>JAESFN010000009.1_pt1 | contig 1702885 bp, 1541 predicted proteins | sample 9269411 | NCBI WGS metagenome assembly JAESFN01 (sample SAMN14505399, study PRJNA617100) | algae metagenome | isolation source: Iphinoe sp. HA4291-MV1 and co-occurring heterotrophs from trail next to... | place: USA: Maunawili Falls, Hawaii | collected 2009-07-25 | reverse complement strand
TGCCGCCGACGTAGGCGTTGCTCTCGACGCCGTCATCCCAGAAAGTCACCTGCTCGGCGACCCAACCGGAAATCGTCAGCGAAACCTTGCGGTTGCCCTTGCGAGCAGTCGTGGCCTCGAGTTCAGCGACCCGCTCCTCGAGGTCAGCGCAGCAGTTGCCCCCAAGGTCAGCTGCATTTGCGCTCGTAGCAAGACCACCTGCTAGCAGGCCGGCCGCCGCCAGGGCGCTTAGGCTGTATTTGTTCATAGACCTTCTCCCAAATCTGCTTTGGTAATCGAAATGGCGGACCCCCTTTACTCGGGGCGGTTACACAAACCAGGCCGCGCTATGCGATAATGTCGGCGCGGAATCTGCGCTGTTAATCGAAATGGCGGACGCCCCTTAAGTCGGGCGCTTACAAAAACTAGACCGCGTTCTGCTATACAATCGGCAATATCAGCACGAAGATTCCGTCGGAACCGCCGCTGAGTGGGAAACTCTGCGATTCTCCCGTGAGCAACAATCAGGCATCTGGAATTTGCGCACGACGGCTTTGCCACTGTTGCCAGCAGGCAACGGAAATGGCAATTACCCCTGGATTTACGGGGCATTCAGCGGGTCGTTGATCGCGTGGGCGGCTAGAGTATGCGGTGGATAGTCTGAGGATTTCTCACCGGATAGCTCGGCATTCAGCCCGATTTCGAAGCAAAACTACTAGAAACGCGGCAGGTTTGATGGTGACGGATCGATGTGCTGGGTAATTCCTGTACGAAAATAAAGTGCAGCAGTGAGGGTCTAAGTTTGGGAGGGATCTAAGAAGCCGCCCCGAAGGGCGGCTTCCTATTTCGTTAGACGTCTCGACTTCGATTAGAAGTTGATGAGAGCGCCGAACTTGACCATGTCGAAGTCCTGGAGGTTCTCGTGGCCGGCACCGATGATGCCGTCTTCAGCCGAGAACTGACGGTAGCTGAGCCAGAGAGACATGGCAGCAGCGTCGATCTCCTGAACCGCACCGAGACCCCAGAACTGGCTCTCAGAACCGTTACGAGCACCGTCGTTGTTCTCGTCCCACTCACCGTAGAGGACCGTAGCGCCGAGCGGGTGCCACTTAGCGCGGAGACCACCCTTGATGTACCAGGTCTCAGAGTCGCTGCGGCCAGCCGTGTCGATCTCGAGGTTGCCGTAGTTGACCAAGAGGAACAGGCCGGTGGCGATGTGCTGAGCATAAGCGCCAACCTGGAAGTACGACGTGTCAGGTCCGAACAGGCTGACCGGGCCGCTAACGGCGCCGTTCAAGCCGGTGAGGAAGCCCTTCGGGAACTGATTGCCACCCGTGACTTCACCGTAACCGACAGCAGCGGCCAACTTGAAGCCGTGCATCTCGCCGGCATAACGGCCGCCGATATCCCAGACGTCGTCCTCACCCCAAGCAGCCGAGACCGAGAAGCCGGCAAACGTGGGAGAGTCGTAACGAACCGAGTTGACCGGAACGCCGTAGCAGTCACCACCGCCGTTGCAGCCACCAGCGCCGATGATCGACGAGCTGCTGAACGCGCCGTCAGTGCGACGATAGTTGAAGCCGCCGACGTCGAACGTCACCCAGTTAGCCGGAACGAGCGAGCCCGAGCCGTCAACGAGGATCGCGAGGTTATCAGAGACCATCGACTGAAGGCCGATGCCGACCTTACCGAGGTGATCGCTCTTGATGAACCAGTACGACTGCAGCGTCTGCACGTAGTTGGTGTTGCCCGAGTAGAGACCGCCACCATCCGAGCGCGTTGCGTCGGTGCCAGCGAGCGTGTCGGAGCCGTCTGCTTCGAGATGCAGAACGTAGCCAGCCGTCCAGCCGGGGGCGATCTGTGCCTGACCGGTGAACTTGACGTTCGTGCCGAGCGTGGTGCCGATGCCGCCGACGTAGGCGTTGCTCTCGACGCCGTCATCCCAGAAAGTCACCTGCTCGGCGACCCAACCGGAAATCGTCAGCGAAACCTTGCGGTTGCCCTTGCGAGCAGTCGTGGCCTCGAGTTCAGCAACCCGCTCTTCGAGGTCAGCGCAGCAGTTGCCCCCAAGGTCGGCTGCATTTGCGCCAGTAGCGAGACCACCTGCGAGCAGGCCGGCCGCCGCCAGGGCGCTTAGGCTATATTTATTCATAGACCTTCTCCCAATCTGCGTTGGTAATCGAGATGGCGGACGCCCTTTACCCGGTAGTCAGACGCACACTAGGCCGCGCTCTGCGATATTGACGGCGCGAAGATTCCTTCGGAACCGCCGCTGTGGGGAAAGTCTGTGATTCTTCCGTGCGCAACAATCAGGCATCTCGAAATTACCCCCCGACAGGTCTGCCACTGTTGCGCATAGGCAACGAAGATGCGCATGAACCCAGCAAATACGGGCGTTTCCAGGTGTAGTTCGCAACTGCGAAATACAGGGAAAGTGGTGGATCATTTGGGGATTTCGAACCGAAGAAACGCTCTGAGCGAACCCAAAGTCCCGCATCGCCTACGGACGGACTCTGGATCGTGACGGAATTATGAGAGCAGAAATTTCCCGCAAAAACTCGGTGTCGCAGCCAACGCAGTGAGAAGACCGCGCTTTGAGCAGGCTTGCCTAAAGCCGTGGCAGTCTCCCCGTTCTGACGGTTCCGAGAAAATGAAAGCGGGATCAGCTTTCGAACCGGATCCTCGCCACTTGCGTCGTCCAAAATGTTGGAGGTGGCAGGAGGAAGAACGCTGGACAGATCAACAAGAAGAGAGAAGCGCAGCTCCCAAAAACAAAGAAGCCGCCCCGAAGGGCGGCTTCCTGTTAGATCAGACGTCTCGACTTCAGATTAGAAGTTGATGAGAGCGCCGAACTTGATCATGTCGAAGTCCTTGAGGTTCTCGTGAGCCGGGCCGGTCAGGCCGTCGTCAGCAGAGAACTGACGGTAGCTGAGCCAGATGGACATCGCAGCGTTGTCGATCTCCTGGACTGCACCAAGGCCCCACCAATCGCTCTCGGAACCGCTACCAGCGCCGTTCTCGTTACGATCGTACTCACCGTAAAGAACGGTGTGGCCGAGCGGCGTCCAACGCTGGCGGAGACCAGCCTTGAAGTACCAGGTCTCAGACGAATCAGCGGCGCCGTCTACGTCGAGGTTACCGTAGTTGACCAAGCCGAAGATGCCGGTCGGAACGTGCTGAAGGTACAAGCCAGCCTGGAAGTACTGGCTGCCAGGTGCGAACAGCGGGATGAAGCCCGTGCCACCGTTCAAGCCAGTCAGGTTGCCCTGAGGGAAGTTGTTGCCGCTCGTGACTTCGCCGTAGCCGACAGCAGCGGCAACCTTGAAGCCTGCGAACTCGCCAGCGTAACGGCCGCCGACATCCCAGACGTCGTCCTCACCCCAGGCAGCCGAGACCGAGAAGCCGGCAAACGTGGGAGAGTCGTAACGAACCGAGTTGACGGGAACGCCGTAGCAGTCGCCGCCGCCGTTGCAGCCGCCGCCGCCGATGATCGACGTGCCGCTGATCGTGCCGTCGGTGCGACGATAGTTGAAGCCGCCGACATCGAACGAAACCCAGTTGGCGGGAACGAGCGAGCCCGAGCCGTCAACGAGGATCGCGAGGTTGTCAGAAACCATCGACTGGAGGCCGATGCCGACCTTACCAAGGCTCTCGCTCTTGATGAACCAGTAGGACTGCAGCGTCTGGACGTAGTTGGTGTTGCCAGAATAGAGACCGCCGCCGTCCGAGCGCGACTGATCGGTGCCAGCCAGCGTGTCGGAGCCGTCTGCTTCGAGGTGCAGAACGTAGCCAGCCGTCCAGCCCGGAGCGATCGAGGCCTGGCCGGTGAACTTGACGTTCGTGCCGAGCGTCGTGCCGATGCCGCCGACGTAAGCGTTGCTCTCAACGCCGTCATCCCAGAAGGTTACCTGTTCGGCAACCCAGCCCGAGATGGTGAGGGAGACTTTGCGATTGCCCTTGCGGACAGTCGTGGCCTCGAGCTCAGCAATGCGCTCCTCGAGGTCGGCGCAGCAGTTCCCCCCAAGGTCTGCTGCGGACGCACCGGTCGCGGATAGGCCACCTGCGAGGAGGCCGGCCGCCGCCAGGGCGCTTAGGCTGTATTTTTTCATTTACCTTCTCCCGTCTACTAACTTGGAAACGGGCGCTTGACGCAGTTAACGCCAACGCGCGCTCAACATCTCGACCAGCGGCAGCACGACAAGTCCCGAATCACCGCTCAGGCAGGGATACTACGCAGATCATCGGCGCCCAGGAAACGGGCAATGTACGTGTTCCAGTGGAATCTGAGACGATGTTGCGATATTGCCACGTCGGTGTTGTGTGCTGAATGTGTTGAAAACGCTTATGAAAATGGTGATCAGCGGTAATTGTACGACGGTCAGTATCTGGCGTCCACTGCTGCCTGGGGACAAACTGAGCCTCGATCACGCTGCCTCGAAGCGCAGCACGCGGAGTGTCATTCTGAGGATAAGCAGGGTGAAATTTCGGCAATTCGAACGCCGTTTGCTCGGGCAGAACACGCATTAACACTGTAATTCTTCCTCAGCGCTTCCGCAGCGATGAACCTTCAGCACTCTGCATGAGTCATATTGTCGGCGGCGGTGGCCTGAGGTATCTTTTGTTGCGCTGCAATACTTGGGCAGCGTTGCTCAGTTGCAAGAAGCCGACTTCTTTTCCCACTGTCTCCTTCCCACCTGACGCTCAAGTAAATGTTGCCACAATCGGCGTTTAGGGAGGGACTCGTTGAATTTGTCCCCAGGGAAACAAGGACGAAAGGCATACCGCTCTCATCGGGTGGGCCTGTGCTGGAATGAGCGGAGCGAGGGGGGAACTTCGCAATCGCAGCGTTCCGGGCGGGAAATAAGGCGGGATTGCGTTGGGCTTCTCCGGAACTGTTGAATGAAAGACGATTCTGGCATGGGCCAAGGCCCAAATCGGCGTCGTGTGCTCGTCGGCGCGGCAGCTTGGAGTGCCGTCGCGACCGTCGCGCAATACGCATTGTCGATGCCATCCGCAGCAGGACAGGCTAACGGCGAGGGCGGCGAGCCCTTCGTCGCCGACCACGTCAAGAGTTTGGCGCAGGATCTTGCCTCGCGCGAATACTCGAAGCCGCGCATCGAAGTTCCCGAGCCTTTCAACGCGCTGACGCCCGCTCAGTATCGCGACATCCGTTTTCGTCCCGAAGCTTCCATCTGGCGCAACGACCATCTCGATTACGAGATTCAGTTGCTCCCGCTCGGATGGCTTTACGACGTGCCGGTGCAGATCTGGCTCGTCGAAGGCGGCAAGGCGCGCAGCCTCAAGGCCGACAATGCACTCTTCTCAATTGGCCCATCTATAGAGAAGGCGCCGGAGCAGGCGCCCTTCGGCTTCTCCGGTTTCCGTATCAACGGCACGCTCAACCGCGCCGATAGCTACGATGATTTCGTCTCCTTCCAGGGCGCGAGCTACTTCAAGGCCATCGGCCGCGGCCAGCAGTATGGTCTTGCCGCGCGTGGCCTCGCCATCAACACGGCACGGCCGGGCGGCGAGGAATTCCCCATTTTCCGCGCTTTCTGGATCGAGCGGCCGCAGTCGAATGCGCCAGAGATCGTTGTCTACGCGTTGCTCGACAGCGAAAGCACGTCCGGAGCATATCGCTTCGTCATTCGACCCGGGCAGGCCACGGAGATGGACGTCGAGGCCGTACTCTATCCGCGCCGCGTCCTGCAGCATGTCGGCCTGGCGCCGCTGACGAGCATGTACCTTCACGGCTTTGCTCATCACCGCATCAACAACGATTATCGCCCCGCCGTGCACAACAGCGAAGGGTTAGTGGTTCTGAACGGTCGCGGCGAGCGCCTCTGGCGTCCGCTCACAAATCCGAAGATGCTGCAGACCAGCGCCTTCGTCGACAAGGACCCGAAGGGTTTCGGCCTGGCTCAGCGCAGCCGCTCGTTCTCCGACTACGAGGATCTCGGCGCGCATTTCGAGCGCCGTCCGACCGCCTGGGTCGAGCCGAAGGGCTCCTGGGGCGAAGGCTATGTCGAGCTCATCGAGATTCCGGTGAGCGAAGAGATCCACGACAACATCGTCGCCTATTGGAAGCCGGCTACGCCGCTCGATCCGGGCAAGCCCTATTCCTTCGCCTATCGCATCTACTGGACCGACGACGTTCCGGTCGCCTGGTCCGGTGCGAGGGTGGCCAAGACGCAGATCGGCGCGGCCAAGTCGCCTGACAGCCAGCTCTTCGTCGTCGATTTCACCGGCTCGACCGTGAAGGATCTTGCCGAGCTTCCCGTCGCCGACCTTGCCGTCAGCGCCGGCGCGTTCTCGAATCTCATCATTCAGCGTCACCCGGAAATCCAGGGACTCCGCGTCAAGTTCGAGCTCAATACGAGCGGAACAGACGTTATCGAGTTGCGTTTGGCCTTAAGGCTCGCCGGGCAGCTGATTTCGGAAAGTTGGCTCTATAGATGGACCAGACCATGAGCACTGCGGACCTCGAGCCCGCACTTCCCGCTCACCCCGGCCCAGCCGCCCCCGTCCAGAGGGTTAATCCTTACCTGGACGCGAGCGACCCGGCGCTGCTGGGTCCGGATGCGCCTCTCGCCATGCCCCAGCAGGACTTCGGCAAGAAGCCGGCGCGGCTTTGGCCAAAGCAGCGCGGGGCCTGGATCCCGCGCGCCGCTCTGTTCTTCGGCGCGGCGCTCATGACGGCAGCCTTTGCCCATGAGCTTTACGGCGTTCTGTCGTTCGTCCAGCTGACGCCGATCCAGCTTCTGTTCCTCGTCCTTTCGACGATGTCGTTCGCGTGGATCGCGGTCGGCACGTTGTCGGCAGCCATGGGCTTCCTGCCTCTGTTCGCCGACGAGAAGGCCGACAACATCGACGTTCCATCCGCCGATGGCCCTCTGTCACAGCGCACGGCCCTGTTGTTCCCCGTCTATCACGAAGACCCGGCGCGCATTGCCGGCACCATCGCGGCGATCTCCGAGGAGCTCGAGGCGATGGGCAAGGCGCAGGCGTTCGACGTCTACGTTCTTTCCGACACGCGTGGCGCCGACGTTGGCGCCGCTGAGGAAGCAGCCTACGCCGAGCTGAAGCGCGCGCTCGCCGGCCAGATCCAGATCTATTATCGCCGCCGCGCCGAGAACACGGGCCGCAAGGCCGGCAATATCAAGGACTGGGTCGAGCGTTTCGGCGCCGCCTATGAGTTCTTCGTCATCCTCGACGGCGACAGCATCATGTCGGGCACGACGCTCGTGCGTCTCGCTCGCGCCATGGAGGCGACGCCATCCGCAGGTCTCATTCAGACCGTGCCGCAGCTCACAGGCGGCGTCACGCTGCTGCAGCGGCTGATGCAGTTCGCCTCCAACATCTATGGTCCTGCTGTCTCGGCCGGCCTCGCGGTCTGGAGCCGCGATCAGGGCAATTACTGGGGCCACAACGCCATCATCCGCACCATCGCCTTCGCCGGATCTTCGGGCTTGCCCGATCTCCCCGGCAGGGCTCCGTTCGGCGGTCACATCATGAGCCACGACTTCGTCGAGGCCGTGCTGCTCGAGCGTGCGGGCTGGCGCGTGCACATGGCGCCGACACTCGAAGGCTCCTACGAGGGTATGCCGCCCCGTCTTGTCGATCTCATCGTGCGCGACCGGCGCTGGTCGCAGGGCAACCTGCAGCATCTCGCCATCGTCGGTGCGAAGGGCATCTCCGGCATGGGCCGCCTGCATCTCGGCATGGGCGCGCTTGCCTATATCGTCTCTGCGATCTGGGCCGCGTCGCTCCTCGTCGGCGTCGTCCTCGCCCTGCAAGGCCAGCAGATGCTGCCGAGCTACTTCACCGACAGCAAGACTCTCTTCCCCATCTGGCCCGTGATCGATCCCGGCGCGGCCATGCGGCTGTTCCTGGCCACGATGGCCGTCGTTCTGCTGCCGAAGGTCCTGGGCCTCGCGCTCGAGATCAAGCGTGCGAGCCGCGCCCGCGAGCTGTTCGGCATGCCGCGCGCCGTTGCCGGCGTGATGACCGAAACGGTTTTCTCGATGCTGCTCGCGCCGATCATGATGATGACGCAGACGACCTCGGTCGTGCAGATCTTCCTCGGCCGTGATGCCGGCTGGAAAGCTCAGAGCCGCGATGGCGTCGCGTTCACGATGGGCGACGCAATCCGTTTTCATTGGCGCCATATGTTGACCGGCGCCGTCACGGCATTCCTCTGCTGGGAGGCCTCACCGGGTCTTCTCGTCTGGATGTCGCCTGTCGTGCTGGGTCTAATCCTGTCCGGCCCCATCAACTGGCTGACGGCGCAGCCCGCCGGCCCGGCCATGTCGGTGATCCTGTCGACGCCGGTTGATCGCGCGCCCGCTTCCATCCTGCTCCGCGCATTGCGGCACACCGGCCTGTGGCGCGAGCGCCTGGACAAGCAGTCCCAGACGGCACCGGGCGTCGATCCGGCACCCACGCTCAGAGCCGCTTGATCCGTCAGGTCTTCTCTGGAGGCGTGATCCCTGTACGCCGGAACAGATCCGGCAATAGATCGCGCGCCCGAATGGGCCGCGCATCGAGAAACGGTAGCGGCCGCACGACGTCGATGGCGGCCGTGCCGATTCGGGCGGTCAGCGCGCCATTGAAGGCGCCTTCGCCGAGCCGCCGCGACAGTCGCCGCAGAAGATCCTGCCCCAGGAACTGACCCAGAAGATCGTCGGTCATGGCGAGACCGCCAGTGGCTACGATGTGCGTCACCACCATGCGCGCAAGCCTCAAGGCGCCGAGGCCGCCGGGCCGCGCGCCGTAGAGGCTCGAAAGCGTCCGCAACATGCGCAGGTTCTCGACCACCACATAGAGCATCGCCACCCAAACCATCGGGCTCATGGCCGTTACGACGGACACGCGCTTGGCGGATTTCAAAATGGCGCGGCGTGCTTCGGCATCGAGCGGCATCATCAGCTCGCGGTCTGCAAGCTTCAGAAGCTCGCCCGCATCGTGCACGTCCTTTTCATGGTCGCGCACGCGCGCCAGCGCCCAAGCCAGATCCGGCCGCCGCTTCAGCACGGTGCGCAGGCTTCGCACGGCCTTGCGCTCGAGCGCCCGGTCGTTTGTCCGGAGTGCAGCAGCCACGTCCCGGCGGATGCGCGCCAGATGCCCGAGCTTCAGGAGACCCAGGATCTCGCGGCCGATGATGATGAGAGCCGAGAGCGCCGCGATGAGCGCGAGGCTCGTCGCCGTCCATCCGACCCAGTCATTTCGCGCGAGCGCAGTGGCAACGAACTGCGCGAAGCTGACGCTCAGCGCCAAACCCACCAGCGCCGTGACTGCGGAAATGAAAATGCCGCCGATGCTCGCGCCACGCGACGCCTTAGACGATGTTGGAGGCGAGGGGAGTTGTTCTGCTTCCCAGTCCGCAGCTCCATTCTCGCTGGCAAGGATGTTCGGATCATCCGGCGCGAAAACGCGCGGCTCACGGTTGTCGCTCATGCGAGCCAGTCTCCGATGAGATAATCGAGTGCACGGTCCAACCGTATGTGGGGCGCGGGCGGGATTTCGCCGCTCGGCATCGCAGAGCGGAGGCGCGGCGGACGGAAGCGTGGAAAAGACGCCTTACGGCCGAAGCCACGCTCGAGCGCCTCTCTCGGATCGGCCGGCAAGTCGCCAGGGAACACGGCGGCCTCCTTGCGCCCGTCGAAGGTCGTGCCCGCGAGGCGCTCGCCTGGGAGCGGCGTGCCGACGATGCAGGGGAGGATCGCCTTGCCGTCGCGCGCTTCGGTTTCGCGTGTCGCCCTGAGCGACGCCAGCGCCATGACCTTGACCTCCGCGCCGGCCTCCGCCGAGCGCGCGCCGGCCCGCTCTGTCATGAGCCGCAGGATCGCTTCAAGCCTGTCGTGGCTCGTGTGGTGCACATGATCGGCCTTCGTCGCGGCGAACAGGAGCTTGTCGATGCGTCTCCCGCCGAGGAGCGCCAGGAGCCAGTTGGGCTGCCCCGGCTTGAACGCCTTGAGCACGGCCTCGAGCGCGCGTTCGAGATCCGCGGTCGTCTCCGCGCCGCCGTTGAGCGCGCCGAGCGCATCGACGAGCACGATCTGACGATCGAGCCGGCTGAAGTGATCGCGAAAGAACGGCTTGACCACATGGCTTACGTAGCTGTCGTAGCGGCGCGCCATCATGGCCGCGAGCGACCCGCGCTCCGGCGCGGCATCCGGCGAAAGAGGAAGCGGGAAGAAGGTCAGCAGCGGAGAGCCGTCGAGATCGCCGGGCATCAGGAAGCGCCCGGGGCCGAGCGTCGCCAAGGGCTCGGCCGCGCGCTGGGTCCTGAGATAAGCCGTGAACAGCTCGGCGCCCTTCAGCGCCTTCTGCTCGTCGGCCGGTGCGGCCGGATCAAGCGTCGCAAGGAAGTCGAGCCAGGGCCGCGCGTTGGCTTCGCGCCGTTCGTCACGAGCCAGATTCAAGGCTTCCGCCGACCATGCCGCATAGCTTTCGTTGAGCATGGCGAGATCGAGCAGCCACTCGCCCGGATAGTCGACGACGTCCAGATTGAGACGGCTGACACCGAACATGCGTCTGAGCGGCGCGTCCGGTTCGAACGTGATCGAGATGCGCACTTCCGCGATGCGCCGCGTGCTCTCCGGCCATTCCGGCGGATCGGATTCGAGCGCGCGGATGTGGGCCTCGTAGTCGAAGCGCGGAATGTCGTCGTCTGGCTGCGGCTTCAAGTGCGCGGAAAGAATTCGCCCCTCGGCGTAAGGCGTGAAGAACGGCAGCCGCCCGCCCGAGACGAGGTTGCGGATCAAGGCCGTGATGAAGACGGTTTTCCCCGAGCGCGCAAGACCGGTCACGCCGAGGCGCAGCGTCGGTGTCACGAGGTCCGAGACAAGCTCGCCGGCGCTCGACCACAAATCGTTGACGGAGGTGGATAGGGAGGAAGGGGGCAAGGGAGGAACCTCTCGGTGACTCCCTAGTGTGCTTCCGCAAACGTGCGTTCCGCACGAAATTCGAAAATCTAGGGTGTCGAAGACATCCCTAAGTAGGCGCGGAGGCGTCAGGTCGCAAGTTCGGCTTGCGGGGGCTGCGGTGAGCCGCAGCCCGAAGCATCAGCCGAAAAATACGACGACGACGCCCGCACCAATCACCACAAGTCCCATGAGGACGATCGTGGCACTACGCATGAATTCAGTCATTGGCTTCTCCATCCACCGGTCCGGCGGCGTGGCCTCGAACCGGTATATGCGAAAAACACTAAGGCACTGCCAATGAACCCTGCCTGAAGGCGGCTTGCAGCCGCCGTTCATCCATTCTCAAGGTTCAGGTCGGGCCCGCGGGCTTTGCCGGCTCCGTCGTCGGTTTCCAGTCCTTATCGTGCATGGGAATGCTTGCGCGACGCATGCCGAGCTGTTGCTCGGAGATCCACGGCAGCGTGCGCTGGAAAGAAATCGGTTCGATCTCGCGCCGGAGCAGGCTGTCGATGACGCCCGGATGCGCTGGGATCGCTTGCGTCAGCTTGAGCGTGAAGCGGTAATCGCCGGCATCGTCCACGAGCTTCGGCAGCGGATTACCGATCGGATAGAATCGCACCGTGTCCGAGAAAGTGGTGCGCCCCGCAAGGCTCAAAGGCGCGAACGCCCGGTTGATCTCGTCGTCCTTGACCGAATGCTCGCCGAGGAAGGCGCTGTAATAGCGCTTGGTCTTGACCGGCGCGTTGGGATTGAGGTTCTCGACCTCGAGCTCGAGGGTGAGAGCAGTTCCCGTGCGTGCGCCTGAATTGACGATGGTGATCGGGACCGCGAACAATTCGATGTCGCCGCCCTGGTCGCGCGCGTACTGGATGACGGGCGGAACATACACCTCGAGCTGAGCCGTCTTCATCACGCTCTCGTAGAAAGAGAGCCCTGAGAACGCCAGCGCGAAGGCCGAGAGCACGGAGGCGATACGCCCGCCGTGGCCGCCGACTTCGGCAACATTGGTCTCCGACGCGTCGGGTGGACGCGTGTGCAAGCCTGACATCGATGATCCCCACGTAGCGGCCTCATGGCCGCCGGATAGTCCGCACGTCTGTCACGCTGGAAGCGAAAACGTCCGCGCGTGATTCGTCGAACCCACTCCAGCACTTTGGCCGCTTTGCGGTTCAAATTGTGGTTGTCTCGGGGCGTTGCATAAATGACAGGGCGCGAACCGCGCGTCGTACGCCGGCAAGCGGGTTGGCGCGGCTGGAAAAGGCGTTAACCGTAGCGGCGCGTCGGCGCGTGAAATCCTGACGTGAACTTGAGGCCCATGGAGTTATCCTTGCGCCACATCACCTTGCAGTCGACTTCCTTCCTGTCGCCGGTGACGTAGAGCTTCACGCTGTCGCCGAGCACCGACGATTTGATGTCGCTGTTCCAGAGCTCCACCTTTCCGCCGAGCGGAGACATGTCGTGGATGGTGCACGCGCGCGGCGTTAGCATGCCGTCGGATGCGATGAACCCATCCATCATGCGCTGCTTCTTGCGCACGAGGCCGCGCGCGGAGTCGGATCCAGCGCTGGAATTTTTCAGCTTGAGAGCCGAGCCTTGGCTCGTGAAAAGGGTCTTGAGACGATCCCACAGTGTCATGGCATCCTCGGGCAAAACGCGAACAAAAATACCGGTGCGCCTGGTCGGAGACGCGCCAAAAAACCTCGCGCGGCTTCGCCGACGCCGAGTGTCGAAAGCCTAATGAAATTTATGTATCCGATGTGCAGTTAGGATCGCGTTAAGGGCTCGACGTTTTCTCAGCCGTCCTTGCGCCGGCTCATGAAGGCGAGCCGCTCGAAGAGGTGCACGTCCTGCTCGTTCTTGAGCAAGGCTCCCGCGAGCGGCGGGATGACCTTGCGGTTGTCGGTTTCCCGCAGCGTGGCGAGGTCGATGTCCTCGTTGAGCAGGAGCTTGAGCCAGTCGAGCAGCTCCGACGTCGACGGCTTTTTCTTGAGGCCCGGCACATCGCGCAGGTCGTAGAAAACGCGCAGCGCCTCCGAAACGAGCCGGCCCTTTATGCCCGGAAAATGCACGTCCACGATCTTGGACATGGTCTCCGGATCCGGAAACTTGATGTAGTGGAAAAAGCACCGCCGCAGAAATGCGTCGGGCAGTTCCTTTTCGTTGTTCGACGTGATGATGACGATGGGCCGCGTGCGCGCCGAGATGGTCTCGCCGGTCTCGTAGACGAAGAACTCCATGCGATCGAGCTCTTGCAGCAGATCGTTCGGAAACTCGATGTCCGCCTTGTCGATCTCGTCGATCAGCAGCACCGGCCGGACGTCGGATTGGAATGCGTCCCAGAGCTTTCCGCGCTTGATGTAGTTGCGGATGTCCTTCACGCGCTCGTCGCCGAGCTGGCCGTCGCGAAGGCGCGAAACCGCATCGTACTCGTAGAGACCCTGCTGCGCCTTGGTCGTCGACTTGACGTGCCACTCGATGATCGGCGCGCCGAGCGCCTTCGCCACCTCGAGCGCGAGCACCGTCTTGCCGGTTCCGGGTTCGCCTTTGACCAGCAGCGGACGCTCGAGCGTCACCGCCGCGTTGACCGCGACCTTGAGGTCGGCCGTCGCCACATAGTCCGAGGTTCCCTCGAACTTCGCCTTCGGCGTTCCGGCCGTTGCACCCGTGCTTGTCATCCGCAGCAGCTCTCCATGCGTATCGAACTACTGTTAAGGGTCCTGGGACCCCCGTTCAAGAAACGGGCGGGCGGTGTGCTGCCGCACCTCGGAGCTCTCTCCGCCGCAGGCCGCCCGAGGCCCGGATGCTGTAATTACAACACAGCGTCCGTGATAGGTGTTTGGAACGGAAGTCAATTTTCATTAACTGTTTGCGATGCCACTCCCGACATGCAGAATAACTTGAATTATCTGTGGCTTGGAGCCCACTTGGTGGGGGGCTTTTTAACACTTCAGTTCCACTATTTCTTGACTTGGGCAGCCTCAACCGTCATAGGGCACCCGAAACCCGCGTTCGCCGCCAAGCGTGTGAGTCCCCCGGGCTGGCGGACGGCAAACCGAGCCTCTGGTAGGCCCGCTATGGGAGGCCACGATGACTAAGCGCGCCACGAGCAAAGTGGCCAAGTCGAAGGCTTCGAAGACCGCCGCAAGTGCCGGCAAGCCGAAGGCTGCCTTCAAGGCAGCCAAGAGCGTCGCCAAGCCAGCCACGAGGTCTATAGCAAAGGCAATTTCCAAGGCCGCTGCCCCGGCGCGGCCCGCGGCTAAACCCGCGGCAAAGAAGACACCAGCAAAGACCGTCGCTGCGTCGGCGCCAAAAGCTCAGGCGCGCACCAGTGCAGTCCAGAAGACACAGGATAAGACCCTGACCAAGCGCACGACAGCTTCCCAGATCGTTCTCGAACCGGGCTATCGCCCATCCGAGGACGAGCCTTTCATGAACGAGTATCACCGCGCCTACTTCCGTCAGAAGCTTCTGAAGTGGAAGGAGGAAATCATCACGCGGACGAAGGAGACGCTCGTCGGGCTGCATGAGGATTCGACTCAGCACGCTGACCTCGCCGATCGCGCCACGTCCGAGACCGATCGCGCCTTCGAGCTGCGGGATCGCGACCGCCAGCGCAAGCTGATCGCCAAGATCGACGCCGCTCTGGCGCGCATCGAGGACGGTACCTACGGCTATTGCGAGGAAACCGGCGAGCCCATCGGCTTGCGGCGCCTCGACGCCCGCCCGATCGCGACGCTTTCGGTCGAAGCCCAGGAGCGCCACGAGCGCCGCGAGAAGGTGTATCGCGAGGACTAGCCGACACGATCGCCTCAGGCCCTAGTCGCTCCGATCGTCGCGCCTCTTTTCAGGCGCGACGTGGAACGGCGGCGCAGGTAGAGCCCTGAGGCGTGAATCGTGTCGCTAAAGATCCAGGATCGCCTTCGTCCCAGGCCGGGACAGCCGTTAATCTCCCATTAGGTCTTTCCGCGCACACTTCTTAACAAGTGGAAACGGAACGCAGGGGAGCCGTCCGCATGTCCCGATCCCAATCGAAGGCCGTACGCCGCGGCGATCACTGGCTCCGCCCAGCAGTCACGTTGCTCTGCCTATCCGCCGCGATCCTGTTCTGCATCTCGCAGGCCCGTGCGGACGAGCAGAAGCCCACACGCGACCTGCGCACGGTCACGGCGCTCGCGCCGGCGAAACTCCTGAAGGCGGCAGTCGCTCCGGAAGTGACCTGGGAGACGCAGGCAGCTGTGACGCATCGCGTGACGGCCTTTGATTTCAACGCCGCGTCCGAAGACGTCTACGGCGATCTGGAGCCGGCGCGCTAGTCGCTCCGATCGTCGCGCCTCTTATCGGGCGCGACGTGAATCGGCAGCGCAGCAAAAGTCCGCCGGCCAATCCCTCGAACTACCTGCTACCCGTCGCGCTTGTCGTCTGGCGACGGAGCGCGTCCGCTACGGGCTGCGCGCTCTTCGATAACCCGCGCCAGAATCTGCCGCACGAGATCGAGATCGCGCAGATGCACGTCGTGCTGCGCGAACGGCATTTCGATGCCTTCGGCGCGGAACGCCTTCAGGATGCGCATGCGCAAGTCCGTCTGCGCCGCTCCTGCTTTGGTGAAATCGGAGACGATCCCCGACACCGAGAATTCGAGCGCATTGGGTCCGAAGTTGTCGAAGCTGACGCCGGGCGCCGGATGCTGCATCAGCATGGTGCTTTCGGAGGCGACCTTCTGCAGCACGCTCGAGACGTGCTCGGCATCCGATTTGTAGGAGACGCCGACCTTCACCAGGACGCGGCCGAGGGCATTGCGATGCGACCAGTTCGTCACTGACGAGCTGACGAGCTCCGAGTTCGGCACGATGAGGCTGGCGCGGTCCGGCGTCTCGATCTCGGTCGAGCGCACGGAGATGCGCCGGACGAAACCCTCCTGACCCTTCACCGATACCCAGTCGCCGACCTTGATCGGCCGCTCCGCGAGCAGGATCAGACCCGAGACGAAGTTGTTGACGATCGACTGCAGGCCGAAGCCGATGCCGACCGATAACGCGCCGGCAACGATGGCGAAGTTGGTGATGTCGAGCCCGCCGTAGGAGACAGCAACGAGCAACGCTATGAGGAATCCGGCATAGCCCACGGCAGTGTGGATGGAGTTCGAGATTCCGCGGTCCATGCGCTGGGATGTGAGCAGTCCCATGTCGAGCCAGCGCTGGACGATCCGCGTCGCGAACAGGAGTGCGAGGAACAGCAGCACCGCGATGAAGATGCGCGCAAACGAGATCTTGAACTGGCCGATCTCGAAGCCGAACACGGCGGACTTGAGCCAGGCCAGCGCTTCCGGCGGCGAATACCCCCAGGTGATCAGGATGAGCGGGACCGCGAGCAGCACCAGCACACCATTGAGCGCGACGGCGAGTGCGCGCGCGATGGTCGCCGACTGAGCCGGATCGAGGCCGGTCCGGGTCTGCAGCAATGTTTCGAACGGTGTCACCTCGGCGGTAGGCCCGCCGAGCACCGCCCGGACGCCCATGTGCAGGATGAGCACGAGCGCCAGCGCGCTGCCGGTGACGACGACTTGCGTGGCGAGGAAGCGGCCGAGACCGATATAGCCGGCGAGCGACAGCACCAGGATCGCGACCGCGATGGCGAGGATCGGCAGTTTGATCAGATACGGAGACAGACGCGAGGGACGCGCGCCCGGAGCCGAGCTCTCGGCGAGCACGACGCCCTGCGTCTTCGAGGGGTCGGACCCCGGCGCTCTCGGCATGGGGTCGAATGGCGTGCGCACCAGCTCGAGCAGCAGGACGGCGAGGGCGATACTGGCGACCGCGGTTTCCGCTATGCTGATCGACACCGGCAGATAGAGCCGCCGTATGACCTCTTGTGCCACGACGTCGGCGGCATAGACGAGCGCGATCCGCGACAGGATGCGGGCCAGTCTGCGCGCGGGCTGATGATCGAGGTCGACGAGCCGCCACAGCGGCCGCCACGGCTGCATGACGGCGTAGGCCAGCGCCGAGACGCCGACGAAGATCAGGATCGCCGGCACAGCCACCAGCGAGATCTTCTGCAGCTCTTGAACCAGAAGCCCAAGGCCTTCGAGGCCCAGGGCGGCCACCATGACGGCGACGACGGCAGGGAAGGGCGAGACGAGCGCAACCCAGCCCGCGGCGGCAGCGCGCTCGAAGAAGGTCGGGGGCGGCTCGCGCGTATCGGGAAGCCGGCGCGCGAACAGGTTGCGCACGAGAGCCTTGAGCGAGAGATAGACGATCAGGACAGCCGCCACGAGGGCCAGAAACTGGGCCCACTTCTTCGAGACGGCATCGAACCAGTCGCGGGCGAGATCGGCGATCTGGGTGCTGGCCCAAGGGATGTCGCGGCGAATCTGATCCCAGGTCGCGAGGGACAAGGGCGACGAGCTGCGCTTGAGTACCTGGGTGGCGAACAGGCTCTGTCGCAGACTCTGGACCGTGCTTTGCAGCTGACGCGCGCGCACGTTGGCGAGATCGGTCGTCTTGAGCGCTCCGGCGATCTCGGCCGCGATCGCATTGAGGCGCGCGCGTCCCGCGGCAAGCTCCTGCGATTCCGGAGCCGCATCCTTGGCCGGCGGCGGACCGAGCCGCTCGATCTGGCCATTGATCGCGTCGAGGCGCGGCTTCAGGCCACGCAACGCCTCGCGGCCGCGTTCCATCAGAGCGTCGATTTCGGAGCGATTCCGCGCCAGTGCATCGTCGTCGTTCTTGTTGCGGTCGACGGACTTTTCGAGCGCCTCGATGTCGCTCGTGAGCTGCACGGCTGGCGCCTTGAGCGCGTCCATCTCCGCCTGCTCCGAAGGCGTGAGTGCGGGAGGCGGTGGAGGAGCGGGGGGCGTTGGCTGAGGCGCGGCCTGGTCAGGTGGTGGCTGTTGCGCCGGCTGGGTCTGCGGCTGCTGCTGTGCTGGCGGCGCAGCGGCGTCGCCCGCTCCCGCATGCGCCGGCAGCGCCTGAGCGGCGGAAAGCACGAACCACATCAGCAACATCGCTGAGCGTCCGGCCTTTGCAACTGCCTGGTGCATGAAGTCTCGACCCCGATTGCGTCTGAGAGTGAGCTTTAATCTGGGGCGCCTGGAAATGCGGGCATTCCGCGCAGCAAGTCGCAGCCGCGTCCTTCCCATCAATGAGCGGCGCGAAGCCCGCAGCCTATTCCGGTCCCAGTGCGCTTCTGCTTCTGGAACCGGCTGAAAACACGGGCGGATCCACGCGTTCTGAGCCAAGGTGCGAGTGAACGCCAGCCTGCGGCGCGATTCCCGTCTCGATCACCATGTCCACCGGGCCGCCGGTCATGATCAGATGCTCGACGTTGTCGCGGCGAATGAGAATGAGACGGCGGCGTCCGTCGAGATTCGACTGCTCGACGATGTCAAGGCGACGCTCCGGTTTCGCGGCGAAGAGCGCGCTGACAGCATCCATCGGCGCTGTCCCCGACATGTAAGCGCGTGCAAAAAATCCTGCAGCGATGATCGCGGCCGCGAGAAACGCGACAATCGACAGATAATACACAACATCCCACATGCTCATGCGAACGCAGCTCGCGCCGCGCACCCTTCGTGAAGTGAAAACCGTGCGCAGCTATAGCGCGGAATTCATGCCATTTTAACTCTAATGATCGAACTGTGGATGTCGGGACGTGCAACACGGGGATGCGCGCACGAGCGAGCGAATCGCTACAGGCGCAAGTCACGGGAATAACTAGCGAAGCCGTCCCTGAGATAGTCGAGTAGCGTAGCGTACGAGTACCAGAGTACCCATGCAGGCCCCACACGCGGTCCACTCCGAGAATCAGATAGCTTTCGCCTTCATGAGCGAAAGCGACATCCACGAGCCCCAAAATGGCCTCCGGGGCCACTATGCCCTTGGCGGCTTCAACGAGACCGGGCTCGTCCCCGTCATCCTGAGCGCTGTCGCGGCCGGAGCGGTCGTCCTCGGCCTCATCGCCAGCAATGCAACCGAGCCGCTGCTGCTGACGCTGCTCGCGCTCTTCGCCATGCTCGGTGTCTTTCTCGTATTCGGAATTCTCGCGGGCCACATCCGCATCGGCGAGCGCGTCCGCGAAGACGATCTCGTCAAGGCCTTCGCCGACAACCTCGACGACGGCGTGCTCGTCACGCGCCAGGACGGCGCCGCCGTCTACGCCAACCGGTCGTTCCGCGATCTGGCCGGCGTGGAAGCGAGCGGCGACCTTCGCGGCTTGGACATGTTGTTCTCCGGTGAGCCGCGCTCGGCTGCCGCATTCTTCCGTCTGTCGCGGGCCGCGAGCCGCGGCGAGCCCTGGCGCGAGGAGATCGAGGTCGCGGGCCGCAAGCCCGGCGAGCCGCGCCGTCTGTTCCGCGTCGCCGAACGCCCGTGCAGCGTTCCAGGACATGAGCGCGAACTCGGGCCCATGGTGCTCTGGTCGATCCAGGACGTCACCGACGAGCGCGCCCGCCAAGCCACCGCCATGCACTCGCTCGAATCTACGCTCGAGCGCCTCGATGCCGCTCCGGTCGGGCTGATGGAGGTCGACGGCCGCGGAGTCGTGCGCCGCATCAACGCGACCTTCCTGCGCTGGCTGAGCCTCGAGCCCGTGGGAATTGCCGAGCGCGCTTTGAAGCTCGGCGACATCGTCTCCCAGCAGGGCCTCGAGCTCATCAAGGCTGCGGCCAGTACCTTCCAGACCGTCGGCGCCGGCGTCGATCTCGACGTCTCTGTCGAGCGCGGACAGGTCATGCCGCTGCGCATCTTTGCCCGCCGCGACGGCTCGGGCACGCTCCTGGTCGCCGCCTATCCGCGTGAGACTGCGGGTGCCTCCGCGGCCGACGCAGGCTCGGCCGAGATGCGCCTGACGCGCTTCTTCCAGTCGGCCCCCTTCGGTATCGCCACCATCAGCGCCGACGGCCGTGTCGTCGCCACCAATGCGTCCTTCGCTCGCATGATCCCGGATGGCGCCGTCTCCGCCGGCATGGGTGCTGCCCAGCTGTTGTGCCGCTCGGCATCCGCCGACGCACAGCGCGCCGTCGACGAGGGCATGAAGCAGGCTCTCGCCGGAACCGCGAACCTGACGCCGATCGACATCACGGTCGGCCCCAAGAACGACGTCTCGCTCCGGCTTTACGTGGTCCCGCTGACGCAGGCCAAGGATGCGCCCGAAGCCGCAGTCCTCTATCTCATCGACGCCACCGAGCAGAAGGCCCTCGAAGCCAAGTTCGCCCAATCGTCGAAGATGGAAGCAGTCGGCAAGCTCGCTGGCGGCATCGCGCACGACTTCAACAACGTGCTGACCGCCATCATCGGCTTCTCCGATCTCCTGCTGCAGACGCATCGTCCCACCGATCCCGCCTACAAGGACATCAAGAACATCCAGCAGAGCGCCTATCGTGCCGCCGGCATGGTGCGCCAGCTGCTCGCCTTCTCGCGCCGTCAGACGCAGGAGATCGAGGTTCTGCAGCTCGGCGATCTGACGACCGACATGACGTCCATGCTGAAGACCTCCGTCGGCGAGAAGATCGTGTTCAAGAGCCAGACGAGCCGCGACCTCTGGTACGTCAAGGCCGACCGCACGCAGGTCAACCAGGTGGTGCTCAATCTGGCCGTCAACGCCAAGGACGCCATGCCGGATGGCGGCGCGCTCACCGTGCGCACGCGCAACATCACCGAGCGTGAGAGCCAGAAGCTCGATCTGCACGGCATGCCCGTCGGCGAATACGTGCTGCTCGAAGTCGAGGACACCGGCACCGGCATGTCCGCCGAGGTCATGGCCAAGATCTTCGAGCCCTTCTTCACCACCAAGGGCGTCGGCAAGGGCACCGGCCTCGGCCTCGCCACGGTCTACGGCATCGTCAAGCAGTCGGGCGGTTATATCTACGCCGACAGCCAGCTCGGCCGCGGCACCACGTTCCGCGTATTCCTGCCGCGCTACCTGCCCGAGAACGAGGACGAGATCGTCGCTCAGAAGTCGGCCAAGAAGGAGCGCCCGCAGGATCTCACCGGCTCCGGTCGCGTGCTGCTGGTGGAAGACGAGGATGTCGTGCGCTCGTTCGCTGTCCGCGCACTGAAGCGTCAGGGCTACGAGGTGCTCGAAGCCTCGACCGGCGTCGAAGCCCTCGAGGTGATGGAAGCCCACGATCACAAGGTCGATATCGTGGTGTCGGACGTCGTCATGCCGGAGATGGATGGACCGACGTTGCTCAAGGAGCTGCGCAAGAAGAATCCCGAGCTCAAGATCATCTTCGTCTCGGGCTATCCGCACGAAGCCTTCGAAACCAGCCTCGACAAGGACCAGCAGTTCGCCTTCCTGCCGAAGCCGTTCTCGCTGCCGCAGCTCGCCGCCAAGGTGAAAGAGCAGCTGGGCCGGTAGGCCCAGCTCGCGGCTATTCCCGTCCAACATTTGCTCTTGAGCCCGGGGGGGTGGTTTGCCTATCGATGTGTAGGCAAACCAACTCTGAGTGCCGCATGCGAAGACGTGAATTGCTGACCGGTGCACTTGCGGGAGCGTTCCATTCACTGGTTGGAGGAAAGCCAGGTGCCATGGCTGGAACCCCCACTCCTGAAGAAGCAAACCGCAGAATGGTTGAGCTGCGGCAGAAGGCAATTGCAGCCTTCCCGTTCGAGCGCATCGAAGTCTTGGGGAACGAGGCCCTAACGACTTGGGAGCGGCTGAAGGCCGGAGGGCGCGGTTGTCCGGTCGTCCTGGGAAATGACGACGCTGTAGTCACCCTTATGGACGTCTTTGACGACCCTAGGCCGGGCAGGACCGCTGCTGAAATGCTCGCAGCGGCAGACCGCATCCGGCATCCGGATGACTTAGTTGCCCACCGAGATCATGAGAAGGCGGAGTCACGCGAGTACCTAAAGAAGGCGTTAGAGCAAAGTCCCGACGATCCTTTGCTGAAAATGATGTCGCGGGAGCCCCGGCCTCCTGAGTTGGGTGAGTGGCCAACCGAGCCTGCGCCTTCTCCGGGCCTGTCGGTTGCAATTGACATCGTATCTGGAGCGCCGCACCAGAAGGTTCACATCGCTCTCATTCCAACTGACGACTGGACCACAATTCCAGCACATCTTCGCTGGGGCGCTTGGAATGGCTGCCCGCCTCCCGAATATCACGTTGTGGCATTGCGATCCTGGCGTGATCGTTTTGGCGCTGAACTGGTCGGCCTGAGTTCCGACACGATGAACCTGAGGGTAACTCGTCAGCCTCAAACGCGTTCGGAAGCATTGGAACTGGCGCAAGAGCAGTATGTCTATTGCAGCGATATCGTGGATCAAGGCGTGGGAACGCTCAGCGCTCTTGCTGCCAACTCGATGGCAAGCGAATGGTGGTACTTCTGGTGGGATTGAGAAACGTAACCACGCCCCGCAGCTCGCCGCCAAGGTGAAAGAGCAGCTCGGACGCTGATCGGGTTTCGCAGCACTGCTACAATAAAGAAGCCCCGGATCAGCTCCGGGGCTTCTTTTTAGGCGCGGCGCAATTTCGCTCAGAACATACTCAGGTCATTTGTTTGAGCTCTGAGCTTATGCAGCCATCAAGCAGTCACAAGGATTGGCCACGCTGTTCCATTAGCGAGACTATTGTCGGAAATGATTATTAGGAAGGGTGGTCCAATGTCGGCAAACGTGCGCGCTCTCAGAACATCCCTCGCGAAGCTTGCAGCGCTTGCCCTTTTCAGCGCTGGCACCGTCAGCCTGTCCACCATTTCGGCTTCCGCCAACCCTGCCCTCGATGCCCTTGCCGGCTCGTGGCGCGGCAGCGGGAAGATATCCTTTGAAGACGGGGGAACCGAGGACATCACCTGCAACGGCTACTACAAAGGCGCCGGCAACTTGAGCATCGTCATCCGCTGCAAAGGCAATGCCTCCAGTTTCGAGCTACGCAGCAAGTTGGACACCAACGGCGACAAGGTCTCCGGCACCTGGGAGGAGCGCACGTTCAATGCCACGGGTGACGCCTCTGGCAAAGCGTCCGCCGGAAAGCTCAATGTCCAGTTCAGCGGAAGCCTCACAGGCAGTCTCGACCTGAGCTTCTCGGAATCGAGCCAGTCGGTATCGGTCTCTGTCGGCACGAAAGGCTCTGGCATCAAGGGTGTCCGCGTTAGCTTCAATCGCATGTGACGCTCCCGGCGGAGCGTACCTTGACGTCAAATCGACCACGGTCATCCGGAGCCCCCGGATTATAAACCATGGGCAGCTTTCAAGCTGCGCCAGCTCCCGAAACCCGCTCTAATCGGGCGAGGATCTGAGTGACGGCCCATCACGTCCAGGGGAGTCACGACCAGGGGAGCCGGATGCGTGATGCGTGAAATGACGACGTCGAAGCGCGACGGCATCGCTCTCCGCTACGAGATTGCGCGGGGGCCGTCCGCTCCCATGGTCTTCGTCCACGGCTGGTGCTGCGACCATACATATTTCCTGCCCCAGTTCGATCACTTCGCTGGCCGTGGCCACACCGTGGTTGCCGTCGATCTTCGCGGACACGGCCAAAGCGACGCCCCTCAGCATGACTATTCGATGCGAGCCCTTGCGGACGACCTCGCCTGGCTCGTGAGCGAGCTTGAGCTCGAGCATCCGGTTTTCGTCGGCCACAGCATGGGCGGCGTGGTCGCCTTTGAGCTCGCGGTCGCGCATCCGACGCTTCCAGGGTCGATCGTGATGATCGACTCTCCTGTGACACGGCCGGCGGCATCTCGCGCCGCCCTGCCGGCGTTCCTGAAAGCACTTGAAGGGCCCGAATACCGTACCGTGCTCTCGCGTTACGTCGAGAAAGCGCTTTTCTTGCCGACGGACGATCCGGAGCGAAGAGCGCATATCCTCGCGCGCATGACTGAAACTGCGCATCACGCGATGGTGGCTTCCTTGCGGGGGATGTACGACTTCGACCCCAATGCGGCTGCCGGCCGCTTGACGGTGCCAAGCCTTTACATCGCCGCCAACGACCGCCCCTTGTCGGACCTTCCGCGCCTGTTGGAGCTCGTCCCCCAGATGCGCTTTGGTCAGACGGTGGGGTCAGGACATTTCTGCCAGCTCGAGGTTCCCGACCAGGTCAATGCCATGATCGCGCGCTTCCTCGATCTCGAAGGCAAAGCTTGAGCGGGCGACGATTGCCCTACGCGACGCCCTAAACCGGCAGAGCTTCCTTCTCCCGCGAGCGAACCGTGGGCGACGAGACCATGTTTTCGCGAAGAATGCCGTCGAGCATATCGGGGATCTCGAAGATGGCGGTGTTCTTGAGCGCGCGTGCGCGGGTCCGATAGGCCTCGAGCGTCCGGCCGGTGAGAAGGTATCGCAGTGCCTTGTCGATGTCTGCGAAGCTCTGGAGCGCGAGGCCGAGCCCCTGCTCCTCGATCCAGATCGTATTGTAGCGCTCCTGGATGAGCGTGCGCGCGTTGCTTTCCACGATCACCGGAAGTCCCATGTGCAGCGCTTCGCTGATGCTGCCGGGGCCGGGCTTGCCGATGAAGAGATCGGCGAGGCGCATGTAGTCGGCGACCCGATCTGTGAAACCTACGGCATGGCAGTGCGGGCGATCCGAGAGGCTCGCGCGGAGCTTCTCGTTGCGGCCGCACAGCACGATCGATTGAACCGGGAGAGATGAAGCCTCGAGCCGGTCGAGGATGCTGGCCGAGACGGCGGAGCCATTGCCGCCGAACATGATCAGCGCGGTCGTCAGCTCCGGGTCGAGGCCAAGATCGGTACGCTTGAGCAGGGGCGCGCTCGACCGCTCGTAGAAGGAGGGCGAGAGGATCATGCCGCTCGTCTTCAGGATCCTCTCGGGGCGATACCAGCCCGTGAGGTGCGCCTGCAGGGCGGCTTTCGAGCTGCCGCAGATGACGTGCTGGTCCTGCGGCTCCTGCCAGAAATGCGGCGGCGTATCCGCGATGTCGGTCATGATCGTGACGTAGGGAGTCTCGGTGGTGATTGTTCTCAGGGCTCGAAGCATAATGCCGTTGAAGTTCGGGATCAGCGAGACGACCATATCGGGTCGCGAGGAGCGCCAGTGCTTGACGAGCTTGCGCTCCATGAGCGGGGCATTGAGCCTGATCGCCTTCTGCAGGCCGCGCAGAAAAGGCCGCGAGCTTCGCGTCCAGCCGCGCGCCAACGCGGCGTTGTAGACATTTTCCGATTTGATCCGCGTCGTGAGAAACACCGGATCGACCGAGAGCAAAAGCTGCTGCAGGTTGACCGGCTCGATTCGCCAATGAGGTTTGGTCCTGCGAAGAACCTCGGTCAGCGCCCGCATCGCATTGCGGTGTCCGCCGCCGGCATCGAAGTAAACCAGTTCGATCCTTGGCCCTGTCATGGCTTCGTCCGCTACCCTTCCCGGGGGCCGACTAAGGCACGCAAATCAGCTTTCCAGCCCTTACACGCTTATTTCCGCTTTCTATTACACTATTGCGACAATTCCGGCGGTGATTGCCGGAATGATGACAATCGGTGAGGGACGTCTCAGCGCACGGGGCAGTTAATGTGGGAGAGGGAGGAGAGGGGGATAAGGTTAAGGCGTGCGCTTCCTGTGATGATCTTTCAGCAGAGCGCTGCCAGCATTTCAGGGTAAGTATTGATAGCAAAAATATCTGGGACACATACTCTCGTGACCATCCAGATGCCCGTCAATGCCGAGACAGTGTCCGCCAGTTGAGAGGGTTTTGCGATGAGCGAGTGGAATCAGGGTCGCGTCGCGCACATCATTCCGACGGCCAATCACGAACGCTTCTTGATCAAGGTTTCCTTCGCCGAGGTGCTCGACAAACCTCCGCAGCTGTCGGTGAACGGGCGGCAGGTTACGGGATCGCAGCGCGGGCCGATCGGGCGGTTCTGGAGGTTCGACGTCGACGGGCTCGATCCGGCTACCGAGTACGAGTTGAAGCTTGCCGATGCGAACGGCTCGGCATTGTGCGATCCGTGGCCGCTGCGCACGCTCCCCCGGCCCGAGGACGCGGTCGAAAAGCTGCGTATCCTCGCCTATACCTGCCCCGGCGGGTTCGACGGACCGCCGGTTCACGGAAAGACCACCTGGCTCGACATGAAGGCCCGGCGCGAACTGCTCGCACGCGCGCTGTCGTTCGAGCCTGACGTGCTGATTTCGAACGGCGACCAGATCTACTGGGACATCAAGACCTGGCTCAACAAGCCGATCGCCGATTACTTCAAGCAACAGGTATGGCCGCGTTTCGGCGGGCAGCTCGACACCAGTGTGCCGATGCTCCACCCGAAGAACATCAAGGCTTTCACTGCGGCATGCGATTACCAGATCCCCGGTCTCTACGGCGCCAGCCTGCGCTCGATCCCGGGTTTCTTCCTGACCGACGACCACGACCTGTTCGAGAACGACGAGTACCATGACGGGATCGCGTCATTGCCGCCCGACTATTATGGGCTGCTGGGCGCCGAACAGACGCAGGACCTCTACTATCCCGAATTCCTGCCCGATCCCAACCGACCCGACTGGCTTCCCGGGACCGGCAGGGCGTGGGCCGCGCCGGGCACCAACATCAGCTTCGGCACGCTGCGCTACGGCACGCTGTTCGAGGCGGTGCTGTATGACTGCCGCAGGTACGTCAACTACAAGGGGGACCAAGCGAAGATCCTACCGCAATGGGTGGAAGACTGGCTGCTCGAGCGCACCGCCGCGGACGACACCGCGCACCTGATCCACGCGCCGTCACTGCCGTTCGCCTACTCCTCGGGCAAGCTTGGCGACTGGTATCCCGACCTGCTTGACCCGGAAACGGGGAGGCTGGTGATTTATAAGTCAAAGCCCGGATGGCAAACCGGCTGGCTGCACCAGCACCAGCGGTTGATCGCGGCGCTCGCGGCACAGAAAAAGCGCGCGCCCGTCGTGGTGCAGGGCGATTTCCATGCGTCATCAGCCGGGACTATTCACCGCTCCGCCGATCTTAAATTCGACAATCCGGTGCACGTGATCACCGGGGGTACGCTTGGCACCGGCGACATCGCCTTCCCTTCCGCTGCGCGTGGGATCGATCCGACGGCCTCGGAGCTGATCGGCATCGACGAAGTGCTTCCGCCGACGGAGAAGAACGGCTTTTCGATCATCGATGTGACGCCCGAAAAGATGGTCTTCCGGATGTTCACATGGCGCCCGCCCGAACCGATCGAAGCGATCGCGACGCTGGATCCGATGATAGTGTACGAGATACCGCGTTAGCGTTTCCAACTTGCCAGAAATTTCCGCAATTGGTCGCGAGCCGACCGGCAGCCTCGCCCTGTCGGAGCGCTGCAGATAGCGCCCACGGCCGTCAAAGCGACGCCGCGCGTTACTCTTCCTGCGAGATTAGGCGACGACAGGACCCTGCGCTTCCCGCCAAGCCGCGAGCCCGCCTTGGATATGGCACGCGTTCGCGATGCCCGCGGCATGCGCAGCCTGCACCGCCATGGCCGATCGCTCGCCGAAAGCGCAATAGAGGACGAGACGCATATCGCGGGCGAGGGCATGCAGGATGCCGCCGTCGTGAAGGTTGTCGCTGAGCGCTGGGTAGGGCGCATGGAGCGAGCCCGGGATTTCGCCATGGCGAGTGCGCTCTTGGCTCTCGCGCAGGTCGATGAACGCAATGCCCGGTGAGCCCATCAATGCCATGGCTTCCTCCGGCGACAGCGCCCAGCCGTGCCGCGCAACCTCGTCCTGCGCCAGGCCGATCTTCATGTTGGCCGGAACGGCAACGTCCATCATTTTCGGATTGGGCAGGTGGAGATTGTTCATGAGCTCGACGTACTCGTCGACGGAGCGCACCTGCAGGCGCGGATTGAAGGCGCGTTCCTCGCCGATGGTGCTCACCATGTCGCCCTTATAGTCGTGCGCCGGATAGACGAGCGTCGCGTCCGGGAGCTTGAGCAGGCGATTGAAAATTGAATCGTACTGGGACCGCGCGTCGCCGTTCTGGAAGTCCGTCCGGCCCGTGCCGCGGATGAGCAGCGTGTCTCCGGTGAAAACGCGATCCTGGTAGACGAACGAGTAGGAGTCGTCCGTGTGCCCCGGCGTATAAATGACGTCGAGGCTGACGCCCTCGATGTCGAGCCGGTCGCCGTCGGCGACGCGCATGGACACGACGTCGGCTTTGGTCTGCTGCCCCATGACCGTAACGCAGGACGTGCGGTCGCGCAGCGCCCCGAGAGCGGTGATGTGGTCCGCATGCAGATGCGTATCCACCGCCTTCACCAGGCGTAGATCCAACTCATTCAGGAGCTGGATGTAGCGGTCCGTCTTCTCGAGGACCGGGTCGATGATGAGCGCTTCGCCGCCGTGCCGGCTGGCGAGCAGGTAGCTGTAGGTCGCCGAAGTGCTGTCGAATAGCTGGCGGAAGATCATGGGTCTCACCTCCTCGATGGCACCGCGCCGCGCGACAGGTACCAAAACGGACCTGTCGCGCTTTGATCTGAACCAAGCCTTTGCTTTGCGGGTTCGCCTTTACTTGGGTTGCGGGACGACGCGAAGGTAGGGCTTCAGCGTCTTCCAGCCCTCCGGATACTGCTTCTTGGCTTCCTCGTCGGACACGGAAGTGACGATGATCACGTCCTCGCCCTGCTTCCAGTTCGCCGGCGTCGCGACCTTGTGCTTCGAGGAAAGCTGCAGCGCGTCGAGCACGCGCAGCACTTCGTCGAAGTTGCGGCCCGTGGTCATCGGATAGGCGAGGACGAGTTTGATCTTCTTGTCCGGCCCGATCACGAAGACGTTCCGAACGGTAGCGTTGTCCGCTGCGGTCCGGCCGTCCGAGGTGCCGGGGGCGTCAGCCGGCAGCATGTCATAGAGTTTCGAGACCTTGAGGTCGGTATCGCCGATCATCGGATAGTTGGGCGCGTGGCCTTGTGTCTCCTCGATGTCCTTGGACCACCGGGTGTGGTTGTCCACGGGATCGACGCTGAGGCCGATGACCTTGCAGCTGCGGCGATCGAATTCGCCCTTGAGCCTCGCGAGCGTGCCGAGCTCGGTGGTGCAGACGGGCGTAAAGTCCTTGGGGTGCGAAAAGAAGATGCCCCAATCTTCCCCCAACCACTCGTGAAAGCGGATCGGACCCTCGGTCGTTTCCGCCTCGAAGTCAGGCGCGGTGCTGTTGATCTGGAGGGCCATGTCTTTCTCCTTATTGAGCGGGGCGCAATCTGACGCTTACAGATGAGTTTGGCAATTGCCACGGCCAGCAGATTGCCGGACCGGATGCGCCATAAGCCATTTGAGCGAGACGGCAATTCTATAAGAAGGAACATCACTTTGCGAGGAATGGGACATTTGGCCCGGGCCCGCCGGCGCCAGGGCCATCGGCTCTGCCCGAATGGCATGTCCGTTATCCTAAAGAGCCCGCCCCGCCTCGTTCGAAGCCGCTAGATCTGTGCCTCCGGCGGAGTACCAGTCGAGCACTCTTAACGCGCGCAGTGTGTTCCAGCGGCTGGCCTGGCCGACTTCCGTTTCCAGAACGTCCATCGGGATCCGCTTCTCCCGATCCTTGTGAAGGACGTTGAGGGGCCAGCGTCCGTTCTGGTGCATCCTTTCCTCGACGAGCCCGATGGCCTCCGCGACGAGTTGGTCGGGCCGGGCGCCGGAGGCCCGTAGGTAGTCCAGCCCACGCAGCACGTCGTAGTGCCACAGCGGCGGAAAGGAGAAGCGCGTCCAACGGCCGTCGATCAGCTCTCCGGATGAGAGCGACCTCATCATACGCCGCTGCAGGAGATAGTGTTCACCGCGTTTCCGGGCCTGCGTCACTTGAGGCGTCGCGCCCCGCGCCGTCTCATAAGCGAGCAGGCCTTCGAGCACGCAGATGGTCGAGTGGAATGAGGAGCGCGTGCTCGGCGGTGCCTCGCAGTTCCAGCCGCCGTCCTCAAGTTGCTCGTCGAGAAGGCGTTCAAGCAGCCGATCGACCTGCGCGCCGAAGTATGCGCCGGCGGCCAGGATGCGGCCGTTGATGCAGGCCTCCGTCTCGCCGTCGAAGAACGGACGGCCGTCGAGCTGAAACCATGTGACGCGCTCGGTGACGAGACCGATGGCCCTGCGGACTTTTTCGCTTGCCGGATCGGCGCCGAGTTCCTTCAACACCGTCAGGATGTCGTTGGTCGTCATCCAGCCGTGCTCGGTCTCGTCGTTCCAATGGCCCTCGGGTGTCTGAAGCTCGAGGAGGCGCGCGCCCCAGCCTTCTTCGGCAACACGCGCACGCTCTGTCGCGACCACGTCGTCAGCTTCGCGAGTGAGATCGCGCATGACCTGCCAGCGGATCGACGGATCGCCTTCGAGCAACCAGCTCACGACAGCCGCTCGGCTCGCCATGCTTCCCCCGTTGAAGATATTCGCCAGTGCTGCCTAGCCGAGATCGATCGCGCCGTTGACCTCGTGCTTCAGGTCGGTGCCGTCGGCTGTCAGCACCATGCGCACCTTGAGCTTGCCCGGCCCTTTGAGGCCCTTCTCGCGCACGATGTCCTCGATGGCCTGCTGTGAGGAGATGCCGACCTCCTTCAGGAATCTGCGCAAGGACAGATTGAAATTCTCGTCATGCATGGGCGGCCTCCGGTTCGTCTGATGGAACCCCCAAGGTTGTCGCATGGTTTCGCTAGGGAGACACAACAAAGGATCGTTCAAATGCGTGCCAGAAGAACGACAGGGGCCCAAAAAATGCAGGGGGGAAGAACGCTGGGAAAGAGAAAGATTGCTGCGCTGGGCCTCGCGGGTCTTTTGCTGGCCGGCCCCGCGTTGGCGCAGACACCGCCCGAGCCGGCTCCACCGCCAGGAATGCCCAACATGGCCGATCCTCCCGCGGAAAGTACGCCGGCACCCGAAACCAAGGGCGAAAAGGACAATCCGGATAAACCGCTGTCGGAGGAGTTGAAGCAGAACGAAGGCGTTCTCGAGCCGCCGCGCGACATGGATTCGAAGATCCAAAAGCCCGCGCCCGTCCCCGATCCGAACACCACGCCAGTTCTGCCTCCGCCAGGCAGCCCCGGCGGCAATCCGAACATTCAGCCGAAGTGAGGGTGGCACCTTTGGGCGGCGGTCACCGGGGGAGCTGGAGGAGACTCTGAAATAAATCCTGGGCGGTCGCTATGACTCTTGAGTTCGCCTCTTTTGCGCTTGACGCGGTAATTAAGTCGATGAACGACTTGCTCAAGTCTCCGTCTGCGCTCTGGCTTGAATAGGCAGCATCACCCGGCAAGGGAAGATACGCGATGCTGAGCGGCTTGATGACAAAGGCCGACGCTTGCGATTGCGTTGCGGTGGTCGCGCTGGGTGCCGGCACGCTCCCCGCTGTTGTGCTCGTGTTGGCGTAGGCAGCCGGCGTTCCGGTGCTGGCGGTGGAGATCGCATCGACCATGTCTGGACATCACCCTGAAAATCGCGAGATGTCTGCATGCTGACAGAGAGGGAATAAGGGCGGGTTCCCTAGAAAGCGCAAATTCTATGTAATTGCGTTCGAGCGCGGACGTCGGAGACGTCTAGTCGATAGCGTCGGAGACGCCTCAATCGATAGCGTCGTAGAGCGACTGCAGCATGTCGGCGGCCGTTTTGAAAACGACAGCGTTGAACTTGAAGGCGTGCTCGGACTCCATCATCGAGGTCATGTCCTCGACGGGATTGGCCATGTTGGTGGGCAGAGGCAGGTAAGCGACGCGCACCGGCGTGCCACCGCCTTGAGCGGTCTGCACCTGAGTGGCCTTTGGCGTCGCGTCGTAAGAGGCCACGCGTCCCGCCACGGCTTCCAGATTCGCGCTGGCCGCAATCATTCCGGTACGGGCTGTGGACATCACGTCGAACAAGGCCGGGACTCACCCTATAGAGGTGCCGAATTCAGGTGAGGCTGACACGGGAGCCCTAAGAGCCCGTTACGGAGAACGAGCAAAGCCCTGCAAATGGGCTGGACAGATGAGAACAAAACGTGTACACGCATTTCAACTGTTCGCGTCCACATTGCTCATCTGCAACTCAAACCTTAACGTGCCATAAGGTGCCACATGACCAAGCCGGAGCTTCGAGTCGTTGAAGGGGGAAGTATGGACAAGAACAAGGCGCAGGCGCTCGCGCACGCGCTGGAGCAGATCGACAAGAACTTCGGCAAGGGCTCGATCATGCGCCTCGGCGCGAACGAGCGCTCGATGGACATCGAGGCGATCTCCACTGGCTCGCTCGGCCTCGACATCGCGCTTGGCATCGGTGGCCTGCCGAAGGGCCGCATCGTCGAGATCTACGGTCCCGAAAGCTCGGGCAAGACCACTCTTGCGCTGCAGGTGATCGCCGAAGCCCAGAAGAAGGGCGGCACCTGCGCCTTCGTCGACGCCGAGCATGCGCTCGATCCGGGCTATGCCAAGAAGCTCGGCGTCAAGATCGAGGATCTGCTCGTATCCCAGCCCGACGCCGGCGAGCAGGCGCTCGAGATCACCAACACTCTCGTGAACTCCGGCGCCGTCGACGTCGTCGTGGTCGACAGCGTCGCCGCCTTGACGCCCAAGGCTGAGCTCGAAGGCGAGATGGGTGACGTCACCATGGGCGCCCAGGCGCGCCTCATGAGCCAGGCGCTGCGCAAGCTCACGGCTTCCATCTCCAAATCGCGCTGCATGGTCATCTTCATCAACCAGATCCGCATGAAGATCGGCGTCATGTTCGGCAATCCCGAGACGACGACTGGCGGTAACGCTCTGAAGTTCTATTCGTCGGTCCGCCTCGACATCCGCCGCATCGGCCAGATCAAGGAGCGCGACGAGGTCGTCGGCAACCAGACCCGCGTCAAGGTGGTCAAGAACAAGGTGGCCCCGCCCTTCAAGCAGGTCGAGTTCGACATCATGTACGGCGAGGGCATCTCGAAAACCGGCGAGCTGATCGACCTCGGCACCAAGGCCAACATTGTCGAGAAGTCGGGCGCCTGGATCTCTTACGAGGGCGAGCGCATCGGCCAGGGCCGCGAGAACGCCAAGCTGTTCCTGAAGCAGAACCCCAAGATCGCCAATCAGATCGAGAAGGCCATCCGTGCCAACGCCGGTCTGATCGTCGACAAGATGCTGACCGAGCCCGATTCGGGCGAGGACGACGGCGAGGAGACGCCCGATGCCGACGGCGTGCTGCCCGAGCCCGAGGAGGACGCACCCAAGAGAGGCGCTCGCGGCAAACGCTGATCGGGCTCGCGCTGGGCGGCACTCAGCGTCCAAGGATTACGAAAAGACCGGCCTCCCGCCGGTCTTTTCTCGTTTTAGCGTTGCCCGAATGCCGCCCTGAGGCGGCGCCGCGCCAGCGGTTGCCGTTCAATATCAGCCGCCCCGTCCGCCTTCCGGACACCTCGGGCGGCAAGGCAGCGCACGCCGCTTTCCTGGACAGCCCAAGGGCGGCCAGCTAAAACCGGCCCAAGGGCCAACATACGCGCTTTCCGAACGCGATCGGCACCGTCGACTTCACGTCCGTCATGACCGCCTCTTGGCGAAGCCAAGCTCCCTCAAGAAGGCGGTCATCCAAGTCTCCACACCCGCGCTCGAGGTGTCGTGGATCCCGGCCGTCAGAGTGGAGCTTTGCTCCGCCCACGACGCCGGGATGACGCAAAGTGAATTGGCCGGTCTCCGTCCCTCGGAAGCGAAACACGGATTGAGACATGGCAGGCGTCAACGAAATCAGGCGAGCGTTCCTCGAGTACTTCCGCACCGAGGGGCACGAGGTCGTGCCGTCGTCGCCGCTCGTCCCGCGCAACGACCCGTCGCTGATGTTCACCAACGCCGGCATGGTGCAGTTCAAGAACGTGTTCACCGGCCAGGAGACGCGGCCCTACGTGCGCGCCACCTCCTCGCAGAAGTGCGTCCGCGCCGGCGGCAAGCACAACGACCTCGACAACGTCGGCTACACGGCGCGCCATCACACCTTCTTCGAGATGCTCGGCAACTTCTCGTTCGGCGACTACTTCAAGGAACGCGCCATCGAGCTCGCCTGGAATCTGATCACCAAAGACTTCGGCATCGACGCCAAGCGCCTCACCGTCACCGTCTATCACACCGACGAAGACGCCTATAACATCTGGAAGAAGCTCACCGGCTTCGGCGACGATCGCATCATCCGCATCGCCACCAAGGACAACTTCTGGCAGATGGGCGACACGGGTCCCTGCGGTCCCTGCACCGAGATCTTCTATGATCACGGCGACAAGATCCCCGGCGGCCCTCCGGGCTCGGCCGACGCCGACGGCGACCGCTTCATCGAGATCTGGAACCTCGTCTTCATGCAGTTCGAGCAGCTCCCTTCCGGCGAGCGCATCGACCTGCCGAAGGCGTCCGTCGACACCGGCATGGGCCTCGAGCGTATCGCCGCCGTGCTGCAGGGCACGCACGACAACTACGAGATCGACCTGTTCCGCAACCTGATCGCCGCCATTCGCGACGAGAGCCGCAAGCTCGGCGCGAGCGAGCATCCGGAAGGCGTGGACGTTAAGCCCGCCCGCCGTGTCATCGCCGATCACCTGCGCGCCACGAGCTTCCTGATCGCCGATGGCGTGCTGCCGTCGAACGAGGGTCGCGGCTACGTGCTCCGCCGCATCATGCGCCGCGCCATGCGCTATGCGCACCAGCTCGGCTGCGCCGACCCGCTGATGTATCGCCTCGTCCCCGCGCTCGTGCGCGAGATGGGCGCCGCCTACCCTGAGCTCGGCCGCGCCGAAGCCCTCATCACCGAAACTCTGAAGCTCGAAGAGACGCGCTTCAAGAATACGCTCGGCAATGGTTTGAAGCTGTTGGGCGAAGCTTCCTCCGGTCTCGGCAAGGGCGCGACCTTCCCGGGCGACGTCGCTTTCAAGCTCTACGATACCTACGGCTTCCCGCTCGATCTCACCGAGGACGCGCTGCGCGCCCGTGGCATCGCTGTCGACACCAAGGCCTTCGACGCCGCCATGGCGAAGCAGAAGGACGAAGCCCGCCGCGCCTGGAAGGGCTCGGGAGAAGCCGCCACCGAAGAGATCTGGTTCGAAATCAAGGAAGAGACCGGCGCCACCGAGTTCCTCGGCTACGACACCGAGACCGCTGAAGGCGAGATCCGCGCGCTTGTGCAGGGTGGCAAGCCCGTCAAGTCGCTCAAGACCGGCGACGAGGGCGCACTGATCCTCAATCAGACGCCGTTCTACGGCGAGAGCGGCGGCCAGGTCGGCGACGAAGGCGTGATCAGGGGCGCCAAGGGCGCGCTGTTCCGCGTCACCGATACGCAGAAGAAGCTCGGCGATTTGTTCGTTCACCTCGGCAAAGTCGAGAAGGGCACCTTCAAGGCTGGCGAGGCCGTCGAGCTCGAGGTCGATCATGCCCGCCGCACGGCGACACGCGCCAACCACTCGGCAACGCATCTTCTGCACGAGGCGCTGCGCCAGGTGCTCGGCCCCCACGTGGCCCAGAAGGGCTCGCTCGTGTCGCCGGAACGCCTGCGCTTCGACTTCACGCATCAGAAGCCCATGAGCGCCGAGGAGATCGCGGCCGTAGAGAACTTGGCCAATGCCGTCGTGCTGGAGAACAGCCCCGTCGAGACGCGCCTGATGGCGCTCGAGGATGCGAAGGCTTCCGGCGCCATGGCGCTGTTCGGTGAGAAATACGGCGACGAGGTCCGCGTCGTCTCCATGGGCGAGGGCCGTGCGGGTTCGAACAAGGCCTGGTCGGTCGAGCTGTGCGGTGGCACGCATGCGCGCCGCACGGGCGACATCGGCTTGGTCAAGGTCGTCGGCGAAAGCGCAAGCTCGGCTGGCGTGCGGCGCATCGAGGCGCTGACGGGTGAGGGCGCGCGCACCTACCTCAACGAGGCGGATCACCGCGTCAAGGATGCGGCGTCGCTGCTGAAGACCCGCCCCGAGGATCTTGTCGAACGCCTCAAAACTCTCGTCGATGAGAGGAAGCAACTCGAGCGTCAGCTCGCTGATGCCAAGAAGCAGATCGCGCTCGGCGGCGGTGCCGCCAATGGCGCCGCCGCTGCAGCGGCCGATGCCGTTCGCACCATCGGCGCCGTCAAGCTGCTCGCCCGCTCCGTGCAGGGTCTCAACCCGAAGGACCTGCGCGGCCTGATCGATGACGGCAAGAAGCAGGTCGGCTCCGGCGTCGTCGCCATCGTCGGCGTCACGGAGGATGGCAAGGCTGGCCTCGCCGTCGGCGTCACCGACGACCTCGTGAAAACGTGGAGCGCCGTCGACCTGGTCAAGGTCGGCGCAGAGGCGCTTGGCGGCAAAGGCGGCGGCGGCCGTCCCGACATGGCCCAGGCCGGTGGCCCGGACGGCTCCAAAGCGGGCGACGCCATCGCCGCCATCGAGGCCCGCCTCGGCGCCGCATAAGTCCGGCGCGGCGTCGCAGAAGCGCCGCGCCTCTTCGCGCTGTGACGCACCGCGCCCACAAAATGCACCGTTTGGCGCACATATAGGCGTGACCGCTCCTTACAGGGATGCAACACTGCGCCAAGCGGTTCGGCCTGCGTTGGGACCTCGTCTCGGCTGAACGCGGTCTTCATGACATCGGGCGAAGAGGGACCATGCACGCGCACGACCCGGGCATCTTCAGTGATATGATGGTGTTTCTCGTCACCGCCGCCATCATCGTCCCGCTCGTCGGCCGTCTCAAGATCAGCCCGGTCCTCGGATTTCTGCTCGCCGGCACGCTGCTCGGCCCCCATGCGCTCGGCGCGTTCGTGCCCGCTTATCCAGGTCTCGACTGGATCGCCGTCACCGACGCGGACAAGCTCTCCGCTTTTGGCGAGCTCGGCGTCGTCTTCCTCTTGTTCCTCGTCGGCCTCGAGCTTCCGATCCAGCGCCTCGTCACCATGCGCCGTCTCGTTTTTGGCTTGGGCGGCGCTCAGGTTGCGTGCTCGGCGGTTCTCATCGGCGCGGCCGCGAGCCTCTTCGGCGCCGAGCCGGCCGCCGCCACCATCATCGGTTTGAGCCTGGCGCTGTCGTCGACCGCGATCGTCGTTGAGCTGTTGTCGCAGCAGCAGCGTCTGCGCACCGCCACGGGACGAACGAGCTTCTCCATCCTGCTCTTGCAGGATCTTGCCGTCGTCCCGCTGTTGCTGCTGGTGACGATACTGCGTCCCGGCGGCGACGGCTCGGTCTTGAGCGGCATCGCGCTCGCCTTCGGGCAGGCTGCGCTCGCCATCGGCTTCATCGTCGTCGTCGGCGCTGCTCTGCTGCGTCCCTTCTTCCGCCTCGTCTCATCGAGCCAGAATCTTGAGCTGTTCGTGGCCGCGACACTGCTCGTCGCCGTCGGCAGCGGCCTGCTGACGGCAATGGCTGGCCTGTCGATGGCCCTCGGCGCCTTCATCGCCGGCCTGTTGCTCGCCGAGACCGAGTTCCGCCGCGCCATCGAGACGGCGATCGATCCGTTCAAGGGCCTCCTGCTCGGCCTCTTCTTCTTCACCGTCGGCATGAGCATCGAGATCAAGGAGGTCGCGAGCCATACTCTGCCGCTGATCGCGGCGGTCGTGGCTCTCGTGGCGGTCAAGGGCGTGATCGTTGCCGGACTCCTGCGCCTGTTCGACTTCCGTTGGCCGGCGGCGATCGAGAGCGCCTTCCTGCTCGGCCCCGCGGGCGAGTTCGCTCTCATCATCCTCGGCATGGCGACCGTGAACGGCCTCTTGGCCTACGACCAGTCGCATTTCCTCATCGCCGTCGTGTCGATCTCGATGGCGCTCATTCCGGTCTTCGACGTCATCGCCAAGCGCATCGCCCGCCGCTTCAACACCAAGATCATCGAAGCCGATCCGGCACTCGCCGTGATGCCGTCCGAGGATCAGCGCGCCCGTGCCATCGTCGTCGGCTACGGCCGCGTAGGAGAGCTCGTGTCCGATATGCTGGATCGCCACGAGGTTTCGCACGTCGTCACCGAACGCCAGCCGAAGCTCGTGAGCGAAGCCCGCGCCGCGGGCCGCCCGGTCTTCTTCGGCGACGGCCGCAACACGCAGTTCCTGACCAAGTGCGGTCTGATGGAAGCCAACGCCGTCATCATCACCATGCACTCATGGCCCGAGATCGACGAGCTGGTCCGTGCCGTGCGCTCGCTTCGGCCCAAGATCGTCATCGTCGCGCGAGCCCGCGACGCCGAGCATGCGCGCCACCTCTATGAGCTCGGCGTCACCGACGCGGTGCCCGAGACCATCGAGGCGAGCCTTCAGCTTTCCGAGGCGGCGCTCGTCGGCCTCGGCGTCCCGACCGGCCCCGTCATCGCCTCCATCCATGAGAAGCGCGACGAGTTCCGCGAGATGCTGCAGGGTGCAGTGCCGGCCGGACGCACGAGCCGTGCCGTGCGAGCCAAGGCGTCCTCGCTCACGAAGGCCGGACAATGAGCGCGAGCTTGAAGAGCCACCAGGAGACGAGCCGCCGGAAGTGATACGTCGCGATCTTCTCGATCTGCTGCGAGATGAACTTGTAGACGACCACCGTCGCCGTCGAAGCCGCGAACTCGTGCCACGAGAGATGCGGGAACCACACCACGAGATCGACGAAGCTCGGATCGAACACGAACCGTTCGATGATGTCCCATAGCGATTGAGTCATGTGTCCGCCCCATCCCTCGCGGCCTTGATGGCGAGGACGCTGGAGCCATGCGCTTCATGGGGAAGCGCGAATTGGAAGATCATGCGCCGTTAGAACGGCTTGCGGCAGAATATTCATCCGAGATGGGAACGCATCGCATCCGGCCGGATTTCGCGCATCCACATGCAATCTGCCCGAGTAGGGCAAGGAAAACACTTAGTAAAAACAGCTAGATACGACAAAACGATAATATGAAATGTAACGAATGTTAAGAATGGAATGCAATGCACGTTGCTGCAATCCGCAGTCAATGGCAGTATCGCATTGAACGTGGCGCATCGAATGCTATGCGAAGACAGACCAGTTCCGGACAATGCGTTGTTAATCGATATTGAGCGTTGGGTTGAAGCCATGGGCGCAGACGACGGCGAGGACAGGGCTTTTGTCGACCGCCTCTCGGCCGTCTTCGCGCGCGAGTTGTTCCAGCCCATGTTTCAGAGGGCGCCTCAGCGTCCAGCCGACGTCCGCGCCTTGATCGCTGACTTCCGCGCCAAGCTCGATGCTCTGGACCATGTCATCGCTACGGCCGGCCCTGGGGTGCCGCCGCCGGTTAACGGCACACCCTCGCGGGAGAGCCCTAACGCCGCATTCGACCTTGGTAGCGACGACTCTGGCGAGCTCGACGACATCGGCCGCAACCAGCGCAGCCGTATCCGCGAGTTGATCCTGCTCGACGCCATGGCGCGCGAGACTAGGCCATACTCGCTGCAGCAACTCTTGAATGCTCTGACTCAGAAGGGCTTTCAGGACACTTCGGGGGCCGTCGTCTCTCAGCTTCACAGGCTGAAAAAGCTCGGCCTCATCAACCAGCCGGCGAGTGGCATGTACGAGATTACGCTCGATGGGCTGGGTCACCAGCGCAAGTTGAGGGCGAGTTTTGGCGCTCTTGTAACTTGATCCCGGCGACACCAGATCTTCGACGAATGTCCAAATTAGCGAATATTTACATGTGGGAACCGCTTTACGGACCCCTGCGTTGATTTGGCATGTGTCATTCTTCAAGCATTGGGAGCATGAGGTGCCGCGAAAATTTGCGCCTCGTCACAGTGCGCAAGACTCGGGTATAGTCATCCCCGTTTGGGGGAAGAGAACAATAGCTACATAAAATGCGTCATCTCACCTCGAAGGCCACGCAGGTGCCGAACCTCGCGGGCTGGATCGTGATCGGCTTAAGCGGCATCGTTGGCATCATCGGAGTGGTCGTCCTCGACGGCCCCGCCGTGGCTGAGGATCTCGTCCTCGTGACGTCCGTCTTGGCCATCGGCATCGCAAGCTTCCGTCTCCGCTGCGCCGTACTCATGTCGGCGTGCGACAAGTACAAGCGCATGCACCGCCCTCTGGCCGGCCCGAAGCCCGGCGCACGTCTCGGCTAAAAACTATCGAACTACTTTGGAGGGGTGTCCGCTTGGGCGCCCTTTAGCATTTGGGCCACCGCATCGATGCGGTTCGTCCAGATGCCACCGTCGTAGCCCTTCGGCAAAGCCGCGACGTCGGCCGCCGTATCGACGCCCGTGGAAAATTCGCCTCCCTTATGCGGTCCAAGCAGCACGACTTCGCTGTTGGCCTCACGCATGCGGTCGAGGAAGCGGTTCGGCCATCCCCACAGCAGCCACGCGTAGTTGATGGGCACGAGCACGATGGTGTTGCGGCAGTCCGCCGGCACATACCCGCTCCAGCCCACGCCGATGTAGGTGCCGAGGCAGCGTAGGACAGAGCGCTTCCCCATGACCCTGATACCGGTGCCGGCGAGCGCGCTCCGCACGACGTCGACGGGAATATCGCTGCCATAGACGATAAGCCCCTTGAGCTGCTCGGCTGGTAGTGTCTTGAGCCGCTCCGCCAGCTTCGTCCCTTCGTTCGCGTCCTTGCTCTTGATGTGGATGAGGAAGCGCTTGTCGGGAAAGCGCGCCAGCACCTCGTCGAGCGACGGCATCAGCCCCACGCCCTGACCGCGGAAGGGAAACGTCTTGCCGCCGTCGGCCGTGTAGCCGTAGCCGATGTCGAGCGCCTTGAGCTCAGCGAGCGACTTCTCCCGCGTCACGCCCTTGCCCTCGGTTCGGCAATCGACGGTCCAGTCGTGGAATACGGCGAAGTGTCCGTCGGTGGTCGGATGCACGTCGAATTCGACGATGGACGCGCCCGCATTGAAGGCGGCTTCCATGGAGGCGACCGTGTTTTCGAGGTAGGCGTGGCGAGGCGCGTGAATGCGGCTTGCCGTGCAGGTGTCGCTCTCGATGCCTTCGGACGGGAACGTCTGCGCCATGCCGCGATGCGCGAGCAGCACGGGCTTGTCCGTCATCGCCGGGCCGAGCAGGCTGGTGTTGGCGACGAAGAGGCCGCCAGCGATCACGACGCCAGCAGCAGCTGACCTACGCAGAATGCGTCCCACGTCTCGTCCCCACGCCGATATTGAACGGCGAAGACGTGAAGCGGAAAAGTGCGGCGGCTGTTAGGCCGTGCTGCTAATGCAGGTCAGTCCGCTCAGTATTTCGCGGTTGTCCATTCGATGGTCTGGAAATCGGTCACGAGCGCCGCGAGGTTGCCCTCCGCGTCGTAGCCGAACCACGACGCATAGAACCCGTCGCCCCAGCCGCTGCCGAACATGATGGCGTTGGCTTCGCCGAGGGGCTGATCGAGGAGGAAGAAGTAGGGACCGACGACCTTCGGCCCGTTGCTTTCGCCTTCGGTTTGCCAAGCCTCCCAGGCGTCTTCGTCGGCCTTGAGCAGCGCGGCCGCAGCCTTGCCCGCCACCGGATCGAAGAACGAGCCTGTTCCGGCATCGACGCCGTAGCCGAAGATCTCGTCCTTCTTCAGCGTCGCGACGTCCTGCCCTTCGACGGTCGCCATCGACCAGCGCGCGACCGGCGTCTGTTTGAAATCGACGCGCGCAAAGGCAACGCGAAATCCGCCTGACGGAAAGTTCGCCACTGCGAGGCGCACGGGGAACGCGCCGGCCGGGACGGCCTGCGCGAACGGCTTGGCGTCCGTAATCGAGACGAACGGATCCGCGGCACAAATCCGCCCGCTCGGAAGCTTGAGCGAGCCAGTCTCGACAATCCTGAACGGCACGCTCTCGACGCGCACGGTGCCTTGGTATTCGTCGTGGGTCTCGACTGAGAAGCCGGGCGCGAACGCCTTGTCGAACGCCGCGGCGTAGGCGGGTGGGTCTCCGGGCGCCGCTACTGCGCGCCCGGAGGAAAAGAGTCCGAGCAGCGCAGCAACGATGGCGGAGAGCGCCCTCAGCAGCATCACGCCGCCTTGGACATAGCCGTCTTGAGGTTGGCGTCGATCTTGTCGAGGAAGCCGACGGTCGTGAGCCACTTCTGATCGGGGCCGACGAGGAGGGCCAGGTCCTTGGTCATGAAGCCAGCTTCCACCGTGTCGACGCACACCTTCTCGAGCGTCGCGGCGAACTTGGCGAGCTCGCCATTGTTGTCGAGCTTGGCGCGATGAGAGAGCGCGCGCGTCCAGGCAAAGATGGAGGCAATCGCGTTGGTCGACGTCTCCTTGCCCTTCTGATGCTCGCGGTAGTGACGCGTCACGGTGCCGTGCGCGGCTTCCGCTTCCACCGTCTTGCCGTCCGGCGTCATCAGCACTGAGGTCATCAAGCCGAGCGAGCCGAAGCCCTGGGCCACGGTGTCGGACTGCACGTCGCCGTCGTAGTTTTTGCATGCCCAAACATAGCCGCCGCTCCACTTGAGCGCCGACGCCACCATGTCGTCGATCAGACGGTGCTCGTAGACGATCTTGCGCTTGGCGAACTCTTCCTTGAACTCGGCGTCGAACACTTCCTGGAACAGGTCCTTGAAGCGTCCATCGTAGGCCTTGAGGATGGTGTTCTTGGTCGAGAGATAGACCGGATAGTTGCGGTTCAAGCCATAGTTCAACGAGGCCCGCGCGAACTCACGGATGCTTTCGTCGAGATTGTACATGGCGAGTGCGACGCCCGCGTCCGGCGCCTTGAACACTTCCTTCTCGATGACCTTGCCGTCCTCGCCCTCGAAGCGGATCGTGAGCTTGCCCTTGCCGGGGAATTTGAAGTCGGTGGCTTTGTACTGGTCGCCGAAGGCGTGGCGGCCGATGACGATCGGCTGCGTCCAGCCCGGTACGAGGCGCGGCACGTTCTTGGCGATGATGGGCTCGCGGAAAATGACTCCGCCCAGGATGTTGCGGATGGTGCCGTTGGGCGATTTCCACATTTCCTTGAGGTTGAATTCTTTTACGCGGGCTTCGTCCGGCGTGATGGTGGCGCACTTGACGCCCACGCCATGCTTCTTGATGGCGTTCGCCGCGTCGATGGTCACCTGGTCCGCGGTCTTGTCGCGGCTCTCGATGCCGAGATCGTAGTAGTCCAGCGTCACGTCGAGATAGGGATGGATGAGCTTGTCCTTGATCATCTTCCAGATGATGCGGGTCATCTCGTCGCCATCGAGCTCGGCAATCGCGCCGGTCACCTTGATCTTCTGCATGCGGGAAACCTTCGTGGGTGGGTGATTGTTGGCCCGACCTTAGCCGTCGGGGTGCGATGCAACAAGGAGGGGCAATCAATTGTCAGGTGCACTGGCCCCAGACATTTGGGGCGCTTGCGGGCCGGGCGACGAGCGGCCAGGTGAGGCGAAAGAGCACTTAAGGGCGTGAAATGGGTCGTCTGCCCCTCTCGGTGTTCCAAAGGGAACAGGTGTGAGTTCTGTCGGGTTGCTAGCGTGCAGTTCCTCAGAGAACAGACAGCACACAAGCCCCGCCATGTTTGAGAAAAAATTCGATATTTATGCCTTTCTGGCCGACAGCGCGCTCGGTCTCCATGCCGCCACCCTCGAGGCGCTTTGCCTGCCGGCATTGGCCTTCCAGCCTGGGGCGAAGCCGGTCGCGGCACGGTTCGGCGGCCTGCCGGATCTGCCGGCGGACCTCCGCTGGCCCATCCGCGAGGCCTACGAGGGCGGTCGCCTGATTGCAGACAAGCTCGATCGCGGCGATGCGCTGGCGGACGCCTTCACCAAACCCCTTCCGCTGGAATTCATGGCCGAGATCGACCTCGCCGAGGTGGCGGAGTTCGACTCGCTCGAGAATTTTCTCCCCTTCGAGGGCCGGCTCCTGTTCTTCTGGGACGGGATCTGCGGCCCTTGGATCGACAGCGCCGCCTCCTGTCGCGTGATCTGGGACAGATCGTCTCCGGCCCGGCGCACCACCCGCGAGATCCCTCCCGCTCTCCGCGAGATGATGACCCGCACCGAGCGCGAGGGCTTGGGTCCTGCAAAGCAGGCCGGACTGGTCGAGATCTGGACTATGCCGGACAGGGGACAGTTCAAGGAGTTGATCGACGACGACGAAATTCTCGATGCCATCGACAGCGACGACGCCGACGAGGTGTTCGACGCACAGATGGATCTCGGCATGACACAGCTCTCTTCCGGTCGCGAGGTCATGCCGCATCGCGTCGGCGGCTGGCCTTATCCGGAGCAATGGGATCCGCGTTTCACGGCGGCCGCCTCGGCCAAGGGCGTCATGAAGCTGTTTCAGCGTCAGCCCAACGCGGTGGAGCGGGCGGCTTGCGACGCCGAGATGCACGATTGGACCCTGCTGCTGCAGCTGGGCCTGGCCGACGTGACGCGCGACTTTGCCGAAGGCACCGTGTATTTCGTCATGCGCAAGGCCGATCTCGCCAAGCGCGACTTCAGCCGCGTCCACGCCATCTATCAGCAAACGTGATGTCGGCGAGCAGGGCGTTTTGGGGTGGTCCTTACGCCGGGCCGCACGCCGCCGCCCATACACTTTCACAACCGACCGACATTGACGCCGGTCCAGGTTCGGTATTGGTGGGCATCCTGCCCGGGGGCCATCGGCCCTGGGGCGGGTAGTCCCAACCGGAGCTCCGTTCTTGTCCGCCGCCGCCATAGTCCTCGATCAAATTGAGCGCGTTCCGGTCTTGGCCGGCTCGCACGTGCCCGTCGCGGCCGTCGTCCACGCCTGCCACGAGAAGACGATCGACACTGGGCTCGCGGCCCTCGCAATCCCAGGGCTCGACCGCGCCACGCTCGAGCCGATCCTGACCTACTGCGCCGAGCTGCGCTGCGAGCCCGATGAAGTCACATGCCCCGGCTGCAAGCGTCGCACCGACGTGCAAGGCATCGCGACGCTCGACGACTTCATCGCCCGCCACGAGGAGATCGTCGTCGGCGACGGCTCGGTGCGCCTCAAGGGCCAGGGCGAGGGGAGCATCGAGGTCTCTTCCATGGCCGTGCTCGACAAGACCTGGTCGGGCGAAAACTATTGGTTCTGGGCTCGCCGCGTCTTGCGCAAGCTGCGCCACGGATTGAGGCGCGCCAACATTTCCGGCGCCCCCGAGAGCGGCCCTGCCGAGACACCGCGCATCCTTTTGATGGAGCCGCAGCTCGCCGACAACATCGGTATGGTCGCTCGCGCCATGGCCAACTTCGGCCTCGAAGAGTTGCGCCTGATCGCTCCGCGCGACGGCTGGCCTAACGAGAAGGCCCGCATCGCCGCTTCGGGCGCCAACTATGTCATCGACGACGCTCAGGCCTTTCCGGATCTCGCCTCCGCCGTCGGAGATCTGAACTACGTTGTCGCCACCACGGCGCGGCAGCGGCCGCTGAAGAAACCCGTGCTCACGCCCGAGGAGGCCGTGCACGAGATGCGCCAGCGTTTCGCCCGTGGCGAGAAATGCGGAATCCTGTTCGGCCGAGAGCGCAACGGGCTGGAGACGAGCGAGGTCGCTGTCGCCGACGCGCTCGTGATGATCCCGGTAAATACCCGGTTCGCTTCCCTCAATTTGGCCCAAGCCGTGCTGTTACTTGGCTACGGCTGGATGCGCGAAAGCGGTCACGCAACTCTGGGCCGCGTGACCAATTACGAGACGCCCGTTCAGTCCGGTCTGAACCTGGGTTCGGATCGTCGGGCAACAAAGGAAGAACTGTTCGGCTTCTTCGAGCATATCGAGAGGGAGCTCGACCACCTAGGCTTCTTCAATCCCGTGGAGAAACGCCCGGCGGTGGTGCAGAATCTCCGGACTATGTTTACGCGTCTTGAGCCGACAGAGCAGGAGATTCGGAGCCTACGTGGCATAGTTGCCACGCTCGCGAGAGGCAAAGGTCACGGTCGCAAGACGTCCACATGAGCCGCCATCATGTGGCCAAGTTTTGAGCCGAGCGATGCCCGCCAGCGCGGCACAGCCTAACGAAGCCCGGTGCGGCCGGGACAGCTCGTGACAGAAAAGAAATTGAGCGCAGCAGGGGCACGATGATGCGGATTATGATCATGGCGACGAAAACATGCTTGAGGGCGGCTGCGCTTGCGGCCGCCGTACTGACGACGGCGGGAGCGGCCGTCGCCAGTGAAGGCGAACTCAGCGACAAGTCCGTTCAGGTCCTCATGGACTACGCTTGGGCCTTGACGCCCCAGCAGTTTTCGAAAAAGGACGGGACCATCATCCTGGTCGACAAGCAGAAGCGCGACGCCTCCATGGTGCCGATCGATGTCGCGCGCGAGGTGATCCGCGTCGGCCGTCTTTCCGCGCACGCCCAGGTATGCAACTTGCCGGATGATCAGACCCTGAACCATCGTTCGCTGATGCGCCGTGAGACCGACAAGAAGAAGTGGACCGACCAGCAGACGCTGTACATCAATCAGCTCCACCTCACGACGGTCATGTTCCTCACCGGCAAGCTCAAGTTGGTTGAGAAGGATGGCGACAAGGAAGTCGTCGTCGACGAGAAGACCGCCCCGACCCAGACCTGCACCGACGAGCAGCGCGCCAAGGTTAAGGAGCTGATCACGGCCTATGTGAAGGCTGGTCCGGCCCTGGCCTCCAACGATGCAGGCGCTGCCCCGGCAGCGGCTCCCGCGGCCAAGAAGTAACCAATTCGGCTCCCCGCCGACTTTTCGTTGACGGGGACGCCTCACTCGACTATCAACCGACCGTTGCGCGGGCCTTTTCGGCCCGCGTTTCATTTGCGCACCCGTGGCGGCACAAGACTATCGCGTGCTGCCTGTCAGTGAGGGTTTCTCGACCGAGAATCCATCGCAGAGGAGGGGACGCTCCAAACGGAACCTGATCGTCCGAGACGAAGCGGTCTCCGCCCCGATCGCGAAAGCCCCTTCCGGCTTGAGCGTGAATCGGCGGCGAGGAGCCAAAGCGTCGAGGGCGTGAATCAGACTCCGATCAAAGACTAAATACAACTCTTGGAGTGCCACACATGACCAAGCGCATCCGCGCTAAGCACAAGATCGACCGCCGCCTGACAGAGAACATCTGGGGCCGGCCGAAGAGCCCGCTCAACAAGCGCCAGAGCCGTCCCGGCCAGCACGGCGAGCGCCGCGTCTCGAAGCTTTCGGACTTCGGCCAGCAGCTCCGCGCCAAGCAGAAGCTCAAGGGCTACTACGGCAACATTTCCGAGCGCGCCTTCTCGAAGATCTACGTCGAAGCAACCCGCCTCAAGGGCTCGACGTCGGAGCATCTGATCGGCCTGCTCGAGCGCCGTCTCGATGCCGTGGTCTACCGCTCGAAGTTCGTGCCGACCGTGTTCGCAGCGCGCCAGTTCGTGTCGCATGGCCACGTCACCGTCAACGGCCGCCGCGTCACCATCCCGAGCTACCGCCTCCGCGTCGGCGACGTGGTCGAGGTCAAGGAGTCGTCGCGCCAGCTGCCGCTCGTGCTCGAGGCCATCAAGAGCGCCGAGCGCGACCTGCCGGACTACCTCGAGGTCGACCATAACAAGATGACCGCGAAGCTCTCGCGCGTCCCGGCTCTGTCGGACGTCCCCTATCCGGTGACGATGGAACCGAACCTCGTGGTCGAGTTCTACTCGCGCTAAGTTTCCAGGACCACGATCGCGTCGGGCCCTTGCCGTTCTAATCGTCGCGCCACCTATCAGGCGCGGCGTGAATCGGAACGCAGGAAAAGTCCGACGTGTGAATCGTCGGTCCGGACAAAAACCGAATTCAAAGGGCCGGCTTCATCGCCGGCCCTTTTTGTTTGCGGGCCGCCTTTGCTGGAACGTGTACTGACCGTGATGCGGTCAGAATCGGATGCCATGTCTCGGTCGCGTCCTGGTGCTCGCATTGCGATGCCATGGAGCGCTCGCCTGGGAAAAAGCATCAGGATCCAGCCCATGATCACCGGCCACGTCTTCATCGCCACCAGCCTCGACGGCTTCATCGCGCGTCTGGGCGGCGAGATCGACTGGCTCGAAGGCTGGCCCGAGGTCGGCCACGACTACGGCTTCCACGAGTTCATGGACACGGTGGACGGCCTGATCATGGGACGCGGCACCTACGAGAAGGCGGCGACATTCGAAACATGGCCGTACGCCAAGCCTGTCGTCGTGATGAGCAGCACGTTGGATGAGAGCGACTTGCCCGCAGGCCTTGCAGATAAGGTGCGCGTCAGCCGCTCCGAACCGAGGCAGCTCATGAAGGAGCTCGATGCCGAAGGATGGAAGCGCGCTTACGTCGACGGCGGCCAGGTGATCCAGTCGTTCCTGCGCGAGGGCCTGATCGCCGACATGGTGCTGACGCACATACCGATCCTCATCGGCAATGGCCTGCCGCTGTTCGGCCCGCTGCCGGCCGACACGAAGCTTACGCATCTGAGCACGGTGCCGCATGCCTCTGGGTTCGTGCAATCGCGCTACGCCGTCGGCGCGTCCTGATTGGCGGACCACGATCGCGACGGGCCCTAGTCGTTCCGATCGTGTCATGTCGAAGACATGCCTCCGGCATTGCTCGGAGACATGCCTCTGGCATGAGCCGTCTATCAGGCGCGCCGTGAATCGGCAGCGCAAAAAATCGAATGACATACGATAACGTCAAGCCCTATCAGTCTGACGCATCCCGGAAAAAACCGACAGTATAAGTGTTTGCGACTATGGCGACTCAAGCGACAAGGCCGCGGTGCCGTTCTAAGCGTCAAGCCTCTTGACCCGCCTCGTGCGCGCCGCGGCGCGTGAATCGTCGGTCCGAGCAAAAGACCACACGAACTTCGGCGAAATATCCCCTAGGGTCCCTATTGCACCTGCAGCGGGTTGGTGTTCCAGTTTGGATCCTCCTTCCGCGCTTTGTTTTTGCGCACGGGAGCAGCCTTTTCCGACTGTACCGGAGCGTTGATGTCCGTCGGCGACGCCGTGGACGCTGGCATTGCTGCCGATCCTGACGCCGGATTAGGAGCAGCCACAGAACCCGTGACGGTTTGGTTTTCCACAGCCCGCGCATCGAGCTCGAACTTCGAAGTTATGTACTCGATGTACGGAAAGACGTCCGTCGCGAGCGCCTTCCTGAAATACTCCTCGGCTGCGGCACGGTCGCCTTGATCGAAATGGAGCTGGCCGAGGTAGAAGTACGTCTCCGAGCCCGCGGTGATCTTTTCGTCGCCCGTTTTGCTTTCGAGGATCGCTAGGAGGTCATCGACTTTGATTAGGCCCGTCATGGTCGCAAGCACTGGTCTTGGCCAGTCTCCGCGCGGGTCTGCGGCAGCGCGCGCTTTGAGATCGTCAGGAAGCTCTTTCTTCAGGCGGCGGTAGGATGAGGCAAGCCACAAATCGGTGTACGGACGCCTCCGATCGTCTGCGAGTTCGGTTGCCTTTGCAAAGTCCGTGATAGCGCCTTCGTAATCGCCTGAATAAAAGCGATCCATGCCGCGAGCTTGGAAGGACCAGGCATCCTTGTCATCGAGAGCGATGGCCCGCGTATAGTCTGCCGCACTCTTGTCGAAAGCCGCGCTACGGAAATTTGCCTCGCCGCGGCAGCGCGCGAGTACCGGATCGTTGGGCACGAGTTTGTCGGCCTTGTCGAGATCGGCGAACGCCTCTCTGATCTTGCCCAGGTAGAGTTTGCTGGCGCTTCGCTCGCAATACGCACTTGCGAGCTTCTCTCCTTTCAAAGTTCCGGATCCGATGAGCTTTGTTTGTGCTGCCACCTGTTCCGTATAGTTCCGACGTAGTCGTTTGCCGAAGTCCTCCTTCGCAGCGACCTTGCCTGATCTGACGAATTTCTTGGGAAGGGGCACGAGGATGGCTATCACATGGCCGAGAGAGGAAACGTCGTCCGTATAGGCCTTGAAATCTTTCGGCTCGACAACAGGTGTGAGGGTTTTCAGCGTTATGTTCGTGGTGGTGTTCGAGCCGCCGTATGCGATGGCGGCGTCATAGACAAAGCTCTTGTTCTTGACCGAGTGCTTGAGCCCGTCTCTAGGCGCGCGCACGTTGCCGGGAAATTCGACAGACAGGCTGTATTTGGCTTCGTAGGGGAAGGAGGATAGTGCAAGCGGCATCGTGCGACCGGACGTCGGGAGGGGCGCGATCGCTTCGCGGAGATTGCTGGGTGAGAAGCGCAGATACCAGAGCTGCCCCTCCTCTTTGGTAAGTTTCGGAACGGTGAAGCGCGTCGTGACGGTGATGACATTGTTCCGCCGGTCATCGTTCATCGCAACGTCGCCGATAAGCTTGGCGCCGGGGTAATTACTGGCGACATGCTCGGCGTAAGCTGCTTGCAGGCGGTCACGCGAAGTTTGCTGGAAGAAGACCCGCATACTTTCGGCGGCTGCTCCATTCGCGATCGTTTGTCTGCGAATTTCCCCCTCTCCGCCCAACTCGGGTACGAGCGCGGTCTCAGAAATTTCGTTGCGCACGAGGTCGGCAATGTTGGGCGTCTTGATCGTGGTCATCGCGGACGTATCCGGGGCGACGACAAGACCTTCCGAGTCCTCGTGAGTCTGGCCCATGCGGTCGAGACGGCCATACTGCCCGAGCCGCGTCGCATCCAGGAAATGCGTTCTGTTCCCGAGTTTCACCTGCACAATGGCGTGGTCGAACGACAGCGGGCTCGGCAGCATTTTGTCCAGCCCCGTCCTCCGGCGCACCGAGAGGAGCATAGGGCGGCTGTCGATCGAAACGGCTTTCAACAGCGCCGTGAGAAGAAACGATTTGTCCTTGCAGTCGCCGTAGCGGCGTTTGAGCACCTCTCCAGGCTGCGCCGGGCGGTGTGAATTCTCGCCAAGTGCAACGGAGAAGTACCGGATCTCCGACTGGACCACCTCTAGCGCCTTTGCAACCCGCTCTTCATCCGATTTCAGAGATTTGAGCTCGTCTACAAGCTTGCTGAACTCGGGGCTCTCGGTCGTGTTCACGGCAAACAACTTGTCGGCCCATCGCGCAACTTCGTTCCAGTCCGAAAACTCGGTGAACTGAAGCCAGCGCAACCGGACGAAGTCCGTTGGCAGGGCCGGCTCCGCGATAACTTCCGGAATTGCCGTTTCCTCAAAGACGAGCTTGCGCATGTCGCCTTTCACGGACTCGACAGGGCCAATGCTCTTGCCGGCCACGTCGCCGACAAGACGCCACTTGATGGCTCTGCTGGCTGGGTAGTTCAGGACCAATCGTCGCCGGCTGATGGGATAGGACTGGTCCCAATTCGAGCTCTCGACGTACTTGCCATCGAACACCGGGTTCTGACCGGAGACGGAGAACGAATATTCCAGTGTGTCGCCCACTCGAAGGTCATCGATCAAAAAGGAGGCCGTCACGACGTCGCTATAGACGCCCTGCTCGAGCCCGGTGTCCCTTTGCAGGAAACGCACCGACACCGACTTTGTGCGGTCGAGCGCGTCACCTCCACGGAGAATGCGGATCGAATGAATCTGGAGTTTCTGGTACTCGGGGATGAAATCGATGGGGAGTTGGCTGAGATCAGAAAGCCCCGAGGCGTCGTTGATCGTCAGAGCGCTATGGAAGTAGGTCACCGGTACATCCGCGACCAGAAACTGAGCGTCCGCCAGGCGGAGAACGAGGGGGCGGGTCGCATCAGCCGGAGGCAAGGCAACGTCTTCGACCCAGGCCGGAGGCGCATCGCCGATGGAAAATTTTCCATCCTGCACCTGGACTTGCTTCATCTGCTGATCGGGTGGAACGCCCTGTGCTCTCAGGGGAGAGCACAAGCAAACAACAGCAACCCAAGTCGCAAAAACCGCGGCAAGTCTCGGCATCGAAACCCTCTGTGTGGATCAGCCGCGGACCCCGAAAATGGTTGGTGCAGCCGAAAAGATGTATGCAGACCTGAAGTTATGGGAAGCCGATGAAGGTTGTCCATTGCACAGCGGTCACTACTCCCAGCTGATTGCAAGCCACGATCGAGGTTCGGCCCGCTGCCGGCGGACACGAAGCTCACGCATCTGAGCACGGTGCCCCATGCCTCAGGGTATACGTGGTCGACGGGGAGTGGGATCTCTGGCTGCTCGATGCGGTGGCTGCGCTGGAAACGCCCGACGATTTCATCGGCTGGCTCGAACGCGAGTCGGTGGCCGCGCTACTGTCCGAGATCAATAAGCAGCTCAACGCCTGAGCCTGCTTAGTCTGATCCGCTGAGCCCTGACATCACGACCAGAGACGGTTGGCGATTAGAGCCGCGAAATAGGCAATGAGCGCGCAGGACGGAAACGTCAGGATCCAAGCGCCCACGATCTTGCGCAGCACGCCCCACCTCACGTCCGAACGGCGCTTGGCGGCACTCACGCCGACGATTGCACATGTGATCGTATGGGTTGTCGAAAGCGGAACGCCGTAGAGGGACGCGCCGAAGATCGTGCCGGAAGCAGCCGCCGTCGCCGCGAACCCTTGCCATGAGGTCAGGCGCGCCATTTTCATCCCGACCGTCGCGATGATGCGCCAACCCCCGGCGCTGGTCCCGAGCCCCATGGTCAGGGCGCACACGAGGATCACCCACCAGGAAATCGTGAATTCCGACGTGACGCCGCCGGCCATCAGCGTCAGTGCGAACACGCCCATGAATTTCTGGCCGTCATTGAGGCCGTGGTTGAAGGCCAGGAACCCGGCGGACCCCATCTGCAGGTAATCGTACATGCGTTTGGCGCGGTGCGGAGAGGCACCGGCGGAAACGCGCATGATGATCCGGCCGATTATGAACGCGACGACGAGACCGAGCCCGATCGAGCACACCATGCCGATGGCGACCTTCTGCCATCCCGACCACTGAAGCGCATCGAAGCCGCCACCCGCAAATCCTGCGCCGGCCAGCCCCGCCAGAAGCGCGTGGGATTTACTGACCGGAATGCCGAGGTTCGCCGCCAGAGATCCCCAGGCGATGATCGCGACCATGGTCGCCGTGATGGCAGGAATCGTAAGCGCCGATGGAGCAACGATGCCCACGCCTACCGTGGTTGCGACAGCGGTTCCGGCCATGGCCCCGGCCGTATTGAGGATGACCGCCATGGCGATTGCGGCCCGCGGCGTCATCACTCCCGTGGATACAACTGTGGCTACGGCGTTAGGTGCGTCTGTCCAGCCGTTGACGAATTCGGCCGCCAGTACCGCGAGGAGGGCGATGACGACTCCCGCCGTCAAAGGCTCCATTCCTCAAGCCTCCTTACGAGCAAGCGAAAGGATCTGCCGCGCGCAATGATTGGCGTCGTCCGTCATTTGTTCGAGCAGATGGAAGAGCTGATGCCAGGCAATAAATCCGATCGTGTTGGCCGAGGCCTGGCTATATTCCTCGACGAGCCTCCGTTCCACGTTGGATACGAGACGATCCGCCTCGGCTTCGTCTTCGTCCACGGATCTCGAGATCTCGCGCACCTTGGAAAGAACAAGCTTCGGCTCACCCAGCATGCCGACAAGGCGTTGCAGGCTTTGCACCATGCGGTCGCCGATTTGCATGAGCTGCATTGCTTCCGGGCGAAGCTCGCGCAGGTGCAGTTTGTAGACGTCCAGGTGAATGGCCACCTTGCGCATGCCGTCGATGACGTTGTCGAGGTCGTCGGTGAGCTTCATGGAATCGAGAACGTCGAAACGCATGATGAATGAGTTGTCCAGGAGCTCGTGGATCTCGTCGACGACGGCATCTGCCTTGTGCTCGAAGTCGATGATGCCATTGAGGTCCCGGCCGCTGCTTTCGATGAAATGCCGCGAGCACTGGACGACGGTCTCGGACAGTTGCTTGAGAAGCTCGGCAAAACGGTCGTTGTTCGAAGGGCCAAACAGATTGGCCAGGGCACCTTGTTTGTTCTTCATGGATTGTCCCTCGCCCGAGTATCGGCCGGGCCGCTAGCGGAGGGCATACGGCGACTTCAGGCTGTTTGGCAATAGTCCGCTCCAACACGTCGTTTTTGCGGGTCCGCCGAGGCTATGGTCGCTTAGGACCCATCCGGTGAGAAGTCCGACCTCGAAAAGCGATAATTCGCATTTGCCCGATCTGAACTGTTCCGGGCCAAAGGCTGCCCCAAGCATCCAGCGCCAAGATCCTTTGCCCGCCTCACAATCCCGTTGCAAACGGTGTGTTATTCTGCACTCTGATAAAAAACGACCCGGGGGGACATGATTCAATGCGGAGGATGATTGCTTTATTGCCGCTATTTCTGTTTGGCGGCTGCGCCTCGGAAATTCCAAGCCCGCTTGGCGCCGATGCGATCAAGTCCATGCGGCTGACCGATGTCGCGGTGACTGTCGCGCCGGACGCGGAAATCTCCTGGGGCAACGCCGAGCACGAGTATGTGACCGCGCACAAGGCGTCGAACCCGAAGCCCTCCAAGCAGCCCGTCGTCGAGACAGGCTCGATCCACGATCCGGTCGGCGCGGACACGTCCGAGGCCAACGCGATCGCCGCTACGCCCGAGGGCAAGGCCTTCGTTCGCGCCAAGGCCGCGAGCCGCGTCAAGGATGCGCTCGATACCGGCTTGAAGCCCGCACTCCAATCCGGTACCCGGCCTGTCAAATTGGAGATCACGGTCCACGCGTTCAGTGTTCCGTCCGCCGTCCAGCGGGTCCTCGTCGGCGGCCATCCACTTCTCAAGGCCAGTGCCGTCCTCAAGGATGCAACGACGGGAGAGGTGCTCGTATCGCGTCCGAACTCGGTCGCCGTGGCGATGTCAGGCAACGGATGGGCCGGCGTCCTCGTCGATCAGGCGTTGTCGGATTTGGACGTGCGCCTGGCCGAGTCTTATGCGGAGCAATACCGCAGGTGGCTCCTGCACGAGGCGTAAGAGCCCCGCCAAACCGCTTCGAAACACAAAAAGGGCCGGCTCCCGAATGCCGGCCCTTTCTTGCTATTCAGAACCTATCTCGGTCCAAACGCCTCACTCGTTTTCGATCATCAGGACGACCTTGTCGTTGTCGGGATCGACGATGGCGATCTGATCGTCGACGATGAAGTAGCGGCAGGCTTCGAGCTGCGGATCGCGCTCCACGACCGGAGCAGGGAAAGCCTGCAACTCGATATCCTGCGGCACCGAGAAGCCGATGCTCACGCCGCCGATGCTGACTTCGTTCGTCATCTCGATCGAGCGGATGATGTCTTCGCGATCCGCTTTGGACAGCGTGAGATCGGACGAGCACCTCGCGACGGCCGTACTGCCGCCGCCACCGCCGGCATAGGTGCCGCCGCCCGAGCCCGTAGCGGGCACGAGCGCGACAACTTCATAAGTGTCGGGATCGCAGATCACGTAATCGTCCTCGACGTAGGCGAACACGTAGCCGCGATACTCCGGCACCACCTCGATCACGGCGACAGGAACCGGCGCAAAGTACCAGCTGCGCGGAACGCGCCGGCCGACGACGATGTCCACGTCGACCTTCGTCTCGTGCTTGACGTCACGGTCGCCCTTGAAGCCGGCCTGTACGCGGTCGCGCTTCTCGCCCGTAACCTGAACTTTCTTCACGTCGTCGTTTTTCTTCCGGTCCTCGGTCAGCTTGCCGGGGGCGCTGCTACCGCCTTCACCGGTGCTAGCGCCGGAGGCGCTGTCAGAAGAAGATTTGCCGGAGGCGCTGTCAGAGGAATCTTTGCCGGAGGCTGCCTTATCGGGCGAGTCCTTGCCGGCGGCCGTGTCGCGACCCTTATCGTCTGATTTGGATTTGTCGCGCTCGGCCGACTTGCTGCCATCCTTCGATGGCTTCGAGTCGTCCTTGGACTGCGCGGACTTGTCTGGCTTGTCGTCGCGCTGGGATTTGCCGGCCGACTTGTCGCTCGACTTGCGGCTGTCTTGGCTACCCTTGTCGCTTTCCGCGGCCCGCGACTTCCTGCCTTCTCCGGCGCCGCGATCCGGGCCGGGGGTGTTGTCCTGGGCCGAGCGCTCTCGCGCTCCTGGCAACGACCGTTCAGCGCCGCGGGATTTCTCCGCCCGGTCGCTCGCCGGGACTCGAGAGCCACGCTCCTGCATGGACCCACCGCGATCCGAACCACGATCAGGCGACGGCATCCGGTCTGATCGTCCTCCACCTGAGTCGGGTCCTTGCTCGGGGAGTTTCTGCGCGCCTGCCGTGACCGTGCCGGCGAGCATGCATGCGGCCACGAGGCCGACGGTCCGCAGTTTCATGACGCTGTTCCTCTACTCAAAGCCATCCGCAAAGAGGCGGATGTAGACCAATGGAATGCGCAGCTATGGGTTCCTGCGCGTCTGCAATCGAGCGACGCGAGCGTCCACGCGAGTCGTCACCAGATGTTTGCAACAGTGTGTTTGCAACAGTCCGGGAAGGGAATTGTTCCGAGGGCCGAAGTCTCCCTCTCGCCATTCACGTAGTCTTTTCGTAAGTAGGCGAGAGCGCTTCTCACGCTCGGCAACGCACGCCGCGTCGAAGGCGATGACGGGTAATCGATGATCACCATCTATCACAACCCCGCCTGCGGAACGTCCCGCAACACGCTGGCCATGATCCGCCAGTCCGGCGAGGAGCCGCGCGTCATCGAATATCTGAAGACGCCGCCGAGTAGGGACGAGCTGGCGGAAATGATCCGCGCCATGGGGATCACGCCGCGCGATCTTCTGCGCCGGAAGGGCACCCCCTACGATGAGCTCGGCCTCGCCGATCCCAAATTGAGCGACGACCAGCTCATCGACGCCATGATCTCGCATCCGATCCTGATCGAGCGCCCGGTCGTGGTGACGCCGAAGGGCACGCGCCTGTGCCGTCCGTCCGAGGCCGTTCTCGACATTCTGCCCAATCCAGACATCGGGCCGTTCACGAAAGAGGACGGCGAGGTCGTCATCGATGCGGAGGGAAAACGCGTCGCCTGAGCCTCACGCGCCGGCGCTGCGCCGTTCGATGAGATCGAACACCTGCTGGCGCCGTCTCAGCATCGCGGCGTCGAGCAGCATCTGCCCCGCCCACCGATAGACGTTGCGGTCGCGGACCATGGCACGCATCAGCCGCATGCGGGCCCGCTGCTCGTCCGGCGCCATGGTCAGCGCCTGATGCATGGTCTCGCCGAGGCCGTGCGCATCGTAGGGATTGACGATCAGAGCTTCCGAAAGCTCGCGGGAGGCGCCGGTGAAGTGGGAGAGGATCAGCACGCCCGCCTCGTCGTCGCGCGCCGCGACGAACTCCTTGGCGACGAGGTTCATGCCGTCGTGGAGGCTGCTGACGACGCAGAAGTCCGAAGCCCGGAACAACTCGAAAACCTCCGACGGCTCGTGATGGCGGATCATAAGGCGTACGGGCTCGTAGGAGGAGCTGCCATGCTTGGCGTTGATCTCAGCAGCGAGCGCGATGGCCTCTTCCTGGAGCTCACGATAGGCGCCGAGCTGGCTCCGCGTCGGGGCGGCCGCCTGCAGGAACACGAAACGGCCGCGCCATTCCGGATGGCGTGTCAGAAGCTCGTCGACGCCGCGCAGGCGGTCGAGCACGCCCTTCGTGTAGTCGAACCGCTCCACGCCGACGGCGAGCTTCACGTCTTTGCCGATGTTGAAGCGCTCGCGCACGGCCTTGCGGCACTCCTCGACCGGCTTCTGCGCCGCGAGCGCGGCGGGTGGCCACTCGATCGAGATCGGGTAGGGCCTGATGATGGTTTCGTGTCCGCGCAGCGTCACGGCTGCGCGCTCGCGATCGATGCGGCTCTCGACGAAGCGGTCCACGGTCTCGAGGAAGTTGTTGCAGTGGAACTGCGTGTGGAACCCCAGAACGTCGCTGCCGAGCAGGCCTTCGATGATCTCTTCCTTCCAGGGGCAGATGCTGAAGGTCTCGGCGTTGGGCCACGGAATGTGCCAGAACGACAGCACGGTGGCGCGCGGCAGGCGCTTGCGCAGCATGCGCGGCAGCAGCGCGAAGTGATAGTCCTGCACCAGGATGATCGGATCGCCGCCCTTGGCTTCTTCTGCCACCGCATCGGCGAAGCGCTCGTTCACGTCCTGATAGACACGCCAGTCCGTCTCTCGAAAGTTGGGACGTACGAATGAGATATGGCAGAGCGGCCAGAGGCCTTCGTTGGCGAAGCCGTAGTAGTAGCCATTCTGCTCCTCCTCGCTGAGCCAGACACGACGCAGCGAATAGGCGGGCGACGCAGGCGGCACGGCGACGCGATCATGATGGTCGACGGTCTCGCGGTCGGCCGAGCCGCTGCCATGCGCGACCCAGGTCCCGCCGCAGGCGCGCATGACCGGCTCCAGCGCGGCCACGAGCCCGCTCGCGGGAATCTGCAGCACCACCTCTTTACCTTGGCGATTGTGGATGTAGGGCTCGCGGTTGGAAACGACGATGACCTCGGTGTCGGGCAGCTCCTCGTCGAGCAGGGCATGCAGCACCTTGGGCGACCAGTCGACGTGGATCGCGGAAGTGGTCTGCGCACCGGGACGAATTTCGCGCAAGAGCGTGCGCAGCTCCGGGCCGAGCACCGCGATCGTATCGCCCGAAAGATCCGCAAAGCCACCGCTTCGCGCGTCGCGCACCATCTCGCGCACGGCGCTGCGCCAGCGGCGCACGAGGCTCGAGAGGAATAGGCTCGCGACGACGCCGATGCCCAAAGCGACGGCGGCGACGGCAACGCCCCAGTAATAGCGCGCCTGCGACGCGCGATCCTCGATGAACGAGAGGTCGTGCAGAATTGCTAAGTGACCGCTCTTCTCCTGCACTCCGATCGGAAACGAGGCTACGAAAACGCTGCGCCCGCTGCTCTCCGTCGTCGAGTAGCTTGGCGTCTCAGCGCGTGCGAGCGTCTCGCACGTGAACGAGCGCGGCATGAGCTTCGTCGCAGCCCTGAGCCTGCCGACTGAATCGCAGAAGCCCAATCCCAGCAGTTTCTCGTCATCCGTGAGGCGTTCGAGAAACGTCGCCAGCGCATCGTCCGTCTCGTTGGCGAGATGGAGCGCGACCTGATCGCGGATGGAGTTGAAAATCAGCTTCGAGCGCAATTCGACGTCGCGCCGCGACCAGTCACCGACGAGCAACGAGACCGCGGGCAGGAGAGCGAGTGCTGTCAAAGCGATGGCAACGACCAGACCCGCGCCATAAACGGCGTAATTGCGCAATGAGCCAATCCCGAGCTGTTGAAGATGGGAGCCGCGGCTCCACTCAGCTCGCACCAAACATCAATGAGCCCTCAAATCAACCCCTTGCCCCGCTTGGAATAAGATGCAGAATCTCGCTCCGCTCCACACCGATCTGAGTGCGGATCGATCGTCGACGCGCCGGCGCTTTTCTTCTGCCCGCGCGCGCATTTACTGCGAGGCGATCACGATGGCGCTTGAGCAGCCATGAACTCCTTCGCCGCGTTCTGGATTTCGTCCATCGACAGATCGCGTACGTGCGTCGCGACCGCCCAGCGATGGCCGAAGGGATCCTCGAGCTGACCGTAGCGGTCACCCCAGAACATCTCCGTCACCGGCATGATGACTTTTGCGCCCGCGGCCTCTGCCTTCTTGGAGAAGGCGTCTGCATCCTCGACGTAGAGATGCAGCACGATGGGCCCGCCCTTGACCTCTTTTGGGCTGTCGGGGCAATCCGCCATGATGTCAGCCAGCATGACGGCGGAGTCGCCGATCCTGAGGCAGGCGTGCATGAGCTTGCCGTTCGATCCCGGAATGCGCATCACCTCTTCCGCGCCAAAGGCCTTCTTGTAGAAGGCGATCGCTTCCGTAGCGCCATCGCACATGAGATGCGGCGTGACCGTATGCATGCCGTGCGGCACGGGCTCGGCCTTGGACTTCGGGCTTTGCTGAGGCTTGGGCTTTGCGGCAGCTTTGGTCGTCGCCATGGCAGGTCTCCTTTTCAAGCTCGTAAGCAGGGACGAGATCCGTGTGATCTCCTTGAAGACGTTCGGCCGAAGCGTGTTCCGACATTGAGCGGGCGATTTTCAGACCAACGGTCACGCGATCTCGTAGAGGGGAATGCGGCAGCGCAGCAAAGCCTTGAGATGCCGAGCATCTCTTACGCGGAAATCGCCAATCCCACGGACGCTGCTAACGGGTCTGCTGTGCAGCAAGTTTTACGTTGATTGCTGTCAATCATCGCCTTGCTGAACACGTTATAATTCCGGACACTGAGACTCGCTAAGGCCACACACAATTGGCAACAGCCAACGGGAGGGCGTACGCGATGGACTACAGGATCGCTGCAATCATCTGGATCGTGCTCGGCACGGCGCTCGCGGGAACCGCGATGATCGTCGTGGTGACCGTTCCCATGTTTGCGAAGCAAGCAATGTTACTCATTCCAATTCTCTGCGGAGGCGCATTCGTGCTCGCGATGCCGCTGTCTGTCCTCGTTGCGAGGCAGATCAACGGCAAATTGGCAGGCTCGGCAGCCTAACCGCCAGCCGCCATACCGAATGCGCAAAGGGGGAGCGGCGCCTTTCTAAGACGGAAGGCGCCGCGCAGATATCAGGCCTTGAAGCCGGTTGCCTGGGCGCCGGGATGGGCGCGTGGAGGAGGCGGTCTTGAACGCCATGCTCGCGGCCGAGACCACCAGCGGCAAACACGGCCGCGTCGTCGACGCACTCGATCACGCCGCGCTCAAGGCGCTGTTTGGAGCCCGGCTCGCGTGCAGCGAGCTCGATGGCCCCGACCAGATCTTGGATCGACCCGGGTAGAGCAGTACTCTGACCTCTCCAGTCCGACCCCGATAAGAAGGCGGCTTGCAATGACCGCTAGTCCTCCGGCATCGCGCTCCCTTGAAGCAGGCCGCCTTTCGCGCCCCCAAAAGACCACGGACCAGACCGGGGTGATGCGGTGGTTGCCCGGGCTGTACACGCTGCGCCACTACGATCCGGCATGGCTGCGTGACGATATCGTCGCCGGCCTGGTGCTGACGACGATGCTCGTGCCCGTCGGCATCGCCTACGCCGTAGCATCGGGCGTGCCGGGCATCTACGGCCTTTACGCGACGATCATCCCGCTCATCGCTTATGCCCTGTTCGGTCCTAGCCGCATCCTGGTGCTTGGCCCGGACTCGTCGCTGGCCGCGCTCATTCTCGCGGTCGTGCTCCCGCTTTCCGCCGGCGACCCGATGCGCGCCGTCATGCTCGCCAGCATGATGGCCATTGTCTCGGGCGTCGTCTGCATCGCGGCTGGATTGGCCCGCTTGGGTTTCGTCACCGAGCTGCTCTCGAAGCCCATCCGCTACGGTTACATGAACGGCATTGCGCTCACGGTCTTGATCAGCCAGCTCCCGAAGCTGTTTGGCTTCTCGATCGAGGGCGACGGTCCCCTTCGCAATCTATGGAGCATCGCCACATCGCTCTTGGGCGGCAAGATCAACTGGGCCGCATTTCTCGTCGGCGCGGCGACTCTGGCCGTGATCCTGCTGCTCAAGGGACGCAAAAGAGTGCCAGGCATCCTGATCGCAGTCGTCGGAGCGACCCTCGTCGTCGGCGTCCTCGATCTTGCCGAGCGCGCGAACGTGTCGGTTCTCGGCCCCCTGCCGCAAGGCCTTCCGAGCTTTGCGATCCCGTGGATCAGCTCGAGCGATCTCGCTCCCGTGCTGACCGGTGGTCTTGCCGTGGCCTTGGTCTCCTTTGCCGATACCAGCGTGCTGTCGCGCACGTACGCGGCACGCACCCGGACCTATGTGGACCCGAACCAGGAGATGGTGGGATTAGGCGCTGCCAACCTTGCGGCCGGATTCTTCCAGGGCTTTCCCATCAGCAGCAGCTCCTCGCGCACGCCGGTCGCGGAGGCCGCCGGCGCCAAGACGCAAATGACGGGCGTCGTCGGCGCACTCGCAGTCGCGCTCCTCCTCGTAGTGGCGCCGGACCTTCTCAAGGATCTGCCCTCGAGCGCGCTGGCAGCCGTGGTCATCGCCTCGGCCATAGGCCTCTTCGAGGTCAAGGACCTCATCCGTATCTACAAGGTGCAGCAGTGGGAGTTCTGGCTGTCGATGCTTTGCTTTGCCGGCGTGGCCGTTTTCGGCGCCATACCAGGCATCGCCATCGCTGTCGTCGCCGCCATCATCGAGTTCCTATGGGACGCGTGGCGGCCTCACTTCGCAGTCCTCGGTAGGGCCGAAGGCGTTAAGGGCTATCACGATATCAAGCGCTATCCCGCGGCACGCCTGATCCCCGGCCTCGTGCTTTTTCGCTGGGACGCTCCCTTGTTCTTCGCCAACGCGGAATTGTTTCAGGAGCGGATTCTCGAGGCCGTGGCGGCCTCACCGACCCCCGTTCGCCGCGTCGTGGTCGCCGCTGAGCCCATGACGGGCATCGACATCACCGCCTCCGACGTCGTGGCCGAGCTCGACCGGACGTTGCAGGAAGCGGGCATCGAGCTTCACTTCTCGGAGCTGAAGGATCCCGTGAAGGACGAGCTGAAGCGGTTCGGCCTCTTCTCGCAACTTGGCGAAGAGGCGTTCTCGCCGACGGTCGGTGCCGCTGTCGGCGATTATCTCGCGGACCATTCGGTGGAATGGGTGGATTGGGAGGACAGGTAGAAATAGCGATCCGGGAATGACCGGGGTTTGCGCATAGCGCTACGCCGGCCGATGCCGCCGTCCCGGATTTGTGGGCAGCGTCACCACCTGGAGATCGCTGCCGGATGCCGTTGGAGCCTCGGGCGCGGCGAGGGCAGGGGAGGGTTCAGGCGCTTGGGCCGCGCGCTGCGCCGCGGGCACCGTGTTGGCCCAGCCGTAGGCCAGCATCGTGATGAGCGCGGAGGCAGCGAAGAAGTAGACGCCCGGCAGCACCGAGGCCTCCGTATAACCCGACGAGTTGACGTAGAAGATCATCAGCGCCAGCACCATGACGTCGGTCATCGAGTAGCGGCCGAGCCATTCCATGGTCGAGATCGAGCGCTTGCGGAATTCGGGCGGAATGTCGGGCGAGGTCACGAGCGTCAGCAGATAGAAGAGCTTCAGGAACGGGAACAGGATCGAGAACAGGAACAGCACCACCGTCAGGAAGTACTCGTCGTTCTCAAACAGCGCCCAGATGATGGTGGCGATGGAGTGCTCGTTGGTCCACACGTAGACGGTGGTGAAGCGGATGACCGGCAGGATGATGCCGAGCGCGAAGAACACCGTCGCCACGATGATCAGAAACGAGAGCACGAAATTGCGGAACGGCGACAGAGGCCGCGTGACCTCCTTTTCGCGCGCGATCTTCACCGCTTGCGCATTGGCGCCGTAAGCCTCGGTCCTGAGCCAAGCATAGGAGAGGATCATCAGCACCACGGCCGCGGTGAAGAAGTAGACACCCGAAAGGCTCGCGGCGTCGTAGAACCCCTGCGCCTTGATGAAGAAGATCGTGAGCGACAGCACCAGCACGTCGTGCATGGACCACTTGCCAAGCCATTCGAGTGCCCTTAGCCGCCGGTTCTGGCGCTTGAGCTCGGCGGCGGGCAACGTCGAGATAAGAAGCAGGTAGAGGAGCTTCAGCACCGGCAGCACGATCGAGAAGATGAGCACGGTGCCGCCGAGGAACGTCTGCCCATCGCGGATCAATACTGTGACGGTGGAGATGAGCGAATGCTCCGTCGACCAGAACACGTACTTCGTCAGACGGATGATGGGGAGCGAGATGCCGAGCGCCAAACACACCGCGGCGCCGATGATGGCGAGGCTCAACAGAAATCGCCGGCCGCCCAAGTGCATCGCTACAACTCACCCACGCTCGTGGCCCTGATGTCGGCCGGATCAGACCATGATCGCTTCGGACCCTACCAGTCCGAAGCGTGAATCATAGGTCTCATCAAAAACGCATGGAAGGCTGCCGCCAAGGCAAAACTTAGGCCCGGACTGGCATCCGGGCCTCTATGTTGTCACGCGTGCGCTGCGAAGCGGGCGGCTCAGCCGTGGGCGGTATGCGGAATGCCCTTTTCATGGATGAGCGCATGCAGCTCGCCGGCCTGGAACATCTCGCGCACGATATCGCAGCCGCCGACGAATTCGCCCTTCACGTAGAGCTGCGGAATGGTCGGCCAGTTGGTGAAGCTCTTGATGCCGTCGCGCAGGCCCGAGTCATCGAGCACGTTGACGTCCTTGTAGGGTACGCCGAGATGGTCGAGGATCTTGGCGACCTGGGCCGAGAATCCGCACTGCGGAAACTTGGCCGTGCCCTTCATGAACAGGACCACATCGTTGTCCTGGATGGTCTTGCGGATGGTGTCGTGGACGGCAGCTTCGCTCATGGAGTCACCTGAAGGTTCGTAAGGCCTTGGCGCACCTCGCGCCGCTCATGCGGTAAATGGTCCTGCGCGCCAGCCTTGTCAATCGCCAGTATTCTGAGCCCCGCCGGCTCATTCCGGAGGGACGCTCGTGGTGAGCGCCAGGGCGTGCAGCACGTCCCCCATGCGCCCCCCGAGGGCGTCGTAAACCATCTGATGCTGCTGGACGCGGGATTTGCCCTTGAAGGCGGTCGATACGACGCGCGCGGAGTAATGGTCTCCGTCGCCGGCAAGGTCTTGAATCTCAATCGTCGCGTCAGGAAATCTCGTCTTGATCAGGCGCTCGATGTCGCCGGCGTTCATGGGCATGGGAGACGGTCAACTCCTGTCTGCGGAAAGGCGCAAGCCCCGGGGGGCTGCCGAGGGAGACTACACGCCGGCGCGCGGCCGGGAAAGCATAGCCGGATAGGCCGCTATGCAGAAAACGCAGAGCGGGGGCCTGGATCGGGGGCTGGTCCCCATGAGAACCCCACCCCAAAAAGCATTGGGCCGGCACAAGTGGCCGGCCCATGTCTCTGCATCGTGTCGCGGTGCGACGGGTTAGTGCTTCTTGGCGGGTGCCGGGCAGGCCTGAGGAAGGCTTCCTGTCTCGAGCAGCGTGCCGGTCGAGAGTATCTGCGCGAAGTACTGGCGGCGCGAGGTAGCGGCGGCTGAGGCGAGCTCGATCTCGGCATTGCGGGCTGCCGCGAAGTCGGCGAGACGGCGCGTTTCGGCAGCGAGCGAAGCAGCCTTGATCTCCGAGTTGCGAGCCTCGGCGAACAGGGTGTCACGCATGGTGCGGTGGACGGCCATCGCAACGTTGATCTCTTTGTTGCGGGCGCGTGCGAACTGGATCGTGCGATCGCGTTCGTAGGCGGCCATGGCAACGTTGATCTCGGCATTGCGCTGGGCAACGAAGATCTGGTCGCGATAGGCCGTCGCGCGGGCCATCGAGACTTCGATTTCGCGGTTGCGCTCGGCAGCGAACGCCAGCTGGCGCTGACGTGCGTAGGCTTCCATCGAGGCGTCGATCTCACGATTGCGCTGTTTCGTGAAGATGACGGACTGGATGGCGACGCGGAGCTTCTCCGGAGAGAGTTCTGCAACTTGATGTCGTGGAATGCTGGGACGGAACGCCTGCTCCGTAGCCAGCGGGATGAGGGCCAGAGTGAGGAGGCCCAAGGTTAATGGTATACGCATCACTAAACACTCCTCTCGAATTGAGATGAGTGCAGCATGGGGTTATTAGCCTTAAATATCGGTGCATTGGAGGAGTTTTCTGTGGCGCTCTCTGAGAAAAAACGAATTAGGCAATTCGTTAGATTCATTGAGAAACGCCGGCGCGTGGCGCGGAGCGCGAGCAAAGACGGGCGCTCCCGGAATTAATGTGTAGATGTGGTCCCGGTGAACCGCCGGCACCGCGTGCGACAGGCAACATTGTCGGATATGAGGGCGCCGGCGCGCGGTCTCTAGTACGAAGCAGGATCGAACGGATGGTTGAACGTCTGAAGTTCTATATCGACGGCGAATGGCGCGACCCGGCGCAGCCCAAGGTGGTTGCTGTCATAAACCCGGCGACCGAGGAAAAGCTCTACGACATCGCCGCCGGCTCGGCCGCGGATGTCGACCGCGCGGTTGCAGCCGCACGCGCGGCTTTCGACGGCTACGCGTCGACCTCCAAGGAGGAGCGCATCGCGCTCCTCAGCCGCATTATTGATGTCTACAAGCGCCGCATGAAGGACATCGCCGCTGCCATCAGCCACGAGATGGGTGCGCCTGTCGCCATCGCCGAGCGCGCGCAGGCCGCCTCCGGCCTCGGGCACTTCATGACCACCCTCGAGGCGCTCAAAGCCTATGCCTTCGAGGAGCGCCTCGGCAGCGCGCTGATCCTGCGCGAGCCCGTCGGCGTCGCCGCCATGATCACGCCGTGGAACTGGCCCCTCAATCAGATCGCCTGCAAGGTGGCGCCCGCACTGGCTGCCGGCTGCACCATGATCCTGAAGCCGTCGGAATATGCCCCGACCTCCGCCCTTATCTTCGCGGAAGTCCTGCATGAAGCCGGCGTCCCGAAAGGCGTGTTCAATCTCATCAACGGCCTAGGCAGCGATGTCGGCACGGCCATGAGCGCGCATCCGGGCGTCGACATGATCTCGTTCACCGGCTCGACGCGTGCGGGCATCGATGTCGCCCAGCGTGCGGCGCCGACCGTCAAGCGCGTGACGCAGGAGCTCGGCGGCAAGTCGGCGAATATCATCCTCGACGATGCCGACTTCGCCAAAGCCGTCACCGGCGGCACGACGCACTGCTTCAACAACTCAGGCCAATCCTGCAATGCGCCGACGCGCATGTTGGTGCCGCACGCGCGCATGAAGGAGGCTGCGGGCCTCGCCGCCGAAGTCGCCGCGAAGACGAAAGTCGGCGTTCCGGGCGATCCGGCTTCCAATCTCGGCCCGGTCGTCAATCGCACGCAGTGGGAGAAAATTCAGGCGTTGATCGAGAAAGGCATTGCCGAAGGCGCGACGCTCGCCGCTGGCGGTCCCGGCCGGCCCGAGGATCTGAACCGCGGCTTCTACGTCCGCCCCACCGTGTTCGCGGATGTCACGAGCACCATGACCATCGCACGCGAGGAGATCTTCGGACCCGTGCTGTCGATCATGGGCTACGAGAGCGAGGACGAAGCCGTCGAGATCGCCAACGACACGCCCTACGGACTCGCGGGCTACGTCTCGTCCGGCGATGTTGAGCGGGCGCGCCGTGTGGCGCGCAAGCTCCGCGCCGGCAACATCAACATCAACGGCACGCGCAACGATCCCCGCGGTCCCTTCGGCGGCTACAAGCAGTCGGGCAACGGCCGCGAGTACGGCCGCTTCGGCCTGGACGAATACCTCGAGGTCAAGGCCGTGACGGGCTGGGGTGAGTGAGGCCAGCATTAATCAAACCGCGCTTTTCCTTGAGGAGGGCGGAACAAACGACAGACGTTTTGGGTGATTTGGAAAGGCTGCCGACCTTGGGGCGAATGGTCCTCAACCCAGGCAGCTCGAATTAAAGGAGCAACCCAACGCACGTAGGAGGAGTCCCATGATTGGCAATCGCATGTGTACCCTCGCTCTGACGGCCGCGTCCGTCATCATCTGCTCCGCTCCGCCCGCCAATGCGGCTGGCTACGATGGCAGCTGGAGTATGGTCGCGGAGACGACCCGCGGCCATTGCGGAACCATCGCTGTCGGCTTCGGAGTTAACCGCGGCCGAATTCACTCCACGAGCGGTTCTTTTGCCTTCTATCCGATCCGGCTCGGCGGCCGCGTTTCCGGCTCCGGCCAGGTCAGCATGAAAGCAATAGCCGGCCCGCGCATCGCCAATGGAACCGGACGGTTCAACAAGGTTCGCGGCAGCGGGACGTGGTCCGGTCGCGGCCCCTCGGGGCTCTGCTCGGGCGTTTGGAACGCCAATCGCTCCTGACGCACACGTCTTGATGCCCCGCGCCGCGTTCGCCCTCGTCACCGATGCCGTTGTGTTGAGTTTCGTCGCTCGCCAGGCGCCGCGAAGCGCCCTGGCTTGTGCTCATAACCGCACGATGTGAGACAGAGTCCCGCCACAGTGATCGGCCCATAGTGCCGACGATCTAGTGTCGAACGGATCGCTCCGGAGGGGGAGTTCTCATGGGACAACTGTTCAAAATCTTGAAGGCATCGGTGTGGCTGCTCTTGTCGGCGGCGTTGATGGTGCAAACAGCGAACGCTGACAGCCCGCAGTATCCCCCGGACGACGAGGCGTGGGACGGCACATCCTACAGGGCTTTGTTGCAGCGGGTGGAGGATAGGGGCTTGGCGTTGCCGACGCTCTCGAACGCCGCGACGAAGAAGGTCTTCGAGCGGATGGTCAATACCGACAACATTCCGCTGCGCATGGGCCTCAATCGGGAGCTCTCCATCACCATTCGCTTCCAGCGGTTGGACAGCGCTCTGGACCCCATTCACAAGCTTACGGTCCTTTATTCGATCGAGACGCAGAAGGGGAAACCCTATGCGCGGGAGCTCGCCAGCCTGCTGGTCTACGAGACCAAGGTCTCAGCCGCGCTTCTGGATCTCAGCGAGCCCTATCTCTCGACGCTGACGACGGACAAGAGATACGAGGTCCATGTCGCCTATCTAGATCAGGTGCGAACCGGCGCCCGTCAGTTCTATTCGGGCCTCGTCTACGGCGCGACCGATAGCGGCCGTTACTCGAAGTCAGACAGTCTCAAGATGATCAAGGGCGCCCTCGCGGCGCTTCCATCCTATCACCCGATCCTCACGGACCAGGACCGCCAGGATCTGACCCAGAAGCTGACGGAGGAGATCTCGGTCACGTCGGATCAGCAGATGAAAACCGCGATGACCGAGCTGCGTGACACGCTCAAGCACCGTCGCATCCCAACTTAAGAACCGACAAAGAGGGCAGATACCCCAGAGCGTTGCCTGCCCCTTATGCGACGAAGCTCGCAGACCACACGACGCCCGCGACGTCCCGCTCACCTAGGTCAGACAACTCGGTGGCTTGCCGTGGCTAGCTTGTCATGGCCTCAGCCACCGCACGCCTCGGGAAGCGAGCTCCGCGTCGCACGGATCTTGCCTATAGATCGTCTGTATATCCAATTTTCTCATCTCTTCGCAGACGCTGCGCGTGTGTGCATCGTCTGCGTAGCTGATGATGGCGATGCCGATTGGCTTGCTGCGGCAAAGAGCAATCGCCGCAGGCAGCGAGTTCACGACGTAAGCTTCGATCTTGTCTTTCACGAGCCGGTCCCGGAGCTCTGTGCCCCAGTTGCTGTCGCGATCTATAATGAGGATGGGCGGCAGTCGATCTATCATGGGTACCCCGCGGTGCAATGTTGCACATTCCGCCTGGAGCCGGCTTTGCCAGCAGTCCCAAACAACAAGCTCACGCTGATTTACATGTCTTCGAAACGCAAGCGGCCAACGCCCGAAAGGTTTAGATTTCCCCAAGGCTCGATGCTGCGCCGCGGAACAAAAATGTGGAAAAGCGATCGACCTTGGATTTGTCGGCCTTTTTCGTGCAGCCTGTCGGCAGAGGTGTGAGACACGCGCCATGCCAATGACCGCAAGCACGTCATGGATCTTTGTTGGTTTGCTTTCGACTTTTGCCGCCGGTCAGACCTTCCTGGTGACGCCATCGCAGATGGTGACCCTCGGGGTTGATGGGGACACGTTCGGGATAGATCAATTCACCGGCGAAGGTGCTGTCGTCCTGGTGAGGCCGAAAGGCGAAGGCTGCACCCTGCGGTTTCCGCTTCCGATTGGAGACAGCCTGTTCATTCGAACCTCGGACAGCAACGGGCGTTCGGTCCTGTGCGAAGCGAGATTGCTCTCGATTGTGGGTGGCAACGCCGCACAATTTACGGCCCGTTGCAATGAACAGGTCACCTCGAGCGATCCGAAATGCCCGCCGTGACGGGGTGGGAGTAGTAGAAGCCTGTTCCCATCGGGACTGCGATCGGGAACTCGCCATGGCACTGGACGCTCCGAGACCGCGCGGTGCGGTCAGACGTTCAGCCACGGGAGTTTTCGAATGAAAGCGCGCGTTCTCGCCACCCTCCTGATCGCCGGTGCCGCCGTTGCACCGATCCATACCGCCGAAGCCGGTCCCCTCAGGGACGCACTGAGCAACAAGCTCGGCCAAGCCGTGTTCGTCGGCAAGGTCGCGAAGGCCAAGCTGAAAGATGCGATCGGCAGGCGGGTCAAGGATGTCTTGTTTCCGTGACGTCTGGACGATCGTCCAAAGAGTAAGGAACCCCGCGTCAGCGGGGTTTCTGTTGTGGCGGGTAACTCGAAATGCGTGATTTCACCCTCGCGCCCGCTCGACGAGATGCGTCCGCGACGGTGCGGGCTCGAACCCATCGGCGAAATATTGCGTCTCGTGGCTCACTAGCCCGTCGCGGAATTCCATGATGCTGACCACGTAGGATGGCGCGCCATCGTAGGTGAGCACGAATTCAGTCACCCAGAGATCTCCGCCGCCGAGCATTCGCCGCACCGTGAAGCGCTTCTTGTTCGGCTGCACGGTTCGGCTCTCTTGAATATTGCGCCGGCCGCGGATCCGCTCGCCCGATTGCGGATAATCGAGCATGGCATCGTCGCGGTAGATTTCATGCTCGGCGTTGAAGTCGCTCGCGTCCGAAGCCTCCCAATGGCGCTCCAGCGCCAGCCGCACGGCTCGATCGTCCATCGCAAACCTCACTCCTCTGCGTCGAGTCCGGACAGCAGCGGCATCACGTCAACGCGCGATAGCTGTCTTTTGTGCTCGTGCGCCTTCCTTGCGTTTTGCGGGTCCCCAACGCTACCACACTTGTCGGGAACAGCCCTGCCGGAACGTCCTTGGAACGATCGAGGAGGTACACATGACCATTACCATCACCGCCTTTGAAAGTTCACCCGATCGCGGCAGGGGCCTGGCGCGGGACATGCGCGTGCGCTGGGCCCTGGAGGAGGTGGGCCAGCCTTACGAGGTTCGGCTCGTCTCGTTCGCGGCGATGAAGGCGCCTGCGCATCTGGCGCTGCATCCGTTCGGGCAGATCCCGACTTATGAAGAGGGAAGCCTGGCTCTGTTCGAGACGGGGGCGATCCTAATCCATATCGCGGAGCGCCATGCGGGCCTGCTGCCGCCGGATGCCGACGCTCGGGCGCGCGCCATCATGTGGATGTTCGCCGCGGTGAGCACGGTGGAGCCGCCGATCCTTGAATTCGCAACCGCCAAGCTGCTGGAGGGCGACAAGCCCTGGAATAAGGAACGCCTGCCTCTGGTCGAGGAACGCGTCCGAAGCCGATTGAGACAACTTTCCGCTCGCTTTGGCGACGCCGACTGGCTCGATGGCGATTTCAGCGCGGGCGATCTGATGATGGTGCATGTGCTGCAGAGGGTAGCAAGCTCCGGAATCCTGGACGAATTTCCGAACCTCTCCGCCTACGTCGCGCGCGCCGAAGCGCGGCCGGCATTCAAGCGCGCTTTCGCTGCGCAGTTGGCGGTATTCAACGGCAAGGCGGCGTCCGGCTGATGGATCTCTGAATGTTCGGGAAGGGCAAAACGGCAGTGGCACTTGCCGATGTCGGATGCGCGTTGTCCCATTGCCATGTGCACGGGGCTCTTGCTGTGTCATGCCCCGCGATTACAATGGACGATAGGGACCAGATGGAAATTGGAGACGTACGATGTATCCGTTCGTACTCGTTGCGGGCGCAATGGCCGGCTACTTCGTGGTGGCCGCATTGCGGCGACCACGCGCCGCCGAAATCCTGGCGGCCTTCCTCTGGCTCATCTACGCTGTCTACGAATACTACGTGGCCAACGGCACTCTGTGCGACGCAAACTGCAACATCCGTGTCGATCTGGTGTTCTTCTTTCCGCTATTGTTGAGCGCCACCATCATTGCCTTGCAGAAAGAGCCGCGCACCGGCGCCGTCCAGGCCCTGGGTGTGATCTGCCTCGTCGTTGCCGCGCTTCTGTCAGTAGCTTTCGGCTACAACGCTCTCGCGGTTGTCGCGGGCGTGGGCGCGCTGGCGATCACCGCATATGCTCTCAAATCGAAGTTCCTAACCAATCGGGTGTGACCCAGACCGGCGCAGCCATGACCCGAAGACATCGCTGACGTCTCGGCTACGTCGTCGGCCCGCCTAGCCGTCGACGTACGTCACCGTTTCGGCGATCGGCGCCCGACCCGTACGATTGAATGGCACTGAGACGTCCTCGTATCCGATCGACATGCCACAAAAAAGGATCAACTCGTCCGGTGGCGCGAGGATCTCAGCAACGGTCCTGTGCACCTGCGACCACGCCATTTGTGTGCAACTGTGCAGCCCTTCGGCGCGCAGGAGCAGCATGACGGTCTGCAGGTACATGCCGACGTCGGCCCATTGCGCGCAGCCGAGATTGCGGTCGATGTAGCAGAACAGTGCGGCGGGCGCACCGAAGCAGTCCCAATTCGCGATGGCGGCTCTCTGGCGCGCCTCCCAGTCCTCGCGCGTGATGCCGAGCGAACTGTAACGCTCCTTGCCGAACGCCGATCGGCGCTCCTTGTAGGGAGACTTCAAATCGGGCGGATAGAGCACGTACTCCCGCTCGTCCCATGGGTCGGCTGTCGCGACGCGCTCGACCGCCCTATGCTTGATCTCAGTAAGTGGCGCACCGGTCACCACGTAAATGTTCCATGGCTGCAGGTTGGAACCGGACGGTGACCACGCCGCTGCGGAGAGCACCCGCTCGATAACGTCTTTCGACACCCGTTGGTCGGTGAATCCGCGCACCGCCCTGCGGCTAGTGACTGCCTGATAAACGTCCATGACCGCTCCTTTGCGCTGACGCTTGTTACTCGCGAAGAATGCGCCATGGCTCGCTCAGAATCCTTGCGCCGGTCTTGGAAACATCTTGGATTTACGCTCGCTTTTCGTCCAAAAGCTTCTCGGCCGGCCAATAGAAACGGCCGGCTCTCGGGGGAGAGAGCCGGCCGTCGTTGCGCGCCCACGGGCAGTCGGGGGGAGAACTGCGGGGGCAGCACAGTCCTTGCGTAGCGGTCAGTAATCCCAGAAGACCGGCACCCAACGGAAGTGGTCGCCGTCTCGCGCCACACGGCCGACGGACGGGAAGGGCAGGTGAGTGGCGACCAGCATCTCGCCGGTCGCGGCCAGCTCCCGCAAAAGACGGACGCGAACGCGCGCCGCCTCCTCGGGGTCGTGCTCGAAACCGTTGTGCCAGTCGGGCTCATCGAACCCGACCGCGAACACGGCGTCGCCGGCGAACGTCAGCGCCTCGCCACCTGACGCTACGCGCACCACGCAGTGCCCCGGCGTGTGGCCGCCGGTGCGGCGCGCGATAACTCCTGGCGCCACCTCTCGCGTCTCTTCGAACGGCCGCAGGTTGCTGCGATACAGTTTCGCGAATTGCTTGGCGGCCGCACGAAGCGCGTCCGGAAACCCTTGCGGCATGTTGGTGTGGGAGAAATCCGGCGCCTCCCAGAATTTGATCTCGGCGGCCGCCACGTGGATCCGAAGGTCCGGACGCAGCCGCTCCTTCACGCCGTCGACGATGAGCCCGCCGACGTGGTCCATGTGCATGTGGGTCAGCACGACGTCGGTCACGGACGCGAGATCGATGCCGGCAGCCTCCAGTCGCTTGACCAACTGCCCGGCCCGCGGCAGGTGCAAGTCTGGGTCGGACCCAAGCCCGGCGTCGATGAGGATGGTCTGGTCGCCGCTACGAACCACGACCGCGTTCAGCGCCCAGTCGAAAGCCTCCGGCGGCAGGAACATGTGGTCCAGCCAGGCCGCGCGGGCAGCCGGTTCGGCGTTGTGTCCCAGCATTTGCGTTGGCAGCGGCAGCACGCCGTCGCTGACCACCAGCACGTCGATCTCGCCGATCCGCACGGCGTAGCGCGACGGAACCAGCTCTTCAGGCCCAGATTTACGGGTTTGTGTCGTGGTGTCCGAGCTCACGTTTGTATTTGCGTGCAACATTTCAGGATCTCCCTGGGTATCCCGACGCCGCGCTTCGCTGGCGTCTTCGGTGTCTGGAGATTGCCTGTGGGATCGCCGAAAGCCTTTGCGGCGACCTCCAAATACCCTTGCGCTGACCTTGAAATTCCGTCCAAGGGCCATCCGTCACGGCACAGGACAGGTGTCACCGGTAGTGGTCGAACTCGCTCAGCCCGATCTTCACTTCTTGTGCAAATCGGAAGAGGGACGCGCCGAGCAGGCAGACAGCGAGGAGGAAGAGAGCGGCGGCCCCGTACTCATGCCGAACACCCAGAAATGCACTCACGAAGCCGAGGACCAGAAGCATGGTCGCGCTGATCCCGCTCCACAGTGCCAGATAGATGGCGTCGCTCAGGAGAGCTGCCCTGCGCTTCAACCGCGGAACGTCGGACTTGAGATGGGCTCGCGCGCCGTCGTGCTCGCCGATCTCGTTCAGACTGCGGATCCGGTCGAGCACGTTCGCCGTTCGCGCCGTCAAAATCGAGATGAAGCCGGCGACCGCACCGAGAAGAAAGGCGGGCGCAGTCGCTTGCGAGATGAGCAGAGAGATCTGATCCGTGCTCGGCAAACCGATCGGCATGTTCGCGTCTCGAATCCAGCCAGCCGCTAGACCTCACCGCCCCCGAAAACGTGCGAACCGTACGTCCACTCTCCGTGATGGAAAATCCAAAAATGTCCGATGATTAACTACGCACCAAACTGGATGTCCGCTCAGGGTCGGAAGCGGAGCGGCCTGGTCATCACACCACCGATGGCGGAAGCTGCTTTTCGAGCCGCAGCAGAGTGAATGAAGCGCCAAGTATCAAAACCACGCTGACGACGATCCACGGCGTCACCGGCTCGTGAAAGAACAAAGCTGCGAACAGGATGGCGTAGACCGGCTCCAACGCGATGAACCCGCTGCACGTACTGGGTGAAATTCGCTTCAAGGCGTAAAGGTAGATCAACAGCATCACAGCGGTATTGATTGCGCCCAATGCCACCAGCCACACCCATTCGATGCTGCTTGCAGGAGCTGGTGTCGCGAAAAGCAGCGACGGAGCCAGCAGGACGAAAACGACGGAGTTCTGCCAGAAGGAGAGGCTCGCGGGAGGCAAACTGCGAAGCTTCTGGCTCGCGCGCCAAAACAAGGCGTAGGTGAACCCAGACACCAGGCCCGCGACCGCGCCGGCCAGATTGCGCTCACCGCCGCTGGGCTCGACCAACAACGCCACCGCGATGATGATGACGATGCCCACGACGATTTCGGCGGGACGCGGCAATCGCCTCTGGTAAGCGGCCTCCACCAGCACTGTGAAGAGCGGAAACGTGGCGAAGGTCAGGGTAGCGACGGCGACGCCCGCCTGCTGCACGGAAACGAAGAAGGTCAGCCAGTGAGCGGCAAGCAAGAACCCGCTCAGCGCCAGGGCTCTCCAAGACGACGCGGGAAAGCCCCTGAGATCTCCCTTGAATGATCCGATCAAGGCGAGTGCTAGCGCGCCGAAGCCCGCGCGCATGGCGACGATCCAGAAGGGTGAAACGTCGAGCTTCCCGTAGAGCGCCGCAGTTCCAAATATGACCGCGGCTATGTTGATGGCAAAAACGCCCTGGGCTTGAGCCGATAAGCCGTCAAGCCATGATCGACGCGAGGGTTCGGTGGACAAATACTTGGTCCCTGATTTTGCGCAGGCGCGGGAATTTTCGCGGGACCATCAGCTTTGATCAGTGTTGCGTCAAGCGCGCCCATAGTCGCTCCCAGGTTAGACTTGAGTCAGACAGCGATTGAAGCACGCGAGGCGAACCGCGTCGTATCCGAACCATTTGGAAGCGCCCCTACGAGCCCGGTTGACCGAGCCTTTTCCACGCTCGTGACGCGCGCTCGATGTTCCGCTTTGGCCAATCCTGGAAGACGCTTTGCGAGGTCGCACTATTGAAGCAGTAGAGCTTCCGCGTGTCCGGATCGACCCAGTTGAGAGAGCAGTCGGCCTTGATCTTGGTGCCTGCCGCCAAGCCGAGGGGATCGTGCCCCTCGAACTCGGCCTTCATCTGAACTGGCGGAACAGCAGCCTTCCAGATTCCTGGTCCCGCATGACGTATAGGCGCGGTTCGAACTTCTGCCGGGACGTCCGCCATGGCGAAGGTCACGCCAAACACGCTTGTCAGCGCCAAAAGCGCGGCCCGGGCAACTCCAAATCGGATCATCGATAGCTCCGTTGCTCAATGTTATCGCGAACCAGCTCCGGGACCCTTTGTTCACGACACGCCGGGGAGCAGATAGTTTTTCAGCAGATAGTTTATGGCGCGCTCCCAGCCCTCGTCCGAATTGTTGCGGATGTCGATGCTCTTGACGAAGACCATCTTGTTGGTGGCGACGTCGGCGACGTAGACGTTCATGTTCACGATCAGGTTCGACACCTTCTGGACGTTGATCCAGGACACCCAATCGGTGCCGAGCTCTTTGCCATAATCCAACTCGCAGCCGCCGCACTCGCCTGGTGCCTGACCTTGGGAGATCTTCTGTTTCAGGTCCGGGCCGATATCGACAAAGCGGTATTTTCCCAACTCGGTGAGCTTGGCCTTGAAGATCTGCTCGATCCTGGCGATCCGATTACGTTCGGCGTCACTGGTCGGCTCATACATCTCGTTATCGTTCTGGAAGTGGACCCCCAAAAAGGCGGTCGTGCGAGGTTCCGTGGCTTGGCCGGGCTTTGGCAGCACGGTGAAAAGAGTCATGACAAGCGCTGTCGCGGCGGCAGCAAGGATGCGATTTGATTTCATGTCTTTCAGGTCCTCCGATGTGGTGCCCTGAAAATCTCGCCTCATTGATCGCTGCGCACCACAGGCCGTTGCCCAGAGGACTTTGGGCATTTTCCATGACTTTCCGCGCCTCGGTTTCCCCGAGTTGCGATCGGCGTTAGGCTCGCCGCATCTCAACGAGGAGTTTGATGATGTCCCTTGCAACGGCCTCGCGGATACTCGTCCGTCGTGCCGCAGGGCTCGACCTAAAGTGGGTCCTGGTCAGACGCATCCTACTGGTCGCCCTTCTATGCGTGACCGGTGGTGCGCTTCTGGTGCTCCGCGATGTCGGTCGAGAAGCGACCGCTCAAAACCAAGAGGCCGCCGCGACGGTGGCGAAGCAGCTTTCACTACAGCTGACCCGCATCGATGCCGCGTTGGACCGTTCGGACCGCTTCCCCGACTGGGAGGCGATTGTGAATTACGCCCTCAACCCAGGCCAATGCCTGCAGTTCGCGCCAACCGGCAGCGACACTCTTCATTCGAATTGTCAGGGCCTCGACATGCACGGCCAGATCTCGCCGGACTGGTTCGTCAAGGCTTACGAGATCTTTCCTGGGCAGTCGGTCATAGAGCTGCCCTTGCTCCACAACGGCGTATTGAAGGGCAACGTTGTGGCAACGATTGAAGCGAGGGCGATCGCCAACCGCGCGTGGCTGGAGCTGTCGCGGCTTATCGGGATCGCGGCAGCGATGATCCTGGCGATGTGTCTCTTGGTTTATGTGGCGATTGAAAGGTCGCTTCGGCCCACCGCGGAGATCCTATCCGGCTTGAACCGTCTCGCCGACGGCGACATGACGCATAGGCTCCCCCGTTTCAATTTGAAGGAGCTCGACCGCATAGCCGAAGTCTTCAACGGCTTGGCCCAGAAACTCGAAGCCACGACCAACGAACGCTCGGAGCTTGCCCGCAAGCTGGTCAATGCGCAGGAACAAGAGCGCCAACACATCGCTCGCGAGCTCCATGACGACGTCGCGCAACGGCTTAGTGCCGTCAATGGTCTCGCAACTTCCATCAAGCGGGCCTGTCACACCGCCGCCCCGTCCGCCGCGCGGCTGAGCGAAGAGCTTGTGGCATTGGCTGCCGGAACCATGCGCTCGCTCCGCGAAACGCTTACCTACCTGAGGCCCCCTGAAATCGACGATCTCGGGCTCGTTGCCAGTGTGCAGAGCCTTGTCGAGGGTCACAACCGCCAAGCCAAGGGAGAGACGAAGTTCGGCCTCGACGCGAAAGGACGCTTCGATGATCTTCCCGCCGAAATGTCCGCTCATATCTATCGGATCGTTCAGGAAGGTCTGAGCAATGCGGCACGGCATGCCAATGCCCAGAATGTCGAAGTCAAGATGACCAACGCGCTGGATGATCGCACGGGCGCGCGGAGCATTGAAATCGTTGTCGCCGACGACGGAACAAATGTGCTGCCGCCCCCGCGAGATCGCATGGGTGGCATCGGTCTCGTCGGCGTCCGTGAGAGAGTTTACGCCCTTTCGGGGACCTTCTCGGCAGGGCAGCGCGACCCCAGCGGCTATGAGCTTCGCGTGAGCTTCCCTCTCCAGGAAAAAGACGAAGCCGCATGAAACAGATCCGCGTGATGCTCGTCGATGACCATGCCGTCGTCAGAAAGGGTTATCGGACGCTCATCGAGGAGCACGGGAACATCGAGGTTGTCTGCGAAGCGCCAGACGCCGACACGGCTTATCGGCTATATAAGGACAAGAGCCCTGATGTCGTCGTTATGGACATCACCATGCCAGGACGCGGGGGCATCGACGCCGTACGCCAACTCCGGCAATGGGACCCATCTGCGCGCATTCTCGTATTCAGCATGCACGCCAATGCGGCCTACGCGCTGCAAGCCTTCCGCGCGGGTGCCAAGGGGTATGTGACAAAAAGCAGTGATCCGGAGCTTCTCGTTGCAGCGATCGAGAGCGTGGCACGCAATAAGACGGCGCTTTGCCCCGAAATTTCCGAAGCATTGGCGACGAGCCGTCTGCAGAGCGACACCGACGCCTTCGAAGAGCTGTCTCCCCGAGAGTTTGAAATTTTGCGCATGATACTCGAGGCCAAGTCTACCGAGGAGATCGCCGCAACGCTCCATCTCGCGCCTAAGACGGTCGGCAACTACCACTACGCCATAAAGACCAAACTCGGGGTCTCATCGGACATCGATCTGGTCTATTTCTGTATGCGGCACGGGCTCGTTGCACCACTCGAGGCCGTCCAATCTACTTGAGGCGCGAAGCTGTTGCGCTGGAATTGGGCGGCTTACACACCTACATATCCGACACGTTCCCGTCCGGCACGTTCCCGGCGCCCGATCCCTGTCAGGCGATGATGCGGCCGCCGAGATGATGGGCCATCCCTTCGACCTCGTCTGAAGGGACGTAAGGCGAAGCGGCAGTTCATGCCGTCAGCCCTTGTAGTATCCGACGCCGCAAACCTGATCGCCAGCCTTCGTATAGAATGCCGTCTTCTCCAGGGGCTTGTCTGAGCCAGGGCGCGGCCACCAGTAAGTCACCGTCTTTATCGTCCCTTCGGCGGCCGTTTGCATAATCTCTTCACCGAACGGCGCACCCTTCTTGCCTTCGATGTCCCTGAGCTCCTTGCCCTTGTTGGTCGGATGCGCGGTCAAGATGCCGTCCGAGGCGTTGGCGCAGAAGACATAGAGATCGCGGTCCTTGAAGCCGCCTTCGCCCTTGTTGAACATTTCGAGCGCTTTCGCCTTGTCGGCTTTTACCGCCGCGACGGCCTTTCCAAGCATGGTCGCGGCTTCTTCGGCAGTGCCGTATTCAGCGGCCGATGCATAGGTTGAGACGGCGAGAACCGCGATACATTCGACGACAATTGCGAGACTGCGTTTCATTGCGTCCTCCATAGAGTTGCAAAACGCCCCCGCCGAATACTTCCTCGTCGATGAAACTAAGCAGAGTTAGAAACAAGCGAAGCCTAGCACAGCACACAGCGAACATCCGCCGGCTTCGGTCGCCCTAGCGAGCTAGTGCTTTGACGCCCCGCCAAAATCCTCGAGCACAAGAACGAGCGCCTCCGGCTCGATGCGTACGGTGCCGGCGAAGGGAAGGTCGATCGCGATGATGATGAGCAGTCCAGAAAAGATCAGCAGCGCAAGCGCCCCGGTCATCAGCATTTGCGCCCGCAAATTCTCCGTTCCGAAAAAGTACGTGAAACCGACGGTTACCAGGGCGCCGCCGAACAGCACCAGCCAGAGGACACCCGGGACGATGCCTGAGGCCACGACAATTCTGGCGCGACGGGCTTCGGTGATCAGGTCGAGTTGATGCAGAACCGCCGTGAAAACGACCGCGCCCCTCTGGTCCGCCGGCCGGTATCGGAGTGCGGCCGCGTAAACGTCATTGAGCGCCTGGTTGGCGGCTGGGCTCTGCTCGCCCCGGGCCATGGCCGGCCAGTCCTCGGCAATCGCGGTTTTGAGGTAGGCCGTCATGCTGTCGCGCAGGCTAGCGCCGTCCTGGTCGCCTAGGCCCTCCGCGAGCCGGTAGACCGTCGTCGCGGCACCCGCTTCCTGCGCAACGTGCTCCTCCGCCCCGTTATACTTTTCCCACACAACGATGACGGCGAACGCGAGCAGCACCGCATAGAGCACGCCGACCGCAGCGAACTTGAAGCCTGCAACCTCGTTGTTCAACTTCAGACGCTCGAGGCCGATCCACCGGCGGATGAGGACAAGCCCCGCCATCGAAAGCAGCGTCGCGCCTCCGACGAGGAGAATTCCGGTAATCCAGAGAGGGGCTGCCGAAAGAGCGGTCATTGCCAGCTCCAGCACGCTCAATGCGTGTAATCAACACGGTTGCCGCCGACACCGCGCATCTTATCGTCACGGTGCGGAAACGCACAGTACGTTTGAGTTTACAACAGGGCCTATCGGAGGCCCAGGCGGTCTGCTGCTCGATGTCGACCAGGGTTAAATACGGTCGCTCACGAAGGAAGCGCCGCCCGGGCAATGGAATAGGGCGGGGAGCGCACCTACATATCCGAAAAATCCCGCGCCCGATCCTGACAGGTGATGATGCGCGCCGTGATGATGGACCATCCCTTCGACCTCGCATGAAAATTCCCTCTCCCTGCATCGATGTCTGCAAGTTCAAGCATGCCGGGCATTGCATCGGCTGCGGCATGACCAAGAAGCAGAAAAAGAAATTCAAGCGTCTGAAGGGACGAAAGGCGAAGCGGCAGTTCATCGAAGCCTTGCGAACGCAGCAGCTGGAGGTCGGCCTCAAGGCCAATTGGGAGCGCGCCTACCGTCGCCGCTGCGAGAAGAAGGGCGTGGAATGTCCCCTCGATCGGGTTCCCGTGCCTGACGAGCCCGCGCCTCTCACCGGCGGGGAGACTCGGCCGATGTCCAGCGCGGTCACTCCTAATGCTTTCTCGTGTCGTGCCGTTCAGCCGTAGGCGACGCCCGGCTTGCTTTGTCCAACTTCTATAATGTAGCCATCGGGATCGCGAATGTAGCAGCGCGTCTCGCCGTACTTTTCCTTTGGCTCTGTGATGAACTCCGCTCCGCGGCTTCGCCATAGTTCGTAGCACGCCTGGATATCTGCGACCCGGATATTCATAAAGCTGCTGACTGAATCGGGATCGGCGGGGACGCTGAGCGTTACCGAGGGTTTGTCGGGTGTCGGACCGCCGCCGACGTTGACGATGAGCCACGTATTCGCAATCTCGATGTATCCCGGCGCGCCGCTGCTGTCGCCTCTGCTCAGAATGCGACCTCCGAAGACCGTTTCATAAAATCGAGCCGATCGTTCGATGTCAGCGACGGTGATAAAGTGAGCGACGGTAAATCCGTCCTGCGGCGGCATCTGATAGCTTTTCTGCTCGACCTGTACTTGGCTCATACGCACCTCCATCAACGCTACCGCCTTCGCAACGTGATGTCGCATCGTCGGCCCAACGGCCAGACAGATTATGGGCGGTGATGCTGCCTGCGCCGGTAGCCTACAACGGCAAGAAGCATCCTATAATGCTGAGAATTTTATAAGAACCATTCATGCTGACGACTTGATCTGCACCTGTCATTTTCCAATGCGATGCCAATAAGCGAAGTTCCTCCACCCTATGGTCTCCGCTTAGTCGCCGATGTAGTCGGCACAACTGGTGTCGCTCGCCGACGCTTGAGACACGCAGATTTCGCGTTTGAGCTCAGGGCTGCGACGAACCTGTGCCCCGGATATTTTGAAGCCGTGCGCGCGCCAAGCGGCGGCCAAAGTCTCGTCCTGACAGTATGGCGTCGAGACGCTCATGCCGTCGACGATCTGGAAATTGCCGTCGCATACGATTGCTGCGCGCGCCTGCGAAGCAACGCAGCAGAGGCCCGCACAAGCGGCGCTGCAAATCTTGAGACGATGGGACATTGGGGCTCCGTTTCATGTTGGCTTGACGATGCCAACCGAGACTCGCCGGAGCGCTGCCTTATTCCCGCTGCTCTCGTCCGCCTTCGAGGCGAGGCCCTCGTGACACGGCGAACCGACTGCCGCACCCCCCCTCCGGAGCGAGGAGGACCGAGCGAATGGCCGCTGATGTCCGCCAAGGGCCTATTTTCGCCATCGATCCGTGAGCAGTGACAGGGGAACGAAGTAAGTGTCCAAAAGAGCACATCAAAAAGGGACGCCTCCTAAGCGAACCTTAAGATTGCGAGTTCAAACTTGATCGACGTCAACGATGGCCGGCATCAAACGGGGACTAATCTTGTCAGATAGATCGACCATGCCTCAATTAACCATTCGGCGTATGAGGCTTCCCGCGATTGCGGCTGTGTGCGCGATGGCGCTGAGCGCCGGGGCCGCCGCCAAACAGTCCACCCGCTCCGGCGAGGAGACGGCGCCGCGCGATGCCGGCGAACCGATCATGGCGATCGTGTCGATCAAGTCGCAACAAGTCACGTTCTATGATGCCGACGGTTGGATCGTAAAGGCGCCGGTTTCGACCGGTGTTAAGGGACGTGAAACGCCAGCCGGCGTGTTCTCCATTCTCCAGAAGAACGCCGACCACCGCTCGAACCTCTATGACGACGCGCACATGCCGCACATGCAGCGCCTCACCTGGAACGGCATCGCGCTCCATGGCGGCCCACTGCCTGGGTATGCCGCCTCTCACGGCTGCGTGCGCATGCCGTACGGCTTTGCCGAGAAGCAGTTCGACACGACCAGCATCGGCATGCGCGTGATCATCTCCCCATACGATGCGACGCCGGTCGAGTTTTCTCACCCGGCGCTGCTGGTGCCGAACGCGGAGGCCGTTGCTGCCGCTCCGTTGCGTGCCGAAAGGCTCGCGTTCGAAGCTGACGAGGCCGCCAAAGCCGCCGACGCTTTGAAAAAGTCTGCCGCGAAAGCTGGGCGTGAGACGTCATCGATCAAGGCCGCGCTCAAGAAGCTGGAAGGCGCCAAGTCTGCGGCCGACGGCGCGCTTGCCAGTGCCGAAAAGGCGCTCGCCGCCGCAAAGACCGACCAGGCCAAGGCAAGCGCCGAGGAACGGAAGCTCAAAGCCGCCGCCAAGGCCACCGAAGCGGCAACGAAACTCGAAACCGCCAAGGCCGATGCGGCGTCGAAGCTCGATGCTGCGGCGAGAGAGCAGGAATCCGCCAAGGAGGCGGCAGCCAGAAAGCCCGAGACAGCCAAAGCCGCGGCCGACGCGAAGCTCGCGCTCGAGCCGGTCTCGATCTACATCAGCCGCGCGACGCAAAAGGTCTACGTACGGCGGAACACGCGCAAGCCGTGGCCGGACGGAGGCGAAGTCTTCGACGCCACCATCGAGGCTCCGGTCACGATCCGCGATCCCGAGATGCCCATCGGCACGCATATATTCACGGCCATGGCGTCCGACGGCGCGGGTCTCCGCTGGAGTGCGGTCTCGATCGACACCGGCGACGACGCCAAGAACGCGCTCGACCGCATCACCATCCCGCAAGACGTGCTGGATCGCATCGCGCCGACCGCGCTGCCGCGATCCTCGATCATCGTCTCCGACGAGCCCTTGAGCAAAGAAACCAACTATCGCACCGAGTTCGTTGCGGTGCTGAGCAACCAGCCTCAGGGCGGCTTCAAAACGCGCAAGCCGACACCGCCTCGTCCACCCGCTCCGACGTGGGAAGGCGGCGGCTTCTTCAGCTTCTTCGGTCCGCCGAGCCCTCCGCCGGACGCCAGGCGCCAGCGCACGAGACAGGTGAATTCGAAGTGGGCCTGGTAGTTGGCTGACGTAGCTGGCTGACGTAGCCGGCGAACGCCGGCGATAAAAAGTCCCTCTCTCCGTCCACGGCTCAGTCCCTCGCCATCCCCCAAACCGGGGATGGCACGAGCACGTCTGCCGCCTGATATTCGTCGCGCTGAGGTCGCGCGCTCATTTCCTAAACAAGAAGACAATCGGGAGCGTCACCTCGGACCACAGAAGCTCGTTCCGATGCGAGCTTTTCAACTCGAATTTCCGAGAGACAACCGAATGGCCCATAAGCTTAACCACCTGCTGCGAGCCGAACGGGATGTCATGACCCTTGAGAAGCGTGTCGTACAGCAGACGGCGCGGGTGGATTTTCTGAAAATGGAGGGACGTGATACGGGCCAAGCTCAAAAGATGCTGGACCTGTTTGAATCGACGCTCGAATGGGCTCACGTCTATCGGAGCCTGATCTTGGAGCGATGCTCCATCTCAATTCCCCGCCTGTAGCGTCGCACGGGGCTGAATTCAACTCGCCACCTTCCGCCCCCGCTCACACTGAGGGTTCAGGCGGGCAGCTCATCGATCCGCGGAACGTCCTCCAGGCACCGATCCCAATTCGCACGGCTCGCGACAAAAATATGAGCGTCGGGTCGCGTTTCGATTGGGCTATCGAGGCTTCCCGCAGGCACGACCAGCAGAGCCCCGTTCATCTGCACACGCGGAACCGCTGAACCACACTCCGAGCAGAAGCTCTTCTCATGCCGCGTTGCCGGCACGTTGAACGTTTTGATCTTGTCTTGGCCTGACAGCCAATGGACCTTTGCGCTCGATGAAAACAGGTTGGCCGCATGCGCCGACCCAGTGTCTTTTCGACAGCGCCCGCAGTGACACAGAAAAAAGCGCTCGAAATCACCCGCAATTTCGAACCGGACTTCGCCGCAAAGACAAGAGCCCACGTGCTTGCTCATCGATACGTTCCTTCCTGGCCTTGGGCCTTACCGCCTCCGCTGCGAGAAGTGGGGCGTTGAATGTCGCCTCGATAGGTTTCCTGAGCGTGACGAACCCTCGCCGTCATTGACACATTGGCCGAATTAGTTTGAGCTGATCGTTGCCTCGATGGGCCAAGAAGCAAGAACGCCCGAAACTACGGGTCTAAAGAACGCGCAAGCGGTGCTCCAGCCGCCCCCCCATCGACACTCTTGAAAAATCCACATGCTGCTGACGGCCAGCGATGGCACGTCTGCGGTCGAGCTTGGAGTGTCATCATGAAACTTGCATTCGTTGAAGGTCTGCGCCGTGAAGCGCAGCCGGGCCTTGTCGGCCAATGTCCTGGGTGCGCTTCCCCTATGGTGCCAAAGTGCGGAGAACGCCGAGTATGGCATTGGGCGCATTGTGGAGTTCGTCATTGCGATCACTGGTGGGAGCCAGAAACCGAATGGCACCGGGCTTGGAAGAACAAGTTTCCAGCCGAGTGGCAGGAAATCGTTCAGCGAGCGGAGAACGGCGAGAGGCACATCGCAGATGTGAAGACAAGTCACGGCCGCGTAGTCGAGTTTCAGCATTCATATCTCAGGGCCGAAGAGCGCCGGTCCCGAGAGACTTTCTATGGTTCGATGATTTGGGTTGTGAATGGCCTGCGGCTCGAACGGGATAAGCCGAGCTTCTACGAGGCGCTGCGCGCCGGACGGCGCACTGAACAAGAACCGTTGAAGTTCCTGGTACCCTCAAACCGTTGCTCCCTGTTGAGAAACTGGGACAATAGGCCAGTGAGTGTCTTCTTCGATTTTGGGACTGCTCAAGAAGAAATTGATTGGTTCGGAGAGCCAATTCTTTGGCGCTCTATTCCCAAAAGATCGGGCGACGGGACATTGCTAAGCCCGATTCCAGTGGCGAATTTTCTTGAAACGCTTTGGAGGGACGTGCCGCTCAAAGGCGTTCGCGGCGTGCTGCCAACACCAGTCCCTAATCTGGAATATGTTCGCGTACCGTATCGTCCGGGCAGCTTCGAGGAATACATGGCTCAAAAGGCTCGGCAACGGTCGCGACGACGTATGTGAGCAGGCGTGCTCAAGAAAAGCCCCCACGCGAATGGAATACCAATCCTGGGGAGACAGGTCGATTGCGGCGTGACTACAACGAAGAGCCATTTACCTCGCATTGATTAGTGGAGAGGGCGTCGTCGTTCCCCTCTCTCGCACTGCCCGGCTGCCTGTTTATGGTCGTTCTAGAGTTTCGCACCTATATCGGTAGCACCTCCCTTGCCACAGTTTCCACATTAGTATTTTGTCGCCGCTTGGCGGATGACCCGATCCCAAGAAACACAGATGCGAACTACACAATCCATTGAGGTCTTATAGTGGATACGCTCGCACAGTTCTGGAAAGACCGACCGTCGTTCTTGGAACTCAAGTCCTTCCGACAGATCATTCAACTTGCGGGTGACGGGCGACTGAGGGACGACAATAGGACTTCCGTTGAGATACGAGAGTGGCTAAGCGCGATCCCGCTCGCGCGACTTCGAGCTTGCGCAGAGGAATGTCTCGCAAATACTTTTGATGATAGTGGACACGCACTACAAGATGCCGTGAATGAGGTCGGTGTTCGCCTCGGTTTCAAAGTAACTCGCGGTCGGTATCGCGGCACGAAGAATGCAGTAGGGAATGACGGCTTGTGGGTCGGCGACGACAATTTCTCATTTCTCGTCGAGGTCAAGACTACTGACACGTATCGCATCAACCTTGATACCGTAGCGGACTACCGGGACAGATTGATTGCTGCCGGGGACATCAATTCCTCAAATTCTTCCATGCTGATTGCTGTAGGTCGCCAAGACACAGGCGACTTGGAGGCGCAGATTCGAGGCTCTCAGCATGCTTGGGATATTCGCCTCATAAGCGTCGACGCACTTCTCCGTCTTGCTGAGGTTAAAGAGCAGCTCAACGACTGGTCTACTAGCAACAAGATCAACCAGCTTCTCCGCCCGGTTGAGTACACACGACTGGACGGAATCGTAGAGCTTCTGTTCGCAACGAAGAGGGACTTGGACACCCCGGACGAGGCTCCGCCCTCGTTAGAGAACCAGAATGCGACTCCCTCTCCAAAGATTGACACGGAGGAACTTGAGTCTGTCCGCGAGTGGGTCGTCGAGCGGGTCGGGACTAAGCTCGGGACAACATTCGTGCGGCGCGGGAAGGCGCTTCGTGCATCGAGCGATGGAAAGACCCGGCTTATTTGCCTCGCCTCTCAGAAATACGAGGGACCCGGGGGATCCACTAACTACTGGTACGGGTTCACGCCAACACAGCGAGATTTCTTGAGGGGCGCTGAAGCTGGTTACCTAGCGCTTGCGTGCGGGAACTCCAAAAAAGCGTTTCTCTTCACTCGCGATGAGTTTTTCCGCTGGCTGCCCGACCTATTGACCACTCCCGCCGCGCCAAGTTCCGAGAATGATTTGCGGCATTGGCATGTCTACTTCAACGACTATGGAAATCGAGTGGACCTAATGCGGTCTGGCGGCGGTGTAATTACCGATCTGAACAAGTTTCTCTTGGAATAGGGGCGATGGATCGCTCGTCGGACTAAGCGACATGCTGTGTTCTAGGCGGGAAGGAAGCACCGTCCCCTAAACCTCGCCCTTCATGTACTCCGGCATCCACGTTTCATGCACGGCGGCGAGCTCGCTGAGCGGCAGCGTGTTCGCGCCCTTGAGCGCGATCCCCCTGCCACCGCTCCGGCCGATGATACACGCCCCATTCGGTTGTCGCCTGAGCGATCGCGAGCGTGCTTAGCTCAAGCCGACGAGGAACTACAACTCCGTTACGGCCATGTACTCTATCCCGGTGCAGCCAGCGTCCTTCATCGCCCTCGCGACATCGTCGGAGACAAAGATCCAAGAGGCAATGTCGCCACTATCCCATTCACGCCAGATGCTGAGGCCATTGCGCGCTGTGGATTGGACTGTGAGCTTAAGCCCAGTCTCGGCGAACCAACCGAACGGCAGCTTGACATAGCGATAGCCGAAGCCAGTACGCCCCTTTTTCGACGACCAGAGTCGATTTGGTATACTCGAGTGCCTCGATCTGATTGGCGATGTTGAAAAAGTAATAGGCTTGTCCGAGACCGGAGAACCTCTCCCTCGGACAAGTTCTATCGGTATGAATTCAACTTGCCCGGGCGCCAGTCTGTCCCAGATGTCCTTTACGACGCTTGATACTAAGACCGTATTGTCCATGGGAGAAATGAGGTCGCTTAAGATTTTGTGCGAACTCTTGAGTACCGCCCTTTTCGGCACCTCATGTGGAGCGATCCTCAAACCGTAGCTCTGCCGGAAGAAGATTGCTTCAGGAACAGGCGCGTCCCTGTAGACCGGCCAAGAAGGCTTCCAGTCGAAACGAGGTGGGTAGGTGCCCTTCGCGGAAACAACATATGCCATATCACTTTTCCCGCGTCGTTCGGCGGTACCCCTAAACCTCGCCCTTCATGTACTCCGGCATCCACGTTTCATGCACGGCAGCGAGCTCAGCGAGCGGCAGCGTGTTCTCGCCCTTGAGAGCGATGCCCGTGCCGCCGCTGCGGCCGATGATGCGGGCGGGCAGCGCGAGCAGGCGCGCGCGCTCGAGGATCTCCTCCGCGCCGGAGGGATCGACAGCCACCACATAGCGGCCCTGGTCCTCGCCGAACCAGATGGCGTGCGCCGGCAGCTTGCCCTCGTACGGGAACAGCTCCACGCCGATGCCGCTGCCTTTCGGGCCTGACGCCATCGCCATCTCGGCTACGGCCACGAGCAGCCCGCCGTCCGAGACGTCGTGCACGGCCGAGACCTTCTTCTCGCGGATGAGCGAGCGGATGAGGCGCCCGGCCTTGATCTCATCGGCGAGGTCCACCGGCGGCGGCGCGCCTTCGAGCTTCTCGCAGATGATCTGCTGATAGAGCGACTGGCCGAGCCAGCCGCGCTCGAGGCCGATGGCGATCAGAAGCTCGCCTTCACGCTTCAGGCTGATGTCGGCGATGAGCGAGACATCCGGGATCAGGCCCACGGCGCCGATCGCAGGCGTGGGCGGGATGCCGACGCCGTTGGTCTCGTTGTAGAGCGAGACGTTGCCGGACACGACCGGATAGTCGAGCACGCGGCAGGCTTCACCCATGCCTTTCACGGAGGCCACGAACTGCCCCATGATCTCGGGCCGCTCCGGGTTGGCGAAATTCATGTTGTCGGTGATGGCGATCGGATCCGCGCCGACGGCGGTGAGGTTGCGCCAAGTCTCGACCACGGCCTGCTTGGTGCCCATCTCGGGATCGGCGGTCACATAGCGCGGGGTGACGTCGCACGTGACTGCGAGGCCCTTCTGCGTGCCGTGGATGCGCACGACACCGGCATCGCCGCCGGGGCGGCCAACCGTGTCGCCCATGACCATGTGGTCGTACTGCTCGTAGACCCAGCGGCGCGAGCAGAGCGCGGAATTGCCCATCATCGTCGTGAGCGCATCGAGGATGCCGTTCGGCGCCTTGACCCACTCGGGCAGGATCGGCTGCGGCGGCACCGGCGCGAACCACGGGCGCTCGTAGACGGGCGCAGAGTTGGCGAGCACGTGCACGGGGAGGTCGGCTTCGACGTTGCCCTTGTGCTTGACGATCATGCGGCCGGTGTCGGTGGTGACGCCGATGACCGCGAAGTCGAGGCCCCACTTTTTGAAGATCGCTTCCGCCTCGGGTTCGCGCCCGGGCTTCAGGATCATGAGCATGCGCTCCTGGCTTTCGGAGAGCATCATCTCGTAGGCCGTCATGCCTTCTTCGCGCTGCGGCACGTGATCGAGGACGAGCTCGATGCCGACGTCGCCCTTGTCCGCCATCTCCGAGGTGGAGGAGGTGAGGCCGGCCGCGCCCATGTCCTGGATGGCGATGATGGCGTCGGAGTTCATGAGCTCGAGGCAGGCTTCGATCAGCAGCTTCTCGGTGAAGGGATCGCCGACCTGAACCGTAGGGCGTTTCTCGTCGGATTTGTCGTCGAACTCGGCCGACGCCATGGTGGCGCCGTGGATGCCGTCGCGGCCGGTCTTGGAGCCGACGTAGACGACGGGGAGGCCGACGCCCTTGGCGGCCGAGTAGAAGATCTTGTCGGTTTTCGCGAGGCCGACGCACATGGCGTTGACCAGGATGTTGTTGTTGTAGCCGGGGTCGAAGTTCACTTCGCCACCGACAGTCGGCACGCCGACGCAGTTGCCGTAGCCGCCGACGCCCGAGACCACGCCCGAGACCAGGTGGCGCGTCTTGGGATGCGAAGGGTCGCCGAAGCGGAGCGCGTTGAGGTTGGCGACCGGGCGCGCGCCCATCGTGAACACGTCGCGCATGATGCCGCCGACGCCCGTGGCGGCGCCCTGGTAGGGCTCGATGTAGGACGGGTGGTTGTGGCTCTCCATCTTGAAGATGGCGGCATCGCCGTCGCCGAGGTCGACGACGCCCGCGTTCTCGCCCGGGCCCTGGATGACCTTTGGGCCGGAGGTCGGCAGCGTCTTGAGCCAGACGCGCGAGGATTTGTAGGAGCAGTGCTCGCTCCACATGACCGAGAAGATGCCGAGCTCCGTGAACGAGGGCTCGCGGCCGAGGATCTTGAGCAGGCGCTGGTATTCGTCGGGCTTGAGGCCGTGCTGGGCGACGATCTCGGGCGTGATGGACGACTTCGCGGATTCGGGCATCAGATCGCTTTCAGCAATTCGCAAGGTGGATGGCAGGGCTGCTTATAGCGAGGGAGTTGAGAATTGTCCTCAAGGCGCCGCACCGTCTGCACAGGGCCGCGACAACGACGCTCTTTCTCGCCGAATCTCATTCAAAACACGGCTCAATTCGTAGTGGGAGTGGGTAGGTTTTTAACGGCATTTGCGTCGCATGTCGCGACATTATCGCGCTGCACAAAACTGGCCTCAGCTATGCAGTCCCCCTAATTTCTCGTGGCCGATCATAGTGATACATAATGGGCCAAGCCGGAATGCGGGGCACCAAGCGCTCCGCCGCGGCGAGCAGTTCATCATTCTAAAGGAGTGGACCATGTTGAAGGCGACGAAGGCCGTTGCTGCAGCAGCGGGTGTGATGGGCGTTCTGGCCGCTGGCGCAGTATTCGCCGGCTCCCCCTCGAAGAGCGACTACACCAGCATGATGCCGGGTCACGGCGTAAGCCTGGAAATCGGCGGCAAACACGCCGTCGGCTACTTCCAGATCAAGGGCGACGCATGCCACCTGACCGTGGTTGTGGCGGACGCCGAAGGCGGCTCCACGGGCACCGATAGCCCCGGCACGCGCTTCATTATCCCTGTCGTACCTGGCAAGGGCATTCAGGTCGACGCAGGCTCCGGCCAGTCGGCGGAGTTCCTGTGCGGACCCGATGGGACCGAGATGAGCGCCCGCGTGTTCGATCGTATGCCCTACAAGTCGTAAGCATCGAGCGGCTACGCAAGAGAACTTGGAGAAGGGGAGCTGGCGAAAGCCCGCTCCCCTTCGTCCTTTCTGCCTGCCGAACCCTCCTAAGTGAGTCAGAGTGAGCTTAGCAACCTAAGAGAGTGTTGCCGGGTCACGGTTTGCTCTGCAAGTCGGAGGGGGTTCGGCGAAAGCGGGGCAAGGCGCTGATAATTATGTGAGTTCAGCCTCTGCCTTATCTTCGGCCTGAGGCCAAATTTGCCTGATCCTTAGGCAGACATGCACAATTGTGCAGCGCAGGCATGCGTTCGGTCGGCTACCTCGCAGGCGCGAAGCGGCATAGGTTTTCTACAGCGTAGAAAACAAATCCATAGAGACCATCATGAAAGCCTTTTTGCTCAGCGTCCTGCTCTCGAGCGCCCCTGAGACCATCTTTGGTCAGGCTCGGCGCCGCAACGACCAGAGCGGTCGCTAATAAGTTTCGTGCCGAGGCCGAAGGCCGGGGCACGCAGTATGAATGAGAAGACGATGGGGAGCGGCCGATGAGCTGCTCCTTTTCTTTTGTCCGGAGCTGATCGCCGAAGCGACGCGATCAGGCCTCCTCGCTCCCCCGCGCGATCTTGGCGCCGATCTTCTCCAGCTTGCGGATGCCAACATCGATGGTGTCTCCGTCCTTCGGCCAGGGTGCCAAGCCGAGAGCATCTTCCCAGGCGTAGTCGTCAGCGTCTCCGGGTTTCACGAGATTGAGCTTGGGCAGCGCCTCTCCGCTGGTCTCGAAGTGCCAGAGCGCGCGCGAGCCTGGAACGCGAAGCCATGACCAACAGCGCCGGAACAGGTCTCCACGCTCGTAAGCTGCCCAGCGAGGGTCTTTTGCAGAGCTGTTGATCTCGAAATAGATCGCGCGCTCTCCCGGAACCGAGATGAAGAAGACCAGCTGTCCGTCGTTGTCGATGACGAGATGCCGCTCGGGAAGCTCGAGGCGAACGCGTTCCGCCTCCCCACGGGAGAGGTGCTCGGCCGCGCGCCGGGCCTCGTCGCGCATCGCCTGCACGGGAGACCACAGGCCGATGGTCGCAAGTCCGAGCCCGCCGGCGAGCGAAAGGCTGAGCGTCCACCACGCGTCGGAGGCCGGGATCCAGCCGCCCGCGTCCATCATCTGGCCAAGAATGAAAAAGGCCGCGATGCCGGCCGTGCAGAGGAGCGCCAGCAGCACGAAGATCTTGACGAGGGGAGCCACGTTCCGGCCGAGACTGGCCGTCTCGCTAAGGGCCTTGCGCATGTCTGCCGTAAGCGCGCACGGCTCGATCTGAAGGATGCCCGGAGGCGGCCCGTTGTCCTCAGGCTCGCTCTGGCCGACGCTCACGCCGCCTGAGCAGCCAGCACGCTCACGAGCGCGCTCTCGAACACGCGGCGCCCGTCAGTGCCGCCGAGAGCCTTCTCATAGAGCCGCTCAGGATGCGGCATCATGCCGAGAATGCGGCCCGTCGGGTCCGCGACGCCAGCAATGTTGCGCTGTGCGCCATTGGGGCTCGTCTCGGGCGAGACGTTGCCTTCCGCATCGGAGTAGCGGAACACGACCTGTCCTTCGCCTTCGAGACGATCGAGCGTCTCGTCGTCGGCGAAGTAGTTTCCTTCCGCATGCGCGATCGGCACGCGGATGACCTCACCCTTGCGGTAGCAGTTGGTGAAGAAGCTCGTCTCGTTCTCGACCTTGAGATGCACGTCGCGGCAAATGAAGTGCAGCGACCTGTTCCGCATCAGCACGCCGGGCAGGAGCCCCGACTCGCACAGGATCTGAAACCCATTGCAGATGCCGAGAACTGGCGTCCCGGCCTTAGCTTTAGCGATGACGTCGCGCATGATCGGCGAATGCGCCGCCATGGCGCCGCAACGCAGGTAATCGCCATAGGAAAAGCCGCCGGGCAGCACGATGAGATCGGAGGACGGCACCGACGCATCGCCGTGCCAGACCATTTTCACCGGAAAGCCCGTGATCGCCTCGAGCGCGGTTTTGACGTCGCGATCGCAGTTGGAGCCGGGAAAGACGATGACGGAGGCGCGCAGCATCAGCTCACGAGCTCGTAGCTGTAGTTTTCGATCACGGTATTGGCGAGCAGGTCGCGGCACATGCGGTCGACTTCGGCGCGCGCCTTGTCTTCGGCGAGACCTGTGAGATCGACCTCGATGTACTTGCCTTGCCGCACATCGTTCACACCCTCGAAGCCGAGCGCTCCGAGCGCGTTCTGAATGGCCTTGCCTTGCGGGTCGAGGACGCCGTTCTTGAGCGTGATCTTGATGCGGGCCTTCATGGCATTCCCTGTTGCGTTCCTGTGCGCGGATGTACTCACCAAACCGCCGGAAGGCAATGGTCAGTCGAGAAAAGGAAATCGCCCCGTCCTGCTGCAAAGGACGAGGCGATGGAGTGTCTCAGTTCGGCTTGCCGGCCGGGTTCGAGGCGACCAGCACAGGGCCTGTTCCCTTGGGCGGCCGGTTCTCGGTCAGAACACCGAGGCGCCGGGCCACTTCCTGGTAGGCCTCGAGCACGCCGCCGAGATCGCGGCGGAAGCGGTCTTTGTCGAGCTTGTCGCCCGACGAGATGTCCCACAGACGGCAGCAATCGGGGCTGATCTCATCAGCCAGCACGATGCGCATCTGCTCGTTGTCCCACAGGCGGCCGAACTCGACCTTGAAGTCCACGAGGCGGATGCCGATGCCGAGGAAGAGGCCGACAAGGAAGTCGTTAACGCGCAGCGCGAGCTGCATGACCTCGTCGATCTCCTGGGGTGTTGCCCAGCCGAAGGCCGTGATGTGCTCTTCCGACACCATCGGATCGTTGAGGTTGTCGGCCTTGTAGTAGAATTCGATGATCGAGCGCGGCAGCTGCGTGCCTTCCTCGAGGCCGAGGCGCGTCGACAGCGAGCCGGCGGCGACGTTGCGCACGACGACCTCGAGCGGAATGATCTCGACTTCGCGGATCAGCTGCTCGCGCATGTTGAGCCGCTTCATGAAGTGCGTCGGCACGCCGATCTCGCCGAGTCTCTGGAAGATGTACTCGGAGATGCGGTTGTTGAGCACGCCCTTGCCTTCGATGAGCGCATGCTTCTTCGCGTTGAAGGCAGTCGCATCGTCTTTGAAGTGCTGAATGAGTGTGCCGGGCTCCGGCCCTTCGTACAGAACCTTGGCCTTGCCTTCGTAAATCCGGCGCCGCTTGTTCATCGATCCTGGTCCCTTGACGATCACGCTCATGCTCGAACTTTTTTCTGAAGAGGGGACTTCCTGTCCCGTGGGGGCGACTCTTTGATCTTACTACAGGTTTTCAGCTTTTCCTGCAGTGCAGCGAGCCGCCCGGACGCACTAAAATCATGATCCGGACACTAGCTGAAGCAGGGGGGAGAAACAATCTAAACGGATGCCGTTCTGGGGAACTGGTTCACGAGGTAAGCAAGCCGTTGATTTGTTTGCTGGGCCGGGTTACGGGTCCCCCTAGGAAGCGTTCACTGCGTCCTCTACAACCCAAAAGGTCGCATGAAACGAAACGAGAACGCGCGCTCTTGATCCGACCGTATGGGGAGACCGGAATGACCACTTTTGACAACCGCGAGAAGGCCTACGAGGCGAAGTTCGCCCTCGATCAGGACCTGAAATTTAAGGCTGAATCGCGCCGTAACAAGATGCTGGCCGAATGGGCGGGCGCAAAGCTCGGCATCACCGGCGAGGCGCTTGAGGACTACGTCAAAGCAGTCCGCAAGGCCGACCTCGTCGAGAAGGGCGATGACGATGTGTTCCGTAAGGTGAAGCAGGACTTCGCCGACAAGGGCATCGCCATCGCTGACGCTGACATCCGCTCCGCGATGTCTGAGTTCCTCGGCACGGCCGTGAGAGATATCGAGGCCAACAACAAGTAGGGCTGCGAAAGCGGAGAGCCGCACGCGCCACTGAGGCATTGGACGCCGTCGCCCCCGTGGGCGGCGGCGTTTGTCGTTTCTAGGGCGCTAGACCGCTCAGGAAGCCTCCGAACCGCAGCACACCCTCGGGCCAGGGCCCATGGCCCGACTCGCTGTTGATGTGACCCATCTCCCCGCCTTCGACGAGCGTGGCGCCCCAAGCCGACGCAAACTGGCGAGCCCGGGCCATCTCGCAGTAGGGGTCGTTCGTCGATGCCACCAGGATGGATGGAAACGGCAGCGGATCGAGAGGCAGGGGCGCAAACCCACTAACCTCGACATCGAACGTCTGTCCTTGCGTTTCGGGCCACGACGCGGCGTTGTCGACGTCCGCAGGCGCGACGAGAAAGGCTCCGGTTAGAAAGCCCTTCGGCATGCGCTGCCCGGCGTGTGCCACTGCGGCGACGCCAAGACTGTGCGCGACCAGTACAACCGGCCGCGTGCTCGCGACGATCGTCTCGATGATCCGCCCAACCCAGGCGTCGCGCTCGGGCTCGAGCCAATTGTCCTGCTCGACCCGCTGCGCCGTCTTGAGCGCGCGCGTCCAGCGGGATTGCCAATGATCTGGTCCCGAATCCGACCAGCCGGGAACGATGAGAATATCGACGTCTGAAGTACGCATGGGCCCCGCTTGAAACTGAAACGTAGGTTTAGTGCTTCCGCACGGGATTTGCCGCGGCGAGCACTGAAAGCGCGACCGCAAGGATGATGATGAGGGCTCTGCCGTCGAGCATGAGCGGCAGGGCAAACAAACCTATCAGATAATCCCCGGCCGTGGCGATGGCCGCGAGAGTGAGGGCTGGGACGATCGCAGGAAGATTTGAAACCGCGTCCCGCGAAGAGGCTCGTGTCTGGCCACGGTGTGCGCGCAGCAGGAAGAACGCCACGATCAAGACCGCGACGAGCACGAGACGCACGGGATGTCCCGTTTTCAGCGTCTCGAGAAGAGCATTGGCCTGTTCAGCTGACAGAATGAACAGGAACGGCACATAGAGAAAACCCGCTGTAGAGTATGCGAGCATCGGCGGCCAGATGAGCTGGCCGCTCGGAATCAGGGTCTCATCCGCTTTGCTGAGCGTAACCAGCGCTAGCGCCGAGACGACGATCAGCGATAGCATGAGTGGAAGGGTGACCGAGCTGGCCGGCCCCCACATGTAGATCTGCATGAACGCGAGTTGGGGCAGCCAGACCAGCACCGGCGCCGCCAGCAGGATCCAGAAGCCGCTTCCGACACCGAAACGCGTGATGATGCTGGCCAGCCAAGAGATGAGCGCGGTGGCCGCCATGAAAGTCGCGATGCAACCGGCGCGGAAGCCAAAGCCCGGATCGGGAACGAGCGCGCCACCGATGGCCTCGAGCGCAAGGGCAATTCCGAAGCCCTGGAATGCAGCGAAGGCGAGCGCGAGCACGAACGTGGCCCCCTCCGACGTTGCACGCCTCTTCGCGTCTGCGTCCTCCCAAGCTTTGAAGGGCGGAATGAGGAGCTTCGCGATTTCGTAGACGATGAGCGCCGAAAGGATAGGCACCACGCCGAGTGCGAAGATCGACATTCGCCCGAGCATCGAGCTGAACTCGCCCGGCTGGAAGCGCTCCATGAGGGCCGTGGGATCGACGCCCGGCAGCGGCACCCACTCTCCAAGGCGATAGAGGGCCAGCACCGCCAGCGTGATTGCAATACGTTGCGAGAGCGAGCTTTCGGCGACCGAAGCGGGCAAAGTCGAAGGCATCTGATCCCCATCCATGAGAAACCGGAGGTCACCGCACAGCACCCGATTATGGGGTGCGGCCCCAGAATCTCGCCAGCTTCAGTATGGACCGGCTCCAAGCAAACGCGAAGTTGTGCACATCTTCAGACTGACGATGTGTTCCCTGCGTGACTTGAGGACGGCTCAGGACGCGGATGCGCGTACCGGAGCAACAGGGCTGTCGGAAGCATTGCGCTGGGCCTGACGCTTCCTCGCCTGTGCGTCACCCCAGGTGAAGAGCCCGACGCCGAGGAGCACGAGTGTCGACCCGATGGCGTCGGCCATTGTGAAAGGCTCACCGAGGATCTCGATGGCGAGTCCAATGGTCACGACGGGCGACACGGTCGCGATCATTGAGACGGCCTGAGGGGAAACGCGCGCGAGGCCTGCGTTGACGAGGAACGTCGGCATCACCGTCGCCACGATCGCGCAGCCGAAGGCGAGCCAGAGGAAGCGGGGGCTTGCTGCAAAGCTTCCGGTACCGAAGATGACCTGGTGCAGCACGCAAAAAACGCCGGCGGCCGTCAGCGCGATGCTCGTGAACAGCATGCTTCCGAGCGGCGCGATGGCGCGCTTCGCCAGGATCTGGTGCCAGGCAAACGAGATCGCCGCGCCGAGGACGAGTGCAGTCCCGATCAGCGTGTTGCGCCCGCCGCTCGGAAAATCGACTGCGAAGACCACGGCGAGGCCGGTGTAGGTGACGATAGCCGACGCGATCCCGAACCGCGTCACCGGCTCGCCGTAGAGAGCCGCCCCGATGAACATGACGAACAGCGGATAGGTGAAGAGCACGAGCCGCTCGAGCGCCGCGCTGATGTACTGCAGCCCGGCGAAATCGAACGCCGAGGCGACGTAGTAGCCGATGAAGCCCACGAACACCGCATAAGCGATGGTGAGGCGGTCGGGCGGAGGCTCGCCTTTGGCGCGGCGCTTCGCATAGGCCCACAGACCGATGGCGACGAATACCGGAGTGGCGAACACCATACGATAGGCGAGCATCAGCGACGCGTCGACCTGTTCCTCGAAGGCGAGCTTGATGAAGATCGCCTTGGTCGAGAAGAACGCGGCGCCGAGCGCGGCACACACATAGCCCACGATCCGGCTGACTGACGATCCTGTCGGAGTGCCGCTGGTCACGCCCCGAATACGCGTTTGAAGATGCTGTCGACGTGCTTCAGGTGATAGCCGATGTCGAACATGGCTTCGAGCTGGGCGGCGGGAACTCTGGCGGTCACATCCTTGTCGGCCTTGAGCTCGGTCAGGAAGTCGAGACCCTTCTCCCAGGTCTTCATGGCGTTGCGCTGCACGAGCGCATAGGCCTCCTCCCGCGAAGCGCCGGCCTGTGTCAGCGCCAGAAGCACGCGCTGCGAATTGTGCAATCCGCCGAGCTTGTCGAGGTTCTTCTGCATGTTCTCGGGATAGATGACGAGCTTCTCGATCACGCCGGCCAGACGGTTGAGTGCGAAGTCCAGCGTCACCGTTGCATCGGGCCCGATCATGCGCTCGACCGACGAATGCGAGATGTCGCGCTCGTGCCAGAGTGCCACGTTCTCCATCGCGGGAAGCGCATAAGCCCTGACCATGCGGGCGAGGCCGGTGAGGTTCTCCGACAGCACGGGGTTGCGCTTGTGCGGCATGGCGGACGAGCCCTTCTGGCCCGGCGAGAAGAACTCCTCGGCCTCCAGCACCTCCGTGCGCTGCAGATGTCGGATCTCGATCGACAGGCGCTCGACGGACGAGGCGATCACACCGAGCGTCGCGAAGTACATCGCGTGCCGGTCGCGCGGAATGATCTGCGTCGACACCGGCTCGGGCACGAGGCCCATCTTCTCCGCCACGTACGTTTCCACATAGGGATCGATGTTGGCGAAGGTGCCGACCGCGCCTGAGATCGCGCATGTCGCCACGTCCTTCTTCGCCGCGACGAGCCGAGCGCGCGCACGCTCGAATTCGGCGTAGGCATAGGCGAGCTTGACGCCGAACGTGGTCGGCTCCGCATGAATGCCGTGGCTGCGGCCGATGGTGAGCGTCATCTTGTGCTCGAAGGCGCGCGCCTTGAGCGCTGCAAGCACGCGGTCGAGGTCATTGATGAGGATGTCGGCCGCGCGTACGAGCTGCACGTTCAGGCAGGTATCGAGCACGTCGGACGAGGTCATGCCCTGGTGCACGAAGCGCGCTTCCGGACCCACGTGCTCGGCGAGATGTGTGAGGAAGGCGATGACGTCGTGCTTCGTCACCGCTTCGATCTCGTCGATGCGCTGGACGTCGAACGTCGCAGCGGAGCCCTTCTCCCAGATGACTTTGGCTGCCTCCTTGGGGATGATTCCGAGCTCGGCGCAGGCCGAAGCCGCGTGCGCCTCGATCTCGAACCAGATCCGGAAGCGCGTTTCCGGGCTCCAGATGGCTGTCATCTCGGGGCGTGAATAGCGGGGAATCATTGCTCGTCTCGTGGGTTAGGCCCTGACGCATGCGTCGAAGGACCGGTGCTCGCGCAACTCGGAACGGGAATGCCGGCGCGGTGTGAGGCCTGAGGCTCTATCAGAGGCGGGCGTCGGCTTCAATTGACGAGGCCTGCGGCAAGCCGCGGATCAGTCTCCATTAACGAGAACGGCTCTGGTTTGCCTCGGAAGGGTGCGCCTCGGGAAATACGGTGCGGTGGGCCAGGGGGCCGGACCAGTTGGAAGGTGTGGGCGCGGCTTCGTACACGCCACGGGCGATCGCCCGTGCGAGCACGTTCGCAGCCGAGATGCCTAGCATCGACAGGCCATACACCGGATCGCTTAGAGGCACGTCGCCAGTCGCGACCGAGAACACCGCGTCCCCGTCGAGGGGCGAGTGAGCCGGATAGAGCCCCCGCACGAGGCCGCCCTGCGCCATGACGCCGAGCCGGTGCACCTCGCGCTTGCTGAGTTTGGCGTTCGTCGCAACGATGGCGAGCGTGGTGGCTTGCCGGTTGCCGCCCTTGAGACGCGCCTCGAACATCGATTGCGTCCACTCCGGCGGATGTCCCAGCCCGCCGAATTCGCCGTCACGCTCGAACGGCGCGGCCCAGAAGTGCGCCGTGTCGCCGACGGTCGCGGTGCCGACCGCGTTCACAGCCACGATGGCTCCGACGATTAGGCCGCCTTCGAGTATTTCGGAAGCGCTGCCGAGCCCGCCGCGCACCGTCGCGGTCGTAGCGCCGAGACCCGCTCCGATGCTGCCGCAGGTAAACTCCTCGCTGGCGTTGGCGCAGGCTTCGCGCCCCAGCCGCTCGTAGGGCGAGACGGGCCCCCATGATTTGTTGCCGCCGTTGAGAAGGTCGAACAAAACGGCCTGCGGTACGATCGGCACTCGCGCATTACCGATCTCGAAGCCGACACCATGCTCAGCGAGCCATGACTGCACGCCGCTCGCAGCCGAAAGCCCGAATGCCGAGCCGCCAGATATGGCGATCGCGTGAACCTCCTCGACTGTGCCGCCGAGACCGACTGCATCCGTTTCGCGCGTACCGGGCCCGCCACCGCGCACATCAACGGCTGCTACAAGCGGCTTATCCGCGAGAAGCACAGTAACTCCGGACAGAACAGACGCATCGCCGGCATGACCGATGCGAATTCCCGGAACGTCCGTGATGAGGTTGCGACATTGTGACATAGGGAATACTCCGAAAAGCGCGTCTGCCTAAAAAAATGGCGGATTCATTGGGCCTATCGCAGTGCAAGCAAGAACGAAAGTCCAGGTGCGATGCGGGAGGAAACGTGCATGAGATGCCGGCGCTATGACAAAAGCGCGTTCGCTTCAAGCATTTGTCACATGCTGCACTGCCGTAGTTGTTCTGGCGCAACGCAGCAATACTGACCATGAATAATGCCCAGATCGAGCCACAATTTGGATGATTGATCCCACCCTCTCTTGCGCATGCGAGATGTTACGAGAGCAACAACTGTTGCAGATTTAACAATGCTAAAGGTCTGGAACCGGCTTAGTCTTGAATCCGCCTTATGCTGAAATGATTCTACTTAGCATTACGCATTGAGAAAAACATGCGGGCGCAAAAGGCGCATGTAATGCGAATATGAAAGAGAAGAAACAGAGGGTTATTATGACCGAACAGATGCAGAGCGAGATCGCCGAGCTCAATTCGAAGCTCGAAGAGATCGATGATCCTCGCCGCAGCTACGCGATGGTCCAGGAACGCATCCGCCTGTACCGCACGATGGGCCACGAAGTCCCGCAAGAGATCCTGCGCATCGAGCGCCGCCTCGCCAACGATTGCCGGTCCGAGTCACAGGGTCGCTGATCAGCGACGGATCTCCTTCAAGAACCCAGCCTGGCACCAGACCAGACGAGCCTTGGCGCAAGCCGTTCGAAGCTTCGCACAAGTCTCACTCGCTGCCCGGCTTCCAGCGTTCGCCTGCCGCTTCGGCGGCCCCGAACGAAGGCTCGCGCGAGTCGCCGCGAGCGTCGAACGAGACCCGCCCCAGGGCACGGGTCTCGAAATCTCCTCCACGTAATGCTGCCGCTACCGCCGCATGATCGAGCGAATTGGCTGCGCCTACGGCGCGGCCCCATAGCTCCAGCGCGGCTTCCACCCTCCGAGACATCGGTCCGTTGGACCCTTCGTCAGAAATATCCCCAGGTTCCAGCCGCAACAGCACGCGCACCCCACCGTCGCTGGCGACGCGCCGTGCGAATTCCGGTGTCGCGAGCGAGTCTGACCCGAGAAAGCCGAGGCGCAATCCTTCACGCCGTGCTGCCGCGAGAACGATCACGGCTTCGTCGGGATAGCCGGCGAACAGCACGGCCTCCGCATCGATCCTCTTGAGCTCGGACTGGACCTCCGGATAGGCGGCCTTGCCCGACACGAGGGTCAGCACCGGGACTTCGGAAATCCCGGCCTCTTTGAGAGCCTGCACCGCATCGTCGGCAATTGCGCGCGCATAAGCGGTCCGGTCGTGAATGATGGCGATACGCTTTGCCGGGGCCTTCTTGAGCAGCCATGTCGCTCCCGCTCTACCCTGCTGGTCGTCGCGCCCAGCGAGGCGAAAGACCGTTTGGGGTCCGGGCTGGCGCGAGGAGTCGGTGAGGGCAGGGTGGCGCGCGCCCGCTGCGATGAAAAGGGTACCCGGAGCCGCCGCGTAAATCCGTGACGCTGCCAAGGCCGCGCCCGAGCACGGATGCCCAATCACAACGGCGGGCGCCTCAGTCAACAGCGTCCGTGCAGCGGTCTCCGCGGTGGAAGGCTGGCAGCCATCGTCAGCAAATACGAGGCGGACGGGCGAGCCGAGAATTCCGCCGCGGGCATTGAAATCTGCCGCGTCTCGCTCAAGCGCCAGACGCATGCCCTCGCCGAGCGCGCGCTTGGGACCCGACAAAGGCAACCCGACTCCGATGACGACCTCAGCCGCGTGAGCGCCCGCGCCGAGTGCGGCCAGAAACAGGGCAAGCGCAATCCGGGCTGACCGCGCGCGCCGCATGCGCTCTGGCCTCAGTTCTCTTCGTAGGTGATGCGTCCGTCATCCTGCTTCTTCCACGTGTACATCACGTAGTCGATGCGGGTGACGTCGCCTTTCTTGTCGAACGACAGGTCACCAATAACGGTCTTCCACGTCTTTCCGGAGTGGATTTCTTCGGCGACCTTCTGCGGATCGAGAGAATTCGCCGCCTGCGCCGCTTGCGCCAGCACCTGCACGGAGGCGTAGCTGTAGAGCGTATAGGCCTCGGGCTTGAAGTTGCGCTCGGCGAACTTCTTGAGCACGTCCTGGGCCTCGGGGCGCTTCTGCGGGTCGGGGCCGAAGGTCATCAGCGTGCCCTCGGTTCCGGGTCCGCCGAGCGCTGCGAACTCGTTAGTGGCGATGCCGTCACCGCCCATCATGACGGCGTTGACGCCGGCGGCGCGCATCTGGCGAAGAATGCTGCCGCCTTCGGTGTGCACGCCGCCCCAGTAGACGACGTCAGCGCCGGAGGCCTTGATCTTGGAAACGAGCGCCGAGAAGTCGCGCTCGCCCGAGTTGATGCCTTCATAGAGCACTTCCTGCACGCCCTTGGCATTCATCTCTTTCTTGGTCTCGTCGGCGAGGCCTTTGCCGTAGGTCGTCTTGTCGTGCGCGATGGCGATCTTCTTGTCCTTGAAGTGCGTAGCGATGTAGTCGCCCGCGACCTTGCCCTGCTGGTCGTCGCGGCCGCAGGTGCGGAACACGTTCCAGAGCCCGCGATCGGTGATTTTCGGATTGGTCGAGCCGGGCGTGATCATGACGATGCCGTTCTCGGCGTAGACGTCGGAAGCGGGCTCGGTCACGCCGGAATTGAAGTGCCCGACGACAAAGCTCACGCCCTCGCCGACGAACATGTTCGCGACCGACCGGCCCTGCTTGGGATCGGCGGCATCATCGCCGACGACGAGCTCGATCTTCTGGCCGTTGATGCCGCCCGCTGCGTTGATGTCCTCAATCGCCTGCTCGGCGCCGTTCTTGAGCTGGGCGCCGAACACGGCGTCCTTACCGGTCAGCGGGCCTCCAAGACCGATCTTGAGCTTCTTCTCTCCACCGCACGACGCCAGTAGGGCTGCGGACAAAAGCACCAACATCAGTTTGGCGAAGCGCATGATCAGTTCCTCTGGTTCAACAGGCGGGCGCCTGGCGCGATAGATGGACCGCGCAGGCGCGCGAGTTCGATCCGTTGTCCTCTGAAAAGCCCGAAAAGTCACGCGGCCAAGCGTGAATTTCTATTTAGCTTTCCAGCCGAAAAGCCCGCTGCGCTCGAACAGCCAAGGGTACTGCTCGGTCACATGGCGGACGCGGCGCACGCGATGGCCGAGAAGCGCGACGGCAAGCAGAAAGAGGAAGTCGACGACATAGTTGATGGGCGCGAGCAAGGGCTCGGAAAACAGGGCGAAATGCAGGAAGCGGACCGCCGCGGCGAGCACTGCTATGTAGGCTGCGACCGGCCAAACCGGCCCCCAGCTCTGTGCCTGCGCCTGGCCCGTGCGCCACGCCGCCCAGCCGCCGATGATCACGGTGACCAGCAGAAAGACATAAGCGCCGTTCGGGCCCACCGTCTCGTAGCCGACTGCATTGAGAAGCGTGTCTAGCACGTGCCGGGCCTCCCCGTGTGAGCGGTCGCGCTCATCAATGCCGTCCCCCTTCGAGATAGGCTTGGCGGATTTCAGGGCGCGCAAGTAGCTCCCGTCCCGATCCGCTCATGGTGATGACGCCATTCACCAGCACATAGGCGCGATGCGCCAGCTTCAAGGCGTGAAAGGCGTTCTGCTCGACGAGGAAGATGGTCATGCCCTGCCGGTTGAGTTCGGCGAGGGTGGAAAAGATCTGCTTCACGATGAGGGGCGCGAGCCCGAGCGATGGCTCGTCCAGCATCAGCAACTTGGGGCGGGACATGAGCGCACGCGCGATCGCGAGCATCTGCTGCTCTCCGCCCGAAAGCGTGCCGCCGCGCTGCGTCAGTCGCTCCTTGAGACGCGGAAAGAGCGCCGTGACGCGTTCGAGATCTTCGTCGAAATTCTGCGCTTCTCCGGTGGCGGCCCCCATCTGGAGGTTCTCGAGAACCGTCATGCGCTGGAAGATGCGTCGGCCTTCGGGCGATTGGGCGATCTTGAGCTTGGCGATTTCGTGCGCCTCGAGCCCGGCGAGGTTCTGACCCTCGAAGACGATCCGGCCCTCACGCGCCGCCGGCATGCCGAACACCGTCATCATCAGCGTCGATTTGCCGGCGCCGTTGGCACCGATGAGCGTCACGATCTCGCCTCGCTGGACGTCGAGCGAAACGGAGTGCAGCGCCCGGATGTTGCCGTAGTACGCAGAGACCCCCTCGATGCTGAGAAGCGGTTGGCTCATGTCCGGAGCGTCCCTGCGGCTTGCGCGACCTCGTCATCGTCGACGCCGAGATAGGCGGCGATGACCTTTGGGTCGTTCTTCACGCTTTCCCCTGTGCCGTCCGAGATCTTGATGCCGTACTCGATCACGACGATGTGGTCGGAGATGTCCATGACGACCGACATGTCGTGCTCGATGAGCAGGATCGAAACGCCGGTCTCCTGGCGGATGCCGCGCAGGAGCTTCGTCAGCTCGGCGCTTTCGCGGTTATTGAGGCCAGCCGCGGGTTCGTCGAGGCAAAGCAGTACTGGCTCGGTGCACATTGCGCGCGCGATCTCGAGACGGCGTTGCGCACCGTAAGGCAGCTCGCCCGCGGGATGGTTCGCCCGCTCGATGAGCCCTACGACGTCGAGCCAGGCTCGCGCCCGCTCAACGGCTGCGGCTTCGGCCTCGGCAAACGAGGCCAGCCCCAGAAGCCCCTTGATGCCGAAGCCCGAGGCTTTCATCAGTGTCTTGTGCTGGGCGACGATGAGGTTCTCGAGCACCGTCATCCCCGGGAACAGGCGGATGTTCTGGAACGTGCGCGCAACCCGGGCCTTAGCCGCGATCTCGTGATCCGGCATGCGTTCGAGCAGGAACAGCTCCGGTGTCACGTTGCGCGTCATGCGCTCGGGCGAGGCCGTGAGTGCGTCGATCTCCGTGCTGGTCGCGCCGGCGCCGTGTGCGAGCGCGATGCGTCCGCTCGAGGGTTTGTAGAAACCCGTGATGCAATTGAAGACAGTGGTCTTACCGGCCCCGTTCGGACCGATGAGCGCTGTGATCTCGCCGCGCCCGGCGGTGAAGGAGAGGTCGTTGACGGCGACGAGGCCGCCGAAGCGCATGGACAGATGATCGACTGTGAGAATGGGATCTGTCTGCCAGCGCATCTGCATCATTCCCCCGCCGCTTGCGGGATGGCCGCCGGACGCGCCGCGTCCAGACGGACCGAGGGTTCGCGCGCCGTGACGAGGCCCTTGGGCCGCCAGACCATCAGGAGCACGAGCGCGAGACCGAACAGCATCATTCGATATTGCGACGCCTCGAAATCAGGGCCGAACACGGTCTTGAGGAACGAAAGCTCTCTCAAGAGCTCGGTGGCGATGATCATTGCGGTGGCGGCAATCGCGATGCCGATCTGGCTGCCCATTCCGCCAAGCACGACGATGGCGAGGATGAAGGCGCTCTCTGAGAATTCGAACGATCTCGGGCTGATGAACCCCTGCTGGGCCGCGAAGAACGCGCCGGCGAGCCCGCCGAAGAACGCACCAGAGGCGAAGGCCGAGAGCTTCGACGTCACCGTGTTGATACCGAGCGAGCGGCAGGCGATCTCGTCTTCGCGCATGGCCTCCCAGGCCCGCCCCACGGGCAGCTTCCTGAGGCGGGCCGTCACCCAGTAGGCGAAGAGTGCCAAAGCAAGCGCGAGATAGAACAGGAAGAAGATGCGGTAGAGCGGTGACGGCGGCAGTCCGAGAGCGGTCGCGATATTGTTGGGACCGGCCGTGAAGCTGAAGCCGAACAGCGACGGCTTCGGGATGTTCGAGATGCCCGCGTAGCCGCCCGTAACCGGCACCCAATTGATGATGACGATGCGCACGATCTCGGCGAAAGCCAGGGTCACGATGGCAAGGTAGTCACCGCGCAGCCTGAGCACCGGCAGGCCGATGATGAGACCCCAGAGCGCCGCGAGAATGCCCGCGATCGGCAGCGTCACCCAGAACGACAGGCCGAACGTCCCGGTGAGGAGCGCAGACGAATAGGCGCCGACCGCATAGAAGGCCACATAGCCGAGGTCGAGCAACCCGGCGAGGCCGACGACGATGTTGAGGCCCCAGGCCAGAAGAATATAGAGCAGGATCTGAACGCCGAAGTTCTCGATCCACTTGATCGAGCCCGACGAGCCCGCGAGCGCGACGGCAATGAACGGATAGGCGATGACCAGCGCCAGTCCGACGCGGCCGATGATCTTGCGCAGGTTCGTGTCAGCAGCAAAGCGCCCGGGTTTGGCGGCCGCCGCGGGGCGCATCTTGAGAAAAGTGCGCAAGAGAGAGCCGCCGAAAGCGACGGCGCACAGCACTGCTACGAGACCCCAACGCTGCTCGAGCATCAGATGGTTCTGCAGATCGGGCACCGTCTTGAGGGCGACGATGGGGAAGGCGAGCCCGAACGTCAGGAGGGCGGCGATGATCGCGGTTTTCAGCGCCTCGCGCAGAGAACCCATGCCTCAGACCTTCTCGACGTCAGGTCGGCCGAGCAGGCCAGAAGGAAGGAAGATCAGGACGACGGCGAGAATGGAGAAGGAGGCTACATCTTTATAATCGAGCGAGAAGTAGGCGCTCCAAAGTGTCTCGACGAGGCCGATGAGAAGTCCGCCGAGAACGGCGCCGGGCAGCGAGCCGATCCCGCCGAGCACGGCCGCGGTGAAGGCTTTGACACCTGGCACGAACCCGTCGTTGAAGCTGATGACGCCGTAGTAGGTCATCCAAAGAAAGCCCGCCACGGCCGCGAGCGCGGCCCCGATGATGAATGTGAGCGAGATGGTGCGGTCGACGTCCACGCCCAGCAGCGCAGCCATCTTCTGATCCTGCTCGCAAGCCCTTTGGGCGCGCCCGAGTGACGTTCTTTGCACCAGATACCAGAGCACGAACAGGAGGCCGGCCGTCACGACCATGATCACGACCTGCTTCTCGGCTATCGCGACCGTGCCGTCTCCGACTGGGAACGTCAGCACGTTCAGGAGCATCGGCTCGAGCGGCTTGTTGTTGGGGCCCTGTACGAGCTGCACGAAGTTCGACAGGAAGATCGACATGCCGATAGCGGAGATGAGGGGGGCGAGACGGAACGAGCCGCGCAGTGGCCGGTAGGCCACGCGCTCGATGACCCAGTTCCACAGGCTCGTCAGCGCCATCCCGGCCAGAAGCACGATGACGAGCACGATTCCGAGAGACAGGATGCCGAGGAGCTTCGTCAGCAGCAGAAACAGGATGAGGGCGATGAAGCCCGACAGCATGAACACGTCGCCGTGGGCGAAATTCACCATGCCGATGATGCCGTAGACCATCGTGTAGCCGATGGCGATCAGTCCATAGATCGATCCGAGCGTGAGCCCGTTGACGAGCTGCTGGATGAAATAATCCATTCGACCGCGTCCCCCGAGACGAGCGCTTGAAGCTTTAGCCGGCCACCGGCGGACTGCTCCCGATCACACGCTTAGACCTGACGCCACGCGGGCTCCCCCCGGAGCGTCCGCCAAACTGCCGTCTAGTAGCCACGTGATGTTTAATAGGGCCAAACCCGCTTTGGGAACTGCTTTTTTCCGCCCGGCAGTCGATCCACCCCGCGCAACACCCTGCGAGGCACGGTTTTTCACTGCGAGTGCCTAAAGTCCCGGCAAATCAGACCATATTGTGGGTGCCGTCACACCAGGGCTCGTCATCGGTGGCTTTGCAGCCGCAGAGATTGAAAATGGCGGTCGAGGGCGCGACAAATTCCAGCGGCTCGATGCCGGTGCCATCGTGCGATCCATCGCAGAACGGCTGCGTCTGCGAGCGCCCACACCGGCAATAATAGTAGGTCTCGCCCTCTTTGAGCTCCACCTGATACGGACTTTTCTGAGCAATAATAGGTTCTTCTGCCACCGGCGCCCTCCCGAACGACGTCAAGCTACGCCCCATCGCCTAACGGCTAAGTCCTCCATCGGCAAGAGATGGATTGACCCGGGGCAGTCTGACGGTAGGGCGAGAAATGGGGAGTGGAGCAGTCTGGTTTTGCTCAAGCTACGTTGAGCGGTGCCGTCTCGATCATTTTCTCGTTCTGGTCGTCGATCCAGGTCATCTCGAACTCGCCGGGACCGGGGACGCGCATATAGAAGGCGATGAACGGGTTTGCTGAAATCCCCGATCCGAACTCGGCGCTGAACACGACCTCTCCCGCGTACTTCGCGATGAAGGTGTGCACGATGTTGCGTGGAATGGGCTTCCCTTCGGCATCCTTGCGGTTGCCGGTCTCCATGACATGGTTCATCAGCGCCTTGACCTCGATGATGTCGCCGGTCGCGGCCTGCTCAGGAATTTTTATGCGTGGCATCTGGGGCATGGTTCCGTCATTCGCTTCCGCACCCGCCGATGGTGACTTCGATGTTCCGAGATCCCTTCAGGAACTCGCCTTTGTTGGTTTCGGCAATGGCGATCACATCCTGTGTCTTGGCAAGCCGCATGCGACCCGTAACAGCGGCCTTGCCTGATGCTAGGGTGAACTTGAAGACTGCCACCTTGGCCTGCGGGTTCTGTGTCGAGAGCAGATAGAGCTTGGTGATGTGGTCCTCGGCCGTCATCGGGCTCTCGACGTCGAGCTTATAGGGCACGATGTTGCCGTTCTCGGCGAGCTCCGGGAGATCCACCGTGACACGTGCGTTAACTGGCTCTGCCTCACCGACGATGGAGCGCAGAACAGCCTCGTATTGCGGGGTCGGTGTCGGTGGAGCGACGCTCCTGGTCGCATCGTTCTCGGGAACGGGCGGCGGCGATTCTGCGCCTGCCGCCTCGGCCGCGCCGGCCCGCGTGCCGCGCATCAGCCCGGCAAACGTCAGTGCACCCGCAGCTGCAAGAACCTTGCGGCGGTCAACCGCCATCAGTCACCCCTCGTCGTTATCGCGCGCACACTCATAAGGCCGGTAAATTCGAGCCGCATCATGGCACTTATATTGGCACTTCCTGACAGAATTGCCAGGAGCGGCGCGCTTCTCTTATCCGCGGTGCCCTGCTAGCATAGTTCGAAAAGACGGGTGCGAACCAAATCATGTGGCTTCCCCATTTGCCCGCTATCCCAAGACGCCGCGCCAGCGGCGCCGGGCGATCCCGAACCTCCTTCATCGTCCCGCTTTTTATAACGGCGTTCGCGCTGCTCGCAGTCTCGGCCGTTTTGCTGTCCCTGCCGGATCGTTCCCTTGCTGCCGGTTCAGACATTCGCCTCATCATGGTCGAAGAGAAGGGCTGCCGGTTCTGCAAGAAATGGGACGCCGAGATCGGACGCGCCTACCCGAAAAGCGCCGAGGGCCGTTTTGCGCCCTTGAAGCGCGTTCGCCGTGGAGCAGCTGACATCAAGGGCTTCAATCCCGTCGTCTATACGCCGACGTTCATCGTCGTGAGATCGGGCGAGGAGGTCGGGCGCATCACCGGCTATCCCGGCCAGGACTATTTCTGGTCCGAGCTGACGCCGATCCTGTCGGCCGCCGGTTTCGTCCCATCCTTCTAAAAGAAACGAGGCTTGATCGATGACTGGGGCTTCGAACGGCACGTCGGTCGACCGTAGACAGTTCGGCTTAGGCGCAGCTGCGCTGGGCGCAACCCTTCTGGCTAGGCCAGCCCTCGCGCAAGGCGCCGCCAAAATCGTCGTCATCGGCGGCGGTCCCGGAGGGGCGACGGTCGCCGGCACGTTGAAGCTTGCCAATGCGAAACTCGACGTGACGCTGATCGAACCGCAGCGCTTCTACGTCACCTGCTTCATGTCTAACTACTATCTCGGCGGCCTGCGTACGCGAGCCAGCATCACTCAGTCGTATGAAGGATTGCGTGCCGCCGGCGTACGCATCGTCCACGACCGCGCGGCGGCGATCGACATGACAAAGAAATCGGTCCGGCTCGAGAAGGGCGGTGACGTTGCCTATGACCGCCTGGTCGTCGCGCCGGGCATCGGCTTCAAATACAACTCGATCGAGGGCTACAGCGAGGAAGCGGCCAAGCTCATGCCGCACGCCTGGAGTGGCGGCGAGCAATCCAAGCTGCTTCGCCAGAAGCTTTTGGACATGGAGGACGGCGGGCTCGTGGTGATTGCGACGCCGCGCAACCCCTATCGCTGCCCTCCGGGACCCTATGAGCGCGCCTGCACCATCGCCCATTATCTCAAGGCCACGAAGCCCAAGTCCAAGCTCGTCATCCTCGATCCGAAGATGTCGTTCTCGAAGCAGCCCGTTTTCGAGGAGGCTTTCACGAAATACTACAAGGGAATCATCGAACTCCACCTCACGAACGACATCGACGACATGTCGGTCGCGCGCGTCGACGCCAAGACCGGGGAGGTGGTGACGAAGTCGGGAGCCAAGTTCAAGGCCGCGGTCGCAAATATCATTCCCGATCAGCATGCCGGCGACATCGCGGTATCTTCCGGTCTTGCCGATGGCGGCTGGTGCCCCGTGCGTCCCGAGAATTTCAGATCCGTGAAATCTGAGTTCGTCCATGTCCTGGGCGATTCAGCCGCCGCTGCCGAAATGCCAAAATCCGCGTACTCCGCCAATAATCAGGCCAAGGTCGTGGCCGCCGATATCCTGGCCGACCTCGCCGGAGGACCGCCCCCGGTCGCCCGCTATCGCAATACGTGCTGGTCGTTCCTCGCCCCGGACGATAGCGTCAAAATCGGCGCGGACTACGCACCCGGCGACCTCAAGGGCAAGCATGTGCTCGTCCCGAGCGACAGTTTCGTTTCTCAGCCCTTTGAGAAACCCGAGCTGCGCAAGGAAGTTTATGAAGAGAACCTTGCTTGGTACGACACGCTCGTCGCCAACATATTCTTGGAGAGCGGAAAGTCCGGATCCCAGGCTCCACAGTCCGGCCTGAAGCGCTAAATCCAGAGCCGCCACGAATTTTTTCGAGCTGCGGTGCCCACGCAACTGTCCTTGGGCTGCGATTTTCACTCGGCGCCGCGCAATGTACTCGCGTCCGGACAAACGGCCCTGTAAGGTTTTATCAGGGTATTGCGTCCATGGCTTGATAGGCCATGTGTAGAGTCCATCAAAGGCCGGGGGTGGCCAGAGCGCGTCGCGGATATCGCCCACGAGGGACGAGTCCGGAATCGGATCGCTCTTTGATTAGCTCCGGCCGTGGAGCGTGGCGGACGCAGCAGCCCTCCTCCTTCGGGCAGTGCGCACACCATGTGCTGAGCGGAGGCCTGGACCGATGGCGGCATTGATCTTCGTGCTCATTTTGCTAGCTGGAGCCATCGCGCTCGGTATGGCGCGAGCCTCACCGCTGCAATGGGCCGTGGCACTCGGCGCTGCAATCTTCGTTTGGCAATCCGGGCTCTTCCACGGCGTCTTTCATGCGCCTGTGCTCGGCTTCTGGAGCCTGCTCGCCTGGTTACCCGTCGCGGCACTAGTCGCGCTTTCAATTCCGTCCCTTCGGCGCAAGTTTATCGTCGAGCCCACATTCCGCATGGTCAAAGGCATCCTTCCGAGGGTGTCCGACACCGAGCAGCAGGCATTGGACGCCGGCACCGTCGGCTTCGACGCGGAGATCTTCTCGGGCACGCCCGACTGGATGAAGCTGCGCGCAGTGCCGCCCATCGTGCTGTCATCGGAAGAACGCGCCTTCCTCGATGGGCCGACGGAAGAGCTGTGCCGGATGATCGACCATTGGGAGGTGCGCCATACCGAGCGGCGCATTCCCGATAACATCTGGGAGTTCGTGAAGCGTCACGGCTTCCTCGGCATGCTGATCTCGAAGTCCCATGGCGGACTCGGATTCTCGCCGCAGGCGCAGTCGCTCATTCTCGGCAAGATCGCGTCGCGCTCACCCGACGTCGTCACCATCGTCATGGTGCCGAACTCGCTCGGTCCCGGTGAGCTGATCGAGAAATACGGTACCGATGAGCAGAAGGAGCACTATCTGCCGCGTCTCGCACAGGGACTCGAGGTTCCGTGCTTCTCTCTGACAGGCCCCACGTCGGGTTCCGATGCCGCAACCATGCGCGACATCGGCTACGTCGCGCGCGGCATGCATGAGGGCCGCGAGGTGATCGGCATCCGCCTCACCTGGGACAAGCGCTACATCACCCTCGGCCCCGAGGCGACGCTTGTAGGTCTCGCCTTCCGTCTCTTCGATCCGGACGACATTCTTGGCCGTGGCGAGGACATCGGCATCACCGTGGCACTGATCCCGGCCAAGCATCCCGGCGTCAACATCGGCCGCCGCCACCTGCCATCGGGCGCTGCTTTCCCCAACGGTCCCAACTGGGGACGCGATGTTTTCATTCCAATGGACTGGGTCATCGGCGGCGAGGCCATGGTGGGCCAGGGCTGGCGCATGCTCATGGAGTGCCTGGCAGCGGGCCGTGCCATCTCCCTTCCGTCTTCTGCGACAGCCGGCGCCAAGGCCATGCTACGCGTCACAACGGCTTACGCCCGCATTCGCCGCCAGTTTGGTCTGCCCATCGCGCGCATGGAAGGCATCGACGAGCCGCTCGCGCGCATGGTCGAGAGCGCCTACGTGAACGAGGCTGCCCGCGCGGTGACCGCGGCCATGGTCTCGCGTGGTGAGCGGCCTTCAGTGATCTCGGCGCTGATGAAGTATCAGACCACCGAGCGCTTGCGCCGTACCGTCAACGACGCCTTCGACATTCACGGCGGCCGCGCCATCTGCGACGGACCGACGAACTATCTGCAATCGGCTTATCAGCTCGTGCCCGTCGGCATCACCGTCGAAGGCGCCAACATTCTGACGCGCACGCTCATCACCTTCGCGCAGGGCGCGCTCCGCTCGCACCCCTATCTCTATAAGGAGGTGCAGGCTGTACAGGACGAGGATCGCGCGCGTGGGCTCGATGCCTTCGAGCAGGCGTTCCTAGGTCATGTCTCGTTCTCGATCTCGAACGTCGCCGGCGCGTTCTTCCATAACTTGACGCTCGGCCGCTTTGGACATGTACCCTCTCCAGGACACGGATTGGAGCCCGTCTACCGCCAGCTCTCGCGAGCCAGCCGCAACTTCGCCCTAACCGCCGACCTGACGGTTGCTCTCCTCGGCGGTGGTCTCAAAGTGAAGCAGAAGCTGACCGGCCGTCTCGCGGACGCGCTGTCGGAGCTCTATTTGTTGTGCTGTGTTCTGAAGCGCTTCGAGGACGACGGCCGCCCTGCTGCCGACCGCCAAATCGTTCTGCTCGCAGCCTCCAATGGCTTGTCGCGCTTCGAGGATGCTCTCGCAGGCGTCATTACGAACTTCCCCAATCCGGCGGCCCGCTTCCTCCTTGGCGCGGTCATCTTCCCGTTCGGCCGCCACTACTATCCGGCGCCCGACGCGCTCGCCTCCAAGGTCGTGCGCACTGCGCTCGAGCCCGGCGAGGTCCGCGATCGCCTGACACGCGACATCTTCATCTCCGAGGATCCCAACGACGCTACGGGGCTTCTGGAGGTGACGCTCAAAAAGGTCGTCGCGGCCGAAGAGGCCGAGAAGAAGCTCGAGCGCGCCATCCGCGCCGGCACCGTGAAGCGCTACCATGGCGTGGACTGGCTTGCCGATGCGGTCGAGACCGGCTCACTGACGGAGAGCGAATCCCAGCTCCTGCGGGAAGTTGAGACCCTGGTCGCACGCGTTATCGCCGTGGACCATTTTGACCCCGAGGAATTGAAACCCCATTATCAGAAAGTGAACCCCGCCAATCTGGGGCACAACTCGCGCAGCCAGACCGGCGCTGCAGCCGAGTAGAGTAGAGACGGGAGAGAATGCCGATGGCTCAGGATACGACCGACGCTCAAGGCACCGGCTTGGGAGGCCTCGACCTGCGGGATTGGCGTTTCTCCGTCGACCAAGAGCGCATCGCGTGGGCGATCTTCGATCGTGAAGGCGCCAGCGCCAACGCACTCGGCGCCCGTCCGCTCGAGGAGTTGTCCGCGATCGTGACGCGCGTCGAGGAAGGAGCGCGAACACGCGACATCGTCGGTCTCGTGATCCTGTCCGGCAAGGAAAAGAGCTTCATCGTCGGCGCCGATATCAATGAGTTCGACGGCTTCGAGACCGAAGCCCAGGTGATCGACCGCTTGCAGCTGGTGCTTGCGCTATTCGATCGCATCGAGAACCTCTCCGTGCCCGTTGTTGCCGGCATCCACGGCGTCTGCGTCGGCGGCGGCCTCGAGCTGATCCTGTCCTGCCATTACCGCATCGCTACGCGCGACGAGGGGACGCGTGTTGGCTTCCCGGAAGTGAAGCTCGGCATCTTCCCGGGCTGGAATGGCACCGCGCGCTCCATTCGGCAGGCGGGACCCCTTGCCGCCATGCAGGCGATGCTGACGGGCTCCATGATCAGCGCCACGCGCGCCCGCGCTATTGGCCTCATCGACGAACTGGTCGCGAGCCGCGACATGCTCCGGTGGGCAGCGCGCAAGGCCATTCGCCAGAAACGTAAATCGAGACCGGCAGGCTTTACCAAGTCGCTGTTGAGTCTCTGGCCAGCGCGCACGCTTCTCGCGAAGAAAATGCGCGACGAGACGAAGAAGAAGGCGCGCGAGTTACACTATCCGGCGCCGTTCCGTCTGATCGATCTGTTCGAGACGCACGGCGGCGATCTCAAGGCTCTGAAGGCTGCCGAGACCCGCTACTTTGCCCCGCTGCTGATCTCGGACCAGTCGCGCAACCTGCGACGTGTCTTCAAGCTCTCCGAGTTGCTCAAAGGTCAGGCGCCGAAAGATACCGGCTGGAGGCCGCAGCGCGTGCACGTCATCGGCGCAGGCACGATGGGCGCCGATATCGCGGGCTGGTGCGTCGCGTCCGGCATGGAGGTGACGCTTCAAGACGTTTCGGCCGAGCAGATCGAACGAGGCATCAAGGCCCAGGGCAAGTTGTTTGCGCGCAAGTTCAAGACCAAGGCTCTGCGCAATGCCGCCAAGAGCCGCCTCATTGCCGACCCCACGGGCGCAGGCATTCCGCGCGCCGACGTGATTATTGAGGCCATCGTCGAACGCTTGGACATCAAGCAGAACCTGTTCAAGGATCTCGAAGGCAAGATCAAACCCGGCGCCGTGCTCGCAACCAACACTTCGTCACTCGAGGTCGAGGCCATCGCAGCGCCCCTGCGCGACCCGGGCCGCCTCATCGGCATCCACTTCTTCAATCCGGTGGCGCAGATGCCGCTCGTCGAGGTCGTGCGTGGCGCTTCGAGCCACGAGGAGGACGTGAAGAAGGGCGCCGTGTTCGTCACCGCCATCGGCAAGTTCCCGCTCGTCACCAAGAGCGTTCCTGGCTTCCTCGTCAACCGCGTGCTCGCTCCGTACATGATGGCCGCCATGGCGCGGCTGGAAAAGGGCGAGGAGAAAGAGAAGATCGACGAGGCGGCACGCTTGTTCGGCATGCCCATGGGCCCGATCGAGCTTGCCGACACGGTCGGTCTAGATGTCTGCGCTCACGTCGGCCGGATCTTGGGTCTGTCGCCTGAGGGAAGCCGTCTGCAGCGCCTGGTCGAAGCCGGCCGCCTCGGCAAGAAAACAGGCGAGGGCTTCTATGTCTGGAAGGACGGCAAGCCCGAGAAGGGCGACAAGACTTATCCCAAGAACGAGCTCGAGCGCCTAGGGCGCGATCTAGCCGAGCCGTTGATCTTCGAGGCCCAGAGGGCGCTCGACGACCGCGTCGTCGAAAGCGCCGATCTCGTCGATGCCGGCGTGATTTTCGGCACTGGCTTCGCGCCGTTCCGCGGCGGACCACTACACTTCAAGGCTGCCGAGCAGAAGTCCGGCATTAATCTCACTGCCGCCGAATGATGGAGATGAGGGAATGACACGGACTCTGCGACGCGTAGCCATCATCGGCGGGGTGCGCACCCCTTTCTGCCGCTCGAACACGTTGTATGCCGACCTGTCGAACCTCGACATGATGACCGCCGCGCTGAACGGTCTCGTCGATAGGTATCGGCTTAAAGGCGCACACATCGATGAGGTCGTCGGCGGCGCGGTCGTCACGCACTCGAAGGATTTCAATCTGGCGCGCGAAGCGGTCCTCGGCACCAAGCTCGCGCCGTCGACGCCCGGCATCACATTGATGCAGGCGTGCGGGACGAGCCTTCAGGCCGCCATGGGCATCGGCGCCAAGATCGCGACCGGCGACATCGAGAGCGGCATCGCCGCCGGTTCGGATACGACGTCCGACGCGCCCATCGTCTTCTCGAAGAAGTTCTCGGGCCGTTTGGTCAAGCTGCCTCAGCAGAAGACGGCGATGGAGCGGGTGAAGGTCTTCCAGGGCTTCTCGCCCAAGGAACTCGCGCCGCAACCCCCCGCCATGGGTGAGCCGCGCACTGGGCTCACGATGGGCCAGCACTGCGAGCTCATGGCGCAAGAGTGGCACATCTCGCGCGCGGATCAGGATCGCTTCGCCTTCGAAAGCCATCGCAAGGCTGCTGAGGCCTACCGCTCCGGGTTCATGGACGATCTCATCGTCCCGTGCGCCGGCGTGTTTCGCGACAACAACCTCCGCGAGGACATCAGCCTCGACAAGCTCGCAACGTTGAAGCCCGCATTCGAAAAATCCGAGCGCGGCACGCTGACGGCCGCGAATTCGACCCCGCTCACCGACGGTGCCGCCTGCGTACTTCTGGCGAGCGAGGAGTGGGCGGCAAAGCGCGGGCTCCCCGTAGAGGCGTACCTCACTTATTCGGCTACATCCGCCAACAATTTCGTCGGCGGCGACGGCCTGCTCATGGCTCCGACCATCGCCGTCTCGCGCATGCTGGAACGTGCCGGCCTCACTTTGCAGGACTTCGATTTTTACGAGATCCACGAAGCTTTCGCGGCGCAAGTGCTGTGCACGCTGAAGGCGTGGGAAGACCCAGTCTACTGCAAAAACGTCCTTGGCCGCGACACGCCGCTTGGCTCCATCGATCGTGCGAAGCTCAACGTCGAGGGTTCGTCGCTGGCGGTCGGACACCCGTTCGCAGCCACGGGCGCGCGCGTCATGGCCGTGCTGTCGAAGCTGCTGGCGGGGACGACGAAACGCGGTCTCATTTCCGTGTGCACGGCGGGCGGTATGGGCGTGGCCGCCATCCTCGAAGGCTCGGCTACGGCGGAAGCTCGACTCGCGGCCTGATATATTCGGTTACCCTTTTCAACCGGCAGTACCCTGCCGCAGCCACGGTTCGTCGTTAGAACGGCCTTGGCATGAAAAGGGACGAACACATGGACAGGACCGGCATCACGCGCCGGCGCGCACTCGCGGGCCTTTCAGGATCGGCAACTGCGGTGCTGGCGGCCGACGCGGCCCGCGGTGAGACGGCACAATCTCAAGCTGAGGTCGCAGCCGCTCCTAAGGGAAGCGTCTGCCGGCTGATGCCCCAGGCGGTGGAAGGACCTTACTACTTCGATCCTGCGCTCGAGCGTTCCGACATCACCGAGGGACGTCCGGGCATTCCGCTCCGGCTGGATCTGCAAGTCGTGGACGGCGCTCAATGCGTGCCTATTGCCGGTGCCCGCGTCGACGTCTGGCACTGCGACGCCACCGGGCATTACTCCGGCTACGCCGGCCAGGGTGACGATCAGAACACATCCACCAAAGGCGAAAAGTTTCTGCGCGGCACGCAGATGGCTGACAGCGAAGGCGCCGTCACGTTCCAAACCATCTATCCCGGCTGGTACCGCGGACGCACGGCGCACATCCACTTCAAGGTGTTTCTCGACAAGAAGACCGTGGTGACTGGGCAGTTCTATTTTCCCGATGCGATGTCGGAATTCATCTATACGACCATCCCGCCTTACACGGAGCGCAAGGAAAAGCGCGACACGCTGAACAGCACCGACTTCATCGCCCTTGGCGACAAGGACCACACGTCATTCGCGACCATCAAGGAGGAAGCGGATGCTTACGTCGCTTCGCTCGTGATCGGCGTCGATCGGGACGCGGACCCGCAAGCGACGCGAGGTCCAGGTGGCCCACCGCCCCGAGGCCCAGGCTTCTTCAGGGAAATGTTCGGCGGCGACCGACCTCCGCGTCAGCAAGGTGGCGGCTCGCTCGTGCCGGGCAGCAAGAAGTAGGCACGCGCAGCTATTTTGCAGGCGCCTCGCGCTGCCGCTGCACTTCTTCCGCCTTGAGCTCTTTCTTTGAGAGCTTGCCGATCATTGTCTTCGGTAGCTTGTCGCGCAGCTCGATTTGCGCCGGCATCTCGATGCGCGAGAGCTTGCTCTCGAGATGCTTTAGGATCTCGGCTGGCGTCACGGTCATGTCGGGCTTGAGTTTGACGAACGCCTTCGGCGCTTCGCCGCGGTATTTGTCGGGAACGCCGATGACGGTGACCTCGTCGACGGCGGGGTGCTCGTAGATCGCCTCCTCGATGCGGCGCGGATAGACGTTGTAGCCCGAGCAGATGATGAGATCCTTGATGCGGTCGACGATGAAGAAGAAGCCGTCGTCGTCCATTATGCCGACATCGCCGGTGCGGAGATATGCGCCGACGAATTGTGCTGCCGTCTCGGCGGGCTTCTTCCAGTAGCCGCGCATGACCTGAGGGCCGGCGATGCAGATCTCGCCGCGCTCGCCTTTTGGAACTTCGATGTTCGGATCGGAGAGGTCCCTGAGTGACAGGTGCGTAGCGGGCAGGGGAACGCCGATTGAACCGGCCTTCACGAGGCCCTCGAGCGGATTGCAGGTTGCGACCGGTGACGTCTCCGAGAGGCCGTAGCCCTCGACCAGCGAGGCACCCGTGACGGCCTCGAACCGCTGCTTCACCTCGATTGGAAGCGCCGCGCCACCCGAGAGGCAGAACTTGAGGCACGACAGATCGTAGGCCTTGATCTTCGGGTGGTTCATGATGGCGTTGAACAGCGTCGGCACGCCCGGCATGATCGTAGGCCGGGTCTTGTCGATAAGCGCCAGGGCATCGTCGAGAACGAAGCGCGGCATGATGACGATCTCGGCGCCTTTGACGATGCCGAGGTTCATGACCACGGTCATGGCGAACACGTGGAAGAATGGCAGCACGCCCAGGACCTTTTCCTCGCCATAGACGAGGTCCGGCGCCCAGGACGCCACCTGCAGCACGTTGATGTAGACGTTGGCGTGCGTGAGCATCGCGCCCTTGGGCGTGCCCGTCGTGCCGCCCGTGTATTGCAGCACCGCGATGTCGTTCACGGGATCGATGACTTCGGGCTCGAAGCCCTCTTCCTTCACCAGCTCGGATTCGAGCCGGATTCGGCTGCGCTGTGGCGACGAGGAAACTCGGCCGAGCTCACGTGATTTGAGCAAGCGAAACAGGACGGCCTTGGTCGGCGGCAGCAGCGCCGTGAACGAGCACACGACTGCGCCCTTGAGGACGCCGTCCCCCAGAAGCCGCTCCACCTTGTCGAAGAGGAGTTTGAGGTCCAGCGTCACCATGAGCTCGGTGTCGCTGTCCTTGACCTGAAATGTAAGTTCTTCGATGGTGTAGAGCGGGTTATAGTTGACGACAACTCCGCCCGCCTTGAGGATTGCAAAGTAATAAATAATAAAAGTGGGGCAGTTCGGCAGAAAAATACCGACCTTAGTCCCTTTGCTTACTCCAAGCTGCCGCAGGCCCGCGGCGGCTTCGTCGACCAGCCTGCCGATCTCCGCATAAGAAGTCGTTCTGCCCAAAAAGGAGGTGCAAGGAAGGTCTGGTCGCCTGCGGACAGCGTCGTCGATGAGGCGGTAGAGGGGCGCAGCTTCGAAAGCCGCCGCCCAATCGACATTGGCGGGGTAGGATTTCATCCAAGCCGGCGCCTCCGCCGATGATGGTCGCGAAGGCGAGCCGATGGTGGTCATACGTCGCCCTCCAATGGCCCTCCCGAGCCGCTCTTACGCCCATCCCGCGTCTGCTTGTCGCGCTTTTGTCTACAACAGGATACGCACCCTTGCCGGCAAACGGGCGCAGCAACAAGTTAGCCGGCAGATTCTTTGCTGCTATTGAACACTTTTTTGGCGTTTCCGACTAGATCTCGGCCTGAAAAACAGCCGCAGGAGGGTGTCACGCACGAAACTTCCTAAACGGAAACTTATGTGCCAATTGATGCGCATCAAGCGGTGCTGGGATAGGCTGATGGGGTAAGCCCCGTCTTCTGGACTTCAGCACGGTTTAAGGATATGTGACGCCCAAGCTTGTGATGAATGCGGCCCTGAACTACTTAGTGTGGAACAGCTTTAGAGCGTTTTCACCGGGGTCCCTGCAAGTCGCGTTGGGCAGGGTTTGGAGAGCGAGATGGACGAAGTCGCAACCAAAATCATTGAGATTCTGAAGAAGCACATGAAGGAGCCGAGAGACGATATCTCGCTCACGACCGCGCTCACGGATCTCAAGATCGAAAGCCTTGATCTAGCGATGATCGTCTTCGACATCGAGGATACGTTCGGTATCGAAATTCCCTACAATGCCAACGAAGACGTTGGTGACTTCAAGACCGTGGGCTCCGTGGTCGACAAGGTTAAGGGCTTGATGGCGGGAGGCCCTGCGGCAGCGAAGGCCTGAGCCTGACGTTGTGCAGATCTGCTAATTTGTCGACGCTGGCCGCCCCCGGCGGCCGGCGTTTTTGCGTGGCGCTGCCTGCGCCCTTCCACAGGAATGAACCAAGCCATGGCACAGTCTAACGGCGCGCGGCGCGTTGTCGTCACCGGCATTGGCGTTGTTACGCCTATCGGCCTCAACGTCGACGAGTTCTGGGCGTCCCTGCAGGAAGGCAAGTCGGGCGTCAGCGAGCTTGGCGGCTTCCCGATCGACGATCTCAAGATCCTGATCGCGGCGCAGATCAAGAACTACGAGCCGAAGGTTCGGCTCAAGGGCTACAAGCGCGACCGCATCATCACGATGGCCGATCGCTACTCCTGGTTCGCTGCCGATGCGGCAGCCCAGGCCGTGGCTCAGTCCGGCATCGAGTTCCCAGTCGAGAATCCCTATCGCGCGGCTTGCATCATCGGCTCGGGCGCTGGCGGTCTCACCACCTATGAGAACGCCTACCGCGATCTCTTCATTCATAACAAGCGCGCCACCAATCCGCTGACGCTGCTGCGCATCATCGGCTCGTCAGCCTCCGCGCACGTCGGCATCGAGTACGGCGTCAAGGGACCGACGTTCGCAACCTGCAGCGCCTGCTCGACCGCGACCCACGCCATCGGCATTGCGCGCGACTACATCCGCAACAACGTCGTCGACGTCGCCATAGCAGGCGCGTCCGAGGCGGTCGTGAACTACGGCACCATGAAAGCCTGGCAGGCGCTCCACGTGCTGTCCCCGCAGGGTTGCTTCCCATTCTCCAAGAAGCGCAACGGCACGGTGCTCGGCGAGGGCGCCGGCATCCTCATTCTCGAGGAATACGAGCACGCCAAGCGCCGCGGTGCGAAGATCCTGGCCGAGCTCGTCGGTTACGGCATGGCGTCCGACAGCCAGGACATGGTGAAGCCGACCGTGGAGGGTCCGAGCTACGCCATGCAGATGGCGCTCGACGATGCCAAGATCGAGCCGGGCGACATTGACTATCTCAATGCTCACGGCACCGCGACGATGGACAACGACATCAACGAGACGCGCGCCATCAAGAACGTGTTCAAGGACGCTGCCTACAAGGTGGCGATCTCGTCGACCAAATCCATGCACGGCCATCCGCTCGGAGCCGGCGGCGGCATCGAGGCCGTGGCTTGCATCAAGGCCATGCAGGAGAGCTGGGTTCCGCCCACCATCGGTCTCGATGAGCCGGGCCCGGAATGCGATCTCGACTACATTCCGAACGTCGGCCGCAAGCTCCCGGTCAATTACGCCATGTCGAACTCGTTCGCCTTCGGCGGCCTGAACGCAGTCGTGATCTTCGGCCAGCCTCCGGGCTGATTTAATCCGCGGCATTATCGAGCCCGGTCATGCGAGGCGCCTTGATCGGTCTCGCGTACCGGGCTCTAGTCATTTCATGCCGACCAACCTTCTCCGCCAGCGCGGCACGAAGATCAGCGTAGCCGACCGCCGCAAGCCCGCCGCTGGCCGACGCCGTGTGCTGATCAAAGCCGGCCGCGTCACCATTCGCGCCGAGCTGCTCGACACCGAGACGGCAAGCCGGGTCTGGACCGCGCTGCCTTTGTTCTCGACAGCGGAGACCTGGGGCAAATCCATTCATTTCGAGGTGCCGGTGGAGACGGGCAGGGAGCGCGGTGCGCGCCTGCTGTCCGAGCCGGGCGACATCTGCTTCTGGGTCGAGGACGACCGCATCATCATCGCATTCGGAGCCACGCCCATTTCTCGAGGCTCGGAAATGCGACTTCCAAGGCCCTGTAACGTTTGGGCAAAGGCAATCGATGACGTGACCCCCTTGAAGGAAGTCGTTCCAGGTGAGAAGGTATCGATTACGGCAGCTTGATGGCGTCCAGAGGGCTGGGAGGCGCACTTGCGGCAGGTGCTGATTAAGGCGGGCAAGATTTCGATCCGTGCTCGGCTGTTGGATACGCCAACGGCTGATCGCATTTGGAACGCTTTGCCTATTCACGGCGCGGTCAAAACATGGGGCAGGGAAGTCTACTTCCACGCTCCCGTGTCGCATGGCATCGAGCCGGGTGCGCGCGACGTGGTGACCAAAGGCGAGATCGCGTTCTGGCCTGACGGTGAAGCAATCGCCATCGGCTTTGGCGCGACCCCGCTTTCGAGGCGCGGAGAGATTCGCTTCACGAGCCCATGCAACATTTGGGCAGTTGCGCTCGATGATGTCGATCAGTTTCGGCGCGTCTACGCCGGCGAGCACATCACGGTCGTGGAAGCAGACGCCGCAGAGCCCTGGCATCCGGTCGCCGCTATTCAGCAGGGTGACGGTCGCGCCGCGAATTCCCTCACCATGCACGCAGGCGAGTGTTCCACCGCCAGCGATGACAGCGGCCACTAAGTCGAGCGCCTTCCCCTAACTGACAGCAAGCGCGGGCAGTTCGTGCTTGAGCGTCTCCGCTAGCCGATCAAGCGGATTGTCGCCGAGCGGCGAGATTTCAGAAAGCAGATCCGCGACACGAGCCGGCGACAGCTCTGCGATGTCGAGCCCCCGCGCCCATCCATTCTTTTCCAGGTACTGGCGGTAACCGGCCTCGGCATCCGTGAGGCCGAACGCGGCAGGCCGGATCGCGATCACAGGCCGTCGCGCCCACACGGTTTCCGAAAGCATGGAGCTGCTATCGGCCGTACACAGCACAGCGCGCGATTGAGACAAGAGTTCCACCAGCGACGTCGCCCCCGGCGATCTCACGTCGATGAAGCTCTCGATCGGTCCGGAGGAGTCGGCTGCCAACACGGCAAGCAGGTGGGAGGCTTGGTCCGGAGTTCGCCGCGAGTTCGAGACGATCCACCGAGTCCCCGACCGGGTATGGCTCGCGCGAAGATAAGCGGCAATGCGCTCCCAGTCTTCCGACCGATAGAGAATCTCCGGCGTATCCCCCCCGAGGATGAGCCCCATGAGCGCCGGCGCCGTCGGCAGCGTATCGGGATCGAAGGCACTGGGTTTCAGTGCCATGACCTGTCCAGGCCGATCATAGGACGAGAGGCTCAAGGCGAAGTCGCCCGGTTCGTAGCGCCGGAGCGATCCGTAGAAGATGTTCTGCGCGCCCAGCAACCGGGCCGCGGCGACATTGGCGGCGAGCGTATCGCCACCGGCGGAGACGATGACGTCGGCCTTGGGTAGACGGCCTGCATCGAGACCGTATCCGAGCCTCAGGATCTGGGCGGGCGGCAGCCCCCTCTTTGTCAGCCAGGCCAGCGACCTAGTCGGCGTGATGTTCCGCTGGCGAGCCTCGATCCTCTGCACGTCGAGCGTTCGAAGGCGGGCCAACCCCGCAACGACGCCTTCGGAGAGACGGTAATGCCCCGGGCGGCCATCGGAGATCAGCAGGACATTCAGAGTCGACATCAGACATCCGGGGGAAAGGGATCTACACCCCGTGCATCCCAGGTCGCGCCGCACCCGTCAATGGTGGGAGCGCTTCATTTGAACTTCGCGAGCCTACAGCAAGCGCTTCAATCGAGATCGCCGACGCGGGTTACCAGGAATGTCCGCGTCTTGCCATCCTGCTCGCGAAACGAGACGTACTCGCCCGGCGCCAGCCGATGGGCGTCGAGCTTGAACCCGGCCTCATCGTCGCTGCTTTGAGATGGATCATAATCGAAGGCCCAGCTACCTCCGCGCCGGCGCACGAGGAGCCCGATTTCGGCTGGTTCCCTGCCCCAGAAGCGCTTCACTCGGCAGCGCTCGCGCTCCCTGTGCCATTCCTCCGGGATGAGATGGCCGTCCTCGCCGAGGGGAGCGATGAATTCGTAGCCCCTCTCACTGCTGCCATTGGGAAATTCGTGGTCTCGCGCCAGCTCGAGCCGGATGTGCTTCAGGGTCACGGGGGAGACGCTCCTTTGCCTCGTCTAAATCCTAACGCGGAGCTCGCAGTGCGAATTGATCTCCCTCAACAACGCCGAGGCTGAAATGAACAGCGGCCACCTCAACCTTACCGATTTGTATGAGCGCATCTATGGTCGCGCCGCGATCAGCGTACCCATCTTCTTCATGCCCCACTGCTGAGCCCGGGAGCCCAAGGAGGAAACGATGAGAACTGCACTAGCCCTGCTTGCCACGATCGCATTCACAACGACCGCGCTCGCCGACGACACCTGTAAGGCGCAAGCTATGGCAAAAAGCCTGCACGGCGCCGCCGAGACGAGCTTCATCACCAAATGTGAGAAGACCGCCAAGACGAAGTGCGATGCCGACGCCAAGGCAAAGAACCTGCATGGCGCTGCTCAAAAGAGCTTCACCGACAAGTGCGTGAGAGACGCAACCGGCGCTTAGCAAAGCCCCTAAATCCGCGGAGAGCGGGCGATTCGCCAGCCGCAGCCTGGGCTGCTAGACTGCCCCAATGCGGTTGTCCTGGAGAGCTTGCGCTCCGCTCCTCACTCTGTTGGCGCTTGTTGCGCTTCACGCCGCCGGGCTCAATTCCGGCGGCGCCTATGCGCGCGCGGCTACATCCGCGGATGTAGCCGAAGGCAAGCATTTCATACTTTCGGGGCGGGCTCAGCCAGGCTACCGCGAAAGCGATTTCAGGCCGCAACTCTCGACCGCACGGCGAGAGTCGCATGGCGGCGCGCCCGATAGATACGCGCCAATCCCTGTAGCGAATTCCGTAACGCCGGACGATCGGCGGGTCGGCACCACTCCATCCACCGTCGCTGCTCCTGGACAATGCGCGGAGCGCGAATGGAACAGAGCGCGTGCGCCACCGCTGCGCGCCTAGCTCCTCAAGAACGAACACATCGCATCAACAACGCGCCGTCGCATGCCGCCTTCCAGAAAGAGCGGCAGTGATGAAGCGCATCCATGAGGATCTTTGTTATGAACGACACATTCGACGCTCCCATCCAGACGGATCGTGAGCGTCAGCTAGAGGAAAAGCTCGGCGGTCGCACGCTTCTGGTTGCCGTCCTGGGCATGGTTGCGCTGATCGAGCTGGCCATCATCATGCAGCTGATGAAGTGATAGGGTGCTGTGGCGGCTCTAGGATCGTTCCTGGGGCCGCTACGCGCCTCAGCGACGCAACGCAAAAAAACAAGCCCTGGACGCGGTCCGCATCCAGGGCTTGCTTGCACTTAACTCACGCGCCTTAGAGTTTGTCGTTGGCTTCGTCGGCGAGCTTCTGCGCGCCTTCCTTGATGGCAGCCTTGGCCTTGCCGACGGCGATCTGGCCTTCACCCTTGAGCTCTTGGATGCCGCCCTCGACCTGAAGCTTTTCGGAACCGATGGCTTTGCCCACGACTTGCTTCGCGTTTCCGATGGCTTCGTTGGCGTGGCCTTTGATCTTGTCAGTGGTGCTGCCCATAAGGAAATCTCCTGTAATGCCGCGCCCTTGCGCGCCTGGCCAAACAACCCGCGTGGGTGAGAAATGTTCCGCCTTAGGAGGAGCGAGCGGGCTGCCAATTAACTTCTCGGTAACCGAATAAGCCCAGGCTCCCGGACCGTACGCATCCGCGCATTTTTTTGGAGATGCACATGGGAAAACTTGCAGAATATATGGCCATGAAGCGAGATATGGCCTCGGATTTCGAGCACGAGCTTAGGGCCATTCGCGACGTTATCCTCGGCGCCCGGCGGATCTCCGGTAAAGAGCTGACGATCGATTTCGGCGCGGCCGATAGCTTCGCTTCAGGCACGCGGGCTCGCGCCACGTTCATGAGGAACTTCCGGACCCAGACGCACGAAGCCCTTCTTCAATACGCTCACGACCTTACGATCGAATGCCTGGAACTCGGTCTGCCTCAGCACCTGATCGAGGAAGCGCTCGGTGGGGATCTGATCGCTTTCCCCCAGCGGCAGCAGCAACCGCCTCCGATCCAGAACTATGCCCCGGAGCTCGAAGACGAGCACCCCGCCGTTTGGCTCGCATACACGGCCTGAAACGAGAGCTCCGGGCCTAGCGCCTGGAGCAGCCACCACCCGCCAATCAATGATCCGCCTGCGACCTCGCGCAGGCACCTCAAGCCGAGAGCATTCCCCGTGGGGGCTCTGCGGCGGGCAGGCCTGTGGCGATCTTGAGCCGATGGGAAAAGCGCCGAAGCGCGTGGTGGGCCCGCCAGGATTCGAACCTGGAACCAGACGGTTATGAGCCGTCAGCTCTAACCATTGAGCTACGGGCCCTGGGGCAGGGCTCAGCGGACCTCTATAACAGAGTTCGGACGGCGCGCCAGCCGCGCGGAAGGCCTCGTTCAGCATTCTTTCATCCGCGAACCTGTCCTATCCGCTCCAGTTGAAGACTGGAGGACATTATGCGACCGACCCGCCCGTTGAGACCCACCGCCGCGCTGGCCGCGCTGTGCTTTCTCACGGTTTTTGCAAACCCACTTCGCGCCGAGGACAAACCCATGGACCGTCTGATCACCGTCTCGGCCTCGGGCTATGTCACGGCCGAGCCCGACCAGGCGCGTCTTTCGACCGGCGTCACGTCCGAGGCTGACACCGCCAAGGCGGCCCTCGCGGCCAATTCCGAGCTGATGCAGAAGGTCATCGCCGGACTCAAGGAGAGCGGCGTCGACGCCAAGGACATCCAGACCGGCAATTTCAGCGTCGAGCCGCGCTATACGCAGGGCAAGAGCACGACGCCGACCATCGACGGCTACCGCGTGACCAACCAGGTCGAGATCCTTGTCCGCGACCTGAAGTCGTTGGGTGGCCTGCTCGACAAGCTTGTCACGCTCGGTGCCAACCAGATGCACGGCCTCACCTTCGAGGTGAGCAAAGCCGAAACGCTGAAGGACGACGCCCGCAAGGAAGCGGTCGCCAATGCGCGCCGCCGCGCCGAGCTTCTGGCCACTGCGGCGGGAGCGAGCGTAGGCGAGGTCGTCACCATCGCGGAGGACGTGAGCTATCAGGGACCGCGGCCCATGGCCATGTCGGCGCGTACCAAAGCCGAATTCGTGCCCGTAGAAAGCGGCACCGAAACGCTCGAGGCCCGCGTCACCGTCACGTGGAAGCTGAAGTAAGTACAACGCGTGCCGGCCCGCTGCCTCAAAGGCGTGGGCCGGTCCGCGACAGTCTTTTGATGTGCATCAACTTTCGTTGACGAACATCGGACTATGCTCACCTGGCAATCTAAGGTGAGGTCCCGATGCCCATCCTCAACTGGCTCATCCGTCCAATTTTCCTGCTGGCCGCCGTCATTGCCGGCTGGTTCGTCGCCGAGGACGCTGCGAACTTCGGCATCGTCCAGATGGTCATTGCCATCCTGCTCATCACAGCGCTCGTCGCCCTGGCCGCATTCTGGGAAAGCGTCCGCGAATGGATGAAGGAGCGCAAGGAATAAGCCGGGGCGCCGAGGGCGTCACACGAGCCGCACGATCTCCACGCCGCTGGTGAGCGGCTGTGCTCCAGGCTGCGCCGGCCAATCGGCGAAATTGCGCATCTCGCCTGTCGTGCGCACGCGATGCAGCTTCTCGAGATCGATCGTCGCCGTCACCCACTCCGCGGCATTCAGCGTGCCGGAGGCGAGGGTGCCGTCGTCGCTCACGCCATGCTCAGGCGGCACGAAGATGCCGGCCGCGCCGACATTGAAGTCCACCGCCGGAGACCACGGAGCATCCCCGACCGTCGGGCTCTGCACCGTCGCCAGCGTGTTCTCGAGCGCGCGCGCCGCCGTACCCGTACGCACACGGTGATAGCCCGAAACGCGCTCCGTGCAGGAGGGCACCAGAATGACCTCGGTGCCGGCTTCCGCAAGCGCACGCGCCAGAAGCGGGAACTCGCTGTCGTAGCAGATCAGCACGGCGATCTTGCCAAGGGTGGTTTCGAACACGCGCAACGGCGAACCGCCGGTCACGCCCCAACCGCGTTCGAACGGCGTCATGATGATCTTTTCTTGCTCTCCGACGAGCCCCGTGGGTGTGACGAGCTGAGCCGAATTGACGAAGCGGCCGTCGCTCTTCTTTACGGGGCCAGAGCCAACGAGAATGTGCACGCCGTGCTTCTTCGCAAGCTCGGCGTGGAAGGCGACGCGCTCGCCCGCGATCTCGGCGACCTTCTCGAGCGTGGTCTGCAGGTCGTTGTAGACATCTGGGCCGAAGCACGCGGCCTGCTCGATGGCGGCATATTCCGGAAACACGAGCAGCTCGGCACCCGTCTTCGCGCCCGCGGCGACCCAATCCGCGACCTTCGCCTCCCACGCATCGAGAGAGTCGGGCTGTCCGATCGGATATTGTGCCGCGGAGACGGTGAGGGCGGTGCGCTTCGTCATCAGAGCTTCTTCATCCAGAACTGCATGTGGTGGACGGTCTCGTCCTTCTGGTCGATGTCCTTCCAGGAGTACGTCGCCGTAAGCCCTTCGACCGGCGCATAGCCGCGCTTGGTCCAGAAGCCGTCGAGCGGAACGTAGTCCTTTGGCTTCAGCGGGTGATCGTCCGGCCGGATGACCCGGCAGAAGGTCGAATGCGTGAAGCCGCCGAGCTTGTGCGCCTGCTCCTCGCGCTTCTCGAAGAAGGTGTGCCCGAGGCCATGTCCGCGATGGCTCTTAAGCAGTACGGATTCTCCGCAATAGAAGATCTTCGAAATGTCGTAGCCAGCCTTGGTGAACGGCTCGCCGAACTCGTCCGCGTGCTCGACCATGGGAGCCGCGGTCGAGGCGCCGACGATCTGGTCGCCGTCCCGCGCGATAACGCAGACAGCGCCCTTCGCTTTGGCGAGCTTGTCCAGATACTCTTCCTCGTACTCGAGCGTGCCGTCGTAGAGGTACGGCCAGTCCCGGAACACCGCGATCCGCAGCCTGGCGAGATCAGGCAGCACCGTCAGGATATCGTCGCCGGTCATCGAGCGGACATCGATCGTCATGGCGGCTCCTAGATCTCACGTGGCGCGGAAGGGATGTGATTGCCGCCTGGGCGGCGGCTGGCCTCATATAGTGTGCGCCGAGGCAAAGTCCACGGCTGCGCCCCTGCCGCGCGGGTCAGCGATCCCTGGGGACGCAGCCGCGCGGGCGAGGGGAGCGGGCATCAGGCCGTTAGGCGACCTGAGCGATCCAGTCCGTAAGATTGTAGTAGGTCGTTACGCGCGCGATCTTGCCGTCGCGGATGGCGAAGAACGTGCCAGCCGGAAGGACGTACTTCTGACCCTGGGCCGGAGGCAGATCCGTATCCGTGTTGAGGTAGGTGCCGTTGACGTTGAACTCGGCGGCGGCGCGCGTGCCGTCCTTCGACACCAGAACCGTCACCTCGGTCAGCGTCTCTTTGTAGTGGTGCGTCATGCGCGCATTGAAGGCACGGAACTTCTCTTTGCCCTCGCGGCGCTCACCCTGATTGACGTCGTGGATGACGTCCTCGGTGAGGAAGTCGAGCATCTTGTCGGTATTGCCGGCATTGAATGCTTCGTAATATTCCCGGATCAGCTTGGCCGTTTCGATGCGGCGCGCGCTCTCTGCTTCGCTCATGAGTATCTCCCGCTCCAATGAATTGGGGCCCTCCTTAGCAGGTGGGCCCCCTCAAATCTATGCGCTTTGCACGGCAAAAAACGCGACAAAAAGGGGGCTCAACCCCTTTCTCCGTCGGGCTATGGGCGCAATCGTTAACGAACGCCTACGCCCGCTTGCGCGCGGCGGTCTTCTTTGCCGCTGGCCGCTTGGCTGTTGCAGCCGGCTTCCGGGCCACGGCCTTTCTAGCCGCCCCCTTCTTGGCCGCAGTCTTCGCGGTTGCGGCCTTGGCCTTGCGCACACCCTTGAACGGCTTGGGGTCAGCCTTGACGTCCAGGAACTTGCCGGACTTCGCATCGCGCTTTGTCCAGGTGCCGGTCACCTTGTTGCGGATCTGCGAGCGCTTCTTCACGGCTCCGGCTCTGCGATTGTCGCCGGGTGTCTTGTTCTTTGCCATGGGCCTTGCCTCCGAATTGTGATGCTTGGAGCTTGAGCGCGGATTGGAGCGCTCGCTTAGGGGCGAACCCATCCGTACTGCAACGATGTATACGCCGAGCTCGCCGTTAAGCCTATGAGATATTAGGCGCAACTATTCCCCGGTTGCGTGCAGCACGATCCGCCGTTCGTGCGGCCGGCTGCGATGCTCGAATAAGAACAGGCCTTGCCACGTGCCGAGCGCGAGTTCTCCGTCGATGATGGGAATGCCAATCGAGGTTTGCGTCAGCGCAGATTTGACGTGCGCCGGCATGTCGTCCGGTCCTTCGACCGTATGGATGAAGAGCGGATCTCCGTCAGGAACGAGACGCCGGAAGAACGCCAAGAGATCGCGTTGCACGTCGGGATCGGCGTTCTCCTGGATGACGAGCGACGCCGAGGTATGCCGGCAATAGGCCGTCAGAATTCCGGTCGTAAAACCCGCGTCATCAACGAAGCGACGCGCCTCGCGCGTGATTTCGACGAGGCCTGCGCCGCGCGTCGGGACGGTGATCTCGGCCTGCAGTTGCTTCATATGCGGCGATCTCACACCGTGAATGGGGCTTGGGACAAGAAAATCCGGTGATCCTGGAAAACGCCCGTAGAGCCTACAACAAGCGGGGTCTTAAGCCTGTCGCCCGAGCCAGATGCACTTAGCCCTCAAGGACGCTATATTAAAGCCATGAGTAGAGCATTCGTCAAAGAACCCGACGGCAGCGAAGCCTTCGATGAACTCCCTGAGCGGCTCGTGTCTCCGCATCCGAATCTGGTCACGCCTGAAGGCTTGGCTGGAATCGAAGCCGAGGTCGATCGGCTTTCGCGTGACTATGCCGTCGCGCAAGCTGAAGGCGAGCGCGCGGCTCTCGCCGCGCTGGCGCGTGATCTGCGTTATTGGACCGCGCGCCGAGCTTCCGCTGAGCTGGTCCCTCCGCCGGCGGATAGCGGCGAAGTGCGTTTCGGCTCCAGTGTCACGATCGAGCGCTCGGACGGGCGCACGCTCACGTATCGCATTGTCGGTGAGGACGAGGCCGACCCGGCGCGGGGCACGGTGTCCTATGTCTCGCCGTTGGCCAAAGCGCTCATGGGCAAGAGCGTCAGCGACACCGCGCGCGTGGGAGCCGGCGATGCCGAGATCATCGCCATTGCCTAGATTCGCTCACCCCGCCGGCAACCACCGTCGCAATAGAGATCGAGGGCTTCCTCCCCGATGAACGGCATTCGCACGGCTTTGGAGCAAATCGAGCGCAAAGCTCGGGACTTCTCGAGCTCGCTTGCCGGCCGGCTCATGCTCTGGTTTTTCGGCGCATCGTTTCTGATCGTCTTCATCTCGAGCGTCATTCTCTATTGGGCCACTGTGCATGCGCTGCAATGGGCCGACGATCAGGTGCTCGAGAAGCGCATGCTGGCCATGCGTACGCTTCTCCAGACTAAACCTGCGAACGACATCGCCATCGAGCAGGAGGCGAGCGTCGACGACCAGGGTCCACGCCAGATCTTCATGCGCGTCCTTGCTCTCCACTCCACTCCGATGGTCGAAACACCGGGGATGTCGCGCCACCTGCTCGTCGCACAGTTTCCGAATGTCGACGCCCGGCCGCTGGACCAGCTCGCCAGAGCGACGATCGTGCAGGATGAGGGCCTCACCTTCCGCGCCCTTGCGGTTCGCGTGCCCACAGGCCCCGAGAACGGGTCCCAGCCGGTGCTCATCCAGGTGGCGACGGACACGACCCTCGACGCCGAGGGCCTCGCATGGTTTCGGCGCTTTCTTGCCAGTGTCCTCGCAGGCGCGCTGCTGATTTGTTCCGTTGTCGGTTGGCACATCGTGAGAAGAGAACTCGCGCCGTTGCGTCGGATCGCCGAGGCCACCTCGCGCACGAGCTTCATGACCCTAGGTCATCGATTGGATCTCAAGGGTCTTCCAACCGAGCTCCATCACCTCGCCGCCGAGTTCAACGAGATGTTGGCGCGCCTCGAAAGCGCCTATTCGCGTCTGCGCCACTACGCCGACAACGTCGCCCACGAGCTTCGTGGACCAGTGAGCAAGATGCTGCTCGCGACCGATGTCACGCTGTCGCGCGCGCGATCGAGCAATGACTATCGCACCGAGCTCGAATCCAATTTCGAGGAATGCCAGCGCCTGGCCAACATTGTCGACAGTCTGCTGTTCCTGGCTCGTGCTGAGAACACCGAGGTCGAGCTCAGCACGCAGGCGGTGGACGCCGGCAAGGAGCTGGCCCTGATTTGCGACTTCTTCGATGCGAGCGCGGAGGAGGCAGGCGTCAAGCTATCGATGACGTGCGAGAAAGGGCTCACCGTCGAGGTCGAGCGCGTTCTCTTCCAGCGCGCCATCACCAATGTCGTTTCCAATGCCCTGGCGCATACGCCTCGGGGAGGGCGCATCACCATCGCGGCGAAGAGAGCTCCCAACGGCATGGTGGCCATCGACGTCGCCGACACGGGCGAGGGCATTCCGCTCGAAGCTCAGATCCACATCTTCGATCGCTTCTATCGCGCCGATCAGGTGCGCTCATCAACCAGCGGACGCGTCGGCCTGGGGCTTCCGATCACGCGCAGCATCGTCATGCTCCATGGCGGCTCGATCTCGGTCGAAAGCGAGCCTGGACGCGGAACGCGCATGACGCTCGAGTTTCGCGCATCAGCCGCGTAAAGCGCTAAAGCCCCGAGGTCACTTGTCCTTCTCGGTCTCCACATGGAACCGGTGCAGCACGCGATGAAAGATCGGCGCCAGCACGAATCCGGTGGCAATCACGATGATGAGCCCAGACAAGATGGCGTAGCATCCGGCGAATATCTTGCCGGCCGTGGTGTGAAGCTCGCCCACCGGACCCATGCCCGAAAGGATCATGGCGGCGTTCACGAACGCATCGACGCCGGACATGCCCTCCGTGACGGTATAGCCGGTGATGCCGATGGCAAGCCCGCCGAGCGTCAGGATGAGCCACAACCCGAACGCGTTCGCCATGCGCACGGCAAAGGCATGCCGCGAGATCACCTTCTGCTTGATGTGCTCGAACTGCGTCACTGTGCGTATCACGTTGACCTCGCTCGCTTTTAGCAGCTTATGGCGAAACGGCCAAAGGACTTGCCCGGCGTGCCTCATTCCGTCCACTGGCTTATGCATAGAACTGACGGCATCGCAGGGGCGAGTCGAAAATACGAGAAGCGCACGGGGGACGTCGAATGCTAGCCAGGTCTTTGCCAATCAAACTCATCCTCGCCTTGATGCTGGCGCTGAGCGTCTCCCATCGGGCTCAAGCCGCTTCGGCTTACGAGATCGACGTTGATGTCTCCGCTGCGCTCAAGCGGTTCTATAACGAGGTCGGCGGCGCTCACGATCTCGTCCAGCACGCGGCCGGCGTGCTGGTTTTCCCCTCCGTCGTCAAGGCCGGCATGGGCGTAGGCGGCGAGTACGGCGAGGGCGCGCTGCGCCGCTACGGCCGCACCGAGGGTTACTACAACACCGTCTCCGCCTCGTTCGGCTTCCAGCTTGGCGTGCAGGCTCGCACCGTCATTATCGTCTTCATGACGGAAGAGGCATTGGCCAGCTTCCGTCGCAAGAACGGTTGGAAGGTCGGCGTCGACGGCTCGGTGACGCTGGTGACCGTTGGCGTCGGTGGCGCCATCGATACCAACTCGATCAGGAAGCCCGTGGTCGGCTTCATCCTCGATCAGAAGGGTCTCATGTATAACCTGACCCTCGAGGGCTCGAAGATCTCGCCCATCGACCGCTAGCGACCACTATCGCTCCGGACTTTCCTGTGCGCGCGGTGAGAGCTGTCAGGCCGCGTGCGCGGGCGGCGCGGTGTTGCCGGCTGCGGGGAGTTCCTGCATCACCGGGGCATCGATCGCGGCGTCATAGAAGCGCGAGCAGCCGCGGCCATCCCGTTTGGCGCGGTAGAGCGCAAGATCCGCGCGCGCGAGCAGGCTATCGATGTGTTGCTTGCAGCCGGCCTCGAACACGTCGGCGCCAATGCTCACACTCACGGGAATGGTACGCGAACCGAACCTGACCGGCTGCATCAGCACCGTCTCGATATCGCGGATCAACTTTATTGCCGCCTCGGCCGTCTCCAATCGCGCACTGATGAGCGCGAACTCGTCGCCGCCGATACGCGCCGCCGTTGCAATTTGGCGGTCGAGCCCCATCAGGCGGGCCGCAATGGCCTCGATCACCGCATCGCCCGCGGCGTGCCCGAGCGTATCGTTGATGGTTTTAAAGTAGTCGCAATCGATCAACAGCACCGCATGACGATTGCCGGCACCCTTGCTCGTCGGCGCCAGAAGCTCATCGAACTGGCGCATGAACCAGCCGCGGTTGGCAAGGCCCGTTGCCGCGTCGTGGCGCGACGCATAGATGGCTGCCTGCTCGCTGTCCGCGAGCTTGCGCGTCAACCGCCGGATGGCGATCGCAACCGTCAACGTCAGCGCGGCGATGAGCCCAAGCGAGAAGGCGATAGCCGGCAACGCCGCCTTGAAGATGGCTTTTCCAGGCGGCTCGAAATCCCACGTCACGTTCGTGATCGTGTTTCCAGCGGAATCCCGGATCGCGTGCGTATGCTCTCCGGTTTCCTGCGTGTGCGTGGCGCTCACGTGCTCAAGCCCGTCGATTTGCGATAGCGACTCGAGCTTGTCGAGCAGTGCTTCGCTCATGAAGCGGATGCCGATCAGGAACGTGGGATCTTGCGGCGTCGCGATGTTCTCATCATCGGGAGCGAACGGAGACACCGTCACCATGGCCGACTTGCCTCCGATGCGCACGACGTCATTGACGTAGATGCCATCGGTCATGGCGCCCGGCATGCGCTCGTCGAAGCCCTCGTTGGACGCGCGTGCTTCCTTATAGAGAACTCGCGCACGCTCCATCTGCAGCTTCGTAGCGGCCAGAATTTCTGCCGCCTTGTCAGGCGAGGGAGGACCGTCGGGATCGCTCGCAAACGTGACCTTGCCGTCGGGCTCGACGATGACGAACTGCTGCGCTCCTTCTTCGGAGACCGCATTGGGGCCGAAATGCTCTTTGATCCAGTCCGGGCGCTTCGATAGCACCACGTTGCGGAACGCTTCGTCCCAGAGCGTCTGAGAAATGAGCTCCGAGGCGTGCACCTCGCCGAGCAGCTTCAAGCCGCGATCGAGCGCCGCGGCTTCGCGCTTCAACGCTCTGTCGTTAATCTCGGCAATGACCAGCGTAGCGTCTTTGGCGAGCAGTGCGACGGCGAGCACGGCCGGAAGTGCCATGGCAAGGCCGATCCAGCGCACGAGCGCAGACCCCCTCGATCCTTTGACTTGAGCCATGACGGACGCCCCCATTGGCGTAGATTTCGCCAAAGACCGTAGCAGCAAGGTCTTGAAGGGGGCTCACGCTTAACTTTCAAATGCTGGCTGTAAAAGCAACCAAGCCTTAACCACGACTGGAAGCGCGGCGCGTCCGCTCGGCCAACTGTGATGGGACGTCAGAGGTGAGCAACAGTCCCGTGGTAAGCTGATTTTGAGCACTTGAGTCCTCGCCCCCTGCCCACGACATAAGGGGCCGGGCTCTATGCGAGGGAGCCAGCGCGAACTGGACCGGAAAACGGACATGACCGAACGCCGCATGATCATTATCGAGCCCGACGGGAAGCGCACGCCCGTCACGGGCTGGCGCGCCTGGCTCGTCCGCGCAGCTGCCGTTTTCATCGTGGCGGCAGTGTTCGTCATGATGGCGGTGCTGGTGGTCGGCGCCGCCATGACAGTCGGCATGCTGCTGCTGGTCGCCATTCCCGTCGTCATCGTTGTCGGCCTCGTCGCGTCCGCCCTCGGACGCCGCTAGCGGAGAACCCGATGCTTTTCCGGTCGATCCTCGTCTGCCTTGGCTTCTCACTGCCGCTCATCGGCGCGCTCGAAGCTGCCGGCGCCGAGCGGCGCAAGGCTGCAAGACAGGCCGCAATCACTCAGCCTCCGAAGGACTGCACGCGATACAACAGCCGCTATGGGTTCTACGGCAATATCTGGTGCACGCCGGCCGAGCAGGACCGCTTTGATCGCTGGGATGCGGCGCGCGCTAGAGTGAAATAGGCGACCGAGCCCGCCACTCCGCCCATCAACTCAACAGCGTTCAGTGCATGTTCCTTACGGAACAGAGGAACGCGAGCCTGCCGCGCTAAGTCCCTCCTCGTTCTCGCCATTCGGGCGAGCTTGTAAGTCAAGAAAAACGAGGAACTTTGAGAATGAGCACCACCCTTCGCGCCGGTTTCGCTGCCCTTGCCCTCGCCGGGCTCGCCCTCCCGGGCACGGCCGTGGCCGCCCACGACATCGAGGGCGAAGCAACCGTCGCCGGCGTCGGCCCCGAGGCCCGCCGTGAAGCCGTTGCCGCGGCCATCGCCGACTGGAAGCGCGAGGTCTATGCGCACTACGGCTACCACGCCCGCTGGAAGACGGCCGCGCGTAAGGAAATCGACTGCGACACCCATCGCAACCGCACCACCGAGTGCGAGGTCGAGGCCATCCCGACCCGCTGAGCCGACCCCGATCAGAATTGCTGTGACAAGAACCGGCCGCGGGGGCACACCTCCGCGGCCGCATTTTCATCTGCCGCGGCGGAATGGGGCACAACGGTGACAGCGGCCAACATGACAGAGGGGAGAGGGCTTCGCCTCTGCCTGCCAAAAGCGCTGATTTCCCAAGCACCTGAGCCTCAGGTGAAACAGCCGCAAGGTGTCACGCCCGCGGTCTTGCACGTTCCCCGCCGAACCGCTTAGGCTGACGTCGATTTTCAGAGGCGGGGGGATTGGATGCTTCGCAACCTGCATGTGCGCTGGCTGGCGGCCGTGGCTGCGCTTTTTGCCGTCTTTGGATTGGCTCGGGCGTTCGCCTCCGACGGCAGCGAGGTCGCAACGCTCGTGCCGGTCAAGATGGGCATTTCGAGCCTGAACAAGACTGACCAGGCCACCCTGTGGCGCCGGGTCGACGAGTACGCCACCGTCGACGCCCTGTTGGAATTCTGCGGCCGCAAGCTCAACCTTCAGCGGCGCACATGGACGGTCGTTGCCCCCTGTGTCGAGGTGACGTCGCTGCGCAAAGTCGCGAACGTGTTCCGCGCCAAAAAGGCGACCTACGTCAAGGCCTGGGAGACGGCCTTCGCCGACCCGGAAAAAAAGAAGACCATGTGCGAGGCGCAGAAGCCGAAGCTCGCCGAGTACACCAAGATCCTCGACGCTCACATCAACGAGGCCGCCACCATGTGTGCCGCCTGCCTGTTCTGCTGAGCAACCCTCGGGCTTCGCATTCTGAACAACGACGCGCCTTGGCGCCGCGCACGCCCCGCAACGGTGCGCGCCTAGGCGGGAATTTTTCCCTGACAATTGGCTGACAGCGCGCGTCAGGCCGCTGTCAGTGCCCGCGCGCGAAACTCCTCCCACCGAAGTTTTTACAGAGAAACTTTTGAAGGGAATTGAGAATGAACAAGACCATCAAGACAGCTCTCGTCGCCGTCGTCGCCGCTTCGGCCTTTCCGCTAGCCGCCTTGGCCGACCGCGCCCCCACCGGTGAGGAGCGTGCGCGCATTGCCGAGACGCTCCGCGCCAACGGCTTCACGTCGTGGCGGAAGATCGAGCTCGATGATGGCAAGTGGGAAGTCGATGATGCCCGCCACTCCAACGGCCAGCTCTATGACGTGGATCTGAGCCGCTCGTACAACATCATCAAGCGCGAGCTCGAGTAGTCGGGTAAGTGGCACCGCCGTGTCGCGCGGCGGTGCCCACCCAGCTACGGACTTGAACCCAATCGCCTCGCCATATCGAGACACCTTCGGAAGCCTGTGAGGTCCGAGAGCATACGATCCGCTGGAACTTCCTCAGTCACGAATTGCCCGCCGGCATCCTGGATCGCGACCGCGATCATCAAATTCTCGGCCAGGCCGAAATCCTCGATGTCAGCCGCGTTGCTTTCCGCGTCCCAGGCAGCGCTCGCGATCCGCGCAGTTTCTCGCACGCGCGCTGCGTAATCCGCCGGCGTGTTGGAATAACCGAGCACTGGCTTTGCCAACGCCTGCATGAAGCCGATCTCGAACGCGGTGCCGACGTCCATGCTGACGCTGCGGAAGGGTGTGCAGTTGGCGATGATGAGATCGCAGCTTCGCATCAGGCGCTCGTTGCCATGACTGATGCGGCGTGCGCGCTCCTCGAGCGACAAAGCGTCGATGCCGGCGATCTCGCTGTCGAGCGGATAGACGCCCTCGAAGCCGTATTCGGCGCAGAGGCGCTTCTTCTCGGCACCTTGCTCGATGGCGTTGGGAAAGAAGACTTCCGGCCCCGCGAGATAGATGCGGGGCCGACGATGCGAACCCGGCGCGTCACTCACGCGCTGTGAACCCAAGCCACGCAAGCGTTGCAAAGACGAGGCCGACGACATAGCTCGGCCACATGGGGATGACCGCGGTCCCAATAGTCAGCTCCCAACCGGACAATGCCCGGGTCAGCTGCACAACAGCGAAGATCGTGAAGAGCACTGCAGCGATCGTGGAAAAGGCCTTGGCGGTCATAACATCCTCCTGGGCAGCCGTAGACTCGCTCGTGACCAGGCAATGCAACTCCACTGTGGCGGCGCTGGCAATGGGGCTGAGCAAAGTCTTCTCCGCCATGGTTACGGACGAGCCCCGCTTTTCGCTGCTGCATCGCTGGTATAGGTCTCCTGCTGACCAATTCGCGACAGCCGGAGCGATCGATGAGCGAAGACACGAAGCCAGCCCCGATCAGCTACGACGACTTCATGAAAGTCGACATCCGCGTCGGCACCATCGTCGAGGCCGAGCCGTTCCCCGAAGCGAGAAAGCCAGCCATCAAAATCAGGATCGATTTCGGCGCCGGCATCGGCATCAAGAAGAGCTCGGCGCAGATCACGAAGTACTATGCGCCCGAGACGCTCGTCGGCCGGCAGGTGGCGGCGGTCGTGAACTTCCCGCCGCGCCAGATCGGCAAGTTCATGTCGGAAGTCCTGACGCTCGGCTTCCCGGACGAGGCAGGCGAGGTGGTGCTGATCTCACCGGAGCGCGCCGTGCCCAACGGCGGGCGGATGTTCTGAGGCGACATCACGCTTCGCAGGACGTCGCGAGCAATGTGAGATCTGTTTCAACGATCTGCAATGAATTGAAGATTTGTAAGATTTCCGCCGCAGCAGTGCCGTTGCGCGGCCATTCCTGGTTCTTACATCTCCTCTGACAGCAACAGCGCGGAGTGACGATCGATGCAGATGACAAGCGGGTTCGGAATGAACGAGGCCCAGGTTCGCGACGAGACGTACAGGAGCGTTATCGAGCACGCAAAGGCCCAGGCCCGCCGCTATGCGGCACTCGACACGCGGGAAGGGCGCACCGCCGCCGTCGCCGTGCTGCGCTTCGCGCGCTCACTCCGCGCCCGCCGCAATCGTCTGAGCGCATAGCGTAGACCGCCCAGTAAAAAGCCCCCGAGTTTCTCGGGGGCTTTTTTGGGATCAGTTGTCCAGGAAGCTCCGGAGCTTCCTTGAGCGGCTCGGATGCTTCAGCTTCCGAAGCGCCTTGGCCTCGATCTGGCGAATACGCTCGCGCGTGACCGAGAACTGCTGGCCGACTTCTTCCAGCGTGTGGTCCGTGTTCATGCCGATGCCGAAACGCATGCGCAGCACGCGCTCCTCGCGCGGCGTGAGCGAGGCCAGCACGCGCGTCGTCGTCTCGCGCAGGTTGGCCGCGATGGCCGCCTGATCCGGCAGCACCGCGTTGCGGTCCTCGATGAAGTCGCCGAGGTGCGAATCCTCTTCGTCGCCGATCGGCGTCTCGAGCGATATCGGCTCCTTGGCGATCTTGAGAACCTTGCGCACCTTCTCGAGCGGCATGGCGAGTTTTTCGGCCAGCTCTTCCGGCGTCGGCTCGCGGCCGATCTCGTGCAGCATCTGGCGGCTCGTGCGCACGATCTTGTTGATCGTCTCGATCATGTGCACAGGAATGCGGATGGTGCGCGCCTGATCTGCGATCGAGCGCGTGATGGCCTGACGGATCCACCATGTGGCGTAGGTCGAGAACTTGTAGCCGCGGCGGTACTCGAACTTGTCGACCGCCTTCATGAGGCCGATGTTGCCTTCCTGGATGAGATCGAGGAACTGCAGGCCGCGGTTCGTGTACTTCTTGGCGATCGAGATGACGAGGCGGAGGTTGGCTTCCACCATCTCCTTCTTGGCCTGGCGGGCTTCGCGCTCGCCCTTCTGCACCGCCTTGACGATGCGGCGGTATTCGGTGATCTCGAGGCCGGTCTCGGTCGCGAGCTCGTGGATCTCCTTGCGGATCTGGGCGATGTTCGGGCGCTCATTCTTGATGAGGTTGCCCCACTTGCGACCGTTGTCGGCCATGCGGTCGAGCCAGGTCTGATCGAGCTCGTTGCCGAAGTACTCGTCGATGAACGTCTGGCGGGGCACGCCGTAGCTGTCGGCCAGACGCATCAGGCGGCCTTCAAGGCCGACGAGACGCCGGTTGATCGAGTAGAGCTGCTCGACGAGGCTCTCGATGCGCGCGTTGTTGAGCGACAGGCTCTTGACGTCGGTGATGATCTCTTCGCGCAGCTTGTCGTAGGCTTTCTGCTGCTGGCGCGAGCCGGCTTCGCCCGCCACCTGCTGCTCGAGCTTCTTGTCCTGCTGCTTCCTGAGCTTCTTGTAGGCGCCGGCGATGTTGTCGAAAGTCTCGAGCACCTTGGGCTTGAGCTCGGCTTCCATGGCCGCAAGCGACAGCGCGTTCTCGAACTCGTCGTCGTCGTCCATCTCGCCCTGAGGCGGCGCGCCCTCGGCTGCGGGCTCCGCTTCGGCTTCCTCGCCCTCGCCGGGAATTGCCGGAGGCGCCTTGGCCTCGGGACCCTCGTAGGTGGCTTCGAGATCGATGATGTCACGAAGCAGAATCTTGCCTTCGTTGAGCTCGTCGCGCCAGATGATGATGGCCTGGAACGTCAGCGGGCTTTCGCAGAGGCCGGCGATCATCGCTTCGCGGCCGGCCTCGATGCGCTTGGCGATGGCGATTTCGCCCTCGCGCGACAGCAGCTCGACCGAGCCCATCTCGCGGAGATACATGCGGACGGGATCGTCCGTGCGCTCTGCAGGCTCGGCGCGCGTTTCTGTGCGGGCAGGCAGCGATGCCGTCGGACCGGCGCGCGTGTCCTCCTCGTCGGCCGTATCGGCAGCATCGGCTTCCTGCGGCTCGTCGGATTCTTCGGTCTCGACGACGTTGATGCCCATGTCGGACAGCATCGCCATCGTGTCCTCGATCTGGTCGGGAGACACTTCCTCCGACGGCAGAACCGAGTTGAGCTCGTCGAGCGTGACGTAGCCGCGTGCCTTCGCCGTCTTGAGAAGACGCTTAACGGCCTGATCCGACAAATCGAGAAGCGGACTATCGCGCTCGGCGGGTTCCGCCGTTGCTGTGTCCTGCTCCTCGTGTTTTGCTGCGTTCGCCATCTGCCTCAACCGCTTTGAATTTGTGAACACTATGGGCGGAGTCAAATCTCACGCCCGCCGCCTGCCTAGTGTGTGCTCTGGCTCCAACCTGGAGCATTGAAGTTACAACTCGTCCGGCTCTGGATCGATGCCCGCGCCGCAACACGGGCCGTCTCCGGAACGGCAACGGAACACGCCAGAGTCATTGCCGGACCCACGGGATGCTCGAAGCCTGCCGGTATGGTTGCGTTCGCGGACGTGGCGCCCCCTTGCTCGTCAGATTGACCCACCCTTAACGAATGCGGACCGGCTATCGCCGTGCCCCACCTCAACGGAGGTGTCGGCTCCAATAATCTGGTCCAGTTGGCCCTGAAGCTCGCAGATCCGGGCATAAGCCTCCTCACTGCGATCTTCGTGCCAAGCCTGCTCTGCCGCCGCGAGTGCCCGTTTCAGCCCCAGTTGCCTTTCGTGCATCGCGAGGGCGTGGCGCCAGCCATCATCCACCTCGGTGCGCGCGGCCTCGGGCTCAGCGAACCTGTCGCACTTATGCGAGACAGCACGTTCGACAAGGCCCAAGGCTTTGCCGATCGCGCTTTTGCTCAAGTGGGATCGTAGAGTTTCTCTGTCAAGCGAATTTTCCACAGCTTGCGCAGAAAGCATTGCGTCCCGTAGCCGCGAAAGCGCACTCGAGGTGAGGGGAAGGGCCGCAACATCCTCGGCATACTCCTCCAGAAGCCACGGGTGGTTCAAAAGAGTACGCATCAGCAACGCCTCGCGATAGGGCGGGGCGGCCGCCTCTCCGGCCACGAGAGCGCTTTTCTTGAGCGCCAAGCTAGGGTTAACGCGATCGAAGAAGCCGTTCTGGCCACCCTGGCGGAAACCGCCTCGCTGCTGAAAACCGCCCTTGCCGCCGCGGCCTTGATTGAATCCCGTTCCGCTTCGCCAGGAGGCACCGTTTCCGCCGCCTTGGCGGCCCTGGCCACGATTGCCCTCCCAAGGCCCTGCCTGCTGCCGGCCTTCGGCCCGGGACGAGCCGCCCTGGGGACCCCAGCGCTCCTCCAGCCGCCTCGCGAGGTCGCGCCGGTAATGGTTCCTGACAGCCTCGTCCTCGACGCGCGAAACAAGCGCTCGCAGCTGTTGCTCGAGGCCAGCCCGTCGCTCCGGCGTCGACCAGTCGCCTTGGGCCCATTCGCGTTCAAACAAAACATCGCTCAGCGGCCGTGCCCGGCCGAGCGCTGCCTCGAAAGCCTGCGGACCCTGCTGCCGGATCAGGTCATCGGGATCGAGGCCGTCGGGGAGAAAGGCAAACATCAGACTGGTGCCGGGCTTCAGGTGCGGCAGTGCCGTATCGACCGCGCGAAACGCAGCACGCTGGCCCGCGCCGTCTCCGTCGAAGCACAAGACAGGTTCGGGCGTGGTGCGCCATAGAAGTCCGAGTTGATCCTCGGTGAGTGCCGTCCCGAGAGGGGCCACGGCCTCCGTGAAGCCCGCTTCCGCCAGCGTCACGACGTCCATGTAGCCTTCGACGACGATGATGCGCTCCTTGTCGTGCGCAGCCGGCCGCGCGCGGTGGGCGTTGTAAAGCACGTGCCCTTTGTGGAAGAGGGGCGTCTCAGGTGAATTGAGGTACTTCGCCGGTTGATCCGGATCGAGCGCGCGGCCGCCAAAGGCAATGACACGCCCCTTGGGATCCTGGATCGGGAACATGACCCGGTTCCGGAAGCGATCGTAGGGAACCGGGATGTCGTCGCCGTGGATCAGCATCCCCGAGCTCCCCATCTCGTCGGACGTGAACCCGGCTTTGGTCAGATGCTCCTTGAGCGCCGTGCGCGAGTTCGGCGCGTAGCCGATACGAAACGTCTGCAGGGTCTCACGCTTGAGCCCACGCTTGTCGATATAGCGCCGCGCTTCTCCACCCGCCGCGCTGACAAGGCTCGCCTCGAAGAACTTGGCCGAGGCTTCGAGCAAGGCGTAGAGCCGAGTGCGCTCATCCTCGCGTACTTTGTCCTGAACCTCGGTCTTGGGCAGGGTGACGCCGGCTTCCTGCGCCAACCGTTCCACCGCTTCCGGGAACGCCAAGCCCTCCGTCTTCATCAGGAACGTGAAGATGTCGCCATGCTCGCCCGAGGCGAAGCAGTGATAGAAGCCCTTGTGGTCGTTCACGAAGAACGAGGGGGTCTTTTCCACCTTGAACGGCGAAAGCCCTGAAAATTCGCGACCCTTCTTTTTCAGGGCGACCTTGCGCGACACGACCTGGCTCACGGGTATCCGAGCCCGAATCTCATCGAGGATTTGAGGTGAGAAGCGCATCAGGTCGAGGGATCCATGGCCGCACGGGGATCGAGAGGCAGCATTACGTGATTCGGTCTTCTCCCCGATTGCGGCCGGACAGCGTCGAAGTTGTTGTAAGCGCAATCCACAGGTGAGCCAGGGCCGGCCGCAAACGGGAGGAGGGCAGCCGAGTGAACGCTTCTCTGCTGCCGCCCCCCTTTGGCCGCTACCTACTTCAGGAGATCCTTGAGCAGGCCGCTCGCCTTGCCGAAATCCATCGTCCCGGCATAGCGTTGCTTGAGCGCGCCCATGACCTTGCCCATGTCCTTGGGACCGGCAGCGCCGAGCTCGGCGACCACAGCCGTGATCGCGGCCTTCGTCTCAGCCTCGTCCATCTGCTTCGGCAAGTAAGCGTCGATGACCCCGATTTCGAACTTCTCCTGATCGGCGAGGTCGGTGCGCCCCGCCTTCTCGTAGGTCGCGATGCTCTCGCGGCGCTGCTTCACCATCTTCTGCAGAATGGTGACGATGTCGGCGTCGGTGACGTCCGTGGGGGGCGCGCCGCCGATGCCAAGCTCCCGATCCTTGATGGCGGCCGTGATAAGCCGCAGCGTCGTCAGGCGGGCCTTGTCGCCGGATTTCATTGCATCTTTGATGTCTTGGTTGATGCGCGCGCGCATGGGGAGGCCCTTTCGGCTGGAAGTCGGAGATCAACGAGGTCCTCTGACCAGAGCCGGCTATATAGGCGAGCGAGCCCGGAACTGCGAATGCTTTGAACGATCCGATGGCGGCAAATTTGCTCGCCCGAGTATCCCCGGCCCCGAAAGTCCCGGCATTTCTTGACGCTTTGGACCGCCTCGCATAGGTTCCGCGCCATTCACGGATTTGGCTCTTGCGGATCAAGGCTAGCGCGACGACTTAGAGTGCGCGCGGCAGCCCCCCGCGCGAGCAGACGAATGAGGATGTCTCGCCGCGATGAAACAGTCTCCTGCGCCCTGGACCGACGCTCCGCTGACTGCGCGCCTCGTCCTCGACGATGGCACCGTCATCTCCGGCACCGGCCTTGGCGCCGTGGGCTCGGCAGTGGGCGAGGTCTGCTTCAACACCGCCATCACCGGCTACCAGGAAATCCTGACTGACCCCTCCTATGCGGGTCAGATCATCACCTTCACGTTTCCCCACGTCGGCAACGTCGGCACCAATATCGAGGACACCGAAACCTCGAACCTCGCGGCACGCTCGGGCGTCCGCGGCTGCGTGCTCAAGGCTGACGTCACCGATCCGTCGAACTACCGCGCCGTCGAGCATTTCGACCGCTGGCTCAAAGCACGCGGCATCATTGCCATTGGCGGCATCGACACCCGGGCGCTGACGGCGCGTATCCGCGAGAAGGGCATGCCCAACGGCGTCATCGCCCATGAGCCCTCGGGCAAGTTCGATATCGACAAGCTCAAGTCCGAGGCCAAGGGGTGGTCCGGCCTACTTGGCCTCGACCTCGTGCCTGATGTGACGAGCGGCCAGTCCTACTCGTGGGACGAGACCCGCTGGGTTTGGGGCAAGGGCTACGGCCGCAACGAATCTCCGGATTTCCACGTCGTCGCTATCGACTACGGTCTGAAGCGCAACATTCTGCGCTGCCTAGCCTCCGCCGGCTGCAAGGTGACGGTCGTGCCGGCCAAGACCAGCGCCGAGGAAATCCTGGAGCGGAAGCCCGACGGCGTTTTCCTGTCCAACGGTCCGGGCGATCCGGCCGCGACCGGCGAATACGCGGTACCCGAGATCAAGAAGCTCGTTGCATCGGGCCTGCCGATGTTCGGCATTTGCCTCGGCCATCAGATGCTGGGCCTCGCGCTCGGCGCCAAGACCAAGAAGATGCACCAGGGTCATCACGGCGCCAACCATCCGGTCAAGGATTTCACCACCAAGAAGGTGGAGATTACCTCGATGAACCATGGATTTACCGTGGATCGGGAGACCCTGCCCAAGGGTGTGGTGGAAACCCACGTGTCGCTGTTCGACGGCACCAATTGCGGGCTCGAGCTCGAGGGCAGGCCCATATTCTCGGTCCAGTACCACCCCGAAGCCTCGCCGGGTCCTCAGGACAGCCACTATCTGTTCACGCGCTTCGTCAACAAGATGCGTGAACGCAAGGGTGAAGCCCCCAAAACCGAACGCTAGGCCGCGGTTTACCTTCCTCCGACGTGGCCGAAGTTTAATCGGCCGACCAATCGACATGGGCAAAATTCCCCGTATAGGATGCGCCCCGCCGGAGAATAAGGAAGAACAACGAGGAAACTTGCCCCATGCGTTTGGGATTGATTGCTCTCACGTCTGCCGCCGTCCTGTTTGGCGGCAGTGCCTATGCGGATTGTAACGGCGGAAAAGACGTCGAAGCCGCCTTCGTAATGCAGCATGAAAAGGGCTGGCATACGCGCACGACGTCGACGAGCGACGCCGGCGTCGAGCAGGTCCAGGAATTCGACTACCTCCCGCCCGACCGCATGTATCGCAAGGTGACGTCCGGCAGCGAGACCGTCGAGACCATCGGCATCGGACGCTGGGCCTGGAGCAATATCGGCTCGGGCTGGGAAGAGCTGCAGCCGCAGTTTGCGCAGATGGTCATGAGCCATATGCAACACGCGCTGGCGCCGCCCAAGGTGTCCGCCCAGTTCTCATGCCTTGGCACCGTCAACTTCGAAGGCAAGGATTGGGCCGGCTATCAGACTGCGCCCGAGAAGACGCCTGACGGCCGCCTGGAGCTCTCGCGCACCATCCTCGTCGATGCCGCGACTGGGCTTCCCGGCTTCAACATCGTCAGCGCACCGGGCAAGCTGACCGAGGCGCTGCAGAAGGAGACGTTCTCCTATCCCGACGGCATCAAAATCGAGAAGCCACTCTGATCGTAACCGCGCTGAGAGCGCGGATGAGAAGACAAGAAGGACCTGAGGAAATGCTTCGTCACCTGGCCATTGCGGCCGCTCTATTCACCGCCGCGGGTGCCGTGCCCGCACTTGCGGATTGCTCGACCGAGGTCGCGCTCGCCGTGAACTCGCAGGGCAAGCAGAAGTTTCTGCGCAAAGAAACCCACATGATCAGCGAGCGCGGGCCTGTGAAGATGGTCGTCGAGTATCAGACGCCTGATCGCATGCACCAGATCCTGACGCCGCTCACGGAGGACAAGCCGGTCGAGTCCATCGTCGTCGGAGACAAGGCCTGGACCAACAACGGCGAGGGCTGGAAGGAAGCTCCTTCCCAGGAGGCTGAGCAGCTCGTGCAGTTCATGATCAAGAGCATCGCTCAGGTTTATCAGGAGGTCGGCAAGTTCGACTGCCTCGGGACCCAGACGCTCGACGGCCAGGAGGTGCGAGCCTATCGTGGCGTAGACGAGGCCCCGAAAAAGCCGGGGGACAAGCCTGCGATCAAGAACGAGGCAGTCCGCATCGTCTATCTGGATACCAAGACCGGCCTGCCGGCCCGCAGCATCTTCGCGCGCGAAGGCTTCCTCGATAAGCCGATCTTCAAGGAAATCTATACGTACCCGGACCACATCACTATCGAGGTCCCGAAGGTCACGAAGTAACCCGGATCGCCTCCGAACCATTTCTTTGGCGCCGCGCCCTCTGGGTTAGCGGCGCCAAAGCTTGCCTGGACAATCGCCACCCGCCAGGATGCCTCAAGGCTCCTTTTGCCTGATCAGCGTTCCTAGTCACAGAACCTTCGTCTCGTCGCAGTACGGACCCTCGGGTCGTCACGTTCGCCAGATCCTGAAACCCAGCCGCGGCCTCACGCCTATAGCCAAACGGTCTAGGCTCGAATAGAACACGCCCCCGACATGCCCAAACGCACAGATATCAACTCCATCCTCATCATTGGCGCTGGCCCGATCGTTATCGGCCAGGCGTGCGAGTTCGATTATTCCGGGACACAGGCCTGCAAGGCACTGAAAGCCGAGGGATATCGGATCATCCTGGTCAATTCGAACCCGGCCACGATCATGACCGATCCTGAGCTGGCGGACGCGACCTACATCGAGCCCATCACGCCGGACATTGTCGCCAAGATCATCGCTCGCGAGCGCCAGGAGCGCCCGAACGACAAGCTTGTGCTGCTGCCGACCATGGGTGGGCAGACGGCCCTCAACACCGCGCTCGCTCTCGAAAGACAGGGCGTCCTCGCGCAATACGACGTCGAGCTGATCGGCGCCCGCGCCGAAGCCATCGACAAGGCTGAGGACCGCAAGCTCTTCCGCGAGGCGATGGATCGCATCGGCCTCGAGAGCCCGCGCGCCGTGATCGCCTCCTCGCCGCCGATCCGCGACGAGAAGGGCCATATCGTCCGTTATGACACGGCCACGGGTTTCGCCGAGGCGATGCGCGCCCTCGACACGGTTGGCCTGCCGGCCATCATTCGTCCCGCATTCACGCTCGGCGGCACGGGTGGCGGCGTCGCCTACAATCGCGAGGAATTCGAGCAGATCGCTCGCTCGGGCATCGATGCCTCGCCGGTCGGTCAGATCCTGATCGACGAAAGCCTACTCGGCTGGAAAGAGTACGAGATGGAGGTCGTCCGCGATAAGGCGGACAACTGCATCATCATCTGCTCGATCGAGAACATCGACCCTATGGGCGTGCACACCGGCGACAGCATCACCGTCGCGCCGGCGCTGACGCTCACTGACAAAGAATACCAGATCATGCGCGACGCCTCGCTCGCCGTGTTGCGCGAGATCGGCGTCGAGACCGGCGGCTCCAACGTGCAGTTCGCCGTCAACCCGGCGGACGGCCGCCTCGTCGTCATCGAGATGAACCCGCGCGTGTCGCGCTCGTCCGCGCTCGCTTCGAAGGCCACCGGCTTCCCGATCGCCAAGGTCGCGGCGCGCCTCGCCGTCGGCTATACGCTCGACGAGCTCGAGAACGACATCACTGGCGGTGCCACGCCGGCGTCGTTCGAGCCGACCATCGACTACGTCGTCACCAAGATTCCGCGTTTCGCCTTCGAAAAGTTCCAGGGCGCCGACCCGACCCTCACCACCGCCATGAAGTCCGTGGGCGAGGTCATGGCTATCGGCCGCAACTTCGCCGAAAGCCTGCAGAAGGCGCTCCGCTCGATGGAGACGGGCCTCACGGGCCTCGACGACATCGCCCTCGAAGGATTGGGCGGCGGCGACGACAAGAACGTGATCCGCGCAGCCCTCGGCCGCCCAACGCCTGATCGGCTTCTGAAGGTCGCGCAGGCTCTTCGCCTTGGCCTGGATCATGAGCAGGTCCACGCGTCCTGCAAGATTGATCCGTGGTTCATCCAGCAGCTGCAGGAGATCGTCGATCTCGAGGAGCGTGTGAAGGCGCACGGCCTGCCGCCGGGCGCCGAGCAGATGCGCCGCTTGAAGTCCATGGGCTTCTCGGATGCGCGTCTCGCCAAGCTTTCGGGCAAGACCGAAGCCGAGGTGCATGCGTATCGTCACAAGCTCGACGTGCGCCCCGTGTTCAAGCGCATCGACACCTGTGCGGCCGAGTTCGCCTCGCCCACAGCTTACATGTACTCGACCTACGAGCGCGGCCTGGTCCAGTCCGACGCCGGTAAGGATGGCGCTCCCGTCTCCGAGGCCATGCCGTCCGACCGCGAAAAGATCATCATTCTCGGTGGCGGCCCGAACCGTATCGGCCAGGGCATCGAGTTCGACTACTGCTGTTGCCATGCCTGCTTCTCGCTGACCGACGCCGGTTTCGAGACCATCATGATCAACTGCAATCCCGAGACCGTCTCGACCGACTACGACACGTCGGACCGACTCTACTTCGAGCCGCTGACGGCTGAGGACGTGCTCGAGATCGTTCGCACCGAGCAGAGCAACGGCAAGGTCAAGGGCGTCATCGTGCAATTCGGCGGCCAGACCCCGCTGAAGCTCGCCGGGCCCCTCGAAGAGGCGGGCGTGCCCATTCTCGGCACCTCTCCCGACGCCATCGATCTCGCCGAGGACCGCGATCGGTTCAAGGCACTCATCGATAAGCTCGGATTGAAGCAGCCGGAAAGCGGCATCGCGGCAGCTCCGGACGAAGCCAAGGGCATTGCCGATCGTATCGGCTATCCGGTCGTCATCCGCCCGTCCTACGTGCTCGGTGGCCGCGCCATGGAGATCGTGCATGACGGCGTCGAGGTCGAGCGCTACATCGCACGCTTGTCGGCCACGCTCGATCGTCCGTCGGAGCTGGTCGTCTCGGCCAAGCGCCCACTGCTCATCGACCGCTATCTCGCCGACGCCATCGAGGTCGACGTCGACTGCCTTTCCGATGGCGAGGATACGTTCGTCGCCGGCATCATGGAGCACATCGAGGAAGCGGGCATCCACTCGGGTGACTCGGCCTGCTCGTTGCCGCCTCACTCGCTTTCGCCGGCCATCATTGCCGAGCTCGAGCGCCAAGCTCAGAAGCTCGCTCTGGCCCTCGGCGTGATCGGCCTCATGAACGTCCAGTTCGCCATCAAGGGCGACGAGGTCTACATCCTCGAGGTCAACCCGCGCGCCTCGCGCACGGTGCCGTTCGTGGCCAAGGTCATCGGTATTCCGGTCGCCGCCATTGCCGCCGAGGTGATGGCTGGTAAGCCGCTTGCGAGCTTTGGGCTCAAGCCCAAGAAGCTCGACCATATCGCCGTCAAGGAAGCCGTCTTCCCGTTCGCGCGTTTCCCGGGCGTCGATCCAATCCTAGGCCCCGAGATGCGCTCGACCGGTGAGGTCATGGGCCTCGACCGGGACTTCGCCATGGCCTTCGGCAAGAGCCAGCTCGGCGCCGGGCAGGTGCTGCCGAAGTCGGGCACGGTGTTTGTCTCCGTGAAGGACAGCGACAAGGACCGCATCCTGGCTCCGCTCCAGGAGCTGGTTGCCATGGGCTTCAAGATCATCGCCACGCGCGGCACGCGCCGCCACCTTGTCGCAAACGGCGTTCAGGCCGAGGCGATCAACAAGGTCCTGGAGGGCCGGCCGCACATCGTGGACGCCATCAAGAACGGCGACGTCGCGCTCGTTTTCAATACCACCGAGGGCGCCAAGGCGGTGTCCGACAGCAAGGACATCCGGCGCACAGCCTTGCTTCACCACGTTCCGTATTATACTACTTTATCAGGCGCCATCGCGGTGACCCGCGCCATAAGAGCTTTGAAAGCGGACATCCTAAAAGTGGCTCCGCTTCAGGCATACGTAAACCGCACCTCTTGACCTTCTTGGATACCCGGGATCTCCGGGCTGTTCAGTCCCATCAAAGTGAGAGGGATGAGTTCATTTTTGGGTTCTGGCTCCGAGCCAGGCCGAAAGGGAGACGTTAGCGATGTCGATGGAACGGGTTCCGATGACTGTAGAGGGGTTCAAAGTCCTCGAAACGGAACTGCAGCGCCTGAAATCGGAGGAGCGTCCCCGCATCATCCAGGCCATTGCCGAGGCCCGTGCACACGGTGATCTTTCTGAGAACGCCGAGTACCACGCCGCCAAGGAAGCCCAAGGCATGAACGAAGCCAGGGTGGCCGAGCTCGAGGACAAGATCGGCCGCGCCGAAATTGTCGACACCTCCAAGCTTTCCGGCACCACCATCAAGTTCGGCGCCACCGTTACGCTGGTGGACGAGGACACGGATGAGAAGGTCAAATATAAGATCGTCGGCGATCTGGAAGCCAACGTCCGTGACGGCAAGATCTCTATCTCGAGCCCCATCGCGCGTGCGCTGATCGGCAAGTCGAAGGGCGATTCAGCCGAAGTGACGACCCCCAAGGGTCCGCGCTCCTACGAAGTCCTGAAGATCGAGTGGAAATGACGGTTGGGCTGTTCGGTCGGACGGTGGATCGCCGCCGGTTCGTAACCGGGCTCGCCGCCGTGCCAACGGCTCTTGCACTGTTCGGCGCCCAGACTTGGGCTACGCCTAAAGCTCCGATCCTCGCCCCGGACCTCGCCAAGCCGTTTGCTGCCGCAGGCGAGGTGGGCGTCATCGCCTTCGAGACCGGAGACGCGGGCGAAATCAGCGTCTCCGACGTCGAGCGTGCCAAGGCGGCCTATCTCCCGGCCTCCACCTTTAAGATCCCGAACACGGTCATCGCCCTCGAAACCGGCGTCGTGACCAGCTTGGACGACCCGGTCTTCAAGTGGGACGGCAAGGTGCGCTCCATCGACGGCAAGCCGGTCGATGGCTGGAACCGCGACCAGCCGTTGCGCGAGGCCTTCCGCAATTCCACCGTCTGGATCTACCAGGAGATCGCACGCAAGGTCGGTCCCGAGCGCATGGCGCACTACGTGTCGGCTTTCGACTATGGCAATGCCGATATCACGGGCGTCCCCATCGATCAGTTCTGGCTGTCGGGAGCGTTGCGCATTTCGGCTCTCGGGCAGATTGCGTTTCTCGACAAGTTGAGATCGGGCACTCTGCCGGTCTCGGCCCGCTCCCAAACCCTCGCGACGGAAGCGATGCTGCTCGAGCGCACCGACGCCTATGTCCTGCGCGGCAAGACGGGTTGGGCGTTCGATCAGAAGATCGGCTGGTTTGTCGGCTGGATCGAAACCGGCAACCGGTCGCACCTCTTCGCCTTGAACCTCGACGTTTCCACCCCGAGATCGATCAAGGCCCGCGTCGAAATCGTAAAGGCGGCGGCGCGCCAGCTCGGATACATGTGACGTCATCCGCTCTTCGCTGAGGGGCGCCGAGCCGAATTAAAAAGGGCTCCGTTTGAGACGAGAGATCTATTCGTGAGCAACAGCGCCCCCGAGGCTAAGGTCGAACCGCACGTCTCGATATACGCCTTCGATTATCGCTCCTTCGTCCTCTATTGGGGCGCGCGCTTCTTCAACAGCTTCGCCATCCAGATCGTGTCCGTTGCCGTCGGCTGGCAGATCTACGACGAGACACGCGATCCGCTGCTGCTCGGCTTCGTCGGTCTGGTGCAATTCGCCCCCGCACTGGTTTTCGTTCTCGCCACCGGCTCCGTGGCCGACCGCTACAACCGTCGCGCCGTCATGGGGCTATGCATAGGCATCGAGGCTCTCTGCACCGCGGCCATCGCCGCCTTCTGGATCATGCACGTGACGCGCGGCACCAGTGATCATGTCGTCTGGCCCGTGTTCGTGATCCTGACCCTGTTCGGCACCGCTCGCGCCTTCCTGACCCCAGCAATGCAGTCGCTGACGGCCAACGTCGTGCCGCGCGAGGCCTTCGCCAATGCCGTGGCCTGGAACTCGTCGGCCATGCAGGCCTCCTTCACGATTGGGCCGGCGCTCGGAGGCTTGATCTATGGCATTTCTTCGCTTGCCGCTTACGGAACCGCTTTCGTCATGTTTATTATCGCTGCGGTGCTCGTGGCGCTCATTCCAAAGCCGGCTCAGAAAACCCTGACCGAGCCCCGCTCGATCGACACGATGCTGGCCGGCTTCCGATACATCTGGAGCCAGCCCGTCGTGCTCGGCGCCATTTCGCTCGATCTCTTCGCTGTGCTGCTCGGCGGCGCCACCGCATTGTTGCCGGTGTTCGCACGTGACGTGCTGGAAGTCGGACCCTGGGGTCTTGGCCTCCTGCGCTCGGCCGCTGGCGTCGGCGCGCTATTGATGGGTGTCTGGCTGGTCCGCAATCCGATCCGCGATCACGCCGGACTGATCATGTTCTGCGGCGTCGCCGTCTACGGCCTCGCCATCATGATCTTCGGGCTCTCGACCACGCTCTGGATCTCGATCCCGGCGCTCGCCATCATGGGAGCAGCCGACATGGTGAGCGTCAACGTGCGCGCGACGCTGGTGCAGTTGGCCACTCCTGATGACGTGCGCGGGCGCGTGACGGCAGTCAACAGCGTCTTCATCGGCGCCTCCAACGAACTTGGCGAGTTCCGTGCCGGCACCATGGCGCATCTCATTGGCGCAGTGCCGGCCGTCGTGATCGGTGGCGTTGGTACGTTGCTCGTTGCTGGCGTATGGACCCGGCTCTTCCGGCCCCTCTACGACATCCGCAAGATGACGTGAGCTACTGCTCACCGGCGCCGGCAGCAGGGACGCCCGGCGCTAGCTTGGCGCGGCGAATGGCAAGGTTGGTCTTGACGCTGGCCACGTTTGGCGCAGCCGTCAGCTCCTTCAGCACGAAGTCCTGGAACGAGGGCAGGTCACGCGCCACGCATTTCAGGATGTAGTCGCTTTCGCCCGAGAGCATGTATGCCTCGCGCACCATGGGCCACCCAAGAACGCGGTTCTCGAACGCCCGCAAGTCGGCTTCGGCCTGGCTGTGGAGACCCACCATCGCGAAGGCCGTGAGCTCGAAGCCCAGCGCCTTCTCATCCAGAAGCACGGTATATCCGGTGATGACGCCGGCCTCCTCCAGCGCACGCACGCGCCGCAAGCAGGGCGGGGCGGAGAGACCAACGCGGTTCGCAAGCGCCACGTTCGTGATGGCGCCATCCGCCATCAGCTCGCGCAGGATGCGCCAGTCGGTCGCGTCAAGGCGAAGAGGCATGTAGGGCTCCGGAAACCGTTGGTTCTGCTGCCGCAGCAGTAAGCCATTACGCAATAATTGCAAAGGATGCGGCGCCAGATATAACCATTTATTGCGAGCGCAACCCGTCGGACTCGTCTCTGACCGCTGTGCAAAGGCCCGGTCACGGGACTCGACATTCGACCCTGAAGTCACGACAAGTGCGCGTATGCAAAGCACGAAAGGCGAGAACGCCAACGATCGCGACCTCCTCCAGCGGCCCCTGGCAGGCGCCCGCTGCTGGCTCATTACCGACGGCAAGGCGGGAATGGACGTTCAGGCCCGAGGTGTCGCCGATGCCCTCGGCGTTTCCTATGAGCGCAAGCTCGTGGAGCCCACCGGCATCCACAAGATCATCGCGCCTTGGGGACCTGTGGCCTCGAGGGAGCGCTTCGGCGAGGTGCACAGCCGCTTCGGGCCACCGTGGCCGGTCCTCGCCATCGCCACCGGCCGCGCCAGCATTCCCTACATCCGCGCCCTGAAGCGCAAGGCCGGCTTCTCGACCTACACCGTGGTGCTGCAGGATCCGAAATCCGGCCCCAGCACGGCGGATCTCATCTGGGTTCCGGCCCATGACAAGCGTCGCGGCGCCAACGTCATCACGACCCCCACGTCGCCCCACAGCTTTTCGCAGGCACGCCTCGCGGAGCTTCGGGCGACCATGCCCCCGGCCGTCGCGGCTCTGCCAAGCCCCCGTATCGCGGTCGTATTGGGCGGCAAGAACGCGGTCTACAAGTTCACCGAAAACGACGACGCCCGCCTCGCGGGCTCGATCCGTTCTCTCGCGGGCCTTGGCGCCAGCTTCATGATTACGCCGTCCCGGCGCACGCATCAGCGCCTCATCGCTGCGGTGGACAAGGCGACCGCCGGAGCACCCCGCATTCTGTGGGATGGAAAGGGGGAAAACCCCTATGCAACCTTCCTGGCCCACGCGGACGCGCTCATTGTGACCGCCGACAGCGTCAACATGAACGGCGAGGCCGCCGCCACGGGCAAACCTGTCTATGTCTTCGAGCCTTCGGCCGGTTCGGCTAAATTTCGCCGCTTTCACGAGACTTTGAGAGCATACGGAGCTACGCGGCCGCTGCCGGACAGCTTCGAGGCGCTGGGATCGTGGGACTACACCCCGCTCGATTCCGCCGCTATTATCGCTCGCGAGATCGAGGCCCGGTGGATGCGGCGTACGCACATGCTCTCCGGCCTGCTCGAGGGGGATACCTGAGCATTCGGACGACGACGACTTTCACGATTGGGGACAAGGGCGTTCGGCGCGCCAGCCCGGAACGAAGCTCTCTAGAGGAAACGCTGAGACCATGGCGCACCTGAACATCGACAAGCTCAAAGCAGCCAAGCTCGAGACCGATCCCTACCTCTACACTGTCGTCTCCGGCTTCCTATCGCCCGAGAGCGTCTCGCGCATCAACGCGACCTATCCGAAGATCGAGCAGGGCGGCTCCTACCCCATCGACAGCCTCGAGCCCAACATGGCCATCAAAGAGGTCATCGACGAGCTGGATGGTCCCGAGTTCCAGAAGGCCATCTCCGACAAGTTCGACGTCGATCTCGACGGCCGCCCGAAGATGTACTCGCTGCGCGGTTACACGCGCGCCAAGGACGGCCAGATACACACCGACAGCAAGGACAAGATCATCACCGTCCTTTTGTACCTGAACGAGAACTGGCAGCAGCCGGGCGGCCGCCTGCGCATCCTGCGCGATGGCCACAACGTCGATAACTTCGCCGCCGAGGTCGCACCCGATGAGGGCACGTTGCTCGTGTTCAAGCGCTCGGACAGCTCCTGGCATGGCCATCATCCCTTCGAAGGCCCGCGCCGCTCCCTACAAATGAACTGGATGACGAGCGAAGGCTCCAAGGGTTGGCACAAGGTTCGCCACACCATCTCGGCTGCCGTGAAGAAGCTCACCGCCGCAGAGTAATTTGGCAAGCGCCACCCGCGAGGTCGAAAGTGAGTGATGTTGCGGGTGACGCCGGTCCGCTGACGGCAGGCGGGACTTTAGCGTCTCCACCCCTGAAAACTTGGCGGCGCATCGAGCTCTGGTGCGAGCTGGTGCTGCTCTACATTGCAGCTCCGCTGGCCATGTTCTGGGCCGTGCAGTGGCAGCGCGTGCCCGTCTTCATCGCGTTGCTGCCGGCCTTTTTCATCGCCTTTATTCTGCTTCTCGGCGACAGGAATTTCCGTCTCACGCGCGAGCTGCTGACCGGCTTCTCGTGGCGAGCGCTAGCCGGCATCGTGCTCGTATTCACCGTCGTCGGCGGCGCGACGACACTCTGGGTCACACACAATCATCCGTCCTGGTTTCTGGAGTTTCCGAAGAACCGGCCGGAGACCTACCAGCGCATCATGCTGCTCTATCCGCTGTTCTCGGTCCTGTCGCAGGAGCTGGTCTACCGCACGCTCTATTTCCACCGCTATGGACGCTTGTTCGGTGAGCACCACTGGATCGCCATCTCCCTCAACGGCCTCCTGTTCGGCTTCGCTCACATCGTGGTCGCGTCTGAGGTGGCCGTCATCGGCACGGTGCTCGGCGGTTTCCTGTTCGCCATCCGCTATGCGTGGACGCGCTCGTTCTGGGCCGTATTCATCGAGCATACGATCTGGGGCTGGCTGATCTTCACCATCGGCCTCGGCCGCTTCTTCTTCAGCGGCGTCTCGAACCTTTAGGCCGTGATCCTCGGACCCTATCAGTCCGAGACGTGACTCCCTGGCCGATCCCAAAAGGTCATCACTAGTCGGTCTGGAGCAGCTCCGGAATCGTCATGGCCAAGCTTTGCTCGACGAGGCTCCACGTCGCGGAACGCAAGGGTGCGTTCTGAGTAACGTTCCCCGATTTGGGCCACGCGGACGCGCCCACATCTTGATGCGGGCCCTGTATGTCCGCCATGAAGGTGTTTTGCCCTATGGTCGACCGCTTTTCTCTCAGGACCTCGAACGTGCGGCCATCCAAGACGGAGATGACCGACAGCGCGTGAAGATTGACGGTGCCGAACAGGCCCGAGTTCTCGACCAATCCCAAGCCTTCGAGCACTTGGTTGGAAGTGCCGAAACGGCTCGCGGCACGCGAGACCACAAGATAGAGATCGCATTTTTGCGTGGCAGCGACGCTGCGAACCCGATCCTTGAACTGGGCCGCCTCTTCGACTTCGCCGAACATGCCCTTCGGATGATTGATCTTCTTCACGGAGAAGCGCTTGCCGAGGAGCGCACCGATTTTGCCTACGACGTTGTCATCGATCGCCCAAGCGTCGATTGCAGTCGCGGCTTTCTCGTTGCCAAAGACCGTGAGTCCCATCTTTTGCAGCGTGAACGTCTCGCCGACGCTCGAAATGACGCCGATTGTGCGCCGGCCATCCGCGGTTTGCTGCGCCGTCGCCTGGCTGACTCCCGCCGCCGTACCGATGATGAGAACGAGAAAAGCTATGCCCAGTCGACACATGAAGGAACCCTGGAAATTGCCGTTGCCAAGACGGGCCTATGGCTGCCACGGGGTCCATGCCTTCACAATGCTGACGAGTGGGATGTTCGCGCGATTTGCTCCGGGCTGCGGCGCGACTGTCACGCACCTTGCCCGGCCGCCGGACCAGCGCAGCTAACGCTGCCGGTCAGCCAGCATCTCGAGCTGCACCTGCTGGATCTCGGCCAAGCGCTGCCACTGCTTGCTCAAGAGGTGATCAATCTTCTCGTGCAGGTTCCGGATCTCGAGCTCGGCTTTCAGGTTGACCTGATAGTCGTTGAGCGAGCGCAGGCGGTCCTTCGCCTCCTGACGCTTCTGGCTCATCATGATGACGGGCGCCTGCAGCGCGGCAACACAGGAGAGCAGCAGGTTGAGCAGAATGAAAGGGTAGGGATCGAAGGCGTGGTCGGTGCCGCGCAATGCGTTGAAGGTGATCCAGATTGCCAGCGACAGGCAAAAGCCGATGATGAAGCTCCAGCTTCCCGCCATCGACGCGAGCTGGTCCGCCAGCCATTCCGGCAACGTCCGCTTCTCCGCGTACTCGCGCTCGATATCCTCGGCCAGCGTCTCGTTCTTCTCCAGGCTTTCGGTGACGCGCCGCTCGATGTCCGTGAGGTCGCCACGCTCGGCCCGGAGCAACTCCTCCACATAGAGGGCGCGGTAGCGCGCCAGCTCCTTGCGCGACACCAACGCATCCCGCGCCAGCTCCGGATGGTCGCGGCGAATGCGCTCGACCAGCGTGTCGCGCACCGTCTCGAGGTTGACGAGATCCTGGCGCGGAAGCTCGCGCCCGGTGAGGGAGCAGGCGAGCCGCTCCTTCTTGTTGCCATTGCCGCCTTTGGTCATGACAAGGACCCTCCGGAACTGGGGTGGCGAAGAACGGGGAATGTCGATCTGGAGATCGGCCGTGTCACGGTAAGTCGACGTCGCAGGGCCCATGGACCCGGACATGACGGCGGGGCCGGAGCACGGCTTAATTAGGGGCTCTCCGCGCCGGCGGCAAGCCGAGGACCGACGCCGTTCGCGCTGCGCAAACACATGGGACCTTCGGGAAGCGCTAAGAATAACAGCCGCCCGATCCGCGCCCATATGGCCGGACCTGAACGGGACCCCACCACCTGCCTGCTAGGGGGCAAGCTGCGCCCCGATGCCGATTGAGCCGCCGCCGCCAATAGGGTAGAACCCCCGGCAAATCACCCCATCGTTAACGAGGAGAGGCGCCCCGTGGCGAACCCCCAGTACGTCTATCACATGCACAAGCTCTCCAAGGCCTACCCTGGGGGCAAGCAGGTCCTGAAGGACATCTCGCTGTCATTTCTGCCCGGCGCCAAAATCGGCGTCGTCGGCCTGAACGGCGCCGGTAAGTCGACGCTGCTCAAGATCATGGCCGGCAAGGTCGACGATTTCCTCGGTGAGGCGAAGCCCGCCGACGGCATCAAGGTCGGCTACCTGCCGCAGGAGCCGGAGCTCGATGCGTCGAAGGACGTACTCGGCAACGCCATGGAGGGTGTGGCGGAGAAGAAGGCCATCCTCGATCGCTATAACGAGATCGCCGCCAACTACTCCGAGGAAACCGCCGACGAGATGACGGCGCTGCAGGATCAGATCGACGCCCTGAATCTCTGGGACTTGGACACGCAAGTCGAGCAGGCACTCGATGCGTTGCGTTGCCCCCCGAGTGACGCCGATGTCACCAAGCTCTCGGGCGGTGAGAAGCGCCGCGTCGCACTCACCCGCCTGCTGCTGTCGAAGCCGGACATCCTGCTGCTCGACGAGCCGACCAACCATCTCGACGCCGAGAGCGTCGCCTGGCTCGAGCACTTCCTCAAGGAGTACACGGGCTGCGTCATCCTCGTGACGCACGACCGCTACTTCCTCGATAACCTGACCGATTGGACGCTGGAGCTCGACCGCGGCCAGGGCGTGCCGTGGAAGGGCAACTACTCGAGCTGGCTCGAGCAGAAGGCCAAGCGTGCCGAGTCTGAGAAAGCCGCCGAAGAAAGCCGCCAGAAGCAGATGGCCCGCGAGTTGGAATGGATCCGCTCGTCACCCAAGGCCCGCCAGGCCAAGTCCAAAGCGCGTATCTCCGCCTACGACAAGCTCGTCGAGCAGGCCGCACGCGAGGACGTCGGCAAGGCCTCGTTCTCGATCGCGCCCGGGCCGCGTCTCGGCGACATGGTCGTCGAGGTCGATGGCCTGTCGAAGGCATTCGGCGATCGCCTTTTGATCGACGATCTCTCCTTCAAGCTGCCGCCCGGTGGCATCGTCGGCGTCATCGGCCCGAACGGCGCCGGCAAGACCACGCTCTTCAAGATGCTGACCGGCAAGGAGCAGCCGGATGGCGGCTCGGTCAAGCTCGGCCCGACTGTGAAGCTCGCTTATGTCGACCAGAGCCGCGATCACCTCGACGACAAGAAGACGGTCTGGGAGGAGATTTCGGGCGGCCTCGACATCATGAAGTTCGGCGACAAGCGCGAGATGTCGTCGCGCGCCTACTGTGGCTGGTTCAACTTCAAGGGTCCCGACCAGCAGAAGAAGGTCGGTCTTCTATCCGGCGGTGAGCGCAACCGCGTCCATCTCGCCAAGATGCTGAAGGATGGCGGCAACCTGCTGCTGCTCGACGAGCCTACCAACGACCTTGACACGGAAACGCTGGGCGCCCTCGAAGCCGCGCTCGAGGATTTCCCCGGCTGCGCCGTGGTCATCTCACATGATCGCTTCTTCCTGGATCGTCTCGCGACGCACATCCTGGCCTTCGAGGGCGACAGCCACGTCGAATGGTTCGAAGGCAACTTCGAGGCCTACGAGGAGGACAAAAAGCGCCGTCTGGGCGATGCCGCCGTCGAGCCGCACCGCATCAAGTACAAGCGCTTCGAGAGGACGTGATCAACCCTGGGTCATGCTGATCGCGCTGCCGCCGATCATGACCGCAATGACCGCAAGTGCGACCGCACCGGCGCGATAACCGGTCTGCGGGCGGAGACCACGCTTGAGTGAGGCGCCGCCTGCAATCCAGCAGAAGCCAACCGTTACGATCAGGAGCGAGAGCACTCCGAGACGAGGCAGGAGCTCCGAAAGGCTCGACGGGTCAGGCAGAAGCATGAACGCGAAGATCGCGGCCTTGGGATTGAAGAGCGTCGTGACGAAGACGCGTAGCGGAGTGACCGGGCGCGCATCCGCGATGTCGATCACGCTCTGGCGCCACAACGTCCAGGCGAGGTAGAGCACGTAGAGACCGACGATGAGCCGGAGCGCCACGCCGAACGCCGGCATCGCCGCAATCATGGGGCCGACGGCCGCCAGGAGCACGGCGATCGCCAGCAGGTAGCCGAGCAACTCGCCCCCGAGCAGCCCGAGCGATGCGCGAAGCCCGCGTACGGCCCCTGACGTGGCCAGCAGCGTGTTGGTGGGGCCCGGTGTCGCCAGGAGGGCCAGCGCCCCGAATATGAATGCAGCGTTGTTCATTATGCGGGCAGCATGGGAGCACTGAGAAAGGCGCGCTTTGACCTCGATCAGACAACCCTCGGATGTCCCTAGCTCTGGTAAATGCCAAGCCACAACACGCGAGCAGGCCGGCAAAGCCTGGACCGGGATTGACGTCAGACGCCAGCCAACGCAGATAGCAGCCAAACAATAACGTCGTCCGGCCTCGGCTGCCTTTTGTGCGCGAATGGACGCGATCAAGTGTGGGATGCGGGAGCTCAGTTTATGTCGCAGGATTTGTCTCCCGGCCCCGCCCAAGTCGCGGAGGCCCCCAAGGCAACACGGCGCGATTGGATCGGCTTGGCCGTTATCGCCTTGCCATGCCTGCTCTACTCCATGGACCTGACGGTCCTGCATCTGGCCGTGCCCGAGATCGCCGCGCACCTGAAGCCCAGCTCGGCCGAGCTCCTGTGGATCGTCGACATCTACGGCTTCATGGTTGCGGGCGCGCTCATCACCATGGGCACGCTGGGCGACCGCATCGGCCGCCGCCGCGTGCTGCTCATTGGCGCTGCCGCATTCGGGCTCACGTCGCTTCTCGCGGCGTTCTCGACGACGCCCGGCATGCTGATCGCAGCGCGCGCGGTGCAGGGCCTGGCCGCCGCTGCGCTCGCGCCCTCGACGCTTTCCCTCATCCGCAACATGTTCCTCGATGATCGCGAGCGCACGTTTGCGATTGGAGTCTGGATCGCGAGTTTCTCGGCTGGCGCCGCAATCGGGCCCCTGGTGGGCGGCCTCATCCTGTCGCAGTTCTGGTGGGGCGCCGTCTTCCTGATCAACGTGCCCATCATGCTTCTCCTGCTCGTGCTCGGCCCCATACTGCTGCCTGAGTTCCGCGATCCCAATGCCGGCCGCATGGATATCTGGAGCGCGGCGCAGTCTCTCGTCGCGGTTCTGTCCGTCATCTACGGCATCAAGCGCATCGCCGAAGATGGATGGGCACCGTTGCATGGAGCCGCGATCGTGTTCGGCATTGCCGTCGCCGTCGCGTTCTTCCGCAGGCAGCGCCGGCTTCCTGATCCGCTCATCGACGTGAAGCTGTTTCAGGCACCGGCGTTGAGCGCGGCGCTGGCAACCAACATCGCCGGCCTCTTCGTCATCTTCGGCTGCTTCCTGTTCATCGCCCAGTATCTCCAGCTCGTGCTCGGGATGGGGCCGCTGGAAGCCGGAATCTGGACCGCCCCGTCGGGCGTGGTGTTTGCGCTCGGATCCATGGCCGCTCCTGTCCTCGTGCGTCACTTCCGGCCAGCGACCGTGATCACGTGCGGGTTCATCATCGCGGCCGTCGGCTTTGCGCTTCTGACCCAGCTTTCACAGACGCACTCACCCTGGTTGCTGCTCGTGGGCATGCTCATCTTCTGCGCCGGCGTGGCGCCCATCGGCACGATCACAACCGACCTCGTCATGGCCGAGGCGCCGCCCGAGCGTGCGGGTGCAGCTTCCGCCATTTCGGAGACGAGCTTTGAGTTCGGTGGCGCGCTCGGCATCGCCGTCCTCGGCAGCATTCTTACGGCTGTCTACCGCGGCGCCATGGAGCACCAGGACCTCTCCGGCATCCCGCCTGAAGCCGTCGCTGCCGCCAAGGATACGCTCGGCGGCGCCGTTGCGGTTGCAAAGGGTCTCTCAGCCGAAGGCAGCGCCAAGCTTTTGGAAGCTGCCCGCGAAGGTTTCGTCTACGCCTTCGAAATCACCGCAGCCATCTCGGCGACAGGGTCGCTCCTTGCGGCGGCGCTGTCCGCACTATTGCTGCGTCGGGTTGGTCTCGGACGGCAGAACGGGCACTGAGGGCGCAGCCGGAACTAATCGGACGCATTGTCGAGCATGGCCAGAGCTGCGTTGCGATCCGAAGGCTTCAGCTTCAGAAACAAGGCTCGTGCGGCCTTGATGTCTTTTTCGGACCCGCTCTCTGACGCGGCCTCCAACGCACGCGTCGTTGGATGATCCGGCCCGCAGATGAACCGGAGCGCCTTGGCAAGACGCCCCATGGCCGTCCGGTCGATCGCCGTCTCTTTCATCGTCATGTTCCCGAGGTTGGCATTGCCTGCGACGACGGATCGGCGAAGCATACTGCGTTGTAATTCACTCGCCACACTCTCGCACGGCGGAAGCGCTAGCACAGGCTCGCCTGCACACGACCTGAGCACAAATTCCAAGAGCAAGGCACCCAAACTGTCATAATGGCCGCCAAAACCGTTTGATGGCGCCGTTTTTGAACTTGCACGCTTTTTGCTTCATCTCAAAGAATGGCTCTAAGATCCCTTCGCGTACATTGGGCAATGGACATGCGCGCGGTTTCAACGATCTTCGTATTGCTGCTCGTCACCGGCCTTCTCGGGCAATCGAGCGGCGAGGACAAGGTTCTTCGCGAAGCACAGAGGCTGGTGCTTATAGTGTCGTCGTCATTCGACACCGAGGTCGCGACCATGCAGCTCTTCGAGCGTGCCGCGAACGGCAAGTGGCAAGCCGCCTCCAATCCCGAAAACGCAGTTGTGGGAGAGCGCGGTATAGCCTGGTGGCCGACCTTCGCGGCTTATGCCTCCGAGGGCGAGCCCGTGAAGGACGAGCCGGATCTGCGCTCGCCGGCCGGCATCTTTCCCCTCGGGCCCTCCTTCGGCTATGGCGAGAGCGGCGGCCCCTGGCAGATCAACCTCGAAGCCGGCCAGCACTACTGCGTCGATGACGTCGCCTCACCGCTCTACAATCAGATCGTCGCCGAGGAAGAAGCCGGCGAGGGCGTGAACGGCGAGCAGATGTGGGAGCCGGAGGAATACCGGCGCGGACTTCTGATCGGCTATCCGACCGACATCCAGCGCCACCCCGGCTCGTGCATTTTCGTCCATGTCTGGTCGCAGCCGGGGGTCGGAACAGCCGGATGCATCGGGCTTCCTGTCAAAAGCGTCGAGAAGATCCAGCGCTTTGCCGCCGATGTGCCGACGGCCATCGCCATCGTCCCGCGCGATGCTCTCGAACGCTTCAAGGGCCTTCCCAAAATGACCGATCCGGAGCCGGAAGAGACAGAGGCCCAACCCGTGAGCTTCGCTTCGGCGACCGGGCATGTCGGCAGATATCCGCCCGGATTCCACTAAACCCGTGCATTAGGCCCGGTGTTTTGAGCCTCGGCGGCATTTTCCCCAATCCATCCGCACTCGTGCGATAAAACCATTCCATGGACCTCGTTCGCCTCTATGGCCGCGCGCTTGGCATGCTCGCGGCCGAAAAATATCTGGCTGTCGCACTGGCGTTGGCATCGGTTGCCATCGGCGTGGTTCAACTTGCCGAACCGATCCTGTTTGGCCGTGTCGTCGACGCGCTGTCGCGGGGCGAGGGCGCTTTCCCGACCATTGCACTCTGGGCGGCACTCGGACTATTCGGCATCTTGGCGAGCGTCGTCGTTGCCGTGAATGCCGATCGCATGGCCCACCGCCGCCACCTGGCCGCCATGGCGGACGCCTTCGAACGCGCCATCACTTTGCCGGCCGGCTATCACGCCGATCGCGGCTCGGGTGCCGTCGTACGCTCCATCCTGCAGGGAACCGATGCCCTATTCTGGCTCTGGCTCGGAGCGCTGCGCGAGCAGCTGACCGCCGTTGTCGGCATCGTACTGCTGGTTCCAACTGCCATCGGCATGGACATACGCATGGCCGGCATTCTCGCCCTGCTGGCGCTTGCCTATGTAGCCATGAACAGTCTCGTCATGAGTAAGACCAAGGAGGGCCAAAGCAACGTCGAGCGCTACAACTCGGCAGTGTACGGGCGCGTTGGCGATGTCATCGGCAATGTCACGGTCGTCCAGAGCTTCGCGCGCCTGAAGGCCGAGAGCGAGGCCATGCGCGGCGTCATGAGCGATCTCCTGGCGGCGCAATATCCGGTGCTGACGTGGTGGGGCATTCTGACAGTGCTGCAGCGCGCCGCCGCCACCATCACCATGGTAGCTGTATTCGCGCTCGGCGCTGTCCTGGCGGGACGCGGCGAGCTATCGGTGGGCGAGATCGTCTCGTTCGTCGGCTTCGCCAACCTGCTCATCGCCAAGCTGGATCAGATCTCCGGCTTCATCACTGCCGTGCATCGGCAGGCACCAGTTCTCAAAGGCTACTTCGCCCTCATCGATGAGCCGGATGGCATTGCCGAAAAGCCGGGCGCTGCACCGCTTCCGAACCCGCGCGGTGAGGTACGGTATGAGAACGTAAGCTTCCGCTTCTCGGCCAGCGGGCAGGGCGTCTTCGACATCGATTTCAAAGCCAGGCCCGGCGAGACGATTGCCCTCGTGGGACCCACGGGGTCGGGCAAGACGACGACGCTGTCGTTGCTGCAGCGGCTGCGGGCGCCTGACAGTGGCCGCATCCTCATCGACGGTCACGACATTGCCGACGTAACGCTTCTGTCCCTGCGCCAATCCATCGCCGTGGTGTTCCAGGATGCAGGACTGTTCAACCGCTCCATCGGCGACAACATCGCCATCGGCCGCGCCGGCGCGACATTGGCGGAGGTCGAGAACGCGGCCCGTCTTGCCGAAGCCCATGACTTCATCATGAGGAAGTCCGAAGGCTACGGCTTCGTCATCGGTGAGCGGGGCGCATCCCTGTCGGGCGGCGAGCGTCAGCGCATCGCCATCGCGCGCGCCATTTTGAAGGACGCGCCGATCCTGATCCTGGACGAGGCAACGAGCGCGCTCGATGCCGAGACGGAAGCCCGGATCAAGCGTGCCCTCGACCGGCTACGCCAAGGCCGTACAACTTTCATCATCGCGCACCGGCTATCGACTGTCGCCAATGCGGATGAGATCCTGGTTCTCGACGACGGCCGCATCGTCGAGCGCGGACGCTTCGCGGAGCTGGCGGCCGGAAAGGGCATCTTCTCGCGCATGGTGGCGGAAGGCGGTTTCACCATTCCAGAAGCGCCTGAGGAGGTCGTGCCGAATGCGCGCGAAGAGGTCGCGCAGGAGGCACGCGAAAAAGAGGTGCCGGAGACGCGCGAGGACGAAGTTCCGGCAACGGACGGACGGCAAACCCCGAATACGACAGAACGCTGACGATCGTCGCCTTAGCCGCGCCCCATTCGATCACGCTCATGCGCCCCGGGGAGAAACGCGGAACAAGGAGAGTTTGATGCGTTGGATCGGGGGACGTCATACCGGAGCGAGCGATCCGGCAGAGCTTGCTGCCCAGGCCACGGGAGCCTTGGAGGGGGGCCGCGCCGCCGCCGTGCTGTCGGCCGCCGCGCTAGCGTTTTCCGGCTACAGCTTGTGGGAGACGTCGCTGAAGAGTGCCGATGTGCATGTTTTCGTGCCGCCGGTGATCCAATTTTCTTCGCCCTACCAGAACTCGAATTTCGAGGTCTTCGCCCTTCCGGTGACCATGACCAACGAAGGCGCGCGCACAGGCACCGTGCTAGCCATGGAGCTGGCCGTCACCGACCCTAGGACCAAGCAGACCAAACGCTTCTATGCCGCCGATTTTGGCCGCTGGACCATGGAGAAGACCCGCTCCGGCGCCTACGAGCCGTTCGCGCCCATTTCGCTCGCAGGCAATACGAGCCGCACCGAGCAGGTGCTGTTCTATCCGCGCGGAGAGGAAGAAAAGCCCAATGAGCTTGTCCGCGAGCTCGGCCCCTATACGTTCGAGCTGTCGCTCGACGTGGCCGAGGAGGGGGAGCAGACCACCAAGTCCAAGGAGCCCGACGTCCGCGTCAAGTTCGACCGCGACCTCAAATTCTATGACGCGCGCTCGTTCCAGAACGGCACCATACCGATGTATGCAGCTGACTGGCGCTCGACGACCAACGGCGCCAAGCCCTAATCCACGGGCATCGTCGGATCGCATCCGTTACCGTGCGTTGCGGTTGGCCGATTGTGCACCGCAGGCTTGTGGCCATGATTGACTGCGACGGATGCGCAACACATATTCGTTCTATCTTCGTATCGAATGAATCGCTCCCGGCACGACGTACGGCTGTGCGCCCTTTCTCGCGGGACACCTGCACAAGGAATGACGATGATTCGGCGCATCCTGGCCCTTCTCTCGCTGGTCACAGTGGGGCTCGCGCTGATCTATCCTCATACCGTCGCCATGGCGCAGCAGGGCGGCGAGTTCGCCACCAAGGCCCGCAACGCCATCCTCGTTGACTACGATTCCGGTTCAGTGCTGTTCCAGAAGGCCGCCGACGATCTTGTGCCACCCGCGAGCATGAGCAAGCTCATGACGCTTGCCGTGCTGTTCAAGGCCCTGAAGGATGGCAAGGTCAAGCTCGAGGATGAGCTGCAGACCAGCGAGAACGCTTGGCGCACGGGCGGTGCCCCGTCCGGCACGTCCGCCATGTTCATTCCCATCAACAACAAGACGCCCATCAGCGAGCTCATTCAGGGCATCATCGTGCAGTCGGGCAACGACGCATGCATCACCGTGGCCGAGGGGCTGGCTGGAAACGTTCCTGCGTTTGCCAAACAGATGGAAGCAGAGGCGCGCCGTATCGGCCTGGCCAAATCGACTTTCCGCAATTCCACCGGCCTGCACGATCCCGAGCATCTCATGACGGCACGCGAGCTTGCGCTGCTGGCCGCCTATCTGATCAAGGAATATCCCGAGTATTATAAGGTTTTCGGCCAGCGGGAATTTCCCTATCGCAAGCACAAGTTCTACAACCGCAACCCATTGCTCAGCGGAGATCTTGGCGTCGACGGCTTGAAGACCGGGCACACCAAGGAGGCGGGCTACGGCATCGTCGTTTCGTCCGTAAGCAATGGCCGGCGCCTGATTGGCGTCGTCATGGGGCTCGCGGACGAAAAGGAACGCAAGGACGAGTCGCGCCGCATGCTCGAATGGGGCGCTCGCAACATTTCCAAGGTCAAGCTGTACGATGCGGGCGAAACGGTCGGCAGTGCCCGCGTCTGGGGAGCCGAGCACTTTTACGTGCCTCTGCAAGCCGATGGCGATCTCGAGGTTGTGCTGCCGCGCTATCCCCTTAACCAGAAGCTCAAGGGCGAGATCGTCTACAAGGGCCCCCTTAAGCCCCCGGTCAAAAAGGGGGATCAGGTTGCAACCTTCCGCGTCACCAGCATGGCCCCGAACAGCACGGAAACCCTGGCGACCAGCGAAACCCCACTCTACGCGACCGAGGACGTCGAGCCGGCCGGCTTCATGTGGAAAGGGGTCGACTCCCTGCTGCATCTGGCTATCGGGCTGGTGAAGCTTTAGTCTCCCGGCCGATGAAGCGCGGAAAGTTCGTTACATTTGAAGGCGGCGAAGGGTCGGGAAAATCGACCCAGGCGGCGCTGTTGGCCAAGCGGCTCGGCGAGCAAGGGCACGAGGTCGTCCTCACCCGCGAGCCGGGAGGGACGCCCTTTGCTGAGCTCATCCGCGAGCTTGTGCTCAATCCCGATGCTCCGTCCCATAGCGCGCTGTCGGAGGCGCTGCTGTTCTACGCTGCCCGCGCCGATCACTTAGAGCACGTCATCCGGCCCGCGCTGGCACGTGGCCAGTGGGTGCTCTGCGACCGCTTCTCGGATTCGACGCGCGTCTATCAGAGCTTGGCTGGTGGGCTCGATACGGAAAGCTTCAACGCGCTCGAGACGGTGGTGGTCGGGAAGGACCGCCCGGACCTTACTTTGATCATGGATATCGACGCCGCGCTTGGTCTGCGCCGTGCCGACCGCAGGCGCGAGGTCATTCGCGATCCGTCGCAGATCGTCCAGACCGCGGAAGCGCGCGACAAGTTCGAGGGCCGCGATCTTGCCTTCCACGAAAAGCTGCGCGCTGGCTTCCGCCGCATTGCCACCGAGGAGCCGCACCGCTGTGTCGTCGTCGACGCCGACGCGGCGGCCGAGGCCGTTTCGAGCCAGGTGTGGGATGCGGTTCAGGCCCGCCTGCTAGCGGGAGTCCACTAACTATGGCGCGCGCGCCTGCCGTGCAGGAGATAGAGGACCTGCCGGAAATCGATCGCCTCGATGGTTTCCCGCATCCACGCACGACCGGACGCCTCTACGGCCATGAGACCGCCGAACGGACCCTGGCGGAAGCCTTCGAGTCCGGAAGGCTGCATCATGGCTGGCTCATTGCCGGCGCTGAAGGCATCGGCAAGGCGTCGCTCGCCTATCGCTTTGCGCGCTACCTGCTGGCATCGCCGGCCGAACGCCAGCCGGGCTCTCTCGAGATCGCCTCCGACACCACGGCTTCGCGGCAGGTGCGGGCCCTGTCACATCCTGGCCTTCTGGTCATTCGTCGAGCGTACGATCAGAAGGCAAAGCGCTTTCCCGCGACGATCTCCGTCGACGAGGTCCGCCGCCTCAAGTCCTTTCTGATTAGAACCGCCGATGATGGCGCCTACCGCGCCGTCATCGTCGATCAGGCCGACGAGCTCAACATCTCGGCGGCCAATGCGCTGCTGAAGTCCTTGGAGGAGCCCCCGCCGCGCACGGTGTTCCTGCTGGTCTCGTCAGCGCCGGCTCGCCTGTTGACCACCATCCGCTCGCGGGTGCGCATGCTCGACCTTCAGCCTCTCGAAACCGAACCCCTGAAGCGCGCCGTGACCCAGGCCTTTGCCGCGAGCGACGAGGAGGTTTCAGCCGCTCCGCCGTCGCCCTCCGAATGGGAGCGGCTCGAGCGCCTCTCTGGCGGCAGCGTGCGCCGGCTCATCTCCCTGCATGCCGCCAAAGGATTGGCCCTGTTCGACCGCATCTCAGGTTTGATCGACGCCCTGCCCAAGCCCGACTGGGGACAGATCCATGCCCTGGGTGATGAGCTGCAGGCGGCGGCCGCCGAGCCTCGCTACGAGCTCTTTTTCGAGCTTCTGCTGGACCATGTGTCGCGCCTGATCCGGACCCAGGCCATGGGCGGAGGGGAGGGGGCGGATCGAGCCCTGGCCGCCCGCCTGATTGGCGAGGCCAAACTTGCCTCCTGGGCCGGCTTGTGGGAAAGAGTGGCCGCAGACAAGGCCGAGGTGGATGCCCTCAATCTCGACCGCAAGGCCTTCATTCTCGAGACGTTCTCGCGCCTCGAGGCCCTGGCCGGAAGTTAGCTCGAACATCCCTTTGGAAGCTCGCCGACGATGACCTGGTTCATGCTCGAAATGGTGCTCTCCGCCCGAATGTGAGGCGCGGCATCCCTTTGGCCCTACGGGCGCATTGACGAGCACAGCCATCCCTTCCGGACAAGGACACGAGGTCCCATGAGCGGGCGCAAAAAGTTCTATATCACCACGGCGATTTCTTATCCGAACGGCGTACCGCACATCGGCCACGCCTACGAGGCCATCGCGACCGACGTCATCGCGCGCTTCGAGCGCCTCGACGGCAAGGACGTCTTCTTTCTGACCGGCACCGACGAGCACGGCCTCAAGATGAAGCAGACCGCGGTCAAGGAAGGCCTGACGCCGCGCGCGCTCGCCGATCGCAACTCGGCTCGCTTCGTCGAGATGGTCGAGATGCTCGGTCTTTCGAACGACGATTTCATCCGCACGACTGAGGAGCGTCACTACGAGGCCTCGGCCGAGATCTGGCGCCGCATGGAAGCGGCCGGCGACATCTTCAAGAAGAAGTACGGCGGTTGGTACTCGGTGCGCGACGAGACCTACTACAAGGAAAGCGAGACCGAGGTGCGGGACGGCGCGCGTTACGCGACGCCGACCGGAACGCCCGTGGAGTGGAACGAGGAAGAAACCTACTTCTTCCGCCTTTCCTCTTATCAGGACAGGCTCCTAGACCTTTACGAGAAGAACCCCGATTTCATCCTGCCGATCGAGCGGCGGAACGAGGTCGTGAGCTTCGTCAAAATGGGGCTCGAGGATCTGTCGATTTCGCGCTCGACGCTCGACTGGGGCATTCCCGTTCCCGGCGCGCCGGGACACGTCATGTACGTGTGGGTCGATGCGCTGACGAATTACGTGACCGCGACCGGGCTGCTCAATTCGCCCAAGGGCGCACGCGCCGATTACTGGCCGGCTGACGTCCACGTCATCGGCAAGGACATCGTGCGCTTTCACGCTGTCTATTGGCCGGCCTTCCTGATGAGCGCTGGTATCGAGCTGCCGAAACGCATCTTCTCGCACGGCTTCGTGCTCAACAAGGGTGAGAAGATTTCGAAATCGGTCGGCAACGTCGTCGACCCCGTCGATCTCGTCAAAGCCTTCGGCGTCGATCAGGTGCGCTACTTCTTCCTGCGCGAGGTCAATTTCGGCCAGGACGGCAACTATAGCCAGGAGGCGATCGTCAACCGCATCAACGCGGATCTGGCGAACAACCTCGGCAACCTGGCGCAGCGCTCGCTGTCGATGATCTTCAAGAACTGCGACGGCAAGATCCCGACGCCCGGAGCTCTGAGCGAAACGGATACTGCGATCCTTGCGCAAGCCGATGCGCTTTATGCCGAGGCCCGCGAGGCCATGCATAAGCAGGCGGTGACGAAATATCTCGATGCCGTATGGGCCGTCATTGCCGAAGCCAACCGCTACTTCGCGGCCGAGGAGCCTTGGGCCAAGAAGAAGACCGACCCGGCGCGTATGGAGACAATCCTCTATGTGACGGCGGAGCTCGTCCGCCAGTTCGCCATTCTCATACAACCCGTGATGCCGGCTTCCGCGGCAAAACTGTTGGATGCGCTGGCCCTTGCGCCCGAAGCCCGCGGCTTCGATATGCTGGGCAGCGCAGGGCGTCTGAAACCAGGTAGCGCCATTCCGGAGCCCCAGGGCGTTTTCCCGCGTTACGTCGATCCCGAAGAGGCCGCGAAAGCGGCACCCCAGCCCAAGCCCAAGAAAGGCGGGAAGGCGGAGACGTCATAACCTTAAGTCCCCTCTCTCCGTATCAATGGGGAGAGGGAGGAGTTCTCATGCTGGTTGATCACCACTGCCACCTGGACTTTCCGGACTTCGCCGCCGATCTCGACGGTGTGGTGGCACGCGCACGCGCGGCCGGTGTCGGCACCATGGTGACGATCTCGACGCGCATTCGCAAATTCGATCAGGTGCTCGCCGTCGCCGAGCGCTTCGACGATGTCTATTGCTCGGTCGGCACGCATCCGCACAATGCGCACGAGGAGCTGGACTTCAAGACAGCCGATATCGTGCGTCTGGCCCAGCATCCGAAGGTCGTCGCGATCGGCGAGGCCGGTCTCGACTATCACTACAAGCACTCGACGCCTGAAGCGCAGGCGGAAGGATTCCGCAATCACATCGCTGCCGCGCGCGAGACGGGCCTGCCGCTGGAGATTCACACGCGCGAAGCCGACGACGACACACTGCGCATTCTCGAGGACGAACACGCCGAGGGCGGTGCCTTTCCCGCCATCCTGCATTGCTATACCGGCGGCAAGGCACTGGCACTGCGCGCTGTCGAGCTGGGCCTCTACGTCTCCTTCAGCGGCGTCATCACCTTCAAGAAGACAGAAGCTCTGCGCGAGATCGCAAGCCTGGTGCCGCTCGATCGCATCCTCGTCGAAACCGATGCGCCCTTCCTTGCGCCCATTCCTTATCGCGGCAAGACCAACGAGCCGGCTTATGTCGCGCACACGGCCGCAACGGTCGCCGAAGTGCGCGGCATCACACCCGACGCGCTCGCGAAGGCGACGACCGACAACTTCTACCGTCTGTTCAAGAAGGCCAAGCGCCCCGCCGCAAAGGACACTGCGGCCGCATGAGCCTGCGCATCACGATACTGGGCTGCGGCTCATCCGGCGGCGTGCCACGCATCGGCTCCATGTGGGGCAAGTGCGACCCGTCAAATCCAAAAAACAGGCGCCGCCGCTGCTCCATCCTGGTTGAGCAGCGCTCGAAGGACGGCGCCACGATCGTGCTTGTCGATACGCCGCCGGACCTGCGCGAGCAGCTCCTCTCCGTCCGGGCTGACTCGCTCGATGGCGTCCTCTATACGCACGACCACGCAGATCACACGCACGGCATCGATGACCTGCGCATGGTCGCATACGCCATGAAGCGGCGCGTCGATTGTTATTTCGACGCCGCCACGCGGGCGAGCCTCCTATCGCGTTTCGCCTACTGCTTCACGACGCCCGCCGGCTCCAATTATCCGCCGATCCTGATGGCGAAGGATCTCATCCCAGGCCGGCCCGTTGTCATCGGAGGGGCAGGGGGCAACCTTGAAGCGCTGCCTGTTCTGCAGGATCACGGCGATATCCCTTCGCTCGGTTTCCGCTTCGGCAACGTCGCCTATTCGCCAGACATCTCTGCGCTGCCTCCCGAGTCCGAAAGCTCCATGCAGGGTCTCGACCTCTGGATCATCGACGCGCTGCGCTACACGCCGCATCCGAGCCATTTCAGCGTTAAGCAAGCGCTCGATCAGGTCGAGCGTGCCGGCGCCAAGCGAGCCATCCTGACTCACATGACCGGCGATCTCGATTACGAAGCGCTGAAGCGCGAGCTCCCGCCTAACGTCGAGCCGGCCTACGACGGCATGGTCATCGAGATAGACTAAGCGTCATTGCTGCTCGCGACCTCGGCCTGCGAGCGTTTCCAGGCCCGGTAGCCAACCGTCTCTCCGTGCATGTCGGAGGAGGCCAAGACGAGCTCGACGGCGAGCGGCGCCACGTCGGCGGGAAGCGCCAGCGGCCTCTGATCTTCACCCGGGAAGGCCTTGGTCCGCAGAGCTGTGCGCATGGGGCCGGGATCGAGAAGGCCGACGCGAACGGCGGTATTCGCGCACTCCTCGGCATAGGTCCTGGCCAACATATCGAGGCCAGCCTTCGACACTGCATAAGGACCCCAGTAAGCGAGATCGCCCGCCGCTGCACCGGACGTCACGAACAGCACGCGGGCGGCGCGAGCCAGCTTGAAAAGCGGATCCAGAGTGCGGATCAGGCGCCAGTTGGCGTTGAGGTTCACATCCATGACCGTCGACCAGGCATCGGCCGTGATGTGCGGCAGCGGCGACAGCGGTCCCAGGATACCGGCCGCGCCGACGAAGATGTCCAGCTTGCCCCAGCGCTGATAGAGCGCCGGACCGATCTGGTCGATCTTGTCTCCGGCCGTGAGGTCGAGCTTCAGGATGGTCGCCGAGCTGCCTGCGGCGCGGATCTCGTCGTCGAGCTCCTCGAGCGCTCCGGCCGAGCGCGCCAGGATGACGACATGTGCGCCTTCGTGCGCCAGCGCCAACGCGATCGCACGACCGAGCCCTCGGGAGGCTCCCGTAACGAGAGCGATCTGACCCTTGAGGCGCTTCTGAGCAGTCATGGACGAGGTTCCGGAAACAACGGCGGGCAAACGCGTATCTGCGTTCTAGACCATGACCCGCTTCAGTCCGAAGCGTGAGTCATTGTCTCAATAAGAGTGCTAGCGCCAGCTGGCCCGCGAGAGCAAGCTCGCAAGCCGGTCTGAGTTTCCAAAAAAAGCAAATTAACCAGGAAGGGGCCGGCCTAGACGGCCGGCCGCGAACAAACCTCAGCCGACTTCCGCAAGCAGCGAGAGCTGACGCGACGAAGCCTGACCGTTCTGGTCCGTAAGCTGCGTCGGATACTCGCCCGTGAAGCAGTGGTCAGTGAATTGCGGGTTGTGCGCGTCGCGATGGTCGTAGCCGACGGCGCGATAGATGCCGTCCACCGAAAGGAACGCGAGGCTGTCGGCGCCCATGAACTCACGCATGCCGGCGAGATCGAAGTTGGCAGCCAGCAGCGCCGTCTTGCTCGGCGTATCGATGCCGTAATAGTCCGAGTGCGTGATGGGCGGCGACGAGATGCGCATATGCACCTCTTTGGCGCCCGCTTCGTACACGAGCTGGACGATCTTCTTCGAGGTCGTGCCGCGCACCACGCTGTCGTCGATCAGGACGACACGCTTGCCACGGAGAACGCCGGCATTGCCCGAATGCTTGAGCTTGACGCCGAGCTGACGGATGCGCTGCTCGGGCTCGATGAAGGTGCGGCCCACGTAGTGATTGCGGATGATGCCGAGCTCGAACGGGATCCCGGATTCGCGTGCATAACCGATTGCCGCGGGAACGCCGGAGTCGGGGATCGGCACGATCACGTCGGCATCGGCCGGCGCTTCGCGTGCGAGCTGTACGCCCATCTGCTGACGTACGTCATAGACGGAACGCCCGCCAATGACACTGTCAGGGCGGGCGAAATAGATGTACTCGAAAATGCAAGGACGCGCGGCGCGGCGCGGATAGGGCCGGTGGCTCTCGAGGCCCTCGGCCGTGATGACCACGACCTCGCCGTTCTCGACCTCGCGCACGAACTCGGCGCCGACGATATCGAGTGCGCAGGTCTCCGAAGCGAGCACATAGGCTTCGCCGATGCGGCCGATGACGAGCGGCCGGATACCTACGGGATCACGCGCGCCGATCAGCATGTCGTTGGTGAGGCAGACGAGCGCCCATGCGCCTTCGATCTGGCGCGTCGCTTCGATGAACCGCTCCACCATGCGCCGCTTCTTTGAGCGCGACAAGAGGTGGAGGATGACCTCTGTATCAGAGGTGGAGGGGAAGATGGCGCCCGAGAGGATGAGCTCCTGGCGGAGCGTGAGGGCATTGGTGAGGTTGCCGTTGTGGGCGACCGCGAAGCCGCCGGTATCGATATCGGCATAAAGCGGCTGGACGTTCTTGAGGGCCGGCTCGCCGGTGGTGGAGTAGCGGTTGTGCCCGACGGCCATCGAGCCTTTGAGGCGATGAATGACGGAGGCTTCGTTGAAATTATCGCCTACGAGGCCGAGGTGCCGCTCGGCGTGGAATTGCTTGCCGTCGTAGCTGACGATGCCGGCGGCTTCCTGGCCTCGGTGTTGGAGCGCGTGCAACCCGAGGGCTGTGATGGCCGCGGCTTCGGGGTGTCCAAATACACCGAAGACTCCGCATTCCTCTCGGAGTCTGTCGTCGCCCATCCGTGAATAGCCGAAATCAGGGAACTGATCGTCCCCGCGCTCGTGCGCCATGGCTGCCTCCCGCTAAAGCATCCGCCGCAACATCAATTGGATGGTCGATTCAAGTCTTTACTCGACCGTCGCGGCTGACCTGAAGCCCGAATATCGAACCAAGCCCGCCAGCTTGCGTGACGTATATATGATAAGTTCGAGCACGTTAAAGAGATATGTGGGGCGACATCTTAACTTATGCTCACCCTATTGCGCGGGGGGCTCAGTCGTTGCAGGCGCCGGCTGGGTCAGCGAGGTCGGCATATGCGTCTCCAGGACACTGCGGATGGAGTTCCCGGTAGAACGGATATAGGGCGTTGAAAGGCCGTCGCGAATCCAGGGCAGATGCTGCGACTCGTCCGGAATGAACGAGGCGTAGAACATGTAGGGGATCACAACCAGAAGGAAGCCCCTCACAAGTCCGAACAGAAAGCCTAAAATGCGATCGATCATGCCGACGCTGCTGTCGAGGATCGCATCCGAGATCCGTGCAGTGATCAAATGCACGATGATGAGAACGATAAGGAAAATGACCGCGCCGATGGCGATCTGAGCCACGGCGACCTGGGTGCCGAGCTGCTGGGCCATATCCTCGGCCACTTTTTTGTAGTTCAGCACGAAGAAGAGCGTCGCGCCCGCCGCCGCCACCCATGACAGGATCGACATCAGCTCGCGCGTAAGCCCGCGGTACATGGCGAGCAGCGCCGAGATGAAACATACCGCGATGAGAGCGGCGTCGAGATACGTCAGCGGCCCGATCATGGCCTAGGCTCCAAAAGGCTGGTGGCAATCGTCAGGAATTGGATTTCCCCGCGCCGTTGAGGTTGCACGCCCCGAGGCCCTCCGCAAGCTCCTTGAGATGACTTATGCGATCGAGCTTGAGCCGCGTTGCGTCCGCGCCGCTTTCCCCACCCGTCGGAATGACGGCCTGCGTGAATCCGAGCTTTTGGGCCTCTTTGAGCCGAAGTCCCATGTGCGGGCTGGCCCGGACGGCACCTGAAAGCGAAATTTCCCCGAAATAGATGCGCTCTGCCGGCAGCGCTACGTTGGTGATCGACGCCAAAAGCGCCGCCGCAGCCGCAAGATCTGCGGCGGGTTCGACGATGCGCAGGCCACCGGCCACATTGAGATAAACGTCGTGGTGCGCGAAGGAGACGCCGCAGCGCGCTTCCAGCACCGCTATGAGCATCGCGAGCCGGCTTTGCTCCCAGCCGACCACAGCCCTGCGGGGTGTGCCGAGACCCGACGGTGCGACCAAAGCCTGGATTTCGACCAGGATGGGCCTGGTGCCTTCCATGCCGGCGAACACGGCCGACCCTGGAGCGTGGGCGTCACGATCACCGAGGAACAACTCCGATGGATTGGCGACCTCCCTGAGGCCTGCCCCTGCCATCTCGAAGACGCCGATCTCGTCGGTGGCGCCGAAGCGGTTCTTGGTCGAGCGCAGAATGCGGAACGTGTGTCCACGGTCACCCTCGAATGAAAGGACCGTATCCACGACGTGCTCGACGGCCTTGGGTCCGGCGATCTGTCCATCCTTGGTCACGTGGCCGACAAGCAGAAGCGCGCAACCGGCACCCTTGGCGTAGCGCACCAGGGATTGCGTCGCGGCGCGAACCTGGCTGACCGTGCCCGGCGCCGCGTCGAGCGCGTCGGTCCAGAGCGTCTGGATGGAATCGACGACGACGAGGTCGGCGTCCTTCTCGTTGGCGAGCGTCGCCAGGATATTGGTGAGGCTTGTCTCTGCCGCGAGCGCCACCGCGGCATCGGTTAGCCCCAGCCGCGAGGCGCGCAGCCGCACTTGTGCTGCCGCTTCCTCGCCCGAGAAATAGATGGCCCGCCGGCCCGAGCGCGCTAGCGCCGCGGCGAGCTGCAGCAGGAGCGTGGATTTGCCGATGCCGGGCTCGCCCGCAATGAGGAGCACCGATCCCGGCACGATGCCGCCGCCGGTCACACGGTCAAGCTCGGGCATGCCGGTCGAGAAACGCGGCGCTTCTTCAGGGGCGCCAGCAAGCCCTTCGAGAACCACCGCCTGGCCTCGCGTCGCCTTCTGCAGTCCGCCGCCTGGAGGCTGCACGGAGGGCGCTTCCTCGACGATGGTGTTCCATTCACCGCAAGAGGCGCACTTTCCCGCCCAGCGCGGCGACACAGCTCCGCAGTTCTGACAGACGAAACTGCTCTTGGCCGCCTTGGCCATGGGATCAGATCCCTTCGCCGACGTAACGCCGATGAAAACGCGTGCCGAGCCGCGTCAGAACCTCATAGCCGATGGTACCCGCGGCCGTGCCCATGGCTTCGAGGGTGAGGCCAGGGCCGACGAACGTCGCGAGGTCGCCGCGCTCCACGGGACGCTTTACATCCGTGACATCCACGGTGATGAGGTCCATGGAGACCCGCCCGACGATGGGCGCTATCGCGCCACCGATGCCTACACGGCCACCGGCATGCCCGTTGGAACCAAGAGCCCGCGCGATGCCGTCGCCATAGCCCGCTGCAACCACGGCAACGCGGGACGGCCGCGCCGCCCTCCAGGTCCCCGAGTAGCCCACGGTCTCACCGGGTGCCACGTCCCGCACCTGAAGCACGCGCGCCGCGATGCTGACGGCAGGCCGGACCGGCGTCTGCCCTCCCTTGAAGGCTTGGCCGCCATACAACGCATAGCCTGGCCGCACGAGGTCGTAGTGATAGGCGGGCCCGAGCATGAGCCCGTCCGATGCAGCGAGGCTCGCCGGCGCATTGGGAAGCCGCGCGCGCAGGTGATCGAACACGATGCGTTGCGCCTCGCTCTTGGGATCCGCGGGATCGTCGGCTGAGGCGAGGTGGCTCATGACCAAGCGCAGATCGATCGGAGCCAGGAGGCTGCTGTCCATCGCGATGACCTGGATCTCGACTTCCGAAAGTCCGAGCCGGTTGAGACCGCTGTCTACGTGCAGCGCGGCCGGCAGCCGCCGATTGTGGGTGCGCGCATAGGCGGACCACTCGCGAACTTCCTGGATGCTCGAAAGCACGGGAATGGCACCGACCCGGTCGAGTACCTTCGCCGAACCCGAGACGAGCCCGTCGAGCGCGAAGACGGCTGCGTTCGGCACCAACGCCGCGGCGGCGCCGGCTTCATCAGGCGTGGCGATGAAGAAAGCCCGGCATCCGGCACTCCAGAGCGCTGGGATCACGCGCGCGGCGCCGAGCCCATACGCATCGGCCTTCACCACGGCTCCGCACTGGGCCGGCCGCACGCCGTCCGCGAGCGTCCGCCAGTTGGCGCCGATCTGGGCGAGATCGACCGTGACTACGCCGGTCGTGCCCGAAGGGAGGTCGGAGGCTGTCATGAGAGAGCGAGCCTCTCCGTGCCATGTCGGAGACCAGCCTCCGGCATGCTGCGGAGGGGAAACGTCACTCGTAGCGCTCGGGCAGCTGGAACTCCTTGGCGAGGTTGCCGAAGCGCGTGAACTGGCTCTCGAACGCGAGCTGCACCGCGCCCACCGGGCCGTGGCGCTGCTTGCCGATGATCACCTCGGCCTTGCCCGACACGGCCATCATTTGGGTCTGCCAATCGCTGAACTCCGCCGTGCCTTCCCGAGGTTTCGTACGCTCGACGTAGTATTCCTCACGGAATACGAACATGACCACGTCGGCGTCCTGCTCGATCGAGCCCGACTCACGCAGATCTGAGAGCTGCGGGCGCTTGTCCTCGCGCTGCTCCACCTGACGCGAGAGCTGGGAAAGGGCGATAATCGGCACCACCAGCTCTTTGGCAAGGGCTTTTAGCCCGGTCGTAATCTCTGTGATCTCCTGCACGCGGTTGCCGTCGCGCTTGGAGGAGCCTGACAAGAGCTGGAGGTAGTCGACGATCAGAAGGTCCAAACCTTTTTGACGCTTGAGTTTTCTGGCGCGAGCCGCAAGCTGCGCGATGGAGATGCCGCCGGTCTGGTCGATGTAGAGAGGAGCTTTGCTCATCTCCTGCGACACGGAGACAAGCTTCCTGAACTCGTCCTCGGTGATCATGCCGCGGCGGATCTTCTCGGATGCGATTTCGGCCTGCTCGGAAAGAATACGCGTCGCGAGCTGCTCGGCCGACATTTCGAGCGAGAAGAAGCCGACCCGCCCGCCGTCGATGGTCTTCTCCGTTCCGTCCGATTGGGTCTCGGAACGATACGCCTTGGCGATGTTGTAGGCGATGTTGGTCACGAGCGCCGTCTTACCCATCGACGGTCGGCCGGCGAGGATGATGAGGTCTGACGACTGCAGGCCGCCCATCTTGTTGTCGAGATCCGAAAGCCCGGTTGCGAGGCCCGAAAGGTGCCCGTCGCGTTCGTAGGCGGCGTTGGCCATGTCGATGGCATGGGTCAGCGCGCTGCCGAACGTCATGAAGCCTTGGCCGTACTTGCCGCGCTCGGCAAGATCGTAAAGCCGCGTCTCGGCCTCGTGGATCTGCGTCTCGGGCGGGAAGTCGATCGGAGCGTCGTACGCGATGTTGACCATGTCCTCGCCGAGCATGATCAGCGACCGGCGCACGGCCAGATCGTAGACCGTGCGGCCATAGTCTTCGGCGTTGATGATGGTCGTGGCGTTGGCGGCGAGGCGGCCGAGATACTGCGGCACCGTCAGATTGGCATCGATCGGCTCTGCGTGATCGAAGAAGGTCTTGAGCGTGATCGGCGTGGCCTGCTTGCCCGCCTGGATCATCTTCGCAGCCGTCTCGTAGATCTGGCCGTGGATCGGGTCGAAAAAGTGCGTCGTCTCGAGGAACGCCGAAACGCGGTCCATGGCCTCGTTATTGACCAGGATCGCGCCTAGAAGCGCCTGTTCGGCCTCGATATTGTTGGGGGCTTCACGGAACGGCACCGCGGCGTCGTTTGCTGCGGTTCCGGGGCTGCTGACGGGGAGGAATGCGGGGTTTGCCATGGCCCGGAAGCTAGCCAAACCGGCGAGTCGCCGCGAGACGCAACCTTGCCAGTCCCCGTTACCCACACGCTGTAAAATTTCTCCTTGAGTGAGGCGAATCACAACGCGACTGGACGGGCGCCCCAAAAAGCTGCGGCCGGCGCTTCAAACGAAGAGCCGGCCGCAGCTTTGAACAGGTAATGCTCGAAGCGATTATGCTTCTTCGCCTTCCGCGGCAGCCTCGGCCGGGCCAGCGCCTTCCTCGAACACGGCGTCGGGGTTGAAGGTCTCGAGCTCGAGCTTCTCCTCCTTGACGACCGTAACGTCCTCACCGCGGGCCTGCTTTTCGGCTTCATCCTGCGAGCGGGCGACGTTGATGGTGACCGTGACGAGCACCTCAGGGTGGAGAGCGATTCTGGTCTCGTGCAGACCCAGCGTCTTGATCGGCTTGTCCAGGATTACCTGGCGGCGATCGATGGTGAAGCCACCCTCGGTGACGACGTCGGAGAGATCGCGCGTCGAGACGGAGCCGTAGAGCTGGCCCGTGTCGCCGGCGGAACGGATGGCGACGAAGGTCTTGCCCTCGAGCTTGCCTGCAACAGCCTCGGCTTCCTTCTTGAGTTCGAGGTTATTGGCTTCGAGCTGCGCGCGCTGGGTCTCGAACTGAGCGAGGTTGTCCTTGGTGGCGCGCAGAGCCTTCTTCTGCGGCAGGAGATAGTTGCGCGCGAAGCCGTCCTTGACGGTGACGACGTCGCCCATCTGGCCGAGGCGACCGATGCGCTGCAAAAGAATGACCTGCATGATGTGTACTCCTTTTCGAAATGAGAGATGTTTTGATCAGGTTGAGCTGTCGGCCGGCGGCGATTTCGCGTAGCGGGCACGAAAGTTGAAGACGGGTTCCGAGATGCCGATCAACGCGACCGGCACCGCAACCCAGAAATTGAACAGAAGCAGCACACCATAGAGTCCCCAAAGTGCGAAGGGGCGCCACGGCTGGCCGCGTGTCGTGTAGTGAATGACGGCTAGACCGAGCAGCAGGAAGGCGATGAAGAGCGCTCCCGCAAAAGCCTTCGCCAATTGTCCTGGAATGCCATCGAGCATGATGCCCAGAAGCGCCGCGCCGAAAATAAGCGCGGTCCCTTTTGGAAACTCGATGACGGAGAGATCGGGCCAGGGACGCGTGAGCTGGCCCGAGGCGAGCGTGATGCGTCCGGCGAGCCAAAGATTGAACAAGAGGCTCGCGATCCACGACGCGGCCGAAGCCAGCGGAAACAGAGCGACGGTGACCTCCGACATCGCTTGAATGTCGCTGTCGCTGATCTGTGTGCCGTCCGGCATGGTGGCCATGCCGTCTTTGATGGCTGCGCGGAAGAAGTCCGCGAGCAAGCTCTTGAGCTGCTCCATGTCGCCGCCGAGCAAGAGGATCGACGCAAGCGACAGCGCTGCGGCTATGACAGCTGACCAGACGATGAGGCGTCCCGGCGGATACCATTCGAGCGCCGGCGGCCCAGCGCCCTCAGCTGCGAGCGGACGCGCCAGAAGAGCCAGATATGTGAGCACGATCATCGGAGCCACCTGGGCCACGGCGAAGGTGAGCGCCACCACGGGCCCGGCCCCCAATCCGACCACGAGCACGCCGGAAACGCCGGCCGCAATCGCGGCGCGCGGACCCCAGCCGAGTCCGGCGAGAGCCAAAGGTAGCGGGGTGATGAAGAAAAGGATGAAGCGGGTGACAAAAAGACCGGTGGTCGCGGAGGCGAATACCACCGCCGCAACCAAACCCAATCCTGCTCCGATGAGGAGGTTCTGTCTCATGTCCCAGCTGTCCCGCGCCTGAGGCGGTTAGGGACGGGGAGCACGAGGCTCCACCATCCCAACCCATGGAAAAAAGGTCTTACTTCAGAACGTACGGCAGAAGCCCGAGGAAGCGCGCGCGCTTGATGGCGCGGGCGAGCTCACGCTGCTTCTTGGCCGAAACGGCCGTGATACGGCTCGGCACGATCTTGCCGCGCTCAGAAATGTAACGGCCGAGGAGGCGAACGTCCTTGTAGTCGATCTTCGGCGCCTGATCGCCCGAGAACGGGCAGGTCTTGCGGCGACGATGGAACGGGCGGCGAGCCTGTGCGATTTCTTGAATCTCTGCCATGGTTTAAGCCTCCGATCCGCCGGGTTTGTTGTCTCTGGGCGGGCGCGGAGGGCGCGGGCCACGGTCGTCTGAACGAGGAGCGCCTGCATCGCGCGGAGCGCCGCCTTCACGAGGGGGGCGGGCGCGGAACGTCGAGCCGCCTTCGCCGCCGCCACCGCCGCTGAAGCCCCCGCGGTCACCACCACGGAAGCCACCACGATCGCCGCCGCGGAAACCACCGCGATCACCGCCGCGGAAGCCGCCACGATCACCACCGCGCTCGCCACGGTCGTCGCGATCGGACTTGCGCATCTGGATCGAGGGCTCGGTCTCGAGCTCATCGACGCGGATGGTCATGAAGCGAACGATGTCCGTGGAGAGGCTCATGCGCCGCTCCATCTCGTTCACGGCAGCCGACGGCGCCTCGATGTTGAGCAGCGAGTAGTGGGCCTTGCGGCTCTTCTTGATCTTGAAAGCGAGGCCCTTGAGGCCCCAGTATTCGGATTTCGTGACCTTGCCGCCACCTTCGGTGATGACATCGGTGTATTCTTTCGTCAGCGCTTCGACCTGCTGCTGAGAAACGTCCTGGCGCGCCAGGAAGACATGCTCGTATAGAGGCATGCGTGGCCCTTCCGGTCAGATGTTGACTGCGGCATGCCGCAGGCCACCTGCGCTTCGGCGCAAAGCCCCTTATGGGCCCTGAAAGGCCCAAAGGTACCCAAAGAGCGGAGACACCGGGGAACGGACCTAAGTCCTGCTGCCGGATCTCAACGACCCGAACAGCCCCGTTCAGCCTCCAACCGAAGCGTGTGACGCGGCGACTTATAAGGAAATCGCCGCGAGCAGCAAGCGGAATTTGGCAAGGTTAACGGCTCGGGGGCTGCCGCGCTCGCCCATGCAGGCTTTAGCGACGCAGGGCCAGAAAAGCGTGGAGGGCAATGCCCATACCCCAGCCAGCCGCCACCCACAGGACCCAGTAGGGACCACCGGCGACCACGTTGAGTGCGACCAGAAGCGCCATCACGAGCGCATATGCGATCAGATGGTGCCGGAGGCCCCGGCGGGACGGCGATTCCGGCATTGGGCGGGCGATTGAAGTGGCCATCAAAGGTACTCCTGTGTTTGCGTGGGTCTACATGGGACAATTCCACCCTGGGCGATAGACCAGACTCCGGCGGCAGTCTGTCACTCCAGGGCTTGACAAGCGCCGACGTCCCATGCCGTAAGCCGCACCAGCATTGTTTGGTGGCATTGAAGATGCCTCGAGCCCTAACTGAAGAGGTTGTGGTGGCACGCGCATTCGTCTTTCCAGGTCAGGGAAGCCAGGACGTCGGCATGGGCAAGGATCTGGCCGCTGCCTATCCCGCAGCCCGCGAAGTCTTCGAGGAAGTTGACGACGCGCTGGGCCAGAAGCTCACCACGATCATGTGGGAAGGCCCGAAAGAGACCCTGACCCTGACCGAGAACGCACAGCCGGCACTGATGGCGGTTTCCATGGCCGTCATGCGCGTGCTCGAGCGTGAAAAGGGCTTCTCGCTGAAAGACAGCGTCAAATTCGTCGCCGGCCATTCGCTCGGCGAATATTCGGCGCTTGCCGCCGCGGGCGCGTTCACGCTTTCAGACGCCGCGCGCCTCCTGAAGCTTCGCGGCAAGGCCATGCAGGCCGCTGTGCCCGTCGGCCAGGGCGCTATGACCGCGCTGCTCGGCGTCGGCATCGACGTGGCCAAGCAGGTGGCCGAGGCCGCCGCGCAGGGCGAGGTCTGCGAGGTCGCCAACGACAACGAGCCCACGCAGGTCGTGCTCTCCGGACATAAAACAGCGCTCGATCGCGTGCCTGAGGCCGGCAAGGCCTTCGGCGTGCGGCGCGCCGTGCCGCTGCCGGTCTCTGCCCCCTTCCATTGCTCGCTAATGCGCCCCGCCGCGGATGCGATGGCCGAGGCGCTGGCCAACGTCACCGTCCGGGCACCCGTCGTGCCCGTCGTCGCCAACGTTCTCGCCGCACCCATCAGCGACCCCGAAGAGATCAAGCGGCGTCTCGTCGAGCAGGTCACCGGCACCGTGCGCTGGCGCGAGTGCATCACTTACATGGGCGCCAACGGCATCACCGATGTGTTCGAGGTCGGATCTGGGAAGGTGCTTGCCGGGCTCGCAAAGCGCATCGTGAAGGAGCTCAACGCGACGAGCATCGGTGTTCCCGCCGATATCGACGCGGCGCTGCCTTTGCTGACATCCTAATCGCCCAATACGCCTCAAGGAGTAGTGAAATATGTTTGATCTAACGGGCAAGAAAGCTCTCGTCACCGGTGCGACGGGCGGCATCGGCGCGGGCATCGCGCGGGCCTTCCACCAAGCCGGTGCCGAGGTCGCGATTTCCGGCCGTCAGGTCGACAAGCTCGACGCGCTCGCGAAGGAGCTCGGCGATCGCGTGCATGTCACGCCCTGCGATCTCGCTGACAAGGAGCAGGTAGCCAAGCTCATTGACAACGCCATTGCGAAGCTCGGCCGCGTCGACATCCTCGTCAACAACGCCGGCCTAACCAGAGACAACCTGTTCATGGTGATGAAGGACGAACAGTGGGACGACGTTATCAACGTCAACCTGACCTCGACCTTCATGCTCTGCCGCGCTGGGACGCGTCACATGCTGCGCTCCAAGACGGGCTATGGACGCATCATCAATATCGCGTCCATCTCGGGCATTCTCGGAAATCCCGGACAGGGCAACTATTCGGCATCCAAGGCCGGCATGATCGGCATGACCAAATCACTGGCTCGTGAGGTTGCAAATCGCGGCATTACGGCCAACTGTATCGCACCAGGCTTCATCAAGACGGCGATGACCGACGTTCTGAATGAGAAGCAGGTGGCCGAAATTTCGCAGCACATTCCGGCTCAGCGATTCGGAACACCGGAAGATATCGCCGCCGCTGCCGTCTATCTGGCGAGCATCGAGGCAGGCTACATGACCGGACAAACCCTGCACGTGAACGGCGGTATGGCCATGGTGTAGTTGGTTTGGTTAATGGCGCCGATCTTCCTAGGTCTTTGAGACTTGGGGCAAACTGTCTCGTGACGCGAGGCTCAAGATCGGTTCTATGACTAGGCGCCCGGAGCTGGCAATGCTCCGGGAGATATGTTAACGAGCCTCGTTTTTTTGCTGCGCAACTTAGGAAAAGGCCCTAACGATCACGCTCACGCGATGTCGTCCGGGTCCACCCCTTGAAAGCGCCGCCGATAAGTGAGGCGAGGGGGCTCTTCTTGCCCCATAATGACCCCGGCGCCGGACGGGTTCGTAGAGAAGAAAGCAAAACGTTTTTACATCACAGGGACGCGAGGGAAGACGATGAGCGATGTCGCAGAGCGCGTGAAGAAGATTGTCGTGGAGCATTTGGGCGTTGAGGCCGAGAAGGTCACTGAGAACGCCAGCTTCATCGATGATCTTGGCGCCGACAGCTTGGACACGGTTGAGCTTGTTATGGCGTTCGAGGAAGAATTCGGATGCGAAATTCCGGATGATGCCGCCGAGCACATTCTGACGGTTGGCGATGCCGTCAAGTTTCTCGAAAAGAACGCAACGGCCGCTTGAGCCTGAGCGTGATCGCGCGGCGGCGTTGCGAAAGCAACGTCGCGAGGGCGACCCGCGCGATCGTCGTATTCGCGCTCAATGGAGCGCGGCCGTTCAATCTTGATATCGAAGCCGCTCGACGCGGATCGAACATCGGGACGGGGCATTAGCCAACGACATCGTGCGATGGTCGAACTCTCGGCCGCGTGCGCAAATGAATCCCTTCCGGTTCAGGCCGGATCGGATTGATATCGGAGAGGCGGGGTGCGCGAAGCAGCGATGCGGTTTCGAGATCGCAAACGCACCCCCCGGTTAAATTGCACACGGACCAGAAAACCATGCGCCGCGTTGTAATCACTGGGCTCGGAATCGTTTCTCCCGTCGGCTGCGGAGTTGATGCTGCGTGGAGCAATTTGCTCGCCGGCAAAAGCGGCGCACGCCGTGTCGAAGAATTCGAAGTCTCCGATATCACCTGCCAGATCGCGTGCTTCGTTCCACGCGGCTCATACGCCGACGGCAAGTTCAATGCCGACGATTGGATGGAGCCGAAGGAGCAGCGCAAGGTCGACGACTTCATCATCTACGCGATGGCTGCCGCCGATCAGGCCATCAAGGATTCAGGCTTCGATCTCAAGACGCCCGAGCATCAAGAGCGCGCTGGCGTGCTCATCGGCTCCGGCATCGGCGGCCTATCCGGAATCGCCGACACGTCGATCCTTCTCAAGGAGAAGGGTCCGCGTCGCGTTTCGCCATTCTTCATTCCAGGCCGCCTCATCAATCTCGCGTCGGGCTACGTCTCGATCAAGCATCAGCTCAAGGGCCCGAACCACGCCGTGGTCACGGCTTGCTCGACGGGCACACATGCCATCGGTGATGCAGCGCGCCTCATTGCGCTCGACGACGCAGACGTCATGGTCGCTGGCGGCACCGAGAGTCCGATCTGCCGCATCGCGCTTGCAGGCTTCGCCGCCTGCCGCGCTCTTTCGACCGGTTTCAACGATCGCCCGACCGAAGCATCGCGCCCCTACGACAAGGATCGCGACGGGTTCGTGATGGGCGAGGGCGCGGGCGTCGTCGTGCTCGAAGAATACGAGCGCGCCAAGGCCCGCGGCGCCAAGATCTATGGCGAGATCATCGGCTACGGTCTTTCGGGCGACGCCTATCACATCACCGCTCCGACCGAGGACGGCGATGGTGCCTATCGCTGCATGGCTGCTGCCCTGAAGCGTGCAGGCATCGAGGCGAGCGACATCGATTACGTCAACGCGCACGGCACCTCGACGCCGATGGGCGACGAGATCGAGCTCGGCGCCGTCGAGCGCCTGTTCGGCAATGCCGCCGGTAAGCTCGCCATGTCTTCGACCAAGTCGGCGGTCGGCCATCTGCTCGGAGCAGCAGGCGCGGTTGAGGCCGTGTTCTCGATCCTTGCGTTGCGCGACAATATCGCTCCGCCGACGTTGAACCTCGTCAACCCCTCGGTCGACACGGCTATCGACCTGGTGCCGCTGACGTCGAAGAAGCGCGAGATCAACACTGTGCTGTCGAACTCGTTCGGCTTCGGTGGAACGAACGCGTCGATCATCATGCGCCGGGTTGCCTGATTTCCACGGACACTCCCGAACCGTATCGGGGGTGCCAGGTGATCCGGCCTTTCGCCACAATTTCCATGACATTCCAGACGTTGGAGCACCTTGCCCCACGAGGACAGACGCACACGTCTTGTCGTAAGATCGGGGACGAGGACCGAGGTTCAGGAGTTGGGGACCGCTGATGCAAAACGGCCGTAGGGACCCTGGGTTATCCCGGAGGGATAACACGATGCGTCCCAAGAGCCCGTCCGAGGCTCTCGAGCCCGCGCGAGCTCCCTCGCGACCCAAAGGCGTGCGCCCGAGACGCGAGCGCCGTGCGCTATCCGGATTTATCCGCGTCATCAGCGGTGTCATGACGGTGGTGCTGATCGCCATGCTGTCTGCCGGCGGCTTGACGCTGCTCGTCCGCCATCTCTACGAGCGCCCAGGCCCACTGACCATGGCGGAAACCGTCGTCATTCCCAAGGGCTTCAGCAGCAGCGAAATTGCCGAGCGCCTCGAGCACGAGGGCGTCATCTCGAGCCGCTGGGCGTTCATGATCAACTATCTCGCCCAGAGCCGCTTCGGACCGAAGCCGATCACGCTCCGCCATGGCGAGTACATGTTCAAGCAGGCCTCGAGCATCCACGAGGTCATCGACACGCTCGCTGAGGGTAAGTCCGTGGCCTACAAGGTCACGATCCCTGAGGGCCTCACGAGCCACCAGATCGTCGCGCGTCTCAACGACGAAGAAAATCTGACCGGCGAGGTGACCCAGGTTCCCGCCGAAGGATCGCTGCTCCCGGAAACCTACAGCATCGAAAAAGGCATGGCTCGCCAAGAGCTTCTGCAGATCATGCAGGCGAAGCAGAAGCAGGCGCTCGAAGCCGTGTGGGAGCGCCGGCAGGGCGAGCTGCCTTTCAAGTCGGCTGAGGAAGCGGTGGTCCTCGCGTCCATCATCGAGAAGGAGACGGGCCGCTCCGACGAGCGTGATCGTATCGCTGGCGTGTTCATCAACCGCCTTCAGAAGGGCATGCCGCTGCAGTCCGATCCGACCATTCTCTACGGTGTCTATGGCGGCGCCGTGCAGTGGGGAAAACCCATCATGCAGACCGAGAAGGACGCCAAGAACGCCCACAATACCTATCAGATCAAGGGCCTGCCTCCGACGCCGATCTGCAACCCAGGACGCCCGGCACTCGAGGCGGCACTCGCGCCGGCAAAGACCAACGACCTCTTCTTCGTCGCCGATGGCAGCGGCGGTCACATCTTCACGGCGACGCTCAAGGATCACAACGCCGCCGTTCAGAACTGGCGCAAGTTCGAAAAAGACATGCGCGCCCGCCAGGAACAAGCCAAGCAGGACGCCGGGGGCGATAAGGCTGCTGCAGGCACGGCGGAGAAGGACGACATCCCCAATCCTCCCGCTGAAGGCGCCGCGACCCCCGCCGCAGCTGCAACTCCTGCAGCACCCGCCGCCGAAGCAGGGGCCGTTCAGGCCTCGAGCATCCCGCTGCCGGTCAGAAAACCCAAGAAATAAGGCCCCAACCGGCAGATCGGACGGAAAAGCGCTGCTGGCGACCTACTGGCGCCAGTCGGCCATCCGTAATTTCGGATTTGTGCACCAAGCCGAGCACGGGCTTGGCGCGCCCGCCAGCAGCCGTGTAAAACTCCGGCCACTGTTCAATCGGAGCCCGCCAAAGGCTCCGAGATCAGCCTAGCTGCAACTCTGATCGATCAAACAGATAAAAGAAGAACAAATGGCCATTCAGAGCATGACCGGCTTTGCCCGTAGCGACGGCGCCCTGGGCGACGCCACGTGGCATTGGGAGGTGCGCAGCGTCAACAGCCGCAGCCTCGATCTGAGATTGAGGCTACCCCCGGGCTACGAAGCCCTCGACCCCAAAGTTCGTGAAGGCGTTACCCGTCGCATCACACGCGGCAGCGTCAACGCGACTCTCACGGTCGTTCGGGAGAGCACGCAGCAGGATGTGCGCCTGAACGAGCGCGCACTCGAGCAGGTCGTGGCGCTCGCCGTGCGCATCAGCCACGAGATCGGCTCGCCACCGCCGCGTGCCGAAACGCTGCTGGCGCTCAAAGGCGTCCTCGAGCTCGTCGAGGAGCCCGAGCGCGAGGAGGCCATCGCCGCACGTCACGAGGCCATGCTGGCAGGGCTCACGGCCGCGCTCGACGGACTTGTCTCGGCCCGGCTCGAGGAGGGCGAACGGCTCCGTGCCGTGATCGTGGCTCAGCTCGACGAGATCGAGCGCCTGGTCACCAGCATCGAGGCGTCGCCGGCCAGAAGCGTTGACGTCATCCGCCGCCGGTTGGCGGAGCAAATTTCACGCCTCATGGAAGCGGGACAAACCCTCGATCCTCTGCGCCTTCATCAGGAGGCTGTGCTGATCGCGACCAAGGCCGATGTTGAGGAAGAGCTGAAGCGGTTGAGAGCGCACCTCGCGGCCACGCGCTCGCTGCTCACCTCAGCCGGCGGCATCGGCCGCAAACTCGATTTCATGACCCAGGAATTCAACCGCGAAGCCAATACGCTGACGTCCAAGGCGAGCGACACCGAGATTTCCCACGCGGGGCTTGCCTTGAAAGTCGTCATCGATCAAATGCGCGAGCAGGTTCAGAATATCGAATAAGCGGTCCGGCCGCGGGATATGGAAGTGCGCATGACTGACGACAAACCGATCGTGGACCGCCGCGGATTGCTGCTCGTATTGTCCTCTCCTTCGGGGGCCGGAAAAACGTCGTTGGCGCGCTCGCTGCTCGAAGGCGATGCAGGTATCCGGCTCTCCGTCTCCGTCACCACGCGCAAGCCGCGTCCCGGCGAGGTCGACGGCCGCGACTACTGCTTCGTCGACGAAGCCAAATTCCTCTCCATGCGTGACGCCGGCGAGCTGCTCGAATGGGCGCGCGTTTTCGACAACTATTACGGCACGCCGAAAGAGCCGATCGAAACGGCGATACACCAGGGCCGGGATGTTCTGTTCGACATCGACTGGCAAGGGACCCAGCAGCTCGCCGAGCGTATGGCCGGCGATCTGGTGCGCGTCTTCATCCTGCCGCCTTCCGCCGCGGCGCTCGAAGCCCGTCTCAAAACGCGCGCGCTCGATCCGCCCGAGGTCGTGGCGAAGCGCATGGCGCAGGCCTCATCCGAGATCAGCCACTGGGCGGAGTACGACTACGTGATCGTCAACGCGGATCTCAACGAGAGCATTACCGGGCTGCGCTCGATCCTGGCCGCGGAACGCCTGAGACGAGACCGCCTGAACGGCCTTTCGGCCTTCGTGCGCAACCTGCAACAGGCCCTTTAGACCATGATCACGCTAGGCCCTATCAGCCTAGTGCGTGAATCATCGGTCTCTAAGGAGCGAACCTAGGGAAGCTCGCGCGCGTAGCTGATCACCGACAGGAACCGGATGGGGAGCTTCACCAGCTCGTCCGGCCCGTGAGGTGCGTCGGCATCGAAGAACAGGCTGTCACCCGGCTTCATGGGATAGAGCTTGTCGGCGTGGCGATAAACGACCTCGCCCTCAAGCATATAGATGAGCTCCAGCCCCGAGTGCTGGAACAGCGGAAACACGTCTGATTCTTCCGTGAGGGTGATCAGGTAGGGCTCGACGACCACCGCGCCTGATACGCCGCCCGTGTGCCCGAGAAGCTGATACTGGTGACCCGCCCGCGTACCGCGCCGTTCGATCAGGAGCCCCTGGCCCGCTGACACGAAAACCGCATCGCGCCGCTCCTCGAAGCGGCGGAAGAGAGACGTGACCGGGACGCCGAGCGCCTTAGACAGGCGCTGCAGCGTCGTCAGCGACGCCGACGTGACGCCGTTCTCGATCTTGGACAGCATTCCGAGCGAAAGCCCTGCGGCACGCGCGAGATCGGAAGCCGTGATGCCAAGCTTGTTGCGGAAAGCACGCACCTCGCGGCCGATGGCGACCTCGAGCATGCTGTCACGCGAGCCCTGCATCGCGTGCGGATCCTGCCGGAGCTGATCCTCGGTAGAAACGCGCTCAAGCCTCTCGCTCTCCGGCGCGCCACCACTCTTGCGGCGTCCTGCCGATGCGATTTGAGGCTCCGAATCGAGCGCCTCACCTTTGGCCTGTCCGGGCTTAGAGAGTGGTACCGCCGTCCGCTGCTTCATGCGTTTCAAGCTCTTCAGCCTGCCCAAGACCAAGTATTGAGCCGCCGAATTCCCGTGCGGCGTCGGTCAAACACGACCAAAAGTATATGGCCGCCGCGCTGTCTGCAAGCAGATGAAAAGCCGGATACTTACCAAAGTCCGCCCGCGTCACTATTGCGGTCATTTTGGCGACTGAAGTTTGAGCAATAGCGAGATCGGAAAACTTGTGAAGCCGAAAATCGATTCCTGAGATTTTCGCGAACATCGCCGGCGCGTCGTGACCCGTCACCAGGAACCAGGCATGGCTGTCCCGCCTCAATAACGGATACGTGCGCTCCTCGTCCTCGATCCGCCAACCCTTCTCGAGCTCGGCGAGCCGATCGCCGTCACCCTTGAGGTTCGACAGGAGAATGATCTCCGAGGGCGCGAGCACAAGGCACAGGCTGCCGTCCGCCTGCCGGTAGGCCTGATTGGCTTTGGCTTCGAGCGTGATGCCGCGCTTGGTCATGGCCGGCACGGTGCCCCGGCCCTTGAAGCCGAGGCGCGGCAGCGGCGAGAGGTCCGTCAGCGTCAAGCTGCATTTCGCGGCTTTTGCCGGAATGCTCTCAGCCACGGCAGCGTCGGGCAGGTTTCGCCACGTGGCGCCCTGCTGCTCGAGATATCGCCTCATCGGTGTACGACGAAGAAATGCGGTAGGACCGGTCATTGTCACATCTCCTGCCGCTTGTTTTCAGGATCATAGAATGGCGTCGCGATTACCTCGGCGCCGAGCATCGTGCCGCCATCAATGCGTATCTCGAACTTCGAGCCCGGGTCGGCGAGATCGGACGGCACATAGGCGAGGCCGACGACCTTCGAGAGAGTGGGGGAGCGCACGGCCGATGTCACGCGACCGACGATGGTCCCATCGCGGATGATGAGGTGGCATTCCTTCGGCGCTTCCGCATTGCCGTCTGTGAGCGTGAAGCCCACGAGCTTGCGTGCGACGCCCTTGGCCATCTGCATGTCGACGGCGCGCTTGCCGACATAGAACGGCTTCTTCTTGGCCAGCGCCCACTCCATTCCGGCCTCGGCTGGATGGGTGAGGCCGTCGGTATCCTGGCCGACGATGATATGCCCCTTCTCGAGACGCAGGATGCGCTGCGCTTCGACGCCGAAGGGCTTGATGCCGTCATCCTTGCCCGCTGCCATGATGGCGTCCCACAGAGCTTCGCCCATGCTGGCCGGGCAGTGGATCTCGTAGCCGAGCTCACCGACGAAACCGACGCGCAGGATGCGCACCGGCACACCGGCAAGATGTCCCGTGCGCACGGCCATATACGGGAAGGCTTCGGCGGAGAAATCGATGTCGGTCGCGAGCTTATGTGCCACCGCGCGCGCCTTGGGGCCGGCGAGGTTGAGACCCGCATAGGCTGCGGTCACATTGGCAACGTCGACGTCGAGCTTCCACTGCGCGTTGAACCAGCTCATCGAGCGGTAGACCTGATCGACGGCACCGGTGGTAGCTGTAACGTAGAAATGCCGGTCGTGTAGGCGGCAAGCCACGCCGTCGTCGATGATCACACCTGTCTGGTCGGTCATCAGCACATAGCGTGCGCGCGCTACCGGCTGCTTCTCGTAGGCCCACGTATACATGCGGTCGATGAACTGCGCTGCATCAGGTCCTCGAATATCCAGGCCGCCGAGCGTCGAGACGTCGATCACGCCTACGCCGTTACGCACGGCGCGCACTTCCTCGGCGATGCGCTGAGCGCTCTCGGACTTGGGACCATAGTAGGCCGGACGCATCCAGAGGCCGGCGACCATCATTTGCGCGCCAAGCTCGATGTGCCGGCCATGCATCGCCGTATGGCGCACGGGCTCGAAGGCACGCCCCGCGAGCTGGCCGAACTTCTCCGGCACCAGCGGCGGCCGGAACGTCGTCGTGCCGATCTCCTCTATCGATCTGCCGGTCGTGCGTGACACGACGCGAATGGTGTTGAGGTTGGCGTGGCGGCCCTGGCTCGGGCCGAAGCCCTCGGTCGAGTAGCGCTTGACGAGCTGAATGTCGTCGTAGCCGTCCTTCACCGTGTTGACGATGTCCTTGGTGCCAAGATCCTCGTCGAAGTCGATGAAGTCCTTGCCGCCCTTCGCCGGGAAGATCGGATAGGAATGCGTGATCGTGGCGGCGAGGGAGTCCTTAGCCTCGGACGACACGCCATGCGGCTTATCGAGCGCCTTGGCCGCCGCAACCTGCCCGGCGCGGCGCCCGTCCTCGCGGACAGCCGCAGCCGACCAGACACCGTTGGCGGAGCCCGCGAGCGCGAGCCAACGCGGCAGGTTGGCGGCGCGGTGCATCTTGATGGCAGGATCGTAGACGGCCATTGCGCCGGCATGGCAGGCGAGATTGAGAGCCGGCGCATAGCCCACGCTCATCAGCAGCAGGTCACAACCGAACCACTCCTGCACGGTTTCAGTCTCGCCGTCGCGACGGATGGCCGAGACAGCAACGCTCTCGAGTTTGTGTGAGCCGCGCGTGCCGGTGATGGTCGAATCCGTGATAACGCGAATGCCCTTCGCCCGCACCGCTGCCGCGACGACAGACTCTGGCAACTGGCCATCAAACGTGGCGTTGAGATCGACGACCGCCGCCACCTCGACGCCAGCCTCGAGAAGATCGAGCGCCGCTTCATAGCCGAAGTGGTTGGACGTAACGACAACGGCGCGTTTGCCGGGCTTCACACCGTAGAGCCGCATAAGCCGTTGCGCCGCATCGGCGAACATGATGCCGGGCCGGTCATTGTCTGGAAACACCAGCGGCTGATCGAAAGCGCCCGTAGCGAGAACAGTCTCCTTGCTGCGGATCTTGTAGAGCCGCCGTGCCGAGATCGCCGCCAGCCAGTTGTCGGAGAAAAGACCCGAGACCGTTGTTCCCGTCAGAATTCTGAGCAAGGGCAGGGATTGAGCCTTGGCAAGAAGCTTGGCGCGCGCCGAACTCTGCGCCGCGCGATTCATACCGCCTCGGCCGTAGAGCAAAGAGCCGCCGGCTTCGGGCCACTCGTCGATGAGCAGTGTTTCGGCGCCGGCCTCCGCCGAGGCGATGGCCGCTTCGAGCCCCGCCGGACCCGCGCCCACGACCACGACGTCGGCGAACAGGTATTCCTTGTCGTAGTATTTGTGATGCGCCTTGGGCTCGAGATGACCGAGACCGGCGAGCGCACGGATCGGTTTCTCGAAATAGCGCCACGAGCCGAGCGGACGGAAGAACGTCTTGTAGTAGAAGCCGACGGGCAGGAAGCGCGAGAAGTAGCCGAGCACCGAATAGAGATCGCGATCGAGCGATCCCAGCCAGTTGACGGATTTCACGGCAATGCCGTCGCTGAGCTGAAACCTGTCGGCACGCACGTTCGGTTCGTCCGTGACTTGCACGAGAGTGTTCGCGTCGTGCCCGGCCATCGTCAGCACGGCGCGCGGACGGTGATATTTGAACGAACGCGAGATGACGCGCCGTCCCTCAGCATAAAGCGCCGATGCGATGACATCGCCGCGGTAGCCGTTGTGCAGCGTGCCGTCGAAGGTGAACGTCAGCGGCTCGGTGCGGTCGATCAGCAATCCCCAGCCAGGACCTTCGAGACGTCCGGGGCCGCCCTTGTCGTGAGCGCTCATGCCGTGCTCCCCGCGTCTTGTCCGGAGACCGTGCTTTGAGCCACGCGGGCGAAATAGGTGTCGACCGTCATCGTCTCAAGGATCTCGTCTGTGATGGTGTTGCGGCGAGCGATGAACCACGTGTTGGTCGGCGCATGCACCCACCACTCCGTGATTTCGCCGGCCGTGTTGTTCTCGATGAACAGGAAATCAGTCCACTCGCGATCGGAGCACTGCGCCGGGTCGGGAGAGCGCGTGACTTCTCCCGCCCAGACGAATTCAGAGATGTTGCGCGGCCCGTTGACCGGGCAGGTCATGATTTTCATAAGCGCCCCTCTAGTGTCCGACCGAAGCCGCACCTTTTTCGCCGACGAGATCGAAGTTATCGAAGCGGTCGAGTGCGAACGGCTTCAGGAGATCCGGCTGCCGATCGGTCGCGACACATTCAGCCATGCGCAGACCAGAGACGGGAGTCGCCTTGAACCCCCACGTGCCCCAGCCCGCGTCGATGTAGTAGTTCTCGATCGGCGTCTTGCCCATGACCGGCGAGAAATCCGGCGTCATGTCCGCCATACCGGCCCACTGGCGCAGCACCTTGAGCTCGCTCATGAACGGGAATAGCTCCAGCATGTGTCCCATCAGGCTCTCCTTGAAGTCGAGCGTCGATCGCGTGGAGTAGAGACCGTAAGGATCTGTGGCTCCGCCCATGACCATTTCTCCGCGCGCCGACTGCGAGATGTAGACGTGCAGCGAACCGGAGACGACGATCTGATCGAGGATCGGCTTCACAGGCTCCGACACGCAGGCCTGCAGCGGAATTGTGCGGATCGGAAGCTTGAGGCCGGCCATCTTCGCCACGACGCTGGACGAGCCCGCCACGGCCTGCAGAATCTTTCCGGCATGGATGGTGCCGCGGTTGGTCTCGACGCCAATGGCGCGGCCGTTCTCGACCAGGATCTTTTTCACGTCGGTCTGTGTGTGCACCTCGACGCCGCGGCGCATCGCTTCTTTCGCATAGCCCCATGCCACAGCGTCATGACGCGCAATCGCGCCCGGCGGATGATAGAGCGCGCCGAGGATCGGATAACGGACATCGTCGGTCACATTCATGACCGGACAGATGCGGCGCACTTCATCGGCGTCGATCACCTCTGAGTTGACGCCCATGTGCTTGTTCACTTCGGCGCGCCAGCGTGCCGTCCGCATCGCCGCATCCGTATGCGCGAGCGTGAAGTGGCCGCGCTCAGTGTACATCACGTTGATGTCGAGTTCGTTCGAGAGCGTGCGGAAAAGGTCGACGGATTCTTTGTAAAACGCGACGCCTTCCGGGGTCAGATAGTTGGCGCGAATGATGGTCGTGTTGCGCGCCGTGTTGCCGCCCGCAAGGTAGCCCTTTTCAAGGACCGCAATATTCGTAATGCCGTGCTTGGTCGCGAGATAGTAGGCTGCCGCCAGACCATGCCCACCGGCCCCGATGATGACGACGTCGTAAGTGGGCTTCAGCTCCGGCGACCATTTGAAGTGAGCGTCGCCGGCGTGCTCACCCTTGAATGCGGATTTGAGCGCGTATTTGAGCAGGGCAATCGGCATGGGTTGGGATGAGCCTCTGTTGCGATCTCGCGCGGCTGTAATAGCCCCAATTACTTCCTACTGTGCAAAAACATTTCCGTTCGTTCAAGACCCCTAATTGCGGCCGTCAACTGCCGAATCGGTAGGCAGCTTGGTGAATGAATTGCTTACGGATGCATCAACAGCTCTTGACAAAGTGCGTCAGCTAGCCGCACAACCTTTCCGCACATAAAAAGGAGTTGCCTCTGATGCAACTCCAACAGGGAAGAACGGCTCGCCCACGGGGAGACCATATGCAACAAAAACTCGCAGACCCACGCGTCCACAAGATGTTCAGCGGTGACAGGCTTTGGGCCTTCGCCGCTGTCCTCACCTTGTGGGCCACCTATGCCTTCGTCTTCTGGATCCTATTCTCAGGAGCGATGGCTGATCAGCAGGTTATCCAGGCTCTCGCCATTTCAGGCGGCCTTGTATTGCTGTTCAACACGGCCTCGATCATCGCCATGATCGCTCACTACTCCGCCGATAAGGACCACATCTACGGCCTCGACATCCACTACCTCGACGAAATGAAGAAGGCGAGGGAGTAGGCATCATGGCAAAAGCACCCTATCAGCCACCGAAGCAATCGCTCTGGGGGCAAACCTTCGACACCCTCTTCCTCCTCGCCCTCGTTATGGCTGCGCTCTTCGTGCCCCTTCATCTGGGCTTGGCGGGCGGCGGCAAGACGACGATCGAGCTTAAGGACACGACGTGGCAGGGCATGGGGCAGAACCCCACCATGCAGGCGCAGTGGGAAAAGCTCGGCTTCACACCCGGTCCCAAGACCGAGGAGAACGCCACGTCGGCAGCAGAGCTGATCGCGACCCGCTTCGACTATACCATCGAGCCGGTCGAGCTCGGCCTCACGGCCCTCGTCGTCATCGCCTACTTCTACATCGTCTTTCACTGGTCGCGGAAAGAATACCGCGACGTGATCGATGAGAAGTTCAACAACAAGTGAGCGGGGGAGGAAGACGATGAATAACTTCCAGCTATTGGAATATGCCGCTTGGGGACTATCAGCGGTGCTCGCACTTTGGATGCTGATCGACCTGATCCGCACCGATCGCTCGTACTCGGAAGAGCTCCTCACCTCCTCACAGGAAGGTGAGATCGAGGACGCGCTCGTCATCGACCCGACCCATCAGGGAGGCCACCGGTGACACAGACAACGGCAATTCACGGCGAGAGAATCTCGCTGCTCCGGGTGCTCGGCCCCGGCCACGTGTGGGCGCTTGGCGTCGGCATCGTGCTCGTCGGCGAGTACATGGGCTGGAACTTCGCAGTCGGCAAGGGCGGCGCACTCGCGGCCCTCATCGCCTGCTGGTTCGCCGGCCTTCTCTATACCTGCGTCGCCATGATCGACAGCGAGGTGACCTCAACGGTCGCCGCCGCCGGCGGTCAGTATGCGCAAGCCAAGCACATAGTCGGCCCATTGATGGCCTTCAACGTCGGTCTGTTCCTCGTCTTCGCCTATACGATGCTCGAGGCGGCCAACGCCATTACGCTCGGCTATCTCGTGCAGACGGTGGGTTCGATGTTCGGGTTTGCGGAAACGCACGACAAACCCTTCATCGTTCTAACCATCGTCTTCCTGGCATGGCTCAACTATCGCGGCGTCTACGCGACGTTGACCTTCAATCTCGTCATCACCGCCATCGCATTCGTCGCCATTCTGATCCTCTTCTTTGCCGTGCTGCCCTGGACCAATGAGTACATGCAGCACAAGGAACTGCTCACCGGCCTGCCTTATGGCTGGCTCGGCGTGCTGGCCGCGATGCACTTCGGCATGTGGTACTACCTCGGCATCGAGGGAACGACCCAGGCCGCGGAGGAGGTTCGCTCACCTTCGCGCGCTTTGCCGCTGGGCACGATGACCGGCATCATCACGCTGCTCATCGCTGCAACCATGACCTGGTACGTCTGCGTCGGCTTGATGCCGTGGGAATACCTTGGCCAGGCAGTGACGCCGCTGTTCGATGCCGCACGTCTCACGAACTCGCTGCCGCTGATGGTGCTGCTGTTCATCGGCACGATCTTCTCGACGCTCGCATCCGCCAACGGCTGCATCAACGATGCCTCGCGCGCCTGGTTCTCCATGGGCCGTGACAGGTATCTGCCGCAGGTGTTCGGTGCCGTGCATCCGAAGTATCGCACGCCCTATCGCGCGATCGTGTTCCTGGTGCCGGTGGCGCTCGTGTTCGCGTACTTCGCACCGCTCGATCAGGTGATCACGTTCTCGATCCTCTCGGGCCTGCTGGAATACACGTTCATGGCCATCAACGTGATCATGTTCCGCAGGAAGTGGCCCCTCGGGTCGATCAAGCGGGGGTACGTGCATCCGTTCCACCCGCTGCCGGCGCTCGTGCTTCTGGTCCTCTGCGCTGCGACCTACTTTGCGGTGTTCCTGGGCTACGGAACGCAGCTCGTTGCAATGATGGTCTTCTACATCATCGCGTCGCTGTGGTTCGCATTCCATCGCTACAAGTTCGTCAAGCGCGGTGCACAGTTCACGATGCCGTGGCCAAAGCCTGTAGGCTATTGAGTCACTCGCACGGAGAAGCGCGGCTCCACCCCCTAGGGAGTCGCGCTTCTCGCTTCAGGGGCCGCAAAGCGCCCGAGCCAGTCGGATCAGCAGCGCGGCCTCCGTTTCTCAAAGCCCCTTTGAGCCAGGACGGAGAGACATCAGCGTGACCCTCGTCACCGCAATTTTAATCGGCCTCGCCATGGCAGGCACCCTCGGCTACATCGCCCAGCGCGATCACCGTCGCGCCTGTCAACGGCGCGCGAGCCTGTTGAACGCTTGCGCCGACATCCTCGATGGAGGCCGCCTGACGCATAGCGGTGATGGCTTTCCGAGACTGACCGGCCGCTATCGCGGCCTTGCGGTCGATGTACGCTTGATCTGCGATACCATGACCATGCGCCGGCTCCCGCAGCTCTGGCTGCAGGTGACAGTGCTCGAGCGCCGCCCCGACATCGAAGCCTTCGCCGCCCTCGTGCGTCCCTCAGGCTACGAGTTCTATAGCCTGACCGGCACCTTCGATCATGTGATCGAGCCGCCGCCGCTGTTTCCCGAAGAAATCATCATGCGCGGTGAAACACCCACCGCAGGCCGCACCTTCGACCGAGTCGCACCAGCGATAGCTGGGATCCTCGCCGATCCGCGCGTTAAGGAGATCGCGGTGACACGCGAGGGGCTCCGCATTACATCCCAGGCTGCCGAAGGACGTCGCGGTGAGCATCTTCTGCTGCGCCAGGCGGTATTCGACAACGCAGAGGTTCCAGCCGAGTTACTGGAAAAGTCCCTGGCCGAAATTGAATCACTGCGCGCGCTGCTGGGCCCGCCCAAAAAACTGGTTCTCGTAGCATGAGCGGCAAAGCCCCCCTGAACCCGTATCTCGTGCTCGCACTGGCGATCGTCCTGCCGGGCGCTGGTCACGTCGCGATCGGACAGCCTCAACGTGGCTTCGGATTTGCATTCTTCTCATTGCTGCTTGCGCTGCTCACTTGGCACACCACCACGCCCGACCAATCTTTCGTCGCGCGATCCGCTGGTGGCCTCTTCGTCTGGGCTCTGTCGATTCCCGACGCTTATCGAGCTGCCAGAATATCTTACGAGCGCTGGCGCCGCGGTCTCCCCCAGAATTGAACTACACTGTCAGGAAAATTATATTCTTACCAGTTGAATTAATCTCCGCTTACTGCTACGAAGCAGGAGAACAGTCGCAGCAAGCTCAAAGGACAAAAATCAGCCATGTGCGGGATTGTTGGTCTTTTCATAAAAGATAAGGCGCTCGAGCCGCGGCTTGGCGAGTTGACGTCGGCCATGCTCTCCACGATGTGCGAGCGTGGCCCGGACTCGGCCGGCTTTGCCGTTTACGGCTCGTCCAAGGCCGGTACCGCCAAGATCACGGTGCAGTCGGCAACCCCGGAAAAGGATTTCGCCGGTTTGGCCGAGGCGCTGAAGAAGGCGACGGGAGCCGCCGTCAAGATTGATCAGAAGTCCACGCACGCCGTGCTCACGCTGCCGGCAGACAAAGTCGACGCGGCCCGTGCCGCCATTCGCGCCAGCCATCCGGGCGTGCGCATCATGGGCTCGGGCGACGCCATCGAGATCTACAAGGAGGTCGGCTATCCGACCGATGTCGCCGAGCGCTTCGACCTCGTGCACATGAGCGGCACGCATGCGATCGGGCACACGCGCATGGCGACCGAGAGCGCCGTGACCACGCTCGGCGCTCATCCGTTCTCGACCGGCGCCGATCAGTGCCTCGTGCACAACGGCTCTCTGTCCAACCACAACAACCTGCGCCGCGAGCTCAAGCATGACGGCATGACCTTCGAGACTGACAACGATAGCGAGGTCGCAGCCGCATATCTCTCATGGCGCATGAAGCAGGGCCTTAACCTCGGCGAAGCGCTTCAGAAGAGCCTTGAGGATCTCGACGGCTTCTTCACCTTCGTCGTGGGCACGAAAAACGGCTTCGGCGTGGTGCGCGATCCCATTGCCTGCAAGCCCGCGATCATGGCTGAGACGGATCAGTACGTCGCTTTCGGATCGGAATACCGCGCTCTCGCGGGGTTGCCGGGCATCGACAAGGCGAAGATCTGGGAGCCCGAGCCGGCAACCGTTTACTTCTGGGAGCGCTGAACTATGCGATCTATCGACTTGGCGACGACGCCGCTGCGCGAGCTGAACAACGATCTCCACCAGCTCAAGGACGGCAACAACGAAACGGAATGGGAAGTGCTGAACCCTCGCGGCCAGCACGCCGTGGCGGTCGGGGTGGATGCTCCGATCAACATCGATATCCGAGGACCTGTCGGCTACTACTGCGCCGGCATGAACAAGCAGGCCAACATCACCGTGCACGGCTCGTCCGGTCCCGGTACGGCCGAGAACATGATGTCGGGCAAGGTCACGGTCAAAGGTGACGCCAGCCAGTATGCCGGCGCTACCGGCAAGGGCGGCCTCCTGCTCATCGAAGGCAATGCCTCCTCACGCTGCGGCATCTCGATGAAGGGCATCGACATCGTCGTCTGCGGCAACATCGGCCACATGTCGGCGTTCATGGCGCAGACCGGCAATCTCGTCGTGCTCGGCGATGCCGGCGATGCGCTGGGAGATTCCATCTATGAGGCCAAGCTGTTCGTACGCGGCACGGTCAAGAGCCTCGGAGCTGATTGCATCGAGAAGGAAATGCGCCCCGAGCATCACGAACAGCTCGCCGCCCTCCTGAAGAAGGCCGGCGTCAACAGCGTGAAGACCTCGGAATTCAAGCGCTACGGCTCTGCACGCAAGCTCTACAACTTCAACATCGACAACGCGGACGCTTACTGATGTCATATCACAATCCGCCGACCACGCCCCGCAAGTCATCCACCTTCGACGACTACACGTTGTCGGAGATCCGCCGCGCCGCCTCGACCGGCATCTATGATATCCGCGGCGGCGGCGCCAAGCGCAGGCTCCCGCACTTCGACGACCTTCTGTTCCTCGGCGCCTCCATGTCGCGCTATCCGCTCGAAGGCTATCGCGAGAAGTGCACGACTGCGGTGACGCTCGGCACGCGCTACGCCAAGAAGCCGCTCGAGCTCAAGATCCCGATCACCATCGCGGGCATGAGCTTCGGTGCGCTGTCGGGCGCTGCCAAGGAAGCTCTCGGCCGCGGCGCGAGCCTCGCCGGCACGTCGACCACCACGGGCGACGGCGGCATGACTCCCGAGGAGCGCGGCCAGTCGAAGACGCTCGTCTATCAATACCTTCCGTCGCGCTACGGCATGAACCCGGACGACCTCCGCAAGGCTGACGCCATCGAAGTGGTTGTCGGTCAGGGCGCGAAGCCCGGCGGCGGCGGCATGCTGCTCGGCCAGAAGATCTCAGATCGCGTCGCCGAGATGCGCACGCTGCCTAAGGGCATCGACCAGCGCTCGGCTTGCCGTCATCCCGACTGGACCGGCCCCGACGATCTCGAGATCAAGATCCTCGAGCTGCGCGAGATCACCGATTGGGAGAAGCCGATCTTCATCAAGGTCGGTGGCGCGCGCCCGTACTACGACGTCGCCCTAGCCGTGAAGGCCGGCGCCGACGTTGTCGTCGTCGACGGCATGCAGGGCGGCACCGCCGCCACGCAGGAGGTCTTCATCGAGCACGTCGGCCAGCCGACCCTCGCTTGCATCCGTCCTGCCGTGCAGGCGCTGCAGGATCTCAACATGCATCGCAAGGTGCAGCTCATCGTATCGGGCGGCATCCGCAACGGTGCCGACTGTGCCAAGGCGCTCGCTCTTGGTGCCGATGCGGTCTCGATCGGTACTGCCGCGCTCGTTGCGCTGGGTGACAACGACCCCGCGCTCGAAGCCGAGTACGAAGCGCTCGGCACCACGGCTGGCGCCTACGACGACTGGCACGAAGGCCGCGATCCTGCCGGTATCACCACGCAGGATCCGCAATTGTCCAAGCGTCTCGACCCGGTCCGCGCTGGCCGCCGCCTTGCGAACTATCTCAAGGTCATGACTCTCGAGCTGCAGACGATTGCCCGCGCAGCTGGGCACAATCACGTCCACAACCTCGAACCGGAAGATCTGTGCGCGCTGACCCTCGAGGCAGCCGCCATGGCACGTGTTCCCCTCGCGGGCACGGGTTGGATCCCAGGGCAAGGCAACTTGTAAGTTTAGGCGGGAGCGGGCTTTGGACTTTTTGAGGAAGTTTCTGAAGCCCGCCAACAAGAGCGTCAACAAAACCACCAAAGTTGGGGAAGGACCGATGGCCCAGGATGCACACGACATGAAGCTGGATCTCGCGCAAATCGCGAAGGATCGTGGCATTCGATACTTCATGATCTCGTTCACCGACTTGTTTGGTGGGCAGCGGGCCAAGCTCGTGCCTGCGGCCGCGATCTCCGAGATGCAGAAGGACGGCGCAGGCTTCGCCGGCTTCGCAACCTGGCTCGATATGACGCCAGCGCATCCGGACATGTTCGGCATGCCCGATCCGGCCGGGATCATTCAGCTACCCTGGAAGAAGGAAGTCGCCTGGCTTCCCGCCGATTGCGTCATGGAAGACAAGCTCGTCGCCCAGGCCCCTCGCGTCGTCTTGAAGAACGTCGTCGCTAGGGCTGCCGCCAAGGGCCTCCGCGTCAAGACCGGCGTCGAGTGCGAATACTTCCTCACCTGTGCCGATGGCACCGCCATTTCCGACGCCAGCGATACGGCCTCGAAGCCCTGCTACGATCAGCAGGCCCTCATGCGCCGCTATGACGTCATCTCTGAAATCTGCGACTACATGCTCGAGCTCGGCTGGGGCCCCTACCAGAACGACCACGAGGACGCCAACGGCCAGTTCGAAATGAACTGGAACTTCGACGACAGCCTCATCACCGCGGATCGGCACTCGTTCTTCAAGTACATGGTGAAGACGGTCGCCGAGAACCACGGGCTTCGCGCCACGTTCATGCCGAAGCCATTCCCTGGTCTCACCGGCAACGGCTGCCACGCTCATATCTCGGTCTGGGACGCCACGACCGGCAGGACCAACATGTTCTACGACAATGCCGACGAAATGGGCCTGTCGCAGCAGGGCTATAACTTCCTCGGCGGCATCATGAAACACGCCGAGTCCCTCTCGGCCATCACCAACCCGACCGTAAACTCGTACAAGCGCATCAACGCGCCGCGCACGGTCTCGGGCGCCACCTGGGCACCCAATACGGTGACTTGGACGGGCAACAACCGCACGCACATGGTGCGCGTACCAGGCAAGGGCCGCTTCGAGCTGCGCCTGCCGGACGGCGCCGCCAATCCTTACCTGCTACAGGCAGTCATTATCGCCGCCGGTCTCGACGGCATTGAGCACAACGCCCATCCCGGCAAGCGCCACGACATCGACATGTACCAGCTTGGGCATACGGTCACGGATGCGCCCAAGCTGCCGCTCAACCTTCTCGATGCCATCCGCAACTTCGACAAGGACACCACACTCAAGAGCGCCCTCGGCGACGAATTCTCGGCGGCCTATATCAAGCTCAAGACGTCGGAATGGAATTCCTACGCATCCCACTTCACGCAGTGGGAGCGCGACCACACGCTGGACATCTGATCGAGAGCACTACGGCAAACTCGAGCCGCCGGCGCTTGCGCGCTGGCGGCTTTTTTCATTCCGCCCCTTAGCCCCTTCTCGGACAAGCCGCAGCCGGGTATAGCGTGCCTCAGATATCGCAGTGCGGCATGGACCGGGGCGATGGGGCAATTGAGCCGGGCGGAGCCGAATGCAGGGGCAGGAACGACGGATTGGCATTCTTTCGGGCGGTGGCAGCTTGCCGCTCGAGATCGCCGATAGCGCCCGCGCCAGGGGCCATCAGGTTCACATCGTCGCCCTCGACGGCGAGGCTGACGCCGATTTCGGCACTCATAAAGTGACCACCGTCAACTGGGGCCAGATCGGCGCCATGGTCCGCACGCTCAAGGCGCACCGCACCGATGCTCTCGTCATCGTCGGGCGCGTGCACCGTCCAGAACTGTGGAAGCTCCGCACCGACCTGGGGTTCTTCCTCAATCTGCCGTCCTTGTTGAAGATCGTTGCTTCCGGTGGCGATGACGGTGTGCTGCGGCGGGTCGTCCGCTTTTTCGAAGCCCAGAAGCTTACGGTGATCGGCCCGGGAGACGCCGCCCCGGAGCTCGTTATCGGCGAGGGCCCACTCGGCGAAGTTGCCCCGTCTCCGGACGCTGCCGCCGACATCGCCATAGGCTTCGCCGTCGTGCGCGCGCTCGGAGCCTATGACATCGGCCAGGGCGTCATCGTATCGGGCGGCCGCATCGAGGCCATCGAGGGCGCCGAAGGCACTGACCGCATGCTCGAGAGAACGGCTCGCGCACGCGGGGAAACATCCGGGCGCCGCCGCGGAGTGATGGTCAAGCGCTCGAAGCCCAGCCAGGACTTGCGCGTCGACATGCCTGCCATCGGCCCCGATACGATTACGCGCCTCGTGGCCACCGGCCTCGATGGCATCGCGCTAGAAGCCGGAAAGGTCCTTGTCGCGCAACGCCCGGAAGTCATCGAGAGGGCGAACTCGGGCAAGGTTTTCGTCGCGGGCGTGCGCGATGAGACGGCGACCGAAGATCCACTGCATCAGAGCCCCGCTGGAGCCGCATTTGCATTCAGGCGCTTAGGGGCTATCGAGCCCCCGAGTCACGTCTTGCAGGATGCGGCTCGTGGCGTCGCCGTGCTGAGAAGCCTGCGTCCTTTTTCACCCGCAGGCAAAGCCGTCGTCGTCGTACGCAATCATGTGCTGGCTGTCGAAGCCGGCGAGGGCGCACTGGCTACTCTCGAGCGTGCTGCAAATTTGAAGCAGTGGGCGAGCCTGACCCACAGCCGCCGTGGCATGGTCGTCGTCGCCCGCGCTCGCGACCTCACGCCCGCGCTCATCGCGCGCATCGACAGTGCGGGATATGCCGGTGCTATTGCCATGGATATGACTGAAGCTGCGCCGGAGATGCAGGATGCAATCCGAGCCGCCGACAAAGCTCGCGTCTGCGTGCTGAGCACTGTCGAGGGGGTAGGGGAGAACGCATGAGCGGCGACGTCAAAGCCGACAAGTCCGAGTTGAAGATCTTCGTCATAGCCGGAGAGCATTCCGGCGATGCACTCGGCGGCAAGCTGATGGCTGCGCTGCGTCAGAAACTCGGCTCGCGCGTCCATTTCCAGGGTGTCGGCGACGAGGCCATGGAACGCGAAGGGCTTGTTTCCGATTTTCCCATGTCGGACGTTACGGTCATGGGGCCGCTGTCGATCCTGAGGCATCTGCCGCGCATCCTGAAGCGTGTCTACGGCACGGTGGATCGAGCCATTGCCACCGAGCCCGACATCGTCGTCATCATAGACAGTCCCGAGTTCACCCATCCCATCGCCAAGCGCATCAGGAAGCGTCGTCCCGACATTCCGATCGTAGATTATGTGAGCCCAAGCGTTTGGGCCTGGCGCCCGGGACGCGCCCGCAAAATGCGGCCCTACGTCGATCACATCCTGGGCCTGTTGCCGTTCGAGCCGTCGACGCACGAACGTCTCGGCGGCCCGCCCTGCACCTATGTCGGACACCCGCTGATCGAGCGCGCCGATTGGTTGAGCAACCTAGATCCCGAGCCGCTGCGCCAGCGCCTTGGTCTCGATCCTAACCGGCCAGTGGTCGTTGCACTTCCTGGCAGCAGGGCGTCCGAGGTCGGTCGTCTCATGGAACCTTTCGGAGATACCCTGCGCCTTCTCATCGAGCGCGGGACTGTGCCCCAGGTCATCATTCCCTGCGTTGCGCACGTTCGCGCTCAGGTCGATCGACTGCGCAAAACCTGGCCAGTGCCGGCGCAATTCGTGGAGGGTCAGGAGGACAAGTTCCGCGCCTTCAAGCTCGCGGACGCGGCGCTTGCGGCGTCAGGTACGGTCACGCTTGAGCTGGCCTTGGCCGGCACACCGATGGTCGTCGCCTATCGCGTCGATCCCGTCGCAGCGCCCTTCTTGCGCCGTCTCATCAAAGCGCCGACGACGGTGCTCGCGAACCTGGTGCTGGGCGAGAACGCTTTTCCGGAATTCCACCAGGAGAAGAGTTCGCCCGAGAACCTGGCCAACGTGCTTCTGCCGCTGTTGTCAGACACGCCCCAGCGCCGCGCACAACTGGCAGCGCTGGCGCGCATTCCCGACTGCATGCATATCCCGGAAGGGCAGTCGCCGAGTGAAGCGGCCGCAGACATCGTCATCGCCTATGCGCAGAAACGAAAAGCGCGCCAGCTCATTACGAGCTGACGCGCTTTACTTTCGAACCTTCAGTTCCTCTCAGCCGCCCGCCTTCGGGAATTCGCGGCGTGCCGGGCCGATGTAAAGCTGGCGCGGACGACCGATGCGCTGCTCCGGATCCTCGATCATTTCCTTCCACTGCGCGATCCAGCCGACGGTCCGCGCCACGGCGAACAGCACCGTGAACATGTCCACGGGGAAGCCCATCGCGCGCAGCGTGATGCCGGAATAGAAGTCGATGTTCGGGTAGAGCTTCTTCTCGATGAAGTACTCGTCCTGGAGCGCGATGCGCTCGAGCTCCATGGCGACCTTGAGCAGTGGATCGCCGCGCTTGTCGAGAGCATCAAGCACCTGATGGCAGGTCTTCTGCATCACCTTCGCGCGTGGATCATAATTCTTGTACACGCGATGGCCAAAGCCCATCAGGCGGAAGCCCGAGGTCTTGTCCTTGGCCTTGGCGATGTACTCGGGAATGCGCTCGACCGTGCCGATCTCTTCCAGCATGTTGAGCGCCGCCTCGTTCGCGCCGCCGTGCGCGGGTCCCCAGAGGCAAGCGATGCCCGCCGCGATGCAGGCGAAGGGGTTCGCGCCGGACGAGCCCGCGAGCCGCACCGTCGAGGTCGAAGCGTTCTGCTCGTGATCGGCATGCAGGATGAAGATGCGATCCAGCGCCCGCGCTACGATCGGATTGACGATGTAGGGCTCGCACGGCACCGAGAAGCACATCTGCAGGAAGTTCGACGTGTAATCGAGATCGTTGCGCGGATAGATGAACGGCTGGCCGATGGAATACTTGTAGGCCATCGCCGCGATCGTCGGCATCTTCGCGATCATGCGATGCGTCGCCGTCTCACGCTGCACGAGATCGGCTATGTCCGTCGAGTCGTGATAGAACGCCGACAACGCACCGACGACGCCCACCATGATCGACATCGGATGCGCGTCACGGCGGAAGCCGGTGAAGAATTTCGTCATCTGCTCATGCACCATCGTGTGGCGCGTGATGGTGTTGCGGAACGCCTTGAACTCGTCGTTCGTCGGCAGCTCACCGTGCAGCAGCAGATAGCAAGTGGCCAGGAAGTTGGTGTTTTCGGCCAGCTCGTCGATGGAATAGCCGCGATAGAGCAGCTCGCCCTTGTCGCCGTCGATGTAGGTGATGGCCGACGAGCAGTTGGCCGTCGAGGTGAAGCCCGGATCGTAGGTGAAACAGCCCGTGTCGCGGTAGACCTTGGCGATATCGATCACCTGCGGGCCTATGGTTCCGCTTCTCACCTCGAGCCCGGTCTGCTTCCCGTTGAGAGAGAGCGTGGCAGCGGGCGTCGCGTTGGCCTGGGCGTTGGAGGTATCCTGAGTGGTCATGCCGCTTCTCCTTGAGGCTGGGACCGGTCCTGACACCTGGAGCTTGGCCTGTGAGCTCCGGGCACCTGACGCAGAACTGGAATGCTGCGTTGCACTATAGCCCATCCACGAGCCGCATGAATGGCCAATCTCGGATCAACCCGTGCACAATCTCCGGGCTTCAGTCCCGCAGTTTGGCCTGATTCCGTGTCAGGCACTCGCAGCTTGATCACCAAGGCGACCCAAAGCCTCCTCGCGTCCGATCACCGCCATGACATCGAACACGGGCGGAGACACCGTGCGTCCGGTCAACGCCGCCCGGAGCGGCTGCGCCACCTTGCCGAGCTTCGCCCCGGTCTCCTCCGAGAAGGTGCGGACAACGGCCTCGAGTGCAACGGCCGTCCACTCTCCCGAAGCCGCCAGCCGTGGGACGAGGGCATCCAAAACAGCGCGGCCCTCGGCGTCCATGACTTTTGCAGCTTTGTCATCGAGCTTGATGGGTCGCGGTGCGACGATGAAAAGCGCCCCGCCGATGAGCTCCGCCAGCGTCTTTGCCCGTTCCTTGAGAGAAGGAAGCGCCGCAGCGAGCTTGTCCCACCCTGTGGTTTCGAAAAGGGCCGCCAGCTCGCCTCCAGTCGCAACGCCGGGAAGGATGCTTTCGACCTCTTTCGCGAGCTGAATATCAGACCGCGGCGGCGCCTTCGGATCGAGAGGAATTGCTTTCAAGGCCGCGAAATCGAGATGAGGCAGCATGCCCTTGATGCGCGCCAAAAGCTCCGCGTCATCGGTCTGCCGGATGTAGTGGCCATTGAGATCGTCGAGTTTCTTGAAATCGAAGCGCGACGCGCTCTTGTTGATGTCGTCGATGTCGAACCAGCTGATCAGGTTCTCGGGCGAAATGATTTCGTCGTCGCCGTGGCTCCACCCGAGGCGTACGAGATAGTTCTTCAGTGCCACCGGCAGATAGCCCATGGAGCGGTACTCTTCGACGCCCTGCGCCCCGTGCCGCTTCGAGAGCTTGGCCCCGTCCGCGCCGTGGATGAGCGGCACATGTGCCCAGACCGGCACATCCCAGCCCATGCCGAGGTAAATCTGGGTCTGCCGCGCCGCATTGGTGAGGTGATCCACGCCGCGCACCACATGCGTGATGCCCATGTCGTGATCGTCGACCACGACAGCGAGGTTATAGGTCGGATTGCCGTCGCTGCGCAGGATGATGAGATCGTCGAGTTCCTTGTTCTGGAACACGACGCGGCCCTGCACGCGGTCCTCGACGACGGTCTCGCCCTCGCGCGGCGCCTTGAGCCGGATCACTGGCGGCACGCCCGCCGGGGCCTCCTTGGGGTCCTTGTCCCGCCACGGCGAACGAATGGTGAGCGGCCGCTTCTCGGCTTCCGCTTCGGCGCGCATGGCGTCGAGCTCTTCCTTGGTGAGGTAGCAGTGATAGGCGTTGCCGGAAGCCAGCAGCGCCTCGGCGACCTCACGATGACGCGCCACGCGCGAGAACTGCGAAACCGGCTCACCTTCCCAGTCGAGCTCGAGCCACTTCAGGCCGTCGAGAATGGCCGCAACGGCCTCCGGATTGTTGCGTTCCCGATCTGTATCCTCGATGCGCAACAGGAACTTGCCGCTCCGGCCCTTGGCATAGAGCCAGTTGAAGAGCGCCGTGCGCGCCCCGCCGATGTGGAGGTATCCCGTGGGAGAAGGAGCGAAACGCACGACGGGAGTGCCGTCCGCGCTCCGTTTTGGCTCTGTCATGGATAAAGGATCCGGGCTTTCTGCTTAGGTTTGGCTGCCATGTAGCATAGCAGGCGCAAGGCAGGTAGGTGGGGGAGGGGCTAGCCCCGGCTTGGCGTGAATGAGGGAAGAATAGGGCCGTATCTTAGGCGGGACAGCGCATGGTTGCCGTCCCTGTGGCGCTCAATTGCCGCGCTCACCCCCCGGGCTCTGACGGACAATCTCGAAGCCGAACGCTCTCGCTGGTTCCTGTGGCTTCCCGTGGCTCTGGGAGGGGGCGTGGCCGGCTATTTCGGTCTGCCCGCCGAGCCTGGCCTCGTGCTCGCTCTTGCTTTACCGGCCATGGCCATGGCGCTGTGGGCCGTCTCGCGGGGCGGGCCGGGAGGCGCGCCGATACTGGCGACGCTCCTCGCCTTCGCCTGCGTGGGGTTCGCCCTTGCCAAAGTTCGCACCGAGTTGGCCCGCGCCCCTGTCCTCGAACGCAAGTTCAATCTGGCCGAGGTGCAAGGCCGTGTGGAGCTGGTCGAACCACGCTCGACCCGCGGACAGCGTGTCACGCTGAGAGTCATAAGCATCGCCGGGGTAGCGCCCGACAACCTGCCGAAGCGCGCCCGCATTCGGCTCATGAACGTGCACAAAGGCCTGACGCCCGGCGACCTGATCCGCGTCAAGGCTACGCTTGCGCCTCCCGGCGGCCCGGCGCTGCCTGGCGGCTACGACTTCGGCCGCACCGCTTGGTTCATGGGGCTAGGCGCAACGGGATACGCCCTTAGCGCCCCCGCCATCGAGGAGCACGGGGCCGAAGCGTCCCTGCGCGGGCGCTTCTCCGATTGGCTCGAGCGCCTGCGCCAATCCATCGGCGAGCGCATCGCCGCCGCCGTTCCAGGCGACGCAGGCGCAATCGCCACGTCTCTGATCACGGGCGAGCGCGGTGGCATCTCGGAGGAAACGACCGACGCGTTCCGAGACTCAGGTCTCCTGCACATTCTTTCGATCTCGGGCCTACACATGGTCATCATGGCCGGCGCGGTATTCGCAAGCGTGCGCATTCTGCTCGCAGCCGTGCCCGTCATCGCGCTTCGCTATCCGACCAAGAAATGGGCCGCGGCCGCCGCGCTCGCAGCCGCATGGGCTTACCTTCTACTATCGGGATCCTCGATCGCGACCGTTCGCGCCTTCGTCATGATCGCGATCATGTTCCTGGCCGTGATGGTGGATCGTCCGGCACTCGCCATGCGCAATGTGGCGCTCTCGGCGCTGGTCATCCTGGTCATAGCGCCCGAAAGCCTGCTCGATGCTGGCTTCCAGATGTCGTTCGCAGCCGTGGTCTCGCTGATCGCGGCCTACGAGATGATCCGCGAGCGCGCGGCCGACGGCCCCGAGCGCGGCACACTCTTTCGCATCGGCTTCTTCCTCGGCGGCATCGTTCTCTCGACCGTCATCGCAAGCCTCGCCGTGGCTCCGTTCGCGGCCTACCATTTCCACCGCAGTCAGCAATACGCCTTGCTGGCCAATCTATTCGCTATTCCGATATGCAACTTGATCGTCATGCCGGCGGGGCTTCTGACTCTGGTTCTGATGCCGCTCGGCCTCGAAGCTTTGCCGCTCTGGATCATGGAGCAGGGTATCGCCGCGGTGATGTGGTCGGCGCGTTTGGTCGCCGGACTGCCTGGCGCAGTCGCCAACATCCCCGCCATCGGAAACACCGCCTTTGCGTTCATGGTCGGAGGCGGGCTCTGGCTCACGCTGTGGCGAAGGCGCTGGCGGCTCATCGGACTCGGAGCGCTCGCGGCCGGCGTAGCATTGTCGACCCAAACGCCGAGGCCGGATGTCCTCGCGGGACTCGACGGCGCGCTCGTCGCCGTTCGTACTCCCGACGGACAGCTTGCCGCGACCTCGTCCGGACGGGCCACCTTCGAACTGTCACGATGGCTGGAGTACGACGGAGACAGCCGTGAACCCAAGGACGTCCTCGACAAGGGCAGGGCATTTCGTTGTGACGGCATCGGATGCGTCGCGACCGTGGGCGGCCATATGCCACTCTCCATCGCGCGTCACGCGCACGCTTTCTCCGACGATTGCGCCACGGCCACTATTCTCGTCGCCACGATCCCAGCGCCGAAGTCGTGCACGAAGCCCGCGCTCGTGCTCGACTATTTCAGCTTTAGGGAGAACGGTGGCTTCGCCATCTATTTCGGCGCAGGGCAAGCTGGCTCAACTCTGGCGGCAGCGTCTCCGCAGCCGGCCATGCGCATCGAAACAATTGCCGCCCTGCGTGGCGATCGCCCGTGGGCGCAGGAGCACCGCCGACAACGGCCACGACCGACTTTGCCTGCCGTTCGCGATGCCGCTGTCTTGGAAAACGGTGCCAGAAAGGAGCATTCGCCGTCCGACCCGGATCAGTAGCGGCGGATGAGACCCACCAGCCGTCCCTGAATATCCACCTGATCGGGTCCGAAAATGCGTGTCTTGAACTCGGGGTTCGCCGCTTCGAGGGCGATGGTCGAACCCTTCTTGCGCAGGCGCTTCAAAGTCGCTTCTTCCTGCTCGACCAGAGCCACCACGATGTCGCCGTTCTCGGCCGTGTCGCAGCGGCGAATGATGACCGTGTCGCCATCATGAATGCCGGCCTCGATCATGGAGTCGCCCTTCACTTCGAGCGCGAAATGCTCGCCATTGGTCAGGATGTCGGGCGGGCAGGCGATGTCGTGGGTATGGTTCTGGATGGCCGAGATCGGCACGCCGGCGGCGATGCGGCCCATGACGGGAATGGACACCGTACGGCTGTCGATCATGTGCGACGGCGGTGGTGCCAAGTCCCTGGCGCGGGCTCGTCCCGCGCCCTCGATGACGCTCGGCTGGAAGCCCATGACACGCCGCGGCTCGACGGCCGACGCGCTCGAACTCTCGGGCAGCTTCAAGACCTCGATGGCGCGCGCTCGATGCGGCAGGCGGCGAATGAAGCCACGCTCCACCAGAGCCGTGATCAGCCGGTGAATGCCGGACTTGGACTTGAGATCGAGCGCGTCCTTCATCTCGTCGAACGACGGCGGCACACCATTGGCGCGCATGCGCTCGTTGATGAACAGCAAAAGCTCTTTCTGCTTTTGGGTGAGCATTCAGCCTCACTTCGCTGGCGGCGCTGGGAATCGGCTTTGTGAGCCGCCTGCAACCGGGTTTGCAATTTCGTTCCGGGGCGATCAACGCGACCCCGCTCAGCCGCAGCGCATCTCAATCCGTGCGCAACGAAGGAGAGACTCAACCAGCACAAATCGTGAATGTACGCTAATCGTTCTCGACGTGTTCTGCAAGTGCAACCTGGTACTGACCTAATGAGGACAGTCAAAGTGGTTGACTTAGGACACACGGTCGGAGAGTGCCTCGGACGTCGAACGTCTGAAGGGCGGGGCCGGGCATGTCAATCTGGAAGAAGGCGCACGAACGGACCTGGGGGGAGATTAAGGCCCTTTGGAGCGATTACGGGGAGTGGGGCATTGTGGCCATCCTCGTGAGCGCACTGGCAATTGGGTTCCTCTGGTTCTATGGACCACCGGGGACTGCAAGCGATGAGATCTGGTTCAAGATTGCGCTCACCTTCGCGATCCTAGTTCTCACTGTGATTGTTTATCCGGTGAAATTTGTGTCCGCACTCTCCTCCCTCTACAGGGAAGCGGAGGAGGAGCTACTTCGCCATAAAATAGCATCTGACCCCAAGGCGGTCCGAGGTATGTCCTTCATGCGCCTGAGGGAGGTCGCGGCGGAGGAATTTGGCTGGGATTTCGGCCACTATAGCGATCAGCTCCTTGATCTAATTGGCGGCGTTAGGCAGGCCGCGCTGCATGTTGACCGAACAGGAATTGTTATCGAAGGCCGCAAGGATTGCGCCACTCATGATGAGCGGATGAAGCTCTATTTTCCGCTGGTACCGATCCCGCGGGAGCACTTGGCCGATTGGTGGATAGAGCCACCGATGTTCTCGAATTGGGAGGTCAAGACTTATCGGCCAGGCAAGCGGGATACTGGAGACTGCTATAGAGATCTCCACCTTAGCGATGAGCGCGCCGTACGCGACTGGCTGAGAACACGCGGCGATGACTTCAAGACGCCAGCGCCAAATATAGAACTCCGAGAGGCGATCCTTTATGTGGCCGGCAACAAAGAGAATGTTGCTCTCGACGAAGCTGTGACGGCCATTGTGTCTGCGGCACGCTCTGGTGAACTTGCCATCTATGGCAGCATGATCGTTACGGGCATGGGGATGACGATGGGATCAAGCCCGATCGGACGCGCGTACTGGCAGCGCGCTTCATTAAATTTGAGAAGCTTCGATTTCCACGATGAGCATGTGGGTGATGAGTCATTTCAGTACGACTGGCAACGCACCGAGCATCCAGAAGACATTTATTGCCGACTGCGAACCAACCGTGAGCACGTACGTGAGCTGTGGCCGCGCTAGAGCAGTGAAGTCGATTTTGCTATACTACCGGTGCTGAAAGAAGGAGTCGCTATGCTACGTCTTCTGGGCGCCGGAAAAACACTGGTACACTCCACCTCCCGGCATTAATGCCGTCTTTGCAACGGAAGAGGCTATGTCGCTAGCGGAGGCCAACGCCGACGCGATGCGTTGAGTGATTTGATGGGTTGCACTAGGGGAACCCCAGGGCAAAGCCGGGGTTCTTTCGTTTTTGTAAGTAGGGCCTCGGCAGAAATGCCGGGGCCTTTTTCGTTGGCCCGAAAGCAAGACGCCCCGTCACTGCTCGAAGTAGGCGCTGCTCGAGACAGGCGACCATTCGTAGCTGCGGGCTGGCTTGTTGAGACCAGGCTGTCTCACGGCCTTGGGCGGCTTCCTCTGCGGATTGCTCCGGACCGGCCTCACTTTGCGGACCGGCCGTGCCGGTCCTCCGGTTGCTTCGGCCGAGAACAGCGCCGGCTGGTAGTTGCGGTCGTAAAACCATCCATTCTCGAACCACCCCAATTGCCGGCCGTTGAAGCCAAAAACCCTGTCATCCACGATGTAGGCTACGGCCTGCCCGTTCCAGAGGTAGAAATTGTGATCGGTATGCAGGTGGCAAACAACGTCGCCAGTCATCGAATAAAAATCCATGGGGTCCCGGTTGGTGAGGTCGGCCAATATTGAACGCCTGGTCGCTTTCACGCCCGGCTTTGAAGTGCGCAACGGAGCTGACGCGCCGTACATGCACGCTTCGCAAAACGCAATGGTGAGGTGAGATTCGATCCCGCGCAAGTGCGGGAGAGAGACACGACAGACGCGCCCGCCAATCGCGAGCTCGGCGCGTCAGAGAACCTCGATCTCGACGTTGCCTCCCGCCGCCACGGCACCCGCGTCGGGCTGTCTGACGATCAGACACGTCGCCTCCGCCAGTGCCGTCAGCAGCGAGCTATCCTGCGACGAGAGGGCCGTGACGCTCAAAGCGCCGTCCGCGCCGGTCTGGAACGTGGCACGCATCAGATGGAGCCGCGGTCCGTTGGCGCCGAGGTCATGGGTAAGCCGGGCCACGCGGCGATCCGGACCGCGCTCGCGCACCCCGAGCAGAGCCCGGATCAGGGGCGCCAGGAACACCCGTCCGCAGACGAGCGCAGAGACAGGATTGCCGGGCAGACCGAGCATGCGCGTCTTGCCGAGACGGCCGAATATCAATGGCTTGCCCGGACGCAGCGCTACCTTCCAGAAGTCGAGCGCCATGCCGCGCTTGGTAAGGGCAGGGGCGACGAGATCGTGATCGCCGACCGAAGCGCCTCCGATCGTCACCAGCACGTCGGCATCGCGGGCACCCGCGATATGCGTCTCGATACTGTCTTCGGTGTCTCGGGCGATGCCGAGCAGCTTGGGCTCGCCGCCCTCTCTTCTGACCAGGGCGGCGAGGCCGACCGGATTCGAGGACACGATCTGATCGCGTCCAGGCGGCGTACCGGGCGGCACCAGCTCGTCCCCCGTGGCCAGGATCGCGACCACGGGTTTCCGCGCCACCGGAACCTCCGCATAGCCCATCGCGGCGGCAAGCGTCAGCGTGTGCGTATCGAGCCGCCGGCCGGCAATGAGACCTATGCTCCCTTCGCGGAAATCCACCCCAGCCTCGCGCACATTGGCGCCCACGCGCGGGATATCGTAAAGCACGATGTCGCTGCCCTCGCGGTCGACATCCTCCTGAATGACGACTGTGTCCGTGCCGGTAGGCATCGGCGCGCCCGTGAAGATGCGCGCGGCCTCACCGGCGCCGACAGTCTGCCTCAGCCCGTGCCCCGCAGCCGACTCGCCGATCACTTTGAGCCGCGTACCGGGCTCGCCCAAATCAACGCCGCGCACGGCATAGCCATCCATGGCGGAAGCGGCGAACGGCGGCTGCGTGAATCGGGCTTCGAGGTCGCGCGCAAGCACGCGGTCCTCGGCATTGTAGATGGAGACCGTCTGGACAGATGGCGGCTCGATGCCGTCGAGGACGCGCGCGAGGGCTTCGCTGACGGGCAGCAGTGACATGGGATTAAGCCCCGGCCGTGAAGCTGAACGTACCGGAACGCCCGCCGGTCTTTTCGACGAGATGCACGTTGTCGATGGTCATGGTCTTATCGGCAGCCTTGAGCATGTCGTAGACCGTGAGCGCCGCGACCGTAACCGCAGTCAGCGCCTCCATCTCGACGCCGGTTGGGCCCGTGACCTTCACCTCGGCGCGGATGTAGAGTCCTATCGGTTTCTCCGACGGCGAGAACTCGACCGATGCCTTGCTGATCGCGAGCGGATGACAGAGCGGAATGAGATCGCTCGTCTTCTTGGCCGCCATGATGCCGGCGATACGGGCCACGGCCAGCACGTCGCCCTTCTTTGCACCGCCGTCGATGACGAGGGCGAGCGTGTCCTTTTTCATGCTGATGAAACCGGAGGCGACGGCTGTGCGCTGCGTCGCTTCCTTGCCGGCCACGTCCACCATGTGCGCGCGGCCTTTTTCGTCGAGATGCGTGAGCTTGTTCATGGCTATGCTCCAGGTGCGAGCAGGGCGCGCGTTGCGGTCGTAACATCGGCCTGGCGCATGAGGCTTTCGCCAACGAGGTAGGTGCCGACGTCTGCGCGCTTCAAACGCGCGATGTCGGCCGGCGTGAAGATCCCGCTCTCGCCGATGACGATGCGGTCTTTCGGGATGCGCGGCGCGAGAGCTTCCGTCGTCGCGAGCGTCGTCTCGAAGGTCTTGAGATTGCGATTGTTGATGCCGATCAGACGGCAATCCAGACGGAGCGCGCGGTCGAGCTCTTCCCCGTCGTGCACCTCGACGATCGCATCCATGCCCCAGTCCTTCGCGGCACTTGCCAGCTCCGCGGCCAGTCCGTCATCCACTTCAGCCATGATGATGAGGATGCAATCGGCACCCCATGCGCGCGCCTCGACCACCTGGTAGGGGTCGATCATGAAATCTTTGCGCAGCACCGGCAACGAGACCACCGCACGGGCCTGAGTGAGAAATTCAGGCGCTCCCTGGAATGATGGCGCGTCGGTCAGAACGGACAGGCAGGCAGCGCCTCCGGCCTCATAGGCTTTGGCGAGCGCAACAGGTTCGAAATCGGCCCGGATGAGGCCTTTGGAGGGGGAGGCCTTCTTGATCTCGGCGATGAGAGCCGGCTGACCTAGAGCAAGCTTGGCTTCGATGGCGCCTGCGAAGGATCTGACGCGGGGCGCGCTGCGAGCATACTCCGCCAAAACCTGCAGCGGCAGCTTTGCCACCGCGGCTGCCACTTCCTCGCGCTTGTAGCGCGTTATTTTTTCCAGAATATCGGCCATGGTCTCAACGATACGATAGGGCCGGCGCCCGTGCTACCGAGGCCAGCGGATAGGGTCAATTGCCCGTTATTCGCCCCGCAGCTGCATAGTTTCTGCGGTCAAAAACTCGGTGCCGAAGCGAAGGCACTGGGCAGCAATTCCGTTCGGGATCATATCGATACCGACGTCTTGGCCGCCCGTCGTTAGCTCGCTCTTGTGATCAATGCAACTTCTGACCATTCCCGCGAGATGCGCTGTCGCCGCGGTCCCATCGAAGCGGACCGTTTGCTCGCTGAGCACCAACGCGAACTCCTTGTAGGCAGCCTGCAGCGCCGCATATTCCTCGACATGGCGCTTCCGGTAGGCGCAGACGTCTTTCACCGCCTTGTCCACATCCGCCTTCTCCCACTCGACGGTCTCGATGACGAAAGTCCGGCAGGCCTCGTCCGAGGCATCGACATGGCCCTCGCCCTCATAACCGATGACGAGCGAGGTCGGCATGCCCCCATTCGTCGAGGCGTTCCCCGCGTCATAGGCAGGAGGCGAGGCACTGTCATTGGCCGCGACACCGCTGATGAACCCGGAGGCAAGCGCGAAGCCGATCACGAGCCCAGCACGCATGAGGTTCAGCCCTTCGTGACGGCGATGAGATTGTCGAGCGCCGCCGCAGCCGCCCCGCTGTCGATCGAAGCAGCAGCGCGTACGACGCCGTCAGCGAGATCGGTTGCGACGCCGCCGACGAGAAGTGCTGCACCCGAATTTAAAAGCACGATATCGCGATAGGCGCCTGGCGCGCCAGCGAGCACGGCCCGAAGCGCTTCCGCATTGGCTTGCGCGTCACCGCCCTTGAGATCCGCAAGCGTCGCCGGCCGCAAGCCCACATCGCGCGGATCGACCTCGAAGGTGCGCACCTGGCCGCTGGCCAGCTCGGCAACGAGCGTCGGCCCCGTCGTCGACAGCTCGTCCAGTCCATCGCGCCCGTGAACGACCCAGGCCCATTCCGTGCCGAGGTTGCGCAGCACTTCAGCGATGGGAACGACCCAGCGCTCCGCGAACACGCCGACGACCTGGCGCTTGACCCGCGCCGGATTGCAGATTGGGCCGAGAACATTGAACATCGTGCGCACGCCGAGATCGGCGCGGATCGGTGCCCAGGCCTTGAATGCCGGATGGTGCAGGGGAGCCCACAGGAAGCCGACACCCGCTTCGCGAACCGCACGCGCCACGACCTCGACCGGCACGTCGATCCTGACGCCCAGCGCCGTCAGCACGTCAGAGGCACCCGACAGCGACGAAACGGACCTGTTGCCGTGCTTCGCGATCCTGAGCCCGGCGCCCGCTGCCACGAACGCGGCGCACGTCGAAACATTGTAGGTGTTGTGGCCGTCGCCGCCCGTACCGACGATGTCGACGGTCCCTTCCGGCGCCGAGACGGTGATCATGCGCTCGCGCATGAGGCGCGCCGCACCAGTTATCTCTGCGACGGTCTCGCCGCGCACCCGCAGCCCCATGAGGAAGGCACCCATCTGCGCTGGGCTTGCCTCTCCGGAGCTCATCGCATCGAGAACACGCGACATTTCCGCTTCGCTAAGGCTCTCTCCCGCTGCAAGTTTCTGCAGCGTGGCCTTCACGGATGCCGCTGTCATGGATCCTCCGGCGATCAGGCGGCGTCGCGCGGACGCGGCGCATTGCGCCGGCGCGGAGAAAGACCTGCGAGCTCGAGGAAGTTGGCGAGCAAGGCATGGCCCTGCTCGGAGGCGATGCTCTCGGGATGGAACTGCACGCCGTGCACCGGATGCGTCTTGTGCTGCAGGCCCATGATGATGCCGTCGGTCGTCTCGGCCGTCACCTCGAGGCAGTCAGGCAACGACGAGCGCTCGACGATCAGCGAGTGATAGCGCGTCACCTGGATCTTTTCCGGAAGCCCCTTGAAGAGACCCTTGTCCTCGTGACGGATGGTCGAGAGCTTGCCGTGCATGGGCACGGGCGCGCGGATCACGCGGCCGCCGTAGGCCTGGCCGATGGCCTGATGTCCGAGGCAGACGCCGAGAAGCGGAATTTTTGAGCCCGCCTTGGCGATGAGATCGAGGCAGACGCCGGCTTCGTTGGGCGTGCAGGGACCCGGAGACAGCACGAGCGCCTTGGGCTTCTTCTTCAGGATCTCATCGACGGTGACTTTGTCGTTGCGCAGGACCTCGCAGGTCGAGCCAAGCTCACCGAGGTAATGCACGAGATTGTAGGTGAAGCTGTCGTAATTATCGATGAGGATCAGCATGATCGGACCGGGGGACCCCTGCCTTGCGGCATGCGGCTGCCTAACGACAAGCCGAGCAGAATTTCTGCTGAAAGGTGTAGGAACTAGCCCCGTGCCCGTCAAGCTCGCCGCTCGTCGGGATGTCCCTAGGCGGAGCGGATGCGCTTCACCATTGCCGTGAGCGCATCGGGGTTAACGGGCTTGGCCAGGATCTCCTGCTCGTCGCCGCGGCGCACCAGCACCTTGGGATAGGCGGTAACGACGACGAAGGGCACATGGCGCCGCTCGAGTTCTTCCTGCAGAGCCACGCTGGTTTCCTCGCGTAGCACGTAATCGATGACCGCCACGTCGACCTTCGTGTGCTCGAGCTCGTCCAATGCCTCTTGCAGAGCCGGAAACGGCCCGACGATCTCGGCGCCGGCGTCCGCCAGCGTGCCTGCGTGATCCAGTGCGATCACCGGCTCGTCCTCGACGAGAAGCACGCGCGTGCCGGTTAGATCCGCCATGATACCCTCCACTGATCTCGGAACTCCCCGAGGATTGGTCTATTGGAGACCTCAGTTGCCGAAACGGTTGAGGGAAGGGAGGGTTCCCCAGCGCACTTCGACGCTGGTCTCGTCCCGGCCCGGAAGTCCGGCTATAAAGGCCCCATGACACAGCAAGAAACACTGAAGCCAAGCTCGAGCGTCGCCATTGGCAACATCACAGTCGCAAACCGTGCGCCTATCGCCGTGTTTGCGGGGCCCTGCCAGATGGAAAGCCGCACCCACGCCCTGGAAATGGCAAGCGCGCTCAAGGAAATAGCGGCCCGCCTTGGCATCGGATTGATCTACAAGTCATCGTATGACAAGGCCAACCGCACCTCCCTCGGCGGCAAGCGCGGCTTGGGGCTCGAAGGCGCCCTGGAGGTGTTTGGCGAGATTCGCGAGACGCTCGGCCTTCCCGTCGTCACCGACGTTCACGAAGCCGCCCATTGCGCCATTGTCGCACCGGTTGTGGACGTGCTGCAGATCCCGGCGTTCCTTTGCCGCCAGACCGATCTTCTCGTTGCGGCCGCCCGCACAGGCCGCGTCGTCAAGGTCAAGAAGGGCCAGTTCCTGGCGCCCTGGGACATGCGGAACGTGGTGGCGAAGGTCGTCGGATCCGGCAACTCGAACGTGCTGGTGACGGAGCGTGGCGCGTCCTTCGGCTACAACACCCTCGTCGTCGACATGCGCGCCCTGCCGATCATGGCCGAGACCGGCGCACCGGTGATTTTCGATGCCACACATTCGGTGCAGCAGCCCGGGGGACGCGGCGACAGCTCGGGCGGAGACCGCCGCTATGTGAGCGTGCTGGCACGAGCAGCCGTAGCCGTCGGCGTAGCCGGCCTCTTCATCGAGACGCATCAGGATCCCGACAACGCGCCGTCCGACGGGCCGAACATGGTGCCGCTCAAGGATTTCGAAGGCCTCATGCGCGAACTGATGGCCATCGACGCGCTCGTCAAAGCCAAGCCGGCTCAGTAGCGGAATAGCGGCTGTAGCAGGCGTGCAAGGAAGCCCTTGTAGGCGAGCTTGCAGTCGGTTCCGATCAGGCAGATGCATCCGGTTTTCGCATCCGCGACCGGCTGGTGCACGGCATCGACGTCGTGATCCGCAACGTCGCCTGCATTGAACGTACCGAACTCGTCGCTATAGCTGCCGGCCAGCACCACGGTCAGCTCCGAGCCTCGATGTCCGTGCTTAGGCAGGCGCGCTCCGGGCGCAACCTTGACGAGGCGGAGATCGCCGCATGCCGTCTTCGAAAGCGGCACCTCGTAGTGCCAGACCGAAGGCGCAACACGTTTCCACGGAATGTTCGCGAGGCAATCACCGAGCAGGGGCTGAAGCGGAGCCGGGACTTCACCGCCGAGCTCTCCGCAACGCTGCTCGGGCGCAGCATCGGCTTCGCCAGCTCGTGCGGCCACGACGGGAGCCTCACAGCCCATGGGAACCGGGGGAAGGGCGTCGAACAAAGCGACGCCGATCTCCTGCATTTTCGCGACTTCTCGCGCGCAGGCATGACAAACGGAAAGATGCGACGCCACGACGGCGGCGAACACTTCGGGCTGGCTGCCCGCAGCGCAGCTCATCAACGTGGAGATGTCAGGATGATGCGTGATCGTCATCTATCTCAGGTCCTCGACCGCATCTCGCACTTTCTGATAGGCAAGGCGCATCCTCGATTTGACGGTGCCGAGCGGAAGCTTGAGCCGCTCCGCGATTTCGCTGTGTGACAAACCCTCGAGGTACGAAAGCACAACGACCTCGGACTGATCCGGAGGCAACTCCGCAAGCACCTTCTGAACGCGGGCCTGACGCTCACGCTGAGACAGCTCCTCGTCGGGAGCAGGATCCTCGGACGGCCGCTCTTCGTTGTCCTCCGGCAACGGCTGCCACGCCACCTCTCTACGCAGCCGATCGATGCGCAGATTACGAGCGATGGTGAAAATCCACGTTGTCGCGCTGCCCTTCTCGCCGGAATAGAGCCCCGCCTTGCGCCAGACCGTGAGCAGGGTCTCTTGAGCGAGCTCCTCAGCCGTCGTCACGTCGCTGCCCTGACGCATCATGTACGATTTGACGCGCGGCGCGTACGTCTGGAACAGCTTGCGAAAGGCCTCGATGTCCTTGTTCGCCGCCACGCGCTGCAATAAATCTGCCATGGTCCTCGAGAGAGTAGGTGCGGGCGCTGGCCGTGAGCGGCCGCCTGCAAGGGCGTGAAGCATAGCCGAACGACTCCTTCCCGCCCAGAGCGCGCACGATAACCGGGTACATGGTCAGGGCTGATACGCCGCGCCACACCGGGCGGATCAGCCACAATTTGAACGTATGCGGGGGCCCGACATCTTTCCTATGCTGGTGAACGCCCCCAGACCGAGGACCGGTTAATTTCCATGACGCACGTAACGTTGACCGAAGTCGCGCTTCTTCTCGCCGCCATGGCCATCGCCGCTCCTCTGGGGAGAACGCTCGGGGTGGGGACGGTGCTGGGCTATCTGCTCGCCGGCATCATGCTGGGGCCCTACGGCTTCCGTCACGTATTCTCGTCTTCGGACGCCCATGAATTCCTGGAGCTGGCAGAGTTCGGCATCATTCTCCTGCTGTTCATCATCGGTCTCGAGCTCAGGCCACGGCGCTTGTGGGCGATGCGATCGGCGATCTTCTCGCTCGGCGGACAGCAGGTCGGCCTGACAGCGATCCTGCTCGGCGCCGTCGCCATAGTGTTCGGTCTCAACTGGCAGACGTCGCTGTTCATCGGTTTGGCTCTCGCACTGTCCTCGACTGCATTCTCCCTGCAGATCATGGAGGAAACCGGCGATCTCCCGCAGCGTCACGGACGCATGGGTTTTGCCGTCCTGCTGTTCCAGGATCTCGCCGCCATCCCGCTCATTGCCCTCACACCTCTGTTCGCCACGGCTGGCGGCTCTGTCGCCCGCGCCATGGATCTCTCGGCAGCAGCTTCCGCGCTGGGAATGATCGCGCTCGTCGTCGTCGTCGGATATTTCGCCCTCGATTACCTGATCCGCCTCGTAGCTTTTACGCGCGTCAAGGAAGCCATGACCGCGGCGGCGCTGCTGACCGTGGTTGGCGTCGCCATCCTGATGCAGATGGTCGGCGTCTCACCGGCGCTGGGCGCGTTCCTTGCTGGCGCTCTACTGGCTGAAAGCTCCTATCGCCACCAGCTCGAAGCCGACATCCAGCCCTTTCAGGGTCTCCTTCTCGGCCTCTTCTTCACCGCCACGGGCATGTCGCTCAATCTTGGGCTGGTCGCAAATCAGCCGGCAACGGTGTTCGGATTGGCCATCGGTCTCGTGATCTTGAAGAGCCTCGTTCTGACTGGCCTCGGCCTTTGGCGTGGGCTCGAGGCCCGGCCGGCGCGCAGGCTTGGACTGGCGCTGAGCCAAGGCGGTGAGTTCGCTTTCGTGCTGTTCGGCGTCGGGGTCGCCTCCGGCGTCCTGACTTGGCGCCTGAGCGAGCTGCTCGTTGTCGTCGTCACGATATCGATGGCCCTGACGCCGATCTTGCTCGCGACCGAGCGCTTCGTAAGCGGTCGGCGCAAGGGAGCCGATCCGCACTTCGACGAGCTTCCTTCGAAAGACGAGCACGTCGTCATCGCGGGCTTCGGACGCTACGGACAGATCGTCGCGCGCGTGCTCCGCGGCAAGCGCATTCCCTTTATCGCGCTCGACGTCTCGCCCGAGCAGATCGAGCTCGTGAAGAAATTCGGCTCCAAGGCCTTCTACGGCGATGCGAGCCGCGCCGACATCCTCGAAGCCGCCCAGACCGGCAAAGCGCGGGCCTTTGTCCTCGCCATCGACGACGTGGAGGCCTCGATCCGCACGGCGGAGCTGGTGCGCAGGCTCTATCCCGAACTCCCGGTCTACGCCCGCGCCCGCAACCGGAATCACGCCCACCGGCTCTTCGATCTCGGCATCAAAGCAATCCAGCGCGAGACCTTCCTCTCGGCCCTCGAGACAACCCGTCAGGTTCTGACCGGGCTCGGCATCTCCCAGCGCGAGGCCGACCGTGACGTCCGCATTTTCAAGGCCCACGACGAGCGCCGCCTGAGTGAAGATTACGCTCATTACAGCGATATGCAGAAGTTACAGGCCAAGGCCCGCAGCGACGCCGCCACCCTGGAACGGCTGTTCGAGGAGGACGCCGCAGAAGCGGTAAAGGCGGAAGCGGCCGGCGTGGACGGGACGGAGCGCGTGCGCGGGTAGACGCGGCGTCCCCGCGCCGTTAAATGTGCGCCTCGGATTGTGACGGAAAGGTCGAACATGGGCGAGGCGCGACATACAACGCTAACGGCTGCCGCCGACTATGGCCGCATGGCTGCCGCCATCCGGGCGCTGTCTATGGACGCCGTTCAGAAAGCCAATTCTGGCCATCCCGGCATGCCCATGGGCATGGCCGACGTGGCGACCGTGCTCTTCTCCGAGGTTCTGCGCTTCGATCCCAAGGACCCGACCTGGCCCAACCGCGACCGCTTCGTACTGTCCGCCGGGCATGGCTCGATGCTTCTCTATTCGCTCTTGTACCTCACCGGCTATCCCGGGATGGAGGCCGGCGACCTCGCCAACTTCCGTCAGCTCGGCTCCAAGACCGCCGGCCATCCGGAGTTCGGACACGCCCCCGGGATCGAGACCACCACGGGGCCGCTGGGGCAGGGGCTCGCCAATGCGGTGGGCATGGCCATTGCCGAGCGCATGCTCAATGCCCGCCACGGCGACGACATCGTCAGCCACAACACCTTCTGCATCGCCGGCGATGGCTGCCTGATGGAAGGCATCAGCCACGAGGCGATCTCGCTCGCCGGACACCTGAAGCTCGGCAAGCTCATTGTCATGTGGGACGACAATTCGATCTCCATCGACGGGCCCACCAGTCTCTCGGTCTCGGACGACCAAGTGAAGCGTTTCGAGGCTTCGGGCTGGAATACGATCCGCGTCGACGGCCATGACACCAAGGCTGTTTCCGCGGCGCTCGCCAAGGCCAAGGCCGACAGCTCCAAGCCCTGGCTCATCGCCTGCAAGACCACCATCGGCTACGGCGCGCCGACCAAGGCCGGCAAGGCCTCGGCACACGGCGAGGCGCTCGGTGTCGACGAGATCAAGGGAGCACGCGAAAAACTCCACTGGCCGTACCCGCCGTTCGAGGTGCCCGAGGACGTTCTCTCTGCTTGGCGCGCACTGGGCGCCAAGGGCGCAAAGGAGAACGCAAGCTGGAAGGCTTCCCTCGCGAAGGCACCGGCGAATACCAAAGTGGCCTTCGATAAGCCTGCGGGCAAATCTCACGCGGACGCCGCACTTGCAGCAATCGCCGCGGCCAAGGCCCAGTTCGCTGCCGATACCGCGAAGCGCGCGACGCGCATCTGGTCACAGATGACGCTCGAGCATCTGGTGCCCGTAGTGCCGGAGCTGATCGGCGGCTCAGCCGACCTCACGCCGTCCAACGGCACGCGCACCAAGCATCACACCGCCGTCACGCCGGATAATTTCGCCGGCAACTACATCCACTATGGCGTGCGCGAGCACGGCATGGCCGCCGCGATGAACGGCTTGGCGCTTCACGGCAGCATCATTCCGTACGGCGCCACGTTCCTGGTCTTCACCGACTACTGCCGTCCGTCGATCCGTCTCTCGGCGCTCATGCATCAGCGCGTCATCTACGTGATGACGCACGACAGCATCGGCCTGGGCGAGGATGGTCCGACGCATCAGCCGATCGAGCACCTAGCCGCGCTGCGCGCAATCCCGAACTTGCTCGTGCTGCGCCCTGCCGACGCGCTCGAAACCGCCGAGGCCTGGGAGATCGCGCTCACCAACACCGACCGGCCTTCGATCCTGGCGCTGACGCGTCAGGCCGTGCCGACCGTTCTCCGCACCGATGCATCCGCAAAGGGCAACCTGTCGTCCAAGGGCGGCTACGTCGTGAGCGGGGAGGGCGCACGCGACGTGACGCTCATCGCCACGGGCTCCGAGGTCGGCCTTGCTGCCGAAGCTGCCGCCGCCTTGGCCAAGGACGGCATCAAGGCCGCCGTTGTCTCGCTGCCGTCGTTCGAGCTCTTCCGCGCCCAATCGCAGGAGTACAAGGACGCAGTGCTTGGCTCCGCGCCCCGCGTTGCAGTGGAGGCCGGTGTGGCTCAAGGCTGGCACGAATGGCTGCGCCACAAGGATGCCTTCATCGGACTTTCCGATTTCGGCGCCTCGGCACCGGGACCGAAGCTGTTCGAGCACTTCGGTATCACGGCCGCAAAGGTTGCCGACGCGGCCCGCGCTCTCGCTAAAGCAAAAAGCTGAGCTTCATGAACCTCGACAAGATCAAGACGACGTCCGGGCTCGACGTGAAGGGCAAGCGCGTGCTCGTGCGCGCCGACCTCAACGTGCCCGCCAAGAACGGCAAGATAACGGACGCGACCCGATTGGAGCGCGTGGTGCCAGGTCTCAAGGATCTTGCGAGCCGCGGCGCACGCGTGATCGTGCTCTCTCACTTCGGCCGACCCAAGGACGGCCCCGACACTGAGAATTCGCTGAAGCCCGTCGCCGACGAGCTGAGCCGGCTGATCGGCGCGCCCGTAACGCTTGCGCCTGATTGCATCGGTGAAGCCGCCGAGCGCGTGGTCGCGAACCTCAAGGACGGCGACATCGCCGTGCTCGAGAACACGCGCTTCCACAAGGGCGAGGAAAAAAACGACCCCGCCTTCGTACAGGCGCTCGCCAAGCTCGGTGACATCTTCGTCAACGACGCCTTCTCGGCCGCGCACCGCGCCCACGCCTCGACCGAAGGCCTTGCCCGTCTGCTGCCTGCCTACGCTGGCCCGCTCATGATCGAAGAGATCTCAGCGCTGCGCTCTGCGCTCGAGAAGCCCAGGCGGCCTACCGCTGCCGTTGTCGGCGGCGCCAAGGTGTCGACGAAGATCCCGGTTCTCACCAACCTCGCCGCCAAGGTCGACAAGCTCATCATCGGCGGCGGCATGGCCAATACCTTCTTCCTCGCCAAGGGCGTCGAGATCGGCAAGTCGCTGGCCGAGCCCGACTACGCCAAGACCGCGCTCGAAATCATGCACGCCGCCAAGGAGCGGAGCTGCGAAATCGTGCTGCCGCATGATGTCGTCGTCGCTGCGAAGTTCGAAGCCGGCGCCCCGTCCAAGGTCGTCACCGCCATCGAGACGCCGAAGGACGAGATGATCCTCGACGTCGGCCCCAAGACCATCGCCCATTACACCGACGTGCTGTCGCGCTGCGAGACGCTGCTCTGGAACGGTCCGCTCGGCGCCTTCGAGATCTCGCCGTTCGGCGAAGGCACCTTCGCGCTCGCCCGCGAGGCCGCCAAGGCGACCAAGGCCGGCAAGCTCGTTTCGGTAGCCGGAGGCGGCGACACCGTTGCTGCCCTCAACGCGGCTGGCGTAACCGAAGACTTTACCTATGTATCCTCGGCCGGTGGTGCCTTCCTCGAATGGCTCGAGGGCCGTGAGCTTCCCGGAGTGGCCGCCCTGCTGCGGTGAAGGATCCGATTGATGTTCGCTGAAGCTCACCTCTATCTCGGCGTCGGCCTCGCAGGCTTGGTGAGCTTCCTGTCGCCCTGCGTTCTGCCGCTCGTGCCGCCCTATCTCGGCTATCTTGGCGGCACGACGCTCGACCAGATGACCTCTGACGGGCACACCGGCAGCCGCGTCTGGCGCAACGTCGTCATCGCCTCACTGTTCTTCGTCCTGGGCTTCTCGACCGTATTCGTCTCGCTCGGAGCCAGCGCCTCGCTGCTCGGCCAGTTCATCCAGACCCACAAGGATATCCTCGCCAGCATCTCCGGCGTCGTCATCATCCTCTTCGGTCTCCACTTCCTCGGCGTCCTGCGCATCCCGGCTCTCTACAAGGAGGCGCGCTACCATTCGAATTCCGACGGCGCGAGCTACCTCGGCGCCTACGTCATGGGCCTCGCGTTCGCCTTCGGCTGGACGCCTTGCATCGGGCCGATCCTGGCGACTGTCCTCGCGCTTGCCGCCAACGAAGCGAGCCTTGGAGCCGGTGTGCGTTTGCTTGCTGTCTATTCGCTCGGCCTCGGCATCCCATTCGTGCTGGCCGCCATCGCCATCCGCCCGTTCCTCTCCTTCCTCACGCGCTTCCGCCGGCACCTCGGCCTCATGGAAAAGATCATGGGCGTGCTTCTGGTGCTGACTGGTATCGCCTTCCTGAACGTGGTCGATTGGTTCTCCATCACGACGCTCGGACAGTGGTTGATCGATACGTTCCCCGGACTGATGAAGATCGAGGACTGGGTGACGCCAGACACGCTGCAGGACGAGATCCGTAGGCACGCTCCGGGGCCCTGACATGGCCGGTACAAAGCCTCAGTCCATCGCACTGACCATCGCCGGGTCCGACAGCTCGGGTGGCGCCGGCATCCAGGCCGATCTCAAGACCTTCACCGCCCTCGGCGTCTATGGCGCCTCCGTCATCACCGCCATCACGGCTCAGAATACGCATGGCGTGACCGCCATCCACGCCATCCCGGGCGAGATGATCACGGCGCAGCTTGCGGCCGTCGCCACCGACCTAAAGATCAACGCGATCAAAACCGGCATGCTCGGCGATCGCGCCACTGTCGAGATTGTCACCGCGGGGCTTCGCGAGTTTCGCCTTGCGCCCGTCGTTGTCGATCCCGTGATGGTCGCGACCAGCGGAGATGTGCTGCTCGCGCCGGATGCCATCTCAGCCGTGCGCCACGACCTGATCCCACTTGCGGATCTCATCACGCCCAATCTGCACGAGGCCGCATATCTGCTCGACATGTCCGTAGCCCATTCGATTACCGACATGGAATATCAGGCTCGCCGCCTGTTGGATCTCGGCGCCGGAGCCGCATTGGTAAAGGGCGGACATCTTGAAGGCGGCGAAGCCATTGACGTGCTCGCCGACGCCAGCGGCGTTAAGCATTTCGCATCGCCCCGCATCGCGTCGCGCAACACGCACGGCACGGGATGCACACTGTCTGCGGCTGTCGCTTCTGGCCTCGCACGCGGCCTCGATATGCAGGACGCCGTGTCCGCAGCAAAAGAGTTTGTATGGCGCGCAATCGCTGGCGGCGCGGACCTCGCCATCGGTACGGGAAATGGTCCGGTCGATCATCTGTTCACGATCCGTGACGCCTAAAATTGTTGCATCTCCGCACCGCCTGCTTTGCAAACGTTTCGCCCCCGCTTGCGGCCCCGCCGCGCTTCTGCAACTCTCCGCCTCACGAACTTTGCGGTCGATGGATCGCGGGGGTTATGGGGGGAGCTGAGCAGCGATCACGGGCGCTGTTAGGCTCGGCTGAAAAACCGGTCCGGTCGCTCCGGGCCGGTTTTTTACTTTCCCCGTTTCAAGATCGCGCCTCCTGTTCGCGGAGCCCCTTGCGAGGCTCGCTTCTCACAGCTTCATCTGATAGCTCTGCGCCGCCGTCCGGGCGCAACGAGAGCCGACCCAAGCCATGCCGCTGAGTAGAGATCAGGGACAGCCCGCAGGACTGTCGGATGCCGAGCGGCTTTCCTACACAGTGCGTCTCGCGCTCGTCTACGCAGCGCTGTTCCTGCTCTACGGCCTTCATCTGCCGTATATGTCCGTGTGGCTGCACTGGCGGGATCTCGACGCGCAGGAGATCGCAATCATCACTGCGGCTCCGTTGTTCCTGCGCGTGCTCGTCACGCCCGCGCTCGCCGTGTTCGCCGATCACCGCGGCAATCATCGCGTCATGGTTCAGCGCTTGTGCTGGGTCACGCTCGCGCTCGCCATTGTGCTCAGCCAGATGCAGGGCTTCTGGCCCATCCTGTTCGTGGCCATTCCTTTCGCGATGGCCATGTCCAGCATCATGCCGCTGACCGAAACCATCGCCATCACCGGCGTTCGCACGGCTGGCCTCGATTATGGACGCATGCGGCTCTGGGGCTCGGTGACATTCGTGGTCGCGGGCCTGATCGGCGGCACGGCGATTGACTGGGCAGGGCCGGTCGCCGTCGCATGGTGTTTTGTCATGAGCGCAGGCTTGATGGTGCTGGCAGCGAATGTGCTGCCGCGTCCGGCCAACAGGCGGACGCTCGAAGCCAATACGCCCCGGCGCCGTCTGTCGCCAGGGGAGGCACTGCACCTCTTGAGGTCGCCGCTCTTCGTCACGTTCCTTTTGGCCGCTGGCCTCATCCACGGCTCGCACGGCATGTTCTACACATTCGGCGTCCTTCACTGGAACAGCCAGGGCATTCCGCCCGAATGGATCGGAACGCTCTGGGGCATCGCCATCCCCGGCGAGGTACTGCTGTTCGCCTATTCCGGCGCGGTGGTCCGCCGCCTCGGCGCAATACCACTCCTGGTCATCGGGGCGGCGGCAGCCGTTCTGCGCTGGACAGCCATGAGCTTCGATCCGCCGTTGGCCCTGCTGTTTCCGATCCAGCTCCTGCACGGGTTCACCTACGGCGCAGCCCACCTAGGGGCCATGCACTTCATTTCCCGTGCCGTGCCGGATCACGCGGCTGGAACCGCCCAGGCTCTCTACGCCACATTCGCAACCGGCCTCGTCATCGGATGCGTGACCCTCGCGTCTGGCTACGTCTACGCCGCCGCCGCCGGGAAGGCCTATCTGTTTGTAGCGGCTCTCGCAGCCATGGGCCTCGCAGCGGCACTCGTGGTGCTGCGGCGCTGGGACGGCGGATTGATTTTCAAATAGCAAGGACCATGATCGCATCAGATCCAATCATCTGACGCGTGAATCATGGTCCAGACTCAAGCGCTAGCCCCAGAGCGCTGCAGTCGGCGGCGCAATGATCCCGCGCTCGATGCTGAAGCCGTGCGGGCGATCCGACGCCAACAGAAGCGGCCCGTCGAGATCGACCCAATCGGCGTCTTGCGCGACGAGGAATGCCGGCGCCAGCGCCAGCGACGTCGAGACCATCGATCCGACCATGATCTTGAGGCCGCTCGCCCGCGCTGCCTTTGCCATCGCCAGCGCCTCGGTCAGGCCCCCGGCTTTGTCGAGCTTGATGTTGACGGCATCGTAGCGGCGAGCGAGGGCCGCGATATCGCTACTCGTGTGCGCGCTCTCATCGGCACAGATCGGCACATCGTGCGCGATGCCTTCGAGTGCCGCATCGTCCGCAGACGGCAGCGGCTGCTCGATGAGCTCCACGGCGGTCTCAGCCGACGCGGCGAGAAACGGCTTCAGCATATCGACCGACCATGCCTCGTTGGCGTCCGCGACGAGCCTGGCATCCGGACGCGCCTGGCGCACGGCGCGCAGGCGATCGTCATCGCCGGGACCGCCGAGCTTGAGCTTCAGAAGCTTGAGATCTGGAACCGTGCGTGCCGCCGCGGCCATGGCGACCGGCGTGTCGAGGCTCAGCGTGTAGCAAGTCTCGAGGGAAGTAGGCGTTGGGACGCCGGCGAGGACAGCGGCGGAAAGACCGGCCCGCTTCGCTTCGAGATCCCAAAGCGCGCAGTCAAGGGCGTTGCGGGCTGCGCCAGCGGGGAGGCCAGCTGCAAGCGCCTCCCGGCTAGCGATACAACTTGAGTTTGCTCGCACACGTTCGAGCTCGGCGACCACGCCTTCGACGGTCTCGCCATAGCGTGCGTAGGGCACGCATTCCCCGCGTCCGGTCGCGACACCGTCGCTGATCGTCGCCGTGACCACGTGGGCTTCGGTCTTGGAGCCGCGCGCAATGACGAACGCGTTCCTCAAGGGCCACGTTTCGACGTCGACGGTGAGTACGAGGCCCGGCATCGCTCAGGAAATGCGGCCGCTCACGTGGGCAAGGAAGAGATAGACCCGGCCCATGTCGGAGAGCAGGTGGTTGTTCGCCGTTCGCCCGGTCGGGTCACGAAGCTCCGCCTCGCGGCGCATGGCTTCGAAGTCGGCAAGGTAGTGGTCCACGGTCCGCTTGAGCTCCGGCTCGGCCCGATAGCGATGCGCAAGCTGGTCGAAGACCGTGCGCCCTTCCTGCGTATAGATCGAACGCACCATGATGCCGCGCTGGCCGGAATTGAGCCGCGACCAGATCGCCGATGTCGTTGCCGGATCGAGCGCGCGCGCGATGACGTCGATCTGATTGTGGAAGGACGTGCCGGCAGTGTTCTGCTGGCCTTGTGACGCATGACCTTCTTCTTCGCGCGAGGCGCGTGCCAGAAGGTCGCCAAGCGACCAACCTTCGCCGCGCCCGTCGCCTGGACCGCCGGCGGGACGCGGCAACGCTGCCTGATAGGGACTGCGCGCCGTTTCTTGCGACCACGAGGATGGGCCGCCCCGCTGATCGCCTACGGGCATGCCGAGCGAGCTGAGCCCTCTTTGCGTATCCTGACCGCGCACCTCAGCCGTATAGGCTCCGGTCAGCGACCTGGGCGCGCTGGCCGACGGAGCCACCGGCCCGCGGCCGTGCGGTGCGTTCAGCGGAAGCGAGACGTCGCGGTTCTGGATCGCCCGCGATGTAAGGTGTGAAAGCTGGTCGAGCGCGCGAAGCTGATCCTGCAAGGCACGGCGCATGGCTTCCGCGTTCTCGCGCGTCGCAATCGGCAGCCGGTCCATCTGCTCGCGCAGCCGCGCCTGCTCGGAGGCGATCTCCGCCGCAGCTCGTGCCGCGCGCTGGCGCACGTCCTCGGAGGTCTGGTCGAAGCGGCTCGTCAGCGAGGTGAGCTGCTCGCTCACGACATTCGAGATCGACGAGAAGCGGCGCCGTAATTCGTCGAGCGTCCGCTCGCCCTCGGCGCCGGCCTCGACACGAAAACGCTCAAGATCCTTAAGTGCGCTCGACTTGGCAACCTCGGCGCTCTTACGCAACTCCTCGGCTGCAGCGCGAGCACGCGTTTCCGCGTCGCTGATCGAACCTTCGATCGATGTCGAATAGCCCTCGACGAAACGCCCGAACTCGTCGGCCTTACCAGAGAGGCGATCGATAGTCTGCGAGAGCTCGGCGTGGCGGCCTTGCAGCGTCGCGTCGATCTTGTAATTGGCGCTTTCCAGCGAGGTCGCCGCCTTGAGGATGGCTTGGCCCTGGCCCTCAAACCTATTGGTGACGGAGCCGATCTGGGACAGGAGATTTTCGGAAACGCTCTTCAGCATTTCGGACTGACTGGAAAGGCCTTCGATCGCCTTCAAGGATTGGCGAGTCACGTTCTCGCTCGTGCGGCGCACGGAGTTGATGCCCTGGACGAGGGACTCGTCGAGGTCGATCGCCTGCCGCGAGATGGTCTCGCTGAAGCTCTTGGCATGGTTGTCGAGTGCCGAGGTGAGCGCCCGTGCCTTCTCGGCGACGGCGTTGTCGATGACCATGGTCGAGCGCACGATCTGCTCGTCGAAGTTCTTGAGCCGCTGACCGAAGGCGGCGTCGAGCGCCTTGGTGCGCTCGACGAGCTGGAAATCAAGGGCCTGGGCGCGGTTGGTCAGCGACGTATCGAGCGCGCGTGCGTATTCTTCGAACACGGCCTGGAGGCTCTCCGTACGCTTTGAAAGCGACGTGTCGAGTGTTGTCACGTACCCGGCGATAGCGTCCTGCAGCGACTCCGTGCGCGCACCGAGCGCCATTGCGAGGCCGGACGTGTAACCCTCGAGCATGGTCTGCAGCTGCTCGGTCTTGCTGCCGAGTGCCGTCTCGAGTTTGGCCGTGCTTTGACCGACCGCCGACTCGAGCGCCGTGAGGTTTTCGCCTGCCCCTTGAATGATACTGGCGAGCTTGACCTGCTGGGTGGAGAGCTTGTCGATGAGCACGGGCACGTCGTTGCCGAGCGTGCGCAACGTCTCGGTCACGCGCTCGCTGGTGTTGAGCAGCGCATGGCGCTCACCAGAAAGCTCCTGGATGAGACCGCGGATCTTGCGCTCGTTCTCCTCGTAGGAGCGCTCGAGCGCCGAAACCTCGTTGTGAACCAGCGCCTCGAGCTCGCCGGCGCGGCCCAGCGCCCGCGAAATGGCGTCGTTCATGAAGGCCACTTGGCGGCGCACGGCCTGGCCGAGAGAGGCGACCGACTGCTCGGCCATGCGGTCCGGCTCGGCGAGACGGATCGCAACCTCCGTCATGGTGGAGGAGCGCAACCTGAGCTCTTCGGAACGCCACGCCAAGAGCGCCAGGAACCAGAGGATCGCCACAGGGACGACGATGGCAGCAGCGGTCAGAAAGATCGTAGGCTTGCCGAGCACTTCGCCGAGCGTAGCGCCCTGGCTGAACTCGGCCCTGAGAATGGCCCAGGCAAAGCCGAAGCAGATGACGGCCCAGACGCCGCTGGCGATCGAGGCATATTTGAACGGCTTGGACGACGGCTTTTGGTCGAGGGCGTAGATGAGGCCGCCGATGGAAGGAGCGTCGTCGTTGGCAGCAATGCGCGTCCTTGGCGGGCCTGCGGGCCGGCGTCGCGCCGAGCGACGCGTCGGCGCCTCCGGCGTCAGGATGTCGATGGCCTCGGGGAGCGCGTCATTCGCGCTGGGCTTGACGGCGGTGTTGCCCGGGCCGCCAGCGTTTGGAATAGGTGGCGGAAGCTTGGGGCCTGGAACCTCGGATCCGATCGAGAGAGTGGGCGCACCAGCCGACGAAGCAGGCCTGGTCAAGCCCTCAAAAGCCTTGGAGGGTACCGGCGCCGACTGTTTAGGCGCGGGCCCGGACAAAGAAGGTTCAGGGGACGCCTCAGGCAGTGCGGCCGATAAAGGCTTGGCTGTCGATGAAGGCAAGGCAGGGGGGCTCGAGGCAGCCGCACCGCCGCCCGGCGCATCAGTCACGTTTTGTGGCTGGGTCTTGACCGCACCAGACCCAACCGCTGATTTCTTTTCCTGAGCCATCCACCCGTCCAGGCCGGAGACGCGCCGGCCGCCCCACAACTTTGATACCGCACTCAACGGGCCTTGCTCAAACAACTTTTAGAGAATTGAAACGGCCATCAACGGCCTTCTTTCAGGGGAATCTCGCACACACCCCTACAAAGCTCGGTTAGGGAGCTTTTGGGGCCAAATGAAGATCGAGATTCCGCAGCTGCCTCTACAAGTGTTAAACGTTCGTTTCCCCGTTAGGCTCACTTAAAGAACATAAGTTTACAAGTATTTAGCGTCTCCGAGCGGAATATGGCCCCATGGTCAACAAGAGCTTGCTGGCCGGAACCGGCGAATGTTAATGCGTGCTAATCGATCCATGGGTGGGCACGAGGAATGACGAGGAGCGCCACGCGGGCTAATTTCCTGCGCGAAGCTAAGGTTAACCGCCAGCCTCAGGCGGGGGCGGATGCGTCCGACCCTGTCGATCATGCACATCTGAGTCGGTACACGCTGGGCGACGCACGCCTGGAGCGTGAAATTCTTGGCCTTTTCCTGGCCCAGCTGCCCTTGACCATCGAAACGCTGCGCTTCGCGGCCACCGATCGCGACTGGCAGATCGCGGCTCACACCCTCAAGGGGTCCTGCCGCGCCGTAGGCGCCTGGCAGATTGCAACCCTAGCGCAGGACGCGGAGCGCATAGCGGGTGGTGACGTGGTCGCTCGCGAGAAGACGCTGGACGCGATCGACAAGGCCGCCGCCAAGGTGGAAACCTACATTCAGGGCCGCTTCCCCGCCGAGCCCGAAATCCCACTTTGATATTTGTCGCTCTTGCCCGGCCATAGTGCCGCAGCGGAGCCGGCCGCTGGCCCCATCGCGCTTGAATTAAACCCCCGAGCCGATTAATTGTGCGCCGGTCCCAAGTCCCCGTACCCTTGGCAGCGCGGCGCCCGCCGACAGCGTCGTCGAGCGGGCTTGTCTATTGGTATCGGCTTGAAATTCCTGGAGCACCGATCCACGTCATGGTGAAAATCACCTTCATCCAGCCCGATGGCGCGAACCAAGTGGTCGAGGCTGAGCCCGGCGTCACGGTGATGGAGGCGGCCAAGCTCAACGATGTTCCTGGCATCGATGCCGAATGCGGCGGGGCATGCGCTTGCGCAACCTGCCACGTCTATGTCGATCCGGCCTGGACCGACAAGACCGGCAAGCCCAACGACATCGAAGAGGACATGCTCGATTTCGCCTTCGATGTGCGCAAGGAGAGCCGCTTGAGCTGTCAGATCAAAGTCCAATCCGAGCTGGACGGACTGATCGTACGAGTGCCGGGAAAGCAATTCTGAAATCGGTGCGATCGCCAGCACCAAAGAGGTCAAACACATGGCTGTGATCGACGCGGCATCGGACGCAAACTCCGAGCAGGCTCTCATCGAAACCGATGCCGTCGTCATCGGCGCTGGACCTGTAGGTCTCTTCTCGGTCTTCGAGCTCGGCCTCGTGGATGTAAAGGCCTGCGTCATCGACAATCTCGACAAACCGGGCGGCCAGTGTGCCGAGCTCTATCCTGAGAAGCCGATCTACGACATCCCGGCACTGCCGATCGTCACCGGCCAGGAGCTGACCGACCGCCTGATGGAGCAGATCAAACCGTTCGGCGCGCAGTTCTTCCTCGGCGAGCGCGTCGACGAGCTGGTCAAAGGCGACGATGGCCGTTTCCAGGTGAAGACCGACGCCGGCCGCGAATTCCGCGCCAAGGTCGTCGTGGTTGCAGCAGGCGGCGGCTCCTTCACGCCGAAGCGTCCGCCGCTCGATGGCATCGAAGCCTATGAAGGCACCTCCGTCCTCTATTCAGTGCGCAAACGCGAAGCTCTGCGCGGCAAGGACGTACTGATCGTCGGTGGTGGAGATTCCGCGCTCGACTGGACGCTCAATCTCGCCGAGGTCGCCAACTCGCTGACGCTTCTGCATCGTCGCGACGAATTCCGCGGCGCGCCCCACTCGGTCGAGAAGATGCGCCAGCTCGTTGCCGATGGCACGGTGAAGCTCGTGATCGGCCAGGTCACCGCTCTTCATGGTGCCGACGGCGTGCTCGAGGCCGTGACGGTCAAGACGGCTGCCGGTGGCGAGGAGAAGCTTCCGACCACGCACATGCTGCCGTTCTTCGGCCTCACCATGAAGCTCGGCCCGATCGCTCAGTGGGGTCTCAATCTCAATGAGAACCTGATCCTGGTCGACACCGAGAAGTTCGAAACCAGCGAGCCCGGCATCTTCGCCGTAGGCGACATCAACTGGTATCCGGGCAAGCTGAAGCTCATCCTGTCGGGCTTCCACGAAGTGGCCCTCATGGCCCAGCAGGCGCACAAGTACGTGCATCCGGACAAGAAGCTCCTGTTCCAGTACACGACCTCGTCTTCGAACCTGCAGAAGAAGCTCGGCGTCCGCTAGGACGAGCGAAGGCCCACCCGAGAGCGTTGCCGCTCGCGGGCAGGCCAACAAACATGCACGCCGATCACGATCTCCGGAGTCGCGTCAGCGTACGATGCTCAGTCGAGCGTCAAGGGGATGTGCTTCCGCTCTCCGATCCGCTTTCGCCGGTGGAGTCGCCGGTGCTCGCGGAGCCGTCATCGTTCCAATGAACAGGCCCCTCAATCACGTGCTTTCCCTGAAGGGTTCCGTCGGCACTCCGATGCCTGCTATCATCGCCAAGGCCGAAGGATGTCGACTGCTGAGATCCTGGCTCTTTCATGGCCTGGTTATCTTTAGCAATCGCTGGGGCAGCGAGTAGGGCTGCAACAAGAGCAGCGCCCAACACGGTGTTCTTCATCAGCTTCCTCCTGTTCTCTCCCACGGAAAAATGCGGGATTAAATAGGAACAAGCCCCATGGGGCACCGTTCCTTCACAACGGTTCACAGGAGCGCTATCACGTCGTTATCTACCGGCCGGCATTCGAGCGCTCGTAGATGTAGGCAAGCTTCGCGAACTCTCGCACGGTCAGCCGCTCGGCCCTGAGCTCGGGCGAGAGCCCCGCAGCCTCGAGCAATTCTTCCGGACGAGGCACGAGCGTCTTGAGCGAGGCGCGGAGCATCTTCCGCCTTTGCCCGAACGCCGCGGCTGTCACCTGACCGAGCGTCTTCACCGAGCAGGCCGGGTTGGGCGCGGCGCGCGGCACGAACTCGACAACCGCTGAATCGACTTTCGGTGGCGGCGTGAACGCCTCGGGCTTCAGCGTCATGACGATGCGCGCCTCGCTGCGCCACTGCGCGATGACGGCAAGGCGCCCATAGGCCTTCGAGCCGGGCTCAGCCACAATGCGCTCGGCGACCTCCTTCTGGAACATCAGCACCATGCGATCCCACCATGGCGGCCATGGCTCGCTCTCGAGCCAGTTGACAAGAAGTATCGTCGCGATGCCGTAGGGGAGGTTGGCGGCGACGATCGCCTTGCCGGTATCGGGCGCGATCAGTTTCCGCCAGTCGACCTCGAGCGCATCCCCTTCCGTGATCGAGAGCTGCCCGGGATAGCGCTGCGAAACCTCTTCCAGAGCAGCAAGACAGCGATGATCGCGCTCGACCGCGACGACGCGCTTGGCTCCTTCGAGAAGCAACGCGCGCGTAAGACCGCCGGGACCCGGGCCAACCTCGACAACCGTACGGCCCGAAAGATCGCCCGCGGCCCGCGCGATGCGGCGCGTGAGATTGAGATCGAGAATGAAATTCTGTCCAAGGCTCTTCTTGGCGTCGAGCTCATGGCGGCGGATCACTTCGCGCAGCGGCGGCAATCCATCTGGGCTGGCACCGGGTCTTGGATCGGTATCGGCCGCGCTCACGGTGCGCGCCTCTCGGCTTGGCTGGCCTCGGCTCGACGCGCCGCCATTTTCGCGGCGAGCTTCAAGGCCTCGATCAGGCTGCGCGGGCTTGCCACGCCACGACCGGCGATGTCGAAAGCAGTGCCATGGTCGGGAGAAGTCCGCACGAAGGGAAGGCCGAGCGTGACGTTGACACCGCTGTCGAACGCCAGGGTCTTCAACGGAATGAGCGCCTGGTCGTGATACATGGCGAGCACCGCGTCGTAGGTCTTTCGGGCCTCGGCATGGAAAAGCGTGTCGGCCGGGTGCGGCCCTGTGATCGAGATGCCCTCGGCTCTGAGCTCGTCCAGCGCCGGCGCGATGATATCCCGATCTTCCGAGCCGAGCGTTCCGGATTCGCCAGCATGCGGATTGAGGCCAGTCACCGCGATGCGCGGAGCACTGATCGCGAAATCGCGCCGCAACGCGTCCTGCATGATGCGAATGGTGTCGATAATGGCGCTGCGTGTCACGAGGGGAGGCACCTTGGCGAGCGGAATATGAACCGTCAGCGGCACGACCCTGAGTTCGTCGGAGGCCAGCATCATCACCGGCTTCACGGACTTACCGCCTCCGCGGACTTCCGCGAGATGTCCGAGAAACTCTGTGTGGCCGGGATGCGCGAAGCCAGCTTGCTGGAGAACGCTTTTCGCGATTGTGTTCGTCACCACCGCCGCCGCATCGCCATCTTGAACCGCTGCCACCGCTCTCTCGATAGCGGCAATGACGGCTGGCGCATTGCGCGTGTCGGGGGTACCGGCACGAACCGGGGCCGCGAGCGAGAGCGGCAGAACTGGAAGCGCTGACGAAAACGCGCTGGGCGCATCTGCAAGTCGATCGATGGCCGTAATCGGAACGCTCAAGCCTGTCTCGCGGCTTCGCGCTTCGAGCGCGCTCGGGCAACCGTAGAGGGCAAAAACGGGAACGTCCGCGGATGCTCTGTCGCGCCACGCGATGAGCGCGATCTCGAGACCAATTCCTGCCGGGTCACCCATCGTGAGCGCTAGAGGCTTCGAGCGCCGGTCGGCATCGAGGCCCATCAGCGGATCTCGATGGCCGCGTCCTGACGCAGATCCTTCAGGGCCTTTTGCGCCAGTATCTCGAATTCCCGCTGGCGCAGTTCCTGCTGGGCATTCTCTCGCTTGGTCGAATCCGCCGCGAGCACCTTGCGGGAGCAGAGCGCCCACAGCTCGATGCCCGACGACGTCACGCTGGGAGGAAGCATGTCTCCCTCGGTGGCATTGAGCAGCAGACTGCGCGTCGGCTCGGGAATGCTCGACGGCTTGCGCGCGCCGAGATCCTCGAACTTTGCTCCGGTCACAGAAGCCCCGAGGGCAGAGATCGTGGCGCATCCCGTGTATTTCGAGGCGAGAGCATCGGCCTCGGCAAGGCGTCTTCCGATGGCGCCCTGGTCCGTCTTGGCCGGCATCGTCAGCGTGATGCGCTGGACCTGCAACTCGACGTCGTCGGCGGAAGGCCCTCCAGCGGGTGCCGTCGCAACGAACTTGTCGACGTCACGCTCGGTGATCGCAACCATATGGCCGAAGCGCCGGCGCACGACCTCACGCCAGGACATCTCGGCCTTGAAGCGGCTGCGCATGGTGTTGATGTTCGCGCCCATGCCCTTCATGTGCTGCGTGAACTGCTCGAGCGTCATCTTGTTGCGCTCGGCGATGCCCGAGAGGATCTTGTTGACGTCGTCGTCCTCTGCCAATGCGTTGAGGCGCTTGGCCTCCTGCATCTTGATCTTTTCTTCGATCAGCTCATCGCGCGCCTTGTCGCGTGAGCCGGCAAGCGCCGCGCTGCGCGCTTCGCGCTTCAAGCCTTCGACCATGTTCTGCTGCAGCTGCTTGATGAACTGGGTCTGCAGCGCCTTCGCCTCTTCCTGCGTGGTGACGTTGTTCTTCTTCAGCAGCTCCTTGAAGCGCTCGTTCGTCTTCGGGTCCTTCATGATCGACTTCCAACGCGCCTCGGCCTTGGATTTGAAGTCGCCACCGGCGCCACCTTGGAGCGCCATGAAAGCTGCGCGCTGCTCGATCTCGTAGGCAGTGATGGGCTCGTCATTGACGAGGACGGCGATGGAGAGGCCAGGACGCCCGCCCTTACCGTCATCGGCCGAAGGATCGGCGGCTGCCGACTGCTGCGGTTTAGGCTTGGGCTTTGCCGCGGGGGCCTTTGCAGGCTTCGCGGGCTTGGCTGCTGGCTTTGCTTCTGGCGCCTGAGCTGGCGCTGCCTGAGGCGCGGGTTGCGGCTGGGGCGGTGGCGCCGTTCCCGGAAAGCCGCCACTGTCGATGGAGACGCCCGGCATCCCGGCCAGCGCGGCTGAGCCGCCGGCGATGGTCCCCGTGAGCCAGAGCAGGGTGGCGAGACCGCCTGCGGCCCTGAGCTTAAAGGTTGCGCGCTCCAATCCACGCATGCGTCTTGTCCCGCCTTCCGAGTTCACGAACGGCGCCCGCACGGACGCCAAATCAGTGCCCGATCAAGCGTGAGCACAGCGGCTTATTACAGGAAAGAGGGGCGCAGCGCACAGCCGATCAGCAAATAACAGTTATCCACACCAACCGTGGCACTGCCAAGGCATTCACGCTGTTAAGCGTAGCTCTTAACGCTGATTGGCTATCGTCGGCACCGAGCCATCTTCGCCACCGGCAAAGTTGATGTTGCTCGTCTGATAGTTGAAGCCGCCGAGGTGTTTCAGCTCGAACCGCAGCATGACCGTACGATCAGGCTCGATGCCCTGTGACTCGTCGGTGATGAACGTCTCCGAGTAGGTGGCGCTCAGCATGAAGCATTCGTCGAGGTAAGCCAGCTGGATCGAGTCCGTGAGCGTCTCGTCCGCATCGAGATCGTAACGGATTGCGCCGTGCACGCTCCAACGGTTGGTCAGACGCAGGCCGATAGAACCGAGAATGTCCTGCTGAGCCTCCAGCTGGGTCGACTCGATGTCGGACGGCGAAACGGCTGTGTAGGTGTACGTGGCTTGCGCCGACAGTGGTCCGTAGCTGACGAGGCCCGTCACGTCCTCACGCATCAGCGACAGGTCCCGCTCGTCGAAGCGGCTCTGCGAGATCAGGCGGAACGCGTCGGTCGGAGCCAAGTAGACACCCAGGATGTAGTCGGAACGGGTGTTCTGGAGGCCGCTCTGAGGCGAGAACACGGTGGCTGAGTTCGGATTTGTCGGATCCAAGAGGGTCGGATCAGAATACGAGTTGTGGCCCGAGAGCTGATAGCTCTGACCGGCCAGCACGCGTGCATGCCCCACCGGCGACTGGAACGTGTACTGCACGCCGACGTTGGCACGAACACCCGTCTCCAGCCGGTCGTAGCCGGAGAACTTCGTCGTCTCGAACAAGTTCGTGTCGTCGAAGACGAGGCTCTTGGCGTCCTCGTTGGGCATATCCTGCTGACGCACATTGTTGTTGTGGGCCACGATCTGGCCGATGGGCTCGATGACGTGAGATATCGAACCCGTGTTTGCCACCCACGGATAGGACACCGTTGCGCCGCCTGTCGCCATGCCTCTCACGACCGTCTCATCGCTGAACGGTTGAAGCGTATCCGGATCGACGAAGTTGTCGATCTGATAGAAATCACCACGTGCCTCGGCGAAGGGCGTGTAGGAGATGCCGATGGCGTCCGTCAACTTACGGCGCCACTTGAGCTCCGTGACGATGCGGTTCTCGCTCTGGTCGAGGCCGTTGGAAATGTTGGCGTCGTTCCGCGAGAAGCTCAACACGTTCGAGGTCCACGACAGTTCGCCGCCCAGCACCGGGTCCTGGAAGATGTAGTTGTGGTCGATGATCGGATGCACGACGGATTCAGAATCCGGCGTGTCGTTCACGAGCAGGCCACCGAAGTGATAGAGGTGCGCGCCGAAGTAGTTGCGGTCGGAGATGCCTTTGAGCCAAACCTCGTCGACACGATCGGTCAAAAGCACGCTGTCGAGCTTGTAGAAGCGGCGGAACGAGTCATCGCTCTCGATGGTGGCGTCCCAACCCATGCTCCACCAGCTCGAGAGCGAGAAGTTGCCTCTCGTCTCGAGGCTGCCGCGCCAACCACCGAGATCCGGATTGGTACCGCTGGGCAGCTTATCGGCATCCTGGTCGATGCCGGCAAGATTGATCGAGTATTCGCCGTTGCCAATCTTCTGGCGCCAGTCGCCCTGCCACAAGACGCCCTGCTCGGTCATGTACCGAGGGTGGAACGTGAAGTCGTAGCTCGGCGCCAAAGCGAAGTAGTACGGGATCTCGGCGTAGGCACCGAGCTGTTCCGAATTGCCGTACTCGGGCATCAGGAAGCCACTCTTCCGCTTCACGGAGGCATCCGGATGCTGGAAGTAGGGCATGTAGAAGACCGGCTGCCCAAACAGCTCGAACTGTGCGTCCTGATAGCTGATCGTGCCGGCGGCCTGATCGTGGGTGATCTTGCGCGCACCGATACACCAGAGAGGCGGCACGCCGTTCTCGCTCTTACAAGCCGTGAAGGTGCCCTTCGTGAATTCCGTCACGTTGCCTTCGCGCCGCTCGGCGCGTTCGGCGGTGATGCGCGAGTCATCGCGGGCCACGACCGAGAGCGACTGCACGAAGCCGTCGCGGAAGTCGTCCGTCAGCGTGTAGCGGTCGGCGCGGATGACGTTGCCGTTGACGTCCTTGAGCTCGACGTTGCCCGAGGCGGTGAGCGTGTTGGCGCCCTGGTCGTAGATGACCTCGTCGGCAGTCAGAACGTTGTTGTTGTAGAAGATTTCGACGTTGCCACGCGCGATGACGCGGTTGCCCTTGGTGTCATAGATGAGCTGGTCGCCCTGGAGGTAGAGGGGGAGGGCCTTGTCCAGCTTGGGCGCGGCGCCGAATACGCCGCCGGGGGTCTTCGGGAATGCTGATGGCTGGGATTTGCTCGCCGCGCTGGCGTCGACTGCGCCGAGCATCATCAACGGCAGCGCAAACGCAGCAGCACGTGCCGACCCTGCCGCCACCCGGCGCAGGAGCGAGCCCAACAACTCAGTGCATGTCGCCAGTGCGGTCTGCGCAACACGACGCATCACTCAGCCGTCCTCCTGGTGCATCAGCACCGTCAGTGAAACAAGAATGACAAGGGTCACAGGCACCCAGACAGCAGCCCAGGCAGGTGCAAGACCTGCAGAGCCAACCTGCCGTGATATCTCCGTGAATAGGAAGAAACCGAACCCCCCGATCATTCCGGTAATGACCATAGTCTGGATCCCACCGGAGCGGAATGACCTTAACGACACAGTTGCCGCCAAAAAAACCATCGCGGCGCACATCAGCGGGCGGCTGAGCAGCAACTCATACTGCACACGCAACTTGGTGGCCGAAATTCCGGCCTTCTCAGCGACTTGAATAAGTGTGGGAAGCTCCCAGACGGAGACCGAGATCACGGTTCCGAAAGCATCCGCGACCCGCTCCGGCGTGAGGTAGGTCGAGATCAGATACGTGTCGAATTTTTCCGGCTCTTTCCCGACCCTGGCGATGGTCGCGTCCTTCATCACCCAGTAGCCGTCCTGGAGGGTGGCGGAGGCCGCCTCGATACGCTCCGAGAAGTGTCCCTGAACGTCGTAGATGAAGGCCGTGATGGTCTGAAGCTTGGTTCCGCGGTTGCTGACATACCCGGCGTTGATCACCGATTGGCCGTCGAAACCGTCCTGACGCAGCCAAGCACCCGAGTTGCCGGCCCGCAAAGCGTTCGGGTCGCGCCCGAAAGCGTCGGCGTAGAGCCGCTCGGACTTGTCTCGCGCCGCAGCCGCCAATGGATTGTAAAAAGCGACACTCACAACCCCGAGGAGAAAGGCAACCGCAATGCCCGGTCCCAGGAACTGCCAGGCGGACATCCCGCCCGCACGCATCACCGCGAGCTCGCTCTTGCGGCTCAGCATGAGCAGCGCCGAAATCGCCCCAACGAGCACCGCGAACGGCAGCAGGATCTCCGTATAAGCCGGCAGCCTGAGCACCGTGATCCAGACCAGAAGCCAGGCTGGAACGCTGGCCCCGCCCTTGCCTGCCTGGCGCAGGATCTCGACGAAATCGATCATGAAAATCAATATCGTGCACAGCGCGAAGACGCCGAACACGGCGGTCAGGAAGCGCATCCCGATATAGACCGACAATGTCGAGACGCGCGGCATGGCCTAGCTCCTGAAAGCCGGCTTGAGGCGCGTGGGCAGCAGTGAACGTAGACGCCCGTACGCTGCGCTCGCCGCATCCGCCACGCGGTCGAGCATATTCGAGCGGCTCGGACGTGCGCCGCGCACGATCATGACCAGCGAGCCGGCGATGGCGGCAAGCGGCACGATGTAGAGCAGAGGAAACAGCGCCGCGTTGATCGTGACGAGGTTGTTGAGCGCAAGTCCCGTGACCCTCAGCGCCACGCCGCCGGCGAAGCAGACACCCATCCTAAGATTTCGGTTCTGGCGCGTGCTCTGGGCTTGGCCAACGACCGCAACCGCGATGAGCGCGAAGGCAATGGGGTAGAGCGCGCTCGCAAAGCGCTCATGCAACTCGGTTATGAAGCGGTTCGGCTGGTCCTTGAAGCTTTTGCTCGTCGTCTCCGGATTGATGAGCTCGCTGAAGTAGCGCTCGCGCGGCTTGAGGTCAGGGGCTTCCGCGTTCTTCTGCTCGAAGCCGTCGAGATCGACGGCATACTTGTCGAAGGCAATGATCTGCGTGTCCTTGCCCTGAGCCGAGCGGAGGATGTGCCCGCTGGACATGACCAGATACGAGCCGCCCGGCTGCTCCACGATGAAGCCGCGTTCCGCCAGATAGGATTGAATCTGCTCGGGATCACGTGCGTCATGCATGACGAGCCCACTGAGCTCGCCGTTGAGGGCGCGATCGCGGATGTGGAACGTCAGCCCCTTTTCCGGGCTGGAGAATCGGCCGGGTTGAATGACCTGGGTCAAGAGGTCTGTCCTGACGTCCACAATGATCTCACGCAGGAGCTGCAAGCTCCACGGCATGGCGAAGTGATTGACGAACGACACGAACAACGCAACCACGACTGCCAGCGCCACCACGGGCCGCGTTACCGTCCAGGCAGTCGCACCTGACGCCGTGAGCACGATAATTTCGCTATCGCTGTTCAGGCGGTTGAGCGTGTGAATTACGGTGATAAGCAGGGCGAAGGGCGCGATGACGGCCAGGAAGTTCGGCAACCCGAGCGTCGTCATCTTGATGAGCGTCAGGGCACTCTGACCCATCGACGTCACGACGTTGAGCTCGCGCAGCGCCAGCGAGATCCAGACGATGCCCGTGAGCGATAGCAGGATGAGCAGCAGCGCGCTGCCGGTCTGCCTAAAGACATATCGCGAGAATATGGTCATTCGCTCGGGCGTGCTCGGCTATGGCGTGTGGCAACAGCTCATCGTTGGTCCGGGGAATACGCCGCGATACACCACCCACAAACGGCGGCGCCCGTCGAGCTAAGTCCCATGCCACGGTGGCAGAAATTCGGCCGCTACCAAGCCCCTAGGCGCGGCCGTATCCCCTCGGCGCCAACCTTGGCATATCTCGGCCTTAGCCAAAAGGACCTCGTCGAGGGCAGGGGCTCATCGCGCCTTCCGGGGGACCCGCTTGGCGACGCGAAATTAAGGATGCTGAAGGACTTCGCCCCCGCCTGCCGCTTGCACTTCTAACGCGACCGTCTAAGTTCTGCCCCGAAGACCGACATCACCGACCAGCCACCGGCACGGGCGCCCGACGTCGACCGTCACCCCGTGAGGTGAACTCTGTTTTGCCGCCGCGACCGGCCTTGTTGGCGTCCGCCTCGTTCCCGAGGCCCACGCCAGAGCCAAATCCCACGGAGCCTTTGAGCAAAAAATGTCCACCCCTCTCGAAATCGAATTCGCAACCCTGTCGGGCGCGCCCCAGTCTGTTACCGCAGTGTTCGTTGCCCACGACCTCGGCCTCGGAGCCACCGTTCAGAGCCTCAACACAAAGGCGGGCGGCATTCTTCTGAAAGCAGCCGAGGCGGCGGAGTTCAAAGGCAAGGCCAAGACATCCTTCGAGCTTCTGGCTCCGCCCAAGCTCGACGTTGCCCGACTTGTCATCGTCGGCACGGGAAAGACCCCGGACAAGGACGACGCCGAGTGGGCGAGCATCGGCGGCTATGCGCTGGGCCAGATCGCAGCCCGCAAAACGGCCGAGGCTGGCTTCATCGTCGACCTGCCGGGAGAAGGGAAGGCGGACATCATCGCGGCGAACATCGCCTACGGTGCCCTGCTGCGCCATTACAAGTTCAAGAAGTACCTGACCAAGAAGCCTTCGCCCGACGAGGCCAATGGCAACGGCGCGCCGGCCAAGGACGGCCTCGAGCGTCTCGTCATCCATTGCTCCGATCCGGAGAAGGCGCGCGCCGCATTCGAGCCGAAGCGTGCCCTTGCCGCCGGCATCTATTACGCGCGAGACCTGGTCAACGAGCCCGCCAACGTGCTGGGCCCGGTTGAGTACGCCGATCGCGTGAAGGAGCTCGAGAGCATCGGCCTCGAGGTCGAGATCCTCGACGTCGAGCAGCTGACCGAGCTCAAGATGAATACGCTCCTCTCGGTAGCCCAGGGAAGTGTCCGCCCCGCCCGCGTCGCGATCATGCAGTGGCATGGCGCCAAATCGAAGCGTGCCAAGCCGCTCGCCTTCATCGGCAAGGGCGTGGTCTTCGACACCGGCGGCCTCTCCATCAAGCCCGCCGCCGGTATGGAGGACATGAAGGGCGACATGGGCGGCGCGGCGTGCGTGACCGGCCTCCTGTACGCGCTGGCTGAGCGCAAGGCCCCGGTCAATGCCGTCGGCATCATCGGCATCGTCGAGAACATGCCGTCGGGATCCGCCATCCGGCCGGGCGACATCGTCACGTCCATGTCGGGCCAGACGGTCGAGAACTTGAACACCGACGCCGAAGGCCGCCTCGTGCTCGCCGACGTGCTCTGGTACGCGCAGGAGCGCTTCAAGCCGCGCTTCGTCATCGATCTCGCAACCCTGACCGGCGCCATCATGGTCGCGCTCGGCAAGGAGTTCGCCGGTCTCTTCGTCAACGACGACAAGCTGGCCGAGCAGCTGATCGCGGCCTCAAAGGCCACCGGCGAGAAGGTCTGGCGCATGCCGCTCGACAAGGCCTACGACAAGATGATCGACAGCAAGAACGCCGACATGAAGAACATCGGCGGACGCTGGGGCGGCTCCTGCACGGCCGCCGCGTTCCTGCAGCGCTTCATCAAGAAGGACATGCCCTGGGCGCATCTCGATATCGCCGGGACGGCCATGGATGCGCCGCGCTCCGAGATCAACACGAGCTGGGGTTCGGGCTGGGGCATCCAGCTGCTCGACCGGTTCGTGGCCGATAACTTCGAGCGCGAGAAGTAGGGCTTGAATGATCCGCGGGGGACAAAACCTCGCGGATCATTTATCCATAAGCATATGTTGTAGCTTGGACTACAGCGCGTTATTTTCCATAATATATATTATGCGAATGACGGATGGCCGTGTTTCGAGCCGATCCCGGTCTTCTGAAAGCCCCTAGAGCAACCGCCGCTCGAGGCCGCGCACCGCCGATGCGATGATCGCCGCGTAGACCGACGCCACGAACCCCGACAGAACGTTGACGCTCACGAAGACGCCCACGACCCGCGCCCACTCCTTGTCGAGCGCGAGCGCCAGCAGCGTCACGATGAAATCGTCGAACGCCTGCTTGAGCTGGAAGAAGAGCTCGCTCACCTGGCTGATACTGGGCTTCTCGGGGAGTTCCCACACGAGCTTCCAGCCGATCTCCCCTACCGATGCGTGAGCGATGAGCCCGAGCGCGCCCGCGATCGCGAGCCCCGCCGAGAACAGCAATCCCAGTGGCGGCCCCAAGCGGAAGAAGCCCCAGCGCGAGGGATGGGCCTCGAACTTCAGCGACAGCGTCCGAAGCACGCTCGCACCGAGATAGACCGTCACGCCGAAAATGACAGACACCCAGAAGAGGCGGTCATGGTCCGTACCGGAGAACGTGAACAGCGCCGCAAGTCCCGCCAGTACGCCCTTCATGAGCGCTTCGACGAAGCCCACGAACGGCACCAGCACGAAGCGAAGCCCTTGTGCACGCTCGAAATAGAACGGCAGCTCGTTGCGCAGCCGCGCCGTCTCGAGATTGAGGCCGAGCAGGAACGCCAGGAACGCCGTCCCGGCTGCGAACCAGAACGGGTACAGGTAGCCCAGCGCCGCGATGGCGGCCACGGCCGCGATCTCGGCCGTCATGATGAGCGCGTTCAGGAAGATACGAATGACGATCATGCGCGGCGCGTCCCCCTCGCCCCTCTTGGCAACGAGATTAGGCGCTCATCCGCGCCGAGGAAACAAGGTTCGAGAAAAGAGCTCGCTTGTTGCGGCGCACGATCAGTCCGCGAGCGAAACCGTCGTCTCCGGCTTGCAGTGAGGCTCGCCAGAACGCAGGAGCGTCGTCTGGAAAGGAAACGAGCGGCGGAACATGCGGAATTCTCCGCCCGTATCGCCGATGATCTCGAGCGAGGGCTTGCCGTCGAGCGAGCTCGAACCGAGAAACGCCCGCACCACATAGGGCTCCGTGCCCTTGGCGAGTTCGAGCTTGCCTTCGAACGAGGCACGCCCGGCCTCCGGCGTGCCTTTGCCGAGCCTCAAGGCCGTCGCGCCGCAGCGATCCTCTTTGCCGAGCTCTATCCCGCACCAGCCGTCGCCGCAGGCGACGACATCGAGCTTGAGCACGCAGGGGCCGCCAGCTCCGGTGCAATTTTCACTTGCCTTGGAATCGAAGTACGAGGCCCCTTCCCACCGGCCCGAAAGGTCGCCGCTCACTGCAGCGCCGGGAACTTCACCCGTCCTTTCGTCCGTAGCCATCGCGGCCGAGCCTGCGAAGGCGAACGCCGCCGCGGCCAGGACACAAAATTGAGCCACACCTGATCTCGCCCGCGCACCGGACCTGACCATGACCTCTCTTCGAACCTCCGACTAATGACAATAAGCGCCAGAGAACCAGAAACGCCCGGCGAATTTGTGTCTACCTCGCGGCGCTTCTCAGTCCGCAGATTGGCGTATAGCGCGCTCGCCGTTGCGTTTGTCTTACTTGCGATCCCGACCGGACTTGTTGCGCTTGGCGAGGGTGCAGGACACCTACCGCTGCCGTTCAATTTGCACATCACCGATCAGCGTCTCCCCGGTGTGTTCAAACTCCACATGCTGACCGCCGGTGCGTCGCTCGTTCTCATTCCACTAGTGATCGCCCTGCGCCGTCATCGTCGCTGGCACCGTCCGCTCGGCCGGCTCACCGCTGTGTTCGTCGTTCTCGGAGCCCTGAGCGCTTTTCCTGTGGCCTGGGAGAGTTCGTCCGTCACGTTGGCGCGCGCTGGCTTCGCGGCACAAGGCGCCGCCTGGCTTGCGCTCGTGCTGGCTGGCGTCACGGCAATCCGGCGCAGAAACTTCGAGCGCCACACGGAGCTGATGTTGGGTATGGCCGCGGTCGCGTCCGGCGCCATCTGGGTGCGCCTGACCACAGCCGTCGCGACTTCTTACGACCTCCCTTTCGACGCGATCTATGGCTGTGCCGCCTGGGCCGGATGGGTGGTTCCCTGGGCCCTGGTCAGCTTCGCCGGTCCCCGCCTCCTTCTCCCTGCCCAATCCCGGGTGTCCAAGCGTCCTCTCGCCTCCCGCCCCGGCGTCGCCCTATAAGGGGACCGATTTCATAGCTATCGGCGAGCCGGGCACCACGATGACACCTTCACGCGACATTTCACGCCTTATCGAAATCATGGCGGCGCTGCGCACGCCGGTCACCGGGTGCCCATGGGACCTCGAGCAAACCTTCGCGACCATCGCGCCCTACACGATCGAGGAAGCCTATGAAGTGGCCGACGCGATCGAGCGGAATGATCTTGCCGATCTCAGGGACGAGCTGGGCGATCTCCTGCTGCAGGTCGTCTACCATTCGCGCATGGCCGAAGAGGCCAAAGCCTTCGCCTTTCCCGATGTGGTCGAAGCCATCACGACGAAAATGATCCGCCGACACCCGCATGTGTTCGGCGATGAAGACGCGCGCGCGGCCGGAACCGCCAAGGGGTGGTGGGACAAGATCAAGGCCGAGGAGAGAGCTGCGAAGGCGGAGTCGACTGCTACCGCTCGCGCGCCAAGTCTCCTCGACGACGTTCCCGTGGGCCTGCCGGGCCTCACCCGTGCCGTCAAGTTGCAGAACAAAGCCGCGAAGGTAGGCTTCGACTGGCCGTCTCTGGCGCCGGTGTTCGAGAAGCTGGAGGAGGAGATCCGCGAGCTCGAGGAGGTGGCCCTTCCCGCCGATCCGCGCGGTGGCGTCCGCGACGCAAGTCCAGCGACACGCGCCAAGATCGAGGAGGAGTTCGGCGACCTCCTGTTCGTCATGGCCAACGTCGCCCGCCATCTCGACATCGATCCTGAGACGGCCCTCCGTGGAGCGAACCAGAAGTTCGTGCGCCGCTTCCGGCATATCGAGGCGAGCTTAGCCGCAGCCGGAAAGTCGCCCGAGCAATCCTCGTTGGCCGAGATGGATGCACTCTGGGACGAGGCCAAGGCCAACGAGAAGAAGTAGCTCGCCGCTCCGTCACGTCGGATTGCGGCCGCCCTCGTCGCGGATGAACAGTGACACGTGCTCCGGCTGCACCCCGAGCCCGAAAGCGCGCGCCGGGATCAGGCGCAGAAACGGGAACCACGCCATCGCGCGAATGAAAAGCGGCGGCTTGGGATTCCCTCCCGGCCCCGCAAGCGCTGGCGCGATGATGTTGTTCTGCATGAGCACCTGCAGCTTCTGCGTCACGCGCGTCGGGAAGGCGCGCCGCACCTGCACGGAGCGTAGCTCCTCTGTCGTCACCGCGCCCTTAGCAAACTCGGGCGCCAGAATGTTCGCCGCCGCCACCGCATCCTGAATGGCGAGATTGATTCCGACGCCACCGATGGGCGACATGGCATGCGCCGCATCACCGATGAACAAAAGGCCGGGCTTGTACCAGTTGGTCAGCCGGTCGACGCGCACCGTCAGAAGCTTCACGTCATCCCACGAGCCGACCTCGCTCATCCTGTCGGCAAGATAGGGCGCTGCCTTCGCTACGCTCTCGCGGAAAGCATCGAGCCCGGCTGCACGAACTTTCTCCAATGAGCCCTTCGGGATGACATAGGCGAGCTGCCAGTATGTGTTCCTGTTGATCATGACGAGGATGCGGCCCGGATCGAACCGCCCCATCGTGTCGGCGGGATCGCTTTCCGTCCGCGAGATGCGGAACCACAGCACGTCCATAGGTGCGCCAACCGTCTCGATATGAAGACCGGACTCTTTGCGAAGAACGGACCCGCGTCCGTCTGCGCCAACGACGAGATCGGCATGAACCTCGATCGGCCCATCGGGCGTCGTCGCCGTGACGCCTGCGACCTTGCCGTCCTTTTCTATCAGCCCCGTAACCTCGCACTGCACGCCGAGAGTGAAGTTCGGGTAGCGCTGGGCCTCCTCCGCCAGAAAGCTCAGGAAATCCCATTGCGGCATCATGGCGATGTAGGGCGCACGAACCGGAAGCTGCGTCAGGTCGGCCATCTCGGTGCGGAATTCTCCGAACTGCACCACAAGCCGCTCGACCTTGTTGTGCGGCAGTTCCAGGAAGCGATCGAGCAGACCCAGCTCACCCATCACCTCCATCGTCGAGGGATGCACCGTATCGCCGCGGAAATCGCGCAGGAAATCAGGGTGCTTCTCCAGCACGATGACCTGGATGCCGGCGCGCGCCAGCAGGTAGCCGAGCATGAGGCCGGCCGGGCCGCCGCCCGCGATGCAGCATTGCGTCGTGTAGTTCGAGCCCATGGCGCTTGCCCTCCCTCTGCCGGCGACGCCACAACTACCGCACTCAGGAGGTCAGTTTAATGAGATTCCCGCGCTGCGCAGCTCATTCAACAACCGAGGCTTCTTCTCGGAGGCGATACGCACGCGCGCCACGACGGTTCCGTCGTCCTGCGTCTCGCGCGCGATCACATGCGCATTCTCGTACAGCCAGTGCAGGATACGCCCCTCGTGCGCCGGCAAATTCAGGGTGAGGATTTCGTCGGCGGCTCCGAGCCGCCCGTCGATGGCGTCGAGCAGCGCATCTACGCCCTCCCCTGTCACGGCAGACGTCAACACCGGCTTTACCTCGCGAAAGCGTGCGTCCGCGAGGGCCGCTTCGCGCGCCTCCGGGCTCAGGAGGTCGATCTTGTTCCACACTTCCAAGATGTGGCTCTCGACCGGAAGCGTATCGATCCCGAGGTCGGCCAGAACTGTCTCGACGTCGCGCGCCTGCGCTTCCGTCTCAGCATGCGCGATGTCCCGCACATGCAGGATCAGATCAGCTTCGATCACTTCTTCGAGAGTGGCGCGGAAAGCGGCAACCAGAAGCGTCGGCAGATCGGAAATGAAGCCGACCGTATCCGACAGGATGATGCGTCGGCCCGAGCCGAGACGCACCTCACGCATGGTCGGATCGAGCGTGGCGAACACCTGGTCCGCCGCATAGACCTCGGTCCGACAAATACGATTGAAAAGCGTGGACTTGCCGGCGTTCGTATAACCGACGATGGCAACGATCGGATACGGCACCTTGCGCCGCCCCTTGCGGTGCAGCTCGCGCGTCTTGACGACGCCCTCGAGCTCGGCCCGGATGGCGACGATCCGTTCCTCCAGCATGCGCCGGTCGAGCTCGATCTGCGCTTCACCCGGACCACCCAGGAAGCCGCGTCCGCCGCGCTGGCGCTCGAGATGGGTCCAGGCGCGAACCAGGCGGCCCTTCTGGTAGGAGAGATGCGCGAGTTCGACCTGCAGCCGGCCCTCGCGCGTTCGCGCGCGGCGCCCGAAGATCTCGAGAATGAGCCCCGTGCGATCCAGCACCTTCGCATTCCAGGCGCGCTCGAGATTGCGCTGCTGCACTGGGCTGATGGCGTGATCCACGATGACGAGCCCGGCGCCGAGCTCGGAAATGCGCGCTTTGAGTTCTTCGACCTTACCCGTCCCGAAGAGCGTCGATGGCTTGGGTTGCGGCACGGGCACGACCAGGCTGTCGGCGATCTCGAGGTCGATCGCCTCGGCGAGGCCCACGGCTTCGGCGAGGCGGTCGTGAGGAGAGTGCATCGACGGCTGAGGACGCGCGCCCCCATCGGAGCCGGTCAGAGGCGTCTGTCTCGTCCGCGTCAGAACCGGGACGAGCACGATGGCGCGCATGGACACTTCGCGTTCGGGCGGTTCCCCACTCGCGCTGCCCTTCTGCGGTAGATCAGTGTTTTTCGTATCGTAGCCGATCTGTGCCTTACGCCCTTACTGTCCGTCTGCCGGCTCAGCTTCCATCAGATGGACGGGAGCACCGGGCATGATGGTCGAGATCGCATGCTTATATACGAGCTGCGAGTGACCGTCGCGGCGCAAGAGAACACAAAAGTTGTCGAACCAGGTAACGATCCCTTGAAGCTTCACGCCGTTGACGAGGAAAATCGTGAGCGGCGTCTTGCTCTTTCGTACGTGGTTCAGGAACGTGTCCTGGAGATTCTGTGCGCGATCTGCGGCCATTTTTGTTCGCCTCTTTTTTTGCCTCTTAGCGGACCTTGGATTGTCTTGTTGAGACCAAGCCAGAAGTCCCAGTCAGCCGCCTGCTTTTTAGGAATTCGACGCGGATAAAGACGAGTCAAGTTTCAAGAGTTCGCCAACAATATGCGGCCCGCTTCTCCCGGGCAACACACAGATTTCACTATAAACTTGAGACGCGGGAAATCTCAGCAAACTGGTGAAATTTTGAGCGCAGGAGCCGCGTCATTTCGCCCGGGTTGCCTTTGCCAATCTGTACACCATCGATATGCACGACAGGCATAACAGTTCCGGATGCAGACGTTATAAAAGCTTCTCGCGCTGCCTTTGCTTCGTCGACTCGGAACGGCCTCTCGACCACTGGGATATTTTCCCGCTTGAGAATGTCCATAAGCGTTGTCCGCGTAACGCCGGGTAGAATGGCACGACTATTCGGCCGCGTGATGACAGCCCCCGAAGCGTCCACAATCCAAGCGTTGCTCGACGCTCCTTCGGTCACGAAACCGTCGGCGTCGACGAACCAGGCTTCGCTGGCCCCGTGTCGCCCCGCCTCGTCCTTGGCGAGACACGCAGGCAGCAGCATCACGGTCTTGATATCGCACCGGTCCCAGCGCACGTCGGGCGCCGTTATGACGGAGATGCCGCTATTGGCGCGCGCCTCGCGCTTTGCATCGTCGACGCGGCGAGCCAAGCACACGAGCGTCGGCGAAACGTCGGCAGGCGGAAAAGCGAAGTCACGTGGCGCAGCCCCACGCGAGACTTGTAGATAGAGCAATCCCGTCCTCACCCGATTGCGCTTGATGACCTCGCGCATGACGAGACCCAGCGCACGCCGCGACATCGGACGCTCGATGCGAAGCTCGGCCAACGAGCGCTCGAGACGGTCCATGTGACGGCCCTCGTCGATCAGACGACCGTCGAGGATCTCGCACACCTCATAGATGGAATCGGCGAACTGAAAGCCGCGGTCCTCGGCGTGAACGCCGGCCTCCGCATAGGGCAGATAGCGACCGTTCACGTAGATGACGCGTGTCATGGAATGCTCCGCTGGCGGCGGCCCTCAGGCGTGCTTACGGACGAGCTGGGACGCTCACCGGCGAGAAGCACGATTGCTTGAGAGCGTCAGGCCGTCTTGACCTCGTTGCCGCGCTGATCCGAGGAGACACCGAGCGCACGCAGCTTCCTGTGCAGGGCCGAGCGCTCCATGCCGACGAACTCCGCCGTGCGCGAAATGTTGCCGCCGAAGCGGTTGATCTGCGCCAGGAGATACTCGCGCTCGAAGATCTCACGCGCCTCCCTGAGCGGCAGGCTCATCAGATGCTCGGCGCCGCCATTGACGGGCAGCGGCACGTTGGAGCCGATCTCCTCAGGCAGCATATCCGCCGTGATGACCGCGCCGGGATCGCCTCCCGCAAGGATCATCAGACGCTCGATGTTGTTCCTGAGCTCGCGCACGTTGCCCGGCCAGTCATGCGCTTGAAGAACGGCGATGGCGTCCTCACCGATGCGACGCGGCGCAAGCCCCGAAGCCTGCGACAGCTGCCCGACGAAATACTGGATGAGGTCCGGGATGTCCTCGCGCCGTTCGGCCAGACCAGGCACACGCAGCGGCACCACGTTCAAGCGATGGTAGAGATCCTCGCGGAAGCGGCCCTCGCTCATGTCGCGCTCGAGATCGCGGCTCGTCGACGAAACGATGCGCACATCGACCGAGACCTTCTGCGCGCCGCCGATGCGCTGGAACTTCTGCTCCACGAGAACGCGCAGCACCTTGCCCTGCGTCTCGAGCGGCATGTCCGCGACTTCGTCCACATAAAGCGTTCCGCCGTGCGCTTCCTCGAGCGCGCCGACCTTACGCGGTCCGCCCGAGCGATCCTCGGTGCCGAACAATTCCTCCTCCACGCGATCAGGCGCCATGGAGGCCGCATTGACGACGATAAACGGCCCGTCGGCGCGATGCGACTTCTGATGCAGCAGACGCGCGGCAAGCTCCTTGCCCGCGCCGGAAGAGCCACGGATCAGGATGCGGCTGTTCGTCGGCGCGAGGCGATCGATGGCGCCGCGCAGCTGGTTGATCGCCGCAGACTTGCCGACCATCTCGGCCGACACCGTCGAGCGCTCCTTGAGCTCGCGCACCTCGCGCTTCAACTGCGAAGCTTCAAGCGCGCGCAGCGTCACCAGCACGAGCCGGTCGGCCTTGAATGGCTTCTCGATGTAGTCGTAGGCGCCGCGCTTGATGGCGGTGACGGCCGTCTCGATGTTTCCGTGCCCGGAGATGATGACCACCGGCAGATCCGGATAGGTCCTCTTGATGATGGACAGCACTTCGAGTCCGTCGAGCCGGCTGCCCTGCAGCCAGATGTCCAGGATGACGAGCTGCGGGCGTCGCTCCTCGATGATGCGCAAAGCCTCGTCGCTGTCACGCGCGAGCCGAGTTCGATGTCCTTCATCCTCGAGGATGCCGGAAATGAGCTCCCTTATGTCGGCCTCGTCGTCGACGATCAGGATATCTGCTGCCATCTCATGCTCCTCAAAGTAACGTCATCAATGGGCCGTGCTGCTGGCATCGGCGGTTCTGTCTGATGCGGATCCGGCATTGGCCGGACGCGCGGCTGCAAGGATCGACAGCGGCAGGCTTATCGTCACGCGCGCGCCCGTTGTCCGACCCGGACCTGGAGGGGCGTCGTCGAGAAGAAGCTCGCCGCCGTGCTGCTCTGTGATTTTCTGTACGATCGCGAGTCCCAGTCCCGTGCCCTTATGACCTTTGGTGGTGACGTAAGGTTCGAGAAGGCGCGAGCGATTGTGTTTCGGAAGTCCGGGGCCGTTGTCGATGATGTCGATCGCGAGCATGGAGTTTTCGCGGCGCAGCTTCACCTCGACGCGTCCCTGCCGCTCTCCACCGCCGTTGTCGGCGTTCGCATCGTTGGACTCGACGGCCTCCGTTGCGTTCTTCACCAGGTTCGTCACGGCTTGCGTCAGCAGGCGCCGGTCGAACGAGGCCAGCACCGGTTCGGGCGGCAGCTCGAGGCCGTAGGTGACGCTGGCGTGGCTCTCGCGGAACAGAATGACCGAGTCCAGCACTGCATCGCGCAGGTCGCTCAGCTCCATCACCGGTTTCGGAATGCGCGCGAAGGAGGCGAACTCGTCGACCATCGTCTTGATGTCGCCGGCCTGCCGCTCGATGGTCGCCGTGAGTTTGTCGAAGGTCTCGCGATCCTCGGTGATGACCTTCCCGTATTTGCGCCGGATGCGCTCGGCCGAAAGAATGATGGGGGTCAGCGGATTCTTGATCTCGTGCGCGATGCGGCGCGCCACATCCGCCCACGCGGAGGTACGCTGCGCGGAAACAAGCTCTGTCACGTCGTCGAACGTCACCACCGAACCGACATCGCCGGGGCCAGCCTGCTCACGCGTCACGCGCACCGCGAACACGCGCTCCTCGCCGCCGATGGTCACGGCGATCTCCTGCGACCCTCGCGACTTGTGGAACGGCTCCTCGCGCTTCTCCAGCACGGGCGCGAACATCGGCAGCACGTCCGTGATCTTCTTGCCCGCGACATCCACTTCGGAGGTTTGCAGAAGCTGCTCGGCCGCGCGCGAAAGCAACGTCACGCGATCCTGGCTGTCGAGGCCGATGACACCGGCGGACACGCCGGACAGCACCGCTTCCATGAAGCGCCGACGATCCAGAAGCTGCTCGTTCGCCGTGACCAAGGCATCGCGCTGATGCTTGATCTCGCGCGTCATGGTGTTGAAGGTTGTAGATAGCCGCCGCAAGTCGCCCTCACCGCGCCGCTCGGGCAGGACCACCCTGAGATTGCCGCGCGAGACCTCCTGCGCTGCCGCGATGAGGCGGCGGATGGGCGCCACGAAGCGGCTCGCGAACCAGAGACCGCACCAGATCGCCGCGAGAAGGCCCGTCATGGAGATCATCGTATAGATGAGCCCGTGCGCCAGCTTGAGCCCGCCGCGGGCGCGTCTGAGCTGATTGTACTCGTCGACGTTCTGCTCTGTGCGCTGCAAGTGTCCCATCACCTTGGGACTGAGCTCGCGCGCCACATAGAGATAGCGGCCGGGATACTTCTGCAGTTTGGCAAGCGCTGCGACCTGGAACGTGCCAGGCGGCGTCAGCAATGGCACCTGACCGGCTTCCGCGGCGCGGATCGCGTTCAACGGCACAGGGACAAACGGCAGCTTCTTGTCCTCGAGGACCCTCAGAACAACGCTGCCGTTTTCATCGAGAACGTACGTTGCGGGAAGCTCGCGCAGGCCCGCCTGAGCCATGACGGTCTGCTGGAACTCTGCCGAATCCGGCTTGACCTGATCGGCTGCCGCATCGATGTCGCGCACCATGTTGACGATATCGGTGCGGATCAGCTGGCCGTGCTCGTCGACATAGACCTTCGCGACATCGAGGGAGTTCGTGATGATGGCGCGCGTGCGATCCGAGAACCAGCCGTCGAGCGACCGCGAGAATGTCGTTGTCGCCGCGATGGCCAGGAGCATTGCGGGCAGAGCAGCGATGATCGAGAACAGAAGTACGATGCGCACATGCAGCCGCGCGCCGGCGAGCTTGGCGCGCCAGGCGCGCCACATGCCGAGGCCCTGCCACGCGATGACGGCGATCATGGCGGCGATGAGCACGACATTGAAGAAAAGCGCTGTGAGCACGACGTCGTCGCGCGGCGCGATGGGCGTCAGGCCCGTGAGAATGAGATAGGTCGCGAGCGCCGAAACCATCGACAGGCACACGACCACGAGGCCAGTCCAGAACTCGCGATCCGTGAGGTCGAGGAGCGGCGACATAGCCCCCTCGAGACCCCCGTCTTTCGCGGGCCTGTTAGCTTCGCCGGCCATGAACCGTCCTTTCCGTGATTAGGCTCTGCTGCGCAACGACCCGCCGTCGGGGTGCGGCACCCAGTCCTCAGCGGGGCTGGAAAGCCACGTTGAGCGGGAGATAGGGTGAAGCGTCGCGAGCACAAGTGATAGCCAAACTGTGACATTCTCGCGACAAAGAATGCGCCTTTTGCCGATTTTGGCTCACAACAAGCTGGGTATATTGGCCGCATACGCCCGCGTCCGCTGCGATGCGGCAAGATCTGCGACCGTCGACCTAAACGACCTGAGGGTCGCGTATTTTAGGGCATCGGCGTCCTGAAAACCCGGATATCGAGCGCCTTGATCCGGCTGCGCAGCGTATTGCGGTTGAGACCCAGGAGCTCTGCAGCCCTAATCTGATTGCCGCGCGTCGCTGCCAGCGCCGCGGAGAGCAGCGGATGCTCGACCTGCCGGATGACGCGGTCGTAAAGACCCGGCGGCGGCAGCTCCTTGCCGAAGCCGGAGAAATACTGGGCAAGGTAGCGCTCGACCATCTCGGAGAAGTCCTTGGGCTCCGTGTCGCTCGACGCCGAGCGCTTGGGTAGCACCTCCGCCAGCTCTTGCTCGATGATCTGCAGCGTCAGCGTGTCCTGCGTATAGAGCGCGCCGACGCGGCGGACGAAGTTCTCGAGTTCACGAACGTTGCCCGGCCACGGATGCGCCTTGAGACGATCGATGGCTGCCGTCTCGATGGTTTTCTGGCCGAGACCCTCGCGCGCGGCCTGACGCAGGAAGTGACGCACGAGATCGCCGATGTCCTCGGCACGCTCGCGTAGCGGCGGGATGCGCAGCGGCACCACGTTGAGACGATAGAAGAGATCTTCGCGGAACAGCCCCTGCTGGATCTGCGAGCGCAGATCACGATGCGTGGCAGCGATGATGCGCACGTTGGTCTTGATCGGTGTACGTCCGCCGACAGTTGTATACTCGCCCTGCTGCAGCACGCGCAGGAGACGCGTCTGGGCCTCGAGTGGCATGTCGCCGATTTCGTCGAGGAACAGCGTGCCGCCTTCAGCCTGCTCGAAGCGGCCCTGCGTCCTGGTCTGCGCGCCCGTGAACGCGCCCTTCTCGTGGCCGAACAATTCGCTTTCGATCAGCTCACGCGGGATAGCAGCCATATTGATGGCGACCATGGGACCCTGGCGGCGCTTGCCGAAATCATGCAGCACGCGCGCCACCAGCTCCTTGCCGGTGCCGCTCTCGCCCTGGATCATGACCGTGAGATCGGTCTGCGTCAGACGAGCGAGCGCGCGATAGATCTCCTGCATCGCAGGCGAGCGGCCGATGAGCGGCAGCTCCTCGCCTTCCATCTCCGAAACCGTGCTGCGCGGACGCCGTCCCTGCCCAGCGAGCGCGCGGCTGACGACAGCCACCACTTCCGAAAGGTCGAAAGGCTTCGGCAGATATTCGTAAGCCCCCTTCTCTGCTGCGGTGAGCGCCGTCATCAGCGTGTTCTGGGCGCTCATGACGATGATCGGCAGATCGGGGCGAACTTTCTTGATGCGCGGAATGAGATCGAACGCGTTCTCATCCGGCATGACGACGTCGGTGATGACGACGTCGCCTTCACCCTGGCTTACCCAGCGCCAGAGCGTCGCCGCGTTGCCGGTTGCTCGTGGCGCGTATCCGGCTCGCGCCAGCGCCTGGTTGAGCACCGTGCGGATGGCGGTATCATCGTCGGCGATGAGAATAGTGCCTCGGGCCATCGTTTAGCGGCTCCTGTCGTTGGCCAGCGCCGGCTTCACGGCCGGACCGGTGGCGCGGGGTCGGTCTTGCAGGGGCAGAAGCACGCGGAAGACCGTGCGCTTCGCCTCGCTGTCGCATTCGATGATGCCGCCATGATCGCCGATGATCTTGGCGACGAGAGCCAAGCCGAGACCAGTGCCGTTGTGCTTCGTGGTGACGAAGGGATCGAAGAGGTGCGGCTTCATATGGTCCGGCACGCCCGGCCCGTTGTCTTCAATCTGGATCATGAGAGGCAGGTTGATGCGCGTATCCCGGCCAGGGATGGAAAGCCTGACGCCGGGACGGAACGACGTCTGCAGTACGATGCGGCCCGCCTGCGGCTCTGGGAGCTCGCCGATGGCCTCAACGGCATTCTTGAGCAGGTTCAGGAACGCCTGCACGAGCTTGTCGCGATTGCCGGGTACGGGCGGCAAGGACGGATCATAGTCGTCCACGAACCGCACGCCTCGACCGAAACCGGTCTCGGCCAGGCGGCGCACGTGGTTGAGCACGTCATGGATGTTGACCGGCTCCTTGGTGAGCGGACGTTCGTCGCCGAACACCTCCATCCGGTCCACGAGATTGCGGATGCGTTCCGTCTCGGAGCAGATGAGCTGGCTCAGCACCCGGTCCTCGTCCGAGAGGTTCTGTTCGAGAAGCTGCGCCGCGCCCTTGATGCCCGAGAGCGGGTTTTTGATCTCGTGCGCCAGAACCGCGGCCATTCCCGAGACGGAGCGCGCGGCCGCACGATGCGTCAGCTGGCGCTCGATCATCTGCGCCATGTTGCGCTGCTGAAGCATGACCGCGATGAGGTGCGGCTGCTCCGGCAATGGACCGCCGTAGACGTCGACGAGCTTCGCCGCCGGAGCCTTGGGCGTCGCCATCTCAACGCCGTACTCGTTCACGGTCGAGCCGGATTGGCGAACCTGATCGACGAGGGCGAGCAAGGGGCAGCCGAAACCGACCACATCGTCGAGACGCATGCGCGTCAGCAGCGCAGAGCTTGTGGTGAGGAACGTCTCAGCGGCAGTGTTCGCGTAGACGATCCAGTTTCCCTCACCGAGCACTATGATCGGATGCGGGAGCGCCGCAAGAAGAAGATCGAATTCGACGCGCCTGGGGAGCGGGATCGGAAGCTCTGCGACGCGCTTATTGCTGCTCATGCTGCAACATCCATGACATCACCAAGGCGGCCATCGCCGTAGAACGCATCGAGCCCCGCGAGCACGGCCCTGGGCCGCTCCTCGGTGCACAGCTGCTGCCGCCACGCTTTGATTTCTTCCTGCCTGTGCCCGCTGCTGGCCAGATACCAGCCGATATGCTTGCGGGCATTCCTGACGCCGATGAATTCCCCGTAGTGATCGAGCATCGCCTCGACGTGGGCGCGCGCGATGCGTCCCTGCTCGGCCAGCGGAGGTGCCCCACTGTCCGTACCGTCGGCGAGAAACTGCGCGACGCGTGACAGAAGCCAGGGAGCGCCGTAAGCGCCACGGCCGATCATGACTCCGTCGGCCCCTGAGAGTTCGAGTGCCCTCTTCGCATCGTCAATCGTCGTGATGTCGCCGTTGACGACGAGCGGAATGTTGATTGCCTCTTTGACCGGACGCACAGCCGACCAATCCGCATTGCCCTTGAAAAACTGACAGCGCGTGCGGCCATGAACGGTAATGAGCTGCACGCCGGCGGCTTCCGCCCGCTTCGCAAGCTCAGGCGCATTGCGCGAACGCTCGTCCCAGCCGAGCCGCATCTTCAGCGTCACAGGAACCGAAACTGCTCCCACGACGGCCTCTATCAGGCGCAACGCGTGATCGAGATCGCGCATCAGCGCCGATCCCGACGCCTTGCCGGTGACTTCGCGGGCAGGGCAGCCCATGTTGATATCGACGATGTCCGCGCCTTTGGCCTCGGCGATGCGAGCGCCTTCCGCCATCCACCGCGGTTCACACCCAACGAGTTGTATGACGAAGGGGGAGAGACCATGTCCCTCGGCGCGGCGCACGACATCGTGGCGCTCCGCCACCAGCTCCACGCTTGCGACCATCTCCGAAACGACCATGCCGGCCCCGAGATCGTGGGCGAGCCGCCGGAACGGCAAATCGCTCACCCCGGTCATCGGCGCAAGTATGACAGGATTATCAAGCTGTTGCCGGCCGATACGAAGCGGCGTCGTCACTGGGAGAGTCCCCGCTGCCCACATTTTAGGCAATGCCGAGCACTGCCTCTGATTTAGGCACCATATGATGCCCGAATAGATTGTGCAAGCGCGAACAAGCTCTCTCCCAATTGCCGAATTGCCGCGCCGCCGCTAATGCAGTCGGGACCTTTCAACCGCCTATGCAATCTGGATTGCCGTGACAGTCGCCGCTTTGATCGTTGCCGCCGGACGAGGTTCGCGCGCCGGCCGTGAGGGACGCGCACCCAAGCAATACGCCTCGATTCATGGCGCTCCCGTCCTAAGGCAGACCGTGAGCGCCTTCTTGAGCCACCCCCTGATCGACACGGTCACGGTGGTCATTCACCCCGACGACTCGGACCTCTATGCCGAAGCCGTCGCTCCGTTCTCGGATCGTCTCAGGCCACCTGTCATCGGCGGCGCGACGCGTCAGGAATCGGTTCTGCTCGGATTATTGGCGCTGGCCTCTGCCGCCCCTTCTCGCGTGCTCGTCCATGATGCGGCTCGTCCCTTCATTGACACCGAATTGATCAGCCGCGTCCTCGACGGGCTGGCCAGCTACACCGGCGTCATTGCCGCCGAACCCGTCACCGATACCTTGAAGCGCGCCACCGCCGACGGCGCCATCACCGCAACCATCGAGCGCGAGGGCCTCTGGCGCGCCCAAACCCCGCAAGGCTTCCAATATCCCGCTATCCTGGAAGCGCACCGAAAGGCTGCAGAAGCGGGCCTCGCTTCCTTCACCGACGACGCCGGCCTGGCGGAATGGGCCGGTTTGGATGTAGCCGTGGCTCGCGGCTCGCCCCTCAACCTCAAGATTACGAATGCGGAGGATTTCGCCATCGCTGAAAGGCTTTCTGCTCCATCATCCACACTCGAGCCCCGCTCCGGCCTTGGTTTCGATGTGCACCGTTTCATTCCCGGAGATCATGTCTGGCTCTGCGGCGTCCGCATCGAGCACGACGCCACCCTCGAGGGTCACTCGGATGCCGATGCGCCCCTGCATGCCCTGACAGACGCCATCCTGGGAGCGCTGGGCGACGGCGACATCGGCCAGCATTTTCCCCCGAGTGATCCGCAGTGGAAGGGCGCCCGCTCGCGCCTCTTCGTCGAGGATGCCGCCAGCCGAGTCCGGGCGCGCGGCGGCCGTATCACCAACGTCGATGTCACCATTCTGTGCGAACGGCCAAAGATCGGACCTCACCGAGCCGCCATGCAAAGCGCAATTGCCGAGATGCTCGGCATCGATGCGTCGAGGATCGGCATCAAGGCAACGACCACCGAGCAGCTCGGATTTACGGGGCGCGGAGAGGGGCTTGCCGCCATGGCCTCAGCCACGATCTTGCTGCCTGCCTGAGCTTCCAAAAGCCTTGTGGGCTTCGTGCGTTGACCCCCCCGGCAGAATCGCGGCATCAAATGGTTAAAGTGGTTGTATGATCATAAGCCATGCGGGGGCTAAGCCCATGAACATCATGACTCAAACGCTCGATCGGGAAGTTATCGACTCCTCCGCCGGCGCGAACATCGTCGATATTGCGGAAACGACCTCGGCCGAATGTCTTGCGACGCGCGTCCGTCAGCTCTCACGTATCGTCACGCGCCTTTACGACGATGCCATGCGCCCGCTCGGGATCACGGCAAGCCAGTACACGCTGTTGGCGCAGCTCGCCTCTCGCGATGGCATCACCGCGGTCGAGATCGGCCACGAGCTCGACATCGAGAAATCCACGTTGTCGCGCAACCTGAAGCGGCTGCTCGTGCTCGGCCTCATTATCATGGATCCGCCCGCCGGCCGTCGTGGTCGCGGCTTGCACCTCACGCCGAAGGGCCAGGGCGTCCTCAAGGAAGCCTATCCTGTCTGGCAGGGTGCGCAGACAAGGGCCAGAGCCTCCATGGGCAACGACACCCGTGCGACGCTCGATGCCTTGCTGCATACCGCTGAGAAGCTCATCGCCGACTGAACCGGCGACCACTCTCAATTGCACGAGACCTAATCTCCCGTTACCCTAAAAAGGCGCCCTCCAGGGGGTGCCTCTTTTTATGGACAGTGAGACGCGCGGAGACATGCACTCCTCCCTGCTCGACGAGGCCCAGCGGCTGCTCGCCGGATTACGGTCTGCCTCTCATATGCTCGCCACAGCAGAAAGCTGCACGGGGGGCTTGATCGCAGCTCTCCTGACCGAAATACCGGGCTCCTCCGACGTGCTCGAGCGCGGCTTCGTCACCTATTCGAACGCGGCCAAGATAGGCATGCTGGGCGTCGATTTCGAGCTCATCCATCGCCATGGAGCCGTCAGCGCCGAGGTCGCGCGCGCCATGGCCGATGGGGCCTTACGCAACTCTGCCGCGACCGTCGCCGTTTCAGTTACAGGCGTGGCGGGTCCTGGCGGCGGCAGCGCCGAGAAGCCCGTGGGCCTGGTTCACTTCGGCTTCTCCTCCAAAGATGGCACGCGGCTCAACCGGGAATGCCGCTTTGGCGACCTGGGCCGCGCCGAAGTGCGGCTTGCATCCGTAAGAGAAGCCTTTCGCCTTATCGCGGAAGGCGCTCGCCTGAGTTGATCGGCTAACGACGCAGGCTCGTATGGATGATGGAAGCGCTTTACACCGGACAGCCAATCTCGAGAAGGTCCGCACGATGAACCGACGGCATACAGCACGCACCTTCGCGACCGTACTGGCGATCTTCACCTTGCCTTGGGCAGCATCGGCCACCGACATCACGTCGAAGCAGATGACGGAGCAGCTTTATAAGGCGACGGATTCCGCCCCGCTCGATTTCAGCGGCAAGAACCTCGAGGGGCTCGACCTCGCGGGCCTCCAGTTCAAGAAGGCCCGGCTCTCCAGCACCAATCTCTTCGGCGCCGATCTTTCTGGCGCCGATCTCTCGGGCTCGGACCTCGTCGGCGCCCGCCTCGACCGTGTGAACATCATTGGCGCCCGCTTCGACGGCGCGCGGCTCGCTGGCGCCAGCCTGCTGCGCCCCACCACCTCGTCCAAGATCGACGGCTTCAGGCCCGAGGAAGCGCCGAGCTTCGCCGCAAGCGACTTGAGCGGAGCCAAGCTGTTCGGCCGCTTCAGCGGCGGCAATTTTGCCGGCGCCAATCTGCGCGGAGCTTCCCTCGCCCCTTTCAGCGCCACCGGCTTCATCGAAGTTCTCTGGCACTCCGAGCTCGTCAGCGCGAACTTGAGCGCGGCCGACCTCTCCCAGTCGGACCTTACCTATGTCTCGTTCCGCTTTGCCAATCTGCGCGGTGCCAATCTTGCGGGCGCAAAGCTGAAGCACGCCGACCTCTCGCACGCTGATCTGACCGGCGCCGACTTGAGCAACGCCGATGTCAGCCAGGCGGACTTGGATGGAGCGATCCTGACCGGCGCCAAGGGCCTCTCGACCGTTGCAGGTCTCGACGAGGCCAAGAAGCGCGGCAAGATCATAGACTAGGCGGAAGGCGCGACCTTCGAGGCCGGCCTGGCATAGATCGCGCGGGCGCGTGCCTCGAAGGCTTCCGTATAGCTGCGCACAGCCTTGTCGAACGCGGCACCGACGATGACCGCGAGCAAAGGCGACCTGAACGCGTAGTCGATAAAGAAGTGTACGGTCGCGCCGCCGTTCGCAGCCTCGAACCGCCACTCGTTGTCGAGATGGCTGAATGGTCCATCGAGATAGGACACGCGGATCGCGTGGTTGGGTCCGTCGAGCACAACGCGCGTCGTGAAGCTCTCGCGGATGGCTTTGTAGCCGACTGACATCGTGGCTACGAGAACCGTCCCTTCCGGCGAATCCGTGCGACTCCGAATGACCAGTCCTTCGCAAAGCGGCAGAAATTCGGGGTAGCGCTCGACGTCGGCGACGACATCGAACATCTGCTGCGGCGTGAATGGGACGTGGCGCTGGGTGCGGAAGCTCGGCAACGGCTCAACCTCTTCAGGAATGCGACACCAGGCGCGCTTCGCGCAGCCGCACGAAATCGTCGCCCGCATGATAGGACGACCGCGTCATTGGGCTCGATGCCACGACGAGAAAACCCTTGGCAAGAGCGACGCGTTTCAGCTCGTCGAACTCCTCTGGCGGCATATAGCGCTTCACCTCGGCATGCTTACGCGACGGCGCGAGATATTGGCCGATTGTGAGAAAGTCGACGCCCGCTGAGCGAAGATCATCCATCACCTGCAGGATCTCTTCGCGCGTCTCACCAAGCCCGACCATTAGTCCCGACTTGGTGAAAATCTGGGAGCTGAGCTCCTTGGAGCGCTGAAGCAGGCGCAGGGAATGAAAATAGCGCGCACCGGGACGAATGCGCAGATAGAGCCCCGGCACCGTCTCGAGATTGTGGTTGAGCACGTCGGGCGCAGCCGCCACGACGACGTCGAGCGCACCCTCCTTGCGCAGGAAGTCCGGGATCAGCACCTCGACCGTCGTCGACGGTGACGACGCACGGATCGCCGCAATGACTTCGGCGAAGTGAGCGGCACCCCCGTCGTCGAGATCGTCGCGATCCACCGACGTAATGACAACATGGGCGAGGCCCAGCTTGGCCACCGCGTCAGCCACCCTCCACGGCTCCGCGGCATCGAGTGGGCGCGGCAGGCCCGTTGCCACGTTGCAGAACGCACAGGCGCGCGTGCAGATGTCGCCCATGATCATCATGGTGGCATGCCGCTGCTGCCAGCATTCGCCAATGTTGGGGCAGGCCGCCTCCTCGCACACCGTATGAAGCCCGTGTGCGCGCACGATGTCTCGGGTTTCGCCAAAACCGCCGCCACCAGGCGCACGAACACGGATCCAATCGGGCTTCGGAATCTGGGGCGCATCTGGGCGACCAGCCTTCTCCGGATGGCGCGGCCGTTCTGGCGCGCCGCGGCTGAGCCGATTATCGATGAGCGTCGCCATAGGCCGTCTGATCTCTCGCGGTCCGATCCGTCTCGTTCCGTTATCGTACGCGCCGCACGCGGCCCGGCGCCAAGAGAAATCCTGCCGGGCGACCTATTGTAGCGACCAGGCTTCAAACGGCAAATGGAGCCGCCCGGCATCCGAGCGACTCCATTGTTTATACTCTGCGTTCAGCGCAAAGCCCGTGGCTTAGCGGCCGCCGAGGAAGCGCGCCACGATGACCACCAGAAGCGCACCTACGGTCGAAACCACGATCTGGTTGCCGTACGGAAGGTACGCGTCGAAATCATAGGGCAGCTTCAAGAGGCCGGCGTTGACCAGGTAGCCGCCCACCACGGCACCGATGAGACCCACGATGAGGTTGCGGATGAGACCGCCGCCGCCGAGCAGAAGACCAGCAAGCCAGCCCGCGATGAGGCCGTTGATGATCATGATGATCCAGATGTGGTTGTCCGTGATGAATTGCTGGTAGTCCATGTTGAAGCTCCCCTAGATTCGGTCCCGCCGTGCCGCGTTTTGCGGTCTTTCGGCAGGTCATGATGCAGTCGCAGACGAGTGTCCCGACACTAGCGTCATACATTGGCTAGTGAGATCGGGATCGAGAAAACCGCTCGGCCCCTCGCCGCCGATTTCATCGATCATCACACTAGCGTGACAGCGCCATGAACACCATGCGCCGACACGCGAACTTGCACCGATCCGTAGTCGGAGCGAACGGAAGCCGCAACGGTGGGCTAAATCAGGAAAGTGGCTGAGAGACCATCACACGTGGCAGCGTGCGCCCAGGTACTCGTTGAGCAGACGATTGTAGTTGTCGGCATCCGTCTTCTGCGCACCCGAGAGCTTCTTGCCCTCTCCTTGCGCCTGGACATAGGCTTGCACGCCCTTGGCATCGAGCCTGTTGAGCTGTGACTTGATGGAGCCACACGTTTCCCCAGCCGGCAGACTGGCGGCCGTGGGTCCGCTGCCGCTGTTCGAGGCCGCGCAGCCACCCAGAGCGGCAGCCGCCATAACGCAAATCAACCCCATGCGGAATTCGCTGATCCGCCTCACTCCATCCATGGATACGACGCCCTCAAAATAGATCTTAGTCCCTGACGCAAAATAGAGTTCCTGGCCGAACTGTTGAATACTTATGACCAGCCCGCGCCGCTTTTCCCACGCCTTTAGAACGAAAGTGTGGCCGCTGCGCAGCAGTTCCGCCGAGAAAGAGGCCGACCCGCCGGCACCCACGCTCCGCACGCGTGAGGCACCGCCGAGGTCCTGCCCGTCAAGTGGGCCAAGATTGGGCCCCACGCACGTCCTCTGAACCTCTCCCTTGCCAAATGGCTTCCTGCCTTGGAGGCAGCCCGAGATTGGCCTGACTAGAAATATCGACGTCAGTCAAATGCAATAACGGTGCTCGCCGCACTACGCCGCAACCGCACCAATCCAACAGGCGCTCCGAGGGACGCGCCCGACTGGCAATGGTTATTGCTTGGGCACCTGAACAACCGGCGGTGCAGCCGCTGCCGTCTTGGCTGCCGGAACAGGCGTGATTGGCACGACCTGCGCCTGGGCCTGGATCGGCACCGTGGAGCAACGCGACTGGAACTCGGCATTGGCTTTGTCGAGCTCGGCGATTTGCGCCAGAGATGCGCGCTTCACAGCGACAGTCGTGGTTTTGCCGACCGAAGCCTTTTCAGCCCGATCGATCACGCCTTCCCTGCGCAGCGCCTCGATGCGCGTAGCCAGGCCCACGCAAGCGGGATCAGCTTTGGGCGCAGTGCTGGCCGTCTGCGTTGGCGTGGTGCTGAGTGACGAGGTCGTCAAAGATGAGGGAAGCAAGCTGCCGTCTCCGGAGCAGCCGGCGAGAATGCCCGCTCCCGAAATCAGCGCCAGAACTGTAGCGAAGGGTTTCTGCATGGTCGTCCCCTGTGCCCACACGTGTTTCTGCGATTGGGCAGATGCCTATGGTACTCGACTGATTTCTGTATGACCCGAGAATGGGCGATCACAAGAAGGGCAAAGGCATTTTGCCCCTGCGTTGAGCAGTTTGACAGATGCGAATCTGTGGAAACCAAAGTGCAGTTGCGGGCGAGACACAATCCCAGGCGCGCGTTGCTCGTAAAACCTGTGGCTCGCCGGGGGAAAACTTCGTTAGCATCAGAATCAAGCTAAGCGCGATTTGCCCGTCTGGCCCCTGAGTTGCGGCTGACGTCCGAGACCGGCCCTAACGGACGCGGGAAACGGCGCGGGCGGCAGCCAGGATCGTGTCCACAGTGGGCACGGCGCGCTCTTGCAGCGCCTCCGCATAGGGCATTGGGACATCCTCGCCTGCGAGCCGCACCGGCGCAGCCTTCAACGCCTCGAACGCCGCCGAAGTCACGCTCGCAATGATCTCGGCTCCGATCCCACCCTGTGGCAGTCCTTCCTCGACCGTCACGAGGCGGCCGGTCTTCCTAACAGAGGCGATCACAGTCTCGATATCGAGGGGGCGCAGGCTCATGAGATCGACGACCTCGGCCGAGATGCCTTCGCCCTCCAGAACGAAAGCGGCATCGACAGCCAGCGAGACGCCTCGCCCATAGGTCACGATCGTGAGGTCCGAGCCTTCGCGCGCCACCCGTGCTCGGCCAATGGGATAGATTTCGTCGCCCTCGCCCGCTTCCACAGGGCCGCGCGTACCATAGAGGGCGCTGTGCTCGAGCACCGCCACGGGCCCACCATCGCGGATTGCAGCCTTGAGCAGGCCGGAGGCTGTGGCGGGTGTTGCGGGAATGACCACCTTCAGACCGGGAACCTGCGCCAGCGACGATGCCATGCAGCGGCCATCGGCGCCGGGCACGCCCGGCTCGAGGCCATCCGGCCCGCGAAAGACGATCGGAACTGAAACGGCGCCGCCTGCCACATAGTGAGCAGACGCAGCCGTCGCCAGCACGGCTTCAAGAGCTTCTGAGGCTTTCGCCCATGACGTGATCTCGACCACCGGCCGGAGGCCCCTGAGCGCGGCGCCGATGGCTAGGCCGAACACCGCATCGTCGAGCGGTGGCGAAGAGACGACACGCGCGGGACCGAACTCGTCGAGCAGTCCCTGGGTGACCTTCTGAGCCCCCCTGTTCTGAGCCACGTCGGAGCCAAGAACGAAAACGGAAGCGTCGCGGCGCATCTCGTGCGCCAGCGCATCCCGCAGCGCTTCGCGATAAGTCGGCAGGTCTTCCACGGCCGCAAGCGGAGACATCGCGCCGGCGGCCATGAAGAAGTTGGGCGCGGCATGCGTCGAACCCGGGGAAGATGCCCCTTGAGCCTCGTCGAGCAGAATTGCGATCGGCGTATTCACTTTGACGCCAGCAGTGCCGGCGGGGACGAGAATGCGCTCGATACGCCCCTCCGCCTTGGCCTCGATCTCCATCGTCGCGCTTGCTGTCGCGATTTCGGCGAGGACATCGCCGGCCGCAACGCTCTGGCCTTCGGCGACGTGCCAACGCTCGATGCGCCCGTCCGCCATCGAGGGAACGACGCGCGGCATCAGAATTTCACGGCGCAGGGTCGAGGTGGTCATGCGTAGACCCCGCTCTTCAGCGCGTCAGGGCCTGGTCGCTCAGCTCCTTTGGCGAAAAGCGCTGCGGCGTTGACAGTCTCGCGCACGTCTTTCTCGATAGCCTTCAGCTCGCTCTCGCTTGCCAGTCCGTCTGCAAGGATGCGCGCCCGCGATTTCGTCACGGGATCCGTCTCGTCGCGCCGCTTCTCGGCGCGCCCAGGCTGAGCCGGCAGCCCCTCGTGGCCGCGATAAGAGAAGGTCAGCATCTCAAGGATCGTGGGACCTTCGCCGCGCCGGGCACGCGCGATAGCCCGCGAGGCCGCAGCCCTGGCGCGCCGAACATCGATGCCATCGACCTGCTCACCAGGTATGGCAACACGTGCGCCGCTCGATGCAAGCGCCGACGGCAGCTCACCGAGAACGATCACCGAGCCCGGCGCCGCCACGCTGTTGTCGATGACGAACACGATCGGCAGCCGCCAGTCGGCCGCGATCTTGTAGCTTTCGAGAACGCGCCCGCGGCTCGCCGCGCCTTCGCCAAAGAAGCAAAGGCACACGGCGCCAGTTGAGTTGTAGCGACTTGCGAACGCCAATCCCGTGCCGAGCGAGGCGCAGAGCCCCGGCAGCGCGTGACCGCCGTAAAAGCCATGCTCGGGCGAATACATGTTGACCGAGCCGCCCTTCCCTTTCGAGACACCCGCTTCGCGGCCAAGCAGCTCCGCCATGATGAGCTTGGGCTCGACCCCGCGCGCTAACATATGTCCGTGCGTGCGCTGGGCCGTGATAACGAGGTCTTTGGGCTCTGCGGCCATGAGCACGCCGACGATCGACCCTTCCTGGCCGATCGACAGCGGGCATGGACCGTGAAAGGCCTCGAGCGCATAAAGCTGCCCGGCCTTCTCCTCGAAGCGGCGAATGAGCAGCATGCGCCGGTACGCCGCGAGCTCATCCTCACCCGAAAAGGCGATGCCGTCGGCCACATAGGCTTTGCTCACGTTCAGCGCCATAACCCTCCGTTACAGGCAACCAGCGTTCGAGGTTGCACGGCCCAAGGGCCGCTTCTTTTGAACACCGCGAGAATCTACACGAGAAGATTGGCAGGATGCCAGCGCTCCCGCCAGATGCACCCACCCTGTGGATAGGAAGGCCCGACGACGCGGGCCCTGAGACCGACCGGCCGGCCTCTATATTGCATCGCAGCGAAGGGGCGGAAAGCCAGCGAACCTAGCGCACGAACCGGGCGTCACTTGAGCGGCTGTAGATGCGCTCCGTAGGCCGCGCGAAACCGAGCACGTCGCGTGCGATCTCTTCAACGAGATCGGCGTCGGGGAGATCAGGCTTGAGAAGAGCGACGTCACGCTCGAGCTTGGCGCGCACAGCCTCGAGGCTTCTGATTTCGAACTCCAACAGGTTGGAGCGTTCGATCAGATCTTGTCGAGCCTCGAGGCCATGCCGGCCATTGAAAGCGTGATGGGCGAAATAGGCCGTCAATCCTAGGCAGAGAAGCAGCACCAGCGCCTGCCGCGGCCTCGCTCGTCGATCATGTATTGGCTGACGCAGCACGGTGTTCGACGTTACGCGTTATGAGATCCGGGAACGCCTCCAATATAGCCGGCGCTCCTTAAGCGGAAGTAAAACACCGTTTCATTTGTTGCGTCGGTTCAAGATCTTAAGATGCTCTTACCAGCATAGCGTGCAACGTCGCCCAACTCTCCCTCGATGCGGATGAGCTGGTTGTATTTGGCCAGACGGTCGGAGCGCGACAGCGAGCCGGTCTTGATCTGACCGCAGTTGGTGGCAACCGCGAGATCGGCAATGGTCGAGTCTTCCGTCTCGCCCGAGCGATGCGACATGACGGCCGTGTAGCCCGCGCGCTGGGCCATAGCGACCGCATCGAGCGTTTCGGTCAGCGAGCCGATCTGGTTCACCTTGACCAGGATCGAGTTGGCTGTCGAAGTCTTGATGCCCTCGGCAAGCCGCTCCGTGTTCGTGACGAAGAGATCATCGCCGACGAGCTGGCAGCGCTTGCCGATGAGATCGGTCAATCCCTTCCAGCCGGCCCAGTCGTCCTCGGCCATGCCGTCCTCGATGGAGATGATCGGGAAGCGCTTGACCAGGTCCTCGAGGTACTTGGCCATGCCGGCGCTATCGAGGCTCTTGCCCTCGCCCGCAAGCTCGTACTTGCCGTTCTTGAAGAACTCGGTCGAGGCGCAGTCGAGTGCCAGCACCACGTCGTCTCCAGGCTTGTAGCCGGCCTTCTCGATCGACTTCATGATGAAGGAGAGGGCCTCGTCGGCGCTCTTCAAATTGGGAGCGAAACCGCCCTCGTCGCCGATGGCCGTGTTGTGCCCAGCGTCCTTGAGGCCCTTCTTCAAGGTGTGAAAGATCTCCGCGCCCACACGGATCGCATCGCTGACCGTCTCGGCCGCGACCGGCATGATCATGAATTCCTGGATGTCGATCGGATTGTCGGCATGTGCGCCGCCGTTGATGATGTTCATCATCGGCACCGGCAGCACGTGCGCGGTGGTTCCGCCCACATAGCGATAGAGCGGAAGACCCGTCGTCTCTGCCGCAGCCTTGGCCGCCGCGAGCGATACGCCCAGAATGGCGTTGGCGCCGAGCCGGCTCTTGTTCTTGGTGCCGTCGAGATCGATCATCGCCAGGTCGAGCCCGCGCTGATCCTCAGCGTCCATCCCGACGAGAGCATCGGCGATCTCACCGTTCACGGCGTCGACCGCCAGGAGCACGCCCTTGCCGAGGTAGCGGCTCTTGTCGCCATCGCGCAGCTCGATGGCCTCGTGCGCCCCCGTCGAGGCTCCCGATGGCACCGCGGCACGGCCCTTGGACCCATCTTCGAGCACGACGTCGACCTCGACGGTCGGGTTGCCGCGGCTATCCAGGATCTCGCGGCCAATGATGTCGACGATGGCGGTCATAGAAAGTTCCTTGTCGTACTACGGTCTAGCTTATGCTGAATTGCGGCGAGCGCTGCCGCGTGGAAGGTTGCCGGGGTTTTAGCTGGGTTCGCCGACCCCGGAAAGACCCTAACGGGTAGCTTCCCCCTGCCCGCCCCTATCCCCCTCCAGCCCAAAGGAAACCATCCGCATGGCCGAAACCGTTCACCAAGGCGGATGCCACTGCGGCAAAGTCCGCTTTGAGGCCGCGACTGACCTCGCCTACGTGATTACCTGCAATTGCTCGATTTGTAGGAAACACGGGCTTCTGCTCACCTTCCTCCCGGCCACTCGCTTCAACCTTCTCGAAGGCGAAGAGCAGCTGCAGGAATACCTCTTCAAAAAGGGCAACATCCGGCACACCTTCTGCCGCGATTGCGGTGTCGAGACTTTTGGCCGTGGCAAGGGCCAGGACGGCGTCGACATGGTCGCCGTCAACGTCCGCTGCCTGGACGATATCGACCTCGCAACCCTGAACCCCGTTCCCTACGACGGCAAGAGTGCTTGAATGTCGAAATCGAGCCCGTCCGGCGCCGCACTCGTCCTTTTCTCCGGCGGACAGGACAGCACCGTCTGCCTCGCCTCCGCGCTCGAGCGTTATGAGCGCGTCGAGACCGTGGCCTTCGACTACGGTCAGCGTCACGCCGTCGAACTGACGTCACGCCTCAGAGTACTGGAGAGCCTGCGCCAGGCCTTTCCTCTCTGGGGCTCCAGGCTCGGCGGCGATCACACCATTTCCATGTCCGAGCTTGGTCGCATCAGCGAGACCGCGCTCACGCGCGACGCCGAGATCGAGATGACGGCGGCAGGGCTTCCATCGACGTTCGTTCCCGGCCGCAACCTCCTGTTTTTCACCTATGCTGCAGCGCTCGCCTATCGCCGCGGCATCCGCACGCTCGTCGCCGGCATGTGCGAGACCGACTATTCCGGCTACCCGGATTGCCGCCGCGCGACGATCGACGCACTCGAGCGCGCCATCACCCTCGGCATGGACCAGCCGTTCACGCTCGAAACGCCGCTCATGTACGTCGACAAGGCGGGCACCTGGGCCATGGCTGACGAGCTCGGCGGCGCAACGCTCGTCGAGATCATCCGCAACGACACCCATACTTGTTATCTCGGCGACCGCACGCATCTCCATGACTGGGGATATGGTTGCGGCACGTGTCCAGCCTGCGAGTTGAGAGCCAATGGCTGGCGGGCCTGGCGAGCCCGCAAAACCCTGGCGGAGTGACGCCGGCGTCATCGAAGCCCGCACGCTTGGTTAATCCGAGTACGGCGGACGGTGTTATAGGATCCTAAACATCTTGTTTCATTACAGGGTGGTTTCCCATCTAGAGACCAACGCGTACGTTCACCCCGCCCCCATCAAGCAAACGGAGACCCCGCCATGGCCGAAGCGAAAGCCGATCTGAAAAAGGCTGCGGAACGCCGCAAAGCCCCCCTCGATACGCCGACCGACCTCGGCAGCAACGCTGTTCGCGACATCTCGGGCGCGATGAACGAGCTGCTGGCTGACGTCTTCGGTCTCTATCTCAAGACCAAGAACTTCCACTGGCACATGAGCGGCCCGCATTTCCGCGACTATCACCTGCTGCTCGACGAGCAGTCGGACCAGATCTTCGCCATGACGGACCCGATCGCCGAGCGTGTCCGCAAGATCGGCGGTACGACCATCCGCTCCATCGGCAACATCGCCAAGCTGCAGCGCATCAAGGACAACGACGCCGACTTCGTCGATCCGCTCGACATGCTGGCCGAGCTGCGCGACGACAACAAGGATCTCGTAACGCGCCTGCGTTCCGTGCATGACGTCGCCGAGGAGCACAACGACGTCGCCACCACGAGCCTCCTCGAAGTCTGGATCGACGAGACCGAGCGTCGCCTGTGGTTCCTGTTTGAATCGAGCCGCAATGCCGATCCGGTGACCGGCCACTAACCAAGGCGACCGGCAGCAGGCAGCGGTGCTCTTTCACATGCTGCTGCCTCCTGCCGCTCCTCCCGGCTGGCGAGGGAGCGACTGGGCTGCGCTTGACAACAAGCGGCGACGGTCTAGGGATCGCCCCATGTATGCCGTCAAGGAGATCTTCTACACGCTGCAGGGCGAGGGCGCGAACGCGGGCTCGGCCGCCGTATTTTGCCGCTTTGCCGGCTGCAATTTGTGGTCCGGCCGAGAGCAGGATCGACCCGACGCCACCTGTCAGTTCTGCGACACCGATTTCGTCGGCACCAACGGCACCGGCGGCGGCAAGTTCGCGACTGCGCAGGACCTGGCTGCAGCTGTCCTGGCTGCCTGGACAGGAGGCGCGGAGAACCGCCTAGTGGTGCTGACCGGCGGCGAGCCGGCGCTGCAGGTCGATACCGAGCTCGTCGATGCGTTGCATGACGAAGGCTTCCGCATCGCCATCGAGACCAACGGAACGCTCACCCTCCCCGACGGCATCGATTGGATCTGCGTCAGTCCGAAGGCTGGCAGCACGGTCATTCAGACCCGAGGCGACGAATTGAAGCTCGTCTATCCGCAGCCCAGCCTTTTGCCTGACAGCGTCGCCACGTTCACCTTTACGCACCGCTTCCTGCAGCCAATGGACGGCCCAGATCAGGAAAAGAACACAGAGGCCGCGGTCCGTTACTGTAAAAGCCACCCCGAATGGCGACTGTCGCTGCAAACCCATAAGTTAATCGGCATTCCGTAAGGTCGCAGCCCCCTCGAGGGATGGCATTGGCGGGCAAAATCCCCTATGTGAGCGCCATGCGTATCTACAAAGACTTCCGTTTCGAGGCCGCCCATTACTTGCCCAGCGCTCCGCCAGGGCATCCGAACTCGCGTGTGCATGGTCATTCGTTTCGCGCCCGCATCGTCGTCGACGGCGAGCCGTCGCCCGAGACCGGCTATGTGTTCCATTTCGATGAGCTCGCCGGGGCACTGGAAGACGCGCGCGACGCCCTCGACCATCGCTTCCTGAACGAGATCGAGGGACTGTCCGCACCGACACTCGAGCGCATCTCCATGTGGCTGTGGAACAGGCTCTCGAACAAGGTTCCGGGCCTCGCCGAGATTCACATATACCGCGACAGCTGCGACGAAGGCTGCATCTATACGGGCCCACCGCGCACCTCGCGCATGGCCGCCGAATAGAGGGCGATCAGGGATGGGACAGGAAGCACCCGGCATCACCCTTCTCGGCGGCTCGTCGGCAATTCCCGAGAGCCCGGACAAGGCGATCCTCGAGCGCGTGGCGAACCCGCACGCCGATACGCACTATGTCGCCCGCTTCACGGCGCCCGAATTCACGTCTCTCTGTCCCGTGACCGGCCAGCCCGACTTCGCCCATCTCGTCATCGACTACGTGCCCAGCGACTGGCTGGTCGAAAGCAAATCGTTGAAGCTCTACCTGGCTTCGTTCCGCAACCACGGCGCCTTCCACGAGGATTGCACCGTCGCCATCGGCAAGCGCCTCGTGGCGCTTCTGGAGCCAGCCTATTTTCGTATCGGTGGCTATTGGTACCCGCGTGGCGGCATTCCCATCGACGTCTTTTGGCAGACCGGCGAGCTACCCAAGGATGTCTGGCTGCCCGATCAGGGTGTCGCGCCCTATCGCGGTCGCGGATGAGGCGCAACGGAGCGGCCGATGACTGCTGAACCGCTCTGGCAACGATACGAAGCTCAAGCAAAACGGCTGGCGCGGTTCCTCGTCGTGGGCGGACTCGCTGCGGTCACTTACGCCGGCGTTTGCACCTTGCTCGTTCAGGCGTTCCCCGAGCACAAGGCCGCCATCGGCATTGGCGTGAACTTCGCCCTCATCCCGATCGTCTTCCTCGCTCAACGCCACGTGACTTTCCGCAGTGACGGCCATTGGCTGCGCGAGCTCGTTCAATACGCCGGCCTTCAGGTTGTCTCGATCACGATCAGCACATGGACCCTGGTCCGCTTCGTCACTGGCAACCCCTACCTCGATATGATCGCCTTCCTCGCCATTGCCGCCTTCGCCGCGATCATCACCTACGTGGTCTGCCACAGCATCATCTTCCGCGACACCGCGCTCGGCCGCAGCACCGGAAAGCACTAATAGGCGCGCGCATCCGCGCACAAAAAAGACCCGGTCACGGAGACCGGGTCTAAGTCTTATTATTCTGTTGAACCGCCTAGATCGCGTAGTCTTCTAACGCCTTTCCCAACTCGAGTAGTGCCGGCCCCAATTATGCCGGCCCTCGTCACGCCGGAACGTGTGCCGGTTCCGTCGCAGCGCCATTCACGAGCGCGGCCGGCGGAACGGTAGCGTCGGCATCCGCCACAGGCTCGGCTGCAGCAGCGGGAGCAGTTTCCGCGACAGGCTCGGCTTCTGGTGCAGGACTAGCTTCAGCAGCAGGAGCTGCTTCAGCGACAGCTTCGGCTTCCGGTGCAGGACTAGCCTCTGCAGCAGGAGCTTCCTCGGCCACAGCTTCAGGAGCCGCCTCCGCAACAGCTTCGGCAGCAGGGGCTTCTTCGGCTACAGCTTCAGGAGCCGCCTCTGCAGCAGCCTCAGCGACAGCTTCGGCAGCAGGGGCTTCCTCGGCCACGGCTTCAGGAGCAGCTTCGACAGCCTCAGCGACGGCTTCGGCAGCAGGGGCTTCCTCGGCCACGGCTTCAGGAGCAGCTTCGACAGCCTCAGCGACGGCTTCGGCAGCAGGAGCTTCCTCGGCTACGGCTTCAGGAGCAGCTTCCACAACGGCCTCAGCGGCAGCTTCGGCAGCGGGGGCTTCTTCCGCCACGGCTTCAGCAGCAGCTTCGACAGCTTCAGCGACAGCTTCGGCAGCAGGAGCTTCTTCGGCTGCGGCTTCGGCAGCGGGGGCTTCTTCCGCAACAGGTTCGGCCTCTGCAGGAGCGGCTTCCGCGACTGGTTCTGCGTCGGTCGCGGGCACCTCTTCTGCTACGGGCTCGGCTTCTGCGGCAGCAGCCGTTTCGACCGCCGCGGCTTCAGCAGCAGGGGCAGCTTCTGCGACAGCTTCGGCAACAGGCTGCGCATCCGCCAGATCACCACCCTCCGGCATCACCAGCGCGGTGCCGCAGGCGGCAATCGCATCGGCGGCGACAGCCTCGGCGGGAGCTTCGGGAAGTGCGATCTGCTCGCTGGGAGGCACGAGCGAAACGACTTCCATCGCTTCCGGCGCGGGCACCATCGCAGGTGCCGGATCACCTAGTACGAAATCGACCATCTTTTGTGCGGCGGCAATGACCGCGTCCGGCTTGCCGCCGAGTTCAAACGCCATTCGCAAACACTGCATACGATGTTCTTGCAGATCCATGGCAACTCCTTGGGAGAAGGTTTTTGGGATTGGGCGTTGTTCAAGTAACGCGAACAACGAATACAATCGTACACTTGATGCGTCACTTAGTCCTGCAACGATCGACTGAAGTACGGAAATAATTCTAAGTAAAACTGTTGACTGCGAATCACTTGCTGAATTTGTCCATGCGACAGCGAGTCTTGTGCACGGCCTTTGAGAAAACGTGCGAACAAAACTCGATTTTTCTGAAGCATACTGAGGAGTAGCGCCCATTGGCTCACGTTGGGCGGCGAGCGCAGTTCTAGCTTCGCAAGTATAACTGCGCGTCAGCTAGGCGAGACACCTTCCCTCACCTCGGCTATAGAGCGGGCCTCACGCATCAACCGGCTGACCGCGCATATGGCTCCTCCGCTCATCCAACTTACGGACATTGCTCTAACTTTCGGCGGCACGTCGCTTCTCGATGGCGTCGATCTGTCCGTTGCTGCCGGCGAGCGCGTCTGCCTTGTTGGACGCAATGGATCCGGCAAATCCACGTTGCTGCGCATCGCCGCCGGAACGGTCCAAGCCGATCGCGGCACGCGTTTCGTGCAGCCCGGCGCCATTGTGCGCTACCTCGCGCAGGAACCTGATCTATCGCAGTTTCCGACCACGCTCGCCTATGTTGAGTCGGGGCTTACCGCCTCCGACGATCCCTATCAGGCGCGTTCGCTTCTAGAGCAGCTCGGCCTCACCGGCGAAGAGGACCCACAGCACCTGTCAGGCGGCGAGATCCGCCGCGCCGCTCTCGCGCATGCTCTGGCGCCGAACCCGGACATCCTTCTGCTCGACGAGCCCACCAACCATCTCGATCTGCCGGCGATCGAGTGGCTCGAGACCAAGCTCGCCTCCACACGCTCGGCCCTCGTCCTCATCAGCCACGACCGTCGCTTCCTCGAACGCCTCTCGCGCACGACCGTCTGGCTCGATCGCGGCCGCGCTCGCCGTGTGGAGCTGCCGTTCAGCCGTTTCGAGGAATGGCGCGATCAAGAGCTCGCCGACGAGGAAATGCAGCAGCACAAGATCGACCGCAAGATCGTCGCCGAGGAGCATTGGGTGCACGGCGGCGTGACGGGCCGCCGCAAGCGCAACGTACGGCGCATGGCCGAGCTGCGCGCATTGCGCCAGCAGCGCCGCGAGTATCGCGGCGTGCAGGGACAGGCGACGATCACCGCCGCCGAGGCCGAAAAGTCCGGCGCCCTCGTCGTCGAGGCTAAAGGTATCTCCAAGAGCTTCGGCGACCGGAAAATCGTCGACGATCTCTCCATCCGCGTCATGCGCGGCGACCGCCTCGGCATCGTCGGACCGAACGGCAGCGGCAAGACCACGCTCGTGACGCTCCTCACAGGCGGCATGGCGCCCGATGCCGGCGACATCCGCCTCGGCACCAACATCGAGATGGCATCCCTCGATCAGGGCCGCGAAAGCCTCGATCCCAATTGGACCCTGAGCGAAGCTCTCACGCGTGGACGCGGCGACAACGTCACCGTTGGCGGCGTGAGCAAGCACGTCGTCGCCTACATGAAGGATTTCCTGTTTCAGCCCGAGCAGCGCCGCACGCCGCTCCGCGTGTTGTCCGGCGGTGAGCGTGGCCGCCTCATGCTGGCGCGCGCGCTGGCTAAACCTTCGAACGTGCTCGTGCTCGACGAGCCGACCAACGACCTCGATCTCGAAACTCTCGACGTGCTTGAGGAAATGCTCGCCGCCTATTCCGGCACCGTCATTCTCATCAGCCACGACCGCGATTTCCTCGACCGCGTCGTCACCAGCGTCGTCATTCCGGACGGTGACGGCCGTTGGACCGAATATCCCGGCGGCTACGCGGACATGCTCGCCCAGCGCGGCGCCGATGTTTCGCGCGTCGACACGAACCAGAAACCGCAGAAGCCCTCGAAGGCATCGGAGCCAGCCGAGACGAAACCTGCGGCCAAGTCTTCGTCGAAGCAGCGCATGACCTTCAAGGACAAGCACGCGCTCGAAACGCTCCCTGCTGAGATGGAGAAGCTGCAATCCGAGAAGGCCAAGCTGCAGAAGCGCCTCGACGACCCGGATCTCTATGCCCGCGACCGCAAAGCCTTTACCGAGACGTCCGAAGCCTTGGCCACCCTCGAGACGAAGCTCGCGCAGGCAGAAGAGCGTTGGCTCGAGCTCGAAATGCTGCGCGAGGAGCTCGAGTCCTAAAAAACCTGACGCGCTAAGCCGCCTCGGCATAAGCCGAGGCATTCTCGATCCAGCTCCGAATTTTCTCGGCCCCAGGCGCGCGCCCATCCCGCAGAACTTTCTGCCCGGCGTCGCTCTGCGCGAAGGCGAGCACGCTCTCGATGAGTGCGTCAGGGTCGGCGGCGCGGATCGCTTCCAAGGCACGGTATCCTGCACCGACGAGCAGTTGCGCGTGCGTACCCCTGAGCCTCGGGATGGACAGCACGAGCCGCGCCTGCGCCTGCCAGTCCGAAAGAATTTGCGCTGAGAAGTTCCGCGACTTGAGTTGTGCCGCCATGTCTTTGGGAGCGCGTGCCAGGAAATCGCCGACCGTGATGACGCCTATGTCCGCGAACCGAAGCGCGGACTTGGGACCGATCGAGGGGGCTGCTTCCAGATTGTCCGACAGCACGAGATGAAAGCGCGGCACGTCCGGCTTGAGCTCGGCATCCTCGGCGGGCTCTGCTTTCGCAAGACGCTCCGTCAGGCGCGCTGCGGCGTGCGCATCGCTCTCGACCTGCGGAGGTGCTTGCTGGGGGAGATCCTTCGCGGGCGCAGGCGGCGCGGCCACACTACCTTGCTGCCTCGAACGCGGCTCGGCCGGAGCCGGCGGCACCAGCCGCTTGGCGCGCGCCTTCGCGGCCTCCGCAGCGCGCGGCTGAAGCACTTCCTTCTCATGGAGATCCCGCACCTGCCGGTCGTCCTCGGGCAGGTTTTTGGTGACCGTTCCCGTCGCCTTCAGCTCGTCGTACATGCGCTGCACGATCTCGCGATCGGCCGCGTTCGAAAGCCGCTTCTGCACCATCTTGATCGGGATCTGCAGCGTGGCGATCAGCGCATCCGCAGTGAGCACCACGTCGGGCGGCGACTGCCCGCTTTCAGTGAATGCACGATCAAGAATGCGCGCGAAGCCGGTCGACGCATAGGCGATCAGCTCGGCGACGAAGTGGCGTGACACGTCGTCCAATCCCGAAGGCGGGTCCACGACGCCGCGATGGATGTCGTAATGCGCGATCAGCTTCTCATAATAGCGATGCGAGAACTCGGCCCCGTCGCACGTCATTTCCTTGAGCCAGTCCGCGCCCTCACGCACGGGAACGTCGATCGCGGCATGCTCTGCGTCGGCGATGCGCTTCAGCGTCTCGTACGACCGGTTGATGCTCCACTCGACAGCGCGATGGATGTTGTTCTCGGCCGCCGTCTGCCCAGTGTGAAAGGGGTGAATGGGATCGGTATAATAATGTGACAGCACGCCCGCCGCGTAGGCAGCTTCGCTCCAGTTCTGTTCCTTCAGCGCCGCGACGAGATGCTGATACCAGTTCTGCACCTTCTCCGGCGCGCCGCCCCAGTAGCCGTCCTTCACGTGCAGGACGTGGTTCTTGAAATCCTTGAAGACGTTGTCGGGGTCCTTCGATCCGTCGAGCAGCAGCGTCACATGCTTCAGCATGACGTTGCGCCAAGCCTCGGCTTGTGGATGCTCGAGCTTCATGAGCGCATCAAGGGCCAGCTTGTGATGCGTGCCGTTGGCGTGCGCGGCATAAATGATTCGATAGAGAAGGCTCATGACGGCTCCCCGCAACTCAAAAGGCGCCTGTCCGGCGCGCCGGAAGCATTTCTGAGTCACCCCTGTGAGCCAACTGCTCCGCGTTCGCATCGCCGCGATTTCAACAACCTGACGAGAATACAAGTCTGCAATCTTGGAGCGAAGCTGAGACCCTCCGTCACCTTTGATCGAGATCAATCGACGCGGCGTGCGTGCCCGCGCTAGATGTTCGCTATCCAGGCCGTCCCATCTGCAGGAGGTTGAAAGCTTGTCCGCCGACCACATTTGGCCCGCACTCTATCCCGGAATAATCATCGGGGCCCTCTATGGGTTGTCGCTGCGAGGCATATGGAATTTCGTCCTCGGTGCACTGGGCGGTCTCGCAGGAGCAGCCGTCTCGCTCCCCGTCGTTATCCAGCTTGGCCTCAACGAAGGCTTTGTATCGCTGGTCGTGCTCATCGCCCTGTCGTTCGTCGGCGCGATCGCGTTTACGCGCCTCACATCCTTGATCAAGCGATCTTAGGACCATCCCCGTCGGCGCGCCCGATCCAGCCAAGTGCACCGCGCCCGGCCGCCGCGCCGGTGGCAAAGCAGGCCTGCAGAAGATAGCCACCTGTCGGCGCTTCCCAGTCCAGCATCTCTCCGGCCACGAACACGCCGGGGCGCGCCGTCAGCATGAAGTGATCGTCGACCGCGTCGAACACGACGCCGCCCGCCGACGAGATCGCACGCGCAATTGGCGCCACGCCGCCAAGCCGCACCGGCAATGCCTTGATCAGTGCAGCCAGAGCCTCGGGCGCAAGCCCGCCGAGCGGTGTCTTCGCCGCATGAGCGACTTCCTGCAGAAGCCCGATATCGGCAGGTGAAAGTTGCACAGCCTTGCGCAGGAACGTCGCCAGCGACTGCTTTCCGCGCGGCTTGGCAAGGCGCTGCTCGAGCGCCACGTGAGGCATGTCGGGACGGAGGTCGATGTGAAGCTCCGCCTCTCCCGACGACGTGATCGCCTCGCGCAGCGGTGTCGACAGCGCATAGAAGACACCACCCTCGATGCCCGTCTTGGTGATCATGGCCTCCCCGCGCGCGCTGTGTTCGCCGAAGCTCAGCGCGACGCGCTTCAGAGGCTGGCCCTGAAACTTGTCTTTGAAGATGTCCGACCAGTTCACGAGAAAGCCGGCGTTCGAAGGCGCCAGCGGAGCAATCGCGACGTCCTTTTCCGCAAGTACCTCCACCCAAGTCCCGTCCGATCCGAGATGCGGCCAGCTCGCCCCGCCGAGCGCAAGCACGGTGACGTCGGCATCCGCCCTGATCTCGCCGTCTTGCGTCGCAAAGCGCAAGGCGCCGCCTTCATCCCAGCCGAGCCAGCGGTGCGACGGCTTGATCTCGACACCCAGACTTGCGAGCCGCCGCAGCCATGCGCGCAACAGCGGCGACGTCTTCATGGATTTTGGAAACACGCGACCGCTCGTACCGGCGAACGTCGGCTCGCCCAGTTCTTCGCACCAAGTGCGCAAGGTGTCCGGAGGCAGCGCCTCGATGGCCGCGCGAAGCCGCGAGGCAGCCGCGCCGTAGCGCGCAAGGAAACTCTCCAGCGCTTCGGTGTGCGTGAGGTTGAGCCCGCCTCGTCCTGCCAGCAGCAGCTTGCGCGCCGGCGAGGGCATGCGCTCGTAGACCGTGACGGAAGCGCCGCCCTTGGCCAGCGTTTCGGCGGCCATGAGGCCCGCAGGCCCGGCTCCGATGACGGCCGCGCGTTTTGGAGGAGTGGAGGACAAGAGCGGATACCTTTTGAGCGGCTAACCAGACCATGATCGTTCCGGACCCTAGTCGTTCCGATCGTCGCGCCTCTTATCAGGCGCGGCGTGAAGCGCAGCAAAGTCCGAAGCGTGAATCATCGGTCTCATCAAGAGCCCGCGCCCCGCCTTTATCACCCGGGCGGCGAAACACAAAATCGGCCTTGGCACTTGACGAGTTCTCTTTTTGTTCTTATTGTGGTCCGAGGTTCAAACGGCCGCTTCAGGGTGGTGATAGTCTCCAGGCATGGAGCGAGGAATGTCGATCGACACGCTTGGATACGTCAAACGCCTGGAGGCTGCCGGCTTCAAGCGCGAGCAGGCAGAGGCGCATGCCGAAGCCCTGCGGGATGAGGTTGTGCCTCAACTTGCAACCAAGCTCGACCTCGATCGTCTTGGCGATCGGCTAAGCCACGAGATGGCAGCTATGAGAACCGGCTTCGAAACGCTTCTCTGGAAGCACTCGGTCGCTATCATTCTTGCCCTGTTCGCCGTCGGCGGGTTCCTGCTGCGTTTCAACCACTAAACGTCTCGACAGTTAGGCTTTCTGCACATCCGGCTTCAGGCCGGAGGAACACGTGCGCCCATTTTTTGAGAAGCGATACGTCATATGGTTCTTCTGCGCTCCGATCTTGGCCGCTCCTTCCGCGCTGTGCAGGAAGCATCCGAGCGCACGCGCATCATGGAGCCACGAGCCTCTCCCCCTATCGCCAAGCTCCGCGAGGCCCTGGCCAAGATCGAGCGCGGCCAAGAGAACAGCGCGCCCGCCGGCAATGCTTCTTTGCCGTTCGGCCTTACCGAGATCGACGACCATCTCCCCACCGCGGGTCTCGCCACCGGCGCATTGCATGAGATCGCCGCCGCATCTCACAACGACAGGGCGGCCGCCATCGGCTTTGCGCTCTCCCTCATGAGCCTCGCGACAGCGACGCGCGCCCGATGCGGCCCGCCCATGCTCGTCCTGTCGCGCCCCGCCTTGAGGGATTTCGGCACGCTCTATGCGCACGGCCTCACGGGGCTCGGCCTCGATGCCGGACATGTGTTGCTCATAGAGACGCGCACCGACAAGGACGCCCTGTGGGCCATGGAGGAAACGCTGCGCTCGAGCGCACGGCCGTCCCTGGTGCTGGGCCTGATCGACGGCAGCGGCGCCATCACGTCACATCAGGCGCTCACGCAAAGCCGTCGCCTGAGCCTTGCCGCCGCCTCGAGCTCAACCCCGCTCGTGCTCTCTCAGGCTCCGCGCGCTGAGGCGGCACCCGCCGCCATCACGCGCTGGCGCGTCTCGTCGGCAAGGCAGCAACGCACAGCACAACCCGAGGCCCCGTTCGATCGTCCCCGTTGGAACATCGCGCTCGAACGCTGCCGCAACGGCCGTACAGGCCACTGGACCATCGAGTGGGATCATGCCGCGTATCGTTTCCATTTGGCTGAGGGGCTGGCCTCTCATGCGCCGGCTCAAGGACGAGCGGAAAACAAAATCCTCCGCTTCGGCGGACGCTGACCTCGACATCCGCCGTCCGCTCGTGCTGGTGGCGCAGGGAGCCGGCGGCGCACGCATCTCCGCGCGGAATAGCGCCGCCGCACGCGCCGGCCTCGCGCAGGGCGAGCTTCTCTCCAATGCGCGCTCGAAGGTGCTCGATCTTCAAGTCCGCGACGCCGACCCGACCGCCGATGCCGCCGCGCTCGAGAAGCTCGGCCTCTGGTGCGTGCGCTATACGCCGACCGTATCGGCATGGAACGAAGAGAGCGGCGCCGACGGCCTGTTTCTCGACGTTGAAGGCTCGTCGCATCTGTTCGGCGGCGAAGCCAAGCTGCTCACCGAGCTTCTCGCGCGTCTGAGCGGATTTGGCCTCCCTGCGCGCGTGGCCGTCGCGGCAACGCCAGGCATGGCCTGGGCCCTCGCGCGCTACGGAAAGGAACAGGGCGTCATTCTCCCCTCCGGCCGCGAGGCCGATGCTCTTCGCTCCCTACCGCTCGCGGCTCTCCGGCTCCCCGACGAAACCTTGGTCCTCGCCCGCCGTCTCGGTTTGCGCCGCATCGGGGACGTGATGGGAAAGCCGCGCGCCCCGCTCGCGCATCGCTTCGGCGCCATCTTGCTCAGACGCCTCGACCAGGCCTTAGGCCACATCCCCGAGCCGCTGCCGGCCCTCGTCGCGCCACCCGTCTATGAAACGCGCGGCAATTTCGTCGATCCCATCTCGTCCGCGGAGCATGTCGTCGAGGCAGCAGCTCAGCTTTTCGTGCGCGTCAGCGAGCATCTGATGCACGACGGCATGGGCGCACGCACACTGCGCCTCATGCTGTTCCGCACCGACGGAGAAACCCGTCATATCGACATCGGGCTTGCCGCGCCGACCCGCGATGCCGCGCACATCACGCGCCTGATCGAGCTGCGTCTCGACCGCGTCGCCGACGATCTCGACGCCGGCCTCGGCTTCGAGGCCATGGGGCTGCACGTGCTGACCGCCGAGCCCCTGTCCGAGCAGCAGGCTCGTCTCACCACCCAAGGAGATGCTCCCGCCTCCGACGGCCTCTCGACCCTCATCGACCGCCTCGAGCAGCGCCTCGGATCGGGCTCGGTCGTGAAGCTTGCTCCACGCGAGAGCCATATCCCCGAGCGCGCCGTCGTCCGCAGGCCTGCGAGCGACGGGCCCGCGCTCCGCTTCGACGCTTCCAACTCGCCGCTCGCCCCCCGCCCTCTGTTCCTGTTCGAGCGGCCCGAGGAAGCCCACGTCCTGGCCCTCATTCCGGAAGGCCCGCCACGGCAGTTCCGCTGGCGCGGCGTGCTGCATCAGATCGTCAGCTCAGAAGGTCCTGAGCGCATCGCACCCGAATGGTGGCGCCGCGACGGCCACACAGCCTTCGAACGCGACTATTACGCCGTCGAGGACGAGAACGGCTGGCGCTTCTGGCTCTATCGCGACGGGCATTATGGCGAAGGCGCGACCCCGCGCTGGTTCCTGCACGGAGTTTTCGCGTGAGGGTATCCGCATGACCACCTTCGCCGAGCTTGCCTCCGCCACCAACTTCTCCTTTCTGCGCGGTGCCTCGCACGCACAGGAGATCGTGCTGCAAGCCAAGGCCCTCGGTCTCGCCGCCATCGGCATTGCCGACCGCAACACGCTGGCCGGCGTCGTCCGCGCACATGTGGCCTCGAAAGAAGCCGGCATCCGCATGCTGGTCGGCGCACGCCTCGTCGCCAACTGCGGCTTCGAGGTCGTCACCTATCCAAAAGACAGAAAAGCCTACGCTCGCCTCACGCGCCTGCTGACGGATGGCAACCGCCGCGCCAAGAAAGGCGAATGCCACATCTCATTCGACGAGATCCTTGCCGCCGCAGCGGGGCAGATATTTCTGCTGATGCCGCCGCGCGTACCGGACGCGGACTTCCGCGCCAAGGCCGAAAAGCTGGCGGGCATTGCACGTGGACGCACATATCTCGCCGCCAGTCATCACTATCGCGGCGGCGAGGCGCAGCGCCTTGCCGCCTTGGAAAAACTCGGCGCCGACATCGGCGCGCCGCTCGTCGCCACCAACGACGTGCTCTATCACCATGCGGAGCGCCGCCCGCTGGCCGATGTGCTCGCCTGCATCCGCGAGAAATGCACCATTGCCAGCGCGGGCTTCCGCCTCGAAGCCAATGCCGAGCGTCACCTCAAAAGCGGAGCCGAGATGGCTCGCCTGTTCACCCGCCATCAGGAGGCCGTCGCCCGCACGGCAGCGATTGCAAAGGAAATCACGTTCTCGCTCGAGGAGCTGAAATACGAATACCCGGATGAACCCGTGCCGGCCGGCAAGACGGCGCAACAACACCTGAGCGACCTCACCTATGCCTACGCTGGCAAACGCTATCCCGAAGGCATGCCCGACAAGGTCGCCACGACCATCGCCGCCGAGCTGGAGCTCATCGAGAAGCTCGACTACGCCCGCTACTTCCTCACCGTCCACGACATCGTCGACTATGCCAGGAGAGAGGACATCCTGTGTCAGGGCCGCGGCTCGGCCGCCAACAGCGCCGTCTGCTACATGCTCGGCATCACCTCCATCGACCCGGCCAAGTTCGACGTCCTGTTCGAGCGCTTCCTTTCACTCGAGCGCAACGAGCCCCCCGATATCGACGTCGATTTCGAGCACGAGCGCCGCGAGGAGGTGATCCAGCACCTCTATTCGCGCTACGGCCGCGAGCGCGCCGCCATCTGCTCGACCGTCATCCACTACCGCTCGCGCATGGCCATCCGCGAGGTCGGCCGCGCCTTGGGCCTCAAGGAGGACGTGACGGCCGCCCTCGCCAATACCGTGTGGGGCCTGAGCAACGGCGGCATTCCCGACAAGCACATCCGCGATGCCGGCCTCGATCCCGCCAACCCCGCCATCCGCCAGGCCATCGGCCTTGCTTCGGAGCTCATCGGCTTTCCGCGCCACCTGTCGCAACACGTCGGCGGTTTCGTCTTGACGCGCGAGCGCCTCGACGAGACCGTGCCCATCCTGAACGGCGCCATGCCGGACCGCACCTTCATAGAATGGGACAAGGACGACATCGACGCGCTTGGCATGCTCAAGGTCGATGTGCTCGCGCTCGGCATGCTGACCGCCATCCGCAAGAGCTTCGATCTCATCCGCGAGGCCTATGGCCGCGAGCTGACATTGGCCGACGTGCCTCAGGACGACCCCGCGGTCTACGCCATGCTCTCGCGCGCAGACTCGCTCGGTGTCTTCCAGGTCGAAAGCCGGGCGCAGATGTCCATGCTGCCGCGCTTGAAGCCGAAGGAGTTCTACGACCTCGTCATCGAGGTGGCGATTGTGCGACCGGGTCCCATCCAGGGCGACATGGTTCACCCCTATCTGCGCCGACGCGACAAAATCGATCCCGTCACCTATCCCTCGCGCGAGCTCGAGGAAGTCCTGTCGAGAACTCTCGGCGTGCCGCTGTTCCAAGAACAGGCGATGAAGATCGCCATCGTCGCCGCCGGCTTCACGCCGGGCGAGTCCGATAAGCTCCGGCGCGCCATGGCCACGTTCCGCCACACCGGCACCATCCACACCTTCCGCGACAAGTTCATCGACGGCATGGTGGCGAACAACTACCAGCGCGACTTCGCCGAGCGCTGCTTCAACCAGATCGAAGGCTTCGGCGAATACGGTTTCCCGGAAAGCCACGCCGCGAGCTTCGCACTGCTCGTTTATGTGTCGGCCTGGATCAAATGCTTCTATCCCGAAGCCTTCTGCGCCGCGCTCATCAACAGCCAGCCCATGGGCTTCTATCAGCCGGCCCAGCTCGTGCGCGACGCACGCGAGCACAAGGTCGAGGTGCGCGAAGCCGACGTCAACCGCAGCGACTGGGATTGTACGCTCGAGACCGTCTCTCCTCACGAGCGCGCCGCCCTGCGACTTGGCCTCCGTCTCGTCTCGGGCCTTGCCGACGAAGAGACCAAGACCATCGTCGCGAAGCGCAATACCGGCTACTCGAACGTCAGAGGTGTTTGGACGCGCACCGGCGCATCGCTCGCGACCATGGAAAAGCTCGCCGCCGCCGATACGTTTCGCTCCCTCGGGCTCGATCGCCGGGCGGCGCTGTGGGAAGTCCGCGGTCTCGGTGTCTCCGCACCCGACGTCGGCACGAGCACGAAACGCGGCGCATCTGCGAAATCGATGCGCGCCACCGCGCCGCTGCTCGACGGGCCCGACTATGGCGATCTCTTCGACGAGCCCAAGGTTGCATTGCCCGGCATGGGCGAGAGCGAGCACGTGGCCGAGGACTACGCCACCACCGGCCTCTCTCTCAAAGCCCACCCTTGCAAGTTCTTCCGCAACGAGCTCGCGCGCCAGGGCGTCATCACCAGCGAAGCCCATCGCGACGAAAGGCATCGCGGCCGCTACGTCTCCGTCGCAGGCCTCGTGCTGGTCCGCCAGCGCCCCGGCACCGCCAAAGGCGTCGTCTTCCTGACCATGGAGGACGAGACCGGCATCATCAACATCATCGTCTGGCCCAAGGTGTTCGAGGCCAACCGGCGCGTCGTCATGAGCGCGCAGTTCCTTCTCGTGCGCGGCCGCCTCGAGCGTGAGGGTCTCGTCATTCACGTGGTGGCGGAGGAGTTGGTCGATCTCACCCCGCGTCTCGCCGAGCTGTCGGCGGGAGAAACGGAGATGCCGCCCACGGCGCGCAATCCCGGCGAAGGCTCATGGAGATCGAAGAGCCGGGATTTCCATTGACCGGCGCATCGAGTTGCAGAGGGCAAACGCGAAACTTTCCCGCGATACGAAAAAGAGAAACGACCGGCAAAAGACTCCATTAACCCCCATGCCAAGAAGTGCCGCCCCGTGTCGGCGCGCCTCCTGGCGATTCCCATTCGCCCCAGATAGATAGCATACGGACAAACCTCCGATTTCCGGTCTCCCGATGCGCCTTATCTGCTCCCTCCTTCTGATGCTTCTCCTCTCTTCCACCGGCACGCGCGCCGGCGAGGACGAGGAGAACATCAACTGCGAAGACATCCGCAACACTGTCGAGAGCAACTTCTGCGCCGACAAGGATTTCCAGCGCGCCGACGCCAAGCTCAACGAGATCTACAAAAAGGTTCTGGCTCAGATCTCCGAAGCCGGTCTCGAGAAGCCTTACGACCGGCACAGCTGGGAAAACGCGCTTCGCGAAGGCCAGCGTGCCTGGATCACCTTCCGCGACCTCGACTGCAAGGGCGCCGTGCCGATGGAGTGGTCGGGCGGAACCGGCACGACTGCAGCTGTGCTGATCTGCATGAAGGAAAAGACCGAGACCCGCATCAAGGAACTCGAAGAGCGCTACGGCCAGAATTAGCCCAGAACTCACTCAAAAACGAAGATCGGCGCCCTACCCTGCCGCTGCCGGCAGAATGAGGGCGCCGTCGTGCCTAGACCACGATCGCTTCGGACCCTATCAGTCCGAAGCGTGAATCGTCGGTCTCACTAAAGACCACCGCACGCTTAGTAGCGGCAGTCGTAATAGCGATTGAGGAAGTACGGGTTGCCCGTCCACTTGTACTTCTTGAGCCAGTGCTTGCAGCCGTAGCCCGGCGAGCCGATCACGATCGTCTTCCCGCCATAGCCGTAGCCATAGTTGTAGAAGTACGGATTGCCGAAACCGACGCCGAAGTGCTTTTTGCCGTGGGCCTCCGCGGCCGACATGCTGGCGCCGATACCAGCCGTGGCAACGAGCGCCGCAACGGCGGCCGTCTTGAAGAACGACATGTGAGGGAACTCCTTTTGGTGGCGTGACGCCGGCACTGACGCCAGCTGCAGGCAATGCTGGCCTGATGGGGAGATCATCGCCGAATTGAACCCGTACTGCTGTTCCGTTGGTGACAGAGTACGGACGATCGCGAACCGAAAGCCTGGATTTGCGGGACCAATCAGACCAAAGTCCAATCAACGCCGGCGTTGCTCGCCGCTGGGCTCGTTCGCTGGCGCTTCATCGAGGAAGCGCGCCCTCTCTTCCGCACTTGGCATGAAGCACTGCTCCCTGGCGCCGAACCAACCGATGCGATTGCGCTGCACCCAGTCGTAGAGGCGGTCTCCGATGAAGCCCGGAACAATGCGCCCGACCTGACCAAGCCAACGCCATGGCGCGGACATAGTGCGCGCCGCGGCGAGCGTCCCGGCCCACCGCGTGTACGGCACGCCGTTCCAGAGCACCATGAACGTATCGAAAGTCTCGGCATCGAGGCCGTAATGCCGATAGATCGCTTGTGGGATCGCGGACTGCACGGCGGCAAAGCGGCTCGTGCCTTTGGGGTCGCGCTCGAGCATCCACTGCACGCCCGAGGAGCACAGCACGCAGTGCCCGTCGAAAATGATCAGCGGCGCGCTGTCGTCGAAGCGCGGCACGGTCGGATCGGCGCGATAGGAATATGGGGCTCGGGTCACGGCGCGAGCCTAGCACGCTCGCCAGCCGCCTGCGAAACAGACGCGAGCGAAACGGCACGGCGCCGGTGGCGCCTGTGCCGCCGCGCGGTCTCCTCTCTTCTCACAAGGGAAAATGAGAAGAGAGGATCACGCAAGGAAGCGGTCGGAACGGCCGCTTAAATGCAGGCGTAGTAGCGATCGAGATACTTCGGATTGCCCGTGCGCTTGTAGGCACGCTTGTACTTCTTGCACTCGTCGGCCTTGACCGCCGAGAGAACGATCGCCGTGGCGGCAGCGCCGGCGATGAAGTAGCCGGCCTTCCTGCCGTTCCTCGCTTCGGCCACGCTCGCGGAAGCAAGGGCGGTTGCCACGGCAAGGGTGGCGACGACTGCGGATTTCATGAAAGCCATACTGGCATCTCCTCTCATCAAGTTCGGCTTGATCGATATCGAGAGCCAGGCAGAGCTGGCCTCTGCGCAAACCATGTCACGTGCGGCTTAAATCCCGCATTATATCGCCCGGACAATTTGCGGAGAATTCAACAACCCTAGGTATGGAGTTGTTAGGTTGCATACGCGGCCAAGCCCCCGCGTCGACGCCTCACGAAGTCTTGGCGATAACGACATGCGTGGCATCGGCCGTCGGAACGTTCTCGACGCACGTGTAGCCGAGCGCCGGCAGATCGAGCCCGCCGAGCAGATGTTCGCCCCGCCCCAACAACACCGGCGAAATCGCGAGATGCATCTCATCGATGAGGCCCGCCGTCAGATACTGCCGGATGGTCGCTGCGCCGCCGCCGACCCTGATGTCTTTCTCGCCGGCAGCCTCCTTCGCGCGGGTTAGCGCGGCCTCGATGCCGTCGGTGACGAAGTGAAACGTCGTCCCGCCCTTCATCTCGATCGGCGCGCGAGCGTGGTTCGTCAGCACGAACACCGGCACATGATAGGGCGGGGTGTCGCCCCACCAGCCCTTCCAGGAGTCGTCAGCCCACGGCCCGCGCACAGGCCCGAACATGTTGCGTCCCAGAATCCAGGCGCCGAGGTTGGCCATCCCCCGCGACGCGAAACCGTCGTCGATGTCTGTCGAGCCGCCTTCCTGGCCGAACATCTGCCGGAGTGTCCGCGTCTTGAAGGCCCATGTGTGAAGACCCATTCCACCGAGCCCCTGCGGGTTTTCGAGAGTCTGGTCTGGCCCGGCCCCGAAGCCGTCGAGCGAGATGGAATAACTGTTCACGCGGAGCTTAGGCATTGGAGTGTTCCCTTGCGATGAGATGCCGTCCTTGAGCCTAGGACGATCTCACGGCGTCGCATCCGACATTCGCGCCATCACAATAGCTCTGGCTGGCGTTTTGACGTGGCAAACCAAAACAGTCGCCGGATCGAGACCTTGCGCTCAACCGTGACTGCTCGAACTGACGGCCGGTGTTCTGTTTCTCGCTGGCGCGTACTGCACGATTAGCACGCCGGCGAGAATGGAAGCGGCCCCGGCCATGCCGATGGCCGTCAATTGCTCACCGAAAAACAACCATGCGAGGAAGGCCGCGAATAGCGTCTCGGACGAGATGATAATCGCAGCTTCGGAGGGCTCGGCATAGCGCAGCGCAACGGTCAACACGGTGAAACACAGGGCAGTCGAAAGCGCGCCGACATAGACGATCTCCGGGGCGGCGGCGAGCAACTGCTCGGTGGGCGTCGTCTCCCACAACATGGCCCCTGCCGCGGCGAGCACGCCGACAATCGCAAATTGAAGGGCGGTAAACAGCACCGGGTAGCCACGAGGTGCGGCCAGGGCGAGGATCACGATGTGCAAAGCCCAAACGACAGCAGAAGCCGCAATGAGATAGTCGCCGTATCCAAATCCACCGAGAGTTCCTGCTCCGAGCAGCCAAGTTCCGGCGAACGACAATGTCGACGCGAACCAGATCGACGGCGCAATGGCTCGCCCGGTAACTGCAAAGCTGATGAAGGGGGTCACAACCACGTAGAGTGCGGTTAGGAATCCGGCATTGGTGACGGATGCCGTCACGACTCCATACTGCTGCAACAGCGAGCCTCCCAGGAACGCGGCACCTGCCAGCACACAGAATGCATAAAATGCTTTCCCCGGCGGCACGGCCGAGCGTCTGAGCTCAATGAGAGCGAGCGGCAGAAGCAGCACCGCGGCAAGGATCGATCGCGCCGCGACAAACGCCGTCGGACCGATGTGCGCCATGGCCGACTTCTGGAACAGGAAGGCGGAGCCCCACAACACGGCGCAGATCAAAAGCGACAAGTTGGCGTTGGAACGTGTCATTGCCCGCAGCTCTTCTCTCTCAGCGGGCGACTGCGGTCCAAACGCCATTGGGGCGCTCGGACCGCGCTCTTGCACGCACTCTTACCGGTGTCAGGTCGGGTGACTATTTCAGATCAGGCGGCGTGGCTTCGTCCTTGAGGGCCTTGAGCGCCTCGTCGAGCGTCGTCACCGTCTGGTCTTGCGAGCCCAGGCGGCGGATCGAGACCTTGCGCTCCTCGGCCTCGCGCTTGCCGACGACGAGAATGACCGGGACCTTCGCCAGCGAATGCTCGCGAACCTTGAGGTTGATCTTCTCGTTCCTGAGATCACTCTCGACGCGCAGGCCCGCAGCACGTGCTAGCTCGACCACCTCCATCGCATAGTCGTTCGCATCCGAAACGATCGGCGCGACGACGACCTGCAGCGGCGCGAGCCACAGCGGGAAGTGTCCGGCGTAGTTCTCTATCAGGATGCCCGTGAAGCGTTCCAGCGAACCGAACATGGCGCGATGGATCATCACCGGCGTCTTCTTCTGCGAGTGCTCGTCGATATAGAAGGCGCCGAGGCGGCCCGCCAGGTTGAAGTCCACCTGCGTCGTGCCGCACTGCCACTCTCGGCCGATGGCGTCCTTCAGAACGTATTCGAGCTTCGGTCCGTAGAACGCGCCCTCGCCCGGCTGCAGCGCCGTTCTGACGCGTCCGTTCGAGCGCTTCGTCACTTCGTCGAGCACGTCGCTCAAGGCCTTCTCGGCCTTGTCCCACAGCTCGTCGGCGCCAACGCGCTTCTCGGGGCGCGTCGAGAGCTTGATGAAGATGTCCTCGAAGCCGAAGTCGTGATAGATAGAGAGCATCAGATCGTTGATCTTGAGGCACTCCTCCATGATCTGATCTTCGGTGATGAAGATGTGCGCGTCGTCCTGCGTGAAGTGGCGCACGCGCAGCATGCCGTGCAGCGCACCCGACGGCTCGTAACGGTGCACCTTGCCGAACTCGGCGATCTTCAGCGGCAGGTCGCGGTAGCTCTTCAAGCCATGCTTGTAGATCTGCACGTGGCCCGGGCAGTTCATCGGCTTGCAGCAGAACACGCGCTCGTCCGGCAGGACGGTCGTGAACATGTTCTCACCGTAGTTCTCCCAGTGGCCCGACAGCTCCCAGAAGTGCTTCTCCATCATGTCGGGAGAGTTCACTTCCTGGTAGCCTTCCTTGTCGAGACGGCGGCGCATGTAGCCGATCAGCGTCTGGAAAAGCGTCCATCCCTTCGGGTGCCAGAACACCGATCCCGGCGCCTCTTCCTGGAAATGGAACAGGTCCATCTCGCGACCGAGCTTCCTGTGGTCGCGCTTTTCGGCTTCCTCGAGCTGCGTGAGGTAGGCTTTGAGCTCGTCTTCCGTGGCGAAGGCCGTGCCGTAGATGCGCTGCAGCTGCGGATTGTTGCTGTCGCCACGCCAATAGGCGCCGGCGAACTTCATCAGCTTGAACGCCTTGCCGATCTGACCCGTCGAGGTCATGTGCGGGCCGCGGCAGAGATCGAGCCACTCGCCCTGCTTATAGATCTTCAGGTCCTCGCCGGCCGGGATGGCATCGACAAGCTCGATCTTGAACACCTCGCCCTTGTCACGGAAGAACTGCTTGGCCTTTTCGCGGCTCCAGAATTCCTTCGTGAACGGCGCGTTCTTGGCGATGATCTCGCCCATCCTCTTTTCGATCTTCGCCAGATCGTCCGGATGGAACGGCTCCTGCTTTGCGAAGTCGTAGAAGAAACCGTTCTCGATCACCGGGCCGATCGTCACCTGCGTCCCGGGCCAGAGGCTCTGCACGGCTTCGGCCATGACGTGCGCGGCATCGTGCCGGATCAGCTCGAGAGCTTCCGGGTCCGTCCGCGAGATGAATTTGATGGTCGCATCCGACGTGATCGGGTCAGCGAGATCGGACAGCGTGCCGTTGAGGCTCATGGCCACGGTGCGCTTGGCGAGCGAGGGCGAAATGGACTTCGCGACCTCTAAGCCCGTCATTCCGGATTGAATTTTGCGGCTGGCCCCGTCGGGAAACGTAAGGGTGACGTCAGACATGTATCGTGCTCCTCTCACTCGCCGCATACCGAGCGGCGTAAGTGGCTGGTGGGGTATGTAGTGTGTTGCAGCTACGCATGCAAACTGCGACCGCGCTTTTAGACGGCTTCGCGCCTCGAGCCAAGCCCATTACGGCGGCGGGCGGCCGGCCCGTGAGCACTTTCCTAACCATTGCCCGCAAATCCGCGGCGCAGGGACCGGCGGCATTAAGGGACCCTAGAGCTTCCTTGGCTGAAGTGGTCCGATGTCGCTGGGAACCATAATCAGAGTTCTGATCGTAGCTGCCGCGCTTGTCGTGCTCGGCTTCTACCCGAAGACGTTCGCCGCGTCTCTCGAGCCCAGCGCCGCGTCCCTCGCTCAGTAAAATTCTCAGGGTCGGAATTCGCGCAACCGGCGCAGGATGTCGGTAATAGGCTGGTCAGCCCATGCGTGCGTGACGAAATCGCGGTGCGTGACGGGTATGCCGTCCTCCCTGTAGCCGGGGATGATGGTGATGCTACCCTTCCCGACATACTTCTCGAGCGACGAGGAATAGGGAATCCCGCGCGCCGTGAGCCTGTGCGACAGCGCCGCGTTTTCGTCGAGCGTCGATCCGAGATAGGCGCTGACGAGAAATGCCGAGCGGTCCTTCTCCAGCCATGACGTAAACGTATCCAGCTCTCCATAGAGCGCATCGAGCAGCACCACGCCCCTGACGCGCCGGCCGAGCCCCCCGTGCGAGAGACACGAAGCGGCCGTAAGATATCCGCCGCTGTAGGCCACGATCATCACGGGGCTGCTGGCGAAAGTCCGCACCGAGCGCTTGTCGCCGTGCAGCAGCGCAAGCTGCTCCGCCGCCTCGCCCATGAACTTTCCGAACGCACCGGGCTCCCAGAACCGACCCGCGCTCGAATCCGACGCATCGAGCGCCAGCTGCGGCGCGATCAGCACGGCGTTGGAACCCGATCGCGAGATCTGCTCGGCCACCTTCTGCCGCGCGAGGACGTCGCGCTCGAGCGTCGCGCCATGCCCGTGAAAGAACACGACCATGATCGTCGGGCGGCGAATGTCATAGCCTTTCGGGATGTGCAGCAGCACACGCGGATCGCTATAGGTCTCGTCCTCCCAATAGATGCGGCCATAGGGCGTGCTGTGGCCGAGGCGGCCTTCCTGCGTGACATTGAGGAAGGGATTCCCCGAACCCGGCAGATTGCCCCTGAAAGGAAACGGCGCAGTCTGGAAGGGAACGAGCGCTGTCTTCGCCTGCTTCAGCGGGGTGCTGCGGGTCTGCACCTGGTGCGGCTGCGGCACTGGATTGCGATCGCGCGGCTGGACCGGGCGCGCTTTATTGGCGGCGTCCGCCACCGCGGTGACGGCCACGATCAAGACCAGCAGCGCCACGACGGACGCACCCGCTGCTCTCAGGAATGACCTCGCTCGTATGTTCAAATCCTGGCCCATTCAGGCGGTAAACAGCTCGAGACCCGGCAGTTCCAAGGCCCCTGCCCTACGCCGCAACTGGGCGCGAAAGATGTCGGGGTGCAGAGACATGGGAACGTGCGTGCCTCATTAACGATGACAGGTTGCGACAATCGCGCCCAGATCGATGCATTTTAGCAACTTTTATCCGAACATATCGCACCGACCGTTGCCGCTGGGGAGTCCCGCCCATAGGGTCTCATTCGAACACGAGTTACGCGGACAATCCTGCAAGCCCATAAGGTGACGGCCGAATGACGCCTTCGCTATCGCCCGACCCCGGTCACGCGCACCGCCGGGTCACGACCCTCACCGCGACCGCGCTGGCCGTCGCCGACATGATCGGCATCGGTGTCTTCACCAGTCTCGGATTTCAGCTGCCGGACCTCCCCTCCGGATTCTCCATCCTGATGCTCTGGATCATCGGCGGCATCGTCGCTCTTTGCGGCGCGCTCGCCTATGCGGAACTATCGGCGGAGTTGCCGCGCTCGGGCGGAGAGTATGTGTTCCTGTCGCGCATCTATCATCCCGCCTTGGGCTTTCTCGCCGGATGGGTCTCCGCGACGGTCGGATTTGCCGCCCCCGTGGCGCTCGCCGCCATGGCGTTCGGCGAATACTTCCAGGGCGTGTTCCCCGAAGCGCCGCCCTTGATCCTTGGGTTGGCGGCAGCTTGGCTCGTGACCCTCGTGCATCTTTCAGGTGTCCGTCATGGCAGCACCTTTCAGAACGTGTCGACCTTGATCAAGGTCCTGCTGATCCTTGCCTTCATCGTGGCCGGCTTCGCGACGGCAACGCCTCAGCCGATCTCCTTCGTGCCGACCTCCGCTGATATCGGCTACATGACCAGCGCGCCGTTCGCCATCAGCCTCGTCTTCGTCATGTATTCCTATTCGGGCTGGAATGCCGCCACCTATATCGCCGGCGAGGTTCGCGACCCATCGCGCACGCTTCCCTATGCGCTCGTCGCCGCCACCGTCATCGTCTCCGTCCTCTATGTCGCCCTCAATGCCGTGTTCCTCTACACGACACCCATGAGCGAGCTTGCAGGGCAGCTCAACGTGGCTCAGATCGCCGGGCAGCACATCTTCGGCACGACAGGAGCGAACGTCGTAGCCCTGCTCATCTGCGTCGGCTTGATCTCCGCCATCAGCGCCATGATGTGGATCGGCCCGCGCGTGACCATGGCCATGGGCGAGGACTTCCCCATGCTCGCCGTCTTCTCGCGCAAGTCGGAAGCGGGCGTGCCCGTGGCGGCGCTCGTGTTCCAGTTGGTCGTCGTGACTCTGCTTCTGCTGACGCAGAGCTTCGAGGCCGTTCTGGAATTCATCCAGTTCAGTCTCACGCTGTGCTCGTTCCTGGCCGTGCTCGGCGTCATCGTGCTGCGCATCCAGCAGCCGACGCTGAAGCGGCCTTACCGCATGTGGGGCTATCCCGTGACCCCGTTCATTTTCCTCGCCGTCACCGCCATCATGCTCTTCTACTTGATGGTCGAGCGGCCCGTTCAATCCCTCGCCAGCCTCGCCCTAATGCTGTCGGGTCTCGCGGTTTACGCCGTGTCGAAGTCGGGTGCCTTGACGGGACGCGAAGTCTCCAGCACCAGCAAAGGATAATCCTACGCGATGATCAGAGCCGTCCTCCTCGCCGCCGCCATGCTGGCGTCGTCTGTTCTTTCAGCTGCCGCAGAGCCTGCGAGCTTCGACGACAACGCGCGCATTCTTGCCGGCCTCCAGCCGTCCGCAGGGTCGCCTCTCGAAAAGATTACTCAGGACGCAAGCTGGAAATCCCACGCCAAGTACTTCGACGACGCCTGGAAAAAACTCGACGAGACCCAGCTCTCGAAGGTCCGCGCCTGGTCGGCCGCGAATTTGACCGAGCACCGCCCCGTCATGTTCTACATGTTCTCGGGCCCGGACTACCTCTACGCCGACACTTTCTTCCCCAAGGCCTCGACCTATGTCCTGAGCGGCCTCGAGTCCGTGGGCGAGATTCCCGATGTCGGCAGCCTACCGCCGAACACGCTCGGCCGCGAATTGCGCGAGCTTCAAGGCGATCTCAACTCGGTCCTGAGCTTCAGCTTCTTCATCACCAAGAAAATGAAAGCCGGCCTCAACTCGGGCCGCATCACCGGCACGCTGCCGGTGCTGTACACGTTCCTCGTCCGCTCTGGGAAAACCATCCGCAACGTCGAGCTCGTCGCCCTGAAGCCCGACGGCACCGTCGAGGCTTCGACCCATCCCGTCGGCAAGGGCCAGAGCCCCGGCGTCAAAATCGAGTTCACCTCCAAGGACAGCGCGACGACGCAGACGCTCTACTACTTCAGCACCGACCTATCCGATGGCGGCGTCAAATCGAGCGGCTTCCTCACGTTCTGCGACAAGCTCGGCACCGGCGACAGCCTCGTCAAAAGCGCGTCCTTCCTCATGCACTCGGGCAACTTCTCCAAAGTGCGGGAGTTCCTGATCTCTCACAGTGCTGTGCTGGTGCAGGACGATTCCGGCATTCCCATCCGCTACCTCGCCCGCGACGATTGGGACCTGCGCCCGTTCGGAAACTACCTCGGTCCGATCTCGCTCTTCCCCGGCAAGTATCAGAAGGACCTGCGCGACTTGTCCGCGAAGTCGTCCAAGCCCATCGATTTCGGCATCGGCTACCGCCACAGGAAGAATGAATCGAACCTGCTACTTGCGGTTAGGAAAAACTCGTCCGCCTCGCCCTAATCCTGAACAGCCTGCGGACGGAATGATCGACTGTCGAGGTTGCAGTCGATCGTCCGGGCACATATCTCCCCTGCTGATGCCTTCACCGTAATTCAGCAGCAGGGGGAATAACCTTATGTCCGTACGCGCTATAGCCGACACCACGGATCTGTTCGATCCTGTGAGGCTCGGTCCGCTCACGCTCACGAACCGCATCGTCATGGCTCCGCTGACCCGCTCACGCGCCGACGACGAAGGCAACGTCGGTGAGCTGCAGGCCACCTATTACGCCCAGCGCGCTTCGGCCGGCCTTATCGTTTCGGAAGCGACCAACATCAGCAAGGAAGCCAAGGGCTACATCCTGACGCCGGGCATCTTTACCGACAGCCACGTCAAGGCCTGGAAGCAGACGACAGACGCCGTGCACAAACAGGGCGGCCATATTTTCCTGCAGCTCTGGCACGTGGGCCGCATCTCGCATCCCGATCTTCAGCCGGGCGGTGCGCTACCGGTCTCGGCAAGCGCCATACGTCCCGTGGGACAGGCTTACACGAATGAAGGCTTCAAACCGCTCGTGACGCCGCGCGCGCTCGAGACGGAAGAAATTCCGCGCATCGTCGCCGAGTATGCGCATGCCGCCAAGCTTGCCAAGGAAGCCGGCTTCGATGGCGTCGAGATCCATGCCGCCAACGGCTATCTCTTGCAGCAGTTCCTCTCTGACAAAACCAACCTGCGCACGGACCGCTACGGCGGCTCCTTCGAGAACCGCGCCCGCTTCGCCGTCGAGGTGGCAGAAGCCGTGACTAAGGTCTGGGGCGGCGGCGAACGCGTCGGCATCCGCCTTTCGCCGGTGACCAAGTTCGGCGACATGAGCGACGGCAATCCGGAGCCAACCTATCTCTATCTCATCGAACAGCTGAACCGCCTCGGCCTCGTCTACATTCACGTCATCGAGGGCGATACGCAGGGCGATCGCAATCCGCCTGGCGCCTTCGATCCGCAGAGCCTGCGCAAGGCCTTCAACGGCCTCTACATCGCCAACAACGGCTACGACCTGGAGCTGGCACTCGAAGCTCGCGCCAAGAACCTCGCCGACCTCATTTGCTTCGGCAGGCCGTTCATTTCGAACCCGGATCTTGTGGAGCGTCTTCGCAACGAAGCCCCGCTCGCCCCCAGCGATCGCAACACCTATTACGCCGGCGGCGCGACGGGCTACACGGATTATCCGTCGCTTTGAGCACCAGGCGTCGGGCTGCTTTGAGAGGGCACCCGGCGCCAGCTCCAGCGGCCATATCGCCACGGCGCCAGCACATGGCGTTCGCTGCGAATGTCGGGCACAGCGTCATACCCGGCCGTGCCCCACGGATGGCAGCGCGAAAGCCGCGACAGCATGAGCCAGAAGCCCCGCCACGGTCCGTTCTTCTCGATGGCTTCGAGCGAGTACTCGGAGCATGTCGGCAGATGCCGGCACTCCATGCCCATCAACGGCTTCAGCGTCCACCGATAGACGTGGATCGGCGCTTTCAGCATGGACTTGCCGATGCTCATTCGTAGGGCTCGCCGGACTTCTTGAAAAAGCGGAAGCGCCCATCGCGCTTCTCGGCTTTGAGGTCGATGTCCGGATACGTCGCCTCGTCGTCCTTCGCGCGCGTGCCGATCTCGAGATAGGTCGCAGGCTCACTGCTGTTGTTCACGAGTTGATGTCCGTTCTTCTCGCCGGCCGGAAACCCGGCCGCCATGGAGGGCTTGAGGATCCTCTCGCCTTCCTCGGTCACGAGCGTGAGCTCGCCGGAGAGCACGTAGATGAACTCATCCTCGCTCCGGTGCCAGTGGCGATGCGCGGACTTTCCTCCCGGCTCGAGCGTCGTCAGGTTCACACCGAACTGCGTCAATCCGAGCGCATCAGTCAGCGCCCTCTTGAAGCGCTTATCGAAGCCTTCGTCGTAGGGCTTGGGATAGATCGTACTGCGCCGCCCCGGCAGGCCCATGGGGTCGTCAATCACAGGCATCTTCGTCCCCCCAAGCGCACCCGATTGCGCGTCCGTGAATTAGGCGCTCGCCGCTGCGGGGCTTCCGCGCCGCGCCTCGATCTCATCGAGCGCGCGCTCGACCGCATCGAATACCAGCAGCGTGGAGGCGTGCCGATGCGGATAGTCGCGAACCGGCTCGAGCATCTTGAGATCGGCCCAGCGCCCGTCCGGAGGGACGCCCTTCTCCTTCAGCATGCGGCGCATGGTGCCCGCCACGGTGCGGAACTCGTCCGGCGTTGTACCTAGAATCTGGCGCGCGACGATCGATGACGACGCCTGGCCTAGAAGGCAGGCCTTCACATTTTGTCCGTAGCCAGAGATCTGCCCGTCGGCGACGTTCACATCCACGGTGATGGTCGACCCGCACAATTTGGAATGCGCCGATGCCGTCGCATCCGGACGCTCCAGGCGCGCCGACGCTGGCGCCTCGGCGGCAAGCTCGAAAATCCTCTGGTTGTAGATGTCGTCGAGATCCGCCATGCGCTCCTGCCGTGCCGTTGTTAGCTCTCGCCCGGGAGGCTGAAGCCTACTACTGTCCCGAACGATCCATATATAGTCGTTCGCACCCCCTGTTCAGAAGTGCAGCGATTTGCCATGGCCCATGCAAAGCGCGCAACTGACCGCCCGAAAGCCCCGGACACGCCCATGACTGAACCCGCATCAATCTCCTTTTCCGCCCGCGGCGGCACGGCCGAGATCGAGAACGGCTTGGAATTCCAGCCGAATTTCAACGAGCATGGCCTGATCGGCGCCGTCGCCACGGACGCAAACAGCGGCGAGGTGCTGATGTTCGCCTGGATGAACGCGGAAGCCCTGAGCCGCACCATATCGACCCGGGAGGCGACCTTCTGGAGCCGGTCTCGCAACCGCCTTTGGAAGAAGGGCGAGGAGAGCGGCAATGTCTTGAGCGTTACCGAGATCCGCGTCGATTGCGATCAGGACATGTTGTGGCTCATCGTCGAGCCTCGCGGAAATGGCGCCGCCTGCCACACGGGCGCGCGTTCCTGCTTCTACCGTAAGCTCGATCTCACCGCTCCAGCCGACGGCGAATCGGTCATCCTCGAGCGCCTGAATAAAGAAGCAAAAGGGTTATAATCGATTGGGACATTGCTGCAGCGCAGCCACATAAGGTGCAGCGCCGCAACGGTTTTCACCCTTTGCTCATCCTGGTAGCAGCCCTTTAATTCGATCGTGCTAACCTCCATTTAAAGGTCGGAATGCCTGGTTTGGGGAGCGCCTCTCCGGGTCCGGCACGTCGTCGAACCGGTTGACATCTCGTAAAGAGAGCGGCCGGAGGGAGCGGGCACGTGATAGCTGGCGGCAACGCAGGCACAGGCAAGATCGGCTTAGCCCTCGGTGGTGGCGCCGCGAGAGGCTGGGCGCACATCGGCGTGCTGCGGGCCCTCGATAAAGCCGGCATCGTTCCAGACATCATCGCAGGCACGTCCATCGGCGCAGTCGTCGGCGGCTGCTATCTGTCAGGTCATCTCGACGAGCTCGAGGACTTCGCGCGCGAGCTGACGCGCCGCCGGGTTTTCGGCTATCTCGATTTCAATCTCACCGGTACGGGCCTCATCACCGGCCAGCGTCTCTGCGATCGCCTCGAGCGCCATCTCGGCCCGCAGAGGATCGAGGATCTGAAACGCCGCTTCACCGCAGTCGCGACCGAAATCGGAACCGGCCATGAGGTCTGGATTTCACGCGGCAGCCTCGTCGAAGCCGTCCGCGCCTCTTACGCTCTGCCTGGAGTATTCCGTCCCGTGAAGGTCGACGGTCGCTGGCTGTTCGACGGCGCACTCGTCAATCCCATCCCGGTCTCCGTCTGCCGCGCGCTCGGCGCCCGCTACGTGATCGCCGTGAACCTGAACATCGACATCTCGAGCCGCGGTACTATTTCCAACGTGTCCGGCCTGCACCATGGCGACATCGCGCCGACGGAAGAACCGCAGCCCGTCACCGGCAAGAACGGCGTCGCCGTCCGTCGTCTTCTGCAGCGTCAGGTCTTCGGCCGCGGCGACGATGCTCCCGGCATCACCACCGTCATGGTCGATGCGTTGAATATCGTGCAGGACCGTATCGCGCGCTCGCGTCTCGCAGGTGATCCTCCGGATTCGATGATCAGCCCGAAGCTGCACGGCATCGGACTTTTCGATTTCCATCGTGCCGAGGATCTGATCGCGCGCGGTGAAGCCGCTGCTAACCGCGAGATCGAGGACTTGAGGCGCGAGCTCGGCAATCGCGACCTGCGGGACCCACACGCCCACGTCTAACTCAGAAACTGCGACAAAGAAAAACGCGGCGCACCGGACAGGTACACCGCGCTCGATCTTGTCCCGTTGCGTCATGCGTCATCGCAGCCAGCACGCTCGCGTGCCGCCGCCAGAGCAAAAGATCCGAAGCCTCAGCCGGTCGCCAGGTAGTTCCGCATGGCCGAGACTTCCATCTCGACCTCGGCCACGTGATACTTCACCACGTCGCCGATCGAAACGATGCCCACGAGAGCACCATCCTCGATCACGGGCATATGGCGGAAGCGGCCCTTGGTCATCGTCTCCATCAGCTCGTCGATCTCCGACGTCTCCTGGCACGACACGACGGTGCGCGTCATGGCATCGGAAACGGTGAGAGTGAGAGCTTGCGCACCGCGCTCAGCGAGGGCGCGGATGATATCGCGTTCGGAGATGATGCCTGCAACGTGGCCATTGTCGCCCACCACCACGATGGCACCGATCTTCTTTGCACCGAGCTTTTGCGCGACGTCGAGTAGTGAGACGTCAGGCCGGGCAGTCGACACGGCCCGCCCCTTGAGTTTCAGTATCGAAGCAACGTTCATGAACGTAATCCTCCCGCTTGCCTTGATGAAAACGGAGCGAATTCCGCCTTGATTAGATAGGGCGAGAAACCTCTGCTTGCGTCGGCTAGCGTTTTTCTCCGGCGGTTCTTTTGGTCGAAGCGTTAACAAAACTTCAACGCACTGAGAGTGCTTGAATTGTGACAAGCGCGCAAGACGTCAATCGTCACTTGGTTGAAATTCCAAAGCCTCGTCTCTGGTTCGATCGAAGAGTCCGAATAGTAAGAATCCTGCGGCGTACCCGCCGAGATGGGCCTCCCATGCGATGCCTCCAGAGTTTTGTGCGCCGCCCAATCCGAACATCGCAAGTACGTTGATGAGCACAAAGGCGAGGTTCGCGACTTGTACACGCCGGTCAGTGAGCGCCTCTCCGAGAGGCATGAGGCGGATCGAGCGCGGATCCTCGCGCAATTGCCGGAAGCCACCGGATTCCATTGCAGGAAATAAAAAGCGCATCGTTCCGCCCATGAGGCCGGAAACGGCGCCCGAAGCGCCGATGACCGGCGCGAGAAGTCCCACATTGAAGATGTAGAAAGCTCCCGCTCCCGCGATACCGCAGAGCAGCGAAAATGCGAAGAAGCGCACAGCGCCCGTGCGCTTTGCGATCGCGCCACCGAACGCGAGCAGCCAAAGCGAGTTGAGCGTGAGATGCGCGAAATCGCCATGCAGAAACATGTGCGTGACGATCGAGGTGTAGCGCGCCACGTCGCCGCCCGGGAGCTCCATCCCGAGATTTCCCTCATACCGCGCGGGAATGAACGCGCCGGCATAGACGACCCAAGTGTCGAGATCGGGCGACAGCAGCGACCGTCCGACGTGAACAGCCACCATTAGGGCGATGAGCCAAACCACCGGCGCCGGAACATTAAAGATCGGCTCTTCGGTCCTCACGTTGTCCATCCTTCCCTATCCGCCTGTTCCCGGTGGTCGATGCACCACCAATCGGCACCCTCCGTCCATATGGCACAGAAGCTGCTCCTGTCGATGCACGGTCCCGAAAGGGGCCCGAAACCGGCCCTTCCGGGTCCCGTTCTCGAACGTAAACGTATCGCGTCAGGATCGAAATGAGACACGCAGCGTCCGAAGCCCTTTATGCGTACTGGAATGAGGTCCGCCGCGGGCGCATCGCCCCGGAGAGGCTCGAGATCCAGCCCGCCCGCATCGGCAGCCTCCTGCTCGATACCTTCATCCTGGAGCGCGTGGACTCGCGCCGGTTCCGCTTCCGCCTTACCGGCACCCGGGTGTCGCAGCGTTTCGGAATGGACCTGCGCAGCATGGATTTCCTGGAGCGCTGGAGCCCGGCCGACCGCTCCCTCATCGAGCATCATCTCGATGCCATCACGGACCGCGGCTGCGCCGGCCTCTTTACCGCCGAAGCGCAGAGCCTGCTGGGCGACGGCCCTACGCTCACATTCGAGATCCTCGTCCTGCCGCTGGTTCACACGACCCGCGCCATCGACCGCCTCCTCTGCGCAATCGTCCCGCTCGACACCGGTGTCGAGCTCGCCGGCATTGCTCGGCTGACCCAGCTCAAGCTCGTTGCCGCCGAACCCTTCTGGCCCGATGGCTCACCCCGCGACGGCGGAGCCCTCTTCCAGGATCACGCCGCGCGAGAGATCCCCTCCCTCGCTTCACACGTGCGCACAGCACGGATCGTGAAGCGTGGCCGCCGCCAGTTTCGCGTCTACGAAGGCGGTAGAGTGGAAGAAGCAACCGCCAAGCTTTGAGCCGGCGAAAGCCGAGCCGATCCAGCATTGTGAGCTTGTGGAAAAAGCAGCATTCGCAGTTGCATCCGCCGCGCGCTGCGGAACTGCGCCGGTGCTGTCGCGTTCCTAAACCATGCTCGGGGTCAACCTAACTCGCCTCCCCAGGACACACTGTCCGATTTGGAAGCGGTCGTTAGCCGTTCCTTAAGCCTACTGTCCCAATATGGGTCGATAGCGCCGAGATGCCTCATTCTGTCCAGCGACAGGCGGGCTATCGCGATGGAAGAGTGTTGCCTGGATGACGTCGATGTCAGTATCGCCCACGACAACTCTGCGCAGAACACCTGCAATCGACTCCCGGATCGTCCCTGACAGGCGACGCCACCGGCGCTTTCCGCTTGCCCTGCTCGGCCGCTTCATGCGCGCCAACAAGCAAGAGTTTCCTTGCAAGCTCAACGATATTTCAGTTGGCGGCGTGTCCGTCATGGCGCCGGTCGAGGTCGAGATCGGCGAGCGCATCATTGCCTATTTTGACGAGATCGGCGGCATCGAAGGCCACGTTGTACGCGCATTCGACGGCGGCTTCGCCATCAGCCTCAAGGCGAGCCAGCACAAGCGCGACAAGCTCGCTGCCCAAATTACTTGGCTCGTCAATCAGGTCGAACTCGGGGGCGCCGTAGGCCGCCGCCATTCGCGTGCAGCTGTGGGTAACAAAACCTCAACGCTCAAGCTCGCCGACGGCACATCGGTTGATTGCAAGGTTCTCGACGTTTCGCTCTCGGGTGCGTCCATCGGAACGGACGCCCGCCCCCCCATCGGAACTGAGGTCATTTTCGGAAAACTTCGTTGCCGCGTCATGCGTTACCACGACCGCGGCATCGGTGTGCAGTTCTTGGATATCCCCGATCCCGAGGCGCTCCGGCGCTACTTCGGCTGATCGAGATTGGGGGGATTTTCTATGTCTCGAGCCCAAAAAGTTCCCTTGGGAACATCCAAGAATAGCTCAAATTTGGCTCAATTTCTGGCGGAGCACTTCAGAGGACTACGAGATTTCTCGCGTAACGTCATGCGTGTGAGAGGGATAGTAGGGGTAGCGAGTATGCAGCGTTTGTCACTTTGCGTATTTGGACTGCTTTCGGGTCTTCTGGCGGTTACGCCGGTCTCGGCTCAGAACGCTGGTCTTCTGAACCGGAGCGAGAAGGCCTCGCCCTTCATGCGGGTGTATGGTCCCTCGCAGCCTCCATATGGATTTGTACGTTTCTGCGAGACGACGCCGGACGCCTGCCAGGCACAGCGTCTCATCGATGTTCGTTTCCAGCCGACGCCTGAGCGCTTGAGCGAGCTCGACGACGTCAATCGCTCCGTCAATCGCGCCATCAAGCCCGCGACCGACATGGAAATCTACGGCGTCAGCGAATACTGGACGCTGCCGACCGACCGTGGCGACTGCGAAGACTACGCGCTTCTGAAGCAGAAAATTCTCGCAGAGCGCGGCTGGCCTATGAGCGCTCTCCTGATCACCGTCGTTCGCGACGAGAAGGGTGAAGGCCACGCGCTTCTCACCGTGCGCACTGCGCAGGGCGACTTCCTGCTCGACAACAAGGTCGACGACGTCCGCCTTTGGAATACGTCGCAGTACCAGTTCATCATGCGCCAGTCGTACCTCGACCCGCGCGTCTGGGTTTCGTTGGATCCCGCCGACAGGTCGGCTCCGGATGCCATCGCTGGCGTGAAGAACGGGCGGCAATAAGCCCCCGTTCCACTGACCTCGCTACCTGAGAATTCGAGCCCGGGCCCTGCCCCCAAATCCCCCTCCCCACCGGGCTCTACCTTGAGCCGGACACCCCCCAGTGTCCGGCTCTAATTTTTTTTGGGCGAGCTTTGAGAAGAGAGCTTCGTGCGAGGCTGCGCGTTACGCGTCAGCCGCTTGAGGCTTGAGACCAGCCGCGTAGCGGCGCCAGTTCTTGACGTAGCGTCCAGCGGCTCCGCCGAACTTCGTCACTTCCTCGTCGGTGAGCACCCGCACGACCTTGCCCGGCGAGCCGAACACCATCGAGCGAGGCGGAATGATCTTGCCTTCGGGAATGAAGGCGTTGGCGCCGATGACGCATTCCTCGCCGATCTCGGCGCCGTTGAGAATGATGGAGCCGATGCCGATCAGGCTGCGCGCTCCGATCTTGCACCCGTGCAGCATAACCATGTGTCCGATGGTGCAATCCGGGCCGATCTCGAGCGGAAAGCCCGGATCCGTGTGAAGAACGCAACCGTCCTGCACGTTCGAGCGCGCGCCGACCCGGATGAGCTCGTTGTCACCGCGCAAGACCGCGCCGAACCAGACGCTCGCGTCCTCCTCGAGCGCCACCTTGCCGAGCAGCACCGCATTCGGCGCGACCCAGTACTTTCCCTGCCCAGGTGTCGTGACCTCGGCACCATCGAGCGAATAGAGCGGCATATCTTCCTGTCCCCCGGCCGCCAGGCTCACGCTTCCTCGAGATCCATCTCGAGGATGGCCATCTGGAACTGGTATGAGGTCTCGCCTTCGTCCACCTCGCGGTAGAGGGTGGCGACGAACTCGCCGTCGATGAACACCTCGGCCATGTCGTCTTTCTTGGGCTGGGGACGTACCTCGAGCTTCGACGCGCCAAACGTCTTCTTGAGATAAGCCTGCAGCTTGGCCAGCTCGTCTTTCTTCACTGGATCGTCCTCCGGATGCTTGAAACCTAGTTGTGTCGGATGATGCTCAGAGCATCGCGTAATCGTCGGGCCCGAGGCAGCACTGGTCCATGGTGCGCGCGGGTTCGGCAGCACCTGCCGAGCCGACCACGCGGGCAGGCACGCCCGCGACGGTTCTCTGCGGCGGCACGTCCGCAAGCACGACGCTGCCGGCTGCGATGCGCGAGTAGTTGCCGACGTGAACATTGCCGAGCACCTTCGCGCCGGCGCCGATCAGAACACCGGTACCGATCTTCGGATGCCGGTCGCCGCTTTCCTTGCCGCTGCCGCCGAGCGTCACCGCATGCAGGAACGAGCAGTTGTCGCCGACGCTCGCAGTCTCACCCACGACGATGCCCGTCGCGTGATCGAGCATAAGCCCGCGGCCGATGCGCGCCGCCGGGTGAATGTCGACGGCAAAGATGCGCGACGCCTGGCTCTGCAGATAGAGCGCGAAATCGCGCCGCCCCTGCCGCCACAATTCGTGCGCGAAGCGATGCGTGGCGAGCGCGTGGAAACCCTTGAAGTAGAGCAGCGGCTCGAGATAGCGGGTGCAGGCCGGATCGCGGTCGAGGACGGCGGAGAGATCGGCGCGGAACGTCGCGCCGAGGTTCTCCTGGCCCGCCAGCACGTCGCGGAAGGTCTGGATGAGCAGGCCCGCGTCTACGTCGGCGTGGCCGAGCCGCTGGGCGATGCGATGGCTGATGGAATCCTCGAGCCGCTCATGGCTCAGGACCGTCGCGAACATGAAGCCCGCCAGCGCTGGCTCGGCCGCCATCGCGGTCTCCGCCTCCTGGCGCAGCGCCTCCCAAACGGGGTCGCCGGCCTCGCTCGCGGGCCGCGTGACGTCATTGGTCGGGATGGCCGCTGAGGGCCGTGCTAGTGACATTCGCCGATCCTGCGCTCGAGTAACTGAGCCTGATCAAGGCCTCGTCCGGGCCGGCTGCGCCTCGGACGGGTGGGATAAGTCGTGGCCGTCTTGAGGTCAATCTAAACCAGCCTGGGCTCCCCGGCTATGCAGACGCTGCGTGGCCGCCAACTCCGAGTTGCATCACACCCTTGAGGCTTGACGACGCGTTGCACCGGGCCGTTCCGGCCGTCTAGAACCCTGTCGTACCCTGAGGGAGGCCCTAAAATGACCGATCCGGCGCCAGCCAATCCAGTGCTTCGGCTCGAAATAGAGGGCTCCATCGCCTGGATCGTCGCCGACAATCCCGCGCGAATGAATGCGTTCACGTCCGGAATGTGGAAGGCAATCCCTGAGCATATTGCGGCCGCCGAAGCCGATCCCGCCGTCCGGGTCATCGTCCTGCGTGGCGCTGGCACCAAGGCCTTCTCCGCCGGGGCCGACATCTCCGAATTCGAAAGCGTGCGTACCGGCGATGCCGCCAAGGATTACGACCGCCTCAACCACGAGGCCTTCTCGGCACTCCTGAACGCCACGAAGCCGCTTGTCGCTATGATCCACGGCTTCTGCCTGGGCGGCGGCTTCGGCATCGCGGCGTGCTGCGACCTCCGCATCGCCGACCGCAAATCCCAGTTCGCCATCCCGGCGGCCAAGCTCGGCCTCGGCTATAACGCCCGCTGGATACCCCCATTGCTTGCCCTCGCCGCGCCGGCCTTCGTCAAGGAGCTGGTGTTCACTGGACGCCGTTTCGGCATCGACGACGCCGAGCGCATGGGGCTCGTCAACAGCGTTTGCGATGAAGCCGACCTCCAAGCTCGTGTCGAGGCACTGGCTGCCGAGATCGCCGCCAACGCGCCCTTGACCGTCAAGGCGGCGAAACTCGCCATCGACGAGCTGACCCGGCACCCGGAGCAGCCAGATCTTGCCAAGCTCGATGCCGCGGTTGTCGCCTGCTTCGAAAGCGACGATTATGCCGAGGGGCGACGTGCTTTCCTTGAAAAGCGAAAACCCGAGTTCAAGGGCCGATAGTAACGGGTCTGACGTATGGCGTATGCTCAAAGACTGTCGGCGATGGTAGCGAGCTTTGCGGCTCTCATAGCGGCGTGCGCTCTCTTCCCTTCAGCCCGCGCTCAGACAGCTGATCAGTCAGTCGCGCCATCCGCCAACGTGTGCTGGGCACCCAGCGCCTTCGCGTCCGCTCCCACCGAAAAAGCGATCTTCAAGGGTGACCGCCGCTTCGACGCGCCGCCTTCGCAAACCGAGCTTGCACCCTATTTCCCCATTCCCGCGGGCCTCCGCGGCGCAATCCGCAGCGTGAAAATCTCAGGCCCTCGAAAGCTCATCGCACTCACGTTCGACCTCTGTGAGCAGCCCGGCGAGGTAGCCGGCTACGACGGCGCCATCATCGATTACCTGCGCGCAAACGGCATCAAGGCCACCTTCTTCGCCGGCGGCAAGTGGATGCGCTCGCACGCCGAACGCGCCCAGCAGCTCATGACCGATCCGCTGTTCGAGATGGGCAATCACAGCGAGGCGCATCGCAACCTCCGCCTTCTCAGCGGCGCCAGGCTCGATAACGAGATCCTCTCGCCCCAACGTGCCTTCGAGAACTTGAGGCGCAACCTGGTCGAACGCCAGTGCACGCGCGATGGCGCCGTGGCCGCGTCGACGGCAGCTCCACGCATGGGGCTGTTCCGCTTCCCCTACGGCGCCTGCAGCCCGGAATCCCTCGCGGCCGTGAATGAGCGCGGCCTCCTCGCCATCCAATGGGATCACTCGACTGGCGACCCCGCGCCGGCGCAATCTGCCAAGGCCATCGCCGCCGCCATGCTACGCAACGTCAAGCCGGGCTCCATCATCATCGCCCACGCCAACGGCCGCGGCTTCCACACTGGCGCCGCCCTGCCGCTCGCGCTCCCGGCCTTGCGCGCCAAGGGCTTCGAGTTCGTGACCGTGAGCGAGCTCCTGGCCGCCGGCACACCCGAGATCGTCCAGTCCTGCTACGACAGCCGTCCCGGAGATACCGACCGCTACGATCACCTGCTGGCGCTGAAGCACCCGGCCAAGGCCAAGTGACATGGCGACGCCGGAGCCTGCCCAACCTTTCGCCGCCACCCGGCATGACCTCCCCGCGGGACCAGACTTAGCCGCGCGCGTCAGGCTTGCGCCCTTACCTCGAGAAGAGGCACGTCGGCTTGCCGAAGCGTTCGCCTCTATCGACCCATGGGCCAAGTACGGCTACGCACCGGAACGCCTCGCTGCATTCTTCTCCATCGCCGAACTCTCTGCACCGCGCTTCGCCCTCTATGACGGCGACGAGATTGCAGGCGTCGTCGCATTGAGGCTCGACTGGCTCCGGGGCCCTTTCCTGCAGTTCCTCGGCATCCTTCCTTGGGCACAGGGCCGAGGCTTCGGCAGCAGCGTCATGACCTGGATAGAGCGCGAGGCACGGCGCGGTGCGCATCGCAACCTCTGGGTCACGGCATCGGACTTCAATCCTCGCGCCTTGAGCCTCTACACGCATCACGGCTATGAGCAGGTGGCTCGCCTCGACGGCTTGGTCAGCGACGAGCACGCCGAGTTCCTCTTTCGCAAGCGGCTCTTCTGAGCGGCCGTCGTAACAAGAATCTTTTCCTTCGGTGTTCGCGCTGCAGCAGCGTATTTCCGCGCTGAATTGCACGAGCAAACCGCGCCGCCCCCTTCGTACGCGTACGAACGTGCTGCGATGCACTATGCTTTTTGCTTGGCACCGGTGTCTTTCGGCAACTAGTCTTTAACCATCAGCTGCAGGCCCCCCTGCCAGATGATTGGCTGGAACACTTTAAGCTCGATGCGAGTTGAGCCCCTGTTTCAGTCCCCCCATCGCCGGCTCGCCGGCAAGGAGGCAACGATGGATCTGTCGATGAGACTGAATGTGCTCGCTGCACTTCTGTCATTAGGTTTCATCGCTGCAATCGTGGTCGGAATGGTTTGAGTAACCCCGTAACCCGTGAGTCGAGTTCCGATTGGTAACGGTTTCAGCCCCACCCTCCGCTATCGTGAATAGCGGATCAGGCGACTGAAAAAAGGCGCGGACAGCATGGGTCCGCGCCTTTGATTTTTCAGGGATGCAGCAGCGGCAGCCTACCTGCGCAGCGAATAGCCGAGAATGGCACCACCCAGCACCGCATAAGCAGCCGGGATCTTGCCCCACGGCACTTCCGAAAGAAGCGGCAACTGCGGGCCGAACTGCCAAAGCGCGGCGGCGATGAGAGCGAACAGCAGCGACCAGGTCAGCGTGCGGCTCGAAGGCGAGCCGATGTCCTTGATCACGAGCGCCGCGATGACGCCGATGAGGAACACGATAATCGCGGCCACGACGGCAAACACGAAGATCTCGAGCACTCCGCCGACCGGGATGTGCCCCATGATGGCGTTGGTGCCGAACCAGCCGATGGCGATCTGCAAAAGCAGAAGAATGAGACGTCCTAGCATTTGATTTGAACTCCCCCAGTTTTTCGGAACCGGCTGCCCCCACACATGCCAGTAGGTCAGACGCTAGCACGAAGCGGCGACTCGCGAAAACGGCATAGGCGCCTCATTCAGCGTTATAATCGTCTGCTTGCGGAAAGGAAGAACGCGGCGATCGCCGCCATGACGGGCGCGAACGTGAACAGGTAGGCCATCCCCTCTGATTCGTTCGCATGCGGGCCGATGAAGACCGCCGAAGCCCATGCGGCAGCTATGGCGACCGCGAGCGTCGCAACCAGGGTCACGAATGTAGGGCTCGGGATGGCGTCCGAGAGGCGTGAGCCGATATACCCGGCGACGAGCACGATCAGCGCCCCAAGCGCGGCGATGACGTAGAAGAAATAGGCGCCGGGGCCTTCCGTCGCCTGCGACAGCACGAGCGACACCAGGAATGGCGCCGCCAACCACGCCGACGCCGCTTGGGCAATGATCAGGTTCGCGATAGGCATGTTTTCCTCATGACTTCGAAGAGTGCTCTCCCCCAAGAGCCACACGCCGCACGCATATCATGCCACGTTCTTCACGGGCGAGACAGGATCGTAATTGAGCACGGGCGCGAGCCAGCGCTGCGCCTCTTCGACGCTCCAACCCTTACGCCGCGCATAGTCCTCGACTTGGTCGCGCTCGACCTTGCCGACGCCGAAATAGTGGCTCTTGGGATGGGAGAAATAGAGACCCGAGACGGCTGATCCCGGCCACATGGCGTAGCTCTCCGTGAGCTGGATCTGCGTCTGCGCCTCCACGTCCATAAGATCCCACAGAGTGCGCTTTTCCGTGTGATCCGGCTGGGCCGGATAGCCGGGAGCCGGACGGATGCCTTGGTACTTCTCCAGGATGAGCTCGTCGTTCGACAGCTGCTCGTCCTTGCCATAGCCCCAGAGCTCGCGGCGCACCTTGGCGTGCATGGCCTCGGCGAAGGCCTCCGCCAATCTATCGGCTAGAGCCTTGAAGATGATGCGGCTGTAATCGTCAGTCTTCTTGAAATGCGCTTCCAGCGCTTCTTCCTCGCCGATGCCCGTGGTGACGGCGAAGCCGCCGATATAGTCGGCAACGCCGATGTCCTTGGGCGCGATGAAATCAGCGAGCGCGGTGTGTGCACGATCGCGCGAAGGATCGCGAGCGATCTGCTGACGCAGCGTGTACAGCGTCGCCCGCTGCGTCTTGCGCGTCTCGTCCGTGAAGACCGCGATGTCGTCGCCGACGCTGTTGGCCGGCCAGAACCCGACGACGCCCTTGGCCGTCAGCCACTTGCCGGCAACGATCTGCTTCAGCATGGCTTCGGCATCGGCGAACAGCTTCTTGGCTTCCGCGCCGACCTTGTTGTCGGACAGGATCTGCGGATAGCGGCCCGACAATTCCCACGTCTGGAAAAATGGCGTCCAGTCGATGTAGGGCACCAGCACGCCCAGATCGAAGTTGGCGAACGCGCGCGTCCCGAGGAACGTCGGCTTCGGTGGCGTATAGGCCTTCCAGTCGATCGCGAACTTGTTAGCCCGCGCGGCCTGGATGGTGATGCGTTGCTTCTTCGCTTCATTGGCGAGATGCGCCTCACGCACCTTCACGTATTCGGCTTTGACGCCATCCACGAAGCCCTTGCTCTCGGTCTCGGACAATAGGTTCGACACGACACCCACCGCACGGCTGGCGTCGAGCACGTAGACCGCCTGACCCTTGTTGTAGTTCGGGCTGATCTTGACCGCGGTATGGACGCGGCTGGTCGTGGCGCCGCCGATGAGCAGCGGAACCGCAAAACCCTCGCGCTCCATCTCGGCCGCGACGAAGCACATTTCGTCGAGCGACGGCGTGATGAGGCCCGACAGACCGATGATGTCCGCCTTTTCCTTCTTAGCCGTTTCGAGAATCTTCGCCGCCGGCACCATGACGCCGAGGTCGATCACCTCGTAATTGTTGCACTGGAGCACGACGCCGACGATGTTCTTGCCGATGTCGTGCACATCGCCCTTCACCGTCGCCATCACCACCTTGCCGGCGGCGGGACGGGCTTCGAGACCGGACTTCTTCTTCTCCTCCTCGAGGAAAGGTTGCAGATAGGCGACGGCCTGCTTCATCACGCGGGCGCTCTTCACCACCTGCGGCAGGAACATCTTGCCCGCTCCGAACAGGTCGCCGACCACGTTCATGCCGGCCATCAGCGGGCCTTCGATGACATCAAGCGGCTTCGGCAGCTTCTGGCGTGCCTCCTCCGTGTCGGCCTCGATGAAGTCGGTGATGCCGTGCACGAGCGAATGCGTGAGGCGCGCTTCCACATCAGCCTCACGCCACGACAGATCCTTCTCCTTGCCCTTCGCGCCGCTGCCGTCGCCCTTGAAACGCGGCGCCGCTTCGAGCAGCCGGTCGGTCGCGTCGTCGCGGCGATTGAGGATCACGTCCTCGGCAAGCTCTCGCAGCTCGGCCGGGATGTCGTCGTAAAGCGCCAGCTGCCCCGCGTTGACGATGCCCATGTCCATGCCGGCCTGAATGGCGTGATAGAGAAACACCGAGTGCATGGCCTCGCGCACCGGCTCATTGCCACGGAACGCGAACGAAAGGTTCGAAACGCCGCCCGAGATGTGCACGAGCGGCATCTTCTCCTTGATCTGCCGCGCCGCCTCGATGAAGGCGATGCCGTACCCATTGTGCTCCTCGATGCCCGTGGCCACCGCGAAGATGTTCGGGTCGAAAATGATGTCCTCGGGCGGGAAGCCGACCTTCTCGGTCAGAAGCTTGTAGGCGCGCTCGCAGATGTCGACCTTGCGCTCGATGGTGTCGGCCTGGCCCTGCTCGTCGAAAGCCATGACCACGACGGCGGCGCCGTAGCGCAGCACCTTCTTGGCGTGATCGAGGAATTGCTCCTCGCCTTCCTTCATCGAGATCGAGTTGACGATCGCCTTGCCTTGCACGCACTTGAGGCCTGCTTCGATGACGCTCCATTTGGAGCTGTCGATCATCACCGGCACGCGCGAGATGTCGGGCTCGGACGCGATGAGGTTCAGGAACGTCGACATCGCCTTCTCGGAATCGAGCAGACCCTCGTCCATGTTGATGTCGATGATCATCGCGCCGGCTTCGACCTGCTGGCGCGCCACCGAGAGCGCGGCCGCATAGTCGCCCGCCTCGATGAGCTTGCGGAATTTCGCCGAGCCCGTGACATTCGTCCGCTCGCCGACGTTGATGAAGGATTGCGCTGCGCTGCCTGTCGTCACGTGATGTTTCCCTTTTCGAGCACCGGCTTCTTGCTTCTCCTAACTGGGAAAGCAAGTGCGGCGTATGTAATTCCGCTTGTCGATTAGCCGTGCACGAACGGTTCGAGACCCGAGAGCCTCAGCTTGGGCGCAATCTCCGGTATGGCGCGCGGACCGGACTTCGCCACGTGCTCGGCGATGTGCTGGATGTGATCCGGCGTCGAACCGCAGCATCCGCCCACGATGTTGACGATCCCATCCTTGGCCCACGGCTCGATCGCGCACGCCATGTCGTCCGGCGTCTCGTCGTACTCGCCCATGGCATTCGGCAGGCCTGCATTCGGATAAGCCGAGATGCGCACGTCGGCGACATGCGCGAGCTCCGCCAGATACGGCCGCATCAGGTCGGCGCCCAGCGCGCAGTTGAGACCAATGGAAAACGGCTTGAGATGCTTCATCGAATACCAGAACGCTTCCGCCGTCTGGCCCGACAGCGTTCGGCCCGAAAGATCCGTGATCGTACCCGAGATCATGATCGGCAGCTCGATGCCTTTCTCCTCGAACACCTCGAGCGTCGCAGCGCCCGCGGCCTTGGCGTTGAGCGTGTCGAAGATCGTCTCGATCAAAATAATGTCCGATCCGCCTTCGATGAGGCCTCGGACCTGCTCCTTATAGGCTTCGAGCAGCTCGTCGAAGGAGACATTGCGGAAGCCCGGATTGTTCACGTCCGGCGAGATCGAAGCCGTGCGGTTGGTGGGCCCGACGGCGCCGGCGACGAAGCGCTGCTTGTCCGGCGTGAGCTTGTTGTATTTGTCCGCCGCAGCGCGCGCGAGCTTCGCCGCCTGCAGGTTGATCTCATACGACAGCTCCTCCATGCCGTAGTCGGCCATGGAGATGCGCTGCGCGTTGAACGTATTCGTCTCGATGATGTCGGCGCCCGCAGCGAGATACTGCTCGTGGATGCCCTGAATGATGGCGGGCTGCGTCAGCACCAGGAGGTCGTTGTTCCCCTTGATGTCGCGATGCCAGTCCTTGAACCGCTCGCCGCGGTATCCCGCCTCGTCGAGCTTGTGCCGCTGGATCATGGTGCCCATGGCGCCGTCGATGATGAGGATCCGCTCTTTCGCGGCCTTCTCCAGCGCCTTGCTGCTTTCGATCTTCTTCATGGTCTCTACTCGAATGAGGAAATGATTAGCTCGCTGCCCTTGCCTTGCGTTGCTCGAGTGCCGCTGCCTTCAGCGGACGAAGTCCGAGCAAATGGCAGATGGCATAGACGAGATCTGCCCGGTTCAGCGTGTAGAAGTGGAACGTCTTTACACCTTCATCGACGAGATCCATCACTTGTTCCGTGGCGATGGCGGCCGCGACCAGATGCGTGGTCGCCGGATCGTCGTCGAGTCCCTCGAAGCGTCTCGCGAGCCACGCCGGAACACTCGCTCCAGCCCTTACCGCGAATCCCGCAACCTGGCGGAAATTATGGATCGGAACGATGCCTGGCGTGATCGGAACCCAGATGCCGGCCGCCCGCGCCCGCTCGAGAAAGCGCAGGTAGATTGAATTGTCGAAACCGAACTGCGTGATGATCCGGTCCGCACCCGCATCCACCTTGGCCTTGAGATTGTCGATGTCGGCGGCGGATGTCGCGCTCTCGGGATGCTTCTCCGGATAACCCGCGACGGAAACCTCGAAGTTCGCGATCTTCTTGAGGCCGGATACCAGATCGGCGGCATTCACATACCCGCCCGGTGTCGGCGCGTACTTCGATCCCACCCCGCCGGCCGGATCGCCGCGCAGGGCGACGATATGGCGGACTCCCGCGTCCCAATACTCGCGCGCCACGGCATCGACTTCCTCACGCGTGGCATCGACGCAAGTCAGGTGCGCCGCGGGGCGAAGCGCCGTCTCGTTGATGATGCGCGACACGGTCGTATGCGTGCGCTCGCGCGTCGATCCGCCCGCGCCATAGGTCACCGACACGAACTCAGGGCAAAGCGGCGCCAGCCGGTTGATCGCAGTCCAGAGCGTCTCCTCCATCTTCTCGGACTTCGGAGGAAAGAATTCGAACGAGACCGCGATCTCGCCGGAGCCCAGCAGCCTGCTTTTTCTTTCGCCTGTTATTGTCGCTGTCATTGGCGCGTCCACTCGAGTTGACGGGATTGGGTGGTCATTTGCGGAGTAGCTTCATCAGCTCGTCCGGCGAGCCAGAGCGAGACAGTCAGCTGAGGACGGCCGTCGGTATGCTCGGGCTTCAGCTGTCGCGTTTGCAGCGCCTTGAGACCTGCGGCCTCGAGCCATTCCCGCACATGCTCGTCGGAAAAGCCGAGGCGCTCGTGAGCGTGCGTCTCACGCAGGCTTTCGAGGTCGTGCGGCGCGAAATCGACGATCAAGAGCCGCCCGCCAGGCGCCAGCACGCGCCCGGCTTCACGGATGGCGTGCCCCGGCTCGGAGAGATAGTGCAGCACCTGATGCATCACGACGGCATCTGCCGTCCCGGCGCCGAGCGCCAGGTTGTAGATATCGCCGTGCCTGACCTCGGCGTTCGCCAGCCCAGCCGTGTTGAGACGGCTGCGTGCATAGGCGAGCATCGACTGGTTGACGTCGAGACCGAGCCCACGCTCGAAATGCGAGCCGAACAATTCGAGCATCCGGCCCGTACCGGTGCCGAGGTCGACGAACAATCTGTAGCGCTGTTCTCCGAGCGCCTCGGTGATCGCGGCCTCGACCGCGTCCTCGGCCACATAAAGAGTGCGAATGCGATCCCAGTCAGCCGCATGCTCGCGAAAATACGTCTGAGCGGTCGACTCGCGATCCCGCTTCAGCGCTTCGGCCCGCTCGAAGTCCCGGCGCACCACGGCATCGCTCCGGTCGACCGAGTCCAGAAGCCGCCGCGCCAGCCTGCCACCCTCGGAGCGCTCCGAAACATGGAAGTAGACCCAGCTGCCCTCGCGGAAGCGCTCGATGAGGCCGGCCTCGGCGAGAAGCTTGAGATGACGGCTGATGCGCGGCTGGCTCTGCCCCAGAACCTGGGTCAGGTCCTTGACGTTCAGCTCGCCCGCCGCCAACAGCAGCAGGATGCGCAGACGCGTCGGCTCGGCCGCTGCCTTGAGGGCGGCTACGAGCTGTGATGTTTCGAGGGCGCCGGTCATGAATCCATCCTTGCCCGCAATACATATAAAGATATCTTTATGTGTCAAGGGCGTTGGAAGCCTCTTCCAGGCCACACTTCGCCGAAATTTCGTCGCGGACGCCGACTAGCTTGGCTTCTAGAACTGCCCACTGAACGTATGCCAGATATGTGCAGGCGAGCGTTTTCGCAGCGTCTGCGCGCTGTTGAGGTCCTCATCGAGGACCTTTGACTGAGAAAGTTGCGCATGCTGAAAGTACCGGCGTGAGGCCGCCGTTTTACCATTCGTAAAGTCTGCGCCCAGTAGATCGTGAGGCGGGGGAACAAGGGTTAATGGCGATGCAATTGGATCGACTATTTCGTGTCCACTCGGGACTGGGGCTGCGTGCGCTGCTGATCGCGGCGATCACGGTAATCATGTCGTCCGTTCCGGCTTTCGCCGAGACGCCCGCCCAGTTCATGCAGCGCGTCGCAAACGACCTGCTCGCCGCATCGCGCACCGGTTCCGAAGCTGATTTCGCTACGGCGATCCGCAGCCACGCGGATGTGCCGACCATTGGCCTTGCCGCGCTCGGCTCCTATGCCCAGGTGCTGCCGAAGACCGATCGCCCCGCTTACTACAACGGCATGATCACCTTCATTTCGCGATATGCCTCCAAGGAGTCGCCGAAGTATCCAGTCGCCAAGGCGATCATGGTCGGCCAGACGAAAGAGACCTCCGGCGGCGCTTACGTCGACAGCACCATCACGCTGAAGACCGGCGAGACCTATGACGTGCGCTGGCACATCGTGAAGCGCGGCTCGGCATACAAGGTTCGTGAGGCTGAGATCATCGGCTTCGAGATGACCTCGTTCCTCAACACGCTGTTCCAGAATTATATCTCGGAGAACGGCGGCAATCCTCGCACGCTGGTCATTGCGCTCAACCGTTAACGCAATCGGGCGAGCATTCCAGGCTTGTGCGCAAGGCGCACAAGACCCGTGCCGGGAACGTGCCTAGACCACGATCGCGTCAGATCCTATCAATCGGATGTGTGAATCGTGATCTAAGGTCTTAGACCACCGCCGCGCAGCCGGATCCCATGACGCCCTGAACTCAGGGTCTCGTGAAGCTCGCGCGAAAGCGGCGGCGCACGACCGGGACCGGAGACAGCATGCAAAAGACGGATACACCGCGTCCAATCCGGCTCAAGGATTATCGCCCTCCCGCCTACACGATCGAGCACGTGGATCTCGACGTGGCCCTCGATCCCGAACGCACCGTCGTGCGCTCTCGTCTCAAAGTGCGCCCGAACCCCGCGGCAACCAAGTCAGGCGGCCCCCTGCAGCTCGACGGCGAGATGCTCGAGCTCGGTGAAGTGCGCCTCGACCGCAAGCTGCTTGGCCCCAAGGACTACAAGGTCACGCCGACGCAACTCATCCTGTCGAAGCCGCCGGCGAAGCCGTTCACGCTCGACATCACCACGACCATCAACCCCGAGGCCAACAAGTCGCTGCAGGGTCTCTATCGCTCGCGCGGCGTCTACTGCACCCAGTGCGAGGCCGAAGGCTTCCGCCGCATCACCTATTTCCTCGACCGGCCCGACGTGCTCGCGACCTACACCTGCCGCATCGAGGCTGACGCGAAGAGCGTTCCCGTTCTCCTCGCCAACGGCAATCCCGTCGATCAGGGCAAGCTGGACGGCGGCCGGCACTTCGCCGTGTGGCACGACCCGCATCCCAAGCCTTGCTATCTCTTCGCTCTCGTCGGCGGCGATCTCGCGCACATTGCCTCGACGTTCAAGACGGCGTCGGGCACCAACGTCGGTCTCAAGATTTATATCGAGCACGGCAAGGAGGCGCGCGCCGCCTGGGCCATGGACTCCCTCAAGCGCTCCATGCGTTGGGACGAGCGCCGCTTCGGCCGCGAATACGATCTCGACGTGTTCAACATCGTAGCCGTGTCCGACTTCAACATGGGCGCGATGGAGAACAAAGGCCTCAATATCTTCAATGATCGCCTGATCCTGGCCTCGCCCGAGACCGCAACGGACTCGAACTTCGAATCCATCGAGAGCGTCGTCGCCCACGAGTACTTCCACAACTGGACCGGCAACCGCATCACCTGCCGCGACTGGTTCCAGCTCTGCCTGAAGGAAGGCTTGACCGTCTTCCGCGACCAGGAATTCTCCGCCGACGAGCGCTCCGCAACCGTGCAGCGCATCATCGACGTGCGCCAGCTCAAGGCCACGCAGTTCGCCGAGGATGCCGGCCCCCTCGCCCATCCCGTGCGCCCGGACACCTACATCGAGATCAACAACTTCTATACCGCGACGGTCTACGAGAAGGGCGCCGAGCTCGTGCGCATGATCGAGACCATCCTGGGCGCAGAGGACTTCCGCCGCGGCATGGATCTCTACTTCGAGCGCCACGACGGCGAAGCCGCGACCATCGAGGATTTCCTGAAGTGCTTCGAGGACGCCTCCGGCCGTGACCTCTCGCATTTCAAGCTCTGGTACCATCAGGCCGGCACGCCTGAGCTCGTCTGCGCGCTCTCCTACGACAAGAACAAGAAGGTGGCTGAGCTCAAGATCGAGCAGGTCAATCCGCCGACGCCCGGAGAAGCCAGGAAGAAGCCGCTGCACATCCCGGTCAAGCTGGCGCTCCTCGGAGCAAACGGCGACGAGATCGACCTTCACCCCACCACCGACGATAACGTCACCGACGGCGTCCTTCACGTCACCAAGCGCGCGCAGACCTTCCGCTTCACCGACGTTCCCTCGCCGCCCGTGCCGTCGGTCCTGCGCGGCTTCTCGGCCCCGGTGAACCTCACCATCGACCTCGCCGACCGCGATCTCGAATTTCTCATGGCGCACGATCGCGACGGCTTCAACCGCTGGCAGGCTGCCAACACCTACGCCACGCGCACGATGATCGACATCGTCAAGAGCCTGCGCAAAGGCGAGCGCGTCACGAAGGGTGTCCCGTTCGCCAAAGCCTTGGGAGCCGCGATCGCCGATCCGGAGCTGGAGGCTGCCTATCGCGCAGAGCTCCTTAAACTTCCGAGCCAGTCCGACATCGCCCGCGAGATCGCCCGCAACGTCGATCCGAGCCTCGTCTTCCGCGCTCATCGCCAGCTTCTGAAGCTCGTGGGCACGACCCTCGGCGATACGCTCGAGGACATCTACCGCGAAATGAAACCGCAGGGCGCTTTCTCTCCCGACGCCGAGAGCGCCGGCAGACGCGCGCTGCGCAATGCGACGCTCACACTCCTTGCCGCACGCGGCACGGCGGCTGACGAGACGCGCCTATCGGATCACTTCTTCAAAGCCAGCAACATGACCGACGAGGCTCATGCGCTGATGCTGATCGCAAGCCGCAACGCCCCCGATCGCGAGAAGGCGTTGAAGCGATTCCACGACCGCTGGCACGACGACCATCTCGTCATCGACATCTGGTTTGCGGCCCAGGCCATCTCACCGATGCGTCCCACGCTGTCGAAGATCAAAGCGCTCACGAAACATCCGCTCTTCGCTCTGACGGCGCCCAACAAAGTGCGCGCGCTCATCGGCAATTTCGCCATGCAGAACCCGGTGCAGTTCAATCGCCCCGACGGCGCCGGCTACGACTTCGTGATCCGCAACGTGCTCGCGATCGACAAGTTCAACCCCTCGATCGCTGCCCGGATGCTCGCCGCTTTCCGCAACTGGCATGCTCTCGAAGCAGGCCGCCGCGGGCTCGCCAAGCGCGCGTTGCAGGGCGTCGCGAAGAGCCCAGAGCTGTCTCGGGATGTATATGAGATCGTGTCGAAGATGCTCGATCAGTAACACCCTGAATCGTATTGATTGCTCTCATTTAATCTCCCTCGACAGGCCGCGCGCGAATCAGTGAACTAGCCCCATTGCGGCAGACGAGTGGCGCAGCACGGCCGCGGATTCACACACACTCCTGAGTGAGGAGATTGGGATGGTTGGCTCTACGTCCGCCTGTCCGCAGGATCGATATGCCCAGGGCTCTGCGCCTCGCTCTGCGGGGAGCACGTTCTGGCTCTTCGCTCAACCCGACCGCGCGCGGTGCTTCACCGTTGCCGCGGCACTTCAGATCGTTGCTGTTGCGATTGTCGTGGCTACGCCCGGCGGCTCGCACCAACTCATACCAATTCTTGCCGGCGTGGCTCTGACCATCGCTGGCCTTCGTCTCCCTCGGCTGGAGGCCGCCCCCCACCCTCAGGACTGCCCATCCGTGGCGGGGGCGGCCTCGATGAACGAGGCTATGGAAGCAAAGAGCGAGCCGGTATCCGACCTCACTCATGTTGCTTCAGCTCCCTGTGCCCTGCCCTTCATGGGCGAGCGCATACTTCTGCAGGCTGATCACCCTGGCATCACGCGCCTGTCCATGATCGCAAGTCGTCTGGGCCGCATGCCCGCCGCCCGCAGCCGCCCCTGGGGCGAGCTGATGGCCCGCGTCAGCCACGAGCTGCGCACTCCGCTCAACGCCGTCATCGGCTTCTCCGATGTCATGAACGCCGAGCTCTTCGGCCCCGTCGGCAATCCGCGCTATCGCGAATATGCCCGCCACATCCGCGACTGTGGACGCGAGCTCCTCAAATCAGCCGAGGATACGCTGGCCATGACATGCCTGCTCGATCAGCAGGCTCCATGCACCAGCACCATCCCTCTCGATCTCGGCGAGATCCTCCACGAAGCCTGGAACTTCTACGGCGATGAAGCCGAGAGCCGCGGCATCCGCCTCTCGACCGACATGCCCGCCACCCTCGAACTCATGGCCGAGCGCCGCCCCATGCGGCAAATCCTGATCAACCTCTTCTCGGAAGCGCTTCGCCGCTCTGCCGATGGCGGCGTCATCGGTCTCATGGCTCACACCGACGGCGATCTCGTGCAGCTCGAGGTTTTTGTCCGCGGCGGCCCCAAGCTCGATGACACCGGCACAGCATCGCTGGCCATCTGCCTCGCCCGCGCGCTGTTGGAGCTTCAGGGTGCGGCCCTTGTGGAAATCGACGATCCGGGCTCGACGTGGCGCGCTGTGACCGTGCTCCGCAAGGCGGCGCAAACTGACTTCTTCAACACTCCGGCCACGTTCGAGCAGCCGGTGCCTAGCCTCTGCTGAGGACAAGGAATAGCGACGCGCCGCTGGGCACTGCCCAGCAGCCAGCTATTTCAATCATTCTGATCTTCAGGGCTTCGACTTCTCGGCATCCGCCGTAGCATCGTCGTCCTTCGCATCCTTGCTGTTCTTGTCACGGATGCGGCTCGCATAGCGCGACTTGCGCTTCTCCCACCAGATGCCGAGCTGCTTGCGCTCGTCGGGAGTGAGCGAGTCGGACGTCTTGAGCACCACGCTCAGCGCCGTCTGCTTCATCTTGTTCTCGCTCTCGGCGAGACGGTCGAGTGCCTGTTGGAAGGCAGCCCGATCGAACGGCTCCGTCGTCAGCAGCCGTGCTGCGGCGATGCGGCTATCCTCGATCTCGATGTACATCGGCTGCAGCACATCGCGTTCCGCGCGGATCGTCTTCCGCACCGCCTTGCGCCGGTCGGCCGGGAGATCCTTGGCGAAGGACCAGAGACCATAGTCCTCGGTGTTGGAGCTTCCCCGCGGCGGGCCGCCATGCCATCCGCCGATCGCCGTGCCGACGACCGCGCCGATGACCAGGAGATTGACCGCAAACGATCCAATCAGGAGTTGCCGCAAGCGGCGCTCCCTGGGCGTCCTCGCCTGGTTCGCAGCTTCAGCCGTATCCGTCGTCAAAGCAGATCCTCCTCGGACGGCGGAACCGTGCCGCTATCGAGCGCCAGCTGACCGACCTCCACATCCGTCAAACCATCGTCGGTCGCGGAGGCGGTTACGAACGGCCCGACCGTCCGGTCGAGCATGCCGGAAAAGCCGGTGAGAGTGCCGAGCACCAGCGAAGCAGCCAGCACCGACGTCACCTGCCAGCTCACGCGTTTGAAGTAGCTCGGCTTCGGCGGCTGCGGGCGCTCCATCGCCCGCTTGAGAGCGGCGACCTGCCAGCGTGGCGTCACGTCGGGCGCATCGGCAAAGGCCGCCGCCGCGATCCGATCCACCAGCGCTGCCTTGTCCGTCTTGGGACGAGGAGCCAGATCGAGCAGGCGGTCGAATGCCTCCGCCTCGCTGAAGAGACGCTGCGCTTCCGCATTCCCGGTCAGAAGCCCCGCATACTCGAGCCGCTGCGGAGCGGGCCAACGCGTGCGGTCGCTGCCATAGCTGTCGAGCAGGTGCTCGAAGCCTTCCAGATCGCCCGGGTGAGATGTCTTGCCGTCAGTCATTGCCGTGCATCCACTTCGAGTTCAATCTGCTCCGCCCTCTAGCAGACTCTTCCATTCACTCTCCAATGCCGCCTTGAGGCTGCGGCGAGCCCTGGACAGAAGCGATTCCACCGCCTCGTCCGAAATTCCCATCACGTCTCCCACCTCGATCTGGCTCAAGCCCTCGTGATGAAAGAGCGTCAGCGCCAGACGTTGTCTCTCCGGCAGGGCCTTGAGGGCCACATCGACGCGCTTTGCCAGATCGTCTTCCATAAGTCCCGCCATCTGACGCGGCGGATCGGCGACCTCGGGGACTTCGTCCACGACAACCGTGCGCTTCGAGCCGCGGACCCGGTCGATGCATAAATTCGACGCCACGCGCCTGAGCCAGGGGCGCAATCCGTGCGAGCCAAGATCCAGGCTGTCGCCAGCCCGCCAAAGCCTGAGCAAAGTCTCCTGGGCCACGTCCTCGGCCTCGGCATCATCGCGAAGCATGCGGCGGGCAAGCGCCAGGATCGCTCCGACATGGCGATCCGCAAGGGCCCGGAAGGCATCACGGTCCTGACGTGCGACGCGCGCAAGCAGAATCCGGTCCTCGGCCGCATCCGGCCAAGGGCCACTCCGAACATTCGCCCCAGGCGTAGTCGACTTGGCTGACACCCTCGGCCTCAGCATTGCCTCCGACATGTTCTTTCTACTCTTTTCGACGATTGGCGCCACTGTTACGCGCTCGCAATGTCGTAGCGACCGACCTATGGCTGGAGAACGGGCACCGCCAGGATTTCCGTCGCACTCCGTTACGCGACCAGTTTGGCGAAGAGCTCCGCCACATCCTTAAGGGTCTGGCGAAGCTGGACTTCAAGGGTCGCGAAGTCCGGCGCATCACCCGCCCGGGCCAGAAGCTCCTTGAGCCCCTTGGAGGCCGTCTCGGGCTCGAAAGCCTCGGTAAGGCAGAGCCTTAGGATCTGCGTCAGGTTGTGAACGAGCCGCGTCGCCGCGATGAGCGTGGCAGCATCTCCCTCTAAAATGAGACCCGCCGCCGCCAGCTTCTGGAATGCTGCGAGAGTGTTCTGATCGAGCACTTCGGGGTGAGCGGCAGCATGCACGAGTTGCAAATACTGGGCGATGAACTCGAGATCAACGAGCCCGCCGCGCACCTGCTTCAGGTCCCAGATATTGTCCGTACCCTTCTCAGCCGCGATGCGCTGGCGCATGTCGAGAACGTCGGCCGCGATCTTGGCCCGGTCCCGCGTGCGCACGAGCGTCTCGCGAATGGCGGCCTCCACCTTGTCCTGCATCTCGCGCGGCCCGGTCAGTACGCGGGCCCGCGTGAGCGCCAGATGCTCCCATGTCCAGGCTTCCGTCGTCTGGTACTCGATGAAGGTCGAGAACTGCGCGGCGACCGGCCCCTTCTGCCCGGATGGGCGCAGGCGCATGTCGACCTCGTACAGCGTCCCTTCCGCCGTTGGAGCGCTCAAGACCGTGATAAGGCGTTGTGTGTAGCGAGCATAATATTGCGACGGCGCCAGCGGCTTGGCTCCGTCCGATTGCTCACTCTTGGGATCGAAATCGTAGACCACGATGAGATCGAGGTCGGACGATGCCGTCATTTCGCGGCCGCCAAGCTTACCCATGGCCACCACCACGGCGCCGCCCCCGGCAACATGCCCGTTGGCTTTCGACAGCTCGGCCTCGACGACACCCGTCAGTTTCAGGATCAGCCGCTCGGCAAGCAGCGCATAAGCAGCACCCGCCTGATTGGCGTTGATGGCGCCCGACAGCACTTTGACGCCGATGAGAAACGCCTGCTCGCTGCCGACGATACGCGTCCGGTCGAGAATTTCCTGGGCGTCCTGCGAGCCCGCGATCTCCGCGTCGATGAGCGCATCGATCTGCGCTGCACGCGGCAAGGCTCCAAACATCGTCGGATCGATGACCGCATCGAGCAGCCGCCGCCGCCGCGAGAGGATGCGCGCCAGCCGCGGCGCCGTCCCCATCATGTCGGCGAGGAGACGCATGAGCGCGGGATTGGCCTTGAGCAGCGAGAAAAGCTGAATGCCGCCCGGCAGCGTCGCCAGAAACGTATCGAAGCTCGCCGCGGCGCGATCCGGATCCGCGGTCTCTGCCAGCGCCTGAACCAGCAGCGGCTGCACCTCTGTCAGAAGCTCGCGCGCCCTGGGTGACCTCACCGCCGGATAGCGCCCGTGATGCCAGGCGCGGATCATGGCCAGAAGATCGCCGGGCCGGGTGAAGCCCATGGCCTTCAACGCTTCCACCGTGCCGGGATCGTCCTTCTCGCCGGCGAACACCATGTTGGCACCCGCCGTCGTTAGCTCAGGCATGCCCTCGAAAAGGCGCGCGTAGTGTCCCTGAACCCGCGCCAGCTCGGGCAGAAGCGCCTTGGAGAATTCCTCGGTACCGTCATATCCCGAGAGGTAGCCCACGCGCTCGATGTCGCTGGGATCCTCCGGAATTTCGTGCGTCTGCTCGTCCGCCACCATCTGCAGTCGGTGCTCGATGCGGCGCAGATAGACGTAGGATTCGGCCAGCGCCGTAGCGACGGCAGGCTTGATCCATCCGCTTTCGGTCAGGGCGTTGAGCGCGTCGAGCGTACGCCTCACGCGCAAATGCTTCTGCCGCCCGCCGGCAATGAGCTGCTGCGTCTGCACGAAGAACTCGATCTCTCGAATGCCGCCCGGCCCGAGCTTGATGTTGTGCCCAGGCAGCGCGATGCCACCGAAGCCGCGGAAGGCGTGGATCTGCCGCTTCATGGCATGGATGTCGGCGATAGCGGCGAAGTCGAGGTTTCGCCGCCAGATGAAAGGCGCGATGTCCGCCAGGAAAAGCTCGCCCGCCTCGATATCGCCCGCGACCGCGCGCGCCTTGATGAGCGCCGCCCGTTCCCAGTTCTGTCCGAAGCTCTCGTAGTAGATGGCCGCAGCTTCCGTCGAGAGCGCGATCTGGGTCGCGCCCGCATCGGGCCGGAGCCGCAAGTCGGTGCGGAACACGTACCCGTCCGCTGTCCGCTCATCCATGAGCTGGACCAATTCGCGCGTGATGCGCACGAAGAACGGTTGCGGCTCGAGCCCGGCCTTGAGCCTCAACCGCTCGAGATCGAAGAACACGATGATATCGATGTCGCTCGAGTAGTTGAGCTCATGCGCCCCGTACTTGCCGACACCGAGCACAAAATAGCCCGAGTCATAGACGGGATTGTCGCGATCGGCGGGAAGCCAGTCACCTTTCTCCGCCGCCTGCCGGAAAAGATAATCGAGTGCTGCGCCCAAGGTCGCATCCGCCGCTTCCGACAGCGCCTGGGTCACCTGCATCACCGGCCAGATGCCCGCAAGATCCGCGAGCGCCGTGATCAGCGCCATTTCCGACTTGTAGACCCGCAGCGCCTTCATGACGTCGTTCTTGGCGGCAGCACTCCGCACCGCCGCGACCATCACCCGCCTGATCTCCTCGGCGCGTGCCTCCGGCGACGCGAGCAGTATGGTCTGCAACCGCTTGGGATCGCGTTCGATCAGAGACTTGAGATAGGGCGAGCTTTTGAGAACGCCGGCCAGGAAAAGCGCGACTTTCTCATCTCTCAGGAGCTGAGCCAGCCCGGCAAGCGCACCACCACTTGCAGCGGCCGTCGTCAGCGTTTCGAGAAGAGGCGCCACCTCCGTCCCAGGCGGCAGGCGAGGCGCCTCGCGCATGCGTTCGACAAAGGTTCCACCCGCGTGTGCGCTGTCCGCCATGAACCGTCTAGCCTCCCCGTTTGTCCGGACACTTGACGGTCCGTTGCGCGTTGAATCGGTCCGCGCTTGGGAGGCAGTCTAATGCGCGTGGCGCCGGAGCGGTATCGTCAGTGCGACACGCAGGCCCGGCTCATTGTCCTCGAGCCGGATCGAGCCGCCGTGCAACCGCGCCACGGCCGCGACCAGGCTGAGGCCCAGCCCCGTACCGGGCTCGCTTCGGCTGGCCTCGAGCCGGACGAAGCGGCGCAGCGCCCGCTCGCGGTCCTTCTCGGCAATCCCGGGCCCGTGATCCGCGACGCTGATCTCGACACTCTCGCCGTTCGCCCTCGCCTTGACCGCGATGGTCTTGAGCTCGGGCTTCTGCTCCGTGCGGCTCGCATACTTGATGGCGTTGTCTACGAGGTTGGCCACAGCCTGACCGACGAGATGACGGTTGGCGTCCACGGCGATGTCGTGGCCCACCTCGATGCTGAGATCGAGCCCCGCCTCCTCAGCCACCGGCTCGTAGAGCTCGGCCACGTCGCCCACGAGCTTGCAGAGGTCGAAGCTCTCGGCACTGTCGTCCACCACGCCTGCTTCGAGGCGCGCGATGAGCAATAGCGCGTTGAAGGTCTTGATGAGGTCGTCGGCCTTCTCGATCGTGCCCTCGAGGCCTTCACGGTAGGCTTCCGATCCCCGCGGATCGCGCAGCGCCGCCTCGGCCCGGTTTCTGAGCCGGTTGAGCGGCGTCTTCAAATCGTGAGCGATGTTGTCGGAGACCTCGCGCAGGCCGCTCATGAGTTGCTCGATACGGTCGAGCATGGCGTTGAGGCTCACGGCCAGCTCGTCGAGCTCGTCGTCCGATCCCCGTACCGGAACGCGCCGCGAAAGATCACCCGCCATGATGGAGCGGCTCGTGGCGTTGATCGTCTCGATGCGTCGCAGGACCGACCGGCCCGCCAGCAGGCCGACAGCCAGTGCGGAAAGCGAGATCAGTCCGAACGCCCAAAGGAACGTCCGCTTGATGCGCGCCGCGTAGCTGCGCTGATCCTCGATGTCGCGTCCGATCACGAGACGCGCGCCCTTGCCGACGTCGACTGGAATGGCGACGCCGAGACGGGAGCGCCGTCCCTTACCCTCGCCTTCGTAGCGAAATACACCGCCCTGCGTGCTGTCCACCAGCTCCGGCGGCATGCGATTGAGATTGCCGGCGATCTTATCGCCGTCTGGCAATCCCAGGAAATAGAGCTGCGGCCCTTCCGGCCGGCTGCGGGCTTTCACCTTCTCGGCAAGATCGGCCAAATCCCCGGCAGCGCTATCCCGCGTAAGCTCCGCCACCTCGGCGCGAAGGCCCGAGATCACCTGCTCCGTCAAGAGCTCGTTAGTCTGCCAGAACAGCGCGCCGATGATGAGAGTCGCGATCAGCAAGAAGCCGGCCGCGCTCGCCGCAGCGAGGCGAAACGCCGTCGTCGCCATCGTCCGCGATAGGGGGTTAGGCAGCGCCGTCACGGACCATGTATCCTGCGCCCCTGATTGTATGCAGAAGGGGCTTGTCGAAGCCCTTGTCGATCTTAGACCTGAGCCGGGACACGTGCACGTCGATGACGTTGGTCTGCGGGTCGAAATGATAGTCCCACACGTTCTCGAGCAGCATGGTGCGTGTCACCACCTGCCCGGCGTGCTTCATCAGATATTCGAGCAGCCGGTATTCGCGCGGCTGCAGCGTGATCGGCTCGCCCGAGCGCGTCACGCGGTGCGATAGCCGGTCGAGAACGAGATCGCCGACCGCGTAGCGCGTCTCCTGCTCCTCGGGCACCGCGCGCCGCGCCAGGGCCTCGATACGTGCCAGGAATTCGGAATAGGCATAGGGCTTGGTGAGATAGTCGTCGCCCCCGGCCCGCAGTCCCTTGACCCGGTCGTCCACGTCGCCCAGCGCCGACAGAATGAGAACGGGTGTGCGGCTGCCGTGATTGCGCAGCTCCTTCACCACCGTGAGCCCGTCGAGCCGCGGCAGCATGCGGTCGACGACCAGAATGTCGTAGCCGCCGTCCTTGGCCATGACGAGGCCCGTCTCGCCATCACCGGCGAGATCCGCGGAATGCCCGCTTTCCTTGAGCGACTTTTGCAGGAACTGCGCCGTCTCTCGGTCGTCTTCGATAACCAAAACGCGCATGGGCTGGCATTCCTCCCGAGTTCGAAGCGACCTCTCTACTCCGCACTCGTATCACCTGAGATACATCGGGGCGGCCCACCCCCTCAAGGGTTGAGCCGCCCCGACATGCATTGCTTGTTAACGCTTAGCTCTTCTTAAGCTGGATCGGGACGATACGCTTCTGATCCTGCGATTTGATGTGCAGCATAACTGCCGTACGTCCGAGCTCCTTGGCCTTCTTGACGCCTTCGATCACGTCATTGAGCCCGGAAACCTGCTCGCCGCTGACCTCGAGGATCACGTCACCGGCCTTGATGCCCTTCTCGGCGGCATCAGAGTCGGGATCGACTTCCGTAACCGCCACGCCGCCTTCCTTGTTGCCACGGTTGGGGGCAAGCGTCAGGCCGAGCTGCTCGAGCGCGGTGCTGTCGGGCGTCTCGCCGGACTTGTTATTGTCCTGCTCGAGCTTGGCGATCTCCTCAGAGGAACCCGGGAACTTGCCGAGCTTGACCTTGATGGTTTCCTCGTTGTTGTTCCGCCAGACTTTGACATCGACCGTGGTGTCGGGCGAGAAGTCGGCGATCTTGCGTGCAAGATCACGGCTATCGGCGATCTTCTCGGCGTTGACCTGGATGATCGCGTCCTGAACCTTGAGACCCGAGCCTGAGGCTGGACCGTTCGGCGTCACTTCGCTGACGAGCGCACCCTTGGCTTCCTTGAGGCCGAGCGCGGCCGCCGTATCGTCGTCGACGTTCTGGATCTTGACGCCGAGCCAGCCGCGGCTGACCGTGCCGCTCTTCTTGAGCTGCTCGATCACATCCGTAGCCGTGCGTGCGGGCACTGCGAAGGCGATGCCGACGTTGCCGCCCGACGGGCTGAAGATCGCCGTGTTGACGCCGATCACTTCGCCGTTGAGGTTGAACGTCGGACCACCAGAGTTGCCCTTGTTCACGGCTGCGTCGATCTGGATGAAGTCATAGGGACCAGAGCCGATATCGCGGCCGAGGGCCGAGATGATGCCAGCCGTCACCGTGCCGCCGAGACCGAACGGATTGCCGACAGCAAGCGCCCAGTCACCGACGCGGCCTGGCTTGTCTGCGAACTTCACCGCATGGAACTGCTTGTGCGTCGCCGAGGGCTTGATCTTGAGCAGCGCCACGTCCGTGCGCGGATCGGTGCCGATGAGCTCCGCGTCGAGCTTCTCCTGATCGTCGAAGCTGACCTGGATCTTCGTCGCGCCGTCGATGACGTGGTTGTTGGTGACCACGTAGCCGTCAGGCGAGATGATGAAGCCCGAGCCCTGAGCCTGCGTCGGCTGCTGCCGCTGCGGCATGTTCTTGAACTCTTTCGGCAGGTTCTTGAAGAACTCGTAGAACGGGCTGTCCTCGGGAACATCCGGGAAGCCTTCCGGCATCTTGTTGTTGCCGCCCTTGGAGGCGACCTTGCCGCCACCTGCCACGACCGAGATGCTGACCACCGACGGCTTCACCTTTTCGATGACGTCGGCGAATGAGAGCGGCGCGCGGCCGAACGGCGTCTCGACTGTCTGAGCCGCGTCTTGAGCGAACACCTTGACGTTGTCGCCAGCGAGACCGAGTGCCAGCACGCCCGCTCCGGCAAGAGCTGCGGTGATGCCGAGTACGGGACGCCGGAGTGGCCCGGGATTTGCTGAACCCTGACCGTTACGGGACGATTGCATTGGAGGAGCCTCCGCCTTGAGTGATGATTTATGGAGCAAATCCGTAGCCCCCTCGGCCTTACGGCTGCCTTTCGGTCACGTTAAGACTTGGTAATGAACGACGAATGCTGAGGGCCGCGAGCTTTCCATGCGGAATTCCAAGGTAAATCAAGGTCGAAAAACCTGGGTACAAGCCGGTATTTCCGCGTTTGTAGCCGCTGTCGCGTTGCTGATGCCGACTGTCTCGGCACGGGCCATCGACCTTCCCAAATCGGGATTGGAAAATGCGGTTCCGGGAAGCCCGTACGTTTCCCGCGTCGCCGTATTCGGTAAGGACGATCGCACGCCTCTGCCCGCCCGCCTCAAGAGCCTCGAGGGCTCGATCGGCCTCCTTTACGATCAAAGCTCCCGCACGGTCTGCTCGGCGTTCTGCGTCGGCGACGACATCGTCGCGACGGCAGGCCATTGCCTTTACGGCACCGATCACGAGCACACGCCCAAGCTCGCGAGCTTCACCTTCCGCCTGCCCGCGAAGAAAGGCGACGTTCCGACACCCATCGCCGGAATACGCAACGAAGGCGTGGGCCAGTATGTGGCGTCCGGATCGATCGAGCTCTCCACGCGCCCGCCTATCGATGCCTCCCACGACTGGGCACTGGTCCGCATCTCTCGTCCCTCATGCCGTGGCAACACCTTACCGCTGAGCCGCGCCTCTCCGGAGAGGACAATCAAGCTCGCCGCCAAGAAGCGCATCTATCAGGCCGGCTTCCACCGCGACTTCGGCAATTGGGCTCTCGCATATGGCGCACCCTGCTCCATGCGCAATTCGTTCGATATCGCCGACAAGGAGACGATCTCGAAGGACTTCGCTGGCACCCGCGATATTCTCTTCCACACCTGTGATACCGGCGGCGCCTCGTCTGGCTCACCGTTGCTCGTCGATGGCGAGAACGGTCCGGAGGTCGTCGGCATCAATGTCGGAACCTACATCCAGTCCCAGGTGCTGCTGCAGGACGGCAAGGTGGTGCATCGCTACAAGGCGACCGATGTCGCCAACACCGGCGTTGCCGCTGATGCCATCCGCGAAAAGCTCGAAGCCTTCGAGCGCGCCGACATCCTTGCGACGCGCGCAGACTTGCGCCGGCTGCAGATTCGCCTGGCTCAGTTCGGGCACTATTCCGGTCCGCGCGACGGCGCTTATGGCCCTCGCCTCCGCGCAGCGATCGAGAGCTTCGAGCGCGCTGTGCAAGAGCCGGAGACTGGGCTCGCCACGGCCGAGCTTCTGAGCCGGCTGACCGAGATCGCCGCCCGCGACTCCGGCAAGAAGCCTGCGCATGCGGGTTCTGGAATTGAATCCGGCAGCCTTGGCTCGCACCAGGTCACGCGCGGCAAGGCCCCTTAGCGGCTAGGATTGATCCTTCATCGCCGCGTCGAGCTTGGCGCGCTCTTCTGCAGAGAGAGAGGCGGAAGGCAGCTCGACGCCAACGTCGCTGCGGTTCCGCGTCGTGTTGCGCCAGATCACGACCATCGCCGCCACAAGCAGAAGGAACGGCGTCGCCCAGAGCAGCGCTGTGTGCCACGTGAGCGGCGGCTTCAGAAGCACGAAATCGCCGTAGCGGGCCACGATGAAGTCGGTGACCTGGGCGTCGCTGTCACCGGCCTTGATGCGCTCGCGCACGAGCAGGCGCAGGTCGCGCGCCAGCGGTGCGTCCGAGTCGTCGATCGACTGGTTCTGGCAAACGAGACACCTGAGCCCGTGCGAGATCTGCCGGGCCCGCGCCTCTTGCTTCGGATCACTCATGAGCTCGTCGGGCATCACTGCCACGGCGGGCCCGACGCTGCCGACGAGAACCAGAGCCAGCACGAAAGCACGGAAAATCTGTAAGCCTGTCACGTCTCGCATCGCGCTCACTCGGCCGGAACCGCGTTTGGAGGCGCGCGCCGCGCCCGCGTCGGAGCGCCGACCCGAAGCCTGCGATCCGAGATCGAGACGCCGCCACCGAAGAACATGAACAGCGTGCCAATCCAGATGAAGCGCACGAAGGGATGGAAATAGAGCCGCATCGCATAGCCGCCGTTGGCTTGCTGGTCACCCAGCACGACGTAGAGATCGCCGCGCCACGAGTTGTGGATGCCGGCTTCGGTCGTCGGCTGCGGCGGCGCGTCGTAGATCCGCTTCTCAGGTTGGAGCCGCGTGACGCTCGATCCACCGCGCGTCACATCGAACACGCCGGTAAGCTCCGTGTAGTTGGGGCCTTTGCCCGGCGTCGCACCGCGGAAATTGAGCTCGTATCCCGCGATTTCGACCTTCTCGCCGGGCTTCATCACCAGGATGCGCTCGCTCTGATAGGCGCTGGTTGCGATGACGCCAACGACCGTGAGACCCATGCCGAAGTGCGCCAACATGGTGCCATAGGCGGAGCGCGGCAGATTACGCGCGCGGCGGAAGGCTTCGGAGAACGGCACCTGGCCGAACTTGGAGCGCCACGTGATCTCCGAGATCGCGCCAGCCATGACCCAGACACCAAGAGCGATGCCGAAGGGCGCGAGCCACGGGCCACGGTGAGCCACGGCAAAGCCGATGGCGATGGCCACGAGAGCCGCAACCGCCGCGAACGCCAGCCGCTGGGCCGCGGCGTAGAGATCCCCGCGCTTCCAGGCCAGGAACGGCCCAAACGGCAGCGCCAACAGCAACGGAATCATCAACGGCCCGAAGGTCATGTTGAAGAAAGGTGCGCCAACCGAGATCTTTTCCCCGGTGATGGATTCGAGCGCCAGCGGATAGAGCGTACCGACCAGCACCGTGGCGCAAGCCGTCGTCAGCAGCACGTTGTTGAGCACGAGGCCGCCCTCGCGCGAAATGGGCGCAAAGATGCCGCCCTGCTTCAGGTCACGCGCGCGGTAGGCAAAGAGCGTCAGTCCGCCGCCGGTGAAGAACAGCATGATGGCGAGCACGAACACGCCACGCCCAGGATCCACCGCGAACGCATGCACCGACGACAGCACGCCCGAGCGCACCAGGAAGGTTCCCATTAGCGAAAGCGAGAACGTCAGGATCGCGAGCAGGATGGTCCAGACTTTCAGCGCCTCGCGCTTCTCCATCACGAGAGCCGAGTGCAGCAGAGCCGTGCCCGCGAGCCACGGCATGAACGAAGCGTTCTCGACCGGATCCCAGAACCACCAGCCGCCCCAGCCGAGCTCGTAGTAGGCCCACCACGAGCCCATCGCGATGCCGATGGTCAGGCACATCCAGGCGGCGAGCGTCCACGGACGAACCCAGCGCGCCCAGGCCGCGTCCGTGCGTCCTTCGATGAGAGAGGCGATGGCGAACGAGAACGCCATCGAGAAGCCGACGTAGCCGCAATAGAGGAACGGCGGATGGAAGGCGAGCGCCGGATCCTGCAGGATCGGGTTCAAGCCGCGGCCGTCCATCGGCGCGGGGTCGAGGCGCTCGAACGGGTTCGACGTCAGGAGAATGAACAAGAGGAACGCCAGAGCAATCGACGCCTGCACCGACAGCACGTTGGCCTTGAGCGTCGCCGGCAGGTTGTTGCCGAACAGGGCGACCGACGCCCCGAACAGCGCCAGGATCAACACCCAGAGCAGCATCGAGCCTTCGTGGTTACCCCACACGCCCGAGATGCGATAAAGCAGCGGCTTGGTCGAATGCGAGTTCGCGGCCACGTTGGCGACGGAGAAATCCGAAACCACGTACGCATGCATCAGCGCCAGAAACGCGATTAGCAGAAGCAGGAACTGGCTCACGGCCGCGGGCTCCGCGAATGCCATCAGGCGCGGATCACGCTCGCGCGCGCCCCAAGCCGGCACGATCGTCTGCACCGCGGCAATTGTAACCGCGAGGATGAGCGCAAAGTGCCCGAGTTCTGTAATCACGTGGCGCCGCCTTCCTGCTGCCTGCCGCCCAACTAATTGCTCACGCCCGTTTCGTGGTCGTGCGTCGCGCCCTCACCGAGCTTGACGCCCTTCTCCTGGAGCGCCTTCGCCACCTCGGGTGGCATGTAGGTCTCGTCGTGCTTGGCCAGAACCGTATCGGCGACGAAGGTGCCATCCGCGTTGAGCTGGCCTTCCGTCACTACGCCCTGCCCTTCGCGAAAGAGATCGGGCAGCACACCCTCGTAGGTGACCGGCACCGTATTCAACGTATCCGTCACCGCGAATTCCACGTGCGTGCCCTCGCCGCGCTTGACTGAGCCCTTGCTCACGAGCCCGCCGAGACGGAAGCGTGTTTCCTTCTGGATCTTGCTCTCCGCCACATCGCTTGGCGTATGGAAGAACACAATAGACTGGCGGAACGCGAACATCATGAGGACGGCCGCCAGCGACAGCACGACGACGCCGAGACCGATCAGAACTCCCCTGCGCTGCTTGCGTGTCATGCCTGCTTGTCGCCTTCCTGCACCGATGTCATGAGCCTATGCCGAGGCCCTTCGCGGCCTCGTTCAGCTCGCCGAGAGATTTCTGATCGTCGGCGAAATTCTGCCGCGCCGAGGTAAGGGCCGCAACCGCGTCGTTCTCGCGCCCGAGCACCTTGTAGGCGCGCAACAGCCTGATCCAGCCGTCGAGATCCTTCCCATCCGTCTTGAGCCGATCCGCCAATCCAGCGACCATGCGCTCGATGAACTTCTCGCGGTCGGCCGGCGACATGTCCTGCACGGCGGCCGCATTCGGCGGCGCCTCGGGAGCGGGGGCCTGCGGAGGAGCCGCCGACGGAGACGGCAAAGGCGTCTTGTCGTTGCTGGCGATCTTCTTCTCGATAACGTCGATGCGCTCGGTCACGGCTTGCCGCCATGGCGCGTCCTTGGGCGAGGTATCGAGCATTTCGCGATAGGCCTTGAGGGCACCGCTGAAGTTGCCGTCCTGCTCCATGGCGAGCACGAGCCAGATGCGCGGCTCGATGCGGCCGGGCTCGAGCTGCAGGATGCGCTCGGATGCGCCGCGCACGGCGTCCGTCACCACGCCGTTGTTGACCATGAGGGTTGCTTCGCCGAATCCGACGAGCCGCTTCGGCGTCTCGCCAAGAAGCCGCGCCGCCTCCCCATAAGCGTGAGCCGCATCGCCGTAACGTCCAAGACGAAGATAGACGGGCGCGATGACATCCCAGCCCTGCCCGTCGTCGGGCACAGCCCTCAGGCGCTCTTCGATGCGGCCGATGACCTCCATGATCGGAGCCTGCTCGATAGGCGCCGATTGGCGTGCGAGGTACGGCAGGCCACCTAGATTGGGCGAGCCGGCGGCGACATAGAGAGTAACGGCCAATACCGGCACTAAGCCGCCGATCACATAGACGAGTCCGCGCGCCGCGCCGCTGCCTTGCGCAAGCGAGCTTGCAGCAACCGCCCCCTCGCCCGCGTCTCCTTCTTCGGCACGCTTGATCAGGCGACGCGCGATCTCGGTGCGCGCGCTTTCGAATTCGTCGGAGGTCAAGAGCCCGCGCTCGCGCTCGGCCTCGATTTCCTGCAGCTGATCACGGTAGACGGCAAGGTCGGCGCCCGCAGGACCGACGGACTCGTCGGCATCGACCCGCAACGGGCGAAGAAGGTAGGCCACGACGGCCGCCGTCATCACAGCAAAGCTAATCCAGAGAACCATATCCACCTGCGGCCCATTTTCCCTGGTTGGAATAGGGACGAGGGGCCGCACTGACAAGCCCTTAGATCAAGAGCGTTGTCGCGGACTCAAGCCCAGGCGCAAGTCCTGGCCCCTCCCGAGCGGGCAGAGCTAGACAGTTAATGCGGAGGGACTGAGGCCGGCTTCGCCGGCTCTCGATTTTTGCTGTCGCGCTGCGAGGTGATCCGCGGAATTAGCCGACGTTCGAAGTCGGACTTAACCTACTTTCGACCCCTGTCGGCTTAGCCGACGTTCGACCCCGTCGGCCTAGCCGACATTCGACCAGGTGCCGTCGGGATTGCGGCAAGCCGTGCCGCGCATCGATTGCGGACGGCCATCGACATAGATCTTGTGAGTGTAGTCGCGGCAATCCACCGTGCCGCGCTTGTACGGCCGGCTCGGCACAACTTCGCCGTAGCGGCCGTTGTCCGGATTACGCCACTGGCGCGAAACGCCCGACTGGCCACGCTCGAGCGCTTCGAACTCGGCTTCCTGCGCCAGCCTGCGATCCTGCTGATCCATGGAGCGGCCGATCTCGCTGCCGACGATACCGCCGACAACCGCACCGATGGCGGTCGCTGCGACCTTACCGGTGCCGCCGCCGACCTGATTACCGAGGATGCCGCCCGCGACCGCGCCGACGACCAAGCCCGTATCAGCCTTGTTGGGGCCTTCCGGACCGCAACCGACCAGACCTGTCGTGACGACAAGGAGAGCGAAGCCGCGCAGTTTGCGCATGAGGTACCCCGTTAAATCTTTTTAATTGAGCGCTCCCACCCCTGGGCGCGAGGTATGCTCGTCTTCAAGCACATCCTCGACGTCGTTTCTACCCGGATTCCGGCGAAAGTTCGGCGCTAATCCCCAATTTACGGGCGATATGGGGCCTAAAGTGCACGCTATTTTGGGGGACAGCACTTTCGCAAAGACGCCGAGGAGAAACGGTGTCCACGATAACCTGCCATTATGACGGTCTAAGCGGCCGGCAGGTCGAGGCGAGCGGAAAGCCCACCCTGATCGGACGCCGCGAGCTCCAGCGTCCCACGATAGGTCTGAACGAGGTCCATGACGATCGAGAGGCCGAGGCCTGAGCCTGGCTTGCTCTCGTCGAGCCGCACCCCCCGCCGACCAATGCGCGCGCGTTGAACCTCGGACAACCCCGGACCGTCGTCATCGACGCTGATCAGAAGCCGGCCACCAGCGTTTCTGCCGGTCTGCACCTTATGAATGACCGTCAGCGTCACCGAGCGCTTGGCCCACTTGCAGGCATTGTCGCAGAGGTTCCCGAGCATCTCCTCGAGATCCTGCCGCTCGCCACCGAAGCGGGCATCCTCGTCGCAATGGACCGTAATGTGGATGTCGCGATCGCGATGAATGCGCTCGAGGGCACGCACCAGGGGCTCGACGACTGAATTCACCTGCGTCACGCGTCCGATGACGCCGACGCGCCCCGCGACGCGCGCGCGGTCCAGATAGTGAGCCACCTGGTCGCGCATGATCGCCGCCTGTTCAGCGACCTTGTCGCCGAGCGGCCCCTTGTCCTCGCGGGCCTCGTTGGTGATAACGGCGAGCGGCGTCTTTAACGCATGCGCCAAATTCCCGACCTGCGTTCGCGCTCGCTCGATGATGTCCTGTCCAGCCCCGATGAGCGCGTTGATCTCGACCTGCAGCGGCTCGATCTCGGCCGGCAGCTCGCCTTCGAGCTTGGACGCGCGGCCCGAGCGAACGTCGGCAAGCCCCTGCTCGATCCGGCGCAGCGGCAAGAGGCCGAAGCGCACCTGGAAAAGGGTTGCGGTCACGAGACCGACGCCTGCCAGCGTCAGCGCGATGGAGAGGCGTGTGAGAAAATTGGCGACCCGGCTTTCGAGCCAGTCGATCGGACCCGCGACGATGACGGAGTAGCGCGGCCCCGTTTCCACATGATCCGGCGTGTCGATCACCTCGACCATGCGGATCGGCTCACCGACCGGACCGACGGAATTCATCCATCTGGCCCCGTTGACGTCGGGCTTCACTTTGTCCTCGATGGGAGACGCGAGGCTCGCGGTCGCGAGCGACGGCGAGACGAGGCGGGCCGCATTCGGATCGTCGAGCGGCTTGATCTGCCAGTACCAGCCCGAGTGCGTTTCTTCGAACAGCGGCTCGTAGCGATTGGCAGGCGTCACGGGACCCGAGGGTCCCGACCCCATGGCGTCGACGGCAATGGCGTTAACGAGCTTCTCGATGCGCCCGTCGAACGTCGCCTGAACGTCCTCGCGATAGAGGCGATAAATAATGATGCCGGCCAGCGGCAGCACGAGCAGCGTCCAGATGGCGGACGTGGCAAAAAGCCGGAACGCGAGCGACCTAAGCTTCATCGGCTCCACGGCTCATGCGGTAGCCGAGGCCGCGTACGGTCTCGATCACGTCGGCCGGGATCTTCTTGCGCAGGCGGCCGATGAACACCTCGATGGTGTTGCTGTCGCGATCGAAGTCCTGCTCGTAGAGATGCTCGACCAGCTCCGTGCGCGACACGACGCGGCCGCTGTGATGCATGAGATAGGCGAGCAGGCGGTACTCGTGCGAGGTGAGCTTCACCTGCTGGCCGTCGCAGGTCACGCGCGAGCTCTTGGTGTCGAGCCGCACCGGGCCGCACTCGATCTCGCTCTTGGCATGTCCGGAGGCACGGCGCACCTGCGCGCGCACGCGCGCCAGGAGCTCCTCCATATGGAAAGGCTTGGCGAGATAATCGTCGGCGCCAGCGTCCATGCCGGCGACCTTGTCGCTCCAGCGGTCGCGCGCCGTGAGGATGATCACGGGCATGTTGCGGTCGGCGCGCCGCCACTGCTCGAGGATGGAGATGCCGTCGAGCTTCGGCAGGCCGATGTCGAGGATCACCACGTCATAGGGCTCGGTGTCGCCGAGGAAGTGGCCTTCCTCGCCATCGACGGCGGAATCGACGGCATACCCCGCGCCCGACAGCGCGGTGGTGAGTTGCCTGTTGAGATCCTTATCGTCCTCTACGACGAGAATGCGCACGCTGTGCCCCGGGCCATTTGAGTTGTAGCAAATACCATTGCGGCGTTGTCGAAGTATAGACGCCGCTGGATGGCCCGCCTAGCACTCTCGCCCTTCGAGTTTCCATTGAAAATGCCCTATTTTTCGAAGGGCTCGCGCGCATTGACGGTTACCGTCCGAAGCTTTCCGTGCTCCGGACGGATGAGGACCTGGAAGAAATATGTCCCGTCCTTGTTGCAGAGGGTCGCCTTGACGATCTGCGCCTGCAGCTTCGCCCTTACGAGATCCGAGAGGCGCTCCACGCTGATGAGCCCTTCCTTCTTGACGATAGGCGCCGCCACCGACCAGTCGGCCAAGCAGGGATCGTCACCGGCTCTCGCGGTGCGCACACCGAGAGCGAGGATGAAGACCATCATCGTCGACAGCAGAAGCTTCGTCATCGTGATCCCTGGATCAGTCAGTCTACCTGCTAGGCTCGACCGCCTGAATGTCTGATGAACACGAAATCGGCCAGGTTTTAAAGGTGCTCCGCTAGATCTTGACGTTGAGCGTGCGGCGCGTGATCGGCTGCGTAGCGCGGATTCGGCCGTAGATCGTCATCAGCGTACCCAGAAGGCCGGCGACGGCCTGAACGGCGGACACCACGTCGTCCCCTGCGTCCTTCACCAGATCGCCGGAAATATCGACACCCACCGCGGGGCCGACAGCCGGCACGACGACCGCTAGTGCGCTGACGATCGTACCCCAGATCGTGAGCGAATGCCCCCACCACTTGGTGTCCGCCGTCTCGTTTGACGTCTCTGTCATGTTAGTTTCTCCATGCTGTTGGGACTGAGAATTGTCTTGCGCGAGCAGCGCGCGGGCACGCGAAAGCGTGACGTCCACGCGCCGGAGCCATCCGCGTCCGAAGCGCCAGAAATGTTTGAGCGCGCGATAGCGTCGGCGGCGAAGCTCGGCATAGGTCGAAAGCGCCTGCGCGGCGTCGGCCCGTTCCACGGCAGCTCGCGTCTCGGGACCGATCTCTCCGTCGACGCCGGCTCCCACCGCCTGCTGCAGAAAGCGGATGGCCGTGCCGACCCCGTGATTGACCGCCGCATCGAAATGCATGAAGCCGAGAGCGGCCGGCAGCTCGGCGCAACCCGCCGCTTGCCAATAGTTGGCGAAGTAGATGTCGCGCACGGTCTGCTGATCGATGCGCTTCAGCTCGTCCTTGAGGCGATCGCTTTTCGCCGCATCGAGCCGCTCGCCTTTCCAGGTTGCGAATTCCGTTAGGATGATGCCGAAATTGGTTGGCCCGCCAGGATCGTAGGCGTCTTCCGTGTAGCCGCCTTCCATTTCGAGGACATGTACGAGCGCTCGCGAGAACGCGTCGCTGTCCTGCTCAGGCACCAGCGCACTCGGCAGCTCCGGCGCAACACTTTCGCTCGGCCACCTGAGCCCGAGTAGACGCGACTTCGTGATCGGCATCACGCTGACGGCATCGCCCTGATTACCGCCGAGCAGCATGATGCTGTCGTCGGTCTCGCCGACCCAGAAGCCGACATGCCCTTGCGACGAATCCGATCCGCGCGAGAACACTGCGACGGCACCGAGCCGGCCCTCCGTGATCGCCTCGCCCCAGGCGAGATACGACCGCGCCATCAGCGACCGCGTGCAAGCGAGCTTCGCTCTTTCGAGACACGCCCCCGCGAATGCCGCGCACCACGCAACCTCGTCAGCTTTCACGTCGCCATGGCCCACGTCCCGATAGAAGGCGAGGATGCGCGCGTTGTGTTGCGCACCGTCACGCTCGCTCTGCCCAAGCTCGCGCCACGCCGGCCCGAGCCACGCTGGTTGCTGCATGGATGCTCTCGCTCTGAATGTTCGAAAAGCTAGACCGTCGTGCGCTTGGCGCTGCCGCGGCCATAGACGGCGCTCATCTGATGCACGGCGACGTGCACCACGCTCTGCTCCGCGCCGAAGTCCTCGACTTGCTCCGCCGCCGTGTAGATCGCCGAAGGTGTCGTGGACGAGATCGTCCGCACCACCTCGTCGCCGTTGAGAATATCGACTTCGTAGTGTTCCGCGTCCTCGCCCAGCGGAACTTCCGCCACGTCCCAGCTGTCGCCGCCCATCCGCGACCTTCGGATCCACGAAAGCTCGATATCGCCGTCCTCGCGCCGCGCCCGCACATGTACCGGCGACAAAGGTTTCATGCCCTGCCCTCGGAACGTGTGCGCTTGGGTCGAATAGCTCGCGTCACCGATGTCACGGCTCGCCGGCCCGAACCGCCAGTTGAGCGGCAGCCGCAGCTCGTCAAGCGTAAGGTTCACTTGCGCAATGCCGCCGGACAGCAGCACGAATGGTGCGCCTACCGCGAGCGGAGCAGCCATGGCCCCTTCCGTGCCACCCTGCCCGCGCAGCAATCCAGACAGCTCGTAGACCGAAGGCGCAACTAGTGTCGCCGTCTCGAACTGCAGCACTTCCCAGTCACCCGCCTCGTTGCGCAGCGCCGCCACGTTCCGCCCCGCAAGCAATTGGAGCCGCGACACGGACGTAAGCTCACCGCTCGCCACCTCGACGCGGAAACGCCGCCCTTCGATCACGCCCGCCTGCCCCGCCGGAAGCTCGTCCAGCGTCTCACCCATCACGGCCGGCACATCCGCGACCGCTCTCAGCGCATAGCCGCTCGTCTCGGGAGAGCTGTAGATCGCGACGCCACCGGGCCATGGCGACTGGAACGCTGCCACATAGCCCGCTTCAGGCGGCTCGTCACCGCGCAGCATGGGAAGATCGAGGAATTCCACCACTGGCCTGCCCGCGAGCGGCACGTCACCGCCGACACCCTCGCGCGAAACAGAGACAACACCGCCATACACCTCGGGATCGACGGCGCGCGCCTCGATCTCGCGCACACCGTGCTCGCCGACATCCGTCACCCGCAGAAGCCGCGCCTCGCCGCCCACCGAGATTGTCACCGTGTCGCCGGGCTCGAGCGCCAGCGCCGACGGCGGCAGCTTGAACGCGGCGCGCTCGCGCGACGCCCAGGCTTCGAACAGCCACGAGTCGGCGATCTCGCTCGCCCGCTCATGCTCGAGCACGAGAGGCAAATCCGCCTGCGGCCGGCGACGCGAACGCCGCACTGGAACCAAGCCGCGGACGCGACGCTTTCAGCGCCAGCTCGTCGGCGATGCGCTTGGTTTCGTCCAGCGTGCGATCGATACGTGCCAGCTTGTCGGAGACCAGCGTATCCGCTTCCCCGCGCCGCTCGATGGCAGAAAGGCGCTCGTCGTTCGTCTCCTTGAAGGCTTCGAACGCGCGCATGAAGTCCTCGAAGGCCGCGCCCACGTTCTGCGCTCCGGCCTTCGTCTCGAGATCCGAATACTCGGTCATGAACTCACTTCCTCTACTCAACCGTTGATTTGCCTGGCCGGATCATCATCCGAGCCGGAGGGTCCTCGCTGCACTGCGCATGCGCGCCGCCAGCCTCGCCTCCTCGTTTGCGTGAGAGCCCGCATCCCGCAGGGCCTTGAGACCGCGAAAGCCCGAGCTCAAAACAGCCCGCGCCTCGCTTCGACTGAGCCCAGCATCCCGCGTGAGCCAGCGTTCCATGTCCCGTTCCGTCGGCATGCCGCCCGCGAACGGCCGCGCCTTCACCGAGGCGATGCGCGCTTCCGGCAGCAGCGGAAACGTCACGATCGAGATCTCCCACAGATCCACCTGCTGAATGCGCCGCACGCCCGTCGCGCGATCGCGCCGCGACTTCACGGTGCGAAAGCCGATCGACAATCCATCCAGCGCGCCGGCTTGCATCAGAGCATGCACTTCGCGCGCCTTCGCCACACTGCTGCGCATGAGCCGGCCTTCGGCATAAAGCCCGCGCTGGTCCTCCTCCAGCGTCGTCCACACGCCGAGCGGCTGGTTGGCATCGTGCTGGAACAAGAGCTTGATGCCGGACGTGCCTCGACGAACCAGGCTCTCCGCGAACGCCCCCGGCGCCACCACGTCGCCGCCCAAATCCTCGCGATTGAACACGCTGGCGTATCCGGAGAACGAGCCGTCGGAGTCCACGCGTTTCAAATCGAGAGACGCGAACTTCACCTCGTGCTGAGGCGCGCTTCCCTGCGCACGCCACTGCACCTGGCCCGCCGTCAACGCGCCCATGCCAAACTCCAGACTGTGTCGGAAAACTTCAGGGTCTTGCGGCCGAAAACAAAAAGCCCGAGCGTTGCTCAGGCCTCGACATCACATTTCGCTACCGCGCCGTCCTTAAAATGACGTCACCGCCCACACTCCGCTAAGCGGTTCCCTCGTCGTCTTCGTAATACCACCAGCGGTAGCCGCGCTCGCCGAGAAGCTTTTTGCCCGCGAGCCTCCCAGCATCGGTCAAAACGGCGTACGTCGACGCGAAAGGATCAGCCGTCCAACGGAGGTCATCGGCGCGAAAAAAAAGCGGCTGCAAGGTCTCGACAAGCATCGCTCGGGATTGTGCAGCGTCGACCTCGACCAATCGTTCCCCGGGCTCATTCTTAGGTGCCATCAGGACCAAGCCTTGGTCGATCAATTTCCGGATGGCCTCACGGAATAGCGTCACTTCCTCGGGGCGCCCCTCCGTTTCATCTATTACCGTGTTAAGGAGCGCCACAAGCACCTCCTCGGCGGCGCACTCTTCCAGCTCCGCCAGAATGCGCGCTTGTAGTTCGTCTCCTGAGATCATGGTTCACTGTCTCCCTTTTTGTCTGGGATCGCCATGTGCGCCCCTTCGGCGCCATCCCTTCGGCGGTACCTATAATAATAGTCGTTTGCACGTTTCTCGGACGGATCCGTACGCCATGGCGTCGTTTCCGGCTTTTCCATGATCCGCACGCGTTCACCAGTCGCCGGGTTCTCGTATATCAATCCTGGGTCCCTCGCTGGCCGGTCAAGTCTGTAGCCCCGTGCGTAAAGTTCCTTCACTAGTCTGTTTACGCTCCAATCCGGATTCGTGTCGGGGATCGTGCTCAGCTCTTTGATCCGAGCCGCTGCCGCTTCGTTCCAGGCTCGAAGATGTCTGATCTGCCCTTCGATTTTCTCGGGATCGACGAGGCTGACCGGACCCTTCCATTGCGGATCCAGTTTCCGCAGATCCCTCCGCAGTGGGGTGGCTGCTGCCGCCAGATCGTTGAATTGCTTTTCTTTCGCGAGCCCTGACTGAATTTGCTCGTCGGTTTCATTCCTGAGCCGGCGACCTTCTTCAGGGGTAGGGGGCCGACCTCGGCCGCCTGCACGGCCACCGCGACCACCGGTAAGGTGAACCGGCCCTGCGCCATCACCTGATCCTCCCCCTTCATCCACCCACTGCCCGCCGTCCGATTGACCGAGGGGAGCGCGCGCCTGATCCGGACGATACTTCCGCATAACGACGGTTTCGTCGTCTTCCGGCGCGATGGGTGCAGCAGGCTCCTCCACCGGAGCATACCCAACGGCCTGCCGCTTCTCGTTGAGCGTCAGGAAGCTGACGCGCTCGATGCGCGCCCACAAGGCTTCGCGCTCGGGCGCCAGCGCCTCCACCTGATCGAGATCGGCGCGAAGCTCGAGGCTTTGCCTTCCCGCCTCCGGCAGGGCAAACGCCGGCGCCAGCCACGCCGACACCGCCTTCGCCGTGCGCGCCACCAGCGGCAGAACCGTATTGCGCCAGAAGGATCGGTTGGCTTCTTGATAGTTGGAGTACGTGTTGTCGCCCGGAATGCCGAGCAGCATCGGTGGAACGCCCAGCGCCAGCGCAATCTCGCGCGCCGCCGCGTTCTTCGCCTCGATGAAATCCATGTCCTTGGGCGAGAGGTTGAGCGGCTTCCAGTCGAGCCCGCCTTCGAGCAGCAGCGGCCGCCCCGCCTGCTTGGCGCCCTGGAAGCCCTGCTCCAATTCGAGCTTCAGCCGCTCGAATTGCTCCGCTGTCATGCGGCCGTCGGAACCTCCATACACCAGGGCACCCGAGGGCCTCGCGGAATTGTCGAGCAGCGCCTTGTTCCAACGCGCCGCTGTGTTGTGCAGGTCGATGGCTGAGGCCGCCGCCTCGATGGGGCTCATGCCGTAGTGATCGTTGGCGGGATGAAAGAGGCGCACATGCAGGATGGGCCGCACGCCGCGCAACGGTTCGTCGGCGAAGCGCACCGTCTGCCCCGCGACCGTATACTCGAACGCCTCTGGCCAGCCCTCCTCGCCCGGCACCACTTTCATGCGGTCGGGACGCAGCACGTGCAATTCGCGCAAGCGGCCCGACAGCGCCACCGCCTCCACATACGCATTGCCTGCAACAAGCAGATACCCGTACCAGCTCTCGAAGAAGTCAGCGCTGGTATGATCCGGGCTCGGCTGGCGGAGCAGATCGAGCAGCGGATGCTCCTCGATCTCCTCGACACCGTCATAGAGCAGCAACGGCACCGAGGCCGCCGCCTCCGCTATCATGCGCACCGAGCGATAGACGATGGCATTCTGCATGAAGCCTTCGCGCGCAAAGGCCTGGTAGTCGCGCGGCGTCCACACCGGACGTCCCAAGGTCTCCAGCGCGATGAGCGGTCCTGTCGCGCTCGCTTTCTCGGACGCAGGCCCTCTGCGCGAGCCAAGCATCGGCGCCCGGCGCGCAACGAGGCTCGCCAGCGTATCCATGATCCGCAGCATCGAGTGTCCTTAGATGATCGTAGAAACTAGAGTTGCCGGATCGCCGGCGAAGCCACCCGGTCGAGCATGAGATCGGTCAGCGCCCACACCAGAGCATCGACGCGATCCGGGCTTCGCCCGCGCGCCAGCCCATCGGCACCGAACGATAGCATTTGCTCTTCGAGCACAGACAGCACGCCAACGTGCGCCACGCGACCCTCGGCATAGAGCGCCGCGATCGGCTCGGCGCGCAGCCACTTGCCGCGCGTCGCCCGTACGGTTCGCACCGCCACGCTTTCGTCGATCTGCCGCAGCACCGAGACGACGAGATCGCCGCCCTGGTTCACTTCCGCCACGACGCGATCCGCCGCAAATTCCTGGTACGCCCGCACCGCCGCCCGCGCCCACACGTGGGGCTCGCGACCCTGCAACGAACGATCGGCCGCGATATACGCCCGCCCATCCGCGCCCAGCCCCGCGACGATGATCCCGCACGCGTCCGAGCTGGCCGTCGCCGTCACCGGCGGATCGACCGCCACCACGATGCGGCGAAGCTCCGGACAATCCTGAACACGCGCGCCCTCGATCCAGTCGCGCCGCCATAAGCTGCCCGCCTGCTCGTCCACGATCTCACCCAGCAGTTCCTGCCGCCCCAGCGCCGTACCGGCGTAGCGCCGGCTCATCTCGGCCACGAACGATGGCGCCAGGTTCTCGGCATTCGCGTGCGTCGCAGCCCGCGTCGTCACCGTTCGGGCGTCGCCCATGATCTGCTTCAACAGCGGAATAGGCCGCGGAGTCGTCGTCACCACGATCTCCGGATGCTCGCCGAGACGCAGTCCGAACTGCAGCATGTCCCACGCAGCCTCTGGCTCGCGCCACTTCGCCAGCTCATCGCACCAGGCCGCATCGAACTGCGGCCCGCGCAGACTGTCGGGGCTCTCGGCCGAGAAGATCTGCGCAACGCAACCGTTGCGCCACACGAGTTGCAGCTTCGAGGCCTCGTAGTGCGGCCGCTCGTCGTCTGCGTGGATCGCAAGCAATCCCGACACGCCTTCGATCATCACGCGCCGCACGTCGGCGAACGTCTCGCCGACGAGCGCAATGCGCGTCGCTTGCCGCGCACCGACAGGACCAATCCCGAGCGCCTTCGACTTGACCCACTCGGCGCCCGCTCGCGTCTTGCCCGCACCGCGACCGCCGAGGATGAGCCACACCCGCCACGCGTCGCCGTTGGATGCGAGCATCGGCGGCAACTGATCGTCGCGCGCCCACACCTGCCAGTCCCGGTTCAGCGCCTCGAGCTCGCCCTCATTTAGGTCTTCAAGCGCCGCCTTGAGCGTCCCGTGCGCGTGAGAGGCGCTCAACGCGCTCCGCAATCGACTGGCGCATGCGCTCCGCATCGGCGCTGACGGCTGCTGCATCCTTGGGTCGGCCTCCCTCGTTCCGATCGAGGTCCGCGACCACTTCGGCGACCTTCTCGAAATTTCTGATCATGGCTCCGAGGGCACGGCTCTCCCGCTCCTCGTCCTGCGCCGACCGGCTCTCGCCGCTCGCCATGCGTGCCTCCATGTGCTCGAGTTTCAAACTGATGGCCCGATAGAGCCGCGCGATCACCGACCGGCGCGAATTGGGCGACGGCAGGCTGGCATAAGTCTTCCGTGTTCCCTGAGCGCCGCGCTTCGGCTTGCCCTTGATCCAGCTCTCGCTCCGGCACCGCGTCGCGACGGACGTCTTTGAGACGCCGAACGTGGAGGCCAGCACGCTTTGCGAAATTCCGTCCTCGCAATAAAGACGCCGCACCTCGGCCCACGCCGTCTCGTCGAGCCGCATGCCACCGCCAGCGAATTGTGTGAGGAAGCCGAAACGAAAAACGCCGCATCAGCGGCGGCGCACATCTCGAACCATACAAGAATAGTACTGAACGACCGTTGCGCTGTCAACAGTAAAACTCAGCAAAAACTCAAAACTACTCGAAGTCATTTGAGTATAAATAGCGCAACACTTCAGAATATCACCTCTGCACAACGCGGGGATATCTTCGCACATCACCAGCACCCGCAAACCGGCATCACCAGCAAACGTCCCTCAGATGCTCACAGCCGCCTCTCTCGTGGGCCTGTCGCCAGCCCCGCAAAGGCCGTATAAGTAACCATAATTGCGTGATGAACTGAGTCTCGCTCGCGGGTTTCCTGCGTGCGGGCTCCCGATTGTTTTGACGAGCGCCGTGCTTATGAGCGCGGCCTGCAGTTGAGGCGCAAACCTTGAGTGACTGGTTCTTCCGTCGCGGCAAGCGCGAGAACATCGATTGGCTGAGCCTCGATTCCTGGATCGATTCCTCGCTCGCGGAGAGCTGGTCGCGCATCAAGGATTATTGGGATGCCGGCTCGAGCTTCTTTGCCCGCTTCCGTCTCACCGGTTGGCGTCGCCTCCTGAACGAGGCCGCGTCTGAAGGCTTCACTCTGGGCTTGGGCGGCATCTTCGTGCTCTTCGCCTTGGCGCTCCCGGCCTTCATGGAGTTCGACGAAGGCCGCTTCCTCACAGGCCGTTACAGCGTCAAGTTCCTCGACCCCTCGGGCAACGAGATCGGCCAGCGCGGCATCCTGCACAACGACGCCGTGCCGCTCGAGGAGATTCCGGACGCTGTCGTCAAGGCAACGCTCGCCACCGAGGACCGCCGCTTCTTCGAGCACTTCGGCGTCGACTTCCTCGGCACATTCCGCGCCCTCGTCGAGAACCTGCGCGCCAACGACGTCGTGCAGGGCGGCTCGTCCTTGACGCAGCAGCTCGCCAAGAACCTTTTCCTCTCCTCCGAGCGCTCTCTCGACCGCAAGGTGAAAGAGGTCTTCCTCGCCTTCCTGCTCGAGGCCCGCTTCTCGAAGCGCGAGATCCTGAAGATGTATCTGGATCGCGCCTACCTCGGCGGCGGCGCCTTCGGCGTCGACGCGGCCTCGGAGTATTACTTCGGCAAATCCGTGCGCGAGGTGAACCTCGCCGAGGCTGCCATGCTCGCCGGCCTCTACAAGGCGCCGACGAAATACAACCCCAACGTCAACATGCCGGCGTCGCGCGCCCGCACCAACGAAGTGCTGCAGAACCTGATCGAAGCCGGCTTCTACACGCCCGCACAGGTGCATGAGGCGCGGCTCCATCCAGCCAAGATCGTCGAGACGCGGGCCACCACGAGTCCAGACTGGTTCTTGGATTGGGCCTTCGAGGAGGTCCAGCGTGTCGCCGAAGGCAAGAACCAGTACGTGCTGACCGCGCGCACTACCGTCGATCTCACCATGCAGCGCCAGGCGGATGAGGCCCTGGTCTCGTTCCTGAAACAGAAGGGCCGCGGCCTGCGCATGAACTCCGGCGCCCTCGTCGCCATGGAGACTGACGGCGCCGTACGCGCCATGGTCGGCGGTCCCGACTACGGCGAAAGCCAGTTCAACCGCGCCACGCATGCGCGCCGCCAGCCGGGCTCCTCGTTCAAGGTCTACGTCTACGCTGCCGCCCTCGAGAATGGATACAAGCCCGACACCATGGTGCGTGACGCCTCGCGCTCGTGCGGCAACTGGCATCCTCAGAACTATGGTGGCAGCCACGGCGGTGGCGGACGCATGCCGCTCTGGATGGCACTGGCGAAATCGCTGAACACGGTCGCAGCCGAACTCTCGTTCGCCGTCGGGCGCGAGAAAGTTATCGAGCTGACAAAGCGCCTCGGCGTCACCGGCATCCGGAAAACCTGCTCCATGGCACTCGGCGACTACGGTATCACGCCGCTCGAGCACACCGGCGGCGTCGCGACCTTCGCCAATGGAGGCAAAAGCGCAAAGCCCTATGCCATCCTCGAGCTCTTCAATTCGAAAGGCGAGCTCGTCTACAGCCGCGAGAGAGACGAGCCGGAGCCCGCGCAGCTCGTGAGCCGTCAGGTGGCTGAGGGCATGAACCAGATGATGCAGAAAGTCGTAACTGACGGCACTGCCCAGCTCGCATCTCTCGATTTCACCAACGTCGTCGGTAAGACCGGCACATCGACCGGCCCCACCGACAACTGGTTCGTTGGCTTCACCGGCAAGTACGTCGGTAGCGTCTGGCTCGGTAACGACGACAATCGTCCCATGGCATCCGGCAACACCGGCGGCCATATGGCAGCCCCGCTATGGCACTCCTTCATGTCGGTTGCGCACCGTGACATGAACATCCCAACCATCCCGGGCCTGCAGCCGCATCCGGTTCAGGTCGCCGAGCAGCAACGCATCGCCGAGTTGAAACGCACCGATCCGGCGGCAGCCGCCGCGCTGACGGGCGAGAACCAAGGGCAGAAAACTTCGCCCATCATGTCCGACCCGACACGCGATACGCTGAAGCGCATCGCCGGAGCCTTGCGCAAGGCAGCGGGCATGGAGGATGCGCCGGATGATAAGCCCGCGACCGCGCCGGCACCGAACGCACCCAACCAGCCTGCGAAGCCGCCCGGCAACAAGGCCGATGCAGGTCCGGCCATCAACGGCAACGATCCGCGAAGGCCCGTCGCCGGCATGGCGGCTGCAGGAATGAATAACGGCGAGCCGCGCTAGTGTGATGACCGAGAAACTCGACATCGTCGGCAGCAAAGCCGCACCGGCAAGCTTCGGAACCGGGACGCTGGACAGGACCACTCAACTCGAGCACGAGGCCGCAAGCGGTCACAGATGAGCTTCACCAGTTTCACGTTTCATAAGCTGAAGAAGAAAGTGACGGCGGTGGTTGCGCGCACCGCCGACTGGGCGCTGTTCCTCGGCATCGTGCTGATCGGCGGCGTTGGCTCGAGCTGGTACATGGTGGATGCAGGATCGAGCCTCACCACCGTGACGGTCGGCCCATGGACGACGTGGCCGGCCGCGGCCCGGAGCGACGCCGACCCCTATACGCGCGCACACTATGCGCGCCTTGGCCTCCTGCCCTTGAGCGCCGAGTACGCGCAGACCTTCGTCGCGCGCACCGACAGCGAGGGCCGCGGACTGCACTCGTCCTGCGACTACACCATCGAAGGCCAAGAGCTTGGTGACTACTGGTGGTCGTTATCGGCCTTCGATGCCAAGGGTCGCCTGATCCCGTCCGTCACCGATCGGCACACCTATACGAGAGACACCGCGGCCTTGAATCCGAACGGCACCTTCACGGTGGCGCTGTCGCGTGATCCTGAGCCCGGCAACTGGCTGCCGGTCGGCGGCGGCGGCAGGCTAGCGCTGGTCTACACCGTGATCGATCTCGGCGTGCGCGCCGTCAGCCAGGATGGCGAGATCGAAAAGCACCTGCCTGTCATCAAGAGGAAGAGCTGCTGATGAACATTCGCTCATTGGCAAAGCGCTTCAATTGGCGCCTCGTCGCGGCGGCCTTCTTTGCCGTGGCCATTCTCCACATCATCGCCACGCTCTCGACCCCGTCGCTCACGCCCTCCACCGGCTACGAGCGCCTCGCGGGCGACCTTCCCGTCAACAAGATGCAGATCCTGCCGCCGGTCTCGCCGGAGGCCCAGCCGCTCCCCTTCATGGGTACTGATGCGAGATATGCCGTCTGCCGCTTCGATACCGAGGATGGCGCGGTGGCGCTGAATGCGACGCTCCCCGACCCAGGCTGGATCCTGGCGCTTTATTCGCCTGAGGGAGACAACTTCTTCTCGTCCGTGGCGCAGCCCGGCCGCCGCCGCGACGTCTCGCTGCTGCTCGTCCCTTTCGACGAGCGGTTCCGTGGCACGGCTGGGGAAACGACACCATCATCGGCACCGACGGCCGACAGTCGCGATCCGACATTGACGGTGCCGGCGCGTAGAGGCATCGCCATCATCCGCGCACCCGAGCAGGGCGAAGCCTACAAGGTGCGCAATCTCGCCGAACTCAAACGTGCGCGCTGCACGTATCGGAAAATCTAGTTCTGGGAAGTTTCAGGCTTAGTCGTCGAGATCGAGACGATCGCGCTGACGCGAGCGCCGTCCGCGAGTACGTGGGGCCGCCTCTTGAACAGGCTCTTCGCGCTCATAGCGCACGCCCGGAAAGAAGACGACATCCGCACTTTCACTGCGAGTGCCGGAAGCGGCTAGTCGCTCTTGCAGGTGAGACCGGGAACGAAATTCGATAATGGTAGCCATAAAGGCAGTCCTCGAAAGAATTGCACGTGAGCGCTTACTCCTGCAGAGCCAGTTAAGCGCAACGGCGCCGGCCCTTATGTCTCATTAGTAACTATCGTGATTTGGCGGCTGCTTTGGTTAATGAAACGTAAATGGCGCATTATCGGCAGCACATGTGTTGCACGCGCGCCATTGCAGGCAGCCTTGGATCGCTGCTCAGGCTAGCCAGCCATCGAGGTGATGCGCGCCGTCGCGGGCCTCGACTTCGACGATCCAGAGATCGGGATCGGCGCGCGCCTGCCGCTCGAGATAGACCTCGACATCGCCATCCGAAGCGACGTCGGTCGCGAGACAGGGGCTCCAGCGCCGCTCACTGTCCCCATCCGAGAATCCAGCCGGTGCCGGACCATAAAGTGCCGAGGTGCCATCGAGGCGATTGATGCGGACGAATATGGCGCCGGCATCATCGTCGCCATGACGCACGACGACGGCCTGCGCACCTCGTCCGGCGCAGTTGCGGATATAAGCCTTGACCCAGACTTCGGATTTGAGACGCATCGGCGCTTGCGTCTCACAAAGCGCAGCGATGCGCAATGGCACCAAGCACCGGAAGCCCCGCGGACTTCCGACTGCCCACCCTACCGCATTTCCATGATCGCGCTATGGCCGGTCATGCCGGCGAGCTTGGCGACGAGCTCCCCGGACACCCGGCCTGTCTCGGGCCAGCGCTGCGTCGTCTCGAACTTGCGAATCGCGGCGGTTGTCTCGGGACTCATGTGTCCGCTGACGGCACCGGCTGAGTAGCCGAGCTGCGTCAGCGCCTTCTGCACCGACTTGATGATCGTTTCAGCGTAAGGCCCCGCCTGCCCGCCGTCCTTTGGAGACTGACCCGGGTCCCGGGCGGAGCCGAGCACGATGTGTTGCAGCAGCGGCTGCCGGGGCTCACCGGTCAGCTGCAGTCCGGCATCGGCCTCATAGGCCATGATGGCGGCTCGCGTCACGATGCCGGGCACGCCGTCGACGGCGCCAGTCTCGTATCCCTTGACCTTGAGCTCGCGCTGAATGGCTCGCGTCAGCTCGACCGTATCGCCGGAGTTGCTTCCCCCACTCGAAACCGGCCCGGCTGGAGTTGCCGGTGCCTCGGCCGCCGTGTTCGATATACCGGCGGTTTTGAGGTTGAGCTGGTCGACCCACGCGCTGTTGGCGCTTCCCTGGCCGAGCTGCGCCGTCGCACTCGATCCCATCCCGCGGCCGGGCGGCTGCAACACGAGCACGTTCGTCGCGAATGCGCCGGTCAGCACCACGAAAGCCGCAAGCGAGAGCTTGCGAGAGAGAGATGTCATAGTGAGGCCGCCCCTCCACTTCACGTCCGGTGTCGACGAACCGGAGTATCGCGGAGCGCTTGTTAAGACTGCGTTAACCCGAGAGGGTTCGGACGTTCGTCAAGGCGAACAAAATTCGATAAAACTCGAGGCGAATTTTCGCCAAATGCATCTCAAATACGGATCGAATTGTAGTGCCCGCGGCGGTCCTTCCTTGAAGCTTCTGAGTTACCTTACCGACGTGATCGGCGTGTCAGGCCCGTGATCGCTTTGGACCCAATCGGCCCAAAGCGTCAGCCATAGGCTCATCAGGGCACGCGGAGACGACCGGAGTAGCGACGAATGTCCTTGTTCAGGATTGCCATTGTTCTCTCCCTCGGGGTGGCCCTCATGCCCTCCGATCGCGAGCAGCAGGAACAGCTCTATACGAAGGCAGCCAATGCGGCCTACTGGACGCTGACCTTCTGCGATCGCAACGGCGCGACGTGCGAGACCGCAGGTGTGATGTGGGCGACCTTCCTCAAGAAAGCCGAGTTCGCCGGCAAGATGGCCTACGACATCGCCCAGCGCGCGTCGGTTGAAGGCCCCGCCGATGCCGGCGCGCCAGCCGTCTCGAAGGCGTCCGGCACGCTGAAGCCCGATGACCTCGCGCCCTCGTGGCGTGGATCAGCGGACCGCGGCGGCGCCTGATAGCAGGCAATTTCCAAGATCTACGGCAGGTTATGCGAGCCGGAGACGCCGACGCGTCTTCGGCTCGAAGCTTTTAAACCGCAGCGCGAGGGGGTAGCCAGGACGGCGCGGCTGGCCCACATTAGGTGTAGGGCGAAAGACGCCTCTCCCAGGAACCCGCTGCCGATGACTACTATTGCCGACCTGCAGTCCGATTTCGCCGTCCTCGACGATTGGGAGGACCGCTATCGCTATATCATCGAGCTCGGTCGCACGCTGTCCCCCATGCCCTCGGAGCTCAAGAACGACGTCACCAAGGTGCGCGGCTGTGCCAGCCAGGTCTGGCTCGTGAGCGAACCTCAGGCCTCCGGAACAATGCATTTCTTGGGCGAAAGTGACGCCCACATTGTGCAGGGGCTCATCGCCGTCCTGTTCACCATCTATGAAGGCAAGTCGCCGCGGGAGATTCTATCGATCGATCCAGGCACCGTATTCGACGCGCTCGGCCTCAAGGAGCATCTCACGCCACAGCGCTCCAACGGCCTCGCCTCCATGGTCGAACGCATCCGCGCTGATGCACGCACTCAGGCCGCGCTCGCCGGCTGAGCTCGCTCAAACCTCGCCATTGTCGATATCGGGGCGATAGCCCTCTGCTCCCCAGTGACGGACGCGCGTGACGCGAGATGGCTCTGCTTCCGCGTCGCGGATCAGGCCGTAATGACGCGCAAGGCTTTTCAGCGCGATGCGAAGCACGATCTTACCCGACCGCTGCGGCCAGCCCGCTTGCCGCTCCTTCACCTCGAGCCCCTTGAGATGGCAGCAGACGTCGATGAGCACGCCCGATAGCTCGGGCCCCCCGGCCGCGAAAGCACGACGCACGCGCTCGCCGGCAGCGATGACGTTGTCCTGGAGATCCGAGCCCGATCCGGGCGCACTACGCCGCCCCGACGACTCCGCCGCCGCGCTCCAACTCGACGTCACGCGCGGCATCATCTGCGCGAAGCAGAAATCGGCACGTAGCCGCTCGCCGGCTTCGAACTCGGCGCGCGAGATCAGCGGCTGTCCGTCCTTGTCGCGTCGCCGGTAGAGCCAGCCGATCGGACTTTCGCCGACGTCGATCTCGGGACCGCCACGGCTCTCGAGCTTCGCACCGCGACACCTGACGCGCTTCGACTGCAGCTGGCTCACGCTCTCACCATCGCGAAGCGGCACTCGGGACTGATCAGCGATGGCAAGGCCCACTCGAGAAGATCGAGCGCGCGATCGAATATCGGATCGTCGCGGCGATCCTCGATCACGGCACACGCATGGGCCACCGTTGTCCGGTCGCGGCCGAACAGAAGGCCGACTTCCGTCAGCGTCAGACCGCACGTGACGTGCGCGAGATACATCGCCGCCTGCCGGGCCAGCGCGATGTGGGCCTTGCCGCGCGACTTGATCGAAAGGTCGGCATGGGTGACACCGAAGACCTGCGCGACGGTAGCCTCGATCACATGGTGTACCCCGTCCCACGCCTGGGGAGACAGAGCTAGAGCCGGCGAAAACCCGGCCCTGACTACAGGTCCGTTGAGAGCTGCAACATGATCGAGGCTCATGGGATACCGATCCGGAAGCTGCCGTTGCTGGAGAGCAATCTAGGGGAAGACTGGGACCCGTCGCTGTTCAAACTAGCTGAGCGGTGAACGGCGAGGATAAGTCGCTGCCCCGCGCCGTCACGTCCTCCCATAATCCGTGTCCGCACCAATCCCCGCACGCTTCTCCCATGAGAGCGTCATCGGCTCCGCATTGATCGGAGCCCCCAAATGCGTGCCAAGCTACTCACGTCTCTCTTGCCGCTATGGCCACGAGAGGTCGAGGACGTCTCGATCGAAGGCCGGACGCGGCTCGTGGGCCTTCTCGAGCGCGCGTTGCGCGCCGAGCGCCGCCGCGGGCTCGCCGGTCACTGGACCTATGACCTCGCGCGCCACGTCCAGCTCCTCGACGCCTACCGCGCGGAGATGGCTGAGCTCGAGGCTTTGTCTGCCGCGGTCAAAATAAATCGGCCCCGGAAACCTGTGTTCCGAGGCCGATATAAAGGAGGTCGATGAAGTAACGCGAAGAAACGCCTACTTCTCGCGACGGGTGCCGAGGCCCATCTTCTTCGCGAGATCCGAGCGCGCCTGAGCGTAGTTCGGCGCCACCATCGGATAGTCGTGCGGCAGACCCCACTTCTCGCGGTACTCTTCCGGCGAGAGATTGTAGTGCGTGCGCAGGTGGCGCTTCAACGATTTGAACTTCTTGCCGTCTTCGAGGCAGATGATGTGGTCCGGCATGACGGACTTCTTGACCGGAACCTTGGGCTTCAGCTCCTCGCGTTCCTGTTGAACGGGGATACCGGTCGCGCGCGTCAGCGCAGCGTGGGTCTCGTTGATGAGTTGCGGAATTTCCCCGGCGCCAATGGTGTTGTTGCTGACGAATGCCGACACGATCTTCGCTGTCAGCTCTACGAGCTCGGGCTGAGCGCCTTCTTCCATGACATCTGTCCTTTCACACGCAAATCTCGAAGCAGGGATAGGCGCCGAATGCTGTAGTTCGTAAAGTTAACTCTAGGTCATCATCAGTCGAGACAATATGTTACACAAACGATGCTCGATTGATGTTCGCCTTACACTCCCCCTGCCCCCTGATGCTGGCAGGCAGTTCTTGGACAACAATAAGACTATGTTGTCAACGAGCGGATCCCCAAAGATCCTAAATCTCTAATTGCTGCAGAGCGCCAAGGCAACTGCTTTGCAGTGCATTCCCGGTGCGCGACAACTGGTCTCACCGCCCATCGTAAGAATGAAATCGCGGCCGCTCATGTAACAGTAAGTATACGGGCAGGCTGTGACGCTCTTTTATGCAGTGCACTCCTTGCACTGCAGGGTCACCCGCCCCATCATGACATGGCCTCATCCTTTCCACACTCGCGCCCTGCCTCTCGCACAGGCGTAACATTCTCTGTGGCACTATTGTGACTATGGGTGTGGCTGCCTGACAGTGAGCACGTGATTTGACAACGCTAGACGTTTGTCCAGTCATCTCCTGCTCGGTGCTCTGATGTTCGCTTAACCAAGAGGTCGTCATGCACGGGTCCCTGGACCGTAAAGATCAACGCCCCCCTGAAGCCGCGCGCCGTCCCAAGGTGGCGCGCCATCACGGGGTCGAGCTGCGTGACGACTATGCTTGGCTGCGAGCGGACAACTGGCAGGACGTGATGCGCGAGCCGTCGCTGCTCGACGCCGAGATCCGCGCCTATCTCGAAGCCGAGAACGCTTACTGCGAGGCCGAGCTCGCCGACACGCGGCTTCTGCAGGAGACGCTCTTCACGGAAATGAAGGCGCGCCTGAAGCAGGACGACAGCACCGTCCCCACGCCCGACGGCCCCTTCGACTACTACGCGACCTTCGTCGCCGGTGGACAGTATCCGCGCCTTTGCCGGAGACCTCGTGACGGCGGTGACGAGACCCTGATCCTCGACGGCAACGCCGAAGCCGAGGGCAAGCCCTACTGGGACCTGGGCGCCCGCGCCCACAGCCCCGATCACAAGCTCCTCGCCTACGCCATCGACGACAAGGGCTCCGAGCTCTTCACCATCCGCATCCGCGACATGGAGACCGGCAAGGACCTTGCCGACGAAATCCCCGACACGCGCGGCGAGATCGAATGGTCGAATGACGGCCGCACGCTGTTCTACATCCGCGTCGATGCCAACCATCGCCCGCTCTATGTCTGCCGCCACCGCGTCGGCACGCCCGCTAGCGACGACGTCCTCGTCTACGAGGAAAAGGACATCGGCTACTACACCGGCCTCGGCAAGACGCTTTCGGGCCGCTTCATCATCCTCGATGCGCACGATCATCAGACCAACGAGATTTATCTCGTCGATGCTGACAAGCCCGAGGCCCCGCTCACGCTGGTCGCCGCGCGCGACCACGGCCACGAGTATCAGATCGAGAACCACGACGAGCGGCTGATCATCACCACCAACTCTGGCGGCGCTGAGGACTTCCGCATCTGCGAAGCGCCCGTCGCCTCGCCCGGCATGGAAAACTGGCGCGAGATCCTGCCGCACAAACCCGGCCGCCTCATCCTCGAGACCAACGTCTTCAAGGGACACATGGTCCGGCTCGAGCGCGAGGACAGCCTGCCGCGCATCATCATCCGCTCACTTGCGGATGGCGTCGAGCATGCCATCGCCTTCGACGAGGAGGCCTACTCGCTCGGCATGTCGTCGGGCTACGAGTTCGACACCACTACGCTGCGCTTCTCGTACTCGTCCATGACGACGCCGGCCGAGACCTACGACTACGACATGGCCACGCGCACGCGCACGCTGCGCAAGCGCCAGGAGATCCCCAGCGGCCACAATCCGGCCGACTACGTGACCCGCCGCGTCTTCGCGCCTGCGCCCGACGGCGAGACCGTTCCCGTCTCGCTCATGTATCGCAAGGACACTCCCCTCGACGGCTCGGCGCCGCTCTTCCTCTACGGCTACGGCGCCTACGGCATCTCGATCCCGGCTTCGTTCTCGACCACGCGGCTTTCGCTCGTGGATCGCGGCTTCATCTATGCCATCGCGCACATCCGCGGGGGCAAGGACAAGGGCTATCACTGGTACACCGACGGCAAGCTCGAGAATAAGGTTCACACCTTCACCGACTTCATCGCCGCCGGCGAATACCTGGTCGAAGCCGGCTTCACCAGACGCGGTCGCATCGTCGCCAATGGCGGCTCGGCCGGCGGCATGCTGATGGGCGTCGTCGCCAACATGGCGCCGAGCCTGTTCCTCGGCATCATCGCCGACGTGCCGTTCGTCGACGTCTTGAACACCATGCTCGACGAGAGCCTGCCGCTGACACCACCCGAGTGGCCCGAGTGGGGCAACCCGATCGAGAGCAAGGTCGAGTTCGAGACCATCCGCTCCTACAGCCCCTACGACAACGTCGAGGCCAAGGCCTATCCGCACATCTTCGCCTATGGCGGCCTGACTGATCCGCGCGTGACCTATTGGGAACCCGCCAAGTGGATCGCCAAGCTACGCGCCAAGAACACCAGCTCCAATCTGGTGCTCTTGAAGACGAACATGGAAGCCGGCCACGGCGGCGCCTCGGGCCGTTTCGAGCGCCTGCGCGAGATCGCCATCGACTACGCCTTCGCCATCAAGATCGCGGGCGAGGCGAGGAGCTGAAGCCTGCCACAACAGTCCGACCTTGCCGGCGCAAGTAAATGATCTGCGCCGTCAAGCCGATGATGAGAATGACGAGCAAACTGGCCTGAGTTCCGAGTAGCAGCGGCGACCTCAGGTCGGTCACCAGAGGATGGCCGTCAGGAACACGGCGCAACGTCTCGGTGACCGTCGGCACCATCAACAGAAATGCCGTCAAACTCAGACAGGCGGTCTCTACGTAATTCGCTGCGCGTCCCAGGCTTGGAATCCGCCCGGCACCGTAGCCCGCGAGAAGCAGCAGGATCGTAGCGATGGCGATCCCATAGCCGGCCGGCTCATGCGCGACGAGAAAGACCGTAGTGGCGCCGATCAGCATTGAAACGAAGTAGACGGCGCCAAGCCTCGACCGAGGCACGATCCGGCCGTGACGGGCGAACATGTACACCGCGACGGGAATGGCGGGCAGGCTACCGAGCGTATGAACCCAGCCGAGCGGAGAAATTCCAAACATAGCTGCATCCTTTTTGCGAGTTGGGGGATGGGGTGTTCGAAGTTGCAAGGAAGGTACGGGCGGGCGGAGCAATCCTATCTATTAGTTGATAGGCTACGTGGTCAGACTTTCAGCCTTTCTGGTCCGGCTTTCAGCGTTGAGAGGCAAGACGATCCAGCAAGGGATGGATGACGACCCCAAATATCTTGGCGTCGCCGTAAGCGCGGGCCGAGAGCATGGCGCCGTGGACGACCGCCATGAATGCTTCAGCGTCGGCTTTGGCCGTGCCGGTCAGTTGGACGCTGCCCTGCTTTGCGCCTCGCTCCAGCACCGACGTAAGCCACGCCGAAAGCATCCGAAAATGCGCTCGCACCTCGAGCGCAACTTCTTCGGGAAGAACGGGAATTTCGGCCGCCAGCAGAGCACACACACAAAACGGGGCACGCGCATCGGCGATGCAGGCTTCCCAATAGCCCGCGTAGGCACGGAGCTGCTCGACCGGGTCAGAGACCTGCCGTTCCAGCGCGGCGATCCCCGCCTCCGCCTCTTCCCGATACTTGGCAACGAGCGTGCGGACGAGATCGGATTTGGCTGGGAAATGGTGGTGGATGCTGGCGTTGCGGATGCCGACCACCTTGGAGATGTCAGCATAGCTGAAGCCATGGTACCCGCCCGCGATGATCAGCGAGCGCGCACAGCGCAGAATGTCGTCGGAGGTGGTCGAGATATTGCTCATCCCGATTACCTACCTTCTAGTAGGTATAGAGTCAAGACCTGCCCCGAACTATCGCTGCGCTCACTCCGAAAGACGCGAACCCGCCACCAGCAGCCACTCCACATAGGCCGGCACAACCTTCGTCGCTGGCCCGTGGATCGCCTCGGCGAAATGCGACCAGCCTTGCGACGGCTCGAGGTTGAGCTCGACCGTATGCGCACCATTCGCCCTCCGATCATCGACATTTCATTTGAATACAGTCAACATTTCATGCAGTAGTTTCGCATTGTTTTTCTCCCAATGTTTTATTTACGGGATCAAATGCATTGAATTCCGTTTTTTAATTCAAAGCCGCACTATTTCTAGCCCAAATTTTTCGGCCGCACGCGGACCACCCTCTCAGCGCTTCAAACGCACGAACATCATAAACATTGCTCATTTCTCGCTAATTCTTTTGTTCATTGGTGCACGATGTTTGGTGGAATTGAGTCGGTTTCAGCCGGACTCTTCGGAGCCGTGGCGTTCGGAGCCGGTGACTTCGCTGGCGGCCGGGCTTCGTTACGATTGTCAGGTCTGCTCACTGTAGCGATTGCGCAGTTGGTAGCCGCGATCACCAGCCTTCTGGTGCTCGCTCTTACGCTCGGCTTGCTTCCTGTAGAGCTTGAGCTCGTGCTAGCGATGCTCGCGGGCGCCTTCCATGTAATAGCGGTGTTCTATCTCTACCAAGGCATGGCACACGGGCGCGTCAGCGTCATAGCACCTGTGGCTGGTGTCGTTGGTATCGCAGTGCCGGCGCTCGCGGACATCCTTTTCATTGAAATGGCGACGATCACGCAGGGCTTGGGCATTCTGCTTGCCACGGCCGCCATCGTCCTCTTTTCAGCCTCGCCCCGCGACGAGGAGGACGTTTCTCGGACCAGGCTTTCTATCCAGTATGGCCTGATCGCCGGAATGGGCTACGGCCTAGCCGATCTCAATTTGGGAATGATGACGACGACCACCGCAGTGGGTGGGTTAGCGGTGGCACGCCTCACCGGTGCGGCTCTTGTCATCGGCTTGATGCTGAGCAGGTGGATGGGGAGCTTCGGCAGCGTGTCGCCACGGCACGGCACACATGCCGTGTCGTTGGGCTTCATGCCGGCCCAACGCGCACGGCCACGCTTCGATGAGAGTGCGAAACGAGGTTTGCTGCTTTGTGCGCTGGCTGGCTTCCTCGATTTCTTCGGCCAGCTGGGCTACGTGCTCTCGGCCACTCATGGGAAGATCAGCGTCGCCGCCGCCCTTGTCGCAATGTACCCCGCGGTTTCCGTCGGACTCGCGGTGTGGCTGCTCAAAGAGCGCATTGGCCGAACGCAGTTGGCGGGACTATCTACAAGCTTTGTGAGTGTCGTTCTGCTCTCGCAGTAATCGCAAGGCCATCAAGCAGGCGATGTCCGGGCCTCTCTTGTAGACCGCACCCAGTCAGGATGAGTGAGAAGCCTCACTCATCCACCCGCAACAGCCGCTCCACATACGCCGGCACGACCACCGTCGCCGGACCGTGGATCGCTTCGGTGAAATGCGACCGCCCTTCCGAAGGCTCGAGGTTGAGCTCGACGGTATGCGCGCCGTTGGCTCGCGCTTCCGCCACGAAGCCTGCCGCCGGATAGACATTGCCGCTCGTGCCGATGGAGATGAAAAGGTCCACGTCGGCCAGCAGCTCGCCGATGCGCTCCATGTGATAGGGCATCTCGCCGAACCAGACGACGTCGGGGCGCATGCCGCCAGCCCGCCCGCACGAAGCGCATGTCGTCTCGAGCGATAGATCATCGGTCCAGGGTGCGGTCACGCCGCACGCGGCGCAGAGCGCACGCATGAGCTCGCCGTGCATGTGAATGAGGCGCTGCGATCCTGCCTGCTCGTGCAGCGCATCGACGTTCTGCGTCACGACAGTCACGCGCCCCGTATGCTCGCGCTCGAGCCTTGCCAGCGCATGATGAGCCGCATTCGGCTTGATGCCCGCGTGGGCGCGCCGGCGCATGTTGTAGAACTCGTGCACGAGCACGGGATTGGCCGCGAAACCTTCGGGTGTCGCCACTTCGCGGTAGTCGTATCTCGCCCAGATCCCGTCCTTGTCGCGGAAGGTCGGCACGCCGCTCTCGGCCGAGAGCCCTGCGCCCGTCAGGATGACGATGTTACTGAATGCCATGTTCTGCCGCCCAATCGATTGACCCGCACCCTAGGGCAAAGCGCGACCCGCGCCGCAAACAAAAAAGGCGGCCGTCCCGAAGGACGGCCGCCTGAAAAGCCGAAGGGCCGCTTTCGCGGCCCCTCTTGAATTTCTCTGCCTCTTTTAGGCAGCTTCTGCCCGGAAGGCCGGCAGCTTCGTATCCTCCTCGAGTTCGAGATCAGATTTGAGTGCGATGCCTACGTACCTGACACCATCCTTCTTCTTGACCTTCTGAATACCGAACTCTGCGATTTCCCGGCCGAATGTCGGCAGGGCTAGAGGCTCCTTCTGTCGTTCTTCACACCACACGCAATAGGACTCGTAGAGTGCTGTTGCCGAGACGGTGTGTCCGTCCTGACTGTCGACGTTCTCCTTGTAGAAGCGCTGCACGTCCGTTTCCGGGACGAGTAGCTTCTGCGGTGGCAACGACTTGTTGTCGTTGGCTCCGATACGCGGCTTTTTCACCTGAACGGCCACAGGGGCCGCCACCGCTGCCGCAGCGGTGCTTGTTGCTACCGAGGCCATCTGAGGCGCTGCGGGAGCTTCACGGTCGTAGAGGCGCCACTGGCTGAAGGCGATGTACATGCCGAACGCCGAGCCGACTTCGAGCAGGAGCGCGATGAAAATCGTCAGCGCCATCTGCACTTTGTCGATATCGAGGCCCGTCAGTTTCGAAAGCACTGCAGCCTGCGGGTCTGCCTCACCCATAACCGTCATCGCATCGGTCTTACCCAGTTTGCTCTGGATATCGGCGATGCGGGCTTCCAGGGCTTGCGCCTGCTGGCCTGAGGCCACCTCGGCGGTGAGACCATGATACTTCTGGCAGAAGTCACGTCCCTGTTTGCCCTGTATGTCCTTACAGCCGTTCGTGAACGTCCAGGCTCGCTGGGTCTGGAGACCCTCGATTTCACCCTGGACCGTCTGGTACGGCCTGTGCTGCGGAATCCAGGACAATTGATCCTGGGCTCGCTTGAGATCGCCGCGCAGATCTTTGTACGACTGCGCCTCGACCGTCCTGTGCCCGGCCGTATCGAACCGGTTCAGAGCGGCGTGCCCGAGTGCAGACGTCAGAGAATATGCCGTGACCACCACGCCGACGAGTGCCGACGCCGCAGCCTGCGACCACATTCTGTTTTTTATCGCGGCGAAAAAGAAAAATGGAACCAGCGCCTTTAGACAGTCAGCTGCGGCAGAAGCCGCACCGTATATCTGTCCATCGAGCTCGGTTCGTCCGAGACTAAATCCGAAACGGTAGTTCATGGCGGCAGACACGGCGAGTAGTATGCCGGCTGCCAGTACCCCCAACACGCCTAGAGCATGTCTAATTATCATTGCCCTCTCCTTCGGAAGGGCCGGCCCTTACGCTGCGATACACTTTGAGGAACCAGCCTCGTACAGTGATCGGCCTGGAGGGTGGAACAGACCGGCGAGACCCCACGCGGACAGTGACGGCACCCGGCTAGACCTTCTCCCACCTGTTGAGCTGCAGACGACCCCCCAAGGTCACCTGCCAGATGAAAGTGCCTACGCCAACGGCGTCACAAATGGGCCTTCACCCGCCCCCATGAGACCTTATACACAGTCGAGATCGCCGCTCGATTCCGTCTGTGAAAAAGTGGTGCTCAAGTGAGCGAAATTTACTCAAAACATACCCCTCATTCATCGACGCTACTCGATTCGAACTAGGGCATCTACCTTTCGATAAGAGAATCAGAACACTAGAAAATCAGTGCACAGATATGATGCCTGATTGCACCATTGGATATTTCTGTCTTCATCACCAGGCGATCCACAGCGGGTCCGCAGTTTTTGCACCGCTTGTGCGCGTCGGCACGAAGGCTATCCACATTACGACTTGCACCACACCCGGAAGACACATCGCTGAGAGCATCTCTCCGTCTCCGCGAGCCGGACAAATTTCGATAAGGAAAAGCAAACCGCAGGCGCTGTTAGTCGCTTCCAATGCAGCCGCAACTGAGATAAGCTTTTGTTTAGGCAAGAAATGTGTGGCGCAGGACATGTAGTCGGCGCCAAGCCATTCTCTGCATGGCGTTCAAAAAATGCCAGCGGGGTGGCCGCTCTGGATCCGAAGGGTGGCGTGGCATGCGAAGCATCTTGGGCTATTCAGTATTCGTCATTGGCTTGATCTTCTCGATCAACGCCTTCCTCCCCGGCTATCTGCCGCCGATCTACGGTGTAGGCGCTCACCACGCATCGCCGCAACTTGATCCGGCCCGCACGACAACAGTTGCCAAGTCCGCGCACATTTCTCGCGTCGCGAGCTTCTCGCCCGGCGACAAGCTCAACTTCAAATCCAAGAGCTCGCTCGAGTTTGTCTCTTTCTTCTCCACGCAGTTCGCCGGACTGAAGCCGACGCCGGCCATCGCAGACGCGTCAGCGCGCGAGATCGCGGCACGTGACGACGTCGCTCTTGGACCCTGGCGCAGTGCCGTCGTGACCGTGGCCTCGGATTCCACGCCCGTCGCACCCAAAGCTTCCACCCCGCTCGACAGCCGCCAGCGCTACGCCCTGGTGCGGGAAATCCAAACCGAGTTGAAGCGCGTCGGTTGCTACGGCGGCGCCATCGACGGCAACTGGGGCGGAGCCTCGAAGCGGGCCATGGTCGCCTTCATCGAGCGCGTCAACGCTTCGCTGCCGCTCAAGGAGCCCGACGCCATTCTTCTGCTGCTTGTCAAATCGCACGCTATAGGAACCTGCAGCTCTGATTGCCCGGTCGGCCAGACGCAAGCGCGGAACGGTCGCTGCGTCCCCGATGCCATCATCGCCCGCGCCGGCAAGCCGGGCGAGACCACACTCGTCGCCTCGGCTGCGCCGCCTACCACCGGGGATGCCACCACGTATTTGCCGACGGCCGCGGCGACCCGCTCCAGCCGGGAGCGTTGGCCACTCGAGGGCCGCATGGGCATCGGTGGCCCAGCCGTCGGGACTTCCGCTGACGCAGCCGGCGTCGTCACGCCCTCGGCACCGCAGTCCAGGCTGACCTACACGGAGTCGCGCCTTACCAGCACCGCGGCAACATCCGATGAGCCAGGCTCATACCAGACCGTCGAGATCACCCAGGAGCCCCAGATCACGCAGGAGCCTGCTCCCGAATTGGCGATCAAACGGAAGTCCGCCAGCGGCGCGCGCAAAGCCTCCAACTCCGACCGCAAGAACCGCTATGCGAGCCAGAGCGGTTACAGATCGGTCAAGCAGCTGTTCGAGCATCCCCTCGGCCGCCTGTAGGAGCTCCCCTGAAAAGCTCAGTGACCCGGATGCCCCGCCGCCGGCTAGGCCCGGCTGGTCTCGCCCATGATCCAGGCCAGGAAGGCATCCGACCCGCCCTCGACGGGCAAGATCATCAGCGCCGGGTTCTCATAGGGATGCCGCTTGCGGGTCTCGGCCACGACGCGCTCGGCGAGGCTGGCCCGTGTCTTGATGATCATCACCACTTCGGCTTCCCGCTGCCGCGCGCCCTCCCACCGGTAGATCGAAATCATCCCCGGCAGGATGTTGACGCAGGCCGCGAGCCCCGCATCCACCAGCTCGCCGCCCACGCTCTCGGCCGTCTCCACTGCCGGAAACGTCGAATACACAAGAACGGCCTTGTCGTTTTCCATCAACTGAGCGAGCCTCCCGTTCCCGGCCATGATCTCTTCGGACCCTGGTCGCTCCGATCGTCATGTCGAAGACATGCCTCCGGCATGGCAGCCTATCAGGCGCGGCGTGAACCGGCAGCGCTGGAAAAGTCCGAAGCGTGAATCGTCGGTCTCATCAAGAGACCATGATCGCTTCGAACCCCATCAGTTCGAAGCGTGAATCATCGGTCTAATCAAAAGAGCCGGTCCTGCCCGATCGAGTCTCCCCGCCCGCAACACCGGCTTCACCATGGCAAAAGCAAAGTCCAAATACGATAAGATTGCCTTCGTCGCGAGCGACGTGCCCGAGGCCCAAGAGGCGCTCAAGCGTCTCACTGCCCGTTATGGTTCGGCGCCATCGGGCGAAGCTGATGCCATCGTCGCCCTCGGCGGCGACGGCATGATGCTGCAGACCCTGCATCGCTTCATGAACGACCGCATCCCCATCTACGGCATGAACCGGGGCTCCGTCGGCTTCCTCATGAACGAGTACCGCGAGGACGAACTGCGCGAACGTCTAGCCGACGCCGAGGTGAGCCGCGTCCATCCGCTCTCCATGGTCGCATACGACGCCCAGGGCAAGGCCAGCAAAGCGCTCGCCATCAACGAGGTTTCGCTATTCCGCGAGACCTTCCAGGCCGCGAAATTCACCATCTCGATCGACGGTACAGAGCGCATGCCGGAGCTGATCTGCGACGGCGTGCTCGTCGCGACACCGGCCGGCTCGACGGCCTACAACCTTTCGGCGCACGGGCCGATCCTGCCCATCAACGCGCCGCTGTTGGCGCTGACGCCCATCAGCCCCTTCAGGCCCCGCCGCTGGCGCGGCGCGCTCATTCCCAACAGAGCCAAGATAACCGTGACAGCCCTCGAGCACGATAAGCGGCCCGTCAGCGCCGTGGCCGACGCCGTAGAGACGCGCAACGTTGTCCGCGTCGAGATCGAGCAGGCCCGTCAGATCGATCTCTTCATGATGTTCGACCCAGGCCACAGCCTCGACGAGCGCATCCTCGCCGAGCAGTTCCGCTATTGATCCGAGTGAACGTCAGGCCTGACTGCTGCTACCTCGCCGACGGTCCAACCGCCGAGGTCGAGTGGAGCGTTCAGGGAACAGCTCACGGGCTAGTTTCCAGTGAGCGTCCTCAGCGAGCAGTCCAACTGGTATTGGAAACCAGCCTCGCCGTAGTCCATCACCGGTGTGCAGTTCAACTCGGCGCCGACGACAGATGTGATGATGACCGAGCCGAATCCCTTTTTCAGGGGCGGATTGGCCGGCGGCCCGCCAGTTTCCGACCAGCTAAACCGAAACCGGTCTTCATCGCTGCCGTTCTTCAAAAGCTCCCAAGTGACCTTCACCCGGCCGGACCCGACCGACAGAGCCCCATGTTTGGCTGCGTTTGTCGCTAGCTCGTGAATGACCAACGATAGCGTTTGAGCGTTCTTGGCAGGGATGTTGACGGCTGGCCCATCAATGTCTGCTCGCTCTCCGATCGACTGCAAGCCGCCCGCCACGATGTCATGCAAATTGGCGCTCTCGGGTGCGTCTTCGGTGAGTGTATCGAACGTATGAGCCAGAGCACGCAGACGCCCAGTGAAGACCTCGCGAGCCTCGGCGAGCGTTCGCTCGCCGCTCAGCGAGCGAACGGCGATAGCTTGAATAACGGAGACGAGATTTTTGCCGCGATGCGCAAGCTCCCGCATCAGCAGTTGCTCGCGATCGCGCAACGCTTTGGCTGCAACATTGCGCTCGACGTGGCGACCGGCGAGGTCGGCGCATAGGTCGAGGGATCTCAGCTCTCGATCATTCGGCTCATGCTCCTCGAGCCAGTAGACCGAAAACATGGCCAGGACGTTGCGGCTGCTGTCGAGGACGGGGGTCGAGACTGCAGCAACCACCCCGTGAGATCTGAGCGCTGCAGCGATTCCGCTAAACTTGGGGTTCGTGCGCAAGTTCGGCACAGCGACTCGCGCTCTCCGTTGCAAAGCAACGGCACAGGTCGAGCAATCTTCGAGGCGGACGAGTGAAAACTTCTCGAAGACGCTATCGCCGAAACCAACCTGACCGATCATGCCGAGACCGCCCTCGGGCGTCACCAGCTGCACCGATCCAAGCCGTGCGCCTACCAAATCGGCTGCAGTGCACAGGACATCATTTAGCACGTCAGCGAGGATATTGGTTGTAGCCAGACGAAGGCTAAGCGCATGTAAACGCTTCAGGTCTTCTACTTCATCTGTTAGCCGTAGCTCGTTTTCGTATATGCCCGTCCCGGCCTTCGAGAGTGCTGAGGACGCCCTAACGACCGAACTCTTGGTCAGACTTTCGACCATGGACTAGACCCGCTTGACCCTTGGACCGGCAGACCAACGTACTTCAAATCCTGCGGTTCCGTCTGTAGCCTACATTACCGTACTTTCGGCGGCAGAGCGTCGGATCGGGCCGTCAACCGCCGACATCTCTGGTGCCGCCGTAAGGGCCTAGCTCACCAGCTTGTGACGATTTTCGCCAAGTCCGGCCGATCGCGCTCTTCGGACTTTTGCGTCGGCGTGCCGATGTAAACGAAGCCGGCGATGCGCTCGTTCTCGGCGAGCTTGAGCCCGGCTTTGACAGCGGGGCTGTAAGCCACCCACTCCGTCAGCCAGTTCGTGCCGTAACCCAGAGCATTCGCAGCCAGACACAGGTTGAATGCCGCGGCCCCGGCCGAAAGCACCTGCTCCCACTCCGGCGCGCCCGGCTTCGGCGTTACGCGCGAGACGACCCCGACGACGAGCGGCGCCCGCAGAAAGCGCTTGCGCTCGGTGTCGAGCCTGACGTGAGACGGAGGCTCCTTCTCCTCGGCCTGGCACGCCTCGGCGAAAAGCTCGCCCACCTTGGCGCGGGCTTCGCCCTGGAACACGATGAAACGCCACGGTACGAGCTTCTTGTGGTCGGGCACGCGGGCGGCGATGGTGAGAATCGTGTTGAGTTCGTCGGACGACGGGCCGGGCTCCTGGAGCAAGTCGGGCTTGACCGAGCGGCGGGCCGCCAGCATCGCGATCACATCATTCATGTCGTAGGATTTCCATGGCTTTAGGGGTTGGGCACTCGCTATCCCAATTCCCCCTCTGGTACAATATAGCGAGATATCGCCCCGAGAGGCCTCCGCTGTGACACGCGCCCCCCTTAGGAACACGCTCAGGTTGCCTATGCTGCTTGCGGCCTTGGCGGCCCTGCTGGACTTGGCAGGCCCCGCCCGCGCCCAGGTCCCGGCGCCGCAGCCCCGCGCCTCAGCCCCCACCATCATCATCCTGGACGGGTCCGGGTCCATGTGGGCCAACCTCGACCCGGAGCGCACCAGCAAATTCGACCTTGCCCGCGCCGCACTACGCCAGTCCCTGACCCCACTCGGTCCGCAGAGCCGCATCGGCCTCATGTCGTTCGGCCAGCGCCGCCGCGCCGACTGCAGCGACGTCGAGGTGGTGACCCCGCCCGATCCCGGACCCGGCGAGCGCATCGCCGCCATGGTCGACAAGCTCAATCCTCGCGGCAAGGGGCCTGTGTCTCTCGCCATCCGCGAAGCCGCGAAGCAGATCCCGCCCGGAACCGCCGCAAACGTCATTCTGCTGCACGACGGGCCTGACAATTGCCAGCAGGACCCTTGCGCCGCAGCGGCCGAGGTCGCCAAAGCAAATCCCCGACTCGTCATTGATGTCATCAGCATCGGCCTCGAGAAGGCGGACGCCCAACGCATGGCTTGCGTGCCGCGAGCCACCAAGGGCCAGATGTTCGACGTCCGCGACGCCGCTGGCCTCGATGCCGCCATTGCCGAGGCCGTCCGGCTCGCCAATCCAGATCCGGCCACAGGTGCCAGCCCGGCGCCTCAGGCCGGCATCACCGCGCCCGCGCCTTCCGAAGCCCCGGGACTGCGGCTCACGGCGGCTCTTGCCGGCGTCGGGCCGCCGCTCACGGTTCCCGTCACCTGGCGCGTGACCAAGGCGGACGCGCCTGACGACCTCGTAGCCAAGCGCGACGCTCCAGAGCTCAACCTCAACGTCGCGCCTGGCTCCTATGTGGTCGAAGCGAGCCTCGGCCTCGCAAAAGCCCGCCAGGTCGTCGAGGTCGGTGCGAAGGGTCGGACGTCGGCGCAGCTCGGTCTCGCCGCCGGCATTCTCAAGATCAATGCCCACGCCGACAAAGACGGCAACGCCCTAACAGATCCCATCGTGACCGTCTCGGCGCTGGCCGAAGGCGGCGGCACCTCGAAAACGCCCGAGACGCCGGTCTGGATCGCACAGGATCCGACCGCGCAACTCGTCCTGCCCGCTGGAAACTACAAGGTTCGGATAGAGGACGGCCTCGCCAACAAGGAAACGCAGATCGCGGTCACCCCCGGCAACACCGTCGAGGCTCCGATAGTGCTCGGCACCGGGCGCCTCGAGCTCAGCGCGGCGGCATACGGCGGCGCCGAGCCCATAACAAACGTCATCTACACGTTGACCGAGGACGACCCGGATGCCCCACAAGGCCGCCGTGACGTGGCACGCTCTGCCGATCCGGCTCCAGTTTTCATCCTACCGGCCGGAACCTACTATCTCACCGCGCAATCGGGCGCCGCGGAAGTGCGCGATCGCATCGCCATCGGAAGCGGAGCCACGGTGAAGCATCTGCTCACGTTCAACGCCGCCAAGCTCTCCGTCACCGTGCAGATCGACGGTCCCGGCCAAGGCCCGCACCAGCCCGTGACCGTGCGCGTCTTCACGTCCGGTAAGGGCGGCCAAGAGATCGCGCGCAGCACGGCCGAAGCGCCCTTGTTCTTCCTGCCCCCCGGTCGCTATCGCGTCGAGGCGCAAGTCGGAACCGAGAACGTCAAGGCCCAGACCGAGGTCGAGGTCCCGGCCGGTCGCGATACCAAGATCAATTTCAAGCTGCCCTCAGCCGAGCTGACGGTCATGCCACGCACCGGCCCGCCGGGCTCGGGCGCGCCGTGGCAGGTGAAGGACGAGAAGGGCGAGACCGTGCTCCACTCCGGCGCTGGCGGGCAACGCACTGCGCGCCTTGCCCCCGGCCGCTATGTTGTGCAAACACAGAACGAGAACCGCTTGCAGGAGCAGCCACTTGAGCTCAAGCCGGGGGAGCGGCGAACACTGGAAATTACGTCCCAGTAAGCCCTGCACTTCCGGCCGGATCATATTTCGACCACGGTCGTCGAACGATATCCGGAAAGCGAGATCCGCCGGCACGGCCGTCGCGATGAGAGGACCTTCGGACCCAGAATGAGAATAGCGCGCTTAGTGTTGTGCCTTGTGGCCCCGCTGCTCTTCGGCGTCGGGGTCTACGTGGCACCCGCTGCGGCTCAAGGTGCTGAGGGCGAATGGGGCGCAACTGGCGTGCAGCCCACGCCGCCGCAGCAGCAACAGCCCGGCAACACGACCATCGTCCCGCGCTCCGGCGGCGAGGACCAGGGCGCGGCCGTAGAAGGCACGCCCGTTCGCCTCGTGGCGCTGCTAACCTCCGACGGCCAGCACATTGATCAGGGTCTCATCTGGCGGGTTTTCGAGACCGGCACGCACAACGAGGGCAAGACTGCGCTCGTCGAAACCTCTCATGACGCAAACCCCGTCTTGAAGGTCAAGGCGGGAGACTATCTCGTCAATGTCGCGTTCGGACGGGCGCACCTCACGCGCCGCATAACCGTCAAGCCCGGTCCAGGCGAACCGTCCGTCGAGCAATTCGTCATCAATGCCGGCGGCCTGCGCATCAGCGCCGTCGTCGCCGGTCATCAGGCTCCCGCCAACACCGTGACCTACAGCATCTATTCCGACCGCGATCAGTCTGATAACCGCAAGGTGGTCCTGAGCAGCGCCAAGCCCGGCCTGGTCATCCGTCTCAACGCCGGCATCTATCACGTCATTTCCACCTACGGCGACGTCAACGCCAAGGTCGCGAGCGACGTGACGGTCGAAGCCGGCAAGCTGACCGAAGTGACGCTGACGCATTCCGCCGCCAAGGCCACGTTCAAGCTCGTGCACCGTGCCGGCGGCGAGGCGCTTCCCGATACGCAGTGGAGCATTCAGACCCCCGACGGCGACGAGATCAAGCAAAGCGCAGGCGCGCTGCCGACGCACATTCTCGCACCCGGCACCTATACGGTCGTCGCGAAGTCTCAGGGCAAAGTTTTCGAGCGCGAGTTCACGTTGTCGGATGGCGACACCTCGCAGGTCGAGGTGCTTATCAAATAGACCATGATCGCGTCGGGCCCAGCCGCTCCGATCGTCACGCCTCCTATCAGGCGTGGCGTGAATCGGCAGCGCTGGAAAAGTCCGAAGCGTGAATCATCGGTCTCATCAAATAGCCGCGCAGCCGTGCTCTGCGCGGTGCCGATCAGAAATCCGTCAAGACCCAGTCGGTCGGGCATCCGTGCCGCAGCATCAGCGCATCGGCTTCCGCCAACCTGTCCTTGCGCGAGTTGTCGATGAAGAGCTTGCGCGCAATCTGCCAGTGCTCACACGCGGTGGTGAGGTCGCCCGCTTCCCGCGCGATCTCAGCCAGATCGAGACGCGCGTCGGCATGAACCGAGACGTTGCCTTCCTGGTGGGCGTGGCCGATGCTTTGACGCAAAAGGCCCGTTGCCGCGTGCACATCACCGGCTGAGACCGCCTCACGCGCCTTGACCAGGTAGACCATCGCGAGGCCTACGTCGTCGTCCCGGACCAGGGTCGCAACCGGACGCTCGCGGATCGCAGTCTCATCGGCTTGGGGCGGAAGCTTCGCAACGCCGAAGGCCGTGGCGGCCACCGGCTCGTGATGGTCCTTGGGCGCATCCTCGCGCAGCGCACGCCACATCACGGCTGCGAGCGCTGCGAACGGCGCCAACAGCACGAGCGTCGCAACGGTGCCGGAAACCTCGAGCGCGCCGCGTAGCCCCTCCGTCATGGATTGATCCTCGCTCTGCATCCGGCCCATGCTGTGCTGCTACCGGAAAGGCGGAACGTACATGAGCCCGCCCTTGATCCAGAGATTGTTGGCACCGCGCTCGAGAGCGAGGGGCGAGCGAATACCGAGATTGCGGTCGAAAAGCTCGCCGTAGTTCCCCGCCTGCTTGATGATCTGATAGCTCCAGTCCGACTCGAGTCCCATACCCTGCCCGAGATTTCCCTCGAGTCCCACAAAGCGACGCACGTTTATGAGCGGTGAGTTGTGCGCATCCTCGATCGTCTGGCTGGTGAGGCCGAGTTCTTCCGCCGCCACGAGAGCGAACAGCGTCCAGCGTACGATCGAGAACCATTGCTCGTCGCCCTGCCGCACGGCGGGCCCATTGGGCTCCTTGGTGATGACTTCGGGCATGATGACGTGATCGGTCGGCGTCGTGAGGCGAGAGCGCTCGTAGGCGAGCATCGAGATATCGCCCGTGAGGAGGGTGCACCCTCCATCGGCGTAGCTCTTGACCACGTCCTCCCACTTGTTGCCGACGACCAGATGATATTGCATCTGGCGCGCCTTGAAGTACTGGGTGACGGCCTGCTCGCCGTTCGTGCCGGACATGACACAGATCGTGGCGCCCGAAAGCTCGAGCACGCTCGCGACCGCATAGCCGCGCCGCACCAGAAATCCTTGCCCGTCATGGAAAAGCGTGTCGACGTAGCGGATACCGAGATCGGTATCGCGCGAGAGCGTCCACGTGGAGGCGCGCGTTACGAGATCTACCTCGCCCGTTGTCAGCGCCTGGTACTTGTTGGACGGCGTGAGCGACCTGTATTTGACTGCGTCCCTGCGCCCCAGCACGGCAGCAGCCACGGCGCCGCAGAAGTCCACGTCGATCCCGGTCCAGGCTCCGTTGGCACCCACCTCGGAGAACCCGGGAGCCCCTTCGCTGACGCCACAGACGACGTGTCCGCGCGCCCGCACGGTATCGAGCGTCCCGGCGCGCACCGTCGAGGCCGTCAGCAGCACGCACAGCGCCCCCAGCGCCGCGACCATGCCGAAAACAGCACCCTGCGTGCCCTTTTCCCTCCCGTTGCCGATGACGGCCCCCATCACCTCAGCGTGCCTCCTGGCCTTCGCACAGCTCGCGCCGCGCCCCTGCATTTACCCCTGTTTGGAAAAGACGTGGGTCCTTTTGCGTCGCCCGTTGCCGCAATCGCACGACCGCATCATCCTGGGAGCACACATCCCGCGTTGGCCGGGTCCGGTCAAGCCCTTGACCGGGGAGTAAAATTGCGCCAAAGGGCGCTCCGGACGGCGGTAGAGCCCCAAGGATCGGAACCGATGTCGAAATCTGGCAAGGGCTTAGGCCCCTCGCGCCGCGCCGCGACCGGGATTGTCCATGACGGCCGCGATCCCAAAAGCCAGCACGGCTTCGTCAATCCGCCGGTCTACCGCGGCTCGACGGTCATTTTCCCGACCCTCGCGGCCCTAGAGGCCTACGACAGCCATCGCTTCAAATATGGCCGCCACGGCACACCCACGACGGTGGCGCTGGAGGAGGCTCTCAGTGCCCTCGAAGGAGGACATGAGACCGTCCTCACCGCTTCCGGCTATCAGGCTGTCACCACGGCCATTCTGGCTTTCGTCTCGGCCGGCAAGCACATCCTCGTCGCCGACAGCGTCTATCAACCGACGCGCGCGTTCTGCAACGCCATGCTCTCGAACCTCGGCGTCACGACGACCTACTACGACCCCTTGATCGGAGCCGGCATCGCCGACCTCATCCAGGACAACACCGCTCTCGTCTTCACCGAAAGCCCGGGCTCGCTGACGTTCGAGATGCAGGACATCGGCGCCATCGCCGCTGCCGCCGCCAAGCGCGGCGTGCCGGTGATCACGGACAACACCTGGGCCACCGGATTGTACTTCAAGCCGTTCGAGCACGGCGTCTCGGTCTCGATCTCGGCCTGCACGAAATACATCGTCGGCCATGCCGATGCCATGCTGGGCGCCATCACCTCGGCAGATGCCGCCTCAGCGGCCAAGATCAAGAAGGCGAAGGTGGTCCTGGGCGTCTGCCCGGGCACCGAAGAGACCTTCCTGGGCCTGCGCGGCCTGCGCACGCTCGATGTGCGCCTCGAGCGCCACTACAAATCCGGCCTCGAAGTCGCGAGCTGGCTCGCGTCCCGCCCCGAGGTCGCCCGCGTGCTCCATCCGGCATTGCCGTCCGATCCAGGTCACGCGCTCTGGAAGCGCGACTTCAAAGGCGCGAGCGGTCTCTTCTCCGTCATTCTGAAGCCTTGCTCCAAGACTGCCCTCGCCGCCATGCTCGATGGCATGGAGCTTTTCGGCATGGGCTACTCGTGGGGCGGCTTCGAAAGCCTCATCATTCCGTTCGATCCGACCAACTACCGCACGGCGACGAAATGGAAAGCGGAAGGCCAGGCGCTCCGCCTGCACGTCGGCCTGGAGGACACGCGCGATCTCATCGCCGATCTCGAAGCCGGCCTCGCCCGCCTCAATGCTAAAGCTTGAGAGTGGTGCCTAGGTCACTCCGCCCATCAGCCGCTTGACCCACGGCGTCAGTGCGAACAGCGCCAGCGCCGCGACGGCAACGAGCCCGGCCTGCCACAGGAAGAACGAAGCCAGCGATGGCGCATCAGTTGCCGTGAAGCTGCTGCCCAGCACGCCTGCGAGCTTGTTGCCGAGAGCAGCCGCCAGGAACCAGACGCCGAGTATGAGGCTCACCGCACGCGCCGGCGCAAGCTTGGTCATTGTGCTGAGACCGACCGGGCTCAACAGCAGCTCTCCGACAGTCTGCAGAAAGAAGAGCCCGACGAGCCATAGCGGGCTGACACGTCCTTCAGCCGTCAACATGGCCGCAGGCACCATGAGCAGGAACGAAGCCGAGAGAAACACGAGCCCAAAAGCAAACTTCATCGGGCTCGAGGGCTGAAAGAAATCCGTCCGCAGCCAGTACCACGCGAAGAACGGCGCCAGCAGAATGACGAACAGCGAATTGAGCGACTGGTACCACGCCGATGGAAACGCAAAGCCGAAGATCTCATGCCGCGAAAGCTGATCTGCAAAGAGCGACAGCGTCACGCCGGCCTGCTCGAAAATGGCCCAGAACAGCATGGAGGCGATGAAGAGCACGCAAATAGCTCCGAGCCGCCGCACATCGACCCGTCCCGAGAGCCCGAACCAAATCGCGAGCATGGCCGGAACGAGCACGAAGCCGTAGCGAATCCACGTGAAGCCTTCGCGATCCGAAAGCACGACGAGCCCCATCAAAGCCAGGGTGCCGGCCAGTACGGTCGCGAGAACGAGACCCGGCGATTTGACATCCATCCATGACGTGGACGTCGCCTCCCTCGCCTCGCCGGATAAATAGCGGTAGCGCCAGCCGAGGATGACGAGCGCCAGCGTCATGCCCACGCCGGCGGCGGCAAAACCCCAATGCCAGCTCTGCGCCGGATCGAAACCGTTGGCCGCAAGCCAGCCCTTGAAAGTCGCGCTCTGCGCCAGAAATCCAGTTACGATCGGCGCCAGCAGGCCACCGACATTAATCCCCATGTAGAAGATCGCAAACCCGGAGTCGCGGCGCACATCCCCGGCGCCGTAGAGTGCTCCCACGAGAGCGCTGATGGCAGGCTTGAACAGGCCCGTGCCGAGAGCGATCAGCACCAGACCTGCATAGAATGTTTCTGTCGTCGCGACCGCCATCGAGTAATGGCCGAGCGCGATGATGACGCCGCCCGCCATGACCGCTCGCTTCGGTCCGAGATAAGCGTCCGCTATGAAGCCACCGGGGACGGCCAGCATGTAGACGGCCATCGTATAGTTACCGTAGATCAGCGCCGCCTGCTCCGTCGGAAGCCCGAGCCCCCCGACCGCCGCGGGCGCGACCATGAACAGCGTCAGCAGCGCTCGCATGCCGTAATACGAGAAGCGCTCCCAAAGCTCCGCGAAGAAAAGCGTCGCTAACCCTTGTGGATGTCCCCCGAAGCCGAAACGCCCCCTCACACCTGCCCCCGTTCAAGCTCGCGAACTAATTCTATTTTGCACTGCACCAATTACTTGATCAAAGTCATTTCGAGGCCATCGCATTGATGTCAAGAAACTCGGCGATGGTCTTGAGGACCTGCGATGCGTCGCCATCTACGCTCCAGCGCACCAACTCGTGAAAAACCGCTAGGACCTTTGGAGAATAGACTGCCAAAGGCATCGTGCCTAAAGACCTACCACCACGAACAGCATTTAAGAACGTGCGCGCGAAGCGCATCGGGCTGTCACAGCTTTGAGGAGGAATTCAATGATCCAGCAAGCCTTGAACGAGCTTTCCCAGCAGATCCGCATTCGTCCGCGCTACGATAACTTTATCGGTGGCCAGTGGGTCGCGCCGGTCAAAGGCCAATACTTCACCAATCTCACGCCGGTTACCGGCAAGCCCCTCTGCGATATCGCCCGTTCGTCTGCCGAAGACATCGAGCTCGCCCTCGACGCGGCGCACAAGGCGAAGGATGCGTGGGGCCGCACCTCCCCCGCGGAGCGCGCGCGCTTGCTGAACAAGATCGCCGACAAGATGGAGAGCAACCTCAAGCTCATCGCCATGGTCGAGACGCTTGATAACGGCAAGCCGATCCGCGAGACGATGGCCGCCGACATTCCCCTCGCCATCGATCACTTCCGTTATTTCGCCGGCTGCGTGCGCGCGCAGGAAGGCTCGATCGCCGAGATCGACCACGACACCGTCGCCTATCACTTCCATGAGCCGCTCGGCGTCGTCGGCCAGATCATCCCCTGGAACTTCCCGATCCTGATGGCGGTGTGGAAGCTCGCTCCCGCCCTCGCTGCCGGCAACTGCGTCGTTCTCAAGCCCGCCGAGCAGACGCCCATGAGCATCATGGTGCTGATGGACCTCATCGGCGACATCCTGCCGCCGGGCGTGCTCAACGTCGTCAACGGTTTCGGCATCGAGGCCGGCAAGCCGCTGGCTCAGAACAAGCGCATCGCCAAGATCGCCTTCACCGGCGAGACGACCACCGGCCGTCTCATCATGCAGTACGCCTCCGAGAACATCATTCCCTGCACGCTCGAGCTCGGCGGCAAGTCTCCCAACATCTTCTTCTCCGACGTCGCCGATGCGGATGACGAGTACTTCGACAAGGCGCTCGAAGGCTTCGCCATGTTCGCGTTGAACCAGGGCGAGGTCTGCACCTGCCCGAGCCGCGCGCTCGTGCACGAGAAGATCTACGACCGCTTCATGGAGCGGGCTGTCGCTCGCGTTCAGAAGATCAAGCAGGGTCACCCGCTCGATGCTTCGACCATGATCGGCGCCCAGGCCTCGAACGATCAGCTCGAGAAGATCCTCTCCTACATCAAGATCGGCCGTGACGAAGGCGCCAACGTGCTGACCGGCGGCCAGCGCGCTGTCATCGCCGGCGAGACCTCGGAAGGCTACTACGTCCAGCCGACCATCCTCGAAGGCCACAACAAGATGCGCGTGTTCCAGGAGGAGATCTTCGGACCTGTCGTCTCCGTGACGAAGTTCAAGACCGACGAAGAGGCGCTCGCCATCGCCAACGATACGCTCTACGGCCTCGGCTCGGGCGTATGGACTCGCGACGGCACACGCGCCTACCGCTTCGGCCGCGCCATCCAGGCTGGTCGCGTCTGGACCAACTGCTATCACCTCTACCCGGCCCACGCCGCGTTCGGTGGCTACAAGCAGTCTGGCATCGGCCGCGAGACGCACAAGATGATGCTCGACCATTACCAGCAGACCAAGAACATGCTGGTGAGCTACAGCCCGAAGGCGCTCGGCTTCTTCTAATCCCGGCTCTATCGGCTTCATCCATGCCGCCGGCAGGGTTACATCCCTGCCGGCGGCATTCTCGTCTCAGAGATCGCTGCACAAAGAGGATCGCCCATGTCCAACCCGACATTGCGTTCGCTACTGGCCCTGCCCGCAAACCCCGAGAGCTTGAAGAAGTCGGCTCTCATTCTCATCGATTGCCAGAACACCTACCGCGAAGGCGTCATGCAGCTTGAAGGCGTCGAGCCCGCGCTGGCAGAGTGCGCCAAGCTGCTCGAGCGCGCCCGCGCCGGCGGCACGCCGGTCATCCACATCCAGCACGATGCCGGGCCCGGCACGCCCTACGACACGAAGGCGCCGATCGGCACCATCGCCGATGTCGTGGCCCCGCGCACTGGCGAAACCGTCATCACCAAGGCCTATCCAAGCTCGTTCGAGAAAACCGGCCTCGATGCCGAATTGAAGAAGCTCGGCGTTACCGATCTCGTGCTCGCTGGCTTCATGACCCACGTCTGCGTGAACTCTACGGCCCGCGCAGCGTTCAATCTCGGCTACCGGCCGACGGTGGTGGCCAATGCCACGGCGACCCGCTCCGTGCCCAATCCCATGGGCGGAGACGTTCCGGCGGCGGAAATGCATACGGGCGCGCTGGCGGCCATGGCCGACATCTTCGCCATCGTGGTACCGTCTGAGGATAAGGTGCCGGCATAGTCGCTCCGATCGTTGCGCCGCCTATCAGGGGCAGCGTGAATTGGAGCGCAAAAGAGGACCATGATCGCTTCAGGCCCTATCAGCCTGAAGCGTGAATCATCGGTCTCATAGATGGGCCGAAACTCAAGGAGAGACACATGGTCGACCGCGTTTCCGCTACCGCCGACGCCACCGCCATGATCGGCAAGCTCCAAGGCATGCACGGGCCCCTGCTCTTCCATCAGTCGGGCGGCTGCTGCGACGGCTCGGCTCCGATGTGCTACCCGCGGGGCGAGTTCAAAGTCGGCGCCCAGGACGTCTATCTCGGCGAAATCGGCGGCCAGCCGTTCTACATGGGCCGCGCCCAGTTCGAATACTGGCAGCACACGCATCTGATCATCGACGTCGTGCCGGGACGCGGCTCGGGCTTCTCGCTCGAAGCACCCGAGGGCTTCCGTTTCCTGACGCGCTCGCGCGTCTACACGGACGCTGAGAACGACGCCCTCGACACCATGGGTCCCCCGCCAACCGGCGCCGAGCACGCCCCCGCGGCATAGATAATCACCTCTCCCCACCGCGGTTCGCACCATGGGGAGAGGCAAACTCCTACTTCTTCGGCTCCACGATCAGCTCCGACACCATGGTCGGCTGATGTGCCGAGCAGACGATGCTGTGGCGCCCCGGCTTGTCGGCCGTGAAGGTCACCTTGTTCACGTGGCCGCGCTTGATTTCGAACGTCTGCCCATAGGCTTCGATCGTCGTTGGGTGGCTCGCGCCGTTGATGCCGACGAACTCGAGCGTCACCTCGTCACCTTCATCGACGAATATCTGGCGCGGCTCGAAAACATAGACCGCAACTTCCCAACGTCCATTGTCGTCCGGCTTCTTCAGCACATAGCCGCCGCCTTCGGGCAGCGGCGTCGTGGGAAACGGCTCCTTGTCGACGGTCACGCCGCCCTTGGGCTCGACAGCCGTCACGACGATATGGCGCTTGCCGGCATGCGCCTGCCCGAGGGCCGGGACGGCGAGCATGAGCCCGCACGCAACGGCGATCCCGGAGCGAAAAAGTCGGCGCGATGTCGTCATGCTGTGTCTCCCATCGAAAGGCATGGATGATCCTATCCGTCCAATAATGACAGATATGTCATCGCTAATGGGAGTTAAAGTGTCAGCGGAGTGAGCGGGTTACCGCTTTGCCTTGCCGTTCGAGGCCTTGGCCTTCGCCTGCTGCGCAGGCTGCGCCACCTTCTTTGCACCCGAGGGCGGAGACTGCGGCTGCGCCGCGGCGCCAGCCTTCTTCTTCGCGAGGTCCGCACGAAGCTTGTCGAGCGCCTTGAGCGTCAGCGGATCGAGGCCATCGCCGCCCGCGTCCAGGTGCGCAAAGATGCCGTCCTTCATGCGCGGCTCCCAGAACTTCATCAGATGTTCCGAGATGCCGACGACAGCGCGCTCCTCGCCCTGCACCTTGAAGAATCTCGTGATCTGGTTCGCCATGCGGACGAGCGTTTCGGCGTTAGACGACGACATGCTGTTTAACCTCTGGACGAGCACGATCGTCGCTTTGCGTGTCGAGCGAGATGCGGTGCGGATGCGTGAAGATTTCAAAGGCGTCTGGGCGCGCGATGGCGACGAGCGTGATGCCGGCCGCCTCCGCGACGCGAAGTGCTAGCGCAGTAGGAGCCGAAACAGCAACAAGGATTTCAGCGCCCATCATGGCGGTTTTCTGCACCATCTCGACCGAGACACGGCTGGTCAGCAGCACGATCCCCTGCGCGGGATCTAGGCCTGCCGTGTTGACCGCGCCGACGAGCTTGTCGAGGGCGTTGTGGCGCCCGACGTCCTCGCGCAGTGCTGCGATGCGGCGCGCGGACGAGTCCCAGAATGCCGCTGCGTGAACAGCACGCGTCGCGACGTTGAGCGTCTGAGCCGGCGGCATGGCCGCCAGCGCGTCTTGGATCTCTGACGGCGTCACTGATGCGCGGTTGCCGACGCGCTTGGGCTCGGGCACTGCCGCTTCGAGGCTGTCGACGCCGCAAAGCCCGCAGGCCGTGGGACCCGTGATACGGCGGCGCCGCTCCACGAGCGTGCGTCCCGTTTGGGGCACAAGCCACATGCGCGCTTCGAGGCCCTTTTCGTGCTCCACGATCTCGAGCTCCCGGATCTCGGAGCGGTCGCCGATGATGCCTTCGGTGAGACTGAAGCCGACGGCGAAGTCCACGAGGTCAGCCGGCGTCGCCATCATGACGGCATGCGTAGAGCCGTCATAGACGAGCGCCACCGGCACCTCTTCCGGAATGAGCCTGCTGGTGTCCTCGGCGCCGGATTTCGACACCCGGAGCGAGGACACACGCCTGGCAGCCTCCGTCATGGGACGCTACTCCGCAGCCTCTGCCGGCACGATGCGCCGGGTGAGATCGGAGAACTCCTCGTACTCCTGCTGGTACGTCGACGGGCCGTTCGAGGCCGAGACCTCGACCGCCGTCACCTTGTACTCGGGGCAGTTGGTCGCCCAGTCCGAGAAGTCGGTGGTGATGACGTTGGCCTGCGTCAGCGGATGGTGGAACGTGGTGTAGACCACGCCCGGCGCCACGCGATCCGTGATGAGAGCGCGCAACGCGGTCTCGCCTGCACGGCTGCGCACCATGACCCAGTTGCCGTCCTTCACGCCGCGATGCTCCGCGTCGAAAGGATTGATCTCGAGGATGTCCTCAGGATGCCAGGCCGAGTTCTCGGTGCGACGCGTCTGAGCACCGACGTTGTACTGCGACAGGATACGGCCCGTGGTCAGGATCAACGGATAACGCGGTCCCGTCCGCTCGTCGGTCGGGATGTACTCCGTCATCATGAACTTGCCCTTGCCGCGGTCGAACGTGCCGACGTGCATGATGGGCGTGCCTTCGGGGTGCTGCTCGTTGCACGGCCACTGGATCGAGCCCATCTTGCGGATCTTTTCATACGAGACGCCGGTGAACGTCGGCGTCAGGCGAGCGATCTCCGCCATGATCTCGGACGGGTCCTTGTAGTTCCAGTCGAGGCCGAGCGCCTGGGCGATCATCTGCGTGATCTCCCAATCGGCGTAGCCGTTCTTCGGCCGCATCATCTTGGTGACCATCTGGATGCGGCGCTCTGCGTTCGTGAACGTGCCGTCCTTCTCGAGGAAGGTGCAGCCCGGCAGGAAGACGTGAGCGTAACGCGCCGTCTCGTTCAGGAAGAGATCCTGCACGACGACGCATTCCATGTGCTCGAGGCCCGAGGCGACGTGATGCGTATTCGGGTCGGACTGCAGAATGTCCTCACCCTCGATGTAGATGGCCTTGAACGTGCCCTCGACAGCGGCATCGAGCATGTTCGGAATGCGCAGACCCGGTTCCGGATCGAGCGTGCAGTTCCACTCCTTCTCGAACATGGTGCGCGTGGCGACGTCCGAGATGTGGCGATAGCCGGTCAGCTCGTGCGGGAACGAGGCCATGTCGCAGGAGCCCTGCACGTTGTTCTGGCCGCGCAGCGGGTTCACGCCCACGCCTGGGCGCGACATGTTTCCGGTCGCCATCGCGAGGTTGGCGATGGCCATGACCGTCGTCGAGCCCTGCGAATGCTCGGTGACGCCGAGGCCGTAGTAGATGGCCGCATTGCCGCCGGTCGCATAGAGGCGCGCCGCGCCGCGGACGAGCTCAGCCTTCACGCCGGTGTACTGCTCCATTGCTTCCGGCGAGTTACGCTCGTCGGAAACGAAAGCCTTCCACTCGTTGAAGTCCTCGAGCTCGCAGCGCTCGCGCACGAACTGCTCGTTGACGAGACCTTCGGTCACGATCACGTGCCCCATCGCCGTGACGATGGCGACGTTGGTGCCCGGCTGCAGCGGCAGATGGTAGTCGGCTTCGATGTGCGCCGACTTCACCAGGTCCGTGCGGCGCGGATCGATGACGATCAGCTTGGCGCCTTCGCGAATGCGCTTCTTCATACGGCTCGCGAACACGGGGTGAGCGTCCGGCGGATTGGCGCCGATGACGAGAATGACGTCCGTCTCCTCGACGGAGTCGAAGTCCTGCGTACCCGAGCTCTCGCCGAACGCGGTCTTCAGGCCGTAACCCGTCGGCGAGTGGCAGACGCGGGCGCAGGTGTCGACGTTGTTCACGCCGAAGCCGGCGCGGATGATCTTCTGCACGAGGTAGGCTTCCTCGTTCGTGCAGCGCGATGAGGTGATGCCGCCGACGGCGGTGCGGCCGTACTGCTTCTGGATGCGGCGGAACTCGGAGGCGACGCGGCCGATGGCCTCTTCCCACGTGGTCTCGCGCCAGGGGTCGGTGATCTTGTCGCGCACCATCGGCTTCATGATGCGATCGGGATGCGTAGCGTAGCCGTACGCGAAGCGGCCCTTGACGCACGAGTGCCCGCGGTTGGCCTTGCCGTCTTTCCACGGCACCATGCGCACCACTTCCTCGCCGCGCATCTCCGCCTTGAAGGCGCAGCCGACGCCGCAATAGGCGCACGTGGTGATGGCCGAATGCTCGGGCTGGCCGATTTCAGTCACCGACTTCTCGATCAGGGTCGCCGTCGGACAGGCCTGAACGCAGGCGCCGCACGATACGCACTCGCTGTCGAGGAAGTCTTCGTTCATGCCAGCCGACACGCGGCTGTCGAAGCCACGGCCCGAGATCGTCAGTGCGAACGTGCCCTGCACTTCCTCGCATGCGCGAACGCAGCGGTTGCAGACGATGCACTTCGAAGGCTCGTAGCTGAAATAGGGATTGCTGTTGTCCTTCTTGAGGTACAGCGGATTCTCGGCGCCGTCGTGCTTGGCGAAGACGTGGTTCTCGCCCTCGTAGCCGTAGCGCACGTCGCGCAGGCCAACCGCGCCGGCCATGTCCTGCAGCTCGCAGTCGCCGTTGGCGGCGCAGGTGAGGCAGTCGAGCGGATGGTCCGAGATATAGAGCTCCATCACGCCCTTGCGGATGGCCTTGAGACGTGGCGTCTGCGTGTTGACCGCGATGCCGGGAGCGACAGGCGTGGTGCACGAAGCCGGCGTGCCGTTGCGGCCTTCGATCTCCACGAGACAAAGGCGACACGAGCCGAAGCTATCGAGCATGTCGGTGGCGCAGAGCTTCGGGATCTCAGTCCCTGCTTCCATCGCCGCGCGCATGATCGACGTGCCTTCAGGCACCGTCACCGAGTTGCCGTCGATGGTGAGCGTCACCATCTTCTCGGACTTGGACGCCGGCGTGCCGAAATCGATTTCCTTGATGAGCGTCATGGATCTATCTACTCCGCAGCCTCGGCCAGTTTCTTGGACGGCCGTCCGAAATCTTCAGGGAAATGTGTCAACGCGCTCATAACCGGATATGGGGTAAACCCGCCGAGAGCGCAAAGGGATCCGAACTTCATCGTGTTGCAGAGATCCTCGATGACAGCGAGATTTTCTGCCCGGTTCACACCGGCCATCACCTTGTCCATCGTCTCCTTGCCGCGCGTCGAGCCGATGCGGCAGGGCGTGCACTTTCCGCAGGATTCGACAGCGCAGAACTCGAAGGCAAAACGCGCCTGCTTGGCCATTTGTGCCGTATCGTCGAAAACCACCACGCCGGCGTGGCCGATGAGGCCATCCCGCGCTGCGAAAGCTTCGTAATCGAACGGAGTGTCAAACAGATGCCGCGGGAAGTAGGCGCCGAGCGGGCCACCGACCTGCACTGCCTTGACCGGGCGTCCCGACCGCGTACCGCCGCCGATATCGTCGACGAGCTCGCCGAGCGTGATGCCGAAGGCCGTCTCGAAGAGGCCGCCATATTTCAGGTTGCCCGCGAGCTGGATCGGCATCGTGCCGCGCGACCGGCCCATACCGAAGTCGAAGTACGACTTTGCACCTTCAGCCATGATGAACGGAACGGCCGAGAAGCTCAGCACGTTGTTGATCACCGTCGGGCGGCCGAACAAACCTTTGTGAGCCGGTAGCGGCGGCTTGGCGCGCACGAGGCCGCGCTTGCCCTCCAGGCTTTCGAGCAGCGAGGTCTCCTCGCCGCAAACGTAGGCGCCAGCGCCCATGCGCACTTCGAGATCGAAAGCGTGCTTGGAGCCGAGAACCTTCTTGCCGAGATAGCCAGCCTTGTTCGCCGCTGCGATCGCAGCGTTGAGCGCCTTCTGGGCGTGCGGATATTCGGAGCGAAGATAGATGTAGCCCTTGGTGGCGCCGACCGCGATGCCGGCGATGGTCATGCCCTCGATGAGCACGAAGGGGTCGCCCTCCATGATCATGCGGTCGGCAAAGGTTCCGGAGTCGCCCTCGTCTGCGTTGCAGACGATGTACTTCTGCGCGCCCTGCGTATCGTGGACCGTCTTCCACTTGATGCCGGTGGGGAAGCCTGCGCCGCCGCGGCCGCGAAGCCCCGACTTGGTCACTTCCTCGACGATCGTAATAGGAAGGATCTCGAGAGCCTTCTCGAGGCCCTTGTAGCCGTCATGCGCCCGATAGTCGTCGAGCGAGACGGGATCAGTGATGCCGCAACGCGCGAACGTGAGGCGCGTCTGACGCTTGAGATAGCTGAGCTCTTCGACAGCGCCCAGAGCACCAGGATGCTTGATCGACTCCGGCGGACGGCCCTCGAACAGGCCGGCCTTCACGAGACCGTCCACGTCCTGAAGCTCGATCGGACCGAAACCGTAGCGCACACCTGCGCGCTCGATCTCGACGAGCGGCTCGAGCCACAGCATGCCACGCGAGCCGTTGCGAACGATCTCGACGTTGACGCCGGCCTTCTGTGCGGCGCGCGCCAGCGCTACCGCCACTTCGTCGGCTCCAACAGATACCGCCGCCGCATCGCGCGGGACGAAAACGCGCAACGTCATGCCTGGGCCTCTTTGAGAATAGTGTCGAGCTTCTTGGCATCGAGGCGTCCGACGATCTTGCCGTCGATCATCGCCGAGGGTGCCGTCGCGCAGAGCCCGAGGCAGTAGACCGCTTCGAACGTTACGCGGCCGTCGGCGGTGGTGTTGCCGCATTCCACGCCAAGCTTGGATTCGGCTCTCTCGACGAGCGCTTCGCAGCCCATCGACTGACAGGCTTCGGCCCGGCACACCTTGAGGATGTGCTTGCCCGGAAGCTCATGCCGAAAATCATGATAAAAGGTAACGACGCCATGCACTTCAGCGCGCGACAAGTTGTAGGCGCGCGCCAGGTACGGAACGGCTTCCTCGGGAACGTGTCCGAACGTCTCTTGAACCGCGTGAAGGACCGGCATGAGAGGCCCTTCCAGGCCCGCATGCTCGGCAACAATCTCCGCGGCGCGCTCCTCGCTCCAAGGCTCGAAACGGCTCATACGGCGTTTCTCCTGTTTATAGTTATTCCAACCTAGTTCGCGCCTGCGACAGGATGGGTCAATAGAGCGTTTTCGTGTGACGATAGACCACTTCTATCGTTCAAACAGCGTCAAGATGACGGAATCGCCATGAATCATGCGCGAAACCTGGCATACCTTATACCAGAACCGCGTCCTCGTCGCCTATTTTTGTCTTGCCCCTACACTGAGATGGCATCAGTTGGGTTAGCAATTCGTTTAGCATGCGCGATGAACGCTGCGACGAGGGGCGAATGCGGCTCTCGGCGGGTCACGATGAGCCCCAGCTTGTGGATCACAGTTGGTTGAACGAGAGAGATCGGCCTCAGCCGGCTAGGTCGATCCAGAGTCTCCGCGAGCCGTGCCGGCAGGATGCTGGCCCACTCCCCCGTCCTGACATGAGCGTAGAGCACCAGCATGGAGTTGCTTTCGAGCGTCGGCGTCTGCACGACGCCGGCCTCTGCCAGGTGCCTGTCGATGAGGCGCCGGTTCTGCATGTCGCGAGTCAGAAGGCAGAGTGGCAACTGGCCGGCCTCCGCCCAGGTGATCTGCTCGCGCTTGGCGTAAGGGCTCTCCGGGGCCACCAGCAGCACATATTGCTCTTCATAGAGGGCCACGGCCTCGAACCTCGGCGGCGGCTCCGTATCGACATAGGAGATACCGACGTCGACCTCGAGGTTTTCGAGCTTCTGCATCACGAGATCCGACGTCATCGACAGCACGCTAAGGCAGACGGCCGGATAGCGCTGCCGGATCGGAACTGTGAGCTCCGTCACGAACGGGAGCGCCGTGGGGACCACCGCAAGGCGCAGATGTCCGGAAAGCCCCTTCTTTAGGGCGTCGATCTCCTGGCGCATGGCGCGTGTGTCGCCGACGATCCGCCGCGCCCAGTCGAGAATTCGCTCTCCTTCGGGCGTGAAGCACCGGAACCGCGAGCCACGCTCCACGATCAGCACGCCGAACTGGTCTTCGAGGCTCTTGAGCGCCGAAGAGAGGGTCGGCTGGGTTACGCCGGCGGAATCCGCCGCCCTGCCGAAATGCCTCTCCCGCGCGAGCGCCAAAAGCAGCTCCAGCTTGTCGATCATGTGGAGCGTCCCATGGGTCCGTGTCCGCGATTAACTATATCCGAGCGCCAGCACGGGCGCACCGTTCTCCGTGGAAGGATGGAGCCCGGCCCCCCCGCCGGTAAACACAAAAGCTACCTTCCAGTTGCATATATGGGGTTGGCTTGGCCAATCGCCCCGGCATTAAGCCTCAATTAGCCGCCGTAAGCGTAAATAGCTGATTGCGAACCGCAAGGTAAGGTGATGTCCACCGCGGACTCAAACCAGAGCGATCCAGGATCCGACAAGCGCCAGGGCTCCGGTCGCCGGCGGGTGCTGAAAGCCGGCATCATTGCCTACAACGATCGCCACTCCACGCTTCCCTGCACCGTGCGCAACGTGTCCGAAACCGGCGCCATGCTCCGCATGCCTGCGGGTCTTTCACCGCCCGACACCTTCGACCTCATCATCGAGCTCGACGGCCTGGAGGCAAGCTGCAGCGTCGTCTGGCGCAGAGGCGAGGACGTCGGCGTACGTTTCGATAGCGAGCCACGCAAAATCCCCCCGCGCCGGTCACAGGTGATCACGGCTGTCGTCCCCGCCAAGGCTGTCTCCCTGAGGCGCAAGCCGCGCTGACCTGACCCGCGCCGATTTGTGACCGAAATTTCATTTCGGCACGTCCGCCGCCCGGTTGTCGCGACGGCATCGATCCTTATTGACCGCTTTCCCCCTCGCGCCGAGCCCTTACGCTGATTACGTCCGCCAGTGCGGCTCGGTGGCGCGACGGATTCCCGATCGGCCCTCGTTGCAAGCCCGGTCCAGCGACGACGTCTGATGACCGGATCGTAATGCCCAGTGCAGCGAAGACCTCGACGCGGAATTAAAGGAACGAGATTCAATGAGAACGTCGAGGCTGGTTTTCACTCTGGCCGTCGTCGGCGCCATCGCCGGTGGCGTCTACTATTGGATGCAGGGCACCACCTCGGATCAGAACGCAAACGGGCGCCAGCGTGGCGGACCAGTCTCGATCCTCGCAGAGCCCGCGCGCACCGCCGACGTCCCGGTCTATCTCGAAGGCGTGGGGTCGGCCAAGGCCCGCAACACCGTCACCGTGCGCGCACAGGTCGACGGCAAACTTCTATCGGTCAATTTCAAGGAGGGCCAGGACGTCAAGAAAGGCGACGTCCTCGCCAAGATCGATCCCGTCACCTACAAGGCGCAGCTTGATCAGGCCGTCGCCAAGAAAGCGCTCGACGAAGCTCTTCTCGCCAACACCAAGCACGACCTCGAACGTTTCGAAAAGGTCGGCACGCTGGCCATCACACAGCAGCAGATCGACACACAGCGCGCGCTGATCAAGCAGCAGGAAGCGCAGGTGCAGCAGGACGAGGCCTCGATCGAGAACCTTACGGCGATCCTCGGCTACACGGATATCGTCGCGCCCATAGACGGCCGCACCGGCATTCGTCAGGTGGATGAAGGCAACATCGTGCATGCCGGCGACGCAGGAGGCATCGTCGTCATCACCGAAATCAAACCGATCTCGGTCATCTTCACACTGCCGCAGCAGAACCTCCCGACGTTGTCGCGCGCCAGCGCCTCCGGTGTGTTGCAGGCCGAGGCATTCACCACCGACGGGCATGAGATGCTCGACACCGGAACGTTGCAAGTCATCGACAACCAGGTCGATCCGACGACGGGCACCGTTCGCCTCAAGGCCGACTTCCCCAATGCGAAGCTGCAGCTCTGGCCCGGCCAGTTCGTCAACGTCCGGCTGCTCGTCGATACGCTGAGGAATGTCGTCGTGGCGCCGACCGCCTCGGTGCAGCGCGGACCCAACGGCCCCTATGTGTTTGTCGTCAACGACGACAAGACCGTCACCATGCGTCCCGTGAAGGTCGCGCAACAGGACGAGAAGGACGCCGTGTTCTCCGAAGGGCTGAAAGCCGGCGAGAGCGTGGTGACGAGCGGCTTCAGCCGCCTCGAGGACGGCGCCAAGGTCAAAGTCGGAGACCGCAGCGCTCCTCAGTCTCCCGGTGCCCCGACTGCGGCGACGCCGCGGAGCAGCGCCGATGGCAAACAGCAGGACGGCCGGCGAAGGAAGGCCGAAGCCTCAGCTTCGCCTTCGCCGGTTCAGACGGGACTGGCAGAAGCTCAACCCGACGGCGACCAGCGCAAGCATCGCCATCGTGAGAACGGCGGCACGCAATGAGCGTCTCGCGGCCATTCATCGAGCGCCCGATCGCCACGTCTCTGCTGGCAGTGGCGACGGTGCTTGGCGGCATCCTCGGCTATCTGACGCTGCCAATCTCGTCGCTGCCGCAGGTCGATTTCCCGACCGTCGAGGTGCGCACCGAATTGCCGGGCGCCAGCCCCGACACCATGGCCAAGCTGGTGACCGCGTCGCTCGAACGCCAATTCGGCCAGATCCAGTCGCTGGCTTCCATGTCTTCGGTGAGCTCGTTCGGGCTCTCGCGCATCACGCTGCAGTTCAATCTCGGCCGAGACATCGACGCCGCCGCGCAGGACGTTCAGGCCGCCATCAACGCGGCGGGCTCCACATTGCCGCGCGACCTGCCCTATCCGCCGGTCTATTCGAAGGTCAACCCGGCCGACACGCCCATCATCACGCTGGCGCTGACCTCCGAGACCGTCTCGCTGCGTCAGCTTTCCGACCTCGCCGACACCCTGCTGGCCCAGCGCATGAGCGCCGTCTCGGGCGTCGGCCACGTGTCGATCGAAGGCGGCATCAAACCCGCCGTTCGCATCGAGGCCGACGTCTCGCGGCTCGCGAGCTACGGCTTGAGCATGAGCGACCTAAGCCAGGCCGTCACCGGCGCCAATGTTGCCGGTCCCAAGGGATCGCTCGACGGCGACAAACAGTCCTTCACCATCGCCGCCAATGATCAGATCGAAAGCGCGAAGGCCTACGAGGACGTCGTCATTGCCTATCGCAACAACGCCCCGGTGCGTCTAAAGGACGTCGCGACCGTTTCCGACGGCCTCGAGAACACGCGCGTCGGCGGCTGGTATCAGGGCAAGCCCGCCGTCATCATCGACGTCCAGCGCCAGCCCGGCGCCAACGTCATCGAGACCGTCGACCGCATCAAGAACGAGCTGCCGCGCATCCAGCGCACCATCCAGACCGGCATCAAGCTCGACGTCGTGAGCGACCGCACCGGCACGATCGAAGCCTCCGTACATGATGTGCAGTTCACGCTCGTCCTGAGCGTCGGCCTCGTCGTTCTCGTCGTGTTGCTGTTCCTGCGCTCGTTTCGCGCCACCATCATCGCCGGCGTCGCCCTCCCCGTCTCCCTCGTCGCCACGTTCGGCGTCATGTGGTTCATGGGCTTCAGCCTCGACAATCTGTCGCTGATGGCGCTCACCATCGGCACCGGCTTCGTCGTCGACGACGCCATCGTCATGATCGAGAACGTCGTCCGCCATCTGGAGGACGGCGACCCGCCCATGAAGGCCGCCCTCGAAGGCGCGCGCGAGATTGGCTTCACCGTCATCTCGCTGACGCTGTCGCTGATCGCCGTCTTCATCCCGCTTTTGTTCATGACCGGCCTTGTAGGCCGCATGTTCCGCGAGTTCGCCTTGACGCTCTCGATTGCCGTCGTGGTCTCGGCGGTCGTGTCTTTGACGCTGACGCCCATGATGTGCGCTCGCCTGCTCAAAGGCGGTCATGGCCACGAGGGCGGCGGCCGCATCGGCCGCATCTTCAACGACATGATGGAAGCGGTCATCCGCGGCTACGGCCGCTCGCTCGAGTTCGTTCTGCGCCACCAGCCGGCGACGCTCGTTGTCGCGGTTCTGACCGTGGTGCTGACGGTCTGGCTCTACGTCATCATGCCGAAGGGGTTCCTACCCGACCAGGACACGGGCGCACTGACCGCCGTCGTAGAGGCGAGCCCCCAGGCCTCCTTCACCGAGATGAGCCGCATCCAGCAGGAGGTGGCGGCCATCGTCGCCAAGGATCCGGACGTGACCGGCGTCGCCTCCATCGTCGGCATCGGCCAGCTCAACGCCACGCAGAACGTCGGCAACCTCAAGGTCTTCCTGAAGCCACTCGACCAGCGCGTTGCGCGCGTCGAGGAGGTCATCCGCCGCCTCAGGGGCGCGACGCGCTCCATCCCCGGTGTCAGGGTCTACTATCAGCCTGTCCAGGACGTGCAGATCTCGACCCAATCGAGCCGCTCGCGCTACCAGTACACGCTGGTCTCGACTGATGCCGCCGAGGTCTCCACTTGGTCGCAACGCCTCGCCGAGGCGCTGCGTGCCTCCCCGGCTCTGCGCAGCGTCGCAGTCGAGGAGGTGGACGGCGGCCACGTCGCGAAGATCACCGTCGATCGCGTCACCGCGGGCCGCCTCGGCGTCACCATGCAGGCGGTGAATGACACGCTGAGCAACGCCTTCGGCCAGAGACAAGTCTCGACCATCTATGCCCAAGCCAATCAGTACCGCGTCGTGCTGGAGGCCCAGAGCCAGTACCGCAGCGACCCCTCGCGGCTGACGCGCCTCTATGTGCCTTCATCCACGACCGGCGTGCAGGTTCCATTGACGTCGGTCGCGAACATCGAGTTCACCACGGCACCTCTCGCCGTCAGCCACCAGGATCAGTTCCCGGCCGTCACCATCAGCTTCAATCTCGCATCCGACGCCTCGTTGAGCGACGCGATCGCGGCCATCGACACAGCGCGCACCGCCATCAGCATGCCGCAGTCCGTCAACGGCACATTCTTCGGCGACGCGGCTGAATTCTCGAAGTCGCTAGACGGCCAGCCCTGGCTCATCCTCGCCGCCGTCGTCACCATCTACATCGTCCTTGGCGTCCTCTATGAAAGCTTGATCCATCCGTTCACGATCCTGACCACGCTGCCCTCGGCCGGCATCGGCGCCGCCCTCGCGCTCGAGCTCACCGGCCGTGACCTGTCGTTCGTGGCGCTGATCGGCATCATCCTACTGATGGGAATCGTCAAGAAGAACGCCATCATGATGATCGACTTCGCACTCGAGAATGAGCGCACGCGCGGACTATCCCCGCGAGAGTCCATCGTCGAGGCGGCGCTGCTGCGCTTCCGTCCCATCATGATGACGACGCTCGCGGCGCTGTTCGGCGCCCTGCCGCTGGCACTCGAAAACGGCACCGGCGCCGAGCTCAGGAACCCGCTCGGCATCACCATCGTCGGCGGCCTGCTGTTGAGCCAGTTGCTGACGCTCTACACGACGCCCGTGATCTATCTCGCCATGGAGCGCCTTCGCGCGCGCCTCTCCGGTTCTAAAACTGGAGCAGATACGCCGGCGGGCGCACCGTCATCGCCGCCCCCCACATGGGACCGGAGGGCCGCCGAGTAGCGCCCCCCATGAGAAAATCATGAGACCATCATGAGCATCTCCCGCATCTTCATCGAAAGACCAATCGGCACCGCGCTGCTGGCCATCGGTCTCTTCCTGGCGGGCGTCGTGGCCTACGTGCATCTGCCAGTCGCCAGCATGCCGGCGATCGAGTTTCCCACCATCCGCATCAACACCTCGCGGCCAGGCGCCGATCCCGCCACGATGGCAGCCAGCGTTGCAGCTCCACTCGAGCGCCGTCTCGGCGAGATCGCCGGCGTCACTGAGATGACATCCACGAGCTCGCTCGGCGCCTCCACGATCAGCATGCAGTTCGATTTGAACCGCAGCATCGATGGTGCGGCGCGCGACGTGCAGGCGGCGCTCAACGCCGCCGCAACCGACCTCCCGACCGACCTTCCGCAGGTGCCGACATTCCGCAAGGTCAACCCCGCCGCCTCGCCGGTGCTCATCCTGGCGCTGACCTCAAAAACCATGCCGTCGAGCGCCATCTACGACACCGCCGACACCATCATCGGTCAGCGCATCTCGCAGGTGGAGGGCGTGGCCGACGTCACCGTCAGCGGCGCCGATCAACCCGCAACACGCGTGCAGGTCGATCCTGCCATCATCGCGTCCCTCGGCATCAGTCTGGAAGACGTGCGCAACGCCATCAATGCGGCCAACGACTTCTCGCCTATCGGCTCCATCGACGGCGCCAGCCAGACCATCACGCTGCAGTCCAATCGGCAGATGACCAAGCCGGAGGACTACAAAGACATCATCGTCAAGCATCTCGCCAACGGCAACATCGTCCGCCTGGGCGACATCGCCCGCATTGAGCTGGCCACCCGCAATGCCCGCTCGTCGGCCCGCTTCAATCACGATCCGGCAGTTCTGCTCATCATCACCAAGCAGGCCGACGCCAACGTCATCGAGACCGTCGACCGCGTCAAAGCCCTCTTGCCGAACCTGAAGCAATGGATCCCAGCCGGCATCGACATCTCGATCCTGTCTGACCGCACCGGCACCATTCGAGCTTCCGTCCACGACATGCAGGTCACACTCGGCCTGACCATCGCACTGGTTATGGCCGTGGTGCTTGTATTTCTCCGCCGTTCGACGCCGACCATCGCAGCCGGCATAACCGTGCCGCTGTCACTCGCCGGGACGTGCGCCGCCATGTGGGCCGCCGGCTTCTCCATCAACAACCTGACCCTCATGGCGCTGGCCGTTGCCGTGGGCTTCGTCGTCGACGACGCCATCGTCATGATCGAGAACGTCTACGCCAACATGGAGAAGGGCGCGACACCGATGCAGGCCGCGCTCGACGGTGCACGCCAGATCGGCTTCACCGTCGTCTCGATTTCGGTGTCTCTCGTTGCGGCCTTCATTCCCGTGCTGTTCATGACCGGCGTCGTCGGCCGCCTGCTGCACGAGTTCGCCATGACCATGACGTTCGCCATTCTCATCTCGGCGGTGGTCTCGCTCAGCGTCACGCCGATGATCTGCGGCCACTTCATGAAGGCCGACGCGGCGCACAACACGACCCTGCTCGACCGCCTGTTCGAGGGAACGCTGAACCTCATCATCCGCGCCTACGGCCGCACCCTCCGCATCGCGCTGACCAACCGCTTCATCACGCTCGCCGTATTCGTCGCCACCATAGTCATGACGGTGCACCTCTACGGAGTCCTGCCCAAGGGCTACCTGCCGCAGGACGATACCGGCCTCGTCATGGCCTCGACCGAAGCCAGCGCCGATGTCTCCTTCGCCACCATGCGGAAATTGCAGAACGAAGCGCTCGATATCGTGCTCGCCGATCCCGCTGTCGACGGTGTCGGCTCTGCCATCGGCGCGGGTGGTCCGAACCCGACGCAGAACCAGGGCCGCATGTTCATCAGCCTCAAGCCGCTCTCCGAGCGCGGCAACATCTCGACAGCCCTCGTCATCGACCGACTGCGCGCACCGCTTTCCAAAGTCGTCGGGCTGCAGACGCGGCTCGTTCCCGCTCAGGACATCCGCACCGGCGCGCGCCAGGGCAAGGCTCAGTACCAGTACACGCTCTGGTCTCTCGACGTCGACGAACTGAACGAATGGGTGCCGAAGGCGGTGGCCGCCATTCGCGCCATACCCGGCTTGGCCGACGTGACCACCGACCGCGAGCAGGGCGGCCTCCAGCTCGACGTCAAGATCGACCGCGATGCAGCTTCCCGCCTCAACGTCGACATCGCCGACATCGACAACGCTCTCGAAGATGCCTTCTCGCAGCGCCAGATCTCGACCATCTACGCCGACCGCAACCAGTACAAGGTCATCATCGAGATCGATCCGAAGCTGCAGCGGGCCCCCTCGGACCTCGGCAAGGTCTATGTACCCTCCAGGGACGGCAACTCGGTGCCACTGTCGAGCGTCATCAAGACTAGCAGCAGCATCGCACCGCTTGTAATCAATCACCAGGGATCGTTCCCCGCCGTCACCATCAATTACAATCTGAAGCCCGGCGTCTCGATCGACACGAGTCTGAAGGAGATCGACGCGGCCCTTGCCAATCTGCACATGCCGGAGCAGATCCGCGGCGAGCCGGCCGGCGACGTCAAGACCTTCGTCGAGCAGGCGCGTATGCAGACGCTGCTCATCCTCGCCGCTCTCGTCTCGATCTATATCGTGCTCGGCGTGCTCTACGAGAGCCTCGTCCACCCGCTGACGATCATCTCGACCTTGCCGTCCGCCGGGCTCGGCGCGCTTCTCGCCCTGCAGACAGCACAGATGGACCTCTCGGTGATCGCGCTCATCGGCGTCATTCTTCTTATCGGCATCGTCAAGAAGAACGGCATTATGCTGGTGGACTTCGCGCTCAGCGCCGAGCGCGAGCGCGGCCTCGCTCCCGAGCAAGCCATCTACGAAGCCTGCCTGCAGCGCTTCAGGCCCATTCTTATGACGACGCTCGCCGCACTTCTCGGCGCCGTGCCGTTGGCCATCGCCATTGGCCCCGGCTCGGAGCTGCGCCGGCCGCTCGGCATCACCATCATCGGCGGCCTCGCGGTCTCGCAAGTGCTCACGCTCTACACGACGCCGGTCATGTACCTGCTGCTCGACCGACTGAAGAAGCGCCTGTCGTTCACGCGCACTCCTAAGCCGGTAGATGCGGCATCACCGGTCGCAGAGAGCTGAAAAACAGCGGGGCGCGATCAGCCGACGAGCTTCGGATCTTCCCGGTCATGCGCGTGGCTCACGGCCTGCAGCACATCCTTGTCGAGAAGGTTCGGCGAAAGGACCACCTTCTGGTCGTGCACGGCCTTGACCGCCGAGAAGGGGATCTCGAATTCGCCCGAGTTCTCGACATAGAGAACGAGGGACGAGGAGCCGACCTGCCTTACGGCACCGATGCCTTCGCGGCCTTCGCCAGTGAAAACCATGAACCCGGGTTCGATCCGCCACTTAGCCATGTCACGCTCCAACTTTTCATCCCCACCGGCATCCTATGGCTTTTTGCGCCGGAGGCAAAATTTAACCCGCGGAAAGCCTTACGGCTTTCCGGCGGGTCGGCGCCAAGGCACCAGACGGACGCTCGCACGTCCGCCTCCAGTACAAACGGCTGTTCGACTTTTCGGTTCCCTCTAGACGGTCTTTCTGTCCGGCGCCACAGCCCGACCATAGGCGCGAAGCTGAATGACCTTGGCTTCGAGTGCGGCTTCCTTGAGCTTTTCGCGGCTGCGTTCGCCGCCTTGCGCTGCATCGAAGAGCCTCCGCGCCATGATGGCGAGTGGCATGTCGAGGCCGCGCTGTGCCGCCTCCTCGATCGCCGAATCCATGATTTCCTGGAACTCTCTGAGCTCTCTTGAGCTGTAGATCGAAGTATCCATGAGCGTTCAAATCCTGGCTACGCGACGGGAAAGCGAGAATTCAATTCAAAATGTTGCGGGCGGGTTCCGGCCTGAAGCGGCCCCGCCCCCTGCATGGGATCACTTGAGGTGAGCCACTGAGGACTCGGCTCCGGATGAAGTAATCCGATCCTCACTGTCCCCATCTCCCCGCCAATACAGGCGGTCGAGTTGCTCTCTCATTGCCGGCGTCAACGACCCTGTCGTCTCGGCGAATTCCCGTCGCAGATGCTGCCCCACGACGAGAACGAGTGTTTTTATTCGGTCCTCTTCCATGTCCGTCCCGTGGTTTTTCCAAGCTCCTTCTGGGTAACGTGACAGCTCCACGAGAGTTCGATCCCAGCGCCCGCGAAGTTTCCGGAACCGCAAACACCGCCAGACGTTTAAGGGCATCACTGATTGATAGCCGCCTGATCCCATAACTCTCGAAAACCAGAAAATGACTATTTTGACACGGCCATTGCCCTTTGAGCTGCCGCGTAAGTTTCTCGCGCGCAAGCAGGCTGAGCTGCGACTGGTGGGCGACAACCCGAGCTCACGCACGCAGGGCATGACCCAAGAGAATATCCTCGAACGGAAGCTTCGCTGCGCGGGTCTGAGCAAAGCCCAGTTCAACCTCGAGCACCCCGGGCTGACCGAGACGAGCCGAGATGGCGCGCGCGCCGCGTCCGGACGCTACGATTTCGATTTCAGCTACCAGCGCGCCGACCTCAAGGTGCATGGGCCCAAGGTCGGTGGCGCGAGCGGAGGCGTGGCCGGAAAGATCTTCTACACCAGCTCCGGCATCTCGGCCCTAGCAGCGGCCTTGAGCGTCCTGCGCCGCCTGGGACACGACACCGTCTCCACGACGCCCGGCCACTACCCGGAGACCGCCGAGCTGGCCGATATGCTGGGCTTGAACATCGAAACAGACGCCGAGAGCCACAGCTCCGTCGTGCTTCTGGATTCCGCCTCGCCGAGCACGCTTCGCTGGCCCGGCCTCCTTGCTAGCGCCCGGGTCACATTATTCGACACCTCCTGCTATGCCGGCACCTCCGGGCGCATCCATACATGGCTGAACCGCGCTCGCAGGCAGTCGCCGGTCATCCTTGTTCGCAGCCACGCCAAGCTCGATACCCTCGGCGTCGAATACGGGCGTCTCGGATCGGTAACCATCCATCCGGGTCCGAACGGCTGGTCGCCTGAGCTCGACGACATGGCGGCCGGCATCGAAGACGCGATACGGCTATTTGGCGCCGCTCCCACGCCGGTGAGCTTTCCCCCATTCGTTGGCGATCAGAACTACATCCCGCTCACGCGACAGCGCATCGCTCAGATCATGCGCAATTCCCGCTTGGCCTTTAAAATTCTGAGCGAGCACGGCGTCGACGTTCAGCGTTTCCAGCACGGGCTTTACCTCACGGCCGCCATACCCGGCTTCACGACACGAGAGGACGTGGCCGCTCTTGCGGAAACCATTGCCGATAAGCTCGCCAGCCGCGGCTTACCCGTTCGGCATGCTGGCAGCTTCGGCTTCGATTTCATCGGCCTCGAGTGGTTCTGCCAGGCACAGTCCGACGAGACGGTTCTGCGCATCTCGGCAGGCGACGTGCCGCCCTACGTGATGGAGCTGGCCGCGCGATGCCTGTCACGGCTTCTCAGGAGCGCGGCAGGATTGCATCGAACGCTCTCGGTCATCCCGCCCGCCGCGCCCGTCCTAACCGATGAGGAGCGCACGCGGCTCGCCGCTCTCTCCGTGCCCCATTACGGACTTTGCTGACGCAGCCATAGAGACATCATGAGCAAGCAAGCCACGACCAGCAAGCAAGAGCAGGCGATCGAGCTTCCGACGCATGGCGCAGCCGTTCTGCCCAGCGTGACGGTCGACAGCTACAGCGTCGACTTGACCGACGACGACGGCTTCATCGGCGACAAAGCCAGCAAGGGCGCGTTCTGGGACATCCTCGAGAAATGGCGCAAACCTCTTAAGGAGCTCGGAGAGGATCCCCTCGGCGATAAGCCGGGCGACGAGATCGGCAAGACCAAGCTTGCCGACATTCTGAAGGAGGGCGAGCCGGAAGCTGCCGGCGTTGTCCAGAGCGCCATCGAGGAGTTCTCCCAGCAGCTTGCCGCCGTCATTCAGAAGTTTCTGAAGGTGAAGGAGTGGCGCGACACCGAGTGTCTGGTCATCGGCGGCGGCTTCAGCGGCAGCAGGATCGGAGAGCTGGCCGTGGGCCGAGCCGCCGTACTGCTGAAGGCCAAGGGTATCGACATCGATCTCGAGCTGATCCGCTCGGATCCCGACGAGGCCGGCTTGATAGGAGCAGCCCATCTGCTGCCGGCGTGGATGCTCAAGGGTCACGACGGCATTCTCGCCGTGGACGTCGGCGGCACCAACATAAGAGCAGGTGTCGTCGAGCTGAATCTCAAGAAATCGACCGACCTTGGCAAAGCGAAGGTGGTCAAATCGAAGCTGTGGCGCCACGCCGACGAGGACATCAAACGCGACGACGCGGTGATGACGCTCGTCGACATGCTGAAGGAGCTCGCCGACTGGGCCAAAAAGAACTCTCTCTCCCTCGCCCCAATCGTAGGCATCGGCTGTCCCGGCACTATTCATGAGGATGGATCCATCGAAAGCGGTGCTCAAAACTTGCCCGGCAACTGGGAGGCCAAGCATTTCACTCTTCCCTCGTTCATCCGCGAGCACATGCCGAACATCGATGGACACGAAACCATGATCGTGATGCACAACGACGCCGTCGTGCAGGGACTGAGCGAGCTGCCGAACGTGAAGGATCGCCATCACTGGGGCGTGCTGACCATCGGCACCGGGCTCGGCAACGCGCGCTTCACCAATCGCAACGTCCACAAGAAGTGACCGCGCGGTCGACGACGCCGATCTCCCCTCTCCCAAAACACGAACGTCCCTCCCGACATCTCGTCGAGAGGGACGCATCAGAGATCGACCGTTGGGGCAGAGCTAGCGGCTCGAACGGCTCTCCCCGCCCTTGCGGCCTGCCTCCGCGGCACGCGCCCGATCATGGGCGAAATTGCCGCCGCTCTCCTGGCCGCCCTTTCGCCCCGCCTCCGAAGCCAACTGGTGATCCCGCGAGAAGCTGCGCTTCTCGTCCGGGACGTTCTGGCCGCCCTTTCGGCCGGCCTCCGCCGCTAGTCGAGTGTTCTGCGAGAAGCTGCGCTTTTCGTCCGGCACGCTCTCGCCGCCCTTGCGTGCGATTTCCCTCTGCTTTTCGTCATCCATCGACGCGAAGCCGCGGTTGGATGTTGCCGGGGAAGAATGCGGTCTAGGTTCAGCCATTGACGTGGTTCCTTTCGAGTAATTGCTCGCTGGTGTTTCCGATGTCTGGTGGCCCAAGTTCCGGTAATCATCGACGGGGGCCTGTCCGGCGTCCGCAGCGCGCCCCGCAAGCCCTGCGCATTCGAGCGCGCAGGTCACTTTCAGTTCCGTAACAGAGGCTTAGCGCCGAGCGGACGAAGGAAAAATGATCCGCGCGCAGGATTGGTTCAGAAAATTTTCGGAGAATCTCTTTGCAGCAGCGCGGCTTAGGCTCTGCAATTGCGTGAGCGCGAACCACGAAAAGCGCCACGCGGGCTGAGCCCAAACCACCATGGCATCGCCCAGAAAGCGACGGGCCCCGGAAGCCTGAGCCTTACCGGAACCCGCCTTTGCGTACCGACCGGACGCAACCTTGAAACTTCGTATAACCCGCCGGCCGATCTCTAACCGTAATGCAGATGACGCGGAAGAGAGCGCGTGGAGTTATTTGACCTTTTCTGCCGCCGATGTGTTCGTTGGCTTACTATCGGCCTTGGCGCCCTTCTCGTAGGCGGTCTTCGTGTACTTGCCGCCCTCCTTCTGGATTTTGGTCGTCCAGCCCGTATCCCACGTGATCACGACCCCGCTCCCTTCTTCCTTCCACGTGCCGCTCATGGGATCGCCCGGCCGGTTCGCCTTGGCCGCGCCACCTGCCGACAACGTGATCTCGAACGGCTCGCCTCCAGTGTCGGAGACCTTCCAGACCCCTTCGAACTCCCCGGCCGCCAGAGCTGGCGTGGCAATCGCCGTGCTCATCGCAAGGGCCGCGGCAAATGCTAGCTTTCGATTTCTGTTCATGACGCTCCTCCGGACTTCTGTCCTGTCTCGGTGCTACGCCTCGTCGTTGCGCCAACGTCGCTCATGCCGCGATGTTCCGTTCGAGGATCAGGCCAAAGAAGGCCCGAGCTTCACCACACTCCCCTTGGTGGAGAGCCGTTGAAAATCTTGGATTTGACCGGCTTGTCGCACAGATCGCCGCTTGCGTTGGGGCGCGAGGCGATCTCGCCTCGCATTACTGCGGGGTCGAAGCCGGCTGTTGCGGCACGTCCGTCGTGCTTGCCGTACGGATGCCGAAGTCTTGCGGGGTCCAGGTACCGACGGCCGCATACATGGCGCCGAATACGATCATGAGCGACAGCACCAGGCTGCCGATGAATCCGTTGATGCGTTCCAACATGTGAACTCTCCACTACGCAGGACAACAATCCTGAAACGTAGGGGAATGAACGTCGGTTCCCTTGATTGGCGGCCGACAGAGCGTTGGCCGACGTACGATGCAGAGAAAATGCGGCTTCTCTGTACACGCGAGAAGCCGCCCCCTCCCTCAAAAACTGATGAGGCCGCCGAAGCTGACGAAATCCGCGTCCTTGAGATCCTCGAGCGCGGCGATGCCGTCGATGTCGGCCTGGTAGTGCTGATACTTGAGATAGATCGTCATCGCCGCCGCATCGAGCTCCTGCGCGATGCCGCCGCCGAAGCGCTCGAGCGTGCTGCCCGTCGCGCCCATGTTGATGGCGTCCGGCCCGAGCTGATCGGTGTAGCGGGCATAGTCGCCGTAGACGACGGTGGCGCCGAAGGGCAGCACTTTGCGGCGGATGCCGCCCTTGACGTAATACTGATGGCTGTTGGGCTCGGCGCGACCAGAATTGAGAAGCGTGCCGTTGTTATCCTCGTTGCCGTAGATGCCGTGCAGGAAGAGCCCCGTCGCGATGTGCTGGGCGTAGGCGCCGGCCTGGAAGAAGTCGGAATCCTTGTGCGCCGCCGGCACCGCGAACGACGTGTTCTCGTCGTTCATCACCGTGTAGCCGATCCCGGCCGCGAGCTTGAAGCCTGCGACCTCGCCCGAATAGCGCGCCGCCAGCTCCCAGAAGTCGTCCTCGCCCCAGCTCGCCGAAGCCGAGAAGCCCGCGAACGTCGGCGTGTCGTAGCGCACGCCATTCATGACCAGGCCGTTGCAGTCGCCGCCGAGCGGCGCTCCCTGCGTGTAGCAGAAGCCGAGCTGGCCCCAGGTGAGCGACGACAGCGCCCCCGACGAGGTCCTGAGCCGGAATTGCGGGAAGCCGTCGAGGAAGGTGTAGTTGTCGATGATCTGCGTGCCGGAGAGATCGGTGAACATGCCGGCGCTCTTGGCCGCGTGCGCCAACTTCCCGACGCTGACCTTGCCGAGGTCTTTGCTCTGCACGTACCAGTACGACATCTGCGTATTGAGGTTGTCGTTGCGGGTGCTGGTGAACTGGTTGACGCCAGCGGGCCCGCCCGAGAAGGCGTTGCCGGTGAGGTCCTGGATGCGTAGCAGGTATCCGGCCGTCCACCCCGGCGCGATGGTCGCCTGGCCGTTGAGCTTGATGTGCGAAGCCTGCGTCGGGCCGAGGCCGTGCAGGTAGGTGTTGCTTTCGACGCCGTCGTCCCAGGTGGTGATCTCCTGGGCGATGTAGCCCGAGATCGTGAGCGAGACCTTGCGGTTGCCCTTGCGCGCCGTCGTCGCCTCGAGCTCTGCCACGCGCTCCTCCAGATCGGCGCAGCAGTCACCGCCCAGATCGGCGGCTTGAGTTGTCGTGGCAGTGAGTAGTCCGAGGGTCAAAAAAGAAGCAGCAGCTATGAGGTTTGTTCTGAACATCCGAGGCTCTGTTATTGGCGGAGCGCGTTCCGCAATGTTGGCAATCCCTCGAACTTAGGAGCCAACGTCTCGGATGAGAAAAACTTCGGTAGCTCAGCAGGCTAGCTCGCACTTCCTGTGTCCCGCCCACACAACCTGCCCGGACGCTGAGCAGCGACGCGAACTAATGGGCAGGCTGCCCAAAAATGTTGCCCAAATATAGTGCACAAGCCAACCGAGCGCAGCCGACCTAGCCACGCTCGCGCGCCACCCTTGCTAAGATCATGAAAGGTTTGGCGATCCCGGCAGGAGGACGCGATCTCAAGCGAAAGAATAACTTAGCAGGCAGTGGGACACAGGCAATTCGCACCAATTTACGGCGCTTTGCGCCGGAATGTGTCCCACCCAGACCTCGGCGCGGCGGTAAGCCGGCACCGGCGCCGAATGGTCCCGTTCAGCTCCAAATGTAGCCGAAAGCAGCCACTAGCGGAGTGCTGATCAATGTGGCAACGACGGCGATAAAAATCTTGCGTCGAGACTTGGCGCCGAAAATGGATTCACCCTCGTCAGGCGCCGCTTGGGCTTCCTCGCTCACGTACACATTGTACCTGCCAGCGTCAGCGAGAGTCGTATCGTTCATGTCTAGATCGATTGCCCCCTCGATGTGCAAGTTGTCAACGCAAGCACCCTTCATAGTGCAGTTGCTTATCGTAAGCTTCATCTTACGGTTTGACATGTGGCCTCCAATCAAAGCGGCAATTCTACTCTGATTCGGAACTGTCGTTGCCGGCAGGCGCAAAGGCCGCAAAACGTGAAATCCCGCCTCCGGTCGGGAGACCTTAGTGTTCACCTAACATCGACGGATCGCACTAAGTCGCGGCCCCGCACTGCCCAAGATGATGCGATCACTGAAGACATCGCGAAGCCCAAGTTCCATGCAACGCTTGGTTTGGAGGGGATGTCATGGAAAAGAATTTTCTGGGGTCGATTTTCCTGGTGGTCGTCGGTGCTGCCTGCGGCAGCGTCGGCACATATTTTGTCCAAGAATACTCAACAGCCAAAGCTCAAAAGGCCGCATCAAGAGAGCAATTGATCCAGACAAGGATCAAACTCATCCAGGAGATGCAATCTCTTTTGGTTGAGGGTAGACGGTTTTCAGTTGTCTACAACATGAGCGACGAAGCTCAGCGATTGGAGTTCACAAGACTGGTGTCTTGCGCCAACCGAGAAGATCACGCCGAGCAACGAGACGGTTGTGACCTCGGGCAGATCAGCGAAAGCAAACTGGACCGATTGAAGGATATAGCCGTAACGCAGGCGAGGTTCGAAACAACCGCGCGATCAGTGAACCTTTATTTCTGCAACCGAAGCCTTGAAGCGTTGGAGAAACTCCCCAAGGGGGGATTCTGGTGGAATGGCCCGAGCAGTCGGCGCGACGATGTTCTTGCCGCCATGCGTGCTGACGTCACTTGCCCTTAAACCCTCAGGTCTGCGCTTCGAAGCTTCACTTCGGATGCCTCTTCCCTCGCGCCGGCTTGGATGCCTTCGCAGCCTCTTTTGCGAGCTTTTTCGCCTCCTTGGCCTCAGCCTCAAGACGAATTTGCTCCTCCTCAGCCTCTGCAATCGCCTGCTGGGCAGGAGTGAGAAAACTTGACTTGTTTGCTATAGGACGCCCAATCGCCTCTTCGATCTTGCGAGCCGCATCTCCAGCAATCTTCGCACCCTCGATCGAAGCGTCCTTAGTTTCATTAAAGGTCTTCGTGTCACGTTCGACGATGATCGTCTTAGCGGCTCTTTCGCCAAGCGTGGTGATCGCGAGTTCGAGCCCATCGCAATGGTCGCGCAGCTCATGTTGATCGCCCAGTCGCTTCAGCCGACGATGCTCTGACGGTGTATGCCCGAGCATCTCCTTATGCATCTCTTGTGTGATAGGCGCAGCTTTGGGGCCCTCGGCCCCTCGCTCCTTCCACTCGTCCGTTAGCTCATTGCGAGCTGATATGTTCTGCAGGCGACCGTCGATCCATTCGTCGTCGCGTCCTTGATCGCGATAGGTCTTGATCGCTCGGTCGACAATCTTCGACGGCTGGGCGAGTTCCTCGATGCGTTCTGCTCCAAGAGCAGCAAGGAACTTCTTGATCGGCTCCGCGCGCTTTGAGGGCACAGATTGTATGATCCGAAACACGCCATCTGTCGAAGCGCAATCGGTCACCCGCATTTTTCCATCCGCTGACGGAAGTTTGAAACCATTACAAGCCGTAATGGTTTCCTCGGCTCCCTCCTTTTTCAGCCGAGACTTCAATACGCGCCAGTAGTTCGGAGCATCTTCGGTCTCAACCAAAGCCCCCACGACATCGGGGACAGCGTGCCACCACTGACCCGCGTGCCAGATGCGACGCAGCTCGTAGCCGTCATGATCGGCAATCTCGATCTTGCCGTCGGTCATCGCGGCATCGTGCTCCGCCAGAGAGGTGAAGCCGCGGATGCGATCGGGCGGTGTGGTCTTTTTCGCCATTGACTACTCCTCCAAGCGGCGAGTCGTACGCCGATTCGCGCCCAACGTCGAAGCCACGGAGGCGGGTTCGCGAGACATAGGCCGAGGCGTCAGTCAGCTCCGCTGACCAGCAAAAGTGTCCCCCCTTCGAATCCCGCTAACCGCAGGTGGGACAATTCGGCGATTTTTCTCTGATATTTCAATGGGAAGCGAAGGGGGTTGGCGATCCCGGCAGGATTCGAACCTGCGACCCCCTGCTTAGAAGGCAGGTGCTCTATCCGACTGAGCTACGGGATCAGCGCTCACACGCCGTCTTTTCGGGGTTTCGGCGCGCCGGGTCAAGGCATCGATGGCACCGGCTCAGTAAGACCGGCCCAGCGCCCTCGCAGGCACCGCTTCGGCCCCCAGAGTCGCACGCGCCGCCACGACCAGCCCATACCAGATGAGCCCCCCGAACAGGAGCGAGGATACCAGAAGCTTGGCATAAACCGCCGCCAGCAGCGGATTGGCGACCGGGATGAGCACGACCGCCTGCGAAACTGCGATGATCGCGGCCCACGCCAGCCACCTTGCCCGCTCCGAGGTCGCGATCGGCGACCCGTCCCGGAGGAAGAGCGCAATCGGGATCAAGAGCCAGAGATAATAGTGCGACCACGACATCGGACTCGAGACCACCGCCAACACGACCACCAGCGCGTATTCGAGATTGAGCCACTCCTCGCGTCGCGCGTCTGAACTCAAGTCCGGCTTTTTTGCACAGACGGCGATGGCGGCGAGACCCATTGCCACGACGAGCCCCGTGCCGATCAACCGTTGCAGCGGCGCGATGTCCACCGCCGACCAGTCACGCAGCACATCGGCTCCGGCGTCGAGGCGCACCAGGAAGCCCGCGATCGACTGCACATTGAAGGCACCCATCGGGTTGCGGCCGAACTGCACGACGCAGAGCTCGAACCAGCGCTGATTGAGCTCCCATCCGAAGATCAGGATGGAAAGTAAGCCGGCTCCGGCGAGAACGCCTGAAAACCCAGCCACCGCCTGCCATTTTCTCCGGAGCACGAAGTAAGCACCGAAGATCAGAAGCGGCAGCTTGATCAGCGCGCAGAGACCGAGGATCGCGCCCGCAAGCCCGTCTTTCCGTTCCTTCAGGAAGGCGAGCGCCGCCACGAGCCCAAGAAGGACGAAGTGGCTCGTGTTCCCCTCCTTCAATGAGTAGAGCAGCGGCCCACTGGCGGCGAACAGGAAGAACAGCAGCCACTGCTGGCGCGGCGCGAGCTTGGCTTCGCGCACGAGCAGCAACCACGCCCAAAGCGTCGCTGCCATGCCGAGCAGCATAAATGCTAGCGCGGCCCATCGGAACGACACCACTCCGAGGGGCGCGAACAGGTAGGCGACGACCGGCAGATTCACGAAATTGATGCTGTCGATGAGCGGCGTTAGGGCGCCCGGCCCCTCCAAGACCGCATGTCCGGCCGGGTAATAGGCCTTGCGGAAATCGTTGAACATGAACTGGGGCTCGGAGAGCAGGAACACGAGCCCCGCGACAGCTGCCGAGATAACGAGCACGCTCACGGGAGGCAGCGGCAAACCTGACGCCGGTTGTGGCAGCCTTGCAATGTAGACGAGGCCGGCCACGGTCGCTGTAAGCTGGAGCAGCAGCAGCGGAAGCGTTGCATCACCCATAATTAATCTCGAAGCCCCATAATGACCGTCAAAATCGCGTAGCCATACTCAAACACATACTCAAAAAAGCCCATTGATGAACTTCCGGGCACCGAACGTCGAAAATACCAACTCGCCGCTAACGTTATGAATGACGAATAATCCCGCTCAGTCGACAACTCATAACTCATTGGTCTAAGACTCGACGTGGGCGCAACTCGCTTACGGTTAATGATCGCAAATGGTCGTGGCGGCACGAATTCCGCGCCTCGGGTGGTCGTTCACCAACAGAAAGTTTCCGTTCGAACCCCGTGGATGACGAATGCTCGCGAGTGACCTTCACTGGCTCCCGAAACGCCCTGATTGGTCCTCCGCTCTGAAGTCGATCGGTGCGGGCGACACGGCTGCATGGGAAAGTCTGCGCGCGCTCGCCGGCAACCGCATCGATTTCCTCGAGACCAACAGTCTCGATCGCACCCTGCGCCGCCTATTCCCTTCGCCACCCGCGAGCGGCCTTGCGACCAAACCTATTCGTCTTGCCGTCCTCGGTTCTTCTACCGTTGATCATCTGCTCCCCGGCTTGCGCGTTGGCGCTCTGCGCCGCGGCCTGCACCTCACCACACATGCGGGTGACTTCGGCCAGAGCCTGCAGGAGCTGAACGACCCCGAGTCGTCATTCTACGCCTTCAAGCCGAACGCAGTGCTCTTCACCTTCGACGCCGCGAGCCTCCTCGGTGCGCCGGACGCCGCGCGCGATGCGGCGCTGGTCGAAGAGAGGCTCGAAGTCATCGTGGAGAGATTGCGCCAGCTCTGGCGCCTCGCTGCAGAAGGCTCGGGCGGTCAAGTCATTCAGCAGACCGTCCTCGCTCTCTCCCCGCTCCTCATGGGAAACAACGAGCATCGTCTCGCCGGTTCGCAGAGATGGATGGTCGATCGCCTCAATCACCGCATGCGCGAAGCCGCCGACCGCGACGGTGTGGACATTCTCGCCCTCGAGACCCGCGTTGCCGAGGATGGCATCGCCGCCTGGCATGATCCGGTTCTGTGGCATCGCGCCAAGCAGGAGGTCTCGCCCAAGGCCGCTCCGCTTTATGGCGACCTCATCGCCCGTCTCCTTGCCGCGCAGCAGGGCCGCTCGAGCAAATGCCTCGTGCTCGATCTCGACAACACACTGTGGGGCGGCGTCATCGGCGACGACGGCCTCGAAGGCATCGTGCTCGGCCAGGGAAGCTCGCTCGGCGAGGCCTATGTCGCGTTCCAGAATTACGTCAAGGAACTCTCCCGCCGTGGCGTCATCCTCGCGGTGTGCTCCAAGAACGACGAGGCGAATGCCCTGGCTCCGTTCGAGAAGCATCCCGACATGGTGCTGAAGCGCTCGGACATCGCCTGCTTCATTGCCAACTGGCAGGACAAGCCGTCGAACCTGCGCGCCATCGCCGAGCACATCAACATCGGCATCGACAGCCTCGTCTTCGCCGACGACAACCCGTTCGAGCGCGAGATCGTGCGCCGCGAGCTGCCGATGGTCGCGGTCCCCGAGCTGCCAGAAGATCCGGCGCTCTACGCCCACAGCATCGCCGACGCCGGTTATTTCGAGGCCCTTCGCGTCACGTCAGACGACCTCGAGCGGACGCGTCAGTACCAGGGCAACACTCAGCGCGAGCAGCTTCGCGCCTCCTCGACCGATGTCGGAAGCTATCTCAGAAGCCTCGGCATGACGCTCGAGTGGCGCCCCTTCGATCGCGTCGGCCTGCAGCGCATCGTGCAACTCATCAACAAGACCAACCAGTTCAACCTGACGACGCGCCGCTACACCCAGCCCGAAGTCACCGACTTCATGGATGACCCCACGGCCGTCACGCTGCAGCTTCGCCTCACCGACATGTTCGGCGACAACGGCATCATCGGCATTGTCATCGCGAAGCCCGTAGAGCCCGGCAGCATCGAGATGGCGATCGACACCTGGCTCATGAGCTGCCGCGTGCTCGGCAGACAGGTTGAGGAGGCAACCCTCAATCTCGTCGCCGCGGAAGCCGCGAGAAAGGGCGCGGCGGGCCTTGTCGGAAGCTACGTCCCGACCGCCAAGAATGGCATGGTGCGCGAGCATTATGCCAAGCTCGGCTTCTCCGAATTGAAGAGCGAACCCGACGGAACCACGCTCTGGCGCCGCTCGCTCCAGGATTTCACCCCGTACGATACCTTCATCGAAATCAAAGCAGGTCAAACGTGACAAACGCCGACATCCTTGCCGGTCTTACCGAGATCTTCCATGAGATCCTCGACGACGACAGCATCACCCTTACGACGGACACGACCGCCGACGATGTCGACGGCTGGGACTCGTTTAACCACATTAATATTCTGGTCGCAGCGGAGAGCCGCTTCCACGTTAAATTCCGCACCGCCGAGATCGAGGAGCTGAAGAACGTCGGCGACTTCGTGCAACTCATCGCCCAGAAGATGGCCGACGCTCCAACTCGGTAACTCGGCGGGGTACGGGGTGGCATGCTTTTCAATTCATTCGTTTTCATTTTTGCTTTTTTGCCGATTTCGGTCGCGGGCTATTATCTGGCCAGCCGGCTGAGCACACGGGCCGCAGTCGCATGGCTCGTCCTGATGTCATTCGTTTTCTACGGCTGGTGGAATGCGGTCTTCGTCGTTCTGCTGATTGCCTCGATCGCCGGCAACTACATCGCCGGACTGCTGCTGCAGAAGTACGAGGAAAAGCCGCGCCTGCAGATGGCGATCCTGGTCGCCGCCATTTGCGGCAACATCTCTCTGCTCTTCTATTACAAATACGTCGCCTTCATCGTGAGAGTGCTCGAGAAGATCGGCATTCATCAGGAGTTCGTCACCGGCGGCATTCTTCTTCCGCTCGGCATCTCCTTCTTCACCTTCACGCAGATCGGCTATCTGATCGACTGCAAAACTGGCATCGCCAAGGGCCGCAGACTGCTCGACTACGCGCTCTTCGTCACCTTCTTCCCGCATCTCATCGCCGGACCCATCCTGCATCATCGCGAGATGATGCCGCAGTTCGAGGATCCCAAGACCTACAAGTTCAAGCTCGAGAACCTGGCCGTCGGCCTCGGTATCTTCATCTGCGGGCTCGCCAAGAAGGTCCTCATCGCCGACCAGATCGCGCCCATCGCCAACGCCGGCTTCATGCAAAGCTGGGAGCTCGGCGTGATCCCGAGCTGGACAGCCGCACTCGCCTATACGCTGCAGCTCTACTTCGATTTCTCGGGCTACTCGGAAATGGCCATCGGTCAGGCGCGCATGTTCGGCATCCGCTTCCCGACCAACTTCAACTCACCCTACAAGGCCCGGAGCATCATCGACTTCTGGCAGCGCTGGCACATGACCCTGACGCGCTATCTGACCCTCTATCTCTATAACCCCGTGGCCCTTTGGGTGACGCGGCGCCGCGCGGCCAAAGGAAAGCCTATCGCCATCCAGGGCGCAGCCACACTCGAAGGCTTCGTCTCCCTCGTGGCATTTCCGACCATGTTCACGATGACGCTCGCCGGCATCTGGCACGGCGCGGGTGTGAACTATGTCATCTACGGCGTGCTGCACGGGATGTACCTCACCATCAATCACGCCTGGCGCATCTTCGGGCCCGGCAAGGCGCGAAAGAAAAAGGGAGTCCAGGAGCACTGGCTGGCCGGCGCTGCCAGCGTCGCCCTCACCTATCTTGCCGTTCTCGTGGCGCTCGTCTTTTTCCGCGCGCCCAGAGAGGACGGCTTCGGCATGCTGGGAGGCATGATCGGCCTACGCGGCTGGACTTACGGAACGTTGCCGGCCGCCGACATGTGGGAAGTTTCGAGTCTGATGGATCCCACCACTTGGGCCATGATGTTCGTCTGTTTCATCATCGTGTTCTTCGCTCCCAACCTGACCGAGATCTTCGCCAAATACGATCCCATCATCGGCCGGGTGCGCACGTCTCTACCGGCAGCTAAGCAATGGACTCCGAACCTGGCCTGGGGCACCGCGACCGGCGTCGTCGCCGCGCTGTGCGTCCTCTTCCTCGCCGGTGCGACCGAGTTCCTCTACTTCCAGTTCTAGGTGGGATAGCGCATGACCGCGGACGAGCCCATCGCGAAACGACATTTCTCCCTCAGCGACCAGGAGGCGTTCGCACGCATCTCCGGCGACAGCAATCCCATGCACCTTGATGCCGTCGCCTCGCGGCGCACGATGGCCGGCGCGCCCGTCGTCCACGGAGTCCACGGCGCAATGTGGGCGCTAGAGAAACTATGTGAAGCCGGCGTCCCCATCTCCGCACTCGCATCGTTGAAGGTTCAGTTCCCCAAGTTCGTGCATCTCGATTGTGAGGTCGCGCTCCGCATCGCCCGGCGCAAGGACGATACGCTCAAGGCGGAAATCTCAAGCGACGGCATGGTGACCACCGTGCTGAACCTGAAATTCGGCCAACGCCGGCCCAGCACGCCCATGTGGGGTGGCGCCGCCACACCACCCTCCGACATCAGCAAGCCTCACGTTCTCGCACTGGCTGAAATGCAGGGATTGTCCGGCATCCTCGCTGCCACCGACGTGCCTGAGCTCGCCTCCGAGTTTCCTTTCCTCTGCGAGGCCCTGGGCAGAAGGCCCGCCTTGGCTCTGGCGCAGCTATCGACTTTGGTCGGCATGATCTGCCCGGGCCTGCATTCGATCTTTTCGAGCTTCGACGTGAGCTTTACAGCTGAGGACAACGCCGCCCTTTGCTGGCGCACGCTGAGCACCGACGAGCGCTTCCGCAGCGTCGTCATGGAAGTGCGCGGCGCAGGCATCGAAGGCGAGGTGAAGGCCTTTGCACGACCTGAGCCGGTCGAGACGCCGGCCGTCGCCGCGCTCGCCGCACATGTTTCACCACGCGAATTCGAGGGACGGACGGCGCTCGTCATCGGCGGCTCGCGCGGCCTAGGCGCCCTGACCGCCAAACTGCTTGCCGCGGGCGGCGCGCGCGTCATCGTCACCTACGCCGCAGGCCAGGCCGAAGCCGACAGCGTCGTGGCCGACATCCGCGCGCGGCAAGGCGCGCTGACGGCGCTCGCTTTCCCGTTCGACGTCGCGTCGAACGCAACGGAGCAGCTCCAGAGCCTCCCGTCTGGGATCACGCACGCCTATTACTTCGCGACCCCGCGCATCGGTCAGCAGAGCACGAAGACCTTCACCCAAAAGCGCTTCGAAGCGCTTGCAGCCTTCTACGTCGACGGTTTTGCAGATTTCGTGATGGCACTCGCTGCGCGCGCTGGCGGAAAGCCCATGTCGATCCTCTATCCGTCCACCGTCTTCATCGACGAGCGCCCCAAGGGCATGACCGAATACGCCATGGCCAAGGCCGCCGGCGAGGTTCTCGCCCAGGATCTTTCGTCCACTCTCGGGATTCCGATTACGACTCCGCGCATCCCACGCGTACTGACCGACCAGACGGCCGCACTCACCTTGGGCGAGTTCGCTGACCCGGTCGACATCCTTTTGCCTTTGCTTCGCGCCGAGCCTCAGCCTGCACTGCAGGCTGCAGAGCTTCCTATTTGATTGAGGGACCCATACGTGAGCCAATCTTCGGCTAGCAATGAGAGCGCGCTTCCTCCCCCGGTGGAGACGAAAGCCCTTCCCGATTTCAACAGCGTCTCCCTGCGCGGCTTCTTCATCGCAGCCACGTTCACGACGGCCTTCCTGATATCCGCAGCCTGGGTGTGGGCCATCTACGGCCGCATGTGGTTCCTGGACCCGGAGTACGCCATGTGGCTCGCGAAGGGTCAGATGGTCAACAGCTGCGACGTTGGCGAAACCACCATCCTGGGCGACTCGCGCGCCATGGCGGGCCTCATCCCGGCGAAAATCTCCGACACGACCGTCAATCTCGCCGCCGGCGGCGCGAGCCCCATTGAGACCAAGCACATGGTCAAGGACATTCTGAAATGTCCCAATCTGCCGAAGCGGGTGATCCTTCCCTTCTTGCCGCTCTACATGACGGAGGAGCAGGTCTATTGGGAGCGGACCGCGCTCTTCAACTATCTCACTTACGACGAGATGGAGGAGGTTCGGGAGACCGTGCTCCGATTGGACGATCACCTCGTCTATTCGACCAATCGCTTCGACTCGTACCTCGAGAAGATCAAGAACCTGAGCTACAGCCTGAGCTTCCCGACCTACTATTTCCCGGCCATGGTCCACGCCGGTTTCGTCGGCCGCAAGCAGCGCAACGAGATCGAGCTGCAAAAAACCCTTCAGGGCCGCGGCCACCATTTCTTCGGCATGGCCGATGAAACCGAGTGGCTCGCGCCCGAAGCCCTGATGGAGAATTTCGCCCCGAGGCCGGTGCTCGTAAACTACTACGATCGCGTGCTCAAGATGCTCCGTGAACGCGGCATCAAGGTCTACTTCGTCGGCGCGCCTTTGAATGAGCCGTCACGAAAGCATCTGAAACCGGAAGTCGTGGAGCAGTTCACGAAGTTCATCCGGGATCGTGAGGCTCAGGATCCCAATTTCCGCGCTCTCGGCGATCTGCTCCCATCGCTTCCGGCCAAGTACTTCGGCGACGAGGAGCACCTCAATGCGAAGGGCGCCGCGATCTGGTCGGCGTCGGTGGCGGAGTTGCTACAAAAGGCCATCGCGGAAGAAGGCCAAGGCCAAGCCTCGTTGCAGCGCTAGTCGCTCCGATCGTCGCGCCACTTATCAGGCGCGGCGTGAATCGGCAGCGCCAAAGACTCTAATGCGTCCAGGCACCTAAGCGGCCGAACTTGAAGTTGTCGGCGTACGACTTGGCGACCTGCCTGCGGGGCTTCGGCTCCGACAGCGTATAGGCGATGCCGTTGCGCTCGGCGTAGGAAATCGCCTCTTCCTTAGTGTCGAACTCGAGGTGCAGCTGCGTCTTCGTATCCACCGAGCTGGTCCAGCCCATGAGCGGATCGATCGAGCGCGGATGCGCCGCGTCGAACTCGAGCACCCACTCCTTCGTGCGCGCTTCGCCGGACTGCATGGCCGTTTTTGCCGGCTTATAGATGCGTGCTGTCACGGAAAACCCCTCGCTTGCTAGCCGCCGTTCGAGCTTGGCCTTTATGTAGCTGCACCGCACGGGGGAAACAAGCGGCATACGTCAGCCGCCAACGTTCATCTCCGAAGGACAAGATCATCGAGCGGAGCGCGCGGCTCCCATCCGTAACGCTCGAGCTCGGGATCGAGGTGATCTTCTGCAGGCCGCCCCAGGCAGAGATAGGCGACCAAGGTCCACGAGGCGGGCACGTCCAGGGCGCGCGTCACGACCCCGGGCTCCAGGATCGAGATCCATCCGACCCCCAGTCCTTCCGCCCGCGCCGCAAGCCAAAGGGTCTGAATCGCGCCGACCACGGAATAGCGCAGCGCCTCCGGCATGGTTTGGCGGCCGAGACCCGCACCGCGCTCCGTCGCCTCGTCGGCAAAGACGGCGATCTGCACGGGCGCGACATCCATCCCTTGGAGCTTGAGCCGCGCATAAAGGGTTTGCTTCTCGCCGCCATAGCCCTTGAGCGCATCGGCGTTGGCGCGTTCGAAGGATGCCTTCACGGCGTCCCGCCGAGCCGCATCCTCGACCAGAACGAAGCGCCACGGCTGGCAATTGCCGACGGACGGCGCATGCGTCGCAAGCTCGATCAAGCCCTGAACGAGCTCCGCATCTACGACGTCCGGCCGGAAGCGCCGCACATCCCGGCGCCACAGCACCAGGTCCCGGAATGCAGCCGCGAACTCGGGTCCGAATACGGGAGGCAAATCCGGGACGCGTTCAGCCATCACAGAGCCCTGTCGATCAAATGGAAAAACGTACCCGTCACCGAGCCACGCCGCGAGCCGCCCTCGGAGACGGGCGATCTGCTGGCATCCTCCACGTCGACGAGCCGATCGTCCGGGCTCGCCAGCACGGACGCATAATGGAATTCGTGACCATAGACCTGGGTGCCTGCCTCGCCCAACCCCGAAGGAGCAAGCAGGCGCCCGCGGCGATAGCCGAGATGCAGCTTCCTCTTCGCGAATGACGTTTCGAGGCCGAGCAGCCCGGTCATCGCGTGGCGCTTGCCTTCGGCATCCTCGAGGCCGCTGCCCAACACCATATAGCCGCCGCACTCGCCATGGATCGGAACATTGCGCTCTGCCAGAGCCGAGAGACCGGCCCGAAAGCGGCTGGCAGCCGCAAGCGTCGCGCCGTGCAGTTCCGGATAACCGCCCGGCAGCCACACGGCATCAGCCGCACCATCCGGGCTCTCGTCACCGAGTGGCGAGAACGGCACGATCTCGGCGCCGGCGGCACGCCAACCCTCGAGCATGTGCGGATAAGTGAAGGAGAACGCCCGATCCTGCGCCAGCGCAATGCGCTGACCCGGCGGCGAAATGGTAGGAAGGCGGCCGCTCTCCGGGCCGCCAGATCGCGTCGGCGCCGCAATGGCCATGACCTCGTCGAGGCTTACATGTTCGCCGATGGCCACGGCCAGCGCGTCGAGCCTCGGCTCGATGTCGCCTGTCTCGACCGCCTGAACCAGTCCCAGATGCCGTTCCTCGAACAGAACGTCGGGCCGCCGTGGAATCACGCCCACAACCTTGAGCCCGAGCCTCTCCATTGCCGGAACGATCTGCGCCGCGTGCCGCTCGCTGCCGACGCGGTTCAGGATCACGCCTTTGACGGCTACGTCGTCCCGATAAGCCTTGAGGCCATAAGCCACCGCCGCCGCAGTCTCTCCCTGGCCCGAAACGTCGAGGACGAGCACCACCGGCCAGCCCGTCAACGCCGCGAGATCGGCTGTCGAGCCGCGTCCGCTCTGCCCTGCAAGCACGACGCCGTCGAACATGCCCATCAGCCCCTCGGCGATGGCGATATCGGCGCCGGCACAATGCTTCGCGATGAGCCCTTCGATCAAGGACGGGCGCATGGCCCACGTATCGAGGTTGAACGGAGTGCGCCGGGCCGCAATGCCATGGAACGCCGTGTCGATGTAGTCGGGCCCGCACTTGAAGGGCTGCACGACTCTACCCTTGCGCGTCAGCGCCCGCATGAGCCCCAGCGCCACGGTCGTCTTTCCGGAGCCAGACCGCGGCCCCGCAATGATCAGACCTGGAGCGGCGGCGGTCATGTCTTGAGCATACCCTTCGCGAGCACCGACCTTAAACCCGCAATGGCGCCGACAACGATGATGGTCGGAGCGACGATGCCCTGCTCCTTCGCGTCCTGTGCCGCGCGCCCGAGCTCGGTGTCGAAAACACGCTCTTCTGGCGACGAGACCAACGAAAGGATCGCCACCGGCGTGGTGGGTGCCAGCCCACCGCGCATGAAGGCGGCCGCGATCTCGTCGAGGTGCGCCATCGCCATGTAGAGAATGATCGGCTGACCCGTCGCCGCCAGCTTCTCCCACTCCCGGCCCGCCTCGTCGTCCACGGCCCGATGTCCCGTGGCCAGGATGACGGCGTGATTGGTCTCCCGCGTCGTCGCCGGAACGCCGGCCAGCGCCGCGCCCGCAAGCCCCGAGGTCAGCCCCGGCACTACATGGAACGGAATGCCCTCTCGCACCAGCGCCATGGCTTCTTCACCGCCGCGCCCGAACACGAACGGATCTCCACCCTTGAGGCGCACCACGCGCAAGCCCTTCTTGGCTTCGGCGATGATGAGCTCGTTGATGTCGCGCTGATGCGGTGAAGGCTTGCCGCCGCGCTTGCCCGCATGGTGGATCGTAGCCCCATCACGTGCCAGCTTCAGCACTCGCGGGTTGACCAGCGCGTCATGAACGATCACATCGGCGGATTGCACGGCGTGAACGGCCATCACGCTGAGCAAGCGCGGATCGCCGGGGCCCGCCCCGACCAGCCAGACATGCCCCGGCTGAAGCTCGGGGAAGGAACCAAAAACGTCGTCTCGAAAATTCATGCTCGAAGCGTGATAGATGAGGGTTGAAACATCGGAGCCGACCAGTGAGCGACAGTGACGACGCCATGGCAGACGTGCCCGCCGGCCCCTTGCGGCGTGGCTGGACGACGGGTGCATGCGCGACTGCTGCGGCCCGTGCTGCCTACGAAGCGCTGATCACCGGCGACTGTCCGGCTACGGTTGAGATTATACTCCCGAACGGCAGCCGTCCGTCCTTTGCTGTCGCGACTTTCGAACGCACGGACGCTGGCCCCAAGGTCGGCGTCATCAAGGACGCCGGGGACGACCCGGACGTCACCCACGGCGCCCTGGTCGAAGCGACCGTCGCCCCAGCAAAACCGGGCTCGGGCGTTAGCTTCCGCGCCGGGCCAGGCGTCGGCACCGTCACCAAGCCGGGCCTGCCCATGCCGCCAGGCGAGCCCGCGATTAACCCTGTGCCACGTCAGATGATTAGCGGCGCCATTGCCGAAGCCGCCGCGCACCTTGGCGCCAGCGGCGACGTGACCGTCGAAATTTCCATTCCAGGCGGAGAGGCGCTGGCGGCCAAAACCTTGAACGGCCGTCTCGGCATCGTCGGCGGACTGTCGATCCTCGGCACCACCGGCATCGTCGTACCCTACTCGTGCGCGGCCTGGATCCATTCCATCCATCGCGGCATCGACGTCGCCCGCGCCACCGGCATCACGCATGTGGCGGGCTCCACCGGCCACACCTCCGAAATGGCGATCCAGAAGTTGTATGGCATGCCTGAAGCCGCTCTCATTGACATGGGCGACTTCGTCGGCGGCATGCTGAAATATCTGCGCCGCCACCCCGTCGATCGCGTCACCATTGCCGGCGGGTTTGCCAAGATGGTCAAGCTCGGCCAGGGCCTGCACGACCTGCATTCCAAGCGCGGCACCGTCGATCACGACTGGCTCGCGGCTACGCTCACCGCGGCGAAAGCTCCCACCGACCTGATCCACGTCGCCCAGCTCGCCAACACCGCGCAACAGGTCCTCGAAGAATCGCGCCGCGCCGCCGTGCCGCTCGGCAATCTCGTCGCCGAGGCAGCCTGGAAGACGGCGGCTTCCGTCATCGACGACACCCACATCGAGCTCGACGTCGTCGTCTTCGATCGCAAAGGCGGTCTCGCCGGACGATCCGAGGTGAGATCCGCTCACTCGTCTCTCCCGCGATAGCGCCGCTGATAGTCCGCGCTGTAGAGCGCGCTGTCGCGGAATTCCGTCTCGCCAAGCACCCGGCCCACGAGAATGAGTGCTGTCCGCTCCATAGGGCTTTCGGCGACAGCCGCCACGATGGTGCCGAGCGTCGCGCGCACGATCCGCTCCTCGGGCCAGCTGGCGCGAAAGACCACCGCCACCGGGCATTCGGCGCCATAGAACGAGATCAACTCCGCGGCCGTCTCCGCCAGGGCATGGATCGAAAGATGGATCGCAAGGGTCGCGCCTGTCGCCGCGAACGCGGCGAGCGTTTCATTTTCCGGCATCTTTGATGCCCGGCCCGGCGTGCGCGTCAGCACGAGGGATTGTCCCACCTCCGGCAGCGTCAGTTCCTGGCCGAGCGCGGCAGCAGCAGCCGCAAAGGACGGTACGCCCGGTGTGATGGTGTAGGGAATGCTCGCCGCCCGCAGGCGCCGCGTCTGCTCGCCGAGCGCACTCCAGATCGACACATCACCCGAATGCAGACGCGCCACGTCATGCCCCGCCGTCGTCGCCCATTCGCATTCGCTGATGATCTCGTCGAGAGACATCGGCGCCGTATCGACGATCCGCGCGCCCGGAGGACAATAATCCAGCAGCGCCTGCGGCACCAGCGAGCCGGCATAGAGGCAGACCGGGCACTTCGCGATCAGATCGCGCCCGCGCACCGTAATGAGGTCGGCGGCGCCTGGACCGGCGCCGATGAAATGCACTGTCATTTCGACGCCTCCCGACGTCCACCACCTTCGGCAATCGCGCACGTGGCATCGTGAGTGGCCACGCGTGCCGCGAGCAGCCGCGCGCCCAGGCCCGCGCCCGTCAGCGCCGCCGCCTCCGCCACCGACGGCACGCCCTTGAGCTCCACAACGCGTTCCGAATGCGTTTCGACCTGATCGGTCACGCCGTCCATCTCAGTGGTCGTGAACGCCAAAACCGGCAAGCCCCACAACTGGGAGACCTGCTCGATTCCAGTCTCGTTGCGCTTCGAAACATGCGTGGCCAACGCGGTCAACCGGTCGCGCGTCATACCACAGGCTTCGAGCGCCAGCGCGATGACCGCTTCGATCGAGCCTTGAGGCGCGTCCTTCTTGCACCCGATCCCGGCGATGATCATGGCCCGGCCACCAACGGCTTTGTCACCCGCCAATGCGTGATCGGCATCGCCGTGTGCCATCCGCTCATGCTGCCGACCGAGCCAGCTCGCGCAATCGAGAGGCGCGTGAGCTCGCCGCCATGGGCTGCACGCAGGTTTGCAAGCCGGGCCTCGCCTTCGAGCGTCACGGCGTTGGCTGCGAGCCGACCGCCCGGCTTGAGCGCGCCCCACGCCGCTTCGAACACGCCATCACCGAGACCGCCGCCGATGAACACCGCATCGGGCGCAGCCAAGCCCTTGAGCGCCTCGGGCGCATGACCATGCACAATGTCGAGATCCGGCGTCCCGAGACTCAACGCATTGCGCCAAGCACGTGCCGCGCGATCCTGGTTCTCCTCGATGCCGATGGCCTTGAGCGACGTATCGCGCAGCAGCCATTCGATAGCGATTGAGCCCGCGCCGAGCCCGATATCCCACAGCAACTCGCCATGACGCGGCGCCAGCGACGACAGCACCAGCGCCCGAATTTCTCGCTTGGTGAGCTGTCCGTCATGCTCGAAGAGGTCGTCATCGAGGCCGGCGCTCAAAGGAACGATGCGCGCGACGCCATCCGCGACAACCTCGAGCGCAATCGTATTCAAGGCGTCCACGCCCGCACTCGGCACATCCGACGCTTTGAAGGAACTCACACGCTCATTGGGTCCGCCGAGATTTTCGAGCACTGTGAGCTTCGAGTTGCCGAGCCCGCGCTCGACCAAAAGCGCGCCAAGCTTGCGCGGCGTCGTCCCGTCCCAGGACAACGACAGAATGCGGCGCCCCGGCTGCAGATGCCGGATGATGCCTTCGAGCGCCCGGCCATGCAGCGTAACGAGCGCCACATCCTGGAGCGCCCAGCCCAGCCGCGACGCCGCCAGGCTGAACGCGGACGGCTGCGGCAGGCACAAGATCTCATCGGCCGGAACCAGCGCCGCGAGCTGCTTGCCGACGCCATAGAAGAACGGATCGCCCGATGCCAAAACGACGACGGCACCGCCCCGCCGTGCCAGAATGGCGGGATAGCCGCCGTCGATTGGGCTCGGCCACGCCAAGGCATCGCCCTTGATCAGCGGCAGCGCCAACTCCAGATGCCGGCGCCCGCCAACCACCAGCTCTGCCCCGCTAACCAAGCGCTTCGCCGCGGCCGATAGCCCCTCGACGCCGTCCTCGCCGATGCCGATGATGGACAACCAGCGCTTTGCCGGTATGTCTCTCTGTTCGGAAATGGTCATTGGCTCCGGCATGCGCATTCTGATCCTAGGCGGCACGAGCGAAGCAAGAGAGCTGGGCAAGCTCCTGGCCACGGATTCGCGCTTCGAGCCCGTTCTCTCCCTCGCCGGCCGCACGAGCAAGCCCGCGCCGCAGCCGATCGCAACGCGCGTCGGCGGCTTCGGCGGCGCCGACGGCCTCGCAACCTGGCTCGATCATGAGCGAATGGACGCCGTCGTCGATGCCACGCATCCCTTTGCGGTTAACATTTCGGCCAATGCCGTTGCCGCCACAAAGCAACTCGGGCTGCCGCTCGGCTCCATTGTTCGCGAGCCTTGGCTTTCCACCCAAGGCGACGATTGGAAAGTCGTTGCCGATCCGGCCGGCGCCGCGGCTGCGCTCGGAGAAAAGCCCCTCCGGGTTCTGCTCACGGTCGGCCGCCTGGAGCTTTCCGCATTCACCAGCGCCCCGCAGCACGATTACATCGCACGCACCATCGACCCCGCAGGCGACATCGCTCTGCCGCCACGCATGGCCTTCATCGCCGATCGCCCGCCGTTTGACTTCGAAGCCGAGCGCTCCCTGATGCAACGTGAGCGCATCGACGTGCTCGTCTCCAAGAACTCCGGCAGCCCAGAGACCTACGCCAAGCTCGCCGCCGCACGAGACCTCGGCATCCCCGTCGTGATGATCGACCGGCCCGCGAAGGCTGCGGGCATTCGCTTGCGCAATGCCGCAGCCGCGTTCGCCTGGCTCGAAAGTCTGCTGCTCGCCGCTCATGATCGCTCCGAGCGAGGTGTGTAGACCCAGGCCGGCCCGCTCGCGCGTTCCAACAGCCGCGTCTGGCTCGACCCGACGATCACCATCGTGCGCATGTCTACCTGCGAGAGATCCGCGGCCCCGAGCGTCGTCGTCGTGAGCTTCGACTGAGCCGTTCCCGCCGCGCGCACGAACAGCACCACCGTGTCGGCGCTCTTCACGCCACGCAGGATCTCGAACGCCTCACCGAGCTGATGCGGCCGCGACTTGGATTGCGGGTTGTAGAACGCTATGACGAAATCGCCCTCCGCTGCAGCTTTCAGCCGCTTCGAGATCGTCGCCCAGCTCTTCAAATTGTCCGACAGCGAGATGGCGCAGAAATCGCCGCCGAGCGGCGCGCCCGCTTCCGCCGCTGCCGCCAGCATCGCCGTCACGCCCGGCTCGACGCGCACGTCGAGATCGCGCCATGCCGGTTCGCCTTCCTCGATGGCCTCGAACACAGCCGCCGCCATGGCGAACACGCCCGGATCACCACCCGAAACCACGGCCACGTTCCGGCCCTCGGCTGCCAGTCTCAACGCCGCCTCAGCCCGCTGCACTTCCACGCGGTTGTCCGACGCGTGGCGCACCTGGTTCACATCAGATGCCGGCACGCGATCCAGATACGGGCCATAGCCGACGAGATCGGTCGCCTCTGCCAGCACGCGCGAAACGGCAGGCGTCACGAGATGCGCTTCGCCCGGACCAACGCCGACGACAGTGAGACGCCCGCTCATATCTGCCTCCCCCGCCCGGGCACGAGCACGATGGCGAAATAGGGCCCATGCTCCGCCGTGCACTCGGCAAGCGGCAGGATGCGCTCGTCCGCCATGGTCGCGCGCTCTACGTAAAGAGCGCGGTCCAGGCAGCCCGCCGCCTCGATCGCACGGCGCACCTTCGCAAGGTTGCGTCCCACCTTCATGATCACGGCCGCATCGGTATCGCTGAGCCGCCGCACGAGCGTCCCCTCGTCGAGCGTCCCCGCCAGCACTGTGAGCGTATCGTCACCCCAGGTGATCGGCGTATTGGCCCGCGTCCACGAGCCCGACATGCCCGTCACGCCCGGCACCACCTCGACGGGAAAGCGCGCTTCGAGGCGCCGCCACATGTGCATAAACGAGCCGAAGAAGAACGGGTCACCTTCGGAGAGCAACCCCACCGAACGCCCGGCACTCAAATGCTCCGCGATCTGTGCCGAAGCATTGCGATAGAACTCCGCGATCTCGTTTCTGTAGCGCGCGTCCGCAACCGGCACTTCGTCGGTCAGAGGGTACTCGAGCTTGAGCTCGGTCTTGCCGGCCGGCATCAGCGGCCCAACGATGCGGCGCGCGTGCCCGTGACCACCGATCTTGGCGAAATAGGCGATCACGTCCGCAGACCGGATGATCCCTGCCGCGCGCAGCGTCAAATAGCGCACGTCGCCCGGGCCGACGCCCACGCCATAGAGCGTTCCGCCCGCGGCACCGCCCGCAAGCTGCTCGAGGCCGAACTGTTCGATCGCAGTCATTCTTTCTCGCTCGCGAGCGCGTTCACAGCGGCCACCGCCATGGCGCTCCCACCCTTGCGTCCCTTCACGATCAGGAACGGCACCCGGCCGTCGGCCGCCAGCGCCTCCTTCGATTCCGCTGCACCGATGAAGCCTACCGGAATGCCGATAACGGCCGCGGGCGCAGGTGCACCCGCATCCAGCATTTCGAGCAGCCGGAAAAGAGATGTCGGCGCATTGCCGATGGCCACGACCGAGCCGGCGAGATGCGGCCGCCAGTGTTCCATGGCCGCGGCCGACCGCGTGTTGCCCATCTCTCGCGCCAGCTCCGGCACGCCCGGATCGTCGAGCGTGCAGATGATCTGGTTGTTCGCCGGCAGCCGGCTCTTCGTAATGCCCTGCGCCACCATCTTGGCGTCGCACAGTATCGGCGCGCCCGCGAGCAGCGCCGAGCGTCCCTTGTCGGCGAAGTCCGGCGACATGACGATGTCACGCGTGATCTCGACCATGCCGCAAGCGTGGATGATGCGCACGGCCACCTTCTCCGCCATGCCGGAAAATGCAGAAAGATCGGCTTCGGCGCGGATGGTCGCGAACGATCTCTCGTAGATCGCTGCCCCGTCACGAATGTAGGAACGTTCAGGTTTCACGGTGTGGCGTCTGCTCCAGCAGTTCGGGAAGCCGCTCGATGTCGGCGGATGATATGAAAAACTCTGGCGCGCTGTCGGCGCGGCCGTTGCGAATGACGGCGAGGCGATCTCCCGCGCCGACGAGAACGAGCGGCCGCGGAACCGAGCAGGCGCATCCTTTGGCGCAACCCGAGACATGAACACGGCCGTTTCCGCCGAGCCTCGGCATCGCCATCGCCACATCCCGCGCAACGCTCCGCGTATCGGCGGACGCCGACCGGCAAGCCGGCGCGCCAGGGCACGCATCGATATGTGTCAGCGGATCACGGTCATCGGTCAGGAAACCGAGCCGTTCCGCAGCCGCAATCGTTTCATGCGCAGAGCTCGGAGCGGGAACAGGCACGTAGAAGCTACGCCAGGGAGAAACGCGCAGCTCCTGTGCTTCGGCCTCGGCGACCGAGCGCGAAAGCTTGAAGAGCATCGGCGCAGTAACGCGCCCGAAGGGAGCCGCGAGCCCTACCGCGAAAGTCCACCCTCCGCGGGTCAGAACCCCGAGCTTGCCGCTGCGTGGCGATATCGACGGAGGTGCATCGAGTTTCTGCAGCAGCGGCGCGATTTCCTGCGCGATGCCGGCGGTAAGCGCTGCCGAAAGCTCGCTCATGCGCGATCGGCTGCCAGGCGCTTGCGTCGCCAGAAACGACAGGGCAGCGCCCGCCGCAACCTTGGTCGCCTCGGTGACAGTCGCGCTCCCGAGCCAGCGCACACCCGCCGCACTGTCTATCCCGACAGCAATCTCGCTCTTTGAGACTGCCTTGAGCCTGATATCCGCGCGCTCTGCGTCGAGCGGCAGCATCCCGCCGCCGTCGATCACGAACCCGAACTTGACCGGCAGGCGCCACAACCGCTGGTCCGCCGCAAGCCGCGCTTCGAGTTCGAGCGCCAGCGCCGTCACATCGACGAGCTCCGTCGGATCTGCGCCCGCCAGCGGACTGATGACGATGTTGCGCGTCGCTTCGGCGTCCGCCGACGCATCGAGAAGGCCGAGTGCATCGAGTTCTTGCTGCAGCGGCTCGAGACTCTCCGGACTGACACCGCGGAGCTGCAAGTTGGCCCGACGCGTCAGATCTATCTCACCGTTGCCGTAGCGTTCAGCCGCTTCAGCCAGCTTGGCCGCCACGTCGAGCGTGAGCCGCCCGGCATGCGGCCGCACACGCACGATGAGCCCGTCGCCGCTCTCCATGGGCCGCAGGGCCCCCGGGCACGATCCACGAACCGGTGCGCGCGCGACAACCGTCATTGCGCCGCCTCCACGAGATCCTTCGCGGCGTGACGCATACGCTTGAGCTCGAAAGCGACCGCATTGCGCCGCGGCGTCCACAGTCCCGCAGCGATCGCATCTTCCAGACGCCGTGCGATCGCATCGGCCGCATCGCGATTGACGCGCTGAAGCTCCGTTGCGACCTCGCCGTCCGCCAGAATGGCCTCGTGCACGGCGTCGAACAGATGGCTCGGCACGATGCGCGCCGTGACTCCGAAGGCATAGAGCGCATCCACGCCCTGCGCGATCTCGGACGCGCCGCGATAGCCGTGCGCCAGCATGCCTGCGATCCAGCGCGGATTGGTGAGGCGACCGCGCACGACGCGGGTGATCTCCTCGGCAAGCGTGCGCGCTTTCGGAGCCTCGACCCGGCTCGTGTCGAGGTGATAAAGCTCCACAGTCTTTCCGACGGCCGCCGCCGCAGCCGCATAGCCGCCCGAGAAATCCGCAACGCCGTCGCCGCTGAGCAAATCGCATTCGCGATCATCCTGCACGTGCACATGCGCATCCGTCGCGAGAATTCGACGGCGATACTGCTCGGAAGCTGGCGTCGCCGCATCTCCGCGTCCATAGGAAAACGCAGAGCTTTCGAGATACGCCGCGCCGATCGCGTCCTGCTCGCTCACCGCTCCATCGAGCGCACTCTTCGCCGCTCCTGCACCATAGACGCCCGGCGCCGCGCCAAATACGCGATCCAGACTCTCTCCACGCCGCCTTCCCGCCGCGAGCGGGTTCCACGCCTCGTCCTCGTCGAGACCGGCAACGAGCCCAACCGCCATGTCGAACAGCGCGATCTGGCTCGCGAAGATATCGCGGAAGAGGCCCGAGATCCTGAGCGTCACGTCGATGCGCGGCCGCTCGAGCTTCGGCGCCGGAATGACCTCGACACCCGTGACGCGCTGCGAGCCCGCATCCCATGTCGGCCTGACACCGAGATAAGCGAGCGCCTGCGCAAGATCATCGCCGCCTGTCCGCAGCGAGGCCGAGGCCCAGAGATCGAGCACGATGGCTTTCGGATAATCGCCATGGTCTTGCAGGTAGCGGCGCACAACCTCGCTCGCGGCGCGCGCGCCGACGATAGCCGCCGTGCGCGTCGGGATGGCCCGCGGATCCATGGTGGTGAGATTGCGTCCAGTGGGCAGCACGTCCGCGCGCCCGCGCGTCGGCGCACCAGCCGGCCCGGGAGCGACCCGCCGCCCATCTAGAGCAGCCAGCAGCGCTGCGCGCTCGCTCTTCGCGGACGCCTCGATCTGCGCCGCCAAATGATGCTCGCTGTCCGCGCTCAAACCCGCCGCCGACACGATAACGCGAGCCAGCTCCGCGCGGCTTTCCGCATCCGGCGCGCGGCCAAACACATGCAGCCGGTCACGGATGGCCAATTCCTTGATGTCGCAAAGCTGCGCATCCAGCTTGGTGATGGCCTCGCGCGGCGTGTCCGTATCGACGAGGCCGCAATCCTTCGCCAGACCCGACCGCCACGCACGCTCCACAATCTCGGCTTCCAGCAACGCGGACCGCCGCCGGTCAACGCCGTCGGCTTCCGCATATTCCTCGATCAAGCCCTCGAGCTCGGCCAGCGGCCCGTGCAGTCCAGCTTCGGAGAGTAGCGGCGTCAAATGCCCGATGGTGACGGAGCTAATGCGCCGCTTGGCCTGGACGGCCTCGCCCGGATTGTTGACGATGAAGGGATAGACGACCGGCACCGGCCCGAGCAGCGCCTGCGGCGAGCATGCATCGGAAAGCGCAAGTGCCTTCCCCGGCAGCCATTCGAGCGTGCCGTGCGTGCCGAGATGCACGAGCGCGTGAATTCGGCGCTCTTCGCGCAGATGCAGGTAGAAGGCCGCATAGGCATGGCGCGGCGGACTGGCGAGATCGTGGTAGCCCGCCTTGTGTCCCGCGGCCGATCCCCGATCCGGCTGCAATGCCACGATCACATTGCCGGCCTGGATGACAGGAATGCGGAAGCATCCGTCACTGAAAGCAGGATCGTCCTCGTGCGCGCCCCACGCGCTATAGATTGCCTCGCGCGTGTCGGCTGGCAGCGCCTCGAACCAGGCGCGATAACGCGACAGCGGAATATCGAGCGTCGCCCCTTCGCGATTGAGCAGCGGCGCGAAGTCATCCGCGGTCCAAGCCTTGCAGCCGGTCGTATGCCCCTCGTCGCCGAGGGCATTCAGAATCTCGGCAGCGCTCGCCGCTGTGTCGAGGCCGACGGCATAGCCCGCGCGTCCCGCCCGCGCCGGATAGTCGGAGAGCACAACCGCGAGCTTGCGCTCGGCCGCGGGTGTCCGCCCGAGTCGCGTCCATGCCGCCGCGAGCCGCACCACATGCGCAATGCCGTCGTCGTCCGGCTCGTGATGCATGCTGGCATATTCGAGATCGGCATCGGCTTCGAGCGTCGACTTGAACGAGATCGCGCGCGTGACGATGCGACCGTCGAGTTCCGGCAGCACGACGTTCATGGCGATATCGGTCGGCGACAGCCCGCGCGGAGAATCCGCCCACGCTTCGCGCGTCGAACCGGACAGCATCACCTGCAGCACTGGCACATCGGCACTATCGAGCACGGACGTGCCGTCCTCCCGCAGCGAGGAGAACGCCGTGGCGTTGAGGATGACGGACGGCGAACGCGCGGCCATCAGCGTTTCGAGCTCGCGACCGGCCTCTGGATCCTTGAGGCTCGTCACCGCAACGGCCATCGGCGCGAGCCCCTGCCCCTCAAGCGCACGCATCAACGCCTGCATCGGCCGAGTATCCGCCGCCATGAGTTGCGCGCGATAGAACACCACCATCGCCGCCGGGCGCTCGTCCCTCACAGCCGCGAGATCGGAAACGGAAACAACGCTTCCATCCGCAAGCATGCCCGACGCCGCGCCAACCGCCCTGGGTTCGTCGTAAGCAGCATCGCGCCCGGTCAGCGACGCCGTGAACGCCAGCGCATTGGCGACGTTGTCCGGCCCGCCATGACGGAAATAGCTGTCAATCCGCGCCACCGCTACCGGCGACGCCGTCGAGAGCGCCGTCAACCGCGCGTCCGGCCTGTCGTCGCCCGGCAGCGCAATGAACACGATACCTTTCGCCCGCGCCACGGCCGCTATGCGCTCGAAACCGTAGCGCCAATAGTCGAGCCCGCCCAGTGCGCGCACGATCACGGCTTTCGCATGCGAGATCACGCTGTCGATATGGAGATCGACCGACATCGGATGCCGGAGCCGTTTCAGGCTCGCGAGCCTGAGGCTCGGCAGTTCATCCCGCCGCGCGTGCCACGCCGCAGCCAGCGCGGAGAGATCGCTGTCACTGAACGACAGGACCACGACGTCCGCGGAGGTCTGCTCGAGGTCAACCGCAACATCGGCCTCATCAAGAGACAGAGATTGAGTTGCGAGCAGATGCATCCCTTATCCCAATGCTAGGATCATTCGCCGGATGCCGTCGGCATCGAGGCCCTTCTCGCCGATCACGACCAGGCGTCCCTGACGCGCCTCGTCCGCGCGCCACGGGCGGTCGAAGTGGCTCTGAATACGCTGGCCCACACCTTGTATCAGAAGGCGCATGGGCTTGCCCGCCACATCCGCGAAACCCTTAACACGCAGAACATCGTGCGCCTGCGCTACGTCAGCGAGCTTCTTGGCCAGCGCTTCCGGGTTAGTGACCTGCGGAATGTCGACGATAAAGGTCTCGAAGTCGTCGTGATCGTGCTCGCCCTCGGCATCATGATGCGAGGGCCGGGCGGCGAGATCGTTCTCGGCAGCCGCGCCGAGGCCGAGCAGCACCGACGTGTCGATGCGGCCACCCTCGGTCTCGACCACCTTCACCGCGCGCGGAATGGTGGACTTGATCTGACCCGTCACGTCGCGGCGCTCCGCATCAGACATGAGATCGGTCTTGTTCAGCACCACGAGATCGGCACAGAGGAGCTGGTCCTCGTAGACCTCCTCAAGCGGATTGTCGTGATCGAGCGAGCTGTCCTCGGCCCGTTGCTTGGCGACCGCCTCGGGATCATCGGCGAAACGCCCCTGCGCCACGGCCGCGCCGTCGATGACGGCGACCACGCCGTCAACGGTCACGCGCGCGGCGATCTCCGGCCAGTTGAACGCCTGCACGAGCGGCTTCGGCAGCGCGAGCCCACTCGTTTCGATCACGATGTGCTCGGGCGGATCTTTGCGGTCGAGCAGCGCCGTCAGCGCCGGCACGAACTCGTCCGCCACCGTGCAGCAGAGGCAGCCGTTCGAAAGCTCGACGATGCGATCCTCGGGGCAGGCCTCGTCGCCGCAACCTTTGAGGATTTCGCCGTCCACGCCCACATCGCCGAACTCGTTGACGATGACGGCGAGCTTCCGTCCGCCGTTGTTGGCGAGCACGTTGCGCACCAGTGTGGTCTTACCCGCGCCGAGGAAGCCAGTGACGATCGTGCACGGCACCTTGCCGAGCGACAGAGATTTGGAACCCGCGGTCATGGTGTCTCCGGTGGAGGTTGCTTGAAGCCGATCGGCGGCACGCGCGCGATCACGCCCCGGCGGAAAGTCGCCGGTCGCTCCTTCCAGGGCACGATGCCGTTCTCGGAGCGCTCGAAAGAAAGAGCGGCGTCGACGATCTCCTGCACATGCTGGTCAGGGTCGAGATCGCCGATCAGATAGGTCCACTTGCCATTGGCCTTCAGTGCAAGCGTGCAAGGACGCTTGCACACCGCGAGACAATCGACGGGTTCGATGGTGAGCCCCTCGATGCCACGCTCGGCGATGTGCGCCTGGAGGGCGACCGAAAGGTCCCCTCCAGGCCTGTCGAAGCCTTCGGCGGCGGTATCACTGGACCGCCGGCACGAGACGCATACAAAAATCGTCGCGCCGGAGCCGTTCATTGCTGATCCTCGCGATCCCTCCTCGGGACCGCTCAAGCCCGGCTCTCGGCCGCCGGCGCACCGACGCGCGCCAGCGCTGGCCAAAATAGGGCTACTGCAACGCCGGTTGCGACCCAGAGCGCAGCGTGAACCGCGAGCGACGTGGCTGCGAAGCGCGCGGCAAGCTCAGCCGGCACGCGGCTCACTTCCGCTTCGTGAAGATGCGGCGCGCCCAGAATGTGCGGAGCGATCAGCAGCAGGATGGCCACGAGCTTGAGGCTGACGTTATCCGTGCGCAGGAACAGCCACAGCGCCGCCGCCGTCGACGCGGCCGTCAGCACCCACCAGGCCTGCCGCGCCAGGAGATCCGCCGCCGGCATGCCCGGCAACTCGGGCGAAAGCCCGGCCGCGGGCGCAAGCCCCGTTACGACGAAGCCCGCCGCAGCCCAGGCGATAGCCGTACGCTCATTGATGGTATCGCCAGCGAGCAGCATGCCCGCGAGGAGCAGGAATGCGAAACCGATGGCTGTCCCGATCGTCGCCGTGCTGGTGTAGAAAATGCGCTCGGCGCCGTCCTGCGGACCCCATTCTTCCGCCGCGCCGTGTTCGTGGCCGCTGTCGCCATGCACGAGGATGAAATGCGGCATGTCGCTCGCGACGGTGTGCACGATCAAGTCGTCGCGGAGCGAGGCCTTCTTCTCAGGCTCGGCGTTCTCGAACACTTCGGCGGCGAGAATGAGCGGAGTCGTCGTGAAATTCTGCAGCGTCGCAACCACAACGCCCGCGAGAAGTCCGGCCAGGAGCCCGACCGAAAGAACACGCATCATCATGACCGACCTCAATGGCAGGGGAAGCTGAGGGCGTGGCGCGTATCGTGGGCAGCGTTATGGATCGTCGAAGGCGACGCGAACCCCACGGTGAACACGAGCGCGATGCCGAAACACAACGCTGCCAACGCAGCATTGCGAACCTCGGCGCGTTCGCCGCCGGCCACCTGGGTCGTCGTCGTGGAAGATTGAGCCGTCACTTTAGCCTCCTGAGCCACCCCACCGGCGGCCATTTGAGTTGCATCTGCGACGGCAGGTCTCCTGGCTCGCGGGTTGGCAACCAAACCCAGCCTTCCCGGCTTGCGCCAGTGGCATCAGGGGGATTGATCTCGCCGCTCACAGTTGCGGGGGCAGCTCCGGCGTTGGGGCAAGCCCCGCACCGGTATTCCCAATTCAGCGCCAAACGGCGCACCGTCGTTCTTTGAGATAGCCTTGGCGGACAAGCCCTGTCAAACACAGCCTTATGAACACTGGCAGAAGACGATGACTTCTCCCCTTCCCCGCCTCACGCTGGTTCTCGGCGGCGCCCGTTCCGGCAAAAGCCGCTACGGTGAACAGCTCATTACAAGCGCCCCATCGCCCTGGACCTACATCGCTACCGCGGAGGCCCGGGACGACGAGATGCGCACCCGCATCGACGCACATGTCGCCCGCCGGGGCCCAGGCTGGACGACTCACGAGGTCCCGAAGGATCTCGCGCGGGCCATTAACGACGTTCCTGCCGGTGCCCCCGTACTGATCGATTGCCTGACCCTATGGCTGTCGAACGTCATGCTCGCCGATCTGAACGTCGACAAGGAACAGGCACGCCTCCTCGACGCACTCGCATCTGCACCTGGTCCGCTGGTCTTGATCTCAAACGAGGTCGGCCTCGGCATCGTGCCCGAGACGCGGCTCGGCCGCGACTTCCGCGACGCCCAGGGCCGCTTGAATGCCGAGGTAGCCGCCATCGCCGACCATGTCGTATTCCTGGCCGCGGGCCTGCCCCTGGTCCTTAAGCCGAGATAACGCCATGAGCACCGAGAACGACGACGCCCGCCACAAGCAGAAGATGGCCAACCGCAAAGCGGCGCAAGACGCCGAGGTCGCCTCCAAGACGACCATCGAGAAGGGTCTGCTCATCGTTCACACCGGCAAAGGCAAGGGCAAATCCACCGCCGCCTTCGGCCTCTTGCTGCGCGCACTCGGACGCGGCTTCAAGGCCGGCGTCGTGCAGTTCGGCAAGGGCGCCTGGGAGACGGGCGAGCGCACGGCGATCTCCAAATTTGGCGATCAGGTCGTCTGGTACACGCTCGGCGAAGGCTTCACCTGGGAAACCCAGGACCGCACCCGCGACGTCGCCGCTGCCGAACGCGCCTGGGAAAAAGCGGTCGATCTGATGGCCGATCCTCAAATCCGCATGCTCATCCTCGACGAGCTCAACATATCCTTGCGCTACGACCATCTAGACATCGCCAAGGTCGTGGCGACGCTCGCCGCCCGCCGTCCCGATCTGCACATCGTTGTCACCGGACGTAACGCCAAGCCGGAGCTGATGGAGGCCGCCGACCTCGTCACCGAGATGGTTCCCTTGAAGCATCACTTCGATGCCGGCGTTCGCGCACAGGAAGGCATCGAATACTGATGACCGCGCGTGCGCTCATGCTGGCCGGCACAGGGTCCGACGTCGGCAAGTCGCTGCTGGTTGCCGGCCTGCTGCGCGCCTTCAAACGCCGCGGGCTCAAGGTGCGTCCGTTCAAGCCGCAGAACATGTCCAACAACGCCGCCGTAACCTCGGACGGCGGCGAGATCGGGCGCGCCCAAGCGTTGCAGGCTCGGGCCGCGGGCGTACCAGCCACCGTCCACATGAACCCAGTTCTGCTGAAGCCTCAGAGCGATATCGGCGCGCAAGTCGTGGTGCAGGGCCGCGTCATGGGCACGTCCAAGGCGCGTGAATTCCAAGGCCTCAAACCTCAACTGATGGCGCATGTGGTCGACAGCTTCGGCAAGCTCTGCGCCGAAGCCGACCTCGTGCTCGTCGAAGGCGCGGGCTCTGCGTCGGAAGTGAACCTGCGTGCGGGTGACATCGCCAACCTGGGCTTCGCCCGCGCCGCAAATGTTCCGGTTGTCCTCGTCGGCGACATCGACCGCGGCGGCGTCATCGCCAGCCTCGCCGGCACGAAAACCGTCATCGCACCCGAGGACGCGGCTCACATCGCGGGCTTCATCGTCAACAAGTTCCGCGGTGACCCGACCCTGTTCGCCGATGGCATGAAAGCCATCGAGCAGGCCACGGGCTGGCCGGGCCTGGGCCTCGTGCCCTTCTTCAAAGACGCAAGCCGCCTCCCCGCCGAGGATGCGCTTGCACTCGACGGCCGCATGAAGGGCGTCACCGGCGGCAAGCCGCTGATCGCCGTGCTCGCCTATCCGCGCATTTCGAACTTCGACGACTTCGACCCGCTGGCGCACGAGCCCGGCGTCGAGCTGATCTTCCTGCGCCCCGGCGAGCCCATTCCCGGCACGGCGTCGCTCGTCATTCTTCCCGGATCAAAAGCCACCATCGCCGACCTCGCGGCACTCCGCGAAACTGGCTGGCACGTCGACATCGAGGCCCATCGCCGCCGCGGCGGACACGTGCTCGGCATCTGCGGCGGCTATCAGATGCTGGGTAAGCGGATCGCCGATCCGCAGGGCATCGAAGGCCCGCCCAGCTCAGTTGACGCCCTTGGCCTGCTCGACGTCGAAACCGTCATGACCGCCGACAAGACTTTGACTGCCGTCAACGGCACCGATGTTGCGACCGGCACATCCTTCTCGGGCTACGAGATGCACGTCGGGCGCACGACCGGCCCCGGCTGCGACACGCCCCTCGTCCGCTTCACCGACGGAACGTCGGATGGCACCGTCAGCCCCGACGGCCGCATCTCGGGCGCCTACATACATGGCTTCTTTGCCGACAACGCCCAGCGCACCCGATGGCTCGAGCGCATCAGCGCCGCTCCCTCGGACCTCGAGTATGAGGCCGACGTCGAAGCCACCCTCGATGCCCTGGCCGACCACCTCGAAGCCCACATCGATTGCGACCGCCTGCTCGCGCTGGCGCGGACGCCTACGCTCTAGCTTCGTACTAAAATCTGATGGAGAAAATCATCGGCAAGCAAAGCGACGCACCATTTAAATTTCTTGTCAGACCAATTACAACCTTGAATGTAACTGGATCGAACCTGGCTCGAATGTTCGAGGATGAGGTGTTTGCTTCATTTAATGGAATCACCTTTTCATCCCCAATCACTGGAATACTTCTTCTGCCCGGCATCATTGACAACTCAATTGCGCCATCGCCTCCAGATTATCTTGGCCATCAAAAGCGAGACAACTCAGTATCTGTTGGTATCGCGATAAACTTCACTTTGTGGGAGCGCTCCTCTGAACTGGAGCGTCTTGGCCTGCTGGCGGACAACATCCGCAGTTCCCTCGACAAGATTCAAAGCCTTCATCTGGTGGATGAAGACCGAGAGATGCTTCGCATCATTGTGGACAGGGTGGAGGAATTGCTGTCTTCACGACTTCGCGGATAGCGGAGCAAACGTGTACCGCCCAGGCTTACACGCTAGCCTCGTCTCCGGTCCGCTCTCCGATCCAACTTAAACCACCCACACCACCAGCGCGACGGCGGCCACAAGCAACGCTTGCAGCCCGCACGCAACACGATAGAGCTGCAGCGCACGGCGAACATCGGCAGGCGTCGCATTGGCGCGTCCGTTGCCCATCCAGTGATCGTCGACGGTCTTGCCGCCATAGACGCGCGGACCTGCAAGCTTCAACCCCAACGCCCCAGCCATCGCTGCCTCGGGCCATCCGGCATTGGGCGAGCGATGCTTGCCCGCATCCCGCTTCACCGCGGCCAACGCGTCTTCCCAGGACGCATCTGGGACGACCGCTGCCGCACCGACCAGGAACAGTGCCGTCAATCGCGAGGCCGGCAGGTTGATCAGGTCGTCGAGACGTGCCGCCGCCCATCCGAAAGCGAGGTGCCGATCCGACTTGTGCCCTATCATGCTGTCCGCGGTGTTGACCGCCTTGTAGAACGCCGCTCCCGGCAGCCCACCCACGACCATCCAGAACACCGGCGCCACGACGCCATCGGAAAAGTTCTCGGCCAAGCTCTCGATGGCGGCCCGCGCGACCGCGCTCTGATCCAGCGTCTCGGGATCGCGGCCGACGATCTTCGCCACTTCGACACGCCCCGCATCTATGCCATGCGTTTCGAGCGCCTCGGCAACGGACTTCACATGCACATCGAGGCTGCGCTGCGCCAGAAGCGTGCTGGCTAGCATCGCCGTGAGCAGAAGTGCCAGGAACCATGGCAGCAGGTCGAGCCCCGCGACCAGCAGAACGCTGACCGACAGCGTCACGAGCAAAACCACCGCCAACGCCAGCACGCCATTAATGCGGCGGCGTTCGAACGGCAGGCTCGCAAGGTTCCAAGCCCGCTCCGCGTGTGTTATGAGCGCCCCGATCCATTCCACCGGGTGCCCGATCCGCCGCAGCAGCGCATCCGGGTAGCCGGCAACAGCCTCGATGATGAGCGCGAGAAGAGCGAGCGCGGCGAACATGGGCCTCCGTTCCGGTAACGAAGCGAACACGCGTGCTACCACGGCGGCGGCGGCAGCGGAACATGCCTCACGCAGTGGCGACCCTGAAGGCTATCCCTTGCACGGCGGCGATCTCGACGCCGCGAGGCGCCGTTTCCCAGACGCACCCGAGCCCTGGATCGACCTTTCGACGGGCATCAATCCTATTCCCTATCCGATCCCGGGCATCACGCCGCAGGCCTGGACGCGGCTTCCACTGGCGAGCGACGAAAAAGCCCTGCTGACTGCCGCAGCGGCGCGATACGGCGCAGCCGCTCCCGAGAACGTTGTAGCCGCAGCGGGCTCGCAGGGCCTCATTCAGGTCATCCCGCGGCTCCTGGCCCCGACCCGCATCGCGATCCTCTCGCCCACGTACAAGGAGCACCTGAACGCGTGGACGCGCACCGGCCACGTCGTCGTCGAGACATCCTCTTTTGCCGAGCTCGCGGACACGCGTGCGGCCATCATCGTCAATCCGAACAACCCGACCGGCCGGCTCATCCCGCCGAGTGACCTTGTTTGGCTCGCAGGCCAGCTCGCAAACCGTGACGGCCTTCTGATCGTCGACGAAGCCTTCCTCGACGTGCTCGATCCGTCGGCAAGCGTCATATCCGAGCTTCCAGAAAATACGATCGTGCTGCGCTCGTTCGGTAAAACCTACGGACTGGCAGGACTGCGTCTCGGCTTCGCCGTGAGCAGCGCGGATCTGTGCTCGCGCATCCGTAACCTGCTCGGCCCTTGGGCGGTCTCCGGCCCCGCGCTCGAGGTTGGCCGAAGCGCACTCTCCGACCACGCCTGGCTGGCCGCCGCCAACCGCCGCCTCGCAACCGATGCATCCCGCCTCGACAAGCTGCTCGCTGCGAACGGATTGGCTGTCGTCGGGGGCACGCCGCTGTTTCGCCTCGCGTCGCACCCCGAGGCGTCGCGCATCGCCGATAGCCTCGGCCGTCACGGCATTCTCGTTCGCGCCTTCGACTACGAGCCCACGTGGCTTCGCTTCGGCATCCCAGGGTCCCCCGAGGCATGGCAGCGCCTCGAAACCGCGCTCGGCAACCCGCGGACTTAGCTCGCCGTTGCCACCAGCAGAGCAAGCAGCACCGTCTCCGTCGCCTCGATGCTAGCGCCGTGGCAGTCGCCCGTGATGCCGCCAAGGCGACGGCGCCAATAGAGCGCCAAAAGGAAAGGCGCTGCCACTGCGGCCACCAGCACTGGCGCGATCACCACGCTCGCCAACGTGAGCACGAGCGCCCATACCCCGATCACGCGCACGTTGATGGATTTCGCAAACGCCTGCGCGAACCCAGGCGCAAGCGGCGGCACGCCCCGCGCCAGCACCAGCGAGCCCCATCGCGCCCACGCCGCGATCAGCACGATGGCCAGAACATCCAAACGCTGCGTCAGCTCAGCCAGCAGCACCAGCTTGGCCGCAATCTGCAGTACGATGGCCGTGACCCCGAAGCTGCCGACGTGCGGATCGCGGATCACCTCGAGAAAGCGCTCGGACGAGCCATGCGCCGCCCCGAGCCCGTCGGCTACGTCTCCCAGACCGTCGAGATGCAAGGCACCCGTGACGATCACCCACGCGAAGAGGCCGAGCAGAGCCGCAGGCCACGACCCGAGTACAGAACCGGCCCACATTGCCAGCGCCACCGTGGCGCCAACGAGCAATCCCGCGAACGGAAACCACGGCGCCGCGCGATGAAGGTCGGCCGAGCCGTCGCCCAGTGCCCTCGGCACCGGCAAGCGAGTCAGGAACTGAATTGCAGTGACGAGCCCCGACACACTCATGGCTGCCGCACCTCGACGATCTCGCCCCAGAGGCCATGCTCCTCGTGGCGGCCGATGTTGAGACGCACGAGCGATCCATACCCGATGCGGATAGCCCACAGCGCCGCGACAGGCATATTGCAGGCGAGCGCGAGCGCCATGCGGATGCTTCCGGCATGCGCCACCACCAGCACGGGTCCCGGCCTGGCCACCAGGCGATCCAGCGCCGACGCCACACGCACCTTCACCTGTTCGAAGGTCTCCCCGCCCGGCGCCGCGAGCAGCGTCGGATCGCGCTTGATCTCGGCCATGCGTTGCGCGGTGTCCGGATCGCCGCTGAGCTCCGTGATGGCGCGCCCGTCCCAGTCACCGAAATCGATCTCCTGCCAGTCGGGATCGATGTCGAGAGCGAAGCCACGCCCGTGGCTCAGGCGCTCAGCCGCATCCCGTGCGCGCTTCAAGGGCGAGGACACGATCGCGTCCCATGCCCCGTTCGCCGTCTGCCGTTCGAATTGCCGCCATCCAGCCTCCGAGAGAGCGAGATCGGTGCGGCCCGCCAGCACATCCGGCCGTTCCGTCTCGCCATGGCGGATGAGGTCGACGATCGTCATGGAGGATCTCGTTCGGATACCGCGGCCTCCGCGAAGGTGGCCATGCCTGAATGGAGCGCGCACGCGAGCCTGATCACGCTGAGCGCCGTCGCCGCCCCCGACCCCTCGCCAAGCCGCAATCCGAGATCGAGGATGGGACGCGCTTCCAGCGCTTCGAGCACGCGCACGTGGCCCTGCTCCGCCGAGCGATGCGCGAACAGCAGCCACGGACGCACCGACGCATTGAGATGCACGGCGGTAAGCGCCGCCACGCTGACGATGAATCCATCGACGAGCACAGGCACACCAGCTTGCGACGCTGCAATGATGGCGCCGGAGAGCGCAGCGATCTCCAACCCGCCCACCGCGAGCAACGCCGCACGCGCATCCGCCTTCCCGCCATCGAGACCGTGCAGCTTCAACGCCTCGCGGATCACGCGCGACTTGCGCTCGACGCCCGCGTCGTCGAGCCCGGTGCCGCGCCCCGCAATGGCGCCGGGATCGATCCCGAGCAGCGCTGCCGCCACGGCCGCCGCCGACGTCGTGTTGCCGATGCCCATCTCGCCGAACAGAATGAGATCCGCGCCACCCGCTATCGCCCGCTCGACCTGCCGCTGTCCCGCAGCAAAAGCGAAATCCAGCTCGTCATCCGTCAGTGCCTTCTTGACAGAGAAATCGCGCGTGCCGCGACGCGGCTTGTCGGTAACGACGCCCTTGAGCTCGCCCTCGGCCAGCGTGCCCGCATCGACGACCGTCAGCGGCACGCCGAGCTGCCGCGCAAGAACCGCAATCGCGGCCCCGCCTGACGCAAAGTTGTACAGCATCTGCACCGTGACCTCGGATGGGAAAGCCGAGATGCCCTGCGCCGTGATGCCGTGATCGCCCGCGAACAGCACCACCGGCGCGTTGTCCGCCTTGGGTTTCTCACGGCCCTGCAGCGCCGCCAGCGTGATGGCGATGTCTTCCAAAGCACCGAGCGATCCCGCCGGCTTGGTCAGTTGTCCCTGGCGCGCTCGCGCCGCGGCCTCATGCTCGGACGACGGCGACGGGCAAGACTGATTGATCCAGGAAGATGGCATGTTTGAAAGGGCCTCAAGTGCGGTTCATGAACGGTGCGTTGGTCCATGGCACGTGGCCGGGTCTGGGGCAACTCCGCGCAAATTCACACCGGCCGCATTTACCAGGTTGCAGACTGCGCTGCGTCACCAAATAGCTCCTGAAGCCTCCGCCGCGTGCCCGGATGCGTCGTCTCGGGGATGTCGCGCCAGTAAAAGAAACCCTGCTCGCAGATCTCGGCGTTGGCGGCGGGAATTGCGGGCTGCTCCCATGCCCGCACAAGATAGAGCGCGATGTGGTCGCCTGGAAACGAACGGAAGTTCGCATAGAGCCCGTGGAACTCCGCCGGGCCTGTGAGAATGACGCCCGCCTCCTCATGAAGCTCGCGCGCCAGTGCGGACTCGACAGTCTCACCCTTCTCGACTCCGCCGCCGGGAAAATGCCAGCCCGGCCGATAGCTGTGGCGGATCAGCAAGACGCGATCGCCATCCGCGATCACAAGGCCCTGAGCGCCGAGCGTCACCAGATCGCGCCTCGATTTCAGGCCTTCGAGCAGTTTGATACCCATGCCTCTAACCTTGCCCCACGCTCATGATCCGGATTCTCTGTGTACGACTGCGAACTCTCCTGATCTGTCACAGCGGAGGCCTACATAGCTTTGCTCACATAAAGCCCCCAACCGGCAACCACCAGCAACACCCATTTCCATCCTGCCTCCACAGCGCATGCCACCGCTGGCGTTGACGCATACAGCGTTCCCGTAAAATGCTTGATGAGTCGCCTTTCATACTGAGGGGACTCTGATGCGCAGAGATTTTCTTACGAGCCTTGGCCGCTTAGGCCGCATGACGAAAATCAGCGGTCGACTCGAGAGCAGCGGGAGCGTCAAGGCGAGAGCCGCCATGGGCGCGTCCTCACTCACGATCGGCGCACGATACTTCGATGCCGAGACCGGCGACGCCCTCCGCGCAATTCGCAGAGCGATGTTTCCGCCGACGCCATGGCGGCCCATTCATTCGCGCAAAGCCCGCAGGACGATCGCCGGGATCTGTAAGGACGGATACCTCATGCGCAGGCGCAATTTGGACGGCCGGCAGGAGTACCGGGAAATGGATCGCGACGAGGCGCAGCGCTACCTGTTCGATCCGCGCGGCCGCTTGGTGTGACCGGCTCTCCGGCGCCCGAGCCCGCGAAAATACGCCCTCCAAGCCAGAGCCGACTTGGACCTCCCCGCCCCTGTTGGCAAATTGTTCTCCTGGGCATCGATGCCGCCTTGACCATCTCGGCGCCAAAGCTCATAGAACGGGGCTCGTCGGGGCGTAGCTCAGCCTGGTAGAGCACCTGCTTTGGGAGCAGGGGGTCGCAGTTTCGAATACTGTCGCCCCGACCATTCTTTTCAATCACTTAGCGCTTGCGTGACGGGCGCGTTGTACAGGATCAGCGACCCCGTTGTGCAAACTCGGTTCGCTGGACTTTCCCTCCCATTTCAGAATGGCCGCGCTGCAAGCTTCCGCTGGTTCACCTGGCGGGCGTAGCGCTCCACCATCTCGAACGTCTGCCCCGTAATCGAGGACACCTCCGCCGTCGTGCACCCGGCCTCGAGCAGCATCACGACCGCGCTCTTGCGGAGACCGTGAAACACCAACCCACGTAACCGGATCGGCCAAAGGGGATGCGGGCGGGGAAGCGGCCCGACGCGCTGTGATGGTGGATTAAGCGCACCGCTCCAACTCGCTTTGAATCCGTCCTTGGTCCAAGGCGTGCCGGCTGACGTGCTCAGGATCGTCACAGAACGCCTCGGGATGCGCTCCAGGATGGGAAGCAGGTCGCGGTGGATAGGGATGGCGAGGCGCTTTCGCGTCTTCTCCTGAGCCACGGCGATGATCCCGCCCTGGATTGCGTCCCACCTCATCGAGAGCACATCGCCTTGCCGCTGGCCGGTGTAAAGCGCAAGTGTAACCGCCCACCAGAGTTCGTCTCGCAGCCACTCGCGAGCGAGCTCATTCGCATCCCAGGTCCGGGGCTCATAGGGTTCGCCGCACTTCAGGTCTTTGACATGCTGGCACGGATTATCGGACCGCCAGCCGCGAGGGACGGACCAGCTCATCATTGAAGAGAGGCATGTGATTAAATTGTTTGCCGCCGCGGGGGTAGCGGCATACTTGTCGCGAAGGCCGAGAACGTGCTTGGGCTCGAGATTAGCGACGCGTAGATCGCCCCAGGCAGACTGGATCCGGCCAACATATCGAGTCCATTCCTCGTTCGTCTTAGGCGAGAGTGCGGCCCACTCGGGGCTTTCCTTCCACGCTTCGATCAGTGCATCAAAGCTGCCGGGCGTGGCCTTAGGTGGCTCCTCGCCGGCGAAGGAGCAGTACATCGAAAAGAACGTAGGATCAGTGGGGTGCGGGAGCTTCATCCGCGGCCCAGCGCTCTTCGTGCGCCTGCCCCTATGGAACCAGAAATACTCCTTCCCTCACGAAACGACGCGGTGGACGTGGGGCGGTAATTTAATCGACGGCTTGCGTGGTCTGGGCATGAGCCGTTCACGCACTCAGGCGCTCCATGAAGTGATCTGTTTCCACGGACTCGCCGCTGTCAAGTAAACCGTCGACAAACGCTTCGACTTCCGACCACTTCCAGCGTTGGATGCCGAAGATGCTCCGGCGACGCGGTAGCTTGCGATCCCGCTCCCAGCGCTCGATTGTCGATTCAGAGACCGACAAACGATAGGCCAACGTCGTCACGTCGACGTAATCAGGAGCATATGGCCTAGTGATCTCCGATTTTGCGACGGTCATTCGCCCGATCCGGCTGTTCGATCAACGCGAACAAAGGACGATGAAGTGATGAGACGCCTCTACAGGCTTTGCGGCGCGCGCCCAAGATTGCGCGTGGAGTTATCGATACCTTTGTAGCTTGTCCACATGCCTCGCGTGCATGTGAACTACAATTTATCCGTCGAAATTTGCCATTTCACAGTGCGTTTCACGCAAGGTCGAAGAGGATCGACGCCGTCATGAAGATGGATAAGTCTCCTCCCGGAGAGGCTCAGCGTGTCGCTTAACAAGACGGAGCGAAGCGCGAGAGGCGCAGAGCTTCGGTCGGCGGCGTGTGCATCGGCTTTGGCTGCTGAGATCTGCAGCACGCGAACAGCCCCGGCTTGGGTGTTAGAAGGTCAGCAACCATCCCTGCGTGATCGCCCGCCGGCGGTCCAGCTAACCCTTGTCGACCTTTGCCGCTACCGCTCATCACCTCAGGGCCACCACGGGCTTTCCTCGAGACCATTCGCCACTCGCCATGCTTTTCTAAGTGCCTTTTCACCTCTTACGGTGAGCGTTCGAGATATGGGCAAATTAACCCGTTCTGCGACTGCATAGAGCACAAGGGGAACGCTCAGACCAAGTTGTCGAGCCACTTCAAATACGAAAAGCATGTCCCCGATGTAGTACCCGGCCAATTCGTTTCCGGCATCGAGCAGCACCGTCCCATCCAGTGGCCACCGGATGATCTTCCAATCATTGTACTCGCAGAGCACAGGAAGTGCGCTGAGGTTGTGAGCCTCAATTTCCTCCGCCAGTGTATGCGGATCAATTAGAGGCTGCGGGACAACCCTAACGTTTGGCTCGCACAAGAACTCAGCTTCGCTGATCTTGGTCAGGTCCAATGAATCCTCCATCCCTCCGGTTCTGGCGAGCCGAGGCGACCTCAGCAGGACTTCAGTCTGTGTCTTCAGGTGGGCGCCTACGTTTGCTCTTCGATTTTCGTCGCGCCTGCATGAACTCTTCGAGCGTCGACTTCGCTTCAGGACCAGGCCAACGAACGTAGTCAATCCAGGTATCGTCAGTGACCTTCTCTAGGTCACTCATCCAATCGGTGGCGATATCAAGTTCGAGCAACTCGGGATCGTCGCCGCGAAACCATGGCTCCGAGATAACGTCCCCCTCGCCGCAGTCCACCGCGGACATCAAGAAGAGGTAATCTGGTGATCCTCGAAGGGATCGCGGAACTCCGCAATCATCTCAGCCCGATCGTCCTCTGTATCCGAGTTGGCATCGACGTCGCTCTCAGGCATGCACATCTCGACGTGTGGGCAATAGGCATCATCGTCGAACGGTAGGGTGGTCCACTTCTCGGCAGGTAGGTCCATGGCGAGCTTAACGGCTCGCGCTTCGGCTTCGTCGGAGTCTGGCGCATCAAACTCAAGAATGGCGACCTCGAAGCGGGGCCGGCAGACGCGGATATAGTGCTTCACGGGAATGCTCGCAGGATTGGGCGACGATCCTAGGGTCACCTTACTCCGCATTTATGGCTGGCAACGGGCACACCAGAACAGCTCCCAGCGAAAACCCAGCGAAATGCGATGCCTTTCGTTGATCTTATTGTGCAAATCGCGAAACTTCTGGCGAACTTCTCGCTGAATTCTCCCCGAAGTCTGGTCGAACTCGGGTCATAACCCTAGAATGATCATAGTGCGCGACGCATGAGCTTCAGAGCCCACACGATTGAAACCGTCTGAAACTTGAAACCCCAAAGACAGCTTCCTGTACTATCGCGTCCGGTCAGGATCGGAGCGGCGCGCGAGTTCGTTGGACTGTGACCCACCAGAGCGGCGAGCCAGAACTCTGCCTCAGTCGTCAGGAATGGTCGCAAAACCGCGCGCTTTGAAACAATTTTCACGGAGTAGCTCGTGCTTGCGATTTCCGCTTTGCCGAAATTGCGGAAGTCGCGCCACCGACGGCGAGCGCCAAATCTCCCCTCACGGGCTATGTCTGCTCGTCTCCGGGAAGCCGACAATGGCTCATTCCTGCTTTGGGCCACAAGCAGACACTGGCGCAGGTACGACTGCCGAACTTCAAATCTGCAGATCCAATGAACGAAATTGGCCATAAGCCAGCCTTCTGATTTCGGATTCAGCTAGACCGGTCGAAATCCAAGTGTAAACTTTAGCACGCGGACGGGGCAAACTTGGAGACCAAGTCATGGCCACATCCTGCAATTGCGTGATCAACCCCGACAGGGATTGAACGCGGTTGGTTTGTCGAAAACCTCGACCACAACTGTACACCTGTCTGCCCGACCCTCGAGCGCCAAACTAACGATGTGCTCGAAGGAACCGCTGGCGGCGATGCGCCTGTCGAGACGACCCACTCTTCATTATCCGGGCGCGTTGAGGCTGGATCGCAAAGACCTCGCCGTCACTCCATCGATGGAGAGAAACGCCAGCCACGGATTAACTCCGGCGCACAATAATCCGAAAGCCAGTCGGGGTGATAAGGCTGTTACACACTACAACCGACGGCATCCGCTTGTCACACCTGACACGAAGCAGTGATTCTGAGCCTGCGGATCGATTATGTCATGCCAGCGTTCGAACTTTACCGTCGGATCGGCACGCTCGAGGCTGCGCGGCAAGCCGTGATGGTTGCTTTAGAATGCATAGAACGGGCGGCCATTCTAATTGATCCGTGCGGAATACCGATTCACTTCAATGGCAAAGCCCTGACTTTACTCCGCGATACTTCGGGCGCAGTTACAATCGATCACCTTGGTAAGCTGGCACCGCGCAAAGCAGCTCACGACTTAAATTCCCTCTTAAAGCGGGTGGTCTCGACGCGTCGTGCGGTGGGTCCGGTGCTGATCAAAGGTGGTTCGATCCATGGAACCGCCCAAATGTGGATCGTCCCCATTCCTGGAGAGGTGGCAGATACCAACTCAAGCATCGCGCCAGAATGCATAGGCGCCGCCCACAATCGCCCATTTGCAATTGTCCTGCTCGCGCCTGTGAAGGCACCGTCGTCGGTTGACGCGGAAGTCATATCCGCAGCGTTCGGCCTCTCCACTTCCGAGGCACATCTTGCGGCCGCTCTTGTCGCGGGAGTGACACTTGCAGATTACGCAAGAAGTGCGGGGTTATCCCGCCACACCTGCCGCAACCAGCTCACTTCCATCTTCGCCAAAATGAGTGTGCACCGCCAGGTGGAGCTTGTCTCGCGTATTCTCAAAGTGGTCGGCGGCGGTATGTGAGACCGCCAGATAGTGGCCCCGCCGGGATATTAATTGTCCCATTCTTCGAACTGAAATTTCGTATTCAATAGTGCATTTGCGTCTTCTCCCATCTAGCCATGAGGCATACTTTCGTCGCGCTTAGTACGCGGAGTGTATGCAATGGAGTTCGCAAATGATCCGCAAATCCATTTTAAGTCTATCTGCCGCACTTTGTATGTTTTCCGGCGTGACCCCGCTGGCCCACGCCGACGACGCGACGACTATTCCTGAACCGCGAACGTCCACGGCACCTCCGCCGCCCACAACAAGTCCACCGCCCACAACTAGCGGCCCTGTCTCTCAGTGTCCTGGCAGTGGGGGGCCACCGCCGTGCCCGCAGCGCTGATACACTAGCAACGCCAGGCATGCGCAAGCTGCAGTTCTGATTGCTCGGCTCAAATGGTCATGTCAATCCGTATCATCGGCCTACTCGCCACCATTTCATTCTCTCATTTTGTGTTCCCTGCATTTGCCGAGGAATCTTCCGCGATCAATGAAGGAGGCGGTCGCTGTCCGGCGAATCAGCAAGGATGCATTGACAAATTCAAAGAAGATGCAGCCGATTACATAAAGGACAAAGTGCCCGGTGAGTACACCAACAAAGATGCCGCCGAACGTTCAAAAAGCGCCGGCGAGATTGTGAAGGATTGCGGGAGCTGTCTTATGGATGAGTATGAGCGACAGCTAAATGAAATCGTTGGAGATCATCGCCGTCTGAAAAATGAAAAATAGTATAGTGATGCCATGCGCGCGATGATTTGGTGTCTATTCTCGTTCTCGATCGTCGCTACCGCAGCTAGTGGCGAGACCTCATTCACCTTTGGCAACGACGATGGCACGCAATCGAGCGACGACGCGCCCAGCTTTGATTGCAAAGCCAACAATGCCCCGGACGAATTGACCATCTGCGATGACTCTGAACTGGCACGGCTAGACAGGGAGCTGGCGGAACTCTATCGCAGCTTGCAATCGAATATCGCCTCAGCAAATTTGCGAAAGTTACGGCATGCGCAGCGAGATTGGCTCAAATCACGAATCGATTGCGGACCCAATAAGGCGTGCCTTCTCGCTACTTACAAAGAACGGTTGCGTGCGTTAAAGGCTACCCAACAACAGGTGAGGACTCATGCCGATCCCGTCGATAGCAATGTGCCCGCGCCGCAGACCGGACGAAGTTACAATGAAGGCTCGCCTTCCACGAGCACCGCTCCACAGCTTCCTTCACTAACAAACAGCGAGTGCGTAAGAGATGCTGCAGGGCTTACACAGTTCTGCCAAATATTCGGCAATGGCACTGAACTAAAATGCCATGACGATAATTTGCACAGCACCATTGCCACCCATTTGTTTACGAGCGTCGGGGCGGTAGCTTTTTGTTTTCACGACTGCTCAGTCAGTTCAAATTGCACGTTTGACAGCGTAACGATTACTAACTACGCGCGGTGGCATGATATCTATGATTACGAGTTAGCCGAATCAGACGGATCGAAATATTCAGCCACTAGTTCCGTTAGCGCAAAGACAGGCACGCGGGAAATAACGTGCGACCTGATGCAAAGAAAACGGCGCACCTCAGGCGAAATTGTATATGATGCGTACTTAGACTGTCGAGATTGGCAAGCGCCGCGATGACTACCCATACGCCCGTTGCAAGCAGGCGCCGCTCGATTGACGTACAAAGTTCGGGATCACGTGTGTCGCTGCGTTATTGGGCTTGCCTGTATCTTGGCCACCAGTTTCTTTATCCAATCGTCGTGCTCCTCTGCTGTTGCGATACGTCCCGCTCGCAATCCGCCCTTACCTAGCATCGTAGTTCGAGCGGATCATGATCACACGGCGATTGCATCCTCATGGGTTCGCATTGATCAGCTTTCGTATGTAAGCACCAGGTGTGTCAGTCGGACCGCGCGGAGGAACGTTGAGGCCCGAAGACTGCACGATTTGAGCGACTCGTAGAGCAAAGTCGATGCAATCGTTACCGGTCAAACTGTAACTTTCGGCTGTCGCTGCGAGCTCGTCTGGTAGACCGAGCGCGCTAAGCGTGGGGCGCGCGGCGGCGATTGCGCGATCATAGACAGCTCGATCAACCTTGAGGACGAGACACGCCTGCTTCAAATGGCTGAAGATCTCCTCCATTTGTCTTCCAGACACTGGGCGGCCGCCGAAGTAGGTGAATACGGTTGCGGGAATGCCGGCAGTCGAGACGGTATGCCCAACCGCCCGAAACTTCCGTGCCCCGCCGTTCGGTATCTCGCTGAAGGTCACGAAGGCGTGACCCGGGAATCCAAAAGCGTCCGGACTTGGTCGTGCACAGAAGCCAATCTCAGTTTCACCTTGCGCATCCGTTTGCGTGCGCAGATCCTTCTCTTCCGCAATCGCAATGATTGGGGTGGCTAGAAACAGAAGCCAGAATACGAACTTACGCTTCAATTTCATCGTCAGCACCAAGGCAAACAGATGCGCTTACCACCAACGGTCCCGATCTGTACGGGCTTGGGCTGTGGAAGGAGCTGGCTCGGATTGTTGAAGACAGAATTCGATCCGCCGAAGATTTGCCCCGGATTACGGACAAACGAGTTGTCGCCTCCGAAAATCTGACCTGGATTTCGCACGAAAGAGTTGTCGCCGCCCCAAATTTGGTCCGGGTTTCTCACAAACGAGTTGGGACCGCCCCACAATTGGTTGGGGTTATTGAACACAGAATTTGGCCCCCCGGCGATGCCACCGATCGTTTTACGCAACCACCCATCTTTTCCGACGAGATCGTTGCTATCGCCGAAGCAGCCGCGTCCCCCTACTCCGTCGGAAAAGCACTTCGTGAGTTCGCGAGCAGTAAGTCGGGACGCCATACAGCCAGCCGCCGCATATGGCTGCCCGCCGGTGGATACGACACATTGAACTGCGATCTGTTGCTCTGGGTTCAACTGCATGCCGATCATGTTGGCGCCAGCGCACGTCGCCATGCCTGGAGGATCACCTTGCGATTGCGCGGCACACGTTATGGCGATTTTCTGCTCCTTGCTCAGGTCGTCACCCAGCAGACCTGAGGCGGCGCAGCTTGCGAAGTCTCCGGTATCGCCCGACGACTGGGAGGCGCAGGCTAAGACAGCTTGTTCCTTTGGCCCGAGATTTCGACCAAGGAAGGCCGCCCCTGCACATCCGAGAAAGCCCGCTCGGTCACCATCGGACTTCGCGGCACAATTAACTAGGACGCGCTGATCTTCGGACATCTTTATGCCGACACTGGGCGCCGCGCATGTTGCAAAATCTCGGACACTGTTGGAGTCGACAGCGCATTTAAGCACCTCCGCCTGCTCGCGCTTCAACACACTTGGCGCTGCGCAATCGGCAAATTCTTCGAGTGTTCCTCCATCCGCCGCGCATGCCAGGATTGCTTGTTCGTTTTCACCCAAATTTCCGCTGATGAACGCGCCGCCTGCGCATTGGGCAAACGCGCTAGCATCCCCACTAGACTGTTTGGCACAACCCACGAGCACACGTTGATCGTCTGAGAGCTTTATCCCTAGATTGGGAGCGGCACATTCGGCGAAGTCCTGCGCCTTACTACTGTTCACAGCGCACTCAAGTACCTTCTGCTGACTCTCTGGCAGAATGATTTGGTGCCCCGTGCACGCAGCAAACGCAGCTATGTCCAATCCACTTTGCCGCGCACACGCAGCAGCCAGTTGTTGTGGCTGATTGAGCCCTCCGGGAACCCCGAAAGAACCCTGTGAAGGAATTTGGCCACCCATTCGATCAAGGGACATTTGGGTGATCAAATTGCACGGCATGGGACCCGTCGCGCCGTTGCACATCAAATCACCGCCGCCGCCCTGTCCTCGAATGACTTGAGGGTTTCGAGGATTAAAATTGTCCACGGGGCTAGAGCCACCATCTGCCTGCATGAGGTATATGATTATGGCAATGCAAGGTCCTGGCCCCAAGGGGCCAACGCATTCGGCACCATTGGGTCCCACTCTGCCCGTCGGCCGCACCTGAAACTCCTGCTGGCCGACCTCAAGCATGGCGAGGTATCGCCTGATCGCGCCGCAAGGGCCGGGACCGAGCGGACCTTCACAGATGGGACCAAACGGGCCTGGAGGCATTGGACTTAACCGGAGAGGGATGCGCGCCATCGCCTGCATGACGCGGTGCCAGCGATGGACGATGGGACATGGTGCGACGGGGCCCGGTGGAATGCTGCACATCTGCCCGAACGTTGGATCGATACCGTTTAGAATGACAGGCGGTGGCGGCGGGGGAAATAGGGGCGGAGGAAACTGTGCCGACGCGCTGTTTAGGAGCGCTGAAGCGATTAGACATGAGAGGGCAAGGATGGATTTTGACAGCATCACGCGCATGACAAACCCCTTAAGCCAAATTCACTCAATCAATCTGCGTAAAGAAACCTCGTGTGAAAAACCGTCGAACCATGCGTAGAAATATAAAATTCGCGTGCTTACTGATAATGTCGAAACAAGAACAAGCAATCAAGGACAATCCATCAGCACAGTGACGATAAGGGGCGTAGCTCCCATAACGGCTCCACGTTCGCAATCAAGAAGCCGATCCTGGCCCCGATGTGGTCTCTGACTGGGCGTCAGCAATCGCGAAAGAGGGCGACGCAAGAAATTCGGCGCCGCCCATTTGTTATTCAGCGCCGCATGTTAGGCCGCAGCGGCTGTCGATAAATCACCGGCTCGCCTTGCATCGGGATACGGCCGCGCGTGACGGGAACTCCGAAGTTGATGCCTCGAGCTTGGCGGCCTACGGCACGGAAGCCACGTTGCGGAACGAAAGGATAGCTGAGCACCGGCTGCCCTTGCATGGGGATCCGGGCATAGTAAGCACCGGGCGGCTGCGGATAGTACGTCTGAGCCTCGACGGACGTCATCATCAAGAGGCCAAGTGCCGGGGCGATAAGCAACGCTTTCATTTTGATCTCCATTGCTTGAAATACAAATTCGGCGATTGAATTGAGTAGGTGTCAGTAAATCGGACGACTGATGGGGCCGGCGACGATTGGAGGGAATGGCCTGGGCGCGAAATTTCCTCCGATGGGCTGCAGGACCGGACGAAAGACCGGCATCGGACGCATTATCGGCGGCGAAACGAAACGCGGAGGTGGCATGATGACAACGGACGGTGGACCAAACGACGGCGGCGGCATCACGTTGATGGGTGGCGGAACCGGAATGAAACGCGGCTGGAATACGGGCTGCTGAAGGTTTCCGACAGGATAGTCGGGCGAGCCGCCGAAGCCCGGGGGCGGGATATCGTTCCCAGAGAAATCTGAATTGACGTCAGGCCAGCCGTCGTTCTCGGAACCCGCTGCGTATGCGCCGTCGGAGTTTCCAGATGACTGTGCAGAGGCATCGTAGCGCTGCTGCCAGAGCTGAGCGTGATGCTCAGCTTCGCGCTCAACCGCCTGGTGGTCCTTTGCGTAACGCTTGGCGAATTTCAACACATCGTTTCCGTACTGGAACGTGTGTGCGACCTCGTGGGCCCAGAGATGAAGGTCCTGAGCGTCATTACCGTTACGGAATACGATGACATCCCAAAGGGTAATGGCGGCTGCGTCACCGAAGCGGAATGAGTTCGCTGCAAGGGAAAGATCGTTGCCCTGGCCGATGCGGAATTTGAGCCGCATCAGATGGTTGCGATCGTAGTAGCCGGAGAGGGCATCAATCACGTTGGGTGGCAGCGGGTTGACGCCGGAATTGATGGCGTTTTGGCGCGAGGCCATGATTGCGTCGCGGAGGAGTGGACCGCCGGCTTCGCCGCGGATCTCCGTCATAGCTTTCTGCCAAAGCTTGACGGCAGACTCTTCAGTCTGCCTCCAGCCAGGGACAGTGGTTTTGATGGTCGTGCTCGTACCGTCCATGGCCCGGCATACGGTCTTGCGTGCTTTCTTTCCGAAAAGACCGACGACTCCACCTGTAACCTGGGTGAGAACGCCCTTACATTCATCCGCGCGTGAATCAAGGGGGAACGAGGCTACCAGAATTGCCGTGCCTAGGATCATTGAGAGGGGGCGTTTCATAACAATCTTCCTTTTGGAAAAAGAGATGGGTGAAACACTGAGGCGCACACTGAACGCCCCCAACTTAATCGTCGTGCGGAATTCCTGAATGACCCATATTGTTCAACTTGCTCCGAAAGGAGCGTATTCGGATGAAAGTTGCTGAATGTGGATGGTCAGATTTGAAAGGATATGAAAAAGTAGGTGAAGGCTTGTAACGAGGTCGGGTGCAATGACAGAGCAGCATCCAACGTCTCTTGACGACCGCGAATTCCGTCTGGCGATCGCCAAAGCGATCAAGGCTCACTTGGTGGCCGCGGGCAAACGGCGGAAGTACTTAGTGCGAGACGACCTGAGCATCTCAGCAGTGAACAAGGCTCTGGCCGGTGATTTCAGCGAAGCCACGCTGACTAAGATCGAGACCCGACTGGATAAGAAGTTCCGTGACGTCGCTAGCGAGAGCGAGGCGCCCGCCGACAAAGGTGCGTATACACGGAAGCAGGTTTCGCGTTTCGAGAAAACCTTCCTCTGCATGCGCCAGCTCTATAGCAATCCCAGCGTGATCAACGCGTATCTGATGGATATCCAATGGGACAAAGCTGCGCGATGTCTGATGTTTGTAGAACGAGATCGCGCGGACAAAAGCTATACCCAGCATGGCCACGTCTACATTCCCGGCAACCTTCCCTTCGCGAGCTTGCTGACTAACTATGAAGGAAGCTTACGTCAGATCGTCCTGAATTTGCCGGATGACGATGGGGTGGCGAGAGGCATAATCCTGGGGTTCTATAGGCCTTCTGGGCCGATACGATTACCGGTGTGCGCACCGATTGTGCTTCGTGCGCTAACCAAAGGCGAGACACCAAAACTCGGCTTCATCGACTGCAATAACGAGAGCTACGCCGAATACGCGATGCTCTTGAACAGTGTTGTGGCAGGTCAATATGCCTTGGTTCTCCAAGGACCTTCTACTTTAAGGCCGAACCTCTCCGTGGTGGAGCAAAGCGTCTCGCAGAGCGCATAGCGTCCGATGACATGGACCTGCCCCACCCCCGCGTGGTCACCGACCGGCGCATCAAAGCTAATACCCCAAAGCGACAGCTAGAAAGATAAGGCTGCATGCTGAGGTCACGGTCGCAGCCTCAACGATCCGCGAACGGTCACGTATCAGCAAAACAGTTTGATTGACTTCATCGGAAAAGGTCGCGTACTCGCCTTCCCAGCGCACGAGGATGATCTTCAAACACAGTAGGCTTGATACGGCCAGGCCGACTGCCACCGGCCCCAAAAAAATGAGATGCCAACGTTCGCTATCCTTCAGCGTGTAAGGGATGTGGCTTCTCTCAAGGCTCAAGAACGCAAGGATGATCGAGTTGAAGGGCAGAATACCGCGAGCCTTGTTAATCTGACGATCGACAATACGTTCGAGATAGCTGAGCAGCCTATCCCACTCTTGTTGGTCCTCGCGCTTAGGAGCGTTGGTCGAGCGACTCGAACACGGCGGCCCAGTCGTTTGAGCCCGCTAATCGTCCAGCTCTCTCAGGCCAACGGACGTAATCGATCCATTCATCAGGATCGACCTTGTTCAGGACGCCTATCTAATCGCCGACGATGTATCAATGTCGGGACCGGCGATGCTCGGGTGGATCGCCTTCCTGAGCGCCCGATATCAGGCTCTCTCGCGCGATCGACAGCAGATACGCTGTGAAATAGGCAGGATCAACTAGTGCGAATGATCTCGGGTGCGTCCTTGACCTCAGCAAGATCAAGCTCGAGTTCAATGCCAGCCTCAGCGATCCAAACGCCAACCGTAAAACCACCGTAGGCAAGGGTAGGTAGTTCGGCCTCGTTTTCAAGAATAGGAACTACGATCCTATCGGGTTCGAAACTGTCGTGAAGAAAGAACTGGACTTGACTTGCGGGGGCCGCCGTTGAGCGGCGCTTGACTCGCAAAGTTAACTGGACCCAGCCCTTCAAGCCGCGTCCGAACTTGGCGCTGAGCGTATAGCCGCCACGAGACGCCACTCCGCCAAACCGGCCTTTGCAAGGATCGTCGGTGTTCGTAATGTTGCGTTTCAATGCCGGTGCAGGCACTTTGCGGCCTTTGCCAGCTTCTCCTTCTTTGCTGCTCATGTTCTTCGCATGAACAATTCGGCCGCCTTTGAGCGCTCCTTCGCTGAGAATGACGTAGTGCCGAGTGGATAGCCGGCCAGTGCTCGATAGCTCCTTCCGGTCCTCCCAACTTAGAAACGCACCCGTCGGCATTCTGCTTTTGCTCCGCCGAATCCAAAGATTTCGCTCGCGGGACGCGGCCTTCTTTGTCTTCGAGTCTAGCGCTCCAACTGAAAGCGCGGTCAGAAGCTCTACCGCAAGTGAATCCGAGGCAGTGTAAAAGGTTGCACCCGCTCGACGTGCGAGTTCGATCAGCTCAAGGCATCGAGCTTCAACCGAAACTCTAGAGGAACGAGATTGAGCTTCTGCCCAGGCCAAAACGACGGCCGCGTCGGGCAGCCAGGGGCAGCGCGACTGCAGCCTGCCAACTGGTTCGACAACCGCCCTGCGATTGCCGGCCCGGACCAGAAGATGTGCTGCGGCGATGGCCGCCCACGGATCCTGCAAACTATCGGCGAGTGTGTCGACGGCGCGTTTTACGCTGACACCGCCACCTGCCGCCTGCAGACTTGATTTTACTACATCGGTAGCTGCATCGACGAACTGTCTCTCTAATGCAGAGACCAGCGCTGCTTTGGCCGGATCACGCGGTGACAGAGCCAAAGCAAAATCTGGCCCCGTCGGTGATTGAATCGGAGAAAAGGACAATTGTAAGCCGCCTTTAAAAAGTGGCAGCGGCACGCGCCAGAGCGCGTCATCCTCGACCGCGATCGTGAGAAGCCACCGTGAGCATTCCTTCCAATTTTGTGGCCTGCGAACGAGCAGGCCAAGACCTGCGCCCTTGGCGTCGACGATAGAAACCCGTGGAGCTTCCGCGCGCCAACCGCCCGCGCTTCCCGGATTTGTATCTGTGGCGACGCCGACGCTAAAAGTGCGTTCGATGGTGTTCGGATCCAATTCCTCCGCGATCGCCTTAGCCTCAGCACTTCCGGACCAAGAGGGGCGCGCTCCCGTCGTCGGGATCCATGGCTGTTCGACGAAAGTGTCATGCAGCTGAATAGTCGTCGCCGGCGAGTCAAGCGTCACCTTCTGAATGAGCCTCGCCCCAGAGCTGATAGGTTCGATTTCGGCTGTGTACCGCCCGGGTTCAAGCTTCAGGTGTCGGATATCGCTCGAGCTTGAAAACACAGTGTTGGCAACGTTAGCCGGATTCTCGCCAACAAATCGGACTCGATAAGCCCCTGGACCAGGCGATGCGATGCGGAACTTCGGGCGATCTTTAGGGTCGCTCATTGGACTAGCACCTTAATCTTCGCCGGCGGCAGTGCGTCAAAAACACAAGGTTTGTAGTGTGGCACGCCGTTTTCAAAGTTGAGGGTGACCGTAAAGCGGCGATTTGGATGGGCTGCCACGCTAAAACGCCAAGCCATCTCATCGCTCTTGATCCATGCGATCGGTTCAACGGTGTTGTCGTCGCAAACGGCTAGGGCGCCAAGCGCCTGCGGCAAGTGCGATTCGATCGCGGTGCGTATAATCACTGGCACTTCAGGGGTTGCAATCCTTAGAAGCGCGACATTGGGCTCGTTAAAGCGGACCAGTTGTTCAGGCTGCAGACCGCGCCAATCCAGCGCCGCTTCAGCGATCTTGCTCAGAGAAAAGGCAAGTTTTTCTCCAGTAACGACCCACCCAACGCCGTCAATCGCCTCAACACAGGAATAACGCATACCGTGAAGAAGCGCCTGAGTGAAGAACGGCGGCTTTCCATCCGTCGGCGCCCAAGCAGATGTGCCCAATTTGGAGGCCGCTAGTGCGAAGGGCCTTTTTCCGCGAGCAACGGCGCGCGTGTCGATGTCCTCGATCAGGTGAAGGCCCGGTGTGCCGGTAAACCTCCCAAACAATTCAGGTACGATTTCTTGGCAAGCGTCAAAGAAAATCCATGCGCGCCCGGCATTGGTCTTGGCGGCTAGTCCGATAGCAAGCGTACTAATGTTGAGCGAATGGTACCATTTACGCCTCTTGCTCGACATCACGTCTTCGCATACGCCAAGCGCATTGTGCTCTTCGGCAATGCCATGCGTGGACATATAAAAAAACAGATGATCGCCCGCTTTGCAGCGGTCGATCCAATCGTCTCCAGCCTTCGCGACATTTTCCCGAAGAACAGGGTCAACCTTGTTGGTCTGACGCGGATCGTGGGGTGATGACACTGCAAGCGTGTCGTCACCGGCCTTGACCTTTGGGTCAGACAATAAACATTCGATTGTTGCCAAGGGCGCCATGAAATCGTCGGCGCGCTCCTGCAGCAACGCGATTATCTCGCGCGCCCCGGCAACCGTTGCCTCGCGATCGACACCGAGAGCTGCGTCAAAGTGGGGAAAACGCCCGCACCCGAGGATGAACGCATGCATCCTCGGCCCTTGCGGCACATCGCGCTGATATACCAGCGTCACGAAACAAGCCCCACGCTTTGGAGACGCTTCGCCAGCCGCTTGTAAAAAACCATGCTGGAAAAATACGCACCGTGAGCATCCTTGACGCCAGCGATAGTGTCGACTGCGAAGTCCTCGACGCCGCTAAACACCGGACTGGCAACAAAGGAGAGCACATCCATCTTATCAAAAACGTTCCACCAGACTTGAACGCAATCCGGCTTTGGTGTCACTGCCCCAGCCACGCTGGACTCAAACACCTTCATCTCCTCGAACACCGCGATCTGGGAGCCGACGGAGAGAAAGAGATCGACGCGCAGCGGAAAACCGAGCCTAGTTTCGAGCTCTTTGACGTACGGTTTATCAGACAGCATGTCATAAAGGATGACTGCGCCCATGCTGTGACCGACGAGCACGAGTTTTTCACCCGCGTCGTGGGCGGCACGCGCAGCCGCTTCGACGTCCGCCAATACTTCGTTGCGAATGCTATCACGTTTCTCGCCCTTTAGGTATTTGAAGACGTCCCCTATGAATATGGCGATCCTCGGCGTAAGCACATCGCGGCCGATCTTAGCGAATGGTCCGTTGACGAGATTTGAAAAACCCCCGCGCAGAGCGTTAGCGGCGTTCTTGAGGTCATCGCTGAGCCCAAGATCGGCAAACCCTTCCTGAGCCTTGGCCTCCGCGCCTAGCCTCGCAAAGAATTCCTCGTCAGTCGATATCTCCTGGAGCCAAGCAGGCTGCTTCTTGGCTCGCTCTGCATAGGTCGCTGCCGCCGCCCACCGCTTCTCGGCATTAGCCAAAGCCTCCGCATCACCAGTTGCCTCCGCTTGCTCGATCGCTGCCGCGGACAATCCTCCAACTACTGCCGGAAAGTCTACGCGGGCTGCCTGGAGAATAATGTCTGGTGCGTCGTCTGCGTTTCCCAACCCAAGCGATACATAGGGCGCCGACAAATTGGGAATACAGCGGATTTCATCCGGCGCACCATGCTTGCCCCAATAGGGGTTGCGAATTTTTAGATTTTTGCCGGCGAAGGTATCCATTGCGAAACGTCGATCGCGGTCAGTCGTGCCTTTGTCATAGGCGTCGCCGCTACGCACCGTAACGCCATGAACGAAAACCATCTGCACCATGAGCGCCTCCGTTCGTCGTTTGGAAGTTCCTCAAAACAAGTGCTCTGCAGGTTTGCTCAAGCTCTCGAGTCTTGAGACCTGTAAGCGGGATCGCAAGGTGAGGCGCCGCCGCTATCGTTTGCCGGCACCACCTAGGAGACCACCTAACAGCTTTGTGAGAGCTGCGCCCAACGTGCTAAATCCCCCTGTCGCGCCGATGGCGCCGGTGATGATTGGAATCAGGCTGGACAACGTGCCTATTTGGGTCGGCGCTTCCGGTCCACCCTGAATGCCGAACGGCATGCCGATAATACCGAGTGCCTGAAGCAGGGTGGCTATCCCAAGCGCGCCCGCACTCAGTTGGACACTAGGCTTGGACACGACTGGCGTCTCAGGGTTGGTCGGCGTGTCTGGCTTTTGCTCGGTCCCTGGCCACGGCTTGCCACTAAGACGTTCGTAAAGGATGGGAACAAGAAGGGAGATGATGTCGACGGAAGGCTGTGAGCCTGGTGTCGTTCCCTGAGCAATCGGAGCGGGAACGGTGTCAGCCGGCAAGGATGGCGTCGTGGGACCGGGCGTGGTTGTTGTAACTGGCTTGCCTGTCGCCAAGATGCTCAGCAGTTGTGTCAAGTCGAGAGGTTTTTCGCTCAAAGCCGCTTGCAGCAATAAGGGCAGAAGCAGTTCAAGGTTTTGACCCGGCTTAGCCGTATCGGCACCCATGGGTTTCTCCTTCGAGAGGATCGCAACTAGGAGAGCAAGAAGACCCTGCGCATCTGCAGGAAGGGATGTGGGAGCGGTCGCCGCACCGGCTGGAGAAGCGATCTCGCGGCGAGGCGCAGGCGTCAGCGGAACATCTAGCGCGCTTGCGGTTTCCGGGCCAACGGCGCCATCAATGACCAAGCCTTCAGCAGTTTGGAACCGGATCACGGCCGCTTCCGTGTTAGGCCCAAACTCCCCATCGATGTCGCCGGGATCGAAACCTCTGGCAGCCAACGCCACTTGGATCAGCGTGACAACGCCCATATCCATGTTGGGCGCGCCTACTTCATAGATCGCTTCCGGCGGAAGAACTCGGATGGGCGGACCACTCTCATACTGCAGCTGGGGTATGAGTACGCCAGTGTGCCAACCGCGACCGTCGACCTTGTCCTGGACAACGCCGTAGCGCTTGCCTTTCGCTTCGATGGTGCCGCCCTTTCCATCGCAAACTGCGATGTGCCCCATTCGCCCAGGCCTCGGTGGATAGCGAAGCACAATGCCGCCCACCGTCGCTGCCGCCTCCTCGACAGAGACGCGCTTACCCAATCGTTCAACGTCTCTCTTCCAGGCCCCGGTGTACGCTTCTACCGTTGCTGGCGGAGCGCTGTTGTCGACGCATCCGTAGAGGATTCCTGCTTCTTGGAAGACAAGCCACGACACGAACTCCGCGCAGTCCCATGGCCCATGCCAGTTCGGATCGTCCTTGGGTACCAGTTCGTTTTCGTAGGGTTCATCGAGATGTTTGAGTGCGCGTTCTACGAGCCCTGCGCCTGACGGCGTTCCATCGAGCGGCCTCGCTACGATAGGTGGCGCTGGCAGGCCGTCTAGGAAGCTGTCTGCACTTCCCGACTTATACATCGCGTGGGCTTGCTGCCATTGGAACTCGGAGAGGTTATTTCCCCTCCCCGATTCACGGCTGGCAATGGCCTTGAGCAACGCGATTGCCTTGACCGGATTGTCGACCATCTCCCTCGTCAGGGTTTCGTTTGAATCGTACGCCGGAACACCGAAACCATAGGAGCCGGTCCATTTTTCACCCGCCCGACCGATCTTCATGCCCACGTAGCTGCTCGACAAGAGATCGAAGTTTGCCGCAGCGCCGTTTACCGGTGACGGGAAGCGCGCGATTTTGTGCCCGCCGCCAATGATCCCGTACCCAGTTTGTCCGAAACGAGCCGCCCTCGAGCTTGGATACTGCGCGCCGGGGTTGCAGTAGCGAAAAGACGCGGGATTTTCCCCACTTACGTCGCTTCGATGATTAACGGTCGAAGGGTCGGTAGACCTACCAATTTTTGTGACCATTGGGAGCCCCCCCAAAACATGATATTCACATGATTTTTATGAGAAAAATTAACTGAACGTTGCGGAGAAATATCGGCTTAGCCGAGTAGTGGAACAACAATCTTTATTCAGATCTTACGTATTTCCTAGGACAACCGCAAGTGGATCAACCATTAGACGCACGTCCGTCAGACATGTTGAAAAAGTTGCAATGAAGTCTTGGGGTTTCGGTTTCACCAAGCCGTGAAACGAAGAAAATGAGCGCCCATCTGGGAAGTGATCGAGCTTCGCTTCATCAACCTGATGCCAAGCTGCGGCCTGATCAGACTACCGCCCAATGGATCACGTGAAGACTTCTCTTCTCTCGTCAGCAGCCCCCCAACCGCGTCCAGATGTCGGAAGTTGGCCGTCCTTTCAATCACACTGGAGTTTCGCGGACAAGCCACCGACATTAGCGAGTGCGCTGGCAGGACCACACGTCGGAAATCTTACTTCGCGCCATGGCACTTTGTTTCATGCAGTCGGGCCTCCTTCCTCAGGTACAGTTGCGTGAGATGCCTTTTGTACAGGCACCAAACGCGTAGCATCCGGCACAGCGTGGGCCGCAAAAGACAACGACCCACCGCACCCTGATAATTGTTAGCTATTGGAGAACTGGAATCGACTTGCACCTCAGGTGCAATCACTTTAGGCGCCCTACATCTCGGGGTTTGCCGATGCCAACCATCCTACAATTTGCCTACCTCGTAGCTCTCGGCATGATTGTCTCTGTTGCGCTTTTTGCAGTTCGACGTGAACGAAATCGGAGATTGGCTGTCGAACAACGCTTCTCCACTGTGGTCGACGCAGATCGAGAAGCAGAAACTGTTCTTCGGCAAGCTGGCCAAGCGGCCAAAGACATTGAGACAGCAGCGAACGCGCGGGTGCTTCACGTTTTGAAGGATGCACAAGACGCTGCGGTGCGCTGCGAAGCGCGAGCAAGAGAAGCTGAGGCCAAAGCGGAAACCTTGCGCGACGAAACCACCGCACTGCAGCTTGCCTACGTACGAAGGAAGGAGATGTACGACAAGCTGGCAGCCGAGGTAGCGATCTTCGACGAGAGATTGGCGTTCGCAGAAATGGGGGTCTATGAGCCCCACTTTGACTTCACCGATAGCGAGCAGTTCAAGGCTGCTATCATCCAAGTCCGTGACGCTCAGAAGGAGATGATCACCAAGGCAACGGCAGTCATCTGCGCAACAAAATGGACGGTCGACGGCAGTCTATCGAAGGGCAAGACCATGACCGGCCGAAACATCAAGCTCACTCTTCGGGCATTCAACAACGAGTGCGAGGCGGCTATCGCCAACACTCGATGGAACAATGCCAATGCGATGGAAAAGCGAATCCTGCGGGCCAAAGAGCAGATCGACAAGGCCAACGCTTCAAACTCCATCACCGTAACGAGTGAGTATCTCGCGCTGAAACTCCGCGAACTGCGCCTGACGCACGAGTACCGCGAGAAGCTGCAGCATGAGCGCGATGAGCGAGCGGAGGGGGCACGCCTTGCGCGCGAAGAACAGCGACTACTCCGTGATATGGAGGAAGCCCAGCGGGACCAGGAGCATTATGAGGAGTTGTTGGCCAAAGCCAAAGCCGAAGCCGCGAGTGTAGCCGGCCACAAACTCGAAGCATTCAGCGAACAGATCAAGATGTTAGAGCGCGACCTCGCCACGGCAAGAGCAAAGGCAGAGCGAGCTCAAGCGTTGGCTGAAAAAACCAGCTCCGGTTACGTGTACATCATTTCGAACGTAGGATCGTTTGGCGAGGACGTCGTCAAAATCGGGCTTACTCGCCGCCTAGATCCGATTGACCGTGTTAAAGAGCTTGGCGATGCTGGGGCCTAGACCTGTGCCCGCCCGGATATAAATCAGGGCAGCGAACTCCTTGGACGACAGCCGAGCATCGAACCAGCGCCGCAGTACAATCCGCCCAGCACGCCCCGTGGCCCCGCTCGGCGACGGCGTGAACTTTTCGGACGCTTTACCGAAACCGCCCTTACGCAGCGCTGGCGCCTCCCACTTCAAAATGGCCGCTGCGGCGAGCTTCCGCCGGTTCACCTGGCGGGCGTAGCGCTCCACCATCTCGAACGTCTGCCCCGTAATCGAGGACACCTCCGCCGTCGTGCACCCTCCCACGACCGCGCTCTTGCGCAGCCCGCGAAAGACCGGAGAGTGACCCGGCCAGCGTCCAAGCACCGGATGCAGCGACAATCCATTGCATGGGCAGAAGCCCGACCGCGAAGCGATCGAGCGGCGTCATCATCCAGGCGGCCCCTAGGTAATTCACCAGAGCAATGCCGCCTAACGCGGCGATGCCCCAGCGCCGTGTCCGAACCGACACGACAAGGCCACACACGAACAGGAGCGCGACTGCGGGACGTATCCGCTCGAAGAATGAAAAAGCGACATCGAACGCACTCGTAAAAAGTCGAGTTGATGGGGATGAGATCGTATGGCGCGTCTCGGCAAGAATTCTCTCCCACCTTTCGCGATGCGAAGAAAGGCGGCCAGTTGCAAGGATCGCGTCGATGTCAGGGATGTAGTTCGTCTGGAATAGCGGCGGCTCACTCCGTAGTGGCAGGGCGTGCCACGCATTTCCTCCTGCATTCGGATGCCACGTGAGGTTCCAAAGTCCGACTTGGCTCACGAAGGCCCAGGACGCATCCGACAATGCCTTGCCAGGCCTCGCCACAATCGCATTCGCTACGAGGGATCTGCAGACCTCCTCCACGCGAGTAGCAGACGATGAGAGGGCCTTCACCACGGCGTCTACCGCTGAGCGATCGAACTCAGCAGCCGGGATGACTCCCTCGGCGACAAGCCTCTGTGCAATGAAGTGATAGTCGCTGGCGGCCCGCAGTCCATGTTCTCCAGCGTCGATCAGGCCATTCCCCCAAGCATTGATCGCACGGTTGAACTGGGTCTTCGGGACGGTGATCGCATAATGCCCCGTGCGGGCCTGCATATAGGCCATCCAAGGCGAAAGGCACGCCAGGGCGACGACGGCAGCAATAGCCGCAGGGATCAGATCTTGAAGGCGCATCCGTAGCGTCTCGCGCGACACGACGGCGAAAAAGGCGAGAACGAGAGGCACGAGCACGACGAGGCCGAGAAAGTTTTCGCGCATGAGGGCCGCAACCGCGACTATCACCCCGAGCGCCGCCGCACGCCACATGCCGTAGGGGGCGGCGGCCTGACGGAGCAACTGCCAGCAGAGTAACGCTGTGAGGGCTGCCGCAAAGCTCTCGCGCAAAATGTAGGTTTGGTATGTCAGGAGGATGGGATGGAGGCCGATGAGCGTGGCGGCAAGCGTGGCCCACGTCTCACCGATCTCGGGACGGAGCGCCGCCCAAACGAAGAGAGCCGTGCCGACAACTGCGGCACCCTGCAGCCAAAGTAGTGCACGGATGGACGGGTCGATCGCCATCGCACCCGCCACCAAAAATGTGATACCCGGAGCCTTGTATGTCTCAAATCCGTCCAGCGATCCGGTTTGGAGCCATAGCGACGCTCCGTCGATATAGTCGATGCCATCAGGTGGTACGAGCAAGGGCCGCCAGGTGGCCGTTGCGGCGGCTATACCAATGACCGTGAAAAGACAGATGGCGCGAAGCAATCCTACGCGGCCGAGGGAAAAGCTACGACGTGAAATCATACCAGCCTCCCCTTCCGAGGAGTCGAAGGCTAGCAAGGCGAGTGCACGCCCAGAAGTAATCAGCCCGCACCCCTCCACAGCAATCATTGCGAAAACTGTGTAACCAATCCGCGAAGCCCTCTCGCGCCGGCGAAGCTCCTCCTCCCTGCCGTGCTCATCTATGGCGTCGTAAATGGCATCCCATGCATTCGTCGGAAGAAGGCACGCTCAACGGCGCGGGCTCGATGAAGAATATGCTTTTCGGAATTTGTTGATTAGCGCACGCCCGCTCGGGACTTATAGCAATGTTGCGCGAGAGCAACCTCTCACATTGCGCATATCAATCAACATCAGCGCTCATCGGTGCAAGCTTGCGAGACGACGCTCCGGACGACACCAATCCTCTTCCTGCTTCGACCGCCCCGCTGGGCCTCCGTCAACGGGCAAGAAGCTATCCCTTCCTTGGCAATCTCCATTGCTCTCACGACAGGCTTGTCGCCGGCACATGGGACGAGATCGTGCTCGACTATATCGTCGGTGAAAGCGGGATCGCCGATGGAGCGCGGCTCAAGATCGCGTTCAAGTTCTACACCGACTGGGCTCTTTTTCAGACCAGAGATCCTGCGGCGGCCAACTACGTCTCCGCTGAATATACGGCTGGAGCATTGGTGCCCGGACAAAGTCCCGCGACGGTCCAGGCTCTCAAAATCAGCTTCGACCAGAAGGGGCATGAGCGCCCCTTTCAAAAGGCGCTCATCATCGACATCGTCGACGGATACCTGAACCCTGGCGACCGCATCACCGTCAGGCTCGGGGACCGACGCGGCGGCGGACCCGGCACGCGCGTGCAGACCTTCGAGGAGAAGGCCTTCATCTTTCGCGCATACATCGATCCGCTGGGTACGTCGAGATTCGCCGCCGTTCCCGGCGATGTGACCATCGATTTCATCGCAGGTCCGCCGGCGGCGCTCTCCATCGTCACCCCTCGCCTCACCCGGTCTGGCGACAGCGTGCCTGTCCGTATCCGGGCCTTTGATCGCTGGGGCAACGTCTGCCTCGGCTTGGGTGAAGGCCTGGAGCTTTCCATCATCGAGAACGGGCGCGTTGTCGAGAAGAAGGAAACTCTCAAGTTTCCGACCGCGGGCTGGGCCACACTCAGGTTTGATGTCGCCACGTCAGGACGCGAGGGTGAGATCGAGTTCAGAGCTCGGATTCCCAGCCTGCCGCATGTGACCGAAGCCGGCGCCATGCTCCGCATAGATCCGGCGCTTACGACGCCACGCGCTTGGTTTGCGGACCTGCACGTCCATTCCGAAGACACCGTCGGCATCAACAATACGGAATATAATCTCACCTACGGACGTGATGTGGCCGGCCTCGATGTGCTCGGCTACACGGCCAACGATTTCAACATCACCGAGACGGACTGGAATCGGGCCGTCGAGCTCGTACACGGCCTCAATCAAGACGGGGAATTCGTGGCGTTCTCGGGCACAGAGTGGTGCGGCAATTCCTGCGCCGGCGGAGATCACAACGTAATCTTCCTACATGGACGAAAGCCCGAGTTTCCTTTCGATCGTACCGGAAAGACCGCGAGGTCGTTCGAGTGGAATGCGGAGATGAAGGGCGCCTCGATCCAACCCGGCATTTGGCCGCTGGACGATCTATGGAACCTCTACGGCAGCGAACCTGAAGGTCATTTGCTCATCCCGCACGTGGGAGGCCGACGCGCCAATCTCGACTGGCATGATCCGACGCTCGAGCGCCTTATCGAGGTGAGCTCCACCTGGGGTCACTTCGCCTGGTTCTATCAGGACGCAATCGCGCGCGGATATAAGCTCGGCGCCTCGGCTGCGGGTGACGAGCACAGGGGCCGCTGCGGCGGAGGAGCGCCGGGTGCTGCCGTGTTCGGAGTGAAGGGAGGTCTCACGGGTATTCTTGCGCCCGCGCTCACGCGCATCGATGTCGGACGCGCGCTGCGGGCCCGCCACACCTGGGCCACGACGGGCGAACGCATCGTCGGCCTTCTCTCGTCTGGCGGGCACATCCAGGGCGATGAGTTCACGACGCAAAGCGCCGCCCAGCTCAGCTTCCGTCTTCTCGGAAGCAACGGCTGGGACTACATCGCAGCCTATGACCACAGCGGCGTCATCTGGGAGCGCAACCTGCAGCGCGAAGCCGGTTTCAGCCGCCGCCGGTTTCGTTTCCGCTGGGGCGGCGCGCGCATCAGGGATCGCTACCGCGCCGCCCGCTGGTCCGGCGTTCTCAGGATCACCAACGCCGTCATCCATTCCGTCAGGACATTTGGTTTCGAGCATCCCGAGGAGGCCGCCTGGCGCAAAGGCGCAACCGACATTCACTTCCACTCGGAGACCTACGGAGATGCCGACGTCATCGAGATCGACGCCAGCGGATTGCCGGATGCGCAGCTTTCAATCGAAGGAACGATCGGCGAATACCAGAAAATCGGTGATCCGCTCTCGCCAAGCGGTTTCTCGCATCGCCCGACATTCAAATGGGACGTCACCGGGGCCGAGCTCTTCGACAAGGGCGAGCTGCGCCGCGATCTCGGAGGCGAGGGTCTTTTCCTTGCACTAGAACGGCTGACGGATGCGCGACTGCCTCTGGAGGTCTCGGGCGAGTTCGAGGTCGAGGCCAGGAACGGCCCGCACGGGCATCGCCCGGTCTATTTGTTCGGCCGTCAAGTCGACGACGAGAAGGTCTGGACGTCGCCGCTGTTCATCACATTTGCGGATGCGAAGTCCGATTGAGTGCGAAGTATCGGCCGCCGTGGAGCGGCCGATACCGAAAGCGCAATTACTGCGTGAGCGACTACTGTGTAAGCGACGGCGCCTCGATCTTCCCCTTCACCAGACCGTACTTGGTCGCGGCTTCGAGGCGCTCGGCGAGCAGCTTCTTGAAGGCGTCGTCGACCTCGATCTTGATGTCGTCGCGCGACTTGGCCGCATAGAGCGGGTTCTCGGACGCGAGCTTCTTCACGACAGACGGATCGAGGCGCTGTGACTCCGCGAACCACGTCGCGGATTGCTCGGGATTCGTCGCGATGTAGAGGACAGCGTCCTTCAGCGCCTCGACATAGTTCTTCACGGCTTCGGGATTGCTGTTGAGATATTCCGTGCGCACGATCGAGGTGAAGCGGAACGGCCAGGTATGAACGACCTTGGCGCCGAGGCTCTCCTCGAGCTTCAACGTCTGCGGCTGGCGGATCAGCACGGAATCCACGAGGCCCTTCTCCAGCGCGGCCGGCAGCTCGTTCGGCTGCAGATTGACGAGCTCGAAGTCCTTCTTGTCGTCGAGGCCGAGCTCCTTGAGCGAGACGATCAGATCGAGGTGCGATTCCGAATTGAGCGAGAGGCCGATCTTCTTGCCCTTGAGGTCGGCGAGCGTCTTGGCGGGGCTGTCCTTCGGCACGATCAGCGAATGGCTCGATTGGCCGAGGGTGGCAACGAACTTAATCGATCCCGGGATCTTCGACGAAAGATTGAAGGGCGGAAGGAAGCTCGTCACGACCGCGTCGAGCTGACCTGAAGCTAAGCCCTCCATCATGGGCGGGCCGTACTGAAAGCTGGCGAATTCAGCCGCAAGATGATGCTTCGGCGCGATGCCGGCCTTCTCGAGCACGACGGGCACCTGCCCGTTCATGCCCGACGGATAGCCGATGCGGATCTTGGCGTCTTCTGCAAGGGCCGGGGTTGCGAGAACGCCGAGCAAGCCAAAGGCAAGCGTCCGGAGCGCGCGAGGGAGACCACGTGACATTCGAGTATTCCTTTTCTAACGAGGGTAGTTCCAGGGCACGATCACGCGCCGTTCGATGACGCCGAGCGCGCCGATCATCAGGGCTCCCAACAAACCGATGACCGTCATGCCGACGAGGACGCGTGGTGTTTCGAGGGCCAGGCGGCTAACCTGGATCATGTAGCCGAGGCCGGATTGGGCTGCGATCAGCTCGGCCGTCACGACCGCCATCCAAGCCTGGCCGAGGCCGATGCGCAGCCCGGTGACGATCATCGGCAGCGCCGAGGGCAGCATGACTTTCGTAAGCAGCGAGCCTGGCCCCGCCCCGAGCGAGCGCGCAGCGTTCACATGCTCTTCCTGCAGCGACGTTCCTCCGCCGAACGAGTTGATGAAGATCGGAAAGAAGGCCGCGATGGCCGTGATGAAGTAGCTCGGAGGATCTCCGAGACCCATCCAAAGTATGGCGAGCGGAATCCAGGCGATCGGCGGGATCGGGCGAATGAGGGCTATAAGCGGCATGACGAGCCCGCGCATGACACGCGAGTAGGCCAAGATGAGTGCGAGAGGGACAGCGGTCGAAGCTGCGATGAAAAAGCCCGCAAAGACCCGCACGATGCTGGCACCGACGTCCTTGGCGAGCGAGCCGTCCGCTATCAGCTCTCCGTAGCTCGCGACGACCGCGAGCGGTGACGGAAGTAGAACCAGGTTGTTCATCTTCGCCGAGGCGAAGGTCCACAAAGCCAGAAAAATCGCCAGCCCCAGCGCGCCGAGGCCCAGCGTCACCACCGCCGGCCCCAAGGCCTCCAGCTGCGCACGCACCCACCTCATCGGAATGACTTCCTCGCCTCGACGCGGATGATGTCGGCGATCTCTCGCCGCCGCTCGATGAAGGCGGGGTCATCCATCACCTCGGCCGCGCGCGGACGCGGAAATGGAATGTTGAACTCGCGCGCAATGCGCCCCGGCAGCGCCTCCATGACGACGACGCGGTCGGCGAGGAAGATCGCCTCCTCGATATCGTGCGTCACGAAAACAACCGTGGGTTTGAGCCGGTCCCAGATCGACAGCAGCTCTTCTTGCATCAGCGAGCGGGTTTGGGCGTCGAGTGCGCCGAACGGTTCGTCCATCAGCAGAACAGGCGGCCTCGTGGCCAGAGCCCGCGCGATGCCAACGCGTTGCTGCATGCCCCCCGACAGGCTCGAAGGCCACGCATTGGCAACATCTGCAAGCCCGACCGCGTTCAGGAGCTCGAGGGCGACACCCCTGGGGTCGGGAAAGCCGAGACGCCGCGGTCCGAACGCAACGTTCTCGAGCACACTCATCCAGGGGAACAGAGAATGCTTCTGAAACACGACGCCGCATTTCGAGGACGGCCCCGTGAGGGCTTGCCCCTCGAGGAGAACCCGTCCACGCGATGGCGCCTTGAAGCCGGCGAAGACATTGAGAAGCGTGGACTTGCCGCATCCGCTAGGTCCAAGAAGAGCGACGAACTCCCCGGAGCGGATCTCGAGCGAGACGTCGTCGACCGCGGGACGCTCACGACCTCGGAAGGTCACGCTTACATGTTCGAGGCTAAGGCGGGGAACGGCCTCCCCTGCCCTCGCTGTGCTCTCCACGAGATGAAGAGGCGGCACGAAGGGCTGAGCATCAATCGCGAGCTCGGCCACGGACGCACCGTGGCTCGCCTCGATAGGTTGTCGATAAGCGCCCAAGTGCCCCCCGGATTGCTGCTCGAGAGCTGAGACGAGTACGATCTGCCTTTCGGAGGGTGAACGAAGAAATCCTTCAATCCTTAGCTGCCCCGTTGCAATGATCGAGCCGACGCAGACGCAATAATCGCCGGCGCCGACGCGATACTAGACAGCCACCTTCTTCACGAGAGAATGAACGGCTTGCTGAGCTCTAGGACGCGCTCGGCCGGGCGGTACCACCCTTGCGGCGCATGGCTGTCGTCGTGCAAATAGCAGCGAAGGCGCACGAGGCGCGAACCGTGCGTGAAGGTGAAATGCCGGCTCATGGGCGGACAGGTGACGAACGAGTGGTATTTTGACAGCTGGGCGCAATTGACGAAGTTCGTTCCCCACTTTCTCTCCACGTGGCTGCGGCCGCTTACGACATCGTCGGGGTAGGTATGCGTGTGTCCTCCGAGCCAGATATCGACCGAGCCGGGACGCTCGGCGAGATAGGTCTCGAACCTCTGCGCCTTGGGCTCGTCGTCGACAAAGTAGAGATAGGAGGCGCCTTCGGGGACGCCGTCGACTCCGTGATAACGGCCATGGCGGTAACGGCCATCCGGATAGCGGGAGACACCCTCGTAGTCTCCCGACGCTACGGTCGTTTCGCGCAGCATGTGGTGGTGGCAGCTGATAACGATCTCCCCTTGCGCGCCTTCCACCTTCTCCTTCCACCAGTCCCAAGTGTCGCCGGTCACGGCGCCGGCCGGTGAACCACCGCCGAACTCCTGCCGTCCCACGGGATACGGCAGATCGTTGCGATCACTCATCATGAGAAAGTTGAGATTGCCGACCTTGAAGGAATAGCGCTCCCAGTTGCCTTGAACGGCATAGGGGCGCTTGCTCGGATCTACGCCCGAGGTCTCAGGGCTCTCCCCGATCGGATCGATCCATTTGCGGAACCACCAATTCGCCGGCTTTCCCTGGCTCGAAGGCGCGTCGCCGGGAGAGGCGTCGTGGTTCCCCGCGACTGGGTAAATCTGTTCCCTGCGATGGTGTTTCAGAACACCAAGCTGGCGAACGACTTCCTTGCCCTGCTCGTCATCCGGCAGATCCCAGAGGCCTGCGTTGTCTCCAAGATCGAGCGCGATGTCCCACCGAAACGATGGGCCGCCCAGCTGCCCTCCTTCCTCGGATTGACGCAACGCATTCGCCAGGCTCTCCGGATATCCGGCCGGCGGAATGAAGCCCATGCCGTTGCGGATGGCCGCTGAAACGGCCCGATCCGTCGCCACGTGGGCATCCGAGAAAACCCAAAGATGGAAAGTTGCCGCCTCTTGCTCACGGTCGGCAGGCTCGGTCGTCATTTGCGTCGTCTCCGCAGGTATATTGGAAGTCAGTCCGAGCGCGGATGTGACGGCCCTGCGCTCGGACCGCAAATAAGACATTCTGCTTTCCATTTTCGAACTTCGTATTTGTCGGAAAGGAAACAGCGCGCGACTACTCGCTCGCGCCACGGCGGCGCCCTGCGGGATCGCCAACCTGTGCTCTATGTGACCGAGCGCTGCGTTTTCCGCCGCGCGCCCGACGGCCTCGAATTGATCGAGACCGCTCCCGGCATCGACATTCGGCGCGACATTCTCCCGAGTATGGATTTCGTTCCAATCATTCGCGAGCCAGCTCGGACGATGGACCCCGCGCTCTTCGGGCAAGAATTAATGCGTACACTTGTGCCTGGCAAATGATCTGTCCGGTCAGGGTGAGTAAGCCCGGACTCAGAATTCGTGATACCGCCTCGGCAGCAAAGTCTCAGGGCTCTCACCCCGGATCATGGATGCGCGTTAAAGACGTTGGCGTCCCGGCCGCCGTGCATCAAGCGACCTCGACACGTTGCACCGGAAAGGGATCGAGCACCCTGATCTTCGTCTCCTGATAGACCTTGTAGTGGACCGGGCGGTTCTCGTCCTCGAAGACCATGAACGAAGCGACACCGTCGACCTGGTCGAACACGATGTTGTCGGTGTAGTCCCGCCGCGTGACGCGATTGACGGCGATCCCGATGCCGTAATTTCCTGCGCGAAGGCTGTTACCGAACTCGAATTGCACCTTCTGCGTCTCGCCCGCTCGCATTCTACGCAGCCGGACGCGCTCGTCGAATGTGGTCGTGCCAAAAATGTCCGTTCCGGTCCCATCGCGCACCACGAAGGAAAGCGACAGATCGGCCACGTCGATCCTGCTTTCGATCTCTATCTCGATTGTTATCTTTTCTCCGAGGGCGAACGCGCGCGCCGCCTGGCCCGACGCACGATATATTTCGACGGCTTTGACCTGAACATGGCCGCTGCCGTGGCGAAGCGAGGCGTCGATTGGCGACCTCCCTCCATTCGCCTTGCCCCAGTCCTCCTCCAGGAGAAGCTGCTCTCGATTGGTCTCTTCCTGCACGTAGGCGAGATAACGGTGCACGGTGTCGTCCGCGGTGCCGAAATGGGCGACGTGCCCTTCCTGAAAGAAGACCGCGTGCGAGCACACGCTCTTGATCGCATCCGGGCTATGACTGACGAATAGGAGGGTCAGACCGCGCTCACGCATCTCCCGCAGCCGCGCCAGGCAGCGATGCTGAAACCCCATATCGCCCACGGAGAGGATCTCATCGACGAGCAGGATGTCGGGCTCGACATGCACAGCAACAGAGAATGCAAGCCGCGCATACATCCCAGACGAGTAGGTCTTGACCGGCTTGTGAATGAAGGACCCGATGTCCGCAAAGGCGGCAATCGAATCCAGTTTCTGCCTGAGCTCCCGCGGCGAAATCCCGAGAATGGCTCCCGACAGCTCCGCATTCTCCCATCCGGTGAAATCCGGGTTGAACCCCGCGCCCAGTTCCAGAAGCGGAGAAACACGCCCCTCGACGCGGACCGATCCGGATGTCGGCTCCACGGTTCCCGCGATGATCTGCATGAGAGTGCTCTTACCCGCACCATTGCGGCCGACCACACCAATCGACATGCCCTTCTCGACTTGGAGCGTCACACCCCTCAAGGCCCAGAAGGGATCCCGCACCACCAGTTCGCGCCCGAACAGAGACCAGAACCGCTCGCTGGGCTCCTGCCGCCCAGGGTAGGCCTTGCTGACGTCATTGAGAGAGATGACGGTATTTTTCATCAGAGCACATCCGCAAAGCCAACCCGGGCGCGTTGAAAAAATCGGTGACCGAGCGTGGCTGCAAGGATCGCCACACTCAGGCTGATCAAAAATTCCCGCGGCTCCGGCAATCGGCCATAGAGGCTGAGACCGCGCAGACTTTCGATCGGAATTGTGAGTGGATTAGCGAGAAGCAGCAGCCGAAACGGGCCGCTAGGAACGCGCTCGAGCGGATAAAGCACTGGCGAGAGAAAGATCAGCGCCTGCAAAGCCAACGGCACCGCCTGGGCGACGTCGCGAAAGTAGACGCAGAGAGCCGACACCAGCCATGCAGCCGCAAGCGCGTAAAGCAGAATCGGCAACACGATGAGAGGTGCCAGAACCATGGTGACGGGAGGCAGCGCGCCCCGCACCAACACGTAAAGGACGACCCAGATACACGAGGCCGCGACGAATGTCACAACGGCGCTGAATGCTGCAACGAAGGGAAGCAGATCGAGCGGAAACACGATCTTTTTCACGTAGTTCACGTTGCCCGTCACCAGCGCTGGAGCTCGCCCGACGATGTCGATGAACATGTTGTAGCCGATGAGGCCGGCGAAAAGTGCCAGCACATATTCGCCTCCAGCGTCTTCCTCGACACGCCAACGCGTCTTGAAGACGATGACGAACACGAAATAGAACGTTGCGATGGTGGCCATAGGCTGAAGGATCAGCCACAGCGGCCCGAGGCGAGATGCCCGGAACCTCTGAAGAGTATCGCGCTTTCCAAGCGCTATCACGAGATCGCGCTGATCCCAGCCATGGTATAGCCACCGCACGTCAGCCTCTCCTTTTGATGAGATGCCAGTGAGATGCTCGGGCGCCGTCGCGCGCCTTTACTTCAGGAGCGTTTTTTCTTTCTCGAGCAAATCTATTCGAGTTTTAAGCCTCACGACTTCCGTATTGAGACGTGCGAGACCGGCGAGAATGACTTCCGTGCGAGGATCGCGATACCAGGAATTCGGCCTTTCATCGCGACGCAATCGCATAACCAGCATGCGTGCTGCACCGCCGACTACGGGAATCCTCGTGATAAAATTATAGCCCCGCCGAAGAAGCGCCATGCCGCCTCGACGAGCGCGTGAAAGCAAACGTCTTATCTGTCCCGTCAGCGAAGCTCGCGACAGGTTCCGATACGCTCGCCGTGCAATCAAGATCACGTCGGTTGAGGCGCTTACCAAAAATGCCCCCACGGTCCGAACTATCGCGCCGAAAATGCGACGCTAATCTCGGATTTTTAGCAGCGACAGGCAGCAAACTGTCAAGGTTCCAACGCTGTCGCCGCAGCAATTACTTGTGCAAAGGCCCCTGTGGCTCGTCACTGTCGCGGTTCGGCCACTCGACAGATAGTGCGTGCCGTCGCTATAGCAGGACCATCGAGTTCATTCGGCATTGCCGCCGAAACTTTGGAATTGCACCAGACGAGAACTCTAAGATCCGCGCTTATTTTTGACATTCCCGGCAACGCATCATACGGGAGCGGTCTCTATTGGATGAGAATTATAAATACTGGCGAGAGAACGGAGCTGGTTGGTTCAAGGAATACGAGCGACGGAAGTCGACTATTCCTTACTTCCACATCCAGGAGCTCTTCATCACCCAGCTCGTAGCCAACGCGGCTCCGGCGAAGGTGCTCGAGTACGGTTGCGGCGTCGGCCGTCACCTTCGAAATTTGTCGCGCATCGCCAACATCGACGCAAACGGCTACGACCAGAGCCCCACCATGGTCGCAGACATGGCGAACTGGGCGACGCCCGAGTTCGTCAAATCGCATGTTCATGTCGGTCCGCCTGTCGCTCCGCTTCCGTATGCCGATGGCGAATTCGATATCGTTTACACGTGCGAAGTGCTCGTCCACACGCGGCCCGAAGACGTTCGCTTCATTCTCGCCGAGCTAATGCGCGTGTCGAAGCGGCTCGTATTCCATCTCGAGCCGGATCCTTCGACACCGCTCACAGCCGGGGCTCATCACGGCTGCTGGGGGCATGACCTGGCCGCGATGTACCGGGAGCTTTCCGCGGAACCCCTGGTGCTCGATAAGGCATTCCCGGACCAGCTGCCGATTTTAGTTCCGCGAGGAGATCATCGGGCTGAAGAGTTTGTCCCGTTCAGCGAGCACGGATTGCGTATTTTGCGCACAATGGACGAGCAGCTGAATTCTGTGCTCAAGCCTGCCGTCGAGGATGGGGTCCAATATGTCGATTGGGCCTGTCGCGGAGAAGCGCTCCACGAGCGCTTCCTCAGCAAATCCGCCGATCTCAATCACTTTCCACGCGCCGAGCTCGCGCGTCGCTTAGCTCACCACAGGGAGCTCCTAGAATACGTAGCCGAGCATGGCGCTCCCAATCCGGCACTCAATGTCCCCTCGCTCAAACAGCGTCTCGAGATCGCGGCACGTGGATTCTGGAACAGGAGCAAGGTCCGGCTGGAGGTGATCGAGAAGAATCCTGCCTCTGGAGGGAACGAGGTCTGGATCAGGCATGCGTGGCCTGTCGATGGCGCCGTTCCGCTGTCGTGGCCACTGCTCCGGATGCCATCGGGCTGGGGGCTCAGGTATACACCGGGATGCACCGGCGATTTGGCCTTGATGGGTTCCGAGGGCGTGCTCGAGCTGCCGGGTGGCACGCGACCGTCAATCAATTTCATGCGCCATCCCTACAGCGGCAAAATTCGCCTCTCCTGGAGGGGAAAGGAAAAAATTGTCGATCTCTACCGGGCAACCGCGGACGATCACACTGTCAGCCTTTGCGAGCCTTGAAGCCAGCTCAGCGGCCACGTGCCTTTCCGAGGACACAGCCGACCCATGCGTACAATACTTTTTGTCTATCCCGAACCGCATTTCATTTCAGCCGGCGGCATCTCCACTTATCTCCAGCATGCCATCCGCGCCCATCTCGAGGCGGGGAATGACGTCCACCTTCTGACCTGGCTCACACCATTCCAGGACAAGTACGATCTCCAGATCACCGATGAATTGGTGGCGCCATTGGATCGTTCGCGCGTCACCGTCCTGCGGTTCTCGCGCGCCGAGATCGAGCGCGTCAGCGACGCGGCACTCCTGAACAAGAATATCTCCGACCTGCTGGCGCCGGAAATCATCCGGCTGGAAAGGGCGCTTGCCCCCGACGTCATCGAAGGCACCGACCACTGCTATCCGCTGCATTCCTATCTTCAGCTACGCATGTGCGGGGCCCACGCCTCGAATGTCCCGACGATAACGTTCTGTCACGGCCTCATGCAGGACACCTATCCGGCATCGGCGCTGAAGCCTTCCCCGCTCGCCATGCTGGAAATGGTGCACGAGCGCCAGGTTCTGCAATGGTCGGACCACGTGTTCGCGCCGTCCGAAGCCGCCGCCGCCAACATCGCCGCAACGATCCCCGGAACGCGCGAGCGGATCAAGTTGGTTCGCGAACCGTACTTCTCGCATCGATGGGATCTGAAGCCGGAGTTGGAAGGATCGCGCTTCATCTACTTCGGCCGCGTGTCGTTCGCCAAAGGCGTCGACCTCATCGCGAGCATGCTCTCCGCCATACGCGACGCGTGGCCCATCTCCGCTGTCACCCTCATGGGGCGATTGGTACGAACGCCATTCGAGCTTAACGACTGGCGCGACTACTTTCGCGCCACGCTGCCTCACGCACTCCATGACAAGCTGCGCTTCCTGGCGCCCGTCGATCGCTCAGCGGTCGGCGAGATCGTCTCCAGCTACTCCTTCTTTCCGAACTTCTCGCGCTCGGAGGCTTTCTCGTATTCCACGCTCGAAGCGATCTCGAGAGGCGTCGTCCCGCTTGTCATTGGTTCGTCTCCCATGGCGGAATTTCTTCCTCGCGATCTGCGTGAGAAGGCCACGTTCAACAAGTGTCCGGACGAGACGGCGGAGATCGTCGGAGTTCTATCGTATTGGCGGGATAATTATCGCGCCGCGATGGCAGCGACCCAGCAGCATGTAGAGGCGCTGACGTCTCCACCCGCCTATACCGCCGCCTACGACACCTTGGAACCCTTGCATGCGCAGGTCGGAGAGCCGGCATACGAAGGCAGCGACGTGACCATCCTCATTGCTACGCGCAATGACGCGCAGGCTCTGCAAGACGCCGTGGTGTCCGTCGAGAGGCAGACACGAAAGATCCGAGAAGTCGTGGTCGCCGACACTGGCACCACGGATGAGCAGTCACTAGCAATTCTCAGCGCGTTGGTACGTTCGGGCCGCGTCCGACTGTTGACAGCCCCGGGCATTGCGCTCGCCGGCGCACGCACGCTTCTCGCGGAAGCCGCGGAGACAGATTTAATCAATTTCCTGGATCCCTCCGAGGTGCTCGCCGAAACCTACGTCGAGAAAGCTCTGAGAGCGCTCAATTCGAATCCCGATCGCATTTCGGCAGTCGCAACGCGAAGGCGGACGAGCACTGGTGATGTACAAGGAGCCTCGTGCTTCGTGCTCGACACGCCCCTTCACTGGCTGTGCAACGAGCTCACGATGACTGCCCTGATCAAGAAGCAGCTATTGGAGAGGCTTCATTTCGATAGCGATGGTCCGAGCGAAGATGCAGAGGCGTGGTCCTGGTGGCTACGCTTCATCATTCTCGGACACCATGCCGTTCTGGTTCCCGAGACCTTGTGTTGGCAACGTTCCAGGGAGGCTTCAACTGCGCTCTCCCGAAGCGCTCGAGAGGCTTTGGCATTGGCGCCGCTCAAACGGCTGGCCCAGGAAGCCGCCGAGCGGAGCACCTCAGCACCGCCCTTGGATTGGATCATCGCTCTCTCGGGGCAAGTCCTCGCGGAGGGTAGCTTGCTAAAGACCGCCCTCGCGCAAGAGAAGAGGCTCAACCGGCGCGTTCTTGTTCGCGGTCAGATGGTGAGCGTGATCGGCGAGAAGAATTTCGTCCATGCCGTCCGCCTGGGCCGACGGCTCGCGGCAGGGCGGAAGTTTGTGGGGGCAAGCTCCGCACTGCATCGAGCAGCGGAGAAGTTCAGGCTCTTGGCTCCAACGCATAAATAGCGCCCCCATCTGCTTGAGGATCGGTACTCTACGACCATCGAGAGAAAGCCGTCTTGTCGGGGCAGCGCCGGGCGTTCACCCGACGCCGCCAGTAAGTGCCTAGACCTGCGCGATGACGCGGGTGTTTACATCGCCGGCCGCAAAAATCTCGACCTTTCCGTCTCCGTTCAAATCGACCACCGAGCGCAGGTGCGTTGAGCTCAGCCACCCCTCACTGATCGCGAAGTCTCCGAGCAGGCCATCCATAGTCCAGGAGATACGGCCGGTCTGAGCATCGATAGCGCCGGTGGCAACAATCGTTTTCTCGTCACCAAATCCAATGATGTCGATCACTCCGTCGCCATTCACGTCACCGAGATCACGCACATGGTCCGCGAGGCCCCATCCGCTCTCCGTGCCGTAGTCTGCAATCGCAAGATAGTTCTGGGCGAACGCCCCTGATCCATCCGGATTTGCGGCCCTGCCCTCGGATACGTAGATGCCCGCGTCACCGAAGCCGATGACATCGACATAGCCGTCGTTGTTGACGTCGGCGATGAAGCGCGGCGTGCGCGATTTCGTCCAGCCCTGATCGGTGCCGAAGTCCGACCCCTGCCCGCTGGCTCCATTCAGCGCCGTGAATGCCGGGCCGAGAGAGTACGTCGTTCCACCCGCGCCGTCCGGCGTCAGTTGCCCGAACGCGTAGACCGTTCCGTGGTTGCCAACGCCGACCACATCCACGATGCCATCGTGGTTGAGATCGATTTCGTGACCGTTTGCATCCCGGATTGCGCGAATATCGTCTATGTCGGTCCAGCCTGCGGTGTTGCCGAAGGCGCTCGAACCGGCCACCACATAAGCAGCGGCAGCACTTCCGCCGGGGGCAAACGCTTGCCGGCCTAGCGTCAGTCCCGCATCGCCAAATCCGAATACAGAGCCGTAGCTGTCGGAGCCGAAGGCGCTCTGTTGCGCCACGAAGCCGACATCGAGTGTATGGGTGCTGTTCCAGCCGGAGCCCGTACCGAACTGAGCGTACGTTAATCCGGTGGAGCTGAAGTTCACCGCGTTGGCGGTGACGCTGGTCGGCGTGTAGTAGTGGATGCCGGTCGCGCTTTGCGCCCACACCGTCGCCGCCTTGCTCCCGCCGCCGACGAAGTCGCCGAGATAGTCGACGCCGCGCACCGATGCCGCGGTGTAGCCCTGCGCTCCCGCGAAGTCGGGAATGATGACGTTGATCGTGCCGGGTGTCCTGAAGCCGACGCCACCCGAGACAGGATCGGTTCCACCGAAGTAACCGAGCGTCGCCGACTCGCCGAAGCCGACCAGGTCCTTGATGCCGTCACCGTCGATGTCGGCGAATATCCGTTTGTAGGCGGTGTTGCTCCAACCCTGTGCCACGGCGAAATCGTCGAGCACACCCGTGATCGAATAGCCGATGTTGACCGCCACGGACGCTTCCGACACGTTCAGCGACGTGTCGAAGGCTCGGATCTTGATGGCATGCGATCCTGGACCGAAGACTTGAACATTGACGGCCCAGTCTCCGTTGTCGCTGGCATGCAGGTTCGGATTTCCGTCCACAGCCACTGCGACGCCCGCAAGATGCCCTTCGAGATCGGACGCGGTTCCACTCAGGCTGAACACGTCGCCCGAGTAGTACTTCAGATTTGACAGCCACGGATTGATCGTGACGTCGGGCGCCCTGTGATCGACGGGCACGCCGCCGGGCACAAGGTTGTCCTGAAGCGTCTCAGGCTCCACGCCCATGTCGGCGAAGAGATTGACCATGGCCTGCTGGATCTCGGGGTATTCCGGCGTGTTGGCGCCAGATCCGTCAGGGCCAAGAGCGTGGTGCGTGTCGAGAGCCCAAGCCCACATGACGGTGCCGGCGCCGAAAACGAGAGCTCCGCTTTCCGCTCTGTAGAGGGTGAGACTGTGCGTGGCGGTGCCCTGCCCAACGGAATGCGCATAATCGTCGAGGACCACGGCGCTCGACTGGAGCGTCGTTTTTGAGTTCTCGACCAGCGTCGCCGGCCGATAGCCGTTGTCCGCGTTGATGTCCCACTCATAGCCGATGAGGTTGGCGAATGTCAGGCTTTGACCGGGCGCGAGATTGGCAACCCCGGTATTCCGCCACAGCCCATGGTCGGCATAGTCGGACGACACGACGAGCGCGCGCAGTGGATTGGCGAGGTCGTGATCGACCTTGTAGAGCGTGCCGGTCAGATTGTTCTCCGGAACGATATCCTCCGTTCCGTTCTCAAAACGCTCGTCGCGCCAGAGGCCCGTCCACTCTGTGCTCGGGTCGATCTTCGCATCAACCTTCGATTCCTTGTAGGTGATGAGCGTCCGGTGATCGCCGCCGTCGGCGATGCTGTCTTCCCAGCGCGTCTTCCAATAGACCTCGTTGCCGCTCCAGAACGCCAAGTTCACGCCGGCGTCGCGCGCGCTCTCGACAGCGGAACGCTGCTCTCCGGACCAGTACTCGTCATGGCCGACCGAAAGGAAGACCTTATGGTCCTTTAGGCTCTCGCCCGACCGCACGAGGTCGACGCCCGCGACGTAGGACACGTCGTAGCCGTTCCGCTCGAGCCAGCGGATCGCCGGATACTCTTCACCGAAAACGAAGTTCCACGGCCGGTCCGGAGCGACGCTTTGGCCATCCGCGTTCGTCACGAAAGCGCAGTCCGCGCATGTCTGCCGGCCGCAATCGCAGGCTAGGCGAATGCTGCCGCCGCCCGTGGCCGTCGTAAAGGGACGATTGTAGGAGAGCGCGACAGCCGGAGTGGTGGTGCTTTCGTAGACGCTGTTACCACCCCACGAGTTGTAGGCCTGCCACGTCTCGTCGGACGTCTTGAAGATGATGTCGGAGGTGCTGCCGTCGTTGCGGACGATAAAAGGAATGTGGTTCTCGCCGAACGTTCCGTCCTCGCGAACGAGCTTCGCGATATAGACGCCCGAGGTGACGTCGGAAGGAATCTGCCAGCTGTCGGTGACCGACCAGTTTCCGGCGTCGACAAGTCCGGTCGAGGCGTCGAACAGAGGATCGGGTTGAAAAATCTGATCCTCGTGATGGTCGACCGTGCCGATGTATCTCGCCCCCATGCCGTCGTAGTAGCCGAGGCGGTAGATATCGATGCGGTAATCACCGGTATCGGCCTTGATCTTGAAATCCACCGTCGAGCCTATGTTGTAGCTCATATCGGTGGTGAAGCCCTCGATGCTCGTACTGGCGCCGTTCTCTAGGCCCCATTCGGTCTCGGGCGTGCCCAACTTCTGGTTCTCGAGGGTGATTGCGTTTGCCATGGTACTCTCACTGAAAATAAGCAGATAAAATGCGTGTAATTGCCTGAGCAATGTCAGGATCGGGTCGGGGTGGGGCAGCGCGTATGCTGCGCTCCACGTTTTCTGGATGACTTATCTTTCATGGCCGCTCGCAGCCAAAATCTCGCCGAGCGGCGCAAGCAGGTAATCGATCGCTCGGCGTTTGCCGGTCTTGATCTCGACGGTCACAGCCATGCCCGACGAGAGAGGAATATCCTTGGAATCGACGTGTATCGCGCGCTGACTGAGCTCGACGGTGACTGGAAATACGAGCCCGGGCCTGCCGTTCGTCTGACCTGAAGAACCTGAAGGGCGCGCGGACGTTGCAGCGTCCGTCAATGCGGTGGCGCCACGTTCGTCCACCGCATCGCGCGACACCTTCACGACTTTGCCTTCGATGGTGCCGTAGCGTGTGAAGGGAAATGCCTCCACCTTCACGATAGCTGGTTGGCCGAGCTCCACAAAGCCGATGTCGCTATTAAGAATAAGGGCCTCGACTTCGATCGCGCCGTCGAGCGGGACAATGGTGAGCAGCGGCTGTCCGCTCGACACGACCTGACCGATCGTGGACACGGCGAGCTGCTGGATCGTGCCGTCGATCGGCGCCTTGAGGACCGTGCGCTCGTTGCGAGTGGTTGCCTTGATCAGATCCTGAGCCGCGCGGTCGCGCTTGCGCTCGGCCTCCAGGAGATGCTGGTTCTGCTCGGCCCCGAATTGGGATTCGGTTTCAACGATCTTGTGCTCGAGCGATACGATGCCGGCGTCATTCTCGATGCGCTGGCCTTGCTCGCCTGCATAAAGCGTGCGCTCGCGCTCGTACTGCTCGAGGGCATCGAGAACGCGCGCACGGTACCCCTGCCCGCTATCGTCAAGGTGCTGCCGCGCATCGACACGCTCCTTGAGATACGTAAGCAAGCGCTCGCGCGCGGTGATGCTCATTTCGAGCCTCTGCCTTTGCGCCTTCCGTTCGGCAAGCTGAGCCGAAAGGCTGTCGATAGAGGAGGCGAGCTGGGCAGTCTCAGCCGCAAGAACGCGATCCTCACGGGTGCGTATGCTGTCGTCGGTCCCGGGTGCGTAGGCAATCAGCGGAACAGCCTGATCCCGGGCGCGCGACCAGGCGATCGCCGCTTGCCGGCGTGCGGTCTCTGCTGTGAACGACTGCAGATCGCGCCTGATGGTCTCGACGTCGGCGCTCGTTTCGGTGGCATCGAGCTCGATCAGGACATCGCCGGCGCGGACAGCCGTGCCGTTCTCGACCCGGATGGCGCTGACCTTTCCGGGCTCGAGGGGCTGAATGACCTTTGAACGGCCGCTCGGCTGCACCTTTCCCTGTGCGACGGCATGGATCTCGAGCGTGGCGAAGTATGACCACGCTATGAGCACGGCGAACGCGGCACAGATGAGTCCCAGGAAGGCCATCCGCGCCGGCGACGGTGGCGTTTCGATCAACTCGACCGCTGCTGCGAGAAACTCGCGGTCCTTCATCTTATCGCGAGCTCTTCGCATTTCGGCGCGAGCAACTGCGTCCTGCACCTTCTTAGTGCTGGGCTCCACGGCTGGAGGCCCGAAGGAGCCGGGGGCGATGATTGCCTCGGTCATGACGATGCACCCTTCTCGGTTTCGTTTTGCAGGCGCCAGAGCCGTCCGTACACCGTCGTCGGATCGGCAATCAGGCTGTCGTGCGTCCCATCCTCGACGATGCGGCCGTCGTTCATCGCGATGATGCGATCGCAGTTGCGTACCGCGGCAAGCCGATGCGCGATGACGATGACCGTGCGGCCCTGACCGATACGGCGCATGTTTTCGCGGATGACGCGCTCGCTCTCGTAATCGAGCGCGCTCGTCGCTTCGTCGAGAATGAGGATCCGGGGACGAGTGGCGAGAGCGCGTGCGATGGCGATGCGCTGGCGCTGACCGCCAGAGAGATTTGCGCCGCGCTCCTCGATCATCGTGTCGTAACCGAGCGGAAGCTTGTTGATGAACTCATCTGCCCCGGCCAGACGCGCAACCTCGATGACCTGTCCACGCGGCATGCTCGGATTGGCCAGTGCGATGTTCTCGTGAACCGTACGATTGAAGAGGATGTCCTCCTGTTGGACGACACCGATCTGGCGGCGCAGCCACGCCGTGTCGACCTGGGCGATGTCGATTCCGTCCAGAAGGATCTGACCGCGTTCCGGCTTGTAGAAGCGCTGCAGGAGCTTCGTCAGCGTCGACTTCCCTGACCCTGATGCGCCCACAATTCCGATGACCTGTCCGGCTGGAATAGAGAGTGAGACGTTCTTGAGCACCTCGGGCGTATCGGAGCGATAGCGGAATGTCGCCTCGCAGATCTCGATCGCACCGCGAGGAGCCGGCAGGCTGATCTGGCCCGTCGGCCGGCCTTCGGTTGGACAATTCAGAATGTCCCCGAGGCGCTCGACCGAGATTTGCACCTGCTGGAAATCATGCCAGAGCTGCGACAGCCTGAGGATCGGCTGCGTCGCCTGCCCCATCAGCATGTTGAATGCGATCAGAGCGCCGACCGTGAGTTGTCCATCGATGACGGCCTGAGCACCCAGGAACAGTACGATCGCGATGCTCGTCTTGTTGACGAACTGGATGGCATTCTGGCCCAGACTGCTGAGCGCAACGGTCTCAAACGAGGTGCGCACGTAAGCGGCGAGACGATCCTCCCACTGCGACCGAAGCATAGGCTCCACGGCTGCCGCCTTTAGTGTCTGGAAGCCGATGACGCTCTCGACCAGGAACTGCTGACTTGCCGATCCGCATTGGAAGCGCTCGGCGATCTTGTCACGCAGCAGAGGCCTGAGAACGAGTGCGATCGCCACATAGCAGAAGAGCGATCCGACGACGACCAGGCTCAGCGTCGTCGAGTACATGAACAGAACCGCGATGAAGACGACGGAGAACAGCACATCGATCGCGGACGAAAGTCCCTGGCCTGTGAGGAACGATCTGATGGTCTCGAGCTCGCGCACGCGGGCCACGATCTGACCCGCGGGCCGGGTCTCGAAATAAGAGACGGGCACCCGGGTCAGGTGGTCGAAGAGACGCGAGCCCAGCTCGACGTCAATCCGGCTGGTCGTGTGCGCGAGAATGTAGGCGCGCAGGTGTTGAAGTACACAGTCGAAGGTGCCGAGAGCAATCAGCCCCGTCACCACCATGGTGAGGGTTGAAACCGCTTTGTGAAGAAGCACCTTGTCGACGATGAGCTGGAAGAAGAGCGGCGTCACCAGCGCAAACAGCTGCACGAATAGAGACGCGAGAAGGACACTGGCGAGCGGCTTGCGGTAGCGCCAAAGCGTCGGAAGGAACCAGGAGAAATTGAAGGTCGTGGGCGAGACGCCGGCTCCGCCCATGCGTCGCGTGACGAGGAGAACGTCTCCGCTCCAAATCTGCGCGAGTGCATCCGTAGAAAATTCGGTAGGAGTGCCCCTACCCCGCTCTCCGGAGTGAACGACGAGATGCTTGCCGGACGGCGTGTTCCGAATGAGGACTGCATAGGCGCCATCCTTCGTACGGAAAATCACCGGAAGCGGCAGCGCCTCTATCTCCCTGGCCTTGCGCTTGACCGCCGACGCTTTGAGGCCCAGCCGGCGAGCTGCTCTCAAGATGTCGTCGTCTTCCGCAAGTCTGTCGCCGAGAGCAAGCTCGTGACGGAGCTGTGCCATGTCGGTGGCAACGCGATAGTACGATGCAATCAAAGTGAGGCAGAGCAATCCCGTATCCGGGATCTCTGTGTGGGAGCCGTCCAAACTTGGAACAGCACGCAGCCCCGGAGTCGGCGCTGGAGTATTTTCGTCCTGTGACGAGACAACTGATAAGGCGGCAACCACTGCACGCACTCCCAAACATTTGAGCGTGCGGGGTACGACGCAAAGAGCCTGCCGATCAGCGCTATTGCAGTGAAAATCCGCTTCTTAGAATTAATTCCCGTAAGTTTTCCGAATTCAAATCAGTGCGGCTCAAAAATGACCAGGGCTGTGAAAAACGACGATAAATAATTGAGCAACACTCTTTCTTGGATTTGCAAAGCCGCAAATCACTTACATTCGTGAAAGTCATTTTAGTGGGCGTAATCCGTGCGGGGGGCCGTCCTATGGAAATGCGAATCAGCGTTGTCATGCCGGTTTTTTCACGTCAGAGCACTGCGGAAGTCGCTCTACGGTCGGCCGTCAGCCAGTCGGGGCCTTGGGTCGAGATCATTGTTGTGGACGACGGCTCTCCTGAGCCCTTCCGTCTGCCCGAGGATCTGGCCGGCGATGATCGGATCCGCATTCTACGCCTTGACCGGAATAGAGGCGTCAGCACTGCGCGCAACGTCGGCGTCGCCGCCGCGCAGGGAAACTGGATCGCTTTTCTCGATTCCGATGATGTATGGCTCCCGGGAAAAATTGAGCGGCAAGCCAATTTTGTTATTGCCGATCAGGCCAAGCAACCCAATCCGCTCGTGCTGTACTGCACGGGCTTCCGTCAGGTCAGCTTGAAGAGCGGGGAAATGATCGATCGCATCCCCGTCGGCACGTCAGACCCGCGCGACTTCGCAAGCGGCTGCTGGTTTTCTCCGGGCTCAACAGCCCTCTTCACCAAGACGGCGTTCGCTGCTGTCGGGGGACTCGATACGGGCTTACGGCGCCTCGAAGACCTCGATTGGTGCATGAGGCTGGGCCTCGAGGGTGGTCGCTTGGCAGTGGCACCCTTCATCGGCGCAGTGGTGAAGGTCGGCACGCGACCATCATTGGAGACCGTTGATGCCGCCTGCCAGCATTTGCTCGCCAAATGGAGCGTCGATGCACGCGCCCAAAAACTTCGCGTCATGAGGAGGCTTCGCGCCTACTTGGATGTCGAGCGTGCCGCCGCGTGTCACTACGTAGGCAACTACAGTGGCCTATCAGCCTATTTGGCACGGTCGCTCGTGCAGTTTCCGCGAATCAACGTCCATCTGCGGACGTGGTGGGTCGAACAGCGCATGCGCGCCACGACCGGACCTGCAGAGCTGCTTTTGCCGTCTTAATCGATCAACGCGATACGCGTCGACCGCCAGGGAGTCTGCCTGAAAGGGTTCGACGTCTGGCGCGCGAGTGCGCGCGAAGAGCGAGCGCCGAAGCTCCGACTCAAATTTGAACAGCAACGCCAATTGCAATCGCAACAAGCCCAACTACGGCCACCCAAAAAACCTGGATGAAATACCGCGAGAAGCGCTCGAATTCCGGGTCAAACATGGTGAACCTCGACCATCGTCCAACGACCGAGCTTAACTACGCTGCTCGAATATTTCGTTAACATTTGGGCAGTGCGAGGTCAAGCTTTTTGCAGAGAAAATGCTGAGAAAATACGCCGCCGTTGCGTAAGCTTCTACATTTATAAACAGGATACAGTCCGCATTTCAAAACGCCCCTACTTTAGAATATGTGCGCAATCTCAGTCGCGAGAGTGGCTGCAGAATTGTAGATAACGGCGCTACGGCGAGCGACCTGAATAGACATTCCGCCGCCAGTGGTTTGAAACCACGTTCAGCAGAAAAAAGGGCGGCGCGGATCATCATGAAGGCAAATTGCGGTCCTGCCTTTGCGCGCTTTGCAATCGTCGAGAGCTGAGGCAGGGCGTCATGGAAGCCCGCCAGGTACGCGGGATCGCTTAGCCCGCGGTTGAGCAGCATCGTCCGCCAGTAGGCGAATATCGCAAGCTCCTGAAAGTCCTTTCGCCCCTTGCAGGCATCGAGCACATCGGCGAGATCCGCGGCGTTAGATGGGGCGCGGGGCTCAGGCATGTTCTGCGAGCGAGCGCGTCCGGCTATGATCGCCAAAGCCGTACGCGCGGCTTGCTCGCGAGCATGGATCGACGTCACGTTGCTATCGTGGACGCGGTATTTGAGTACGAACTCTTGCAGATTGTCGATCTCGCCGACTTCGCACAGGCGCAGCCACAGATCGTAATCCTCGGCATGCCGATAGGCGTCGCGATATCCGCCAATCGATCTGATCGCCTCTGCGCGGAACATGACCGTCGGGTGCGCGAACGGTGACGAGAATTCGAGATGTTCTCGGCAGGCACGGGCGCCGGTCGGGTAGCGGCCCTCCCCGGTCTGGTGTCCCTCTTTATCGATCCGCAGCATTTGTGCGCCGAGAAGTACCAGTTTCGGACGGGCTTCGAACTCTGCCAGTTGGCGTCTGAGGCGATCAGGGAGTGCAATATCGTCCGCATCCATTCGCGCGATGATTGGAGCCCGGCTCAACGCGAGAGCGTGATTGAGAGCCGCGACCAGGCCAGACCCGGGATTGCCGACGATCCGTATGCGCGGGTCGGACTCTGCAAGGCTCTGCAATATACTCCGGGTTCCATCCGTAGAGCCGTCGTCGACAACGATCAGCTCGATCGTCGACAGAGTCTGGGTTTGGATGCTGCGCACAGCCTCTTCGATGTAGCGCTCGCCGTTACGCACGGGCATGGCTACGCTGACCGCGGGCTTAACGAGGCTGAGTACCAGATCGCTTGAAGGCGCTTGATTGCGTTTCATCGAAGGCATTCTTCCGTTCGAAGGCCACATTGATCCTACGCGCGCTCTCGATCCCGGCCATCGTTCAGCATGCCCCGGAAGCAGCTGAATTGTGGACAGTGTGAAATGAGTGCGCTCATGCGTGCCCGACATTTCGAATGCCGCGATATGGTCGAACGGGGGTAGCGCGACGGATCTCGTAGATCTTCCCAATCTTTGCATAAGTCTCGCAAGACCTCGGAACGACGGGGGGGGGGGGCCCGGGCATGCGTTTTGGCTTCGCAAGCTTTGAGATCTATCCGACGACCCCCGGTGGGGCCGGCGTGTTTCTTGACGCCGCCGCGAGACAGATCCTCGAGGATGGCCACGAGCTGGTCCTGGTGCTCAGCCTCGCCCGCGAGGAATTCGACAAATGGTGCCACGTAGATTCACGGCGGCTTCCGAACAGCGGTCGCGTTACGAATTACCGGCTTGCTGATCTCTGCAGCGATATCGATCTCGGACCGGGAAACTTCCCGTCCGAGTCCTACTATATGAGCTACTGCTGGGCCTGGGCGCTCCGAAAAATCTCTTCAGAGAACCCACTCGATTACTTCGAGTTCTTCGACTACTGCGGTCCCGGCTACTTCTCTCTCGTGCAGCGGCTGACCGAAACTCGCGGGTATCCCAAACGGATCGGCGTGCGCGTTCACGGAACCATAGAGGTCATCGATCGACGGGTCGCCAACGCCTTCGCCAATCACCGCGTCTTCGATTACGCGCTTGAGCGCGCGGCTCTCCGGCTCGCGGATGTCGCTCTAGCTCCCGGCTCGAGCTATTACGAAGATGAAGTACAGAGCCTTTACGGCCCCCACTTTCGCGATCGTGTGAAGATCCTGCCGCCGCCTATCCGGGTCTCCCCACCCGTCGAGCGCGCGAAGCATCCGCGCGACATACTCTTTGTCGGACGGCTGTCGACCCTCAAGGGGCTCGACATCTTCCTGCATGCCGCCGCCGCAATTCTTTCAGATCCCGCGACGGCAGGCAGCGTGGGCAACTTCGTCGTTGTCGGCCCCAGAGAGGCTGTGTCGTCCTCTCAAACCGAAGACGACATCCTCGGGATCGGCCGCGAATGGATCGGGCGCAGAATACACATCACCGGTTCCCTGCCTCAGAGCGAAATACGCAAGCGCTTCGCAGAGGCTGCATGCGCCGTCTTCCCGCACCGGGTCGAGTCCTATTGCTATGCGGCCCACGAGGCTTTTCTCGCCGAGGTGCCGTTGATCCTATCCGACGCGCCGGCGTTCAGGGACCACTTCGAGCCCGACATCGATGCTGTCTTCTTCGACGGCACGGTTTCCTCTCTGGTCGAAAAGATTCTAAGGCTCGCCCGCGACCCGGATTTGGGGAAGCGACTGTCTCGGCGGAGAGATGCTCTTCTGGATCGTTACACAGTCCATGGGTATCCGGCCCTGGTGGAAAGTGTCGCTCCGCGAGATCAGGATAGCGCCTCGCGATCCGGCTTAGGCGAATTACAGGTCGTCGTTCTTCATCAGAACCGCACGCCAAGCGCCTCAGGCGCGCTGCTTCTCGGGGGGCTGCAGGCAAGCTTGCCTCCTGAAACGCGTTGGATCGATCTCTACCCAGCCAACGGGGACCGCGGCTTCATGCTGTGCGGAAAGCGCATGGAGGCGAGAGACCGCGACGGTCGCAACGTCGTGATTCAAACGTATCGCCTGAACCCTTTCGTCGCCTTCGTCGATGCTGAGCGGCCGCCGCTCAAGTCGTTCCTCGCCGCAGCTGCAGCGATCCTCGCCAGACATGCGGGCATCGGATCGGTAGTGCCACCGGTGACGCGTGTCGATGGAACCCACGCCGTCGAGTCTGCATCGGCATCGCTCGAGACCTGCTATCTGACTGGGATAAGCCACATGGGAGCCGTTATCCGGCTTGGTTCCGGCCTGACACTGGCCGAGCTCGCCGGCAATGGCGGAGCAAGCACGGAGATCGACCTTATGCTCCGGGCGCGAGAGCGCGGGGGATTGGTCGTGGACTGGCCGATGCCAAGCTCCGCAGTCCAACTCCCGATGCCCCTCAACTTTGGCGCCGGTGACAAGAGCCTCCGCAGCCAGGCATGGCAGGCGAGCGGTTTCGCCCTCACATCGTTCCTCACCTCGATGCGTGGCGAAAGCTCTCCCTTCCGGGTTCTCGGCGCAACCGACAAATTCAACGACAACGTTTCTCGTCTGGTTTCAGAGTCGATGCACCATCCACGACGCGTCTATCTAGTCGCCAACGGCCTCACTGATTTTCGCTCCTCGAAGCCGGTTACGATCCTCGGCCCTCGTGCAAAAGCACCCTCGAGACAGGCTCCCTGGTCCGCGTGCACCTTCGAAGGCGAATGGGAGCGTACACACACGGCCTGTGCGGCACACGATCATTGGCGCACGCGAACCGGCTCGCTCATGATGGATCTGGCTGAGGTCGAAGACCTCGACATTCAGGTCGGCCCCGATGACGGCGCCGTACTAATGCTCTTCAATGGGCGGGGCTTGGTCCTCGACCTATCCTCTACGTCGGTCGGACGTGCGCGAGTTTCCGTCGAAGCGCTGTTCGACGTCGCAGACGGCACATTCTTTGCCGCGCGATCGCTCACGCGCGAGCCGGAAGCTGACCTTTGCGAGGACCACACCCAGACCTCGGGCGTTGTCATAGCGCTCGACCGTAGCGCGGGCGTCACCGCCCGTGCCTTGCGGCTGCAGGAAGCAAATCAGATCGTAGATCTGGGTCTCGACACAGGAGTTCGCGCACGATCGCGGACAGCCAGCGCTCGCGCGATCATGACTTCTTCGAACGCATCGGAGATGACGCTGGTCGGGTCTGAGGCCGTCGAAATCGCCGCCGATCTGTTGGAGAGCAGCCCCGACGCTAGGATCACCGTCGCCCTTCCCCGAAGCATCGGCTGGCGGGCAGACGATTACCGCAGCATCAAGGCGGCCTCGGATCTTCAGGCGCGGCATCCCGAAAGGCTGCGAGTGCTCTGTCCCGATGCGATCCTCTCTCCCCTGGCCCGCAGACTCGGCGGCGCCCCCTCGGATGCCACGCTCATGGTCTCGAGCATTCAGCGTCGCCACGAAGAGATCAGTGGCCCTGTCGAGCTTCTGCTCGGACCAGGAGACGGAGAGATCCCGACGCGCGGTCATGTTGCATCAGCGGCCGTCATGGCGGCGCAGCTCGCGCCTTCCGCGGTCGGAAGCATCGTCTATCAGCGGTCGAATGACGACGTCGCACACGTTCTTCGGCTGTTCCCGACTCGCGCGAAAATCAAAGTCGTGGATTCGATCGAACGATACATCCAGGGCTCATCGGAGCCATTCGTGCTCCTGGCCCCCTATCCTACGGGACGCACCGATCACCTCGGCATACTTGCATTGGAACGGGGTGGCCTGGTCGTCACCTCGCCGGGTGCAGTTCCCCTTTCAGATGGCGAGCTCGCGAGCTGGCTCACCGTGGGATACTGGGAGCAATCCGATCTCCTGGCCGAGCATACCGTGCGCCTTATCGACAATTACATCGATGTCCAGAAGCGCTTGATCAAATCCATGGAAGACGCCCGCCGCGAGGTCAGGCACTGAAGATCAGATCTCACCATCCGACTGCACTATTGGCCCAAAGGGCAACATGAGGCTCGTCGCATGTCCAAGCCGCTGTCAGCATTGTTCCGCAGCTCGAAAGCGACGGCCCGCGGGCTGGGAGAAAGAATTGCCGATAGCCTTTCGGAGGTGATGGCGCGGCCCGTCTCGTCGGAGGCACAGGCGCAAACGCTTGCTCTCCATGTCCCCCGCTGGCGAGGCGTCAGCGCTTCGACGATGAACCTCTTCGAGCGGCGCCTTCCTGTGCCGCTGCTCGAAGCCGAGCATCCCGACAGCGTGTCGAGGACCGACATCAACATCTACGCCGAGGCGATAAGCGCATTGCCGATCACGAAGCTCGTCATATCCGGCGGCGATCCATTCATGCTGAACCTCCTTCGGAGGGTTCGCGCCATCCGCAGTGACATCGACGGCCGGCTGCTTTGGCACTCGAACTTTCTGCAAATGGGCGACGCGCACGATTTCAAGCTGATGGAGATGTGGATATCCGCGGCGCGCTCCGGCGACATTTCGACATTCGGCGTCGTCAAACGGGGCCTCGACCGCTTCTTGAGTTCCTTCGGCATCAAGTCCAAATTCATCCAGAACCGCATCGATGCAGACTATGCGAACGTCTCGCACACTCAGGAACGCGCGCGCGTCGGAATGTGGCTCTCTGGCTCTTCGGCGTACAGAAAGCTGCCCTACAACACGCTGTGCGCGTTGAGCGAGGTCGACGGCGTCGAGCTTGTCGGGGCGGGATTGGATTCCACAGCCATGAAGCTCGTGAAGGAGCTTCGGCTCCCACACGACGAGCTCGAGCAGAAGCCGCTGCCGGTGAAACTTCTCATGGAGCGCATGTCGCGCACTGCGCTGTCGCTCTACGTCACAAGCTCCGAGTGCATGCCTATGTTGCCGCTGGAAAGCATTGCGCTCGGCGTGCCATGCCTTGTCGGCGCCTCCTCGCACTTCCTGGCAGACGACGCCGAGCTCGAGGACATCTATGTCGTGAAGGATATGGGAAGCCCGGCCGCCATCGCGCGCAAGATCAAGCGCGCGCTCGACGAGGGCGAGGGTGCCTTTCCGAAGCTCAGGCAATACATGTGCGCCTGGAACGCGCGCTCCATTGCGACGGTAGAGGAATTCTTGGCTTAGGACCCGTTCCTGGACCGAAAAGCAAGAATGAAGCGATCGGTTCAAACCCCGGCGGGACGAGGAAGAAGCGAGCCGCGAAGCGCTATGACCAGAACCAGCAGCGCAGCGACGACAAAAGCGCCGCTCACCCATAGCGCGACTGGATCGGCAGGCAGCCCCGCCCAGAGATAAGCCCGGACAGCAACGGCAGCGATCACCGCGACTGCAGTCAGGCCCTGCAGCAGGCGCGAGAGGATGCGCCAGTCGCCGACTGGCAACGCTGCGAGAACCAGCGATATCACGACCGTCGCGAGATACGCTCCGAGTGCGGCCCCCTCCCCGAAGGCGAAGATCGCAAGCGCCGTCGTCGCGAACGCGAGCGGCTGCCCCCAAGTGACGCCTGCCCAGATCTTCTCCCAAATCGGCGCGGGACGTCCGGCATCACGCCGGCGCCCGAGCCAGATCGCAATGCCGCTGTACGTGACGATTGTGAGCGCCAAGCCAAGGATGCCGTAAGCGATCTTGATCGGAAGACCTCCGAACCAGCCGAAATGCAGGGGCTGCAGCACGCCGAGAATCTGCTGACCGATGCCGCCGCTCTCGAGCCCACCGTCACCCAGTAGCTTGCCGGCCCCATCGAAATAGTAGGTGTTGGCCATGGCGAGGTGCCCCGGCGTGCGCATGCCGAGATGGACAACCTGCCCAGCCTTCGCGATGTGCTGAAGGTTCACACTTCTGAACTCGGCTCCCGGGTGCTGTGCCGCGACGGTGCGGATCATGGCCGCGACGTCGGGAACAGGCGCTGCCGTCTCGTTCTCTGTCGCGAGCGGGCCGAGGATGGCGGCGAACGCCTTCTCCGAGTCCCCTTCGTAGGCGGCCATCGCAAGGACGCCCACAATGAGAGTAGAGAGTCCGAGCAGCGCACCCGTTGTCGAAACGACGATATGAAACGGCAATCCCCACACGCCGAGGCGATTGTGCAGGTCGGCCTCCTGCAGCCGGTACGACCCGCCCCACCGGAGCGCGAAGGCATCCTTGAAAATGCGCGGATGCGACAGAAGCCCGGAGATGAGCGACGATAGAAGCGCAACGCCCGTCAGGCCGACGAGAAAGAAGCCCCACGTGCGCGGCAAATGCAGGTGCATGTGGAGATCGGCCACGAATTCCGACCATGGCGAATGCGCGCGCACGACGAGGTTGCCCGCAGAATCGGCGAGCCACTCGCCTTCACCGCCGGTGTCGTGGTCATGATAGCTGACGAAGAAGCGCTCGTGGCCGTTGCCCGGCCCCATGATGAAGATATCGTGCGCAGCATTGTCGGCGACGGCGGCGCGATACGCGGCTCCGACCGCGGCGCCCACGGCTTCCGGCGAAGGCGTGGCGCTGACGACCGGAGCATCCGGCTGCTCCCAGCGTTGCAGCTCCCCTACGAAGACCACCAGCGTTCCGCTGAGGCAGACGATGTAGATGAGCGCGGCGAACGCGATGCCGAGAGCCGAATGCCCGGCGAGCATGGCGCGCACGAAGTTAGGCGACATGAATTGCCGCTTGGATGGTTTCTTCGCAACCAGCTCCTGCATCAGAAGAGCACCTTTGGAAGGAAGGCGATGCCGTAGCCCAGGGCCGAGATGGTCAGAAGCACGATGGTCGCGCGAACGAGACGTGGATCGGCTAGCGTCCAGGCCATGCCTCCACCCCACAAGATCGGAACCAGCAGTCCCCCGATTACGATACGGTCGTGGGGCGCGAGCGGCATCGCCACCGCGAACGCGACCCCAAGACCGATGGAGGCAATGCCGGCGAGAACAATAGCGAGCAGGCTCTTGGCGATGCCGCGCGGCCAGTTCGTTTTCCGTTGCTCAGGCTCGAGCGCCACGTCGCCAGGCTGGCGCACGCGCGTCGGCCGAAGCTCAGCTGTGTAGGTGACCGCCGCATAACCCAGGAGAGAAAGCGCAATCAAGGCGAAGGTAACTCCGCGCTCGGCGCCCACACCCTCGGAGAAGGCAACAAGCGCGCCGACGATGGCGAGCCAGCCGACGAGCATCAAGCCGAAGCTCGTCCAGTTTCGCTTCGACAGCCAGCGCGCGCGCAAAAGCCCAACGCCGACGGCCAATAACAGGCCGCCGGCGATGGGCAACACGATTGCAATTTCCAGAAATTCAGAGCTCAATCCGCGCGAGCCTTCCTCTGTTAGAACTTGTAGGCGAACCCCGTCGTGATGGTCCGTGCCTGCCCCACTCCGCAATCGCCGCGGTAAGCCGAGCAGACCGTCAAGTAGTAGTCGTCCGCCAGGTTCTGGCCAGTGATCTGCCAGCGCCAGTCTTTCGTCTCGTAAGCGACCATCGCATCGAATAACGTGGCAGATGGAGTCTTCACGTACAGCTCCTGGCCAGTGCCAATATCGAGACCAAAGCTTTCAGACCCGCCCAAGTATCTAACACCGCCACCGAAGGAGAGCCCCCTCAACGGGCCGTGAAGCACGCTGTAGATACCCCATAAAGAGGCCATGTGCTCGGGAACGCCCTCGACGGGCTTCCCCTCCATGTATGCGACTATGCCGCTTGTGGTTGGAAACAACTCGGGGAATTTGTCGTAGGTTGCCTCGGTGTAGGAATAGGCAGCAATGATCTTGAGCTCGGGTGTGACCTTGCCAATGGCCTCGAGCTCGAGGCCTCGCACTTTCACGTCCGCGCCTTGCACTGCGTCGAAAAGGAAGTCGAACTGTACGGTTTGGTTCTTGTCCTTCAACTCATAGACGGCGGCGTTGAAGGCAAAGGGCAACCCGGCGGGCTGATACTTGAACCCGACTTCGACCTGTTCGCCTTCCAGCGGACCCGCTGGCCGCAAGGCGGACTGCCCGCTCATAGCCGACGAATAGACGTGGTCGCCGACGGGAAGGCCAGGTTGGGGTGCAAAAGATGTCGAGTAGGACACGTACGGCGTCAGCCCAAAGTCGAAATTGTACATAAGTGCAGCGCGGCCAGTGGTAGCCGTATCCGTTTCGTCTGGCTGTCCGGCCTGCTTGATCGTCAGCCAATCCTGCCGCAACCCCAGGACGGCAATCCAAGGCCCGAGCCTGAGCTGGTCTTGGATATAGAGGCCGGTCTGATTCTGCACCTCGTGGGGACGTGCTTCGAACGGAAGATTGTCCGGAGAAACGAAGGCGCCGCCAAGGGAGATCAGGTAGTTCGACCGGCCATACTGCGGGTTGTACATGTCAAAAGCCGGCTGCAGCGGGAACGGCAGAAATGGAATGAGTGGCTGCAGCGCGGGGTCGAGAGCGTTTTCGGTGAAGAGGTTGTCGACCAGCGTCCCGGACGTCGTCTGATCAGCGGAGTAGCGCATATAGTCGACGCCGCCAGTCACCTTGTGGTCGATCCAGCCGGTTCTGAATTTCCCAGTGAGATTCGTATCCGTATTGAATACGTCCGTCTCGTTGAAGCTAGCCGTGCGCGACCGCGCGATTTCGGTATGGCTGGGATTTAGGAACGGTGCATTCGCCGGATTGAGCCCCCCGGGCAATCCGAAACCATATGGAGAAGGCGCCGTGAGCAACTGGTTGATGAAGCCGAACCTGGCCGGCGTCATGATCGCTGCATAGGTAGAATCGTAGTCCGTCTCGGTATGCGCATAGCGCGACACGTGGTGCAACTTCAGACTGTCGTCGAACTTGTGATCGAAGAAGATGGTCGCCGACTGAGCCTTGGTGTCGTAGTGATCACCCGGCTCGCCCAAAAACGTGCTCCGAGACAAGCGCTCTTTCGTGACGCTGTTCGGATAGAGCACCCCTTCCTGCGGTCCGAACTGCAGCGTAGATCCGCTGTGGTCGTTGCGCAAATTTCCGAGGAACGTGATGCTGGTATCGTTGGTGGGCCGATACGTAATCGAGGGTGCCAGCATCAGGCGGTCGTTCTCGACGAAATCGACCTGCGTGTCGGCATCACGCGCCAGACCGACGATGCGATAGAGCCATTTGCCGTCGCTGGTGAGCGGACCGGTCATGTCCACCTTCACCTGCTTGAAGTCGAACGAGCCGTATTCGACTTCGACCTCGCGATAGGGAAGCTCGCTCGGAAGTTTCGAGATGGAATTGATCAGGCCTCCCGTGGGGGTCTGCCCATAAAGCATCGACGAGGGGCCGCGCAGCACCTCGACCCGCTCGAGTGAGTACGGCTCGACTTTCGCGGTGGTGTAGCCATAGCCGTACGTCGTTCGCAGACCATCGACGAAGACCGCCCCCCCGATGCCGCGGATTAGCGACCCATCATAGCGACTGTCGAAGCCGTAGGAGTCCGCAACGACACCCGGCACATAGCGGATCGCCTCCTGCAGATTCTGCACGCCCTGGTCCCGCATCTGCTCCTGGCCGACAACGGAGATCGACTGCGGGGTCTCTCTCAAAGGCGTATCTGTCTTGGTGCCCGTGGTCGCCTCGGTCGCCACGTAGTTCTTCACGGGGCCCGTGCCGTTCGTAACTCCGGCGTAGGGTGCCGGCGCCTGATTGGGCGGACTTGCGGTCGGCGCCGCAGTGGCAGACTTCGGTAATGCTTTGGCTTGGGACTTTTTAGCCGCCGCCTTCTTCGCTTTGGCCGTAGCGGTGACCTCGACCGCCGGAAGCTCTGTGGGCTTGTTGGCAGGCTCAGCCGCCTGCTGCGCCGACGCCGTCGCCGAAACAACGCTCGCAGCGAGCGTACCTACCAAAACGCGCACAGGCATGCGCCTGCAGAAACTGCGGACGATCATCACTCCCCCCAGAGCAAAACACGCAAACTGTCAGGAGGAATGGCTGATGGCGGCCAATGCGTTTAACGCAGCACACGGCACAATTTGGCGACTTCCCAGTCTGACGAAGGCATCCTACTTCTGCTCTTTTAATTGTCTACTATAAACTGAAGGATTCAGGAGGCCGAAATGTCAGTGCTGCAAGATTGCTACAGGCAGGCCTCGCGGGCCGCTTCTCCGCAAAAGTCAGTGCAGCCCGGATCCTTGGCTTTCTGGTTTAAGCGCGGCAACCCGTCGAGCTGTGTCTCAGCTCGGGCTGGGCCAGGAGTTCATCACGCCGGCACGGCTCACATTCTCGGGCGGTGGGATCCTGTTACAATCACGGGCACGTCGCGCCGCCGACCAGGCCGATTGTGCCGGCGACACCGCCGTTCGAATAACACCCGCCGCTGGCGAGCGTATTCCCAGTGGAGCCAGCATTGAAGGTCGGACCGTTCTGCAAATTCAGGCCGCGTGTGATGTTACCGCCGGATGCGTTGAACGTGTTGCCAGTCACGGTGTAGGTGCCGCTGTTCGTGAACAGGGCACTCGCATAATTGCCCGCCGTCGACGTCGCGCTGAGATCGTTGCCGCTCACGGTGATTGAGGAATTGACCAGCCCCAATGCGAACACGTCGTTGTTGGACCCGGACGCCGAGATCGTGTTGTTGGAGATGACCACACCGTTGATACCAAAGGCGGTTACGCCGATGGCGCCATTTGTGCCGGTGACGTCAATCGTCATGCCGGACAACGTGCTGGCGGTGGACATATCAAATACCGCCGTGGCGCCGTTCATGTTCACGGTGGCACCGGTCGTGGTCAGGGTAGCGGTTCGGCCGGTGGCCGTTTGAACCGTGAGCGTGCCCGCGCCCATCACGGTCTGGCCGCTTTGCACGACCGTCGTCGCGGTGGTGACGAACGTGCCTTGCAGGATCGCTATGCTGTTGTTACCGGCCGAGACGAGCGCGCTTTGCAGGTTGGCGCCGCTGGTCGTGCCGCTGTCGAGGACCGTGATGGCATCGCCTCCGGCGGTCTCCGTCGCCGTTTCGACGATGTCCGCCGCCTTCACGGTGCGCGCTTCGGTGACGATGTCGACGTCGCGCACGACATAGTCGGTCATGCGGCGCTCTTGCCAGTTGAGGCGGCGTGCGCTGCTCCGGTCAGCCTGCAGCGGGATGCGCAGACGCGCCGATACGAAGCCCTGGCTGCCGCGCACGTCGTCGTCCTGGTATTCCGCGCCGAGCGTCAGCCGCGCGTCCTCAGGCAAACTCGGAAGCTCGTACATGGTGAGCTCGGCCCGCAGTCTCGGTCCGGTGACCGCCTCAACCACGCTGTCGTCGAAATGGAACATGCCGGCATAGAGGCGCAGCGCCTTGTTGTCGTCCACAGACCACAACGGCACACGCCAGCCGACCTCCGCATCGAAGCCCTCGAGTGCGCGTTCCTCGCTCAATGTCGCGCCCAGCGTCGTGACCTGGATGGTGGTGCCGACGATGCTTGCGGACGTGCCGCCTCCCGGAGTGGAGCCAGTATCCTTTACGCGGTCGCCGAAGGGCAGATACGCATTGGCGCGGAAATCGAAATCGCGGCCGAGCGCTTCGACGCCGATCGTCGCCTGATTGAAATAATTGTCGAGATCGGTGCCGCGCCGGTCGTAGTAGCCGTAGAGGCCAAAGTTCCAGCCGGACGCATGCATGTGGCGCAGGCCGAGGCCGAAATTGCCTTCGTGACTACCTTCGTCATCTGCGCGTGCGCGAATGTCGCTGAACAGCAGCGTGCGGCCGCTCTGCGCCAACGGCAGGAACAGGTCCACTTCACCCAGATCGCGCTCGGTGCCGAGCTTGCCTTCGACGTCGATGTGGGCGCCCCATTTCGGAGCTTCTTGGGCCGAAACCGGTGCGTGCGCAAACAAGGCCGCGGCGGTCGCCACAGCGAAACTCCGGCCAAATTGCATTCGATCCCCCGTCACCCCAGTCAAACGATAGAAGCGAGATACCAGCCCCGGGCAGGAGCGTCACACCCACTAAATAGTGGGTGTAGAACGGAGCACGGCCGTAGGGCCAGCGTCAGCCGCGGGTTAGCCACAGACTCATCAATCCCGCCCGACTCCGTATACAGAATTTCCGATAGATGTCGACCACATGCTGATGGACGGCCGAGGCCGCGAGGGCATGGCCCCCGCAAGTGGCATGCAGCGGGCTGACTGATGTCAGGAATTTTGCCCAAGCGTCGCCGGGCATTCCGCTCTATCGGGCCGCCGCCGCGCTCCCTACGCTTCACCGCGGACGCTCGAACTACCTTCCGAGCGAGCCTTTCGGCCTCTTGCAGGAAGTGGCGGTCCCGAACATGAAGACGGCAGGCAAGACTGATCTCGACAGACGCGCGTTCGTTTGTCTCCTGGCCATTGCAGCGCCGAGCGTGGCGGCGTTCGGAAAGGAAGCGGCAAAGCTCAAGGTACGCGATGTCGTCAAGATGCTGGTCGAGGCGCCGGAGAGCCAGCGCCCCAATCTTTCGGGTCAAGACCTCAGCGGCTTGAACCTTTCCGACCTTGATTTCAAGGGCGCGGATCTTTCCCGTTGCAACTTGTTCGGTGCCGATCTGACCGCCTGCAATCTCGAAGGCGCGAACCTCTCAGACGCCACGCTGGATCGCGCCACGCTCGTGCAAACGCGCTTCTCGAACGCAACGCTTCAGAATGCATCGATACGCAGGCCCAGCGTCTTCGCCGACATGGATCTCCACGCGCGCGATCTGCCAATCTTCCGCAACGCCGATCTGGCGCGGGCACAAATTACGGCCCGGCTCGACGGAGCCGACTTCAGCGGCGCCAATCTCTCGGAAGTTAGCTTTGTCGTCTGGGAGGAAAGGAATCTCGGAGGCCCGCCCACTAGCGGGCTCGCGCGCTGTAATTTCTCCGGCGCGCGCATGAACGGCATCAATGTTCGTGGACTTTCGCTCTCGCGGTCGGTTCTGCGTGGGGCCGACCTCAGCGGCGCCGACCTCCGCGAGACGGATCTGTCCTATGCCGATTTCGAGGGGGCTAAGCTCACTGGCGCAAAGCTCGAAGGCGCCAGGACGGAAGGCGCCACAGGACTGCCGGCCTGATCGCCCGCCCTAGTCCTTCATCAGTCCGAACACGACGACCGCGCCGCCTTGCCGGAAGCCCCAGATCTGGCTGCCGCCGGCAGCCACTGCGACGTACTGCTCTCCGTCGATCTCATAGCTCACCGGCGGCGCGTTGACGCCGGCGCCGCAATTGAAGCTCCAGAGCTTCGCTCCCGTCTTTGCATCGAATGCCGAGAAGTCCCCGCCGCCCTCGCCGGTGAAAACAAGTCCGCCAGCTGTCGCCAACACGCCGCCTATCAGCGGCTGATCCATTTTGGTCTGCCAAGCGATCCGGCCTTTGTTGTTGAGATCGAGAGCCGTCAGCGTCCCCCAATTGTCTTCATGCGAGGGCTCGATGATGAAATACGGCACCGCCGGCTTGTCGCCGTCTGCCGGCAGCGCGTCGGTTCGATAGATCATCGGAATATGCATTCCGGCCACGTAGACGATCCCTCGCCCGGCATCGAGCGACGCGGGTGACCAGTTGGAGCCGCCCGCCGGGCCAGGCGTGATGCGAACGCCCTGCGGCGTCGGCGCGGCGAACAGGTTTGCCTGCGGCACGAAAGCGTCGGACTTGAACAGCAGATCGCCGCTGCGGCGGTCATGCACGTAATACCAGCCGAGCTTGCTCGCTTGTCCCAGCGCCGGAACCTTCTTGCCGTCCACCTCGACGTCGAACAGCGTCGGCGGGCTGGCGACGTCGTAGCCCCACATGTCGTGTGGAACTTGCTGGAAATGCCAGGCGAGCTTGCCCGTCGCCGCCTCGAGCGCGACGAGCGAGACCGTGTAGAGGTTATCGCCGGGCCGCGTTCCGTCGGCCGCTTGCGGCGATGGGTTGCCGACGCCGAAATAGAGCATGCCCGTCGCCGGATCGACCGTGGGCGTATGCCAGATCGATCCTCCGCCGTACTTCCAGGCATCGGGATATTTGGCGAGGCTCGCTTTCTCGGCCGCAACATCGCGCGGCAGCGGCATGCCGTCCGGCGTCGCGGCTCGGAAGCTGCCCTCCCAGCCTTCCTGCGTCGTATCGAATTTCCAGATCCGCTTCCCGGTTTCGGCCTCGTATGCGGCGAGGAAGCCGGGGCGGCCGTATCGTCCCGCGACGCCGACCACCGCACCAAGTGGCGCGCCCGGCCGCGGGCTGTCGAGATGCAGGCCGTAACCGACACCGGTAATGCCGACGATGACCTTGCCGTCGAAGACGAGCGGCGCAATCACGGCACCTACGCCCGTGGCTCCTGTGATGTTCCGGCCGTGCAACGGATCGCCCGGCGCCAGAACCTTCTTGTCCTCGGTCGCGCCCGCACCCTCTTCTGCAAGCTTGATATCCCAGACCGGCTTGCCGGTGGCCTGATCGAGCGCGACGAGGCGCGCGTCCACGGTCGCGACGTAAACCTTGCCATAGCCCAGCGCCGCGCCGCGATTGGCCGGCCCGCAGCAGATCTTCTCGGATTGGCGCTTGTGCTCGTACCGCCACAACTCGCGTCCTGTCTTGGCGTCCACCGCGACGACGTGCGAATAGGGCGCCGTCAGATACATGACGCCGTCGGCGATCAGCGGAGAGGTCTGGAACGTCGCCGCCGATCCGGTCTGATAGATCCACTTTGGCACGAGCCGCTTCACGGTGCCGGCGTTGATCTGATCGAGCGGCGAGAAGCGCTGCTGGCTATAGTCGCGCCCGTAGAGAAGCCACTCGCCCCGATTGTCCGCGGCCGACTTCAAGCGGCGATCGTCGATGTCTCCGGACAAAGCCGCCGAAGGTCCAAGCGACGCCGCGAGGAGCGCCGCCAGGACGAGACCAAATTTGAGTGAGCTCTGCATGATGCGTCCGATATCAGTTCACCCGTGCCGATTGTCCGAGGCAAGCAGACTGCGCAATCCGCCACCGAGCCTAGGAAGACACGGACCTGGCGACCAGTGCAGTTCACCCGAAAGGCCTTATGATATTTGCCCGAGCCGCGCGCAGCAGGCGTCTATCCAGTGCGCCGGCACTCATGTCGATGACAAAGCGCCTCGGCGCCGCCGCCCAGGGCCGCCCAGAGCGAAATCCCTCTGCTACCGGATCGATTGTTCGAGCGCCGGTGCCTCCATGGTCGGCACGACTTTCCCGAACGCGATGATCGTGGTTGTCCCGTCCACCCAGGCCTGAGGCGAAAGCTTATGCAGCTTCTCGCACATCGACACCGACTTTCTCACCTCGTCCTCGGGCACGACATAGAAATACGCGGCCTTGCCAAGCGTGCGGCCGAGCGTGTTGAAGTACTCCCGGGCTACCTCGAGCGCGCCCTCATCGACGCAGCGATCCGTCTCATTGAACTTCGAGAGGGGAATTCGCGCGTCCGTGAACTGGGCCTTGGGCGAAGTCTCCTCTGCGGACCGGGTAACAAACCGAGTTCCAATGACGAGCGTGAGCTCGTCATCTGCAATGACGCCGGGCTCAGCAGCCTTGCTTTGGGACTGCGCAAGCGTGGCCGGTACGCCCGTGATCAAAAGGCACGAGAACAGGATGTAGGCGACCGGGGATTTTGATCGGCTCCTGGAGCGCATGATGTCTCTCTTAAAGGCGCCCTCGCCCGAGCGATCCCTAGCGCTATAAGGACCGTGAGATCAGCAGCAGACCCTCGTCAAGCTGAATTCAAGCGATGGGGCGCCCATCATTCATTCGCGTGAGCGATCTGATAGCAGATTGCGGGGCTATCGCGGTCGCCCGATCCATCAAGGGCGGCGTAGCGTCCGGGCGCGTCCTCCCTGCGCAGGAGACCGCTTGCGATCGTGAAGTAATAGTTCGGCGAACGGGAAAGGTCGATCGAGAGCAGTCGCGATTGCTGCCAGAGAAAGTTGTGAAATGCGTTGTCCTCGGCATCATCCTTGAAGACAGCGACGATCGCAGCGTCCCTATCGAGCCGGTGCTCGAGGCGGTCGGCGATGCCTCCGGGCAGAACCGCGTGAGCATAGCCTGGTATGACCACGAGCTTACCGCCGCCCCTGGCATTCAATTCCTGCTCGATGTAGGCCGCAAGCTCGTCATCATGGCTGAAGCGCTCGCGCATGATTGCAGCGTCGCGCTGCGCCTTCGTCACCGTCCCATCGAGGCCATACTTCACCCAGGAGATACTCTCGAGCGACACGAGGCACCGGTAGATGGGATCGTTGTAGGTGGTGAAGCCGCCCAGCGGGTTGTTGAAGTCGTAGAAGATGGGATTGATGCCGAACTGCTTCGCAAGCAGAACCTGCCGGCCGAGGGCAGAAGCCACCCGATACTGCGTTTCAGCCGATTCCTCGTCGGGATGATCAGGGTCGATGAAGTGCCACCGGTCGGCGCGCACAATATCCTGAGCGAAGGCTTCGACGTCGTCCGCAGTTTCGATGCCCATGGCCTGCCGACCGAGAACTCGCGGCATCTCGATGGCGACGTGGCGCACGCCCGATCGCACCATGGCCTGAAACAGGTCTGTCGAAGAGAAGAACGAGACGCGATCGCGCACGCCGTGCTTGACGTCGGCGAGGATGATCAGATCCTTGGCCTGCAAGATGCGCTCAAGTGATAGAGGGTCCCTTTTCGGCTCAACAGCAACGGCCGGGAGGGAGACTGCGATCGCTAGAAGAGACAAAGCACGTTGGAAATTCCATTGCAGTCCGCGCCTTACGAGTGGCGCCGGGAGGAAGGCCCGAACCTTCAAAAATGCGAGGAACGCATTGCTCATGGGTCACCGCGTTGTGCCGATCCTGGTAGAGCCCGCCAGACGTGACCTCCGAATGCGTTTCTTCTGACACCCCAGGCTATAGGGATTCATAAGGTCCGCAACCTGTTCTCAAGTCTCAATAGTGAACAATTTCTGATAAGAATTTCAGCAGCGCCCCCATGTTCCGGCTCCGCGCTCAAGCTGACATCGATGAACTCCAAGCGATCAAACCTGCCGCATCGCTAGCCCGGCCAGCGCGCAATCCGCTACCACCGATGAGCGCCCCCTAGGTCTCGCACTTCCTCACATGCGGCCGCGCTGAAGTTACCCACTGCTTTTCCGTAACACGAAGGAACGAAGCCATTCAGAGCCTCGTTAACGGTGCGCCAACGCAAGGAGACCCCGCCCGTGTTCAAGCCCATCGCCATCTTCATCATGCTGCATGCCGCTTTTCTCGCCTCTGCCCTCTCGCTGGCACTGTGACGGGCGCCGCTTCCCCCTCCTCATGAACGCCTGAAGATCCGTCCATTCCGGCTCGATCCGCGTGCTCCATGGCGCGACGCGCGCCTGGGCCGGAAGCAAACGCCGCTCACGACTGGCTGGCGCGGAAAACCGACACCTTCGGCGAACCCTTCTGATACCAATGAATAAGCGTTTCTGACGCGGCTGTTAGGTCCGCTCGAACGGTCTCTTCGACAATTCCCGCGTTCTATCCGAACGCAGATTACCGCATCTCTTGCTCTGTTCGCAGATCACGAATTGGCAATGGCCCGGGGCGTCCCGGTGCCGTCGTGTTTGCGGCGATTCCGTATCGTGCAGGGAACGCAGGCAAGGGTGGGCGAGATGCAGGGAACTCTGAAGGATCAATCCAAACTCCCGAGCGACGCTGGCGGCGATGTCGCGGGAGAGGCCGCGCGCGCCAAAGCGCGGAGCGACGTCACTACGGCAAAGAGCGAAGGCCCACGCGCGCACGCTGCTCAGAACGTGATCGGCAAATTGACCCCGGCCGCAGAGGCCGTGACGGCCTCGATCGAGGCCCGAGTGTCGAAGGTCCAGGATCGCTTTCCCAGCGACCGCATCCCGCCTGCCCCGCCGCAGCAACCCGCTGATTTACACTCCGAGGCTTCACATAAGAGTTTCCTGGCGCGTCACCCTCGCCGCTCCATCGCGGCTCTCGTGCTTTCGATCGTGGCGGCGATGGCGGGCTACGTCTACTGGGACTACTCGGACCATTTCGTGTCGACGGATGACGCGTTCATTGCGGCGCGCCAGTTCCCGATCGCACCGAAGGTTTCAGGCTACATCACCGCCGTTCCGGTCACCGACAACCAGCATGTGGATGCCGGCGGCACCATCGCGCGCATCGACGAACGCGACTACCGCATCGCGCTTGAGCAGGCCAATGCGCAGGTGGCCAGCGCGGAGGCCGGCATCCAGAACGTCGACGCGCAGATCAATGTGCAGGAGACGCAGATCGCCTCCAACCAGGCCCAGGTGGATCAGGTGAAGGCCGGCGTGGTGTTCGCCCAGCAGCAGGCCGTTCGCTATCAGGATCTGGCGCAACGCGGCGACGGCTCGGTTCAGAACGCCCAGCAGTACTCTTCCCAGCTCAATCAGCAGCAGGCTTCACTCCAGAGCGCCGAAGCTGTCCTCAAGCTGGCGCAGCGGCAGATCGAGGCGTTGAAGGCCCAGCGCGCCAGCGCGGTCGCATCCCTCTGGCAAGCCAAGGCCCAGCGCGACCAGGCAGCTCTCAATCTCTCCTACACGACCGTCACCGCCGCTCAGGCAGGCCGCATCGCCCAGCTCGGCGCTGCGGTCGGCCAGTTCGCGGAAGCCGGCACCAACCTGACCATGTTCGTGCCCGACGAGATCTGGGTGGTCGCGAACTTCAAGGAGACCCAGCTCGACCACATGCAGCCGGGCCAGCCCGTCACGCTCACAATCGACGCCTATCCGGAGCGGACGCTTCAGGGCCACGTCGCGAGCATCCAGCCGGGATCCGGTACTGCGTTCTCGTTGCTGCCCGCAGAGAACGCCACCGGCAACTACGTCAAGATCGTCCAGCGCGTCCCCGTCAAAGTCATCCTGGACAATCCTCCGGCCGACGTGACGCTCGGGCCCGGCATGTCCGTCGAGCCGACTGTCCGCGTCGATCCCAAGCAGTCCCTCTATGAAAGAGCGCGGGCCTGGCTATGAGCGCTGGAGAAAGCCAGGCGGGCGCGTCCACCCCCGGAAGCGCTCCCGCAGCCGGATCATGGCTGATCGCCATCATCGTCGCGTTTGCAGCCTTCATGGAAGTGCTCGACACGACCATCGCCAACGTCGCGCTGCCCTATATTGCCGGCGGTCTCGGCATCAGCGACGACGAGGCCTCGTGGGTCGTGACCACGTATCTGGTCGCCAATGCTGTCGCCCTGACCGCGAGCAGCTTCCTTGCCAGACGCCTCGGTCGTAAGACCTTCTTCCTGACCTGCCTCGCGCTCTTCACAGTGAGCTCGGTGCTGTGCGGCTTTGCCTGGAACCTGCAATCCCTGCTGCTGTTCCGCATTCTGCAAGGTGTCGGCGGCGGCGGCATGGTGCCGGTTGCGCAGTCGATCCTCGCCAGCTCCTTCCCGCCGCAAAAACGCGGACAGGCCTTTGCCATGTTCGGCGTCGCGGTCGTCGTGGCCCCTGTCGTCGGCCCGACTCTCGGCGGCTGGATCTCCGACAACATCTCCTGGCACTGGTGCTTCATGATCAACGGCCCTGTGGGCGTCCTGGCACTCGTGCTGGCAGCGATGATCCTGCGTGAGCCAGCAACGCCCGGCGAGCGCCAGCGGCTGAAGCAGCAAGCGGGCGAGTTCGACCTCGTCGGCTTCGTGCTGATCGCGACGTTCCTGGGCGCGCTGGAGCTCATGCTCGATCGCGGCCTCGACGACGACTGGTTCGGCTCGTCGTTCGTCGTAGGCACCGCGATCGTCTGCGCGGTCGCATTCGTGCTTATGATCCCGTGGGAGCTCAGCCGCAAAAACCCGGTCATCGACATCCGCATGGTCGCGACACGCCAGTTCGGCGCCTGCTTCCTGGTGATGCTGGCGACGGGCGCCATTCTGCTCGCAACGACGCAGTCCCTACCCCAGCTGGTGCAGCAGGACTATGGCTACACCGCCACGTGGGCCGGGCTCGTCCTGTCGCCCGGCGGCGTCGTCACAATGATCATGATGTTCGTCACCGGCCGCCTCTTGGGCATAGTTCAGCCCCGGTATCTCATCGTCGCCGGCGCGCTCTTCATCGCGCTCTCCATGTATGACCTGACCAACGTCTACGCAGATCTCAACTTCTGGTTCTTCGCGGATTCGCGCATGCTCCTAGGGCTCGGCCTGCCGCTGATCTTTCTCTCGATCACGACGGCCTCCTATGCCGGCATATCTCCCGACAAAACCGATCAGGCTTCGGCCCTGATCAACGCCGCTCGCAATACCGGCGGATCGATTGGCGTCTCGCTGGTCTCGAACGTGGTGACGCATCGCGAGCAGTTTCACCAGAGCCGGCTCGTCGAGGGCGTCGTTCCATCGAACATTCCGTTCCAGAGCACCCTGCAGCAGGTGACCGAATACTTCTCGAGCCATGGCGCGACACCGATGCAGGCGAAGGAGCAGGCCATTGCCTGGATCGGACAGCAGGTCGGGGCGCAGGCGTCGTTCCTCGCCTACATGGATGCCTTCTGGGTCCTCATGCTCATCTCCCTCGCGATGGTTCCACTTGCGCTGAGCCTGCGCAAGGTCTCGCTCGGAGGCGCCGCTCCTGCCGGTCATTGAGCGGCGCTAGCGCGCAACCGTGACTGGACAATGCGCGCGATCTACGACGTCGCGCGATACGGACCCGAGCATCATGCGCGAGACCGCACCTTTGCCGCCGGTTCCAACGACGATCTGGTCGTAGCCATTGTCCTCAGCGTAAATCGTGATCGCTCGCGCCACGTCCCGGCTGTCTGCACCCACCGCTTTGATTTTTGAAGCGCCCGCAGTCTGCGCTACGGCCGTAGCATCCGCCAGCGCCCCTTGCACCTCGGGTTCGCTCCACAGAAGCGCAGGCGGCCCGCTGCTGCGACCTACCCCGCCGACGACTTGGTTGACCGCGAATATGGTGAGGTCTGCATCAAGCGCTTTCGCCAATCGACCTGCGAGCTCAACGGCGGGTTTGCTGTGGTCAGATCCATCAATGGCACAGAGGATCTTTGTCATGGGGCGTTCCATCCATATCTATCGCCTCAAGCATGCACCTGCTCCGACCCCGCTAAGATTGTGCCCGCAGGAGAGGTGGAAAACAAGTACGCCTACGTCGTACGCGATTAACTCCGAGACTTTGGATAGATCTCGGAGATGGACTTGAACGGATCGTCCCCGCTGTCGGCCATGGTTGGGCGCCGCAGTATTACCCGGAACTGAGCTTCGACATCCGAGCACCGGAACCGCAGCATCCACGCGAGCTGACCAAACTTATCTCGCCTACCGTCACATGCGACTTAAGTCGGAGGCGAGGCGCAACCTGTCGAAATTGCATAGACGACATAATCGCGCACGATTAGCGTCAGGAAAATACTCGACCGGTGCGCCGGCGGCCCCCGGCGAATTCTGAAGAGCAGGGTTTTGCGAGGTGCATCGCTCGTCGCTATCGGACCTGACTTACACGTCCCGAACGGACGATGCTGCGCTGCAAGACCCATAAAGCAAAAAGCCGCAGTAAATGTGAGGAAGCGCTATGGAGCCCGCAGCTACAGGACACGGTGGCGTCGAATACGACAAGGTTAGCCGGGAATATTTCGAGAAGCGACAGCTCAAGCGCGGAGCAGCCGGATGGCTGCTGCTCGTGGGTTTGGGTGTGGCTTACGTCATCTCCGGCGACTATGCGGGCTGGAACTTCGGATTAGCACAAGGCGGCTGGGGCGGGCTGTTCGTCGCCTCGTTGCTGATGGCGACGATGTACACGTGCATGTGTTTCGCGCTGGCAGAGTTGGCCACCATCGCTCCGACGGCCGGCGGCGGATACGGGTTCGCCCGGCGCGCCTTCGGCCCCTGGGGCGGCTTTCTTTGCGGCATTGCGATCCTGATCGAATATGCCATTGCCCCTGCTGCCATCGCCGTCTTCATCGGCGCCTACTGCAACTCCCTGTTCGGTATCGACGGCTGGATCGTCTATCTGACTTTCTACGCCGTGTTCCTCGGAATCCATCTCTACGGCGCCGGCGAGGCGTTGCGGCTCATCTTTGCCATCACCGCCCTCGCCGTGGTGGCGTTGATCGTGTTTGTGGTCGCAATGATCCCGCATTTCGACTCGAACAACCTGTTCGACATACCGGCCACTGACGCGGTAGGGGCAAGCTCGTTCCTGCCCTTCGGCTACCTCGGGATCTGGGCCGCGATCCCCTATGCCATCTGGTTCTTCCTCGCCATCGAAGGCGTCCCGCTCGCGGCCGAGGAGACTAGCGACCCCGAGCGCGACCTTCCTCGCGGCCTGATCGGCGGCATCCTCGTTCTGCTCGCGTTCTGTGCGCTGATCCTCCTGTTCGGCCCAGGCGGAGCCGGAGCGGACGCGCTCAAGGCGTCTGGAAATCCGCTGGTTGCAGCGCTCGAGTCACCCAAGGTTTACGGCGGGCCGACTCTGGTGAGCCGGTTCGTCAATTTCGTCGGCCTGGCGGGACTGATCGCGAGCTTCTTCTCGATCATCTACGGCTATTCGCGCTTGGTGTTTGCGATGTCCCGTGCGGGCTATCTCCCCCGCGCGCTCTCGCTGACCAGCAGTCGCAAGACGCCCTACGTTGCGCTGATCGTGCCCGGCATCGTCGGCTTCCTGCTTTCGCTGAGCGGACAGGGTGATCTCTTGATCCTGATAGCCGTGTTCGGAGCGACGATCTCCTACGTTATGATGATGGCCTCTCATATCGCACTGCGGATCCGGGAGCCCGATCTCCCACGTCCCTACCGGACGCCCGGCGGGATTCTGACCTCGGGTATCGCACTTATCCTGTCTTGCGTGGCGGTCGTTGCCGGATTCCTTGTCGATCCACGGGTCATCCTTGGCGCCGCGCTGGTCTACGCAGTCTTTGTGGCCTATTTTGCCTTCTACAGCCGCCACCACCTAGTGGCAGCGGCCCCGGGAGAAGAAGCATCGTTATGAAGCAACGACGGCAAGGGATCGGCGGGCAACCATTATGAGCTACTCATATTCAATCGGCGGTCATCGGTTCGTCTTCGAGAACCTCAAGGTGCTGATGGCGAAAGCCACTCCAGCGCGATCGGGCGACTATCTCGCAGGCGTTGCGGCGGCGGACGATGAGGAACGGGTGGCTGCGCAGATGGCGCTCGCCGACGTACCCCTGAAGGTGTTCCTGGTCGAGCACCTGATCCCCTACGAGATTGACGAGGTCACGCGCCTCGTCATCGACGATCACGATGCCAAGGCGTTCGCGCCGGTGTCCCACCTGACGGTCGGCGCCTTCCGCGATTGGCTGCTCTCGGATGAGGCCTCGGAGCGCTCGCTATCGGCGCTCGCCCCTGGCCTGACGCCGGAGATGGTCGCGGCGGTATCCAAGATCTGCCGCGTGCAGGACATGGTGTTGATCGCGCAGAAGTGCCGGGTCATCACCAAGTTCCGCAACACGATCGGGGTCAAGGGACGCCTGTCGACCCGCCTCCAGCCCAATCATCCGACCGACGACCCGACCGGGATCGCGGCCAGCATCGTCGACGGCCTCATGTATGGCAATGGCGATGCGGTGATCGGCATCAATCCGGCGACCGACAGCATCGCCGCCGTCACCACTCTCATCGAAATGCTGCACGAGATCATCCAGCGCTACAACATTCCGACGCAGTCGTGTGTGTTGACGCATGTGACGACCAGCATCGAAGCCATCAATCGGCGCGCACCCGTCGATCTCGTGTTCCAGTCCATCGCCGGAACGGAAGCGGCGAACAACAGCTTCGGCATCAATCTTTCCGTCCTCAAGGAAGGGTATGATGCTGCGCAGAGCCTCCAACGCGGCACCGTCGGCAACAATGCCATGTATTTCGAGACCGGCCAGGGCAGCGCACTATCGGCCAATGCCCATCACGGCGTCGACCAACAGACGCTGGAAGCGCGCGCCTATGCGGTGGCACGGAAATATAAACCGCTGCTCGTCAATACGGTCGTGGGCTTCATCGGCCCCGAATATCTTTACGACGGGCGGCAGATCATTCGTGCCGGGCTCGAGGATCATTTCTGCGGCAAGCTGCTCGGCGTGCCGATGGGATGCGATATCTGCTACACCAACCACGCCGAGGCCGATCAAAACGACATGGATACCCTGCTGACATTGCTCGCCGTCGCGGGGATCACATTCATCATGGGCATCCCCGGCTCGGACGACATCATGCTGAACTACCAGACGACGTCGTTCCATGATGCGCTCTACGTACGCAAAGCCCTCGGGCTCAAGCCGTCGCCGGAGTTCGAGGACTGGCTCTTGAACGTCGGCATTTTCGAGAAGAGTGACGCGTTGAAGCTGGCAGAATCCCTGCCGACGCCGTTCCAACGCGCGCTCTCGCATCTGCACTAAGAGGGAAGTGCATGTCAGACGAAAGCAAGCCCATCGTCGTCCCCAATCCTTGGGACAAGCTCCGGCAGTATACGCCCGCGCGTATCGCCCTTGGCCGCGCCGGCACCAGCCTGCCCACCAAGCCGCATCTTGAATTCCAGCTCGCCCATGCGAGGGCCCGCAACGCCGTGCACCACGAGCTCGACGTGACCACGCTGGAGGCTGCGCTCAAGGCGCGGGGACACGATCCTCTCGTTCTGCACAGCGCCGCGGCGAACCGTCCCGAGTATCTTCAAAGGCCTGACAAGGGCAGGAGCCTCGACGATCCTTCCCGGCAGGCGCTCTCTCGAATTGCGCTCCCCGAGGAGGGATACGACGTCGCGTTCGTAATCGGAGATGGTCTATCTTCGTTTGCTATCGAAGAGAATGCCGCGCCTTTTCTCGACGTGATGTACCCTCCGCTTGCGGATCAGAAGTGGCGCGTCGCGCCGCTGGTGATCGTGCGAGAGGCGCGTGTCGCCCTGGGCGATGAGGTTGGTGAGCTCTTGCGCGCGAGCATGGTGGTGGTGCTGATCGGCGAACGCCCAGGTTTGAGCTCTCCCGACAGCATGGGCATCTACATGACGCTGAAGCCCCGGGTCGGCCTGACGGACGAAGCCCGCAACTGCATTTCGAACGTGCGCCGCGAAGGCTTGAGCTACGACGTGGCCGCGCACAAGTTGCTCTATCTCATGACCGAAGCGCGCAAACGCGGGCATTCCGGTGTGTTGCTCAAGGACGAGGCTGAGACATTGTCGAGCACCGTGACGAAGGCAAGCAAGAGCTTCCTGATCGACTCGAACTGAGGCACCGGACGCGTGCTCGCGGTGCGCGCGGCCGCGCTCAAAAATTGGCCGGATTGTGTCGAGGCGGCACGCGGAAATGATAAATGAGCCAGCCTCAGAACCAGCCGGCGAGTTTGCCGCGCGCATAAAGATAATGCGGTAGATCGGCCACAACTTGCGCAAAACCGCGCTCTCTGCACCCGCAACAGGGACGTGATGCGTACTGTGATGATTGTCCCGCTTGACTGTCGCCGCGAATGACGTTCTCCTGGCACCATGCTGACCATGGTTTACCGGTTGCTGGCTTTGGCGCTCATCGCGGTCTCCTTTGCGGGAACGGCGTCGGCGCACTCTGTCGCGTCCGGAGAGCCATTTGTCGTGGTTCATGGCTCTGAATCGGCTGAAGCCGATGTTGCCCATGCCACGAGCGGCCCGGTTCTGATCCAGGCCGAGCTCAGCACTGGCAACGGCTGCGACGGCAGCGGACATCACGGCAACAATTGCTGCCCGGGTGCTCACGCCCACTGCTGCACCGCTTCCGCCGCTCATACGGGACGCGACACCGGCCTTGATTTGCCGCCTCCAGCACGTCGTGCCTGGGGCAGCTTCAAAAGTGCCCTCGCCTCTGGCGAGCGGATCTATCCGCCTCACCGGCCTCCACGCATCTCCGCCTGATCCCGAGTGACGCCTGCGTGAGCAGGATCGCTTCGCCGTGATCAGCGCGGATCGGCACTTCAAACACAACGACCCAAATGTCCTCGCCATAGCGCACGCCGCTAGGGACGACCGCGGTCTTTGCGTCGAAATCGCCAACCGTTGCTGAACCTGTCCTTCTCCAGCCTTTGAAAGGCTCGAAGCATGACGCGTTTCTGCGCAACGCTCCTTTGCGTGCTCGCATTCGCATTTCCCGTAAACGCCGGCCCCGGCCACGACCATGGCGAAGAGGCGAAGCCGGCGCTCGTCGCGCAGTCGCCGCGGCTCGAAAGCACTGGCACCGAGCTCGAGCTCGTCGCCGTCGCCGACGGCCACAAGCTCACGATCTATCTCGACCGCGTGGCGACGAACGAACCCGTCGACGGCGCCAACATCGAGATATCGGGCGACGGCATTCAACCCGTCGCGGCCAAGGCCAGCTCGGAAGGCACTTACGAGATCGAAGCGAACTGGCTCGACGAGCCAGGCACGAAGGCCCTCGTCTTCGTCGTGACCGTGGGCGGCACCGCAGATCTTCTGAGCGGAGTGCTCGACATTCCAACGCCCGCCAAGGCCGAGGCGCCAGCGATGCCGAATTGGAACGAGCTCCTGGCAATGCCCGCCCTCTGGATCGTCGGCGCGGTTGCAGCCCTCATCGGCTTCGTTCTGGCCTTCGCCTTCCGCCCCTCTCGCGCACACCTTGGCGAGCTGGCCGGAGACGAAACGAGATCCAAGCCGAAACTGGCGCGTGGCGCCGCGCACGTGAAGGACGCGGCCGAGTTGATCCTGCTCGCAGCCTTCCTCGGCACCATCCTCATGACGACCTCAGCCATCGCCCATGAAGGTCACGACCATGGCGGCGGAAGCGCTCCCGTCGCCGGCAACGCGCCGCGCAAGCTGCCCGAAGGCGACGTCTTCGTGCCCAAACCCACACAGCGCCTCTTGCACGTACGCACTGCCGTCGCCAAGACGGACGAAGCCTCCGAAAGCTCGGAGTTGATCGGCAAGGTCATTCCCGATCCGTCGTCCGCCGGCCAGGTGCAGGCGCCGATGGACGGCGAGATCGAGCTTGCCGAGCGCGGCATCTCCTACGTCGGCCAGCGCGTAACTGCAGGCGAGGTGCTGGCCATGCTCGCGCCATCCATGCCGGTCTACGAGCGCGGCACGCTCGCCCAGGTGACGGCCGACGTCGAAGGCAAGCTCCGTATCGCCGAGCAGAAGCTCGCGCGCCTCACACGTATCTCAGGCGACTACATTCCCCAGCGCGAGATCGACGACACCAAGACCGAGATCGAAAGCCTGCGTCAGCAAAAGCGCGTGCTTGAACCGAAGAACGTCGAGCGCATGGAGCTGAAGGCGCCGGTCTCCGGCATCATCTCTGTGGCCAACGTGCGCGCCGGCCAGGTGGTCAGCGCCCGCGACACGCTGTTCGAGATCGTCGATCCCGCGAAGCTGTGGGTCGAGGCCATCGGCGCCGACCGCCATGGCGAGGGAGAGATCGCCAGCGCTCACGCCATCGATACGCAGGGCCACAGCTTCAAGCTGACCTACATCGGGCGCGCACCCGCGCTTCGTCAGCAGTCCCTGCCGCTCTTGTTCGGACTCGATGAAACGCACGGCAACCTCAGCATCGGCTCCACGGTGAGGGTCGTCGCTGCGCGCAAGTCCGCCGTCCGCGGCATCGTCCTTCCCGAAGCAGCGGTCGTGCGCGGCTCGAACGGCATGCCGCAGGTCTGGAGCAAGGTTTCGGCCGAACGCTTCACGCCCGTGCCAGTCAGAACCACGTCGCTCGACGGCTCACGCGTGCTCGTCCTTTCCGGTCTCCCGGAGGGCAGCCGCGTCGTCGTCGAAGGCGCCGAGCTGATCAACCAGATCCGCTAGGAGCGCCGCCATGTTCAACGCCATTGTCCGCGGCAGCCTTGCCAACCGCCTGTTCGTCTTCGCCGCCGCCATGGCGGTGACGCTCTACGGCCTGATGACGCTGAGACAGCTGCCCGTCGACGTGTTCCCGGACCTCAACCGCCCCACGGTGACCCTCATCGCCGAGGCCGACGGCTTGGCGCCCGAGGAGGTCGAGCCGCTCGTCACCTTCCCGATCGAAACTGCCATGAATGGCATGCCGGGCGTGACACGCGTCCGCTCCGTATCCGGTGTCGGGTTGTCGATCGTATACGTCGAGTTCGACTGGTCGACCGAGATCTACCTCGCCCGCCAGCAGGTCTCCGAGCGTCTTCAGCTCGTGCGCGATCAGATGCCGGCCAACGTCGCCGCCCAGATGGGTCCGATCTCCTCCGTCATGGGCGAGATCATGCTCATAGCCATGTCGAGCAAGACCACGACGCCGATGGAGCTGCGCGAGCTTGCAGACTTCACCATCCGACCGCAGCTCCTGACCGTGCCGGGCGTGTCGCAGATCGTTCCCATCGGCGGAGAGGTCCGCCAGTACCGGGTCATTCCCGATCCACGCCGCATGGCAGCACTCGATTTCAGCTTCGAGATGATCGAGAAGGCGATCAAGCAGTTCGGCGCCAACACCGGCGGCGGCTTCGTCGACCTGAAGGCGCGTGAATATCTGATCCGCAACATCGGCCGCACGACACGCATCGAGGACCTGCGCAATCTTGTCGTCGATTTCCGCGATGGTCAGGCCATCACCCTGGACAAGGTCGCGAGCGTGGACTTCGCCGCCCGCACCAAGCGCGGCGATGCCGGCTTGAACGGCGAGCCCGCCGTGATCCTCGCGGTGCAGAAGCAGCCCAACGCCGATACCGTCTCGATTACGCGTGCTATCGAGGCCACGCTGCCCGAGCTGCAGCGCGTGATGCCGGAAGGCGTGCGCGTCACGGACGTGCAGTTCCGCCAGGCCACCTTCATCGAGACCTCCATCGCCAATGTGGAACGCGTTCTCGTCGAGGCACTGATCGTCGTCGCGCTGGTGCTGTTCGCCTTCCTGCTCAACTGGCAGACCACCATCATCTCGCTGCTGGCCATCCCACTTTCCGTGCTCTCGACAGTCATCGTGTTCAAGTTCATGGGCCTGTCGCTCAACACCATGACGCTCGGTGGCCTTGCCATCGCCATTGGCGCGCTCGTCGACGATGCCGTCGTCGACGTCGAGAATATCTACCGCCGTCTCGGTCTGCATCGGGCCTCGGCCGGACGCGACCGCCGCTCCCTGGAGGAGGTCGTCGCCTCGGCATCCATCGAAGTGCGCTCGGGCATCCTCTACGCTACCGCTATCATCGTGCTCGTCTTCCTGCCGCTGTTCGCCATGTCCGGCATCGAGGGCCGCCTCTTCACGCCCTTGGGCGTTGCCTTCATCGTCTCCATCATCGCAAGCCTCGCGGTCTCCATGACCGTCACGCCCGTGCTGGCCTATTGGCTCCTGCCGCGCATGCGCAATCTCGGCGAGCACGAAAGCGCCGTCGTCCGCGTCTTGAAGCGCTGGCAGAAGCGCGGTCTCGAGTGGTGCTTCGCCCGGCCGACGTTCGTCATCGGCTTCCCCATGATCGCCGTTGCCGCCGCCCTCTATGCCGGGTCGCTGTTGCCGCGCGCGTTCCTGCCGACCTTCAACGAAGGCACCGTGCTCGTGAGCGTCATCCTGCAGCCGGGCATCAGCTTGGCCGAGTCCGATCGCGTCGGCCGCCTTGCCGAGAAGATCGTCGCCGAGGTTCCAGAGGTGCATTCCGTCGGTCGGCGAACGGGGCGCGCCGAGCTCGACGAGCATGCCGAAGGCGTGCACAACAGCGAGCTCGATGTCGACTTGAGAAAGTCGGACCGTGGCCGCGAAGCAGTCCTCGCCGACATCCGCTCTCGCCTCTCCGTTCTGCCTGCGAGCATCATCGTCGGCCAGCCCATCGCGCACCGCCTGGACCACATGCTCTCCGGCGTGCGGGCACAGATCGCCCTCAAGATTTACGGCGACGACTACGACACGCTGAGGGGTCTTGCAGCCGGCTTCGAGAAGAGCCTTGCCACCATCCCCGGCGTCGTCGACCTGCAGACCGAAAAGCAGGTGCGCATCCCGCAGCTCCAAGTGCGCGTCGACTACGAGAAGGCGGGGCGCTACGGCTTGACCCCCGGCGCGATCACGGAAGCGCTCGAAACGCTTTCGAACGGCCGCGTCGTTTCGCAGATCATTGACCAGTCCAAACGCTTCGACGTCGTGCTGCGTCTCTCCGACGAGGATCGTTCGACGCGCGCTCTTGGCGACATGCTGATTGAAAGCCCGGCCGGACGTATCCCGCTCAAGGCCGTGGCGGATGTCACCGAGACCGACGGGCCCAACCAGATCCTGCGCGAGAACGGGCGCCGGCGTATTGCAGTGCTCGCCAACACCGACGGCTCCGATATGGCCAAGATCGTCGAGGCCATCCGCGCCGACGTCGCGCGCACACAGCTTCCGCAAGGATACTTCACCAGCCTCGAAGGCCAGTTCCAGGCGCAGGAGGAAGCCTCGCGCCTCATCGCCGCGCTGTCCGCAGCGTCCCTGCTCCTCATCTTCATCGTGCTCTATTCGCGTTACCGCTCGGCCGTGCTCGCGCTCATCATCATGGGCAACGTGCCGCTCGCGCTGATCGGCAGCGTGGCGGCGCTGTGGATCGCCGGACAGCCGTTTTCGGTCGCGAGTGCCATCGGCATCATTACGCTCGCCGGCATCGCAACGCGCAACGGCATCCTGAAGATCAGCCACTACATCAACCTGGCGCTGTTCGAAGGCGAACGCTTTGGCCCGGCACTCGTCATCCGCGGCACGCTCGAACGTCTGACGCCGGTGCTCATGACTGCGCTCGCGGCCGGCATCGCGCTCGTCCCCCTCATGATCGGCGCCGACGAGCCCGGCAAGGAGATCCTGAGCCCGGTCGCCATCACCATCTTCGGCGGCCTCATCTCCGCGACGCTGCTCGATGCATTCCTCACGCCCGTCCTGTTCCTGCTTTTCGGCAAGAAGCCGCTCGAGCGGCTCGCGGCCGAGCGCAAGGAACAGGCGCACGCAGAAGCTTTCTGATCAACGCAACAACGGAGTTACCAATGAAGACAACCACCATCGCAGCTTTCGCACTGCTGCTCGCGGCCCTGCCGGCAGGTGCAGGCGACGCGCACGACCATGAGCACTCTTCCAAGTTTGGCGGCAAGGTCGTCGAAAGCGGCCACCACCATCTCGAGGTCGTCGCCAAGGATGGCGTCCTCGAAGTTCACGTCGGCGGCGAGGACGGCAAGCCCGAGGACATCTCCGCGGCCAAGGCCACCGCCACCGTGCTGTCCGAGGGCAAGGCTGAAACCATCCAGCTCGCACCGGCGGGCGAAGCCTTGAAGGGCACTGGCACATTCAAGGCCGTCAAGGGCACCGCCATCGTCATCACGCTCACGATGCCGGATCACAAGCCCGAGCAAGCTCGCGTCGTCCTGGACTAGGTGCGATGCGGACGCTCGGCGCAGCAATGAGATGGCTGGGAGGTGGAGCGCTGGCGGTATTTGCCGCCGGCCTCGCCAGTGCGTCGCCACCCGCCACGCTGGTTCATCACGGAGGCGGCGAAAGCCCCGCCGTGAGGGATCACGTCGCCCATCTTGTCGAGACAGCCGAGCAGGCGTGCTTCGAACGCGGCTCCGATGCCGAGGCCCTGGCGGACTGGGCGAAGCTCCAGCACTGGACTCCTGCCCCGCCCGAGGCGCTCGGCACCGGATCGAACACCTTCTACACCCTCATAGCAGGCTGGACTTACGAAACGGCCTTCGCGCCTTTCGCCATCGTTCAATCGCGCCTCAACGAGCCCTACGACGGCCACGTCTGCTCGCTCACCACGAGGCTCGCATCCGCCGAGCAGCATGACGAGGTTCGATCAGTCTTCGAGAAAAGATTCGGCCCGGCCGTTGCGGGCGATCCAGAGGGCGGAGAAAGCCACGCCGATCAGTTCTGGCTCGAGCGTGACTTGGGACCGCCCGTCAAGGCCACGATCCTGCACACGCCAGCAACCCGCAGCATCACTATTCGCATGATCCACGGCAAGGCATGGCCGAGCGGCTCCTGAGCAGCTCGGAAATTGTAGTCAGCAGAGTAAGAAGGGGGTTTCCCAATGAAGAAATATATCGGGACGGCATTAGCCGCATTTGCGGCCATCTCTCTCAACGCTACGTCGGCTTCTACCCACGATGTTCCGTGGAAGTCCGGCGAATCCCGCCAGGTCGGCTTCGGCAGCTGCGCCAAAGGTCCGTGCCTCAAGCGCTCGACCTTTGCCGAAGGCAAGCCGCATCGTCACGAGTCGCAACCTTACAAGCCGCAACCTTACAAACCGCAAGTCGCCCGGAAGCAGAAGTCGTCTCCGCCAGTTCTTGTAGCGAGCGAAGGCGAATAAGTGGCCGACACCCGCTGCGCTCCGTCACGACGGTTCCACGGTTGAAAGCTCGCGCACCGCTTGTCGCAAGGTCGGGAAGAAGCGAACCAAGCCTTCGTCGAAGCCTCGATCGGCGGCCCACTGACGCCACTCGGTCGCACGCCCGGCCGCGTTGAGACTGATGCCGCGTTCCTCGAGCGCTTTCGCGAGTTCGCCGACGGTGAGCAGCCCCGTCGCGTCGATGCTCGACACAGGCAGAAGATCGACGACCAGGTGACGCAAGCCCGGCCCCGAACTATCGACGGCCGAGAGAACCTCGTGCTTGAAGTACGCCGCATTGAAGAATGTGATCGGCCCGTTGAAACGGAACAGAAGCAAGCCCGGCAGAGGGATGCCCTTCTCGTGCCGCTCGAGACCATGCAGGCCTGGAAATCCCTCCACCTTGCCCAGGATCTCGATGTGAGGGCGGGCCAGGACCTTGATGAGCCGCAAGAGCGCCAGCACGACAGCGAAGAGGATGGCATTGACGGGACCGACAGCGACCACACCCAGCGTTGCCAGCACCGAAATGAAAGCCTCGACCGGATCTATGCGGTAGATGAGCTTCAATGTCGCGACGTCGATGAGCAACAGGCCCGCCATGACGAGCACGGCGCCCAAGGCGGCGAGCGGCAGGTACTGAAGCGGCCCCGTGAGGAACAGCAGGACGATCGCCACCGCGGCCGCAGCGAAGAGACTCGCGGCATGCGTCCTCCCGCCGGCCGCTTCGCTCACGGCTGTCCGCGAGCTGGCGCCGCTCACAGCGAAGCCTTGCGAGAGCGCAGAAGCGATGTTCGAAGCGCCGAGCGCCGCAAAGTCGTGATCCGCGTCGACCTCGTAACCGTTCTTGGCTGCGAAGGCGCGCGACGTCAGCATCATGCTGGAGAAGGTCACGAGCGCGAGACCCGCAGCATCGGCCACGAGGGCCGGGAGGTTCACGAGGTCTACGGCTGGAAACCCCAAACGCGGAAGCCCTCCCGGGACGGCCCCAACGGTCTTCACACCCGCAGCCTCCAATCCCATGGCGACGACGGCGAACCCCGCGAGAGTCATGGCGACAAGCGAAGGCGGCAGCCAAGGAACAAGACGCGGCGAAACGATGAGCACGACGAACGTTCCGAGCGCCACCAGCAATGTCGGCACGTGGGTTGCGCCGAGACTGGTGACGATCTCCACTAGCCGCGGGATTATCCCACCTTCATGGATAGAAAAGCCGAGGATCTCGTCTGCCTGCCCCAGGATGATCGAAATCGCGATCCCGTTGAGGAACCCCAAAAGGATAGGCTTCGACAGGAAGTCCGCGAGCGCACCGAGTCGAAGGAAACTCGCCGCAATGCAGAGCAGCCCCGCGAGAAGCGCCAAAAGCGATGCAAGAGAAGCGTAAGCTGAGGGATCGCTGGCCGCCAGCGGAGCGACGGCCGAAGCGATGACCGCGCATGTCGCCGCATCTGGCCCCATGATGAGTTGCCGCGACGACCCGAAGATCGCGTACGCGACGAGCGGCAGCAGCGTCGAATAGAGCCCGATCTCCGGTCTCACGCCCGCAAGGCCCGCGTAGGCAATGGCCACCGGCACAGCGACAGCGGCCACCGCAACGCCCGCCGCGAGATCAGCCGGCGCATCTTCGCGCTTGTATCGAAGCAACGTCGCGAGCCCAGGGGCCACGCGTACCAGCGATGGCTTCATCAGGGTCGTCCCGAGCTCTAGGTAAACGAAATACGGCGGCCCCTCTGTCGAGGACCGCCGATCCTACTTACGTTCCGGACTTGCTTCGGTCATCGTGCAACAGGCGCTTGCAGGTGTCCCGCCATTGCTCGGCGCTCATGTGCGTTCCCGCATCCCACATATCTATGCATTCCTTGAACCGGCCGGCCGGCGCGGCATCGTCGGCCTGTGAGGCGGCGTCCGGCGATTGAAGCGCGGTGTCATCCGATTCATAGTTTCGCGTGCCCTTTCGAGCGACCAGCGTCCACCCGGGCTTTGCACTCGTGACGCTGTCTCCGAAGCTTGGCGCAGTCAGAGCGCTGGCTGAGTGAGGCGCTCCGACCACTAGCCCGGCACCGATGAGAAAGATCGCGAGGTTGTTCGTCATGGCATTTCACGCTCCGTGAGCTAATGACCACCGCTGCATCTCCCGCACCGAACGGGCACTGAGGCAACCGCCTTGCGATGAGACTACCGTAGGATTAAAATCAACGTATAAGAACTCCAAATTGCTGTTGAAGCTCATCCTCAATGCGACACGGCAAGCCGCTTACGCCGCCTACAAGATAAAATGCACACGAAATTCGTAACTGGTTTTTGAATCGAATTCCCTCTTTACTCTGACTGACGCCAATCACGAGACCGACTATACCAAACGGATTAAGTGTTCGCCGGCCCTAAGTAGTAGCGTACGCACGTCTCTCTATAACGGCTCTGCATCCTGACCTGAGTTTCCCACCAGGAGGATCGATATGACCCGCAAATCCTCGACCCCCATCGCGAAAGCTCCTCATCTCGGCCCGGCACCGGCTAGAGCTTACGCACGCATCTCGCATAGATCGTAGTCCTGTTCGCGTCGGCGCTCCGCGCCGAGCCGCCACATGCCTGTTTCGGCAGCGTAGAAACAACAAGTCTGGGCGAGTGAGTGAGGCGTCATGATCAGATCCAATCGAGCCCCCCCAACCCGTACCGAGCCGGCCTCGATGTTTCCGCTCGAGGATGCCTGGACCTATTGGACCGATGCCTGGCAGCGGGGGTTGCTCTTCCTCGATACTCTGCGCCAACGCGGCGAGCAGTATCGCGAGCACGCCGCAAAGCCCGCGCCTCACGTTCTGAAGTTCGGCTGCGAGCTCGTCATGGACGGGCGCAAGCTGCAACGCCCCGTGAACTACGTTCTCGTGCGCATCGTTCCGGGGGATGGGATTGAGCTCGACGAGAAGAAGCGGCCCTTCGTGATCGTGGATCCGAGGGCCGGACACGGCCCAGGCATCGGCGGTTTCAAGCCTGAGAGCGAGATCGGCGTGGCGATGAGTGCTGGCCATCCCTGCTACTTCATCGGCTTCCTTCCCGATCCTGTTCCCGGTCAGACTATCGAGGACGTCGCGCTCGCCGAAGCGCAGTTTCTGGATCGGGTCATCGCATTGCATCCCGAGACGGAAGGCCGTCCCGCCGTCATCGGCAACTGTCAGGCCGGCTGGGCGGTGATGATACTGGCCGCTATGCGGCCGGAGCTTTTCGGCCCCATCATCGTCGCCGGTTCGCCGCTGGCCTACTGGGCCGGCGTCCGCGGCGAACACCCCATGCGCTACACCGGCGGATTGCTCGGCGGCTCGTGGCTCACGGCGATGATGGGCGACCTCGGCAACGGCAAGTTCGACGGCGCCTGGCTGGTGACGAACTTCGAGAACCTCAATCCGTCCAATACCTACTGGAGCAAGCTCCACAATCTCTACGCCAAGATCGACACCGAGGCGCCGCGCTTCCTCGAGTTCGAGCAATGGTGGGGCGGGCATGTCCTGCTCAACAGCGGCGAGATGCAATACATCGTCGACCAGCTGTTCGTCGGCAGCAAGCTCGCATCCGGACAGTTGCTGGATTCCAACGGCTCGCGCATCGATCTGCGCAATATCGCTTCGCCCATCATCGTCTTCTGTTCCAAGGCCGACAACATCACCCCGCCACCACAGGCGTTGGGCTGGATTCTCGATCTCTATTCCAGCGTCGACGAGATCCGCGCCTACGGCCAGACCATCGTCTATGCCGTGCACGACTCCATTGGACACCTCGGCATTTTCGTCTCCGGCTCCGTAGCCAAGAAGGAGCACGGCGAATTCGCGAGTAATATCGACCTCATCGACGCCCTGCCACCAGGTCTCTACGAAGCCGTCATGACGCCAAAGGCCCCGGACGATGCGGGGGGCGAGTACATATCCGGCGAGTATCTGGTCCGCTTCGAAGCGCGAACCCTCGACCACATCCGCGCACTTGGCGCCAATAGCGAGGCGGACGACCGAGAGTTTGCCGCTGTCGCGCGCGTATCGGAGATCAATCTCGGTCTCTACCGCACGTTCATGCAGCCCTGGATCCGCCTTTGGGCCAACGACGCATTCGCGGACAGCATGCGTCGGATGCATCCACTCCGCCTCCAGTATGAGATGTTCTCGCGCGCAAATCCGTTTCTCACCGCGTCCCTCTCATGGTTGCAGTTGGTCCAGGACAATCGGCGCGCGGTCTCCAAGGACAACGCGCTTTGGCAGATGCAGGAGCGTTTTTCCGAGTCCATGGTGACCTACCTCGATTCCTACAGGGACGTGCGCGACCGCATGTCGGAAGCCATGTTCCATGCCATCTACGGCTCGCCGCTGCTGCAGGCCCTCGTCGGCCTCAAGGCATCCGACGAAAAGTTCCAAAGCGGACCGGGAAAGGACGTCGCCCACGTCGCCGCAGTCGACCGCCGCATCAGCGAGCTCAAAGCCGGCATCTCCAATGGAGGCCCGCAGGAGGCCGCGCTCCGCGCCTTGATTTACGTCCGCATGCCGGAGCGGTCCATCGATGAGCGGAGCTTCAACCTTCTGCGCCGGATGCGCGAGGAGGCCGGGCGTGGCCTCACGCTCGCAGAGTTCAAATCCATGCTGCGCGATCAGTTCTTCATGCTGTTGCTCGACGAAAGACGCGCGCTGGATGCGATTCCCGCCATGCTCGCCAAGGATCCGGATCTAGCAGACCGCATGAAGGTGGCCTTGCGGCGCGTGGTCCAGGTGGTCGGCGATGGCAGCGATCAATCCAAAGCGCGCATGGAGGAGATCGAGAAGATGTTCGCCAAGGTCGAGCGGGAGCAAGCCGACCGCGAACCTGAAGCTAGGTCCTTTGAAAGTAGTGACACGGATCGGGTGCGGCCGGTACGGCCGTCCCAGGTGGTGAGGAGCGCCAAGCACTCCTGACCCAAGAGTTTACGTCGCCTGAAAGAACGAGGTGAGTACGATGGCCACGCTATTGCGCCCCATGGATCTCAATCAGATCGCTTCCGATGCCGAAATCGCCAAGATGGATGAGGAGCGGCGGGAGAAGAAGCTGAAGGAGCAGCAGCTCGCTAACCTCCGCGAGGCTTTCATGTCGCGGGAGATCCACCCTGAAGCGGTCGAGCGCATCAATACCGCGGTGCGCATCGCGGCCGAGCATGGCCATCATCAGCTGCAGGTCGTGACCTTTCCGAGCAAATTCTGCAACGACGGCGGACGCCGCATCAACATCGGTGACCCCGAATGGCCGAGCACTCTCGAAGGGTTCGCCAAGAGAGCCGTCGAATTCTACGAAAAGGAACTCCGCCCGCTCGGCTACAAGCTCCACGCCGAGATCATCAGCTTCCCCGACGGCATGCCGGGTGAGGTTGGCCTCTTCCTCAAATGGTGACCTGACGTTCGTCCACTCTTCCACTGAGAGAGAGGGAGCCGAGCAATGTCAAAGAAAGCCACCGTCGCCCAGCTGCACTCCCACGAGAAGTACGATCGCCTCATCGCCGCGACCGCCAACCTCGAACCCTTGCCGACCGCCGTCGCGCATCCTTGCGACGAGAGCTCGCTGCGTGGGGCGATCGAGGCCGCCCAGTCCGGCATGATCGTGCCCATTCTCATCGGCCCCGCGGATCGGATAAAGACCCGAGCCCAGGCTCTCAATCTCGACATCTCCAAGTTCGAGCTTGTCGATGTCCCGCACAGCCAGGCCGCCGCGGACAGGGCCGTCGAGCTCGTCCATGCCGGCAAGGCCGAGCTGGTCATGAAGGGAAGCCTGCATTCAGACGAGCTGCTCGGAGCCGTCACCCGGAAGGACACGGGCCTGCGCACCGGGCGGCGCATAAGCCACGTTTTCGTCATGGATGTTCCGAACCATCCTCAGACCTTGTTCATCACCGACGCGGCGGTGAACATCGCGCCCGACCTCATGGCCAAGCGCGACATCATCCAGAACGCCATCGATCTCTTCGCGGCGCTCGGCCTCGGTGTCCCGAAGGTCGCGATCCTCTCCGCCGTCGAAACCGTGACGCCGAGCATCCCGTCGACCATCGAGGCGGCAGCGCTCTGCAAAATGGCGGAACGGGGCCAGATCAGCGGCGGCGAGCTCGACGGCCCGCTTGCGTTCGACAACGCCATCAGTCCGGAGGCCGCACGCATCAAAGGCATCAAGTCGCCCGTCGCGGGTCAAGCACAGATTCTCGTCGTGCCGGATCTCGAGGCCGGCAACATGCTGGCGAAGAACCTGTCATTCCTTTCCGGCGCCGACGCTGCAGGCATCGTGCTTGGAGCCCGCGTCCCCGTCATTCTCACATCGCGCGCCGACAACGTGCGCACCCGCATGGCCTCCTGCGCCGTCGCCATGCTTCTCGCCCACAGCCGAAGAGCCAGGGAGCCCGTCCGGGCCTGAGCCATGACCGAAACCATCCTCGTGGTCAACGCGGGCAGCTCGAGCATCAAGTTCCAGCTGTTCGCCATCTGGAAGGGCGGCCATCTCGAGCGGCTCCTCAAGGGGCAGATCGAGGGCATCGGCACCAAGCCGCACCTTATCGCCAAGGATACCAAGGGCGCCGTTCTCGTCGATCAGACCTGGACCGCCGATGACGTCGCCGATGTGCCGGAAGCGCTCGACAAGGTCGTAAGCTTCCTGCGCGCCCACGTTGGACGGCTCCCGATTGCGGTCGGCCATCGCGTCGTTCATGGCGGACCGAAATTCAGCGAGCCGGTCATTCTCAATGAGAAGGTCGCTGACGACCTCGAGGCGCTGACACCACTCGCGCCGCTGCATCAGCCCAACAACCTGCGCCCCATACGCGCCGTTCTCGAGCGGCAGCCGCACCTCTTCCAGGTCGCCTGCTTCGACACCGCCTTTCATCGCGGCCATCCCGAGGTCGCGGATCGCTATGCGCTTCCCGAGCCCTATTACGCCGCCGGCATCCGCCGCTACGGCTTCCACGGCCTGTCGTACGAGTACATCGCTGCCAAGTTGCGTGAAGATGCACCCGACCTCGCCAAGGGCCGAGTTGTCGTGGCTCATCTGGGCAGCGGCGCCTCCATGTGCGCCTTGCGCAACGGCAAGAGCATCGAGAGCACCATGGGCTTCACGGCGCTCGACGGATTGCCCATGGGAACGCGACCGGGTCAGGTCGACGCCGGTGTCGTCCTCTATCTCGCCAGCGAGAAGGGCATGACCCCGAAAGAGATCGAGCACCTCCTCTACCACGATTGCGGCCTCAAGGGCCTATCCGGCGTCAGCAACGACGTTCGCGAGTTGCTCGCCAGCAAGGATCCACGAGCCAAGTTCGCCATAGAGTATTTCGTCTATCGCATCGCGCTCTTCACCGGGCTGCTCTCAGCCGCCATGGAAGGCATAGACGCGTTCGTGTTCACAGCCGGCATCGGCGAGAATTCGCCCGCCATCCGCGCCGCCGTCGCAGAGAAGCTCCACTGGTTAGGCCTCGAGCTTTCGACCAAATCCAACGAGAAGAGCGAGCCCGTCATCTCGCGCAAGCGGTCCCGGGTCGCCTGTCTCGTCATCCCGACGGACGAGGAACTCATGATCGCACGTCACACTTTGCACGCTCTGGGTGAACGCGCAGCCGCTGCTTGAAGGAGTAACCAGGATGATCGATCTCTCGTCGCTCACGCTTCTCAAAGGAAAAAAAGCGCTCGTCACCGGCATCGCCAACGACCAATCGATCGCCTGGGGCTGTGCCAAGGCCTTCCACGCCTTCGGGGCCGATGTAGCCGTCACCTACCTCAACGAGAAATCCAAGCGCTTCGTTGAGCCGTTGGCGAAAGAGATCCGCGCCCCGCTGATGATGCCGCTCGATTTGAGATCCCCGGGTGAGCTCGAATCCGTCTTCGAGACGGTCGAAAAGAAGTGGGGCACCCTCGATATCGTGCTGCATTCCATCGCCTTCGCACCCAAGGACGACCTGCACGGTCGCGTCGTCGACTGCTCGCGAGACGGCTTCCTGCTAGCGATGGAGCTTTCGTGCTGGTCGTTCATCAGGATGGCCAAGCTTGCCGAGCCGCTGATGAAGAACGGCGGCACCCTGTTCACGATGACCTATTACGGCTCGCAGATGGTGGTCGAGAACTACAACATCATGGGTCCGGTGAAGGCCGCGCTCGAATCCGCCGCCCGCTATCTCGCGGCCGAGCTCGGCCCTAAGGGCATCAGGGTCCACGCCATCTCGCCGGGCCCCCTCAAGACCCGCGCGGCTTCCGGCATCAGCGAGTTCGACAAGCTCCTGCAGAAAGCGCAGTCGAAGGCGCCGAGCCGCAGCCTGGTCTCGATCGACGATGTCGGTGTTGCCGTCGCCGTCCTCGGCATGAACGGCGCCAAGCTGATCACCGGCGAGACGCTCTACATCGACGGCGGCTATCACATCATGGACTGAGCGCTGTTGGGGCTGACGCTGATGAAGACGATGCCCGTTTCAGAAGTCGTTGCCATGATCCCGGACGGCGCCAGTCTCATGATCGGCGGCTTTCTCGGCGTCGGCACGCCCGAGCGCATCGTCGACGAGCTGGTGCGCCAGAAGAAGCATGATCTCTCGGTCATCGCCAATGACACCGCCAAGCCCGGAACCGGCATAGGCAAGCTCATCAGCGCCAAACTCGTGCGCAAGGCAATCGTGAGCCACATCGGCCTGAATCCGGAAACCCAGAAACAGATGATGGCCGGCGAGCTCATCGTGGAGCTCGTGCCGCAAGGCACGCTGATCGAGCGCATCCGCGCCGGCGGCTTCGGCCTCGGCGGCATTCTGACGGCCACCGGCCTCGGCACCATCGTCGAGGAGGGAAAGCAGAAAGTCGCGGTGGACGGCGAGGAGTTTCTGCTCGAAACGCCGCTGCGGGCCGACTTCGCTCTCGTGCACGCCTTCCTCGCCGACTATCTCGGCAACCTCTCCTATGCTCTGACGGCGCGCAACTTCAACCCGCTGATGGCCATGGCGGCGGCAACCGTCATCGCCGGAGCCGAGCACGTCGTCCCTGTCGGCTTGATCTCCCCCGATCACGTCGTCACCCCCGCACCACTGGTCGACTACCTCGTCGCAAACGCGTGAGCGCCATGGATGCACAGACGATCATTGCCAAACGCATCGCGCGCGAGCTGAAGAGCGGAATGCTCGTCAATCTCGGCATCGGCATCCCCACGCTCGTCGCCAACTATGTGCCCGCCAACGTGCATGTGTACTTCCAGTCCGAGAATGGTCTCATCGGCACTGGACGTCCTCCGGTCGAGGGCATGGCCCATCCGACGCTCACCGACGCAGGCGGCCGTCCCGTAACCGCGCTTCCGGGCGCCAGCACATTCGATAGCGCCATGTCGTTTGGTCTCATTCGCGGCGGCCACGTCGACATGACGGTGCTCGGCGCGCTGCAGGTCGACCAGCAGGGCCTGCTCGCCAACTGGATGATCCCAGGCAAGATGGTTCCGGGCATGGGCGGAGCCATGGATCTCGTCACCGGAGCAAAACGCGTCGTCATCGCCATGCAGCACAGCGCCAAGGGCAAGCCGAAGATCCTCGGCGAATGCTCCCTGCCGCTGACATCCGTCCGCCCCGTCGATCTCGTCGTGACGGAGTTGGCCGTCATCGCATTTCCTGACGGCCGGGCAACGCTCGTCGAGACCGCGCCCGGAATCACCGTGCCGCAAGTCCTCGAGGAGACCGAGGCGGCGCTCGTCGTACCTCAGCACGTCTCCGAAATGCGGCTCTGACCATCGAGCATGATTCACGACATCAAAGTGGAATGGACGTCGCCGATTTTGGCGACGCCCATTCGGTTACTTTACTGGCTCGGATTTGGTGGAGCCTTCTTGAGCTCGTTCATCACCTGCTCGAGGTTGTAGCTCGCCGGATCCTGCATCGGCGGGAACTCCTTGTAGGTCTCGAGTTCCTTCAGCCACAGCGCCTGGCCGATGGGCAGCATGTTCCAGTCGTAGACGTACGCGGTAACTGGTCCGGCGAGAGCGCCGCCCATACCGAATATCGTCTTCGGCCTGTCACCCACTGACGTCTCAAAGGGATCGCGCTTGATGTTTGCGACTTGAGCCCAGTGATAAGGAAGCGCACCGGCGACAAAGCCCTCCGGAGACTGCGACACCATCGTGAAGTAGATCTTCCAGTTCTTGTAGCGCACCGCCGACGGATCCTTGCCCGAGTAGTAGAAGAAGGTATTGCGGGCCGACTTGTCGGATTTGCCGGTGAGATAGTCGATCTGGTTGACACCATCGAGCGTGGTTTTGACGATTCCGGGATAGGCACCCTTCTCGATCTGCTTCTTCAACTCGTCGCCCTTCGAACCGCCGGCGATTTCAACGAACGTGGGCAGCCAGTCGAGTGACGAGAAGATGTCGTTCTTGACCGTGCCCGGTTCGATGTGGCCCGGCCAGCGAATGACCATTGGGGCGCGCATGCCGCCTTCCCAGGTGGTCAGCTTGCCGCCCTGGAAGGGTGTGGTGCCGCCGTCGGGATAGGTGATGGTCTCGGCGCCGTTGTCTGTCGTGAAGACAACGATCGTGTTGTCGAGCTGGCCCATGTCCTCCAGTTTTTTCAGCACGTAGCCGATGTTGTCGTCCATCTGCTTCATGCCGGCTTCGTTGACGCCCCAGTCCTTGCCGCCGGGCTCGCCCACCATGGCCATGTACTTGTCCGACAGCACCGTGGTGATGTGCATCCGTGCCGGATTGTACCAGATGAAGAACGGCTTGCCGGACTTCTTGGGATCGTTGCGGTCGAGGAAATCGATGACCTTGGCCGAAATCTCCTCGTCGATCGTTTTCGACCGCTCCAAGGTAAGCGGACCCTCGTCCTTGCAGGTCTGGTTCGCTGCGGTTCCGTCCGATGACTTGCACCAAAGCACCGGCCGAGGCGGTGTCAGGCACACGTTCTTCATGGGATCCACGGAGCCAGGAACCTCAGGCAGGCCGGGAATTGGCGTGTTTTTGCATGGAGGCGCGACGGTCTGTTCCGTCGGTGTCTTGTTGATGTCGGGGAAGCTCACCCCTTGCATCGCGTCGAGGTGATAGAGATAGCCCCAGTATTCGTGGAAGCCGTGCGCGGTCGGAAGGGCATCCGTGTGATCACCGAGGTGGTTCTTGCCGAACTCGCCGGTGTTGTAGCCGAGATCGCGAAGGAACCATGAGATCGCCGGTGTCCCCGGCCGCAAGTAGGATGGGCTGCCAGGGAGCTGCGGCGGGATCATGCCCGTACGCAAGGGATGCATTCCGGTGAAGAAGGCGTTGCGTCCCGCAGTGCAGCTCTGCTCGGCATAGTACGTCAGGAACATCGCACCTTCTCTACCGATGCGATCGATGTTTGGAGTTTCACCCACCGCGAGGCCGCGATGATAGATGCTCGGCTGCATCCAGCCGATGTCGTCGCCCATGATGAACAGGATGTTGGGCTTACTGGCTTGTGCGACCGCCGGGGTGGCAAGCTGAGGCATTGCCATGAAGGCGGCGGCAGCCACAGCGGCGACGATTCCTCTCGCCGCTAGCGCGAGAAGCGATCCGCTGTTCAAAAGTGTGCTTCGGGGATTGAGCTCCAATTGCAACGGCATGCGCATTTCCGCGACATCCTCTACGCCTGGCATCGTACTCTCCTTTCCGGGACCTTCACTCTCCCTCGATTGGTGCTCCCCTTCTGCGCGGCCGAGGCGCCTATTGCCCCGGCCTGTTCTTGATCGCCTTGTCGATCTGCTGCTTCACCGCCTCCAGATTGAAGGACGCGGGATCCTGCATCGGCGGATAGTCGATCGCGGTCGCAGCCAGCTGCTCCACCGCATGCTGGACGCTGACGAAGCGCCAGAACTCGCGGGCATAGAAGTCGTTCATGTAGCCGCCGCCGAGGTCGTTGAGCGACTGCCCACCGATCGACGGAGTCCGCTCGAACGGATCCTGGCGGATGTTGACCATGACGGGCATGTCCGTCGTGACCTTCGGACCGGGCCAGCCCTGCGGCTGCTGATAGAACTGATACTTGAAGTCGTCGATGCGGATCGCGCCGAGGTGCGGACCGCCGAAGTAGAAGAACTCATTACGTGCTGACGGCCCTTTGCCCTCCAGCAATTCGACCTGGCTGTAACCGTCGAGGTGGTTCTTGTAGGTCCGATCGCCGAGCTTCACGCCCTTCAGAAGCTGGTTCGTGATATCGGGATTGCCCGCGATGGCGAGGAAGGTCGGGAACCAATCGAGTCCGGAGAAGATGCCGTTCTGGACCGAGCCAGGCTTGATATGGCCCGGCCAGCGCGCGATGCAGGGCGCGCGGAAGCCGCCTTCCATCACTGTTCCCTTGGTGCCTTTGAACGGCGTCATGCCGCCGTCGGGCCACGTGAACACCTCGGCGCCGTTGTCGGTCGAGAAGACGACGATGGTGTTTTCCTTCTCGCCCATCTCGTCGAGGTGCTTGAGAAGCGCGCCGATACTGTCGTCCATCTGGGCTACGCCGGCCTCCTCGAGGCCGTAGTTGGTCTTGCTGTTCATCATCTGCTGATACTGCGGCGACAGGAACGTCCACACATGCATGCGCGTCGTGTTGTGCCAGACGAAGAACGGCTTCCCGTCCTTCTTCGCCTTGTCCATGAAGTCGGTCGACGCTTTGACGAGCACCTCGTCGAACGTCCCCATGTCGTATTTCGCCTTGGGTGAGATGTCGTGCATGTTGGGCACATTCGACATGTCGGGATAGGGCGCCAGCGGACCCTCGTCGACGATCCTCTGCTTGCCGATTTTGCCCCAGCGCGGCTGCTCGGTCTGGTCGTCCGTATCCGTCGCCCACGAATGGACGAGATTGCGCGGACCGACTTTGTCGCGATAGGCCTGATCGTTCGGGAACGAGTACCAATAAGGATCCGACATCGCGTCGAGGTGATACAGGTAGCCAAAAAATTCGTCGAAGCCGTGCAGCGTCGGCAGGAACTTGTTGAGGTCACCCAAGTGGTTCTTGCCGAACTGGCCGGTGGCGTAACCCAATTCCTTGAGCGCCGTCGCAATGGTGCAGGCCTTTTCCGGCATGCCGACATCCGCGCCGGCTTGCCCCACGGTCGTCAAACCTGTCCGCAACGGTATTTCGCCAGTGATGAAGCTTGCCCGGCCCGCCGTGCAACTCGCCTCGGCATAGTAGTCTGTGAATAGCATGCCCTCGGCGGCGAGCTTGTCGAGGTTCGGCGTCCGCCCCGACATGATGCCCCGATGATAGGCGCTGAGATTGAACCAGCCGACGTCGTCGCCCATGATGAAGAGAATGTTGGGCTTGCCGCCGGACGACGGAGCGGCGGCTTTCGGCGCCGGCGTCTGTGCCGCCGCCTCCGTGGCGCCCGTTGCCGCAAGCGCCAGCAGCGAGCTGCTCGCCAGAAGCATGTCTCTCCGATCGAGCGTCAACTTATCCGGCTTAGCGAGTGGTGCGTCGTGCTCTCCCTTTGGCATGGTGCTCTCTCCTGTTCCGAGCTTTCCTTGGTCTCCCTCGGTTGCTTGCTCCCCTTCTCGGTGCGCGAATAGAGAGCGCGCCAGCAACGATGCCGGACGCGCGCCACTCGATCGCGACGTGCAAAAGACGAGTTTTCAGAAATGGAGAGGAAGCGGCCTTCGCCAGGCGCGCTTCACGTCGATGCCAGTCGCGGATGCTCCGCTCGACTGGGGCTGCTCTCGCCGATAGAGCTAGACCAGGGCGCATAACATCCAGCCTCCCCGCCAGACGCGATCGCCCCCATAATGTGTGGTGACACTACTCCTCTTCTCCGCACGCGAAAATTGTAATTTTTCGAATGATTAAATGCGGAAGGGAGCTTGGCGGCCGGAGCGAAACGCCCGGCTCGCCGATACTCTCAATGGGGCTCCGGAATGAATTTCAACGCGGAGTCCGACTTCTCTTTGCGAACATGACGCTTGGGAAGCGACACACGATCTCGGGGCACGTTCTTGTAAGGAATCTTGCTCAACAGATGCTCGATGATGTTGAGGCGCGCCCGTCTCTTGTCGTCTGATCTCGCCACATACCAAGGCGCCCACGCCGTGTCGGTGGCCTGAAACATCTCGTCGCGCGCGTCCGTATAGTCGTCCCAGCGCGTGTATGATTTCAGATCCATGTCCGACAGCTTCCAGATCTTGCGCCCGTCGTCGATGCGCTCCTCGAGACGCTTCGTCTGCTCATCGGGACTAACCTCGAGCCAGTACTTGAGCAGGGTCACGCCGGAGTCGACGATCGCCTTCTCGACGCTCGGCACCATCTCGAGGAAGCGCTTCGTCTGCTCCTTCGTGCAGAACCCCATCACGCGCTCGACGCCGGCCCGGTTGTACCAGCTGCGATCGAAGATCACGATCTCGCCCGCCGCAGGCAGGTGGCGAATGTAGCGCTGAATGTACATTTGCGATTTCTCGCGCTCTGACGGCGCCGGCAGCGCCACGACGCGGAACGCGCGCGGGCTAACCCTCGCGGTGATGGCCTTGATGACGCCGCCCTTCCCCGCGCCATCGCGCCCTTCGAAGACGATGCAGACCTTCCGCCCGTCGTGGCGCGCCCACTCCTGAAGCTTCACCAGCTCCACATGGAGCTTCTTCAGCTCCTTCTCGTAGGCCTTCCGGCTCAGGCTCTCGCCCTCTTCCGATCGAACCTCGGAATGAGCTCCGCCTTCGTGATCGTCGTGCTTCTTGTGTGCCTTGTGGCCCATGGGGAGGTCCTTTCTTTGCAATTCCCCCACTCGACTACGTGCCCTTCAATGCCCGGAAAATCTCGGCTTTCGCTTCTCGCGGAAAGCCCGGATGCCCTCCGCGTAATCGTCGCTGTCGTAGACGACACGTCTTAGTCCCTGCACCCGCTCGAAGCGCCGCGGGCTCATGGGATGCGCACCCGCCAGCATGCGCAATTGCTCCTTCATCACCGAGATCGAGAGCGGCGCGTTCTGCGTGATGCCTTCCGCCAGCGCGTAGGTGAACCGCTCGAGGTCCTCCGGCGCAGCCACGTGATTGACGATGCCGAGACGCTCTGCACGCTCCGCCGTCAGCGGCGTGGCCGTAAACACCATCTCCTTCACGATGCGAAGCGAGCACGCGTTGAGGAAGGTCAGCATGCCGGTCACGTTGTAGGGCACGCCGAGCCTCGCCGGCGTCACGGCGAAGGTCGCGTTCGGCGCCGCCACGATGAGATCGCAGGCGAACGCCAGCTCGCATGCACCGCCCCATACGCCGCCTTCGATCATCGCAATGACGGGAAAGGGCGCTTCCTCGACGGCGCGCACCAAGGCGCGCAAGGGGTCGTCCCAACCGAGCGGATCGCGGCGGCCTTCCGGAAGCTCGTTCACGTCATGCCCTGCGGACCAGACCTGCACGCCCGGCCTCGCCCGCAGGACGGCGGCTCGCGCGTCCTCGTCGGTAAATCGCGTCAGAGCCTCGACGAGCGCGTCAACCAACGGCGTCGACAGCGCGTTGCGTCTTTCCAGGTGATCGAGGATGATAGTGCCGATCGCGCCATCAAGTCTGGTCTCGACAAGAGGCAAGTTCGCCTCCCCTATGATACGCAGCCCAGATGCTCAAATTATCAGAGCCATGCCGCCGGCGTAACTGATAACTGCTGTTTAGAAATCGTCAGTGTGCAGCGCAGCAGGCTTCGAACCTGCATGACGACGAGGCGACGCCGTGACAGACGCGGGAAGCTATAGTGCGGATGACAAGCTCAAGGATGGCACTCCGGTTACCGTGCGCGCCATCCGCGCCGAGGACTGGACCGGCGTGGCCGCTGCCTTCAAGAGCCTGGACCCGGATTCCGTCTACACACGCTTCTTCGCCTTCAAGAAGTCCCTGACCGACACCGAGCTGACTGCGATCACCGAGGTCGACTTCGTCCGCGTCGTCGCCCTCGTCATGATCGCGCGGGAAGGAGATCGCGATCGGCTGATCGGCGGCGGACGCTACGTCTCCGGCGACGAGCCCACATCCGCGCATAGCGCCGAGCTCGCCTTCACCACCGCCAACGATTATCGCGGACGCGGTGTCGCGAGCCGTCTTCTGGCGCATCTGATCCGACTCGGCCAGGCGCAAGGACTGTCGCGCTTCGAAGCCGATGTCCTCGCCCACAACCGCCCCATGCTCCAGGTCTTCCGCCGCTGTGGCCTGCCTGTGATGGAAACCATCGATGCCAGCGTCATCCACGTGATCATCGACTTGCGCGCCGACCACCCCTCACCGGCTTGAAAGAAAGCCGGAGCAGTTTCCTGCTCCGGCTTTGCATGTCCTGAGTTCGAGTCCTGAGACGCTGCCCCACACTTAGAAGTTCAGCTTGGCGCCCGTGATGACCATGTCGAAGTCGTCGAGATTGGTCGTCGTGCCGCCGTTGGTGAACTCGCCTTCGAAGTGGCGGTACTGGGCGTAGAGCGTGAGATCCGAGTTCTCGATGTTCTGGATGATACCAGCGGCCCAGAAATTGAACTCCGAGCTGTCCGAGACCGATCCCCTGAAGCCGACGTCGTCCTTGCGGTACTCAGCGAAGATGTTGGTCTTGCCGAGCGAGAGCCACTTGCGCTCGATACCCGCCTGGATGAACCACATGTCGCTGTTGTCGTCCTGGCCGGCGTCGACCGGCTTGAGATCGATCTTGTTGTCGCCGTAAGCGCCGTAGAGGAAGAGGCCGGTCGGCGTGTGCATCACGACGGCGGAGGCGCCCCAGTACTGGCAATCGCCGGTGCCAACCGATGCCGTGCACTGGCCGCGGTTCACGGTAGGATCGGTGCTCTGGCCGTAGCCGATGCGGCCCGAGACCTTGAAGTCGCCGATGTCGTTCTTGTAGTCGAGCACCATTTCCCACTGGTCATCCTCGCCCCATGAGGCCGTGCCGGTGAAGCCGGCGATGGCGGGCGTATCGTAGCGGACGACATTGCGCAGGCCGGACTGGCCGGGGGTGCCGTTATTGTAGCCGCCCATCAGATCCGACCACTTGGTGGACTGCAGCGCGCCGTTGACCCGGATCTGGAACGAGGAGATGTAGACGCCGGCCGCTTCCGCATCCGACACGTTACGGGTCAGCGTGAAGTCGGTGTTGTCGAGCAAGTGATAGGTCGCCGGGGCATCCTTGCCGAGCGTCACTTTGCCGAGATCCTTGCTCTTCAGGAACCATGCGGCGCGGCGGTCGGAGACGGCTGTCGTTCCGGGCACGTCCTGCGAGAACGTCTTCGAGCCGGCGCCGTTGACTCCGATCTCGAGCGTGTAGCCCGCCGACCAGCCGTCGGAGATCTTGGCTTCGCCGACGAAGCGGAAGCGGTTCTGCTCGAGCTCGTTCGTGCCGACGTAGGCGTTCTGCTCGACACCGTCATCCCAGAAGAACACGGCCTCGTTGACCCAGCCCGAGACTGTGAGGCTCACCTTGCGGTTGCCCTTGCGTGCCGTCGTGGCTTCGAGCTCGGCAACGCGCTCCTCGAGATCGGCGCAGCAGTCACCCCCCAGATCCGCCGCGTTGGCCGGCACCGTCCATAGGGCGCCAGCGCACACGACAAGTGCGAGGCTTCCGCCCCCGAAATTTCGGACCCAAGACATTGATTTCCCCCAACCTTTTTGGCTTCGACTCCCAGCCTGCGTGGCATATTGGTATCTTGCATACCAGGTGGCAAGGGGAGTCTTCTATCTCAGCGGGAGATGCGGAGCGACCGTGGCTGAAGTCCCACATTATATATGGGTCGCTCGGGACCAAGCTGGCCGCACTGACGGCACTGTCAGGCAGCAGCACGCCGCAGCCTGCTTCTTGTTATGCGAGCGCCGCCATCCCGAGCATGGGTGTCGAGGGCGAAGCCATATCGCGTGGCTCCATCGGCTCGGCGAGATACGCCAACCTCCCCGCCCCGACTGCCGAGGCAAACGCCGCAGCCATCGCAGCTGGATCGCCGGCCTTAGCGACCGCCGTATTGAGAAGAATGGCGTCGAAGCCGATCTCCATCGCCGCGGCCGCATGCGAAGGAAGGCCAAGGCCTGCATCGACGACGAGGGGAATGCCCGCAAAGCGGCTACGCATGGCCTTGAGCCCGAACGGGTTGTTCAAGCCGCGTCCCGACCCGATCGGAGCTGCGAGCGGCATCAGCACGCGGCAACCCGCATCGACCAGCCGTTCGGCGACGCCAAGATCGTCGGTGGTGTAGGGAAACACCTCGAAGCCGTCCTTCGCCAGAATGCGCGCGGCTTCGACGAGGCCGAACACATCGGGCTGCAACGTATCAGCATCGCCGATGACCTCAAGCTTGATCCAGCTCGTGCCGAACACCTCGCGCGCCATCTGCGCCGTCGTCACGGCTTCCTTCACCGAATGACAGCCGGCCGTATTCGGCAGCACGCGCACGCCGAGGTCGCGGATGAGAGACCAGAAACCCTGACCCGCCTGCCCGCGCGCCGCTTCCCGCCGTAGCGAGACCGTCACGACTTCCGTACCCGAGGCCCGCACCGCTTCGGCGAGGATCGCGGGCGACGGATAGCCTGCCGTTCCCAACAGAAGCCGGGACGACAGTGTGACGCCATAGAAGTTCATGAGCTCAACCTCCCTGCCTCGGCGCCACCACCTCGACCGCATCTCCGGCGTTGAGCATCGTCGAAGCCCGACTTGCCGCCGTAACGAATGCTCCGTTGACCGCCGTCGCGATGCACGCCGTGCCATAGCCGAGCTCGGCCAAAGCCTCCGCCAGCACGCTCGCCGTCACCTCGCACGCCTCGCCGTTCAGGATAATTGTCATGGAGTTCACTCCGCCGCCGGCACATAGAGCGCGCCGCCGTGATCGAGAAACTCCTTCGACTTCGCTTCCATGCCGGCCATGGCCTCAGCCTCTTTCCTCAGGTCCTGCGTGATCTTCATCGAGCAGAACTTGGGGCCGCACATGGAGCAGAAGTGCGCCACCTTGTGCGCTTCCTTCGGCATCGTCTCGTCGTGGAAGGCCCGTGCCGTATCCGGGTCGAGCGAAAGGTTGAACTGGTCTTCCCAGCGGAAATCGAACCGCGCACGGGAGAGTGCATCGTCTCGCGTTCTCGCCGCCGGATGTCCTTTAGCTAAGTCCGCCGCGTGCGCCGCGATGCGATAGGTGATGACGCCCGTCTTGACGTCCTCGCGGTTCGGCAGTCCCAGATGCTCCTTCGGCGTCACGTAGCAGAGCATGGCCGTGCCGAACCAGCCGATCATGGCGGCGCCGATACCGCTCGTAATGTGATCGTAGCCGGGCGCGATGTCCGTCGTGAGCGGCCCGAGCGTGTAGAACGGCGCCTCACCGCATTCGCGGAGCTGCTTCTCGACGTTGACCTTGATCTTGTGCATGGGCACGTGCCCAGGGCCTTCGATCATCACCTGGCAGCCCTTGGCCCACGCGATCTTGGTGAGCTCACCCAGCGTCTCGAGCTCGGCGAACTGCGCCGCATCGTTCGCATCCGCGATGGATCCCGGTCTCAAACCGTCGCCGAGCGAGAACGACACGTCGTATCGCTGCATGATGTCGCAAATGTCGCCGAAGCGTTCGTACAGGAAGCTCTCCCTGTGATGCGCGAGGCACCAGCGCGCCATGATCGAGCCGCCGCGCGAGACAATTCCGGTGACCCGCCGCGCCGTCAGCGGTACATGCGCGAGCCGCACCCCGGCGTGGATGGTGAAATAGTCGACGCCCTGCTCAGCCTGCTCGATCAGCGTGTCCTTGAACACTTCCCAATCGAGCTTGGTGGCGTCGCCGTCGACTTTCTCCAGCGCCTGATAGATCGGCACGGTGCCGATCGGCACCGGCGAGTTGCGAATGATCCACGAGCGGATATTGTGGATGTTGCGTCCCGTCGAGAGATCCATGACCGTATCCGCGCCCCAGCGGATGGCCCACACCATCTTCTCCACTTCCTCGGCCGCCCCAGAGGTCACTGCCGAGTTGCCGATGTTGGCGTTGACCTTGACCAGGAAGTTGCGCCCGATCGCCATCGGCTCGACTTCGACATGATTGATGTTAGCCGGGATGATGGCGCGGCCCATGGCCACTTCGCGGCGCACGAACTCGGGCGTCACGAAGTCCGGAATTGCCGCGCCGAAGCTGTCGCCGTCGCTCATGCGCTCGCGCGCGTCCTCGTGTGCGGCTTCGCGCGCCAGGTTCTCGCGATGCGCGACGAACACCATCTCCTCGGTGATCATGCCGGCACGCGCAAATTCAAGTTGTGTCACCAGCTGTCCCGGCTTGCCCGCGCGCAGCGTGCGCCGCGCCGGACACGATGGCACGAGGCGGTCATCAGACACATTGCCGTTGTCCTCGGGCTTGACCTCCCGCCCCGTGATCGACGCGAACCCGCGCTTCGCGATCCATTCGTCGCGCACTGGCTGAAGCCCCGCCGCGAGATCGATGCGGGCATCGCTCGCTGTATAAGGTCCCGACGGATCGTAGACCCGCACCGCCGGCTCGCTCGGATCGGAAAGCATGATCTCGCGAAACGGGACTTTAATGGCGGGATGCGAGCGCGGAGACGCATAGACCTTACGCGACCCCACGATGGGGCCTGTCGTTACGCTGCCGGGCGCGGCGCTGGACGGCTTGGGGTTCGAACGTTGATCCATGGGTCTTCTCCTCGTTGACTACTGAGAGAGATCCGGATCGACGACGGTGCGGGCAGACGTCCAGCGTGACATCCAGGTTCCCGTCCCTTCGCCGGCATGACCCGGATCAGGTTCGAAGGGTTCGGCGCACGCCGTCTCAGCCCCATGTGTTTGGGACACCCCTCGGAACATTTCAGGCGACCACGGCTTGCGGCGCGGAGATCGCGCCCAGCGCAAGACGCATCGTATGTCCGACCAGATGCGGGCTCGGCGCAACGATGACGCCGGCCCGCTCCATGGCGGTAATTTTCGCTTTGGCGGAATTCTGCCCGTTCAACATCAGCGCGCCCGAGTGCCCCATGCGGCGCTCCGCAGGCGCGTGCAAACCGACGATGAGCGCGACGATCGGCATCTTCGGCCGCGCCGCGGTGATGAATTCGGCTACTTCCTGTTCTTCGGTGCCGCCGATCTCGCCGATCAGCACCACGCCCTCTGTCTCTGGATCGGCGAGGAACAGCTCGAGGCAGTCCCGCATGCTCATGCCGTGTACCGGATCGCCGCCGATGCCGACTGTCGTCGACTGGCCGAGGCCTGCGTCTGTGATCTGCGCGCTCACCTCGCTCGTGAGCGAAGCCGACCGCGATATGATGCCGATCGATCCGGGACGCTCGCTTCCCGTCGCCATGACGCCAAGCTTGCAGAGACCCGGCGAGAGAATTCCTTGCGAGTTCGGTCCCACGAGGCGCGTCTTCGACCCCATGAGCGCATGACGCACGCGCACCATGTCGAGCACCGGCACCCGTTCGGTCAGCGCCACCACGAGCGGAAGCTCAGCCTCGATGGCCTCGATCATGGCCGCGCCCGCCGTCGCTGGCGGCACGAACACCATGCTCGCGTTGGCGCCTGTCTCGCGCACAGCCTCGCCCACCGTGTCGAACACCGGCAGGTCGAGATGGACCTGGCCGCCTTTGCCCGGCGTGACGCCACCGACGACGTTGGTCCCGTACTTCATCATGCTGTCCGTGTAGTGCGTCCCGGCCCAGCCAGTCATGCCCTGGCAGATGACGCGGGTATTCCGGTCGACAAGGATGGCCATGACGTCCTCCTAAAAAACCGAAGCTCCCTCGCGGGCCGCAGCGACGGCGCGCGTGGCCGCCGTCCACATGTCCGGGCAATCGATGACGCGACAGCCGAAGTTCTCGAACCGCGACCTCGCGAACTCGGCATTGTTGCCCGCAAGCCGGACGACCGTCGGAAGCGAACGTCCCGTGCGCCGCATGGCGATGCCGAGCCCATCCGCGACCGTGTCGCAAGGCTGCATGCCGCCGCCGTGCACATTGATGAGCAGCGCCCGCGCATTGGGATTGTCGAGGATCAGCCCGAAGCCGTGAGCGATGTCGAGGCTGGTCGCGGTTGTGCGAATGTCCATGAAGTTGGCCGGCCGGCCGTTTGCGGCATGGATGAGGTCGAGCGTCGCCAGCCCAAGGCCGGCGCCATTCACCGCCAGTCCGATATCACCGTCCATGCGGACGTAGTTGAGCTGCCGCTGCTGCGCGTTGAGCTCAAGCTCGTCCTCTTCGCGCAACGCCGCCAGCATCGGCTGACGCGGCAAGGCGTTGTCGTCGATGCTCACCTTGGCGTCGAGGGCAACGAGTGTTTCCTCCTCCGTGATCGCCAGCGGGTTGATTTCGATGAGGCTTGCATCGAGCTCGGTTAAGGCGCGCAGCAGGCCCTTCACCAGCACCGTGAACGCCACGCTGAGAGAGCCGCCGAGACCAATGCGGTTCGCGAATGCGGCGACATCGGTCGCGGGAAACCCGTCGCCGGTGCCGAGGAAGAGCCGCTCCAGCGAAGCTTCGCCCGAGCGCACGCGGCGCTCGACGTCGCTGCCGCCACGCGCGCTGGCGAGCAGAATGATGCCGCCGACGGATGCATCGACCATGAGCGAAAGGTGAAGGTTACGCCGCGCCCTTACGCCGGCCTCCACGAGGACGCGCTTGACCGGCCATCCTGCCGGACCGCTCTGCTTGGTGACGAGACGGCGCCCGAGGAGATTGCGCGCGGCCTTCTCCACCTCCTCCGGAGAGCGGACCATCTCGACGCCGCCGGCAGCGTTGCGTCCGCCCGAATGTATTTGTGCCTTCACGGCGAGCTCGGCCGCGGCCAGCCCCGTCGCAATATGGCGCGCCTGCTCAGGCGTGATCGCGACACCGCCTCTCGGGCTCACCAATCCGAAGCGTGAAAGGATCTCTTTGGACTGGAACTCATGGAGCCTCATGTACTCCTCCTTGTTCCTGGCTGCGCTTAGAGACACGTTTCGAAAGAGGCGGCGGGGTCAGGGGAACGGACCGCCGCCGCCAGGCCGCGCGAATAGGGTCGGCTATTCGGCAGCGACGACGGCCAGGGTGTCGCCAAGGGCACCGCTGGCTTTGATGTCACGCACGCGAGCCTCGCCGAACTTCAAGACCTCGCGCAGGATCTCTTCGGTATGTTCACCGAGAAGCGGCGAGCGCACCACGTCCGTTGGACTGTCGGAGAGCTTGATCGGATTGCCGACCGAAAGGTATTTGCCGCGCACCGGATGATCGACCTCGACGACGGTTCCGGTCGCGCGCAACGACGGTTCCTCGGCGATCTCCTTCATCGAAAGGATCGGGCCGCAGGGAATGTGGAACTCGTTGAGGATCTCCATCACCTCGAACTTCGTCCGGGTCATGGTCCACTCCTCGATCGTATCGAAGATGAACTTGAGGCGCGGCAGCCGCGCGGCCGGCGTGGCAAAGTCCGGATCGGTGATCCAATCCTCCTTGCCGATCACCTTGCAGATCTCGGCCCACACCGGCGCCTGCGTGATGAAGTAGATGTAGGCGTTGGGGTCCGTCTCCCAGCCTTTGCATTTCAGGATCGAGCCCGGCTGGCCGCCGCCCGATGCGTTGCCTGCGCGCGGGACTGAATCGCCGAAGCTGCCGTTCGGATACTGCGGATATTCCATCATCGGACCGCGCCCGATGCGCTGCTGGTCGCGCAGCTTGACGCGGCAGAGGTTCAACACGCCATCCTGCATGGCAGCGTCGACGCGCTGGCCGCGGCCCGTTGCGGTCCTGTGATAGAGCGCCGCCAGAATTCCGATTGCGAGATTGAGCCCGGTCCCGGAGTCGCCGATCTGCGCGCCGGTGACGAGTGGCGGGCCATCGTCGAAGCCGGTCGTGGAGGCGGAGCCGCCCACGCACTGGGCCACGTTCTCATAGACCTTGCAGTCCTGATAAGGGCCCGGCCCGAAACCTTTGATGGACGCCACGATCATGCGTGGATTGAGCTCCTGGATGCGAGCCCAGGAGAAACCCATGCGCTCGAGCACACCCGGAGCGAAGTTCTCGACCAGCACGTCGCAGCTCTTCACCAGCTCTTCCAACACGGCCTTGCCGGTCGGGTTCTTGGTGTCGAGCGTGATCGACCGCTTGTTGTGGTTCAGCATGGTGAAGTAGAGGCTGTCGGCGTTGGGGACATCGCGCAGCTGCGTGCGCGTGACGTCGCCGATCCCGGGCTTCTCGACCTTGATCACGTCGGCTCCGAACCAAGCCAGAAGCTGCGTGCAGGTCGGACCCGATTGGACGTGCGTGAAATCGAGAACGCGCACCCCTTCAAGCGCCTTGCCCATCTTGGCCGTCCTCCTCGCCTTGATCAGCGTTGTTGTTTCCGTAAGTCGGGCGCGCTGAGCGCCCTCGCAGGCCCACGAATGGGCTGCGACAAGTTGTGGCATGCCAGATACCAGTTGTCAAATAGGGATGTGAAAAACCCTGTTTTCGGGCCTCGAGACCTCGAAAGGGAGTGAGCTATGCGCTGAACGCATTGCTGCAATGCAACGAGCCCGATTGCTGCAGGCGTTTGGCATGCTAGATATCTGGCATACCAGACACCTAACGCCACGCCAAATCGAGGAAAATCAAATGACCGCCACCGTCTTCAATCGCGCCCCCGCCCCCCGCTCTTTCAGCGACCGCGCAATGGCTGTGATCACCGCTCTCCTCACCAAGGTTGGCGAAATCTATGACCGCAACGACGCCGCCAAGCGCTCTCGTCTGTCGTGGCATTACTTCGCCGCCTAAGAGCTTCGCTAGAAGAGTGGCATCCCCGCGTAGAAGGGGATGCCGTGGGCAGGAGGCCTCCCCCAGATCGCCTAACCTCGTTGACATATAGACGTTTTCTCTGCGGATGACGCCCGTCCCGCAGCAAAATTCAGACCCGCCCTGCGCGACGAGACCGACATTCGCGCGCATCTGAATCGACAGTCCCCAAAAAATTTTTTTTGGCTGTTGCAGGCTATTTGTGGCCTACGGCGGATAATCGTTATATTTGAATTCCCTATGGGGCCTCGTTAGGTGGGAACTTACCCGCCTGGCTGGCCGCTTTTCATGGCAATTCTGACGTGTACCGCTCCACGGGCTGCGGCATTCTGACTTGCCATCTGGCATGCAATATACCAGAATGCACCCCGTTAGTTGATTATTTAACAAACGGGCGAGCCCTGAGGGAATCGTCACTTCCTTCCGGAAAGACCGCTCGAAGGAGGCACGCACAATGTCGGACAACACGCGAGGAGCCGCGGGGGTAGAGGGCACAGCCTCGACCAATCGCTGGATCCAACTCATCATCGGCGTCGCCTGTATGGTCGCCGCCTCTAACATCCAGTACTCGTGGACTCTCTTCGTTCCCGCTATTCAGCAGGACCACGGCTGGACTCGCGCCGCCATCCAGACCGCTTTCACGATCTTCGTGGTCGTCCAAACCTGGGGCACCCCGATCGTCGGACACTTCGTCGACAAGTACGGCCCGCGGCTCGTCGTTCTCATTGGCGGCTTCTTCCTAGGCCTCGCCTGGGTCATCAATTCCTACGCCGAGTCCCTATCCGGCTTTTATGTCGGAGCGGTCTTGGGCGGCATTGGCGTCGGCGCGGTCTACGCCACCTGCATCAACAACGCCCTGAAGTGGTTTCCCGATCGCCGCGGCTTGGCGGTTGGTCTCACCGCAGCGGGCTACGGCTCCGGCACCATTCTGACCATCATCCCGATCGCCAACACAATCGCGGCAGACGGCTATCGGCAAGCCTTCTTTGAATTCGGCCTCATCCAGGGCGCCGCGATCCTTCTCATCGCCGGCTTCCTCCGGGCTCCGCAGCAAGGCGAAACCACCTTCTCCGATACCGTCGTGCAGTCGCGTCGCGATTACACTCTGGGAGAAGCCCTCCGCACTCCGGTCTTCTGGGTCATGCTGGCCATGTTCACCGGTACGGTGACCGGCGGTCTGATGGCGGTCGCACAGCTCGGCGTCATCGCCCAGGATCTCGGCGTCAAAGATCTACCCGTCAACGCGTACTTCTTCACCATGGCCGCCCTTCCGATGGCGCTCATGATGGACCGCGTCATGAACGGCATCTCGCGGCCCCTGTTCGGTTGGGTTTCTGACCATATCGGCCGCGAAAAGACGATGTTTGTCGCCTTCATGCTCGAAGGCCTAGGCATCCTCGCCTTGGGTACCCTTGGCCATCACCCGGTGTTGTTCGTGCTCCTGTCGGGCGTCGTCTTCCTCGCCTGGGGTGAGGTCTACAGCCTCTTCAGCGCCACGGCCGGCGACACCTTCGGCACCAAGCACATCGGCAAGATCTACGGCGTTCTCTACTGCGCCAAAGGCATCGCCGCCCTGCTTGTGCCCTTCGGCAACCTCCTTATGGAGTACACCGGCACCTGGTCGACGGTGCTCTACGCCATGGGCGCAATGGATATCACTGCGGCGTTGATGGCAATCTTCGTCCTGAGACCGCTCATCCGCCGCCACCATGCCCAGAACGGCGTCTTCCTCGACAGCCGCGGAAAGCAGGTCATCGGCGAACGCGGTCGCGCTCTGGCCTGACCGGCAGCATGAAAAAACGGACGGCGCCCATCGGTCGCCGTCCGTTTCGTTTCCTTCGACCCTATCTGGTCTAGCGGCGGCGGAGCGTTCCACCCAGTCGCGCCCCTGTCGCTTTGGCGTCGAGCCGCGCCTCATCCTTCCGGCGCGGCTCGATGATTGCGTGGCCAATGCGCGCATTAAGCATCGCGAAAATCGAGCCTAAACCGCCGAATAGCAGGTGCAACCGCGTCAATTCGGGCCTCTTTCGCCCAACCTTTCCTCAATTGTCGCGGGCCAACGTTCAGCAGAGATTCGAAATGCGCTTCTCCATGGTCTATTCTCCGGAATAAGAGATAGGCCAATCTGCAGCATCTGGAGAGAAACCATCGTGGCTGAGAAAGCCCAAGTGCGCGTGCCCATCGCCGAACAGACGACGCCGGAGCTTGTGCTCAAGCGCTTTGCGCCTGAGGAAACCTACAAGACCAAGGTCTACAACGCGCTGAAGCGCGCCATCATCGACATGGACATCTACAGCACGCGCGAGCCGACCTGGATCGACGAGCGCCAGCTCTCCGAGAGCCTCGGTGTCAGCCGCACGCCCATCCGCGAAGCCGTCGCCATGCTCGAGCAGCAGGGCTTCGTCAAGTCGATGCCGCGCCGTGGCATCATGGTGCTGAAGAAGACCAAGCGCGAAGTCGTCGAGATGATCCAGGTCTGGGCCGCCCTCGAAGGCATGGCCGCACGCCTCGTCACGCAGCACGCCAGCGACGCCGACATCGCCCGCTTGAGAGCTCTCTTCAAGGAGTTCAACGAAGGGCACAAACCCGCCGATTATCTAAGCGAATACTCGACTGCGAACATCCGCTTCCATCAGACCATCATCGAGCTCACAGGCTCTGGCGTTCTCGCCGAGATGACGCAGAATTTGCTGCTGCACGTCCGCGGCATCCGTCAGATGACCATCGGGCGCGGCGATCGCGCGACCCGCTCCATCCAGGATCACCTCGCCATCATCGAGGCTCTCGAGAAGCGCGATACCGAGCTCGCCGAGAAACTTGCGCGCGAGCACACCCTTGGCCTCGCGGCCTACGTCGAAGAGCACGGCGAGGAGATCTTCGACTGAGGCGGCTCCCAGCGCGGCAAGCCTCGGTCACAAACCATTCCGCGCCTGCGCGGCTCTTCAGTGAGCCGCGGCCATGACATCCTGCCAATCCGGATGCTTTTTGAACTGCGTCGCCACGTAGGGGCAGAGCGGCATGATCTTCATGCCTGACTTGCGCGCGTCCGCGATCATGTGCTCGACGAGCGCGAGCCCCATGCCCGTGCCGCGCATGCTGTCCGGCACCTCGGTGTGATCGGCGCTGATGATCGACGAGCCGCGAATCGTGAAGGTGAGCTCCGCCTCGCCCTCCACGCCAACCATGCGCCCGGCGTACCGCCCCTCCCTGCCGCTGACCTGCTTCTCGATCGATTTCTCGTTCGCCATCAAACACCACCGCTCGATTCTGAATGCAAACCCCGCGCATGCCTCGCGCGGCTCGTTTGAATTTTTTCAACTCGACACATCAACAACTTAGACGGCCGGAATTAGTTTCTCACCCGTTAGCCCTGCATCAGACGCTTGTCAGACCCGCTCGCCTGGCATACCATATACCAAGTGGTATACAGTATGCCAGATAGACGCAGGGCTCTCACGGGCATGTCCGACAACCGCCTGAACATCGATCCATGCGACTCGGCCCTGAGCCTTAAGGCCCAGGCCTACGACGCCCTCAAGGCCGCCATCGTGCGCATGGACATCTACGCCCCGGACGCCGAGCTGAAATTCGACGAGCGCGATCTGTCGGCCCGCTTCGGCGTCTCCCGCACGCCGCTCCGTGAAGCGCTCGCCCTTCTCGACAAGGAGCGCCTGGTCAAGATCGTCGCCCGCCGCGGCATCTTCATCGTCAGAAAAACCAAGGCCGAGATTCTCGACATGATCGCCGTATGGGCGGCGGTCGAGAGCATGGCCGCACGCCTCGCCGCCGACGTCGCGAGCGACACCGAGCTCAACGCTCTCCATCAGCTGGTCGATCCCTATTCCGTCAGTGAGACGCCGGCAGACATGGGCGCCTACTCCGAAGCCAACATCCGTTTTCATCAGGCCATCATCGAGGCGAGCGGCAATCCCGTCATCTCCGAAATCGCCGACGGTCTCTTTTTCCACGTCCGCGCCATCCGCCATCGCACCATCGGCGACCACGACCGCGCGCGTCGCTCGGTCGATGACCACGCCGAGATCGTCGCCGCCCTCGAGCGCCGCGACGGCGAGCAGGCCGAGCGGCTCGTCCGCGAACACACGTTGATGCTGCGAGACCACGTCGCGCAGCACGTCGACCTCAATTAGCCCGAACACACAAAAGAATTGGGAGGACTACCGTGAACATCTTCGCAAGAAAAGCGCCGAAGCCCGAAGCCGCCGTAGCAGAGCATGCATCTGTCGCCGTCGCTGCAGCAGCATCCGCGACGCCCGCAGCACCAGCCGCGCTTCGCGCCTTTGTCCCGGCCTCCTACCCGCTCGGCATCACGCCGTCTCCGTCGGGCAAGGCCCCTACCTTCGTTCCAGCCTCCTACCCGCTCGGCATCGACACGAACTCCGGCGCCGCAGCCAAGGCCGCGCCGATCGACGAGAACGAGCTGACCGACGGCTTCCATCTCGTCATCGACGCGCTGAAGCTTAACGGCATCGAAACCATCTACGGCGTGCCCGGCATTCCGATCACCGATCTCGGCCGCATGGCCCAGGCCGAGGGCATGCGCGTCATCTCCTTCCGCCACGAGCAGAACGCCGGCAATGCCGCCGCCATCGCGGGCTTCATCACCAAGAAGCCCGGCATCTGCCTCACCGTCTCGGCGCCGGGCTTCTTGAACGGCCTGACCGCCCTTGCGAATGCCACCACCAACTGCTTCCCGATGATCCTGATCTCCGGCTCCTCCGAGCGCGAGATCGTCGACCTGCAGCAGGGCGACTACGAGGAAATGGACCAGCTCGCCATCGCCAAGCCGCTCTGCAAGGCAGCGTTCCGCGTGCTGCATGCGGCTGACATCGGCATCGGCGTCGCGCGCGCCATCCGCGCCGCCGTCTCCGGCCGGCCCGGCGGTGTCTACCTCGATTTGCCCGCCAAGCTTTTCGCCCAGACCATGCCCGCCGCTGCCGGCGCCAAGTCTCTGGTCAAGGTCATCGACGCGGCACCCGCACAGCTCCCGGGCAAGGATGCCGTCAAGCGCGCCCTCGACGTGCTGAAGAGCGCCAAGCGTCCCCTCATCATCCTCGGCAAGGGCGCGGCCTACGCGCAGGCCGATCAGGAGATCCGCGACCTCATCGAGAAAAGCGGCATTCCTTTCCTGCCCATGAGCATGGCCAAGGGCCTGCTTCCCGACACGCATCCCCAGTGCGCCGGCGCAGCACGCTCGACGGTTCTGAAAGACAGCGACGTCGTGATGCTTATCGGCGCGCGCCTCAACTGGCTGCTCTCGCACGGCAAGGGCAAGACCTGGGGCGACGCACCGAAGAAGTTCATCCAGATCGACATCGAGCCCAAGGAGATGGACTCGAACGTCGAGATCGTCGCGCCGCTGGTCGGTGACATCGGCTCCGTGGTCACGACGCTTCTCGAAGGCATCGGCGACAACTGGCAGGCGCCGCCGTCCGATTGGACGAACGCGGTCAGGACCAAGAAGGACGAGAACATCGCCAAGATGGCGCCGAAGCTCATGAAGAACTCGTCGCCGATGGACTTCCACTCCGCACTCGGCGCGCTCCGCACCGTCATCAAGGAGCGCCCCGACGCCATCCTCGTCAACGAAGGCGCCAACACGCTCGATCTCGCACGCGGCGTCATCGACATGTACAAGCCGAGGAAGCGCCTCGACGTCGGCACCTGGGGCGTCATGGGCATCGGCATGGGCTTCGCCGTCGCCGCCGCCGTCGAGACCGGCAAGCCGGTGCTCGCGCTCGAAGGTGACAGCGCCTTCGGCTTCTGCGGCATGGAGGTCGAGACCATCTGCCGATACGACCTGCCGGTCTGCATCGTCATCTTCAACAACAACGGCATCTATCGCGGCACCGACACCGACCCGACGGGCCGCGATCCTGGCACCACCGTCTTCGTCAAGGGCTCGCGCTACGACAAGATGATGGAAGCCTTCGGCGGCGTCGGCGTCAACGTCACCACGCCCGATGAGCTGAAGCGCGCCGTCGACGCCGCCATGAACAGCGGCAAGCCGACCCTCATCAACGCCGTGATCGATCCGACTGCCGGCACCGAGAGCGGCCGCATCGGCAACCTCAATCCGCAGAGCGCTGTGAAGCGCAAGAAAGCCAACTGATCACCCAACAAAAAAATCTCAGGCAATTCGCTTAGGAACGACAAGGAGACTCGAATGTCCAAGGCCCTCGAAGGCATCAAGATCATCGACTTCACGCACGTGCAGGCTGGCCCTGCATGCACACAGCTTCTCGCCTGGTTCGGCGCCGACGTGATCAAGGTCGAGCGTCCCGGCTCCGGCGACGTGACCCGCGCACAGCTCCGCGACATCCCGGATGCCGACGCGCTCTACTTCACCATGCTGAACTCGAACAAGCGCTCACTCACCCTCGACACCAAGACCGCCGAGGGCAAGGAAGTGCTCGAGAAGCTGATCCGCGTCTCGGACGTCATGGTCGAGAACTTCGGCCCCGGCGCTCTCGACCGCATGGGCTTCTCCTGGAAGCGCATCCTCGAGCTCAACCCGAAGATGATCCTTGCTTCCGTCAAGGGCTTCTCCGACGGCCACCACTACGACGATCTCAAGGTCTACGAGAACGTCGCCCAGTGCGCCGGCGGCGCGGCTTCTACGACCGGCTTCTGGGACGGCCCGCCGACCATCAGCGCCGCCGCTCTCGGTGATAGCAACACCGGCATGCATCTCGCCATCGGCATCCTGACCGCGCTCCGCCAGCGTGACAAGACCGGCAAGGGCCAAAAGGTTGCAGCATCGATGCAGGACAGCGTGCTCAACCTCTGCCGCGTCAAGCTGCGTGACCAGCAGCGCCTCGACCGCGTCGGCTACCTCGAGGAGTACCCACAGTATCCGCACGGCTCCTTCGGTGATGTCGTTCCGCGCGGCGGCAATGCCGGCGGCGGCGGTCAGCCGGGCTGGGTCCTTAAGTGCAAGGGCTGGGAGACCGATCCCAACGCTTACATCTACTTCACTATTCAGGGCCACGCCTGGGAGCCGATCTGCGACGCCATCGGCAAGCCCGAGTGGAAGACGGATCCCGCCTACACGACGGCGAAGGCCCGCCAGCCGCACATCGTCGAGATCTTCGAGACCATCGAGAAGTGGCTCTCGACCAAGACGAAATTCGAAGCCGTCGACATCCTGCGCAAGTACGACATCCCGTGCTCGCCGGTGCTGTCGATGAAGGAGATCGCCAACGATGCGTCGCTGCGCGAGAGCGGCACCATTGCGGAAGTCGATCACAAGGTTCGCGGCAAGTATCTGACCGTCGGCAGCCCGATCAAGTTCTCGGACATGAAGATCGAGATCACGGGATCGCCGCTGCTCGGCGAGCACACCGACGAGGTGCTGGCAGAGCTTGGCTACACCAACGACAGCATCAAGAACCTGCACGCGGCGAAAGCCGTCTAAGGTTTCATCACGACACTCCCACTTCTCCCATTCCTCCAGCGCGACGACCTGGCGACGCCCGAAAGGGCGTCGCACCTTTCTCGACGCGGACTTCGGCAATCGAGGAGAACAAAAATGAAAACAACCGTAGATCTGATCGAGCTCGTCTCTGCCGTGGGCGATGCAGTCGTCGTCAGCGACGCCAGCGGCGCCATCACGTTGTGGAACAAGGCTGCGGAACGCCTGTTCGGCTACACCGAGGCCGAGGCCCTTGGCCAATCGCTCGACCTGATGATCCCGGAGCGCATGCGGCAGCGCCACTGGGAAGGTTATCAAAAAACCATGGAGACCGGCATCACGCGCTACGGCACCGAGGTGCTGCAGGTCCCCGCCATCGACAAGGCCGGTCGATCGTTCTCGATCGCCTTCACGGTGGCCCTGCTCTACACGCCCGACAACAAGGTTTCCGGCATCGCGGCCGTCATTCGCGATGACACACGCCGCTTCGAAAAGGACCGCGCCCAGCGCAAGAAAATCTCTGAGCTCGAATCCCTTGTCAGAGGAGTGCCAGCGTCCACCACGGCGAGCACGGCACCGGTGGCGTCGGCTGGCTGCCCCATGCACGCCGCAAAGTGACGGGGCATGCCCGTCTCTCGCACCCGCCAAAAACGATCTGAATTCTTCTGCCTGAGGTCGGCTCCCACATGTCGGAAACCGCGGCTACCCCTGAGATCGAGACGCCGGAACCCAAGCGCCTCGCGGCGCGGCTTGCGTGTTGGGCCAAGGCCCGCCCTTGGCGTGCAGCGGCCCTCGCAGGCGGCGGCGGCTTTCTGACCGTCGGCTTCCTCGCGGCGAGCAATTCCAACGGCGCGCTTCCCTTGCTCATCGCGCCCTTCGGCGCGAGTTGCGTTCTCGTCTTCGGTGCGCCGGCGAGCCCGCTCGCGCAACCGCGCCATGTCATCGGCGGCCACCTCTTGGCGGCCATTATCGGCCTGGCGGCAGCCTGGGCGCTCGGTTATGGCCCGCTCGGCACTGCCATCGGCGTCGGTGCCGCCATCGCCGCGATGATGCTGACCGACACGCTCCACCCGCCGGCCGGCGCCAATCCCATCATCGTTTCACTCATTCACGCGGATTGGTCGTTTCTCGCCACGCCCGTGCTCGCCGGCGCGACCGTGATCGTCGGCATGGGCATCGCCTACCACCGCGTCATCTCGAGCGCGAAGTATCCGCACTGGTAAATTACACGCGCCGGAGACGTCTCGGAGCAGTCCGGACCTAAGCGACCTCGGCACCCGAGGCGCGAGGCTGCTCGACCGTGAAGTGCTCGCTGAGCGCACGCAGCGTCAGCGGGGGCGAGAGCAGATAGCCCTGCAGATGATCGCAGCCCATCAACGTCAGGAGATCGCGCTGCTCGCGCGTCTCGACGCCTTCTGCCGTTACGGCCACTCCGACGGCTCCGGCCATCGTTATGATCGCCTGGATGATCGACAGCGAGCTCTGCGTTTCGCCGATGTGCTGAACGAACGACTTGTCGATCTTGATGCGATCGACATCGAGATTGAGCAGGTAGCTCAGCGACGAGTAGCCCGTGCCGAAATCGTCGAGCGCCACACGTACGCCGGCTTCTCTCAACACCTTGAGCCCCGCCTCAGACATGTGGCTGGTGTCAAGCAGCGTGCTCTCCGTGATCTCGATCTCGAGCCGTCTTGCCGGGAGATCTGTCTCCTCCAGGATCGCGAGCACACGCTGGGCAAAATCGGGCTGCCTGAATTGTATCGCCGAAACGTTGACCGAAAGCGTTCGGATGTCGCAGTCGCGCGCCGCCACGCAAGCCGTCCGCAGGACCCAGTCGCCCAAGCTGCTGATCAAGCCGCATTCCTCGGCCAGCGGAACGAAAGTGAGTGGCGGGACCGCACCCAGCGTCGGGTGATGCCAGCGTGCCAGCGCTTCCACGCCCGTTATCCTGCGGTCGGAAGCCGAATAAACCGGCTGATAAAGCACCTCGAGCCCGGAGCCCGTATCGAGCGCGGACCGCAGATCGCTTTCGAGGCGCTGGCGGTTGCTGAGACGCTGTCCAAGCTCCTCCGAGAAGAGCCGATAGCGATTGCGCCCGGTGTTCTTCGCATCGTAAAGCGCGATGTCAGCCTTGCGCGCGAGCTCGCTCCGGTCCGTGCCTTCCTCGGATGCGATGGCGATACCGATGCTGACACCGACGCAGCTCTGCACGCCCAAGAGCTCGAACGGCTTCGAGACCTGCTCCATGATCTCGTGGCAAAGCGCATCGACACTGCCCTGGCCAGGATGGAGCCGCCTGATGATGGCGAATTCGTCGCCGCCCATGCGGGCGATGTTGTCGTCCGGCTGAAGCGTGCTCCTGAGACGCACCGCCAGCTCCCGGATCAATTGGTCGCCCGCGGCGTGACCCAGCGTATCGTTTACCAGCTTGAAGCGATCCAGATCGAGGAAGATCAGCGCAACTTGCTCGTTGCGTCGTTTGACGCCGAGTAGCGCCTGCTCGAGGTGTCTGTTGAAGGCGGCCCTGTTCGGCAGTCCCGTCAGCTCGTCGTGGTAGGCGGTGTGCGTCAGCTGGCGATAAGTTTTGCGCAACGTGAACAGCAGGAAGAGTACGGCTGCGCCCACCGCTGCAATTCCCGCGGCCATGACGGGCAGCACTTTCGACAGAAGCGTCTTGCCCGGCAGATTGGGTGACCAGGCGAAATAGCCGAGTGTGCGGCCCGACTGGTCATTCACGGGATAGCTTTGCATACCCTCCTGCGGCTTGAACGTGAACTCGACGTTGGGAAGCAGATCGCTCTCCACGAGCTCCGGCAGGAAGCTCCGGTCGAGATAGCGCACGCTCACGATCAGGTATTCGCTGCCGCGCTCCTGACTAACGGCGTGCGAATGCGGCACGAGCGGCATGACGCTGATGATCGCCGGCCTCTGCTCGTGCAGGGCGAAGTCCGCCGCCCGCGGGATTCTGGCTTTGCCGGCCTCGTAATCGTCGAGGCCGCCCGCCGCAACGCTATCCCTCAACTGGCCGACCAGCGTTTCGATCGTGGGGCTGAGCAAGGCGCCGCTGGTCGGTGCCTGCTTACCGTCCGCCATGATGTAGAGCGCGCGATCCTTTGCATCGAGAATGTAGATGCGGTCGTGCTTGAAATACTCGTACATCCACACGCCGAGATTCACGTCGATCCACGCGGGATTGAACGTGTTCTTCACGTTGACGACCGAGTCGTCCCAAATGGCGACGCTCTCCTGGTCGTAGGGGACTTCCTTGAAGTTCCTTGTGAGGGAGAGCGCGACGATGCGCTCCTGCCTCTTGCCGGCAATGCCATCGATCAACCGCGCTGCGCCCAGAACCACGCCCGTAACCAGCACGGCGCAGGCCACAAAGGTCAGGATGCTCACGGCCGTCAGCCGGCGAAGCGTCTGATCATTGCGATGATCCCGCTCGGCGACATGCACTTCGGCAGGCTTATGTGATGCGCTCAAGGCTTTCACGGCACTTCCGGGGATCCCTATTTGCCCAACATGGCTCAGGATGCTTAAGGAAGCGGTGAAACTGCGGGTTAAAATTTTCTTAATCGCGATGATTTCCGGCAGGTCATGCCCTGCGGAGATTGCAGAATTTCGCGCGCTGCACGTTATTCGGTCCGCGCGAGTTCATGCGTTGCATCGCCCTGCCGGTTAACTCGCACCCCCGGCATCACATCGGATCGGCGACGACAGCGAGAGCACGACGCAGGACATCTTCCCGCGAGCCCGCTGCCGATATGCGCTTCCAATCGAGCCCCCCGAGATCCCATGCAAGCTGCCGCCTCACCACGTCGGCCGTCGCGTCCGAGGCATCGCCGCGCCTCTGCTCCACGCGCTCGATCATGACCTTCGCCGGCGCTTCGAGCCAAAGACCGTCGAAAGGCACGCCGCACGCCCGCGCCACGTCCTCCGCAGCTGCACGCTCGTCCGCGCGCGCAAACACGGCATCGACGACGACCGAATGCCCGGCACGCAACGCGCTCCTGGCCTTGTCGAGCACCGCCCGGTAGACCCGCACCGAGGCCTCCGGCGTATAGGTCTCAGCCGCGAGCCGGTCGGTCTCGCCGACGCCGAACAGCGACTTGCGCACCACGTCGGTCCGCACATGCAAAGCTCCGGGTGCCGCGCCGAGTTCCGGCGCCAGGCCTGCCGCGACGGTGGACTTGCCCGCGCCCGAAAGCCCGCCGACGGCGACAAGCCGCGGCGCAGCCGGCGCAACGTAGCTTGCTGCTTCACCCAGATATTTTGCCGCCTGCCGCCGCCCCGCGGTGTCCTTCCCGTTGCCCTGCGCCGAGCGCTGCGCCGAAACCATCGCTCTCACACCCGCCCGCAGCGCCAGAAAGACCGGCAGCCCCGCGAGCCCCGGAATGTCGAGCACCGACGACGACCGCGCCATGTAACGGTTGAGCACGCGGTTGGCCGCGATCCTCTGGCCGCAGTGATCGAGATCCATGAGCAGGAAGGCGAGATCATAGAGTGTGTCGATTGTCGCCAGCGTCTCGTCGAATTCGAGCGCATCGAACAAGAGCGGCCGCCCTTGCCAAAGAACGATATTGCCGAGATGCAGATCGCCATGGCAGCGCCGCACCGAGCCCGAGGCCGCCCGTTGATCGAGCATGGTCCGCGCCCGCTCTATCCCCTCTTCCGCTCCCGCCACGAAGGCCGCGAGATCAGGCGAGCTGGCAAAATCGGCGTGCTCGGAGAGCACATCTTCGAGCTCCGACACGATGGCCAGGAGCGCCGCTGGCGTATCCACCCCCGAAGCCGGCGCGGCCTGGTCATGAAACGCCAAGACCGCATCGGCCAGATCGCGGCAAAGATCGGGAGCAAGCGGCTCCTCAACCGCCAAAGTACTCAGTAGACCCTCTTGCGGAAAGCGGCGCATATGCACCACCCATTCGACCACGTCCCCCGCCCCGTCCCACGCGAGCTTTCCGTCAGCTTCGCGCGTAAGGCGAACGAGGCCGAGATAGATCTCGGGCGCCCCCGGCTTGTTGATCTCGATCTCCCGCGCGCAAACCCGCCGCCTGAGCTCGAGGGTCGAGAAGTCCATGTAGGAAAACTTCACCGCGCGCTTGATCTTGAACACCTCGTCTCCCGCCAGGAACACGAGCGCGCCGTGGGTTTCGATGCGCTCCACGGTTGCGGGATGGGAGGCATAGGAGGCGGGATTGGCGAGGAATGCTATCGCCTCGGATTGCTCGCCATTGGCAGACGCTCGGTTCACTTCGACGATCTTTCATTGTGGGGCCAGGGGCCTCAAGATGCCATCCGGGTCGAGCACCGGCACGGATCTGGATCAAATCCCTTGAGAGACGCGACGGGCTGCCGCACAACAACAACGAACATTACGATTCGCGATGGGAAGCAGCGTATGATGTCACGCCATCGTAACCGCAATCGCACAGAAGGTCTCAGCGCTTCAGTGCGGAAAATGCGTACACGCCGTCCCGGCCCTTGAAGACGGGGCCGGAAGCTGAGTCAGAACGAGGAGACGCGACATGACGGATCGAGGAACGCCGCCGCCACACTTCGACGGTCTCAGGCTGCCCTTGTCCTTGCGGCACTGGCGTTCGGCAGGTGCCCTGCTTGCACTCCTGGGTCTGGCGACCGCCGCATCGGCTCAGGAGGCCGGTCGCCCGGCGGCCCCGCCACCGAGTGTCGTCGTCGAAACGGTCAAGATGGCCGATATCACGGATCAGACCACTTACACTGGCCGCATTCAGGCCATCGACAAAGTTGCGATCCGTGCCCGCATCGACGGCTTCCTCGCCAGCCGCGGCTTCGACGAGGGCAGCGAGGTGAAGAAGGACCAGATTCTGTTCACGCTCGAAAAGGATTCCTATCAAGCGGCCCTCGAGCTCGCTGAGGCCAATCTTTCCAGCGCGCAAGCAGCCGAGCAGTTGGCCCAGGCCACCTATGACCGCACCAAGCCTCTCGCCGAGCGCGGCACGTCCACTCAGGCAGCTCTCGACGACGCAACGGCAAAGCTCTCACAGGCAAAAGCAGAGATCCAAGCTCGGCAAGCCAACGTCGTCACGGCAAAGCTCAATCTCAGCTACACCGAAATCCGCGCCCCCATGGACGGCCGCACCGGCAGAGCCACCTATTCCGTCGGCGAGTATGTGAGCCCGAGCAGCGACCCACTGGTGACTCTCGTGCGTCAGGATCCCATGTACGTCGCCTTTCCCGTCCCTCAGCGCGTCCTGATGGAAGTTAGGAACCAAGGGGTGACGCGAGAGAGTGTCGTCGTGAAGCTCAAGATGCCGGACGGCTCCACCTACGACCAGGACGGAACCATCAAGTTCGCCGAGGTGGTGGGCAACGCCGGCACCGATACGGTGACCGTGCGCGCCGAGATCGCCAATCCCAAGCGCATCCTCGTCGACCAGCAGCTCGTCGGCGTCGTCGTCATGTCGAAGGAGCCGGAGCGCAAACTCGTGGTTTCCCAGTCGGCCATCATGTTGAGCGCGCAAGGTGCATCCGTGCTTGCGGTGACGCCGGACAACAAGGTCGAGACACGGAAAGTCGTGGTCGGCGAGCAGCGCGGCGCCGACATCGTCATCACCAGTGGCCTAGCGGAGGGCGACCGCGTCATCGTCAATGGACAACAGAAAGTGCGCCCCGGCATCGTGGTCGAAGCGACCGAGATGAAGGACGACCTGACCTCGGCCAACAAATAGGGGCGGCGCCATGATTTTCGACGTCTTCATTCGCCGTCCGCGCCTGGCCATGGTTATTTCCATCGTCATCACGCTGGCGGGCATTATCGCCATGCGGGTCCTTCCGGTGGCGCAGTATCCCGAGATCGCCCCTCCCACGGTCAGCGTGACCGCCGCCTACTCCGGCGCCGACGCCAAGACCGTCGAGGAGAGCATCGCCCAGCCGCTCGAGAACGCCATCAACGGCGTCGACGGCATGCGCTACATGAAGTCCACGTCCGCAAACGACGGCTCTTACTCGTTGACGGTTTCGTTCCTGCTCGGCACCGATCCCGATATCGACACCGTCAACGTGCAGAACCGCGCCAATCTCGTGACCGCGAAGCTGCCCGAGGAAGTGCGCCGTACTGGTCTCACCATTGCCAAGGTCTCGACGGACCTTTTGCAGGTCTTCCTGTTCTACTCCCCCGACAAGAGCCGCGACGAGCTCTTCCTGTCCAACTTCGTCACCATCAACGTTTTGGATGAGCTGAAACGCGTGCCGGGCGTCGGCAACGCATCGATCTTCGGCGCACGCGACTACTCGATGCGCATCTGGATCGACCCGGAGAAGCTCGCCAACTTCAACCTGTCCGCCCAGGACGTCATCGCCGCTGTTCAATCCCAGAACCTGCAGGCCGCAGCCGGTCGCATCGGCGCAGCCCCATTGTCTGCCGACCAACGCCTGCAACTCACCATCACCACCAAGGGACGCCTCGTCAGCGCCGAAGAGTTCGGCAACATCATCGTCCGCGCCGCCGGCGACGGCGCTTTCGTGCGCGTCCGCGATGTCGGCCGGGTGGAGATCGAGGGAGAATCTTTCGACAGCACGTCGTCTTATAACGGCGAACCCGCGTCCCCCATCGGCATCTACCTGTCACCCGGCGCCAATGCCGTAAGCGTGGCAGAGGCCGTTTCGAAGCGCCTCGAAGAGCTCAAGCCCCGTTTCCCGACCGGCGTCTCATTCGCCTACGTTTACAACACGGCCGATTTCGTCTCGGCCATGATCGAGAAGGTCATCCATACGCTGGTCGAGGCGTTCGCCCTGGTCGCCATCGTCGTCTTCGTATTCCTTGGCCGCTTCCGCCCGACGCTCATTCCGCTCATAGCCGTCCCCGTCGCCATCATTGGCGCCCTCGCCGTGCTGCTGGCGTTGGGTTACTCGGCCAACACCATCTCGCTATTGGCGCTTGTGCTTGCCATCGGCATCGTCGTCGACGACGCCATCATCGTGGTCGAGAACGTCGAGCGCGTTATGCACGAGGAGCCGCACCTGACGCCGGCCGAGGCAACGCGCAAGGCCATGTCGGAGATCGCAGGCCCCGTCATCGCCATCACGCTCGTCCTGTTGTCGGTGTTCGTGCCCGTGGCCTTCCTGCCGGGCTCCTCAGGCGTGCTGTTCCGCCAGTTCGCCGTAACCATTTCAGCCGCCATGGTCATCTCGGCCATCAATGCCCTGACGCTATCGCCGGCGCTGTGCTCGGTGCTGCTGAAGCCCGGCCATCCGGTCGGCATCATGCAGCGCGTAACCAAGGCCATCGATTCCGTGGCCGACGGCTACGCCTCCATCGTGCGCCGGCTCGTCGCCGTCGCCAGTCTGAGCATCGTTGCCCTCGCTATCGTGGCAGCCGGGATCTTCTTCGTTTTCAAGCATACGCCTTCGGGCTTCCTGCCCGACGAGGACAAGGGCTTCCTGATCACGGTGCTCAACCTGCCCGCCGGTGCCTCGCTGAACCGCACTGAGGATGCAGCACGCAAGGCGGAAGCGATCATCCGCAAGGATCCCGCCGTCGAGTCCGTCACCAGCATTCTCGGTCTCGACTTCCTCGGCGGTGGCTCAGCCTCCAACGGCGGCGTCATCTTCGTGCGCCTGAAGCCCTACGACGAACGCACGACCGCCGACATGCACTCCGTGGCGACGGCGCGCCGGCTGACGGGCAGTCTCATGGGCATCCCCGACGCCGCTATGTTCGCCCTCAATCCACCCTCCATCTCCGGCTTGGGTCAGGTCGGCGGCTTCGAGTACATCCTCGAGGCGCTTCAGGGCCAGGCGCCAGCCGAAATGGCCGCCGTCATGCGCGGCCTCACGGTCGCGGCGAACCAGGACCCCGCGCTGTCAGGCGTGTTCTCGTCCTTCGAAGCCGAGACCCCGCAAATCCGCCTCGACATCGATCGCGACAAGACGCGGACGCTGAACATCTCGCTCGCCGACGTGTTCGCGGCCCTGCAGGCCACGCTCGGTGGCTACTATGTCAACGACTTCAACTTGTATGGCCGCACCTGGACCGTGCAGATGCTGGCGGAGGACAAATACCGCAGCTCCATCCGCGATATTTCAGCCATCTACATCAAGAACAGCGCTGGAGAAATGACACCGCTGTCGAGCATCGCCGACGTTCACCTCGAGGTCGGCCCGCGCATGCTGACGCGCTACAACAACTACCGCGCCATCTCCATCAACGGCGGGCCGGGACCGGGTCGCGGACCGGGTGAAGCCATCGCTGCGATGGAAGAGGTCTCCGCCAAGACCCTCCCCGCAGGCTATGCCTACGAATGGACGGGACAGGCACTGGAGCAGATCGAGTCTGCCGGCCAGACAACAATCGTGATCGGTCTCGCTCTCGTCTTCGCCTATCTGTTTCTTGTCGGTCTCTACGAAAGCTGGACCATCCCGATCCCGGTTCTGCTGTCCGTGTCGGTCTCGGTCCTGGCCGCGGTTGGAACTCTGTGGGCGCTCGGGCTCAACCTGACGCTCTACGCCCAAATCGGCCTCGTCGTCCTCATCGCCCTCGCCGCCAAGAACGCCATCCTCATCGTGGCCTTCTCGATCGAGCGGCGCGCGGCCGGCGATACGCTGCTTCAGTCCGCGGTCGACGGCGCTCGTCTGCGCTTCCGTCCCGTCATGATGACGAGCTTCGCCTTCATCATGGGCCTGATCCCGCTCGTCATCGCCGAAGGGCCCGGGGCCGACAGCATGTTCGCGGTCGGCCTGCCCGTGCTCGCGGGTATGATCGGCGCGTCCGTCCTCGGCATCTTCATCATCCCGATGCTGTACGTAGTGTTCCAGCGACTCGTCGAGGGGCGCCAGAAGGAGCCCGACAAAGGATCTGAGAACCCCGCGGCCACGGCAGAAACCCACTAGGGCGCCCAATTCGAGCGAAATCGGTCTGAATCGGGTTGGATTCGGCGTGAGCGGGAGCCCGGGAACGTTGCCGTGCGAAGGTGGCCTCGGCCACCTTCTTACGGAGACGTCGCCGCGAAATAGGGGTGGCGGACCTTATCCCCGGGCTTGATCCCGAGTTTGTCGGCCGTTCCGGCAGCGATCTCGAGCACGGCCGCCACGGGCCCATCCGATGAGATCACGCGCTCCGACATCGGCTCCGTCCGCTTCTCGACGCGGTGCACGGTTCCGTCCGCCCGGATGAACACCATGTCGAGCGGGATGTACGTATTCCGCATCCACATCGTCACTTCGCGCGGCACTTCATGCGGAAAAAGCATGCCCTTGGTCTCGGGCAGCGAGGTGCGGAACATGAGGCCGAGCGCCTGCTTTTCCGGCGTCGCAGCGATCTCGACGTCGAACACATGCACGCCGCTGGCCGTCACCAGCTCCAAGCGACTCTCTCCGGCAGCTGCCTGGCTCGGCACCGGTCGCGCCTCCGTACGCCGATCGATGGCGACATAGGCGACCGCGGCCGAAGCCGTAACAAAAAGGGCCACCAGTATGGCAGCCCTTCTCGAGAATCCTAGTATGCGCATCGGCCTCACATCGCGTTGCGGAGGCTGATCAGTGCGGAGACGTGATCCCCGCCGTTGAGCCATCCGGCTTCAGCTCGGCTGCCATGCAGCCCTTCGAGCCCATGCCCCAGCGGACCTGCACGATCTGTCCGGGACGAAGCTCAGTAAAGCCGAACCTGCGCAATGTTTCCATATGCACGAAGATGTCGGGCGTGCCCTCGCCCTGCGTCAAAAAGCCGAAACCGCGCACCCTGTTGAACCATTTGACGAAAACGCGAATCCAGTCGCTCTCTGGCGTGACCTGGACATGCGTCCGCTGCGGCAGCAGCGACGGATGGATGGCCGTCGATTCGTCCATGGAGAGGATACGGAAGGCCTGCATGCCTTTCGGCCGCTGCAGAACCTGACAATGCACCCGAGCACCCTCGTATGCGGTCTGATAGCCGCCAGCTCGGAGACAAGTCACGTGCAGAAGAACGTCGGTCAGTCCGTTGTCGGGAACGATGAACCCATATCCTTTTGCAACATCGAACCACTTTATGGTTCCAGCGATCTCGAATACCTCGAGACCGGCCTCTTCCAGGCGTTCCGCTTCGCCTTGAGACAACGCACCGCCGCCCGGAAACTCCGGAGGTAGCTTGGAATCCCCCATAATTTTTTACCCCGCCGTTACTTGGCCTACGTTAACTTTTTGCGCCTCGCCGGGTCCCTTCAGCCTTTGCCCTCAACATCGGCAGAAAGCCCCCTGCGTGACAGCGCGGAGAATACCATCGGAAAGCGCCTCGCCTAGCCCCCCTTAACCCTGATGAATGCTTTGCAACACCGTGCAAACCATATGTCCACATGAGACGGGTTGAGTAACAGCCTGATCCCATTAACCCTTTTTTAGCACCCCAATCTTGGCGAAAATTTCTCGCTTGATTTTGCCGAACCGCGTTCTGGTTGCACTGCGGTGGTCGAATATTGGTCGAAACGCCGAATCAGGCCCCCGGGGTGATTCGCTCAGAGCCCCCCTCCAACTGCCCCATTTCCCAAGCACGAGCACGACTTTGAGAGGGGGTTCGCCCCGGCAAAGTGAGCCAATGCCAGCTCCGCACGAAGCGGCGCTGTCCAAAAGTTATTAGATCCGATTTGTTTTCAATGAGTTAGCCTGAGACGTTCCGCATGTACGCGGAACGTTCTGTGATCGCATTGCGTCAAACCCAAGGCTGAGCCATCCTGGGGCGCACACCCGTGATGTAATTCCGCAACGTCATCTTCCTGACGGTCGCAAGCGCAGTGCGGGATCACTCCGTGCTGGCCTGCAATATGCTCTTCCTCCGCTGCAAGCCGCCTCCAAACCCGTCTTGGCCCGGCAAACCATTCCTGCCTCCCCTCGGATGGTACAAATTTTCTGCATTTGCCCCGCCGCAGAACGTGATCCTATTCTTATTTGCTAGCGCCCCTTTATATTAGAACATTATTCCAATACATTGGCTTTCATACGGAGGATTTCCGATGACCGAGAGCCATGCCCCGGTGCGCGGCGAGCCAGAGCCCCGCGGACCGGCATCCGGCGCATCAGCGTTTTCACCTGAGGCGCCCCTGAGCGGGCCGCAGAGAGCGGCCGCGCTTGACCAAAAGCTGCGTAGTCTCACGACGCTCAAGGACAGGTTGCGCGTTATCGCCGCCGAAGTCCCGGGCCGCGTCACCTTCTCGTCCAGCCTCGGCATCGAGGACCAGGCCGTCCTGCACGGGATCGCCAAAACCGGCGTACCTATAGACGTCTTCACGCTCGATACCGGCCGCCACTTCCCCGAGACGCTCGATACGCTGGAAGAGAGCCAGCAGAAGTACGGCCTCAATATCCGCGTCATGTTCCCCGAGGCCCGCGACGTCGAGGAACTCGTGTCCCGCGACGGCATCATGGGCTTCCGCCACTCCATCGAGGCCCGCAAGGCCTGCTGCCACGTACGCAAGGTCCTTCCCCTGAACAGGGCCCTCGCGGGCGCTGCCGGCTGGGTCACGGGCCTCCGCCGCGAGCAGTCCTCCGAGCGCGCCGAGGTTCCCTTCGCCGCCTGGGACGCCGAGCACAACCTGATCAAGATCAACCCGATCGCCGATTGGTCGCTCGAGCATCTCGAAGGCTATATCGAAACGAACGCCGTCCCCATCAATGCGCTGCACGCTAAGGGCTTCCCGTCCATCGGCTGCCAACCCTGCACGCGCGCCATCAAGCCCGGCGAGGACATCCGCGCCGGCCGCTGGTGGTGGGAGAACGAGGACGGCAAGGAATGCGGGCTGCACAACCGCCCGAGCAACAGGGGCGCTGCGGCATGACCCAGGAAATCTCGCATCTCGACCTTCTTGAGGCCGAGAGCATTCACATCTTCCGCGAGGCGGCGGCCCAGTTCAGGAAGCCCGTGCTGATGTACTCCATCGGCAAGGATTCCACTGTCCTCTTACATCTCGCCCGCAAGGCCTTCTGGCCGGCCCGCGTGCCATTCCCGCTTCTGCACATCGACACGACGTGGAAGTTCCGCGACATGATCGCGTTCCGCGACAAGACTGTTCGCGACTTCGATCTCGACCTCATCGTGCACACCAACGAGGACGGCATCGCCAAGGGCATCAACCCCATCGACTACGCCCCATCGGTCTATACGGACGTCATGAAGACGGTGCCGCTGAAGCAGGCGCTCGACAAGTACGGCTTCGATGCTGCCTTTGGCGGCGCTCGCCGCGACGAAGAAGCGAGCCGCGCCAAGGAGCGTGTGTTTTCCTTCCGCGCCGAAGGACATCGCTGGGATCCGCGCCGCCAGCGCCCCGAGTTGTGGCGCCTGTTGAACGGCCGCCTCGGCGCCGGCGAGACGGTGCGCGTATTCCCGCTCTCCAATTGGACCGAGCGCGACATCTGGCGCTACATCCTGCGCGAGAAGCTCGATGTCGTGCCGCTCTACTTCGCTGCTGAGCGTCCCACCGTGGAGCGCAACGGACAGTTGCTCGTGGTCGATGACAATCGGCTGCCCATCCGTGACGACGAAAAGGTCAAGTCCCGGCGCGTGCGCTTCCGCACGCTCGGTTGCTATCCGTTGACCGCCGCCGTCGAATCCGACGCCGCCGACATCGAGAGCGTCGTTGCCGAGACCCTCGGCGCGCGCACGTCCGAACGCCAAGGCCGCCTCATTGACCACGATCAGGTCGGCGCCATGGAAAAGAAAAAGCAGGAAGGGTACTTCTAATGAGTGCGCAGCAGGCACAGGCCCTCAAAGTCGCGTCCGTGACGCAGTTGAATGCAGACACACTGAACCCTGAGACGAAAACCGTGCCGCGACCTGCAGCGAAGAAGCCCCTCCCGTCGAAACTCTCGGCCGCACCCGGCGTTGCTGCCGTAGATGCTATCGCGCCCGAGCTGTCGGGCATGCTGCGCGTGTTGACGTGCGGCTCGGTGGACGACGGAAAGTCCACACTCATCGGACGCCTGCTGTGGGACGCGACCGATCTCTTTGACGATCAGCGCGCCACGCTCGAGCGCGGCAAGCGCGTCGACGGCGGCAACCCCGACTTCAGCTTGCTCATGGACGGCCTCGTAGCCGAGCGCGAGCAAGGCATCACGATCGACATCGCCTGGCGCTACTTCGATACTGCACATCGCCGCTTTGTGGTCATCGACAGCCCAGGCCACGAGCAGTACACGCGCAACATGGCCTCCGGCGCTTCGCATGCCGACGTTGCCATCATGCTCATCGACGCGCGCCACGGCATCAAGAAGCAGACCCGCCGTCACGCCGCCATTCTCGATCTCGTCGGCGTTAAGCGCGTCATTCTCGCCGTCAATAAGATGGATCTCGCAGGCTGGTCCGAAGAGACCTTCAAGCAGATCGAGGCCGACTTCCGCGCCCTCTCCATGAACTTCGGGTTCTGGGAGGCCGTGACCATTCCCGTGGCCGCAGTCTCTGGCGACAACGTCGCGAGCCGCTCCGCGCACATGCCCTGGTACAAGGGCCCGAGCCTCCTTGAGCATCTGGAAGAGTTGCCGAGCCGCGGCACAGAGGCAGCTGGTCCCTTCCGCTTTCCCGTGCAGACAGTGCTGCGCGACACCCGCAACGACTTCCGCGGCCTCGCTGGCACCGTCAGTGCCGGCAGCGTCCGCGTCGGTGAAACGGTCGTTGATGCTCTGTCGCGTAGAAGCGCGCGCATCCAGCGTATCGCCACCATGGATGGCGATCAGGACGAAGCCTTCCAGGGTCAGGCTGTCGTCATTCAGCTCGACACCGACATCGACGTCGCCCGCGGCGCCGTACTGTCCCGGGCCGATACCAAGCCCGTCGTGGCACGCAGCCTCGAAACGCGCCTCGTCTGGCTCAATGAGACTGCATACGATCCGCGCGGCTCATACCTGCTGCGCACATCGACCGACCTTACGCCAGTGTCGAGCCTCGAAATCCGGGCGCTCCTCGATCTCGCAACATTGGAAACGCATCCCTCTTCGGTCTGCGCCGTGAACGACATCGCCATCGCGCATGTTGCTCTCGCACGCGGAGCCGCCGTCGATACGTTCACCGAGGCACCCGAGACCGGCAGCTTCATGCTGGTCGACGCCATAACCGGCGCTTCCATCGCTGCCGGCGTCGTGACAGGCGTGAGCGCTGAAGCGGCCGAAGCCAACGCGGACACATTCGTCCTGACGCGGGCCATGCTGGAACGCGGGCTTTCTGCCGACATCAAGGACCAGCCTCAGTTCGAGGCCGAGTTCCGCCGCCGCGCCAACGAGGTCGCCCTTATTCTCCGGGCGGCCGGCGTCAGCGTCGAGATCGAAAGCCCGCCGGACTATTCGATCTGATCTGTAACGGCGTAGGCCGCAGCCGATGCGGCCTCGCCAGCAGGGTTAAGGGCTTGAGAAACGCGCTCTCTTGCTCCATGGATAGGCCAACATAACAGCGGCCTCTCCGCCATCCTGCCTGTGAGCCTCAATCATCTCTATGCTTGACCCCACCATCCTGGACGCCTGGACGCTCATTGTTGCGGGCGGCTTCGTCGTAGGCTTTCTCGTCGGCATGACCGGCGTTGGCGCCGGCTCGCTGATGACACCGTTCCTCATCACGCAGATCGGCGTTCAACCGGCGATTGCCGTCGGCACTGATCTGCTGTTCGCCTCCATTACGAAGGCGTCAGCCGCTGCACCCCACCACACGTTCGGCAATGTGAACTGGCGCATCGTGCGCTGGCTTGCCGTCGGCAGCGTGCCAGGGTCAATCGGCATGCTCGTGCTGCTCAAGTGGCTCGATCCAGACGTCACCGCCATGGCACACGTCATCAAGCTCGCGCTGGTCGTGGCACTGGTTGCAAGCTCGCTCGCGATCCTGGTCTACCCGATCGTCACGCGCGGCAAGTGGATCAAGGATGCGGCCTCTGAAAACGTAAGTCCGCGCATCGTCACCACCGTCCTGTTGGGCCTTACGCTGGGATCGATCGTCACGCTCACCTCCGTCGGTGCCGGCGCCATCGGCGTCGTCGTGCTGACGTTGCTTTATCCGGCGCTGCTGACGCGCCAGCTCGTCGGCACCGACATCGTGCACGCGGTGCCATTGACGCTCGTCTCTGGCCTCGGCCACACAAGCATGGGCAACACCAACTTCATGCTGCTGGGTATGTTGCTCGTCGGCTCATTGCCGGGCATCGCACTGGGGTCGCGCCTCACCGGCCGTCTGCCGGACTGGTTCCTGCGCTTCGCGCTGGCGGCCATCCTGGTCTTCGCCGCTTCGCAGCTGTACGCGAAGGCTTAACTGCCGCCTTGACCTATAAAGAGAGTAGCGCTGGTCAGGAGACCAGCGCCAAATCCTCGTGGAAAGTGTTGCCGGCCGTCGTCGGCTTGATGGCGCCGATGCGGATGACAAAATCGCCGAACCGCTCGCCCTCCTCGCGCTCCTTCGCATAGCGCTGCAGCAACGGATCGAGCAGCGCGATGATGCGCTCTTTGCCGACATCCTGCGCGTAGAGCTTGTTGAGCCGCGTGCCGTCGAACGCCGCGCCCAAGTACAGGTTGTAAAGACCCGGAGCTCGTCCAACGAGACCGATCTCGGCCATGTACGGACGACCGCAACCGTTAGGGCAGCCCGTCATGCGAATGACGATGTCGTCGTTCCTGAGCCCAGCCTTGTCGAGCGAGTCCTCGAGCGCAGTGATCAGCTCCGGCAGGAAGCGTTCGCTTTCGGCCAGCGCAAGTCCGCACGTCGGCAGCGCCACGCAGGAGATCGAGTTGCGGCGCATGCCCGACGAGGTGGCGATGGCGATCCCGTGCGATTTCAGGATCGACTCGATCTTCGTCTTTTGCTTCGCGCCGACATTGCAGATGATGATGTTCTGGTTGCCGGTGACGGCGAAGGTCACGCCACCCGCTTTCGCGATCTCGCGGATTGCCGTGCGCAGCCTCTTCTCCGCCACATCCTTGATGCGGCCGTTCTCGATGAAGAGACCGAGGTGCCACTTCTTGTCCGGTCCCTGCTGCCAGCCGATGGGATCGCCCATGGAGGTGAACTTGAAGGGTTTCGCCTCTTCGAGCTTGTAGCCGAGACGGTTCTCGACCTCTTCGCGGAACTTGGCGAGGCCGAAGCGCTCGATGGTGTATTTCAGGCGCGCATTCTTGCGCAGCTCGCGGTTGCCCCAGTCGCGCTGCACCAGCATCACCTTCTCGGCGACATCGATGGCCTGCTCGGGCGTGCAGAAGCCCATTACGTCCGCCGTACGCGGGAACGTGTCGGTCTCGCCATGCGTCATGCCCATGCCGCCACCGACCGAAACGTTCCAGCCGACCAGCTCGCCCTTGGCGCCGGTAATGGCGATGAAGCCTAGGTCGTGTGCGAACACGTCACCGTCGTTCGTCGGCGGAACCGCGATGACGATCTTGAACTTGCGCGGCAGATAATGGACGCCGTAGAGCGGCTCCGTATCGACGACAGCCGGACGCGACATATCCGCGACCTTCTCGCCCTCGAGCCAGATCTCATGATAGGCGGTCGTCTTCGGCAAGAGATGGTCGCTCACCTTGCGCGCGAATTCGCCCGCGGCCGCATGCACCGGCGAGAAGAACGGGTTGGCGGCGCACATGACGTTGCGGTTGACGTCGCCACACGCCGCGATGGTGTCGAGGCAGGCGTCATTGATCGCCTGCATCGTCCGCCGCAGGTTCGACTTGATCACGCCGTGATACTGGAACGTGGCGCGCGTCGTGAGACGCAGCGAGCCATTGGCATAGGTCGTCGCGATATCGTCGAGCCGCAGCCACTGGTCGGGCGAGACCAGCCCACCCGGGAGCCGCAGGCGGATCATGAACGAGAACGCCTTCTCGAGCTTCTTCTTCGCACGCTCGCCGCGCACGTCACGGTCGTCCTGCATGTAGGAGCCGTGGAACTTGATCAGCTGCGTGTCGTCCTCGGCGATGGCGCCGGTTTCGACGTGCGACAGCCCGTCGGCGATGGTGCCGCGCAGGTAGTGGCTTTCTTCTTTGAGAAACTCGTTCTTGGAGCGCTTGTCGGTCATTGGAGTCTCGTTGCTCGGCACTAGGCACTCGCCAACCCGGTGATCGTCACCCGCGATTGCCGCTTGCCCGATGCCGACTGCCTAATATACGTCCCGTTGATAGCGGCCCGCCTTGGCGAGCTCCTTGAGCTTGGCTCGGCCGTGCTCTTCGTCGGCCTTGTCTCCGCCGAGGATCTTCACCAGCGTGGCGTCGACATCCTTCGCCATGCCTTTCTCGTCACCGCACACATAGATGTGCGCGCCTTCCTCGAGCCAGCTCAGAACTTCTGCCCGCCGCTCCCAGAGCCGCGACTGCACGTAGATCTTCTCCGGCTGATCGCGCGAGAAGGCCACGTCGATACGCGACAGGGCTCCCGAAGCCAGATGATCCTGCCATTCGAGTTGATAGAGAAAATCGAACGAGAAGTTGCGCTCGCCGAAGAACAGCCAGCTCTTCCCCGTCGCATTCGTCTCGGCCCGCTCCTCGATGAAGCCGCGATAAGGCGCGACGCCGGTGCCAGCGCCGATCATGATGATCGGCCGGCTCGCGTCAGCCGGAAGACCGAAGTGACGATTGGGCTTCACATAGAGCTTGACCTTGTCGCCCACGCGCCGCCGGTCCGCGAGGAACGTGGAGGTCACACCCTTGCGCGGCTTGCCGTGAGACGACCACCGCACGGCGCCAACCAGGAGGTGCGCCTCGCCTTCGTGCGCCTTGAGGCTTGAAGCGACGGAATAGAGCCGGCCCGGCAGGGGGCGAAGCAGCTTCGTCAATTGTTCGGCGTTGAGCTTCTCGCGATAGGACTCGAACAGGTCAACGAGTTGCCGATCGGCGGTGAATTTCGCGAAGGCGCCATCGGCGGTCAGCAGCTCGGCCACATCCTTGCGACCGGTGAGCTTTGCGTAGCCGTCGACGAGCGGACGCGACAGAGTCGTGATGTCGAAGCTCGCGGTGAGCTTCTTCGCCAGCGCCGCATCTCCCTCGAGTCCGACAGCGGCAAGCACTTGCTGCGCCAGCTCGGGGTCGTTCTCGGGCACGAGACCGATCGCATCGCCCGGCTTGTAGACGAAGCCCGGCGCCTCGACAGCGAACTCGGCGTGCCACGTCTCGCGCGTCGAGCCTGTTCCGTTGAGATTGATGAGCGCGGCGATCTCGGCTTCGGCCGGGTTCTCGGCCGTGAACACCGGCTCGTCCGAGATGTCATCGCTCGAAATCGGCCCCTTGAAGTCGACGTGTACGACGGTCGCGGTGGCCGACGCATCGGCCGGCGCGATCACTTCCAGCGTCTTGTCGGTCCAAGACGCGGCCTGCTTGGCGAAATCGAGATCGAGGTCCTGGCGATCGGCAACGCGCGTGCCGCCGAGAGCCTCGAGGCGCGCATCGATCTGCTTACCCGTCTGGCAGAAGTTGACGTAGGCGGTATCGCCGAGCGCGAGCACTGCGAAACGGACTCCGTCGAAGCGCGGCGCATCGTCAGCCATCAGCGCTTTGTGGAAGTCGACTGCACGCTGCGGCGGGTCACCCTCGCCCCAGGTCGAAATGTAAACGACGAGGTTCTTTGACTTTGCGACCGTCGCAAGGTCCGCATCCGCCATGTCGACGACGCGGGCATCGAAATTCTGCTTCGCGGCGAGCTTCTTGGCCTTCAAGGCCAAGGTCTCGGTATTCCCGGACTCGCTGCCATAAAGAATAGTGAGTGGAACGCGCGGACGCGGTGCCGGAGCAGCCTGAGCCGCAGCCTGGGGCACGCCGCCGCCCTGCGCAACATCGAGCCCCGCCAAAAAGCCCGACAGCCAAGCTCGTTGCAGCGGCGTCGACCGCTGCACGAGCTGATTCAGGACATCGATGTCTTCTGCCGCGAACGGTGCAGTCTTGGGCAGAAACGGAACTGAGACCACTCGTCCCTCCGTGATTGAACCTCGTGCCGCCTGCCTCGAATTTCGAGGTTACGGATTAATGCCGGCTAGCCAGCGTCGCGCGATGCATGTCCCACCTGTGGCGCCCGCGCAATTGGCTAAAACGCGCCACTCAAGACTGATAGCAGCAAATGAATAACAGCAACTCAGCCGGCCGATGTTTTCTCGGCGCTGATACAGCCCCACCACTCTATAAAGGAAAAAGGTAATATTTTCTACCAAGAAGGGCCTAGCGGCACCGAATAGCAATCAAGTTTCCTCGGAAGGCGCATAACGAGTACGCCATGCCCACACAGACCAACGTGTGAATAGGCCTTTCGCCTTCCCGCCACACCCTCGATCGCAAACCTCGCGCACCACAACCAGCCTTTGCATGACGAGGGCGCGGGACACCCCATTTCACTGCTGCATTGCACAGCGTTCCCCAACGCGATATGCAGCCAGCTGATCATCCGATAAGAATAGCTTCAAGCCCCGCAAATATCGGCTTATTTCGCCCCTGCATCACACGAACTCGTGACCGAGTGTTTACTTTCCTGGTGCGACCGAATGTGGTCTCTAGCGTTCATGGCGATCGGGCTTGACAAGCGAGACCCGATCCGCAGACTGGGGAAGCAAGAAAAAAGACTGGCTTCCTCAGTGGGGGACCCTCGGCGGGGTGCTCCTTTAGGTAAAGCAGCTTGCCGAAAATAGGAGGAATATCATGAAGACCTGGACGAAACCCGCAGTTCGCGAGCAGGAAGTTGGCCTCGAGGTCACGAGCTACCTGCCGGCCGAGATCGACCTGATCTAAGGTTGATCCGCTCGCAGCTGATGTGAGCAGTTCTGGCGCGGCGGTCGAGAACCTCGACCGCCGTCGTCATTTGGGGGCCCCTTCGGCGGGACGGCCCCTTCTAGAGAATATGAAAAATGATCATCAGGATCCTGGGGGCGGCTGCTGGCGGCGGCTTTCCTCAGTGGAACTGTAATGGCCGCAATAGCGCGAGTGTGAGAGCCGGAAAGCCTGGCTTTACGGCTCGAACCCAGTCCTCTCTCGCGGTCTCGGCCGACGGGAAGCAGTGGGTGTTGCTCAATGCGTCACCGGACCTTCGCCAACAAATCGCTGATGCGCCGGCACTTTGGCCGGACGCGAACGGCCCCCTGCGCAATTCACCGATCAAGTCGGTCGTCGTCACCAACGCCGACGTCGACCACATCATCGGTCTGATAAACCTCAGGGAAGCCCAGCCTTTTTCCATTTATGCCTCGTCGCGCGTCATGGAGACGATCAAGTCGAACTCCGTGTTCAATGTGCTGAACGAAGCCATCGTCCCGCGCCACGAGCTGCCCCTGGACCGCACGACCAAGATCGAGGGCGCAGGCGAGGATCTAGGCCTGACGATAAAGGCCTTCGCCGTGCCCGGTAAGATCGCCCTCTTCCTCGAGGACGCGTCCGACAAGAAAGGTTTCGGCAGCCGCGACGGAGACACGATCGGCCTCGAAGTGACGGAAACGGCGACTGGCAAGTCGTTTTTCTACATTCCCGGCTGCGCCGAGGTCGATCCACCCCTCGCCGATACCATTCGCGGAGCAGCGCTCATCTTTTTTGACGGAACGCTGTTCACGGATGACGAGATGATTGCCCAGGGCCTCCTGAACAAGACGGGCCAGCGCATGGGACACATCAGCATGGGCGGCGAAGCCGGCTCGATCGCGGCGTTCAAGCCGCTGGCCGTCAAGCGCAAGGTCTACGTCCACATCAACAATTCGAACCCGGCACTCGACGAAAACTCCACCGAGCGGAAGGAAGCGGAAGCCGCCGGTTGGGAGATCGGCTACGATGGAATGGAGTTACACCTATGAGCGAGCGGCGCATGGGCACGACGGCCACCACTGAGTTGTGGAGCCCCGATGAGTTTGAAGCGGCCATTCAGGCCGTTGGCGCGGAGCGTTATCACGACAAACACCCCTTCCATAAGCTTCTGCACGGCGGAAAGCTGAACAAGGGCCAGGTGGCGGCGTGGGCACTCAATCGCTACTGCTACCAGTCCGCCGTCCCGCGGAAGGATGCAGCGTTTGTCAGTCGGGTATTTGACAGGCAGTTGCGCCGTGACTGGATCCATCGCGTCCTGGAGCACGATGGTTCGGCCGATGATCCCGGCGGTATCGAGCGCTGGCTTGTTTTGACCGACGGTCTCGGCCTCGACCGCGACTATGTGCAGAGCATGAAGGGCGCATTGCCGGCTACGCGCTTCGCCGTCGAAGCCTACGTGCGCTTCGTCCAGGAGCAGCCGCTGACCGTCGCCGTTGCCTCCTCACTGACCGAGCTGTTCGCGCCCAAGATTCATAAAGAGCGCATCGCCGGAATGCTCGAGAACTATGACTTCATCGACGACAAGGTCATGGCCTACTTCAAGAAGCGCCTCGTGCAAGCGCCCTTCGATGCCGACTACGCGCTGAACTACATCAAGACGCACGCCAAGACGCGCGAGGAGCAGGAAGCCTGCGTCGACGCAGTTCGCTTCAAGTGCAACGTTCTGTGGGCGCAGCTCGATGCATTGCACCATGCCTACGTGACGCCTGCGTGGGTGCCGCCGGGCGCCTTTAAGTTGGAGCAGCTCAATGTCTGATGTGAAGCAAACTCCGACGCGTCTCATCATCGGCGAGGACACGCGCGTCGTGATGCCGAGGCACGTGAAAATGCGTCACGACGCCGGCCGGGACAAATGGATCATCCTCGCGCCCGAACGCGTGTTCAACCCCGATGAAACGGCCGTTGCCGTGTTGAAGCTTTGCGACGGACAACGTTCCGTGAAGGACATCGCGGAGACCTTGTCCGCCGAGTACCAGGCCCCAATTGAAGTCATAACAAATGACATCGTGGCAATGCTGCAAGACCTTTCCGACAAAGGCGTAGTGGTCAGAGCCTAGAGAGGAAGCCCGACCTATGAACGAGACGGTCCCTACTCATATCACTGAGACGGTGATGCCGGACGTTGCCCGCGGTCCTGGCCCCGCCGAGTGCGATGCCAAGCAGACGGAGCCGGCACTCTGTGCACGTGCGCCTATCGGCATGCTTTGCGAGCTCACGCATCGCTGCCCGCTGCAGTGCCCTTACTGTTCCAATCCGACCGAGCTCGAGCGCGTCAATACCGAGCTGACTACTGCGGAATGGCAGGACGTCATGCGCCAGGCCGCAGAGCTTGGCGTACTTCAGATCCACTTGTCAGGCGGCGAGCCGACTGCACGAAAGGATCTCGAGGACATCGTCAAGGTTGCCGCTGAAGTCGGCCTCTATACCAACCTCATCACCGCGGGCGTCACGCTCAGCCGCGATCGTCTTGCGAAGCTCGCCGAGCTTGGCCTGGACCACGTTCAGCTCTCCATTCAAGACATCGATCCCGAGAACGCCGATCGTATCGCGTCCTATAAGGGCGGCATGGCGAAGAAGATCGAAGTCGCAAAGTGGGTGAAGGAGCTCGGACTCCCGCTCACGATCAACGCGCCGATCCACCGCCAGAACATCAAGAGCGTCCCGCGCATGATCGACTTCGCGGTCGAGATGGGTGCCGGCCGCATCGAGATCGCACACGTTCAGTACTACGCCTGGGCGTTGCTGAACCGCTCGGCGCTGATGCCGACGCGCGAAGCGTTCATGACTGCTGCACATCAGGTCGACGAGGCGCGCGAGCGTTACAAGGGCGTCATCGTCATCGACGCCATCGTGCCCGACTACTACGCCAAATTCCCGAAGCCCTGCATGGGCGGCTGGGCGCGCGGCATCGTTAACGTCACGCCGTCAGGCCGAGTGCTGCCTTGCCATGCTGCCGAAAGCATCAAGCACCTCGAGTTCGACAACATCAAAGAAAAACGCCTGGCCGATATCTGGCTTCAGGGGTCGGCTTTCCAAAAGTACCGCGGCACGGAATGGATGAAGGAGCCATGCCGCTCCTGCCCGCGCAAAGAAATCGACTTTGGCGGCTGCCGTTGCCAGGCGTTCGCGCTGACAGGTGACGCAGCCAACACCGATCCGGCCTGCTCGCTTTCGCCATTGCACGCGGAATGGCAGCGGGTCGCGGAAGTCGAGAGCCACTCGCCCCCCGCCGAGTTCGTCTACCGCCGGGTGGGTGGCGCTGCGAAGAAATCACCTGCGCCTGTTGATGCGACTTGAGCGGAACTCACCACTCGGATAATCAGTTTCTTGAGAGCCAGGTGCGGCATCTTGTTCACACCGGGTTCAGAAGAAACTTGCCAATATGCGACTCTGGCCTGAAAGGGTCAGAAGTTACGAAATCCGGGAGGAACTAGAATGCTCAAGTGGTTTTTGGCGGCAGGCCTCGCGCTTGCCGTTCCGGCCGTCGCCTCGGCTCAGGACGTCGAAGAAGGCGCCAAGATTTTCAAGAAGTGCCACGCCTGCCATAACATCGGCGCCGACGCGAAGAATGGCCTCGGCCCTGAGCTGCAGTGCGTCATCGGCCGCAAGGCTGCCAGCGTCGAGGGCTTCAACTATTCGGAAGCGCTCAAGGGTGCCGGCTTCACTTGGGACGACGAGCACTTCCTGAAGTGGGTCGAGAACAACAAGGCCCTCGTTCCCGGCAACAAGATGATCTTCCCGGCTGGCGTGAAGGACGAAACGGACCGCGCCAACCTGCTCGCATACGTCAAGTCGACCTGCGCGAAGTAAGCGGCGCGCAGCACTGATTGACGTGAAATTCGTGCCGCAGATCCTGAGGGTCTGCGGCACGCTTCTTTTTGTGCGCCGCTATTCGAGTGGCACCACGTCTGAATGGTCCACGCGCGCCAGTCCATCCGTCACCGTTCGCCCGCCAATGATCAGATCCGGCGCCACGTCCGCGAGCGGCACCAGCACAAACCCGCGCTCCATGATCCTCGGATGCGGCAGCATCAGGTGCGGATCCATCGAAACCTCATCGCGATAGACGAGCACGTCGACGTCTATGACGCGTGGCCCCCAGCGCTGGATGCGCACGCGCTTCATCGTCTGCTCCACGCCGAGGCAGCGCTCGAGCAGAGTATCGGGTGCAAGCTCGGTTTTGACGGATACGCAAGCGTTGGCGAACCAGTCCTGATCGATCTTACCCCAGGGGGCCGTGCGGTAGATCCGCGATGCCCGCACGAGTTGGATGTCGCCGGGCTCCGTCAGAAGCTCGATCGCCTGCGCGATGTTCTTCGCCTTCTCACCCACATTCGATCCGAGGCCGATGACGGCATCGAAGTCCTTGCGCCACGGCGTCCGCTCAGTCATAGGCACCGCTGCGTTAATCATATTTGATGTAGGCGAAGCGCGGGTCGTGCGGCGTGCCTTCGAACACGCCCTCTTTCGCGGCCTCCCAATGGATGACCTCTTCTATCTTCTTGGCCAGGGCGAAATCTTTCTGCGTTATGCCCTTGGCCGTGTGCGTCTGAAGTCGAACCTCGACCCAGGCATAGGATGCCGTGATGTCCGGATGGTGCCAGGCGGCTTCGGCCAGATGTCCGACGGTGTTGATGACCATCAGTGTTCCCTTCCAGCCGGCCGTCTTGTATGTGCGGCGGATCCAGCCATCCTCGAGGCGCCAAGACGGCAGGTTTTCCGCCAGCCATTGCGTCACCTCGGCATCTGAAAGGGCCTTGTCACGCGGCGCAGTCATATTGCTCTCTCCTCACCTTTGGTGGACAAATGTCCCGCGCCGACCCTAAGTCCACCCCGCTGCGCAAAGCAACCGGCGAGCGCCCTCGTCAAGGAATGCCGAACTCGATGCAAGACAAAAGCTCTTCCGTGAGTTTGCGCGTCTCGGCGCCCGCGCGACTGCATCTCGGGTTCCTCGATTTGAACGGCAGCCTAGGGCGCCGCTATGGCTCCATCGGGCTCGCCGTCGACGCGCCCTCGACCGACATAACCGCGCGCCTGGCAGACGAGTTCGAGGCCGAAGGCCCCGAGCGCGAGCGCGTCTTGCAGCTTCTGAAACGCTGTTCCGAAGCTCTCGGTCTCAAGGGCCGCTACAAAATTGAGGTTAACGGCGCGATCCCGGCTCATGCGGGCCTCGGCTCCGGCACCCAACTCGCTCTCGCCATCGGCACGGCGATCATGGAGCTCGAAGGATTGGCCATCACCCCGCAGCAGATCGGCGATCTTGCCGGCCGCGGCGCGCGCTCCGCCATCGGCATCGCCGCCTTCGAGGGTGGCGGCTTTATTGTCGACGGCGGCCGGGGCAAAGAAGACCATCCCCCGCCAGTCCTCGTGCAAATGCAGTTTCCGGCCGACTGGCGCGTCATTCTTGTTTTCGACCGCAAAGCGCAGGGCGCCCACGGCGACCGCGAAATACAGGCATTTGCGGCACTTCCCCCCTTTCCCGATTCCAAGGCGCAAGAGCTTTGCCGCTTGGTGCTGATGCAGCTTTTGCCGGGCATTAAGGAAAATGATATCGCGGCGTTCGGCGGAGCCCTGACCCGAATCCAGGAGATCGTCGGCGGGCACTTCTCGTCTGCGCAGGGCGGCAGTCCCTGGACGAGCCCCAGCGTCGGCAAGTTCGTCCAGCGCCTGGCGGACGGGGGCGCGACAGGCATCGGCCAGACCTCTTGGGGGCCGACAGGGTTCGCATTCGTGCCATCGGAGGCTGCGGCGGCTGGCCTCTATCATTCTTTAGTCGGAGAGGCTACAGCCTTGGGCCTCGAAATGACCGTAGCCCGGGGACGGAATACGGGCGCGCGGATTGAACGGCACTGACCCTGATTGGCAGCGGACTGAGAACGGGTGGGCGGCCATTAAAAAAGGGAGACGACTTAAATGAGTGAAGCTACCCCCATCCTGCATATGCTCTCGCCGCAGAAGCATATGAGCCCGTTCGACGTGAACATGGCCGCCGACGCCGGCTACAAGGTCATCGTCCCATATATCAACGTGACTCAAGAAGAGGTCGTGCCGCTGGTGCAGGACGCGATCTTCTCGCGTCCCCCGGATTACGGCGTCCGTACCGGCTTCTTCATCGGCGGCAAGGATGCGATCGTTGCGCTCGACTTCCTGGAAGCGGCTAAGAAGGCCTGGGTGCCTCCGTTCCAGTGCTCGGTCTTCGCTGACCCTGCCGGCTCGTTCACGACCGCTGCCGCAATGGTGGCCTGCGTCGAGCGCGTTCTCAAGTTCAAGTTCGGCAAGGGCTGGAAGGGCACGAAGGTCGCCGTATTCGGCGCGACCGGCGTCGTCGGTTTCGCCTCGTCGATCATCACCGCCCTTGAAGGCGCGCAGGTTCGCCTCGTTGCTCATCGCGGCGTCGACCGCGTGATCAAGTCGGCCGCTGTTTCGAAGGAGCGCTTCGGCGTCGACCTCGAGGCCGTTTCCGGCGAGACGCCTGAGCAGAAGCGCCAGATCATCGAAGAAGCCGAGGTCATCTTCGCGGCCGCTGCTGCCGGCGTGCAGGTGATCTCGAAAGAAGACAAGCAGCTTGCCAAGAACCTGCTCGTCGTCGCCGACGTCAATGCCGTCCCGCCCGCAGGCGTCGAAGGCATGGAGCTGTTCATGGATGGCGCGCCGCTTCCCGGCTGCAACGCCCTCGGTGTTGGCCCGCTCGCCATCGGCGACATCAAGTACAAGACCGAGTCCGGCCTCTTCAAGCAGATGATCGACTCGAAGGAGCCCTTGGCGCTTGATTTCCGCCACGCCTTCACGCTCGCCCGTCAGCTGACGGCTTGAGCGGCGAAACCGTCCTCATTGCAGCCTTTTCCGCGCGGGCGCTTGCTGCGTCCGCGCGGCGGGCTGGCTACTTGCCTCTGGTCGTCGATTGCTTTGGCGATCTCGATACCGGCGAGTTTGCGCACGCCTCACGTTGCCTGCCTGCCCGCGTTCAGACGGGCTTCACCTACCGACCGCTTCGCCAAGCCCTCCAATCTCTCGTCGCGGAAGCACCGACACCGCCTATCGGCCTCGTGCTCGGCTCGGGATTCGAATGCAATCCACGCCTCGTCGCCAAGCTCGCGGACGAGTTTCGCCTGATCGGCAACAGCCCCGACGTCATCCAACGCACGAAGCATCCCGAAAGCTTCTTCGGCACGCTCGACCGTCTCGGCATCGTGCATCCGGAAACGAGACTGACCGCACCTGCCGAGACGGACGGCTGGCTGATGAAGCGCATCGGTGGCAGCGGCGGCCTTCACATCCACGATTGCCCTAAATCGCCGCGTCCTGATTCCCGCCGCTACTTCCAGCGCAAGGTCGCGGGCGACCCGATTTCGCTTTTGGGCGTGCTCTCGAGCCGCAGCAGTGCATTCGCCGTCAGCCGGCAGTGGACATCCCCACTAGCAAAGAGGCCTTACCGTTACGGCGGTGCAGCAGGCTCGTTGACGATCGACGAGGATCTCGAAGCTCGCCTGATCGGCATCGGTCTCGAGCTGTCGGAAGAGCTTGGCCTTACTGGCTTGGTCTCGTTCGATTTCCTGGTCGAGGACGGAGCCCCGTCGCTGCTCGAGGTCAACCCTCGTCCCGGAGCGACTATTGATGTTTTCGATGATACGTCCGGCACGCTGTTCACAGCTCATGTCGAAGGCTGTCTCGGCGGCGATGCTGCAGCGCACCTTGCTTCGCACTGGCATCCGCCCATAGCGCGCGCCGCTGCTTTCCTCTATGCGGACCGTGGAACGCTGAGCGTGCCCGCGGTTGACTGGCCATCTTGGGCCGCCGATCGCCCCCGGCCTGACAGCATCATCGAGCGCGGCCAGCCTCTCGCGACCGTCATTGCAGAGGGCGACGATCTCGCAAACGTGGAGGAAACCTGCCGCGAACGCATGGGACTTCTCGAAAAGTTACTGTATGAAGGCGAAAATCAAAATGGAGCGCCACGATGACCACTACGTACGGCCCCTCTCCGAGCGTTAACGCCCGGGCTGGGAAACTTGTCGACGAACTCGCCGCCAGCGCCATCGCTCTGAGGTGCAGCGTCTCGACGGGCGAGGCCGGCGAGCGGCGCATCGATCTTGGCTCCCAGGTCCCCGGTGGCCTCGAGGCCGGCCGCAGGCTAGGCGAAATCTGCATGGGCGGTCTCGGCACCGTGACCATCACGTCGAACTCGGGTCTCGAGCGTTGGCCCCTCGGCGTCACCGTTCACTCGTCCAATCCGGTCATCGCTTGCCTCGGCAGCCAGTATGCCGGCTGGACCATTACCGACGCCGAGACGGGCTTCTTCGCTCTTGGCTCGGGACCCGCGCGTGCGCTGTCTCGCGTCGAGGAGCTCTACAAGGAGCTCGGTTACACCGATCATCACAACAAGGGCGCGCTCGTCATCGAAGGTGACAAGGCCCCGCCCGCCGCCGTTGCCCGCAACGTGGCTCAGGCGTGCGGCATCCAGACCTCCGATCTCACGATCCTCTATGCGCCGACGGGAAGCCTCGCCGGCACGGTGCAGATCGCAGCCCGCGTGCTCGAAGTCGCGCTCCACAAAGCGCACTCCCTGCACTTCCCGCTCGAGAACATCGTCGACGGTTACGGCGTGGCTCCCATCGCTCCGCCGATCCCCGACTTCGTCAAGGCCATGGGCCGCACCAACGACGCCATCATCTACGGCGGCCGTATTCAGCTGTTCGTGCGTGGCACGGACGAGGCCGCCAAGAAGCTCGCCGAGCAGCTTCCGTCGAACACCTGCTCGATCTACGGCAAGCCGTTCGCCGAGATCTTCGCCTCTGTCGGCGGCGACTTCTACAAGATCGACGCCTCGCTGTTCAGCCCGGCCGTCGTGACGGTCTCGAACCTCGACACGGGCTCGTCATTCCATGCCGGCAAGTACGCACCCGAGATCGTCGACGCGAGCTTCCGCTAACACCAGTCCTTCTCCCGCTCTTGAAAGGGAGAAGGGAAAGACTCCATGAACAAGCCGGTTCAAACCAGTGAACTCGACGGCGCGGCCTCACAAGGGCCGCGTCTCGTGCTGTTCGTCGAGGACGGCGGCGGTGACTGGCATGCGCGCCGCCTGCGCAAGGCCCTCGAAGCCCGCGGCGCCACCGTGGTCACCACGACACTTGCCGCCTGCGCCTTCGACACGCGTCTGCCCTCAGGCATCGACATCCCGGGCTTCGCCGGCGCACTTCCGGACGGAGCCTTCGTGCGCTCGGTATCGACCGGCACGCTCGAGCAGATCACGCTGCGTCTCGGCATTCTCCATGCCTTGCGTGAGAGCGGCGTCCGCGTCTGGAACGATGCTCGCGCCATCGAGCGCTGCGTCGACAAATCGACGGCGACGTTTCTTTTCAAGAAGGCCGGACTGCCGACACCGACCACGCGTGTCACCGAAGGCTACGATTCCGCCCTCGCCTACGCCACGGCTCAGAATACGCCTCTTGTTCTGAAACCGTTGTTCGGCAGTCAGGGCAATGGCATCCGTCGCGCCAAGTCTCCGAGCGAGCTGCCGCCTCCCGAAGAGATCGGCAACGTCTATTACATGCAGCACTACCTCCGCGCGCCGGACGCCACGGAGTTCGAGGACTGGCGCGTCTTCATCTCGCGCGGCCGAATACTTGCCGCCATGGTGCGCCGCGGCAAATCCTGGATCACCAACGTGCATCAAGGCGCAGCCCCAGCGCCACACGAGCCCTGCGATGAAATGGAGGACTTGGCGCTGCGCGCTGTCGTCGCCATCGGCGCTGATTATGCCGGCGTCGATCTCATCCGCTCGTCGGAAGGACAGCTCATGGTGCTCGAGATCAATTCCAATCCGGCATGGAAGGGACTGCAGAGCGTAACGAGCGTCGACATCGCCGATACGCTGGCTGCGGATTTCATAGAAGCGTTGCAAACGTCTCGCACAAAATGACGTTCCCGCTCTCATCCCGAAGCATTGGGGCGGCATTTCTCGCCGCTTGCAGGGACGAGCTCCAGGCCTTGAAGCCGGGCAACGTTCACATCTTTGCCGCGGGTCACGACATGGAGACGAAGCACTTCCTCGATGCGTCCGAAGCCGCTGCACCTTTCGTCGCGGATCAGAACCTTTCGACCGGCGCCCGCATATTGAAAGCGGTCGAAGCCAGTTTCGCAGTTGCGAACTGCAATACCAATCTCGGCATTCTTCTGCTTTGCGCGCCCCTGGCGGCAGCGGCCCAACAGAAAAATGGACCTGATGACCTGAGGCAGCGCCTCGCCGCCGTGCTTCAGGGGCTGGACCGGAACGATGCCAACGACGTCTTTCGCGCCATCGTCAAAGCCAATCCGGGTGGCCTTGGAAAGGTCGACGACGGCGATGTGACAAACGCGCCGAGCATAACGTTGCAAGAGGCGATGCAGATGGCCGCAGACCGCGACCGCGTCGCGCGCGCCTATGTCACGGACTTCGAAGATATCTTCGAATTTGGCCTGCCCAAGCTTGAGGCAGCCCGCGGCCAATCGCCCTCCGATGACATCGCGATTACTGCACTGCACATGGATTATCTGGCGACGTTTACAGACAGTCATATCGTGCGCAAATTTGGAACGGACATTGCAGAATGTGTCCGCTCCGAGGCAAAGAAATATGCCCATTTCTGGCGTTCCGAGGACCGCTCTGAGTTGCTTGCCTTCGATCGTTCGCTTAAGGAGCGTGGTCTCAACCCGGGGACCACGGCGGACTTCGTTGTAGCCACTCTCTATGCAGATAAGCTAATTGCTCTAAGTGCGACCGAGAGCCCCGCTTAGCCCCTTGTCGAAGCCGCAATCATGGGGCTAAAAGGGGGCGGCGCGTGAACCGCGCCACTATCTGGCCAACCGGTTCGGTGACGTCCGTCACCGTTCGCCGCAACTAGGATAGTTGAACGGACTGCAGCCGGCCCACACACCCCGGGCAAACGCTCCAGGCGATCGCAAGAAGCGTCCGCCCGCGGCGCGTTGTTTTTGTTATATGAGGAAGGAAACTCCGTAATGGCCAAGATCAATCGCGTAATGGTGGGCGAGTCGCTCGTCGGTGACGGCAACGAAGTCGCTCACATCGACCTCGTCATCGGACCGCGCGGCAGCGCCGCCGAAACCGCTTTCGTCAACGCACTTGCAAACAACAAGGACGGCTTCACGACGCTCCTCGCCGTGATCGCGCCGAACCTCGCATGCAAGCCGAACACCATCATGTTCAACAAGGTCACCATCAAGGACGCCCGCCAGGCCGTTCAGATGTTCGGACCCGCCCAGTACGGCGTCGCCAAGGCCGTTCAGGACTCGGTCGCTGAAGGCGTGATCCCCGCCAACGAGGCTGACGACGTCTACGTTCTCGTCGGCGTGTTCATCCACTGGGAAGCTGCTGACGACGCCAAGATCCAGGACTTCAACTACCGCGCCGTCAAGGAAGCCATCGCTCGCGCCGTCGCCGGCAAGCCGACGGCTGCCGAAGCCACCGCTCAGCGCAACTCGGTTTCGCATCCCTTCGGTGCGAAGACTTGAAGCGGAAACCGTCCACAGCAGGATAACGATGCCCCTCCATTGAAGGGGGGTCTGCTGCAGCGATTGGGAAGACTACTCTCTGGCCGTTGGAACGGCTGACACGAGCAGGTGGACCTTCACGATCCACTCGCAAGTGGACTACAAACTTTCACCGGCGATCTCCTCGAGATCGCCGGTTTTTATTTTGCCGTCGTGAAGCGCGCTGGCGATGAGCACGCCCGCAGCGCCCGCATCTTTGAGAGCCAGAAGATCGTCACGCCCACGCACGCCACCTGCTGCGAAGACCTGCCGCTTTCCCGCGCGCGCTATGATTGATTTGAGCAGTGCATAGTCAGGCCCTTCGTTTGCGCCGACACGTGCCAGCGTCATGACGATGATGCGGTCGGGCCAGATGTCGGCATCATCGAGCGTGCTTCGCGAGCCTTGAAACTGATCGCCGCGAAAGTCGAGCGACAGGATCCAATCACGCGATGATGTTGCGTCTCGCGGGACACCCGCGGCAAGAGACTCCGACCCAAGCACCTGATGCACCAACGACGATCGGAAACCGGTCAGCGACACAGCTCCGTCGTCGACCCAGACCTCCTCGAGGCCAGCACCCTCATCCAAGCCCTGCGGCAGTTCGCTATTTGCGCCCCTCCCCTCGATGCCATCGAGATCAGCGATATAAAGCGCCTTGAACGGAAAGAGCCGCATGTAGCCGCGCGCCAGCTCAATTGGGTCCGCGCTTGGCGAGAGCGGCGTCACGATCGGCCGATAGTTCGAGCGGTCGCCCCGGAAGGCGCGCACCGCCAGCCCATGACGCACGTCAATGACGGGAATGATCTGCATCCTCTTCCCTAACATGGGGGCTGGTGTATGACACTGCCACCCTAGTCGCGAGAATGAGCCAAGCCAATGACCACAACAGCGGGACTCGACGTCGGCGGCGCGCACCTCAAGGTGGCGCTGGTCGAAGCTGGGCGCACACTTGCGGTAAGCCAGTTCGTCTGTCCTCTTTGGCAGGGTCTGGACAAGCTCGACGCGGCCTTGATCGCAGCTCACCCGCTATTGTCTCGCGCCGATACCTTCGGCATCACCATGACGGGTGAGTTGTCTGACCTGTTCGCGGACCGCAAGAGCGGCGTCGAAACACTCGTCGGCCGCATGGATCGCGAATTTGGTTCGCGCGTGCGCTTCTGGATGGGCCAGCGTGGCTTCGGCAGCGCCGACGAAGCTCGCCGTCATCACGCCGACGTCGGATCGACGAACTTCCTTGCCACGGCTGCGTTCGTCGCCACGCAACATCCGGACGCACTGCTGATCGACTTCGGCTCCACAACAGCCGACATCATTCCCATCGTTGCAGCGAAGCCGATCGCGCGCGGACTGACGGATGCCGAGCGCCAGACTACGGGTGAGCTGGTCTACACCGGCCTCACACGCACAGCTGTCATGGGAGTAACGACGCGCGCGCCCTTCAAGGGCCACATGCAGGGACTGGCGCGTGAATACCTCGCCACGATGGCCGACGTCCGCCGCATCATCGGCTGCTTGCCGGACGGCGTCGATTTGCATGCAACCGCCGACGGCCGTGGTAAATCACGCGAGGAGAGCATCGCACGCTTCGCCCGCATGTTTGGACGCGATGCTCATGAAGGCGGCATCGAAGACTGGCGCGCCTCGGCAGAGTTCGTTCGCGTGGCTCAGCTGACCTCTATCGAGGAAGGCATCAGATCGGTCCTGGAAGAAACGCCCATTCCAGCTAATGCCCCGATCGTCGCTGCCGGCATCGGCGCGAACGAAATCGAGGCCATTGCAGAGCGCCTCGGTCGCGCGCATGTCGAGTTCGGAGAACTTGCGCGCGCCGCCGAGGACAGCCGGAGTTGGGCCACCGCCTGCGCCCCCGCCGTCTCGGTCGCCCAGCTGCTGCCAGGGTGAAAACGCCGTTAGGGAAGGATGCGTTAAGGAAGCGAGTTCGCGCGCAAATTAAGCCGTATACATTCGCGCAACACGTACGGAAAAATTGCTAAGTCCTTAACCGATATCCTCAGATTCCTGCGACCTTCTGAAGCGGACTTCAAGCGCTGTCTGCTAGGTTGAAGACATAGAAGCCGCAGCAAAGCCCACTCCCTGGGGAGGGAGTATCCGATGAAGACAGCGCTCACAGTGATTACCGCCATCATCATGCCAGGCGGATTTGTCGTTCTCGCCGTCGCAATCATCGCCGTCATGATGGCTCGCAAGCGCATGAAGCCGGCTGAGACTGAGCCGGCCGCCGCTTAGCCCAGCCGTCAGGACTTCCGCGCTGCGCTCGTGTCGCCGCGCCTGAAAGCTTCGACCTTCTCCATCAGCCAATCCCACGCCTCCTGCTCGCGCGGGCCTGCGGTCTTCGAGATCGCGATCTTGAGATATTCGAGCTCGGCGTCGATCTTCTCCGGCGGCAGCATCGACAGTCTGGTTGTGAGAACGGCCAGCTCGATGACTGCGGCCTGAGCACGATTGTAGCCGCCCCACGGCGCATGGCTCGCCATCTGAACGACGCGGCAATGGAAGCGCGGCCGCTTTTCGTCCTCGGTCACGCGCACGACCTCGAGCTCCCAGTGTGAGACGGCACCGGCGAGACGCACGCCCATCACGCGATCGGCCGCAACCATCGGCCAGTCCCGTCGCCCTGTGACGCATCCAGCGATGACGCGCACGTCGTCTGTGTGACTTGCGACCGCAAACGGGTTGCTGATCAGATTGTCGTGCGTCCGCGACGGAACGAACGGCGCAATGATCCAGCCGTCGCCCTCCTCGATGAGACCGAGCGGCGCGATGTGCACCGCGCCATTCCCGTCAAGCGTCGTTACGATCGTCTCGACGATCCGGGGCATCGGTCCTCTCCTTGAAAGCCTTGGCCTTGCTCTCTTTGGTCGCCTGGACCATCGCGCCTGACCAGACGAGTTTCATCGTGGCGACTTTTGTTGCGGCCTAGCATGGCGAGGCCGTTGCGTCGACCGCGCTGCACCGCCGTCGTTTACAGGAGCGCTTTTTGAGCTCTTGCCCGGCAGGGTCAGAAGCTCAGTAAGCGTCCGCTCCTCCCCTGGTCCCACGATCTGCCAAGAAAGGTGTGCGCGATCGACGATACCGGCAAAGGACTCGTCCACGATCCCTTTGCGGCCCAGCGCCTCGGCCGTGGCAGAAGGAGCCACCGTGCAGGATTTGACCAGCACCACGTGTGCGCCGCCAAGTCGCTCCGCAAACCGCGCCGCGAGCCCGTCCGACGTGATCGACCAATCGCGCGGGATCGTGTTGTCGCTCCGACAGAGCTTCGCCGGTAACCAGACCGCGATGCGGTTCTGCTTTCGGGCGGCATGCACCTCGGTCAGTGTCTCCGCCGCGACGAGCCTGTCGTCGAGCGAGACCATGGCGAGGCCCATCTGGTTCATGGCCAGGATGGCCATGTCGTGGGCCGCCTCGTCCGAGAACCCGAGTGTGCGCTGCGCCTCGCGCACGGCGTCGGCATAAGGTCCCCCGCCAGGCACGATGACGACGGGCCGTTTGGCCTTGGCAACGATGGAAAGAACAGTCTTGAGCCGGCCCGTCTCGGCCAGGCTCCCGCCCAGCTTGACGACGACGAGCTTCACGGGCTGGCCGGACGCGTGCGGAAAATTTCTACGCCGCGCACCGGACCACGTTCGAGCTTCTCGATGCGAACGCGCATTGCGGCGAGACGTGTGTCTGCGAGACACCGTTCCGCGATGCGTTCCGCAAACGTCTCGAGCAAATTGATGTGCCCTGCGGACGTGATGGCTTCGACGGCATCCATGATGTCCGTATACGACGGCACATCGGCCATGTCGTCGGCAGAGTTCGCGCGCACGTGCGGAGCGAGATAGGCGTCCACATAGAGGCGCACCTTCTGCGTCACGCCCTTCTCTTCCGCGTACACGCCGATGTTGCAGTCGACCACCCAATCCTTGACGAAGATGCAGTCGCGGCCGAGCGCGGTCGCATAGTCGGTCGCGAACGCTGTGCGCTCGGTCTCGGAAGAGGTGGTCATAGGGATTCCAGTTCCTGCTTCACGTTCGACGCGTCGGGCCTCGTCATGGAAGAAAGTGCGTGCCGCACCGCATGAACCGCGGCCGGGTCCATGGCGCCCTGGCGATCGTGCGCCGCACAGAGCGCGCCACGAAAGCCGAGAATGTCCGCATCGAGGTCGAGAAGGTGCGGAATGTCGCTGGCGCGCAGCGAGCCCGCGAGACCGGCCAGCAGTCCGCTCGCGCGAGCCTGCCGGACGAAAGCCGCGAGGGATGTCGGGCTCATGTGGTCCCGCAGGGTTCGCCCGTCCTTGCCAGCCGTGTCGAGCATCGCTGCGAGAAAACCTGCCCGTTGCAGATCGCTTACAAGGGCGAAGTCAGGATCGCGATCAGCCAGCATAACAGCCACGAGCTTGACCTGGCCGAGCGGCAATCGCCTGAGCCGCTTTATGGTCGCCTCGGGATCACCGCCCGGAAAGAAGCCGATCTTCACATAATCGGCGCCGGCCGCTGCCATAGCGCCTACGGCTGCGGCGACTGATTCAGGCTCGAGCGGAAGATCGCCGATCGTGGCACTGACGGGAACCTGGGCCGGAACCACCCGTCGCACCGCACGCACAATCTCGACCGGGAGCGCACCCAGCGCGCCTTCGGAAGGATTTTTGCAGTCTATGATATCTGCGCCGCCAGCGGCCGCGAGCGTTGCTTCGCTCTCATTCGTTACGCTGGCAAGGAAGCGGACATGCCGGCGTTCCAAGGTCATCGGGCTAAGGCTCACGTATCGCGGAAAATTCGCTTTTGCTCGGCGAGAACCTTTTCAGGATCGGTCCGTTCGCCGGAAGAGAGCCGTACGGCTTCGTCCTGGACGATTGTCGCACCTGAGCCCGCGAGACGCAAGATACGCGTCCCGAGCATGACGGCCTCGGACCGGTCATGGGTGACGAATAGAACGGTGGTCGGCCGGCGGGTCCAAAGATCGATAAGTAGCTCCCGGAGGCCCCGAGCGGTGGGGTCGTCCAGCGACACGAAAGGCTCATCCATCAGCAGGATATCGGGCTCTGTGATGAACCCCCTGGCCAGCGCCGCGCGCCGCTGCATGCCGAGCGAGATACGTTCAGGATATTGTGACCCAGCCGCCTCGAGCCCAACTTGCCGCAGCATCTCGGGAATGCGAGCGAGCTTGGGATCGCCCTCCGGGAGAGCGAGCTCGATGTTCTGCTCCACCGTCCGCCATGGCAGCAGACGCGGCGACTGGAAGATATAGCCGATCACCGAAGCCGGATTGCTGAGCGTGACCTCGCCCTCGTAGTCTTTGTCGAGGCCCGCCACGATATTCAGAAGCGTGGACTTTCCACCTCCCGAGGGGCCCGTGATTACCACGAAGGACCTTGGCTCGATATCGATCAGGATATTCTGAAGCACCGTCTGCGGACCGCGATCGGCCAGAGCCGGAAACGTCTTGCGGTCGACGCGGATAGAGAGCGCACCCACGCCCTGCTTAGAAACCGTATTCGCTTCCGTCACCGGCGCCATCTGTTCACCCTCTGCGCGATGGGCTGAAGGACGCCGAACTCGATGATCTGCACCACGATGATGAACGCGAGCGCATAAGCGAGGATCATCGACACGTCGAACATCTGGAAATAGGTGCCGAGCTGGAAGCCGACGCCGTCTGAGCGGCCGAGCAGCTCGACGACGAGCACGATCTTCCAGACCAGAGACAGACCCGTTCGCGCCGACGCGAGGAAGAACGGCGCCAGCTGCGGCAGCGTCACGTGACGCAGCGTCCTGAGCCAACCGAACCTGTACATCGTCGCCATCTCCGCGAGGTCGCGCGACAGACTGCGCGCGCCTTCACGAATGGTCACCGTCACATTGGGAATCTTGTTGACCGCGACTGCGGTAATGGCGGCCACCTCGGTGCGACCGAACCAGACGTAGCAAAGAATGATGACCACGAGCGCCGGGAGGTTGAGAAAGAGGATCACCCAGCTATCGAAGAATTTGTCGGCTCTGTCGAAGCGGCCGAGCAAAATGCCGATGGCCGAGCCGACGAACATTGCGATGACGAACGCCGCCGCGACGCGGGCCAGCGTGATGCCGATGTGATGAGCCATCTCCCCGTTGAGGATCTCCTGCGCCATGGCCTGAACCACGACGATGGGTCCCGGGAGATGCCGGCTCTGGATGATGAGCGCCATCAATTCCCAGAAAGCGAGGAACCCGAGCAGAGAAATAACCGTCCAGCCGAGGCGGCTGCTCCAGCCTCCATCGCCCGTACTCCGAAGTCGCACCGCGGGGTTAGCTCGCTGCATTGTGGAACAGCTTCGCGTCGAAATGAGTGCCCTTGCCCATGAGCTCGGCATCACCGGCTTCCACCAACACATCCATGAGCTTCTGGGCGGACGCCGTCTCGCCCTCGCCCCAGCCCCTGGTCGGAATGCCGGCGCGATAGGAGGCGATCAGCGCTTTGAATTCGCCGTCCGATCCCGGCTTGACGAGAGGGCGTAAGCGCTCCCAGGCGCCATCGTTCGTGAGGAGGATCGCGTTGGCTTCGTTCACGGCCGAAAGGAAAGCAGTAATGCGAGCGCCATCTTTCGCCTCGAGCTTCTCCTTCCAGATGAAGCCGACGAGTGACGGGATAGGATCGATGCCGAGGTCCTTCATCACGTCGGAAATCGTGAGCACCGATTTGAACCCGGAGCCCGTGAGACGGGCGGCATAGGTCCAGAAATTGAGAACCGCATCGATGCGGCCAGCACGGATCTCCTCATAAAGGAGTGGCGCCGCTCCGAAAGAGGTCGTCGCGATTTTTGCAATGTCGCGGCCCGTCTTGCGGCGCGAATAAGCACGCAGAAGCAGCCAGCTCTTGTCAATGGCAGAACCGGCGACGCCCAGCGACTTGCCTTCGAGCCCCACCAGATCGTTGACGGCACTATTCTGTGGAACGACGAGCGCGCCGAGTGCCGACGAATAGGGCGAGAACTTGAGCGCCTCTCCCAGGGAGCGCTGCCGCATGGCCCACGTCCAGTCAGAGACGATGATGTCGGCACCATCCGACAGAAGTGCCACCGGTCCGGCCTGATTGGAGGCGACTTCGATCACCGTGAACTCGACCCCGGCCTTCTTGTCGAGCCCCTCGGCACGAATGGTTTCAAGCACCCAGGAGAGTGAGCCGAACTTGACCGAGGCTACCCGCAACGGTGCCGGCGTCGCTCGAGCCAAGCGCGGCAAGCTCGAGCCTGCAACCGTCAGCGCAGTGCCCCACAGAACGTCTCGACGGGTAATCATTTTTGCTTTGCCTCGGCGAAAAGGCGGTTCTTGGCGAGCCATTTCACGCCGTGCAGCCACGACTCGTCCGTGTTCCCCTGGATGAGCACACTCGAATTGCTGGCGAGAGCATTCTTCGCCACGTCGACGATACCGACCGTCAGACTGAGGTGGGTTTCCGAGATCTTCTCGACGACGCTCGTCATGACGAGATCCGCATGCACCTTCTTGGCGATGTCGACCTCGCAACCATTGCAGTTGTAGAACGGCTGACCGTCCGCAACCTCCTTGGCTACGGAAGTTAGATCGACGATCTCGTAACGGCCGTCATCGGCGACGCGCTTAACCAACTCCGCGTAGGCCGCCTCGAGCCTTCGCTTCTCGTCCGGACTGGGTCCGCGGACCCCCCGGAAAAAATCCTCTTCACTTGTCGGAAACGACATGTCGATCGGGAAGATTGCTATCTTTTGCGCCGCTGCAGCCATACCGGACAGGCCGACTTGCACCAGCGCCGCAACCGCCAAACCAACCACCCACTGCCATCGTCCCATGTCGGTCAACTACCTCATCTAACGGCACAAGTGCTTACGCTATAACGTGCGTTTGCCCTATACGGATTTGCAAGGGCTATGTCTCGGCTCTTCCGCTCACGCTCTGTAACAACTCCGCGAGGACGCGGGGGCTCCAACTTGACAATTGGCAATTCGATGCGATCTTCCCCTCAAAGGTGTAACAATATATCGGATCATTCTCGTGATCCGACGGGAGGGTTTTGGAATGTGGCATGTCGCTGGCCTGAGCCAGCTCATCCCCTCGTGCCGTGGTCGGATCGTCCGTGGCAGCGTCCTTCTAGTTGCGGCGTCTTTAATGATGTCGCCCGCGCAGGCACAGGACTCCGCCCAGCCGCCGGCTGAAGCACCCGCCGCCCAATCCGCACCTGCTGCCACGCCTGCGGCCGACGTCCAGAAAATCAAGATTTTGCTGGCGCGCGAGACGCGTCCCGATCGGCTGCCCCCGCTGTCCCTGCTCGATATTCCGCCTGCCGACGACGGCCTTGCAGGCGGCAAACTTGCCATCGCCGACAACAACACGACCGGCCGCTTCATGAAGCAGGAGTTCGTGCTCGACGTCGTCGAAGGCGCGGGTGATGCGCTCGTTGCTGAAGTCCAGAAACGCGTCAACGATGGCATCGGCTTCGTCGTCACCGATGCATCCGCGCCCACATTGCTGAAGCTCGCCGACGCCTTGAAGGACAAGGACGCGGTTATATTCAACGCCGGAGCGCCCGATGAGGAGCTGCGCGAGGAGCAGTGCCGCGTCAACGTCAAGCACACGCTGCCGTCGCGCACCATGCTCGCCGATGCCCTCGGCCAGTACATGGCTTGGAAGCAATGGCGCAAATGGGTCCTGGTCGTAGGCCCCTCGCCCGAGGACAAGGCCTACGCTGACGCCTTGCGGCGCGCAGCCAAGCGTTTCGGCCACAAGATCGTCGAGGAGCGCGTCTTCAACTACGACCCCGGCAGCCGGCGCTCCGATGGTGGTTTCGAACAGATTCAGCAGCAGATTCCGGGCTTCATGCAGGGACTGCCCGAGCACGACGTTGTCGCCGTAGCCGACGAAGGCGAGCTGTTCGGCGATTACTTCCCCTATCGCACCTGGGCCGCGCGTCCCGTGATCGGAACCTCGGGACTGTTCGCCGCGAGCTGGCATCCGGCGATCGAGCTCTGGGGCGGCACGCAGTTCCAGAACCGCTTCAAAAGGCTTGCAGACCGCACGATGCGCCCTCTCGACTACACGGTCTGGATGGCCGTGCGCTCGGTCGGTGAGGCTGCAACGCGCAAGAAGAGCGCCGATCCGAAAGAGCTCATTGCCTATATGCGCTCGCCCGAATTCGAGCTCGCGGCATTCAAGGGCCAAAAGCTGACCTACCGTTCTTGGAACGGCCAGCTGCGCCAGCCGGTGCTCCTCGCGACTGCGAAGCTGCTCGTGTCGGTCTCGCCGCAGGTGGGCTTCCTGCACCAGCTGACCGAGCTCGACACCCTCGGCGTCGACAAGCCCGAAACGAAGTGCAAGGCGTTCGAGAAATGATCCGTTCGCCGCATGAATTGACCCTCGACCTGTTCGATCAAGGAGAAGAGACGTGAGACTGACGCCCTTTGCCCTCGCACCTGTTTGCGCCGCGATCGGACTTCTGGCGACGGCTCAGAGAGCCGAGGCCTACACCGTGTTCATTTCGAACGAGAAAGAGAACACGATTTCCGTCATCGACAGCGAAAAGCTCGAGGTGATCCACACGATCAAGACCGGCAATCGCCCGCGCGGCATCATCATGGCGAACGACGGCAAGTGGATCATCGTATGTGCCAGCGACGACAACACGTTGCAGGTGTTCGACGCCAAGACTTTCGAATACGTCAAGGATCTGCCCTCGGGTCCGGATCCGGAGCTGCCGATCCTGCACTCCTCGGGCAATCCGCTTTATGTCTCGAACGAGGACGACAACCTCGTCACTGTCGTCGACATCCACAAAGGCACGGTGGTCACCGATATTCCCGTCGGCGTCGAGCCCGAAGGCATGGGCATGAGCCCTGACGGCAAGGTGTTGGTCAACACCTCCGAAACCACCAACATGGCTCACTTCATCGATACCACCACGCACCAGAGCATCGACAACGTGCTGGTCGACAACCGCCCGCGCGTGGCCGAGTTCAACTCCGCGGGCACTCAGGTTTGGGTCTCGGCCGAGATCGGCGGAACCGTGACCGTCATCGATCCTTCGAACCGCAAGGTACTGGGCAAGGTCACCTTCGAGATCCCCGGCATCACCAAGGATGCGATCCAGCCCGTTGGCGTGCGCATCACCAAGGACGGAAAGAAGGCGTTTGTGGCCTTGGGTCCCGCAAACCGCGTCGCTGTCGTCGACACCTCGACGTTCAAGGTAGAGCGTTACCTTCTGGTGGGCCAGCGCGTCTGGAACCTCGGTTTCACGCCTGACGAGAAGCTCCTTTTCACCACCAACGGCACGTCGAACGACGTCTCCGTCATCGACGTTGCTAGCATGAAGGTCATCAAGTCGATCAAAGTCGGCCGCTATCCCTGGGGCGTCGTCTCGGCGCCTCATTGATCTCGGCGCCCAACTCTTGCCCGTCGCAATGAATACTCAGGAGGTTTATTGATGAAGTCGCCGTTTCTTTCGCTTGCCGCCACTCTCCTCCTGCCAAGCGTTCCCGCAATTGCAGAGGGTTATCTGGCAGGCAAGGCGGAAGCTTTACCGGCGCTCGAAATTGGCCTCGGCGATTCCGGCTTCGAAAAGACCAACGGCGATTACAACATCGTGACCGGCAAGGGTTACTCGCTCAAGATTAAGTCAACGGGTAAGCACGAATGCGCCATTGTCGGCCCGGCGTTCTTCGACAACATTTATGTACGCAAGGTTGAGGTCAACAAGGTCGAGATCAAGGTTTCAGGCTTGCGCGAGATCGAGATGGAGGACGAAGGTGAAGCCGACATCTTCTTCGTCGCCATCAAGCCCGGTGATTACAGCTGGAGCTGCCGCGGTCTCGAAGAAAAAGGTTTGACCGGAAAGTTTACCGTCAAGTGAATGACACCAAACTCAAACAGGCCTCCGACGCACCGGACGCTCTCGTCGTCAACGGCGTAAGCCACAAGTTCGGCGAGAACCTCGTTCTCGACGATGTCTCAGTTACGGTTCCGCGTGGAACCTTCGGTGTGCTGCTGGGCTTGAACGGCGCCGGTAAGTCGACGCTGTTCTCGCTCGTAACGCGCCTCTACGACAACGTGACGGGCGAGATCCGCATTCTGGGTCATGATGTACGCCGCAAACCCGGCGCCGCGCTGCAAAGGCTCGGCGTCGTCTTCCAGTCGAAGACGCTCGATCCCGACCTCACGCTTTTACAAAACCTCATGTATCACGCCGCGCTCCACGGCATCAGCCGGCGCGAAGCGAAGGTTCGTGCACACGAAGCCCTGACGGTGGTGGGCCTCGCCGATCGCGCTCATGAAAAGGTGCGCAACCTATCTGGCGGTCAGTCACGGCGTGTCGAGATCGCACGCTCTATGCTGCATCGTCCCGGCCTGCTCCTGCTCGACGAGGCAACCGTCGGTCTCGACATCGGCTCACGCGAGAGCGTCATCTCCATCGTGCGCGGGCTCGTGAAATCCGAGGGCCTCGGCGTTCTCTGGGCCACGCATCTGATCGACGAGATTTCGGACACGGACCTTATCGTCGTGTTGCATAAGGGGAAGGTGCTCTTCACCGGCACGCTCCCCGGATTTTTGGCGGCAACGGGAGCCAAGACCGCGCGCGATGCGTTCCGCATCATGACCGGAACCACAAACGCGGAGGCGGCATGAACGTCGATTTGGTCCGTTCGCCCGCCGCAGCCACGGGCACGGCCTTGGCGAAAGAGCCGAGCCGCCTCGGCCCGATGGGCTACCTAGCCTGCTTCCGCGGCATCGTCTGGCGCGAGGTCCTGCGCTTCCTGCATCAGCGCGAACGCTTCTTCTCTGCCCTCGTGCGCCCGCTGGTATGGCTGTTCATCTTCGCCGCCGGCTTCCGCCAGGTGCTGGGCGTATCGATCATACCGCCTTATGAGACTTATGTTCTCTACGAGGTCTACGTCGTCCCCGGCCTCGTCGGCATGATTCTGCTATTCAATGCCATGCAGTCGTCCCTTTCGATGGTCTACGACCGCGAGACAGGCGCCATGCGCACGCTGCTGGTGAGCCCCTTCCCGCGCTCCTTCCTGCTTCTGTCGAAGCTTCTCGGCGGCGTCGCCGTGGCGGCCATCCAGGCTTATGTGTTCCTCGGCATCTTCTATTTCTGGGAGGCCGAGATTCCCTACGAGGCGCATCTCTATCTGCTCGCGGCGCCGGCCCTGCTCTGCGTCCTGCTCATGTTTAACGCCGCAACCGATACGTTCTCGGAAGCCTTCATCTCGAGATGCATCTGGCTGACGGCGCTAATCGAGATCGCGGCCCTCGTGGCGGTGATCTACTACTGGCAGCTACCGCCGCCGTCGATGAACTACATCGCCGTTCTTCCGGCGCTGATCCTGGCGGGGCTCATGCTGGGCTCTCTGTCGCTGTTCATCTCGTCCGTGATCAAGCAGCTCGAAAATTTCGCCGGCGTCATGAACTTCGTCATCTTCCCGATGTTCTTTGCCTCGTCGGCTCTCTATCCGCTTTGGAAGATCAGAGAGAGCAGCCCCCTTCTCTATGAGCTTTGCCGCCTCAATCCGTTTACCTATGCCGTCGAGCTCATCCGCTTTGCGCTTTATGGACAGATCGGACCGAGGCTCGAGGATGGCTCGCTCGATCTCACTAACCTTTATGTCGTAACCGGCTACATGATCCTGTTCCTAGGCGCTGCCATTTACGCCTATAACCCATCCAAGGGGCTCATTGCTCGGCGCGGAGGCCCCGGAGGCGGTGCGTAAGCGCCACCGAAAACGTGGAGGCGCTTAAGCGCCATGAGCAAAAAATAAGACGAGACCCAAGGATGAACAAAACTGCGTTGTTGAGACTGACACGCGCCGCTCTCGTTGCCGCGAGTTGCCTTTGCGCCGCAAGCGCATCCTATGCCCAGCAGCAGCCGGGCATGCCCACCGAGGCTCCGGCAGCGGAAGATGCGACCCCACCCATCGATCTCAAGGCCGACTGGCCCTGCGTTCAAGGCAAGGTGGAGACCCTGAGCGTCCTGCAGGTGTGGGATGGCCCCTCGACCGAAGGCAAAAAGGGTTGGGGCCAGGACAGGCAGCTTTCCGCGCTCATAACGATCCTGGCGAGCCGCAGGATCCCGGAGGCCGATGCCGAAGCCGCCCTGAAGAAGTATGCGGAAGCCATCCCTGAGGCCGAGCGTGACGAAAAGCTCACCCTTCTGTTCGCGGGCCTGTTCGACAAGGTGAACATGGAACGCAAGTCCGTCATCTCGGGCATCGAGAAGTATCAGAAGGCTCAGCGCTCGCGCGCCGAGGAACTCGAGCGCCAGACAACTGAGATCGCCAAGCTCGAGAGAGAAGCTTCGTCGAACGAAAGCGTCGCCAACAAGCTGCAGGACGCCAACGAGAAGTTCAACTGGGCTCAGCGCATCTTCCAGGAGCGCCAGCAAAGCCTTCCGCTGGCCTGCGAGCTGCCGACGATGATGGAGGAGCGGCTGTTCGCCATGAGCCGCGCAATCCGCGCTCAGATGAAAACCTGATCGGTCGCGCCAGCGCGCGGCAAATACACGGCGATAGGCTTATGGAACGGGTTCGACTCTCACCAGGTCGAGCCCGTTTTCTTGCCAGGCGTCCGTACCCTCGGGAAACCACAGCACGGCCGTGTAGCCCCATGCCATCGCCCTCTTGGCCGCGTTCCAGGACATCCAGCAGTCCCTAAGGCAATAGAAGAGGACGGGCTTCGAGAGGTCGTTCCCGGTGAGCTGCGCTAACCGCGTCTTGAAGTAGGCCTCGAACTCCGGCGTGAGCACGCCGTAACCCACGTTCGGCAGCCAGTGTCCGCCCTCGATGCTTTGATGCGTGGGATCGCGCCAAACCGTGCCAGCGGGCAGATTGGGCGGCTTGGGCGCCCGCGGAAAGACGTCGATAAACACGGCGGATTTCTTGCGCCAGAGATCTTCGACCTCATCCGCCGTAACCACGCGGGCGCCTGCGAGCGTCTTGGGCACGGGGGAACGGTAGTCATTGGTGCGATAGCCGTCGGGCTCAGGAACGCCGCCCTCAGGCTCTGCCGACGCCGCGATCGCGACGAGACAAAAAGAAAACGCAGCGCTCAAGGCTAGCTTGAAAAGCGCTGCGTTCATCACGTCTGTAACCTCAGTCTCGGCTCAAAGCATCGGCAGAAGAGCCGGCTTCAGTTTGTTCCACGGCGGGGAGCAGTGATCGGCTTGTTATCCTCACCGATCAGCGGCACGCCGTACTCGAGCAGCATCGCGTCCATGTCGCCCTGCCGCTTCGCGATCACGTCGTTGATCTGATGCTTCCAGGTCGTCTCGCCGGCGCGCATGCCCATCGTGATGCGATAGACAAGTTTCTCGAGATGAGGAACTTCCTCCAAGAGCGGGACGACCACGAGCTTTTCTCCGCCATGCGAGGCGTACCAGCCAGCAAGCGGGCCCCACAACACGGCACCATCAGTCTCGCCCTTGCGCACGTCATCCACCATGTCCTTCGGAGGATTGTCGTAACGCGTGTCGACGATGAACCGGTACGAACGTGCGTCCTGCATCAGCCCCGCCTTAGCGACGTGATCCGCCACAGGGGCACCGGCCTGCACACCGATCTTCTTGCCTTTGACAGCCGGGTCGAACAGCGACTTGACGTTCTCGAGGCCGCTCCCGGGCTTCACGACCAGCGCATAGGTCGTGCGGTAGTAGGCGTTGGTGTTGAGAGTGAACTCGTCCGCCTGGACGGTTCCCATGATCAGATCGCAGCGCTTCTCAGACAAAGTCTTGCGCACGAAGCCGGGACCTTGCGGAAACCACGTGTACTCGACCGACGGGAGCTTGAGCTCCTGAGCAACGATCTGAGCGATCTTGTTCTCGAACCCTTCCCCCTTCTCGTCAGAGAACGGGAGATTTGCGGGCGTTGCGCAGACGCGCAGAACCTTACGGTTCACCGCGTCCGCGAGATTGCCGTCAGCCTCAGCGCCACCAGAAGCGGCGACGAGACTGACGATAAGAAGTGCAAGTAAGGCGGGCGTTCTCATAGCGTTTCTCACTTTTTTATAAGAAGCAGCCGCCGAACTGCCGGCTTTCATTAGCCTCCGATGCAGGCTTTCTCAGCCTCGACAGCCTCTTTCGGCTTCTCGGCGCGCTGGTCGGCGCTCAGACGGCCGCCCTGGAGGGCATCGGTCGAACGAGCACGCAGATATACATAGAGATCGTCGATATAGCACATAACGTTCGGGTTATCGCCGAGTGCTGGCATGATGTACTTCGTGCCGGCGACGTCGCGCGTCTGACCGCTCGAGACGATCTGCAGGAACTTCTCGTAGGTCATGGTCTTGAGAGAGTCCTTCAGCGCCGGAGCGAAGGTCGAGCCTTCTGCGTTCGGGCCATGGCAGACATGGCACTCGGCGTGATAGCGGCGCCAGCCCGAGTACGTGTTCCAGTCGACCTGGATGACGTGGTCGGTATTGGCCGGATCACGCTTGACGTCGTACGTCGGCGTGCCGTCGGGCAAAATCCACTTGCCGTCTTCGAACTTCTTGCCTTCCTGGAACGGTTTCTCGAAAGCCGGATCCGGGACAGGCGCTTTATCACCGTCAGTAGCCCATACCGATCCTGCGGAGAGAACTGATAAGGCAACAATCACAGCAGCGCTTAATCCAGAAGCAAACCTAGTCACGCTATTCCCCTATTCCTGCATACACGATGGATGTCATAGCCCGGCGAAACGATGTCATAGCTTGGCTCGACAAAGTCAACGGCCATTTGATGAATTCGGATCAATGTTCGCCGCGCCAACCGCTGCAGTAACGCCATGTGCATCGATATTCAACTTACCGATGCGATGGCCGAACGTCCGAGTTGAAGAGAAGTTTCCTCCACGCAAGAGACCGGCGCGGGTTTCCCCGCGCCGGTCCTTAGTCTGAACGCGCCGGATTAGGGCAGCGAGTAGACCGTGAGCGTGCCACCGAGATCGGTGTACGACTTCAGGCCAGCGTAGTTACCGACAGCGCCGAGGCCGTCAGTCGGCTTGTCGAGGCCAGCTGCGAGACCGATGCCGGCCCAGCCACCAACGCCCGAGTACAGGCCGATGAACTGCTTGCCCTTATGAGCGTACGTGAACACGTTGCCGATCGAGCCGGAAGGCAGACGATGCTTGAACAGCTCGGCGCCATCCTTCTGATCGCGGCACTTGAAGTAGCCCTCAAGCGTGCCGTGGCAAGCGATGCCGCCAGCCGTCGTCAGGACGCCCGACCAAACCGAGAACGGCTCGTCGATTGCCTTAACGATCTTGCCTTCTGCGCCATCATAGATGGTGAACTTGCCGGTGTTCGTCTGACCCTCAGGCGGGAACATCGACAGCGTCGCGCCAACGTACGGCTGGCCAGGCGTGTACGAAACCTTGAAGGGCTCGTAGTCCATGCAGACGTTGTTGGTCGGGACGTAGAAGAGGCCCGTGAGCGGCGAGTAGGCAGCCGGCTGCTGATCCTTGAAGCCAAGAGCGGCCGGGCAGACGTTCTTCGTGTTGACGTCAGCGCCGTTCAAGAACGTGGACTTCGACGCGATAACCGTCGGACGTCCGTAGTTCTTGCTGCTCTTGTCGAGATCAACGCCCGACGACCAGTTCAGAGCGGAGTTGTAAGGCTGAGCGACGAGCGGCTCGCCGGTGAGGCGATCGACCGTGTAAGCGAAGCCGTTACGATCGAAGTGAACGAGAACCTTGCGGTCTGCGCCACCAACCTTCATGTCGACGAGGATCGACTCGTTGACGCCGTCGTAGTCCCACTCATCGAACGGGGTCATCTGATAGGCCCACTTCGCAACGCCCGTGTCGGGGTTACGAGCGAACAGCGTCATCGACCACTTCTGGTCGATCTGCTTGCCATCAGGTCCAGCGCGCTGAGCCGGGTTCCAGGTCGAGGGGTTGCCCGTGCCGTAGTAGAGGAGGTCGGCATCCGGGTCGTAAGAGGCATAGCCCCAGGTCGAACCGCCACCGATCTTCCACTGGTCGCCCGTCCAGGTCTTGAGCGAGCTGTCCTTGCCGACCGGCTTGCCGAGCGAGATGGTCTTCTCGGGATCGACGAGGATGTCGGAGTCAGGACCCATGGAGTAAGCACGCCAAGCGCGCTTGCCATCCTTGAGGTTATAGGCAGTCACGTGGCAACGAACGCCGAACTCGGCGCCCGACGTACCCATGATCACCTTATCCTTGATGATGATGACGAAGCCCGTGTGGGTCTCGCCCTTCTTGGGATCGCCGTTTACGGCCTTCCACTTCTCTTTGCCGGTGGCTGCGTCGAGCGCTACGAGCGTCGTGTCAGCCTGGCCGAGAATGACGGTGTCGCCAGCAACCTGCACGCCACGGTTGACCGTGTCGCAGCACATTACGGGGATGACCGACGGATCCTGCTTAGGAGAGTACTTCCAGAGGATCTTGTTCTCGTTGTCGAGGTCGAGAGCGAACACGTTGTTCGGGAATGCCGAATGGACGTACATCCGGTTACCGACGACAACGGGGCTGCCTTCGTGACCACGAAGAACGCCCGTCGAGAACTGCCAAGCGACCTTGATGTCCTTGACGTTGTCGGTGTTGATCTGGTCGAGCTTCGAGTACCGGGTGCCTGCATAGTCACCCTGTTGCATCGCCCAGTTATTCGGATCTGCAGTCGCCTTCTTGACGTCGTCGTTCGCCAGAACCGGCGAACTCAGAGCGGCAGTAGCGAGCAGACCGCATGCGAGTGCACTTCTGCGCATCGCGCTTCCTCCTTAAAGTTCTTGCCACGCTTGCAAGCGGCAGCAAACGACAACATGTCACAGCCTAGTCTGCGGTTTTTTTGGGGGGTTTTTCCCTCTTTTTCCGCCGGCTTTCCGTTGGGTGAGCCTGCACTGAGACGCACCCTGAAGCCCTTACTGCCGTGGGATCACTTGTAGACACTTTCTCGTGAGGTCCGCAAGACAAACCGTCACGGGAATTTTCTTGCAACACCAATAGGACAAACGTTCTGACCCAATTTTTCCGCGACATTACGGGGCTTTGTGCGACGCACCATGATTTGCTGCATCGCACGTCTATATGATTGCGACGCCCGGTGACGAAAACGACTATTGATCTGGAGCGAATAATGTGAAAAATATTTGCCCCCGCACATTCGGAAATCGGGGTGTAAAAATCGCGTCCAACGACGGGTTTTTGATGCCTTTTCAGCGGTTTTATGAGACAAATACGCGCGCGGCAGAACCGCGTGCGGCGTCGTGGCGCGAAATCACTAAAAAGGCATCGATCTGACCACCGATCAGGCACGTAAAGACAGGTAACGACGGGCAAAGTTCCCGTCTGTCACTTCGGGCGGCCGGGGTAAAATGCCCCGGACAAAAAGGCCAAAAGGCCACTGCGGAGGAGGGCACGATGAGACGTTATTCTATGTCACTGAACAGCGTAGCAGCTGCGATATTGGCTATGCTCGCAATGTGCACATGGGTCGTCACAGCGCCCCCCATCCACGCTGCGGAGGAGGCCGACATCTGGCCGGCTCTTCAGTCCGACATCTTCGGAACCCGCACGGTCACTGAAGCGAATGACAAGGTGGTTCTTGAAGCGCCCTACAGGGCCGAGGACGCCGCGCTCGTTCCAATCACCATGAAGATACCCGCCGACGTCGCTGGGGCGGCGAAGAAGCTCACGCTCATCATCGACAAGAACCCTGCACCCGTCGTGGCTGAATTCACGTTCGGCCCAGCAGCAGGTGCCGGCGAGCGCGTGATCTCGACTCGTGTCCGGGTCGATATGTATTCGAACGTCCGCGCCGTGCTTGAGACCGCCGACGGCAAGCTCTTCATGGCCACCAAGTTCGTCAAGGCCGCCGGCGGATGCTCTGCGCCGGCCCTGAAAGATACCGATGCTGTTCTGGCGGAAGCCGGCCGGATGCAGATCAAGAGCTTCGAAACTGCGGCCGCCTCGCCCGTGCGCGAAGGACAACTCATGATCCGCCACCCGCAGTATTCCGGCCTGCAGCTCAATCAGGCGACCGGCTACTACATTCCGGCGAAGTTCATTCGCGCCGTCGACGTCACGCGCGGCAACGAGCTCGTGTTCCACATGGAGGGTGGCATCTCGCTGTCCGAGAATCCCAACATCCGCTTTACCTACGGCGCATCGAAGGACGAGACGATCGAGGTGACCGCTGAGGACACCGACGGGCGCACCTTCAAGGGCCGCTCAGCGGGACCGAAAGGATCGTAACATCGGTTGCGAGAGCAAAAGAAAAAGGGCGCCGAAAGGCGCCCTTTTTTATTGCAGCGTCGGCTTGCAAACCCGATTTAGAAGCAGCGTAGCTCGCCTTCGACTTGCGCGCGCTTCAAATTATGGACCTTTTCGCGCATGGCCGGAGCACGCAGGTAAGCGACATTCTCGCCGCCGCGTTGAACAACCGACATGATGGTCTCGGCTTCTTCATACTGTACATATGGCAGCACGGTCGCGATCACGTCGATCGAGCACGCGCATTTGTCCAGGACCTCGCGATTCATGCCGTTCACAAGCATGCAGCCGTAGATGTAGTCGCCGCGCGTGTTGGTTGGATAATCGTTGTGCGTGGCTGCCAAGGCTGCCAGGTCGTGCTTGTCCGCGCATTCCTCTGCGATCGCCACCGCAGCGCCGGTGACCACGAGGCCGAGAACAGAAAAAGCGGCGAGCTTTGATTTGAAGCTGATCATTTCTTCTCCTCCGAAAGACCGACCAGAGAAATTCGCTCCTCGAGCTTCGGAGAAGCAGCAAACGTGCTCTCGAAGGTGGATTGCAAATCGACGAAATAGCCGGGAGCATCCTTGCTGACGATGATCGTAAACACGGACTTCTCGTATCCCTGCATCTTCTTCGAATTGAGATCATCCGCGAATGGCGCGACCGTGATCTTATAGCCGTCGATGCTCTTCCCATTGAGGTCGATCTTCGTCGGCACCATTTCCGCCTTCTCGCCCAGCGCCGCGCGGAACTTCGCCTTGATGTACATCTGGTTGCCGCCGGCAAGGGTGTTGAAGTTCGAGACCGCGCGCTCGAGGTACCAGATGAAGAGCGGGTTGATGGTCAGGTCCGGCCAACTGGTCGGTTCGCGCGCTTGTTCACCGGTAAAGGCCTTGAACTCGACTTCGCGCTCTCCCTTTTCGCCTACGTTCTTGACCCCGACGATGATGTCGTCGGCGTAGGCTTTGCCGAGCAGCTTTTCGTCCGACACTTTCCTATCGAACCGATAGGCGACTTCGCGACCCTTATCGATCAGGTCGAGCTGACGCGTTTCGAACAGCGTCTGGCCGACGCTTGGAGCGGTGACAGCGGCAGGCGCGGCCGCCGTGGTCTCCTCGGCCGCCAGCGCTGCCGTGGGCAGAAAAGAAAGCGAAATGAGGCCTATAAGGGCATGGGTCGTGCGAAACATCGGGACAACTTCCTCCTCGTGGGGCGCCATTCTCGGTCGCCTTCTTGGGAATTCTTCTAACGCTTTCTGTCACTTCGCGGCAATCGTTAGATCGTGAAAATTATGCAAGGTTACAGACCCTCCCCTTAAGGTTGTTTCGGACGATCTTTGGAAAGGTGCGGGAGAAGCCACTCTTAGCGCAGAAACTGGCCGAAAGCCCTGGGTCCGCTGCCGACCGTGACCCGTCCCGTGACCTCTAGGGTCGCCGTGTCGATGCGCTCGAGGGTATCGGCATCCCAGCACGCGACATAGACCGCCTGGCCGTCGGGATCCGCCTCGATGCCCTCGGGATAGCCACCCACTTCGATCGTCTTGACGATCTTGAGGGTCGTGACGTCGAAGACGCTGACGGATCCGGCGTGCTGGTTCGCGACGAAGGCCAGGTTTCCGGCTAGCGCCACGTCATAGGGCGTGTGCTCCACCTTTACCGTGCCCACGACCTGCCGCGATGCCAGGTCGATGACGCTCACGTCGTCGCTTTTGACATTGGCGGTGTAGGCGCGCTTCCCTTCCCGGTCGATTGCGACGCCGAAGGGCCGCTCGCCGACTGGGACCTGCCCGATGCGTTCGAAGGTCTTCGCGTCGATGAGCGAGATCTCGTTGCTGTCGCGGTCGGCGGTGACGATGAGGCGCCCATCGGGTGTCACGGCGACGCCGGAGGGCGATTGCCCAACTTCGACCTCGCCGACGACTTTCATCGCCATGGGATCGACTGCGAAGAGCTTGTGCACGTACCAGTCGGCGACGAACACCTGCCGCCCATCGGGCGCGACGGCAATTCCGAGCGGTCCGGCGCCGACGGTGAGGCGCGAAAGCACGGAGCGCTTCTCAGCGTCGACGACGACGAGCTCTTTGCTCTCAGGCGATGTGAGGTAAGCCCGCTTGCCATCAGGCGAGAGTGCGATGCCCGCAGGCTTGCCGCCGATTTTGATCTCGGCCACAGCCGCAAACGTCGCAAGATCGACGATCGATAGCGAATCGCCGGTCTGATTGGTGACAAACGCTTCGCGTGCGTCGCCAGCGTAACTCGCACCCACTCCGAGAAGCGCGAGGGCACTTACAAAAAAGGGAACGGCGAGGCGCGGCCCTGTGATGCAGGGCCGCCGCCTTACCGAAGCCGACAGCATCAGCCGCCCTCGACCTTCTTCTTCAGATTGGCAAGGCCGTCCTTGTAGATGCCGGTGATGGCTTTGACGGCGGCCTCGTCGCTGAGCTCCGGCGGCGGGTCGTTGTTGACGTAGCCGCGGTAGAAGGCCCCGCGCCATTCGACGGTCGACTTGTCGCCCGAGCCGGTCACGGTGATCGTCGCGGAGTAGTTCGTCACCGGCACGACCTTGACGTCGACGTCTGTGATCTCGTAGCTGAGGGTCTTGCCCTCGGCATTGTGCTTCGTCAGCTTCTCGGTGATCTTGCCGCCGGCCGTGGTCGTAAGCACACGCGTAGCGCCGGCTTCATTGCCGGTTGCTTCGGTCTTCGCCATCGCCGGATGCCAGCTCATGTCGCCGAAGTTTCCGACTACGGCCCAAACCTTGTCGGCCGGGGCGTTGATCTCGATCGACTCCACGACCTTTTGACGCGAGGGGCCGTGCGCTGAAGCGACCCCTGTCATCAGGGCGAGAAGGGCAATAAGTGAAGTGATAACTCTGACCATGAACGATCTCCGAATTGGCCGACAACGCGCTGTTCTACCGTTGTCCCCCGCCCGTTTGAAAGACTTTTCCGCGTCTGAAATAAGGGCTCTTAAGGATGTTGTTTTAGGAGAGCGTCCATGCTTTGGTTCCGCGCCGATCAAATCACGAGACTTCTGACATGACGAATTGGACTGAAGGCAAGGGCGCGGGCGAAACCCCGAAGTCCAACGCGATCACGGACGTCGCCTGCCCGTTTTGTGGCCTCGTCTGCGACGATCTGGAGATCGCGCCGGAGGCGGGTGGGCGCCTGAAGGTCGTAAAGAACGGCTGCCCCAGGGCCGTGGCTGGCTTCGAACGTTCAGTTGATGGCGCCAAGCCCCAGGTCGCCGGCAAGGACGTCGATCTCGCAACTGCGATCAAGGCCGCGACCGACCTTATCAAGGGTGCCAAGCTGCCGCTTTACGGCGGACTCGGAACGGACGTCGACGGCATCCGCGCCGCAATGGCGCTGGCCGACAAGTCGGGCGGCGTCGTCGACCATATGCTGAGCGAAGGTCAGTACCGCAACTTCCGCGTCCTGCAGACCACCGGCTGGTTCATGTCGACCCTGACAGAAACGCGCAACCGCGCCGACCTCATCATCGTGGTCGCCAGCGACATACAAAAGTTGCATCCGCGCTTCTTCGAACGCATCGTCAACGTCGAAGCTTCGACGATCACGGACTCGCCTTCGAAGCGCACCGTCGTCTTCCTCGGCAACGGGCTCGATACGTCAGGGGTCAAAGGTCCCCGTATCGGTGAGGTGATCACCATTCCTTGCGAAGGTGAACGCGTGATCGAGGTCATCTCCGCCCTCAAGGCCGAGATCAAAGGCACGCCGCTCAAGGTGGACGAAGTGGCGGGCGTAAAGCTCGCCGAGATCAAGTCCCTCGCCGAGCGCTGCCGCAAAGCCTCGTACGGCATCTTTACTTGGGCACCGCCGAGCCTCGCCTTCCCCAACGCCGATCTCACCGTGCAGACGGTGTCCGAGCTCGTGAAGGAGTTGAACATCAAGGGGCGCTTCGCCTGCCTCGCACTCGGCGGCAACGACGGTGCGGTTTCGGCCGGCGCCGTGTGCTCCTGGCAGAGCGGCTACCCGCTACGCGTCAGCTTTGCCAGCGGCAAGCCCGACTACGACGCGATGCGCTACGTCATCCCGAACATGCTCGCCAACGGCGAAGGTGACGTGCTGCTCTGGGTCTCGTCGTTCACACCCGACCTCGGGCCGCCCCCAACCAAGATCCCGACCATCGTCCTCGGCACGCCGGGTCTCAAGCTCCAGGGCACGCCCGACGTCTTCATCCCTATCGGCACGCCGGGCGTCGATCACAGCGGACGTATCGTGCGCGTCGACAACGTCGTGTCACTGCCGCTGAAAAATCTGCATCGCTCAACGCTTCCCAAGGCCGCCGACATCCTCGCGGCCATCGAACTCGCCATTTAAGCGCCGCGGAGACACCGGCACATGCTCATCAAGTTTACCGGCGGAAAAGTCTATGACCCGATGAACGGGGTCAACGGCGAGATCCGCGATATCTACGCCAAGGACGGCCGCATCGTTGCGGCGCCGCCTCCGGGCACGCGGATCGATCAGGAGTATTCACTCAACGGCCGCGTCGTCATGGCGGGCGCCATCGATCCGCACAGCCACATCGGCGGCGGAAAGGTCACCATCGGCCGCATGCTGCTGCCCGAGGACCATCAGGGCCACGAGGTCGCGCGCACCGACCTGACGCGCTCGGGCTGCGGGCACGCCGTGCCCTCCACGATGACCACCGGCTATCGCTACGCCGAGATGGGGTACACGGCCGCTTTCGAGCCGGCCATGCTTCCCGCCAACGCTCGCCAGGCCCACCTCGAGATGGGCGACACGCCCATGATCGACAAGGGCGCGTTCGTCATGCTCGGCAATGACGACTTCTTCCTGCGCACGCTGGTCGAGAAGAAGGACTTCTCCTTCGTCAAGGACTACATCGCCTTCACCATGCACGCCGCTCAGGCGCTCGCGGTCAAGATCGTGAACCCTGGCGGCATCAACGCCTTCAAGTTCAACCAGCGCGCGCTCGATCTCGACGAGAAGCACGTCCACTACGGCCTGACGCCGCGCGACATCATCCTGACGCTCGCCCGCGGCATGAAGGAGCTTGGCGTCCCGCATCCGATCCACATTCACGGCTGCAACCTCGGCGTCCCCGGCAGCATGCATTCGACCTTGGCGACCATCCGCGCCGCCGAAGGTCTGCCGATGCATCTGACGCACATTCAGTTCCATAGCTACGGCACCGAGGGAGACATGAAGTTCTCCTCCGGCGCGCCCGAGATCGCAGCGCTCCTCAATCAGCACAAGAACGTGTCGATCGACATCGGCCAGATCATGTTCGGCCAGACGTGCACGGCGTCCGGCGACAGCATGCGCCAGTACGGCAACACGAAGTCCGCCAACCCGAAGAAGTGGGTGGTGATGGACATCGAGTGCGATAACGGCTGCGGCGTCGTGCCGATGAAGTATCGCGACAAGAGCTACGTCAACGCGCTGCAGTGGGCCATCGGCCTCGAGCTGTTCCTTCTCGTCGAGGATCCGTGGCGCATCTTCATGACCACGGACCATCCGAACGGCGCGCCGTTCTACTTCTACCCGCACCTGATCCGTCTTCTGATGGACCGCACCTTCCGCAACGAGAAGCTCGAGACGCTGCATCCCGGCGCGCAGAAGGCCACCATCCTGAAAACGCTCGACCGCGAATATTCGCTCTACGAAATCGCCATCATGACGCGTGCAGGCCCTGCCAAGAGCCTCGGTCTCCGGGATCGAGGCCACGTGGGTCCCGGCGCTTCGGCCGACATCACGGTCTATGAGGACATCCCGCAGGACCGCGAGGCCATGTTCAAGACGCCTCTGTTCGTGTTCAAGAACGGCGAGCTCATCGTCAAGAACGGCAAGGTGGTGAAGGTCGTCGCCGGCGCGACGCACGTCGCACGGCCCGAATACGACCGTGCCATCGAGAAGCCGCTGCGCGAGTTCTTCGACCGCTATCACACCGTCAAGCTCGACAACTTCCGTCTCTCCGATCAGGAGATCGTCGAAAGCAACTGCGGCCACACGGGTGGTGAATGCGGCTGCGTTATCGTTCAGCCGTGCGGACCGAGAGTCTCCTGACCATGAGCGCAATGAAGATAAACGGCGTCACCATCGACGATACGTTCGCCGAGGCCTTCGGTATGAGCGGCCTGGGTCTCATCATCACCGCCGACTCGATGAAGTGGGCGAACATCTGCGCCACGGTGATGACGGGGTTCGGGACCTCGGTCATCGGTTGCGGCGCCGAGTGCGGCATCGACCGCGAACTCTCTCCTTCGGAAACACCCGACGGGCGACCCGGCGTGCGCGTGCTGATGTTCGGCTTCTCGCCCGATGCCCTCGAGCCGCAGCTCAGCAATCGCGTCGGCCAGTGCGTCCTGACGAGCCCCGGATCGGCCTGCTACAACGGCCTCGACAGCCCTAAAAAAATGGGCCTCGCCAAAGCCCGCTTTTTCGGCGACGGCTGGCAGACGGCCAGGAAGCTTGGCAAGCGTCGCTTCTGGCGCGTTCCGGCGATGGACGGCGAGTTCGTCATTGAGGACAAGTGTGGCTTTACCACCGACGGCGTCGGTGGCGGCAACCTCCTGATACTTGGCCGGGATCGCGCCGGTCTTCTTGAAGCTACCGAGGCGGCCGTCGCGGCAATTGCCAAGGTGCCGGATGTGATTACGCCGTTCCCTGGCGGCATCGTGCGCTCGGGTTCAAAGGTCGGCTCCAAATACAAGGGCGCCATCGCCTCGACCAACGACGCCTTCTGCCCGACGCTGAAGGGCGCCGTGAAGTCCGAGCTCGACGCTGACACCATCGCCGTGCTCGAGATCGTCATCGACGGTCTCACCTCGAAATCCGTGGCAGACGCCATGCGCGCTGGCCTGAAGGCTGTGATCGATGTCGGCGCAGCCAAGGGCGTCACGCGCGTCTCAGCCGGCAACTACGGTGGCAATCTCGGCCAGCATCACTATCACCTGAAGGATCTCTTGCCATGAGCACCCTGAGCTTCACGCTTCGGCAAGCGCCCCATCAGGTTGTCGATCTGTCCGCGCTGTTGCCTTCGAAATTGGCCGGGCTCTCCAGCTCCGACATCGAGCGTATCGAGCTTGGCAGTGGCCATACGGCCGTTCGTGTCGGCGACCTGTTCACTGTCGCGGGCTCACCGGGTGACACCATCACCATCTCCGGCACCTCGCCCGAGCTCGACAAGATCGGCTCCGGCCTCGATGGCGGCACGATCGTCGTCGAGGGCAACATCGGCAATTATGCCGGCACCGACATGAAGGGTGGGCGCCTCGACATCCGCGGCAATGCCGGAGGCTATCTCGCCTCGTGCATGACGGGCGGCCTCATCACGGTCTCGGGTTCGGTCGGCGACTACGTCGGCGGCACGCGACCGGGCGATCGCTTCGGCATGCTGGGTGGTACGGTCGTGATCGAAGGCAGCACGGGAACGCGCGCCGGCGAGCGCATGCGTCGTGGCGTCATCATCGTGCGTGGAAAGTTCGGCTCTGCAGCGGGCTCGCGCATGGTTGGCGGTACGCTCTGGACCGAGACCGGCTTCGGCATTGATCCGGGTCCGCTTCTACGCCGCGGAACCCTTATCGCCCCGACGGTCGAGCGCCTGCTGCCGACATTCAGCGATTGCGGCTATAACGACCTCAATATTCTTCGCATCATGTCGCGTTACATGACCGAGACGCTGGGTCCGCTGGCTCCGAAGCCCCTTCCCGCCAAGGTGCGCCGCTTGGCCGGCGATCTGGCAACAATCGGAAAAGGCGAGATTTTGCTCACCGCCTGACGGTCTTCACAGCCCGCTATTTACGATATTCGGCCTGGCGCCCCTTAGGGGTCGCCGGGCCGTCGCGTTTCCAGGAGCAAGAAAAAGTGTGCCGCCGGAAATCCCGGCTCCTCTCGCGTGCGTATCTGTCTGTGAGCTGCGCCGTTCCTTTAATTCAGGTGCAGCCGTAGATTGCATCAGAGCCGGAGATACCGGCCGAAGGAGACGAACCCCATGATGACCATCGTGCTGTCCGCCTGCCTCATCGCCAATCCGGCTCAGTGCAAGGATTTCCGCGTACCGATAGAAGTGGACATGGACCCGAGCCACTGCACGATGGTCGCGCCGCCCTACTTCGCCCAATGGGCAGAGGAACATCCCGCCTGGCGCGTCACGCGCTGGAAGTGCTTGCCGGCTAACCAGAACGACATTTGATCCCGCGGATCTACCGAACCGCGATGTACGACGGCGCGCCTTCCTCGCCGGGAATCCGCGCCGTCTCCTGCTTGGAGCGAGCGGGAAGGGCACCGGGCGTCACGCCACTGATCTCGATGACGAACTTTTGCCGGATCGCGCGCTCGAAATCACCGTAGCCATTGGCCGGAAGCACAAACGAGCCCGGCCCCGCCATCACGTTCTGCTCGTACCATCCCTTGAGCGTCGGTCCCTCGTCGCCTTCGAGGATCGGCAATCCGTTGATGGTCACACCCGAACTCGCGAGCTCGTTGCGCACGACATCGAGGGGCTCTTCGGGATTGCAATTCTCCTGCCCGTCGCCCGAGACATCGACAATGATCCGGAACGGCTTGCCGGGGATCTGCGGCACGACCTTGTCGGCAACACTGCGCAGCATCTTCGACAGGCACGTGAACTCGCCGCCCTGGCGAGGCAACGCCCGCACCATCTTGGCAACGGCGGCAGCTTCAGCCGGGCTCGAAATCTTGGTCCAGGGAATGGTGAGACGCGGCCGGTCGGCCCACGTCACCATCGAGAAAAGGATTCCACCCTGTGGCCCGTTGAGGATGGCGCGCTGGACTTCCGGGTCCTCGAGGGCCTTGGCGATGCCCTCCATCTGCAGCGTATAGCGATGGTCGTCGACCGAGTTCGAGACGTCGACGGAGACGACGAGCGCGGTGTCGACCTCGACCTGCGGCGCCCCAGCACTGGCCATGGGCGCGAAGAGGCTCATGAGCGCCGCGGCTGCAAGATGAAGCCAAGTGGCACCCGACAAACGAAACTGCTGCATCCAAGGGGCTCTTTCCGGTTGATGCGCGATCCTGTCGCATCATAGGCATGATGGCGTCAGCCTCGCCAGTGCCGCCGTGGCAGGCGAAGCATCTGCAGTCAAATTGCCTAATGTTGCCGTGGCGCATCAGTCCCTGCATTGCAAGTTTGCAAAGTTTGAGGCAGACATCGTTCGGTGCTTGGGTCCGCGGATGCGGAGCTTTGAGGAATAGCGATGCGTCGCTGGCTGAGCCTCGTCTTGCTTGTGGTGTTCGCGGCACGCTCTTTCGTGCCCGCGGGCTTCATGCTCGACGCGTCCGGCTCTAGCGACGGCGCGATGACGATGGTCATCTGTACGGGCCAAGGCACGGAGATGATCTCCGTCGATGCCGACGGCAAACGCATTCCGCCGAAACAGGCCCCCGCTGACACCAGCCTCTGCCCCTACTCCGCTTCCGGCGCCGCGGCGATCGCCGCGAACGAGCCGCTCCACCTCGAAGCGCAAGTCTACGAAGCCGCCGTCACTTATAGACTGACGGCGCAGATCTTCCGTTCCACGCCCAAGCCCGGCGCAACATCAGCCCGCGGGCCTCCGTCCGAACTCGTCTGATCGGTTCCACTCCGTAACCCAGCGTGTGTTGCGTTTCGCCGATGCGGCCGACGCCACATCGCGAGTTCAATCAGTCAAGTTTGGTAATCCCGATGTCCGACCTACCCTGGCTCTCCGCGAGCCGCGCACGTTCATTCGTGCTCGCACCAACGATCTCTATCCTCGCAGCATTCGCTGTGCTGGCCGGAACTCAGCTCGGCTACGCCCAGCAAAAGGCCCCCGTAGCCACGGAGCTTCCCGAAGTCACCGTCACCACGACGGTTGCCAAGCCGAAGACCGCAATAGCGAAAAAGGCTGCGCCTGTAGCTGCGGTCCCACAACCGCCACCCGCAGAAGTACCCACTGCCGCCGAATCGGATGTGATGGGAGCAGTCGCGCCGGGCACTCGATCCGGCAGCCTCGGCGTACCAACAACTGCCGAAGCCCTGGCCGATATCAATCTTACACCGGGAGGCGTCGAGATCGTTCCCGCTAAGGCCTACAAAACCTCTACGCCTGCGGTCACGGTCAAGGATGTGCTCGAATACGTCCCGGGCGTCTTCGTGCAGCCGAAGTGGGGCGAGGATTCTCGAATCTCGATCCGCGGCTCGAGCCTGTCGCGCAACTTCCATCTCCGCGGAATCCAGCTCTATATGGATGCCATCCCTATCAACACGGCGGATGGCTACGGCGACTTCCAGGAGATCGACCCTACCGCCTATCGCTATGTAGAGGTCTACAAGGGCGCGAATGCGCTGCGCTTCGGCGCCAACTCGCTCGGCGGCGCCATCAACTTCGTCATGCCCACCGGCTACAATTCCGACCTGTTCGGCGCGCGTGTCGATGTCGGCAGTTTCGGCTTCCACAAATTGGCTGCCAGTTCCGGTGGAGTCCACGGCCCCGTCGATTACTTCATCACCGGCACATGGCAGGAGCAGGACGGCTTCCGCGACCACAGCGATGGTGAAAGCGTTCGCGGTGCTATGAACATCGGCTATCGCCTCTCGGCGAACGCCGAGACGCGGTTCTATGTCAATGCCAACGACGTCGAGCAGCGCATCCCCGGCAGCGTGACCAAGCAAAGCGCGCTCACGTCACCGGAGACAGCCGCAATCGGCAATCTCATCAATGACTACCAGCGCAACATCGAGACCGTGCGCATTGCCAACAAGACAACTGTCCGGCTCATGCCGGGGACGCTGTTGGAGGTTGGCGCCTTCACCGTCGACCGCCACTTGATGCATCCGATCTTCCAGTGGCTCGACTACCAGTACGACGATTACGGCGGCTTCGCCCGTATCACCGACGAAAGCTGGATCGCGGGATACAAGAACCGCGTCATCGCGGGTGCCAACCTGCAAAATGGCAGGATCGACGTGAAGCAGTATGTGAATACCGGAGGAAAGAAGGGCGCGCTCACGGTCGACGCCGACGATTCGGCAAAGAATTTCAGCGCCTATGTCGAGAACCAGTTCTACTTCCTGCCCAATGTCGCTTTTATCGCCGGCACGCAGTTTCTACACGCGACGCGCAACCGCGACGCACACTTAGGAACGGCAAGTGGCGAGACCGAGTTCAACATTTGGAGTCCGAAAGTCGGTTTGCTCTGGGACGTAAACCCGTCCTGGCAGATATTCGGCAACATCTCGCGCAGCGCCGAAGTCCCGAGCTTCGGAGAGAGTGTCACGGCCCAGCAGATCCCGTTCACGGAAATCGAGGCGCAGCGTGCGACGACCTACGAGATCGGCACGCGCGGCGGCACAGAGGACTATAACTGGGACATCTCGCTTTACCGGGCCAACATCGACAACGAGCTGCTTTGCTTCACGACGAATTCGAACCCCAGCACATGCCAGGTCGGCAACGCCGACCGTACATTCCATCAGGGTGTCGAGTTGGGCTTCGGCGCCGCAGTCATGAAATCCCTATTCGTCCCGGGCGTAAATCCAGACAAGCTCTGGCTGCACGGGGCATACACTTTAAGTGATTTCCGTTACGATGAAGACGTCCTCTGGGGAAACAACGAAATCCCAGGCGCACCGCGGCACTATCTGCGCGCCGAGCTTCTCTACAAGCATCCGAGCGGCGTGTACCTTGGCCCCAACATCGAGTGGGTTCCCGAGGCCTATTACGTCGATAGCGCCAACACGCTCGAGACGGACGCCTACGCTTTGTGGGGCGCAAAAATCGGCTTCGATAATGGCGGACCTATCACCGCGTACCTCGAGGGGCGTAATCTCTCTGACGAAACGTATATTGCAAGCTCCAGCATCGCTACCGATACCCAAGGCAAGGACGCAGCCTTGTTCGAGCCCGGCACCGGACGCGCCGTTTACGGTGGCATCCAATATAGATGGTGACCGGCGTACAAGTCGGCTTTTCTGCGCCAAACTCCGTTCGCGTGAGCAAGGATTGAACATGACAAGAACTGCAATGCGTTTATCCCTGGGCATCGTTCTGGCATCGGCCCTGCTCGCCACGAACGCACAAGCCCACATCTCTCTCGAAAAAGACGAGGCTCAGATCGGCAAGGGCTACAAGGCCGTGTTGAAGGTCCCGCACGGCTGCGACGGCGAACCGACCGTCTCTGTCACGCTTGATGTTCCGGAAGGCTACATCGGCGTAAAGCCCATGCCGAAGGCGGGCTGGAAGACGGAAGCAAAGCGCGGCGCCTATGCCGCGAGCTACGCTTTCTATCATGGGGCCGTGCTCAAGGACGGGGTCACGAGCGTCACCTGGTCGGGCGGCGAGCTGCCCGACGACTTCTATGACGAGTTCGTCGTCAACGGCTTCGTGGCTCGCGAGCTGAAGCCTGGTCCGCTCTATTTCAAAGTGCTGCAGAAGTGCTCGAAGGGTGAGATGAGCTGGAGCGAGATCCCGGCTGCGGGCGTCGACGCGCATAGCTTGAAGTCTCCCGCTGCGAGCCTCACCCTCGTCGCAGCCGCCGCCGAGGGACACGATCACCACGGCTCTGGCGGATCAAGTGGCCAAGCTGGAGGAGGCAACGACCAGGCCATCGGCACCGTTGCCGTCGAGAAGCCCTGGGCCCGCGCGACGCCAGCCGGCGCCAAGGTCGGAGCGGGCTATCTCACCCTCCGCAACACCGGGTCCGAACCCGACACGCTCGTCGGCATCGAAGCCGACTTTGCCGGCCGCACGGAGATTCACGACATGACCATGACGGACGGCGTCATGCGCATGCGCGAGGTCCCGGATGGCCTTGCCGTCGCACCCGGCGGAACGGTTGAGCTCAAACCGGGCGGTTTGCACATCATGTTCCTCGAACTCAAATCCCCGCTCAAGGCCGGCGAGCCCGTCAAGGCGAAGCTGAAATTCAAGAGCGGAGCCGAGGGCGAAGTCGAGTTCTCAGTGGCGCCGATCGGTGGCGAGGCGCCCGAGCACAAGCATCACTAGGGACATTGGACGGTTTCAAAATGCAGAGGGCCCGTAGAACTTCGTTCTACGGGCCCTCGTGCGTTTGAATTGTCGTTACGACTCTGCTGCCGGCGCAGCGTTCGGATCAATCCACGCTGCGCTCTTCACGCACGTGATAGAACTCGTCCACGCCACGCCAGCGGTTCACGGCCTGCCGGCGACGCTCAAGCTCCTTCGTCCAGACCTTGCGGCCGGACTCCAAGAAGACCGAGGCAGCGAGAGAGTTGGGGGTCTTCGTCTGCTCTCTTGTCGTTGATGTCTTGTGAGCAGAACGAGCGGCTGAGTTTCTCATGAGGCGAACCCTCCGTTACGCTTCAAATTCTCAGGGGCCGAACCACAGAACGTAAGAGCGGTCTCGAGAGTTCCCTTGAGTTAAAACCTGACTTAATAAATCAAGAACGAAATACAAGAGCTTGGTGGACCGAAATCGATGTTGAGGCTTGGTACCTCTCCCACATGTCAGGCATATGGCAGGCACCATCACGATTACGCCACATGCGAGGCATCTCCAATGCAGATGCCGTGCGACGCAACATACAAAAAAGTGAGGGCCCGAAAACGCGGGCCCTTGTGGTGTTGCAGCGCCGAATAGCGGACTGCGTGTAACAGAAAATTTACGCTTGCCTCTCCGACAACGGATGCGTCCTGAGACGCATCGGATCGTAGAACGGCATCTGCACAACGACAGCTGGGAACTTTTTCCCGCCATCATCGATCTCAAGGTCTGTACCGAGTGCGGTGTATGAAGGCTCGATCTGGGCCATCGCAAGCGACTTCATCAGATACTTGCTGTAGACGGTGCTGGTGACGACGCCGACTTCCTTGCCTTTCGAGTAAATCTTGGCGCCTGGCGTGATCGCTTCAGAGTGCCACACCTCGAGACCGGTAATGAACGAGCGTTCCTTGCCCTTCTTTTCCTTGAGTGCGGCCTTGCCGATGAAATCGCCGGGCTTGTCGAGATCGACCGACCAGTCGGCGCGCACTTCCCACGGCGTCGTATCCGGATGCGGCATGTCGAACGGGAAGAACAGCAACGAACCCTCGACGCGCACGGTGTCGAGACACGTCCACGAGGCGTGCATCACGCCTTTGTCCTTGCCGGCTTCGAGGATGGAATCCCACAGGAACACGGCATCCGCGCGTTTGCAGAACACTTCAATGCCGAACTCGGCTGAATAGCCGCCACGCGCCAGCGTTACCGGTTTGCCGAACAGCGTCGTCGGCGCATGCTGGAAATAGGCAAGCTTCGTCAGGTTGAACGGCGTATGAGGGGCCAAGATTTCGAGCGACAGCGGCCCCTGCAGCGACAGCACGTGCGTGTCGTCGTCGCGCTCGACTTTCACATCAAACTTCTTCGCCACTTCAAGCAGCGCGGGCTCGAGCTGGCCGCTTCCGTGCGACACGCGGAAATCGTTCGGCGCGTTGCAGTAGATCAGCACGTCATCGATGATGCCGCCGTTCTCGTTCACGATATTGCTGATGTGTGACGTGCCCGGCTGCACCTTGGTGATGTCCGTCGTCAGCAGATAGTCGAGGCAAGCCGTCGCTTGCGGCCCCGTGACGTTCAGGAGTTGCAAAGCCGTCACTTCGATCATGGCAGCGCGGCAACGCTTGGCTTCCGTCTCGTCATAGGGATCGGACGCGTAGAACTGCGCGATGGGCATATCGTTCCACGATTGCGTCAGGTCCGATCCCAGCGCCCGGTGGCGGTCATTAAGGGCTGATTGGCGAATTGCTGAGCTCATCTTGGAGTCCTCTTGCTTTTGCGGTGCTGCGGTGGAAGGGCGCGTCTTGAACAGCCGCGCACAAAAATCGACGACGTTGTGGCCAAAGCCCGAGTAGGAGGTCGGCGTGCCTTCAAGGCTCATGAGCGCACCCTCGTTTTTTCGGGGTCGTAGAACGGGAAGCGCACCACCGTGGCCGCGAGCCGCTTCTGATGACCGTCGAGCTTGCCGACGGAAATCGCCGTACCGATTTCGGAATGCGCGACGTCCACACGCGCGAGCGCGATGGTCTTCTTGAGCAGCGGCGAGCGCATGGCGCTGGTGACGACGCCTATTTCGGCGCGCCCAACGAACACCGGATCACCGTGCGACGGCTTCTCGTTGCCCGTAACCTCGAGCCCCACGAGCTTGCGGGCAGGCGTCGCCCGGCGCCGCTCGATGGCGGCCTTGCCGATGTAGTCCTCTTCCTTCTTGGTCGGAATGGTGAAGCCTATGCCGGCTTCGAGTGGATCTGTGTTTGAGCAGAAGTCGTGCCCGCCGAACACGAGACCCGCCTCGATGCGCACCATGTCTAGCGCCTCGAAGCCGAACGGCTTGATCTTGTGCGGTTTGCCGGCCTTCATGATGGCATCCCACACCGCCGGCGCATCCTTGGGGTGGCAGAACACCTCGTAGCCGAGCTCGCCCGTGTAGCCCGTACGCGAGACAATGACCGGGATGCCGTCGTAGCCGCCGAAGCGCCCGACCGTGAACCGGAACACGCCAAGCTCGTCGAGCGTCGGCCGTCCAGCTGGCGTCCACAAAATCTCGCGCAGCGTGTCCCGCGACTTCGGACCCTGCACGGCAACGTTATGAACTTCGTCGCTCGCCGTCTTGAGCAGAACGTTGTAGCTCGTCTTTGCGAGCTGCTCCTTTATCCAGACGAGACTGCCGTCGTCGCCACCGATCCAGCGGAAGTTGTTCTCGCCCAGACGGAACAGCGTGCCGTCGTCGATCATGCCGCCGTGCTCGTAGCAGATCGGCGTGTAGTAGATCTGCCCGACCGCGAGCTTGCGCACATCGCGGGGAAATAGTCCCTGCAGGAACTGCTCCGCATCCGGTCCCAGCACCTCGAGCTTCCTGAGCGGCGAGAGATCCATGACCACCACGCCTTCGCGGCAGGCCCAGTACTCATCGATTGCCCCACCTTTCGAGAAGCAAGTCGGAACCCAGAAGCCTTTGTATTCGGCGAAGGACCGCGTGAGCGCCGAGGTCCGCGGATGGAACCCCGACTCTTTTGTCAGCTGGACGGGTTGTTGTGCAGTCATGCGATATCCGATTGCGCGCTTGAAGGGTGCGTCCTTGGGGTAGACGCGGACTTGAATTTCGGAGAGACGCCAGCCGTTCGAGGCGTCGATGTCGGCGGGGCACGAGGACGTGCCGCACACCAGATCGGTCAGCGCACGCATCAGCACGTAATCGCCTGGCCGCGACCACGGCTCGTCCGACCAGATATTGTTGTGCGCGTCGACGTTGGTGTTGAAGAAGAAGTTGATCGCCGGCCAGCCGCGGTAGTTGCCGACCTCATAGGGCGCGAGCGCCTTGTTGAAGTTGTCCGAGCAGTTCGGATGACCGAAGTAGCCCATGTCCTCGTAGTATCGAGCCGTGCACGCGAGATTGAACGTGTCGTGCCGACCGACGGTATCCTGCACCACCTCGACCAGCGCATTGCGGTCGCGATCGAAGAACTTGGAGAAGAGACCCGGTTTCGGATACGCGAGCCCGGTCATCGTCCGCGTCGTAGTCGCGTCGAGACCGAGCACGTTGCCCTTGTCGAGCTCGCGCTGATTGAAAGCCAGGAAATCCGAGCACTGACGCCCGGCGACATCTATGATCTGGATATACTCGCCTTCCTTGACCTCGAAGGTCTCCGCACTCGCGATGTTGATGCGGATGTCGAGACGCGGCTCGGCCAGCGGCTCTGGAAGACGCGCTTCTCCAGGCGGAAGCGGATTGGCCCTCTGGATGAACACCAGCACGTCCGATGGCGGAGTTTGCTCCCAGACGAGCATCGGCGACGCAGGCGCGGCGACAATGAGTGTGACCGGACGTGCTGCCGGGGTCGAAACCATCTCCCCAGCCGGCGCATCCTTCCCGAACAGTCGAGCCCCTTCGACGCGCCCGATATCGAGCCCGCGCCGGAATAGTCCGAACCTCACGCGCGACGCATCCTCACTGTCACCAGCGAGAATCTCATGCAGGCCGACGGGCTTGCCGTGCCGCTTGAGCCCAAGCGCCGGCAAATCGCCCTTCTTGTTACGACCGAATGCGACAACCTCCACAGGCTGCCCGCCTTCGAGTAGCGCGATCTCCACCGTATCGCCGGCTTCGATCTCGAGCACTGCCGAGCCGCCACCTTTGACGACATAGCGTTCTACGCCGGGCTCGAGTGAAGTCTGGCCGGGCACGAACAGCTTGGGCCGGGTTGGCGAAGTTAGAATGGTTGCGCTCATGAACTCCTCGCGTTCCGATCGGGGCGGTGACGCTGGCCGCTCGCTTGATCTGCGGCCAGCGCACCTTTTCTCCCCGGCACCCCGGCCTATTCGGCCGCCTGTTGCGTGCTCGGCTGATTGAGGAAGGCGTCCATCGAGTCGTCGAGCGCCTTCATCCAGGGCGTATGATGCACAGGCGCCAGCGTGCCGGTCAAAAGCGAGCGATGTGACTGGTCGCGGTAGGTCAAGATGTTATCCATCTTGTGGTGCTCCCAGTCCTTGAACATCTTCGCCACGCCATCGACGTCGAGACGCGGATAGTCGGTCGGCGTGATCAGGTCGCGCACGTACTCGGTTTGGAAGTCGATGGCTTGCGAAGGATCTTCGACAGCCTCCTCCAGATTGATCCACTTCTGGATGTCGGCAGCCATCTCGTCGTAACGCGGCAGCTTGATACGTCCGAGCACGACGTCACGCGCGTACCAGGCCTGAGCGTCGAACATGTTGAAGGTGTAGAACTGATCCTGCATGCCGATGTACATCAGCTTGGGATTGCCCCACCAGAAGATGCCCTTGTAGATGCTCGGCGGATAGAGCCGGTTGCGCGTCTTGAGGCGCAGCGTGTCCTCGATGAACGGATGGTGGTGCAGATAGCCGGTGCAGAGAATGATCGCATCGACCTCCTTGGTCGTGCCATCCTTGAAGAAAGCGGTCTTGCCTTCGACCTTCTCCAGCAGCGGCCGCTCCGAGAAGTTCTCCGGCCACTTGAAGCCCATCGCCCGCGTGCGATAGGAGAACGTCACCGACTTGGCACCGTACTTGTAGCACTGGATGCCGATGTCTTCCGACGAGTAGCTCGCTCCCACGCAGAGCACGTCCTTGCCTGCGAACTCGTCCGCCGAGCGGAAATCGTGCGAGTGCAGGACGCGGCCAAGGAACTTGTCGAGGCCCGGGAACTCCGGAATGTTGGGAGTCGAGAAGTGTCCGCTCGCAGCAAACACGTAGTCGAACTCGGATGACGAGATGGTATCGGTCGCGAGGTCCTTGACCGAGACGGTGAACTTGCCGGACTTATCGCTGTAGCTCACCCACCGAACCGCTGTGTTGAGCTTGATGTAGTGGGAGATGCCGTTCCGCTCGATACGACCCTTGATGTAGTCGTGCAGCACCGCACGCGGCGGGAACGACGGGATCGGTCGGCCGAAGTGCTCCTCGAACGAGTAGTCGGAGAATTCGAGACATTCCTTCGGGCCGTTCGACCACAGATAGCGATACATGCTTGCGTGGACCGGCTCGCCGAACTCGTCCGTTCCGGTGCGCCACGTATAGTTCCAGATGCCGCCGCTGTCCTTCTGCCGCTCGTAACAAACGATGTCGGGGATGACGGCACCCTTGAGGCGCGCGCTCTCGAAGGCTCTCAAGACTGCCAAACCGCTCGGCCCGGCTCCAATTACGGCAATTCTCTGAGACATGCTGTGTGTTCCTGTCCTTTAAGCTTGACTGATCTCGAACGGTGAAATGAAGGAGGCTCAATCCGGGAAGAAGCCTGGAGACGTCTTCGCGCCGTCGTCGTATTTCGACAGCCAATCGATCGTCATTTCCTGGTAGCGCGTCAGGCCCTTGTAGGCGGCAAGCTCCGGCGGCAACGTCTTCAGCACCCGCGGCATGCGCCGGCCCCACTTGGGCACAGTCACGAGCTCACGCATCTTGATGAGGTACCCGCGGATCGAGAACACGATCGCGTTCGAGCGCGGCAGGCGCCACAAGCCCTGCAGCTCCACGCGCAGATGGACCTTGTCGCCGACGTTCTCAGGCGTGACCGTGGTCCGTTCGGGACCCCACTTGTGATAGTTCTCCGGGCTCGTATCGAGCCTGGGATTGATGGTCATGGTCCAGTTGAGACGGCGCACCGGCCGGCCCTGCTGCATGTTGAGCAAGAACTTCAGCGCCCGGTCGAACACGCCGAGCTCGTGAGCCAGCGGCACGGGCGCGTGCCACTCCTTGAAGCTCATGCCCACGTCGAAATCGAGCGACCAGTCCGCCTGCGATGTGACGATGCCGGCATCCATCCACAGATCGCCGTCACGCTGATCGAGCAGAGAGAAGTCTCCCTGGCATTGCCGCGTGATGTACTCCATCGGGCGATAGGGCAGCGTCGACACATCGCCGAAAGTGAACTTCTGATCGATTCCCATCGGCCGGTTGACCCAGTGCCAGGCATCGCCGTTTCGGGTCAGAGAAAAGTGTTCGGGATAGCTTTCCGACATCGAGACCATGAGAAGCTCGACGAGATCCCACTCGGCCGTGAGCATGTGCGGCAGCGACTGGCAGCGCAGCGGATCCTCTTTGAGGACGATGGCGCGGTCGCGCATGTCCGAAAGGTAGTGCTCGTCGATATCAATCGGAAACTCGTAGACGGAGCCCTTGGGGCCTGGCACATGCGGCTCGATGTTGACCGAGTACATGTATTTGTCTTCGTGAAACGGGAACGGAAAGCGCCGCACCGCCTGCGGCGTATTGAAGAACGTGTAGTCGTCGCGGTACGTCTCGTCCTTGAACATCAACCCCATGTCAGTCTCCGTGAGTGAGCGCTACGCGGCATGTCTTCGGCCGCGTCATAGATCCAGAACCGCAGTCGCGCCCGCGCCCTCGAGACGCGACACGCACAGCATGATTTTTTTCGCCGACGCTCTCTCTTCGTCAGAGAGGTAGTGGTCGTTGTGAACAAGGGACCCGGTGCACGAGAGCACCGTCGTCTCGCACTGGCCGCACGCCCCGCCGCGGCAGAGATATGTCGGATCGACACCGGCAGCTTCGAGCGCTTCGAGCAGGCTCTCGTGTTGCCCGACCTGTACGGTCTTTTTTGACTTGGCGAGCTCCACCGTGAATGGTTGTCCCACCGGCGGCGCACTGAAGCGCTCGGAATGAACGTTCTCATTCGGCCAACCCGCCGCGCGCGCTGATTGCAGCACCCAGTCGATCATGCCCGCTGGTCCGCACACGTAGAGGTGCGTGCCGAGAGGCTGCCCCTCGAGCAGCCGATCGAGCTGCAGCGTTTGCCCGTCCGCGTCCGAATAGGTGTGCACGCGGTGGCCGTAGAGCGAGCGCAGCGTCGGCCAATAGGCACCATGTCGCGCCGAGCGCATGGCGTAGTGCAGCTCGAAAGCCGCGTCCTCGCGGTTGAGCTCGGCCATCATGGCCATAATCGGCGTGATACCGATACCGCCAGCGATGAGCAGGTGGCGGCGCGCGCGACGATCGATGGGAAACAGGTTCATCGGCGGGCTGATGCTGAGTTCGGTTCCAACGCCCACGTGCTCGTGAATGAAAGCGGAACCGCCGCGCGAATCCGCGGTTCGGAGCACGCTGATCTCGTAGCAGGAGGAATCGCCCGGTGTGCCCATGAGCGAATAGGGATTGCGGCGTTCTCGATTGCCGTCCGTCATCGCGACAATGGTGTGTGCGCCGGCAGAGAAGTCGGGAAGTGGCGTTCCGTTGGCCGCGACGAGCTTCAGACGCTTGATGCCTTCGGCGACGTTCTCGGCTTCCGCGACACGGACGTGGATGTCGATAGATGAAGTCATTTGTAGATCTCTTCCACCTCTGGAGCCTCGCCAGGAACTTCGGCGTCGATGCACACGCCCTGGAAGGCGCCGAGCCGCCGCGAGTAGTGGTCGCGCACGAGAAGGTTCAGCCCGCAATGCGAGCAGATGACAGGGTTGGTGGTGACGTTCTCTGTGAAGCCCTTGCAGTGGACGCACTGCACGCGGCGCTTGGCCGATCCGCGATGTTCCGTGACGATCGATTTGAAATCGATGCCGACCGCCAGTCCTTCCTGGATGACGCTGCCTATGAAAGGCTCGGTGCCCGCCGCATAGAGCCGTGTGCCCATGGTCGCGGTGGCAAGCGTTCCCTTGAGCCGGAACATGACCGTAGCCAGCGTGGGAAACACCCAGAGAGCAGACGGCGAAAGCGCGTTGAGACTGGCCTCGTAATCCTTGCCCGCCGATCCGGTAGGGCAATTGAGAATGGTCGAACGCGCAAAAAAGCCTGGCGGCGCGTTGACGGCCATGTCTAGCACGGCGGCGGCGCCCTCTCCCTCCACAGCGATGAGATTGTGCTTGGCGAATGGATCGGGCGCGAGGCCCGGATAGACAGGTCTGCTTTTCATTCCAGGAGCCAGCATCGGTCCTTCAACCCCCCCTCAAACGAGTGTTGAAGCGGGGCACAACGCCCCGCTTCTCTGATGTGATCGGATCAACCCGGAAGCTGGAAGAACCAGTTCGAGAGAAGGACGACGGCAACGCCCGCAATCAGCGCGAGATAGGGCAGGATGCCGGCCTTCTTCACGGCGAGATCACCGGGCTTGAGATTCAGGTCCTCGAGCATGTGATCCGGAAACACACCCTTGTCCTGCACGTAGTGCCGGAACAGGAACACCGGGATGATGAGGGCCGCCGCAATGAAGCCGGCCCACAGCGCCATCGGGTTCCACACCTTCGCGCCGGCGCCCATGAACACGGCGTTGACGAACGCGAACAGGGTACCGAGGCCGAGCAGCCACGTCGGTGCACGCCACGGGCGTTCCACGTGCGCATTGTCGATGCGATGGATCCAGCCAGCGTTGAGGTTGAGGAAGTTGAAGATGATGTAGCCGACGTTCGACACGGCGAGGATGAAGAAGAAGCTCGTCGCGTCGGCGCAGGCGATCGCCAGCACCACCAGGTTTACGCAGAGGTCGGTCCACATGGCGCGCGTCGGAGCGCCATGCTCATTCACGTGGCTGAGGTAACGCGGCAGCCAGCCGTCGATCGATCCCTGGTAGAGAGTGCGCGACGAGCCCGCCATCGCCGTCATGATCGACAACAGAAGCGCGAGGATCATCAGCATCACGAGAATGCTGGTGACGAAGCCCGTACCACCGACCATGGATCCCATGGCTTCGGCCACGCCCGAACCATCGACGATCGGCGTCGCCAGCATGCCTTCGAGACCGAGCACGCCCTGGAACGTGAACGGCACCAGCGTGTAGAGCAGCACGCACAGAAGGCCGGAATAGAAGATGGCCTTGAACGTGTCCGTCTTCGGGTCGCGGAACTCGCTCGTGTAGCAGATGGCCGTTTCGAAGCCATAGGTCGACCACGCGGCAATGAACATGCCGCCGAGGATCAGCGTCCATCCACCGATGTCCCATGCGCCCGGCGCCGGAGCGTAAGCCGCGGCGAGCGGAACGATGGGAGAGTAGTTCGACCAGTTGATCTGACCGGTAATGATCGGAACCACGCCGACGATGAGCATCGGAATGATGACGGCGAGGCCGATGTACTTCTGCACATTGGCCGTGCCGAGGATGCCGCGATGCTGGATCGCGAACACCACCAGCATCAGGACGGCGCCGATGAGGAAGGCTGTGTTGAGAGAGAACGAGACCGGCCCCAGTGAGTGCGAGAAGAGCGTCCAGTTGCGAACGTGAGGCGTAAGCGCCGCGATCGCGTCCTGAGACATCAGCGCTTCGACGGCATCCTGCGCCGTCTTGCCCGCGTTAGCGGCGAGCCACTCCGCAACGCGAGGAGAATCGGACGCAATGGCTCCCGCGTGCGTCTTGATCCATTCGAGGACTTGCGGCGCATCTGCCGCCGGGATCGGCGCCAGCGCGTTGAGGATGTAGGCGGCGGCGATAGAGCAGCCGAGCGACAGCACCGGCGTCCAGGCGACCCAGTTACACCAGACCGACAGCGGCGCGATGATCTTGGAGTAGCGCACCCAGGCAGCAGCACCGTAGACGGACGCACCACCTGACTTGTTGGGAAAGAGACCGGCGATCTCGGCGTAGGTGAAGGACTGGATGAAGCCCATGATCATGGAGCAGATCCAGATCAGGAAGGCCACGTTGCCCGCCGTGCCGGCGATGCCGCCGATGGAGAAGAGGACAAGCGCTGGCACGCCACTTGCGACCCAGAACGCACCCCGCCAATCAATTGCTCTTATGAGTTCTGCTTTGGATTTGGAGGGTCGGCCGACGCCACCCTCCATTAGCGTGTCCGTCATCGTCGTCACTCCCAGTTGCGCGACCCGTTGCCCTTGGCAGACCGCGGATTTCACGCTGCGCTGAGAGCGCAAATCCCCGATCCCTCAGCGGGGGAGACCCGTTTGCTCACCCGCCCACACCGCAAAACCAATTCAAACTTATCGAAACCAATTTCGACCAATTGATCTTGGACAAAACCACCTTAGATAAAAAAATCGGAGGCGCAAAATAAAAATTTCCTCATCAGAAACTTTTTTGACAGGAAACCTCCCTGTTTCCGGGCGCTGAGACGTGTTTACTGCAGCGCAGCGACGCGACAATCTGTCACTGACTTTAAAGGAAAAAACCACAGATCGGTTGCAACTGGTTATAATTGGTGCAATTGTGCTGTCGTGTTGAGCAGCCATTTCTGATATTAGGCAGCGACCGACTGATTGAACGGCGATTGGGGGTTCGAACCCTCCGTGCCCTGAGGCTTGAGGACGATGACGAGCACGATCGGCGACGCCTCGCTTGAAAGCTGGGAAAGGCATACAGCCGCCGGCTTCCGGGCCATGTCGCACACGCATTGGAGCGAGGCCGCCGACGAATGGCGGAAGGCATTCGATCACGTGCGGGCATCGGAGCCATGGGACGCAAGACGCGCGGCAGGCCTGAACAATTTGGGCGTCGCTTACCTTCTCGACGCGAGATACACCGAAGCCGAAGACTATTTCGACAACGCCCGCGACTCCTGGGCACGCACCGAAGCGTACATCCCGGATCTAGATGTGCCCGTTGTCGGCCACAGCTCCGTCTTTCATCTCCGCCTCGCGACCCGCCACCACGATGCGTTCGCAGACAGTCGAAGACGGCGTTGCGTCCAACTCTGCGCAGCCGCGTCAGCAATCACGAACTTCAATGCTGCCTTAGCCCAGCGCAAAGAGACTAGCTCGCCACTCTCGCTCGAAGTGGCAGCCGCATTAATTCGCAACGCAACCGATGCCTTCGGCGCGCGCTGTCCCGAGCTCAAGCTCATGGAGAACGGCGACAGCGAGCCTCTCTATCGCGAGAAAGCCCTGCGTGCTTTCGACCTTCAAGCTCGCTCGATGGCGGCTGCGCTATCCCCCGATTATCGACGCCTGGAGATGGCGACGAATCTCACCGCGTTGCTGAGCCCTCGCCTGCTTGGCTTGAATGAAACCCGCTCTCCCAAATTGGATGGACCGGAACAATGAACGAAATGGAAGCCGCACTGATGCCGCCCTGGGATGTCGACGCGACGGAGCATCCGCTCGTAAAGCTACAGGTCAAGACCATCGCCACAGAGCTCTTCTCGCGCATCGTTTCAGGCGAATACCCCTTCGGAACCCGAATTCCGCCCGAGCGCGAGCTCGCCATCGAGTTCAATACCTCGCGCGGCACGATCCGTCAGGCTCTGGATTTTCTGGAAAGCTACGGCGCAGTGGCGCGGCGCGCCGGCAGCGGCACCTTCATCACCTACCACAAGCCGGAGCAAGACTCGAGCAGCAGCGAAGTCGAGATCCCAGGCTACCTCAACATCCGGGCCGTCGTCGAAACAGCGTCTCCGTTCGAGATGAATGTCGCCGTGCACATCCTCGAGCCCGAGATGGTGCGCCTCGCAACGATTTATATGTCGACCCGCGACCTGCAGAAGCTGAGCACGATCACAAGCAAGCTCGAAGCCATCGTCACCGAAGCAGAGGAATTCGCGGCTCTCGAGAACGAGTTCATGTTGACGATTGCAGAAGGCACACACAATTTCCTGATCCTCGCGATGTATCGCATCCTTCACGAGGTTCGTATGCAGCCCCAATGGTCCGCTGCGAAGAAGCAGGGCCTCACGCCGGCACGCATTCGCGACAGTCAGCGCCGTCTTCGCTCACTTTGCGATGCGCTCGAGCGCCGCAAGGTCGAGAGTGCCGTTGAGTTCATAAGGCTGCACGTCGCAGCTACTCAGGACGACATGATCTATACGTCGTGATGTCGCTCCGATCGTCGCGCCGTCTATCAGGCGCGGCGTGAATCGGCAGCGCAGAAAGAATCCGAAGCCCGAATCAAGGTCTCGGCAAATAACCGGCTTTAGGACGATGCGGCGTGGGCGTGCTCGCGCTGATCCCACATGAGGTTCATCGCACGCATGTGCTTGATCAGCGTCGCGCGATGCTCGGCCCACCAGGCAGTGATCGAGCTGAACTCCTGAATGCGCGCGCGGCCGCCCTCGATCTTGACCACGGGCCAACGACCGACGAGCGCATTGTCGATGCCGAACAGCTCCCTTCCCCACCAGTTCGCTTCGCCGAAAGCATGGTTGCCGAGGCCGCCGACCTTCATCATTGCGAGCACAGAGTTGGGTTCGAATGTGCGGGCGGACTGCACGGCTGACTTCCAAAGCTCGAGCGTGGACGCATATTCCCATGACACGGCGCTCCACGTGCCGGGGAAGCGCTTGCAGTACTCTGCATAGAACTCGTTCGGCATCTCGAAGTTGATGTCGGGATCATTGAGCATCGGATCGTCGAAGTCCGGAAACTGGAAGATGAAGCCCTCCATGAACTCCGGGCTCGTATGCTCGATCAGCTCCGCGTAGTTGTCGCACGTGCACGACAACAGGCGCCCCTGATAGCCCCGTTTGAACGCCTCGATCGTCAGCGCATGCACGAACGGCTCGTAGGCCGTGTCCCAGCACAGGATGTCGGGATTACGGGCCATCAGCCTCTCGACGATCGCTCCGAAATCGGTGGTCTCGACCGGAAACACGCATTCCGACACGAGTTCGATGCCGGCAGCCTCGAAGGCCGCACGATACGTAGCAATCGACGGCAGGCCGTGCAGATCATCCTGACCGCACATCGCAACCGTCTTCAGTTCGGGATGGCGCCGCTTGAGCCAGTCGACTGCCGTCACGTTGTAGATTGGATGCACCTCGCTCGGCGCCACGAGTGTCGGCGCGTCGGGAGAGAGATCGCTTGGAAGCAACGTCGAGACGAGCATACGGTGCTGATTGACGAAATCCTGAACCTGCTCCGTGAAATCGTTGCCGCCGAGCATGAGGATGAATTTGACCTGATCCTCGCCGATCAGCTTTCTTACGCCTTTGAACGCCAAATCGGGCTGATACTTGGTGTCGAACGGCACGAGCTCGACCATGTAGCGCCGGTTGCCGACCTTCACGCCGCCTGCGACATTCACGCGATCCCTCCAAAGGAGGCAGCCGTTCCAGCCGGGCTCCGCCCAGGCTCGCACCTGTCCAGTCAATGGACCGAGAAAACCGACTTTGAGCACGGTCTGCGCCTCGAGGCCGGAATCCGGAACCGCGATCGACAGGGCAGAGGCAAGAGCGTTTCTCGAGCGGGCCACCATGGACTATGTTCTTCTATTTGAAAGGGGCCGCGGAAGTATCTGGAAGCAAGACCTTCTCAACCTGCAATTTCCTGACACTTGTCGTTATCGCTCAAGCTGACATCCAGAACACGTAAAACCCCTAGAGGCAACGCGAAAGAACGCACAAGAACCTCTCACGCGCGTTGAGGCAGAGCAATGCCGCATCGATGGGCAATCGCATCAGAGCGAACCACATCTCAGCAGGACCAGATCCGATTTTCCCCACATGGCTGAAGTCACCGGGCTAGGCGGATCATCCCTGGTCGTAAGCGAGCAGGACGCCTCGAAGCCGCTTTCGGGCCCAGACAACGTGACAGGAATTATCGTCAGAGGAAGATGCGAGAGGCGAGCCGATGCAGTCCGTTGACGCTCGGTCTTTGGAGGAGAGCACCAACTCGCCAATGTCGCTGACAGGCACGCGAGGCGGAGAGGGAGTCGCCGCCATAATCGCACGCCTGCCAGCCTCACGGCGTTCCTAGGTTTAGTTGCATCGCGGGGGCTGTTCTGCCGCCCGCAAATTTAGTGTTCGTCACCTTCCCATTCCGCCGGCCAGTGTTCGCTTGCCGGCCGGCGGAACGTGGAAGCACGCTTACAGATACGTAGAAGACTTACTCGGCCGGGCTGGCCGTGAAGTTGCCGATGATCGCCTTGTGATGCTTCGACTCCATGACGAGCTGCCAGCCAAGGAACAGCACGAAGAAGCCGAGGATCCCGACGGCGAACGGCACCTCCATTCCAGCGAAAGGATAGACGACGGTGACCTCGGGAAGCTTCGCGAGAGACGTAATACCGGTGTTCATGCTTGAACTCCTTTTGTTGAAAGGACGCGACGACTAGATCTTGGCCCGACCTTCTTTGAGCTGAAGCTTTTCGAAGGCAGCCTCAGCGCCAGAGAGGTTGGGATAGGTCGTGGAGCTTGCTTCGCCATCGAGACCCGAGAGCTCGACCTTCGGATCGACGCGGAGTAGGCCGAACATCTTCAGGATGAAGCTCAGGACGTAGCCCGGGATGAACCCGAAGCCGATCGCAAAGATGAGCGAGCAGATGATGTTGCCCATCGGCGTGATGATCGGCAGGCCTTCGGCGTTGGTGCCGAACCAGCCGGCACCTTCAGACAGGGCAACAAGCGTACCGGCGCTCGGATAGATAGCCGGATAGCCCCAGAGCGCGAAGCCCGCCACGATGCCGCCGAATACGCCGCAGTAGCCGTGGACGGCGACTGCGCCGACAGCGTCATCGAGCTTGAACTTCTTCTCGACCCAGTTGTGCAGGTAGTAGGCCATCGCGGTGCCAACTACAGCGATCGCGAAGGCAAGGACCGGATGATAGAGGTCGTTGCCGGCGCTGGCGCTGATCAGACCGGTGAGGCCACCCGAGAAGGTCCAGAAAGCGTTGCCGCCCGAGACCATGTAGGCCGTCATCATGCCGGCGAAGAGAGCCAGCAGGAAGTTCATCGTGACGCCCGACAGCGTGATCGGGAAGCCGTAGATGTTCGTGGCCGTCCAGTAGGCCGTCTGGCCTTCAGCGGCGATGTTGGCGATCGGGATGTGGCAAGCGGCGTAGAAGCCGAAGAAGCCGACATAGATCATGAAGAGACCGATGGTGACCATCCACGGATTGTGAGCCGGAATCTCGCGCGGCTCGCCGTCGGCGGAGAACTTGCCGATGCGGGGCCCGAGGTTCATCAGGATGCCGAGCGTAGCGAAGCCCGAAACGCTATGCAGAACGGCCGAGCAGTACTGGTCGTGGAAACCCAGGTACTGGACCATCCACCCGTTGCCGGCCCAACCCCATGCTGCCGGGAACACCCAGGCGATGGCGCCGACGTAGACAGCGATGATAAGGAAGCCGACCGTCTTGGCGCGTTCGATGATCGAGCCCGATACGATAGACGCCGCGGTCATGCCGAACAGCGCGAACGCTGCCCAGAACACACCGGAGATGCGATCTGACAGGTTTGGCGCTAGCTTTTCGGACCAGGGCTCGAAGCCCGTCGAGAAGCTGACGGTTGTGGTCGCGACAGGCCAGCCCTGCAGGCTGATGTAGATCCACATGCCAAACAGGAAGAATGCGAGACCGACTACCGGGATAGCCATCGCGTTCTTGAGCAGCGTGTGCTGCACGTTCTTGGTTCTCGCTACGCCGACTTCGTACATGCAGAAGCCGATGTGGATGAAGAACATCAGAACGATCGTTAGAAAGAAGTAGAACTCCGTGAATATCGTCGTCATGGCGGTAAATGAATCTGCCATCGATATCTCCCCTGCACCCTCTTCGGCAAAACTGACTGGAAGTTCGCAGCCCACGAACTGAGTTGCCCAACAGGCGACCCAGTTTCCTGCAAGGCAAACCCCATGCCAAAAATGACCGAACTGTTACCGCCGCTGCTCCGACGACGCTCAACACACTGAAATAATTAAATTTTTGAAATATTGATCAGTGCACGACATTGCCTGGAACGGAGATTTCGTCAGCTACCGCTACCGCTGAGCAGACCCAAATTGTGCTCAGAGTTTGTGCGGATCGGCTTGCCTCTAGGGCAGCAATGGAGGCCTTGTGGAATTCGGTTGAGCGAATGCCACAAGCCCTTTGACGGGCGAATGCCCTCGCTCGCTCGCCGCTTGGTCAGCATGCGATGCATCGTCAGGAGTTACCCCACATTGGCCCGCGTCCGGTCGCAAAACCGGCCCAACTCACGCGCTCTAGTGATCGCTGTCTCTGCTGACGCGACGCGATGCTCGGGGGAGCTCGCCTTGCTTAGCGGACCCTGGGGGAAAACTGCGAGGAGGGAGTAATCGCAATGAAGGGCGCATCCCCAAAGTCGATCACTGCATCAGTACTGAGCCTCGCAGCGCTTCCGAGCGGCATTGCTTTTTCCGAGACCAACTCTCCAAGCCCCGTGCTCGCCCTTGCCGGCCGCTGGTCGGGTTCCGCCACCATGACTCCCCTCTCCGGCCCGGCCGAGCCATTTAAATGCGTGATCACCTATTTCCCGAACAGCGACGGCACACAGGTGAAACAGAACCTGCGTTGTAAAGGCGCCCAATCCAAGATCGATGCCGTTACGCAGCTCCTGATCGACGACGGCAAGGTCACGGGGAAATGGCAGGACAACGTCTATTCTCTCGACGGCACAGTGAGCGGTACGTTGAGCGCCACAGGTTTCGACCTGAAGCTCGATGGCGACTATTTCCAGGCCAGCATGGTCATCACGAGCTCGCCCTGTGAGCAGCAGCTGAAACTCGTGCCGAGCGACCAGAGCGGCATGAAGGAAATGGCCGCCCTATTGAAGCGCTGCTGACCTCTCTTCCTGCAGAGGCTGCCGCAAAATAGCTCACACAACTTGAGAACCGTTACGTCAAAGCAATTGTTAAATAAGCATTTAAGACCGCTGCGGCGAAACGTGTACTTAAGACATATGAGCTTATATCCGCATTGGCGACATGCGTCGGAGACCGGCGCATCGCCCAACGAGCGGATAAAAAGGCTTGAGCATTATAGAGAGAGGATACGTCCGGTCCCTGCGCCGGATCGGCCCCGCGCTGGCCGTCGGCGGAGCCGTGCCCGTATTCGATCTCGCCATCTTTGCCGGCCTCAACCAAGAAAAGTTGAACCTCTCACTCACGGCTACGGGACTCCTGCACGCGGCCCTGGTTGGCTTGGCGACAGGGCTCTTCGGGGTGGCCGCGTTTCAGTATTTCCGTCCTAAACTGCGTCGCAGGATCGGATGGCTGCGAACCTCGCAAGGAGCCGCGCTGCTCGCGCTAGGCACAGCGATCGGACAGTCCATCACCAATCCGGCCGTCCCGCCCGGCACGCTCGACCTCCCAGTTGTCGATACCGGGTTGCAGGCGCTGTTCTCCGGCTTGCTGATGATGTGGCTGCAAGGGTTTGCCCAGCGCCGCCCCTCTACTCATCAGCAGGATGTCAATCACACTCTTCCAGTTCAGATCCGCGCCGGCCTTGCCATCTTCTGCACGGCATTGCTTCTAGCGCTGATTTCCCCCCTCGAGAGCCTGACCACCGGCTTGGCTTCGCACCAGCGGCACACCTCGACCGCGCTCGATATCGCCCGCCATCAACGGCATCTGGCTGAGAAGCTGCAGAAGACAAATCATTCCTCCGGCTCGCAGAACGAGGCCGCTCTCGCGGATCATGCTCGAGGCGCAACCGACATCGCCTATGAACAGAGCCGTCTGTTGCGGGAATTGCTCGGCGTCACCAGTTCGGTCAGCGCCCTCTTCGCCGATGAGCTGACCGCAGCCTACGGACGAGCGTCCGCCGCGGCCAACGCCATGTATGCCGCAGCGAGCAAGCTTGAGGCCGGCGGCTCGAACTCGGAAGTCCTGCAGGACTTGAACCAGGCCGGCACCACCCACCTCAACGCTGTCGACGAGGCGCTCGACATCCTGGCCCGCACGCACCAGGCCGAAACCAACATCGCCGCGTCGAAGCAGACCATCAAGGGCCTCGCGGTTCCGGCTGCAGCTCTCTTCTTGATCCTGGTCGTGGCAGCTCCGATCATCCGCACCACCCAGCGCCAGCGTGTCGTTGCAGTCCAGGCTTGGCGAACAGCGCGCAAATCTGAATCGCGCATGCGAGCGCTGCGCGAGACGCTCGACAAGCATTTCGCCATCACCATCACTGGACTTGACGGTCGCATGCGTGAGGCGAACGCAAGGTTCACCGAGCTCTCTGGCTATTCGCAAGAGGAGCTCATCGGTAAATCCTACGAGCTGTTGAACTCGAGCGAGTTCCCGACCGAGCGTCTCGAGCAGATGTGGGCCGCGGTCTTATCTGGCCAGACTTGGAGTGGAGAATTCTGCGATCGTTCGAAGGACGGTTCGCTGGTCTGGGTCGAATCCATCGTCGCGCCTCTTCGCGACGACAACGGCGTCATCGACAGCTGCATCACCATCAGCACCGACGTCACCGCAATCCGCCGCCAGGCCCTGACGCTTCAGGCCATGATCGACAACTTCCCCGGCGGCATCGTGCTGATCGACAAGGATCAGAGGATCGTCGGTAGCAACACGTACTATCGCCGCCTTCTCGACCTGCCGGACAACCTGTTCACGAACGGCGAGACGCCCTATGCCGATGTAGTCCGGCTGAGAGCTTTGCGCGGTGATTACGGCGACGGCAACATCTACGATCAGATCCAGACGCGCATCGATCGCATGCGCGTTCTGTCGTCCCATGAATATGAGCGCAGGGACCGCCACGGCCGCATTCTCGAGGTACGTAGCGCGCCGATCACAGGCGGCGGGCGGCTCACGACCTATTTCGATGTCACCGAACGCCGCAAGTCCGAGATCGAGCTGACGCGCGCCCATGGCCGGCTCGAAGCGTTCATCAAGCACGCACCAGCCGCTGTCGCCATGTTCGACAAGAACATGTGCTACGTCGCCCATTCGGATCGCTGGCTCCAGGATTACGGCCTTGGCGACAAGCCGCTCGTGGGCCTCAGCCACTACGATGTCTTCCCCGAAGCCCCAGACCATTGGAAGGCCAAGCATCAGCGCATCCTGGCTGGTGCGACGGAAATGTCTCCCGAGGAGCGCTTCATACGCGCTGACGGCTCAGAGAACATCATTCGCTGGGAAGTCCGCCCCTGGTACGGCGAGGACAACCAGGTCGGCGGCATCATGATGCTGACCGAGGAGATCACCCAGCGCAAGCAGATGGAGAACCAGCTCTGGCGGCTGGCAAAGCTCGATACGTTGACCGAGCTCCCGAACAGGCTGAACTTCAACGAGCAGCTGAACGCGTTGATCGAGGATGCGACGGCGAACGCCGGCGAATTTGCCGTCGGTCTGATCGACCTCGATCGCTTCAAGGACATCAACGACATCCTGGGACACGACGCCGGAGACGCCTTGTTGAAGGAGGTCTCCATACGCTTGCAGAACGCGCTCCAGGATTACGGCACCATCGCGCGTCTCGGCGGCGACGAGTTTGCCTTCCTGATTGCATGTCCCGAAGGGTCCTATTCGTTGACGGAACCCATTCGCGCCATGTTCGAAGCTATGGAGGCACCCGTCACGCTCGGCGGCGTACCGCGCAAGTGCGGTATGAGCGTCGGCGTGACCATGTACCCGACCGACGGCGAGAAACCGAGCGAGCTTCTGAAGAACGCCGATCTGGCTCTCTATCGCGCCAAGGCCACGGGCCGCGACCGCTGCGAATTCTTCGCACGCGACATGCGCACTTCAGTCGAGAAGAGCTATCAGCTTCACAACGAAGTGCGCGAAGCGCTCGCCACCGATGCGTTGCACCTCGCCTATCAGCCCATCGTTTCGCTTGCAGAAGGCAAGCCGGTCTCCTTCGAGGCGCTATTGCGCTGGCAACATCCCGAGCGCGGGCTCTTGGCCCCGGGCGCATTCGAAGAGGTCTTCAATGACCCGAAGGTTGCAACAGAGATCGGCCAGAAGGTCCTCGACCTCGCTCTGCAGCAGGCCGCAGCGTGGCAGGCGGCCGGTCTCGACTTTGGCCGCATAGCCGTGAATGTGACATCCGCCGATTTCGCGCTCGGCTCATTCGCAGAGCGCCTGCAGGACAAGATGCTCGCCTACGGCGTACGGCCGGACAAGCTCTGCATCGAGGTGACGGAAAGCGTGTTCCTGGGGCGCGGCGCCATTGGCGTCGCGGAAGTGCTCGACAAGCTCAACGAGCTTGGAGTCGAAATCGCGCTCGACGATTTTGGCACCGGCTTCGCGTCTCTCTCGCATATCAAGTCGTTCCCGATCGACCGCCTCAAGATCGACCGCTCGTTCGTGTGCGACATGGAGACCAACGAGGACAATCTTTCGATCGTCGGAGCCATCATTCAGCTCGGCCGCAGCCTTGGCATTGCCATCACCGCGGAAGGCGTCGAGACGGAAGGACAGCTGAACCTGATCCGCTGGCTCGGCTGCGAATGCATTCAGGGCTATCTCTTCTCGAAGCCTCTCGATCCAGCGGAGGTTCCCGAGTTCCTTACCCGGAGCAAAGACGCGAAGTCGCTCGTCGCGTAAAAGCTGGCCCGGCAGTGCCCTGCCCTAGGGCCACGTCCTCAGGGCCATATCGACCACCTTGTGCAGATCCGCCCGGTTGGCTCCGCCGGCAGCCTGCACCGACATGCCTTGCGTCACCGTTGCGATATAGCGCGCCAGATCGGCGGGTTCGGCGTCCGCAGGCAGGTCGCCCTCGGTCTTGGCACGAACGAAACGCTCTTTGAGCGCGGCTTCGCTCGCAGCACGGCGCGCGCAAAGCTCTTCCTTGATGGATTGGGCCGCCTCCCCGCATGAGAGAGCCGCCTGCACGCCCAGACACCCCGGCGGATTGCAGGGATCTGTGAGGCTATCGGCGGTAGACCGCAGCAGACGCTCTGCCACGAGGCGCGCGGTCGGCTCCTTGAGCGCCTTCTGAGTATAGGAGGCCGGCCCATTCGAATACCGGTCCATGGCTTGGCGAAACAGCTCTTCCTTGTTGCCGAAGGCTGCATAGAGGCTCGGGCGGCTGATCCCCATGGCCTCTGTCAGGTCCGACAGCGACGTACCCTCGTAACCGCGGCACCAGAAGACGTGCAGCGCCTTGTCGAGCGCCTCATCGGCGTCGAACTCGCGGGGCCGTCCTTTTTGAGCAACCTTTTCCATTCGTGAGCCTTCCGAGCCCATTCTATTTTTCCTACCGTTCGATACAAATGGGCGTTGACGTCACCGTCTCGCAGCTATATGTACCGCTCGATACGTTATTTTGCAAGAACAACGACCGTGACATGTAGGCTCAAGCGCGACAATGCCTATGCCGCGGAAAAGCCTCCGGAACAGCGACCTCATCCAGCCGACGCCATCCCCCACCCCCAATCAGCCCCGGGACCTTCTGCCATGCATCGGCATTCCCTGCGTCGACGACGGCCGCAAAACCGGACTCAGAGGCCCATCGATCTGACCGTTCAGTAAAACAATCGCACCCAACTACAAGGAGCTCTCCTCATGGAATACCGCCGGCTCGGCGCGTCAGGATTTAGCGTGCCCGTCCTAAGCTTCGGCGCCGGAACGTTCGGCGGCAAAGGTCAACTATTCGGTGCCTGGGGCAATACGGATGTCGCGGAGGCCACACGCCTCGTGGATATCTGCCTCGATGCCGGGCTCACCATGTTCGACACCGCCGACGTCTATTCGACCGGCGCCTCGGAAGCGATCCTCGGTGGCGCCATCAAGGGCAGGCGCAACAAGCTCCTAATTTCCACCAAAGCCACGTTCCGCTTCAGCGACGAGCCGAACGATGTCGGCTCCTCCCGCTTCCATTTGTTGAAGACCGTCGATGAGCAATTGAAGCGGCTCGGCACCGATCACATCGATCTGTTCCAGCTGCACGCCTACGATGCCAAGACTCCGCCCGAAGAGGTCCTCTCCACCCTCGACGACCTCGTACGCGCCGGCAAGATCCGTTACATCGGCATGTCCAACTTCTCCGGCTGGCACATCATGAAGTCACTCGCCGTTGCCGACAAATACGGCTACCCGCGCTTCGTGGCGAACCAGACCTACTACTCGCTCATCGGCCGCGACTATGAATGGGAGCTGATGCCGCTCGGCCTCGACCAGGGCATCGGCGCCGTCGTGTGGAGCCCGCTCGGCTGGGGCCGGCTCACCGGCAAGATCCGCCGCGGCACAGGCATCCCCAAAGACAGCCGATTGCACGGCTCGGCCGAATTCGGGCCGCAGGTCGATGACGAGTATCTGTTCAAGGTTGTTGATGCCTTGGACGAGGTCGCCAAGGAGACCGGCAAGACCATTCCCCAGGTCGCGCTCAACTGGCTCCTTCAGCGCCCGACGGTCTCGACCGTCGTCATCGGCGCTCGCAACGAGCAGCAGCTCAAAGACAATCTCGGCGCCGTAGGTTGGAACCTCACCGCCGAGCAGGTCAAAAAGCTCGATAAGGCAAGCGAAGTGCAGCTGCCCTATCCCTACTGGCACCAGCGGGGCACATTCCTGGAGCGCAATCCGCCGTCGGTCTAGGACTACGATCGCGTCAGATCCTATCTTCTGGCCCGTGAACCATTGTCTGAAGATTGGGCATCCGGATTCAACGCCGGATGCCCTTTTAATTATTCCGGCAGCGGGATGAACTCTTCAACATCGTGCGGCACAGGCTCGAAGCGTTTCGCTTTCCAATCCGCCTTGGCGGCAGCGATGCGATCTTGCGACGATGAAACGAAGTTCCACCAGATGTGACGCGGCCCGTCCATCGGTTCGCCGCCGAGCAGCATGAGCCGGGCTTGCGATGTCGCCAGGATCGAGATGCGGTCCCCCGGGCGGAACACCAGGAGGCGGCCTGGACCGAACACCTGCCCTGCAATGTCGATCTCTCCGCTCACCGTGTAGATCGCGCGTTCGTCATAGTCGGCGTCGAGTGGCAGCACGGCTCCCGGCGCCAGCACCGCTTCGGCATAGAAGCTCTCGTGCGGAAACGCCGCCGGCGAGCTTTCACCATAGAGCGACCCCATGATGAGCCGCACGGTTTTCCCCTCACCACTGATCCGCGGAAGCTCCTTCGCATCGTGATGCGCGAAGGTAGGCGCGCCCTCCTCGTGCGATTTCGGCAGCGCCGCCCACGCCTGGATACCGAACAGACGCGGTCCCTTGGCTCGCTCCTCGGCACTGCTGCGCTCCGAATGCACGATCCCGCGCCCCGCGCTCATGAGATTGAGCTCGCCCGGCCGAATGGAGAGCTCGGTTCCGAGGCTGTCGCGATGCATGATCTCGCCGTCGAACAGATACGTGACGGTGGCAAGCCCGATATGAGGATGCGGCCGGACATCGATGCCAGTCCCGAGCAGAAACTCGGCGGGCCCCATCTGGTCGAAGAAGATGAAAGGCCCGATCATCTGCTTGCCCGCGGCAGGCAGCGCCCGGCGAACCTCGAAGCCGCCGAGATCGCGCGCTCTCGGCACGATCACTTGCTCGATAGCATCGCAGGACTGTGCGTCACCGGGCTTCGGGTCTGGAGTTGGCTGCCAGCTCATGAACATCTCCGCGGATGGAAATTGAGTGCGATTGTCTGAAACCCGCCGCGGCATGTCGAGGCAGTCCTGCCCAGCCGCGGTATTTTTCATATGGTGTTGAAGAGGTCAGGTTGTAGTCTTTACAGAGAAGACCGGAACCGCGCGTCTTGTCCGGTCATTCACCGATTGAACGCGTCAAGGAGCCAGCGAGCCCACCATGTTTCCGATCGGTGACAATATCGCCTCCACACGGTTCCCGCTCGTCGTGTGGGCCATAATCGCCGCCAACACCGCCGTGTTCCTCTATCAGCTCACGCTGAGCGGTGCAGCCCAGCAGACCTTTCTCGTCGACTACGCCCTCATCCCGCGGCGCTACTTTCATCCGGGCTGGGCCTCCGAGGTAGGGCTGAGCTCGCTCGACGTCGCGCCCTTCTTCACCAACACCTTCCTGCATGGCGGCTTCCTGCACATCATCTTCAACATGTGGACCTTCTATGTGTTCGGTCCCGCTCTTGAGGAACGGCTCGGCAGCGCGCGCTTTCTGGCGCTCTATTGCCTCTCGGGCATTATCGCCAGCGCGACGCACGCTCTCTTCAATCCCTCGTCTGCCATTCCCGCACTCGGAGCCTCGGGAGCCATAGCCGGCGTCATCGCGGCCTACGCCGTCACGTTCCCTTACGCCTGGATCCGCGTGTTGGTTCTCCTCTTCATCTTCCCCTTGTTCTTTATGGTTCCGTCGCTCTTCTTTGCCGGTCTCTGGTTTATGATGCAGGTCTTGCAGGGAAGCTCGAGCCTGTTCCTGCCCGACGGCGCCGGAGGAATTGCCTGGTGGGCGCACATTGGCGGTTTCCTTGCCGGTTTCGTTCTCGTGAAATATCTCGATCCCGGACGTCTCGTCGAAAGCCGAGTTCCCATGGGGTTGTCGGGCACGCCGTTCCGCTGGTTCAGTTGAAGTTCGTAAATGGAGCAGCGCATGATTGCCCTGCCCGAAACGATGACGGCGATGGTACTGGAGAAATCCGGCGCGCCGCTTGTCCGCCGCTCAGTGCCTGTCCCAGTGCCGAAGGACAATCAAATCCTCGTCAAGGTGCACGCTTGCGGCGTCTGCCGCACCGATCTCCACGTGGTCGACGGCGAGCTCGACCATCCGAAACGCGACGTCATTCCCGGCCACGAGATTGTCGGCGAGGTCGTGGCCCTTGGACAAGACGTCACCGAACACCAGCTCGGCGACCGTGTGGGAATTCCCTGGCTCGCGCACACCTGCGGCCATTGCCGTTATTGCAACGAGGCGCGCGAGAACCTGTGTGATAGCCCTGAATTCACCGGCTACACCGTCGACGGCGGGTACGCTGAATACGCGTGCGCCGACGCAGACTATTGCTTCACGCTGCCGCAAGGCTCCGACGATGTGCATACCGCGCCGCTGCTCTGCGCCGGTCTCATCGGCTATCGCTCATGGAAGCTCGCCGGCCCTGCGCGCCGCCTGGGTCTCTATGGCTTCGGCGCCGCGGCGCACCTCGTTATACAAATCGCCCGGCACGCAGGTCAGGAGGTTTACGCCTTCACGCGGGCCGGAGATACGACGGCGCAGAAGTTTGCGCGCAAGCTCGGTGCTGTCTGGGCGGGATCGTCTGAGGAGAAGCCCCCTCAGGACCTCGACGCCGCAATCATCTTCGCACCCGTAGGCGCCCTGGTGCCACTCGCGCTGCGCGCCGTCGCCAAAGGCGGCATCGTCGTCCTCGGCGGCATTCACATGAGCGAGATCCCGGCGATGGACTACGATCTTCTTTGGGGCGAGCGCACCATTCGTTCAGTCGCCAACCTAACGCGACGCGACGCCGTCGAGCTGTTGGAGTTGGCTCCTCGCATCCCGCTCGAGACCGAGGTCACTATCTTCCCACTCACCGACGCCAACACCGCACTAAAGCGGTTACGCAAGGGTCAACTGACTGGCGCGGCCGTGCTCGTACCGTAGGCCCGTTGTCACGCGCCGTTCTTTTCGAGGCGACGGAGCTTGAGCGCCGCCTTCACCCACAGGCCGACAAAGACAAAGAACATGGCCATGAACGGCACGAGGGTGACACGATCCACGAGTTCCGCGCGGCTTGCATCGATATAGCCGAAATGCAGGCCTAGCTTTCCCAGCGCAATCGCGATCAACGCGAGCAGGAAGAGGTTGCCTGCAAAATTGAGATACTTCTCGGCATGATAGAACTTCGATAGCGGCCCGAAGTTCGGCGCCGGCGATCCCCTCATGAGAGAAACGATGACGAGAGGAAGCAACACGAGCACGAACGAATTGATGACGACCTCGAAAGTGGACAGCATGGAACCCTCCTGCCTGATCCTGGCGAGCGACGCATGCTCCGGGAGAGCGTGAGGCGGCTCTCCGGCAAGAAGCACGACAATCGGAGCCAGCATCAGCCCCGACATGTCTTTCGTCAGTTCCGCGAGGGACAAGGAGTGGTGCTGCTCAGGTCGAGTACACGACCCAGACGTTAGGCTCTTCGTAGCGGCCAACTTGCCGCTCGACGTCGATGTTCACCGGCACGATCGCGCCGTCGATCGCATAGGCTCCGGATTTGTCGAAGGTCTGCTTCGACCAGTTTTCCCAGAAGGCGAGCGGCTCATCCACGACCATGGAGCGCTCACAGGGGCCGACGAGCTTTCCGCCCGACGCTAGGTGGCTCCTGAGCCAGGGATCGTAGATGCGCCCACCGGAATCGATCCACGAAACGTAATCGTCGATCGACACCCAGGGGTGCAGAACCTTCGACGACGGCCGCACGGGCGCAATCACGCCGCTGAGGCCCTTGGAGACTGCAAGCTCGAGCAGCGCGCGGATCATGCGGCGCGCATACCCTTTTGAACGATGGACAGCAGGTACGGAGATCGCGAGCGCGCCGAGCACATTGGCGCTGCCCGGCTTCGTATTGGCTGCGGTCTCGACCAGCCAGTCCCAGCCCTCGGACGGCAGACTGCTGAGATCTGGGCAGGCCAGCGGCACTGAGTTTGCGGCAGCGACCGGATAGCCCGTGTCCTCGTCGACGAGGCAAAGCTGATAGTCCGCATACTCGTCGAGGAGCGCGGAGTAATACTCGTAATGAGCCCGAGTATAGTTAAGATATCCTAAGTCGTTCCAGGCGGCTTGCTCTATGGAGCTGGCGGCCTTTTTCAACTGGGGGCTGTCCGCCCTCGTACGTATAACGAGATTGCCCACCATGTCCGGCTCGTACTTTCAACTGACCGAGTCATCGAAATGCGGGCGATTTTCTGCACACCCACCGCCATGATTAATAAAGCGTAAATGTTGAGCTGGCAAGGCTCATTGAACAGGCAGATTTTACGGGGTTTCTGCTGGCCAGGTGCGGAAGGTGCGTCACCGAGAGCGCACGCAAAGGTTGGGCGCAACAACAATAGTTTAACACATCGGCCCTAGTAATTTACTTGAGGAAGCAAGCTCTTAGTTGTAGTTAGCACCGGTTAACCTATGTGGCGAACTAAAGGTACAAAGGTTTACAACGCAGATCTTCGGCGCTTCACCCGGATTATCCAGGGCGCCATCCTCGCGTTTGGCTGCCTGCTCATTGCCATCATCGCCTATGCCGGCTGGGCTGCGAACCAGAGCGCGACTGAACGCGAGAGAATACTCCTAGATAACGCGCTCAATCAGAGCGTCGCCCGCGCCCTCAACGAGCAGAAGAGTGTGGCTTGGTGGGACGACTCCGTCTCCAAGATTTCCGACGAGTCCATCGACCTCGATTTTGTCGACGCCAACTTCGGTATTTTTCTGACGGAAACTTACGGACATGACGAGGTCTACATCGTCAATGCCCGCAACGAGCCTCTATACGCATTCACCAACGTTGCGCGTGAACCGCCTTCCGCCTTCGAACGGCGGCGCCAAGCGCTTACGGCACTCATCGACGAGCTGCGCACCGGTACACCGACGACACTTCGGACGCGGCCCGATGCATTCGCAGCCTCGCAATCCAATTACCGCGTCCTCGGCGGCGTTCTCCATTCCGCACGCTGGGCCGGACACCTCATGTCAATTGACGATCACCCCGCTGTGGTCGCTGCGCTCACCATCGTTCCGAACGTCGACATGAACCTGCTGCGCGGAGATCCCAACCTCCTCATCAGCATCACCTACATCGACGATGCTTTCATCTCCGAGATCGGCCGCTCCCTTCTGCTCGATGATCTCACTCTGAGAAGGTCTATCGTCGATCGCGCAGCCATAGCGTCCGCACCTCTACTCGGCGACGACGGCATTCTCGCAGGACACTTCTCCTGGACGACGAAGCGCCCCGGCCAGGTATTGCTGACGATCATTCTGCCGTTGGTGATCCTCGCCGTCATCGCGACCGGCATTCTCTCGAATAACATGCTCCGACAGTTGACCCGGGCGTCCGAGGAGCTCTCCCAGCGCGAAGCCGACGCGCGCCACGAAGCCAAGCATGACGCGCTATCTGGATTGCCGAACCGCATCCACATGGTGGAAAAGCTCGATGCAGTCCTGGCCGAGCTGCGGACTGGCGTGAACAAACACGTCGCGGCCGCCTACCTCGACATCGATCGCTTCAAGGACATCAACGACACGCTCGGTCACGAAGCTGGAGACCAGCTGATCAGGGCGGTGACGCAACGCCTGAAGACGCGTCTCAACCCCGAGGATTTCCTTTCGCGCTTTGGCGGCGACGAATTCGCCATCCTGTCGGCGCCGATTGCTCCCGATGGAGCCAATGCGCTCGCGCAACGCGTCGCCAAAGTCTTCGAGGCTCCGTTCACGATCAACGGGCAGAGCATTCGCGTCACGGTGTCAGTCGGCATCGCCGTGGCGCCCGAGCATGGCACGACGTCGGACGAGCTCATTCGCCACGCCGACATCGCGCTCTACGAAGCAAAGAACCGCGGCCGCGATCGAGCCGTACTCTTCACGGCCGAGATGGCTCAGCATGTGGAGGAGCGCCGCGCGATCGAGCTCGATTTGCGCGCGGCACTCGAGTCCAACCAGCTCCGCCTCTACTATCAGCCTGTCATCTCCTGCCGCACTGGCGGGATTGTCGGCGTAGAAGCCTTGCTCCGCTGGCATCATCCGGTTCATGGCGCCATGTCACCGGCGACCTTCATCCCCATCGCCGAGAACGCCGGCCTTCTGCCTGCCATCGGCCGCTGGGTGCTTGATCGCGCCATGCGCGACTCCAAACGTTGGCCGGAACTTGAGATCGCCGTGAACCTTTCACCGGTCCAGTTCCGTCACGTGGACATCGAAACCGAGCTGCGCCAGCTGATCGAGGAGCACGGCATAGACCCGAGCCGCTTTGTCCTCGAGATAACCGAGGGTGTGCTGCTCGAGGCGTCCGATCATACCAAGCAGATGCTCGACGCCATCCACGCTCTGGGCTTCAAAACCGCGCTCGACGATTTCGGCACCGGCTACTCGAGCTTGGCCTACCTCTGCAATTTCAAGTTCGACAAGATCAAGATCGATCGCTCCTTCGTGTCGACCATGTCGAAGGACGACGCCGCGAGAACGATCGTGCAGTCCGTCGTCATGCTCGGACGCGGCCTTGGCATGTCCATCGTCGCCGAAGGCGTCGAGACCGAGTTCGAAGCCATCATGATGACCCACCTCGGCTGCAACGAGCTGCAGGGCTATTACTTCTCCAGGGCCGTCACGGCGCATGACCTGACAACGCTCCTCTCGACCTACGAAGCGAAACGCTTTGCACCGGAGTCGAGATTGGTTAAGTCTGAGCCCGGGAAGATCAGGCGTACCTGATGCGCCGGCCCTAGATCCTTCCCGAGGGGCGACCAATCCCAAGGAGCATTCCGTGGCGAAAGCCGAGCTACCCCCAGCGGACGCGAGCGCGCCGTCCGGCAACGCAGATTACCGCTGGTCGGAGTTCGACTCCGAGGCTTACTTCCAGCACTATTATGGCGAGCCCCATCCCGACGACGACCTCGTTATTCGTTGCGCCGTCGATGCGCTGAAGAGCGTAAGCGCAGGCATGAGCGCCGACCTCGACATCGTGGATGTCGGCACCGGCCCAAATCTCATTCCCTTCTTCTGCGCCATGCCGCGTGCGCGGCGCCTGACTGCATGGGAGTTCTCAGAAAGCAACGTCGCCTGGCTCGAGGCCGAGCTTAAGCGCGACGACATGCGCCCCCAGTGGCGCCATTTCTGGGACGTCACGCGCGCTGCCTATGGACCGGACTGGCAACTGCCAGAAAACCCCATCCCTGCCCTGCGCGAAAAGGCGACGGTCACACGGGGATCGGTGTTCGACCTTCCGCCACGCACCTGGGACGCGGCGACCATGTTCTTCTGCGCCGAATCCATCACCGAGCGGCACGACGAGTTCGAGGCTGCCTGCGCCGCCTACGCGCGCGCCGTAAAGCCGGGCGGCCTTCTGGCAGCAGCGTTCTTGGTGCGCTCCGGCGGCTACGTCGTGGCGGACCGGCCCTTCCCCGTGCTGCACCTTTCAGCCGAGATCATCGAGGATGTGTTTGCTCGCCACGCTGATGGCATCAAGGCCGAGCGCATCGGCATCGTCGAGCGCGAGATCAGGAGCGGCTATGCCGGTTTCATCTTCCTGACCGGCACGGCGCGCTGAGACGGAACTACTGCGCTACAGGAACGGCCTCGGAAGCTCGCTTAGGACACGCCATGAGTCTTCAGCCAGGCCACCAGCCGGGCCCAGCCATCCTTTGCCGGCTGCTCACGATAGCTCGGGCGATAATCGGCGTGAAAGGCGTGCGGAGCGCCCTCATAGACGACGATCTCACAGGTTTTCCCAGCTGCCTTGCAGGCTGCCCGCATCTTCTCGATCGACTCCAGAGGAATGCCCTGATCGGCGCCGCCGTAGAGACCGAGGACCGGCGCCTTGAGATCGGCTGCCACGTCGACCGGGTACTTGGGCGTGAGGTCGTTCACGTCTCCCACGAGACGTCCATACCAAGCGATCCCAGCCTTCACCTTGGGATTGTGCGCCGCATAGAGCCAGGTGATCCGGCCGCCCCAGCAGAAGCCGGTAATCGCGAGCTTGTCGACATTGCCCTTCCCCGACTCCTGCGCGAAAGCCACCGTCGCATCGAGATCACTCATGACCTGCGCATCAGGCACCTTAGCCACGATCGGGCGGATCTCGTCGATGCTCTTGAGGTTGGAGACGTCACCCTGACGCGCATAAAGCTCCGGAGCGATCGCGAAGTATCCGAGCTTTGCCAGACGTCGGCAGACGTCCTTGATGTGCTCGTGCACGCCGAAGATTTCCTGGACGACGATGACGACCGGAAACGGCCCGCCGGACTTCGGCATGGCCCGGTAAGCCGGGATCTCGACATCCTTCGTCTTGATCTTGACCTCGCCCGCCTCGAGACCTTCGGTATCGGTCTTGATCGTCGTCTCCGCAGCCACGGGCTGCGTCGCGAGTGCGAAGCCGGCAGCGAGGCTGGTGACGAGCGCATCGCGGCGCGAGAAATCGAGCCGCGGTGAAAGGCTTCTCATGTCGGCATCCATGCCGTCACCCGGGCTCGCAGTTCTATCGGCGCTCATCGATTTTCCTTTGGTATCGTCTTGAAAGACTGCTCTCTCGCTACCGTGAGGCATGCCGGCGGCCGGCAAAATTCCCGGCAACCTTTCCATTGCGCAGCGCCACCCACCGGCGGCAGCTCGCACGAGCCATCGAGCATACATGCGATACCGCGGCATCCTTCAGGCCGCTGACAGCGTTCGCCAGCGACCCGCCGTCGCCCTTCGACAATAAGGCGGCCCGCATCTCGGGACTGAGTGCGATTGCATCCGCCGGGCACAGGTCGACACGCATATCTTCGGCGCGGTCTGCGACCGCATCCTCGACGCGATAGCGCTTCCCGCACACCGAGACCACCGGTGGCAGGCGCGTCCGCTCGAACGAATCGTAGCCTTGCTTGAGATCGCTCCAGAACTCCTTCCAAGTTCCTTCTGCGTAAGTGGCGATATTCTGATCGCTCATCCTGAAAGGGAACACCTGCACCGGCACAAACTGCTGACCGGACCGCAACGACGCCGCGACGATCTCATAGATCTCGGCGCTGACCTTGTTCGTCATGGCAAAGCAGCCCGAGGAATCGCAGCCGCCATGAACGAGGATGACCGAGCCCGTCCGTCCATTGACGCGGTCGAACACATTCGGGAACCCGATATCGAGCGACCGCTGCCACCGGTCACCGAAGTGCAGCTGTTCCGATGTGATCGTGTAAAAGCCTTCCGGCGTTTGCCGGTCGCCCTCGCGAAGCTTCGGACCGAGCTTCCCCGACCAGTAGCAAACCGGATAGGTGGCGAAGTGGACGTAGGATCCGTCCTTCTGAACCCAGATCTCGAATTCAGATTCCGCTTTGAAAACGCGGATCATCGTACGCGCACCGAGGCTGACGCCCACCGATGCTAGCCGCGAAAGGGGGGTCTGCGTATCGGGAGTGCCGGGCAACGGCAGCGATAGCCGCCCTTCCTTGGCTGCCTGCCTGCGCTGCAGGCGCTCGGCGCTGCCGTCGATAGAGGGTGGTTCGGCTTGAGCCCGCGTGGCATGGGCTAGAAGCGATCCAACCACAAGCCCCAAGAAAACAATCGGGCTCACAAGCTCGTATACGGGCCTAATCATAGGGATCACCTGTTGACGCCGCACATTTGTTCGCCGGAGAAGCGGAAACCGCGATCAATAGGGCGGCCGCCGCAGGCGATCCTAGCTGCAATTAGGACGTAGAAATGACGAATGATGTTCCCGCGCACCCTGTCGCAGGACCTGTGTTAGCGAGCATCCGCTAGACTGGGTCCAAACCGGCGATTGAAATCGTCTGCGGCAGAGGGATAGCGTCGTGAGACGTTGCGGCCGTACCGCAAGGCGGCATATCTCGCCCGGCGCGCCCGCTCGTCCCTGAACCGGTCGCCTTTCCAGCGCACCGCTGCGTAGCGTGGAGCCGGCGGAAACGAGATCAAGTCATTGGCGGAAATGGACGTTGTCCGCTGCCCCCGCAACGCGGATGCCGGCAGATCGGCTCGTTCGGCCCGATCGAGGTCAGCCGCGAATTTTCCCGGAGGCAAGTCGGATGCCTCCATCGCGGCCACGCGGACTATTGCGTCTTGTGGAGATGGCTGGAGGCCGGATGCGGCGGCCATGCGCCTCTGCTCGACAAGCGACAGCCTGGTCGGATCGCTGATGGAAATGAGCGGGAGAGCCAGTGCGATGGCCTGCTCGGCGACATGCGAAGTAAGCTTAACCCCGGCAAGGACAATCCCGGCGATGATGAGGAGGTAAGTCCCCCAAACTCTGATGGCCGGGAAAAACACGGTCGTCTCCACGCACTACGCTGTCGTGCCAACGCGGAGACCCCTACCCACGGTTCCGGAAAGCGCCACTGCAATGGCAGAATAAGCCAAGCAGGAGCTGGCTCGACGAACCTATGGGGTATCGGTGGCGCGAGAGGCTAAGGACTCCCGCTCAATCGCCGCGCGGTCTGCAATGTCTGCACGCTCGAGCACGGTGTCGTCAACGTGCACCTGCTCGCGTTGTTTTGGCGCATGTTCGACCAGGAGGCTGCCGAACGCCGTCGGGCGCCCGGTGCGCTCGCTTTTGCTGCCGAATAGACCTTCGACGACCACGCCTTTTTCTGCGTACTCGGGATCCTGCAATAGAAGCTCATGTAGCTCCTTGAGCCTGTAATGAGGAACCGATGCCATGATGTGGTGCGGCAGGTGGTAGTCCATACCCCAGGGCAGCACGGCATAGCGGAAAATCGGGTCGGTCAGGAAGACGCGCGTATTGGTCAGGCGGCCGCGGTCGGCGTTCCCATGCTGAAGCCATTCGCGCAGGATCATGAAGACCGGGAACGTGAGAAACAGCGGCAGAATCCAGTAGAGACCGTAATAGGTCCAAGCCTTGCCGTAGCCCGCGAGCTCCAGGGCAGAAAGCGCTCCATACACCAGCGCCATGAACGAGATCCGGCTTATGGCGCCGACGCGGTGCGGAACCACACCATCGACGCGGCCCTTCGAATACCACTCGTCGGGGATCACCGCGTAATAGAGAACGAACGCGGCCCAGATCGCAGCCCACGTCCCCATGACGACAGGCGCACTCACTCCCTTCACAATCATCACGATCAGAAGCGCAGGCAGGCCGCCGGCAAAGACGGCACCGATGAGCGTGGTCGATGGACGACCCGGTCTATTCGGATCGATGTAAGGATTGTCACCTTTGCCCAGCGCGCTGTAGCGGGCCCTGGCCACCGTATACTTGATGAGCCCGGGCACCCACAAAAGACGCAGCAGCGCCTTGGCCAGCTCCACATGCGTCAACGGGAAATCGAGCCAATGGCCGCTTTCGTCGGCTTGCGCAAAGATCGGATCGCGGGCGCGGTCGTTGACGAACTGGTGATGCGGCAGGTGATGCAGGCGATAGTGATGCGTCGAGGTATAGATCGGGTACCCCGCCAGCCAATCCGAGGCGACCTCGTTCAAGGTGCGGTTGGCAAAGAGTTGGTAGTGAGCGCCCTCGTGGATCGCGCCGCCGAGCTGATGCTGAGACGCGCCCATGATGATGATCGTTACGGCCGCGACGGGCACCATCCACCACATGGAATAGCCGCCGGCAGCGAGCGCGCTCTCCGTCCATATCGCGGCAGCAAGCGTCAGCGCGATGATGCCCCAGTTGAGCGCGAGATAACGCCAGTTGGTCCAGTTGTCGCGAGCCTTGAGCGCCTGCAGCCTCTCTGGACTGACCTGCGTTTTGCGAGCTCGTTCGCCTGACGGGACGGCGCTGGCGATATTCATGGGAGACACTCCTCTCGGTAACCGGGCGCCGTATTGGACCGGCCTAGAGATTACTCATTGAGGAGTATGTAGCGGATTTGGCCTGAGAAATCGAGGCGCGAAAAGCTCGGAAGCTTTGAGCGCAGCTCAGAATTATTCCGTCAAGGCGCTTAACGGCGGGCGTTCAAATGCCCACAAACGAGCAAGCGGCGCCCCCCTCGCCGCCAGCTCACGCTCCTCAGTCGATGCAGTCCTCGTAACGGTTCCACCAGTAGGGGCTGCCCGTCTGGACGGCACGGCGATAGAGCCAGCCGCAACCGCCACCGTAGCCGTAATCGTAGTAGCCATAGTCGTAGAAGTAGGGCGCGGCCGCATAGAACCGGGCACGGTTATGACGGCCGTGCCCATGATGCCCGCCATCACCCTTGTTCCAGCTCATCCTCGGCCCGCGGTTCCCACCACGATCCGGCCCGCGGTCGAAGTTTCTGGCAACAGGTCCGCGAGGCCCGGGACCGCGATCGAACGAGCGGCTTGCCGAACGGCCGCCGCCATCGAATGAACGCCCCATGGAGCGGCCGGGTCCCATGGAGGGACCGCCTCCGCGAGGTCCGCCCATGCTGCGGCCACCACCTCCGCCACCTCCACCACCACCGCCGTGCGAGACGCCGGGTCCTCCGCCACCTCCACCGCCATGACCGCCCCCGCCTCCGCCGCCCCCACCGCCGGGACGAGCATCTACGCTGTAGCTCCCGAGGCCGATCAGCAGCGCCGCGGCCAAGGTCGCAATCTTATGACCATGCATTGGGAGTCTCCTTCTTTGTTCTCCGACCTTGAACGGAAAACATCTCCCAATCCTCACAGTTCCGTAGTCCGTTCTCTGAGCTTGGCTCAATCGTTCGCGGCCGCTCGGCGTGTGCTCGCTTTGAGCGCTTCCTTTAGCGTCACTGGCCGGTGATGTTTCTTGAGCAGGTCGCGAAAAGCTTCGTCTGCAAGCTCCTGCAGATCCTTCATGCTGTCGCGCGACAGACCCTGCAAGGCCCGATACGTCTCGACGTCGAACGCAATGAGCTTGCGCTGGTAGCTCGAATGGACAGTCGGACCTGCCTTCCTCTCGCCAGCCTTTCGCATGACCGTTCCGCTATTTGCTGCCGCCGCGCAATTTCTGATCACGCGGATTGCGCTCGGGATTGTCGGTCGCCGTTTTCTTCGGCGGATTCTGGTGCTGAAGATTGCCCGGGTTCTTCTTGGCCAGCTCTTCTTCCCGCTTGGGGTCGATGGGTTTGCTCATGAGAGTGATCTCCTCCTAGCGCGCGGCGCGCCGCTTGCGTGTTGCCGCCGCTTTTCTGGCAGAGGCAGAACGCGCGGCAGAAGGTCGTGCAGCGGCCGCCTTCCCGCCGAGCTTTCCGCCTTTATGCGCGGCCGGCCGGCCCGTGCGTTTGCCGCGGCCGGAGCCGGATTTCTTACCGCCCCCGTCATCCTTGTTGACGGTGGCCCAGGCGCGCCGCTCGGCTTCTTTCTCCGAGACGCCGCGCTTCTCGTAACCTTTGGCGATATGATCGGCCTTGCGCTCCTGCTTGCCGGTGTATTTCGATTTGTCTCCACGAGGCATGCGAGGTCCTCCATTTCGCTTTGCACGTCCAACCATCTGGCAAAGCGCGAGGTTCCATGCGCCGAGGCCTGCGCCCCTCCATTTGATCGATGGAAAGCAGCCTTTGACTTGTAGAGGTCCGAGGCCCGAAATCCTTGGCCCGCTGACCTCAGCGCATTTCTGGGTTTAAGCCGCTGGACAGAGGCGGCGACCGGTGCTAGACGATCCGGCGACGGGGCCTGAGGGCCCCTTTGCTGTCCTAGGGCGGCGATGGGTGTGTAGCTCAGTTGGTAGAGCAGCTGACTCTTAATCAGCGGGTCCACAGTTCGAGCCTGTGCACACCCACCATTCTTTTAATAACTTATGGACTTTCCGGTGCCGGCGCTGACGCGCCCGGCAACCGTCGAACCAGAGCTCACACTGAGTTCTGACACACTACCGCACCCGCACGTCCCCGCCACTCGGCCGGAATACGTGCGCTCGGGATCAAAGCGGCGGGGTCACGCGAACGGGCTTGGCTTGGTACGCAGACCTGAGGGTTTAAAGATCAGCGACCATCTCAGGGTGATCGCAGTCGCTGGCGTCCAGCTAAACCTTGTCGCCCTCTGCTGCTACTGGTCTTCACCGCCGGGCCACCACGGGCTTTCCTCGAGACCATTCGCCACTCGCCACGCTTTTCTGAGTGCCTTTTCGCCTCTTACCGTGAGCGTTCGAGATATGGGCAAATTCACCCGTTCTGCGACCGCATAGAGCACAAGTGGAACGCTCAGACCAAGTTGTCGGGCCGCTTCGAATACGTAGAGCATGTCCCCGATGTAGTACCCGGCAAGTTCGTTTCCGGCATCGAGCAGCACCGTCCCATCCAGTGGCCACCGGATGATCTTCCAATCATTGTACTCGCGGAGCACAGGAAGTGCGCTGAGGTTGTGAGCCTCAATTTCCTCCGCCAGTGTATGCGGATCAATTAGAGGCTGCGGGACAACCCTAACGTTTGGCTCGCACAAGAACTCAGCTTCGCTGATCTTGGTCAGATCCAATGAATCCTCCATCTCTCCGGTTCTGGCGAGCCGATCGACTCAGCAGAACTTCAGTCTGTGTCTTCAGGTGGGCGCCTACCTTTGCCCTTCGATTTTCGTCGCGCCTGCATGAACTCTTCGAGCGCCGACTTCGTCTCGGGATCAGGCCAACGAATGTAGTCAATCCAGGTATCGGTGACCTTCTCTAGATCGCTCATCCAATCGGTGGCGATATCACAGCGGATTGTCCAGCTCCCCCAGGAGCTACACGCGCGGTTCGCCGTAAGCAGACCGAAATCTTCAGCCAAAAATCGACCAACCCATGCGGTCAGCCAGCAATTGAAGGGCGCGGGTACCAAGCTGTGAGTTTCCGTATCGATCCAGGCCAGGCGACCAGACAGCCACCGATGCTTGATTTGGCGACACCGCCAGAATTCCCCCGCCAACGCCGCTTTTACCGGGAAGCCCAACGCGAAACGCGAAGTCGCCTGAGCCATCATAGTGGCCACACGTCAGCATCAGTGCACAAATTCGTCGAGCCCGCTCTCGGGAGACAACACTGAGGCCGCTCTTTTGCATGAGGCCACCGTTAGCAAGGAACAAGCCCGCTCTGGCAAGTTGGTTACAGGTCATCGCGATCGCGCATTGATGGAAATAAACGCCTAGCGCCAGATCAGGCAAATGTAGAAGGTTTCCGAAAGACCGCATGTAGCTCGCCAAAGCGACATTGCGAAATCCCGTCTTTTGCTCAGACCGCGCAACAGCTGGGTCGATCGCGATGGTATCGTCCTCAGAGATCGACCGAACAAATCGTAGAATTTCGCCAATCGCTTCTCTGGGACGGTGCCCAGCAAGGATCGCATCACAAACGACGATGGCTCCAGCATTGATGAAGGGATTTCTCGGAATTCCACTCTCGTGCTCAAGCTGAACGATCGAGTTGAAGCTGCTCCCCGATGGTTCTCGACCGACGCGGTTCCAAAGGGCATCTCCATGCTTTCCGAGCGCGAGCGTTAGGCTGAATATTTTTGAAATGCTCTGGATGGAGAACGGCTCGTTAGCGTCGCCGACGCAGTGCCGGCGCCCATCCACCGTTGCTACGGCAATCCCAAATCTGCGAGGGTTGACCTTAGCAAGCTCTGGGATGTAATCCGCAACCTTGCCACACCCCAACTGCGGCAGAAGCTCTTCGTATATATCCTCCAGGAGGTGTTGTAGGTTAGGCATGTATCTGCGCTCGCGTTGGGCGCAGCCCGCTGAAAGCGTCGCATGTTGTTCTGGTGGGTCCAGCTATTATCGGTTTGCCCGTATCGGGCTCTAGGGACGCAAACGCATCATGACGACCAAAAAACAAGCCGACAAAGCCATCCGAAGAGGAGCTTCGCCGAAAGACGGTTTGGTGCGCCGTCAAGAGATTCTTTCCGCGGCACTGAACCTCTTTTCCATTCGCGACTACTCGGCAATTACGATCAAAGACATCGCGCAACTCGCGGGTGTCAACACGTCCCTCCTTTATTATTACTTCGAGGACAAAGAAGCGCTGTTCCGCACGACATTGGAGGAAGCGGTCGGCGCTGTGATGCGGAGCTACGACGAGGTTGCAAGCAAGCACTCCGAACCAGTCGACCTGATCGATGATTGGTTTCAAATGCACGTCGAACTCGCGAGTGACATCCGCCGGCTTGTAAAAATCTTGATGGACTACTCGAGCTCGGGTTCGCAAACTCAAGTTTTGGATGACGTGGTCAGCAAGTTCTATGATGTTGAGATTCAGATATTGACCAAGGCCGTTCGCCGAGGGCAGCGCGCCGGATTGTTCGGCGACGTGTCTCCGCAAGCTGCTGCGGTGTTCGCGTCCACTCATCTCGATGGGGTGATGGTTCGGTCCATCATCCAGCCCCGGCTCGACATTGCAGCTGCGGTTGATGCACTGCGCGAGGCGTTCTGGGCCTACGTCGGATATAGGAAGAAGAAGTAGCGCGGACCTCGGGCCTGCGCGACAGCTACTGTTCATCTTCACACCTCCCGAAGTTTGGAATCGTTGCGCAAAAGGCGCCAGGGTTGACCGCGCAATCAATGTTGATTGACTGATCAATCAATGGGTGTCAATGTCGCATGCCTTAGGGACGAAACACCAAGAATAGGTGGACAGAGCACAAAAAGTGCCGCCCGCCTGAGGGAGGATAGATGACCGACACGACGCTGCCTCAGGCAGCCGCCCAGCGGGCGGGTGCCGAAGATAACTATTCCCTTGTTCGCAGTTTAGATTGGACCCACGCATTTTGGTTTGCGGCGGGAACCCCCGCGCTGGTCCTGTTCTCGGTCGGAGCCATTGCCGCTACCGCCGGCAACATCTCACCACTCGTTTGGACCATCTCTGCCGTGTTCGGCTTCGTACAGGCATTCACTTACGCAGAGATCTCGTCGATGTATCCGCACAAGTCAGGCGGTGCGTCGGTCTATGGCGCACTTGCTTGGGTGCGGTATGGAAAAATGCTGGGACCGATTTCGGTTTGGTCGAACTGGTTCTCTTGGTCGCCAGTACTCGCCATCGGTACCGGTCTTGGCGCCGGCTATATCCTCAACCTCTTTTTTCCTGCCGACCATTGGATCCAGACGTGGCAGATCACACTGGTCAACCTCGACTTTCTGAAACAAGGACTGAGCCTCCGCATAAATTCGGTCTTCGTATTGGGCTGGTTGTTGGTACTCACGGTGTTCGCCGTGCAGCATCGCGGCGTCCTTAAGGCCGCCAACCTCCAAAAGCTGCTCGCTATCACGGCGCTCGCTCCGCTCATCGTCGTAGGGCTGGTTCCGATCCTTTCCGGCGACATTTCCACTGAAAATTTCCTGCCTTTCGTCCCGCTCGCGCGCGACGCCGGCGGCAATCCCGTCGAGGGCGCATGGAACATGGCGGGCTGGACCGTTTTTGCCGGCGGGCTGTTCATAGCGGGGTGGTCGACATACGCCTTCGAGACGGCGGTTTGTTATACACGTGAGTTTCGGAACCCCGGGACTGACACGCCGAGGTCGCTGATCGCTGCAGGTCTGCTGTGCGTGTTCGTGTTCTCTCTCGTTCCTCTCGCATTCCAAGGAGCGCTCGGACTGAAAGGCATGCTGGATCCCGGCATCTACAGCGGAATGGGAGTCGCCGATGCGATGGCTGGCATGATCGGGGCCAGCGCGGTCGTGACGAAAATACTCATCGTGATGCTGATCCTGGCGCTGCTTCTGACCGTCAGCATGTCGATGGCAGGCTCCGCTCGCACGCTCTACCAAGGCTCCGTTGATGGCTGGCTGCCGCGTTATCTCAACCGCGTAAACAGCCATGGGGCGCCAGTCGCCGCGATGTGGACCGACCTTTGCTTCAACATGCTGTTGCTGATGATGTCGGACTACGTGTTCCTGCTGGCGATCGCCAACGTAAACTACATGATCTTCAACTTTCTCAATCTGCAGTCCGGATGGCTTCATCGGATCGACAGGCCGGAGATGTCGCGTCCTTATCGGGCTCCCAGCATCATCTTGGCTGCGGGCGCCATCCTTGGCTTCGTCAATCTGCTTCTCCTCGGCATGGGAGCCAACATCTGGGGACCGGGAACGCTAGCGGCCGGCTTTGCTGTCGCTCTGATGATCTTGCCGGTCTTCGCCTTCCGGCACTTCGTCGTGGACGGCGGAAAGTTCCCCGAACAGACGTTCGAGGACTTCGCCGGCGTCGACGAATCCGAAGTGAAGACACGGGCAGGGGTCCTCCCCTACCTGACACTTCTCGCCGGCGCAGGGGTTATCGCTCTCGGCTACTTCATCGCCGTCTACTGACACCAAACCGAAAATGCCCCGGGACGAGCGACGCGCGTATCCGAGCGGACGCGCGCGCACCGGATGGCAAAAAACACCCATAGCACAGTGAGGAACAACTATGACTACAGACAAACACAGCGCCATCGCCACGCTTAAGAAGAAACTTGAGAATGCTGGCGTCAAATTCATGATGCCAACGTATGTCGACATGCATGGCGTCTCGAAAACTAAGGTCGTGCCGCTTCCGCACCTCGAAGACATGGTGGACGGTTCCGAACTCTGCACGGGTGCGGCCCTCGACGGTGTGCCGCAAGATGTCAGCGATGAAGAAGTCTCATCACATCCAGACATCCGCTCGGCAACCATATTGCCATGGAATCCCGACGTGGCTTGGTTTGCCAGCGATCTCTGGTGCGCCGGAAAGCCCTTCGAACCCTGCAGCCGCAACATCTTGCAGCGCGCCTTGGCCATCGCCGACGAAATGGGATATGGCGTTAACCTCGGCATCGAGGCTGAGTTCTTTGTCCTCCAAGATGATGAACAACTGGGTTTCAAGCCCCTGTCGGACCGCCAAAACCTGGCAAAGCCGGCTTACGACGTGTCCCGCTTCCTCGACAATCGCGGCTGGCTGTTCGAGCTGGTCAACGCGATGAACGATCTCGGCTGGGACGTTTACTCTCTCGATCACGAGGACGGCATCGGCCAGTTCGAAATCGATTTCCGTCACGCGGATGCGCTGACGATGTCGGATCGCTACGTCTTCTTCCGGTTCATGGCACATGAGATTGCCCGCAAGCACGGCGGCTTCGCGACCTTCATGCCCAAACCCTACGCCGACCGGGCAGGCAGCGGTGCCCATTTCAACATGTCGCTTGCTGATAAGGGGACGGGGAAAAACCTGTTTGCATCCGCAGACGATGCGCGCGGCTGCAAGCTCGGCAAGCTCGGCTATCACTTCATTGCCGGCGTTCTGAAGCACCTTCCCGCCATCTGCGCGGTGGTTGCTCCGACCGTGAACAGCTACAAGCGGCTCGTAACTAAGGGCAGTATGTCTGGCTTCACCTGGGCGCCCGTCTTCTTGTGCTATGGCAACAACAACCGCACCAATACCGTTCGCATCCCGAAGAGCGGCGGCCGCGTCGAGCTGCGCGTGGCCGACAGCGCCTGCAATCCCTATCTCGGTGCAGCCATGACCATCCGGGCAGGCCTCGAGGGCGTGCGCCAGCAGCTCGATCCCGGCGATCCACACTTGGACAACATGTATCTGAAGTCGCCTGAAGAGCTCGCGGAACTCGGAGTGAAGCAGCTGCCTGGCTCGCTTTCCGAGGCACTGGACGCATTCGAGGCGGATCCTCTTTCCAAGGAGGTATTCGGAGAAGCCATGTTCAAGTCGTGGTTGGAATTCAAGCGTGACGAATGGCACTCCTACACCAATCACGTCTCGCAGTGGGAAGTGAACCGCTACCTGAAGTTCTACTGAATTCGAGCCCTGGAGAGCGGGCTTCCCCGTTCCGCTCTCTCACTGGAAAGCGTTGCGTCGCAGCTCCGCAACGCTTTCCTTTTTCTACGACCCACCGTCTCAGTGACTGAGGCGACGAATCGACGCCGTTCAAAAATTTGGAACAGACATGAATTGGGCAGAGCTTACCTGGACCGAGATTTCCGCCGATCTCGCCATGGCAAATCATACTGCATTGCTTCCGGTCGGCGCGACAGAACAGCATGGACCCCACCTCGGGACCGGAATGGACACCGTGATCGCTGACCGGCTGTGTCGTGCGGTGGCGGAGAAGACGGGCACTCTCATGCTCCCAACGGTACCCTACGGATGCTCTCTGGGGCATAGCCGCCGTTGGCCAGGCACGATTACGCTGCAGCCGATTACGCTCATAACCCTCATCAAAGAGATTGGAGATTGGGCGTATTTTAGTGGCGTCCGTCGGCTGCTCATCATCAATGGCCACGTGACGAACGCGGCGCCATTGCGATGTGCGCTTGAGATGTTGCGAGCAGAGCACGATGACCTGATGGTCTCTGTTATCAATACGGCGCAGCTAAGTGACCGAGTGCGCGCATCTCACTGCTTCGATGGTGATGACTGGCATGCGAACCGCGCTGAGACAGCCTTGATGATGGCCATTGCGCCAGAGATCGTGAGAGCTGACACAATCAAAACCTCAGACGATCCCGATCGAACGGCCGGCCTCGTCTTTTCACATCCGGTGAACCGCACGAGTGCAAATGGTGTCACCGGGAAACCCAGCCTCGCCAGTCAGGCGGAAGGCGCTGAGTTATTTTCATGGATGGTTGAAGATCTTTCGCATCTGGTGGAAAAGGCGAAGCGCGAAACACCTCCCCTTAGTCACTCCTATTTCGGCTGAGTGCGGCTCGCGATGTCGGAATCTTCGCCGTATTCCCTCACTTCAACTTCAGGAATGGCGTCCTCCGAGACGGGCCAATTGTGCACACCCGATGCCGCGGTGGCAGTATCGCCTACACCTCCCTGGGACCGAGACCCTTCAAATCATCCCCTTGTGACCTGCGGGGTGAAAGCTGTTTCAGCCAAACTCTTCGAGCGCATCTCCTCTGGGAGCTATTCGTTCGGCACACGGATTCCTGCCGAGCGCCAGCTCTCACAGGAGTTCGGGGAATCTCGAAATACCATCCGCCGAGCGATTGGCTTTCTTGAGTACTACCGCGTTGTAACGCGACGCGGTGGATCTGGAACGTTCGTTAGTATCCGTTTCGCCAAACCTGCGGATCCATCGCCAACCGAGCAAGTCGGCCTCCAGAATGCCGTGACCGATGTCGAGGGTATCTCACCGTTCGAAATGCATGTGGCTAGATCGAGCATCGAGCCGGAGATTGCACGCTTAGCCACCACATCTCTGTCGATTCGTGACCTTGCAAACCTAAAGGACATCCTTTCGAACCTGAATGTCGCAGCAGATCCGGATCACTTCGTGCGCCTAGAGCAATCGTTTCTGATGTCGCTTTGTCATGGCACGAGAAATACTGCCATCATCGCCATGTACGGGATCCTGAACCAAGTCCGTTTGCTCCCGCAATGGTGCGCCCACAAAAAGCGGAGCCTCACCCCTGACGGCACTCTCGAGGTGAAACTCGCCCTTAACTCGTTACTTACCGCACTCGAGCACCGCAAGGTCGACAATGCCGTCGAATGCATGAGGCGCTATATTGCGTTGTCGCAGGAAGAGATGTTTGCGAGGGGTTAAATATGGCTATGTTGCGGTATCTTGGGTGGGAAGGATACGCCGATGGTCATTTCGCGGCAGATCTTCACGCCGAGACGAGGCTGGAAATCGAAGGCGAGAGCCATCTATCGGATGATGTTGCATGCCGAATGGTGCGGTCGACCCCAGAAGCATGGGACATCATCAACATCAACACGCCATTCGTCCGTGACGTCTTGCATCCAAGAGGGCTCATTCGCGCGCTTCCGGAAAAATTCGCCGCAGCCGTAGGGGACCTGCCCGCACCGTTTGCGCGCTTCAAGGGCCCAGCCCTGAACTCAACTGGAGAGCCAATCGGTATTCCGCAAAGATGCGGCCCATTTAATCTCGTGATCAACCAGGACAATCTCGCCCCCGCAATTGCATGGGAGCATGGCTTTGGACTCGCGTTGGAGCGGGATTTTCATAAACGTTTCGGAATACTCGCCTACGAAGATTTCAACGTCATGCACGTTGCAATCGCAGCCGGCCTCAACCCTTTTGGAACCTTCGACGACACTTCCGCATCAATCTTCGCTCGTGCAGCTGGGAGAATCTTCCAATCCGCGCACATCATCACGACGGACCACAATTATCTCAACCACGCTCTAATCAAAGGAGACATCGACTTTTACATCAGCGGAGGCGTCTACACCGCATCCCCCGCGCGGCTTGCTGGACGATTGGAGGTTCGCGCAATAACACCCCGTAGTGGTCCGATTGGAGGAAGGGGCGGCGTCGCCTTTGTCGAGATCAACGCCCTCGTCAATCACATGGGGCGATCGCTCGAGGCCGGAGAAGCGTTCCTCGACTATCTCGCTAGTAACAACGGGTCTGTTGCGGCTTCTTTAGCAGCGGGCGCCTGTAATCCTGTCGTACAGATGCATCGCAGGCCGGTATTTGAGCGCTTCTCCCGTGAGCATCTTATCGCGATGCAATGGGAGGATTTTGAAGAAGACATGTCTCGCTGCGCAGACTACGGCATCATGCCTGATTATGAGTGGCTGGTAGCAATTCTTCGATCCGAGTCCCGTTACGAAACTTTACCTCATTAGCAGGACCTAGCGAAGCAACGGGTGATCCACCGCGAAAGTGCTGGGTGTAAATGCAGAGTGTCCGAGTTTGCCCCAATGCACGGTTTGCCTGATCGCGCCTTGCCGTTCCGCGGCAGCCGGAACTCTTCCCTTCGAGGCAGCAGATCGATGTCTGCTCTTCTCCGCATTTCAGACGTCATCGCCGTAGCGTCCAGGCGCAGACTTACTTCCAACGCAGGTCCGCTTATGGGACTTTGCCGCCACGGCGCGCGCCTGCCATTGGCCACAAGCGCAATTTGCATCTTGTTGCCATGTGCGAATTGGAAAGAGTTCGAAACGAGTTTACGTCTCGCGCCAGTTCAGAAGCATAGCCAGGGTCCTAAGCAGGTGGCTGGCGTCCCGCCCTTGCAGGCCATCTGCGAAGAGTGGCACTCAATCATCGCTGAGTCTGATTTGCAGGTAGTTTTCACTGGCCCCTTGGGTATGAGACCTTTCCCGGCGATCGTGTTCTTAAGAGCGTTTTCCGAGAACAGCACGGCAGCATCGTGCGTGAAGTTGTTGCCAATGGCCGCGACCTTGGCACAATCGGCGGCCTGTGCCGTCACCGAAAACGCGCACACCGTAACTGCGGCTACCAAGCCGAGCTTGAAAATCTGCATGGGACCCCCCCCCGTCTAATTCAAAGCCACTCTGACGCTAGTCGACTGTTTGGCGGTTGCCAAGTGGCGGACCAGTGTCAGTCCAAACACTTCTGCAATCCGCTCGATCACTCTCCACATGCACAACCTGGCCATCTAGGCATGTCCGCCTCGGGCCAGGGCAGCTCTTATCTGCAAGCCGAGGCTATGGTTCCGCGGGCTCACCACGAACAAGTCGGGACCGCACATTACTGACCCCAGCTGGCGGGAACGAAGTCAGCTCAGCGTCGATTAGCGGACTTCCGAGGCTTGGCCAGTGACGGGCTCCGCCCCACCCTCCGACTTCTGCAAATGGGACCTTGCGGAAGAAAAGCGAAGGTCGTCGATCGGGGTTTGATGGAGGCAAGTAACATCGAGGCAGAGATCAAGCGCAGGCTAAGCGTCTCCGTTACCCGCTCGCCCAACCCCTCTGCGCCCCAAAAGCGCCGGCGGACACCGAACCGCTTCAGTTCGCTGTCCCAAAGAATTTCACCCGGCTTCAATGCCTCGACTGTGCGCGGCCCGATCTTGCCCGTTCGCGAACTCATGAGTCCTCGCTGGCAACCACCTGGCAACCACCTGGCAACCACTCTTGAGCTGCTTCGCGAGTTCTTGCTAGGATTCCCGATTGCAATACCCCAATGATTTGTGGGCTCTTTCGTCTCCATGATTTCTACCGGGAGCACGGGTCTGGGAGCACGGGTCCGCGAACTCTTAATCAGCGGGTCCACAGTTCGAGCCTGTGCACACCCACCATTCTCTCTTTATTCCGCTGCGCCTTAGAAGCGACCGCGCATACTGTGCGAACGCGCACGCTATGACGCGCCGCTCGTGGCTAGAACGATGCCTGCTGTCGACGCGTGTGAGGCTAGCTAGGATCTCAATCCGCGAGCTATAGGCTTAAGCTCAATATCGCGATCGAGCGCGCGGTAGTAGCGTAGGAGTTGGAGCCTCGAGGTTCCCGCACACCCGGCCGTCAAGTATTGCGAATGGCTCGATCCCGCGCCGGCACGCCGCAATGGCACGGCCCTGTCCTACCGACGAGAGCTCGAAGCTCCCACCGCTAAAATCAAAAAAGCGAACTCGGGAGGAGACGATGACGATTCACAAACCAGCCGCGTTGGTCGCATCATTGGCCCTAGCGCTGCTCCTCGTTGCAACCCCAGCGAAGCGGGCGGAAGCTCGTTACGGATGGGGCTGGGCCGGCGCAGGCATTGCTGCGGCGATCATCATCGGCAGCATTCATCGCCACCGCTACTACTACCGCCGCCCCTACTACGGCTATTACGGTGCCTACGGCTATCCCTATGATTACGGCTACTACCGGCCCTACCGGCATTACGGCTACTACCGCCCCTACAGGCGGCACGTTCATTGGCGCCGCTGGTACTGACTGCCTAGCATCACTTGTTCCAAGCCCAAGGCATCCCCCAAACGGGGGATGCCGAACGACAGAAATTTGGATCAAACCTTCGGCCGCGGAGTATCGCCGCCGGCCTCCCGAATAAGAAACAATACGGGGTGGGCCAAAAGCAAAAGGGGAGCATCCGCTCAGGGCCGGAAACACGCGATCAGGAACTCGCCCTGGTCGTGTGGATCCGGCCTTAGACTAGCGCTCAGCGCGTTGCCTCTGATCGCCGGCCAACTGGCGGGCTCGGCCTCTCCGAAATCGCCTCGATCACCGTTCGCGCAATAGGCGGACCGCAGCGGTCGACTGGGTGACCATTCGTGACGGCGTAATCGTGAAGAAGAGCGACTGTCACGGCGCAAGTAACTTGCATGCCATCAATCAGCAGGTTGATGCGGATATGTCCGCTGGGTTGTGCTCCGGACGTCACAATATGAAAAGCGCGACATAAAAAGATAGAGCCGACCGGAATTTGAGATCTCTCGGAACTGGCGCTAACGCGCGATGTTCGTATAATTAATTCTCTCCGAGGGACGAAGCACCTCATAGGGGCAACTGCCCAACCGCCAGGGCGAGGCCATCATGCTGACCCAGGTTTCCATGAAGCGCACGCTAGCTCTAACTGCGGTGGCCATCGCAACCGCCGCGGCAATGATCGCCAGCACCGATCCTAGCGTCGCCCGCGACCGCAATCAGGAGCGTACCCAGGCGCCTGAGGCGAAGCTGGACGGACGCGCGGTCGTCGCAGTCGTTTCAATCAAGGACCAGCGCATCTCGCTCTATGATGCGAAAGGCAATGCGTTGCGTGCACGCATATCGAGCGGGCAATCAGGATACGAGACGCCCGTCGGCGTCTTCAGCGTCCTTCAGAAAGAGGTCGAGCACCACTCCAACCTCTACGACGACGCTTCAATGCCCTTCATGCAACGCCTAACCTGGTCAGGCGTCGCGTTTCATGCAGGTGCCCTCCCCGGCTATCCGGCATCTCACGGGTGCGTGCGCCTGCCCTACGAATTCGCCCAGCGCATCTTCTCTCAGACCAAGCTAGGAATGCGCGTCGTCCTCTCGCGCGACGACATCGCACCGGTGGCCATCGCCAACCCGCTGCTCCTCAAGCCCGCGCCTCTGAAGAGCGCACCGATCGTCCAGACGCCCGTTGCCACCCCAGCTGCGTACGATCCAGCAGAAGCTGATGATGAAAGCGTCACCTTATTGAGGCCGGACGTGCGGAATTGGCCGGCCCGTCAGTCTCTCCTCGACGCACTGCAAGCTGCCGTGAAAGTTAAGGCCGAGGAGGCCAAGGCCGCGGTAGCCCGCTGGGAAACAACAAAGGTGGAGCTCAACAAATTCGGGACCGAGGTTGCACTTGTCTCCAAGAGGGAGCGGGCCGCAGAAATAAAGCGTAAGGCTGAGGCCCGCCTTGCCAAGGCGGATAAGGTGCTCGCCGAGGCAAAAACTCCCCGCGCACAGTCGCGCGCGCAAAAGGAGAAGACCGAAGCTACGACGTCGCTCGCCGCTGCGGATACGAAACTCGCCGAAGCTACGAAGGCGGCCGAGCAGGCCGACAAGGTCGTCGGCCGCATCAAGGCCGACATCGCTGCCGCCGAAACAGCCAAGACAGCGGCCGTCGCCGCGGCTGCCGAAGCAAAGCGCAAGACATTGCCAATTTCCGTCTTCGTAAGCGCAAAGTCACAAAAGCTTTACGTGCGCCAGGGCAACGAGCCGGTCTTCGATGCCCCTGTCACGGTCACCAATACGGGCGATCCCATAGGAACACACGTCTTCACGGCTCTCGGATACACGGCCGACGAGAACGACGTGCAATGGAACGTGGTCACGATCTCTCAGAGATCGGCCGGCGAGTTCGGCGATTACGACGAAGAGGATTGGGGTCGCAGGCGCAAGCAGAGCAAAACAGCTAGTGCCGCTCCGCCTGTAACCGATGCGGCCGCGGCCGGAGCAGCGCTTCAGAGGATCTCGATCCCCGCTGACGTGCGGGCTCGCATATCCGAGTACGTCTGGCCAGGCTCATCCATCATCATCTCCGACGAGGAATTACACAAAGAGACTGCCAAGGCGACCGACTTCATCGTCGTCATGAACGACGAGCCACAAGGCGCACTGACAATTCGAAAGCGCCAGCCGCCGCCGAGTTACTATCGCGACTACTATGATGATGGCTATTACTACTACTCCGATCGGTCGTATCGCGATTACCGCCGCCGCCCCGTGCCGCGCTACAAAGGCCCTTTCGGGTTGTGGTAGGCATGCGGACCAGCGCCGCTTTGGGAAGCGGCAGCCGCTCTTGACGCTCATTCACGCTCCAACTCGAAGTCAAAGCTGATGTCTAGCGCCTCGAGTTCGGCGGTGATCTGAGCCATCTCGGACGGATCCGGCACTCGCGTACCGTGAAAGAACGCGGCAACCCAATAGCCTTCGCTCCGCAGTCGCTTGAAAGCGCCTCGCTTGCCATTGATGAAGCGGAGCAGCTCATCGACATGCACTCGAGCGGACCCCGCTTGAACGTCACGGGTCGAAATTGACCAAGGACGCGATGGACCAGCGTCCGCGCTGGAGCCCAAAAGGCTGGCCAAATACACGTCGTCTGTCTCGCCGGGTGACCGAAAGACGAGAAGCCGCGCATATGGCTTAAACATCGTGAGCCCCCGGCTTCAGGCACTCGGCGGCCGCCCGCGAGAAAACCTTCCCCCGTTGTATCTCAAATCTGCCCGCCAGGCCGAAGTCCGGACTGGCAAACTGAACGCCCATGAGGCATTCTTCCCTAAAATAGAAGGAAGAATTCCCGGGTGGAGACATCAAAGGTCACTTTGCGGTCTATTGCGCTCGCCTCTTTGCTGGGCTTGGCGGCGTGTGACGAGCCGCGTTCCGAAGCCTATAGTCCCGAGCACGAGAGCAACTTCAAGCCCGTGACAGCGGCTGTCGTGCCGGCCGAGATGGCGTCCAAGATCACTGGCATAGCGACGCTGCTAAGTCCGGACGCCCTGACCCAGCTCAATGCCGAAATCCGTGCCGCCGAGATCGCCTGGGGCTTCAGCCGCCGCACTGTCGAGCGGTTCAAGGGGACGACCTCGCTCGGCGAGCATCGTTTGGATAATGCCGAACGCCAAGCCGCAACCGACGGCACGCAAGTCGCGCTCCTCGAGCTCAGGCTGCGCAACACCTGGGGCGACACGGCGCCGTTCCTCATCGCGGACAACCGGCAGCAACTCGTCGACGAGCTCTCACTCGGAAAGACCACCCTCGTCCGTGTTGATTTTCCCCGTTCGGACGAGAGAGAGCCAAAGAACGTTCGCATCACCCCTCTCGGTGGCGGCGAGGAGACGGCGTTGACGTCCGTGTGGCCGGCACCCTCAGGCAACCTCGCCATGCCCGGCACCTCCTTCTTCGGCATCATGCCGACCGGCCCAGGTCTGCGTCCCGGAGATCGCGCCAAGGTCAATGCCGAGCGCAGCGAAACGACGTCCGGCGTCATCGTGCCGGCATCGGCCGTGGTCGTGTCTGCCGGCGACTCCTGGTGCTACATCGAGACTGAGGCAGGTAAATTCGAACGCAAGCGCATCACGCTCGCCACCCCCGTCTCCGACGGCTACGTCACGAAAGAATTCGCGCCCGGAACGAAAGTCGTGGTCGAAGGCGCTTCGGCACTGCTGGCGCGCGAAGCCGATCCGGCCGCGTTCGATGACGATGATGACGACCAACCTCGCGCCAAAAAGCACACGCCGAAGAAAGAGGAAGGATCCGAGCACACTGAGAGCGGCCGACCAATAGCCAGCTCCGATCCCGACTAGAGCCCGATATGGATGCGCTGATCCGATGGTCGATCCGCTATCGTGTGGCCGTCGCCGCGCTGTCGGTCGTTTGGCTCGTCGCGGGCGTGTTCTTCGCCCTTAACGCCCCCCTCGATGTCTTTCCCGAATTCGTGCCGCCGCAAGTGACGATCCAGACGGAAGCTCCGGGCTTTGCCCCCGAGCACGTCGAGCAGATCATCACGCGTCCGATAGAGGCCGCGGTCAACGGCGCGCCTGGGATCGAGTCCATGCGATCGGAGTCGGTCTACGGACTGTCGGTCGTTCTCATCACCTTCAAGGAGGATGTCGATCCTCTGACGATCCGTCAGGGAATATCGGAGCGTCTCGCCACACTTGCAGGCGAGCTTCCCGCAGGCGTCGCACAGCCGAAGCTCACGCCGCTGACGTCGAGCACCATGGACGTCTTGAAGTTCGGCCTCGTCTCGAACGTGGTCGACGCCTACACGCTTCGAGACATCGCCGACTGGACCATAAACCCGCAGCTGCTTTCGCTTCCGGGCATTGCACGCGTGACCGTTTATGGCGGCGCCGTCCGGCAGGTGCAAATCCAGCCCGACGTCGACCGGCTAGCGGGATTGGGCATTTCGCTCAACGAGCTCATGGAGGCCGGCAAGGCGGCGGTGGCACTTCGCGGCGGCGGCACGATCGATACGAATTCGCAGCGCATCACGCTTGACGCCCCTCCGCCGACGCCCGACCCCGAGGCGATCTCTCAGGGCTTGGTCGTCATGCAGGACAACATGCCGGTGACGATCGGGCAGGTCGCGAACGTTACGATCGGGCCTCAGGTGCCCATCGGCGACGCCACGATCATGGGCAAGCCTGGCGTGCTCGTCACCGTCTCGAGCCAGTTCGGCGCCAATACTCTGAAGGCCACCGAAGCGGTGGAGGAAGCGCTCACGGACCTGAAGCCGACTCTCGAGAAGCGCGGCATCGACGTCATACTTTTGCATCGGCCGGCGTCATTCATCGAGCGCGCGCTCGGAAATCTCGAGCACGCCTTGGCTCTGGGCTCGGCGCTTATCCTCGGCGTCCTGTATGCCTTCCTGCGCAGCTGGAAGGCGGCGCTGATCTCGTTCTTGGCGATCCCGCTGTCGTTGCTTGCGGCCATTGTCGTGCTAGCGGAGTTCGGTCAGACCCTCAACACGATGACGCTGGGCGGCTTCGCCCTGGCGCTCGGCGTTCTGGTGGACGATGCCATCATCGACATCGAGAACATCATGCGCCGACTGCGGCTTGCGAAGGCCGAAGGAAAGACCGACGACCTCGCCACCATTGAGGAGGCCTCGATCGAGATCAGAGGCTCGATGTTGTATGGCACCCTCGCCGTCATCTTCGTTTTCCTGCCGATCCTCTTTACCGGCGGTGTGCAGGGCCGCTTCATCGGTCCGATGGCCTTGACCTTTATCATCGCCGTCATCGCCTCGATGGTCGTGGCCCTGACGGTGACGCCTGCTCTCTGCGCGCTCCTGCTCACGGGAGATGAGACCCAGGAAACTCCACGCATCCTCGACCGCATGAAAACTGTCCAAGCCTGGTGCATGGACCGCGTGCGCAGGCGCTGGCGTGCAACGGTCGCCCTTCTCGTTGCCGCCTCTGCCGCATCCATCGGGGTGGCGCCGTTTCTGCACAGCGAGCTTATTCCGCAATTCCGCGAGGGCCACTTCGTCATTCAGATGACGGCAGCTGCACAAGGGACATCCGTTGCCGACGTGGTCGCAACCGGCATTCGCGTCTCGAACGAGCTCCTGAAGCTGCCCTTCATCCGCGCCGTCGGCCACCAGATCGGCCGGGCCGAAGCCGGCGAGGACACCTGGAGCCCCGACAAGAGCGAATTCCACGTCGAGCTCACGAGCGAGCACGAGGAGACCGAGACTGAGGCCCAGGACAGGATCCGCGAGGTTCTCGAGGACTTCCCGGAGGTGCGGACGGAGGCGATGACGTTCCTCGGCGACCGCATCAGCGAGAGTCTCAGCGGCGAGACCGCACAGATGGTGATCAACCTCGCGGGCCCACAGCTCGAAGCCCTCGAGTCCGCGGCCGAGCAGATCCAGAAAGCGATCGCATCCGTCGAAGGCGTCGAGGACCTGCGCATCCCCAGGGCGGCAAAGGTGCCGACCATCACGCTCAAGCTCGACAATGCCGCGCTCGCCCGGTACGGCCTCACGGCCCAGGACGCCCTTGATGCCGTGCAGACGGGCTTTGCCGGGACCACGATCGGGCAGACCTACGTCGGCGCGCAAACCGTCGATGTCGTCGTCATTCTGGCGCCGAGCGAGCGCAACCGCGTCGAGCAGCTTTCAAACCTGCTGATGGGCAACACGAAGTCGCGCGTTCTCCTCGGCAGCGTCGCTACCATCACCATGACCGATGGCCGTTCCAACATTCAGCACGAAGGCGCGCAGCGGCGCGTCACCGTGAATTTCAACGGTTCGCCTGAGCGCTCCCTGCGCGATACCGATGCCGAGGTGAAGGAGCGGGTCGCGGAATTGAAACTTCCGCAGGGCGTTTACGTCTCATATGCCGGCCAAGCGGAAGAAGAACGCGCAGGCCAGCTCCGCCTCGCGTTGCTCACCTCGTTGAGCATAGCTCTGGTGGTCGTCGTCCTGGTGCTGGCGTTCAAGCGCCGGGTGCTGGCAGGCGTTCTACTCATCAACGTGCCGTTCTGCCTCATCGGCGGCATGGCTGCGATCGTCGCGAGCGGCATCGGCCTCACGCTCGGCAGCCTTGTCGGCCTCGTAACCGTGTTCGGTATCGGCGCGCGCAACTCGGTCATGATGCTTGCCCACGTCGAACATCTGGTCGACGTGGAAGGTCATCCCTGGTCGGCCGAGACCATCCACATCGCCGCGGCAGAACGGTTTGCGCCCGTCTTCATGACAGCGCTCATGGCCGCACTAGGTCTCGTGCCGTTGGCTCTTGGTCTGGGCCGGCCCGGCCACGAGATCGAAGCTCCGATGGCGATCACAATTCTGGGCGGCCTGACGTCGGCGACGTTCCTCAATCTCGTGCTCTTGCCCGAGACCCTGATCCGGCTGCAGTCCTGGCTCGGCTTGGATAAGAAATCGAGCGTGGGAAAACCGCGTCGGACTCTCGCCAAGGTCGGCTCTTGAACTGATTTCCGGATCTCTCCGCCAGCGCCTGCAGAGAGATGCGATTGTCCGCTACGCGCGGACTCGCAAGTTGCGAAAAGCCGATTGAGCGTCAGGCCAAGCGCTAGCGTCACTCACAAAAATGGACGCTGCGTAAGGTACCATACCTATTCGGATTTTCTAATTGAACACCTTGCGTCTGCCGTTGATTTGGGTACGGTACATTCCACTTTGAGTACACGTTTTTCATTCGCCCGGAAGCTTTCGAAATGTAGGCGTTCGTTCTTTTTAAAGAGGTTGGCAGATGACGAAGTCTGGCGGTTTTCGCGACGCCGACTTTTTTTGCACCCGCGTCCTGAACGATGTGCAGAGAAAAAAAGCCCTTCCTTTCTTACTGAGCGCCGTCGGTGCACTTTTGTGCATCGCACTTTTCCCTCCAGCGGTTGAGGTTCACGCAGGCGCGGCTCAACCGCCCGTCGAGCAAGCCACCGCACCCGCCGTAGCAAGCGGCGACGCATTCAAAGCCGGCGACATCGCCGCAACAAGCTTCGCCGGAACGAAGCTCGTCACCGAGAGCCTTCCGCCAGGCGTCGATCCCATCACGAAAACCTTCCTCGATCCCGACGGGATCGTTCTGCGCATCTATTCCTCGGAGAAGATCGCCGGGCCAAGCGCCGGCCAGACCCTCAGTCCACCTGCTGCATTCGAGGCGAAGGCGCAGGAGATCGGACACGTCTTCGGATTGGCGTTCGACAATCTGCCGGCAAAGGATTCCGCGACGCCCGGTCTCTTCGCGGCTGCGACGTCGGCGTTTGGACTCCAACTCGTAGGTCCCGACGGCAGCAACGGTCTCAAGCGCCTTTCCTACGGCGCTGCGGGCGCATCATTCATGGCGGGGCAGTTCGGCAGCTTGCCCAGCGCCGGCCCCGGCACGATCTACAAGATCGAGCGATCGACTGGAGACGTTCGCGTTTTTGCCAACGTCGAGACGGACGGCGCGGGGAATAGCGGTCCAGGCCTAGGCGCGTTGGCTTTCGATGCAGCGAGCCGGACGCTTTACGTCTCGGACTTGGAAACTGGCCTCATTCACGCCTTCAGCAGCGACGGTTCCGACATCGGCCAGTTCGATCATGGCGTCACCGCGCGTCCCCTGGGCAAGAAGCCCGCCGTCCCCGACGACGGCAAGCGAGCAGACATCAAGTCTCCGTTCTTCGACGCGTCGAAGCCGGCGACATGGGGCTTCACTCAGAAAGAGCGCAGGATCGACGCGCTGGCCGTGCACGACGGACGGCTTTTCTATTCGGTCGCAGAGGGGCCGGAAGTCTGGTCGATCGGAGTTGATGCAAGCGGCAAGTTCGGATCCGACCCTCGCCTTGAGACCAGCGTTTCGGCGGAGCAGCCCTTCCCGGTCACCAGCATCGCTTTCGATCAAAGCGGGCGAATGATCACCACCCAGCGCGGTACGCTCGAGAACCCGACCGACTACTCGCACTTTACCGCAAAAGGAGCCGCTCAGACGCTCCGCTACGCGCCGGAAGCCCCCGACGAACCAAACAGGCCGAACCGCTGGAAGCCCGATCCTGAGGAGTACGCCGTCGGCAATGCTGAAGGCTTCCGCTCCAGCGACGGCGGTCTCACATTGCAGTATGCCTACAAGGCGGACGGCAGCCTCGATCTCGGCTCCTGTGGCGGCACCATCATCGTTTCCGGCAACTCGCTTGGAGCGAACCTCGGTGGTCATGGCCTGCAGATCAACGCCGTAGATCTCGTCCGGCCCGCCAACGCGCCGCCGGCCCAAAGCACCTTCATCGATTTCGATGCGCGCCAGGATGATACGGCGACGCGCGGCTATGCGGGCGGCATCGCGGTGCTCCAGGACTGCGGCGGAGACGGATTCCCGGCGGTTGCCGGCGGTGGCGGATCTGGCTTTCCGCCCGTCTCAGATGGTGGCGCAGGTGGTGGAACCATGCCTCCCGTCGCCGGAGATGGGGGGGGCGGCACGACCATGCCCCCGGTGGCTGGAGATGGCGGAGGCGGGACGACGTTTCCTCCGGTAGACGAGACGCAAGGCGGCGGGGGCACTACTGCCGAAGGGGGTGGCGGCACGACCACCAAAGGCCCCCTTACGATGACGAAGACGGCCGTCTCTGCGACCTGCAGCGAGAACCAGCCCTGCACTTACAAGATCACCGTCACCAACACCTCCGCGACGGCCATACAGGATAAGATTGTCATCGACGACGCGCTTTCGATTGGAGGCGTGCCGTTCCAGAAGGCCAAGCTTGAAGTGTCTGCCGGATGGGAGTGCGTCGCCTCGGCCGCGCCGACTGTTCAGTGCTCGCATCCCGGGCCGCTCGAGCCGAACACGCCGCTCGAATTGACGGTCACTTTCACGCCCGAGGCCGGTTCTCTGGCCGGTGCGGCAGAGATCAAGAACTGCGCGTCCTTCCCCAATGCGGCGCCAGCCGGCAATAACGGACCGCAGCAACAGCTACCGCCGCCTCCGCCGCCGACCAACACGTTGAACGGCGGCCTCAAGGTCGAGACGCTCGGGACGACGCCATCGTGCTCGCCCGCGACCGGAAACTGCGAGTTCGAGATCAAGATCACGAACACGACCGGCCAACCCATCACCGGTCCGCTGAAGATTTTCGACACGCTGGCTGTCGGCACGCAGAGCCAGGCGAAGAACACCGCAAAGAGCATGCAGCTTCCGCCGGGCCTTCAGTGCAAGCCGGAGGGCCGAGAGTTCAATTGCTCGCAAGATCCGCTCACCCTCGCTCCCAATCAGAGCTTGAGTTTGAAGGTCGCGTTCGAGGTCGACACGGTCGAGGGCGGCAAAGCCAACTTCGTGCAGAACAAGACCAACGTCACCTTCGGTCCGCTGACGGGTGAGGCGACGGCGGCGATCGCGTTCGACGCCGACAACAAAATTCCCGAACCCGGCGCGGATGGTCAGCAGGCGGGAGCGGGCGGAGCAGCTACACCTGCATGCGCGAGCATTCCGGTCGCCCCGAAGGGTCCGATCGTCGTCAACAAGAAGGGTCCGGCGAAGTGTCCGCTCAAGGGCCCGTGCGCATTTACGATCGATGTCACGAACAGCTCGGACGCACCCATCGCCGGTCCGATCGAAATTCAGGACACCATCGATGTTGCGAACGCGACGATCGCGGGCGCAGTCGCGGAACCGTTTTCCTGCGACGCCGGCGGGCCTCCATTCAAATGCCGCTTCAACGGCACGCTGCAGCCGAAAGAGACGAAAACGTTGGCGCTCACTCTCAACATCGATGCGCCGGCCGGCACCAAGTCGCTGAAGAACTGCGCCGTCCCTACGCAGCCGCAAGCGGCGGTTCCCGGAGGCGGACAGGGAGACGGTGGGCAGCAGAAGCAGTTCGCGCCAGGCAAGAAATCGGAACTGCTCCCGTTCGGAAAGAAGTCCCTCTTCGCGCTGGCGTCGTTCCGGCCGCAGTCGATCGCGCCGTCGAAGCCGCTCATTCACCTGACCGGTGGAGCCGGCGGCAACATCGGCGGCATCGGACCGAACAAGTGTCTCAAGTTCAAGTTTCCGAACGCGTTCAGCGTCCGCCAATCGAACGACGTCGCGATCACGCTAACAAATGCTTCCGCGAATGCCGCTGGTCAGTTCCTCGGCAGCGCGAGCATATTCATGAGCAAGTCCGGATCCCTGCAAGGCAACATGGGAGATGGCAGACATCCCAAATTCGAGATCATCTGGCAGGACGGCACCGTCAGCGTTTTCACTGGCTCAATCGACGACAACGGTACCCTCTCGGGCATAACGCAAAACCGCACGACGGGGCAGAACCTGAGGTTCACCGGACTTCAGCCCTGGAAGTGCGAGGTCGATCAGCTCTGCCAGGATTATGCGAACGAAGCCGTGGCGGCCGCGACGGAGTTTGGGGCTCTCAAGTGCGGTGCGACCGGCCCCGGCCGGTTCTCCACCAACCAGAAGGAACATCTCGACTGGTGCATGGCGCAGACGCGCGGAGGCGGCAGTCCGATCAAACCCGAAGCCGACGCGCGCAAAACCCAACTCGACTCCTGCCGCACACTCGATGCCGAGTGCACGACCGTCGGCAAAGCGGTGGCGGCCAAGAACGATGAAATGAAGGCCCTGAAGTGCAAGGATGCCATTCCTTCGCTGCAGCCGGATGCGGCCAAGGCGCTCTGCCGAGCCAAGCCGATCGACAAGGACGCCTTTGTGCCCGCCGTCCAGCAGAAGCTCGATGCCTGCAAAGCGGAGCTGGCGGCGAACGGCGGAGCGGGAGGCAATCCCGGCGGCGCTGGCAATCCTGGCGGAGACCCTGCAGGGGGTGCCGGCGATCCTGGCAATGCGGGTGGTGGCAATGCACAGGTGCCAGCCGGCAATCAATGCGTCGTGGTCGAGCTCGAAGACAACAAGCCGGGAGATCAAAAAGAGGCCGGTCCGGAAGCGAAGCAACTGACGCTGGCGAAGAATCCCGTCGCAGCCAAGTGCTCGTCGGTCGGCGGCGGTTGCGCCTTCATGATCTCGATCTCCAATCCGGCGGGCGCGCCGGAGTTCAACGGACCGATCACGGTCAACGATCGCATTTCGGCACCCGACGGCTCGCCGTTCCCGAACATCACGATGGTCACTCCGGTCAATGCAATCCAGCCTGAAGGCGTCGTCGGCAACATCGGCTGCCTGAAGAACGGCAACGACGTGACCTGCACGTCGGCGGCGATGAAAATCCCGCCCGGCAAGACCATCCAGATCCCGATGACGTTCACGCCGGGGAATGGCTCGGTCGCAACGGCGATCAAGAACTGCGCCTCGTTCGTGGGTGGAGAGCAACAATGCGCAACGATCCCTCTGACCGCTGACGCACTGCTCCGCGCCAACAAGATCGGCGGCGGAACCACCTGCGTACCGCTCTGCGCCTACGGCATATCGCTGACCAACGTCGGCAACAGCCCGGCGACCGGCCCGTTCGTGCTTTCTGAAGACTTCACGCCCATGGGGCCGAACGCGAAGATCGAGGTCATCGACGGCGACTTCGCCTGCAACCAAGTCGGCACCAAGGTCGGCTGCATCTCGACCAACAAGAATACAAACGTGCTCAGCCCCGGCGAAACCATCAACGGCCGCGTCAAGATCAGCGGTGTCGACCTCTCGCCCGAGTACAAGAACTGCCTGGGCTACGATCCGAACGCACAGGCGAAGCCGAGCCCATTCGACAACGAATGGCCGGGTCGGTGCGTCACGGTCAAGGAAGCCAATCCCTTCCGGGCGAAGCTCGACATCTTCAAAGCGGTCAAGGATCTGGGGTGCAAAGTTGATGGACCGTGCAGATACGAGATCATCATCAGCAATTTTGGAGCCGAGTATTCGGGTCCCATTGAAGTCATCGATGAGGTGCCTGCCGTCAGCACGGCGGGCAAGCAACAACCGCAACCAGCGGGTGTTGAGCCGATGGCCAACGCTGATTGGACATGCACGAAGCTAGATCCCCGCCGCATGTCCTGCTCCGCCAACAAGAAGTCTCTTGGTAGCGGCGGGGCAAATATCACGCTCCCTGTAATCGTCACTCCCGGACCGGGCTGGAAGAAGAACGACGTCGTAGAAAACTGCGCGACGCTCAAGGCTGCACCCGGAACCATCGGCGACGGCAAGCGCGCATGCGCCCAGTACACCCTCGATCCGTTCAACGTGAAGGTGACGAAGACCGGCGATCAGACTTGCGCCCCGGGCGGCGAGTGCCGATTCACGATCAACCTCTTCAACCCCGGGCCGATCGATCACAACGCGCCGGTGACGATCAGCGACAACCTCAAGGGTCTCTCGTCTGCGCAAATTCTTTCGATCAGTCCCCCGCTGCCGTGCGCGACGCAACCGACGCAAATTCCATTCTCGTGCACGTCGCCTGGCCCCGTGTGCCTCGATATGGATGGCAAGCCGGGAGACAAGTGCGGACCGCGAACCTTCGAAATGGTCGTGCGGCTGCCCAACGACGCGAGCGCTACGCAATTCTCCAACTGCGCCTCCGTCGGTGGCGAGCAATTGTCGAGTGATGATCCAGTCGCCTGTCATCAGGTTTCGTTGAAGCCGGCGGAGCCTTCGCCGGAACCTGCCAAAACGACAACGCCGCGCGAATGCTTCGCCGGAATGGTCCTGGTCGGCGAACTCTGCCAGTGTCCACCGGGAACGCGCTTCAACGGGCGGCGCTGCGCCTCCGACACCGGTGACGGCGGAGCCTATCCTATCCTTGTGCCTCCTCCGCCCCGCTTGGAATGCCCAGCGAGCCGTCCAATCGGCGTCTATCCCAATTGCTGCCCTGTGGGGACGGAATACCGCTCTGGCGCCTGCAGGCCTGTGGGCCCGGGCTCGGGAGGCGCTGATGGCACGATTCCAGGCCGCGAACGGCCACCGCCAGTGGTCTGCCCGAGCAGCCGGCCGATCGGCGTCTATCCGAACTGCTGCCCGAGGGGAACCGAGTATCGCTTCGGCGCATGCAGGCCGCCGCGTGAATCCGGCGGCAGCAACGGCACCGCGCCAAACAGGCAAGAGCCGCCACCAGTGGCCGAATGCCCACGCAGCCGGCCGGTCGGCGTCTATCCCAACTGTTGCCCGCGCGGAACCGACTTCCGCTCCGGCGCTTGCCGTGCGCGCGATTCCGGCATCCAGATTCCACCGCCCATCGCATGCCCGCGCAGCCGCCCTGTTGGCGTGTTCCCGAATTGCTGTCCAACCGGCACTGAGTTCCGCAACGGCATGTGCAGGGGTGGAAGCGGTGGCGCTGACGGAACTGTGCCGGGCCGCGAGAAGCCGCCACAGGATGTCTGCCCGCGCAGCCGTCCGGTCGGAGTCTTCCCCAACTGCTGCCCGAAGGGCACAGAGTTCCGCAATGGCATGTGCCGAGGCGGGACGGGTGGTGCCGACGGCACGTCGCCGGGATCGGATGCGAAGTGTCCGCCGGGCTATCACAAGCTTCGCCGGCCGAACAAATACGGCTCCTACTGCGAACCCGATAGCGCTCCGGTGACCAAGTGCCCGCCCAATCGGCCGGTCGGCACGCCTCCGAATTGCTGTCCCCCGGGTACACGCTACACGCAGGGCCAGTGCTATCCGGACAAGTGCTCGCCGGGTTGGACTGGATCGCCGCCAAACTGCCGGCCGCCGACGCAGACAGGCCCGACACAAACGGGACCGACACCGCAACAGAAATGTCCGACGGGACAAATCGGAACGCCGCCGAAATGTCATTGCCCGTCGGGCACAACGGGTCCGGAGTGCAAGAATGTCATTGTTCGCTAGCTCCTCGGGAACACGTCGGCCGCAGAGCAGGATGACGAGCGTCATCTTGCTGGGGCTCATGCTATCGGCGCCGATGGGGGCGATTGCTGCGGCCGAAGACATTCCGGGAGGCAAGGACCATCCGCTCCTCGGCCGCTACAAGGACGCGAGCATCGTCTTCTACAAGGCCTCTGATTTCGATGAGCTGGTGTTTCTCAAGGCGCCGCACGATTACGGAGCGCTGCTCGAGCGCAACGCCACCGACGATCGTTCCGGTCCCGAATGGCTGAAGCTGCAAGGCCGCGCCACGGAGATCCGCTACGAGATCCCGGCCGGACGCTCGTCTCTGGAGGTCATCACGAACCACGAGTTCGCGTTGAAGTCGAAGGGCTTCGAGACCGTCTTTTCCTGCGTCGACAAGCAGTGCTTCACCGGCAGCATGAACGATCTCTATCTGCTCGGCCAGCAACTCGATCCCACCAATGGGCTGTCGACTGCATATTCCGGGCGGGCGCGTTACCTTCTGGCGAAGCTCGACCGGCCTGACGGCCATGTCTATGCGAGCGTCTTTGTGGGTGAGGACAACGGGCAGACAGTCGTGTTCGTGCGCGTGCTCGAAGCCGCATCGATGGCGACCGATCGCATCGTCGCCGTGAAGGCCGACGAAATGAAATCGAGCATCGAGGCGAGCGGCCGCATCGATCTCTATGGCATCCAGTTCGACTTCGACCAGGCGACCATCAAGCCGGAGTCGAAGCCGACGCTGGATGAGATCGCCAAGCTGCTCGAGGGGAACGCCGACCTGCGGCTCGAAATCGTCGGTCACACGGACGGCAAGGGAAGCGAAGCCTACAACCTCGACCTTTCCAACCGTCGCGCGGAAAACGTCGTCGCCGCACTGGTCGGAACCTACGGCATCGATCCGTCCCGGCTATCGAGCCGCGGCGCCGGGATGTCACAGCCGGTCGCATCGAACGACGCAGAGGAAGGACGCGCCAAGAACCGGCGCGTCGAGTTGATCGCGAAGTAATTGGTAAGGAGCGCCATGATCTCAATCAGAGCCGGTCTTGCGATAGGGCTGCTGCTAGGTTTTGCCGAGGCGCCGTTGGCGGCGACTGTCGGCGTCTCATGCGCGAGCGGCGACGTCATTTCCGGTTCTGCTGGCCCAGTCACATACGCTTATGAGGGCGACGCTTCGGGAACGTTGACGGTCAGATCCCCGACCGGACAGTTCGTCTTGCCCGCAACGTTCATGACGGATGGCGAGACGACCTCGATCAAGGGCAGCGGCAAGACGTCCGCGCCCATGCCCGATCTCGCAGCACTGGAAGCCTGCATCGCCCAGAAGCGCGATCCCAAAGATCCCGACGGCTACCTCAACGCGCGGGATGCGTGCCTTGCCTCGACGTCAATCGCGAAAGGGCCGGTCGACATCAAAGGTTGGGTCAACATCGGCATCATGCGCGGTCTAGAGCCTGATAAGCCCGGCATCATGATCGAGGTCAAACTTACTTATGCTGCAAAGACCTCGGGGCCCGGCGGAGCGACCAGCATCGAGAGCTATCCCGCCAAGTGCTCCGTCTCCAAGTAATTCGCCCGCACTGACTTCCTCCTGCCTCCAACCGGAGCCGAAAACTCAGGCCGCTTTTCACGGGTGTTCCGCCGTCAATAGCAGCGCGACGGCAGAAGCAATCCCTTGGCGCCAGTCCGGCAGTCGGACATTGAACTCTTCCGCGAGCTTGGTCGTGTCGAGCCGGGAGTTCTTGGGCCGCTTCGCAGCAACTGGATAAGCCGAGCTGGGTATGCCTCTCACCCGTGCCGAGGGCCCACCGAATTCTTCCGACGCGCGAAACGTAGCGACAGCGACATCGTACCAGGATGCCTCGCCGCTATTCGCACAATGAAACACTCCCCATTTTACATCCGCCGGCACCTCACATATGCGCTGCACTATGCGAACGATGGCCTCGGCAAGATGGGGCGCATAGGTCGGACATCCAAGTTGATCGTTGACCACCGAGACCTCGTCGCGTTCGCCGCCCAAGCGAAGCATCGTCTTGACGAAATTGCTTCCATAGGCGCTGTGCACCCAGGATGTCCGCAAGACGATGTGCTCGGCACATAAACGCGCAACTTCAAGCTCGCCTTCGGCTTTTGAGCAGCCATATACGCTCAAGGGGCCGGTGACATCGGTCTCAACATAGGGCGCGGACTTCTCTCCATCGAAGACGTAGTCCGTCGACACCTGGATAATGGGAATGCCCCGTCGGGCGCAGGCGCGCGCGACGAGACCAGCTCCATAGGCGTTGACCGCGAAGGCCGTTGCCACCTCAGCCTCGGCGCGATCGACGGACGTGTAAGCCGCCGCGTTGACAAGAACATCGGCATCGATGCGCTCGATCACCCGGGCCACACTCGCTTCGTCGGCGATATCGAAATCGGGACGGCCAAGCATGATCACTTCAACGCCATGTTGCCCTCCAGCCTCAACCAGTGAGCGGGCGAGCTGACCTCGACTTCCGGTGACCGCCACTTTCATCAAAACCCCGGCCCGGGTCGGACGGTGATGTGCCCCAAACGCAACAGGAGACCCCATCCGACGGCGAAAAAGGCGCTTGCTTTGTCAGATTTCGAGGTTGTACTAATTATATATACTACTTCAACGTGTATTTTAGCGGTCGGCGTATCTTGGGGGGAATGCGTGAGCAATCTGCAGCGGCGCAGCGATGCGAAAAGCGGGCGAGACTGCCCCTCTTCCGTGGATGTCCCATGCGAGTCCCTGAATGAGCAGCCGGCCATCCCGCAGGTCACGATCCTCATGTGCACCTTCAACGGCGCACGCTTCCTCCCCGCACAGCTGGCCTCGATCGAGCAACAATCGCATTGGAACTGGCGCCTCATCGTCTCCGATGATGGCTCGAGGGACGCAACCCTCGCGATCATTCATCACTTCGCGGAACGGGTCTCTAGACCTGTCGAAGTGCGTCACAGCCCCAGATGCGGGCCTGCTGCAAACTTCATTTCTCTCGCAGCAGATCCCACCATCGAAAGCGAGCACTTCGCCTTCTGCGACCAGGACGATGTCTGGCACGCCGACAAGCTGAGCAGCGCTCTCCGATGGCTGGAAACAATCCCAAGCACCGTACCCGCGGTTTACGGCGCGCGTACTCGGCTCGTCTCCGCCAGCGGAGCGCCCATCGGGCACGCTCCACTTTTTCGCAAACCACCGAGCTTTGCCAATGCGCTCGCACAAAGCATCGCTGGTGCAAATACGATGCTGTTCAACTCCGCTGCCAAGCGTCTGTTCGAGCAGGCGGGCCCCTTGAAAGTTGTCTCGCATGATTGGTGGGCATACCAGCTCGTCACCGGCAGCGGCGGCATGTTCCGCTACGATAGCCAACCTAACCTCGACTATCGGCAGCACTCGACAAACCGCATCGGCTGCAATCGCGGTTTGACCGCGCGATGGAAGCGACTTCGAATGGTGCTCGCGGGCCAGTTTGTTGCATGGAACGACATCAATCTCGTTGCCTTGCAGCAGTGCAGACATCTGCTGACCGAGGAAGCCAGCACCCTCGTCGACACCTATGCAGCGATGCGCCAGGGAACGCTTTTCGCCCGTCTCAAGGCATTTTTCGCCTCGGGCATTCGCCGGCAGACATTGCTCGGAACCGCAGCACTGCTAACGGCAGTCCTGGTCAAGAAACTCTAGCTCAATGGCGCTTTTTCAGATCACACCGAATTTTTGCGACGCAATTTTATCGGCCAGGGGAACTGGCATTCAGATCGAAGGTCTTGCAGCGCTGATCTGCGCAACATGCAAGCCGTTGGTCACATCGCCGCCACGCTCGCATTCTGCAGGCCACCTGCGATCACTTGGGGTGAAATTGATATGAAAGTTCTTGTCACGGGTGGCGCCGGCTTCATCGGCTCGGCGGTCTGCAGGCACCTGATCAAGCATACGCCGGCCCAGGTCGTAAATGTCGACAAGCTTACCTATGCCGCAAGTCTCACCTCCCTTCAGGAGATAGAGGGTGATCGTCGCTATCAATTCTGCCAGGTCGATATTTGTGATGCGGCCCGGCTCTCAGAAGTTTTCCGCCGGCACCGTCCGAGCGCCGTCATCCACCTCGCCGCCGAAACACACGTCGATCGCTCGATCATGCACCCCGCGGACTTCATATCGACCAATGTCGTGGGAACTTATGTTGTCCTCGATGAGTCCCGCGCTTATTGGAAGGGTTTGTCGGACGCCGATAAGCGCAGCTTCCGCGTCCTTCACGTCTCGACCGACGAAGTATTTGGCAGCCTCGGGGCCGAGGGTACGTTCAGCGAGAGCACGTCGTACGATCCGAGCTCGCCATACTCCGCCAGCAAGGCCGCCGCAGATCACCTCGCGACGGCCTGGTTCCGCACCTATGGCCTTCCCGTCATTACATCGAACTGCTCCAACAACTTTGGCCCCTATCACTTTCCCGAAAAGCTGATCCCTCTCATCATCACCAATGCGCTCCTGGGCCGTGACCTGCCTGTCTACGGCGGCGGAAGGAACGTGCGTGACTGGCTCTATGTCGAGGACCACGCACGCGCGCTGCTCACCATCCTCGAAAGGGGCCGTCCAGGAGAAAGCTACAACGTCGGAGCGCGATCGGAGCGCACCAATCTGGCCGTCGTCGAGGCCATCTGCTCACTTCTGGATGCATTGGCCCCACGCAAAGATGGCAACTCGCACGCACAGTCCATCCGCCACGTGATTGATCGTCCCGGTCACGATTTTCGCTATGCCATCAACCCGAACAAGATCGAGAGCGAGCTTGGTTGGAAGCCCCGGAAAACGTTCGAGAGCGGCCTCGAAGAAACTGTCCGATGGTACCTCGCTAACGAGGACTGGTGGGGACCGCTGCGTAGGGCGCGCTACGACGGCGAGCGTCTTGGACTGACCAGTGCGGCGCGCAGAACGCCCGCACCACCGGAGATCGAACGTCGGCAACTATCCCCGATCAATCCCGATCGGAGCACCTCATGAAGGGGATCGTTCTGGCCGGCGGTAGCGGCACGCGATTGCATCCGATGACGCTCTGCGTCTCGAAGCAGATCTTGCCTGTCTACGACAAGCCGATGATCTACTACCCGCTCTCCACTTTGCTGCTCGGCGGCATACGGGACATCCTCGTAATTTCATCGCCGCGCGACTTGCCGATGATGCGCGATCTTTTGGGCGACGGCAGCCAATGGGGTATCCGGCTCGCTTATGCCGAGCAGCCACGTCCCGAGGGCTTGGCGCAGGCGATGATCATTGCAGAACGCTTCGTCGGCAATGACTCGGCAGCACTCGTACTCGGCGACAACATCTTCTTCGGTCACGGCTTCAGCTCGCTGCTGACGCGCGCGTTGCAGAGAAACGAAGGCGCCACGATCTTCGCTTACCAGGTGCATGACCCGCAGCGCTATGGAGTGGTTAGCTTCGATACCGCGGGACGAGCGCTATCGATCGAGGAGAAACCGAAAACTCCTACTTCTAACTGGGCCGTGGTCGGTCTCTACATTTACGACAACCGTGCGCCCCAGATCGCCAGGTCTCTCTCTCCTTCGATCCGCGGCGAGCTCGAGATCACGGATCTCAATGCCACCTACCTCCGCGACGGCAGATTGAGCGTTGTCCCTCTCGGCCGCGGCTTCGCGTGGTTCGATACGGGCATTCCCGAAAGCCTTCTCGACGCCTCGAGCTACGTGGCAACGATGGAGAAGCGCCAGGGACTAAAGATTTCTTGTCCTGAGGAGATCGCTCTTCGGCAAGGCTTCATCTCGCTCGAGGAGTTCAGACGCTTGCTCGAGTCCAAGTATGCCAAGAGCGAGTATGGAAACTACCTCAGATCCATATATGCGGAGCGACAACAAGCCATCCTGCACGCCAACGCTGCGGCCACCTTGCGTGAGCCGTCACTCCAATACTCCCAAGGTGGTCACGGAGAACCGCTCACATGAAATCCCTCGGGAAAGGTACATCGATGCGCACTTTGGTTTTCGAATGCCCGAGGTAACTCAATTGATCTCCGGCTTCGTGCTCGAGCGAGCGCCGCAACGCGGTGAGCCTCCCTGGGTGCGGCTGGTCATCGTCAATTACAATGGCGGCGCGTTTTTGCAGGCCTGCGTCGACGCACTTGGCATCCAGACCATGGGCGATTTCGAAGCCATAATCGTAGACAATGCATCGACAGACGGCTCGATCGAAGCCCTATGCCTCCCCGACGACCGCTTCACGATTGTAAAAATGGACTCCAACGTCGGTTTCGCGGCCGCGAATAATCTCGCAGCGCGTGGTTGCCGGTCTTCCTGGCTGGCAACACTCAATCCCGATACGCGTGCCGAACCCGACTGGCTGAGCGAGATGCGGCGCGGCGCGGAACGTCATTCCGAAGCACGCATGTTTGGCGCCACGCTCGTTTGCGCGAGCGACCCCACCATCGTTGACGGCTTTGGTGACACTCTCTCCATCACTGGGATCCCACGGCGCCGAAAGCATGGCCAGCTCGTGGCAAACCTGCCTGCTGACGACTGCGAAACCTTTGCGCCCTGTGCCGCTGCAGCGCTCTATGACCGCCAAATGTTCGACGCCTTGGGTGGGTTCGACGAGCAATTCTTCTGCTACATTGAAGATGTGGACCTCGGCCTTCGCCTTCGATCACGCGGTGAGCGATGCATCCAGCTGCGGCGCGCCGTCGTCCACCATCAAGGTTCGGCCTCCACCGGCGCGCTAAGTGCCTTCACAATCTTCCACACATTTCGCAACCGGCTCTGGCTGCTGAGGAAGAATTTCCCTCTCCCGCTTCTCTTGATCGCTGTGCCTGCCAATCTGCTCTGCTCAGCTTTCATCATTTTCTTCAAGTGGAGCAGCCTACCCGTGACTGCCGCAGTCGGAGGTTTGTTGTGCGGCCTCACGCGACCCGCCTACTTACACGGCAAGCCGCGCGAGCATACGTCGAGGCGCTTCTCATCGCTTGCTTTGGCTCGCCACCTCACATGGAACGCCATTGATTTCCGTTCCAAGCATGTCCGGAGCGCGGCAATGGCCAGACTTCTGCACACCGCAATCCGCGACCTCTACTCCGGCTTTATGCTGCATCGAGTGTGGATGACGCTGGCCCACGAAGATATCGGCGACCAGCATCGCCTCACTACGCTGGGACCGCTCTGGCTGTTGATAAACTATCTGGCCTACGCCGGGACGTTCGTCTTCTTCTTCCCGAGCGGAAGCAGCAGCGTAAATTATCCTGCCTATATCGCCGTGGGCCTCTTCGTCTGGTTCTATATCATGGAGACGATATCGCAGAGCGTATCGTTGTTCGTGCGCGAAGAGAGCTTCATCAACGGCACTACGCTTCCCCTATCCGTCTATGTATTCCGCCTGACGATGCAGTCCATCATACGGGCCGGTTACGCCCTAGTCGGCTGCCTAGGGCTGCTGGCCTTTAGCGGTATAACCGTCTCAGCGAATTGGGCCTGGGCCGCACTGGGCATCGCGGTCATCGTGACGGTGACGCCTGCGGCAGCGATGATCTTCGCATTCCTTGGCGCCTTCTTTCGCGACAGCCAGTATCTCGTCAGCAATCTCATGCGCATCGGCATGTTCCTTACGCCGGTCTTCTGGACACACGACGGCACCGAGGGCGGCTTCCGCCACGCCTTCTACTATTGGAATCCCTTCACCTATTTCCTCGAGATCGTCCGCACGCCAATTCTGGCAAATCACATGCCCGTAGCCGCCTTCATCGCGTGCGCCATCATCTCGGCGTCCACCTGGGTGCTGGCCCTCCTCCTGCTCGGCCTCTATCGCAAACAGATCGTGTTCGTCATCTGATGGTTGCCGTTCGCGCCGAAAATCTGTCTCTCACCTATCGCTTGCACAGCGCTTGGTCGTTGGCCGACCGGACGCATGCCTCGGACATGGGTCAACGCATCAAGCCCAGCGGGCGGTCACCGCAGGTCACTGCGTTAGACAACGTCAGCTTCTCTCTTGAATCCGGAGACAGGCTCGGTCTCGTCGGCAGCAACGGTGCCGGAAAAACCACCCTGCTGAAGACGCTCTACGGCATCTACGAGCCGACACGCGGCGCCATCGACATCGACGGTCGCGTCGACGCACTTTTCAATATCACCCTCGGATTCCGCCGCGAGGCCACAGGCCGACGCAATATCGCCATACGCGGCCTGATCAACGGCTGGGACTGGGACGAAATCGACGCACGCACGGACGACATCATCGCCTTCAGCGAACTCGGCGATTTCATCGACGTTCCGTTCAAAGTGTATAGCCAGGGCATGGCCGCGAGACTGGCGTTCTCAATCGCGACCTCCTTCGAGCCCGAAATACTTCTGATGGACGAATGGATAGGCGCGGGCGACCCGAGCTTTCAAGACAAGGCGCGAAACCGAATGAACGCTCTGGCCGAGAAGGCTGGCATCATCGTGCTCGCGTCCCACAATCACGCGTTGCTCAAGCGGGTCTGCAACAAGATCCTCGAGCTCGAGAACGGCAAGGTGAAGACGTTCTGCACCGCAGACGAATGGTTCGCCCGCAAATGAGGAACGGCCACTAGGGCTAAAGCGATGGCCCATGGAGTGAACGCAGCATCCCCTGATATAATGGACTGGCAATCCGAACGGGGAGCTAGCATCAAACGCACCGGCCAGCATCCCATATGCGCGCGTAACTGCCAGTTAGTCGACTAAGCTCGTCGAGCTGAATATCAGTCATATAGCCATCAATGATGACGAGACGATCGGACGATGCAATAGTTCTAGTCAAAAGCGCTATATAGGACGAGGTGAGCCCGTTCGCATCTATGCTCTCGTAGAGCTCCGTAAGATTGCTTCCGTTGTGATTCCGCCTTACGAACTGTTCGAATTCCGAGTGCTGGAACTGTGCCGCAGCGATCCGAAAAACAAAGAGATCTAGCGAAATTTTCTTAGTAGCTGTTGATGAGAACATTGCTGACGCGACACTCTTCCCGGCGCCGCTTTTGCCTCGAAACACCATGATCATCGCCTTACGAGGCGTGCAGTGAAAGACATATCGAGGCACAGGGTCCGATCCAACAGTCTCCGGTGCCGCCACCTGTCTCCACGCGAAATCCTCAAGGAAGTAGTCTTCCACCAGTTGCAGGCTGGGGTAAATATGCGTTCCGTCATGACGCTGGACCGGAACCATCTCCTTTACTTGGGAAGAGACAGCACCGCATTCGAGAATAAGGAGACCATCCGGCGCCAACCTACGATGAACCTCCCGCAGAACGGACAGCGGATCCTGTTCGTAATGCATAGCTGACGTCCAAATTACGAGATCAAACACTTCATCAGGCAGCGATGACCATTTTTGCAGCCTGAATTCTACCCTGCTACTTGGATACCGGCCCTTCGCGAAATTCAAGGCTTGCTCATTGCCATCAATTCCAATGACGCGCTTCGCGCCCCGCTCAGCGGCAAGACCGCAGAAAAAGCCCTCATTACAACCAATATCGAGGACCACAGACCCGTCAAGCGCTGCAGGCATCATCAGACGCTCCAACCTGTGAAGCGAGTCAACCATACCGCGCTCGGCCGGAGAATGCGTTTGATAAAGCACGCGCGACATCAATGACCTCCAACCAAAAACACACCTTCGCAGCAAAGCTGGATAGAATAGGCGAAACGCGAGATTAAATGCGATACAGTTGTCAGCGCATCGACTTCGCTCAACTTTAGCCAAATCAAAAGACGCTTTTCTCTTCACAACTGGGCTATTCCTACGCAAACCCATACCGTTCATTCACAACGGCATGAGAATGTAGATCAGCGCACGAGCCAATTCGCATTTCCGCTGCGGCAACACTCAGAGACATGCCACGCTCTATGGCATGCGCAAGCGTGCCGTCGACCTGACCCATCTCCGGCTCGAACTCATCATCTGAGAATCCAAGACGCATCAAAGGCTCAAGGGCGGAAACTCGCGCGGCAAACATTGTACCGGCGAAAAATCCCTGCTTGAGCACTTTCTGCTCGCTGAGTCCCAGCCGGTCTCCAATGGAAAAAATTCGGGACGCATTGGAACCTATATATGTGGACATCGGAACGAAGTGCCGATCCGGTCCAACCATACCAAGGACGGGATCATTCTCAAATGCGCGCAGCATTGCCTCGAACGCTTTACGATCGAGCAACTGCTCGTAGAGATCATTGCGCCATTCACCGCCGTCATCCCGATGGGGCGACTTCTTCGTGTGCACCTTAACAACCACGCTGAATTTTTCTGAGGATATGACCGGCAAAATCTTTAGAAAAGGCAGCACATCGCGCCCGAGATTCGGGAGAACTCGAAGCGAGAACAAGCGACCTGATCCGACCAAACGCTGACGAACGTACGCCTCTTTATCCGGCGTAGTGGTTGCGAAGATTTTGCAGAAAGTCGGCAGAAGCTGTATGCGATGCAAAATCTCATCAAATACATCCTCATAGAACGCATGAACGGCTATGGCGGCGCTAGGTCGTCGACACGCTTCCAACGCATCCCGCGTCGCCTGAAGATAAGCGTAGCCGTAACGTCGATCCGGCTCGAGATAAGCGCCCTCGGCCCACTCGTTCCATGCATTGACGAACACCAGCCTTTGGTCACCCTTCGTGAAACGCAAACAGGTGTCCGTAATCGCGTTGGTCAGCCACAGCCGGTAGAGGTCGGGCGTGTTGTGAAGGAACACCGTGCCCTTGTTCCCGCGACGCGCTGTGTTGTCCCACGAAGGACAGACGGAGCGGAAGAGCGTGTAACCCGGCTCAGTATACTGCAGGCTTCGCAGCGGAAAAATACGCCAATCATAGACGGTGACCTGGCAATCTCGCGTGATCGGGCGCACCGTATCGGTGATGAGGGGCGGCGCGGAATTGTTCGGCGGAAACTCGATAGCCGCGTCGAATCCGTATGTCGCCGGATCGACGGCCTCAAAGGATTGCGTGTAGGCGAGATAGATCTCGCCGATCCCGTTCTCACGGCACCACTTGCGCCACCTATCGCCCGTCGCCCTGGCCGATGGTAGGAGATTTGGCCGATAGACGAGAAGCAAGGGCCGCCCGTCGACTCGAATATAACGCGGATCACGCAGATATGGCGCGACTTCAGCTATGAACGCGATGTCATCCTCCGGCGAATGGCTCTGAGCCATCAGGATTTCGGTGTCGAGACCGTCCCACCGCCGGCTCCAGTTCTCGTTCGCCCAGCAAAGGCAGAACGGAAGATCGAGCGAGCGGTCGTCGAGGTAATTTTCGACTGGCTTCTCAAGCAGGCGCTTGCCGCCGAACCAATAAAAATAGAAGCAGAAGCCCCCTATCCCATGCAGTTTGGCGAGCTCTATCTGTCGCCGCTGTGTCGAGCGATCCAGCAAGTCGTAGTAGCCGAGCTCATCAGGTGCGCGCGGCTGATAGTGCCCCTCGAATTGAGGCGTCGCGGGCTTCACGTTCGTCCACTCCGTAAATCCGCTACCCCACCATGCGTCGTTTTCAGGTATTGGATGGAATTGCGGGAGATAGAAGCAAATGATCTTGGCCGGCACGCCGACCGGTGCCGCCGTAGACTGTAGCGGCACATAGCCGTCGTGGAGATCGCCACGACCCTGAGAGGCCGACGCTTGCCGAAACCGTGCATCGGCGGAGCCGTCGAGATCGCGGAGCATCCTCCAATCACGGAAGGCCCGGCTGCTCGCGAACAGAAAGGGCAGCTTCGAGAACGCTGCGCTCTTAAGTCCAGCTTTTAGTGAAGGAGATAGCGGCAGCCTTGGCCATATCCACCGCGCGGCGACACCCATTTGATAGCGCGCCAGAACCGGCACTCGTCCGATCGCAATCGCAACCTGCTTCAGAGATCGAAGCGGCGCTGTCAGGCGCCAGGACGTGCTGCCCTTGAGCGCGTCGATTACATACTGGTGGTAATCGTCCTCAGCCTCCTTCTCTTTCAATCTGCGAATGAGGTCGTCAGCTTCCTGCCGCGCGGTGAGGTGCAACCGTTCGGCTACGGCATACATGTGATGCGCCGCGGCCAGCTTCTCCTTGGAACGCTGCAGGTCATCCGCGACGGCCCGCGTCTCGCTCGCCTGAGATTCACTTCTCCTCAGTACGTTCTCAAGCTCGCTTTCGCGCGCCAACAATGCTTGCCGCAAGGCATCCCCGGCTTCCTTCGCAGCCTCGGCTTCAAGTTGCAGGAGCCTCATCGCCTGCTGAGCATTCTTGGCGGCGTCTTGAGCCTCGGATGCTGCATGTCTCGCCGCGCTCGCTTCCTGGGCAGAGGCAGCCTCCCGTTCCTTCGCCTCTTCGACCGCTGCGCGCAGCCTATCCTTCTCCGCATGCGAACTGGCGAGGAGCTGGTCTACCTGCGCAAGACCTTCGACCAAATGCCGTTGCTCTTCCTCACCAAGCCGCAGTTTAGCGTGAGACGCATGCACCAGCTCACGACCTCGCTCTACCTCCGTTTGCAGCCCACCGATTTCCGTCCGGAGGGTACCAATGATCCGCTCATAGTCGTTGACTTTCGACACCAAGCTACTTGTCGGCATTACGAAGTGCGAGCTCCGCTGGAATTCCTCCAGCTCGAGCCCAGAAACCTGCCTTTGAACCCTCTTTTCAATTTCCATATACTCCTGGATCTTCTCGTTCGAAATTGACAACCCAGAAGCTTCAAAAACACTAGAGATAAAGGATCCGCGCGTCATCTCCGCGCATTCCGAATTCCTTCCAAAACGAGTGACTGAGAGAGGAAGATCGACAAGAGCGCGAAGAATGAGATAACCCAGCTCAACACCTTCGCGGGCCTCCCATTCTTCATCTATTACCGCCGCCGGCTCACTTTTCCGAATGATGATGTTCTGCGGGATGCAATCAAAAACCTCGCCTGGCAACCTAAACTCAGCTCGTCGTTCAATCTGAGTTCCGACCCGCAGAACATGGAACTTATCGATGAGCTCGACGAAGAAAGCGACAAAGCTCGCAACCTCCGCAATCGTCCAGCCATCCCGCGTGACGATCTCCAGCAACTTCCACGACAACGGAGTACCGTCGATATACTCGCTCTGAATGAGCCGCTTCTGCTGAAGAGGACAATCTCCCTCGCCCTCACCTGTGAGGGAAGAGATCCAGTTGTAGACAACATCGATTTCGCCGGATGCCCGATCCACAAAGATCGCTTCCCGGCAGTACTGCGGCAACCGCTCCGTGCTGTAATGAAACGCAAGCGGAAACGCAGCTTCCTCCCGACGCACAGGCGACGCACACACGAGAAACGAGTTCGCCATGTCGAGGCCGAGCCCGTTCTCGATGACTTGGGGCCAGACACGCTCGGGAGAGAATGCAGCTACTGACGGAAACTGCTGGTCGCGATGAACGCTCTGCCAAGCAAATGCGGCCGCATCGAAAGCCCGCGCTTCAAAGCCCCGCTGAGTAACGATCGATACGGGAAACTTATAGTCGGGAAACGGTGCCATGAAGTGAGCGTCCGTAAAGCCCGCTTCCTCGAGCAAGCTTGCAAGGACCTTGCGTCCAAATGTTCGCGGCTCGTTGGCTCGGTAGCGACCCTCGACCCCGTACATCGGGCCACCGATGTGATCCTCCGGAGCGCCTGCGAAGTATTTCAGTCCAAGCTGGTTCTCGATCGCGAGGATAAGCCGGCCCTGCGGCTTCAGCAGCGACTTCGCTTGCTTCAACAGCGTCAAAGCTGGATTGCGCCCACCCGAGTACACGCTTGCGTACTCGAGAACTCCGATGAGCGTCACGACATCGAACCGCATCTCTGGATCGAAGTGGTCCAGCTTCTCCGCGACCACCGTGACGTTGTTCTGATCGCGCGTTCTGGAGCGCGTGATAGCTGCGCGTCGCAACGTGCCCTCAAGGGCGATCACGTTGCCACCGCATTCACCGAGAAAGCGTGTCAGGGCCCCGCAGCCAGATCCGATCTCCAGTACATCGCCGCTGAGCAGATCCTTGAAAGGCCGCAACAGATTGGCTCTGCTGCCGGACAGATGGTACCGCGAGGCCCAATCCGTCTCGCATTTCCTCAGCTCGGCCGAAAGAATTGATAAGTCCGTGGCGTCCGCAATGGCGGCGCCAACTCTCCGCTCGACGTCTTCGCCATCGCTGTACGCAATGCCGTTGAAGTGTGGTCTGCGCCAAATGTTCGAAGCACGCTCGAGCTCGAATCCTGAATGGATAAGACAGTCGCTCACAGTGCGTCCCATTCCACGCCTTCACCGAAATTGTTCAATTGCCCTCGGCTTCACCCCCCCTTTCCCTCCGATCACTCGCCGACATCAGGAAAGCGGCGAACGACCGGCCGCGGGAGGTCTTGGCCCACAAGCAGAGTGGCACCTAAATCCAAATAGAGCAACTTTAGGTTGTGCATATTTCGTCGCTCTAGCCGATGCCTGCCGCCTGCGGTGAGCTAAGCGCTTGCGTCAGCTCAATAATGACAACCTTGCAATCTTGACAGGCGACGCCTACGTGTCGGGCGCGGGCCGGGCCCCTCTGGCAGCCATGAGGCTGTGATGTCGGACCGCATCGAGCTTGCTCGGTGTCGGTGGCCCCCGCCTTCGGCGTCCGGGCATCGAGAACACATGCCCAGGAGCCCTAGCGAATGACCAATCCCGCTGCCGGAATGCCTTGCCCCGTATGCCGCGTCGCCCTCGTGATGAGCGAGCGCCAGGGGGTCGAGATCGACTACTGCCCGCAATGTCGCGGCGTGTGGCTCGACCGCGGCGAGCTCGACAAAATCATCGAGAAGAACAGTGCGGGAGCTCCAGCTCCGACCATGGCAGCAGAACCTGCAAATCTCGCCCCACGCCGGGACGACGATGACCGCCGTTACGACAACGATCGGCGCTACGATAACAACCGCCGGTACGACGATGACGACGACAACCGCTACGGTGGCCGAACGCGTGGACGCTCGTTCTTGGAGCAGCTCTTCGACTAACGGTTAGTCGCCGCTGCGACGGCGCGGGGACCCTGATCCTCGCGCCGAAGCAAGCCGTGCTCGCAAAACGACCTTACAGGTCTTGCCGCGCGAGCGGCTGTACGACCGGAACGGCGGCCGGCTTAGGCGCCGCCCCACCAGCGACCGGCGCGACAACCTCCGCTCGAGCGGGGCACGGTTCCTTGACGTCAACTTTTTCCAGGCTCCGAGCAGCTCCCGCCGACGCGACGACGAGCACGTCAGGCTGGCTCGCGCAATCGAATGCAGCGGTCGACGTGGACTTTGCTGCAGGCTCCACGACTCGCGTAGGTCCGCTTGCCATTTGCTCAGATAGAGGGAAATTCAGAGTTAGCGCAGCGATAAAGCCAAACGCATAGACAATCATGGCGTAGTGAAAGAGGCGCTGATGCATTGTTCCCATCCCCCGACGGTGCCGTTTAAACGGCAGGCTCCAGCATTTTCGAACGTGTGCCATGTGAATGAACCCAAACACGGGCATTTTTTAGTCACTGGGCACCGCCGCCTCATGCACTGATCTACTCTCCGCTGGCATATCCGCCAGCTTCGCGCAGGCTTTAGCACCCATAATCTGCACACGTTGCCAGATTGAAGCGGGCCTATCAGATGCAGTCCATCGTCGAACTCGCCGCCATCGTCGTCATCTCAGGTGGCTTGGTCATCGCAGGCGAATACCTTCGCCGCTCGGATCGCGAGCAGAGCGACGAGTGATCGCGCTCGACTGAGTGACGCGCCGTAGTAGCCACTAAGCGAAGGCCTCAGCGCTTGCGGCCGAGATGAGAACTGAGGAATGAGCGCAGCTCTCCGATCGCAGCGATCGGATCGAAGTCCTTCAACATCATGGCGCGCACGAACACACCGTCGAGATAGGTCGAGATGAACGTCGCCGTCTCGTCGACATTCACCGAGCGGAAGTCTCCGGATTTGATTCCGGCTGAAAGCGTGGCCCGCAGCACGTCGCGCTCCTCGTCGTAGAAGCGGCGGATCGCCTCGTCGATTCGCATGTTGCGCTTGGCCGTCTTCGCGTAGTCGATCGCGATCATGATCAGCTTTGAAATCGTCTCATATTCGCGCACGTGGTTGTCGAGCCAGCCGTAGAGAATATCGCGCGGATGCTTGAGCCCCTCGCGCGCGATACGGAACTGCTCGAATGCCCGCTCCACCGCAAGCGTCACCGCGCGCCGGAACAACTCGTCCTTGCTGCCGAAGTAGTAGTAGATGAGCGCCGGGTTGAAGCCGGTTGCGTCGGCGATGTCCTTGGTCGTGACTGAGGAGAAACCGCGCGCCGAAAAGAGCTCGAGCGCAGCCTCGCGGATTCGCACCTCTGCATCGACGGAGGCGACGCTGAGTTTCGGACGCCCTACTCCGCCGCCACGTTTGCGCCCTTCGTTCACGCCCACCGCCGCGCGCTTCGGCTTCCGCGCGCGCCGTGCCGACTTGCCGTCTATTCCCATGTCCCCGAAGGCCTCCCCGTATCTCTTCTTGCCGCTCTCGGGCCGAGATGCAAGCGCTCCATCCGCTTCCGGCACTGCCACCTGATTGAGCGGACTGGTGCAAAGAATGTTCGAAAATCCAGCAACTCATACGCGATCTGCGCTTGCCTTCAAATATTAATTATCGATTTAATTAAATCACTGACGGAGGGGTCGTTGTCCCGCCGTCGGCCGAATGCCTTGAACGTTTCTCGACACGCGGAATGTCATGATGGACGCAACACCCGTGAACATCCGAGCCGCCTCTCAGAACCATGCGGCACCGCATGAGAGCGGGAAGCATGCGCCTCACTGGGCCATCCGCGGCACGCTTCGCCGCCGCTCCTACTACGTCTATGCCGCGCTCGGAGTCGCAGCGCCCATTGCGATCTGGATCGTCATGAACGCCACGGGAAGCGTGCCGCGCATGTTCATGCCTGGCCCCGTGGAAGTTGTCGCGCGCTTCTGGAACTGGATCGTGAACGAGAGCTTCGCTGGCGACTTTCTCATCAGCATCCAGCGCGTTTCCCTCGGCTTCCTGGCGTCCCTCGCCCTGGCGCTGCCGCTGGGCCTTATGGCCGGGACGTTCAAGCCGGCCGAAGCCCTGCTCGAACCGGCCATGGACTTCATCCGCTACATGCCGGCCGTTGCTTTCGTGCCGCTCTTGTTGCTGTGGTGCGGTGTCGGTGAGGCCTCGAAAGTCGCCATCATTTTCGCAGGCACCTTCTTTCAGATGGTGCTGATGTTCGCCGACGACGTGCGCAAAGTGCCCATGGCGCAAATCGAGGCAGCGCAGACCATGGGCGCTACACGTCGCGAGATCGTCTACAAGGTCATCTTCCCCTCGGCCGCCCCAGCCCTGCTCACCACGTGCCGCATCACGCTCGGCTGGGCCTGGACCTATCTCGTCGTCGCCGAGATCGTAGCCTCGAACTCCGGCCTCGGCTACGCCGTGCTCAAGGCCCAGCGCTTCCTGCAGACCGACAAAATCTTCGCCGGCCTCATCGTCATCGGCATTATCGGCCTTCTGCAGGATCAGCTGCTCCGCGCGCTGCACCACGTCCTCTTTCCATACCTGAGGGGACGCTGAACCGTGACAAAAGCTATCGAAATTCGCCGCGTCATGAAGAGCTTCGCTGGCCGTAGCAGCAACACGCTCGTCCTCGACGATGTCAGCTTGTCGATTGAGGCCGGCGAGTTCCTGGCGATAGTTGGCGCTTCAGGCTGCGGGAAATCGACATTGCTCCGCATCGTCGCCGGGCTCGAAACGGCGGATGCAGGTACAGTTTCCGTGGCAGGCAAGCCCATTGACGGGCCCAGCGTCGAACGCGCCATGGTGTTCCAGGACTACAGCCTGTTTCCGTGGCTCACGGTCTTCGGCAACGTCATGTTCAGCCGCGAGCTCGCGGCCAACAGCCACGACAATCTCGCACTCGAGCGCGGCGCAGAGCATGAGCGGGCCGAAAGCCTCCTCGCCCTCGTCGGCCTGTCTAAGGTGCGCGACGCCTATCCCTCGCAACTCTCCGGCGGCATGCGCCAGCGCGTGGCCATCGCTCGCGCACTAATGTCGAAGCCTTCCATCATCCTCATGGACGAGCCCTTCGGCGCACTCGACGCGCAAACGCGCGAGGTCATGCAGGACTTGATCCTCGGCGTCGCCGAGACGGAAGGCACCACCATCGTCTTCGTCACCCACGACGTCGAGGAGGCCCTCTATCTCGGCAACCGCGTCGTGCTGATGGCCCCGCACCCTGGACGCATCGACACCATCTACGACGTCCCTCTTCCCAAGAAGCGCGACGTGATGATGCGGCTCGAGCCCGACTTCCTGAGGCTCAAGCGCGAGGTGATGACCCGCATCCGTGAAACCGTCGGCCTGTCGCTCGAGAGCGCCGGGCTGAAAGGCATTGAGGCCGGTGCATGACGCCCGGTCTTCGTTCAAGAGGAGTACCTCACATGTTGAAACGGTTCTTGTCTGGAATTCGCACATTGGGACTGGCGGGTGCAGCCGCGTTCGTCGGAGCCTCACAGCTCACGGCCCCAGCGGCTCATGCTCAGGAGAAGGTCACGCTCGCAACCGTCGCCTGGATCGGCTATGCGCCGTTCTACATTGCTGTCGAGAAGGACCTGTTTAAAAAGTACGGTGTCAAGGTCGAGCTCAAGGACTTCGCCGATCCGGCCCTCATTCCCGCGGCGCTGCAGAGCGGCGGCATCCAGGGCGCCATGTACACCTATGATCAGGTGATCAACCTCGTCGCCAACGGCAACGCCTTTCACGTCGTGATGCCGATCGACTATTCGAACGGCTCCGACGCCGTCGTCGCCTCGAAATCGGTCAAGTCGATGGCCGATCTCAAGGGCAAGCAGGTCGCCTATCCGTTCGCCACCTGCGATAATCTGCTTGTCGCCTACGGCCTGCAGGCAGCAGGCCTGACCGAGGCCGACGTGCAGGGCCTCGACACGACTCCCGAGAACGTTCCGGCGGCACTCGCAGCTGGCGCGGCAGCCGGCGCCACCTACGAGCCCAATGTCAGCAAGGCTCTGAAGCTCGAGGTCGGCGAAGGCTTCCACACCATCTACACGTCGGCTTCCGCACCGGGCCTCATCACTGACGTGCTCTATTTCTCAGCCGACTACATCGCCAAGAACCCCAAGACCGTCGACGCCATCATCAAGGGCTACATCGACGGCATGAAGTTCCTCTCCGAGCACCCGGACGAGGCCTACGCCATCGTCGCCAAGTACTTCTCGACCACGGTCGATGACGTGAAGGAGCAAGCGAAGGGCGTCTACAACATCCCTGTTCCCGAGATGGCCGGCTACTACGCGCCGCGCGACGACGCCAAGTCGCTCTACACCTCCGGCAAGCTCATCTCCGAGATCCTGATCAAGCGCGGCCAGATCAAATCCGCTCCCAAGATCGAGGACACCTTCAACCCGACCTTTGTCGCAGGCCTCGCCGCGACGCGCTAAAGCCAGAACCAATAGCGCGCGGCCACACAATCCTTATGGCCGCGCGTCCACTCCACATTCCAAACGATCAAGGGGAGTAAACCCAGATGGATGCCATTGTCGAAAAGAAGTCGCTCGACCTCAACGGTCAACTCGACGGCGTCAAGTACATGCTCGCGAGCTACGTCGACATGCACGGCGTCTCGAAGGGCAAGGTGGTGCCGATTGCGCACCTCGATCGCATGATGAAGGGCTCCGAGCTCTGCACCGGCGCAGCCCTCGATGGCGTCCCGCAGGATGTCAGCGATGAGGAAGTCGCCTCCCATCCCGATGCCGCATCCCTGACGGTATTGCCGTGGAACAAGGAGATCGCCTGGTTCGCGAGCGACCTCTGGTGCGAGGGCAAGCCCTTCGAGGCCTGCAGCCGCAACATCCTGAAGCGCGTCCTCGCCAAGGCCGCCGACATGGGCTTCACCATGAACCTCGGCATGGAGGCGGAGTTCTTCGTCCTCCGCGACGACCCCGAACTCGGCTATCGCCCCATCTCGGATCGCAAGAACCTCGATAAGCCCGCTTATGATGTCTCGCGCATGCTCGACAACATGGGTTGGATCGGAGAGCTGGTGTCGTCGATGAACAGCCTCGGCTGGGACGTCTACAGCTTCGACCACGAGGATGGCATTGGACAGTTCGAGATCGACTTCCGCTATTTCGATGCCCTCTCCATGGCCGATCGTTTCGTGTTCTTCCGCCTCATGGCTCATGAGATCGCGAGGAAGCACGGCGGCTTCGCGACGTTCATGCCGAAGCCCTACGCCGATCGGGCCGGCAGCGGCGCTCACTTCAACATGTCCCTCGCCGACATCAAGACGGGCCGCAACCTGTTCGTCGATGCCAGCGATCCGCGCGGCTGCGGACTCTCGACCCTCGGCTATCAGTTCCTCGCCGGCGTCTTGAAGCATCTGCCTGCCATCTGCGCCGTCGTGGCGCCGACCGTAAACAGCTACAAGCGCCTCGTGCTCAAGGGCTCCATGTCAGGCTTCACCTGGGCACCTGTCTGGGCCTGCTACGGTGACAACAACCGCACCAACACTCTGCGCATTCCACTTGGCGGCGGTCGCGTCGAACTGCGCGCGGCCGACAGCTCCTGCAATCCCTATCTCGGCGCGGCGCTCGTGCTCGCGGCGGGCCTCGAGGGCATCGAGAACAAGCTCGATCCCGGCGATCCCCACACCGAGAACATGTACCTGAAGAGCGACGAGGAGCTGAAGGCGCTCGGCATCACGCATCTGCCGCAGACGCTGAAGGAGGCGATTGACGCCTTCGCGGCCGATCCGCTGAGCGAGAAGGTTTTCGGTGCGGCGATGCATAAGTCCTGGCTCGACTTCAAGCGCGACGAGTGGACGAGCTACATCAACCACGTGTCAGATTGGGAGAAAGCGCGCTATCTCAAGTTCTACTAAGACATGAGTGAGATCCGCGCGCGCAGACGTTGCGCGCGCGGAAACTCAATGACTGATCGAAACGGAAATGCGGGGAACATCCATGCTGTGGGCTGAGCGGACCTGGAAAGAGCTACCGGGCGATCTTGCGGCAGCCAACCATGCTGCCCTCTTGCCGGTGGGCGCCACGGAGCAGCACGGACCTCAGCTCGCGACGGGCATGGACTCCGTCCTCGCCGATCGATTGTGCCGCGAGGTTGCGGCGCGAACCGGCGTGCCCATGTTGCCTGTTTTGCCTTACGGCTGCTCGCTGGGGCATAGCCGCCGTTGGCCCGGCACCATTGCGTTACAGCCGATCACGCTCATCAATCTAGTGAAGGAGATCGGCGACTGGGCCTATTACAGCGGCGTCCGTCGTCTGTTCATTGTCAACAGCCACGTGACCAACGCCGCTCCATTGAGGTGCGCTCTCGAAATGCTGCGCGCCGCGCATGACGACTTGATGGTCGCAGTGATCAACACGCCCCACGTCAGCGAGCGCGTGCGCGCGGCAAGCTTCGCCGATGGGGACGACTGGCACGCCAACGCCGCCGAGACATCGCTGATGCTGGCCGTCGCACCCGAGATCGCGCGCCCCGATCTGCTAGCCACGTCGGATGACCCGGACCGCACCGGCGGGCTCGTCTTCGCTCACCCTGTGAACAGAACGAGCCTCAACGGCGTGACCGGAGCCCCCAGTCGCGCCGGCGTCCAGGAAGGGCAAGAACTGTTTGGCTGGATGGTCGAGGACCTTTCGGCCCTTGTCGAGAGGGGCAAGAAGGAAAACCCACCCCTCCCGTTCTCATATGGCAGTCCTGCTGAACCCGAAGGCTGAGCCCTTTCGGATCGTCAGACGGCCTGAGCCTTAGCGATCTTCTGACGCTTGAGCATCAGCTTGTTGAGGGCCGCCACATAGGCGCGCGCCGAAGCCACCATCGTATCCGTATCGGCGCCACGTCCCGTCACCACGCGACCATCCTCTGAGAGGCGCACGGAAACCTCGGCCTGCGCGTCGGTGCCCTCGGTGACCGCGTGCACCTGGTAGAGCTCGAGCTTGGCCGTATGCGGCACCAGCATCTTGATGGCCGCGAAGATCGCATCCACTGGCCCGTTGCCGGACGCATGCACGGTGTGCGAGGTGCCATCGACGTCGAGCGTCAGCGTTGCCGACTGCGGCCCTGTCGTACCGGCGATGACTTGCAGCGCCACCACTTTCATGCGGTCGTGCGCGTGCGCGATCTCTTCGTCGACCAGCGCCTCGATGTCCTCGTCGTAGACGTGCTTCTTGCGGTCGGCGAGAGCCTTGAAGCGGTTGAACGCATCCTCGAAGGCATTCTCACCCAGCTCGTAGCCCAACTCCTTGAGCTTGGTGCGAAAGGCGTTGCGGCCCGAGTGCTTGCCCATGACCAGCGACGTCTTGCCGACGCCGACCGACTCCGGGGTCATGATCTCGTAAGTCTGCTGATACTTGAGGATCCCGTCCTGGTGGATGCCGCTCTCGTGCGCGAACGCATTCCGGCCGACGATGGCCTTGTTGTATTGCACCGGGAAGTTGGTCACGACGGAAACGAGCTTGGACGCGCGCGCCAACATCGTGCTCTCGATGCCCGTGCTGTAGCTCAGCGCGTCCTGACGCGTCTTGATCGCCATCACGATCTCTTCGAGCGCGGCGTTGCCGGCCCGCTCGCCGATACCATTGATGGTGCATTCGATCTGCCGCGCGCCAGCCTTCAACGCCGCGAGCGAGTTCGCGACCGCGAGGCCCAAATCGTTATGGCAATGCGTCGAGAAAATCGCCTTGTCGGCACCCGGTACGCGCTCACGCACCGCGCGGAACATCTCGTAGTATTCCTCGGGCGTCGCGTAGCCGACCGTATCCGGGAGATTGATGGTGGTCGCGCCGGCCTTGATGGCGGCTTCGACGCAGCGGCAGAGATAGTCGATCCCGGTGCGCGTCGAGTCCATGGCGCTCCACTCGACATCCTCGACCAGGTTGCGCGCCCGCGAAACGGTGGCCGTGATGATCTCGAGCACCTCGGCCTCAGACTTGCGCATCTGGTATTCGAGATGGATCGGCGACGTGGACACGAACGTGTGGATGCGGCCGCGCTTGGCATGACGCACGGCCTCGCCTGCGCGGTCGATGTCCGCCGGTATGGCGCGCGCGAGACCGGCGACCGTCGCCTTCTGGACGCGCTTCGCAATGGCCGAGACCGCCTCGAAGTCGCCTTCGGAAGCGATCGGGAAGCCGGCCTCGATGATGTCGACGCCCATTGCGTCGAGGCAGTCTGCAACCTCGAGCTTCTCCTCGAAGGTCATGGTCGCGCCCGGGCATTGCTCGCCGTCGCGCAAGGTGGTGTCGAAAATTACGACCCGGTCGCCTGCAGCGATGCTGGCTGCGGCGCCCTCTTGGGTTTCATTCGGCTTCGTCATTGACGTCGTGTCCTTCCTCGAAGGCCAGTGCTCCGCCTACATTGAGGCATGGGAGCTGGCGATGATCCTCATCAGCTCGTGTCCTGCGATCCCCTGAGCACCCGTCCTGGCACGAAGCCAGGTCCCCGGTCCTCAGGGGCTAATAAGGAGGAGGGTCAGAAGGAGCGGCGCACGACGGCAATCGGGTCCCGGCGCGATCGCCGCGCGGACCTGGAAACGACCGAAGCTGTTAGCCTTTTGGCGCATGAACGCGCATCTCACCGGTGCAAATCGCTCGTAAGCACTACAATAAGCCAAGAAAGTTCATGAATTGCAAGGGGGGAGGCGCGGCGAAATGGCCATGGCAAGCCCGTCTGACGCCTGAAATAACCACCTTGCGCATAATTCTGACCGCAATCTCAAAATCGCCTGATCTCACGTGTCTAAATGGCGCGTCCTAGAGTGAGTCAGCAGTGCGGACACCTGGGGGAGCGCCCGCGTTGAAGGGAATTGGTTATCGGCCCGAAATCGACGGGCTCAGAGCAATCGCCGTTGCTGTCGTTGTCGCCTTCCATGCCGAGCTTGGATTGGCTCCCGGCGGCTACATCGGCGTCGACGTTTTCTTCGTCATCTCCGGCTATCTGATCACGTCGCTCATCGTGGCCGACGTCGAGGCCGGCCGCTTCTCCATCCTTTCCTTCTACGAGCGTCGGATCAGGCGCATTTTCCCAGCGCTGCTTGCGGTCGTCGCCGCCTGCCTCGTGGTCGGATACTGGCGCTTGACGCCCGACGACTTCGTTCTTCTCGGCCGCAATGCGTTAGCGGCTTTGGGCTTCCACTCCAATTATTGGCTCGCGGGTCACAGCGGCTACTTCATGCCGACCTCCGACACGTTGCCTCTCCTCCACACCTGGTCTCTAGGTGTAGAAGAGCAGTTCTACCTGCTGGCGCCGCTGCTCCTTGTCCTGGGAGTGGGGAAAGCGCGCAAGACTGTCGGTCTGGTCTTCTGGCCGCTGCTCGCGGCTGCACTCGCCATCTCGGTCGCTGGCGTCTACACGAACCCTGATGCCGCCTTCTATTGGCTTCAGACCCGCGCCTTCGAGCTCATGATCGGCGTAGCGCTCGGCCTTTCGCTGATACCGCGCATCGCATCGAACCGCGCTCGGGAGGCTCTGAGCCTTGCCGGATTGCTAATGATCATCGCGGCGGCCCTGCTCTATTCGCCTGAGACCGACCTGCCCGGATTGCCCGCTCTCCTCCCTTGCATCGGCGCCGCGCTTCTCATCCACTGCACGCGTCATGGGGAAAACGTAACGGCCGTGGGCCGTCTTCTCGCCGCCCGTCCACTCGTGGCCGTGGGCCTCGTTTCCTACTCTCTATATCTTTGGCATTGGCCATTGCTCGCATTCGCCGAGTACGAGTGGCTGGGGGAGACACCCTGGCAGCTGCGGCTGGCGCTATCCGCGTCTGCCTTCGTGATTGCTTTTGCGAGCTACCGTTGGATCGAGCAGCCGGCGCGCAAATCCCGCCTCTTGCTCAAACCGAGCCGCGTCTTCGCTAGCGGCTTTGGCGCGGCTCTCATCCTCGCCGGATTTTCGCAGGCAATCGTCGCGTCGAAGGGCGTACCTTCGAGACTTGCTCCCGACATCGCCGCCTTCGCCGACGAGATCTCCCGCGCTCGCGAGGGCAGCAGCCCGTGCCGCGGACAAAGCGCGCCGACGGGCCCGGAAATCTGCACGGTCGGCGATGGAACCGTAGCGCCCACATTCCTCGTCTGGGGGGACTCACACGCGCTGAGCCTAGCTTCCGAGATCCAGGCGCTCGCAACCACGCGTGGCATCTCAGGGTATCTCGTCGCGCGCGGTGGCTGTCCGCCCATTCTCGAGCCCGGCTCGATACCGGCGTTGAGCAAGAGGAAGTGCATGACCAATGCTGCTCAGGTCGAGAATGCGATAGAGGCCGGCTCGATCCACAACGTCGTCCTGTTTGCGCGGTGGACAGCATACACAGACACGAGGAAGCGTTCTGCCGCCCTTGAGGCATCAGCCGATAGCGAGTTCATTCGCTTGTTCGACGCAACCGTCTCACGCCTTCTTCAGAAGGGGGTCAATGTCACCATCGTCGGCCCGATCCCCGAGTTGCCCTTCAACCTTCCAAAAGCGATGATCAAGGGGCGCATGAAGGGCGACCCGTTTACGCTCGAACTCGACTACGGCGATTTCCTCGTACGCCAAAGTCCCGTGCTCGCCATGCTCGGCGGCCTGTCCGAGCTCCCTGGCGTGAATGTCGTTTACCCCCACCTCTCGCTGTGCTCCGATCGTGTTTGCACCGTGGTGGAGGATGACTTTCCTCTTTATAGCGACGACAACCACCTGAACGGGCGAGGCACGGCAAAGCTCGCTCAATTGCTGGAAACGCTCCTCAACTGAGGTCCAGCTTGAATCGAGGCGAGTGCCGTGGCGCTCACTCGCACAGGTACCCGAAAACCTTCCACGGTGACGCGGCAACTGTCGTCCGCAGAGACTTTACGACACAGGCTTTGGGATCATCGCCCAGCCGCAGTATTGCGACAAGACAGGCACCAGAGCGCGTTCCGCCAGAGCAGCCTGACGCAAACGGTCCTCCAACGTATCGATATCGACTTCTGCTGCGGTCGCGAGCCCTATCGCCTCGATCTGCGATAGAAGGCTTCGCACACTCAAAGCGGCCCAGGCGTAGAATGGGCTATCGGGCCCCCCATCGAGCGGGACTTCACAAAATACATTGGGTCGATTCAGACCCGCATCCTCGAAATGCATCAACAGGCGCGCACCGACGTCAGGGTGCGTCATGACGGACGAGAGAGAGTCGACGATCCAATCCCATACCTGTGAATAAACCTGGATATGGGGAACGATTGGGCACTCGCCGAAGAGGCCGACCTCGTGAAAGGCGACGATCCCACCCGGTCGAATATGAGAGGCTGCTGTGCGGATGAAGTCGGAGGGATCCGCCTGGTGAATCAGCACATAACGGCCGATGACCAAATCGAATGGCTTCGGATCCCGGAAATCTTGCGCGTCCCCTTGGAGGAATTCGATATTGCTGTAGCCACCGATGCGCGCGCGCTCGCGCGCCACATCGAGAACCTCGTCACTCCGGTCCACACCGACGACGGAACCGATCGAACCGACGAGATCGGCGACCAGCATCGCGACGTCGCCGGTACCGCAGCCGAGATCGAGCACACGCATGCCAGGTGTAATCCCGGCCTCCCGTAGCAAACGCGCGGTGATAGGCCGCAAAATAGCCGACTGCAGCATCAATCGTCGGATTTCGTTCTCCGAATGACCAAGAATATAGGGAACCAGCTTTGCACGCTGGCCCTGCACAGGCATCACACTCGGCATTTGTATTTCCTTTTGTCAAAGCGGCGACAGCTTGCGAAACCTCGCAGGATCCTGCGCCGGTATTCGTCCTGATCGTATTTTCGCTACGATCTCTTCGCTGCTGACCTCGGGCCGACGCGACGTGGCGGTCGACCGGCAGAACGTCTGAAGCGTGCCAGAGAGAAATCAGCGCGTGAATTCACCAGCGTTCGAACGGGCCGTTCATCTGGACTTAAGAGCATTGCGAACTTCTCGAATGCCGCATCCGAACTAAACGATAACGTAATATGTGAGAGCGCTAGACTTCGTCTGAAGCACCTTGAGCACATCACCGATCGGCAAGGAGAAGCACCCCATGCGCTGGCAGCTCGCGGCCCTCACGATGACGACCATGTTATTGCCGTCACTCGCTCACGCGGGCGACTACGCTCCACTCGATTGCGCGAAAGCCAGCTCTGCTGCCGAGAAAACGATCTGCAAGTCCTATGCGCTCGGCCAAGCCGAAGCCCGTATGGCGACCTTGTTTGGCATTGCGACGTCCCTGGTCGCCATGGGTCAGCGCGGAGACATCAAGGATGCGCAGAGAAAGTGGATCGGAACTCGCGAGGCCTGCGGCGATCGCGTCGCTTGTTTGACGGAGAGCTATGCGGCCCGCATCGGCGCGCTGGATGGCATAATTTCCGGCATCGCCTCGCGCGGCCCCTATTGATCACGAGCGCAATAAATATTCGAAGGTCGAGTGCCGCACGGACTTCGACCTGCGGCCTTTAATTCCGCGTAAGGAAACGCCCTTTTCGCTCAACGACAATTGCATCTCCTCATCCCTTCGCCCACCTGAACCCCGGCGCCGGAGAAGCCGCCTGGATTTCAAAGTGCCTGGCGGAGAGCGAAGGAGACAGCATGGCTGGCGTTGCACTTGTTTTGAATATTCTCTTCATCGCCGCGATTTCGATGGCGTCCTACAATCATTTTGATCGCCGCCAGGCCGAACCCATCGGCGCCACATTCCTTAGCGTTGCGACCATCCTCGGCGCGGCCTGCAACATCCTGGTTTGGATTTTTCTCGCGCCCGCGGATCCGGTTGGCGGGACTGTCGCGGTCGTCATGGCGGCCTTGGCCAGTGCGCTGTTCGTGTTCGCGTTGAGCGAAAGCCGCGGCGGCGGGCTCTTGCTCGCATTCAGCCCGCGCACGCCCCCCGAGATTCTAGAACACGGCATCTACGGGCACGTCCGCCATCCGTTCTATCTGTCGTACATCATCTTCTGGTGGGACTGGTGCCCTCTCAACTCCATGCATCCGCTCTCGTTGGCGATCGCGGTTCTGATGACGGCGATGTACATTTTCGCCGCGCGCAAGGAGGAGCATCTCCTCACCTATAGGTTTGGAGTTCGCTACGCCAACTACTCCCGTCGAACGAAGCAGTTCGTGCCCTGGCTGTTCTAAGGCAGCGACAGCCGCCCGCTCAGACCTCGATGGTCCCCTTCGACACGAGCACGGCCGACCCGCCGATGCGCACCGTGACGAGCTGTCCGCGGTCCACGACTAGCGTCAGCGCGATCGCGCTCGGCCGGCCCATCTCGATACCCTGCTCGATCACACGGCGGTGCGTGCCGTCGGGCAGCCGGTCGAAATGCTGGATGGCGCCGGCGAAGCACACTGCTGCCGAGCCAGTGGCCGGATCCTCCGGAATGCCTACACTTGGTGCGAACATGCGCGCATGGAAGGAATTGGCCGAGGATTCACACTGGCGCGTGTAGAGATAGGCGCCGACGATCCCCTGCTCCTCGAAGGCCCGCTCCCAGTGTGGGCCGTTGACCCGAGCCCGCCCGATGGCCTCGAGCGACGTCACAGGCACGAACGCGAATGCTGATCCCGCCGCGAAGCACAGTGGCTTGTGGTTCTCGAAGCCGATCTCGTTGGGCATGAGGCCGAGACCCGACGCAAGCAGCTCCGCCGACGGCAGTGCCCCGGCCTCTGCCGGAAGTTTGGGCGCGTCGAACTCGGCGAAAGCCGCCTGCCCGGCCCTGAGGCGCACGCCAACGCGTACGGTGCCGATACCCTCTTCCAGCACCACCAAGGCATCGCGCTCACCGTTTTGGTCCGGGGCACGTAGTTCCCCGAGTAGCGCCGCCGCGCCGATGGTCGGATGACCTGCGAACGGCAGCTCCTTGACGGGCGTGAAGATGCGGACGCGCGCCGAGTGCGCGGCATTCTGCGATTTCATCACGAACACCGTCTCGGAGAGATTAAACTCGCGGGCGATCGCCTGCATCTGCTCTGCCGTGAGATCGTCGGCGCCATGCACGACAGCCAGCGGATTGCCGCCGAAGCGACGGTCTGAGAACACGTCGAGCGTATGAAAATCGAGCGCCATGAGATCCCCTGCGAGAATGCGGCCGCACTCTGCCGCATTCGTTGCTGCGCTCCAAGCGCTTCCCGAAGCTCACGGAAGACTTTTTCGCCCAAGGTTGTACGCCCGGTCTCAGCCGGCCGGTCGCAAGCCCTCGAAATAAGCGCGCAGAAGCGGGTGCATGAAGCCCGGCATGGCGATTTTGGCAGCTTCTTCGAGGGAGCCGACGGCGACGACCTCCGCCAGTTCCGAACGCGGATCGGCGTCGAGGTACTCCGCGATGCGCTCGGTGAGACCGTCCGTGCCGAGGGGCGAGCGAAACTCGGCGGCAACCGACATCTGCTGCCCGAGCCGTGTCACGATAAACCCCGGAGCCTCCCTCATGGAGCCGCTGATCAATCCCGTTTCCTCGCCAAGCTCACGTCGAATGCTGCCGAGAATATCGACTGACCCGTCATTCAGAACATCGCGCGCGTCCACGAGACCGCCCGGACAATAGGCAAGCCCGGAGTTGATATGCCCCTCGCGCTGGCGCCCTAGAATGACCGCGCCGTCGGCCGAGACGATGAGCGCCGAGCCGAACACGTCCGTCACGGTACGGTCGCGATAGCCGGTCTCGCGCCAGTAGAGAAAATTCTTGAACTCGGTTGCGAAGACGCGCGCCGTGAGGACGCCGTTCTCCACCACGGCCACGCGGGTCAGATAGATCGTGCCGTTGAAGAAACCCGGATTGTCTTCGAGGCGGTGTTCCCAATGTTCCTCGATCTCCCCCGCATGGGCGTCCGCGAACTCCCACGCGTCCTGGGCGAGCAGCAGCCGGCACTCCTCCACCCGGGCGACGACAGACAGTCCCTCCACGATCTTCATCGATCGGTCTCCTGACGAATTACCGACGATCGATGCCGTAAGGCGCCTGCAGCGTTTGCAGGCAAAATGCAGTCGCTCCACATGGTCGCAGTCATCTTTAACCGGCAATTAAGCAGATCCGAGCGAAGAAGGGTTCGCCGCACGCGAGATGAGCGGCCGTTCTTCTTGTCTGGTATTTGCGTAAGGTTGAACACATGCCGCTCTTCTCGCGCGGTCGCGCTCTGGCTCATTCTGAGCATATTCCGCCTACGTTCGAAAGCGACGAATCCGAGGCGCATCGGGACAGCGGCCATGCCATGGCACGCAAGTTGCGCGCGGCTCTCTCCGCTCTTCAGCACCGCCGCTTTCAAAGCGACGAAATCGCGGTCCCCACGATCCGCCGCAAACTGCGCCGTGCCGACGTTCACGACGTCGAGCTTTAGCCTCGAATGAAGCGCGGCACGGACGTGATCCGCACCGCGCTGAAAAGTCGGGCGCCGTCTCAGAGACAACCGAGCCCCGGAACGCCGCACACGTACGTGTTCATCATCTTGTTGACGCAGCAGGCCTGATCGGTGCCGCAGCGCCAAGTCTTGATCTTGCCTGTCGCGAGCTTGGACTTGCAGGTCTTGTAAGCTTTGGCCGCAACGGCCTGAGAAGCCTCCGGTCCCTTGGCCACATCGAAGGCGGTCGAGCCGGTGATGGCGAGAAGGAGCGCGAGCGACAGTGAGACGAATACGCGTTTCATGATTGGATCTCCACAAACACAGAACCGTCACGGCCTGAGGATGCCCCGAAACGCACGTCCCTTAAAGACGATGATCGCGCCGGATCTATTCAATCCGGCGCGATCTGATTGGTCTGAAGTCGAGTGGTGCAGGAAGGCCTCAGTTACGGCCCTTGTCGACGAGCTTGTTCTTCGAGATCCAGGGCATCATGGCGCGCAGCTTGACGCCAACTTCCTCGATCTGATGGGCATCGTTCATGCGGCGGATACCCTTGAAGCGGGCCGCGCCAGCCTTGTATTCCTGCATCCATTCCGAGGTGAACCGGCCGGTCTGAATGTCGGTCAGAACGCGCTTCATCTCGGCCTTGGTCTCGGGCGTGATGATGCGCGGGCCGGTGACGTACTCGCCCCACTCAGCGGTGTTGGAGATCGAGTAGTTCATGTTGGCGATGCCGCCCTCGTAGATGAGGTCGACGATCAGCTTCACCTCGTGCAGGCACTCGAAATAGGCCATCTCGGGAGCGTAGCCGGCTTCCACCAGCGTTTCGAAACCGGCGCGGATGAGTTCCACGAGGCCGCCGCAGAGAACAGCCTGCTCGCCGAAGAGATCCGTCTCGCACTCTTCCTTGAAGGTCGTCTCGATGATGCCCGACCGGCCGCCGCCGACGCCCGAGGCGTAGGAAAGGGCGATGTCGTGTGCGTTGCCCGAGGCATCCTGGTGAATGGCGATCAGGCACGGCACGCCGCCGCCCTTCTGATACTCGCCGCGAACCGTATGACCAGGTCCCTTCGGCGCGATCATGATCACGTCGATCGTGGACTTGGGTTCGATCAGGTTGAAGTGAATGTTGAGGCCGTGCGCAAACGCGACAGCGGCGCCATCGCGAATGTTCGGCGCGATCTCCGTGCGGTAGATGTCGGCCTGAAGCTCGTCAGGCGTCGCCATCATCAGAAGGTCGCCCCACGCAGCGGCCTCGGCGACCGATAGCGCGTAGAGGCCGTCGGCTTCTACCTTCTTCACGGTCGGCGAGCCGGGCTTCAGCGCGATGCGGATATCCTTGACGCCGGACTCCTTGAGGTTCAGCGCATGCGCGCGGCCTTGACTGCCATAGCCGACAATGACGACCTTCTTGGACTTGATCAGGTTGATATCGGCATCACGATCGTAATAGACGCGCATTGCTCTCTCGTTTGCTTTTTCGGGAGTTGAATTCGGAGCGCACGCAAGCAGACCAGACGGTCGCCGGGGCCCCAGTCGAGTGCGCGGACGTTACACCTACGCTTGCCGCCCTTTCAACGCCGAAGTCGCGCCAAATCCGCGCGCTAGCGAGGAAAATCCGCCGATCTGCCGGGATCAGAGCCGGTTAGCACCCCGCGCGCCTCCCAAAAGCGACTTAGATGCGTTCAGAACCGAGCTGCCACTCCGCAATGCCTATGCACCAGACATAGCGCAGCAATCACTCCCACGCAGGTGCGCCGACGGTCCGGCATGAAGCAACAAATATCTATAAATAACAATGCATTATCCAACAATAGGCAGACGTCGTCATTTTAGCTTGGTCTTAAAAGCTCAACCGTCATGATCGACATCTGAACACAGATCAATAAGCGGTTGCTTTTCCTACCGAAAGCTTGCGGGGAACGATGATGAAGGCATGGAATGGCGTTCCGGCGCTGACGATCGGCGGCCGCTTCCTTCTCCTTGTCGCGACGGCCGGCACCATCATGCTCGGCGGGACGGGTTATGCGATCTACGCCTTTCGCGAGAGCATGCTGGGCTCCGGCGCCGATCCTCAAGCCATCAACGCCCTGATCTTCGACATCGTGCTCAAGCTGACGATGACGTGCGGACCGATCGGCATCGCGTACCTGATCCTCGCCTACTGGCTCGCCGGCGGCGTGTCCAAACCCATCACTGCCCTAACCGGCTCGCTCAACAACCTCGCGAGCGGCGACCTCGATGCCGCTGTCCGCGGCGACGAGCGCAACGACGAGATTGGTGCCATCGCCCGTGCCGTGGCCGCATTCCGCGAGCGCCTCAAAGCAAGCGCCAGGGAAGAAGCCCGACACGAAGCCGCCTCCAAAGAAACTGCCGAGAGCGAGCGCCGCAAAATGTTGCACAGCCTCGCCGACGACTTCGAAACCGCGGTCGGCAAAATCGTCGAAATGGTCTCCTCGGCCTCCAACCAGCTCGAGGCCTCCGCAGGCACGCTTGCGAACAACGCCGAAACGACCCAGCAGCTTTCGAGCATGGTCGCCTCCTCATCGGAGGTTACCTCCGGCAACGTCCAATCCGTCGCCGCCGCATCCGAGGAGCTCTCATCGACAGTGACTGAGATTGGCCGGCAGGTGCACGAGAGCAGCGTCATCGCCGAGACCGCGGTCAAACAGGCCGAGATGACCAACTCCAACGTCAATGAGCTGTCGCACTCCGCCGAGCGCATCGGCGACGTAGTGGGGTTGATCTCCAACATCGCCGGCCAGACCAACCTCCTGGCGTTGAACGCCACCATCGAGGCGGCGCGAGCCGGAGACGCGGGCAAGGGCTTCGCCGTGGTTGCGCAGGAGGTCAAGGCTCTCGCCGACCAGACCGCCAAGGCGACAGACGAGATCGCGACTCAAGTTAGCAATATGCAGACCGCGACCGAAGGCGCCGTTCTGGCCATTAAGGAGATTGCCGGCACCATCAGGCAGATGTCCGACATCGCCAGCACGATCGCCGCGGCCGTCCAGCAGCAGGGCTCGACGACAAAGGAAATCAGCCGCAACGTCATCGAAGCGGCCAAGGGCACTTCCGAAGTCGCCGACAGCATCGGTGAAGTCAACCAAAGCGCATCCGATACCGGAAAGGCCTCGGCCAGCGTCTTGTCGGCAGCGAAGTCGCTCTCGAGCGAGAGCAGAGATCTCAAATCCGAGGTCGAGAAGTTTCTGGCAAGCGTCCGCGCTGCCTAGCGCGTCAGAGCCTGCAGATTTTGCCTGCAGGCTCAGCGCCGGATCTCAAAGTTCTCTAATAGCACCTTTCGACGCGCTGGTTGCCATGCGCGCATAGGCTTTAAGTGCGGTCGAAACCTTGCGGCTTCTTGGTGCCGCAGGCTGCCAACCGATCTTCTCTTGTGCCGCCCGACGCGCTTCCATCTCTTTCTCGCTGACGTCGAGATGGATGCGCCTCGCAGGGATGTCGATCTGGATCGTATCTCCCTCTTGGACCAAGGCGATTGCGCCGCCCGCTGCCGCTTCCGGCGAAACATGCCCGATCGACAAGCCTGACGATCCTCCGGAGAAACGCCCGTCGGTAACGAGCGCGCAGTCCTTGCCAAGGCCCTTCGATTTCAGATAGCTCGTCGGATACAGCATCTCCTGCATGCCGGGGCCGCCGCGCGGTCCCTCATACCGGATGAGCACCACGTCTCCCGGCTTGACCTTGGCGCCGAGGATCGCGGAGACGGCCGCATCCTGGCTTTCGAAAACACGAGCCCGCCCGGTGAACTTGAGCAAGCTGTCATCCACGCCGGCTGTCTTCACGATGCAACCCTCTTCCGCAAGATTGCCGAACAGCACGGCAAGCCCACCGTCCTGCGAGAAAGCGTGCGCCTTGTCCCTGATGACGCCTTTGGCACGATCGAGATCCAGCGCCGCGTAACGGCGATTCTGGCTGAAAGCGACTTGCGTGGGCACGCCTCCGGGAGCCGCGCGATAGAAGTCGGTAACGGACTCGCTCGACGTCTGCGCGATATCCCAACGCGAAAGTGCGTCGCCGAGAGTCGTCGAATGAACCGTCGGTAGATCGGTATGGATCAGGCCTGCCCGGTCGAGCTCTCCGAGGATCGCCATGATGCCGCCGGCACGATGGACATCCTCCATGTGGACATCCGATTTGGCGGGAGCGACCTTGCACAAGCAAGGCACTTGGCGCGACAGGCGATCGATGTCGCTCATCGTGAATGGCACTTCCGCTTCCTGCGCTGCCGCGAGCAGATGCAGCACGGTATTCGTCGACCCGCCCATCGAGATGTCGAGGGTCATGGCGTTTTCGAACGCGGCGAAGCTCGCAATGCTCCGCGGAAGAGCGCTTTCGTCGTCCTGCTCATAATAGCGACGCGTCAAATCGACGATGAGATGTCCTGCCTCGACAAAGAGGCGCTTACGATCCGCGTGCGTGGCGAGGATCGAGCCGTTTCCAGGCAACGAAAGGCCGAGCGCCTCCGTCAGGCAGTTCATCGAATTCGCGGTGAACATCCCCGAGCACGAGCCACAGGTCGGGCACGCCGATCGCTCCATCGCCATGACGGCTTCGTCGGAGAAACGATCGTCCGCCGCAGCGACCATCGCGTCGACGAGATCGACTGCGAGCTCCTTGCCGTCGTGGCGGACCTTTCCTGCTTCCATCGGCCCACCGGAGACGAACACCGTCGGAATGTTCAGCCGCAAGCTGGCCATCAGCATGCCGGGCGTGATCTTGTCGCAATTGGAGATGCAGATCATGGCGTCGGCGCAATGTGCGTTGACCATGTATTCGACACTGTCCGCGATCAGCTCACGCGACGGGAGCGAATAGAGCATCCCGTCGTGTCCCATCGCGATGCCGTCATCGATCGCGATCGTGTTGAACTCCTTGGCGACGCCACCTGCCCGCTCGATCTCACGAGCCACCATCTGGCCGAGATCCTTCAAGTGCACATGCCCGGGAACGAACTGCGTGAACGAGTTGACGACGGCGATGATCGGCTTGCCGAAGTCCTCGTCCTTCATGCCGGTCGCGCGCCACAGGCCTCGAGCGCCCGCCATGTTCCTGCCGTGCGTCGTCGTGCGAGAGCGATATGGAGGCATGTCGAAGGCCATCCTTGCAGAGGATTGTCTGGAGATCGGGCCAGCCACATTGAGCTGTCGATCGGCTCACTCGAGAAACTATTCGCTGCCGCACTCACACCGCCCTCTCTCGGTAGAACCAAGAGCCCCGGGCAGCACGAATGCCAGCGAACTTACATTGCAACTGCCCCGCGGCCGATGGCGGCGATGCCGGTGCGCGAGACCTCGACGAGGCCCAGCTCCGTCATCAGATGAATGAACGTCTCGATCTTGCTGGGCTTGCCCGTCACTTCGAAGACGAAATGCGACGTCGACGTATCGACGACCTGGGCCCGGAAGATCTCGGCGATGCGCAGGGCTTCGATGCGCTTCTCCCCCGTCCCGACAGCCTTGACCAACGCCAACTCGCGCTCGAGCGATACGCCTTCGAGCGTCAGGTCGCGTACGCGGTGAATCGGCACGAGGCGCTCGAGCTGATGCTTGATCTGCTCGATGACCGCCGGCGTACCCCGGGTGATGATGGTGATGCGCGAGAGATGCTTCTCGTGCTCCGTCTCGGTCACGGTCAAGCTGTCGATGTTGTAGCCGCGGCCCGAGAAGAGCCCGATCACCCGCGCCAGCACGCCGGGCTCGTTGTCGACGAGCACCGACAACGTGCGCGATTCAACTTCTTGCTTGAACGCCGGAGCCGAGTAGTGCGTCTGCGGATTGGGATTCGTCATGGTTTCTGTCACTTCTTTTCAGGCGCTGCTCCGGGCGCGGGCCTTATGGCCTCCGGAAAAACAATGGCGAGGAAAATCGGAAGGCCATGCGTATCGACGAGCACCTTGAGCTCCTCGGCATAGCTGATCGGTATCTTGTATTGGAGAAAGGCCGCCGTGATGCGACGGCCCATGGCTTCTGCGAGCATGGCCGGCGACGGCGCACCCAACTTCTGCAGCTGGTCGGGCGGGAGCCGTGCATAGACTTGCGATAGGATCTTCGTTTCGAGATAATCCTGCGTGATGCAGGTCTCGAAACCCTCGCCGTAGTTCTCCGCCAGACTGTGCGTCCGGTAGCAGTTGTCGATGAGTTCGTAAGCGGCCTTCGCTCCGCGCGCGCGGTGCAGGTAGGCGAGCCGCTCGGCAGCTCCCTTGATGCTGGCCACCCGATCCCACGTGGGCTCGGGCGACTTCTTCTCTGGCTGTTCGCCTTCCTTGGCCTCTGGTCCGGCATCCTTCTGCGCAGGCTGCGCGGCAGGATCCTGCGCGAGCGCAGGCCCAGCGGCCCCGCCCAGCGCAAGCATCAATGCCAGCAGCATATGCCGGATCGAGATCAAACGAGCACCTTGCCCTCTTTGCCGATCGCCTTCGACACCTCCTCGTCGGAGATGTTTTCGCCGAGCAGCATTTCGTTGTGCGCTTTGCCCGACGGGATCATCGGGAAGCAGTTTGCGAGCTTGGCAACGCGGCAATCGAAGATCACCGGCACCTTGGTGTTGATCATCTCGAGAATGGCATCGTCGAGATCATCGGGATGGTCGCAGCGCATGCCCTTCCAGCCATAGGCCTCCGCCAGCTTGACGAAGTCAGGCAGCGCTTCGGTATAGCTGTGAGACAGGCGGTTGCCGTGCAGAAGCTGCTGCCACTGCCGAACCATGCCCATGTACTCGTTGTTCAGGATGAACACCTTGACCGGCAAGTTGTACTGCACAGCCGTCGAGCACTCCTGGATGTTCATCAGGATCGAAGCGTCACCGGCAACGTCGATGACGAGCGACTTCGGATGCGCCATCTGCACGCCGATGGCGGCCGGCAGGCCATACCCCATGGTGCCGAGACCGCCAGACGTCATCCAGCGGTTCGGTTCCTCGAAGTGCAGGAACTGCGCCGCCCACATCTGATGCTGACCGACTTCGGTCGTGATGTAGGTGTCACGATCCTTGGTCAGCGCATGCAGACGCTCGCAGGCGTACTGCGGCATGATCACGTCCTTCGACGGCTTGTAGGACAGCGACTTCTTCGCCCGCCAACCGTCGATCTGCTTCCACCACGACTTGTGCGCCGCCTTGTCGAGCTGAGGTGCCATGGCCTTCCAGGCGCGCAGCATCTCTTCGAGCACGTAGGTGCAGTCGCCGATGATGGGAATATCGGCGTGGATGTTCTTGTTGATCGACGAAGCATCGATATCGACGTGGATCTTCTTCGATCCCGGCGAGAATGCATCAATACGGCCGGTGATGCGGTCGTCGAAGCGGGCGCCGATGTTGATCATCACGTCGCAATCGTGCATCGCCAGATTGGCTTCGTACGTGCCGTGCATGCCGAGCATGCCGAGCCATTGCTTGTCGGACGCCGGATAGGCGCCGAGGCCCATCAGCGTCGACGTGATCGGATAGCCGGTCAAACGCACGAGCTCGCGCAGCAGCTGGCTGGCCTTCGGACCCGAGTTGATGACGCCACCGCCCGTGTAGAACACCGGACGCTTGGCATTCGCCATCAGCTCGACCGCGGCCTGAACCGGCGGCAGATCGGGCTTGACCTTCGGCTTATAGGTCTTGTGCGCGATGTTCGACGGACCGACGTAGTTGCCGGAAGCGAACTGCACATCCTTCGGAATGTCGATGACGACCGGACCCGGCCGGCCAGCCTTCGCGATGTAGAAGGCCTCATGCAGGATGCGCGACAGATCGTTGATGTTCTTGACCAGCCAGTTGTGCTTCGTGCACGGCCGCGTGATGCCGACCGTATCGCACTCCTGGAACGCGTCGTTGCCGATCAGGTGCGTCGGCACCTGGCCGGTGATGCAGACCAGCGGGATGCTGTCCATGAGAGCGTCGGCGAGGCCCGTGACGGCGTTCGTGGCACCGGGACCCGAGGTGACGAGCGCAACGCCGACTTTGCCGGTCGAACGCGCATAGCCCTCGGCCGCATGCAACGCGCCGCCTTCCTGGCGCACGAGAATGTGCTGCACCTTCTCCTGCTGGAACAGCTCGTCGTAGATCGGCAGCACGGCGCCGCCGGGATACCCGAAAACGTGTTCGACACCCTGATCGGTCAGCGCCTTGATGACCATCTCGGCGCCCGTCATCACACGAGCCATTTCTGCTGTCTCCCGCATAGATAAAGTGCGCCGGCAGGTTCGGATGACATCCCGCCGGCAAAAGCTGTGCTCATCTATGCGTATGCAATGGCGGGGTCAAGACACAGATTGAACTAAAAATGCCGGATTTGTCGCTAGACTTTTCATTTCTTGCGTAGAAATGCGGCGCCACGCACTCATATTACCATTGATCCAAGTTGCCTGTCGTTTGGCGTACTGCCGGGTCTCCGCCTTCGCCTTTTGAGTTGCCTCTTCAAGGCCGATCTGCCCAGCAAGCAGTTCCGCGAGTGGCCGCACCCCCAGCGCGCGCATGACCGGCAGATCCGGATCGAGCCCAAGGGCGACGAGGTCGCGGACTTCCTCGATGGCCCCTGTCGCCATCATGAGATCGAAGCGGGCATCGCAGCGCTGTCTGAGCTCGTCGCGCTCCGGCATGACGACGAGGCGCCGAGTGTCTGCTTCCCGCAGCACAGGCTCGCCCGGCTCCTGCTGCCACTCGGAGAGAGACCGCCCAGTTGCGTCGAGGACTTCCAGCGCGCGAACAAGGCGCTGCGGATCCGTGGGCTTGAGCCGCTCCGCCATCTGCGGGTCGCGATCCGACAAGATGCCGTGGAGTGCGGCAGGCCCTATGCGGTCCGCCTCCCCGCGCCAGTGCGCGCGAACCTCGTCAGGCACGGGCGGAATAGGCGACAGTCCTTCGAGAAGCGCTTTGAAATAGAGCCCCGTGCCGCCGACGACGATCGGCACCTGCCCCTGCTCTCGCGCGGCAGCGATGGCCTCCCCGGCCTCGCGGGCGTAGCGGGCCGCCGAGTAGGCCTCACGCCCTGGCACATGGCCATAAAGCCGATGCGGCGCACGCGCCTCGTCCTCGGCAGAAGGACGCGCGGAGAGCACGTTGAGCTCGCGATAGACCTGCATGGAATCGGCATTGATCACCACGCCGCCCACAGCCTCGGCGAGGGCAAGCGCCAACGCCGATTTACCCGACGCAGTTGGTCCAGCGATGAGGATGGGTCGCTTGTCGATCATGGGCCCTTCTAGACTATGGCTGCTTCGGACCCTAGCCGCTCCTATCGCCGCGCCCTCATAGGGGCAGGCCCTAAGCTGAAACCGGCCCGCGATTAACCACCCGGTCGCCAGAATTATCCACATCGCCCCCCGGAAATGAGACTTCCGCGCCACGATCTTCCGCGAACGAGAGTTCGGATCGCCGAAGACTATTTGTCATGGCCCGCCAATCGCATACCAACGAGCGCACGGCTTCGGCCGCGTACGGCTTATTTCAGGGAAAAGCAGGGATGGAGGTGGCGTCGCGGATGAGAGAGAGGCTGACAACACTCGTCATTGCCCTATCCCTCCTGCTCGTTCTGGAGACCGCGCCAGCTCGCGCCCAGTTCTTGCCGACGCTTCCCGATCCTGCGGAAAATAACGGCGTTATCGCCGGCGCGAGCGGACAGGCAGGCGCTGCATATCGAGATGCGCAAAACCAGCTTGCGATCATCGGCTCGCGAATTCGGGACCTCCACGGGGCGTTCCAGCCTTCAGAGACGGACGCTGGACCTGGCACGACAAACTTCGCTTCGGGGCAAGCCAGCCCACGAAGCAATCTGGGCGCCATGCAATACCTCACTAGCGAACGGCGCCAGGACTCCGACGAAGGCTCTGGCCTCTCGAGCTTCCGCAAGGCGCTGCACGACCGTGGCGCCACGATCTGGGTCGGCGGATTGTTCGACCAGGGCAGCTTCGGAGACAGCCGCACGGGCTACGATTTCAGAGCCGCATCCATGACAGCCGGCCTCGATGGCAGGTTGACCCAGCGCCTGCTCGCCGGCGTCACCTTTGGATATGCGCGCGACTTCACCGACTACGACGATCTGGGATCGGAGACGAACTCGCGATCCTTCACTGTTTCCACCTACGCCACCTACAAAGCCACTGACACCGCCTACATCGATGTGGTCGGCGGCTATAGCGATGTTGATCTCGAGAACCATCGCTTTGAGACAGGCAACGACACCCTTCACTCCGGCGATCGCGACGGCCGCTCCTGGTTCGGCTCATTGGCTGTGTCAAACGAGTGGCGGACGGAAAAGGCGCTTGTCTCGCCCTACCTCCAGGCGAGCTTCATCTCGAACCGCGTGGATCAGTACAGCGAAGGCGCAACCTCGATCTACGCGCTGACCTATGACGGCATGTCCTTCAACAACGTCGGACTCTCCGCCGGCGTTTATGCCTCCTACGACATTGCGGTCAGAGGCGGCATTCTGCGGCCCTTCGCCAAGGCCGACTTCACCCACAACACCGACAGCTCGGCAACGCAGGGGCTCTACTATTCCGATCTCGGCTCGCCGACGCGCGCGTTCTCGGACATCGACGTGATCTCCCAGAACGTCTTCACAGGCGACCTCGGCCTCTCCTACATCGACGCCGATGGCAACCAAGCCTCGCTCTGGGGCCGCGCCTCAGCAGGCTCGAACGACTTCGACGCCCAAGCGCTCGGCGTCTCTCTGAAAGCCAAGTTCTAGAAGGCTACCGCGAAGCGAAGAGCTGGCGCAGCGCTTCGCGGAGACGCTGCGTTCGCGCGAGCAACTCGGGCCTCCATGCAGCCCATACTTCGTTGATGTCTGCACGCAGCCGCCGGTACGCATCGACGATCGCCGGCCGCCACCGCATCCAGGCCTGCTTTGTCTCGAGCTTGACCCGCGTCTTGAGCATCCGCCCATAGCGCCATGGCCAGGAGCTGCGGATCGCTGCAAAGATCGCATCCTTCCACGGCATGATCCAGTCGTGCGCCCGAGCAAACCAGCCGATGCGCATCAAGGCCGGCTTGGTCAAAAGGAAGATGCGCGCGATGAACGCGGTCGACGCGATCTTGGCAAACACGAATAGCGCACTGGCGAGAAAGAATTGCCCGTTCGCCAGCAGATAGATCGACAGGAACTTGAGTGGAAACAGTAGCGTCGTCGGCAGCGCCAGCGCTAGCAGCGCGCCGTAGGGCGGCAGTCCGGCTATGAAAAGCTCGATGCGCGCAACGACCCTGAAACGCGCCAGCCGCTCGAGCCCGGCAACCAGCGGACGCCAACCCCATTCCTCGAAGAGAAGGATGAGCGCGGCGACGACTTGCAGCACCAGCACGAGCGCGCGCCGGATGGAGGCCAGCGCAGGCGCAACCTTTGCTGCCAAGCTGCGTAGCGCCGCCACAAATTCGATCGTAAGACGCCACAAAACGCGGTGAAACATCGGTCTTCCGAGCCGCTTTTCCTGTTGGTTTGGCAGCGGACAACTTAACCGCCCGAGCCGAAACGCCCATTTTACAGCATATGGCGCTGACTGCCGGTTAACATTGGGAAACCCGGTTTGGAACGGCTCCAGGCTGCACAGAAGGCCTGCGACAATTTCTATACTCTGCAAGTAAGGTATTGACGCCCCCACCCTCAAACAGTACTTTCCAAGTCAAGAAACAAGCTGGCTCAACGAGCCGGGACGCTAGGGGGAAGAATGTTGATTGGACGCGCTGCCGCCGTAGCTTCGGCGATTTTGATGACCGCAGGTTTTTCGGGGGGCGCATCTGCCGAGGAGCACGTCGTCAAGATGCTCAACAACAACGGCAAGGGCAAGTTCATGCTGTTCGAGCCGAGCGTCATCAAGGCCAAGGTCGGCGACACCGTGAAGTTCGTTCCGACCAACAAGGGCCACAACGCCGAAGCCATTCCCGCGCTTTGGCCGGAGGGCGCTGGTGAATTCAAGGGGGAGCTAAACACGGAAGCCGTTCTGACGCTCGATAAGCCGGGCATCTACGGCATCAAGTGCCTGCCGCACTATCCGATGGGCATGATGGCGTTGATCCAGGCTGGGGAGCCGACCAACGCCGCGCAGCTCGAGACCTACAAGCCCGCCTCAACTGCCGAGAAGCGGTACGAGGAGCTGAAGGCCGAGCTGGCAAAGTAGGAATTGCGAAGTCCGCCAGGCTTCGCTGTTGGACGTAAGTTTCGACTTGGGGAACTTGTCACGATCGTGCGCCGCGTGCCCTCCCGTACGCAGCATTACGCTGACAATGAACCCAGGCTAGGGGAGAACGAGTGCCGCCGCTTGCTCATCCGTTCTCCCCTTCTTTTTCCAATTCGACTCTCTCTAAATCCAAGCCTTCCAGCGCGAACTCACGCTCCGCCGCGTCACGCGCACTAGCCGGACGCGGAGACTCGAGTTCGGCAGCCTCGAGTGCAGCAGCGAGTTCTTCGCGCGCCTTCTCTGCCTGACGCTGACGGTTCCACAGACTTGCATAAAGCCCGTTCTTGGCGATCAACTCGGCGTGGCTGCCTTGTTCGATGAGCCGCCCCTTATCGAGCACGATAATGATATCGGCATGCACGATCGTCGACAGGCGATGCGCGATGACGAGCGCCGTGCGGTCGCGCGCCACGCTGTCGAGCGCGTCCTGGATTTCCTTTTCCGTATGACTGTCGAGAGCGCTCGTGGCTTCGTCCAGCATCAAAATCGGCGGCCCCTTGAGAATCGTGCGCGCGATGGCGACGCGCTGCTTCTCTCCGCCTGAGAGCTTCAATCCCCGCTCACCCACCATCGTGCCGTAGCCCTGTGGCAGTGTCTTGATAAAGCTGTCGATCTGCGCCAGTCGCGCAGCCTCAAACACCTCTTCGTCCGTGGCATCCGGCCGGCCATAGCGGATGTTGTAGAGGATGGTGTCGTTGAACAGGACCGTATCCTGCGGCACCACGCCGATGGCCGCGCGCAGCGACGCCTGGGTGACATCGCGGATGTCCTGCCCATCGATTGTGACGCGACCCTGCTGGATGTCGTAGAAACGGAACAGGATGCGCGAGATGGTCGATTTGCCGGCGCCCGATGGTCCGACGATGGCCACCATCTGCCCGGCAGGAACCTCGAACGACACGTTGTCGAGAATGCGCCGCTCCGGATCGTAGCAGAAGCTGACGTTCTCGAACCGGATCGTGCCCTCGGTCACGACCAGCGGCTTTGCGCCCGGCTTGTCTTTCACCTCCGGAGCCTCGCCCAGAAGCGAGAACATGGTCTCGAGGTCGACCAGACCCTGCTTGATCTCGCGATAGACCATGCCGAGGAAATTGAGCGGCAGGTAAAGCTGGATCATCATGGCGTTGATCAGTACGAAATCACCAACCGTGTGCGTGCCTGCCATGACGCCGCGAGCCGCGAGCCACATCACGATGGTCGTGCCTATTGTGAAGATGACCGCCTGCCCGGTGTTGAGCACGCCGAGCGAATAGTACGTCTTTACCGCTGCCGTCTCGTACCGCGCCATCGAGACATCGAAGCGCTTGGCCTCGGCCTCCTCGTTGCCGAAGTATTTGACCGTCTCGAAGTTCAATAGGCTGTCGATGGCCTTGGTGTTCGCCTCGGTGTCGCTATCGTTCATCTCGCGCCGGATGGCGATGCGCCGCTCCGAAGCCGCGAAAGTGAACCACATGTAGATCGCCACGGTCGCCAGAACGATCAGGACGTAGAGCCAATTGAAGTAGTAGACGAGCATCGCGCACACGAGCACGAGCTCGAGCACCGTCGGCGCCAGCTGCATCACGCCCATGCGCAGAATGAGATCGATGCCGCGCGTGCCGCGCTCGATGACGCGCGAGAGCCCGCCCGTACGCCGCTCGAGATGAAAGCGCAGCGACAACGTGTGCAGATGTCGGAACGTGCGGTTGTTGAGCTCGCGTACGGCATGCTGCCCGACGCGCACGAACAGGACGTCGCGCACCTGCGTCAGCGCCATCATCACGATGCGTCCCGCGCCGTAGGCCGCGATCAGCATGCTTACGCCGAGCACCATGGTCTGCGAGACCTCGCCACCCGTCTTCGGCACGCCCGTCGCCAGCCAGTCGGTCACGTACTTGAACGCAACGGGCACGGCCATCGTCACGAGCTTGGCGAAGAAAAGCGCAACGCAGGCCGCGACGACCTCGAACCTCAGATCCGGCCTGTCTTTCGGCCAGACCATCGGCAGAAGGCCCCTGAAGACCGTCCAATGATCCGCACCAGCGGACAGAGCAAGCCCGCTCGAGGCGCTTCGGCTCTGCCGGCTGCTGGAAATCGTACGGGCTCTCATGAGGTTAGCGGACCCCTTTGATGGGCTTGGGATGTCTGGAGCACGCAAACGAAGGCTCGGTCGCGGCTGAAGCGCCAAACACGGCTAGCGCGGCTTGGTACAAGATCGGCGCGCCCGGAACAATCCGGCTGGGAGAAGGCAGCCCCGCCTCGCGTGCTCCCTAGATAGGGTGCCGGCGCGAGCGATGAAAGCTCACCTAGGCTCGCGGCACCCGAATGACCTGGCCCGGATAGATGAGATCCGGATCGCGGATCGTGTGCCGATTGGCACGATAGACGGCCGCGTAGCGCTGTCCCGTTTTGTAGTAGCGCCGAGCAATCTTCCACAACGTATCGCCACGCCGAACGACATAAGTTCCCGCGAGCCGCTTGCGCGCGGCCACCTTTGCAGAGCGCTTCGGCTTCGCCACAGCTTCGTGCTTCGAGCCGCTCTGCGAGGCAGACTTCTTTCGCGCGTATGCTTTGGGACGCGCGTCCTTCGAAACGAGATCGGCCGCCGCCATCCGCTGAGGCGGCTTCTCCGTTGCAGCGGGCTTCTCCGCCACGGATTGAGCATCGGATTGGACATTGGGAGCGACCGTCGCGGGACGCGGCGGCGCGCCGACCCCAGAAGCCGCATTTGCAACAGCAGGCTTGCGGCTCTCGGATGCCGCTTGAGCGATCTTCGCCTGCTCGGCTTTGCGATCTTCATCGGCCTTGCGTGCCAGTTCCGCCTTGGCCTTCTCTTCTTCCGCTTCGCGCTGCTCGCGCAGAAGTCTGGTTTTCTCCGCCTCGGCAACTTCGGCCACGTACTTCTCGCGAGCACGCTGTTCCGCCTCCGCCGCCTTTCGGGCCTCCTCAGCCTTCCGGTCGGCCTCCGCCTTGACGCGAGCCACCTCTGCGGCACGCGCTTCATCGGCACGACGCCGTGCTTCGACAGCCTCATGCTCCTCCGCAGCCTTTCGGGACTTCTCGGCTTGCGCCACCTGGGCCACGTAAGTCTGCTGCGCCACGCGTAGGTCTTCTGCTGCTTTTTTGGCGTGTTCGGCCTTGCGGACTTCCTCCGCGCGCTTCAAGGCCTCTGCTTCCTTCTTGGCCTCCTGGGCCTTGCGCTGTTCTTCGGCCTTGCGTGCTTTTTCTGTCTTCTCGAACTCCTCGAGTTTCTTCAGCCCGTCGTCGATGCGCTTATCGAGTTCCTGTTTCTTCTTTGCGAGCTTGTCCTTTGCCTCGGCCTCTCGGGCGCGAATGTCCGCCTCGGCCTTCTTCTTGGCGGCGTCCGCCGCATCGGCGCTCGCGGCAGGCCGATCTCGACCCGTCATCTCTGCGGTCTGCCAAGCAGCATCGGCTTTGCGGCGCGCTTCCGTGAACGCTTTCGCGTCCCTATCGGCATTCGCCCGGGCGTCCTTCCAATCGGGAAGAGCGGGAAGCCACGTGAACGTCCCGGCGACCTGAACGTTATAGGCTTCGATGACGTGCTGGCCCCAGAAACGGATCCAGTCGTTGCATCCGCGCACGCCTCTGCCGAGCTCTTTAGCAAATCTGCTGACCTCGGTGCTGACGGGCGGCCCGCTCTGGCGCGCCGACAGCGGACCGGCAATCTCCGATTGATACCGCTCGGCAGCGGTTTCCAGCCAGCGCGTCACGAGCCAGTCATTGTCATCGTGGGACTGCGCGGGCGCGGCCGCAGGCTCGGCACCTGCAGGCTGAATTGGTCCGCCCCAAGCCACTATGGCGAGCAGAACTGGAACCACGATACGCACGGCACGCATAGTAAAACCTCGACGCAACGCCCCCTCCGAGGATTGGCCCCGAAGTGACAGGTTCATGATCCTATCATGCTGAACGGTTACGGCACTTTTTAGCGAGGCGCGACAAAAACCAGACGCGTTGGTGAGGCCCCAAAGCCTCACAAGGTTAGCGCCGTCGGGGCATTGGCAGGGCGCACCCCGCACACCATGTTAAATGGGACCCGCTCTTTGCTGATGCGGGCCCAATAATAAGAGCAACATTTCAGGTAACCGCTTTGAACCACAAATTTCCACTCAACTCCCGAAAACCCCTCTCAGGTACTCCTACCCCTCGCTTGCACGTCGTGCCGGCGCAAGGAGCCATCCGCAATATCTGCGTCTACTGCGGATCGGGAATAGGCTCCGAACCGGCATATGCGGAAGCCGCCCGCGCGCTTGGGGCATCCCTCGCCGCGAACGGCATCGGCCTCGTCTATGGCGGCGGCGGACTGGGTCTCATGGGAGAAGTAGCCCGAGCGACGCTCGCCGGCGGCGGGAAGGTCACCGGCATCATCCCGGAGTTTTTGACCGCTCGCGAGCACATGCTGAGGGAGGTGACCGATCTCGTCGTCACCGCCGACATGCACGAGCGCAAGAAGCTGATGTTCGAGCGTTCGGATGCTTTCGTCGCCCTGCCAGGCGGCATCGGCACGCTCGAAGAGCTTGTCGAGCAGCTGACCTGGTCTCAGCTCGGCCAGCACAAGAAGCCGATCGTCGTCGCCAACATCCAGGGCTTCTGGACGCCCTTCCTCGACTTGCTGAAGCACATGCGGCAGGCCGAGTTCATTCGCAACGGCCTCGAGGTGAACTTCGGCGTCGTCGAGACCGCCGCAGAGATCGTTCCCGCCGTTATTGCCGCTGCTCACCCGGAGCCAGAGCCTCGCGCTCCCGCGGCCATGGCGAAGCTCTGAGAAAATGGAAACGGCCCCCTCCCGGGAACCGATGTTCTCCGGGAGGAAGCCGTAGAGGCCCGTCCGCAAGCCTCGATTATAATCGGAAAGTCTTAACGCAATTAGTCTTTGGCGCGCTCGACGTAAGAACCGTCTGCCGTCATGACGATGACGCGCGTGCCGCTGCCGATGTGCGGCGGCACCATGATGCGGGCGCCGTTCGAAAGCTTGGCAGGCTTATAAGACGACGAAGCCGTCTGACCTTTTACTACGGGATCGGCCTCGACGATCTCGAAGGTCACGCGTGCCGGCAGCTCGATCGCAATCGGAGCGCCTTCATGGAGCGAAACGTTGCAGGTCATATTTTCCTGGAGCCATTGAGCCTGGTCACCAATGACGTCCTTGGGGATCGTGATCTGATCGAAGGTCTCGGGCTGCATGAAGTTGAAGCCCATCTCGTCCTCGTAGAGGTAGTTGAAGTCCTTCTCTTCGAGGTAGGCGCGCTCGACCTGATCGGTCGTGCGGTAGCGTTCCGTCACCTTCACGCCGTCGGAGATGCGGCGCATTTCGAGATGCGTCACCGGCGTGCCTTTGCCGGGATGGATATTCTCGGCCGTCATCACGACGGCCAGCTTGCCGTCGAGGTCGAGAACGTTACCCTTGCGCACCGAGCTTGCGATCACCTTGACCACGTGTCATCTCCATAAAAACCGTCTAAAGCCCGTGTGGATCGCAAACAATGGGTCGCGAGCGGCCAGCGGCCGGACCCAAAGTGCAGATCGGCGGGAAATCTTGGGCGCACTCATACTCTGTCTCGGGCCCTAGGCCAAGTGCGGCGTAATCTAAGCTCGGCGTAGTAAACGCGGGCTCCGCACCCCCCGAAAAACGTGATGGCGAACCATATGACCAAGCCCTCTCCCTGGTGGATGAAACACCGGCACCAAGACCGGCGCCCCTTTCTGACTGCCCGGGCCCGGATTAAGGCCGCCCTGCGCAACTGGTTCGAGGCCCAAGGCTTTCTGGAGGTCGAAACGTCCTGCCTCGTCCCCTCGCCGGGGAACGAGAGGCATCTGCATGCCTTCGCCACCGAGCGCGTCGGCACCGACATGGCACGCGAGCAGATGTATCTCCACACCTCGCCCGAGTTCGCCATGAAGAAGCTCTTGGCGGCCGGCGAAGAGAAGATCTTCACGTTCGCGCCCGTGTTCCGCAACCGCGAGCAGGGATCGCTCCATAGCCCCGAGTTCACCATGCTCGAATGGTATCGCGCCGGCGAGCCCTACGAGACGCTGTGGAATGATTGCGCCGAGATGCTGCGCATCGCGGCTGGTGTCACCGGCCGCAACGATTGGCGCTACCGCGACGAGGCATCGTGCGACGTCAGCGGGCCCTTGGGGCGCATCAGCCTGGATGAAGCTTTCAGCCGCTTCGCCGGCATCTCGCTCCACGAGACCTATGACGAGCAGTCGGCGAACCGCGATGCTCTCGCCCGTCAGGCCGAAGAGAAAGGCATTAGGATTGCGTCCGACGACACTTGGTCCGACATCTTCAGCAGGGTGCTGGTCGAGAAGATAGATCCGCATCTCGGATACTCTCGGCCGGACATCCTGTGCGAGTACCCGGCCCACGAGGCCGCCCTCGCGCGACGCATCCCCGGACGGCCCGCCACGTCCGAGCGCTTCGAGCTCTTTGTGTCGGGTGTCGAGCTCGCGAATGGCTTCGGCGAGCTGACCGATCCTGTCGCCCAGCGCGCGAACCTCGAGGGCGAGATGAAGGAGCGCCAGCGCATCTATGGCGAGCGCTATCCGCTGGACGAAGATTTTCTTGCTGCCCTCGCCCACATGCCGCCAGCTTCCGGTTGTGCCCTGGGCTTCGACCGCCTCGTCATGCTGGCGACAGGTGCGACATCCGTCGATCAAGTCATATGGACACCGCAGGTCGATAGGGGCAAGTAATCAGCCATGAGCAAGGAAACCCATTCCGGCGGTTGTCAGTGCGGCGCGGTACGCTACCGCATCACCGGCCCGTTCGGCCGAGCCGGCATCTGCCATTGCCGCATGTGCCAGAAGGCATTCGGCTCGTGGGGTGCGCCGCTCGTCTCGGTCCCCGCCGTGCAGGTTGAATGGACGCGCGAGGCCCCAGCGGAGTTCCGCTCATCGGCCATCGTCGCGCGCGGGTTCTGCCGCCGCTGCGGCACTCCGCTGTTCATGCGCGAGGACGACCATCGCGACTACGATCTATCTATCGGATCGCTCGATGATCCGAACTCCGTTGCACCAATCGAGCAGGTCGGGATCGAGGGCAAGGTTTCGTGGTTCGACAGCATGGCAACGTTGCCGGCCCACCGCACCGAAGATGAGCGCACGCCTGAAGATCTCGCCAAACTCAAAACGCTGCAGCATCCCGATCACGACACCGATCGCTGGCCGCCGCCATGACCAAGCTTCGTCACACCCTGAAGTCAGCGGCCGACTTGGTCGAAGCGGGACTGGCGCCGACCACCGCGGAGGCCGACATCGCTCGCGTGTCTGAGCGCTACGCCGTAGCCATCACACCTGCCATGGCTGAGCTGATCGACACGACCGACCCGGACGATCCAATTGCGCGCCAGTTCGTGCCTGATCTGCGCGAACTCGATCACACGCCCGGAGAGCATCCCGATCCCATCGGCGATCATGCAAAGAGCCCCGTCAAAGGTATCGTCCATCGCTATCCTGATCGCGTGCTGCTCAAGATCGTCGGCGTCTGCCCGGTCTATTGCCGCTTCTGCTTCCGCCGCGAGATGGTCGGCCCCAGCGCGGAAGCCAATTTGACTGGCGACGAGATCGACGCCGCCCTGGCCTACATCCGCTCGCACGAAGAGGTTTGGGAAGTCATCCTGACCGGTGGCGATCCGCTGATCCTGTCGCCGCGCCGTGTCGCCGAGATCACGGCCGCGCTCGAGGACATCGCGCATGTGAAGATCATCCGCTGGCACACTCGCGTACCGAGCGTCGCGCCCGAGCGCGTGACGAGCGATCTGATCGCGGCCCTCCGGTCAAAGCGCAAGACGGTTTATGTTGCATTGCACGCCAACCACCCCCGCGAGCTCACTCCCCGGGCGAGGGACGCCATCGCCGCGCTCGTCGATGCCGGCGTGCCCGTCGTCAGCCAGACCGTGCTGCTGAAAGGCATCAATGACGACATCGACACCATGGAGGCGCTCATGCGCGCTTTCGTCGAAGCCCGGGTGAAGCCTTATTACCTGCATCATGGCGATCTCGCGCCGGGCACGGCCCACTTCCGCACCTCCATTGCTGAAGGTCAGGCCCTGATGCGCGCCCTGCGCGCCCGCTTGTCCGGGCTCGCAATTCCGACATATGTGCTCGATATCCCAGGGGGTTACGGCAAGGTGCCGGTCGGACCCACTTACGTAGGTCAGTCCCGTGACAGCCAGGAGATGGATAAGATCCTTGATTCCACTGGTGGAGTGCACACATACGCCTGCGGCTGCGCCCCGGATTGAACGCTATTCCGTAAGGTACAGCGCATCGCGCTTCTAACGGCTTTAATCAAACGCAAACCGTGTTGTTGAAGCTTTCTGCCACAGGGCGGGGAACGCAACAAAAGTCTAACAGTCGTGCGGTAGGTTTACCGGAGTAACCTGGAGCATCTATGACGGCCCTTGCCAAACATCGCGACCTCCTCTCAGCCGGTGTAGCCCTCGGCTTCCTGCTGTTTGTGCTCGGTACCGTTGCCGTGAAGTCGCTGACCACCGGCAACCATGCCGACGCGGCTCCGACGCCTGACTCCGTTCACACCGAGACCGTCACTCCCCCCCAGGACTGATCTCACTTCACGCGCCGCCAGGCACCGGTCCGGTATTCCGGCGGCAGCGTTTCGTCGGTGAATCCCTTCGCCTCCGTCTCGTCGAACCAGCGGTCGCGCTGGCTTTCCGGCAGCTTCGTCCCGCACCAGGGGCAGAAACCAATCAAGACATATGACGGCCCGCCGTCGTGCACGATGAGCCCATACTCATCGAAGACCTCGTTGTAGTTTACGAGGCTATCCGGGCACTCGAACGGATCGGCATGCTGCGCGCAGCTGAAGTCGAGCGCATCCTCCATCGCCGGGCAGCAGAATTGCGCCAGGTTGCTTGGCGGTGTCCAACCGGTCTCGAGCGGCATCAGCAGCACCCGCTTATCTGGAAATAGCTTCGACGACATCAGCTCGGCCTTCGCCCCGCGCGGGAGCTTTTCCCTCATCCAGACGCTCAACCTTCCGGTGACCTTCTTGCCCGGTGTCCCCAAGGATGCCAAACTGTCGCACATCAAACAACAGCTGTGACTCGCGTTAGCTCGCGAAAAACGCAGTGAAAACGGGAGGAAGCAGAATGAACGAGCAGCCCAAGAGCCAACATTTCTTTGGCGCATGCCCGCACGATTGTCCTGACACGTGCGCAATGATCTACGAGGTCCAGGACGGCAAGCTTGTAGAGGTGCGCGGCAACAAGGATCACCCGATCACGCGTGGCGGCCTCTGCGTGAAGCTCAAGGACTTCCACGACCACCACGTCAATCCAGACCGGCTTATGTATCCATTGCGCCGCGTCGGACCCAAGGGCTCCGGCCCCAATGGCGGCAACAAGTTCGAGCGCATCACCTGGGAGGAGGCAATCTCCGAGATCGGGACGCGCTGGCGCGAGATCATCGCGAAGTACGGCGCCCAGGCGATCATGCCGCAAAGCTATCTCGGCAACATGGGCCTCGTGCAGGGCATCAACTCGGGCGATCCATTCTTCAATCGCCTCGGCTCGACCGTCAACGAGAAGACCTACTGCACCTCGGGCTCGTCGACCGCCTGGCTCATGACGCATGGGCCCACCGGCGGCGTGGATCCGGAAAGCTTCGTCCACTGCAAGTACATCGTCATCTGGGCGTGCAACACGATCTCGACCAACCTGCATCACTGGCCCTTCGTTCTCGAGGCCCAGAAGCGCGGCGCCAAGGTCGTCGTCATCGATTCCTTCAAGTCTCGCACGGCGAAAGCCGGCGACTGGCACATCTGCCCCAAGCCCGGCACCGACGGCGCCCTCGCCCTCGGCATCATCAACTCCATGGTTGAGCAGGGGCTGGTCGATCAGGATTACGTCGACAAGCACACGCATGGCTGGGCCGAGCTGAAAGCGCGCGCAGCCGAGTTCTCTCTCGATTACGTCGAGAAGGTTACCGGCGTTAAGGCCGCCGACGTCGCCAAGTTCGCGCGCGAATTCGCGACCTCTCAGCCCTCCGCCATCCGCATCGGCGTCGCCATCGAGCGCTCGGCCGGTGGAGCGCAGGCCGCCCGTGCCGTATACGCCATCCCGGCCGTCGCCGGTTCGTGGCGTCACGTCGGCGGCGGTATGCTGCAGTTGCCGCTATGGGACTTCCCGGTCGATTGGGTGAAGGCCGCGCGGCCCGATTGGATCAAGCCCGGCACGCGGGTCGTCAACAATCTGCGGCTCGGCCAAGCGCTCAACGGTGAGATGAAGCTCGACCCGCCGATCAAGAGCATGTTCGTCTTCTGCACCAACCCCGTCAGTCAATCACCCGAGACCAACAAGATCGTCGAGGGCCTGCAACGGGAGGACCTGTTCACGGTCGTCGCCGAGCACTTCATCACCGACACGGCGAAATACGCCGACATCATCCTGCCTTCTGCCATGGCAGGCGAGGCCGAGGACATGATGTGGTCCTGGGGCCATTTCTACTTCACGTACAACGAGAAGGCGATCGATCCGCCCGGCGAGTGCAAACCGACGAGCGACATGTGGCGGCTTCTCGCCAAGGAGATGGGCTTCGACGATCCGGTCTTCAAAATGACCGACAGCGAGCTCTGCGCCGAGTACATCAACTGGGCCGACCCCAAGATGGGCGGCATCGACATGGAGTACTTCAAGAGCCACGGCTACTTCAAAGTCGATGTCGGCTCCGCCGACACTCGCACTCCCCATGCGGAAGGCAAGTTCCCGACGCCGTCGGGCAAGGTCGAGTTCCTGCTGCACGACGCGAAGAACTTCGTCGCAGGCCCCTTCCGCGCCATGTACGAGGGCGAACAGGATGGCTCACCGGTCGATCCTCTGCCCGGCTATGTGCCGGTGCGTGAATCGCCGGAGACGAACCCGGATCTGGCCAAGACCTATCCGCTCAACATCATCTCGCCCAAGAGCCACGCCTTCTTGAACTCGTGCTACGCCAACGAGCCGCACAAGATCAAAATCCAAGGCGAGCAGTTCGTGATGATTTCGCCGGCGGATGCCGAGAGGCGCAACATCCGCGAGGGCGATCCTGTCCGCGTGCATAACGACCGCGGCAACTTCGAAGGCGTCGCCCGCGTGACCGATGACGTCAATCCCGGCATCGTCGTCGCGACGCTCGGCTACTGGCGCTCGCTCAACCGTTCCGACGGATCGGTGAACTCGATTTCGTCGGACGCCTGGTCGGGCCTCGGCCGCGCGCCGACGTTCTCGGACAACCTCGTCGAGGTGACGCGAGTGAACTGATAGGCGAACCTGAGATTACAGATTGATTCGAAGGCCGTGCAGGAATGCGCGGCCTTCTTACTTTATGCATCGCATGCGGACGTTTTGCGCGGAATGAGAAGCCGGATTTCAAAAGTCCCTATATCCCGGATTCCGTGCTGTGATTCTCAAAAAAGGGGGGCCATTTTTCAATGATCCGCACATGCTCAACCTGGTACGTGTTGCTTGGCGTTGCGACGAGCGTCGTCCTTACCGGAGCCGCACTTGCCGACACCGGCCATTGGAAATTCGAGCTCGAGAACAGCTCCAACAACTCCATCGTCGAGTTCCGCACCCAGGAAGATGGAGAATGGAGCGAAAACTGGATCGATAGCCGCATCGAGCCGGGCGACAAGACTGAGCTCGACTTCGAGACCAGCCAAGGCAAGTGCACGGTTCGCACGCAGGTTCGCTACACGAACGGCACCTTCTTCGATGCCGACGTCGACTACTGCAAGGCGACCACGCTGGAAGTCCACGACGACGTGATGGTTTGGAAATAACCTAGCATTTCCATTGTGCCGCCGCGGACGTTGTTGCTGCGGCGGCACAAGCGTCTGTTGATTCAGCAGACACCCGATTGCCCCTCTGCCCGTTGGCTGACTAATGTCGCGGATCGAAGTGGGTAAGCATGTGCGGGGGCAGTATGCGTGCGGGGTTTTGCGCCGGTCTGGCGTTGTTTTCGTCTGCGGTTTTGCCAACGAGCAGCCACGCAGACGCCATATCCGACAATCTCAATGTCCTGCGCATGAGCCCGCCGCTGGCGTATTACACGCCCGGCACCATCATCCGCGGCCATCTCGATGCCCGCACCTATAAGCGCACCGGCGAAAAACTCCTCAAGGTCAACGTCGTCCGCTGCCGGGCGCCGTTCGACAAAGACGGCTTCGAGGAGAACGTCGAAGGCGCCGTATTCACGAGCCAGGACCAAAAGACGTTCGGGCTCTCGGCCGGCTGGGCCAACATTCTCAACGCCTCGGCCAACGGCTCCTACGTCAACGACGTGAGCCTGACCTTCACCGGTACCATCTACGAGTATCCCGAGAACAAGCTCGATCAGCTTCGCACTTCGTGCCTCGGATCGAAGAATCCGAAGGGCGACACCAACAAGTTCCAGTTCCAGATCGTCAGGCTTGCCGTTGGCCGCTTTGAATACAAGGTGAGCTTCACCAGCAAGGCCGACGCCGGCGTCAAAGCCAACATCGTCGACAAGCTCGCAGCCGAGCTCGGGGTCAGCGGCGGCATCGATCGATCCGGCAGCGTCACCATCAACCGCGGCGCTATGGCTTACCCGCTCTGGCGCGAGAGTTGGTGAGACAGCCCGCCTGATCGACGGGCCGTCGTCTACTCACCTTCCCAAGACGCGTTCGCTGGCCGTCGAGTGCGCCCAGACATAGCGGCGATAGAGCAGGATCGTCGCCGGCAGGAACACGAGGTCGGCGACGAGCGACGACAGCAACGTCACGCCGCAGACCAGGCCGAACAATCTCAACGACGGCAGATCCGAGAACACCGTCACGCCTAGTCCGAAGGCGAGCACGAGCGTGGTCAGGATGATCGCCGGACCTACGAGCACGCGCGCACGCCGGATCGCGTGCTCGGGATCGGAGCTGACCTGCTCCTCGATACTGAGGCGATTGAGGAAGTGCACGAGCCCGTCCACGCCCAGTCCGAAGATGACGATCAGGGCCACGACGGACGAGAACTCGAGACCACTTCCCATCGCCCACAACAGCGATCCCGATGCCATGACGGGGAAGAGCCCCGGCAGGATGCTGATGATGCCGACCGAGAACGAGCGGAAGGCAAGCGCGAGCAGCACGGCCGACACGCCGACGCAGATGAAGATTTTGCGATCCAGCTCCTCGATCATGCGTGCGCTATTGCGCGCCGCAATGGCCGGCAGACCGGTGACCGAAATCTCATAGCCTGGATGAGACTTTCGAACCGGATCGAGCGCGTGATCGATCTTCTCGACCACCGGCAGGATCTGGCTCGCGTCGATATCCGGCAGCCGCGCCGTCACCAGCACCGCGTTCTGGTCCTCGGAAATGAAGCGGCGCACGAGGTGCTCCGGCAGGATCCCGACATACTTCTTCACCGTCTCGACGTTGTTGTCGCCCGCTTCGGCGAGCCAGCGCCTGAGGCTCTGCAGCGACCAGACGTTGCCGAGCCCAGCCTCCTTTTCGAGCACGTCATGGGCGGCTTCGATAGCAGCCAGCGTGTCGGGATCGTAGAGCGAATGCTCGCCCTTGGCCGCGTCCGTGCCGCCCTTCCACTTGATCATGACATGGACCGGATTGGCGCCCGTGAGCTTCTGATCGAGCTTACCCGTGGCCTGAAGCGCCTGCTCGCGGTCCGGCACCTGGTCGGCCAGGCGGTAGCGCGGCTGCAGCAACGTATGCCCGTAGGTGAATATCGCAAACAGCACGAAGCCAAGCGCCGAATAGAAGACCGGATGGCGCGTCACGCGATCGACGATGCTGCCGACGAAATCGCTGAGGCCGTCCATCAGTGCGTCAGCCGGTGATTGATCGCGGGCCAGCTTCTGCTCGTTGCGGATCAGAAGCACGGCGAGCACGGGCGCCACCGCGATGACCACGATGAACGAGATGACCACGGCCAGAGCGCCGGCAAGCCCGAACGTGCGCAGCAGCGCAGAGTCCGACAGAAGCAGCGCCAGGAACGACACCAGCGTAGCGCCGTGCGCGACGACGCACGCGGGGCCAACGACCTGCACGGCGAACCTCGCCGCCTGGAAGCGATTGTCGCCTTCGCGCAGCCGGATACGGATCGCGGAAACGATCTGCATGGAATCCGCAAAGCCCATCACCATGACGAGCGGCGTCATCACGTTGAGGAAAAGATTGAGCTTGAAGCCCAGCGCGCCGAGCATGCCGAGCGACCACAGGACGGCAATCACCGGCGGCAATGCCGCAACGAGCATCAACGATACGCGGCGAAAGAAAAGGCCCGCAATGGTGGCGCCGAACAGGAGACCGAGGCCGTTGTAAGTCAACTGATCGCGCTCGACCGCATTGCGGATCTCGAGCTGCATGACCGGCGCACCCGTAAGCTTGGCATTGAGTCCCGAGCCCTGGAGATCCTGCTTCACCACGTCGTCGATGCCGGTGATGATAGTGCGCGCTGTTTTCTCCGCGACCGCATTGCGATCGAGCGAGATCACGATCAGCGCCAGCGATCCATCGTCCGACAGGAATTTGCCTTTGACGATGTCATTGTTCTTCAAGGTGTCTATCACGGCGTCGTAGGCCGCGGGATCCTCCGGCAGGTCATCGGGCACCACGGGGGGCGCGTAACCCGTAGCATCCGGCTTGCCGCGCGCCGACAGCATGGACACGAGGCCCTTCACCCCTTCGGTGAGCTGAAGATCGATCACCGTCTCGCGAAACGCTTCGAGCTGCTTCTGCTTCAGAAGGTCGTGCCCCTCGACGACGACGAGAACGTCGTACTCGCTCGACGGGAACCGCCGGTCGATCTCCTCGTACTCGTGGAATTCCTTGGTGTTGGTCCGGAACAGCTCCGACAGGGAGTCGTCGACCTTGAGCCTCATGACACCGAGCACGGCAAGCCCAGTTACGACGGCGACGATTAGGGCGGTTAAGTAGGGAGTAACGAGCGAATAGAGCCCAAGCCGGTACAGGCCAAGCGAATGCACCTGTGAACGGTGCTGACTTCCCTCAGTGGACATACTGCTCCCCGAACTGCCGCCGACTGTTTGTTATGGTCCCCGTTGAGGGGTGTAATTCGCACGTGCCCAAAAAACCGTATCCATTCAATGGCTGGAACCAGCGACAATGGGAATCGTGCCCTCGGCGGCCGTAACGTGGCATTTGGCCTCTACCCCCGCAAGTCCCGATCCCCCTTGCTGGATGCTTTCTACGCCTGAGTCCAAAGTTCATAATCAGCCGCAACACCAGCATAGAGGGACCCACGAGGCCCTCCGGAGGTTCCATTGACTGAGACCGCCGACATGACCCTCGACGTTCAAGGCCTTGCCTGCCCATTGCCCGTTCTCAAGGCCCGCAAGGCGTTGTCGGACATGGCCCCGGGCGCCGTACTCGAGGTTTTGTCCACCGAGCCGCAATCCGTGGCCGATTTCGAGGCCTTCTGTGGGGTGTCGGGGCATAGCCTGCTTGCCCATGCCCTGAGCGGCGGCACCTACCGCTTCCTGATCCGCAAACGCGGCTGAACCAGCGGGCCGGGCCAGCGCCCGCCCCTCCGCTTGACATGGGGGCGGGGCACCTCGCATAAGGAGCGTCCTTCGCCCGGCAGGCCGCTGCCGCCGGACCTCGAGGGCGGTTAGCTCAGCGGTAGAGCACACGCTTCACACGCGTGGGGTCATAGGTTCAATCCCTATACCGCCCACCATTAATCAATTCGTCGACCCATGCGCCGGCCACAAAATCCGTGACCGCCGTTTTCCTCGTCCTCCTGTCACGCCGCCCCCACAATTGGTCCCCAGAGTAAGGCGCCGGCGAGCCAGGGGGGATAGATGATGCAGGACGAAGCTGCATTTCCGGGCAACGATCTGACGGATGCAGAGCACGATCTGGTCCGGGCCATCTGCGCTGGCCGCCGTGCCGAGATGAAGGGTCAGACCGTCCGCGCCTCAGTGCTCCGGGAACTCGTCATCGAAAGGCGACCTCAATGGGTGCTGCCATTCGCCGGCATCAGCATCAACGACGCTGTCATCGAAGGCGCTTTGGACCTCGAGGGCTGCAGCGTCGACAAGCCGATCATCTTCCTGCGCTGCCGCTTCACGCCCGTGCCCGGCGAGCGACAGGCGCTTGGCCTCAGGGACGCACGCTTAAAGCGCATCGCCCTCTATGACTGTACCGTCAATGGCGCCATTAAGGCGGATCGCGCCTTCATCGAAAGCGCCCTCTTCCTCACGACCAGCACGGTCAATGGACTGGTTCGCCTGCGCGGAGCCTCCATCGGCGAAGCCCTCGCCATGGATTCGAGCAAGATCGAGAACCCGTCCGAGACTGCGATCCTTGCGGACGGCCTGCGCCTCGGCGGCCCCTGGATCATGCGCGGCTGCGTCGTTTCCGGCGAGACACGCTTCGCCGGCGCCCGCATCGGCGGCGGCCTGCTCTGGGAGGACGCGCAATTCCGGTCCCCTACGGTGGCCATCAACGCCGATGGCGCAATGGGCGAAGGTGCCTGGGTCTTACGCCGGGCGCAGATTACGGGATCGGTGCGCGCCCGCGGGCTCGCCGTCAAGGCCATCGACGCTCAGAACGCGGCCATCGCCGCGCCAGCCGAAGCCTTCAATGGACGCGGCGCCGATATCGCCAGTGACTTCATTCTTGATGGCGCGCAGATCGCAGGCGGAATCCTGTTGGGTCGCGCACGTGTCGGAGGCGAGCTATCCGCCCGCGGCGCTGTCATCGAGGGACCCGGGAAGGATTGGGCGCTTGCCGCCGCCGGCCTCACCGTCGACCAGGGCATCAACCTTGCTGGCGGCCTGCTCAAGGGTGGGCTTTCGCTAGCCGGCGCGCGCGTTGGCCAGGGCATCCTGGCCAACGACGTCACCATCGATGGTCCCGGCCGCGCCGTCGAAGCCGATGTTCTGCACCTCGGCGGCAACTGGATCATGCGCAGCGGCAAGATCAAGGGCTCGATCCGCTTCGCCGGAGCGCAGATCGACGGCCAAGTCGCCTTCACCGCCTGCGAGATCGACGGCGGTGGCGATCTCGCCATCCGCGCTGACGGAGCCAAGATCGAAGGCGGCTGGTTCATGGGCCGCGCCACGATCAAAGGCCTAGTCCGCCTGCCCGCCGCACGCCTCGGCAACGAAATGCGCCTGCGCGCAACCAGCATCTCCGTCACCGGCGGACCGGCGATCTTCGCCAATGGTGTCACCATCGCCCGCGAGCTCGTCCTTGATGGCGGCTTCTCCTCGACCGGCGCTATCGCGCTCGACCACGCTCAGATCGACGGCACGATCGATCTCGCCGGCAGCCGCATCACGTCGGCAAAGCTCGTCCGCGGAGATGCGCCTCTGAGCAACAATCACGACGCCGTGCTCGACGCCCGCTATGATGAGCTGGCGCTCAGCCTCGTCGATGCACGTGCTGACCGCCTCGTCATGCCCGAGACCGAAGCCGACCGTCCGCGCGGCATCGTCGACCTCTCGCGAGCACATGTCGGCAGCTACGAGGACATCGCGGCCGCGTGGCCACCGCCACCGAACGCCAAAGGTCCTGACAAGCGGGCTATGTCATCCGACGGCCGCGACATCGATCACCTGATCCTCGATGGCTTCATCTACGAGCACCTCGAGAACCCTGCAGGCGATCCGGGCGGCGACCAGCCCAAGGCCAAGGGCGAGAGAAACGCCGCACGCATGCGCACCCGCTGGCTCGAAGGCCAGTCCACGGCCGACCTGGATCGCCATTTCAAGCCACAAGCCTGGATGCAGCTCGCGCGCAGGCTCTCAGCGCAGGGGTACCAGGACGAGGCGCGCGAGATTGCCATCGCGAGACGCCGGCGCCAGCGCAAAGGCGCTTCCGAAGGCCGCCTCGCCAAGCTTCAGAACTGGTGCCTCGATGTCTTTGCGCTCTACGGCTTCAATCCGTGGCGTACCGTGATCTGGATGTTCGTCTTTGTGCTTTCGTTTTCAGCCATCTGGTCAATGGCTTCGACCGGGTGCGAGCGCGCCGACTGCAAGGACGAAACCGTCTTCATCATGGCCCTGAAGGGCAACTTCGGCCAGGACGACTCGAGGTCGGAGGCGAACTATCCCGCGTTCGCGCCACTGGCGTATTCGTTCGACGTTTTTATGCCGTTCGTGGATTTCGGCTTCAAGGGTCACTGGCGCCCGAAGCTCAGCTACAAACCTCTCGCTGAGATCCCGGCCCCACAAATGATCTGGCGCGACCAGCCGACCGTGACCATCACGCTCGGAAGCCTGCTCTACGGCCTTTACGTGTTCGAGATGATCCTCGGCCTCGTGCTGACGTCGCTCGCCGTCACCGGCTTCACCGGCTTGCTCAACACCGAGGAGGACCCGCGCTGACATCCGCCAGCGCGAAGTCCCACCTAGTGCAGGATCTCAGCCCTTGGTCGGCTTGCCGAGATCGGCCGAAGGAGCACCGGTCTTTTCCGCTGGCGCCTTCACCTTGACCACATCTCCGTCGACGAGATCATCCGGCGGGCTGTCGATGACGCGGTCCGACGCATCGAGCCCCGATGAAACCTCGATCATGTTGCCGAGATCGCGCGCGACCTTGATGTTCTTGAGCGTGACGCGATTGTCCACGCCCACCGTCGCGACGCGCAAGCCGCCCTTGTCGAAAATGACCGCGCTCGACGGCACCGTCAGGACGTGAAGGGCGTTTGCGATATCGAGATGCACGCTCGCATAAGCGCCTGGCAACAGCTCCTCATCGGGGTTGTCGATCCCGAGCTGCGTCCGCGATGCACCGGATTCTACGTCAACAGCTCCGGACGTCGCCTCGACCTTGGCCGGATAGGTCTTGCCCGGCCTTTCGGGAACCGTGAGGCGTGCAACGGTGCCGACCTTGACCGCAGGCACGTAGTTCTGCGGCACGTTCACGTAGAGCCTGAGCTTATGCGTATCCGAGACGACGAACAGCTCCGAACCCGAGGCGCTGCCCGAGTTGATGAGCGCACCGACGTCCGTGTTGCGCGCCGTGACGATGCCGTCGAACGGCGCCACGATGCGCTTGTACTGCGACAACGCCCTGAGCCGCTGGACGTTCGCGTCCGCAGACTTCACCAACGCGACTTTCGCCGCATAGTCGGACGCCTTCTCGTCCGCCGTCTGGCGCGAAATGGCGGAGGACGGCAGCAACGCCTGATAGCGCTGGTTCGTCACGTCTGCCAACTGGGCATTGGCTTGCGCGTTTGTGAGGTCGGACTGCGCCTGAGACAGCTGCTGATCGAGGTCGGGCGCCTCGATCTCGGCCAAAAGATCGCCCGCCTTCACGCGCGTTCCGATGTCCGCCTTCCAGCTTGCCAGGTATCCGTTGACGCGCGCAAACAATGCCGCGCGCGTATAGGCCTCGAGCCGGCCCGGCAGATCGAGTGTCTGGGTATTCGGTTGCGTTCCCGGCAGGGCAACCTTGACGGTCGGGATCGCCCGCTCGTGGGTCTTGCCAGTGAGCTTGGCATATGACTCGTGGCGGCTCGTGATGCCGAAGAAGGCCACGTAGGCCGCCCCGCCCAAGAGAACGAGCAAGAACAGTATCGTCAGTAAGCCGCCGCCGCGGCGGCGCTTGGGCTCGTCAGGCGTTGTCTGGGCTTCAGGCGACATGGGGCTCTCCAGCAAGAGGAGCAGATGCAGCCGCGTGAGTCCGGCGATGCACGATGCTGAAAACGACGGGAACGAGGAACAGGGTAGCGACGGTGGCGAAGATGAGGCCGCCGATCACGGCACGGCCGAGCGGCGCGTTCTGCTCGCCGCCCTCGCCGAGGCCAAGGGCCATGGGCCCCATGCCGATCACCATGGCGAGCGCGGTCATGAGCACCGGACGGATACGCACGAAGCCGGCTTCGAGCGCGGCTGCGATCGGGTCCTTGAGCTCATCGAGCCGTTCGCGCGCAAAACTGACGACGAGCACCGAGTTGGCGGTGGCGACGCCCATGCACATGATGGCCCCCGTCAACGCCGGCACCGAAAGCGTTGTATCGGTTGCGAACAGCATCCACACGATGCCGGCGAGCGCTGCGGGCAGCGCCGTGATGATGACGAGCGGATCGCCCCAGGACTGGAAGTTGACCACGATGAGCAGGTAGATGAGCACGATGGCGCCCAGGATGCCGAACATCATGCCCTGGTAGGCGCTGTCCATCGTCCTGACCTGGCCGAGCATGATGGCGGTCGAGCCCTTGGGCAGATCGGGCTTCGCCTCGTCGATGATCTTCTGCACGTCCGCCGCAACGGCACCGAGGTCACGGCCCTCACGCGTGGCGAAGATCTGCACCATCGACTGGATGTCATATTGCGAGATCACCGAGTTCGTCGCCGTGCGATTGATGTCGGCGACGCCGCCGAGCACCTGCGGTGTCTCGGCGTTGGCCGAGGTGATGGGCAGGTTTTCGAGCGCACCCAGCGTATCGACGCGATACTGCGGCGTCTGGATGGCGACAGCATAGGAAACGCCATTCTGCGGATTGAGCCAGTAGGTCGGCGCCACCTGGCTCGTGCCCGCAAGGCTGACGCCCAGAGCGTTGGTCACGTCGCGCTCGTTGACGCCCAGATACTGCGCCCGTGAGCGATCGACATCCACCTTGAAGCCCGGATTGGCGCGCGACTGCTGAATGCGCGCGTCGGCGATGCCGGGCACCAGACGGATTTTGCGCAGGAGCTTGGTGGCATAGTCATAGTTGGCCGCCAGATTTGGGCCGCGGATCTGCAGATCGATGGGCGTGGGCGCACCGAAGTTGAGGATCTGGCTGACGATGTCCGCCGGCAGGAATGAGAACGTCACGCCCGGGAACCGCTTCGGCAGCTCATCGCGCAGGATGCTCACATACTCCGGCGTCGGCCGGTGGCCTTCGTTGAGCGCAATGGTGATGTCACCGTCCTGCGGACCCATCGTGCCCGTGTTGTTGTAGCTCATGTTGATGCCGCTGTTCGGGATGCCGATGTTGTCGGCAATCGCCTTGAGCTCTTCTGGCGGGATGATCTCGCGGATAGCACGCTGGATCTCGGCGAACTTGCGCGCGCTCTCCTCGACGCGCGTTCCGACCTGGGCGCGCACGTGCATCAGGATCTGACCGGCATCGACGGCCGGGAAGAAGTTGCGACCGAGATAAGGCGCCAACAGGAACGACGCGGCGATGAAGCCCATGAAGCCCATGAGGAACGTCGGCCGGTGGTGCAGCGCACCCTCCAGCAGGCCATGATAGGCGTGACGGAAGCGCTCGAAGCCGTGCTCGAAGCCCTGCTGTAACCGAACCAGGGGATTGCGCGACGGCGCCTTCTCGTGCGCGTCGGGATCATGCGGCTTCAGGAAGTACTTAGCCATCGTCGGCACCAGCGTGCGCGACAGAATGAACGAGGCCACCATGGCGAACATCACCGCTTCGGCCATGGGTACGAACAGGAACTTGGCGATGCCTTCGAGGAAGAACATCGGCACGAACACGATGCAGATGCAGAGCATCGAAACGAAGGCCGGCGTCGCGATCTGATTGGCGCCGTCGAGAATGGCCGTCTCGACGTCCTTCCCTTGCTCCAGATGATAATTGATGTTCTCGATCGTCACCGTCGCCTCGTCGACGAGAATGCCGACCGCGAGCGCAAGGCCGCCGAGCGTCATGATGTTGAGCGTCTCGCCCATCGCCGAAAGCATGGCGATCGACGACAGCACGGCGAGCGGAATCGAGATGGCGATGATGACCGTCGAGCGCCAGCTGCCGAGAAACAGCAGGATCATGACGCTGGTCAGCGCCGCCGCGAGCACGCCTTCGTGGACCACGTTCTCGATGGCGCCGCTGACAAAGACCGACTGGTCGCCGATAAGATCGACCTTCAGCTCATCGGGCAGGCCCGGCAGAATTTCGGTCAGCTTGTCCTTGATGCCCGCGATGATGTCGAGCGTCGACACGGCGCCATTCTTTAGCACCGAAAGAAGAACCGAGCGTGATCCGTTGACGTGCACGATATTGGTCTGCGGCGGGTTGCCGTCGCGCACATGGGCGACATCGCGGATGTAGACCGTCGCTCCATTGACGACCTTGATCGGCAGGTCGCCCAGCGCGTTGATGTCGGATGGCGCGTTGTTGAGTTTGATCGTGTACTCGAAAGAGCCGATCTTCTGCGTGCCGACCGGGTTGATGAGGTTCTGAGCCGCGAGCGCATTGGCGACGTCCTGACCCGAGAGGCCGCGCGCATGCAGCGCCGCCGTGTCGAGATCGAGCTGGATCTGGCGCGTCTTGCCGCCATAGGGATAAGGCACGGCAGCACCCGGCACCGTCACGAGCCGCGTGCGGATCATGTTCAGGCCGAGGTCGGAAAGGTTCTGCTCGGTCAGGCCCTCGCCCGAGAGCGCCAGCTGCACGATCGGAACGGTCGAGGCGTTGTAGTTCAGGATCAGCGGCGGCGTCGTTCCCGGCGGCATCTGACGCAGGATCGTCTGCGAAACCGCAGTCACCTGCGCGTTCGCGGTGCGCACATCGGCCGTCGGCTGGAAGAATATCTTGACGATGCCTATGCCGGTGTAGGAGTTCGCTTCGATGTGCTGAATGTCGTTGACGGTCGTCGTCAGCACGCGCTCGAAGGGCGTGACGACACGGCCAGCCATATCGTCAGCGGGAAGACCCGTGTACTGCCACACGACCGCGATGACGGGGATACGGATGTCGGGGAAGATATCGACCGGCGTCCTAAGCACGGACAGCACGCCACCGATCAGTATGAGCAAGGCCAGCACGATGAAAGTGTACGGCCGCTGCAACGCGATTCTGACGAGAGCTGCCATGCTGAGCTTCCTCTAGGACTTCCGCACGTCCCCGTGCCTGAGCAGAGACCAAATCGGACCGCTCTCGCGACGCCTAACGGCCCGCAAAGAGAAGTCCGTCGAATTCGTCTTTCCTTGGCTTGCGTTCCTTGGGCAGCCGCGCCGACATATGCGAAGCTTGCTGCCACGTCGTGACGTTCACACCTGTCGCATCGCCGCTCGGAACAGCCTGCCGGACGCGCTCGCCTTTAATTCCTGATATGCGGCAGAAATATTTGGCGAGCCGATTAATCTGTCCAACGATATGTTCTGATGATATTGATCGGATAACTAGATATATCTAGGTATATGGAGACCAAAGTCCCGGTCCACCGATATGAACCTGAAACAGCTCGAGCACTTCCTGGCCGTCGCGGACGAGCAGCACTTCACGCGCGCCGCTAAGCGCATGAATATCATACAATCTGGGCTTTCCGCGTCTATCCGCGCTCTCGAGGAAGAGTTTGGCGCTCCGCTGTTCGTGCGCACCACGCGCCGCGTCGAAATGACAACGGCTGGGCAGGTCCTCTACCAGCGCGCCCTCGAAATTATCAATTCTGTCAGAGAAGCGAAATCCGCGGTCGCGGCCGTAAACGGCCTTCAGAAAGGCGAGCTGAAACTCGGCACCTGCGCCAGCCTCAATGCCTTCGTTGATCTGCCGCTGCTGTTGGGAGAGTTCCACGCCCTCCATCCCACGATCGAGATCAAGCTCTGCCACAGCACCGCGACCAACCTGATGAGCAGGGTTCGCGAAGGCGTGCTGGACGTGGCGTTCCTACCGCTGTTCGAGAAGCCGCGCGACGTGATGACGAGCCCGATCGCCGTCGACAGATTGGTTGTCGCATGCCCGGCCGGCCATCCCCTCGCCGGCCGCAAGGCCCTCAAGCTCAAGGATCTGGCCAGCGAGCCGTTCGTCGACTTCCAGCTCGAGCAGGGCACGCGCCGCATCGTCGATCGCGCCTTTTCGGAATTGGGCCTTGTGCGCAGGACGGCACTCGAAGTGGGCGACGTGCAGGTTCTGCTCGATCTCGTCGCCCGCGGCCTCGGCATCGCGCTCGTGCCGGAGACGTTTGCCCGCACCCGCGCGGCAGTAAAAGGCGCACCCTCCATTGCCATCGCCACGTTGCAGCGCCCAGGCATCATGTGGGAGCTCGTTGTAGCCTTCGCCGGCATGTCGGGCGCAGCCCAGCCGAAGAACCCCGCCATCAAGGCGTTCGCCGAGGTACTGGCGAACAACAAGAGCGCAGCCAAGTCCCTCTAGATTGGCTGCTGCCTCCAGCCTAGTTGAGCGTAGGCTTGGGTTGCGCCGCTTCCGCTTGGTTCAGCTGAAATAGAAAGAGCGTAGCTCTCTGCCAGGCTTCGGGGATGAAGCGATGACCGATCGTCATCTGAGCCCTGAGCCCGTAGCCGGGAAGCTTGAGCCACTGCACCTGGCTCGGCTCGATCAGCAGGATGACGACGGTCGGAATTGAAGGATGGCGGCGCAGGGCTGCATTCAACGCATCCATATCCGCGTCCATGGTCGTCGGGTACGTCGCGCCCACGAGCAACGACGGTGTGAAACCGGCCAACGCGCCTTGGCGGTCATCGCGCACCACCACGTCGCTACGCCCCCAGAAATCCAGCACGGCGCGCGCCATGTCGGCGTCCTGGGTCGACGACGTCAGCGCGACGGAACGAGAGATCACTGCCGCCGGAAATGCAGTCGGCAGATACCCTTCGCGTACGTTGACATAAAGCGCCGTCTGCGGACCCGACGCGATCGTCATGGCGGTCACGAAGTCGGCGACCTTGCCATAGACATGCGTCGCCGCGATCTTGTGCGACTTGACCGCGTTGGCCGGCGTGACACTCGGCTCGCACCAGATGCGCGTCTTGTCGCCGACGCCCACGTCGCATTCGAACACGTGCGACCACTCGTAGTTGGCGCGCTCCTCGTAGTCGCGGTCGAAGATCCCGATCTCCTTGAGCTTGCGCACGAACACCGTCGTCGTCTCGAGCGAGAAGTGAATGTCGCCGGGATAGGCGTTGGCGCAATAACGATCAGACAGCCGGTCCGTCACCGGGTCGGCGAGATCCTGCCACCAATCGAGGAACTCCACGCCCGCCTTCGCACACACATCCGCGAGGTGCTTGTTCAGGTGCCGCGAAAGCACGTTCATGCGGTCGTCCTGCGCCGGCGTCGAGCACAGCAGAAGCAGGCGCCCCTTGGACAGTTTCTTCGCCGCCTCGAGCATCGGCAGATGACGCGCCGCGACCTGCTCCATCATCGCGAAATCAGCATCCTCCAGGGGTGCGGCGTCGTTCTTGCGCAGCTTCAGGAGGTTGTTGATGTGGTAGTAGGCGTCGCTGCCGATCGACAGCACCGTCGGCCGCGTCAGGTCGAGCCGCTTGAGATTTTCGATCACCCTGCGCGACGTCGCGGCTGCGGCGGCATCGGTGAGAAACAGCATGTCCGGGCCCATGCCGACGAAGATCGGCAGGAAGCACGTCTGGCCGCCGAAGCTACGCACGAAGCTCGTGCCCAGCACATTGACGAACGTATGATCCGCCCTGCGGCGCTCCTTGCTTGCCGGCGGCCCGAGGGGCGACAAGCGTGAACGCAGGAAGGCGCCAAGCTTCAGGGCGTCGTCGAGCTTGAGGTTGACCCGCGTCCGCGACATGAGCTCGTAATGCAGGCGATCGAGCAGCCAATCTCCTGAGCGCAGATCCGCAAGAGTGCGCATGTCCGGGACGGCATTCTTGATATCGCCCTGCGCGATGCGGACCATGACCCGCGTCAACAAGGCGTCCGCCGAATTGGGATCGGTCTCCAGGACGCCATTGGCCGTCGCGAGCGCACCGCTCGTATTGCCGCTGCGGAACATGGCAAGTGCAGCTTGCGGAACTGGCCAGATCACTGTCATGCGGCAATCCTCGAAGGCTCAAGCAACGGAAACGAGTGGGACACTGTTCAACGCGATCCAGTGCGGCACGTCGACGGACTGCGACGTGAGATCGAGCGTCCAAAGCTGACCGCCCGCATCGGCTGTCTCAGCCACGTTGAAGCCACACGACTTGTAGATCTCGGCAGCCGGCGCGTTCTTTGCGGTGGGAAGGAACCAGCCCTTGACCGTCTTGGCACCGCGTGCCCGCGCACTTTCGCAGATGTGATGAGCCAGCGCCTTCTCCACGCTGCGCCCGATGACGCGGCAGCTGAGCAGGAACGTGTCGATCTCGCAGGTCGTCCCCTCGGTGCGCGTAATGGCGACTCCGACGAGGCCATTGTCGCCGAAGCGGTCGCTCGCGTGCAGAACGAACACGTCGTTCCCACGCTCGCCTGCGAGCTTGGCCACCTCGGCGTCCGTATAGCGCCGGGTCGTCATGTTGAGCTGGTTGGTTTTCTGCGTGAGTTGGGCACAGCGCGCTAGCGTAGCCGCCGACATGTGCTCGATCGTTACCGACACGTTGAGCGCCTCGAGATAGCCTTCGAGGCTGCCCGTACCCGACTGAAGATCGCGGCGCTCGCGCTCCTCGCGGTAGTAGCGGCCGCGGGCCTTGTCTTCGTCCAGAATGCTGTGCCGCTCGAAGCCGACCACGGCGCGCAGCAGGTCGGCATAGGTCGACGGATCTTTCGGCAGCTCGACCACGTTCACCTCGGGGCAGCCGCGGCGAACCGCGTCCCGCTCGGCCGGATTGTCGTCCATGAATACGAAGCTATCGAGCCCGAGGCTCAGCTCCTTCGCCATGTCGATGATGTTTTCCGGCTTCGGCTTCCAGTTGATGCGGTGCGTCGCGAAGTGTTCAGGGCGTAGCAGCATGCCGGGGTGCTTGGTCAGCACCTCCATGGCGTCGGCCTCGTTGTTCTTGCTGGCAAGGACAAGCAGAACTCCGCGCCGTGCCAGGTCCAAGGCCACGCGCTGCAGCTTCACGAAATAGGCGCCAGGATAATCGTTCCCGATTTTAAGTCCGGCGTAGCCATCCTCGCCTACCGTGCCGCCCCATGTCGTGTTGTCGAGGTCGAGCACCAGAACCTTGGCTTGTGGCCGCGCCAACGGCGCCATGCTCTGCCACCAGGCGCGCGCCAGGACGGGCATGGCATCGACCGAGATCGGCAGACGCGCCGTCATCCATTTGCGGTCGTCGGCCCACTTCGCGCGGCCGAAACGGGACTGCAGATCCTCGTAGTCGAGAACCGTGACCGCCTGCTGCCCTGCTGCATAAGCACGGATGCGGGCGTTGAGCGCCATGACGGCATCCGTCTGCCCGACCTTCTGACGCTGATCCAGGATGCCGAGCGAGGCATCGACCGGCCGCTCGAAGCTGTGCACGAGGATATGAGCCGAAGAGCGATCGCGTAGCGCCGTCAAGAGCGACGAGACCATGTCCGCCACGCGCGAGACCTCAGCCTCGACGTCGGCTTCCGACAAATCTGCAAAGCCTTCGCTCAGCGCCGGCGACACGTCGCGAAGCAGCACCGCGAACACGACAGTATCCGGCTTCGAGGCATAGAGTCCGCTCGCAGGGTTCAGGATGTCCTGGCCGTAGGCGTTGAAGTCCCCGACCCAGGTCTCCAGGCGACAACCGTCGAGCGCCGCCTCCGCCTGCAGCATCGGCAGCATCGGCTCGACAGTGAACGAGCGCAGGAACGATACCCGCCGCGTCGATGTGCGGACGCCCTCATTCAATTTATCGAACTGCCCCATGATGTAGCGCGCAGACGAAGCGCTCGGCTCCGCGCGCCAGTATTGCTTCGCCATGGCACGGGCACCCGAGAAGTGCTTTTCGGCAAGCAGCTCCGCGATTTGTGGACGGCCCACCGCATTGGCGGCGGCAGGCGACGGACGCGCAGGAGCGGGAACCGGCTTCGGCGGCGCGTAGAGCGTCTTCTCGCAAAACTCGACGATGCGAGTTCGGCACGCCTCCGTCGGCTTCCAAAGCAGCAGATGCCCGGCACCCTTGATCTGCTCGAAGCTGATCCTGTCGTTGCCGAAGGATTGAATGATCTGCCGGTCCGTGTCGTCCAGCAGGCACGGCACGTCAGGCTTGGAGGCCCTGGGCCACAACGGCACATCGCCGGTCAACATCAGCGTCGGAACCGCGACCTCGCGGACGTGCTGGTAGTAGACGCGCTCCTCGACCGACCCGTCCTTGGCGATGCCGAATACGTCCTTCGCGAACGTGTGTACGTAATTGCTGTCCGGAGCCGTGGCGAGAAGCTTGGCGAAGCTTACCTGCACCGGCCACTGCTTGGCCGTCGTCAGCGGCGGATCGCCGGCAATAACGCCCTTCACCGCAGAAAGACGCCCATCACCCAGAGCGCACGCGATGATACCACCCGTCGACTCGCCCATCACGACGATGGAGCGTTGCGAGAAATGCGCCGAGATCACCTCGCGCAACCGGTCGGCGATGGATACGATCGTCGCCGGTCCCTCGCCGGGAGAGCTCCCATGCCCGGGCATGTCTGCGAAAATCACATCGAACCGAGGCGACAGCGCCGCCAGCCACCCGGTCAACGTGCGCGAGTCCCTCAAAGCACCATGGATGATGAGCACGACCGGCCGCGTCGAGGACAAACTCTCGCGCTGAAGCATGAGAGAGATGCGGCCATGGCTCGTAGCGATCATGGCCTGGATCAGGGAAGGCGACGCATCGGTCATGAAGCGATTTTCTCCGCAGCAGCGTGTCTCGCTGTGAAATCGTAAGGATGCCCGCCGAGCTCGAGCAGGTGCGGCAGCAGAACGTCGCTGGCGGCCGCTCCGCTCGTACCCACGAGGCTGTTGGTCTGGTCGGTGCGCATCTTGGGCAGGCGCGCGATCAAAACCTTCATGCCGGGATGCGACTTGGCGAAAGCACGCCAGGCAACCTCGGCCGCAGCCTTGGCAGCCGCATACTCGACAAGCGCTACCGGAGGCTCGTCAACGAAGACTGACGACGGAATGAAGATCGTGAGCTTGCTGAGCTCCACGCCCAAATCCGTCGCAAGGCGCCGCACGGCAGCAATCGCGCCGGAGCCGTAGGCGACGCTGTAGCGGTGGAACAGGTCCTGGTCCCACTCGGTGCCGCGCTTGCCGCGGATCGGAGGCGAGGCGCAGACATAGATGTGTGACGGCTTGAACCCGCCATCGAAGCTGGGCGCCGAGAATTCGCCCGACGCAATGTCGAGATAACCGGCCGCGGCAATGCCGCCACCCTCACCTATCTCCCGCGCGATACCCTCTGCGTCGTCCTTGCCGCCGAGATAGGTGAGCCAAACCTTGGCCCCACCGGCCGCGAGGATCTTCCCCGTAGCCTCGCCTATGCCGCGCGATCCGCCGATGACAACCGCGCTTTGCTCAGCGAAAACACCGGGCCGCACCTGCTTTTTCACGCTCGCATAGGCGTCCTGCTTCACAGGAGCCGGCCGATAGAGTGCCGTGATCTCACAGCGCCCACCAGCGCCGGCCATCGCGATCTTGAGCCTGGCCAGACGCTCGTCGCTCGTCGTGACCTTATAGGAGAATTTTTGGGCGGCACCGATCCCCTCGTCCGCCGTGTAGTCGAGGCTCGAGAACACCGAGTTGAGACCCGGACACTCCATGCCGACCATGCGCGTCGCGGCGAGGATAGAGGCAACGAAACCGTCGTAACCCAGAGCCGCGAACGCGGGATAGCGCCGTTGCAGCTCGGCGGCATCGAGCGCGCAATCGATGGAGCCGGACGAGGCAGCAGCTTCGGCGAACGAGATGTCCCTGGGCGCGCTGGCGACGTAAGCCGCGTGCACCGGAAGCGGCGTGGGATTGATTTCGAGGTCCGGCGCGAGCGTGAGGTCTATGATCTGCGCTGTGCGGCCGTCGAGGACAACATTGAGGCGCGCGGCCCCGTCCTTTGTGGCCGGCTGCTCAACGACGGAGAATTCCGCGCCGACGGCGATCGGCATCTGGAACCGCGCCACGCATCGCCGGATTCGCATGGCGCCAGGATGCTCCGCGGCCCACGCGTCGAGTGCCACCAGGAGCGCATGCACGCCATGGATCACACACTCGCCGAACATGGTCCGGCGTGCAGCCACGGGATCCACGTGCAGCGGATTGAAATCGCCCGAGAACTCAGCGAACAGCCTGCTGCCGTTGAGGTCGACGACCTTGGACGTGAGCTGGCGCATGCTCGCCCCCTGTGGCCAGCGTCAAGCGGCGGCTGCTTCCGAGTTCACCGCGGACAGGATGGCGCCGATGCTCATGAGATCCGGCAGCTTTTCCGGCGAAACGAAAATGCCGTGCTGCTTCTCGATGGCGAGCAGAAGCTCGAGCATGCGGAGCGAATCCCATGCTGAGATGTTGTCGGGCGTCGAATTCTGATTGATTTCGGACGGGTCCACTTCGAACACATCCGCCATCAGCGCCTGCAGCTCTGCGAATTGCACGGTTTGCCGCCTTTCGTTCCATGTCCCTGTGGAGTTGCGACTCCATGAGTTCAGAGACTAGCGAGAGGCAACTTGCGCGAAGCTGGCGTGGGTACGGGATGATTACGCCGCGCGCAGCCTCAGCGGACCGGCGGCAGCGAGAAGCGCACGAACTCCTGCTTCAGAAGATCGAGCTCGTATTCGGCGCTGGCGATGAGCGTTTCGCTCGCCTCGGCCTCGTCCGACACCAGCTTGAACTGATCTACGAAGTCCGACATTACGCGCCGGATCTGAGCAAAGTTGCTGTCGTCGTCCATGGCCGCCCCGCTTTTGGATAAGGCCAGCCGTACGGCGATTCTGCTCGGTGCTGAGCTTCTTCCCCAGCTTATGCTCAATTTTATTGAACTTGATGCAGCAACGCGAAAAGGCGGCGATGACGCCGCCTCTCCTTTAGACGGAGGCCACCGCCGCTTCGGAAGCCTCGCCGTACATGCTCATCATCGGCTCGTCGGTGAGGATCGCTTCCTCGTATTTGCCATAGCCGTTGAAGTCGCCCGCGATGGCCCGGCCGTAAGCGCCGACATTGCCGATCTCGAGGTAGTCGCCCTCCTTGACGGAAGCCGGCAGCAGGAACGGCCCCTTCATGTGATCGATGGAATCGCACGTCGGCCCCCACAGCTCGTGAGGCACAAGCGGCTCGCTCGAAACGCGATTGACGAGCCGGACCGGATAGATCCAGCCGAGGTGCGCCGCATCGAACAGCACGCCGTAACCGCCGTCGTTGATGAAGAGGTCGTTGCCGCGCCGCGCTTCAACGCGCACGATCAGGCTCTCGGCCTCCGCCACGAGCGCGCGGCCGGGCTCGCACATGAGCTTGACGTCCTCGCGCACCGGCAGACGCTCGACACCCTCCGCAATGGCGGTAACGAAGCGCTTGAGCGGCGCCGGCTGCATGCCCGGATAGATGGACGGAAAGCCGCCGCCGACATCGAGGCGATCGACGACCACACCCGCCTTGCCGATGAGGCGTCCCACTTCCGCGAGCGCATTCACATAGGCGTCGGGCGTCATCGTCTGCGAGCCGACGTGGAACGTCACGCCAAGCTCGGCCGCCACCTGCCGGGTTTTGACCAGCAGCCGCGCCGCTTTCTGACCTGCAGCGCCGAACTTGCGCTCGAGCGGAATGCGGCTGTTGATCGCCGGCACGGCAATGCGCACGAACAGGATGAGGTCGCGGGCCCGGACGCCGTCGACCATCGTCTCGTCGACGATCTTCTTCAGCTCGTCCTCGGTATCCAGCGAGAAGCTCTTGATGCCGTGCACGTGGTAAGCCTTGCGGATCGACTCGCGCGACTTCACCGGATTCATGAAATGCAGATGCGCGGCCGGGATTGTCGCCGCGTCCTCGAGCTCAACGGACGACGCCACGTCGAAATGGCGGATGCCGGCGCCGTAGAGCGCGCCGATCAGGAATACCGAGCTGTTGGCCTTGTAGGCATAGGCGACGTCGCCCGGAAAATTATCCAGGAACCAGCGCGCCGAGCGCGCAGCGGCATGGGGACGGGCGCAGAGCACGGGCCGCTCAGGCTTGCGGGCCTCGACAAGATCGGCCGCGGAATCAAATCGCTCCATGGGCGACGGGACCTCCACCAACAGGGTTGGACAAGAAGCGCCGTGCGGAACCAGTGAGCCGCCGTGCGTGAGGCGCATTTAGGGCCATCGGGCCCCCATGTAAAGACCCTTTACCAACAAAGGGATCGCTCAAATGCCGCGCCTCGCCAACGTGACGCTTCTGTGAAGCCTTTTCAGGGGAAGATCCGCGCAATTGTTCCTCCTCCCGCCGGAAGAGAAAGCACGGGCGGTTCCGTTTCGCCGAAGGCGAACAAAAAACAGCCAACGCGCCCGCGAACCGAGGTTCGAAGGCTTCGAATGGTGGGGACGGGGCGCGGCAGCACCGCGGGTAATTCGCAATTTTCTAGGTAGCGCTACGGCGCCCCGATGTTGCGAGCTCTTTTCCAGTCACCATTCCCGTTAGAAAGTAAACCTTCGCTGCGGGTAGGCCAGCCCGCTCGGCGCAGAGACGTTACCTCCGCTCCTTCCGGGCACTCGCATCCTCTCGCCTCCACGTACGCATTGCTGCGCCGCTTCTGGCTCGTGCCCAGCAACTTGAGGCGGACTCGAGCTGCCTCCCCGCGGGCGGGACACGACAACTCTAGCGCGGGGGCGAAGGGGCGGGGACAAGTCCCAATTAGGTCGTGTACAGATTGCCCGTTCTGTTGCGCGAAGTCTTCACGGTGCGTCCCTATGTGTCTTCCTTTTGGATTGGCTCGACGCGTCACCAGACGGGATCTATGGTGTGATGCATTCAAGGATCATCGGAACGAACGCTAAGCAGAGTAGCGGCGACTGCGCCCCGAAGGCCTGGAAAAGCCATAATAGCCAGCGGAGTCCATGGGGAATGTTTGGGCCTGCCGGCGTCGTTTCGCAGTGGGAGTGGGGCGCGAAATGCACATCATAGCTATTGCCGCAGGCATAATTGCGCTGATCATCGTCATCTTGATCCGTGGAGCGAACCGAACGGGCGACATTCGCGGTGTTACGGCGCCTCAACCCAGCCTCTCCCCAGAAAATTGGCGACACGCCCTGGCGTTCATCTCCAACGGGAAGCTGTTCTATCAAGCGCCGGGAAAGGAACTCCGCGAGCTACAGAGCCCTCATGTACGCACCGTGATGGAACGTATGGAGCGGCACCAACAGCTGCATGGCTGGAAGGAAGGTACGGCTTTCGGAAGATCATTCACCGGTCGTGAACGTCGCATGTCGACCGATGCAGTGGGAATACAGGCGACCTCAGCGCAGTTTCTGACACACGACAGGGTGCTGTACGTACTGAGAGACGACAGCTTCGGTGGCTTGTTCGAATATGACTTAATGGAAGATTCGGAAAGACGCCTGCTCCACAAGCAGTATCTTTCCCTCGAAGACCTGCGGATACACCCCGACGGCGAACGGTTGCTTTGTGCGCAGCACGCCAGAAACGGCGCGGCAAACATCGTCGTCATGGACGCCGACGGCAGCAACTATCGCGAACTGACCAGCGGCGACACGGTTGATGCAGCGCCGGCCTGGGTTCCAGGCCAGGCGGACACGATTCTGTTTCAATCCTCGGGCCTCGCGCGTAACCCAGCTGGGTATGTCCTCGCCCAAGGTCCCACATCAATTCAGATGGCCGACACCGCCACCGGCTCAATCACGGCTATCCTTGAAGACCCGCGCCTGGATTTCCTGCAGCCGCGTGTTGGCGCGAACGGCTATCTGTACTTCATCCGCAGGCCTTACGAAGCTCCTCGCTACGGCTTGGAAAGCGTCGTGATTGATACGCTATTGTTTCCATTTCGTCTGCTGCGGGCCGTGTTCCAATATCTCAACTTCTTCTCGCTGATGTACACGCGGAAACCCTTAACCTCCGCCTCGGGACCAGAGGTTAAGGCCGATCTCAAGGAGATCCTGATCAAAGGCAAGCGCCTCGACGCGGAAGCGGCACTGCGCAGCGGCGTCCGGCTCAATGGAGTGCCGTCTCTGGTACCGGCATCCTGGCAACTCGTTTGCCGCAGCACGCAGGGTGAAGAACAAGTGCTGGCCTCGCATGTGGCGTCTTTCGACATCGCCTCCGACGGCACTATCCTATTCTCTAACGGCTACGCCGTGTTTTCCCTGGACGGCGCCAATCCACTGCAAGTCCTGCTAAAGGACAAACTGATTGCCGAAGTGATCAGCGCGCCAGCACCTGGCACGTCGAAAGTTCAGGTCTGGCGATAGTTCCATCTCCCGCCTACCGAGAGCAGACATCAGAGAAATACACCCTGACGGTAGGCATGGGCCAGGAGCAGACGTCACCCGAGTCTGATCGCGAGTTTCCGGAACGACCGCGCCGGCTCGTCAGAGCTCCATCACCGCGAAGTGAGCAGAGAAACCGAACCCGAAGGCCGCCATCAGGTGCCTTCCCTTGGCGCCGGCCGCGATGGCACGCGCGAGCACGAACAGCACCGTTGCCGAGGACATGTTCCCGTATTCGCGCATTACACTCCATGCATGCGTCATCTGCTCGCGACTGATGCCGAGTAGCTCCTCGGCCGTCTCCAAAATCTTCCGGCCGCCGGCATGGATAAGGAAGCCGTCAAAATCCATGAGGCTGAGCGCGTGACGCTCGAGAAACTTCGAGACCATCGGCGCGAGATTCTCGCGCAATAGCGTCGGCAACCCCGCGCTGAGCACCATGCCGAAACCGTCGTCTTTGACGTCGAGGCCGAGGTAGCGCTCGGTATTTTTCAAGCAGTGCTCACCCGTCAACAGAAGACGCGGCAATCGCTCGCTGCCGCCGTGCGCCTCGCCGCCACTTGCGCGCAAGATGACCGCCGCCGCCCCGTCGCCGAATAGAGCGGCGGCGACGAAGTTGGTGAGGCTGTGGTCGTTTGCACGCACGGTCAGGCTGCAGAGATCGACGGTGAGAAAGAGCACGTTGGCTCCCGGCATTGTGCGCGCAAGCTGCGCGGCGCGCGTCATTCCGGCTAGCCCACCGCTGCAGCCAAACCCGAAAATCGGGAGACGCGCTACCGTTTCCCTGAGATCGAGTCGATTGATCAGAAGAGCGTCCAGGCTCGGCACCACGACACCCGTCGTCGAATTGGTGATGATCGCGTCGATGTCGCGCGGCTCGAGCCCGGCGGCGGACATGGCCTTCTTGGCAACTTCTTCGAGGAGCGCGAGTGCATGATGCTGGAATTCTACGGAGCGCTCCTCCCAGCCGTGCGGCTTTTCACACCAGTCTGGCGGCACGCAGGAGTACCGTGTCTCGATGCCCGACCCCGAATAGATGCCTTCGAGCTTCGCAAAGGTCTTCGAGATGCGCGTGACGCGTTCGAACGCCTCCTTCTGTGTCGTCCTGTACTGCGGCGTCGCGGTGGCGAGCGAGATCAAGCGCACGTCGGTGCCCACGGCTTTGGCGTCGCGTTCGGGTTTGGCTAAGGTATCCAGCATGAGCGTTCCAACATAGCTGCCTGCATGTTGGACGCTATGTCGCCGATGCCCGACCGTCAGTCCCCCAGGAAACAAGAACCGTCAGTCCCCCAGGAAACAAGAGACGCGCCGGACGGCGCAACGGCAATGAGCGGTCAGACAACGGTGTAGAGCGCGCTAGGCGGAGAGTTGGCTCACAACGCCGGTCAACCAGGGCGCCGCAACGTCCAACGGAAATTGATCCGAGGAGGCATCGTGGAGCCCGCGCTCTCCGAGCATCCGGGCATTGCAAGCCAGCATCTGCGTCATCAGTGTCTTCGAGCCGTTGTTGAACGTCTCCCCGAACGACCGATCGCCGAGGCCGAATATGGCAAAGCGAATCTGGCTCAGGTCGGGCTTGTCCTCTTCCAGCTTGTCTAAAAACGACTGGGCGGCCTCCGGCAGTTGACCGCTCCCGAAGGTCGCGCTGACCAAAACATAGAACGTGTCCGGCTCGAGGTCGGCCGGATCGACATCGTCAATGCTCGAGACCTTGCAGTCGAAGGCATCGCCGAACTTGTCAGCGAGATCGTCGCTCAGGTATTCGGCGGTGCCGCTCTGGGTACCATAGAGGAAGTGAATTTTCATGGTCATCGGTTCGTATTCGAAGCTTCTCTGTTTCTCGTCGCATGCCCGTGCGACAGGTACGATTAGTTGAGGCGCCCGGGTGACAGCGGTGCGCTCCCTCCCAAATCCCTGAGGCATTCGTGCCGAATGCACAGCGCGCCGATCGCGCGCGCAGCAGTGATCAGCCGTGACGGATTCTTGTTTGTCGCAACGTGGCGAACGGCAGCTGCCAAGTCGGTGTCGCCGCGTTGCGTGCAGCGTCCAGCGCGAATGAGAGCCATCAAGTCTTGTTCGTCCTCCGAAATATGCGCGCATCCTGTCGACATGTAGCCATAGCCACGGGCCCGCTCGGCGCGAAGAGCGCGAAGCAAGGACACGCAGCTCGATACGATCATCGGGCCATCGATCGCGCCAAGTTGCTCCTCCGCGCTGTCAAATGCATGTGTCCAGTGAGCCAGCCGGTCGTGCTCGTATCCCGCACAAAGCGTTCTCAGGATATGCAGGATCAAGAGTTCGATCGGTTCGAGGTCGAATGCGGACAAAAGCGGTAGGTCAGGATGCTGACACGTACTCAAGGTCGGTACCCTTCTCGGATTGCACGAGCCCTAAATCACTCCAGAAGATGAGTGCGCAATCCAAAACATACTATACTAATGGCGTCAACAATGCGCGCAGCAAACTGCCCCCCTGAACAGGCGTTCGAACTCAGCCCGGTTAATTGAAGCGCGGAAAATGGTTACCGCTCGTTGCCTCAGCGCCGAGCCAGCCCTCACTTCCCGCCAGGTGACTTCGGCTGCTTACTTGGCGCCGGAGAAGCCTTGCCTTTGCTCTCGAGATAATCCGCCACGGTCCGCGGAATGTCCCGGCAGCCGCACTGCTCGGCGTGTTCCACGTGCCAGGCGGCGCGCTCCTCGATCGTCGCCTTGGGCAGCATGGGATGCTTCTCGTGCCAAGCCCTGTTGAGCTTGCTGCCCATCGCGCCCTACTTCCCCTCTCGCGCGCGCCTGAGCGCCGCCGCGAGCGCGCTTTCGGCCTCGGGCTCGCCCTTGCGCTGAGGCGGCGCGGCGGAGCTGCGCGCGGCAGAGACCGGGCCGGAGCTGCGCTGCGGCTCGCGCGGCTTGTCGCCTCCGCCGCTCCTCTCGATGGCGCCCGAGCGCATAGTGAGCGCAATGCGCTTGCGCTCGACGTCCACTTCCTTGACGCGCACCGAGACCACGTCACCGACCTTCACCACTTCGCGCGGATCCTTGACGAAGCGATCCGCGAGCTCGGAGATGTGGACGAGCCCATCCTGGTGCACGCCCACGTCGACGAAGGCGCCGAAGGCCGCGACGTTCGTCACCGTGCCTTCGAGTTGCATGCCGAGTTTGAGGTCGGAGATCTTCTCGACACCGTCGGCAAACGTCGCCGTCTTGAACTCGGGACGCGGATCGCGGCCGGGCTTCTCGAGTTCCGCCAGGATGTCGGTCACGGTCGGGATGCCGAACGTGGCATCGGCGAAGTCGGCCGGACGCAGGCCTTTGAGGAAGCCGCGATCACCGATGATGGACTTGAGCGGCCGCTTCGTGACCTCGGAAATCTTCTCCACCACCGGATAGGCTTCGGGATGTACCGCCGAGGCATCCAGCGGATTGGTGCCGTTCATGATGCGCAGGAAGCCTGCCGCCTGCTCGTAGGCCTTGGGCCCGAGACGCGGCACTTTCTTCAGCGCGGTACGCGCCTTGAACGCGCCGTTGGCATCGCGGAATGCGACGATGTTGGAAGCGAGCGTGGTGTTGAGGCCCGACACGCGCGCCAAGAGCGGCGCCGAAGCCGTATTCACGTCCACGCCCACCGAGTTCACGCAGTCCTCGACCACGGCATCGAGCGAACGCGCGAGCCCCGTCTGGTCGACGTCGTGCTGGTATTGGCCGACGCCGATGGCCTTGGGCTCGATCTTGACCAGCTCAGCCAGCGGATCCTGCAGGCGCCGCGCGATCGACACCGCGCCGCGCAGGCTCACGTCCAGCTCGGGAAATTCCTTGGCCGCGAGCTCCGATGCCGAATAGACCGAGGCGCCGGCCTCCGACACCATCACCTTGGTGAGCTTCAGCGCCGGCATCTTGCCCATCAGCTCGGCGACGAGCTTGTCCGTCTCGCGGCTGCCCGTGCCATTGCCGACACTGACGAGATCGACCTTGTGCTTCATGGCCAGCGCCGCGAGCGTGGCCAGCGAACCCTGCCAGTCGCGCTTCGGCTCGTGCGGATAGATCGTCGACGTCTCGACCACCTTGCCGGTCTGATCGACGACGGCCACCTTCACGCCCGTGCGGATGCCGGGATCGAGGCCCATGGTGACGCGCGGACCGGCGGGCGCGGCAAGCAAAAGGTCCTTCAGGTTTTGCGAGAACACCGTGATGGCCTCGCTGTCGGCGCGCTCCTTGAGCCGCGTCAGGAGGTCTGCAGAGAGCGTGGTCGCGAGCCGTGCTTTCCAGGCCAGACGCACGGTCTCGCCGAGCCACGCGTCGGCAGGCCGCCCCTTTTCGGCAATGCCGAACGCGGTGCGAATGCGCCCCTCGGCCGGATGCGACTTGGTTTCGTCGTGCGGCACGTCGAGGTCGATATCGAGAAAGCCCTCGTTCTGCCCGCGCAAGAGAGCCAGAGCGCGATGCGACGGCATATCCTTGATGTTTTGAGCGAACTCGAAATAGTCGGAGAACTTGGCGCCCTCGATCTCCTTGGCTTTTTTCACTTTCGAGCTGATCTGCCCTTCGGCCCATTCCCATTCGCGCAACTGCCCGACGAGCGCCGCCTCTTCACCGATGCGTTCGATCAGAATGTGCCGCGCACCGTCGAGTGCCGCCTTCGCGTCCGCCACGCCTTTGTCCGCGGAAATGAACTTCTCGGCTTCCGCGTTCGGCTCGAGCGACGGATTCTTGAGCAGCGCCTCCATCAGCGGCTCGAGGCCCGCTTCGCGGGCGATCTGCGCCTTCGTGCGCCGCTTGGGCTTATAGGGCGCGTAAAGGTCTTCCAGCTCGACCTTCGTCGCAGCTCCGTTGATCGAGCGCGCCAGCTCGGGCGTCATTTTGCCCTGCTCCTCGATGCTCTTCAGCACCGTGCCGCGCCGGTCCTCGAGCTCACGCAGATAGATCAGACGCTCCGCCAGCGTACGCAGCTGCGTATCATCGAGCCCGCCCGTCTTCTCCTTGCGGTAGCGCGCTATGAACGGCACCGTGGCGCCCTCGTCGAGAAGCCCCACGGCCGCCTCGACCTGCCCCGCGCCGACGCGCAATTCATCCGCAATTCGCTGAGTGATCTTGGTGTTCATGAACCTATCGCTGGTCCTTTACTGATGTCGTGTCGGAGATGGGGCGAGCCGCCTACTGTGCGTGAGAACTTCAGCAAGGATTGTTCTCACGATGGCTTCATCACCTTGTTCCCGCAGAAGCTTCTTTCTGCGATCGTGACCGAATTGGCTGTAGTCCAGTTCAACCAATGTAAGATCGTTCCTCGGAATCTCGCTACGCCGCCGCTCGTCGTAGATGCGCCGCTGCTCGCCGCGCTTGCACCCACTTATCGTATCCTTTCTATCCATAAAAGGGACCGCCTCACTATGCTGGCGCTCGCGGTACTCGATAACAAGGCCGAAGCTTTCATAGTAAGCGTCAACGGGTAGCATCGCGCACCTTCCGCGCTTACCCGGGTCACCAGTCAGCCATCTGAACCGGTGCTGTCTTTTGCCCGCCACGCCAAGAATGCGATCACAAAGATCTATGACATAGGTCTCATCCCGTGCCATCTCAGCCCTCATAAAATTTGGATTACTTGACCCGAGCTATTGCGGGACGCGGCTCGCCATCCTCCTCCAGGTCCAGCGACTTTATTTTGTCGCCCCGGCCGGATATTTTTGCAGCAGTCGTCGAGACTTTTTCCAAGGCCTTGTTCGACAAGCCGAAGTGGCGCTCCAGCTCCGAGACCCGCTCGGCAAGCCGCGTCACATCTTCGAGCAGCAGGCCCACCTCGCGCTGGATGAGGCCGGCCTGATCGCGCATCTTGGCGTCCTTGATCACGGCCTGAACGGTCTGGACCGCGAGCATCAGGATGTTGGGCGCCACGATGACGATGCGGGCGCGATGCGCCTTCTGCACCAGATCCGAGAATTGCTCGTGCAGATCGCCGTAGACAGATTCGGACGGCACGAACATCAGCGCCGTGTCCTGCGTCTCGCCGGGAATGAGATACTTCTCGGCGATGTCGTCGAGATGCCGGCCGACCGCCACGCGGATCATCTGGCGTGCGGCTTTTGCTTCGTCTTCGGAGCGCGCGACGCGCAGGGCTTCGAAACCTTCGAGCGGAAACTTGGAATCGATCACCAATGGAGCAGGTGTGTTCGGCAGCCGGATGATGCAATCGGGCCTTTTGCCGTTGGAGAGCGTCGCCTGAAACTCGTAGGCACCTTGCGGCAGCGCATCGCGGATGATGGTCTCCATGCGCATCTGCCCGAACGCGCCTCGCGCCTGCTTGTTGGCGAGCACGCCCTGCAGCGTCATCACCTCGGACGAAAGCTCTGCGAGGCTCTGCTTGGCATCCGCGATGACCGCCAAGCGCTCGTTGAGGTTGGTGAGGCTCTCCGTCGTGCGCCGGCCTGCTTCCGCGAGATTGTCGCCGAGACGTGCCGAAACCGTATCGAGGTTCTGCGCCATATGATGCGAGAGATGATCGATGCGCTCGTTGAGGCGCGCCACGGTATCCCCGGTCGCGCGATGCGTGTCGGAAAGACCCTCGGCCACACGGCGGCTCAGGCTTTCGAGCGAGCCCGCAAGCCGCGTCGACACCTGCTCCAGCCGGTCGTCAAGCCCGCGCGCCTGCTCCGACTGCCGCTGCACCGTAATCTCGCTCATGGCCGCGAGCCGGCCCTTGATCTCCGCGAACTGCTCGTAGAGGTCGGCCGAGCGGCGTTTCCGGCTTATCAAAACGGCAACGAGACACAGCACCACAACGCCCGCTGCGACAGGCAGCAGCGCACCGCTGTCGAGCAGCGATTGCAGCCACGGCGGCACAGTTTCGAAACCGAGCGCCTGAAGGAAATTGCTCATGCCTCTCGGATAGCTGATTCGATGGAGCAAAATTCCGGCATTGCGCAGCAAACGCAGCCGCAGTTGCGTACTTGTTGGGTGTGACGTGCAATTCGGCCAATCTATTTAGTCTGCTGTTGGGATATGCGAATCCCAGAACCGATCTGCGCTTTGTAGAGCCGCTTCTAGATTTTTACGGCCGATAGGGTTAGCCGAGTGAATATGCCATCTAGGTGGCGCACGCTCACCGTTGAAAGCCATCTCCTCGATACGCTTCGCAACCGGAATGGACGTGTCGTCGCCCCCAAGGTCGTGATCAAATGACACCTCGTCCCAACGGTCCTCTATGAGGTCCAGCGCCTCCGCGAGCGTCATCGCCCACCTCCACCCCTCTGGTGCTGGTCGAACGTCATCTATCCAAAGTCTCGCGGCCATCGCCGCTCCTCCCCAAAGCTCCAAATACTGGCAAAACAGACGAAGCTAAGCCAGTGGCGTCGTTGGTGCGGTCGCTACTCAGTACCGCAAAATTCCCTCTCCCCACTTGTGGGTAAGAGGAAGTAAGGGACCTAATCGATCGTCACTTGGATGGCGGCCCTTCCCACCGCGGGCGGGCCGTCGAGAGCCGACGAGGGCCGCGCCGGGGGAGGATCCTCCTGCCCTCGCCCCTTGCGGCCGCGACGAGAACGAGACTGCTGCGTGCGCTGAAACGCCTCTTCGCGCGCAGGCGCAGTCCTGAGAAACGTCCGCCAGTCACCCAGGATTGTGAAGCGTTGCTTCTCGTAGTCGAGCGTAAGACCCGCCATGCGCGGCCCCGCACGTTGGCATTGCGCCACCAGCGTCTCGCGCCCCGCGCGATCGAAGCGGAGCTGGTAGCCGGCTATCGCGTTCGGAACCTTCACCGTCGCACCCGGCTGGACCAGGTTTTCCGTCTCGGAATCGTTCGGAAACAGAACGATGGCCTTGCCGTCTTTATCCACGTCGATGAGGGTGAGGTAGCAGGCACGATCTACGGTCACGTTGACCTGCACGAGGTCGCCAGCCCTATATCCGAGCTTGTCTGTCCAGAGACCGACATTGATGCGTGAGCCGCCTGCGTTGGACGCAGGCTTTGGCAGTGCTCCCGTGCCGCCTTCGAGAGCGAACTTCACGGCATCCCATTCGGCGCGCGTCACGATCCCCTGCGCGAGCCGCTGCCCCAGGTCATTGATATCGGCAGTGAACGTAACCGGCTTTCGCACCATCTCCGGACCATCCACACCCAGCTCCGCCGCCGCGCGCCTCAAATCCACATCGCCGCTCCACGCTCGTGCCAGCGCCTCGACCCGTGCCTCGTCCTTTGCGAACATCGGCGCGTCGAAAGTACTGTCGATGGCGCCGCCTTTGCCGCGCGGACGGCTAAGCACGCGGGCCGCGAGCCAATCGCCGGGCACGGCAGTCGCGACGAATGGCGGTGCTCCGTCGATGAGATTGGCCCAGCGCGCGGCAGTGATCCCAACATCACTCAAGCGAATGGCCAGGAGCGTGCTCGCGTCGCCCAGAGTCTCGACCTTCGGTAACTCGGAGCGTTGCCCCAGGGCCGCAAGCAGAACCCGCATGGACTCGCGCAGCTCTTGAATGCGCTTCTCCGACAGACACGCCGAATAGAGATGCGCCAGTGAGATGAAGCGCGTGTCGGCGGCTTCCGCCTCTGAAAGCGACCTCAGCCACCGCGCAGCCTGGGCTTCAGTCTCCAGTGCGGTTACGGAAAGACGGTCCGCGCAGACTTCGTCGACCGTGGGGAGGCTCTCGATCCAGTCCCGCACCGTCTCGACGTCTTGAGGACTAAGCGGTTTCTTTTCGGCGGTTACTGCACCAGCGTCAGCGACCGGGCCAGGCGCAGGCACATCGATGTCCAAAAGGACGTGATACGCGCGCGAAGCATCCGGCTGTTTCGGAATGACGAGCGAAGGATCGCGCGCCATGTCGTCGAGGCTGAGCGTACTCCCGAGCCCCGCGTCCACGCACTCCGCGCAATGAGCTTCGAGAATTCCAAGCGCCCGCTGCGCGAGGTCCGGACCGGCGGAAGCAGCTTGTGTTGCAGCACCCTCCTGGGCGCGAGCGCTCGAAGGCACGCCAGCGGCAAGCATCGCTGCCAGCAACCCGCTGAGCCTCCACAGCCTTTTGAATTGAGTTCGCATGCCCGCTCCCACACGACGCATCCAACATAGGAAGTGACACGCGCCCCGCCAATCGGCGAAACGCTGCAGGCGGAGTTAGACTGAGGAATTCATTGCGGATGAGTTGCAGCGGCGCCATGGCTTGCAACTGGGCTAGAGCCGGGCCTCGCGATGAGATTGTTTCCCGTACCCGGCCGCGTAGCATGGCAGGGCTTGCCGCCGCGTCTTATGTGATGCACTGACGCCGTCCAACGCCCACCGGGAGCCGATCACATGCGCCATGGCGGTAAAATCCTCATTGATCAGCTCGCGGCGCATGACGTGAAGCGCGTGTTCACGGTCCCGGGCGAGAGCTTCCTCGCCGTGCTCGACGCACTCTATGACCATCCGTCCATCGAGCCCATCGTCTGCCGCCATGAGGGCGGCGCGGCCATGATGGCGGAAGCGACCGGAAAGATCACCGGCCAGCCCGGCATCTGCTTTGCGACCCGCGGCCCCGGCGCCTCCAACGCCATGGCAGGCGTCTACATCGCAGAGCGCGACGCGACCCCGATGATCCTGTTCGTCGGCCTACCCCCCATGCGGCTCGAGGATCAGTCGCCATTCCAGGACATGGACCTCGAGGCGCTATTTGCCTCCACATGCAAATGGGCCGCCGTGATCCACGCGACTGAGCGCATTCCGGAATACGTCGCCCGCGCCTTCTATGTCGCCATGGCCGACCGCCCAGGCCCGGTCGTGATCGGTCTACCCGAGAACGTGCTCTCCGCCTTTGCCAATGTCGCGGATATCGCACCGGTTGCTATTCCCGACTCCGCCCCCTCCGAGCGGCAGATGCGCGACATCGCCCACCGGCTCGACAATGCCGAGCGGCCCATGCTGCTCGTCGGCGGGCCTGGCTGGAGCACCGAAGTTAAGGAAGCGATCGAAGACTTGGCGCTGAAGTTCGATCTTCCGATCGCGTCGTCGTTTCGCTGCCAGGACTACATCGACAACCGTCACGCCTGTTACGTCGGCCATTTGGGTTTTGGCACTGACGCCAGGCTGCAGGAGGGCCTACGCAACGCCGATCTGATCCTCGCCATCGGCGCCGAGCTCGGCGAGATCAGCACCGGCGGCTACACCTTGATCGAAGCGCCCAACCCGTCGCAATTTCTGATCCATGTGCATCCCAGCGCCGCCTGGTCGGGCGGCGTCTTCCGGGCCGATCTTCCCGTCGCGGCGTCAGCTAAGGGGTTTGTCGAAGCCCTCGAAACGCTGATGCAGGCCAACGTTCCGGACGTTGCCACGTGGGCCGGCTTCCGCCACGATCTCCGCGCGGCCTACAGAGCGACGCTCGAGCCCAAGGATGTTCCCGGCCACGTGCACCTGGGCAAGGTCGTGCGCACGATCTCGGACATGCTGCCCGACGACGGCATAACGACGAACGGCGCGGGCAACTACTCGCAGTTCGTACATCGCTATTTCGAGTTCAAAACTTACCGCAGCGGGCTCGCTCCCATCTGCGGATATATGGGATACGGCCTGCCCGCGGCCATTGCCGCCAAGCTCGAGGATCCTTCCCGCACGGTCGTCGCCTTTGCCGGCGACGGCTGCTTCCAGATGACGTCCGCAGAGTTGGCCACGGCTGTGCAGTATGGCCTGCCGATGGTGATCGTCGTCGCCAACAACGGCATCTACGGCACCATCCGCATGCACCAGGAGCGCCAGTACCCGGGCCGCGTCTCGGCAACCAGCATGACCAATCCGGATTTCGCGGCGCTCTCCAAAAGCTATGGCGCGGACGGCGAGACCGTTACGCACACGGCCGATTTCGAAGCCGTCTTCGAGCGCGCGCTTGCTTCGAAGGTGCCGTTCGTCATCGAGCTTCCGATCGATCCCGAGGCAGTCACGCCTCTCGATACGCTCTCGAACATCCGTGCCAAGGCCTCGAAGAAGTAGCAGCCAACTTCGTTGCAGCCGGCTCGGGACTCAAAGCGGACGTGGTAAACGGCTTGATGGCGACAGCTGCGAGGCCTAAGCTTGCTTATCGCATTATCAATTTAATTGCCCCGCGCATTGGCTAGACCGTGCCATGTCGACATTTATCGCAGTCTTTATCGGCGTTGTTTTGGGACTGGCCCTCATTGGTTGGTTCCTGGATCGGCGAGCCGACGCCAGGAGGAACAACGTAAATCCCGGACTTTCGCTCCTGCCTGGCGACATCAAGTACGAGAGCCCGGACGGAAATGTCCGCATTTATTTCCCAATTGTGACCTCGATCGTCGTCTCGATCGTGGTCACCTTGATGCTTCGTTTTTTCAGCTGACCGAAGACGCTGGACCGCGGCGCCCATTTGACCGCAGACCAAAAAGCAAACTGCACGCGTTCGGTCGTTGGCCCTCCGGCAAGGAGCATGAACCATGCCCAATCTCGACGACATCTTGTCAGACGCACAAGGCGGCGAAGCGATGGACATGCTCGGCCGCGAATACGGTCTTACGCCCGATCAAACTCAGGCCGCGGTAACGGCACTTCTTCCAGCCATCTCGGCTGGTCTAAAGAGGGCGACGGCGACACCTGAAGGGCTCTCCAACCTTCTCGCGGTCATGGCACAGCAGCCGCACCTGCCCGCGATGTACGACGATCCCGACACCGCATTTGCCCAGCCGGGCCGGAACGCTGGCAACGACATTCTTTCGGTGATCTTCGGCTCCCCCGATATCAGTCGCGCAGTCGCCGATAACGCGCAGCTTCAGTCGGGGATCGCCTCCGGAATTCTGAAAAAGCTGTTGCCCGTCATCGTCGGGATGCTCATTTCCGGAATGCTCGGGCGCAAATCCAGCAGCGCCTCGCCGCCCAGTGCTCCAGCGGGAGCGCCTACGGACGGTGGCGGCCTATGGGATATTCTGGAGCAGGTTTTCCGACGCTCGATGGCCGGGTCGTCCGGAGCGGATCCAACGGCTCCACAGCAGGTGCCTACTCCGGCCGACCCGCAACTCCCGACGGGCATACCTTTTCCAACCCCAAACAGCTCCGGCGGGCAGACCGGACCCAGCAACGATTTTCTCGTCGCAATCCTCCGAGAGCTGCAAAAGGCCATCCAGGACGGCCGCCTGAAACCAGTCGTCGTGCAAGTACCCATGCCGCCGGGCGGACAGCCTTGGCCGATGCCGTCCGAGACACCAACACCGAGCGCTGACAGCACCCCCGGCAATACTCCCGCTGCCCCGACGCCGGGCGGCGAAATGCTTCCTGGGCCGAAAATGACCCCAAATACCCAGGCTCCCGGCGGCGATATCCTGGGCAACATTTTCCGCGACATCTTCGGCGGAGCGGGCGCAGGGCCTCGCGCATCACAGGCAGGTCTTGGGGCGGCAGTATTTGGCGACCGCTTCGAGACTGGCACCAAAATAGACGAAAGGCAGCAAGCGAACCTTCAGGCTATGTTCGATCAGATCTTCGGCGAGCGGCGCGCGTGAAATGGGATGGCCACACGGTCGGACGAGCTCCACTACGATCCAATCAGACTTTGAGCGCTAAACGGATGTTTTTGAGTGCCGTTTTGTCGCGCCCTGCGAAACACCGCCGATTCAATGAAATCGATTTTTGCACTACGCGTCTCAAGCTGCCCGCACCGTCGCCAGGAATCTATTGACCTCGTCGCGCAGGTGCCTGCTCTCTGCCGACAGCGACTGCGCCGATGAGAGCACCTGGCTCGAAGCCGATCCGGTCGCGCCCGCCCCCTTGCTCACCTCGGAAATGTTGCTGGCGACCTCCGCGGTTCCCCTAGCCGCCTCCATCACGTTGTGACTGATTTCCTTGGTGGTTGTGCCTTGCTGCTCGACGGCCGCGGCAATGGTGCCGGCGATCTCGGACATCTGGTTGATCGTGCCCGTGATCTCGTGAATTGCGCCGACCGCCTCCTTGGTCGCCGTCTGCATACCGGCGATCTGCGAAGCGATTTCGTTTGTCGCCTTGGCGGTCTGGGCAGCGAGCGCCTTGACCTCCTGGGCGACGACCGCAAAGCCTTTGCCCGCATCGCCCGCACGCGCGGCTTCAATGGTAGCGTTCAGTGCGAGCAAGTTGGTTTGGCCCGCAATCGAATTGATCAGGCCGACGACCGAACCGATCCGTTCCGCAGACTGCGACAAGTCGCCGACAAGCGTGTTTGTCTTGTCTGCCTGCTGCACGGCCTCACCGGCGATCATGCTGCTTGCATGGACCTGACGGCTGATTTCCGCCACCGTCGACGCAAGCTCCTCTGAGGCTGCAGCCACACCCTGCACGTTGACCGATGTCTCCTCGGAGGCCGCCGCAACCACGCCCGAAAGCTGCTGAGCGGATTCAGCGGTTTCGGTCAGGGAGCCCGCGGCCGCCTCGAGCTCGGTCGACGCCGAAGAGACCGTCTCGACGATGCCGCTGACGGCGCTCTGGAACTGGTCCGCCAAAACGTTCATGTCGGCTTTTCGCTGAGCAGCCGATCGCTGCTCCGCCTGCGCCTGCTCCGCTCGCAGACGTTCGGTCTCGATCATGCTGTCCTTGAACACCTGGACGGCGATCGCCATGTCGCCAATCTCATCGGTGCGGCCGGCGCCCGGAATCTCGACCGACGTGTCACCCGACGCGAGCGTGCCCATGGCAGCGGTCATTTTGCGGATCGGCGGAACGATCGAGCGCCGCGTGAAGAACGCGATCAGAGCGGCCGCGGCAAGCCCAGCGACAAGCAAGCCCCGTTCGACATGCGCGAGCAGTGAAATGGAGGCGTCGAGTTCTTGCGCATCCTCCGTGAGCATCTTCTGTTGATTGGTCTTGATGCCTTCTGTTCCAGGCCCAGTGTCGCTTCGCGCGCCGTCGAGCAGCTCGATCAGCTTCATCGCATTGGGTTCTGCTTCCGTCTGAAGAATATTCATCGGCACGTTCCAATTCCCCGACTCCCTAATCGAGAACATTTGCCGTGGCAGGGGCGCGAACGTTTCGTGAGCCTCGATAAACGCCTGGAACGATTTCTCCTGTGACGGCGTGAGTAATGCACGCTGGCTCGTGAGGCGTCTCAGGGCCTCGGTGAAAACATCCCAACTCCGTTCGAATTGATCTTTGACGCTCTTTTCGCCCGATAGCAGAAACATGCGAACCTGGGCCGTGGAGGCAGCGAGATTGCCTCTCGTGTCGGCCATAGCCTTGAGCAGCCTTTTGCGCTCGTCCGTCGCCGGCAGCGTCTCTTCCTCGTCGATCATTCTTGAGATCTCGACGAACATTGTCTGTGCGCGCGGTGCTGCCTCGGTGTTCAGGAGCTTTGTGGCGGGATAGGCATCCGGACTCGACGCGACCGCCTCCGCCTTATCCTGCGCCACTCTCAGCTCTCCAAGCAGAACCTTCGCCTCCGCCCATTTCTCCTTGTTTTCTGGTTCGGCAAAGCGCGTGGCGATCTGGTCGAAATTCGCAGTGGCGATCTCGAGCTCGGACCAGGCTCGCGCACGCTCGGCCCTTGCATGCGCGTCGCCGGACAACATATACCCGCGCAACGTGGCGAACGACATGTTGACCTTCGCCACAAGATCCGCGCTCAACACAGCAGCCGGCGCCCTGAGGCTCGTCACGTGCTCGACCGTCCGAGATGTCTTGGTCACCGTCACCAGGGTGTAGACCACAGCCATGGCGAGCACCGCGCTGAGCGCGGCGAAACCCGCGATCAGTCGCCCACTGATGGTGAGGCGCGAAATTTTCTGCGGGTACATAGGTGGATCTCCGAAACGCCAATATTTGCACGGGACATTCCGCTTCCTTCCTTTAGTTCGGATGAACTCACCTACGATTCAAATCAGACTTTGAATGCTAAACGGATGTTTTCGAGAGCCGTTTTGTCGCGCCCTGCGAAACGCCGCCGATTCAATGCCAATTTGCTTTTTCGCAAACTGGAAGTGAACGGCCGCCGATGAGTTCACATCCACCAAGTCGAGGCCGCGCGACTGACTGCTCTGCGTCAGTGCGCGCTCGAAAGCTTCATCATCACGATCCCGGCAATGATGAGCAGGGCGGCAACAATGCGCATGGGCGTTGCCGCCTCACCGAGCACTGCAATGCCGACGACGAAGGCGCCCACCGCACCGATGCCCGTCCAGATCGTGTAGGCGCTGCCAAGCGGCAGTGTCTTCATGGCGTAGGCGAGCAGCGCGAAGCTCGCGATCATCGTCACGCCGGTAACGAGAGTTGGCGCCAGCAGCGTGAAGCCCTCCGACCGCTTCATGGAGTACGCCCAGGCGATCTCCAGCAATCCGGCGCAAAAAAGAAAAATCCAGGCCATGGCTCGGGCCTCCTTTGTGGGGGCCAGGCCGTCCTGGACATGGTTTTCATGGAAGGAGAGGTCGTCCTCTCCAAAGTAATATAGGCGCTTCGGGCGTTATTTCCAAGGATCTGCCTCGCTGGGGCTTAAATCGCGCTGCCTAGAACGGAAGCGCCGCCTTGATGCCGCCAGCGTGCATCTCGGAGTGCTCCGAGAAGCGCCCATCGTAGGTGAGCTTCACATCGACGCCAGCCGCGTTGAGCACGTCCACACCCGCGGCGACGTCGAAATAGACCCTGTCGAATTCGCTTTCGATCGTGAAGGACTGCCCCGGCGCGGCGATAAAGCTCGCGGTCGTTTCATAGACCGCATCCTGGAAGAATGTCGCGCCGGCGCGCGCGAACGGCCGCAGCACGAGACCGCCAACCTGCACTTGAGCACCGATCTCGAGCGCCGGGGATGCCGCCAGGATCCATGTCGCGTCACCATCGACGGCGAGCGCCGCCGCGCCGCCACCGTGCTCGCGGAAGCTTTCGGTCGCGAGCCGCGTCGCGTTGAAATCGACGAGCGGCTTCACATACCAGCCGCCTGCCTGCTCGAAGAGCTGACTGAGACGCACTTGCGAACCCGCGAACCAGCTCTCGTGATCGCTCTCGGCGGTGCCAAGCCCACTGAAGCCGATCAGCCGACGCGTGTCCGACCACGCATAGCCTGCGAACGCCGCAGCAGCGAGACTGACGGTGTTCCAGCGGTTCTTGAGAATGATGGCGCCCTGGCCGCGATCGGTCTCGGTTGCGGCACCGTTGTTCGTCGACACGTTGGAATGCTCGTAGGCGCCCGCAAACCCGAGGCGCCAGGCATCGCGCAGCGCCACCTGCACGCCGCCGGAAGTCGTCCAAGCCGCTTCGTCGCCGCCAATGTTGCGGTCCGTTTTGTCCCAGCCAAGGTGCCGTCCCTCGACCTTGGCCCAATAGCATTGGCCTTCTTGAATGAACCCGGGATTGGTCGCGAGCGTCGGACAGCTCATCGCCGCGTTCATGAACGCGAGGTTCGACTGCGACGTATCCGTCGCGCGCTGCGCAAAGTGCTCCGGGCTTAGCCTTTCGACCGCCTGCACTGCTTGTGCTGACGACATGTCGGCGACGTCGTTGACCATGTCTTCGAACGCCGCCGATCCGCCGCCACTCTCAGCCATGCGGTCGAGATGCGAGGCAACAGCCTGCTGGCCGGGCGCAACGGTGCCGTTCCCGTTGACAGTCTCGACAACGCCGCCGGGCGCCAACAGCCAGTTGAGCGTGAGATAGTCGGTGGCGCCGTAAGTCGCCGACAGGGAATACTTGTAGCCGCCGCTGCGTCTCACAGCGCCCAGGTTGTTCGTGAGATCTCCGTTCACGACCGAAGCGATGACGATGGAACCGGATGCACCGATATCGCCGGATCGTTGCACGACGACCGTTCCCGCCAGCGTCGCATTGCCGTCGACGTCAATTCTGTCCGCAAACACCGTACTGGCAATTTCGACGACATCCACGACGTAGCGGCCGGTGCTCGTTTGCTGGATGTCGCCATGGATCTGCGTCGTCTGGGCATAGCTTGGTCCACCTGGCGATAGGATACCGCGGTTCACGAAGGTCTCCGCCTGGAGGTCTGACCCGGAGTAGACCGTCCCCGACTGGTAGTTGGTGAACACGTCGGCGCCAGAGCCCATGAAGACATTTCCCTGGACCGTGCCGTAGTTGTTGATCGTGTCGTCGCCGGCATCCGTTGTGATTGCGTATGACGCGCCGTTGACCGTGCCGTAGTTGTCGATGATTGCGGGGCCGGAGGCACTGAAGTAGATGCCGCCCGTGCCGCCGTAAACGGAGCCGCCATTGATCGCCACGTGCGACGCAGCCGTCGTGTCGACCCTAATGCCGTACCATGTGCCGTGAATGTCGCCTCCATTGGAGACGATTGAGATCTCTCCTGCCGTGCCGGAGACGTTCGACGTCCGGGACCAGATGCCGTAGTAGCCGCCGCCAAGAGTTCCGTTGGTCGTGATCTCGACTGCGCCGCCGCCGCGCGTCTCACCATAGATCGCCGCGTGCATGGCGCCGGATGTGACCGAGCCAATGTTATCGATAGTGACGCTTCCGGGGCCGGTCGTGACGGTCGCGGTCAAGCCGTACTGCACGGACTCGAGGCCATAGGGCCCCGTATTGACGTTGATGGTGAGCGGCCCGGCGCCGTAGAGGTCAATCGCACAGCCAGCGGTCGCTATGAATGTCTGGCTGAGATCGTGAATGTAGACCGAGCTCACGACCGTCGAGTCGCCGAGCGTGAGCTGCGTGCCGTCCGCGGCGCCTGTGCACTCCTGCGCCGTACCGTTCATGGTGCAACCGGCCCATGCTGGCGCAGCTGGCAAAAGCGCTATGCCGCCTGCAGCAACGACAACAGGCATGAGCAGTAGCAATAGTGGGCGCGTCAAAGCAGGTCCTCTCGGGGCCGCGAATTCGACGCACTACGGATCGAGAATTTAATCCGCACTAAAAGCGATTCGCACTCTCGGGGCTAGCGAAGGAGCGCGCCAGACAGGCGAGCCATCAATTAATTGAATAGGATGATTACCTCTGCGGAGCTGCTCGAGCCCGAGGCGAGTTAGCGGGCGCCGCGCGTCGGCTTGCTCGTGAGGCGCATGGCCGTGACGGCTGCGAGAACTGTGCCGAGGACAAGCCCCGCGAAGGGACCGATGATGAGCCCGTAGGCCATCGCTCCACCGCCGTCCTGGTCGTGGACCCCGAACCATTCGATTTGGATCGTGTAGACCATCATGGCCAGGATCCAGCCTGTCGCCGCGCCGAAAACAAATGCAAGGATCGCCCAGCCGAGGATGCGCATGATCGGTTCCGAAAAATCAGTATCGTGAGCAAGTCTATGATACGCCCGGCTCGCGGAAAAGGCTTTGACGGGTTGCTTTCAGCCCGCACTAACCCAGTTCGAAGCTGGCCACACCGAAAACCCGTTCGAGCGCCAAAGGCCTGATCGGCCCCGTGTACATGCGCGCGGTCTCGAACACCGGCTGGAGCCCCAAGCCTTGAGCTAGCCCGACTGCGTCGCGGTTGACACTTGGCAGGTCGAGAAAGATCTCGCCGCCGCCGATGTCCGCCACCAACGCAGAGAGTACCGCCTCGGCGGCTGCGCGATCGTCGGCAACGAGCGGACCGACTTTGAAGCCCTTTCTGCACGGACGGATCACACCCCATCCAGCGAGCCGGCCGTCGCGAACAAGCGCGCGCCGGCAATGTCCGGGAGCTTTGATCCAGGCACGGAGAAATTCGCGGCGGGGCGCGGGAAACACCGTGGCGTCATCCGCCTCCACGGCCGCCAATGGCACATCTCTCAACTCAATGACGCCGTCCGGAGCATCCAGCGCGGAGACAACGCCACCGTAGCGGACGTTAGGATATGCGAACGCAAACCCCGACTTCTGATAGCTCGGCTGCCGCTCCACCACGCCGTCGAGCCCGATCACGCGAGCGCCCGCATGCGCGATGGCCGCGTTCCATATCCGCAACCCATAGCCCTTGCCGCGCAAATCCTTGCGCACGATGTAAAGACCGATGAACGCGAAGCCCGGATCGTAATTAACGCAGGAAATGGTCGCGGCGGGTGCCCCGTCGATCTCAGCGATGAGAAAGCCTTCGGGGTCGGTCGTGGCAAAGCACTGCGCATCTGAAAGGCCGGGGTTCCAGCCTTCGGCAGCCGCCCAATCGATGGCGATGGCGATCTCGTCTGGTCGCATCGTGCGAATGTTGAGGTCGCTCATTGCGCGCCGTCCCTTGGCGCACCGAGCGCGCGCGATTAGACGAAGAGTTCGTGAGAATGCAGTGATGCACCATTGCAGGAGGAGTGTCATGCACCGGCTCACTTGGACAATGCGTTGGTTGATGCTTGGGATCGGACTTGTACTTACCTTTGCCCAGCAGGCCGTGGCAGATCCGGCAGCCCTGCAAGGGGAATGGACCGCGACGAAGGCCCTGCGCGACGGCAAGGCTGCCGATGACCTTGCAGGACATCGGCTTTCCTTCTCTGAGACGAGCTTCAGAATTCAGTCTGACGCAGGCGCGCTGCTGTATTCAGGCACAATCGTCCTGCATCCGGATACAAACCCGCGGGCTATCGATTTCCAGCATAATGAGGGAAATCTGAAAGGGCGGGATTGGAAGGGCATTTACGCTCTGGACGGCGACACCCTGATTGTCTGCGATAATGCCCCCGACCTGGAGAGAGGCCGTCCGGCGGCATTCGAGGCCCTGAAGGGGTCCGGGTATGTCCTCATTACCTTCACGCGGGCTAAGCCCTGACGAGCGCCAGAGCCCCCGGGCCAACGAAGATGACGCCCCGACCGCCTCGAAGCTTGTCAAGACGCTGAAACCCCTATAGAAGCCCGCTCATCACACACGTGCGCCTCATGCGCCCGGCGGATTAAAAGCCCCGTCAGGTCGCTCCGGTGGACTAGTCAAGCCCTTAAAAAGCTTAGCTTTTCTTCTCAAGGCTCACGGAGGATCAACCGGAAAAGGACGTTTCGCACATGACCGTGCCGTCATTCAACATGCGTCAGCTCCTGGAAGCTGGCGTTCACTTCGGCCACCAGGCTCACCGCTGGAATCCCAAGATGGCGTCGTTTATCTACGGCGCCCGCAACAACATCCACATTCTCGACCTGACGCAGACCGTGCCGATGCTTCATCAGGCCCTCGTCAAGGTATCCGACACCGTCGCCGGCGGCGGCCGCGTGCTGTTCGTCGCCACCAAGCGCCAGGCCTCGGACTCGATCGCTGACGCTGCGAAGCGTTCGGCCCAGTACTTCATCAACCATCGTTGGCTCGGCGGCACGCTGACCAACTGGAAGACGATCTCGACCTCGATCCGCCGCTTGCGCCAGCTCGACGACATCCTGGCCGACCCGCAGGGCCGCACCAAGAAAGAGATCCTGAACATTCAGCGTGAGCGCGACAAGCTCAACCAGGCTCTCGGCGGCATCAAGGACATGGGCGGCGTGCCCGACCTCCTGTTCGTCATCGACACCAACAAGGAAGGCATTGCGATCAAGGAAGCCCGCAAGCTCGGCATCCCGATCGTCGCCATCGTCGACACCAACTGCGATCCTGACGGCATCGACTTCCCCATCCCGGGCAACGATGACGCCGGCCGCGCCATCACGCTTTATTGCGACCTCATCGCTCGCGCAGCCTTGGACGGCCTCGAGCGTGGCCAGGGCGCCGCTGGCGTCGACGTCGGCGCCTCGGCAGAGCCGCCGGCAGAAGCCCTGCCCGCCCGTTCCTTCAAGGGCATCGAGGCAGCTCGCGGCGAGGCCGACGACCTGAAGCGCATCAGCGGCGTGACGCCCAAGATCGAGCAGAAGCTCAACGACGCCGGCGTCTTCCACTTCTGGCAGATTGCCGACCTCGACGCCGAGAACCTCGGCATTCTGGACCGTCAGCTCAAGCTCAAGGGCCAGGTCGAGAAGGACGGCTGGGTCGCTCAGGCCAAGAAGTTCGTCGAAGCCAAGGCTGTCTAGACCGCGATCGCTTCGTGCCACGTCGGTTCGAAGCGTAAATCATAGGTCGGATCAAGGACCTCGGCTGATCAAAGGCGTCGGGGGCTCGGGCTGAAAGGCTCGCTGCTCCCGATGTTTCATTGACCCCGACCTGACCGTGTTACCCCCTGAATTCGCCCCGAAGGCGAAAGGAGATGTCATGACCACGATTTCCGCCTCGACCGTGAAGGAGCTGCGCGACAAGACCGGCGCCGGCATGATGGACTGCAAGCAGGCACTCGCAGAAACGAACGGCGACATGGAAGCCGCCATCGACCTGCTGCGCAAGAAGGGCCTCTCCAAGGCGGCCAAGAAGTCTGATCGCGTTGCAGCCCAGGGCCTCGTCGGCGTCGTGTCGAAGGTCAAGTCGGGTGCTGTCGTCGAGGTCAACTCCGAGACCGACTTCGTCGCTCGCAACGCACAGTTCCAGGAGCTGGTGCAGAACATCGCGGCGCTTGCTGGCGATGCGAACGGTGACGTCGCCAAGCTGGCCGCCGCCAAGTATCCCGGCGGCTCGGGAACTGTCGACCAACAGATCAAGGACGCCATCGCCACCATCGGCGAGAACATGAGCCTCCGCCGCACGGCGGCTCTTTCCGTCAAGGAAGGCGTGGTCGCCGACTACGTGCACAACAAGGCTGCAGACGGCCTCGGCAAGATCGGCGTGCTCATCGCTCTCGAGAGCACGGGCGACACCGACTCGCTGATGACGCTCGGCCGCCAGCTCGCGATGCACATCGCTGCCGCCAACCCGCAGGTCGTCAACGTCGAGGACCTGTCGAAGGAGGCCATCGAGCGCGAGCGCGCCATCTACGTCGAGCAGGCCAAGGCCGAGCCGAGGAACGCCGGCAAGTCCGACGAGATCCTGGCCAAGGCCAGCGAAGGCCGGCTGCAGAAAGAGTTCGTCAGCCAGGCCGTGCTCTTGAAGCAGGTGTTCGTCATCGACGGCAAGGCGACCGTCGCCGAGATCCTGAAGCAGGCCGAGAAGGACGTCGGCGCGCCGGTGAAGATCTCGGGCTTCGTGCGCTACTCGCTCGGCGAAGGCATCGAGAAGAAGGAAGAGGACTTCGCCGCCGAGGTGGCAAAGACCGCCGCCGCCGCCGCGAAGGGCTGACGCTGGGCCTTTAAGGCTCCGCCTCGATATGTGGCGGGCCGGGGTAGGCTGCCGCTCGATCCTGGTCTAGAAGAGCAACCGGACCCGACGGGTCCGACCAAAGCAGCCGGTCCATGACCGGCTGCTTTTTGCCAACCGGGACCCGAGCGGGCCATATCCGGTCAACCTGGCGCGTGAATCATGCTCTAACGCGCTAGATCTTTCCAAACTCAGCGGAGGCCGGGATGACCTCAGGCGAACCCCTCAAGTACAAGCGACTGCTCGTGAAAATCTCGGGCGAAGCGCTGATGGGAAAGGGCGGCTACGGCCTCGATAACTCGGTGCTCGAGCGCCTCGCCAGGGATATCTCCGAAGCCTCGGCATCGGGGTGCCAAATCTCGATCGTGGTCGGCGGCGGCAACATCTTCCGCGGCCTTCAGGGCGCAGCCAAGGGCATGGACCGGGCCACCGCCGATTACATGGGCATGCTGGCGACGGTCATGAACGCGCTCGCGCTGCAGAGCGCCCTTGAGGCCCTGAAAACCCCCGCACGCGTCCTGTCGGCGATCCCGATGCCGACCGTCTGCGAGCCCTATGTCCGCCACCGCGCGCTCTACCACCTAGACCGCGGCCGCGTGGTCATTTTCGCTGCCGGCACCGGCAATCCGTTCTTCACCACCGACACCGCCGCGACCCTCCGGGCCATAGAGATGGGCTGCGATGGAGTTGCCAAAGCAACCCAGGTCGACGGCGTATATTCCGCCGACCCCAAGAAAGACCCCAAGGCCGAGCGCTACGACCACCTGACCTATGCCGAAGTTCTGGCAAGGGATTTGAAGGTCATGGACGGTGCCGCGATCGCCCTTGCCCGTGATAATCGACTTCCGGTAATTGTGTTCTCGATCGACGAGCCCGGAAACCTGATCAAGCTTTTGCGCGGTTCTGCGCGCGCAACCATGATCCACGACCCTGTCCTCAACTGAGGTTCTAGGCGATATCCGGGCTCATTCGCAGCATGCCGTCTCCGGCATGGCAGGACATAAGGCACCGGCTTCGCGAGGCAGAGCCGGCAAGCCTTCAGAAGAATTAGGAGATGACCTTGTCGATAACGGCGTTTGATCTCAACGAAATCGAAAAGCGCATGCGCTCCTCGCTCGACGCCCTGAAGCGCGAGCTTGCCGCCCTGCGCACCGGCCGCGCCAGCGCCAACCTTCTCGATCAAGTCCAGGTCCCGGTCTACGGCTCCAAGATGCCGATCAACCAGGTGGCCACCGTTACGGTCCCCGAAGCCCGCATGATCTCCGTTCAGGTCTGGGACCGGAGCAACATCCAGGCTGTCGACAAGGCCATCCGCGAGGCCAACCTCGGCGTGAACCCGGTCGTGGACGGCACCATTATCCGTCTCCCCATCCCAGCGCCGACCGCCGAGCGCCGTCAGGAATTGGTCAAGCAGGCCCACAAATACACGGAAAATCACCGCATTGCTGTCCGTAACGTCCGCCGCGACGGCATGGAGCTTTTGAAGAAGCTCGAAAAGGACGGCAAAATGAGTGAGGACGAACACCACAAGAATTCTGCTAAGGTGCAAGAGCTGACCGACAAGCTGATCAAAGAAATCGACCACACGTTGCAGACCAAGGAAGCTGAAATCCAGAAAGTCTGAACTGAACCGTACGTATCGAGGGGCCCGCACCACCCATGCCGCGACAGAGACCAGGGCCCGGTCAAAACTCTAAGTTGCAATCCGTCTCCTCAAGCCTTTGAGCAAAAGCTTCCGAGCCCGTGGCCGATACCTCGCACAGCATAGACGGGCAGCAGAGCGCAGGCGCGACGCCGCGCCATGTCGCCATCATCATGGACGGCAACGGCCGTTGGGCAGCCGAGCGCGGTCTGCCCCGTTCTCTCGGCCATCGCTCGGGCGTCGAAGCCGTCCGGCGCACGGTCAAAGCCGCCATCGAGCTCGGCATCCCGTATCTCACGCTCTACAGCTTCTCCTCTGAGAACTGGTCGCGTCCGGCGGAAGAGATCGATGATCTCATGTCGCTGATGAAGCGCTTCATCCGCGGCGACCTTGCCGAACTGCACCAGAACAACGTGCGTCTCACGGTGATCGGCGAGCGCGAGAACGTCGAGCCGGAGATCATGGCGCTGATCGACGAGGCTTGCGAGCTGACGCGCGACAATACCCGCCTGACGTTGGTGATCGCCTTCAACTACGGCTCGCGCAACGAGATCGCGCGTGCGGCCCGCCGCCTCGCCGAGGACGTCCGCGCGGGAACGCTGAAGCCCGAAGAAATCACGCCAGAGAAACTCGAGAGCGCACTCGACACAGCTGGCATCCCTGACCCCGATGTCCTCGTCCGCACCAGCGGCGAGGTCCGTCTCTCGAATTTCTTGCTCTGGCAGGCGGCCTACACGGAACTCGTCTTCATCGATGCCTACTGGCCCGATTTCGGCCGCGAGCTGCTCGTCGATGCCATCGCACAGTACCGCGCGCGCGAGCGCCGCTTCGGCGGTCTCTCGCAGCAGTCGCTGGGATGAGGCAGCAGATGGAGAACGAAGACGCACCCGCCGAGGTCGTCGTGCCTGCTCAGCCGCGCGGACGTTTCTCCGAACTTGCGATGCGACTGGTCTCGGGCATCGTATTCGCTGCCATCGCCCTTGGCCTCGCCTATGCAGGCCCACTGCCGTTCGCCGCTCTCGTCCTGGTCGTCGCCGGCGCCATTAGCTGGGAATGGTCTCATATCGTCAGAGGCACGACCCTCGACCTCACGCTTATCGTTCATGCCGTTGCGGTCATAGCCGCCATCGCCCTCACCACATTCGGATTTGCGGCACTGGGCGTCGCCGTGATCGTCATCGGCGCCATCATCGTTCTCGCGCTCGAATTCGGTCAGCGCCCGATCTTTTCAGCAGCCGGCGTTTTCTATGCCGGGTTGCCGGCTGTAGCGCTGATCTGGTTGAGAAGCAGCGAGCCGATGGGCTTTCTTTCCGTCCTCTTCATCTTCGTCATCGTTGCCGCGACTGATACGGCGGCATACGCCGCAGGACGGCTGATCGGCGGCCCTAGGCTTGCAGTCCGCGTCTCGCCCAACAAGACCTGGAGCGGGCTCGCCGGAGGCGTGCTCGCCGCGGCGCTCACGGGTGCCATTTTCGCGATCTTCGTCGGAGCCTCTCCCACTGCCCTCGCCCTGACCGGCCTCGTCATGGGCCTGATCGCGCAGGCCGGCGACCTGGGAGAGTCCGCCCTGAAGCGCACGTTCGGCGTCAAAGACGCGAGCAACTTGATCCCTGGCCACGGCGGCTTCATGGATAGGGTTGACGGAATTGTCACCGTCGCAGTGGTCGCGGCGCTGGCGGCCCTCTATGTTGACCCGTACATGCCGGCCAAGGCACTGCTGGCGGGACTTTGATCGGCGCGCCGGCTCATTCGCCAGACGACGGCCAGCGCGATGGTGGATAAGAGAAATTCGTTTGCAAGTGCGGGATCCTAGGAACATGGCGCGCGTGGTCGAAGCACCCGCAGGAACTTTGCGCGTCAGCGTCCCCGCCGACGTGACGCGGCCGCGCGCCGAAGAACGGCCCGAGCGCCTGCGTATTACCGTGCTGGGCGCGACCGGATCGGTCGGCATGAGCACGCTTGATCTCGTCGGCCGCGACGCCGGAGCCTATGAGGTCGTAGCCCTCACCGCCCAGAGCAACGCCGGCCGTCTCGCCGAGCTGGCGATCCGACATAAGGCGCGGCTCGCCGTCATCGGCGACGAGGCTTGTTTCGGTGAGCTCAAGAATTGCCTGGCCGGAACCGGCATTGCCGTTGCTGCCGGCGCCGCTGCGGTGGAAGCCGCAGCTTCGGAGCCCGCGGACTGCATCATGGCATCGATCGTGGGCGCCGCCGGTTTGCGGCCTACGTTCGCAGCCGCCCGTCAGGGCCGGCGCGTGGCCTTGGCCAACAAGGAATGCCTTGTTTCCGCAGGCGACGTTTTCCTACGCGAAATCAAAGATGCGGGGACAGAGCTGATCCCCGTCGACAGCGAGCATTCGGCAGCGTTCCAGGCCATCGGCTCGACACCGGCGAAAGCGATCGAGCGCATTACGCTCACGGCGTCCGGCGGACCGTTCCGCACCTGGGAGAAGGAGCGCCTGGCCAAGGCCACGGTCGACGAGGCGCTCAAGCATCCGAACTGGTCCATGGGCGCGAAAATCTCCATCGATTCCGCGACCTTCATGAACAAGGGCCTCGAATTGATCGAGGCGTACCATCTGTTCCCCGTCGAGCCGGATCAGCTCGATTGCGTCGTTCACCCACAATCGATCGTTCATTGCCTTGTCGCGTTGACCGACGGCTCGGTTCTGGCCCAGTTGGCGAGCCCCGACATGCGTACGCCGATCGCCTTCGCGCTCGCCTGGCCGGCACGCATGACGACACCGGTTCCGCGCCTCGACTTGGTCAAGCTCAAGTCGCTGACCTTCGAAGCCCCCGACGAGGACCGCTTTCTGGCATTGCGGCTGGCTCGGGAGGCGTTGAAGCAGGGAGGCGGAGCGCCCGCCGTCCTCAATGCCGCCAACGAAATCGCGGTAGAGGCCTTTCTTCAGCGCAGGATCGGCTTCCTTGATATTGCCGAAACTGTGGCGCACTGTCTGGAGCGGGCTGAGGCACGAGGCCTCCTTAACCGTATCCATTCACTCGATGACGTGCTCTCCGTCGACCAGGAAGCGCGCCTCATGGCACGTTCGGCATTGGCGCCCTGACAGGCAGAGCCCTGACGAACGGACTGGCCGAACAAAGAGTTCCGCCTTCATCTATTCACTGACGAACAGGACCGAACAACGATGATCGAAGCCCTACTCGGACACCTCTCGAGCTCAGCCGTGCTCGTGTTTTCGTTCCTGTTCGTGCTGAGCGTGGTGGTCTTCTTCCATGAGCTTGGCCACTTCCTCGTCGCCCGCTGGTGCGGCGTCACCGTGACGACGTTCTCGATCGGGTTCGGCCGCGAGCTTTGGGGCTTCGTCGATCGCCGTGGCACGCGCTGGCGCGTGGCCGCCATCCCGCTCGGCGGCTACGTCAAGTTTCTCGACGACGCCAATGCCGCGAGCCAACCCTCTGGCGAACCAGTAAAATTGACGCCGGAAATGCAGGCCGGCGCGTTCCACACCAAACCCGTCTGGCAGCGCGCCGCCGTCGTCTTCGCCGGCCCGTTGGCCAACTTCATCCTCGCCGCCGTCATCTACTCCGTCCTCAACATGACGGTGGGCGTGCGCACCATTTCGGCGCGTATCGACGAGGTCGTTGCGGGCATGCCGGCGGCTCAGGCCGGTCTCAAGCCCGGCGACGTCATCACGTCCATCGACGGCTGGAACATCGAAGGTCTCGACGACGTGGCTCGCATCGTCGGTGCATCGAGCGGCCGAACCTTGGCTGTCGAGATCTCTCGCGACGGCAAGACGATTCCGTTCTCCATCACCCCGGACCTGAAAGAGCACCGGGATGACCTCGGCGTCACCGTCCGCATCGGCGACATCGGCATCCGCCATCTCATTCCGCCGATCGTGGGCGAGGTCATTTCCGGCATGCCCGCGGGCAAGGCCGGTTTCCAGGCCGGCGACCGCATCAAGGCCATAGATGGCAAGCCTATCAACAGCTTCGACGATCTTATTGACGCCGTGGGTCCGAGCGCCGGCAAGCTCCTGACGTTCACGGTCGAACGTGGCGGAGACCAGGTCACGCTCGAGGTCACGCCCGAAAGCACCCCGCAGAAATCCGCAGACGGCGAAATGACGCAGCGCGGCCGTATCGGCCTTGCGCCGATGCGTCCGGAGGCCGTCCCCGCCAATCCGATCGAGGCTGTGCGCCTCGGCGTTCGGGAGACCTATTCCAACCTCAGCCAAACCCTTACGGGCATTTGGGATATCATTACGCAGCGCCAGTCCGCCGATCAGATGGGCGGCCCCATCCTGATGGCCGAGGTCACGGCGCGGGTCGTGGAGCTCGGAATCGAGCCGCTGCTCAAATGGACAGCGCTCATATCGGCCAATATTGGCCTGCTAAATCTGCTGCCCATCCCCGTACTGGACGGTGGTCATTTGGTCTTCTACGCCATCGAAGCGATACGCCGCCGCCCCTTGAGCCAGCGTGTTCAGGAGATCGGCTTCCAGATCGGCATGGTGCTGGTCATGATGCTGGTTGTGTTCGTCAATCTGAACGACTTGGTGCGGCTGGGCAAAAGGTGGCTATTTGGTGGCGGTTAAAATCCCGGAAGAATCGAGGGCCGCTGACGTAATCTTGCCACTTCCCAGCAGCTTAACGACTTGTTAAAACTGCATCCGTTAAGGGTTCTTAATCAACTTGAGTCCGGCTGGGGAGTCGGGTTCTAGTCCTCGCCAAGGTCAGGAAATGACCGGCGTTTTTAAGAAGCCTGAGCACGGGGGCGAAGAGGGGAAATCCTGAGTTCGCTTTCAATCAGGACTACGGTCCAAGACCTCCTGCCGACGGGTCTTGGGTACCGAGGGGGATCGGCAGCAACGAAGGCGAGGCAGATCCGCGCATGGTTAAGTATCGGATCATGTGGAAGGGGAGCTTGCGCCTGCTCCTTTGGTTGGTTTTGGCCGCTCCCGCGGCTGTTTCCGTTCAATCAACTCTTTTCGCCACGCCTGCCGCCGCGCAGGGCACGATCAGCGACATCCGCGTCGAGGGTAATCGCCGCGTCGAGCCCGAAACCGTCCGCTCCTATTTGCAATTCTCGCCCGGCGACGCCTACGACGCCGGCAAGGTCGACGCGTCGCTCCAGGCGCTGTTCGCTACCGGTCTGTTCACCGACGTGCACATCAACCGTGAAGGCAACTCGGTCGTTGTCTACGTCGTCGAGAACCCGGTCATCAATCAGGTCGCCTTCGAGGGCAACAGCGAGGTCGACACCGACACGCTGAAGGCCGAGGTCCAGTTGAAGGCGCGCTCGGTCTACACGCGCGCCAAGGTGCAGGCCGACGTACAGCGCATTCTCGACGTCTATCGTCGCCAGGGACGCTTCGCCGCTTCCGTCGAGCCCAAGATCATCGAGCTCGAGCAGAGCCGCGTGAACCTCGTGTTCGAAATCACCGAGGGCGGCGCGACCAAGGTGAAGGGCATCAACTTCACCGGCAACCACGCCTTCACCGATTCGCAGCTCCGCGACGTCATCTCGACGACGCAGACCGGCTGGCTCGACTTCCTCAAGGGCACCAGCGTCTACGATCCGGATCGTATGAACCTCGACCGTGAGCTGCTGCGCCAGTACTACCTCAAGAACGGCTATGCCGACGTGCGCGTCGTGGCATCCAACGCCGAGCTCGACCGCGACAGCTCGGGCTTCTTCATCAACTTCGCCATCGAAGAAGGCGAGCTATACAATTTCGGCGCCGTGACCATCGAGAGCTCGCTTCCGGGCGTTGACCCGAACAGGCTCATCGGCGACGTCCTGACCAATTCCGGCGCGCTTTATAACGGCGGTGACATCGACAAGAGCTCGGAGAAGCTGACCCTTCTCCTGGCCGAGCAAGGCTACGCCTTTGCCCGTGTCCGTCCGCGCGCCACACCCGATATCCCCTCGCGCACCATTGCGCTCGTCTATGCCATCGACGAAGGCCCCCGCGTCTACATCGAGCGCATCAACGTCAGCGGCAACCTGCGCACCAAGGACTTCGTCATTCGTCGCGAGTTCCGTCTCGCCGAAGGCGACGCCTACAATCCGCTGATGGTTGATCGCGCCAAGAAGCGCCTGCAGGGCTTGGGCTTCTTCAAGGCCGTGGACATCAAGCGCCGTCCTGGCTCCGCCCCTGACCGCGTGATCCTCGACGTGGATCTCGTCGAGCAGTCCACCGGCGAGCTGTCGTTCGGTGCCGGCTACTCGACCTCGGAGGGCGTCATCGGCGACGTCAGCATCACCGAGCGCAACCTCCTCGGTAACGGCCAGTTCCTGCGCCTCAAGGTCGGCGGCTCGTTCGAGCGCATGCAGATCGACCTGTCGTTCACGGAGCCGCGCTTCCTCGATCGTAACCTCTCGGCCGGCTTCGACCTCTTCCACAAGGAAGTCGACCAGACCGACGAGTCGGGCTTCAACACCAAGCGCACCGGCGGCACGCTCCGCCTCGGCTTCCCTGTGTCCGAGAACCTCTGGATGCAGACCGGCTACACGCTCGACCACAGCACGCTCGAGGTCGAGGACGAATGCGCCGACGGCGACTGCAACGACGACGGCAGACGCGACGTTTCCGCCCTCGTTCTTGAGGAGATCAAGACCCGCGGCGAATCCTCTCTCACCTCGTCGTTCGGTACCTCTCTGACCTACGACAAGCGCAACAACGCCAAGAACCCGACGAGCGGCTACTACATGCAGGTCTCGACGGACTTCGCTGGCGCCGGTGGCGACGTCCAGTACGTCCGCGTCAACGGCGAAGGTCGCGCCTACTATCCGATTTCGGAGAACATCACCTTCGTCGGCCGTGCAATCGGCGGCCACATCGAAGGCTGGGGCGGCGACGACGTCCGCCTGACCGACCTCTACTACAGAGGCGGTGAGACCATCCGCGGCTTCGATCGTGGCGGCTTCGGTCCGCGCGACTTGAAGACGGACGACTCCATCGGCGGTAAGACCTACTGGGCAACCACTGCCGAGATCCGCTTCCCGTTCCCCTACATTCCTGACGATCTCGGCCTTTCGGGCGCCGTCTTCGCGGATGCGGGCTCGTTGTTCGACGCCAACGATCTGGCAAAGTCCCTCAACAAGTCCGGCCAGCTCGAACTTGCCGACTCCTCCGCTGTCCGCTCGTCGGTCGGTGCCAGCGTGATGTGGAACTCGCCGGTTGGCCCGATCCGCATGGACTTCGCCAAGGCACTCACCAAGGAGAAGTTCGACCAGGAGCAGTTCTTCCGCTTCGGCGCTTCGACGAAGTTCTAAGCCTTCGCCGGCCTGCAAGGACTGCAATCGCGCAATTCACCGTGACCCGACGTGGTCACGGTGTACTCCGGGCGCCGGCTGGTTGCCGTACATGCCGTTTCCGAGTATAGCGCTTCCCTGTCATGGACGGGGTGCGCGGGGCGACTGGAGCTCTCGGTCCGAGATCGCCCTTTAAGGCCCCGACGTTTACGTCCGGGGCCGCACGCTTCTGAGGTGTCATCGAATGGAGCATCCCGGTTTCTTCGCCAAGGCCGGCCCCTTCACGCTTGCTGAAGTGGCCAAGGCGACTGGCGCGGAGGTCACCTCCGACGCCGACCGGCGCGTCGACGGCATCCGCCCCCTCGTTGAAGCCACCGCTTCGCAGCTCTCCTTCTTCGACAATCGCAAGTATCTGCCCCAGCTGCTCGAAACGCATGCCGGCGCTTGCCTCGTCGCTCCGCAATTCGTCGACCGGGTGCCTCAAGGCACCGTCGCGCTCGTCACCAAGCAGCCCTACCGCGCTTTCGCTGCCGCGCTGACGCTCTTCTACCCGGAGGCAATGCGTCCGAAGGCGGCGGCCGCGGGCGGCGAGCATCGCATCGATCCCTCTGCTGTGCTCGAAGAGGGCGCCGAAATTGAACCGGGTGCCATTATCGGACCCGAGGCGCGCATTGGAAGCGGCTCACGCATCGCTGCCGGCGCCGTGATCGGCTACCGGGTCACCATCGGGCGCGGCTGCTACATAGGCGCGCTGGCGTCTGTTACGCACGCGCTTGTCGGCGACCGCGTCATCCTGCATTCCGGTGTTCGCATCGGTGGTGACGGTTTCGGCTTCGCCATGGGGCGCGGCGGCCACCTCAAGGTGCCTCAGATTGGCCGCGTCATCATCCAGGACGACGTCGAAATCGGCGCCAATTCCACGGTCGACCGGGGCGCCCTTAAGGATACTATTATCGGCGAAGGCACGAAAATTGATAATCTTGTGCAAATAGGGCACAACGTCGTCATCGGACGCCATTGTGTGATCGTGGGGCAGGTCGGCATCTCCGGATCCACCGAGCTCGGCGACTTCGTCGTGATGGGCGGGCAGTCTGGCGCCGTCGGTCACATCAAGATCGGCAATGGCGCCCAGATCGCAGGCGGCTCACACCCGAAGGACGACGTTCCGGCCGGCGCCATACTCGCGGGCACGCCGGCACGCCCCTTCAAGCAATGGGCGCGCGAGGTGGCGATGCTGACCCGCTTGGCATCGCGGGCCAGCGCCCGCGGCGATGACGACGAAACGAGTGGTACATAACCGGCCGAGCACTGATTGCGTGGAAACGCACTTTCGCCAGTGGCCGAGACGAGATGGAGTTGATTGGGGATGGATGACGCTACACCAAAGACTGCGCAGACGAGCATCGATATTCAGCGCATCTTGAAGCTCCTGCCGCACCGCTATCCCTTTTTGCTGCTCGATCGCATCTATGACGTGAACGGCGACGTGAGCTGCGTCGGCATCAAGAACGTGACCATCAACGAGCCGTTCTTTCAGGGACACTTCCCTCAGTTTCCCGTCATGCCGGGCGTGCTGATCATCGAAGGCTTGGCGCAGACCGCAGGTGCGCTGTGCGTCAACAGTCTCGGAGAGGACTACAAGACCGAGCTCGTCTACTTCATGGGCATCGATCGGGCCAAGTTCCGCAAACCCGTCGTTCCTGGCGACCAGCTGCACTACCACGTCCGCAAGATCCGCAATCGCGGCCGGGTGTGGCGTTTCTTCGGTGAGGCCAAGGTCGACGGCCAGACCGTCGCCGAAGCTGAGATCAGCGCCATGCTGGCCAACACTGCCGATGCGCGCGCATTTGCGGCGAGCAAGAATGGCTGACGGGCGTATTCATCCGACCGCAATCGTCGAGGACGGTGCCCAGCTCGGAGCAGAGGTCTCGATTGGCCCCTACTGCGTCGTAGGCGGGAATGCGAACCTCGGCGACGGCGTCGAGCTTGCGAGCCACGTCGTCGTGGCGGGACGCACGACCATCGGCGCGCGCACGCGCATCTTCCCCTTCGCTTCCATCGGCCACCAGCCGCAGGACCTCAAATACAAGGGTGAGCCATCGACGCTCACGATCGGCACCGATTGCCTCATCCGCGAGGGCGTGACGATCAATCCCGGCACCGAAGGCGGCGGCATGTCGACGACGGTCGGCAACAGCTGCGCCTTCTTGGCAAACTCGCACGTCGGGCACGACTGCCACGTCGGCAATAACGTCATCTTCTCGAACAACGTCATGCTGGCTGGTCACGTCACGGTCGGCGACTACGTCATCATCGGCGGCGGTGCGGCCGTCATCCAGTTCGCTCGCGTCGGCGCTCATGCGTTCCTCGGCGGCATGTCGGGATTGGAGCAGGACCTTATCCCCTACGGCATGGCGCTCGGCAACCGCGCGCATCTTTCGGGTCTGAACATCGTCGGCCTCCAGCGCCGCGGCTTCTCGCGCAACGAGATCCACGATCTGCGCCGCGCCTATCGCGCGCTCTTCGCTGCCGAGGGCACGTTGCTCGAGCGCGTCGCCGACGTCGCCGAGGAGTTCTCGACGCATCCCATCGTCATGGAGATCGTCGAGTTCATCCGCGCTGGCGGCAAGCGCTCGATGTGCACACCGCGTGACGTCGCGGAAGCCTGAGACTGGCGCAAAACCCGCCTGCAGTTACTGCGGGTTCTGTGTCTCTCCCGAGCTCGCAGGATCCGAGATCTGCGTTTTCGTCGTCGAGTGCTTCGAGATCGTCTCGAAGTATGCCGCGTCGTCCCCGATGGTGAGCGTCGGCGAGCAATAGGGCGTGCAGGTATAGGACTGCTGCGCCCCGCCTTTGGTGAGTTTGACTGTCCGCTTGTCGTCACGCGTCACCACCACGCGCTGATCCTGAATGACGTTGCGATCCGCATCGAGGGCGATGATGTTGGTTACGCCGAACGTCTTACCCGTCACCACCAGCAGCGAGCCGCTCTGCACGCTGACGTCGGCGATCGAAGGATTGCCGATGATCACGCTCGCGACCGGACGCGGCAACCGCAGCAGCTGAGACTGATCGTAGCTCACGACGAGATCGACGGCATGCGCGCGACTGGCGAGGCCTTGCGATGCGATGAGCATCAGCAGCGAAATGAGCAGCGCCATGTAACGCGCCGCGGAGGCGGACGAAAGGGTCGCCATCTCGAAACTCCTGAAGGGAAGCTTCTGGCCATTTGGCGCCCATATGGTGAACGAAACGCTAAATCGCGTGCGGAATGAGAGCATCTCAGCCCGCTAGGCGGAACCCGCACCCATCTCGACCGTTTCCTGACATGAACGTCATCAGAGACGAGAGGTTGCATGAACAGGAATATGCTCATCGTGGTCTTGGCCGCCGGCGCTGTGGCGGTCCTGACCATCGGATTGGTGGCAGCCCCTAACCTTCAGACTGCTCCGCGCGTCGAGGATTCGACCCGTGTCGAGGCGCCGTTCACGTCCGTTGAGACGAGTGACGAGAAGACCCGCGTGCGCGCGCCGTTCGTCGACATCGAGGTGCCGAAGGACAAAACCGACCCGGCGAAATAACGCGATCCCCGACGATGGCTACTCGGCGAGCGAGAACGCGCGGCTCGCGGCCGAGAACTCCTCTTTGCGATGACGGGCGCGGGCTTCGGCTTCCGCGTCCCAGCCCCACTGCTCCGCCTGCCATGTGTCGTCGACATGCGCGGCAGCCCACGCCTCGTCGAGCGTGAGGCGGCCCATGGCATGCGCGAGAGCGATCAGGGCCGAGCCCGTCAGCGTCGTCATGACGTGGAGCGCGGCCAACTTGATCGGCCCAGCGCCCTCGAGCGCCTTTGCGACAGCAGAGACTGACGCCTGTGGCTGCTCGAGCGGCATGACGCCTTCACCGACCAGGAAGTCGGCGCCGAGCGTCTCCTTGGCCCAGGCGAGCACTGGGTTCCAGGCATCGCCCTGCCGCTTGATCAGTGCGTCCGGGCCCTCAGCCCGATAGCAGGTGAGATCGTTGCCGGCGAAGGCCTCGATGTCTGCCGCGACCGGTCCCATCTGATCGGCAACCGCGTCGATGGCCGTATTGGCGAGCCTCGTCAGCGGCATGGTAGCCGGATCGATGCGCTCTCCCTGCTGCCTCCATTCCTCGGCGACGGCCTCTGCCAGCGCGCGCGTCGGCAGCGCGAGATCCCGCTTCTTCGGCGTCTTCACGCCGCGCCCGTCGAGCGTGACCCGATAGACGCCGTCACGCTCCTCGACACCAGCGTCCTTGTAGAACCGCTTCGGCAGCACCGGCTGAAGCGAGTCCTTCGTTGGGATCTTTATGGGCGTCGGACCGCCCTCTTTCTCTTTGTCGTCTTTCGTCACGCCGCCACCACACCACCAACAAAGCGCTCGATTGCGAGCCTGAGAGCGCTGCTGTCCGCGCTCACGTCATGAGCTCCGGCTCCGCGAAGCTCACCCGCCTCGTGGTAGCCCCAGGCCACGCCGAGCGCGGTTACCTGCGCTTCTCGCGCCATGATCATGTCGTAGGTCGTATCCCCGATCATAAGCGTATCCGCCGGACCTGCCCCGGCCTCGGCCATGGCATGCAGGATCATCGAGGGATGCGGCTTCGACGGGTGCGTATCCGCCGTCTGGATGGTGGCGAAACGCGACGTCCAGCCTTCACGCTCGAGCACGGCCGCGACGCCGCGCCGTGACTTGCCGGTGGCGATGCCGAGAACGACGTCGTCCCGCGCGCCGAAGTCTTCGATGATCTCGCGCACTCCCGGATAGAGCGGCTCGTGATGGTTCGGGCCGAGCCGACGCTCGGCGAACGATGCCTTGTAGTCCTCGGCAAGCTGTTCGGCCCGACCAAGATCGCGCTCGCCGGGCAACAACTGCTCCACAGCCGTCACTAGCGATAGCCCCACTACGCCGAGGATGCTCGCACGGGCCGGCACCACGAGACCGTTGGTGCGGAACGCGTCCTCCATGGCCGCGACGATCACATGCTGGCTGTCCACCAGCGTGCCGTCGCAATCGAAAATGACGAGCTTCACGTCAGCCGTCCTCGCGCTCGAAGCGGCGCTGATCGAAACCGAGAAGATCCCATGTCGTCGCCATGTGCGTCGGCAGCGGCGCGGTCACGTCGATCTTCTTGTTCCCGGCGGGATGCGGAATGATGAGTCGGCGCGCGTGCAGGTGCAGCTTCGGCTCGATGTTGTCTTCGGCCAGCGGCATACCGCCGTCGTACTTGCTGTCACCTACGATGGGGTGCCCGATGAGCTCCATGTGCACGCGCAGCTGATGTTGACGGCCCGTCACCGGCTTGAGCGAAACCCAGGCGGCCTTGCGGCCGGCACGATCGACCACTGAATAATGCGTCGTCGCGTGCATGGCATCTTTTTGCTCGCCCGGACCCGATTTGCGCACGCGGTCGCCGTCGGGACCCGACGCCTTGATAAGCGCCGCTTCGATCTTGCCCTGCGTCGGATGCGGAACGCCGCGCACCAGCGCCCAATAGGTCTTCGCCGCCGAACGCGTCTGGAAGATCTTTCCGAGCTTGGCGGCAGCATCGCGCCGCTTGGCCACCAGCAGCACACCCGTCGTGTCGCGGTCGAGGCGATGCACGAGCCTTGGCCGGTCGCCGAAGCGGTCGGCCATGCCGGCGAGAATGCCATCGATATGGCGCTTGGTGCCCGTGCCGCCTTGCACGGCAATTCCAAACGGCTTGTTGAGCACGAGAACTTCCTCGTCCTCGTAGAGGATCATGCCTTCGATGAGCTCGCGATCGGCCTTCGACGCCCCCTGCGCCTTGGCCGTGGCGATGAGACCGTCCTTGGGCGGCGTGCGCACCACCTTCGGCACGCGCACCTTCGAGCCGGCCTCGAGACGCTCCTTGCCTTCGACGCGGCGGGAATCGACCCGCACCTGCCCTGACCGAAGCAGTTTCTGCAGGTAGCCGTTGGTCACGTCGGGAAAATGCAGCCTGAACCAGCGGTCGAGGCGCATGCCCGCCTCGCGGGTCCCAATCTCGATGGTTTCAACACGGTCGTTCATATCGGAATAAGCCTTGAGGGGGCTGCGAATGCGCAGCATCGGCACCGGCGCTAACCCATGCCTGCAGGATGCCCCTACGGACGCCCCTGCGCTAGATCCAGCGATAACTTGGACTTCTATTACTCCGGACGCTGGCCACCGCGCCAGAGCGGACCGCCGACAGCCCAGCCGATAGTCCAGCCGACGATAAGACCTGCCAGATTAACGACCATGAATGCGAGCTGGTTAATGTTTTCGGCGTCGTCCGAGCTGTCGAACTTGAGCTGCAGCGCCGCCCAGTCGGCCACCGGGCCGGAAAGGAACTTCATCGCCAGCGCGGCGCCGACGATCGCGAAAATGATGGCTATGAGGTAGCGCATTGATCCCTCCAGGGACTAGGACGTGTTGAGTTCGGGATCGGCGCACACCCCGCGAGCACGGGGGCAGCCTAGGCGTTACTTGACTTCCCAGAACCAGATCTCGCCCGCACCCGCATAATTCGAATAGTACCCGAGCCAGGAGAACCACTCCATCAGCCACTTGGCCGAGGACCGGTACCCGTTCCAGACGTCGATGTGATCGCCAGTCGGCTTGGCTCCGTCCGAGGAGCGGCGCCAGTAGTCCTGGATATAGATGATGCCGGTGCGTCCGAAGATCTTGGGATAGAACTCTGCCGCATCCGGGCCGACGAACTTCTCGATCGGACCGATGCCGTCGATCTTGGCGCGCGCGATGCCGTTGGCGAGCTGGTTGGCATTGATGAAGTGCATCTCTTCGCGCGGATGCACCGAGCAGTTCGAGATGCCGGAGAGCTGCGACGGCTGCACGCCCGCACGTCTCAGCGCCACGCCCATACGGATGGCGCACTGATTTGAGAACACCGGAAAGCCTCGGAGGACCGTATGTCCCTCGAGGTTGGTTAGATTATGAGGAGCGATGCACGGCGTCTGAACGCTCTCGTTGATCGGATGGCCACGCCAAAGATCGCTGAACTCGATCATGGAACTCCCCCTACTCCCGTCCTGCCGGAATTATAGGCCGGGCGGCAGGGATTTGGCCAGCGGGGCCCAGGGTTTCGCCCCCCGGGCCGGGCGGGACTGAGGCAACAGGGTTACTCCCCGCCGCGCTTCTTCCTGAGGCCGTCCCAGTAGGCCAGCCTTTTGCTGATTTCGCGCTCGAATCCCCGTTCCGGCGGATCGTAGAACTTGGGCCGGCGTCTCAGCTCGTCGGGAAAATAGTTCTGTCCCGAGAAGGCTTCCGGCTGGTCATGGTCATATTCGTAGCCATCCCCATAGCCCTCCTCCTCCATGAGCTTGGTCGGGGCATTGAGGATGATCTTCGGGGGGCTGAGCGAGCCGTGCTCCTTGGCCGCCCGCATGGCGGCCTTGTATGCCACATAGTTGGCGTTCGACTTGGGGGCCGTCGCGACGTAGATGACCGCCTCTGCCAGCGCTAGCTCGCCCTCCGGGCTACCGAGGAAATCGAACGCTTCCTTGGCCGCATTGGTAATCACGAGCGCCTGCGGGTCCGCGAGACCAATGTCCTCGACCGCCATGCGCACCAGGCGGCGCGCGATAAAGAGCCGGTCCTCGCCGCCGTCGAGCATGCGGCAGAAGTAATAGAGAGCCGCATCGGGATCCGACCCGCGCACCGCCTTGTGCAGCGCCGAGATCAGGTTGTAGTGCCCCTCCCGGCCCTTGTCGTAGAGCGGAGCACGCCGCTGCACGAGCTTTACCAGCGCCGCTCGGTCGATAGGCTTGGAGCCCGGCTTGACCATGCCGAAGATTTCCTCGGCGAGATTGATCACCGCGCGTCCGTCACCATCGGCCATGGACTTCAGCGCCTCGCGGGCATCGGCGTCGAGAGGCAAAGGACGCCCCTCCTCCTTCTCCGCGCGGCCTACGAGATCCTCGAGCGCGTCATCATCGAGACGGTTGAGCGTCAGCACGGATGCGCGCGACAACACGGCGGCGTTGATCTCGAACGACGGGTTCTCGGTCGTCGCCCCGACGAGCGTGATGGTGCCGTCCTCCATGTAGGGAAGAAAGCTGTCCTGCTGCGAACGGTTGAAGCGGTGGATCTCGTCGATGAACAGCAGAGTGCCGCGACCCTGCTCGCGACGTGCCTTGGCACGGTCGAAGGCTTTGCGAAGCTCGGCAACGCCCGAGAAGATCGCCGAGAGCTGCTCGAACTCGAGCTTGGTCTCGTGCGCCAATAGCCGGGCGATCGTCGTCTTGCCGCAGCCGGGCGGTCCCCACAGAATGAGGCTCGGCAGTCGCCCACTGGCGAGGAAGCGCGTCAGTGTTCCGTCTGGGCCGACAAGATGCGGCTGACCAGCGACCTCGGACAGTTTCGTCGGACGCAGGCGGTCGGCGAGCGGACGCGGCGCCCCTTTTTCTAGACCTGCAGCTTCAAAGAGATTGGACATGGGCGGCCATGTTAGCGGCGGAACGCGGGCGCTCAACCACTTTCCCAGCAAAGGTTTGGCTGGTCATCCCGGAACCTGCAGTCGAATGACCTTGTCGCCCCTGCGCACGGCCATCTGCCACAGGCGTTGGCGCCGCGCGATGGCACTCTCGAGGCTGGCGATATCGGTGATCTTCTCGTCCCCGATCTGGACGATTACGTCTCCCGACTTGAAGCCGAGCCGGGCCGCGACCGAAGCATCCCGCACTGAGAGGACGACCACACCCTCCGCATCGTCGATACCCATCTCGTCGGCAATACCGGGCAGAATGTTCGAAACGCGCGCGCCGTCCAGCGGATGCTGCCCGGCAAGGTTCCGCACGTCGTCACGCCCAGGCTTGGGCGCGTTTTTGAGCGGAAGATCGATCGTAACCGGCCGTCCCTTGCGGATGACGTCGAGCTTCACCGTGCTGCCGATGCCGCGCGTCGTGAGACGATACTGCACGCCGCGCGCATCCATCACCTCGAAGCCGTCCACGTGCATGATGACATCGCCTGCCTCAAGTCCGGCTTCGGACGCGGGACCGTTGTCGGAAACGCGAGCGACGACTGCGCCGGCCACGCGGTCGAGCTTGAGACCGTCGGCAATTTCGCGCGTCACGGATTCGAGCCGCGCGCCGAGCCAGGGCCGTTCGACCTTCACCCCGCGCCCGGCCGCATCGACGTAAAGGCGGACAAGGTTGGACGGAATGGCGAAGCCGATGCCGTGCGAACCGCCCGACTGCGAAAAGATCATGGTGTTGATGCCGACGAGCTTCCCGTTCATGTCGACGAGAGCGCCGCCTGAGTTGCCGGGATTGATAGCGGCGTCGGTCTGGATGAACACCTGAGCTTCGGAGCTTCCGACCTCGGTGCGTGCGAGCGCCGAGATGATGCCACTCGTCACCGTCTGGCCGACGCCGAACGGATTGCCGATGGCGAGAACCATGTCGCCCACTTCGAGCGTGTCCGAGTTCTCGAGCTCGATGACCGGGAAATGCGTGTCGCCATTCTCGATCTTGAGAATGGCGATGTCGGTCTTGTCGTCCTGGGTGAGCACCTTCGCATCGAACTCACGCTTGTCGGAAAGCGCAATGCGGATCTCGGTTTCTCCGCGCCCCTTGATGACATGCGTGTTGGTCACCACCACGCCGTCCGGGCTCACGATGACACCCGAGCCGAGTGAGCTTTGCAGGCGCTCGGACGGACGGCCGAAGCCGTCGCCAAAGAACTGCCTGAAGAACGGATCGTTGGCGAACGGAGAAGCGAAGGTCTGCACGCGGCGCTGCACGTAGACGTTCACGACCGCCGGCGCGGCGCGGCGCACGATCGGCGCGAAGGAATATTGGGCCACTTCGCGCGACGGCGGGACTTCTCGCTTCTGTGCCTGGGCGTCGGTCTCGAGGCCCGCAACGGTCGCGAACCCAATCGCGAGGAAAAGCGCCAGCGCCCCCAGCGCCTTGATGTCATGCTGCATGTATTCTGTCCTGCATCCTGCCACGCAAGCCCTCCGGCGCGATCAAAGCCGTAGGAAGCGTGCGGCATCAGCCCGTAAGCTGCTTCCGCGGCAGGATATAGGCGAGCTGCGGGACCTGGGGAAGAGCATCTCTTCCTGTCAGGAATTAGAGCCATTCAAAGGACTTATCGTCCTGCGAGCCCTGCCCGGAATGCGGCAGCGGTCCACCCGGCCCCCGCCGGCTCTCCGGCGTCGGCCTGCGCGTAGGCCTGAGACGGCTCGACACGTGCCTCTGGCCAGAGAGGCTGAGGCGCCGGAGCCGGTGCGCGCGAGAAGGTTTGACGCTCAGGAATCGACGCAGTCTCGTCGTTGCGCGCGACCGCATAGCGCGACGGTCCGCGGTTCCAGGACTGGCTTGCGAGGAACTGGCGCTCCTTGCTGTCATTGCCGTCGAGCGGAGCACGTCCTGCGTAGGTCACGCGAACGCGACCGACGCCGCCGCCGTGTAGGTCGAGCGCATGCGCGGAGGCCTTGGACAAATCGATGACACGGTTGGCAACGTAGGGCCCGCGATCGTTCACCCGCACCAGGATCGTGCGACCGTTGGCCAGGTTCGTGACATAGACGTAAGACGGCATCGGCAGCGTCGGATGCGCCGCCGTCAGCGCGTGCATATCGTAGACTTCACCATTGGACGTCCGCCGCCCGTGGAAGTCGCTGCCATACCAGGAGGCGATACCGACGCGGTCATAATCGGGTTGCTCGCGCGGATTGTACCATTTGTCGGCGACCTGATAGGGCGTACCGACCTTGTACTGCCCGCCGCCTTTGGCAATGCGCTCATTCTCGGATGCGACGCGAACGCTGGCCTCGCCCCAAACCGTCTCGGGGAACTTCGGCTCAGATTTGGCGGGTGCAAGGCTCGCCTGCGGAACAACCGCGCTTCCACCGCCGCAGCCGCCGAGCGGCGCGGCAAAGGTCACGATCGCGAAGGCCACGCCGGCTGCGCGCAGCAGCGGCCTGAGGCTCCGCATCGACATTATATGAGGAACGCTTTCCGCACGCAGATGCGCGGCGAAAGAGCCACCCGATCCCGACATTGCGCCATCCCATCGGCCCCGCACCGCGAAGCCGTTCCTGCCTAGATGTTCGCAGCCGCCGCTGTTTTCGCGGTCTTTGCCTATCGAACCCTGGCAGCATGGCAGAAGCGGGTTGCTTTTCGGTAAAGCGATTCGGCGGCACCCGGAAGCAACCCGGACTTTTCACCCCCGGCGCATCTTGGCTTGGGCTTGCCGCCCCCCGATTTTAGGCGCCCTGCCGCTCAATGTCTCGGTCTGGCCGGGCTCCTTGAGCCCCCTGGCAAGGCCGTGTATAGGGTCAGGCGCTCGAGCCCCGCCATGCGGGCCGGCGAACTCCGGAGGGATGGTCGAGTGGTTTAAGGCACCGGTCTTGAAAACCGGCGTGGGTGCAAGCCCACCGTGGGTTCGAATCCCACTCCCTCCGCCACCAAATGTAGTCAATTCATTGAGTTGCCTGACTTACTCTGACCCACCCTTTTTTGACCGAGGCCGCGCGATTCCGGTCGGGACCTCCCCGGGATGGGATGGCGCTCAGGTCTCGCGACTATGCTGACGGGGAGAGTGAGCGGCACTCTATTTGACCTTTGTCAGAACCTCACGCGTATGCTCGCCGAGCGTGGGCGGACCCAATCTTTGATTGAGACTGGCGTCAGCAAAGCGAATTGGGCAGGCGATGCTGGGAACCGTCCCGGCTTCTGAATGCTGCAAGTCGAGACGCAAGCCTCTGTGCCGGACCTGCTCATCCGCAAACACGTCTTCCAGGTCGTTGATCGGCCCGCATGGCACGCCCGCGCGTTCAAGATCAACGATCCACTGCTCCGTCGAGCGAAGGCGCGTTTGCGCTTCGATCAGTGGAACGAGCGCTTCGCGGTTTGCGACACGGAGAGGATTGGTCGCAAACCGTGTGTCGTCGGCAAGCGCGTCACATCCTGCAATCTGGCAGAATTTGCGAAACTGGCTGTCGTTGCCCACGGCAAGAATGAAATGACCGTCAGCCGTCGCGAAGGACTGGTAGGGGACGATGTTTGGATGGGCATTTCCTTTCCGCTCCGGCGGCACACCGGTTGTCAGATAGTTCATGGCTTGGTTGGCGAGCACCGCGACCTGCACATCGAGGAGAGCCATATCGATGTAATCGCCACGCCCTGTCGCGTCGCGACGGCGGAGCGCAGCCAGAATGCCGATCGTCGCGTAGAGACCCGTGAAGATGTCGGCAACTGCGACGCCGACTTTGACCGGCCCTCCGCCCGGTGCATCATCCGGAGTACCAGTGATGCTCATCAGACCGCCGAGGCCCTGGATCATGAAGTCGTAACCCGCGCGATCGCGATAGGGACCGGTTTGACCGAAGCCGGTAATCGAGCAATAGACGAGGCGCGGATTGATGCGAGAGAGTGCCTCGTAGTCGAGGCCGTATTTCGCAAGAGACCCCGGCTTGAAGTTCTCGACCACGACGTCCGATGTGCTCGCGAGTTGGCGAATGGCCGCCTGACCCTCGGCACTGGTGAAGTCGATGACCACGGACTTCTTTCCGCGGTTTGCGGACAAGAAGTAGGCGGACTGAGCCGTCGGCTTGCCGTTGTCATCGGTGGCGTAGGGAGGTCCCCATGACCGCGTGTCGTCTCCAGTTTCGGGCCGCTCGATCTTGATGACTTCGGCGCCGAGGTCCGCAAGCGTCTGTGTTGCCCACGGGCCGGCCAGGACTCGCGATAGATCAAGGACGCGAATGCCGTCCAGCGGGCAGCCCATCTTGGAGACCTCTTAGTAGAACGCCTGCAAACCCGTCTGTGCTCGCCCGAGAATGAGCGCGTGCACGTCGTGGGTCCCCTCATATGTGTTGACGGCCTCGAGGTTGACCATGTGGCGCATGACCTGGAAATCTTCCGAGATGCCGTTACCGCCATGCATGTCGCGCGCGAGGCGTGCGATGTCCAGCGCCTTGCCGCAATTGTTGCGCTTCATCATCGAGACCATCTCGGGCGACGCGGCACCTTCGTCGAGCAGACGCCCGACACGCAGCGCGCCCTGCAGACCGAGCGTGATCTCCGTCTGCATATCGGCCAGCTTCTTCTGGAAAAGCTGCGTCTGGGCCAGCGGGCGGCCGAACTGAATACGGTCGAGGCCATATTGGCGGGCTGCGTGCCAGCAGAACTCTGCCGCCCCCAGCACGCCCCACGCGATACCGTAGCGCGCTCGCGTAAGGCAGCCGAGCGGACCCTTGAGCCCCTCTACCTCGGGCAATAGGCTGTCCTCTGCGACCTCCACATTCTCCATCACGATCTCGCCCGTGACGGACGCACGGAGGCTCAGCTTTCCGCCGATCGCGGCCGCCGATAATCCTGGGCTCCCTTTGTCCAACACAAAGCCGCGGACTGCGCCGGCATGGGCGTCCGACTTCGCCCACACGATGAACACGTCAGCGATGGGAGAATTCGAGATCCACGTCTTGGTACCCGCGAGCCGATAGCCCGAGGCCGTCTTCTCCGCGCGTGTGCGCATCGCCCCGGGGTCAGATCCCGCATCCGGCTCCGTCAGTCCGAAGCATCCGATCAACTCCCCCGAAGCGAGTTTCGGCAGGTAGCGCTGGCGCTGCGCCTCCGAGCCGTAGGCAAGGATCGCCTGCATGGCGAGCGAGCTCTGCACCGACATCATCGAGCGATAGCCACTGTCGACACGTTCAATCTCGCGTGCGACGAGGCCGTAGGTCACATAGCTCGCGCCGAGCCCGCCATAAGCCTCGGGGATCGTGATGCCGAGCAGTCCGGCCTCGCCCATCTCGCGGAAGATCCCAGGGTCGACCGTTTCGTTGGCATATGCCGCGATGACGCGCGGCTGCAGCTTATCCTGCGCGAAGGCCCGCGCGGCGTCGCGCATCATTCGCTCGTCGCTAGTGAGCTGATTTTCGAGGAGGAGCGGGTCGTCCCATTGGAACGTCGCGCGTTCCTCGGCCTCGGTAGAGCTTGAACGCGACATGTCCTTTCCTTCGATTCGAGGCTTGGACGAGATAAACTCACAATGCCCGAACAATAAAGAGCCGTACACGCCAATGTTCCGGTGTGGGAACGCCGGAAACGGTTCAGCTTGGCGGACCAGACGCGCGACGACAAGTCATTCCCTTGCGCAGACACTTTCGGAAATATTTCAACATGAAGGCGCAACGATTGGCTTGCAGATTGCGGTCTCCACTTGCCGGAGAACGCACTATGCCTGCACTGACGCGCGTCAGAACGTTGCTGCCTATCGTCTTTCCGCTGATCATGACCTGGCTGACTACAGCCTACGCGGCAGATCGCGGCGATGACCACAGGCTTTTGCTCACAGTCGCCGTCGATACGGTGCGAGAGAGCCAGATCGAGAGCGCCGTCGTCGGAACTGGCACGGTCGCCGCGTGGCGGGAAATGCCGATCAGCTCCGAAGCGGCCGGATTAGCCATCGTAGAGATCCATGCCGATGAAGGCGACAGGATCGAAAAGGGCCAGGTCCTGGCGCGCCTCAATCAAAGTCTCCTCCTGACCCAGATAGCCCAGAACAAGGCGGCCGTCGCCGAGGCCGAGGCCGGCCTCGCCAACGCGCTCTCCGACCAGAAACGCGCTCACACCGTCACCAGCGGCATCATCAGCCAGCAAACGATCGAGCAGCGTGAAACGCTCGTCAAAACCACCACGGCGAAGCTGGCGTCCGCACGGGCTGTGCTGGAGGAAACGCAAGCCAAGCTGGCCCAAACGGAGATCGTGGCGCCCACGAACGCCATAGTGGCGACCCGCAGCGCCACCCTCGGGCAAGTTGTGCAATCGGGAACCGAGCTGTTCCGCCTCATCCAGGACGGACGCATCGAGGTGAACGCGCTGGTGCCTGAAGCTGACACCTTCAAGATTGAACCGCAGCAGTCCGCACGCATCATCGATCCTACGGGACGTGTCTCGCACGCCTCCGTTCGGCTCGTGGCACCGATGGTCGACCCGAAAACACGCCTGGGCACGGTGCGCATTGCGCTTTCCGGCGATACGGAATTGAAGCCCGGCATGTTCGTCCGCGTCGAAATCGAGGCGGGCGGCGCAGCAGCTCTGACAGTTCCCCTCAAAGCGCTCGTCTGGCGAGACGGAAGGGCAGCCGTTTTCACTGTGAGCGACGACGGAACTGCAGTCCTGAAATCCATTACCGCAGGACGCAAGACCAGTTCGGCCGTCGAGGTCGTGCAAGGACTTGCTGCCGGGGAGCGTATCGTCGTCGAAGGCGCGGGGCTCTTGAACGACGGCGAGAAGGTCCGTGCCGAAGTCGCGTCCGCTAATCCGCTCGTGGAAACGCCATGAGCCAGATCTCTGCCTGGGCCATCCGCAATCCCGTACCCACTATTGTCCTGTTTCTGCTCCTGTCGCTCTCGGGAGTCCTGAGCTTCTCGAAGCTGCGCATCAACGACATGCCGGATATCGACATCCCGGCGGTCACCGTCAGCGTCAGCAGGATCGGCGCCGCGCCGACCGAGATGGAGACACAGGTCACGCGTCTCGTAGAGGATAGCGTCGCGGGCCTTGGCAACGTGGAGCACATCCGTTCCACAGTCAATGAAGGCGCATCCACGACCAGCATCGAGTTTGCCCTAGGGACCGACATCGACCGCGCAACCGATGATGTTCGCAATGCCGTGGACTCGATCCGCCCCAATCTGCCGGCGGACGTCCTGGAACCCACGGTCCAGCGGGTCGACGCAACCGGTCAGCCGATCCTGACGTTCATCGTCGACGCCCCCCAGATGCTTCCCGACGACCTTAGCTGGTTCATCGACAACGATGTGGCCAAGGCCGTGCTTTCGGTCGGGGGCGTCTCCAAGATCGAGCGAGCCGGCGGCGTAAATCAGGAGATCCGCGTGCGGCTCGATCCCGATCGGCTGATGGCTCTCGGCATCACGGCCTCCGAAGTCTCCGATCAGCTGAAACTTCAGAACGTCAACCAGCCCGGCGGACGGACGACGCTGGGGCACGGCGAGCAGGCGATCAGAGCACTCGGCAGCGCAGCGAATGTCGAGACGCTGGCGCAAACGCGATTGATTCTGAAGGACGGACGCACAGTGCTGCTTTCGGAGCTCGGCGTCATAGAGCGGTCGTGGGCGGAGCCCCGCCAGCGTGCGCGCCTCGACGAAAGGGAGGTGATCGGCTTCAGCGTCTACCGCTCGGTGGGCACCGGCGAGGTCGCTGTGACCGAAGCTGCGAGGACGAAAATGGCGGCATTCGCGGCCGAGCACCCCGAGGTAGAGATCCGCGAGGTGACGTCTTCGACCGACGAGGTGCTCGAGGGATATACCGCTGCGATAGAGGCGCTTCTCATCGGCGCAGCGCTCGCCGTCCTCGTGGTCTGGTTCTTCCTGCGCGACATGCGTGCCACGCTCATTTCCAGTGTGGCCCTGCCGCTCTCCCTGCTGCCCACGTTCGCCGTCATGTACGTTCTCAACCAGTCGCTGAACAACGTCACCCTGCTCGGCATCGCACTCGTCGTCGGCATTCTGGTCGACGATGCCATCGTCGAGATCGAGAACATCGTCCGCCACATGCGCGAAGCGGGAAAGTACGCCTACGAGGCTGCGATCGAAGCCGCCGACGAAATCGGACTTGCCGTTGTCGCCACGACATTCTCCATCATCGCGGTCTTTATGCCGGTCGGCTTCATGCCGGGAATTCCCGGCATGATCTTCAAGGCGTTCGCCATTGCCGTCTGCACGTCCGTATTCTTCTCGCTCGTCGTCGCCCGCATGCTGACGCCCCTGATGGGGGCCTATTTGATGAAGCCGCACGGAACACACGATGACGAAGCGTTCTGGGTTCCGGCTTATCTTCGCCTTCTCCGCTGGACGCTGCGATGGCGATGGCTGACGGTCCTTGCAGGCATCGTGTTCTTTGCCGGCTCCATGAGCCTCACTCGTCTGATGCCGGCAGACTTCATGCCTGCAACCGATCGGGGTCGATCCGTTCTCGCTCTGGAGCTTGCGCCCGGCGCCAGCCTCGCGGACACGGACGCCGCCGTAAGGAAGGCGATCGAGATCTTAAAGGCGCGACCGGAGGTAAAGTCGGTCTACGCGGCTCTGGGAACGCAAACGTCGTCGGGACCCATGGGTGGCGACAGCGCCTCGGGCGAGGTTCGGAAGGCAACCCTGACAGTGAACCTCAAGCCCCGTGGCGAACGAGAGATCACGCAGCAGGAGTTCGAAGCATCGGTAGCACCTCAACTTGCCGAAGTGTCAGGTGCCCGGCTGCGCTTCGGGGCCGATGGCAAGTCCGGCGCCAAAGTTCAGGTCATGCTCAGAAGCGATGACGCGGACCTGCTGTCGCGAACTGTGACTTCGCTTACGCGCGAGATGCAGGCAACGCCTGGCTTCCAGAACGCCGGCTCAACGGCGGGCCTCGCACGTCCCGAAATGCAGATCACACCCAAACCTGACAAGGCGGCCACGCTCGGGGTTTCAACCGACACCATTGCCCAAACGGTCAAGATCGCGACCGTCGGCGATGCCGACCAGAACCTGCCCAAGTTCAATCTAAAGGATCGCCAAATTTCCATTCGCGTCATGCTCGATGAGGGGGCAAGGTCCGATCTTTCACGGATCCTGAGCGTGCAGGTGCCAACTTCGACCGAAACCGTACCGCTTTCCTCCGTCGCCGATATGGCGCTCGGCGCAGGTCCTAACCAGATCGACCGCGTGGATCGCAGCCGCAGCGCCACGGTCGAGGCCGAGCTGGTGGGCTTGACGACGGGTCAAGCCGAGACGCTCGTGTCCAATCTCCCGTCGATCATGAACCTTCCTCCTGGAGTGACGCGCCAGGCAGAAGGCGACGCGGAGCGCATGCAAGAGCTGTTCAGCGGCTTCATGCTCGCCATCGGCTCTGGCATCGTCCTGCTGCTGTTCGTCATCGCCCTTCTGTTCAACAACTTCATTCAACCGGTCACGATCCTGACCGCCCTGCCGCTATCGCTCGGAGGGGCATTCGGGCTCATGGTCGCGACCGGTACTTCGCTGTCTATGCCGGCCCTCATTGGCATCCTCATGCTGATGGGCATTGCCGCCAAGAACTCCATCCTGCTCGTCGAATACGCCATCACCGCCCGGAGCAATCAAGGCATCGACCGAAACGCGGCCCTCATCGACGCGGCGCGCAAACGGGCTCGGCCCATCGTCATGACGACGGTCGCGATGGGAGCAGGAATGATGCCCCTCGCGCTCGGCATCGGCGCCGACGCCGAATTTAGAGCGCCAATGGCGATTGCGGTGATCGGCGGTCTTCTGAGCTCGACCGCCTTGAGCCTCATCTACGTTCCTGCGGTCTTCACCATCATGGATGATCTCGACCGCTGGGCGCGCAGGACTTTCGGCGCTCTCATCCAATCGCCTCAGCCTAACTCAATTTGAGGCGCCTTCACCGAGGCGGTGCTTTGGCCCACGCGTATCCGAGCTTTGCCTCCGTGTAGCCGAGGTCGAAGAGTTGGCGCATGTAGTCCTTGTCGAAGGGCTCGCTTGACGTCACGCCAAAACTGTCGGGAATGGCTGCGAGCCGAAAGGCGATGCCCTCCGCACTTGCCTGCGTGTAAAGGCGTTCGACATCGCCGCGCGCCTGGCTTTTTATGAGCGTCTCGAGCGATCGGTTGGCTATCTTGAAGCTCATTGGCTCGATGGATTGCCACACCGGCCCGATCTTGCCGTTACGGATGACATAGAGCTGCTCCGGCCCTCGCGCGTTTTTCGTGGCACGCGGGACGAAGAAGACCTGCCCGACGATGCCTCCATCCGCGTGCATTTCTTCAAACTCGCGGCCGTCGACGGTCACCTTGATCAGGACCGGCGGCAAGAGTCCGGGAATCGCAGCCGATGCGAGCAGGATGCGCCGAAAGAGTTCAAGGCGATCCGCATTATTGCTTGCCGCGATCGCACCCAGATTCCAGATGACCTGCCGCCCTGCCTCGACATTCGTCGTCGCAACAAGAAGACGCCGGCCGCGCCCGTGCTCCCTGGCAATCGCGGCCAGGAGCTCGCCGTTGACGTAGTATTCCAATAGCTTCTCGAGGCCGCTGGCATCGGCGAGCGACGGCCCTCCGAGGACGGCCGTGAATATCTGCGGATTGCCGAGATCCTCGGTTTGAAACTGAGTGTAAACGTCCTTGAGATTCTTGTCGTAGGCGGACCCGAGAAACGCAAACGGTGCCGTGAGCGCTCCCGTGCTCACTCCCGTCACGACATCGAAGTTCGGCCGGTCGCCGCGCGCCGTCCAACCGACCAGCAATCCTGCGCCGTAGGCCCCATCGCCGCCACCGCTAGATAAAGCCAGATAGCTGCGCACCGGCAGCCTTTCTCTCCGGACATTCGCTCCCGCCGAACTGGCCAGCATAACATCCTTGCCGTTGATCGCCAGGTCGATTTCCGGGGCACTGGCGTCGCCCCACGTACGGATGTTCGAGTAGCCTGCAACCTGGGCTCGACCGATGGCCGCCTCTGGAACCGGCGTGTACGCAAGCGTGGCGCAGCCGCCGAGCGCGAGTGCCACCGTAACCGACAAAGTTCGATACATTGGCACCATGCGTCCAAGTCAACGCTCGACGTTGCAGGCCTCGGCCCGGCCAACGTTCGCTTCCTTCCGCTTGATCGTGGTGACATCCGCGAGCATTGCCGCGCCGACCGCCGAAGGCCGAGATCCGGCGCCAGCTCCCCGGAAGTCGTATCCGATGCGGTAATAGAAGCGACCCGCGGGCTGGCCATGCTTGGTGATGATCCGTTCCAACGGCTCACTCAGATTTGAGAAATGCCTGGCGAGCGACGGGTCGTCGATTTGATTGCGCTTGAAGGCGAACATGACGGCTGGCCGTCCGCGCAGCGGCCCAGGGTGGAACCAATACCCGTACATCAGGCTATCTTGCCCGAGGATGCCGCGACCGACAGAGCTCGTCACCCCATCGCTGTAGAAGGCGAGCTGGCTGGCGATGTTGTAGGGGTCGAGGCCGATCATCAGCGGCTCGGCGCCAGTGGCCTTTTCCACCTCACGCTTCAGCTTGGTAGCTTCGTCCCCAAACTCGCTCCATGCTATCGGCGCGTTTGGCAGGCTCGCGACATAGCCGAGCCCCGGAATACCCAGCACCACGTGATTGAGAGCAAACCCGTACGCCACGAGGCTGGTCGCGATCGTTGGCACCCACACCCGGCGCATCGAGAGTCCGAATGCCGAAGAACGCTCAGCAACAGAAAGGATTGCCGCAGAGATCGCGGGCAGCACGGCGAGCCAGACTGGGCCAGTCCAGTTCAGCTTCACGCCGCGCGTCAGGCTGAAGGTGATGAAGGCAGCGAGCGGCACCAGCGTGAAGATGAGGATGAAGCGCGAGATGCGCCACGCCTCATCATCTCTCGAACTCGCGTTCGTATGACGTGCCCATAGCGCCGCCACAGCAGCGATGAGCCCGGTCGGCGTGAGCAGGATCGCCGCATTGACGATCAGCGTCGGCAGCGAGAACTGGAAGTTGGACTCGATACGGCGCGCGCTCTGGAAGGCGAAGGACGCCAAACCGTTCTCGAGATTCCAGTAGATGACCGGCGAGAAAATGAGGAGCGCCAGTACGGCAGCCAGATAGGGGTCCGGCCGCTTCAACCACATCCGTGCTTGCGTGTCGACCAGCATGAACAACAGCGCCGCCGGCCCCAGGAGCGCGATGGTATATTTCGAAAGCAGGCCGAGCCCGATGCAGATGCCGACGCCCCACCAGGCATTGCCTTGGCCACCGACTAGCGCTCGCTCGAGGAAATAGAGCGCACCAGCCCAGGCCGCCACCAACGGCGCATCCGGCGTCATGAAGAGCCCGGTAGCGAAATAGAATGGCAGCGCGGCCACCAGCAGCAAGCTGACGAAGGCCGCCGACTTGCCGAACAGCTGATGAGTGAGACGGAAGGTGAAGAATGCGGTCACGAACCAGCCGAGCCAGGCAGCGATACGCACGCCGAACTCGTTGTCGCCGAACACGCTGGTTCCCGCCCAGATCAGCCACGCCACCATGGGCGGATGATCGAGATAGCCGATGTCGAGGTGCTGCGAGTAGTTCCAGTAATAGGCCTCTTGCGGCAATAGATCGGCAAGGCCGAGGAACAGCAGTCGCAGCACGATGACATAGCCCGCCACGCCGATGGCGGCGATGCGCCACCGTATGTCGAGTGGAACGCGCGGATTGACGGAAGGAAATACGAAGAAGGCTGAGCCGAGATAGCTGACCACGGCTGCCGTGCAGATCGCGTACAGAATGGCGATGGACGGTGGCAGGCCGAAGATCTCCGATGCGCCTGCCAACACACCGCCGCGAATTGCGAGCGCCAAGAGGCATACGGTAAAGAACCGCATGTAAAGCTCGCTCGCGCGCTTCCTGTCCCATCCCGTGCTTTCGGCGAAGGCCCACCGCGAATTCAGGCCGTAATTCGAAACGGTCGCGACACAAAAGCTGACGACATGAGCGACCATCAAAGTCGCGCCGAGGCCGAAAAGCGCTTCGAACACGAGAAGATCGACGAGCATGCCGATGAGGCCGACCGCAGCGAAGCGTGCCGCCCCGGCGGTCGATACCGCTCCACCGCCCAGAACAAGAAGACGGCGCAGATAAGCAGCCAGTTGCGCTTTGCCTATCTTGGACTCGCCATGGATGCGATCCGGGAAGGTGATCGCCACCTCACTCACCTTCAGGGCGCCGCCACCGTGGGCGATGACCTCGAGCCCAATCTTGAAGCCGGCGGCTTCCGGGTCGACCGCCAGCAACCGCTCACGACGAACGGCGAAGAAGCCCGACATCGGGTCCTTCACTTCGGTGAGCGGCCAAGCGAGGAGTCCGCCAAGCCGCGATAGCATCAGCCGACGAAGCGGCCAGCCCGGCGTCGCACCGCCCGGCACGAAGCGGCTGCCAACAACCATGTCGCTCGAGCCCTGGAGCACAGGCTGGACCAGCGCGCGTATGCGATCGGGCGGATGACTGAGGTCGGCATCCATGACGACCACGACGTCGCCACGGGCGAGCGCGGCAGCTGTCAGCACATCACCGGCAAGACCGCGCTTTCCGTCTCCAGCGACGAGGCGGACATCAGCGACCGCCTCCCACTTCCTCACCAACTCAATGGTGCCGTCGGTCGAGCCGCCGTCAGCTATAAGGATCTCGAACTCCAAATCACGCCCGCTTTCCCGAATGATCGAGACAAGCAAGCCATCGACATTCTCGACCTCATTGAGCATCGGCACGATCACCGATACGAGCTCGGCTCTACACAGAGAGCGCGCCTGTCCTGTCCCATCCAGCGCATGCTGGATGGGTTCGATTACCTCTGGCGATTGCATCGGTTCCCCTTAGTGTGGCGCTGAACCTAGTGAGCGAGGGCAAGCTTTATCGAGACGCCTGTCTAGGACCGCTGTCGGTCCACTCGGGTGGCAATCCGAGCTGCCCGCCGACCATGCCGGCAATGCCTGGAGAGCGGCCGTAATTCTCGCAAGCCGCGTATTTCGGAGCGAAACCCATTGTGGAATTGACCTTCTGCCACGACGGCAGGGACGGAAGTTCAAAGCCACTGCCTCCGAATGGAGTCTTGCCTTTGATGAGCAGACTGCTGAAATCGTCACCGAATTTTTCCGCCAGATCGTAGGCGTCGCTCGCCTTCGAGGCCTTCGGCTCGCTGAAGAACGCCGTCGCCCCCCTGCCCCAAAGCATCGCTGCCTGCTGCTGGCCGCGCGCGTCGATTGCCTCGGCCTCGATCGAGAGGTTGCCCAATCCAATCGGAATACGCGGCGTCGGAACCGGGACGCTGACGTCGACGAAGTTCATGCCGATCGAGGCAGCGGCTGAGACACCTGCTGCTATCTCGTCGGTTTCCGTCGCCTGGGTGACGGCGGCCCGTACGGTCAGATCCGCCGGCTCGTATGGCGTTACGACATTGAAGCGGTCGCTGAGGTTGATGCACAAAGCGCGATTGACGGCGTTGGCAACCAGCTCGCGCTGTTGGTTCGAGAGCTTGGGCGCAACGGTGGGAGGGAATGCCGTCGGCAGAATATTGATCGTCTTTGCGGCCAGCACCTGCTCCTTATTGAAGTGAAGGCGCGACTTCGTGATCAGCCCGTCGGAAGGAACCATTCCTTCGTACGACGACAGTCCGACGCCTTGCACGAGCGGCGCGGTGGCGCAGGCGGGCAGAAGACTGACCATGGCCAGCATGGCGAGGTTCGCGGGATTAGATGGCGTTCGCATTGGACGCCTCCCGCTCGCACGCCACATCCTTCAGTGCAGCAATTCCCTCGACGCCATACGCGGCAGGCGCACCAAGTATCGCCGCCATGATGAAGGCAGCCGTCAGACCCACGGCCTGCCAGTAGAAGAACGAGTGGTTAACTCGAAGAGCGATCGCACGAGGTGCGCCACCCCTGCGCTGACTGTTTTGCCGAAAGCGAGCGACCCTCTCGTCAGCCGCAAGCCGACTTGACCCAGATAGAAAGCGCATTCAGAACCCCCGATCGTTAACGCTGGGCTAGCGATAGAGCGTTCTCGTGGCTCAAAATCCGGCCGTGGATGTCCGAATGTTTCCGTACGGCGGATTTTTGTGTCGAAACATGTCTCGCCGCGCCGCAGACAGCCTTTGACACAAAAAAGTTGCCTCTCCCCGCTACGGCGGAGCTACATCAGCCTCGATAAAGCATAGGGCTATTCCCAAAACACCATGACCACGCAGGCGCAAATTCTCGTTGTCGATGACGATACGGAGATCCGTAAACTCATCGCCCGCTACATGCAGGAGCAGGGCTTTCGCGTTTTGCTGGCATCGAAGTGCGCGGAGGTGCACGAGAGGATTGTCACCAATCAAATCGATCTCATCGTCCTCGATGTGATGCTGCCCGACGGATCGGGCCTGGACCTCTGCCGCGATTTGCGCGCGGCCAGATCGAACATTCCGATCATCCTGCTCACCGCCTTGAAGGAGGACGTCGATCGGATCATTGGTCTCGAAATCGGCGCCGACGATTACCTCGGCAAGCCCTTCAATCCACGCGAGCTGGTTGCCCGGATCCGCGCCGTTCTTCGTCGAGGCGCAAGCTCTGGAAATGAGCCTCGCGCATCAGGTGTCTACCACTTCGAGGGCTTTGTGGCCGATCCGGCTACGCGCTCGGTGATCGACCCTCACGGCGGAGATGTTCCGCTCACCGGTGCCGAGTTCGACCTGCTCATGACATTCCTGGACCGGCCGGGCCGGGTCCTCTCCCGCGATCAGCTTCTCGATCTCACGCGTGGACACGACGGCGATGTTCTCGACCGCTCGATCGACGTGCTGATCAGCCGCCTCCGGCGCAAGTTGTCGGATGGCGGTGCCGCTCAGATCTTCAAGACCGTTCGCAACGGCGGCTACCAGCTTGCCGCCAAGGTCAGCGTTCCGGACAAACAGAGATGAAAACGCTTCGCGCCAAAATCGCTTTGCTTCTCGTGCTCTCGATCGTCTCGGTCGTCGCGCTGATCACGCTCACGATGATGTACGCGTTTGCCATCCCCAAGGAAACTGAAGTCGACTTGCTCGCCAAGCAGCTCATCATCATAGACCAGCTTGCAAAGCAGAACCCCCAGGCAGCAGTTCTGTCGCGCGCCCCCGCTACAGGTGCACTGGATAAGGATCAAACCGAGCTCATGCGCACAAGCACAGAGCGGCTCGGAGTGCCCGTCGACGTCACCGTGACCTACAGGACGGACGACAGCCGAATTCGAACCGCTTCAGTGCGGGTCGGGCCTCACAGCTGGGTCTTGGTGGAGATTGATCCGCCGACGGGTCCTGAATTGTGGTTGTGGTTTGCACTCATCACTTTCAGTGTCGGATCGATCGCGGTGTTCGCAGCTCACCGCATGAGCAAGCCTCTCGCACTTCTTGAAAGCGCGGCAGAGTCGGTAAGCCCGGACGGGATACTCCCCATGCTCGCCGAACAAGGGCCGACAGAGGTGCGCGCGACCGCAGCTGCCATCAACTCTCTTTCCGCGCGTTTGAAACGTGCTGTCGAAAGCCGGATGCGGCTTGTGGCGGCTGCTGGTCACGACTTTCGCACCCCCCTGACCCGCATGAGATTGCGCGCGGAATTTGTCACCGACGACACGGATCAGGCCCTATGGCTCAAGGACATCGATGAGCTGGATAGGATTGCCGACAGCGCCATCCAGCTTGTCCGCGAGGAGTCGACGAAGACGTCGCCAGAAGTCATTCGGGTGGACGATCTGGTCAGGAACGTCGTCGCGGAGCTGCAGGATCAGAACTTCGAGATCGAGGTGACAGACACCGGCGAGGCCTATGTCAAAGCCAGCCGGCTGGCCTTGAGCCGCGCATTGCGGAACCTCCTCATCAATGCCGCAACCCATGGCGTGCGCGGCCTTGTATCCGTGACGGGAGGCCCAACGACGAGGATTACGATTTCTGATCAGGGACCGGGGATCGCACCGGAGGTCTTGGATCAGGTGTTCGAGCCCTTCTTTCGTGCCGACAGGGCGCGCAGCCAGAAGGTCCCCGGCGCCGGGCTGGGTCTTACGATCTCCCGCGAGATTATCCGCAGGGACGGCGGAGAGATCAGGATCGCCAATCGACCGGGCGGTGGATTGAATCAAGTCATCGAGCTGCCAACTGTTCTGCCTTGATATCGAGCTGACGTAGCTGCCGGCGTTGCCTTATCGACCCTCCCCACGGCAACGAAGGCTCAAGCTAAAGGGAGCCACAAGGGGCTCTTCCACGCCTTCAGCTCGTCCAGGAAAACTTGAAGCTTTGACGGAACGAAGCGTCGCGTCGGATAGACGGCGTGGACGAAGATCTCTTGGGATGACCATGCCGGCAGGATGCGAACGAGCTCGCGTCCCTTGATCTGTTCGTCACAATAGTTGGACGGCAGAAACCCAATGCCGTGGCCCTTGTAGACGAAGGCACTGACGCTCTGGAAATCCCGCGTCGACACCGGCCCCGCGACGCGAAGCTTCACGGACTTCCGGCCACTCACCAGATGCCATTCGGTCTCGTTGTTCCGGCCATTGAGCAGAATGCAATCATGGTCGCGCAGGTCTTCGGGCCTCTCCGGCGCGGCGCGCCCCTTCAGGTACTCCGGTGAGGCGACGAGATAGCGGACGCTGCGTCCGATCCGCTTCGCGATGATGGTCGAATCCGCAAGCTCTCCAAAACGAATGGCCACGTCGACGTTGTCTGCGATGAGATCGACGAACAGGTTGGTGATGAAGAGATCCACCTGCATGCCCGGGTACTTTTTAAGAAAGCCAGACACGAATTCGTAGAAGGGCTCCTGCCCGAGCATCACCGGGACGGATACCCGCAAGAGACCCTCGGGCTTCCTCTGCGTTTCGGTCAACGCACTCTCGGCGTCCGAAAGGCGGCTCAGCGGTTCGCTGCATTGATCGAAGTAGGCCCGGCCCTGGGCCGTCAGGTTCAGCTTGCGCGTCGTCCTCTGGATGAGCGTCACGCCGAGCTGGTCCTCGAGCGAGGCCACCTTACGGCTAACCGTCGAGACGGGCATGCCAAGCGCGCGCGCCGCGCTGCTGAAGCTCCCGAACTGCGCCACCTTCACGAAAGCCGCGATGTCGTTCAAATCAGGCATGCGCCTATTTTTGCATAAATGGAAAAGAGACTCCAGATATTTCCACCTACACGCGCAATGCAGATTGATCCAAATAGAGGGCGTGGCGAACGCGGAAAGACAAGCGGCCGCCGCTCTAGAAACAGGAGATCAACATGCAAAAGCGTAAGACAGTTCTCGTCACCGGCGCCTCCCAGGGCATCGGCGCAGCGGTGGTCAACAGCTTCGTTGAGCGCGGCTATAACGTGGTCGCAACCTCGCGTCGTGTCAGCCAGTCCACCGAGATCAAGGCGTCGGATCGCGTTGCTCTCGTCGATGGAGACATCGGCGATCCGGCAACGGCAGCCAAGGTTGCGGAAACAGCGATCAATAAGTTCGGCTCCATCGATGCCGTAGTTAACAACGCCGGCATCTTCGTCGCCAAGTCCTTCCTCGACTACACCGACGAGGACTTCCGCAAGGTTTCGTCAACCAACATCGACGGCTTCATCCGCCTCACTCAGCTTGCCATCCGCCAAATGCTGGCTCAGAAAAGAGGTGGCAGTGTCGTCAGTATAACGACTTCTCTTGTCGATCATCCGATCGCGGGCTTCAATGCATCGGTGTCAATGGTAACGAAGGGCGGCATCGACGCGGCCTCCAGGAGCCTTGCGATGGAATATGCCAAGGACGGAATCCGCGTAAACACCGTCGCCCCTGGTGTCGTCGACACGCCTCTGCACAAGGACAATCCCAAGGACTTCCTCAAGACCCTGTCGCCGATGGGAGTTATCTCGACGGCCCAGGAAATCGCGGATGCAGTCGTGTTCCTGACTGAGGCTCCGCACATCACGGGCGAAGTCCTGCACGTCGATGGCGGCGCGCACTTGGGCAGATGGTGAGATCGCAGGAGGTGAATTGGTCATGGCTACTCCTGCGGAACGGCGGCTGAACGAGCTCGGTATCGTGCTTCCTTCGCCGCCCACCCCCCTCGGTGCGTATGTCGAGGCGGTCCAGAGCGGCAACCTCCTCTTCCTCAGCGGAATGCTGCCGGTCGTCGGTGGAAAGCCCGAGTTCGTCGGGCGCTTGGGTGGAGACTTATCGGTCGACGATGGCCGCAAGGCCGCGGCGACCGCTACCTTGAATGCGCTTGCGGCAGCCAAGGAGTTTCTGGGCTCTCTCGATCGCGTCACCGCGGTGGCCAAGCTCGGCGTCTACATGGTTGCCGGCGGCGAGTTCCGCGAGCACCCGAAGGTCGCCGACGGCGCCTCCGAGCTGCTGGCGGCGGTATTCGGAACAGAAAAGCTCTCTACTCGTATTGTCCTCGGCGTGACGAGCTTGCCGCTCGGCGCTCCAGTCGTCCTCGATCTCGTTCTCGAAGTTCGAAGCTAGGAATTTTCACTGCGGTGCCAGGCCGAGACATCTCTCGGTCTCACATATGGGAGGGAAGTCATGTTGCGTGCTTTCACCACTCGCTGGCAGAAATTCAAGAATGCACCTGCGTTCGCGACCATCGCTCTACTCCTTGGCGTAGCGGGCAGCGTGGCCATCGCGGCCGAGCAGGACAAGTACGCATTGCAGGTCCCGAACGGGCTCGCGTTCTCCGAGTTCAAAGGCTACGAGGACTGGCAGGCTGTCTCCGTCAGCCTGACTGACGACGCGTTTGCCATCATCCTCGCCAATCCCGTGATGATCGAAGCCTATCGGTCCGGCATACCCGGCAACGGCAAGCCGTTCCCCGAGGGCTCCAAGACCGCAAAGATCCATTACAAGCCGAAAAAGAGCGAGGAGGCCCCTGCTCCGACGCAGGTGCCGGATAACCTGCACGACGTCGACTTCATGGTGAAGGACAGCAAAAGATTCCCCGACAACGGCGGATGGGGCTATGCCCAGTTCAACTATGACACCGCGACCGACGCGTTCAAACCCGACGGCAACGACGCGAACTGCGGAGCTGCATGCCACACGATCGTGCAGGCAAAGGATTATGTCTTCACCGGATACTCCCGGAGATAACACGATAGAGGCATGCATCTCATGACTTGTGCCGGCATCTCCATTTCCGCTCGATGCAGGAGATTTGGAATGAGTGCGCTGATCTTCGCCGCTGCCGCGACAATGCCCTTCGTCTCCAGGAGTGCAGCCCAACCGATCCCGTCGACCTCAGCGACAACGACCTATCACCGCGCTGAGGTTGACGGAATTGATCTGTTCTACAGAGAGGCCGGCCCCAAGAACGCGCCGGCCCTCGTGCTGCTGCACGGATATCCGTCCTCTTCACGGATGTTCGACACGCTGATCCCGCTGCTTGCCGCCCGTTATCATCTGATCGCGCCGGACTATCCCGGCTTCGGCCAGAGCGCCGCGCCGCCACCGTCTCAATACGCCTACACCTTCGATCATCTCGCCGAAACGACCAACGCCCTCCTCGAGAAGCTCGGGATCAATCGCTACGCACTCTACTTGCAGGACTACGGCGGCCCTGTCGGCTTTCGCATCATGACGAAGCATCCCGATCGGGTCCGCGCCCTCGTGATCCAGAACGCCAATGCCTACCAGGAAGGTCTCGGCGAAAAATGGAAGGGCATTGCCAAATATTGGGCCGACCCGGCGGGGCATCCTGAAGTCGTCGATGCATTCACCTCGTTTGAGGGGACGAAGCAGCGCCACATCGCGGGAAGCCCCAACCCCGAGCGCTATAATCCCGATACCTGGACGGACGAATTCGCTTTCCTGTCCCGGCCGGGCCAGCGCGAGATTCAGGCGAGCCTCCTATTCGACTACCGGACCAACGTCGCCTCCTACCCGGCATGGCAGGCATGGCTTCGCCAGCACAAGCCGCCCACTCTGGTGATGTGGGGCCGTTACGATCCCTCCTTCATCGTCCCGGGAGCTGAAGCCTACAAGCGCGACGTCCCCGACGCCGAGCTTCACCTGCTCGATGCCGGGCACTTCGCTCTCGATGAGAAGGTCGACGAGATTGCGAAGCTGACGATCGACTTCCTGGGACGCCACCACGATTGACGCGCTTTCCGCGGGCATCGGATGAATGGGACGGCCGGCAGAACCGCTGCCGGCCGGGAGACGCGCCGGGTCAACCGTCGGAAGCGCGGCGCTGACCGATCGCCCAGAACGTAAGGCACAGCCCTAGGATCGCCGGCAGTGTCACAGCCGGAAAATCCCGCGGAATGGCGGACGCCGAGCAGATACCGACGGCGACCTCCCAGAAGTGGAACAGGGCATGCCCCGATAACCAGATCGACGCCGCGCCCCAAGAAATCACCCGCACCTGCGGTTGTACGGCTCCCAACAGGAACGCACCGCCCAGGAGCAGGAAGATCAGCCCGATGTCGCGCACGAAGTGCTGGTTGAAGGGCCCGGTCGTGGTCACGCCAGGCACTGCGAAGTACCAGCTCTCTGGCGCGATGAGCATGAAGATGCCGTTGGATATCGCGGCCACGCCCAGCACGACGGCTAGGCCGAGACAGATTGATTTCAGCATGATGGATCCTCGAAACCTGCGATGACGCGGCTTATGGCGAATGCAGCGTTAGCGCTGTGAAGCGCTGCTGGTCAGCCAGTCCTCGTAGCGAATGGACCCCAATCTCGGCCTGTCGCCCGGTGTGAGCGACTTGTCGTCGAGCTCCGTTCCAAAGTAGCGGGCGTGCACGTCGGCGATCACCTGGCGCCGATCCGCCTTGGTGGCCAGGTACTTCCGGGCAATGGCGTCGAGAGGAATTTTCTCGGGGCCGCCAAGCTCGACAATGCCGTTCACTGGCTTACCTACTGTGACCTCGGCCACCGCTGCCGCCACATCGTCGGAGGCGACAGGTTGCAGGAGCGCCGGCGACAGCCGGATCTCGTCACCATCGGCGGCCGACTGGATGATGCCGCCCACGAACTCGAAGAACTGCGTCGACCGCAAGATCGTAAAGGGAATCTTGGAGGCCTTGATGAGCTTCTCTTGAGCGACCTTCGCGCGCAGATACCCGCTTTCGGGAAGACGATCGGCGCCAACGACCGATAGCGCAACATGATGGCTTACTCCCGCAGCCGCTTCGGCGGCCATCAGGTTGCGTCCAGAAACCTCGAAGAACTCCAGAACCGCTTTGTCCTCGAAGGACGGTGAGTTCGCGACGTCCACGACCACGTTGGCACCGGAGAGCGCCTCGGCCAGCCCCTCTCGCGTGATCGTATTGACGCCCGTATTGGGTGACGCTGCCAGAACCTCGTGGCCGCCCTGGCGAAGAATGTTAACGAGTTTACTTCCGATGAGGCCCGTGCCTCCGATGACGACGATCTTCATTGCTGCACCCTTTGTTCACCAGGCGATTTCGCCCGACTTTGATGCGAACAGAGTGCCTGCTACACAGCTGGAAGGCTTTGCGGGCGCCTTGAATTACGCTTCAGTTGAGCTTGCTTTTCCGTCCAAATGATCCTGCCGAAACAGGCCCACGAAGGACCGTGCGAGTTAAACATTCGTCTGCTATCAATGGCTTGGCCAGATCCGATAGGCTATGGAGCCGGACGTGCAATTCACCTTCAAAGATTGCGTGCTCGACCTGAGCCGTCGGGAGCTCACTCGCGGATCGCAACCGGTTCCCGTCGGCCCGCAGGTCTTCGACCTATTGGTCTATCTCGTGCAGAACCGCGAGCACGTCGTCAGCAAGGATAGCCTGCTCGACGCCGTGTGGAGCGGGCGCATCGTTTCGGAATCGACGCTGACCAGCCACATCAACGCCGTGCGCAAGGCCATCGGCGACAGCGGCGAGGAGCAACAGCTGCTTCGCACGGTTCCTCGCAAGGGCTTTCGCTTCGTCGGCGACGTGCAGGAAACGCAACCGCTCAATGGAGCGACGTCAGCAGGCTCGACCGCCCCAGAGGAGATTTCGCGCTCCCAGCTTTCGCTGCCCGACAAACCTTCCATTGCCGTCCTGCCGTTCCAGAACCTGAGCGGCGACCCCGAGCAGGCCTATTTCGCCGATGGCGTCGTCGAAGACATCATCACCGCATTGTCGCGCGTACGCTGGCTGTTCGTCATCGCGCGCAACTCGAGCTTCACCTATCGAGATCGCGCGGTGGACGTGAAGCAGGTCGCGCAGGAGCTCGGCGTGCGCTACGTGCTGGAAGGTAGCGTCCGCAAGGCTTCGGACCGCATCCGGATTACGGGACAGCTCATCGAGGCCAGCACGGGTGCGCATCTCTGGGCTGATCGTTTCGAAGGCACCCCGGACGACATCTTCGAGCTGCAGGATCGCATCGCTGCAAGCGTTGCCGGCGTGATTGCCCCGCGAATGGAGCTTGCGGAGATCGAGCGCGCAAAGAGCAAACCGACAGCCAGCCTGAACGCCTACGACTGTTATTTGCGCGGGCTCGCCCTTCTGCATCGCGGCAGCAGGGAGGCGATCGAGCAAGCGTTGCCGCTGCTTCACAAAAGTATCGAGCTCGATCCGGAGTTTGCCGCCGCCCACGCAACGGCGGCCTGGTGCTACTTCTGGCGCAAGATCAACGGCTGTACCAGCGATCGCGCCCGAGAACTCGCCGAGGGCGAACGTTTGGCCCGGCGTTCAGTCGAATTGGGCCGAGACGACGCGGTGGCGCTCACGCGCGGCGGCCATGCGCTCGCCCATTTCTCCGGAGATCTCGACGGCGGTATCGCGCTGCTGGACAGAGCCGTGTTCCTCAATCCGAACTTGGCTTCCGCATTGTTCCTTGGCGGCTACCTGCGAACGTGGCACGGCGAGCCAGAGAGCGCCATCGAGCACTTCGAACGCGCCATGCGCTTGAACCCGGTCGATCCAGAGCTCTATCGGATGCAGGCCGGTATCGCGATGGCGCATCTCTTCGCCGGCCGCGTCGACGAGGCCTCGGCTTGGGCGGAGAAGGCTTACGTAAACCTGCCGACCTTCGTCATGGCCGTTGCGGTGATCGCCGCGACGAGAGCCCTGGCCGGTAGAGACGAGGACGCGCGGCGCGCAATGGACCAGATGCGCGAGCTCGACCCGACACTTCGTCTCTCGAATCTCAAGGATTGGCTACCCATCCATCGGCCGGAGCACCTCTCGATATTCGCCGAGGGGCTTCGGAAGGCCGGGCTGCCTGAACGTTGAACTGCGGTCTAGGATAGTGCCGTGAGCTGTTAGAGCCCGACGATGCCGAGCGCGACTGCAAAAGCGACGACAAGACAGGCTGCTGAGGACGCGGTGAGAACGTCGAAGCGGATTGCGCTGTCGTGGTCCTTGAGCGCCAGCGGCTCCACTGCACTGCGGGTATAGACCCGGGGCGCTACCCCAGCTTCATGGCGGTCCTCTGAAACTTCCGTCTCTGCGGAGAGCGCTTCGCCTTCCGACAGCATCTCCAAGCCGTCGAGGTCGATAATCTCCAGGCTTCCGTTGGGCAGCGCCGCGACCAATCCCTGCGACTGGAATTGCAGCAGGTGCTGCTTGAGCTCATCGATGCCGAGACCCAGAAAATCCGCAACGAAGCGGGCGTCGGTCGTCTCCGAAATCAAGAACGCGCCCCAGCCTTCATGAGAATTGCGGTTCGCGGTCGCAACGAGAAAGGCCGCAAGCCGCATCGCTGGATTTTGACGGGCAGTCAGCGCCAAAAGATCACGGCGCTTCAGGAATTCCATCTGCGCACTGTCGTCGCCCGAGGGAGGCGATTGCGCAATCAGAGGCATCGGCCTCTCGAAGCTCGGCTCGATGCGGATGTCGAACTCGCCGAAATTGGCGTCGATGAAATGGGACAGTCCCTTTTCATCGAAAATGATTGGCGCACCAATGGCTTCGAAAGCCAATCTGCCTTCCACTCGGCTCTGGATCGTAGCCATTTTTGAAACTCCCCGGACTGAACTTCGCAAGGTTGGCCACAAAACCAACCCCCAAGATGTTCCCTAGGGATCACCTCGATCGCCCTCTGACGTTTTTGGGGTACCATCAGGCCCCCAGCGCGCCTAGCTATCTCTCCGTATAGATCGTGTATGCGAGGGACTATGGCAAACGCCGCTCTGCATTGAATCCAAAGCAGGAATCTCCCCACACGTCGGATGCGTCCGGATCAGCGTCTCTTCGAGGCAAAAACGGCGAACTTCCTTGCGGACTCGGAACAAGCCATTAGGAACGCTGCATCTTTCGGCCCAGCGCGTTTGACACTATGGTGGCCGCCCGAATGACCCTTTTGCCGCACAGAAAAGAGGTATGACGATGAGCTTGAACCGGCCCGAGGCGCAGGATCCCTACGAGAAACTGCCACGCGTCGAGACGTTCAAGGTGGCCAGCTCCGACGTGGCGCATGGACAAGCCATGGCCGGCCAATTTGCCTACAACGGTGCCCACGACGCGGCGCGCAACGTTTCCCCTCAGCTTTCCTGGTCGGACTTTCCGGCGGGCACGAAAAGCTTCGTCGTCACGTGCTTCGATCCCGACGCGCCGACCCCATCAGGCTTCTGGCATTGGGCGATGGTCGATTTGCCCGCCTCGACGACAGAGCTCGCGGCAGGTGCAGGCAGCGCCGATGCCCCTTTGCCGGGCAAGGCGTTTCACCTTCGCAATGATTATGGAAGCAAGGACTACGGCGGTCCGTTCCCGCCTGAGGGCGACCGGCCGCATCGCTATTACTTCGTCGTGCACGCCGTCGATGTCGAGACGCTTGGCATCGGCGCCGATACGAGCGCGGCGGTCCTCTCGTTTAATCTGGCCTTCCACACGCTGGCCCGCGCGCTGATCGTGCCGACCTTCCAGCGCTGACCCGTCGACCAATCAGTCTCACGAAAAATGAACCTGCCAAACTTCACCGACGAGCAGCGCCGACACATAATGTGCATCGGCGACAGCTATCGACGGCTCACAGGCCGGCCGCTTGTTGCAGGCGAAAACGATCCAGTCGAGGCGCTCTGGTCGGCCCCGCTCGCCATCGTGGCTCACGGCACCGAAGCCGATCCCATCTTCTATTTCGGCAACCGGATTGCCCTGACACTCTTTGAAATGGACTTCGCCACTTTCACGCGCCTGCCCTCGCGTCTCTCCGCCGAGCCGCTGCTTCGCGACGAACGCGCCCGCCTGCTCGAACGCGTCACGCGCGACGGCATCATCGAGGACTACGCCGGCGTCCGCATATCCGCGACGGGCAAGCGCTTTCGTATTTCGAATGCGTCCGTGTGGAACCTCACGGACGAGAGCGGCCGAGCCGTTGGCCAGGCCGCCGCCTTCGCGGATTGGGTCTACGTGGCAGGCTAACCCACGACCGGCCTGAACTCACGCCGCAGAGACTTCATCACCGTATCGTCGAGATCCAACGTGCCCCGCACCATGTCGGGTGGCGTAAGCGCCATCCACTGGTTCAGAGAGACGTCTGCATAGCGGCGCGAGTTGAACACGTTGATGACTTGCAGCGGCCCCGAGCCGGTGTTCTCGATATAGTGCGCGAGAGTCCTTGGAACATAGCCGACGTCACCGGCGCGATAGTTGAAAGTCCGCGCGTTGGCAGTTGCGTCGAAGACCGTCATCCGGCCTTCGCCTTTGACGTAGTACTGGATCTCGTCGGCATCCGGATGCCAGTGCACCTCACGCATGGCTCCGGGCTCGAGCTCGATGATCAGGGCGGAGAGCGTCGTTTCGGGAAACTGCCGGAAGTCGATCACCTTGGTCGAGCCACCCTCGAACGCGTTCGGAGACACTTTCGACGCGTGAAACACGTAAGGCTGCGGCGGCGGGTTGTCTGGCAGCTGCTTGCGAACCTCCTCGAGCGGAGCCGGGACAGGAAGCCGGAAGATGTACTTCTCCTCCTTCGGCAGGCCGTTCAAGGCCGCTTCCGGCACGCCGAAATTCTTGGCCACCACGCTCCGCGGAAGGTGAGCCATTAGTTCCGTGATGAGCAGCGTCTGGTTCTCCGAGAAGTTTCCGTCGTCGAAAACAAGGACGAACTCGGTGCCCTCCTCGAGGCCCTGGATCGAATGGGGCACACCCGAAGGAACGAGCCACATATCGCCCACCTCGAGATCGTACACGGCCGGGTGCCGATCCGCGTCGACGACCGTCAGGCGCGCTCTCCCGGCGGTGATGTAGGACCACTCGGCTTCCTTGTGCCAATGGAGCTCCCGCACGACGCCCGGACCGAGCCGCATGTTCACGATCGCCAGGTTCTCCATCACCGGCATTTCGCGCTTGGTGACCTCGCGCGACCAGCCGCCGTCCTCCAAACGATTGTGCGCAAAGGCGAAAGGAAAATGCAGGTTAGGTATCGAGCCCTTGTCCGTCACCGGAGCCGCAAAGATATCCGGCACCTGGTTCTCGAGCGCGATGTTGCGTGGACCCGCGACGGTCGCCCCTCGCGTTCCGTCGATGGGCTGCGCAATGCTCTTGTCACTCATCTTACTACTCCTCATCCGAGCTTCCGGGAAAAGTGCGAGCCTGGGCTATCAACCTGCACGATGACGGTCTCGGCGGGGAGATCTCGGTGCCCATATCGTTAGCGGCGATCAACCGCCAGCTGGATTCGGGGTGGTCGGACCTATCGCTACCTGGATCCGCCCGATGCAACGCTCGCGCCTTGGCGGCGAGAATACTGCCGAACCGGAAACGGGACGACTACGGAGCAAAAGGGCAAGGCATCCTTAGGCGCAGCCGAAGAGTGCCACCCGTTCGGCCGTCAGCAAAATGATTGTCGGAACGACGATCATTTGGCGCACCCCGAGACAATGCGAAATCCCGACGTTGGTTGCCGCTACTCGACCGCACCTTTCTCGATCGCCTCGAACTTCGTCCTCGCCCGTTCGAACTTGTCGTTGAACAGCCACATCGCATCGAGGATTTCACGGTACGTCGCGGACGTTTTCGCGCGGTCCTTTTTGCCGAACGTGAAGATGCTGTTGTTGCGCAGGAATCCCATTACCCGCGCGTCGGAAATCTTATAGGTGGCCACGTCGCCCGACCTGAGTGCCGCCAGTGTTGGCGTTGGAACGATCTGGATCAGCTCGAAGAACTTCATCTGATCGATCTCGTCGGGAAGCATCTTCACGATCGAAGGGATTTGCAGAAAGAGCTCCGCATGCGCGTTCATCAGGCCATTGCGCACGCCGATCCAGTGATTGTACCGCTGATCCAGCTTCGCGGCTCGTGCCTCCTCCTTGTCGTCGCGCGCGGCCACCTTGGGATCGATCGCCGCGACCTTCCTCTTGATCGCAGCCCACTTCCTTCGCCCGTTCCGATCCTCGGACGTCCCCGTCTGTAGGCTTCCCTTGTACTTGCTGGAGCGCGCATTGCCGATGTTCTGACGACCATTCGTCTCGGCGTAGAACAACGCCAGACTGATGCGGCCCGCCGTTTCGGCCGTCGCCGCATCCGCGCCCTTGGCGCGTGCGATTGCTCTGCCGAGGTCCACAACGTCCTTGAACGGTGTATCGGAGTTTTGCGCAAACCGCGGAGGCGTCTGCAACGCGCGAAAAATCGCGGCATACTCCTCGATGAGCGGCTCGATCTCGGCATCGAAATAGGCCGGCGGAACATTGAACTTGTTCTTCCGCCCAATGCGCGACGGCAGCACGTCGGTGAGATCCTTGTAGGTGCTCATCACCTTGATGCGCGCCAGATAGGCGTCCTGGCCGGGCAAATCCGGCAACTTCTGTTTGCCGTCGATCTGCGCCCGCCGCTCCGCCAGGATCGCCTTGAAGGCCCGCAACGCCTCGTCGTATGTGGCGAGCGCATTTGCTTGTTCCTTTGTCAGCTTGGCGGGCTGCGCGCGGGCCGCGCTCGTCAAGACAAGACCGCCAATACTGCGCGTTTCTGGTGCCACCAGAGCGAATCCCAGTGCAAGCGGGAAGGCGAGCACCGATTTCAGCAACAGATTCGCCGCAGCTTTCTTCATTTGACCTCTGTCGGAGCAGACTCCGAGTTCACCAGCGACGAGACGCAGCCGTATGACTGCCTTTGACATAGCGGCAGTTTGCCACCGTCTCCGCGCTGACACCACCTTCGCAGCGAGTTGCAGCCTGTCTGCGACTTCGCGTGGAAGGTCCCGTCACGGCTGCGGCGCACGCATTTTCGCGCAGTTCTTCGGCACTATCACCATCGCGAGGTCAGAAATTGCGTCAGCGACGTACGCATCGTCCAATGAAATGCGCACCTCCCGTTGACATTTGAGCATCAGGCCATACGCTACTGTAAGCATTTAGCGCTTTCGACAGTCTTCCACCTGCGTCGCGCACACACCCACGCACTCGACCCCGGCGCAGAGCCGCGGCTTAGCGCGCGGAGATTTCATGCCCTCTCGCCAAATCCGGCCGGAGGTCAATTCGAGGAGGCATATCGATACTGGTCCCCACTTCACCGCCACAGGCATGATCTTCTAGCGACGGGAAAAGGTTTCACCTGTAAATGATATCGAACGAGGCGCTTCTTCTCGTCACCATTATCGTTCCGTTCATCGGCAGCTTTGTTGCCTCGCTTCTCCCTACCAACGCGCGCAACGCGGAAGCCTGGCTGGCCGGCGGCACCGCGATCACGCTCGTGGTTCTTCTCTCCATTCTCTACCCGGCGATCGTAGACGGTCACGTCGTGCGTTCTGAAGTCGCTTGGGTACCGTCGGCAGGCCTTGCGTTTGTCCTGCGGCTCGATGGTCTTGCCTGGATCTTCGCCGTCCTCATCACCGCGGTCGGCTTCCTGGTCTTTCTCTACGCGCGCTACTACATGTCGCCCGAAGATCCGGTGCCGCGCTTCTTTTCGTTCCTCCTCGCGTTCATGGGATCGATGCTCGGCATCGTACTCTCAGGCAACCTGATCCAGCTGGTCTTCTTCTGGGAGCTGACCAGCGTCTTCTCCTTCCTCCTGATCGGCTATTGGCACCATGACGCGAGCGCACGCGCTGGTGCGCGCATGGCATTGACGGTCACCGGTGCTGGAGGCCTTTGCCTCTTCGCCGGCGTCCTCGTGCTCGGCCATATCGTCGGCAGCTATGATCTCGACCGCGTGCTCGCAGCCCGCGACACCATCACCTCGCACGCGCTCTACCTTCCCGCGCTCGTCCTTATTCTGCTCGGCGCGCTGACCAAAAGCGCCCAGATGCCGTTTCATTTCTGGTTGCCGCGCGCCATGGCGGCGCCGACGCCGGTATCGGCCTATCTGCATTCCGCAACCATGGTGAAGGCAGGCGTCTTCCTGTTCGTGCGTCTCTGGCCGGCGCTGGCTGGAACGGATTACTGGCTCTGGATCGTCGGATCGGCAGGCCTCGTGACCTTCGTTACCGCCGCGTTCCTTGCCATGTTCCAGAACGACCTGAAGGGCGTGCTCGCCTATTCCACCATCAGCCACCTGGGGCTGATCACATTGCTTCTCGGCATGGATTCGCCGCTAGCCACCATCGCCGCTATCTTTCACATGCTGAACCACGCCACGTTCAAGGCGTCGCTGTTCATGGCCGCAGGCATCATCGACCACGAAACCGGCACGCGTGACATTCGCCGCTTGAGCGGCCTCTACAAATTCATGCCGGTGACGGCCACGCTGGCGATGGTCGCCGCCGCGGCCATGGCCGGCGTGCCGCTGCTCAACGGCTTCCTCTCCAAGGAGATGTTCTTCGCCGAAACGATCGAGACCCACGATGGCTCGCTCATCGACGACGCGCTCCCCTATATCGCCACCCTGGCCGCCATGTTCAGCGTCGCCTACTCGTTGCGTTTCATCCGTGATGTATTCTTCGGCCCCCCGCCGACCAACCTGCCGCGCATCCCTAAAGAGCCTCCGCATTGGATGCGCTTCCCGATTGAGCTTCTCGTCGTGGTCTGCCTCGTCGTCGGCATCGTGCCCAACTACACCATCGGTCCGTTCCTGAACGTCGCGGTCGCGGCGGTGCTCGGATCAGACGCGCCCAAATTCGATCTCGCCATCTGGCACGGGTTCACCCTGCCCTTCGTCATGAGCATGCTCGCGCTCGCAGGCGGCGTCGCGGTCTATGCGCTCTTGCGCGAATATGGCCTCGATAACATCAGCCTTCTCAAACGCCGCCCGAAGGGAGACAGCGTCCCCGTCGACAGGCTCGGAGCCATAGCCCGCTCCCTAAAGGGTATGATGAGCGTTCGCGGACTTCAGGCACAGCTGCGCATCCTCGTCTGCGTGGCGTTTGTCGCCGGACTGCTGCCTCTCGTCGGGCAGAGCATCCTGCCGGAGACCCTCAATCTAACGCCCATAGACTTCGCCTTCGCGCTGGTCTGGATCATCGGCCTCGTTTGCGCGCTGGCGACGGCCCAGCAGGCCAAATATCACCGGCTCGCCGCGCTCATCTTCATGAGCGGTGCAGGACTCGCGTCTTGTATTACCTTTATCTATCTGTCGGCACCTGACCTTGCCCTCACCCAGTTGCTCGTCGAGGTCGTGACGACCGTTCTCATCCTCCTCGGCCTGCGCTGGTTGCCGAAGCGGCAGGGTGAAGGCGTCCGGCAGCCCGATTCATCGATGCTGATGCGCCGCTATGTCGATCTCACGATCGCCCTCGTCGTGGGGGCCGGTCTTGCGCTGGTCGCCTTCGCAATGATGACGCGGCCGATACCCGCCGGCGGCATCGCCGAGTACTTCCTCGAGCGAGCCTACACGGAAGGCGGCGGACGCAACGTCGTCAACGTTATCCTCGTCGACTTCCGTGGCTTCGATACGCTCGGCGAGATCACGGTGTTGTGCATCGTCGCCCTGTCCGTCTTCGCGCTGCTGCGCCGCTTCCGCCCGGCACCCGAAAGCATCGCCGTTCCGGATCAGAAGCGCTTGCAGGATGACTTCGACATCGCCCACCCTGATCGGCACCCCGGCGAGACCATCGCTGACTATCTGCTGATTCCGTCCGTCATCATGCGGCTGTTGTTCCCCGTCATCGGAACACTCGCCGTCTACCTGTTCCTGCGCGGACACGACTATCCCGGAGGCGGGTTCGTCGCCGGCTTGACGCTTGCCGTCTCCATCATCCTGCAATACATGGCCGCCGGCGCCACCTGGGTCGAGGACCGCTTGCGCGTCTTCCCCCTGCGCTGGATGGCGGTCGGATTCCTGTTCGCGCTTTCCGGCGGCCTGATCGCCTGGGTGGCGGGATATCCGTTCCTGACGTCGCGGGTGGCCGACTTGCATTTGCCGCTCATAGGCGATCTGCACCTTTCGAGCGTGCTTCTGTTCGACCTCGGCGTCATGGCCATCGTCCTGGGGGCAACCGTGCTGATCCTGATCGCGCTCGCGCATCAGTCCATCCGCACGCATCGAAAACCCAAGGCCGCTGTCGCCGCACCGGAGGGAACCGTCTGATGGAAATTATCCTCGCCCTCAGCATCGGCGCATTGGCCAGCTCAGGCGTCTGGCTGCTCCTCCGCTCGCGCACCTATCAGGTGCTGATCGGTCTCTCGCTTCTGTCGTATGCGGTCAACCTCTTCATTTTCTCCATGGGCAGGCTGCGCACCGAGGCTCCGCCATTGCTGAAGCCAGGCGTGCCCGCCGATCTCGCAAACTACACTGATCCCGTGCCGCAGGCGCTGGTGCTGACGGCCATCGTCATCACATTCGCGATGACGGCGCTTCTGCTCGTGGTCCTGCTGGCGGCTCGCGGCCTGGAACGTACCGACCACGTCGACGGACGCGGAGGTCGTCAATGAGCCTCTCATTCCAACATCTCGTCATCGTTCCCATCCTGTTGCCGCTCGCAACGGCGGCGTTGATGGTGCCGCTCGACGAGCGCCGCAGAACGCTCAAGGCGGGGATCTCCCTGGTCTCGACCCTGCTCACGTTGTGGGTCGCACTCATGCTTCTCGGCCATGTCGATGCGCAGCCGGCCGATGGCGGAAGCATCACAAGCGTCTATCTGCTCGGCAACTGGCCGGCGCCGTTCGGCATCGTTCTCGTGGCCGACCGGTTGTCGGCGCTGATGCTCACGCTCACGAGCATCGTCATCCTGTCCGGCCTCGTGTTCTCGATTGCGCGCTGGCACAGCGCCGGCTCTCACTTCCACACGGTGGTCCAGTTCCTCCTGGCCGGGCTCAACGGCGTCTTCCTGACCGGCGACCTCTTCAACCTGTTCGTGTTCTTCGAGGTGTTCCTGGCGGCGTCCTACGGCCTGGTCCTCCATGGCTCGGGCGCGCCGAGGGTCAAGGCGGGCTTGCACTACATCGCCGTCAATCTCGCGGCTTCGTCGCTGTTTCTCATCGGCGTCAGCCTCATCTATGGCGCAACCGGAACGCTCAACATGGCGGACCTGGCCGCCCGCATCCCGGCCGTGCCCGATAGCGAGAGAATGATGCTCGAGGCCGGCGCCGCCGTTCTCGGCATCGCCTTCCTCGTCAAGGCGGGCATGTGGCCGCTGTGCTTCTGGCTGCCCAGCGCCTATTCCGTCGTCGCCCCGCCTGTCGCGGCCATGTTCTCCATCATGACCAAGGTCGGCGTATACGTCATTCTCCGGCTGTGGCTCTTGTTGTTTGGTGCCGAGGCCGGCGCTTCGGCCCACTTCGGCCATGCCTGGCTTCTCGTTGGCGGCATCGCCACCGTCGCCTTCGCTTCGATCAGCCTCCTGGCCTCGCAGGACCTTCAGCGGCAGGCCGCGTTCAGTGTGATCGTCTCGTCGGGCACCCTTCTGGCCGTCATCGCCGTGGGAAGCGCCACGGTGACCGGCGGCGCCCTCTACTACCTAGTGATCTCGACGTTGACGATCAGCGCCTTCTTCCTGCTGATCGAGCTCATCGAGCGCGGAAGGATCGCCGGTGCGGATGTTCTCGCAGTCACGGCAGAAGCCATCGGCGACGACGATGAGGAGGTCGAGCCGGTCGGCATCGCTATTCCGGCCACGATGGCAATCCTTGGCGTCGGCTTCGCCGCCTGCGTTCTGCTGCTGGCCGGTTTGCCGCCGCTTGCCGGCTTCGTCGCCAAGTTCATCATGTTGAACGCGATGTTCCAGTCCGGCGGCACGAGCGCCGACGCCACGACCTGGACGCTGCTGGCGGTCCTGCTGCTGTCCGGGCTTGCAGTGATGATCGCCCTCATGCGCGCCGGCATACGCGTATTCTGGGTCCCGATCGAAAGCACGGTGCCGACGGTGCGCTTCCTCGAGATGCTGCCGATCGTGGTCTTGCTGTTCCTCTGCGTCGCACTCACGGTCAAGGCCGGGCCGGTGACACGCTTCATGCAGGACACGGCAACCAGCCTTCACGCGCCGCAGACCTATGTGAAGGATGTCCTATCCGCGCCCCGGGTACAGAGACCGCAGGAGGGTGGCTCATGACACGCGTGGTCCCCTATCCCTTCCTTTCACTGTTCCTGCTCGCGATGTGGTTGCTGCTCAACCAGTCGATCTCGCCGGGACAAATCATTCTCGGCAGCTTGCTTGGAGTTGCAGGTGGGCTCGTCATTGCGACGCTGCAAATCCCCAGCGGGCGTGTGCATCGGCCTACGGCGGCCATCCGGCTCGCGTTCATCGTGCTGTACGACATCATCCGCTCCAACATCGCCGTGACGCGCATCATCCTCACGCCGGGCCGCACGGCCAAGTCCGGCTTCATGACGATCCCCATCGACATGCGCAACCAGTATGGACTCGCCATTCTCTCCTGCATCATCACGTCGACACCCGGAACCGTCTGGGTCAACTTCGACAGCGCCAAGAGCGAGCTCCTGATCCATGTCCTCGATCTGGTCGACAAGTCGACGTGGACCAACACCATCAAGAACCGCTACGAGCGCCTGCTGATGGAGATATTCGAATGAGCGCACAGACGATCCTGGCGTGGTCGCTCAACATCGCCGAGATGTGCCTCGTGCTCGCCATGGCCTGCGCGGCCTTTCGTATGCTGCGCGGACCCAGGGCGCAGGACCGCGTTCTGGGCCTCGATGCCTTCTACGTCTCCGGCATGATCCTGATCCTGACGTTTGGCATCGAGACCGGCGAGACGGTCTATTTCGAGGCCGCGCTCGTGATCGCATTGCTCGGCTTCGTGAGCACCGCGGCGCTGGCCAAATTCCTCATGCGCGGGGAGACCATCGAATGACGGAGCCAATCAACCTTCCCGACTGGGCGGCCATCCTGACTTCCATCCTGGTTCTGCTCGGCGCCGGTCTGACCTTAATCGGCACCATCGGACTCCTGCGGCTCGACAACTTTTATGCGCGCGTCCATGCGCCGACTCTCGGGACGACCCTCGGCATCGGCTGCATCCTGATCGCCTCGATGCTCTACTTCTCCGTGCTGCAATCCCGTCCGGTGCTGCACGAGATCCTGATCGCGATCTTCGTGACCATCACGACGCCCATCACGCTCATGCTTCTGGTCAGCGCCGCGCTGCGTCGAGACTGGCATGAAGGCAGCGGTCACGTGCCGACGCAACCCTCCCTCGAGCCGGAAACGAAGACGCCCCCCGACTAGCCCGCTGCGATCCGGGACAGCGCCCAGCGAGCATTCTTGCGCACGTCGGCATCGGGATCCGACGCCGCCTGTTCGAGCTGGGACCGGGTTTCTGGACGTGCGAGCCGCCCGAGCACCGCCGCCGCCTCCTTGCGCAGGTTCGCTTCAGGATGCTGCAGGCTTTCCGCAATGCGAACCGCGGCCCTCGCCACGTTGAGCTGGCCCAGGCTGCGAACGGCCTTGAGGCGGACTTGCCAATAGGCATCGGCAAGTGCCTCAATGAGCGGCCCGGCGTCCAGGCCTTCACCCTTGCTGAGCCCAAGGGTTTCAGCCGCGCTTTCGCGCACCGGCCATTCACTGTCGTTGAGCGCGCGCACCAGCGTCGCCAACGCCCCAGCCGTACGCGAGAAACCGAGCGCGCTCACGGCCGTTCGCCGCACCAGCGGATCGGCGTCCTTGGCCGCCGATTGCAGGGCGGGAATCGTGTCCTCGCGCTTCAGATATCCGATCACGCCCACAGCTTGAATGCGCACTTCGGCATCGCCGTCCTGCAACGCTTCGAGGGCTGGACCCCAAGCCAAAGACGAGCGCAGCTCCTTGAGCCCACGAAGAAGCGACGCGCGCACGAACGGCGACGGGTCCTTCAGTGCTGCGACCAGCACGGCCGCCGCCTCCGTATCCTTGATCTCGGAGAGGCTCTCAGTGGCCGCTTGCGCCACCTCCGGATCGCTGTCGCGAAGTAGCACAATCAAATGCTCCGCGACGGCCGGCCCATCGAAAGTGCCGAGCCCCAGCGCAACCTGCCGCCTGACGCCCGCATCGGCGTCTCCGACAAGACGAAAAAGAAGACCTACGGCTTCGGGCTCACCGCTGTCGCTGACAGCCATGACCGCAACCCTACGCCGCTGCGCATCATCCGAAGCGATCTCGTCCGCCAGCACGTCGAGATCCACCTCGTCTTCGAAAAGATCGGACATCACGTAGCAGCCCTCTGCGTAACCGGCTCACCCGCAGGGCTCACTCTCTGCTGGTAGTAGAGATCCTTTTCCTCTTCCGAGATAGGCACGATGTAGGGATCGATCGCCCGCTTCTCGACCGTCATGCGGCCGTCGGTCTTGCCGAGCAGCGTATGGCAGAACCAATCCTCGTCATTCCGCTCCGGATAGTCGGTGCGGAGGTGATAGAGCCCCCACCGGCTCTCGGTGCGGAACAGAGAGGACGCCGCCGCCATGTCGGCACAGTCGAGGATGGAGGAGGCTTCGAGCGCGCGCAGAAGCTCATGCGCATTGCGCGCCATCATGCCGCCTTCGAGATCCTCGCGCACTTCCGCGAAACGCTGCTGTGCCAACTCATACTTTTTCGGCACCTTCGGAGGTTGCAGGTAATCGTTGACGAGGCGGCGCGTCTTGTACTCGATCTGGTTCGGCGGGATGCCACGCTCGCGTTTCGTCGGCGCCAGCACCCGGTCGCGCTCGCGGGCCACGTCCTCCGGATCGAACTCCGCCAGATCGACGCTCCCCGCGTACTCTACCGCGTGTTCGCCGGCCACCGAGCCATTCGTGAACGCGCCGAGCATATAGCTGTGTGGCACGCTCGCCATGTCGCCGGCGGCATAGAGGCCTTCCACGGTCGTGCGCGCGAACTCGTCGACGAACACGCCCGACGCGCTGTGGCCGGAGCAGAAGCCGATCTCGGAGATGTGCATCTCGATCATGTCGGAGCGGTAGTCGGTGCCGCGCTGCTCGTGGAACTTGCCGCGCGAGGGTCGCTCGACCTTGTGCAGGATGGTCTCGATCTCGGAAACCGTGCTCTCGTGGAGATGATTGAGCTTGAGGAACACAGGCCCCTTGCCTGATTGAAGCTCGGTGTAGAACTCGAGCATCATCTGGCCGGACCAGTAGTCGCAGTTGATGAAGCGATTGCCCTCGTTGTTGGCCGTATAGGCGCCGAAGGGACCGGCCACATAGGCGCACGCTGGACCGTTGTAGTCCTTGATCAGCGGATTGATCTGGAAGCACTCGAGGTTCGCGAGCTTCGCGCCGGCGTGATAGGCCATCGCGTAGCCGTCGCCGGAGTTGGTCGCGTTCTCGTAGGTGCCGAACAGGTATCCGGACGCAGGAAGGCCGAGCCTTCCAGCGGCGCCCATGCAGAGGATGACTGCCTTGGCACGGATGACCAGGATCTGCCCGCTGCGCGTGTTGACCGCCACCGCTCCCGCAATCCGGCCGTCCCGGTCCTTGAGCAGGCGAGTCGCCATGTATCGGTTCGAAATCAGCAACTGCGCGCGCTTGAGCTGCCGGTAGAGCGCCTTCTTGACCGTATCGCCGTTCGGCATCGGCAAAACATAAGTGCCGAGGTGATGAACCTTCTTGACCGCGAAGTCACCGTTCTCGGTCTTCTGGAACTTGATGCCGAAGCGGTCGAGCTCCTCGATGACGCTGTAGCTGCGCTCAGCGTACTTGAGCACCGGCTTCTGATCGACGATGCCATCGTTGGCGATGGTGATTTCGCGCACATACTGCTCGGGCGTCGCATGGCCGGGTATCACGGCATTGTTCAAGCCATCCATCCCCATCGCGATGGCGCCAGAGCGCTTCACGTTCGCCTTTTCGAGCAGGATGACCTTGGCGTTCGGATTCTTGAGCTTTGCCTTGAGCGCGGCCATTGGGCCTGCGGTGCCTCCGCCGAGAACCAGCACATCGCAGGTCACTTCGGACAAGCCGTCGACGAGTTGATCGAGCGCCACAGATACCTCTTGCTTGAATTGCCGCCTTTGTCCCGATCCTAGTCCGGCGCGATCCCTGGAAGGCAGCAACTAATTGCTTCCGCGCATCAATCCCCGATGCGAACTTCTGTCCTGGACCTGATCGCGAGAAAGACGCTCACTCATGCAAGTCGTCGATGTGGAACTGGCCCAGCATGGCCGAACGCTTGTCGTCGTCGCGGCTGATGGTCGGCGGCGCGATCTCAGCGCTTCGCTGCTTTGGAGCCAATGCCCTTCGGCCCAGGGACGCGTCCGCCGAGAGCGCGGATTGAACCGGCCCCCGGAGGACCTGCTCATCGAGTCCGTGAATGCCATCGGCACCTACGGCGTCAACATCGCCTTCTCCGACGGACACGCGCGCGGCATCTATCCGTGGCCCTACCTCGCGGACCTGGCCGAGAAGCCGCAACTTGAAGATTTTCTGATCGATTGAGAGTACGAGACCGAATGCCGCTTGCAACCACCTACACAGTCGTTCCCGTCGAAGTCGATGATGCGAAGTGCATCGCCGACAAGGGCTGCACCGTGTGCGTCGACGTCTGCCCGCTCGATGTGCTGCGCATCAACGAGACCACCGGCAAGGCCTACATGGCCTACGACGAATGCTGGTATTGCATGCCGTGCCAGACCGATTGTCCGACGGACGCCGTGACGGTCAACATCCCCTACCTGCTGAAGTGAGTCTCAGCCCGCCGCGTAGGCCTCCTGCAACCCGCGCCGGTTGAGGATCACGATCGAGTCGGGCCTGATCGCGACGTGGCCGTCACGCTCGAAGCGTGCCAGCGTCGCCGTCACCCACTGGCGCGTCGATCCGATGATGGCTGCGAGTTGCTCATGCGTCACGTGGCGCGGAACCTCGCTCTCTTTTCCGGCGGCAGGCGGCGCGCTCCGGTCGGCCAACGCAAGCAACAGCTCAGCGAGCCGCCCCCGCGCGGGCTTTGTCGCCAGGATCTGGGCCAGCGACGAGTAGCACCGACCCTTCACGATGAGCGCATCGATGAGCCCCATTGCCAACGCGGAGTTCTGCAGTGCGAGTGCGCGAAGCGCGTTGCCCGGAATCCAAGAAAGCACGCACGGGCCCGCGGCCTCCGCCGACCACACGTGAATGCCACGGCCGAAAAGCTCCGGACCGCCGACGAAGTGCCCCTCGGTCCAATAGGCGAGCGTGATCTCCTTGCCTGAGGGCCCGGCGTAGAACGTGCGCACCGATCCCTTCTCGATGACGAAAATACCGGAATGCGGCTGCCCCTGCTCGAACACCCGCTCGCCCGCGCGCAGCCGCAAGGTCGTGGCGCTGCGCCTGATCGCCTCGCGCACGCTCTGCGGCAGCGTATCCATGAGCTGTAGGCTGTCGTCCGCCGCCTCGTGCTCGTCGATCAGAAAGAGCGCATGCCCTTGCGGACTAGCTGACGATAGCTCTGCGACTGAGCTCAAATCCTGCATGGCGTGCCCTCCGATGCTGCCGAGGCGGCATTAGAAGCCTTCCAGGCAGGAACGCCTAAGAAGAAAATCTGCTTAGCTTCTGAGGCGCCATCCTCCCAGTTTCCTAGGCGCCTGCCAAACCGCCCAGAGGGCTCAGCCGCGGCAAAGGCACGCTCTCGGTTCGGGCGTGCAGCAGCTCGAGGCAATGGCGTTTGAGCTGACCAAATTCCGGCGTCGCCACGATCTCCGTTGCACGCGGCCGCTCGAATGGCACGCGGATGACCTCAATGATACGCCCCGGCCGTGGCGTCATGACGATGATGCGGTCGGCCAGGAAGAGCGCCTCGTCGATGTCATGCGTGACGAAAACCACAGTCGTGCGCACGCGCGTCCAGATGTCGAGCAAGAGTTTCTGCATCATCATGCGCGTCAGCGCGTCGAGCGCGCCGAAAGGCTCGTCCATGAGCAGGAGCCGCGGCTTGTTGACGAGAACGCGCGCGATCTCGACGCGCTGCTGCATCCCGCCCGAAAGCTGCTTCGGATAACGGTCGGCGAAGTCGCCGAGCCCCACGAGGTCGAGGATTTCACCCGCCTGCCGCCGGCGCTCGGCCTTCTTCACGCCGCGCATCTTCGGTCCGAACGCCACGTTGTCGCGAGCGCTCTTCCACGGAAACAGCGTGTGGTGCTGAAACACGATGCCCCGTTCCGGATGTGGACCCGCGACCGGCGCACCATCAACTCTCAATGCCCCGCCGGACGGCGAGATATGCCCCGCAAGCGCCCCGAGAAGTGTCGACTTTCCACATCCCGATGGCCCGATCAGGCAGACGAGCTCTCCCGGCTCGATTGCGAAGCTCACATCCTGAACGGCCTCGAAAGCCTGCTCGCCGTGCCCCAGCCGGATCGAAACGTGCTCCGCGTCGATGCGGCCAAGCTCGGGCTTCGTCAATCTTTCGCGTCCGCTCATCGCCGCGTGGTCCCCGCTGTGTGCCATGGAGTGAGCAGCGCCCCGATCCAGCGCAAAAGCGCGCTCGATCCCATGCCCAAAAGTCCGATCAGGATCATGCCGACCACGATGTCGGGGTAGTTCTGGATCGTGTAGGATTCCCACGTGTAGTAGCCGATGCCGAACTGGCCCGAGATCATCTCTGCGGTGACGAGGCAGAACCAGCTCGTGCCCATGCCGATGGCGAGCCCGGTCACGATGCTCGGCGCGGCGCCCGGCAAGATCACCTCGCGCAGGATCGCGCCGCGCGTACCGCCAAGGCTTTGCGCCGATGCGATCAGTCGCGGGTCTACGTTTTCGACGCCATGAATGGTGTTGAGCAGGATCGGAAACAGCGCACCGATGAACGTGATGTAGATCATCGAAGCTTCCGAAGATGGAAACATCAAAACCGCGAGCGGGATCCAGGCCACTGCCGGAATCGGGCGCAAGATCTCGAGCGGCGGAAGCAGGACATCTCCGGCACGCGGAGAGCGCCCGATCGCGAGACCGAGCACGATTCCGAGCACGGCCGCGATCGCATATCCGGCCGAGACCCGGGCGAGACTGCTCGTTACGTGATTAAAGAGCTTCGAGGATTGCGCCAGCGCAAGCGCCGCTTCGAGCACCTCCGTCGGTGGCGGCACGTTGACGAACGTTACGACGCCGAGATTGAGCCGAAGCGTCGACGCCGTCTGCCACGCAAGGAGGCAGACGGCGATCGAGGCAGCTCCAAACACCCACCGGACGGCGCCGGTTTCAGTCGTTGATGCCACTGGCTGACCTCAGTTGCTGGCCAGCACAGCCGCGCGGGCCGCCGGGTAGTCCAGCACCTTGCCGCCGTTGGCCTTGGCCCAGGCTTCAGCCTGCTCCTTGAGCAGGAAGGCGCTCACTTCGCCGGCCTCGGAGCGGACGAACCAGGCCTGTGCGCCGAGCAGCTTGATGCCGCTGTTGCGATCCTGCGCATAGACGACGCGGACGGTCTTGCCCTCGCTTTCGAGAGCCTTGAGCGCCTTGAGGGCGTTCTCGGCGGAGGCGTAATGGCGAACCAGCGGCTCGTCCTTCACCCAGATCTGCGCCACGCGCTTGTAGTCCTTGATCTCCTCGCCGCTGAGCGCGTCCTTGGCCTTGAGCGGGAGCTGATCGTAGACCTTGAGAGCGGCGTTATAGTCGCGGCCCGAAGCCTTGAACGCTTCCTTGATGAAGCGGTCCTGGACGAAGGTGTCGATGTCGATTCCTTGATCGGCCTTCTTGAGAAGCTTCAGGGTCTCGATCGAGGTGCCGACAGCCTGGCGATATTCCGGCTTCCAGGTCAGGTCGCGCGTCTGCAGGCCGAGCGGGCCATGGAACAGATAGTTCACCTCTGCTTCGACGCCCGTGACCTTGGCAATGAGCTCGCTGTACTTCTCCGGCTCCTCGGCGATGAGGCGATCGGCTTCTAGCGCAGCCTTAAGATAAGCGACGACGATCTCCGGATACTTCTCCGCATAGGCGGCATCGACAAGCGCGCCATGGAACGTCGGCCCATTGGCCTGCGATCCGTCATAGATCTTGCGCGCAAAGCCACGCCACGGGAACAGCTCCGCAAACGGCACGAAGTCGGCGTGGGCCTCGATCTGGTTGGACTGCAGCGCCGATCCAGCGACCTCCGGCGTCTGGGCGATGATCTTGACGTCCTTGTCGGCGTCCCAGCCTTGCGCCTTGATGGCACGCAGGAGAAGGCCGTGCGAGGTCGAGGCGAACGGCACCGAGATCGTCTTGCCCTTGAGCTCCGACAGCGACTGCACCGGCGAAGCCGACGGCACCACGATGCCGTTGCCGGACCCCTTCACGCTGCCCTGCAGCACCGTGATGAAGATGCTCTTCCGGCCCGCCTTCTCGTGCGCGACGCCGTTGAGTGAGCCGGGGAAGTCGGCCATCACGCCGAAGTCCACTTTGCCGGCGATCTGATCGTTGGTGATGGCGGCGCCCGTGGTGAAATTGCGCCACTGGATGTCGTAGGTGACGTCCTTGTACTTGCCATCGCGCGGCAGGTACTTCTCGAGAAGCTTCTGCTCGCGGATGAGCAAGCCGCCCGTGGCGGTGTTAATCGTCGTGTCCTGCGTGCCGACGGCCACGCGTATGGTCTCTGCCGAGTATGCCGGCAAGACGAAGCTGCTCACGGCGAGCAGCAGTGTCGGAATAATAGTCATACGGCGCATATTGGGTCCCCAAAATATCCATTGCATCAGCCGCTGCGCGCGTCCAACCCGCGGGCGCACCGGTCCTTGTCAGAGCGGAGATGATGGGCGGGCGCCATGGACCCCTGAAGCAATTAGTTTGCAGCCGCGTTAGACGCATTTCGTATAAGGTTCGTCACTTGCGACCTGCGCCTGGTCGCGCATGGCGTCCGGATAGGCCAGTTCGATTGGCCGCATGCGCCGCTCGGTCCCAGAGCCCGCGATCTCTCAGTGAGACGACGGTCAGTGACTTATTCTTCCGCGCCCGCTTCAAGGCTGTTTGGTGAAAGAAGAGGAGGCGGGGGAGCCCACTGCCCTGCGCCGACACCCCGCATCTCGCGAAGTCGCCGAGATTGCGGGCAAAATCCGTCTCTCCCAGTCGCGTGCATCCCTATCGACCTAACGCTAAAGCGACCGCTCCCTCGCGCTCCTCCCCAACAGAATTACGAGCACGACGGAACATCCCGGCGCGACCAAGCGTATGAGCCGCGATCGCGGGCACCGGCAAAGTTCCCAACGGGCCCGCGCATGCAGTTTCGAGCCCGGAGTGATGGCCATGAACTTTTCCAAAGCATGCTTTGCGATTGCCGCCTCCCTTTCCCTCGCCGCCACGGCAGTCCCAGCCAGCGCCGAGCCCGTGAAAAACATCGTGCTGGTTCATGGGGCCTGGGTCGACGCATCGGGCTGGAAGCCTGTCTATGAGATCCTCATCAAGGAAGGCTTCCACGTCACCATGGTGCAGGAACCGGAAACGTCATTTGCCGACGATGTCACCGCGACCAAGCGAGTTCTGGATCTCCAGAACGGACCTACTCTCCTCGTCGGACATAGCTACGGCGGCTCGATCATCACCGAAGCTGGCGTGCATCCTAATGTCGTCGGCCTCGTGTATGTCGCAGCCCACGCTCCCGACGTCGGAGAGGACGAGGCCGCTCTCGGCAAGAAGACTCCGAGCGTCCTGGCCAAGACCGATGGCGCGATCAAGAAGACGCCGGACGGCTTCACCTACCTGGACCCTGCCCAGTTCCCGAAGCTGTTTGCACCCGATTTGCCCCGCGAGCGCGCGGATTTCGTAGCGCGCTCACAGGTGCTCGCCGCCGCGCAGGTCTTCTCGACGCCGCTGACCGCAGCCGCCTGGAAGACGAAGCCGAGCTGGGGCGTCGTTGCAGAGGCCGACCAGATCATCAATCCCGATCTCGAGCGCTGGTACTACGCCCGAGCCAAGAGCCACACCACCGAGATCAAAGGCGCCAGTCACTCCGTCTATGAATCCCATCCCGAAGAGGTCGCGGCCGTGATCACGAATGCGGCGCGGCACGCTGAGGGCGCCTCCGTCCAGAACGCGGAGAAGTGAGGCCGATCATGACCAGCGGCATCAAGTCCAAAAGCATCCTAGAGCAAAGCGACCGCGTCCAGCACACGTCCGTCTTCACCGGACAGCGCTACGCAGCAGCGATCCGCGATTTCGAGAAAGAGCTTGGGCATCTGGACCCGCAAGTGACTCAGCGTCTCGTCAAGCAGAAGACGGCATGGAGTGAGGTCGAGCGAGAAATCACGGCGATTGGAGGGGTTCACGATCTCATGATCATCTCGCAGCTCGATCTCGGCCGCGTCGCGTCCCTTTCTGGCCGTGAGAAACTCTGCTCGCTCTATCTCGTCGGCAACCCTGTGATCGCCACCCGCATCATCGGCATCGATATCCGCGGCAGCTTCTATGTGCCGTTCCGTGTGGCCCTGTACGACGACGGCAACCCGGACGGGGCCGTGATTTCATACGATCGCCCCTCCTCTTTTCTCGCGACCCTCGGCCATCCGGAGCTGACGGCTATCGGCGAGGATCTCGACAAAAAGATCGATGCTGTTGCGGCCGCTGTACGCGGCATCTGACGACATGACTGTCGCGCGACGAAAAAAGCGCCGGACGAACCGGCGCTTGAAGTCGGAGTGCGAATTTTCATTCTTACGCGGTGTGAGGCTTAGTTGGAGCCTTCACCTGGGCTCCGTGTAGATGGGCCCGTACGGGTGTCTGCAGGACCCTGCACACCGCTCGAATCCTGGCTCGGCGAAGTTGTGTTGCCTGCGCTGCCGGCCTCGCCAGAAGAGGCTCCGGCGCTCGAACTGTCGGAGCTCGAGCCGGCATCAGCGGAACCTGGCGCCCGCGTCGAAGGTCCTGTGCGCGTATCAGGCGCGCCCTGTACACCCGGTCCAGAGTTGGACGGAGCTTTCTGCCCTGCCGCAGCGCCCTCGTTCTTCATCGTTTGATCGTACAAATACTGCTGTTTTTGCTTGTCGGTGGCATTGTCCGTTGCCATTGCAGGCGCGCTTACAATGATCGCGGCAACGCCTGCCATGAGCGCAGTTTTTACGTGTCTCATCGGTGTTCCTCCTTTTGTCCGCCCCTTACTCGGGGCTTCCCAAACAAAATGACACCGGTGTTATTTGGTTCCGCGCACATAGGGCTCCAGCCGCTGCAAACCAGCGCGTTCAGGCTCGAAAAGTGTTCTTATCTCAAGGTTTGCAGGCGAAGCTTCCCTGCGTCGATTGCGCCGCAGTTGCGACGCGATACCCTCACGGGCGAAGCGCGGAACTTCAGTTCGCGTCGCCGCTCGAACCCTTGATGATTGCGATGGCCCCACCGAAGATGGCGATCCCGCCCAGGATGCAGACCATTTCGTAATCCTCGCAGAACTGGAGTATCCCGCTCCTTCTGGGAGCATTCTCGACGAGTATCGGACCTCGCTCACTGGCGACGACAGTGGAGTCGGGGTGGTGGGCGCAGCCAGCGAGCACAGACAAAACCACCGCGGCACCGACCAACCTTCGAGGGAAGGTCGCGGACATCGATTGCTCCGAGATTCGAGTTCTGAAACTACGCTCACGAGCACCCGTGGAGAAAGAAGCGCTAGTCGGATTCGCCCGCGCGTTGACCCGGAAGAAATTCACCTTTGTGGATGCGGTCGCGATTTTCTCGGCATGGGTCTATACGGGCACGCTTGGAAGCGCCCGCGCGTCGAGCCTTCGCATGCACTTTCAGCGCCGCCTAGGCTCGGATGAACCGCAGCTTCTTCGCGGCCCAGATTGGACCCGCGAAATCGACGCCGATACGCGGCGTTCGCAGGATGCGCACGCGTTTAGAGCTCGGCTCGGCATTCTCGACCCAGAGCCCCGACGACGGAGCCACTTCCTTTCCATAAAAGGAGCCGTCGATGGCGAGCGCCGCGCAGACGCGGCCAGGTCCACTGATCCCTTCGACGCCGCGGATGAGCACGCCCGCTGCTTCCCCGACGCCGCCTGCCACGATGTTCAGCATCCAGTGAAGGCCGTAGATGCGATAGACGTAGAAGCGCCCTCCTGGCCCGTACATGACTTCCGTACGCGGCGTCCGGCCCTTGGCCGAGTGAGAGGCGAGATCGTGCGGACCTTCGTAGGCTTCCGTTTCTATGATCGCGACGCGAGTCAGTTGTTTGTCACGGGAGCGCACGAGACTCATTCCAATGAGATCCCGCGCCACCTTTACCGCCGGCCTCTGGAAGAAACTGCCCGGAACAACCTGCGCGTCAGTCTTTTGGTCCATCGAGCACCGCCACAAGCCGATCCAGGAACGGAAGCTGCCCCTTCAAGATCTTGAGCCGCGCCTCCAAGAGATCGAGCCATGCCACGCGGTCGAGCTCAGCAAATGTTTTAGTCGTTCCCGATCGTGGCGGCCATTCCATCTCAAAGGAATTGCTTTCAAAGCCGGACAAATCCCAGTCGCTTTCCATGGCCCAGATGTGGACGACCTTGCCGCCCGGCTGGCGCGCATCGCCGAGCGAGAGCGGCGCTCCGTCGGGGCGATGCCCCGTCTCCTCGCCAAACTCTCGTCTCGCGGCGAGCAGCGGCTGCTCATCGCCAGCAACAAGTCCTTTGGGGATCGTCCAGGCTCCAAGGTCCTTCTTCGACCAGAACGGTCCACCCGGATGGCCGAGTAGAACCTGCACGTCGGCTCCAACGCGCCGGAAAAGCAGGAGACCCCCGCTACGTCGACCGTCTGATTTCTTTGCTGGCACCGGCAATGCCCGTCGCTTGAGGACGACCCAACCTGAGGCGCAGGCGCATGGATTCGGCCACCAGCCTCAGCACCGCTGGATCGCAATAGAAGGCGAATGTGTTTCGGCCCGCAAGCTTGGCTTTGTAAAGCGCCCGGTCAGCCGACTTGAGGATCTCGTCCCGCGTCGCCCCGTCGTGAGGCGCGATGGCGATGCCGATGCTGAGGCCTGCCTTGATCGCCTTGCCGTCGATGATGGTCGGCTCCTGCATCGAAGCTAGAATCCGCTTGGCGATGATGGAGGCTTCGTCGGGCTGGCTCGTGTCCGCGAGCAGGATAGCGAACTCGTCGCCCCCTAGGCGCGCCACAGTATCGATCTCGCGAACGCTTGCCCTGAGCCGGTTCGCGACCATCTTCAGAAGTTCGTCGCCGGCCCCGTGCCCGCATGTGTCGTTGATGGATTTGAAATGGTCGACGTCGAGCAGCATCACCGCGGCGCCGGTACCCCGCCGCGCCGTGCCCAGCGCCAGATCCATGCGCTCGCAGAGCATGCGGCGATTGGGGAGCTCGGTCAGCACATCGTGCAGCGTGCGATGCAGGAGCTCTTCCTCGGCGCGCTTATCGACCGTTACATCCGTATAGGTGCAGATGACTCCACCGTCCGCGAGAAGCCGCTGCGAGATCTTGATATGCCGCCCGTCCGAGAGCGCCTGATTGACATCGCACGCATCGCCGAGCCATGACGCCTCGTCGACGCCCTGGGGCGAGATGCCTGACGACTGGCACACTTCCACAAGCTTGGCATAGGAAAGCCCTACCGGAACGCTGCCCTTCTGCAGCCCGTAGATCCCTAGGAAACGGTCGTTGTGCATGATCACATTGCCGTCGGCGTCAAAGAGACATATCCCCTGCGACATGCAGTCGAGCGCCGCATCGAGCTGGCGTCGGCTCTCCGCGGCGAAGGACGACATGGTTTCGAGATCGTCTCTGAGGCGCTCACCCTCTGCCACGCCTGCCGCAACGGCAAGCGAAGTGAACAGATTGACGAAGCAGAAGAGTTGCACCACCCAGATGCGCGCCTCGGCGTGCTGCTCGCTAATGAGAACCGCGGGCCCGAAGCCCTGATAGGTGCAAGCAAGCGAGAACACGGTCAGCAGCAGTGTAGCGATGGCGGCGTAGCGGGAGCCCAAACGGAAGGCGAGGAACACCGAGAACGGGATGACCAGGAACAGCAACGGCACACTGGTCTGACTGAAGACACCGATCGCTACCAGCGCCAGAAGTCCGAAATGCTGCACGAGCTTCAACGTCTCCGGACGCTTGAGCTCCGAAGTTTCTGCCATCACCAGGATGTAGGCAGGAGTGATGACCATCATCCCGAGGGCATCTGCCGGAAACCAGATTTCGAAGGCACTCAGGAACGGCGCGCCATTGATCAGCGTCACGATACCGGAGCCGACCAATGCGGGAAGAAGAGGCGCGGCGAATCCGGCAATCACCACGAACCAGATGACCGTCCGGATCTCGGAAAAATCCAGATTGGTCCCGAGCACGCGACGGATCATGCGGAAAGCCAGCGCAGCCTCCGCAGCGTTGATCATGGAATAGGCGAAGCTGCTGTCGACGCGATCGCCGCTCAGAAGGTGGACCATGAGGTTCGCGAGGAAGCAGGCGGCGAGCGTCATGTACCGCGCACGCCTATTCGGGCAAGTCAGCAGAGCCGCCAACAGGATGCCGTTCGCGGGCCATACGGCCGCGACGCCGGTCCAATCACGGGTCGTGTTGATCGCGGCGAATACCGCGAGCCCGAAAACAACGGTCGTAACGAGGACACGCCGCGCGTCGCGCGGCTGCAGAAGCCGGGACGCCCGCTCAAAATACTGTTTCAATGCTTGAACTCGCCCACACTCGGCGCTCGAAAACACCGGGGCAGAATAGGAGGATAAACTCTAACAAAGTCCTTTGCTTAGGCCGCTTCAGCTCAGTTTCGAGACGCGACTTTTGGCCTAGCCCGATCGGGCTATCGCACCCGCTTTCTGGCTCGGTTGTTCTGTTGATGTCGCCACACGTGCGGGCATACCCCAATTTGGAGTGAGACCTTGAAACCTACACGCGCTCTCGCACTCGCTTTGGGCGGTATCTTCATGGCTTTGACCACCTCCGCGCGAGCCGAGGATCCCGACTTGATCTTCAAGAAGACAACCGTATGGAAATTCCTGTCGCCGGATCACAAGCTTGGGACGTATGCCATCGACGATCCGGAAGTAGAGGGTGTCGCCTGCTACTTTACCGTGCCTGAGAAGGGCGGATGGATCGGCTGGCTTGGTCTTGCCGAAGAGCTGTCCCAGGCTTCCCTTGCCTGCAGACAGGTCGGCCCCATCAAGTTCAAGCGCAAGCTCACGCAGGGCGACGAGGCATTCAGTCAGAGACGCTCGCTCATCTTCAAGAAGATGCAGATCGTGCGCGGATGCGACCCCAAGCGCAACGTTCTGGTCTACCTCGTCTACACGGACAAGCTTATCGAGGGCAGCCCCGAGAACTCGACGTCCGCGGTCCCCATCAGCCCCTGGGGCGAAACGACCCCTCCGCCCAAGTGCGCCGACTGGATTACCCCCTGAACGCCGTCTCTCGCCGGCGCAATCTGCTCCAACTATCGCTGGCATCCGACGCATGCCGCGTGTTAGGTCAACAATGCTGACCTAATTGGAAACGCGCATGCCCGTCGATCTTCTCCTCGCTCTCGCGGGCTATGTCACCGCCATGTCGGTGACGCCCGGTCCGAACAACCTGATGCTGCTGACGTCGGGCGTGAATTTCGGTTTCCGCCGCACGATCCCGCACATGGCCGGCATCGCCTTCGGCGTGTTGACCATCCTCGCCCTCGTGGGCCTGGGATTGGGGCGCCTGCTCGAGACCAATCCCCGCCTCTACGCCGCTCTCAAGATCGCGAGCCTCGTTTACCTGGCGTGGCTCGCGTGGAAGATCGCCACCAGCGGACCGCCCGACACAGGCGGTGAGAACGCCGAGGCGCGCCCCCTCACTGCTCTCGAAGCCGCGCTCTTCCAGTGGGTCAATCCAAAGGCGTGGGCCATGGTTGTGACGGCCGCCACCGCGTTCGCAGTTCCGGACAACTACATTCCAAGCCTGTTGGCCATGGCGTGTGTTTTTACGGCCGTGAATCTGCCCAGCGCTGCCATATGGATCGCCGCAGGTACGGCCTTGCGGGGACTCTTGGAGAAACCCGCGACGCTGCGGGCCTTCAACGTAGCGATGGCCCTGCTGCTGCTCGCATCGAGCCTGCCGATCATCTGGGATTTGGCGAAATCCTAGTGGGCTAGCGCAAACGCCTGCCCAGAAATGCAAAAGGAGCGCCGGAGCGCTCCTTCCCAGGATAGGCCGCGCGACGTTGGCCTAGAAATTGTGCTTCATGGTGCCGCGAATGGTCAGGTCGTCGGAAGACGGCGGCTCGACCGGATCGGGCTGCTTGGCGCCCTCGTTGGCTCCGTAGAGAAGCTCGAGACCGAAGTCCATCTTGGGCAGGACGCCCAGCTTGCCGAGACCCGGAATACGCACTTCCGTGCCGGCCGACTGTCCTTCAGCCTTGCTGGCCGAAGAGAAATTCATATCGCCGCCCTGTACGCCAGGCGCCTTGCCCTGGGCTTCGGGAGCGGCATTGGGAGCAGGCGTCGTCACGGCAGGCGCGCCACCGCCCTGCTCCTGAAACGCGAGGGTCGACGTGCTGACAAGCGCCAGCGCCAGTCCGATCCCTAAAAACCCAACAAACCTCATTGCAAATCCCCGCTGCAAAAACAGCTCTTCTGACTCGTCAAAATGAGGCCAAGACCCACCAAACACAAGATTGATACAGTGTAGTTAAGGGTGGATGAATGGTTTCTTTGCTGGGGTGTGGTTGCATTGCAATGTGGCCAGCCCGCAACAGCCAAACAACCATTGCGACGGTTAATTCAATCGCCAAATCAACGCCTTGATCTGGTCCAGCTTTGACCAAACTCGACTCGCTCGGAGCGGCGGGGCGATTGTCATTTTTCTACCTGCGACAACGCGAAAGGGGCCACCCAGGGCGGCCCCTCCCATAAGCGCTGGTCGAGAGCGCGATTAGAACTGGATGCGCGCACCAGTGATCAGCATGTCGAGGTCGTCGATCGAGCCGGTCGTCGTGGCGTTGGTGATCTCGCCTTCAGAGTGGCGATAGATAATGTAGAGATCCATCGCGGCGGACTCGATGTTCTGAACCACGCCAGCGGCGTAGAAGTCGAACTCGGCGCTCTGTGCAGACGAAGCACCGTTGCCGAAGTTGATGGTCGTCGAGTTGAAGCCAGCTTCGTCGTGGCGATACTCACCGAACACCGTGGTCTTGCCGAGCGGCAGCCACTTACGCTCGATACCACCCTGGACGAACCAAGTGGTGCTCTCGCCCTCGCGGCCGACAGCGTCGAACGCGTCGTTGTTCTGCTGGCCGTAGCCACCGTAGACGTAGAGGCCCGTGGGAGCGTGCATGACCGTACCGGCGGCACCCCACCAGCTGCAATCCTGATCGCCAGCTACAGCGCCGCAATTTGCGCCGGTGCCGCTGATGGTCGAGGGATCGCTGCTCTCGCCGTAGCCAACCTTACCGAGGAGCTTGAAGTCGCCGACTTCGCCCTTGTAGGTCAGAGCCATATCCCAGATGTCGTCCTCACCCCACGAGGCAGAAGCCGAGAAACCGGCAAACGTGGGCGAGTCATAGCGAACGACGTTGCGGCGGCCGTTCTGGCCAGGCGTGCCGTTGTTGAAGCCCGCCATGTAGTTGCGCCAAGTTCCCTGCGTAGCGCCACCGTCGACGCGCACGCGGAATGCGCCGAGTGCGACAGCAGCCGCTTCAGCATCCGAGTAGTTGCGCGTGTTGACGCCGTCGGCATCGTCGAGGAGATGGTAGGTGGACGTGCCGTCCTGGCCGACCGTGACCTTGCCAAGAGACTTGCTCTTGATGAACCAGCTCGACTTACGCGTCGTGATGTTGTTGCCCGTGCCAGGGCTTTCCTGGCTCATGGAGCTCGAAGCGGCGCCGTTGATGCCGAATTCGAGAGTGTAACCGGCAGACCAGTCGCCGTTGATCTTGGCTTCGCCGGCCATCTTGAAGCGCGACTGCTCGAGCGAATTCGTGCCGACGTAGGCGTTCTTCTCGACGCCGTCATCCCAGGCGAATACTGCTTCGTTGACCCAGCCCGAAATCGTCAGGCTGACCTTGCGATTACCCTTACGAGCCGTCGTAGCCTCGAGCTCTGCAACGCGCTCTTCGAGGTCCGCACAGCAATCACCACCGAGATCCGCAGCCTGAGCCGACGCCCCTCCCACGAGCAACACGCTCGTCGCTGCGAGCAGCGCCAAACGTGTACCCGACCCCAACAAACCCCCAGTCATGCTTAGATCCTCTCGAAGCTGTGTCCCCGGCGTCGCCGCTCGACACATCATTGACCCTCACCACTCAGCAGAGCGGGTCAGACGCAGCACAAAAACCGCCTGCCCTACCGCCGTGGACAGGGCGAGATAAGCCTCGAAAGTTCTAAGCAGTAAACGCGAAAAGCTTATATGACACTTTTCATACGGACCGATCGTTGTGTCCGCGCCACGAGACCGATCAGCACACCTCGCTTTATGAAGGTTCCATGACAATGTGACAGCGAAGAGCGCAAAAACTGCGCTCCATCTGATATTAGATTGAGCAACGCCTGGCACGCCGTCGCCGTGCTCGGCTAAACTCGAAAGATCAGTCGCAACCACGCGTGAAAGCATGCCCTCGCAATCGAACAAAGCTGCTGTAGTCGGGGCCGGCCCAGCCGGTCTTGCCGCAGCTCTCGCGCTAGGGCGCACGGGGCTCGAGACGGAGCTCGTCGGCCCTCCGGCGCAGAAGCCGAACGCGGCGCCCGACCGCCGCACAGCTGCTTTGTTTGCAGGCTCAATCGAGTTTCTGAAGAACCTCGGCGTCTGGGAAGCTGTTGCGGCCGAGAGCGAACCGATCACCGCCATTCGCATGATCGACGACACGGGATCGCTGTTGAGAGCCCCGGAGGTCACCTTTACGGCTGCGGAGCTGGGCCTCGCGGAATTCGGCTGGAACATTCCGAACCGCGTGCTGGTCGCAGCGCTTTCGAGAGCTGTCGCCCAGCCGGAGAATAACGTTCGCCTTCATGAAACTGACGCTGTCACGAGCCTGCGGCTACATGGCCCCGAAGCCGTGCTGACGACGAAGGAAGGCGTGGAGAGGTCGGCCGCTCTCGTCGTCGCCGCAGATGGACGCAATTCTCTCTGCCGAGCGGCGGCAGGAATCGAGACGCGCGCCTGGACGTATCCTCAAGCCGCGATCGCCGCGTCGTTCACGCACGACCGGCCGCATGGCCAGGTCTCGACCGAGTTCCACCGCTCATGCGGCCCCTTCACCACCGTGCCCCTGCCCGGCCTCGCATCGAGCCTCGTCTGGGTGGAGCGGCCGGATGAGGCCCAGCGCCTCGCTGCACTCGATGACGACGCCTTCCGCAAAGCTCTCGAGGTCAGGCTGCAAGGGCTCCTCGGAAGCGTCGGCGACATCAGCCCGCGCACCGTGTTCCCGTTGTCCGGCCTTACAGCGAACTCCTTCGGACGCTCCCGCGTGGCGCTCGTCGGCGAGGCCGGTCATGTGATTCCGCCCATTGGCGCGCAGGGACTCAATCTCGGCCTCCGCGACGCCGCCGCGCTGGCCGATTGCGTCGCCGATGCTGTCGCCCGCAAGCAGGACCCTGGCTCTCCCGCCGTCCTCGATGCCTATGAAGCCAGCCGCCGGTCAGACGTCACCTCACGCGTCATGACGGTCGATCTCTTGAACCGGTCGCTGATCTCGGGCTTCCTGCCCCTCCATCTAGCCCGCGGCATCGGCCTGCATGCCTTGAAGAGCATCGGACCGCTTCGCCGTTACATCGTCCACGAAGGCCTGCAGCCGTCCTCTTCCGTTCCAACCCTCATGCGGCAGGGCGGAACCGCGCTGATGGCGGCACGTATCGCCGGCGCCGCTCCCCATGCGGCAGCGTGATTCTGCAACGTCGCTTGACGTGAACACCTCCGGCTTGGCATCAGGCGTCTATACTTCGCGCCCGCGACCCTCCGGTCCCCGGCCACTCCGTGATACGTTCAGGTCTTGATGCAGCCTCCCCGCCTTTCCCGTCTGCGCGATCTCCAATTCCGCCTCGAGTATGCGGTGTTGCGAAGTGTCATCGGGCTCGTGCGCCTGCTGCCGCTCGAGGTCGCGACCTCGCTGTCGGCCAGGGCCTGGCGCTTCCTTGCCCCGCGCGTCAATCCAAAGCGGCAGGCCCGCGCCCTCGCGAACCTCAAGATCGCCTACCCTGAGAAGACGGACGAGGAGCGCCTCGCAATCTGCATGGCGCATTGGGAGAACTTGGGCCGCGTCATGGCCGAGACCATGGTGATCGACCGGCTCACCGCCGACCCCGGCCGCATTAGCATCGCCTCCGAGAAGCTGTTCCGCCGCTACAAGGACAAGCTCGGTCCCGCCATCGGTGTCTCACTCCACATGGGCAACTGGGAGCTTTCGATCTGGCCCTTCGTCGAGGCCAAGGCCAATCCCGGCGCCGTCTATCGCTCCGTCAACAACCCCTATGTCGACGAGTATCTGCGCTGGCAGCGACGCAACCTCTATCCGGGCGGACTGTTCGGACGCGGCAAGGTTGAAGGCGATCACGGCGACGATCAGAAGACCGCGCGCCTGCTGACTGACTTCGTCCGCCGCGGCGGACGCCTGGGCCTCGTTTGCGATCTCTACGACCGCACCGGGCTGCCGATCCCCTTCTTCGGCCAGGATGCAAAAACTCAGGCCATCGCTGCCATGATCGGGCGCCGCGTCGGCAGCCGCATCTGGATGTCACGCTGCAAGCGCATCGGCACCACGAGCACCTTCGAGATCGAGATCAAGGAGCTCCGCGTCCCGCGCACCAAGAACATCGGCGAAGACGTCCGCTGGATCATGGTCGAGATGCAGAAGCAGTTCGAGGCCTGGATCCGCGAAGCCCCCGAGCAGTGGATGTGGTCGAACCGTCGCTGGAGCTAGTTGTTCTTTTTTCTCATCATTGACCACACTGGACCCGGCAAGAGCGCAGTTTTCAGTGCGCAAAGATCGTCGATTGCACCTACGGGTGCAATCTTGAACTCCCACACCCTATCATCTGCGACACCATCCATTTCATCCAACACTTTTTTCAGTGGACTTTCTACCACTGCATTCGCCCGCTTCATTTTTTTGTAAAGGATATACTCCTTCACCTTCATTCCCTCGTACTCACGCTCAGCCTGCATTCTAATAATGGACAAATAAAGCATCGCAATCAGAAAAATTACGAACAAGATGAGCAGGTGTGTCCAGTTTACAGGCCAGCCTCCGATCAAGTTCAAGATGACAACGACAAGGAAGGCAACAACGAAGAGGCCTTTTATGAATTCGCCCGTAGACTGGAGGAGATCAGATCTCTTGCGTAACATCCGCGCCCCAGAAAAGCTGTCCGTTGCGGCTTTGGCGGGCGGCAAACGGATAATCTCATCGATCACGTCACCAAGTTCCGCTGCGGTGTCCAGGTGATGGTCGTAAGTCCACGCCTCCGAAATATCCTCAGCGCTCGCATACTTGAGGTACAGCCGTCTCCGACTCGGAATAAGCCGCCCGGGAGTCGAGGCCCCAACGACCCTAAGTAGCTGCGAATTTGCCTGAGCGATTCCCAGTAAAAATATAACCACGGCAATAGGGATCAACGACTTCAGGCCATATGAGTCTAAAATCGGCGGGGGCGACAACAACGCAGTTCCCAAACTCTGAATATTCTTCTCGAACTCGCCGCCGGCATCTAAAGCGAAAAACAGCACGATCAGAGTAATCGATAATTCAAACAGCGGTCCCGCGACTGCGGTCCAGAACTTCTGCACGACGGCCGGCAAATCCGAGACGAACGAGGAAACTTCTGTCAGCCTGCGCTCGTCACCCTCCCCATTGGGCATGGTCCATCTCCCCCTGACGCTTCGAAGGCGCCAAATTGATCAGACTACGAACTTAGCAGACCATAGGTTGTGTCGCTACAGGTTTCGTCAATTTCCGAGATTGCCTTTGAGCGGCCTCACTCCGTCCGCGTCGCCCGTAATCCTTCGGCCACGATGGATGCCGCAGGAGTCGTGCTGCGCCACTTCTCCAGCCAGTCGGCAACGCCGTTGACCGTCTCCGTCGACACCGCCGCATCGGCAGCCGCGACACGCGCCTGGAAGAAGCCGGTTCCGGCGCGCGTCGCCGACCATCTGCTTCCATCCCATCCGACGAAGTTGACGATACGATTCACTTGCTCGCCCTTCTCGCCGGAATGCACGAACCGCTGAGCTTTCATGTTCCAGCTTAGCGTCCGGCACGCACCATCCCAACCGACGTACTTGATCGACGGCTGCGCAGCGCCGTGCTTCTTGCCCGGGATGCTGACGGAGAACTCGCCCCCTTCCCATCGGGCCGCGAGGTTTTGCCCGTCGCAGGATTTGAAGCTCATCTTGTTGTCCTCGAACGACAAGATGCTGGATGACACGTTGGCCGCCGCCGGCAGCGCCATCGCTGCAAGTGTCAACATCCCGCCAACGATCGCCAACCGCATCGCTTTCCTCCTCGGTGAGTTTGGAACATTCGCTCTGAACATCAGCTCATGGAACCAGTCATGCCGAAGCCCATCGCGTGCGGTCAACGCGCGCGAGCTTCCGAGATGCCGTCATGACGCGATCGTGAAATCGCGTGTGCAAATGCTTCCCGAAAGGAGGAAGGAACCATTGGCAATGCCGGATCAAAAGGCCGTGTCATCGCCACGAACCGATTGCGGTGTCGAGGCCGCGCCTATAACGCCTGACTGGGGAGCACTTTCCAGAACGGAGCCAGGATGCGGCGGTCAGCCACGAACTTGCACGCCGCAGCGCTCTCGATGCTCGTCCTCATCGCAGCGTTTCCATCACGCGCCGAGACCGGCGGACAAAAGCCGACCTGTGTCGATGACGCCATGCTGGTCTTCGATGCCTCGGGCTCTATGGCAGCGACGGATTTTCCCGAGGGCGCTCCTTCACGCATGGATCGTGTGAAGCAAGCCCTGGTGAAGGTGCTGCCGGCCGCGTCGCGAACGCGGCGCCTAGGGCTCATGGTCTATGGCCCCGGCCCGAACTTCAACTCATGCAAGAATATCGATCTGCGCCTGCCGCCCACGCCGGATGCGGGCTCGCGCATCATGAGGGAGGTCGAGAAGTTGCGCCCCGCGGGTCGGACCGCGCTGACGTCCTCGGTACGAGAGGCCGTCGAGATCCTGAATCAGGAACGCAAGCCCGCTGTCGTCGTGGTTTTGACCGACGGAGAGGACACCTGCGGGGGCGATGCCTGTCGCCTCGCGCGCGAGCTCAAAACTCGGCACCCGGCCATCACCATCCACGTCATCGGCTACCGGCTGAAGTCGCTCGCCGGCGAGGCGTTGCCGTTCACCGAGCGCTGTCTCGCCGACGAGACCGGCGGCATCTACGCCACCGCCGAGACGACCGAGCAGCTTGCAGCCGCTCTGTCCGAAACGCTCGGCTGCCCAGCCGTCACATCCCTGCCTCACGGCCAAACCGTCAGATAACTGAGCGGTCTTGTCGCGCGCTGGCTTCGAGATGCTCCGTACCCGTGACATGCTGCCTATGGCGCGCCTTCGCGAACGCTGTTAACCATTCGTAAACCAGTTCGCGCAACACTTCCTTAAGCATTGATTTCCGATAGCGCGACTGCCGCCCAACCCGCGTTCGCATTCTCATGGACGATTTCTCAGCCCATACGCCGCACACGACCTCGAGTCTCAACGACGCCCGCAACGACACCGGGCGCGTTGCGTTCTGCGGCCCGTACGTCCTCTCCGCCATCACCGGCTATCCGATCAGCAAGGTCGAGATGGCCATCAATGCATACCGGAACTTGCCGCCGGATCTCCGTCACCGGGTCAAGGGCACCTACGCCGACGAGGTCGAAGGCGCTCTCGCCGTCTACGGTTTCACGATGGAGGTCAAGGAGAGCTTCATGCACTTGGAGCGCAAGAAGCGCCCGAGTGTACTGGCCTGGATGCAGAAGCCGCGCAACGCCTGGGCCCACTACATCCTGGCCATCCACAAAGGCAAGGAAGGCCACTGGATCCTGATCAAGGGTGTGAAGATGTGTGACACCTTCACGGAGGGCAAATGGACCTTCGTGGTCGACGGGCCCCATCGCGGCGCGCGCATCATGGAGATCTTCGAGGTCAAGAAGTCTCTTGAGCTGTAGCCTCGGAGGAGCGGGCAGCCCGACTCCGACGCACTCATGAAGCCGCGTTCTTCGAGATCACCGATTCGCACCTGCAGCAGCTCGTCTCTGACGCACTCTTCGCATCGAGCACCTGCACTCAGCAGAATCCGAAATGAAAAAGCCGGCGAGCCACTGGGGCCGCCGGCTTTTTAATCTGATGTCGCGCTGAAGCGCGGACTAAGCGTTGGCTTCAGCGGCCTTCACTTCTTCAGCGTGGCGAGCCTTGTCCTCGGCACCCTTCACCGAGACGTCGCGATCGACGAGCTCGATCACGGCACGCGGTGCGCTGTCGCCGTAGCGGAAGCCCGCCTTGAGTACGCGCGAGTAGCCGCCGGCGCGATCCTTGTAGCGCTTGGCGAGCACGTCGAAGAGCTTCTTGACCTGGTCCTCGTCGCCGAGGCGCGCAGCCGCGAGACGGCGCGAATTCAGGTCACCGCGCTTCGCGAGCGTGATGTACTTGTCGATGACGCGCTTCAGGTCCTTCGCCTTGGGCAGCGTCGTGACGATCTGTTCGTGCTTGATGAGCGCAGCCGCCATGTTCGAGAACATGGCCTGGCGGTGCGCACTCTGGCGGCCAAAACGGCGGCCCAGCTTCTTGTGACGCATAGGTTTCTCTTTCTCTGAGGTTGTTACGGGGAGGTTCTTTGGCCTCACCTCGTAGTGGTCGTCCCCGTCCTCCCTATTGCGGGAAGACGGTATTGCCCTCCCCCGCCCGAGAGCGGGGGAAGGAAAGTCTTAGTACTGGTCCTCGAAGCGCTTCGCGAGCTCTTCGATGTTGTCCGGCGGCCAGTTCGGCACTTCCATGCCGAGGTGGAGGCCCATGCCGGCCAGGACTTCCTTGATCTCGTTGAGCGACTTGCGGCCGAAGTTCGGCGTGCGCAGCATCTCGGCTTCCGTCTTCTGGATGAGGTCGCCGATGTAGACGATGTTGTCGTTCTTCAAGCAGTTCGCAGAGCGGACAGAAAGCTCGAGCTCGTCGACCTTCTTGAGCAGAGCGGCGTTGAAGGCGAGCTCCGGATGACGGCTCTCCTCGACGGCCTTCTTCGGCTCTTCGAAGTTGATGAACACGGCGAGCTGGTCCTGAAGGATGCGGGCGGCGAGCGCCACGGCATCTTCGGGCTTCAGCGAGCCATCGGTCTCGACCGTCATGGTCAGCTTGTCATAGTCGAGGATCTGGCCCTCGCGGGTGTTCTCGACCTTGTAGGAAACCTTGGTCACCGGCGTGTAGAGGCTGTCGACCGGGATGAGGCCGATCGGAGCATCGTCCGGGCGGTTGCGCTCGGCGGGAACGTAGCCCTTGCCCATGTCGGCCGTGAACTCCATGCGGATCTGCGCGCCCTGGTCGAGGTGGCAGATGACATGCTCGGGGTTCAGGATCTCGGCGTCCGAGCCGGTCTCGATGTCGCCGGCCTTGACGGCACCAGGGCCCTCTTTCTTGAGGTACATGCGCTTCACGCCGTCCGAGTGGACGCGGAGCGCAATTTCCTTGATGTTGAGGATGATGCTGGTCACGTCCTCGCGCACGCCGGGGATCGACGAGAACTCGTGCAGCACGCCGTCGATGTGCACGGTCTTGATCGCCGCGCCCTGGAGCGAGGAAAGAAGCACGCGCCGGATGGCGTTGCCGAGCGTCATGCCGAAGCCGCGCTCGAGCGGCTCGGCGACCATGGTCGCTACGCGGCTGCGATCGCGGCCGGGGGTGATATCAAGCTTCGAGGGCTTGATGAGATCTTGCCAATTCTTCTGCAATACGTTCGTCACGGGGGTCCTCATCGAGGTTCGGGGTGCTGCCTCGCCGGGTGGCTGCACGCATCCAACGGAGGATAGTCCTGGATCCGAAGGCAGGAGGCTGGCGCGCCCCGCTGGTGCCTGCTCCTCGGAGCCGAACTTGGTAGTGGTCGTTGCGCCTTAAACGCGGCGGCGCTTGCGCGGCCGGCAACCGTTGTGCGGGATCGGCGTCACGTCGCGGATCGAGGTGATCTGGAAGCCGATCGACTGGAGAGCGCGAAGCGCCGACTCACGGCCCGAGCCCGGACCGCAAACCTCGACTTCGAGCACCTTCATGCCGTGCTCCTGGGCCTTCTTGCCGGCGTCCTCTGCTGCCATCTGGGCAGCGAACGGCGTCGACTTGCGCGAGCCCTTGAAGCCCATCGTGCCCGAGGACGACCAGGCCAGCGTGTTGCCCTGGGCGTCGGTGATCGTGATCATGGTGTTGTTGAAGGAAGCATTCACGTGGGCGACGCCCGACGTGATGTTCTTCTTCTCGCGGCGCCGTACCTTGGTGCGGCCCTGTGCCTCTTTCGCCATAGTCGTCGTAACTCCTGATGCCCGCTTCCGGGCTATAGACTTCGCTGTGCAGGCACAGCCCCGCAGAAACCCGGCCGCTCATCCGTGACGAGCAGCCGGCTGAATTCCTTAGCCTTAGGCCTTCTTCTTGCCTGCGATCGGCTTCGCAGGGCCCTTGCGCGTGCGTGCGTTCGTGTGCGTGCGCTGACCGCGGACCGGAAGGCCCTTGCGGTGACGGAGGCCACGGTAGCAGCCGAGATCCATCAAGCGCTTGATGTTCATAGCGACTTCGCGACGGAGATCGCCTTCGACGACGTAATCGCGGTCGATGGCCTCGCGGATCTGCAGAACCTCGGCGTCCGTCAGCTGGTTGACGCGACGATCAGCCGGGATTCCGACCCGCTTGCAGATCTCCTCAGCGAACTTCGGACCGATCCCATGGATGTACTGGAGCGCGATGAGGACGCGCTTCTGGGTCGGAATGTTAACACCTGCTATACGAGCCACGTCCGTCTCCTGGAGTCTTCTTGCTATCAGCCACGAATGGCGGCAGCTATCTCATTGTAAACAAAAGAAAACAGCCGAAGGACTGACCCTGGGCGTTTGTCGCCGCACGGACCAATCCTCCCCAATTCGTCGTCTTGAGAGCGCGGTGTTGTAGCTTGGTCATAATACTTCGTCAACATCGCGCCTTGGAAAAGTGCCGCCGCCTGGGTCATGCCGTGACCTCGTCGAGCTGGCGGGCCACATCGTTAATGGGGGCCATGCCGTCGATCGAGCGCAGCTTGCCCTTGGCGAAGTAATAGCCAAGCAACGGCGCCGTTTCGCGGTAGTAAGCCATCAGGCGGGTCTTGAGGGCGTCCGCATTGTCGTCCGCCCGGACTGTGCCGCCGGAGGCCAATGTGTCGCTGGCCCGCTTCTCGATCCGCGACAAAAGAACCGAGTCGTCGACCTTGAGCTCGACCACGGCATCCAGGTCCTTGGAGCGCGAAGCCAGCAGCGCATCGAGCGCGGCGGCCTGCTTCAGCGTGCGCGGGAACCCGTCGAGGATGAAGCCGTTAGCGCAGTCTGGCTCGTCGATCCGGTCGGCGATGATGCCGATGACGATCTCGTCTGAAACGAGGCCGCCGCTCTTCATGACCGCCTCGGCCTGGCGACCGATGGGGCTGCCCGCCTTGACGGCTGCGCGCAGCATGTCTCCCGTGGAGAGCTGAACGAGGCCCTTTCTTTTGGCAAGCGCTTCCGCCTGGGTGCCCTTGCCGGCCCCGGGCGGCCCCAAAAGGATGAGGTTCATCTCCGCCCACCCCGTCCAGTAGCGCCGCGCAGCTTGGCCTTCTTGATCAGGCCCTCGTACTGATGCGCCAGGAGATGGCTCTGGATCTGCGCGACAGTATCCATGGTCACGCTGACGGCGATGAGCAGTGAGGTACCGCCGAAATAGAACGGCACGGCCGCGTACGAGGTCAGGATTTCAGGCAGAACGCAGACGGCTGCGAGATAAATGGCGCCGACCACCGTGATGCGCGTGAGCACGTAATCGATGTATTCGGCCGTCTTCTCGCCCGGACGGATACCCGGCAGGAAACCGCCGTACTTGCGCAGGTTGTCGGCCGTGTCCTTCGGATTGAACACCACGGCGGTGTAGAAGAAGGCGAAGAAGACGATCAGCGCCACATAAACGAGAATGTGCAGCGGCTGGCCGCGGCCGAGCGCGGCCACAACACCCGAAAGCCACTCCGGACCACCGCCCTGGGCGCTCGTGAACTGCGCCGCCGTGATCGGCAGCAACAGGAGCGACGAGGCGAAGATCGGCGGAATGACGCCCGCCGAGTTGAGCTTCAAGGGCAGATGCGAGGCATCGCCCTGGAACATGCGGTTGCCCACCTGTCGCTTTGGATATTGAATCAGGAGGCGCCGTTGTGCGCGCTCGATGTAGACGATGGCAGCGACGACCGCGAGCATCAGGACGATCAGCGCCAGCAGCAGGAATGTCGAGATCGCACCCGTGCGCGCCATCTCGAACAGGCCGACAAGCGCCGACGGCAGACCGGCCACGATGCCGGCGAAGATGATGAGCGAGATGCCGTTGCCGACGCCGCGCTGCGTGATCTGCTCGCCGAGCCACATCAGGAACACCGTGCCGCCGACGAGCGTGATCACGGTGGTGATACGGAAGAACCAGCCCGGATCAGTCACGACTGCGCCTGCGGCCGAGCGTGAACCCTCGAGGCCGATGGCGATGCCGTAGGCCTGGAAGGCCGCCAGAACCACGGTCAGGTAACGCGTATATTGGTTGATCTGCTTGCGGCCCGACTCGCCTTCCTTTTTCAAGGCTTCGAGCTTGGGCGACATCGACGTCATGAGCTGAATGATGATCGACGCCGAGATGTACGGCATGATGTTCAAGGCGAAGATCGCCATGCGCTCAACGGCGCCGCCGGCGAATACGTTGAACATGCCGAGAATGCCGGAGGACTGCGTCTTGAACGCTTCAGCGAAGGCAGCCGCGTCGATGCCCGGAATCGGAATGAAGGTGCCGAAGCGATAGACGATGAGCGCCCCGAGCGTGAACCAGATGCGGTTCTTGAGATCCTGGGCCTTGGCGAAAGCGCCAAGATTCAGATTCGAGGCGAGCTGCTCGGCAGCAGATACCATTCCCGTGTCTCCCCGGCTCAAAGAGCCCTGCGACCTGTGTCCTTGGTCGCTTTAATTGGTGTCAGGCCCCACCTCGCTCAAGGGCCCGCCGAGCCGCGCTGACGTCGAACCGGCCCGTTTCCGGGCCAGTTCGTTAGGCTTAGGCTTCGGCCTTGTCGGCTGCGGGCTTCTTGCCCGAGCCGGCCTTCTTGGCCGCCGACTTCTTGCGCTTGGCTTCGTCGGCCGCGAGAACTTTCTTCTCGATCAGCTTGATGGCGCCGCCGACCTTCTCGACCGCAGCCTTGGCCGAGGCAGTCGCGTGATCGACGGTCAGCTCCAGCTTGGCCTTGAGCTCACCCGAGCCGAGCAGACGCAGACCGTCCTTGGGACGGCGCAGAATGCCGGCCTCGACGAGTGCCGCGACGTCGACCTTCTGGCCGGCCTTGAGCTTGCCCTCGTCGACCGCCTGCTGCAGCGCTCCGAGATTGATCTCGTTGAAGCTCTTGCGGTTGAATTTGTTGAAGCCGCGCTTCGGCAGACGCCTGTGAAGGGGCATCTGGCCGCCTTCGAAGCCGCCGATGGCAACGCCCGTACGTGCCGTCTGGCCCTTGCCGCCGCGGCCACCCTGCTTACCGACGCCGGAGCCGATACCGCGGCCGATGCGGACGCGGAACTTGCGCGCACCCGCGTTGTCTTTGATGTCGTTGAGCCGCATGGACCCGTGCTCCTTGACTAAATCTTAGGCCTTGCCCGACTTCTCGTCGACGACGCGGACGAGATGCGGGATCGAGTTGATCATACCGCGCACTGCGGGCGTATCTTCGAGCGTGCGGCGGCGATGCAGCTTGTTGAGCCCGAGCCCAATAAGCGTTTTGGTCTGCACGTCCGGCCGGCGGTTCGCGCTCGCGAACTGCTCCACCGTAACCGTCTTCTTGGCTGCCATATCACGTCACCTTATCGAAGTCGTATCAGCCGACGCGCAGGGCGCGCCGGCAGAATGAATTTAAGCCTCTGCGCCGGCCTCGGTGCCCGAGCCGTCGCGGCGGCGTGCCACGATCTCCGACACCTTCTTGTTGCGGCGCGCAGCCACCGAGCGGGGGTTCTCCTGCTCCTTGAGCGCGTCGAACGTGGCGCGGACCACGTTGTAGGGGTTCGTCGAGCCGAGCGACTTGGCCACCACGTCATGAACGCCGAGCATCTCGAACACGGCGCGCATTGCGCCGCCGGCGATGATGCCCGTACCGGCGGGAGCCGAGCGCAGCACGACCTTGCCCGAACCGTGACGGCCCTGGCTGTCGTGATGCAGCGTACGCGCATCGCGCAGCGGCACGCGGAGAAGATTGCGGCGCGCGGCTTCAGTCGCCTTGCGGATCGCCTCAGGAACCTCGCGAGCCTTGCCGTGGCCGAAGCCGACGCGACCCTTCAAGTCGCCGACGACGACCAGCGCGGCGAAGCCGAAACGCTTGCCGCCCTTCACGACCTTGGCGACACGATTGATGTGGACGAGCTTGTCCGAGAATTCGCTGTCGCGCTCTTCGCGCTCCCGCTCCCGTCCGCGTCCGCCTCTTTCTGGTCCACGTGCCACTGTCAAATTCCTTTCATCAGAAGCTGAGGCCGCCTTCGCGAGCGGCATCGGCGAGCGCTTTCACGCGACCATGAAACAGGTAGCCGCCGCGGTCGAAAACGACCGTCTTGACGCCGGCCTTGAGAGCGCGCTCGGCAACGAGCTTGCCGATCGCGGCAGCCGCGTCCTTGTTGGCGCCCGTCTTGAGCGAGCCGCGCAGATCCTTCTCCATCGTCGAGGCTGCAGCCAGCGTCGTGCCAGCAGCGTCGTCGATGATCTGCGCGTAGATGTGCTTCGAGGACCGGTGCACCGAAAGCCGCGGACGGCCGTCCGCACGAGCCTTGAGCGTCCGGCGAACGCGCGCCTTGCGCTTATCGAACTTGTTGAGCGTGCCCATCGGCTTGTGTCCTTACTTCTTCTTGCCTTCCTTGCGGAAGACGTGCTCGCCCTTGAAGCGCACGCCCTTGCCCTGATAGGGCTCCGGCTTGCGCGAGGCGCGGATATCGGCTGCAACCTGACCGACGAGCTGCTTGTCGATGCCCGAAACGGTGACGACTTCCTGCTTGGCGCCGCCGACCTTGACCTCGACGCCTGCCGGGATCGTGTGCACGACGTCGTGGCTGAAGCCGACCGAGAGGCTGAGCTCCTTGCCCTTGAGCGCGGCCTTGAAGCCGACGCCGTGGATCTCGAGCGTGTGCGTGTAGCCTTCGGTGACGCCGTCGATGAGGTTGCGAACCATGGTCCGCGACATGCCCCACATCGAGCGCGCCTTCTTGCTGTCGTCGAGCGGCGTAATCTCGATGCCTTCCGCGGTCTTCTCGACCTTGATCTCCTCAGGCATGGTGAAGGAGAGTTCGCCCTTGGCGCCCTTCACCGTGACTGTCTGGCCGGAAACCGTTGCCGTCACATTCGACGGGACGGTCACGGGCTTTTTTCCGATGCGTGACATGGATCTGTCCTCAAAGTCCCCGGACCGAGGTCCGGGCCCTTCCTTAGAATACGTTGCAGATGATCTCGCCGCCGACGTTCTCTTCCTTGGCGCGCGCGTCCGACATCACGCCCTTGGGCGTGGAAAGGATCGCAACACCGAGGCCGTTGGCGACGCTCTCGAGGTCCCGTACCGGCGAGTAAACGCGCCGACCAGGCGTCGAGACGCGGCGGATCTCCTTGATCGCCGGCTGACCATTGAAATACTTGAGCTCGATCTCGAACTCGGGGTGGTTGCCCTTCTGCTCGACGCGAGCGTAGCCGCGGATGTAGCCCTCTTCGGCAAGCACGTCGAGAACGCGAGCGCGCAGGTTAGAAGCGGGGGTCGTCACCTTCGGCCGGCGGCGCATCTGCGCATTACGGATGCGCGTCAGCATATCGCCGATGGGATCATTCACTGCCATGTTCCTCGTGCCCCTCTTACCAGCTCGACTTGACCATGCCCGGGATGAGGCCCTGAGAGGCCTGCTCGCGGAGCTGGTTGCGGCACATCTTGAGCTTGCGGTAGTAGCCGCGCGCACGGCCCGTCACTTCGCAACGGTTGCGGATGCGCACTGCCGACGAGTTGCGCGGCAACTCGGCGAGCTTGAGGCGCGCTGCGAAGCGCTCCTCGGCGGGACGCTTGAGATCGTCCGCAATGGCCTTGAGGCGCTTGCGCTTGGCCGCGTACTGAGCGGCGAGCTTGCGGCGCCTGTTGTTCTTCTCGACTGAGCTAGTCTTTGCCATTCATATCCTCCAAAGGCCTTTCGGGGTGTCGTAGTCCCGAGGTCCTCTAGCTGCGGAAAGGAAAATTGAAACCACGAAGAAGCTCACGAGCCTCATCGTCCGTGCTGGCCGACGTGACGACGATCACGTCAAGACCCCAAACCTGATCGACCTTGTCGTAGTCGATTTCCGGAAACACGATGTGCTCCTTGAGACCGCAGGCGAAGTTGCCACGGCCGTCGAAGCTCTTCGGGTTGAGGCCGCGGAAGTCCTTCACGCGCGGCAGCGCGATCGTGACGAAGCGGTCCAGGAATTCGTACATGCGGTCGCCGCGCAGCGTCACCTTGGCGCCGAGCGTCATGCCCTCGCGAACCTTGAAGGTCGCGATCGACTTCGTCGACTTGGTGAGCAGCGGCTTCTGGCCGGCGATGAGCGCCAGGTCGCCAGCAGCGTTGTCCACCTTCTTGCGGTCAGCCGTTGCCTCGCCGACGCCCATGTTGAGGACGATCTTCTCGAGACGCGGAACCTGCATCGGGTTCTTGTAGGCGAACTTCTGGACCAGAGCCTCGCGGACCACCTTCTCGTAATGAGACTTGAGGCGCGGCTTGTAGTCCTTCGGACGCGGCTTCACCTCGCGCGGGCCGGCATCAGCCTTCGCGGCTTTGGCTGCCTTGGCTTCCTTGGCGGGCTTGCCGCCCTGTCCGCCTTGAGGCTTTGCAGCCTTTTCGGGTTTCTCTTTGTCGGCCATGGCTTAGTTCTTCTCCGGAATGACTTCGCCAGAGCGCTTGGCGAACCGAACCTTCTTGCCGTCTTCGAGCAGGCGGAAACCGACGCGCGTCGGCTTGCCGTCCTTGGGATCCTCGATGGCAAGGTTGGAAATCTGGATAGCGGCCTCTTTCGAGATGATGCCGCCTTCCTGCTGCGGGGTCTGCCGCTGGTGACGGCGCACGACGTTGACGCCACGCACGAGCGCGCGGTTTTCCTTCGGGCGAACCTCGATGACCTCGCCGCGCTTGCCTTTATCGCGGCCGGTCAGCACGACGACATTGTCGCCTTTTTTGATCTTAAGGGACGCCATTACAGCACCTCCGGCGCAAGCGAGACGATCTTCATGTGGTTCTTGGCTCTGAGCTCGCGCGTCACCGGTCCGAAGATGCGCGTTCCGACCGGCTCGCCCTGTGCGTTGACGAGCACCGCGGCGTTGCGATCGAAGCGGATCAGCGAGCCGTCCGGACGGCGTACGCCCTTGGCGACGCGCACGATGACGGCCTTCATCACCTGGCCCTTCTTGACGCGACCCTTCGGAATAGCCTCCTTCACCGACACCACGATGGTGTCGCCGATGGTGGCGTACTTGCGCTTGGATCCGCCCAGCACCTTGATGCACTGAACGCGACGCGCTCCCGAATTGTCGGCGACGTCGAGATTCGTCTCCATCTGGATCATCGCACTCGTCTCTCTTCCTGCCGCGCTTGGTGCGGCGTCAAATCCGTTTCAGCTCTTCATGCGGCCAGGATCTCATCGAGACCCGGCTCGCGAATTCATCTCGTCTTCTCGATCGCGACCCAGCGTTTCAGCTTGGAGATCGGAGCCGACTCCTGGATCGCCACCTGATCGCCGATCTTGAAGACGTTCTCTTCGTCGTGGGCGTGATACTTCTTGGTGCGGCGCACCGTCTTCTTCAGAAGCGGATGCGTGTAACGGCGCTCCACCTCGACGACGATCGTCTTGTTGTTCTTCGACGAAACAACGGTGCCCTGCAGGACGCGCTTCGGCATGTCTATATCTCCTTACGCGCCGGTCTTCGATTTGCTCTTGCCCGAGGCGGGCGCGCCGGCCCGCTTCTGGCCAGAGATGGTCAGGACGCGGGCGATATCCCGGCGCACCTGACGCACGCGCGACGTATTCTCGAGCTGTCCCGAAGCCCGCTGGAAGCGCAGGTTGAACTGCTCCTTCTTCAGCTTCATCAACTGATCGTCGAGTTGATCGAGCGTCAAGCTCACGAGATCACCGGCTTTCATTTCGTCGTCCTCACATTCCTTGCCGCAACCGCCAGGCGATTAGCCGATGCGCGTCACGATGCGTGTCTTGATTCCGAGCTTGGCTGCGCCCAGAAGCAGCGCTTCACGCGCAATCTGGTCCGTCACGCCGTCGAGCTCGAACATGATGCGGCCCGGCTTGACGCGCGAGACCCAAAGCTCGATGCCACCCTTGCCCGAGCCCATGCGAACTTCAGCAGGCTTCTTCGTCACCGGCACGTCCGGGAATACGCGGATCCAGACGCGGCCGGCGCGCTTCATGTGGCGCGTGATGGCGCGGCGAGCAGCCTCGATCTGGCGCGCGGTGACGCGCTCGGGCTCCACGGCCTTGAGACCGTGCGAACCGAAATTCAGCGTCGTCCCGCCCTTAGCAGCGCCGTGAATGCGGCCCTTGAACTGCTTCCGGTACTTTGTCTTTTTCGGTGACAGCATAGTCCTGTTCCTTCAAAGCCGATTAGGCTTGTTCCTGACCTTCGGCAGCCGGCTCCGAGCCGCCGCCGCGTCCGCCACGATCACCGCGCGGACCGCGGCGCTCACGGCGCTCGCCGTCATCGCGGCGAGGACGCGGCGTGCCATCGCCCGCGCCTTCGGTCGCCCGGCGCTCGGATGCCATCGGGTCGTGCTCCATGAGCTCGCCCTTGAAGATCCAAACCTTGATGCCGATGACGCCGTAAGCGGTCTTGGCGAGGCCGTAGCCGAAATCAATGTCGGCGCGCAGCGTGTGCAGCGGCACGCGGCCTTCGCGGTACCATTCCGTACGCGCGATTTCCGCGCCGCCGAGACGGCCGGCGACGTTGATACGAATGCCGACAGCGCCTGCACGCAGGGCCGTCTGCACGGCGCGCTTCATGGCGCGGCGGAAGGCGACGCGGCGCTCGAGCTGCTGCGCGATGTTCTCAGCGACCAGCGTGGCGTCGGTGTCGGGCTTGCGCACTTCGAGGAGGTTCAGGTGAACTTCCGACGACGTGTAGCGGGCGAGCTCCGAACGCAGCTTCTCGATGTCGGCGCCCTTCTTGCCGATGAGAACGCCGGGGCGTGCGGTGTGAACCGTGACACGGCACTTCTTGTGCGGGCGCTCGATGACGACCTTCGAGATGCCAGCCGTGCGCTGCAGCTTCATGATGTGCGCGCGGATGGCGCGATCTTCATGCAGAAGCTTGCCGTACTCGCCGCGACGGGCGAACCAGCGGCTGTCCCAGGTGCGGTTGATGCCGACGCGAAGACCGATCGGATTGACTTTGTGACCCATTACTCGGCCTCCTTCTGAGCCGCGCCGGCCTTCTTGGCGGCAGGCTTGGCTTTCGCCGCCGGCTTCTTGGCCTTGGCGTCCTTACCCTTCGCGGCCTTCGGCTTCTCAGCCTCGGCTTCCGTCTCGCGCACGACGACCGTGATCTGCGAGAACGGCTTCATGATCGAGAAGCCGCGTCCACGGCCGCGCGCTGCGAAGCGCTTCATGACCAGGTTCTTACCGACGTAGGCTTCGGCGACGATCAGCGAGTTGACGTCGAGATCATGGTTGTTCTCTGCGTTCGCGACCGCGCTCATGACGCACTTGCGCACGTCCTGGGCGATCCGCTTCCTCGAGAACTCGAGATCTGCGAGAGCCTTCTCGACCTTCTTGCCGCGGATGAGACCAGCGACGAGATTGAGCTTCTGCGGCGACACGCGAAGGTTCTTCGCGATCGCGCGTGCCTCTTTATCGGAGAGGCTGCGTTCTCTGCTCGGCTTGCCCATTATTTCTTCACCGCCGCTTTCTTGTCGCCGCCGTGACCCTGAAACAGCCGCGTCGGCGAGAACTCGCCGAGCTTGTGACCGATCATGTCCTCGGTGACGTTCACCGGAATATGCTTCTGGCCGTTGTAGACGCCGAACGTCAGCCCAACGAATTGGGGCAGGATCGTCGAGCGCCGGCTCCAGGTCTTGATGACCTCGTTACGTCCAGACGAACGCACCTTCTCAGCCTTCTTGAGAATGTAGCCGTCGACGAACGGGCCTTTCCAAACTGCGCGTGTCACTCTGCTCTCCTCGGCCAGTGGCCTAAATTAGGTTGGCCTTGATTACTTGCTCTTCGACCGGCTTCTGACGATGTACTTGTCGGTCTGCTTGTTCTTGCGGGTCTTGAAGCCCTTCGTCGGCTTGCCCCAGGGCGTCGCCCAGTGCTTGCCGCCGTTGGTGCGTCCACCGTTCGGATGGTCGATCGGGTTCATGGTGATCGAACGCACCGTCGGGCGGTTGCCCTTCCAGCGGTTACGACCGGCCTTGCCGACCACTTCGTTGTTGTGATCCGGGTTCGAGACGGCGCCGATCGATGCCATGCACTCGGCGCGGACCTTGCGGGTCTCGCCAGAGTTGAGCTTGAGCACCGCCCAGCCGGCGTCACGGCCGACGAGCTGCACGAAGGCACCAGCCGAACGTGCGATCTGACCGCCGCCGCCGGGCTTGAGCTCGACGTTGTGGACGATCGTGCCGATCGGCATCGACGCGAGCGGCATTGCGTTGCCGGGCTTCACGTCGACCTTCTGGCCCGAAACCACCTGATCGCCAACCTGCAGCCGCTGCGGCGCAAGGATGTAGGACAGGTGACCGTCCTTGTATTTGATCAGCGCGATGAAGGCCGTGCGGTTCGGATCGTACTCGAGCCGCTCGACCGTCGCGACGATGTCGTGCTTGCGACGACGGAAGTCGATCAGGCGATAGGACTGCTTGTGTCCGCCGCCGATGTGACGCGTCGTGATGCGACCGTCGCTGTTGCGACCGCCCGTCTTGAGCTTGCCCTCGGTCAGCATCTTGACCGGCGCACCCTTGAACAGGTGGCTGCGGTCAACCTGAACCAGCTGACGAAGACCCGGAGAGGTCGGACGGAATGTTTTAAGAGCCATCTCTGTTCCGCTCCTTTAGAGGCCCGTCGTGACGTCGATCGAGTGGCCTTCCTCGAGCGTCACGATGGCCTTCTTGGTATCGCTGAGCTGTGCCTTGATGCCGCGGAAAACTCTCCGCTTGCCCTTACGCACGAGCGTGTTAACGGCCTTGACCTTGACGCCGAAGAGCTGCTCGACGGCGGACTTGATGTCCGTCTTCGAGGCACCGTTGGCGACCTTGAAGATCACCTGGTTGGCTTCAGAGACGAGCGTCGCCTTCTCGGTGATGACCGGGGAAAGAATGACGTCGTAGGCTTTGAACTTGTCCATTACTTCGCCTCCGCCTTGACGTCGGCGAAGCGCTGATCGAGAGCCTCGATCGCGGCCTTCGTCAGCACCAGCTTCTTGCGCCGCAGAATGTCATAGACGTTGATGCCGGCGATCGGCAGCACGTCGATGTTCGGAATGTTGCGCGCAGCGCGGGCGAACGTGACCTCAAGCTCCGCGCCGTCGATGATCAGCGCGTTCACGAGACCGAGGTTGGCGAACTGCTTCTTGAGCTCGCCGGTCTTGCCCTTGGACGAAGCCGCATCGAGCACGATGATCTCGCCGGCCTTGGCCTTGGCAGAGAGTGCATGACGCAGCGCCAGAGCGCGCACCTTCTTCGGCAGGTCGATGGCGTGGCTGCGCGGCTTGGGGCCGAACGCCTTGCCGCCGCCGCGCCACTGCGGAACCGACTTGTCGCCGTGACGGGCGCCACCGGTGCCCTTCTGCTTGTACACCTTCTTGCCCGTGACGGTCACTTCGGACCGGTCCTGGGCGTGGTGCGTGCCGGCCATGCGCTTGAGCTGCTGATAGCGCACCATGCGATGCAGGATGTCGCTGCGCGGCTCGAGACCATAGATGGCGTCGGCGAGTTCGATCTCGCCGGCTTTCTTCGCCTCGAGCGTGGTGACGGTCGCTTTCATCACGCCTTCTCCCTGTTGGCCGGCTTGAATGCGCCGGGCTTCGGCACATCGGCGTGAGCCTTCTTCTTGACGGCGTCACGTACGACGACCCAGCCGCCCTTGGAGCCGGGAACGGCGCCGCGGATCATGAGCAGGCCGCGCTCGACATCGATCTTCGCGACGACGAGGTTCTGCGTCGTGACGCGCTCATCGCCGAGATGGCCGGCCATCTTCTTGCCCTTGAACACCTTGCCGGGGTCCTGGCGCTGACCGGTCGAGCCGTGCGAGCGGTGGCTGACCGAGACGCCGTGCGTCGCGCGCAGACCGCCGAAGTTCCAGCGCTTCATCGCGCCCTGGAAGCCCTTGCCCTGGCTGGTGCCCGTCACGTCGACGAACTGGCCGGCAACGAAATGATCGGCCGTGATCTCGGCGCCCACTTCGATGAGGTTCTCGGGGCTGACCCGGAACTCGGCGAGCTTGCGCTTCGGCTCGACCTGGGCGACCGCGAACGTGCCGCGGTCGGCTTTGGTGAGGCGCGAAGGCCTGCGCGTACCTGCGCCAACCTGGATGGCCGTATAGCCGTTCTTCTCGGCGGTGCGCTGCGACAGCACCTGAAGCTTCTCGAGCTTCAGGACGGTCACGGGCACATGCTCACCTGCATCTGTGAAGATGCGGGTCATGCCGACTTTCTGTGCAATCACTCCGGAACGCATTGCGTCGCATTCCTTCCCTTTATTTCGCGGTCCACTTGGGCTTTCCCCAGGCGAACAGGAATCCTCTAGAGCTTGATCTCGACATCGACGCCAGCGGCCAGGTCGAGCTTCATCAGCGCGTCCACCGTCTGCGGCGTCGGATCAACGATGTCCAACATGCGCTTGTGAGTGCGCATCTCGAACTGCTCACGGCTCTTCTTGTCGATGTGAGGAGACCGGTTCACCGTGAAGCGCTCGATGCGCGTCGGCAAGGGAATCGGACCCCGTACCTCGGCACCCGTGCGTTTCGCCGTGTTCACGATCTCACGCGTCGACGCATCGAGAATACGATGGTCGAACGCCTTGAGCCGGATGCGGATGTTTTGGCCGTTCATTTTCTCGAGACCCGCTGAAATGGGGAGAAGCGCTTCAATTCGGTCCCGAACGGACCGCCCTCGAAGCGCTTCCCGTCCAATTATTACTCTACGATTTTCGTGACGACGCCGGCGCCGACGGTGCGGCCGCCTTCGCGAATTGCGAAGCGCACCTTCTCTTCCATTGCGATCGGAGACACGAGCTCGACCTCAACAGCGATGTTGTCGCCGGGCATAACCATTTCCGTACCGGCCGGCAGCGTCACCACGCCCGTCACGTCGGTCGTGCGGAAGTAGAACTGCGGACGATAGTTGGTGAAGAACGGCGTGTGACGGCCACCCTCTTCCTTGGTGAGGATGTAAGCCTCAGCCTTGAACTTCTTGTGCGGCTTGACCGAGCCGGGCTTGGCCAGAACCTGGCCACGCTCGACGGCTTCCTTGTCGATGCCGCGCAGGAGGCAACCGACGTTGTCGCCGGCCTCACCCGAGTCGAGCAGCTTGCGGAACATTTCGACGCCGGTCACGATCGACTTCTGCGTGTCCTTGAGACCGACGATCTCGATTTCCTCGCCGACCTTAATCACGCCACGCTCGATACGGCCCGTGACGACGGTGCCGCGGCCCGAGATCGAGAACACGTCTTCGATCGGCATAAGGAACGGCTGGTCCTTCGGACGCTCCGGGAGCGGGATGTAGGTGTCGAGGGCCTCGTAGAGCTTGATGATGGCTTCGTCAGCCAGCGGGCCCTTCTCGCCGTTCAAGGCCTTCACGGCTGCGCCGCGAATGACCGGCGTGTCGTCGCCCGGGAACTGGTACTTCGAGAGCAGCTCGCGAACTTCCATCTCGACGAGGTCGAGGAGCTCGGGGTCGTCGACGATATCGCACTTGTTGAGGAACACGACGATGTAGGGAACGCCGACCTGGCGGGCGAGCAGGATGTGCTCGCGCGTCTGCGGCATCGGACCGTCAACAGCCGACACGACCAGGATCGCGCCGTCCATCTGAGCGGCGCCCGTGATCATGTTCTTGACGTAGTCGGCGTGGCCGGGGCAGTCGACGTGTGCGTAGTGGCGGTTCGGCGTCGCGTACTCGACGTGCGAGGTGGCGATCGTCAGAATCTTGGTCGGATCGCGGCGGCCCTGGCTCTCAGAGGCCTTCGCCACGTTGTCGTACGAGATCGCCGTCGTCGTCCAACCACGGTCGAAAGAAACCTTGGTCAGAGCGGCTGTCAACGTCGTCTTGCCGTGGTCGACGTGACCGATCGTGCCGACGTTCACGTGCGGCTTGTTGCGCTCAAATTTCGCCTTGGCCATGGTAGGCTCTCCTTAATCTCGTCCTGTACCTGTCCGGGCTTGGCCCGGTAACTCTCACCTGCGACTGCGCCCCGGCGGGGCGCCACCATCAGGCGTATTTCGCCTTAACTTCTTCCGCCACGTTCCGCGGCACGTCCGCGTAATGAGCGAACTGCATCGTGTACGACGCACGACCCGTCGACATCGACCTCAGCTGGCTCACGTAGCCGAACATATTTGCGAGCGGCACGTAGGCACGAACGACCGTGGCGTTGCCGCGCATCTCCTGCGTGCGGATCTGACCGCGCCGCGAGTTGATGTCGCCGATGATCGAGCCGACGAAATCGCCCGGCGTGACCACCTCGACGTCCATGATCGGCTCAAGGATCTTGACGCCGCCCTTTTCGCAACCTTCCTTCATCGCCGCGCGAGACGCGATTTCGAACGCGATCGCCGACGAGTCGACTTCGTGGAAGGCGCCGTCGTGGAGCGTCACCTTCATGTCGACCAGCGGGAAGCCGATGAGAACACCGTTGTCCCAGACGGACTTGATGCCCTTCTCGACGCCGGGGATGTATTCCTTCGGGATCGAACCACCGACGATCGAGGCCACGAACTCGTTGCCCTTGCCGGTCTCGTTCGGCTCAAGCTTGAGCTTGACGCGTGCGAACTGACCCGTGCCGCCCGTCTGCTTCTTGTGCGTGTAGTCGATGTCCGCGGCGCGAGCGAGAGTTTCGCGGTAGGCAACCTGCGGGGCGCCGACGTTGGCTTCGACACCGTAGGTGCGCTTCAGGATGTCGACCTTGATGTCGAGATGAAGCTCGCCCATGCCCTTGAGAATGGTCTCGCCGCTCTCCTGATCGACGGAGACGCGGAACGAGGGATCCTCGACGGCCATGGTGTTGAGAGCGATCGCCATCTTCTCCTGGTCGGCCTTGGTCTTGGGCTCGATCTTGAGATTGATGACGGGCTCCGGGAATTCCATCTTCTCGAGGATGACCGGCTTGTTCGGGTCGCAGAGCGTCTCACCCGTGCGCGTATCCTTGAGGCCCTGCAGAGCGACGATGTCGCCGGCATAGGCTTCCTTGATCTCTTCGCGGTCGGCGGCGTGCATGAGGTACATGCGGCCTGCGCGCTCTTTCTTGTCGCGCGTGGTGTTCGCCAGCGCCATGCCCTGCTCGAGCTTGCCCGAGTAGATGCGGCAGAACGTGATCGAACCGACGTGCTCGAAGCTCATGATCTTGAAGGCGATCATGGCAAGCGGCTCGGAATCCGACGGCCTGCGGGGGCTCTCGTCGCCCGTCTTCGGGTCGATACCCTTGTAGGCTTCGCGATCGAGAGGCGAAGGCAGGAAGTCGACGACGGCGTCGAGAAGCGTCTGCACGCCCTTGTTCTTGAAAGCCGAGCCGCAAAGCATCGGATAGAAGGCGCGCGTTACGGTGGCCTTGCGGATGAGCTTGCGCAGCGTGTCTGCGTCGGGCTCCTTGCCCTCTAGGTAGCCTTCCATGGCCGCATCGTCCATCTCGACGGCGGCTTCGATCATGGCAGCGCGGAATTCGTTGGCTTTGTCGACGAGATCGGCAGGGATCTCACCCTCGACCATCTTCGCGTCCTTGCCGTCGCCGTCCCAGATGATGGACTTCATCTTGATGAGGTCGACGACGCCCTTGAAATCGGCTTCGGCGCCGATCGGAATCTGCAGCGGCACTGCGCGCGCGCCGAGCTTGTCCTTGATGTCGGCGAGGCACATGTAGAAGTCTGCGCCGGTCTTATCCATCTTGTTGGAGAAGATGATGCGCGGAACGTTGTACTTGTCGCCCTGGCGCCAGACGGTCTCGGTCTGGGGCTCGACGCCCTGGTTCGAGTCGAGCACGCACACGGCGCCGTCGAGCACGCGCAGCGAACGCTCGACTTCGATCGTGAAGTCGACGTGGCCTGGCGTATCGATGATGTTCAGGCGGCGCTTCTTGTTGTCGCGACCAACCCAGAAACAGGTCGTCGCGGCCGACGTGATCGTGATGCCACGCTCCGCTTCCTGCTCCATGAAGTCCATCGTCGCGGCGCCGTCATGGACTTCGCCGATCTTGTAGGACTTGCCGGTGTAGTAGAGGATCCGCTCGGTCGTCGTCGTCTTGCCCGCATCGATGTGGGCCATGATGCCGAAGTTGCGGTAGTCCTCAATCGCGTATTGGCGCGGCATGTGCTTGCCTCAGAATTCCAGAATTACCAGCGGTAATGCGAGAACGCACGGTTGGCGTCAGCCATCTTGTGCGTGTCCTCGCGCTTCTTCACTGCGGTGCCGCGGTTGCTTGCGGCATCGAGTAGCTCGCCCGAAAGACGCTCGACCATCGTGTTCTCGTTGCGCGAGCGCGCAGCGGTGATGATCCAGCGGATGGCGAGAGCCTGCCGGCGCTCAGAGCGCACTTCGACAGGAACCTGATAGGTCGCACCGCCGACGCGGCGCGAACGAACTTCAACGGCGGGCATGACGTTGTCGAGCGCCTGGTGGAACATCGCCACCGGGTCCGACTTCGCCTTCTGCTCCATCTTCTCGAGCGCGCCATACACGATGCGCTCGGCGACCGACTTCTTCCCCTGCTTCATGACGGCATTCATGAACTTGGTCAGAACCAAGTCAGAATACTTTGGGTCGGGGTTGACCTCACGCTTCTCGGCACTGTGACGACGGGACATGACGTCTTCCTGTCTCTGACTTCGCTAGGCTCACCCGAGGGCGAACCAACTGAAACTTTGAGATCCCGGAAGCTCGCCTCTGAAGCTTGCTCGTCCGGGATGCTCCCTGATCGAACTTACTTCGGCCTCTTGGCGCCGTACTTCGAACGGCGCTGGCGGCGCTTGGCGACGCCCTGCGTGTCGAGCACGCCGCGCAGAATGTGATAGCGCACGCCGGGAAGATCCTTCACGCGGCCGCCGCGGATGAGCACCACGGAGTGCTCCTGAAGGTTATGGCCTTCGCCCGGAATGTAGCCGATCACCTCGAAGCCGTTGGTGAGACGGATCTTGGCGACCTTACGGAGAGCGGAGTTGGGCTTCTTCGGCGTCGTCGTGTAGACGCGCGTGCACACACCGCGCTTCTGAGGGCACGCCTCCATGTGGCGCGACTTCTCGCGATAGACCTTCGGATTCCGGGGCTTCCGGATCAGCTGTTGTATCGTCGGCATAGACGCCCGCCTCTTCGTTCAACTCTTTGACTGCGATCGCCCTTCGACGTCTCGCGTCCTCGTTCCGTTTCCGCGCGCGCGAAATGCACATGCGCAAAACGAAACTGCCGAGCCCCGGAGACCCCGAGGCCTGGCACGAAAAAACCAGAGGATCATCCAGTTCGCTTTATCGGCGAACCAGCGATCTTGGCCCGAAAATGTCCTCTGCTTTATGGACGGTAGCGTTTAGGCTTGAAGCGCCGCGACGGCGCAGAAACGGCCTACCACCTACCGTGAGAGTGGCGTTCCTATATACATTTGCGGATTCCCGGTCAACACCTTCTCGGCACTTCAGCGAGATAGTCTTTTCCGCTTAGCCGAGATTGCGCGGGAATAGCGCCTCAAGTGGCCGTTTTATTGAACATCCGAACCTGTTTCAACGCCGCCGCCTCGCGTGTCCCCAGTCATCCGTCAGCCATCCACGGCTGCGTGAAACCACTTCACATGAATGCCGCTTTTAAGGGTAACGCTTCCCGATATCGCGCACACGGGGGGCGCCGCATCTTGAAGAACGGGATCGGGCGGTAAATCAGCGATGACATATTCACTCGACAAATCAGGGGCGACCGCTCACGGGCGCACCAATCTTCTTCACTCGATCGTGCTGTTGGCCGGCATCGGCGCCCTATTGGCCCTAGCAACCTTGATCGTCTGGGGTCCGGCCGGAGTTGCCATTACCGTCGCCGTCCTGGGCAGCCTTTTCGCTCTCGCTCCGCGCCTCCCGCCCGAGGCCGTCATGCGACTATACCGCGCTACGCCCGTGCCTCGCGACGATAGCCAGCTGGCGAGCCTGGTCGACGTCCTGGCCTACCGCGCCGAGCTACCCCACCGGCCCGTGCTTTACGTCATTCCGAGCATGACGCTGAATGCCTTTGCAGCCGGCTCTCCTCGGCATTCCGCCATCGCCGTCACGGAAGGCCTGCTGCGGCGCCTTTCGCTGCGCGAGATCTCAGGCGTTCTGGCCCATGAAATGAGCCACATCCGCAACAACGATCTCTGGGTCATGGGTCTTGCGGACCTGATGACCCGCTTCCTGCAGATCCTCTCCTATGTCGCTCTGGGGCTTGCCGTTTACAACGTTCTGGCATCGATCACGGGGGACTTCCCGGTCTCCTGGTCGACGGTCCTGTTGTTGTATCTAGCCCCCGCCGCATCGAGCCTGTTGCAGCTCGGCCTTTCCCGCAGCCGCGAGTTCGAGGCCGATGCCGAAGCAGCTCGTTTGACCGGCGATCCGGAAGGGCTCGCGTCCGCGTTGGAACGGCTCGAATCCGGAACGGGTCATTTCTGGGAGGACCTGATGTTCCCGGTCCCCGGCCGCCGCGTGCCCCTCCCGTCGCTGCTGCGCTCTCACCCCGAGACCGAGGAACGCGTTAACCGTCTTCTCGCGATCGACGACGGCGAGCCGCTCGATCCCTTGGTCATCGTCGAACAGCCGATGATGTCTCTCGTGGGCCTCGGCCCCATCGCCATGCGCCCCCGCTACCGCTGGCCGGGACTGTGGTACTGACCCTGTACTGCTGAACGATTTTTCCCACCCTTTGCAGCGCCCGTGACCGCACGCGGGGTTGCATACCCCTTTGCCGCCGCGTATCAGCCGAAGTCATGGAAAACCTCACTAAACCCGGCCAGAGCGCGATGCCGCGCTCCACGGTCACCGCCGACGCCATTCCCGACCTCCTGATGCGCATGCGCAAGGGCGAGCGCCGGGCCATCGCCTCCGCCGTGACCGAGCTCGAGAAGCTGTCGCAAATCGCTCCCACGCTGCTCGAGGCTTTTCAGCCCCACCTGGGTCACGCCCTCGTCGTCGGCTTCACCGGTCCGCCCGGCGCCGGCAAATCCACGCTCGTGAACGCCGTCATCGCTCACGCGCGCTCGCTCGGCAAAAAGGTCGGCGTCATCGCCGTCGATCCGTCGAGCCCCATCTCAGGCGGCGCCATTCTCGGTGACCGCATCCGCATGACCGCAGCCCTAGATGATGACGGCGTCTTCGTCCGCTCCCTCGCGAGCCGCGGCTATCTCGGCGGTCTTTCTCCCGCTGCCGTTCGCGTCATCGACGCCCTCGATGCAGCGGGCTTCGATCTCATCCTTCTGGAGACTGTCGGCACCGGCCAGAGCGAGATGGACGTCGCCGAGGTTGCGGACGTTCGCGTCGTCATCAGCGCTCCCGGCCTCGGTGACGACATCCAGGCGATGAAATCGGGCCTGCTCGAGATCGCCGACGTCATGGTGGTCAACAAGGGCGACCGCGAGGGCGCTGAGCTGACGCTTCAGCAGCTTCTCGGCGCGCTTTCCATCCGCTCGCTCCGCTCCGCCGTGCCGGTCCTGAAGACGACCGCCACGACCGGCGAGGGCGTCCCCGAGCTGGTCACGACCGTCTACGAACTGGGCGGCAAAGGTGGTGCCGAGGGCGCGCTCGCTCGCCGCCGCCGCAGGGCTCGCTACCTCATCGCCCGCGCAGCTGCCGATCTCGTGGCCGCTCGCGTCAAGGACGATACCGGCCGCGAGCTGGACAAGCTCGCAGACGACGTGCTCTCCGGCCGCGTTACGCCCGATCAGGCCGCGCGGGCGCTGTTGCGTTGAGCTGAGCCGCGGCCTTCAGTGGCGGCTCATGGCGAGCGCATAGATTTCGTTCGCTGTCTGCTCGGCCGATGGCGCGGGACGCAGAACTTTCAATGCTCCCGGCATCACCGTGTAGATGAGCGGCGTCGCGACGTCCTCGAGCTCTCCGTCGTTCGCGAGCCAGATCTTGCGCTGAGGCGTCGAGATCGTGAAGCGGCTTCCGCGCAGCTTCGAGATCCGCGGATCGTTCGAGGTGAAGCCGGCGAGCATCCTGGCAACAGCACCCAACATGCCCCAGCCCGAGCGGTGTCTCGCCGCATATAGCGTGAGCGTTTGCCCATCGAGCTGAGAGCGCTTCAGCATCATGCCGCTCGTCTCGTCGTAGTCGTTCGAGCAGATGGCGATGGAGAGCGCTCTGATGACGGTGACCTCGCTCCCGTCATCGATCGCAACCGTCATGCGATGCCGGCTGGCGAGAAGCGAGCGAATGGACGAAACGTAAGCTGGAAGCCTTTCGTACCAGTGCTTGCCGCGCAGTTTCTGCCGCTCGGCCGAATATTGCGTCACGAGCCCCATGATGGAGGCGCAGAGAAAATAGCGGTCGTTGACCCGCGCCATGTCGATATGCGTCTGGGACGCCGTGCCCAGCACTTCAACGGCCGCCCGAAGATCCAATGGAATACCGAGATCGCGCGCAAGCAGGTTCATGGTCCCGAGCGGGATGACACCCAGCGCTATACCGGACCCCATGAGCGCGATCGCAGCCGACCTGACCGATCCGTCTCCACCGCCGATGAGAAGCGCATCGAGGTCACTGGAACGGGCGCGATCCACGGTGTCCTCGAGGTCCTCTGGCGCCACCACCTCGAATACCACCTCGTGGCCGGCCGCCTTCAGAGGTGCCTCGATCGCTGCAGCTAACTGGTCGCGGGACATTGTAATGGCTGTCCCGGCGGAACTATTGACGATGACCCTCATTCTCATCGCCAGCTAACCACTCCGTCATATAATGGTTCCGCTCCGAGGGCGGACAGTCGCGGTATCTCCCCGCCAACAGCCCCAGAATAAGGGATGAACGCATGCCAGACTCCCAACCCGGCAGTCGCACGTCGGTGATCGCCCTCGCCATCGCAGCCGTGGTGCTGGCCACCATCGCGATCTCGGTGACGTTCGGAGCCACCGAAAGCTTCGACACCTGGCTGCTCTCATCACTCCGCGAGCCGAATGACCTCGCCGATCCGATTGGCCCGCGTTGGCTCGAGGAAATGGTGCGCGACTTCACCGCCCTCGGCAGCACCGGGGTTCTGACTTTTATCGTCATCATCATGGCGGGCTTTCTGTGGGTCAGCGGCAAGCACTGGTCGGCCGCTTATGTTGCAGCAGCGGTCGCCAGCGGCGCCTACGTCAACAGCCTGCTCAAGATCGAGTTCGCGCGGGCGAGGCCCGAAGTCGTCGCCCACAGCGTGCACGTCGATACCGCGAGCTTCCCCTCCGGCCACTCGGCGGGAGCCGCCCTGACCTATCTGACGCTCGGACTACTGTTGGCTCACGCCCAACAGAGCCGAAGCGTGAAATCCTACATCTTTGCCGTAAGCGTGCTTATCACGTTGCTCGTCGGCCTGAGCCGCATCTATCTCGGAGTGCACTGGCCGACCGATGTGCTCGCCGGATGGGCCTTCGGCGCCGCCTGGGCGCTGCTCTGCTGGATCACCGTGCGCTGGCTCGAGCGCCACCACCTCTCGACCGACCAGCGATAGTCGCCAGCTGCGGACTAGACGTTGTCGAAGTCGGCTTCGAACGGCTTGAGCTCCTGGCGCACCACCTGGGCCGTACGCTCCTCGATGCGCTTGAAGGCCTCGATGACCTCGCGCCCGAACTCCGTCACCTCGGCACCGCCGCCCTTCGAGCCACCCGCCGACGTGGTGACCAGCGGACGCTTGAACAGCTTGCCGATCTCATCCACCAGAAGCCACGCACGCCGGTAGGACATGTCCATCTCGCGTGCGGCGGCCGAGATCGACCCGGTCCGCCCGATGCGTTCCAGAAGCTCGATTTTGCCGGGGCCTATCTTCCGTTCGTCCGGAAACTCGATCCTGAGCTTGAGCGCCGCTCGTGACAACGGATCCTTCGACGCCGACGAGCCGCGCTCCTTGCCGCGTCCTGATGATGGTGCCTTGCTCTTCATGCCCGCCGTCGACCGTTTGCTGTTCCGCACGACTATAGCTTAGCCGCGTAGGGCCCAACAATCGGCTTCCGCCAAGCCATGGTCGCTTCGGACCCTATCAGTCCGAAGCGTGAATCATAGGCCTCACACAAGCCTACCGGAACCTGAGAACGCTCACGATCCCTGCGAGAACGAAAGCCGCGAGCACCGCGCCCTGTGCGATGAGGAAGGGGGGCTCGTTCTGGTTCGGCGCCAGGACCGCCAGCGCCTCGACCTTGAGAAACAGCTGCACCACGAGCACGAAGACGTTGAGGTAGAGCGCTGTAACCGCCGTCACCACGTAGATCCAACGCCAGGACCCGGTGAGGTGCTTGCCATACCCGGCCACGATCGCGAGTGCGAGCACCACGATGGAGATGGCCCCGACGATATGCGAGGGCAGGATCTGCTGGACGGGAAAGAAGAAGCCGGTGACGCTCGTGGCCAGCGTCGTCGCCAGGAAAATGAGGGTCAATCCCTCGAGCCGCTTGTTGGCGATGAGCCCGACCAGAACCACGAGGCCCGTGGCAATGCCGATCAGGCTGACCACGACGTGAAACCCAAGCAGCGTCGTTACGTCGAATGACATGAGTGCCTCCCCTCCCGAATGCCCGCTGATCTTATGCGAGCACTGAGGGAAGTGCCACGGCTACACGACACCACGGCGACGCAGGCGCGAACTCATACCATCCGACATCGGATGAAAACGCGCCGGCCTACTCGGCGGCTTCGCCGTCGGAGTTCGCTGTGACCGGCGCCGTCTTGACCGTGACCGTACGCTTAGGCTGGATGAGCGGCGTCGGCTTCATCTTGTTGCTGATGAGCAGCTTGGCACCGGCCGCAAGGCCCCCGCCCACGATCTCGAGCTGGAACCGCTCGGCATCCCGGCGGCGGATATCGGCGACGATCTCGGCTGCCTCTTCCTTGGGCACGCCAAGCTCCTTCAAGGCGAGCGCACCAAGGACGAGCGCGGATTCGAACGTCTCGCGGACCTGAACGTCGACCCCGTCCTTGATCAGCTTCAAGGCGTGCTCGCGGTCGAACGAGCGCACCACCAGGGTCGCGTTCGGGAATTCGGACTGGGCCATCTCGATGATCCTGTCCGTCGCCGCCCTGTTGCCGACGCAGACGGCGATGGCCTTTGCCGTGCCAGCGCCCGAGGTGCGCAGCACGTCGAGGCGTGTTCCGTCGCCGAAATAGACCTTGAAGCCGAACTCCTCGGCACTGCGGATCATCTCGACATCGGTATCGATGATGGACACGTCCACGCCGCGCGCGAGCAGAAGCTGGCTCATGACCTGGCCGACGCGTCCGAAGCCGACGATCAGCACCGTGCCGCGCAAGCCCTCCGCGGCCTCGACACCGTCGAGCGATTGCTGTTCCGGCGGCAGCAGCCGCTGGAGCGCCAGGATGAGAAGCGGCGTCAGCACCATGGAGAGGATCACCGCGGCCGTCAGCACCGCATGCGTGTCCGCTTCGAGAATGCCGGCGTTTGCTCCGGCCGAATAGAGGACGAACGCGAATTCGCCGCCCTGCGCCATGATCGCCGCGCGCGAAAGCCCTTCCCGGTTCGACACGCCGAAAGCCCGTGCCACGACGTAGATGCCCGCCGCCTTGACGACCATGTAGGCGAGGACCAGCGCCAGGATCGGCAGCCAGTTCTCCGCCATGAGCTTGAGATCGAGCGACATGCCGACGCCAAGGAAAAAGAGGCCGAGAAGCAGCCCGCGGAACGGCTCGATGTCGGTTTCGAGCTGATGGCGGAAGCTCGATTCAGAAAGCAAAACGCCGGCAATGAAGGCTCCCATCGCCATCGACAGACCGCCGACCTGCATGAGGAGCGCCGCGCCGAGCACGACCAGCAGCGCCGCCGCCGTCATGACCTCGCGGGCATGCACACTGGCGAGCAGGCGGAACAGCGGATTGAGTAGCCAATATCCGGCAACCACGAGAGCCGCCACCGATGCGGCCCCGATCGCCAGTGGCTGCCAGTGCAGCGCATCGCCGCCCTTGCCCGAGGCGCCGAGAACGGCCACGACGGCAAGAAGCGGAACGATGGCCAGATCTTCGAGCAGCAGGATCGAGACGACGCGCTGCCCCGAGGGCGTGGATGTTTCGCCGCGCTCGTCCAGGATCTGCAGCACCACGGCCGTCGAGGTCATGACAAAGCCCATGCCGGCCACGAACGCGACCGGCGTCGAGAAGCCGAAGGCGATGCCGATGCCGGTGAGCAGCGCTCCGCAGAGAAACACCTGCGCCACGCCGAGCCCGAAGATCTCCCGTCTCAACGCCCAGAGACGCGACGGCTCCATTTCGAGACCAATCACGAACAGCAGCATCACGACGCCGAGCTCGGCGATGTGCAGGATGGACTCGGTATCGGAGAAGAGCCCGAAGCCGAATGGGCCGATCACGAGGCCGGCAGCGAGATAGCCGAGCACGGACCCGAGCCCGGCGCGCCGGAACAGCGGCACGGCCACGACTGCCGCTCCGAGGAGGGCGACCACCTGAACGAGGTCGCTTGTTCCGGCCTCAGCCGCCATGCCCGTCTCCCTGTACGAAAAACCCAAGGATGGTCACTAGCATACTGAGGCGAGACGTCCACCGGGCAGGCTCAAAGAGCCGCGCTTTCCCGGTTTTATCGAACGAAAGCCCTGTGGCGAACGGATCAGGCCGCGCGCGTCTTGCCGGTGAAAGCGGTTGCAAGCTTGCGCAGCTGTTCGGCCTTTTCACCCAGCTCCTGAGCCGAGGTCATCACCTGCCCTGCCGCTGCGCCCGTTGCCTGCGCGGCATTGGAGAGCCCGGTGGTGTTGGCCGCCACGTCCTCCGTGCCTTGCGCCGCTTCCTGCACGTTGCGCGCGATCTCGCTCGTAGCCGAGCCCTGCTCCTCGACTGCCGTGGCAATCGCCGTGGCGATATCGTTCATCGAGCCGATGACGTTGTTGATGGCCTCGATGGAGCCGACCGCTTCCGCCGTCGCCGACTGGATGGCGCTGATCTGCGAGCCGATGCCGGCCGTCGCCTTGGACGTCTGCGCCGCGAGCGATTTCACCTCTTGCGCCACGACGGCGAAACCCTTGCCGGCCTCGCCCGCGCGGGCGGCCTCGATGGTCGCGTTGAGCGCCAGGAGGTTGGTCTGCCGCGCGATGCCGCTGATGAGCTCGACCACGGAGCCGATCTGAGCCGACGACTCCGAGAGCTCGCGCACCTTCTGCGACGCATCCGTGGCGCTGCGGACGGCCTTCCGGGCCACATCCGCCGAGTTCGCCACCTGGCGTCCGATCTCCTGCACCGAGACCGAGAGTTGATCGGCGGCCTGAGCTACGGTCCTGACGTTGGCCGAGGCTTCCTCCGCAGCTGCCGCGACAGCGGCAGACTGGTCCGAGGACTTCTTGGCCGTCTCGGACATACCGTCCGCCGATCCCTCGAGCTGACGCGCCGTGCTTGCCACCATTGCCGACAGGTCGGTGACCGACGCAGCCAGTGTGTTCAGATCGCGCTGGCCGGCCTCGAAGTAGACGCTGATGGCGAGATCCATGTCGAAGAGCGCCGCGCGCACGACGGCCGTCTGCAAGGCGACCACGTCGCTCGACAGCTTCGGCGACGCCTTTTCGAAAAATCCCCTGGAAGCCGGAGCAGCGACAGGCATCTTCTCGGCTATGACCTGCATGAGGCCCGAAATCAACGCGTTGTAGCCGCCGATGTACCAGCGCGGCTCGAGGCCGATGCGATGATGCGCCTCGCCGATGCGACGCACCGAGGCCTCATAGGCGTCGTCGAAACGGCCCTCCATGATCTCGGCCCAATGGCGCACCTGTGCTGCCTTGGCACCCGCGATGTGCTGCTGGCTCCGGAACATCGACGCAGTCTCGCTGAACTGTCCAACATGGCCATAGAAGCCATCCAGCAGAGCGGGCAGCTCGCCGAGGATGAAGTCCTTATGCTGTCTTAGGAGTGCGCTTGTCGTCTCGTCGATCTGATTGAAGTCTAGTCGCCGCTTGAGGGTATTGTTTTTTTTCATGATGTCCGGAGGTTGGGGCTAGTCAGCACGACGAGCGTTACTCCGGCGGAGTTTGGTACGTATTTATTAAGCGAAACTTATCCGTCCACGTCCGGAACAGGAAAAAGGCGCGCTCTGATCCAAGTCAGAATCCGTCTCTCTAAGCACGCTCGGCGCCAGCACTCCGCAACGAAGCGTTGCGGAGTGTGTCAGGCGAAGCTTCAGTTCATGTGCCATCCGTGGCTGACGATCACGCTCTCTCCGGTAAGAGCGTTGGTCTTGAACGCCGCCAGCACAAGCGCGACCTCGGCAATGTCCTCGACCATCGTGAACTCCTTGTCGACGGTCTCGCCCAGCATGACCTCCTTGATCACGCGCTCTTCCGTGATGCCGAGCTCCTTCGCCTGCTCGGGGATCTGCTTGTCCACCAACGGCGTGCGCACGAAGCCCGGACAAATCACGTTCGAACGCACACCGTGCTTTGCACCTTCCTTGGCCATCGTGCGGCCGAGACCCAGGATGGCGTGCTTGGCCGCGACGTAGGCCGATTTCAACGGCGAGGCCTCGTGACTGTGAACCGAGCCCATATAGATGAGTGCGCCCGACCCCTGCTTGTACATGTGCTTTACGCACGCCTTCGTGGTGAGGAACGCGCCATCGACGTGGATGGCCATGATCTTCTTCCAATCCGAGTAAGGGAACTCCTCGATCGGATGCACGATCTGGATACCGGCATTCGACACGAGGATGTCGACGGTCCCGAAGGCCGACACCGTCTTCTCCACCCCCGCGTTGACCTGCTCCTCGTTGGATACGTCCATGGCGACAGCTATGGCGGTCTTGCTGTCGCCAAGCTCCTTCGCCGCCGCCGTCGCTGCCTCGAGATTGAGATCGGCGATGGCGACCCTGCCACCGGCTTCGACGTAGCGCCTGGCGATCTGGTGTCCGATGCCGCTTGCCGCACCCGTAATGAGGGCAACCTTGCCGTCCAGCTTCATAACGCGCATCCTTTCACTTCTTGAGGTAGTCGTAGACGACCTTGCCGAGGCCTAATGTGAGATCGGCGAGTATGTGCGTGGCGGAGATCACTTCGCGCACGGGTAGGTCTGCGACCGGTGCCAACGCATGTGGCCTGAGATCGAGCGCCGCAGGACCGGTCCACGCGCCCTTGAGCACGACGTCCTCGAGCCTGTAATCGACGAGCTCCAGGATGCGCGGCGTGCCATCCACGCAAGGAATGATCTTGAGGAGGTAGTTCGGCACCGCGAGAGATTTTAGAACCTTGTCGTGGTCGAGCGCCTGATGCTTGTAGCCCATGGTGCCCGTGGCAACGCGCACGGATCCATAGTCGAGCGTTCCAATGAACGTATCCGTGTCCGGGCCGAGCGAGGGCTGCGCGTATTTCTTGGGAAAGCCCCACAGCTCGCGCCCGCCATAGATCGGCGGTCCGTCGTTCAGATACATCGCGTGCGTATAGCCGCCCTCGACGCCGTTGAACTTGACGGGGATGACCTGGCCCGACTCCGTATAATCGCCGAAGCCGGTCGAATCCGGCATGCGGATGAACTCGTATTTGACGATCGGCTCGTCGAACGTCAGCGGCTCAGGCACGACCGCCTCGATCGCCTCTCTGTCCGTTCGGTATGTGATGATGAGATATTCGCGATTGTAGAAGCGGTAGGGACCTTTGGGAAACGCAGGACTCGTGAGCGGCATGGCAAAAGCGCGCTCACGCACGTCGGCGATCTTCATGGGCTACTCTCCTGCGTTTTTGAGCTCCTGCTTCGAAGGCTCGAGCTCCTTCGTCAGATCGAGGACAGCGACGCCCTCCTTCGGACGCTCCCTGTTCTTCCACGACGGATGGCTGAGCGTCCGCCCGACATCGTCGCGGCCGTCGCGCCAATGCTCGTCGATGGTGTAGCGAGAAAACTCATAGTCGTTCGACTGTGTGGAATAGACCGCGCGCCTGTGAATGAGGTGCACGATCGTGATCGCCGCGTTGCAGCCGACAGATGAGAGCAACTTCCAGTCGGGCGTATCCTTGACGTCCGCGGGAAGCTTCTCGCCAAGCCGGCGAATTGCACGGCGGATGGTCTGGAATTCCCGGAAGACATCCGTGTTGAGCCGCGTGCGGCTGGAGTAGCGGATGTCCTTCTCGCGCTGCGCGATGTCGAAGAGAGTTTCCGGCACCGGGCCTTTTGCGCTGAAGAGATCGATCTGGAAGACGCACATGTCCACGCGGTTTCCGGCGCCATCGAGCACGAATTGTAGCGGCGTGTTGGAGACCAGGCCTCCGTCCCAGTAGACCTCTCCATCGATCTCGACCGGGGGAAATCCTGGCGGCAGCGCGCCGCTCGCCATGATGTGCTCGGGCCTGATCTCCTCCCTGGCGCTGTCGAAGAACTTCATGTTCCCGGTCGCGACCTGCACGGCGCCGACGCTGCAACGAACCTTGCCTGAATTGAGGAGATCGAAATCGACGAGTTCCTCCAGCGTCGCCTTGAGCGGCGCCGTGTCGTAGATGCTGATGGCTCCGACGCTGCCGGGCGGCATCAGGAGAGCAGGCGGAAATCTGGGCTCGAAGAAGCCGGGTACGCCGACCGTGGCTACCAGAGCGGCGCTCGCCTCGTTGAAGATCTTTCGCGAATGATCGTCACCGATGACCGGAGACAGGATGAAACGGCTGGAGACGAGATCCCAGAACTGGCGCAGGCGCTCGACGCGCCGTTCTGGCGGATTGCCGGCGATGATCGCCGCATTTATGGCGCCGATGGAGATGCCGGCGACCCACTCGGGCTCGAGTCCCGCCTCCGCCAAGGCGGAGTACGCACCGCCTTGATAAGCACCCAAAGCCCCGCCGCCCTGCAGGACGAGCACGACCTTCTCGCGATTACGGTTCTGCGCTTCCATCTGCGCAAGCCTCTCGAGAAATGCTTACACGTCGCGGCTTCGACACCTTAGTCCATCTAAGGATAGGAATCGAAGCCGCAAGGTGCGGCATATGATCGAAAGACCCTTTTAGCCGGCAGACGTAATGCGCTCAGTACGCGTCGTCAGTTCACGCGCTCTATCGCGATGGCCGTAGCTTCGCCGCCTCCGATGCAGGCCGACGCGACGCCCTTCCTGAGCCCACGATGCTCCAGCGCATGCAACAGCGTTACGATGAGACGCGCGCCCGTCGCTCCGATAGGATGTCCCAGCGCGCAGGCTCCTCCGTTTACGTTGAGCTTTTCCCGGGGGATGGAAAGATCCTTCTGCGCCGCCATCGCGACCACCGCGAAAGCCTCGTTGATCTCGAAGAGATCGACGTCCTTCGCATCCCAGCCCGCCTTCCCGAGCAGCTTGCGGATGGCCGGAATTGGGGCAGTCGTAAACCATGCCGGATCCTGGCTGTGCGTCGCGTGTGCGCGGATCTCCGCGAGCACAGGCAATCCATCGCGCTCGGCGAGTGACCGGCGCGTCAGGACAAGCGCAGCTGCGCCGTCAGCGTTCGCAGACGAGCTGGCGGCCGTTATTGTTCCGTTGGGCCGGAACGCCGGCTTCAACGACGGGATCTTTTCCGGCGAAACCTTGAGCGGGATCTCGTCGTCGGAGATCAGCTTGTCTCCGCCCTTGGCCGGCACGCTGATCGGCACGATCTCGGATCTGAACGCACCAGCCTCGACCGCCTTGCGCGCCCGCGTCAGCGTCTCGACCGCGAAAGCGTCCTGCTCGGCGCGCGTGAATTGATAGGCCTCCGCCGTGGCCTCGCCGAAGGCACCCATGCTGCGGCCGGAATCATAAGCATCCTCGAGGCCGTCCAGAACCATGTGATCGAGAATTCGGTCGTGCCCAGCGCGATAGCCACCGCGCGCCTTGGCTAGGAGGTACGGCGCATTGGTCATGGATTCCATGCCGCCGGCGACGATGATGTCCGCGGAGCCGGCAGCCAGAAGATCATGGGCCAGCATCGTGGCCTTCATGCCCGATCCGCAAACCTTGTTCACCGTCGTAGCCCCGACCGCGTCGGCAAGACCTGCCCCGCGGGCAGCCTGCCGGGCCGGCGCCTGGCCCTGCCCTGCGGATAATACGCATCCGAACAGAACTTCTTCGACGCGATCCCCCTTTACATTCGCCCGCTCGAGAGCGGCGGAGATGGCCTTGGCCCCCAGGGCATGGGCCGTAAGCGCCGAGAACTCACCCTGGAAGCGGCCGAGCGGCGTTCGAACAGCGGAGGCAATGACGATGGGATCGCGAGTGCTCATGAAACGTGCTCCTCCGTTGCCTGTCAATTCAGCAGGAACTTATTCATGACGATCAACATATAACGTGTTATGGGCTTTGCAAGGAGCTCAGCGTCGCGGCCTCGTCGCACGCAGCTCGAGCTTGGCCTTAAAGCGGGTGTCATCAGAGTTGCACCCGTTTTTATTATGGTGATAATTTATCGGCTTAGGTCCACATCTCATCGTGAACGGGAGGTCACATGCAGAGCCTGGAGATCAACGGCAAGAAAGTTTCGGTCGACGCTCCTGACGACATGCCGCTGTTGTGGGTCATCCGCGACATCCTCGGCATGACCGGCACCAAGTTCGGATGCGGCATTGCCCAGTGCGGTGCTTGCACGGTGCATGTCGATGGCGAGCCTCGCCGCTCGTGCGTCACACCGGTAAGCGACGTCACGGGCCTCTCCATAACCACCATCGAAGCCATCGGTGAAACGCCCGCTGGGAAGGCCGTGCAAGACGCGTGGCTCGCCCACGAGGTCGTACAGTGCGGCTACTGCCAGTCGGGACAGATCATGTCGGCGAGCGCACTTGTCGCCTCGAATCCGGCACCCACCGACGCGGACATCGACACCGCCATGTCGGGCAACATCTGCCGTTGCGGCACCTACGTCCGCATCCGCGAGGCGATCAAGACCGCCGCGACCAAGTCCGCCAGCGCGCAGTGAGGACGTGAGCCATGACAAGCCCTCTCGATATTCGCGCTGAGTCTCTATCTCGTCGTACCTTCTTGAAGGCCGGCGCCGCTGTCGGCGGCGGCCTCATGATCGGCTGGGTTCCATTCGAAGAAGCCTCCGCCGAAGCCGGAGTATTCGCACCCGACGCTTTCATCCGTCTCAATACGACCGGCAAAGTCACGGTCGTTGTGCCTGTCATCGAGATGGGACAGGGCACCTACACATCCCTTCCCATGTTGATCGCCGAAGAGATGGATCTCGACATGGCTGATGTTGGCTTCGAGCACGCGCCTCCGGCCAAGGAGTACTACAATCCAGCCATCGGCATTCAGATCACGGGCGGCTCGACCTCCGTGCGCGCCTTCTTCATGCCGTTCCGCCAGGCCGGCGCCGCCACGCGTAGAATGCTGATCACGGCAGCAGCGCAGAAGCTCAAGGTCGATGAAGCCTCCCTTACCACTGAGCCCGGCTTCGTCGTCCACGCCGAAACAAAGCGCAAGGTGCCTTACGGCGAGCTGGCCGACGCAGCGGCGAAGCTGCCCGTGCCCAAGGACGTGACGCTGAAGGATCCGAGCAAATTTCGCATCATCGGCACACCTGCGAAGCGCCTCGATGTCGCCGGCAAGGTCAATGGCACGGCCAAGTTCGGCATCGATGTGCAGGTGCCGGGCATGAAGATTGCAACCGTCTCTGCCTCCCCCGTTTTCGGCGGTACCGTAGCCTCGTTCGATGAGGCCGCAGCCTTGAAGGTGCCAGGCGTTCGCCAGGTAGCGAAACTCGACAACGCCGTGGCCGTCATCGCCGATCACTATTGGGCGGCCCGCCAAGGCCTCGAAGCCGCCAGCATCAAATTCAACGACGGCCCCAATGCCACGCTATCGACAGCCGATGTCGTCGCTGCCCTAGCCAAGGCCTCCGAGAAAACCGGCGCCGTTGCCAAGACCGAAGGCGACGCAGCTGGAACTTTCGCCAAAGCCGCGACCCAGGTCGAGGCGACGTACGAGGCGCCCTTCCTCGCCCATGCCACCATGGAGCCCATCAACTGCACCGCGCACGTCACGCCGGACGGCTGTGACATCTGGGTAGGATCTCAGATCCCAGGCGTCGCGCAGATGGTGGTGGCCAAGGTCCTGGGGCTCAAGGAGGAGCAGGTCAAGATCCACAATCACCTTCTTGGCGGCGGCTTCGGCCGCAGGCTGGAGGTGGACTTCATCGCCCAGGCGGCCCTCATCGCCAAGCAGTCGAAAGATCCGGTTAAGGTCGTCTGGAGCCGCGAGGAAGACATCCAGCACGACATGTACCGGCCCTACTATTACGACAAGTTCAAAGCCGGCCTCGACGAGAAGGGCATGCCCGTATCCTGGAGCCACCGCATCGTGGGTTCATCGATCATGGCGCGCTTTTTCCCCGCCGCCGTGAAAGATGGCGTCGACCCGGACGCCGTGGATGGTGCTATCGAGAATTTGTACGGCATCCCGAATTACTACGTCGACTACGTGCAAGAAGAACCGCCAGGCATCCCGACCGCCTTCTGGCGTGGTGTCGGCCCGACACACAACATCTTCGTTATCGAAAGCTTCATCGACGAACTCGCGGCCAAGGTCGGGAAGGACCCGGTGGAATATCGCCGGGGGTTGCTCGCCAAGCATCCACGCGCGCTCGGCGTCTTGAACAAGGCGGCCGAGATGTCGGGCTGGGGAACACCGCTTGGTCCGCGCAAGGGCCGTGGCATCTCGCTGATGCTCGCGTTCGGAAGCTATTTGTCGGAGGTTGCCGAAGTGACCGTCTCTGACAAGGGCGAGGTCCACGTTGATCGCGTCTTTGCCGCCGTCGACTGCGGCGTGGCTGTCAATCCGGACACCATCAAGGCTCAGATGCAGAGCGGCATCATCTTTGGCATCACGGCAGCGCTGCACGGCGAAATCACGCTGAAGAATGGCAGGGTCGAGCAGTCCAACTTCGACGACTACCAGATGCTGCGCATCAACGAGGCCCCGCTGATCGAGGTCGAGATCATCAAGAGCTCGGAAGCCCCCGGCGGTATCGGTGAGCCTGGCACCACGGCGCTGACGCCCGCCGTGTTTAATGCCGTCTTTGCCGCAACCGGCGTGCGCCTGCGCAAGGCACCGCTCAAGCCGTCGTTGCTCAGGGTCTAAGATCGCTACAAATCCGCCAGCGCGCGGTGAGGAGGTGAGCTATGACACGCCCTCTCGACATTATCAGCGGCTCTCTTTCGCGCCGCTCTTTCCTCGTGGCCGGCGCCGCAGTTGGCGGCGGCCTCATGATCGGTTGGGTTCCGACCGCGGAGGCGGCTGAGCAGCCAGCCGCCTTTGCGCCTGACGCCTTCATCCGCATCAATCCCGCCGGCAAGGTGACTGTCGTCTCGCCCATGTGCGAGATGGGCCAGGGAACCTACACGTCGCTGCCGATGCTGGTCGCCGAAGAGCTCGACGTCGACATGAAGGACGTCTCCGTCGATGACTCACCACCCAACGATAAGCTCTACGGCAACTCCCATCTCGGCGGATCGCAGACAACGGGCAACTCCTCGTCCATCCGCGCCTTCTATCTGCCCATGCGCGAAGCCGGCGCCTCGGCACGCGAGATGCTCGTCGCGGCCGCGGCCGCAAAGCTCGGCGTCGACGTCGCGAGCCTCACCACCGAGGCGGGACAGGTCATCCATGCGGCGACCGGAAAGCGCATCGGCTACGGTGCCCTCGTCGACGATGCAGCAAAGCTCCCCGTGCCGACCAAGGCCGCACTGAAAGACCCGAGCAAGTTCCGCATCATCGGCACACCCGCCAAACGCCTCGATGTGGCCGGCAAGGTCAACGGCACGGCCGTCTACGGCATCGACGTCAAGCTCCCGGACATGAAGGTCGCGACCATCTCCGCCTCACCGGTTTTCGGCGGCACGCTGGCGTCGGTCGATGAAAAGGCAGCGCTCGCGGTGCCGGGCGTCGTCCAGGTCGTGAAGCTCGACAACGCCGTCGCCGTCGTGGCCGATCACTATTGGGCGGCGAGACAGGGCCTCGAAGCCGCCAACGCGACCTTCAACGAAGGCCCTCACGCCTCGGTCTCGACAGCGGATGTCGTCGCCGCGCTGGCCAAGGCCGCCGAGAGACAAGGCGCCGTCGCCAAGAACGAAGGCGACGCTGCGGCGGCTATGCCGAAGGCCGCGATCAAGCTCGAGTCCACCTACGAGAACCCCTTCCTGGCCCACGCCACGATGGAGCCGATGAACTGCACGGCGCAAGTCACGGCAGACGGTTGTGACATCTGGGTCGGCACGCAGATCCCGACGGTCGCGCAGGCCGTGTTAGCTCAGACTCTAGGCCTCGATGTGCAGAAGGTGCGCATTCACAATCACGTTCTCGGCGGCGGTTTCGGCCGTCGGCTCGAATTCGACTTCATCGTGCAGGCGGCCCTGATCGCCAAAGAGTTCAAGCACCCGGTCAAGCTCGTCTGGAGCCGCGAGGAAGACATCCAGCACGACATGTACCGGCCCTACTACTACGACAAGATCAGCGCCGGCCTCGACGCCGATGGCAACATCAGCGCCTGGAACCATAAGATCGTCGGCTCGTCGATCATGGCACGGTTCTTCCCGCCGCTGTTCAAGGACGGCATCGATCCCGACGCCGTCGATGGCGCCATCGAGTTGCCGTACGAGCTGCCGAACTACCACGTCGAGTACGTGCGCGAGGAGCCTCCCGGCATTCCGACCGCGTTCTGGCGTGGCGTCGGCCCGACACGCAACGCCTATGTCATCGAGAGCTTCATCGACGAGCTCGCCCTCGCGGCAAAAAAAGATCCGATGGAGTTCCGGCTCGAGCACACGGCCAAGAGCCCGCGCGCTCACCACGTGCTCGAACGCGCCAAGGCGCTCTCGAACTGGGGCACGCCTCTCGGCAAGCGCAAAGGTCGTGGCGTCGCCCTGCTCTATGCCTTCGAAACCTACATGGCCCATGTCGCCGAGGTCACCGTCGCGGATAACGGCGACGTGCGCGTCGATCGGGTCGTGATCGTGGTCGACACCGGCATCCCCGTGAACCCCGACACGATCATCGCGCAGATGCAGAGCGGCGCCATTTTCGGCATCACGGCCATTCTCTACGGCGAGATCACGCTGAAGAACGGCCGCGTCGAGCAGTCGAACTTCGACGACTACCAGATGCTTCGCATCAACGAGGCGCCGAAGATCGAGGTCGAAGTGGTGAAGAGCACCGAGAAGCCCGGCGGCATCGGCGAGCCGGGAACTTCGGCCGTCATTCCGGCGGTACTCAACGCCGTCTATGCCGCGACCGGCGTGCGCTTTAAGAAAGCGCCGATCAAGCCGGCCATGCTCAAGGTCTAGGCTTCAGAAGAACATCTCGGGCGCCGTTCGCTTGCAGGCAACGGCGTCCGACTTTTGTGCATCCCCCTTTTGGCACTACAGAATTGACGTTAGGCGACTCGCGGCCTCGGATAAGCTGGCTACGCTCGAATCTCGAACGCGATAAATTCGCCGAACGGATTCGCTCCAAACAACTTAACCGCCGAGAACTTCGCGACAATATCAGTCGCGAATCATAGATTCGGACCGTCGACTATCGCGACACGAAACAAGCCGTGGGCAAGGTTGACGTTGCGCGCTCGCCATACCATGGCGAATTGCGACACCAATTTCCATTATGCACGACAGATTTGTGACGACCGCTTGCGCCTTCGACTACGGGTGCCATACGTAAATTGCACTCGTGCATTACGGAGGTCCTTGATGCGCTTTCTCATCTTCGCGGTATTTGCGGTGACCGTTGCCTTCGCAGCTCCCGCCTACGCTTATCTCGACCCTGGAGCAGGCAGTTTCGCGCTCCAAATGCTGCTTGCTGGCGGCCTGGCGGTAGCCGCTTCGGCTCGCGTGTACTGGTTCAGAATCAAGGGCTTCATGCTTCGCCTCATCGGTCGCGACACCGCTCCTCCTGCCGTACGTGACTAGGCGACATCGATATGCTTGACGCGAGCTTGCAAGCGGCCTCGCGGGAGGCAAGTTCATTCCGCGATCCGTCCGGCTATCTGTTCTGGCGTAACGGAAAGATCTTTCGTTGCGTCTTGGATAAATACGAGAGGCAGTTCACCGAGGCCCGCGCCAGTGGCCTCTTCGACCAATGCGTCGCCAACGGACTGCTGCTCCCGTTCACAGTAAGCGACGCTCCTGCGCCGGAGCCCTGCTTGGCCGTGCTCGAACCGCGGCAGCTCCCGTTCGTCAGCTATCCGTACGAGTGGAGTTTCGAGCAGCTCCAGGATGCTGCGCTCAGGACGCTCGACGTCCATCTCGCGGCGCTCGAGAAGGGCATGCTTCTCAAAGATGCAAGCGCCTATAACATCCAGTTTGTCGACGGCAAGCCCGTACTGATCGACCATCTCTCCTTCGATCTCGTCTCCGACCATGGCGCATGGCCGGCCTACGGCCAGTTCTGCCGTCACTTTCTCGCCCCGCTTGCTCTGATGGCCTACGTCGACCTCGGCGCAGCCCGTATGCTTCAGCTTTACATCGACGGCATCCCGCTGGAGATCGCATCGCAGCTACTGCCAAGAAAAACGAAATGGAAATTTGGCCTCGCTACGCACCTCCATATGCACGCCAAGCTTTCAACCAAGCACGCGGGCGCGCGGACGAGCACGAAGACAAAATCGCTTTCGGCGCAGCAATTGAGCGCGCTTGCGCATAGCCTCAGAAGCACGGTCAAGAACCTCTCGCCGGCCGGCAAGGCAACTGAGTGGGGCGCCTACTACTCGGACACCAACTACACTGCCCAAGCGTTCGAGGCGAAACACGCCCTGGTCCGCGAGATGGTGGCCGCGATCAAACCAAAGTCACTTTGGGATATCGGCGGCAACGACGGACATTTCTCGCGCACGCTAACCGATCTCGCCGAGCGCATCGTCTGCCTCGACATCGATCCGGTCGCCGTCGCCAGCAACTATCGCACCTGCCGCAAGCAAGATCTCAAGAACGTGCTTCCGCTCGTGCATGACATTTGCAACCCAAGCCCCGGCATCGGATTTGCAAACACGGAGCGAAAGCCACTTCTTAAGCGCGATAGGCCAGATCTCGTGATCGCGCTGGCTCTCATTCACCACATCGCGATCTCCAACAATGTTCCGTTCGCAGATCTCGCGCGTGCGCTTGCGGCACTGACCAGCCATGTCGTCATCGAATTCGTTGGCAAGGACGATAGCCAGGTTCAACGGCTCCTCGTCAATCGCCGGGACATCTTCGACTCCTACACCGAGGAGTCGTTTGCAGACGCCTTCAGGCCGTACTTCGACGTCATCGAGCGAAAGCCGATCCCGGACACGCATCGAGTTCTCTATCTCTTGAAGACTAAAAGAGACGGCGACCTATGAGGCTTTCCGAGACCTCTTCAGTCCTCCCTCGCTTCTTGATCCTGATATCTGCAGCCGCCTGGCCGCTGGCCAACTTTGCTCTGAATAATTTCTCCGAGCTGGCGTTGGCGGAATATGGGGTGATCGGACTGGTGATGGTGATTACCGCGGCGGTAGGCTTGGCAATTTCTGCCGCTGCAAGCCGCATTGCGAAGGCCGATCCTTGGGCCGCGACCTGCGCCACTGCGGCAGGCATCGTCCTGTTTTTCACCTACAGCGATATCATCGCCGCCATTTACTCGGTGCTCTATTCGCTATTCCAGGCGACGCGCGGTCCCATCTGGATCTTTGTCCTCATATCAGTCGCCGTCATCGCGGCGGTCTACCGCCTCTCGAGCAATCCTCGGACGCGTCGGATCATCGCCTTCATGTTCCCGATCGCCGCCCTCCTCGCTTCGGCGCAGCTCTTGCTTCGCGTCTTCGAGCCAGGCGGCGCTGTTGTGTCGGCTTCGCACGATGAACAGTCTCAGGACGTGAAGGATAAGCGAAATGTCTATTTCATCGTTCTAGACGGTTACGCCCGCTGGGACGTCGTCAAGAAATACACTGGAATAGATCTCGACCCATTCTTCGAGCGCATCGGCGCGCAGGGTTTCCGAGTAGCCCGGAACGCCACGGCAAACTATCCCACCACCTTTCTCTCTTTGTCGAGCACGCTGCAGATGAACTACGTGGCTCTGCCGGATTCGGTACCGCCGACATCACTGCAACCGTTTTACAAGATCATTCAGGGACGCTCGGAGGCCGTCAGGCAGTTTCGCAAGATCGGCTATAATTACGTTCACGCAGGCAGCGGATGGATCGGGGCGAACTGTAGTGGCGCGGAAGACGTATGCCTCAGCAGTGAGCGGGCGCTGGCGCAAAGCTCAGAGCTAGAGAACGCTCTCGTCGCCATGACCCCCTTGCGTCTCCTCCGATGGAAGTTCGAGGATCCTTCGGACGCCCTCGGAGGGCTGTTCGAGGTGACGGAAGCGCTCTCCACGAACACGCTGCCTCAGCCCTTCTTTCTCTTCGCTCACGTCGCAGCCCCCCATCCGCCGTTTACACGCAAGGCCGACTGCTCCCCACGAGAAACGAGCGGAAGCTTGTCCGAATGGGGCCAACCGAGCCATTACGGCGACATGGTGCTATGCACGAACCGAGACGTCGAAGGGCTTATCGCGCTTCTCGGCAAGCGCGACCCCGACGCCATCATCGTGATATTCTCCGACCATGGCAGCGCCTTCACGAACCCCTTCGATTCGGAGTTCGGGAAGTGGACCGACAGCATGCTCAGAGAGCGGCTGCCATCTTTGATCGCTGCAAAATTCCCCGAAGAATGCAGCCCTTGGTTCAGCGATGGAATGACGAACGTCAATATGGTTCGTTTCATGCTCGGATGCTTGCAGAACCGCCCTCCCAATTACATCCCGGACCGGAGATTTTTCGCCAACTATAAGAATGCGCGCGTCATGGAAGTTTCGGCGGAGCTGGAACCAACCAGTCGACCGGACGCTCCCGCTCTCGGATCCGCTGCAAGCACCGACCCCGAACGGCTCGATATGCGCAAACCGCATTGAGATTTGGACTAAAACATAGTTACATATTGGAACTGCCTTCGTGCCTGCCGCATTTTCCGACGTAGGCGCCACTTTACTGTTTTTAACGACCTGATTTTTTGCCGAGTTCTTGATGTCGAGAAATTTTGAGCGCCCCGGATACTGCGGGACGCATGCGATCAGCTCTTTTTCGAAGGAGGAGGAAAAGCATTGGCCTCCTCCATGAGCCAACGGGCTGATTTCGACCGGCCCCGAGTCATGTTCGTTTACTGGGGACGACGTGGCTTGACGCAGTTTGCGCTGGAGGCCGCGACTGCTGCGATGGAGGGGAGCGACGTCTCCGCAACGATCTCCGTTTCGCGACAGAACGAAGACTTCAGCGCATTCACCAAATTCGGCCCCGCACTCTTCCCGATCGACACGTTCGCCACCAATTCTGGCGCCCTTACGCAGTCCTGGCGAATTCCCCTCTTGCGCCGGTCCCTCGTCGAGCGCCTCAGGAGGGATCGCACGCGGGCCGTCATCGAGCTCATGCCTCACGTATGGTCGGTCGGCATTATGCCGGCCGCGCGCGCCGCCGGGGTTCGCCATGTCACGATCGTGCACGACGCGGTCGCCCATCCGGGCGACTACCGCACCGGCGGCGTCAAAAGCATTCTCGATCGCGGCACGCGTGACGCAGACCTGGTGCTGACCCTGAGCTCGGCCGTCGCCGGACGCCTCGTTGCGGCTGGACGCGTGCCGAGCGACAAGATCTACCCGCTGTTCCATCCAGATCTTGGCTATTGCGGACCAACGGGACCCTCGCCTCCGCCGCCCGCTCCGCCGTTCCGCTTGCTCTTTCTGGGCCGGATCATGCCGTACAAGGGGCTGCCCCTCTTTCTCGATACCGTCGAGCAGCTTCGCAACGAGGGCATGCCCCTCGAGTTCGGCGTCTTCGGCGAAGGGTCCCTCGGGCCTCATGCCGAAAAGCTGAAGGCCATGGGCGGAGAACTCGCAAACCGCTGGCTGACCGGAGACGAGATATCGAGCGTGCTCGCCCGATATCATGCCGTCGTACTCTCTCACACCGAAGCGAGCCAATCCGGCGTTGCCGCCGCCGCGCACGGAGCTGGACGGCCGGTCATCGCGACGCCTGTCGGCGGTCTCATCGAGCAGATCACAGACGGCCAGACCGGAGTTGTAGCTCTAAGGGCGGAATCTCACGCTCTGGCCGATGCAGCCAAGCGCCTGTTCCTCGATCCGGGGCTCTATCGGGCAATCCAGGAGAATGTCGTTCTCACCCGCGGCGAGCGATCCATGGCGCGCTTTGTCGAGGACTGCGTCAGCCACGCGCTCTACGCACCCGCCCCAGCGCCCATCTGACGACGCTGCCACATCCCGCATTCGAGCCGGGCGGCGACATACGACAGCCTTCGCACGGCCAATTGCCGCGTCGTCGAGGAGGGTAAGGACTATCCCTGCCAGTTTCGGCTCCCTATGATCTGGCGATGAACGCACGCACACCCATGCCCGAAACATCACCGCAGAGCACCACCACCCAGGTGGGTGGCGCCAGACAAAACCACACCACGCGCATCGGACGCACCTATAGGTTTGAGGCGGCTCACCACCTCCCGAACCTCCCCGATGGCCACAGGTGCAAGAACCTTCACGGTCACAACTACCGTGTGGAGGTGATCGTGCGCGGCGCGCTCGACAGCCGCGGCTTCATAAAGGACTTCGCCGAGATCGACGCGGAGATCGAACCACTGCTGAAACTTGTCGATCACCGTCTGCTCAACGAAGTGGAAGGGCTCGAAAACCCGACGGCAGAGATCATTGCCGCCTGGTTCTTCGCGCGGATCACCGATTGTGAAAGCGTCCGGGTCTATGAGAATGACGATTGCTGGGCCGAGGTGACGGGCCGCTAGCACGTTTCGTGGACGGCCTGCTTAGACCCATCCAAGCTCGGCCGTCCAGGACGGCACAGCCACGGGTTTTATTTACCTATCGATGGCAAAGTCCCGATGTCCGCAAGCTGAACGATGCGATGAGCGGCGAAGCTGACTCGGATCGGGATCAGACCCGGGCAACCCACCGATTGTAGCTTGCGAGATGCTGGCCTGATCTTAAGGCGACCGCCGCTCGTGCGGCGCAATAACATCCGTCGAGGGTCGATGAACACGGACCGCCTTTTGCGCAAGCTCGCCATGTGCGCGATCGCAGGTGCCTTGGTGCTGGCGGCGGCATGGCACGGATCGCATGCTCGAGCGCATGAGGTCGGCACAAGCTTCAATCCGGCAGTCCGGCCCGAGTATCGGGAACCTGTCACGCTATCAAGCAAGGACGGTGTTCTCGAGGTAACGCTCACCGCGCATCAGGGCCATGCCCGCTTCGATACAGTCGCGGCGCCGGTCCAGAACATGCTCGTCTTCGGCTACAAGCTCATTCGGGGCACGGCCTCGGACGGGCAGATCTCGGGCGACAATCTGTATCCCGCGCCGACTCTGCAGGTCTTCCCCGGTGAGACGCTGATCGTTCATTTCGAGAATGCGCTCACGGGTCTTACGATCCGCGACTTCTTCGATCCAAAGTACTCGGCCAAGGGCGAGGAGGTGCCGCTCTACCCGGAGATGATGACCTCGTCGCCGATCAACCTGCACATTCATGGCGTACATATCAGCCCCAAGGGCAACGCCGACAATGTGATGCTGCACATCCCGCCGGGAATGTCGAACACCTATACGTACAACATTCCCACGAACATGCCGCAGGGCGCGTACTGGTATCACAGCCATCTGCACGGGCTGACGACACCGCACGTCTATTACGGATTGGCGGGCATTCTCGCGATCGGACGACTCGACGGCAATCTTCCGCTGGTGACCAAGAACCAGATCCCAATCCGGAACATGGTCCTTCAATACAATGCCGTGTTCGATCGCGCAGGCGGTCTGGCGCAGATCAACAATGTGAATTGGCCCCAATGGGTCAGCACGATCAAGCCGCCGCAAAGAGACGAACTCGCCAAGGGCACCTATCGTCCGCTGCTCACGCCGGTGAATTTCGACCAATCCAAAAAGGGAACGCAGTATTCGACCGTCTGGTATTCAGGGCCGCTGTCGATCCGCAATATGCGCGGACGCTTCGAGTTCATCCCGAGCAATCTGCAAAGCTTCACGGCAGACGCCAAGGCGCCGGGAAAGGACGTGCCGGACGATCCCTCGCTTCCGGACTACAAACGGGATGTGCAGTTCACGGTCAACGGCCTCTTCCAGCCGACGATCAAGAGCAAGCCGGGCCAGACCGAGATATGGGTGCTCTCCAACGTGAGCGACATCGCCTACCTAAGCGTCCACCTGACCGAGACCGCGACAGGCAGGCACCCGAAGATCGCCATCGTGGGGCAAGACGGAAATCCAAGCCCCTCCGTGCACCACCCCGTTTTCGAGGATGGTACACGGCTCGTGATCCCGCCGGCGTCACGCTACGCAATCGCGGTGACGATACCCGCCGAGGGCGACCTCATCCTGGAAATGCCGCCCGTGGGCAGAGACGCCAAAACCCTGAACTCTCCCGGCATTCTTTATACTAACGACGGCACGGGAAATCCGCCGGCGGTCCTCGGAACCCTGAGCGTGCCGCCGTCTGCCATCAGTTACTTCGACGGATTCTTCATCTTCCCGACGCAGGTTCTCGCCCGCGCGGTACCGGTTGGCGGCCAGGGTATCACGACGGCATTCGAAGCTGGTCAGCCGCTCGGCGCCTACACCGCCTTCGAGGACATTTCCAAGGTCACACCCGACTTCAAGCGGACCCTCACGATCTCAGGCGGATTTCTCAACGACCTTGCGAACCCGTCCGATCCGAAGTCCTTCGTCTATGCCTTCGACGGCGGCGCATTTCCAAACGTTCCGCTGCTTCAGCCACGGCTCGGCTCGGTCGAAGAGTGGACCTTCGTCAATAGGAACAACGACGAGCATCCGATCCACGTCCATGTGAATGATTTTCAGGTGACGCACTACTACGACCCCAACACCGGCCTCAAGACCGGGCCAGACGCGTGGGGCGTCGATAACGCCAACGTGCCGGCTCCGTCCATGGGACCCGACGAAGAGGTGATTCAGACCGGCGAGCTGTCGATGCGGACCAAGTTCCAGGATTACATCGGCCTGTTCGTGCAGCATTGCCATCGGCTCAACCATGAAGACAACGGGCTGATGACGCTGGTCAACGTGATCCCGGCCGTCTCGTCCTACGCAGTTGCGGTCCCCGGCTCGAAGGGCCAGCCCGCGGAGGTGAAGGTCTACGACGGCAAGGGTGACTGGCCACTCGCCACGGTCACACCGTTCCCTGGCCACGAGGGCAGCGTGAGCGTCGCCATGGGCGATGTCGACGGAGATAACATCCTCGATCTCGTTGTCGGTGCCGGAAAGGGGCACGCCCCGGAGGTCGTCGTCTATGCCGGCAAGGCCGAGAACGGCGAGTCTCCCTTTGTGAAGGAACTCGCTCGCTTTGCGGCCTTTGCTCGCGAAGCGCGTGGGGGCATCAGCGTGACGTCCTCCCAGATCGACGGCTCGACCGCCGACAACATCATTGTCGGCTCTGGCCCGGGCATCCCGAGCGAGGTCAAGGTCTTCAGCACCAAGCTCCCGTCGACGCCCGGCCCAGCGCCCGACTTGTTCTCGGCCTTTAAGCCCTATCTCAACGACCAATCCGGTGTGAGCGTCGCATCAGGCTTCGTTGATTTCACAACCGGCCGCTACAGCATCGTCACGGCCCCAGGGCCAGGCACCCCAGCGCACGTGAAGGTCTTCAGTTATTCGCTGATGAAGCCGATCGGCAGCACGGCCAATGCGAGCAGTACGAAAGACAGGTGCGATGGTGATGGCCCCGCATTGACCGGCGCGTTCCTGCCCTTCGGCCTCGACTATCGGGGTGGCTTGTCGCTCGCCTCCGGCTGGCTCACCGGATCGTTGGGAGGGGCCGAAGGCATCGTCGTCGGTCAAATGACCAGCCCCGGAGCGGTGAAGGTCTATTCGAGCGGATCGACACTGCAAGGCGGCCCGCGCACCTATTTGAGAAGCGCGCTGGAGCACACCCGCGCCGTCGATTTCAACGAAATCCTCAACTTCAAGCCGTTCGGCGAGGCCCCGGGCGTGAGCGTCGCCACGACGAGCACGGAGATCGGCGCGGATCTGCTGGTGAGTGGTGCCGCCAAGGACACCACCGTGCAGATTCTCAAATACAGGCTCGTCAGGCCAAACAAAGACGCATCCACGGTGAAAGCCGAACCGATCGGCCGAGTTGCCTCCGAAGGTGGATCATTACCCCGCGTGTTAGGTGGCGACTGAGCGCCCGCTTCAAATCGGTTGATTGTCTCGCGTTCCACGCTGAAGAGGTCATTGCTTGAACTTGAACACGATCACCGCAGTCAAGCGTCCCGCGTCGGCCGACGAGATCGGAGAGTGGCGCGACGGATATGCTTGGCTTGCCGGCGGGACTTGGCTGTTCTCGACGCCGCAGGTCCGGACCGACACGCTGATCGATCTGCAGTCGCTCGGCTGGCCGGCGCTGCAAGCCTCAGACGACGGCCTGGAAATCGCCGCGACTTGCACGTTGGCGGAGCTCACCAGCTTCGACGCTCCTCCCGAGTGGAAGGCAGCTCCGCTGTTCAAGATGTGCTGCGAGTCGCTTCTGGCATCGTTCAAGGTTTGGAACGCGGCGACCGTCGGCGGCAACATTTGCATGTCGTTACCCGCCGGTTCGTTGATCTCGCTGACGGCGTCGCTCGAGGGCATCTATACCCTGTGGCCTCGCGGTGCCGCTCCGCGCAAAGTGCCGGCAGTCGCCTTCGTGACCGGCAACAACAAGAACGTGCTTCGGCCCGGCGAGCTGCTTCGCAGCATCCATCTGCCGGCAAAGGCGCTGTCGAAGCGCTTCGCATTCCGTCGCGCCTCGCTCACGCACTTGGGGCGCTCGGCCATCATCGTCATCGGCACCGAGGGAGCTGGCGATCTCGTGCTGACCGTCACCGCCGCGACGGTGCGGCCCGTTCAGATTCACTTCGAACGGCTTCCGGACGAGCAGACGTTGCGCAAAACGCTCGATGCCGTCATCCCCGATGCCGCCTACTTCGAAGATGTACACGGGTCCGCCTCCTACAAACGCCATCTCACCTATTATTTTGCCGAGCAGGTTCGCGCGGAGCTCCTAGAGGGAGCGCGGGGATGAGCTTTACCGTCAACGGACGTCACATCCAGGAGGAGCCTGCGCCCGGGCAGTGCCTGCGCACGTTTCTGCGAGAGCAGGGCTGCCTGGGCGTCAAGAAAGGCTGCGATGCCGGCGATTGCGGCGCCTGCACAGTTTGGATCGACGGCACCCCCTTCCATAGTTGCCTCATGCCGGCGTTCCGGGCCGCCGGCCGCGAGATCACCACCATCGAGGGGCTACAGAAGAACGGCGAGCTGCATCCCATGCAGCAGGCATTTCTCGATGCGCAAGCTTTTCAGTGCGGCTTCTGTGCCGCCGGCATGATCATGACGGCCGCCACCTTCGACGAGAAGGCTCGCGCGGACCTGCCGCACATGCTCAAGGGCAATCTCTGTCGTTGCACCGGCTACGGAAGCATCCACGACGCACTTCATGGCATCAAAGTCGCCGAAGACGACGTCGCGGGGCACGCGTGCGGTGCGAGCCTCAAGAGCCCCTTCGCCGAAGCGATCGTGACGGGCAAGGCGCGCTACACGCTCGACGCTGTCCCGCAGACCCCCCTGCATCTGAAGGTGTTGCGTTCACCCCATGCGCACGCACGCATTCGCGCCATTCACCGCGGCAAGGCGATGGCGGTTCCGGGCGTCGTTGCCATCTTCACTTGGGAGGACGTTCCGCGCCGGCTCTACAGCACGGCAACGCACGAGGATCACCTCGTCGATCCTGACGATACCTACATGCTGGACAACGTGGTGCGCTTCGTCGGGCAGCGCGTTGCCGCCATCGTCGCCGAAAGCGAGGGCGCGGCCGAAGCCGCCGCACGGCTGATCGAGGTCGATTACGAGATCCTGCCCGCTGTCTTCGATCCGGTGGAGGCCATGAAGCCGGATGCGCCTATCCTTCATGAAGGCGAGCGAGGTTCCCGCGGAAATCTCTATGTGGATATCCACGGCGAGGTTGGGGATGTCGCGGCTGGCTTCGCAGAGGCTGACGTCATCCACGAGAGAACCTATTCGACATCGCGGGTGCAGCACGTCCATCTCGAGACACATGGTTCCATAGCCTGGAAGGACGAAGACGGACGGGTGCACGTCCGCACCAGCTCGCAAGCGCCTTTCATCGCTAAGCAGAAGCTCTGTCACCTGTTCGGCCTGCTCGACCGCGACGTCCACGTTTTCACCGAGCGCATCGGTGGCGGCTTCGGCGGCAAGCAGGAGATGATCTCCGAGGATCTCTGCGTGCTGGCCGCGCTGAAAACCGGACGCCCGGTCATGTGGGAGTTCACGCGCGAAGAGCAATTCATCGGCGCCACCACGCGCCACCCTATGACGACGCACGTCAAGCTCGGCGCCAAGCGCGACGGAACGCTCACTGCCATCGAGGTTCGCGTCGTTTCCAATACGGGCGCCTATGGCGGCCACGGCGGCGAAACGCTCGCGGCTGCGCTCAGCTCCCCGATCGCCACCTATCGGTGTCCGAACAAGAAAGCCGATGGCTATACCGTCTACACGAACATGGTCCCGGCCGGTGGCTTTCGCGGCTACGGGGCCTCGCAGACCACGTTCGCCATCGAATGCGCGATCGATGATCTGGCCAAACAGCTCGGCATGGGATCCTTCGAGATCCGGCGCAAGAACATGATCCGGTCCGACGATTGGATCGAGTCCGTCTGGAAAGATGCGACTGATGTCACGTTCGGCAGCTATGGACTCGATCAATGCCTCGACCTCGTCGAAGCGGCGCTCGCGAGTGGAAGGGGACTGGCGAAGCCTGAGGGAGATGATTGGGTCGAGGGATCGGGTATCGGGCTTGCCATGCTGGAAAGCGGCCCGCCGACGGAGCATCGGTCGGGCGCGGTGATGGCTCTGCTTCCGGACGGGACATATCACCTTGCCGTCGGCTCCACGGAAATGGGCAACGGCTCGGCAACCTCCCATCGCCAGATCGCAGCCGAGCTCCTCGCCACGCGCGCCGATCGCATCGCACTCATCAACGGAGACACAGACCTCACGCCTTACGACACTGGCACCTTTGCCAGTACAGGGACTGTCGTCGCCGGCCAGGCGGTGGCGCTTACGGCGACGGCTCTCCGCGACAACATCTTCTCGTATGCCGCCCGTTATTTTGGGTGCAATGCCCCCGATCTCAGATTGCACGACGATGCGATCATGTACGCCAATCAGACTGTGCCGCTCTGTGAGCTGGTCGCTCACGGCACCGCCGCGGGACATAGGTTCGAAGCCAAGCGCAAAGCCTATCTCTCGCCGCGCTCCGTCGGCTTCAATGTCCAAGGCATCCGCGTCGCCGTGCATCGCGTCACCGGCCAGATCGCCATTCTGCAAAGCGTGCACGCAGCCGATATCGGCAAGCTCATCAATCCCATGCAGTGCCGCGGCCAGATCGACGGCGCGATCGGCATGGGGCTCGGATGGGCGCTGTACGAAAAGATGGTCTACAACGACAAGGGCGCCATGGTGAACGCGGCGCTACGCGATTACCGCATTCCAACCTTCGCCGACCTTCCGCGCAGCGAGATACATTTCGCCGACACCTACGACAGCGTCGGGCCACTCGGAGCAAAAGCCCAGGGCGAATGTGCGATCAACGCCGTCGCTCCGGCCGTGGCCAACGCCGTCGCCAACGCGACCGGCGTTCGCTTTCCCGACCTTCCGCTGACACCGGATCGCATCTTTGAGAAGCTCGGCCGCTACCAGGCGCGGACTTCGACACCTTCACCGCAGGGATAATCGATGGCCCCAGATTCCGACACTGCGCCGTTGAAAGGAGTGACCATAGTCACCCAGACCCGTGTCGTGCCGGAAAGGACCGCGGACTTCGAGCGCTGGCAACGCAATGCAAGTGGGATCGTGACAACCCAGCCGGGCTTCCTCCAGCTGACGGTCCTGCCGCCGAGCCCTCCGATGCAGCTCGACTGGGTGATCCTACAGCGGTTCTCCAATACCAAAGACGCCTTATCGTGGCTGGGCTCCAAGGAAAGGGAGCGCCTCCTTGCCGAGGCGCAGCCGATGTTGGTGGGTCAGGATGACGTGCATCTTGTCGAAGACAGCGCGAAAGGTGTTCGGCCGGCGCCCGCCTCGGCCGTGATTTCCACGCGCATCAAGCCCGGGCAGGAACGCGCTTACAGGGAATGGGAACGCAAGATTGCCGCCGCCCAGGCCCGCGCTCCCGGCTTTCAGGGCTATAGATTCGAGCCGCCGGTTTCCGGCTTGCAGGAAGATTGGCTGACCATCCTGCGTTTCGACTCAGAAGAAAATTTGCAGGGATGGCTGGCCTCGCCTGAGCGGGCGAAATTGCTCGAGGAAGCTCACGGCTTCACCGACGAATACCACACGCGGATCGCTCGCACGGGCTTCGACCAATGGTTCGACGATTCCGCCCCGTCGGCACCCGCGTGGAAGCAGAACATGATCGTTCTGATGCTGCTCTACCCCGTGGTCGTCCTCTTCAATGCCTTGGTGCAAACGCCGCTTCTGGTGCAGCATGCGGGGCTGCCGCTCTGGGGCGCCTTGTTCATTGGCAATGCCGTGAGCGTCGTGTTGCTCAGTCTTCTCGTGCCTTGGGCGAGCCGCTTGCTTGGCTGGTGGCTCAGCCCCCCTGGCGGCAACACCAAGGCGGAGCTTGGCGGGATTGTCCTCGTCCTCGTCACTTATGCCTTAAGCCTTCTCATGGCTTGGCAGCTCTCGTGATCGACGCGGGTGGCCGCTAAGGGCCAGCAGCGGAAGTAGTGGCCGTTTCGAAGCAAGGTCGATCAGCTCATCAATTCGACGCGTGAGACGCCGAAACGAGCACCGGCTTGTCGCGATAGACGTCCGTGAACATGCGCTTGAGGTTCGCGACCTTCGGCAGATCGTTGATGGCGATGTAGGCGTAGGTCGGGTTCAGGGCCAGGAAATCCTGGTGGTAGTCCTCGGCGGGGAAGAAGGCCTTGTCCGGCTCGATCTTGGTGACGATGGCCGCATCGAACACGTGCGCTTGATTGAGCTCGGCGATGTAGGCCTTCGCTATGTTCGCCTGCTCAGGCGAAGTGGGAAAGATCGCCGAGCGATACTGTGTCCCGGTGTCGGGACCTTGGCGATTGAGCTCCGTCGGATCGTGAGCGACCGAGAAGTAGATCTGCAGGATGCGGCCATAGCTGATCTGCTTCGGGTCGAACGTGACGCGCACGGATTCCGCGTGACCCGTGCTCCCCAATCCGACCATCTCGTAGTGAGCCGTGCTCTGGTCGCCGCCGGCATAGCCTGACACGGCGCTCGTCACGCCCTTGACGTGCTGGAACACGCCCTGCACGCCCCAGAAGCATCCGCCGGCCAGCACCGCGACCTCGGAGGCGGCTTGTCGGTCCGGCTGGCTGTCGACGACGGGCGGTGGAATGGCCCGCGCCGTCTCAGCAAACGATTGCGAGATCGAAAGTCCGGCCCCGGCAGCCAGCACGAGCGCCGTCAATGTCCGGGCGCCATGGCCACGCCCAAAGACGTGCGTGGAGAGCGTCTTCAATGTTTTCAGCATCGATAGTCTCCGTTCAGCCGAAGGTGAAGGCATAGGCCTGGACGCCCGGATCGAGAAACTCGATCTCGAATGTCCGGTCCGCGACCGGCCCTGATTGCCGGACGAGTTGATAAAGCCGCTGGCCGGTCACGGTCCCTTCGCCGTCGGCGTTGGTGTCCATGCCGTGATTGTCGCCGGGCTTTTGCCCGTCGACGGTGACGCGAAACCGTACCGGCGTTCCGGCATCGCCGGTGCCGAGCACGAGGTGAAGGTCGCGGGCGTGAAATCTATAGGCGATGGTGCCATCCTTGGCGTTGAGCCGCGCCTGCTCTCCGCTCACGGTCCAATCGCCCTTCAAGGACCATTCGTTGAGCCCGGGTGCAGCCGGCGAATAGACGTGCGGCGCGTCCTGAACCAGACCGCCCGGTGAGATGAAGTTCTCGGCGCGGGCATAGCCGACATAGGTTTCCGGGGATTTGACCGAGCTCTCATCGGAGGCCGCCTCGGTGCCGGTCGCACTCACGTTGGTGGGAGCGGCGGCATCGACCTTGTGCCCCGCCTCCGCCAGAAGCTCGCGGATCACACGCTCCGAGCCCTCGTAGTCGCCCTCGCCGAAATGGTGGTAGCGGATGCGGCCCTCGGCATCGATGAAGTAGTGCGCAGGCCAGTAGTGATTGTCGAAGGCGCGCCAGATGCCGTAGTCGTTATCGACCGCGACCGGATAGGAGATCTTCAGGTCGGAGAGCGCCTTCTTCACATTGGCGACCGACTTCTCGAACGCGAACTCAGGCGTATGCACGCCGATCACGACCAGGCCCTGATCCTTGTACTTCTCGGCCCAGGCGCGGACATAGGGGATCGTGCGCAGGCAGTTGATGCAGGAGTAGGTCCAGAAGTCGATGAGCACGACCTTGCCCTTGAGAGAGTCGGCGGTCAGCGGCGGTGAGTTCAGCCATTCGACGGCGCCCGCGAGCGACGGCAGCGTGCCCTCGACCGGAAGCTCGTGGTCATTGGCGGCGACCGACTTGGCTTTCATCACCGCCGGGTTGCCGCTCATCATGGCTCCGCCAGTCATCGCGTCTCCACCCGACATTACGACTGAGGGGGGCGGTGTCGCTGGCTGCGGTTGATGCATGTCGAGCAGCCGCTGCTCGAGCGAGGCAGTCGTCGTCAGAGACAGACGCGTCAAGAGACCCGTATCCGCGCCGAGCGCAATCGCCGCCACGGCAACCAGCACCGCTGCACCGATGCCGCGCTTCACCCACTCGCCCGCACCAAGCGAGCGTTTCATGGCGGCAAACACACGCCCGCCTGCCAGAAGCGCAGCCGCAAGCGACGTCGCGGCGCCGGCCGCATACGCGAGAAGCAGAAGCGACGTTTGCACGTTGGCGCCGTTGAGCGCAGCGCCGGTCAGGATCAGGCCAAGGATTGGCCCCGCGCACGGCGCCCACAGCAAGCCGGTCGCGACGCCCAGCAGCAGCGACGGCAAAATCGACTCTCCGCGCGCGGCAGCGCTATCAGCGCTCTGCGACAAGCGCCCGCCCAACTCGACGAGGGGACGCGTCAGCCGCTCGGAGACCTCAGGGATGAGCAACGCCAGGCCGAACAGAGCCAGCAACGCGAGTGCAGCATAGCGGCCGTACTCGTTCGCCGCGACCGCCCAGCCGCCGCCGACCGCCGCGAGCGTGGCAATCACGGCAAACGTGGCCGCCATGCCGATCAGCATCGGCAGTCCGTTCTGCAAAAATGGGCGGTCCGCCCTCGCGAATACGAACGGAAGAACCGGCAGGATGCACGGGCTGACGATGGTCAGCACGCCGCCGATATAGGCTATGAGAAACAGGGACATGATCGGGCTCTCGACTTAAGCGGCAACAGCCTTGATGCCCTATATACGTCGTCGCGGCGTCCGGGTTTCGCACCACGTAGCCTGTTCCGGAAATCCAAAGTCCGTTCAAAACCCGCCCCACCTGTTGTCACCGCGTTAGGCTTTGGCCCTCATATTGTCTCTGTTCGTTGTATCGGCCCGCTGTGACGGCATCGCCTTCGGCAGGCCGGCTGCTGAGACCTGGGAGACCGAAGTTGGTTCGATTTTTCGTTACGATGGCGATTGCGGCGGTGCTGGCCAGTGCCGGGCCGGCTTTCTCCCAATCGCCTGTTTCGGTTCCCGAGGGCCCCGACGCGCTGATCATCCAGGCCAAGGACCATGCGGAGCTCACAGAAAAATGGTGCGCGGCAAATCCGAACGTCGAGCACATATTCGTGCTTCCGGCATCGCTGTTCGTCGACAGCGAGCAACTGATCTGCGACGGCGGCCCGTACAAATTATACCGGCTCGTCGAACATGATGATCCGGACGATTACGAATACTTTCTCGACCCGCCGTTCGCCAACAAGATGCGTTTGGGTTGCGACGGAAAAGCCGGCCGCACCATGCAGACCGTTGCATTGAACTGCCGGCCATTGAAATAGCCGGCCGAGGCCTGCGCGCGTCGCTGTGATTTTCCGAGAAGAGGACGCAATGTCCGGATCCAATCTCAATCGGCGCGAAGCGCTCAAGCACATTGCCGCGTTCGGCGCTGCCGGGCTTGTCCCTGGCATTCTGCCGGTTCGGGCCGCGCGCGCGGCCGAGCTTACGGCCGGCTTCGTCTACATCGGCCCGCGGTTGGATTGGGGCTGGAACCAGTCATTTGCGTCCGCTTCCGAGTCGCTGAAGGGAATAAAGCTGTTCCAGGCGGATTACCTACCGGAGAGCACCGATTACGCAAGCGGCAAAGACAATCCGGAAACCAGGGCCTACACCACAGCGATGGAGGGCCTGATCGCCGACGGCGCCGGCCTGATCGTTTCGACATCGTTCGACAACGATCCGTTCCTGCTGGCGATGGCGACGAAATATCCGGATGTGGTGTTTCGCCAAGCCACAGGCGTCGCAAATGCCGCCAGCCCGCGCAACGTCGGCAGCCAGAACGCATTGATCAATCAGGGTCACTATGTAAACGGCGTTGCCGCTGGACTGAGCACGACCACGAACAAACTCGGGTTTGTTGCCGGGTTACCGTTCGGCCCCGTGCTGCTCAATGTGAATTCATTCCTTCTCGGAAGCCGCCAGACCAATCCTCACGCAACCGTGCAGGTCATCTTCACCGGCGGGTGGGAGGATGAGGCGCACGACGCTGCGGCGACCAATGCGCTCGTGGACGCGGGCTGCGATGTGATCGGCTGTCACCTGGACGCGCCGCAGGTCGTCATCGAGACGGCAGAGCGCCGCGGCGTCAAGACATGCGGTCACGCCTTCGACCAGGGCCCCCTCGCGCCCAGGGGATACATCACCGGCGCCGACTACAACTGGTCCGCAATGTTCGAGCCCTTCGTTGAAACGCTGCAGCGGGGCGGAGCCCTCCCCAACTTCGTCACCGGCGGGTACGACAAAGACTATGTCCGCTCGAGCCCGTTCGGAGCTGGAGCGACGCCTGAGGCGATCAACGCTGCCACGGCAGCTATCAAGGCAATGACGAACGAGCACCCGATTTTCGTCGGCCCAATTCTCGACAACACCGGCAAACGGGTCATGCCGCCCGGGATGACCTATGGGCCCTATGCCGACGAGCTTCAGCGGACCGACTACCTGATCGAGGGCGTCGTCGGATCGATCGCCTGATTGGCCAGGTACTGGTGTCCTGACGCCTTCGAGCAGCTTCGCCTAACACCCGGCGTCATGACTCCGGAATGCCGCTTCGACACACAGTCCGCGCACCGTCTCGTTCAATTGCAGGGTGGGTAGGGGTAATACCCGCACTGGTACGAATTGTAGTACGGCGCTCCCCATGCGGCGGCCGCGCCGACGCCGACGGCGGCAGCACCAACGGCTGCCCCCCGATACCAGGCGCCGCGATAGGCCGTGCGGCGCGCAGCGCCGGCAAAACCGCCGTGGTCGAAGCCACGGTCGAAGCCACCGCCATGGAAGCCGCCGAAATGGCCGCCTCCGCCAAAGTGACCTCCAAACCGATCGATGAATACCGACGCAGGGCCGTCGGCGCCCGCCAGGCTCCCTTCCAGCACCTCCACGTCGAAAGTCAACTTGTCGCCATCGAGCTTCGGCGTCTTCAACACGACCACTGCATCACGGATCACCGAGCCGTCCTTGGAGAACGCCGACACGGTCGCGTTCGGAGGATCCTTGGCAAAGCTGTCGTCGTCCTTGTCGCCGGGAGACCATTCCTCCAGCAAGTGTGTGGTCAGGGCATGCCCCGCTGCCCTCACTGGGCGGTCGGCGAACATGATCGAATTCGGTGCTATCCCGGTCAAAGTCAGCTGAGTACCTTCCAGGCTGGCGCTGCGGGCGTTCATGACGATCAACGATGGGACGACCTCCGGCTTGGCCTGGCCGATTGTCTTTTGTAGCGGCACGTGCGAGGGCGCGGGCGTTGAACTTTGGGCGAGCGCAAATCCGGGCGCCCAGACGAGACCGGCCAAGATCGCAATTGTACGCGCGGCATAATAAAGTCTCATGGCAATAGACTCCTCTCTTTCGATACGAAGCGAGCCTTGCTGGTGACCCTCAAGCCAAAATCAAAAGCCTAGTCGAACGTGAAGATGCGTTTCCAATCGTTCTTCATGCTGATGACGATCCACCCCCTACTCTTCGCTTCCTCCATCAGGGCGTCGGGAAACGTCCCGATCTTCGAATCCGGGCCGTAGGCATACTCGCGCTCGGCGTCATCGTGATGCACGAGCATCATGAGGCGCGCGCCGTCGCCGGCTTGCGTGTACTCGAGCATCTCCTTGTCGCCGATCGAGTTGCCGAATGCGGCCACGGGACGCCGTCCAATGACGAGATGGATGCCTTCAGGTTTGCCGGCCTTGTCGTCGTTGAGAAGGAGCTTGGGCTCCTTCGTGAGGATCGGCTTGCCCGACTTGTCGTAACCGAACTCTACAGCGCCCACCGTCCCGACCACGTGCTCGATAGGAACGCCGTACGTTGCTTCTGAGTAGACGCGCACGAAGTCCTGGCCGCCACCGGTGACGAAATAGGTCTTGTAGCCGTTGTCCCGGAACAGGCGCATGACCTCCTGCATCGGCAGGTAGGTGAGATCGGTGTATAGCCGCTTGAAGCGTGGATGCTTGGCCGTATCCAGCCACGGCTTCACTTCGGCTGCGAACTCCTCGACCGTCATGCCGGTTAGCGTGGCTGCGAGAATCTCCTCCAGCGCCTTTTTCGGAAGCTTTGCCATCGCCTCCCTGTCGCCGGAGAGGACAGTCTTGAACGGCTCGACGGTCTTCAACTCTGGTTTCTTCTCCGCCAGCGCCGGCACCCGATCGAGACAATACATGACCTGCGTATATATCGGCTGCTCGACCCAGGTCGTGCCGTCCTGATCGAAGGTTGCGACGCGCGCCTCAGGCGGCACGAACTTCGGGCTCGCCGCGTCCGTCGTCGCCTGCACAAATTCGATGATGGCTTTTTTAGCGGAACCCTCGTTCCACGACGGCAAGGGATCGGTCTGAGCGAGAACCGGCGTGAGCAGGACGAAGACGAAACATGATGCCGTTACGACTCGCCCGAGGACAGCGATGGCGAATTTGGCCGACTTCATGAAAACCTCCGCCGGTCATTCATTTCAATGTGAAGCGAGGAGTGGAACTGGAAATTAGAGCGACGGCCGCTGTCGCAAGGCATGAAATGATCAATATTCCGAAATTCGTTCGCATATGCGCCTCCATTAAAAGTGAGGCCTGCCTTTAAAAGCTTGGATGCGACTTTATCGAACGCCAATTGCGCCTTCGATCGTCAATCGGCGAGCGGTCCCGGAGCAGACCTATCTTACGATCCACAATCAGCAATTTGCCACCGATTATTTGGTGGGCGCGCATCAGAACAACGTAACTCGTTGTTCGCAGCGTGAATTGCACGCCGTCCGGCAATGGTTAATGCATCCGGTGACGGCAGTTTATTCCGCAATAAACTAGCGAACTCGACAAGCAATTATGGAGCGATCGCAGTGGCGAAATTGAAAGTCGAAATCGGGTGCAGTCATCGGTGTACGACGCCGCATCTTTTGCGCCCGTGATATTCCGCGAAGAGTTGGAAGAATGATGCCGGCAGGTCGCTCAGCCGTTTAGCCCATCGTCGTCCGCGCAGTGACATTCGTCCCTGCCCCGATTGCGCTTGCAGAGTTGCATCGCGTTGCGCAGGAGAGCACAGCCCCCCTCATTCCGCCCCCTTTGCACGCCCGCGAGCTTTCGCTGGTGCGCCGGAAGCGGGCGTATGAGGCGCGCGGGGGTGAGAAATGTTCAGGCCGGGATTAAGCCGGCCTTGCGATAGCTTGCGATCAGCGAGTCGAAAAGAGCCAAGTCCGCGCGGCTTCGCGCCAGGAGCTGCGCTCCCCCGACAGCAGCGAAGATCGCGCGAGCCCGCTCCTCATGCCCGCGCTTCTGAGGGAAAGCTGCGGCAAGCATCCTGGTCAGCCACGCCACATTGATGTCGGCGAAGGTCTGCACCTCCGTCTTCACCACATCGGGCAGGTCGTCATACTCGGCCGACATGAAGCCTGCGAGGCACATCCGATTTTCTGCCTCGAGCGTCTCGCGAAAGAGACCCGGGTAAGCACGAAGCGCCTTGAGCGGATCCGCCGTCTTCGCCGAAAGAGATTCAAGTCTCTCTGCCGTGTCTTCCCAGTAGCGCTTCGCCACGGCAGCACCTAGGTCCGCCTTGCTCGGGAAGTGGTGGTAGATGCTCGCGGCCTTGATGCCGACCGCCGACGCGATGTCGCGGAGATTGAGTCCGGCATAGCCGTGCGCCTGCGCCGCGCGCCGCGCCGCCTCCAAGATCCCTTCTTTTGCACTCTCGCTCACGGCGATGATCCAACTTTCTTCTAACAATCGTTAGGTAGGGGGTTGACGACCAATTTGGAAGCCCCATCTGCACCCTACCAAACGTTAGGTAGGATGAAAGTTAATGACTGACAACATCGTTCACATGGATGCAAGCCGCATGGCCGAGCTTATCGCCAAGCGGGACCTGTCCCCCGTCGAGGTCGTGCAAGCGCACCTGGATCGCATCGAAGATGTCGATCCGAAGGTGAATGCAATCGTGGCTCTGGCGGATGGCGCGCTGGAAGCTGCAAAGCGGGCCGAGGCAGCAATACTTTCGGGCGCGCAAGTAGGCCCCCTCCACGGCGTTCCCTTTACCGTCAAGGATGCAATCGACACAAAGGGCGTGCTCACGCAACGCGCCTCCCCGATCTTCAAGGGCCGTGTGCCCGATACCGATGCGACGGCCGTAGCGAGACTCAAGGCCGCCGGCGGCATTCTCCTCGCTAAAACCAACACGCCGGAATTCGCCTATTCGATCGAAACCGACAACCTCTTGTCAGGCCGCACCAACAATCCCTGGAACCTCGACTACACGCCCGGCGGATCCAGCGGCGGCGAATCCGCTGCCGTTGCGGCCGGCATGTCGCCGCTTGGCCTGGCCAGCGATCTCTCGATCTCGGTGCGCGGTCCGGCAGCACACACTGGTGTCATTGGTTTCAAAGCAACCCATGGGCGCGTACCGATGACGGGACACTGGCCCCGGGTACCACGTCGCTTCTGGCACATTGGGCCGATAGCGCGGAGCGTCCGGGACGTCGCGCTCGCCTATTCGCTTTTGGCAGGGCCAGATGGTGCCGATGGCTTTTCCACCAGCGGAACCGATCTCGATGCGGCCACGGGCACGGCGTCGAACCGCACGCTTCTCGTGGGCTGGATGACGTCAGAGTTCTTCGGACCCACCGATCCCGAGGTCGCGGCCACGGTGAAGGCTGCAGCCCAAGCGCTAAAAGGGGCCGGCTGCCATGTCGAAGAGGTCGGCTTGCCCGTGCTGAAACAGACCGATGCCAACAGCGTCCTCTGGCAACTCCAGCAGATGGAGACCCGACCCGAGTTCGAGAAGGTCGCCGCCGGCCACGAGGGCCGGATCTTCAGACATGCCCAATTGATCCTCGACACACCTGACACATCGATAGCCGACTTCGTCGCCGCCGAGCAGGCGATTGAGCGGCTTCGCGATAGCTTCGCCGATTATTTCCAGCGTTATGATGTCCTGCTCTGCCCGGTGACCCCGTTCCCGGCGACCAAGCATGGGTTAAATGACCTTGTGATCGACGGGCAAACGGTCTCCCCGTTCCATGTCATGAGTGCGACCTCACCCTTCAGCCTGACTGGGATGCCGGCCCTGTCGATGCGGTTCGGAACCAGCCATGAAGGCCTTCCGATCGGCGTGCAGATCGTCTCAGCCTGGTTCGCAGAGTCGAAGGTGCTGAACGTCGCCTCGCAGCTCGAGAAGGTGAGCCCCGTCCTCAACCTCCATCCTGCGCTCTGACCCAAAAAGCGGGCGGGGCATACCCGTCCGCCCAATGGGTTGCATCTAGGACAAGCGACACGAAGCCAAGACCGCGCCAACTGCGAACACCCCAGCTCCCGGTTCTCTTCGGCTCCCGCGCCGTGATCCGGCGTTAGTCAGGTGCCGCGCGTATTGCTCTTTGCGGGCCTCTTGCCCGAGGGAAATGGCTCCGGGCGTAATACGTAATCTATTGTTAAGTGCAAATCAGCTTGCCTACCCGGATACGAAAAGCCGCTGGGGGGCGGGCCCGTGGGCATCGACAACAATCGACTGAGGCTTTTAGGCAAGGCTCTGGCCGTTGTTCTTGCCATATTATTCTGTGTACGCACAACGGCGCCGGCATCGGCTCAATCCCTCAACGTTTTTGGCTGCGCAGTGCCGGGACCGGGAACTGGTGGCGCGGACTTCAATCTGTCCATCGGACCCGGATGCACCGGCCAAGCCGGTGCATCCGGCGCTCAGACGACCGGCGCCCAAGGTTCCAATGGCTCCACCGGACCTTGGGCATGGTCAGAGCCGGAGGGAGGCGGGACAGGCGAGACCGGATTCGGTTTCAATTTCACAACGGGCGCCAACTTTGCCGTCCAGGGCGATAACAGCTACGGGATTTTGGTCGACACGACTGGCGGCACCGGCGGCACGGGCGGCCCGGCACCGGCCTTCCGCCACGGCGGCACGGGCGGCACCGGCGGTGATGGCGGGTTGATCTCGATTACCTTCCAGTCCGGTGGACAACTAAATGTTCAGGGGGACAACACCTTTGGCATCGAAGCGATCAGCACCGGCGGATTGGGCGGCACCGGCGGCGATGGCAGCAACGGCCTTGGCGGCGGCGATGGCGGCACCGGCGGCAACGGCGGCACGATCACGATCGTCAACCAGGGAGTGGTCACGACGAACGGGCTCTCCGCCATAGGCATCTTCGCCAAGAGCGAGGGTGGTAGTGCCGGAGCCGGTGGCGGCGACGACGACATCTTCTTCGGACACGGCGGCAGCGGTGGCGCCGGTGGCAATTCGGGCCAGGACGTCAGCGCGACCAACGCGGGCAGCATCCAGACCCAAGGCGATCACTCCGCGGCCGTGCTCCTTCAGAGCATGGGTGGTAACGGCGGCGGGGGCGGCGGCGCCCAAAGCGCCTTCTATACCGTGGGCGGCACCGGCGGCACCGGCGGCAACGGCGAGGACGTGACGTTCGCCAACACGGGAACGATCGTGACGTTCGGTGATCACGCGCACGGCGTCAGTGCGCACTCGATCGGCGGCGGCGGCGGTGCAGGCGGCGACGTGACCGATGTCAGTCTTTTCGTCGGCGTTTCGATCGGAGGCAGCGGCGGCGGCGGCGGCGACTCGGGCGCAGTGACCGCGACGAACAGCCGTAGCATCTCGACGGCCGGCATCAGCTCCAAGGGCATCGTCGCGGCATCGATCGGTGGCGGCGGCGGCGATGGCGGCAATGCGACCGGCGTGACCGTCGGGTTCGCCCTCGCATTCACGACCTCTCTCGGCGGCAGCGGCGGCATAGGCGGCGATGCCGACACCGTTTCGGTGACGAACGCGGTCCGCGGCATCATCGTCACAGGTGCGCCCGCCGACCCGACGACTCCCATCGATCCCGGCAACACGCCGATCCCGGGCGATCACGCGACAGGCATCCTGGCACAGTCTATCGGCGGCGGCGGTGGCAGCGGCGGGTCTACGATCCCCGTTGCCGTTGCCGGAGGCATTCAAGGCTCGATCGGAGCAGCGCTTGGAATTGGCGGTTCTGGCGGCGGGGGCGGCGATGGCTCGACCGTCACGGTCGTCAATGCTGGTTCGATCCAGACGCATGCGCGCATGGCGGACGGCATCGTGGCGCAGTCCATCGGCGGCGGCGGCGGCAGCGGCGGCAACTCCACCGACGTCAGCGCCTCAATCTCTCAGCTTTCAGGCGGGGCCACTGTGGCCCTCGGCGGCAGCGGCGGACACGGCGGCGAAGGCGGGACAGTCAGCGTCACCAACAACGGCTCGATTGCCACGCTGTCATCGCAGTCGCGGGGCATCGTGGCGCAATCGATCGGCGGCGGCGGCGGCAACGGCGGCAACGTCGTCGACGTCGGGACAGCGATCGGTCAGAACGCCGTATCCGTCGAAGTCGGCGTCGGCGGCACGGGCGGCGATGGTGGCGGCAGCGGCAACGTCACCGTTGAGACCGGCGCCGGCAGCGCGATCACGACGAGCGGGCATCAGGCCCACGGCATCGTTGCGCAAGCGGTCGGCGGCGGCGGCGGCAACGGCGGCAACGTCCAGAGCTATGGCATCTCTCTCAACGCTGGAAAGGGAATTGCCGCCAACGCCAACGTGTCTGTCGGTGGCAGCGGAGGTACCGCCAGCACGGGCGGCGAGGCAATGGTCGATCTTGCCGGCTCGATCGTCACATCCGGTGACGATGCCAAGGGCGTGATCGTGCAGTCCATCGGCGGCGGCGGTGGCAACGGCGGCAATACGTTCGAGCTTTCTGTGGCGGCCACTCTCGAGGCCAGCAGCAATTCCACCGCGCCGCAGTCGGGCTGGGCGATGTCCGCCGCGGTCGGAGTCGGCGGCTCGGGTGGCGGCGGCGGCATGGGTGGGCAGGCTGGGCTTCAGCTGCAAAACGGCGCATCGATCGCGACCAGCGGTGTTCGCTCGACGGCGGTCGTAGTCCAGTCCATCGGCGGCGGCGGCGGCAACGGCGGGTCGTCCCACAGTCTTGCGGTCTCGACATCCGTGCCGACCAGCAGCGCGCGGTTCTTGGATCTGCTCGATCAATTCAAAGCCAAGATTCAGCAGCTTTTCGGCGATGGCCCCGCCGACCCGAGCACGCCTGCTTACCAGGCGCGAACCGGGTTGGAGGCGTCCGTGAGCGTCGGCGGAACGGGCGGTGCGGCCGGAAAAGGCGGGCAAGTCAACGTGACGATCGACGCTGTGACGATCGCGACCACCGGCGCTCAGTCGCATGGCGTCCATGCCCAGAGCATCGGCGGCGGCGGCGGAACGGGAGGACACGCCCAGTCCGACGGCTACGCGGGCATCGACCAGTTCGGGATCGCGCTGAGCATCGGCGGAAGCGGCGGCGGCGGCGGCAAGGGCGGCGAGGTGTGGCTCGGCGCCGACAATGGCAGCGGCGCGGCAACGATCACCACCGCGGGAGACAGCTCCCACGGCGTGTTCATGCAGTCGATCGGCGGCGGCGGCGGCGAAGGCGGCAGCGCGTCGAGCAACAACTTCAGCATCCCCGGGTTGAGCAAAAAAACCATACAGATCGGCATCGGAGGCTCTGGCGGGAGCAACGGCGATGGCGGATGGGTAATCTACAACCTCGATGCCAATATCGCGACGGCTGGTGCGGCCTCCTCCGCGATCTTCGCGCAGTCGGTCGGCGGCGGCGGCGGCACCGCGCACGTATCCGATAGTGGGGACGGCGGCAAATCCAGCGACGATGGCCTTATCGCCGTGAGTATCGGAGGGAAGGGTGGCAGCGGCGGCAATGGCGGGAACATTACGGTCGGAGGGACATCGTCGCTCGCGACATCGGGAACCGCAAGCTCGGCGATCTTCGCGCAATCCGTAGGCGGCGGCGGCGGCAATGCCGGTATTGCCGGCGGGTCGTTTACGCGTTTCGATCTGAACCAGGCACTGAGCCTGCATCTTGGCCTCGATGGCGGCGGCGGCGGCAATGGTGGAGACATTGCGATCCAGCGCGGCGGATTGATCACGACCACCGGTGACGTCGCGGCCGGCATCTTCGCCCAATCGCTCGGCGGCGGTGGCGGCACGGTTCACATGGCCGATCTCACCATCGCCATGCAGAACATCACGCTCAACGTCGAGCATACGTCGTCGAACGGCAACGGCGGCGATGTCACCGTATCCGATAATGGTCCCGATCTCCTCGCCATCCGTACCACCGGTAACGGCTCTCATGGCATCGTGGCCCAATCCATGGGTGCCGGCGGCGGAACTGTAATTTTGGATCAGTCCTCGGCCGACATCAATCTCCAGTATGTCGAGGGCACGCCATCCGGAAACGGCAATTCTGGCAACGTCTCGGTCACCCTTGGTGGGACCATCTCGACAGCCGGAGAAGGCGCCTATGGCATTCTCGCTCAGTCGCTGAGCGCGCAGGTCGTCGTCATGACGACCGATACCGTCGTGTACGCAGGCACGGCAGCCTACTCGGGCCAAGCGAATGTCGAGCTAGATGCAGGCAGCATCGTCTCGACCACGGGCAAGGGCGCAAACGGCGTGGTCGTGAAAGGTAAGACCCCGGAGGGGCCGATGGTGTCGGCCGGCGGTACCGTGCAGGTCTCAGGCGAGGACGCATGGGGCATCTATCTCACCACGCCCGATACGGCATCGGTTCTTGTTCCGGTTGGCGGCAGCGTCATCGCAAACGGACAGGCGGCAGGCGCGATCTACATCGATGATGGCGCATGGGAGACGCAGCTCGACATCAAAGGCAGCGTGACGGCGCCCAATGCGGTTGCCGTCCGCACCAACTCCCAAGGCGAGATCAACGTGCACCAAGGCGGCGTAGTGAACGGCGACATCGTCGGCAACGGCCAGGCGAACCTGCTCCTGCGCAACAACGGCTCGATCACCGGCTCCGTGAGCGGCGTCGAGAACTACAACTTTGACCAATACGGCATGCACTATCTCGCCCTCGATCCCACGGGTCAGCATAGTGACAGCATCAACGTCTCACAGCTCCAGGCCAAGGCGGGCAACATCTTGCCGGTCCTGACCGCCCTCCCCACGTCCAGCTTCCAGCCGTCCACGATCGTTTTGACCTCTTACGGCGCGTCGACCCCCACGATCGACTCGACACCTCAGAACCTGGCGCGTTTCGGCCTCGGCACGGGAACTGTCTCGACGGCCTACACCTATGCTCTGACGGAATCGACCGCCACCGTCACAGGTGTCTCCGTCGACTACACGCGCGCAGGGCTTTCCGGCAATGGTGGGCAACTGGCGCAGCTGGCAAATGCACAGCTGGGCGAGTGGTCGGCGAATGCGCAGCCAGGCAGCTCGGAGGCCGCGCTGGTCAGCATTCTGCTATCGGCTGCCAACGCGACGACGCAGCAGCAGCTCACCCAGGCCCTTGCGCCTCTCGATGCGACAGGGCATTCCGCGTCGACTCAATCGAGCGCGGGCGCGGCTGGGGCAGCGCAGTCCAACATGCAGAGCTGCGGCGATTCGAAGGCAGGGTTCTCACTCATTGCTCAAGGCGACTGCGATTGGGGAAAGATCACCTACGCCGTCACCGAGCTCAGGGGAGGACAGCAGCGCGACGTCGCCGCCGGGCTCAGCATCGGCAAGCAGGTGCAAGTGGCACCTGGAATTTTTCTCGGCGGCAGCGTGGGCATCGAGGATACCCGCTTCTACAGCGCCTTTGGATCGAGCGAGGGCAACCGCCTCAGCCTCGGCGCCATCACCAAGTACGTTGCCGGACCATTCTACGGCTCGGCGGCCGTCGTCGGTAGCTACGGATGGGCCGATGCGACACGGCATGCGGGAGTGGCGGGTTTCACCGCGATTGGCACGGCGGAACAGGCGACATCCAATCTCGGCTTTCGCGGACGCGCCGGTTATGTATTTGGACACAATCAACTGCAGCTCATGCCCCTCGTCGATTTGGATGTGAATGCGATCCACGACGAGGGCTACACGGAGACGGGCTTGGGCGTGCTCAGCATGCACGTCGACGCGGCAACGAATGTGCTCGTCGATGTTCGCCCGGCGCTCCGTCTGGGCGGGTCTCAGCGCGTCGGCGACGTGATAATCACAAGCTATGTCGAGGGTGGCATCAAGTTCGCCCTCAACGATGGAGAGCTCCATGCCTCGCTCTACAACGGCCCGAGCCCCGACCAAGAGATGGTTCTCGATTTCAACCGCGACCCCGTGGTCGGCACCGTGGCAGCGAGCACAACGCTCGACTGGGGAACGTTCGAGGCGCGGTTTCTTTATGAGGGCGGCTTCGGCGAGGACACGACCAGCCACGCCGGTAGCCTCAAGCTCGGCTACAAGTTCTAGTCGGGAATTGCGACTCTAAACCAATTGTCCGCTCCCAAGGGTTCTGTGGCTTCAACGTCTACCTGGGATCAGGCCCGCTAGGTCGGCCAACCTAATGACCGCAGTCGCGGCCTGCGCGCAAGTGGAACGAGCGCACAACTTAATGCCTAACCCATTGAAATCATTGGCTGGGACGGGAGGGTTCGAACCTCCGAATGGCGGAATCAAAATCCGCTGCCTTACCACTTGGCTACGTCCCATCAGGATCCGGCCGCGAACGAAGTGCGGACGCGCCGAGCGCCGCACCATAGTTACAGAGATTGGGAACCGCAATCCCGGATAAGGCCAAATTCACCTTCGAGATCAGCTTGCCGCGGGCGGCCTCTGCCGCTATAAGGCCGTCTCTCCCGGCGGGCCCAAGGGCGGCCGGGACGAAGCCTTCCAATGGAAGTCTTGGACGACAAGGTCGGGCGGAGCGTAGCGCAGCCTGGTAGCGCACTTGCTTCGGGAGCAAGGGGTCGGGAGTTCGAATCTCCCCGCTCCGACCAGTCGTCGTTTTCAATGCGTGAACTCCACTCATTGATTTAAGTGTTTTGAAGGCTTCGAAGCGACTGTGCTTCGACTCCACGCCCCGCTCATTTCGCGGCCAGCTTGATTCCTCTCATTTTCGGCCGCGCGCTCTAGTCGCGCTATGGCAGCACACGCTTGCGCTGAGGAATGGGCGCGCCGCGCCAGCCCGGTGCCGGCTCCGCCCGCAAACATGGACCCGGCACCTTAGTCCTCACCGTCCCGGTCAGGTTCTAGCGCTGCCCCTCCCCGAGACCGCTTCGAGCTTCCTCACAAGCACAGTCACATCGCCGCACGGCTTTCGCTGACGACGGAGAACGATCGCCTGGCGATGCACGCCATCGCCGGCGAACGCAAGCAAACACGCCGATTTCGTGAGCTCGCAAGAGACCTGAGCGCGCCAAGCTAGCGTGTCGCTACGGACACATGCTGCCCCGCCAACCCAGCCGCTTGATTTCAGTCAAGTGGCCGTCGTTTTATCTTGAATATCCGTGTCAACAAATAAGTAGACGCGGAGGATTGGCGAGAATGGCTCATTTAGGGGATCGGGGACGCAAGGGGCGCAGCGCGGTTGTTGCGAGGAGCGCGTACAATCTCTCCGTTGGCGGCATGATGCTTGCCGGCTTGCCGGCATTGGCTGTGCTTCTGCTTTGGTCCACCGGGGCGTCGAGCCAGTCGGCCGCACCCGGTGCAACGACCGAACTGCCGCCGCTTGAGGTCGAGAGCGCCGCCCCCAGTCCCGCAGCCAAGCGCAAAAAATCAAACGCCCCGCAGTCCTCCAGCAACGCGACGGCATCTCAGGGCACGCCCGATGGCGGACAAGGCCCGAGTGACGCAGTCGCCGCTGATCCGGCCGCTGAAGCCGCGAGAACGCTCGAGGCCATTCCCGGCGGCACGGCCGTCGTCACCAACGCCGAGATGACGCCGAAGGCCAGCGCCTCGCTGTCCGAGATGCTCGCATACGTCCCGGGCGTCGTGGTGCAGAACTTCTTCGGTGGCAACGATCAGCCACGGCTCCAGATCCGTGGCTCCGGCCTGCAGCAGAACCCGTCTGAGCGCGGCACGCTCGTGCTCCAGGACGGCCTCCCCATCAACCGCGCCGACGGCTCCTATGTCGTCGGCTTTGCCGATCCGAAGAGCGCCGATTTCGTCGAGATCTATCGCGGCTACACCGCCAACCGTCTCGGCGCCACCGTGCTCGGCGGCGCCATCAATTTCGTATCGCCGACCGGCATCACGAACCCGGGCGCGGAGGTCAGCTTCGAAGCCGGAAGCTTCGGACAAATCGCGACGCAGGCCCAGGCCGGAGTGCGGCAGGGAGATATCGATGCCCATGCCAGCTTGAGCTACACGGAGCGCGACGGCTACCGAGAGCACAACGAATCCGAGCGCACCAACTTCAACCTCAACGCCGGCGCCCGCGTGAACGAGAACATCTCGACGCGCCTGTTCTTCGGCTACACCGACCTCGCCTTCGATGTGGCGGGCCCGATCTCGCGCTCGATGATGGACGCGAACCCCAAGCAGGTCTGCTCTGGTCCGCCGAACTGCCTTGGCCCCAATGTGCTCCGCGACGATCCGAACCGCGAGGCCGACCAGCTCCGCATCGGCTCGCGCACCACCGCCCGCTACGGCGCCAACCTGTTCGACGTCGCATTCGGCTATACTTATACGGACGACACTTTCACGTTCCCGGTCGGGAGCGGCGTACGCGAGACGGAGGGCGGCGATTTCACCACGGTCCTGCGCTATGCCTACGCGCCGGATGCGAGCCGCGCCCTGCCGCTGTTCGAGGTCACGGGGCAGTACGTGGTAGGCTCCGCGGACCGCAACTACTTCATCAATCAGCGCGGCGATAAGGGACGTCAGTTCGGCGAGAACGAGTTCGATGCGACCACGCTGTCTATCAACGCCGGCTTCAATATCCCGCTGACCGAGCGCCTGACGGTGTCACCGGCGATCGCATATTCGTATGCCAGCCGCGAGAATGATGACATTTTCGCCGGCACCTCACGTCCAAGGTACAATGCGGTAACCGGCAATTACCTCCCTATGGGCCTGCCGTTCGCGGACACGAGCTATGACCGCTCGTACTCGGAGTGGACCCCTAGCCTTGCTCTGAGCTACGACCTCACGCGCGACCAGTCGGTCTTTGCCGCCGTCAGCCGCAGCTTCGAGCCGCCGACGCAAGATGATCTCATCTCGACGGTCCAGGGCACGTCCAACAGCAGCGCCGGCACGAATCCCGGCACCGCTCCGCCCGCCATGTTCTCCACGCCGGATCTTGAGGCCCAGACGGCCACCACCCTCGAGGGCGGCTGGAAGGGCAATACACGCGGGTTCGCCTGGTCGGCGATCGCCTACTACTCTTGGGTTGAGGATGAGCTCCTGAACCTGCGTGATGCGTTCGGCAACTCGCTCGGCGCCGTCAACGCCGACAAGACCACGCATTTCGGCATCGAGCTCGGCGCGGCATTCGACATCACGGCCAATCTCAGCGGCCGCGCGGCCTACACCTATCAGGACTTCCGCTTCGATGAAGATGCAAAATACGGCGACAACCGCTTGGCCGGCGCCCCGCGCCAGATCGTGAACGCCGCGCTGCGTTATACGTTCGTGCCAGGCCTCTGGGTCGAGGCGGAGGTGCACTGGGTTCCCAACGAGACGCCGGTGGACAACGCCAACACCCTCTACAACGAAGGCTTCACGCTGGTCGACGTGACGTCGAGCTATGCGATCACGGAGAACATCAGTCTCTACGGCGAAGTCTCGAACATCTTCGACGAGAACTATGCCTCGGCCACTTTGATCGTCGACAATGTCAGCAGCCCGGAGCAGGCCGTATTTCTCCCTGGCGACGGCCGTGCCTTCATCCTAGGAGCCAAAGCGAAATTCTGATGGCAATGAAAACCCCTTCCGGGCCGCAAGGCCCGGAAGTTCACGACATCACGCGCAGGAGCATCCTGAAGGGCGGAGCGTCGCTGGCCGGCACTCTTGCCCTTCCGGCGTTTGTGCCGTCCGCGGCCCATGCTGCAGCGCTCGACCAGCTCGAGATTTGGGGTCCACCGGCAGGCCCTTCGATCACCATCCTGCACGCCATCGCAACGGGAGGACTGGACGGCGGCGTACGCAAGCCGAGCCTGCGCATCTGGCGCCAGGTCGACGAGGTGCGCGCCGGCCTTACCTCGAAGAGTTTCGATGTCGGGATCGTCCCCGTCCCCGTTTCCGCCAACCTCTATAACCGCGGCCTCGGAGTGCGCCTCGTCAATGTGATGACGAACGGCATCCTCTACATCATGGCCGCCGATCCGGCGCTGACCAGCCTCGACGCGCTGCGCGGACGCAAGCTTGCGGTGTTGTTTCCCAACGAGTTGCCGAGCCTGATCCTCGAGCGCCTGTTCCGTCATGCCGGCGTCGATTCCGCGAAGGACCTCGAGCTGATCCCGACCGCGACACCGCTCGAGGCCATGCAGCTCCTCGTGCTGGGCCGCGTCGATGCGGCACTGATACCAGAGCCGGCCGCCTCCGCCGCCATCGTCAAAGGCAGCCTTGCCGGCAAGACCATTCACCGCGTCATCGATCTTCAGGTCGAGTGGGGAAAAATGACCGGCGCCGACAGGATCGTCCCTCAGGCCGGGCTCATCGTCACGGACAGCTTCCGCGAGGCCAACGCTCCCGCCATCGAGGCGATCCAGCAGGGCCTGGTGCGCGCCGCCGCCGACGTCAACGCCCACCCCGCACGTGCCGCCTCAAATTCTGCCGGGCCCTTGCAGATGCCGTGGCCGGTGATCGAGAAATCAATCCCCTACTGCAATCTCGTGGCCACACCCGCTCGCGACGCGCGCACGCACGTCGAGGCAGTGTTGCAAGCCATGGCCGATGTGAACCCGGGCTATATCGGAGGGCGATTGCCCGACACTGCCTTCTACTTGTGAGGCTCGCGATGGGACATCTATTGCTCGATCGGATGGGACGCCTCGGCCGCTTCCTGTGGTCGGGCTGGGTTGGCGTCGCCGGCCTCGCACTGTTCGCCGCGCTCTGGCAGCAGGGACATGAGGCGTATGGCGACTTCATCCTGCCCTCGCCGATCGCGACCCTGCACGCCACCACCGATCTGCTCCGCTCGGACGAGACCTGGCGCCTGGCCGGGGCCACCACCACACGAGCCATCCAGGGCTTTCTGCTGACAGCCGTGCTCGGCGGCGTGATGGGCCTCGCCGTCGGCTATTCGGCCGCCGCCATGCGGCTCGCGCGTCCTCTGCTCACCATCGTCATGGGCGTGCCTCCGATCGCCTGGATCGTGCTCGCCATGATCTGGTTCGGATCGAGCGCGGGGACAATCCTCACGACCACTGTCGTCGCGTCGTTCCCCCTGGTCTTCGCCAACGTCGCGGAGGCCGTCGCCACGCGTGACCGCGCACTCGAGGACATGGCCAAGGCCTTCGGTGCCGGCCCCCTCCGCCGGCTTTGGACCATCGTGATCCGCCACGTCACCGGCCAGTATTTCCCGGCGCTTGCGGTGGCGCTCGGGTCCACGTTCAAGGTCGCCGTCATGGCCGAGCTCTTGGCCAACATCAACGGCATCGGCGTTGCCCTCGCCATGTCGCGCGCCAACCTCGACGTGGCTCAGTCGATCGCCTGGGTCGTGATCATCGTGGCCACGATCTTCATCATCGAGTACGGCATCGTGCAGCCCATCCGCGCCGAGCTCGAGCGCTGGCGCGAGGCCGCGCGTCCCTGGGGAGTGAAGCGATGAGCGTGCTCTCACTCCAGGGTATCTCGCACGCCTACTTCGGCCGCACAGTGCTGGACCGCGTGAGCCTCAGCGTTGAGCCCGGCGAGATCGTCGCGCTTGTCGGGCCATCCGGCTGCGGCAAGAGCACCCTCGTGCACATAGCCGCGCGCCTGATCGAGCCGCAGCGGGGTCGCATCACCAGCGCCTACCGCCGCCATGGCATGATCTTTCAGGAACCGCGCCTTTTGCCCTGGGCCACGGCCGAGCAGAACATCGCCTATCCCTTGCGGATCTCCGGGCAGGGCCGCGCCGCACGGCGCGCACTGGCGCGGCGCGCGGCCGACATTGTTTCTCTCGACGCGCGCGACCTCGAAAAATATCCGGTCGAACTATCGGGCGGCATGCGTCAGCGAACGGCGATCGCACGCGCGCTCATCGTCGAGCCGGACTTCGTCTTCTTCGACGAGCCGTTCACCGCGCTCGACGTCGCCTTGAAGCGCCAGATGCAGGACCTCGTCATTGCCGCAGCCGGCCAATCGCGCTTCGCCGGCCTGTTCGTCACCCATGACCTCGCCGAGGCCGTGCGCGTGGCCGATCGCATCGTCGTGCTCGACGAGCGAGTGCGCGGCATCGCCGGCGAGCGCATCGTGCCGATCGAGCGCGGCGCGCGAGATGACGCGGCCGTATTCGCCACTGTGCAAGCCTACCTCAACGAGGATCGCCTGTTCAGCCACATCCACGACACCAACGAGCGGCGGATCGCATGAGCAGCACCGACGCAGCGATATCCAGTTCCTCCTCACTTCGTGAGACGCTGACCGTTCTCGGCGACGAAGGGTTTCGCCTCTTCTTTCCGCTGTCTGCCATCCACGCGGCGCTGTGGCCGTTCCTGTGGGTGGTGGCCTTCGGCTTCGGCCTGCCGCTCGCCATCGCAATTCCGCCCGGCCTATGGCACGCACACGAGTTGCTGATCGGCTCGTTCGGCGCGGCCCTGATCGGTTTCATCACCACCGCCGTTCCCGAATGGACCGATACCGAGCGGCTGCGCGGCCGCAGCCTCTTCGTGCTTGCCGGGCTTTGGGGGACGGCACGCATCATTGGTCTCGTCGGCGCCGAAGCGCTCGGCATCGTGGGTGCGCTTTGCGATGTGCTGTGGCTCGCACTGCTGGTCGCTTATCTGGCACGCGTCTCGCTGCAGAAGCGCACGACGCGGCTGAAGAGCTTCGCCTTCTGGATCACCGCCCTGCTCGCCGCCGAGATCGCCACGCGCTACGCGTTCCTCCACATCGCCACCGAGGCCGAGCTGGCCCAGCGCGCCGTGCATCTCTCGGGGTTTATCTTCCTCGCTATCCTCGGCATCGCACTCGCCCGCATCACGGTGCCGGTGACGAACCTGGTGCTCGATCCCACCCAGGAGACATCGCCCTTCCGTCCGCACCCGGGCCGTATGAACCTCGCGCCCGGCCTCGTGGCGCTGCTTGCCGCCGGTGAGGCCGCGGGTCTCTCCGGGCCGACCATCGGCTATCTCTCGATTGCAGCCGGCGCCGCCTTCATGGATCGCGTGGCTGAAAGCTTCATCGGCCGCGCCATCGTGCGCGCCGAGATCCTGGCACTCGCCGGATCGGCCGCTCTCGCCGGCCTCGGCCTCATGCTGTTCGGCCTTTCGCACCTCGGCGCCCCGCTCTCCGAGCTTGCCGGCCTGCATGTGGCGCTGATGGGTGGGCTTGGCCTCGGCGTGCTGGCGGTGTTCTCGATCGCCGGGTTGCGGCACACCGGGCAGGCGCTCGGCCTCGTGCGCCAGACCCGGGGCGCGCTGCTCCTGCTCGTGGCGGCAACGGCCCTCCGGACCGTGCCTGAGATTTGGCCGACGGAGGTACTGCCGGCCGTGCCCTTCACGCTGGTATCAATCATCTGGGCCGCGGCGTTCCTTCTTTGGCTCAGGGTCTATTGGCCGTTCATTCGCGATCCCAAGACCTTTCAACCCGATGGATGCTGAGAGATCATGACCGCGACCTCTGCCACTTCGCATCGCGCGCCCCCGGCCTTCTTGAGCCTGGGCTTCCGCCCCTTCTTTTTCTTCGGCGCGCTCTTCGCCGCGATCATGATCGCGCTTTGGGTACCCTGGTTCCTCGGATTCATCGCCGTGCCGAGCGCGTTCCCTCCCACGGCGTGGCATGCGCACGAGCTGCTGTTCGGCTTCATGCCCGCGATCATCGCTGGATTCCTGCTGACCGCGGTGCCCAACTGGACCGGACGGCCGCCGGTCTCGGGGGCGTTGTTGGCGGCGCTTGTCGCTCTCTGGCTCGCCGGCCGCATCGCGATCGCCGTCTCGACACATCTAAACCCGGGATGGACCGCCGCACTGTCCGTAGCGTTTCCAGTGGCGCTCGCCGTCGTCGTGGGGCGCGATATCGTGGCGGCAGACAATTGGCGCAACCTCAAGATCGTAGTCGTGCTCCTCGGTCTCGCAGCGGCTGACGCTCTCTTCCATTACGAGATCTGGCAATTCGGACGCACGAAGATCGCCCACACGCTCGCCGTGGCGTTGACGCTGATCCTCTTGATGATCGTCGCCGGCCGCATCATCCCGTTCTTCACCTCGAACTGGCTGGCGAAGAACCGTCCCGGCGGCCCTCTGCCGAGCACCTTCGGCACCTTTGATATGGCCGTCATGCTCCTGAGCGGCGCGGCGCTGCTTGGCTGGGTAAGCCTGCCGCTGCTAGATGACATGCCGTGGGCGCGCACGTTGATCGGGTCGGCCCTGATCGCGTCGGGATTAGCCAACATCGTGCGCCAGGCGCGTTGGACACCCCATCGCACCCTCGCGGAGCCGCTGCTCGCGATCCTGCATGTGGCCTATGCCTTCGTAGGATTGGGCTTCCTGCTGTCGGGTCTCGCCCTGCTCTGGGGCGACTACGACTTCGCAACGGCAGGACTCCACGCCTGGACCGTGGGCGCCATCGCCGTCATGATGATTGCGGTCATGACGCGCGTGTCACGCGGACACACCGGGCGTCCGCTCACCGCACCTATCGGCACGGTCGTGCTTTACGCTACCATCCTGGTTGCTGCCTGTGCACGCATCGGAGCGGGACTCCATCCCGAGCTGACCACGATCCTGCTGCCGATCGCCGGGCTGATGTGGATTGCGGCCTTCGCCGGATTCGCCGCCCTCTACGCGCGCATCCTGATGTCGCCGCGCTTATAATTCAGCCCAGCGCCCAACGGCGTTCGAACGCCACCATCCATGCCGAATGGGTTGCATCGACCAAGGCGTCGATAGCATCGCCTGGCTCACCGCGCCTGTCGTCCGCACGAATTTTCCGGCGCGCGCCACAAGCGGCCTCATAGGCCCGGAGAGCCGCACTCTCCGCATGGACCAAGGCCTGTTCCAGAGTTTCAATTGCCTGCATGGTCATCCCCGTCACCAACCAAGGCGCCATGGTCGCAAGACTCGGGCAAAATCACAGATGCCGAGGGGACATCATCCACATTATCCACACGGCCGCTGCAGACGAGCGGTGGTGCCGTGGCCGTGAAGCTACAGAAACGGCCAGGGCGTGGAGAGACGCCCTGGCCGTTCGAATTTCTTGCGGCTGATTTCGACGAGCTACTTAGCGGCGACCTTCTTCTCGACGACGGATTTGGGAACCTCGCCGGCGGCGACGAGAGCCGAGACGCAGCCCTGGGAAAGCTGCGGGCCGTGGGAGCGCATGCACTTGCGAACACCGGGGCTGTCGGGCGAGTGCTGGCTGCAGTGGGCGTAATAATCGGAAGCGCAGGCCATCTTGACGGCGAGGCTGACGGCGCCGGCCTGACCGGAAACCGTGATCGTGCCCAAGGTTGCTGCTGCTATGAGAATGGTGCGGATCGGGGTCATTGGCTCTCTCCATCGCCGGGTTGATGCAATGGAGTATGCCTGCGGGCGCATCGCCGCACTGTTCCCGCCGGAACCGGCCGCGCAAAATCGCTCCCAAACAGAAATTAAATCGCTCGGTCCTCACCGGCACTCACCGGAGCCATGAGATCAAATCGCTCGTGACCAATCGGCGACGCCCAGAAAAACTGCACAAAAAAATGTGCGCCGATAACGAAGCGTAAACCATGTCCTGGGCGTCAAGGGGATCTTCATTCCTTGCCCCTTATAGTCGCCGAGGATTTGAACGGAGCGGTCCATGCACCCGATGAAATTCGTTGCCCGCGCTCTGCTGTTCGCGGTGGATTGCGTCGTTATTCTGCTCGCCATCGCGTTCATCATCGTGACGATGCTGGTCAGCGGCATCGGCAAGCTCGTCGAAGTCATCGAGCTTCGCACTGTCTACCGCGGCGACGTCAAGGCCCGCGATCGCGATCGCTGGCAGCACGGCACCTGAGCCGATGGGCTGCTTCACTCCCTGATGCGTTCCGTCGAATGAGGCGTGCGACACGCCTCAGACCATGATCGCCTCGGACCCTATCAGTCCGAGGCGTGAATCATCGGTCTCACTTAAAGCGCCATGGCGCGCCGCGATGCTACCGCTTCGCTTGAGCTTGAGCCTCCGCCCACAGGCGCTTTTCCTTCTCTCTGAGCTCCGGCGTGAAGGCCTCGCCGAAATCTTCCGCATCGAAGATCTGGCGGATCTCGATGTCGCTCTCCTCGTTCATCGGGTTCGGACACTTCTTGACCCACTCGATCGCTTCTTCGAGCGACTTGCACTGCCAGAGCCAGTAGCCCGCCACTAGCTCTTTGGACTCGGTGAAGGGACCGTCGATCACCGTCCTCGATGTCCCCGAGAAGCGCACCCGCGCTCCCTTAGAAGTGGGATGAAGCCCGTCGCCGCCCAGCATGATGCCGGCTTTCACCAGCTCCTCGTTGTATTTCATCATCGCATCCAGAAGCTCTGTCGTCGGCATCTCGCCAGCTTCCGAACCCTTGGTCGCCTTGACCATGACCATGAATTTCATGAGCGTTGTTTCCTCGTCGAATTGAAAAATTGAACAATCTGGAAGTCGGATCAGGCCGACGTATCGGGCTCGCCCATCGACCACAGCACCCCAAAGGGATCGCGAAGCTGTCCGTAGCGATCACCCCAGAACATGCGCTGCACAGGGAGAACGATCTCGGCGCCTGCATCGACGGCTCGCTTCCACCACGTGTCGATGTCCTTGACCTTCATGTGCAGCGTGTAGCCCTGGGCGGGCTGGTGGGGATGCCCGTGATCCGGAAAGGGATCGGCGAGCATGAGCGAACCGCCGTTGATATAGATATGGATGTGCAGGTAGCGCCCCTTCTCGTCCGGCGGATAGCGGAATGCCTCCACGGCACCAAACGCCTTGGCGTAGAAGTCAGCGGCAGCAGCCGCGTTGCTCACGCTGAGATAAGGGACGATGCCGCCTTTGACCTCGACCTGCGGCGCCACACCCATCTTCTTTTCGGCCTCTGCACTCATCATCGTCCTCCCTTCGTTGCACTGGGCTTCATGCTCTAACGACCCAAGGACGTGATTGAGGCCGAAGTTCCGACATTTCGGCGACGGCCTCGCCGGCAAAATTTTTCCTCTGTCGATTCAGTGAGATAAGGAAAACACCGGAAGGCTGGTGCAGCGAGCCAGCTCTATTTCGCTTTGACGGCGCCAGCATCCTTCACGAGGCGGTCGATCTGCATGCGGATATGTGCCGCCTCCGCTGCCGTGTTTGCCAGCGCAACGGCCTTGTCGAAGGCCACGCGCGCTTCCTCGTTGCGCCCGAGCTGCATCAGCAGCGCTCCCTTGACCCCATGGAAATAGAAATAGCCGGCGAGTGGCTTGGCCAGCGCCTCGAGCTTCTCGAGCCCCGCCGCGGGGCCGCTCACCTTGCCGATCACCACCGCGCGATTGAGCGACACCACGGGCGACGGCTGGATATGTTCGAGCGCTTCATAGAGGAGATCGATCTGCACCCAATCAGTATCTTCGGGCTTTGCGGCCTCCGCATGCAGCGACGCGACGGCTGCCTGGATCTGGTAGGCGCCCGGGCGCTGGTGGCGCATGGCCTTCTCGATCAGCGCCACGCCCTCTGCGATCATCGCCCTGTTCCAGAGGCTCCGGTCCTGGTCCTCGAGCAGCACGATAGCGCCATCAGCATCGAGACGCGCTGCGGTGCGCGAATGCTGCAGCAGAAGCAGCGCCGTCAGTCCCATGATCTCGGGCTCGGCCGGAAAGAGCTTGAGCAGAAGCCGCGACAGCCGGATCGCCTCGTCGCAGAGCGTCGCGCGCACGTGCGCGGCGCCCCCGCTCGCCGAATAGCCCTCGTTGAAGAGGAGGTAGATCATGGTGGCGACGGCCGCGAGCCGTTCCGAGCGCTCGACAGCGCCTGGAGCCCCGAACGGCACGTTGGCCTCGCCGACGCGCCGCTTGGCGCGTGTGATGCGCTGCTCCATGGCGCTCTCGCCGACGAGGAACGCGCGCGCGATCTCCTTCACGCTGAGGCCCGAGACAACGCGTAGCGCCAGTGCGATCTGCTGATTGGCGGGCAGCACCGGATCGCAGCAGACGAACAGCAGCCGCAGGATGTCGTCGCGATAATGCGCGTCGTCCAGCCTTTCGGCCATATCGGCTTCCGCGTCGCCGAGATCGGAGATCGCTTCCTCATCCGGAAGCTCCTGCTCGCGGCTCTTGCGGCGCTTGGAGTCCAAGGCCGTGTTGCGGCCGACGAGGATGAGCCATGCAGCCGGATCGCGGGGCGGCCCGTTCGTGGGCCATGTCTTGAGCGCCCGGAGGCAGGCCTCCTGGAACGCCTCCTCCGCGGTATCGAGATCGCGGAAGTAGCGCAGGAGTGCCGCCACCGCCTTGGGACGGGCTCCCGTCAGCGCCTTGTCGATCCAGCCGAGATCGGTCACGTCGCCTCTGCCTCGGATTGCGCTCCGGCGGAGAAGAACATCACCGGACGGATTTCATAGGCCCCGCCCGGATTGGCCTGCGCCAGCTCGCGCGCGAAGCCGAGCGCCTCATCCAGCGAGTTGCAATCGACGATATAGAAGCCGAGCAACTGCTCCTTCGTCTCCGCGAACGGCCCATCCACGACCAGCGGGGGCTCCTGGTCCTTGCGAAGCGTGGTAGCGGCAGTCGTGGGCATCAGCCGCGCCACGGGCCCGAGCTTGCCGGCCTTGGCCCATTTGCCCTGGATGGGAGCGAGCTTCGCCATAACGGCGTCGTCCTCCTCCTTGGTCCAGGAGCAGACGACGTCCTCCGAGTGGTAGCAAAGTATGGCGTACTGCATTTTGATCATCCTTGCGCGCATAGCCCAAGGACGAACGTATATGCCCGATCCCGACCAGCCCCGGCAGGAAAATTCTGGGGTTCCGCCAGGCCCGGGGGCCCCAGCCCGCCTTAGACGCGGGCCGGTTGCAGACCCTCGGCCGCGCCGCCGTCTGCGTCCGAATTTGCCGGATCGAAATGCAGCACCGTCTGCGCGGCGATGACGGCATCCGAGAACACGACCCTCTCCTGCATCGGCCTCGCGCTGCGGCGCGACACACGCCAGATGACCCAACCGATCAGCACCGCATGGACAGCAGCCGTGAACAGGAACAGCGTCGGCATGCCCATCACTTGGCGCGACGTCGAGGCCAGGAGCGGGCCGGCCGCCGCGCCAAGACCGTAGACGAGCAGAAGTCCGCTCGACACCTCGACGGACTCGGAAGGGTCCGCGTTGTCGTTCGTATGCGCGACAGCGAGCGCATAGAGCGGGAAAGCTCCTGCGCCAAAGACGGCGGCTGCAAAAATCGTGAGCCCCTTGTCGGACGCCGGGATGAGCGTGATCACAACTCCTGCCACGAGAGCGATCGCGGCGGCGAGCACGATGACCGCGCGCCTGTCGATGCGGTCGGAAAGACTACCGAGCGGCCATTGCAGCAGCGCGCCTCCGAGCACGACCGCGCTCATGAACAGCGCGATGCCGCTGAGATCGAAACCGTGGTTCTGCGCGAACACCGGCCCCAGCGCCCAGAAGGCGCCATTGGCGAGGCCCACGGCAAAGCACCCGGCAACGCCGACCGGCGAAATACGGTAGAGCTTGCCGATGCGCAGCCGGAACACGTCCGGAGGCGCCGGCGCAGCCGACATCGTGAGCGCGATCGGCATGGCCGCCAGCGAGATCAGGATGGAGACCGTCGCGAACTGGCTGAACGCCGCCGGGCTCGCGAGCCCCAGCATCATCTGGCCGATGGTGATCACGGTCAGGTTGATGGCCGTGTAGATGGAGAACACGGTGCCCCGCGTGCGATTGTCGGACCGCGCGTTGAGCCAGCTCTCGATGACGATATAGAGCACCGCGAAGCAGAACCCTGTGACGGCCCGCAGGCCCCACCACGTCACCGGCATCACGTAGATCGCGTGCATCAGCGAGATGACGGAAGCGAGCGACGTCATGGCCAGATAGGCACGGATGTGGCCCGATCTCCTCACCAGTGCCGGCCCATAGATGCACCCCAGCATGAAGCCGATGAAATAGGCCGTGCCGAGCAGGCCCACCGCGATGGGGCTGAAGGCCTCCATGTTGGCGCGCACCGGAATGAGCGTCCCCTGCAGCCCATTGCCCATCAGCAGAATGGAGACGCTGAGAAGCAGCGCCGAAACCGGCGACAGGGCCTGGGAAAGGACGAGCGGCATCCCGCCTCGAAGAGCAGAACTTTCGATGGATTGCGTAGACACGCAGCAATCTCCCCTCGATAGAAAAACAGACAAGTCTCCCCCGTGGCCGGCGACGGTCGTCGCAGGCCATTCGGTCGTGAGTTACGCCTCGATGTGTTGGCTTCCTCGTTCGCGGCAGAACATGCCGACGAGTTGTGCCGCAAAAGCGACCGCGTTCCTTAACTCTTCAGGACAGATTGACGCGACTGGCGAATAAAGCGGCAGTCACTTTTTCGCCGGATAACAGGCGATTACGTGGCCCTGTGGCTCGGGCCGCCTGCCGGCGCAGGCACGAAATGAAAAAGAGCAGGACGGCATCGGCTCCCCCGGACCACCCTGGAGACCATGATCACGTCAGACCCCCTCGTCTGACGTCTCGATCATGATCCGACCCAAGGGTCCCGGTCGATGCAATCCTGCTCTGGCGTCGAAGCGTGAGTGCGGAACGGCTCGTTGCCGTCCTCCCACTACTTCTTGGTCGTGATCTGGTCGTACACGCCGCCGTCGGCGAAGTGCTTCTTCTGTGCGTCAGCCCACGAGCCGATCTTGTCCTCGACCTTGAACGTCTTGACGGCAGGCAGCTTCGCTTCTGCAAGCGCCGCCTCGTTGCGAGGACGGAAGCCGTGCTTGGCGATGATCTTCTGTCCCTCGGGCGTATACAGGAAATCGAGATAGGCCTTTGCGAGCTCTGCCGTACCGCGCTTTGCCGTGACCGTCTCGACGACGGCTACAGGCGGCGCCGCCTCGATGCTGAGCGACGGATAGACGACATCGAACTTGTCGCCGAACTCGGCCTTGAGCAGGCCGACCTCGTTCTCGAACGTGACCAGCGCATCACCGACATCGCGCTGCGTGAACGTGGTGGTCGCGCCGCGGCCACCGCCATCGAACACCGGCACGTTGGCGAACAGCTTCGAGACGAACTCCTTCGCCTTGTCTTCGCTCTTCTCCGTCTCGAGCGCATAGCCCCAAGCGGCGAGATACGTATAGCGGCCGTTGCCCGACGTCTTGGGATTCGGAATGACGACCGAGGTGCCTTCTTTGACCAGATCGTTCCAGTCCTTGATGCCCTTCGGGTTGCCCTTGCGCACGATGAAGACGGTGGTCGTCGTATAGGGTGCGGCCTCGTTCGGGAACTTGGTCTTCCAGTCTTTCGACACCACACCCTTGTCGACGAGGAAGTCGATATCCGTCGACTGGTTGAAGGTGACGACATCGGCTTCGAGACCGTTGGCGACGGCGAGCGCCTGCTTGGTCGAGCCGCCGTGCGACTGGTTCACCACCACATCCGCGCCCTTGCCGCTTTTGTAAGAGGCCGCGAACGCCGGATTGATCTCCTTGTAGAGCTCTCGCGAGACGTCATAGGAGGCATTGAGGATGGTCGTCTCGGCGGCGATGCCCGCGACAGATGACAATGAGAGCAGTGATAGCGTGAGGCCGAATTTGGCGAGAGAGCGCCGAGCAAGCATGGAAACGGATCCTTTCGAACAGCGAAGCAGCAACGACCTGTGGGACATCGGCGCTGGCATTTGAACCAAGAAGAAGTGATGACGATTGCAGCCGTCGCGCAATATCACGCCGGGCCGGATTTGAGATCCCACCAATATCCCGACACCCCCGCGCATAAGAAAAAAGGCCGGCTCGCACAAGGCGGGCCGGCCGAGAGTGAACCTATGACCGTTCGAAACGGCCCAGGTCCAGGGAGGCGTGGTGAGGAAGAAGAAGTGCTTGGTCGTAAATGTACTTAGGATGCTTCAGGACGCGCGGCGGGCCTTCGGCTTGCTGCCGCGGCCGAGTTGCGCATACGCAGCACGTTCGGCATCGCGTGGAGCCGAGAACAGCTTGCCCTCGAGTGGGAAGTACCGTGGAAGCGAGGCATGGAAGCGGAAGCTCTTCTCGCTACCTTGGCGCACGACGATACCTGCCGTCTCATCGGCAATTTCAATGACATAGGCGTCAGACATAGTTGATCCTTTTCCCGCGGCGTGGGCGGGTTGATGTTGTTCGTTAGATAGATCCCGGGTTGCTAAATCGAGGGAGAGCCTTTGCGGTTCCCTTTGGGCATCAACGACAACAACGACACGAGCGCCGGATCATGGCACGGGCCCCGAATGGCTGGGGTTTCGCAGGAGACAACGTAGCGTGCGTCATCTTGGGTTACTCCTCGATGGAGGCCATGAGGCTTGCCCATGGCGCCTTAGCGTTTGATTACGCGGCGCAAGTCAACCTGAAAATCACCGCGGCGACGCCGACGAGCGTCAGCACCCCCATAGAGCGGCCATCCGGCCTAGAGGGCAAATAACAAGAACTGCGAAGCAATGCAGACTTCGGGGCCCTCGCACGCGCCCAAGCCCTGTTTCTGGGCATCAGAACTCGAGCCTTCCCACGTCGCTGAATAAGCAAAGCAGAAATACTCCATTCGCTTTGCTCGGCAGCGCAACTACCTTTTGATCCGGATCGGTCGCACGGCCCAGCACTTGGCTGTCTCGCACTATGCATCCAAAGAGCCGCCAGGAGTGCACCCCATGAACTTCCAGCAACTGCGGATCGTACGCGAAACCGTACGACGCAAGTTCAATCTGACCGAGGCCGCGGAGGCCTTGCTCACGTCCCAGTCGGGGGTCAGCAAGCACATCCGCGACCTCGAGGAAGAGCTCGCCATCGAGATATTCGTGAGGCGCGGCAAGCGCCTGCTTGGTCTCACCGAGCCCGGCCGCGAGGTCGCCGCCATCGCCGACCGCATCCTGCTCGAAGCCGAGAACATGCGGCAGGTCTCGAGCCACTTCGCCGGCAGCGAGGAAGGCACGCTCACTATCGCCACCACGCATACGCAGGCGCGCTACACGCTCCCGAACATCGTTCTGCGATTCAAGAAGGATTTCCCGGGCGTGCGGCTTGTGCTGCATCAGGCGAGCCCCAAGGACATCGCCCAGCTTCTTCTCGAAGGAAAGGCGGACATCGGCATCGCCACTGACACGCTCGAGGAAGCCCCCGGAATCGTCACCTTCCCCTATTACTCGTGGGAGCACATTGTCGTGGTGCCGTCGGGGCATTCTCTGCTTTCGAGCAACAGCCTCACGCTCGATGCCCTCGCCGAATTTCCGATCATCACCTACGACGAAGGACTGACGGGCCGCCGGCGCATTGACCAGGCCTTCGAGGACGTTGGCGTCGTTCCCGATATCGCCATGACGGCCCTCGACGCGGACGTGATCAAGGCCTACGTCGAGCTCGGCCTCGGTATCGGCATCATCGCTTCGATCGCCTTCAACCCCGACCGCGACAAGGGCTTGAGCCAGCTCGGTTCTCAGCCGCTATTCCAATCCAATACGTCGAGCCTTGCCATCCGCCGCGGCCGTTTCCTGCGCTCCTACGTCTACCGCTTCATAGAGATGTGCTCGCCTGCCCTGAACGAGAACTTCGTCCGCGAGGCCGAGGCGCGAGGACCGGCCGCCGAGGTCGACTGATCTCGTCCAGCCGGCGTCTCATTCACGGTTCACGTCATAAGCTCAGCATTTCTTCTTGGTTCGTCATCAAAGGGCACGTCGCTAACTTGGCTGTCATGGACAAGATAACGACGGCACATCGGCGCATGCACTCCTCCAAATCTCACGACGACAGGCATGCGATCGAAGATACGGCCCGCTCCCCGGACGCGGTCGTGCGCGACGTGCCGGCGATCGTCGGCGCGAACCTGCGCCGCCTGCGCAAGGCGCAAGGCCATTCGCTCGAACGTCTCGCCGAGCTCTCGGGCGTGAGCCGCGCCATGCTGGGTCAGATCGAGACCGGAAAAAGCGTGCCGACCGTGAGCCTTCTGTGGAAGGTCGCCGACGCCTTGGGCGTGCCCGTGGCAAGCTTGATCGAGACCGACGCTGCCCCGGCCGTGGTCGTGCTCGTCCGCGATCAGGGCGAGGTCGTGGCCCGCAGCGGCGGCAAATTCATCCGCAGGCCCTTGTTTCACGCGGGGCGGCCCCACGGATCGGAATTCTACGAGGTCCGCATCGCCGCGCGTCATCGCGAAAGTCCCGACACCCATCCCCACGGCACGAAGCAGAGCCTCGTCGTGGCGCTCGGTACGGTCACAGTGTTCATTGCCGACGAAGCGCCGATAAAGCTCGGCGAAGGCGACGCCGTTCTGTTCGACGCCAGTGCCGCCCATAGCTTCGAGAACACCTCAGGAGAGGAAGCGCTCGTCTATATCGTGCTCACCCACGCGAGCGGCAACGGCGCGGCGTGACGGGCGCTCAATTTCATAAGACCAGCAATTATTCTTGGTTCGGTATCGCGCTCCTAGCGCTTACCGTTTGATGCGAGGCCACTTTCTCTAAGAAGCCGGCCTCGAGCCCGGCCACGGGAAAGCGAAAATGCATCCCGGCGCGATTTGCGCCACGGCCACCCATGAGCCCGCGTAACCGCCGCAGTTGATCAGGCAGTCGATCGCAACGTCGATCCAATGGTGTCCTTGAGACGCTCATTGAGCTTTGAAGAGAGATGAGCATGGCCACAACACTCGTCATTCCCGGTCTCTACTCCAGCGGACCGAGCCACTGGCAGAGCTGGTTCGAAGCGCAGATCCCCGAAAGCATCCGCGTCATCCAGCGTGATTGGAAGCGCGCAGACCTTCCAGATTGGACCGGGCGTATCCGTCACGAAATTACGCGCCACCCAGGCGACATCTTCCTCGTCGCGCACAGCTTCGGCGCGCTCGCTGGCGCACAGGCCGCCGCCGACTATCGCGAGCGCATTCGCGGCGCCTTGCTCGTCGCCCCGGCCGATCCGGAAAGGTTCGGGGTCTCCGATCAGCTCCCTTCCGGACCGCTCGGCTTTCCCGCCGTCGTTATCGCGAGCACGAACGACCCCTGGATGTCGATCGCGCGCGCATCGAAGCTCGCGGACGCATGGGGCGCCGAGTTCGTCGACATCGGCCCGGCGGGCCACATCAACATCGAAGCCGGTTACGGCGCCTGGCCCGAAGGCCTCGCTATCTTCAATCGGCTGCGCCGGCAAGCGGCGCTGGAGCGCGGAACGACAAAGCCCGACCCGGACGAGCGGCTGCAGCCGAGAACACGCGCGGCTCGCGCCCGAGAGAACGGTGCGAGCCGGGAAAGCGCGGCCTTCCGTTCCTGATCGTAGCACCGTACCCACAAACAAAAAGGCCGCCTCCGGAGATCATCCGCGGGGCGGCCTTTTCATTTGAACTGGGCCGAGGTTAAGCGACGGCAGATTGAACCGAAGCGTTCATGACGATCGCGACCGACTTATACGACGGCGTGCCGCTCTTGAGGTCATGGTCCGAGAGCGTGATGAGGTTGTTCGCTTCCGGATAGTACGCCGCGACCGAGCCGCGGGCGATGTCGTGCGCAACGACGGTGAGGCGGCGCATCGTGCGGCCCGCGCGTCCCTTCGAGGGATCGCCGACGGTCGTGATGTCGATGAGATCGCCGTGCTTGAGGCCCCGATCCGCCATGTCCTGCTCGTTGGCAAATACGACGTCGCGGCGGCCCTTGATGCCGCGATAGCGATCATCCATGCCGTAGATGGTGGTGTTGTACTGATCGTGGCTGCGGATCGTCGTCAGCATGAGCACGCCCTGCTCGGACGCCATGGGGTCGATCTCGTCGCCCTTGAACACGATGAAGTTGGCGCGCTTCGTCGCCGTCTTCCACACGCGGTTGGCGGCATGATTGACCAGATGGAACCCGTGCGGCCTGGCAACACGATCGTTGTAATCATAGAAATCCGGGAACACCTGCTCGATGGCGTCACGTATGCGACCATAATCGCGCACATAGCTGCGCCAATCGACCTTGCTGCTCGGCAGCGTCGCCTTGGCAAGCTCGGCCACGATCCAGGGCTCTGAGCGCAGGTTCTCGGAAGCGGGCTTCAGCCGCCCCTTCGACGCATGCACCATCGACATCGAATCTTCCACCGTCACCGACTGCGCGCCCGTCTCCTGCATATCGAGCTCGGTACGCCCGAGGCACGGCAGAATGAACGACTCCTCGGCGAGCAAGAGATGCGAGCGATTGAGCTTGGTCGCGATATGGACGGCGAGCTTGAGCTTGCGCATCGCGGGGAACGTCACGTCCGGGTCAGGCATCGCGACGGCGAGATTGCCGCCGAGGCAGATCAGCGCCTTGGAGTGACCTTCCCTGATGGCCTCAACGGCTTCAACGGCGTTGTGTCCCTTCTCGCGCGGCGGATCGAAGCCGAACGTGGCCTTGATGCCGTCCAGGAGAGCGTCATTCGGAATCTCGGTGATGCCGACGGTGCGATCGCCCTGCACGTTCGAATGTCCGCGAAGCGGGCAGATACCGGCGCCTTCGCGCCCGATGTTTCCGCGCAGAAGCAGAAAGTTGACGAGCTGCTGCACGTTGCCGGTGCCGAAGCGATGCTGCGTCACGCCCATGCCGTAGCAAAGGATGACGCGCTTGGCGCGCGAGTAGATGCCGGCAGCGTGCTCGATCTCTTCCTTCGACACGCCGGAATCGCGCACGATCGCGTCCCAGCTCGTGCTCTCAAGATCCGCGAGCAGCGCCTCAATGCCTGAAGTATGCTCGGCGATGAATGCGCGATCGAGTACGCCGCGGCCGCCGTTTGCGAGATCCTTGGCGTCGATCTCGACAAGAGCCTTCATCAGCCCCTGCATCAGCGCCGCGTCGCCGCCGACTTTCACCAGATGATACGACGAGGCGATCCGCGTCGACGAGCGCGTGAGCATCTCGACCGCGTCCTGCGGGTTCGCGAAGCGCTCGAGCCCGCGCTCGCGCATGGCATTGAATACGACAATCGCCGCACCGCGCTTCGAAGCTTCGCGCAAAGTGCCCAGCATGCGCGGATGGTTCGTGCCTGGGTTATGCCCGATCGAGAAGATCGCGTCGCAATGATCGAAATCCTCGAGCAGCACAGTTCCCTTGCCGACGCCGATGGACTCCGGCAATCCGACGCTCGTCGCCTCGTGGCACATGTTCGAGCAGTCGGGGAAATTATTGGTGCCGAATTCGCGCGCATAAAGCTGATAGAGAAAAGCCGCTTCGTTCGAAGCGCGCCCCGAGGTATAGAATTCGGCCTCGTTGGGATCGGCGAGCGAGCGCATCGAAGCGCCGATCTTCGCCATCGCATCTTCCCAGCTTATGGGAATGAATTTGTCCGATGCCCGATCGTAGACCATCGGCTCGGTGAGCCGTCCCTCATTCTCGAGAGCATAGTCGGACCAGTTCCAAAGCTCGCTGACCGTATTGGTTGCAAAGAATTCGCGGTTCGCGCGTTTACTCGTGGCTTCCCACGAAACCGCCTTTGCGCCGTTCTCGCAGAATTCAAAAGAACCGGAATGACGTGGATCCGGCCAAGCACAACCTGGGCAATCAAAACCTTCAGGTTGATTGACCCGCAAAAGCGCCTGCGTATCCGGCACAACCGCCATCTGATTCCGCAGCGATTTTGCAACCGCCTGCAGCGCGCCCCAGCCGCCCGCCGGACCGTCGTAGGTTTCGACGCCAGGAACCTTACGTCTCTCGCTCATGAGCTCTCCTAGAGGCGCGCGCCTTCGACAGGCGTCAGCATGCGTGGGCGGATCGAACCGCGGGATCACAACCTGCCCCGGAAGGAAGAAGCATCACGCTGTCCCGAGACCGATGAATTCTCTGCAGAAAGGTCGTGCCGCACTGCAACAGCCCAACATGCCGCAGCCAGCCGAGACGACATCCTCGTCCACTCACAAGAGGCAGATAAAATCGAAGTTTCCAGGGTCAAGCGCGCCGATCGCATAGCTGATCTGCGACAGGAACAGCCGGATTCGACCCTCCCGAGGGACACCGGGCACCACGCGCGCCCTTCGATAGAAAATACGAATTGGGCGATCGCGAATCAGCCCCAAACACAAATCAAACGCGCAATGGACATTCGCCTTATCGGACAGAAAAGGCGCAATTGACCTTTGTTTAGATTGCAAGTTGCAGAGCTAAATAATTAAGCCCGGACTCATTCATTTCAATTACTCGTTAACCCGAGAAACCCATTGAAACCAGCAATTCGCTTGTAATCCCGACGCTTGGAGCGGCATCTACAATAGAAATATGTGGAATAAATCATGGGTTTGGTGCGATTTCATTAACCACAACCCAGATATGTTTCTCCCGGGGAATGGCCGGTTTGATTGTACTCAACCGGTGTTGCTGCGGAAACCGGGGGAATTTTCACAGTGCAAAAGAATGCCGAGGATCAACTCGTAATCCGGTGCGAGGGTTTTCTAACTCTCTCTTCGGCACCGAGAATTCGCGAAGAAATATTGGCTGCAATTAATGCCAATAGCCAGGTTGTCGCCGACGTTTCGAATGCGACAGATGCGGATCTCACTTTCATTCAAATTTTGATCGCCGCCAAAAGGACCGCGTCCGCGCGCGGCAAGACTTTTCTCATTAGCGCCCCAGAGAATGGCGTCGTCATGCAGAAGATCAATAGCGTCGGAAATCCCTCGGGCCGCACGCAGAACGCCGGAGCAAATCTATGAAAAGCATTCTGACAGTCGATGACTCGCCCAGCATCCGCCAGATGGTGAAGCTGGTGCTTACGCAGGCAGGCTACGACGTGCATGAAGCCGTCGACGGTCTCGAAGGTCTCGAGAAGGCCAAGGCGAAGCCCGTGCAGATGATCGTCACCGATCTCAACATGCCGCGCATGGACGGCATCACGCTCGTCAAGGAGCTGCGCAAGCTGCCCGCCTACAAGGGCGTTCCCATCGTCCTGCTGACGACGGAATCCGACGAAAGCTTCAAGAAGCAGGCCAAGGAAGCCGGCGCCACCGGCTGGATCACGAAGCCGTTCAAGCAGGAGCAGCTCATCGCTGTTGCGCAGAAAGTTCTGGGGAAGTGATCCATGAGCCAGATTGAACTCGCCGAAACATTTCGCAACGAGGTCTCCGAATTGCTCGACAAGCTCGAGCAGTCGCTCCTCGATCTCAACAGCAGACCGGGCGACCAGGAGCTGGTCGATAGCTCGTTCCGCGCCCTCCACACCATCAAAGGCTCGGGCGCCATGTTCGGCTTCGAGCAGGTTGCGGGCTTCACGCACGAGTTCGAAACCCTTTTCGACCGCATCCGCAAGGGTGAGGCGCGCATCAGCGAAGAGGTGATCGCCATCTCGCTTGCTGCCAAGGATCACATCCGCAGCCTCGTCGAGCGTCCCGAGGAGACCCCGGAAAGCGACGGCACCTCCATCCTCGAGCGCCTCCACCAAGTCACTGGCGGCAGCGGCGACACGAAGAAGGCTGCTTCGGGCAGCGCGCCGGCTGCCTCCGCCAATGGCCAGCAGGGCGTGACCTGGATCGTTCGCATGCGCTTCAAGCGCGACATTCTCGCCAACGGCGCCAATCCGCTGCTGTTGCTCGACGAGTTGCGCGCCCTTGGACCCTGCGAGATCGCAGCCGATACCTCGGAAGTTCCGCCACTGGCAGAGCTCGATCCCGAGCAGTGCTACATTTCCTGGACCGCGCGCCTGACCACCGCCGCGCCGCGTTCCGAGATCGAATACGTCTTTGTTTTCGTCGCTGACGAAATGGACCTTTCCATCGAGCGCGCCGAAGCTGAAGAGGTTGCCAAGGTAGCCGAAGCAGCGCCCGCTGCAGACGCTTCCCAGCCGGCTGCAGCTGCTGCCGCCAGCACCGGCGACAAGGGCGCCGTCCGCCCGACGAAAGCCGACACCACCATCCGCGTTCAGGCCGAGCGCCTCGACGAACTGATGGACCGCGTCGGCGAGCTCGTCATCATGCAGGCACGCCTGGCGCAGATCGCCGAGCGTAGCGGCGACACGTCGATCCGCCTCGTATCGGAGGAAATCGCCCGCCTCACGCACGGCCTCCGCGATACGACCATGGGCATCCGCCTCATTCCCATCGGCTCGCTGTTCACGCGCTTCCGCCGCCTCGTGCACGATCTCTCGCGCGATCTCTCCAAGCCGTTGGAGTTCGTCACCTCGGGTGAGGAAACCGAGCTCGACAAGACCGTCGTCGAGCGCCTGGCCGATCCGCTGGTGCACATCATCCGCAACGCTATCGATCACGGCCTCGAGGATCCCGATGCGCGCAAAGCCGTCGGCAAGTCGGCGACCGGCCACATCAAGCTCAGCGCCCGTCATTCCGGCGCGGAAGTCCTCCTCACGCTTAGCGACGACGGCCGCGGCTTGAACCGCGACCGCATCCGCGCCAAGGCCGTCGAGCGCGGATTGATCGACCCCGCCGCCGACATCTCCGACGCGGCGCTGTTCCAGTACATCTTCCATCCCGGCTTCTCCACCGCCAAGGAAGTCTCCGAGCTTTCGGGACGCGGCGTCGGCATGGACGTGGTCAAGCGCTCGATGGATGCCATGCGCGGCAAGATCGATCTCACCACCACGCCCGGTCAGGGAACCCAGGTCACGCTTCGCTTGCCCCTCACGCTTGCCATCATCGAGGGCCTGCTCGTCCGCGTCGGCAAGGGCCGTTACGTCATCCCGTTGTCGGCAGTCGAGGAATGCGTCGAGCTCAGCGAGGCCAGCGACAAGCGCTCGAACGGCCGCAGCTTCCTCAACATTCGCGGCGATCTCGTGCCCTTCCTGCGTCTCCGTGAGCTGTTCGACTCGAACACGCCTCCCGATCTGCACCAGAAGGTCGTGATCGTATCGGCCGGCGAGACCAAGGTCGGTCTCGTCATCGACCAGATCATCGGCAGCCACCAGACGGTGATCAAGTCTCTGTCGAAGCTTCACGCCGATGTCGGAGCGTTTTCGGGCGCCACCATCCTCGGCGATGGCACGACCGCACTTATCCTCGACATCGCCCACGTCATCGAGCTCGGCCAGTCGCGTGAGCCGGCTCAGGCAACCCTTCAGAGAGCAGTCGCATGAGCACACAAGCAGCAGCCAACAGCGCCGCCGCGCTTCCTGAATCCATGCAGGTCCTCATGATCGGCCTGCAGTCGGAACTGTTCGCCGTCGATGTCGGTCTCGTTCGCGAGATCCTGGATCCCGTGCCGGTCACCGAAGTTCCGGGCGAGCGCGGCTTTCTCTCCGGCATCATCAACGTGCGCGGCAAGGTCGTGCCCGTGGCCGATCTGCGCAAGCGCTTCGACATGGACATCGCCAACGCCAACATCGACACGCGCTTCATCGTAACCGAGATCGATTTCGAGGGCGTCCCGACGCTGATCGCGATCGTCGCCGACAAGGTCTACGAGGTCACCGAAATTCCCGCTGCAGCCATGGAAGACGCACCAAAGATCGGCATGCACTGGAAGCCCGAGTTCATCCGCTTCATCGGCAAATGGAAGGACGACTTCGTCGTCGTCCCGAACATGGAACGTATCTTCAACTAGCAGCCAATCAAATCTGGACACGACCTTTTGGGGGGATCTTCCAATGCGCTTCACTATCAAGGCCAAATTGGCACTCGCCTTCACGCTGATCATACTGTTCATGAGCGGCATGGCCGCCTACGCGATCAACGGCCTCGCCACTTCCAAGGCGACGCTTGACGAGGTTGTCGACCAATACGCCAAGCGCCTGCAGAGCGTGCAGCAGCTGAACATCATCTCCCTGCAGCTCGTGCGCGCCCAAAAGAACCTGATCCTGGCCAAGACGCCGGAAGAGGTTCAGCGCTTTGTCCAGTCTGGCGATGAATCCCGCAAAGAGTTCGAAGCCCTCCGCCAGCAGATGGACTCGACCTCCTCCGCCGAGCGCAAGGCTTATTGGGCCGGCCTCAAGGGCGCGATGGAGAAAGTCGAGAAGGACGACGACCAGATCCGCGACCTCGTTCGTGCATCGAATACCACCGGCGCATCCGAAATCTCGAGCGGCGCAGGCCGCCAGCATGCCCAAGAGCTCGTCTCCATGCTCGAAGAGGGCGTTCAGGCGAACGTCGACCGCATGGACGCTGCCAAGAAGGAAGCGGATACTGACTACAACACGACTCGCAACCTCATGATGGTTGTTGTCGCCGTTGCGCTCTTGACCGCCATTGGCTTCGCGCTCTGGATCGCCATCTCCATCAGCCGCGGACTTGCACAAGCCATCAGCGTCGCACAGTCTCTGGCTGCCGGCGACCTGACCCGCGATGTCCAGGTCACGTCTCGCGACGAGATCGGCGACCTCCTCACCGCCTTCAGTGAGATGGTCGAGAAGCTCCGCGCCATCGTAACGGAAGCACTCAGCGCCTCTGACAACGTCTCGTCGGGCAGCCAGGAAATGGCGGCTACCTCCGAGCAGTTGGCGCAGGGCTCTGCCGAGCAGGCCTCCGCCGGCGAGCAGGCATCGTCGTCCTCGGAAGAGATGGCTGCAAACATCAAGCAGAACGCTTCCAACGCCAGCGAGACCGAGCGCATCGCTCGCCAGTCGGCCAAGGATGCGGAAGCTTCCGGCAATGCTGTCGGCCGCGCCGTCTCGGCCATGCAGACCATCGCCGAGAAGATCACCATCGTGCAGGAGATCGCTCGTCAGACCGATCTTCTGGCTCTCAACGCCGCCGTCGAGGCCGCTCGTGCCGGTGAGCACGGCAAGGGCTTCGCGGTCGTCGCTTCGGAAGTTCGCAAGCTCGCCGAGCGCAGCCAGGCTGCAGCGGCCGAGATCGGCACCCTCTCCAGCGACAGCGTCAAGGTTGCTCAGGAAGCCGGATCGATGCTGCAGAAGCTCGTTCCCGACATCAAGCGCACCTCGGAGCTGGTCGAAGAAATCTCCGCCGCCTGCCGCGAGCAGGATGTCGGTTCGGCTCAGATCAACCAGGCCATCCAGTCGCTCGACAAGGTAACCCAGCAGAACGCCTCGGCTGCAGAGGAACTCTCGGCCACCGCCGAAGAGCTCGCCAATCAGTCCGAGCGTCTGCAGGAAACCATCTCGTTCTTCCGCATCAGCGACTCGCCGATGAGCCGCGCCCCCGCGCCGAAGAAGGCCCGCATCAGCGACGGCAAGTCCGACGTGCACAAGCAGATCGCCAAGGCTCAGGCCTTCGCCCACCCCAAGCCCAAGGCAAAGGCCGCAGCCGCCGCCGCACCGAAGGCTCAGGCCGGCTTCGCGCTCGACATGGACGACGACGAGGCACTGGACGCTGACTTCAAGCGCCCGAACGCCGCCCGCTGAGCAGAAGATAAACGGAGACCACGCCGTGCAGCCGATGACTCAGTTCGTAACGTTGGGAATTGACCGGGAGACCTTCGCTCTCCCGGTCGAGACGGTTCGCGAGATTCTCGACATGTGCGAGATCTCGAAACTGCCCAACGCGCCGCAGCAGCTGCTCGGCATGATCGATGTCCGCGGCACGGCCGTACCTGTCATCGACCTGCGCACCAAATTCGGTCTTCCCCGCATCGACGCCACCTCGAGCACCCGCATTCTGGTTCTCGAGGTCCCGGCTCAGAACCGAGTAACTCTCATCGGCCTCGTTGCCGATCGCGTCTTCGAAGTGACTTCGCTCGACGGTGACCGCCTCGAGCCCGCACCGGAAACAGCTTGCCGTTGGCGCTCCGAGCACATCGCTGGCATCGGACGCCGCGCCGAGAAGTTCGTTGTCGTTCTCGATCTCGAGAGATTGCTGGCCGACGACGCACCGACCTTGATGACGACTTCAGATCAATTTGCAGCCTGATTCAGAGCCATTAGTCCGGGGAGTTTCCGATGCGCCTTACCATCAAAGCCAAGCTTGCGGCAGCCTTCACGCTGCTCGTAGTGTTGACCGGTGCTATGGCGTCCGTCGCCATTTATGATTTGAACTCGCTCAACGACGACATCACGGACATGGTCCAGGGACCGGTCGCCGAGCTTTCCGTGGCGAGCGATCTCTCCGAATCCGTATTGAAGAGCCTTGAGGCTGAGAAGAACGTCGTCCTCAATTCCGATCCGACACAGGAGTCGGTCTATCTCTCCGAGATGGAGCACGAGCGCAAAACTGTTGCCGCCCTGCTGACCAAGCTCGAAGAGACCTCGAACACCGTCATCAAGGCCAAGGTGGAGGAATTCAAGGCCGTCTACCAGCAGTGGCTCGCCATCCAGGATCGCATCCGCGACCTCGGCCAGCAGAGCACGACCGAAGCCAGGGACCAGGCCGCCGCGATCTCCATGGGAGAAGGTCGCAAGATGGCCGGACAGCTCTATACGGTCCTCGATCACGTCAAGAAAGAGATCTCAACCTCTGTCGCCAAGACGGACGAGGCTGCTCACCATCATTACGAGACCTCGAAGAACATTCTGGTCGCCATCACCGCCAGCTTGCTCCTCATCGCCATCGCCATGGGCACGTGGATCTCGCTCTCCATCAGCCGTGGCCTCGCCAAGGCCGTCGGCCTCGCCAACGCCGTCGCGATCGGAGACCTTGGCCAGCACGTTCAAGTTTCCACCAACGACGAGATCAAGGATCTGGTCGATGCCATGACGCGCATGACCACGAACCTCAACGCCACCGCCGCACTTGCCGACGCGGTCGCCAGCGGCGATCTCTCGGTCGAGGCCAAGCGTCTGTCCGACAAGGATACGCTCGGCATCGCATTGCAGAACATGATCACAAACCTCAAAGCGACGGCAAAGATCGCCGACTCCATCTCCAATGGCGACCTGACGGTCGAGGCCAAGCGCCTCTCCGACAAGGACACGCTCGGCATCGCACTCGAAAACATGCTCGACAGGCTGACCGCGATCGTCTCGGAAGCGCTCGGCGCCTCGGACAACGTGTCGTCGGGCAGCCAGGAAATGGCGGCGACCTCCGAGCAGCTGGCTCAGGGTTCTGCCGAGCAGGCCTCCGCCGGCGAGCAGGCGTCTTCTTCCTCGGAAGAAATGGCTGCCAACATCAAGCAGAACGCTTCCAACGCCAGCGAGACCGAGCGCATCGCCCGCCAGTCGGCCAAGGACGCGGAAGTGTCGGGCAATGCTGTCATCCGCGCCGTCGCGGCCATGCAGACCATCGCCGAGAAAATCACCATCGTGCAGGAGATCGCTCGCCAGACCGATCTCTTGGCTCTCAACGCCGCCGTCGAGGCAGCTCGTGCTGGTGAGCACGGCAAGGGCTTCGCGGTCGTCGCTTCTGAGGTCCGCAAGCTCGCCGAGCGCAGCCAGGCTGCAGCGGCCGAGATCGGCACGCTCTCGAGCGACAGCGTCAAGGTCGCCCAGGAAGCGGGCTCGATGTTGCAGAAGCTCGTTCCCGATATCAAGCGTACCTCGGAGCTGGTCGAGGAAATTTCGGCCGCCTGCCGCGAGCAGGATGTCGGATCGGCTCAGATCAACCAGGCCATCCAGGCCCTCGACAAGGTGACCCAGCAGAACGCCTCGGCCGCAGAGGAACTCTCGGCCACCGCCGAAGAGCTCGCCAATCAGTCCGAGCGCCTGCAGGAGACCATCTCGTTCTTCCGCATCAGCGATGCGCCGGCTCAGCGCTCCGCTGCTCCGAAGAAGCCTCGCCCGAGCGACGGCAAGCCGGAGGTTCACAAGCAGATCGCCAAGGCGCAGGCCTTCGCCCCTCCCAAAGCCAAGCCCGCGTTCGGCACCAAGACCATGACCGCTCCGAAGGCGCCGTCTGCCGGTTTCGCGCTCGACATGGAAGACGACGAGGCACTGGACGCTGACTTCAAGCGCCAGACTCGCTGAGCAGAAGAGAAAACGGAGATCAGGCCGTGCAGCCGATGACTCAGTTCGTAACGTTGGGAATTGATCGGGAGACTTTCGCCCTCCCGGTCGAGACGGTTCGCGAGATCCTCGACATGTGCGAGATCTCGAAGCTGCCCAATTCCCCTCAGCAGCTCCTCGGCATGATCGATGTCCGCGGCACGGCCGTTCCCGTCATCGACCTGCGCACCAAGTTCGGCCTGCCTCGCATCGAGACGACATCCAGCACGCGCATTCTCGTCATCGAGGTTCCGGCACAGGACCGTGTCACCCTCATCGGCCTCGTCGCCGACCGAGTCTTCGAAGTCACATCCCTAGATGGCGACCGCCTCGAGCCCGCACCGGAAACAGTTTGCCGTTGGCGCACCGAGCACATCGCCGGAATCGGCCGCCGCGCCGACAAATTCGTCGTCGTACTCGATCTCGAGAGATTGCTGGCCGACGACGCACCGACCCTTCTGAGTAACACGAGTAAACAGTACGCCGCCTGAGCGGCAGATCAGCCATTCACCTTCTTACGACGCACACACGCGGGGGACTACATCGATGCGACTTACTATTAAAGCCAAGCTGGGTATCGGCTTTAGCATTCTTCTACTCATGCTGGCCGGGTCCGGCGTGTTCTCCTACATGAAGCTCTCCGACCTGGATACGACGCTCGACTGGCTCGTCGACAACGTCGCCAAGCGTATGGACTTTATCGGGCAGATGGAATCCGCCACGGTTGCCACCGTGAAAGCCGAGAAGGAAGCGATCCTCTCCGTCGAGTCGGCTGCGATCGCAGGCTTTGTCGAGGAAACGAAGAAGTCCAACGAGGAATTCCGCACCCTCTACGCCCAGATCATCAAGCTCGCGACCTCAGACGAAGGCCGCGCAGAGCTTGAGAAGATCAAGACTGCCTTCGACAAGGTGGTCGTGGCGCAGGAGAAGACCCTCCAGGAAGCATCCAAGAATTCAAACAACCGCGCCATGGACATCATCGAGGGTGACGGTCGCGTCGCCTATCAGAACCTCGCTGACGCAATCGCTCGCGCGGAAAAATCCGGCCTCGGCGCAACGACTGAGCTCGAGCTTTCGCGCTTCGAGTCCGAGGTCGAGAGAACGCGCACCGCCGTCCGCAACTATGTCGGCAGCTCGACCCTCAAGGAGCTCGAGCAGTACCACAACGTGCTTCTGGACCGCATCAACATCCTCAAGGTCGCCAAGGAGCAGCTGCGCAAGGTCACCGCATCTAACGAGGCACCCGCCATTTCGCAGGTGACCGACGCGACGGATCATTGGTTCAAGCTCCAGGAGCAGGCGATTGCCCTGGCTGACGAAGCCGGCAACCTCCGTGCGCTCGAGAACTCGAACGGACCTGGCGACGAAGCTTCTGACGCAGTCGTCGCGCTCATCGGAAACTACCAGGAGCGTATGCAGGAGCACTTCAAGAAGTCTCGCGATGAAGCGACAGCGTCTTATGACAGCGCCGTCTTCATGCTGATCAGCGTCGTCATTGCCGCCGTCATGATCGGTGTCACGGCAGCCATCTGGCTCTCGCTCTCCATCAGCCGCGGTCTCGGCAAGGCGGTCGATCTCGCCAACGCCGTCGCCATCGGCGACCTCGATCAGAAGATCTCCGTCAACACCAACGACGAGGTCCGGGATCTGGTCGACGCTATGACGCGCATGACCACAAACCTCAATGCCACGGCTAAGGTCGCCGATGCCATTGCGAACGGCAACCTGACGGTCGAGGCCAAGCGCCTCTCCGACAAGGACACGCTCGGCATCGCGCTCCAGAACATGCTCGAGAGGCTGACAGCGATCGTTTCGGAAGCACTCAGCGCCTCTGACAACGTCTCGTCGGGCAGCCAGGAGATGGCGGCGACCTCCGAGCAGCTGGCGCAGGGTTCTGCCGAGCAGGCCTCCGCCGGCGAGCAGGCATCGTCTTCCTCGGAAGAAATGGCTGCCAACATCAAGCAGAACGCTTCCAACGCCAACGAGACCGAGCGCATCGCTCGCCAGTCGGCCAAGGACGCGGAAGCTTCTGGCAACGCTGTCGTCCGTGCCGTAGCCGCGATGCAGACCATCGCCGAGAAGATCACCATCGTGCAGGAGATCGCTCGTCAGACCGACCTTCTGGCTCTCAACGCCGCCGTCGAGGCCGCTCGTGCAGGTGAGCATGGCAAGGGCTTCGCGGTGGTTGCTTCGGAAGTCCGCAAGCTCGCCGAGCGCAGCCAGGCTGCAGCGGCCGAGATCGGCACGCTCTCGAGCGACAGCGTCAAGGTTGCACAGGAGGCCGGATCGATGCTGCAGAAGCTCGTTCCCGACATCAAGCGCACCTCGGAGCTGGTTGAAGAGATCTCGGCTGCCTGCCGCGAGCAGGACGTCGGTTCGGCTCAGATCAACCAGGCCATCCAGTCGCTCGACAAGGTGACCCAGCAGAACGCCTCGGCTGCCGAGGAACTCTCGGCTACGGCCGAAGAGCTCGCCAACCAGTCCGAGCGTCTGCAGGAGACCATCTCGTTCTTCCGCATCAACGATCAGGCTGGCCACAGGCCGGCAAGCAGGAAGCCCGCGTCCACCGAAGGCAAGCCCGAGGTGCACAAGCAGATCGCCAAGGCCCAGTCCTTCGCGCATCCCAAGCCCAAGGCTAAGGCCGCAAGCCCCAAGGCTGCTGCCGCCTCCAAGGGCAAGAACGGCGGCTTCGCCATCGACATGGACGACGACGAGGCACTCGACTCCGAGTTCAAGCGGCAGAGCGCCGGTTGATCGTCGGCTAAGCACAACGATGGCCGGCGGCGCGGGAGCATCGGCGCCGGCCATCGGCGACTTTCTAGGGGGAGGGAGCGGTTGGGGCCGCTTCCAGGGGGACACGAAGAATGAAAGCCCAGCGATCCGAGCCCGTCGAGCGCGTCAGCATGCATGGGGCGCTGAGCGACGAGCACTATAAGATCATCTCGACCTATATCGAGACGCGAGTCGGCATCCGCCTGCCGCCGAACAAGCGCAGCATGGTCGAAGGCCGCTTGCGCAAGCGTCTCAAGGCACAGAACCTTTCGAGCATCGAGGAATACTGCAATCTTTTGTTCGAGGACGGCGCGCTCGGTGACGAGCTCACCCACCTCATCGATTGCATGACCACCAACAAGACCGATTTCTTCCGCGAACCGGCGCACTTCAACCTGCTCCGCGACAACATCCTTCCCGACCTGGCCGCTGCCGACAAGAACGGCCGCGCCCGGCACTTCAAGCTTTGGAGTGCGGCAAGCTCCATTGGCGCCGAGGCCTTCACCATTGCCATGGTCATGGACCAGGCGATCCGGCAGTCCTATCCGCGCTCAAGCTTCTCAATTCTCGGCACCGACATCAGCACGGATGTCCTCAGGCAAGCGAATCGCGCCATCTATCCGACTGAGATGGTCGCGCCCGTGCCGCCCGATTTCCGCGCACGCTACTGCATGGTGGCACGTGATCCGATGAGGAAGGAGATTCGCATCGCTCCCGAGCTGCGCAGGAACGTGCAATTCAGGCATCTCAACCTGATGGACAAGAGCTATCAGGTCGAGAAGGACTTCGACGTAATATTCTGCCGCAATATTCTCATCTATTTCTCCCGCCAGGTTCAGCAGCAGGTTGTAAGCCACCTCGTCTCGCACCTGCGTCCCGGCGGCTATCTCATACTGGGGCATTCCGAATCGATGGCGGGCGGCGACCAGCCCGACCTCCTGCAGGCGTACCCGACGGTATTTCGCAAAAAAATTAGCAACGAAGAGCAAGGCCAATGGAAACGAAAGGCAAATCGCCAATCCGCGTCCTGATCGTCGATGACTCGGCTGCCGTTCGCCAGGTGCTGACGAGCATCTTGAACTCCGAGCCGGATATCGAGGTCATGGGCGCTGCGGCCGATCCATTCTCCGCCGCCGAAAAGATCCGGCGCGAGATTCCGAACGTCATGATCCTCGACATCGAGATGCCGAAGATGGATGGACTGACCTTCCTGCGCAAAATCATGTCGCAGAGGCCTATTCCCATCATCATCTGCTCAGGCGTCACCCAGGAGAGGTCGAACGTCGTGCTCGAAGCGCTCGACGCCGGTGCCATCGAGGTAATCGGCAAGCCGCGCGTGGACACGACGCACTTCCTCATGGAATCGCGCACGCGCGTCTGCGACGCCGTTCGCGCCGCAGCCCGTGCAAAGATCGACAAGCCTCACGTGCAGCGATCGCGGCCCGTCGCCGCCAAGCTCACGGCCGACGTCATCCTGCCGCCGCCGCGCCACAACGCCAAGGTGATGCAGACGACCGACAAGATCATCTGCATCGGCGCATCGACGGGCGGCACCGAGGCCCTGAAGGATGTGCTCGTCGCGCTTCCGGCAGACAGCCCCGGCATCGTCATCGTGCAGCACATGCCCGAAAACTTCACCGCCGCCTTCGCGCGGCGCATGGACGGCCTGTGCCAGATCGAGGTTCTCGAGGCCAAGGACGGCGACGAAGTGCGCCAAGGCCGCGCGCTCATCGCCCCCGGCAACCATCACATGCTGCTGAAGCGCGTGGGCTCGAGCTTCCGCGTCTCCATTCAGGATGGCCCCCTCGTCTCCCGTCATCGTCCCTCGGTCGACGTGCTGTTTCGCTCCGCCGCCCAGTATGCCGGCGCCAACGCTGTCGGCATCATCCTGACGGGCATGGGCGACGATGGCGCCAAGGGCCTTCTCGAGATGAAGAACGCGGGCGCCTTCACGGTTGCCCAGAACGAGGCGACTTGCGTCGTCTTTGGTATGCCGCGCATGGCGATCGAGGCTGGCGCGGTGCAGAAAATCCTTCCCCTCGATCTCATCGCCGCCGAAATACGTAGGGTCCAAAATGTTGCTGCGTGAAGATAAGAACGGTCTGCTTGCCCAGCTCGGCGAAGCTGCGACCGCACTCGACGGTGCTTTTGCTCCGCGCGCGCGCTCGTTCGTCGATGTGGGCGAGGGCCTCGTGGAGGCGGTGTCCGTCTTCCACGAGCTGACCGCCATCTTCGATGCGCTTCCCAACGCCCTCGCCAACGACGACCTGCGTGAAAGCACCGAAACGCTCCAGCAGGTGGCCAAGGAATGCACGGCCATCCACGACATCGTGCCGGACCAGGTTCGCGCCATGGAAGCGCTGGCTGCCGCCAACGTCACCATCGGCAAGCGCCTCGAGCTGCTCCGCACCAATATTCAGACCATTGCCAACATCGCCATCAACGCCCGCATCGAGGCCTCGGCTCTGAAGAGCAACAGCCAGGAGATGCTCACCTTCACCTACGAGGTTGCCAAGCTCGCTTCGACGGCCGAGGCGACCATCAATCAATATGGCATGGAGCAGCGTAAGGCGCATGAAGCCCTGCACGCGGCCCGCGCCGTACTCTTGAGCTTCGAAACCAAGCATCGCGCCCAGTTGGGCTCGATCGCAAGGGAGCTCGACAACAGCCTCGGCTCCGTCGAGGCGCGCAGGACCGACGCACTCGGCCAGTCCACGCATATCGGACAGCGCTCGCGACAGATCGCGCAGTCCATCGGCAAGATCATCACCGCGCTCCAGATCGCCGATATCACCAGCCAGCGTCTCGCCCACGTGCACGAGGCCGTCGAGCAGCTTTCCTGCGGCATCGCGGCCGAAGGCGGCGACGACGACGACTGGTGGACCGGCCTCGACCACGACGAGCGCACCGCCGTCGCAGCCGAGGTCGCGACCCTGCAGCTGGCCCAGATCGAGAACGCCCTCGCGGATCTCAATTCGGAAACGCGCTCGATCGAGAGCGAGATCTCACAGCTTCGCCGCGACGCGGCCGAGATGACCGACCAGGGCAGCGCCCTCTACGGATCTGACGGCGCGTCCGCCAAATCGTTCTTGGGCGAGCTCGCCGCCAGGATCAACGTCGCCGGACATCTGCTGCACGACTGCCAGATTGCCTGCAGGCAGGTGGACGAGCTCAACGAAAGCGTCGGTGCCCGCTTCGGCGCTCTGCACGCGCAGGCCGCAAGCCTTGAAGGCATCGTCGGCGTCGTCGGCGGTGTGCGCCTCATCGGCCTCAACGCCCATCTCAAATCCGATGGCCTTGGTCCCGAGGGACGGACGCTGAGCGCCATCTCGCGCGAGCTCCGCAATTCCGCCGAGTTCATCTCGGCCCACGCCCGCGATCTGATCAAGGCCATCGACGAGACCATCTCCCTGTTCGATGAGCTGAAGAAGCACAACGCTGCGCTCGGCGTCGATCGCATCGCCACCCTCGATATCGGCATGAGCACAGCGCTCTCGGCTTTCGAGGAAAGCGGCGGCAGCCTCGCCACGGCGCTCGCAACGCTGCGGAGCCAGGGCGAAAGGGTGAAAACCACGCTGCACGCCGCTCAAACTTGTCTTCACCAGGGCGACAAGCTCGAGCATCGCCTCGAGAACGCGAGCCGCGTCCTCGAAGCGCTCGCCCATGGCCCTGGACGCAATCTGCAGACGTCGCTGACAAACGAGCGCGCCAAAATCCACTTCGCCCAGCGCTACACCATGGCTGCTGAGCGGAACGTGCACGGCGCCGGAGCCTCGGCAGGAGCCAGCACGAGCGCGCTTTCGGATCCGGGCGCCAGCGCCGAGCTCGAGGATATTTTCTTCTGACGTCGTTGAACCCGGCTTCGATCGGGTGAGATGTCGCGCTAAGCGTTTTAGCCTCGATTCGAATCCAGAAGGCTTTTGCGCGCGGCCTTGAGGATCTCGTCGGAAATCTTTTCGCCCTGCGTCGCGCGCGCCAGCGTCACGGCGCCGACGAGCAGAGAAAGCATCACCAGCGCTTCGCTCCTCTTCTCACTGCCGCTGCGTCCCTCCATCAGCGGCATCATCTGCGCCGCCAACTCCGAAAGCCCTTCAACATAGGCCTTACGCACCGGGCTATCGGGCCCTACCCGCGCGACATCGTTCAAAAGCGCAGGCACCGGACACCCCTCACCCGCCCCGTCGCGATGCTCCTCGGCAAGATAGAACTGGGCCAGTGCGCGCCGTGCCTTCGATCGATCGCCATCGCTGCGCGCGACGATGTCCTCTAATGCCTCACGCTTGTCGGCGAAGGATTTAGCGCACGCCAGCGCGGCGAGCTCGTCCTTGGAGGCGAAATGGCCATAGAAGCCGCCGTGCGTCAGACCGGCGTCCGCCATGAGGGCGGGCACGCTGACGCCGTCGAGCCCGTGAGCACGAAACAACCGCGCCGCGGCGTCGATGACCGCGTCGCGGTTCTGTTGCGCCTTCTTGCGTGAGACCTTCGGCATCCGCTCCCTCCTGCCTTCCGCGATTGCCTACACCGGAATGCGGATGACTTCGAGGCCTGATGCGCGAAATTCTCGGAGACTTTCAATCCCAGCGTTCAAGAAGAATTCTGACCCGGATCAGACTTCTTCTGCAGCGTGGAGCATTTCGAAAAACGAGAATCGCACAAGTAGACAAACTCAAAGAAACACAACCGCGAAACAACTGCGGCAAATGCGCGAAAATGGAAAATCGAATAAAAGGCCGGCCGTTTAATTTATGAACAATGTTCGCGGTCAGGTCTTATAAAGATTATCTGCATAACCTGATTTTACACATAATTCTTCTCGCCTGTCTGCGGAAGTTCGGCAGTCGGAACGGCTCCACTTCGCGACCACCAATTGGGGTTTGTATATGCTTTCCGGTATTAAACTGAAGACCAAGGTGCTTGGTCTCATCCTCCTGCTTGGCGCCCTCTCTCCAATTGCAGCCGCTTTCACCTATTTCAGCTTGCGCGAGCAGGCCGCCGCCGAAACGCTCGCCATGGACACCAAGTCCGGCCAGACGTATCTCGAGCATATCAACGGCCTTGTGTACGCGATCGTCATGGACTCGCGCGGCATCTATATGTCGTCGGATTGGGAATCCGCGAAGCGCTACGGCGACGGCATTCTCAAAAGCGCCAAGGATCTCGACGAAACTGCCCGTCTTTGGTCGGCTCAGGTCGTCGCCTCCGAAGCCGAAGCGCTCGCCGATGCTAGAAAGAGCATCGCTGAATTCATTCAATTCAGAACCGAGCTCGTGCGTCTCGCCCACGAGGACTCACTGGCGGCTGCGCGCGAATTCGGCGACAACGAGGCCAATCGCAGCAACCGCAAGTCGCTCAATGACAAGCTCACCGGGCTTTCCCAGCGTTACGGAAAGATCGTCGAAGAGACTGCAAAATCGGCACGCGAAATCAGCGCGAGCGTCATTTCCAACGTCGTTATGATCGGCGCTCTGTCGCTCTTGGTCATGGGCGCCGGCGTACTTCTGGTGATCCACGGCTTCACACGCCCGATCGAGCGCATCAAGCTCAGCATTCTCGAGCTTGCCGAAGGCAACACCGAGACCGACATCTTCGGAGCCGAGCGTAAGGACGAGATCGGCGAGATTTCCGGCGCCCTCGTCGTGTTCAAAAACAACATGATCGAGACCGAGCGCCTGCGTCTGGCTCAGGCCGACAGCGAGCGCGTCGCGGCCGAGGTACGCAAGGCCGAGCTGCACCGCCTGGGCGACGAGTTCCAGCGCGCAGTCGGCAGCATCGTCGAAACCGTCTCCGCCGCTTCGAGCCAGCTCGAAGCAGCAGCCGGCTCGCTGACGGGAACGGCCAAGGCCACGCACGAGCTTTCGGGCGTCGCAGCCGCAGCCTCCGAGCAGACCTCGGGCAACGTTCAGGGTGTCGCCGCAGCCGCCGAGCAGCTCGCCGCCACCGTCACCGAGATCAGCCGTCAGGTTCAGGAGAGCACGTCCATCGCTGACGCAGCGGTTGTCCAGGCTTCGCGCACCAACGACAGCGTGGCCGAGCTTTCGCTGTCTGCCGAGCGCATCGGCAACGTCGTCGGCCTCATCAACACTATTGCCGGTCAGACCAACCTTCTGGCTCTGAACGCGACCATCGAGGCCGCGCGCGCCGGCGAGGCAGGCAAGGGCTTCGCGGTCGTCGCGCAGGAGGTCAAGGCCCTCGCCAGCCAGACCGAGAAAGCCACGAGCGAGATCGGAACGCAGATCGCCGGCATGCAGGTCGCGACCCAGGACGCCGTCGGCGCCATCAGGGAGATCACCGGCACCATCAAGCGCATCTCCGAGATCGCGTCCGCCATCGCCGCGGCCGTCGAGCAGCAGGGTGCGACGACGACCGAGATCAGCCGCAACGTTGCCGAAGCCGCCAGAGGCACGGCGGAGGTCGCCTCGAGCGTCTCCGAAGTGAGCAAGGGAGCTTCCGACACCGGCTCGGCCTCGTCGCAGGTGCTCTCATCCGCCAAGTCTCTCTCGAGCGACAGCCGCCAGCTGAAGCAAGAGGTCGAGAAGTTCGTGGCGACCGTTCGCGCCGCCTGAGCCATCGCATAGAAGTTACGGAACTGAAGCGCGGCGCTGGTTGCACCTGTTCGAAGTGCAGCCGGCGCCAGCGTATTTCGCGCCCCTCTTACGATTTTCCGACCCTGTTTCGGCCGCCCGCAGGGCCCATCCGTGACGGGACGCATCGCCACCTTTCTGTGACCGCCGCAATGCTCTAAGAAGGCGGGACCAAAGCGAGCCGTGATCGCGCCGGGACGCCTCCGGCGCCGCCACATGGTTAAAACCTTCTGGAGCGGATCGCATTGCGATCCGCTTGCGCGAGACGGCCATGAGCCACGAGCTGACCTTCAAAACCTCAATGGCCTTCGACTACGGCGAGCCGAGCCCGGTCAGTCCCGGCATCGTGCGCCTCGTCGCCAACAATCCGAGCGTTCTGACCTTCAAGGGCACGAACACCTATCTCCTCGGCATGACCGAGCTCGCCGTCATCGATCCAGGCCCCGATGACCCGGCCCACCGCGAGGCTATCCTGAAGGCCGCAGGCGCGCGCCCGATCACCCACATCCTCATCACGCACGCCCATCGCGACCACGTCGATGGCGCCGCCGCGCTCAAGGCCGCGACCGGCGCTCCCATCTGCGGCTATGGCCGCGACACAATCCCTGCGGAAGGACCGAGCCACAATCCGCAGGGCACCGAATTCATCGACTATGTCTTCACGCCCGACATCAAGCTCGACGACCACGACGAGATCGAGGGCAAGGAATGGCGGCTCACGGCGCTGCACACGCCGGGCCACGCGCCGGATCATCTTTGCTTTGCGCTCGCGGGCCGCTCGGTGCTGTTCTCGGGCGATCACGTGATGGCCTGGAACACGACGCTCATCGCGCCGCCCGAAGGATCAATGGCGGATTACATCAGCTCGCTGCAGCTGCTTCTCGTTCGCCAGGATTCGATCTATCTGCCGGGGCACGGAGATCGCCTCGATGAGCCCCAGCGCACCGTGAAAGCCTATCTCCTGCATCGCCAATGGCGCGAGCAGTCGATCCTTGCCGCCATCAAGAACGGCGTCCGCACCATCCAGGCGATCGTGCCCCTCATCTACCCAACGCTCGACGGCCGCCTCGCGGCCGCCGCAAGCCTATCGGTCCAGGCCCACGTCGAGCACCTTATTCAGCGCGGCCTTGTGGTCTGCGACGGCCTTCCTGCTTGGGATCAGCGTCTTTCCCTCGCTTAGCGCGCTGAGCGCCGCGCTTGGATCTTTCCGCTTTCTCGTCCTCGGCCATCGGCATAGTCGCCTGCACGCGCATGGTGATCTCGTGCATGATGGCGCGGATGCGCTCGGCGTTGCGTCCGAGATCGGCGCTGCCGAACCGCGACGCCGAGCGGATATCCACCCGCGACGTCGTCTCGTCTCCTGAAACACGAATGGCGACGTCGTCGTAGAAGCCGGCGATGAGGGTCCGGTCGACCGCCTCGAGCGCCCCGGGCTCGCCGGCCGCTCCCGGCGCCTCGTCACGCACGACATGCATTCTGAGCTTTTTCAGTGCATCCGTGACCAGCTCGAAGGTTTCCTCGCTCGAGCGCTCGACGACCATGGTCTTGAGATCGGGATAAGCCGCCGCTTGCTGCAGAGCGAAGGCCTTCCCCGGATAGGCCGGGGAATTGTCGCCGGGTCCCCTCGCCGTCGCCAGGTTGACGAACGCAGGCGGCGAGCTCGTATCCGTCGAGAGGTCGTTGATCAGCGGAAAATTGTGGGCGTAGAGCATGGCCAGCACCGGCGCCAGCAGCATGATCGCACTGAGAAAAATGCCGAGGACGATGCGTGCCGAGCCGCCCACCCCGCTGCGCCAGATGGCGAGTGCGCCCAAGGTGCCGAGCAGGATCGAAAGCACGCATCCGAGCATCGCGAACAGGAACAAATTGAACGCCACTGCAGTCGGCATTCCGAACAGCCGGTGCAGGAACGCAGCCGCGATGAGCACTCCGAGCGAGAACAAGGCGACCCGGCTGGACCAGCGGCTTGCAGTCGATTCTTTTTCGGTGGCGGCAAGCCTCATGCACGGTCCTGGTGCTACGTGGTAGCGCAATCGATGAGATAAGGTGTTTGAGCATAGCGCCCGATTCGGACGAAATGTAGCGCCGGAACCGCCCCACGCGGCAAGTCTATTTGCAGAATGCGGGAGGATCGAGTGCAGGAGCTGATGACACGCTTCTCGCGGTTGAACATTCCGCCGGCTACGGTCCAGTGGATCGCGGTCGCGACATTCGGCCTCGTGTTCGTCGTCGCCATTGTCATAGTGCTGGCTCGCGGCATGACTCGTACCGAGGCGCCCAAGCTAGACGCGGCCGACGCAAAGCCGCCCGTCTTGAAGAAGACGCTGAATGACAGGCTAAGCGCCCACCAGGCGCCGGCCGATCCCGTGCCGGCGAAAAAGACGGTCGTGGCCACACCACCGCCGCCGCAGGCGGAAGGCGCGCTTCGCATCATGACCTGGGACTTGAGCACGCTGCCCGCCATGGAGGGCGGACGGGCCAATCAGGACGGCGAGGCATCCTGGCGCACGTCGTTCGGCGCGCAAAGATCCACGCCACCCGAAACTCTCACAGGCGGCAGCCGGTATGATCTCAAGGCCGATGTCATCCTGCTGCAGGGCATCGCCGATGCGACGCTGCTGCGCCGCTATTTCTTTCCGGCGCGCGACTGGCATTTGATCGTCTCGCGTCAGAAGCTGACCGACGTCGCGATGCAGGCGGATCCCGCCAGCGCCGCGGTCGGCATCACGGGCGTCGCCATCCGCGTCCGCGACGGGCTTCGCATCACCGCACGCGAATATTACCCCCGCATCGGCGGCGAGCAGCTTGGCGAGCCAGGCACGAACCTGCTCGCAGGCACCGCCGTCCGCGTTGCCGATCGCGGGCGGACCATGTGGCTCGCATCCTTCGCCGTTCCGCCTGCTTGTGCCGAAGCCCCCACACCATGCTCGGCCAGAGCGCGCCTCTCGGAGTGGAAGGAAGGCAAGCGCGGGCAAGGCGAGGCCGTCGTCCTTGGCGGCATGCTGGCTGCATCGAAGATGGAGAGCGAGTCGGAGGTTCCGGGCTGCGAGCGCCAGCAGCTCGGCACCGAACTCAAAAGCTCAAATATTCCGATGTTCACGGAGGACCAGTTGGCCGGCCCGGGCTCGGGATGCGCCATCGCCATGGATCTCAGCGCCCCTCCCAACCCGTAGAAAACCAAGACTTACTATTACTTGCATTGTCATACGGCGTTCTCGCCGCACACGGGTGCAAAATGAGCCGATACGCGCTATGGTCCCGCGGCACCAATGAATTGCGCTCCTCAGGTCCCTCGCAGCACGCGCCATGGCATTCAGACTGAAGCTCAACGAGCCCGTCGACAAAGGTTTTCGACGCATTGGATTGGATCAGATCGGGCGAGCCCAGCAGGAACTCGCAGGCGCCGCGTCTGGCGCCACGGCAGCAGTCCATGAAACGCGCAAATGCTTTAAGCGCATCCGCGCCCTGCTCCGCTTGTTCCGCACGGGCCTCGGCGAAGAGACCTTCCGCGAGGAGAACGCGCGCTATCGCGATCTCGGCGCAATGCTCTCGCAGGCCCGCGACAGCCAGGTGCTGATCCAGACGGCGCTCAAGCTCGAAACTCTTCCCGGCCACGTGAGCAATGCTGCGCTGGCGGCCTTCAAGAAGATGCTTCAGGAGGACGGCATCGCGAATGCGCCGGTCCCCGAGGGCCTCATCGGCGAAGCGCAGGAGAAGTTGGTCAAAGCGGCAAAAGTCTTCCGCCGCCTCAAGGTCGGCGACGGTGACTTCGACATCGTCGAGGGCGGACTGAGACGCACCTATGCGAAGGCGCTGAACAACTTCGACGCCGCCTACCACGATCCGCACGATGAAGCCTTCCACGAGTGGCGCAAGACCGTCCAGCAACACTGGCGTCACATGGCGCTCGTCTCGCGCGCCTGGCCCGAGCATTTCGCCTGCCGCGTCACCGCAGCTCGTGCCCTGTCGCAGCTCCTTGGCGACGATCACGACCTCGCCATGCTGCGCGCCCACCTAACTACATTGCCCCCCTCGCGCCTCTCGGCCATGCACGCGAGCGAGATCGAACGTCTCGCAACGGCCCGCCAAGAGGAGCTCAGGGCCGAGGCCGCCCCGCGCGGCCGGCAACTGTTCGTCGAAGGCGCAAAGGGCCACAGCCGCCGCGTCGGTGAGATCTGGCGCGCGGCCCAGGAAATGCGCGCCGTACCTGCCGAGAGCCACCTTCCGGACCCGTCCAGCCGACGCAATGAGACCGCCACGGCGACGTGACGCAGTTTCGATTGGGATTGGGCCTGCTTCCTGGGCTATTGATGCCGCGGCCGCCGGGCGATTGATCCATCCGGCGCCGTCGAGCGTTTGCTTCCGAGAGAGAGAAATAGAAGAAAGCATGGGCATGCTGAAGAAATCTGACGATCGCATGGGGCAACCAGGGGGCGGATCCGGACCCGCCAATCATCCTGCCGTCGCCCATGGCCGCGTCGGCGTGCTGCTGCTCAACCTCGGAACGCCCGACGCCACCGACTATTGGTCCATGCGCCGCTACCTGAAGGAATTCCTCTCCGACGAGCGCGTCATCGAGGAGCCGCGCTGGAAGTGGTGGCCGATCCTCAACCTGATCATTCTGACCGTCCGCCCCGGTCGCAAAGGCAAGGACTACGCCTCGATCTGGAACAACGAGCGCGACGAAGGCCCGTTGAAGACCATCACGCGCGCTCAGGCCGAGGAGTTGTCGCGCCGGCTCGAATCCCATCCCTCGGTCGTCGTTGATTGGGCCATGCGTTATGCCAATCCCACGACGCAAAGCCGCCTCGAAGCGCTCATGGCTCAGGGCTGCGACCGCATTCTCCTGTTGCCGCTCTATCCGCAGTACGCTGCGGCGACCAGCGCCACCGCCTGTGATCAGGCGTTCCGCGCGCTCATGAACATGCGCTGGCAGCCGGCCATCCGCGTCGCTCCCGCCTACTACGACGACCCCGCCTACATCGCGAGCCTCGCCACCTCAATGCGCGTGAGCCTGTCGAAGCTGGACTTCGAGCCGGAAAAGATCATGGCCACGTTCCACGGCATGCCGCAGAAGTATTTCGACAAGGGCGATCCCTACCACTGCCAGTGCCAGAAGACGTCCCGGCTGCTGCGTGAAGCGCTCGGCTGGCCGGAGGACCGCTGGCTGACGACCTTCCAGTCCCGCTTCGGCAACGATCCGTGGCTGCAGCCCTATACCGACATGACGGTCGAACGCCTCGCCAAGGAAGGCGTGAAGCGCCTCGCACTCGTCGCTCCCGGGTTCTCTGCGGATTGCCTAGAGACCCTCGAGGAGCTCGACGTCGAGAACCGGCACATCTTCGAGAGCAACGGCGGCGAGAAATTCGCCTACCTACCGGCCTTGAACGACAGCGCCGAGGGCGTCGACGTCATCGAAGCCGTCGTCCGCCGCGAGCTCTCCGGCTGGATCTGAGCCCACTCGGATTGTAGAGCCAGCTTGTGCCGCCCTGTTCCATCCGTAACAGCCTGAAAAGCCCACCTCAGCGTTATTTAACCCTGTCTCCGTGTGCGCCCTAAAAAGCCCGGAGTCGCATGCGTATATGCGCGCTTGGCTCTTCTGGAGAGGAAACACATGTTCGGCGGTTTTGAGGTTTTCGGCCTGTTACTCATCGTGCTGGCCGTGGCGGCTTTGTGGTCGACGGTCAAGATCGTCCCGCAAGGGTTCAACTACACCGTCGAGAATTTCGGCCGCTATACGCGCACGCTGACCCCCGGCCTGCACATCCTCGTGCCGATCGTCGAACGCGTCGGCCATCATGTGAACGTCAAGGAGCAGGTGATCGACATCCCGAGCCAGGATGTGATCACGCTTGACAACGCCATGGTGCGTGTCGACGGCGTCGCCTTCTTCCAGGTTCTGAACGCCGCCAAGTCGGCCTACGAGGTCGAGAACCTCGAGCACGCCATCGTCAACCTGACCATGACCAACATCCGTACCGTCATGGGCTCCATGGCTCTCGACGAGCTGCTCTCCAATCGCGACAAGATCAACTCGCAGCTTCTGCATGTCGTCGATGCCGCCACCGAAGCATGGGGCGTCAAGGTCACGCGCATCGAGATCAAGGACATCGCCCCGCCGCGCGATCTCATCGACAGCATGGCTCGCCAGATGAAGGCCGAGCGTGAGAAGCGTGCGCAAATTCTGGAATCGGAAGGTCTCCGCCAGGCCGCGATCCTGAAGGCCGAAGGTGCGAAAGCGGCCGTCGTGCTCGAAGCCGAAGGCCGCCGCGAAGCCGCCTTCAAGGACGCCGAGGCCCGCGAACGCGCTGCCGAAGCCGAGGCCACCGCAACGACGCTGGTCTCGAACGCCATCGCCAACGGCAATGTGCAGGCCATCAACTACTTCGTCGCCAACAACTACATGAAGGCCCTCGAAGCGCTCGCCAGTGCGCCCAATCAGAAGGTCATCATGATGCCGCTCGAGGCGTCGTCAGTCATCGGCTCGCTCGCTGGCCTGGCCCAGATCACCGGCGAAGCCTTCGGCTCCACCGCGCCGCAACAGGCCGCAAAGCCCCCGCGCGGCGGCAGCGTCCCGCAGGCGTAGACCATGATCGCGTCAGGCCTTATCAGCCTGACGCGTGAACCATCGGTCTCACAAAAAATCATGATCGCGTCCCATCCGATCAATTTGTGACGCGCCATGCTTTCTCGATTAGAGTCTCGCTTCGAAAGAGAGGCTTCCGCCATGACCGCCCTTGCCGACCTCATCGCCAATCTCGGCCCCTGGAGCTGGGTAATCGCCGGACTTATCCTGATGTCGCTCGAGACGCTGGTCCCGGGCGTGCACTTCCTGTGGTTCGGGATCTCGGCAGTGCTGGTCGGCATCGTCGCGTTCCTGGCCACAGCATTGGGCTTGGGTGAAGCTTTCAGCCTTCCCTGGCAGCTCGTGCTGTTCGCACTCGTCTCGGTCGTGGCGGTTTTCTGGGTACGCGGCCTGTCGCGGCATGAGCAGGCCGTAACCGACGAGCCCGATCTCAACGTGCGCGGCGCCCAGTACATCGGCCGCGTCGTCGTCGTGGAGGACGCCATTTCCGGCGGCCGCGGCAAGGTTCGCGTCGGCGACACGCTTTGGCCGGCTCAGGGCTCGGACACCGCCAAGGGCGCGCGCGTGAAAATCACCGGCACCAACGGCACCGTGTTCGTCGTCGAGCCTGCGGCTTAACAGTATCGTCGAGAAGGTGTTCTACGCCACGCCCGCACGCAGCAGGTCGTGCACGTGGATGATGCCGACTGGCTTGCCCTGATCCACCACGAACAGCGCCGTGATGCGCGACGCGTTGATCATCTCGAGCGCCGCCGACACCAGCATGCCGGGCGAAACCGTCTTCGGCCGCTTCGTCATGATGTCGCCGGTCTTGGCCCGGAACAGCGCATCGCCCATGTGACGGCGAAGGTCGCCGTCGGTCACGACGCCGACAAGCTTACCCTTGCTATTGACGATGCCGAGGCAGCCGAAGCTCTTGGCCGTCATGGTCACGATGGCATCGCTCATCAGCGCCGTCTCGCGCGCGAGCGGCAGCTGATCCTGCTTGTGCATCATGTCGGCTACGTACTTCAGCGACGCCCCGAGCGACCCACCCGGATGGAACGTCTTGAAATCGTGCGCCGTGAAGCCCTTGGACTCGAGCAGCGCGATCGCGAGGCTGTCGCCGAGCGCGAGCTGCATCGTCGTCGACGTCGTCGGCGCCAGACCGTGCGGGCAGGCTTCCTTCGCGCGCGGCAGCTCCAGCACCACGTCCGATTGCTTGCCGAGCGCCGAATCCGCTTTGGACGTGATCGAGATCATCGGCACCGCGAACCGGCGCGAATAGGTGATGATGTTCGAAAGCTCGACCGTCTCTCCGGACCATGACAGCGCCAGAATGACATCCTCGGGCCGGATCATGCCGAGGTCGCCGTGCGACGCCTCGCTGGGATGTACGAAAAATGCCGGCGTGCCGGTCGAGGCGAACGTCGCCGCGATCTTCTGACCGACGTGCCCGCTTTTGCCGATGCCGGATACGATCACGCGCCCGCGCGCCTCGCGAAGCAGCCGCAGCGCCGCCGCCATCGGGCCAGCGAGACTGGTTTCGAGCGCCTGACGCACCGCCTGCAGCCCCTCGACCTCGAGATCGAGCGTCCGAAGCGCCGAGCCGACCAGCGAGGCGTCCTTACCCTTGCCGCCGGAAATCGCCTTCAGCTTGCGTGCCGTGCCACCGTCGTGGATTGCCATTTGTCGAGCGATCCCTCTGTGCATGCTGCGAGGCGAGCCTGATCCGCCGCAGTCATGCAGGAAAACCGAAAACGAGTTGAGCCCCGTAGCTTCCCCAAACCCCTCGTGAGCCCTCGGAAGGGCTGAAACCCTTCTACCAGAGAGACCCCGATCCGCCAAACCCGCCGAACGAGTTGTAGACGGTTAAGTGCACGTTAACCGAGCCTTCCTACTGTCGCACCGGGGGTTGTTTGCGTTCGCATGATGAAGTGTCTCATGAGGGCGCGTTCGTGACCGTTTCGCGGCGATTTTCGTTGTTTGTCGTGGGCATCGCCGCCCCAGGCCTCGCTTTTTTCCTATTGCCGGGGCCCAAGGCCCACGCCGAGGACATCCTCCCCCGGGCGTCCAGCAGCAAGACCGCCGACCTCCGCCGTCCCCGCCTCAAAGCAGAGCCCCTCCTCGACGCCGAGGACGCATATACGACGCCCGCCCGCCGTGTACCGGTAAAGGCCCCCGTGGACGGTACGGAAGGCGACCCTTCCGAGCTGGCGCCCGTGGACGATTCGTTCGGCTCCGACCCCGTCACCTCGCCCGACGCGACCGGCCCCTCCGACGCCGACACATCCGCCGGGACCGAGCCCGCCCCCGAGCAGGACGGCACCTTGGACGCGGCCGAAATGGAGCCGCCTCAGGATGGAGAGGACCCGACGCAGGACACCCGTCCCCCGGCCGACGTCGCCGTCTTCGAGAGCCCGCCTGCCGGCTTCGACCCGCTGCTGTTCCAGATCGAGGACATCGATCCGCTTCTGACCGACCGGCGCCCCGAGCGCCTGTTCCTTCTCGAGCCCTACGACCCCGTGGGCATTCGCATCGGCAGCTTCGTGCTGTTCCCCGAGGCCGAGATCGCCGGCATCGCCACGAGCAACGTCCAGGGCACCTCAGGCGGCAAATCGGATGTCGGCCTCGGCCTGCAGAGCAGGGCTCGCCTCGTCTCCAACTGGTCGCGCCACGCCGTCGAGCTCAGGGGCACGACCGTCAACACGTTCTACGACGAGTTCTCCTCCGAGGACGACCGCGACTGGTCGGCTGAAGCCCGCGGCCGTCTCGACATCGCCCAGCGCACCAACATCCAGGCTCTCGTCGGTCATGACTTCGGCCAGGAATCCCGTTCGGGCATCGACGCGGTCGTTACCGGACCACGCCCGAACGTCGCCACCGATCGCGCCGCCGCGGCCTTCAACCAGCGCTTCAACCGCCTCTCGGTACAGCTCCGCGGCGCAGTGGCCGACACCAACTACTCCGACACGGGCGGCGCGACCGGCTCGCTAGACTACCGCGACAGCAACGTCACCGAGGAGGCCGTGCGCCTCACCTATGAGCTGAAGCCCACGTTCTCCGTCTTCACCGAGACAGCCCTCAATCAGCGCGAATATGGCGCCGTCTCCCCCGAGGACAACCTTTCCCGCAATTCCAAGGGAGAGCGCTATCGCGTCGGTATCGACCTCGGCGGCACGAGCCCGATCTGGCGCGGCGAAGTCAGCCTTGGCTACGGCAAGCAGGACTCCAAAGCTACCCAGCTCGGCGACGTCAACGCGTTCCTCGTCGATGCCAACCTCACATGGCGGCCGACCGAGATCACGGCCCTCTTGGTCACGGCCAAGACTGACATCGACACCACGACCACCGAAGGCTCGCCCGGCGTCATCACGCGTCAGGCCGGCATCGAGGTTCGCCACGCCTTCCGCCGCTACCTCGTCGCCACGGCTGGGTTGACCTACACCGACTACGACTACACGCACACCACGCTGCACGAGAAGGATCTCCAGGCCAGCGTCGGCGCCGAATACTATGCCAGCCCCGAGCTCGTGCTGTTCACGCGCTACCTGCACGTCGACTTCAATTCCAACCTGCCTGAAGGCGACTACGACGGCGACGAGATCCGCGTCGGCGCACGGCTCAGGAGATAGCGGCTGAACAGCCAGCCTTTACTCACGCAAGACTTTGGAGGCGAACCCTCTGTCATCCTCGGCTTTATGCCGAGGATCCAGCCCTCCGCATGGGAAAGCCGCAGTTGGGTTCTCGTCATACGGAGAGCTTCACTTCTGCTGAAACCTGGATCCTAGGCACAAGGCCTAGGATGACAAACTCCCCGACGAGAGTGCAACCTACCACGCTGCCTTATGCTCGCCGCGAGCGTTGCGTACAGCCTCTCATGCGTTAGATTCGTGCGAATCTGTTAGCCTATGAGGGGTTACATGCGGGAGAGCGCCATGTCAGACCGTACTCAATTCGCAGTTGGAAAGCACAAAGTCTCCATGCCCAAGGTGGCAAAGCGGTCGCTGCAGGTCGTGATTGCGGCTACTTTGACCGCCGCCGTCGTGCTCGCGATCGTCGTCGTCAATACGTCGCTGATGGGCCGTGGCGGCTCGATTGGCGGCATCGACATCTGGTTCGCCTTCATCAAGCGCGGCGATATCCTGGCCACCATCATTCTGACGGCGTTGGTCACGACCGCATTCATTTACTGGCAGCGCGACCGCGAACGCCGGTAGTCTTTTGCGAGCGGATTCGGACTCGCACGCCGCTTCACCTCTCCCCGGCGGGGAGAGGTCGGCGACGGCATGGCCGGAGCCGGGTGAGGGGGCCAATCACATCGACCCCAAATCGCGCAGGATAGCCTCAAGCACTCCATCGATATTTTCTCGGACATCATCGTTCGTGAATCGAATGACGTGAAAGCCGAGTGAGTTGAGATGCTGCGTCCGAGCAGCATCGCGCGCCAGCTCAATAGGCGTGGAATGAGTAGCTCCGTCGATCTCTATAACCAGCTTTCCGTCTAGGGTGACGAAGTCGACGACGTATCGGTCGATCGGATGCTGCCGCCGAAATTTCCAACGCGCGAGCTGCCGATTGCGAAGTTCGCGCCAGAGCATCGCTTCTGCAGACGTTTGGACTGACCTAAGTGTCCGGGCAAACTTTCTGAAGCGATCCATTTTTGAGCTGCTCATCCCCCTCACCCGAGCCGTTATGGCAAAGCGATGCTTCGCCATAAACGGCCCGACCTCTCCCCATCGGGGAGAGGTGCAGTGTAGGCGATCCTCCCGACGAGGGGTAATCCGTCCGTCCTGGCTAAATTGCCGGCGAGGCCTCCACGAGCACCTCCGGCCGCCGCGGTGTCGTAGCCGCGCGCTCCTTCGCCAGAGCCAGCGCTGCCACGTAATCCGGCTTGCCGCTGCCGAGCAGCGGAATGCTCGGCACGATCATGACATCCGAAGGCACCATGAGCTCGGTCGCGCCCTTCGACTTGGCGAAGCGCGAGAAGGCCTCGCGCGTCGTCGAGGCATCGGTGGACATGAGCACCAGCCGCTCGCCCTTGCGGGCATCCGGTAGCGATACCACGATGGTGAGAAGCGTCGGCCAAAGCTCGGCGGCAAGTGCCTCCACAGCCGACAGCGACACCATCTCGCCCGCAATCTTGGCGAAGCGCTTGGCGCGGCCCTTGATGGTGATGAAGCCTTGCGCGTCGATCGCGACGATATCGCCCGTGTCATGCCAGCCGCCGGCCGGCGGCTCCAGCACACCCGGGTTCTCCGCCCGCATGTAGCCGAGCATGACGTTGGGTCCGCGAACGAACAGCCGCCCGCCTTCCTCGATGCCCGGCACGGGCTCGAGGCGCGCTTCCATGAGCGGCGACAGACGTCCGACAGTGCCGGCCTTGTTGGCGAGCGGCGTGTTGATGGCAAGCACGGGCGCCGTCTCCGTCACACCGTAGCCTTCGAGAATTCGAACGCCGAACTTCTCCATGTAGATCTGCCGCGTCCGCTCCTTCACCGCTTCCGCACCAGCCAGGATGAGCCGCACGCGCGCGAAGTCGTAAGGGTGCGCGGTCCGCGCGTAGCCGTTGAGGAACGTGTCCGTGCCGAACAGGATGGTCGCGTTCGAGCCGTAAACCAGCTCCGGCACGATGCGATAGTGCAGCGGCGTCGGATAGAGGAACACCGGCACGCCGGCGACGAGCGGCATGACGAGACCCGCCGTCAATCCGAACGAATGGAACACCGGCAGCACGTTGAACACCTTGTCCTGGCCGTTCACCGCCACGCGCGTCAGGCTCTGCATCGCGTTGGCCAGCATGTTCTTGTGCGACAGCACCACGCCCTTGGGCAGCCCCTCGGAGCCCGACGTGAACAGGATCGCGGCAGGATCGTTGGGATCGCGCTCCACCTGCGCACGCGAGCCGACCAGGAGACCGCGGATCTTGTCCGCCAGCGTGATCGAAGCCCGGACGTCGTCGAGGTAGACGATGCGCGCCACCGCCGAGAGCTTCTCGATCACCTCACCGAGATGGGCCTTCTCGATGAACACGCGCGAGGTCAGGATCACGTCCACCTTCGCGGCCTTGCAGGCAGCCAGAAGGTTCGTGGCGCCGGCCGTGAAATTCAGCATGGCCGGAACGCGGCCGATGGTCTGCACGGCAAAGAACGTCACCGCGACGCCGGCCGAGTTCGGCAGCAGGATGCCGACGCTCGCACCAACCGGAGCCAAGGGCTCGAGCTTGGCGCCGAGCACCTGCGCGCTGGTGATGAGCTTCTTGTAGGAGAGCTTGGTGCCGAGCGGATCCTCGACGATGGCCTTGCCCGTGTCGCGCGTCTCCTTGGCCTCGACGAGCGCCGAGAACAGCGTCTGGTTGATGTTGGCGGTCTTCACCGCCGCATCGACCATGATGTCCTGCAACGCCATACCCGCCGCCTGCCTGCGTGCCTTGCCGCGCAGCGCTTCCGCCACCGCGAGCTTGACCGGCGGCAAGATGGTGATGGTCGTCTTCGGGAACCAGACCTTCTTGGCCTGATAGCGGTTGAGATAGCCGAAGTGCGAGCGCTCCGGGCCGTCGATGCGCACCGGGATCACCACGGCGTCCGCCTTGTCGGCGATCATCGCCGTGCCGTCGTAGACCTTCATCAGACCGCCCGTGACCGTGAGACGGCCTTCCGGGAAGATCACCAGTGTCTCGCCGCCCTTCACCGTGTTGATGAGCTGGCGCGTCGCCAGCGGCTTCGTCGGATCGATGGCGTGAGCATTGACGAGATGGAGGAACGGCTTCACCCACCACTTCTGCGCCATGCCCGTATCGATGGCGAATGCGGCATGGCTCGGCATCAGCGAGTGCATGATCGCCGCGTCGAGCAGGCTCACATGGTTCGGCGCGATGATGGCACGCGTCCCCGGCGCCGGCAGGTTCTCGTAGCCTTTGACCTCGAGCCCGAGGAACGTCTTGAACAGGAACACGCCGACGTCCTGGATGCCCTGCTTGCCCCAGGCGACCATGATAAGGGCCATCGCCGCTAGGTTGGCGAGGCCGAGGATGGTCAGGATCATGCCGAGACCAAAGCCCTGCCATTGCAGGACGGCGAGGCTCACCGTTGCGACGGTCATGAAGGCCGCCGAGAGCACGTTGCAGGCGGCGATGACACGCGCGCGTTCGCTTTCAGGTGCCCAGAGCTGCACCGCCGCGAACGCCGGAACGATGAAGAGGCCGCCCGCGACGGCGAGACCCGCGAGATCGACAAGCACACGCCAGTTGCTGACAGCAGCGAAGAAAGCGCTGACCGACACCGGCCCTGTCGGAGCCGGGATGCCCGCAACCGCCCACGCGAGATCGAGCGAGAACAAGCCCATCAGCAGCGCGCCGATCGGCACGAGAGCCAGGTTCGGGCGTGTCTTGCTGGCGCGCGCGGCCAGGGCCGAGCCCGCGGCGATGCCGACCGTGAACACGATCAGCGCCACGACGATGACGCCTTCGTCGCCGCCGATGGTGTCCTTCATCAGCACCGGCAGCAGCGACAGCACCACAGCGCCGACGAGCCAGAACCAGGACGTGATCAGGCCGCCGATCCAGAGCCTGCGGTCACCGTGCAGATGCCGCAACAGCGTGACCGTCGACGACCAGAGGTTCCAATCGATTGCGAGCCCCGGAGCCGCGGCGCCGGTCTTGGGAATGAGCGAGGCCGTGAACCAGCACAGCGACGCAAGGACAACTACGAGCCCGGCGATGAAGAGCGACGCGCCGTTTTCCGAAGCCGCGATGCCGCCCGAGATTGTGCCGATGAGAATGGCCGTGAACGTCGCGCTTTCGATGAAAGCATTGCCCGCCGGGATTTCGCGCGCATCGAGCAGCGCCGGCAGGATGCCGTACTTGATCGGACCGAACAGAGCCGCGATCACGCCGTAGAGCACGAGCGCGAGAAACAGCAGCGGCACCGAGTGCATGACAAAGCCCAGCGCGGCGACGAGCGCGATCGGGATCTCGGCGCGTTTCAGCTTCTCGGCCATCACTGCCTTGTCGTAGCGGTCAGCCAGTTCGCCGCCGATGCCCGACAGGAAAAAGAAGGGCGCCACCAGCACCGCTCCCGCCAGCGCAACGAGCGCGGCGCTGTGCGTGCTGCCGATCTTGAACAGGATCAGAATGACCAGCGCGTTCTTGACGAAGTTGTCGTTCAAGGCCGACAGGAACTGGCACCAGAACAGCGGTGCGAAGCGGCGCGTGGTCATGAGCGACTTGAACATGGGATCAACCCGTGAGTTTCTTTGAAAGCCGAACGTGACAAACTGTTACGAGATAGGTGCCGGGACTTCGCGCCCAGATCGTGATTAAAAAGGGGCCGCGTCCTTGGCTGGCGCGGCCATTTTGTGGCAAACCCTTAACGGCGCGCTCCGAACCCATGTGCCCCTCACGGCATTCTCCGTGCAAGCCCTATTCCCGGCCGGGCCAGAAGTGGCGTAGTTTGCGCGGGCTGGCAAATTGAAATTTGTTTAATTCGATGCCAAATCAGCATTTTACACGGGGCGGCGCTTGGGCCGCCGGAACTGTGGACTTAAGCTTCACCAGACGAGTGAAAGTGGACACCAAAACCGACATCGAGATCAGCGTTGTTCTCAACGGACGCGGCGTCGCCACGGCCGCTGCCACGCTCGACGCCCTGCTCGCCGAGCAGGGGTTCGCCGGGCTCAAGGTTGCAACGGCTCTGAACGGGGACTTTGTTCCCGCACCGGCCCGCGCGGCGACATCCCTCGCGAGCGGCGACCGCATTGAGGTCGTCTCGGCCCGCCAAGGCGGCTAAACTGACCCCATGAATGCCCCTGAACCAAAACCGAAATCCAAGATGCTCTCGTTCTATGGCGAGACCGTCGCCTCGCGTCTGCTCGTAGGCTCGGCGCTCTATCCCTCGCCGCAGGTGATGACCGAAGCCATCCGCGCTGCCGGAGCCGGCATCGTCACCGTCTCGCTCCGCCGTGAGCAGGCGCGCGGCCGCACCGGCGAGCGCTTCCTCGATCTCCTGCGCGCCCTCGACGTCCGCCTTCTGCCCAATACCGCCGGCTGCCGCACCGCCAAGGAAGCCATCACCACCGCCCAGATGGCGCGCGAGCTTTTGGAGACCGACTGGATCAAGCTCGAGGTCATCGCCAACGACGACACCCTGCAGCCCGACCTGTTCGGCCTGGTCGAAGCCGCAGGCGTTCTCGCCCGCGACGGCTTCAAGGTCTTCCCCTACACCACCGAGGACTTGGGCGCCGCCGACCGCCTCCTCGCCGCCGGCTGCAATGTCCTGATGCCCTGGGGCGCGCCCATCGGCTCCGGCCGCGGCCTCGCCAACCCCTATGCGCTGAGGACGATGCGCGCCTATTTCCCCGACACACCGCTCGTCATCGATGCCGGTATCGGCGCACCATCTCACGCCGCCCAGGCCATGGAGATGGGCTACGATGCCGTGCTCCTGAACACCGCTGTCGCCAAGGCCCACTATCCTGTTCGCATGGCCGAAGCCTTCGCCCGCGCCATCGAGGCCGGACGCACCGCCTTCGAAGCCGGCTTGATCGAAATGCGCGACATGGCGGCCCCGTCGACGCCCGTGGCCGGCACGCCATTCTTCGATCTTGAGCCGCCCCGACATAAGCCCGGACAAGACCCATGATCGCGCCGCCGGACGTCTTCTATCCCATCGTCCCTGATCTGCCCTGGCTCGAGCGCCTGCTGCCGCTCGGCATCAAGACCGTGCAGCTGCGCATCAAGGACGCCGATCCCGAAACCGTGCGCGACAGCATCGCCACCGCGCTCGCGCATTCGAAGAAGGCCGGCTGCCAGCTCATCGTCAACGACTTCTGGAAAGAGGCCATCGACCTCGGCGCCGACTACGTGCATCTCGGTCAGGAGGATCTCGCCACCGCCGACGTGACTGCCATCAAGGCCGCCGGCATCGCACTCGGAGTCTCGACGCACACCGAGGAGGAGCTTGAGATCGCGTTGCGCGCCGGCCCCGACTACGTCGCCTTGGGCCCCATCTACGAGACCAAGCTCAAGGCGATGAAATTCGGACCCCAGGGCCTCGAACGCATCACGCAATGGAAGAAGCGCATCGGCGCCCTGCCGCTCGTTGCCATCGGCGGCATCACGCCCGAGCGCGCACGCGGTGTCATGGATGCCGGCGCCGACAGTGTCGCCGTCATCACCGATTTCTTCACCGCTCCGCACCCGGAATCGCGCGTGCAGCTCTGGCTCGATTGGGCCGGCACCATTCGTCCGGCTACCGTCCGCGTGAGCTGACTACGTCTCCCGCGCAACCGCCCGCCAGCCGATGTCGCGGCGACAGAAGCCCCCCGGCCAATCAATTTTCGCGATCGCCTCGTAGGCTCGCTGTTGCGCCTCGCGCACCGTCTCGCCACGCGCCGTGACGTTCAGGACGCGCCCGCCATCGGCGATGATGCGATCGCCATCGCGCTTCGTGCCGGCGTGAAAAATCTCGACACCTTCCACTGCGCCCGCCGCCTCGAGGCCCTTGATCTCGGTCCCCTTCACGGGCGTGCCCGGATAGCCGTTCGCGGCCAGCACCACCGTGAGCGCCACGTCGTCGCGCCAGCGCACGTCGAACTTCGACAGCACGCCGTCCGCCGTCGCCAGAAGCGCCGCGAGCAGATCAGACTTGAGCCTCATCATCAGCACCTGCGTCTCGGGATCGCCGAAGCGCACATTGTATTCGATGAGCTTCGGCCCATCCTTGGTAATCATGAGCCCCGCGAACAGAACACCCTTGAATGGCGTGCCCCGCTTGGCCATTCCGGCCACCGTCGGGCGGATGATCTCGGCCATGGTGCGCTCGATCAGCTCCGGCGTCATGACCGGCGCCGGCGAGTAGGCGCCCATGCCGCCCGTATTCGGACCCGTGTCTCCGTCGCCGACGCGCTTGTGATCCTGTGCGGTCGCGAGCGCCAGCGCATCCTTGCCGTCGACGAGCGCGAAGAAGCTCGCCTCCTCACCGTCGAGAAATTCCTCGACGACCACTTCCGCTCCCGCCGCGCCGAACGCGCCCGCAAAGCACGCATCGATGGCGGCTTCCGCCTCCGCGCGCGTCGCCGCGATCACCACGCCCTTGCCCGCAGCGAGGCCGTCCGCCTTCACCACGATGGGCATGGCCTGCCCGGCCAGGAACGCCTTCGCCGATGCAGCATCCTTGAAACGTCCGTAGTCACCGGTCGGAATGTTGAACTCGCGGCAGAGATCCTTGGTAAAGCCCTTCGAGCCTTCGAGTTGCGCCGCCGCCTTCGTCGGGCCAAAGTATTTGATGCCGGCTTCACCCAGCGCATCGCCGAGCCCCGCCACCAGTGGCGCCTCGGGACCGATGATCACGAAGCCGATCTCGTTCTCCCGGCAGAAGCCGATGACCGCCTCGGCATCCGCCGTGTCGAGCTTCACGCAGGTCGCCACCTCTGCGATACCGGCGTTACCGGGAGCACAGAATATCTTGGTCGTCAGCGGGGAAGCGCCGATCGCCCACGCCAGGGCATGTTCGCGACCGCCGGAACCGATGAGAAGGACGTTCATAACGTGTGAAGGCCTCGATATTGGATAGGGCGCCCCTAGCCGCACGGACGCCGCGTTCGTGTATCATGTCCGGCGCAACACACAACTGCATGGGATCGATTCGTGACTGAGACCACGACAAGCCGCCGCGGCGAGAACGTCGCCGAATTTACCGTGTCCGAGCTCTCGAACGCCGTCAAACGCGCGCTCGAGGAAGGATTCGGCTATGTGCGGCTGCGCGGCGAGGTTTCGGGCTATCGCGGCCCCCATGCCTCCGGCCACTGCTATTTCGCCTTGAAGGACGACAAGGCCAAGATCGAGGCCGTCATCTGGCGCGGCGCCTGGAGCAAGCTCAAGATCAAGCCCGAGGAGGGCATGGAGGTCATTGCCGTCGGCAAGATCTCCTCGTTCCCCGGCTCGTCCAAATATCAGATCGTCATCGACTCGCTCGAGCCCGCGGGCCTCGGCGCCCTCATGGTGCAGCTCGATGAGCGCAAGAAGCGTTTCGCCGCCGAGGGCCTGTTCGAGGAGAGCCGCAAGAAGCCGCTGCCGTTCCTGCCGCGGGTCGTCGGCATCGTTACGAGCCCGACCGGCGCCGTCATCCGCGACATGCTGCACGGCTTCAAGGAGCGCTTCCCCACCTCCGTCCTCGTCTGGCCGGTGCGCGTGCAGGGTGAAGGCAGCGCTGCCGAGGTCGCGGCCGCAGTGCGCGGCTTCAACGCCATTCAGCCCGGCGGCAAAATCCCGCGCCCCGATGTGCTCATCGTGGCTCGCGGCGGCGGCAGCCTGGAGGACCTCTGGGGCTTCAACGAGGAAATCGTCGTTCGCGCCGTGGCGGCGAGCGCGATACCCGTCATCTCCGCCGTCGGCCACGAGACCGACTGGACGTTGATTGATCTCGTCGCCGATGCCCGCGCGCCCACGCCGACGAAAGCCGCCGAGTGGGCCGTGCCGAAGTACTCCGATCTCATCGAGATCACCGGCAAGCTCGAGCTTCGCCTCTCCGTCGCCATGCGCCGCGCGCTCGAAGCCCAGCGCCGCGAATTGAAATCCGCCGAGCGCGGCCTCCCCCGCCCCGAGGATCTCGTCTCGCTGCCGCGCCAGCGCTTCGACGCTTGCGCCAATCGCCTCGATGCCGCGCTGCGAGCCCGCGTGCAACGAGCGCACACCCGCTTCGCTGAGATCGCCGGCCAGCGTCTTTCGCGCGCCCTCGCGGGCAACACGCAAGCCCATCACACCCGCCACGTTCGCATTGCCGCGCGCTTGAGCCCTCGCCTGCTGAGCACGAGACTAGTTCGCGCACGCGACCGGCTCAACGCAACAGAGAGGCACGCGCGCGACGCTCTGGCACGCACGGCGTCCTCTCGCCGCGCCCGTCTCGAACGCGTATCGGGTCGCCTTCAGCCGGCTCCGTTGCGCCACCGGGTGGAGCGCTGCGGCGAGCGCCTGGATGTGCTGGCCGCCCGCACGCGCCAGGCTCTCGCCAATGCCACCCGCCATCGCGCCCGGCTTCTGGAGGCGCAAGCGAAGCTCTTGGCCTCGCTCAGCTACCAAAGCGTGCTGGCCCGCGGCTACGCCTTGGTGCGCGGCGCGGACGGCTCCATGGTCCGCGAGGCCGCCGGCATCGCGGCTGGCCAGCGGCTCGAGATCGAGTTCAAGGATGGACGCATCGCCGCAGAAGCTCTCTCCGGCGGCTCCCCTAAGCCTCGCCCCGAGCCAGAAAATACGGACGCCGCGGCGCCTGCTGCCGCACCGCAAAAACGCGGCGGCTCTGGCCAAGGCTCACTATTCTGATAAGGATACCCGCGCCCGCCATCTTGACGCGCCTTGTCTGTTGGCATTCTGATCCCATGATACCTATTTCGGTGTTGCTGAGGCGGCCCCAAGCAGGCCCCGACTACGGCAGATGTCTCCTAAAGGGAGCCCATGAACAGGTTCGATAAATTGTTCGGCGTACGCGGCGAAGCGCGCATCCGCTATCTTGACGGAGAGTTCCAGGTCATCTCTCCGGGTGACTTCGTGCGTTGCGCTGTGACCGGCGAGCAGATCGATCTGCCTCAGCTGCGCTATTGGAGCGTCGAGCTTCAGGAGCCCTATGTCTCGGCCGAGGTTTCCCTCAAACGCTACCTCGAAACCACGCGCAACCAGCCTTCCGACGAAGCTGAGCCTGCCTAGCGCACCTTGGGCGCGCGCATTTCCGCTTCGAGCAGCGCGTCCATCCGCACCGCATCACGATCCAGAAAAACCGTCCTGATCGGCAGCGTCCGCGAGCTTTCCCTGAGAAGGCCTCGCGTGTCCGATGCGCCCGCGAGCCGCGCGGCGTCCTTTTCCGTCGTGATGAGCTGAGCCCCGAGTTCGCGAGCCGTGGCCAGCAACGCCTCTGCCTCCGCCTCGGTGAGCTCATGGTGATCGGCGAAGGTCGTCCGCTGCACGACCTCGGCCCCGATGTCTTCGAGCAATCTGAAGAAGCGGCCCGGGTTGGCGATCCCCGCATAGGCCACGACCCTCGCGCCTGAGAGCGCGGCGACATCTTCGACGGGCTGAGGCTCGGCCCTGAGCACCGGCCCCGGGAATCTCCGCTTCAAGCGCTCGAACACTGTCTCGACGCCGGCCGGCTGCGGTTCGCCCCGTCCGTTGACAACGATGCAGTCGACGAGCCCGAGCTGAAAGGCGAGCGGCGCGCGAAGCGGCCCCGCGGGTATCACATGCCCGTTGCCCATGCCGCGGTTCGCATCTACGACCGCGATCGTGAGATCCTTGACCAGGGAAGGATTCTGCAAGCCGTCGTCCATGACGATGACGCTCGCCGTCCCCGCCGCTTCGATCGCTTTTGCTCCCTCGACCCGGTCACGGGCCACCATCACCGGAGCGCTCCGCACGAGAAGCAGGGGCTCGTCGCCCACATCCGCCGACACATGCCGGACGGGATCGACCCATTCGGGGCCGGCGATGCGGCCGCCGTAGCCTCTGGTCAGACAGACCGGGTGTTCGCCAAGACTGACGAGGTGATCGAGGACGAGGCGCGTCAGCGGCGTCTTTCCGGTCCCGCCGGCCGTGAAATTGCCGATACAGATGACGGGCAGCGAAACCTTGTAGGGCGTCTGGCGGCGAAAGCGGGCTTCAGCGGCCGCGCCATAAAGCCGTGCGGCGGGCCCGAGAAGGCGGGCGGCAAGTCCGCCACCGCCGGCGCCATACCACCAACCTGGCTCTTTAAGAGGCACGACGAACGCCCGACCCGGCGGGCGGCAAGCGTTTGAGAAGAACCTCGGCGGTCCGATCTAGGGCGCCGGAGAGAGACTGCATGGCGGTTTTCGCGCCAGCCCGCATTCTGTCGAGTTCGCCTTCGTCGGCCATGAGCGAAGCCACGGTTTTTGCCAGCTCATCCGCATTCGAGATTTGCTTGGCGGCGCCGAGGCGCATGAGCACGCGATAGAAATCGCGGAAGTTCTCCCAGTGCGGCCCGGTCAGAACAGCCGCACCGTGGCCGATCGGCTCGATCGGATTCTGGCCCCCGCGCTCGACCAGCGACCCACCCATGAAGACGACGGGCGTCAGTGCGAACAAGGTGCCGAGCTCGCCGATCGTGTCGGCGATATAAATGTCGGTGCTTTGGTCGGGAAGCTCGCCTGCCGAGCGTTGCGCTACCTTGAAGCCTCGGCTCCGAAGGAGATCGGCAATGCCGGTACCGCGCTCCGGATGACGCGGAGCAATGATCGTGCACACGCCCGGAATGGTTTGCGCCAGCTGGCGGTGGGCCTCAGCGACGATCTCGTCTTCGCCTTCGTGCGTGCTAGCCGCGACGAGAACCCGGCGCCCGTTCAGCGCACGCCTTAGCCGTTCGAGCTCGATGGCATCCACGGGCGGTGGCGGAGAGTCGATTTTGAGATTTCCAGGCGAGAGCACTTCACGAGCGCCTAGGTCAGAGAAGGCGCGTCCGAGCTTCTCGTTCTGCGCCAGCACGACGCTGAACCGTGCAAAGAGCGGCCGCGAAATTGAACGGGTGCGGCGCCAGCGTCTGAGGCTCCGTGTCGACATGCGCGCGTTGACGAGAGCAATCGGAACGTCCCGTCCCGCCGCATCGATAATGAGGTTTGGCCAGATCTCAGATTCGGTGAAGACGACGAGATCGGGCTGCCAGTGATCGAGGAACGGCTTCACGTAGCTCGGGACATCGAGCGGCACGAATTGATGAATGGCGCGATCACCTAGCCGGCGTGATGCCAGCGCGGCCGACGTGACCGTGCCCGTCGTCAGCAGAACATTGAGGTCGGGGCGCAGGCTCGTCAGACGCTCGATCAGAGGCAGGATGGCGTTGGTCTCGCCCACGCTCGCGGCATGGAACCAGACCAGCGGACCCTCCGGTCGCGCGACGCTCGCCTCGCCGTATCTCTCGCGCTTGCGCGTCGCGTCCTCTTTGCCCTGCCGCGCCCGCGCGCCGAGGAAAAGCGGCGCTACGGCTCCGAAGAGGCCCGTGGCTCCGCGATAAGCCTTGAGTGCGAATCCGACCGGAGGAACGGAGCCATCATGGACGTTGGGCGGCGTCACGCGCTTGATGTTACCGCCTGCCAGAGCATAGGCGCGTTTCGTCACGCGATTGAGACCGGCCTCGACCTGAGCCCTGTAGGTCTCGACCTCCTCCGCTGTCAGCTCGGACGGAACATGGATCGGATCACCGAGCACATAAGCCATTTTCGAGAACGGCAGATTGAGCGTCATGCGGCTCCAAGTCGGAAACGCGACGAACTTCGAGGTCGCGACCGCAAAGGGCACGATGGGACGGCCGGAAAGACGCGCGAGCGTCACAATGCCCTCGCCGGCGCGCCGGGCGGGTCCGGGCGGCACGTCGGCGGTCATCGCGAACGTGCTGCCTTCGCGCAGGACCTTGAGCGCGGTACGCAGCGCATAGACCCCGCCGCGGTCGCGCTTGCGGTTTCCAGCGCCCGCACCGCGAACGATCCTCATATTAAACTCTTGCAGCATCTCGCCGATGATCTCGGCGTCCTGATGCCTGGCGACGATTGCCGAAACCGGAAACTCCCCTTCATCCAGCGTCGGCATCATGACGAACTGTCCGTGCCACATCGCGAAAATGAACGGGTGATTTGTTTTGGCAGTCGCGCGCATATCCGGCGGATCGAAGATCACGCTAGAGCTGCGCTGGACAAATCGCATATAGCGCGCCAAGGAGCGCCCAGCGAACTTGCCGAGTTTTGCGTATTTATCTGGCGAAGGTGCCATCGATCGGCTTATCTCGCCTCCCGTCGCTAGAGGCGTCGGACCTTTTGCGAAGTCTCTTGCAGCTGCTTCCTATAGCGAATATCTAGCGAAAGCAATCAGCTCGCGTCGAGCCTTGGGAGCTTGCCGCACGGGGGTGAGGTAGCGGTATTCGGTCACGGGCGGATCGGATCCATGAGTAGGGAGGGTCCGGCCGTCTGAATTCCTGTTGTGCGGCTGGGGCACGTCGAGGAACTTCAACACAATATGGCAGGGTTCAGAAAACGGTCGAGACGCGCCATGAAGCGCGCCACGTCGGCCTTCGGCAGGGCGATCGTCTCGCTCGTTCCGCCGGGCCTGCGCACGCGCCTCGCCCCCTCGGCACGTTATGTCGACATGCTGCTCCTCGACCACGTCGCGCTGCGCCTTGTATTTCCAAACCGGCACCGCCTGTCCGCAGATACCTGGCGTGCCGCCCAGCCGCTGCCACATCAGGTCCGCGCCATCGCGCGCCGGGGCATACGCACCATCGTCAATCTGAGGGGCGAGGTCGGCATATCGACCTATGCCTTCGAGCAGCGGGCGTGCGAAGAGGCTGGCCTCAAACTCGTTGATTTCCGCATCCGTTCCCGCGCCGCCCCCGAGCGGGCCGAGATCCTGGCCGCACGCGACCTGTTCGCGAACGTCGAATACCCGATCCTCATGCACTGCAAATCGGGCGCCGACCGCGTCGGCCTCATGAGTGCGCTCTACCTGCATGTCCGCCACGGCGTCCCCATCGAGCGCGCCAAGCGCCAGCTCTCACTCCGCTACGGCCATATCCGCCAGGCCGACACCGGCGTCCTCGACTACTTCTTCGAGCGCTACCTTTCCGACAACGAGAAGAAGCCCATGCCGTTTTTCGAGTGGGTCGAGACCGTCTACGACCCGGCCGAGGTCAAGCGCTCGTTCCACGCCCGCGGCTGGGCCAATCGCATCGTGAACGGCATTCTGAAACGCGAGTAGGCTCAAGGCGCCCTGGTGGGCTGACCCTACGACTGGCTGAGGGCGACCGGCTCGGCGTCTGGGAGCAACTGCGCCCTGACGAGCCGCGCATAGGCCCCGCCCTGCCCCGACAGCTCCGCGTGCGTGCCGCATTCGAGGATGGTGCCATCCTCCATGACGCAGATGAGGTCCGCGTTCTGCACCGTCGACAGGCGGTGGGCGATGACGAGCGTGGTCCTGTTCTTCGTGAACTGCGCCAGCGCGTCCTGCACCAGCCGCTCCGAGTGCGTATCGAGGGCGCTCGTCGCCTCGTCCAAGAGCAGGATCGGCGCATCCTTCAGGATCGCCGCCGCGAGCGCCAAGCGCTGGCGTTGTCCGCCCGAAAGCCTCAAGCCCCGGTCTCCGATCACTGTGTCGTAACCCTTGGGTTGGGCAAGGATGAACTCATGCGCAGCAGCCGCCTGCGCCGCAGCGTGGATCTCGGCGTCTGTGGCGTCGAGCTTGCCCAGCGCGATATTGGCCCGGATCGTATCGTCGAACAGCGTCACGTCCTGGCTGACGATTGCAATCGCGCCGCGCAGCGAGGCCAGCGTCACGTCGCGCACGTCCTGGCCGTCGATGGAGATCCGGCCCTCGCTCACGTCGAACAGGCGCGGCACCAGGTTGACGACCGTCGACTTGCCAGCCCCCGACCGCCCGACCAGCGCCACCGTCTGGCCTCCCTGAACCTCGAGCGTGAAGTTGTGCACCGCCGGTACGCCGTCGTTCTCGGCATACATCAGCGACACGTGGTCGAAGCCGATCGTACCCTTCGTAAGCTTGAGCGCCTGGGCGTTCGGCGCGTCCTTGATCGTCGGCTTCTCGTCGAGAATACCGTAGAGGCTCCCAACGGCCGCAAGCCCTTCTTGAATTCGCGCCGTCAGGCTGCCGACAGCCCGCAGCGGCTGGGCCGCCATGAGCAGCGCCGTCGTCAGACCCATGAAATCGCCGACGGTCGATTGCCCGCTCGCGATGCGCCAGTAGGCGACCCAAATGACGCCCGCGACGGCCAATCCGGCCAACGCTTCGAGAATGGACTCGAGCCGAGCCTTGACGGCAACGAGCTTCAGTCTCAGGCGAAAGACCTCCTCGAAGCTCGCCCCGACGCGATCGGCAGCATAGTTCTCGAGCCGGAACGTCTTGATGAGGCGGGTCGCGCCAAGGTGCTCCGCCAGAAGCGAGGTCATGCCGCCGAGCTCGTGCTGCGTCCTTGTCGACGTGCGCCGGACGCGTCGCGAAATGTTCGCGATCGGTCCCGCAGCGAAGGGGAAAACGCCGAGCACGATGAGCGAGATCAACCAGTCGAGATAGAACATCGACGCGACGAGCGCGATTACAGTCAGGAGATCGCGCACCACGGTGTTGAGGCAGGCGAGAACGGCCTGCTGGATGAAGCCCACGTCGTTCGTGAGCTTGGACATCAAACGGCCGGGCGTATCGCGGGTGAGGCGAGCGTAATCCGAAGTGATGAGGTGGCGGAACGCGACGCTCTGCATGTCGGCCGTCAGCCTCAGCACGATGCGCTGCGTCGCCACCGTCTGCAGGTAGAGGAAGACGGCGCGGACCGCCGTGATGAAGATGATTGCCGTCAGCACCCACGGCAGCCAGGAAACGTCTCCCTTCATCAGCGTGTCGAACGAAAACTTGATGACCATGGGATAGGCGCCGGTGGCAGCGGCCAAAATCCCGGTAAAGAAAAGCGCAACCAGAAGCTCGCGCCAACGCGGATAGATCCAGTCGTGCATGAAGCGCGACAGGAGTCCCCGCTCCCAAACGCGACGCACGCGTTGCGCCCTATCCTGCGGATCGGAGGCAGGCGCCGCTCGCTTCACGCTCGGGGTTTCTTGCACGGAATCTCCTTGCGGCGTTGACCGCGAATGCGCCCTAGAACGCCGCAATCTGTCGTCAGGCTATTGTCTTGGGTTGAGCACCCGCCCCCTCGGCGGTCCCATCCGGCTCGAGAAGTCGATGCATATGCACGATAAAATATCGCATGGCGGCATTGTCAACCGTGCGCTGAGCGGCACCCTTCCAGGCCACAAGGGCTTCCGCATAGTTGGGATAGATCCCGACAACGTCGAGTTCGTGAAGGTTTCTGAACTCTGTCCCGTCGAGGTCGACGAGTTCGCCTCCGAAGACAAGATGCAGAAGTTGCTTTGGAGTTTTGCTTCCGTCGGCGCTCATTATTGTCGGTCCCTTGCTGGGCCGGGTGCGTCTGCGGCGGGCCCGGACACATGTCTAAGCGCTTCCTGCACGAGACGAACGCCAGGTTCAAGTCCGCCCAGTGTCCCAACGCGGCGTCCCAACGCGGCCGTACCCGCCGAGCCGGCCCCGGCGAAGACCGCCTCGGATCGGGTCCATGACAGACGCTTTGTTAACAGAGATTCTTAAGCGGATCTCCAGACGCTGCTGTCATACTCACTCTCAGGTCGCAGCAGACGACTGCTCAGAGGTTAACAGCGGATACTGCAGCGGGCGCGGACTCGAATCCGCGCCCCGCAGGCGTTTCAGCCCCCTACCCGCCCAGCCGGCTATTCCAGCGCCCAGGGAACCATGATCAACAGCATCAGCAGCACCCAGAGTGCGAGGCTGTCGAGTTTTGATCCTGTCATTCCGTCCTCCATGCCCGACGGACTACCCCCCTGAAACGAAAGAAGCGGGGTGCTGCATGCTAACCCGCGAATCCCCGAACCGCTACCGCTTCCCTGCACAAGGATAGGGCATAAGCTGCCTCCGGGCCGCCCGAGCGTGCCCCAGCGTGTGCTTCACCGTTGCCGCCGGTCAACTCCTTCGCTAGCGTCGTCTTACGTCAGCAAAACAAGCAAGCCCGGCAATGAGCGCAAATCCCTTCGAAGAAAACCTCGGCAAGAACCCGGCAAACTACCAGCCTTTGACGCCGCTGACCCTGCTCGAGCGTGCTGCGCGGGTCTATCCGGCTCAGACCGCCATCATCCACGGCAAGAGCCGCACGAGCTACGCGACGTTCTACGAGCGCTCGCGCAGGCTCGCGTCCATGCTGGCCCGTCACGGCATAGGCCCCGGCGACACCGTCGCGGTGATGCTGGCGAATACGCCGCCCATGCTCGAAGCCCACTACGGCGTGCCCATGACGGGCGGAGTGCTCCTGACGCTGAACACTCGCCTCGATGCTCCCATCCTCGCGTTCCAGCTCGACCACGCCAACGCCAAGGTCCTGATCACGGACCGGGAATTCTCCGGTCTCATCCAGGAAACCCTGTCGCTCGCGAAGGTGAAGCCGCTCATCATCGACTACGACGACGACGAATATCCGCAAGGCGGCGCGCCGATGTCCGATCTCGATTATGAGCAGCTGATCGAGAGTGGCGATCCGGACTACGAGTGGCGCAGACCCTCCGACGAATGGGAAGCCATCAGCGTCAATTACACCTCGGGCACCACCGGCAATCCGAAAGGCGTCGTCTACCACCACCGCGGCGCCGCGCTGATGTGCTATTCAAACGTCCTCGCGACAGGCATGGGCCGCCATCCCGTGTACTTGTGGACGCTGCCGATGTTCCACTGCAACGGCTGGTGCTTCCCCTGGACGCTCTCTGTCGTCGCCGGAACCCACGTCTGCCTTCGCTGGGTGCGCGCCAAGGCCATGTACGATGCCATCGTCGACCACAAGGTCACGCACCTGTCGGGCGCCCCCATCGTCATGTCCACGCTCCTCAACGCCAAGGACGAGGAAAAGCGTACCATCGCCCACCGCGTCGCCTTCAACCACGCCGCGGCCCCGCCGCCGGAAGCCGTTCTCGGGCGCATGGCCGAGGCGGGTTTCGAGCTCACCCATCTATACGGACTGACCGAGACTTACGGGCCTGCCGTCCTCAACGAATGGCACGGCGCCTGGGATGACCTGCCGCCTGCCGAGCGGCTATCGAAACGCGCCCGTCAGGGCGTCCGCTATGTCGCGCTCGACGACCTCACCGTCATGGACCCCGCGACTATGATCCAGGTGCCCGCCGATGGCGAAACCCTGGGCGAGGTCATGTTCCGCGGCAACATCGTCATGAAGGGCTACCTGAAAAACAAGGACGCGACCGAGGAGGCCTTCAGCGGCGGCTGGTTCCATTCGGGCGATCTCGGCGTCCTGCATCCCGACGGCTACATCCAACTCAAGGACCGGTCTAAGGACATCATCATCTCGGGCGGCGAGAACATCTCCTCGATCGAGGTCGAGGACGTTCTCTATAAGCACCCGTCGGTGGCCGTTTGCGCCGTCGTCGCCAAACCCGACGAGAAGTGGGGCGAGACGCCCTGCGCATTCGTGGAGCTGAAGCCCGGAGCGTCGGCGACGAAGGAAGAGATCATCGGCTGGTGCCGTGAGCGTCTGGCGCACTACAAGGCGCCACGCCATGTCGTCTTCACCAGCGTGCCGCGCACGCCCACCGGCAAGATCCAGAAATTCAAATTGCGGGATTTGGCCAAAGAGGCCTGACGCAAGCGAGATCGCCGACGGCGGCGAATCTCGATGAGCGGGCGTGGGGGAAATTCCGATGGTGTGAACTGGGACGCGACTGCAGCTCTATGTCAGAGCCGCAACCGCAGCCCCTGATTCATCAATGCCGCGTCGGTTCCAGACGGGCGATCTCATCTTTAAGCTTGAGTTTTTCTTGTTTCAAACGACGGATGGCCGTGTCGTCGGAGCCTGGTCTATTCTCCTCCTCCTCGATCCGGCGCTCGAGCTGCCGGTGCTTGTCTGAAAGCTCTTGGAGATGGGTCGAAAGCGACATTCTTTGCTCTCCTTCCTAGAGTTGAAGACCGAGAGATGGTGACAGAAATGCCACGGCTTGTCCAATACTCGGCGGGCGATGAGTAACGGCGGCTTAAGCGACCAAAAACGCCTAAATCCTTTTCTAACCATCGGCGTGTGAAGGCTTTTCTTGCGAACGCCTTGCGCCGATGCTTGCGCAATGAACAAAATGAGACGATAGTCCGGCCCGGCGGCAGCCTTGAGGCCATCAGCATCGCGTCCAGGGCGTTCGGGCCATCAAGCGAGCGGGCATGATGCAGCGGCAATTGGACAGGGAATTCAGGGATCTGCTGGTCAAGCTTCGCGCAGAGCATCGCGCTCTCGACGAAGAGATCGTGGCGCTCGAAGGCGACAGCGCCGCCGATCAGCTTCTGATCCGCCGCTTGAAAAAAAAGAAGCTCGCTCTCAAAGACCAGATCACCAAGATCGAAGACCAGCTTCTGCCCGACATCATCGCCTGAGCGCTGCTCACAGCGAAGTCCCCCAAGGGCCTTGAGCCGATGGTCTGCTAGCCGCAATCCTCGCAGTTTCTGCGGCCTGCCTAAGGCTTTAGCTCCCAATTCTTGAGCCGCGTGCGCGCCGTTCCGAAGTTGCCGAGGTGGTAGACCGACGCCCCCACCGGCGAGAACGTGAACGCCTCGAATTTCTCGTCGAGCATCTTCTTCAAATAGTCCTGCCTGGCGATGCCGATCGTCACGTGCGGGTTGAACTTGTCGCCCGTTTCATCCGGCACGAACTTCGCCACGTAGTCGATGGTCGGTTCGTTGATGTCGGGGTCCTCCTTCGTAGTGACGAACGCCGCTGCGGTCCCCGTCGCCACGGTGAACGGGCCGACGGCGTCGAGCAGCTTCCGCTGATACCTGATGAGATCTTCGGTGGGCTCGATCACGATCCCGGCAAGGCCGACGTCCTTCCAGGGCAGAAAGTAGTACTTGTACGCTTTCAGCTTCCATGTGGTCGGCTTCTCCTCCGCCAGCACTTTGCTCACCGCGTCGAACACCTTGGCGAGATCCGCAGTCCTCACGTACCGCTGCAGACACGAGATGTGCGGTTGATGCGTCTTGCCCAAGACGAAACCCTTCGGGAATTCCTTGAGCAGGCGCTGGTTCGCGGCCTTGGCGTGCGCGATCATCGTTGCGTCGGGCTCGAGCAAGATGTCGATGGCCGTGACGGAGTTTTGTTCGTCAGCACCAACCGCCTGCGGACTTGCCGACAGCGAAGTGAGCAGACCGATGCTGAGCGCGGTGAGACCTGTCAGGTATGGATGCATCAATCCTCCAGATGGTTGTGCCCCCACCTAGCGAAATGACTCGCCGCAAACGCGTTGCAGCTCTTAGACGAGATCGAAATTTGATTGCCGATCGCCCTGGCGACAACGGCCCCGGACGAGCGGGAAAAACCAAAGTATTGGCCGTGCTTATAACGCCCACCTTTGTAAAATAGACGAGATGGAAGGTCAATTCGATGCGCCTTGAGAGTCCGCTTATGACCCGAAGCAGCCCTCCATCCGCCGAAGACGTCATCAAGACTTTCTAGCTCGCAGATTCCCTTAACAGGGTTGTGATTTTCGCATCGAGATTTCGGGCGACGGCAAGGGCTTCCGAGCTTCCATAAGGCAGCAGGTAACTCTCGATCTTGTCATAAGAGACGTGCACGCCATCGGGACGCTCATCAATGAGCACTGTGACTGGAACGTAGGATCCAGCATCGGGCACGTGCTTGACCATTTCTTTCATGATGAGTGGATTGCCGATCACAAGCCGTATGATCTTAGGCGTCTTGGATCCAGTTTCGCGACGCAGAATGTCGCCCAAGTCGAATTCCGCGAAGAGCATAAGGTCCGTTGGGCCAAGGCCGTTTTGCACAACGCGCTCCAAATCCGGGAAGGAATTTGCCGCCCTCGCCTCCTTGAAAAATTCGACCATGTTCGGTTGCCCGACCGCCGACTTGAGCGCGGCCACAACAGCGTCGAATGGTTTTACGCTCGTGAGGCTGAAACGCTCCACCTCGACTTTAGCGATTGTCATTTGTCCTCCGTAACAACTCTCAGGGATGACGTGCCTCTGGCCGCGTTGGAACGCGCCGCGCGTCATGCAGCCGCGGGCTGTGCATCCAGAAAAGTCCGGACGTGGCTGACGAACATCTCGTGGTGCTGAAACAGGGCGCCGTGTCCTGAATCCGGATAGAGGACTAGCTGAGCGTTGCTTAATTCCTTGAACATTGCGTAGGCGTTGTTTGCTGGCAGCATGGTGTCGTGGCTGCCGCTGACCACAAGAGCGGGTTGGCGGATGGCGCGCAGAAGGGCGTGCCCGGGATCAGGTGTCGCGCACCACGTAATCAGCGCCTTGGCCTGCGGATCGGTTACCGCGCTGCCGTTATCGGTGTCCCGATCGTCCTTACGCACCTGCGTTCGCTTCAGAAAGGCCAAGCCGGACGACCGGCTGGCGGACGAATTCGTGAAGAACAGCGGCAGGCGGGGGTCCGGCACATCGGTTTGGGAAAACGCCTGCTGCAGAACCGCTAACAGGTGCTCCTCTCCGCCTTTCGGCGCGGTGCCGACGAGGACAAGCTTCCGGACTAGCCGTTCGTGCTCGGCGGCGATCTGTTGGGCGACGCAGCCACCGAGAGAAAAGCCCAGCAGGTCGACCTCGGAAAGACCGAGCAGATTGATGAAGGTGACTGCATCTCTCGCCATCGCTGCAACATTGTCAGGCGTTTGGCCGGTCGAGCGACCGACCCCGGCGTTGTCGAATGCGATTACCGGGCGATCGGCGGCGAGAGCGTTGACGACGGCGGGATCCCAGGCATCGATGTTTCCCGAGAAGTGCTGCAGCAGAACTAGCGGCGTTCCGGTAGCGGGGCCGAGGCGGCGATAGGCGAAGCGGATTCCGTGGCCTTCGACGTAACGGGTCTGCGCCGTCTCGAGCGTTGCGGCGTCCTGGTTCGCGATGTCGGGTTGAGTCATGTCATCCTCCGGATGCTTGGCAAAAAATATTCGAATGGGGGGAGCAGTGTGGCGCAGCGTGTCGTTGACGCTTCCGCGGTTGTCTGGTTTCCGCCATCGCGGTCCGACGCCATCTGTATTCTCTGAGCGAGCGTGCCCGCTCCCGACGCTTTCGCGCCGGGAGCGGTACCGTCACTTCGCGAGTGCAGCCTTTTCGATCACCGCGGCGACTTCCTCGGCATGAACGACGAGCGAAGCGTGGCTGCCGGCGACTTCCGTCGTCTGCGCCTTCATCCCGGCGGCAAAAAGCTTCTGGGCCTCGGGTGCGATCACCTTGTCCTTGGTGCTGATCACGTAGAACGTCGGCTTGTCGCGCCAGGCAGCCGTATCGACCGGTGCCTCGAACGCCGTGTGGTTCAACGGAAGCTGATGGTTTGCCAGGGATTCGGCGATCTGCGGGGGAAGGTCAGCCGCGACCGCCGAAGGAAACACCTTGGGATCGATGTAGAGATTGCCTTTGTCATCGGGATGAATCGCCGCCGTACCTTCGGTTGCCGGACCGCTCTTGGAGAGGATCGCCAGAGATTGTCCCACGTCAGGCGCGAAAGCGGAGACGTAAACGAGCGCCGCCACCTTGGGATCGTTGCCGGCTTGCGTGATGACCACGCCACCCCAGGAATGGCCGACGAGGATGGTCTTTCCGTTCTGCTTCGCAAGCGCCTGTTTTGTGGCATCGACGTCAGCGGCAAGGGATGTGAGCGGATTTTCGACGAGCGTGACGTTGTAGCCCTTCTTCGTGAGAATATCGGCAACCGGCTGCCAGCTCGTCTGGTCCACGAAAGCGCCGTGCACGAGCACGATGTTGTGGGCTGCACCCTTCGGCAGTTCGGCGGAATGGACAGAGCCGACCAATGTCGTTCCGGCCAGGAGTACGGTGGCGGCTGAGAGGGGGATATTTGGCATTGATTGTTCCTGTTGGTATGTCGGACGGACACGGGTCCGGGGGAATGGACAGGCGTTTCCAGGAAGGTCGCGGTTCATCCATCTGCGGTTGGCGAAATGGTTGGCGCACGTAGCTTCGGACCGCCGCGACATGACGTATTCCGCGGACCTTGCGGACGATAGGGATCAACCGTCCGGATGTTGTGTCCGATCGTCCGCCGGGCTAATCTCGGCGGCATGGACATCCTCGCCCAAGTGCTCGATCGCATTCGTCTCGGCGGGACGCTGCTCTTTCACTTCGAGCTCGGCCATCCCTGGCATCTTGAGTTGCCGGCGCGCCCCTACGCTCTGTTCCACTATCTCAGCCAGGGCTCAGCGACCCTCGCGCTCGGACAGGGACAGGAAATCCAGATGACCGAGGGCGACTTTGTCGTCATCACACGCGGAGAGCCGCATGTGTTTTATTCGGATCGCCGGGCCAAGCCTTTGCGGATTATGGACATCGACCGATCGTCGCCGCGTCTTGGCGTCGTTCGTCACGGCAACCGTGCAAAGCCGCTCTCGATCATGATTTGCGGAAATTTTGCGGTGTCACGGCCGCTGTTTGGCAGCGTGCTGGAGCTACTTCCGCCTGTGCTCCTGCTGAAGCCGACGGCGGACGGTGGTTGGCTTGAAGCAATCCTGCGCCGCATGGTCAGCGAGTCCGCGCTTGAGCGTCCTGGCCAGCGCGTCGCGCTTTCACGACTGACGGAAGTGCTCTTTGTCGAGGTGCTCCGAAGTTGGATCGCGTCTCTCAGTCCCGGACAAGGCGGCTGGCTCGGGGCCATATCTGACCCGCATATCGGACCGGCGCTCAAGCTGATCCACGAAAACCCGGAGCGGCCCTGGACCCTGAGCGACCTTGGCCACCGCGTGGGGCTCGGCCGCTCGGTATTTTCGGCACGCTTTACCAAGCTCGTCGGCCAGTCCGTGCACCGCTATGTGATCGCACGCCGGATGGCGGAAGCGGCGTTCCTGCTGGAAACCAGCGATGAGGCCATCGCACGGATTGCCAGCCGGGTCGGTTACGAGACAGCGGCGGCGTTCTCGAAGCAGTTCCATCGATATCACGGCCTATCGCCTGGCCGGCATCGAGCAGCGCGACGCTTTAGCAGTGGCGAACGGCAAGTGGACGTTCAGGAAGCAGAAGTTGCGGATTGACCTTGGCGCGGCTGAAGTTCGTGCCGTTTTGCCATACATGTCTGACTTGGTCACCCGAGGCGGCTTTCTCTAGGATTGCGGATAGCCAACCCCAAGCATGTACTCCGGAGAGGACTCTCAGGCCGCCATTATCTGAAAGGATCTCCATTCCCGGAATGTTGAGTTCAGTCGCGTCGCTGCCTGATGTCCGCTCGTGACCCGAAGCGGACTTTTCGAGAAGCAGACAGACTTGTCATTCTCGGCGGGGCCCCCTCCTCCATCTTCGTCCGGAACCTCTGATCGATCTCGCGGATATAGTCCGATGGTCCCACGGGGTGAGCGGAGCAGTATGCCGAAATTTGGTTATGTGAGGCTTCGGTCGTCGGCGCTGTTGAAATACGCCTTTGCGATCCTCTGCTTCGCCGTGACGTTCGCCTGCGTAGGCCTGTTAGGCTATCTGATGCAGGCGGCCCCGCCGGTCTCATTGTTTCTCTGCGCGATCATATTTGTGGCATGGTTTGCCGACCTCGGCCCGGCATTGCTGACAACGGCCCTGTCCGTTCTTGCATTCGGGTATTTCTACCTGCTCCCGGAGCACTCGCTCATACTGGCCTCCAGGGACTTGCCGCGGATCATTCTGTTCGGGATCGCGGGAGTGATTATCGCTTCGGTGAGCGCGGCGCAAAGACGGACAGCGGCCTCGCTTCGGCACGCTCGAGATGAGCTGCAAGACGCAAATCAACATCTCAAGACCATCAACGAGCGGCTGGTCATCGAGAACCGCATAGCGACGCTGGGAGAAATGAGCGCCTCAATTGCACATGAGGTGGTTCAATCGCTTACAGCTATCGTGGCGCAAGGCGAAGCGAACCTGCGGTGGCTCGGCAGACCCTCGCTGGAAATAGAACCAGTGCGCCGGGGAGTGAAACAAATGATCTGCGACGCCGAGCGCGCTTCCAGCGTGGTCAATCGGATTCGTGCGCTCGCGCAGAAAAACGCGCCGGAAAAGACTTTGCTCGACGTCAACGACGTCATCCATGAAGTCATCAAGCTCGTTGAGCGCGAGGTCAGGAGCCATCGAGTCTCGCTACAGCTGGAACTTGCAGACTCCCTGCCCTCCGTGCTCGGCGATCGCGTCCAATTACAGCAGGTGGTCATCAATATGGTGATCAACGGCATCCAAGCCATGGACGACATTGGCGATCGGGCACACAGCCTATTGATCCGATCAACCGTTGGCCAATCGGATCAAGTGGTCGTCTCAGTGCAGGATTCCGGCAACGGTATCGGTGCTGAGGATACCAATAGGTTGTTCCAACCGTTCTACACCACGAAATCGCAGGGAACGGGTATGGGCCTGTCGATTTGCCGTTCGATCATCGAGGCCCACGGCGGTCTTATCGGGGCGTCTAACAATAGCGGCATGGGAGCGACCTTCTATTTCGCTCTGCCGTCGCATCGGGCGCCGGGCCGTGACACGTTGCCAGAACGTGCCGAGGGCTGAGACCCGGTAATCTTCCTACTCAGCGATGTCCCTTAATGGCCCAAAGCAAACTTCCACCTGCACACGCGGGGCGGAACTTCCCATATATGGGTCTTGGCTTTGTGTGAGCGTATCTCCTGATGACCGCCTTAGGCGTAGAAAAATGGCTGTATCCGACCGAGCGCGGGCTCTACTGCGAGCCGGGCGATTTCTATATCGATCCCTCGCGCGCAGTGGATCGCGCCATCATCACGCACGGCCATAGCGACCACGCCCGCCCCGGACACGCGGCTGTTCTCGCCACATCCGAGACCATCGCCGTCATGAAGGAGCGCATGGATGAAAACTGCGCTGCTTCGTTCCAGCCGCAGCCGCTCGCGGCACCCATCGAGATCGGCGGCGTCGGCGTTTGCCTCGTGCCGGCCGGGCACATCCTGGGTTCCGTGCAAGTGGTGATGGACTGGAACGGCCAGCGCGCCGTCGTCTCGGGCGACTACAAGCGCGCCGCCGATCCCACCTGCGAACCCTTCGAGGTCGTGCCGTGCGACGTGTTCGTCACCGAGGCGACGTTCGCCCTGCCCGTGTTCCATCACGAGCCGGCCGAACGTGAAGCCGCGCGCCTGCTGGACTCGATCCGCGCCAACCCCGAACGCACGCACCTCCTGGGCGTCTATTCGCTCGGCAAGTGCCAGCGCATGATCAAGCTCCTGCGCCTCGCCGGCTACGACAAAACCATCTATCTGCACGGCGCCCTCGTCGGCGTCACGGCTCTCTATGAAAATCTCGGCATCGCGCTCGGACCCGTGAGCCACGTCGCCGACATCGCCAAGGGAGACCTAGCCGGCGCGCTCGTCATGGGCCCGCCATCGGCTGTGACCGACCGCTGGTCTCGCCGCTTCGCCGATCCCGTCACCGCGTTCGCCTCGGGCTGGATGCGCGTCAAAGGCCGCGTGCGCCAGCGCGGCGTCGAGCTGCCGCTCATCGTGTCGGATCATGCCGACTGGACCGAGCTTCTCGATACCATCGTCGAGACCGGCGCCGAGGACGTCTGGGTCACGCATGGCCGCGACGATGCGCTCGTCTACCAGCTCGACAAGATGGGCCGCAAAGCCCGCGCCCTGTCGCTGGTCGGCTTCGAGGACGAGGCGGACTAGCGCATGGAGAAGTTCGCCCTACTGCTCGATAGCCTGTCGACGACGCCGTCGCGCAATGGCAAGCTCGGCCTGCTCAGCAGCTATTTCCGCGACACGCCCGATCCCGCGCGCGGTTATGCGCTCGCCGCGCTGACCGATGGCCTGCTTCCTGGGTTGCCGCTGCGCCGTCTGCTCACCGAGATCATGGACGGCCGGATCGATCCGGTTCTCTACGCCCTGTCGCGCGACTTCGTCGGCGACACGGCCGAGACGGTCGCACTGATGTGGCCCGGAAATCCCGCACGCGAAACCGATCTCCCGCTCAATAGAGTGGTCGAGGCCTTCGAAACCGCACCGAAGGAAAACCTCGGGCCGCTGCTCGCGTCGATGCTCGACCATCTTGATGCTCGTGGCCGCTGGGCGTTGCTCAAGTTGCTGGCCGGCGCGCCGCGCGTTGGCGTCTCGGCGCGCCTCGCCAAGCAGTCCCTCGCCGACATGAGCGGCCACGATGTCGGCGACATCGAGGAAGTCTGGCACGCCATCGAGAAGCCCTATGTGGATCTCTTCGCCTGGCTCGAAGGCCGCGGTGAAAAGCCCACGCACGAGCACAAACCTGTCTTCCGTCCCCTGATGCTCGCCCATCCCATCGAGGAAGGCGACTGGAGCAACCTCACGCCGGAAGAGATTGCCGCCGAATGGAAATGGGACGGCGTGCGTGTGCAGATCGCGACTGCCGGCGGCACCGCGCGTCTCTTCTCGCGCACGGGCGACGAGATCACCTCGTCGTTCCCCGAGATTGCAGCCTCCTTCGCCTCCATCCCCGGCCCCACCGTTGTCGACGGCGAGCTTCTGGTTCTCCGCAATGATGTAGTCGCGCCCTTCAACGACTTGCAGCAGCGCCTGAACCGCAAGGTCGTCACGCCGCGCATGATGCGCGACTACCCGGCCCACGTGCGCCTCTACGATCTCTTGATCGACGCGGGTAACGACCTGCGCGAGCTTCCCTTCACCGAGCGCCGCGCCCACCTCGAAGGCTGGCACGAGCGCGTCGCCCCACCGCGCACCGACGTCAGCGATCTCGTCGCCTTCTCCGACTTCGAGGAGCTGCGCGGCATCTGGGCCGGAACGCGTGACGCCGGCATCGAAGGCCTCATGTTGAAGCGGCGCTCGAGCCCCTATCTCGCCGGCCGACCGAAGGGCCACTGGTTCAAGTGGAAGCGCGCAGCCCTCACGCTCGATTGTGTGCTGATGTACGCCCAGCGCGGCTCGGGCAAGCGCTCGTCCTATTATTCCGACTACACCTTCGGAGTCTGGCGCGAGGCCGATCCCAATCGCGCCGCGCCCGTGACCGGCGAGGACATCTACCCCGGCCACGAGCTCGTCCCCGTCGGCAAAGCCTATTCGGGCTTCACCGACGAGGAGCTCGGCCTCCTCGACCGCTTCATCCGTAATCACACGCGCGAGCAGTTCGGCCCAGTGCGCTCGGTCGAGCCCAAGCTCGTGTTCGAGGTCGCCTTCGACGCCATCTTCCCGTCGTCGCGCCACAAGTCCGGCATCGCCATGCGCTTCCCGCGCATCCATCGCATTCGCTGGGACAAGCCCGCTGTCGAGGCCGACACCCTCGCGACCGCTCAGGCGCTAATCACCGCTGCGGCAGAACCGGAATCCGATGCCGAAACGAAGAAGCCGGAGCCGGAAGCGCAGGAAAGCCTGTTCCCTCGATGACGCGCCCGACATCATGACAGGCCTGTCGCGCGAGCAATAAAACCGCCACACGCCAAGCCCTGGCGACGCATGATATTCAAGACCACGATCGCGTCAGCCTATCAATCTGACGCGTGAATCGTTGGTCTCAGTGAAGAACTATCGAGCACATCCACGAATGCGGATCTCGCCTCTCGCCCGTCGCATTGCCGCCGTTCTCGTCGCCTGCGCGGCCGGCGCGTCTCAGGCCGTGGCGGATCCGTTCATCAATGAGCTGAAGCTCGGCGTTCTCGACCACGACGTTCCGGATCTCTGGAGCGGCTTTCGCGCCGAGCCGAACTCGGTCGACATCAACATCGAGGCCATCCTGTCGCCGAGCATCATGTTCCTGGGCGGCACCATCCGGCCTGCAGTGGGCGGCACCATCAATACCGAAGGCGCGACCAGCCACGCCTACATCGACGCCCGCTGGCAGTACGAAACACCGAGCGGCATCTTCTTCGGCCTAGGCCTAGGCGGCGCCATCCACAACGGCCAGCTTCAGTTGGAGGACTGGGACAGGAAGGCGCTCGGCTCGCGCGTGCTGTTCCACATTCCGGTCGAGATCGGCTATCGCTTCGACTCGCACAACAGCCTGTCGGCCTATTTCGAGCACACCTCGAACGCCTACACCGTCGATCCCAACGAAGGCATGGACCGCTTGGGCATCCGCTACGGCTACAGGTTCTAGGCTCTCTATCGTCGTCCGCTCACGCGGATGACACGATCTCGGCGACCGCTATATCACCGTCAGCGACATAGTGATTGACGCGTTCCAGGCGCTCACTGGGTTTGAACAACATCCCATGCCGGATTGCGCCACATCGAGTTAATTCGCCGATTATGAAATCGCGCTCGGCGTTGGTGTCCGCATCCGTCGCATGCGTGACCTGGAATGTAAGTCGCGTCAGTGAAAAGCCGGTATCTCGTGTTCCGGCGCCCACCCAAAGGACGACCTCGGACTCTGGCGGACGGTCGGTGTTGAGCCAGAAGTCGAGTGTGTTTGCATTGGCCTGTACATTGGCGGCGTCCTGCGCCCAGAAGCGGACATGGTGGCGCTTGCGTGGGCTGTCGCCGATGGCTTTCTCGAAGCCGATGTCCTGTCCACGTCCGAATAGGTAGAGGGTGCTGAATGGCGCCGCTGGGTAGGGCTCGTTCAGGACGAAAGCCCGAGCCATATGCCACGACGTCCTGATATTCAGCGGCTCCGCTTCGACCCAGCCGGCCGCAGAGAAGGCAGCGCGGAGCTGGTCTAACGTGCCGACGAGCGCGAGATTGACCGGATCGCCGACAAGCCCATCGCCCGTAACCGTAAACTGCGGCACATGCTTGCGTTGCAGGATCTTGAGCCCCATGCGAACCGCGCGCGGCAGGATGACGTAGGCCGCGATGCCATACGTGACGCCGAGCGCCAGAAGAGTAGGCATGTCATGGTCGGTGAGTTCAAAGACATAAACGATCAGCCAAATGCAGAATACGCCGAGGCCAAATACGGCCACTCGCTGAAAAAATCTTGCTATGGCTCTCATGGATCAATTCTCACCCATGTCGCGCGTCCGGTACACCCGCCAGCGGCCTCTTCCGTATACCGCAGTCGCAGGGCCCTAGGGTACAGGCATCACTATTTTATCTGAACTCGGAAGCGGACGCCCCACCAAACGACAGGGAACCGAGTGCCGGCAGTTGGTAGCGTTTGGTCTGCTCTATGATAAAGCTTCAGCATGGCCAAGCTTGCAATATCACTCTACGACCTCAGCGTTCCAACCTTCCTGCAGACCGTAAGGGCCGTCGGAGGCATTCTCGACCGAACGACCAAACATTTCGCCGAGACCGGGGCCAACCTGGAAGAAGTCGTGACGGCCCGCCTCTTCCCCGACATGGCGCCCTTCCATTTTCAGATCGAAGCCTTGACGCATCATGCCGTGTGGGGGATTGAGGCCGTGAAGACCGGCGCGTTCTCCCCACCGCCTCTGATCGGCGCGATGCCTTTCGCCGCCCTGCGCGCCATGGTCGGCCAGGCAGTAACGGCGTTGGAGGCGTTCTCTCCCGACGAGGTCGACAGTTGGTCCGGCAAGAACCTGGATATTGTAATCTATCAACCAATCGACGAGGACAATGCCACGACTTCGAGCTGGGGCCCGCGGACATTGGCCATGACGCCAGAAACCTTCCTCCTCTCGTACTCGCTTCCCAACTTCTATTTCCATGTTGTGACGGCGTACAACATCCTGCGCACACGGGGCGTGCCGCTCGGAAAATACCATTTCCAGGGACAGTTGCGCACAAGGCCGGTTTAGATCGCCGCCACCAGAAGCGGACCCGATGCTTGAGCATTGACAAGGCACGCATGTCGCTTAATCTCCGTGCCAGTGCGCATCGGGGCGCCACCTGTCCGCGGCAAGGGAGCTGGCTCCCACCCAATCGAAACGATCTTATTCGTTCGATCTCCTTCTTCCGGCCTGTCTCAGCGGACATCAGGCGATACGGAAGGAAGGTCATTCATGAGCCGTACGCTCACTCCAGAGTCCTCTCTCGAAATCCTGAAGAAAGAAGCCAAGCGCTGGCTCAAGGCCTTGCGCTCTGGTGACGACGAGGCGCGGCGCCGTCTTCTCGCCGCAACTCCGGCCGCGTCGGCCGATCCTGGACTGCGCGACGTGCAGCTCGCGCTCGCTCGCGAGCATGGTCTGCCCGGCTGGCCGGCGCTCCGGGAAGCGCTCGAGGATATGGCACTGGCGCGCCGCTCACGCGCAGAGCGCGTCGACATCGTGCTGCGCTCGGCCTGGGGCGGTGATCCGGTCGCGGCCCGGCGCATCCTGGCGCGCTGGCCCGAGATCGGCAGCGACAACATTTGCATCGCCGCCGCCACGGGAAATCTCGCCGAGGTGAAACGGCGGCTTGCCGCCGATCCCGCGGCTGCCGCACGCAAGGGCGGGCCGCTCGAGTTGGAGCCTCTGCTTTATGTCGCTTATGCGCGTCTTCCTGGCGGCGAGCGCGATGCGATCGAGGTCGCCAACGCCCTGCTGGACCACGGCGCCGACCCGAACGCGCAATTCAATGACGGCTGGGACAATCCGTTCAAGGTGCTGACCGGCGTGATCGGCCAGGGTGAAGGCGACAAGCCGCCTCATCCGCGGGCAAGGGAGTTGGCCCTGTTGCTGGTCGCGCGCGGCGCCGATCCTTACGACTTTCAGTCGCTCTACAATACGTCGATCACGCGCGACGAGACGACTTGGCTCGATCTCCTTTGGGCGGAGTCCGAGCAGCGCGATCGTCTGGAAAAATGGCGAGACCCCGCAACGAAGATCGGCGGCAAAATTCCGCTTTGCGCTCTCGACTACCTGCTCGGCAATGCCGTTGCCTACAATCATATTCGCCGCGCCGAATGGCTGTTGACGCACGGCGCCAACGCCGACGGCGTTCATGCGTACTCGGGCCAGCCGCTCCAGCAAGAAGCGCTGATCTACGGCCACGCCGCCATGGCCGAACTGCTCGTGCGCCATGGCGCCGCCGCGCCGCCGCTCGACGGCCAGGCTGCGTTCCAGGCCGCTTGTATGCGGGTCGATCGCGATGCAGCCAGGAGGCTCGCTGATCAACACCCCGAATGCCTGCGTGACCCGGCTCCCATGCTCGCCGCCGCGCGCCAGGGTCGCGCGGATGTGGTCGAGCTGCTGCTCGAGCTCGGCATGAACGTGGATATCGCCGACGGGATCGAGCAGCGCGGGCTTCAGGTCGCCGTCGCGGGCGGGTCGCTGGAGGTGGTCAAGTTGCTGGTCGCCCATGGCGCCGATATCGACCGGCCCACGACGAGCTTCGGCGGCGGGGCGATGGGATATGCGGCCCATTTTAATCGCCGCGACATCGCCGCCTTCCTCACGCCGCTCAGTCGCGATGTGCTCGAGCTCACCTATCTAGGGATGGCGGAGCGGTTGCGCGAGTTGTTCGCCGAGGATCCTCAACTCGCCAGCGCGGCTTCCCAAAAATTTGGCGTTTCGCCGCTTTTCTGCCTGCCGGACGATGAAGACGCGGCTGTCGAGATGACGGCGCTGCTCATGGCCCATGGCGCTGATCCACGTTTCGTGAACAAGGACGGCCTGACCGCAGAGCAGGCCGCACGAAAGCGTGGATTGATCGACGCCGCCGATCTCATGGCTGGTGGGGAGACAGATTGACAGCCGACTGGCCTGCAGCTCAGCCCAACGGCTCGGCGTCGGCTGCAGGCAGCTTAAATCGAAAACCGCTAGTTCCCGAACCCGCCGAAGAACGAGCCGAGGAAATCCTCGGCGGCGCTCTTGGACTCCTTCCGCGACGCCGTCTGCTGCGGCTTGGTCGCGAGCCCCATGTCCGGCGCGACCGGCGCCAGGTGATCACGCCCCTTGGCGATCTCGGTCCACTTGCCGCCAAGCGCTTGCACGACGCGCTTCTCGTGGCCATAGACGTCCGGGTAGCTCTTCAGCGACCCCGCATCGTCGACCCACTGCGTGAAGTAGGTGATGTGCATGCGGATGCGCTTCTCCATCACCACCTCGTTGTTGAGCGGGCCGCTCTTGATCAGCTCGGCGATCTTGGCCGCGTCCCACCCCTTGTCGTAGGCCAGGATCAATTCAGCCATGCGCACCGGATTGCGCAGCCGAAGGCAGCCATGGGAAAGCGTCCGCTGCGACGAGTTGAACATCCACTTGTCCGGCGTGTCGTGCATGAAGATGGTGTGCTGGCTCGGAAACGAGAACTTGACCACGCCGAGCACGCTCTTCTTGCCGGGCGGCTGCACCACCTCGTAGTTGCGGATATCGATCTTGGTCCAATCCATGGTGCGGTAGTCGAGGCGCTGGCCGTCCTTGGTCTCGACCTCAAGCCCGTACTGACGCATCAGCCCGCCGCCTCTGAGCAGGCTCGGCCATAGCTCCTTGACCTTGATGCTTTCCGGCACGCGCCACATCGGCCGGAACACGATGTTTTTGAGCGACCGGGTGAAGATGGACGACTGCTTGTCGAGCTCTCCGGCAACGATGCGCTCCGTGTGCAGCATCTCGTTGCCCTTCATGAGCCGGATCATGAACTCGGGCACATTGGCGATCATGTACATGTCGCCGAGATCGGTATGCATCCAGCGCCACATTTCCATGTTGGCCTGGACCTTCTTGGCGTCGCCCTTGTCGATTTTGTTGAGCGCGGCCCGCGTCGCCGCATCGACCGTCCCGTCGGCGGGGAGCTTACGGCTCTCCTTGAAGGCGATGACGGCGGCCTCGAGACCCTTGTCGTAGTGCTCGGCATCGCCCGCTTGGTTGCCGTCGGCCTCGACGCGCACGCCCAGACGCTGGCGCAGCAAGGCCACCTGCGGATCCTTCGCGCCGGGAGCAAGGTCGGACCCCGCCGGTATCTTGCCCTTCGCCGTCAGCGCCAGATACTTGTCCCTCAGGCGAACGAACTGCTCGTGCTTCGGGTTCGTGCCGGCGAGATAGGCGGCTGGGTCCTCCGCGCTACCCAGGCCCTGCATGACCTCAGCCGGGGGAATAAGCTGCGGCCGCCGGTCCAGGTTCGTATTGAGCTGCTCGGTCGGGTTCATGATGCGCCCGCCACGTGCATGGCGCGCATATTTCAACGCGGCGAGCGTGACACCCAGGTCGGCCTCGGCCACGACATCCGGCGGCTGCAGCGCCGCAGATCCGGGCTTGAAGGAAAAGAGCAGATCGAAATCGCTAGGGTCCAGTCCCCATGCAGCAGCGTTCCTGATTTCCTGCATCAGCGCGGCCGCCTTGGCGGAGAAGGCGCTGCCCTCCGTCCAAAGCGGCGCGTAGGCGCGGGCGCCGTAGAACGCGGCGATCGCCTCGCGCTCCTTCTTTTCCTCGTCGGTGCCGTCGGCGGGCAGCGCTTCGATCTTGGCCTTGAGCGCGACGCCTTCAGGCGTAGTCGGAGCTAAAGGGGCGGCAGCGGCCTCTGGAGCAGGCTCAGGGGATGCGGACTGAGCCGCTGCAGGCTTGTCGGCGTTGGGCTCCTGCGCATCCCCCGCAGGGGCGGAATCCTCGGCAGGCTGGCTCAGCGCGGACGAGTCACTGGCAGTCGGCGCGGGTTGGGAGTCCTTCGTCTCTGTGCCGAGCGCCGCCGGGACCTGAAGCCCCACGAGCGCTAGAGCGAGAACGATGGAACGCAAAGTCGCCATAACCAAGTCTCCAATCCAATCGGAAAGCGAACGCTGCCCTCCACCTGGCGGAGCATGGCCCCGCGCGCACCAAAACCGATCGTCGGATCCCTCGGCGGATCAGGCTGCTCGCGTTCCGCGTGCCGCGGCGACATCGAGACCACCCTGCCCCGTAGCTCCCCCGGCCTCGACGGCGACGCCAAGCGCCTTGAGCAAAGGCATCCGGTTGTTCGCGAACTCCTGGGCGTTGTTGGTCAGCTCCGAGACGTTCTCGGTCGCCGTCTGCAACGTCTTTCCGTCCTTGATCAACCTCTGTCCCTGCGACTCGAGAATCGGCCACACATCTAGTGCCCATTCCTGTGGCATTTTCTTGCCGCGGTGGAACGAGCGCAGGAAAAGTTGCTGCAAGCGGCCGATCGGCACTCCGCCTCCCGTCACCGGGCTGGCCAGGAAGTTGAGATCGGCAGAATGTACAGCCTTTTCCGTGATATGCGCGTTGAGCGCGCGCGTGGCGGGAGCCTGTGCCGCAGCCCTCAACTCGTCCTGGGCCGGGCTCACGTGGCCCAATCCCGCCAGCACGAGCACCCCCTGTGCCACTTGCGCCGCACTAACGGATGCAAGCGCAGGATGCGCCGCAAGCTCGACCATTGTTTTCGCAGCATGTCCGCGATCGGCCAGCGCCGTGATGATCGGACGATAGACATCCGCCTGCAGCGTAACCTCTCCCACCTGCCCCTTGATCGTGAGGCTGACGCTGTCGGGAAGCGCGGTCAGCACGAACCGCTGGTCCCGAAGCATCTCGTGCTGGCGCTGCACCGTGATCGTGCGCGGCCCCTTCACGAAGATGTCCCGGCGGAACTGCTGGTTCTCGCAATAGTCGCGCACGGATTCCCTCAGCACGGGATGGGCGATGGACGCGAGAAGCTGCTGTTGCTGCAACGGCAGATGCAGGGCATCGATGTGCGAAGCCAGATTCGCGGACGCTCCGAACGACAGCTTGGCGCTCTCGAGATATTCCGCAGCTGCGGAGAACGGCATCGGATGCCAGTCCGCGTTGAAGAACTCGTGCGCCAGATAGTTCCGGTTCTGGCCTTTGAGAGCCTTGAGCTTCTCCGCGACATTCGGGTTGGCGCGGAAATAGACCGCATTCGAATTGACGACGCTCTCGGCGAAAGCAAGCGACTGATCGATGCGCGCGCTGAGCCCCTGCGCCTCGCCCGAAGCCATCTCGAGGTGGAGGCTCATCAGATGGCGCAGCGGAATCGCGGCGCTCCAGCCCGGAGTCGTATTGTAGCTCACATAGAAGAGCCCGCCGACGGCGAGCTTGCGCCGCGCGATGTCGGCGATGACGCGCCGGTTCTCGTCGGAGATCCAGCTCCAGATGCCGTGCAGCGCAATGATGTCGAACTCGGGGAGATCGTCGCGCGCCGCCAACTCCGCGAACGACGCATCGAGAACCTTGACGTTCGCGCCCGACGCCGCGGCCAGCTCCCGCGCGTTGGCGGCTTGGGCCGGATTGAAGTCCGTGCCCCAGAACTCGCCGCCCGACGCGGCTGCGTGAATGTTGAGCGAAAGCCCCTGGCCGAACCCGAGCTCCAGATACCGGAGCGGCCTCTTGACCCCATGAGCCTGGAGCTTGCTCAGCATGGCGAGCTCGAGGTGGAGCGGCGTCATTTCGCGATAATAGCCGTGCGTATAGTCGAGCTCGGAAACGTAGCCGGAGGTCCACGAGGCAGTCTGTTGTGACATGGGAATATCGAGCCGCAAGCTGAAACGCTGCACGCTGAGTCGCCTGACACTAGACGATTCGGAGCGATGCCCGAAAATCCGCGATTTCAGCTACTTCCCTGAGGCCCGGCCTCGTCGACGCCAGCATGGCGCAACGCGCGAACCGTGCCGCCGGACGCAGTGTCCCGGCGGCCTATGTTCGGCGGCACGTCACGGCGTCGAACTAGAAATCAAACCCGATGCCGGCCGTTGCCAGATGGTAAGACGTTTCGTCGAGGCGAACCGTCCAGGCGCTGGTTGCAGCATGGGTGGGGGCCACGGTGGAGCCGAAAACCTGATCGGTGGAGCCGACGTACAGGTAGCGATACTCGCCGAACACATAGGCGCTGCTGTTTAGGGCGACGCGAACACCGGCCTTGGCTTGTGCCGCGAAGGTGAAGGCAGTGGAGTCGGTGTTGGAGAAGTGGTTGAGGTCACCCTCTGACGGGTTGGTCTGGAGGGACTTCGCGCCATTGACGTTGACGAGCGCGCCGCCGATGCCGAGGCCGATATAGGGCGTCACGCCATGATAGGATGTCGGGAAGCTCAGAACCAGGTTGGTTAGAAAAACGGTGGTGTTCATCGGGAGGGTATCGACGAACGTCTGCTCCGCACCCCGGTTATTGGGGTTTTGCAGCGTCGCTTTCCGGGTCCCGGTATCGAGATAAAAACCTTCGATTTCGAAGGCGGACAGCACCGAGGAGGGCAGCACCGCCGGGCCACGCGTAAATTCATAACCGACCTGCGCGCCGACGAAACCGACACCGCCGCCATCGCTCCGCCCCTTCGCATTGACCGCCAATGGGCCTCCCGCGGCCTCGGTGATGAAGACGGTGCCGAACTGGGTGACTTCAGCTTCGGTGGCGAAGCCTCCACCGCCGAAACCGCCGAAGTAGACGCCGCGGGCCGTGCCTTGCTCGGCGGCGACAACCGGGGCCGCCACAAAACTCGCGATGATCGCTAGCGTCAGTTTGAATCTCATAGCCGCTCCCCTCTGATGACAGTTCGAATCACTATTGAATGCACACCAAATTATGGGAGCTAGGCTGCAAGTACACGGAGGATTGCCCCCGAGCACACTTCATTCGGGGGCACATGCCGGTGAGCATCACTGCCGCTGGCGAGGTCGAGCGGGCCTCGAGCGCGAGGCCGTCTCCATGCTCGCGCAAGCTTCAGGCGCCCCGCCGATTGAGAACGCGAGAACTTACGTCGCTGGCGCAGACGAGAGCGTCGGCTTCTGGCCCGGAGCGGACGTCGAGCGGCTCCCTGAGCGGCTAGCGGGAATCAGACGCGCATCACACCGAAGCGACTGTGGGCTTCAAGTGCGAGCCCCGTGGCTACGGAGCCGAACGCATCGCCTTCGACGATGCGGGCATTGCCGAACGCCTTTCGCAAGGTCGCAAGCAGCAGCGGGATCCGCGACGAGCCGCCGGTCAGAAACACCGAGCCGATGGCGTCGGCGGCCACGTTGCTCTGGCTCAGGGTGCTTCTGATCGTCTTATGGATCTGGCCGATCTGGTCGGCGATCGCGCCCTCGAACTGCTTCCTCGTGATGTCGATCGGCTCGATGCCGGCGAGCTTCTGCAAATCCATCGCCACGAGCTTTGCGGAGGAGAGCTGGATCTTGACGTCCTCGACGGCGGTCAGCAGCGCGTGACCCTTCCTGTTCTCCAGGACCTCGAGCAGCCGGTCGAGCTTTTCGGGCTCGAACACATCTCGGCGGACCCGGCGAATGTCGGCAAAGATCTTGTGGTCATAGAGGAAGTTGATGCGCTGCCAGGTTGCAAGGTCTTGGTACCACCACGAGGGCGTTTCCATGTCCTTGTGACGAAGCTTGGCGCCGAAGCCGAGCTCGGGAAGCACGGCGTCGAGCTCGAGGCGGCGGTCGAAATCGGTGCCGCCGATGTGCACGCCCGAATAGGCGAGAATGTCGGACTTGCGGTCCGGTTTACCGCGCCGATGCGGAGAAACGCGGACAATGGAGAAGTCCGAAGTGCCGCCGCCGATGTCGACGACGAACGCGAGCTCTTCGGTGCCGACTTGGCGCTCATAGTCGAGCGCAGCGGCGATGGGCTCGAACTGGAATTCGATAGACTTGAAGCCTGCGTGTTGTGCCGCCTGCCGGAGTTGATCCTCTGCACTCTTGTCGGCCTCCGGGTCGTCGTCCACGAAAAACACGGGGCGGCCCATGACGACGGACGACGGTTCGTCGGCGGCCTTGCGCACGTAGCTGAGGAAAAGCGAGATGATCTCATCGAACCGAAGGCGCTTTGTTCCAACTTGCGTTTGCTCGTGGATGAGCGACGATCCGAGTACCGATTTCAGCGAGCGCATCAGGCGTCCATTCTCGCGCTGCAAGTAGCGAGAGACGGCATCGCGGCCAAAGGTGACACTTGCGTCCTCGAAGCTGAAGAAGACTGCGGTGGGGATTGAAACGCGGCCCTCCTGCAGGGGGATCAGAGAGGGATGAGCTTCCGCAGCATGACCGATAGCGCTGTTGGATGTGCCGAAGTCAAGGCCGCACGCGCCGGAGGCAAGTGTCACAATCATTTCCTATGAGGATTTGGAGGTGCCGCATGCGGCTCGCGAGGACGCCTCAAGGGCGAAAACACACGCGCGATGTCGCAAGGATGCATGCGTTAGCAAGTTGCGAGGATGCCTACAAGTTATTGCTTTGAGTGAGCTTGCTCGGTCGGACGAGCCTCCGCGAGGTTAAATCCATCCTCGCGCATGCTTCAGGCCGCCGATTGAGAGCGCGAGAACTTACGTGCCTGGCGCAGCCGAGAGCGTCGGCCTCTGACCCATAGCGGACATCCCCGCCGGCACATCAGTCCATCCGGGTCGCGAGCTTCAGCCGTTCCATGCCGGTCGGCTTTTTGCTGGCGCCGAAGGTGAAGGTCACGGACTCGATCGCGCCGGTGAACGGGAAGAGTCCCTTGTCCTCGTAGTCGGCGCAGACAGGCGAGACGCAATCCATGCCGACGTCCATCGTCTCGGTGCCGCAGCGCTGCGGCACCTGCTCGGCGATGCGGCCCTTGGCGACGTTCTTGCCATCGATAGACATGACGACGTTTGCGGGTGCGCCCGGCTTCTTCGAGTCCGGCGTGAACTCGATCTCGACCACGTGCTTGCCGGGCGAGAGCTTCTCCGGCGAGACGACGTCGTAACGGCGGATGCCGAAGAAGTTGTAGTGGAAGCGCAGCTTGCCCTCCCACAGGAACAGGCACCAGCCGGCCGCATCGCCGCCGAGCGCGAAGATGACGCCTTCGGCGCCCTTCTTCGGGATCTCGATCGGCGCCTTCATTTTGAACGGCACGCCGACAAGCTTCGGTCCGCTGCCCTCGGGCAGGCGCGTCATCCCGGGATAGAAGGTGACGACATCGCGGCCTGAGAAGAAGCCGGGTCTTAGGGTTACGTCCATGCGCTCGGAGAAGCTGTCGTCGAGCGGCAGCACGTTGTACTTCGCGGCCTCGGCCATGAAGAGATCCTGCAGCTCGCGCAGCTTGGCCGGCTCCTTCTTGGCCAGATCAGTCGCCTGCGTAAAGTCTTCCTCGAGATTGTAGAGTTCCCACTTGTCCTCGTCCCAGCTTGCGCTACCGGACGTCTCCCACGGCAGGCGGCCATGCCGGCAGGATGCGATCCAGCCGTTGTTATAGATGGCGCGGTTGCCCAGCATCTCGAAATACTGGGTCGTGTGCGTGGTCGGCGCGTCGGCGTTCCTGGCATCGAACGTGTAGGCAAAGCTCGTACCTTCGATCGGCCGCTGAATGTAGCCGTTGACCTCCTTCGGCTCCTTGATGCCCACCACCTCCATCAGCGTCGGCATGATGTCGATGCAGTGGTGGAACTGCGAGCGCACCTTGCCCTTGTCCTTGATCCTTTCCGGCCAGGAGACGATCATGCTGTTGCGCGTGCCGCCGAAGTGCGAGGCCACCTGCTTGGTCCACTGGAACGGCGTGTCGCCCGCCCAGGCCCAGCCCACGGCATAGTGCGGCGAGGTGCCGGGCAAGCCCCACTTGTCCATGAAGCCGATGGCTTCCTCCATGGAGGGCTGACGTCCGTTGAGGCTCATGATCTCGTTCGGCGTGCCAACGAGCGAGCCTTCCGCGCTCGAACCGTTGTCGCCGATGACGTAGATGATGAGCGTGTTGTCGCCTTGTCCCATCTCATCGATGGCATCGACGACGCGGCCTACCTCGTAATCCGTGTGCTCGAGGAAGTCGGCGTAGTTCTCAGCCTGCAGCGCGAACAGCTTTTGGTGCTCCTTGGGTTGGCTGGCCCAGGACGGGATTTGCTTCGGCCGCGGCGTGAGCTTGGCACCCTTGGGAATGATGCCGGCCTTGATCTGGTTCTTGTGGACGATCTCGCGGTACTTGTCCCAACCCATGTCGAAGCGGCCCTTGTTCTTGCCGCGCCAGTCGAGCGGCGGCTGATGCGGGGCGTGGGCGGCGCCAGTGGAGAAATAGGCCATGAAGGGCCGCTCGGGTGCGATGGCCTTCTGCTTCCGGATCCAGCCGATGCATTCGTCGGCCAGGTCGCGGGTGAGCTGGTAGCCATCCTCGGGACGCTTCGGCGGCTCCACTGGCTCCGTATTGCGGATCAGCGAGGGATAGAACTGGTCCGTCTCGCCACCGATGAAGCCGTAGAAGTAATCGAAGCCCTGATTGGTCGGCCAGTTGTCGAACGGGCCGGCGGGGCTGGTCTGATTATCGGGCACGTTGTGGTTCTTGCCGTACCACGAGCACGTGTAGCCGGACTGCTTGAGCAGTTCTGCAAAGGTGGCGCAGCTTTTCGGAATTATGCCGCAATAGCCCGGATAGCCCGTCGCCATCTCCTGGATGACGCCCGTCGCCACCGAATGGTGGTTGCGCCCCGTCAGCATCGCCGCGCGCGTCGGCGAACAGAGCGCCGTAGTGTGGAACTGATTGTAGAAAAGGCCGCGCTTGGCGAGCCGTTCAGCCGTGGGCATGCGCACGAGGCCGCCATTCACGCTCGGCCAGCCGAAGCCCACGTCGTCGAGCAGCACAAGGAGGATGTTGGGTGAGCCCTTGGGCGCCTCCTTGTTCGGCGGAAAATCGGGCTTCGATTCCGTCGCATACGTCTCGATGTGGGCGTTGGGGAATTCCCACGGCGGCTCGGGCAGATGGTTGCGGTCGAGGTGGAGTGGGAAAGAGTCATTGCTAGCGCCGTTTGTTTTCTTGCCGCCGGCGTTGCCTGATTTCTTCATGTGTCACTCCTATCGAACTGCCACAAATGAACCGCAGCTCGTGCTGGAATCAGCACGAGCGACAATGGACTCGACGATGTGAAATGGGAGAGGACGAAGCGAGGACCGGCGCGAGATCAAACGCGGCCAAGACGCGATGGAATTCGGCGATCTCTCAGGAATCGGAGGGGCGAACGGACGCATTGGCTTCACCTCCGTGAAGCCCCCGGCTAGCCCGACGTGCGTCCCACTCAGCCAACGTGACTCGATTATTGTTGCTCGTAAAGCTCAATAATGGTCGTAGCCAATCTCTGCTATCGGCCCCTAACGGACGCCCAAGCCGACGCCAGTTGAGGGGCAGCCCCGCAATCGCGGTTGCAGTTCCGCCCGTCTACCCCGGCCTTCGACGTGGCATGCCTAATCCTTCCCAGTTAAACAGGGACAGCGCCGGCAATCAGCCGTTAACAATCCCCCACGCATCGCTTGCAAGCTTGCGCCCTCTACTCTAAACCCCCCGTTTTGCTGGAAGAGATCGGCTCATGAGCAACGGAAGCGCCGAGGTCGGCATCATTATGGGCAGCCAGTCCGACTGGCCGACCATGAAGCACGCAGCCGGCATCCTGACGGATCTCGGCGTTTCGCACGAGGTCAAGGTCGTCTCCGCGCACCGCACGCCAGAGCGCCTCTACGAATATGCCCGTTCGGCCAAGTCCCGCGGTCTCAAGGTCATCATCGCCGGCGCCGGCGGAGCCGCCCATCTTCCCGGCATGACGGCATCCATGACCACGCTTCCCGTGCTCGGCGTCCCCGTCCTGACCAAGTCGCTCTCCGGCATCGACAGTCTCTATTCGATCGTTCAGATGCCCGGTGGCATTCCTGTCGGGACGCTCGCCATCGGCGACGCCGGCGCCACCAATGCCGGACTGCTCGCCGCCCAAATTCTCGCCCTCTCCGATCCGGTTCTCGCCGCGCGCGTCACCGCCTATCGTGAGAAGCAGACCGCTTCCGTGCCCGACACTCCGCCAACCGAATGAACAGTGACGTGACCCCGCTACCTCCCGGCTCCACCATCGGCATACTCGGCGGCGGCCAGCTCGGCCGCATGCTGTCGCTCGCAGCCGCGCGGCTCGGCCTCAAGTGCCGAATCTATTCGGATGTTCCCGGTCCCGCGTTCGATGTCGCCGCGGGCTCCGTCGTCGGCGCCTTCGACGACACGGCGAAGGTCGCGGCCTTCGCCTCGAGCGTCGATGTCGTCACCTACGAGTTCGAGAACGTTCCTCTCGCCGCTGCGGCTGCCGCAGAGAAGTTTTGCCCCGTCAGGCCCGGCCCCTTGGCGCTCGCGGTCTCGCAGGATCGCCTCGAGGAGAAGACTTTCGTCAGCCGCCTCGGCATTCCCGTCGCGCCCTTCGCCGCCATCGACAGCCCGAAGGACTTCGCCAAGGCCATCGCGACTGTGGGCGACAAGGGCATCCTGAAGACGCGCCGTCTGGGATACGATGGCAAAGGCCAGGCCCGCATTAGCAAGGGCAGCGAGCTCGAAGCGGCATTCGCGAGCATCGGCGAAGCTCCTGCCGTGCTCGAGGGCTTCGTCGATTTCGAGTATGAGGTTTCTGTTCTGATCGTGCGCGGAGCCAATGGCGCGACGCACTTCTATGACGTGCCCCTCAACACGCACAAGAACGGCATCCTCGATACGTCGACGGTTCCCTCGCCACTTCCGGTCGAGCATGCCGTCGAGGCCCGCCGCATCGCCGGGGCCGTCGCCGAGGCGCTCGGCTACGTCGGCCTGCTTGCAGTCGAGATGTTCTATCTCGGACCGAAATCCGCCACGCCGCTGATGGTCAACGAGATGGCACCGCGAGTTCACAACTCCGGTCACTGGACCATGGATGCCTGTCTCATCTCTCAGTTCGAGAACCACATGCGCGCCGTCGCCGGCTGGCCGCTCGGCTCGACCGAGCGCCATTCGGATGTCGTCATGACCAACCTGATCGGGGACGACGTCACCGCCTGGGAGCGTCTCGCGGCGGAGGCAGGGACCGCGGTTCACCTCTACGGCAAGCCCGAGGCCCGGCCGGGCCGCAAGATGGGCCACGTCAACCGGCTGGCCCCGAAAACGTCGCTTTGAGCGGGCTCCGACGGAGCAATTCGAGGCAATTCGGACCAATTCGTGCGGAATTGCCCCTGAAAATGTGGTTTACGGGGTTCATGGCCCCCGTGGACAACCGCAACGGCTTTTGATAAAAGGCGCGCAAAGATCAACCTGCTCGGGGCACCGGCCGATTGTCGCCGGCGCTTCGAGCGTTGTTATTTATAGATAAATCCAGATTAGGGGTCACCGCTTGCAGGTACTCGTCCGCGACAACAACGTCGACCAAGCCTTGAAGGCGCTCAAGAAGAAGATGCAGCGCGAAGGCATTTTCCGTGAGATGAAGCTCCGGAATTATTTCGAGAAGCCTTCCGAGAAGAAGGCCCGCGAGAAGGCGGAAGCTGTCCGCCGCGCCCGCAAGCTGGCTCGCAAGAAGCTGCAGCGTGAAGGTCTCCTGCCCGGCAAGCCGGCTGCCACGCGTGGCGGCCCTGGCGCCAAGGGTCCGGGTCGCGGTGGTCCTGGTGGTGCCGGTGGTCGTCCCTCGGGCGGCGGCTTCGGTGGCGGCGCCGGCGGTGGATCGGGCGGCGGCTACGGTGGTGGTGGTGGCGGCTTCGGCGGCAACCGCTAAGCTCTCTCCTAAACTTCCTCTACGAATTTTCGCCGCTGGTCGCCTGACCGGCGGCGAAGTCGTTTCTGGCTCCTGCAACGCGCGCCGAGTTGCATCGGTTATGCACTGATCCGTAATCAAACCATTCGCGTTCGCTGGCCCTCGCCTCACCACTCGATTATCGTCCGCATATGGGACGCCTATATTTCGCATCATTCGTTACGCTGTCGCTGCTGTTTGGCATGCTCGCCGGCGTAGTCATCACGGGCCTCGTCATGACCGGCTCTCTCGAGCTCGGCCCGGCGCTCGCCATCACCGTCATCATCAATCTGATCCTTTTCCTCGTCAGCCCATGGCTGACGGACTTGATGCTGCGATGGGTCAACAAGGTCGCGTTTCTTGATGATGGCGCGGTCGCGGCCAAGCATCCGCACGTGCACGCCATCATCCACGACGTCGCGAAGGAGTACGGCTTCAAGGCGCCCTCCGTCGGCATCATTCCGGACCGCAATCCCACGGCCTTCACCTACGGCTTGCTCCGCTCGAACGCCCGCATCGTTCTGACCGACGGCATTTTCGAGTTTCTGACCGAAGACGAAACGCGCGCCGTCGTAGCCCATGAGCTCGGCCACATCGTCAACCGCGACTTCCTGGTCATGACGGTCGCCGGCATGCTGGTGCAGATGCTGTATCAGGTCTTCGCCGCCTTCACGCGCGCCAAGCCATCCGGCGGCGACAAGAAGGGCAATCAGCTCGTCATCGTCGGCATCATCGCCTACGTGCTCTACACCATCGGCATCTATGTCCTTCTCTACCTGAGCCGCACGCGCGAGTATCTCGCCGACCGCTTTGCCGCCGAACATGTGGAGGCCCGCCACCTCTGCAACGCGCTCGTCAAGATCGCCTACGGCATTGCCGAGGCGGCCGACACCGAAGCCTCGCGCGATCTTCTCGCAGGTACGCGCCATCTCGGCGTCGTCGACGTGAAGAATGCCCGCCATCTGGGCCTCGTCGCCGAGAACACCAAGGCCGAGCCCAGCGCCATGGCCAGCGCCATGTTGTTCGATGTCTATAATCCCTGGGCGCGCTGGATCGAGCTGTCGTCCACCCACCCGCTGACCGGCCGGCGCATTCAGCATCTGGCGGCCGTCGCCACGGAACTGAAGCAGCCGTTCCCAGAGATCGACATCGCCGGCGCCGCCAAGAAAGCTGGCCTCGACGAAGGTCAGCTCAGGTCGAAATTCCTGAGCGAGATCGGTGTTGTCGTCTCCCCAATCATCGCAGCTATCGCCGTGGCTCTACTCGGCGCCTGGCCTCTCGCGCCCGCTGCGGCCGCGATCGTTTGGCTGATGACCGTGAGCTGGCGCTACCCCGGCTCGACGCCCGAGCCGACACAAGTTGTCGATCTCATGAGCGACTATGCGGCTTCGCCCATCCGCGGTCGCGCCGTGAAACTCACCGGCACCCCCATCGGCCGCGCCGACGCCGGATCAGTGATTGGCGAGGATCTGGTCTTTGCCGACAAGACCGGACGCATCGTCACCGACTTCCGCTCAATGCTCGGCCCCATCGGAAATCTGTTTGCGGGCTGGAAGCGGGTCAAGAAGCACATCGGCGCCGAAGGCGAGGTCGCCGGCTGGTTCCGCCGCAGCATGGGCGGCTACGTCATCATGCGACGCCTGACGACGACGCAGGGCGAGCTCCGGGCACGGCCCTATTTCTGGGACGTCGCACTCGGCGTCATTGTCATCGCGGTGTCCGTCATCGGCTGGCTCGCATACATCGGCAGCACGTCGACATCCTACTAGTGCGACGAAGCCGAGGTCCCTTTCTCCTTGGCTGCGTCGGCCCTACCACGCACGACCTCGCGCACCCAACGGAAGATCACGTCGTAGGAGCCATACTTATAGTGCTCCGTGTGGTCCGCTTCAGGGAACACGGCAATCTGCTTTGGCTCGTTCGCCGCAGCGAACACAGCCTTCCCAAGCTCCGGCGGCACGATGTCGTCCTTGCCTCCCTGGATGATCAGCAGCGGCATCGTGACTTTGCCGATGTCGCGCATGGTGTCGTAGCGATCGGTCATGAGCCAGCGCAGCGGAATCTGCGGATAGTGCACGCGCGCGAGATCGATCATCGAGGTGTAGGGCGCATCCAGGATTAGGCCCGAAGCACGCCGCTTGCTTGCCACCTGCACCGCCACGTTCGTTCCGAGCGACTCGCCATAGATGATGATGTCGGACGGAGGAACGCCGCTTGCGATCAACGCATCGTATGCGAGATTGGCGTCGGCCACGTTGGCTCGCTCCGAGGGCGACCCGGTGCTGCCGCCGAAGCCGCGGTACGTCATCATGAACATGCCGTAGCCCTTCGCCATATATTTGCGGATACGCTCCGCCCTATCCGCGAGCGATCCGGCATTGCCGTGAAAATAAAGCAGCGTCGGCATGCCCGGCTTCGCGCGGCCGTGCCACACCAGCACGCGCTCGCCATCGGGAGTCGCAAGCACGCGCTCTTCGACGTTGTCGAGCCTCTCGGCCGAAGGCATCACATGCTCGGTTGCGGGGTAGTACATCAGATGATTCTGCAGCACCCGCGTCGTCCACATCAGCAGCGCTGCAGTTGCGCCGATCACGATCGCTGTCACGAGGGCGACTTTCAAAACCAGCGGCATGACCTCTCCGAGTGATGGCTCCCGACCTCGCGCAGCAGCGCCGCGCAGATAAATGACGTTGGCGTGCGCATGCTTAACGCGCCATTAACCAAAAGTGGTGCTTCCTCGTTGGCGTATGCGTAAGCGGAGTGCCTGGTCATGCGTCCCCGTTTTTTCTCGCGCGGTATGCGCGAGCTTTTCCTCGCGTCACTCGCCATTGCAGCCGGTGGCTGCAGCACTGGCTCTCAAGAGCCCTTCCAGACGTCGAGCATCTCGTCACGGCCCGAGAACGGCATGTCTCACGAGCCGCGAAGGCCGGAGCCCCCGTCAACATACTCGGGGCCGGAACTCTCGGCACCGGCCTACGCGCAGCCGAATAACGCGCAGCAGGCCAATTCCAACAGCTACGATAACAACCGCTGGCGCAATCCTCAGCCGTCCTACGCTGCGGCTCCGACGTATCAGCAGCCGTCGTACCAGCCCCAGCCCTCGTATCAGCCGCAGTACTCGCAGCAGCAGCCCTACCAGCCGCCGCGGCCGTCCTATCAGCCGTCTTACCAGACGCAGAGCTACCAGCCGCAAGGCTATCAGCCTCAAGCGTATCAGCCTCAGCCATATCAGCCACGTTACCAGCCGGGGCCGCAGGCCCAAGCCTACGCCGCGCCGATCACAACGGGCTCGCTCGGCTCGTCGAAAAGCCAGTCGGTCGTCGTTCGTGACGGCGACACGCTGTACGGCCTGTCTCGCCGCCATAACGTGACAGTCGCGGATCTCGTAACAGCGAACCGCATCGCCGACGGCAAGATCAAGGTCGGTCAGACGCTCGTTATTCCTACAAAGACGCGCTGAGACCCGGAAGATCTACTCCCTCTCCCCATGAAGCGACGCATGGTGGGGAGAGGGACGCTTCCTATCGTCCGAGCGCGGCCTGAGACGAATCCGACTTGTCGAAGCACGACAGCAGGAAGGCCGCCCGCTCCGGCCCCGGCAGGTGGCCGAACGGCGAACCCTTGCTCTTGGCGAGATAGGGCGCGAAGCCCTCCACGTCCGCGCGCGTAAACAGTCCGTTGTCGCGGCCGAAATTGATCGACCAGCAATCCGCCTCGCTCTCGCTCGAGAGCGTGCGATTGAACATGTGCCCCAGCATGTGATGCGCGCACTCGTGCTCGTAGAAGAAGATCTGCAGCTTGGTCGGCAACGTCGCCAACCGGTCGGGATCCAACGCAATCACAGGCATGCGCGTGATGATCAGGGCCCGGCCCACGTCCCCGAGGTCCGTCATCTCCACGAAGCGAACCGGAGAACCGCGGAAATCCCTGCAGGTCAGGGGCTCGCCACCAATGACGGCGCCGGCCTGAGCGTTCTGGCCGGATGCGATGCCGGCACTCGCGAGCCAAACGGCCACGATGCCGAAGAAGAGTGATAGCCGCGTCATGAGCCACCTCTCGCGGGCGCACGCGAAAGGCGGCGCGCCTGGACTTGGAGGCTAAAGGCTACTTCAAACCCCGGGCAAGGGGATAATCGGCCACATCCTGTGACTTTGCATGACAGCACACGCCAAAATGCGGGGCTTAGCGGCCCCCGGCGGCTCAACCGTGGCTCAGCGCTTTGCCGATCTCTTCCGTCATCTTCTTCGCGTCGCCGAGAAGCATCATGGTGTTGTCCCTATAGAACAACGTGTTGTCGATGCCGGCATAGCCCGAGGCAAGGCTGCGCTTGTTGAACATCACCGTGCCTGCCTTCCAAACCTGCAGCACGGGCATTCCGAAGATGGGCGACTTGGGATCCTCCTCGGCCGCCGGATTGGTAACGTCGTTGGCGCCGATGATGTAGGCCACGTCGGCCTGCTGGAACTCCGAGTTGATGTCCTCGAGCTCGAACACCTCGTCGTAGGGAACATTGGCTTCCGCGAGCAGCACGTTCATGTGGCCCGGCATGCGGCCCGCAACCGGATGAATGGCGTACTTCACTTCCACGCCGGCCTTCTTGAGCTGATCGGCCATCTCGCGCAGAGCATGCTGCGCCTGCGCGACCGCCATGCCATAGCCTGGCACGATGATGACCTTCTGCGCGTTCTTCATGATGTAGGCGGCATCCTCGGCCGAGCCGAGCTTGACCGGGCGCGCCTCGCCGCCGCCTGCCGGTCCCGCCACTTCGCCACCAAAACCGCCGGCAATGACCGAGATGAAGCTGCGGTTCATGCCCTTGCACATGATGTAGGAGAGGATCGCGCCCGACGAGCCGACAAGCGCGCCGGTGATGATGAGCGCGATGTTTCCGAGCGTGAAGCCGATGCCGGCCGCGGCCCAGCCGGAGTAGGAGTTCAGCATCGACACGACGACCGGCATGTCGGCGCCGCCGATGGGAATGATGATCAGCCCGCCGAAAACGAGCGCAATGATCGTGATGGCCCAGAACAGCGTCGCGTCTCCGCCCGAGATGCAGAACTTGTAGATCAGCACGATGAGCGCCAGGAACAGCGCCAGGTTCACCACATGCCGCATGGGCAGGATGATGGGCGCGCCCGACATGCGGCCCGAGAGCTTGGCGAATGCGATGACGGAGCCCGTGAAGGTGATGGCGCCGATGGCGAGGCCGAGGCCCATTTCTACCAGGCTCGCCGGCGCAATCGCGCCGGGCAGACCGATGCCGAAGGCTTCAGGCGCATAGAGCGCAGCCGCGGCCACGCACACCGCCGCAAGACCGACAAGCGAATGGAATGCGGCGACCAGTTCGGGCATCTGCGTCATCGGGATCTTGCGCGCGATGACGGCACCGATCACGCCGCCGATGGCGAGGCCTCCGATGATCAGGCCCCACGTAATCGCGTGCTGCGGATTAGAGACCGCCAGGGTCGTCAGCACCGCAATGGTCATGCCGATCATGCCGAGGGCATTGCCTCGGCGTGATGTCGCCGGGCTCGAAAGGCCGCGCAGCGCCAGAATGAACAGCACGCCTGAAACGAGATAGAGAACGGCAACGAGATTGGGCGACAGATGCGGCATCGATTTTTAGAGGGGATGCACCCCAATCTCCTACCTTGATCAGTCTCTTTTGATCCCTCGTTCGCTCAGCGCGAAAAAAGGGCGGGACTTACTTCTTGCCGTCTTTCTTCTTGTACATGGCGAGCATGCGGCTCGTGACGAGGAAGCCGCCGAAGATGTTGATCGACGCCATGACGAGCGCGAGGAAGCCGAAAATGCGCGCCAGCGTCGTGCCTTCCATGATCGCTTCGATACCGACCGCGAGCAGCGCGCCGACGACGATGACCGACGAGATCGCGTTGGTGACGCTCATGAGCGGCGTGTGCAGCGCCGGCGTCACGCTCCAGACCACGTAGTAGCCGACGAAGATCGCCATCACGAAAACCATGAGACGGTAGATCGAGGGATCGACGATGCCACCGACGCCTTCGCTGGCGAAGGCCATTTGCGGCACCCCCGTGAGCGCGATCACCGCGAGAGCGAGCGAGCCGAATTTCTGCTGACGAGTCATCTGGCGCACTCCGTCATGCCTGAGACAAGAGATTGGGATGCACGATGGTGCCGTCCTTGGCCACGAGCGTGCCCTTGACGATCTCGTCGTCCCAATTGACCTTGAAGGACTTGTCCTTCTTGTCGAAGAAGAGATCGAGGAACGCGAGCAGGTTCTTCGCATAAAGGCTCGACGCGTTGACCGGCACTGTGCCCGCGAGATTGAGCGGGCCTACGATCGTGACGCCGGAAACTTCGACGGTCTTACCCGGCGTTGTCGCCTCGCAATTTCCGCCGCGCTCGGCCGCAAGATCGATGATCACCGAACCGGGCTTCATGCTTTCGACCATGGCGCGCGTGATGAGCCGCGGCGCCGGGCGCCCTGGGATGAGCGCGGTCGTGACCACGATGTCCTGGATCTTGATGTGATTTGCGACGAGCTCTGCCTGCTTGGCCTGATAGGCGGCCGACATGGGCTTGGCGTAACCCGCCGCCGTCTGAGCCTGCTTGAACTCGTCGTCCTCGACGGCGACGAACTTGGCGCCGAGCGATTGCACCTGCTCTTTGGTGGCAGGCCTGACGTCGGTCGCGGTCACCACCGCGCCGAGTCGCCGTGCAGTCGCGATGGCCTGCAGGCCCGCAACGCCGACACCCATGATGAACGTTTTCGCGGCTGGGACCGTGCCCGCGGCGGTCATCATCATCGGCAGCGCCTGGCCGAACAGCGAGGCAGCATCGACGACAGCCTTGTAGCCCGCGAGGTTCGCCTGGCTCGACAGCACGTCCATGGACTGCGCGCGGCTGATGCGCGGCATGAATTCCATGGAGAAGATCGATGTTCCCGTCTTGGCGGCAAGATCGATCGCGGCCTTGTCGCCGTAGGGATCGATCATGGCCGCGACGAGAGCGCCGGGCTTGAGCTGCTTGAATTCCTCGATGGTCGGGCGGCGCACCTTGAGAAGGATGTCCGCATCCGACAGAGCTTCCGCGGCCGAAGCGACGATCTCTGCGCCCTGCGCCTTTAGCGCCGCATCTGAGAAGCGCGACCTATCGCCGGCTCCAGACTGAACCCTGACCTTGGCCCCGAGGCCCGTCAGCTTTTTCACCGTTTCCGGTGACACGGCGACACGTGGTTCGTCCGGCCCCTCGGCCGTCACTGCTATGGTGACCATAGACCCATCCGTAGACGCAGTATGGAAACTGACGCGCTCCCGAAGGAACGAGTCGGCATGCCGAAGCTGCGACGCCGGTGAGGCACGACAGGCGATGGAAAGACACCGCCTTGTCGGCAGCCGGCGCCCGCTTATCGGACGCTAAAAGAGCTTATGTCAGGAAAAAGGCCATGCCGGCCAGAATGATCACAACGGAGATGACAGTGAATTTCGTCCAGCCGAGGAACGCCTTGTACGTGCGCTCATGCTCGGCATAGTCCATGGCCGGATGACCGCCCGAAGTGTTGACCCCCATGTCGTCTCTCCCTTTATTCGGCTGTTTATAGGGTTTTTCCTTAACCCAACGTCGTCGTCCGTTCAAGGACCACCAAAGGTCATGCTGGCATACGGTATGCCAGCACCCATGTCTATCGATAATCTCCTTAAGCTGACACGACGCGCTTGGGTCTCAATCTCGGCCCAATGCAATGCGAGTAGCCGATGACGCCTAAGGCTGGGGCCAGCAACGGACGATCCCGTATGACATATCCGAGAAGAGCGCTCGGCGCTCTGTGGTGCGGCTTTCTCAGTCTCATCATCGTCATGGCCTGTGCCGGATTTTCGACCCGAGCCGCGCACGCCCTCGATGAGCCCGATGACGAGATGGACAGGCTGAAGGCCTGCGAGAAGCGGGCCTGCACCATGATCCTGGGCAAGCCAACCACCGGCGACGACCTGAAGTGCGACGTTCAGAAAACCTGGGCCAAATCCTCGCTCAAGGGCGGCGAGAGCAAGGGCGTGTCCTGGGGCTTCGGCGATGCACGCTGCACGGCGAACATCAAGTTGAGTCGCGCCGACATCGTCGGCGCGCTGACGCAGCCGAAATATACGATCAAGGTGCCGCGCCACACGGTCAATTGCGTTGTCGAGCGCGATCAGCAGCTGAAGCCCGTAATCGTCAAGGTGGCGCCGAAGCTCGAGTTCAAGAACGGCAAGGCCGACAAGGTCTGGATCAATCTCAAGGAGATGGAGGGGCCGGACGACATCAAGGGCACCGTCTGGACCGCAGCCAAGCTCGAGGACACGCTCGGCATCTTCCACGGCCCCATGATCAAGCAGATCAACAAGTTCGTGCATCAGCAGTGCGCGAAGAAATACGGGCCCGGCGGCACCGAGACTGCGGAAGGCAAGGCTAAGGCGGAAAAGGAAAAGAAAACCGCCAAGGTCACGCCGAAAGAGACACCGTCTCCCGCAACTGCCTCGACGACAACAGCGCCAGCGGCACAGAAGCCTGCCGCCTCGCCTCCAGCTGCCAAATCTCCCCCACCCGAGGCGAAGGAAGCCTCAGGTCGGTAGCGCGAAGAAGGTGCCGTCGCTCCAAATGCCGAGCCGCTCCACGCCTCCTTCGCGCTGAGTTACGGCTAGTTCGACGACATCGAGATAACGCGCACGTGTCAGCAGAGCCTCGAGCCTCCCGCGCACCAGGACGTAGGGCTTTATCCCCCCGTCCGGCTGGCTCTCGAAACGCAGCGGATGACGCGGGCCGCATCGGACCACGTCGTCGACATTGGTTCGAAATGTGAGCGACTGCTCCGGGCCCGAGCCCGTCGCTTCCATCTCGACGGCGAGGAATGGCGCATCCGCGACAGCGACATCCACCTTCTCGACCGGCGTCACGAGATAGTGCCGCCCGTCCTCGTCGCGTCGGAGGACGCGCGCGAACAGTTTGACCATGGCCTGCCGCCCGATCGGGCTGCCCTGGTAGAACCAGGTTCCGTCGCGGGCGATACTGAGGCCGATGTCCCCGCAGTAGGGCGGGTTCCACCGTTCGACGGGTGCCTCTTGGGCCGCGCTGGCCAGTTTCAGAAGGTCGTCGAGATTGCTCATGGCTCCCGTAATCTCTGGGATATCCTTGGATTATAGGCGCATAGAAGCTGAAATCTGCTGCCCTATCGTCTTACGTAGTATTAACTTGACCTAGAACCCCGTTGCCCGGCCACAATCGAGTTTCGGAGCCGCAATGCGACACCCCGCAAATGCGTACGTAAAGCGCCACCCCACCTCAGAAAATCGGGTTATGGTCAGCACATGAGCACAGTGATCCAGACGGAAGAAGCGATCGTTCCCCGGCTAGAAGCCGCCGCCGAGAGGGTCCAACGCGCGCACAAGGAAGCCGCGTCCGTGATCTTCGGTCAGGACGTCGTGATCGAACGCACTCTGATCACGATTTTGGCCGGCGGCCATGCGCTTCTAATCGGTGTTCCCGGTCTCGCCAAAACGCTGCTCGTCGAAACGCTGGGTCGCGTGCTCGGCCTCGAAGCCAAGCGCATTCAGTTCACGCCCGACCTCATGCCGTCCGACATCATCGGCTCCGAGGTTCTTGAGGAGGCTCCCGGGCAGCGCCGCTCGTTCCGCTTCATCAAGGGCCCGATCTTCACGCAGCTTCTCATGGCCGATGAGATCAACCGCGCCTCGCCCAAGACTCAGTCGGCGCTGTTGCAGTCCATGCAGGAGCACCACGTCACCGTCGCCGGCCAGCGCCACGACGTGCCCGTGCCCTTCCACGTGCTCGCGACGCAGAACCCGCTCGAACAGGAAGGCACCTATCCCCTGCCCGAAGCACAGCTCGACCGCTTCCTTCTCGAGATTGACGTTTCCTACCCCGACCTCGCCGCCGAGCGGCGCATGCTGTACGCCACCACCGGCACCGACGAGCGCCGCGTCGAGGCAGTCCTCAGCGCCACCGAGCTCATCACCATCCAGCGCCTCGTGCGCCAGATCCCAGTTCCCGACAAGGTCGTCGAGGCCATCCTCGCGCTCGTGCGCTCGGCGCGCCCCGGAAGCGGCGGCGAGACCGATCGCTACATCGCCTGGGGCCCTGGCCCCCGCGCCAGCCAGGCGCTCATGTTGGCGGTCAGGGCCAAGGCGCTGATCGACGGCCGCCTCGCACCATCCATCGACGACGTCGTGGCCCTCGCGGAGCCCGTCTTGAAGCACCGCATGGCCCTATCGTTCGCCGCGCGCGCCGAAGGGCAGGATCTGAGCGCCCTCATCGCGCGTCTGGCGCACGCAGTGGAGTAACGGAATGGCGGCGCCCGAGAGGCGGCTCGACATCGGGACCGGTGCGGAGAAGGATAGCGTCTTCGCGCTTGAGCGCGACGCGCATCAGGTCGCCGAGCGCCTGCCCGATCTTTTGCTCGAAGCCGACCGCATCGCCCAGACTGTAGCCCACGGCATCCACGGCCGCCGCCGCGCCGGGCCGGGCGAGACCTTCTGGCAATTCCGCCAGTATGGCCCTCAGGATTCCTCGACCCTCATCGACTGGCGCCGCTCGGCAAGCTCCGACCACCTCTACGTGCGCGAGCGCGAGTGGGAGGCCGCTCACACCGTCTGGCTTTGGCCGGACCTCTCTCCGTCGATGAATTTTTCGAGCCATCTTTCGTCGGTCACGAAGCGCGACCGCGCCCTCGTGCTGATGCTGGCGACCGCCGAGCTTCTGGTCCGCAGCGGCGAGCGCGTCGGGCTCCTCGGCGTCACTCCTCCGAGCACTAGCCGCCGCGCTACGCGCCGCCTGGCCGAAGCTATCGTTTCATCGGGCACCTCGCCGCAGCTCGTTGCCGGCCAGCCGAGCAAGGTCAACTTGAGCCGCTTCTCGGGTGTCGTGTTGATGAGCGACTTCCTCGACCCCATCGAGCTGATCCGCGAGCACGTCGAAGCACTGGCCGCAAGCGGCGCCAGCGGCCACCTCGTGCAGATCCTCGATCCGGCCGAAGAAACGCTCCCCTACGAAGGCCGCACCGAATTCCTCTCACCCGAGGGCGGCGACTCCTGGATCGCCGAGCGCGCCGAGACGCTGCGCGCACGCTATCAGGCGCGGCTCAAGGCGCACCGCGAGGAACTCGTCAGCCTCGCGACCCGGCTCGGCTGGTCCCTTCTCGTCCACCATACCGACCGACCGCCGTCGGAGCCTCTTCTCACTCTGATCATGCGTCTCGAAGGCCGTGACGGCGGTTACCGCTGGGCGTCGACCGATACGTCCGCTACGCCACAGCCGCCAGATGGGCAGGTCTCGCCATGACGCTCGGCGCCCTTGCTTTCCTGAGTCCCTGGCTTCTGACCGCGCTCGCATCGCTGCCGTTGATCTATTGGCTTCTGAGGACGGTTCCTCCGCGCCCGAAGCAGGTCGCGTTTCCGGCAACGCGCATCCTCGTCGGCCTCGAGAACGACGAAAAAACTCCTGCCAGCACGCCCTGGTGGCTACTGCTCATTCGCCTGCTTGCGGCCGCACTTGTGATCTTTGCCCTGGCCGAGCCGGTCCTGAACCCCACCAAAAGTCGCGCATTGCAGGGTACCGGCCCCGTTGTGATCGTGATCGACAACGGCTGGGCCGCCGCCGACGGTTGGCAACGCCGCCTGGCTCTTGGAGAACGCTTCATCAACGAGGCACAGTCCCAAAGCCGTCCGGTCTTGATCGTCGAGACGGCGTCGGCATCCCGGGCCCACTCGTTGCACATCGAGGCGCCGAGCGAGGCTCGCTCGACCTTGGCCGCGCTCGAGCCGCGGCCCTTCGCACCAGACCGCAAGGCCGCGCTGGCAGCATTGCAGGCGATCCTGGGCGATAGCCCCAAGGGCGATCCGAGCATCATCTGGCTTGCCGATGGCGTCGATCACGACGCCGGTGCCCGAGCATTCGCCGACGGCCTCGCGGCCGCGAGCCGCAGTGGCACCTTCACCGTCGTCTCCGATTCAGCCGGAGAGGAAGCCCTCGGGCTTTCGGCAGGCGTGGGCGAGGCTGGCAAGCTCACCGCAAAGGTGATCCGCACGGGCGGACCTGAGCGCGAGGGTGCGGTACATGCCTTCTCGGCTCGCGGACAGCGCCTTGGCGAAGCACCGTTCCGCTTCGCAGCCGGAGAGAAGTCACGCGAAATCACGTTCGACCTTCCGCTTGAACTGAGAAATCAGGTCACGCGCCTCGAGATCCCAGGAGATCATTCGGCTGGCGCCGTGAGCCTCTTGGACGGACGCTCGCAATGGCAGCGCGTCGGCCTTCTTTCGGGCGAAAGCCAGGAGCAGTCTCAGCCCTTGCTGGCTCCGCTTTATTACATCGAGAAAGCCATTCAGCCCTTTGCGGAGATCGTGCACTCAAAGGATCACAATCTCGCTGTCGGCGTTGATGAGGCTCTGAAGCAGAGGTCGAGCGTGCTCATGCTGGCCGACATCGGAACACTGTCCGGTGACGTGAAAGATCGCGTCGAAGCCTGGGTGAAGCGCGGTGGCATTCTCGTGCGCTTCGCCGGACCTCGGCTCGAGAACGGCGGCGACGACCTCTTGCCCGTGGCGCTCAGAACCGGAGGCCGCACACTCGGCGGTGCTCTCTCGTGGTCGAACCCGCAGCCGTTGGCTCCATTCGACGAAAGCAGTTTGTTCACCGGTTTGACCGTTCCGCCGGATGTCGCGATCAACCGGCAGGTGCTCGCCGATCCCGCCGAGCTCGGCCCCAACGTCAAGATCTGGGCGCGCCTTCAGGACGGCACGCCGCTCGTCACGGCCGCATCGCTCGGCGCTGGACAAGTCATCCTCTTCCACGTGACCGCCAACTCGGATTGGTCGAACCTGCCCATCTCCGGTTTGTTCGTCGAGATGATGCGACGCATCACTGCGCTTGGCACGCTGACGTCGGCCGCAGGCGCCGACGAGGCAGCGACCCAGGCAGCCACCGCCGAGGACCAGGCACGCACCACGGACGCCTTCCCCCCTGTTCAGACACTCGACGGCTTTGGCATGCTGCGTCAGCCTCCGCCTACGGCCGAGGCGATCCCAGCTTCGAAGCTCTCGAGCGTGACCGCGAGCCTCATACACCCGCCCGGATATTACGGCTCAGCCGCATCTCCGCGGTCGATCAACATCGTGACGCCGAAGATGGAGCTCGAACCGTTGCCTGCACTCCCCCGCGGCTCCGACCTCCTCGGCTACGAGAGCGAGGCACCGACACCCTTGATGCCCTGGCTGCTGACAGCTGCGCTGGCGCTCATCCTCGCCGACATGATCGCCGTACTGGTGCTGCTGGGCGGAAGCCTTCTCGGCGGACTGCTGCGGCCGAGGCCCGGCGCCGCAGCGATGCTGTTCCTCGCCGCAGGCGCGACGTTCGCGTTGAGCCTCACCCCCGCGCCCGCCGTCGCGCAGACCAATCCCCCCGCACCGACGGAGCGCATCGAAAAGCTCGCCCCGCACGTGACCGACGCCATCGCCCAGAAGGCGACCGAGAATGTCACGCTGGGTTACGTGCTGACCGGAGATGCCACCACCGACGCGACCAGCAAAGCCGGCCTATCGGGACTGTCGCGCATCCTTGCTGTCCGTACGGCTGTCGAGCCGGGCGATCCGATCGGCGTCGACATCGTCAACGACGAAATCTCGTTCTACCCCGTCCTCTACTGGCCTGTGATCGAGAATGCCAAGCCGCTGCCTGAGCCGGCGCTCGCCAAGATCGACGCCTACATGAAGCAGGGCGGCATGATCATTTTCGACACGCGCGACGCTAACACCGGCTTGCCGTCGGGAACGCGTCTCCAAGGACGTGGCACGTCGGCGCTTCAGCGCCTGCTCGGCTCGCTCGACGTCCCGCGTCTCGAGCCCGTGCCGGAGGATCACGTTCTGACCAAATCGTTCTACCTGCTGCGTACCTTCCCGGGTCGTTGGGACAACGGCGCTCTGTGGGTTGAAGCGGGCGCCGGCAGTGACGGCGAAGGTCGCAAGGCTCGCCGCGCCGACGGCGTCACCTCTATCATGGTCACCTCGAACGACTTCGCCTCCGCCTGGGCGCTCGATGCCTCGGGCCGACCGCTCTACCCCGTCGTTCCCGGAGGCGAGGACCAGCGCGAGATGGCACTGCGCACCGGCGTCAACATCGTCATGCACGCCTTGACCGGCAACTACAAAGCCGACCAGGTCCACGTCCCCGCCCTGCTCGAACGGCTTGGCCAGTGAGGGCGCGCTCATGAGCTGGTCGATAGAATTCGCACCCATGGTGCCGCTCCCGTTGTTCTGGGCCGCGGGCCTCGTCGCCCTTGCGCTGATCGTGCTGATGATCGTGAAGCGCAGCCGAGGTGTGGCTTGGCGCGCCGCAGCCGTGCTCGCGTTGTTCGCGGCTCTCGCAAACCCGACGCTACGCGAGGAGGAACGCGAAGGCCTCGCCAACATCGCCCTCGTCGTCGTGGACGAGAGCACGAGCCAGGCGCTGGAGAAGCGCCCCGAGCAGTCGCGCGCTATCCGCGCCGAACTCGAGAAGCGCCTCGGCGGCATCAAGAACCTGGAAGTGAAGTGGATCACCGCCGCCAAGCCCGAGGACGGCGCCGGCCAGGGCACGCAGCTTTTCGCGGCCCTCAACACCGCCCTCACCAACACGGCACCGGACCGCATCGCCGGCGTCATCATGGTCACGGACGGACAAGTCCACGACGTCCCGAAATCCACGGCGCAATTGGGCTTCGACGCGCCCGTGCACGCGTTGCTGACCGGGACGCCCAACGAGTTCGACCGCCGCATCGAAACACTCAAGGCTCCGCGCTACGGCATCGTCGGCCAGTCGCGCGAGGTCGAGCTCGCCGTGCGTGAATCAGGCCGCAAGGCCGGCTCCAGCGCACCCGTAACTCTGAAGATCCGCCGCGAGGGCCGTCCCGACGAGATCCGCCGCGCCGATATCGACAAGCCTCAGACCATCGAGATGCCGTTCCCGCACGCGGGCACCAACATCGTGGAGGTCGAGCTCGAGACGGCTCCGGGCGAGCTGACGCCAGCAAACAACCGCGTCGTCATCGTTGCTGAAGGCGTGCGCGAGAACCTTCGCGTTCTCCTCGTCTCTGGCGAGCCCCATGCGGGCGAGCGCACATGGCGCAATCTTTTGAAGTCGGATGCGGCCGTCGACCTCGTCCACTTCACCATTCTGCGTCCGCCCGAGAAGCAGGACGGCACACCGATCAACCAGCTCTCTCTCATCGCCTTCCCGACGAAGGAGCTGTTCTCGGACAAGATCAAGGATTTCGACCTCATCATCTTTGATCGCTACGAGCATCGCGGCATCCTGCAGCTCATCTACTACGACAACATCGCCCGCTACGTCGAAAACGACGGCGGTGCGGTGCTGATCGCAGCCGGTGACGACTACGCCGCGCAGACGAGCCTCTATCGCACGCCGCTGTCGCCAATCCTGCCGGCTTCGCCCACGGGGCGCGTGCTCGAGGAGCCCTTCAAGGCCAAGATCACCAATGACGGCTTCCGCCATCCGGTGACGCAAGGACTCGCCGGCGCCAATTCTGTTGGCCCCGACCACGATCCCACATGGGGCCGATGGTTCCGTCAGGCCGAGGTCCAGACCGACCGCGGCCGCACAGTGATGGAAGGCGCCGAGGGCAAGCCGCTGCTCGTCCTCGACCGTCGCGGCAAGGGCCGCGTCGCCCTCCTCACCTCGGATCATGCCTGGCTGTGGGCCCGCGGCTTCGAAGGCGGCGGACCGCATACCGACCTGCTGCGCCGCCTGTCCCACTGGCTGATGAAGGAGCCAGACCTCGAGGAGGAGCGGCTCATCGCGTCCGCCCGTGGGCTGAAGCTCACCATCGAGCGGCGCACGCTGGAAAATCAGGTCAATCCCGTGACCATCTCCGCACCCGGCGGCGAGCGCACCGAGGTGACGCTCGAGCAGGATCGTGCCGGCGTCTGGAAATCGACGGTCGATGTGAAGATACCCGGCCTTTACAAGGTCGAGACCGAAGGCCCCTCCGGATTGTTGACCGCCGTCGCCAACGCCGGCGTCGAAGACCCGCGCGAGATGAGCGAGGTCGTCGCCACCGACGCCAAGCTGAAGCCGATCGTCGATCAGACGGGCGGCGGCCAATTCTGGACGCGGCTCAAGCCGGACACCGCGCCTGACTCCGTCGACTTGCCGCGCATCACCATGCTCACGAATGCAAAAGTGCTCGCGGGTTCCGGCTGGCTGGGCCTGCGCGATCGCGAGGCCTTCGTCACGCGCGGCGTGAAGCTCACGCCCATGTTCTCGGGGCTGCTCGCGCTCGCCGCCCTCCTCGCCCTCATGGCCGCAGCTTGGTGGCGCGAAGGCCGCTAGACCGCATACGCGCCTGCGGTGGGATCTACGCCCTCCGCAATAAGCCGCCGCGGGGCGCAAACAGAAACGCCAGCACGAACACCGCCATCTGGATCAGTACGATGCAGGGGCCGGTGGCGCCATCGATGTGGAAGCTCACGAGCGTCCCGACAACGCTCGACCCTATGGCGACGGCGGCTGCAATGCCCAGCATGGTCTCGAAGCGGTCACTGAGCAGATAGGCGATGGCGCCCGGCGCGATGAGCATGGCCACCACCAGGATGATCCCGACCGCCTTGAGCGCAGCGACGATGGTCAGCGACAGCAAAATCAACAGGCCGTAGTGCAGCGCGCGCACCGGCAGGCCAATGGCGCGCGCATGCTGCGGATCAAAGCAGTAGAGCAGAAGATCTCGGCGCTTGATGAGCACGGCCAGGAGCGCGCCTCCGGCAATGACGCCGGTCTCGATCAGGTCGCGCACCGTCACACCGAGCATATTGCCAAATAGGATGTGATTGAGATGCTGATCGGTCTCGACCTTGGTGAAAAGCACAAGGCCGAAGCCAAACATGCCCGAGAACACGATGCCCATCACCGTGTCCTCCTTGAGCCGGCTGTTGTCCTTGAGGTAGCCCGTCGCCACCGCACAGCCGAGGCCCGCGGCAAACGCCCCGACCGCCAGCGGCAGCCCGAGCACGAAGGCAATGACGATGCCCGGCAGGACTGCATGCGAGATGGCATCGCCCATGAGCGACCATCCCTTGAGCACGAGATAGCAGGACAAAACGGAGCAGACCGCCCCCACTAACACCGCCACCAGGAGAGCGCGTTGCATGAAGCCGTAGCTGAGCGGCACGGCAACGAAGTCGACGAGCGCGCTCATGGTCCTCTCTCCGGCACGACGAGCCCTTCGCGATCGAGCGCCCCCGCCACCCGGCGACGCGCAGCAAGCACGCCGTACTTGGGCGCGAAGAGAAAGGCCGAGAGGAAAACGAGTGTCTGCAGCGTCACGATCACACCGCCGGTCGCGCCGTCGAGAAAGTAGCTGGCATAGGCCCCAGCGAAGCTGGTCAGGGCGCCGATCGCGACAGAGACCGCGATCAACCGCGGAAACCGATCCGTCAGCAGGTATGCCGTGGCGCCAGGGGTCACCACCATGGCTATGACCAGGCAAGCTCCCACCGTCTGCAGGGCAGCGACGACCGCCGCCGACAGGAGCGTGAAGAACAGGATCTTGAGCCCGGCAGCATTGAGGCCAACCGACCGCGCGTGCGCCTCATCGAAAAAGACCGCCATCAGGTCCTTCCACTTCAGCATGAGCACGGCCAGCGTGACGAGGCTGATTATGACGACCTGGTTCGCATCCTCATCGGCAATGCCGAGAATGTTGCCGAGAACGATCGACTGCACGTTGACGGAGGTGGGGTTTATCGAGACGAGCAGCAGCCCAGCAGCGAAGAACGACGTAAATACGAGGCCGATAACGGCATCCTCGCGCAGCCGCGTCTGCGCACGGACAAACGCCATCCCGAGCGCCGCCAACAGACCGGTGAAAAAGGCGCCGGCCGCATAAGGTAACCCGAGGAGATAGGCGCCCGCCACGCCCGGCACGATGGAATGGGCGAGCGCGTCGCCCATGAGCGACCAGCCTTTCAGCATAAGAAAGGCCGAAAGGAATGCGCACATGCCGCCGACGAGCGCCGACACCCACATCGCCTTGAGCATGTAGTCATAGGCAAAAGGCGTCAGCAGCTCCGCCGTCATTCCTTCGCCTCCTCACCGCGGCGACGCAAAGGCTCGTCGCGCTCGCTGCGGCTGCCGTAGAACACGACGGGGCGCTCATCGTCGGTCAGAACCGTCACGGTGCGCCGATCGTCGTCCTGGTGCAACGCTTGGCCATCGAGACGGAAATGGCGCAGCACGCCACCAAACGCCTGCTCCAGGTTCGCCTGCGTGAATGTCGTCTCGGTCGGGCCGGCCGCAAGCACCGTCCGCAGCACCAGCACGACCTGATCGCAGAAATCGGGAACGCTGCCGAGATTGTGAGTCGAGACGAGGATCAAATGCCCTTGATGCTTGAGCTCGCGCAGTAGATCGATGATGGCGCCTTCGGTCTTGACGTCGACACCCGTAAACGGCTCGTCGAGCAGAATGATTAGACCTTCCTGCGCAAGCGCACGCGCCAAGAACACGCGCTTGCGCTGACCGCCCGACAACTCGCCGATCTGCCTCCGGCGATATGCCGTCATGCCGACGCGCTCGAGCGCCTCGTCGACCTTGCGCCGGTCGAGTTCGGAAGGCCGCCGCAGAAATCCCATACGCCCATACCGGCCCATCATGACGACGTCGTCGACCAGCACGGGAAAGTTCCAGTCGACATCCTCCGCCTGCGGCACGTAGGCGACGAGGTTGCGCTTCTGAGCCTCGCGCGGCGTCAATCCGGCGATGCGAATCTTACCTGCCGAAGGGGAAACAAACCCCATGATCGCCTTGAAGAGCGTCGACTTGCCCGATCCGTTCACGCCGACGAGACCGCAGATGGAGCCCGCGTCGAGATCGAACGAAGCGTCCTTCAAGGCCGTCATGCCGTTCGGATAGGTCACCGTCAAACCGCTGACGGAGACCGACGCCTCGAGTCCAGCGCTCTGGCCCGCTGGCCGCACGATGTTGATGGCGTCCATCACGAACCGAACCCTGCCGCGATGGTCTGGACCGTGACCTCAAGAAGCTTGAGATAAGACGGCACCGGTCCGTTCTCGGCACTCAGGCTGTCAACATAGAGCACGCCGCCGTAGCGCGCGCCGGTCTCCTTCGCCACCTGCTTTGCCGCTTTGTCCGAGATGGTGCTCTCGCTGAATACGACCGGAATCTTCTCCTGGCGCACCGCGTCGATGACGCGCTTCACCTGTTTCGGTGTCCCTTGCTCGTCCGCGTTGATCGGCCAGAGATAGAGCTCCTTGAGGCCGTAGTCGCGAGCAAGGTAGCTGAATGCGCCTTCGCTCGAGACGAGCCAGCGCTGCGACGGAGGCAGCGCTGCGAGGCGCGCGCGCAGCGGTGCGTCCATGGCGGTGATCCGGGCAGAATACTCCGCGGCATTCTTCGCATAGGTCTCGGCATTGACCGGGTCGTATTTCGCCAGCGCCTTACGGATGTTCTCCACGTAGATCAGCGCGTTTGCAGGCGACATCCAGGCATGCGGATTGGGCTTGCCGGTATACGGCCCCTCCTTGATGCCCATGGGCTCCATGCCATCGGTCACGACGACACTCGGGACATCTTTCACATTCTCGAAGAACTTCTCGAACCAGCGCTCGAGGTTCATTCCGTTCCAGAGCACCAGATCCGCCGACTGCGCTTTCACGATGTCGAGCGGCGTCGGCTGATAGTCGTGGATCTCGGCGCCGGGCTTGGTGATCGATTCGACGATGGCCGAGGTGCCGGCCACGTTCTGAGCGATGTCCTGGATAACCGTGAACGTCGTCACGACCCGAAAGGGCTTCTTCGCTTCCGCATAGCCCGGCGACGCAGAGAGAAACCCAGCCACCGCCAGCGCGGCACTACCAACAAACCCGCAGAGAATAGTCCGGCGCCCCAAGGCGCTTAACTTCATTTGCATGAGGCGGCTTCCCTTCATCCGCAGCACAGAGCCAAATTAGCATTGGCATCTATTGTTAGCCACACCTAACTTTTGAGTCAACGGCGAACTGGTGTAGAACCACGCGCATGACGACACATCGAGCAAAGACGGCGCCGGCCGATGATCCGAATCACGCTGCCGCCAGGCGCGCCGAGCGCTTTCAGCGCGTCCGCGACGCGCATCAAACGGAGATGGCCGAGGACTACGTCGAGCTGATTGCCGATCTCATCGATCAGAAGGGAGAGGCGCGCGTGGTCGATCTTGCCGAATGCCTCGGCGTCACCAAGCCGACCGTCAACAACGCCATCCAGCGCCTGCAGCGCGACGGCTTTGTCAGTAGCGCGCCCTATCGCTCCATCTTTCTCACCGAGAAGGGGCGCGACCTCGCGGCGGCCTCACGCGAGCGCCACCGGATCGTAAGAGAGTTTCTGCTCGCTTTGGGCGTCGACGCCGAAACGGCGGATGCAGACGCGGAAGGCATCGAGCATCACGTCAGCGAAGAGACGCTCGCCGCGTTCCAGCAATATCTCAAGAAGGCCCACCGCTCGCGCTGATGCAGCCGGCGGTCTCTCGCACGCGAACGGCAATGGAACGCCAGGCACCCTTAGCCGCCTTCGCGGAAACGGTTGGTGATCGGATAGCGCCGGTCACGGCCGAAGTTCTTGGACGAGATCTTGACGCCGGGCGCCGCCTGCCGGCGCTTGTACTCAGCAAGATAAAGCAGCCGCTCGACCTTCTTCACGACCTCCGGATCGTGGCCCCTCTTGATAATGTCGGCCACCGACGCCTCGTATTCGACGAGTTGCATCAGGATGTCGTCGAGCAGCGAGTACGGCGGTAGGCTGTCCTCGTCCTTCTGGTTCTCGCGCAGCTCCGCTGTCGGCGCCTTGGTGAGAATGTTGCTCGGGATGACGGCGCCTTCCGGCCCCAGGCTTCCCACCGGATGATGTGCATTGCGCCAGCGTGAAAGCCTATAGACCTCGAGCTTGTAGAGGTCCTTCACCGGATTGAAGCCGCCGTTCATGTCGCCGTAAAGCGTCGCATAGCCGACGCTCATCTCGCTCTTGTTGCCCGTGGTCAGCACCATGGCGCCGAACTTGTTCGAGATCGCCATCATGATGACGCCGCGAATGCGCGACTGGATGTTCTCCTCGGTGATGTCCGGCGCGCGGCCTGCGAACAACTTGGCGAGCGACTTGTCGACTCCGCTTACCGCCGCCTCGATCGGCACCGTATCGAAGCGGATACCTAGATAGGCGGCGCAGGCCGTCGCGTCCTCGATGCTCTCGTGCGAGGTGTAACGGTAGGGCAGCATGATGCCGTGAACCCGATCGGGTCCCAGCGCATCGACGGCGAGGGCCGCAACCAGGGCGCTATCCACGCCACCCGACAATCCAAGAACGACGCCGGGAAAACGGTTCTTGTCGACATAGTCTCGCAGACCCAGGACGCAGGCATGATAAGCGGCGGCGTCACCTTCGGCGATGGTCGCAACCTCGCCCGGTGCGCATCGCCAGCCATTATTGCCGCGGCTCCACTCCGTGACCGTGAAGGCCTCCTCCCAGGCAGGAAGCTGCACGGCAAGTGTGTGATCCGCATTGATCACGAACGAAGCACCGTCGAAGACCAGCTCGTCCTGTCCGCCCACCTGGTTGACATAGATGAGCGGCAGACCCGTCTCCGTGATGCGCGACACCGCAACGTTCATGCGCACGTCTGGCTTCCGCCAATCGAAGGGCGAACCGTTGATCGCGATCAGAATTTCCGAGCCGGTCTCGGCCAGGCACTCGGTGACCTCGTCCTTCCAGATGTCCTCGCAGATGGGGAGTCCGAGGCGCACACCGCGAAAGTTCACTGGTCCCGGCAGAGGACCCGCGTCGAACACGCGCTTCTCGTCGAAGACGCCGTAGTTGGGCAGATCGGCCTTGTAGCGCACCGCCTGGATGGCGCCACCGTCGATCAGCACCACCGCGTTGTAGAGCCTCCCCTCTTCCGGCCAGATCGTTCCCACCACGACGGCGGGACCATCCTTGATCTCCGTCGCGAGCCGCTCGACGCGCGCCCGCGCCGCGCGCTGGAACGCTGGCTTTAAGACCAAGTCCTCGGGCGGATAGCCGGTGATGTAGAGCTCGGTGAAGACGACGAGATCGGCGCCGGCCTCGGCTGCCCGCGCGTGCGCAGCCAGAAGCTTCTGCGCGTTGCCCTCGAGATCGCCAACGGTCGGATTGAGCTGCGCCAGCGCGATGCGAAGCGTGCTCTGAGATGGGGAGATGGTGGTCTCGCTCATGCGTGGACTTTAGAAAACACGGATCATCCGGTCTATGGGCCAGAATGATCCGTGACGACCATGGCCCTCGAAAAGGTTAAGCCGCCACCTCGTGTGAGGCAGCGGCTTATCCAATACGGTCGGTTGAGAGCTACGCAATCAGCACCTGCGGCTGCGCCGGCTGCCCCCGGGATTCCCGCTCGCGCTTCATGCGTTCGGCCACCAGGAAAGCCAGCTCCAGCGACTGGTCCGCGTTGAGGCGGGGGTCGCAGTGCGTGTGATAGCGGTCCTGGAGATCCATCTCCGAGATCGCCGCCGCGCCGCCCGTGCACTCAGTCACGTTCTGCCCGGTCATCTCGACATGGATGCCGCCAGCATGCGTGCCTTCGGCCCGGTGCACGTCGAAGAAGGTCTCGACCTCCTTCAGGATGCGATCGAACGGACGTGTCTTGTAGCCGGTCGCGGCGCTGATCGTGTTGCCGTGCATGGGATCGCACGACCAGACGACCGAGCGGCCGGCCTTCTGCACGGCGCGGATGAGCTTCGGCAGATGCTGCCCGACCTTCTCGTGACCGAAACGGCAGATGAGCGTGATGCGCCCCGCCTCGTCCTTCGGATTGAGAATGTCGATCAGGCGCAACAGGCCGTCGCCGTCGAGCGACGGGCCGCACTTGAGGCCGATCGGATTCTTTACGCCACGGCAGAACTCGATGTGCGCATGGTCGGGCTGCCGCGTACGGTCGCCGATCCAGATCATGTGCCCACTGGTGGCATAGTAATCACCGCTGGTGGAATCGAGCCGCGTCAGCGCCTGCTCGTAGCCGAGCAGCAGCGCCTCATGGCTGGTGTAGAAGCTCGTTGCCCGAAGCTGCGGCGTGTTCTCACTCGTGATGCCGCAGGCGCGCATGAATTCGAGCGTCTCGGCGATGCGATCGGCGAGCGCCTGGTAGCGGTGACCCTGCGGGCTGTCCTTGACGAAGCCCATGTTCCACTGATGCACGCGCTCGAGATCGGCATAGCCGCCGGTCGCGAAGGCGCGGATCAGGTTCAAGGTCGCCGCCGACTGGCGGTAGGCCTCGAGTTGGCGCACCGGATCGGGAATCCGCGCTTCCGGGGTGAACTCCGGTCCGTTGATGATGTCGCCGCGATAGGAGGGCAGCTCGACGCCGTCCTTCTTCTCGTTCGGCGAGGAGCGCGGCTTGGCGAACTGCCCGGCAATACGGCCCACCTTCACCACCGGCGAGCCGCCGGCATAGGTAAGCACCACGGCCATCTGCAGGAATACGCGGAAGAAGTCGCGGATGTTGTCGGCGCGGTGCTCGAGAAAGCTCTCGGCGCAATCCCCGCCCTGCAACAGGAAGCCATTACCGGCAGCAACCTGCGCCAGCGACTTCTTGAGCTCACGCGCTTCACCCGCGAACACGAGCGGCGGGAAGGTTGCAAGCTTGGCCTCTACGTCCTTGAGGACGGCGGCGTTCGGGTAATCCGGCACCTGCACGATCGGCAGCGAGCGCCAGCTTTCGGGCGACCAGGGTGTAGCCATTTCAACTCTCCCCACACGGAAGCTGGCCCCTGCCGCGCTCCGTGCCACGTTAGATTGCGTCGAATGCCGTCATATGAGGATCGCTGTCGATTTCGCCAAGCGTCCCGACCCCGGCCTGAGGCCGCAAGCGGACCAAATCGGAAGGGGTCGAACGAGCGGCGCGGGCCTCAGATGTCGGAGCGCGACGGTATGACGGCGCTTATAGGCCAAGACGCCGGGCAAGACTAGCAACCCCTTAGCGTTAATGGGGCCGGGAACGCCATTTCCGCCTTGGGCAGACCCAAAAATGAAAACGGCGGCCGGATTTTGTCCGGCCGCCGTTGCATTTGCGGTTGTCGATGGCCTATTCGGCGACGCGGCGGCGGCGGCGCTGCGGTCCACCTTCGGCACCGGCACCAACCAGCGCCTTCTCGCCACCCTTGGCCTTCTCCTTGTCGATGAGCTCGTCGCGCTTGGCCGCAACGCGGCGCAGGCCGCGCAGCATGCCGCCCGTACCGGCCGGGATGAGACGGCCGACGATGACGTTCTCCTTGAGGCCCTCGAGCGTATCCGACTTGCCGATGACGGCCGCGTCGGTGAGCACGCGCGTGGTCTCCTGGAACGACGCCGCCGAGATGAACGAGCGGGTCTGCAGCGATGCCTTGGTGATGCCGAGCAGAACCGGCGAGGCCGATGCCGGACGCTTGCCTTCCTTCTCCGCCTTGGCGTTGACCTCGTCGAACTCGATGCGATCGATCTGCTCGCCCTTGATCAGATCGGTGTCGCCCTTATCCGTGATCTCGACCTTCTGCAGCATCTGCCGGACGATGACCTCGATGTGCTTGTCGTTGATGGTCACGCCCTGCAGACGGTAGACGTCCTGGATCTCGTTGATGAGGTAGTTTGCAAGCTCCTCAACGCCCTTGATGGCCAGGATGTCGTGCGGCGCAGGGTTGCCGTCGTAGATGTAGTCGCCACGCTCGATGTGGTCGCCGGGCTGCACCGCCAAGCTCTTGCCGCGCGGGATCAGGTACTCGACCGGCTCCGCGTTCTCGTCGTCGGGCTTGATGGTGATGCGCTGCTTGTTCTTGTAGTCCTTGCCGAACTCGACCGTGCCGGACACTTCCGAGATGATCGCATGGTCCTTCGGACGGCGGGCTTCGAACAGTTCCGCAACGCGCGGCAGACCGCCCGTGATGTCGCCCGATTTGGCGGAGGCGAGCGGTATACGTGCGATGACGTCACCCGCCTTGACCTCCTGGCCGGGCTCAACCGACAGAATGGCCTCGACCGTCAGCAGATAACGGGCATCGCCGCCACGTGCCACCTTGATCGGCTTGCCCTTGTTGTCCTTGATCACGATCGCAGGCTTGAGCTCGGAACCACGCGGCGTCGCGCGCCAGTCGACGATGACGCGGTTGGTCGTACCCTTGACCTCGTCCGTCTGCTCGCGCACCGACGCACCGTCGATAAGATCCTCGAACTCGACCTTGCCCGTGGCTTCGGTAAGGATCGGACGCGTGTAGGGATCCCACTGGGCAAGCTTGGTGCCGCGCTTGACCTCATCGCCTTCGTCGACGTGAATGCGGGCGCCGTACTGCACCTTGTGGGTCGCAAGCTCCTTGCCCGACTGATCGACGATGACGATCGCCATCGTGCGTGTCATCGCAACAAGCCTGCCCTGGCCGTCCTTCACGATGGCGCGGTTCTTGATCTTCACCTTACCGTTGAAGTTCGACTCGATGAACGACGAGTCGACGACGTTGGCCGTGCCGCCGATGTGGAACGTACGCATCGTAAGCTGCGTGCCGGGCTCACCGATCGACTGGGCGGCGATAACGCCGACCGCCTCGCCGATGTTGACCGGGGTACCACGCGCGAGATCGCGGCCGTAGCACTTGCCGCACACACCCGTGATGGTCTCACAGGTGAGCACCGAGCGGATGCGGACTTCCTGGATTTGCGCCTTCTCGATAGCTTCCGAGTGACGCTCCTCGATCAGGTCGCCGGCCTTGATGATGAGCGTGCCCTCGCCGCCGTCGGCAGCCGGAGCATAGACATCCTCTGCCGCCGTACGGCCCAGCACGCGCGCACCGAGCGATACGATGACCTGGCCAGCGTCGACCACGGCCTGCACCTTGATGCCGCCGTCGGTTCCGCAATCCTCTTCATAGATGATGCTGTCCTGGGCGACGTCGACCAGACGACGCGTCAGGTAGCCCGAGTTCGCGGTCTTCAAGGCGGTGTCGGCGAGACCCTTACGGGCACCGTGCGTCGAGTTGAAGTACTCGAGCACCGACAGGCCTTCCTTGAAGTTCGAGATGATCGGCGTCTCGATGATCTCGCCCGAAGGCTTGGTCATGAGGCCGCGCATACCCGCGAGCTGCTTCATCTGCGCCGGCGAGCCGCGCGCACCCGAATGGCTCATCATGTAGACGGAGTTGACTTGCTTCTCGCGGCCGTTCTCGTCCTTGGGGGTGGTCGAGATGCGATCCATCATCTCCTTGGCGATCTGATCGGTGCACTTCGACCAGGCGTCGACGACCTTGTTGTACTTCTCGAGCTGCGTGATGAGGCCATCGTTGTACTGCTGCTCGAACTCGCGCACCATGTCCGTCGTCTCAGCGACGATCTTGGTCTTGGTGTCGGGGATGAGCATGTCGTCCTTGCCGAACGAGATGCCTGCCTTGAACGCGTGATGGAAGCCCAGCGCCATGATGCGGTCGCAGAAGATCACCGTCTCCTTCTGACCGCAGTTGCGGTAGACGGCATCGATCATGCCGGAGATGGCTTTCTTCGTCAGAAGCTGATTGACGAGCGAGAACTTCACGCCCGGCTTCTTCGGAATAACCTCACCGAGGATCATGCGGCCAGGCGTCGTGTCGTGCAGCTCGGTGACGAGCTCGCCGTCGGGCATCACCGCCTGGAAGCGGCCCTTGACCTTGGCGTGCAGAGTCACGGCGCCTGCCTGGAGGGCATGACGAATCTCTCCCACCGAGCCGAAGGCCATGCCTTCGCCGGGCTCCTTGTCGCGCATCATCGACAGGTAGTAGAGGCCGAGAACGATATCCTGCGACGGCACGATGATGGGCGAGCCGTTGGCAGGATGCAGAATGTTGTTCGTCGACATCATCAGCACGCGCGATTCAAGCTGTGCTTCGAGCGACAGCGGCACGTGCACGGCCATCTGGTCACCGTCGAAGTCGGCGTTGAACGCCGCGCAGACGAGCGGATGCAGCTGGATGGCCTTACCTTCGATGAGTTGTGGCTCGAACGCCTGAATGCCGAGGCGATGCAGCGTCGGTGCGCGGTTGAGCAGCACGGGATGTTCGCGAATGACCTCGTCGAGGACGTCCCAAACCTCGGGCTTCTCCTTCTCGACCAGCTTCTTCGCCTGTTTCACCGTCGCCGCCTGGCCGAGGGCCTGAAGACGCGCATAGATGAACGGCTTGAACAGCTCGAGCGCCATTTTCTTCGGCAGGCCGCACTGATGCAGCTTGAGCTCGGGACCGACCACGATCACCGAGCGGCCCGAATAGTCGACGCGCTTGCCGAGCAGGTTCTGACGGAAGCGGCCCTGCTTGCCCTTGAGCATGTCGGCGAGCGACTTCAGCGGACGCTTGTTAGCGCCCGTGATGACGCGGCCACGGCGGCCGTTGTCGAACAGCGCGTCCACCGACTCTTGCAGCATGCGCTTTTCGTTGCGGATGATGATATCCGGCGCGCGCAGCTCCATTAGCCGCTTCAGACGATTGTTGCGGTTGATGACGCGGCGGTAGAGATCGTTGAGGTCCGATGTCGCGAAGCGGCCGCCATCGAGCGGCACGAGCGGACGCAGCTCCGGCGGGATGACCGGAACGACGGTCATGATCATCCACTCGGGCTTATTGCCACTCTCCATGAAGCTTTCGATCACTTTGAGGCGCTTACCGAGCTTCTTGGGCTTCAGTTCGGTCGTGCTCTCCGCGATCTCCTGGCGCAGATCCTCGCTGATCTTCGGCAGGTCCATGCCGATGAGCAGTTCGCGGATGGCCTCTGCACCGATGCCGGCCGTGAAGCTGTCCGGGCCATGCTCGTCGAGAGCCTGGTTGTACTGGTCTTCGGTCAGAAGCTGCTTCTCCTTGAAGGGAGAGATGCCGGGCTCGGTGACAATGTAGTTTTCGAAATAGAGAACGCGCTCGAGGTCCTTGAGCGTCATGTCGAGCAAGAGGCCGATGCGCGAGGGCAGCGACTTCAGGAACCAGATGTGCGCCACGGGAGCGGCGAGCTCGATGTGGCCCATGCGCTCGCGGCGAACCTTTGCGAGCGTCACCTCGACGCCGCACTTTTCGCAGATGAGGCCCTTGTACTTCATGCGCTTGTACTTGCCGCACAGGCACTCGTAGTCCTTGATCGGTCCGAAGATGCGCGCGCAGAACAGGCCGTCACGCTCGGGCTTGAACGTGCGGTAGTTGATCGTCTCGGGCTTCTTGATCTCGCCGAACGACCACGAAAGGATGTCGTCGGGCGACGCGATCGAGATCTTGATCTGATCGAACGTCGGAACCGTCGCTTGGGTCTTGAAGAGGTTGGTGATCTCGTTCATCGGCTCTCTCCAGTGGAACGCGGGGCAGCAGCGCTCCAAAAATTCTCAGGGGTATTTCCTCTCCCCGTTCTGACGGGGAGAGGAGAAGTCATCTCTATTCGGCCGCGGCAGGCGGCAGGCGCGGACGGTCCTGAGCCGGTTCGGGCTCGGCCTCGACGGCCGGCGCATCCGAGTTCAGAAGCTCGACATTGAGGCCGAGCGCCCGCATTTCCTTGACGAGCACGTTGAAGCTCTCCGGCACGCCTGCTTCGAATGCATCGTCGCCGCGAACGATCGCCTCGTAGACCTTGGTACGGCCGGCGACGTCGTCCGATTTGACGGTGAGCATTTCCTGCAGCGTGTAGGCGGCACCGTAAGCTTCAAGCGCCCAGACCTCCATTTCGCCGAAGCGCTGGCCACCGAACTGGGCCTTGCCGCCCAGCGGCTGCTGGGTGACGAGGCTGTAGGGGCCGATGGAGCGGGCGTGGATCTTGTCGTCGACAAGGTGGTGAAGCTTCAGGATGTACTTGTAGCCCACCGTGACCTTGCGATCGAAGGGCTCGCCCGTACGTCCGTCGAAGAGCTTCACCTGGCCCGACGTGTCGAAGCCGGCAGCCGTCAACATGTTGACGATGTCAGGCTCCTTGGCGCCGTCGAACACCGGCGTCGCGATCGGCACACCCTTCGTCAGCTTCTCGGCGGTTGCGACCAGATCATCGTCCTTCACCGACGACTTGATCACGTCCTTGCCGTAGATCTTGGCCATCTCCTCGCGGAGCTGCTCGGCCTTGCCCGAGGCATGGAACTCCTGCAGCGCCTCGTCGATGATGCGGCCGAGACCACGGCACGCCCATCCGAGATGCGTCTCCAGAATCTGTCCCACGTTCATGCGGCTCGGCACGCCGAGCGGATTCAGCACCACGTCGACGTGCGTACCGTCCTCGAGGAACGGCATGTCCTCGCACGGCACGATGAGCGACACGACGCCCTTGTTGCCGTGACGGCCGGCCATCTTGTCGCCCGGCTGGATCTTGCGCTTCACGGCGACGAAGACCTTGACCATCTTCATGACGCCCGGAGGCAGCTCGTCGCCGCGCTGCAGCTTGTCGACCTTGTCGACGAAGCGACGCTCGAGGCTCTTCTTGGCTTCCTCGTACTGCTTGTTGATGGCCTCGACCTCGGCCTGGGACTTCTCGTCCTTGAGGCCGATTTCCCACCACTGGCTGCGCGGGATGTCCGAAAGGATCGTGTCGTCGATCTCGGTGCCCTTGCGAGCGCCCTTAGGACCCTTGGCGACCTCCTTGCCCATGATCGTGTCTTTGAGACGCGCATAGACGTTACGGTCGAGGATCTGCAGCTCGTCGTCGCGGTCCTTCGCGAGACGCTCGATCTCCTCGCGCTCGATCGCCATGGCGCGCTCGTCCTTGTCGACGCCGTGACGGTTGAACACGCGCACCTCGACGACCGTACCGGTGACGCCCGGCGGCAGACGAAGCGACGTATCGCGTACGTCGGAAGCCTTCTCGCCGAAGATGGCGCGAAGCAGCTTCTCTTCCGGTGTCATCGGGCTCTCGCCCTTGGGCGTGATCTTGCCGACGAGGATGTCGCCAGGATTGACCTCGGCACCGATGTAGACGATGCCGGCTTCGTCGAGGTTCTTCAGCGCCTCTTCCGAAACGTTCGGAATATCGCGCGTGATTTCCTCCGGGCCGAGCTTCGTGTCGCGCGCCATCACCTCGAATTCCTCGATGTGGATCGAGGTGAAGATGTCGTCGTACACGACGCGCTCGGAGAGGAGGATCGAGTCCTCGAAGTTGTAGCCCATCCACGGCATGAACGCGACGAGCACGTTCTTGCCGAGCGCCAGATCGCCGAGATCCGTCGACGGGCCGTCGGCGATGATCTCGCCGGCTTCCACGCGATCACCGACGTTGATCAGCGGACGCTGGTTGATACAGGTGTTCTGGTTCGAGCGCTGAAACTTGCGCAGACGGTAGATGTCGACGCCCGGCTTCGAAGCGTCGGTCTCTTCCGTTGCACGGATAACGATACGCGTCGCGTCCACCTGATCGACGATGCCTGCACGGCGTGCCGCGATGGCAGCGCCCGAGTCGCGCGCAACCACCTCTTCCATGCCGGTGCCGACGAGCGGCGCCTCGGCCTTGACGAGCGGCACGGCCTGACGCTGCATGTTCGAGCCCATGAGCGCTCGGTTGGCGTCGTCGTTCTCGAGGAACGGAATGAGCGCCGCTGCGACCGACACGAGCTGCTTAGGCGACACGTCGATGTAATCGACCTTCTCCACCGGCACGAGCATCACGTCGCCCGAGAAGCGCACCGTGACGAGGTCTTCGGTCATGTTGCCCTTGGCGTCGATCTCGGCGTTGGCCTGAGCGACGTGGTGGCGCATTTCCTCCATGGCCGACAGATAGACCACCGTATCGGTGACCTTGCCGTCCTTGACCTTGCGGTAGGGGCTCTCGATGAAGCCGTACTTGTTCACGCGCGCGAACGTCGCGAGCGAGTTGATGAGGCCGATGTTCGGACCTTCCGGCGTCTCAATCGGGCAGATGCGGCCGTAGTGCGTCGGATGCACGTCGCGCACCTCGAAGCCAGCGCGCTCACGCGTCAGACCGCCCGGTCCAAGTGCCGACAGGCGGCGCTTGTGGGTGATCTCGGAGAGCGGATTGGTCTGGTCCATGAACTGCGACAGCTGCGACGAGCCGAAGAACTCGCGCACCGCTGCGGCTGCAGGCTTGGCGTTGATGAGATCCTGCGGCATCACCGTGTCGATCTCGACCGAGCTCATGCGCTCCTTGATCGCACGCTCCATGCGGAGCAGACCGACGCGATACTGGTTCTCCATGAGCTCGCCGACCGAGCGCACGCGCCGGTTGCCGAGATGGTCGATGTCATCGATCTCGCCACGTCCGTCGCGCAGATCCACGAGCGTCTTGATGACCGCAAGGATGTCCTCGCGGCGCAGCACGCGCATCGTGTCCGGCGCATCGAGCTCGAGGCGCATGTTCATCTTCACGCGGCCGACGGCCGAGAGATCATAACGCTCCGAGTCGAAGAACAGGCTGTGGAACAGGTTGGTCGCAGCTTCGATGGTCGGCGGCTCGCCCGGGCGCATGACCCGGTAGATGTCCATCAACGCTTCCTGGCCGTTCGAGTTCTTGTCGATGTTGAGCGTGTTGCGGATGAACGGCCCGACATTGACGTGATCGATGTCGAGGATGTGGAATTCCTTGACCTTCTGATCTTTGAGCTCGGCAAGCAGCTTCGCATCGAGCTCATCGCCGGCTTCGGCGTAGATGAGACCGTTGTCGAGGTTGACGATGTCCTCGGCGATGTAGCGGCCAGCGAGGTCCTCGGACGAGACCAGCACTTCCTTGAGGCCGTTCTCGGCGAGTTCGCGCGCCTTGCGTGCCGTGATCTTGTCGCCGGCCTTGGCCACGACGTCGCCGGTGCGCGCATCCATGAGGTCTGCGAGCGGGCTCATGCCGCGCATTTTCTCGGCCATGAACGGCATCTTCCAGCCGCGCTTCGACTCCTTGATCGGAATCATCTTGTAGAACGTCGACAGGATCTCCTCGTCATCGAGACCCAGCGCATAAAGCAGCGTCGTCACCGGCAGCTTGCGGCGCCGGTCGATGCGGACATAGACGACGTCCTTGGCGTCGAACTCGAAGTCGAGCCACGAACCGCGATAGGGAATGATGCGGGCGGCGAACAGGAGCTTGCCCGACGCATGCGTGCGGCCGCGGTCGTGATCGAAGAACACGCCCGGCGAACGATGCATCTGCGAAACGATGACACGCTCGGTGCCATTGATGACGAACGTGCCGTTCATCGTCATGAGCGGCATGTCGCCCATGTAGACGTCCTGCTCCTTGACGTCCTTGATCGACTTCGAGCCCGTCTCCTCGTTGACATCGAACACGATCAGGCGGAGCTTCACCTTGAGCGGCGCGGAGAAGGTCATGTCGCGCTGCATGCACTCGTCGACGTCGTACTTCGGCGGCTCGAACTCGTAGCGGACGAACTCGAGCGTAGCGCGGCCGGAGAAGTCCGAGATCGGGAATACGGACTTGAACACCGCCTGCAGGCCATGGTCGTCGGGACGGCCGCCGGGCGGCTCCTTGACCATCAGGAAGTCGTCGTAAGAGCTCTTCTGAACCTCGATAAGGTTGGGCATTTCTGCCACTTCGCGGATCGAGCCGAATTGCTTACGAATACGCTTCCGGCCGTTGATGATTTCAGCCATGTCCGCTCCTCATGTCGTCGTTCGGTTCGGCCTGCGCTCGCGTACGCATCCGTGCCCGCGTTTCAATCTGTCGTCGCGCGAAGGTCGCCGTTCTCGCGCGTCTCGTACCAAATCCCTTTAAACGGCTCACCGGAGGGCCTCTTCGAGGGTTGCAGAACCCGCTCGAGACCCTCCGGAGAACCGTCTTGTAGGCAACAGAACGGGGCCGCAGGCGGCAGGACCCTCGGCTTTCGCCGCATCCCGCCGCCTGTTGCCCATTGCCTTACTTCAGTTCGACGACCGCACCCTGGTCCTCGAGCTGCTTCTTGATCTTTGCGGCTTCGTCCTTCGACACGCCTTCCTTCACAGTCTTGCCGCCGGCCTCGACGAGGTCCTTGGCTTCCTTGAGGCCAAGGCCCGTGATGGCGCGGACTTCCTTGATGACGTTGATCTTCTTGTCGCCACCCGACTTCAGGATAACGGTGAACTCCGTCTGCTCTTCTGCGGGAGCAGCAGCGGCGCCAGCAGGAGCAGCTGCGACAGCAACGGCAGCAGCAGCCGACACGCCCCACTTCTCTTCGAGAAGTTTGGCGAGCTCAGCTGCTTCAAGAACGGTCAGTTTCGACAGGTCATCAACGATCTTTGCAAGATCCGACATTGTATATAGTCCTTCCGGTTTAGCCTTCGAGAGGGGCGCTTTGTCCCAGCCACTGTTTTTTTGCTGGAAGCGCCTGGTTCATAGTGTTGCCCAACAGCCTTAAGCGGCTTCGCCACCTTGCGATGCCTTGGCCTGGATGACGCGAGCGAGCTTGGCTCCCGGCTCCTTGACCGTGCGGGCGATCTTCGTCGCCGGCGCGTTCAAGAGACCGATGAGTTTCGCGCGAAGCTCATCCAGCGAAGGCAGATCAGCGAGGGCTTTGACGCCGTTCGCGTCGAGGATCGACGTTCCCATCGCGGCGCCGAGGATGACGAGTTTCTCGTTCTCCTTGGCGTACTTGACGGCAACCTTGGCCGCGGCGATCGGATCCTTGGAATAGGCCAGAATGGTCGGCCCCTTCATCAGATCGGAAATGCCTTGTGCGTCGGTGTCCTTGAGCGCGAGCTGCACCAGCTTGTTCTTGGCCACTTTCACAGAGCCGCCAGCTTCTTTAACGCGCTTGCGGAACTCTGCTGATTGAGCGGCCACCATGCCGGTGTTGTGGGCGACCACGACCACGCCCGTGTCCTTGAACACGCCGTGGAGGGAGGTCACGAGCTCCTTTTTTGCAGCTCTTTCCACCTGCTCACTCCTGGTTGCGGCGGCCCGGTTGGGATCCGCCGCGGGGTTGCACCTTGCCGCAACTTCGAGGCACGCCCTTTGTCGGGAGTGCCCTGTTGCGACGCTCGTCCTGTCCCGACCGCGCGCATGGAAACGGCACGGTGCTGACCCAGAAGGCTCAAACCGGCTCATGCCCGTGAAGGCAGAAATCCGGGTGGTCTCCCGTCTCATGCGGGCCCTCGTCAGAGGATTAAGCGTCACCGGCGAGCCGGATCGGCACCCATCAATCTCGGACAGGTCTCCTGCCGGTCTGCCTTGCGGGCGTCGCGGCGGGAGATCCGGGCCTTGATCCTGTCACCAGGTCCAAGGCCCAGAATTCGTGAAAGGCTCAGCCCGGGTTACCCCTGAGGCTGGGCCGCAACAACGGAACCGGTCTCGATCTTGAAGCCCGGACCCATGGTCGAGCTGACCGAAACCTTCTTGATGTACGTGCCCTTGGAACCAGCGGGCTTCGCCTTCGCAACCGCGTCGACGAACGCCTTGATGTTCTCGACCAGGGCCTTCTCGGTGAAGCTCGCCTTGCCGACGCCGGCGTGGACGATGCCAGCCTTCTCGACGCGGAACTCGACCGAGCCGCCCTTGGCACCCTTGACGGCGCCGACGACGTCCATCGTCACCGTGCCGACGCGCGGGTTCGGCATCAGGCCGCGCGGGCCCAGCACCTTACCGAGGCGGCCTACGAGACCCATCATGTCGGGCGTCGCGATGCAGCGGTCGAAGTTGATCGTGCCCTTCGACACGATATCGACCAGGTCCTCGGCGCCGACGACGTCGGCACCGGCTGCCTTGGCTTCCTCAGCCTTGGCGCCGCGGGCGAAAACCGCAACGCGCGCCGTACGGCCTGAGCCGTTCGGCAGGTTGCACACGCCGCGAACCATCTGGTCGGCGTGCTTCGGGTCGACACCGAGGTTCAACGCGACCTCGACCGTCTCGTCGAACTTGGCCTTGGCCGCAGCCTTGACCAGCTTCACCGCCTCGTCGATGCCGTAGATCTTGTTGCGGTCGAGACCGACGCGCAGCTCGGCATTGCGCTTGCCGCCGGCTTCACGTGCAGCCTTCACCTTGTCGGCGGCGACTGCGGATTTCTTCTCAGCCTTCGCTTCTGCTTTTGCCATTGTCGCTTACTCCACCACCTTGAGGCCCATGGAACGGGCGGAGCCAGCGATCGTGCGGGCGGCTTGTTCGATGTTGTCGGTGTTCATGTCCTTGATCTTGACCTTTGCGATGTCGCGCAGCTGCGCCATCGTGATCTCGCCAACGACGTCACGGCCGGGGTTCTTGGAACCTGAGCCGGGCTTGCCGGTCGGCTTCATACCGACGGCCTTTTTGATGAGATAGGTCGCCGGCGGCGTACGCATCTCGAACGTGAACGAGCGGTCCGAGAACACCGTGATCTTGACCGGGATCGGAGTGCCCTGCTCGAGGTCCTTCGTCTTGGCGTTGAAGGACTTGCAGAACTCCATGATGTTGACGCCGCGCTGGCCGAGCGCGGGACCGATCGGCGGAGACGGGTTAGCCGCTCCTGCCGGAACCTGTAGATTGATGTAGCCGTCTATTTTCTTCGCCATAGTTTCCCCTAAGCTTTACGGGATGCTCTCGCGTCCCAGGGTTAGCGGTCTTGCGGACCAAGGCTTTGGCGCCGCGGCGCTTCCTGCCCTTGTCCTCCCGCACGTCGCCGCGAATTGACCCGTCTCGGGGCCGCTCCGTGGCTTACCGGTGCGTGCGCACCGGAGCTCGCGTCATGCCGGCACCGGAGTGCCGGTCTGAATTCTTTAAGCCGGCACCTTCTCGACCTGGCCGAACTCGAGTTCGACCGGCGTCTTGCGTCCGAATATCGAAACGCCGACCTTGAGGCGCGAACGCTCTCCGTCGACTTCCTCGACCTCGCCCTGGAACGAGGCGAATGGCCCGTCCACGACTTTGACCTGCTCGCCCACTTCGTAGATGATCGCGGGCTTCGGACGCTCCACACCCTCTTTCACCTGATTGAGGATGCGTGCAGCCTCGTCGTCCGAGATCGCGATCGGCTTGTTGTCGGCGCCGAGAAACCCGGTGACCTTCGGCGTGTTCTTGATGAGCACGAAGGCCGCGTCGGACATCTCCATGTTCACGAGCACGTAGCCGGGCAGGAACTTGCGCTCGGCCTGCACCTTGCGGCCGCGCTTGACCTCCACGACTTCCTCGGTCGGCACCACCACTTCACCGAACTGAGCTTCGAGCCCGGCAGAGCGGGCGCGCTCTTTGATGGCATCCGCCACCTTGCGCTCGAAGTTCGTGTAGGCGTGCACAATGTACCAGCGCTTGGACATTCTAAATTCGTCTCTATTCCTGCCTTCTCCGCGAAGGCCTTTGGATCTGGAAGACCTAACGCTGAGCCTCAGCTTCCGAGCCGAAGCACGAAGTTCACGATGTGGCCCAAGACCTGATCGACGACGAGAAAGAACACCGACGCCACCGACACCATGATGAGGACCATGAGTGTGGTGATCCACACTTCCTTCCACGTGGGCCAGGTGACTTTGGAGACTTCCTGCCGTACCTCTTGGATGAATTCGAACGGATTCAGCTTCGCCATCAAATTGTCTTCCCGGGCGGTTTGCGACAAATTGACGCTACCTGCCATTGTTGAGGGGAATAATTCATCCCAGACCGATCCGTTGCCCTCACTGCGGATCTGCCCCAAGTTATTTGGCAGGGGAGGAGGGGCTCGAACCCCCAGCCTTCGGTTTTGGAGACCGACGCTCTACCAATTGAGCTACTCCCCTACTGCACGCCAACAGAACGCGAAAGGCGTGCTGCCTTATGCGGGGGCGGCATCCTTAGCTGAACTTTTTCCTTTTGTCACTCGGCTGTGGCGACCTCGCCTCAACTTGTTTTCTCGACCACTACCGCGGTGCCATACGCAAGCACTTCGGTAACCGCCGAAGCTATCTCATTGGCATCATAGCGCATTGCCAGGATTGCATTGGCACCCAACGCTTCACCTTGCCGGATAAGCAGGTCAAAGGCTTCCTGACGGGTCTGCTCAGCCAGCTTGGTATAGACCGAAATATTTCCACCGAAAAGAATCTGAATCGCGGCGCCCAGATTGCCCACCACGCTGCGCGAGCGGACGGTGAGCCCCCTCACGACGCCGAGGACACGAACAACCTTGTACCCGGGCAGATCGGGCATCGTGGTGACAATCATGGAAATGGCTCCGGCGGAAGAAGCTACTTAAGCGAGAAAGACTGGCATTGAAAGGGGTTATTGGGCAGTTGGGCACCGATCATGCCCGGATCCGGGTATTTCGCGGGTCGTAGAGCGGGTCGAGCGTGACCTCGGCTGGCACGCGCTCGGTCGCGACCTCGAGCTCGTAGCGCCCCGACAGCACGAAATCCCGGCTCACACCAGAGTCGGGGTCGCGCACATAGCCATAACCGATTGATTTACCGATAGTATATCCAAATCCGCCGCTCGACAACCACCCGACGCGCTTGCCGTCACGGTAAATGGTCTCGCGGCCTAGAAGAATGACGCTCGGATCGGCCGTGAAGCAGGCCATCCGGCGAGGCAATGGCTTGGCCCCTTGCGCCACAAGCGCATCCCGTCCCTGGAACGGCGTGTTCGTCTTCAGCTTCACTGCCCAGTCGAGACCCGCAACCAGCGGCGAGTGGTCAGGGCCGATGTCGGCGCCCCAGGCGCGATAACCCTTTTCGAGGCGGAGAGACTCGATGGCGCGGTAACCAGCGTTCACGATGCCATGCTCCGCCCCAGCGGCCATGACGGCTTCATAGACCGTGGCTGCAAACTCGACCGGCATGTGCAGTTCCCATCCGAGCTCGCCCACGTAGGTCACGCGCAACGCCAGCACCGGCGCGCCAGCGACCGACATGCGCCTCGCGGTCCCGAACGGAAAACCGCCGTTCGACACATCGTCAGTAGTTAAGGCTGACAGCACATCGCGTGCGCGCGGCCCCATCAGTGCCAGCACAGCATAGGCCGACGTCACGTCGATGAGACGCGCATCGAGACCCTCAGGGATCGAACGCGAGATCCAATCGAAATCATGCGTCGCGAAGCCCGTGCCCGTGACGATGTAATATTGATCCGGCCCCACGCGCGCCACGGTGAGATCGCATTCGATCCCGCCCTTCCGATTGAGCATCTGCGTATAGATCAGCGAGCCCACGGGCTTCGCGACATTGTTCGACGCGATCCACGACAGCGCGGCCTCTGCGTCGCGTCCGATCATCGAGAACTTTGCGAATGACGTCTGATCGAACACGGCCACTTGCTCGCGGCAGGCTTTGTGCTCGCGCCCCACGGCATCGAACCAATTCTGGCGTTCGTAGCTGTAACGGTCTACCGGCGATTCGCCCGCGCCAACGTCGGCAAACCAATTGGGACGCTCCCAGCCGAGCTTCTCGCCGAACGACGCACCCTGCGCCTTGAGGCGATCGTAGAGCGGCGAACGCCTGAGCGGCCGCCCCGAGGAATGCTCCTCGAACGGCCAGGCCATGGTGTAATGCTTGGCGTAGGCCTCCATCGTTCGTGTGCGCACCCAATTGGTGTCCAGGTGATTGCGTCCGAAACGGCGGATATCGACAGGCCAGAGATCATAGGGAGGCTCGCCCTTCGCCACCCATTCCGCCAGCGCCATGCCGGCGCCGCCGCCCGACGCGATGCCGAACGCATTGAAGCCCGCGCCGACGAACACGCCGCGCACCTCCGGCGCCTCGCCGAGAATGAAGTTGCCGTCCGGCGTGAAGCTCTCCGGCCCGTTGATGAAAGATTTGATACCCGCGCGCTCCATAGCCGGCACGCGGCCAGTCGCGAGTTCGAGCAGTGGCTCGAAGTGATCGAGATCGTTCTCGAGTAATTGGAACTCGAAATTTTCAGGCAGCCCCTTCTCCGCCCAGGGAAGCGGGTTCGGCTCGTAGCCGCCCATGACGAGGCCGCCGACCTCCTCTTTCCAGTAGGTCAGCCGGTCGGGGTCGCGCAGCGTCGGCAGGTTCGACGTCACGCCTTCGATCTTCTCGGTGATCAGATACTGATGCTGCACCGAGACGAGCGGAATGTTGACGCCCGCAAGCTTGCCGATCTCGCGCGACCACTGCCCAGCGCAGATGACCACCTTCTCGCACGCAACGCGCCCCTGATCCGTGACCACGGCACGCACCACGCCGCCTTCGGTTTCGATGCCCGTGACGCGCACGCCTTCCTTGATGGTGACGCCGCCCTGCCGGGCGCCCTTGGCCAACGACATCGAGATGTCTGAAGGAGAAGCCTGCCCATCAGTCGGCAGGAATGCGGCTCCTACCACGTCATCGACCTGCATCAGCGGCCACAGCTCCTGAGCCTCCTTGGGCGTCAGGAGTTGCATCTCGAGACCGAACGACTTCGCCGTCGTCGCCTGTCGCTTCACCTCCGTCCAGCGCTCGGCGTTGCAGGCGAGGCGCAATCCGCCGTTGCGCTTCCAGCCCGTCGCGAGGCCCGTATCCTTCTCGAGCTTGTCGTAAAGCGCCACCGAGTAGCCGAGCAGCTGAGTGATGTTCGCGCTCGACCGCAATTGCCCGACGAGCCCCGCCGCGTGCCACGTCGATCCCGACGTCAGCTTTCCGCGCTCGATGAGCAGCACGTCCGTGATGCCCATCTTGCCGAGGTGATAGGCGACCGAGCAGCCGACGATGCCGCCGCCGATGATAACGATTTTGGCCGAAGACGGCAGTTCACTCATGTTCAGATCCTGGTCTCAAAGTTTGCGTAGGCGGCATCGAAGCGTGCCAGGTTTTCCGCGGTGTAGGCGGCATAGTCGAAATCAAGGGTCGAGTGGACTTCCGACACCATGGCCCACAGCGTCTCGCGCAGAAGCGATGCGGCCGTCATGGCAGCCGCCTTGCGGCGGAGATCGTCGTCGAGCGACCGGCCGAAATAGGATTCGAGCAGCGCGTCCGAAAGCTCGGGCGACAGCTCGCTATTGGACGAGAGCCCACCTAGGTCGAACAGCGGCGAGTTGAAGCCGGCATACTCCCAATCGAGGAGCCAGAGCCGCTTGCCGTCGTCGAGAATGTTGGCCGCCAGAAGGTCGTTGTGACCGAAGACGACGTCGATCTGCCCTACCGCCGTTTCGAGGCGCTCGGATTGCGCGAGCAGGGCCGAAAGCTTGGGCGCGTAGCGGCTTCCCGCCTCGGACAGCGTGTGCCCATAGTCGCGGATGACATGGAACGGCCAGAACATCGGCGCAGGCCCGCGCAGGAATTTTGGAATGTTCCGATGGCAGCGGCGAACGAGATCGACGAGCCTCGGCAAGTTCTCGGGCTTGCGTACGTCCTCGGGCTTGAATGTCGCGCCGTCGATGAAGTCGATGACGAGCACGCCCGGCTCGAAATGCACCACGCGCGGGCTCAGTCCCGCTGCATGCGCAGCCTTGCTCGCCTGAAGCTCGTTTGCACGCACGACGCCATGATGGAGAATGTCGCCGCCGACACGCGCGACGAGCCTGTGGCCCCGGTCTTCGATGACGAAATTCCGGTTGGTGATGCCGCCGCCCAGTGGCTTCGGATCGACGCGGCCGAACCAGATTGGTAGCTTGGCGACGCGCTCGCGGGCAGCTTCTAGATCAGCGTCGGCGACCATCCGGGCGTCCCCCGTTCGCTTCGGAGACACACCTCTACGGTCCGTCTCGATAAGCTAATACCCGAAGCTCAACGCAAGGCCGAACGGGAGTCAATCAAAAACCACAAATTTGTTGATTTGAGCTCTGGAATGTCAAAAATGCCCGCAGGCACGGCACAAGGCCCGCCCCAGGAGCGCTCATGAACTTTCCGACGCGATGGCAGACCGCGATCCTGGACGTGTTGAGCGTCCGTGGACGCGCCACCATCACGGCGCTGTCCGAAGAGCTGAGCGTCTCGGACGAAACCATTCGTCGCCACGTGAAGGCGCTGGTCGATGAAGGAACGCTGCAGCGCATACACGGCAGCGTTATCCTCACCGAGGCCATGATCGAGCCGCCGTTCTCGCGCCGCATGAAGGAGAGAACTGGAGCCAAGCGCGCGATCGCCGCCGCCGTAGCTCGCAAGGTCGAGGACGGCATGACGCTACTCATCGATTCAGGCTCGACGACCGCCTACGTCGCTCGCGCGTTGCTTGAGAAGCGCGGGCTCACGGTCGTCACGAACTCGCTCGACATCGCACGCACCCTCGTCGGCCGCTGCGATCACGCTGTGCATCTGGCGGGCGGCATGCTGCGGGCCGACATCGGCGCATCAGTTGGGTCGGACACAATGAGCCTCATCGAGGCTTACCGCGCCGACCTCGCAATCCTTTCCATCGGCGCCATCACGGCCGATGACGGCTGCATGGATTTCGATGTCGACGAAGCTCGCGTTGCCCGCGCCATGATCGAGCAGGCCGACCGCCTCATCGTTGCCGCCGACGCCTACAAATACACCGCCAAGGCGCGCGCCCGCGTCTGCAGCATCGAGCGCGTGAGTGTCTTCATTTCCGATGCCAAGCCACCCGCCGTGCTGTCGAGGAAATTCAAGGCGGCCAAGACCGAAGTCGTCATAGCCCCTCACGCGTAAGGGGCGGCTTCGGCGTGGCTTCGACGACTTGAAACGACACGGGATCCGGATTGCTCCGGCCCCCTTGCCATCATGCTTTGATTTGGAAGAGCAGTGCTTACTGGCAAGCCCAGATGCCGTAACGCGAGTCCGAAAGGCTGTGGCAGCCGTCGACGTTACCAGCCTGAGCATTGGCAGCGCCGGCAGCGATGGCGAGTGTAAGCATGAGAGCGCCGAGAACTTTCATAGGAACCTCCTGATGCGGTACGCGGTGTCGGCACCGCGCCAGACACCGCATCACTGTTGCGATCCGCAATGTTGTTGGGATCGCCATGCATCTACGCAGCGGGAGGTCGGCGCATAAGCTCGAGAGCACGCAACATGTCGTTCGCGGAAGGCAAATAATCGCGGAGAATGCTCCGCGGCGTGCTGACCGGAGAATTTAGCTCATCCACGCTCTAGTAGCGAATTGCTTTCGACCGATTGCTCGGCGTCCCAACGCTCATGATTTGCGTTGCCGGGCCCGGCATTCAGCACCGAGCCGCTGAAGCGGCCCTTCTTGAAGAGCAGAAAAAAGCGCCCGATTGTCGCGAACAACCGCGCTTTCCAAGGCTGGTCAGTCGCACCGTAGAAGCGCGAATGAGCAAACGCGAGGGCGGCCGTATAGGCCCGTTGTTGCTTAAGATAGCCCTTGTGCTTGTGGCACATTTTCAAGGCGTACTGCAGCGGGATTTGACCGGCTTTGTCGCTCGTAAAGGTCTTGTGCTGCATGATTAGGGGCTCATCAACCGAAACGAAGTGCGCGCCCATCGTGCCCGCACGAAAACACAATTCGGTATCCTGACACCGCCTGAAGGACTCGTCGAACCCGCCAAGCGCCAGGATATCGCTCACGCGCGCGAAGAGAGTACAGGTTCCAAGCAACCCAAATCCTTTGTTCGGATCGAAGTTAATGCCTATCAGGTGATCGGCCACCTCTTTGCCGTCGGGCTCCGGAGATCTCCAGCCCACTCCCTTGGCGATGTGGATATTCTGATCCGAAACGACTTTCCGATTTGAGAAGCAAAAGACCAGGCCCTGGCCTCTGTCGCCTTCTGAATGGATGAGGCGCTCGTATTGAAGAGAGACGCGATCCGCGCGCACCTCGTCATCGTCATCGACAAAAGCAACGAATTCACCTTTGGCCGCTCGCAGAAGAAAATTGCGCGCACCGCCGGCTCCAAGATTTTTGGGTGTTCTCAATATTTGAACTGCGGGCTCTGCCGCGGCCAACTTTGTCAGGATCTCCCACGATCGGTCCTTCGATCCGTCATCGACGATGAGAACTTCCTTGTTGGTCCAGTCCTGCGCCAGAGCCGTTCTTACAGCGCGCTCGATGGTGTCTTCTGCGTTGAAGCAAGTGAGAGCGACCGTCACTAGCGGCTGGTTCAAAGGGTGCTTCAATACGTCCCCCAATGACTACTCAGATTACGACTTGGCGCGAGCGCATTAGATGCCGACATCAGATGCAAAACCGCGCCAATCTAGGCGATGCGTCGAGGCCTCGCCCTATGGGCAGATCGTGCAGGTGACGAATTGCTTTCGAGAAGAAACGTGAGCGAACAAGTGGTTTGGATTAAGGCGTCGCTAAAAGCGATCTGGGTCATGGTTAAACTCATGGCCAGCGGAGTCGACCCTCAATTCTTCCTGCGGTTGTTCTCCAGGGCCGACACCCTCCGCTGGTTCGAGAGCGCTCGGACCGGCAAGCCCCTCGACCCCTCAGGCAAGGTCTGCCCTTGGTATACGTTCGCCGCCCTTCACTTCCTTCGGACGCGGGACTTCACAGGCCTGCACGTCTTCGAATTTGGAAGCGGAAACTCTACCCTGTCCTGGGCTAAGGTTGCAGCAACCGTCACCAGTGTTGAGCACGACCGACAATGGTTCGAAACGGTCCAGCCACAGCTCGGCCCCAACGTGACGTACGTATATCGCGACCTCGTACCAGGGGGCGATTACTGCCAGGAGATCACGCGGCACGGCAAACTCTTCGATGTCGTCGTCGTTGACGGAAGGGACCGGGTGAATTGCGCAAAAGCCGCCATCCCTGTCCTCTCCCCACGCGGCGTCATAATCTGGGACAACAGCGATCGCGAAAGATATGCCGAAGGCATCGACGCCCTTTTGCAGGCGGGCTTCCGGCGCCTCGATTTTTCAGGCTTCGGCCCGGTGACTTCCGAACTGTCGATCACATCGGTGTTCTACCGCGACGGCAACTGCCTTGGGATCTGACGTGCGACACCTCTCGCCCACTCCGCAGTATCAATCTGCTGGGCGCAAACCTCGATAACAGCCGGCTTTAAATGGTATTGGAGCGGGTGATGGGAAACGAACCCACGTATTCAGCTTGGAAGGTACCGGTCACGGAGCTAACCACTTAGCGTGCCAGGAAAACATGTTCCCAACGGGCCCGGAACGTTCGAAGTCCATCGTGTGAACTTGGGAACACAATAGTCGGCGGCTTCGCGTACCGCCTGTAATTCCTGCCTCGCCCTCTCAAGACTTCGCGCTGTAGCCCGCCTGTGCGGGCGGGCTTGTTCGGAACCGCCGACGGTTTCTAACACTGAGATGGCTTAGCGCGGCGGTGCCGTGAGTGCTTCGTAGAGAGTCTCAACGACGTCGCCTCTGACTTGCACGCTTGCGCTCGACGTCCGTGTCGAAAACGGTTGCCCGCCTTCATCGCCGCAGTGCCGACAAAGCGGACAGCGCAGACGCCCCTTTGAGCACCTTTCGTTCGATTGCGGGATGTGAGCAAGGAAATATAAAAGCGGACAATCGTCGTCCCGCCTGATGGGGCTAATTGCGGATTGAGAGGCGTTGGCACCTCACTGTAGAAGTTGCTGGCTGCGCCTTAGGACGACGGGCTCTTTCACCCCCAGCAATGTGACGAGGCCATCGGCCAGTACGCCGCGCCAACTCAGATAGTCATGGCCCGCCGCATACTCCCGGTAAGAAACCGCGGCACCTTTGGCCGTGAGGACATCACGGAGGTGGCGTGTCGTCTCAAGGATGCCAGGCTGGTCGCGGCCAGCCTCGAAAAGGCCCGCACTCAGGAAAGAGCTCACGGGCGTCAAAGCACCGGCCGCGATTTGCCGCGTCAGCCACTCGGGCTCGTTTTCCGTTTCCGGCTTCCACCAGAACGATCCCGACATCGAAAGAACATTCCCGAAGACCTCGGGATGACGAAACGCGGCATAGGCGGAGGCAAGGCCGCCGTAGCTTGATCCGGCAGCGACCGTGCGCGCTGCAGGTACTGCCGCACCCGTTTTCGCCTTGACCCACGGCACCAGCTCGGTGGCGAGAGCATCGGCGAACGCCGCATTGCATGGGAGCTCTCGTTCGCGGGCCTCTTGGCTCGGATTGCCGATCAGCACGGCAACGAGCGGCGGAATTTTCCCCGCCGCAACCAGATTGTCGAGGATCGTGGGCGTCGGGACCTTGTCCAGGTAAGGCTGAGCATCGAATAGAAGGAGCAACCCCTGCCCGGGATCGTCCGGCGAAAAGCCCTGCGACGTGTAAATGAAGACATCGCGCTCGTTACCCAGGATCTTGCTCGCGAAGCGATGCGCCTCGAGTCGCCCTTTCGGTGCGCCAAGTTCGCCGATCCATGGTTGCGGTGGTGCATCCGGTAGCTCGACGACCGAGTCCTGGTTGAACTTGTCGGGCGCGGCGACTGGCCAAGCGTGTTTGTTCAAGGGATCGACCTGGGCGGTCGCAAGCAAGGCCCGCCGCCGATCGCGTTCGGAGCCAGGCACATCAGGAATATCGGGTGCGAGCTTGTAGGAGAGCCGCGTTGCGGCCGGAACCTCGAAGCTCTTGTACCAGACGTCGCTCTTACCCAACCGCTCCAGCCATTCGTGATCGTTCGAAGGCGCGCCGAACAGGCGCACGTTGCGCTCGGCGCCACGCCACAGGAACGTGACGATCTTGTTGCTGCCGTCGCCGGGTTCGACGAGCGGCGTCCCTTCCGCTTCGACCGCTTGCCAGAATTCTTCGCTCGTGCCGCCGGCCGTGAGGCTCTCCGCGAGGTTCGCCATGCGCGGGCTCAGAAACGATGCCCTCGTGGGCGCGGGCGGATGCTGTGCGTCCCGACCCACGGCTTGCGTCAGCGTCAGCGTATAGCTTTGCTGCGGACCGAGGCTCCTCAGCCGCAGCCGGGGCGCGTCTTGCTCGGCGACGAACATGAAATCCTGGTTGGCCGAGCCGGCAGCGGCGAGCCTGCGAATATGCGTGCCGGAGACTGTGACGAGATCCAACTCGACGGCACCCGCAGAGCTTTCGATGCGTCCCTGCACGAAGTCACCGGCATGCACCGCGAGTGCGAATTCCGCGCGCGCGCTCGGCTGGATCGTGCCGCCGATGGGGGCCGATACGCTCAACGTGCTTGGCTCCGCCATCGAGAGTGACGGAGCCAGGCACACCAACATGAGGAGGAGCGGCGCGAGCTTCAGCGTCGCCGCCCCGAGCTTGCGTGCTACCATTTGTAGCTCAGTGTTCCCGTCACCACGCGTCCCTCGCCATAGAAACAGGCATAAGTGCTGTTGCAGGAGGAGACGTAGGTCTCGTCGGCGATGTTCTTGACGTTGACCTGCAGGTCGACACCATTCCAGGCAGGATCGAGCGCGCCGAAGTCGTAGCTCGCCATCGCGTCGAACAGCGTCACGTCCGGCACCTCGAAGGTGTTTCCACCATCGCCCCAGCTCTGCCCGATGTAGCGAGCGCCTGCCCCGATGGATGATCCCCGCAGGAAGCCGCCCGAGAACCTATATTTGCCCCAGATAGCCGCCTGGTTCTCCGGAATGCGGGCGGGAGTCTTGCCGACCTCGTTCGTGTAGACGGAGTCGATGACCTTCGAGTCGATGTGAGAGTAGCTCGCGATCAGTGAGAGGTTCTGAGTGAGATCGGTACGCGCCGAAAGCTCGACTCCCTTGTTGTGAATCTCGCCGATCTGCCTGTAGACCGTCTGGCCGCCGGACCATTGCCCCATGACGACGCCTTCTTGAGTGAGGTCGTAGTAGGCGGCGGTCAGAAGAGTATTGGTGCCTTTGGGCGCGTACTTCACGCCGAACTCGTACTGCTTTGCTGTCGTAGGGTCGAACGCGCTCTGGCCTGCGGGCGGAGTGTAGAGAGACGGATCGAACGAGGTCGCATAGCTGACGTAGGGGGCGATGCCGTTGTCGAAGGTGTAAAGCGCCCCGACACGCCATGTCCAAGCCGTATCGTCGTAGGACTGCTTGCTATTTGCGAGCTTGTTGTCGAAGTCCGTGCTCGCCCAATCGTGACGAACGCCGCCGGTCAGGTCCAATCGGCCGATTTTGATCTGATCCTGAAGGTAGATGCCGGTCTGCGATGCGGTCAGCTCCTCGTCGTTGCTCGGATTCAGTACGAGCGAGCTGAAATTATACCCGTAGATTGGGTTCTGCAGATCGATCGAGGGTACCCCGAAATTGCGTCCCCATTGATACTCGCGGGTACGATGGAGATAGTCGACGCCCGCCAGCACGGTGTGCTTGGCAAAGCCCGTCGAGAAGTTGAATTGGGCTTGGTTGTCGACCGTGACGGTCTCCCACGACTCCGTTCCTCCGCTCGCCATACGGTCCACGACGGTCGTGTTGCCGCCCGAGGGGTTTATCCAATCCCAGACGAGGGTTCGGTGCTCCCAGTCCACTTGGTGATAGCGGGCGTTCTGGCGAATGCTGAAGGCGTTGCTGAAAGCATGCTCGAACTCGTAGCCAATCCAGAACTGCTCACGCTCAGCGTGCTCGTAGTTCGGGTCTGAAACGAAGAAGTCCCGCGGCACGTAGCCGTATCCCGGAATCGAAGTGATTGAGCCGCTCTTCTCCAGGAAGTTACGGAACCCGGCCTTGGGCTCGTTCTGATAACCGCCGAGCACAGTGAGCTCGGTGTTGTCGCCGGGCTTCCAGGTGACGGACGGTGCTATGGCGAAAGAGCGCTGCTCTGCGAAGTCCTCCTGCAGGTCGCGACCGAAGCCGGTGCCGACGACGCGGTAGGAGAGATCTTTGCTGCCCGCAATCTTGTCGCTGACATCAAAAGCAAGTCCCAACTGCTTGTCGCTTCCGAACGTCAACTGCACCTCGTGGAACGGCACGTCAGTCGGCTTCTTGCTCACCATGTTGACGATGCCGCCTGGATTGCCCTGGCCATATAAGACAGACGACGGGCCTGACAGAAGCTCGATACGCTCCAGAAGGTACGGATCGATCTTTGCGTAGGAGAGATCACCCGCGAGATACAGGCCGTCGAGATAGCGCGGGACGTAGTAGAATCCGCGAACGAACATCTCGTCCTTGAGGTTCGAGGCGCCGCGGTAGTCCGTGAAGACGCCTGGCGTGTAGCGCAGAGCCTCGGCGACGGACTGAGCCTTCTGATCCTCGATCTGGTCCTTGGGAACGACGGCGATCGATTGCGGAATTTCGGCAATGGGCGTGTCCGTCTTGGTGCCGGTCGCCGTCTGCTTGGCCACGTAACCGTTGACAGAACCGCCCGCCTTTTCGCCGCTCGATGGAGCCTGCTCCGAAGTGGGCTGTGGCATTGCTGCTTGGGTTGCGGCGGCCGGCTTGGCCTTGGCTGCGGCCTTCTTCGTGGGCTTCTTTGCCGTTTGCCCCTCGACCACGAGCGGCGGCAGCTCGTTCGTGCTTTGGGCCGACGTCGGCTGCGGAGACGCCGCGCAGGCGAGGCCAATGGCGAGAGCCGAAGCCGATGAGGCGAGACTCTTGGATTGTACGAGACGCGACACAACGCTCCGCGTCGACGCATGGCCATTCCCGGCCGAGACAGACTTCGATTTCACTGCATCCCCCAGTAACACATCAGGCAGCCGCAAAACGTCGGCTGTACGCCACTCCCGGGGTACTCATCGCGTCGGGAATTCGAGAAGAGAAGCTCAATCGATGCCGCTGACGCTGGCGTGAACGAAACTGCCGTTTCCGAGTAATTTCCGCGTGTTAGTTTGGAGCGATTCAAGAAAACTGACGCCTGCCGCATTGTCGTGACAGCCTTGGCTAAGCCGGGCGCCGCGAAGGCGCACCGACGGCGTGGCGGGTCACGAGCGCATCTCTCCGGGAGAGGCGCCGTAGGTTTTCTTGAAGGCGGTTATGAAGCCGGAGGGGCTCAGATAGCCCGCGATCCACGCCGCCTGCACCACTGTGACGCCCTCCCGCTCGAGCGCATCCCTTGCAGCTTCCAGCCGCTTGCGGCGAATGAAGTCGAAAACGGTCACTCCGTAATGCTGCTTGAAGTGCCGCTGCACCGAGGACGGACTGGCGCCGGTCTCCTTGGCGATCGCCTCGATGGTCAGGTTCGACTGCAGGTTGGCGAGAACATAGTCGCGCACGCGCCCGCTCTGGCGCGCGCTCATTACCGACGGCTTGTGGTCCGTCTCCTCGGCGTTCGCGACCAGCGCCGCGCATGAAAGGCGCATGATTTCAAGGCCGCGCGACTTCCGGTACAGCCTCAGCTGCTCTCCCTTGAGAGTGGCCGGCGGCCGGCTGATCTGCTCCGCAAGCTCGACGAGCTCGCGCGAAGGCTCGAAAGCGAAGTGGCTGAGGTGGCTCGCGAAGAACAGCTCGAGCACCGGAGAGCTGTCCGAGCTCAGGCCCATTTCGCGTTCGAGCCAGCTCGAAGGCGCGGACGTCATCACCTTGCGAAGGGGTAGGTCGGCAGTCTCGCTTTTGAGGAACTGCAGCTTCGCATCCCGCTTGACGTTGATCATGACGACTTGCGGCCGGCAGGCGCTTCCGTGCCCCGCATCGCCTTTGAACGGCCTGCCGTCGATGACGAAGCGCTGACCGCCGGTGAGGTAGAAGTTGATCAGGAACTTCGGCCAGATCTCGTAGATCTCGTTGTCTGGCCAGCAGGTTTGCCCATTGAAGGCCCCGACGAACACGTTTTGAGGAGCTTCCGGCTTGCCGGCTGAATTGTCCTGCATCTGACACCTGGACTCACAAACGGAGACCTTTACGGCTCGTTCGAGGGTCATATCCCCTACCGAGGTGCCGAACTGCCGCGATAATTTCCCCACAAAGAGGATGAATGCGATAGTTGACAATTAATGTCAAGTTTGGCGCAGGCAGGCCTGGCTCAGGCGTCGGAAGAGCCTGCACCGCCGCTCACCGGTGCGTCCCAGCTCAAGCCGATCTTCTCGCGCCAGGCGAAACGCACGAGGTGATCCTCGACAATCGACTTCACGCGGGCAAGCGCAGGCTCCGTGCCTGCCTCACACCTCACCACCAGCTCGTTGTCTGCGGCCGACATCAGACACAGCCCAGGCTGAAAATCCACGCGTCCCTGCGTTTCGTCGTACTCGGCCGGGGTCTTGTGGGCGAAATGCTTGCAGAGCTGCACGAGGTAGCGGCTCGCCTTCTCCGAGTTCACGCGTGTCTCGGCGATATACATGCTCATGCCTCCCGTGTTCGGCTTATTAAGATCCTACGCGATCTTCCGGCCCTCTCTCAATGGTTCGGCGCGGCCAACCCTTGGGGATCGGTTAGCCGCGCCGATTGTGGTGCTCGATGGAACACCAATACCGTCAGAACTCGACCTTGCCGGAGAGGAGCACCGTCCTGCCCGGAGACGCCAGAGGCACGATGGTGCCGCCAACCGCCGTCGCCCTATCGACGTAGTATGTGTCGAAGATGTTGAGCACATCTGCCCGAAGGGTGACGTTGGACGCGAAGTTCGGAATCCACTGCGCATAGACGTTGTGCACGTCATAGCCATCTAGGACGCCATAGGTGCCACCGGGCGCCCCGGTCACGAATTCAAGCTCATCGTATTCGAAGGCGATATCCGAGAGGAAGCCGACGATGACGCCTGTGCCCCTGAACTCGTAGTGTCCCGAAATCTTGAGCAGATCACCGAACGGCGTGCCGTAGTACCAGCTGGTCGTTGTCAGCGGACCATTGCCGAAGGTCGTGTCGGTGTGCGTGTAGTTTACCGCGAGCTGCGCGTAACCCAGTGAATAGCGGGCCGAGATATCGACGCCGCGCGTCTCGATCTGATCCTGATTGATGACCGGAGTGCAGTTCGGGCACACAGGGTCATAGATGTGCGTGTTAAAGTAAGTCGCCTCGGCGATGAAGCCGCCCTCCTTGAATTGCAGCCCGGCCTTGTAGGTCTCACCGCGTTGCGGATCGAGGTCCGAGCCGTAGACCGGATTGGACGGATTTCGCAGCAGGAAGGCCTCGTAGAGCGGCGTGCCGCCGAAACTGTAACCGTAAGAGGCTTTCGCCGTGATCTGGCGTGTCAAATCCAGCTCTGCGGACACGTTGGGGCTTAAGGCGGAGTGGTCATGCTCGCTTCCGTCAGAGGCGTCGAAACGGTTCACATCGCCACGCAGGCCAAGCGATATCCGAAGCGGATCGACCGGTGAGAAGCGATACTGCGCATAGGCGCCGACGTTCGAGAGCCTCTCGCCGATGAGCGGGTTGGCGCCCAGGTGGTCGACGGTGGACTTGTCCTCATAGTAATCGACGCCGGCCGTGAGCTTGCCGGGCCCAACCACGAAGGTGTTCTGGACCTTGCCGCCCTTGCTTTCAATCTCGACGTTGCCGAATGCCACGCAAGGTCCCGAGATTTGGCCGACCGCACACGTGCCGGTCGGCGGACGGAAGAGCGTGTTCTTGTTGTAGTAGGCTGAGATCTCGGGATCGTAGACATCGTTCGGACGCGTCGAGGTGTACTTGAAGGTGTAGGTCTCGCGCTCGGACTCGTTGAAGCTATAGGGAATGGCGAAGCCCGGGATGAGCGCGAAGTTGGCGCGGAATGGCCGGATGCCCTCGTCCTTGACGTACTCGCCCGACACCGCGAACCGGTGCCCTGTGTCGGATTCGAGCGCGACCTTGCCGAGATAGTTGACCAAGTCGACGTCGGTAGCGACGACCTCGTTGCCGTGGCCGTCCTCGTAGGCATCGCCGTCCGCGCCCGAGGCATAGCCCAGGATCTCGAAGCCGTGGCTCTTGCCATAAGCGGAGCCTGATTTCTTGAAGGTGTTGGAGTTCGTGTCGTAGGTCAGGCTCGCGAAGCCACCTAGCTTGCGGCCCGGCTGGAGCAGGTCGGAAACATCCTTGGTCGTATAACGAATGGCGCCGCCCAGAGCATGCGGACCAGCGTCCGCGCTCGCTGCCCCTGCGTCCACCGCGACACCCTTGAGCATCGAAGGATCGATCAGGTTGTTGCCGTTGTGATGGAAGCCGTTGCGCTGCGGCTGGCGCGCGCCGTCGATCTGAACGTTGAGGTTAGTCTCCTCGATGCCATGCACGTAGACCTTGGTGCTGGCCTGCGTCGTGCCGCCAGCCTGGACGGCTGACTGCCCGGAGAAGAGCTGCTGCACATTCTGCGGCTGCGTCAGCGCAAGATCACCGGAGGTGATTGTGACGTCTGCACCGGTGGCTAACGGTCCTCCGCCGGGACCTTCTGCCGTCGCTTGAGACGCCGCTGGCTCTGCGTTGGCTTCGGATTGGACGGGCGCGGCCGAGGGCTTCTTCTTGGTCGCAGTTGATTTCTTCTTGGCGGGAGCTGATGCCTCGACGCTCAGCTCTGGCAATGCCTGACTTTGAGCAGAGGTGGATTGCGCATTTGTCACACCGGGTGCAGCCACCGCGAGTGCCAGCACCGACAAACCGCAACCGGCATAATACTTAGTCCTCGTATGCGACCACGCAAACGTGCCTTCAAGTCTCTTCATCGCTTTCCCCCGGCCCCTCCGGCAATCCAGCCAACCTTGACTGTTAATTTCAACTTTATAAGCTGTGGACAGGGCTGCCCAGCGGCGAGGCTTTTGAGGGATCGCCAAAGGCATTTGCAGAAGGGGCAGCTATCGCCTGGATCGTGAGCGACGGCACGAGATCGGGCTATCAGTGCGGCCGCGAGGCAGTGGGAGCCGGGTGGCGCGAGGGGAGCATGACCGATGAGTAGCGTCGAAGCCGCCTGCCGGACGGGCGACAGGGCGAACGTAAGTTGCGCAGAAATTTCGAACCAGATGCAGCACGCGGGAACGGGTCACACCTTCATTCGACCCGACCTCGCGCCGTCAGACGCAGCGATCGAAGGACGCTTTCTGCTGTGCAAATTGAAGTCGGGTATCGTCCTGCACGCGACCGAGCTCCGCGACTTGCATGAGCTCACGACGCAGCTCGTTACAGGACCTGATCTCACCTTCTTCGTAGTCCTCGACGGGCAGGTCGATTTCTCCGTCGATCAGCATCGCCACATCGTGGCAGACCGGCGCAATCCTCACAGCATCGCCGACTGCGGCGCGCTGAACCTCACCGAGCACGCTCTTATGACGAGGCGCTCGCACAAGGGCGACCGGACCCGAAAAGTTACCGTCTCCGTCGATGGCGAATGGATCAGCGAACTCGTGAGCGGAAGCGCGGGACAGCGCCTTCGCCAATTCACGACGTCGCACCTCGCGCATGCGGCTTGGCGCGGCTCTCCACGGCTGCTGGCACTGGCCGAGCAGATCCTCACGCCGCCGGACCTGTCGCCGTTCCTCAAGGACTTGTATGTCGAAAGCCGCAGCATCGAGATCATCGCCGAGGCGGTCGCGGCACTCGCGGACGAGCCCCTGACCCCGGTCGCGATCGGGCTTGCGACGCGAGAGGCCCACAAGGCGCGCGCGGCGCGCGACTACATCGAAGCCAACCTCGATAGAACCCTCTGTCTTTCCGACATCGCGCGTGAGATAGGCGTCAGTCCCACGTCATTGCAGCGCAGGTTCAAGGCGGCCTACGGGACGACGGTCGTGGATTTCGTACGCGCTCGAAAGCTCGAGCAGGCGCGCGAAGCCCTCGAACGGGATGGATTGAGTATCGGTGAGGCCGCATTCCTCGCCGGATATTCAAACCCGGCAAATTTCACGACGGCTTTCCGGCGGGCATTCGGCATGCTGCCGAGGGCTGTTCGGCGCTGATCTCTCAGCCGCCACAACGTATCAGCGCCTTTGCACCCCACGGGGATTCAGGCGGAGAAAGAATGGAGCAAGCACTGTGAAAACGTCGATGGAGCGGCTCGTCGGAAGGCTCCGCCCTGTCTCCTCCTTGGGGCCAATCGTAATCACGCTGCTTCTCCTGTCACAGATGCCGGCGGCAGCCGGTCAGATTGTCGTCAAGCATGCGCAAGGCGAGACGGTCCTCGCCGACGTTCCTAAGACGGTGGTCACTCTCGACTTGGCGGCGCTCGAGACCCTGGACGTCCTCGGCGTTCGTGTCGCGGGCGCGCCGAGCACGCACATCCCGGCGCATCTTTCCAAATACAAGGACGATGTCTACGCCAAGATCGGCACGCTGTTCGAGCCGGACTATGAGGCCATCCATGCCGCGAAGCCGGACCTCATCATCGTCGGCGCGCGATCAGCGGTGAAATACGCCGATCTCGCCAAGATCGCCCCGACCATCGATCTCTCCACCGACGACAAGGATTATCTCGCCAGCGCGCTGCGGAACGTGAGAACGCTCGGCTTGATCTTTGGAAAAGAGGCCGAGGTCGAACGGCGCATCGCCGCTCTCGATGCATCGATTGCCACCCTGCGCCAGCAGGCGACCCATGCCGGGCGCGGTCTCATTATCCTGACGACGGGCGGCCGCATGAGCGCCTATGGACCAAATTCCCGTTTCGGCGCACTGCACCGGGATTTCGGCATCGAGCCTGCGGTCGGAGATCTCACGACTGCAGTTCATGGCCAGGGTGTCTCGTTCGAGCTCATCCTGAAGGCCAATCCGGATTGGCTATTCGTCGTCGACCGCGATGCTGGTGTCGGGACAGCAGGGCAGCCGGCCGCGCAACTTCTCGACAACCCGCTGGTGACACACACGACCGCCTGGCGGAAGGGGCACGTCGTCTACCTCGAACCCGTCGGCTGGTATCTCGTCGGCGGCGGTCTTGCGTCGCTGCAGGCTAGCGTCGATCAGATCGCGACCGCGCTGGCGGCCAAGCCGTAAGCCATGCTGCCACTCATCCTCGGCGCCGCTGTAGTCGTAATGCTGGCGATCGTCAGCGTCTTCGTCGGTGTCAGCGACATCTCGCTGTCGTCGCTACTTGCGTCCGGTTGGGACGACGGGCCCATGCAGGTGCTCCTCGTCAGCCGAATTCCCCGCACGCTTGCCATCATCCTGGCCGGCACGGCCATGGCCGTCGCGGGCACGATCATGCAGGTGCTGGCGCGCAATCGCTTTGCCGAGCCGACGACGGTCGGGACAGCGGAAGCGGCGAAGCTCGGTTTTCTCGTGGCGATCATCGCGACGCCCGAAGCCTCCGTTGCCGTGCGATTGACGATCGCGTCCACATTCGCGTTGGGCGGGTCGGCGCTCTTTCTCGGCATTCTCCGGCAGCTCCCGCCGCGCGCGACGCTACTCGTGCCGCTCGTCGGCATCCTGCTTGGAGGCGTCATCAATGCCGTGGCCACGTTCATCGCCTACCGTTTCGATCTCATGCAGTCGCTCAACGCCTGGACCAACGGAGACTTCTCAGGAATTCTGCTCGGACGCTACGAGCTACTCTGGCTCGGGCTTGCGCTCACGCTCGCGGCCTATGTTCTCGCCGACCGCTTTACCGTTGCGGGCATGGGGCGGGATCTGTCGACCAATCTCGGCCTCGCCTATGGGCAGGTTGTGGCATTGGGCCTAATCATCGTGTCGATCATCACGGCGGTGGTCGTCGTAACGGTGGGCATCATCCCGTTTCTCGGGCTCGTCGTGCCCAACGTGGTCGCCCTCGCACTTGGCGACAATGTCCGCCGGTCCGTGCCGTGGGTGGCGCTGCTCGGAGCCGGTCTGGTGCTCGTCTGCGACATCGCCGGGCGGCTGGTCACATACCCTTATGAGGTGCCGATCGGCACGATGCTCGGCGTCGTGGGCAGCGCGCTGTTCCTGTTTCTCCTGTTGCGCAATCATGCCCGCCTTGTCTGAACGCCTCCGCCAGCGCCCGGCCGTCGTGCTCTTCGGGCTCGGTCTCGTTGCGGCGCTCGCCGCCGTGGCATTCATGACTGTCGGCGCCAGGGGACAGTGGGATTTCGTGCTGCCGTTCCGCGGAGCCAAGCTGGCAGCGCTGGTGCTCGTCGCCTATGCGACGGCCGTGTCGACGATATTGTTTCAGACGGTGACCGCGAACCGCATTCTGACGCCGTCGCTCATGGGGCTCGACACCATGTTCGCCCTGATCCAGACCAGCCTCGTCTTCGTTGCGGGCAGTCAGGCCTCCGCAAGCATCGATCCGCAGCTGCTTTTCGTCGTGCAGGTCGTGCTCATGGTTAGCTTCTCCCTGTTGCTCTACCGAACGCTCTTTTCGGGACGGAGCCAGAGCCTGCATCTCGTGATGCTGGTCGGAATCGTCCTTGGCATCCTGTTCAGGAGTCTCTCGAACCTCATGCAGCGCATCATGGCTCCCAACGAGTTCGTGGTGCTGCAGGACCGGCTGTTTGCGAACTTCAACTCCGTAAACTCCGACGTGCTCGCAATATCGGCCGTTGCGCTGATTGCGGTCACGATCGTCGGATGGCGCATCATGCACACGCTCGACGTGCTGGCCCTGGGGCGCGAGATGGCCGTCAACCTCGGAATTGATTATCGCGCCACCGTCTCGCTCATTCTCGTCATCGTTTCGGTGATGGTGGCTGTCTCCACCGCCCTCGTCGGTCCGGTGACGTTTCTCGGTCTCCTGGTCGCGAGCCTCGCCTACGAGCTTACGGGCTCGGCGAAACACAGGGTTCTGCTCCCGGCCGCGGTTTTGCTGGCGATCATCATGCTCGTCGGGGGACAGCTTGTGCTCGAGCGCCTGTTCCGCTTCGATACGGCCCTCAGCATCATCGTCGAGTTTGCCGGCGGGCTGGTCTTCATCTTCCTCATCCTGCGAGGGGCCGCACGATGATCGTGACACAGGGGCTTACGAAGGTTTACGGCGGCACTGCCGTCGTCGACAATGTCTCCCTCTCCTTGCCGAAGAGCGGGGTGACGTCGATCGTCGGTCCGAACGGGGCCGGAAAGTCGACGTTTCTTTCCCTGATCAGCCGCCTCCTCCCGCCGACGTCTGGCGCGGTCCGTGTCGATGACCTTGATCTTGCGACCTCGCCGAGCGATGCTCTGGCGAGAAAGCTTTCCATTCTTCGCCAGGACAATCACGTCGCTTCCCGGTTGACGGTGCGTGAGCTCGTGGGATTCGGACGCTATCCCTATTCGCGCGGACGGCTCTCCGCCGGTGACCGGGAGATCATCGAAAACTCAATCGGCTACCTTGATCTCGGCGATCTCTCCGAGCGTTTCGTGGACGAGCTTTCGGGCGGGCAGCGGCAGCGTGCGTTCATCGGCATGGTGCTGTGCCAGGATACAGACTACGTGCTGCTCGACGAGCCCTTGAACAATCTCGACATGAAACACTCCGTGAGCCTCATGAAGCTCATCCGGCGCATTGCAGACGAGCGCGGCAAGGCCTTCGTGCTCGTGCTTCACGACATCAATTTCGCATCCATCTATTCCGACCATATTGTCGCCATGCGGGATGGGACGGTCGTGCATCAGGGCCGGCCGCAAGACATCCTTCGCGGGGAGGTGCTTCGCGATATCTTCGGCATCGACATCGCCGTCCATGAGGTCGACGGCCGGCGCGTCGGATTCTATTACGTCTGAGCGTGAAGCGGCTGCTCTCTCGCGAGGCGCATCCTGCGCGCTTTGCGCTTCTTCCACCATATGACGATGCCTGTGATTGAAAGCATCGTCACGACGAGGCCGGATATGCAGATCAGGATGCGTCCTGGAAGCGCGAGGATCTGCCCCGAGTGAACGGGAAACAGGATGGCGTTAATGTAGTCGCCTGAGCCACCGGACTCCGTTCCCCATCGCGCACGTACCGAACCGTCTGCGCCATCGATGAAAACGTTCTCGAAGCGGATACGAAACCAGCTGCTGTGTGGATCCGGCGCGCCCATTTTGACCCGATAGATCCCCTGCCGATCGTTGTAGAGGATGAAGGAAGGGGTAAGGCCGCGGTCGTTGCTCCCGAGCGCGTCCGTCGCGGCCGCGATGGCAGCCGAGAACGTTATCGGCATGTCAGGCTTGTTCGGTGATGCCAGCTCCTCGGGATAGGGCGTCACTGTCGCGAACAGGCCCACGACCGGGTTGAACACTTCGCGCGCCAGATTGAGGTAGACGCTCGAAAGCGCCAGGCAGGCGAGAACGAACCAGAGCCACAGCCCGCCCGCGCGATGCAGATCGAATGTGACGCGGTAAGGACTGCCGCTTGCCTTGATCATCCACGCGGGCTTCCAGCGTGACAGCCATTGCCCGCCCCTCGCTCGCTTCAGCGGGAATGTCAGATACGCGCCGACGAAATTGTCGAAGAGCCAGAGGATGGCAATAACGCCCATCAGCCAAAGGCCCCACTCACCCGGCAGATGCAGCGAATAGTGAAGCACGTAGACGAACGGCATGAGATGCGCCGCATCGAGACGGAAGGCCCCATATTGCCGCTTCCCCAGCAGACGGCCGTCATAAGGGTCCAGAAAGACTTCGTCGAAGCTCAGCGCCGCGGGCTCGCCGGTCCTGCCATCTACCTGCCCCGCGACACTCAGCGCGGCTGCGTGGCCCGGCTGCGTTCCAAGCGACATTCCGCGCACCACCACGCCTGGCAGCGCCTCCTCCGCCTTACGCGCCAACAGCTCCGGCGTGAGCATGGGAGCGCCACGCGGCGCCACACGCAACATATCCGGATTGAGCAGCTCATCGAGCTCGTGATTGAACGCCAGAAGCGATCCGGTCAGGCCCGCGATGATAAGGAACGCCGCCGTCACCAGCCCGACCCAGCGATGCGCGACGTTCAAGGCTCTCCGCACGCAAACCTCGAGTCCGGTGAGCCGGGTCGCGCAATTCAAAAAGCGCTAACGCCGATTGAGATGCGGGATACGCCAAAGCCTCGTCGAGGCTGCAAGGACAGGATCGCGCACGCCGTGTCGCAGGTTCTGAGCCATCTACGCCCGCGCGAACCCGCACAATTCTCTTGAAATGGCCCTGTAGCCTCCACTACAGGATCAGTCAACATTGTAGTAGTGAGTTTTGCTGGAGCGTAGGGATGGCTGCCCAAGGCAAGCCGAACGACAAATTGAGCGATCGAATACGGGTCCGCGCGCGCGGATTATCGCCCTCCGTTGTCCGGGTCCTCCACTACATAGACACGCACAGACATGAGGCGATGACCAAGTCGGCGATGGAGCTCGCCGCAGCGATCGGAACGTCGGACGCGACCGTGATCCGAGCCGTACAGGCCCTTGGCTTTACAGGCTTGCGAGAGCTCAAGCAGGTCGTGGCCACGATGCTCGGGACGGGACGGACGCCAGTCGACAATATTGCGCGAACCTTTGCTTCAATAGAGGAGCACTCGGCGACTGCCGTCGATCAGGTTTTTGCCGACCATCAGGAGACGTTCGCCGCCTTGGCGTCGGCGGAAACGCGCGCGAACATCCTCGCGGCCGTCGAGCATCTTTCGCCCGCCAAGAGGATCGGTGCGTTCGCGATCGGATCAACCGCGTATTTGGCCCGTTACTTCGCGCTGAACTTGAATCGCATTGGCCGCCCGACAGTCATCTTTGACGGGATAATGTCACCGCTTCCGGATCAGCTCCTGGAGATGCGCAACGTCGATGCGCTTCTCATGCTGGCCTACGGCAAGCCCTATAGGGAGGCCACGTCGGCCATAGCCGAGGCGCGGCGGCTGAAGATACCGATTGTCTTGATCACCGATTCCAAAGAGTTGGCCATGACACGCCATGCCGCGGTGATCGTGCAGGTTCTGCGCAGTCACGCCGAACGAATTGCCCTGCATGGTGCGACCTTCGTATGCCTCGAGGCCATCGTCCTGGCCATGGCGGCTGACGATCAACCGAGAGCCATTTCGACGCTCGAAAAGCTGAATGAGCTTCGCGGCGCCGTAAGCAAGTGATCCGGCATGTCTCTTTTTTGCACCGCAGCCGCCCTTTCTCCTACCGGCACAATCAATTTATTTACTACTACAGTCAGCAATCGAAGTCTGCCCCCACATCGGCCAGCCAGCAAGCCCACCGCGCATCATAGCGCCGTTAGCCCGCCAGCTTGCATTTGATGTTGAGGTCGCCAGAGCTGCATCTGTGGCGGCTTCATCTCTTTATCGAAGTGAGGGATGACCTATGCGTCGCGCCAGTAAGAGCGGCTTTCGATCCGCTGCACTCGTAAACAGTGCTGTTATTTCCTGTGGCCTTGGATTTGGATCGGGGGCGATGGCGCAGGAGCAGCCCACCGCGCTTCCGGCGTTGGAAGTAACAACTAAGTCCACCGCGAAAAAGAAGAAGGCCGCTGCCGCAGCGCCAGCTCCACAAGCCACCCCTGTCGAGCAGGAACCGGTATCGCAGGAGCCTGCTCCCCTCACCGTCTCAGCCGAGCCGAGCATCGGTACCAACACGACGGACATCACGTCTGCGGATCTCAATCGCCTCAATCCGACCGACGTCAAAGGCGTCTTCACCGGTCAGCCGGGCATTCTCGTCGGAAGCTCGTTGCCCATGTCGCAGAAGGTCTACGTGAACGGCATCGAGGAAAACAACCTTGCCGTAACCATCGACGGCGCCGCCCAGAACAACAAGGTCTTCCATCACAACGGCACCAACCTCATCGACCCGGGTCTCCTCAAGGCCGTGCGAGTGGACGCGGGCGTGGCACCTGCCGATGCTGGCTTCGGCGCGCTCGCTGGCTCCATCGCCTACGAGACCAAGGATGTCGGCGATTTCCTCGAGCGCGATGGTTTTGGCGGTTTCGCCAAGACCGTCTTCAACACTAACGGCGATGTGTTCACGACCAATCTTGCCGGCTATGGAATGTCGAAGGGCTTCGAGGTCCTCGGCTACTTCAGCTTCGGTGACGGAGGCAACTTCGAGGCCGGCAACGGCGAGACGGTGGAAGGCACCGAGACCAACTACCTGAGCGGTCTCGCCAAGCTCGCCTACCAGGCACCCAGCGGCGACCGCTTCGAGATCAGCCATGAGCGCGTCAACGACGACGCTCCGAGGCCGTATCGCGCCAACGCGGGATACATCAGCGTGCCCAGGAGGCCCTGGGAGCCGCGCATCAGGGACTACGAGCTCAATCGTCAGAGCACCGTCTTCAACTACACCGATGCGACCCCGACCAACCTGTGGAACCCGAAGGTCGTCGTCGCCTACAGCAAGACCGACGTCACCGTGCCCTCTTTCTGGGGACCGAACTTCTCGCCGGTCTACACCGAGCAATGGATCACGTCCGGTGAGACGGACAGCTTCAACGGCAAGGCCGAGAACAAATTCACTTTCAACATCGGCAACCTCATCGCTGGCTTCGATTTCAACCGGTCACGCGCGAAGCTCATCGACCCGTACGACGGTTCGGATGAGGAAAGCTTCGTTGGTGGCGTCTACGCCCAGGCCCGTATCGAGCCCGTTCTCGGGACTCGGCTCTCCTTCGGCGGCCGTAGCGACTACCAGGAATTCACCGGCCAAGACGGCATCGACCGCGACGACAACGGGCTCAGTGGCAACATCTCCGGCGAGCAGGACCTCATCGGCAATTTCCTGACTGCGAAAGCCGGCGTCTCTCATGTTTGGGCGGGTGTGCCGCTCGCAGAAAACTTCATCATGAACCCGGCCTGGAACTACTTCGACGGTCCGGAATCGGTCGAGGCTGACAACTACACAGCCGGCCTCGTCGCCAGATACAAGGGCTGGACGTTCGAGGGCACCATCTTCCGCACCGAGATCGACAACGCGCGCGTTGCCACCTACAGCAACGACGTCGCTGGTGCTATCCGGACACGGGATATCGAGTCCGAGGGCTACGAGCTCAGCGCTCGCTACGATTGGACCAACGGCTTCCTCAAAGTCGCCTACGCCAACATCGATGTGACCATCGATGGTCTGCCCGCCGACACCGATACGGGCAACTACGTCGCAACACCTGTCGGCGAGATCATTACCATTACGGGTGCGCATACGTTCGCCGGGACCGGCTTGACGGTAGGAGGCGATGTCGAGATCGCGCCGCAATATGATGAGGTCAGCGCGGGCTCGCCCCCCTTCGCGGCCTATCAGGTCTTCAATGCGTTCGCAGAGTACGAGCCGAAGTGGGGTGGCTATGACCTCACACTCAGAGCCGACGTGCGAAACATCTTCGACGAGACTTACTCGGATCGCGCGACCTACGGCACCGAGTTCGGCAACGTCACGCCTCTCTATGAGCCCGGCCGCTCGTTCTTGCTCTCCGCCACTTCGCGCTTCTAGTCAAACCGCCCTCCGGCAAAGGTCTATATCGTAGACTTCGCCGGGGGGCGCAGGAGGCGGCCAGACCGGCACCTCCAACATCGTTAATGGCCGCGCGGCCTCGAACGAGCTCGAGTTCCACAGCTTCAAGACCGGCCTCTGACCTGAAGTTTGACCGCCCCGTCTTCGGAGCGCAGGTCGGCCTCAACCGGCAACTCAGCAATCGCGTCGTTCTCGGTGCCGAAGCCGACTTCAGCTGGAAACTCACACGGCATGTGACGCATCTGGCACAGGCGATGGCTTATGTGTCCGCGCTTGATTTGGAGCAAGTGACGAGTGCTGCCCCAGGGATTTAGTTACTTGACTGACTAATTCCTTGGGCGCGATGCGTCCGAAACAGCGACCGAACAATGCGCAGACGCCTAAGTCTCCTGCTGCTCGTTCTTGCCCTGACGGTGCGCGGCCTCGTTCCGGCGGGCTACATGATCGCCTCCTCGGCGGTCGATGGGACGCCGTCCGTGGTAATCTGCACGGGCCACGGTCTGGAGACGGTCACCCTCGATCCCGACGGCAAACCCGGAAAGCCCAAGCCCGCCCGCAGCGACAATGGCCTGTGCCCTTATGCGACTTCCACGCCCGTTGCTTTCGCGGCGGCGCCCGTCATCGTCGTCGAGAGAGCGCTGGCCGTTGCGGTCATCGACTTTCCGGCGTCGGTCGGGCGGGGTCATGCCGAGCTGCACGGCGGGATCACCTCAGCCCGAGGACCTCCTCTCCTAGTCTGAGAGTAAAACGCCAAGGGATGGCTGCCGTATTCGGTGTGCCCGGCTCCCTTGGATTCACTTCTCGTCACCTCAATACGCCACCACGGTTTGCTCGCAGGAGCGCGCCGAGGGTGAGCCATGCCCTCGGGGGAGGATAGTTCATGTCCCGGATTGTTCCGGCGCCGCTTGTTTGTGCGGGCGCCATAGGTCTCGCTGCCATCACCATCAACGACTACGCATTCGCGCAAGACACGTCGGCCAAGGAGACAGTTTTGCCGCCAGTCGTCGTCGAGACGACAGTTCCCAAGAAGGCGGCCTCACGCGCCGCCAAGCCAAATAAGAAAGCCGCGCAGTCCTCGAGCACGACGAGCGAGCCGCCGCCTGCCGATATCGGTGTCGGAGCGACTGGCCTTGCTCTGCCTGCAACGACGACGAGAATGACCGGAGACACGATCAGGTCTCAGCTGCCGTCGACCAGCGAAACCGCGCAGCTGCTGAGCAAGGCACCAGGGATAAGCATCTTCACAGGTGGCGGAGTTTCCGGTCTGCCGGCCATCAACGGTCTCAATGACGATCGGGTCAAGATCCTCTTGAACGGGATGGTCGTGAGCTCCGCGTGCTCGAACCGCATGAACCCGCCGTTGTCCTACATCGACCCGTCGCAGGTCATGATCGCCGACGTGATTGCGGGCGTTACTCCGGTGAGCAAGGGCGGCGACAGCCTCGGTGGAACGGTCATCGTCGAATCGGCGGTGCCACAGTTCGCTACAGGCGAAGCCGTGCAGACGTCGGGCAGCGTCTCGGCATATTTCCGCAGCAACGGCAACAAGATCGGAACGGCGGCGACCGCCGCCGCGGCCACGAGAAACGTCAGCCTCGCGTATTCGGGCGCCTGGACGAAAGCCGACAACTACGAGCGCGGCGATAACGGCCCCGAGGTGCTGTCGACGCTCTACGAGGCCCAGAACCACTCGCTGACCTTTACAGCCAAGGGGGACCACGATCTTCTCGTCGTGCAGGGCACATACGCTGCGATCCCTTATCAGGGTTATGTCAATCAGCGCATGGACATGGTCGATAACGAGGCGTGGCTCCTCAATGCGCGCTATGTCGGGCACTTCGAGTGGGGCCTGCTCGAGACCCGCGCCTTCTATCATCACACCACGCACATGATGGACATCCTGGCGGACAAGAAACCCGGCGAAATGCCGATGAACACCGACGGCATCGACGCCGGCTACTCCATCAAGGCGGAAATCCCTCTCTCGCCCGTCGACCTCGTGCGTGTCGGCAGCGAGTTCCATCATCAGGGTCTCGACGACTGGTGGCCTCCCGTCGACGGCAGCATGATGATGGGTCCAGACACCTATTGGAACATCAACGACGGGCGCCGCGATCGGCTGGGCACCTTCCTTGAATGGGAGCACAAATGGGCTCCGGCCTGGAGCACGCTGCTCGGCGTTCGCAACGATATGGTGTGGATGGATACGGGCAACGTGCAGGCTTACAGCTCTGCGAGCTGCCTCATGATGATGGGCATGATGTGCATGATGCCCAATCCCGACGCGGCCGCGGCTGCGGCATTCAACGCCAAGGATCGCGCCCGCACGGATGCAAATTTCGACATCACCGCGCTCGCTCGCTACGAGCCGACGGCAATCGAGACCTACGAGTTTGGCTATGCGCGCAAGACCCGCTCACCCAACCTCTACGAGCGCTATGCCTGGGGCGTCGGCACCATGGCTGCCGATATGATCGGCTGGTACGGCGATGCCAACGGCTATATCGGCAACATCGATCTCGAGCCTGAGGTCGGGCATACGTTGAGTGTCACCGCCGGCTGGCACGACAGAGCCCGCGCGGCGTGGGAGCTGAAGGTCACGCCGTACTACACCCATGTGGAGGACTACATCGACGCCGACTTCGTCGCCAACCAGACGAACATGATGGGCATGCCGTCGGGATTCGTCACCCTGCGTTTTGCCAACCACGATGCGCGCCTTTTCGGCGTCAACTTCTCGGGATCGACGCTGTTGTGGCAAAGCCCCGACGCCGGGCGGTTCGACCTCGCGGGGCTCGTCGGCTATGTCGACGGCGAGAACCTCGATACCGGCGACCACCTCTACCATATGATGCCATTCAACGCGCGCGTGACGCTGCAACACCGTCTCGGCGGCTGGTCGAATGCGCTTGAAGTGGTGGCCGCCAGCCGCAAGTCCGAGGTGAACGACTTACGCAACGAGCCGGTGACGCCGGGTTATGCCCTGGTAAATCTGCGCTCGAGCTATGCGTGGGAGAATGTGCGCGTCGATCTCGGCGTCGAGAACGTGTTCGACGAGCTCTACTACCCTCCGCTCGGCGGCGTCGACTGGGCCGACTACAATGCGGGCGGCCAGGTCGGCCGGATCGGACCGGTGCCCGGCGAGGGCCGCTCGTTCAACGTGGGCGTCACTGTTAAGTTCTGATGAAAACAGGCGGAACCGCAGTGCTCTGCTGCGGTTCCGCTCGACGGTCCTCTATTGGATGAGTGCGCGCGCCGGCGAATAAACCGGCCGGGGAGACCGCTCAGCTCTGACCGCCATTGACGTAGAGCTGGGTGTCGGGCGCACGCGCAAGCACGCGGCGGGCCTCGTCGCCGTCCATCAGGGCGAAAGCTGTCGAGAGCGCATCGGCGGCGGCGGCCGTGGGCGCGACTACCGTCAGACTGGTCGCAGGCCCTGCACAGTGACCAGTTGCGGGATTGAAAAGGTGATTGCAGCGTCCGTCGGCATCAAACCGGAACCCGTCGGCGCCGGTGGTGGCAACGGCCTTGTCGACGAGATCGAGCGTGCGGTGTTGCGGCGTTGCCGCGCCGACCGCCGCCTGCCACGGTCGGCCGTCCGGACGCTGGCCGAGGGTGCGGATCTCACCCATGTCGACCAGCGAGCTGGCAATGCCTTCCTGGCGAAGGAGATCGACGACGCGGTCGGTGATGTAGCCCTGCGCAATGCCGTTCAGCGTCAGTCCCATGCCGCGCCGGGCCAACGCAATGCGGTCGCGACTGAAACTCACCTTGGACCAACCGACCAAATCGACTGCCGCAGCGAGCTTCTGCGGCGGCGGTCCCGCAGGATCTGCACCCGCAGCGACGAAGTGATCGGCATAGCAGCGCCAAAGGGGCTGAACCGTAGGATCGAACGCGCCACCGGTCAGGCGCCAGATGTCGTCGCAGAGGCCCAGAAGGTGCACGAGCTCGGCGGGCGGCGCGGCGAGCGCGCCGCTGCGGTTGAGCTCGGCAAGCGCCGTGTCATCGCGGTAGAGACTGAAGATGGCCTCGAGCCGGCGGGCCTCCGCGACGGCGCGTCGGAGAAGCGCCTCGCCGGCGCGGCGGTCAGGATGGACGAGGCGGATGGTTGCGACGGCACCGAGTGAGACGCCGGTCCACTCGATCAGCGGCTCGGCTCCGGCACGCCGCGATGCACCGAGCGGCACCAGCGCAGCGCCGCCCGCGGCGGCGCAGAGGGCGATCACCTTTCGACGATTGAGGGGCTTCCGCATGGCTTCTCCTAGTGCTTGCCGCCCGTGCCATGATCGTGCGCATGAGGCGCGCTGGCGTCTTCGGCGGCAGGCTCCGAGCTCAACACGTAGTCTTGCGGAACATCGGCGAAAGCGACGATGCGGCCGCCGTTCTCGACCACGAACCTCTCGGCGTCGGCACGATCCGAGAACGGGATAGTCTCGGGTGCCCCCATGCCGCCCTGCCTGCGACTTTCGATGACGAACAGCGCCTTGCGGGCCTCGATCCAATTATCGACACCCGGCTTTTCCCAGCTCGGCGCCTTGCCCATGTCGGACACGTAGACGGCGCGCACGTCTTTCGCCTCCTCGTCGAGCATCGTGTAGGAGAAGGCGTCCCGCGCCGAGGAGAACCAGACCGGCACGCTTTGGCTTGCGAGGATGATCTGCCCCTTGGGCCCGGTGTGCTCCAAGAGGTCCATGCCGCAGTAGTGGCCGACGGCCTCGGCCGTGAGCTTGTGGGGCGCAGGCAGCACTGCGCTCTGCTCCTCGCTGCAACCTGCGACGGACAGGGCCGCTAAAAGGAGGGCGACGAAAGAGGACGCAATCTTCATAGCTCTCTCCTGGAAAAAATCATCGCGGCAAACGCGAGAGGAACCAGCGTCCAAGCCGCGAGCGCGCTCAGCAGAAGGGCCGGGCCGAGTGCAACCGCGCCGGCGAGGCCTGACATGCCGGAGAACGTACTCACGTTCGTGGCGCCGCCGAGGTTCAAAAGGCGATAGACGTCCGTCGGATTGAGAAGCAGCATGCAGCTGAGCGCTGCCGACGAGATCAGCCGGCCCTGGTCGACCACCAGCACGCCGAGAAGCGCCATGTCGAACACAACGACGAGCAGCAGCCAGACGCCGATGGCGATGCCAGCCGCTGTCGCCCGCTCACGCACGAGCACGCTCACCAGATAGCCGATGGCAATGAACACGGCGCCGAGCAGGATCGAGGTGCCGATCATGGTCGCGAACGCGATCCAGCTCTGAGCGTCGATGGCCGCGCCGGTTGCGGCGAGCGTCACGGCCGCGGTGCCATAGCCGAGCACCGTTGCGAACGCGAGGATGGCGAGGTGACCGACGAACTTCCCGAGAAGCACCTGCCCGCGGCTTACGGGATAACTTAGAAGCAGAAGCATCGTCCCCCGCTCCGCCTCGCCGACGATGGCATCGTGCGAGATGAGCAGCGCGACCAGCGGCACCAGGAAAATGGTGAGGCTCGACAGGCTGACGATCACCACATCGAGGGCACGCGCACCGACGGTTCCAGTCGGCGCACTGCCCAGGAACGTTAGCGAAAGTGCGAGCGCGGCGAGCAGCGCCGTCATCGCCAGGACCCAACGGTTGCGCAGGCTCTCCTGGATCTCCTTCCCCGCAATCAAGAGGACGTTTCTCATGGCGCCTCCTTGCGCAGGAAGTGGGCGTAAAGCTCGTCGAGCGACGGCGGAATGACGTCGATGTCCTGAATGAGATCGCCGGCACCCGCGGCCCGGCGCAGCAGTTCGATCTTCTGCGCTGGCGTGGCATCAAACTCGAACCGATGCCCGTTGAAGGTGCGACCCACGGCCATACCCCCCATAATGCCCCGCAGCGTCTCCACCGCGCCATCTACAACCGAAACGCGGACTTTCGCCGGCAGCTCGGCGATGCGACGCAGGGCGTCGATCGGCCCGTCGGCCACGAGGCGGCCGCGACTGATGATGATCACGCGCTCCGTGCGTTCCTCGAGCTCGGTCAGCACATGCGAGGAGAGCACGACCGTCGCCCCGCGCTCGCGCAGTTCGCCCACGATCTCGTAGAACTCCATGCGCAAGCCGGGATCGAGACCGGTGGTCGGCTCGTCGAGAAGCAGCAGCCGGGGCGCGCCGATGAGCGCCTGCGCGAGCCCCAGCCGCTGACGCATGCCCTTCGAATAGGTGCCGATGCGCCGCTCCGCGGCCTTTGCGAGGCCAACGCGGTCGAGCAGCGCGTCGATGCCGCTCACCGGCTCGGACTTGAGGCGTGCGTAGAAGGCCAGAACCTCACGTCCCGTCAGCGCGGTATTGAAGGACACGCTCTCGGGGAGGTAACCGAGCCGGCGGCGCGCTTCTATCCCGCCTGCGGAAGGGTCCTCGCCGAGAATGCGAATGCTGCCCTCAGTCGGCCGGACAAGACCGAGCATGAGCTTGATGAGCGTCGTCTTGCCCGCTCCATTGTGGCCCACGAGCGCGACCGTCTGGCCCGGCTCGAGCACGAACGAAACGTCGCGAACAGCTTCGATGAGACCATAGCGTTTGGTGGCGTGGGCAATTTCGACGATCGCTGTCACGGTGCTACTCCGATGTTCTCGGGAGCTGGCGCATGCGGCGGCGCCATCAGGGGCCGGCTGTCGACGACCCCACCGGGCAGCAGCGCCGGAAACTGCGCCTGCGCCCAGCGGATGATCTGCACGGCCGGGCTGTTGACCAGCACCTTGGCCTGCGGCGAGGTCCACAGCACTTTGTCGATGATGTCGTTGGGCCGGTAGGCGGTATCCCCGACGCCGTCGCCGTCGAGATCAAAAGCCGGGTTGTCGCTCCAGAAGTTGCCGCGGCCTTCCTTCGACCAGTCGAGATAGCGCGTGCCGACATACTTCACCTGGTTGCGGTTCCGTATGAAGGCGTTGCCGACGATCTCGTTACCCTCTGAGCCGGCCGTGAAATGCACACCGATCTCGCAGCCCTCAAAGCGGTTGTCGCGGAAACGGTTCTTGTTGGCGTTGTAGATGAAGACGCATTTCTCGGGTCCGTTGCGCACACCGCCGACCGGCTCCGAAGATGCGTCCTCGGCGGCCGGTAGGCCGTGCTCGCGCTCTTCTTTCCCGCGCAGGCCGACGTTGACCCAGCGGCTGGCGGGCAATTGGCGGCCGCGGACAGTATTGCCGGCGATCTCCGAGCTGTTGGCGAAGTTGAACAGAAAACCGTGATTGAGATCTCCGTCTGAGACGTTGTCCCGAACGCTCAGGCGATGCGAGTACATGATGGCGAAGCCTACGGTATTGCCGATCGAGACGTTGCCCACGACCTCACTGTCATTGGTGTACATGTAGTGGACGGCAAAGCGCAGGTCGCGGAAGCGGTTGTCGCGAAACACATTGCGCTTGCTGGCGACGACGAAGATCCCGTCGCGGCCAAACCGGAACTCGTTGCCCTCGACCCGGGCGCCCGGCGCATTCCATACCGAGACGCCGTTGCCGGCCTCGCTGATACGCCCTTCCTCGATGCCGATGATGACGTTGCCCCGCGCAACCGAATCCTCGGCGCCGTGAAGGTAGATGCCGTAGAGATTGCCTTCGATCCGGTTGCCCTCGACGACGGCGCCCGTCGCGCTCTGCTCGACGAAGATGCCGGCGTCCATGGCCTCCAGGTCACGGCCCGAGCCGCGCACGGTGAGGCCGCGCACGACGGCGCCTGGGCTCGTCACAAGAACCACACTTCCGCGCCCGGGGCCGGTAAGGATGGCGCCCGGAGCACCCTCGAGCGTGATGGTCTTCTCCAAGCGAACCGGTCCGGCATGGTCGCCGCTCTGGAGCACGACGACGTCGCCCGCGACTGCCCGGTCCAGAGCCGCCTGCACGGTGTCGCCGGGCGCAACTGCCAGGCGCTCCGCGAAGGCGGGCTCGGCGAGGGCGGCAGACAATGCCGCCGCCCAGCCTACCCATGCTCTGATCCCGCCTCGGCGCATGCCCTCACACGTCCCGCGGCTCGACCAACATGCGGCCCTGCATCTCCATGTGCATGGCATGGCAGAACCAGCTGCAGTAGTACCAGTAGACGCCGGCCTTATCGGCCGTGAAGGTCACCGACGAGGTTTGCTGCGGACCGATCTCCATGTTGATGCCGTAGTTGACGATACAGAAGCCGTGCGTCAGGTCCTCCACGTCGTCGACGTTGGTCACGCACACCGTCACCTCGTCGCCCTGCTTGACGGTGAATTTGTCGAGACCGAACGCAGGCGCCGACGAAGTCATGTAGACGCGCACCTTGTTGCCGTCGCGGATGACCTTCTCGTCCGTCTCGAGCTTCACACCGTCAGCCTTGGCTTGCTTGACGGTGTCGGCGAAGAACGGGTCGTCACGCTTCCAGACGTGCAGCGGATTGATCTTCGAGCGATGCACGATGGTAGCGTCATGCGGCTCGGCGAAGGACGGGCCGTCGTGGACCAGCACCATCTGGTCGCCGGAGATGTCGATGAGCTGGTCGTTCTCGGGCTTCAAGGGACCGACGTTGAGGAAACGGTCCTTCGAGAACTTGTTGAGCGAGATCAGCCATTTTCCGTCCGCCTCCTTGGTCTGCCCCATGGAGGTGTGGTTGTGGCCGGGCTGATAGTGGACGTCGAGCTTCTGCAGGATCGGGTTCACCTTCTCGCCTTTGAAGGCGCGAATGGCCAGATCCAGGTTCCACTTCACCACCTGGCTGTCCAGGAACAGCGTCGTGTAGCAGTTGCCTTTGCCGTCGTAGGCGGTGTGCAGCGGCCCGAGACCGAGCTCAGGCTCCGCCACCACGAGGTCGCGCGGCTTGATCTTGTCGTCGAATAGATCCGGAAGCTTGCGCGCGTCGAAGACGGTGCACGTCGGCGAGAGCTTGCCGTTGGCGACGAAGTGGATGCCGTCGGGCGCTGTGTTGATGCCGTGCGGGCTGTTCGCGACCGGTACGTAGCGCGTATAGGGCGAGCCGTGCCGACCGTCGAGCACGGGAACGCCGCTGATGGTCTGATAGTCGCCCTTCTTGACCGCTTCCTCGATGCGCTTCAAGTCGAAGATGACGACCCAGTCCTGCTCCTTGGACATCATCTGCGCGAGCGTCACGCCTTCTTCGGAGTTGTAGCACGTAGACCAGGCGTACTTGCCCTGATAGTCGGCATCGACGTTGTCGAGGTTGCCGTCGACGCGGATCTGCCAAGCGACCTTCATGGTCTCGCCGTCGACTGCGGTGAACAGAGACATATACTGCTTGGAATCGTCGAGGATCTTGCCGTCGTTCGGCACGGGCACGCGATCCTCGCCGTTGCAGAATACGTATCCGGTTTTCGGATACTTCTGCACGCGCAGGCCGTGCACCGTCGACTGGTTCGGCAGCTGCACGATCTTGTCGCACTTCATAATGTCGAGACGGATTCGACAGACGCGCGTGTTGGCCTTGTCGTTGGCGAACAGGTAGCGCCCATCGTAGGTGCCGTCTGTGAACGACGGATGCGGGTGATGCAGGTCGCCGTTCATGAAGGTGCCGCCGCGGTTCTTGAGGAACTCGCGCGACTGGGGAGTGAGACCCTCGGTCAGGATCTTGAGGCTCTCATTGGTCTGGCCCCAGCCGGTGGCGCTGCAGCGGTTGAACACGGGAACGCGCATCAGCTCGCGCATCGAGGGAAGGCCGAGGATGCGCACCTCGCCGCTCTGTCCGCTCGACGAGAACACGTAGTACTCATCGAGCTCGCCGGGAGCGACCGAGGCATGGGCTACCGCATCGTGCGGCGCCGCCTCCGCTTTCGGAACCGTATCGCCGCCGAAGCCGACGAGGCTCAGTCCACCCGTGGCACCGACCACGCCAGCCGCCGCTGCTGTCACGGTGGTTCGATTGAGCACGTCACGGCGAGTTAGGTTGGCTTTTTTCTGGTCGTCATTCTGCATGGGAACCTCCTGTCACGTTCTTCTTTGCTCCGCCGAACTTCGACGGCTGATGGATAATCTTTCCGACGTAGGTGATGAGCGGCCGCGCGGGCCCTGCGAGGCCGCGCTGCGAGGGCGGCAGCAGGGCATCTCGCTTCTCGCGCTTCAGGCGCACCTGGATCATGTGCGGGCAGCGGTGATCGTCAAAGTAGAGCTCCTGGCAATGCATGCAGTAGATGCACTCATTGACGTTGATCCGGCCGTTGGGGTGGATCGACTGCACTGGGCACTCGTTGGAGCAGCGCTGACAGGGCGAGCCGCATTCGGGCCAGCGCCGCAGCCACTCGAACATCCGCATGCGGCCAGGAATGGCGAGCGCAGCGCCAAGCGGACAAAGGTAGCGGCAGAAGAAGCGCTCGACGAAGAGCCCGGCGGTCAGCAGCGCCAGAGCAAAAACCACGAACGGCCACTCGCGCATGAATTTGAGCACGATGGCGGTCTTGAACGGCTCGACTTCGGCGAGATGCTCGGCCGCGGTGAACGAGTAGAGGGAAAGGCCGAACAGACCGATGAAGATCACGTACTTGATCGGCCACAAACGCTCGTGCAGGTCCCAGGCGACGCGGAGCTGCGGCACACCGAGAGCCTTGGCAGCCGAGTTGGTCAGCTCCTGCAGCGCCCCGAACGGGCAAAGCCAGCCGCAAAAAGGCCCGCGCCCCCAGAACAGGAGTGACACCGCGACCGACGACCAGAGGATGAAGATCAGAGGAGCGGCGAGAAAGTATTCCCAGCTGAAGCCGGTCAACAGCGCGTTGGTGAAGGTCAGCACGTTGACGACGGAAAGCTGCGCGTTGGCGTACCAGCCGAGCCAGACCAGCGTGAAAGTCAGGAAGGCGCGCCGCACCCAGGTGTAGACGACGGGACGGCGAACCAACGCGTTCTGGAAAAAGAAGATGCCGGTGAGCACGGCGATGGCGACCGCCGTGACGGCGACCGAGCCTGCGTTGCGCCGCCACATCTCCTTCCATAGTGGATCCTCTTCCGCAGCGGCCAGCTTCGGTGCAGACGCTGGCGGTGCAGCCTTGGCGACAGCCGGCGCACCATCTCCCGATGCGACAGGGAGCGACTTAGCTTTTGTTAGGTATGACGGCAGCGTGTAGTTCAGGTCGAAAGTGAGAAGCGCCTTGTCGCGCGGGCCAACTGCGCGCTGGACCATGAGCTGAAGAGTCCAGGTCTCGATTGGATCAAGCACGAGATCGTCGGGCACGACGAACAGGCTGATCTCGCGCAACGCCGGTGCGCCTGCGGCTTCGATCGCCCCGAGACGCTCGTGATTGCGATCCCGAAATCGTGTCCCGGAGCCGTCCTGTTGGATTTCGATGCGGTCGAAGATGCCCCCGCGCACATAACCGGATCCCTTGAAGGAATAGCGGCCTTCGCCAGCGACGAGGACGGCTTGTTGCCCGGGCTTGAGCCTACTGCACAGGCGCTCGTATGCGGCCTCACCGAGCAGGCTCTTGCCAATGGCCGGCACACTTACGAGCGCGGCATAAAGATCGATGAAGGTCTCGTCTGGGCCACCCTTCTCCGGATTGGCGGCAGCCTCCTTGTTGCCCGAGCGTTCGAAAGCGGCGTTGACGTCGCCGAGCGACAGCCAGAGCCTGCGGACCGAGCCGTCTCCGAGCAGGCTTTGCCAGTCGCGCCCTCCGGGCGCCAACATGTCGACGGTCCTTACCTCCGCTACACCGCCGGCATGGCGGGGCGCATCCGCCCCTCCGGTTGAAATTCTCCCACTGCGGATGAGGCGCACCGCCGAACGCACGATGCTGTCAGCCATGACCAGCACCGTCACAGTCGCCCCGCTCACAATGTCCGGTTGCGGAGGCCGCTCGGCGCCCGACGCGATCGGCCCTATTTTCGTGCCGACGAGCTTGTTCAGCGCTTCGACGACGCGCCGCTCCGGCACGCCGACCAGGACGATGGGCTCCTTGTGCTCCACCAACTTGAAACCGGCGATCACGCCGTGCATGTCGATGGCGACCAGCATATGCACGGGCTTGCCGGAATACCCGACGGAGCCCGTGAAGTCGGAGTTCAAATAGACGAAGCCAATCTGGTCATCGTTTGCGAAAACCGGCAGCAGTGGTGGATCGCCCTGTGGATCTCCAAAACGTGTCGCCTGCGCGAAGAACTCCTGCGGTGCGGCCTGCTTCGCGAACTCCGTGAGCCGCGATTGTGCACGGACAGGCGCGGCCGAGCCCAGCAGGGCGGAAGCGGCCACGACAATAATGATCCAATGCACCAGTCTCGCCGCCAAGGGAGCACCTCTTGGTCCAACTGGGCTTACCCGTATCAGCGCTCCATCTTGTGAGGATTGACCTCGCTCAAGGAAGAGCGCGAGTTGCTGAGTAGTCTCGTCTAACTTTTCAAAGCGTGATGCCATGACCTCCTTGAAAGACGAGCCCGCCGGTCGCATCCGTTCGATGCGCGAGTTTTTTGCGATGGCGCACGCCATGGAGCTTGATGCGGCGACCCGCTATGGGGAAACGTCACGGCAACTTCGCGTGCAGGGCGAGACAGCGTTAGCCGATCTATTTGACGAACTGGCCGAGACGGAGCGCGGCCATATCCGCCAGGTCGATGAATGGGCGGATCACGAGGAGTCGCGAAGAGACGCGAGCCCACCGTGGTCTATTCCTGACACATTCGATGCCACTGCGGACGAGATGGCTCGCACCAAGCTCTTAACGCCCTATCAGGCGCTCGCATCCGCGGTGCGCCACGAGCAGCGCTCGTTCGCGTTCTGGACTTATGTGGCCGCACACGCCGAGGCGGTCGAGGTCAAGGATGCGGCGGAACGAATGGCTCTTGAAGAGCTCGAACACGTGAGCCTACTCCGCCGTGAGCGGCGCAAGGCATTCCACGCTGGGCGTCTTGGAGGGTGGGCTGCCGGCGAGCAGCCGGTCTCGCTTGCCACGCTTGCGACGATCGAACGGCGTCTTGCCGATCTGATTGAAGCCGACACGTCATCCGCGCACGAACACACGCTGATCCTGTCTCTTGCCGCTGCTGCGAGAAATGCCGCCGCCAAGCTCGATGCCCTGCACGCGGCAGGACATTTGGAGTTTTCGACGCCCGCTCTTCTTGCCGAGCAGACCAGCGACGTGGGTGCTCTAGCGGAGTATCTGGCGGAGGCGTATTTGCGCCTCGCTGAGACGTCGCAGGAGGGAGATGTTCTTGTCATCGCCCAGGAGGTTGCAAAGGCAGCCATCTATCGGCTCGGCATGCTCAGACCCGGAGGACCCGCCGATCCCAAAGAATGAATCGCCCTGCCGCATCAGACAACTTTAGTGCCCCAATTCAGTTTGATGTACGTCACCCCGAGGCTTGTCACAATGCAACCGGCATGTAGTGTGCGACGCGTTATATCTGAACAGCTATATCGAAGCGAGGCTAAGAGATGAAAAGCGCGGATCATGTCACGCTGACAAAGATGTGTGAACTCCATGCCATCGGCATGCCGCGTGACGGCGATCTCGCCGAGCAGTTTCGCCAAGCGTTTCCTACTGCAGTTTACGATGGCGAAGCCGGCGAATGGCGCATGGTCTGGAAGAAGGGGACGTACGCAGACTCCAACGCACGTCTCGAATCCTTTTTCTCCGAAAGGGGCGTTTCATTCTCTCACGTCGACAAATGCTGAGATGTGCATGGATGTCGACCTGCGTGCGGTGACTTCAATACACCGACACTTAGCGATGCGCCGTTGGCCGAATGTCCGACGTTAGGCGGAGTTGATCCGACCCATGTCCCGGGGAGGATATCAAATGCATCACGCCAAGGAGGGCGCATTGAGGTTTTCCGGAAGTGTTAGTTCGGTGTTGTGTTCAAAGTAAAAAGCCGAAGCAGGTGTCTGCTCCGGCTTTGAACGATCTGAGTTGCGGCGCGTACCGCGCAGGAATCCGGCTTAGAAGTTGATCTTGGCGCCAGAAATGACCATGTCGAAATCGTCGAGGTCAGTCTTCGTGACGCCCTTGGTGAAATCGCCTTCGTAGTGGCGGTACTGAGTGTAGAGCGACATGTCGGCATTCTCTAGGTTCTGGATGAAACCGGCAGCCCAGAAATTGAACTCCGAGCTGTCGGAGCGCGAGCCCCTAAAGCCAACATCGTCATGGCGATATTCGCCGAAGATGTTGGTCTTGCCGAGCGGCAGCCACTTACGCTCGATACCGGCCTGGATGAACCACATCTCACTTAGGTCGTCTTTGGCGGCTGCGATCTGCGCCGCCGTGAGATCGATTTCGTTGCCGCTATAGGCGGCGTAAACGAAGAGGCCCGTCGGGACATGCTGAATGACGCTCGAAGCACCCCACCACTGGCAATTGCCCGTGCCTGCGGCGCACTGCCCGGCATTCGCTACTGGGTCGGTGCTCTCACCATAGCCTATGCGCGCGGTGACCTTGAAGTCACCGATGTCGTTCTTGTAGTCGAGGGAGCCGTCCCACATGTCGTCCTCACCCCAAGCTGCGCTGAGGGTGAAACCGGCAAACGTCGGGGTGTCGTAGCGAACGACGTTGCGGAGGCTCGGTTGGCCGGGCGTGCCGTTGTTGTAGCCGCCCATGATGGCGTTCCAGGTGAAGGTCTGCAGCTGACCGTTCACGCGCGTGAAGAAGCCGTTGATGTAGACGCCTGCGGCCTCCGCATCGGAAACGTTGCGCGTCAGCAGGAAGTCGGTGTTGTCGAGCAGATGGTAGGTCGCGGAGGCGTCTTTGCCGACCGTGACCTTACCGAGATCCTTGCTCTTCACGAACCAGCTGGCGCGACGGTCGGTGAGCAGGTTGCTGTTGCTGCCGCCAGCTGAAGTCTGGCTGAACTGCTTCGAATCCGCACCCCACAGGCCTATCTCAAGCGTGTAGCCCGCCGACCATCCGTCCGTAATCTTAGCTTCTCCGACGAAGCGGAAGCGATCCTGCTCAAGACTGTTCGTGCCAACATAGGCGTTGCTCTCGACGCCGTCGTCCCAGGCGAATACGGCCTGGTTGACCCAGCCCGAGATCGTGAGGCTCACCTTGCGATTGCCCTTGCGCGCCGTCGTAGCTTCGAGCTCGGCGATCCGCTCATCGAGGTCTGCGCAGCAATCACCGCCCAGATCTGCAGCATAAGCGCTGCTCAAGAAACTTGAGCCGACTAGGCACCCGGCGACTGTCAATAGCGCCCCAGCCAAACTCCGAGTCCAAGCCATACATCGCTCCAACGTGATCATTTACGTGAAGCAACTTGTCTCCAGGGAATCGTTGTTAAGCAAGCATAACGGCACTCGCTATATACAGTGAGGAATAGCGTGTTGCCTATGCGCACCCACAGAAAACAGTCGCGAAACTGTCATCTAGGGCATTTTAGCTAAGCCAAAAGCAAAGCTCCCTGAGAGCCCTAGCCAGCTTGCAACTTCGAACAGCCTTACAAGTTTGAGATTTGTTTTGAGAGCTTCGCCACCGCTGTATTGTCTAGCCTGAGAAGCGCCCCCGCCACGAACAGCAACGCTGTCGCGATCCAACGCCATTGCGTTGACGGGCGAGGTCTCCCCGATGCACTAGCGCTTCTGATGCCCGATTGCCCAGACGTAAGCCGATACGGCGCCAAGCTCACTGTCCGAGAGCTGAACGCCGCCCATGGGCGGCATCGCGCCCGGATGCGCCTTCGGTTCTTCCACGCCGTTCGCGATCGTCTCCGTGATGCTCTTCAGGCTGCCGTCGCCCCAGAGCCATTTACCCGAGGCAAGGTCCGGCCCGACCGGCGTGCCGATGCCATCGGCGCCGTGGCAGCCGGCACACGTGGCCCCTGCGATCTCGCCGTGAAATACCTTCCGGCCTTCCTCGACCTCGGCAGCCGTGGCTCCGGGCGGCGGAGTCAGAGGCTTGCCGGCATCGGGATGGATGCCTTCGGGCGGCAGCGCGTCCGGCGAGGCCTTGGCCTGCTGGACGGGGGGCGCCGCTTCGATGCCCTTGGCGTTGGGATCGCCGACATAGGTCACACGCCAAATGCGTCCGGCCTTGTCGTCACTGATGAACAGAGCGCCATCGGGAGCGACTGCCAATCCGGAAGGACGATGGGCGGCACGACCCGGCTCCTTGTACTTCCCGGCGAACCCGTCAGCAAAGACGATGAAGTCGCCGGAGGTCTTGCCGTCGGCGAAGGGCTGGAACACGACGTTGTAGCCCTGCTGCGGGCCGGGCGCGCGGTTCCATGATCCGTGGAAAGCGATGAAGGCGCCGCCGCGGTAGCCTTCAGGGAATTGCTGTCCTTTGTAGATCTTGAGATCGTTCGGCGCCCAGTGAGCAGGGAACGTTGCGACCGGCGGCTCCTTCTCGGCGCAGGTGCCGACCTTCTTGCCGCCGTCGCCGCCATATTCCGGCGCCTGCACCAGCTTCTTCTGCACCGGATCGTAGTAGCACTCCGGCCAACCGTAGTTCGCGCCCTGCTTCAGGATCATCACTTCCTCGGCGGGGAGGTCGAAGCCCTGCTGCACCGTATAGAGCTCGGGCCAGTTCTCGCGCAGCTGGTCGCGCCCGTGCTGTGTTACGTAAAGACGCCCAGCCGCATCGAAATCGAAGCCCTCAGGATTGCGAATGCCGCTCGCATAACGCTCCTTGCTGGAAAACACTTGCCCTAGCTTGTTCGCATCGTAGAGCCACACGCCAGCGCGAGTCTCAAGCTCCGTGCAAGGCGCGTTACCAGCAGAATGTGGCATGCGGTTCTTTACTTCGCAGGCGTTTGTTGCCGATCCCATGGAGACGAACAGTTTGCCATCGTTATCGATGGTGAAGGGATGCATGGGATGGTCGCCGGTGAGAGGCATGCCGCTCAGCACGGTTTCCGACTTGGCGTCGACTGCCGGCAGCTCGCCGTCTTTCAGCTCAAAGCGGACGATTCGATCATTGATCTCGGCGTAGACATAATTCTTGTAGAGCCAGATGCCGGTACCGCCTTTGCCTCCTTGCGCCGGCGTCTCGCCAAAGCGCGCAACTGCATCGGCCTTGCCGGCGCCCTTTGTATCTTTGAGCGCGAGCAGGAAGCCGGCGGGAGGTGGCGTGTCGTTGTTGTAGTAGACGCCGCTCCACGTATTCACATAGAGCGTGCCGTCACGCCCGACGGCCATCTGGCGCGCATGGCCGACGTCATCTGCGAAGATGGTGGCGCAGAAGCCGTTGGGCAGGCTCAGGCCCGCGTTCCCTTCGGGACATTTGGATTCCTCAGCATTGGCCGCGGGGCCAGCCCCTGAAAACGAAACGCTTACAGCAAGCACGCCGACTGCGATGACGCCAAGAGGGCTGCCTCGGTACAGGAAATTTCTAGCTGTCATGTCAGACACCTCGACTTTCGACCGTTTTGCTATTTCTGCATTTCGGTGCCGACGACCCTGAATGGAAGGCGCGGCGGGCCGGCTTTAGGATCGAACAGGTGGGAGAGTTGACCTTCCGTGGTCCAAAGCGTGTTGCCGACGAGCGCGACGCCGGTCGGACCAGAGAGATCGCCCTTCAGCGTTTCGATCTCGACTTCATCGCCCTTGATCGTCACACGGTCTACGGTCGTGCCACCCTCAGCCATGACGAATGCGCCGCCACCCGCAGGACGCAGGCCATCCGGGTTCTTCAATGCCCGCGATGTTTTCAGCTTCGTGACGGCGCCAGCTGCCCCGTCCTTCACCGCGACGCGAAAGAACGAGCCGGTGGTATAGTTGTTGACGTAAATGTTGCCATCGCTGCCGAAGGCAATGCCGTCGAGGCCGGCACCACCGTCTCCGGGCTGCTCGAAGACGGTGTCCTCCACCCAAACCTCGAACGCCGATGCGCCGGGTTTAAGTTTCAGGATTTGAGGGGCGAGCGAGTTGGTGACGAGCAGGGAACCATCAGCCGCTCGCGCAATGTCGTTGCAGATCGCGGCCTGCCCGGGAAGCGCCACGCTGGCTTTGCCTTCTCCCGTCGCGAGATCGAAGCTCTTCAGATGGCTGCCGGTCGCCGAGCCTGGACCGGGCACGCCGATCCCAGAAATGTCGTTCGAGCAGACCCAGAGAACCCCGCCCTTTTCATCGACCAGAACCCCGAAGATGCTTCGGGTGCCGAACGCCGCGGGTTTGATCCACTCCTCCACCTTGGAACCGGGTTTGATGCGCCAGACGCCGCCTGAGGCGAAGCTACTCACATACAGAGTTCCGTCCGACGCCGCAGAGATGCTCTCCGGGTACGCACGTTCGCCAGGAAGCTCCAAGGATTTGACCTCGGCAGCAAAGGATTGGGCGGATATAGAGGTGAGGAGCAGCGCTCCCGCAATTGAACGCAGGCAAGTCTGATTGATCGAATATCTAATCATTGATGATCTCTTCGAGAGATGATGACGATGGCTTGGTCCGACTAAAAGTCGGCTGCTCTCGCTATATTCATTTGACTATAGCGCAGGTAGAGACGAGCCCTGACGAATTCAAGCGATGGGATGCAAATGACGGAGCTACGGCCATAGGCTGCTCCATCTGCGGGTGGCCAGCTTACTTCGCGTGAAGCGGAGATGACCGCCTCTCCGCGTATATGCGCGGCAGCCTTTTCATGTTCAATCGGCCGGGATGCGTTTAAATGATGAGTGTCATTTATATCACGAACGCATCTCGTCGGCCCACGCCTCAAGCGTGGCTGCGTCCACCGTCAACAGCATCCCCAACGGCTCGACGAACTCGAGATAACTTTTCGCGAACTGCGGCGCGACCGAAGTCAAGATCGGCCGCTGTTGCTCCGCGGCGCAGATGAACGCCCCCATCAGTCCTTAGCCATCAGCCTCTAGCTTTCAAAGCTCATTGTAGAACGGCCGTTGCAACACGCCGCAGCAGCCTTGCTAGCAGCCATCGTCCACGTCGGCTCAGCTACTAGAGACCGAACGCTAAAAATTCGCGCCCTGCTCTCTATGTGGACGATCGCACCGCCACCGATGTCGATAGAGACACACGACACCTTTATTGCTCCGCCATGAGACAGTGGTGATTGCAGCTTCGTTATATCCATGCATATATATCGTCTCACGATGATGCCTGGGGGCATCCAGTATCGCTTTGGGGGAAGTAATGCGGCATATCCATGCCGCTGCAGTCATTGTTGCGTGCGTTTTTCCGACGAACTCCAATTCAACTGCGGCACGACAAAAACCAACGCCTGACGGTAACCTCACCGGCGGGAGACTTCTTGCTCCCCCGAAATTCTCTGCTCTACATCAGAACGAGAGCGCCGCTAGTTCGCTGAGCCGACACCGATGTGCCGACTCCCTCTCCAGGCTCTCGGGGCCAGCGCATTCACCTAGCAGACCACCCGCAATCGCGCGCGCGCCGAGCCCAACAGGGCCCGCGCGATCGGTTTTAGGGCGGCGCAGACGTCCAGCAAACTCTAGCTCAAACAAAAACAAGGCATGTGAAGCGGTGATCCAGCCAGGATTGCCGTGCGGATTCTTTGGGGAGTATCGCGTATGAAGAAGATCACACTTGCATTGACTGGAACGTTGCTTATGACGCCCATGGCGGCGCTAGCACAGCAGGCAAAGCCTGATGAGGGGACCAACACGCTTCCTCCCATCAACGTGATCGTGGACAAGCCCGGCAAGGCGACCAAAAGCAAAGCTGCAAAGAAGCAGCCGAGCACGAATCCGCCGAAGACGAACACGGCGAATGCGCCGTCCGGAGACGGGGCGGCCTCAGCGGGAACAGCCGAGGGGCTTCAAGGCGGCAATACCGCACTGCCGCCGTCCGTGACGGCCAGCATCGTCGGAAGCGTCATTGTTACTGATCCCAACCTGGGACGCGTCAGCAGCGTCACTCATCAGGGCCTTACGCTCCTGGGCGGCGGAGCTCAAACAAGCTTTTATCAAGCCGCCAACATTCTGCCCTCGATCAACGTTGAGAGCCCCGATCCCTTCGGCCTGAGTGCGACCCGCAATATCAACATTGCAGGCAAATCGGACTTTCACCTGTCCCGCAACATAAACGGACTTCCAATTGCGGGAATCGTCGGCGGCGGCGATCTCTACGATCTCGAGAACATCTATCGTTTGGACGTCTACCGAGGCCCGATTCCGGCCGACAGAAGTCTGGGCATCTCCAACGCGTCCGGGGTCATCGATCAGATCATTCTTGGGCCACAGGACAAGGCATCAAGCTTCATCGAGCAGAGCTTCGGGTCTTGGGATTTCAGCAAGACGTTCGCTCGCTTCGATAGCGGTTTGCTCAGCACAGGCACGAAGTTCTTCGTTTCGGGCTCGACCGCGGATGCGGACAAATGGACGGGAGCTGGCGAAAATTCACGCGACAATGCTGCCTTGGGCTGGAGTCAGAAATTCGGAGACGCCCTCAAAGTTGATGTCAACGCCGTCTACAACAAGTTCGACGGCAACCCTTATCGCGCTCTCACCTACGCCCAGACGCAGGATCTCAAGACCAACTACAATTTCGACTACAACAAATCGCTGACGGGAGTTCCGGCAGCGGATGTCAACTATTACAAGTTCAACAGCGTAAGTTCGGAAACCTACGCGATCCAGGCAAACATCGACTACCAGTTCGCCTCCGGCCAACACGTCGTTTTCAAGCCCTACTACTGGAACAATGACGGCGTGCAATATTCTGCCGCCGGCAGCAACGTCCAGATTTGGCGTCAGGAGAACGACAACCTCGGTGGCGTACTGGAATATAGCGGCCACTTTGGAAGCGGCACGGACCTGACCGTCGGCTACTGGTGGCAGTCGATGGCGCCTCCTCCACCCCCGACCGACCAGCGGCGGTTCACCGTTACACCGTCGGGCGACCTGGCTTTTGGGGCATGGAATACGATCGCGAGGATCGACGATTTCGTCGTCAACAGCCCCTATGCCCAGCTGACCCAAACGTTCGGATCAGTCACCGTGACGGGCGGCCTGCGCTATATGAGCCTCGGTGCGCCTGAGATGCTCTATTACAACGGCGCGGGCGTGCAAGACGGCACACTGGACGATGCCCTCGCCAGCAATCCGCCCCTTCTCCCCGGCACATCTGTCGCCGCGCACGATTACAACGAGCTGCTACCGAATATCGCCATCACCAAGGATTTTGGCGCCGGATGGAGCGCGAACATCGCATATGGGCGAAACTTCGGACGGCCGGACTGGGGTCCGCAGGCGAGCAACTACATCCAGAATCGAGCGACCTTCCAGAGCAAGGGCATCACACTTCAGGATCTCGTCGACAGAGTGAAGCCTGAAATCGCCGATCAGTTTGCCGCGCAGGTGAGCTTCCAAGGAAATGGCCTGACGGTCATCCCCTCTGTGTTCTACGCCGAGCACGCCAACAAGCAGGTCAAAGTCATAGACCCCGGGATCGGTCCGAACATTGCCTACTATGAAGCGACCGGGTCGAGTACGGAGTACGGCGCCGAGCTGCAGGTTGCCTACCAGTTCGGTACCGAGCTTTTCGTCTTCGGATCGGGAACGCTTGCATCAGAAACCTTCGATGCCGACACGGCGACGCTGAGCGGAGGCGCGGTCCTGGCGACCAAAGGCAATCAGATTCCCAATACGCCTGAGACGATGCTCAAAGGCGGCCTGACATACAGCTGGAATGGGCTCTCCTTCACGCCTGTTGTCCGATACGTCGGCGAGCGCTACGGCGATGCGGGCAACACTCAAAAGGTGGCGGCTTACACGGTTACCGATTTCACGGTCGCCTACAACGCCAAGCAGCTCTTCGGGCTGGAAGAGCTCACCATGAAGCTCGGCGTCGTGAACGTGTTCGATAAACAATACATCTCGCAGATCTCGGCGAATGACTTCGATCTCGCCTCGAATGCCACCTACTACGTCGGCGCCCCGCGTACGTTCATCGGCACCGTCGCGGTGAAGTTCTAAAACCTCGCTCTACGAGGGAGCACCAAAGAGTGGTGCTCCCTCATAAATCCAAGCTTACGTGATCGAGCGATACCTGAACGCGGACGCCTCCAAATGGTCATTCGAAAATCCTCCATTCGGCAAATTACCGCGCTGTGGCTCTCATTCTGCCTTGCTGTGAGCGCGTCGCCCGTCTTCGCTGAGCGCGCCGTAACAGACATGGCAGGGCGCACGGTCAAGGTTCCCGACAAGATTGGTCGCGTTGGAACAATCGGCCCTGTTCCGGTGCTCAATAGTTTCGTTTTTGCGGTCGGCGAAGCAGCGACCATCGCCAACAACCTGCCGCCCAATCTCGGAGGACCACGGTGGCGCTTCCAGTATGTCGTCGCGCCGGGCCTCACAGCGCACCCAATTATCCAGAGCGGTGAAGGGCCAAGCGTAGAAGGCGTCCTCCAGGTCTCGCCCGATGTGGTGTTGACCATGGACCGCCCCACGATCGACCTTCTGGAGCGGACCCGCGTTCCAGTCATCTATCTTGCCTGGCGGCAGCCGGATGACGTGAAGGCCGTTATGCGCCTCCTAGGGGACCTTTACGGGAAGCAAGACGCGGCCGAAACCTATTGCCGCTATTTCGATGCGACCATTGCGAAAGTTAGCGCTCGTACTGAAGGGCTAGGTCCCGACCAGAAGCCGCGGGTTCTCTACGGCAGTCTCAAACGCCTCACACAGCCGCATCGCATAGCGGAGTGGTGGATTGCCAAGGCGGGCGGGATAAGCGTCACGGATGACGGTCGCATCCAAGAGGCATTCAACTTCTCCATCGAGCAAGTCCTGGACTGGAACCCAGAGGTGATCATCGTCAGCTCGGCCCAAGAGGTCGCAGACGCGTATGCGGATGCGAGGCTCGCCAATGTTTCAGCCATCAAGAACCGGCGTGTGCACGCAGTTCCGATGGGAGTGCATGTCTGGGGCAATCGAACCGTAGAGCAGCCGCTCACCATCCTATGGGCGGCTAAGCTCATTCATCCCGAACTCTTCGGCGACGTCACGATGCCAGACGAGGTGCGCTCGTTCTACTCGAGCTTCTTCAAGACCAGCCTTACCGACGCAGAAATTGCCGAGATCTTGGAAGGCCGAGCCGGTCAGCGCTGAAACTCAAGTACGGGGTTCGCGCTACCCAGCGTCATGCCTCGAAGGACAGAGCGGATGAACAATAAAATACCGGTCATCAACGATCCCCATACTAGACCGGCCTACGGTGAAACTCCGGTTTTTCGCATCGGCCTCTCCGGCTGCGGCGGCGGACTGGAATCGATTTCGTCGTCTCGACTTCTCGATCTCGCCGTAAGGGCCGAAGAACTGGGCTTCCACGCTCTGTGGCTGAATGAGGAGCACTTTCAAGGCAGCATCGTCGAGGTCGAGGGACGCCGATGCCATTCGCCGATCGTACTTGCCTCTGCCATCCTCGCGCGGACTACTAAGTTGCGCGTCGGATTCTCAGTTCTGCTCCTCGCGCTCCATCACCCCGTGCGCTTAGCCGAGGAGATCGCGACGCTCGATGTTCTCTCAGACGGTCGCGTCGACTTCGGCATCTCGCGCGGTGGCAACGGCAGATACCTCGAAGTCTATGGAGTCGCTCCCGAGAGCGTGAACGAGCGCTTCGAAGCGACTCTCCAGTTCGTGCTTCAGGCTTGGCAGAATGAGAAAATGTGCTTCGGAGAAAACTCCTACTCTATCGAACCGAAGCCAATCCAACGTCCTCATCCGCCGGTCTTCATGGGCACCTATACGGATGAAACGGCTGCCTGGACCGCGCGCGAAGGGCACTCTCTCATATGCCACGGCATCACCAGCATGGAGAACCAGCGCCGTCTGATACACGCCTACGCGGCGGCCGGCGGCGACGTCAGGCGTGTCCCATTCGGTCGCTTCGTATATGTGAGCGAAACTGATGAGAGCGCACGGACGGAGCTTTGGCCGACCGTGCTCAAGCTTACGGAGCGTCTTAAACACTTCGGGCTTTTCAACCGTAAGGGCGTTCTCGCGCAGAGAGATCTTGATCCAGAGGTCTTCTATCGCGAGATGGTCATTGCGGGCAGTCCCGAAAGCTGCACTCGCCAGATCCTCGAGTTGCATGACGAGCTTGGCGTGACCTACCTCAACGCACTGAGCGCCTTCTTCGGATTCTTGCCGATCGACCTCCTCGAGAAATCGCTGACTCTGATGGGAAGCGAGCTTCGGCCTCGCGTGGAAAGTGCGATTGCCGCCAAGGCTTCCGCATGAGCCGACGCGGAACATCAGCATCTATCACGCTGCTGGCTCTCGCGTTGCTTTGCGCGATGGCGCTATCGCTCGTTATCGGCCGCTATCCGCTTAGTCTCGCAGACGTCGGCGAGTTCCTGCAAGCCACAGCCGGCCTTCGCGAGACCGAGCCCGAGCGCTATGCGCTTCTCTACAATATCATCGTCGAAATCCGTTTGCCGAGGGTTGCCGCAGCGATGCTCATCGGCGCCGCCCTCGCCCTCTCCGGCACGGCATTTCAGGCCGTCTTCCGCAATCCTTTGGTCTCCCCCGGTATCCTTGGAGTGCTCGGTGGAGCCGGCTTTGGGGCGGCGCTCGGACTCCTCATCTCCGGCCAATGGATCGTGGTCCAGCTTCTCGCTTTCGGCATGGCTCTCGTCGCAGTAGCGTTTGGCGTCATCGTCGCCAATCTTTTCGGGCCAGGCACGATGGTATCGCTCATTCTCGGTGGCATCATCAGCGGAGCCCTCTTCACCGCCCTGCTGTCGATCACCAAATATACGGCCGATCCCTACAATGACTTGCCCGCGATAGTTTACTGGCTAATGGGCAGCCTCCAATCCGTTGAGCTCAAGCATATCTCGACCGTGCTCGGGCCAATGATCATCGGCATCATCAGCTTGGCGGTGCTGGGGCCTGCACTTGATGCGTTGTCGATGGGCGACGACGAGGCTCGCGCTCTCGGCGTACCCGTCACCGCAGTTCGTTACTTCGTAATTGTCGCCGCCACTTTGGTTTCCGCACTATCCGTTTCGATTGCTGGAATAATCGGCTGGGTCGGCCTCGTGGTTCCGAATTTTGCCCGACTGCTGTTTGGTCCCTCCAACGCCCGTCTGCTGCCGATCAGCGCCATCTTGGGAGCATTGTTTCTTCTTTGCGCCGACTGCATCGCGCGAGTCGCGGCGCCGCACGAGATCCCAATTGGAATTGTGACCGAGTTGCTCGGCATTCCGGCTTTCATACTGGTGCTCGGGAGGGCGCGGCGGGCGTGGCTATAGGGTTGAGCAGCGCGAGCACTTCATTGGCAGGGAGCGAGATTAGCTCTGGCGCGTCGCCTAGCGGCCACCTTGCGGCCCGCAACGTTCATTTTCGAGTGCAGAAGCGCGACATCCTGAAAGGGATAAGCTTCACTATTGGTCCAGGCGAAATCGTCTCGCTACTGGGAGCCAACGGCGCCGGCAAAACCACTCTTCTCCGGGTGCTATTGGGACTTGCTACTCCGGCGTCAGGAGAGATCCTCATCAACGGTGGCATGCTCGCCTCGCTGTCACGTCGAGAGGTCGCAAAACATCTCGCCTACGTGCCGCAAGTTCACCTGACGCCGTTTCCTTATACGGTGCACCAGGTCGTGACCATGGGGCGCCTGCCGCAGAAAGGCTTGCTGAGCAGTCCGTCTGATCATGATCGCGAGGTCGTCGGACGCGTGCTCGACCAGCTGAAAATCGGGCACCTCGCAGATCGCATCTACAGCGAGATCTCAGGCGGCGAGCGACAGCTTACGCTGATTGCGCGGGCGCTCGCTCAGGAGGCTTCTATCCTGATCCTTGACGAGCCGATGGCGAACCTCGATTACGGCTACCAGGCTACCCTTGGCCAGCATTTGAAAAAGCTCGCTGATGCCGGCTATGCAATCTTGATGAGCGGCCACGATCCCCAATTTGCCTACCACGCGTCAAGCCGGATCGCTTTGCTGATCGACGGACGCATCGAGCACGACGGACCGCCCTCGGAAGTGCTGACGCCAGCAGCTATGCGCAGCCTCTATGGCATTGAAGTCGAAAGCATTACGTTCTCCGGGGGACGCATGGCATTTTTTCCCCGCTAGCCATCGTGAGGCATTGAACACATCGGCGCCTCAGTACCAATCTCGCAATAGAGGTCACCATACGAATGCTATGGCGGTGGGCATCCCCTCTGACAGTAGGTGCCACTTCCGTTAACGAGCGTTAAGCAGACGACAGGCTTGCCTGCTGCAGAACTCACGAGGAGCCGATGCTCGATTGTCGCTTCCTCGGCAGGTCGGTCATCGGTAGCAGAACAACGCTGTACCTGCTCAGGACTGCTGAGGGTCACTGGGAGCCATTGATCGCCCCAGCAGTATTTCCGGTTCTTACCCACAAGCAGGCGAAGATGCACATTCGCGCGCTTAGCGCGTCCTCCCGCAAGGCTTCCCACTGGCACTAAGTTAAGCAAAGAACGTGATAGGTGCCGTCTTTGAATTCGGCGCCTTCGATTACGCCTGCGAAGCCGGGGAACCGCGATTCACGCTTCTCCATGCTCTTGAGGTACCCAATCTGGGGCGAGTCGCTGCTGCCGAAATTCTCGCCCGACATCAACATCGGAATCCCGGGCGGGTAAGGCATGACAGCGTTAGCGGCGGTGCGGCCCGCCAGACTTTCGACCGGCACAGGTTCGATCTGACCCGATACAAGTCGCTCGTAGGCCGCGCGCGGCGTCAAATCCGCATGAGGGATGGTTTTGAAAGCTGCGTTGAGGCGATCTCCAGGACGATCTTCGCGTAGGTAGTCGAACAGTTCGTCGCCCAGATCATGCAGTCGAACGTTCTTATACCGGTCGGGATGCTGGGCAACGATCTCCGGGAGGACTTCGGCCAGCGGCAGGTTGGAATCGTAGGCCCGCTTGAACGCCAGGAGGTTCGTGAGAAGAGTGCCCCACTTTCCTTTCGTGATCCCAATCGAAAATAGGAACATGATCTGGAAGTCGGTTACCCGTGTAGGCACAATGCCGAAGCGGTTGAACCACGCGTTCACGAGTGCGGCGGGCACACCGGTTTTCTCCAGCTCTCCATCTTCCCTCATGCCGGGGGAAAGGAGGCTGACCTTGATCGGATCCAGCAAGCACCAGTCGTCAGCGATGTCAGCAAAACCGTGCCACGCATCGCCGCGACGCAATTTCCACGGCTCTTGGCTCTTGCAAAGGAATTCCGGCGAAGCGTCCTCGAAAGAAACTTTGGTGGACTTCCCAGCCTCGGATACCGCTTCCGCGTTCCATGGCTTGAAGAACCAATCATTTCTATCGGTGAAAGTGCGATACATGCGCCCGACCACCTGCCGGAAGTCGACAGCTTCCTCGATGGCTTCTTGCGTTAGAGAGTATCCGCCACAACCGTCCATCATTGCTGACGTTACATCGTTCGAAGCCACGATCGCGTAGAGAGGCGATGTGGTCGTGTGCATCATGTACGCTTGATTGAAGACGTGGTGGTCTATCGCCCCTTTGCCGTCACGGACGTGAATATAGGAGGCCTGCGATAATGCGGCGAGAAGCTTGTGGGTGGAATGGGTCGCAAATACAGTTGGTCCCTTGTGAGAGCTTGGGTCACCGCGCATCGCGAAGTGGTTTTCGTACATTGGGTTGAAGCGCGCATAACCATACCAGGCCTCATCGAAATGGATGCGGTCAGACGATTTTTCCAGCAGCTCCTGCGCCCGGACGGCGTTGTAACAGAGACCATCGTAGGTGCTGTTTGTCAGGACCGTGTACACGGGTTTCTGGTCGGCGACCGTTTTAGTCAGCGAGCCGTCACGCGCCATTGCTCGGATCGTATCGGGCTGCATCTGCGAAGGCGAAATTGGGCCAATGATCCCGTAACGGTTTCGGGTCGGCACCATGTACACAGGCCGGGCGCCGGTGAGCATGAGGCCCTGCTCTATGGACTTGTGGCAATTGCGGTCCAGGACGACCAGATCGTCCTCTTTCATGCAAGCCTGCATGATGCTGCGGTTAGAGCCAGAAGTCCCAACAACGCCGGAGTACGAGCGGTGCGCACCAAATACCCTCGCGGCATACTTCTCGCTATCGGCGATCGGGCCGGTGTGGTCGAGCAACGAGCCCAGTGCACCGCGCTCGATGCCCATGTCGATCCGGAACGAATTCTCGCCAAGGAAGTCAAAAAAAGCGCGACCCACTGGAAGTTTCGTGAATGCGATGCCGCCCTGATGTCCCGGCGCTGACCACGAATGCTCACGCAGTCTGGCGTAATCCGCCAGCGTTCTTGCATAAGGAGGGAGGAGAGCGTCTTCGTAGCGCTTGATAGCTGCTGAGACGCGTCCTGCGGTAAAGTCGGCGGTATCGTCAAGCAACCAGACGAATTCATCGATGGTTTCAGCGATCTCGATCGTGATCGTCCCGCGGGTTCGCTCGCGGTTGGCGAGAAGAAATACGGGCGTCGCACTATGTCGTTCACGCAGCTTGCGCAACAACGCTGTGGCCTGAGCGTGCGAAGTTTTGTCGTTGGCTCCCAAGTTCCAGTTGATGAGCACCGCACGCAGAGACGCATCCGAACCTACGACGGCCAATCCATCTTCAAATGATGAGGCAGTTACCACCTCGATGTTGCGCGCTTCAAGCTCGGCCACGAGATTCTTCGCCGCTCGACCCAGGGCCGTGTCGACCTTGATCAGCTCGTCGTCCACGATGAGTACGCGCGTCCTTAATTCATTTGGATTGTAGGTCGACATGGTCACCTCCAACACCGAAAGAATTGGATGGGGCTAACTTTTGAGTCTGGTGACAGCTGAAGACTGCACTCCGTTCGGGGTCATCCGCCGGTCGAAAACCCAAGAGCGCGCTTCCGGACTACGCATCGTTTCGGCGAGCAAATCGCGGAGCTCGAGCACCTCGACGCCACGCGCCCGCATATTCCCGACAAATTCTGCATAGTCCTTCTGGGCATGATCGACCCAGAGAGCACCATCGAAGAGCAGATCCCTGCAATTTGCGGGCGTGAGCCCTTGGTGCGCCAATCCTGGCTTGCGCACCATAACGGTTCTCAGCTTGCCGACCTCCGAGTGAACGCCAAAGTTTTTGGTCACGCCCGTCACACCAAAATTAGATGCGCAGATATTTATACAATTTATTCAAGCGTCCGCTGCAGCGCAGCACAAACTAGAGCATTCAGAAAACCGCTCTTGAAACACCGTCATTGAACTAATGTTATTGAACCGCGACCCAATTTGATAGATTAATAACACGCGAGAAGAAGACCGCCTGCCGAAATTTTTCATTCTCATTTTCATTCCACCCCGGGCGAACACCGATGAGCATCGGCGCTGGCAAAGGCAAAAGTCTCGGTGTCGCCGCTTGCACCGCCATCGTCGTTGGCAACATGGTGGGATCGGGGTTCTATCTCTCGCCAGCGGCCGTCGCGCCCTTCGGTAATCTCGCGATCCTTGCCTGGATCGTCATGGGAGCCGGCGCCATTTGCCTCGGCCTCACGTTTGCAAAGCTCGCCAGGCTAGCTCCAGCGGCTGGTGGCCCATACGCTTACACTCGCATCGCCTATGGAGATTTTGCGGGTTTTCTCATTGCGTGGGGCTACTGGATATCTATTTGGGCGTCGCTACCCGTCATCGCGATTGCCTTTGCAGGTGCGGTCATCGACCTGTTTCCAGCGCTGAATGGGCGGGCGATGGCAATCGCATTGACCCTTGGAGCGATCTGGGCCGTTGTTCTGATCAACCTCCGAGGCGTGAAGAGCGCCGGCGTGTTTGCAGAGGTTACCACCTACTCGAAGCTCATTCCCTTCGGCGCGATCGCGCTTTTCGGCCTCTTCTATATCAACAGCTCGCATTTCAGCGATTTCAATCCGAGCGGCATGTCGGTCGGCGCTGCAAGCGCAGCCCTCGCTCCGCTTACGATGTTTGCGTTCCTCGGCTTGGAATCCGCCACAGTGCCGGCGGATGACGTCAAGGATGCCCGGCGAACGATCCCCGTCGCGACAGTCCTCGGCATCTCGATCGCCGCCGTCCTGTACATTCTCGGCACGATCGTGGTTATGGGCGTCATGCCGCGAGAAATGCTCGTGAAATCCGTTGCGCCGTTCTCGGACGCGGCAGCAATCATGTGGGGACCTTGGGCCGCGACCGCTGTTTCTGTCGCCGTGATCCTGTCCTCGATCGGCGCGCTCAACGGCTGGACGCTGCTGATGGGCCAAGTACCCATGGCTGCGGCAAACGACAAGCTGTTCCCTAAGCTCTTCGCAAAGCTATCACATCAAGGAGTGCCCGCGGTCGGCATCATTGTATCCGCTCTGCTCGCGACCGTGCTGGTCCTTCTTCAAGCGGAAGGATCACGGGGGTTCGCCGCCTTCTACAATCTCGTTGTCGGCCTCAGCACAATGGCAGCCGTCGTTCCATACGCCTTCTGTTCGCTCGCGAGCGGCCTAGTGGCGTCGCGAGAAAACCCAGGAAGTCCTGTGCCACGGCTCTCACTCATAGAGCTCATCGCGTTTATATTCGCAGTCTTCACGCTTTATGGATGCGGCGCCGAAGCGGTTCTCTACGGTGTCGTGTTGCTCATCCTTGGGATTCCGGTTTTCGTTTGGCAGCGTCGGCGCCAATCTTTGGCTCTGGCGCCCAGCATGTAGTTTTTTTTGCGTTTCGCCGCGGAGCGCATGATTATTGCGTACTTAAATACGTTCAAAGTTTTGCTGCGACGCAGCGTTTGATTTTTACTGAGACACCAAAACCAATAGGCAGAATACTGATCTACTGAATTGGACACGGCTCGCAGGAGGTGACTGCATGCAATTCCTCCAGGCATTCCCGGTCGCTATTATTGACGATGAGTTCCACGGTGAGCATGCCTCAGGCCTTGGCATGCGCCAATTGGCCAACGCGATAGAAAAAGAAGGATATCGCGTCGTCGGGGGCGTCTCTTATGATGACGCCCGAAGACTGGTCCATATCTTCAACAATGAATCCTGCTGGCTAGTGTCTATCGACGGCGCGGAAGGCAAGCCCGAACAGTGGGCCGTGCTGGAAGAAGTTCTCTCCACGAAACGCGAGCGGAACGATCGGCTCCCCATCTTCCTCTTTGGCAACAAGAGCACCGCAGAGATGGTGCCCGCCGGCGTCCTGAAGCACGCCAATGCATTCATGCGGCTCTACGAGGACTCACCGGAGTTCCTCGCACGAGTGATCGCGCGTGCGGCCCAGCTTTACCTCGATCGCCTTCCTCCGCCGATGTTCAAGGCGCTCATGGAGTACACACTGCAGGCGAGCTACTCCTGGCACACACCGGGCCACGGCGGCGGAATCGGGTTCCGCAAAAGTCCGGTTGGCCAGTTGTTCTATCACTTCTTCGGCGAGAACACCTTGCGGTCCGACATATCGGTTTCTGTCGGAAAGCTTGGCTCCCTGTTGGATCACACCGGGCCGATCGCAGAGGGCGAGCGAAACGCCGCCCGAATCTTCGGAGCCGACGAGACGCTGTTCGTGGTCGGCGGCACCTCTACGGCCAACAAGATCGTCTGGCACGGCATGGTCGGCAAAGGCGACTTGGTGCTGTGCGACCGCAATTGCCACAAATCGATCCTGCACTCGCTGATCATGACCGGGGCCACGCCGATCTACCTTGTCCCCTCGCGCAACGGTCTAGGCATCATCGGTCCGATATCCAAGGACCAGTTCACGGCGAAATCCATCAAGCAAAAGATCGCTGCCAGCCCGCATGCCCAGAAGACGGATGGCCGGGTCCGCCTCATGGTGATGACCAACTCAACCTATGACGGCCTTTGCTACAATATCCACGCGATCAAGGAACAACTCGGCGACGCAGTCGATGTGCTTCACTTCGACGAAGCCTGGTACGCCTACGCGAACTTTCACGAGTTCTATGACGGTTTTCACGGAATCTCGTCGAGGTATCCGTCGCGCTCGCCGCGCTCCATAACGTTTGCCACGCAATCGACGCACAAGCTTCTCGCCGCGCTTTCGCAGGCGTCGATGATTCATATCCAGAACGGTGAAGAGAGCCGGCTCGATATGACCCGCTTCAACGACGCCTTCATGATGCACACCTCGACATCGCCTCAGTACGGTATCATTGCCTCTTGCGACGTTGCCGCCGCGATGATGGAGCAACCTGCCGGCAGAGCCCTGGTGCAGGAGACCTTGGACGAGGCGCTCAGCTTCCGGCGCGCCATGACTGCCGTTAAGGGGCAGCTTCCTAAGGGTACGTGGTGGTTCGATGTCTGGCAGCCGGAATCGATGGCGGACGCCCCCTCACAGGATCGGTCGAAATGGATCCTCCACCCTGGCGATCGCTGGCACGGGTTCGAGAAGCTTGCCGAAAACCACGTCCTGGTCGACCCGATCAAAGTCACCATCCTCACTCCTGGCCTTTCGCCCAACGGCAGCATGCAGGAGATGGGGATACCGGCTGCTGTCCTGACCAAGTTCCTTTCGTCCAGGCGCATCGAGATCGAGAAGACGGGTCTTTACTCGATCCTGGTCCTGTTCTCGTTGGGCATCACCAAGGGCAAATGGAGCACACTCGTCACCGAGTTGATCAACTTCAAAGATCTCTACGACTCTAATGCGCCGCTCAATCGAGCCCTGCCCGCATTGGCGGAAGCGCATCCAGAGGTTTACGGCAAGATGGGGCTCAGGGACCTCTGCGAGCAGATCCACCGGGTCTACCGCGAAGACAACCTGCCTAGCGCGCAGCGTGAGATGTATACGACGCTTCCCGAGATGGCACTCCGGCCCGCCGATGCCTACGACAAACTCGTCCACGGGCAAGTCGAGACCGTCGAAATCGACAATCTCATGGGGCGCACCCTCGCGGTAATGATTGTTCCGTATCCGCCTGGCATTCCGCTCATCATGCCGGGCGAGCGCATTACTCAGGCGACGAAATCAATCCAGGACTATCTGCTCTACGCCCGTGACTTCGATCGCAGGTTCCCGGGATTCGAGACCGACATTCACGGCCTTCGTTTCCGCACGGAAGGTGACACCAAGCACTACCTAGTCGACTGCATTATTGACGGGTGAACGCCATGATCCCGCGCGATGTGAAATCTCCCACTGTCGCGATACCGTTCCACAAGCTCCTGAAGGTTGTCGCGATCGTCGATCACGACGATCCCCAGATCCGAGAGCTCGTCGACCACATCACCGGAGAAGGCTTCGAGGTCGAAACCTCGACCACCTATGACCGGGACGTCTCGGAGGATGCCGAAGTCGGTGCCTACATCGCGTCTGTCGATGGCGAGCGCCTGAACTCTGCCCGCGAGCTTGGCCAAGCTGTCCGCTCAATCGGCTTCCGAACACCCCTCTGGGCCCTGGCCGATTCACACCGCATCTCTAACATGGCGGTATTCGAGCTCACAGGCGAGGTCGATGGCTACATCTATCTGGGTCAGCAAACGCCGGCTTTTTACGCCAAGCAGGTCATCGCGAGCCTTATCAAATACGGAAAGACCTTGCTGCCTCCATTCTTCGGGGGGCTCATGGCCTACGACGGAGAGGCCAACATCGACTTTGCCTGTCCCGGCCATCAGGGTGGCCAGTTCTACCGCAAGTCGCCGGCCGGACAGCTGTTCTTCAAGCATTTCGGCGAGAACATCTTTCGCAACGACCTCTGCAACGCCGATGTCGATCTCGGCGACCTCCTGATCCATGAGGGCCCCGCAGTCGACGCCCAGAAATATGCCGCACAGGTATTCGGGGCCGACCGCACATACTTTGTCCTCAACGGCACGAGCACCTCCAACAAGATCGTGACCAATGCCCTGCTGCACCCGGGCGATGTCGTGCTGTTCGATCGCAACAATCACAAATCGCTGCATCAAGGCGCGCTGGTTCAGGCCGGCGCCGTTCCCATCTTCCTGCCAACGGCGCGCAATCCGTTTGGCATGATCGGTGCCGTAGATTGGGACGCGTGGGACGAGGATTATCTGCGCGAGCGGATTCGCACGAACCCCCTCGTAAAGGATAAGGAGCTGCACAAGCGGGAACGGCCGTTCCGGCTGGCGTGCATCCAGCTCGCGACCTACGACGGCACAATCTACAACGTCCGTAAGGTCCTCGAAAAGATCGGCAAGCTCTGTGACTACGTCCTCTGGGACGAGGCGTGGATTGGCTACAACGCCTTCCATCCTCTCTTCGAGGGGCATAGCCCAATGCGACTGGACGATCTGTCCGCAGACGCACCGGGCCTGTTCTCAACCCAATCCGTTCACAAGCAGGGCGCCGGCTTCTCGCAGGCGTCGCAAATCCACAAGCGCGACGAGCACATCCGAGGGCAACGGCGTTACGTCGAGCACAAGCGATTCAACGAATCCTTCCTCATGAACGCTTCTACGTCTCCGTTCTATCCTCTCTTTGCGTCACTCGACGTAAACGCGAAGGTCCACGAAGGCAAAGCCGGAGAGATGCTGTGGGATCGCTGCATCGAGCTCGGGATCGATGCGCGTAAGAAATTTCGCGAGTTCTGTCACTACTACAAGCGCGCCGGCAAGACGCCCGAAGAGCAGTGGTTCTTCGATCCATTCGTGCCCGACGTGGTGAGCATTAGAGATTCGCAGTTCACCGAGGATGCGAGCAACGTCCGCTGGGAGAACATCCCAACCGACGTCATCAAGCACGAGCAGCAATGCTGGAACTTTGACCCCAAGAGCAATTGGCATGGATACGCCGGTTATACGGACGGCTATGCCATGGTCGATCCGAATAAGCTCGCTCTACTGACGCCAGGTATCGACCGCAAAACCGGCGAGTACCTGACGTTTGGGGTGCCGGCGACCGTGGTCGCCAACTATCTCCGCGAGCAGCGGGTCGTGCCCGAGAAGTGCGACCTCAACAGCGTCCTCTTTCTGCTGACCCCGGCCGAGGACGAAAGCAAGCTCAACACGCTCATCGCCAAGCTCGTCAAATTCAAGAACCTTTGGGACCGCGACGCTCCCTTGGCGGAAGCGCTCCCTACGGTTTATGCGGCCAACAGCGGACGCTACGCCGGGTACACGTTGCGGCAGATCTGTAACGAGATGCATGGCTTCTACCGGGAAGCCAACGTCAAGAAGCTTCAGCAGCTCTGCTTCAGGGCATCGAGCTTCCCGGAACTAGCCATGTCTCCAAAGGATGCATACGCGGCCCTTGTGGCGAACGAAGTCGACTACGTGCCGCTAGACCAAGCCAAGAACCGCATTTCGGCAACGCTCGCTCTTATCTATCCCCCCGGCATCGGTGTCGTCGTTCCCGGCGAGCGGTGGGACGAACGCGCCCAACCGATGATGGACTACTTCCTCACGTTCCAGGAGTCGTTCAACCGCTTCCCAGGCTTCAACTACGAGGTTCAAGGCGTGTTTCAAGAGCGGGTGGACGGACGCATCAAGTTTCACACTTACGTCGTTCGCGAGTAACCGGCGTCGGCAGGAGACGGCTATGGAAGCGCAACCCAAAAAGATGACCCTAGTCCAGCTCACCTTCATGGTTGCTGTGAACATGATGGGTTCAGGGATTATCATGCTGCCCGCGAACATGGCGCAGGTCGGCGCGATCTCCCTGCTCTCCTGGTTGGTAACTGCGGTCGGCTCCATGGCCATTGCTTACGGCTTTGCGCAGGCCGGCCTACTGAATGACCGGCCCGGAGGAATGGCGGCCTACGCAGAGGATGCCTACGGAAAGTCCGGCTATTTTCTGGTCTTCTTTCTCTATTTTCTCTCGCTGGCCATCGGCAATGTCGCGATCGCCATATCAGCGGTGGGCTATCTCGCTGCGTTCCTACCGTGGCTATCCTCCACGCCCGTTGCCACCTGCATCGGTGTGATCGCGCTCCTCTGGCTCACCACTATTGCAAATTTCGGCGGCCCGGGCTTAACCGGAAAGATCGGATCCATCACGGTCTGGGGCGTCATTATCCCGGTCGGATTGCTTTCGATCATCGGTTGGTTCTGGTTCAGCTCGAGCACATTTGCCGAGGCCTGGAACCCGAAGGGGCTAAGTCTTTTCGAAGGCATGGGCTCGAGTATTGCACTCACTCTGTGGGCCTTCCTCGGCATGGAATCCGCGGCGCAGAACTCCGCGGCTGTCGAGGACCCGAAGCGCAACGTGCCCCTTGCCTGCATGTTTGGAACGCTCGGAGCCGCCGTCATCTACATTCTCTCGACCACCGTGATACAAGGCATCGTTCCGAATGCGGAGCTTGCAAACTCCACCGGTCCCTTCGGACTGGCCTATGCGAAGATGTTCAGCCCCTGGGTTGGCTCGATCATCATGGCGCTAGCGGTCATGGCCTGCCTCGGATCGCTCCTCGGCTGGCAATTCACGATCGCGCAAACAGCAAAATCCGCCGCTGACGAGCGAATGTTCCCGACGTTCTTCTCGAAGGTGAACAACCTCGGTGCACCCATCACCGGAATGATCATCCTCGGAGTCGTCCAGACCTTCCTCGCGCTATCGACCATTTCACCGACGCTCAGCGAGCAATTTTCGGCTCTCGTCAATCTTGCCGTGGTGACCAACGTAATCCCCTACATCATCGCTCTTTCTGCGTTGATCGTGATGATGCAGGCGGCCCGTGTTCCCGAAGGAAAGTACCGGCTCAACCTCGCTATAGCCACGGTGGCGATGCTTTACAGCATTTTCGCGATCTACTCGTCCGGCAAGGACGCGGTCATGGGCGGCATGCTCGTGCTCGGAATAGCCTTCGTGATCTGGGGATTTATCGCACCTCGCTTTACGGCAAGCGTCACGCGCTTAGCCAAAGCATGAGCGAGAGGAGACAAACCATGCATCAGAACGCACCGTCCCCAACTGTCGGAAATCTTGTCCGGATCGCAGGCCTTGCCGTAGGCCTGAGCGCCCTCTCATTGGCTGGAGCCACGGCAAGCCTCGGCGCAACTTTGGACAGGATCCGTGACGCCGGAAAGATCACACTCGGATATGAAGTCGACGCCAAGCCCTTCTCGTTCACGGACGAGTCTGGAAAGCCTGCGGGCTATTCGGTCGCGCTCTGCGAAAAGGTTGTAGAGCAGGTCAAGAGCGAGGTTGGAAAAGCCGACCTTCCGGTCGAATGGGTGCCCGTCAAGCTCGAGGATCGCCTCCGCACGATGCAGGAGAAAAAAGTAGACATTCTCTGTGGAGCCGACAGCGTTACACTGGCGAGGCGCACGGCGGTGGGTTTCTCGCTCCCCACGTTCTTGAGCGGGATTGGAGCCCTGGTCCGATCCGACGCACCCAATTCATTACGAATGATCCTCACTTACGGTAGACCGCCCTCTCAGCCGATCTGGCGCGGCCAACCTGCACGGACTGTCTTGGGAGAAAGGACCTTCGCGGTCGTCAAAGGAACTCGGAGCGAGAAATGGCTCGAAGAGCGGCTCAACACGTTCCAGCTCGCGGCAAAGGTGCTGACAGTTGACAGCCATGAAGCGGGAGTGCGCAGCGTTGCCGACCGCAACGCGGACGTCTTCTTTGGCGACCTGCCGATCCTCCTGGCAGCAGCGCTGACGAACAAGTCTTCGGACGATCTTAGTGTCATCGATCGCCAGTTCACGAGCGAACCCCTCGCCCTGTCCCTAGAGCGAGGAGATGAGGATTTCCGGCTGACTGTCGACCGAGCCCTGAGCGAATTCTACCCGACGAAGGAGTTCGGCGAGCTGGCCTCGAAATGGTTCGGCGTCTTCGCGCCGAGCGTCGAGAAATTCGCCAAAGAGACCGCACTGCCGCAGTAGGCCTTGGAGACGCTAGTGTCGGCCAAACAGCTCGCTGAGTGAATCGCGGGTAAGGTCGAACGATATCGTTCCGACGACACGCGCATCGCAGCCGTCCGCAAATCCGCTCCGGACAAGGCACTCGTCATCAGCGAGGTCCGTGTCCCAGTAACGGACGTCGAGCGTCATCACTTTCCAGTTGTAGGAAAGACCTGCCGTCCAGGCGAGGTCTTCGAAAGCGTTGTCATCCTCGAAGAACTGATAGCCGATACCGGCATACGTCGCGAAGCCATGACCGAGATCCACCTTGCCGCCGCCGGCAATAAAGGTCGCCGTTTTGCCGCTCTGGTTGAAATCAGGCGCAAAGAACAAGCGACCGGCAAGCGTGATCTTATCGGTCAGCTTGTAATCACCTTTGGCGTAGATCTCTCCGTAGGCCGGGCTCGTATCCTTGGGCGCGTAGAAATAATGCACCCACCCGACATTCAGCGAAAGTTTTCCGATCTCGGGGCGGTAGCCCGCCGCGACGTCGATCTCAGCGCCATCGAAACCGCCGCCGAAGTCCACGTTTGACGACCAGATGTTCGCGTAAAAATCGCCGTAGCTCGGCTCGATGTAGCCTTGTATGGCGGGGTCGCTTCCAGTCTGAGTAATGCCGCGCGACACGTAGTCGGTAGTGAAGGATACGCCATAGGCGAAGTCGAACTTCGCCGGCTCCCCTGCTGGTGTCGGCTTTGGGGCCGGTTCAGTCTCGACGATGGTCTCATCCTTCGCGAAGGCCGCGACAGACCACGAAAGTGCTGAGATTGCCAAAGCCGTTTGCAACAGCCGGCTCGGATATTTCCGCGTCCCGGAAAAAATACGCATGAGTCCCCCCGTCTGGAATTGACGCACTCAGGCGATGATCGAATCAACTGGCGAGTAACCTACGTTACGCTTTCTCCGCAAGTGTCGTCTGGTCACCCATGACGGCAGATGGCAGTATTTTCTGAACGTGCCTTACTCGTAACGGACGCATCACCGAGGCGGCCACCGAATGACCTCCTACTAGGTCACCTAGGCTTCAAATTTTTTCGCGGAACTGTCGAGGCAGGGGGCTGCATTGCAGGAGCCCAACCATGCGTGCCATCTGGAGAAAGGCGCTCTCGCGGGGGATGCTTTTCCTCATGATCGCGTTCGCGCTGGCCTTGATAGCCGTCGAGTCTAGCTGGTACCTGGCGCCGAGCATCCATGAGCGCTTTTGGAGGAACATCGTCGATCGAGGAACCGGGCCTATGACGTTTCGATTTTTCTTTCAGCCTGTCATGGCCATTGCCTGGGGACTCTACGATGGAATGAGAGATGTGCGGCTTGCACGCGGGTCCGGTGTTTCCAAACTCACACCGGAATTGCCTCAAGACGGATTGCTCTCGTTAGCCCGTCTCGTTCTTCTCGGCCTGATTATCGATCTGATCTATCAAATTCGGGTGCTGGGCACCTTCTATCCAGCCGAAGCGCTCTTGGTCACGATCCCGCTAGTATCAATTCCTTACTTTGCGGTCCGCAGGATCGTACGAGCCGTGGGAGCGAAAGGAGCTCCGAAGTGAGAAGGGCCAAGATTAAGCCCATTTCGCATGGCCGATACGAACGCACCAAAGGTATCGTGCTCCGGGCGCGACATCTTCCATCTATTCCTCGGCTCCGGCGTCCCAAAAGCGGATATGAACCGAGACGGTCTCCGCCTCGACGATCGGGGGTCGGGGCGACTTCCGCTTCTGGGACATACCGACAAGACAGCTCGTTGGTCGACCTTAAGCCGGCAGCGGTCAGATACCGGTCTTCCGTAAGCTGGCGTTCAGGGGTCGAAGCCGACATCATGGCTCCTGTCCTCGACGATAGCTAAGTGAGAAACATGCTGACCTAAAAACTTAAAGAGCCAGACCGGCTGCCCAGCCGCTGGCCCACGCCCATTGAAAATTGTAGCCGCCCAGCCACCCCGTCACGTCCACTGCTTCGCCGATCGCGTAAAGCCCCCTTACGTGCTTGGCTTGCATGGTCTGCGACGACAGCTCATCGGTGCTGATCCCGCCGGCCGTGACCTCGGCTTTGGCAAAGCCTTCTGTGCCGTTAGGACGAAACCGCCAATCGGAAAGCCGCCGTTGAGCGCCTTCAAGAATTCGGTCGGGACTGTTCGCGAGCTCTCCACTAAGTCCGATGCGCTCATCCAGAACTTCGGCAAGACGCGCTGGCAAAGCATGGGCCAGCACCGAGCGCAACGCGGAACGGGGGTGGCTGCGCTTTGCGTCGATGAGCCGGGCTGATCCGGGTGATGGCAGGAAGTCGATCCCGATCTCCTCGCCTTGCCTCCAATACGAGGATATTTGCAGGACGGCCGGGCCAGACAGGCCTCGGTGAGTGAACAGCGCAGCTTCGCGAAATTCGACGTCGCCGCAGCGTGCTATGACATCGGTGGAGACGCCCGACAGCGACTTGAATAGAGCTTCGTCACTGCTAAGCGTCAACGGCACGAGCGCCGGTCTCGGTTCGACGACCGATAGGCCGAACTTCCGGGCGAGATCATAGGCAAACCTAGTCGCGCCCATTTTCGGTATGGACGGGCCACCGGTGGCGATCACGAGTGCTGGCGCGGTCGCCGCCTCATCGCCGCAGCTAATGCGGTATGTGCCATCGGCGTGCTCCAGCTTGCTCACAGGGTGCCCGAACCTCAGCTCCACGTGCCCTCTTGCGCATTCGTCGCGCAGCATGGCGACAATTTGCTTGGCGGAGCCGTCGCAAAATAGCTGCCCCAGCGTCTTCTCGTGCCAAGCGATGTGATGGCGCTCGACCAGCGCGACAAAATCTTCGGGGCGGAAGCGGCGCAGCGCCGACTTGGCAAAGTGCGGATTGGCGGAAATGAATCGCTCCGGCGAAGTGTAGAGATTAGTAAAGTTGCAGCGTCCGCCCCCAGAAATGAGGATCTTCTTCCCCGCCTCAGCGGCATGGTCGATCAGCAGAACGGAGCGTCCGCGCTGGCCTGCCGTGAACGCGCACATCATCCCGGCCGCGCCAGCGCCGATGACGATCGCATCATAGTTTCTGGATGTTGCCTCGCTCACGGAACCGAGATTGCCTCATTGCTTTTGCGAGTGGATAGGGCAAATCCGTGCGGCAAGACCCCGAACTATCCTCCTCTTCGAGAAGCCCACACGCCATTGGGGTTGCGATCATGCAGCGGCGCACTCGTTAGGCTCAGCATCCTCCCTTGCGGGAAAAAGCTGGCGAGAGCGGCCGTGCTCAAGTGGGAGCAGTCTAGAACGTGAACAGAACAGGACTTGGGAACACGATTCAAACACAGAGCCAGAAAATTAGCTAAGTGTTGGAGCGGGTGATGGGAATCGAACCCACGTATTCAGCTTGGAAGGCTGCTGCTCTACCATTGAGCTACACCCGCGTCAGGGCGGGACTCATAGTCGGTTTGTGAGCCCCTGTGAAGGGCGGCAAAATGGGATACGCCGCCTCCCCCCTAAAACTCAGGCCAGACCGAGCTTTTGTGCCAGCCCGATGCGCTGCAGCTTGCCCGTCGCTCCCTTCGGAATTTCGGCCAGCATGACGATCTTTCGCGGCACCTTGAAGTGGGCGAGCCGCTCGTCGGCGAAGTCTTTGAGCTCGCGCTCGGAGCAGGTGTTGCCCTCGCGAAGCACGACCGCCGCGGCCACCTCTTCGCCCAGCTTGTCGTGCGGCATGGCGAACGTGACGGCCTGCAGCACCGCGGGATGATCCATCAGGATCTCATCCACCTCGCGCGGCGACACCTTCTCGCCGCCGCGGTTGATGATCTCCTTGAGGCGGCCGGTAATCCTGAGGTAGCCGTCCTCGTCGAGCGAGCCGAGATCCCCGGTGTGAAACCATCCGTTAGAGAATGCTTCCTCGTTGGCCTTGGGATTGTTCTCATAACCCGGCGTGACGTTTGGACCGCGGATGACGATCTCGCCTGCGGCTCCGACCGGCAGAAGTTGTCCGTCCTCGCTCATGATGGCGATTTCCGGTCCCGCGGCCTTGCCGACGGCTCCAGGCTTGCGCATGCCGGAGACCGGATTCGACGCCATCTGATGTGCGGCTTCCGTCATGCCATACGCCTCGACGACCGGCGCGCCGAAGGCAGCCTCGAGCTCGACGATGACCTGCGGCGGCAGCGACGACGAAGAAGAGCGGATGAAGCGCAGGGGATGGCGGGCAATGATCTCGCGGTTGTGCGAAGCGCGAGAGACGATGGCCTGATGCATCGTCGGCACCGCGGAATACCAGGTGGGCGCCGCCTCATCCATGGCGTGGAAGAACTTGAGCGCGTTGAAACCCGCCGTGCAGAAAATCGACCCGCCGCGCGACAGCGGCGCCAGCGTGCCGGCGATCAGTCCATGAATGTGGAACAGCGGCAGCACGTTGAGCGCACGGTCGGCGGCCGTGAGCTCGAGCACGTTCGCAATGTTGTTGGCCGATGAGACGACGTTGAGCTGCGTCAGCGGCACGATCTTCGGACGCGAGGTCGTGCCCGAGGTGTGCAGGATGATGGACACGTCGTCGGTCGTCGTGCGGCCCGCCCTGATCGTCCCGGCAACCGGTGTCCCCGAAAGGCTGAACACACCCGCGCCCTTGTCCCACTCCGGCTTGAGCGTGATGATCGCGATGCCACGCTCCTGGGCGACCGTGATGGCGGGCGACTTGCTGCCCTCCTCGACGATGAGCGCCTTCGTGTTGATGTCCGTCATGTAGAAGTCGAACTCGTCATGACGGTAGCCGGGATTGAGCGGCGCGGCGGCTGCAGCCGAAGCAACGGACACGAACGCCGTCGCCATGTCGGGACCGTTCGGCAGCACGATCGCGACGCGGTCGCCACGGCCAATGCCAAGCTCGTTGAGCGAGTGGACGGTCCGGTCGATCAGCGCCCGGAACGCGGCGTAGGTGAGCGATTTGGCGCCAGACGTCGATATGGCGATTGCGTCGTCCTTGCCTGCGGCCATCATTTCCTGCAGGACGCTCGTGTTCATCATAGTTAGCCTCGTTCCCAGTCTTCTGCTGCCGGTCCTTCAGTTGGACGAGATGCGCAGCCGTCCTTTTTGATTGGCAATGGTGTTGGCGAGCAGTGTGACACAAGCATAGACGGACTCAATCTGCGGCGTCGGCACGCCCGCGATGCGTCCGAGCTCGATGACGGAACCGATAAGCGCGTCGGCTTCTATGCCACGGCCTGCTTCGATGTCCTGCAGCATGGATGTCTTGTGCGCGCCGACGGCCTCCGCACCGGCAAGGCGTTTCTCGAGCGAAATACGAAAACGAACGCCCAGCGCCTCAGCCACGGCCTGCGCCTCTTTCATCATGCGCGTGGCGAATTCCCGGGTCGGACCGTAGCGGCAGATATCCTCAAGCGTAGCATGCGTCAGCGCACTGATGGGATTAAAGCTCAGATTGCCCCATAACTTGACCCACAGCTCGCTTCTGACGTCCGAGACGACAGGTGCCTTGAAGCCCGCCTCCTGCAACGCTTGGGAGACGCGCTGCGCCCGCTCGGTCTTCGAGTTGTCGACCTCGGCGATGGAAAAGCGGTTCCCCTCTATGTGCCTGATGACACCCGGTTCGGAGATCTCGGCAGCAGGGTAAACGACGCTGCCCAGCACGCGATCGATCGGCAGGTTGTCGGCGATAACGCCACCCGGATCGACGCTCTCGAGGCGTTTGCCTTCATGCTCGCCGCCGTTCTTCATGAAGTACCACCAGGGGATGCCGTTCTGGGCCGTCAGCACGACGGTATCCGGCGTGTACATCGCCGGCAGATCGCGGACGACCGCGCTCACTTGGTGCGCCTTCATGCCGAGAATGACGAGATCCTGATGGCCGGCCTCAGCGATCTTGTCGGTCGCCGCCATGTGCGCGAGCTTCTCGCTGCCGTCCTCTTCGATCAGCTTCAGCCCGCCCGCCGCCTTGATGGCCGCAAGATGAGGACCGCGAGCGATGACGGTTAATTCGTCTCCGGCCAACGCAAGCCGGGCGGCGAGAAGCCCCCCGATGCCCCCGGCACCGACCACACAAATTCTCATCCGACCCCTCAGCAGCCGGGAGCATTCATGCTGCGCTGCAGCATTGCCCTGCCGGCATTTTCGTTGAAGTTGGAGGAGCTTCTAGTCCAAAACGCAGAAAAATACCAAGTACCAAGTACCACAGGAGGTCGCAGGGTGAGGATTCATGCTGAGCGGCTCAGGCATCAGCGTATCTTCCGGCGGCGGAAGGCCTTGCGGGAGGCGAAGAATTCCGAGAACTGGTCCGGGATCGAGCCTGATGTCGCAGGCCCGACCCCGGTACGCAAACCCTAAGCGGTACGCACGGTCGCGAGGAAGGCTTCGACTTCGTGCCTGAGACGCCCGCTCTGTGAAGACAGCTGCTTCGCCGACGCAAGAACCTGAGACGAAGCCGAACCCGTGTCCGACGCACCCTTGTTGACGTCGGTGATGCTGGTCGCGACCTCGGACGTACCCTTGGCCGCCTCGGCGACGTTCCGAGTTATCTCCTTCGTGGTCGCACCCTGCTGCTCGACCGCCGCCGCGATGGCACCCGAGATCTCCGACATCCTGCTGATGGTATCGCTGATGTCCTGAATGGCGCGGACCGCTTCACTCGTCGCCGATTGCATGCCCGCGATCTGCAGCGCGATCTCGTTCGTGGCCTTGGAAGTCTGTGACGCGAGCGCCTTGACCTCCTGAGCTACGACCGCGAAGCCCTTGCCGGCCTCGCCGGCGCGTGCCGCCTCGATGGTGGCGTTGAGTGCTAGCAGGTTCGTCTGTCCCGCGATCGTGTTGATGAGACCAACGACGTCTCCGATGCGGTTGGCCGATTGCGAGAGCTCAGTCACGCGCTCGTTAGTCCTGACTGCCTGCGAGACCGCCTGACTGGCGATGACGCTGCTCTCCTGCACTTGCCGGCCGATCTCGACGACGGTCGACGATAGCTCCTCGGAAGCGGTCGCCACGCCCTTAACGTTCGACGACGTCTGCTCAGAAGCGGCCGCGACCATGCTGGAAAGCTGCTGCGTCGTTCCCGCCGTCTTGCTCAGCGAACCAGCCGCGGATTCGAGCTGGCTCGATGCTGAGGACACCGTCTCGACGATGCTGCCCACGGCGTTCCAGAACCTGTCCGTCTGGACCTTGAGTTTGTCCGCACGCTCGCTTGCCGCGCGCGCAGCCGCGCGATCCTCGGCCTCCATTTGCTCGATGCGAATGAGGTTCTCCTTGAAGATGCTTGCAGCGCGAGCATTCTCGCCCACCTCGTCGCCGCGATCGGCGTAGGGCACCTCGACCGACTTGTCGCCATTGGCAAGGGCGAGGAGGACACGCGCGATTGCGCGGACCGGCACGGAGATGCTGCGCCCGATGAGCCAAGCGAGAAACCCACCCATGACTATGCCGCCAATAGAGAGCAAGAGCAGCGATCTCTCCGAACTCTCCGCCATAGCCAGCGTCTCGTGCTCGAGCTTCAGCTCTTCCTCGATACCGCTGACCTTGATCTCTCCCGCACGCTGGGCAATCTCCTCGGCCATCTGCCTCATCTCGCCGTTCACCAGCGTATCGATGTCGTGCATCTCCTGAGCCGCGTGCACATAGGCCTCATGATAGGATGACGCCAGTGCCTCGATCGCGACGAAATCCTCTCTGAGGGCGCTGTCGCCGACGGCGGTACCAAGACTGCGGAGTGCGGTCTGCATATCGACGAACGACTTGTCCGCCGCCTGCTTCAGCGACTCGTCATGACGCGCGAGCAACTTGTTGACGTCGAGACGCGCCTGCATGACGTACTCCATCGCCGAGCCGGCGAGGATCATCGCGTTGGTGTTCCCCGCATTGGCGGCTGCCGCTCGCATCTTCTCGAGGTCGACGCGCAACTTCGAGCCGTTGGGATCGAGCACGCTGCTGATCTGGGCCTGCTGCGCCCGCCTCAGCTCGGCGAGCTTGTCGAAGTCTTTCGTGTAGCCGCTGAACCGAGCGCTGATCTCTTCCATCTTGGAGAGGCGGTCCGGATTCCTGATCTCGCCGAGCCCGCTCTCGATGGCCTTCACGAGCCTCGCGCGCACCTTGCCCGCAGCCTGCACCTGCTCCTCGTTGCCTGTCAGCGCGTATTCGCGCACATGGCGGCGGAAGGCGAGAAATTCACGGTCGACGTCACGGACGATGCCGACGACGCGCACCCGCTGCACGTAGGTGGAGAACCCCTCGCTCATATTCATCAGTGTTAAGTAGCCGGATGCCGCAATGGCCGACATGATGGCGAGTACTGCGGCGAAGCCGAGCGCAATTTTCGCGCTGACTTTGCGATTGTTGAAAATCGTCACCAACGTACCCATGCCCCGCCCCAGGAAAATTAGAGACCTAAAATAAAACTACTGAACCGGTTCTGACGCACCGGCTCTGCCGGATCGAACTCGCCCACACTTGCAGCTCTTGCGAGGCAAATAGACCCCGCCGAACGTAGCCACGTGCAGAAAGGAGCGCCGCACGATCGTCGTGTTGCGCCTGCAGTAATTAGCTTAAGAAAATCAATGCACAACGCACGCGTGCACAGATAATTTCTCAACCACCATGGTTAAGAGAAAATGATGCCGACGCTGGAAATAGAAAAAAACTTCGCGAGACTTCGAAAAAGCCCGGATTTTTTCCGGGATCCCGAGAGAATCCCGGAGAACCCTGAAAACGTTTCATCGCAAACCGGACTAAATATCCGCTCGGCAGGCGAGCCCAAAAATAGAAAGGCCGGCAATCTAGGATTGCCGACCTCATGCCCGCAACTTTGGTTGTCTCTGCTAGTGAACGTGCTCGACACCCGGCCCATGTGCGTGGCCGTGGCTCGAGAGCGCGCCCGTATCGACGCCGGTTCGATACTCCTTCACCGCCTGCCCGATGATCTGCGCGGAGGAGTAGAGGAACAGCCCCGCCATGATCAGAGCAACGATGATATCTGGCCAGGCCGTGCCAAGGCCCCACACCGCGAGCGCCGCGATCATAACGGCAACGTTGCCGATGGCATCGTTGCGCGAGCACAGCCACACCGAGCGCACGTTGGCATCGCCGTCCTTGTAGCGCATCAGAAGCAGCACGCTTGCCACGTTGGCCGCGAAGGCGAGCAAGCCGATGCTTCCCATGATTTCAGCCTTCGGCAGGCCAAGAAACATGAGCTGATAGATCGTCGAGCCGAACACCCACAGGCCCATGGCCAGAAGGCTGAAGCCCTTGAGCATCGCCGCCGTCGCGCGTGTCCTGAGAGAGGTGCCTATGACGGCAAGGCTCAAGCCGTAGGTCAGCGTGTCGCCGAGAAAGTCGAGGGCATCGGCCTGCAGCGCCTGCGAGCCGGCCAAGTGACCGGCAACCATTTCCACGGCGAACATGATGCCGTTGATGGCAATGACGATCCATAGGATCGCCTTGTAGCGCGGATCCACGCCGTCGAACCGCGGGTTGCCATGGCACCCGCAGGCCTGGGTGCTGCATTGCTCGGACATGAGAGCCCTTTCATCTGAGTCACGGTCACCCTACATTCTCTAGTGACTAGAGGATCAAGAGGATTTTGTGGCCATGCAACGAGAGGTTCCCATAGGGGCTCTCGCCCGCGAAACCGGCGTGAAAGTGCCGACGATCCGCTATTACGAGAGTGTCGGGCTCTTGCCTGAGCCGGTACGCAGCTCATCGAACCGGCGCACGTACGGCGACCGTGATGTCCATCGTTTGAACTTTATCCGCCACGCGCGTGAGCTGGGCTTCGAGGTGGATCAGATCCGCGAGCTCCTCACCCTCGCCGACCAGCCCCAGCGCCCGTGCTCCGAGGCAGATGCCATTGCGCATCAGCATTTGGCCGACATCGAAAGCAAAATCGAGCGCCTGACCGCTCTGCGCGCCGAGGTCCAGCGCATGCTTGCCTCGTGCGCACACGGCAGCATCGCCGATTGCCGCGTCATCGAGGTGCTCGCGGACCACGCCCATTGCCGGCACATGCACGGCGCCATAGAGAAACCGGTTGCCGTCACCAAGAAGCCCGCGCGAACACCGCGCCGGGCACGCGCGGCGATCTAGGCGCGCGCCAGCCTCAGACTTGCTGAAGGCGGCGCACCGAACGTACGCCGGAACTCGTTCGAGAAATGAGCTTGATCGGAAAACCCGGCTGCGTGAGCAGCGGCGGTGAAGCTCTCGCCCTTGGCCACTTCGCGTATGGCCGCGCGCAGCCTGTGCCAGGACCGGTAGCGCCGGAAGGGCACGCCGACCTCCTCCGCGAATAGATGCTGAAATCGCGACGCGGACAACCCGACGTGCCGCGCCACCTCCGCGACAGGTAGCCGGTCGTCGTAGCAGCTCTGAAGATGCAGGACGCCGCGCGCGATACGCGCGTCGAGCGTCCGGCGTGAGCGCGGCTCGCAGAAGCGAAGCAGATCATCGAGAACGGCGGAGGCTTCACGAGCGCCACCGTTGCTCTCGTAGAGACTACGAAGCGGCGCGACCTCGCCGGCCCCACCGACGACTGCGCCATCGACTTCCCGAGCATCGCGAAGCAGCGGTACGAGCAAATTCGCTCCGCCTGCAGTCGGCTCGACGTAGAGCACCGCGATTGGTTCGCCGCGCACGTCGAGTTCGTACGTTGTCCCAGCCGGAATGACTGCCGCACGGCAGCTGAGCCACCGCCCGCCACCCAGACGCAGACGGAACGGCTCCTGCAATCCGACGAGATAGACCGGGACGCTGTGGTGATGCGGGGCGTTGTAGCCGAGCGGGCCGGCAAAGAGCGCGCACTCCCCATCGACGTGCCATAGAGGGCTCGGCGGCCTCGAAGCCTTCGCAGCACGATCATACAAGCGCTTGTCGTCCATGCCCGTTAGTCTGCCGCTGTCCTATGTACTTCAGGAGAAACACCGAATATGCGCCACATTGACTCGCGGCCGAGCCGCCGGCAAGCGCTTGCATCCGTTGCTGCCTTGGCCGCCGCTCCGCTTGTCCTGGGCTCGACGTCCCTGCCCGCAATCGCCGCGGCACCGCCTCTCGGACCCTGGCAGCCGAAGTTCTGGCGCTTCAAGTTCGGCGCCTTCGAATTCACCACCATCGCCGACTCCGAGGCCTTCATCGACGGACCATATCCCATCATCGGTGCGAACGCGTCGGAGGACCAAGTCCGCAGTCTCATGCGCGACAACCTCGTGCAGGAGAAGCGCTACCAGCCGGGATTTTCCCCCACCGTCCTCAACACGGGCAAGGAGCTTGTCCTGTTCGATACCGGCAACGGCGCCAACGGTTTCATCCCACGTCCGAACGGCGGGTGGCTTGCGGCCCAATTGGGACCGGCCGGCTACAAGCCCGAGGACATCGACGTCGTGGTTCTGAGTCACGGCCATCCGGACCACATCGCCGGCATCATCGAAGGCGAAAAGCCCCTATTCCCCAACGCGCGCTATGTGATCGCAGGGGTCGAGTATGATTACTGGGCGCCCGAGGGCAAGCACACTGGAGATATGGAAAAGTTCGCCGCCGTGTTCCGCGCCAACACGAAGCAGGTCGCGGACAGGTTCACCTTCCTGAAGCCGGGCGATGACGTGGTGAGCGGCATTCGCTCGATCGAGGCAGCGGGCCACACGCCGGGCCATCTTGCTTTTCTCATCGAGAGCGAAGGCCGCCAGATCCTATTCTGGGGAGATTGCGCGCATCATCATGTGGCTTCGCTCGCACGCCCCGAGTGGCACTGCGTCTTCGACATCGACAAGGAGCAAGCCGCAACGACTAGGAAGCGCATCTATGACATGGCGGCGACCGATCGCTTGCCCGTCATCGGCTATCACATGCCGTTCCCATCGGTCGGCTATGTGGAACAGACGACGCCAGGGAGCTACCGCTGGCTCGCGCATTCCTTCCAATTCGCGGAGTAGCGGCATGATGGGGCGAAGCCTTCCGGCTTCGCCCCATCATGCTCGCGCTTCGAGAACCATGTTGAATGGCGTCTCGATCGCCTTGCGGACTCTCGAGAAGCCGGCTTGGCGCAAAACTTCCGTGAGCCTCGCTTGGCCCGCCTGCGCACCGAGACCCGCGCCGACCTCCTGACCGAGCGACGCCGGCACGCAGATGCTGGTCGAGAAGGCGTAGTAGATGCGGCCGACCGGATTGAAATTATCTTCCAGACGATCTCGCGCCTGCGGTTCGACGACCATCAGCACGCCGTCCGGCGAAAGCTTCGAGCGAACATGCGCAGCCGCCCCGACCGGATCACCCATATCGTGCAACGCATCGAATATGGTCACGAGATCATAGCCGTCGCCGCCGAAATCCTGAGCTCGCGCCACGTCGAACGAAATGTTGCTCATGCCGTTCGACCGCGCCCGAGCGGCTTCGACCGAAGGCCCATGAAAATCGAACCCGCGCAAGATCGATTTCGGGAAGGATTCAGCCATCAGCACGGTGGACGCGCCATGCCCGCAGCCCACGTCGGCCACACGCGCCCCTTGCTCGAGTCTCGACATGACCGACGAACCAAGTGCCGGCAGCCATTCCGAAACGAGATGCGCCTTGTATCCGGGCCGGAAGAAGCGCTCGGTGCCGCAGAAGAGACAATTGCAATGCTCACCCCAGCCGATGCCCGAGCCGGATCTGAAGGCTTGCTCCAACTTCGGCTCATCCGCGAACACGGCGGCCAGAGACTGAAAGCCGCCGGCCATGTTGACCGGGCTGTCCTCATCCGCGAGCACCGCGGCCTGCTCGGGCGATAGGAAGAATTTCTCGCCTGATGCATCGTAGCTCACGTAACCGGATGCAGCCTGCGACGACAGCCATTCGCGCACGTAGCGCTCGCGTGTCCCGGTTCTTGCCGCGAGCTGATCTGAAGTCATCGGACCATGATCCGCGAGCGCGCGGAACAGCCCAAGCCTGTCTCCGAGAAGAACAAGAGCGGCATTCGCCGCAGCACCCATCTCGCTGACCATCGTTCCGACGAATGCCTCTAGCTTCTGCTGATTGATCGGCATCATCATCTCCTGATTGAAAAGACGGCCGTGCGAAGACCCGCAGACAAGCCAGGAGGCTCCGCGGCGCACGGCGGTCTCGCTCTATCGCACAAGCCTCGGCAGCGACGCGTTTCGAATGGAACAGCCGCCGAGCATCACGTCACGTAGTGCGCATCCTTCGCTCTCGCCATGGAGAAGGGAAATCAATGACGCAATCCGATATATCGCTTCGGCCCGGTCGGATCGATGACGCGACGCTGCTTGCCGAGCTCGTCAACTACGCCGGTGAGGGGCTGCCGCTTTATCTATGGGCGAAATTGGCAGGCCCCGAAGAGTCCGCTTGGGAGATCGGACGCCGCCGCGCCTCCCGCGACGAGGGCAGCTTTTCCTATCGCAATGCCACCATCATCCAGCGTGGAGAAAGCGCCGCCGGGTGCCTCATCGGATACGAAATCCCGGATATGACCGAGCCCGTTCCGCCAGACATGCCCGCCATGTTCGCGCCCCTGCAGGAGCTCGAAAACATGGCGCCTAGCACGTGGTATGTGAACGTGCTGGCCGTGCAGCCGATCTCACGTCGGAAAGGTCTCGGCACCGCCCTGCTGATCGAGGCAGAGGCACGCGCGAAGGCGCGCGCCAAACGCGGCCTCAGCGTCATCGTCTCGGATGCAAACGTCGAGGCGCGTCGCCTCTATCAGCGTTGCGGATATTCCGAGGTCGCGGACCGCCCCATGGTCAAGGAAGACTGGCAGAACGACGGGCAGCGCTGGCTTCTGATGACCAAACCCCTTGCGTGACGCTGAGCCCCAGGACCGGAATTATCCGGCTCCGAGGAACGTGCGCAGGAGCTGCGCGTCCAATACGGAGAGCAACGCCAGCCAGCCTACGCTGGCGACTATCGCGCCCAGCAGAAACCAAACCACCTTCTGCCCCATCGCCAAGCCTCCGCCTGTCTACTCCCAGCCTCAATCCTCGAAGGGATCCTTCATCAGGATCGTGTCGTCGCGCTCGGGGCTCGTCGAAAGGAGCGTGACCGGGCACTCGATCAGCTCTTCGATGGTGCGCACGTACTTGACCGCCTGCGCTGGCAAATCGGCCCAGCTCCGCGCCCCGCGAGTCGATTGCGACCAGCCCTCGAACGTCTGCCACACAGGCTCGACGCGAGCCTGAAGGCTTGCCGATGCCGGGAAGCTGTCCATACGCTCTCCATCGACCATATAGCCGACGCACACCTTGATTTCCTTGAAGCCATCGAGCACGTCGAGCTTCGTCAGCGCGATGCCGTCGATGCCCGAAACCTTGGCGACCTGACGCACGAGCACGGCGTCGAACCAGCCACAGCGGCGCTTGCGTCCCGTGACCGTACCGAACTCGTGGCCGCGCGAACCGATGGTCTCTCCAATCTCATCAGTAAGCTCCGTCGGAAATGGCCCGGACCCCACGCGCGTCGTGTAGGCTTTGGCGATGCCGAGCACATAGCCGACCGCCCTGGGCCCCATGCCGGAGCCGGTCGCCGCCTGCGCCGCGATGGTGTTCGACGAGGTGACGTACGGATAAGTTCCATGGTCGATGTCGAGCAGCGCCCCCTGCGCGCCCTCGAACAGGATGCGCTTACCGGCGCGGCGCTCCCGGTCGAGAAGCTCCCAGGTCACTTCCATGTACGGCAGAACCTTGGGCGCGACCTCCGCCAGCTCCGCCATCAGCGTCTCCTTGGAGATCTGCTCCTTGCCGAGACCTTTGCGCAGCGCGTTGTGGTGCGTGAGAATGCGATCGACCTTGGGGCCGAGCGTCGCCAGATCGTCGAGGTCCTGAACGCGGATCGCGCGGCGCCCCACCTTGTCCTCGTAGGCCGGCCCGATGCCACGACCCGTGGTGCCGATCTTGCCGGCGCCGGCCGCCTCTTCGCGCATCTGGTCGAGCTCGCGATGCAGAGGCAGGATCAACGTCGCGTTCTCGGCGATGCGCAGGTTGTCCCGCGTGACCGAAACACCCTGCCCGCGAAGCTTCTCGATTTCGCTGCACAGCGCCCACGGATCCACGACAACGCCGTTGCCGATGACGCTGAGCTTGTTCGGACGCACCACGCCTGAAGGCAGCAGCGACAGCTTGTAGGTGTTATTGCCGATGACGAGCGTATGGCCGGCATTGTGACCGCCCTGAAAGCGCACCACCACGTCGGCGCGCTCCGAAAGCCAATCGACGATCTTGCCCTTGCCCTCGTCGCCCCACTGGGCGCCGACCACCACGACGTTTGCCATTCCGCTCTCTGCTCATGAATTGGCCCCGGCAATCGCAGCCGGGGCCCAAAAGACCTTTGCGTAGGTTTAGCGCCCAGGAGGGCGTCGGCCAACCATTATCCTTTGCGAGGCACTGGGCCTTTGGACGCAAAGGGTTATCAGGCGGCCTCCAGCGCCTAGCGACCGTAAACGACGGATTTGGACGCCGGCCACGACACGCGGTAACCAAACTCGATAACCTGCTCCTGATCCGGCTCGAGCTTGCTCTCCCAGACCAGGACGCCGCGCTTGTCGTCAACGTTCTGCTTCGTCGGGGGAACCTTGGCGTTGAGGTCGACCTTGATCTCCTGATTCTCCGAAACCGGAATCTGATCGAACACGCTGAGCGCGATAGCGCGTTCATGCATGTTCTTGATCGTCAGGCGGTAGCTGCGGCTGTCGGTCTTTGAGCTGGAAATGAGCCCCGTCTCGCCCCGCTTCTCCTCGAGGAGCGCATGACGAACCTTGACGAGGTCGTCCACGCCGAAGCCCAGCTCGTGATCCTCGGCGGGCGACAGAAGCGGCAGCCGCCCCGTACCGACGAACGTGCCATCACGGAAAAGCGATACCTCACCCGGAAGTAGCGGCGATCCCTTGGGCAGCTTGAACTTGGCATAGAGATAAGCCTTGGCGTCCTCCTTTGGCACCGTGCGCACGGCCAGCTCCGGCTCGATGGCTTCGGTCAGGAGCTGTACGCGCTTGGCTTCGCCGGTGGCCGGAATGGCAAGACGGCCGGGCACGCCGTAGACAGCCTGGAACGGTGCCACGATAACCTCGGCCTGCCGCTGTGCCAGCTTGGCTTTCAGCATCGGACGCGGCGCCTCGGCCTCGGCCTGAGCGGCGAGACTGTCCTGCGCCGCCATACCACCCAAACCATCCTCGCGCCCCCGGGATGCCGGCGCCGGTGCCGCGACCGGACGCGGCTTCTCCTCCGGTTCGAAGTCCACGGTCATCGCGTTGAGATCAGGAGCAGATGCGCCGGCCGAGGGACGTGTGGTCGAGAGCGACAGAGCCACGTTGTCCCAGGCCTCGCCGCTGCTCTGAGAGATCGCCGCGCGGCGAATGAGCTCGAGCTTCGGTGTAACTGTCTTGGAACCGGTGGCGAGGCGAACGTCGTAGAGCGGCGTCCACGAAGCACTCACCACCTGATAGCGGATGGTCACGTCCGCCTCGAGCGGCGACTGTGCGGATACGAACACCTTGGCTTCCGTGCGCTCGACTTGAGCTGGTTCCAGCTCGCCGAGCTTGTTCTCGAGATCCTGAATTCTACGGTCCACATCGCGGATCTTGACCTGCGCATCGAGCAGCGACCGCTGCGCGTCGGCCGTGCCGGTCGCAATCAACCCCAGAATGGCGGTCCAGTCTTCGCCGCGCTCTGCGCTTGCCGCTGGCGCCGGACGGCCCGGAAGATCAGCGAGCTTGCCGATCAGAACTTTCTGCGTCTCTGCACCCTGGATCTGCGCCTCGAGAGTCGCCTTCTCGTCCCTGGAGCCTTCGAGTTCGCGCTCGATGGTGCGTCTCTCACTCTCGTTAGCCGCAGCGTCAGCCTGCGGCAAGAACAGGCGCCGCGTATCGACCGAGCCGATCTCGAGCTTCCCCGTTGCGTTGCCCTCGACTCGGATCGAGCCCTCCACCGCCTCGGCGGGAAGGTCATGGAAAACGAGGGTGTGATCGCCCTTGTCGATGGTGACTTTCGCCACACGCGTGACCTCGGCTCCGCGAGGAAATACGACGACCGAGTCAACCGCGGAAGTCGCGGCGATCTCCGCCGCGTGGGCCGCCGATCCAACCGCCGTCATTAGAAGCGCAATCGTCAAAGCTCGCATCACGTAAACCTCATCCCAGGGGGTGAAAGTGACAGTCCATATCAGCCGGCGGATGACCGATGGTGCAGGCTCGTGTGGGGCTGTTTCACGACCAAATTATGGCTCTGGGCGCCGGACCGTCGGCATTTACGAAAAGCCGCTAAAGTTCTGCCTTCGCTACCCGAAAAGCCCAGTCGAGCCAGGCCGTCAGCGCCACCAGATCACTGGCCTCGACGGTTGCCCCCGTCCACACCCTGAGGCCCGGCGGAGCATCCCGGTAGGAGCCGATGTCGTAGGCGACCTCTTCGTCGTCGAGCAGCTGCACGAGCCGGCGGGCAAACCCGGCTTGCCCCTCACGCGAAAGGCGGGTAACCGCCGGATCGGTGATCACGAGGCACACCGACGAGGTCGACCATGTCGTCCGGGCGGCCGCGAGATTGGCGATCCATTCCGTCCGTTCGATCCAGTCGAACAGAACCTGCGCATTGGCCTCGGCGCGCCGGATCAATCCCTCGACCCCGCCCAGGCCCGCCGCCCAGTCCAGCGCGTTGATATAATCCTCGACGCACAGCATCGACGGGGTGTTGATCGTCTCGCCTTCGAACAAGGGCTCGTTGAGCCTGCCGTCACGCGTCAGGCGGAAAATCTTCGGCAGCGGCCAAGGAGGCCTGTAGCTCTCCAGCCGCTCAACGGCGCGTGGGCCGAGGATGAGCATGCCGTGCGCGGCTTCCCCACCGAGCACCTTCTGCCAAGAGAAGGTCAGCGCGTCGACTTTGCTCCAGTCGATCGGTTGCGCGAAAATAGCCGACGTCGCGTCGACGAGCGTCAGGCCGGCGCGATCGGAGGCAATCCAGTCGTAGTTCGGAATGCGTACGCCGGATGTCGTACCATTGGCGGTGAACACCACGTCACGCGAGAAATCGACCGCGCTCAGATCCGGCAGATTTCCGAAGTCGGCTTCGAGCCGGCGCACATCCTCGAGCTTGAGCTCCGAGAGCACGTCTCCTAGCCACACCTTGCCGAAGCTCTCCCACGCAAGCACGTCGACACCGCGCGCGCCGAGCATGGACCAGAGGCACATCTCGAATGCGCCGGTATCGGAACCGGGCACGATGGCCACACGATAGTCGGCCGGCAGTCGCAGAACAGCCCGTGTCTTGTCGATGGCGGCGCGCAGGCGCGCACGCCCCTCCGGCGACCGGTGCGAGCGCCCCACGAGTGCCGCATCGAGCGAAGCCGGAGTCCAGCCGGGCCGCTTTGCGCACGGCCCGCAGGAGAAACTGGGATTGGTGGGCCGGAGCGCAGGCTTGGTGTTGCTAACCATGAGGTCTTGGGCTGGGGATTGTTGAAGCCCGCGCACCATAAACAATTGGGGCCGGCGAAAGCCAGCCCCAACACAACTCGAGTCCTACGAAGACGCAGCCCGCTCGAACGCAGAGTTCGGGCCGCGCCTTCAATTCCTTATTTGATCGGCCCTCACTTAATCGGCATGTACGAGGCGACCGGCTGGTCGAGCCTCCAGCGTGCCGTGAGAAGCAGATCGTGAGCCGTCAAATCGCGGAGCTCGTGGCCGCTATAGGCCTCGTCACCCAGGTAGGTCGTGACCGGACCGCTTTTGGCATCGCCCATATCAAGGTACCGATAGCCGAGATCCACCGTGAACTGCGATGTCACGTCGTAGCTGACGCCAGCATAGAGAGCCCAAGCGAAGTTGGTCTCGGTGTGGTCGGCGCCGTAAGCCCAGCCGTTGTGGGGAACGTTGACGTCCTCGAGACCGAGCACCGAGACGGAGGCGATACCGATACCGCCGCCGACATAGGGCGTGAGGCCGCGCCATGTGCCGAGATCAATATAGGCGTTGGCGAGCCCTACCCAGCTTTCGATATCCGCCGTGAATGAATTCGAACCGCAACCAGAGCCTGGGCACGCGCCGCCGTTGTTATAACGGTCGTTGCCGATGAACAGATACTTGCCGCGATATTCACCCGTGATGTCGAAGCGCAGCCAACGATTGTGCTCGACACCGATGCCTATACCGTAGAACGGCGAGGACTTCATATCCTTGTGGCCGACGACGAAGTCACCCGAAGCGTACGCCTCGTTCCACATGCTGCCGACTTCGTTATTGCCCGCACCGATGGTGCCCTTGAGGTACCAGACGCGGCCAGAAGGCGCCGGCGGCGGAGCGTCCTTGATGCTGTAGCCGAGATCTGCGGCGAAGCCGGTGGAGGAAGCACCGGCAAAAAATGCTGCTGCGAGCGCCGCGCCAAGAAGCGCAGAAACGCGAGAGGCGTTCATTACTGTCCCTTTTCGTTGAGCCCGGCACAAACGCCGGAACGCGAGTCGAACGCAGCACGTGTTCGAAGGGACTGTGAATCGGAAGATTTAAGGGATGCTTAAGTTGCGTATTAATCTGGCACACGCACCGATGCGTGATGCGTATGCGCACTAACGGCTTTCGCGAGTTGCCGCCTCAGATAAGGGGCTTCGCGTTAAGAGATTATTAGGCATGCGAAACGATGGCCGTCCCGATCCTTGATCGTATCGAGGATTTCCGCCACTGGCCGTTATGCGGCCTGCGCTGCAGCCTTCACCGCCTCGACGATATCGCCGACGACTCTGGAGACGAGCTTCTCGTCGTCGCCTTCCGCCATGACGCGGATGACGGGTTCCGTACCGGATGGACGGATGACGAGGCGGCCGCCTTCGCCGAGGCGCTTCTTCGCGCCTTCGATGGCCGTCACTACGCGCCTGTCCTCGAGGGGCTTGCCGTTGGCATAGCGCACATTCTGCAGAATTTGCGGCAGCGGCGTGAAGCGGGCGCAGACCTCCGAGACCGGCTTGCCGGTCGCAACCACGCAGGCGAGAACCTGCAGTGCCGAAACGAGGCCGTCGCCCGTGGTGGTGAAATCCGAAAGCACGATGTGGCCGGACTGCTCGCCACCGACATTGTAGCCATGCTTACGCATGTGCTCGACGACGTAGCGGTCGCCCACCGGCGTCCGCGCGAGAGAGAGGCCCTGGGCCTTGAGATAACGCTCGAGCCCGAGGTTGCTCATCACCGTCGCGACGATACCGCCCGCCGCGAGCTTGCCGCGCCGGTGCCAGCTTTCCGCAATGACGGCCATGAGCTGATCGCCATCGACGATCGAGCCCTTCTCGTCGACGATAACGACGCGGTCCGCATCACCGTCGAGCGCGATGCCTATGTCGGCGCGCACCTCGCGCACTTTTTCGATCAGGGCTTCGGGTGCGGTCGAGCCGCATTTGTAATTGATATTGCGGCCATCGGGGTTGACGCCAATTTTGATCACCTCGGCGCCGAGCTCCCAGAGGGCCTCCGGCGCCACCTTGTAGCCTGCGCCGTTGGCGCAATCGATGACGATGCGCAGGCCGTTGAGCTTGAGATTCTTGGGCAGCGTACGTTTCGCATATTCGATGTAGCGCTCTTGCGCGCTCTCGACGCGCGTCGCGCGGCCGATGAGGTCGGGCGCGGCCAGCAGACCGGAGGTATCGGAGTCGATCAATCGCTCTATATCGCGTTCCATATCGTCCGACAGCTTGTAGCCGTCCGGATCGAAAAGCTTGATGCCGTTGTCGTCGTAGCGGTTGTGCGACGCGGAGATCATGACGCCGAGGTCCGCGCGCAGTGAACGCGTCAGCATGGCGACGGCCGGCGTCGGCATCGGGCCGAGAAGAAATACATCCATCCCAACTGCGGTGAAGCCGGACATGAGCGCCGCTTCCAGCATGTAGCCGGAAAGGCGCGTGTCCTTACCGATCACAACGCGATGGCGATGCTTGCCGTTCTGAAACAGCTTGCCCGCAGACATGCCGACCTTGAGCGCGACCTCGGACGTCATCGGGTGCCGGTTTGCCAGGCCCCGAATACCATCCGTTCCGAAATAGCGTCGCGTCATCGGTCCCCTCATCCGCTCGGTCTGCTCGCTGAACACCACTTGCAAGGCTTCCCTGACCGCTGGCGGTGCTTAACGAATTATGACTGGCCACTCTGCTGCCAACATATCACAAAATGTATCGGCACGTTGCGGCTCGAAGCTCTGCATTATACCTGAAGCTCGCAAACCGTCCCCTAATCCCGGAGCGGTTTTCCCGCGCGAGCGCATTTCTGAATGCCGTTTTAAGGATTGAATCAGGCGAATACCCCGGCCCGGGGAAGCTTCGCCTCGAGCACGTGGGCGCGGACGAGATCGACAAAGGCCGTCTCTGCCTTCTGGTCGGCGAACGCGTTGCGGGGAACTACCACACCCATTCCGGGCTCGATCCACATCACGACGATTCCATCGCCTACGGTCACGTCCTCGAACGAATGCCATCGACAGAGGAAGTCGAACATCCGGCTGGAGGTCCTGAGCCCATCCCCGGCAAGGCTCAGCTGATGCTCTGACAGCGTCGGCCCGTCGGGGCGCACGAACCGGCGCTGCGCGCGACTGGATTGGAGCCGCATGGCAACGACCAGGATGACGACCCCAACGATCAGGCCGAGCACGAACTCCGCGCCAGCAAACGGCCGATCCGTGACGAAAGGCAAAAACAGGTAGAACGCGGCCATGGGCACGGCCACAGCGAGCCCAGCAACAAGAAACCTGCCGTAGCTCTCGTAACTGCGAGTTGCATCGCTTCCGCCGCTCGCAGCCCGCAGTGCGGCAAGCTTCTGGTAGGCGGCGAGGTGCTCCGCCTCGAGTGTGTAAGTCAGTTCTGTCATCAAGATCCTAGTGGCAAACAACGTCTTACGCTACGAGGCCCGTTTCTGTTCCTGCCTGTATCGCTTCCCAGACGCGCACCGCCTGTCGCGTCTCCGCCACGTCGTGAACGCGCAGGAGCTGTATACCCTGCGCCACGGACGACAGCGCCGCTGCGAGAGAACCGGGCACGCGATCCTTCGGATCGTCGACATTACAGAGCTGGCCAATTATCTTCTTGCGCGAGGCGCCAAGCAGAACCGGAACGCCAAGGCCATGATAGAGGCTCATGGCGGACAGCACGGCGACGTTATGGTGCAGGTGCTTACCAAAGCCGATGCCCGGATCGGCTACGATTTTTGCTTTGGGAATGCCCGCACCCTCGCACGCACGGATGCGCTGTTCGAGAAAATCGAACACGTCGAGCGCCACATCGGAATATTGCGGGTTGTCGTTCATGGTCTTGGGATCGCCCTGGGCATGCATGAGCATGACCGGCAACCCCGTCTCGGCCGCCGTGTCGAGAGCCTTCGGATCATGGGTTAGCGCGGAAACGTCGTTGAGAATGTCGGCACCCGCAGCGGCCGCGCGGCGCATCACCTCGGCCTTGCGCGTATCGATCGAGATCAGCTTATCGGTCTTGGCGCGCAGCCCCTCGATGACGGGAATAACGCGGCGAAGCTCTTCATCGATTGGAACCGTATCCGAGCCAGGCCGGGTCGACTCTCCGCCGACGTCGAGAATGTCGGCACCTTCCTCCACGAGCCTCAGACCGTGATCGACGGCCACCTGCGCCTGCGTGAAGCTGCCGCCATCCGAAAAGCTGTCCGGCGTCACGTTGATGATGCCCATGATGCGCGCCCGGTCGAGGGGCATCCCGGCAAGACGCGGACGCGGCGCACGGACGGCCTCGAGCAGATCGGAGGCCGCCAGTGTGTGCCGTCCCCAGTCACGCTCGAAAAGATCGCCGAGACCGATCGTGCGTCGATGGATTCCGCGTCCGCAACGCTCCAGAACCTCGAGCGCCGAGAATGACAGCGGCCCGCCCGCGAGAGGAAGTCCTCCCCAGATCTCGCCCGCGGCGTCCTCCGCCGCCATTCTCCGGCGTGTGTCGGGAAAAATGCCGACGGGCCGGATATAGATCGAGCGCTGCATATTCGTGCGTCCCCGTAAACAAGAACGGCCGCGGAGAAGAGGCCGCGGCCGTCCCAACGTTCTATAGCACCAGCTTTAGAGCTCAACCCTGCGGTTGGGGCTCCATGCCGCCTGCACCCGGCTCCTCGCGAGGCCGCGGCGTGCGGCCGGCAGAAGGAACTGCCGAGCCAGCGGACCCCTTGGACCCGTCGTCGTCGGATTTGCGCACGATGTCTTCGCCGCGCATGACCGCCTGCACTTCCTCGCCGCTGATCGTCTCGAAATCGAGAAGAGCCTTGGCGACCGCATGCAGCTTGTCGACGTTCTCGGTGAGGATCTTCTTGGCCTTCTCCTCGCCGGCGTGGATGAGATCGCGAATCTCCTCGTCGATGAGCTTCGCCGTCTCGTCCGACAGGTTTTTGGTCTGGGTCACGGAGTGACCGAGGAAGACCTCCTGCTCGTTGCCATTGTAGCGCACGCGCCCGAGCTTATCGGACATGCCCCATTCCGTGACCATCGCGCGCGCGAGCTGCGTCGCCATCTGGATGTCGCCGGTGGCGCCGTTGGTGACGTTGTCGGGTCCGCCGAGAAGGATCTCGGCCTCGCGGCCGCCGAACAGCACGGCGAGACGGGCTTCACACCACTGCCGCGTGCGGCTGTAGCGATCACCCTCGGGGAGGTTCATGGTTACGCCCAGCGCGCGGCCGCGCGGAATGATCGTGACCTTGTGCAAGGGATCGTAAGGAACCTGCAAGCCGACGATGGCGTGACCAGCCTCGTGATAGGCGGTGTTGCGGCGCTCCTCGTCGCTCATGACCATCGAGCGGCGCTCGGCGCCCATCATCACCTTGTCCTTGGCATCCTCGAACTCGGCCTGCGTCACGAGCCTCTTGTTCCGGCGTGCCGCCAGAAGAGCTGCTTCGTTGACGAGGTTGGCGAGATCAGCGCCCGAGAAGCCGGGCGTGCCGCGCGCGATCGTCTTAGCGTCCACATCCGGAGCCACCGGGCTCTTGCGCATGTGAACCTTGAGGATCTTCTCTCGGCCCGAGATATCGGGATTGGGAACGACGATCTGCCGATCGAAGCGGCCCGGGCGCAGCAATGCGGGGTCGAGCACGTCCGGCCGGTTGGTGGCCGCGATGATGATGACACCTTCGTTGGCTTCGAAACCGTCCATCTCGACGAGCAGCTGGTTGAGCGTCTGCTCACGCTCGTCGTTGCCGCCGCCGAGGCCTGCGCCGCGATGACGACCGACTGCGTCGATCTCGTCGATAAAGATGATGCACGGCGCGTTCTTTTTCGCCTGCTCGAACATGTCGCGAACGCGGCTCGCGCCGACGCCGACGAACATCTCGACGAAGTCGGAGCCCGAGATGGTGAAGAACGGCACGTTGGCCTCGCCTGCGACGGCGCGCGCGATCAGCGTCTTACCGGTACCCGGAGGACCGACGAGCAGCGCACCGCGCGGAATGCGGCCGCCGAGACGCTGGAACTTCTGCGGATCGCGCAGGAACTCGACGATCTCCTCGAGATCGGACTTGGCTTCATCGACACCAGCCACGTCCTCGAAAGTCACACGGCCCTGCCGCTCGGTCAGGAGCTTAGCCCGGCTCTTGCCGAAGCCCATGGCACGGCCCGACCCGGACTGCATCTGGCGCATGAAGAACACCCAGACCGCAATCAAGAGCAGCATCGGGAACCAGTTGAGAATGACGGACAGGATAGACGGCACGTCCTCGTCGGACGGGCGCGCCTTGAACTTCACATCCTTCTTCGCCAGGCGCTCGACCAATTGCGGGTCGTTCGGAGCGTAGCTCGAGAATGGCGTGGCATTGTCGCGCATCGTGCCGTAGATGCGGTTGCCGGCGAGCGTCACCTCGGCGACCGATCCATTGTCGACCGCGGCCAGAAAATCAGAATAGCTGATTTCGGCGCCTCGACGCCCCTGCGTCGGGCTGTTGAACAGATTGAAGAGCGCGGCCAGCAGCACGAAAACCGCTACCCAGATCGCTAGCTTCTGAAAATTCGCGTTCATCTATTGTCCCAATCGGCGTCCGGCGCACGCCACAAGCCTGCCTAATCGTCCTCTACCGGCCGTTAAGATAGGTGCAGCCTCAGGTTTTGCCAAGTTTCATCGGCCCAGACGGCGCCCTCTTAACCAGATCTATTTGGCCGTTCGGTTTCCGGCAACGATCTCGGCGGCCAATCGGCTACCACCGCGGCAGGAATCTAGCCTTGAAGCTCAGGATCGGCGCGCATGAGGAGACCGTTAGATCCTCGCTAAAGGTCGCCTGCGGCCAAATGAGGTCCGGCACGCCCACAAGCCTGTCATGCGACCAAATTGCCGGAAGCGATGAAGCCGGACGTGACGGGTGCCGTCGCTCGAGATGCGACCTTAAGGTTGCATAAGCGCGACCACCGAGAGCCCGGACCACGAGAGGACCGGACACACTCGCCACGCGCGCCCTTGCCTCCGCGTCGAGGCTGACCTCGAAACGCTCGTCCCAGATCACCCCATCCAGGGAGTTGAACTCGATCTCGGGCAGATCGCGGCCCGATGGCTCCCGGTAGATACGAACGGTCTTGCTTCCGGCGGACACGAGACACCCGCCCAAGGTCTGCGCGAGGTCAGCACCGGAGCTTAGAGCGCTTTCGAGCATTTCCACCTGCGCCAGTCGCGCAATGCCACTACTACCTCCGAAGGCTTGCAGCAGCGAGGAGAGGACGCGCACTCGCACCTCTCTCGACACCAGATTGAAGCCATTGCGGCTGAAGGAGGCATAGATGCCGTCATGAAGCTCGACCAGAGCATGACGGAAGGCGTCCGCGGACTCGTCTAGCGCATCGCGAGCCCGGCCGAGACGCTCTGCGCTGAGCGCGATTTTCTCGCCGGTGAGGCCGATCTCCTCGAGCGCGCTCCACGCCTTCCGGAGGCGGACGCGCTCGAAGGCATGCATGTCGTTGCTCGGATCTTCGATCCATTTCTGTCCGAGCTCGTCCAATGTTGCGACGAGCCGCGCTTTCGCTACGCCGAGAAGCGGCCGCACCAGCTGCACGGCGCCATCCGGCCTCAAGGAGCGACGCGCCGGCATGGCGGCGAGCCCATCCAATCCGCTGCCACGTGCGAGACGCATCAGGAATGTCTCTGCCTGATCGTCCTGCGTATGAGCTGTTACGACGGCGGAAGGCGTGCCCCGTCGCGCATACGCGCTGAGCAGCTCATAGCGCGCTCGCCGGGCCGCATCCTGGATGCCCGTCTTGGGCTTCTCCCCTGACCACACAAGAACCGAATGCGGCAATCCGAGGAGCTTCGCCTGCTCGCCGACCCATCGCGCTTCCTCAGACGATTCTGCCCTGAGCCCATGATCGACGGTCGCGATCTCGACTCGCGGCGAATGTCCGCCGTTATCCGCCAGCCACCGGCAAACGAGACGCATGAGGCAGACGCTGTCGGCTCCGCCTGAAACGGCAAGCACGACCAGCTCGTAAGACTTGAGCTCATCGAAAAGCGCGGCGGCCTCGTCCCGCGAGACCGGCCGCGCCTCAGACCCACGCATGGCGCCGGTTTGGCTCATGGCCAGATCTCATAAGACTAGCGCGGCCCAGTCAACTGGCGACGCTGGCTAGGCTGCCGGCGGGTCAGGTGCATCCCGCCCGCTGCCGCTCCCCATCGGCCTTGGACTTGAGCAGCGGCGGCGCGCTCGGGAACTTCGACGGCAGCTCACGGAAGGCCGCGCAGGCGTCCTGTTTCTTGCCGAGCTGGGCCAGCGACATGCCACGCTTCAACTGCGCGTCCGCGGCCTTGTTGCTTGAACCGTAGGCCGAGATCACGAGATCGAACGCCTCCGCCGCATCGGCGTAGTTGCGCTGTACGTAATGGGTTTCCCCAAGCCAGTAGAGCGCGTTCGGCGCCAGCGGGTCCTTGGGATAGGTCTTGAGGAAATCCGAGAACCCGGCCTGCGCCGAGGCGTAGTCCTGCTGCAGCAGGTACCCGTAAGCGGTTTCATAGAGCTGCTTCGAGTTTGCGCCACCGGCAGGCGGGCCGAGAGCCGCCGACTGTGTCGGAGGCGGTGCCGCCAAGCCGCCAGGCTGTCCACCTGCTGCCCCGGTCGGGGTCTGGCCGGGATTCTGCGGCTGATTCCCATAAGGGTACATCTGATCCTGCGCCACCAGCCCGCCGATGGGATCTGCCTGATCGGACGTAACCGTCGTCGATCCGAACCGGCTCGTGCTCGTCGAAGCTTCCGTACCGGAACCTGCACCGTTGTCGGCGTATGAAGCCGTGCCCGGCGCCTCGGACCTGCGGCCCGCGCCTGCCCTGACGTCGGCAGACAATTGCTCGATCTGCGCGGTCAGCGCGCGGATCTGCGTCTCCATGCTGTCGAGGCGCGCTTCGTCGTTGCCCGACATCGGCCCCGAGCTGCCGACGGATGGCGCGGGCGAGCGCACGCCCGACCGCGCGAGAGATTCGAGTGTTCCGATGACGACCTGAAGATCGACGAGTTGCTCCTCAAGCTGCTCGACCCTCTGGCGCAGCGCCTGATCACCACCGCCGCCCTGTTGCGGCGCGGCCTGTGCCGAAGGCTTGGCGGACTTCTGCGCCGGAGCCTTGACCTCGGGAAGCGGTTCGGACTGAACTCCCTGGGCATAGCTCGGAGCCGCAGCGAGAGCACCCAGCACTGTGAGCACCGCGACAGAAGCGGCGATCCGAGGCCCGCGGCGAATGTTTCGATTCATCGGAAGAGAAGCCTCCGTATTGTCTTTGTCCGGCATATGCGGCCCCGACCCGCCGCAGGAGAAATTCGTAGCGAAACTCTTGATCTCGTTTCCCAAACCGGCGTCACCACCTTGAACCGGACCTTAGGACAAAGGCTGCCGCCCTTCACGCCCATTTTTCACCCGCCCCCAGGAGAGGCACCCCTCCTAGCAGGGCGGATTGACATTCTACTGGGTCGAGCGCGATCTGGAATCGGCTGGCACCGGGCCTTGCGCATGAGCGTTCTTCAGGCTCTGCAGCACGCCTGTACTGACCAGGACGGTAATCGCCCTCCGGTTTTGCGCGGCGCAGGCCGGGTCGGGACAGGCTGAAACCGGCGAATCGCGCCCCCGCGCTACGGCTATGAGGCGTTCGGGGCCAATGCCTTCCGCGAGCAACCGGTCGCGCACGGCGTCAGCCCGGGCCTGCGATAGGCGTATCTGCTCGTCCTTGCCCGCCTTGCCGTCGTCGGCGTGACCCTCGACGAGGGCCGAGACATCGCGCCGGGTCGACATGAAGCGCGCCTGCGCCTGCAGGACGGTACGCGCCCGAACGCCGAGCTCCGCGCTGCCCGTACTGAAGAACACCCGGTCACCGGCATCGAGCAGGAACTCCTCCTCCACGGAGGCAGCAACGTGCGTCCCGCCGCTCTTCGCGAGGATAAGCGATGTGTCTAGGGTTCTAGGCGCCTGCGTCTCCTCGGAAACCCGCTCTGAGCCTGGCTTCTCGATCACGGCCCCGGTGTTGATCTCCATCGGACCGCCATCGTCGTTGCGGCTGTAGAGAGTCGCGAGATAGCGGCGCGCCTTGGTGGCGAGCGTGCTGCCCGGCGCGTCTGCGATCACCTTCTCCAGAAGACGCTGGGCCTCGTCCGAACGGCCGCCATCGAAGGCCTCGACGGCCTTCTTGAACACGGCGTCGGTGGGCTCCTTGGGCTCCGAAGATGAGAAATTGAAGTGCGGCAGGAACCACGACTGAGTCGCGCTTTCGCCCGCTGTATCGTCTCCGTTGCCTGCGCCGTTTGCCGACGTGCCCGACGAAGGATCATCAGCCACTGTCTGGAGATTGAAGGTGCCGATCGGCACTTCATCGCGCTCCTGAGCCTGCAAGGGCCCAAATTGCGCTAAGGCGGCAAAGAGCGCCGCACAGGAGAACATCAGAGACAACGCGCGCCGGCCCTCGACCCCGACCGTGGCGCCAAAACTTTTCATGACCGACATCCCGGTTTGCAACCGATGACGCAGGCGAACGCCGCATATCATCCGCACTCCGGGATGTCTGCACCCGCAATAAGGCTAAACTTTGCTGTCAGAAGCCGTTAACGGCTCAGCTTGCTAGCTGGCGTCACGTCCCTCGCCCTTGCTTAGGACGCGGCTCTGTTATTTAGCACCGTCTGCGCACGGCGATTCTGCGACCAGCACGAGATGTCGTTGCAGACAGCGACCGGCCGCTCCTTGCCGTAGGAGATCGTACGGACGCGATTGGCTTGAACGCCGTTCTGAGCCAGGAAGTTACGGACGGTGGTGGCACGGCGTGCGCCGAGCGCGATGTTGTACTCGCGCGTGCCGCGTTCGTCGGCGTGACCCTCGATGGTGATCGTGTACTGCGGATACTGGCGCAGCCACTGAGCCTGCTTCTGCAGTGTCGTCTGAGCTTCGGGGGTCAAATCCGTGCTGTCAGACGAGAAATAGACGAGGTCGCCGGCATTTACGGCGAAGTCCCGATGCGAACCCGGCGTGATCGGACCCTTGCCGTCCGGACCGAGCTGTGTGGACGGATCGTTCTGATTGTTGGCGCAGCCCCCCGCTGTCACTGCCAACACTGCAAGCGCCAGCGCGCTGAAAATCATCGAGGCCCGAGAAGCCGGCGCCATGAGCGTATCCTTTCTTCGGCTCTACGGCAGCGCAGCCAGCGCCCGGAGCCCCCACACAATTTGTCCTAATCTCGGATAACTGAGCCATCGTACGAAAATGTGGCCGTGACCTCCACATCGGGCGCCACGTTGTCCCGTTATTTTCGCAGTGCGGAACACGGCCAATTGCCGCGTACCCTCGAGCAACCCACTGATCGCCTAACAAAAAGGCAGTCCCACCGCCGACGCACCTCCCACAGTCTCCTGGAAGGAGGTCGATTCTCGGGGTGAGGACCGACGACCACGACGGCCACACGTTCGACCGGACTTGAGTCGCCAACTAGGATTCGGAGTATCAGAAAGTCCGCGAGAAATGAATTTCGCCCAATTAGCGATCTGTGGAAACCGTGAGAATAACGGCGCGAATGAGCAAAAGCATTTGAATGGCGGGAGCAAAAGCTTCAAATGAGACTAGAAATAAAAAAACCGAGCTGTCGCAACATTCGTTACGACAGCCCGGTTATTTCTATTCAAGTCGCGAGCGATAGCTCGCTATTGAAATCGAATTCGCTTAGCGAACGTCGGCAGCAGCCGGAACGTCAGCGCCGAGCTTCAGAGGAGCAGCCTCTTCACGACGGCAAGCGCCGAGAGCAACGGCTACGATAGCGGCAGCGAGAACGATAGCGCCCTTCATGGTAGTATCTCCTGTTGTGTCCTAAGTATAATCGGACGTTAGCGAGCCACTTCCGTGGCAGCCGGAATCTCAGCGCCGAGTTTCAACGGCGCCGCTTCTTCACGACGGCACGCGCCGAGCGCAACAGCGACAACGGCAGCCGAAAGAACGATCAGCCCCTTTACACCCTGCATGGTCTAAATCTCCTGATGCTTATTCGGCAACGAGCCGACTATTGGGGTACCGGCATGGCTTGATTTGATCAAGAACTGAGGGAGGTTTTGGACTGTTTTCCACCCTCGTTGATGCGAAAATGCCACGCCGTTGTTGATGCTCCTCGGCCACCTGACGCAGAAACGGGCCGCGCCTCGAAGCGATTGAAAATACGCACTAAACTAACTCCCGCAGTCCACGAGAGTCCTAGGCAACATAATGCCCAGCGGGAGTTAATCTGAGGTTAAGTGGCGTCTCAATTCAGGAGCGGCGACCACGCTGGATCGGACCCGAACGAAGGCGTGCTGACGACTCGCTCGTTGTAGCCGGTGAGATCGACCGAATAGATTCGGGGTCCTCCGCCTTCGCCTTGGCTCTCACGGAAGAACATGAGCACGCGCCCGTTGGGCGCCCATGTCGGCCCTTCGTTGTGATAGCCCTCCGTCAGCACACGCTCTCCCGACCCGTCGGGACGCATGACACCGATGAGGAATCGGCCCGCGAGCTGCTTGGTGAAGGCGATGTAGTCGCCGCGGGGCGACCAGACGGGGGTCGAATACCGCCCCTCGCCGCCGCTGATGCGGCGCACATTCGAGCCGTCCGCCCCCATGACGTAGAGCTGCTGCGTACCCTCTCGATCGGATTCGAACACGATCTCACGCCCATCGGGCGCATAGCTCGGGCCTGTATCGAGCGCGTTCGAGTTGGTGATGCGGCGCGACTGCTTGGTACGCAGGTCCAGCTCGAAAATGTCGGAATTGCCTTCGTTCTGCAGGCTCATGATGACTCGCTGGCCGTCTGGCGAGAACCGCGGGGCAAAGGTCATGCCCGGGAAATCGCCGACCACTTCGCGCTGACCCGTCTCGAGGTTCATCAGGAACACGCGGGGTTGGTCCTTTGTGTAGGACATGAAGGCGATCTCGCTCGATGCCGGATTGAAGCGCGGCGTCAAAACCAGCTCCTGGCCCTGGGTCAAAAGCCGCACGTTGGCGCCATCTTGATCCATGATGGCCAGACGCTTGACGCGCTTGGCCTTGGATCCCGTCTCGTCGACGAAGACGACGCGCGTATCGAAGTAGCCCTTCTCACCCGTCAGGCGCTCGTAGATCTGGTCGGCCACCATATGTCCGACGCGACGCCAGTTCTGGCCGCTGGTCGAGAACCGCTGGCCCGCCATCTGCTTGCCGGTGGCCACGTCCCAGAGGCGGAATTCTGCGGTAAGGCGCCCATCACCGCCCCTGACGACGCGACCAACAGCGAGCGCGTCGGCGCTGATCTGGCGCCAATCGGGGAAGCGAGGCAACGCGTTGATGTCGCGAATATCCTCGAGGTAGGAGGCCGGATCGAGCGGCTGAAACAGGCCCGACCTTTCGAGATCGGTCGCGACGATGCGCGAAATATCCGCCGATAGCTTCGGATCGTCGCCGAGGAATGCCGGAATGGCGATCGGAATCGGCGCGACCGTACCCTGGCGCTGCGTACCGCGAAGGCCTTCCCCGCCTCCCTGGCCGCCACCGCCGCTGAACCCGCCGCGCGGAGCCGCGTCACCGCCGGGACCACTGTAGCGCGGCTCAGCCGCCGGAGGGCCCGGAGGTACGCCGCCTTGGCGGCGGATCTGATCATCGAAGCCACCGCCTCCGCCGCCCGCGGGGGGACGGTAAGCGTCGTCGACCTGGGCCACGGCAGGCTGCAGCACAGCCATCGTCATGAAGCCTACGAGCGCCGCCAGCAAAAGCCGGCCCCTTTTTGAGCCCGCATACGCGGAAACCGAGCTGCAGCCGGGGCGCGCGATCGAACTCTGAGTTTGTCTCATTTTCACGACTCGATGGGTTGGGGGGCCGGGCACACGTTCCGGGCGAGGTTTACAGCATCTCACGCGGATCGAAATCCCAGATGATCATTTTCCAGGCGGCGTACTTGTCGGGAGGCAAGGTGAACGGAGAGCACATCTTCACCGCGCGCATCGCGGCCTCGGCGGCGATTTGATACACGGGCCCGGACTGCGGAGCCTCCAGGGCCGGCTCTCCTTCGAGAGAACCGTCCGGACGCAGGCGCCAGCGCACCGTGACGACGATGGTTTCGATGCCGCCTCCGCCGCCCGGAAGCTTCCAGCATTGCCTGAGCTGGGCGCTGATCTGTCCGCGCAGCAAGTCCTGCTCGCGTACGGATAATACCGGCGCGTCGCCTTCTCGGGCGCCGGCGGTGGGTCCGGTGTAGTCCGTCTCGTGCGTCGGCGGTGTTGCAGAATTCGGCGCGCCCTTGCGGGTCGGATCCTTGTCGAGCAGCGCCGCCAGCCGGTCAGCAGCCGCCTGCTTCTTCTTTTTCTCTTCTTCCTTGCGCTTCTGCTCGGCGAGCTTCTTCTGCTGCTCGAGCTTTTTCTTGCGTTCTTCCGCCTTCTTCTTTTCCTCGGCCTTCTTTTTCTCTTCTTCTGCTTTCTTCTTGTCCTCTTCGGCCTTCTTCTTGGCCTCCTCAGCGGCTTTGAGGGCTTCCTCCGCCTGCTGCTGCTCCTGAACCTTCTTGGCTTCCTCCGCCTGCTTGGCCTCCTCCGCCTTCTTCAGCTCTTCGGGAGTGGGACCAGGAGCGGGCTCGGGCGGCAGCGCCGCAAGCTTTTCCGCGATCTCGTCCTTGGGCTTGGGCGCTTCGGCGGGTGGAGGCGTGACCGGCTGAGGGTCGGGCTTTTCTGCGTCCGGGGTAGGCACCGGCGCTTCGACGGGCTTAGGCTTCTCGGCCTCGAACTTGGAAACCTCGGGCTTGGGCTCGTCCTTGGCCTTGGCTTCGAGCTGCGTAGCAGTCTCGCTGCCCTTCTTGAGCGCAAGCAGCTCCGACGGCGTGATGAGGGCAACCGTAATCGGCTCGGGCTCCGGTGGCCGAAGCTCGGGCGTCGACGCCATGGCGAGGTAGGCCCATGCCAACAGCCCGACGTGGATCATAACGGAGATGGCGAGACCGAGCTGCACGAGCGGCTTACCTCCCCTCTTCCACCTCGGTCACAAGCGATACCTTCTTGAACCCGCCAGCACTGATGCGGCCCATCACCAGCATGACGGTGCCGTAGGTTATGCCCTTGTCGCCGCGCACGAAAATCTGCTCGTCCATGCCGTTTTTGGAAATCGCCTTGAGCTTGTCGGAGAGCTCGTTCAGCTCCACCTTCGTCTCGCCGATGAAAACATCACCGTTCGACGAAACAGAGACCGTGAGCGGTTCCTTGTTGCTTTCGAGCTGCTTACCCTGCGATTGCGGCAATTCGATCGGCACGCCGACAGTCAGGAGCGGCGCCGCCACCATGAAGATGATGAGCAGCACCAGCATCACGTCCACCATCGGCGTGACGTTGATCTCGCTCATTGGGGCCGAGCGCGCGCGCTTACCGCGCCGCCTTCCGCCGCCACCCGCTTTGAGACTCATGCCCATGGGCTGGCATTAGCTCCGCACATCGATCTGGCGCGACACGATGGCCGCGAACTCGTCGGCAAATGCCTCGAGACGCTGACTGATCGCCGCCGAATCCGCCGAGAATTTATTGTAGAAAACGACCGCCGGGATGGCGGCCATGAGGCCGAGCGCGGTCGCAAACAGGGCTTCGGCGATACCGGGCGCCACGACCGCGAGGTTGGTGTTCTTCGAGACCGCGATCGCCTGGAAGCTCGTCATGATGCCCCAGACCGTGCCGAACAGGCCGACGAACGGTGCCGTCGAGCCGACCGTTGCCAGGAACAGAAGCCGCCGGTCGAGGCGCTCCATCTCGCGGCTGATGGTGACGTCCATCACCTTCTCGACGCGCAGCTGAATGCCGCCCAGCGCCCGGATATTGCCCTCGACAGAGCGCTTCCACTCGCGCATGGCAGCGACGAACAGCGCCGACATGGCGATGGTCTTCCCGCGCGACAATGCGTTGTAGAGCTCATCGAGCGACTGGCCCGACCAGAACGTCTGCTCGAATCGATCCGCCTCGACGCGAGCGCGCCTGAACGCGATCAGCTTCTCGAAAATGATCGCCCACGACCAGATCGACGCCAACAGAAGACCAGTCATGACGAACTGGACCGTGGGCGAGGCCTGGAGGAAGAGCTCAATAAAGGAAACGCCGTGCGCCTGAGGAGCAAGGGCGGATTGCGTCACGTCTGCCGGATTCATTGCGTCAACCGTCGTCGTTCGAGGCTCGTAACGAGCGGACGAATTTGCCTGAGAAAAGCGGGCGCAACGAGAAGACCCCCTTCGACGCCCGCTAAGGCAAATTGCAACGCTGCGCAAACGCCTTCAAGTCCGCATGTTGCCGCGCAATATGACCAAACAAGGGCCCCTAGGGGTGGATGAAGGCCGCGATATCCCCTGATTTTACGGGCCGGGTAGGCGGTTTTCCCGAACCGGCTTCAGCCAGCGCCGCCTTCCGCGAGCTCAAGCAGGCCCCGCCAGCTGCCGGACTTCGGATCGTAGGCCTGGATTTCGCCCTTCTCCATGTCGTAGAGCCAGCCGTGAACGGCGACACGCCCCTCGGCCACACCTGTGGCGACCAGATCGTAGGTCATGAGGTTGTCGAGCTGGAACTGGATGTGAGCCTTGATGGTCGCGCCGATGGCCTCGCCCTCGGGCACGCGCGCGGCGCGCACGAGATCATGAGCCGGCCGCGTATACTCCACCCAGCGCCCCAGATGCGGCTCGACCTCCGGCGGTGTCGGACCGGCCAGGGCCTGGATGCCGCCGCAGCCCGTGTGCCCGCACACGACGATGTCGTCCACGCCGAGGTGCGCCAAAGCATATTCGATGGCGGCCCCAACGGTATCGTCACCAGCATTCGCGGGCGGCACGCAATTGGCGATGTTGCGCACCTCGAACAGCTCGCCGGGGTCGGCGGAAGTGATTTGTGACGGCACCACGCGGCTGTCGCAGCATCCAATCCAAAGCAGGCGCGGCTTCTGCTTTTTGGTCGCCAGGCTCTTGAAGAAGGACCTGTCCCGCTCGAATTCCAGCCGGAACCGCTCGTAGCCCTCGATGGCGTCCTTGATGTCGAGATCGACGCCGTTCTGATCCTTGGCCGTTGTCATGGACTTCCCCCGAACTCCCCTAAACTCGATCCATATCGTCGGACATGTGCAGTGGCTTGTCTATTGAGACTCCGTAGCCGGATCATGACGGCCGATTGTGCCGGCTACTCGGGCTTCACCGCATCGAAGGCAGACCTGATCGCCGTCGACAGCCTGAGCGGCTTGCCCGAAACCGCAACCAGCACCACCGTCACCTCGGCCTCGAAAACGCGGCGCCCCGCGCTCGTCACGGCCTGAAGCAGGGTCACGCTGGCCCCACCCATCTCCTTGACGCGCGTCTCCACCTCGAGGACGTCGTCCATGCGCGCCGGGCGGATGAAATCGCACAGCATGCGGCGAACCACGAACGCTGCCGGCTCATGACTTGCCGAGCCGTCGATCATGCGGCGCGAATCCGTGCCGAGCAGGCGCAGATAGTCCGTGCGCCCGCGCTCGCACCAACGGATGAAAGAGGCGTGGTAGGCGATGCCGCCTGCGTCCGTATCCTCGAAATAGACTCGCACCGGCAGGATGTGGCGCCGGCCGGTTTCGTCGTCGATGATGCGGCCGGCAAGGTCCGGCCAAGGCTGGTTTTCTGCTGTCATGGCGGCAACAAAGCGGATCGCCGGGCGATTGTCACGAGGCCATATGAAGCGGTTAAGGCTTAACGTCTCGCGGGACATAGCTTTGCCGTCAGGCGACGTTGTGCTCGGCTGAAAGCTCGACCAGGACGATCTCGGGCGGCGAACCGAAGCGGACCGGCAGTCCCGAGCAGCCGAGCCCGCCTGACACGATGAGATTGCGGCCGCCCTCGATGATATGCCCGTAGGCGTAGCGCCGGCCGTACTTGGAAGGCACCACCGGCGCATAGCCGCCGATGCGGACCTGCCCGCCGTGCGTATGTCCGGCCAGGGTCAAAGCCACCCGCGCAGGCACGTTGGGAAAGATGTCTGGCTCGTGCGCCATGAGGATGACGGGCGCGTCGTCGGTCACCTGCGCCAGCGTGCCGTCGAGATCGTCCACGCCCTCGTAGTCGACTTTGCCGTGGCGCTTGAATGCGTCGTAATTTTCCGGCTTCGGCCAGAACGCCCACTGATCTCCGAGACCGGCAAGCCAGAAGGCGTGTCCATCCTTCTCGAACCGGACGGCATCATTCTGATAGACGCCGATGCCGTGATGCTCGAGAGCGAGCGCCGCCTTGACCGGACCGGATCGGCGCTCCTGCACCGCGGGATCTTCCCACCAGTCGTGATTGCCGAGCACCGCATGCACGCCGAGCGGCGCGCGAAGCTCGGAGAGCGCCCCGGCCCAGACGTCATGGGGAACATTCCATCCGAGCCGCCCCAGCCTGTGGCCGACGACGAAGTCGCCGAGCAGAAGCGTGGCGTCGGGCGCGACCGCATTGGTGCGCGCCACGATCTGCCGGATTCTCTCGACCGTCATCCAGGGCTTGCAGGCATGTATATCGGCGATCACCGCCAGCTTGAGATTGAGTCCCGCGGGCCAGCCTGGAGGCGAAAGCCGGTAGCGCGTCACGCCGAGACGAAATGGCTCAGCGAGCGCATAGCCGCCAAAGCTGCCGACACCGGCCGTGAGCGTGACGAGCCCTTTGAGCATCTGCCGGCGTGAAAGCATGTGCAGTCCTGAGAAAGCGCGGAAGCCTTTGGGATGGGGCCGAAATTAGGTGCCAGTTTGACTGTTCGGATGCGTCAAAAGCGCGTGACGCCGTTTTTCCTCGGCTCAGTCTTCTTCGTCCTCTCCCGTCTGGAATATCGGCAGCTCCGGCGTGCTTTCTCGAGCTGGGCCCGACATACCCAGATGCCGGTAAGCCTTATGCGTGAGCACGCGCCCACGCGGCGTCCGCCCGATGAACCCCTGCTGCAGGAGGTAAGGCTCGACGATCTCCTCGAGCGCGTCACGCGGTTCCGACAGGGCTGCGGCCAACGTCTCGATTCCGACCGGTCCGCCCTCGTAGTTCTTGGCGATGCAGCCGAGGTACCGGTGATCGAGCGCATCGAGCCCGGCCGAGTCCACCTCGAGCGCGCGCAGCGCCTTATCCGCCACGCTGGCATTGATCACGTCCGCGCCGTCCACGGCCGCGAAATCGCGCACACGCCTCAAGAGACGCCCTGCGATACGCGGCGTGCCGCGTGCCCGCCGCGCAATCTCGGTCGCTCCGTCCGGCGCAATCGGTGCGCCGAGCACGCGCGCGCCTCGCGTCACCACCTGCTCGAGCTCCTCGACCGTATAGAAGTTGAGGCGGATCGGAATGCCGAAGCGGTCGCGCAGCGGCGTCGTCAGAAGCCCAGCGCGAGTTGTTGCGCCGACCAGCGTGAACTTGGCGAGATCGATGCGCACCGAGCGCGCCGCCGGCCCCTCGCCGATGATCAGATCGAGCTGGAAGTCCTCCATCGCCGGATAGAGGATTTCCTCGATAGCCGGATTGAGACGATGGATCTCGTCGATGAACAGCACATCGCGGTCTTCGAGATTGGTGAGCAGCGCCGCGAGATCGCCGGCTTTCGAGATCACTGGCCCCGACGTAGCGCGAAACCCGACGCCCAGCTCCTTGGCCATGATCTGCGCCAGCGTCGTCTTGCCGAGACCGGGAGGGCCTGCGAACAGGACGTGGTCGAGCGCATCGCCGCGTGTCTTTGCGGCCTCGATGAACACGCGCAGATTCGCGCGCGCCTGCTCCTGGCCAATGAACTCTGTGAGCGAGCGCGGGCGGATCGTAGCCTCGTAGGCATCCGCTTCGCGTTTCGCTCCGCTAATCAGGCGGTCGTTCATTCAAAGGTCCGGCGTGTTTCAGATTCGTTCCGGACGTTTATCACGATTTGGGCCGAGCCAACCCCGTATCGAGCCATTTCGCAGGGAGAACGGCGAGTCGCGGCAACAGCCTACCCCCGGCGGCAAAGCAGACGTCCGAAAACGAGCGCGATGGCGGGCGGGACAGCGGCAAGAAGGCCGTACATGATCATGTGCTTGCCGGTCGCGGCCCTGAAGGCCTCCTGAGTCGCCGGGTCATTCCCTCCCATGTCGAGAGGCACGTGCGGCAGCGTCGTAAAGGCGATGTAGGCGATTGCTCCACACCAGATCAGCGACAGCACGAACCACACCGGGAACGAGAAAAGCTTGCACATCTAGTGAGTCTCCCTTGAGACCGTGATCGCTTCGGACCCTATCAGTCCGAAGCGTGAATCCTAGGTCTGGCCAAAAAACTTTACCGCGCCAGTTCTTTCAAGCCGCGCCGGATGAGCTTCGCCGTATCCGTCTCGGCGCCGAGCTCCTTCATTGCGGCCGCGACTGCCGCCGAAGCCTGGGCCGGATTGTAGCCGAGATTGGTGAGCGCCGAGACCGCCTCCGCCGCGGCCACTCCCGAAGCCGGCATGTCCTCGACATGACCGCCGGGTGCGACCTGCGGCACGTTGAGCCCGGCTGCCGACAGCGCCGGCGCCTTGTCCTTGAGCTCGGCCGTGATGCGCTGCGCGAGCTTCTTGCCGACGCCCGGCGCCTGCTCCACCGCCGCCCAGTTGCCGAGCGCGATGGCGTTGGCGAGATCCTGCGTCGACAACACGCCGAGTACGCCGAGAGCGACCTTCGATCCCACACCCTGCACGCTCTGCAGCGTCCGGAACCAGTTGCGCTCGAGCTCGCTCTGGAAGCCGTAGAGCCTGATGGCATCTTCGCGCACGTGCGTATCGATGGTGAGCGAGACCTCATCGCCGATCTTGAGGTTGCGCAGCGTCCGTGCCGAAAGCTGCACGTCATAGCCGACGCCGTTGACGTCGATGATGGCATGGCTTTCGCCGATCGAATCGACCTTGCCTCTGAGCTTTCCGATCATCCGCGCACTTCCTTCAAAACGCGAGCCGCGAGCTGCTTCGCACCGCGATGATTGGCGTGGCAGATGGCAATGGCAAGCGCATCCGCCTCGTCGGCGCTCTCGAACTTCGCTTTCGGGAGCAGAAAACCGATCATCGCCTGAATTTGCTGCTTTTCGGCGTGCCCCGCGCCGACAACCGATTTCTTGATCAGGTTCGGCGAATACTCCGCCACCTTCAGCCCCTGAAGCGCCGGAGCCAAAAGCGCCATTCCACGCGCCTGCCCGAGCTTGAGTGTCGCCTTGGCGTTCTCGTTGACGAATGTCTCTTCGACAGCCGCCTCCCGTGCGCCGCTTCCACGGATCACGCTCGATAGCCCCTCGAAGATCTCGCGCAAGCGGTAGGCCAGATCCTCGTCAGCCGTCGAGGTGATAAGCCCCGACGACACATAGGTGAGCCGCACGCCATCGGTTTCGATGACGCCCCACCCGGTCCGCCTCAGGCCCGGATCGATGCCGATGATTCGTGTCAGTGTTTCGCCCCTCATGGCCGCCACATAGCACGGCGACGATTCGCTTCCTAACCTTGAACCAAGGAAGCCGATAACCCGGGGCGAGTTCGCCTTGCACACTACACGGAGCAAGCCTAGCCTTACCGGAAAAACCCGCATATCGGGGAGAGGAGAGGGAAGCATGCCCGGCAAGTTTATCGGCCTTTGTGCCGTCGCCCTGGTGTTTGGTCACTCCACGGCACGGGCGCAGGAGACAGCTCCACCCAAGCCGGACGACGCCGCACCGGCTTCAATCGAGTTTCTCTGCTTGAAGAAGCAGCAACTGTACGGCCCTTACGAGGATCTATCGATCGCCTGCTACACCGATCGGGGCTGCGCCTTCGTCGAGAAGCTCGGCGCCGAATCGCTGCCGGATTTTGACACCGAGAGTGTCGCGGCTGCGCTCGGCCGCGAGAAGATCGAGGGGATCGTCACCTCGTCGGAGCCGATCATGAAGCAGATCAAGGACTACGGCTACGTCTGCAAGAAGACGGACTAGCTGCGACGGCAGCCGACGGCCAACCCGCCACAGTTCATCAGATCCAAGCGCGGTTCTCGATGCCGCCGAAACTCATGCCACGCAAGGCCGCCCTCGAAACCAGCGGCAGGCGCAGATACGAGTAGGTCTTCTCGGTTGAGGCGTTGTACTGCGCCATGTCTTCCGGGGAGAGCTTCTTGAGCGGAAGGTTGAGCGACCCGAAGGGCGTGATCGCATTCTGGTAATAGGCGTAGAGGTCGCGCCAGGGTTCGCAGGGTCCCATCCACGGCTTGGGAAAGCGGTTGAAGTGGCAGATGTGCGGCTCGACGAAGCTGTCGACGCCCCAGATCTTCATCTGCGTCTGGAAATTCCACTTCGCCGAGAGGCGGAGGCGCCGGTCGCCGACGACGGCATTGAGCGCGCTCTGGTCGAAATGCTTGCAGGCATCCGTGTGCTCGAGGAAATAGGCATAGCCCTCTCTCGAGATTTGCTTCCACGTATCACGGGAGACAGCAAAAACACCGGCATTGAAATAGCCGCTTCCCGGCTTGAGCCCGAGCCCCGCGAAATAGCTTCTGATGCCCTTGGCCGTACCGCCGATCCCGATCTTCTGGCGATAGAAGATCGTGTCCTCTGCCGCCGCGAAGCGGCCCTCCGGCACGGCCGCATCGATCAGCTTCGAAGGATCGCGCAACGCCACGACATCGCCGTCGAGATAGACGATGCGGCGGCAGGACTGCGGCAGCAGATCTTCCATGAAGAAGCGGCCGAACGTCGCCAACGGCGTGTACGTAGTGGAAAGACGGTCCTTGTCGATGGCGCTGAACACGTGATCGTCGATGGCCTGGATGCGGATGCCCAGCGGATCGAGGGAGCGGCGCGTCTTTTCCACTACCTCGCCGTCCACGCCCACCGTGAAGACGACGATGTCGGCCTTATGCGCTGGCACGAACTTGCGCACGCTTGCAGCCGAAACGAGGCTGGGGAGCAAGAACCCGAGGTCGGAAACATAGCAGACGGTGCAATCGGCGCTCATGGCGAACGGGCGTCCAGGAGAATATTGGCTGCGCGGGGAAAATCCGCCTCAACTTACCCTGGGCGGCAAACGCGGAACGCCGTCATCTATGGACGTGGTGAATGTGCAAATGCAAGGGCGAGCGAAGCCCATGGCCCGCTCGCCCTCAACACGAAATGGGTCAAATTTTATTAGACGTCGAACGACCCGCCATCGTCGTAGGAGTCGTTCTGATCGTCGGCCGCGTCCTGGAGTGCATCCTGATCGTCGTCGGCATCCTGCTGGGCATCCTGGGCGCGGTCTTGCGCACCCCAATCGACGGAGTTCGATTTGTTGTCGGTTGTCGGCGTTTGAGCATCCGCGCGACCGAAGATGTCTCCCGAATGACCACCGCCGAACAGGCTGCGAATGCCATCGACCAGCAGCATGCCGCCCGCGACGCCACCGGCCGTCGACAAGGCGGAGCTCAGAAAGCCTCCTCCGCCGGCAGCGGTTTGCGGCGCGGGCTGCGCGTAAGAAGGTTGCGCGGAGCGAGGATCGTCAGGGCGCCGGAAGCTGTCTCTCTCGTCCTGCTGAATGCCGGCATTCGGAACCGACCCGCCGCCCTGCCCAACCCTGCGGCCCGAATCGAGAAAACTACGCGAGCCGCCATCATCGCCGGCCGCCTGTGCCTCTTGAAGCTGCCGCATGCGCTCCTCGGCCTGGCGCAGCGCTTCCTCCTGCAGGAGCACCGTCTGCACCAGGACATATGGCGCATTCGGATTGCGGGCCACCGCATCGCGGATGAGCCGTTCCGCGTCGCGATCGTTGTTCTCTGTGCTGGTATCGCCGATCCGGTCGAACAGATCCTGGATCAGATTGCGCTCTTCAGGCCTCATGGCCACCTCCGCAGGGCTCGAAACTACCACCCTCATGTAGGCGCGTTTCTCTCCGGGCAAAGGGACCGGCGCCTACCTAAGGGCGCCGGAACGGGGGCGTATCCTTGAATCAGACAAAAATGTAAGTTGGGAGTCATCTGCCGTTCACGTCTCGCGACGGCCTTCGATCATCAATCCAGCTCCACGACGGATCGCGCCATGGATTTCTACTCGACGTATTGGATGTTCATCTGGGGCGGCGGTCTCGTGCTCGTCGCAGGGCTGATAATGTGGCGCATCTCGAGCTACGACCTCTCGGGCGCCGCGTTCGACAGCGCCTGGCAGCTCGCTCGCGGCAAACGCACGGCCGAGAACCCGACCGCCATCGAGCAGAAGCTTCGCGACATCAACGCTGAAGCATCCGTGACGGGAAAGGCGAAGCGCGCGGCCGGCACGGTCATCGGCCATTTCATTGCCAAGGTCATCAATACGGCGGCCATGTTGATGATCGCCGTAGGACTGGCCTTGGTGGTCGCCGGATTCTTCTGGCGCTAGGCGCCTTTCAGACGCCCCTGTCTGAGCAAGGCGGATGCCCGCTTGACCTTCCGCGACAGGAACGTGATGCCGAATATGGTCGCGAGATAGGCCACGAACTCCAGCGGGCCCGGAGTTTCCCTGTAGCCGGCCACCACATGAAGAACGCGGCCGACCATGCTGTCTTCCGGCAATAGCCAGCTCGTATCCCAGAGCTGCCCATTGAATTCCGGCGCGATCAGCCCCGCATTCGAGATCTGATGCACGGCCTCGGCCGCAAGCCCCGCCGCGACGAGCGTCACGAGAACTCCCGTGACAGCAAACAGCCTACCGAGAGGAATGGTCGACAGTCCGAAATAGAGCGCGGCCGAAACTATAGCGCCGAGCAGAAGGCCACCCGCCGATCCGAGCAGCACATCGAATGCGCTCTCCGAATGCTGCAGGAATATGCTCGACAGAAACAGCACCACCTCGCTGCCTTCGCGCAGAACCGCCATGGCCGTCGCGATCCCGAGCGCCGCAATCGACTGGTTGCCGGAGGTGACAGCTCGCCCCACCTCCTTGAGATGTGCCGTCAGTTCCCGCGCGTGATCGGCCATCCAGGCTACGTGCCACGTCAGCATGAAGACCGCGAGAAGTAGCACTCCGGCAGTGAAGAGCTCCTGCCCCCGGCCGTCGAAGGCTCCTGAAATCTGTGTCGCGAAGGCAGCGACGACCATCGATCCCAGAACGCCTGCCAGAATTCCGAAGCTGACGGCACGGCCGCGGCCTGGCACGCCGCGCGAAGCCGCGAGCACGATGCCGATGATCAGTCCCGCTTCCAGAACCTCACGGAATACGATGACGAGAGCAGCAAGCATAGGTCACTCCGCGATGACGGCACCCTGGGCGGTCTCTTCGTGGAATTCGCCAAAGAACCCGTACGAGCCCTTGGCCAGAGGCTGCAGACGCACCGTCGCGGAGGTGCCGCCGCCGACGATCTTCTCGAACCTGAGCGGCTTGCTCTCGAATTCCTCGATGGTCTCGTCGAGATTCCTGACGGTGAGCTTCACCGGTTTGCCTGCGGGAACCTTCACGTTCGCTGGCTCGAACTTGTGATCCTTGATCGAGACCGTGACCTCGACCTCGTCGCCCGCCGCCATGGCTGCTGGCATCGCGGCAAGTCCGCCGGCAAATGCGGAAGCGACAAGAAGTGCAATCGCCTTTGGCCACGAGAGCGCAGGAACGGTCATGTCTCGACTCCAGAAATATACGGACTGCAGACTGAGCGGCATTGCGCTTGTAGGTATTATCCTGACTTGCAATGTCAATATTTTTCCCCAATAAATTCAATTCTGTAATCTGCACGGCGTTGAACTCGCAGCTCCTCGCGAGCGATCCACTCGCCGTCGCGATGCCCGCCGAGCATCCAAAATGATGCGCGCTAAAACTCGTGGATGCGTGAGTGAAAGCCCCGCCGTTGCAGCTCCGCCGAGGTGCAAGAGATGCGGATGATCTGATTGAGTCCGATCTGCGGGGATTCGTGCGAAATGCTGACGCGCCCTAGGCCGCCGTCAGCTTCTTCAACACGTCTTCAGACACCTCGAAGTTCGCGAACACGTTCTGCACGTCGTCGTCGTCTTCGAGAGCGGCGATGAGCTTCATGATGGACTGGGCATTGTCCTCATCCACGCTCGTGCTGAGGTTGGGCTTCCAGACAGCCTTGATGCTCTGGGGCTCGCCGAGCTTGGCTTCGAGCGCAGCCGCCACCGTTCCGAGAGTATCGAAAGGGCACGTCACGACGTGGGCGGTCTCGTCCGAAGTGGCGTCGTCGGCGCCCGCGTCGATCGCGGCCTCCAGGACTTGATCGGCGCTTCCCGCCGCGCCCTTGAACGTGATCTCGCCCACGTGCTGGAACATGTGCGCCACCGCGCCCGTAGCTGCGAGATTGCCGCCGTACTTCGTGAATACCGCGCGAACGGCGCCGCCGGTGCGATTGCGGTTGTCGGTCAGCGCCTCGGCAATGACGGCGACGCCGCCCGGCGCATAGCCCTCGTAGCGGATCGCCTCGTAGGCTTCACCTTCACCGCCCTGAGCTTTCTTGATCGCCCGCTCGATATTGTCTTTGGGCATGTTCTCGGCGCGCGCCGTCTGGATGGCGAGGCGCAGGCGCGGGTTCATGGCCGGATCGGGCATCCCCGATTTCGCCGCCACCGTGATTTCGCGCGCGAACTTGGCGAACATCTTGGCCCGGGCCGCATCCTTGCGCCCCTTCTTGTGCATGATGTTCTTGTATGCTGAGTGGCCGGCCATAGGAGTTCCCGCAATCTTTAGGTGTTTGGGCCTTTTTGATCGGCTGGCCGCCGCGGGTCAACCCCCGCCGCGATGGGAGCCGGCCGGACCGGATCACACCCGAACGAAATTAGCTCACCCCGTCTCCCGCGTTGCCCGTGAATCGCCTACTATTAAGAAAGCGCGGATCGAAGAGATCCGCCGCCGCCATTGCCCATGGTGGCCAGGGTGGACCAAAGGTCTGCCACTGCGCTGAGGGCGGGTCTAGATGCCCTTCCTCGCGGCCTCTGCCATTAAATCTCTCTCTCCATCCAAAAATGCGGCTCGGTCGGCTCTAAAACGCCACCGAGCCGCAGACCTTTTACGCGCCGCGCTAGCCCGGTCGCGTCGTCGATATCGACGGCGAGGCCCGAGATCGTGGCGGGTCCCAGCGCCGGCTCGAAGCGTTCACGCGGTAGCCGCGTCAGGAAACGGTTGATCGGCTCTTCGGTATCCATCCCGAGCACGGAATTGTAGTCGCCGCACATGCCCGCATCCGACATGTAGCCGGTGCCGTTCGGCAGCACGCGCTCATCGGCCGTCGGCGAGTGCGTATGCGTGCCGACCACGCACGTCACGCGCCCGTCGAGGAAATATCCGAGCGCCTGCTTTTCGCTCGTCGCCTCGGCGTGAAAGTCGATGAAGATCACGTCGGCGCCGGATTTGAGCCCGCACGCCGTAATCTCCCGGTCGATGGCGCGAAACGGGCAATCGAGCTCGGTCATGAATACCCGCCCCATGGCGTTGATCACGAGCACGTCCATGCCGTTCTTGGCCTTGTACAGCCCGGCACCCCGGCCCGGCGTTCCCGGCGGGAAATTTATCGGACGCAGCAGGCGCTCCTGGCGACCTATGAACACCAAAGCGTCCTTCTGGTCGAACGCATGGTTGCCGAGCGTGACAGCGTCCGCACCCGCATCCAGAAGCTCCTCGTGGATGCTCTCCGTGATGCCGAAGCCGCCCGCCGAGTTCTCTGCGTTGACGATGACGAAATCGAACTTGTAGCGCTTTCTGAGCGACGGCAGCATTTCGACGACGGCTTTGCGGCCGGCTCGTCCGACCACGTCTCCGAGGAAAAGAAGCCTCATTGAGTGGATTGATCCTTCCTAGTCCCTGCTGGGACGACAATCGCGCCGTGATAGCGCTTGAGCGCCCAGGATAGCGGCCCTTTTCAGCTTGCGCTGATCCCTGGGCGACAGCGAAGCGGGCCCGTTGGTGTTAACACCCAGTCCAGCCGCTCGTCATAATCGACATGCGGAACCGCGTCGACTCTCTGCCCGTCATAGGCGAGGCCAATGGCGACGACGCGCTTGAGTTTCCTGAGCCTGGCCAGGGTGCGGTCATAGAAGCCGCCGCCATAGCCAAGCCGATAGCCTGCGTCGTCGAAAGCCAGGAGCGGCCCGAGCACCACGTCGGGCTCGACCTGCGGCGCACTCGGCAGTGGCTCGCGAATGCCCCACATGGTTTCGGCCAGTGCTTCCCCCGGTTTCCACGACCTGAAAACGAGCGGCTGCCCTTTGGCCTCCATGACCGGGAGTGCGAGAGTGTAGCCCTCACCCAGAAGCCGCTGCATCAGCGGAGTGGGATTGATCTCCTCTCCGATCGGCAGGAAAGCCGACACGACGGCCGGAGCCGGCACACCAGCGAAGGCAATTCCCTGAGCAGCGATGCGAGCCGAAGCCTCCGCTCCACCTTCCGCGGCAAAGGCGCGAGCGCGCGCGGCCTTGGCCGTTGCGCGCATCTCTTTCTTGGCCGCAGTCACAGGTTGGGAGGACACGCCGTGGAAGCTCGCTCTCAGTGGGCGGCAACTTGAGCGGCCGCTGCCGGGAAGGGCTCTGAATTAAGTGCCGCGGTGGCCGTTGGAACGGTTGATCTCGCCGGGTCCCTACAAATGTAAGGTGGGCGCCATGTGTCCGGGACCACGGTCCCGGCCAGGGACAGCTCCCAGGCAGATCTTATAGGCCCTGGAGATTCATTTGTTCCTGACGAACCCCGCAGCGAGCCGAATGTAGGAGCAGCCCGGTTAAAAAGCGAGGCCTCAGTCGCCGTTCTCAACCAGCCCCTGCAGGGACTCGATGACCCAGTCTATGCGGTTGGCGATTTGGTTGCGGCTATCTTCCAGAGCCGCGATGCGCCCCCGTGCTGCCTCGAGGCTCGCCTTGAGGTCATCACGCTCACGCTCGAGCGCCTTGTAGCGCTCATCGGCATCACGCCCCGCCGCCCCCGGCGTGGCATGCTTCTGGCGGGCCGGGACCCGCTTGGTTTTTTCCTGTGCCCTCTGAGCCATGCAATCTTCCGCACCCAAAACCCGAAACCGCCCCCCGAAGCCCTCGGTGCGATCCCCTACCCGGGTCGAACATAAGTTGTCTCACCGGGCAGCGCAACAAAACGAGGCCCCCTCAATCTTCACTGAACCTCCAAGATGTGGCTAAATCCGCGCGTACCGCGACGAAGCAAGCATTGACAGCGCCACGCGGCCCAAACTTAATGGCGCCGCCCGGCCGTTGCCGGCGCGCGGGCGGTCGAAATTTTGGGCCGCCTCATCGCCCGTAATCCCTAACTTTAGCAAGGCCCGGCACCCGCAACGCCGGACCGAGACAACAACCGACTTACGTCGCTGGAGGACATTTATGACGATCAGGGTCGCGATCAACGGATTTGGCCGCATCGGCCGCAACGTGCTGCGCGCGATCTACGAGTCGAAGCGCACCGACATCGAGGTCGTCGCCATCAACGATTTGGGCCCGGTCGAGACCAACGCCCACCTGTTGCGCTTTGACAGCGTACACGGACGTTTCCCGGGAGAGGTCACCGTCAAGGGCGACACCATCGACCTCGGCAACGGCCCGATCAAGGTGACGGCCATCAAGAACCCGGCCGAGCTTCCGCACAAGGAAATGGGCATCGACATCGCGCTCGAATGCACCGGAATCTTCACCGCCCGCGATAAGGCAGCCGCCCACCTCACCGCCGGCGCCAAGCGCGTGCTCGTGTCCGCTCCCGCCGACGGCGCCGACCTGACTGTCGTTTATGGCGTCAATCATCAGAAGCTGACGAAGGATCACCTCGTCGTCTCGAACGCTTCCTGCACCACCAATTGCCTGGTGCCGGTAGCGAAGGTGCTGAACGATTTCATCGGCATCGAAAAAGGCTTCATGACCACGATTCACAGCTATACGGGCGACCAGCCGACGCTCGACACCATGCACAAGGATCTCTATCGCGCCCGCGCCGCCGCCCTGTCGATGATTCCGACCTCGACCGGCGCTGCCAAGGCCGTGGGCCTGGTGCTTCCGGAACTGAACGGCAAGCTCGACGGCACCTCCATCCGCGTGCCGACGCCCAACGTTTCCGTGGTCGATCTCAAGATCGTTGCCAAAAATCAGACGACAAAGGATGAAATTAACGCTGCCGTGAAGAAGGCGGCCGAAGGCAACGACTTGAAGGGCATCCTGGGTGTCACGGATCAGCCCAACGTCTCGTCGGACTTCAACCACGACAGCCGCTCGTCGATCTTCCATCTCGACCAGACGAAGGTCATGGACGGGAATCTCGTGCGCGTGCTCGCGTGGTACGATAACGAGTGGGGCTTCTCAAACCGGATGGCCGATACGGCTGTGGCAATGGGCAAGCTGATTTGAGTTCAACAATATGGATGCGCCGATCCCTTCGAGAAACGTGCGCACGAATGAACTGACGGACAAAGAGGACGCGCCATGACCGAAAAGCTGGAAGACATCGCCCAAGCGCTCGTAGCACCGGGCAAGGGTATCCTCGCCGCGGATGAAAGCTCCGGCACGATCAAGAAGCGCTTCGACAAGATCAAGCTGGCCTCCACCGAGGACAGCCGCCGCGACTACCGCGAGATGCTGTTCCGCTCGACCGACGCTATGAAGAACTACGTATCGGGCGTCATTCTTTATGATGAGACCATTCGCCAGAAGGCGAAGGACGGCACGACGCTTGTCGACATCATGAAGGCTGCGGGATCCATTCCGGGCATCAAGGTCGACACCGGCGCCAAGCCGCTCGCCGGCTCGACGGCAAAAATCGAGACCATCACTGAAGGTCTCGACGGACTTCGTGAGCGCCTCAAGGAATATTATGGCCTCGGCGCTCGTTTTGCTAAATGGCGCGGCGTCATCACCATCGCCGACGGCCTGCCGAGCTGGAACTGCATCAAGGCCAACGCGCACGCGCTGGCCCGCTATGCTGTGCTGTGCCAAGAGGCCGGCATCGTGCCGATCGTCGAACCCGAAGTGCTGATGGACGGCGAGCATTCGACGCACGACATCGACGAATGCTACCGCGTCACCGAGTGGACGCTGCGCACGGTCTTCCGCGAGCTCTACGATGCCCGCGTTTCGCTCGAAGGCATGGTGCTGAAGCCCAACATGGTCATTTCCGGTCAGAAGGCCGCGAAGCAGGCTTCCGCGCAGGAAGTTGCAGAAAAAACCCTCCGCTGCTTGAAGTCCACCGTGCCCGCCGCCGTGCCTGGCATCGCCTTCCTTTCCGGCGGGCAGTCGGACGAAGCTGCAACCGAGCATCTCTCGCTCATGAGCGCGCAGGGAAATCTTCCCTGGGCACTGACGTTCTCCTACGGCCGCGCCCTGCAGGCTGCAGCGCTCTCAGCCTGGGGCGGCAAGCCCGAGAACGTCGCTGCAGGCCAGCGTGCCTTCACGCATCGCGCTCGCATGAACAGCCTGGCAGCCCTTGGAAAATGGGATGCGAAGCTCGAAAAAGCGGCTTAGCTGCAACTGCAAAAAAACTTGCTTCATTGCGACGGAACCATTGGCCCTCATCCGTATTAGGGCAATGGTTCCGGAAGCGTGAGCGCGGCGCACATGAGCGCCAGTACGCTGAGTTTTCCGGAGAATGGTTTCGAGGTTTTGCCTTCGAACCGACCGGACGAAGGCTGAGCAGCAAGGCGTAGCGAGCCCCCCTCGCTGCGCCTTGTCTGCGTTTGTTGCCTCTACCGCTCCTCGCAACCGATCCATTTCTCGACGACGGGCGGCGTGTAGCGACGGATTGCATCAAGCAGCACTCGGGGTTCCTGCTCGACCAGGATCATGCCGCGGTGGACCGGCCTCAGGAACGCCTCGTGGACGACGTGGTCCAGAAAACCCAGAAGCTTGTCGTAGTAGCCGTCGACGTTGAGCAGCGCGCACGCCTTGGCGTGACTGCCAAGCTGAGCCCAGGTCCACACCTCGAAGAACTCCTCCAACGTCCCGATGCCGCCGGGAAGCGCGATGAACGCATCCGAAAGCTCCGCCATGAGTGCTTTACGCTCGTGCATGGAGCCAACGATTCTGAGATCATCCAGCCCGGTGTGAGCGACCTCGAAATCGACGAGGCTTTGGGGAATGACACCGATCACCTCACCCCCGGCGCCGCGCGCAGCGTCGGCCACCTTGCCCATGAGCCCCACCGTTGCGCCGCCATAGACGACGCCGATGCCCTCCTCGGCCAGCAGACGGCCAAGCTCGGTCGCCGCCTCGCGGTAGGCTGGACGCAGGCCGGGGCTCGAGCCCGAGAAGACGCAAATTCGGCGCATGGGGCTAATGTCGATGATGGGATCAGAGACCGAACGACACGCGAGGTCATAATGCATCGGGGCCCGCGATGACGAGCCCCGATGACTAAGCTGAAAGACTTTCCAACTGCACTGACTCAGGACTAGTTGCTGAACAATCCCGAGATGGCGTCGGCGATCGAATCCGGTCCCGAGTAGGATTGCTTGACCTTCTTCGACTTCTTTACCGGCGCGCTGCTGCTGCTTCCGCCATCAAAAGAGTCGGAGCCATAGCTATCCGCCGACGATGTCTCGATGGCGGCTTCGTACCTGAGCGTACGGCCCGTGAGCGCCGATGAGAGACGGCTGTCATGCCCGTAGATGTCGCTGAAGGTCGATACGCGGCCGGTGTCGTCGACCATCGCTGTGAAATAGGTCATGTGCACCGGGATCTGATGCTCGAGCGTAATCTCGCCGCCACGCCCGATGGTGCTGGCGACCTTATCTTCGGAATAGTCGTTTCCGGCTTCGAGCAGCACCTCGGCGAAGCGGCGCGGGTTCTGCACGCGGATGCAGCCGTGCGACATCGCACGCGCCGACTGCGTGAAGAGCTGCCGCTCCACCGTGTCGTGCATGTAGACGTCGTGCTTGTTCGGGAAGCGGAATTTCACGATGCCGAGCGGGTTCTTGCCGCCCGGAGGCTGCACGAAGCTGTAGTTGCGCAGATCGGCGTTGCTCCAGTCGACGCTGTCGGGATCGACTTGCCGTCCGCCGCGATAGACGTTGAAGCCGTAGGCGCGAATGATCGACCCGCCGCCACCGCCACCAAAGAACAGGAAGCCGCCGCCGGCCGAGCGAAGGCGCGGCATGAGCTCACGCTGCTTGATGCCGTCCGGCACGCCCCATGACGGATTGAAGATGATGTACTGCATCTTGGCCGAGAACACCGGCGTCGCCCATGCGGGCTGGCCGACGATGATCTTCTCCTTGAAGATCTCCTCGTTCCCCTTGATCACGCGCGTGTAGTACTCGGGGATGTTGTTCCAAACGTAGAGCTTGCCCGGATCGTCCGGCATCCAGCGCCAGCGCTCCATATTGATGATCAGCCGCGTGATGTTGGTATCGGGATCTGCGACCTTCTTCGGCTCGCCCTCGCGATTGAGCGCGCTCCGCGTCGCCGGTGTCAGGGCTCCCGTCGCCTTGAGGCCGTTCTTGGCCTGATAGTCCTTGACCGCTTGAGCTAGCTTCTCGTCGAGGAGCGTGTCCTTGGCGCCGGCTTCGACGGGCACCTTGAGCCGCTGCCTGAGCAGCGCGACGTCCGCATGCTCCGTGCCGACCTTGATGGTGTTGCTCCCCTTTGGCAGCTTGATCTTGAGCGCCTCGTCGACCGGCGCTTCCTCTTTGACCTGCGGGCCACGCTCCTTAAGCAGCGCCTCACGCAGGCGCTGGAACTGCTCATATTTGGGGTGCAGGCCACGCAGGTAGGCGTCGGGGGCGTCAGCGGCTGCGAGCTCAGTGATGACGACCTTAGGATCCTTGATGGGCGGCGCAACGTCGAGAATACGGCTCAGCGACAACGGATTGACGCGACCGCCCTTCGCGTAGCGCGCATACTTCATGAGCTCGAGCGTGAGCTTGCCTTCGGCAACGGCGAGCACGTCCGGCGCCGACTGTCCGTCGGCCAATGTCGGCAGATCGAATTGCGATGCCTGGAGACCCCAGTCGTCCGCCTTCTTCACCTCTTCGATCGCAGCCTTGGCCTTCGCATTGAAGCCGTTCGCATCGACCCAGATGGGCGCACCGTGCTCGGCGTAGAACACGACCGCGGCAGCGGCGTCTTCCTTGCTCGCTTTTGCCGCGAAGCCCGGCTCGGCGAGCTTAGCTCGCACCGCCGTAACGATGGGATCTGCGGGCACCGGAGCCGGCGTTGCCGCAGCGGCATCGGCTGGCGGCGTTGTCGTACCCGGTGTTGCGGCATCGGCCGGCGCAGCCGCATTGGGCGCAGTGGCTGCGGGCGCTGGCGCTGTGGCTGCGGGCGTCTCGGGAGCTGCCGGCGTCGATGACTTTTCCTGGTCTTCGGGCGCATCGCTTTCGGCGCCCGGAGGCAAGCCGCTGTTCGTTGCGTGCGAACTCGTAACTGTGAGGGGCACCAAGGCGAGATAGGTCAGCGCACCTAAAAAGCACGCGACCGAACGTACGTGGGCCTTCATTTGTGGTTCCCTCCCGGGGCTACGCGGACGCGCCTTCCAGCACTTTGATTGTGCTCTAGATCACACGACTGCCCCGGCAACATGGCGTTTTCTGGCCGGTCGCCTTAACCATGGGCTCCCAGGGCAGCGTTACCCCCCTGCAGAATCGCGACGCTGACCACAACTTAGCAACTGAGCCACCAGCTGAGGTAGTCTCTTTTCCGCCCTATTCACGGTCGATACGCTCGGCCGGAGTTTTGCACAACACACAGAATTGACGAGCAAAAATGACACTCCTTGCAGTCCAGCCGCAGCTCTGCCTCGTGGTCGAAACGACACCGGGCGCCCGTGAGCGCTGCGCGGCGGCATTGAAGGCGGCACCCGTCGCGACCCTCATCATTGCGCCTGCCCCTGGGAGCACCATCGACAAGCAAGAGGCGTCCGCGCTCATTGCCCTGGCCCACGCCAAGGACATCGCAGCCCTGATCGAGGCCGACGTCGCGCTCGCAAAAGAGCTTTCCGCCGATGGCGTCCATCTGGCCTGGAGCGACGATGCGGAGGCGGCCTATGCGGCGGCTCGCGCCAGCCTTGGCCCCAATGCCATCGTGGGTGTGAATGCGGGGAATTCTCGTCACGACGCCATGTCGCTTGGCGAAAGCGGCGCTGACTACATCGCTTTCGGCCGCGATCGCGCTGAGCCTGCAGAGGACGAGCGTCTCGATCTCGTCGAATGGTGGGCCGAGATTTTCGAGATCCCGGTTATTGCCTTAGATGTCGAAACCGCCGATGAAGCCGCAAGCTTGGCCGAAGCCGGCGCCGACTTCGTCGCTGGCCGTATTTCCGCGGCTCTGACACCCGATCAGGTGTCGAGTTGGCTGTCCGGCATCGCCCAAGGTCTCGAGACGAGACTGCCGACAGGCTGAGGAGACGCGCCGTGCAGTCGAAACTGCTCATCCCGCTCGCCGTGCTCGGCACCGTTATCGGTGCTGCCGCGGTTCTGTTCGCGACCGGCAACATCCAACTACCCTTCCCTTCCGAGCAATCCACATCGACGGGTGAGGCAACCCCCGAAGCCTCTTCGGAGCCGCGCGAGCCCGGAGAAAACGCCGCCTACGAGGCCTTCGACCAGGGCAAATACCTGACCGCACTCGCACTGGCCCAGGAAGCGGCGGGAGTAGGCGACCCTCAGGCGCACGCGCTCGTCGGGCGCATCTACGCCGAGGGTCTCGGCGTCGGCAAAGATGAGATCACGGCCGCCCGCTGGTACGCGCGCGCCGCCGAGCTCGGCGACGTCCCGTCCATGGTGACGTTCGGCAACATGCTGGCTGAGGGGCGCGGCGTCGGTAAGGATCGCGCTAAGGCCGCCGAGCTTTACGAGAAGGCCGCGATGACGGGCGACCCGCTCGCCAACTACAATCTCGGCCTCCTGTTCCTTCGCGGCGACGGCAAGCCCGAGAACCCCTATCGCGCCGCCCAGCACATCGGCTACGCCGCCGAGAAAGGCATCGCCGCGGCTCAATATGATTTCGCGGCCATGTATCTCGAGGGAACCGGCGTACCAAATGACGCTCTCGAAGCGGCACGCTGGAGCGCCAAGGCCGCCGAGCAGGGCATGCCGGCGGCACAGTACGACTATGCGGTCATGCTGCTGCAGGGCCGCGGCCTGAAAAGCGATGAGCCGAAGGCGGTGACGTATCTCACCGCCGCAGCCGAGAAAGGCGTCGCAGGCGCTCAGAACCGCCTCGGTAACCTCTACGCCGAAGGTGCTGGCGTGGCGCAGAACTCGTTCGAGGCCGCCAAGTGGCGGTTCATCGCCAAGGCCAACGGCGTCACCGATGACAAGCTGGATCTGTTCGTCGCAGCCCTTCCCGACGCCGAGCGCTCAAAGGCCGAGGCCGCCGCTATCGACTGGCGCGAGAGAAAGCAGGTCATGCCCTGACATTCCGCCGCAATATCGGTTGTAGCCCCCGACTTGAGGCGTTTGGAAAGGCTGTTTCCGGGAAAAGAGTTGACGCCCGGCGCTGAACCCTTCAGAGGCTGCTTCAGAAATTTCGCGCCTTTTCTTCTCAGAGAGCCCCTCGGCCCCCGCATGTCCGCCTCCGCACTCATGAACGTCATGGTCTCGGCAGCCCGCAAGGCAGGCCGCTCCCTCGCACGCGATTTCGGCGAGGTCGAGCAGCTTCAGGTCTCCGTGAAAGGCCCCGCCAATTTCGTCTCCGCCGCCGATCACAAGGCCGAGGAGATCATTTGGAAGGAACTGTCAAAGGCTCGCCCCGGCTATGGCTTCCTGATGGAGGAGCGCGGCGAGCTCGAGGGCGACGACAAGACCCATCGCTGGATCGTCGACCCGCTCGACGGCACCACCAACTTCCTGCACGGCATCCCGCACTTCGCCATCTCGATCGGCCTCGAGCGCGAGGGCGTGATGGTCGCCGGCGTCATCTATAATCCCGCCACCGACGAGCTGTTTGCTGCCGAGAAGGGCAAGGGCTCCTTCCTGAACGACAAGCGTCGTCTGCGCGTCGCCGCCCGCAAATCTCTGGCTAACGCGGTCGTCGCCACCGGCATTCCGCATCGCGGACGCCCCGGACACCCTGGCTTCATGCGTGAGTTGCAAACAGTCATGAATGAAGTGGCGGGCATCCGCCGCACGGGATCCGCAGCACTCGATATGGCCTATACGGCAGCGGGCCGTTTCGACGGCTACTGGGAGCGGAACCTGAAGCCTTGGGATCTCGCGGCCGGCATCGTGCTGCTGCGCGAGGCAGGCGGCATCGTCACCGACATCGAGAGCGGCGACAAGATGCTCGACAAGGGCGACGTGCTTTGCGGCAACGCCGCCATCGTCAAAGGCCTGACGCCTTTGCTCGCGCACTGAGTGCGCCATCCCCCGCGCAATCGACGCGAGGGAATGAATCTCAAATCAGCCGAAAGCGCCGCCGTTGCCGGACGACTTTCCGCCCGAGCGTTTGCCCCGCGATGCGAAGCGCACGGCTTCTTCCGCCGCCCGCACAATGGCTTTGGCCTTGTTGATGCATTCCTGCTGCTCGTTCTCGGGAATGCTGTCGAACACCACGCCTGCGCCGGACTGCACATAAAGCTTGCCATCCTTGACCAGCGCCGTCCTGAGCACGATGCACGTGTCCATCTCGCCGCTTGACGTGAAGTATCCGACGCAGCCTGCATAGGGCCCGCGCTTCGACTTCTCGAGCTCGTCGATGATCTCCATCGCACGCACCTTCGGCGCGCCGGACACGGTGCCAGCCGGGAAGCCCGCCATCAGCGCATCGACGGAATCGTGAGACTTGTCGAGCCGCCCGATGACGTTCGAGACGATGTGCATGACGTGGCTATAGCGTTCGATCACGAACTGCCCCGTCACCTCGACCGTCCCGACCTCCGCCACGCGACCGACGTCGTTGCGGCCGAGATCCAAAAGCATCAGATGCTCGGCCCGCTCCTTGGGATCCTTGAGCAGCGCTTCACCCAGCGCCTTGTCCTCGGCCTCGGTGGCGCCGCGCGGCGCGGTGCCCGCGATCGGTCGGATCGTGACCTCGCCGTCGCGCACGCGCACGAGGATCTCCGGAGAAGACCCAACCAGCGCAAACCCTCCGAGATCTAGGTGAAACAGGAAGGGCGACGGATTGAGCCGCCGAAGTGCCCGGTAGAGCGCGAAGGGCGGCAACGTGAACGGTGCCGAGAAACGCTGTGACAGCACCACCTGAAAGATGTCGCCGGCACGGATGTATTCCTTGGCGCGGGCCACCATCTCGTGAAATTCGCGCGGCGTCGTATTCGACTTGGGTTCCGGCTGCGCCAGTCTCTTCGCCGCGACGGCAGCTCCGTGCGGCAGCGGCGCCTCGAGCTGAGCGACAGCGCCTTTGAGCCGCTTGACCGCCTGCTTGTAGGCCTTTTCGGCGCCGTCCTTCGGACCCGGACGCACCGGCGTCACGAGGCTGATCTCGTCTTTGACGGAATCGAAAATGACGACCACCGTCGGCCGCATCAGCACGCTGTCGGGAACGCCGAGTTCGTCCTCGTTTGCGTTCGGCAGCTTCTCGATCAGGCGAATGGTGTCATAGCCGATATAGCCGAACACGCCGGCAGCCATGGGCGGCAGCTCAGGCGGAAGCTTGAGGCGCGAATCCGCGATGAGGCTCCTGAGAGACTCGAGCGTCGGCTTTTCCTCGCGCACGAACTTCTTCGGTTTCTTGAGCGGCGCGTGGTTGATCTCCGCCGTATCGCCGTTGGCGCGCCAGACGATATCCGGCTCGAGGCCGATGACCGAATAGCGCCCACGAGAGGCTCCGCCCTCCACCGACTCGAGCAGGAAGCTGAACGCGCGGCCCTGTGCCAGCTTCAGGTAAACCGAAACCGGCGTCTCGAGATCGGCGACGATGCGCGTCCACACGACCTGCGCTTCGCCGGCCTTGTACCGCTTCGTGAATGCGTCGAGCGACGGCTGCATCTGCATGTCGGCCAGCTTGGAATGCAGCGTACTCAAGCAGAAGCGCTCCTCATTGCTGGCTGTCCGTGTTGACGCCGGTTGCGCGCTTGAGCTCTTCCTCGTTCACACGCACGCTGAGATCGTTCTTGAGCGTGGCGATGTAGGCAAGAAGGTAGTCACCCTCGAGCTGCTGCTTGAGTTCGCCAGCGAGCTTGCCCGACTGCTCCGTCGTGGGAGCCGGCGCCGGGTTGATCTCCTTGACCTGGAACAGGACGCGGCCTGCCCGGTCACTCGTCTCGGCATAGCCCGCTCCACCCTTCGGCAGTCCGAACGCTTGCTTGATGGCGTCGGTCGTGAGCCCCGGCGGCGACATGGCCCGCTTCAGCATATCCGTTTCTTCGGGCTTGCCACCGGCATCGGCAGCGACCTTTGCAAAGGCTTCGCCGCCCTTGAGCCGGTCCACGAGCTTCTGCGCGAATTCGTTCAACAGGCGCGACCGCTCGTTGTCCATGTAGAGCGTCTTGACCTCGGCTTTGACGGCGTCGAAGTCCTTCTGCTTCTTCTCAGTGGTCGAGATCACGTCGAACCAGGCGTAGGAATCCGAAGGCAGCTCGATGGCATCGTGGGCCATACCTGGGCTCGTCTGGAAAGCCTCCTTCAGAATATCGGCAGCGTCCGCATAGTCGATGCCGGTCTTGTCGTCCGGCGTCTTGTTGCTTTCGTCGACCGCATCGACCTCGACGAAGCGCAGCTTTTGCTCGGCTGCGATCTCCTTCAGGGTCTTGCCGGCGTTGCGGCCCTCTTCCACGAGATCGAAACGCTCCTGGATGTGAGACAGGGCCTTTTGCTTGGCGAGCTTGTCGCGCACCTGATCCTTGACCCCGTCGAACGTGCTTTCCTTGCCGGGAACGATCTCGATCGCGCGAACGAGCACGGTTGCGAAGGAACCGTCGATCACGTCCGAGAGCTTGTCGCGCTCGAGACTGAAGGCGGCATTGGCGATCTTGGGATCGATGAGCTGCTTCTTCGTGAGCATACCCAAATTGACGTCGCTTTCGGTGGCGCCCTGCTCCTTGGCCACGTCCATGAAGTTCTTCTTGCCGTCAACGATGTCCTTGCGCGCGGCCTCCGCGCTCGCCTTGTCCTTGAACGGGATCTGCTGCAGACGGCGGCGCTCGGGCTCGTCGTAGCTCTCCTTGGTCTCGGTGTAGGCAGTCTTGAGCTCGTCGTCCGTGATCGTCACGTCCTTCTTGAGCTCGTCGGGCGTAAGCAGCAGTACAGCGAGCTTGCGATACTCCGGCGTGAAGAACTTCGCCTTGTTGCTCTCGTACGTCTCCTTGAGCTTGGCGTCGTCAGGCTCGGCGACCGTGACCTTGTTGGCGGGAATTTCGACGTGCTCGATGGTGCGCGTCTCCTCGCGCCAAGAGTTGAGGTCATCGACGAAAAGCGACGGCACGACGATCGCTGATGACATCGCCTCTGTCACCTCACGGCGCAGCTCGTCATCGCGCTTCAATGCCAGGAATTGATGCTCAGTCATGCCGATCTGACGCAAGAGGCCGTCGAACTGCAGTTTCGAGAACTTTCCGTCCGGACCTGCAAAATCGGGGTCGTTGCGCAGAAGCTCAGCCAGCGTCGCATCGGAAAGCGCCAGCCCCAGCTTGTCCGCATGCGTCTTGACCGCTGCACGGGCGACGAGCTGCTCGAGCGCCTGCCGGTCGAGCCGGAACAGAAGCGCCTGCTCGTTGGTCAAGCGGCTGCCACTGCGCTCGGATACGTTGCGGACCAGGCCCTGGAATTCGCGCTGGAACTCTGTAGCCGTGATGTCCGTCGGACCCACGTGAGCGATCGAGCCGCGTCCGAAGCCGCGGAATACGTCGGCCACGTTCCAGAAAATGCCGAAGCTGACGATAAGAATAGCGAACAGGGCTTTAGCCAGCCAACCTTGGGCGCCACGGCGAAGGGCGTCGAGCATCGAGGGTCGTCTTCCTGTTGGTTACGGACGGCATCAGCTCAGAGCGAACCCGGCTGCGCGTGCCATTGTGCAGAAACGTGCAAACCCGCCCGTGACGGGAAGCGTGGGCATGATATGAAGCGCAGCCGGTTGCCGAATGCAAGACCACGGGTGGTTAACGGCGTTAAGAGGTGGCCCGCCACGCGGGCGGGGGCGGAATCGGGGATCAGCCAGCAATGACAGGGAACGTCTCGGAAATTCGGCCGCTCGTCGCTGGAAACTGGAAGATGAACGGCCTCGAGGCTTCGCTGGGCGAGGCCTTGGCTGTCCGCGATGCCCTGGCCGCAGCCCCTCGGCGTCCCGAGGTGATGATCTGCCCCCCAGCGACGCTCCTCTCGGCGCTGGCCGACGCAGCTCGGGGATCCCCTCTAGCTGTCGGCGCTCAGGACTGTCATCCATCCCCGTCCGGAGCCCACACCGGAGACATTTCGGCCGAGATGATCGCCGATGCAGGTGCATCTGCCGTCATCGTCGGTCACTCCGAGCGCCGAGCCGATCATGGCGAGCTCGACCGGACCGTCCGCTCGAAAGCCGAGGCCACTCTCAGGGCCGGGCTTGCCGCCATCGTCTGCATCGGCGAAACGGCCGGCCAGCGTCAGGCCGGGACGACGCTCGACGTCGTGCGCCGCCAGCTTGCGGGCTCGTTGCCCGATGCAGCCACGGCGGCGAACACCATCGTGGCCTATGAGCCTGTCTGGGCGATCGGCACCGGCCTCACGCCGACTGCAGGCGACGTGGCCGAGGTCCACGCTGCCATCCGTGATGCCTTGTCCACACGCTTCGGCGACGAGGGCAAATCCATGCGCATCCTCTACGGCGGCTCCGTCAAACCCTCCAACGCTCGGGAACTCTTGACGATAGCGAACGTGAACGGCGCTCTGGTCGGTGGCGCAAGCCTGAAGTCGAGCGATTTCCTGGCCATAATCGAGGCCTATGCTTGAGCCGCGGAACAGCTTAATAAGCGGGGATTGGGCTCTCCCAGACGCTGGTGCAGGTCGAAATTGGAGCAGAGACAGCATCTGATGCAGACGCGATGGACAGCAGCACTGGTGGCCATGCTGATTTGGCCAGCGAGCGCATCTTCAGCCCCGCTCGATCAAGCTGCCTGCGATGGCTTGAAGACTGAGCGCGCTGCACTCGGCGCAGCCGGCGTCGACAAGGATCTCGACCGCGGCCCGGAATGGGCCAAAACCAATCTCGCGCCCGATCGCATGAAGCAGGTCGCACGATTGATTGAGGTGGAAGAGCAGCTCTCCTTCCGTTGCGGCGAGCTTGCTACCGCTCGTCCTGCACTGAAGGAGCCAAAGCCCGTCCAGGCAGCCGCTGTGCCCGGCACGAAGCAAGCCGGCGCCGGGACGGACGGACAGGCGGCCGCTCTCGCATCCCCCGACGGGGCTCCGGTGAAAAAGAAGAAGAAACCGGCGGCTCAGAAGAAGCCCAAGAACAACGATGCCGCTGCCGCGGGCTCGGGGTCGACGCTAAGCCCTTGATCTACCGTCAGGAGCCCCATCCCGCGCCCCGCGGGGGGAGCCTGGCCTCATTGTTCTGAAACCCGGGCTAGCCTAGGGCGTCCGGCTGGTGTAGAAGCGCCGTTTCAACTGCCGCGAAAGCTGAGTTTACCGATCCATGACCACCGTAATTCTTGTCATTCACCTTATGGTCGCCACGGGCCTCGTCGCCGTCGTGCTTTGGCAGCGCTCTGAAGGCGGCGCCCTCGGAATCGGTGGCGGTGGCGGCGGTGGATTTCTCACGGGCCGCGGCACGGCCAACCTGCTGACGCGCGCAACCGCGATTCTGGCTGCATGTTTCTTCCTGACCAGCATCACGCTGACGCTCATGTCCCGTCACACGGGTCCGGCCGGGTCGATCATGGACAAGCAGGTGGCACCCGTTGGGGCACCGGCTTCACCCGCCACACCCGGAACACCCGCCGCTCCGGCCGAAACTCCGCGCGGTGGCATTCTGGACAAGCTGAAGTAAGCACCGGAAGAACGTAGGTGTTCGTTGTGGCCTGACCGCAACTGGTCAGTGTCGAGATCGGCTGCTAGCCTCCGCAAAGAAGCTGCTACCGCGGAGTGTGACTTTGGGCTGCTTGGGGCCACGGAATTTCATTGCGCTATGCGCTGTCGTGATGGCCGCTACGGTTGGCGGCTGTTCCGGTGGGATTCCCAGCCTCGGGCCGAGCAAGCTCTCCTATTCGGCTTCCAACGCAATAGTGTCCGCCGGCTACAACGAGACCATGCTCGCCCCGGATCACTATCGTATTGAGATCACGGGCTATCCTACGACGCCCAGGGAACGCATGGAGAAGATGGCCGCGACGCGCGCCGCCGAGATCGGCACGGAGAACCGCTTGGGCTATTTCAAAATCAATGGCTTTGAGCAGACCAGCCGCTGCAAGAAGTTCACCGCCGGCGGGGAGCGCGGATCGGGCGGCCGGGAACAAAAGATCGAGTACTCGATCCTCACGGCCGACGTCACTTACACCAAGACACCACCCGATCCGACCTACATCCAGGCCAAGACCGCCTTCGATCAGTACAAGGCCGAGCTCGACGCGGATGTGAGTCAACCGCTGCCGGTCGATCCCGCAGCCTCGGCCTGCAAATAACCAAAACCCGCGACTCCGTCGTGCTGCACCGCAAGGTCCGCGACGCATTCGCCCATACCGTGGATGAGATCATTTTGCCGCTTCGAATCACGCGCTTACCCATGTATTCTTAAAGCCCATGCAACGGTACATCTTCATTACCGGCGGCGTGGTCTCCTCCCTCGGAAAAGGCCTGGCGTCAGCCGCACTCGGTGCGCTTCTGCAAGCGCGCGGGTATTCCGTCCGTCTCCGCAAGCTCGACCCCTATCTCAACGTCGATCCCGGAACGATGAGCCCCTATCAGCACGGCGAGGTCTTCGTCACCGACGACGGCGCCGAGACCGATCTCGACCTCGGTCACTATGAACGCTTCACCGGCGTTCCGGCGCGCAAGTCCGACAACATCACCACCGGCCGCATCTATCAGGACATCCTCGCCCGCGAACGTCGCGGCGATTACCTGGGCGGTACCGTGCAGGTGATTCCGCACGTCACCGATGCCATCAAGCAGTTCGTGACCAGCGGCAACGAAGGCATCGACTTCGTGCTCGTCGAGATCGGCGGCACCGTCGGTGACATCGAAGGCCTGCCGTTCTTCGAAGCCATTCGACAGCTCGGCAACGAGCTGCCGCGCCATTCGTCGATCTTCATTCATTTGACGCTGCTGCCCTACATTCCATCTGCGGGCGAGCTCAAGACCAAGCCGACGCAGCACTCGGTCAAGGAGCTGCGCTCCATCGGCATTCAGCCCGACATCCTCTTGTGCCGCTCGGACCGCGAGGTGCCGAAGTCGGAGCGCAAGAAAATCGCGCTCTTCTGCAACGTGCGCGAAGAGGCGGTCATCCAAGCCCTCGACGCGTCGTCCATCTATGACGTGCCGCTCGCCTACCATCGCGAAGGCCTCGACGAGCAGGTGCTCGAAGCCTTCGGCATCACCGGCGCGCCGGCTCCCAATCTTTCCCGTTGGCAGACCATTTCGCGCAACATTGCGACGCCGGAGGGCGAGGTCACCATCGCCATCGTCGGCAAGTACACCGGCTTGAAGGACGCCTATAAGTCGCTGATCGAAGCCCTGATGCACGGCGGCATCGCCAACCGCGTCAAGGTCAACCTCGAGTGGATCGAGAGCGAGATCTTCGAGCGCGAGGATTCGGCGCCTTACCTCGAAGCGGTGAGCGGCATCCTCGTCCCGGGCGGCTTCGGCGAGCGCGGCTCCGAAGGCAAGATTCTTGCCGCCAAGTTCGCGCGCGAACGCAAGGTCCCCTATTTCGGCATCTGCTTCGGCATGCAGATGGCGACGATCGAAGCCGCACGAAACCTGTGCGGCATCCACGACGCGAGCTCCACCGAGTTCGGCCAGTCCTCCGAGCCTGTCGTCGGCCTCATGACCGAATGGATGAAGGGCAACGAGCTCGAGCAGCGCCGTCACGGCGGCGACCTCGGCGGCACGATGCGTCTCGGCGCCTACGCGGCACATTTGAGCGGAGACAGCCGCATCGCCGACATCTACGGCTCGACGGAAATCTCCGAGCGCCATCGCCACCGCTACGAGGTTAACACCTCTTATCGCGAGCGCCTCGAGGCGGCGGGACTGCGCTTCGCGGGATTGTCCCCGGACGGTCTCCTGCCAGAAACGGTCGAGTATCCGAACCATCCTTGGTTCATCGGCGTGCAGTTCCACCCGGAGCTCAAGAGCCGGCCGTTCGATCCGCACCCGCTGTTCAAGAGCTTCATCGCCGCCGCCGTGGAGCGCAGCCGATTGGTCTAAACGGGGGCCTTGTTGCCTATGCGAGGCTCGGTGCACTCCGAGCCTTGCTTTTGCCATTCCGCTCCGCCATATACGACGCGCCGGTGCGTTCCGGGTTGGATCGCGCCCTCTAAAGTTCGGATGAGATTGAGCGCGCCACCGGCCGTTTGCCTTTACCGATTAACTGAGACGCGAGCGGATAGCGTGACCGCTCGTGACTGGCTTTGATCAACACGCGAACTGAGAAGGCTTTTCTATATGGACCGCATCAACGGCACCGTGAAGTTTTTCAACACTGCCAAGGGCTTCGGCTTCGTTCAGCCGGAAGACGGCTCGAAGGACGTGTTCCTTCACGTCTCGGCGCTCGAGCGCGCTGGCATCAACGGCATCTACGAAGGCGACAAGATCTCCTTCGTGCTCGAGGATGACCGCAAGGGCCGCGGCAAGCAGGCCGGCCAGGTGCAGCTGATCTAAGCTTCAGCGCATGAAATGAGAATGCCGCCGGAGCGATCCGGCGGCATTTTTTATTGGCGGCTCACACGAGCCTGAATCTCAATAAGGATTCGCTCCGAGCAGCGAGAACGTCCTGAAGGTCTCGAGCCCCGCCGATCCTTCCAGCATTGTTCCGATCGAGCTCGTTTCCGGTGCGGGCTCGCCCGCGTCAGAAACCTTCGTAGGGCTGGTCACGGGGACCGACGCCGTCTTGATGACTGCTGGGGCCTTCCGCTTCGCCGCCTGAGGCGAGATCGTCGTCTCCTTCTGGACCTTGGCGGTCTTTTCACGCGCCGACTTCTCAGCCCGAACCGGTTTGGGCGGACGGGGAGCCGTGAGATCCTCCTTGAAGAGAGCGGCCGTGACGATGGGCTGAGCCTCCATCCGGCCCTTTGGATCGATGATCACCGGAAAGCGCACCAGAGGAGCGCCGTTCTGGGACGAAACCTCTACCCGGGCCTTGACCCGCTGCGCGACCGTGCCCGGAACGGAAATCTCCACCGTGCCCAAGTCGTCGAGCGCGACAATCCACTCGCGCTCACCCACCTGCGAGCCTCTGGAGAGACGGCTTCCCTCGGGAAGGTCCTTCACGACTGCGGTATAGAGCGACGACACCGTACGCGGTTCGGCCGTGTCCCCCGGAACAGTGACGAGCGACTCCGTCTCAGTATCATTTGAATACGTCAATGGGACCGCCAGGAGCGGCGAGGCGGCTTCTTCGACGACGTTCGCTGGCAGATGATTGCACGCGTCGGATGCAGAGCATGAATTCGCGACTGCAGCCACGGTGGTGTGCGCCACGACCTCGGTCGCAGCAGAATAGGTTGCCGTCTTCGCTGCGGGCACCGACGCCGCGCTCTCGGCTTCGGAGCCTTCACGCAGAGGCGCCGGTTGCGTCGCTGCAATCGCAGCGGACCTTCCAGCACCCACTCGCTTCTGCACTGCTGAAGATGACGACGCTCTGTCGTCGGCTGCGCCACCGCCAATCGGGCTCAGCCCTGAAACTGCGCCGAGCAACAGCACCACTGCGGCGGTCGATGCCACCAATGTCGGAACAGCGGAAATTGTCGTCTTTGCAGCAGCTTGTCGTTGAGCCGGCGGGAATTGCTCGGCGCCCCACTTTGCCGCTGAGAGCCACGGGCGGCCTCGCAACCGCTCGGCCTCTGCTTGCTCAGTCGTCAGTCGTCCCATCTCTGAAAGAGGCGAGACGACATTTGTCATTCTTGAAATACCATGAAGCTCCGGTCTCATCGCCGTGCTGCTCCTCACCCCGACGCACATTCCCCGCTTCATTCCGCAGTTCCAAAAATACACGCCTTTTGCGGCCACTATAAGGAAGCCCGCAGAAATCGCTGTATCATTTTGGAGCAAGTGTTCACACGGCAGGGCATATGTTGCTTTTGAGCCAAAGCCGTCAGCAGCGATGACGATGACAGCATATGAAATCGGTCGAATACGCGATGATGCGGACAACGAGACGCTGACGACGACGAGCACGGCTGCTGCACTATGGCCCACGGGCACGACCTAGCCCCGCGATTGACTTCGCAGCCGCAACATGCGAGAAGCAGCCACCGTTCGAATGTCGAACGATTTCCGGCGCTCCAGCCGCGTGAAGGGACACGTCTCGGATCAGTGAGATCCAATTCGTCCCCCTGTTGAGCGCCCTGAAGAACTTCCCATCCGACAGCCCAGGCCACGCGGGGCGTCCTCAAGAGACGAGCCGTGCCAATTCGCGTCCGCTTCTGCGTGCGCGCAAGTCATGGCTGCATGAGAAAGATTCCATTTTGACGACTTTTGCCCAACTCGGCCTCGCCGAGCCCATTCTGAAAGCCCTCGACGGCGAAGGCTACACGACCCCGACTCCCATCCAGGCCAAGGCAATCCCGCCCGTAATGGCCGGCCGCGATCTTCTCGGCATCGCCCAGACGGGCACCGGCAAGACCGCCGCTTTCGCCCTTCCGATCCTGCATCGCCTGGCTGCCAATCGGCAGCCTGCGGCTCGGCGCGGCTGCCGCGTGCTCGTGCTGTCGCCGACGCGCGAGCTCGCAACGCAGATCGCCGATAGCTTCCGCAGCTATGGCCGCCACATGGGCTTCACCGTCGCCACCGTATTCGGCGGCGTCGCCCATCGCCCGCAGACGCAGGCCTTGTCGCGCGGTGTCGACATTCTGATCGCCACTCCCGGCCGCCTCATGGATCACATGGAGCAGCGCAACGTCGCGCTCGAGAGCACGGAGATCTTCGTGCTCGACGAAGCCGACCAGATGCTCGACCTCGGCTTCGTGAAGCCGATCCGCCGCATCGTCTCGCACCTCGCCAATCGCCGCCAGAACCTGTTCTTCTCGGCCACCATGCCGACGGAGATCGCAACCCTCGCAGGCGAAATGTTGCGCGATCCGGAACGGGTAGCCATCACCCCGGTCGCAACGACAGCTGAACGCGTCAACCAGCGCGTCATCCACGTCGAGGCCTCGCGCAAGCGTTCGCTTCTCGCCGAGCTCCTAGCCAATCCCGAGATGTCGCGCACGCTCGTGTTCACGCGCACCAAGCGCGGCGCCGACCGCGTCGCCCGGCATCTCGAGACCGGCGGCACCAAGGTTGCAGCCATCCACGGCAACAAGAGCCAGCGCCAGCGCGAGAACGCCCTCGAGGATTTCCGCAACTCGAAAATCAGCGTCCTCGTGGCGACCGACATCGCAGCGCGTGGCATCGACATCGATCTCGTATCGCATGTCGTCAACTTCGAGCTGCCCGAGGTGCCGGAAGCCTACGTGCACCGCATTGGGCGTACTGCCCGCGCCGGCGCATCCGGAACGGCCATCTCGCTCTGTGACGGCGCCGAGCGCGATCTCCTGCGCGCCATTGAACGCCTTACCCGCCAGCAGATTCCAAGCGAGGATCGCCGCAACGACGAAGGGCTTGCTGCCGACAAGACGGCGGCTGGCTCAAGCGCCGACCGCCGTGACGGAGATCGCGGCGGCCGCGGAAACCGCAACGGCGGTGGCCAGCGCCAGGCGTCGAATGGCGCCCGTCGTGACGGCGGCCGGCAGGGTCCGCGCCAAGCCAATGGCGATGGCCGCAAGGACGCGCCCAGGCATGGCCGCCCGAGCCATCCTGGCGAAGGCCGTCCTTCACGCCCGGCCGAAGCACGCAAGGATGCGCGTCCTCAGGGTGACCGCGAGCGCAACCACCGCGGCGGACATGACCCGCGCCCGGCTCACCCTCACCACCGTCCTCACGCACCCCATCGCGCCCATGACGGCGAGAGGCGCGCCGGCGACGGCTCTGATCTCTCCAGCGTCGGGTTCCTGGCAGCCCGCCCTGCACGGCCTAACGGCGAGCGCCGCGATCACCAGGGCTCGGAGCACGCACGTCGTCCCGAGCACCGCCGCGATGATCGCCACGGCAACCGCCCGCTGAGCGGCAAGCCCCGCTCGGGACCGCGCCAGGATTCGCGCCCGGCCCGCGACAGAGGCGCGCATTAGGAGAAAGCGGCGGTAACGCCCACATACCTGCCGAACCAGACCGGCCGGCGCGAATTCGCGCCGGCCGATTCTCATGACGCGGCCTTGTCGCCGCATTCCGAAAGGTGACCCATGTCCCGCAAGAAACCCACCGCGAAGGTAGAGTACGCGTTTTTCAACGTGACCTACGAGGATGGCTCGCAGACCTCGAACCGCAAGGTACCGGGCAACGTGCTCGGCGGCCTCGAAGGCGACGAGCCGGCACGGGCCATCATTGAAGAGCAGGATCGCGAGATCGCCGAACGCTCCGGCCGCCCGCGCGGCCCCATCAAGACGATGGTGCGCGTCAAGGCGCGCTAGGTCAAAGGCGCTTCGGAGCTTCAAGCCCAGGCGCAGTCAGAACAAAAAGGTCCGCTCCATCGCCTGGAGCGGACCTTTTGCATTTATAGGCGATGAACTGCCTTAGGCGTGCACGCCGGCTTCGGCGAACGACACCAGGCGGCGCTTGTTCTCGTCCCAGAGCCTGAGTTTCACGCACTGGAAGCTTTGCCAGAGCGTGATGCGGCGAACCTCAGCGAGCTCGGGGAAGTCACGCAACACCTGCGGCAACCGGTAGAACGGAATGCGTGCATAGAGATGGTGCACGTGATGCACGCCGATGTTCGCGGTGAGCCAGGGCAGGAAGCCCGGAAGGTCGTAATGCGAGCTGCCCTGCAGCGCTGCTTCATGGACGTTCCAGGTAGGCTCCGTCTCCCACAGCGTCTCCTCGAACTGATGCTGGATATAAAAGAGCCAGACGCCGATCGACGAGGCGAGCGCAATGATCGGAAGCTGGACCATCAGGAAGTCATGTACGCCCACGAGCCAGATCATGAGGGCTACCAGCCCGGCGATGCCCGCGTTCGTACCAAAGACGCTGACCCACGCGCGCCAATCGGCACCCCGCAGCATGCTCATCGGAAATCTCTGCTGCACCACGAACAGCAGTGTAGGACCGATGCCGAACATCACAATGGGGTGACGGTAGAGCCGGTAGAGGAATTTGCGCCAGGGCGACAGCGCCCGGTATTCGTCGACCGTCAGAGTGTCGATATCGCCGACACCGCGATCGTCCAAGTTGCCATGCGTAGCATGATGGATGGCATGGCTGCGCTTCCAGGCATCGTACGGCGTGAACGTCAAAACGCCGAGGACCCTCCCGACCCAATCGTTCGTCGCCTTCTTGCGGAACAGCGCACCGTGTCCGCAATCATGCTGGATGAGGAAGAGGCGAACGAGGAATAGCGCTCCCGGCACGGCGAGCGCTAGCGTCAGCCAATAGCTCACAGATAGAGAGAGCCAGGCGACAGCCCAGAACGCCAGGAAGGGCAGCGCCGTTACGATGATCTCGAATATGCTGCGATTCCGATCAGGGTGGCGGTAGCGCTGAAGGATCTCGATCCAATCGCGCGCGGAATTTAACCCGGCAGCCGCGGGTTTAAGAGCCTGCTCCAATTTCCCCCCTCAGGTGGACCTCTGTTGTCGGGAACGCCCGCCGAGACGGCCCCCTCTTGCCTAGTCGCCGGCACACTTGCAGGACGACACGCGCTGCGCAAGTGGGTCCCTTGCGGAAAGCCATGCACAAGCGCGTTATGGATAGAGTCGTGTCACAGACCATTGCGCTGCAACATCGCCGCGCCTGAACACCAGTCGGTCATGGAGGCGAAATGGCTTGTCCTGCCAGAACTCGATCTCCAACGGCGTAACACGGAATCCGCTCCAGTGCGGCGGACGCTCAATCTCGCTAACGCCGAACTTGGCTGTAAGTAAGGCCACTCTCTTTTCGAGTGCAAAACGGCTTTCAAGTGGGCGCGATTGATCGGAAGCCCAAGCTCCGATGCGCGACAGCCGCGGGCGCGTCGCGAAGTACGCATCGGCTTCCTCAGCGGTCACCGCCGTGACGTTGCCGCGCACGCGAACCTGGCGTCTGAGGCTCTTCCAATGAAACAGGAGGCCGGCGTGCGGGTTGGCGGCGAGCTCCCGACCCTTTGCGCTTTCCGTGTTGGTATAAAAGAGGAATCCGCGCTGAGGCACCTCAGCGCCATCGACCCCTTTGAGCAACACCATGCGCACGTTCGGCAAGCCTGACGCGTCCGCAGTGGCCAGGGCCATGCCGTTGGGATCGTTCGGCTCCGACTTCACCGCATCCTGAAACCATGCCTCGAACAGCGCAAAGGGTTCGCGCGCAACGGTGAAATCCGCTACGTCCGCGCCTTCCGCGGCGTCCACTCCGGGGCCGACATTGGTCTCGTCACCGCTCAAACCGTCATTCCTTTTCCAAATGGCACAACAATTCAGCCGGTTTTAACCATGAGAGGGCACACTTGCCCATAGCGGTCACCTGCCCGGATCGCTGGTTGCGTCCAAAAAGAGTATATCCGTCATGCGTTTGTATATCACGCCCGAGACATGGGTTCTCGGCGCCCTGACCGCATTCTACCTGGTTATGACGGTCCTGTTCGCAGGGCCCGATGCCAAGGCCGGCGAGCCCACGGCCGACCGGCCGGCGTGCTCGTGCCCGAGCGCCACGGAGAAGTCCGTACGTCCGAAATTCGCCGAATATTCAAGGCGAATCCTCGATGAAAGTGACGAGATCGCCGCTCTCGAAAGCGTCCAGCTCGGCCTTTCCCGCATGGACGATGGCGCATCCTTCGTCTGGCGCCGCCATAACGGCCGCCTGTCCGGCGTCGTCCGCCCCACGTCATCGTTCCGCAGCGCCAAGGGCGATCTCTGCCGCCACGTCGTCGTGCTTCTGACTACCGGCTTCAAGACCCGGACGGCCGAAGGCGTTGCCTGCAGATTAGCCAACGGCCGCTGGCAGCTCGAAGGTTGAGCAACACGGGCGCTCTCTCGGCGCCCCAGAGCCCGTCTAGCAGGGGGCAAACGCACTCGCCGGCTAGGGGATGCAAGCCCCTACGGATAATAGCCTTTTTCCCCAAATCTTACAGTTCCGTCCTTTGCGGCCGCATTCCCGGTGCCTCCTGGTTGCCGCGGCCCCCTTTAAACTTCGTCCTGGGCGCGGCGCCATCTGGACCATCAAGGCCTTTTGTGTAGGATGCGCCGCAAATCAATCCGCGAAGGGATTTCAGGCTCATGACGGAACACGCGCCGGGCGCTGGACGGCTGACCGGCAACATGATGGCGGGTAAGCGCGGGCTCATCATGGGGGTGGCGAACAACCGCTCGATCGCCTGGGGTATTGCCAAGGCCGTGACCGCTCAGGGGGCGGAAGTGGCACTCACCTATCAGGGCGACGCTCTCAAGAAGCGCGTCGAGCCCCTGGCCGTTGAGCTCGGGTCCAAGGTCGTCCTTCCCTGCGATGTGTCAGACCGCGCGTCCGTCGATGCATTGTTTGCCGAGCTTGGCCGCACGTGGGGCAAGCTCGACTTCCTCGTGCACGCCATCGCCTTCTCCGACAAGAACGAGCTTGATGGTCGCTACGTCGATACGAGCGAGGCTAACTTCACGCAGACGATGCTCGTTTCCTGCTACTCGCTGACCGCGCTCGCCCAGCGCGCCGAGAAGCTGATGACCGACGGCGGCTCCATCGTCACGCTGACCTACTACGGCGCCGAGAAGGTGATGCCGCATTATAACGTCATGGGCGTCGCCAAGGCCGCGCTCGAGGCTTCCGTCCGCTACCTCGCCTCCGACCTCGGCAAGAACGCCATTCGCGTCAACGCCATCTCGGCCGGCCCTATCAAGACGCTCGCCGCTGCCGGCATTTCCGACTTCCGCTACATCTTGAAGTGGAATGAGTATAACTCGCCGCTGCGCCGCACCGTCACCATCGAGGATGTCGGCGGCGCCGGCGTTTATCTGCTCTCGGACCTCTCGAAAGGGGTCACCGGCGAGATCCACCACGTGGATGCCGGCTATCATGTCCAGGGCATGAAGAATGAGGACGCACCGGACATTGCCGTCGTCAAGGGCGACTGACCCTAACGGAGCGGACCGTATCTAGTGCCGATGCGCCGCGACATTACTCTCTATTTCGTCCGCCACGGCGAGACAGATTGGAATGCCGAGCGGCGCTTTCAGGGCCAGATGGACATTCCCCTGAACGACACGGGCAAGGCGCAGGCGAAGCGCAACGGCGCCGTCCTGCGTGATGCGATCTCGGATACGTCCAAGCTCGATCTTCTCGCAAGCCCGCTCGGCCGCGCCCGGGAGACCATGGCGATCCTGCTCGGAGAGCTTGGCGTCTCCGCCGAGAGCGTCCGCTTCGACGACCGATTGCGCGAGCTGAGCTATGGCGCCTGGGAGGGCAAGCTCGAGAGCGACCTGCCAGAGCTCGACCCTATAGGCTTCGCCGCCCGTGAGAAGGACCGCTTTCGCTGGCGGCCGAAGGATGGAGAAAGCTATGCGGACCTATTCGACCGCACTGGGGACTGGCTGAAATCGCTTGAGCGCGACACGCTTGTCGCCAGCCACGGCGGCGTCTCCCGCTGCCTTCGCGCCCTCGTGCTGGGCCTGGATCCCGAGCTGATCCCGCTGCTCGAGTCACCCCAGGACCGCGTGCTTGTGCTCTCGGACGGATCGATGCGCTGGCTCTGACGCGAGCCCAAAAAAGAAAGAGCCGGAGCAGCGGCAGCTCCAGCTCTTTCCATATGCACATCACTAGATGTGAAACAGCTCGAACGCAGGTGCTCAATCCGCGGAGGAGCCGTCTATGCGAACGCAAGGAAACTGAAAACGCCAGATTGGAAAACGCACACGTCGAATGCGGCGCAGCCACCAAGACTCCGCCGCCCAATGCGCCCCATATTTCGCCCTTTCTAAGAGGCGCTCACACGCAGGCACACCTAGCTTGCTTATCTGCGTCGCAATCGCTTTCCAACCAAATACACAAGCAAGCACACACTTGCCGCGCACTAACCCGGACCTTATGACTTATCAATGCACTCCCGGGACCTCTCGGGTTGTGCATGCCATCATTTTCCAGCGAGAAACCCGCCTAAACCGCGGCCGTCACCCCAACCGGCAGACATGTCACACAACACCTTCGGCCATTTGTTTCGCGTCACCACCTGGGGTGAAAGCCACGGCGAAGCCATCGGCTGTGTGGTGGATGGCTGCCCGCCGCTCCTTCCCATTACGGCCGAGGAGATCCAGGTCTTCCTCGACAAGCGCAAGCCGGGCCAGTCTCGCTTCACGACGCAGCGCCGCGAGGCCGATGCGGTCGAGATTCTCTCCGGCGTCTTCACCGATGGCGAAGGCCGCCAGGTGACGACCGGTGCGCCGATCTCGCTTCTGATCCGCAATACCGATCAGCGGAGCAAGGACTACGGCGAGATCAAAGAAAAATTCCGCCCCGGTCACGCCGATCTGACCTACTGGAAGAAATACGGCATCCGCGACTATCGCGGCGGCGGCAGGTCTTCGGCACGTGAGACCGCGACGCGCGTTGCGGCGGGCGCCATCGCCAGAAAGATCCTTTCCGGCGTCACCATTCGCGGCGCCCTCGTCCAGATCGGCACGCTCGCCGTGGACCGCTCACGCTGGGACTGGGACGCTGTAGACTGCAATCCGTTCTTCTGCCCCGACCCCGGCTCCGTCCCCGAATGGACCGACTACCTCGACGCCATCCGCAAATCCGGATCCTCGATCGGCGCCATCGTCGAGGTCGTGGCCGAGGGCGTCCCCGCGGGCCTCGGCGCGCCTCTCTACGGCAAGCTCGATCAGGACCTCGCCAGCGCCATGATGAGCATCAACGCCGTCAAAGGCGTCGAGATCGGTGACGGCATGGCCGCGGCCGAGCTGACGGGCGAGGTCAACGCCGACGAGATCCGTATTGGACCCGACGGCAAGCCGAGATTTCTTTCCAATCACGCCGGCGGCATTCTCGGCGGCATCTCGACCGGCCAAGACGTCGTATGCCGCTTTGCGGTCAAGCCGACATCCTCGATCCTGACGCCGAGACAGACCATAGACATCCACGGTCAGGAGACCGAGATCGTCACCAAGGGCCGCCATGACCCCTGCGTCGGCATTCGCGCCGTGCCCGTCGGCGAAGCCATGATGGCCATCGTCCTCGCTGATCATCTCTTGCGCCATCGCGGCCAGAACGGCGATTAGCTACCGCCTGCTCCATCACTGGGGCCTTCTGCCACCGGCTGAATTGTTTCCGCCAAAGCGCAAGCTTGTGCGCGCGATCGCCAATTCCAAAAACCACCCTCGCCGCAATCATTGCGCCGCCAATTAGCCGCCGCGAACAACGCATTTGCATTGCGTTTGGGGCGCCGATGCTCGAATTGCAGAATCACCTCGCCGCTTTGCGCGCCATTTTCGCCAATATTTATGAGCCCATACGCTCAAATAGCGACGTCCGTTAGGTTTTCTTAAACCAACGAAGCAGTACACATACATTGTCAATGTTCGACGAGATCGGTCATTGAAGTCACGAATTGGCACCCTGTGTTTGTCAGCGCATCCGATGAGATAGACAAATGGACAACACACAGAAAACCGGTTTTGCCTTCATGGCCCTGATCTTCGCATTGGCGCTCATTTCCGACTATGGCCGCGCGATCGCACAGCCGGGAATGGTCGAGCATGTTGCACAGGTCGCGCCACGCTCTATTACGCAGCCGTACTCAAATGCCCCGGTTGGCGTAAGCCAACCGCAGTACGGCCTCGTACAGACCGGCGTGGCCCAAGTCATGAGCATGAACGGCCCCGGCATGTTCGGGCAACAGCCCGTGATGATGCCGGTTTTTCAAGTCATCCAGCTTCAGTCCGCCGACACGGCACCGCCCGCGGGCGACGTCATGAAGCCGAGCAGCATGGCACCGGCGCGGACCGCACCGGCAGCTCAAGAGCAAGCCTCTTCACCCGCAGCACCTCCTGCTATGGCGGGCGTTGCGATGTCGCCGAGCTACGCACAGCAGATCGGCGTCATGTGCACGATCAATGGTATTCAGGCTTTGACGCAGAACGAAGCATCTTGTTCGCATGCGGGCGGCCAAGTCGCAGCTCCGTCGAATTGATCGGCAAAGGGCGGCAAAAGGATCCGCGTCGCGAATGCGCGGCAAGTTTCGGGCTTTCGCTCGATTAGCAAAAATCATTCGCACCAGCGCCACGTCGCAGCCAATCGCGAATTTCTTCTCGGCAGCACCGCCGCTGCAAATGCCATTTCCCGCTACACCGCGAATATCTCTCAAGACATCCGCCATCTACCTGCCGACCGCATGAGACCGCAGCATCGGCCGCGGTTCAGCGCGGCTGTCGGCATTTAAACCAATCTTTACGGCTTGCCCGCATCACTAGATGCCGGCCCGGGTTGCTCAGCATGCGTTCTCTTGCCCGGATCCACCCGCAGTAGTCGTACTTGGCAACCCTACTTGGCATGGGGTGTATCCTTGAGGTTTGTCTGATGTCCGTAATGAAGCGTCTTACCCGTGCCGCCGGCGCGGCGCTGGTGCTTGCCGCCGCTACGATCTCGACGTCCGCTAATGCCGGCTGGGGAAGCCCATTCTGGGGCGTCGGTCCCGAGAACAACGGCTTCGGCTTCGGACCTGCTGGCACCTGGGGCGTCAACAACCCGCGCTGGTTCGGCATGGGCCCACAGGCAAACTATGGCATCCCGACTTCGATCCTGCTCGGTCTGAACAATCAACAAAGCGTTGGCCTTCCGCCATTCCCCTCCTATTTCGGCATCGGCTACCCGCCGCTCCCGGCCTTTGGCACGGGCTTCGACCCTCGTTTCGGCATGAGCCCACGTGCAAACCTTGCTGTGATGAATCCTATCTTCTGGGGAATGTCCGCCCAGCAAGACGTTGGCCTGCCGCTCGCGCCGCCCCAGTTCTTCGGCATGAACCCGCAGCAGAACGTCGGCTTTCCCGGTCCCGGACCGTATTCTTGGGGCATGAACCCGCAGCAAAGCATGGGCATGTTCGTGCTGCCGCCATTCCTCGGCGTGAACCCTCAGGAGAACGTCGGCTTCGCGCCGCCTTGGATCGGCGTAAACCCGCAGCAGGGTAGCGTTCAACAGCAACAGGCCGGCGCCCAGCCCGTTCAGTGCACGATCAACGGTGTCCCGGCTCTGACCAAGAGCGTTGACGATTGCGAAAAGGCCGGCGGCGACGTCGCCAAGGGCAAGACGGCCGCAGCCGACAAGAACTAACTCGAGCAAGGGGCCGGAATTCCATTCCGGCCCCTTCTCTGACTCTCGTGAGCCGTCTCACCCCGCATCGATCTGCCGAGCTGCCCGCGACGCGAAAAGATCCTTCGTCGAACAAGCAATCCCAGAAGTCAGGCTGCAGCGCGCCGGCTTTACGAGGAGAGAGCAATGCTTACCCCCCGCCAATTCGTCGTAGTGTTTGCGGCGCTGGTCGCACTAATGGCCACCATGCATGGCCTTGCTGTCGCCGCGCCCGCCACGACCAAGCCCAAGACGCACCTCTTGGCGATGGCCGCCTGCCCCGATTGGAAAGTCATCCCGGATGACCCGAAGACGACCAAGCTCATGGCCGAGTCGTGCCAGAAGGACATCGACACCGTCGTACCCGCGCTGAGCAAGTCGCTCAACATCGACCCGGTCAATGTCACATCCAGGCTCAACGCCGAAGCGGATCACAGAGGCGTCACCTCGGCCATTATCGAGCTTGCCCGCCGCGCCAAACCGGATGATCGCGTCGTCATTTATCTGAATTTCCACGGCGGCGACTTGGGCGGCGTCGACTACCACGGCTACGACATCCAGGACGAGGTGCTCGCGCTCTACTCCTCCTCCGAGCCGGACGACTTCGGCCGCGCTACAGCTGACGGCACGTGGATGACGATGAAGCACCTGCGCAACCTCATCAACGAGGTGCGGGCCAAGGAAGTGATCGTGATCTTCGAGGTGTGCGAATCCTCCGCCGGCCTGCACGACTTCAGATACGACTACGCCAGCCGCTATAAGGACAAATGGGCCGGGCGTCAGGCCGTCATCTTCAGCTCGCGCGGCGATCAGGCGGCCACATTCAACGAGGAGGGAACGGTCGCGCTCTTCACCGACATCTTCTCCGATCACCTCACGAAGGCGACATCCGGCAACATTCGCGACACCTTCGAAAAGGCTTCCCTCGAAACGCACCGCTCGCGCCGCGCCACCTGCATGAAGCAGGACAACCTCGATACGCTCTACGACGACCGCGCCACCTACCTCGACGGCTGCACGCAATTGCCGATGGTCTACGATCCCTATGGCCTGCTCGACGACATTCAGATGGGCGGCGTGACCGTCGCTTCGCGCTGGAACGAGGTCGAAGCACAGGACCGCAAGCCGGCCGTCAAGAAGAAGAAGGACGAGGATCCGTTCGCCTGGACCAAGCCCTTCATGAACCAACAGACCCAGAGCAATCCGTCGGCGACTCCCGTCGCCAATAGCGGCCCCGTAGCCGCTCAGTAACTGCGCAAGAGCCGCCGCTCACGCCCGCGGCTCTCGTCGAGAAGCTCATTCAAGAAGTGTCGGCGCTCCTGGCATGAGGACGCCCAGTTCAGAGGTAAGTCGTATGATCTTATTCAAACGTCTGGCGGCAATGGTTTCCGCACTCGTCGCACTTGCCACCCTCGCCTTCACCCCGGCCGCACATGCCGGATGGGTTTTTCCAGGTTCGAGCTTCGGCGTCGGCCCCGACAACAACGGGTGGGGCGTCGGCGGGCAGCGCTGGTTCTGGGGTGTGGACGCTCAGCAGCGCGCCAACCTCGGTTTTGGACCGTTCGGACAATCCTTGGGCGTAGACCCGCAGCAGGGCGACGGCATGTGGTCATCAAACCCGCCGCAGTGGGGCATGAAGCCGCCCTTCGCTCCGATGTGGGGAACGAACGCGCAGCAGACCTTCGGCGCAGACCCATTCTCGGTGTACCTTGGAGTAAACGGGCCGCGCTGGTTCTGGGGAATGGACCCGCAACAGAGCTTCGGCGCGAGTTGGAGTCCACTCTGGGGTTTCCGCAATCCGTGGATCGGCATGAACCCACAGCCGACCTTCAATCCCTACGCCGTGCCCTATTACGGCGCCTATTCGCAGCAGAGCATGGGGATGCCTCTGATGAACCCTTGGATGGGCATGAACCCGCAGGTCATGCCAGCTCAGATGCCGCAAAATCAGCAGCAGGCAGATGCCCTGCCCGTTCAATGCACGATCAACGCCGTTGCCGCGCTTACGAAGAGCGTCAACGATTGCGAGAAAGCCGGCGGCGAAATCGTCAAGAAGTCCGCCGCGTCCAATAGCTCGAGATAGGCTCCGCGCCACGCCCGTTCCGGGTACCAATTGGAAAGGCCGCCGATGTCATCGGCGGCCTTTTGTTTGCGATCGCCTGAAGTGCGATCAGCCGTGAGGTTCGACCGCAACCGCCGGTGCGGCGCTCCCCTTGCGCGAGGCGCGCCATTCCTCGAAGCGCTGTACGATCACGAACAGCGACGGCACGAAAAGCACGGCGAGGCACGTCGAAGCGATCATGCCGCTGAAGACGGTGATGCCGATGGACTTGCGCGCGGACGCGCCAGCCCCCGTAGCCAGCACCAGCGGCGCGACGCCCAGGATGAAGGCGAAAGACGTCATCAGGATCGGCCGGAACCTCGCGCGTGCGGCCTCCAGGGCAGACTCGACGATCGCCTTGCCTTCGGCCCTGAGCTCGCGCGCCACCTCGACGATAAGGATGGCGTTCTTGGCTGAAAGAGCGATGAGCAGCACGAGCCCGATCTGGACATAGAGGTTGTTGTCGATCCTGAGAGACAGCATGACCAGCACCGGCCCTATCAGCGACAGTGGCACCGCGAGCAGCACGGACAACGGCGCATACCAGCTCTCGTACTGCCCCGCGAGCACGAGGTAGACCAGCAGAAGCGCCAGAGCGAAAACGTAGTAGATCTGCCCGCCGACCAGTTTCTCCTGATACGAAAGCGCCGTCCACGAGAAGCCGACGCCCGGCGGAAGCGTCTTCGCCGCGATCTCCTCCATCAGCCTGATGGTATCGCCTGAGGAGAAGCCCTTGGCCGGAATGCCGACGATGCTGGCCGACGGATAGAGATTGTAGAGGCTGATGAGCGATGGCCCCACTGACGGCGTGATGGTGAGGACAGTCCCGAGCGGGATCATGTCGCCGTTCTGGTTGCGAACCTCGAGACGGAGAATGTCCTCGGTATTCATGCGGAAGCGGGAATCGGCCTGGACGTAAATCTGGAAGACGCGGCCGAACTTGTTGAACTGGTCGACGTAGCTCGAGCCCAGATAGTCGGCGAGCGTCGAGAACACCTGATCCATGTTGAGCAGCAGCGTCTGCACCTTCTCGCGATCCACCACGACCCTGTACTGCGGAGCCGTGGCGCGGAACGTGGTCGATACGCGCTGGACGCTCGACTGAGTGCTGGCCGCGCGCACCATGGCGTTGACCGAGCTTTCCAGCTTGACGAGATCGAAGCTGCCGTCGCGCAGCTCGACCTGCATGGTGAAGCCGCCGGCGTTTCCAATTCCTTGGATCGGCGGCGGCGGCAGAACCAGGACCTTGCCGTCTTCGATCATGGCGAGCTTGTCGTTGATCGTTTTGTAGAGCGAAGCGAGATCCTGACCCGCCCCGCGCTGGCTCCAATCCTTCAGCATGATGTAGGCGACGCCTGCATTGGCGAGAGATGAGCTGGCGTCGAGCGGCGATATGCCTGCGATGGTAATGACGCGCTCGACGCCCGGAATCGTATTGGCGATGCCTTCGACCTGCTCGAGCGACTTCTGTGTGCGGCCCAGGGCGGCGCCATCTGGAAGCTGCACAGCCGCGAGCAGGTAGCCCTGGTCTTCGATCGGCAGGAAGCCGGTCGCGACGCGCGACATTCCATAGACGGCCGCCCCGATGATCGCCATGGCGACGAGAACCATCGCCATACTGTGATGCAACATCGACCCGATCAGACTTGCATAGCGCCGCTCTACGCGCTCGTAGAGCGCATTGAACCCGCGATAGAAGAAGTTGCGCTGCTCGGGGGGAACAGGACGGCGGAGCCAGAGTGCGCACTGGGTCGGCTTCAAGGTCGCGGCATTGATGGCGCTGATCAGAGCCGTTGCCGCGATCACCAGCGCGAACTGCGCGTACATCTGGCCCGTTAATCCGGGAAGGAACGACGCCGGCAGGAACACCGCCATCAACACCAACGTGATGCCGATGATCGGCCCCATCAGCGCGTTCATGGCGGCGATCGCGGCATCGTGGCCGGACATGCCCTTCTCGATGTTGTGAGCGGCTCCCTCGACCACGACGATAGCGTCATCGACGACGATACCGATCGCGAGCACGATCGCGAACAGCGTCGAAAGATTGACCGAGAACCCCATCGCCGCCATGGCGGCAAAGGCACCGATGATCGTCACCGGCACTGTCGTGGCCGGCACCAGCATCGCCCGCCAGTCCTGAAGGAATACGAGGATGACGATGAGAACCAGGACCGCCGCCTCGATCAGAGTTTTATAGACTTCCGAAATCGCCTGGCGAACGAACAGCGTCGTGTCGAAAGGAATGGAATAGGCGACGCCCTGCGGAAACTCGCGCGCGAGCTTATCCATCTTGGCTGAGACTTCGCTCGCCACGTCGAGAGCATTCGCGCCCGGCGACTGGAAGATCGCGAGACCGGCCGCCGGCTTTCCATTGAGATTGAAAACCTGTCCGTAGGTCTGGGCGCCAAGCTCGACCCGACCGACATCGCCGAGCCTCGTCAGGTCGCCCGCAGCGCCGGTCTTTACGACCACATTGGCGAATTGCGCCGGATCGTCGAAACGGCTCGACACGTCGATCGTGTACTGGAACGATTGATCGCTCGGCGCCGGCGGCATGCCCACCTGCCCTGCGGTCACCTGCTCACTCTGCTGCTGCAACGCCTGGATAACGTCCTGCGCATTGAGGCCGCGCGTCTGCATCTTCTCGGGATCGAGCCAGACGCGCATCGAATACTGCCCGGCGCCGAACACGTTGACGTTGCCGACACCCGGCAATCGCGCGATCTCATCTTTCAACCGGATGGTCGCGTAGTTGCTGAGATAGAGGCTGTCGTGCTGTCCGTCAGGCGACGTCAGCGTCACGATCTGCAGGATCGCCGTGGACTTCTTCTGAACCACGACGCCCTGAACCTGCACGGACTGCGGTAGAGCCGCCATCGCCGCGGAGACCCGGTTCTGCACCAGGATCTGCGCCGCATTGAGATCCGTCCCGATTGCGAATGTCACAGTCAGCGCATAGCTGCCGTCCGCCGCTGCGAACGACTGCATGTAAATCATGTTCTCGACGCCGTTGACCTGCTGCTCGATCGGCAACGCGACGGTATCGATGACCGTGCGGGCGCTGGCGCCCGGATAGCGCGTGGTCACCTGCACCGTCGGTGGAACCACGTCGGGATATTGCGAGACGGGCAGCTTGAGCAGCGACACCGCGCCGATCACCACCATCAGGATGGCGATGACGTTAGCGAGAACAGGCCGCTCGATGAAGAATTTCGAGATCATGGCGCAGCGTCCGCGGCCGTCGGCTCGATCGTCTGCAGAACCGGCTCGATCTTTTCACCCGGCACCACCGTCATGAGGCCGGAAATGACCACGCGGTCGTCAGGCATCAGACCCTTCTCGATGACGCGCAACTGGCCCACCTGCTGGCCGATCTCGACCTTGCGCTGCTCGATCACGTCGTCCTTGTTGGCGACCAGCACATAACGCCCGCTCTGGTCGCTGCCTATGATGCGGTCTGGCACGAGGAGGGCGTCGGGCTGCGGCGCTCGCGGCACACGCACGCGCACGAAATAGCCCGGGAGCAGAGCGCGATCGGTGTTGGGCAACACGGCACGCACAGCGAGCGTACCGGTCGCGGCGGTGATGGTGGGAGCAGCGTAGTTCAGGAACCCGGTATGAGGATAGCCCGTCTCGGTCTGCAGGCCGACCTCGACCGGGATTTTCTTGAGGTCTTCCGGGGTCAGGCCTCTCGCCATGATGCCGGCGCGGATGCTCTGCACGTCGCTTTCGCTGACCGAGAAGTTCACATAGATGGGCGCGAACTGGACAATAGTGGCGAGCGTCGTCGCGCCTCCCGCACCAACAAGCTGTCCCAAGGAAACTTCCCGCGCCGTGACGATACCGTCGAACGGCGCCTTGACCTCCGTATAGCTGAGGTTGAGCTTGGCCTGCTCGATATCGACGTCGGACTGCTTTTGCTTGGCGACAGCGCCGGCAAGGGCAGCCGTCGCCTGGTCGAGCGTCGATTGACTGGTGACGTTCTTCGCCGCGAGATCGGCTTGGCGATCGTAGTCCGCTTTCAACTGCTTCGTCGAAGCCTGGGCGCTGGATTGCCCCGCCTCGGCCTGTTCGAGTGCCAGCTGGTAAGGCTTGGGCTCAATGACGAACAAGACCTGGCCCGCCTTCACCGTATCGCCGTCGTTGTACTTGATCTCCTGAACGAAGCCCTGCACACGGGCCACGAGTGTCGTGCTGTTCACAGCTGCGGTCGTGCCCGTCGCCATGAGATATCGCGTCACGGTCTGCTTCAACGGCAGAGCGAGATCGACCTTCGGCGGTGGAGGCGGGACAAAGGTGTTCCTGTCACCGCAGGCCGAAAGGAGAAGCGCGAGAAGCGCAACGGCTGGGATGCATCTGCTTGCGGCTCGAGGTGGTCCGGACCAATCTGGCGGCCTGCGCCGTGTTGCGGATACCGGTGTGCAAAACCCAATCCTGGCGCTCATGGGGGACCACGTTGCTCTTGGTACGGCCGATCTGCAGCGATGAGAATTTCAGACTGAAGCTATTTGAATTCGCCAAGCTCGTATAGACGGCTTCGGACGGTCTGGTGCCGACATCAGCACCGTCATAATTGCTGCGGAACGGCAGCGGCCAACTGCACCGTATGGGCTTGGCCCTTCAGCCGAATTCTCTGCGATCCTGGCTACGAGTGCATACTCGGCTACGCTCAGGGAGCGTCGAACCAGGCCTTCCATTGCGGCACGGCCCGCGCGAACGTTCCCCGATGAGACGTGTCCCCTGTTGAGATCGCTTCGACCTTCTGGTTGCCGTTTCCGATGGCGCGTTGATAGGTCATCGCCAACTGGCCGAGACCCACGCTTATGACCTCATCGTTCTCGCCATAATAGTTGCGAACCGGCGTCTCGACGATCCATCGATAGGCCTGCGCTTCAGCAACGAGCCGCCCATACGCTGACGCAGCAAAGAACTCTGGATTGAAATACTCGGCACGCACCAGCGCCCGCAGATCGGTCGGAACGTCGGACGCGTTGACTGGCAGCTTCTCGTAGGCCCTGCGCGAGACGTCATAATAGGCATCGTTGAGGACCGAGCGCGCGAGGCCCGGAACACCATAATAGTTCTCGAACGAGAAAGACGACAAGATGAACAGCGTCGTCACCCACGCCGCGTCGTTCTTGCGGGGAAAATTGAGGAAGCCGTTCAACGCCACGAAGACATCGACCGGAGCGCTCGCCGTCGCGGCCGCCTTCACCTTGAGGCCTGCGCGTTCAAACTTCTCCAGCGCCGCCATTGTCACGAACCCGCCTTGCGACCAACCGGCCAGGAAGAGATTCGTGAACTTGATCTTCATGTGCTCGAGCACGGCCTGGCTGGCGATCTGCATGTCGTAGACCGCCTGTTGATGGCTGCCTTTGACCATATAGCCCTCGGGCTCGTTCGAGAGGCCCATGCCGAAGTAGTCGGCGCCGACGAGCACGTAGCCCTGCCCCGCAAACTGCGCCAGCATCACCTGGGTCTCAGTGGACTGCTGCGCGAAGGAGGGCACCTGCTGCTTCCCGTAAACCGTGCCGTGCTGATAGGAAACGATCGGAAAGGTCGTGTCGGCCGTGTCGGGGATCGCCAGAAGCCCCGTAGCCATCGTCGGCTTGTTGCCGCGCTCAGGCATGACCGAGGGGTAGGTGACCCGATAAAGCTTCACGGCATTTTTGGCAGGGCTGTAGGTAACGGAAATCTCCGCAAACTTGGGCGTGTCGACCAGGAGGATGCGGTTGAGCCGCTCGACATCCCAGCGCTCGAGAAACTCGTACTGCACGCCCGACGCGATGCGGACGAGCTCGTTCTGCGCTTGGCACGGCAAAGGGACCGACATGACGCCGAGCAACACAAGTGCAAACAAGCGAAAGGAGGTTGGCATCATCGTCTCCGGAGCATTCAGAGACGCGTTGCCTGGTGCTGCTTGCGAAGGCGACGGCTCTCATCTGGCGAAGACCTTTGCCGATCAGCCGTGAAGATTCAGTGTGAGCACGGTCCGATGTCTCAAGTTTGCCTCGGCATTCACCACTTCTGAACCCTACCGCCGGTTGGTCCGGAACGCCGCCCATCGGCAACAATTGTCCTCTCAGCAGGCGAAGCTGACGCTTTCGCTGCTCCCGGTGAAGTCCGGACATCAAACCAAAACAACGGATCGAACAGGAGAGAGACCATGTCGATACAGCATCTACCTTCCAATGCACGGGGCGCGGCTGCTGCCGATGACTGTGGCTGCGAGTCTGATCAGGGCCCCACCAACGCCCCCGCGGCGAATGACGACCTCATCAACGTGCACCTCGGTGTAGGCGACATAGCCACGGTGAATGCCGATATCGGCACGGGCAACCTGCTTGACGTCAATGCGGATATCGGCACCGACGACTATTCGGGTATCGGCCTCAAGGTCGCCGCGCTGGCCGACGCAGGGCTGTTGGACATCTCAGCCGGTCTCGGCACCGATCCCGGCGTGTCCGTCGATGCCAACGCCGATCTGTCGCTCGACTGCATCGGGTCGGTGGTCGGCGATGTCCTGTCGATCAATCTGCCCGACATCGGTCTCTTGGACCACGCCACCTGCTGACGTCCCGGACGCCTGGCGGAACGCCGCCAGGCGTCTAGTTTCAAAATGATGCCGGAGCAATCCAATGCTCGCACGATCTATGGTCGCGGCGCGCCTCAAGGCTGTGCGCGGCGCGCGCATGGCTGACGCAAAAGGCCTGGAGCGCCGACGCGGCCTCTTGAGCTTTCTGACCTGGGCTTTCCTGCTCGCTGAAGTCTTCGGACACGAGGCGCCGCCCGCGTTCGCCGCTCGCGCACAGGACGAGGAAAGCCCGGCGCCCCGACACGCGGCGGACGATGCGCCGCCTTCCACCGAGCGCGCCGACCACGCGCTCCTGCCCCTCCCCGGCGAGGCGGATGCAGCGCCCGATCAACTTGCATCGACGTCAGGCGGTCCGAGCCCCATCGTCGGAACGCCGGCCATGCCTGAAGGCGGCTGGCCATTACCTGGCATTGAGTCCGGCCCCCTGCCCGAACCCGTCTCTTCGAGCTCCGGCCAGGCACACGGCTTTGGTGGCGAAGATCTCGCTACAGCGGGCCAAGCCGAGACGGACGCCATTGCCGGGCACGATGACCAGAGTTTCGGCGCGCTCACTATGGAAGTGGCCGTGGACCCGCAAGGCCTTCTTCACGGCCTTTCCGAGCCGCTTGGTTTGGTGTCGGCAATGACCGACGTGGTCGAGGATGTCGCCGGCAGCATCCTCGACACCCTGTCTTCACTGACCGTCGGACTGGGCTCGCTTCTCTCGCTCGATTTCGGATCCGGAGGATCTGAGGCTTCCAGCGAGGCTGTCGCCTCCGGCGGGCTTCTCAGCTTCGAGCCTGCCACAATGGAGGAAGCCTACGAAATCGAAACATCGAAGGGCTTCACCGATTTCGGCATCAGCCTTGGACTCGGTCAGTCTGATGCCTCCTCTGGTCTCGGACTAACCTCTCTGTCGATGCCGCCCCTCGATCTCGCGGTTCTCGGCTTCGAGACGGATGCGGCGCATGGTCATTCAAATGCGTCCGACGAGTTCGGTCACAAATCCGCGGTCGATGTCCTGACATGATCAAATCCTCCAGGCTCTCCGACATCGAGGCGTTGGCCGGCTATAGCGGCCAGCAATTTCGCCGGCTTGGGCAGCGCACAGGGGTATTCCTCAGCGACGCGGGCAAGCAGGTCACAAAGCGGCTCAACCGCCTCCGCCATCTTCTCCGCGAAACCGTGCAGCTGTGGCGCGGCGAGGACGTGCTGCGCCCCGAAATTCCCCCCGAATTGCCCGCCCCGGCCGCCGAGACCACGGACGAGCTCGATGAGCCGGATTGGAAGCCGCTCAAGGAGTGGCGCGAAGTGGCGCGCCGGAATTTTGCGGCCGTTGCCGCCTTCTCAGTCGTCGTCAACCTGCTGATGCTGACGGTACCGCTCTATCTCTTCCAGCTCTCCGACCGCGTCCTGACGAGCCGCAGCCTCGATACTCTGCTGATGCTGTCGCTCATGGCCGTGATCTTCCTGGCGGGCCTCTCGCTCGTCGACATTTTCCGGCGCCAGATGCTGGGCGCACTGTCGACACGCATGGAGACGCTGCTCGGCGGCCCGCTACTCGCAGCCGCCATCAGCGCTCCCCAAGCCTCTGAAAACGGCGCTATCCAGACCGTGCGCAGCCTCCATCACGTCCGCAACTTCATCTCGAGTCCCGTGATGCTGCTGTTGTTCGATGCGCCTCTAGCGCCACTCTACTTCGCGGCCGTGTTTCTCATCAGCCCGCAACTTGGTGTGGTCGCGCTCGTCGCTGGCCTGTTACTGCTTGGTACGGCCGTACTCAACCAGAAGGCTACGTCCGATCGGCTCTCGACAGCAGGCGCTCACGCTTCGAGAGCGGACGCACGCGTCGAAGCCTTGTCGCGCAATTCCCAGGTCATCAACGCAATGGGGATGCTGCACGAAAGCATCATGCATTGGGGCCGGGAGCATGCCCGCGCGCTTGCGCAACAGTCCGGCGCCCTGAACCGAAACCTTTGGATCAGCGGCACGTCGAAGTTTCTGAGGCTCCTGACGCAGGTGGCGGTGCTGGGATGGGGCGCCTATCTCGCGCTACGAGGCCAGATTACCGGCGGCATGATGGTGGCGGCCTCGATCATTGCCAGCCGGGCACTGCAGCCACTCGAGGGAATGATCGAGGGCTGGCGGAACGTGGTCCAGACACGCGCCGCCTACGCGCACGTCGTGGCCGCGGTAGAAGCATTCCAACAGGAGAAGGTGCGGTTGCAGCTCCCCCGTCCAGCGGGGCGGATCGTTGCCGACCGGCTGCTCTACATTCCGCCGGGTCGAAAGGAGCCGATCCTGAATGGCGTGAGCTTCGTGGTCGAACCCGGAGAGTCCCTCGCGATCGTCGGGCCTTCCGGTTCGGGCAAGTCGACACTCGCACGCATTCTCGTTGGCTGCCTCAATCCGACCGCAGGCGGCGTACGGCTCGACGGCACTGAGCTGCGCAACTGGGACCGCAGGCTCTTCGGAGAATACACCGGCTATCTGCCCCAGGAGGTCGAGCTCTTTCCAGGAACCATCAAGGAGAACGTCTGCCGTATGCGCAGCGATCTCTCCGACGACATGGTCCATGCGGCCGCTGTGGTCGCCGGTGTGCACGACATGATCTCATCGCTGCCGGATGGTTATGAAACGGTGCTCGAAGGCAGCGGTGCGCCGCTGTCGGGCGGCCAGAAGCAGCGGATTGCCCTCGCCCGCGCGCTGTTCGGCCACCCGTCGGTGATCGTGCTCGACGAGCCCAACTCCAATCTCGACGCCACCGGCGAGCAAGCCCTGAGCGAGACTTTGCAACGCGCCAAGGCCAAGGGCGTCACCGTCATCGTCATCACGCAGCGGCCATCGCTTCTGAACGCGGTCGATCGCGTGCTCGTGTTGCGGGCCGGACGCGTTGAAGGCCTGGGCACACCTAAGGACGTGCTTTACCGCGTCGTCGCTGGCAGCTCTACCGCGCCACGGATTGCCAAAGCCGACGACGGTGCACCTGCATAGGGACAGACACTCATGGCCAATGCAGACCGACGGTTCGATGCCTGGCAGCGGGATGTTCCTTACACCCTCTCGCGGTTCAAGGTGCGCGCAATCGCCGTGCTGATGACGGCCATGCTCGGCTTCGTCGCATGGGCGATGTTGGCGCCGCTCGATGGCGCCGTCGTCGCGGCAGGTTCTTTCGTGGCGGATGGCCAGAACAAGCAGGTCCAGCATCTCGAAGGCGGAATTGTCCGCGATCTTCTCGTGCGCGAGGGCGATCTCGTGGAAGCCGGACAGGTCCTCGTCCGTCTCGACGAGACGGCGGCGCAATCGAAGCTCAGGCGTCTCACGGTGCGGAAGTCCCGGCTTCTCATTATGCAGGCGCGCCTCGAAGCGCAGATCGACGGCAAGGAGACCTTCGCGCCGCCCGCCGTGCTTGCTAGCGCAGACGAAGCAGAGATCGCACCCATCCTCGCCCGTCAAAGCATGGAGCTACGCGTACGGCGCCAGAGGCAAGCCGACGAAGAGGAGATGCTGAGGCGGGATATTGCCGGCCTCAAGGAGTCCATCACCGGCTACCAATCCCAAGTGCAATCGCTGGAGCAGCGTATCGGCCTGTTTGGAGAGGAGCTCAGGGACAAGAAGGTACTGCTCGAGCGTCAGCTCCTCCGCCGCACCGAGGTACTCGCAGTTCAGCGTGCCGAAGCCGGCCTCACCGGCCAGCGCGGCGAGCTGTTGGGCCGCATCGCGGACGCCAAAGAGCGCATCGCCAGCGCCGAGCAGCAAATCGCCCAGGTGCGATCGGCGGCGATGCAGAAGGCCGTCGAGGAGCTGCGTGGGGTCGAGACCGAACTCGACGATATCGAGGAGCAGATCCACGCTGCGCGCGACGTTCTCGAACGCGTGGAGGTTCGCGCGCCGGAGCGAGGCTACGTCGTCAAGGTCAACTATCATGCCCGCGGCGCCGTCGTGGCGCCCGGCGCTCCGATCCTCGAGATCGTGCCGGCGGGCAAGCATATGGTCCTCGAAGCGCGCGTGCGGCCGAGCGACATCACGCACGTTAAGCCCTCGCAGGAAGCGCTAGTACGTCTCACGGCCTTGAACCAGCGTCTGGTGCCGGTCGTGGCCGGAAAGGTCGTCTACGTCTCGGCCGACGCCGTGGCGGAGCCTACGAGCGCGCCACATGTTCCAGGCGTTGCCGGACCACAATCCTTCATTGTCCGCGTCACGCTCGATGAGCAGGATGTCCGCCGCAAGATCGGCGACTTCCGTCCCACACCCGGCATGCCCGCAGATGTCTACATCAAGACGGGAGAGCGCACCTTCTTCGAGTACATCATGCGCCCCGTTGCAGACAGCTTCTCGCACGCCTTCCGCGAGCATTAGTGAACCGAGGTCGCAAGCGTGAGAAAGCAAAGTCAGTCACATTTGCGAAAGATCTTTGTACGGTAAATCCGGAGGTTGCACGTTAGCAATTGATGCGACCGGCGCACTCCGAACCAAGCTGCTGGAAGGGCCTTCCGCTAAATGAATCTTAACAGCCCTCATGCAGATTTCTGACTTCAATCAGTCTCCGGAAATTCCTGTCCGGCGCTCGACTTGTTTTGTTTTGCGTAATGAGCCCCATGTTCCGTCGCCCATTCGTTTCAAGCGAACCAGCCGGCATCTCTACGAGCACCACCTTGGCGCTCTTCGCCATTTCGCTCGGCTTGGCAGTTGCTCTGCTGGCCGCTCAGCGCTCGTCCCTGTCTCTAGATGCGCAATTCATCTGCGCGCTATCCGCGATCACGATCTCCGCACTCCTCGTCTACCGCTTCGTCGTCTGCCCCCTCGTCCGCGCTGCTCGTGATGGAGAGAGCAAGCTCGGTGAGGTCTCGCGCGCGCTCGAGGATTCGATCAGCACCAGCAGCGCACAGACAGACGCCCTGAGTTCCGCATTGGCGCGCTTGAAACTGCAAGGGCTGGCGGTCGATCGCGTCGCAATCATTTCGGAAACCGATCCCCGCGGCGTCATCACCCAAGTGAACGACAACTTTTGCCGCATCAGCGGCTACGCGCGTGAAGAGCTCATCGGCAAAACCCACGCCATAGTCAATTCGAAGCATCATCCCAAGTCGTTCTGGGTGGGGATGTACGAAACAATGGCTGGGGGACAGCTTTGGCAAGCCGAGGTTTGCAACCGCAGAAAAGACGGCAGCCTCTACTGGGTCCAATGCATCAACACCGCGATGCGGGACAAGGACGGCAAGCTGCGCGGCTATCTTTCCTTGCGTATGGATATTTCCGAAGCCCGCATGATGCAGGCCCGGCTCAATGAGCAGAACATCAAGCTCGACGCGGCACTGAAGCACATGTCCCAAGGCCTGGCGATGTTCGACGACAACCAGCGTCTCGTGATGTGCAACGAGAAGTTCGCGGCCATGTACGCGCTGCCTGTCCATCTCACGGCGCCCGGAACGTTCCTCTCATCCGTTATCGAGAACCACGCCGCCAACGGCACTTACAAGGACGGCATACCGACCGAGTATCAATCGGAGCACCTCTCGAAGGTGGCCCTTGTTCCAGAAAGTCAGCATGAGCTTCTGAGCGGAAAGTCCATCGCCGTCGTGCGCAGCGCCATGCCGAATGGCGGCTGGGTGTCGACCCATGAGGACATCACCCATCGCCGTCGCCTCGAAAATCGCTTGGAGCATCTCGCGCTTCATGATGGGCTCACGGATCTGCCAAACCGCATACTGCTCGGCGAACGCTTCGCCCAGGCCCTTACGAGCCGCGAGGACGGTAACAGCGTCTCCGTGCTCTATCTCGACCTGGATCGCTTCAAGCAGGTGAACGACACGCTCGGACACGCGGCCGGCGACGCCCTACTGAAGGCCGTAGCGAAACGCATTCAAAGCTGTGTCCGCGCCAGCGACACGGTCTCGCGCGTCGGCGGCGACGAGTTCATCGTCGTTCAGCCCTCCTCGGCTCCGGCCGAGGCTGCGTCCCAGCTTGCCCAACGCCTCATCAGCATCGTCGGTGCGCCCTACGTCATCCTCGGCAAGACCGTCGAGATCGGGGTCTCAATCGGTATTTCCATCTCGCCTAGGGATGGAGTCGATCAAGACGAACTGCTGCATAAGGCCGACCTTGCCCTCTATCGGTCGAAGAGCGGCGGCCGCGGCAGACATAGCTTCTATGGCCCCGATGCTGCTGCACAGGCGACTACGGAACCGTCGCCGGCAAGCAGAGGGCAAAAGCGTTCAGCCATGGCTTGAGAGGCGCAATCGCGCGATCACGCACTGAGGAAGCCGAAGCTACGAGCGTTGTTGGGCTTCTGGAGATCCGCCAGCGCGCCGCGATCCTCGACCCAGATTTCGCCGGCAGCAGCAGTCGGCTTATCGGGATGAAAGAAAGCGATGACGAGGAACGCGTGAACAGCGCCGTCAACGTCCCGCGTGATGAACTCCCCCAGGCGAGGCCGTGACGCAAACTCGAGTTCACCCCAGCCGGTAAATTCGCCGGTCTTCCGATCACGCTGTGAAACGATGAGCTTAAGTGCCGTACTCGCCATCAGGTCCTCTTTTGGTCGTCGATTTCAAGTCTAGCTCAGAAGCCGAAAGTAGGCCGCGCGACTGCGCAAATCCGGCCAGACCCGCAGCCGAACGTGAGGTCCGGCGCGGTCACCCCAAATGCGTCAAGCCCTGCAACTAATGGAAGTTGGCGACCACGACAGGATTTGAACCTGTGACCCCCAGATTAGGAATTAGTCTGGGTCTCGGCTTTTGAATGGCTTAGCAGTCGGATGAGACGGTTTCTAGCCGTTTCTCTGCCACTCCGTCGGACGACAGGCCCCAATCCACCCTACGCCATATCGCGATCCCCTCATCGGCCATGTATTGTTTAAGTTTGCGGCGGTCGTCGCCTGATTACCCTACTCAGGGAACGGTTGGTTCACCTAGGGCGAAGTGCTTCTGATCGACGACAACACCGCGGTGATTGCGTTGCGCAGCTGCGGGTCATTTGACAAGGGCCTCGACTGTCGTCCCCTCGCCCCCCGAACTCTCAAACACCCACGGTGATAAAAAAGGGCCGGCATGGCGCGTGATCCATGCCGGCCCAGTGGCTCGCAACCTTGAACTTCGGAGGAAGCGCTTAGGGTAGCGAGAATACAGTTAGAGAGCCGCCAAGAGCCGTGTACTGCTTAAGGCCCGCATATCCGCCGACAGCGCCGAGGCCATCTGTCGGCTTGTCCAGACCAGCAGCAAGGCCGATGCCCGCCCAGCCTCCGATGCCGGAATAGACGCCGACATACTGTTTGCTCTTATGCGCGTACGTGAACACGTTACCGATGATCCCGGACGGCGTCTTGAACTTGAACAGCTCCTTGCCGTCCTTCTGATCCACGGCCTTGATGTAGCCTTCCAAGGTTCCGTAGAAGACCAGGCCACCGGCGGTCGTAAGTGCACCCGACCATACCGAGAACGGCTCCTTGTTCGACCAGACGATCTTACCCGTCGTGTGATCCCAGGCGATGAAGTTGCCGAGGTGGGAATCGCCGGCCGGCGGGAACATCGACAGCGTCGCGCCAACGTACGGCTGCCCGGGCGTGTACGAGACTTTGAACGGCTCGTAGTCCATGGCGACGTGGTTGGTCGGCACGTAGAACAGCTTCGTCAGCGGCGAATAGGCCGCGGGCTGCTGGTCCTTGGTGCCGAGAGCGGCCGGAACGATGCCCTTCGTGTTCACGTCGGCGCCGTTCAAGAACGTTGAGTACTTGGCCACGACCGCAGGACGGCCATAGGTCGCGCTCTTAGGATCGAGGTCCACGCCCGTCGACCAGTTGACAGCCGGATCATACTTCTCAGCGACGAGCGGAATGCCGGTCACGCGGTCGATCGTGTAGCCGAAGCCGTTACGATCGAAGTGCACCAGCACGTCATACTTGCTGCCCTTGATTTCGGCGCCATCGACAAGGATCGACTCGTTGATGCCGTCGTAGTCCCACTCGTCAAACGGAGTGAGCTGGTAGGCCCAGGCTGCGACTCCGGTGTCCACGTCACGGGCTATGATGGAGAGCGACCATTTTTGATCGATGGGCTTGCCGTCCGGCCCCGCACGCTGTGCCGGGTTCCAGGTCGAGGGATTGCCCGTCCCGTAGTAAACGAGATTGAGCTTGGGATCGAACGAGTACCAGCCCCACGTCGTGCCGCCGCCGATCTTCCACTGATCGCCGGTCCACGTTTTGATCGAGCTGTCCTTACCGACGGGCTTGCCGAGCGACTTGGTCTTCTCCGGATCGAATAGGATCTGATCGTCCGGCCCAATCGTGTAGGCGCGCCAGGCACGCTTACCGTCCTTGACATTGTAGGCGGTGATGTAGCCCTGAACGCCAAATTCTGCGCCGGAGATGCCGACGATCACCTTGTCCTTGGCTACAACGGGAGCGCTGGTTCCCGTCTCACCGCGCTTCGTGTCGCCGTTGAGTGTTTTCCAAACCTCCTTGCCGGTTTTGGCATCGAGCGCGACGAGATTTGTGTCGGCCTGGTAGAGGAAGATCTTACCGTCCGCATACGCCACACCACGATTGACGGTGTCGCAGCACATAATCGGAATAACGGAAGGATCCTGCTTCGGCTCGTACTTCCAAATGATCTTCTGCTCGTCATCGAGGTTGAGAGCAAAGACGGTGTTGGGGAACGGCGTGTGCACATAGAGCGTGCTCCCGATCACCAGCGGCGAGCCCTCGTGGCCACGAAGGACGCCCGTCGAGAACGTCCAGGCGACCTTAAGATCCTTGACGTTCGAAATGTTGATCTGATCGAGCTTGGAATAGCGAGTTAGTGAGTGGTCACCGTTCTGCTGAGCCCAGTTGTTGGAGTCAGTCGACAGTTTCAGAACCTCTTCATTGGCAAGCACCGGCGACGATACGACCATCGTCCCCAGCACGGCCGCAGCTATTTGACTGCGTCTCATTATTTCCTCCTATTCGACCCGCCGCCCTTTCGTCTCGGGCGGATCGGGAAGGAAAAGCAAAACACAACAGGACAACTTCCCTAACGAAGATGAGATGCGCAGCAATGCAGCAGCCGAATTCTTTCCTGATGAATCGACGCTCGATTTGCTTTTCTGCTCCGTTGCATTTGTGAATGCCTCGCACGAGACACAGAGCATCTGGTCTTCCGCAATAGCAGATCTCCGCGACTCGGCAGTAGCTGACACGACCAGGAAAGCGCTCTCACCGGTGCATTGGTTATGAGATTTAATTCGTAGTCATCGGAACGGCCGCAACTAGACTACGCGCTCCACGTCAAAACTCTCATTCACCAATTCAAAAACGATGATCGGCTCAGCGCGGTCCCCGCGACATGGGGCCCGTCATACGGGGGACTCTAATGGCACACTTGCGTCGGTTCTTTACGGCTTGTGCCGCCTTGCTCTTTGTCTTTGCTCCGGAGGCCGGCCACGCCGAGAATCTAAAGCTGCGCGTTGCCTATGTTCCCATGGTCAACATGGCGCCCTTGTTCGTGCTGACAAATGAAGGTTGGGCCAAAGAGGCTGGAATCGATCTTGAGCTGACGCGGTTCTCGTCCGGCACGACTTTGATCCAGGCGCTGGCCTCCGGAGAATTCGACGCGGTCTACATGGCCGTTTCTCCCGTGGTGGTCGCGCGCTCTCGCGGGATCGATCTCAAGATCGTCGCCGCAAACGGGGTGGAGATCGTGTCGCTCATCGGCCTGGGCGATCTTTCGGCCGCCTACGATGGCGCAGCGAGCCCGGCCAAAGCGTTCGAAGCGTTTCGACAGAAGCACGGCCGCCCGGTATCGATTGCAACCCTCCCAAAAGGAACGATCCCCGATACGGCGCTCCGCTACTATATCAAGACACAAAAGATCAACGAGGCTGACGTCACCATTCTGAGCCAAGGCGAGGAGCAGGTTCGCCAGTCGCTGCTCGCGAAGGCCGTCGACGCGGCCACTATGCCCGAGCCGATCATTACGATCGTACGATCCAAGAACCCCGACTCGAAACTGCTGGCGACCGGTCATGACCTCATGCCGGGCCACCCCGGGTTTGTGCTCTCGGTGCGCGAGAAGATCTTGAAGGAGCATCCTGACAAGGTGAAAGCTCTGGTGGCGCTCAACAGCAAGGCGATTACCTTGATCAAGAGTGATCCGAAACGTGCCTCCATCTCTACCGAAGCTCACCTCGGCAAAGGGCTCATCCCGCTGGAGGTCATCCAAGCAGCCCTTACGTCTCCGAACAACCCGATAACCGACGATCTTCGCAAGCTTGCCGAGGGCACGAAGGCGTTGCAGGCGTTCCAAGTCGAGATTGGAGCTCAAGCGAAGATTGTCCCCGAGGATGAACTGTTCGATTGGACGAGCTTCAATGAGCTCCAGGCCACGAGATGAGTGCGGCAGCCTCGCCGGGTTTTAGGCTCGGCGTCCTTTCGATTGCGAGCACGGCAGGTTTCATAGCGATTTGGGAGGTTGTCACCCGGCTTCACCTCATGCCGGAGACTGTGCTTCCTGCTCCGTCGAGTGTTGTATTGGCGTTGGAGCGCGAGCTTAGCTCCGGCTTATGGCTCGCAAACGTACAGGCAAGCCTATCGCACTATGCCTTGGGCGTCGGTATCGGAACCGTGCTTGGAATTGGCCTTGGTCTCGCAACAGCGCAATGGCCCTTGTTCAACGCATCAGTTGAGGGTTTCGCACGTCTCCTCCGACCTATCTCCCCGATTGCGTGGCTGCCCTTCGCGATTATCTGGTTTGGCATCGGTGAGACTGCCGCCTCGTTCATCATCGCAACTGGCGTCTTCTGGCTCAATTACCTGGCCACACAGTCCGCGGCTCGTGCCGTGGACGCCGACAAGATCGAGCTCGCTCATGCCTTCGGCCAGGGGGCGCTTGTCACACGAACGCGCAAGATCGTGATTCCAGGCGCGGCGCCCGGGATTCTGGCGGGCATCAGGGCGGGCGTGTCCATGGGTTGGATGGCCGTGCTCGCGGCAGAAATGCTCGGTGTCGCTGGCGTCGGGCGGCGCCTTTTGGAAGCTTCCGGGGTCCTCGCGACCGACCTGGTGGTTCTCTACATGGCGACCATCGCCGCGCTTTATGCACTCACCGATGTCGCAATCGAGTGGACGACTCGGAGACTGGTGCCATGGATGCGCTAGTCTCCTATCCGACCGCAGATTCAGCGACGGTCCTCGCACTCATTGACGACGTCACTCTGAGTGCGCCTGCCGACCCAGCCCGGCTCATTCTCCACCGCATCTCGCTCGATATTCGCGAGGGAGAATTTCTGGCCATCGTTGGCCCGTCGGGCGTCGGCAAGTCTACCCTGCTAAAGGCGATCGCGGGACTAATCACCCCAAGCCGTGGAAGCATCTCCTTCGCGCACCGAGATCGTTCCGCGGCGAAGTTTGCAGCACTCGTATTCCAAGATGCCCGCCTCCTCCCGTGGCGACGCGTCCGTGGCAACGTTCAGTTCGGCGTCGAACGTTCCATCAAGTCCCGCCGTGAAAGAATAGATCGCGCACGAAATGCGCTCCGCCTCGTCGGCCTCGAGAGCCTCGAGGGCAGATGGCCCCACCAGCTTTCTGGAGGCCAGCAGCAGCGCGTCGGCATTGCGCGAGCCTTGGCAACAAGGCCCGCGCTGCTTTTGCTCGACGAGCCGTTCTCGGCGCTCGATATTGCGACCCGGCAAGCTCTGGAGGACGAGCTGCTAGGCATTTGGCGCGCGGCCGGAACGACACTCGTCCTCGTCACGCATGATCTGGATCAGGCCATCCACTTGGCCGATCGTGTCGTGGTGCTGGGCGGTATTCCGGCCACCGTCAAAGACATCGTTGAGATTCCATTGCGACGTCCAAGAACGCGACCACAGCTGGTTACGTCCGAGCCCTACGCGGACCTAAAAAGCAGGATCGCACAGCACTTTTTGAACCTTAGCACTTGAACCACAAGAAGGGCGCGCGCCTATGGCACCGCAGAAGTCCCCGATTGATCTCTACTTTGCCCCAACGGGAAATGGCTATCGAGCCGCGATTGCGCTTGAGGCGTGTGAGATCCCACACCGTCGCATCGACGTTAATCTTGAAGCCGGTCAGCACAAGACGCCCCAGTTCTTGGCACTCAACCCCCTTGGCGCAATCCCCGTCATCGTCGATCCTGACGGCCCCCAAGGAGCCCCTTTGGTCTTGAGCCAATCCGGCGCAATCCTGTTGCATGCAGCTGAACGGACCGGTCGATTCATCCCAGTCAACACGCACGAAAGGCTGCGCGTCCTGCAATGGTTCATGGCCTCTGTCTCGGATGCCGCCGTCAGCAACACGCTCACCCGCTATCTGAAGCTGCATGCCCCGAACAAATCGGAAGCCAACGACGCCTACTTCCTCGAACGCCTTCGATCTCTATTCGCAGCATTCGACCGTCAGATCGCAGACAACGACTTCATTGCGGGAGAGCTTTCGATCGCCGACCTCGCCCTCTACCCAGTCATCAATATGAGACTTGATTTGGTCGAGACCGCAAGGTTGCGATCTCTCGCAGCGTGGTTCGCGCGCCTGAGCAAGTACGAACCCATTCGGCGTGCCTATAGCGCCCAATCGTAGACGCTCTGCGGTTCTTGAGCCGATCCATCAGGCCGGTCGGACGGCAAGTGAGCCATTCTGCTTTCCTTTCTCGAACTTCGTATTTGCCGGAAGGGCAACAGCGCGCGACTACTCGCTCGCGCGACGACGCGCTCCCACCACGCAAAGCGATTCTTCCAGGAGTTCACATGGCGAGACTTCCGCTTCGAAGCCTTGAAGACGCGCCGGAGGCCGCCCGCGCGGCCCTCGAGACTGCGCAGAGGAACAATGGCTATCTTCCCAATTTGCTTCGCGTTCTCGCCAACGCGCCCGTCGCGCTCGAGACCTACCTTACGGTTTCCGGCATCAACGCACGCGCGTCGCTGAACCTCGCGGAGCGCGAAGTCGTGCAGATCACCGCGGCGGCCACGCATGGCTGCGGCTTCTGTGTCGCCGGGCATACCGCCATCGCGACGAAGAAGGCCGGACTCGACGCCGACACCGTTGCCGCGTTGCGGTCCTTGAAGCCACTTGCGGATGCGAAGCTCGACGCTATCGCGGTGTTTGCCCGCGCCGTCATCGCAGCGCGCGGAGCCGTTTCGGACAATGCGCTTCAGGCCTTCCGCGACGCAGGCTTCGACGATCAGGCCGCGCTCGAGGTCGTGCTCGGCGTCAGCCTCGCAACGCTCTGCAACTTCGCCAACAACCTCGGCCAAGCTCCGTTGAATGGCGAGCTTGAACCCTTCCGCTGGGACGGGATCGCGGCCACAGAAGCACCCGCAGCGGCGGAATGAGCACGCTCCGTAGGTCGCGGTCTAAGTTTCGCGGGCTCTGAGGATCGCATCGGCGACCTCCACAAAACCGTCGCCGCCGGGGCCATTCGTGATCCACCGTGGCGGCGTTGGAATATCGGCAATATGCTCGGTCACGGTGCTGACCCCGGCCGACTTTGGGAAATGCGAGAACATCGGCGCGTCGTTCGCCGAGTCTCCAACATAACCGATGCGCTCGATATCCTTGTCCACATCCAGACCCAGCGCTTGAGGCAGGAAGCGGCGGGCTGCCGTGAGCTTGTTGTAGCCACCGATCCAGCCGAGCACCCAGATCGAGTTCAGCGTCACGCTTGCACCCGCATCCACAAGCAGTCGCGCGATGCGGCGCGCATCCTCCGCCTTGTGAGGGCGTTCGAAGGCCAGCGTCGCCTGCCGGAACGGCTGATCGTCTGAAAGCCGCGCTTCGGGATTTTCGGCTCTGATCGCCTCCGCGACTCCGGCCAACCGCTTTGCGGCTTCCCTTCGCGCCTCTTCGTCGAGCCAGAAATCTCGGCGAACATCCCTTCCTTCACGGGAGAAGCAGAAGCCGCCGTTCTCCCCGATCACGGCCGTCACAGGCCACATGCGCACCATCTGATCGCACCATCCAGCCGGTGCCGCGGTCACGGGAACGACGCGAATTCCCGCCGCATCGAGCCGCTCGAGCGCCGCGTAGGTTTGCGCAGAAAGCCGGCCTTCGAAGGTCAGCGTATCGTCCATGTCCGTCAGAACCGCTTGCACGCCCTGCAGATCGGATAGGGAGGCCTCCGAGATTGATTTCATGCTCTATCCGCTGGCCCAGTAATTACGCGGCGAAGCACCGCCCTGTAGACACGCACTCCATGCCCGTCGATTCCCACACGCGAGGCCACGCCGTTCCTTGGCTGGAAAAGGGCTGCGTCACCGGCGTTGATCTCCGCTCGTTGCCCCTCCCACGACAAGGCGGCACGACCCGCCAAGGCATAGAGCAACACCACCTCACAGTGTCCCGGAACGTCGATGCAGTCGCCATCCTTCAAAATCGACACTTCGGCGGTGAGAAGAGTTCGCGCGAATAGCAGATTGAGAACCGTGCTCGGCTTGCCCTCGACCTGACATTCGGTCGGCCTGTCACCCGGGAACGGTATCGGCACGGACGGCCGGTCAACGAGGAACTCTCCCAGACCATCGACGCGAAGGCGGAATCCCCCACCTTCGATCAACGTCATGACGCGATCCACGCCGGGCAACAAGGAGAATGGAGCGGGGCGCTCGATCAACGCCGTGGCGAAGTACCAATCAGCTTTAGCAGGAGCGGAACTTGTAGGCGAACTCGCAATGGTCCAAGAAACGCCAGCTCCGTTTGGCCAGCGTCCCTCAGTGAAGTCGGACTTGCGCACGACAGCGACCTCAATCATCCCCGCTCCTGATTGTGATGGCCATGCGCGTTTCGATGATATGAATATCGCAATTCGGTGCGTTCTCGGCGACTAAACTCTCCGAATATCGTCAGCACTATTTCTTCGTTCGTCAGTACCCACCGGTCTCCTACAAGCGCTGAGACGGGTGTGTGGGGACGCATGACACTAGAAATGTTTGCGACGGTGGCGCTGAATGGCCTGACGGTATCGGCGCTCTACTTCATCGTTGCCATCGGATTTTCGTTGATATTCGGCCTGATGCGCTCGGTGAACATGGCGCACGGCACGCTATTTCTTGTCGGCGCCTATGCCGGAGTGGCGGTTTTCTATCCCCTCTACGACCAGGGTAACTCTTACGCCTGGATCGTGGCGCTCGCAGTCGGAATGGCCGCCGCGGCGATTTTCGGCGTCATCCTGCAAGTCAGCCTGCTCGGCTGGATGCAAGGACAGGAGCTTCGTCAGACGCTGGTGACGATCGGAGTGTCGATCATCGCCGCGGATCAGTTGCTGGCCATTTTTGGCGGCAACAGCCAACAGTTCTTTCCGCCCGACGCGCTCTTCGGATCGGTCTCAGTGCCCCTCGTTCAAACCGGGCATTACTCGACTTTCCGTCTCTTCCAGATCGTCGTCGCGGCGGGAGTTGGCATCGGGTTGTGGCTGCTTCTGCACAAGACGAGGCTCGGCATCATCGTGCGCGCCGGCGTGGATGATCGCGCCATGCTCTCGGCCTGCGGGGTCAACGTCGCCCTGATTTCAGTTCTTGTATTCGCCATCGGCGCGGCACTTGCCGGGCTCGCCGGAGTGGTGGGTGGAACGGCTCAACCGTTCGGACAGGAAAAGGACGTCCAGTTTCTTCTCACATCTCTCGTCGTGGTGATCGTGGGTGGCATGGGCTCCCTGCCGGGCACGGCGCTCGGCGCACTCCTCGTCGGCATGGCCGAACAGTTCGGCCAGTCCCTGTTTCCGACGTATTCAGTGATGTTGACCCTGCTCATCATGGTTGTGGTGCTCGCTGTCAGGCCGCAAGGGCTGCTCGGAAGGAAGCTCGCATGAGTGAGCTAAACCTTAGGCGGACGCTTTTGACACCGGCGGCGTTCGTCACGCTGGCCGTCCTCGCAGTCCTCGTTGTGCTTCCGTTCTTGCTGACCGACTTCTGGACCACAAACATTTTCGTGCGCGCGATGGTGTACGGTATCGTCGCGCTTTCGCTTACGTTCCTGGCCCACTACGGGGGACTGCTGTCGCTGGCGCAAATGGTCGTTGCAGGCGTCGCTGGCTACACGATTGCGGTGACCGTGCCGGAGGCCATCCCGGCGAATGCGCTTCAACTTCCGTACGCCCTCGCCATTCCTTTGGCGCTTCTCCTCTCCACGTCGGCCGGCCTGCTTGTCGGAGCCATCGCCGTGCGGACGCGCGAGATCTATCTCCTGATGATCACGCTTGCGATCGCGGTCAGCTTCTACTTCTTCGTTCAGGCCAACGTCGAGTATCTCAACGGCTACGAGGGAATCCGCAACGTTCTCGGACCTAGCGTTTTCGGAGTTCCTATCAGGACGCCGACGCTGTTCTATTACGTCGCTCTTGTCTCGTCCGCAGCCCTCTATGCTTTTGTGCTGTACATCAGCCGCGCCCAGTTCGGGCTCGTATTGCAGGGCATTCGCGACAATCCGAGACGCGTCTCCGCCCTCGGCTACAACGTTGCCCTGCATCGGATCGCCGCATTCGGCATTGCCGGCTTCATCGCGGGGATCGGCGGCGTGCTGATCACGATCTACAATATCGGCATCTCGCCGGGGACCGTCTCGACGCATTCCACCATCAGCATCTTGATCATGGCCGTCATCGGCGGCTTGGGCCATCCGATCGGAGCCTTCATCGGCGCCATCATCTTCACCATCGTCGATACATTCGCTGCCGATCTCTACGACCGCGACAGGTTCAACACCCTGATCGGCGCCGTCTTCCTCATCATCGTCGTGGCTTCTCCGGACGGAATTACCGGGCTTGTGCAGCGTGCCGGCAATTTCGCGCGGAGTGTACGCGCGCCGAAGCTTGCCGCAGCTCCGACAGGCCACCCCATTCAAGTTCACGCGAGGTCAAAGGAATAGGATCATGACGACACCCACACCCAACAGACGACAAGTTCTCCAGGGCGCTGCGGCGGCTGCCGGCGCGGCCGTCTTCGCGCCTGCCGTGCTCGCCAATCCCACGCCGATCAAGCTCGGCACGCTTGCTTCCCTCGAGGGACCGCTGGCCATCAACGGCCAGGACGCATATCGCGTGGTCGAGCTACTCCTCGAAGAAGCTAACTACACGGCCGGCGGGCGCAAGATCGAGTGGATCCGCGAATCATCGAACGCGAAGCCCGACGTCGCGCTTGCACGTACGCGCAAGCTCGTCGAACAGGACGGCGCCGACATCGTGCTTGGGCCTCTCTCGGGTGCCGAGGGCATTGCCGTTCGTGACTATTCGCGCACTGTACCGACCAAGACCTTCATCAACGGCTCGTCCGCCTCTCAGGACAACACGCTGCGCAATGCGTCGCCGAACTATTTCCGCTTCAGCACCGACGGAACGCAATGGACTGCGGGTCTCGGCGAGTACGCAAAGAATACGTTGAAGATCGACGAAGTGACGATCGTCGCTTCCGACTACGCATTCCCGTACTCGCAGGTGTTCGGCTTCAGCCTCGAGTACACGCGTGCCGGCGGCAAAATCAACTATCTTTGGACCCCGTTCGGAACCTCGGATTACACGTCACTGATCGCGCAGATTCCAAAGTCGTCCGGCGCTCTCTACGTCGTTTACGGCGGCTCCGACGGCTTGGCCTTCCTTACGCAGTATGCGCAGGCCGGTGGCTCCCTTCCTCTTCTCGGCGGCACGCTGCTTGCCGACCAGACGCTGTTTGCAGCGCGTGGTCCGCATCGCAAGGTTCTCGAGGGAACCGTGTCCGCTGGCCCCATCGGCGACTATTACGAGAACGACGTGTGGAAGGATTTCCTCGCGCGCTTCACCAAGCGTTGGAGCAAGGACATCGGACAGCAGACACCGGGCACGCTCGCATTTGCCTATTCGGTCAACCTCCAGGCGACGCTTCTCGCGTTGAAAGCCGTTGATGGCGATCTCTCCAACGACCAGGCGGCATTCCGCGAGGCGCTCACGAAGCTCGAGTTCAAGAACTACATCGACGCCAACGTGAAGCTCGATCACAACCGCCAGGCGATTTCCGACAACTTCCTTAACAAGGTCGAGGTACGCGACGGAAGGCTGCAGACGGTGGTGTTCAAGAAGATCCCCAACGTCAATCAGACGCTCGGTTTCCCGGAGGACAAATACATCGCGCTCGGCGCTCCCTCCCGCAACAATCCTGGCAACGTCCAGATTTGATGCATTCCTGACCAAGCCATCCGATGGAGGGGCCAGATTTGTCTTGGCCCCTCTGCTTTTGGAGTACGACGTGACATCTGCTTCCCCGGCTATCGAGCTTCGCAACATCAGCCGTCGCTTCGGTGCGCTTCGGGCTCTCGACAATGTCGATCTATCCGTTGCCGTTGGAGAGAGGCGGGTGATCCTTGGCCCCAACGGCGCAGGCAAGACAACGCTTTTCAATGTGGTCTGCGGCGACCATGCGCCAAGCTCGGGGCGCATCACCTTCTTCGAGAAGGACATTACCGCGCTCCAACCTTATGCACGCGCTCGTGCAGGCATCGGGCGTACGTATCAGAATTCACTTCTCTTCAACGGCCTCAACGTTCTCGAAAACCTCTATCTCGCGGTGAGAGGGGTCAAGAAGGGCCGTTTCTCTCCGCTTCGGCCCAAAGCGCGCGATCCGCACTTGGCGGCTGCACGCGATCTGGCCGAGCGTATGCGGCTCGGCCATCGCCTTCACACCGCCGTCGAGGATCTCTCGCACGGGCAGCGCCGTCAGCTCGAAGTCGGCATGGCGCTGGCCTCCGAGCCGAAACTTCTGATGCTCGATGAACCTGCAGCCGGCCTATCTCCCGGAGACAGGCCTGAGCTCCTGCGTCTTCTGCGCGAGCTCCCGAGATCGCTGACCCTCATACTCATCGAGCACGACATGGACATCGCCTTGCCTATCGCCGATTTCGTGACCCTCATGAAGGACGGAGCAGTGGTCATTCAAAGCACCCCCGACAAGATCGAGAACGATCCCGCGGTGCAGGCCATATACCTCGGTGAGTCCGTCTGATGCTGTCCGTCCGTGATCTGCGAGTAAATTTTGGCCACGCCGAAATCCTGCAAGGCGTCTCTCTGGAAATCGGCGAGGAGCCATTCGCCGTCGCCGGGCGCAACGGCATGGGCAAGACCACACTCTGCTACGCGATTATGGGAATGGCGCCAGTCCACAGCGGCGCCATTGCGTTCCAAGGCACGCACCTGCAGGGGAGAAGCCCGACGCGCATCGCGCGAAGCGGCATCGCGATCGTGCCCCAGGGGCGCCGCGTGTTTCCCTCTCTGACCGTCGACGAGCATTTGAAGTTGGTCAGCCAAGGTACAAAAGCAACTTGGACGATCGAGCGCATCTACGACACCTTCCCTCGGCTGGCCGAGCGTAAATCCAACGGCGGCTCACAGCTTTCCGGCGGAGAGCAGCAGATGCTGGCCATCTCCCGCGCGCTCCTTCTGAATCCCAAGCTCATCATCATGGATGAGCCGTCCGAAGGCCTTGCTCCGGTTCTCGTCGATCAACTCATCGACGTGCTCAGAAAACTTACCCAGGAGAAGATGGGCCTGTTGCTCGTCGAGCAGAATTTGCGCGTCGCCACCTCTGTTGCCGCGACTGTCGCGATCATGCTGAGCGGACGGATTACCGCAACCCTGCCGGCCGCAGCGCTAAGTGCAGACGAAGCCTTGCAACGCCGGTATCTGGGCGTGAGCACAGGCTCTCATTGACAAGTTTCGCTCCGGCGCAACAAGCTTAGAACAACACGGAGATCTACCCATGTCTCTCGACTGGAAGCGTCACCTCACCGAAGCTTTTGACAACATCAAGAAGCTGGGAGTCCTGAGCCCAAAGACCCTCGCCGGATACAAAGCGCTGCACGCGGCTGGCGCCGACACCAATCATCTGACCACGAAGACGCGCGAGCTGATCTGCATCGCCGTTGCGGTGACGACGCGATGTGACACCTGCATCGCCAATCACGTCGAGAAGGCCATCGAGGCCGGCGCTACACAGGAAGAAATCGCGGAAGCCCTCGGTGTTGCCGTGGCCATGAACGCCGGCGCCGCGCTGGCCTATTCCAGCCGTGCGATCGAAGCCTACGCGTCTTTCTCCGCCAAGACCTAGCGATGACAGCCACCAACCGACACGCCGACTTCGAGGCGGGCTCGCATCGCCGGAACAAGATCATGTCCGCACGGGCCGCAGTCGGCCTGATCAAATCCAATGCGACGGTCGCGACCTGCGGCTTCGTCGGTGTCGGTGTGCCGGATGCGATTTTTGCCGCTCTTGCGGATCGGTTTACCGAGGAAGCCGCTGGCAGTGCGGACGGGACAGGCGCTCCGCGGGATCTCACGCTGGTTTTTGGCTCGTCGCAGGGAGATTTCAAGGAGCGTGGACTCAACCGCCTCGCGCTTCCGGGACTCGTGTCCCGGATTATCGGCGGACATTTCGGCGCCGCCCCAAAGCTTCAGAAGCTGATCCTGTCCGGCACGGTCGAAGCCTATAACCTGCCGCAAGGCGTCGTGACCCAGCTCTATCGCGATATCGCAGCGGGACGGCCAGCTCATTTATCGCGCATCGGACTGGGAACCTTCGCCGATCCGCGGCACGGAGGCGGGAAACTCAACGCGCGCTCGCAGAGTGACTTGGTGCGGCTGACGACCATCGACGGCGAGGATGCTCTCCTCTACGCCACGTTCCCCATCGACGTCGCCATCGTGCGCGGGACCACCGCCGATGCCGACGGCAACGTCACGATGGAGCGCGAGGCCTTGACCCTTGAGGCTCTTCCCATCGCGATGGCGGCGCGCAACTCCGGCGGCATCGTCATTGTGCAGGTCGAGCGCCTTGCGGACAGGGGCACGCTGCATTCGCGGCAGGTCAAGATCCCAGGCATCCTAGTCGATTGCGTCGTGGTGGCGGAGAATCCAGATCACCACATGCAGACATTTGCGGAGCCCTACAGTGCCGCTCTTTCGGGCGACGTCAGGGTTCCTGCCGCGTCTGGCAAATCTCTCGCCTTCGGCCCGCGAAAGATCATCGCGCGCCGTGCGGCGCTCGAGCTGAAACCTGGAAGTGTCGTCAACCTCGGGATCGGCGTGCCGGAAGGCGTAGCCGCGGTCGCCGCCGAGGAAGGTTTGATCAACTCACTGACCCTGACCGCCGAGCCCGGTGTCATTGGCGGCATCCCTGGCTCCGGCCTGAATTTTGGCACCGCCGTCAATGCCGCGAGCGTCATCGATCAGCCGTATCAGTTCGACTTCTACGACGGTGGCGGCATCGACCTGGCGATCCTCGGAGCAGCCGAGATCGACGTCGAGGGTAACGTCAACGTCTCCCGTTTCGGCAACCGCGTCCCCGGCGCCGGCGGGTTCATCAACATCACCCAGAATGCCAAATCTCTCGTGTTTGCGGGCACGTTCACTGCAGGTGGACTGGAAGTGGACGTGAACAACCGCCTGCTCTCGATACGCAAGGAGGGACAATACCGGAAGTTCGTGCGCTCGGTCGGACACCGCTCGTTCTCTGGCGCGCGTGCCCTGCATGATCGCCAACCTGTGCTCTATGTGACTGAGCGCTGCGTTTTCCGCCTCACGCCCGACGGCCTCGAATTGATCGAGACCGCTCCCGGCATCGACATTCGGCGCGACATTCTCCCGAATATGGATTTCGTTCCAATCATTCGCGAACCCGTTCGGACGATGGATTCAGCGCTATTCGGACCAAGTTTGATGCATGCGCGTCGCGACTGAGCTGTCAGTAGCAACTACCCCCATCAGCTCAACGGGGGGTGATCTAGTGTCGGCTGAGATGGTCGCTAGGGTTAGGGAGCATCCGTTGGCCCTGCACTGTGACGACGACCTTCACCGCACTGCCCTTAATCGCCGAGATGTCCTCACCCAGCTGGCGGCGGGTCTCTCCGTTCTCGGATCAACGCAAGAGTCGGACGTCCGACTTTTGGAGACTAGATGTTCTTACTATGTGCTCTGACCTAGCGGGGTATATATCTCTGATTTCGCTGGCGACCCCGACAGGATTTGAACCTGTGACCCCCAGATTAGGAATCTGGTGCTCTATCCAGCTGAGCTACGGGGCCTCGCGACCTCGGATTACCTATCCCGTCGCCCGCCAAATCGCCATCACAAAATTGACGCTCCGGATGAAGACGCCCGGAAGCGGGGCCAAGCAACCGATCACGAGGGACGATGGCGCCGAATATCACGCCAGCTTGAAAACGGCCTATCGCAGAACCTGCTCTATGGTTGACTTCGATGGAAGAGAGTTCGAAGGCTGATCAGCCTCACGCTTCCCCTTTCCCGCCTCGCTCGCCGTCCCCTTACCCTCTGGGACCCGTTCGCGCCCAGCCGGGAGACGACCTCGCACAGGGCGCGACTTCCGGCTCGGCGGTGTCTCGCTAGCCAGCGGCATCCGACCTCCTAATGGATCGATGCGACCTCGCGAGCCAAAAGCGCATCTCGCTCACGAATGAGGTCATTGAGGCGATCGCACATGAGGGCCAGGATATGGATGCTACGCTCCGGCTCCCAATCAAACCTGTCGAGGTTCTGTTCGAACTTGGCCAGCTGCTCCTCGCCTTCGAGGATCATGCTTTCCAGGGCGTCAAGCTCAGGGGAATGGGTACGCATGTCATCACCCGTTTTACTCAACCTACGTTCTAAATATTCAAAGCCTCCGAACCGTGAAGGTTCCCAGTCGCTCGTCAGTGTAAAATTCCGAGCAGGTGCATCGCGATGATGGCGATGAGCGGAACACCAAGAAGCCATAGCATGAGATCGCGCAGCATTAGAACCTCGCAGTCACCGTCTAGAACTGAAATACCCCGTTCGGGCTAGAGTCCAAGGACCTTACGGCGGGCCGGAGCCCGTCAGCGCGCCTGGCCGGCGACGAAGGAATGTGAATTTGGCCGGGATATTATTGTCTCTGTGCCTTCCACCTTGCTGAGCCGCATACCAAGCCGCAGCCAGGCCAAGCAGCAGCGCGGTCGCTGTCGCAAGCGCGGCAACGACACTCGCCTTGCGCGCCTTGTCGACGGCATTCACTGCCTGCGCGTAGGCATCGTCCACACGCCTCTCCGCCTCCGCCTGGGGCAACCCGGTCTGCGCGGAAACGATCTGCGCCAAATAGCTTCGGTCCGAGGCGCCAAGCTTTCCATCGGCAACGGCGACGGTTAGAGCCCTCCCAATCTCGCTACGTGCATCTGCGGGAGTTGCAGGCGTAGCTGCGCGATTGGGCGCTACCGGCCCTGGCGCCGTTCCAGGCGTGCGTTCGACGCTTGGTTGAGCCTGCGCAACCGCGCCCTGCGGCCGGAACATCGTATCCACCGCAGCTGCCACAATCGTTCCCCTATCGGGAAGCGCGGCCTTGCCAACTTCGACGCCGATCTGCGCCGCGCTCGTCGCGGCCAGAGCCGCAATGATGCCACCGATCACGATGCTCACCGCCCATACTAGAAGCCCATGGATACCGTCTCTGAACTGGACCTCGTCCGCATCCCCAGGCTCCCATGCGGTGCGCATGCGCCCTGCAATGTAGCCACCGACGAGCAAGGAAAGAATGGGAACGGCTAGTACCCAGAACGCCGCCAGCGAACCCGCGGCCTTGCCGTAGGAGTGCGCGGGATCCGGAGAGAGCAACGAAAGCCCGATGGCCGTACCGACCGTCAGGAGGACGAAAGAAAGTGCGGATGCGGCGACCGCACCTGCAAATATCGCGCTCCATTCGACATAGCTGCCGTCTCTTTTGGCGGCCACTGCGGTTGGAGATGATGTTACGACGTCGACCATGGTGAACGTCTCCTCGATCAGCGCAAACCAAGTGCGCCCAAGACGAACATCACCACGACGATCAACCCGATTAGATAGATGATTTCATGCATGGGACTGTCTCTGAACGGCAAACTTCGAATTCCCTCGAAAAACGCGGCCGTTCGCTGAAGGTTCCTGGCATTGCCTTGATGTATTCTTTGTTGCGGCACGGAACCGAAACGCAAGCGCAGCAGTAAGAAACCGTGCTGGAACTCCGATCATTTTCGGTGCATTTGAATACTGAGCGCCTCCGGCATTGCGGCTCAGCGAAAGAAGCGGAAAAGAAACATGTCCGTTGAATTTGGCACATCGGGCGTCTCTCAGCCCTCGAAGGCAACTTGGGTCCTTAGATCCATGGAGAAGCACGACGGCGCATTTCATTATGCGACCGACGGCGATCCGACCACAGACCTCAACGGTGCAAAAACGTTCGCGACGCTCGAACTCGCGGAGACCGAGCGAGGCCGCCGGCACGAGATCATGCAGTGGGTGCCTATTCGCGCCACGCGAGAAGGCGGCGAACTGCACCTCGGACACGAGGCCGTAACCGACGACACGAGCGGTCTGGAAGAGATCTGACTCGCAAAGCCGCGATCCCGTCTGCCTCTTACGCTACCAATCTCAATTGACCGTTGTCCCTTTGCGATCTTAGCGATCGCACGCGCGCGAATGCCTGCGTGCTCGAGAAGGAATATCCGATCACCGCGGAACACTCCCTCTCCATCGACGCTTCTTCAGTCACCGTGTCGGGCGCGAGAAACGAAAAGAATGGAGACGGTCATGAGAAAACACTTACTGGGCGTGAGCGCCATCGCACTATTGAGTGCAACGTCCATTGCAGTTGCACAACAACCGGGCGGCCGCGATGGCGGCTCGAGTGGTGGAGCTCCGCCGGCAGCAGCCGGATCGCAATCCCCTGGCGGAGACGCGATGCCTGGAGGAAGCCGTAGCGGTGGCGGCGGCGACGCCGGCGCTCCGAGCATGCGCGACAGCGGCGGATCCGGCGAAGGTCCAAGCATGAAAGGCGCCGAGGAATCTGGAAGCTCGAAAGGAATGAAGGGCGCTGAGGACCAGAGCGGCTCCAAAGGCACGAAGGAGAAGTCGGCCGGCAAGGAACACAAGGACGGCGCGAAGCACGCCGACGACAGCAAGGCCAATAAGTCCGGCGACAAGATGCAGCGCAGCGACAGCAAGGATGGCAGCCGCGACAAGGATTCGAGCTCGACCGGCGCGTCGTCCGGTGAGGGCGGCTCAGCCAGCAAGGCCGAAGGCTCGTCCGGCAAAGGCTCAAGCGCCAATCTGAGCGGCGAGCAGCGCCCCAAGGTGCAGTCGGCCTTCAAGTCGCACAAGAGCGCCTCTGTGAACGTCAACGTCGACGTTCGTGTCGGCGCCGTCGTTCCGCGCAGCGTAACTCTTGTGGCCGTACCTCAGGATGTCGTGATCCTGGTCCCCGGCTGGGAGCGCTACCGCTACATCGTCATCGGCGACACCGTCTGCATCGTCGATCCCGACACCTTCGAGATCGTCGACGTGATCGTGGTCTCGTAACAACAAACAGTAGGGACGCCACATCGGCGTCCCTTCGCTTGCTTCAAACAGGAGTGCCGATGAGCGCAGCTGACAAAACCAGGAAGCAAGATCAGCCCCGCGAGCCCGAGGGCGAAAGCCCTGATCAGCCGGTCAAGCAGCCGCCGAGCGAGAAGGATCCGCCCATCAGCGATCCGCCCGACAAGGCGAGGCTTCCGAAAGAGCTCGAGAAAAAGGCCCGAGACGGCGATGCCGAGACACGCGCCGTCGCCAAAGCCGTGAGATCTCTCTCGGGAGACAATTGACGCCGGTCATCAGCGCTTGCGCGCATGATTGCGCGTCGTTGCCGTGTTGACGAAACCCGTGACGGTCGTCGAGAGAGGAAAACCGCGCCGCCATGCTACCGCGACCTCGACGGGCGGCAGCTCCTCAGCGATGAGGCGAGCCTCCACCTTGTCGCCGTCGAGCGACCAAGGCCGATAGGTGAGGTCCGGCATGATCGCCACGTGCCCGCCCGATGCGACGAGTCCACGAACAGCCTCCACCGAGCTGGTCCTGAGCGCCACCTTGGGCCGGATGCCAAGGTCGCGCCACGCAGCCTCCACCGTTTGCGCCACCTGATCCACCGTCAGCAGCACATAGGGCGTGTCCTCGTCGAGGTCGCGGAAGCTGACCCGGACTTTGCGCGTGGCTCGGTGACCGAGCGGCAACCACATGCGATAGGCCGACACCTCCACCAGCTCCGTCTGCAAAGCGGGCGCGTACATACTGACCGGCAGCACCATCACCGCCACGTCGAGCTCACCACCGACAAGCAAGTGCTCGAGGTACTGGCTCGACTCCTCAACCGTCTCGATGGTCACTTCCGGGAATGCACCGTTGAAGCTGTTGACCAGGTCGGACAGCACGTAGCCCGCGACGAGCGGCGTCACGCCCAGCGCCAGACGCCCGCTGCCTTCGGCGATCTCGCCCCTGAGCGCCCGTCGGGCGTCCTGGACATCGGTGAGGATCTTGCGCGCGTGGCGCAGGAACTGGTGGCCCTTGAGGGTCAGCTCGACCCCACGCGCATGCCGTTCGAACAGGCGGAAGCCGAGATCGATCTCCAGCTCCTGGATCGTCTCCGTGATCGTCGATTGCGAAATCGAGATCGATTGCGCCGTAGCGGAGACAGAGCCCTGCTCAGCCACGGCAACGAAGTATCTGATTTGACGAAGGGTAATCGACATGAGCGCTCAGCCAGCCTTCATCCGCCCTCCGACGAGCTTGCGCTGACCCGCTCAAATGCCGGGCAGAACAGCGATTGATCATTATTCATCGGTTTTTCCGATGTCTCAATTCTATTCTTTCGTGTGGTGGACAAGGCGTCGCAGGCACAAGATCTGCGCGCGCCAGCGGAATCCCGGTTTTTTGGTGCCTCAGTTCCATTCAGAGGAGCGCTTCCATGCTCGAAAGACACCTTCTCGTGCTCATCGGCATCACGACGCTTGCCCTGCAGCCTGCCTTCGCGGAAGGGCCGATCCAATCCATCGGAAAAGGCGAGGGGCAAGTCGATATTGTCGCCTGGCCCGGCTATATCGAGCGCGGCGAGACTGACAAGAACTACGACTGGGTCACCGACTTCGAGAAGAAAACCAGTTGCAAAGTCAACGTGAAGACCGCCGGCACGTCCGACGAGATGGTCGCTCTCATGAACGAAGGCGGCTTCGATCTGGTCACGGCCTCGGGTGACGCCAGCCTCCGCCTTGTAGCCGGCAAGCGCGTCCAGGAGCTTAATACCGACCTGATCCCGAGCTGGAAGACGGTCGACGACCGCCTGAAGGACGCGCCCTGGCACACCGTGGGCGGCAAGCACTATGGCGTGCCCTACCAGTGGGGCCCCAACGTCCTGATGTACAATACCGAGGTCTTCAAGGAGGCGCCCAAGAGCTGGAGCGTCGTCTTCGAGGAGCAGAACCTCCCAGACGGCAAGCCCAACAAGGGCCGCGTGCAGGCCTATGACGGCGCCATCTACATTGCCGACGCCGCTCTCTACCTGATGAAGCACAAGCCCGAACTCGGCATCAAAGACCCCTACGAGCTCAACGAGGATCAGTATAAGGCGGCCCTCGACCTGCTTAGGAAGCAGAAGCTCCTCGTCCAGCGCTACTGGCACGATGCCATGGTGCAGATCGACGACTTCAAGAACGAGGGCGTCGTCGCGTCAGGCTCCTGGCCGTTCCAGGTCAACCTGCTCGGCGGCGAGAAGAAGCCCATCGCCTCGACGGTCCCCGAAGAAGGCGCCACCGGCTGGGCCGATTCCACCATGCTGCATGCCGAGGCCGCCCATCCCAACTGCGCCTATATGTGGATCGAGCACTCGCTGAGCCCCAAGGTTCAGGGCGACCTCGCCTCCTGGTTCGGCTCTGTCCCCTCGGTGCCCGCCGCCTGCAAGGGCAACGAGCTCCTGACAGACACGGGCTGCGATACCAACGGCATGTCGAACTTCGAGAAGATCAAGTTCTGGCGCACGCCCGTAGCCAAGTGCTCGCAAGGCACCTGCGTGCCCTACTATCGTTGGGTCACCGACTACATCGCCGTCATCGGCGGACGCTAAGCCACGCGACTGGGGCGCGGGCTCGTTCCGCGCCTCATTTCTTTCTGCACAACTCAGGGAGACCGCGAGGTCCCATGTCGAGCGCGTCCGCATCCAGCGCTGTGTCCTCGTCCAGTCCCGCCATTCGCTTTCGCGGCGTGGCGCGCCATTTCGGCGCCGTGCGCGCCGTCGACGGCGTCGACCTCGATATCGCCCCCGGCGAGTTCTTCGCCATGCTCGGCCCCTCGGGATCCGGCAAAACCACATGCCTGCGCTTGATCGCCGGCTTCGAGCAGCCGACCGCAGGTCACATCGAGATTTTCGGCGAGGCGGTCGAAGGCGTGCCGTCGTATCGCCGGCCGGTCAACACCGTGTTCCAGGACTACGCCCTGTTCCCGCACATGAACGTGCTGGAGAACGTTTGCTACGGGCTCATGATCCGCAAGGTCGATCGCGCCGAGCGCGAGAAGCTCGGACGCGAGGCCCTCGCCCTCGTCAAGCTCTCCGCCATGGAGGCGCGCAAGCCCGGTGAATTGTCCGGCGGACAGCGCCAGCGCGTCGCTCTGGCACGCGCGCTCGTTGTCCGCCCTAAGGTCCTGCTCCTCGACGAGCCCTTGGGCGCGCTGGATCTCAAGCTGCGCGAGGAGATGCAGGGCGAGCTCAAAGCCTTGCAGCGCTCGCTGGGGCTCTCATTCGTGTTTGTGACGCACGACCAAGGCGAGGCCCTCTCGATGGCCGATCGCGTCGCCGTCTTCAACGACGGCCGCATCGTGCAGGTAGGCTCTCCCGAGGACATCTACGAGCGTCCCCGCACGCGCTTCGTTGCTGATTTCGTCGGCGGCTCGAACGTCATCGAGGCCGCGGCGGTCAAGGAATGGACCGGCACCGCCCGGCCCGCGAGCCTCAGGAGCGAAAAGATTGCGCTCATCGGCGACAGCGCCGCGACGCCAATCGGCATGATCGTCGTCGACGGCACCGTGACCCAGACGCTCTATCAGGGCGCTGTGAAGCGCATCGAGCTTCGCCTCGGCAACGGCACCCGCCTCACCGCCGCCGTCCCGGCGAGCCTCAACTCGACTCCTGCCGAAGGCTCGACCGTGCGCGCCGCTTTCCCACGCTCAGCTCTCCATGTGATGGAGGACGCATGAGCCGCGCCACCACCGCCATCCCAGCGCCTCCCGACGGCATCTTCCGCCGCATCTCGGACGTGCTCGTCACGCGGCACGGGTTGCTGCTGCTTCTGCTCCTTGTGCCACCGCTATTGTGGCTCGGAGTCGTCTACCTCGGCTCGCTGTTCGCGCTTCTCGCCCAGAGCTTCTTCTCCATCGACGAGTTCTCCGGCACCATCGTCCACGAGCCGACCCTCAAGACCTACGGCGAGCTGCTGCAGCCCGCCAATCTCGACATCATCATCCGCACCATCCTGATCGCGAGCTTAGTCACGATTTTCGCGGCCATCATCGCCTTCCCCATCGCCTACTACGCAGCCCGCTACGCCAAAGGCCGCACCAAGGCGCTCTTCTATTTGGCCGTGATGATGCCGCTGTGGTCCAGCTACCTCGTCAAGGTCTATGCCTGGAAGCTGCTGCTCGCCAAGGAAGGTGCTTTCGGATGGGGCATGAACGCCATCGGCGCCTCGCCTCTGCTCGACGCGGTCCTCGGCCTGCCCGTCATTGGCGGACCGTCACTCTCGGTCAGCTACATCGGCATGGTGATCGTGTTTCTCTATCTCTGGATTCCGTTCATGGTCCTGCCCATCCAGGCGGCCCTCGAACGCGTTCCGGGGAGCCTCATCGAAGCCTCTGGCGACCTCGGCGCCACGCCGAGCCAGACGTTCCGCAACGTCATTCTGCCGCTCGCCTTGCCGGGCGTGATCGCGGGCTCGATCTTCACGTTCTCATTGACGCTTGGCGATTACATCGTGCCGCAGATCATCGGCCCCTCGTCGCTCATCCTCGGCCAGGTCGTCTACGCGCAGCAGGGGCTCGCCGGAAACATTCCGCTCGCCGCCGCCTTCTCCGTCGTGCCCATCGTCATCATGGGATTGTTCCTGACGGCCGCCAAACGCATGGGGGCCTTCGATGCGCTCTGACCGCGACGCGCCGCTGGGCTTGAAGATTGCCGCGGGAGCAGGCCTTCTCTTCCTGCACATCCCGCTTGCCTTCATCATCCTCTATGCCTTCACCACCGAGGAGAAGAGCTACCAGTTCCCGCCCCCAGGCTACACGCTGCGCTGGTTCGCGGTCGCCTGGGAGCGCCAGGACATCTGGAACGCCATCGCGCTTTCTCTCAAGGTCGCGGCACTCTCCACGGCGATGGCCCTTGTTCTGGGCACGCTCGCCGCCGCCGCACTTGCGCGCACGAAGTTCTTCGGCCGCGAGACCATCTCGCTGTTGCTCGTGTTGCCGATCGCCCTCCCCGGCATCGTCACCGGCATCTCGCTGCGCGCCGCATTCGGCGTCGCCGAGATCCCCTTCTCCTTCTGGACCATCGTGCTCGGCCACGCCACGTTCTGCATCGTCGTTGTCTACAACAACGCCATCGCGCGCTTCCGCCGTCTGTCGCCGTCACTGATCGAGGCGTCGATGGATCTCGGCGCAGACGGTTTCCAGACCTTCCGCTACGTCATCCTGCCGTCCATCGGCACGGCACTCCTTGCCGGCGGCATGCTCGCCTTCGCGCTCTCGTTCGACGAGGTCATCGTCACGACCTTCACGGCCGGCCAGCAGCAGACGCTGCCGATCTGGATGCTGTCGGAGCTGGTGCGCCCGCGTCAGCGTCCCGTCACCAACGTGGTCGCGGTGCTCGTCATCGCCGTGACCATGGTTCCCATTCTCATCGCCTACTACCTCACGCGGGAAGGCGACGCTATCTCAGGCTCAGGAAAATAAGGGGTTGTCATGCAGACCCAGATGCTGATCGGTTCCAACTTCGTCCACGGCACGGAAGCGCGGGAGTTGATCCTAAATCCGAAGACGGAGGAAACGATCCTCGAGCTGCCGGAGGCGGCGCCTGATCAGGTCAATTGGGCCGTCGACGCAGCCTCGCGCGCCTTCAAGACCTGGTCGCGCACGACGCCGGGCGAGCGTTCCGCTCTCATCCTGAAGCTCGCCGACCGCATCGAGGCCGAAGCCGAGGACTTCGCCACACTGGAAGCGCTCAACTGCGGCAAGCCACGCCACGCGGTCCTGCGCGACGAGATGCCGGCCGTGGTCGACTGCTTCCGCTTCTTTGCCGGCGCCTGCCGGACCCAGCACGGCGCCGTGGCCGGCGAATATCTGCCGGGCCACACCTCCATGATCCGGCGTGATCCCATCGGCGTTGTCGCCTCCATCGCGCCCTGGAACTATCCGCTGATGATGGCCGCCTGGAAGATCGCTCCCGCCATCGCCGCCGGCAACACGGTCGTGATCAAGCCATCTGAGCAGACGCCGCTCACCGCACTGAAGCTCGCCAAGATCATCGCCGAGGTGCTGCCCGAGGGCGTCGTCAACGTCGTCGTCGGCCGCGGCTCGACCGTTGGCCAAGCGCTGATCGACCACCCCAGCGTCTCCATGATCTCGCTCACGGGCGATATCGCCACCGGCCGCAAGGTCCTCGCCGCCGCCACCTCTTCCATCAAGCGCACGCATCTCGAGCTCGGCGGCAAGGCGCCCGTGATCGTGTTCGACGATGCCGACATCGAGGCCGTCGTCGAAGGCATCAAGCTGTTCGGCTTCTATAACGCCGGCCAGGACTGCACTGCCGCCTGCCGCATCTACGCCAGCAAGAAGATCTACGACAATCTCGTCGCCGACCTCTCCTCCGCCGTCTCGAGCCTTAAGTACGCCAGGCCCAACGACGACGAGAACGACATCGGCCCCCTCATCTCAGGCCGCCAGCGCGCACGTGTCGCCTCGTTCGTCGAGCGCGCCATGGAGAACGGCCACGTCCAGATCACCACGGGCGGTAAGCTCGCTGCTGGCAAGGGCTTCTTCTATGAGCCGACAGTCGTCGCAGGCGCCCTCCAGTCCGACGAGATCGTGCAACGCGAGGTGTTCGGGCCCGTCGTCTCGGTCACGCCGTTCTCGGACGTGGACGAGGCCGTCGCCTGGGCAAACGATTCGCAATATGGCCTAGCCTCGTCCGTATGGACCAAAGACGTCTCCAAGGCCATGGCCACGGCCGCCCAGCTTCAGTACGGCTGCACCTGGGTCAACTGCCACTTCATGCTGGTGAATGAAATGCCTCACGGCGGCCTGAAGCAGTCCGGTTACGGCAAGGATCTGAGCAGTTATGCACTCGAGGACTACACCGTCGTGCGCCATGTGATGGTAAAGTACGGGTGATCGAGTCTCAGCATCACGGCAGCCGGTGAACGACGTCGCCAATACATTCCTGCTCATCTACGCGAGCTTGTTCCCGATCGTGAACCCGGTCGGAGGCGCGCCGATCTTTCTCGCGGCCACACGCTACTGCACGCAAGCAGAGCGTAACGCCATGGCCCGGCGTGTCGCCGTCAACAGTTTCATCCTGCTGTTCGGCTCGCTGTTCGTCGGCTCGCACGTGCTGCAGTTCTTCGGCATCGCGCTTCCGGTCGTCAGCGTCGCCGGCGGCTTGGTGGTGAGCGCCTTTGCCTGGCGCCTGCTTCACGCGAGCTCGGACCGCTTCGATCAGCGCATACCACGCTCGCCGGACGAACCCGTCACTCCCGCCGAGGCCTTCTATCCCCTGACCATGCCGTTGACCGTCGGACCGGGCTCGATCTCGGTTGCCATCACGCTCGGAAGCCAGAGGCCGATGGAGGCCCTGCCCATAAGCGAGCTGACGCTACTCGGCGGCGCCGCCGCACTCGGGCTACTCGCGATCGCGCTGACGATCTATGTCTGCTACCGTTTCGCCGAGACGACCGCGTCCACGATCGGCGAAGCCGCGACCAACGTCATCGTGCGCCTCACGGCCTTCATCCTGCTGTGCATCGGCATCCAGATCGTCTGGAAGGGCTATAATGGTCTGATGCAGATCGCCACCTGATCCAGCCGAAGCCTCGCTCTCGCATCAACCGTTCATCAAGCTTGACTGTCGCGGGGATCGCATCATTGTCATTCCCATGCTGACTCTCTCTCTCCTTCGCCATGCCAAATCGAGCTGGTCCGACCCCGCGCTGGATGACCACGATAGGCCGCTGGCCAAGCGCGGCGTCAAAGCCATGCCGGAGATCGCCAAATATCTGCGTCGCGAGCAATTGCGGCCGAGCCTCATTCTCTGCTCGAGCGCCGTCCGCACACGCGCGACCGTGACACTCCTTCTCTCCGGCCTCGGGCCGCCTGCGCCGGAGGTTGTGTCGGATGATACGTTGTATCTCGCCCAACCCTCGACCATGCTCGCGGTGCTGAGAGAAACCAGCCCCTCGCATCCTCACGTCATGCTTGTCGGCCACAATCCCGGCATGCACGCGTTGGCCCTCGAGCTCGTGGGCGACGGCGATCGCAAGCTGATTGGAGCGCTCGCGATGGAGTTCCCGACCGCGGCGCTGGCAGTGCTGACATTCCCTCTCTCTCAATGGTCGGACATCAAGGCCGCGACAGGCCGTCTTGATCACTTCACCACGCCTCGCCGCCTGGCCGAGCACCACTGAACGCTCCACGCCGGGAAAAACGCCCGAAAATTCAGCGAACCCGCCCAAACACCTGCCCTGACGATCCGCCGCGGAACCATCGAGGCACTCAAGCATTTGATCTCTTGAACGTTTCGCCCTGCCTGCCTTCTTTCGGCGAGCGGGAGGGCTCTTTATGCGGAGGTGCTATTGGCGCGCGTCGTTCTCGTCTCCAACCGCGTCGTTGATTTGAGTAAGGCCGCACAGGCCGGCGGCGTCGCGGTGGTATTGGCCGACGTGCTTCGCGAAAGAGACGGCCTCTGGTTCGGGTGGAGCGGTAAAATCGACGAGCCGTCGAACCGGCGCCATCAGCGCCATATACGCAGCTCCGCCTCCGGCAACATGGCGACGCTGAATCTGAGCCAGCAGGAGTTTGACGAGTATTATCTCGGCTACTCAAATTCAGTCATATGGCCAGTGTTTCACAACCGTCTCGATCTCGCCAAGTTCGACGCCGGATTCTACCAGCGCTATGTCGACGTCAACGAGCGCTTCGCTCGCGAGCTCGAGCCCCTGCTTCAGCCTGACGACACGATCTGGATCCACGACTATCATCTCATTCCACTTGCCGAGGCCCTCCGCCGTCGTGGTGTCGAGAACCCCATCGGCTTCTTTCTCCACATCCCCGTTCCTCCAGCGCAGACGTTCCTCGCCATTCCGGAGCACGAAGCGCTCGCCAAGATGCTGTCGGCCTACGACCTCATCGGGCTCCAGACGCGCACCGATGTCGCCAACTTTATCAAGTTCCTCGAGGAGAGCGTTGCCGGCCGCATCGTGCAGGACGGACGCATCCGCGTTTTCGACCGTCTCCTCTCCGTAAAGAGCTTCCCCGTCGGCATCATGCCGGATGACTTCACCGATCTTGGCCCCGCCGAGCCCGATCGCGAAGCCGAGATGGGCATCATGCGCGCCATCGGCGTCGACAGATTGGATTACACCAAGGGCCTGCCGCAGAAGTTCGCGGCCTTCGGACGCTTCCTGGAAAAATATCCCGACTATCGCAGCAAGGTGATCCTGACCCAGATCGCCCCGCCAACGCGCGAGACGGTCGAGGCGTACACGGACATTCGCACCAGCCTCGAAGGCCTGACCGGCAAGATCAACGGCCTCTATGGCGAGCTCGACTGGATGCCTATTCACTACATCCACCGCTCGGCTCCGAGAAAGCGCCTGACAAAGATCTACCGGTCGTCACGCATCGGTCTGTTCACCCCACTTCGCGACGGCATGAATCTCGTCGCCAAGGAATATATCGCCGCCCAGAATAAGGACGATCCCGGAGTTGTGATCCTGTCGCGTTTTGCAGGCGCAGCCGAGCAGCTCGACGATGCCTTGATCGTCAATCCCTACAATCTCGAGGAAGTCGCCGACGCGATCCACCGCGCCATCGAAATGGGCCAGACCGAGCGCATCGCCCGCCACGAACGTCTGCTTTCTAAGATCTCCACTTACAATGCAGCCGCGTGGACCCGGTCGTTTCTCTCCACGCTGGAGACCGTCGCTGCAAAGCGATTACCCGCGACCGATGTGAGCCGCTTTATCCGTGAATTGTCGCCACCGAGCACAACTCACCTTCTCTAGCGCGGTTTCGCACGGTCGCCATTTCCGAAACTGCCCAAAAACAAAAGGCCGGTGGCAAATGCCGCCGGCCTCTTCAAGTTTCGTTTTAGCGCTTTTACTACCAGCGGCGCCAATGGCGACGATGACCCCAGCGCGGACCAATGTTGAGATAGATCCCGGGGCCGCCATAACCGTAGTAGCCGTAGTAGGGGCGACGATAGCCGTAATAGCCACCGTAGTAGCGATGACGCCTGAAGCGGTCATAGCTGTAGCCGCCACGATGGCGATGCCATCTGCGGCCGACCTGCTCCACTTGCGAGGACGCATCGGGCTTAGTGACGCCTGCGGCTGCGCCCACCGGAGCAGCGCTTGCGGGAACCGACAAACCAGCCAATGCGATACCGGCCGCTACAACGGCCGCCCCAAGATATCGTTTAGCAAAGATCATTCACACGTCTCCACTTCTGCACGTTTTTGGCGTGATCCCCTAGAACATGCCGAGCTTACCTATGGTTCCGCTCGACATGATGGCGATATTGGTTTTCGCTCGGCTAACATCAACTGTTGCACACGGAAAATCGCGTCTTTCCGCCATATTCCAGCGTCGATTTCCCGCAAGTTCAGCCCTTTTGCACAGGGTTGACCTCGCAGTTGCGCTGCAACTAGAGTCCGGCAACTCATTTCGGGGCGGGTGAAGATCGAAGATTGGGAGTCGGGGGCACTTGAAACCAACGCTCATTACACCGCTTTTCGGCGCGGCCCTCGTCGCGCACTTATGCTCAAGCTCTATAACGCTTGCTGCAGAGCCTCAGTTCCGCCTGCTTGAGCTCGATGGACAGAAAGTGAGCTGGGCCGCGCCGGCGAAGGGCCTGCCGCCTGTCGTGACCTATGCGCTGATCGCCAACGCCCAGTCCTTCGCCAACGCGCGCAATTGCGGCCGCATGCTGCCCGCCGACCGTGCGCTCGAGCCTTCAAACATCTCGCGCAGCAATTTCGTCCGCGAAGTCCGCGCTGCCTTCGACATGTGGGAACGCGTGGCCCAGATCGACTTCCAGGAGATTTCCGATCCTGCGAAAGCGGATATTCTCATCGGTGCACAGGCGGAGCCTCGCGGCAGAGCCTTCACCAACGTCGCAAGACGCGACCAGGACGACGACGCCAACGCCGAAATCCAACAATCCCTGATCTGTCTCAATCCCGAGGTGCGTTGGAAAATCGGCTTCGACGGCAATCTCGATGTCTACGACCTGCGCTACACCATCGCCCACGAGATCGGCCATGCCATCGGCCTCGATCATCCTGGCCGCGATGGCCAGCTCATGTCCTATCGCTATGCGGAGACGAGCCGCGACCTGCGTGAGGGCGACGTTAAGGGAGCCGTAGAGATCTACGGCGCACGGACGCCATCGTCACTAGCCGCGCGCGCGATCACCAAAGGTCTGGAACCCGCGCCGAGAAGCCGCGCAGCCGATGCCTCGGCCGCTTCGGGTGCCGCCCCGTCGCATCGCCAAAAGGCTCTGGGCCTCGACCCCGCGGACCGGTAGTCCGTAAGAAGCGATCAGTAAAAATGGCGCTTTCATGAAGAACGTGACCACTTCGTGAATCGCGGAACCTCGCCTTTGTGCTGTCCGTTGCACCTCTAGTTGCTCCCGCAGCTTCTGAGCAGCAGCGAAACAGCATGAGGTAGGATCATGAAACGCACCGTCTTGACTGCAATAGTCCTGGCCGGCCTTTCGGCCCAAGGGGCAGCATTCGCCCAGTCGACTGTGGCCCCTCCCGACCAGCCGGCGGTTCCCCTGAATACCGCGCCTGACAGCAAGGACCCGGCGGCCACGACTGCCCTGAACATCAGCCGTGACTGGCGCGCCAGCAAGCTCATCGGCACCAAAGTCACGAACATGCAGGATCAGTCCGTCGGCGCCGTCGACGACGTCGTCCTCGACAATGACGGCAAGGTCGTCTCGGTGCTCGTCAGCGTCGGTGGCTTCCTCGGCCTGGGAGAGAAGCGCGTCGCCGTAGCCTTCAAGGAACTCCTCATCAGTCGCGCTGAAGATGGAGATCCGGTCGTGAAGGTGACGTTGTCGAAGCAGTCCCTGGAGACAGCTCCCGATGTCGGCGCGACGGACTAGCTTCTCAGACGACCGACAGACGCACTCAAGAAAGAAGGCCCGGGGAACAGATCCCGGGCCTTCTCAATTCCGATGTCCGCAACGAAGAGCGGCCTATTTGTTGAGCGGCATATTGAGCTGAAGCCGTCCGCTCCATGTATCCCGTGTATCGGGCGTGGCGCTGGTCTCGACACCGCCCTTGGCTTCAACATTGACGCCGTCTTGGACGCCCATCGCGAGACCAGCCTCGGCCTTCATTTGCAGGTCGGGAATCTGGCCATAAGGAAGCGCGTGGTTCAGCTTGGAGAGATCGTCGAAGGAGACGAAGCCGCCCGCAGCGGCTCTTGGCTCGACGAAGGTCTTGTCGTCGACCGAGAAGCGGCGCTTGATCTCCGGCATGACCTCGAGCCGCCCCTGGCTCACGGTAGGAGCAGGCTCGGCGCCGACGGGAAGCTGATTGAGCGGCTTGTCCTCAAGATACGACATCCCGACGCTCGGCGTCACCGTCCACCCGTTGACTTGCTTCGAGCCGCGCACTGAGCCGCGCATGAGCCGACGCTCGGTCGTTTCGCCGCCGCCCTCCAGATAGCTTCCGTCGGTCGCGGACGTGCCCCACGCCATGCGGCCGTCGAACACGATCCCCGGCCCGAACCGGATGCTCGTGTAGGGCCCGGTCATCCAACCGCTTCCGGTCATCGAGCCACGGCTCTTGAGCGCATACTCCTGGGATGAGTCGAACTGAGCCAGCGCGCCGAGCATGATGTCGGGCCCGAACATGTATTTCGTGCCCGCGTACATCACGCTCATGTTGCCGTCCATCGGCACACCCGCGACGTCCGATGTCTCGTAGGGCTGGAAGCGGCCCTCGAACCAGAAATCGAGGATACCAGGCTCATGCTTCTTGCTGGGATCAGACGCCGCCGCGATCTCGCTGACGCTGACGGACAGGGTGGCATTTTTCGGCTTGTCGACGTTCCCGACGGTTTCGCCTTCGCCGATGCCTTCGATTTTTGTCGCCGGCGCGGTCTGCGGCCGGTCGATCCGGACACGATCGGGATCTTGGGATCGCAGGATCTGCGTGCGCCGCTCTCTGAAAGCCCTCTCGGCGTCCGTCTCGGCAAGGCCGGCGCTGGACATCAAGGGAGTGGCTGCGAGTAGACCGATGAGGTTGGGAACGCTCCGCCGCCAATCCGATCGAACGATTTGCGCCATCGTTCACGCACCTCCTTTTACTAACTACGAGGCTTTCTAGAGTGCACTGCAAAAAAGGACGAAAAATGACGAGATATAAGAGGCTTACTGAGTATTGGCCTACGGCTTCGCGACGGCGGAAAGCCGTTCAGACGGCGGTGCCGATCAGGCGCATCACGACGCTACGCACGGCGCCGAAATCAAAGGGCTTGGCCAGCGTCATGACCCCGCGATACTCGCGCGCGACGGCATCCGAGCCATGTCCCGTCGCGAACGCGAACGGCACGCCCCGCGCCTGCAGCGCATCCGCAATGGCAAAGCAATCGCTGTCGCCAAGCGAGACATCGAGGATAGCCGCATCGGGTGCAGCCCCCTTGAGCAGATCGAAGGCCTCGGCCTCCGAGTGTGCCGGACCGACCGGCTCCAATCCCTGCTCCAACAGCCATTCGCTAAGCATCATGGCGATCAGAGGCTCGTCGTCCACGATCAGGATTTTCGCCATAGCATGTCTGAGTTCCAACGTTGCCCGCACACGGAGCCAACGAGCCGCCGCACCGCACCAATAACATACCCCCGAACGCCGTGCACTCCAATCGCGAGCGGGAATAAATCGCGTCCGTGCTTATTTCCGTTCAGGAAGCGGATGGAGCGAGGAACCCCATCAGCCTAGGCGCATTGCAATCCATTGTGACAACCACGAAGGAGTGACCAATGGCCCACGAGAGAGAAGTTCTTACGCCAACGGAGGCACGACAAGCTTCTCCCCGCAGGTTGAATTTCCGGGTGCTCGTGACATCGCTCCTACTGGCTTTCATCGCGGCCGCAATCATCTACGTGGTCTTCTACTCGAGAACACCTCAAGCCGTTAACCAGCCGGCGAACCAGTCCGCGTTACCGGTTGCAACCTTCGCCGCCTGACCCGCGACGCGCTGAACTCGCGATAAGGGAGGCCCCTCGCGGAGCCTCCCTTATTCTTTCTAGGCCGGCTGCCTCAAGACCTCGCGGAGGCCGCGGCATACGTCGGAGCGGAGCGCGACGTCGTGGCGTTTCCGCCGGGAATATGCGCATCCGTGCCGAAGAACAGAGCCTGGCTCACCAGCGCGCGCACGGTGTTGGGCTCGAACGGCTTGGTGATGAGGAACGTCGGCTCGGGCCGCTCGCCGGTCAAAAGGCGCTCGGGGAAGGCCGTCACGAAGATCACAGGCACGCTGAAGCTCAGGAGCATCTCGTTGACAGCTTCGAGACCGGAGCTTCCGTCGGCCAGGTGGATGTCGGCGAGGATGAGACCGGGACGCTTCTTGCCGACCTCGACAAGAGCTTCGCGGTGAGTGCGCGCCACGCCGGACACCCGGTGACCGAGGCCCTTCACGAGTGCTTCGAGATCCATCGAGATCAACGGCTCGTCCTCGATGATGAGCACATCCGTTGCAGTCTGCTCCGCAATCTGCTCGCCTGCCTCGTGAATGAGGCGCGTCACCTCGTCAGCAGAGCATCCGAGAATCTCTGCCACCTGCGCCGTGGAGAAACCTTCGACCGAGGCCAGCAGGAAGGCCTGCCTGGGACGCGGCGTGATGGCTTCGAGGCTGCGGTCAGCCTGCGACTTTGCCGCGGGAGCGCCCGAAGCGTCCTGGTTGAGCCGGATGGAGTTCCAGACCTTGAGGAAGCAGTTGTAGAGACCGATGCGCGGCGTCAGGTTCGGCGGAAAGCTCGAGGGATCCGAGACCAAGGTCTCGAGCACGGCAACGACGTAGGCATCGCCGCTCTCCTGACTGCCGGTGAGCGCGCGGGCGAAGCGCCTCAGGTACGGCAGATGAGGCGCGATAGATTCGGCAAGCGACATGAATTTTCTCCCTACTACGGGCAGCGCACCAGCATTTAGGCGTGCGCAACCGCGTCATGACCCGAGTGCAAAAACGCGGCTGCGGCGCAAAGGTTCCACGAATGGAATATCATTCCAATTCAGGCTGTTGAACAGACAAATCTCGAACCTTTTCGCGGCCAAGCTATGAGCTGAGCCGCCCTGTCATTGCCGACAGGCTCAACGGCATAAGCATAGGCACAGAAAAAGGACGGGAAGCGCATTGCTTCCCGTCCTTCTGTTTGGCGGAGCGCTTTAGTTGCGCTTGTCGTCCGCGTACTTGAAGTCCGGCGCCGTCTCGAGCGCTTCCTTCGTGCTGTTGAGCGTGATGCGCATCGAGCCGTTGGCGTCTGTCGTGAAGCTCAGATCCTTGTACATCACGGCAACCTGCTTCTCGCCGAGACCGAGGAAGCCGCCCACGCCGATGACGGCGGATTCGACCTGGCCGTTGGCGCCGAGGATGAGCTCGTTGACGTCGCCGATACGCTCGTTCGCGGCGTTATAGACAGCCTGGCCGACGATCTTGCTCGAACGGTGCTGGTCGGAAGACTGCTGCGTCGCATAAGTGACTGCCGACGACGAGCTGGACTCGTTGCTCGCAGAAGGTGACGGCGCAGCCGGCGGCGTAGCGGTCTCGCCGGGCAGCGGCTCAGTCGAAGGAGCCGGTTCCTGTGCAGCCGGCGGCGAAGGAGGCGGCGACGGCGTCGTGGACTCCTGAGCGTAGGCAGAGAAGGTTCCCGCGAGCAGCAGAGCCGGCACCGCGACAGTATTCAGCAAACGACGTTTCATTGGTTTAACTCCCTTGATTCGATGCCCCGCTTGGAATGCGCGTCGAGTTTCGCGCGCCACTTTGCGGGCCTTGATAAAGAGGCGATTGAGAGGGGGCCTCCTTGTGGAAACCAACTGCGCCGCGCGCGAATGGTTCCTCGCTCGCGTGACGGACGCCTCAGCGATCAGCGCCTCGAAACGACGCCTGCGCGTGATCCTCCGTGATCGCAAGATCGCGCATCTGAATGCAAAGGAAGGATGAAGCTCGAGCTACGCTCTTAACGGCGAAGCCGCGCAGGACTATCTGCCGCTGCGCTTGGCGACGGGCGATCTCTCGTGAGATGTCGCGTCAGCGGCACTGGCCGCGTTGGCGGCATCTTCGTCGCCCAGAATTTCCGTGAGACGCGTGCGGGCACGATTGACGCGGCTCTTTATGGTGCCGATGGCGCAACCGCAGATTTCCGCGGCTTCCTCATACGAAAAGCCTTCGGCACCGACGAGTAGCAATGCTTCGCGCTGATCCGACGGCAGCGTCGAAAGCGCAGCTCTGAAGTCTGCGAGATCGAGGTGTCCGTGCTGCTCAGGCAGCGCCGCGAGAGAGTTCTGATACTGCTCGTCGGGATCGTCGACCTCACGTCTCAGCTTGCGATGCTGCGAGAAGTAGACGTTGCGCAAAATGGTGAATAGCCAGGCGCGGAAGTTCGTCCCGGGCTCGAACGACTCGCGGCCGTTCCACGCCTTGACCAATGTCTCCTGCACGAGATCGTCGGCACGCGCCGTATCGTTCGCGAAAGATCGGGCGAATGCCCGCAAGTGCGGGATTGCAGCGACGAGGGCTTGTTCAAAGTCGGGCGCCATATTCAGCCATCAACCTTCTTTGAACCAGCTTCCTTCTGCTTGAGCTCGGCAAGCAGAAGCAGAAACTTGTCGGGGACCTGCTCTTTTACGACCTCGTCATAGGTGTCGCGCAACTTGCGGCCAAGCGTTCCCTGAATCGCAGTATCGACCGAAGGCTCGGATTTTGGTTCGGCGCCATCATTAGTCTGCATTGCTTTCGAACCTGTCTTCGGCGTCGTCATATTTCACCCAATCCCTCCATCCCCCGCGTCCTCGACCCTCTCATCGCGCTACCCGCGCTAAGAAGGTCGTTCGCCCGCTCGGGACACGGGCCCGACTGTGCAAGGTCGAAAGGCATACGGCAAGCCGGACACGGACACTGCCTTCGAGAAAAAGGCAGAAGCCACGTCAAAGCTGAAGGTTTGGCTAATTTTCACGATTGGCCGGCTGCAATGCATCGCCCAACTCTAAACCCCTCGCTATGCATTACCCGACACATCGCTTTGAGAGCATTCTCTTCTCACCCGAACCTGACAGCCCGAGCGACACCCCTAGTTACTTCGAGACGTATCATGGACGATTCCGGGCTACAGAACGCGCGGTCCGCCACTTGGTTCCATGGCCGGGAGCGGAATTTTCCCCACGCCGAACAGGGGGTCGTCCAGCTCCGACATTTAGACGGAACTGTCTGACTGACCGGACGTTGACCCCCCACGGCAGCAGCCAGCGGATATATCCATCCGAGATTGAATGGGCTGGTGCACACCCACATCCCCTCCCCGACCCTTGAGCATGGGTGGCACTTGGCTCTCGTGGTGCCGGACGGTCCAAAAGACCGAGCCGGCACCACACTCTTTTGTCCCCTCTCACGTTGCCGTTCTCGCCACCCCGTTCCTGCCTTCCACCCGCCATCTCCACGCCCACCTCATGTGGAACTGAAGAAGGCCGATCGGGTTTTGGATGCAGCAGGATGAGCAAGGGGATTCCCATGGTGGGACTGATCAGCACAATCGTCGGACGCCACAGCACCGAAGCCTCACGCAAGAGCACCTACGCTGTCGACCAACTGCAGCGGCTGGAGCAAGCCGCCGGCTTCTCGATGGCGGCATTCGAGAGCGATGACGATCTCCGCGACGAGGTAACGGATTCGCCGTTGCTCGAGACAACCGAGAGAACCGAGCAGGGTGTCACCCAGCGCGTGGCCTCGCTCATCGACGAATGCACCGCGGCAGTGACCTCCTATCTGCGCCCGGCCGTCTGAAGCGCCGGATCTTCACTAACGGCCAACGGTGCTTGCCACACAGTCTCGCGTCGCTCTTGGAGACGACGCCGGCGAGTTTCTTGGTGCCCTCGCAGTTTTGATGCTGATCGGCGAGCGTCCCGGCCTCACCTCGCCCGACAGTCTCGGCGCCCTACCTCACCTGGGAGCCGGCGGTCTCAGCACCGAGGAAGCCGCGTTCAAGTGCGCTTGGCTGCTGCGCGAGGCGTTCCTGCGCAGGCTCACCGGCGTGCAACTTAAGGACGAGAGCAACTATCAGCTCGATGGGAAGGATGAGTGCCCGCACTTTCTCCCGGTAAACCTTAATCCGTCATTCATTAAACTCGGGTATTTAGTGGGAAAGACCTGGGGCACGACGCTCCCGAGAGCGCCAAAAACATGCACGTCGTCATCATCGATCCCAGCCGGGTAATCCTGCAGAAGATCACCGCCGAGCTCGAAGGCTCTGGGTGCTATGTCGACTGCTTCTGCTATTCCGACCAGGCTCAGCTTTTCATTCAGCACAATCAGACTGTCGATGTCGTGCTGACGAGCCTCGAGGTCGAGCCCGTCTCGGGTCTCGAGCTTTGCTGGACGCTTCGCTCCCTCGTCGGCCCTGACAGACCGCTGCACATCATCGTCATGTCCTCCAACACCAGCGAGCGCGCACTCTCGGAGGCGCTCGACAGCGGCGCGGATGATTTCATCGTCAAGCCCGTCCGGCGCGAGGAGCTCAAGGCCCGCCTGCGTGCCGCCGACCGGCTCATGGCGCTGCAGCGCCAGCTCGTAGAGCAAGCCCAGATCGACCCGCTCACGGGCCTATTGAACCGCCGCGCCTTCATCGATCGCGCCACCGAAGCCCGCAGAGAGCTCGACGCTTCGGAGCCATTGGCAATCTGCCTCTTCGACATCGACAACTTCACCCTGGTCAACAAGGCATACGGCCACGATCTCGGCGATACGGTCATCACGACCGTTGGTCAGATCGCCTGTGAGGAAGCCTCCGTCGTCGCCCGTCTCGGCGGCGAGGAATACGTGATGATCTTCCCGACCCTCGACGCCACCCAGGCGAGCCACTGGTGCGAGACCATCCGCAACAACATCGCGGACCGTGCCTTCGAAGGACCTGAGGGGGCGTTTCACGTCACCTGCAGCTTCGGATTGAGCGAGTGGCGCGCCGGCGAACGCCTGACGGAAGCGCTGGAGCGGGCTGAAATGGCCCTGCGCGAGGCGCAGAAGGCAGGTTTCAACCGCGTCGTCATCGACACGCCCGTGACCGAACCTGCCGACGCGCGCCTCATCGCTTGAGCTCTCATCGGCGCTTGACCCTCTACCGGCGATTTTTGACAGCGCTCTTTCGCCCAGGAGCCCTCCCCGCAGCGACAAGCTAAATGGTGTTCGAGGCCGGTAGCGGATACGCTGCCCCAAACCGACCACCAGGGGGGACATCCGAATGCGCCTGCTCGTATTTCAACACCTCGACTGCGAGCACCCGGGCTCGCTTCGGAAATTTCTCGCCGACGACGGCGTGCAATGGGATACGGTCGAGCTCGACGCCGGCCAGCCGATCCCGCCACTCGAGGGTTACGATGCGCTCTGGGTCATGGGCGGCCCCATGGACGTGTGGGATGTCGACGAATGCCCTTGGCTGATCCCTGAAAAGCAGGCCATCCGCACCTGGGTCCGGGACCTGAAGCGCCCCTTTCTCGGCCTCTGCCTCGGTCATCAATTGCTGGCGGATTCACTCGGCGGCACGTGTGGACCCCAGCGCCCGCCCGAAGTCGGCGTCTATCAGGTGAACCTGACGCCCGAGGGAATCGCTGATCCGCTGTTCGAGGGTTTGCCGCCGGTTCAGACCTGCCTGCAATGGCACGGCGTGCGCGTGGCACAGCCGCCGGAAAACGCCGTCGTGCTCGCGACGTCGGACTCCTGCCGCGTCCAGGCCATGCGCATCGGATCCAACGCCTGGTCCATGCAGTATCACGTGGAGGTCGAGCCGGACACGGTCGACAACTGGGCCGCCATTCCGGAATACAAGGCCGCACTCGAGAAGGTACTAGGCCCCGGCGCGGCGAGCGCGGTCAAGAAGGCGGCCGATGCCGAGATGGCGGGCTTTCTCTCAAACTCGGAAAAAATCTATCGCAACTTCCGCCGCGCGATAGCGTGACAAGAAAAAGCCCGGCTTAGAGAGCCGGGCTTTTTCTTAGGCGTTGGCGCCCTGTGGGGCGGCACTCTCGATGCTGGCCCTGAGCGTCTGCTCGTTAAGCGACGGCGAGCACAGCTCGATGAAGCGATAGGCAAAGCCGCGGAGATAAGTGCCGCGGCGCACACCGATGCGCGACGTGTTGACGGCGAAGAGATGCTTGGCGTCGAGTAGGCGGAGATGGGGATCCCGCTCGGCATTGAAGGCCATGGACGCCACGATACCGACTCCGAGACCGAGCTCGACGTAAGCCTTGATGACGTCCGCGTCGAGGGCGGAGAGCACGATGTCCGGGGCGATCCCCGCATCCGCGAAAGCCTTGTCGACCTTCGATCGTCCCGTGAAGCCCTCGCTGTAGGTGATGAGCGGCCACTCTGCCAACGCCTCGAGCGTGAGCTTTCCCGCATCCTCGAGCGCATGCCCGGCCGGCACGACCACGCCGTGGTTCCACGTATAGTAGGGGAACGACGCTACCTCCGGCACCTCTTTGAGGCCCTCGGTCGCGATGCCGATATCGGCCGTGCCTTCGACCAGCATGCGCGCGATTTCGGTCGGGCTCGCCTGATGCAGCACGAGATGGACGTTGGGAAACTCCTGGCGAAACTTCGCTACCACCGGCAACAGCGCGAACCGCGCCTGCGTGTGCGTCGTCGCGACATCGAGCTGCCCGCGATCCCGCTTGGCGAATTGCTCGCCGAGCTTCTTGATGTTCTGCGTATCGAGAAGAATGCGCTCGACGATCGCTACCAGCTCGCGGCCGGGCTCGGTCATGCCGAGCAGGCGCTTGCCGCGCCGCACGAACAATTCCACCCCAAGCTCGTCCTCGAGGTCCTTGATGTGCTTGGAGACCCCTGACTGCGATGTGTAGAGAGCGTTGGCGACTTCGGTCAGATTGAAGTTGCGCCGAACCGTCTCGCGGATGATGCGAAGCTGCTGAAAATTCACGGCACCTGGACTTTCTTAGATTGATTGGAATGCTTGCTGAAACTGAGAACCGGTCGTCCGACACGAAGCTCAACAGCTACATGAGGTCCTGCATTGCAGCATACCAACGGAAATCAGAAGCGTCTCAGGAGTAAACATCTCAGGACCGTTGTCCGAACAGGCTGAGGCGGCGGCTCTTGATACGCACGGGCTGGCCGGTCGAAAGGCCGAGCGAGGCGAGATCCGAGGGCGTGACCTCGACCTCGAAATACTCCTTCTTGCCCTGCCGCGCGTCGCCGTTCGCCACGAGCTCGACACGCGTAACCGCACCGCTGTCGAGGATGCGATTGACCCTGGCGGCGACGCCGTGGACGTCACCGTCCTTGATGATCTCGGTATCGTGCGGCCGCGCATAAGCGACTACACTCGAGCCATCGGCGAGATCTGTCCGCTCGTGCGGGAGCAGATCGTTGCCCACGCGCACGAATCCGCCTTCGATCTTGCCGTGGAACTCGTTCACCGAACCGATGAAGCTATAGGCGAACGACGTCGCAGGCTCGTTGTAGATTTCGCGCGGACGGCCGATCTGCTCGATGCGGCCCTTGTTCATCAGCACGATGCGATCCGAGACCTCGAGCGCCTCCTCCTGGTCGTGCGTCACGAACACCGACGAGATGTGCAGCTCGTCGTGAAGCTGCCTCAACCACCGGCGCAGCTCCTTGCGCACCTTGGCATCGAGGGCGCCGAACGGCTCGTCGAGCAGCAGCACCTGCGGCTCTACGGCGAGCGCACGCGCAAGCGCAATGCGTTGGCGCTGACCGCCTGAAAGCTGCGACGGGAAGCGGTCGGCGAGCCAGCCGAGCTGCACGAGATCGAGCAGCCGGTTCACCTTCTTCTTGATCTCCGCATCCGACGGGCGCTGCGAGCGCGGCTTGACGCGCAGCCCAAACGCCACGTTCTCGAACACCGACAAATGCCGGAACAGCGCGTAGTGCTGGAACACGAATCCAACCTGGCGCTCGCGCACGTCCTTGTGCGAGGCGTCCTCGCCCGAAAGCAGGATCTTGCCTTCATCGGCGCTTTCGAGGCCGGCGATGATCCGGAGCAGCGTTGTCTTCCCGCAGCCCGACGGCCCGAGGAGCGCGATCAGCTCGCCGCGAGGCAGATCGAGAGAGATGCCGTCGAGCGCTGTGAATGCGCCGAACGACTTTCGAATGTTGACGACCTCGATGCTCATGCTCCGGTCTCCTCTGGACGAGCACGGCCGGCTCTCCACTCGATGTAAGTTTTGATTGCAAGCGTTACGAGAGCCAGCAACGCCAGCAGAGAGGCGACCGCGAAGGCCGCAGCGAACTGATACTCGTTGTAAAGGATCTCGACGTGAAGGGGCATTGTGTTTGTCTCGCCGCGAATGTGCCCGGAGACGACCGAGACTGCGCCGAACTCACCCATCGCGCGTGCGTTGCACAAAATGACGCCGTAGAGCAGCGCCCATTTGATGTTGGGCAGCGTCACGCGCCAGAATGTCTGCCAGCCCGACGCACCGAGCGTGATTGCCGCTTCTTCCTCATCGCGCCCCTGCGATTGCATCAGCGGAATGAGCTCGCGCGCGATGAAGGGGAACGTCACGAATATCGTGGCGAGCACGATCCCGGGAACTGCGAAGATGATGCGGATGTTGTGATCTGAGAGCCATGTGCCGAACCAACCCTGAGCGCCGAAGATCAGGACGTAAATGAGGCCCGCGACAACCGGCGACACCGAGAAGGGCAGATCGATGAACGTGATCAGAAGTTGCTTGCCCGGAAAATCAAACTTGGCGATCGACCACGCCGCCGCGATACCGAACACGAGATTGAGCGGCACGGAGATCGCGGCCGCGATCAGCGTGAGCCTGATCGCCGAGAGGGCGTCCGGCTCGATGAGAGCAGCGATGTAGGTTTCCCAGCCTTTGCGAAATGCCTCGGCGAAGACGGCGACGAGGGGCAACAGCAGAAACAGCGCGAAATAGCTGAGACCCACGCCGAGAACGACGTACTTGACCCACGGAGCATCTCGCGTGGCGAGATTGGCCTCGAAACGGCTCGCATGTCCGGAGTGCGGCTGAAGATGAGTTGCTGCGCCAGCCACTAGAATTGCCTCCCGATGCGACGCGACGTCCAAGCCTGCAGGCCATTGATCACCAAGAGCAGAATGAACGAGACGACGAGCATCACCGCCGCTACCGCCGTTGCACCCGCATAATCGTACTGCTCGAGCTTCGTTATGATCATGAGCGGCGTAATCTCCGAAACCATCGGAATGTTTCCGGCGATGAAGATGACCGACCCGTATTCGCCCACAGCACGAGCGAAGGCGAGCGCGAAGCCGGTCAGCAAGGCCGGAAGCAAGGTGGGGAGCACGACGCGCCAGAATGTCTGCCAGCGGGTGGCCCCCAGACTGGCCGCGGCTTCCTCGAACTCGGCGTCGAGGTCTTCGAGAATGGGCTGCACCGTCCGGACGATGAAGGGCAGGCCGATGAAGATGAGGGCGATCAGGATGCCGAGAGGCGTGAAGGCCACCTTGATGCCGAAGGGCTCCAGATATTGGCCAACCCAGCCGTTCCTGGCGTAGAGCGCCGTGAGCGAGATGCCGGCGACGGCCGTCGGCAGCGCGAACGGCAGATCGACGAGCGCATCGACAAGCTTCTTGCCCGGGAAGGTGTAGCGGACGAGCCCCCAGGCCAGGAGAAGCCCGAATACGACATTGATCGCCGCGGCCAGCAGAGAGGCGCCGAAGCTCAGCTTGTAGGAGGCGACGACCCGCGGCGACGTCACGGCGTTAATGAATTCCTGGGCGCTCATCCCAGCTGATTTGATGAAAACAGCCGAAAGCGGGATCAGGACGATAAGTGACAGGTATGCCAGCGTGAATCCGAGCGACAGCCCGAACCCCGGCAGAACTCTTTTGGAGCGCGCGGCACCCATACTTCCCCCAGGACCTTGAAATTAATGACCGATCGCAAGACCAGCTACGACGCCGAACGCCAGCAGCAATCCAGTCCAGGAGAACACTTTAGAGAAGAATGTACCACCGATCGGCACGGGAAAAGCCTCCGCGTTTGAAGCGAGCCGGAGACTATGCGGCGGGGCGACCGCTCCGAACCAAGAAGATGTGCGTTGCATATTCTCGATTCTGAAATAGCGGAGCCGCAGCGGAACATGGCGGCGCTGATTGCCCAACAACGTAAATGGGGCGCCCTGTCTTCCCTGTTGCAGCGCAACAAAACGACGGCGCCCCCGATCCGGAGCCGGCGAGATAGGGACTCGCCAACTCCAATCGGAGACGCCGCCGGTCTAGCTGGCAGTAGCCTAGCGGGAGCTTAGCTCTTGCTGCCGGGCACGTAGATCTGGTCGAACGTACCGCCGTCCTTGAAGTGCGTCTCGTAGGCGTTCTTCCAGCCACCGAAGGCCTGATCGATCTTGAAGAGGTTGATCTTCGGGAACTGGTCCGCGTACTTGGCGGCGACCTTCTCGTCCGTCGGGCGATAGAAGTTCTTACCGGCGATCTCCTGGCCTTCTGGCGAGTAGAGGTACTGGAGGTAAGCCTCGGCGACCTTGCGGGTGCCCTTCTTATCGACGTTCTTGTCGACGACAGCGACCGGCGGCTCAGCCAGGATGCTGACGGAGGGAACGACGATCTCGAACTTGTCCGGGCCGAGCTCCTTCAGAGCCAGGAACGCTTCGTTCTCCCAGGAGATAAAGACATCGCCCACGCCGCGCTCGACGAACGTGGTGGTCGAGCCACGGGCGCCCGAGTCGAGAACCGGCACGTTCTTGTAGAGCTTGGTCACGAACTCCTTGGCCTTGTCATCGCCGCCGTACTTGCGCTTGGCGTATTCCCAGGCCGCAAGGTAGTTCCACTGCGCGCCGCCCGACGTCTTGGGGTTCGGCGTGATGACCTGCACGCCTTCCTTCACCAGATCGTCCCAATCCTTGATGCCCTTGGCATTGCCCTTGCGGACGAGGAACACGATGGTCGAGGTGTAGGGCGTGCTGTTGTGCGCGAGCCGCTTCTGCCAGTCGGCAGGCAGCGCCTTGGCCTTGTCGGCGATGCCGTCGATGTCGCGGGCGAGCGCGAGCGTCACGACGTCGGCCTCGAGGCCGTCGATGACTGCGCGGGCCTGCTTGCCCGAGCCGCCATGCGACTGCTTGATCGTTACATCTTCGCCGGTCGTCGCCTTCCAATGCTTCGCGAATGCCGCGTTGAACTCCTGATAGAGCTCACGGGTGGGGTCATAGGAGACGTTGAGGAGCTCGGCCGCGTTGGCGGCAACCGCTCCTGCGAGGCCGACGGACAGGCCCAAGGCCAGCGCCAACCGGCGGGAAATAAGGGGGGTAGACATGCAATCGTCCTCTTCAGTTTGGCAAGTTAATCACTGCCTGAGACCCTAGGCGGCGTTATTGGCCCGTCGAACCAAGAAGAAGTGCAGAGCTTATGAATGAAACACGGCAGGCTGCGTTCCACAAAGAGAGTGTGAGAACGAACGACTCTATAGAGTCTCTCTGCTGAGCCGACGCCGGCCCCATTTTCCGCGCCCGCGCCGCGGAGTTCCCCATTGGCGAACCCGCCGCAATCTCCCCCGCCACCCCGAATTCGGCAGCGCAGGTCGGCAAAAGGGGGTCGGAAATGGGGTGAGCAGCGTTCAAAAACGCTGGCATTCCGCCCGGCGAATGAAACCGCGAAGCGCGATAAAACCCGAGCCGATTAAAGTAAATTTTCCAGCCGCTTAAGGTTAATAAGGCGCTGAACTATGACAATTGCACTGATGAAAAAGGAGGCAATTAACCATAAAATCCCACCATAATCTGTGTCGAGAAAGATACTTACCTGCGGCAATCAACAATCACACCAGATCGGGGAATTCCAGCGCGGCCGACAACCACATAGTATGTGGGCAGATAGTTTTATGTGTTTTTAATTATCAGCTACGTGCGGAAGATGCCGGCAGTGGTATTGCGTATCCTGAAATCAGCGTTTCTGCGCGGAATTGCTGCGGGCAAGTTCGCTTTTGCGATCGCTCTCCTCGGGTGCCTTTCGGCGTGCACCCAGCTTCCCGTAGACGGGCCCAACCACCGCAGCATTGATCGCGGAGCATCGACCGCGATGCTGTCAGAACGCGATCAAGTCATCGTCAATTACGCCCTGATCGACATAAATGAAGCGGTCCTTCACGCGCAGGCCGACGCGGGTCCCGGTTCTTTTTACCGGACGTTTGGCGACAACAAAGATGCCCCGCCCTCCGTTCTTGTCGGCCCCGGCGACGTTCTCCAAATTTCCGTTTTTGAATCCCGCTCCGGCGGTCTTTTTATACCCGCCGACGCAGGCGTAAGACCCGGCAATTACGTCACCTTCCCGATCCAGACCGTAGATCGCTCAGGCTCGATTTCCGTCCCATTCGCAGGTCGCATTCGCGCCGCCAATCGGACCCTCACCGAGATCCAGCTCGACATCGAGCAGAAGCTCGAGAAGCGCGCCATCGAGCCTCAAGTCATCGTCGCGTTCACCGAGCAGAACGCCACGGCCGTCGCGGTCGTCGGCGATGTCGTGAATTCTGCCAACAAATTCAATATCCGCCAGGGCGGTGACCGCATCCTCGACATGATCTCGCGCGCCGGCGGCATCCGTTATCCGGGCTACGAGACATTCGTGACGTTGCAGCGCATGGGCCACCGCGCGACGGTCTATTTCCCCACCCTCGTGAACAGCCCCAGCGAGAACATCTACACGCGCCCCGGCGACACCATCTACGTCTATCGCGAGCAGCAGAAGTTCGTGGCTCTCGGCGCCGTCGCCACCGCCGGCCAGACCTTCGGCCTCACCGGTCAGTTCGCCTTCGAGCAAGAGAAACTGTCTCTCAACGAGGCCATCGCCAAAGCCGGTGGCCTGATCGACAACCGCGCCAACCCCTCGCAGGTGTTCCTGTACAGGCCCGAGTTCCGCAGCGTGCTGGAGCGCCTCGGAACCGATCTGCGCAACTTCCCTCCCGGTCAGGAGATCATCCCGACCGTCTACCGCGCCAACTTCCGCGATCCGTCCGCGTTCTTCTTCACGCAGGGCTTCCAGCTGCGTAATCGCGACATCATCTACGTCGCCAACGCCGATTCAATCGAGGTTACGAAGTTCCTCGACTACATCCGCACCATCACTTCGACAGTATCCGGCGTCGCGAGCGATACGGTCATCACAGGCGACGCGATCGCCGGGCGTCACATCCTGGGCAAGAACTAACCCGCCGAGCTTGCATCAGCCGCTGCGCGCAAAAAACGTCGGAAAGCGCTTGATGCCGGCCTTGCCTTGGGTCTCCTTCGCCTGGGCGGAGTCGAAGGCCTCTCGCGCCTTCTCCACCGCCGGCCGGTGTTCTATCGCCCATTCGCCGACCGACTGCAGCGGTACGATCAGCGTCCGCCCGAGTTCGGTCAGGTCGTATTCGACCCGCGGCGGAATGGTCGGATAGATCGTGCGCGTGACGAGCCCGTCGCGCTCGAGCCCCCGCAACGTCAACGTCAGCATGCGCTGCGAGATGCCGTCGATCGCACGCTTGATCTCATTGAACCGCATGGGTCCATCCGAAAGATATCGGACGACATAGACGGTCCACTTGTCCCCGATACGCGACAGCACATCCGCCACCGCCCGGCAATTCGAGGTTTCATGCGTGTTACCGGGTTCCAAAAAAGTGCCTCCTTGCGGCTTTCTTCACGGTCATCAAATTAGCGCAGGTCACAAAATGTGACTGAAGCGGTCGAGAGTGTCAACGGGCCCGGACGCCCTCGCCGCCAGCTCCTAATGGATTGAAAAACATGACCAAGAAGCTGTTGCACGTCGATTCCAGCATTCTCGGCGCGGGCTCCGTAAGTCGGCAACTGACGGCCGAAATCGTCGCCGCCGAGCGCCGGCGGCACCCGGGCCTGCAAGTGATCTACCGAGACCTCGCGGCAGCCCCAGTGGGCCATCTTTCCGGCGCCCATCTCGCGGCGTCCCAGGGCGTGGTCCCCGAGACCATCGATCTCGAACGCGACCTCGTCGCCGGAAAATCCGCGCTTGCCGAGTTCCTCGCTGCCGACATCGTCGTCGTCGGTGCGCCCATGTACAATTTCGGCGTCCCGAGCCAACTCAAGGCCTGGATCGACAGGCTCGCGGTTGCGGGCCAGACCTTCCAATACTCCGACAGGGGAGCCGTAGGTCTCGCCGGTGGCAAACAAGTGATCGTCGCATCGTCACGCGGCGGCTTCTATGGCCCTGAAACGCCGATCGCCTTCCTCGATCACCAGGAATCCTACCTCCGCGGCGTCTTCGGCTTTTTCGGCATAACGGACGTGACCTTCATCCGCGCCGAGGGCGTGGCTCTCGGTGCCGAGCAGCGCGCCAGGGCATTGCAAGCGGCTCAATCGGAGATCGCAAGCCTTCCGGCTTGAGCGGTCTTCTACTCACGCCTCAGGTTTATACGGTCCGGGTCGCGGTTCTCGCGGCCCGGCCTGCCGCAAACCTCGGCCACAGCACATTGAGGGCGAGTCCCGCCATCACCAGCGCCGCCGCTTCGAGCTTCCAATCCTGCAACGGCTCGCCGAGCCAGAGCGCCGAAGCCCCCATGCCAAAAATGGGAACCAGGAGCGGCATGGGCGCAATGAGACCAACCGGATAGCGCGAGAGCAGGAATCCCCACGCCGCATAACCGAACAACGAGTTACCGACCGCTTGCCACACTACCGCACCCCAGGTGGCTGCATCGGCATGCAGGAGCCCATCGCGGATCGCCGGCCAGCCATCGAAGATAAACGAGAAGGCCAACAGCGGCGGCACCGAGAAGAGGCTCGCCCACACCACATAAGCCAACATGTCGACGCCAGGCGTGCTGCGGACAACCACGTTTCCGCCCGCCCAGCTGAGGCCAGCGAGCAGCACGAGAGCAAGGCCCAGCGCCGTCGTGGTCCCGTCCGTATGCATCACGATGAGCGCGACGCCGGAGGCCGCAACCGCCAGAGCCACGATCTGATACGCCCTGATCCGTTCGCCGGTGAGATAGCTCACGATGCCGATGGTGAAGAACACCTGCATCTGTATGACCAGCGACGCCAAACCGGGCGTGATGTGCTGCGTCATGGCAATGAAGAGAAGGCCGAACTGCCCGGCTCCAATGAGAAGCCCATAGGCCGCGAGATTCCGCCACGGCACCTGCGGCCGTTTGAGAAACAGCACTCCTGGGATGAGACAGAAGATAAAGCGCAGCGTCGCGAACAAGAGCGGTGGCAGATGATCGAGGCCGATGCGGATGATGACGAAGTTCGATCCCCACACGGCCATGATCGCCACGGCGAGAAGGGCGTGGCGAAGCGACAGCGTCTCCGGACGGGGAATTGTAGGGCTCAATGTATGGACCGCCATGGTTATGGGGCGTCGTCGCGCGGTCCATATCATCAATGCAAGGCGGCGTCAGAAGTCCGTTCGTCGCGGCGCGCCTTTGCCCCACTCAGACCAGCTCCACAGAGAGCCCATGTCGCGAACGAAGCGTCACGCGACCGATGGGATCTGGCACGAAACCTTCGACGCTCTTGAAGCGCACGCTCTGCAGAAGGGTCGCGAGTCCGATCGTCATCTCCATCATTGCCAGGCTCGCTCCGATGCAGATGCGCGGGCCGGCGCCGAACGGAAGGTAGGCGGTCCTCGCAATGAGCTTTTCGCGCCCGTCCATGAATCGAGACAGGTCGAACCGTTCCGGATCCTTCCACAGACGCTCGTGCCGATGAATGGCATAGACCGGGATGAAGAACATTGTCCCCGGCGCGAGCTTATGCCCTCCGAACGTCTCCGCCTTTAGCGAACGGCGCGAGAAGATTGGCACGGGAGGAAAAAGGCGCATCGTCTCCATTAGGAACGCCTTGACCGTCGGAAGGCGCGACAGATGCGCAGTCCCTATATGCCCAGCGCCAACAATTGCTGCGATCTCGTCGACAAGGCGCTGCTGTATCTCCGGCATTTCGGCGAGACAGAAGATCGCCCACGAAAGTGCATTGGCCGACGTCTCGTGACCGGCGGCAACGAGCGTCACCAGCATATCGACGAGATCCTCGTCACTAAGAAGCCTGCCCGTCTCCGGATCATGAGCTCCCATGAGCTGCCCGCAGAGATCGTTCTGCGCCACGCCGGAGCGGCGACGCTTGGTGATGAGATTGTGGATGAGCCTGCGCATGCGCCGTTTCGCACGCATGAACTTCCCCCAACCCGGGAACGGCACCCAGCTCGGTATGCGGAGACTCGCCATGCCGATGCGCCAGGAGATGGGCTCGAGATAGTCGCCGAGGGCACTTGCGACCGCCTTGGCATCGATCTCGCCCCTGCCGGAGAACAGCAGCCTGTCGATCACATCCAGCGTCGCGACGGTCATGGAGGGAACCACGTCGATCTGGCGTCCCCTGCCGTCCCGCCATTTCTCGGCGAGAGCCTTGAAGGGCGCGGCGATATCCGGAGCCGAATGGGCGAGAGCCGCTGGGGTGAAGAAGGGCGCGGCGAGACGGCGCTTCCACCGCCAAGTCTCTCCTTCGGCCACGAGCAGGCTGTCGCCGACGGCGGGCCTCATGATCTGCTGGTCGATGAACGACTTCGGAAAATCACCGGCGCGCTCGATGAGAACTTCCGCGAGAATATCGGGATCACAGATGTAGGCGATGTTCGATCTCGCAAAGCCCGCGAGCGTCACGGGTTCGCGGTAGGCTGATCGCGGTATGGCGGACAGCGGATTCGCCACCATAGAGCGCATGAAATCCATCGCGCCCGCGTCGTCGGACATGGGCGGCACATGAATCGGAACGTAGGAATGATCGGGCATCACGGAATTTGACCGAACGAGAACATTCTAAAATCTAAGGTCGGCAACGAATTCAACCGAAGAACGGCGAACGATGGGGCAAGTCCAATATGTCATCAGTATAGCGCCGGCGTGTCGCTTGCGGGCCATACTCTTGCCGCACCCAAGCCATTGAATTTCTTTGCCGAGTTTAGGGGAGGATCGGCCGCTGCCGGGTGTCTCGCTGTTCCCTGCGGAACAAGTGGGACCACATGGCAGAACGCGATATTCCTTCTCGGTTTGTCGGAACGAGCTTGGCCCGAACGTCCTTGAAGCGACGGCCACTGTGCCGGCTCGATGGTCGCAATGCAAAGGAGACCCGCCATGTCCGACCTTGCCCCTAGGACGCCAAAGATCGCCAGCCACGAGGACTGGCTCGCCGCCCGCAAGGCTTTGCTGGCGCGGGAAAAGGAGCTGACGCACCTGCGCGACGCCGTGAGCGCGGCCCGCCGCGAGCTGCCGTGGGAGAAAGTCGAAAAGGACTATGTCTTCGATACGCCCACCGGCAAAAAGCGCCTGTCCGACCTCTTCGAAGGACGCAGCCAGCTCGCCGTCTATCACTTTATGCTCACGCCCGGCTCCGATCACATCTGCCCCGGCTGCTCGTTTCTCTCCGATCATACCGATGCCGCGCGCCAGCACTTCGAGCATGCGGACCTCTCCTTCGCAGCCATCTCGCGCGTCTCGCTTGATCACATCGAGCGGGTCAAGAAGCGCATGGGCTGGCGCTTCCCGTGGGTGTCCTCGGCCGGAACCACCTTCAATTTTGACTACGGCGTCTCATTCACGGACGAGCAGATCGCTGACGGAAAAGCGACCTACAATTATGGCACCGTGCCGAATGCGGAGCCTCATGCGAGCTCGGACCTTCATGGCACGAGCATTTTCGCCAAGGACTCCGCCGGAGCCGTCTATCACACGTACTCATCCTATGCCCGTGGCAACGAATTGCTGGCAGGCGCCTTCATCTGGCTCGATCTCACGCCCAAGGGCCGCAACGAGAATGGCACCATGAGCTGGGTCAAGCTCCACGACGAGTACGACAACCAGCCAGAAGGCGTTCACGACTGCTGCAAGTCCGCATAAGCTCGGAGCATCGAGGACCAACTAAGACAGAGAGAGACATGTCGCTAACACTCTACTACCACCCCTTTGCCTCCTTCTGTCAGAAGGTCCTCATCGCACTCTACGAGAATGCCATCGCCTTCAAGCCGCATCTCGTCGATCTCGGCGATCCCAAGTCGCGCGCCGAATTTCTCGCCGTCTGGCCTATCGGAAAATTTCCGGTCCTGGCTGACGACACGAACGGCCGCATGGTACCGGAATCGACGATCATCATCGAATACCTGGCCCAGCGCTCCTCGGGCCCGACTGATCTCGTCCCAAGCAATCCGGATCTTGCACTAGTCACGCGCCAATGGGACCGCTTCTACGACCACTATGTCGATGTGCCGATGCAGAAGATCGTCACCGATTGCCTTAGGCCGCCCTCACACAACGACAAGCACGGCGTCGAAGAAGCTCGCGGAACGCTCAAGACCAGCTACGGCATCATCGAGCGCGAGATGGCGGACAGGGAATGGGCCAACGGCGCAGGTTTCAGCATGGCGGACTGTGCCGCCGCGCCGGCCCTATTCTATGCCAGCATCGTGGAGCCATTCCGCGATACCCACCCCAATCTCGGAGCGTATTACGAGCGCCTGATGTCGCGTCCGTCGTTCGTCCGGGTCGTCGAGGAAGCATCGCCTTATATGAAGTACTTTCCGTACAAGGGTCCTGAAACTTAAGCCTGTGAGGCTGGCGACGTTTCCATCTGGCGCGATCACAAATATCAATGAGCGCAGGAATCAACGAGAGATCGCCATGATCGAAGCCGTCGTCATCCCGCTCACCATCGCAACCGCCATCGGAAGTGGTCTCATGGGCGGGTTCTTTTTCGCTTTTTCGGTGTGCGTGATGGACGCGCTTCGGCGGCTTCCCGCTCCGCAGGGCATCGCCGCGATGCAATCCATCAATGTCGCCGTGCTCAACCCGCTTTTCTTCGCAGCCTTCTTCGGCACGGCCGCAGCGTGCCTCTTCCTCATCGTCGCGGCCTGGTCGAACTGGCAGATGCCCGGCTCCCATCTGATCATGACCGGCAGCCTGCTCTATCTTGTGGGCAGCATCGTCGTGACCATCATCCGCAACGTCCCATTAAACGAAGCCTTGAAGGCGGTTGACGCCAACAGCGCCGAAGGCCAGCGCATGTGGACGCGCTATCTCGCCGAATGGGTTCCCTGGAATCACGTCCGCACGGTTGCATGCTTCGTCGCGGCGATCCTGCTTACAGTTGCCGCCTGCGCGCGTGTCTGAAGGTTCGAGCGCTCAGCGATCGAACACGTAGACCATGCCGAGCAATGTTGCGGCCAGCGCCAGCGCCGCCGGAATGATGAGGATCTGAATCCAGATCTGCCGGCCGCTGAGCGGACCGGTCGCGGTATCCACGTCCGAATTGAGAAATGGCCTGACCTCGGTTTTCTCGGCGGAGATATGATGTGAAGCCGTCTTGCGGATGATCCACGGCAAGGCGGCCGCCATGATGAAAATTATGAGCCCTATCGAGAGATCAAAATCCACTCCCCGCGCGCGTCCGAACGCGAGCCACGCCGCCAGTGCTCCCCAGATGAATGCTATGGCGACCGATCGATAGACGGCACTGGGCAGCTCGCCTCCAGGCAATTCACCGGGTACTTTTTGTTCCGCTGGTTGGTCTTGTGCCATTGGGCGCCTCCTTGTTTCAGCCCCGTTAACCTGACTTGGTCCGAGGGCCGGCGCCTTCAATACTCCGCCTCATGAACTTTTGTTCAGTTCCGCTGCGCGCATGCTCGAACCGGCCCGCGCAGGACAGCCCGCGGGACAAATCGCCCCTGCCGGATGCCGCCCATGGAGGATCGCCTCGGTCAAGGCTAAGCTTGGCGATCGGTTGGGAACCACGTGGTCAATGTCGGATCAGAAGCGCACATCGCGCAACGGCCAGCTCTTTGCGCGCAACTTGGACTGGAACCTCGTCAAGCTGTTCCTCGACATCGTGCGCTCGGGCGGCATCAGCACCGCGGCGCGCGCGTTGAACAAGCAGCAGCCGACCATCAGCGCCGGCCTGAAGCGCCTCGAGGAGCACATAGGCACTGAGCTGTTCGTGCGCACCGCACGCGGTGTCGCTCTCACACCCGCGGGACGGGCTTTTCTAGCCAGCGCTGAGGAGATTGAACTCCTCGTTTCCGGCATGCCTGGCGAGGCCGCACGTGCGTCAGGTCTCCTGCAGGGCATCGTCACCGTGCGCGTGATCTCGGATCTCATCTCGCCCGAGTTCGATCAGGCCATGATGGCCTTCCATAAGCTCCATCCAGAAGTCGAGATCCGCCTCGACATAGCTCCCTGGCGCGACGTCGTTCTCTCGGTCAAGGACGGTTCGGCCGACATCGGCATCGCCTGCGATAGCGTAACCGATACCGGACTTTGCTATCGCCCCTTGATGCGCGAATGGCAGCAGCTCTATTGCGGTAAGGCCCACGCGTCGTTCGCCCAGGGGACGCACGATCCCGACGTCCTTGCCCACGAGACATTCGTCCTGACCGGAGAGGACGAGCCCGCCGAGCTCGCGAGCTTCCGCAAGCGCCATGCCTTGGGTGAGCGCGCCGGTGGCGCCGCCGAAACATTGCACGAAGTCAAACGGCTTATTCAGATCGGCATCGGCATCGGCTTCCTGCCGACCGTCGTCGCCAGCGATGCCGTCGAGGCGGGCGACCTGTGGCCCATGCTGCGACCCGATATTCTCCCCACCTATCACGTCTACCTCATCACCCGGGACTCGACGCTCTCCGCTCCCGCCCGAGCGCTGCTCGACGTGGTCCAGGCCCACCTGCAGCCCGACGAGGCGGCAACCTGATCACTCCTTGGGCGCGTAACCATAGATGTGGTCTATGACTCGCATCAACGAACGACGGCTTCCGCCACTCGCTGAGCAACGCCATCCTTCACTCAACAGTGGAGGCGCTATTGGTAAAGATCAGCGACACATTCGGCTTGTGGGAGCGCTCTCTCATTGCCTGGCCTGACGGCCGCCGGGACACCACGACTTACGCCGGCTGGCTGCAGGGCCCGACGCTGTTCGCCGATCTCCGCCAGCCCATCGATCCTCCCTCCTTCGAGGGCGTCACGTGCCTCAGCGATCTCGGCCCCACGCACTTCGGCTGGCTCGCCCGGCAAGAAGGCTTTGCCGGCCGCTTCGTCCACGACGGCACCTCGTTCGAATGGCAACGCATCATCGATTTCCAATGCACCAGCATCTACAGCGACGCCGGATTCTTGAACTTCGAGGGCGACGTCCTCGTCGAGCTCGGCCGCGACATCCCCTATGTCGAGCACTGGCACCACGCTTCCCCGGTCGTGACACCCCATTTCGCCGTTCGCATGCGTGACCCATCGAACCGCGAAGGCTTCATCGTCCGCGCCGGCGACATTTTCATCTATGTCCGCGATCGCAGCGTGCCGCTGCAGCATGGCGCCTCGCTGCCCGAGATCGTCAGCGACAGCACACCCACGGAAGCGCGCCTGCTTCTCGACTGCGAAATCTCGCTCGGGCGCATCAAGGGCGATGCCTGGATAATCGAGCGCTCGAGCCTCCCTTATCGCGTCAACGTCAACCTCGCGCCCTCTTTCGCGAGCGATCAGAAAACTGCCACCACTGCGGATATCGGCAACGATGGCGCAGCCTTTGCACGGCACTGGGATGTGATCGACCTCGACGTCGGCACGCCGAACCAAAAACTTTCGGGACACGGAAACGACCAGGCAGAGCTCCCCTCACCTATTTCAGCGACCGGGAGAGCCTGATGATCAAACACGCCGTTCGAAGCATTTCTGCCTTTGCACTCGCCCTGATCCTCGCCACGTCGGCGTCGCTCACGCCCGCCCACGCCGAAAAGTCGTTCAAGATCGCCTGGTCGATCTACACCGGCTACATGCCGTGGCCCTACCTCGAGCACGCGGGGATCCTCGCCAAGTGGGCCAAGAAGTACGGCATCAAGATCGAGCTCGTTCAGATCAACGACTACGTCGAATCCATCAACCAATACACGGCCGGCCAGTATGACGGCGTCGGAGGCACGACCATGGACGCCCTGACGATCCCGGCCGCTGGCGGCGTCGACACCACGGTCCTTATTCTGGGCGACTATTCGAACGGCAATGACGGCATCGTGCTCAAGGGCAAGGGCAAGTCGATGGCCGATCTCAAAGGCAAGAAGATCAACCTCGTCCAATACTCCGTTTCGCACTACATGCTCGCCCGCGCTTTCGAAAAGTACGGCGTCAAGATGGAGGACGTGAAGCTCCAGAACATTGCCGACGCCGACTTTATCGCCGCCTTCCAGACCAAGGACGTCGATGCCGTCGTCGCCTGGAACCCGGCCTTCATCGAGATCGAGAAGATGACGGACATCAGCGTCGTCTACAAATCGACCGAGATGCCGGGCGAGCTGCTCGACATCCTCATGGTCAATTCGAAGACGCTGAAAGAGAACCCCGAGCTCGGCAAGGCGCTGGTGGGCGCCTGGTTCGAAGCCCTCGACGTCGTCAAGTCCAAGGACGAGAAAGCTCGCAAGTTCATGGCCGATCTGTCTGGCGCCACGGTCGAAAGCTTCAATGCCCAGGTCGAGACCACGGCCTTCTATTACGACCCAGGGGTCGCCGCGACCTTCATGCGCTCCCCCGAAATGGTCACCAACATGGACCTCGTGCGCACCTTCTCCTTCGACAACAAGCTGATGGGCGACTCCGCCAAGAGCAAGGACGCCATCGGTATCGAGCTGCCGGGCGGCAAGGTTCTCGGCGACACGTCGAACATCAAGCTCAGGCTGGACGACACGTACATGCAGATGGCCGCCGACAAGAAGCTCTGATCGCTACTTGTCCCGATAGAACCGACATCACCCAATGAGGCTTTCCCGTGAGTGATAAATCACCCTTTTCCAGCATTCCTGTCGTCGACATCAGCAAGCTGTACGACGGCACACGTGCCGAGCAGCAAGCGGCAGCCGACGAGCTTGGCAAGGCAGCACGTGATGTCGGCTTCGTCTACGTCAAGGGCGCCAGGATCGACGAAGCACTTTTCGAGGGCGTCCTCGACTGCGCCAAGCGCTTCTTCGCGCTTCCCTACGAAGAGAAGATGAAGGTCTACATTGGCAACTCGTGGTGCCATCGTGGCTACGTACCCGAAGGCGAGGAGACCTTCGCCTCGGGTACGAAAGACAAGAAGGAAGCCTACGACCTATCCATCGACCTGCCGGCAGATGATCCCGAATATCTTGCCGGCAATCCGCTGCTCGGGCCCAACCAATGGCCGGATTTGCCGGACTTCGCCGAGAAGGTCGATGCCTACTACACCGCAGTCTTCGATCTCGGACGCGTTCTCTTGCGCGGCTTCGCCATGGCCATCGGGGAGGAGCCGGAATACTTCGATCGCTACATCACCAAGCCGCCGAGCCAGCTTCGCCTGATTCACTACCCCTTCGACGCCAGCGCCGAGGATCGCCCCGGCATCGGCGCCCACACCGACTACGAGTGCTTCACGATGCTGCGTTCAACGGCCCCCGGACTCGAGGTCATGAACGGCGCCGGCGAATGGATCGACGCGCCGCCGATGCCAGGCGCCTACGTCATCAACATTGGCGATATGATGGAGGTCTGGACGAACAGCGAGTTCGTCGCCACTTCGCACCGCGTTCGCAAGGTGACCGAGGAGCGCTATTCGTTCCCGCTGTTCTTCAACGCCGACTACGACACCCTCGTCGCGCCCTTGCCCAAGTTCGCCAAGGGCGAAATCTCAGCCATCAAGCCTGTCAAAGCCGGCGACCACCTGTTCGCGCAGACAATGCAGAGCTTCACGTACCTGAAGGAGCGCCGGGCGCGGGGCGAGATCAAGCTGCCCGACGGCTCGGCTCCCCTGTCGTCGTTCGGACAGGAAGCCCGGCAGAAGTACTGACCCAAAATCCCATCAACCGCCGCACATCGGAGCACAAAAAGAAAAAGGCGGGGAAGACCCCGCCTTACTCATTTCGAGAAACATGCGAGCCGAGGAGGCTTACTGCATGTACGGCGCGTCGCCGCCGTTCGGCCGCTGAGCCGAATCGAAGAAGAAGCCGCTGTCGAACGGACCCGAGATGGACTGCGACGGCGGATCCCAGAAGCGCTTGGCTTCGCTGGGGGACATGATCGTGTCCTGATACTTGTAGGAATACCCGCCGACGCGCTTATAGCGAACGACGCCGCGGAGCGGCTTACCGCTCTTCTTTGCCGTCTCCTGCGCAGATGCCGGCTCGGAGATCGTGGCGACGGTGCCAACACTGGCCACTGCAAGCACGGCGGCAAGCAATGTCGAAAGTGCGCGGACCATGTGAAATCTCTCCATTGCTTGCGGGATAGGGCGCAACCACCTGCGCCCGCCAGAGATCCCACGTTAGCTATTCAGTGTTAAAATAGGTAAAGCGTCCCCGATGCGGAAGCCACTGCAGAGATCACAACGCCGAAGCCCTTGATGGGGTTGCACAAAGGACACAAAAATTGCTGTCCCGCCAGAAGCCGGACGGCTGTGCCATTAAGGCATCTGTAGTCCAGCATGCCCCGCCGGAGCCCCAACTTTCGGGCTTTCAGCAGTCTCCGGCTGGTGCTCCGAGGCCAGCACCATGTAGATGACCGGCAGGATGAAGAGCGTGAACAGGGTCCCGATGGCCATGCCCGTCACGAGCATAATGCCGATGCTGTTGCGCGCCTCGGCCCCTGCCCCGGTCACGAATACGAGCGGCAGATGCCCGAACACGGTCGCCGCCGTGGTCATCAGAATGGGCCTGAGCCGCGTCTGGGCCGCCTCGCGAATCGCAAGCTGCTTGGCATGGCCCTGCGCCTGTAGCTCGTTGGCGAAGGCCACGATCAGGATGCCGTTCTTGGCGATGAGACCGACCAGCGTGATGAGGCCGATCTGGCTGTAGATGTTGATAGTCGTGAAGCCGAAGAACGTGAACACCAGCGCCGCCGAAAGCGCGAGCGGCACCGAGCCGAGCAGCACTACGAGAGGATCGCGGAAGCTGCCGAACTGCGCCACCAGCACGAGATAGATGAGCAGCACCGCGAAGCCGAGCGTCCCCGCCAGCGTCGCGCCCTCCTGGCGCAGCTGCCGCGACTCGCCGGCGTAGTCGATGGTGTAGCCCTCGGGCAGGATCTGCCTAGCCGCCGCCTCGAGCGTATCCAGCGCATCCGCCTTGGTCACGCCCGGCTTGACGCCGCCAAACACTCGGAAGGCGTCCGCCTGCTGGAAGCGCGCCAGCGTCCGCGGGGCCGTATAGGTCTCGAGCGTGGCGATGGCCGAGACAGGCACCTGTGCACCGTCGCGCGTCCTGATCTTGTAATCGAGCAGATGCTCGGCCGACGCGCGCGCCGCCTGATCCACCTGCGGGATCACCTTGTAGGCGCGACCATCGCGTGTGAAGCGGTTGACGTAGTTGCCCGCGAGCAGGATGCCGAGCTGCCGCCCCACATCCGCGAGGTCGAGCCCCAGATCAGCGACCCGCTCACGCTTCACCGAGACACGCACTTGCGGGAGGTCGATCTTGAGATCCGTATCCGCGAACATGAACTTGCCGCTGCCGAACGCGGCACCAACGAGCTGGCCCGCGTAGGCCGCCATCTGCTCAGGCGTCCCGGGTCCCTTGAGAACCAGCTCGACGTCGCTATTGCCGGCGCCAGGCAGCGGCGGCGGCAGCAGAGGATAGATCTGCAGTTCCTTGATCTGCGAGACCGCGCCGAACACCTCGGGCAGGATCTCCTTCGCGCTGCGTTCACGGTCGTGCCAGTGCTTGAATAGATAACCGCCGAAGCCGCTCGCCGGGAACACGATCTCGAACATGGCTTCGAACTCGGGCAGCGATTTGCCGACGTTGAACACCTTGTCCGTGTGTCCCGCCGTATAGGCGAGAGACGCGTCCGGAGCCGAGTTGATCGCGAGAAAGATGAAGCCCTCGTCCTCGACCGGCGCCAGCTCTTGTCCTGAGAACATGTAGAGCGGGATGGCGAGGACACAGACGAAAGCGCCGAAAGCGATTACCTCCGCCTTGAACTGGAGCAGAACGTCGACGAGCCGCCCATAGCCCACGGAAAGACGGTCGAGAACCCGCCCCACGAAGCGGGCGTATGCGCTCTCGTGTCCACCTTCCGGCGCCGTATAGGCGCTCATGATCGGCGACAGCGTGACGGCGACGAACCCCGAAACGATGACCGCAATGGCCAGGGTGAAGGCGAACTCCTTGAACAGCACGCCGGTGAGGCCCGAAAGAAAACCGATCGGCGCATAGACGGCGGCAAGCGTGATCGTCATGGCCACGATCGGACCGAACAGCTGCCGCGTACTGACGAGCGCCGCCTCTATGCGCCCCATTCCTTCGCGCATGTAGCGCGACACGTTCTCGACCACGACGATGGCGTCGTCGACCACGAGCCCCACGGAGAGCACGATAGCAAGCAGTGTCAGCAGATTGAGCGAGAAGCCCATCGCCATCATGGCCGCGAGCGCGCCGATCAGCGAGATCGGAATGGCGACGAGCGGCACGAGCGCGCTCCGGGCGGAGCCAAGGAACAGGAACACGATGATGCCGACGATGGCCACCGTCTCCGTGAACGTGGTCGCGATCTCCTTGAGCGAGCTCTCCATATAGACGGTGCCGTCGAAGGCGAGTGCAATCTCGGTCCCCTGGGGGAGTACCTTCTTGATGTTCTCGAGCTCGGCGCGCAGCGCATGTGCGACGCTGATCTCGTTGGCCCCGGGCAGCGGCCAGACGGAGAGGTAGACTGCGTCCTTGCCGTTATGGCGGACGTTGGCGGACTCCTCCTCCGACCCGAGTTCCACCCGACCGATGTCGGCGACACGGATGATCTGGTCCCCGTCCTCGCGGACGATGAGGCGCTCGAATTCCTCGGCGCTGCGCAAATCCGTGTCGGCCAGGAGATCGACCTGCACCTCGCGGCCCTTGGCCCGCCCGACTGCGGCGAGGAAGTTGTTGCGCGTCAGCGCCGCCTGCACGTCCGCAGCACTGACCCCGAACGCGGCCAGCCGCTCGGCGTCGAGCCAGATGCGCATGGCCTGCTGACGCGCGCCTTCGAGACCGACGCGCTGCACGTTTGGCAGCGTGCTGAGCCGTGGCTGCAGCGTGCGCGTCAGATAGTCCGTCAGCTGCGGCGGCGTCATGTTATCGGAGGTTACGCTGACGTAGAACGTCGCGTAGGGCCGGTCCGCGCGCTGCACCTCGACGACGGGAGATTCGATCTCGGTCGGCAGCTCGCTGCGGATCTGATCGAGGCGATTGCCGACTTCCGTCAGCGCGACGTTACTCGGGTGATTGAGCTTGAGGCGGGCGGTCACGGTGCTGACGCCCGGGACGCTGCTCGACTCCACGTAGTCGATGCCGCTGATCGACGAAACGGCCCGCTCGATCGGCGTCGTCACGAAGCCCCGCACGACGTCCGCCGCCGCGCCGATGTAGACGGTGGTCACGACGATGGATGAGCTCTCGATGCGCGGATACTGCTGCACGGGCAGCTGCGTCGCCGCCTTGAGCCCGATGAGCACGAGCGCAAGGTTGACCACGATTGCCAGCACCGGACGGCGGACAAAGATCTCGATCGCACGCATCTCCCACCCACCTAGTTCGTGCTGATCTTTTGATCTGCGGGCGGCGGCGCTTCCGCCTGGACCAACGTCCCGTCTCTGAGCTTGAACGAACCCGAAGCCGCGATCAGGTCACCCACAACGAGCCCGTTGTTGATCGCGATCTCGTCGTTCACCACGGCGCCGGTCTGCACCGCCCGCTGACGTGCACGCGTTTTGTCACCGTCTTTTTCGAGCACGAAGACGTGCTGGCCCTCGGGCGAGCGGCGCACGGACGCCAGCGGAACGAGCACCGTCTTTTGCGGCGCCGACGTCACCGCGGTCACGTCGATGAACATGCCGGGCCGGAAAACCGTCCCGAGCCCGCTCGCGACGGCGCGAAACTTGACCGTCCGGTTGGCGCGGTCGACACTCGCATCCTCCGCCAGGATCTTGGCCTGCGCCGACCCGCCCGGGATGACCGGGCTCGAAATCGTCACTGTCGTCCCTGGGCGGATCAAAGCTGCGTTGTCCTGCGGGATCGAGAAATCTACGTACGCGTCGGCATCTACGCCCTGCAGCGTCGCGATGAGCGTGCCCACGTCGAGATACGCGCCCGGCTGAAGATTGGTGATGCCGATGCGCGCGTTGAACGGCGCCGAGATTCTCTTCTTTTCGATCACGACGGCAAGATTTGTGGCGCGCGCCTGTGCGGCGGCGTAGTCCTCACGCGCTTTGTCGTATTCCTGCGGCGAGAAAGCCGGGCTGTCGCGCAATCCTTCCCGACGATCGAGCGTCACTTTCGCGAGCCGCGCATCGGCCTCGGAGGCCGAAAGCGCCGCCTCCTCCTGCCGCGTATCGAATTGCACCAGAAGCTGTCCCTTCGACACGACATCGCCTGACGTGAAGCCGAGCTTCGCGATCGAACCCGCGATCTCGTTGCGGATCTCAAGCTGGCGCATGGCGACGACCGTGCCGATGGAGCGCGTCGAAGCCGACCACTCTCCCTCACGCGCGCGCACGGATCCCACCGCCTCGATGGGCTCTGGCGAGGCCTGCGCGGCCGCGATGGCGGCTTCGATCTGGCTACGCTTATAGAGGCCAAGGCCTACGGATATGCCGGCAATGACCACGATCAGGACAAGCCAAGCCGCAATATGCTTCAGCATCAAACCCTCGTCTAAAGTCTCGCCCGCGCGCTCGGGGCAGCCGGAGGGCAGCCGCGCTATGCTATTCCACGGTAGGGCGCATCGGGCAGAAAGCGAATTCTGCTAGTTAACGCTGAAAGTCGGGGCCGATTTCGGCATGGCCCACTTTCGGAGCGCTCCCCAAAGTCTCAGAAAGATCGGCGGTGCACAGATAGGCACGGCCGGCTCTGAGTACGGGACGGATTGGCCGTTTTTCAGGCCGCAAGAGCTGTTGAGTACATGTACGCCTCCCCTGTGGCATCTCTCTAGATGTCCTCGTATTACAGATCAAGGACGAAGCCCGGTTCAGCATACCGACATTACTTGGCGGCATTTTTTCGCCACATCCCGGGGGTGGGGATCTTTCCCGTCCGCCCTTTCGGGCGCAAAACCAGACGCAAATATTAATGTCATCAGGGGAAGTCGCGGGAATTGCAGCCGGCGATCAGCTTCCCCAGCCCGACCAAGAAAAAAGCACTGATCTCCCATGCAGGATATGACTCCACACGGTTCGGCCGGCGCCACACCCTCCCGGCGCGATCTCCTCGCCACGTTTTCGGCCCTCCTCCTTGTCCTGCTGCTGGCCTCCCTCGATCAGACCATCGTCGCGACCGCCCTCCCCACCATCGTCGGCGAGATTGGCGGCCTGACACACCTTTCCTGGATTGTGACGGCCTACCTCCTGTCTACGACAGTCGTCGTCCCACTCTATGGAAAGCTCGGTGACGTCTATGGCAGGCGCATCGTTCTGCAGACGGCGGTTACGATCTTTCTCGTCGGCTCGGCGCTGTGCGGCCTCGCCCAGAACCTGCCCGAGCTGATCGCCTTCCGCATCGTCCAGGGGTTGGGCGGCGGCGGACTTATAGTTACCGCCATCGCCGTCGTCGGCGATATCGTTCCGCCCCGCGAGCGCGGCCGCTACCAGGGGTTCTTCGGCGGCGTGTTCGGTCTCTCGACGGTGCTCGGCCCCCTGATCGGCGGCTTCATCGTCGACAATCTCTCCTGGCGCTGGATCTTCCTCATCAACCTGCCGCTTGGGCTTCTGGCGCTCGTCGTCATCAATCTCACGCTGCGCCCGCACGCGCGCCCGAAGAAGGTCGACATCGACTATCTCGGCGCCACGCTTCTCGCCATCGCCTTGACCTCCATCGTGCTCGTCACCAGCCTCGGCGGCACGCTGACGTTCGAAGCCCCCGTCAGCATGTTCGCAATCTCGCTTCTGGGCGTGCTCTCGCTCGCGGCATTTCTCTATGTCGAGACGCAGGTTCCCGATCCGCTGCTGCCGCTGTCTCTGTTCAAGAACCGCGCTTTCGTCATCGCCACCTCGATCGGCTTCATCGTCGGCATGGCGCTGTTTGGATCGATCACGCTGCTCCCGGTCTATCTGCAGGTCGTCAAAGGGCTCGATCCCATGAGCGCCGGCTTGCACCTGACACCGATGATGCTCGGCGTGTTCGCGAGCTCGATCACCAGCGGCCAGATCATCTCCCGCATCGGCCGCTACAAGATCTTCCCCGTCTGCGGCACGGCGATCATGACCATCGCCCTCCTGCTCTTGACGCAGCTCAGCGTCGACACCGACCCAAAGACCGCCGCCGCCTACATGCTGCTGCTTGGCCTCGGTCTCGGCATGGTCATGCAGATCCTCGTCATGGCGGTGCAGAACGCCGTGCCCTATGAGCGCCTCGGCGTCGCGACATCGGGCACCACACTGTTCCGCTCAATCGGCGGCTCGGTCGGCGCGGCGCTGTTCGGCGGCATCTTTGCCTTCGTACTTCAGAACAGCATCGAGAGTGTAGCCCCTGGCTTGGCCCACGTTCTGACTGATGCCACCGCAATCGACAAACTGCCGGAGTCCCTGCGTTCGACCTATCTCGCCCTGTTCGTCGACGCCCTTCATCCGGTCTTTTACACCGCCACCGCACTCGCCCTGCTCTCGTTCTTTTTGGCGCTAGCCATCAAGGAAGTGCCGCTGCGCACGAGCATCGAGCCCGAAGCTGTGAGCGATGCCTTCCAGATCCCGCGCGACGCGACATCGCTCGACGAGCTGAAGCGCATTGTCACGCGCATAACTGCCCGCGAGAACCGCTGGCGCGTCTATCAGCGCTCGGCCGAGCGCATCGGCTTGGCGCTCGAGCCGGACGAGTTGTGGATGCTGGCTCGCATCGGCGAGAGCTACGGCCGCACGACGAAGGCCGACCTTTGCAAGCTCCGCATCTCAGAGCCCCAATGCTCGACGCTGCTCCAGCGTCTTGTCGCGGACGGCATCGCGCAGACCAATCCCGACGGTCTCGTTGAGCTGACACCCACCGGACGGGAGGCGTATCAAAAGCTCCTGCGCCGCCGCGAGGACGATCTCCGCGACATGCTGGCTGACTGGGACCGCAACGAGCATCCAGACGTGAAAGCCATGATGCAGGAATTGGCGAAGTCGTTTGCCAGCAGCCCGCCGGTCAAAGTCTGAAGCAAGCCTCGTACGACTGTAAGATTCCTTACGATTCCTCGGGAACCAAAGGACTGAACGCCGAGTTTTCCACCCAGCGCGTTCTGAACGAGCGCGATAATATTAGGGGCACCGGTCGAGCTTTGGCCGGTGCCCCGTTGGTCCTCGGGAGGCCGGCATGGATATTTCGGGCTATTCGCACGATGAGCTGCATTCTTTCCACATTGCCCTCGACGCGGCCATGACCCAAGCCGCCGAACGCGATATGGACATCCCCCTTGCCCTCATGGCTAAGCGTCTGTTCGAGGCCGCCGGCAACGGCGTCCGCGACTTCGAGCAGCTCAAAGGCGCAATCCTCGGAGACATGGCGCAGCCGCCGCCGCTTCCTCCAGTTAGCCTCCACTCCGACGCCCACGCTGCGCTGCGGGCTTCGCTCTAAATTCCGGACATCGGATGCCTGTCACTCTTCAAAGGTGGCGCGGACGATATAGTCGTGCAGCAATGACGACGCCCCGACCAGCTCGTGCATCCCGCACTGCTCTCCCTTCATGAATCCCGTCAACGTCAGATCCCCGTCCGCGGTGAGCATGACGTAGCACGCGCCCTTGATCTGTCCGGTCCGGGCCATTTCGATGATATGCTCCAGCTCGACCGCGACTGCCTCCCGGCTGAGTTTGACCTTTTCCTCTTTCGCAGCATCGAACGAGACGACATCACCCACGGCTCATGCTCCGTAAATCCAATTGTCGGAGGAGGATCAGAGACCTGTCCCGGATCCCTTGAGATAACAACCGCCCCCGCCGTGAAGAGTTCCTCGCCCCCCGGCCGGGCTGGAACCTCAAACGGCAACCTGACGTTGCCGCCGGTACCATCGAGCACCCCCCAGGCTTGCAGTGAGGCTTCGACAATGCCCCTCCATCTTGAAGGATCATGCCGCTGTGGAGCCATTCGCTTCTCTTGCGACAGCCACACTCCACAACCCTATCAACGCTGTTACTGCTCCATCTGCCGCAAGACCGACGGCGGTGGCGGCTATGCTATCAACCTCGGCGCCGACGCCAGAACGCTGACGGTCGAGGACGAAAAGAAACTGAAGCGCATCTTTCACGCCGAGATCCGCCAGGACGACGGCTCGTGCGAGCGATCGACCGCCGAGCGGCATTTCTGTTCCGGCTGCGGGACGGCCCTCTGGCTCTTTTCACCCGAGTGGCCGGACCTCGTTCACCCATTCTCTTCCGCCATCGACATTGAGCTTCCGCGGCCGCAGTCGAGCGTGCACATGATGCTGCGCTTCAAGCCTGACTGGGTCGCGCCCGACATTCAGCCCGATGACGCCGAGTTCGATCTCTATCCCAAGGAGTCGCTCGAGGAGTGGCACAAGCGGCGCGGCTTGTGGATCGACTGAGCTGCGGTTTCGGCTAACCTTCTCTCCGATGACGTGCCGATGATTGAGCCTCGGTTTCGAGAGTGGCGTTAGCGTTACGAAGGACGAAGCGCGCCCCAGAAAAGACGGTCGAATGCGGCGGACCCATTACGGTCCTGACAGAACAAACGTGTTACATCTCGCCGCGTTTTCTCTACGCTCTTTCAACACCATGTTGCGTTCAACGGACGCCGAGGAAGTCACGGGTGTTCGTCCCGAGGTGTCGAATTTCGGAACAAGGGACAGCCCATGCACTCAGCAACGGTCGCGCACGTATCTGCCGACTCGCGAGAAGGCAAACCTCACAATCTCAACGCAGAGATCAAGGCCCTCTCGGCGCGCGATAACTGGACCAACTGGTACTACATCGGACAGATTTGGGTCGTCGTCGCGCTGACGATCGGCCTCTGCGCTTGGGCTCAGGCTGAGTTGTCGAGCAACGGATTCCATTGGGCCTGGCAGATTCCGGTCGTGGTGTTCGGCATCACTGTGGTTGGCGCCTCGCAGCACGGTCTAGGCGGCGTGCTGCATGAGGCGACGCACTTCATGCTGTTCTCGAACCGCAAGCTGAACGACCTGGCGGCCGACTGGCTGGCCGGCTTCCCGCTCTACACCTCGATCCACCATTACCGGCTCTACCACCTCGCCCATCACCAGTTCATCAACGACCCCGAGCGTGATCCTGATCTCGTGCAATTGCAGATGAGCGGGCACGCACTCGACTTCCCCATGACGCACATCGAGATCCTGGGCAAAGTGCTGCGGCTGCTGTGGCTGCCGAACCTCGTGCGCTACACGGTAAGCCGCGCCAAAAGCCATTCGTTCGACTCGGCCCACAACCCCTACGCCTCGTCGGAGGGCGAAGGCTCCAAATGGCCGACAATCGTCAACGTGCTGTTCTGGGTTGCCGTACCGACCATCGTCGGCCAGGTCATGCACTTCGATGACGCGACCGCATTCGAGCTCCTGGCTGCGTTCTGGGCTGCCACCGTGCTCTATTACGCGCTCATTCCAGAGAAGAGCTTCGGACAAAGCCGCCTAAAGCCTGTCATCTCACATCGCGCGACCGCGATCTCACGCGTCACGTTTCTCGCAATCCTCTATCTGGCCCTGCTGACGAGCCACGCCGTGACAGGCTCCGACGCCGCATGGCTGGCCTGGAACATCTACTGGCTTATCCCGCTGTTCACGACTTTCCCGCTGTTCATGATCATGCGGCACTGGGTTCATCACGGCAACGCCGACCGCGGCCGCTACACAAACTCACGCGTCTATCTGGTCAATCCGCTCATCCGCTACGCCATCTTCCCGTTCGGCTTCGAATACCACCTGCCTCATCACGTCTACGCATCCGTCCCGCATTTCCGGCTCAAGAAACTGCACGACCTTCTGCAGAACGATCCCGAATACCTGGAGAAATGCGTCGTCGTCGAAGGCTACTTCGGCCACGACCACCCCGAGACAGGCCGGCCGACGGCGCTTTCTGTCTTAGGTCCCGACCATGCGCCGAAGCATGGCGACAAAGCCTTCCTCGACAGCTCCGTGCTCGAGTCCGTCGACGTGATCGAGCGCGAGAAAATTACGGCGGAAGAAGTCGTCAGCGCGTCGTCTAAGCCGCGCTTAGGCGGAACAGCATAACGGAACCGGATCACTCGGAATTACGTTGCAGGCACATGCTCGACCAAGGGTAGGTGCCACCATGACCCGTCCATCCAGCTTCGAAGAATTTTGGCCGAACTATCTCCGAGCCCACAGCGATCCGAGATCGCGCGCATTGCACATCGCCGGAACCGCCGCCGGCCTCGGCTGCGCTGCCATGTTTCTCGTGTCCGGGCGTCCACGTTGGCTGCTCGGCGCATTTGCCTCGGCATACGGCGCCGCCTGGACCGGACATGCGCTGTTCGAAAAGAACACGCCGGCGACGTTCTCCCATCCGCTCTGGTCCCTGCGTGGAGATCTGCGCATGGTCCGCATGGCCGTTTCGGGCAAGCTCGACGAGGAATTTCGTCGCATAGGCGTCCCGGACGCAGAGGGAACGCCGATCCTAGAGCAGGCTCCCATGCCGGGAGAGGCAAAGGAACCGTCGGCCACCTGAGCGCACGACCGCCTTCTAGGGCGCCCGCTAGCTTTATAAATGTGCGCGACGCGCCGTGCAGGCACGGTCGATGGCCAACAATTAACCACGAGTGCCGTTAGCGCCACTGTGGCCGCGGCATCGACGGCCTGTCGCTCGACACGCTGAAGAATTTCGCCATAACCTCAAGGTCATGGCCCCTCGCATTTCTATCCTCACAGCCGGAACGCTCGGTTCGATCAGCCCCATGGCCGTCCTCGGCCGTGCACTCAAGGACGAGGGCTACGACGTCAGCGTCGCGGCACCCGAGAACTTTCGCGGCCTGATCGAGAACATGGGTCTCGAGTTCCGCCGTTGCGGCGCCGACTTCAGTGCCTTCATGAAGGACGAGGAACGCAACATGCTCGCCGGCGCGCGCTCCAACGTGCGGCAGGTGCTGGCATGGCGCTTTCCGCCCGCCCGCGCCCGCTCCATGTTCGACGGCGTGCTACGTGATGCCGTGGTCGCCGCCGCGGACGCCGACGCTATCGTCTTTCACCCCTTCGTCTCGGTGGCCAGCGACATAGCCGAAGCCAAGAACATTCCCGCCATACTCGTTCCGCTGGCTTTCGTTTCACCATCGGACGAAACGCCCCTTGCCATGCTGCCTCGCCCGGGGAAACCCCGCTGGAACCGCATGAGCTATGGATTTCTGCGGCTGCAGCGCACTGCATTCAGCCGCACCATTCAGGAGCTTCGAGCCTCGCTCGGGCTGAAGAAGGCTTTCCGCTATGTGCACCCGCACCATGTGCGCGGCAGTAGAGTGCCGGTCCTCTTTCCGGTAAGCCCGCTGCTGCGACCGCGCGCCGCCCGCAGCGGCGGCGACGACATCCACTTCACCGGCTACTGGTTTCGCGACGAGGACCCAGGCTGGCGTCCCACCGGCGCCCTCGCAACCTTTCTCGGCTCGGGAGAACAGCCGATCTACATCGGCTTCGGCAGCATGCCCGGCATCGGCCCGGACCGCACCGCCATGCTTCTCGCAGCCTTGGAAGCCGCCAACGTGCGCGCCATCCTGGGCAAGGGCTGGGGCTCATTCGGTGACGCCAGCACGCTGCCGCGGAACGTCCACGTTCTCGACTACGCACCGCACGAGCACCTGTTCCCGCTCGTCAAAGCCGTCGTGCATCATGGCGGCCTCGGCACTGTCTCGACGGGCTTGCGAGCCGGCAAGCCGACGCTCGTGTGTCCCTTTATGCTCGACCAGGCCTACTGGGGTCATCGCGTCGCTCAGCTCGGCGTCGGGCCGGAACCGCTTCCCATCTCCAGCTGGACGCGCGAAGCCTTGACCGCGGCCTTGCGCGACCTCTGTGAAAATCCGCTCTATCGCATGCATGCCGATGCCGCGGGCGTCGAGATGCGACAAGAGGACGGACCGGCGACCGCCGCAAAGGTCGTGCGCGATATCGTCGGCGGGTTGAGCCCGACCTCCACGGAGCGCCCTGCCAACCGCGCAGAAACCGAAGAAGCCTGACCTCGGCCGCGCATCGAGCGCGCACATGCCGGATCGCGCACGGGTGAAGCGAGGCTTCACCCGTGAAGCTCGCTCCAGTCGTTACGGGTTGGTGGCCGGAGGCGTGGTGGCCGGCGGTGTCTCAGCCGGTGGAGCCGCCGCTGGAGGCGGAGTGGTATCCGGAATTGCGGCCGGAGGAGCGGTCTGGGTCTGAGCCGGGGGCTCGACCGGCGTCTCCTTCACCGCGGTTGTCGTCGTATCGTGCGAGGTCAGTGCCACGATGATAGCCAGCACCACCGCCGCGAGCAGCGCATAACCCGCGTAAGTGGGCCAACGGTCCCCGCGACCTGTGCCCCGCGGATCGCGGGGATTTGGGTCTGTGTAGGTCATCGTTTCCTCCTTACAGTATCGAGAGGAAACTTCGCGGAGATCGTCAGAGTTCCAACTATCTAGTTTGAACGAGATTCAAGAGCGGGTTCCAGCCCGCCTCCACGCATTAAAACACCGCCGCAAGACGTTCCCCGAACGGGCGCGCCATGAAGACGAGCGGTTTAACCAAGTCCTTGAGTCGTCGACCTCCCCCCGTGTTGATCGAGATTTCCACCTGCTCGCCCGGCGAGAGCGGGCCTGTCGCGGCAGCGACATCGCCGTCAGCCAGAACCGTGAATCTGAGTGTGTAGAAAATCTGGCCCGAGCTCTCTTCGCGAACTGCGGCTTGAGAGATCTCGTCCAACCGGCCACTAAATCTCGTCGCGGCGCCCGCGCTCGCCGCGAGGAGCGTTGCATTCTGTCCTACTCTGAGCCTCTGTACGTAGCGTGGTTCGATCCGGGCTTCGACCATGGGCTTCTCTGTCGGCGGGACGACAAGCATCAGTTGCTCTCCCGCGGCAACCTCGCAACCCACGGATCGAACCAGGGACTTGTAGATGATGCCGTCCTGCGGCGCTCGGATCTCGGCGCGCCGCAGCTGATCCTCGTAATCCGCCTTCCTGCGCAGCTCGTTGTCGAGCCTGGCCTCCGTCTCGCGAAGCTCACCGAAGACCTCGCGCATGCGGTCGCGATCAGCAGACATCATCTGAAGCTGTATATCGGCAATCCTGCCCCGCGCCTGAGCTATGCTGATCGGGATCATACCGTGCTGCTCGGCGTTGACGCGAACCGCGTCTCTTTCCAGTTCCGTCAACCGAGTGACGGAAACGAGATTCTTGTCCCGCAACTGCCGCACGCCGTCGAGCTCGCGTTGAATGAGCGAAGACTCACGATCCTTCGATGAGGCTTGGCTCTCATATCCGCTGATCTCGTTCTCGAGCAAAGCGATGCGGAGCTGCTGCAGCTCCTTCTCCGAGCGCTGAGCGGAAGCCCTCCGCGCGAACAGTTCACGCTCGCTGGTGAGCGTCCGTGCCACGTCCGGATCAGCAAGACGCGTCCCGAGATAGTCGGGAAACGCGATCTCGTTGCTGCTCTCGCGTTCTGCGTCGAGACGCGCCCTGCGCGCGGCCAGTCCGTAGATGGTCTTGTTCGAAAGGTCGAGATTGGTTCTGACAACGGCATCGTCGAGACGAGCGACGATCTCGCCCATCGACACCCGCTCTCCCTCGCGCCGGAAAATTTCAGCGACGATCCCGCCGGTCGGGTGCTGAACCCTCCTGGCATTCGGTCCCGCAGAAACGGCGCCGGCAGTGATAACGGCGCTTCCAGGCTCCGACAGCGCATAGGCGCTGAGACCGCCAAAGCTTATGACAACAACGATCAGGCCCGCGGCGACGCGGCCACGCAACGAATACATGCGCATTAGATCCACTCACTCTAGCTAGGTCGGCCCCGCCGGCCGACAGCTCGCGCGCACCAAGCGCCTCCGAGCTTCCCTCGCAGCAACAGTGTGCCGGGCGACCACGCGCCCTCTTTTCTCGCTCGCCCGGAATTCGATGCGTCGGGCGCTATCGACATCGAGCAAATAAACACTGCGCTCGACGGAACCCGGCCCGTGTCGCATGCGTTTATGGCGCCCTTTGGGCCAACTTGTGCAAAAGCCTCGATGTAAGAAAAGCCCAATAATTAGGCGCTTAAACGCTCACTTGCGCACGATGGCCCCGATTTCACCGCTGCGGCGGAGGACGTGCAGTGCCACGTCCTCCCCAAAGCGCGTTAGCCGCACATCCATCGCGGCCTCGCCAAAGCGAAGGTTCCTGAGCGTCACCTCGTCGAGGAAGGCGGGCAGCACCGGATCGTTGAATTCCACCACGCGGCGCGCGTGATCGAGCTCGAGCCCCACGCAGGCCGCAAGCAGCGCAAACGGCGTCGCCGCGGCCCACGCCTGCGGCGAGCATGAAACGGGATAGGAAACCGGACCACGCCCACGCTTCTTTGGAAAGCCGCAGAACAATTCCGGCAGCCGCCCGTCCGGCTGATACGATTGTGCCCGATAAAGTCCCTCGAAGATCCTTAAGGCATGGCTCTTGAGGCCATATCGGCCAAGGCCCAGTGCAATCATGGCGTTGTCGTGTGGCCAGACCGAGCCGTTGTGATACGACATCGGATTGAAGCGCGCCGCCGCGGTCGAAACAGTTCTCACGCCCCAGCCGCTGAACATGTCCGATGACAGCAGCGTGTCGGCGACCCGCACCGCATAGTCGCGGGGTGCGATCTTGCTCATCAGCACGTGGCCCGCATTCGACGCCACGACCTTGCAGGCCTTCTTCGTGCCATCGAGCGCCAACGCATAAGTCCCGAGCTCTTCGATCCAGAACTCTTTATTGAAGCGGACCTTGAGCTCGGCGGCTTGCTGTCGCCACCGCGCCGCAGCCTCCGGCTCGCCCATCTGAACCGCGAGCATCGCCGCCTCGATCTTGGCTTCGTGAATGTAGGCCTGCACTTCAGCGAGCGCGATCGGACCTTTGGCGAGTTGGCCATCCTCGTGGAAGATGGAATCGTAGCTGTCCTTCCAGCCCTGATTGGCGAGCCCGTCCGCTGTCTCGCGGAAATATTCGACGAAGCCGTCCCCGTCGCGATCGCCGAACTCGTCGCACCAGCGCATTGCGGCCTTGATGTTGGGCCAGATGCGCCGGATGGTCTCGATATCCCCCGTGCGGCGGCAATAATTGCCCGCGAGCACCACGAACAGAGGCGTAGCATCCACTGTGCCGTAATAGCCGGAGAAGGGCACTTCGCCGGTGTGCGCCATTTCGCAGAGGCGCTGCTCGTGCACGATCTTTCCTGGCTGGGCATCCTTGGAGGTGTCGACCTTGTCCGCCTGCGTCGCAGCGAGATGCAGCAGCACACCGCGCGCGACCGACGGATCGACCCAGAGATAGAGCAGAGCCGTGATGATCCCGTCGCGACCGAACACCGTGCTGTACCAGGGTATGCCGGCATGCGGGTAGACGCCGTCTTGGGTTCTCGTCAGCAACATCGAGATGTCGCTCGTCGAGCGGCACATCATCGCGTTGAACACGTCGTTCGAGCTTTCGACGGTCGCGATGCCTTCCGTCGCCGCTCGCGCGTCGCGGCGCTTTTGCCGATAGGCCGTGCCGAACCGCGGCGTTGTCACGGTGACGTCGTCGCTCACCTCGCAGAATTGCACTTTAGCGAGAATTGTCGCCGTCGCCCCGGGAACGAGCAGGATGCGGAACGATGCCCTATTATGGCTCAGCGACGACGGCGCAGGCTCGAACTCGATCCGCGTTTCGCGCGCGATATGATCGAGCCCCGAGTAATCGAATACGACGGACGTTCCGCTGAGACGCTTCGAGGTCTTGCCGCGGCGTGCGCGATCCATGCCGCGCACCTCGAACAGGTCTTTGAAATCGGCATCGAAAACGATGGAAAGATCGACCTCTCGCGCCTCGAGATCGAAGTTGCGTAGCCCGATACGCTCATAGCAGGCGTGCCCCCACACGAATTTCGTCCGCGACACCGAGATCGCATTTCGCACAAAGCCGATGTCCTCGACGTCAGGGTTGGTCAGCGCCACCGACAATGCCGAGTTGTCATCGTGCAGGATCGACGACAGCAGCAGCAACGGCCGTCCCAAGAACGACAGCTCCCACTTGGAAAGGTATCGCGTGTCGCGGTAGTAGATCCCTTCGGCAGTATCCGCGAACTTGCCGCAGTCACCCTCGGCGTCCAGCACGGCGAAGGCTTCGCCATGCTTCAGAACCTTGAGCGGCCGCTCCACCAGCGACGCATGAGCCTCGATGCGATACTCGGGCTCGTGCTCCTCGGTCTCGGCCAATGCCGTCGATGTCAGATGCGCTTTCATGCGGTCTCCCTTCGACCGCTGGACTCATACTCCTGAGCGCGCGGCTCGTCGCCCCCGAAGCGTATCAAGAGGCATCCAGCGTGAAGCTGGGCGCTCCAGGCAGAAGAATGCTCGACTTCGCGCCATTGTCGATGCGCTGCTCGCCGAGAAGGCGCATGTAGGCCCCCTCGTAATCGCGAGCCATGCGCTCGGCGGTAAATCTCGCCAGGAAGTGGTTTCGCACCTCGCGCCGGGAAACCTTTTCGAGCTTTGCAGTCGCCGCCACGGCTTCGTCCATGGAATCTACGATGAAGCCGCTCACGCCATCCTTGATGACTTCGGGGACCGAGCCGTTGCGCCACGCAATGACCGGCGTTCCGGCCGACATCGCCTCGATCATCACGAGACCGAACGGCTCCGGCCAGTCGATCGGGAAAAGAAGAGCTTTGGCGTTGCCGAGAAACTCCCCTTTCTGGTTCTGCGTGATCTCGCCGATGAACTCGATCAAGGGGTCGTCCAGGAGCGGCGCAATGACCTGGTCGAAATAGGCCTGGTCGACCCTGTCCACCTTGGCCGCGATCTTGAGCGGAATGCCTGCACGTTTCGCGATCTCGATGGCGCGATCTGGACGCTTCTCCGGCGAGATGCGCCCAAGGAAGGCCAGATACTCGCCGCCCGTGGCATTAAACGGAATCAGGTTCTTCGGCAGACCGTGCGGAATCGTCGCGAGCCAGTTCACATCCGGCGGCATCGGATGGCGCTGGTGATCGGATATCGAGATCAGCGGCATCTCGGGAAACGCCTGATAGACCGGCATGTAGTCCGGAACGTCGAGCCGTCCGTGCATTGTCGTGATGGTCTTGTGAGCCAAGTCCTCGAACGGGGCGTACTGCACGAGATCGACGTGGAAATGAATGATGTCGAACTCGTCCGCCAGCCGGCGGACATCGCGGATCAGCACGATATGGCTGGCGAGATGATCTCGGATGCCGGCCAGTCTCAGCGCTTGGGCGCAGGCCGGAACTAGCGTCGCGCCGGTGAGTGAATCGCCGCTGGCGAACAGCGTGACGTCATGTCCGCGCTGAACCAGTTCCTCCGTGAGCCACGAGACGACGCGTTCCGTACCGCCATAAAGTTTCGGCGGGACCGCCTCCGCCAAAGGCGCCACCTGAGCAATTCGCATACATACCTCCCGGGAACACTGGAGAGGTAAGTCGCGCGTAAATGTTTCGGTTCCGGCCGCTCTTGAGCGCAGCGCTATGACCGGTCCGATCACTGACGCCGCTGACAGCGCTGAGCGTGACTTGAGCGTCACTGTAGCAGTTGGAAGGCGCGACACATGGCCCTCCAAACTGGAGTGAACCCGTCACCACCAAAGGAGTTAGCGCCAATCGACACTCCTCTAATGTTATGGATGCGGACTGATGAATGATCTGTCCAATTATGCGCTAAGGCCCTATCGATTTATCCTGCGTTATCTCCGACTATATCCCTGGGCCCACTCGGCAATATTGCTGGCGGTAGCGGCCGCGGTTGTCTGCTCAGTCTCCACACAATACGGCGTCAAATATCTTGTCGACGCTCTTTCGGCTGGAAATGATCACACGCGTGTGTGGATCGGCTTCGCGCTGCTCTCGGGACTAATTGCCGCGGACAACATTCTCTGGCGTGTCGCGAGCTGGATCGGAAATTCCACCTACGTGAACGTAACGGGCAGCGTTCGCAGCGACCTCTTCGGCCACCTCACAGGCCACGCACCGAGCTTCTTCCAAAGCAAGCCGCCGGGCTCTCTCACAAGCCGCATCTCCGCCACCTCGAACGCCTTCTATACCGCCGAGACCATGGTGACGTTCAACGTCATCCCGCCGCTCATCGCCACATTCGTCTCGATCGCCTACCTCGCCACGGTCAGCGTTTACATGGCCCTCGGCCTAACAGTAGCCGGCGGCATTATCGTCGCGGTCATCTTCCGCCTCGCATCGCGCGCGAAGCCTCTGCATCACGCCTATGCCAACGAGGCCGCCGCGGTGGACGGACAGATGGTGGACGTCGTCTCGAACATGACGGTGGTCAAAGCCTTTGGCCGCGTCACCTCGGAGCACCATCGCTTGAGTGGCGCGTTGAAGAAGGAGATGCTGACCCGCAAGCGCAGCCTCTATTACCTCGAAAAGCTGCGCATCCTGCATGCCCTGACCACGGCGGTGTTCACGTTCGGACTGCTCGCTTGGGCCATTTCGCTCTGGGACAAGGGCCACGCAACCGCGGGCGACGTTATTCTCGTCTGCACGCTCGGCATCTCGGTCTTGAGCGCAACGCGAGATCTTGCCGTCGCACTCGTGGACGTCACGCAGCACTTGGCCCGCCTGTCCGAAGCTTTGCGCACGCTGTTGCGACCCCACACGCTGCTGCAGCCCGCGACAGCCATAAACCTGAACCCCAGGGCACGCAGCGTCGAATTCGCCGATGTCTCCTTTTCCTACCCTGGCGGCGCACAGGTACTGAATGCATTGAGCTTCAAGATCCATCCGGGCGAACGGATCGGCATCGTCGGCCCGTCGGGCAGCGGCAAGTCGACGGTCTTCGCGCTGATGCAGAGGTTCTACGAGGCCGATCGCGGCCGGATCCTGATCGATGACCGCGACGTCCGCCAAGTCACGGATCAGACTTTGCGTCACGCCGTTGCCGTGGTCGCTCAGGATGTCACGCTCTTCCACCGCTCTCTTCGCGAGAACATCCGCTACGGCCGCCCCGGCGCGAGCGACGAAGAAATCTGGTCCGCGGCCGTAGCAGCTCGCTGCGACGACTTCATCTCGGCACTCCCTCAAGGCCTTGATACGGTCGTGGGAGATCGCGGAGCCAAGCTCTCCGGCGGCCAGAGACAGCGCATCGCCATTGCGCGCGCTTTCCTCAAAGACGCGCCGATCCTGCTGCTCGACGAAGCCACCTCCGCACTCGACACGCACTCCGAGGAGGTCATCCGCGAGGCGCTGACGGGCCTCATGCGCGGACGCACGGTGATGGCCATCGCCCATCGCCTCTCCACGCTGAAGAACTTCGACCGCATCATGGTCATAGAGAACGGTGCCGTGGTCGAGGTGGGGCGCCCCGAAAAGCTCATCAACGATGGCGGAGCCTATAAGACGCTGCTGGATCTCGAGCTCAGTCGGCTGAAAAGCCTGCGTGAAGCGGCTTGATGTGAAGGGAAGTTCACGGAACCGTAGCTACTGCTTCGGCTTTACCCATCGGTAAAGTAGCGACAAAAGCGTTTGAAGTTCCCCTTCACAACTGAGCGAGACCTTTCGAGATGCGTATCGCGCAAGTAGCTCCTCTGTCGGAGGCAATTCCTCCAAAACTCTACGGCGGCTCCGAGCGGGTCGTCTCCTGGATCACCGAAGAGCTCGTGAGACAGGGCCACGACGTCACTCTGTTCGCGAGCGGAGACTCCGAGACATCGGCGACCCTCGTCCCCGGCTCAGACAAGGGACTGCGGCTCTCCGGCATCAAGGACCATCTTGCGAGCCACCTCGTGATGCTGAGTGATGTGCTCCATCGTCAATCCGAGTTCGACATCATCCATTTCCACACCGATCTCTTGCAGTACCCGATCTTCGAGTGCGTCGGCGATCGCACGGTCACCACCATGCATGGGCGTCTCGATCTTGAGGACTACATGCCTGTCTTCAGGCGGTTCCCCGGCATGCCGCGCGTGTCCATCTCCAACGACCAGCGCAGGCCAGCACCGGCGGACACCAACTGGGTCGCGACCATCTATCACGGACTTCCCGCCGATCTCGTTCCCTTCAATGCGGCGGGCGGCAAATATCTGGCCTTTCTCGGACGCATCTCGCCCGAGAAGCGGCCCGACCGCGCCATAGACATCGCGATCAAAGCCGGCATCCCGCTCAGGATCGCAGCAAAGGTCGACCACGTCGACCGCGCCTACTTCGCCGATGTGATCGAGCCGCGGCTCGATCATCCCCTCGTCGAGTTCATTGGCGAGATCAGTGACCGCGAGAAGGCCGAGTTTCTGGGCAACGCACTGGCGCTGCTGTTCCCCATCGATTGGGCCGAGCCGTTCGGCCTTGTCATGATCGAGGCCATGTCGGCCGGAACTCCCGTAATCGCCTGGCGCAACGGCTCCGTGCCTGAGATCATCACTCCTGGAAAGTCCGGATTTATCGTCGAGAGCATCGACGAAGCCGTCGCAGCCGTTCACCGCCTCGACGTCCTGGATAGGCACGTTGTCAGGCAGCAGTTCGAGAAGCGCTTCACGGTCGATAAAATGGCGGCCAAATATCTTGCCGTTTATGAAAGCCTGAAAGAAGGCGCCGATACGGGCATGGCCGCCCAACGCACCAACCCGCGCATCAACGGGCACGCGGCGAGCGGGACCCGCGCGAGAGACGGCGTCCCCGCTGTGGGATAAGCAAAAGAGAAGGGGATCCGATGCGATCGAATCCCCCGCTCGCTATGTACTCGGTCTCAACGAGCTTGGTGCTGCCGCGTTAGCGACAGTCCCACATGCCGTGAACCGAAAGAGAGTGGCAGCCGTCCGGTGGCGACGCCTGCGATGCAGTCACTCCGGTCGCAATTGCCAAAGCGACGAGGGAAACTCCGATGATGGCTTTCATTGTCTACTCCTAATGACATCAGCTTCAACTGCCACCAGGAGCGCTTCCGACCCTTGCTATCCCCACGTTTCCCATGGGCGTTGTCCGCCCCTGCCACGAGCGATGTAGGGACGAGGTCCGACAGCCCCTAGCCTTGCCGGCCGGCTCGCGGCGCGATGCCGCACAAAGCGTTCTAAGCTCGGGAAAATTCCCTCTGAAAACACGGGCCTCCTGCCCTCATTCTTAGGCAGCGCCGAAATGTATCTTTTCCCAATCGACAATTGTTGCGCGCCAACTGACCGTGCCAGTCTCATGGGCACCTGCCTGCTCCGCCTGCGGGCCCCTTAAGCTCGGATTTATATGCGCGGACTGCCGACTGCCTCTTCCCAGCATCACGAAACGGCCTGCACCCCGACCCTCTCCTCGTGGGCGCCGCTCGATCTTCGTCTTCGCGACGCGCAGGCACATGCCGAAGCGCTGAAGCGACCGCTCGCCGATGCCCGCTATCCTAAGGACGACTTAACCATTCGTAAGCGGGCAATCGTGGACATCAGGCCCGCGCAGGCGCTAAACGTGTGCCTGTGACCCGGGCAACTTGGCACGCGCAAGTCGTAACGGGACTTGCGCGAATTTCCGATCACGTACTGCGCTTCTTTGCCGGATGGACCCGGCGGGGACATCTACTTCCACTTGCCATGCCTGCTCGCGTCGCGGCAGCAGCGATGCTGTTCGTCCGGGTTCCGCCTTTGGACGAACACCGAGCAGTGAGGACGAAAGACGTGAACTTCCGGCCATTGGTTCCTGGCCTTGTGGGCTCCTCGCTCCTCCCGATCGTCGCCTTTGCGCTGGCGCTCGGAATTTTCCTTATCGACACGCTGACGCCGCTCGGGATCGCGGTCGCCGTGCTGTATGTGGTCGTCTTGTTCATGGCGGCCACCTTTCTCGAGCGCCGTGGACTTCTGATCGTCGCTCTCTGCTGTGTCGCCCTCACGATCCTGAGCTACGTCCTCACACACGGACATTCGCTGGGATCGGCACTGGCCAGAGGCATCCTCAGCCTCGCGGCCATCGGCGTGACCACCTTCCTCATCTTGAAGAATCAGTCGACGGGCATCGTGCTTCGCGAGCAGGCCGGCCTTCTCGACGTTACGCACGACGCCATCTTCGTCCGCGACATGAAGGATTGCATCACCTACTGGAACCGCGGCGCGCGCGAGCTGTACGGCTGGACGGCCGAGGAGGCCGTCGGCAAGACCTCGCACGGGATCCTCCGCACGGAATTTCCCGACACGCTCGATGCCATCATGGCCGACTTGCTGCGGAACGATCGCTGGGAAGGTGAGCTCATCCAAAAGACACGCGACGGCGCGACGGTCACGGTCACAAGCCGCTGGTCGCTGCAGCGGAGCTCGAACGGGCAGCCGATCGCCATTCTGGAAACCAACAACGACATCACCGAACGGCGGCGTTTCGAGGCAAAGACCCTTCAGCAGGAGAGAGAGCTCCAGCTCGCAATCGACACCATACCGACCATGGCGTGGCTGACGCTTCCTAATGGCTGCGCGGAATATTTGAACAAGCGCTGGCTCGATTTTACTGGGCTCACGCTCGAAGAGGCCCGCGACTGGAAATGGGAGGCGGCCGTTCATCCGGCCGATCTCGAAGTCCTGCGCAATAACTGGATCGCTCACCTTGCTACGGGCGACGCCGTCGAAATTGAAGCGCGCCTTCGCCGCCACGACGGTCAGTATCGCTGGTTCCTGTTTCGCGCCGAGCCCCTTCGCGACGACGAAGGCAACATCATCAAATGGTACGGCACCAATACCGACATTGAGGAACGCAAACAGGCGGAGGTCGCCCTCAGGCACAGCGAGGCCTATCTAGCCGAAGCCCAGCGGCTGAGCTTGACCGGTAGCTTCGGCTGGAATGTCGCCAACGACGAGATCTACTGGTCCGAACAGACCTTTCGCATCTTCGAGCATTCGCCCGATCTCCCTCCCACCCTCGATTTGGTCCGGACCAGGACCCATCCCGACGACATTTCTCGGGTCGAGGCTCTGCTCGAGCGCGTTCGCCGCAACACCGATGAGTGGCAAATCGAGCACCGGCTGCTCATGCCCGACGGGCGAGTAAAGTATCTCCGCGTCGTCGCCCACGCGGCCGAGTTGGGCGTCGAGGTGCCAACCTTCCTCGGCGCCATCATGGACATCTCGGCGAGCCGCGAGGCAGAAAACCAACTGCAGGAAGCTCGCGATGAGCTTGCCCACGTCAATCGCGTCACCACGCTGGGCGAGCTTGCAGCGTCCATTGCCCACGAGGTCAATCAGCCTATCGCTGCGGTCGTGACCAACGCCGGCGCGGGCTTGCGCTGGCTCGCCGCGACGCCGCCGAATACGGATGAGGTTCACAAGGCGCTGTCGCGCATCGTCAAGGATGGCGAGCGGGCTGGCGAAGTCCTGGGTCGCATTCGCTCTCTCGTCAAGAAGACGCCCATGCGCCAGGACCAGCTCGACATCAACGAGACCATATTGGAGGTCGTCTCGTTGGCGCGCACCGAGGTCCAGCGAAACACCGTCCTTCTGCGCACGAGGCTGAACCCGTCCCTGCCCAAGATCAACGGCGATCGCGTTCAGCTGCAGCAGGTGATCTTGAACCTGATCATCAACGCCATCGAGGCGATGAACGATGCAGAAACGGCGCGGCGCGAGCTTACGATTACTTCGGCGGCGGAAGCAGCAAACGGCATCCTCGTTACTGTTCAGGATTCAGGCCCCGGAATTGACGCACAGTGCTTGGACCGCCTGTTCAATCCCTTCTACACCACAAAAACCGACGGCCTCGGCATGGGGCTCGCGATCAGCCACAGCCTCATAGAGGCTCACGGCGGTCGCCTCTGGGCGACCTCGAAGGATGGACAGGGAGCCACGTTCCATTTCAGCCTTCCGACCGAGCATCACGAGCACGCGTAGCTATCGAATCCGCGGCAAGTCCCCCTCGGGGCTGCGTCGAGGCCGCTCACGCTTCAGTTTGGAAGAGTTTGAAAAAGAGAGCACGGAGGCGGCCGGCTCCAGAGGAACGGGGAGCCGGCCGCTGGTTGCGAACCGAAGCAGGGGGGGTGGGATTCGGCCGCAAGTTCGTGTCTAGGGTTACCGAAATGGCTTCCGGTACGATCAAACCTAGCGTTGTCTCCCCACGAAAATAACGTCCCATAGTGCGAAGGCACTCTTAGCCCGCCCTGAACAGTCAGGCGCAGACTGTGGCCGTCGTTCTCCAAACGAGCCCAAAAAATACGCAGGAGCCCGGAATCCGGGATCCCACTTTTTGGCGGCGTTGAAGTAGGCATTGAATTCTTCGCTGATTAAAGCCCCGGCGATAACCGTCCAAAATCTCCTCCAACGAGCCGCTCCTCCAACCCCCCTCCGGAGCGAAGCGCGCTTGTGACCAGGATGGAGCCCTGCATCATGAATATGGAATCTTCGACGCGTGCGGATATGCTCAAGGCAATCCCGAAACTCAAAGCCTTCGCGGTTTCGCTGTGCCGGAACGCCGATAGAGCGGACGATCTCGTCCAGGAGACGCTGCTGAGGGCATGGACCAGCTCCGCGAACTTCCAGCCGGGGACCAGCATGGTCCCGTGGCTCGCGACGATCCTGCGCAATCAGTTCTACACCGAATACCGCAAATATCGCCGCGAGGTCCCCGATACCGACGGCATCCATGCCGCCATGCTGGAAAGCCCCGCGGATCAGTTCGCTCACGTGGAATGCGAGGAATTGCACGACGCTCTCGAAAAGCTGCCAGAGGACATGCGCGATGCCATCGTGATGGTGGGCGCCTATGGACTTTCGTACGAAGAAGCCGCCGAGTCGCAGAACTGCCCGATCGGCACCATCAAGAGCCGCGTGCACCGGGCACGCAGTTGCCTGGCCGCGATGCTCGACGCCGAGGAGCCGATCGTACCCCGCTTCCGTCGAAGCTCTCGCGCCTACGCCACCGAACCCGCGCTCTAGCCCGAGCCAGCCCTCAAAGACGCCTTAAGTGAAGCGGCGGAGAAACGAGACCATCTCGTTTCTGCGCCGCTTCGCTATTTCCGGGCCGATGCACGCGTCTCCGCGCTCCGCTCCAGCACCCAGGCGACGATAGCCTGAGCCAGGAAAACTCCGTATTGAGAATAAGGTCCGTTGCCAACCCATGGCGAATCGGACCCGCTGAACCGCCTCGCTAGCCACAAAAGGCGGGAAGCCAAGGGGAAGGCGCCAGCCGGCACCGGCACCGCTCGATTCGGGAGGTCGAAAGACCGACCTCCCGCGCTCATCGGCCGCGGCAGCTACAAATGCGGAAACAAGGACGCTTCAAAGACGACGTTAACCAGCCCTACGGTTAGGTCACAGACGCGGGCTGCCGTGGCGCGCCCGAAAAGCGTAAGGTCCCGCGGTGGCGTCTTTAAAGCGACTTTGGTAAGACGGCCCCATCAGCCCCACGGTGAGCGATGACTGAAGAGCACCCGATCGTTTTCGTCATCGATGACGACAGGTCCGTTCGAGAGGCCCTCGAGGGACTTTTGCGATCAGTCGGTCTCAGCGTGAATGCCTTCGCATCGACGCAGGACTTTCTCCAAGCCGCCCGGCCGGATGCCCCCGGCTGCCTCGTGCTCGACGTCAGGCTCCCGGGATTGAGCGGCCTCGACTTCCAGCGCGAGCTCGCCAAATCGACCAACCCGCTGCCTATCATCTTCATCACCGGCCACGGCGACATTCCCATGTCCGTGCGTGCCATCAAGGCCGGCGCCATCGAGTTTCTGACAAAACCGTTTCGTGATCAGGAGCTTCTCGATGCAGTCCAGCTCGGCATCGAGCGTGATCGCACCCAGCGCGCCACTGCGCACGCCGTGGCCGATCTCAGAGAGCGCTTCGATGCGCTGACCTCACGCGAGCGCCAGATCATGGAGCTTGTCGTCACTGGACGTCCGAACAAGCAGCTCGCCGCTGAGCTCGATGTGAGCGAAATCACCGTCAAGGTGCACCGCGGCAATGTCATGCGCAAAATGCGCGCGAGATCCTTGGCCGAACTCGTGAGAATGGCCGACAGACTGGGCCTCGGCACCGCCAAATCCTGAATCGAACACCCGCCCTTGGGTCGATCGAACGTCCCCAGACCATCCCTAGGTCTGAGGCGGACTAAACGTTCGTATAATCGCTTTCATCCCTCCGCTCATTCCATCCTAACACAAACGTATTCGCGCCAATCGCTCGTACAATGGATTGGGTCGGGGCACGGGGCTAGGTTTACGCAGTGAGAGGGCGGCAATGGTGGCGAAAGTCGTGATTTCGATAATTGACGATGACGAGTCAGTACGCGAGGCAACCATGAGTCTGATGAAGGCACTGGGCTTTGACTCCGAAGCGTTCAATTCGGCAGAGGATTTCCTCCTCTCCGAGCGCCGGTATAACACCGCCTGCGTGATCGCGGACGTGCAGATGCCTGGCATGACTGGCCTCGAACTGCATCGGCGGCTGCTCGCTTCCGGCACTCCCATTCCGACCGTTCTGATCACGGCTCATGCCGACGACAATCTGCGCGCAAGCGCATTGAAGGCTGGTGTCATCGGCTATCTGACCAAACCGTTCAAAGAGAAGGATCTCATGGGCTGCATCAACTCCGCGCTCGACGACAAAGGGCCGAAGGAGAGTTCGTGATGACAGTCCAGCACTCTGCTCTACGGCAGTTGCAAAACACGACACGCCCCGGCGTTTCGAACTGGTGCAGAGGGCGCCATCTCGTCACTCCGCGGCATGAAAACGACCAACTTCGCGACCGATGCGGCCACGGCGGGCTGCAGCGTTCCCATCCTGCCATATTGGCCAGATAAGACTCAGAGGTGCCCAATGCGTGGAACTCAATTTGCTCAGCTAAGTGCATTTGTTGCAGTCGCCGAACACCGCAGCTTCACCAAAGCTGCGACCTACCTCGGGATCTCTACGCCTTCGTTGAGTCAGGCGATCAGACGCCTTGAGGAGCAGTTCGGTGTTCGCCTCCTGAACCGCACGACCAGAAGCGTCGCGCTGACAGAGGCAGGAGAGCAGTTGCTCGGCCACCTCAATCCGGTCCTCGCTGGCGTCGAGAACGCCATCGACGCAGTCAACTCCTTCCGCGACAAGCCGTCGGGAACGCTTCGTCTCTCCGTGCATCCGGTCGCAGCCGTCACCCTGCTCGCTCCCCTCATCGGTCGCTTCTCCGCCGAATACCCCGAGATCAGCTTGGATATCTCAGTCGATATCGAGCAGAAGGATATCGTCAGCGATCGCTTCGACGCCGGCATTCAGGGCGGCGACGAGATCGCACAGGACATGATCGCTCTTCAGGTCGGCGGCGAGCTGCCGCTGAGCGCGGTCGCCTCTCCCGACTACATCGCCCGCACCAGCATGCCTTCGGAACCCGACGATCTTCGCAATCACAATTGCGTCGGCTACCGCTGGTCCACGGGCATCGGCCATCGCTGGAAGTTCGAACGCTCGGACGAGGATTTCGAAATCCCGGTCCACGGTTCGCTCTCGGTGAATGATCCGCACTTCGCCTTGCGCGCCGGCCTCGATGGCGTGGGTGTCGTCCTGTTGCCGACGGCCTGGGTTTCCCCGCTCATCGCCGAAGGTAAGCTGGTTCGCCTGCTGCCCGATTGGTCGGCGAAGCTGACCGACTTCTTCCTCTACTACTCGAGCAGGCGCCACGTGCCGGTCAAGCTTCGCGTCTTCGCAGATTTCCTGAAGCGTGAGGCGAAGCGGGCCGCTGAAACACAGTCGCCGTCTCTCGCCATCCAGGCGCCCCGTCCGGCACCTCGCAGATCTCGCGTTTTCGCCGATAGCAGTGCACTCGCCACGAGCCAGATCTAGGCCTCGCAGTCTCCTCCCCCTACGCGGCCAATCTAGGGCACCCGATAAGATCGGGTGCCCCTTTTTCGTTTGGAGCACCACGCCGCGTTTGTTCCTTTAACCGTCTGCAACAAAGCGTTCGACATTGCGCACATTGAATGCGGTGCGCCAATTGCGACATTCAGGCCATCGCAAGCCGCTGCCGGGCAATCCTCATGGAGCCCCGCATGCCCTCCGCGGCTCGAGGCATCCTGCCCGATACACTTCCTCGGGGCTCCGAGGAGAACCTGATGCACGTTCGAAGAGCCATAATCTTAGGACTGCTCCCATTCTTCGCTGGCTCCATGCCGGCCATGGCCAACGAGGAAGTCGTCAAGCTCACGTCCGATCCGAACAACTGGGCCATGCAGTCGGGCGACTATGCCAACACGCGCTATTCGAAGCTCGATCAGATCAACACCGACAACGTCAAGGATCTGAAGGTCGCCTGGCAATTCTCGACCGGCGTGCTCCGCGGTCACGAGGGCTCGCCCCTCGTTGTCGGCAACATGATGTATGTCCACGGCCCGTTCCCCAACCCGATCTATGCGCTCGACCTCGACCATGAGCAGAAGATCGTATGGAGCTACCTGCCGAAGCAGGACCCCACCATCATTCCCGTCATGTGCTGCGACACCGTCAATCGCGGCGCCGCTTACGCAGACGGCCTCATCGTCTTCAACCAGGCCGATACCAGCGTCGTCGCCCTCGACGCCAAGACGGGCAAGGAAAAGTGGAAGGCTGTGAACGGCGATCCAAAGAAGGGCGAGACCGCCACCGCCGCCCCGCTCATCGTCAAGGACAAGGTCATCGTCGGAAACAGCGGCGGCGAGTTCGGCGTCCGCGGCCACTTGACGGCCTATGATCTCAAGACCGGTAAGCGCCTGTGGCGAGCCTACTCCACCGGCCCCGACAACGAGATGCTCGTCGATCCCAATAAAACCATGTCCCTCGGCAAACCGATCGGCAAGGACAGCTCGACCAGGAGCTGGAACGGAGATCAATGGAAAATCGGCGGTGGTGCGACGTGGGGGTGGATCTCTTACGATCCCAAGCTCAATCTCATCTATTACGGCACCGGCAATCCCTCGACCTGGAATCCGGTCCAGCGCGCCGGCCCTGACGGCAAGCCGATCGACCTCAAGTGGACGCAGACGATCTTCGCCCGTAATCCGGACACCGGCGTGGCAGTCTGGGCCTATCAGCTGACGCCCTTCGACGAGTGGGACTATGACGCGGTGAACGAGTCGGTCCTCGTCGACAACGTCGAGGTCAAGGGCAAGTCCCGCAACGTTCTCGTGCACCTCGATCGCAACGGCTTCGGCTACACCATCGATCGCGCCACCGGCGAACCTCTGATCGCCGCGCCCTACGACAAGGCTCTCAACTGGTCATCCGGAGTCGATCTCGACAAGTCGAGTTCCAACTATGGACGCCCGACCGTCGTGTCCGCGAAATCGCCGTTCGCCAACGGTGAGGACGTGAACACCAAGTCGGTCTGCCCGGCCGCGCTCGGCTTCAAGGACCAGCAGCCCATGTCCTATTCCCCGCTGACCAAGCTCTTCTATGTGCCGGTCAACAATGTCTGCATGGATTACGAGCCATACCGGGTCTCGTACGTGGCCGGGCAGCCTTACGTCGGCTCCACGGTTTCCATGTTCCCGCCCGACGGCCAAGATTACACCGGCGAGGTCATCGCCTGGGATCCGGCTAAGGGTGAGATCAAATGGATGGAGAAGGAGCCATTTTCGGTCTGGTCCGGCATGCTGACCACTGCCGGCGGGCTCGCCTGCCACGGCACCTTGGAAGGCTACTTCAAATGCCGTGATCAGAAGACGGGCAAGGAACTGTTCAAGAACAAGATGCCGTCCGGCGCCATAGGCAACGTGTTCACGTACATGCACGACGGCAAGCAGTTCATGGGCGTGTACTCGGGCGTTGGCGGATGGGCCGGTATCGGCCTCGCGGCCGGCCTCGACAAGCCGACCGAAGGCCTCGGCGCTGTCGGCAACTACGCCGGGTTGAAGCAATATACGAACCTCGGCGGAACGCTGACTGTCTACGCCTTGCCGTAACACTTTGAGGCGCTCGAGCACTCCACGCGGCCGGTGGGTAGCACCCCGGCCGCATACGCATCCGCATCGCTTTCTTCGTCACCCGCGAACTCGTCGTTTGCATCGCGAAGCGTAATCTCGGCGCCCTCGCTGCGCTACCTTTCAACAAAGGTTGTGAGAGCCCCCGGGGAAATGCCGTTCCCACGGGTTCAAGTCTTGCCCGAGAGGCATCATGCGCGTGCAGCAGAGGAACTGACGGATGGGTATCGTTCGATATGCGCTGCGCTACCCCTACACGTTCTATGTGCTCGCCGCATTGATCGTGTTCCTCGGAATCACCGCGATCCGTTCGACGCCGACCGACATCTTCCCCGAAATCAAGATTCCGGTCGTCACGGTCATCTGGCAGTACACCGGTCTCGCGACGCCCGAGATGGAGCAGCGCGTCACCACCTACAGCCAGTACGTGATGAGCTCCAACGTCAACGGCATCAAGAATATGGAGGCGCAGACCTTCAACGGCATCTCGGTGCAGAAGGTCTACTTCCAGCCGGACGTCAATCTCGACCTTGCCATCGCTCAGATCGTCTCCGCCACAAACTACATTCGCGTGCTGATGCCGCCAGGCATCCAGTCCCCCATCGTCGTGCAGTTCAACGCCTCGAGCGTGCCGGTCCTGCAGATCAGCCTGAGCTCCGATCGCTTGAGCGAGCAGGAGCTCTACGACTACGGCATTTACCGCATCCGCCAGCAGCTCGCCCCGATCCCCGGCGTCACGCTGCCCACTCCCGCTGGCGGCAAGTATCGCCAGATCATGGTCGACATCGACCCATCGAAGCTCGTGTCCCGTGGGCTGACACCGCTCGACATCGTCAACGCCGTCAACGCCCAGAACCTGACGCTCCCCTCGGGCACGACAAAGATCGGCGAAACGCAATACACCGTGCGCACCAACGCCACGCCGCCCAGCATCGACGACCTGAACGACATACCGATCAAGGTCTCGAACGGCGCCACGGTCTTCATGAAGGATGTCGGCCAGGTTCACGATGGCTGGCAGGTTCAGCAGAACATCGTCCGCAAGGATGGGCGGCGCTCTGTTCTCTTGAGTATCATCAAGAACGGCAACGCCTCGACTCTCGACGTCGTCAACAGCGTCCGCGAGGCACTGAAGATCTCTCGCGCCGCGGCCCCTCCCGGCCTCGAGATCACGGAGCTCTTCGACCAGTCCGTCTTCGTCAAGCAGTCGGTCGAGGGCGTCGTGCGCGAGGGAGCCATCGCGGCCGGGCTCACGGCGCTGATGATCCTGTTGTTCCTGGGCTCGTGGCGCTCGACGCTGGTCGTCATGATCTCAATTCCGCTCGCGATCCTGTCCTCGCTCGTCGTGCTGTTCTTCCTCGGCGAGACCCTCAACACCATGACGCTGGGTGGTCTGGCCCTCGCCGTCGGCATCCTCGTCGACGACTCGACCGTCACCATCGAAAACACGCACCGCCTTCTGACCGAGGAAGGCATGCCGCTTCCGGAGGCGACGCTGCATGGCTCCGCCGGCATCGCCGTGCCGACCCTGGTCTCGACTCTCGCCATCAGTTGCGTCTTCACCTCCGTCGTCTTCCTAGAGGGCCCGGCGAAGTATCTGTTCACTCCGCTCGGCCTCGCGGTCGTGTTCGCCATGCTGGCCTCGTACGGTCTCTCCCGTACATTGACGCCCATCACCATCGGCCTGCTGCTCAAGGGCGAGCAGCATGGCGAGAACCACGAGAGCGGTCGGAGGAACATCTTCACCCGTTTCCGCGATGCTTTTGAGCGCGGCTTCGAGCGCATGCGCCAGGGCTACGTCGGTGTCCTGCACTTCCTGCTGCGGCGTCGGGTTGTCGTGCCGATCATCGCCGTTCTGATCCTCTCTCTCGGCAGCACGATGTTCATGTACGTCGGCCGCGACTTCTTCCCGCTAATCGACGGCGGGCAGATCCAGCTGCATGTTCGCGCCCCGGCCGGCACACGCATCGAGAGCACCGAGAAGCTGTTCCAGGCCGTTGAGGACAAGATCCGCCAAGTCATCCCCGAGAAGGACCGCGATCTCATCGTCGACAACATCGGCCTGCCGGCACGCACCTACAATCTCGCCTTCACCGACGGCTCCACCATCGGCGTCAACGACGGTGTGATCCTCGTCTCACTGAAGGAGGGGCACGCCCCCACCGAGAGCTATGTGCGCGAGCTGCGCAGAGTGCTGCCCGAAGCGTTCCCAACTGCGACCTTCTATTTCCAGGCCGCGGACATGGTCACTCAGATCCTGAACTTCGGCCTTCCGGCTCAGATCGACGTCCGCACGCAGGGTTATGACCGCGAGAACAACCTGCGCGTCGCCAAGGAGCTGAGACAGCGCATCGCCGCCATCCCAGGCATCGCCGACGCCCATCTGCAGCAGGAGGTCGATGGCCCCGCCTTCTATGCGGATATCGATCGTGCCCGCGCCGCCCAGCTCGGTCTCAACGCTCAATCGATCGCGACCAACGTCAACGTCAGCTTGAGTTCGTCCGAGCAGGTCACGCCGAACTTCTGGACCGATCCCAAGTCCGGCATTCCCTATTACTTCGCGGTTCAGACCCCCGAGCATCGCATTGCCTCGCTGAATGACCTTGGCAATACGCCCGTCTCCACAGCAATCACAGGCGGAGACGTGCCCGTCCCGGGGCTGCTCAGCAACGTAGCCACGTTCCGGCGCACGAGCCTGCCGACGAACGCTAACCAGTCCAACATCCAGCCTCTCTACGAGGTCTACGCCAGCGTCCAGGGTCGCGACCTCGGCAGCGTGTCGGACGACATCTCGAAGATCGTCGCCGAAATGCAGAAGCAGCTCAAACCCGGCAACACGATCCATGTCGTGGGCCAGATCGAGAGCATGAACGACTCCTTCCGCGACCTCGGAATTGGCCTCCTGTTCGCGGCAGTCTTCGTCTACCTGCTGATGGTCGTGAACTATCAGAACTTCGCCGATCCCTTCGTCGTGATCCTGGCCCTTCCCGCCACCTTCTGCGGCATCCTCACTATGTTGTTCATCACCGGGACGACGCTCAACGTTCCGTCTCTGATGGGCGCCATCATGGCCGTTGGCGTCGCCTCGGCGAACTCCATCTTGCTCGTCACCTTCGCCCGCGAGCAGCAGTTGGAGGGCAAGACCTCCTATGAGTCAGCCGTCGCCGCCGGACACACGCGTATCCGCCCTGTCCTCATGACGGCGGCCGCGATGATCGCCGGCATGATCCCGATGGCCATCGGCGGCGCCGGCGAGGAGCAGAACGCCGCCCTCGCGCGAGCAGTCATCGGCGGGCTGCTGTTTGCGACGCCTACGACCCTCTTGATCGTCCCATATCTGTTCGCGGTGCTGAGGAAGGGCAACGACGGCAAAACCCAGCACGGCGTTTTCGAAGGAAACATCGCATGACCGATCAGCCGCAGGCACCCCAGCAGCACGACCCGGCGCCAGAACCGAGCCAGACATCATCGCCGAAGAAGCGCGGATGGGCGGGTCGAGTATTTGGAGTGCTGGTGCTTCTCGCCCTCGCTGGCGGCTTAGGTTTCGGCGCGTTGAGATACACGGACCGCGAGAAGCAGGTCATGGCGGATGCGCAGCACCGTCAGGACTTCGCCCCCACACTCCGCGTGGTTACGGTCGAGCCGAGCTCGGAGAGCGTCGTCGTCTCGCTCCCGGCGACGACTGCGGCATTCACCACGGCGAACATCTTTGCTCGCGCCAGCGGCTACATCAGCAAGCGCATTGCCGACATTGGCGACAATTTCAAAGCAGGGGATCTTCTCGCGGAGATCACCGCGCCGGAACTTGATCACCAGATTGCCCAGGCTCAGGCGACACTCGGGCAGACCCAGGCGGCCATAAACCAGGCCCAGGCGAACCTGGAGCTCGCGCGCGTGACCTGGGAGCGCGACCGTCCGCTTGTGACCTCGGGCTGGACCAGCGCGCAACAGGGAACGATCGATGTCCAGAATGTCAGGGGCCTCGAGGCCGCGCTCGGTGTCGCCCAGGCGAACCTCGCAGCTCAGCAGCAGCAGATCCAGGTTCTGAGCCAGCAGAAAGACTACCAGCGCGTCGTCGCCCCTTTCGATGGCACCATCTCCGTGCGCAACATCGATACCGGCAGCCTTGTACAGGCCGATGCGACAAGCGGCACCTTCATGTACACGATGATCCAGGCCAACGTCATCCGCACGCAGGTCTACGTCCCACAGGATCATGCCTTCGGCTTGGAGCCCGGCGTGGACGCCGTGATCAAGGTACCTGAAATTCCAAACCGCACATTTCCCGGCAAGGTGACGCGCATCGCGGACGCCCTTCAGCCGGGCACGCGCACGCTCTTGACCGAGATCGACATCCCCAATCCGGACGGCGCCCTGTCCCCCGGCGTGTATTGCACGGTCGAGCTTCACATCCCCCGCAAGTCGCCCTCACTCATCGTCCCCTCCGACGCGATCATCTTCAATGCCGGCGGCATGCAGGTCGCCATCGCCAAGGATGGAGTGGCGAGCCTGCGCAAGATCGTGGTGGGAAGGGATTTCGGCAAGACAGTCGAAGTTCGCGACGGCCTCAAAGCCGGCGATCAGGTCATCATCAACGCCCCTGTCGACCTTGCCGAGGGCAGCAAGGTCGATGTGAAGCCCGTGGAATCCGCCTCCAAGTAGACTTGAGTAAGCCTCACGGGCCCATGCAGCTGTTCTCGTTTGCGATCGCGGCTGCGGGCTTGTCCTGATGACTTGCCGGCCGTCCGCGTCCCATGGCGCCGTCGGCGCGTGCGCGGAGATAAATGTAGATGTCGTCCAGGTAGCACATGACGTTCTTATTGTCGCCGAAGGCCGGCATGACCAGCGTCTGCGCCGTGTTCACGTCCTGCTTGCCGTTGACGACGATGCGCTGGAAGTCCGAATAGCTCATCGACTTCAGCGAATCCGTGAGATCAGGTCCGAAGCTCGACCCCGATCCATCGGGACCGTGACAGACCTCGCAGGTCCCGTTGAAACGCCGGAATCCCGAAAACGTATACCAATCCACCATGCCCTTCGGATCGATCTTGTAGGTCGGCTCGCCATTGGCATCGAAGTATTCGCCGTTCTCTTCTTTCACAGCCGCCGACGATTTCGGCGGAGAGGGCGTCAGAGCGGCGGTGTCCTGGGCGGCGGCGATTGAAACGTGAGCTGCGCCGCAGATGATGAGCGCCAGCGGCAAGAGCATTCGCATTTTCTCATTCCTTTTTTTGAATTGTAGAAAAATTACAGATGACCGCTCCGACACCGACCAAAAGGCGGCAAGTTTGAAATGGAGCATGGCACGTCGCGAAACAATATCCGGACAACACCGTCAACGCCCCGGGCACCGCACCCGCGCCGATCGCGCCGTGCAAACTCCAGACGCCGCCGCAAGATCTCAACCGTCGAGTCACTCTGTAGATCCTGCGAACGCTCCCTTTACTTATGCGTAAAGAAGGAGCCGAAAACCCCTAATTTGTTGCCTTTCCCAAGCTTGCTGAGAGAAACGCCGGAACGGGTATCAACCTGGCCGCACTGTTTTTTTTGTTACCCGCCCCCACGTCCTAAAAAGATCACCCGACGGGCATTTGCATCAACGCCGAGGGTCGCAAAGAGCATCGCTGGAACGCGTTTCGCGATGCGATCTCCAAACGCTCGGCAATATCGATTACGGAGAAAAAAGATGAACCGAACCTTGAAGACGCTCACATTCGCCTGCGTCACCGGATTGATGATGGCCGGAGCGGCCGTCGGTCCGGCTGACGCCAGGGGCGGTGGTGGTGGCGGCGGCGGCGGTCACTTTGGCGGCGGCATGGGCGGCGGCCATTTCGGTGGCGGCGGACACTTCGGCGGTGGCGGCCATGCGCACTTCGCCGGAGGTAATTTCGGCGGTGGCCACTTCGGCCATCACGGCCACGGATTTAGGCACGGCCGCTTCTTCGCCGGCGGCATCGGCTACGACGACTATTATCCGTACTACGACTCCGCCTACTACGGCGACGACAGCTGCAACTACGATCTTAGCATGTGGCACAGGACCGGTCGGTCCTACTGGCGCAGCCGCTACTACGAGTGCGTTGGCTAAGCCAATTGAGCCGTCTGCGCTAAGCCGCGCAGACGGCAACTCCCTTCGGTAGCGGCGAAACAGATCAGATCTTCGAGTGTGAGTGGGTCGGGCCATGAATAATTTTCGCGTATTCTCTTGCAGCATAGTCGCGGTCGCGGCATTCGCCGGGCTCTCGTTCGCTTTGCCTGCCGTCGAGGCGCACACCGTCTCGCCTCAGGCGAACACGGGGACGCAAAACGAGCTCAACCTGCTGACGAGGGTGATCGAGCAGGTACACGCCAATTACGTCGATAAACCCGACGACGCGAAAATGATCGAGGGCGCCATCAATGGCATGCTGGCCGCCTTGGACCCCCACTCCTCCTATATGAATGCCAAGCAGTACGCCGACATGCAGAAGGACCTGAGCGGCGAGTTCGGCGGCGTCGGTCTCGAAGTCACCGCGGATAGCGGTGCCGTCCGTGTCTTGTCGCCGATCGACGGCACACCTGCTGCGCACGCAGGCCTTCGCGCTGGCGACATCATCACCAGCATCGATGGCGAGCCCGTCGGTACAACTGGCCTTGCAAACTCCGTTGATCGGATGAGAGGCCCTCTGGGCTCCAAGGTGACGCTAACGATCACTCGCACCGGCACAGACAAGCCATTCGAGGTCACGTTGACACGCGCCCTCGTGCATGTGAACCCGGTGAAGGCTCGTGTCGAGGGTGATGTCGCCTATCTTTCCATCTCCTCATTTAGCGGTCGGACCAGCACCGCCCTTCAGACGGCTATCAAAGATCTCAAGAACAAGATCGGACCACAGCTCAAGGGCTACGTCCTCGACCTTCGCAACGATCCCGGTGGATTGCTCGACGAGGCCATCAGCGTCTCGGGTCAGTTCATCACGTCAGGCCGCATCGTCACCGTGAAGGGCCGCGGCGACCAGGATGTCGAGCACGCCGACGTCACTGCCGGAGATATCACCGATGGCAAGCCGATCGTCGCGCTCATCAACGGCGGTACAGCGTCGGCGGCGGAGATCGTCGCTGGTGCATTGCAGGACGACAAGCGAGCCACCATCGTCGGCACCCGCTCATTCGGCAAAGGCACGGTGCAGACCATCATTCCGATCGGCAAGAGCAACGGAGCGCTCCGACTCACGACCGCTCGTTATTTCACGCCTTCGGGCCGCTCGATCCAGGCGAAGGGCATCGAGCCGGACATCGTCGTCAACGAGGCCATCCCCGCTGATTTGAAGGGCAAGACGGTGGCCTCCGAGGCGATGGGCGAAGGCTCGCTCAGCAACCACCTCAAGAATCCAGACGGTGGCGATGAGAACGCCCACGCTTCGCCAACCTACGTATCTGACAAGCCGGAAACCGACACGCAGCTGCAATACGCACTCGGGCTTCTGCGCGGCAACTCTCAGCTCGCCTCGGGAGCAGCCTCGAAGCCTGTCGCTGGCAGCAAGCGTGGAGGCGGTCCCATCGTGGACTGATCACGGCCGCTGCTGAGGCGCGGCCCCTAACATTTGGAGCAGAGTAATGCGTTCAAGCTTCAACATCGCCCATCACACAGGCCTGGCTCTTTCCGCGCTCGGTATGCTTGCAGCGGTGAGCCTGGCCTTCACGGATACCGCTGACGCTGCCGGCATGGGGCACTCCTCCGGCGGCTTTGCTGGCGCAGCCGCCGCACCCATGAGCACGGCTCCCATGTCCGCGCCCGCGCACGCCTTCGCGCCGACGTCCCTCCCTCATGCCGGGAGCAGCATCCAAGCGTTCTCCCCACAGACCGCGTTTGGGCACCACGCCGTGCCCTCGACAATGCCGTCGCACCTGATGCCGTCGGCGAACCTGCCACACGCTGCCCAACTCGGCACGCAACGACTCGGCCAGCCTTCGATCACCCCTCCGTTGCCGGCCCAACAGTCGGGCAGCGCGACGACGACGCTGCCTTTGCCTTCAACCGCAAGCACGCTCCCTCTCCCGCCGGTTCCGGGGATACCGACTTCGGGCGCCTCAGCGGCAGCCGAGCAACAGGATCTCTCGGCAATTCTGGGCCTCTCCAGGCTGCCACCGGCACCAGCTCCACGTGTCCAGGATCCCCCGCCCGGCGCCACCGCGACAACAACCTCGACCACAGGCGGCAGCCTCTTGTCGTCGTCGACGACCCCGCCGTTCCAGTCCGGGCCTGACACGAACATCGTCGAGCTGTCGTCGGGCGGCTCAGCAGGCGTCTCGACACAAAACATCGCCTTTGGCGGCGGCGGCCCGACGCTCACCGATTGCATGTCGCTTTGGGACAAGACCACCGACATGACCAAGGTGGAGTGGAAGGATACCTGCGTACGGACCATGAACGGCACCAACCTGACGCCCGAGGACCTTTCCCATGTCGCGGATGTGTCCCGCATCATCGGCGACAGCGAGCAGGGCGTCCCCGGCACACACGCGGCGAAGCATTCAACCCAGGCGACTCATCGCAACAGCCATAAGGACGTGACCGCCCAGAAGGCGAAGGACAGAGGGACGCAGCGTGCCGACAATGGGGTCCAGCTTCACTGAGCTGAAAGTACGCGGCTGCAGTAGGCAAACGGCAAGAGAGAAGGCTGCAGAGCCGCCATCTCTCTGCCAACGTTCTGCGCCGGATCGGTAATCCGCCCCCTCGCCAGTATGACATTGATCCGGCGCGGCATTTCCCCCTCGGCGGCGGCAGCGGCGCCCCGAACTCCCAATCGAACTATTGATTGAGCCGGTAGAGTTGGCCGATAAGGTTCGAGCGAAGGTTTGACCCTCGGGGTCGGGGCTTCGGCGGAGGTTTCGGTACATCCGAACCCGTGAGCGCGTATGTGTCGTCGGCGCGGGCGACGGTGGGGAGAGTGCCGGTCGAACGACCCGCACCAGGGAAGCTGACAAAGTCGATATGAGTCTCATTCCTGTCATCATCAGCGGCGGGGCCGGTTCGCGCCTGTGGCCGCTCTCGCGTGAAACCCATCCGAAACCCTTCGTAGCCCTTCCCGAAGGGGGAACGTTGATAAGCCGGACCTATGCGCGCGCGGCCAAGCTCGACGGTGTCAAGCAGATCGTCACCGTCACCAATCGCGAGCTCCTGTTCCTCACACTGGACACCTACGCCGAGGAGCAAACGGCAAACATCGACAACATCTTTCTGTTGGAGCCTTTTGGACGTGACACAGCGGCGGCAGTGGCCCTCGCAACGATTCACGCCGCCGACAGTGAAGGACCGGATGCCGTCCTCCTGATCCTCCCGGCCGATCATTTGATCCGCGACGAAACCGCCTTTGCAGCCGCGGTATCTCGCGTCCGGGAGCTCGCTCTCCAGGGTTTCATTGCGACGCTGGGCATCGTACCCGAACGGCCCGAGACGGGTTTCGGCTACATCGAAACCAACGGCGAGGAGGTTCTTCGCTTCGTCGAAAAGCCCGACGCACAAACCGCGGCCGAGTACGTCAGCAGCGGTCGGCATTACTGGAACTCCGGCATGTTCTGCTTCACCGCCGGCACGATGCTTGAGGCAATGCGCACGCATTGCCCGGATGTGCTTGCGGGCGCTCGCGCGGCGATTGCCAACTCACACACCGGCGTCGGCGATCACCGTGTGGTCATAGAGCTGGACAAGACTGCGTTCGCCGTTCTGCCGGCCATCTCGTTCGACTATGCGGTCATGGAGAAGGCTTCCAATATAGCCTGCATCCCGCTGTCCTGCGGCTGGTCCGATATCGGATCTTGGTCGGCAGTTGCCGAGCTCGTCGAGTCCGACGAGTTTGGTAACAGGGCCACCGGTGAAACCATTCTCGACGGCGCGATGAACTGCTTTGTTCATTCGGCTGATCGCCTCGTCGGTCTGGTGGGCGTGTCCGACCTTCTCGTCATCGATACACCCGATGCGCTTCTCGTCGCCAACAAGCACAACGCGCAGGATGTTCGCCGGCTATTCAGCCGCCTCCAGATTCAAGGGCACGACGCCGCGAGGCTGCATAGAACCGCGCACCGCCCATGGGGAACCTACACCGTCCTCGAAGAAGGAAAGCGTTTCAAGATCAAGAGAATTGAAGTGAAGCCTGGGCGCCGCCTCAGCCTGCAGGCCCACCATCACCGTTCGGAGCATTGGGTTGTCGTCTCGGGTACGGCGAAGGTGTACCGGGGCGATCAGGAAATTCTGCTGGCGACGGATCAGTCGACCTATATCCCCTGCGGTCATAAGCACAGGCTGGAAAATCCCGGCATCCTCCCGCTCGTGCTGATCGAGGTGCAGAGCGGCGACTATCTGGGCGAGGACGACATCATCCGCTTCGACGATGCCTACGGCCGCAATTGACGAGGAACGCGGCTTTTTCAGTTGCGGCAATTCCCAATTGCCTTCAATGCCTTCCTGTCTCCCGTTCATTTGCTGTGGATAACGCGACAAGCTCCTGACGCGCCAGAGATCGCGCCGGTACGTTCAGCATCTCTCGAGCGCCACGGGCGTATGGATTGTATTCGCGACGAGGTTTGCAGTGACTCTCGACGAATTGTTGCAGGAGCCGTCCCAGTGGCCCGTCGTTGCGGACTTGATCACCTCTGAGCAACTGCCTCCTCAGCGCATCGCCGAGATCTCCGCCATGTATCCCGACTTCGCCGCATGGCTGGCGCAGGGTCGAACCGCTCCAATCCATTGATCTCCGCCTTGACCGGCGATCCCCACCGGCAAGACACGGCGCTTGGCACTCGATCCTTCACCCGGGACGAACGAGCCATGCCGGTTTCGGCGGGTTCAATCGCGCCCCTTGAGGCGTCAAGCTCTGCCCTGTCCTGCCGCTCGCGAGGTCAGAGATCGTGCCCAACCAAACACTGCCGTTCGAGACACTTGCTCTCGTCGCAGAGAGAACGTCCGCCCCTGTCCATCCTGACGCGCTGACGCGCCTCCCGCTTGTTCTGAGCCTCATCGCCGGCAGCGTCGACGCGATCAGCTTTCTCGGACTCTCCGGTCTCTTCGCCGCACACATCACCGGCAATCTGGTTGTGCTTACCGCCCATGTCGCGGCCGGCAATCCAGCCCGCACCGCGGCGATATTGGCGGTCCCCGTCTTCATGACGGGGCTCATCCTCGTTCGTCTGCTAACGGCACGCCTCGAAGCGAAAGGGAAAGGCACCCTGCGTCCGTTGCTGCTTTTGCAGTTCTTGTTCCTCGCAGGCTTTCTTTGCTTGACCGCCGGCCATCAATTCGACCCGGAGGGAGCCAGGGCGATTTTAGCCGGCATGCTCGGCATTTCCGCCATGGCCGTGCAAAACGCGCTGGTACAGGTTTCGCTTCCCGGCTCGCCGTCGACGGCCGTGATGACGACCAACGTGACCCGCTTCACCATGGACGTCGGAGATATGCTGTTTGGCCGAAGTCGAGCTTCGAAGATTGACACGCGAGCTCGCGCCATGCGGACGTGGCCGACGATCTTGGGCTTCGCAGCCGGATGCGCAGCGGGAGCCTTTTGCGAAGTCAAATTCGGATTGTGGGCACTCGTGTTGCCCGTGTCGCTCGCGCTTCTCGCATTTCTGATGAGTTGCTTCGCTGACCTGCATAAAACTTCATCAGACGCTGATGAGAATATGCGCGCACTGCCCAAACAGCTCTCGTTTTTTCATATGCATATAATCGACAGCAAATAAGAGAGCGCATTTCCTTTAAGTCGAAAATAACTGCCGTCGCGTAGAAATTGCATCTTTGGGAAATCAATCTCCCTGGGTGCATTCATGTCTGAGCAGAGACGCAAACAACGCCTTCCTACGAATTCAGCCGGTTTCGGCCGCATAGACGGCAAGGTAATCCCGGTATTTCTACGCAACCGGTCCGCAGACGGAGCACGTGTGCGCGCGGGAAATGCGACCGCGCTTCCCGATCGCTTTCACCTCGTCGTTATCTCCGAAAGCATCGACCGCGATTGCGTTGTCGTGTGGCGGCGGGGAAATGATTACGGCCTCAGGTTCGAGTGACGGAAAAGCGACCTCGAAAGCGCTAGCTGAGCTCCGCCAGAAGGCACTTCAGGATTCCGTATTCGAAACGCCCGTCGAGAGCTGCATGCACCGGACCGAGCTTGCCGGTTTCAAGCGTGCCGAGCCGGTCGAACGTCGCCAGAATTTCGTCGATGTCGGCTTCGTCGATGGGCAGAACATCGCGCGCCTCGAAGATGCCCTTCTCGATGGCTTCGGCGAAATGGCCGTAGACCGTGCCAACGTCCAGCCGGCGGCTCGTGGCGATCGCATCCGCATCGAGCCCTTTCGAATGCAGAGCCAGTGTCTGGTTGACGGTCTGCGACAAGCCGTTGTCGGGCATCGGCGGCCCAGGCTTGTGCTCGGCGATGGTCTGGAGAAATGCGGCGCCGTAGCGTGAAATCTTGCTCGTGCCGAGCCCCGTGATTCCGTGCAGCGCTTCCTTGTCGATGGGCCGGGCGGCGGCAAGCTCTGCCAGCGTTACGTCCGTGCAGATGATGTAAGGCGGCAGCTTGGCGTCCGCAGCGAGCTTGAGCCGCAGCGCTCTCAGGGCATCGAACAGCGGCTGGTCGGAGGCAGAGACTGAGACGGCGCTCTTCCCCTGCTTCTTGGACTTCGAGCGCGTCTCGGGGCGCGCCACGCGCACGGGAAACCGTTCCTCGCCGCGCAAGAGAGGCCGCGCCGCCTCGGTTAGAAGCAGCGCGCCGTAGCCTTCGTCGTCGCCGGCCAGATGACCCGCTGCCGCGAGCTGGCGAAACACCGTCTTCCAGGTCGCTTCATCGGTATCCTTGCCGATGCCGAACACCGGCAGCTTGTCGTGGCCCGACCTCGCTATGCGTTCATTCGAACGCCCGAGCAGCACATCTACGAGATAAGTGACGCCGAAGCGCTGCCCGGTCCGATACGCCGCCGAAAGCGCCTTCTGCGCCAGCACCGTGCCGTCCATGGTCTCGGGCGGGCTGATGCAGTTGTCGCAATTGCCGCAAGGCTCCGTCTGCCGCTCGCCGAAATAGGCGAGCAACGACTGACGCCGGCAGCTCGGCAGCTCGCAGAGCCCGATCAGCGCGCCGAGCTTCTGCCGCTGCGTCTGCTTGTAGGCTTCCGAGCCCTCGCTCTGGCCGATCCATTGACGCAATTGGATCAGGTCCTGCAGGCCGTAGGCGAGCCAGGCATTCGCGGCCATGCCGTCGCGGCCGGCGCGGCCCGTTTCCTGATAGTAGGCCTCGATCGATTTCGGCAGGTTCAAATGCGCCACGAAGCGCACATCCGGCTTGTCGATGCCCATGCCGAAGGCGATCGTCGCCACGACGATGATGCTGCTGTCCTTGCGGAAGCGTTCGAGCACCTTGCGCCTGACCTGCGGCTCGAGACCAGCGTGATAGGCAAGCGCCGTCCGCCCCTTGGCCGACAACCAGGCCGCCGTCTCCTCGACCGACTTCCGCGACAGGCAATAGACGATGCCCGAATCCTCGGGATGCTCCGCCTCGATGAACTGCCACAGCCGCTCACGCGCTCCCATCGAGCCCATCGCCGAGATGGTGTAGCGGATGTTGGGCCGGTCGAAGCTGGCGATGAAACGGCGTGCGTTCTCGAGCTTGAGCTCCGCTGCGATTTCCTCCCGCGTTCTTTCGTCGGCCGTGGCCGTCAGCGCGATGCGCGGCACGTTCGGGAAGCGCTCCGCCAGAACCTTGAGCTGGCGATACTCTGGCCGGAAATCGTGCCCCCACTGCGAGACGCAATGCGCCTCGTCGATGGCGAACAGAGCGATCTCCGTGCGCCCGAGCAGCGACAAGGTCCGGTCCTGCAGCAGTCGTTCCGGCGAAACGTAGAGGATATCCACCCCACCCGAAGCGACCCTGGCTTCGAGCGCATTCTGTTCCCGGTACTCGAGCGTGGAGTTGAGGAATGCGGCCTTGACCCCAGCCTGTGTCAGGGCTTCCACCTGATCCTGCATGAGGGCGATCAAGGGCGACACGACAATGCCCGTCCCTTGCCTGACCAAAGCCGGAATCTGATAGCAAAGAGACTTGCCGCCGCCCGTCGGCATCAGGGCGAGCACGTCGCCGCCCGATATCACGGTGGCGATGATATCGGCCTGATGGGAGCGGAAATCGCGATATCCGAAAACGTCGGCGAGAACCTGCTGCGCGCGATCTAGAGAGACTGCCTGCTCCTTCACCTTGCGCGCCGTGCTGCGAGACATCGCCATCAAATACTTATCCTGCCGAACCCAGGACTGGTTAGCGTGATTCGAGTGCCCCAGCGCGCAGCGTTCACTTGTATCCACCGCGCCGCCATGCGAAGCCTCTCGGCGAGACGCAGCCGGTGAATGCAGCTAGGGTCCGACACCCTTTCCGGCATCGGCACTGCAGATGGAGTTTGAATGATCGAGTGGAAGCAGATTTCGGACTATGCCGAGCCCGACTGGGACAAGGAAGGCACGGACCTGCCGCCCGTGCTGTTCTGGCGCCCTGCGAAAAGCAGCGCCACGCTCGGCTATATCCGCGACGGCGAGCTTTTCGATTCGAAGTGGGTCTACGTCTGCGATTCGAACAAGGTCTCCCACTTCACCGCAATCAACGCGCCCGAAGGCAACGTCATTAACCTCGACGACCACCGGACCGCCAACGGCTAGGCCCGCAGATTTTTTGCACTGCAAGGAACCTTTGCGGAGCCGGATGATTATCGCCTCGGTTCGGGACGGGACGGGGATGATCGATCATGCAGCTTCTGGATAGGATTGCGCCGTCGCTTGCCGTGGCGGGCGGCTTGAATTGGGCGCTCGTCGGCTTGGCAAACGTGGACCTGGTCGCAAAGGTTCTGGGCAGCGGCACCACCCTGGCTCACGCCGCCTACGCCCTGACAGGTCTCGCGACGCTCTATTGCCTCACACGGCTGTCGGCTTCGCCACAGGCCTCCCCTGCGCCGAGCGCACTTTGAGCGCGCAGCCTTCTCGGCAGGTTATTCGGTGAGGGTGCGCTTAGCTCGATCGGCCCTTGGCTGTCCCCGCCTCGCGGGCCAGCCGCTGCACCCGCATAAAATAGCCAAACGGCGTGAGCTGAACCATGCTCTCGAAGAAACGCATTTGCGCTTCGAGAACGGAGGGGAACTCGGTCGTCCGCGCATCGGACTTTTTCTTTGTGGAGGTCGCGTTCTTCGTGGCGTCCGGGCGACGTGCCGAGGCCGCAGGTGGTTTGGGAGCGAACCGCTTTACTGCGTCCTTGGGGCCGCTCAAGGGAACGGACTTGCTTTTCCGGGTGTGCGTTTGCGCGGGCGCTTTTTTGCCCGCGCCGGTAGCTTTGCGCTTAGTCATCGCTTCGCATCCTCCGGCATTGGTTTGAGGTAGTAGCTCTCGTTCAACGACCCCCGATAGCCAATGTTCCGCTGAAAGCGACGTCCGTCCCACCTGAGGTTCTAGCACGAACCTCCCCCAATTTAAGACCCAAAAAATTCGGCCGACGTCACACCGGTACGCACTACATGTTACGCGAGACAGTCCGGGCAACGTCGGCCTGAATGAGGTCAAGAGCGTTACGCAACACAAGGGCTCTTGAGCACTAGCGGGTCGATGCGGGAACAACGAATCGATTCGACGCTTGTTCCTCCACAGGCAGCGCGAGCCTGTGGACAAATCGGCAAGCCGTTCGATTCGCTCGGTCTAATTCGGCTTGGCCAAAAATTTCTTGTCACGTTTTCTCTCGTTCGCCACCTCGCCCGACTGAAGCAGCGCGTTGGTGCAGCGGTCGGAGAGCTTGTAGCGGTTCCGCTTCATGCAGCTCCGAAGTCCCAATGTGCCCACCTGATGCTGGGCGCAGTAGGCGAAATAATCCTCACGGCACGCCTTCTTCACGGCGCGGCTCACCGCGAGCGCATCTGTTGCCGCAAAAGAAAGTACCGAACCGGCGAGCAGAGCGAGCTTCCACATGATTTGATCCTCCCGTGATCATCACAAACACGTGCGCCGATTGCGCGGTTCCCGCATCTTCCCGCAAACTGATCATAAACCTCGCAGGTGTTGCCTGAGAACCCGGCACATGCAGCCTTGATGCAACGCCGTCGGGCTTTCTCGCGCGGGTGATGTCCGCGATTGCTCGCATCGGATATCCTCAAAGGCGACTCAACCATGCGGAGTGCGCCGATGGACTTCGATGCATTTCAAGAGGGTAGAGATGCGTACTTGGACGACCGCTCACGTGAGAGCAATCCGTTTCCGGCGGGCAGCAAGAGGCGGCGCCTTTGGGATGATGGCTGGGTGAAGGAGCGAGATGAACCCGCCTCCCCGCGCAGCCTGAAGTCCGCCAAAAGCCGTCCGGCGGAAAGCACCTCTATCGCCGACGCCTGATCTCGCGGGTGACGGCAGAACTTGGAACCTCGTCACGCGGCGGGGCGGATGTATGATCCGCTCCGCCGCGTCTTTTTAAGAGCCGGCGCAAGTGCTCAGGTGACCTTCTCACCCGTCGGCAGGTTGCGCAGGCGCTTGTTCGTTGCCGCGAACACGGCGTTGCAGAGCGCCGGCGCGAAGGGCGGTACACCGGGTTCGCCGATGCCGCCCGCATGCGTGTGAGGCGGCGCATCGACCAGCACCGTCGTCACCTTCTTCGGATAATTGTTCATGGTGGCGATGGCGAAGTCGGTGAAGTTCGACTGCTCGACCGCGCCATCCTTGAACGTGATGCCGCTGTAGAGCGCATTAGACATGCCCATGACGGCCGCGCCCTCGATCTGCGATCGGATCCGCTCCGGATTGACGTAGAAGCCGCAGTCGACCGCCGTCACGACCTCCGGCACGCGAATGGTGCCGTCGTCGTCGATCGCAGCATGCACCACCGTCGCCACATAGCTCGACCAGGCGCAGTGAGCCGCGATGCCGAGGCCCTGGCGCGCCGGAAGCTCACGCCCCCAACCCGCCTTCTCGGCCGCAAGCCTCACCACGTTCTTGAGCCGCGCCGTGTCGATCGGGAACTCCTCGTAGGGATCGCCGTAGTTCCAGAAGTCCTCCGGGAACCCAAGCGCCTTGGGGTCGAGCTTGCGGTCGGGACCTATGAGCTCGAGCAGGAAATCCTTGGGATCGCGGCCGAGCTTGTGCGCCACCTCGCTGACGGCCGACTGCACCGCAAATAGCCGCGGGACGTTCGACACCGAGCGGAACCAGCCGATGCGCGTGTGCGCCATGGCCTTGCCGTTCTCGCAACGCACGTTCGGAACGTCGAACGGCGTGTTGACGAAGCCCATGCCGTACTCGATCGGGAACTGGTAGCCGTCGTCTTCCTTGAAGGTCGAGATGATGGAAGGAGCTACTGTGCGGTGCTGCCAACCCGTCACCTTGCCCTTGTCGTCGATCGCCACGTCGATCCGCTCGACGGACACCGTGTGATAGAACGAGTGGCGGGTGTCGTCCTCGCGCGTCCACTGCAACAGCACCGGAGCGCCGCCGAGCTTCTGTGACACGAGTGCCGCCTCGATCATGAAGTCCCACTTGGACTTGCGGCCGAAGCCTCCCCCGAGCAGCGTCACATGAACCGTGACGTCCTCGAGCTTCATCTTCAGCGCTTCGGCAATGTCCTTGCGCGCACCGTACGGGCTTTGAATCGGCGCCCACACCTCGGCCTTGCCGTCAGCCACGCGGGCCACCGCCACCAAGGGCTCCATCGCCGCCTGCACCATGTGCTGGCAGTGATACTCGCCGGTGAACACCTCCTTGGCGTTCTTGAACGCCGCGTCGATGTCACCCTGATTGCGGATGACCTTGCCGGGCTTCGCAGCTGTAGCCGACATCTCCTTGTCGAAAGCCACCGAGGAGTAGCTCACGTTCGGGCCGTCGTCCCACTGCACGCTGAGCGCATCGCGCCCCTGGATGGCGGCATAGGTGGAGTTGGCCACGACCGCGATGCCGCCGAGCTGGCCGAACTTGCGCGGCACCGTGTCGACGCCCTGGATCTCGAACACGGCTTCGACACCCGGCACCTTCTTGGCGCCTTCGGCATCGAATGACTTCGCCTTGCCGCCGAGCACATCAGGCCGCGCGATGACGGCGAACTTCATGCCCGGGAGCCGGACGTCGGCGCCGTACTGCGCCTTGCCGACGGTGATGTTGCGCAGATCGGCGATCTTGGCTTCGCCCTTGCGCATCAGCGTGAACTCGTCGGGCGTCTTGAACAGCAGCGTCTCGCGCGGCGGCACCGGCAGCTTGAACGCCGCCTCTGCCAGTTCACCGAAGCCCGCCTTCTGGCCGGTTTCCTTCTTGGCGGCATCGAGAAGCACGACATGGTGTGCCTTGGCACGGCAGAGCGCGGGATCGACGCCCCACTTCTGTGCCGCCGCCGCCTCGAGCATCTGGCGCATGGCGGCGCCACATTCGCGCATGGGCTGGATGAAATGGCGCATGCTGCGCGAGCCGTCGGTATCCTGGTTGCCATAGAGCGGCTCATCGCCGGGAGCCTGCTGCAGCTTGACCTTGGTCCAGTCCGCTTCCATCTCGTCCGCGATCACCATCGGCAGACTGGTGCGAATGCCGGTGCCCATCTCGGAGCGAGCCGTGACGATGGTCACGTTCCCGTCCTTGTCGATGGCGACGAAAACATGCGGATCGTTGGCTTTGCCGTAGCCGTCCGGCATGCCGAGGCCGCCGGTCGGATAGGGCTTCAGCGGCTCAAGCGCGTTTGCCGGTGAGAACCGCACTGCGAGCACGAAGCTCGAAGCGAGAACCGCGCCGCCAAGAAGATGCCGGCGGCTCACGTTCTCGATAACAGCCTGGGGAGCGGACTCTTCGTTGCGCTCGGCTTTGCGCGCGCCCTGCCCATGGTCATTCATGTATTTCAGCATGGCTCACACTCCTCCCGCCGCAAGGCGAACGGCCGTGTGGATGCGCTCGTAGCACCCGCAGCGGCAGAGGTTGCCGGACATGTCCTTCACGATCTCTTCGTCGGACGGCGACTGGTTCTTGGTCAGGAGCGAAGCGGCCTGCATGATCTGGCCGGCCTGACAGAAGCCGCACTGCGGCACGCTGACTTCGCGCCACGCCTTTTGCACCGCGTGTTCGCCGTCTGGGCTCAAGCCCTCGATGGTCGTGATCTTCTTGCCGTCGGCCATGTCGATCGTGGTCATGCACGATCTGACCGCTACGCCGTCGAGATGGATGGTGCAGGCGCCGCAGGCGCCGACCCCGCAGCCGTATTTCGTGCCCGTCAATCCCGCCACGTCCCGCAGAAACCACAATAGGGGCATGCTGGGGTCGCCATCGAATGAACGGCTCTCGCCGTTCACGACAAGGGTTGCCATGGTTAGTTCCTCCCGATTGGAGGCGACGCCAAGCGCCGCCAACGCAGTCCTTTCTTCTTAGGTCTCGTGCTCTCTTGTTTCCGAGAGCTACGGAGCGAGTTTCGTCAGGGGCCAGACGTACGCCTGTCCCATGACCAGAAGACCAACCAGCGTCGCGAGTGCGACGGAATGGAAGAATACGAAGCGTAGGATCGACCCTTCATGGCCGTACCACTTGGTAGCGGTAGAGGCGACGACGATGGACTGTGCGTCGATCATCTTGCCCATGACGCCGCCTGAGCTGTTGGCCGCCGCCATCAGCACGGGGTTCAACCCCAATTGTTCTGCCGTCACGCGCTGCAGGCCGCCGAACAGCACGTTCGACGATGTGTCCGAACCCGTCAGCGCCACGCCAAGCCAGCCGATCAGCGTGCCGAACAGCGGATAGAGCCAGCCGGTGTTGGCGAGCGCGAGGCCGAGCGTGGCATCGGTTCCCGAGTAGCGGGTCACGAAACCGATCGCCATCATGCAGGAGATTGTGAGCAGCGAGTAGCGCACGAGATAGAGCGTCCGGCCATAGCACCGGATGAGCTCTCGCGGACCGTAGCCTAGCAGAAAGCCCGACAGGATCGCCGCCAGCAGGATACCGGAGCCCGTCGCCGAGAGAAGATTGAGATTGAACACCGCCGCTTCGACGCGTGGTGCGGCGACGACCGGTGGCACCTTCTGCACCATTTCGTGCAGCCCGCCGACCGGTAGCTTCGAAATCCAAAGCCCGTCGAGCGCGGCGCGCACCTGGGGCGTACCCCAAAGGAACACGAACACGCTGAGAATGACCCACGGCATCCAGGCCCGCCGCAGGGCCGCCATCGCGACCGGTGGCTCGGAGACAACCGTGGCCGCTGCCTCCGCGCCGCCCGGCTCCGATGTCGGCATGCCGGTCATTGGCTGAGCCGGCTGCCAGACCCGAAGGAAAAGAGCGAGCGAACCCATCGACACGAGCGCCGCAACGATGTCGACGAGCCATGGACCGTGAAAGTTCGAGACTAGAAACTGCGGAATTGCGAACGAGACGCCGGCGACGAGGATCGCGGGCCAGACCTCGATCATCTTGCGCCAGCCCACGAACGCCGTGATCAGCCAGAACGGCACGATGACCGAGAAAAATGGCAGCTGCCGGCCGACCATGCCGCTGAGTTCGTGCAGGTCGAGCCCCGTCACGGCAGAAAGCGCGATGATCGGCGTCCCCAGCGCCCCGAAGGCGACCGGAGCCGTATTGGCGATGAGCGACAATCCTGAAGCCGCGAGCGGCGTAAAGCCGAGCCCGATGAGAATGGCCGCCGTCACGGCGACGGGCGTGCCGAAGCCGGCCGCGCCCTCGAAGAAGGCGCCGAGCGAGAACGCGATGAAAAGCAGCTGCAGTCGCCGGTCCTTGCTGATGGAGCTGATCGACCGCTGCAGAATGGCGAACTCGCCTTTCTCGCTGGTGAGTTGGTAAAGAAAAATGACGTTGAGGATGATCCAGCCGATGGGCAGGAGACCAAAGCCCGCGCCATAAAGCGCAGCCAAGCCCGCCATTTGCGCTGGCATTCCGTAGGCGAAGATCGATACCAGAAGCGCTGCGATAAGGCCCAGCAAGGCGCTGATATGAGCGCGAATTTCGAACAGGCCGATTGAAGCGAGAAGGACGATGACGGGACAGGCGGCAACGAGGGTGGAAATGAGCATGTTGCCGAACGGATCGTAGGTTTGCGACCACATGCGTCTCCCTATCCCCCCACCGTTCTTTCTCGGAAGTCGAACGCCCCTATGGTCAAATAATTATACCAAGCTTATCGTGCGGTCAAAATGTCTCAGGAGTGAGCGGACGCGATATCCCATCCATCCGCAGGAGAGTGCTATTCACGTGTGCTGACTTTCGCTCCGGCTTCGAACGAAAGCGCGCTTCAAGAGGGACAGCGCTTCATGGTCGCCATACGCACGCAGAAAATCGCCGACGTCATCGCGCTCCATCTCGAGACCATGATCCGCGAGGGCGCCTTGCGGCCGGGAGAGAAGCTCGCATCGGAACGCGACCTCGCCACAAAGCTCGACGTATCCAGGCCTTCGCTGCGTGAAGCCCTTGAGAAGCTGGCCCAGCGCGGACTGCTGACGTCGACGCGCAGCGGAACGTTCGTGGCTCAGTTCATGACGCCGGTTTTGAAGCCGCTGGCCGCGCTCTTCCGTGAAAATCAGAATGCCGCCGCCGACTATTTCGAATTCCGTCAATGCATCGAGGCCCAGGCGGCTCGCTCGGCCGCAACCCGCGCCACGAACCTCGACAAGAGCGCCATTCGCGCCTGCCTGCGCGACATGCGCAAGGCGCACAAGCTGGCGGATCCAACCCAGGAAACGCAGGCCGACATCAACCTCCACATCCTGGTCTATGAAGCGAGCCACAACATGGTGTTGCTCCACGTCATGCGCGCGCTGAGCGAGCTCCTGCGCAACAACATCTTCTTCAATCGCGAGAACCTCTATCTGAGGCCCGGAGTGCGCGAGAAGCTCCTGGCGCAGCACGTCGAAATCGGCGAAGCCATCCTGGCCGGAAACCCGGACCGCGCCGAGGCCGCGGCGGCCGGCCATATCCGCTACGTCTTCGGCACCGTCGAAGAGATCCAGCGTGACGGCAAGAGACTCAAAACCTCAGTGATGCGCGTAAAACGCAGCGACCTGCTTGCGGACTGACGCTCGTTACACCCGCCAACTCTCACCCATCCCGCCTCGCGTCCCGGAAATCGTCTAGGAGAGCTTCGTGCGCATCTCGCAGTGCAGAAATGTCGAGGACTTCCGCACCTTGGCCAAGCGGCGTCTTCCTGCTCCGATTTTTCACTACATCGATGGCGCCGCCGATGACGAGGTCACACTGCGCCGCAACACGGAAGCCTACGAGCACTGCGATCTTGTCCCCAATGTTCTCGCCGGCCTCAAGGATGTGGACATCTCGACAACCGTCATGGGCCAGAAGCTCGCGATGCCACTCTTCTGCTCTCCGACCGCGCTGCAGCGTCTGTTCCATCATGAAGGCGAACGGGGGGTCGCCAACGCGGCGCAGAAGTTCGGCACTATGTTCGGCATCTCGTCGCTGGCGACCGTAAGCATCGAGGATATCGGCAGCGCGATCAGCACGCCCAAGATGTTCCAGCTCTACGTCCACAAGGACCAGGGGCTGACCAACAGCATGGTCGAGCGCTGTCGCGACGCCAACTTCGATGTCTTGGCCCTGACCGTCGACACCATCACCGGCGGCAATCGCGAGCGTGACCTCATCACCGGATTCACCTCGCCTCCCCGGCTAACCCTGAAAAGTCTCGCGAGCTTCGCCACGCACCCACGCTGGGCCTTCAACTACGTCACCCGCGAGAAATTCGACCTGCCCCAGCTCAATCGCTACGTCAAAGAGGGCTCGAGCATCTCGATCTCGCTCGGCGAGTACCTCAGCACCATGCTCGATCCGACCATGAGCTGGAAGGATGCGGAGACGATCCGCAAGTCCTGGGGACGGCAGTTCTGCCTGAAGGGAATCATGAGCGTGGCCGATGCCAAGCGAGCTATCGACATCGGCGCCACCGCGATCATGGTCTCCAACCACGGAGGGCGACAGCTCGATGGCTCCCGCAGTCCCTTCGACCAGTTGGCGGAGATCGTCGATGCCGTGGGCGACAAGATCGACGTCATCTGCGACGGCGGCATCACGCGCGGCACGCATGTGCTGAAGGCCCTCTCCGTCGGCGCCAAGGCCTGCTCGGGCGGCCGGTTCTATCTCTACGCCCTCGCGGCCGGGGGGCAGGCCGGTGTCGAGCGCGCACTGTTGAACCTGCGCACCGAGATCGAGCGCGACATGAAGCTCATGGGCTGTAATTCGCTGGCGGATCTCAGCCGCGAGAACCTCCGCTGGCGAAAATAGGGCCTTCAGAAAGGACCTATGGTTACCGCTGCAGCGCTGCCGCTGGACTGAAGCGTCGACTTGCATAACCGCCCGCGCACGATCAAATACGAGTTACTGACTTTGCGCTGATCTCCGAAGTGCTTGAACGATATCGACCACTCCGACCGCGATGGAAGGTGGACCATGTCGAAACGCGATGTGCCGGGCGTTGGAGAATACGGTGGCCCGGCAGGTGGTTGGGGCGCCCTGCAAGCGGTGGCGCGAACCTTGCGCACCCAGATGGCCATCAACAGGGAGACGAGCGCCCTTCGGCGTGTGAACCAGCCGCAAGGCTTCGATTGCCCCGGCTGCGCCTGGCCCGATCCCCGCCACGCGTCGTCGTTCGAGTTCTGCGAAAACGGCGCCAAGGCCGTCGCCTGGGAAGCGACGCGCAAGCGTGCCGACCTCGACTTCTTCGCGGCCCATCCGGTCTCGGAACTTTGGACCTGGTCAGACTTCGATCTCGAGGACAGCGGCCGCCTCACCCATCCCTTGACCTACGACGCGACCACCGATCACTTCGTCCCCATCTCGTGGGACGAGGCTTTCGCCCGCATCGGCAAGAAGCTCGCGAGCCTCCCCGACCCCAACATGGCCGAGTTCTATACCTCCGGCCGCACATCGAACGAGGCCGCCTTCCTCTACCAGTTGTTCGTGCGGGAGTTCGGCACCAACAACTTCCCCGACTGCTCCAACATGTGTCACGAGGCGACGAGCGTCGGCCTGCCGGAATCCATTGGCGTCGGAAAGGGCACCGTCACGCTCGAGGACTTCGATTATGCCGATGTCGTGTTTTGCATCGGCCATAACCCCGGCACCAATCATCCGCGCATGCTGGGCACGCTGCGAGAGGTCTCCAAGCGCGGCGGCATAATCGTCGTGTTCAATCCGCTGCGCGAACGCGGCCTTGAACGCTTCATCTCTCCGCAGAGCCCCGTCGAGATGCTGACACTGCACCCGACGCAGATCGCAACCGTCTACCACCAGCCACGCGTCGGCGGCGACGCTGCCGTCCTCAAGGGCATAATGAAGGCGCTTCTGGCGCTCGACGAAGAAGACCGTGCAGCTGGTGGCGCAGGCGTACTGGATCACGCCTTCATCGCCGAGCACACGGTCGGTCTCGACGCGCTCGTAGCCGACCTCGACGAGACCTCATGGGAGGAGATCGAGAAATGCTCGGGCATCCGGCGCACCGAGCTCGTGGACACCGCCAAGATCTACGCCAAGGCGAAGAACGTCATCTTCTGCTACGGCATGGGCATCACGCAGCATCGCCACGGCACAGGCATCGTGCAGCAGCTCGCCAATCTCGCGCTCCTGCGTGGAAACATTGGACGGCCGGGCGCCGGCCTCTGCCCCTTGCGCGGACATTCGAATGTTCAGGGCGACCGCACGGTCGGCATCACCGAGATCCCGAGCGACGAATTCCTCGACAAGCTGGAGCATGTGTTCGGATTCAACCCCCCGCGCGCCCGCGGTCACGGCGCGGTGGAAGCCATCAAGGCCATGTCGGAAGGCCACTCGAAGGCGCTCGTATGCCTGGGCGGCAACCTGCCCGTCGCCATGTCGGACCCCGAAAAGTCCTTCGCGGCCATGCGAAAGCTAGATCTCGCCGTCCATATCGCCACCAAGCTCAACCGCTCGCATCTTTTGCTGGCAAAGGAGACCTTCATCCTGCCCTGCCTCGGGCGCACCGAGCTCGACGAGCAGGCGACTGGCCCGCAGGCCGTGACGGTCGAGGATTCCATGTCCGTGGTGCATGCCTCGAGCGGAGCGCTCAAGCCCGCGTCCCCCGACCTCAAGTCTGAACCGGCCATCGTAGCCGGCATTGCCAAGGCGACGCTCCCGAACTCGAAGATCGACTGGGATGACTTCATCGCCGACTACAGCCTCATCCGCGATGCTATCGAGAAGGTGTTCCCGGCTTTCGCCAACTTCAACGAGCGCGTCTCCCATCCCGGGGGATTCCGGCTTTACATCGCGGCATCCGAGCGCGTCTGGCTGACGCCATCCCACAAGGCCAACTTCATCGTCTTCAAGGGCGTCGACTGCGATGCGCGCGCCGCCGAGCCCGGCGCCTTGATGCTCTCCACCGTTCGCAGTCACGATCAGTACAATACGACCATCTACGGCTTCCGCGACCGTTACCGCGGCATCAACGGCCGCCGCGACGTCGTATTCCTCAACAAGGCCGAGCTGGCCGCGAGAGGACTGAACCATGGCGACCTGATCGATGTGGAAGTCATCGCCAAGCCCGGCGAGCAAAGTCCGCCGCGCGTGCTCCGCAACATGACCGTCGTCGCATTCGAAATCGCCAATGGATCCGCCGCTGCCTATTACCCGGAGGCCAATTCTCTCGTGGACCTCGACTACTACGACATCAAGAGCGGCACGCCGGCGTACAAATCCATTCCCGTTCGCATTCGGGCCTGCAGCACACCCGCCACGAGCGCTACCTCGTCGGCCTGACCACCGAAATAGCCCTCTGACCCGCGTCCATGCTTTCGCAGTCGAGTTGCGAATGGCCGGTCGTCCCGAGCCCGCGCTGGTTGGAACCAAGCTGCAATCAGCAACGCTTACTGAGCAGCAGAGGAGGACGAAATGACACCAGTTCCGCGCGACCCGCACACACCGGACAATCCTGGCGAACTGCCTGACGATCCGAGCGAGCCGGTCTCCACGCCTTCGCCCAACAGTGTCCCGGAAGAGGCGCCCCCCGACGAACGCCGTCATGACGACAGCGCCAACGAGGACTCCTTGTTAGGGGTAGCCGCCGAAATCACTGGCGCGGCGGTATAATCATGGGCGAAGATCATCCGAAACAGCCCAAGCCAACTCCGAACAAGAGTTGGCAGCCCGGCCAGAAAGGCCAGGGTGGCGAGGGCATGAGCAAGGGCTATGGCGGTAGCGGCGGCAAGGGAACGGGTCCATCGGGACCTGAAACCGAGCACGGCGAAGATGTCCGCAAAAGCAGCAAAGGTAAGTAATATGAAGATCGTAGCCGCCGCATTCGTTGGCATGGCGCTTATGGCGACACCCGTCTCCGCCGAGACGGCCTGTAACGAGGACGGCTATAGGGTCGATCACAAGGGCGACAGATATCCCACTCCCGCCTGTCAGGCCCGCCTGATCGGAAGTGTCGCCCGCAGCCACGGCGTGCGCGTTTCCGATAAGCAGCTCCGTCGTCAACCCGGAGCCAAGGCATGGGCGTGCGCCTCGATCGGCTTCGATCCCAGGACCGAGATCGCCTGCTCCTACCAAACTGGTTGGTACGGTCAGCGGCGCTAGCCGCCTTATTCCTTGAGCGTGTCGGCAGGCGGCGCGCTCGGCGCGTCAGAAACTGTGTGCGTGCTTTCCGGGCTCGGCGTCCACAGCACCATCAACGCCACGAAGACGATCGCCACTAAGCCAATGATGGCAAAAACGGATCCGCCGCGGCTTCTGGGACCGGTCCCCCGTGCATCGCGAGGTGTTGGTTGTTCGGACATGCGTCCTCCTTCTCCCCTTTGAAGGACAACAGAAGGATGACGGCGAAGTTCCACATCCAACCACCTGACGTCGCACGCGCCTGCCCCCATAGACGCGGAATCGCGCCATGAAGTAGTCTTGAGCGCACAACCGCGAGAAAGAGCCCGCAACCGCGCGCCTCTTCTCCTCGACGCAAAGCGCACCGGAGAAAATTGCGTTGCCAGCAACCGAATTCACACCCCTGCAATCCCTGGCAGGCGGCGCCTTGATCGGTCTCGCCGCCGTGCTCTACATGATGATCAACGGGCGCATCGCCGGAGTTAGCGGCCTCGTGCGACGGCTTCTGCCGCCCTACTCGGCCCCAGGCCTAGCGGAGAGCGCGCTCTTCATCCTGGGCTTGATCCTCGCTCCGCTGATCTGGAGCACCCTATCCGGCGAAGCCGTGCACCAGACCGTCGCCTCGAGCCTCTCGCTCAATGCCGTCGCCGGCCTGCTGGTCGGCCTCGGAACCATAATCGGCGCAGGCTGCACCAGCGGCCACGGCGTCTGCGGCCTGTCGCGGCTTTCCAAGCGCTCTCTTGTTGCGACGTTGACCTTCATGGCCACAGGCGTCGGCACGGTCTTTCTCCTTCGCCACGTCGTCGGAGGCTGGCCATGGGGTTGATCGCAGCGCTCGCGGCCGGGCTCATCTTTGGTGCCGGCCTCATCATCTCGGGCATGGCCGACCCTGCCAAGGTGCAGAACTTCCTCGACATCGCGGGCTCTTGGGATCCGAGCCTCGCATTTGTGATGATCGGCGCCATCGCCGTTACCTTCACGGGCTATCGTTTCGTGCTGCGGCGTCCGAAGCCTCTTGCATCCCCCCGGTTTCATCTGCCGACGAAATCCGAGATCGATGCGCGCCTCGTCGCTGGTGCTGCCATCTTCGGCATCGGTTGGGGTCTTGCCGGTTTCTGCCCTGGCCCTGCACTCGTATCGCTGGGCATCGGCAGCGACGGAGCTCGAATCTTCGTGCTCTTCATGCTGCTCGGCATCGCCGCCGCCGCGCTGGTTGCTGCACGTCGTTCGTAAGGGCGCGCCCGATAAATCCGCGGCCGTCCACATTTCGCCATCTCGCGGGGCCAAAGCTCGAAAAAAGGCATCGGGAGGCATCGTAATGCGTCTGATTGAGGATTCCGGCTTCGATGCGGGCACCAAGGGACAGCTCGCCATGGCTTGTGAGGTGGCCTTGCGCCACGTCGTTCGCGACCAGCCCCGCCAAGCGTGGAATGCGCGCCTGCTCTCGGTCATCCAGCACGCTGTCCTGGATTGCGCCGCGCTCGGCGAACGCGACCACGAGCGCCTGGTGTCGTACGCCGAGCTTAATGCGCGCGAGCTCTTGACGCGTTCATCCCGCACCGCCGCTCAGATCGCCGAGCAGTTGAGGCGTAGCTAAGCGCTCGCGTCACCGGCCGGACGGATCTTGGTCATGGCGGAATCGAGCTCTTCGAGATCGAACGGCTTGTTGAGCTTCGTGAAGCGGGACGCGGAATCCGACGGCAGCTCCGCGTACCCCGTCGCGATGATGACCGGAAGGCCCGGACGCTTTTCGGCGAGCGCTGAGCAGAGCTGAAGCCCTGTCATGTTCGGCATGGCTTGGTCTGTGATCACGACATCGATGTCGCTATGCGCGGCGATGAGCTCGAGCGCGCCCTTGCCCGAAGTCGCGGAGTATACGCGATGACCGAGCTCCTCGAGCATCGCGACCGTGTTCATCAGCACTAGACTGTCGTCATCGACGGCGAGCACAACCGACTTCGTGCTGCTCCAGGCCTTCTCGTCTGCACCCACGTCTCGCTCCGGCCCCTTCGAACTTTCGGCTATCGGCAGCCAGATCTCTGCCGTGGTGCCGACGCCCTTCTCACTCTTGAGCACCAGCCTGCCGCCCGATTGCTCGACCATGCCTTGGACCATGGAAAGTCCGAGGCCCGTTCCCTTGCCCACACCCTTCGTAGTGAAGAAGGGTTCGGCCGCACGCTCGAGGGTTTTGGAATCCATACCCTCACCGTCATCCGCGACGCTGAGCACGACGCTTTGCTGGCCAGCCATCGGCCCAGCGAGCAAAATGTCGTTGCGCACAAAAATGGTCAGCGTGCCGCCATCGGGCATGGCATCGCGCCCATTAACGGCAAGGTTCAAGAGCGCCAACTCCAGCTGATGCGGGTCTACCATCGCCATAGAGCAGTCGGGCGTGTTGACGAGCCGGATCTCGATGCTCGGACCGAGCGAGCGATCGAGCATCTCCTGCATTCCCTCGACCAACGCCGGAATGTGCACCGCTGTAGGTTCCAGATGCTGGCGTCGCGCGAATGCAAGCATGCGCTTGGTAAGCGAGATCCCCCGCTGCGCGCCGAGCATGGCGTTGTTGAGCAGCCCCTCCACCTTCGGATCGCCGGCCACACGCTTCTTGGCGAGCTCGATGCTGCCGGATATCGCCATGAGAAGGTTGTTGAAGTCGTGCGCCACGCCGCCGGTCAGGCGACCGATGGCCTCCATCTTCTGCACCTGCAGAAGCTCTTCTCTCGTCCTGTCGAGTTCGAGCTGCGCCGCCCGGCGCTCCGTGACATCGCGCGTGATCTTGGCAAATCCGATCAGCTCGCCTGAATCGTCGAGAATTCGGTCGATGATGACGTGGGCCCAGAATGTGCTCCCGTCCTTCCGCTGGCGAAGGGCCTCGTTTTCATAACGGCCCTCCTGCCGAGCCGTTTCCAATGCTTTCGCCGGTACGCCGGCCGCACGGTCGCGAGGCGTATAGAAGCACTCGAAATTCCGGCCGATGATCTCCGCCGGCGTATAGCCCTTGATGCGTTGCGCGCCCGCGTTCCAGCTCGAAACCTTGCCTGAAGGGTCGAGCATATAGATGGCATAATCGGTGACGCCCTGGACGAGATGGCGGAACTGCTCTTCGCTGCGGCGCAGATGCTCCGCGGCCTCTTTCCGTTCGGTCAGATCTCGCGTGATCTTGGCGAACCCGACCAGGTCGCCGCTGGACATTCGGATCGGATCTATGACGACGTGGGCCCAGAAGCGAGATCCGTCCTTGCGGATGCGCCAGCCTTCACTTTCGAATTTTCCCTCTGCCTCAGCGGTTGCGAGCGCGCGGCCCGGCAGTCCGGCATTCCGATCCTCATCGGTGTGGAAACGGGAGAAGTGACATCCGATGATCTCGTTCGCCTCGTAGCCCTTGAGACGCTGCGCACCCGTGTTCCAGCTCGTCACGATGCCGTTTCTGTCGAGCATGTAGATTGCGTAGTCCACGACAGCTTCGACCAGAAGGCGGTACCGCCCGTCCTCAGTCAACGAGGCCTCGAACCTGTTTGAACCACTCATAGGAGATTTCCTGACCCAACCCCGCCTAACACGCGACCCGTGAAAAGGTTCCGCCGTTCACGCGAGAATTTTCGCTGAACGCTAGGCGATTGTCTGGGCGCAGGAAAATACGATTAACGAAAAATGCCCCCGCCAGGAGGGCACGCGAACGCCTGGCTCAAACTTTCTCAGACTGCGGAATGGCGAGCGATGCCGCTACATCCTCCGAGACAGCCGCGAACACTGACATGATGTATTTCCGTGCCGGACAGGCCGACCAGTGCGAGCTCGCGAACTCGTAGCCCGGGTCGCTATCGGGCCTCAGACCGTCCCGCATGTGGAGCAGCACCAGAGTTCCGGGCGCAAGCAGCACCGGCACGCCGGGCAAGGCGCAGGATCTCTTGACCTGCCGGAGCACAAGCTGAGGCGCGGTCCGTACTGCCGACCAATCGATCATCAGCTGACCTGGGCGTTGCTGCGACATTGCCGTGCGCAGTTGCTCGAGGATCAGCCGCGAATTGTCGATCGTAACGCCAAGAGCATGCAGCCCATAGTCGTCGCCCTCCGCCAAATCCAGAACACGCCGACTCGCCGCCTTGTCCAGACCCGCCAAGCGTATGAGCAATCCTTTGAGCGGCCGGCGTGCAAGACTGATCACGCGATACAGCCGATAGAGCAAATCGAACTTCGCCGGATCGAACGCAACTTCGTCTCCGGCTCTGCCGCCCTCGAGAAATGGATACGCGGTCACATAGGCGAGAGCGGCAAGAGCGACACGGCGCCCCTTGCCCGTGGCCGCATAGGTGGCCATGGCGCTAATCGCCTCCGGCGCCCACGGCTTCTGACTTGCGAGCGCATCGAGGCGCTCGAAGAGATTCCTCTGCGCGGCTCGGCGTTCCTCATCGTCGCGCGGCCGGAACGACAGCAGCACCTTGCCTTGGTGACTGACGCCACGGCGCGCCCGCGCCAGCAACACGCGGTTGACCAGCGGCCCGGCGGCCGAAAAATCGCGATCGAGCAGCGGCTGATCGAGAAGCGACTGGATCTCTCGATCTCGGTCAACGACCAGCAGAGAGGCAAGGCCACCCAGACTGATATAACGAGCCATCCGTCCTAACCTAGCGAGAGGATTTGGTGTCTGCAGGCGAACCGGGACACGCCGCCAGTGGTGGCGATGCTCCATAGACCATCGAGCCTGACTCCTCGAGTTCACTTTGCCACGGATTGACCAAGAGACGTGCAGGGAACTTCGCACCAGCCGAAGCTCCGCCGCCGAGGTAAGTGTCGGCTGCCCTGCTCCGGCTGAAGACGGAGAATAGCGAATGCGCTGTTGTCATGCCCCGAACAATGCCCAGCCAGATTGTAGGCATCCGGCAAGCCCGGATGCCTACAAGCAAACATTGCACCGGCATTTGCGCCCTTTTGCCTGGGCACCGCGCCATACAATGACCGCTCGATCAGCCCCGATCGCGCAGCTCTGACCGCCCGCGATCTATACCAAGGCATATTTCCTGACTACCCAAGTTCACTTGTTCGCCGCTGCCGCGCGGGACTACCAAGATCACGTCTCGTCGTGATGGCTTTACGAGCCCGATCCGAGACGTCCGAAGCAAAAGACATCGCGGAGCGCGAACATGATCTTGCTCTTCAACAGGACTGATGCCCGGCCAATCCGGCACGATCTGGCATTTCTGTCATCGACGGCTTGGCAGAAATTCCTTGAGACGCGCCCCGATCTCACCTCCGATCCTCTGATCTCGGGTTGGGTCGAACGCGGCTGGCCCCTCGTCGTAGGCCGCAGCTCACCAGACGCAGCCTCCGGGCTTGTGCTCGAATTGCCGCTCCCATCGAGTTACGGCGAAGAGCGCATTTCCGTCGTCATGCAGCCCGACGACATCATTGCAGTCGCCCGTCCTCCCAAGTTGAGCGCGGCCATCAGCGTGGCGCCGCCGAGCTGGAGAGGAACGCTGGCTCAGATCGTCGTCATGGCGGTCCGGAACGGAGCCGACGTACGCGTTACCGGAAGTCTCGCCTGGCGCATGCTGACCGGCCTCGATTATCTGACCGGCGAGTCCGATGTCGATCTTCTCATTTCGCTTCCCCGCGGAAGCGATTGCACCACGATGATCGCCGGGCTCACGGCCCTGGAAGCAACCTCGCCCATGCGCATCGACGGCGAGTTCGTGATGCAGGGCGGCGCTGCCGCAAACTGGCGCGAGCTTCGCACCGGCAACCGCGATGTTCTCGTCAAGACCGCGCGCGGCGCTGTTTTGCGCAACACGAATGACTTCATCAGCGGTGGCGTTCGTCTCTGACGAACGCCACCCACCCAAGCGCATGCTCTCACTGCATCAAAAGGGCGCCAACCGGACCCATTGACTTTCTGGCGCCCTCTGCACATTCTTTCGGCATGCACACGCACGCCGCATTGCATCTCAAGCTTCCCCGTGAGGGGTCCGAAGTCGCGGGCATCTAGCCCCGGCTTGGATTTGTTGCGCGCGCGCCCCGAGCCGGGGACAACCTAACCCAGACAATCCGTACATCGTGCCACGAGTGCTTCCGCGCTCGCGTGCATCCCGTTCCGGCTTTGTGAAGCCGCACCGGTGGTTCCGCGTGTCATCGCGCAGGACCGCCGCGTCAGCGCACATCCAAATTCAGGTGTCCCAATGATTCACCATCCCCCCACGAATGCTCTTCCGAGAATCCTCGTCGGCGAAGGCGAGGCGCAGCGGCTGACTGCGCTGGCAACGACCGCGGTAATGACCAATCGCGCGCCAGAGGTCGCCCGCACGCTGCTGGCCGAGATGGAGCGAGCCGACGTGGTCTCCGACCAAGCCATACCCGCCGATGTCGTCCGCATGCATTCATGGGTCGAGTTCGAGCTCGACGGCGGTGAGAGGCGGCGTGCGCAAGTGGTATTCCCGGGCGAAGCGAATATCGATGAGGGAAGGATTTCCATCCTGACGCCGATCGCAACCGCGCTGATCGGCCTTTCCCCGGGAGGCATGATGATGCTCCGAGGAAACGACGGCCGCCCACACAAGCTGCGGGTGATCTCGGTTTCGGCGCCAGTCGAAGCCGCTTGATCGCCGCTCATGCCAACCCCTCGAGAATAGCCAATGTCCAATATGCAGCACCGCTCCGGCCGGCACTTCCTGCAAGTGCCCGGCCCGACCCCAATCCCCGAACGCATCCTGGCGGCCATGAACCGCCAGGTGATCGATCACCGCAGCCCGCAGTTCCAGTCCCTGGCACACGGTGTACTCACCGGCATCCGCACGATTTTCAAGACAAAGAGCCCTGTTCTCATCTTTCCGTCGTCGGGAACCGGCGCCTGGGAGGCCGCGCTTCTCAACACGCTCTCTCCCGGCGATCACATCCTCACCGTCGAGACGGGACAGTTCGCGCTTCTCTGGAGCAACATGGCGCGCGACCTGGGACTCGTGCCTCACGTCATCGATACCGACTGGCGCATCGGTCCTGAGCCCAATCGCATCGAAGAGCGGCTGCGGCAGGACAAGGATCGCCTCATCAAGGCGGTCTGCGTCGTTCACAACGAGACTTCGACGGGAGCCCGCGCCTGGATCGAGGAGATCCGCGCCGCCATCGACGCAGCCAGGCATCCCGCGCTGTTGATGGTCGATACGGTGTCCTCGCTCGCGGTCATGGACTTCCGCCACGACGAGTGGGGCGTCGACGTCGCCATCAGCGGCTCACAGAAAGGCATGATGCTCCCGCCCGGGCTCTCCTTCACCGCCGTGAGCGAGAGAGCCATCGCGGCCAGCAGGACGGCCGGCTTCCCGCGCTCCTATTGGCAGTGGCAGAAGATGCTCACCATGAACGCGGACGGCTTCTTCCCTTACACGCCCGCGACTGGATTGCTCTTCGGCCTCGCCGAGAGCATCTCCATGCTGCACGCGGAAGGACTAGAAAACGTCTTCGCGCGCCATGATCGTCTGAGTGAGGCCGTGCGCCGCGCCGTCGAAGCCTGGGATCTCGAGGTCTGGTGCCGGCATCCGAAGTACTATTCGTCCGCCGTCACCGCGGTCGCTATGCCCGAGGGACACGACGCCGAAGCCTTCCGAAAGCTCGTACGCGAGCGCTTCGACGTGTCGCTGGCGATGGGCCTCAACAAGCTTCTCGGCAAGGTCTTCCGCATTGGCCACCTCGGCGACACAAACGATGTCACCATTATTGGAGCACTCGCGGCCATCGAAATGGCGCTCGAGATGGCGCGCGTGCCGCACACTGAGGGCGGCGTCACCGCCGCGATGCGTTTTCTGAGACGCTGAGAGACGCGGCGCCGGCAATCATCCGGCGCCGCCAAGACTCATCGGACCAGCTCCGCCTTCTCCGCGTCCCGCTCCATGGCAAGTTCAGCCTTCAAACTCTCGATATCCCGGAAGATGGAGGCAACGGCCAGAACGCGCCCTTTGGTCTTGTAGCGCAGCAGGCAATCCTTCCCGGCGATGTCGCCGTCGATGTCGATCTCGTCCCAGCCCTCGGCATGACCAACGTAATTGATCGGAATGTCGTAGTGCTGGCTCCAGAAGAAGGGAATGGCACTGAACCTTTCGCGGGCGCCCAGCATGTTGAGGGCGGCCGTCTGGCCCTGGCGCTCGGCCACGACCCAATGCTCGACACGAATATTGGCGCCGCTATAGGGATCGGGCCAGCGCACGATGTCTCCAACCGCAAAGACGCCCGGCGCGCTCGTTTCGAGGAAGCCGTCGACGAGAACGCCCCGATCCATGGTCAGGCCGGCACGCTCGGCAAGCTCGGTCCGCGGGCTTACTCCGATCCCCGCGACCACGAAATCGGCCTTGAGCCGCGTGCCACTCTGAAGCACGACCTCGCGCCCTTCCACGGCCTGCGGCGTCTCCCCTAGGTGGAATACGACGCCGTGCTCCTCGTGCAGTGCGCGTATGAAATCACCCATCTCGGGACCGAGAACGCGCTCCATCGGGCGTTTGTCCGAAGCGACCACATGAACTTGCACGTCTCGCGCCCGGAGCGACGCCGCCACCTCAAGACCGATAAAGCTCGCGCCGATCACGACCGCGGTTCGCGACTTTTCGGCTTGCTCGATAATCCTTTGCGCATCGCGTAGAGAGCGCAGCGTATAGACGTGCGGCGCATCGGCTCCCGGTATCTTGAGACGGCGCGGCTCCGCGCCCGTCGCGAGCAGCAGGCGATCATAAGCGATCGTCGACCCATCGCTGAGAACGACTGAGCGTGCACCGGTGTCTATCCCTGTGACCTCCGTCCCAAGCCGAAGCTCGATGCGATTCTTCGAATAATAGCTGTCCGAGCGTAGCGGCAGCCAATCGTAAGGCGCGCTTCCAGCGAGGTAGTCCTTGGAGAGGTTGGGCCGATCGATGGGCGGGGCAGTATCGCTGCTCAGCATGACAATGCTGCCCTGGTACTCTCTGCGCCTCAGCATCTCCGCCGCCGCGAAGCCCCCGGCGCCGCCGCCAACGATCACGATCTTCTCCGGCGCGCCACTCGGCATGCGCAGTGGCGACGAGCGTGACTCCGCGCGCTTGTCGCCGACGAAGATCTTTCCGTCCTTCTGCTCGACCGACCAGCAGGCGATGGGGCTCAGCGCAGGAGCGGCGACGGCCTCGCCGGTTCTGAGATCGAAGCAGGCGTGATGCCACGGGCATCGCACCGTGTCTCCGACCACCAGCCCCTCGCCCAAGGGGCCGTTGTAGTGAGTGCAGGTTGCGCCAACAGCGAAGATCTCAGCCCCTCGTCGGACAAGAAGGACCGGATCATCGCCCACATGGCCGACCAGCTTGCCTCCATCCGAAAGGTCGCTCGCTGCCACGCCTTGGGCAAGATCTGGACCTGTGACAGTCGCCTGATCGCTCGCCATGCTCGTCTCCCGTTTTCATGCCGCCAAGCCGAGGAGCTCCCGCCGTGTCCGTGGGCTATTATGATCCGGAACGCCGTCTCTGTCTTAGTATTGCGCTGCATTGCACCGCCGAACACAGCCTTCTGCCTAATCGCCGGAAACGTCGATCGTTCCGGTCATGTTGGGATGTATACGGCAGAAGTAGGCGAAGGTTCCGGATTTGGTCAGAACCAGCCGGGCCGCTTCGCCTCTCGGGATCATGACATCCCAGTCACCAACGTGCGCGGTAGCCGTATGATCGATGAAATCCCCGTTTACCCACTCGATCGTGTCGCCCACTTTCGCCGTGACTTGAGGCGGCGAGAAAGCAAGGTCCGTGATCTTGATCTGAACCACCTCACCCGCCTCGGCAGAGGCAGCGCAAGCCAAGTCCATTGCCGCAATGATCGCTGCGGCGCGTCGCGCTGTTTTCATCGATTGTTCCTTATTTGAGGTCTTTGACGAGCGTCTCGGCGTGATGCTGATGGCCCTGAAAGACCTTGAGGCCCGTCTCCAGGAGACCCTTGAGCTCGGCGTTGTCGGCCGATGGGATGAGCGTCTTCTCGAGCGCACCGTTGACGGTCTTGTGATAGGCGAGCTCATTCTCGGCATAAGCCTTGTCGAACGCCGCACCCGAAAGCTTGCCGAGCTCTGCAGCCTTTTTGTCGGCCGACGTAACGAGACCCTTGCTGGTGTCGTTGTCCTCGGGCGTGACGTTGAGTTTTTTGACGAGCGCAAGCGCCTTGTCGTTCACCGCCTGATGATCGCGCACCATGTCGTTCGCAAAAGAACGAACCTTGTCGTTCTTCGACTTATCGAGGGCGACCTTCGCTGCCTTGATGTCGATATCGCCCGCCGTATAAGCGATGTGCGCTATCTGTGGATCGGATGGCTTGTCGGCAGCCAATCCCGGCGCCGCCGTCATGGCGAGCAGGAGCGTTGCAGCCAGGCCGTTTGCAGCTTTGTTGCGCATTTGAACCTCCGTTGTGAGACCCTAAGGCTTTCGCCTTCACAACGGATTGGATGCGTCCTCTCACCGAAGGTTCCCGGCAATCAGTCAGGTTGCGTCATCCGCTTCACCACGGCATCCGCGATGCGCGCGCAGCGCCTGCCTTCGAACGGGAACACGTCCCTGAACATTGGATCGACTTGGTCCGAGAGAGCTTCCTTGAGCAAGCGCCGGGCACGGTGCAACCGGGTCTTTACGGTCTCCTGACGTAAGCCCAGAAGCTCTGCCGTCTCCTCGACGCTCATGTCCTCGATCACCCGCGCCACGAGGACGACGCGGAAGTCCTCCGGCAGGTCGTCTATGGCGCGTTCCAGGAGTTGGCAGATCTGATGCTGGGCCATGGCACGCTCGGGGTCGATGGTTGGGCTGCCGGACAAGGGGAAGGGTATGACCTCGGCTCCATACGGCGACGGTTCGACCTGAGGCATTGGCGCATCTATCTGCTTGCGCCGCCACTGCAGCGCCGAGTTGAGAACGATGCGCGAAAGCCAAGTCGCGAGGCTCGACTCTCCACGAAATCCCGAAATCCCCGAGAAAGCGCGCAGATAGGCGTCCTGCAGCACATCCTCCGCTTCTCCATCGTCACGCACGATGCTGCGAGCGATACGATAGAGCCGCCGGTTGTGCATTTGGATGATCACGCGAATGGCCGCCTCGTCCTTCGCCGCTGCACGGCGGATGAGATCGCCTTCGACGGATCTATCGTGTCTTTCGGTGTGAAGCTGGACCATGGCATCGTCTCCGGCATGCACCCACGATACGTCGGCACACGAGCCTTTGGATGCAACGGCGGAGAATAGGTTCCCCAGTCCGGCGGGCCTTACACAATTTAATCCCGCTGCTCGCTATGATCGGCAACGCACTCGCGATTGTTACGCCGCTCCTCGCGAGGCGTTCCTTTCTCCCGCATTGCACTCGACGCAATCCCGGCGTTAGCGTCACCTTCGGCTGCGCAGCTCATTGGTTGGTTCCGTCATGTACACGCGTCCGGAAGAATTGGCAGAGCAGTACTTTGGCGGCAACGGCGCGAGCTACGATCATATCGCGCGCGTCTCTACGCTCGGCCTCGACGGATGGTGGAAGCAAAAGATCCTCGCCAGAATTCCAAGCGCTCCCCGCCGCATCCTGGAGCAGGCGAGCGGCACCGGTATCCTGACCTGCAAGATCGCGCAGCGGTTTCCCGATTGCCAGGTGATCGGCGTCGAGCTCCACGAGGGCTATCTCGACATCGCCAGGAACAAGGTCCGCGACCTCGGGCTCGGCAACGTCGAGCTCATGCAGGGCAGAGCCGAGGACGTGGTGCTGGATGGCGAGTTCGACTGCATCGTCTCGGACTACCTCGCCAAGTATGTCGACCTCGATCTCCTTGTGGCGCATGCCGGGAAGATGCTCCGCAAGGACGGCATTCTCATTATGCACGAGCTGACCCGGCCGACGCAGCCGGCGTTCCTGGCGCTGTGGAACCTCCACTTCAAGGCGCTGCAGGCCTACGGGAATTGGAAACATCCCGAGTGGAACATGGCCTTCAACGATGTACCGGCCCTTCTCGCCAGGACACGCTGGGTGGATGATCTGACACGCGCCCTCAAAGCCAACGGGTTCTCCGACATCGAGGTCGAGAACCAGATCTTCGGCGCTTCCGTCATCGTGTCGGCCAGGAAGTAGGCGCTATGCTGCACGCTCGTCGCACACGCTAGTGCGGCAAGAGAACGCCAATGGTCACTCCGACCACGAGAGCTAGCACCGCCGCCACCAGAAAACTCAAGACTGACCACAAGGCCCCTCGTCCGCCGGATCGCGGGGTCTTGACCCGGCCGCGACGCGCCGACCGCGCGTTCCGGTGCGCCGCCGCCAGAAAGATTTTCGCAGCCGCACCGAGTTGGCGGCGTTTGACCCGCGGCTTGTCCAGGCTTTCGACGACCCAATGGCCATTTTCGCGCTGCCTCAGCGCCACGACGACCTCGCCGGCCTCGTCCGTGATCCGCTGCAGCGTGATCGCCTGATCGGCCAGCGCCATGCGCCAGCCAAGCGCATCCAACGTCTCGCCGTGGTCCTGTATCAGCTGGCTCAGCGTCCGGATACTTCGCGCGTCTATACGACTCGGCGGCGTGACCGCGACACTCCTGTCCTCCAGCGGCTTCGCCCAGCGCGGATCCTCCCCAGGCTCCAGGATGTAGATGAGGCCGAGCCTGAAACGCTTGCGTCGTCCGCTTGTGACGCAAAGCGCCCAAACGTCGGGCGGATCGATTTTGATGGGAATGATTTCGCGCTCGAGGCCCGCCTTCGAGCCCCCGAAATAGACGCAGCGAACCTTGCTCTCGCTCTTCGCCGCCTCCAGCAAACGAGCCAGCAAAGCTTCTCGCTCGTTCTTGCTGCTCGGAGCTACATCGGGTTCGTCAAGCCGAAGAACAGGTGCGTCCGCCATCGAGCGCCTAGCCAGCGAGACATCGCGCAAGCACTCACGCACGCCCCGCCGGGAGCGTAAGCACCTGTTTGATCATAAGGTTCTGGCTATTATCCTACTCAAAAATCCGCTCCGCTCCTAGGGGCGAAACGACACCGTGACGCCGCGACAACGCTTCTCGCACTCTTTCGCAAGCCGATGCTAAATTGCAGAATATTTTCGCCGAGCCAGTGATCAATGGCTTGCCAGCCCCTCTCCACCAGAGATCCCCATGCCCTTTCTTCGCTTCGACCTCGTCAAAGGCCGCACTGACGCCGAGATCGCCACTCTTCTGGACGCTGCTCACCGCGCCATGCTGCGCGCCTTCAAGGTGCCCGAGCGCGACCGCTATCAGGTCGTCCAAGAGCACGATGCGAGCCGCGTTCGCATCGAGGATACCGGCCTCGGCATCGATCGCACCGACAAGGTTGTGGTTGTCCATGTCACCACGCGCCCACGTGGAGCCGAAGCCAAGCAGAACTTCTATCGCTTCCTCTGCGAGGAGCTGAAAAAAAGCTGCGGCATCGAGCCGTCGGATGTGATGGTCAGCGTCGTCGAGAACACGGATGCGGACTGGTCGTTCGCCAACGGCGAGGCGCAGTTTCTCACCGGCAAGCTCTGAGCATCACTGAGAGCTGCTGTCTCCGGACGTCAGCAGCTCCAGCGCTTTTTCAAGCTGCGGATCTTTCCCACCCGAATAGCGGATGTCGAACGGCACCTCGACCGTAGGCTCGACGCCGGTCGCCTCCAGCCGCTCGCCATCGACGCTCACGTCGTTCACCGCGACCATCAGGAACGTCCCGTCCGAGAGCATGAAGCCGCGGCCCGCCAGCAGAGCGCCCGCTGTTCTCGTTCCGACGAGAGGGCCGAACTTATAGTTCTTGAAGCCGTACGAGAGTACCTCCTTGCCGCTCCTGGTCCCCTCGTTGATGAGAGCGGCCACGGGCTTGCGCCACTTGAAGCCGGCAAAGCCCGCCTTCCCGTCCCGATCCGTAAACTTGAGGTCCGGCCCGCGCGCGTTGAACAGGTCGAGATATTCCGGCGACGCTCCACCCCAGCCGTCGCGCAAGTCCCAGATCAGCGCATCCGCATCCTTGAGTTTGCCGTCGCTGAGCACGTCGACAAGGATGTCCTGATAGGTCCGGCCTGCATAGGACCAGACATGAATGTACCCGACGCGCTTGCCGTCCTTCTCGATGATGCGGGCGCTGTCGCGCAGGGCGGTCTGAAACGTTTCGCCCGGCTTCAGGAGCTTCGGCTCGACCGGCACGTCTGAAACAGCCCCGTCGCGCTCCCGCCGGATCGAAACCTTCACCGTCTTCCCGACCGCATCCCTGAACGATCCCACAGGTGCGAAGCGAGCTCCATCCACGGCGACGATCTCATCGCCCGCCTTGAGATCCGATTTCGACGCGGGCGAGCCTTCCATCACGCCCGTGATGAAAATCCGGTCGTCGATCTTGCGGGTGAATATGCCGATGCCCGGATAGGAGAGGCCGTCCGGAAAGCGCGCCGAGATCTCGCGCCTGAGCCCACGGGAGAAGATGTCAACGAGTTGGTAGTACGCCGGCTCCTCCGGCGTCGCGTGGATCATGTGCGAGGCGTCGAGCTCGGCGAGCAGCGCATTGATGGCCTGCGATCTCTCCTCGGTGCTCTTGGCCTCGAGGTAGGCCTGCCGGTGCCGGTCCGTGAGCTGCTTCCAATCCTTGCCTTTCAGGTTAGGGTCATAGAACTGCGTACGCACGATTTCTGCGGCTTCGTCGAACACCTTCGCGTCCTGAGCGCCTTGCTCGCGCGCGGCCAGAGGCGCGACCGTCAAAAGCAACGAAAGAAACGCAAAGATGGTGGTTCTAAGCATTACCGCTCCGAATGGTGTCCCGCAGGCACAGCTCCTGCTTGGCTAGAGACACGTTGGTGCCGCACATGAAAATTGCAACGTACAACGTCAACAATATCCGCAAGCGGCTCCCGAACTTGCTCGAATGGCTCGAGGTCGAAAAGCCAGACGTCGCATGCCTGCAGGAGCTGAAAACGGAGCAGGATCAGTTTCCGTTGGAAGCGCTGAAAGCGGCTGGCTATCACGCAGTCTGGAAAGGCCAGCGGACGTGGAACGGCGTCGCCATCCTGTCCCGGTCCGAGCCCGTCTTGACGCGAGTTGGTCTTCCCGGCGACGAGAGCGACACCCAGAGCCGCTACATCGAAGCCGCCGTCAATGGCATCCTTGTCGGATGCATCTATCTGCCGAACGGCAACCCGCAACCTGGGCCGAAATTCGACTACAAGCTAGCCTGGCTCGACAGGCTGATCATCCATGCCCGCGATCTGCTCGATCAGCGTATTCCCGCCGTTCTCGCCGGTGATTTCAACGTCGTGCCGACGCCCCAGGATATCTACCCTACCAAGTCCTGGGACAAAGACGCGCTTGTGCAGCCCAAAAGCCGGGCCGGGTTCAAGCGCCTTGTCTCACAAGGGTGGACTGACGCGCTGCGCCACCTTCATCCGAAGGAGCCCATGTACACGTTCTGGCACTACATGCGGAAGAGTTGGGAGCGAGACGCAGGGCTTCGCATCGATCACCTGCTGCTCAGTCCCAGGTGCACCAAGCGGCTGAAGTCGGCAGGCGTGGACAGATGGGTCAGAGGACAGCCTGATGCGAGCGATCACGCGCCCGCATGGATTACCCTGTCGGATTGAGCTGTCTAGTACCCTGTCATCTCCAGATACCCCTCGCCCGCATGCGATCCGCCAAAGGTAATCGGTCCCTCCCAATAGGGAAAGCGCGTCCCCATCCAGCTCTCGGCATTGAGCGCTTTCGTTTCGATCGCGATACCGCGGCTCTTCACCTCTACCTTCCACACAATCGGAAGTTTCCGGCCCGCAACGCCGTGCTCCGCCATCGGCGTTAGCACGATGTCGTCACTCGCGAGCGCTTCCGCTGTAGCGTCCGGCATGATCCATGTTCCGGCGCGGAACCCGTTTCCGTCTGCCCCGCGAAGTCGGAACAGCATCAGCTTCTCCCCGCTCGCGAGATGCAGCGAGAACCAGTCCCATCCCTTCTGGTCGGCAGCGAGAGGCTGGCTGCTCCATTCGCGATCCATCCAGGCCCGCCCGGTGACGGCAACCTCGCGTCCGTCGATCGTGAGCGAGCCAGTTACCTCGAAGAACGGCTGGCTGTAGTAATAAGACGCCTGCCCCTTGTCGGACTTGCGGCTATAGCCGCCATCTCCCTGCGGCACCGGAGCCTTGTCCGTCGCGAGCGTAAGCTTATAGGAGAAGTCGGTCCCCTTGGCCGTCATCGTCACCTTCGAGAGTCCCGGCGCCTCGTCCTCGGCAGCAAGCGACCAGTCGTCGATCCATGCCCGGAAGGGCGTCGCCGTCACTCCGGCCTGCCCAATGCCGCCCCGCGCCAGCGTCTCCGCAAAGCGGTGCGTCGCCTTGCTCGACACTGCGGCATGCCCCATCCACACCTGCTGGTTGGCCCAGCCTTCGCGCTGCGGACCTGGGTCCGTCGCCTGCCGGAAGAGCGTCCATTGCACGCCGTAGGTCTCGCCGTCCGCGCCCTTGAGGTTGGCTGTCACGTACCACCACTCGATGCGGTAGTCGGGATGCGCGCCGAAATCCGCCGGGAACGCGAGCGGTTTGTCCGGGACTACCGCCGCAAATCCGGACGCATCCTCGCCGAGACCCGCAAATCCCCCGGCTCGCACGCCCGCACTTGCAAGCGCGAGGGCGACTACCGCGATCATGAAGTAAAGCGGCTTAGCGTTCATCCGCAAACACCTTGAGCAATCTCGCCGGCCGCGTCCGCGCCAAACGGACAACAGGGACGAGAGCCGCCAGAAACGCCGTCAGCAATGCCAGCCCGAAAATCAGCACCCATTGGCTCGGGAATATATGCAACGGCAGACGCCATCCGAAGGCTTCCACATTCACGATCGCGACCAGGCACCAGGCGAGCACGAGGCCGAGAGGCACCGCCAGCACCGCCGTCGCAGCCGCCAGCACCGCAATCCTGATCACCTCGAGCTGCGCCAGCCGCCTACGCGTGACGCCGGCCGCCCACACCGGCGCAAGCTGCGCCAGACGCAGGTCGCTGAGCGTGAGCAGGCTCGCGAACAGCGCCACTCCAGAAACGACCAGCGTCAGCGTGTTGAGCGCCGCCGTGACGGCAAACGTCTTCTCGAAAATACCAAGGGACATCGCCTTGACCGAGGCTTGGTCTATGACGCGACCGAGCACGCCACCAAACCTCTCCTGCATTTCCGCCATGAGCTGGGGCGCTCGCGCCGGCTCGACCCGCAGGCTGTAGTTCACGCGCCGCACCTCCGGCCAATGGGCTACGAGGGCATCGACGTTGACGCGCAATTGTCCCTTGGGATTGCCGTAATCGGGATAAATGCCGACGGCCTCGGTACGCCAAAGCCCGCGCGCCGCGGGAACGGAAATCTCGTCACCGAGCTTGACGCCCAAGCGCCGCGCCAGCTGCTCGCTGACGAGCACGCCTTCGCCGCGCTTCACTCGGTCCCACGCCCCGTCCATTTCCGACAGCAGCGAGAAGTGCTCGCGGTAGGTCGCATGGTCACGAATGCCGAACACGTCCACCGGCCAGGCATCTATGCGCGTCTCGGTCCGCCATACCGGCAGGATCGCCGAAACCTCCGGACGCGTCTCGAGCCACGATACGATACGCGCGGCGTCCGCATCGCTCTGCGCGTCGAAATAGATCTCGGAGTTGAGCCTCTCGTCGAGCCAGGTTGTAAAAGTCTTGCGGAAGCCCTCCACCATCGTGCCGACGCCGACGTTGGTCGCAAGCGCAAGCAACAGCGCCATCAAGGCCAGCGACAGGCCCGAAAGCTGTTGGCGGCTGTCCGCCCAGAACCAGTGCGCGAGCGCACCGCCTGCGCCTCTCTCCGCCACGCGCAGCAGGACCGCGAACACCAGCGGAAGCAACAGCGCCGCCCCGAGCAGCACGCCCGCGATGATGACGAAGCCGGCGACGAGGCCCGCGCCCTTCAGATACGTTAGGAGTGCTACGGCAAAGCATACCGCCGCGACCATCCCCTGAAGCCGCAGCTGCCGCATCTGAGCTTGCCGCCACGCCATCGGGTGCGCCACGCCGAGCACCGGAAGCTTCGCGACTTTGATCAGTCCCGCAGCCGATGCCGCCAGCGCACCGAGCATCGTCATGCCGAGCCCAGAGGCCCACCAAGCCGGCGCGAGCGCGAGCCGCCCCTCGACCGATGCGCCGTAAAGACCCTCCAGGCTTGCCGCCACATCGGGCAGCAGCGCAGCCGCGATCAGATAGCCGCAGACCATGCCGACGATACCGGCGCCCAGCGCCAGCAACAGAATTTCGCCGATGAGCACGCCCATCAAGAGTCGCAACGGCACGCCAACAGCGCGCATGGTGCGGACCATGCCGAGACGCTGCTCGAACGCGAGCCCGATCGACGCATGCACGATGAAAAGACCGACGATGAAGGCGAGGAACCCGAAGGCCGTAAGATTGAGGTGGAAACTGTCCGTCAGCCGCGAGAGATCACTCTCTTCCTCGGGCTCGGTGACGCGCAGCTCCCCGTTCGTGAGCGACCCAACATCCCCAACCCTCGCGACGTCACCCAGGCCAAGCAGCAGACGCGAGACCTGCCCCGGCCGCTCGAGCACGCTCTGCGCCAAGCCTATGTCGACGATCAGAAGCCCCGGCGCCACATCCTCGATCGCGACAAGCGGCGGCAACGTGTGCCCGCGGTCAGTGACGACCGCCGATCCACCGGCCCCGGCGAGCTCGCTGCTCGTCGTCGGCGAAACGACCGTCTGCCACGGCGGCTTCAGGAAATGCTCGAGCCGCTCGGAGCCCTCGACGGCGCTGCTGAGCGTTCCAGCAGGAATGGTGAGCGGTTCGATACCGATCACACGAAACGCCTTGCCGCCGACGCGCACCGTGCCCTCGATCACGGGGGACGCTTTGAACCCGGCGCGCCTTAGCGCGAGAAAATGCTCCTGTGAGAAAAGAGCGCCCCGCGCACTGACGATGCTCCGCGCCCCTGCATTGCCGAACACGGCCGCCGCGCGGTCGTAGCTTTGGCGCGCCTGAGCGTTAAGCGCCTGCACGCCGCTCCAGAGGGCTGTCGCGATTGCAAGGCCGATCAGGAGCGTGGCAAGATTCATCGGATGCCGGCGCCAGTGACCGAGCAGTGTCGCCAGGATCCAGTAAGCCTGTGTCACGGCGCAGCCAACACTCCCGAGGCGAGCGTCACCTGCCTGTCGAGGCGCGCAGCAAGACGCGTGCTGTGCGTAACCATCAGAAAGGCGGCGCCCGTCGCTTTGATGAGATCGAGCGCAAGAGCCAGCACCTCGTCACCCGTCGCCTCGTCGAGATTTCCCGTTGGCTCGTCGGCAAGCAGAAGCCTCGGCCGAATGGCGAGCGCGCGACCGATCGCGACGCGCTGCTGTTGCCCACCGGAAAGCTGTTCGGGATACCGCCCCACCAACGCCGTGAGCCCGAGGCGCGCGGTCAGCTCTTGCTGCCATGCCGGATCGAGCCGGCCTGCCAGCCGCGCCTGAAACGCGAGATTGCCCGCCACCGTCAAACTGGGAATGAGGTTGAACTGCTGAAATACGACACCTAGTTGCTCGCGCCTAAGCTCGGCCCGTCCCGCGTCACCAAGGTCCGTGACGCGGACGCCGTCGATCCAGATATCGCCCCCATCGACCTCGTCCAGTCCGCCGATGAGATGCAGAAGCGTGCTCTTGCCGCTGCCGGACTCGCCGAGCAGCGCAAGACTGGTTCCGGCCTCGAGCGTGAGATCCACACCCTTGAGCACCGGCAACGGCCCCTGCGGCGTTTGATAGGATTTCCGCAATCCGGCGACACGCAGCAGCGGCGCGCCCTCCCGGTTCGGCTCGTGCGATCCCGACTGGGGCCGCTCCAAACGATTCAACATCAGGCTCCCAAGATGAGCCGCGCATGTCGCGCGGGTCGATGTCCGCGAACACGGTAACATCGCAGAGAGTTTCATTAAACCTCTGCCCTTAGCGTTAGCCGGGATGGCGGTCATTCACGGAAAGCGAACCTCAAGCTTCGGCATGCTTGGGCCGCCTGCCGCCTGATCGGCAAAGGCCAACTATCACCGCTCTACACAATTTACGATCCGTCCCAATCGCGGATGGATGGCTCGAAGCTTCAGGAGTAATATCTCTGTGTGCGGCACACCTGGGCATATCCTTCTTCGCCGCTGAGACTGCGCCGCTGAGAGCCGAATACACTTTCATTCTTGGAGAGATTTTCCCGGCGCTCGCCGAGCCACACACTCCGCCTTTCTCGCCTGATCGCCGAGAAGTGTTCGACTGCCTGACCTGCCCATAGCCTCGTTGGACGAAGGAGATTCATCATGTCCTTCCTAGGCGCGTTACTGTTGATTGCGACGGGCCTCGCGATAATGTCTTACGGCCTGTTCCTCTTCTACGCGTGGCTCCCGCTGTTGTATGGCCTGATCGGCTTGGATATCGGCCTATTGCTCGGCCGCGCATTGACTGGCGATGTCGGAACGTTGGCGATCATCCTCGGCATTGCCTGTGCCATCGCCCTCGCGTTCGCATCCTATTTCCTGGAACCCTATCGGCGCGTCCTGCTGGGCGTTTCCGGCGGCTTCCTGTTGGGGCTGTCGCTCGCGGCCATCTTCGGACTCGAGGGAACACTTGGACAGCTTTCCGGGGTCATCCTGGGAGTAGCCGGCGCCATCGTCGGCGGCATTCTCGTTCCCAAGTACTTCGATACGTTTGTCGTCATCGCCTCGTCTCTGAGTGGGGCGGCCATGGTGATCTCGGGAATACACCTTCTGTTTCCCGGCATCGGCCTATTCGACGGCACGAACGGCGGCCTGCTCGCGAGGCTCCTCACCATCGTCCTCGGCCTCATCGGCATCGGCTGGCAGTTCAACAACCTGAAGAATTGGGCCCAGTCGCAAGCGACGCCCGGCACGGTCTCGTCATTCAGGAAGCAATAACGGCAGCCGAGGCCTAGCGCCTCGGCGCCTCACTCGGCTCGCAATGCATCGAACCGCTTAGCGCGGGCCGTTGTCCACGCGCCAGCGGGCAGCCGCTTCAGCACGGCAGCTACCACCACCTGCGGAGCGAGCATCGCCCTCAGCAACGAAAATGCGCGCGCCCGGGACTTTTTGCGCTTATTTCCGTAGAACCGCGCATGCGCTGCAGCGATGGCGGCCCAATAGTGTCGCCGCTGTACCAGATATGGCTTGTATTTCTCGACCAGGGCCAAGTTCATATTGAGGTCCGTGCGCCCTCCCTTGTCGGGAGTGTCCGTCTTGTGCTGGTCGGCTACGGGGCCCGGAACGGAAATGCAATGACCGCCAAGCAGACCCAGACGAATGCTGTAGTCCCAGCTGTCCGCCCGGCGGATCGACGGATCGAACGGGCCGACGGCTTGGAACACCGATGCCCGCGCCATGAGCGTCCCACACGGAGCAGCACCCCATACGTAGGCAGCACTGCTCACGCCTAGAAGATAATCGGCGATGGCCGGCCCACGGGGCTCCGGCGACGAATGCCCCATACCTTCCCAGACATGGACGGGGCGATTGTGCCCGCCGGGAATGACGTTTCGCCCGCCAAAGCAAAGAATGAGATTTTCACTCGTCGCCGTCTCGTACGATCCAATGCGGCCGACCGAGCGCGATATTCTGTCGGCATAGGAGAAATCGTCGTCATCGAAAAATGCGATGAACTCGCCCTCCGCTACGCCGATGATGGTGTTGAGAACGCCGGAAAGGCCTGCATTCTTCGCGAGACGTATCTCCCGGAGAGGAATGTCCTTTTTTATCTCTAGGATCTTGTCGAAAGATCCGTCTGTCGATGCATCATCGACGACGACGATTTCCGTATTGGGCCAATCTTGCGCAGCAGCGCTACGGATTGCCCTTTCGATCGTGTCGACTGCGTTAAAGCAGGAAATTCCAATAGTCACCAAAGGTGTCTGCACGCCTACATCCCCCCACACACCTCCAGTTGCAATAACAGCAGACTGATCACCTGGAAAGCCGGGTTGATGCGAAAAATAAGCAACACACAATCAACGCATTGAAATATAATCATTAAAAAGAAATGGAGATCGGTTTTTATCCGCATATAACGCACTACGTTGCGCAACTTTACGGAGGCTGGCGAAACCAGTCACAGGCCAAAACACCTTCCGAGCAGACCTGCGCTGACCAGCTTACGGAGCGTAGCGCGTGAATACGAAATCGCGATCCTTCACGCGCGCTTCGTGACACGCAAAACACGTCTGATGCTGCGCTTCGTCGGCCGGCTTGCCATCGATGAACCTGCCGAAGCCCCAACCACCAGTGTCGGGATACCTTTTTGAATCCTTGACCATGACCTGCACCGTCGTTGCCGCGCCGGGCACGGAGGCGGGCTCGAAATCTGGAGACGGAGTGCGCTTCCACGCGAGCTTCACGAGGATACTTCCATCCGGGAACGGCAGGGTCCCCGCCCTATAGGCTTTGATGGCGACGTCATTCCCAACGATCGCTCGCAGCTCATTCAATGGCTCCCCTTCGAGCGCTGGCGCCACGAGCTCCCAGCTTCGATATCCCTCGGGAATGGTCACGCCGTAGATGGGAGAAGCCCCATCGCTTCCAGCTTTGCTTTGTGAGGAAATCACGGCGCCGGCCGCGAGCGGCAGCAACGCCGCGGCGGCGACCGCGAGACGTATCGCTTTCATTGCATATCTCCTGCAGACGGGCAGATCAGAAGCGATCGACGTCGATGATGGCATCCGCAAATGCGCGCGGCGCTTCCTGGGGGAGGTTGTGCCCGATGCCCCCGGTGATCACCCGGTGCGCATACTTGCCCGAGAACTTCTTGGCATAGACGCTGGCGTCCGGATGCGGCGCTCCGTTGGCGTCGCCCTCGAGAGTTATCGTCGGCACGGAGATGATCGGCCCTGCTGCGAGCCGCTTCTCGAGCTCATCATACTGAGGCTCGCCTTTCGCCAGATCGAGACGCCAGCGATAGTTATGGATCACGATCGCCACGTGGTCCGGATTGTCGAACGCCGCCGCCGATCTATCGAAGGTCGCATCATCGAATTTCCATTGGGGCGAGGCCAGGTGCCAGATGAGCTTCGAGAATTCGCGCCGGTATTTGTCGTATCCCGCCGCGCCCCGATCGGTCGCAAAATAGAACTGATACCACCACTGCAGTTCCGCGTTGGGTGGCAGCGGCTTCCTATTCGCTTCCTGGCTTCCGATCAGATAGCCGCTGACCGACACCATGGCCTTGCAGCGCTCGGGCCAGAGCGCCGCCATGATGTTGGCCGTCCGTGCGCCCCAGTCGTAGCCGGCGACGATCGCCTTCTCAATTCTGAGCGCATCCATGAGCGCGATCGCGTCGACGGCAATTGCCGCCTGCTGGGCGTTGCGCACTGTCACGTCGGAAAGGAAGCGCGTCGTGCCGTAACCGCGCGTGAACGGAATGATGACCCGATACCCGGCGGATGCCAGCATCGGAGCGACATCGACATAGCTATAGATGTCGTAGGGCCAGCCGTGCAGGAGCAGCACGACAGGGCCGTCTGCCGGACCGTCCTCCGCGTACCCGACATTGAGAACGCCAGCTTCGATCTGCTTTAGCGGGCGGAACGACGTGTTGGCCCGCGCCCCGGCACTGGCTTGGCCCACAACCTCTGCGTTTGCCTGCCGGATTGCACCGATCTGGGCCACAGCAATTGCTGCCCCGGCCACCCCGAAAAAGCTGCGGCGGGATTGGTTTATCTCTTCGCCCGGGCCGGTCTCGTCCATCTTCCCCTCCTTTGCATCGAACTCGCCAGCACATACTCATCGTACGGTCGGTATGTTCCGATTAAGCGAGATGGCCGTCATTTGCTGTGAGCGCAGCGCGGGGTGAGGAGGCCGGACTTGGCCGAGAATAAAGCTTTCGTTGATGCTAACGAGCCACCTATCCACGACAACCATGCAGCAACCGATGGCAAGGTTCGACATCGGCGCACGGCGCGTGTAAGCCATGGACCGGTCACATCGTTGAGCTTCTCCGAATATGATCGAGGCGCCCGTTATGCGTCCTCGGACGGGAACAACATGCGCTACCACAAGGCAAAGTCCGTCACGGAGGTCGAAGCTCGATACATTGTCGAGCACTCGACGGAATCCCTGTCCGACTGGGTTGCGATCGAATTTTTCGGTAAGTGGTTTGATGTGCGCAAGCTGACGGCGCGCGAGCTGGACGCCTTCATCAGCGATCTAGAGATGGCGCGCAACGCAGCCATTAGCGCGGGGCTCTTGGCCCCGCACTAGGATAAGGCAGACAGATTATTCAGCGCGAATGTTCGCGACGGCGATCTTGCCGCTGCGCTGATCTCTCTCAGTATCGAAGGAAACCTTCTGGCCTTCGGAGAGACCCGAGATCCCGGCACGCTCAAGAGCGGTGACGTGCACGAAAACATCGTTTCCGCCATTGCTCGGCGCGATAAAACCGTAGCCTTTTTGCGAGTTGTAGAACTTGACCGTACCGGTATCCATCTGGATTTCCCTTTCAACAAAAACAATAGCAACCCCGCAGGCATTGACGCGAGCGTGAGTGCGGCGGTCGATTTTGCTGGGTTTGCCTATCCCGGCGACCGCGCAAGCGGACGCCACAGCTGGGTTATCCGGCGAAAGTCGATGGGCACACAGGTAGGAGGCGCAGCTGGAAAAAGCAAGACGACTTTTGGAGTCTGACGAACCAATCCGAGTTTAAGTCGGCGAATTCGACCGCAAACCAGCCGCCTACGCGACCACGCTCACAAGGATTATTCCGATGGCGATTGGGCTTGTAGCCTGCCTACTCACCCGGATGTGAGAGGCTGATCTAAGCCCCCCACTCGCTCCGCTAGAGCTGGAAGCGCAGGACCGCCGTCGTGCCGCGCTCCGCAGGGGGGTACGTCAATTCCGCCCCGAGCTTGCTGGACATGGCCTTGATGACACGCGTCCCCAGACCGGTCCGGCGTCTGTCCGTCGGCATGCCTACCCCGTAGTCCTCGACCGAGAGGTCGACATGATCCTGATGGCGCACAATTCTCACCAGAATGTCGCCGCTCGTGTCCCCGGCATAGGCGTACTTGTAGGCATTGGTGACGAGCTCGGTGACGATAATGCCAAGCGACACCGCCTTATCGGTCGGCAGGTTTATCGCTTCCGCCTCGAGACGAATGGTGTGATGCGTGCCCCAGGCGAGCATCGCCGCCCTGAGCTCCTCCACGAGACCCTCGAGGTAGGCCTGGATCTCGACCGTCTCCACATCCTGAGACGTATAGAGCCGCTTGTGCACGCCGGCGATGGCCAGGATTCGCGCCTGCATTTCCTCGAGCGCGCGCTGAGCCGACGGCTCCGCCACATGAGACCGCTGCATGTTGGTCAGCGCAGCTATGATGGCGAGCGAGTTGGCAACGCGATGGTTCACCTCGCGCAACAACAGCTCCGCCCTGTCACGGGCCGCGCGCACTTCGCGGTCAGCCTCCTCCTTCGCACGCCTCAGTCGCTCCTTCTCGAGCGCCGTGTTGACCGCCTCGACGAGAAGCTCGCGGAAATGCCCTTGCACGTCCTTCCAGACGTAATCGACGGCGCCGGCCTTGAGCGCTGCGACCGCAACCTTGCTGTCTTCCGAGCCGGTGACGTAGACGATGGGCGGCGCGTTCGGCAATGACCGGATGCGCGGCAGAACCTCGAGCCCGCTTGCACCCGGCATATGGTGATCGAGCCCGACGACGTCGAACTTCTGTGCGGCGACCAGATCGTGCCCCTCGTCTCCTGAGTGCGCGATCTCGACATCAAATCCGCGCGCTTGCAGCGTCTTCTGCACGAGGCGCGCAAGACCAGGATCATCGTCGATGTAAAGAACTCTGGGCCGCCGGTCGGTCACTGGTTTTCGGGAACCTTCATAACGGAAAAGAACAGACCGAGCTGCCGGATCGCATTGGCGAAATTGTCGTAATCGACCGGCTTGGTGATGTACACATTTGCCCCGAGATCATAGCAACGCTGGATCTCGCGAGCGTCGTCCGTGGTCGTCAGCACGATGACTGGAGCTCGCTTCGTATGCGGATTCGCTTTGATCCGCTCGAGGATGCTGATGCCGGTCATGTCTGGCAGATTGAGGTCGAGCAGGACGAGAAGCTGCTTCCTGGCGCTCACTTCGCCGGACTGGTCTTCCCCCAACAGAAACTTGAGAGCGTCAGTGCCATTGGCGAAGGGAATGATCTCGTTGTTCACTCCTGCGCGGCGGATGTTGCGTTCGATGAGGCGCGCGTGGCCCTCATCATCCTCGATCATGACGATCGCAACGGGTTTACCCTCTAAGTTCACTTGCGTGCTCCGTCTTCTTTTTGAGGTTGCGTGGAAGTGTTACCCGGAAGGTGGTTCCGACACCTACGTCGGACGTCAGAGTGATATGTCCACCGAGCCGCCTCACCAGAGCGCGGACATGCGCTAGACCGATGCCCTCGCCGGGCTGGTCCTGCGCCCCGGCGCGGCGAAATAGATCGAAGATCCTGTCGTGGTCCGCCTGACCGATGCCGCGGCCGTTGTCCTGGATCTCGATCATGACCGACCCTCCCGGCTCGCTTCTCATGCGGACTTCAATGACGGGCGGCCGGCTGGGAGACCTGTACTTGATGGCGTTGTCGACGAGATTGCCGAAGATCTGCTCGAGCGCCAGGCGATCGCTCGTGATTGCGCCGAGCGGCTTCTCAAGCCGCAGCTCGCCTTGGGTCTCGATTAGACGGTGCTGGGCGCTCGCGGAGATGCCCTCGAACAGGGCTCCGAGATCGACGGGCTCGGGAGCCAAGGTGCGCTGCCCCTCACGCGACAGCTTGAGAATGGCATTGATGAGCCCGTCCATCTTCTTGGTCGAGGCACGAATGAAACTGAGGGCCTCGGGGACATCGAGCACGATCGCGGCCTTCGCTTCAGAGCTCCCGGGCATCGCCTCGAACGCCGGATCGTCCACCAAGCCCTGCAACGTCCCAAGCGAAGTCTCCATCTCGCTCGTAAAGCCCATGACGTTGACGAGCGGCGCGCGCAGGTCGTGGCTTACAATGTAGGCAAACCGTTGGATTTCGTCGTTCGCCCTCTGCAGGTCGGCCGTCCGCTCCTTGACGCGAACCTCGAGTCCGGTGTTGAGAGCTTGCACCTCCGAACGCGCAGACACGAGCTCGCGGGTATAGGAGGTCAGCGCCCAGGCCGTGCCGAGCCCAGCCAGCAGGATCAGTATACCGCCGCCTATCGTGACCCAACGCAGAGCGTGAGCATTCTCCCGCTGCTCGTCGATGCTTGCGAAAAGCCGCCGCTCCACGTTCGCAGTTTCACCTCTGATCAAGGCACGGATCTCATCCATGCTTTGCTTTCCCCGATCGGTCAGAACCAAGGCGAGCGCGTCGTCGGTTTTCCCTGCCTTCTTGAGATCGACGGTTGCGGCCAGCTCCGCGAGCTTCGTCTCGACTTGGATCTTGAGCGATGCGACGAAGTCTCGGGAGCGCTCGTCATCCGGAAGCGCCTTGGCGACGGCGTCGAACGCGGGTCCCGCATTGGCGAGCGAAGCTTCATAGGGCTTGAGATAGCCGTCCTGGCCGGTGAGCAGGTATCCGCGCTGACCGATCTCGGCGTCCTGAATGATCGAGAGCAGGTCGACGAGCGAGCTGCGCTGACCGCGAGTGGCGAGCACTTCCTCGGTCGACACGCGCGTCCGCTCCAGCATCCAGAACGACAGAGCGACCATTCCAAGCAGCACGGCCAAGCCCACTGCAGTGAAAAGCGCAGTCGCTCGCATGAGCGTGAGATTGGAAATAGGCAACGAAGGTCCTTTTGAGGCCGGTCAATGCTGCAGGCCTGGAGGGCCAAAACCGCAACCCCGCGCCGCGGGCGAGACGCCTCTCATTGCATGATAAAACAGGCTCTGGAAGGGGTATTCGATTTGGCCAAACCCGTCGGTATGGAACCATACTTTCGAGGAGCGGCTTCAAGTCCAGAAAACGGCCGAAATCCCTTTCAATCAGGGAGTTTACGATTTGAGCTGAAAGGTTGGCTCCCGCTGAGGCTGGGCCTTCCTGCGGGACCCCGTACGACGAGTTAAGGCGCAGCTCTAGCTTCGCCTTGTTCGGGAATGCTCACAGACTAAGGAAAAGCATTTCAGACTATCTACAGCTGATCTTCTTGGTTCTGGAGCCGTCTCCGCCGCGCGTAAATCGAAGCCACTGACAGATGCCGATTTGCCGACAGCTTTCAGGAGGCCAAAACGATGCCGCATGTGAATGACCTCTCCCCCGGCGACCAGATTGAAATCCGCTACCGCATTTCAGCGGTCCCGACCGGCACCGAGCTTCGCGACAGATGGATTGCCGCCGAGATCAAGAGCATCGACGGTGGCATGTGGCCGCTCGCCCGTCTGGCTGACGGTCAGTTGACCGAAGTACGAAAGTACATGGAGTGGCGCTATTCCTCTGCGCACCTCCGCCCTCCGCGTCCGCACCCGCGGTCTGCCTGAAGCGGCCGTCTTTCAGACCCTCACCTCACCCTTGGCAACCCTCCGCCGAAGGGCGAGTGTTTACGTAGATAAACCATACCTCTGAAGCGGCCGCCGGCGCGCAGACTCTCTGGAGCATTGCGCGCTGGAACATCGGGCGACCTGCCGTCGTTGCTCCTCGGCGGATCTAATAGGAGGAAACAATGGCCTATCCCGATAGAGACTATCGCTCGACAACAACGGGCTCCTCGTGGGGCGCTTATGCCATCGCTATCATTCTCGCCCTGGTGGTGCTGTTCGGAATCATGTCCGCCTTCCGGACAACCGACACGACCGTGATCAATTCGCCCGCTTCTCCGCCGGCGACTACTCAGACCCCGGAATCCAGCCCGCAGCCTCCGGCCCCGGCGCCCGCGCCGTAACGAGGCAAATCGCGGCAATGCTCAAGGGCATTGCCGCGGCTTCGGCAGCCGCCCTAGGCAACGTCGTCGGCAAGAACGCAGCGTTCAAACTCGTCGGGATCGGCGACGCCCGCCTCCTGGCATTGCGTCATGCGTCGCGCCAGCTCCTCGCGCGTGAACTCTCTGCCCGAAGCTTTGGCTTTCATCGCTAGACCTTCGAGAGCAAGTGAAAACGCGTCGATTTCAGATGGATCCTTATCCGATGTCCTGCCCATTCTCAGTCTCCCGGAAACTCCGTTGACGATGTCGTAGCAGCCTCCATGCCTCGACATCGTCAGGAGAAAGACGAGCACTCTCAACAACCGTCCACCTAACCAACCAGTTTAACTGGCGAACAGCATAACTGTTCCAGGCTTGGCGGCTGTCGGCAGAACCTTCGCGCAACCGGCAGGCCGCGAGTTGCATAGGGTTAAGATGGACCCATTGTCCGAGATACGCGTTTTGTCTTGATGGCACCGCAACGCATCCAACTCCACCGCACCAAAGGCTGGCGAATGCCACCCGATACGGTGAAGGTCGACCGTTCGACCCCCTTCGGAAATCCGTTCTCCTCAGAGGACATAGAGCGAAGTGAGGCCGTCGCCTTGTTTCGCGCCTGGCTGTCCGGGGAGCTGACAACCGACGAGATGTCCAAGACGCTGTCGTCCCAGACATTGAGGACTCTCCTCGCGAGGCGAACGCGAATCCTGGGTGGCCTCCGTTCACTTCGCGGGAAGAACCTGGCTTGCTGGTGTCCGCTTCCCCATGAAGGCGAGCCGGACAATTGCCACGCATCTGTTCTGCTCGAGTTGGCGAACCGGGAGGTCGAGGCAAATGCGTCGCCTAAATCCGAAGCTCGACCGGCTCCGCGCAGCAAGCCGGATGGTGCCTTACCCCATACGGATGAGATCGGCAGAGAGCGGCGGGCTCCTGGCTAGCGTCTGAAGAACGACGCAGTAGCGCTCGGTGAGCTTCAGAAGCTGGTCGAGTTGCTCCTGCGTTGCGTTGCTCTTCACCTCGAACCGGAGCCGGATGGCCTCGAAGCCGACCGGCGCCGTCTTGTCGACGCCCAGCGTGCCCCGGAAATCGAGATCCCCTTCGACAAACACCTCCGCCTTATCGAGCGTGACGCCGATGGCGGTGGCGACGGCCTTGAGGGTCACGCCTGCGCAGGCGACGAGAGCTTCGAGCAGCAGATCCCCCGAGCACAATTCGAGGCCCGTACCGCCAGTGGCCGGATGCAGTCCGGCTACCGCCAGCGCGCGGCCAGTCTCAAGCTTGCACGCGATGCTCTGATCCTCGATCGACCCCTTGGCCTTGAGCGTGATACGCGCGGCCCCCGGCTCCGTCTTGTACTTGTCCTTCAACGGCGCCTGGAGGGCGCGCAGCTCGCTTGCGTCCATAGGTATTCCCAACCTTGTCTTGCGTAGTGTTATTGCGCGGCGATAAGGGCACCGCGCGGGGCTTGCTGTCGAGGCCTTCGTGCAAGGCTGGCATCGAGAGCCACGAGCACGCGCCGCTTCTCCTCGTCGAAATCCGGCGACAGGCGATCGCGCGGGCGCGGCAAGGCCACATCCTGGATGGCCGCGACTCGTCCCGGATGCGGGCTCATGACGACGATGCGGGACGCGAGCACGACCGCTTCCTCGATGTCGTGCGTAACGAGCACCAGTGTCGGCTGCGTGTCCTCCCACAGCTCCAGGAGATGATCCTGAAGCTCTGCCCGCGTGAAGGCATCGAGCGCGGAGAAAGGCTCGTCGAGCAAAAGCACGGACGGCCGCGCGACGAGGGCGCGGGCGATGGCGACGCGTTGCCCCTGCCCGCCTGACAGCTCACGCGGCCAGCGTTTCGCATAGTCGGCTAGTCCGACCCGAAGAAGTGCTGCTTCGATGCGCTCCTTGCGCTCTTTCTTCGGAACGCCTTCGAGGCCGAAGCTGACGTTATCAGCCACACTAAGCCACGGCAGCAGCCGCGGTTCCTGGAATACGATGCCGACGGCCGGATGAGGCTGCGTGATGATTGCGCCATCCACCTGCACGAAGCCCTGCGTCGGCCTGTCGAGACCGGAAAGCAGTCGCAGCAACGTGCTCTTGCCGCAGCCCGAGCCTCCGACAACCGCGGCGATCTCGCCTTCCTTGATCGCAAGCGTCACGTCGCGGATGGCGACGGTGCCGTTGGCGTAGGTCTTGCCGATGCCGCTGATCTCAAGCATGTCGCCTCTCAATGTCGAGCTGCAAAGGAATCCTCCCAGCGCAAAAACGGCCGCGTGACCGCGACGAGCAGCCAGTCCGTCAGCTTGCCGAGAAGCGCGAACACCAGAATGACGGCGACGATCTGCGCCGGCTTGCCAACCTGCTGTCCGTCGACGAGCAGGTAGCCAAGCCCTTCGGACGCTCCCATGAACTCGGCCGCGACGACGAACATCCAGCCGAGGCCGAGACCTCCGCGCAGCGCGATGACATAGGCCGGGAAAATCGCAGGCAGCAGGATGCGGCGCACGAGAGCGAACGGCGTGAGCCGGAAGGCACGGCCCACTTCGACGATCTTGCGATCGACCGAGAGGATGGCCCCCAGGACGCCGAGATAGATCGGAAAGAACACGCCCACCGCGATCAGCAGCACCTTCGAGGTCTCGAAAATGCCGAACCACAGTATGAACAGCGGCACCCATGCGATCGACGGCACCGCCTTCAGTCCCTGCAGGGAGGGGTCGAAGAGACGCCGCACCAGCGCGGAGTATCCGGCCAGAGCGCCGAGCAGCGTTCCCGCAAGCGTGCCCGCCGCGAAGCCCGCAGCAACTCGCAGAGTCGTCGCCTGGATGTGCACGAACAGCTCGCCCGTGTGCGCCAGTTCGGCCAGCGTATCGAAAATGCGCGACGGCGGCGGCACCAGTCGGCCGTTCGCGATGCCACTCGCGACCGCAATCTCCCAGGCGGCCGCAAGGACCACCGGCAGCAGCGCACCAAGCAAAAGGCCGGAAAGCCCGCCCGCCTTTTCAGGCGAGCGAGCTCCGGTCACGGGTCCCGAAGAACCCTCGAGAGTTGTCGTATCCAAAGGCATGTCCGCCTTGCGCTACTTGGCGGCGGTCTTGATGAACTTGTCCTCGATCAGGGCGTCGACAACGGCCTTCACGTCGACGTCGCCCTTGATCACCTCGGCCTTCTGCAGAGCCAGACCCGCAGCCAGGATGGTGTCCTTCTGCTGCTGTCCGATCTTGGAGTGCGAGAGATCCGTGCGCTCGCCGAGCTGCTTCTCGATGACGGCATCAGGAAGCTTGGTCGCGGTCACGAGCAGCTTCTGCAGCTCCTTCGGATTGGCGAGCGACCACTCACGGGCCTTCTCATAGGTTGCGAGCACGCGCGAAACGATCTCCGGATTCTCGGCCGCGAAGCTCTCGCGCACGTTGAGCACGCCCCAGGTGTTGGCTTCCTTGTTGCGATGGAAAAGCTTGGCGCCGTTCTCGACCTCGGCCGAGGCCATCAGCGGATCGAGACCTGCCCAGGCATCAACGTCGCCGCGCAGAAGCGCCAGCTTGCCGTCGCCGTGCTGCAGGATCACGACCGTCACGTCCTTCTCGGTCAGACCGGCTTCCTGCAGCGCACGCACGAGGAAGATGTGCGGATCGGTTCCGCGCGTGGCTGCTACGCGCTTGCCCTTCAAGTCCGCGACCTTGGCGATGCCGGTCTCGGGCCGCGTGACCAGCGCGGTCCACTCTGGACGCGAATAGACGTAGATGGACTTGATCGGGTTGCCGTTGACCTTGGCGATTAGCGCCGCGGCACCTGCCGTCGAACCGAAATCGAGCGAGCTTGCATTCAGGAACTCGAGCGCCTTGTTGGAGCCGAGCGACTGCACCCACTGGATCTTGATACCGTCCTTCTCGAACTCCTTCTCGAGCAGTCCATTCTCCTTGAGCGCGAGCGAGACGGGGTTGTAGGTGGCCCAGTCGATCTTGATCTCGGTCACCTTGTCGGCGGCGAATGCGCTCGCCGGAGCAAGCAGCGAAGCCAGAAGCGTGAATGCGGACATGCCGCGTCTCAAACGCTGCAGCACCATGTGTCGTCTCCCCAGAATGAAGGTCTCTGGGGCAGACACTAGGAGAGCGCGGGGCCGCCTCTAACAAAGAAGAAGTGATGAAGATATTCGCTCGGCGAAAGCCGCGATCCGGGCGGGCCTGGAAGGCCCTGCTCTTGGCTTAAGGCCCCGGCGGAGAACGAGCACCATGCCGTCGCTTTGGTGTGGGGGACCACCTCTGGGCGATCCCCCGCGCCCCTTGTGAAGTCAAGAGGCGTCTCCCCCCTGGGAGTTGCACGCGTGCCGCAGACCGCATATCGGGCACGGGCACGCGCGAGGAGCCTACTCTGCGGCCAGCCTGACGTAGGTCCCGTTCGGGACCGGACAGGCCGCCCACAACTCGCCGAGCGCATGAACCAGATCTGCCATCTGCTCGTCCGAGTGCGCCGGCGACGGCGTGAGACGCATCCGCTCCGTGCCCTTCGCCACGGTCGGATAGTTGATGGGCTGCACGTAGATTCCAAATCGATGCAGCAGCGTATCCGTCACGGCCTTGCAGTGCACCGGGCACCCGACCATGACGGGCACGATGTGGCTCGGGTTGTCCATGACCGGTATCCCCCTCGCCTTGAGCAGATTCTTGAGCGTCCGAACCCGCTCCTGATGACGCGCGCGCTCGACCCCGCTCGTCTTCAAATGGCGGATGGAGGCCAGCGCCCCGGCGGCGATCGCAGGCGCGAGCGATGTCGTGAAGATGAACCCCGCGGCGAACGACCGGATGGCATCGCAGAGGTTGCGGGAGCCGGCGATGTAGCCCCCCATGACACCGAACCCTTTGGCAAGGGTGCCGTTGATGATGTCGACCCGGTCCATGACGCCCTCGCGCTCGGCAATCCCCCCGCCGCGCGGACCGTACATGCCGACCGCGTGCACCTCGTCGAGATAGGTGAGCGCCCCGTATTTCTCGGCGAGATCGCAGATCGCCGCGATCGGCGCGATGTGCCCATCCATGGAGTACACGCTCTCGAACGCGATGATCTTGGGCGTGCCCTTGGGGTACTTCTTGAGCTTCGCCTCGAGGTCGGAGACGTCGTTGTGGCGGAAGATGTGCTTGTCGCAGTTCCCGTGGCGGATCCCCTCGATCATCGATGCGTGGTTCTTCTCGTCCGAGAAGATGACCGTGCCGGGAACGAGCTTGGCGAGGGTCGAGAGCGTCGCGTCATTGGCGATGTAGGCCGACGTGAAGAGAAGCGCCGCCTCCTTGCCATGCAGATCGGCCAGCTCGTTCTCGAGCTCCACGTGATAGTGGGTTGTCCCGGAGATGTTGCGCGTGCCGCCGGAGCCGGCGCCGACCGCATCAATCGCCTCGTGCATGGCCGCGAGCACCACGGGATGCTGACCCATGCCGAGATAATCGTTGGAGCACCACACCGTGACTTCTCGCGAACCGGCTGCCGCGAAGTGCTCCGCCACAGGGAAGAACCCGCGGCGGCGCTTCAAATCCGCGAAGACGCGATATCGGCCTTCCCGGTGAAGGGCTTCGAGCCGCTGCCGTAACAGGCTCTCAAAATTCATGTCGGCCTCCTTCACGTCTTCCAGAAAAGAAATTCAGTCCGGTCATTCGGCTTTGAGCCCGAGCGCGGTCGCCTCAGCCGTTATCTGGGCCGATGCAGCCGAGTCGTCCTTGAAGACCTCGAGCGCCTTGCGGTAGGCCGTCGCCGCGACCTCCTTTTCGCCGAGCACGACACGCGAGCGCATGAGGCGAGCCCAGCCCTCGGCGTCTCGCGGAGAATTCTCCAAGCGAGCTGCCAGGCCTTCGACCATCGACCGCACCTGCTCCTCGCCCATGTGCGGAGCCTTGGTTTCGGACGTGATCGCTTTCTCGGCACTTGCGCCGTGGGGGCCTGCGCCAGCCGTCACACTCTGCGGAACCGTCGCACCCTGCGGAGGAGATGCCGCGGCAGACTTTTCGCCTCCGGAGGCCTTCGCCTTGGCTTCCTCATAGGCGGTCTTGAGATCGGCGGCGTTCGGATCGAGCTCCATCGCCTTCGCATAGGCCGCAGCCGCCTGCTCATAGTGCTCCGTATTGAAATAGGACCAGCCGAGCATCCGCCAGCCTTGGACATCGCCCGGCGACGCCTCGAGCCGGGCCGCGAGCTGCTCGATCATCGTGTTCACGTCCGGCAGCATTTTCCCTTCAGCCGGCCTTGCCGCGGGATCTCCGGCTCCGATCGAACGCGCGTAATCCGAAAGGGCGAGCAACTCCCCATCCTCCCCGGATTGCGAATGCGGACCTGCGCTCGCCTCTCCCGTGTCGGTCGCCGCCGAAGGCACCACGAAATAGGATGTAGCTGTGCCCATACCAGCAATGAGGAGAAAGACCACCGCGGGCGCGATGAACGTCGCGGCGGTACTCTGCTTCTCTTGGCCGAAGCCCAAGCTCGACAATCGCAGCCGCGGCAGGGCGGTAGATCTTGACGACATTTGCGGCGAGAGAAACAGCGCGGTTGCTATCGCGATCGAAGCGATGATGAGGCTCCAGCCCAGAAGCGTGAATGACATGTGCAAGCTCCAAATTCTGTGACGGCCATTTCCTTGCTGATGGCCTCTGCAATGGTGGGGAGACGGCCCGCGGCTTCAGCCGCTCGGGGCCGGCTGTCCACCGGCTTTAATTCCCCCGCGCCTTGCTGCGGCGGAGCGATCCAAAACCTCTTTCATAGCGCAAACTGGCGGTGCATCCCCGGCCACCGTTTGCGCAACGGGAACCGTACCGCGCATTGTAATTGCGGACGTAGTAGGAGTACGGCTTACCGTAATAGACGTAGCCGCGGCCGATGCTCGTCGGGAAGTAGCCGCGGCTGTAGTAGTAGGGATAGTCGTAGGCGGAATAGCTCGGCGCGATTGGCACATAGAAGCGTCGGCCGTTGCCGCGACCTCGCACCTTGATCACATTCATCGCGGAGCTATCCGTGGCCTTGATGACGGACGCTCCCGCCGAGACGGCATTGGCGACTTGCACCGTGCCGACGAGGCCGGCCCCCGCCAACCCGGCCGCCAGAAGCGATGCGAAAAATTTCCTATTGTTCATGAGACCACCTCGCATCGTTCAGAACTTCCTGCGGACCTCGGCGCGGAGTCCGAAGTTATCTTCGTCGCCGCCCTCGAGAATTTGATAGGTCGCATCGGCGCGGAACAGCCAGGCCCGGTCGATCGGGATCTGATAGCGAACTCCGAAGCCGTACTGCGCTTCCTTGGTGCCGATGCCATCATCCTCGTAGGGCTGCACCATGGCCACCTCGAAGACGAGCTGCTGATCGAGATTGAAGAGATACTGCAAGCCGATCGCACCGCCGACGGTGTTGGAGCCGGTGTCGTCGAGCTTCGGGTAGCCCGTCAGCGCGTCGGTTTCGAAGTTGATGCCGACGTTCTTCAGAATGCCTGCACCGTTGCCATCGACCAGCGGCTGAGGATTGCCGGCACCGATGAAGAAGTTGGCGTAGGGCAGCAACGTGCTCGGCAAGCCCGAGATCAGGCTGTTCTCCGAAATGATGGCGAGGCCATCGCTATTGACGTCTGAATTCTCGCCGAAGTTCGCGAACACGCGGGTCGAGTTCGACAGGGTATTGTAATAGCGCCGGCTGTAGGCAGCAGTGAGGAAGTGCTCCTGAACGTCGCTGTTCTGATCGCGGCCGTCCATGAAGGCATAGCCCGCCTCGATATATCCGCTGAAGGCATCAATGAAAGTCGTAACGCCGAAGATGTTGGTGTTGCTGTTGTTGTTGGCGCCGATGAGGCCGGCGTTATCGACGTTGTCGAAGGCGGCGAAAAAGGTGACGTCGAAGTTGGAAAGACCCAGCGCCGCCGAGTTCTTTGCAGGCAAGCTTACAGCGCCGCCGAGGATGTTGTCGTTAGCCCAGATGCCATTCTGAAGGAACAACGGGAAGAGACCGACAGTGAACGGCAGGTCGAAACTGGCTTCCGTGCCCGAGAAGCCAGAATAGATGGAGCCCATGTCACCTTCGAAAAACAGCGTCTGCGGATTGGCGTCGAATTCGTCGTTGAATCTACCGTTAGCGCCACCGCCGCCGAACTCGAAGCGGGTGAATTCGTTGTTCTTCTGGATCGGCGTGAAGAACGCGTGGACACGCTCGGTACCGGTGATCTTGAAGTCGACGTCCAGGTTCAAGCGGGTCGCGATCTGGGCGATGTCCTTGCCGTTGTTGTTGTTGTAGGCGACTGCCGTCCGCCAGTCGCCGTAGACGGCGAGGCCGGGAAGCAACGGGTTCTTCTCACCGAAAAGGGTGTTGCTCTCGTCGTAGCTGCCCGAGGTGTACTGCTGGCGACCCAGCTCGACCGGCGGGCGCGGCGGCTCGACCGCCTTCTTCGCGCCGTAGATGTCGACCTGCCCATTGGCATTGTAATGAGTTTCGTACTGCGGATCGGAGCTGAAAGCGTCTTGCATCGCTTTCGCCTCTTTGACCTCGCCGTCCTTGCTCTTCTTCGCCTTCTTGGTCTTCTTGACTTCAGTCTCGTTTACGCTCGCCTGCTTGATGGCGCCCGCGTCGGCAGCTTTGTCGGCAGTCTTCTCGGCAGCCTCGCTTTCGGTAGGCGCGCCAACATACTGCTTACTCGTCAGGTCCGCGGCCGGGTCGACCCAGGCAGTACGCCCCGGCTCCTTGACCGGCTCGCCTTCCTTGTGAACCTCACTGCTCCATTCGCCTGTCGCAGGTTCCGCAGTCGCACCCGAGACCACGAGACAACCGCTGGCAACCAGCGCGACAGCGGCAGTCATCGTCCCGGCACGATACGCAATACAAATCATCTAGAAGCTCCACGTCGTGACTCCGACTTTGAGGTCGGAGCCGGCCCCCCCGGCTTCTTGGGACACCTCGCGGGTCCCGAACTCGAAACTCTGCTTTTCGGCACTAGCCCTTCACATCCACCTCCACGGCGAAGGCATGGAAATTCATGATCCGCTCGTTCATGCTCTGCTCCATCTCCTTGGTGGAGCCAACGAAGCGCATGAAGTAGATCGGCTCCGCGCGGCTCCGCATCCGGAAGAGGACGCGATACTTGCCAGGCTTCGTGATCAGGCTTCCTGGCACCTGATACTGAGCCATCCTCTGACCGAGCGGCGTCAGCGAGTGGTTCTCCATGCGCACCAGCGGCGGATGGTTGAGAACGGTTGTAGGGATTTGCGGCGGACGCAGGTGCGGCAGCGGATCGATGTCGAAGTTCACCGGCAGGTACATCTCGCGATCCGTGCCCTTGATGTTGGTCGTCAGGAACTTGGTCTGGAAATTCACCAGCTGCTGATCCGTCCTGATGCGACCCGCCGCGACCTCCAGGCTGTGCAGGTCGGCCATGTCGCCGTTGCTGTCGACGTAGCCCGACTCCCAGATGTTCTTGCCGTCCGGATCGACCACCGCGACGTTCACCCAGAGCTGAGGCTGTGCACCCAGCGAGCCCGACGGCAGGTTATGGCCCGAGTTGGTGTTCTTGATCCTGTAGGAGAATGCCAGGTCCCTGCCGACGCTCGGCGTGCCTTCGAAGTAGGGACCATCGACGTCGCTGCTGTTCTCCATGACCTCGCGGCGGATCTCGTCGCGCTCGTCGAGCTTCTTGAGATTCTCCTCGATGATGGCACGGGCGTCCTCACGATCGGTCGCGTCGGCCCAGCGCTTCGGGAACTCCACCTTGACCTTGCGGTCCGCGACCTTGTCCTCGAACTTGGCCGTACCCCAGCCGGCGCGCCAGTCGAACTGCAGCCAGTCCTTGATGCTGATCTCCTGGGCCTTCGTGTTGTGCGGGAAGATGCCAGGGTGCGCGATCGAGTAGCCCGGACCGATGAAGCGGTGGTTGGCGTGCTTGCGGCCCGGGTTGATCTCCTTGCCGCCGACGATGGCGGAGGGTGCGGTCGCATAGCCTTCGGCCTTTCCGGGGACCTTGCCCATATGGCAGTCCTGGCAGGTGACCCCGGCCTTGCGCGCCGGGCTGTCGCGATACTGATCCCAGACGATCTCGAGCTTGATGCCGAGGTTGACCGCCACCTGGTGGCAGCTCACGCAGAATTCCGACTTGGTGATCTGATCGTTCGTGATCATGCCCTTGTGGATGTCGTTGCCGCGTCCGTCGGCGCTGGTCTTGACGGAGTAGGTGTCCTTGTCGGCAAGCACGTCCTTGATCACGCTCTTTTCGCCGCTGCCGTAGACAGGGTCATAGATCTTGCCCGGCTCGACCCGGCGTTCGCCGTTGACCTTGCCGTATTGCTCCTTGACGCGGTGACAGGTGATGCAGCTGATGCCCTCGCGTGAAATCTGGCTGCGCGCCCAAAGCGGCGTATCGCGGGCCTCGCCAAGCTGGGTGCCGACCTGCTGGTGGCAACGCACGCAGAAGGTGCCGACGGTGCCTTGTGTCAGCTCCGTGAACTTCTGCTCGAATTTGTGGAACATTGGCGAGATCGACGCGTACGCGTGCTGCGAGGAGGACCACTCCTCGTAGATCTGCTTATGGCACTCGCCGCACTTCGCAGCTGTCGGATAGAGAGAGAGCGTTTCCTCATCGACCGCGGGTATCGGGGATTCCTTGCCCTTCGACTCCTTCGCCGCCGCAGAGAGAACCGAGATCTCTCCATGACCGTTGGCGATCGCCTCGGCGGAGAGCTCCGCTTCCCGGCCCTTAGCCTCAGGCTCGGCATTCGCGGTCTGCGCGTTCCCTTCCGCTTTCTTTGCCGGAGCAGCCTTCTTCTCGTCCTCCTTGACGGTCGCGGCCTGCCACCCGTTCGCCCCGGATGCCGCGGTTGCGTCCTTATCCTGCGCGCCCGCGAAGTTGGGCTGCGCTTGTATGGACTGACTCCCCCCCGCCTCGATGGCCCCGGCGACGGCGCCGCGGCTCACAAATGCTGCGTTCAGCAGCACCGCGCTCGCAAAAGCGCACGAAAACATCGAAACACCAAATACTCGTTTCATCGCCATACGCTCACACTCGATTAAACGGCGGTATCCCGATTTGCATCGTTACGCGAAAATGGCGCTCGGCTGCTGCGGGATTGATGAAGCAAAAATTAACTAGAGAAAGGGGCCGTCATGTGGCCGCGTTCCATAACAAAACCAATGCGATAAATGCCAACCCTGAGACAAATGCGCGAAAGCTCCGCAACAACAGGCGATAAGCATAGAAAGTCGGAAGATGAGCAAATGGCGCCAAGGCTTTTTGAACGCTTCCAAGAATGCGATAAATGAGAGGCGCGCGGCACGAAGCGTGGCAATTTTTAGATATTCCCGGGCGAGGAAATTTTTTGATTCACGGACCACATGAACATTTGTGGAGCATAATGCATTTCCGACGCTGCCTAACCGCAGGGCACATCGCGCAAATTCAGGCCGCCGACATATGCTGAACGAGTCTATATCTGCGTGCCTTGAACGCTGATTTGAACAAAGCTTTCATTGCAAGACGAGCACGTGTGACAAGGCTCGTCACGCAGCTCCAATTCGCCTCGCCACTGCTCCCTGAAATTAGACTTTCTGAACGAAGGCCATTTGCGCCGCGTGCCAGCTCTAACCATCAAACGGTCATTGTCTGACCATTATAGCGGGTTAGATCGTCGACGATAATAAAGGCGCGTTCGCCACATGACGAAGAGACCCTCAGCAAAATCAGCACTTTGAAATTCAGACTTTCGCATTGCGTCGACAAAAGGCGTCGACTGCCAACAGGAGGCAAAAAGCGAAGGGCGACGGAAGTATCGGCATTTCCATCGCCATATGAATCGAGTGAGTGTTTCGGATCCAGAGCATCTGGTTTTCTGAGCGTTCCAGGAAGCGCAGCGACGGCGGATCGCCCGCGCCAGCCGTAGACGGGGAAAGTGAAGCCTTCCGGGATCAGACAATGGCTAGAAGTCACCAAATCACGATCAATGGAAATAGCTTTCAGGCGGCCCGCGGCGAGTTGCTGCTCGACGCCGCGCTGAACAACGGCATCGACCTGCCTTACAACTGCCGCGCCGGCCATTGCGGCACGTGCTGCGTGCGCCTCGTCTCCGGTCAGGTGCAGGGCGGCGAAGGCTCCGAACCGGGCGTCGTCCATGCCTGCCAATGCCGGATCGTCGGCGACGTGGTCATCGAGCGGGGCCAGCAGTCGGGCATCCGCACCGTCGAAGGCGTGTTGAGCTCGTTGATCCCCCTGTCGCAGGACGTAATGGAAGTCGGCATCCGGACGGATCGGGCGTTGCGCTATCACGCCGGGCAGTATGCGCAGGTCCGCTTCAACGGCTTTCCGAGCCGTCCCTTCAGCATCACCCATCCCTTGCGCGGCAATCCGGACAGCCGCACGGTCTGGTTTCACGTCCGCCGCATGAGTGGAGGTCGTGTCACCTCGTCGCTCGGCAAGCGCATCATGCAGGGCCACAAGGTGAAGCTGACCGGCCCTTATGGCTCGGCGCATTTCCGGCCCAACCTCGATAGCCGGCTCATCCTTGTCGCCACCAACACCGGCTTCGCCCCGATCTGGTCGATCGCCGTCGCGGCGCTGCGCGAGAACCCTGAGCGCAGCATGGTGATCATCACCGGCGGCCGCACCATTCACACTCTCTATATGGGGCCTGCACTCGCACAGTTGTCCCGCTTCCCCAATGTTCACATCGTGCCTGTCTGCAGCACGCCGCAGACCCTGAGCACGGCCGTGATGCAGGGCCGGCCAACCGACTACCTACCGCCGCTGCTGCCGAGCGACGTGCTCTACGCATGCGGCGCGCCGGCCATGGTCGATTCGATCAAGGCGATCGCGGCGCAAACCGGCGCGGCCTGCTACGCCGATCCGTTCATGCCGACCACCGACGATAAAGTCGAGGAAAGCGCACTGACCCGCGCCATCGGGTGGCTTGCCGTACCCACCGGGCTTGGCCAGCTCTCTCTCGATCGCCCCCGCGCGAAGCGCGAACAGTCGGCACAGGCGAATAGGAGCGCTGAAGCAAGGGTGAGAAGTCATTATCGTTCCGAGAGTGCATAGCCTTCGTTCGACAGGGTTCGGGCCACGGGCCCCCCTCTGGTCGTCCGTACTTTTCTTCTGCGGCTTGCTGATGATCCTCGGCATTGCCGCGGAAGGCGTTGGTGCGGCCGATCCCGCCAAGACGGTCGGCCCGAATGCTTGTGCCGAGTGCCATAAGCAGGAGGTCGAGGCCTGGAAGGGCTCGCACCATTTTAAAACCTTCCGTGACTTGCCGCGCAGCCCCAAGGCCAACGAAATCGCGGACAGAATGGGCGTTCGGCGCATCAAGTCGGAAAGCATGTGCCTCGGCTGCCATTTCACTGTGCAGCAGAAGGACAGCAAGGAGGAACCCGTCGCCGGCATCTCCTGCGAGTCCTGTCACAGCGGCGGGCAGGAATGGATCAAGGTCCACAGCGGCTACAGCGGCAAGACGGCGCAAACCGAATCCAAGGCCGAGGCGGAAGCGCGCTGGAAGCTCGCCGACTCCAAAGGAATGATTAGGCCCGGCGATCTCTACCAGCTGGCGAAGAACTGCTTCGGCTGTCACGTGGTGCCGAAAGAGGAGCTCGTGAACAAGGGCGGCCACAAGGCCGGCAGCGCCTTCGACCTGGTGGCTTGGTCGCAGGGCGAGGTGCGCCACAACACTTGGTATTCGAAGGGCAAGGACAACGCCATGGCCGGCGCGGCGCGCAAGCGCATGCTCTACCTCGTCGGCCTCGGCGTCGAGCTCGAAACTGCGCTGCGCGCCATCGGAAAGGCGACGGTGAGAAAGGCCTACGCGTTCGAGATGGCCAAGCGCGCCGACAAGGCACGCAAGCAGCTCGCCGCCGCGGCCAAAGCGCTGCCTAACGTTCCGGAAATCGCAAAGATCGTCGAACTCGGTCATTCGGCCGGTCTGAAGCTGAACAACGAGCGCTTTCTTACGACTGCTGCCGATGGCGTTTCGAAGCAGCTCGTCAGCCTCAGCACGAAATACGACGGCAGCACCATGGCCGGGCTCGACAGCCAGATACCCGGCCCGGACAAATTCAAAGGCAGCGCGAGGCAGGCCGCCGCGGTCAACTGATCCTGGCCGGCAGACGACTTGAATAGGCTTGAAGGGGGGAACAACCAGCGCGATGGGCGTTTTTGGGGGAGCTGCCATGAGATCGGCGGGGAGGCGCGCGTCTGACGGCTCGATAGGCCGGCGCGGTCCGTCGTCGGCTGGCTATCTCAAACAGATAGTGCTGGCCCTTCTCATCGCCGCCATTTCCTATGGCTTCTTCTGGCTCGTCTGGATCTACGCCAACGGCCTTCGCGATCCGCGCTATCTCGACGGCTGGGTGCTCGCCGGCGGCATGATCCTTCAGCTCTATTTCCACGTCGCCATCAAGACGGCCAAGCTTTCCCCGAAGTCGGCCATGCGCTGGCGCAAGCTGCACATCTTCGTCGGCTATCTGTTGATCGCGGCCTTCGCCTCGCATTCGGATTTCTCTCTCCCGGACTCGGGCTTCGAATGGGCGCTGTGGACCGGCTTCGTGCTGGTCACGCTGAGCGGCCTGTTCGGCACCTATCTCGCTTGGTCGCTGAAAACCAGGCGCGGCATAGACGAGCACATCGCGTCCGAACGCATTCCCACCCGCCGCGAAGAGCTGGCGCAGGAGGTCCAGGCGACCGTCGCTTCAATCGACTTGGCCGCCGGCGCGACCGCTCTGCCGCCGCAACCCTATGACGCCTGGATCATGGACGTCTACACCACCCACCTGAGGGACTTCCTCCAGGGGCCGCGCAATCTCTCAGCTCATCTCATCGGCTCTCCGCGTCCGCTGAAGCGCCTCACCGACGAGATCGACGAGCTGTCACGCTACGTCGACCAGCCGAGCCAGGAGAAGCTCACCGCCATCAAGCAATTGGTGGTCGAGAAGGATCAGCTCGACTTCGCGCGCGTCTATCTCGCGCTCACCAAGGGCTGGCTGTTCGTGCATGTGCCCGTCACCTACTCGCTGTTCGTGTTGGCTGTGCTGCACGTCATCGTCGTCTATGCCTATTCGTCGGGAGCCTGGTGATGCGGCTGCCGGCATGGATCACATCGGCTTGGACGCCGAAGGCCGGGGGAGTGGCTCCCCCCGCTTCGCTGCGCGACCGGATTGCCGTGGCGCTGGCGATCGTGACCATCGTGTGCCTGGGCGCCGCGTTCTTCCTCTCCAAGGGAACGCAGGTGCTGATGCCGGGCCCCCTCGCGAGCGCCCATGGTGCCATCGAAAAATGCAGCGCGTGCCACACCAAGAGCGGCGACAGCAAGCTGACTTGGGCTCACGGCCTCGTCGCCGGCGATCCGCTCGCCGACAGCAAGGCCTGTCTCACGTGCCACAAAATGCCGAACACGGCCTTCAAGGCTCACGGCACGACGCTCGAGGCTCTTGAGGAAAGCACCAAGCGCCTGACGAAGGTCGCTGCACAGACACCCCAGCCGCAATCGGCCCGTGCGCAAAACATCGCCTTCCCAACCAAGGATGTGCTCTCACGCGATCTCTACTGCGCTACCTGCCACCAGGAGCACCAGGGCACCAATTTCAAGCTGAGCAAGATTTCCAACGAGCAATGCCGCTCGTGTCACGTGGTGAAGTTCGACAGCTTCGACGGCAATCACCCGAAGTTCGAGAACTACCCCTTCAAGCAGCGCACCGGCATCATCTATGATCACGCCGGCCACTTCGGTAAGCACTTCCCGGAGGTGGCGAAGAAGGATCCGGCGCGACGCATCCCCGAAACCTGCTCCACCTGTCACGACAGCCGCGAGGACAAGCGCGTCATGGCTGTGGCGCCCTTCGACAAGACCTGCACCAGCTGCCATCTCGATCAGATCGTCGGCAAGGAGCGAGCCAGCGGCCCGAAAGGCGTCGCCTTCCTGACCGTGCCTGGCCTCGACATGCAAACTTTGAAGAAGAAGAACGCTGCGATCGGCGAATGGCCGGAGGAGTCCGAAGCCGCGCTGACCCCATTCATGAAGATGATGATCGGCCGCAACGAGCGGGGCCGTGCTCTGATCAAGACCGTGGACGGCCTGAACCTCCAGGATCTGAGCAATGCAAACGCCGAGCAGATCAAGGCCGTCACGAAACTCGCGTGGGAGGTCAAGGGGCTGTTCCACGCCCTGATCAAGGGCAAGGCGTCCGACGTTCTTGCCGATCTCAACATCGGCAGCGGCGCCAAGCTCAGCCCTGCTCTCGTTGCCGATCTGACCGCAAGCATCCCGCGCGATGTCGTCATGAGCGCGCAGCAGCAGTGGCTTCCGAGCCTCGCAACCGAAATGGCCAACCGCTCGGTTGCGGGCGGTCAGGACAAGGGCGACGGGAACGCGACGATCAAGGAGACGCGTTTGAACGGAGCACCGCCTCCGGAGAAGCAGTCTGCTGCGGAGGCGCCGCCGCCCGCCGAGAAGGCTAGCCCGCAAGGCGAAGCCGATGCGGGTGAAGCAACAGAGACCGCGAACGCCAAAGCTGACGCAGCCGACGAAGCACCAGCCGCCGAGAAGAAGAGTTCGGCTTCGGCGGGCTCGAATGCAGACGACACTGATTCCGAGAAGCAATCTGCTTCCGAAGGCGGCCAAGAGGCGTCGGAGCCAGAAGCCGAGCCCAAGGAAACCCGCAGAGTGGGGCTCGATCCGCCAGTTTGCACGGTGCGCATTTTCGGGCAGTGCCTCGTGACCGCCGAGCCGAAGACTGCCCCGGCCCCAAGCGCCAACTTCGATGGCAGCACGGAACAGCGCTCTGCCAACGAGCTGCCGCCCCCGATGCGGGCCGGAGTCGGGGATGCCGAGAAAGCGGGTGCGCCCGAACCAGCGGCCAGAAAGACCTACACAGTCAACGCCGGACCTGAAGATGGCGAGGAAGCACCCGCCGGCGAAAGTGCCGCGCCGAAGCGTTGGACGCTGCCGAGCGGCACAGCCCGCTCGATCGAGGCCGCCCGCACCAAGGGCGCCGACAGCCCCGCCCGATCCGAAAAGGCCACCGGAGAAAGCGAACCGGCGAAAGCCAAGCCCGATAGCGGCAAGTCGGCGGCTCCTGCCGGCGACCCGGAGAAGGCGGCTGCGCCGCAAGGATCATCCGCAAAATCCGATGCTGCAGAGGCCAAGCCCGACGGCGCCAAGGAAACACCGGTCTCCGCCAGCGAGCCGCCTCCGGGCAACCCGGGCGATCAGAAGGACGATCTTCTCTTCCCGACGGAGGAGGAGCTTCGCGCGATGAAGTCCGTGAGCCCGGAGAAGGCTGCCAAGTCCGACGCTCCCGCATCTTCGGAGGCCGCCTCCAAAGCTGAGGCAAGCGCGCCCGCGAGCGCACCGGCCACATCGGAGAGGGCAGCGGCTCCCGCTCGAGCGAAGGCCGTGCCCGTGATCAGCATCGAAAGCGACGTCGATCCCGAGAGCTGGGCCGAATACGGCGGCTGGTACCGGCAGGATTTCGCCATCTACTACCGCCCCACCGGCCACAAGGACAAATTCATCTACTCTTGGCTCTTCCTGACCGGTCCTCAGGCGCCGAAGGGCGACAAGAGCCCGGCGGGGGCTGTCTTCGACTATCTCACCGGCAAGGACGCGCAGGGCTCTTGCACGAAATGCCATAGCGTCGACGACATCCAGGGCAGAGGGCGCGTCGTCAATTTCTCCCCGCCTTCGGCCAAGAGCAAACAGGGCCGCTTCACGAATTTCATCCACGAGCCGCACATGGGCGTCATGGAGAACCGCGGCTGCCTCACCTGCCATAGCCTCGAAAAGGGCCGCCCCTACCTGAAGAGCTACGAGCAGGGCAATCCGCACGAGTTCACGTCAAATTTCGGCGAGGTGAAAAAGGACCTCTGCCAGACCTGCCACACGGCCACCATGGCGCGGCAGGACTGCCTGACTTGCCACAAGTACCATGTGAACGGAGTGATCACGCCAACCATGAGCACGAAGCTTCCGGCTCAATAAATCTGACGGCGTCAGAAGGACTTGCACCTACCCAGCGTTTGAGCCCCAAGGCTCGGCCGCCCCGTTTTTATGGTGCGCCGAAGAACCCATTCAATCTTTCAGAATACAAGCATCCGAAGCGACCCGATAACTCTAGGCATCTCGATCAAAAGCCTGTCGGAGGATCTCGCCTTGGACCCAGCCTCTGTCGCGCCTCGCGGGGCGATTTCAAGATGCGCGCTGGCAGCCGTGCTCTCGGTCCTGTCCGCGGACGTGGCTCTGGCTAATGTGCGGGTGTGCCAGGGCCAGGAGCAGGCCTACGCCCAGCGCAAGGGCGGCGCGAGTACCGTCGAGATCAACTCAGCCCTCTTCTCCGCCACCCGGAAAGGTTGCGAAGCCCTCGTGCGGGAGCTCCTCGCCGATGGCGCGTCCCTCGAAGCGAGAGATCGCACCGGCGCCATGCCGCTCAGCCGCGCGGCAGAGGCTGGCGAGGATGCCATCGCCGCACTCTTCATCGCGCAGGGCGCGCGCATCGATGCGCAGAACCTCGACGGCTCCTCCCCGTTGTTCCTGGCCGTCGAGTCCGACCGGGCTCGCGTCGTCAAGCTTCTTGTCGAGCACGGCGCCGACATCGCCTTGCCAGGACGCAACGGCATCAGTCCCCTCGCCGCGGCCGCCTACGGCGGTGATATCGAGCTCCTACGCTTCCTGTTGGAAAAAGGAGCAAACCCCAACTCCGTAGATGCGACAGGCAAATCGCCATTAGCCTACTCGGCCGGACGCGGCTTCGCGCCGGTCGTACGTCTGCTTCTCGAGCGCGGCGCTGACGTAAACGCCCGTCTCGGCAACGATCTCACCGCCCTCATGTGGGCCGCGGGCCATTCCGACGAGGCTGGCTCGACCGACGTCACCGAGACAGTCACCGTTCTGCTCGATGCCGGCGCTCACGTCGATGAGAAGGACAACCGAGGCAAGACCGCTCTCATGATCGCCGCCGAGCTCGGCCACTCCGAGGCGAGCGAGGTACTCATCCGGCATGGCGCCGATCGAAGCCTCACCGACAGCGCTGGCAAGACCGCGCGCGACCTCGCCCCCACTGACGCGCTCCGCGGCCTTCTCGCCTCCAACTAAGGTGAGCAGTCGCCGTTTGGGTGACGTGAACTGACGTGAACTAGAGCCCCGCGAGATACTCGGCCAACGGCGCCAGCTCATCTGGGGGCACGGCCTGCATCAGATCGGACATACCGGGATTATTGGCCCGCGTACGATCACGAAACTCGTGCATGGTCTTGTCCAGATAGGCTTGGTTCTGGCCCGCGAGACGTGGGGTAACGCTGTAGCCCTGCCATTGATCGAGATGGCAACCCGTGCAGCCAACTGAGGTATTGGTCGCGAGCGCTTTGGCCGAGACATCCTTAGGAGCCCGAGGCTGACTGAGATCCGGCCACTTGAGACCCGCGAAGTACGCGGCCAGCGCCTTCATATCGTCTTTCTCGAGGCTGGACGCGACCTGCCCCATGATGTCGTTCTTTCGTGCTCCGCTCTTGAAGTCACGAAGCTGCAGGTAGAGGTAGCCCTCGTTCTGGCCCCAGATTACCGGGTTCACTTTGTCCTGCGGGATGCCCTTCTCTCCGTGACATGATGTGCAGAGTTGAGCTTTCTCCTCGACGCCTTGCGCATGAAGCACGCTCGGAGCTGTCGCGATCGAAATCACAACTCCCCAGAGAGCCGCACTCATTGTAACGCGGTGAATGTTCGGCATCATCGTCGTTGCCCTTCTCCAAATGCAAAATGCGATAGGTGCGAAGGAGTGAATGCTCCTTCGCACCTATCAGAGGGGCAGCATCAGTCGACCGTGAAGGCGATGATGGCGTTGCCGCGCTTGAAGTCGATCTGCGTGTTACCGCCGGCACCGACGACGACGTACTGCTTGCCGTCGACCGTGTACGAAGAGGGCGGAGCGTTCACGCCGGCACCTGCCTGGAACGACCACAGGATCTTACCGTTCTCGGCGTCATAGGCCCTGAACCAGCCGTTCGCTTCACCCGTGAAGACCAGGCCGCTGGCCGTCGCGAGCACACCACCCATCATCGGCTGAGGCGTCTTCACCTGCCACTTGATCTTGCCGGTGTTGTAGTCGACGGCCGAGACGTTGCCCCACTGCTCTGCACCGGGGATCACCTTGAACGCGCCGCCAAGCCACAACTTGCCGCCGGGATAAGGCGTGGACTCGACCTGATAGGTCATCGGCTGATGCAGGTTGATCGCATACGTCAGCCCGAGGTCCGGATTGACCGCCATGGGCGACCACTCGACGCCGCCGTTGGCGCCGGGCAGCATGGGCGCCCCTTCCTTGGTCGGAAGCGTCCACATGTTCTCCTGCTGCACCATTGGCTCCGAGTAGCGAATGAGGCTGCAGTCCTTGCGATCATGCACGTAGACGAATCCCGTCTTACCGGCGTGGATCACACCCGGGATCACCTTGCCGCTCTTGTCTTTGACATCCACCAGGACGGGAGGGCTCACCGAGTCGAAATCCCAGACGTCATGAGGGATGTACTGGAAGTGGCAGACGTACTTGCCGGTGTCGAGATCGAGGGAGACGAGCGAGTCCGTATAGAGGTTGTCACCGGGCCGCTTCGAGCCATCGAGATCGGGCGAGGGATTGCCAACCACGAAGTAGATGCGGTTCGTGGCAAGATCGACTGCCGGATTCTGCCACACACCGCCCCCGAGGGTTTTCTCGAAGCCCTTGCCATCCTTTGCATACAGCGCCTTTTCGGCCGCGATGTCGCGATGGAGATCGAGGCCCGTCGCGTCATGGGTTGCCCAGACGCCGACCGAATCTTCAGCAATCGTGTCGAAGTTCCAGAGCAGGTCGCCGGTCTTTGCATCGTAGGCCCTGACGAAGCCTTTGATGCCGTATTCGCCGCCGTTGGTACCGATCAGGATTTTGCCATTGGCGACGGTCGGAGCCATCGTCTCACTGTAGCCGTCCTCAGGGTCGGCGATTTCCTTCTTCCAGAGAAGGCTTCCAGTCTTGGCGTCGAGCGCCACGAGCTGAGCATCAAGCGTGAGGAGGTAGACCTTGTCCTCGTAGACCGCGACGCCGCGATTGTTGGGTCCGCAGCAGAACGTGGTGATGGGCCCCATCTTGTGCTTGTAGTGCCAGTACTGCTCGCCGGTCTTGGCATTGATGGCATAGACGTGGCTGAACGAGGTGGTGACGTACATCACATCGCCCACGATGATCGGGCTCGTCTCTAGAGATTCCTTCACTTCTGTCTGGAAGATCCACGCCGGTCGAAGCTTGCCGACATTGTCTCGCGTCACCTGCTTCAGAGGAGAAAACCGGGTTTGATCATAATTGCCGTTGGTATGTAGGAAATTCTGCGCGTCCTTGGCCGCATTGCTGAGCATGTCTTGTGTCACTGACGTCGCCGGCGCCGGCTTGTTCTCGGTACCGACTTCCTGCTTGAACTCCTGCGTCCATCCGTTGGTCGCGAACGCGCCGCCAAACCCGACAATCAGTGCAGTTGTCAGCACGAATCCGGTTGAGGCATTTCTCCTCTTCTGAGCCATGTTTCCTCCAATTCTGTACAAGCGGTAAGAATTGGCCGGTACTATTTGCTGAAGCGGAGGCGGGGAAAACTACCCAGTTTGAAATGGACTGTTTGCCTGGATTGAAGGGTAATCGTCCTAACTGTTCACGTTGGATGGCTCCTGAGCATCAGTAGCCTGCAATTTCGATCGGCGCCGCTCCAACTGGCACGTTGGCGGCTTCCCCGCCCCCAGCGCAGTTAGGTCATAGCGCTGCAAGGATTGGTCGCCTGGGCATCACCCAGGTCCTGAGGCTCGAACTCAAGAACGATCGCTGTTCTGCTTCTGCGCCAGGACCGAAACGCCCGGGCGCGAGAGCACATAGGCCGCCGAGGCCAAGAGGAACACGGCGCCACCGACCGCAAGCCACGGACCCGGATGGGCGCCGAACCAGAACACCACGTAGCCTACGATCATTCCGACGCAGGCTGCGGTTTTGGCGGAGGTCGAGATGGCTCCGCTCTCGCGCCAGGCATTGAGCGTCGGGCCGAACTGCGGATGGGTTAGAAGCCACGTCTCGAGGCGCGGCGACGAACGCGCGAAGAACCAGGCCGCCATGATGAGGAAGATCGTCGTCGGCATCAGTGGCAGCAAGGCGCCGATGAAGCCGAGCACGACCATCAGCCAGCCAAGACAGAAGTAGGAAAAGCGGGCCATGACATCACCTGTCGCGCTGGTGCGTGCGCCAATTACGCTGTCCCGGCAGCAATACCTCTGCGCCGACGAGTGCTCCGGCAGTCGCCGGTCAACCGCCATGCGAGACCAGCCGGCTCGCGGTATCCTTACGCTCTTGCGTGCTGCGCGTAACCCCCTCATCGAATTGCAAACACTGCAATCCCGCCGTATCTGCAGGCTACTTTCAACTCGTTCTAAAATGCGAGCTAACACGCCTGTCATTCTTTGGCGGATAGCCTCAGTAGACGTGCGGAGGTGCCCCTGCGTCCGCCCGCGGGCGGAAGCGTTCGCCCGGAATTTTCATTGAACGCACCGAGGCCGACTTCCTCTTCACGAGAGTTCGAGCGTGAGGATAATCGCCATGTTCACAAAACCGGTCGCAATCGCCCTGGCATGCTCTGCAGCAATGGGTTTCACCAGCGCGAACGCGGACGCCGCGATCCAACACTACGCATATGCCGCGCATCATTATTCGCGCTGCGACGACATGGGATTTGCGCGCGTCGGTGACGGATGGGTTGCCGATCCCGTCTGCCAGGCAGAGCTGGCGGCACACGTCGCGCATGAGCGCGGCGAGCACTACACGGCGTCAGAGCTTTATAACAATCCGGCGACAATGGACGAGTTCTGCCGCGGCGAGACGGACATCAACCTCACCACCGCATGCGCCCCCTATAACGATTGAAACAATGGAGGAATTTAATGGCATCGCGAAAGGTTCGTGCCTCAGCAGTGCGCTGTTAGGCACGATGTCATCGCAAACGTAGTCGGATCAGCAAAGCAGCTTAAGATCGGGCGGTTCATTGGGCACACGCCTCGGAGAAGGAGACGCACCATGAAAGCTGCACTGCTGCTTATGTCCGCTGCCGCCCTGTTCGCGACGAGCGCCGCGGCTCACGAGACGATAGCTCCGGGCGCGAACGTATCCGTCGTTTTCGACCAGGCATTGCCGAATGTGCCCGGCAAGAGCATGCGCGCCGTGCTGGTCGAATACGAGCCAGGTGCCGGGTCGCCCTCGCATCGCCACCCGACCTCGGCATTCATCTATGCACGCGTGTTGGAAGGCGCGATCCGCAGCAAAGTCAACGACGAGCCTGAACGCACGTATAAGGCAGGCGAGAGCTGGATGGAGAAGCCTGGCGATCACCACCAGGTGAGCCACAACGCCAGCGACACGGAGCCGGCCAAGCTCCTGGCGATCTTCGTTGTCGACACGAGCGACTCCAAGATCGTCATTCCGGACAAACCGGACAAGTGAGTGCGTCCGCTTCGGAGCGGCGCAGAAAGCTCAGTGCTTCGATCCGGCGATACCGACGCGATTGAGTTCGGGATCGGTGTGATTGTGGAAAGCCTGGACCCCGAGCCTTTGCAGCTCCACGCACAAGAGCCCCGTCAAGGGATCGACGTCTTGCTCGAGGACCGCGGCTTCGATCGGCTTGCTTCGCGCAAACGCGAGAGCCGCGTGTGACGTGCACACCACGTGAACGTAGCAACCCTGTCGAGATAGCTGATCACGAACTCGATCGCCCCATTTGTGGTAGCGATCTACGATGAGAACCGACGGCAAGCGCTTGGACATTCGTGGGTACCTCGCGGCGCCGGAGGCGCACAATTCGCTCGGAGCCGGCATTTGCCGACAGTCCCGTGTCCGACATTCGTCCGAACACGCGCTACTGTTGTATCTCGGCGCAATTTTAAGCAAGCTCGACGATCGGGAATGGTTGACGACACCTTCACGAGGCCGCCGGGTACGGCGTCGCCGCGTTGGACTTTGCGACGAGCGCAACTCGACAACTGCCATGTCCGCTTACGGATAACGTACATACCAAATGGGCGCGCTGCTCTGGATACCGCCTCAGGTGCGAGCAACCGCGAAGATCCGGCGGAACGGGAACCAGGTGCTGCCGTCAGATGCAGTCGGATAGGCCGCTCGCAGCCGAGGGGCGAGCTCCGCCGTGAACGCGTTGTAGTCATCGTCGTCGAGCGCATCGCGCACGGGGCGTAGCGACGTACCGCTGATCCAGGTCAGCACAGGGTCGTCGCCGGTCAACCGCTGCAGGTAGGTCGTCTCCCAGACATCGACTTGAGCGCCAGAGCGGCCAAGCAGCTCCGCATATTCGCCAGGTTCGCCGACGGCCGCGGTATCGCGCACGGCCACGCGGCTCGACCACCTCGGCTCCTCGGCCAGCTCACGCACCAAGCCGTGCGACGGGGCGCTGAAGTTGCCGGGCACCTGCATCGCAAACCAGGCGCCTTTCGGGAGAGCGGAAATCCAGCGCGGTAGCAAATCCCGGTGGCTCGGCACCCACTGCAGCACCGCATTGGTAACGACCACGTCCGCGTCCGCGGCAGGCATCCACTCCGCAATGTCTGCTCGCTCGGCGTCGATCCCGCGCTGGCGGGCTGCGGCGACCATCTCTGCCGACGAGTCGAACGCCGTGATGGCCGCGCCGGGCCAACGGGCGGCCAGCAGACCGGTCAGGTGGCCAGGGCCGCAGCCCATGTCGACGACGCGCCTCGGCTTATCCGCCCCGACACGTGCAACCAAATCGTGGAACGGTCGCGAGCGGTGGTCGTCAAATGTCAGGTAAAGGCTAGGGTCCCAAGTCGTCGCACTCATACACAAAGAAGTACGCCCCTCTCACTGAAACTCCAAGCCTTAGGCGTACCCAGCGCGCCCAGGTCATGACATTGACGAAGCGCTCTCGCTGAGGAGCCGCAGAACTTCCTCGTCTTCCTGGGATCTTCCAGATAATATATGCAAAAAATACAGTTCGAGTGCCTTTGTTTCAGCGCATAAAGAAGCCCCGGTGAAGCGGATACATCGGGGCTTCAAAAAATAAAGCACATGGCAAAAAATATTCTAGCCTGCGCCTGATCACGGTATTTGAGTACGTCGTTGAGTCAATCAGCCGCGAATAGATTTCAACGTGCAGTTCATATGAACTCGAACCGAGGCTAGTTAGCGCACAATTTATTGGCGCTCTGCGGCTAGCGTAATGCCAAAACCATCACATTTCAAATTGGTCATCCCAGCACCCGTTCCGGGTAAATTACGCAATCCTGGTCCGCTTGCGCACGAACAGCGCTTTGTCGGCGCTCCTCCTCTTGGAGTCGAAGTGGGCCGTCTATCGGGGTTCGATCTGGACAGTAGCCGTCATGCCTGCGGACAGGATGACATTCTCCGGCACCGGATCCAGGTGGATGCGCACCGGCACTCGTTGCGCGAGGCGCACCCAGGTGAAGATCGGGTTCACTGTCGCAAGCCCCTGGCTGTTGGGTTGGGCGTTCTGCACGTTGATGCCGCGCGCGATGCTGTCGACGCGCCCGCGGAGGACGTCGTCATAGCCCATGAGCTTGATGGTCGCCGGGTCTCCCACGCGAATTCTGCCGAGATTGGTCTCCTCGAAATAGCCATCGACCCAGAATGAATCGGCGTCGACGACGGAAATCAGGTTCTCGCCCACGCTGGCAAAGTCTCCCAGCTGGGCCTGGAGGTTCGTTACGTAACCGTTGACCGGTGAGACGATACGTGTGCGCTCGTGGTTCACACGCGCCTGCGCGAGATTGGCTTGAGCCTGCCGGTGATTGGCATCGGCGGCCACCCAATTGCTCTTGAAGGTTTGCTTGACCTCCTCCGATACGGCGTCGCTGTTCAACTTGTCCCGGCGCTCAGACTCGACGCGGGCGTTGTCGGCAAGCGCCTTGGTCTGATCGACGGTGGCCTCGCCGGATTTGACAGCGATCTCGTAGTTAGTGGGATCGATGACGATCAGAAGATCGCCCTTGTGCACGAACTGGTTGTCACGGACGGGCAACTGAACAATGCGTCCCGAGATCTCCGACGCCATCGTCGCGACATAGACCCGGACTGCGCCGTCGCGAGTCCAGGGCGCGCCCATATAGGCGTCCCACATCTTCAAGGTCAGATAGGCTGCTATCGCGACAAACGACAACGTCACCAGTACGCGAACAACGAGGGAGCGCTGTTTTGCTTCGCCATGGAGCGTTTGCTCGAGACGTTCCTTGGGATCGGGTGGAGGTGGCCGGCTGGGTCGGGGCGGAGCGGGCTCGTCTTCAATTTCGACGTGTCTTGCCTTTGTGTCGGTGTCGGCCATGGCGTTTCTCACCCTGCAATGATCAAGGTCATGGAGGAAAGGATGATGAGGTAGACGGAGAATACGAACAGTGCCGGATGCCAGACGTAGCGCAGCAGACCGAAGCGATCGGCGAGCCGTCGCAGGATCATGGTGACGATCCAGGCGGCAACCAGCAGCAAACTCATGGGCGCAACGTAGACGCCAAAGAGATCGACCTCGGAGAACCTCATGCGCGCGCTCCCCCGTCAAAATATTCTGAATGCTGGGCAAGAGCCTCCGAGAGAAGCAGGACCTTGCCGCGGGCTCGAAGCGTCGGATAGGGAGCTTGGTCCGTTTGAGTCAGGCGCGCAAGCCTGCCGTCCAGGTAGGCCAGGCTTTCGAGCGCAGCGGCGCTGGTACCTTCCGTCACTCCGACGAGAACACTGTTGTATTCGCCCTCCAGTCCAAGCGCCGAGCAGATTGGGCGAAGCTGCATGAGCTCGTTGCCCACGGAGAGCGTCGCCAAGAGTTGGGCTCGCTGCAGCGGTTCAGCCTGATCGGGCAATGCGACGATTGCTCCGAACATGCGCTCGTCCCAGGCTGGCAGCGACAACCGCCCTGTTGCAAGGCGGCTGAGATCGCGAAGGGCGATGGTCAGCAGGCGGCGCGTCCGGACCTTCGGCGGCAGCGGTGGGATCAACTGAAAGGAGAGCGTGGCAATACCGCTCCCGACAAAGATCGCGAGCGCGACGTTGTAAAATTGCTCGGTGTTATAATTCATAGGGTTCGTCGGCGCGAGGATAGGAATGAAGCTGACCGCCAACGCCGTGAGGACCGCTATGGCGGCGGGCTTGGTGGTGCGAGCCATCAAATAGCCAACCGGCACGTAGTAGACGCCGATCGCGATGCAGAAGGCCGGAAAGGTCTCAAGCGTCGGAAAAACGGCGAATTCGATGATCGCTGCCAACACGATGGTCGCCACTGTGCCGGCCATGAACGCCTGTGCGGCGGCAAAGGCGACATCCCCTCGCGGCGAAAGCAGCAGGACCACGATGGCGGCGAATGCGATAGCGAAGCCGCCGTTCGGCCAGGCGGTCACGACCCAGACGAGCTCGACGACGCACATCGTGACAAAAGCCCGTACTGCATTGAGTAGCGCCGGCAGCCGATCCGGCACGCTGAGCCACGTCGTGCGACGGCCCGATCTCTGTTGGGTTGGTTCGCCGCCGGCGAGCAGCACCAGCGCGTCGATCGATTGCAGGAGTCCGGTCAACAGTTTGGCTGTCTCGTGCGCCAAGAGGCTGAGCGAAGGCGTGGGGAGCGGCAACGACAGCAGCCGTTGAATCGCTGCTTCGCAAAGCGACCGTAGGCCAATCGGATCTGCCATCCACTGCAGAGACGTTCGCGAGCGCATCAGGGATTGCAATTGAGTGGGCAAGCTCGAGAGGATTGTTTCAGCGTCCCGGCTGGCGCGGTCCTTAGGCAGTCGTTCGAGATGAGCGGCCACACCACGCCAGCCATCGAGCGACGCAAGCAATCCGCGGACGCCCGTCTGCAAGGTCGCCAGGCGATAGCGCAGCTCACCGGATTCACCGATCGCCTGGTCGACTTCAGGATCGAGCGCAATCACGCGCCGTGCGCATTCTCGCCGTTCAGGCCGTGTATCGGATTGCCCAGGCGCGACCCGCGTCAGCATCGCAAAGAAGCCGCCGGCTATATCCGCTGCGAGAGCTGCGAAAGAGGCGGCGAGGCGCCGTTGTGCAGTACCCAGGTCCGTGCCCGCAAGAACGATGCCGGCGCAGACGATGCCGATCGAGATTTCGCTGGCGCGATTTACGGCCAGGAGGAAAACGTCGGTGTTGGGGCCTCCGGTGGCGCCGAGCGTGTCGGCGGCGATGATCGCAGCCGTATATCCTGCAAGCGCGGCGGCATAAGACGCGAAGTTACGGAGAAGCGTGGCGCCGAATGCGCAGACAGCAGCCCACAATGCCAGCGAGATCAAGAATGCGAACCGGTCCTGGGGAAAGAGCGCCGTTATCACCACGATCATGATGGCGCCGACCACGGTACCGATCATGCGCCCCCATCCCTTGCGCAGCGATGCGCCGAGTTGAGGCTGGCACACGATGGCTGCCGACGCGCCCGCCCAGGAAGGGGTGTCGAGCTCGAGCCAGAAGGCCACGTAGAGGGTCAGGCAGACCGACGCCCAAAGCTGCAAGCCAAAAAGCAACGCCGGGCCCACGGCGTCCATGGCCGCGATCAAGCGACCGGACTTCGCGACGCCACTTTCCGCGCTGCTCATGGACATCGGTCATCGACTGCAAATTTGGAACGCTCACAGGATAGTCGGCGCCACCCAACCAGGCCAGCTCAGTGCCGCAGCAGAATTCAGGGGCTCGAGTACTCGACGCCGACAGCTTAGCGCATCGCGGAACCGCGAATGAAGGCGAGCCAGATGTCTGCGCTCGCCTTACACATCACGTGCCGTCGCAAATCGCAGATGGCTTACTCGATGCCTTCCTTTTCCATCTTCGTGATCGACTCACCACCCTTTTCGGAGCGAGACGGCACGTTGGGCTCAGCGGAATTGTCGAGCTGAGCCTTTTCCTGGTCGACGATCGACTTGTCGGCGCCCTTGGATGCACCGGGATCCACATCAGGGAGCGCCGAATTGTCGAGCTGGTGCTTCTCCTGGTTCGGAATGGACTCGGCGTGGACCGGCGAAAGCATAAGAAGGACCGGGACGCTTGCTGCAGCAAGAGCACTGAACGTTTTGGTTATCGACATGACTGTATGACCTCTGTTTTTTGGGTTCACGAGACCGGAGTGGCCTCCGGAATGCCCGTACAGATATCTCGAAGACCTAGGCGCCATAATCCGTATAAAGCCAAAGGGCTTGTTTGGTGGGCGGCAGCAATTGGGACGCAGACTGCACTCCGTTTCGCAATAACCCCGCCCCGTCATGCCGAGCGCAAGAGGGCTAGTCGTCGAGGAAAGTCCGTGCATTCGCGGCGAAGGCGCTATGCTGCGGCATCCTCTGAACGAAGCCGGTGGAGACCTAGCAGCGCGCTGCCGCCTCAAGGAGCCGTGACTCTAGAGGAAGATCGAAGCTCCCACTGTTGGTGCTTTCCGCACGAAGTGTTTCTGCATTCTGATCAATCTCTGATCCTGTGATCGCTGTGTTGGCGTCTCGCCCACCGATCGGAGCGCTCACGGTCCTCGGTGGGCTCGCGGACTCAGGGTGCGCAATGAATATCTCCATTCTGTAACGAACCTGAAAAGCGGCGTTCCAGACACCGTAATTGTTTTGCTCTCGCCACCGGGTGACTTTCGATCGACGGCTTTTTCACTCCGAGCAGCGAGATTTGAATGCCCGAACCCCTTTCATCACCCCCGCGTTCAATGTTTGGTTCTCTGGCTCTTATCGCCATCGTCATTGGTGCCGGCGCCGCCGCCTTCGCCTATACGGCGGGCTGGTTCTCCCCGCACCGTCTCACGCCCGACAAGATGGTAGCCGCGTTTGCGCCGCCGACCGGACCAGCTCTCGGTCACCGCCGCAACCATGCGAAGGGCATCTGCTTTACAGGCGTTTTCGAAGCTAACGGGGCCGGAGCTGAGCTTTCGCATGCCGAGGTCTTTGCGCGCGGCCAGTATCCTGTCGTCGGCCGCTTTAACCTCGGCACGCCCAATCCGGACGCGCCGGATGCGACGGTCCGGGTGCGGGGCCTCGGAATAATGCTCTCGACGCCGGACGGCCAGCAATGGCGTAGCGCCATGATCAACGCGCCGTTCTTCCCGGTTTCGACTCCTCAGGCATTCTACCAGCTGCTGCTTGCGTCGGGAAATAAGGACCCGGATGCAATGAAGCACTTCGCAGAGGCAAATCCGGAGTTCGCGACGTTCGGCGCTTGGGCCAAGAGTGCCCCCTGGACAGCGAGCTACGCAGAAGAACGTTACAACAGCCTCAACACGTTTGTTTTCGTCGGCGCGTCCGGCGAGGAGAACGTGGTGCGCTGGTCTCTTTTGCCTGAAGCCCAACCGATCGCCGTGCCGCCCGACGACCTCGCGAAGCGCGGCCCCGATTTTCTCGAGCAGGAAATTGTGCAGCGCGTCGCCGGAGCACCGCAGCGCTGGACCATGGTGGTCACAGTCGCCAATCCAGGCGATCCGACCTCCGACCCCAGTAAGGCGTGGCCGGTAGACCGCCGCAGCGTCGAAGTCGGCACGCTCACAGTCGACAAAATAGAGGCCGAGCGCGACGGCCCCTGCCGCGACATCAACTTCGATCCCACCGTGCTGCCCGCCGGCATTCACACCTCGGATGACCCGTTCCCAGCCGCGCGATCGTCGGCCTATGCCAAGTCGTACGACCTGCGCACGGCAGAAACCAAGGACTATCCCTACACGACGCCTGAAGCGAAGACAGCAGGAGCCAAGCCATGATGGGTGCGCAAAAACGCTTCACCCCACTGCAGCGACTGCTGCACTGGGCCGTGGCGGGCTGCATCCTGGCGATGCTGTTCATCGGCGTCGGCATGGTGTCCACCGTCATGCCGAAATATCTCACGCTCGTTTCCATTCACAAGCCGCTCGGCATCGCAATTCTGCTTCTCGTGCTGATACGATTGGCCGTGCGCCTCCGCTATGGCGCACCATCTTTGCCGGCTGACCTGCCCGAGCCGATGAAGCTCGCGGCTCATCTCTCGCATTACGCATTGTACGCCCTGATGATCGCCATGCCTCTAATCGGCTGGGCGATGATGTCGGCCGCCGCTTATCCCGTCGTGTTGTTCCCCGGCTGGCAGCTTCCACCGATCCTACCGCAGAGCGCCGACATGCATGCGCTGCTCTGGAGCGCGCATTTCTATCTGGCCTTCGCGTTCTTCGCCCTCGTCCTGCTTCATATCGCGGCGGCGCTATTTCACGCGCTCGTCAGGCGAGACGGAGTTTTCGAAACGATGGCGCCCGTACGCTCTCAACGCGACATCATCCCAGCCGAGTAAACAAGGAGCAGCGCCGTGACCGAGAAGAGCACCATACAACGGTACGACGAGCCCGCCGGCGGCTGGGGTGCCCTCAAGGCGCTCAGCGAGCACTTGATCGAGCAGGGGATCGCGGTCAAAGGCGCGACCACGCTCGCGCGCATGAATCAGCCGGAGGGTTTCGATTGCCCGGGTTGTGCGTGGCCCGACCCGAAGCACACCTCGTCATTCGAGTTTTGTGAAAATGGCGGAAAGGCCGTTGCCTGGGAAGCAACCGCCAAACGTTGCACGCCCGAATTCTTTTCCGAGCATACGGTGACGGAGCTAGCCGGTTGGTCTGACTACGATCTCGAGATGGTCGGACGCCTCACGCATCCGATGGCCTACGATGCCGCGACCGATCGCTATCGTCCGGTGGGCTGGGACGAGGCCTTCGCGACTATCGGCCGCCACCTGAACGCGCTTCCTGATCCCAACATGGCGGAGTTCTACACGTCGGGCCGCACGTCGAACGAGGCCGCCTTTCTCTACCAGCTCTTCGCTCGCGAATATGGCACCAACAACTTTCCCGACTGCTCGAACATGTGCCACGAGGCGACAAGCGTCGGCTTGCCGTTGTCGCTCGGCGTCGGCAAAGGGACAGTTCTGCTCGACGATTTCGACAAGACGGATTGCATTCTCATCTTCGGACAGAACCCCGGGACGAATAGCCCGCGCATGATGACGAGCCTACGCAATGCGTCGCGACGCGGGGCAAGCATCATCTCGTTCAATCCTTTCCGCGAGCGGGCACTCGAGCGCTTCCAGTCCCCGCAAGATCCAGTCGAGATGGCGACGCTGACATCGACGCCCATCAGCTGGCGGCTGCATCAGGTTCGCGTCGGCGGCGACATCGCCGTCGTCAAAGGCATCATGAAGGTGCTTGTCGAGGCCGACGATCGCGCGCGCGCCGCCGATAAGATCGAGATCCTGGATTGGGACTTCATTCGTGGACATACCGTGGGCATTGATGCGCTGGCTGCAGACCTTCGTGCGACGTCTTGGGACGATATCGAGCGCAAATCCGGTCTTACGCGTGAGGCAATAGAAGAGACCGCCGACGCCTATATGAAGGCCGAGCGCGCCATCGTCGTCTACGGCATGGGCATCACCCAGCATCGCCGCGGCGCCCATAACGTGCAGCAGCTAGCCAATCTGGCATTGCTGCGTGGCCACATCGGCCGCGACGGCGCCGGTCTTTGCCCGGTACGTGGACACTCGAATGTCCAGGGTGATCGCACCGTCGGCATCACCGAGATCCCGACCAAGGAATTCCTCGATCGCCTCGAGCAGCACTTCGGCTTCAAGCCGCCGAGGGAGCATGGACACAATGTTGTAACCGCGCTCGAAGCCATGCTGAAAGGCGAAGTGAAGGTCTTCATCGGCATGGGCGGCAATATCGTCGCGGCGATTCCGGACTGGCAGTCGACGCACGATGCCTTCCGAAATCTCGATCTCACAGTCCACGTATCGACGAAGTTGAACCGCAGCCATCTCATTCACGGTCGCGACGCGCTGATCTTGCCCTGCCTCGGTCGGACGGAGATCGACGAGCAGGCGACAGGTCCACAGTCGGTCACCGTCGAGGACTCGATGTCGATGGTGCATGCCTCGGCTGGACGCAACAAACCTGCATCCAAGCAGCTCTTGAGCGAGCCGGCAATCGTCGCACGCATGGCACGCGCGACGTTGGGCCAGCGGTCAGTCGTCGATTGGGAAAGTTTTTCTTCAGACTATGACCTTATCCGTGATGCCATCGAGGCGGTCTTTCCAATCTTCCAAGGCTATAACGCACGTATCCGCGTGCCGGGCGGCTTTCATCTGACGTCGACCGCCCGCGAGCGCATCTGGACGACTTCCACGGGCAAGGCGAACTTCCTTCTCTTCGACGGTCTTGGTGAGGACCCGGAAGAGACGGATACGGATGTGCTCCTGCTGACCTCCGTGCGCAGTCACGACCAATACAATTCGACCATCTATTCCCTGTCCGACCGCTACCGCGGCATTTATGGCCAGCGCAACGTGCTCTTCCTCTCTCCTGACGAAATCGAGAAGCGTGGACTGACGCCCGAGGACCGCGTCGATCTGATTACGGTGTCAAAGGACGGGGTCGAGCGCATTGTCAGGAATTTCCGACTGGTTCCTTACGCATTCCCCGTAGGGAGCTGTGCGGCGTACTATCCTGAAACCAATCCGCTCGTTCCGCTCTATGCGCACGATGCCATGAGCTTCACGCCTTCCTATAAATCCATTCCCATAAAGATCCTGCGCTCCAGCGCTAACGCGGGAGCTGCTTGACATGGATGCCGTGGAGCTCGCCCGTCTGCAATTCGCGTTCACGATCGGCTTTCACATCCTATGGCCGACGCTCACGATCGGACTCGCCTGCTTCATCGCGCTGTTGAGCGGCCTCTGGTGGCGAACCGGAAAGCCTGTCTACCGCGATCTCATGCGCTTCTGGTTGCGCATCTTCGCGCTCGCGTTCGGGATGGGAGTCATTACCGGCGTCGTGCTGAGCTACGAGATCGGAACCAACTGGGCCGGATTCTCGCGGTCTGTCTCGAACGTACTTGGCCCGCTGTTCATGTACGAAACACTCACGGCCTTCTTCCTCGAGGCCGGCTTCATCGGCATTGTGCTGTTCGGCGAGGGCCGCGTCAGCAAGGGACTACACTTCTTTTCATGCTGCATGGTGGCAGGCGGCACCCTGCTCTCCGCGACCTGGATCCTCGCTGCCAACAGTTGGATGCAGACCCCTCAGGGCGCGGTGGCCGACGCCAACGGCATCTTCCATGTCGTCGATTGGTGGCAGGTCATCTTCAACCCGTCATTCCCATATCGCTTAGCCCACATGGTTTGCGCGAGTTTTATCACCGGGTCGTTCGTGGTCGCGGGTGTGTCGGCGTTCCACCTGTGGCGTGAGCAGCATATCGCCGCGAGCAGTGTCGCATTTTCCATGGCGATGTGGATGGCCCTAGTGCTGACGCCAACTCAAATCGTGCTCGGCGACCTTCACGGCCGTAACACGCTCAAATACCAACCCACCAAGCTCGCCGCCATGGAAGGCCTGTGGGACACCACGCGCGGCGCGCCGATGACGGCCTTCGCCTGGCCCGATATGGAAGCGGAGAAGAACCTCTACGCCATCGACATTCCGCATCTGGCGAGCATCTACCTTACGCACTCCTGGGACGGCGAAGTGCAGGGCCTCAAGGCCGTGCCTCGCGATCAGCGGCCCTACGTCCCGATCGTCTTCTTTGCGTTTCGCATCATGGTTGGCATTGGGATTGTGCTGCTGGCTACGGCCATCACCGGCGCCGTGCTGCGCTGGCGCAGGAAGCTCTACGATACCGGATGGTTTCTGCTACTCGCGATGGCCGCGTCTCCACTCGGATTCATCGCGGTGCTCGCCGGTTGGACGACCACCGAGGCGGGCCGTCAACCTTGGGTCATATATGGTCACTTGCGGACCGCCGATGCCGTGGCACCCGTCGCCGCTCACGCCGTCACGTTGACCCTGCTGATCTTCTTCGTGGTCTATAACGTGCTTCTCGCCACGTTCCTCTGGTTCGCGGCACGAGTCGCGATACGCGGGCCTACGACCAGCGATCCGATCACTCCAAGAGAGATGCCCCCTGGCCTCGATCGCAGCGGACCTACCGTTGTCGGCGCTTCGCTGCCGGCAGATCCGAGCAAATCGCCTCGCCCCAGAACAGTTGTCGGAGCATGACGCCATGATCGCCGATTTCGGCACTTTCCTCCCTGTCGTGTTCTTCGGGCTCGTCGGCTTCTGCGTGGCCGTGTACGTGCTGGCGGATGGCTTCGACCTCGGTGTCGGAATCTTGTTCCTGATCGCCCCGCGTGAAAAGGATCGAGAACTGATGATGGCAAGCATCGAGCCCGTGTGGGACGGCAACGAAACCTGGCTCGTAATGGGCGGAACGCTGCTCCTTGCCGCGTTTCCGGCCGGCTACTACGTGCTGCTTCCGGCTTTCTACCTGCCGGTCATGTTCATGCTGTTCGCCCTCATCTTCAGAGGCATCGCCTTCGGCTTCCGGCAACAAACGACGGAATTCCGCTGGGTCTGGGATCTCGCCTTTGCCGGCGGCTCCATCCTCGCAACCATTTGCCAGGGCCTCATCCTCGGCGGTCTGATCAACGGCGTGGCGATGCAGGGCGGAATGTATTCGGGTGGTACGTTCGACTTCTTCAGCTTCCTCGGGCTCTTGTGCGCAGCGGGGCTTATCGGAGGTTACGCATTGCTCGGCGCGGGTTGGTTGATCTGGAAGACGGATGGCGAGACGCAGGTATTCGCTCGCGAGGTCGCACATTCCGCGTTGATCCTCACCGCAGCGATGATGCTGCTCGTAAGTGCGTGGAGTGCCTGGAGCGTCCCTGAAGTTGCCAACCGGTGGTTTTCCTGGCCGAACATCGCTTACCTCGCCCCGGTTCCACTGATTACAGCAGGCATACTGTTCACGATCTGGCGCGGGATATGGGTCGGCCGCGAGGTGGGAACGTTCGTAATGGCTCTTCTCGTATTCCTGTTGGGCTTCATCGGATTGGTCGTCAGCATGTGGCCCTATATCGTGCCTCGCCACATCACCATCTGGGATGGTGTCGCCGATCCACAATCACTCGCTTTCATTGGAACAGGTATCGCCATCGTTATCCCGATGGTTTTGGCGTACCAGGCACATGCCTATTGGATTTTCCGCGGCAAGACCCGGCAACTTGAAGGTTACGCCGGACCATCGGCCGACCGCCGCTGACCTCAGCTTGGCACATTCCTTCCTGGCTAAATTCGACCGCGACCCAATCGTCGCGACGCACGTCGTGACGAGCTCACGTCGAGGGGCGTTCAACTCAAGATGGAACTTGATAACAAGCTGCCGCCGGCGGACGCGGGGCCGGTAGCGAGCAAGGCTTGGTTATCTTCGTATTGACCAACGCCGATGAGAGCGTCGCGTAGTAGCCATTAATTCCCGCATCGAAGGCGTGGGGAAGTTAATTATGCTGCAATTCACGCTGGCGAAAGCATTCGAACGCGAAAGCCCGTTTTGTAGGCAATCGCAATAAATATACAGCTTGAAGTCATCAGACTACTGTGCATGAAATCAAAGGCAATTACCGCTCACGCGAATAAATGGTCTCTTGGAAGCCAGCTCCCGCTGCTTCTTATGTGGCGAAAATCGCATGCTCCGGTCGCCCATTCTGAACTACGGCTTTGCCGTAGGTTCCACAGCGGTAGCCCTGGGCTTGGCTCAGACTGCCTGGTCCGTCGGTTATGGAAACCTAGCCCTCCCGCTCTTTAGTTTGGCCATCGTCATGACGACGTGGCACACCGGTGTCGGGCCATCGATCGTGGCCGTGTTGCTTTCCGCGGCCTGCTTCACCTACTTCTTCACCGAGCCTCAATACTCATTGGAGGTTCACCCCCAGGACCTGCCTAACTTCTTCATTTTCACGGCGTGGGCGATCATTTCCGCGCGGTTCGTAGCGGTTCGCCGCAGAATTGAGGATGATCTGCGCACGACCCGCGATCGCCTTCAAATTCAACTCGACGAAAACACACATCGAACGGCGGAAATATCAAATCTAAATAAAACGCTCGAATCCAGGGCCGTCGAACTCAACTCGAGCAACAAGGAATTGGAATCCTTCGCCTACTCGGTCTCACACGACCTCCGCGCGCCCCTGCGGCATCTCGTTGGATACTCGGAGCTCCTGCAAAAGCAGGCCGCCAATTCTCTCGACGACAAGGCTCTACGCTACACACAAACCATTCATGAGTCTTCGAAGAGGATGGGCAACCTCATCGACGATCTGCTGTCCTTCTCACGAATTGGACGCGCTGAAGCCAGAATGACCTCACTCAATCTGGACCAGAAAGTTCAAAGCATCATCACGGAACTGGCAGAGGACGCTGAGGGCAGAAATATCGAGTGGAGGATCGGCCCTCTACCGCCCTGTCATGGCGATCGCTCCATGGTTCGATTGGTTCTCGTCAACTTGCTCTCCAACGCCGTCAAGTTCACTCGCAAGCAGGAACTCGCGGTAATCGAAGTTGGTGCCGTAGAGGCAAACGATCAGATCGAGGTGTTCGTGAAAGACAATGGCGCCGGGTTCGACATGCAGTATGCCAACAAGCTTTTTGGAGTGTTCCAACGCCTGCATCATGCCGATGAATTCGAGGGTACCGGGATCGGCTTGGCAATTGTCCAACGGATCGTTCATCGCCACGGCGGCGAGGTTCGAGTGGCTGGTGCAGTTGGGAAGGGCGCGACCTTCTATTTCACGCTGCCTAAGGCGCATTGCCTGCCGGAGAAGCTGGGAGAAACGGCATGAGCGGGTTAGGACGCGTTCTAATCGTTGAAGACGATCCGAGAGATGTGGAGCTGAGCATGGCTGCCCTCGGGGAATACAACCTCGCGAATGAGGTCGTAGTTGCCCGTGATGGAGCAGAGGCGCTCGACTATCTCTACTGCCGTGGCGCCTTCGCAAGCCGCCCTAGAGAAAACCCGGCGGTGATGTTGTTGGACCTCAAGCTTCCAAAGGTCGACGGATTGGAAGTTCTGAAGCAAGTAAAGTCGGACGAACAGCTGAGAATGATCCCGGTGGTGGTGCTGACTTCGTCCCATGAGGAGAAGGACGTGATGAGGAGCTACAGCCTGGGCGTCAACGCCTACGTGGTGAAACCGGTTGATTTCCACGACTTCGTCAACGCGGTTAAGGAGCTGGGCGTCTTCTGGGCCGTCATAAATGAACCGCCGCCGGGCAGCGTAAAAATCCGATGACCTCGCCGCTGCAAGTCCTCATCCTCGAAGATAATCCGAGCGACGCAGAACTCGTGCAGCAACTTCTTGATGCCGACAACATCACCAATGAATCGCGGCGCGTGCAGACACGTCCTGAGTTCGTTGAAGCGCTGCAGGCGCCTGATCTTGACCTGATCCTCGCGGATTACTCCCTGCCCACTTTTGATGGCTTTACCGCGCTGAACCTCGCCCGCACCCTCCGCCCGGAGGTGCCATTTATCTTTGTGTCCGGCTCCTTGGGGGAAGAGGTCGCGATCGAAGCGCTCAAGATCGGCGCCACGGATTACGTCTTGAAGTCACGCTTATCCAGGCTGGTCCCCGCGGTCCAGCGAGCGCTGCGTGAAACCCGAGAACGAAATGATAGAAGAAAGGCCGAGGACGCTGCGCGCCGAAGTGAGAAAGAGCTTCTTGCCTCGATCGATATCATTCCGGCTATCGCCTTCACCACCCTGCCTGACGGCAGCGCCATCTGGGCCAACCGCCAATGGGGTCAGTTTACTGGCCTTTCTCCCCAGGACACTTCGGGGTTCGGCTGGCAGGCAACGCTCCATCCTGACGACCTCGACAACCATCTCGCCAAGTGGCGCCGCTCACTCTCGAGCGGAGAGCCGTTCGAGAATGAAGCACGACACCGCGGCGCTAAAGGTGAATATCGATACTTCTTGGTGCGTGCCGTCCCACTGCGCGACGAGAACGAAAAAATCGTCAAATGGTTCGGGACGCTGACCGATATTGAGGACCGCAAGCGAGCCGAGCAGGAGCGCGAAAGGCTCCGGCAGCTCGAGTCGGACTTGGCTTACATGAGCCGGGTGATGACCATGGGCGAATTGGCCGCCTCAATCACTCACGAGATCAAGCAGCCGATCACTGCCGCTGTTATGAACGCAGAGGCCTGCGCCCGCTGGCTGTCCCGAGATGTGCCGAATGTCTCCGAGGCCTCCCACGCCGCGGCAGCAATGGTGGCCGGCGCCATGCGAGCGGCAGAGATCGTCGACCGGGTTCGTTCTCTCTACGTCCGAGAGGCGCCAAGACGTGAGCCCTTTTACCTCGGCGAGATTATCCAGGAAATTCTGATCTTGTTGGCGGAGACCGCCAAACGAAACCTGGTTTGCATCCGCACAGATATAAAAGTTGGTTCAACAAGGGCGATTGGCGATCGCGTTCAGGTCCAACAGGTGCTCCTAAACCTGATGCTGAATTCGATCGAGGCCATGAAGGACACTGGCGGCGATCTCACAGTGAGCTCGATGACGGCCGACGACGGTCTCGTCCAGGTCCATGTGAGCGATACGGGGCCGGGACTTCCCATCGAACAGTCTGAGCGGCTGTTCGAAGCCTTCTTCACGACAAAGCCGCAAGGAACAGGCCTGGGCCTCTGTATCAGCCGGCGCATTGTCGAGGCTCACGGCGGACGCCTGTGGGCGAGTTCGAACCAAGGGCGTGGTGTGACGTTCCATTTCACACTCCCGGCCGAGATCTCCGCACACTCAGGCGGCGTAACCCAGTCAGTCCTCTCGGAATAAGCGGCGGCTCATTCCAAAGGATAGCAGTTGAGCAAGCGGAGCCCTTGGATTTCTAGGGCCCACACAATATCAAAGGCTTATGGCTGGCTTGGACCGGCGCTACGAAGCTATACCCGCGCCCGGCGACCGTGATGATGTATCGCAACCCATCAACGCCATCTCCGAGGGCCTTGCGCAACGCGCCGATATGCACTCTGAGATTTGCATCTTCTAGGATGACGTCCGGCCAGACCCGCGCGATCAATTCGCGCGGCCGCACCGCATTGGCGAAGGTTGTTGAACCAGCTGAGCCGCAGCGGGGTTAAGGCTCGCGCATGATGCGCGCGAGGCCTTCCCGCGTCGCGATCCGCGGCGTCCAGCCGAGTCCGCGCAAGGCGGACGCATCCGCAATAAGCGAACCCGCAAGCCTTTGATAGCGGTCTTCCTGTCCCATCGCGCGAAGAGCAAGCTTCAGCGCGAGCGCAGGCGCGGGTAGCACGCCTGGCCGCCGGCCGAGCCCGCTGCGCATGGCGCCGATCATCTCCGGCAGGGTCAGCGCTTCGGAATCCGCCACGATGAAAGCGCGCCGCAAAGTGCCGGGCGCGGTCAGCACGGTCGCGACAGCATCCGCGAGATTGTCGACCGAAAGCAGCGAACGCTGCGCGTTAAGGCCGCCGAGCGGCAGTGGCCAGGGCGAACGGGCCGCGCGCATCATGATTGCGAGATTGCCGCGCGCGCCTGCGCCATAGACCAGCACCGGGCGAAGCGCGACCCAGTCGATGCCGAGACCGGCCAGCCCTTGCTCCGCTTCGAGCTTGGATCGCCCATAGGCGTCGGTCGGCTGAGGCGGAAGATCTTCGGTCAGCACCTGCTCCGCGCTCGGCCCGCTTTGCGCGCGGATCGACGACAGGAATACGAAGCGCTTGACGCCGGCGCGCTCGGCGGCGCGGGCAAGATTGACGGTCGCCTCGGTGTTGAGCACCCGGTAATCGTCTGCAGGGATGCCGGACATGGCATGCGCGATGCCGGCGGAATGAATGACTGCGCCGACATCGGCAAGCGCCGCCGACATGTTGCTCGGGCTTGCGATATCGCCGATCACGGCACTCGCCGAGCCGGCCGGCAACTCGGTCGGACGGCGCAGCAGAACGCGCACCCGGAAGCCCTGTTTCGGCAATTCCTCCAGGAGGCGCCGGCCGATAAAGCCGGTCGCACCGGTCAGCGCGATCAGGGGCCGTTTCTCGCTCAACGCAGAATCCAGATTCACGCAATGGCGTGGGCGGCACTAACGGATTCACCAGCGCCGAATATGGCAGCTCAATTCAGAATGGCCTTAGGTACCATCGAATGGTGATTTCACGCCAGTGTCCTTGGGATCGAGGTCGACGATGCGATCGAGATCGCCGAAAAGATCGACATCTGAAGTCCTCACTACGCACAAAAGCTGACTGGGTCGGCGAGTGGACGGGGGCGCCGACTACGGTTGAGGCAATGACCGCTATTGGGATATTTCGGCCAAGGGCGCTTCTGCCGCGAAGACTTTCAGAACTTCCAGTTGAGGCGGCCGCTGACGGCGTTGTCGCTTACGGCGTCTCCAAACTGCCCCGTGTAGAAGATACCCGCGGTCGCGTTGGGTGACATCCTCACGTCGAAGCCGGCATCGACTAGGGCGCTGTCCTCGACTAGTGGCAGGCCCGTGACGTCGAAGCTCTGTCCGTAGGCTGCGAAGGCGAGTCCTTTGTCTGACTCAACGTCGCCGAAGGCATGCAGCCAGGCGATCGAGCCGCGCGGAATAATCTCGGCGCCATGGACGACCATGGAGCCTGCGGCCCGTAGGCCGAGGCTCATGTAACCGATATTCTCTGTGCTGCCGTGCACGGTGAGGGCCGCGTTGCCGCCCGTCTCGGTGAGGCCGTCCGTGTGGACGCCGACCCAGGCAAGGCCCGCGAATGGCTCGTAGGTGACGTGCGCATGCGCGAGAGGCAATGCGACCTCACCGAATACCTGACCAGTAGTGCCGTCGTACGAGGCCTCGGCGTTCTCGTAGAAGCCGGGAAAGACAACCGACCGCTCCGTGTCGATGTCGTCCCACGACCAGACTGTGCCGCCGCGCACGACAAGAGAGCCGACTTCGCCGCTGGTGTAGGCCGCGAGCTGATAGCTGTCGACGTCGGCCGACGAGTAGCGACCGCCGCCGACACTGACGTCCGTGCGCGCGTAGCCGATGGCGCCGCCGACGCGCCAGCCGTGCGCGAGCATGGCATCCATGCCCGATAGGAACCCGCCGAGCGTGCGATCGGCTGCGGCTGCAGTGGCGTTGCCGCCGAAGTCTGCCCAGGCGCCGTACCCTTGCGCCCAGAAGGTGATCGGCGATGCGGTGGCGGAGCGCGCATCGTCGATGCCGTCGGAGCCCATTCCGAGCCCCATCATCGGTCCATCGTCGAGTGCTGCTGCGGTCTTGGGGCCGCCACTGCCCAGGCCGGCGACTTGCGTGCCGCTGCCGTTCCCGCCCGCATAGTGAGCCTGCACGAGGCGGCCGAGCAGGATGTCGCGTGTGAAATGGCTGTCGTTGGCCAGCGTGCTCGATACCGTCGCGTGCACCTCGCCCGACATCGCGTTGAAGGCCTGCTGCGCACCCGCAACCGTTTGTCCAACCACGGCGTCGTAGAGAGGATTTCCTGGCGACAGATTTTGCAGCGCGGATGCGACCCGAGACTGGTTTGACGTTCTCGCTACGTCGGAAAACGTGGTCGCGTTGCGAGCAACTTCCAGGACAACGCTATTCGAGAGATATTCGATCTCCGGCGTAATGAAGGCGAGGCTGGTATCGAGGGTCGTGAACTGGCCCGTGACGCCGCCGGTAGCGGTGATAATCGTGTAGATCGTGCCCGGCACGTAATTGCCCGATGGCGCCACGACCAGGGCTGTGCCGCCGATGATGGTGACGATGCCGTCGACGGCCAGGAGGTCCGACGTGCCGTTAGGGGCAATTTCCACTTCGAAGCTGGAGCCGGTCGCGAAATTGACGTTTCCGGTAACGTTGAGCGTTCCGATCGAGTTGCCAGGCCCCAGTGTACCGCCGCTGTTGACGTCAACGGTTCCCAGGATGGTGCCGGTACCGCCAAGCTTGCCGCCGTCGACCTCCGTCGTTGCGCTCGCATCGCCGATCTGGCCGTTGACGGAGAGCGTGCCGTTGGTGATCGTCGTGTCGCCGCTATAAGTGTTGGTGCCGCTGAAAACGACGCGGCCAGGCCCCGAGATAGTAACGCTGCCCGAGCCGCTCATATCATCGTCGTAGGTGAAGGTGCCGGATCGGTTGATGTCGATGGTGGCGTTGTTGGTCACGTCGCCGTCGAAGCTGCCGGTACTGCCGCCGTTGCCGAACTGCATGGTGCCGGCGCTGATCGTGATGCCACCGGTGTTGCCAAACGACCCCGTCGCGATGACGGTGCCGGTGCCGGACTTGGTAAAGCTGCCGCCACCCGTCACGTCGTCGGCGTAGGAGAAGGTGCCGGTGCGGTTGAACGTCAGTGCGGTGCCGCTGCTCAGCGCAATGTCGCCCGCGATAGTGCCCGTGCCGCCGCCGTTGCCGACCTGAAGGCCGCCGCCCGTCACGGAGACGCTCGAGAATGTCGTGTCGCCGATGAAGGTCAACGTGCCGGCGGCCTGCTTGGTCAGCGTGCCGTTGCCGCTGACGTTCCCGAGCGTGACCGCGTTGCTGCGGTTCACGATGAGCGCGCCGTTGTTGATAATGTCGCTCGAGCTGGAAATGCCGCCCGTCGTACCGCCAGAGCCGAGCTGCAGAGTGCCGGCGATCGTCGTGGTGCCGGTGTACGTCTGGTTGGTGGAAAAGATGAGGGTGCCGGCGGCATTCTCCTGCTCGACATTGCCGGCGCCGCTGATCACGTTGCTGTAGGTCGTGCTGCCGGTCTGATTGAACGACAGCGTGGCGCCCGATGCGACGTCGGCATTGGCGCTTAGGACAGAGCTGGCGCCGAACTGCAGCTTGCCGGCGTCGATGTCCAACGACGACGCCACGGTCCCGTTGGTCAGCGTCCAGGTGCTCGTACCGGTCTTGCCGAGCGTCGAGAAGCCGGAGAACTGCGTGTTGAACAGATCCAGGTCGAAGCTGGCGCTGGTTGAGCCGCCGAAGGTGAATTTGTCCGAGCCGGTACCGACGACGTTGCCGGTGATCGTATAGCCGGACTCGATCGTCAGGTTGTTGGTGCCGCCGGTGAACGTGATCGCGTTGGCCTGCGTCGGGCTGACGTCGCCGCTGAGCCCACCGGAAACGTTACCCGACGCCGTGATCGTGATGTCGGCGTTCGATCCGGTGATGCCGACGCCGCCGGCGCCCTGCGTTGCGGCAAGAAACCCGGTGCCCCCCGTTCCACCGACAATCGTTCCATCGATCGTCAGCACGTTGCCGGTACCGCCGACCGACAGTCCGGCACCGCCGGCACCGGCTTCGGTGAAGCCGGGCGTATTGTTGCCTCTAGAAGCGCCGCCGTCACCGCCCGTGATCGTGCCGCTGATGGTCACCTCGTTGGACGAGCCGGTAAACATCAAGCCGATGCCGCCGCTGCCGCCCGAAGCGGGCGAGACGGTCAGCCCGGAATTGCCACCGGTGCCGCCCGTCATGGGAAAGGCGAGCGTGCCGCTCAGCGATGATCCGGTGATCACGGCACCGTAGCCGCCGGCACCACCGCCGCCGTTGCCGCCCGCGCTGCTTCCACCACTGCCGCCGTCGCCACCCGTGTACGCCTGCCCCGGCAACGTCGACAGGACCTGTCCATGCGCGCCACCACCACCGCCGCCGGCTCCCGACGATCCGCCGTTGCCAGCGTTGGCACCGTTGGCGCCGGGCGAAGCGCCACCCGCGCCGCCGGCACTGCCGCCACCGTTTCCGCCGTCGCCGCCCGTTTGACCTGCGCCGCCGCCGCCGCCCGCCGTGCCGCTGACACCGGATCCGCCGGCGCCCGTCGCCGCGTCCGTACCGCCCGCGGAGCCCGTTCCGCTGTCGCCACCGTCGGCGAATACGGGCGTGGCCGCGAGCAGCGCGAGCGAAGCGCCAAGCATCAAACCGGCCGACAGCTTATGCCCTACACTCCAGCGTTTTTTCTGCCTACACGCTTCGGGAGTGGACACGCAAAGACGTGCAGACATGCGTTCTCCTTCTGCGGCAACTGCCGACAGCGAGTTCGTACGACGAATGGAATGCGGGACTTTTGAGCGCGTGCTTGCGAATGCGATGGCTGCAAGCCGCGACTCCTACGCCACTGAACGGCGGTCGCTTTCAACCCTGACTTGCGATGATTCGCCTAAATACGTCCAGGCGCCCCAAGCTACTCGCTCATCCCTTGTGGCAAAATCCGCACTAAAGCTTTTATCCGACCTCGCAAACGCTGACGCGTATCAGGATTGCGACTTCGAATACGGGTGCCGGTATATGGACGTGCTGGCTAACGGGATCAGCCGCGAAATTGCAATCGAGCCCGCTTAAGTAAAGACGGTGCCTTCGGGGGTGGCGTTCACGCGTCCGTTCAACATCGATGTGCAGACGCCTCGAGCCGGCATTGGTTGGGTACAACCCCTGTAAGGGGGCGTGTCGGCTTTTGGGACCTTGCGGATGAAGGGCGTCCGTCACCTTCAGTAGCCGATGCTCGTTGACGGGCCTGCTTGTCACTGATTGATTTGTCCCACCGGAACTCGCCGGGCGTGCGGAGCACGGCGATGAGCCCCCCGAAACGGCAGAACGTATACGATGTCTGCGGAGGTCGGCGCCATGACGGTGGCTAGCTCACGCGACTTGGCGCTGTTCGAGAACGGACCTCCGCGCGGCATCGAGCGGCGGCTCGGCCTTCTCGGGAAAGATGCGCCGGCTGAGATCGGCCGGCGCGCGGTGCTGGTAGCATTGGTCGCCTGGGCGCCCCTAATACTCCTCACCCTCGTTCAGAGTTTTGCATACGGCGCCGACGAGTTGCGGTCCCTGGCGCGCGAGACAGGCGTGCACGCCCGCTATCTCGTTGCGGCGCCGCTCCTCGTGTTGGCGGAGGCCTTTTGCGCTCCGAGACTTGGAGCAATTGCAAATCATTTCGTTGACGCCGACCTCGTGCCGAATGAGCAGCGCGGACGCTTCGATGCGGCGCTCGCTTCGACCCGGCGGCTGCTTCAATCCAACACCGCCGAGGCCGTGGCCTTGCTTCTCGCCTATTCCGTCGTGACGATCTCCGTACTGTCGCATCATGAGATTCCGAAATGGCACCTTAGCGGCGGGAAGATGCCGCTGTTCTCGCTAGCAGGCTGGTGGCACGTTCTGATCAGCCTGCCTCTGCTTCTTGTCTTGATCTTCGGTTGGATGTGGCGGCTCGCGCTGTGGACGCGGCTATTGTGGATCGTCTCGCGGCTCGATCTGCGTCTCGTGGCCTCGCATCCGGATCACGCCGCGGGTCTGAGCTTTGTCGGACACTCGCTGCGCGCGTTCTCTATCGTGGCTCTGGCGCTTGCCGCAATCGCGGCAGGACGCTCTGCCCACGTCGTGCTCGAAGGCGGTGGCCTGCCGACGCCGCATCTGGCGTTCAACGTCGGCTTCCTGCTTGTGGTGCTGGCGTTGTTCACGGCGCCCCTGCTCGTGTTCGCTCCGGTGCTGAGGGGCGAGTGGTTGCGCGGCACGCTCGAATACGGCGCGCTCGCCGAGAAAGTGGGGACAGCGTTCGAGCGCAAATGGCTCCGACAGGAGAACGGCGTCGTTTCTGCAGCACTCGACCAGCCGGATTTCTCCGCGACCACCGACCTCTATCAGGTGGTGTCGAACGTCTACGCCATCCGCCTAGTGCCGATTGACGTCAAGGACCTCATCGCGCTCGTGGTCGCGGTGCTCATCCCATTCATACCGGTCGTGATGCTTGCCGTGCCGGCCGATGTCATTTGGTCGAGCATCAAGGGGCTTCTGTTCTGATCGAAGTTGAAGCCTGCTCTTCATCCAATCACCGATGCAAAATTGCAGACGGTCCCCTCTGGCGGCCGGGGCTCGCCAACGTGACGCCTGTACCAGAGGCTTTTCGACCCCTTCCGGTTCGTCATGTACGGGAATTTAACCATCTCGAGCATACCTCGCATAGTAGCTGCGAATGGTAGCAGTCGAGCTAGCGGAGCCCTTGGATTCCAAGGGGTTACGCAATATCAGTGGCTTATGGCTGGCTTGGCGCCCCGTAGGGGACTCGAACCCCTGTTACCAACGTGAGAGGCTGGTGTCCTAGGCCACTAGACGAACGGGGCCGCGCCGAAGAGCGCCACGTATAAGAGAGCCGCCGCCCCTGATCAAGCGCCATCTTCGCCGCGCCGTCAGGCGCTCAATGTGAATAAAACGGGCACCCGCAACCGCGATCGGATCCCGCCTGGGTTGCATTGGCCGCGCTCCGATCGTGTCATGTCGGAGACATGCCTTCGGCATGAATCGAAGACATGCCTCCGGCATGGGCCCCTATCCGGCCGCGGCGTGAATCGGCAGCGCAGCAAGACCATGATCGCTTCGAGCCCCATCAGCTCGAAGCGTGAATCATCGGTCTCATCAAAGACCCTAGCGCGCCAGGTAATCCCGGCCGATCTGAACCCGCGCGATGATCGCCTTGCTCTTGATATCGACGATCACGATCGCGGCACCTTCCGGACCTTCGTAGTGCACCGCTAGCCGATCCCCCGAAAGTGACGTCGATTTCACCACCGCGCCGGGCGGCAACGGCACCGGGACCTCGGCAATGGCGCGCTCGATCTTTGCCGCGTCGTTTCCGCTACTTTCGGCCGCGGGTTGTGCAGGCGCGCGAGACGAGAGATACAGGACGCGACCGATTACGGCCACGAGGCCCGCGACGATCATGAGCCCGAGAAGCACGACGACGAACACGAGCAGGCGCTGAACCTTGGGATTTGGAAGGTTCGGGTCGGCCGCATCCTCGGCGGGGTCGTTGCGGATAGAGCTCATGACATGCTCGCAGATGGGCCGATAAACTGAAGACCGAAACCAAAGACACCGAAACCAGAGACCATGACAATGGTCACAGACAACGACTGAAAACCATGGCTGAACGGCCCGAAACAAGCATTGACGCCGGACAAGCCGTGTCGGTGACCGCGCAAGACGAGCACGCGGGGCAACGCGTCGACCGCGTCCTGTCCGCGCTCCTGCCGGATCTGAGCCGCTCGCGCCTTCAATCCCTTATACGGTCCGGGCACGTGACGGGACCGGCGGGGACCATAGGGGACCCCGGCCAAAGGGTCAAACCGGCGGACAGCTTCACGGTGGTCCTGCCTCCACCCGAGCCGGCGCAACCGCAAGGCGAAATCATCCCGCTCACCATCGTCCATGAGGACGATCACCTGATCGTTATCGACAAGCCGGCGGGGCTCGTCGTTCACCCGGCCGCAGGCCACGCCGACGGCACGCTCGTGAACGCCCTCATTGCCCACTGCGGCGACAGCCTCTCCGGAATTGGCGGCGTCAAACGGCCGGGCATTGTTCACCGCCTCGACAAAGAGACTTCAGGTTTGCTCGTCGTCGCCAAAACGGACGCCGCCCATCAGGGGCTCGCGGAGCAGTTCGCCTCGCACGGAGCCGATGGCCGCCTGCAGCGCACGTATCTTGCCCTGGTCTGGGGCGTGCCGAACCGCCGTGTCGGCACCATCGAGGCCCGCGTTGGCCGCAGCCCAGCCAACCGCACACGCATGGCTGTCGTGAAAGGCGAGGCCGGACGCCATGCCGTCACGCATTTCGAGGTCGTCGAAGTGCTCGAAGGCAGCGACAGCAAGCCGCTGGCTTCGCTGCTTCGCATTGCACTCGAAACCGGGCGTACTCATCAGATCCGGGTTCATTTGGCCCACATCGGCCACCCGGTCATGGGCGATCCGGTCTACGCCGTAGGATTTAAGGCCTCGAACGCCAAGCTCGCCCCTCCGGCGCGCGAAGCCCTGGAAACGCTGGGGCGACAAGCACTTCACGCCGCCGAGATCGGTTTTGAACACCCGGTTTCAGGCCGCATTCTGCACTTCCAGAGCCCCCCGCCCGCCGACATGGATAATTTGCTCAGGACGCTGAGAAACCGGTCCGATGACGTCATTCGCAAAAGAGCTACGCAAAAAGCGAAGCCCAAGGTTTCCAAACGGTAATTGGTGCCGCCGACGGATCTAGGCTTAACTCCGCGTTACTAGGCCTCAGCGAAAGGGAACAAAGGCGCGATCCGAACGTCAACCTCTTGCGTAGTAGATGGAGCAACACCACGAAGCCTCGTCTTCGTACCGTGTTGTGGACTTCGCCAGGGAGCCGGAGCCCAGCCTCACTTAAGCTGCTCTTAAGCTGCTCCCGATGACTACGTGTAGTCGTCCCGGAATCGGCGCTTCGTCCGGGAGCGGCTTCAGGGCGCGAAAGCGCTGACAGAAGCGTGATCCGGTGACGTTTACCGGTCTGGATCGAGAGGGAACCATGGCTACGAAAGCATTGCCCACGATTGCTGGTGGCTCAGGTGGCTTGACGCGCTACCTCGAGGAAATCCGCCGCTTCCCGATGCTTGAGCCGCAACAGGAATTCATGCTGGCCAAGCGCTGGCGCGAGCACGGCGATACCGACGCCGCTCAGGAGCTCATTACGTCACATCTTCGTCTCGTGGCGCGCATCGCCATGGGCTATCGCGGCTATGGCCTGCCCATCGGCGAAGTGATCTCCGAGGGCAACGTCGGCCTCATGCAGGCGGTGAAGCGCTTCGAGCCCGATCGCGGCTTCCGCTTGGCGACTTACGCCATGTGGTGGATCCGCGCCTCGATCCAGGAGTACATCCTGCGCTCGTGGAGCCTTGTCAAAATGGGCACCACGGCTGCGCAGAAGAAGCTGTTCTTCAACCTGCGCCGCGCCAAGAGCCAGCTGCAGGCGCTCGACGAAGGCGATCTCCGTCCGGAGCACGTCAAGTCTATCGCCAAGAAGCTCGGCGTGACCGAGGACGACGTCATCTCGATGAATCGCCGTCTCGGCGGTGATGCGTCGCTGAATGCCCCTGTTCGCGCAGACTCAGAGTCGGGCGAATGGCAGGATTGGCTCGTCGACGATACGCCTCAGCAGGAAGAGCGCCTGATCGAGACGCAGGAGCTTAGCCGTCGCAAGAACTATCTGACCGACGCGCTGTCGACGCTCAACGACCGCGAGCGCCGCATCTTCGAGGCTCGCCGCCTCGTCGATGATCCTGTCACCTTGGAAGACCTGTCGACCGAGTTCGGCGTTTCGCGCGAGCGCATCCGCCAGATCGAGGTTCGGGCTTTCGAGAAGGTGCAGAAGGCTGTTCAAGGCGCCGCGCGCTCGGAAGAGCTGCCGGCCCACTAAAGCCTACTGATCTCCGCACACACTCCGCGTCAGGCCCCCAAAGGGTCTGGCGCTTTTAGTCGCTCCGATCGTCGCGCCTCCTATTCGGGCGCGGCGTGAATCGGCAGCGCAAAGTGACCTTAGTGGTGCTTCAGCCATTCGCGCGCGCTTTTCTGCGCCGCCGAAATCTGAGCCTTGGTCATCTCGCTGGCAAGCTCGACCCGATAACGCTTTGCGTCGTCGTTGCCGCGCATCGCTGCAAGGTTGAACCATTTGTGCGCGGCGACGAGATCGACATCGACCTCGCGACCCGAGCAATACATGAGACCCAGCTGATACAGCGCATCTGCGCCGCCGCCCTGCGGGGCGATCTCAACTACGTCTCGCGCGGCAAAATCCAATCGCGCCATGACTTCTCACTCCAATCCCAATTCCCAAGGCGCTCCCTTCGAGCGCTCCCAGCCCTTTCGCATCTTCGAGGATGCGTCCGCTGTTACGTTAGGATCAGGGTCGGTGAGAAGTGGTAAACGGCGTTAGGTCCAATTCTAAAAGCCGCCGTTTCCATTTGTTTCAAATGCGCCCAATCGAGCGAGTTTTGAACGCGAAATAAGTAAGCTTTAACTGAGCGGGAAAGACTTTGCTAACCATGCCGCGCGATTGGCATTTCGGCGGCCCCGGCCGCGATGGCGGCAGCGACGAAAACCACCTTCTAAGCGCTGTTACTTGGCCTTCACCGCCAACCCGCGCTTTACGGCCGGCCGCGCGCCCATGCGCTCGAACCAGGCGGCCACATTGGGGAAATTCGCAAGCACCTGCCCGTGGTTCTCCCACGAGCGCACCCAGGGAAAGCTCGCAATGTCCGCAATCGAGTAATCCCCGCAAATATAGTCGCGCCCCTCGAGCCGGCGATCGAGCACGCCATAGAGCCGCTTGGCCTCGCTTGTATATCGCTCGATGCCATAGGGGACCTTCTCCGGCGCATAGAGCCGGAAATGTTGTGCCTGCCCCGCCATGGGGCCGAGCCCCCCCACCTGCCAGAACAACCACTCGTCCACCTCGACGCGACGGCGCACACTCTTGGGATAGGCGATGCCCGTCTTGCGGCCGAGATACTGCAGAATAGCGCCGGATTCGAAAATCGAGATTGGCTTTCGGCCAGGCCCCTCCGGATCGACAATGGCGGGAATCTTATTGTTGGGCGAAATGGCCAGAAATTCCGGCTTGAACTGATCACCCTTGTTGATGTCGATCGGATGGACTCGATACGGAAGCCCGCACTCCTCCAACATGATGGAAATCTTGAACCCGTTTGGAGTGGTCCAGAAGTAGAGATCGATCGTCGAGTCCGTCATTGCCTAGCCTTTGCCGTCCGCGCCTTTCACGGCACCAACACGATAGAGCCCGTTGTGGTCCGAGCTTCGAGATCACGGTGCGCCTGCGCCGCATCTTTCAACGCGTATGTATGATTGACCTTGATGTTGATCAGGCCGCGCGAGACCATGTCGAACAAGTCGGCGGCGTTGTCCAGAAGCTCTTTGCGCGTCGCCGTATACGCCATGATCGATGGCCGCGTGATGTACAGCGACCCTCTGAGCTGCGTCAGCTCGAATGGCGGCACCGGTCCCGAGGCGTTGCCGAACCCCACCATCATTCCGCGCGGCTTGAGGCAATCGAGCGATCCCTGGAACGTGTCCTTGCCGATCGAGTCGTAAACGACATCCACGCCCTTCCGGCCCGTGATCTCTGCGACCCGCTCCACGAAGTTCTCGCGACGGTAGTTGATGACGCGCGTCGCCCCGTGCTCGAGCGCGAGCTTGCCCTTCTCGTCCGAGCCTGCGGTGCCGATGAGCGTCGCGCCCAGCGCACGCGCCCACTGGCAGGCGATGAGACCGATGCCTCCTGCTGCGGCATGGAAAAGCATCACCGTCTCCGGCCCGACGCGATAGACCTCGCGCAGGAGAGCTCTCACCGTCATGCCCTGCAGCATCATGGCCGCGGCGGTTTCGTGGGAAATGCTATCGGGCAGCTTCACCAGCCGGTCGGCGGCGATGAGGCGCTCCTCGGCATAGCCCCCGAGCACGCCCTGATAGGCGACGCGATCGCCGACCTTGAGGTCCGTGACGCCCGCTCCGACGGCCACAACGTCTCCCGCCCCCTCCATGCCGATCACAGCCGGCAGCGTCTGAAGCTTGTAGAGCCCGGTGCGATGATAGACGTCGATGAAATTGACGCCGACCGCCCGCTGCCGGAGTTTCACCTCGCCCGGCGCCGGAGAACCGACGTCGACCTGCTCCCAGACCAGCGCCGTCGAATCACCTGGCGCATGTATGCGTACAGCATGAACCATCGCGTCCACTCCTCCGCTCGCCACCGATTAGTGGTGAAAAGATGACCATTTGCAAAGAGATCGGCGAAAGTCGCTTCCGTCGCCTTGACCCCGCCACGCCCGCCTTCTATTGGCTGCTATAGGTACGCACAAGGGGCACTACCAGAATGGCAGCACGCTCGGCCGCACTCCGCATTGCGACGAGCATCGTCCTCGTGGCAACCGCAGCCTATTCTGGCGGTTGTGCAATCGGCACTGGCCCCGAGATCGACGCCCGCGCGGGCCTCTCCTGCGTCGACGACTCTCCGGAATGCATTTCCCGCCGCCAGACCACGCTAAAGAGCATGGTCGACGACAAAAATCGCGCTTGGGTCAAGGAGCCGCCGACGCCCGAAGCCTATGCCTCTGGCGTGCGTCTGTTCGCGCTCAAGACCAAAAAGAAAGAGCTCTCCTGCGACGAGCTCGCTCACGGCAAGCGCGAGGCCGACGCAGCCCGAGCCTCCCTCGCCAATGCCGGCTCGAAGCTGACACACGCCCAGGTCACGCGCGGCAACATGCTCGCAACCGAGGTCGGCCGTGAGCTCCAGCGCGAGATGAAGGCCCGCTGCAAGGTCGGCTGATCCATCGTTGCCCCTTGCAACCCGGGCTTGCCCCAGGCACCGTGCGAGACCATCTTCGCAGAACCCGCCGCCCATTCCTCGCAACGACCTGGAACGCAGCTCCACATGATCGAGACCATCGTCGACACTGTCGTGACCTTCGTACGCGAGCACGAAAGCTGGGCCGCCCCTATCGCCTTCCTCGTCGCCTTCGGAGAGAGCTTCTGCTTCTTCTCGCTGCTGCTGCCCGGAACCGCCATCCTGGTCGGCGTCGCGGGTCTGCTTGCGGCAAGCGGAGTTGAATCTCACATCCTGATGCCGGCCATCATCGCCGCGGCGCTCGGCGGCTCTCTGGGCTATGCCGTTTCCTATTGGATCGGACTCTACTTCAAGGAGAGCATCCCGAACATCTGGCCTTTCACGACTCACCCGCATCTGATCGAGCGGGGCCAGCACTTCTTCGAGAAGTACGGCGCCTTCGGTGTCTTCCTCGGCCACTTCTTCGGCCCCGTCCGCGCTGTCATTCCGGTCGTCGCCGGTATGTTCGCCATGCGTCAACTGCCGTTTCAGATCGCCAACGTGGCGAGCGCCATCATCTGGTCGGCCGGCGTAATCGCGCCCTCGTTCTACGTCGTCACGTTCAAGTCCGAGATCATGGCCTTCATCGCCGCTCATGAGATCCTGGTCGCCGCCGCTCTCGCCGTCTTGGCATTCGCGGCCACGATCCCGAAGGCATTGATCTACGCTCCCGCGCTGTTGCTGTTCATGGGATTGGGAGCCGTGCTCATCCTGACGCACGGCGATGTGTTGCTGGTCTGGTTCGCGGGCGCTGGCGGCGCAGCCTTGGGCGATCTCTTCGCCTATCTCGTCGGCAAGTATCGCTCGGAAATGCCGGCCTCGTCGCTGATGGCAGCCGAACCGGCAGACCACGCCGACGCCCGCGCTCTGATCGAACGCCGCGGGCTCGCGAGCTTGATCATCAGCAAGCTCCAGGGCGTGAGCCGCGGACTGGTTCCGCTCGAGTTCGGGGCCGGCGCAAATTCCACCGCTGCCTTCACCGCCGTCAGCATCGTCTCGGCGTTGATCTGGTCCGCGCTCTATCTACTCCCCGCCCTCGTCGCGCGCGCCTTCATGGCGTAACCAGCGCCGCCCCACCGACTAGATCTTCTGACGATCACTCCGATTGGGCAGAGGTCGCTCGAGCCACACACAGACCCGGCATCATCGCGACCTCTTCTGCTTCGCCTTCGGAGGGGGCTTTTGCGGAAATGCGTGCACGAGGGAAAACGAGAGCATCAGCATCACGTAAAGCATCGCGAGGCCCAACCCGCCGAGCTTCGCGACCCTTCCAACGATGTGATTGCCCCAATCCTGCAGCAGCGCCGACCATCGCCTCGGCCTTTCGAGCAACCTCGAAATCACGTCGGCCTTCTTGTCGTCCCACCACCGCGTGGTGTTGCTCGTTCCATCGAGCCTGGGTCCCGCGACACCGGGATCCAATTTAGCCGGCCGCCCACTGTCGGCTTGCACGCGGCGGGGCGCCATCTCAACTGCATTCGCGCCGACAGGCGCGTACGCCAATAAAAGGGAAGCTGAAACTAAACTCGTCACAAGCTTGCGCTTCATCGCTCCTTACACCCTCGCCTCGACTACGAAGTGAGTTTGGAAACGATGAAGGCGGCTTCAAGAGTGGACTCCGCCACAATTCATTTCGTCGGCGGCGAACATCAAACAGCACTTCCGCTCAGCCGTTTGATTTTGACGACATCGGCGATTGCAGGCAGACAGCGCGCTTCCCCCGGAGGCCGAGCATTCGCTCGCCAAAAAAACTGCGCATGCCTGGAATAAAAACAAGTCAGCCAAATCATTTGCGAGCCGATCTTTCGACACATTCTCCGAAGTAATTTCCCGGCGGTAGATACATCCGGGGACCCTGGGGGGGGCTCCAATCCGTCTCGCCGCCTGTGTCTTTGAGGCAGTGCTCCGACGCAGCATTTCCCGAGCCAGACGGACTGACGGATTAGGACGCAGCGGAACGCTGCACTTCTGGTGGGCTCGTCCCTTAGTGGAGGCAGGCATGACATCTGGTCATCAGCGGGAATGGGCCGAGATCCTGAATAACGCCCGCGATTGGGACTTTCATGATCTGACATTAGATGTCGCGCCCAATGACAGGGTCGGCGCACCATTGCCAAGCCGTTTCAAATCGCGACTTAGAAAAATGGTCGGCGTCATGTTCCTGGCGGGCATTGCCTGGGCTGCTGCAAGCGACCCGGAAAGGGCCCAGTCCTGGCTCACCTATGCAAAGTCTGGATTTGACGTGGTGGTCTCGAATGCGCGCGAAATTGCCGAGCGGGCAAAACAAGAGCGCCCAGCTCCCGATCCGCAAATGTCCCACGCTCCCGCTGCGCCTCTGGAACCGATAGCCCCGATTGAACAGGCCACCGCCGCGGAGGACGAGAAGACGTCTGCCGCTGCCAGCGGCCCCCTCGCGACCGGCGCGGTCGGCAGCGCCTACGCCGAGACGCCCGCGCCGGCCGAAGAACCCGAGGACAAGAGCCCCAAGCGGGCGCACGCCAAGGCGGCGGGCCTGAGCCCCGATTTGCCCAACGTCCTGTTGACGAGATTGACCGACGCCGATCTGAAGAATGCCGGATACGCCATAAAGACGGCGCTCGCAAAAACCGCAGACGATGCCGCCTTCGCCTGGCCGCCGAAGCCATCCCAGCAGCAGGCGCTGTTCGAAGTCCGCTTCGTTGCGGGTGCGCCGCAAGGGTGCCGCCGATACATCGTCACCGTCACGAAGGACCGCTGGTCATCGACATCGGCCGCGATGGAGAAATGCGGCGACGGCATTCTTCACGCCGGCTAGCCAAACGGTCCTGCGGAAATTCTCTGGAGCCCCGCACGCATCACTCCGCGGAATACGAACCGCAACCGCACAATCGCCGGAATAGCGATGGCGGCGTCGCGTTATGGTTGCCGGCAAGCGGCAGTGCATCGCGCGGCCTCCCCGCCACGAGCTGCCCGTAGCGGGAGCGGAGAGATCCCATGACGAACCGGAATTGGTGCGTCCTCGAAAAAGGCCCCCAGTACCTTCACTGGTCGCGCGTCGGCCTGTGGTGCCCGACACGCGCGGACGCGAATGTGGAGTTGCGCCGGCTTCAACGCCTCTTTCCCGGGCTGAAATTCAAGGTCGGCCAGTCTCTTCCGTATCCCGTCGTCTCTCCCGGATTGAGCCCGAGACCGGACCGGGTCGCGACACCGACGCCTGACCTCGCCCGCACATCGGTGAAGCCCGCTGCCACCTCGCCGGCACCAGCGCCGCATCGCGCTCGCAAGCGCGGAAGGCCTGCGCGCGCGTGCGCTTACCGCGATGCGGTATAGCGCGTCACCCGCGTCCACACCGCATCACCACGATGGGATGTATGCAAAACGCCGCCTGATGGGCGCGTTCCGCAGGAGTATTTCCCGATAGGGGCGGCTGAGGCGATGCCGGTCTGCCGGAGACGCCGGCCATTTCCAAACCCTGACGAGCGATCGAACCGCAAGCCTTTCGGCGCGTCACCCGCCGAGGCCCGGGATCGGACATACTAAAGCCAGACCTTGAAGGAAACTTGGGAGGCATTCATATTGTCATGAAACCGTCACCCCTATAGGGTCGTGCGTACGCAGACAGGCCAAGAATAAAAAATGACCGCCGACTCGCTTAGTCGCAAGAGGCCGGGTGCAACGGAGATAGCCCTTACAGCTGCCCGGGAGCGGCTCCTCAGCCGCACGTTTTGGGCCTACGCCATCTCTTGCGGTCTCCTCCTGGCAATCTGGTCCTACTTCGTCAGCCATGAATGGCCGATAACGAATATCGCATTCACGCTCGGCGTGACTGCGGCGCTCGTCTCCATCGTCCTGCTGGCCTCCCGGCGTATGCTCTTCTCGACCGCGGTCGTGACCGGCATGGTCGTGCTCATCGTCACGATTTCCGAGGTGAAGCGGCACTACGTCGGTATGGCGCTGCATGCCTACGATATCGTGTTCTATCTATTCTCGCTGGATACGCTCTCGTTCCTGTGGGCGGACTTCAAGCTCGATCTCGCCGGCCTCGGAGCAGCGGCAATTGCGCTGACCGCACTGGCCTGGCTTCTCTATCGGGTCGATCCGACACGCGTGTCTCGGGGGCTCGGCTCCGCCGCCGTAGTCCTGTCGGTCGTGTTGGCCGCCTGGGCTGCCGAGAACAGAGGCGGGCGCCACCACACGCTCTTCTATTGGGGCCATCACTACGTCTCGTCGTTCTACCTTTCCTGGGCAGAGACGATCGAGACCCTATGGCGCGGCCAGCTCATCGAGGCCGCCCCTCACGCCGGGGGAACTGCGCCGTTCGCCGCCCCCACGACGTGCCACCCCGGCGCACGACCGCCGAACATCATCCTGATCCATCAGGAGAGCATCTTCCCGCCGAGCTACTTTCCTGGCATCAGCTACGATCGCGGGTTGGATCCCTTTTTCCGCTCCGGCGACGGCCGGCTTCACAAGCTGCGGGTCGAAACCTACGGCGGCGCGTCATGGCTGACCGAGTTCTCGGTGCTCGCCGGCGTCTCCACCTTTTCCTTCGGCGGCATGCGGCCGTTCGTTCAATCGATCATGCAGGGAAAGGTGCACGACACCATCCCGGAGACGCTTGGGCGATGCGGCTACCGCAACACGCTCTTCTATCCGATGGACAAGGACTTCGTCGCGAGCGGCAAATTCTACAAGGCCATCGGCTTTGACGAGATCAAGGACCGCAAGGTCCAAGGCGCCGGCCGGTACAACGAGCGCGACCGCTTCTATTACGACAACGTGCTCGCAGATCTGTCGCGGCACTTCAAGGAGAGCGAGGCGCCGACGTTCAACTTCGTCATCACGGCCGCCACGCATCTTCCCTACGTCGCCCCGTTCATGCCGGAGGTCAAGGTTCCCGGAGGCGGGCCGTCGCCCGAGATGCACGAGTACCTTCGCCGGGTCGGCATGGCGAAGATGGACTACGACTATTTCCGCGCCGAGCTCGCGCGACGCTTTCCCAAGGAGCGGTTTCTCATCGTGCAGTACGGCGACCATCAGCCGATCGTCACCCGCCCGTTCATAGGTTTCGACGCCCAGAGGGCGACCGAGGACATGAACATGTCGTCGGACTCGGAAGGATACCTCACCTACTACACGATCGACGGCATCAACCACGATCCCGGACCGATGCCCGACTTCGACGTCGTCGACGTGCCCTATCTCGGCGCCTTGCTCCTCAATGCGGCGCATCTTCCTCTCGCTGAATCACAGCGGGAGCGCCTGCGGTTGCTCAGCGTCTGCAATGGCCGCTACTTCACCTGCGCAAAACGCGACGAGATCCTGGTCTTTCACCGCCGCCTCATCGACTCCGGTCTCATGATGGCCCGCTGACGAAGGGCTGAGACCCTCTCTCTATGTCCCTTGAGGGATCTGCTGCGCGAGAGGCGACTGTCGCGGAACAATGACCTTCAGCCTGTCGTCGCTCAGCGTCAGCAGCCGTGGCGCCGGCATGACGGGCTCGCCGTCGACCTGCACCGCGATCGAGAAGCTGCCTGGAAGCCTCACCTCCTTGCACGGGATGATCCTGACATCGCCACGGTGCGCAAGACGTCCGAGCGCCATCGATATCAGCACACCGGCGATGCCGCGCCGGCTCTCGCTGGTCGTGAGCACGGCGTGAAAGCCGTCTTCCAATAGCGTTTGCTTCTTGGCGATCACGAACGACCCGCCGTAGTGGGCAACACGGGTGACGACCAGCCATGTCGCGCGGATTGGCGTTCCGTCGATGACGACGTCGAACGGCTCGGGCTTGCGCAGAACCTCGCGGATCACCGGCCACGTGTAGGCCAACCGTCCCACGCCGCGCTTCCAGGGCGTGCTGAGCCGCTCGACGACGTGAGCGTCGAAACCGGCGCCAGCCATCGACAGAAACGGCGCCTCGTCGGCAAGACCACAGCGGATTCCGACGCCTGGGCCTCGCAGCAGAACTTCCGCCAAAGCCGCCGGCTCGCACCAGATGCCGATCTCGCGCGCCAGCACGTTCCCCGTGCCAGTGGGAATGATCCCGAGCGGGACCGAGCTTCCAAGCAATCCCGAGGCGACGCCGCGAATGGTGCTGTCGCCGCCCGCAGCGACCACGGCATCGAAGCCGCCGGTCTCCACCGCAGCGCGGACGAGCTCCTTGCCATGCTCGATGCTCGCGGCCTGATCGATCCGCACGTCTGCCCCGGCATTCTCGAGGTGCCGGCAGACCTTTCTCAAGAGCCTTCGATGCCACGTCCCGGCTAGAGGATTGTGGATGATGAGAAAGCGGCGACGCGGCAATGAGGCTGTCACAGGGGGAGGCCGTTGGCGGATGGCGGGAGAATATCGCCACCGATAACCGAGTGCGGTCGCACTATGCAAATCCTAAAGCGCCGGACGGCCCGAATTCGGGCGCGGCGCTCGCGGGATGGTAGACGAAGCTGGCCTCAATCCTTCGACGGCGTCGCCGTCTCCGCCGTGAGCTCATCGACGACGGCGAGAAACGCCCTCCGCTCGTCGTAGCCCAGCGCCAGCGCGCGCTTCCAGGTCTCCAACTGCCGGTCCGCGCTCGTGCCGCCTCGGGCGATCTGGCGCAAATGCCCGATCTCACGCTCGCAGTCGAGCGCCACGGCATCCTCGGCAACGAGCTCGCAAAGCTCGTCAACGAGGTCCACGAACGGCACCAGCGATCCCAGACTGAGATCGAGCAGCGCGCCCGAGACCCCGTACCTTTGCGCCCGCCAACGGTTCTCCTCGATCAATGAGATCGGATAGGTCCGCCATTTGAGATTGCTTCTTTTCCGCCGCCACAGCATTCGCAGGATGCAGAGATACGCAGCCGCGATGGCCATGGCGTCGTCGATGCGCGGACACACATCGCAGATGCGCATCTCGAGCGTCGGGAAGCGCGCCGATGGACGAAGATCCCACCAGATCTTGCTGCCGTCCTCGATGACGCCGGCATCGATCAGGACTGCGAGGGTCCGCTGATACTCCCCCCAGCTCGCGAACAGTCCCGGCAGGCCCGAGCGCGGCAGGCGGCTCATGACCGTCAATCGATAGGACTTGAGGCCAGTGTCTATGCCGCGCCAGAAGGGCGACGACGTCGAGAGCGTGAGCAGGTGAGGCAGAAAATAGCGCGCCTGATTCATGAGATCGATGCGCAGATCTTCGTCCTCGATACCGGCATGCACGTGCATACCGCATGTGGCGAGCCCGCGAATTGCACCGGCCAGATCCCGGTCGAGATCCTTGTAGCGCTCTTTGTCCGTGGTCTCCGTCTCGCCTGGCTGCGCGAAGGGATGCGTTCCCGATGCGACAGGCGCCAGGCCGTACTGACCGGCAACCTCAACGATGACCCGGCGCAGCCGACTGAGCTCCGCCCTGGCGTCCTTGAAGCTCGAAAGCGGCTTGGTCCCGATCTCGATCTGAGAGCGCAGGAATTCGGGACTGACCTGGGACCCCACGTCCGCTTCGAGCGCCTTCATCATGGCCTCGGGCGCGACCGCGACCTCCCGCGTCTCCCTGTCGACGAGGTGAAATTCCTCTTCAATTCCAAATGTGAGGGACGGCGCTTTGGCGATCACTGCATGCTCCACGAAGCCCGCGAAAGCGGAAGAATATCATAAGCGCAGCCTTCGCTTACGGGAGTTCAGCGATAGCCACGAGCGCGGGCAATCGTGCAGCCCGAGAGCTAGAGATAACGCGCCGACCTAAGCAGTGTTCAGAAGAGGCCGATTAACTTTTCCACCCGTCAGCGAAAATGTAATCCTGGCGCGGCACGATCATGTGGCACGCGATCCAACAAGCAACCTCCGGCATGCTAAGCCCTGAAGACGCAGTTCGCAGATTCAATGCATCTTGGATCGCCGGCGACATCGAGGCCGCCATTCGGTTTGTCGCTGAGGATTGCGTCTACGCGCTCTACATTTCAGATGAGGTCTTGCCGTTTGGTGGCGAGACGCGCGGTCGCAACAACATCAAAGCCACGCTTCACATGATGCGCGATCAGTTCGAATACCTTCTCTATCGCCCGCTCATTCTCAAAGTCGATCGGGACAAGGTCCGCGAGCGGGTCGAGTTCATGTACCGCCACAGGAAAAGCGGTGAGGTTCTGACTGGCAACTTCCGTCTCATATTGCAGGTCAAGGACGGCCTTCTGGTTCGGGGCGACGAATACCATGACCGACCCATGGTCGAAGCATTCATGCGCCTGTTCGCGACCTAGTGGATCATCGGGACGGCATTGGGCAGAGCAAGCGCTCCGCCCAACTCCAAAGCTATGAGGTGTAGGTAGCCTCCACGGCCCACGAGCCCTTCGGCTGGCTGTGCAGCTGCCAGAACTGCTCGGCAACGGCCGCGGCATCCTTCGACCCCGGATCGACGAAAGCCGCTACGGTGACCGTCGCCACGTGCACGCCCCTCTCCTTGAAAGGCTCGAACAGGCTATGCGCCAGCGCTCGGATGCCCGCCTTGCCGATGCTGAGGGAGAGGTAGTCCGGGCTGGGCTGGAGGGCAAAGCCGCCGCCTGTCAGCAGGATCGACCCTGACCCGCGCTCGAGCATTTTAGGAGCCGCAGCCTGCGCGGCCACCTGTGCGCCGCCGATATTGATCGCCAAGTCTGAATTGAACGTCTCCGCCGGTTGCTCGCCGAGCGTAGCCTTGCGCATGGAAGCCGCGTTGTAGTGCAGCACGTCGATCGCGCCGAACGCCTGCTCCACCTCGGCTACGAGCGCAACGACGCTTGACGGATCGCTCGTGTCCACCCTGCGGGCCTCGGCCTTGTAGCCCTTTGCCTTGAGCTGGCTGGCCAGCTCATTGGTCTTTGCGGCGTTACGAGCGCTGAGAACGATGTGAAAGCCTTCTTTTGCGAACCGTTCGGCCGTTGCGAGGCCCATGCCTGCACCCGAACCGATACTGAGAAATGTCTTCATGTCGAATTGCTCCTCGACGTTTCGATGGCCATGAGATAAGCCAAAGCCAGCGTCGAATAATCGGGTTCGCGCACATAACACTCGTGCATTCTATGCAGGAATTGTTGGAGCGCGGAGGGCTGGAGCAACTGGCGGCATTTGTCGCCGTGGCCGAGACGGGCAGCTTCACGGAAGCCGCCAAGAAGCTGGCACGCGATGCATCCGTCATTTCGAGACGTGTGAGCCAGCTCGAGCAGCAGCTCGGCGTCCGCTTGCTTTCACGCACCACGCGTCGCGTCGCACTCACCGAGGTCGGGGCGCTTTATCATCACCGCGTGCAAGGCTTGCTGGACGAGCTGGCTATCGCCAGCCGCGAGGCGAGCGAAGTCGCTGCAAGCCCGCAGGGCTTGCTCAGGTTGTCCGTGCCGGTGACGTTCGGACGGCAGTGGGTTGCACCGCTTCTACCGGGATTTCTCGCCCGCCATCCGCAGATCCGCATCGATGCCAGGTTCTCCGATCGCCTGGTTGACGTCGTCGCGGATGGCTTCGACGTCGCAATCAGGGTCGGCGTTCTGCGTGACAGCACCCTGACCGCCCGCAAGATCGCCTCATATCGAAGTCTGCTGGTCGCCGCACCGAGCTATCTCGCGCGACACGGGAAGCCCAAGAGCCCAGCGGAACTGGCAAAGCATGCCTGTCTCGGGTTTTCGGGCCATGCGGACTGGCCAGACTGGCTCATGATGAAGGACGGCAAACGAAAGACGGTGCGTCCGACCGGCCCCCTCGTCGCCGACAATTCCGAGGTTGTGCTGATGGCGGCCGTAGAGGGCGCCGGCATCACTTTCACGCCCGACTGGTTGGCAGGCCCAGAGATCCGCGCGGGCAGGCTCGTCGAAGTTCTTCCGGGATGGGGTGGAAAAGCGGAGGGCGGCGTCTACGCTATACTACCGCCTGGCCGCTTAATTCCCACGAAGACGCGCCTGTTCGTCGAGGCAATTGCCAAGTCCGTCAAGGCAGGTTGGGCAGGCAAAAAGCGAGGCTAGACCGCCATTCGCAACGCACATCCTCGACGCCGATCAAAACTACATCGAAGCCTGCATCCCCTGCTCAGCACCACGTTGACCGCGAAGCGCCACGCACGGCGTGCACGTTAGCGCCTCATTAACCAGACGTTCAGCCGCAAGCCCTACACTCGAACGATTGTTCCGCGCGGATGAGCTCGTCGTCTCGTCCGCCACTTGGGTAGTGCGTATCATGAGTGTGGACAAACATGCGGCATGCCGGCTGCGGGCCAAAGCCTGGAGGCGGCGCCGACAAACTCGACAAGTACAAGTTCGCCAGCCGTCTCATGGAAGCCGCGCTCCGGCCCATGACCCGCCGATGCATAAAGCGGCGCTCGCGTTCCTCGGATGGCTGAAAAGATAGCGGACTGAGCCTCGAGAGTTCGGCTCGAGGCTCAGTCGCATCTCTTGATGCATGCGGTGTCCGCTTTGGACCGAGAGCGGCCATGGCGCACCGCTGGCCAATTCATTGATTGCGATCGCAATGCGCGAAATGCGTCAGCGCGACTTTAGGGCAGCAACAACTGGCCTTTGTATTTGCCGCCGAAAAGGGTATCCGTCAGGCCCTCGTACATATACGTGCCCCCGCCACTTGCGCCTTCGTATTTGCCAGTGCCGCCGGTGTATTTGTACGTGTATTCCTTGAGGTGCGAACCCTCTTCCCAAGTCAAGGATGCCTTGTCTCCACCTTTATAGGCATTGGTGCAGGTTCCGGTGCCCTTCCAGCTCCCATCAGGCATGAACTCGTAGTTTCCAATGCAATCCTGAGTGAACTTCGGTTCGGCTGAATCATCGGGGATAAGGACGCATCGTTGGGCAACATCGACCAACTTGTGTCCCTTGTCAGGTTCTGACTCCTTCGACTTGTCGTTTACGCAGGCGATGGCGCCCGCTTCGTTGATTGTCTCGCCTGCGCTTGCCAATCCACTGCCAAGAGTAAAAAACGTGACAAGCATCGCGACTACCATCTGCATTAGCTTCATGGTGTCCTCCTGCGTTGCAGAGCACGTTGCCGCGATGCCCAACTTAACTGATGTACGTCGTCCTCAACAAACACCGTCTTCGTCAAACACCGTCTTCGTCACGAGATTTGGCTGCACATTGAGCCCACATCAACAAAGGCGAACGAAGATCGATATTTGATTTTCTCCAGATGAAATGCGGGCTGCTGAATTTTTTGAACCAAGCATTCAGCCAACAAGCGTTCAGATGACATCGAGCGTTGACTGATTTTCTCGCCCCGACACAATTCCATTCAATCAACTCTCGTTGAACTCTTCCGCCGTCGCTTGTAGCCACCCGCTTCGTTCGATAAAAATAGCTGCACTGCGCAAGTCGACGCCGGGGGACGCCATGAGCGATCAGCCTGACCGGACTTCACCACCAGCCATCAAGGGACAGCCGCAGTTCGCGGTTCGCGCAAAGATCACCGCCGGCGACGACCGGTGGTACACGATCGGCCAAGCGTGGGAATTCGACGACTACGGCAGCCAGGCCTTCCAAATCCAGATCAAGCTGTTCCCGCCTGCCTGGAACGGCGAAATGATACTCGTGAAAGTGTCCGAGCCAATCGACGAAAAGGAATAGCAGCTAGGCGAAGGTGTCCCGATGCACGCTCCCGAAGCTCACCGGCGCTCGGCCCCGATCACGCCGTCTGACGTTGACGGCGTACTCAGCTTCCTTTGGCTCGAGCTGACGAACCGGTGCAATCTCAAGTGCGTTCATTGCTACACGGAGTCAGGCCCGACCACTGGCGATCGCGATGTCCTCACGCGTGAGGACTACGAAGACCTCATGGCTCAGGCGCGCGCCCTCGGTTGCGACAAGATCCAATTGATCGGCGGCGAGCCGCAACTCAATCGCTCCTTCGGTCACATTCTGCGCGCCACGAAGGATCTAGGCTTCGAGTTCGTCGAGGTCTTCAGCAACCTCACCAAGCTCGACGACGATACCCTCGCCTTCTCGGTCGACAACGGCGTGCATTTCGCCACCTCGGTCTACTCCGACAAGCCCGAGATCCATGACCGCGTGACTCAAGTTCGCGGCAGCCATCAGCGGACGCTGCGCAATCTCAAGCGCCTCGTCGATGCAGGAGTGACCACACGCGCCGCCGTGATCGCCATCGATGATGACGACGCCAATTTGGTTCGCACCCGGGATTACCTGACTGAGCTCGGGACCGACGCCTTGGCGAACCGCTCATCGACCCTCCGCGAGTTCGGACGCGGACAGAACCTGCTCGGCCGCACGGCGAGCATGTCGGCATTGTGCGGCAACTGCTGGCGGGGAAGTCTCGCCATTGCGCCTGACGGCCAAGCCTATACGTGCATTATGGCCCGCGATTGGCCCGTCGGCGACGTTACGCGGCAGCCGCTATCCGAAATCGTTCACGGACAAGAGCTCGTCCGCGTGCGCGAAGAGATCTACGAAGTTACGCGCGCGCACCTCGCAGCGTGCTCGCCCTACTGTTACCAGACGTGCCAGCCGGATCTGTCGTGTCCCTGCGAACCGCTCATGTGCCCGAAGAGCTGCACGCCGTGGGGCAAGCCTCCCGAAGTCCTCGATGAATGATGTCATCCCGCGCCGCGACGCTCGCGCTTAGCTGGGGCACTCCCTGCGCCGCCGTCCTTCGCAGCGCTCTGCGCAGTATTGATCGCCATTCTTCCGCAAGCGATCTCGGCTGCCAGCATTTCAATTCCGCATTTAATAATGTTGGCGATGCAAATAGCATCGTTCGAATATTGAAAATGCGGTCAAGAACATCCGGCGAAAGCAATGCAACGAGCGAGTTTACCCAATCTTGCCCAACCCGCAGAGATCCGCCTTGCGTCCACCTTGTGAGCGAAATGGAAAAATGCAACGCTCCAATCGGGCAATAATCCCCCATAGCCATTGCCCCACCCCTGAAAAACATAAAACGCAAGGAGACGCCCGTGAGAACAAAATTGGCATTCGCGATTCTGATCGCAAGCACGTCGCTTGTTGCAGCCGCTCCTTTGAGTGACGCCGACTGCGAAGCGGTATGGAAGAAGGTCGACGTCGACGCCAAAGGCTCGATCAACGCCGAGCAGGCAAAGTCCTATATTGCGAAATTCGCCGAAGCCGATGTGGACAAGAACGGCGCGATCGACGCCGGCGAGTTCAAGGCAGCCTGCAAGGCGGGCCTGGTCAAGAAATAATCCAGCCCATTCGCACGCGCTGGAGAAAGCTCTCTCTGCAAAGCGGTCGAGTCGCACCGATGCCATTCGGTACGATTTCGACCGCTCCTCTTTTTTACAACGAGTTTTGGACAGGATCGCTGATGCCTCGCCCACGGCGCAACTTGGCGGCATAGGGCAGCGCGAACATGTAGAGCCCTGTAAACAGCAGCAGGAATAGCGGCGGCAGCGGCGAGTAGACCACCCATGCCGGAGGCTCGCCCAGCCCCATGGCGACGAAGTTAGCGATGACGGCCAGCGTGAAGGCAATGGACACCCAACGGTGACCCTGCCGAATCCAAATGTTCAAGTTCAATCGGACCTCCCTAGTAGACGAGCCAGTGTGCGGCGCGCAGCGCTCAATCTGCCCGCGCCACGACCTCTTCCAGCTTCGTGAAGAACTGCTGCCACCCTGCCCTGGCGCCGCCGAAGGCCTGCTTCTGATCCGGCCGGAAGCCGACCTGCTCCATGCGCAGGTGCGTGCCCGTGGGCGTTGATGTGAGCGTAAACGTCACGACGCTCTTCAAGGCATAGGCCGCGTCGTCGTGCGCGAAGTCCCACGTGTAGGAGAGCGTTCTATTCTGCTCGATGGCGAGAACCTCGCAGTCGAGCACGCCGCCCCAGTCGCCGCTGAGATTGAAGCGATGGCCCACGACCGGCACGAAGTCGTTCTTCATCAGCCACTCCGCGATCAAGTGGGGCTGCGTGAGCGCGCGCCAGATCTTCTCCGGCGGATGAGCGAACTCACGCTCGACAACGGCGGAGCGTGTTTCTGCCGATCCTTCAGTCATTGGTCCATCCTCTTCAGCAAGTCCTCGAGGTCGTCGAACCGGCTCTCCCAGAACTTGGTCATTCGGCTCGTCCAGTCGATCAGCGGGGCCAGGGCGCTGAGCTGAGCGCTGTAATGCGTCTGGCGGCCTTCATGACGGTCTCGCACCAGCCCGGCTTGCTTCAGAACCCCGAGATGCTTCGAGACGGCAGGCTGCGAGATCCCGGCCCGAGCCGTCAGGGCCCCGACCGTCTGCTCTCCTTCGCGGCAGAGCCGCTCGAAGATGGCGCGCCGGCTCGGATCGGCGAGAGTTCTGAAGAGCACGTCGTGGGCTTTCGACATTCGCGATCCATAACCAGCGGGCTATGGATTAAACTCATAACCGCTGAGTTATGAGTGAGTCAATCGGAAACCGTGCACGCCACACCACGAGAGCTGCCTTCCAGCGGCCCGGCACCGTCGCGGAACGCTGCAGCTGATTCTCTCTCTTCTCTCTCGCCGCCTCGCCGGCGATCCCTTCATCGGCCGCGACCATGCGTTCGAGTTGCCTATCGGGCCAATATCCCCGCAGAACTGGGAAAAATTCCCACTTTGAGTAGTTCTCAGGCAACAGCTCCCGCGCTTAGTAGGATGTCTTCCCAAATACGCGTTGATGCGTGAACGACGGTTTCGTCATAGTTCCCCGGACGGAATCTGGGGCCGGGGGACTACAAGATGAAGAAGACCGTGGCATACGCGGTAGTCGCATGCGCTGCTACACTGTGTTCGGCGCAATCGCATGCGCAGCAAGCTGAACAGCCAGCGCCGGCTGCAGAGCAATTGCCTGAAATCGACGTGGTGCAGACGCCCGCGCAGAAGGCTGCGAAGGCGAAGAAGAAGGCCCCCGCGGTCTCGCCGCTCTCTTCTGCTACTCCGACGACCGGCGCACCCGAAGGCCCTGGCGCCGGGGCAACCCAAGGCACAGGCGGCGGCGGACTGGCGCCGCCCCCGACGGTCCCGAGCGCGGTCACCAACGTGACCGACACCGAAATTTCGGAAGAAGGCACGGCAAGCGTTCAGCAGACGCTTCAGCAACGCGTGCCCGGCATCATCCTGTCCGATGCCGCAGGCAACCCGCTGCGCGCCGAAGTTTCCTATCGCGGCTTCGACGCATCACCGGTGAGCGGCCGCTCCCAGGGCGTCGCCGTCTATCAGAACGGCGTGCGCATCAACGAAGCCTTCGGCGACGTGGTCAACTGGGACGTTCTTCCCAGCAACGCCATCTCCTCGATGTCGGTCGTCAGCAACAACCCCTCGTTCGGCCTGAATGCCTTGGGTGGCGCGATCAGCATCCAGATGAAGGACGCTTTCAGCTACAGTGGCGCCGAAGTCGATATCATGGGCGGCTCATTCGGCCGCCGCCAGATCGGCGTCCAGGCCGGCGCGCAGAGCGGGCCTGCCGGCATCTTCGTTGCCGCAGAAGGCATCAAGGACGATGGCTTCCGCAACTTCTCGGACAGCGAGATCAAGCGCTTCTACGGCGACATCGGCCTCAGAGGCAGCAAGGCTGAAGTTCACCTCAGCTTGACGGCCGCCCACAACGAATTCGGCGCCACCGCGGCTGCTCCGGTCGAACTGCTGGAGGAAAGCTGGCGCAACACGTTCACATCGCCGCAGACCACCGATCTCGAAGTTCTGATGCCGACGCTGTCTGCGTCGGTGAAGGCAACCGACACGCTGACGATCTCCGGCGTCGGCTACTACCGGCACTACAAGAACAGCGTGATCGACGGAAACCTCACGGACGTCGAGGAGTGCAGCGGCGCATTTCCTGGTCTTCTCTGCATGACGGAAGACGGTGTGGAAACGCCGATCACGCGTCTCGACGGCAGCACCATTAGCGCGAGCGAGGTGGATGACCCGCTGGGTTCGATCGAGCGCCTCAACACCAAGAGCGAGAGCTGGGGCACTGCATTCGAAGGTCAGGAGAAGGCGCAGCTCTTCAATCGTCCGAACCTGTTCATCGCAGGCGTCTCCTACGACCACGGCCGCACTCGGTACAAGACCTCGAGCGAGCTCGGCACGATCCAAGAGAACTATGTGGTCGATGGCTCGGGAATAATCGTCGGCGGTCCGGATGACATCGCGCCGCGCGATCTGATCTCCGAGAACACCTACGTCGGCCTCTACTTCTCGAACGCCCTCGACGTGACGGATCGCCTGACCGTCACGGTGGGCGGCCGCTACAATCACGCCACCATCAAGCTGCAGGATCTGACCGGCGATTTCGACGAGCTCAACACGACCAACAAGTACGAGCGCTTCAACCCGATGGTTGGCGCCAACTACAAGATTACGCGCGGCATGTCGGTCTACGGGGGCTACTCGGAATCGAACCGCGCACCAACGCCGGCTGAACTCGGTTGCGCCGAGCCCGACAATCCCTGCCTCATCGAAAGCTTCCTGACCGACGATCCTCCGCTGGATCAGGTCGTCGGACGCACCGCTGAGCTCGGCTTGCGCGGACAGGGCACCTATTACGGCGGCAACTTTACGTGGGGCGCCGGCCTGTTCCGCACGCTGGCCTCGGACGACATCTTGCCTGTCACCAACAGCCTGGGCGCGGTCTACTTCGTGAACGCGGGCGATACGCTGCGTCAGGGCGTTGAGCTCTCCGCGACGTACGAGACGAGCAAGTGGAACTTCTACGCGAACTACGCCTTTGTCGACGCCACGCTCGACACGTGCAACGACCCCAGCGGCGAGTGCGCGTTCCTCGCAGCCGGCGATCGCCTGCCGGGCATCCCGCGCCACCGCTTCAAGGCTGGCGTCGAATATTGGATGACGCAAAAGTGGAAGGTCGGCGCAGACCTCCTAGCCGTGAGCAACTCGCCGTTCTTCCCCAACGAGGTCTCCGACGAAGAGGGATTGAACTCGTTCCTCGCCGGCTATACGCGCGTCGACCTGCACACCTCGTATGACATCACCGAGAAGGTTCAGATCTACGGTTTGATCAAGAACCTCTTCGATCAGAAGTACGGCCTCTACGGCACGTACTACGAGGTCGACGACGTCGAGAACCTGTTCGGACCGGGCAACCCCGGCTTCGAGGATCCGCGCACGATCTCGCCGGCAATGCCCTTCGCGGCTTACGGCGGCGTGAAGTTCAAGTTCTGAGCGCTTGGCGCTTGGTTATTGGCAGGGGCCGCGTGCAAACGCGGCCCTTTCCTTTTGGGCGCCCCATCGATGCGATCACTCGGTTTTCAGATTGCAGGCAATCGCCACCAGCTCGGTCATCGACCGGGCCCCGACCTTGCTCTTCAGGCGCGCACACGCGTTGGCGAGCCGCTTGTAAGGCGTGTGCAGAGCCGCGGCGATCTCCCGAAGCGACTTGCCTTCTGCAATCAGATGCAGGATCTCACGCTCGGCCTGAGACAACGGGTTGTCAGCCGACCCCGCAAACCGGCTCAACACGAGGCTGCGTGCGATCTCAGACCCAACGTAGCGTTCGCCCTTCTTGACCATCTCCAACGCTATGACGAGTTCCGCGACGACAGCGGTCTTCGAGATGCAGCCGATTGCGCCGGCCGCCATGGCGCGGTTCGCGACTTCCGCGTTCGCTCGATCGCTGAGTGCGAGCACCTGCAGGGACGGGCGATCGGCAAGCAGCCTCCGAACCAGATCGATCCCTCCGCCCCGCCCAGCGGAGACAAGCGCGATATCCGGCTCTATGCGTCGCAGGAGAGTCGTCGTATCCATCGCGGAATCGCCGAGGTCCGCTTTGGGCCAGACGCGAAGAAGCTCGCAAATCACGAAATCCGGCCTGCTGACTGCCAACTCCTAGCAAGCAGCAGCGATAGCACAACATGCAGGCCGACTGCGGGCCACAGCAGAACGCCGGCCGTGTCGCCGGCAAAACCAAGGTAGGCGAGATAGACCGCGACAGCCGCGCTGTAGGCCAACATTCCGGCTATCGGCGGCCCTGGCCAGCACGCGATACCCAATCCGATCAGAGCAAGTCCGGCCACGCGCGCGACCGTTACTGCGATCCCGACGAGCTCGGAGCCGAGCAGCAGCTGGCCGACAAGGGACGGAGCAAGCACCAGGGCCACTCCCGTCGCGACTTCAGCGACAGCGGCAAAAATCAACGGCTGTTTCATCGTATCGCGCAACTTGAGCCTCCTTCAGCACGCAAGGCCTACGGAGGGGACGACCCTGAGCCCGCGCCTTCAGCCGCCCCTCGTCCCGGCTTCTCGGGTGACGACGGTTCGAGCTTGAAGGTCAGCTTGTCGATCTTGCCGGTGAACTTGAACGGAACGTCGTAGCGATATTCCAGCAGAGCGACGCCGGTGCGAGTGTCCTCGCCGATGTCGAAAGTCTCGTCCTCCGCGAACGTGACCGGCGTGGAATGCTCCATGGAGTTCCTCGCCACCTCCCTGCCGTCGATGGTGAGCACGCCCGTGCCGCCTTTGCCGAGGCCGGGGCTCTCAGGCTTGAAGTCGAAAACGATAGTGTGCTTGCCCGGCTCGAGCTCAGGCCCCTCCCAAGCGGTGCGCTTCAAATCGAGGAGATTGTAGAGGAACACCACCTTGCCTCGCCCAACGCCGAACTCGCCCTTGCTGAGGAACAACCCGTAGCCGCCGAAGCGTCCACCCTGGGTGACGATCATGCCTTCCGCGCCGCCCTCAGGGATCTCGACCTCGGCTGTGATCGTGTAGGGCTTGTTCAGGATGCTTGGCGCGGTGCTGCCCGGAACCCCGGTCAACCCGCCGGAATATGTGAATTCCGTCCTCCCGGCCGTGAGGCTTGGGCGCGGCGTGTTCCAGCGCGCCAGCGTCGAGTTGTCGAGCGGCAGCACGTTGTACTTCTTCGCTTCCGCATAGAAGACGCCCTGCAGCTCCTTCAGCTTCTCGGGCATCGCTCCAGCCAAATCGGCGGATTGGGTCGGGTCCTGGTCGACGTTATAGAGCTCCCAGGTGTAGCCGCTGATCACATCCGGCGGCGTAGCAGTGCTCAACTCCCAAGGCAGCGTTGCCGGCGTTGTGCACGCGACCCACCCCTCGTGATAGATGGCTCGATTGCCGAGCATCTCGAAATACTGCGTGGTGTGCGTCGTCGGCGCGTCGGCGTTGGCCTTGCTGAACGCGTACACCATGCTCGTGCCCTCGATGGGCCGCTGCTTGATGCCGTCGACCATGTCGGGGGCAGCAACGCCTGACGCTTCGAGAATAGTCGGCACGATATCGATGAGGTGATGGAACTGGCGACGGATGCCACCGGTATCGTCGATATGCCCGGGCCAGGAGATGGCGACGCCTTGGGCTGTTCCGCCGAAATGCGACGCCACCTGCTTCACCCACTTGAAGGGCGTATCCATTGCCCAGGCCCAGCCGGCCGCAAAGTGCGGGAATGTGCGCTCCGTGCCCCAGAACGGATACCAGAGGAACTGATCTTTGACCGGCACCGAGATGCCGTTGAAGGTCGTGAACTCGTTCGGCGTGCCGTTGATCATGCCTTCTGCGCTCGCGCCGTTGTCGCCGCCGATGTAGATGATCAACGTGTTGTCCAGATCGCCGAGATCCTCGACCGCCTGAATGACGCGGCCGATCTCATGATCGGCGTAGGCGAGATACGCGCCATAGACGTCGGCCTGCCTGACGAAGAGCTTCTTCTCCTCGAAGCTGAGGCTATCCCACTCGGGCAGCCCCTTCGGCCATGGCGTGAGCTGGGCGTTCTCCGGCATGATGCCGAGGCGCTTCTGATTGGCGAAGATGCGATCGCGCAGCTTGTTCCAACCCTCGTCGAAGAGGTGCATATCGCTGATCTTCTTCACCCACTCCGGCGTTGGATGATGCGGCGCATGGGTTGCGCCTGGCACGTAATAGACGAGCCAGGGTTTCTCCGGCGCGAGCTCCTTGTTCTGCCTGATGTAGTGGATGGCCTCGTCCGCCATCGCCGTCTCGAGGTTCCAAGTCGGATTGTCCCGGAAGGGGAAGATGGCCGTCGTGTTGCGGTAGAGGTTCGGCTGCCACTGGCTCGCGTCGCCGCCGACGAAGCCATAGAAATATTCGAAGCCCAACCCGTTGGGCCACTGCTCGAAGGGGCCTGCCTGGCTGTTCTGGAAGAAGGGCACGTTGTGGTTCTTGCCGAACCACGAGGTGGCATAGCCGTTGTCCCTCAAGATGCGGCCGATGGTGCCGGCGTCCTTCTTGATGAGGGTGTCGTACCCGGGGAAGCCTGTCGCGATCTCGCCCACGACACCGTAGCCAGAGGAATGATGGTTGCGCCCCGTGATGATGGCCGCCCGGCTCGGTGAGCAGAGCGACGTGGAGTGGAAATTCGTGAAACGAAGGCCATTGCGGGCGATGCGGTCCATTGTCGGCGTCGGGATCACGCCCCCGAAGGTGCTGGGCGCGCCGAAACCCTGGTCGTCGGTCATGATCAGGAGCACGTTGGGCGCACCCTTAGGCGGCACGACGCGTGGCGGCCACCAGGCCTTCGACTCCGAGGCCTTCTCCTCGATCACACCACCGAATTTCGGATCGGGCGGCGGCAGTTGCCGGCCGTTGAGGGTAGTAGTCGCGCCGGGCGAACCTGGATCACCGGTGATCTGCTGAGCACTTGCCGAAGCATCGGCAAAAACGGACAGGGTGATGATGGAGACGGATAGAGCCAGCGCGGTCACATTCATGACGCGTTCTCCGAGAGTCTGCTCTCTTCGCCCCCGTATCCTCCCTAGCCCAAAAAATATGTGCGGCCGTCAGCAGCCGATCGTCAGCTACCGTACGCTGATGCTCTTTAGGACTCAACTCAAGTCTGGATCGCTGATCCAAGAAACGGGACGTCCGAGCGCCCGCAATCGAACGTCCCCTAAGCGCCGACAGTGTCCGCTCTTGCAGGTCAGCCGCGTCGGGCCGCTTCGATAGCCGCGACGTCGATCTTCGTCATTCCCATCATCGCTTCGAATGCACGCTTTGCTTCACCGCCCCCGGCCGCCATCGCTTCGGTCAGCACGCGCGGCGTGATCTGCCAGGAGATGCCCCACTTGTCCTTGCACCAGCCGCACGCGCTCTCCTGGCCTCCGTTGCCGACGATGGCATTCCAATAGCGGTCGGTTTCCTCTTGATCGTCGGTGGCGATCTGAAATGAGAAGGCCTCATTGTGCTTGAAAACCGGACCGCCGTTGAGGCCGATACACGGAATGCCGGCGACTGTGAACTCGACCGTCAGGACATCGCCCGCCTTGCCCGAGGGGTAGTCGCTGGGAGCTCGATGTACGGCACCCACCGCACTATCTGGAAAGGTCTCGGCGTAGAACCGGGCGGCAGCTTCGGCGTCCTTGTCGTACCAAACGCAGATCGTGTTCTTGGCCATTGCGTCTCCTTTCGGCTCGTCCGTGAGATGAGCATGCTGCTAGCAAGAAGTGCGGTAACCCCAAAAGCGCCCTGCGTGATCTGAGTTCCATCCAGCACCGAACTGGACCACAAGCACGCGCAGGCAATTATACCCATATGGCGTGCACATCTATTTCCGGCTCTTTCACGGCGAACACTGCATAGCTGGGGATGACGATCGCAATTTCGTGGAACAGTCACAAAGCCGAACTTCACAATGTTGCCAAGCCGTCATGCCCGCGTAAGTCTCCGCCCGAAACCGGGGAGCGACTCATGCAGACGCAAGGGGAATTCGGCCGAATTTCGATTTGGCAGCTCGTGGCTTTCGTTGTCGTCACCGCGTCCGTCTATCCGCTCGTGCTGCTCCTTCCGCAGCACGTCGTAATCGAATTGGGAGAGGAGGACTCCCTCATCGAGAATGCCGGCGCCGTCGCCTACTTGATCGCGGCAGCGCTCAGCCTCGCGGCTTACATTTCCTCCAAGCACGCCACGAACACCTTCTTCACGCTGAAGACAAATCGGAACGTCTATTTTCTGCTCCTGGCTCTCTTCTTCTTCATCTGCTTCGGCGAGGAGATTAGCTGGGGCCAGCGCGTTTTCGGCTGGAGCACGCCGGACGGCTGGAAGGAGATCAATGCTCAGTCCGAGACCAATTTTCACAACCTTTGGCAGTTCCAGGGCATAAATCCGGATGGCTCGATGAAAAGTCAGCTCGAGCTCTTTCTCTATCCGGGGCGCCTGATCATACTTTTCTGGGCAAGCTACTGCGTTTTTGTGCCGTTGCTCTTCGTCTATGGCACGCGCGCGAGGGACTTCCTCAGGATGAGCGGGCTTCCCATACCTTCCCTCGCAATGGCTCCGCTCTTCGTCACCTGCTATCTCACTGCGAAGTTCTTCAAGGAGCACCTAGCTCCCGAGTGGGCCCTGCACACGCTGAGTGAGTTGCAGGAGGCCGGCTTCGCTACGCTGTTTGCGCTCTTGGCCTTGCTTTTTTTCCTCGGCGTCAGGGAAGACGCAAGGTCCCCGTCTCCGACGCTGCGCGACGTACCGGTTTAGGCGCGAACCTCATGTCGGCCGTTCTCAATCCAGCCCGAGAGCGGCGAGGCGCGCTCGCAAGCGCGGAGTGATCCAGTCGAGAAAAACCCGGACCTTCGCTGGAAGCATGCCTTGTCCGGCATGAACCAGCTGTACCGGGATCGGCTCCGGCGCGTACGCTTCTAGAAGCGGCACGAGCGCGCCGGATCGAAGCTGGTCGACGACCTGATAGGAGAGCACGCGCACCACGCCGAGCCCCGCGACCGCGGCGTCGACTGCGGCCTCGACCGCATTCACGGCCACGCGTGTCCGTGGCTCTACCGACAGCGCCTCGTTGTCACCGCGATAGCGCCACCCCGGAGACGTGGAAAATCCCTGCAACGTGATGCCTTCGTGGCTGCGGAGATCCTCGGGCACTGTCGGCATTCCTGCGCGCGCGACGTAGGCGGGACTGGCGCAGATCACGCGGCGCACGCTCCCGACGCGCGTCGCCATGAGCGCGCTGTCCTCGAGATGGCCCAGGCGCACGCCGACGTCGAGATGCTCGTCGAGCAGGCTCACGTTTCGGTCGATCATGTACATGCGAAGATCTATCTTGGGATGGGCGGCGAGGAAGTCGGCGGCGATTGGCAGCACGTGCAGCCGTCCGAAGACCACCGGAGCGGTGATGGAAAGCTGACCCCTCGGCTCACTGTATTCGCCGGCGGCGACCCTCTCTGCCTCCTCCACCTGCTCCAGGATCCGCTTCGAGGCTTCGACGAAGCCGCTTCCCGCGTCCGTCAGCGCCACGCGGCGGCTGGTACGGACGAGAAGCCTCGTCCCCAAGTGCTCCTCGAGATCCGACACCTTCCGGCTGACTGTCGCGAGCGGCGTCTTGAGCTTCCGCGCTCCGGCGGACAGGCTCCCTTCCTCGACCACGGCGAGGAGGACGGACATCGCCTCGAACCTATCCATACAAACCTTCCATTTTTTGGTAGGATGACTTCCAAAGTCTCTATCTACTGCCAATTTATGGAAACATCTATATCCGAGGTCAGGCGGGCACTTCCCGCGAGATTCAAGGGCCGGATGACGATCGGGCTCCTAGGTCTCGGCGCCGCCGGGGCCGTTACCGGCCTCTAAACGCAAGCTTTTTCTTGAACCTGCAGCACCGGCTTCGTGGCCGGGCGGTGGCGTGCACCCTCGTGGCCACGCGTAGACAGAAGGAGACCGAGAATGATCCGTACAGCCTTACTTGCCGCCTCGGCGGCGCTTGCCCTCATATCCAGTCCGGCGCTCGCGAACGATACCGCCGGCGCCGCGACGGACGCGGTCCAGGACGCGACCGCCGTGCACTACCGAACCGCAGTGGTCGATGGCACAGAGATCTTCTACCGCGAGGCCGGCTCGCCGACCGCTCCGACGATCCTGCTCCTGCACGGCTTCCCCACGTCGTCGCAGATGTTCCGCAACCTGATCCCGCTTCTCGCTGACAAATATCATGTGGTGGCACCCGACTATCCGGGCTTCGGACAGAGTGCGGCGCCGGATCGGGCAAAGTTCGCCTATACCTTCGATCACTACGCAGACCTGGTCGGCAAGCTCACCGAGCAGATCGGCGTGAGCCGTTACGCTCTCTACGTCATGGACTACGGCGCGCCCGTCGGCTTCCGGCTGGCAACCGCCCACCCCGAGCGCGTGAGCGCACTCATCGTGCAGAACGGCAACGCCTACGACGAGGGCATCGCCGACTTCTGGGATCCAATCAAGGCCTACTGGAAGACGGGAGCCGCACCGGAGCGCGAAGCCATCCGCTGGCTCACCTCGTTCAAGGCCACCAAGTGGCAGTACACCGACGGCGTCAAGGACCTCTCATTGGTCAGCCCCGATGCGTGGACCGTGGATCAGGCGCTGCTCGACAGGCCGGGCAATCAGGAGATCCAGCTCGACCTCTTCTACGACTACCGCACCAATCTGCCGCTCTATCCGAAATGGCAGAACTATTTCCGCAGCGCCAAGCCGCCGACGCTGGTCGTGTGGGGAAAGAACGACAAGATCTTCGTCGCGCCCGGCGCCGCGCCCTACAAGCGGGATATTCCGGATGCGGAGATCCACATGATCGACACTGGACACTTCGCGCTCGAGACCAACGGACCTGAGATCGCCGGCCTTATCCGCGAATTTCTCGGCCGCAAAGTCGCAGCGCGCTAACAGCTCACCATGTTGGCCGGCGCCAGAGACGCCGGCCAACTTCTTAGGAGCATGCATCATGAGACACCGTTTCGCCGATCTGATGTTCACCCCGCGGGTGCAGCAAATTCAGACTGAGCAGGGCTCGCGTCGTGCCTATGCCCGCATGACCGACGGGCTTCAGTCGTCACCTGACGCGCTGACCATGCATGAAGCCGAGTTCATCGCGGCGCGCGACAGCTTCTACATGGCGTCGGTTTCAGAAACTGGGTGGCCCTATGTTCAACATCGCGGCGGGCCTAAAGGCTTCCTGAAGGTGATCGACGCACACACGATCGGCTTCGCGGACTATCGCGGCAACCGCCAGTATGTGAGCGTCGGCAACGTGAGCAATGACGATCGCGTATCGCTCTTCCTGATGGATTACCCAAACCAGCAGCGGTTGAAGCTGCTCGGCCATGCGAGGATCATCGATGCAGCGGCTGAGCCCGAAATCGCAGCGAAGCTTCAGGACGACTACGCCGCCAAGGTCGAGCGCGGCATTGTCATCAGCGTGGAAGGATACGACTGGAACTGCCCCCAGCACATCACGCCTCGCTTCACGGCCGACGAGATCGCAGAGGTACTTGGTCCCGTGGAAGAGAGGATGAAGGCGCTCGAAGCGGAGAACGCTGCCCTGCGCGCCAAGCTCGCGGGCGGATAAGCCCATGCGTTGGCGATGCTTTGCTTCACGTTTCAGTTCCAGCCGCACCGGCGGGCCAGCGTGAGCTTGCCGCCGGTGCAAGCGTTCGATCTCGACCTACCACTGATACTTGAGTGACGTGATAAAGGTGCGCCCATTGCCGTAGAGGCAGGTCAACTCATTCGAGCATTGCGATACGTATTCCTTGTCGAACACGTTTGCGACGTTGAGCTGGAGTTTCGTGCCGTCGAGTCCGCGCGAGATGCGGCCGAGCTCGTAACTGGCGGCAGCATCGACGAGAGTATAGTCCGGAACCATGAGGCTGTTGTCGGGCGTGCCCGCCGTATCGCTGACGTAACGTACGCCGCCGCCGAAGCCGAGACCCGCGAGCGGACCATCCCGCAGGGTGTAGAACGCCCACAAGGCCGCCGTCTGATCCGGCACGTTGAGAGGCCGCTTCCCGAGAGTCTTCGGATCGGTCGTCTCGGTGATCTCCACGTCGGCATAAGTGTAGGAGCCGATGACGTCGAGCTTGTCAGTGACGCTCACCTTGCCCTCGACCTCGATGCCGCGAGAACGGATTTCACCCGTTTGCGTGCGATTGTTGCTGAGGTCTGCGGTCACGACGTTCTGCTGAGTGAGATCATACGCAGCGACCGTGAAGAGCGCCTTGTAGCCCACGGGCTCGTATTTGATGCCGACTTCGTACTGCTCTCCGGTCGTAGGTACGAATGGCTGGCCATTCGTGCCCGTTCCCAATTGCGGCTGGAACGACGTCGAGTAGCTGGCATAGGGCGCAAGGCCGGCGCCGAGGAGATAGGTGACGCCGAAGCGCTTTGTGAACGCCTCATCGTCTATCTCGCTTCTCGGCGAGAGCCCGAGCAGGTCGTCGGTGGCAATATTGAGATAGTCCTGCCGGACGCCGGCGGTCACAATCAGGCGGTCCCATTTGACCTGATCCTGCACGTAGATGCCCGTTTGGTTGAGCACCTGCCGGTCGTTTGACGGTATGGCAAAGATCACGCTGCCCAGATTTCCGTACTGCGGATTTAAGATGTTGATGGATGAAGACATGAGCGCTTGCTCGAAGAATGCCGTCTCTTCGAAGTGCTGATAGTCGGCGCCGAACAGCAGCGTGTGGGCAAGGGGACCGGTCCAGAACCTGCCTTCAGCGTTGGTGTCGACTGAAAACGCATCCTGATCGGATGTCTGCGTGAGTCTATAACGGCCCATATTGCCGGTGACTGGGTTCACGCTACCGCCGAACGCCGGAGGCAACGGCAGATACTGGCCGACGTCACCGTCGGTGTGCATGTAGCGCAGGTTCTGCCGCACGGTCCACGTGTCGTCGAGATGGTGCTCGAAGGCATAACCGATGGACTGCTGGTCGCGCGTGTTGAAGTTGTAGCCGGGTTCGCCGAGATAGGTGCTGCGCGCCATCTTCCGTCCCTGAAATGGGAACAGGGAGCCATCGGAGGGAATCTGGCTGTAGAGGCCCACCGACGGATCGTGCTGCAGGTTGCCGAGGAACGTCAGCGTCGTTCCCGCAGTCGGCTTCCAAGTCAGAGCGGGTGCGATCCAGTAGCGTTCCTGATCGTTGAAATCGACCTGCGAATCCACTCCGCTCGCGAGACCCGTGAGGCGATAGGACCAGCGCTTGTCGGAGGTCACAGGTCCGCTGAAGTCGAACGCCGCTTCGACGCGGTCGAAGTTGCCGAGCGTGAACTCGATCTCGTGGTAAGGCTCGTCGGTCGGCCGCTTGCTGATGGCGTTGACGATGCCGCCCGGCGACGAGGCCCCGTACAGCATGGAGGCAGGTCCATGCAGCACCTCGAGCCGCTCGAGCCCATAGAGCTCCATCTGCGGAACCGTGATGTTCCCGCCGACGAGATATTTGAGGCCGTCGAGATAGCGGTCGAGATTGAAACCGCGCGAATAGAAGATGTCATAACCGCCGAAAGCCGTGCGGCTATCCGCAGCCACGCCGGAGGTGTAGAGCAGCGCCTGCGCGGTCGTCTGCGCGCCCTGCTGCTCGAACTGGTCGCGGGTGACCACCGAAATAGCCTGCGGTGTCTCGAGGAGAGGCGTATCGGTCTTGGTTCCGGTGCCGCTGACCTTGGCCACGAAGCCTTTCACGGGGCTCGTTCCGGTCTCAGGGCCATTCGTCGGCTGGCCGCTGGGTGGCGATTGGGGAGCCGCTGGCGCGGGTGCCGCTGTCTGCTGCTTCGCCTTAGCCTTGGTTGAAGCGCTTTGCTTCTTCGCCTTTGGCGCCGTCGTCTGCACCTCGATGGGCGGCAGGGGCTGTGCATTCGTGGTCGACTGCGCGGATGCGGGCGAGGCGAGTAGCAGAATAGACGGAGCCGATACGGCGACACCCAGAAGCAAGGTTCGCGTCAGAGCCTCGAGTCCGTGGCATCTCGAGGCCCGCTTCATTCCGCACATCGCAACGCATCCTTACAAACTTTGGAAACATTGCTACGGAACATACATGACTAAAACATTCAAGTTTCAGCCATGCCGCGAGAGCGGAGGAATGCTCCGTGTGGCGCCCCTGACACGAAAGAGATGCCTCGAGAGAAAGGCGAGCGCAAGCATGACGAAGGCGTAATCAGCTAGTCGGCAATCTCGTGCTCAACGGCTCTGATCAAAGGCCCGCCTACAGGGCGTTTTTGAAGATCTTGCCGTCCTTCATGATGACGACGAGACTCTTGGCCGGATTCTCGAGCAGCTTGATGTCGGCGATGGGATCACCGTCGACCAGCAGAACATCGGCGAGCGCGCCCTCTTCGATGACGCCGAGCTTGCCCGGATACGGATTACGCTCCCCCGACATCGCCAGTAGCTCGGCGTTGGTTCCGGTCGCCATGACCAGCGTTTCCGCAGGCGTATACCAACGCGTGAACTTGACGAGCAATTCGCCCTGGCGCTGCGCGAGCCTCTGCGAAAACAGGATGTCCGTGCCCCAAGCCGTCTTGAGCTTGTACTTTTTTGCCAGTGCGATGGTCTTGTCCGTGCCCGCAAACACCGTGAACGCCTTGGCACGCTCTTTCGAGCCTGGCGGAAACGCGTCGGCCATTTCGTCAGGGAAAGCCTGCGTGCTGAGCCAGATGCCTTTTTCACCGATCAGCTTCGCTGTCGCCTCGTCCATGAGGTGGCCGTGCTCGATGCATTTCACGCCGGCGGCGATCGCGCGCTGGATCGAAACCGACGTGTAGGCATGCACGGTGACGTAGGTTCCCCAGTTTTCGGCCGCTTCGACAGCAGCGTGCAGCTCGGCCTCCGTGAAGGTGGACGCGTCAAGCGGGCTGTTGGGCGACGCCACTCCCCCGCCCGCCGTGAGCTTGATTTGCGACGCGCCTTTCAGAAGCTGTTCGCGCACCCGCACGCGTACCTCATCCGGACTGTCGGCAACCATGGAGGCTCCAGTCCGCTCCTGGCGCGACAGGGGCGCGCCGACGACGCGGGGCAGCTCATTGGCATTGCGGAAGTCACCGTGACCGCTTGTGACCGTGATGATGGCGCCGGATGGGTAGATGCGTGGTCCAACGACGACACCCTCGTCGATCGCGCGCTTGAGCCCGAACGATGGCCCACCCACGTCGCGAACGGTGGTGAACCCGCGCATCAGCGTGTCCGTAGCCTCGGCCCCAGCCACCAGATTCAGGTAACCGAGGTCATCAGTGAGCAATGCTGCCGGCGTCGGCCGAACGAGCATGGCGTGCCAGTGCGCGTCGATGAGGCCTGGCATGAGCGTACGCCCACCGCCGTCTATGACCTTGGCCGAGGGATTGCCGTCGATCGGAATAGGGTCTTTCGAAATTACGCCGATCGTGTTGCCGCGAACGAGAACGTTCATGCGCTCGCTGAGCTGATCGCCCTTGCCGTCGAAGATGCGAACATTCTCGAACAGCGTGAGAGCGGGTGGCTCAGCGGCGTGCGCGGTGTGCGTGAGGCAAAATAAAGCGGCAACAATAGAAGTCCGGCAAAGCATTGGATCCTCCTGTAGAGTTTCCCATTGCCCCCAACTAATCTAGAATCTACGCGCGTCGAATATTGAGCCTGCTCGGAGCCACACACGCGCGGCCTTAAACGATCATGCGCTCCGGATCGTAGTTCATACCAAATCGGATCAGCCGTTCGATCAGCTCCGGGTATTCGATGCCTGCAGCTTCGGCGGCACTGGCAAAGTCCTCGTCGGAGGCGATCTGCGGATTGGGGTTGGCTTCCAGGAGATAGGCGTCCTCGGAGGCCGTGACGCGAAAATCGAGCCGCGCGTAGCCACTGAGGCCCAGCAGCCGGTAGATGTCCCGCGACAGCTTCTCGAGTTTCGTCGCGAGCTTCGTGCTGATCTCAGCCGGACCGGTCATCACGCCGGCCTGATCCTGATAGTCCGGGTCCCATTTGCCGCGACCCGTTGCGATCAAGGGCGCCCCTTCGGGCCTGTTCTCGACGAAGAACTCCCACGGCGGCAGCACGGTGACGCGCTCATTGCCCATCATGCTGACGTAGATTTCGCGGCCCTCGATGTACTCTTCCGCAAGCGCCGCCGACGTCGCCGTGCGATGAATGAACTCGACGCGCTCCATCAATTTGACGTCATCGCGAACGATCGATGCGCCCGAGATCCCGATTGAGCCTTCCTCCGTTAACGACTTGACGAAGAGAGGGAACCCCAAGGCGCTTGGACGCTTCGTCGTGCGCTTCATCGGGAAGATGGCGAACTCCGGCACCTTCATCCCATCATAGGCGAGGATTTTCTTCGTCAGAGCCTTGTCGCGGGCGATCGTGAGGCCGCGAGGGTTGCAGCCGGTGTACGGCTGACGGAGCATCTCCAGGAAGCTGACAACGTGCTGATCGAAGTGTCCAACGTGGTTGAACTCCTCCGCGAGATTGAAAACGATATCCGGTTTGTGGGCTTCGAGCGCGTCGGTGATCGCCGAGATATCATTCGAGATTCCGACCGGCACAAGCGTATGACCGAGCGACTCGATGGCGTTCTTGACGTCGTACTCGGTCTTTCGCAGGTTGCGCTCTTTGCCGCTGAGCTCCGCCAAATCCCCGTTCGGCAGCAATCGCTCGTCCGCCAGCAGGACAACCGTCAGCTTTTTCTTTGACCTCTTGATCCCGGTGACGGTCATAGTGGCAGTCTCGGACTGTTCCGTATGATAGAGACGGTCGCGCGGGAAACGAGCCGCGAAACTTTCTGCACCGTCTCAGCCTTCGGTCGCGTTTGCCTCAACTTCAATATCCGGGCGCGATGCATGAGCTGCCGTAGCACCTGATCGACGACGTACGCCGGAACGCCAAGCGGCTTGGCAGTCCGCCGCCGCAAGCGCGTGCGGTGCGCAGCCAAGAGACTGGCGGCGGACACAGACCCGCGGCTGCTCTTGCCGTTGTCGTGAAAAATCTTTCGCAAGGCGCCATCGAACTCGTCTTCGGCATCGATGGCGTAGAATTCACGCTTCTCATCATAGTGCTCGCCGAGCGTTCGCGTGGAATCTTTCAGCTCGTTAGCCACCCTCTTGGGCTTGATCTCGGGCTCGACGTTGCGAAGGTCGCGCATCCATGCGTCGACCGCGCTCAATTTTTCGAATGCGGGCCAATCGCGATACATCCGGCGCCAGCTTCGTTCGGACTTGAGCCAGACGGCAAATGTCTCGGCAAAATCCTCGACCGGGTGAGACTGCGCGTACCAGGCATTGAGATGCTGAACGAAGTCGCGGCTGTCCGAATCCGCGACGTAGGCCTTCGGGTAGGCGCGGTGCGGCGAGCCGAACACCTGGCGATATTCGCGCATCTTGCGCAATTGGAACGCCTCGTCCACGGCGTGTCCGGTTTCATGGCGGATGATGCTCATGGCTTCACCAAAGGACGCGCCCTCGGCTTCCAGCATCATCTTGCGCTCGAGACGGATCAGTCGCGGGTGCAGCAGATAGAAGGGAACCGCGAAGCCGACGACCTCATCGGGATTGTACCATTGTTCGGAGATCCAGAGGGTCGGCCGGAAGCGAATGCCGCGCGCCGTCAATTCGTCGAACACGGTCTTGGCGCGGTGCTCGATCACCGACCCCTTCAGGCGCAGCGGCAGATCGCAGAACCGCACACGCAGCAAGTCGCTATCCGACATGCGATCTAGGCGCGACGAACGTATAGACATGCCTCTCCGGGACAGTGGCTCCCGCCGCCGGGACGCCGACGGAGGGGACATTGAAAGCGATGGACAGCTTCGAGCAGCCGATCACATATCGGGGGCGCTCGCGAATCCTTTATCGCACGAACACGCCCTGGCGACAAAACGGCGTGTACCTACAGTAAAAGATGTTTAATACCAGCCACTTACCTGCTACGCTCAATCGTCAGTCCACGGCGCTTTCACGGGTTGTGGCTGCAGCGATCGAGGCCCGAGGCTCAGCACCATTCCCGCCCGGGATAACTCCGGAACAATACGGCCGCGCTGCCTGTTAGTTGTGCAAGCAAAAAGCAGGAGGAAATCATGGCCTACGTCGATCCCAACACCGGCATCAGTCGCGATAAGTACGGCAACGAGCTGCCGCGCGACGCGTCTGGCACCGACCCGCATTCCCACGCCAGCTACTGGACGTGGATACTCGGCGCAATGTTTGTCGTCGCCCTGCTGTTCGCAGTTTTCGGCATGAACAATGATGCGAGCGCGCCGTCGACGTCGAATTCTACCGTGACCGAGCCAGCGACGCCTAAATCCCCGCCGCCGGCGCAGTAGGAGCATTAGAAATATCGGAAGCCCGCGAGCTCATACGGCTCGCGGGCTTTTTGTTTGCAGCTGGGCTTATGCCGCCCAGGGCCACCAACTTGTGAGAACGATCAATGATGGCGCGATTGACCGCCGCCCGTCCACATTGACAGCATGTTGCGTTGCCAGGCGAGGGCTGCCTGCATCCACAATTCCAGCGGCCTGTTCGCCAGTTCGCTAAACGCTGGAACATTCTGGAACCCGCCCCCGGCTCCCTGCAGCGCGGACATGAACTGAGCTGCTGCCGGGGACTTCAGCTGCTGTTGCCAAACGTCGATAAACTGATCGAGCATCTGCCCTTGCAGCTTGGTCATCTCCAAGAGATGCGATCGAGATGCTTCCACGACTTCCTTCGGCCATCCAACCGCGCGTGCGGCCTCTGCGATCTTTTCCGCTACCGCCTCGCTATGCCGCTCAGCGGTTTCGCCAACTTCGTCGCGCCACTCGGCCAGCGCATCCGCGACAGCAGCGAAGGCATTGTTCTGAGGTCTCGCCATGTTCTTCCTCCGGACGTGATCACAACAACCCGTAAGCACGAAACATGTGAGATGCGATCTGGTTCCTGGAATTTTTAGCTTGAACCGCAGTCAGAGCGGTGGACGGCCCGGCTTCGTCTCGAGCATGCTCATCCCCGCCCCCGACAGGACCGCGCCGACAGAAGAATTCTCTAGCGGCTGCGACGCATCTCGCCCGACAAAGCGGAGCACGAGAGCACGCATGGATGAGCCGGATCGCATGACGCAGCCGCGTTGGATCGTACCGCTCTGATCCCGCTGGATGTAGGCATCCAGAGCCGGAGCCGGCGCTATGTCTGGGGCTCGTCCCTGAAGTGGTAAATCCACCATCTGTTCCTCCACTATTGGTTACGCCGCCTGCTTTCGTGCGGTGGGCGAGTAGAGGCAATTGCGATGCCAATAGCATCCAGGAGAAAACCGGCCTGTCTGCGGGTGCAATCTCATTTCGAACGGCAGGGGCCGCCCATTTTTGGACGCCGATTGCACCGAAATCGGACAGGGGCGTTGGCCTCGAATTCAGCGGCCGGATCCCAGGAACGAGGCATCTGCAACAGCCCCCGTCACCCTTAGCCAGCGTCAATGAAGCGAGCCAGAAGCAGCAGCGATATCCCAGCGCCTGTCTCGGCTCCTCAGTGGTCCTCGTCCTGAGCGTCCCTCGTTAGCCCGGCCGCACGAAGTTGCTCGTCCGCGTTCCAGCCGGGGTCAGGCGACCTCGCCGACGACCACCAGCGCGCACCGTTGGCCAGCCACCGGTGGCGAAACGTGCTGTTGCGCTCATCGCGATCCCACCCGACGCCATCGACGCCAGATTCAAATCCGCAGCACGGGCAAAGGTCATATGTAGAGCCGCCACCGGGGTGCAGCTCGACAAATTTGGGGTAACCACAGACGGGACAGCCTCTCTCCGACATCAAGTCTCCTTCCGCGAGCCGTCAGTGTCGCGGCGACAAGCGCACAGCGGAAGCCCGGATGGAGCGATATCACCTGAGCTGTGGTGAGTTGGTATCCGCACAATCAGAATTCTGCAAATGCGGCTTTGCAGATCATAGGCTACGGTCGCGCCAGTCAATCGGGATGCTTACAATGAACACGCGCCTTGCAGCTTTCCCCGTCAAGCATCCGTCGGCCGCGCTCCTGTTTGTCCAGATCCTGGGCATCCTGGTCTATGCACTGATGGAAGACACGCCGGCGTGGCGTGCATTGTTCGGCGCTATTGGCCTGCTCGTTCTCGGTGCGGCGCTCTACGTCGTAAAGCGCGGCCCCTGGCTGACGGGCTTTGCTGTGGCGCTCGCCCTGCCCGTGGTCGTCCTTTGCATCTGGCTGATGTTCGACCCCGACCCCCGAAGACTGGTCGTCATGGCCGCCCTCGAGGCCGTGTTCTACTTCTACGCCGCGGGCAGCTTGATCGCCTACATGCTCGAGGATGAATTCGCGACTGTCGACGAGCTGTTCGCCGCCGGAGCGACATTCACGCTGCTGGCATGGGCCTTCGCCTATGTCTACGTGGTCTGCCAAGCCGTATTTCCTGGAAGCTTCGCAGCCCTCGTCGGCCCAGAGAACCCACGCACGTGGATGGAGTTGCTCTTCCTGAGTTTCACGACTCTGTCCGGTGTCGGGCTTGGCGACATCGTACCCGTCCTGCCGATGGCCCGTGCCATCGTCATGATCGAGGAATTCACCGGCGTGATGTACCTCGCCCTCGTCGTATCGCGGCTGATTGCAATGTCCGTGACGAAACGAACGAAGCGGTGAGTCCGCGCTGGTCCATGCTGAAGCCGGGGGCAGCACCATATCCGGGCCGCGCGAACGGTCGAGGCATCCTCCCGGCTTCAACGACCGCTCGCATGCAAAGCCGATCGTATCGTCAACCTCGGCGGGGAACGAAGCGTGCCTAAAGCAGCTCGAAGCCCTCGTCCGAGGTCGCGCTATTCTTCATTTACGCTGAGCAACGAGCTCACCCGGGCAAGCACAGCCAAGCGCCAAGGCACGTCTTGGGGTTCGACACTTTGCACGCCATCTGCGAGGCGCGGCACGTCGTTGTGCCTGAGCCGTCTTCGCACTTCGTGTGGACGGGTCCCTTGCCCTCGCGACCCTGCCCATAGATGATGTTTGCAAGACCGTTCGTCGCAAAGAGCTTGGCGATATCGTGGGTCGGAGCTTCGCCGACCGATCCGACTTTGACGCAATCGGCTTGAGCCGTCGCCGAAAGCGCGCAGATCACAGCCGTGGCGGCCAAGCCGAGTTTCAAAGAACGCATCTGCCCCTCCAGAGAACGATTTATCCCGAGCTGGAAACTAGTTGAGCGCGTGGCTCCCGCCAACAGAACGACCCGCTGCGAGCCGGGGTATCGCGAAAGGAACCGGCAAGCGTGCCGCATTTGCCACGCACGCCCATCACGTTCATGCCCATTGTCATGGCCACCATCGCTCCCCGTGCGCGCCGCTTTTGGCATGGGCAATGGTACGGCTGCGGAGTCGGCCCATGCTGGAGCCGGCCGGGCGATTATGACGAAAATGTCTGGGTCTGTTTCTGAGGTCGGCAGCAGGCGATCAGAGCGTTGTTGATCACTCGAGCGTGCAAAGATTCGCGGTCGTCGAGCGTGCCGCTGTCTCCGGACTACCTTTGCATCCGCACCACCGCGCTCCGCGCATAATCCCGGAATAGCCGCGCCAGCGCGACCGTCGCTCCTTCACGCGCGGCCAGAACACCCCGGAGAGCTCACCAAAGACGACCGCAGAAAATCCGTACCAAAATTAAACGCGACTTAACGGGTCGGTGAGAATTTGGGTGCTGCTAGTTAGTCAGCAGGGTCCGAGTGGGTATGGCAACCTCGTTTCGTTCGAGCGGCAGATGCATAGCGCTTGTGCGCAATTGTTTACTTGTGTCTCTGGCGGGCGCCGGATTCCTGCTCATCCAATTTGAGCCTCTTCGCGCTGCGGTAACATTCACGCCGGTCTCGGCCTGCACCCGCGCTGGCGACACCATCACGTGCACCGGCGATTTGTCCGCTGGCGTTGATGTCTTCAATTCTGCCCCAGATACCGTCTCAACCCTCATCGTAAGCTCGTCGACACCCATCAGCGTGTCCAGCTTGGCAGGGGTCTCGTTCCAGAGCGATGGCGTGATTTTCATCACCAGCAAAGCCGTCATCACCTCTCAAACCGCTTCCGGTATTTACGCTGAAGGAACCAGTGGCGATGTGACGGTGAGGCAGACCGGAAACATCACCACACTGAGCGCCATGGATGCCGGCATCTACCTCAAATCGACGGTGCCGGCGGGCTCGACAGCCGGCAACCTGACGGTGACACAGATCGGCGACATCACCGCCGCACAGGGCGGTGCCATCGCAGCAACTTCGATGTCGACCGGGAACAACGGCACGGGTGGCGATGTGACGGTGACGCAAACCGGAAACATCGCCTCACAGGGCGTCGGCATCTGGGCAAATTCGGTGGCGGGCTTGAGCAACGGCACGGGCGGTGATGTGACCGTCACACAAACCGGAAACATCGCCTCGCAGGACTACGGCATCGAAGCCTTTTCGGCGGGCGGGGACAACGGAGCGGCCGGTCAGGTCACGGTGACGCAAAGCGGCAACATCAGAACTCAGACCGATAACGCTTTCGGCATCACGGCCTATTCGCACATTTTGCCCAACAACCAAGGCACGGCCGGCGATGTGACGGTGACGCAGACCGGAAACATCACGACGCTGGGCGAGGACGCCTACGGTATCCAGGCCTATGCCCGCACATTCGACGGCTCGGCTGGCAATGTGACGGTGACGCAGAAAGGAAACGTCACCACGCAGGCTGACGGCGCATACGGCATCCAGGCTTATTCGTCCTTGGAGCATGGTACGGCTGGCAATGTGACGGTGACGCAGACCGGCAACATCACCACATGGGGCGATGACGCCTACGGTATCAAGGCCCTATCAGAATCACGCGATGGCGCGGCAGCCAAGGTGATCGTGACGCAGATCGGGGACATCACCACCACAGGAGCCAACTCTTTCGCCATCAATGCTGCGTCGATCAATGGACTGGTCGGCAGCGGCGTGACGGTGACGCAGACCGGAAACATCACGACGCAGGGCGGCAACTCTTACGGCATCCAGGCCTCTTCGACCGTGGCCGACTTCTCTCAGGCGACCAGCGGCCCTGGTCATGTGACGGTGACTCAAACGGGAAACATCACGGCTCAGGGCGGTGACGGTATCTATGCGTGGTCTGAGGTCGGAGCAGGCACGGCCGGCAACGTCACGGTGACGCAAACTGGAAACATCACCACCCCGCTTTCCAACGCGTCCGGCATCCAGGCATTTTCGAAGGCTGAGGATCAAGCAGGTCTCGTGACCCTAACCCAAACCGGAAACATCACCGCGCTGCAAGGTGGTGGTATCTGGGCAAGTTCGTCTGCGACCGGGGCGAACGGGACGGCAAATGATGTGACGGTGAGGCAGACCGGAAACATCGTCTCGCTCATCGACGGCATCTATGCCGAGTCCTTCGGCGGGAGCAACGGAACGGCAGGCCATGTAACGGTGACGCAGAGCGGGACGATCACCGCCGGTGGTCATGGCATCTTCGCCAGCATTTATGGGCAAACCGGCACTGGCTCTATCGTCGTCAACCTGAGCGATAGCACCATCCAGGGTGGCGGGAGCACCAATGCAGGTGTGCATCTCGAGGGCCTAACGAGTACGTCCGGCACACTCAATAGCTACGGCGTCACGACCATTTCTGCTCTGTCGGGCACGGCCGTCAGCACGACCGATGGCAACGACACGATCAATAACTTCGGCGTTCTTACCACTGTTGGCACCGTCGATCTGGGTGCCGGCACCAACTTCATCAACAATATGGCCGGGGCAACCTACAATTCCGGGACTGCCATCAACCTCGGCGCCGGCAACCTGTTCACCAACGCAGGCACGCTGTCGCCCGGCGGCTCGGATGTCATCGCGACGACGAGCATCACCGGCAACTTCGTGCAGACATCGAGCGGCAGATTGCTGACGGATATCAACCTCGCCACTGGCACCGGCGATCTGACGACAGTTTCGGGCACGGCCTCGCTTGCCGGCAATGTTCGTGTTCGGACGACCGATTTCGCCTTGGGCCAGCAGCAGGTCACGATCTTCTCTGCGGCCGGCGGCACAGCCAACAATGGTCTCGGTCTGATTTCGAGTCCGGCGCTGCACGCCAGCCTGCTGTTCCCCAATGCCGATGACGTCGCGTTGGCCGCTCATATCGATTTCGTGCCGTCAGGCATGGGTCTCAATCACAACCAGACCGACCTGGCCAAGTACCTCAATCGCGCTGCTGAGGCCGGATCCCCTGGGCTCACTCCGCTGCTGCTCGCCTTGGTCAACGGACCGTCCGACATGACGGAATATCGGTTTGCATTGAACCAACTCCTGCCGGCCCCCTTCTTGAACAGCGAAACGACGTCGATGCTCTCTTCGGCGGAGTTCTCCAATGACCTCTTCTCCTGCAACGTCGCGGGCGCGGGGAATGCCTTCATTCGGCAGGACGAGTGTGTGTGGGTGCGTCCCAAGAGCCGCAGGTTCGATTTCGAGGGAACGTCAAAGAACATCGCATTCGATGACCGCGCCGCAGGGCTTTCCGCCGGTGCGCAGTTCCGCTTTGCGCCGCAATGGTTCGCCACCGTTGCGCTTGGCTATGAGCATGGCAACACCGAGACGTCGGCGGGCGCAAAGAGCGATAGTGACCACTATCAGGCCGGCCTCGGATTGAAATACCAAGCCGGATCTTGGCTATTTGCTGGAGCTGTCTCGGGCGGTGTCGCCCAATACGAAATCATGCGCACGATTGCATTCCCGGAGTTCGCGAGTGTCGTTGCGCAGTCCGACCCCGACGTCAGGTTCGTGACCGGGCAGGTGCGTGCCGCCTACCTTTCGGATTTCGGCTCTTGGTACGCCAAGCCATTGGTCGATATGCGCGTGACGTATCTTGACCGCGACGCCGTCACCGAGACGGGCGGCGGGCCGGCGAATCTTTGGGTCAGTGGCTCGAGCGATACCTCCTATTCGATCTCGCCCGCGGTCGAGTTCGGCACCGAGTACGCTGTCGGAGCTGGCACGGCGATGAAGCCCTTCGTCAAGACCGGCATCACCTACGTCGGCGACACTCACTCCAGTCTCACAGCGGGCTTCGTCGGGGCGGCTCCGGGCGTGACTGGCTTCGAGATCGATTTCAATATGGATGATCTTTACGCAGACCTTGAAGCCGGCGTTCAGATCTTCAGACACGACGGATCATCGCTGTCCTTCGGCTACAAGGAATTGATCTCCGATGACGCACGGCAGAACAGCGTCTTCGCCAAAGGAACGATGAAGTTCTGAGGCGAGGGGCGAACGTCTCCTTCTGACCCATGACGTCGGGAACCCTGGCCTGCTTTCGCGTTCACGGGATGGCTTATAATCAGTTGACGGCTTATCTCCGCGAGCGCAGGTTCGCTGACGAGATCGTCATTATCCCGGGGGGCTGCTCGGCTCGTCGGAACCCGCAGATTCCAGATTGGTTGGAGAGTAGGCATATGGACGAGCTTGCGACTATTTTCAGTCTCAACAGCCTGCCCGGACATGTCTCCTACATCCTGATCGCGATCTCCTATTGGCTCACCGACATCTACCGGCTGCGTGTCGTGGCCGTCGTCGGACTCTCGATGGAAATCGTCTACTTCATGTTCTCTGGCGGCGACCTGCTTGCCGGCATCGGCTGGGATCTCGTTTTCATCGCCATCAATGGCTATCAACTCTACCTGCTCATGAAGGAGCGCTGGTCGCTGCGTCTGCCGGAAGCCGATCGCGATGTCCTGCAGAGCGCCATGGTCGGCCTGCAGGAAGCGCAGATCGCTCGGCTGGTGTCGGCCGGGGCAATAAGCAACCTCCCGCCCGGCTCGGTCCTGACCAAGGAGAACACGAGCCTCGAGAGCCTGTTCTTCATCTGTGCGGGAAGGGCCAACGTTACGATAGGTGGCCGCGACGTCTCACAACTGGCCCAAGGCAATTTTGTCGGCGAGGTCGCGTTTCTCACCGGTCAGCCGGCCACGGCCACGGTCGTGGCGCAAACCGATGTCCGTGCGATCGTTTTCGAAAAGGAGAAGCTCAATCTCTTCTTTCGCAACGACTCCGAGGTAGCGGGGCTGATCTATCAGCTTCTGGGCCGCGAGCTGGCCCACAAGATGAAGCGGAGCAACAGCCTGATATCCGCCGCCGTACCGGCATGAGGCCGCCGGCACGTCATCTAGTGGCCCAACACAACGCTATCTCGCTCAGCGATGGTTGATCAGTGAAGCTGCCGACGAGGCTTCAGAAGTTGGGTGCGCCGCACAAAGGCGGATCGTCCCATGTGTGGACGGCACCTCTCGCTCATTGAGCACATCAAATCGATGCGGCCCATGGTCTAGCAATTGCGCGACGCTCGACAAATATTGGGTCCATCGAGGTGCCGTGATGGTCCACCCTGTTTTAAAATGTGCAACGGGAGCGCTGATCACAATAATTCTTATGTGTTCGCCGCTCCGCGCCCACGAGGATCTTCCCCCTTTATTCGAAGCCGTCGCCACTCGCGTAAACCTTATCGAAGGCGCTTCCCTAGCCACACAATTTGCACTGCAGGCCTTCTACGATGAGCAAGGCTACGCTCCGCTATGGGTCGACGAAACAGGCTTTAAACCCGATGCCAAAGATCTGATCGGGGAGATGTCGAGAGCGGACGACTGGGGTCTCTCGGCTGCCGCCTATCAAGTCGCTCCTCCCTCGGACAGCAGTGACTACGAGCTCGCACAGGCAGAAGTGCGCTTATCCCTTGCGCTTCTCCAATACGTCGAAGACGCCCGTGGCGGGCGCATTCCTCAACCGTCCGAGCAGCTGAGTTCCTACCTCGATCGCCGGCCCGACCTACCCGACCCAATGCAGGTCATGCGCGGTTTTGCGGCCCGTACCGATCCAGTTGCGTACCTGCTGTCCTTCCATCCGCAGCACGAACAGTTCGCGCGGCTTCGCGCGGCATACCTGATGCTCAAGGCTGACGAGGCGCGCTTTTCGGTCACTTTTTCAGAGGATGCGCCGGACCTGCGCAAAGGCATGGACGACGCAGAGGTGTCGCTTTTGCGGAAGCGGCTGGGCCTCGAGCCAAGCAGCACACTATTTGACGACGAACTGGAAGCTGCCGTTAGGGAGTTTCAGCTTGAACGTGGATTGCAGCAAGCTGACGGGGTTGTTGGATCTCGAACCCGCCGGGCCCTCAATACCGCAGATCCGAGCAAGCTGCCAATTCTGCGAGCCAATATGGAGCTGTGGCGCTGGATGCCGGCCGATCTCGGCAGATCTTACGTCCTGATCAACGTTCCAGAGTTCAAAGCCGAGCTGATAAAGGACGACGCGGTCGCATTCAGAGAAAGGGTGATCGTTGGGACAAGAGAGGCCCAGACGCCAATCTTTTCGCAGAACATGGTGTCGGTCGTCCTGCATCCGCGTTGGTATGTCCCCGAAACGATCAAGCTAAAAGAATTGTTGCCGTCGCTACGGCGTGGGCGATCGCTTGAAGGGCGGGGCTTCGTGCTTCTGCACAACGGGAAGGAAGTTTCTTCCCGGCGCGTAAATTGGGCCACAGCCGATATGCGGAGCTTTGACCTTTATCAGAAGTCGGGTGACGACAACGCGTTGGGTCAGGTGAAGTTGCTCTTCCCGAACAAGCACGCCGTTTATCTGCATGACACTCCGAACCGGGAGCTGTTCAACTCGGAGGTCCGCGCGTTCAGCCATGGCTGCGTACGGCTGAGAAACCCACTTGAGTTCGTTCACCTGTTGCTCAATGCCGATAAAGGCTGGAGCGAGGAGGACGTCAAAGATCTGACCGAAAACGGACCATTCGACAACACCATTACGCTCGGCAAGCCACTGCCTGTACACATCGCCTACTTCACTGCATGGGTGAACGATGAGGGTGAGCTCAGGGTGATGCAGGACGTCTACGGCCACCAAAAGCGTATATTGCTGGCGCTCGACGGGCGCTGGTCGGAGATCGACAAAGGCAAAGACCACCTAGCGCCCGTCGAGATCGTGGATATCGCACAGCCGAAACCAAAACGCGCTGCGAAGGTATCGGATCCGGCGTGGGGTGGCCCGATGGGGCTCTTTGGGACTGCAACAGCACCGAGATCCTACGGGACGAGTAGCAACGATATCTTTCGACGTTCATTTGGCAATTAATGCCGTAAGCATTCGAACCCGCCTCCGGTCGGCCCGTGGCAGCCCCGCTATCGCGCGTCGATCAGTTGGTTCGACGGTGATCGGTGGCCGCGCAATGATGCGACTGCTCAGGGCCAAGTGCTGACGTTAACCCTTCTCTTTGGCGCTTATCTGCTATCGTCATTGCGAGTACGGATTGATTGACATCGCGGGGACGTGAGGGATCCCCACAACGACTTTTCTGCATCATGCTAGCGACCTTCGGCGGGCCTTTTTGGCTAGTGCGAAATCAATAAACGAACGAGGGAGACAGCAATGAAATCCGAGAGATAGCGAGTGACCTGGCGGACGGGGAAGCCATGAGGGAGAGCAATCATGGAGACCTAGGAGCTACGCAATGGCCAAATCCGCAAAGCCGAATATCCTCATTATCTGGGGCGACGACATTGGCTGGTTCAATGTCAGCATGAACAACAACGGGATCATGGGCTACAAGACGCCCAACATCGACCGTGTCGCCAAGGAAGGCTGCAATTTCACCGACTGGTATGGGCAGCAGAGTTGCACGGCAGGGCGTGCGGCGTTCATCACCGGCCAGTCACCTGTCCGCACGGGCCTGACCAAGGTCGGGCTCCCCGGCGCCAAGCTCGGTCTCCAACCAGAAGACGCGACCATCGCCGACGTGCTGAAGGCGCAAGGTTATGTGACCGGACAGTTCGGCAAGAACCATCTCGGCGACCTCGACGAGCATCTCCCGACCGCGCACGGATTCGACGAGTTCTTCGGCAACCTTTACCACCTCAATGCGGAGCAGGAGCCGGAAAATCCCGACTACCCGAAGAACCCGGAGTTCAAGAAGAAGTACGGGCCGAAGGGCGTGCTGCATTCATGGGCCAACGCAGACGGCACCCAGAAGATCGAGAACACCGGCCCGCTTACCGTCAAACGCATGGAGACGGTGGACGAAGAGTTCCTCGATGCCAGCCTCAAGTTCATAGACAAGGCCGCAAAGGAGGACAAACCGTTCTTCGTCTGGTGGAACTCCACCCGCATGCACATCTTCACGCATCTCAAGAAGGAGTCTCAGGGCAAGACCGGCCTGGGCACTTATCCGGACGGCATGGTCGAGCACGACGGTCACGTTGGCAAGCTGCTCGACAAACTCGACGAGCTCCGCATTGCCGACAACACCATCGTGATGTACTCGACCGATAACGGCGCCGAGATCATGGCTTGGCCAGACGGCGGCATGACTCCGTTCCGTGGCGAAAAGAACACCCCCTACGAAGGCGCTTGGCGCGTCCCCTGCGCGATCCGATGGCCGGGCGTAATCAAGCCGGGCACGGTGTCGAACGAAATCTTCTCGCACCAGGACATGCTGCCGACGCTGGCTGCCGCTGCGGGTGACCTTGGCATCGTTGAGAAGCTCAAGAAGGGCACGAAGCTCGGCAAGAAGACGTTCAAGAACCACATCGACGGCTACAACCTGCTGCCGTTCTTGAAGGGTGAGGCCAAGGAGAATCCGCGCAAAGGCTATCTCTACTGGAGCGATGACGGTGACCTCTTTGCCCTGCGCTATGGCAACTGGAAGGTCCTCTTCATGGAGCAGCACTACAAGGGCTTCGACGTCTGGGCAAAGCCGTTTGTCTCCCTTCGCATGCCAAAGATTTTCAACCTGCGGAGCGATCCATTCGAACGCGGAGACGAGGATGCATCGATTGGCTACCAGAAATGGTATGTCGACCGGCTCTTCCTCTTTGTCCCGGCGCAGGCCCTCGTCGGCCAGTTCCTTGAAACGTTCAAGGAGTTTCCGCCCCGTCAGAAGGCGGCAAGCTTCAGTATCGACCAGGCGCTCGAAAAGGCACGGCAGGCAGGGAACCAGATGCACGCGGCGGCAGGCGGCGGTTAAAGAACCGACGAGCAAGCATCGGGGCGAAGGGTTGCGAATTTTCGGACCTTTTAGCGTCCGGCCCTCTCGCCCTTAGCCAGTGCTGGCCATTTTGAAAGACACCCCCGATACGAGCTCACGGAGGAGATTGGACCAATGCCCGGGCTCCCCAATATTCTGATGTTCCACGTCGACAACATCAGCCTCGGCGATCTGGGCTGCTATGGCGGCGGTAACGTAATCGGCGCCGTAACTCCGAATGTTGATCGGTTTGCCGCCGAAAGCCTCATGCTGACGAACTATAACGTGGAGGCACAGTGCACGCCGACGCGTTCGGCGTTCGTCACAGGCCGGCATCCGGTTCGAACTGGCTGCATCTCGGCTTTGCCGGGATCTGGCCTCGTGAGCTGGGAAGTCACCATTGCCGACCAGCTCAAGACGCTCGGATATCGCAACGCGTGCCTAGGCAAATGGCATTGCGGCGAAGATCCGGGTCGGTTGCCGACCGACAAGGGCTTTGACTATTGGTACGGCCTCCGCGGCACATGGGATGTTGCTCTGTGGCCCGAAGACAAGTGGTTCCGCGAAGAAGGCCTCGAACCCGAGCACATGGTTGAATCCGATGGCCCCGGACAGGTCCGCAACGTCAAGGTGCTCGACACGGCCGTCCGGCGCGACATCGATCTAGAGTTTCTCGAAAAGGCCGGTGCATGGATAAGGGAGTGCAAGGCGAACAACGCACCCTTCTTTCTCTACTTCAACCATTCCAACGTTCACTTTCCGGTCCTACCGCGGGCCGAATTTAAAGACTCTTCCGATGGCGGCCCTATCGGTGACTGCATCCAGATGCTGGACGCGGATTTCGGCGCATTGATCAACGAACTGGATGCCCTTGGTCTACGCGACGACACGATTGTGATTTTCGCGGCCGATAACGGCCGCGACACGTCTTTCCATGCTCCCGGCAACCGCGGTGCGGCCGGGCCGTGGCGTGGCGGATACTTCTCGACCTACGAAGGCAATAACCGGACGGCGGGTATTATCCGCTGGCCCGGCAAGATTGAACCCCGCCGCTCCGACGAGATGGTGCACGTCACGGACTGGTTTCCCACGCTGCTAAACCTGATCGGTCACGGGGATCGAGTCCCGACCGATCGTGTCCTCGACGGAATCGACCAGTCAGCATTTATTGCGGGCGGTCAGGTGCACTCGAACCGAAACTGGTTCCCGATGTTCTTCGACCATTTGCACGTCGGAATGCGTTACAGGAACTTTAAGGTGCTGACCCACCGCGTGGTGGATGGCGCCGCAGCCATCGAGAAGCTCGCGACGCCCCACGTTTATAATCTCACCGTCAATCCGGACGAAGACACGCCCTATAACTACGGCACCGTGCACTCCTGGGTCCTCTACAAGGTCTTCGGTCAAAAGACCCGGGAGCTGAACGAATCGCTGAAAAAAGACAGCGTCCCATATGGTGCGCCACTGGACTACAATCCGTATCGAAAGTGATAGGGAGCGTGAACGTTCGCCGCCGGCGTCAAGATAGCTCGGGACCGCTAAGGGTCACTAGCCGACATTCTTGAAAGGTGGCTCTACCCCATCTTCCGCACCACCGCGCTCCGCGCATAGTCGCGAAACGGGCGTGCCAACGTGAGCTTGGCACCAGAGCGCTGCGCCACCGCCTCCAGCTCGCGTTCGAGGTCTTCGCGCGGATAGACGGAGAATTTCTTGAGCCACGCCCTGAGGCCCGTGCGGAAGGCGCGCGGCAACCGGCTCTGCTCGCCGAAGTCGACGATGTGCAGCGATCCTCCCGGCGTCACCGCGGCGAAGCCCCGCGCCACGGCCTCGCGCCACGGCGGGATCATCGACAGGGCGTAAGAAATGAAAACGCGGTCGAAACTCGAAACCCCAAACAGCGCGTAGCCGGTGAAGTTCGAGGCATCGCCCTGCGCCAGCGTGATGCGATCGGCGAAGCCAGCCTTGGCAATTGAAGCCGCCGCCGTCTCCAGCATCGCCGGCGAAACGTCGAAGCCGTAGAGCTTCGCGTGAGGGTAGCGCCGCGCCGCGAGAATGAGATTGCGGCCCGTGCCGCAACCGACTTCCAGGATGGTGCCGCCGCGGGGCGCGTCGAGCCCCGCCAGCATGCCGTCGCGGCCGAGCAGGTAGAACTTGCGCGACGCATCATAGATGTGCCGCTGCAGGCGATAGATGCGATCCATGTCGGAGGCGGCATCGCCGCCGTCAATCGCGTGCATGACGTGGTCTCGCTCAGCCCTTGAGCACGTAGAGATGGAAGCCGCCGTAGATCGACGAACGGTCCTTGTTGGTCAGCGCGCGGCAGGCCTCCACATCGTAGCTGAAGCGGCCGAGGATGGCGTCGGGAATGCGCCCGGGCAGGATGGTCTCCTCGCCCGCGGTGCGGAAGATGACGCGGGCGCCGGGGCGTGCCGTGCGCGCGATCTCGGTCCAGAGCGCGGTGAGCTGCTCGTCCGTCATCCAGTCCTGCGCGTCGAGCAGCACATAAGCATCATGCGAGGCGTCGGCGTTGGCGGCCAGATGCTCGGTGAACGAGGCATGCTTGATGGTGACGTTGCCGGCGCGCTGGCGCAGCACGTCCCAATTGCCGGGCTGCAGGTAGGGCGGCAGCGGACCGCGGCCGTCCTTGGCGTAGCGGCGGCCGAAGGCCTGCCAGGCGAAATAGTTGTCCTTCAAGTCGAAGCCGCAGGCGAGGCGCTCGAGGCGCTGGCGCAGCACGGTCGCCATGCGGCTCTCGCCCCCTTTGAGCGCGTCGAACTGCGACGGCGGGATGCCGAGGCCGAACAGCGACGCCGGGCGGTCCATGAGCCAGCGGATGTGGCGCTTCTCGAACAAGGGCGCCAGCTCCTCGTTGAAGATGCGGATCTGGTCGGCGCGGTCCTTGGCTTCGAGCATCCGCTTCGGATTGCGGCGATGCGCGCGCGCCAGCAGATGTCCGGCGGTGATGAAGCCGCCGAGCAGGCCGTGGCGGTAGACGTTGCTCGAGAAGTATTTGATGCGGCGGCGGCCAAGGCGGTCGCGGCTCTCCCAGTAGGTGCGGGTGGCTTCGTCCAGGCTAGGCGCGAGCTCACGCTCGTAGACCTCGACGTTGTCATGCGTGTTGGCGTGGGCGAAGAATCGCGCGAAGGTTTCGTAGTCCTTGAGGCTCGTCGCGGCGGCGAGCTTGAGCTTGTTCAAGGCCACGTGCGCCGGGTTGAGGTCGATGGCGGTGACGCGGATGTCGGCGGCGGTCACGTAGCTGAAGATATTGCAGCCGCCCGAAGCGATGGCGGCCAGGTGCTCGCCGGGCTTCAAGTCGAGGGCTTCGAGGTCGACGACCGGGTCTTCCCAGATCTGCGGATAGACGAGGCCCGAGAAGGCGAAGGTGAAGAGCCGCTCTTCGAGGCCCTTGCGGCTCGCGGCCGTGTAGCGGTGGACGGCGCTGCGCAGGCGGTGGTTCTTCGCAAATGGTGCCGCAACGCCCTCACCTTCGAAGTGCGCCGGAAGCGTACCCGTCATAGTCCCCTCGCCCAACCTAGAGTCCCAACCTTGGTGGCGCCGTCACATCGGCGCGACGTCCCCCGGTTATCGGCGCCATATTGCAGGCCTGTGACAATTATCGCGGATGCGGGCCATTGCATGGGGGGAAGTCGGCCCAAACGCGGGAAAACTCGATGTCAAATCGGCACAAATGGGGCATTTCGGCGTGCCATCTTGCGTATGTGCCGGAGATCGCCTAGACGAGGCTGGAAAATCCGTGATGTCGGGCCAATGCCCGAAGAAATAAGGGAATTAGCCCATGACCGCCCGCACAGCTCGCAAGGTCGAGATCCAGAAGAAGAAGGCCCGCCGCGCCATCCCGCGCGCCAAGGTCACCCGCATTCAGGGCAACACGGCCGCCGCCCGTAAGCGCTTGAAAAAGCAGGCTGGAAAGGCCCGCTCGGCCAAGGCCTGAGCCCTCTTTACCGCTTGAATACGGCCACCGCCTCTACATGTGGCGAATAGATGAACTGATCGATCGGCGTCACGACTCCCATGTTGTAGCCGCCGTCGATGAGCGCCCGCGCGTCGCGCGCCAGCGTCGCCGGATTGCATGAAACCGCGATGATCACCGGCACCTTCGACTGAGCCAGCCGTTCGGCTTGCTCGGCCGCGCCCGCGCGCGGCGGATCGAACACCACCGCATCGAAGCCATTGAGTTCCCTTACAGAAAGCGGATCGCGGAAGAGATCGCGCTGGCGCGCATCGATGGGCTTCAGCCCTTGCGTCCGCCTGATCGCACCGCCCATCGCCGCCATCGCCCGCTTGTCGCTGTCGAAAGCAGTGACAGAGGCGACCCGCGCCAGCGGAAACGTCAAAGTGCCGATCCCGCAAAAGAGATCCGCAACGCTCTTGGCCCGCTTCGGCAACGCGCGCGTGACAAGATCGATCAACAGAGCTTCGGCTTCCGGCACCGCCTGCAGAAACACGCCTTGCGCCGGCTCGATCTCGACATCGCCGATGGTCAGCACCGGACGACCGCTCTCCATGATCGCTTCGCCGCCGACCGTCAGCCGAATGAAGCGCGCACTCCCCGCCAGCTTCGCCAATTCACCGCGGTCGGCCGCCACGAGATCTTTGCGTCCGTTCTCGAACGCCACGTCGAGGCCGTGATCGAGACGCGTGACGAGCAGACGTCCACCCTCACGCTCGCGCATGGCGATGCGCGCCATCTCTTTCAGGGCTCCCAGCGCACGCACGATGAGGGGATCCAGAACCGGGCATTCGGCGAGATCGACCAGCCTGTGCTGCCCCTCCTCGCGGAATCCGATGATGACCGAGCTGCCTTTGCGCTCGACACCGAAATAAGCGCGCCGGCGCGAATTGGCCTTCACGCGTACTAGCGGCGCAATCTCGGCCTCGATGCCGCGATGGTGAAACGCATCGGCGACGATACCCTGCTTCCAGCTTGCGTAGAGGTCGTCGCTCATGTGCTGCGCCACACAGCCGCCGCAGCGCGTGAAATGCTGGCAGATCGCCTCTTGTCGCCCTGGCGCGTCCGAAAGCCTGGTAAACATGCCCTCGCTTTCGCGCCAGCGCTCGCCCGGCAGCGCAAAAGGCACATAGAGCGCATGGCCGGCGCGCTCAGCCACGCCGTCGCCTTGCGCGCCGAGTCGCGCGATCACGAGGTCAGCGGCCTCAGCCATCAAATCGTGCTCCAACCAGATACTCCTCGTTGCCGGATCCGCCTTGAATGGGCGACGGCATCAATCCCACTGTCCGCCATCCCGGCTGTTCGTCGAGCCACGCTCGGATGCGCTCACCCTGTGCCTCACGCACGGCAGCATCGCGCACGATGCCACCTTTGCCGATCGCATCGCGGCCGGCCTCGAATTGCGGTTTGACCAGCGCGACCAGCCAGGCGCCGGGAACGGCAAGCATCAGCGATGCTGGCAGCGCCTTCTCGAGCGAGATGAAGCTTACATCCGCGACGATGGCGCCGACCTGATCGGGAACCTCTTCCCGCGTCAGCGAGCGCGCATCCCTCCCCTCGAGGGAAACGACGCGCCCATCATCCTTGAGCTTCGCAACAAGCTGTCCGTGCCCCACGTCGACGGCATAGACCTTGGCGGCGCCGCGAGACAGGAGTACGTCCGTGAACCCGCCGGTGGAAGCACCGACATCAAGTCCGACGCGCCCAGCCGCATCGAATCCGAACGCATCAAGCGCCGCCGCGAGTTTCAACGCGCCGCGCGATACATAATCGGCTTCGCCCTCGACCGACAAAGCCATAGCCTCGCCTACGAGCGCGCCCGGTTTCGTCTGCACGGCGCCATCCACGAGCACGAGTCCCCGCAAAATGAGGTCGCGTGCGCGCGAGCGCGTGGGAGCCAAGCCGCGCATCGTCAGCATTTGATCAAGCCTGACACTCATAATCGACAAAACCCGCTTCCGCGTCCTGCTTCATGCCTGGAACTCGCACACCCAAGGCTCTATTTAACCTGAGGAACCCGATCAGCGAACTTCTTCCACACGGAGCCAACAGCATGTCGCATCTCGACCGCAGAGCCTTTCTCCTGACCGCAGGCGCCGTTACCGCCGTCGCTGCCACTTCGCTTCCAGGATCGATCCGGGCCTACGCTCAGGAAACTCCGACGGGCCCTTTCAAGCTCGAGCCCCTGCCTTATGAGCCCGGAGCGCTCGAACCCAATATCGACACGCTGACTATGCAGATCCACCACGATAAGCATCACGCCGCTTACGTGAAGAACCTGAATGCGGCATTGAAGGATCACGGTAAACTCGCGGAGCTGCCGCTGGAGGACCTTCTCGCGAAGCTCTCCGAGGTGCCGGATACGGTCCGCACAGCCGTGCGCAACAACGCCGGCGGCCATGCCAATCACACCATGTTCTGGCAGATCATGGGCCCGCCCGGCGGCCCGGGGCCCGATGGCGAACTTAAGGAAGCGATCGAGAAAGACTTCGGCGGCCTCGACAAGTTGCAGGAGCAGTTCAACACCGCAGGCACCAAGGTGTTCGGCTCTGGCTGGGTATTCATCACGGTGGACAAGAGCGGCAAGCTCGCGCTCGCGCCGAAGCCCAATCAGGACACTCCGCTGATGGAAGGCGCCCGCGTGCTAATGGGTAACGACGTGTGGGAACACGCCTATTACCTGAAGTATCAGAACCGCCGTCCCGACTACCTCAAAGCCTGGTGGAATGTCGTCAACTGGAAGGCCGTCGGCGATCGCTACGCTGCAGCTAAAGCTGGCAAGCTCACGATCTGACGAAGAAGAACTCCGGCAGGAGATCGGGGGCGCTGCGCCGAATGGCCCAGCGCCCTTTTTCCTTAGTCGCGGATGGCGTAGCGGCCCGGGCCGTTGGCATAGAGCAGCAGGAAGCCACCTGCCATCGCCAGGTTCTTCATCAGCATGATCTTCTGCGTCTGATCTCCGAGGTCGAAGTGGAAGAGCGCCGCTGTCACCAGACAGAAGCCGGCGAGCAATAGCCCTGCCCAGCGCGAGAAGAATCCGAGCAGCACGGCCAAGCCGCCGCCGAGCTCTGTAGCAATGGCGAGCGGAAGCAAGGCGCCGGGAATGCCGTGCCCCTGCATATACGCCGCCGAGGCCTCATAAGCGGTGACCTTCTCGAGGCCCGCGGAGATGAAAATAATCGACATCAGAACGCGCGCCACAAGACTGACCAGCGAGTGCGTAGACGACATGCGAAGGCCCTTTCTGGATCGTTGCGGAAACGAAAACGCTCACTGAATGTGCCGCAAGAGTTAGACGCCCGGCCGAGGCTCTTGGCAACCCGCGATCGACTGGGAAACCCCGCCGAAAAGCCTTAATGGACGCTGACGGCTACGGCGTCGACTTGATGAGCTTGCCGCTGAATACGACGGGTCCCGTAGGTAGTCCTGTCGGCGAGCCGCCCTTCGGCTCGACGCTGACGGCATAGGTGCCATCCATCATCATGTCGTGCATCTTGCCTTCCGCCATGGGCCGCATGGCCATCTCGCTGTCGTCGAACACTCCGAGAGATTTAGGCTGCGGCATCTCATCATGAACGAGCCAGAGCTGATAGGACTTCTCGGACTCGGCAGGCTTCTGCATGGCCGAGATGACGAACATGTTGGCTTTGGTGTCGACTGTCAGCAGAAAGGCCGGCAGCTCCTTGCCCGCCTGCAGCACGGCCACGTACTGCGTCGGCACCTGATCCGCGAGATGCATCTGCCAACCAACCACGCCGACGAGAGACGCCGCGATCGCACCCATGGATACGGTGGCATTGCGCCACCAGTTGCCACGGCGGACAAGTGACTGCTCCCGCGCCTTGAGCGAGACGACATGCGCCGACAAACCGATCTGGGCCCGGATCTTGTTGTAGAGGTGCGGAGGTGGCGAAAGCGGCGAGACGACTTCGGAAAGAGGCCCGAGGCGGCGTTCCCACGCCGTGATGGCGGCGTCGAGCGCAGGCTCCGCTTCGCGGCGACGAGCCACGTCGGCGCGCTCTTCCCGGCTCAGCGTTCCGAGGACGTATTCCGCGCCGAGCGCGTCGATGTCGTCGAGCTCGGTCATTGCTCGAGGCACCCTTTGAGCTGGGCCAGGCTGCGGTGCAGCCAGGTCTTGATTGTACCTTCCGGCCTTTCGAAGCGCTTCGCCAAAGCCTCCCGGCTCATGCCGTCGAGATAGGCAAGCCGCACGATCTGCCGCCGCTCGGGCTCTAGCCCTTCGAGGCAGCGCAGAAGCCGTTCCACGTCCTCGCGCCGCCCGAGCACCTCCAGAGGGTGTTCGTCATCGCTTTCAAGGTTCTCTATTTCACTCACGTCCGCGGTTGGCCTGCTTCCCCGCTTACGAAGCTCATCCAGAGACCTGTTTCGTACGATCGCTGTCATCCAAGTGACCGGCGCCGCGATCTTGGGATCGAAATCGCGCGCCTTCTCCCAAACGCGGAAGTAGCAGTCCTGAATGACCTCTTCCGCCGCCTCTTTGCTGCGCAATATACGGGCTGCAACGGCATAGAGTTTCGGCGACGTGGCCTGGTAGAGCTCTGCGAACGCAGCCTCGTCGCCGAGGGCCACCCGCTGCAATAGCTTGCCGAGTTGTTGAGGCGAAAGGATCATTTCAACTCGAAGCAAAGATCGGGGGCAGGAAGGAGAGCCGCGGCAAAAGACCCTGGCCGAAACCGGCGCCAATTAAGACGGTTTATGGTCTCCTGTCGAGACGCAGGCGGAACACTGCCTTAACCTCCCGTTTGCCGGCCCGGCCTGGAACACCCTGAGGGCGGACGCAGCCTTATCGGAATATTGTACGGAGATTTCCATTGCCGAGCCCCGGATTGGCCAGCACGCTGGCGCCCATCGTCATGCTCACGCTGTCGAACGTTTTCATGACCTTTGCCTGGTACGGGCACCTGAAATACAAGGCGTCGCCGCTTTGGATAGCCGTGCTCGTGAGCTGGGGAATCGCGTTCTTCGAGTACTGCCTGGCCGTACCCGCCAACCGCATCGGCTCGGCGGCCTATTCGACGGCCGAGCTCAAGACCATCCAGGAAGTCATCACCCTCACCGTCTTTGCCGGCTTCTCGGTTCTGTTCCTGAAGGAGCCGCTGACGATCAACCACGCCGTGGGTTTTGCGCTTATCGTGGCGGGAGCTTATTTCGTATTCCGCGCCCCGCTTTGACTGAGGAAGGCAATCCATGACGCGCTTCGATGACGCTCTTGCCAAGATCGACGCCGCCAATGCCGACGATCCAAACCTCGTGGTCGTCGACGGCGCCGAGCGCCCGGCTGAGGTCGTTTACGGCGAGCGCATGTCCGACGCCCTCGCCCGCCTGGATCCCGGCGCCTCCGAGGCTCTGAAGCTCGCTGTACGCGCACAGCACATCCGCCGCTGGACCGTACCGCGCGCGAGCTATCCGATGGACCGCCCCGGCTATCTGCGCTGGCGCAAGGACCTTCAACGCAAGCACGCCGAATGGACCGGCGCCATCCTGGCCGAATGCGGCTACGGCGAAGACGAGATCAAGCGTGTCGCGAGCCTCATCCGCAAGGAGAACCTCAAATACGACGATGAGGCCCAGACCCTCGAGGATGTGGCCTCTCTCGTATTCCTCGAGCACTACGCTCTCGACTTCGCCGCCAAGCACGAACCCGAGAAGGTCACGAACATCCTTGCCAAGACCTTCACCAAGATGTCGGAGCACGGGCGCGAGGCTGCGTTGAAGCTGGACCTGCCTCCTGCACTGGCCAGCCTCATCCGCGAGGTTCTGGCGGCACGGACAGCGCCTGAACCCGCGCCATGACGGCAGGCCCCACCCCGGCACCTCACAGGGTCGCTGTCGTCCTCGTCAGCCACGGCGATCGCGGCGGCGTCGATCCCAACGCGACGCTCAGAGCTCAGGCGAAGGCCGTCCAGGCGCTGACCGGCGTCGAAGCAGTGATGATCGGAGTGCTGAAGGGCACGCCGTCGCTCGAGGAAGCGCTCGAGACAGCCGACATGTCCGACGCGACCGAGATCCTCCTTTGTCCGCTATTCATGGCGGAAGGCTATTTCGCCGGCCGCGTTTTGCCCCATCGCCTGAGCGAGGCGAGCCTTGCGAAGCCAATCCGCATTCTTCAGCCGCTCGGCCTCGATCCCGGCATGGCCGGCCTCGTTCTCGCCGACGCAATCAGCGCAGCCGAAACTGCTGGCTACGTTCCCTCAGACAGCAATTTGCTCGTCGTCGGCCATGGCTCGAAGTTTGGCCCTGCCTCCGCCGACGCAACCCGGAAGGTCGCTGGCGAGGTAGCGGCTGCCCAGCGCTTCGCTTCGGTGAGTACTGCTTTTCTCGAAGAAGTGCCTTTTGTCGAAGAGGCCCTGACCGGGATTTCTACACCCACCGTGGTCTCCGGCTTCTTCTTTGGCGACGGCATGCACGCAGCCGAGGATGTACCCGAGGCCATCGCCAGAACACGCGCGCGAGCCGTCTACAGTGGCGCTATCGGCAGCTCCCTGCACATTCCCGAGCTGATCGCCGCCGCCATCAGTCGCGCACTGGCCCGGCCTGAAGGCAAACCTGCCTGAAAACAAAAGAGGCCGCGGGAGCGATCCCGCGGCCTCTTTATCGCATGAGCGAACCGAACGACTACTCGCGGCGGCGGCGCTGGCCACCACCCTCGCGCTCGCGGCGCGGCGGACGCTCGGCCGAGAACGTCTCCTCAGGCTCGCCTTCGGCGCGCGGCAGCTCTTTGCCCGTGGCCTGATCGACGATCTTCATCGACAGGCGAACCTTGCCGCGGTCGTCGAAGCCCAGAAGCTTGACGTAGACTTCCTGGCCTTCCTTCACCACTTCGCCGACCGTCTGAGGACGGCCCTGCGTCAGCTGCGAAATGTGGACGAGGCCATCCTTCGGGCCGAAGAAGTTCACGAACGCGCCGAACTCCATGATCTTGACGATCTTGCCCTTGTAGATCTGGCCGACCTCGGGCTCCGACGTGATAGCCTTGATGCGGTTCAGAGCCGCTTCGATGCTCTCGCGCTTCGAGGCTGCGATCTTCACCGTGCCGTCGTCGCTGATGTCGATCTTGGCGCCGGACTCGGCCACGATCTCACGGATCACCGAGCCGCCGGAACCGATCACTTCACGGATCTTGTCGGTCGGGATCTTGATGGTCTCGATGCGCGGAGCATGCTCGCCGAGCTCGGCGCGGGCACCCGTCAGAGACTTCGCCATCTCGCCAAGAATGTGCAGGCGGCCTTTGTGTGCCTGCTTCACGGCGACCCGCATGATCTCTTCGGTGATACCCGTGATCTTGATGTCCATCTGCAGCGCCGTGACACCGTTCTCCGTGCCCGCCACCTTGAAGTCCATGTCGCCGAGGTGGTCCTCATCGCCGAGAATGTCGGACAGAACGGCGAAATCATCGCCCTCCTTGATGAGGCCCATGGCGATGCCTGCAACCGGCGCCTTGAGCGGAACGCCCGCATCCATGAGCGCGAGCGAGGTGCCGCAAACCGTCGCCATCGACGACGATCCGTTGCTCTCGGTGATCTCCGACACGACGCGAAGCGTGTAGGGGAACTCCTCGCCCTTGGGCAGCAGCGGGCGAACGGCGCGCCAAGCAAGCTTGCCGTGACCGATCTCACGGCGTCCCGGCGAGCCCATACGGCCCGTCTCGCCGACCGAGTAGGGAGGGAAGTTGTAATGCAGCAGGAAGCGCTCTTTCTTCGTGCCTTCCAGGCTGTCGACATACTGCTCGTCCTCGCCCGTGCCGAGCGTTGCAACGACGAGTGCCTGCGTCTCGCCGCGCGTGAACAGCGCCGAGCCGTGCGTGCGCGGCAGCACATGCACTTCCGACAGGATGGGGCGCACGGTCTCGAGATCGCGGCCGTCGATGCGCCGTTTCGTCTTCAGAACGTCGCCGCGCATGATGTCCATCTCGAGCGCCTTGAAGGCGTCGACGAGAAGAACCTTTTCGTTCGCGTCATCGGCAGGAATCTGGATCTCGGCGAGAACTTTCTTCTTTGCCTCGGAGACGAGATCCTGCCGCTTGCCCTTCTCCTTGGTGGAGAAAGCGGTCTTGAGCAGGTCGCCGGCGATCTCCTGGACCTGCTTCTTGTACTTGGCCTTGTCGGGGATCTTGATATCCCACGGCTCCTTGGCAGCCTTCTCGGCGAGCTTGATGATTGCCTGGATGACCGGCTGGAAGTGCTTGTGGCCGAACATGACGGCCTCGAGCATCAGGTCCTCGGGAAGCTCCTTGGCTTCGGATTCGACCATCATGACCGCATCGTGCGTGCCGGCGATGACGAGGTCGAGCGTGCTCTCCGGCATCTCGTCGATCATCGGGTTGAGCACGCATTCGCCGTTGATCACGCCGACGCGGGCGGCGCCGATCGGTCCAAGGAACGGCAGGCCCGACAGCGTCAGCGCGGCCGACGCGGCCACCATGCCCAGGATGTCGGGATCATTCTCGAGGTCGTGCGACAGCACGGTGACGACGACCTGTACTTCGTTCTTGAAGCCCTCGACGAACAGAGGGCGGATCGGGCGGTCGATGAGACGCGACGTCAGCGTCTCCTTCTCGGTCGGGCGGCCTTCACGCTTGAAGTAGCCGCCGGGGATCTTGCCCGCGGCGTAGGTCCGCTCCTGGTAGTTCACGGTCAGCGGAAAGAAATCGATGCCGGCCTTCGGGCTCTTGGCGCCAACGACGGTCGCGAGCACACTGGTCTCGCCATACTGGGCAAAAACGGCGGCGTCCGCCTGGCGCGCCATATGGCCGGTCTCAAGCTTGAGCTTGCGACCGCCCCATTCAATTTCCACGCGATGAATATCGAACATGTTCGTTCTTTCGGTTCTGTCTACGTTTTCGATTTTTCTGTTTGCGGCGTTTGCTTAGCACAAATGCGAGCGGCGCCGCGAACCCAAAAGGGCCGGGCGCACCGCTCTGTCCTCAAATCAAGTATGAGCCAACGATGGCCGCCATCGGCCGCAGGGCGGCGTCGATCAGCGGCGGATACCCAGCTTTTCGATGATCTTCTGGTAGCGAGGCTCGTCGATACGCTTCACGTAATCGAGAAGCTGACGACGCTGGCTGACCATCTTGAGCAGGCCGCGGCGCGAGTGGTTGTCCTTCTTATGCGCCTTGAAATGCTCGGTCAGACCATTGATACGCTCGGTCAGGATGGCGACCTGGACTTCCGGCGAGCCGGTATCATTGCCCTTGGTCGCGTTGTCCTTGATGATCTTGGCCTTGGCCTCGACAGTAAGCGACATCGGATGCTCCTTTCGAAAGAGTTTGGAGGGGCTTACGCCCGGAAACGGCCATGGCCGGGATGTCGTCCAGCCAGGTCGCAAATGAACGCGCGCGGACCGTCGAGCCCGCGCGGAATGGGCCCTTATACACGCTTTGGATGGCTGCGCCAGGGAAAAGCCACGACTTGCGGATCGGCAGGGCCAATAGGCCCGTTAACCACCAAAATTGAACACGCGCGTGGGATGGAAAGCGCCCTTCTCGAGCTCGCCGAGCGCGATGATCTGGCCCTTCGACATGGCATAGGCCGAGCCGGAAAGGACCGGCGCGTCGCGGCCGCGGATTAGCACCGGCCGCCCCTGCATCAGGTCGGCGGCGTCGCCCTGGCTGATGTTGAGCTCCGTGAGGTCCGTGAGCGCGATCTCGACCGGGCGCAGGAACGGCTGCAGATCCTCGCCGGCCTCCAGCGCGTCCTCCAGATCCTCGAGGTTCACAGCCTCGCCCTCGACAAATGGGCCGACGCGGGTGCGCCGGAGCGCAATCACATGACCTCGGCAGCCGAGCGCCCGGCCCATGTCGCGCGCCAGGGCGCGCACATAGGTGCCCTTGCCGCAACGCGCCTCGAACACGGCCGTATCCGCGTCCGGCGCTTCGATCAGAAGCAGCTCTTCGATCACGACCGGCCTCGGATCGAGCACGACCTCCTCCCCGTCGCGCGCGAGATCGTAAGCCCGCTGTCCATCGACCTTGATCGCCGAGAACGCAGGCGGCACCTGCATGATCTCGCCCGTGAAGGTCGGCAAAAGGTCTTCGATGGCATCGCGCGTCGGGCGGTCTGCGCTCGTTTCGACGATACCGCCTTCGGCGTCGTCGGTTGTCGTCTCTGTCCCCCAGCGCACGGTGAACCGGTAGACCTTCTCGCCATCGACAGCGAAGGGAACCGTCTTGGTCGCCTCACCGAACGCGATCGGCAGAATGCCGGTCGCCAGCGGATCGAGGGTGCCTGCGTGGCCGACCTTCTGCGCAACGAACAGCCGCTTCAGGATGCCGACGGCTCGCGTCGACGTCATCTCGAGCGGCTTGTCGAGCACGAGCCAGCCGTGGACCGGATTGCCTTTCTTACGTCGCGCCATCGTCGTCTTCAGCCCTTCTCCACGTCGCGACGAACTTTCTCGCTGTGCAGAAGCTGGTCGATGCGGTTCACTTCCTCGAAGGTCTCGTCCTCACGGAAGCGAACCTCGGGTGCCGTGCGCAGATCAACGGCATGAGCGATCTCGCCGCGAATGAACTTGCGATGCTTGTCGAGAGCCTCGAGCACGGGTTTGATGTCCTTGCCGCCGAGCGGCATGACGTAAGCCGTAGCAAGTCTCAGATCCGGCGACATACGCACCTCCGCGATCGTCACCACGTGCGAAGCAAGCACGTCGTCATAGATTTCGCCACGCGCCAGCATCTCTGCGAGCTTATGGCGGATGAGTTCGCCGACACGTAGCTGGCGTTGCGAGGGTCCCCTCGTCTGACTTGGTTTTTTTCTGGACATATCTTCTTCCTACCGGAATTGGACCGGCACGAGGCCTGAGCCTCTCTATCGAAAACATCCTTGGTCCGAAGGACCCGGGAGCAAGGCAACCCGCGACAAGTGTCGCGCCGTCGCGGAGGGCCAGGCTGACGCGGTATGCCGCGTCAGCCGAACAGGCCCGTGAGCGCTTAGAGACTTCTTTTGATCGTCTCGACCTGGAAGCACTCGATCTCGTCGCCTTCGCGGATGTCCTGATAGTTCGCGAATGCCATGCCGCATTCCTGACCAGCCGGAACCTCGCGAACGTCGTCCTTGAAGCGCTTGAGCATCGAAAGCGTGCCCTCGTGGATGACGACCTTGTCGCGCAGGAGGCGCACCTTGGCGCCGCGCTCGACCTTGCCGTCCGTAACCACGCAGCCCGCGACCTTGCCGACCTTCGAGATGTTGAACACCTGCTTGATCGTCGCGTAGCCGAGGAAGTTCTCGCGCACCGTGGGAGCCAGGAGGCCCGACATGGCCGCTTTCACATCATCTACGAGATCGTAGATAATGCTGTAGTAGCGGATCTCGATGCCCTGAGCGTCCGCTGCCTGCTTCGCCTGCGTATTGGCACGCACGTTGAAGCCGACAACGACAGCTTTCGAGGCTCCGGCGAGCGCGACGTCGGACTCCGTAATGCCGCCGACGCCAGAGTGCACGATCCGAGCCTCGACCTCGTCGGTTCCGAGCTTCTTCAATGCGCCGGCGATGGCCTCGACGGAACCCTGAACGTCGCCCTTGATCAGAAGGGTGAAGTCCTTCTTGCCGGCGGCATCCTTCAGCGTCTGCATCATCTGCTCGAGCGTGCGCGGCGTACCTGCCGAGCCCATCGTCTCGCGACGCTTTCTGATGCGGTAGTCCGTGATCTCGCGCGCACGGCTCTCGTTCTCGACCACGGCGATCTGATCGCCCGCCTCGGGAGCCGAGTCGAAACCGAGCACCTCGACCGGAACCGACGGACCAGCAGAATCGACGTTCTCACCCTGATCGTCGATCAGAGCGCGCACACGGCCCCAGGCCATGCCCGCGACGACGATGTCGCCAACTTTGAGTGTGCCGCGCTGAACGAGCACGGTGCCCACCGGGCCACGGCCGCGCTCGAGCTTGGCTTCGATGACGACGCCTTCAGCCGAACGATCGGGGTTGGCCTTGAGATCGAGAACCTCTGCCTGCAGCTGGATCGTCTCGAGCAGCTTGTCGAGGTTGAGGCGCTTCAGCGCCGAGACCGGAACCTCGAGCGTCTCGCCGCCCATGCTCTCGACGACGATCTCGTGCGAAAGCAGATCCGTCTGCACGCGTTTCGGATCCGCCTGCGGCTTGTCGATCTTGTTGATGGCGACGATGATCGGCACCTGCGCAGCCTTGGCGTGATTGATGGCCTCGACCGTCTGCGGCATGACGCCGTCATCAGCCGCAACCACGAGCACGACGATATCCGTCACCTTGGCGCCGCGGGCGCGCATGGCGGTGAACGCAGCGTGGCCCGGCGTATCGATGAACGTCACCTTGGCACCCGAAGGCGTCGTGACCTGATAGGCGCCGATGTGCTGCGTGATGCCGCCGGCCTCGCCGGAGACAACGTTCGTCTGCCTGATGGCGTCCAGAAGCGACGTCTTGCCGTGGTCGACGTGGCCCATGATGGTGACCACCGGCGCGCGCGACTGAAGGTGCTCGCCCTCGTCCTTCTCGCGTATGAAGCCCGTCTCAACGTCGGCTTCCGAAACGCGCTTCGGGGTATGCCCAAATTCCTGCACGATGAGCTCTGCCGTATCGGCATCGATCACGTCTGTGATCTTGTGCATCGCGCCTTCCTTCATCAAGAACTTGATGAGGTCGACCGCGCGCTCCGTCATGCGGTTGGAAAGCTCCTGGATCGTGATGACTTCCGGGATGATCACTTCGCGCACGATCTTGTCCCTGGGCTGCTGAATACCCATGGCCTTGAGCTTCTCGCGCTCGCGCTTGCGCTTGAGCGACGCCAGCGACCGCTCGCGCTGCTGCTCATCGAGAGCGTTGTTGATCGTCAGCTTGCCGCGTGCGCGCTGTTCTTCGGTAGTCTTGACCGGCGCGCGGACGACCTTGGCGCCGCCCGGGCCGCGCTTGATGCCGCCGCGTGAATCTTCCTCCTCGGCCTCGTTAACGGGCCGCGGACGCGCCTGGGGCGCCTCCTTCGTGAGCTTGCCGGCTTCGGCAGCCACGGCACCACGCGTGGACGGACCTGCCGGCCCTGCGGCTGCCGGACGCGGAAAATCGATGTTCTTCGGCCGGCCACCTTCACGCGGCGCGAACCGCGTGTCGTAGCTCGTCGGCGGACGCGGCCGGGAGGGCCCACGCGCTTCGCCGGAATGAGGGCGCGCACCGCCACCGCTGAACGAACGCTCGGCGCTCGGCGCCCGCTCGACCGGCCGCTGCTCGGGAGCAGGAGCAGGCTTCGCTGCAACAGGCGGCGCCTCGGCGGCAGGTGCTGGAGGAGGAGTGGCGGTAGGCGCTTTCGCCTCCGGCGGCGGCGCAGCGGCCGCATTCGCCTGAGCCACGCGCGCCTGCTCGGCGCGATCGGCCTCTTCCTGGGCGTGCACCTTGCGGGCTTCTGCCAGCGCGCGAGCTCTGGCGTCGCGCTCTTCCGGCCTCAAGAGATCGTTCTTACCGGCGTCGCCTCTCGGCTCCGGCCGCGGCGCGGGCTTCTGCGGGGCGCGGGCTTCAACCTTCGGCGCAGCAACTGGCGCAGGCGCCGCTTCCGCCTCTGGAGCAGAGCCGGGCGTCGCGAGCTTCCGCGTTTTGCGCTTCTCGACCACGACCGACTTCGAGCGTCCATGGCTGAAGCTCTGCCGTACGTGGCCGGATTCGACCGTTCGCTGGAGAGAGAGCGGCTTGCGCCCTCCACCTTGCAGCGTCTTATCGGCAGTGTCCTTCGTGTCCGTCATTCGATCGTTCAAACCTCTGAACTTTGGATACTCAACGTACCCATGGATGCACACGAGCCCGACCGGTAGCGCTCCAAGCGCTCGGCCTCGCCCAAAACCCGCCGGGTCATACCACCTTGTATGAGGGCAGCATGTACCACATTTGACCGCCCCAAGGCCAAGCTCAATTGTTCTGTCGTAAGCGCAGTCAGGATGGGGGAAGCCCGACCACGCGCGTCTGAAATGGCTGTAAACTTGCGATTAAGCTTGTCCCGCCCGCCATCTGAGGCGTCGGACCCATGCAGCAACGCGGCAACAGTCCCGCCCTCGATCAGGGCATCGACCTGTGCAAATCCCATGGTGACGAGGCCAGCCTTGTTCGCCAGGGACAAGGCCTCGACGAGGCGCCGCACCAGCAGCGCCTCCACGCGATCTGCCAGATCGGCGTTAACTTTTACCTGCTTTTTCAGGCTTCTGGCAAAAACCTTGGAGCCGATGGCCTGAGCAACCACGGCCTTTTCGGCTTTGATCCAAACGCCACGCCCCGGAAGGCGGCGGGCGATATCGGGAACGATCTCACCGGCCGGATCGGCGACGAAGCGTATCAGCTCGTCCGGGTCGAGCTCCGCGCGCGTAGCGGCGCACAGACGGTGGCCGGTCGCAACCAAGCCCTCGTCTGCATCTGGTCCGTCAAGTTTGCGACGGCCTTGCGCCAAAACTTGCACCTCTTCTGCGCTCTAGTGACCACGGTCACGGCTCAGACGTCCGCAGAGGCCTCGGAAGAGGCCTCCTGCGTCTCGTCTTCGCCTTCCGTGGTCAGGTCATCCTGGGTGATCCAGCCCGCGAGTACGCGCGCGGACATGATCAGTGCCTCGGCATCCTTGCGGTCGATCTCGAAGCCATCGAGCACGCCCTTGTGGCGCACCGGCTCAACATCCTTGTCCTTCGAGCGTTCCGTCCAACCCACCAGATCGTCGGTGGCGCAGTCGGCAAGATCCTCGAGCGTCTTGACGCCATTCTCGCCGAAAGCGACCAGCATCGCCGTGGTGACACCCTCGACCTTGGCAAGATCGTCGGAAACGCCGAGCTCACGCCGCTTGGCGTCGCGCTCTGCTTCCTGCTTCTCAAGATACTCCCGCGCGCGCGTCTGGATTTCGCTCGCCGTGTTCTCGTCGAAGCCCTCGATGTGAGCGATCTCCGAAAGGTCGACGTAGGCCACCTCCTCGACGGAGGCGAAGCCCTCGGTGACGAGAAGCTGCGCGATGACCTCGTCGACATCGAGCGCATCCATGAAGGCCTGCGACCGCTCGGCGAATTCCTTCTGCCGGCGCTCGGACTCTTCCTGCTCCGTCATGATGTCGATGTCCCAGCCCGTGAGCTGCGACGCGAGACGCACGTTCTGGCCGCGGCGGCCGATCGCGAGCGAAAGCTGGCTCTCCGGCACCACGACTTCAATGCGGTTGCTGTCTTCGTCGAGCACGACCTTGGACACCTCAGCCGGAGCCAGCGCGTTGACGATGAAGCTCGCCGCGTCCTGGTTCCACTGGATAATGTCGACCTTCTCGCCCTGAAGCTCGTTGACGACGGCCTGGACGCGAGCACCGCGCATACCGACGCACGCACCGACGGGGTCGATGGAGCTGTCGTTGGAGCGCACAGCGATCTTGGCGCGGCTGCCCGGATCGCGGGCGCACGTCTTGATCTCGACAACGCCGTCGTAGACCTCGGGAACTTCCTGCGCGAACAGCTTGATCATGAACTCCGGCCGCGCGCGCGACAGGAAGATCTGCGGACCGCGCTGCTCGCGGCGCACGTCGTAGATGTAGGCGCGGATGCGATCGCCGTAGCGCACGTTCTCACGCGGGATCATCTCGTCGCGGCGGATAATGCCTTCGGCGCGTCCCAGATCGACGATGACGTTGCCGTACTCGGCGCGCTTCACCGTGCCGTTGACGATCTCGCCGATGCGATCCTTGTACTCGCCGAACTGACGATCGCGCTCGGCCTCGCGCACCTTCTGCACGATGACCTGCTTGGCGTTCTGAGCGGCGACGCGGCCGAAATCCAAGGGCGGCAGGCTCTCGGCGATGAGATCGCCAACCTCAGCCTCTGGCTTGCGCTTGCGTGCGTCAGTCACGGTAATCTGCGTCGACTCGTTCTCGACAGCATCGACCACGGCCAGCACGCGCGTGAGACGCGTCTCGCCGGTCTTGGGATCGATCTCGCAGCGGATATCGTTCTCGGCGCCATACCGCGACTTGGCAGCCTTCTGGATCGCGTCCTCCATGGCCTGGATGACGATCTTGCGATCGATTGTCTTCTCGCGCGCGACCGCGTCCGCGATCTGCAACAGCTCGAGCCGGTTGGCGCTAACGCCTGCCACGCCTGCCATCGTTAGTGATCCTCCACGTCGTCCGCATCGAGCTCGTCCGGATCGGCTTCCACGCCGTCCCCGAGCTCGCCTTTGCCCTTCTTCTTCGCCCGGCTCAGCGCCTCGCGAATTAGTTCGTCCGTTAGCACCAGCTTCGCCTCCGCGACGAGCCCGATGCCGAGACCGATAACCTTGACCCCCTGCTCGCCGAGGTCCGTCTCGAGAAGCACTTCGTCGTTCTCGAAACCCTCGACGCGCCCACGGAACCGCTTGCGCCCCTCAACCGGCGTCTTGAGCTCGATCTTGGCCTCGTATCCGGCCCAGTCTTCGAAATCTGACGGCCGAACCAGCGGCCGATCGATGCCCGGCGAGGAAATCTCGAGCCTGTAGGCATCGCTAACGAGATCATGAACGTCGAGCAGCGGCGAGATCGATTTGGAAACGATCTCGCAATCCCCGACTGTCATCGATCCATCAGGACGTTCGGCCATGATCTGCACGGTCTTGCCGTCGCGTCCGGAAATCTCGACGCGCACAAGCCGATAACCAAGGCTCACCAGTACCGGCTCGACGAGCTGCGCAAGCTCCGCAGCAAGACCAGTTTCACGGAGGAAACGGTCTTCCTGACGAACGCTGCCAGAGCTATCGATGTCGAGCGTACCGATGGTGAATTCTCCTCGATGGATTTGCCCCGGAGGCACTGGGCCACGAATAGGCAAAATCCTGCGGCGGCCCCGATCCGGCGGGAGCCTCCAAAACAAAAAGAGCGGACCCTTGAGGGCCCACTCTCAAAGTTTGAGATGATCATGAGCACCCAAGTATTACGCGATCGCGACACCTGAGGCAAGGGTATTTAGGCCAAGATTTGCCCATCGCATTGTCGCTGCATCCCCTAGATGGGGATTGATCGGAAGGATTAAAGCCGAACAAACCGAAAGTAATAGCGCACCCGCCCCTCGCGGATGGCCTTGGCCTCGTAGCGTGTTTCCGGCCAGTCCGCGGGCCGCTGTCGCCAGTCGCTAGGGCCTGAGGCAGGCCAGGAAAACTCGGGCGCGCCCATCAGCGCCAAAAGCCCGGTGCGCGCATAATCCCCGATGTCGGTGCCGAACCTGAGCTCCGCACCAGGCTTCATCACCCGTGCCAATAGGCGGAGCAGATCGCCCGAAAACAGGCGCCGCTTTTGATGCCGCTTCTTCGGCCACGGATCCGGAAAAAGGATGAAGACGCGGCTGAGCGAGGCCGACGGCAACCACTTGAGAATGGGCCGCGCATCGTCCGGACAAAGGCGGATCGTCGTAAGGCCGTGCTGATCGATGGAGGTGAGCGCCTTGACCACGCCCTCCTCGAACGGCTCACACCCGATGATGCCCACCTTTGGATGGTTCTGAGCCTGCCAGATGAGGTGCTCGGAGCCTCCGAACCCGATCTCGAACCAGACCTGCTCCACGGGCGAAGCAAAAAGCGTCGTCGCATCGGCGGGCGGCGCCGACGCGGGATCGAGCGTCAAGCGAGGCAGAAGATCGGCCCGCAACTGCTCCTGGCGCGCACTGAGCTTACGCCCTCGCCTGCGCCCGAAAGAGCGCAGCTCTGGATGGTGCGGATCTCCGTCGCTGCTCATGGCCTACTCGCGCCCAACATCGGTGCTGGCATCATAAAACGCGAACGGCCGCAATGATGCGGCCGTTCTCAATTCACATCGAAGTATCGATCAGACAGCCTTCTTGATCGCGTCCGCGAGGTCGGTCTTCTCCCACGAGAATCCGCCGTCGCTGTCAGCCTTGCGGCCGAAGTGGCCGTAAGCCGACGTGCGCGCATAGATGGGCTTGTTAAGGTCGAGGTGCTTGCGAATGCCGCGCGGCGTGAGATCCATCACCTGGGCAAGCGCTTCCTCGATCTTCGCCTCGTCGACCTTCCCCGTGCCGTGCGTGTCGACATAGATCGACAGCGGCTTGGCGACGCCGATGGCATACGAGAGCTGGATGGTGCAGCGATCAGCAAGCCCCGCAGCCACGACGTTCTTGGCCAGATAGCGCGCGGCATAAGCTGCCGAGCGGTCGACCTTGGTCGGGTCCTTGCCGGAGAATGCGCCGCCGCCGTGCGGAGCAGCGCCGCCGTAGGTGTCGACGATGATCTTGCGGCCCGTAAGACCGCAGTCGCCGTCCGGACCGCCGATGAAGAACTTGCCGGTCGGGTTGATGTGCCAGACCGTGTCCTTGCCAATCCAGCCCTCGGGGAGCGCCTTGCGGACGTAAGGCTCGATGATCTCGCGCACCTGGCGCGACGACAGATCCTCGACGATGTGCTGGTGCGAGACCACGATCTGCGTCACGCCGACAGGCTTGCCGTCTTCGTAGCGCACAGTCACCTGGCTCTTCGCATCCGGACCAAGCTTTGCGGCTTCGCCCGATTTGGCTTTGCGCGCATGAGCGAGATCTTCGAGGATCTTGTGGCTGTAATAGATCGGCGCCGGCATCAGCTCAGGCGTCTCGCGGCAAGCGTAACCGAACATGATGCCCTGGTCGCCCGCGCCCTCTTCCTGGTTCGTCGGCTGCTTGGCATCGACGCCCTGCGCAATGTCGGCAGACTGCGGATGGAGCAGGACCTTGATATCCGCCGTTTCCCAGTGGAAGCCTTCCTGCTCGTATCCGATGTCGCGAATGGCCATGCGCGCGACGTGCGCGATCCAGTCCTTCGTCACCGTATCCGGACCGCGCGTCTCGCCAGCGATGACGACCTGATTGGTCGTCGCAAGCGTTTCACAGGCAGCGCGGATGATCCACGGATCGAGACCGGCCTTCGGTCCCTCGCGGTAAAAGAGATCCACGATCTCGTCGGAGATGCGGTCGCAAACCTTGTCCGGATGTCCTTCCGAAACGGATTCGCTCGTGAACAGATAAGATTTGCGTGCCACCCATATCCCCTTGATCAGGCGCAGTTGAAGCGCAGGAAAGCCGCGGTTTCTTGCCGTCTTTACCCGCTGGGGTCAAGACCGCGCATCCGCGGCTGTTGTGCATGATCTAGGAGAGAATAAGCTATTCGCTCTGAGCATTCTCGCCGAGCGAGCGAACCAGCTCCACGATGGAGCGGCGCACCTTGGCATCGGCGATTTTCACAAAAGCTTTATTTAGCTCAAGACCCTCACGAGTCGAAAGGAATTCAACAACATAGCTCTCGTCCGGCTGCTCGGCAAAGCCGGCAGGAGACGGCGTTCCGGCTACATCGGCGGGCGCTTCGTCATAAAAGAACTGCACCGGCACACCGAGGACACGTGACAGATCGAACAGTCGACTTGCCCCAATCCTGTTGACGCCCTTCTCGTATTTCTGCACCTGCTGGAAAGTAAGACCCAGGTGCTCACCAAGCTTTTCCTGGCTCATGCCCAGAAGCATTCGTCTCAGACGGACACGGGTTCCGACATGTGCATCCATGGGATTTGGACGTCGTGAGCTCCGATCCGCATCGCCATACTCCTCGGTAGAGTCGTCGTCTCTTGTCATTTAATTCCAGTCCACTGCGCCCGGCGGGGTTTGGAGAGAGCGCACTTCTTGCAGTGCGCTAGGTATTCACGTCAACATGCACAGGAGGGAAAAATTATTTCACAGCACGCATACGACGCAATTGAACGAAGTACACAATGCTGCCCCTTGGTTTCGTTGCAATTTCGCGCGGCACAATCGCAGCGAGATTCAATAATTCTTCTGTGCACGCTAGCGTGTTTGGCCTCTTCTCCGGCACATGCCGAAGAATATGAGCAACATCAGCGCATTTAGTGCAAAAATCCAATCGCCATAAAGTGCATAAAACGGCGCTTCAATCGCAACCGGAACGCCAACATCGATGGCACCGCGCTCGTTGAGGTTGAGCTTCGCCACCACCCGTCCGTACGGATCGACCATGGCTGAGATGCCATTATTTGCCGCACGCACGAGAGGCACTCCAAGCTCCACTGCACGCACGCGGGCCTGATGAAAGTGCTGTCGCGGTCCCGTCGTGTTCCCAAACCAACCGTCGTTCGTCACGTTCACGAGCAGCCGCGGCATCTGCCCAACGATCAATCCGGGGAAAATCGCTTCGTAGCAGATGAGCCCGCTCGTCGCGGGCAGCAGGCCGGCGGTGATCGGCGGCTGGCCGAGAGGACCTTCCGTGAACCCACCACGCATGCGCGTGAGTTGCTCAAGACCGATCGCCTCCAGAACGGGTTGAAGTGGCAGATATTCCCCGAACGGAACGAGATGCGTCTTGTCGTAGACGGAGGTCAGATTTCCCTCGTGGTCGAAAACCATGAGGCTGTTGAAGGCTCGGTACGGCTTCGAAGCGTCCGCAGGCTTTGGCCCTGCGATGATCTCTCGCCGGAGAGCGCCCGTCAGAAGGAACGTTCCCTGAGGAAGAAGCTCGCCGATCGCAGCGAGCGCTTCCGGATGCTCGAGCGGCAGGAATGGCATCGCCGCCTCGGGCCATATTACGTGCGTAATACCCGCGAGATCGTCGACTTGGCCCGCAGCGTTCCGCCGCGACAGATCGAGATGATCCCGAAAAATCGGACCTTGGTTCTCCGGTTGCCATTTCTCCCGCTGCGGCACGCTGGGCTGCACGATGCGAAGCTTCACGCCTTCGACGTCGGGCAGTGGACCGTTCCATAGTCTCGCCGTGCCATAGAGGCTGAGCAGCGCGAGCGGAACGAGCGCAACGGCGAGCCCCGTCATCAAGCCACGAAAGCGGGCCCGGCCGGATTGCTTATCGGCGGCAAGCACGAGAGGCGCAGCGAATATGATGACGGCCCACAGCGTGAGGCCGTAGATTCCGAGAAGACCTGCGCTCTGCATCAAGACGAGCGGGTAGGTGAGCGCGTAGCCGATCGTGTTCCAGGGAAAGCCTGTGAGCACATGGCCGCGAAGCCACTCTGCGCCGCCAAGAGCGAGCGCCAACAGCACGAGGCGTCCAGCGTCAGGCCGCCAGAACGCGCGCGCCGTCACTGTCGCTAGCGACCAGAACAACGCCAAGCCGGCGGGCATGAGCGTTACCGCAAATGGCAATGCCCATCCGAACTTGTCTGCTTCGACGAGGAAGGCTTCGCCGATCCAGAACAGGCCGGCAAAGAAGAAGCCGAAGCCAAACCACCAGCCGTCGATGGCGGCACGCCTCAAATTTTCGCGCTTGCCTTCCGGCAATGCGGCTCCGTCAATGAGCCAAACGAGCACCGGGAACGTGAAGAACAGCACCGGCCAGAGGAAAAAAGGAGCGTAGGCCAGAACCGAAACAGCACCGGCCGCAAAAGCGATAGCCACACGGCGAAACCCCGCGGCCTCGGACACATGGCGACGAAGAGTAAGAAGACGATCCGGGATCGCCGCCGCAACGCTATGGCGATCGGCACTCACAAGATCTAACCGGAGACGCCGGCCTCGCCCGAGGCGGACCGTGGCACATGGACTTTGAGCTTCTTCACGCGCCGCGGATCGGCATCGAGGATTTCGAACTCTATGCCCGAGGCATGCCGCACGAGCTCGCCGCGTGCGGGAATCCGCCCGACGATGGCGAACACGAGGCCGCCCAGCGTATCGATGTCGGCTTCCTCGTCGGCCTTGAGGAGCTTTTGGCCGAGGCGAGCTTCCAGCTCCTTCACCGGTGTGCGCGCCGACGCGACGAGCCCGAGCTTCGGATCGACGGAGATGAAGGCCGCCTCCTCCTCGTCGTGCTCGTCCTCGATATCGCCGACGATCTGCTCGACGAGGTTCTCGATCGTCACCAGGCCGTCCGTCCCGCCGTACTCGTCGACGATGAGAGCCATGTGAATGCGCGTCGTCTGCATGCGAATGAGAAGGTTCATCGCCGGCATGGACGGAGGCACGTAGAGGACGGGCCTTCGAATTTTCACCACCGTGATGGGGCGAGTGAGATCAATGCGCGTCAAATCCGCTTGCGTGAGCGCCACGCTGCCCGCTTCTTGGCGCGCCTTGCGCACCTGTTGCTTGTCGTTGGGATCGACAAGAGCACGGCCTGCGACCTCAGCCGAAAGCCAGCGGAACAGATCCTTGATGTGGATCATGCCGCGCGGATCATCGAGCGTCTCGCGAAAGAGCGGAATGCGCGAGACGCCGGCTTCCTCGAACAGCAACACGAGCTCGCCCAAGGGCTCGCTTTCCTCGACGGCGATGATGTCGGCGCGCGGCACCATGATCTCGTCGACGCGGCATGCACCGAACCGCAGCAAGCCGCCGAGCATCTTGCGCTCTTCGACGGAGAATCCGCTGCCCGGGCTCGTATCCTCGCTGAGCACCTTCTCCAGCGTATCCCGGAGCGTGGGCTGCTCGCCAAAACCCATGCGCGCGCCAAAACGCGCGAGCCATCGGTAGAGGTCGACGCTGCGCCTAGGTTGCGGCTCCGTTTCCGGGGCGTTCCTTTCCTTCGGGGCCTCACTCGTCATTGGTCTGCTGCAAATACCTGTTCGTTATACGGATTGTCTATTCCGAGCTCGGCGAGAATCTCGATCTCGAGCCCTTCCATGATTGCGGCATCAGCCTCGGTTTCGTGATCGAAGCCGAGGAGATGCAGAAGCCCATGCACCACGAGATGCTGGAAATGGTGCGCGAGCGGAAGCTGTTGTTCCTGCGCTTCGCGCTCGACGGTCTCTAGCGCAAGCACGATATCGCCAAGCGCCTGCTGTCCCTCCTGCGGCACGCCGTGCGTTGCCGCTGCCGGAAAGGAAAGAACATTCGTCGGCTTGTCTTTGCCGCGATAGCGAGCGTTGAGATCCTGTACGGCATTGTCGTCGCTGAGAGCGACGCAGGCCTCGTGAGGCTTGTAGGAGCGAAAGCGGTGATGAGAATCGAGGGCAGCGGCTGCCCTCTCTATCAGAGCCTCGACGTCGTCGAGTGATGACCAGCCGTCCGCGTCCTGGGCGATATCGATAGTAAGCCAATGCGGCGCGTGTGCGGGCGCCGCATTGGTACTTCGGCTCTCGGAACTGCCCGGCATGTTAGGGCTTCCTCGGCCCGAGGCGATCGTAGGCTGCGACGATCTTCGCAACGAGATCGCGACGAACCACGTCCGAATTGGCGAAACGAACCGCCGTGATGTCTGGGACATCCGCAAGCAATCTCACCGCTTCCTCGAGACCGGATGTCATGCCCGGCGGTAGGTCGATCTGAGATGGGTCGCCGGTGATGATCATTTTCGAGTTCTCACCAAGCCGCGTCAGAAACATCTTCATCTGCATGCTGCTGGTGTTTTGCGCCTCGTCCAGGATGACGACGGCGTTGGCGAGCGTGCGTCCGCGCATGAACGCCAGCGGCGCGATTTCGATCACGCCCTGCTCGAGATCACGCTCGACCTTCTCAGGCGGCAGCACGTCATAAAGGGCATCATAAAGTGGCCGGAGATAAGGATCGACCTTGTCGCGCATATCACCGGGCAGGAAGCCGAGACGCTCACCCGCTTCCACCGCCGGGCGCGAAAGAATGATGCGCTCCACGAGGCCGCGTTCGAGACACTGCGCGGCAAAAGCCACGGCGAGGTAGGTCTTGCCGGTGCCGGCCGGTCCGATACCGAATACGAGATCGGTCTTCTCCAGCGCGCGAATGTACGTGGTCTGCGCCGGAGTACGCGCTTTCACGACGCGCCGGCGCGTCGCGATCTGGCCCTGGGATGGATCCGAAGGGCCGTCTTCGTGTCTCATATGCCGGATCAGTCCGTCGAACTCAGCAGGTCCCACGTGATCGCCCTTTGCCACGACTTTATAAAGCTGCTCCAGAACCGCCTTGCCGATGGCGCAGGACGCCTCTGAGCCGCTCAGTATGACAACATTGCCATGCGCGTGAGCTTCAATTCCGAGCCGATCCTCGAGCAAGGCCAGATTGGCGTCGAATTCCCCTAGCAGGGTGGTGAGTTGGCGGTTGTCCTCGAATGGCACAACAAGCCGTCTAGTTGGAGGCTGGGATTTTGCCACTCGCCCTTTACCTGCTGCCTGCAGCCCGCGAAGTCCTGTCAAACCATTGCTCTCCATTGTTTAAGGAGCGGCTCGAATCATAGACGTCTACACGATGATCCTATCATAGGGTGCGTCCCGGCCTAATCAACCGATCTGGACGTCCACAAAGAAGGGCCTTTAACATCAATTCTGCGATAAGTGGATGACGCCAGCGAGACTATTGGCTCTCGCCTCGGCAATCTTCACCGGTACGACTTGACCGATCAAGCGCTCGTCCGCCTCCGCGTGCACGAGCTGCAGGTAGGGAGAACGGCCGACGAGCTGACCCGGGTAGCGGCCGGCCTTCTCGAACAGAACCGGCACCACCTGCCCAACCGAGGCTGCCGAGAACCGCTTTTGGCCCTCGTCGATCAGGTTCTGCAGCCGCTCGAGCCGGTCGCGCTTCTCCTCTTCGGGGACCTGATCTTCCATGTTCGAAGCCGGCGTACCGGGACGGGCGCTGTACTTGAATGAATACGCGTGGGCGAACTTCACCTCGCGCACGAGATCCAAGGTTTGGACGAAATCCTCTTCGGTCTCGCCCGGGAAGCCGACGATGATGTCGGTGGAGAGCGCAATGTCCGGCCGCGCGGCGCGAATACGCCCGATGAGCGCCAGATAGTCCTTCGCCGTGTGCTTGCGGTTCATCGCGGCGAGAATGCGATCCGCGCCGGCCTGGAACGGCAGGTGCAGGTAGGGCATCAGCTTTTCCTCATGCCCATGCAGCCCGATGAGGTCGTCGCTCATATCGCGGGGATGGCTTGTCATGTAGCGGATCCTCGCCAGGCCCTCGACCTTGGCGAGATGACTGATGAGGCTTGCAAGCGACCACGCTTTTCCGTCCGGACCCTCGCCGTGATAGCCGTTGACATTCTGTCCGAGCAGCGTGATTTCGCGCACGCCGCGATCAACGAGACGGCGCACCTCATCGGTGAGAGACGTAACGGGCCGCGAGAACTCCATACCGCGCGTGTAAGGCACGACGCAGAACGTACAGAACTTGTCGCAACCTTCCTGCACGGTGAGAAATGCGCTCACCGCTTTTTGCGTCTGTCGCGGCGGCAGGGCCTGAAACTTGTCTTCGTCGGGGAACGCCGTATCGACGACCGGCTTGCCGCTGCGCGCGACTTCCTCGAGCAGGCTCGGCAATCGATGATAGCTCTGCGGTCCGAGTACGAGATCGACCGCCGGCGCTCGACGCACGATCTCCGCACCTTCCGCCTGGGCCACGCAACCGGCCACCGTCACGAAAGTTTGCTTGCCTGACTTGGCGCGCAAGGTCTTGGCGTCGCGAAGGCGCCCGAGGTCCGAATAGACCTTCTCGGCGGCCTTCTCGCGAATGTGGCAGGTATTCAGGATGGCGAGATCGGCCTGCTCGATGTCGTCGGTCTCGACATAGCCCTGAGCGGCGAGCGTTTCCGTCATGCGCTCGGAATCGTAGACGTTCATCTGGCACCCGAACGTCCGGATGAAGACGCGCTTCGTCTCGCCCTCGACGGGGGAGTCGCCTGCTGAGGGTGGGCTTTCGCTCACATCGGCATATTGCGTTTCGAGATCGTCCACTTCGCTCGCCCGATAGGTGCTCATCTGATTTCACCGCCTTAGCGATGACGCCCCCAACGCAACAACTATAACATTTGTGCCCTGCAGCATCGGGTGGCCTTTTGTCCAACCTTAATGCCGCCCGCAAGCCCCGGAAATCATTGCCACGTTTCGCTCGTCTTGCGCGGTGCGGCAGCCTGCCGCTGCTCTGGTGGGGGCGTGGTGACGCCTACCGGCTCCCCCGAGGCCCGCCCCCGCAAGATCCCCACCACATGCTCCCGCACCTGATCCTCGCTTTTTCGCGCCAGGTCCTTCCTGTCGACGAAGCTGTCGAGCGGTATGGGGTCGCCGATACGGATGCGGACATCGAGGGGGCCCGCCTTCAGGAGCTGCCAAGCGTGGCTCTGCATCTCCATGTCTCCGTACCATCCGACGAGAGGCCTATCTGCCCGTCCGAACGGCACGCCGTGAAGGCGCGTGTAGACGATGGAGAGGGTCTGCACGACGGCGTCGTGAGTCTGAGTGCCACCCTTGGCCGAGGGCTTGGCCGCTCCGAACAGCGATGTCTTGAACGGCAGCACGCGGTTGCCGTCGCTTGACGTTCCCTCAGCGAACAGAACCACAGTGTCGCCCTGGGCGAGGCGCGCCATGATCTCGTTTGTCGTATCGCCGACTGCGCCGCGCCGCTCGCGGTCCACGAACACGGTCCTCTGCAGGCGCGCCAGTGCCGAAACGAACGGCCAGCGCGAGACCTCGCGCTTGGCGATGAAAGAGACCGGAGCCACGGCCGATAGCACCGGAATGTCGAGCCATGAGGTGTGGTTCGAGACCAGCAGCACCGGGCGGTCGCTCATCACCTGCCCCTCGATGGTGAGGCGCACGCCCAGAACCTTGCACACCTGCCGGTGATACCAATGCGGAAAGTATCGAGCCGCCCGAGGAGAAAAGCGCACGAACAGCGCCTGCAGCGGCATCAGCGGCACTGTGAGACCGAAGAAGCCTGTCAGGATCGTTGCAGCTCTGAAGGTTCCCATTCTCGAAGCAGGCCTATTTCGGACCAGAGGACTTCTTCGGCTTCTCCACCGGCGTGCCGTAAAGCTCAAGCCGGTGGCCGACCAGCTTGAAACCAAGCTCGCGCGCAATGCGCTCCTGTAGCTTCTCGATATCCTCGTTGCGGAATTCTATGACGCGGCCGGTGTTGATATCGATGAGGTGGTCATGGTGGCCACGCGCGGCTTCTTCGAACCGTCCACGACCGCGGCCGAAATCGTGACGTTCGAGGATGCCCTTCTTCTCGAACAGATTGACCGTTCTGTACACGGTCGAAAGCGAGATGCGGTTATCGACGGAGTGGGCCCGCCGATAAACCTCCTCGGCGTCGGGATGGTCGCGCGCCTCCGAGAGCACGCGGGCAATAATCCGGCGCTGGCCGGTCATGCGCAGCCCACGGTCCGCGCACAGTCGCTCAATTCGGCTATGGCTCCCGTCGTCCGGGCCCGGCATGAGCTGCACCCCATGAGAGTTCGTAATCCGGCCTTATAGGTGAGGCCCGGCTTGGCGTCTATCCGCGGTTTCTCGAACTGGACTAGAGCGTGATCGCCAATGTCAGCGCATCCGCCGACGTGCCGTCGGAGCGGGCGTAGTAGCCGCGCCTGAGCCCCGTCCCAAGGAACCCGAGGCGATGATAAAGGCCGCGCGCGCCCTCGTTGTCAGCCGCAACGTCGAGAAACAGACGTTTGGCTTCGGCACGCTTCGCAGCCCGCATCAGCCCTTCCATGAGGCGGACGCCGAGGCCCTTGCGCTGCCAATCCTTGGAGACGCCGATGGACAGAATCTCCGCTTCGTCCGCGGCGAGCTGTGCGAGCACGAATCCGACGGGCACCTTGGGATTGCCGATCACGGCGAGAAAGGCCGTCGAGGCCGGGTGGTCCAAAAGCTTCCTGATGCTGTCTTCCGACCAGGGTGGATCGAAGAGTTGTGCGTGCAGCGCGGCCACGTCAGCGGCCTGCTCCGGGCCTGCCCAAAGCAGGCTCACGTATTTCGGATCAAGGGAAGCAGCAGCCGTCATGGCACCCTCGCGAGCAGCTTTCCATCCTGAGGCTTTGCATCCGGAGGCCTGAGATAGAGGGGCCGCGCAGGCAAGCGCTGATCCCCCTTACTCCAGGCATCGGCGCCCCGCCCCTCGATGAAGTATCGCGCATCAGGTTGAAGATCTGGAAGCCCGCTCGCGAGTTCAATCCCCGCGTCACGGGCCGCCGACAGAAGCAGCTCCGCTCCAGACCCGAGCACTATCGTTCCGTGTCCCTTGATGAGCGCAACGGCGTTCGCGGGCGTTACCAGGAGCGGCTCAGTCAGCGAGCTGAGCTCTGCATCGAAGAGCTGGAAATAAAGCTCGTCGCGGCGCGCATCGATGGCGACGGCGATATCCCGCCCGGCAGCAGCCCTAACCTCCGGCGCTGCTGCAGCCGTGCGAGCCATGAGTTCGAGACTGCTCATGGTGCGAACCTCTGCTCGCGCCGCAAGCGATAAGGCCCGCGCGGCCGCGATGCCTATCCGCACGCCCGTAAACGTCCCCGGGCCCTGTGTCACGGCAATGAGTTCGGCTTGATCGAGTGGGAACGGAACCGCCTGCATGACCTCATCGATCATGGGAATGAGCCGCTCGGCGTGCCCCTTCTCCATGCACTCGAAACGTGACACGAGCACCGTGTCCCCCGCGTCGTCGGTCCAGCCGGCCGCGACGGAGCAGGCGGCGAAGCATGTATCGATGGCCAGCACTCTCATGGCGCAACCCTATAACGAGGATGCGTCAGTGCAATGCCCTTTTTTCGATCTGGAGCAAAAAGCGCGGAGCCTGCTGGAGCCTCCGGCACCTACTTCGCAAGCTCGTCATCGAGCTTCTTGAACATGTAGGACCACTTTGAGACCTGCGTATCAACCAGCAGTTTCATTTGGCCCCTGAGCTTCGCGAGTACCTCGCAGTCGGGCACTTTTGCCGTCGCTCCTTCCTGACCCATTGAGGAGATCTCGGTCAGGAGCTCGTTCGTCTTGGTGTCGAAAACTTCAATGGCGTCGTCCTTCACGAACGGCGCCGCCTCTTTCAGGAACTGGTCGTTGTCCCAGCCGCGCTTGTCCTTGAGCTTGCGCAGCCTATCCTGGAAGTCTGGTCTATTCTTGTTGTTGAGGTCGCGAAGCGAGGCTGCCGCTTCGTCCACGGCGCCCTCGAATTCGGACTTGGCGCACGCCGCAGCTTCCTGCGCCTCGGCCAATCCGCAATTCGCGATCAATCCCGCACATACGGCGGCCGCAAGCCACAGACGGCCAGACCGCCCGCCGCTCGCCCCCAAACCTTGCCTGCTCCATCCCATACGGACTTCCTACCGGCGCGAAGCTCGGGAAGCAAGGCGCGGCCACCTCATCGGAGAGGGACCGCGCCGGTTTGTGGGTAGAGCGTGGCTTATCGGAACGCAGGCCCGAAACTGTTCGAGCGTGGGAAGCCCTTGGGCGCAACCCGCCCGGCCTGTGCTCGCTCGCCTCTCCAATCGGAAAGCTCGGACCACGATAGGGTAAACGTCCGCCCTGCCCCGTCGAGCCAAGTCAGGCCTTCCTTCTTGGTGAACACGCGCGCATCGAACAGGACACCGTCCTTGATGCGCTGAAGGATCACGCCCTTGCCGCGTGTCATCTCGTTGACCTGATCGAGAGGGAAGACGAGCATCTTGCGGTTGTCACCGATGCAGGCGACGTGATCGCCCTCGACCGGGATGCAGACCTTGGCTTCCTCGTCCGCGGACACGTTCAGGACCTGCTTGCCCTTGCGCGTCGAGGCGATGACCTCGTCCTCCGGCACGACGAAACCGTAGCCACCCGTGCTCGCAACTAGAAGCTTGCGTCCGGGCTGATGCACGAAGCACTCGGCGAAATCCTGATTCTCTTCGAGATCGACGATGAGCCGAACCGGCTCTCCGTGACCACGGCCGCCGGGCAACGTGGACGCATCCAGCGTGAAGAACTTTCCGTTGGTTGCAAACAGAACGAGCTTGTCCGTCGTCTGCGCCTTGACGGCGCGCTTGAGACTGTCGCCCTGCTTGAAGTCGAGCTTCGAAAGGTCGTCCTGGTGACCCTTGAGCGCACGGATCCAGCCCTTTTCGGAAAGGATGATCGTGATCGGCTCCTTCTCGACCAGAGCGGCATCGAGATCGACATCGATGACCGGTGCGTCGGCGAATGAGGTCCGCCGGCGGCCGAGATCGGTCTTCTTCGAATAGCGCTCGCGCGTCGCTTTGACTTCCTCGGTGATCCGCTCCCACTGCAGATCGTCGGATTTCAAAAGTTGCTTCAGGTCGCGCCTCTCGGCCGAGAGCTTGTCGTGCTCGGCCTTGATCTCGACCTCCTCGAGCCGCGACAGCGACTTCAAGCGAAGGTTCAGGATCGAGTCCGCCTGGATTTCGGTGAGCTTGAAGCGCTGGATCAGCTTCTGCTTCGGATCGTCCTCGAATCGGACGATCCGAATTACCTCGTCGATGTTGAGATAGGCGACGAGATAGCCGTCCAGCACTTCGAGGCGATGCTCGATCTTCTTGAGGCGGAACTGCGAGCGCCTGACGAGCACTTCGACACGGTGCTCGAGCCACTGCTTGAGCACGTCCTTTATGGACAGCACGTTCGGGATCTGTCCGGCCGACAGCACGTTCATGTTGAGGCCGAACCGGACCTCGAGTTCAGTCAGACGGAAGAGGCTCTCCATGAGCAGCGTCGGATCGACGGCGCGGCTCTTCGGCTCGAGAATGAGACGGATCTCTTCGGCGGATTCGTCCCGCACGTCGCCGAGCAGCGGCAGCTTCTTCTCGGTCAGAAGGTCGGCGATCTTCTCGATCAGCTTCGACTTCTGCACCTGATAGGGGATCTCGGTGATGACGACCTGGTAGCCACCGCGGCCGGTCTCCTCCTTGTTCCACTTGGCGCGCAGCCTGAAGCCGCCGCGACCTGTCTTGTAGGCCTCGATGATCTGGTCTTTCGGCTCCACCAGTACGCCGCCGGTCGGGAAGTCGGGACCTGGAACCATCTCGACGAGCTTTTCGACCGTCGCATTCGGATGCTTGATGAGATGCAGCAGCGCTGCGCAAAGCTCATCGACGTTGTGCGGCGGAATGTTCGTCGCCATGCCGACGGCGATGCCCGCCGAGCCGTTGGCGAGCAGGTTCGGGAACGCGGCTGGAAGCACGGACGGCTCCTGCACGCGTCCGTCATAGTTGGGACGGAAATCGACCGAGTCCTCGTCGATGCCTTCGAGAAGGTCGGACGCCGCTTCCGTCATCCTGGCTTCGGTGTAGCGCTCGGCAGCCGGGTTATCGCCGTCGATGTTGCCGAAATTGCCCTGGCCGTCGACCAGCGGATAGCGCACGGCGAAATCCTGCGCCAATCGCGCCAGCGCATCGTAGATCGCCTGGTTGCCGTGCGGGTGGTAGTCGCCCATCACCTCGCCGACGATCTTGGCGCACTTGCGATAGCCGCCATCGGGATCGAGGCCGAGCTCGCGCATGGCATAGACGATGCGTCGGTGCACGGGCTTGAGCCCGTCGCGCACATCCGGCAGCGCGCGGTGCATGATCGTCGAAAGGGCGTACGCGAGGTACCGTTCCTCTAGGGCGTCCTTGAGGTTCACGGGCTCGACCGGACCACCCTCGTAGGAGGGGTCTCCGGGCAGAATCGGTTTGTCGCTCATGACCCTCTCGTAACTGACCCTGGCACGGCGGCTCAAGTACCGTCGCGCAACAACACTCGGCTTGATGCGTAACTATCTGGAACGGCTCAACGAATGAACGTTGATAGCGCCGTTGCGTGGCGAAGGTCTAATCCGCCCGGCGAGCAATTACCACTCCCGCACAGTGCCGCAATGCGAAGAAGCGCTTGCGCCACGAGCATTCCTGATCTTTGCCATGCAATCGCCGTGGTGACCGGAGAGGTTCGCCGCACATATCCCTCAACTGCCATCACACATGCCAGCAGTCCTGCCTGACACGCCAGCTGTGGAAATTGCCATCGTCGAGCTGACGAACTCGTTCCGCAAGCAGCAACATCTCGATTCCGTACGGCCCAATGCCGGCCTGACCGCGGCAGCCCGTGCCTACGCGACATTCCTCGCCAAAAGCGGCACCTTCTCGCATACGGCCGACGGACGCGAAGCCGGCGATCGTATAAGCGCGGCGGGCTACACCTGGTGTCAGATCGGAGAGAACCTGGCGCTCCATATGGACAGCCGCGGCTTCGAGTCCCGCGCCCTTGCCGAGAAGTCGGTTCAAGGCTGGATCAACTCGCCGGGTCATCGCGCCAACATGCTGACGCCCTATGTCACCGAGACAGGCGTGGGCGTCGCCCGCGATCCTGGAAGCAAGGACCCGAAATACATCTCCGTCCAGCTCTTCGCCCGGCCGAAATCCCTCGAGTACGAGTTCCAGATCTCGAACACATCCTCCGAAAGCGTGAGCTACTCCTTCGGCGGCGAGACGCACGAGGTTATGCCTTCGTTTGCAGTAACACACACCTCTTGCATGCCGAGCGAGGTTGCCTTTGAGAAGGTCGGATCGGGCCTGCGCTCCAAAGCCCTCTCCATGCACTACAAGGCCAGCGACGGGCTTGTTTACGTGCTGAAGCCCGACCCAGCCAGCGGCCTCAAGGTCGAGGTCAAGCCGCTCGAAAAGGTCAAGTAGCGGCCGCTCGCCGAAGCGAGCGCTCGAGCATGCCCGCCAAACGATGCCGCACCTCCGGCATGTCCTCGCCGCGGGGCCGCAAGACACGCGTCTCGAGAAAATGTCCCGTGAGCGCGAGGCCGCGCACGACATCCTCTACGGTGACGTGGCTTTGCCGTCCGGCGAGAAGGAACTGTGGCAATGGCAGCAGCCTGTCTTTGTATGGCTCTCCCGCTGAAGCAGACACGGCGCGACCCGACTTCGGCGACACATAGATGAGACCATCGTTGCCGCCGGTCGCCGCGCATTGCGAAAGATCGAGCCCAAAACCCAGCTCTTCCAACAGTGCCAGCTCCCAACGCACCAGCAGCGCCGGCCACACCTCGTCGTCGTCGAGATAACCGAGCACGAACAGCGTCACCTCATAGAGGTTCGGATGCGGATCGCGCTCCGGCATCAGCCGCGCCAGCGTGCATAAGGAGGAAAGACCAGCCAGGGCCGTTGCACTCTCCATCGCCGGCGCGGCATAGCCATGCCTTAGCTCGAGCGACATATGCCCGAGATGTTCGGAGAGCCGCGCCTTCCACGACGCGTCCACATGATTGCCGATCTGCAAAACCGGGCGCGCCTTGCGCGAGCGTCCGCCGTGCACCAGCCCCAGATGCCGGCCATGCGAGCGCGTGAAGAGCTCGACGACCGCCGCCGTCTCTCCGTGCTGCCTCACCGACAATATGACGCCTTCATCTGACCAGTTCATCGGCAAAGCTTAGACCATGACGGCAGCCGAGCCCACAATGGCCACTAGTGTCCCGATTCCGAAGTTCGCCAGAGTTCGCGTCTAGGCTCGGGAGCGAACTTCGGAATCACAAGGGACACTAGAATCATAGACTTGCTAGTGTGATTCAGATTGAGAAATTCGCTCGACGCCGTGTCGCTGAAATTGGCGAATTTCTCGATCATCACACTCGCGCTCACATCTCGATTCGGTTTTCCCTGAGATGACGGCGGTCGGGTGCGTGCTCGATGGTGCAGGGGCTACCACTCGCAACACATTCGAAGCCGCCATCTTTATGCGGCAGGCATTCGAACAGCTTGTCAGTGGCGATCCGCCAGCTCGAGTAGGGCTCGCCGAACTCCATCGCCTTGGCCTTCCAGGCGGTCATGGCCTCCTTGCGCGCCTCCTCCTCCGTCGGCCGGACAATGAGCCCGCTCGTAACGGACGGTTTGCAAAGCCGCACGGCAGCTTGAGCGGCCTCACCAGCGAAGCAAACCCAGCATCCGGCAATTAGACCCAGCGCCAACGCACGCATTTGTCGCCCCATCCCTGCAGCACTCGATCCTTCGCCACACGAGAGGCCAGAGGATCAAAGATCGATCTTCGGCACGTTCTCCGGCGAAACTCCGTCCGGCAGGCATGGCCGCGCGGCAGCGATGCATTTCGAGGAGGCGTCACCATTGTTGCTCTCCTTGCATCGCACGTTCTTGTCAGTCGCCGTCTCCCAATGCTCATAGCCCTTACCAAGCGCGCCGGCCCGCGAGCTCCACCATTGGACCGCGGCGTCCCGCGCTTCCTGGTCGGTCTTCCCCGTGGCCCACCCGCCCTCGACGCGGTCACCGCAAAAAGCGCCGGCAAGAGCCAATTGGGGAAATGCGAAAAGCGCAGACGAAAGAAACGCCGCGCGGGAAAAAGATGCAATCTTGCTTGGCATTATTCCTCGTCTCCGTTTGGGGCCAACCATTCAGAAACGTTTGCTAGCGATAAGTCGCGAAAACCGGCAATCAATCTTTCGGGAACTCGAGCCCAATGCCGCGATAGCGCTCGGGATCGCTCTGCCAATTCTCGCGCACCTTGACGAACAGGAACAGATGCACCGGCTGCTCGATGATGGAGGAAATCTCGGCGCGCGCCTGTGACGAGATCTTCTTGATCGTCTGCCCGCCCTTGCCGAGCACGATGCTCTTCTGGGTGTCGCGCGTCACGTAGATCGTCTGCTCGATCCGGACCGACCCGTCCTTGAGCGACTTCCACGATTCAGTCTCGACGGTCGACTGATACGGCAGCTCTTCATGCAGATTGTCGTAGATCTTCTCGCGCGTGACCTCGGCGGCGAGCATCCGCAGCGGCACGTTCGAAAGCTCGTCTTCGGGATAGAGCCAGGGCCCGAGCGGGGCGGTTTCGGCCAGATACGCCTTGAGCTCCTTCACGCCATCGCCGGAGAGCGCGGAGATCATGAACACGCGCTTGAACGCCAGGCGTTCCGAAAGCGTAGAGGCAAGGCCAAGAAGACGCTCCTTGTCGGTCACGCGATCGATCTTGTTCAGTACCAGCACGCGATTGGCTGGCGCGGCAGCGAGCCTTTCGAGGATCGGCTCGACATCCTCATCCACGCCCTTCGCCGCATCGATGATCACGACGACGCTGTCGGCGTCCCCGGCGCCTGTCCAGGCGGCGTCGACCATCGCCCTATCGAGCCGGCGCTTCGGGCTGAATATGCCCGGCGTGTCCACGAACACGAGCTGGCTCTTACCGTGCATGGCGATACCGCGAATGGGAACGCGCGTCGTCTGCACCTTGCGAGAGACGATCGTCACCTTCGCGCCGACGAGGGAATTGACCAGCGTCGACTTGCCCGCATTCGGCGCGCCGATGACGGCGATGATACCGCAGCGCCTGTCCGGCGCATTCGTCGCGGAGCTGTCCGTCGCGTTGTCATTCGACATGATTGTTTTTCTCCAGTACGCCCTCGCGCTCGAGCAGAGCCGAAGCCGCCGCCTGCTCGGCCGCTCGCTTCGACGTGCCTTCTCCGCGTGCCGGCGCCTTGCCCTTTATACGCACTTCGGACGTAAAGCTTGGTGCATGATCCGGGCCCTTGCGCTCGATTTCCGCATAGTGCGGCAGCGCAAGGCCTTGGCCCTGTGCCCATTCCTGTAGCGCCGATTTCGGATCGACCGCCGCCCGCGGGTGCAGCGTATCTTCGCCCCGCCACAAGTGCCTCACCACGTCGCGAGCCTTGTCGAACCCGGCTTCGAGGAAAATAGCGCCGAGAACTGCTTCGACGGCATCAGCCAGGATGGTTCCCTTGAGCCGACCGCCGCTACCGGCCTCGCTGTCCGAAAGCATCAGGAACTCGCCGAGGCCGAGCTCGCGGCCGACCTTCGCGCACGTTTCGCCGCGCACGAGCCGATTGAGATGCCTGGCAAGCTCACCTTCCGTGGCCGTCGGCAGCGTCTCTTCGAGAAGCTCCACGATCGCAAGCCCCAGCACGCGGTCGCCCACGAATTCCAGACGCTCGTTGTCTTCCTTTGCCCGCTTCGTGCCCCTGAGGCTCGCGTGCGTCAGCGCTCGCTCGAGCAGCGCCTGATTCTTGAAACGATATCCGAGCCGTTTCTCGAGTTCCTTGAACTTACGAGACTTGAACATAAAAAATCTCCGCGTGCCCCGGCCAGGCGTGAACCGGCCGGGTCATGCACTTCCCCGAGGTGATCTTTAGAGACAGAACGCGGCAGACGCTAGGCTGGAGCGTCGCTGAGCCGCCTCCGGCATCTCCCCGAGGCGGCCGAGCCCCGAGGATCCACCTCGCCACTATCGCGGAACTACCTGACGAGCTTGAAAAACCGGTTCCAGCGGATGTCGACCGGCCAAGTCCAGGGGCTGGTCCACTGCATGGCACCGGGCTCGTCCACGGCAGCCGAGAAGAAGATAATCTCGGCCCGACCGATCAAATTCTCGAAGGGCACGTAGCCGACGTTGGCCCGGCTGTCGGCGGAATTATCGCGATTGTCGCCAAGCATGAAGTAGTGGCCTGCCGGAACCTTGTAGGGACCGACGTTGTCGTAATCGCCGTCCGGCTCGAGATCGAGCACGGTATAGGTTTTGCCCTCCGGAAGCGTCTCAGTGTAGCGCTTGTAGACGACGCGGCGGCAATGACGGAAATACGGATCGCACTCCGTGTTCTCGAAGTCGTCCTTGTAGACCTTGGGAACAGCAGTTCCATTGATGTAGACGACGCCGCCCTTGAGCTGGATCTCGTCACCCGGAAGACCGATCACGCGCTTGATGTAGTCGAGCGATTGATCCGTCGGTAGCCTGAAGACCACCACATCGCCGCGCTTGGGCTCGGCCGCAAAAATTCGCCCCGAGAAGAGATCGAGACTGAACGGAAACGAGAACCGGCTGTAGCCGTAAGCAAGCTTGGAGACGAAAAGATAATCGCCGACCAGGAGCGTCGACTTCATCGATCCGGACGGAATGTTGAAAGGCTGGAAGAAGAAGACGCGGACCACCATGGCGATGGCAAGAGCCTGAACGACAATCTTGCCGGTCTCCCACCAACCCGATTCAGTTGTCTTGGAATTGGTGTCCAGGCTCATCTCCTGCTCCTTGGCCGGATGGTCGTCGCGCTCGGCGCGGTGAAGCCGGCAAAAACCTGCCCGCTATAACCATTTCCGGGGCTTGGCGCAAATTGCGTCTCTGCGACTTGTTGTATTTGCGGGTTCATTGTGTCGCTTCTCCGGACACCTTGAGAGCGGAGATGATAACGACCGCGGAGGCCAGCGGAAAATCATCCGTGAGCGTCAGGGCGATCTGGGCCTCGTACCCCGGGGGCGTGATGCGCTCGAGCTGGGCGGCGGCCCCTCCTGTGAGCGCCAAAGTCGGCCGCCCCGAGGCGAGGTTAATGACGCCCATGTCACGCAGGAAGACACCCAAATTCACGCCCGTTCCGAGGGCCTTGGCGCAGGCCTCCTTGGCCGCGAACCGCTTGGCATACGAAGCCGCCCGCTCCGCGCGGCCCTCCGACTTGCTGCGCTCCACATCCGTGAACACGCGCTCCACGAAGCGATCGCCGAAACGCTCGAGTGTCGCTTCCACGCGGCGGATGTCGATGAGATCGTTGCCGATACCCAGGATCACGCCATGACCCGGCCCGAGACACTAAGCCTCGCCTCGTCCATCAGCGCGCGCATACGCCGCACGGCCGCATGCAACCCGCCGAAAATCGCTTCACCGATCAGAAAGTGGCCGATGTTGAGTTCGACGACTTCCGGCATGCGTGCCAGCGCCGCCACCGTATTGAAAGTCAGCCCGTGTCCGGCATGCACTTCGAGCCCCGCCTCGGCAGCAAGCCTTGCCCCCTTCGAGAGCCGCGCCACCTCGGCAGCCACGCTGCTCGCATCGTCTGCGAGCGCATACTCGCAATAGGCACCCGTGTGCAGTTCGACGATATCGGCGCCGAGCTTTGCCGAAGCCTCGATCGCGCGAGGATCTGGCTCGATGAAGAGCGAGACGCGAATGCCGGCGCCCTTGAGATCGCGAACCACCGGCGCGAGGTTGTCGATCTGTCCCACGACGTCGAGCCCACCCTCGGTGGTTCTCTCTTCGCGCCGCTCGGGCACGAGGCAGCACGCATTGGGTACGTGCCTCAGCGCGATCTTGAGCATCTCCGGCGTCGCCGCCATTTCGAGATTGAGCGGACGCGTCAGCTCTGATTTGAGGCGCGCGATGTCCTGGTCCGAGATGTGACGGCGATCCTCACGCAGATGCGCCGTGATGCCGTCCGCGCCCGCCTCGACCGCGAGGTAGGCTGCCCTTAGAGGATCGGGGTGCCGGCCACCGCGTGCATTACGGATGGTAGCGACATGATCGATGTTTACGCCGAGGCGCAGGGGCAAGGGCAGACGTGAGGACATGGGGCCTTCCAGGTGCTCCGTGAGAGGGGCGGGCGGCAGGCGCCCACGCCCCATTATTCAAACACACGATCGACCTTGCTGACCACCGCTTTCGCCTTGAGGCCATTGATGATCTGGTTCAAGTGCGTGAGGTCGAAAACCTCGAGGCCGATGCGAAGCTCCGTAAAATCCGAGGCCCGGCGCAGCATCTTAAGGTTATCGATATTTCCTCCGGCCTGTCCGATGACGTCGGCGATTTCCGCTAGCGTGCCCGGTGTGTTCGGCGCCGTGACGCTGATGAGCGCGGGAAAGCGTTCGGGGTTCTCCGGATCGATGTCCCAAGCTACGTCGATCCAGCGCTCGTGCTCGAATTCCTTGAGCCGCGGAGAATGGATCTGGAACACGCGGATTCCTTCCCCTCCCGGCGCAAGAACACCGACGATGCGATCACCGGGCACAGCGCCGCCAGTCTCGAATTGCACCGGCATGTCGTTCTTGACGCCACGAATAGGAATACCGCGCACGCGGCCCGTTGGCGGCTGGGCTTCGGAGCTGTCGAGCTTGAGAGCGTGGCTCGCGGCCCTTGTGAGGCTGAGCCAGCCCCGTTGCGTTTTGCTCTCGGCCTCGGGCCGCGCCCTCGACGCTGCGGACGGCGCGGTTTCAGGAGCGAGTATCGTCACCACGTCCGCAGTCTTGATCTCGTTGCGGGCTACGGCCGCAAGCACATCCTCGATCGTCTTCTGTCCAAGACGCGGCAGTGCTTTCTTGAGCTGATCCTCTGAGTAATCGTGACCGGCGCGCTCCAGCGCCGCTGCGAGCAATCGCCGCCCGAGTTCCGCGTACTGGCGGCGGATCGCATCGCGAGCCGCACGACGGATCGCGGCTCGCGCACGCCCAGTCACCGCGAGGCTCTCCCACGCCGCGGGAGGCGTGTGCGTCTTCGAGGTCTGAATCTCGACCTCGTCGCCGTTCCTCAGACGAGTGTCGATCGGCACATGGCGTCCGTTGACATAGGCGCCGATTGCAGCATTTCCGACGTCGGTGTGGACGGCGTATGCGAAATCGAGCGGCGTCGCTCCTCTAGGCAGCGCGATGAGGCGGCCTTTGGGGCTGAAGCAGAATACCTGATCCTGGAACAGCTCGAGCTTGGTGTGCTCGAGGAACTCCTCGGGATTGGACCCTTCGAGCAGAGTCTCCACGAGACGACGCAGCCAAACGTAGGGGCCGCTATCCTTGTCGTAGATGGCCGGGTTCTTGCTGTCCCCGTGGCCGTTGACGCGCTGGCCGTCCTTGTAGATCGCATGCGCAGCGACGCCGTATTCGGCGATCGTGTGCATCTCGCGGGTGCGGATCTGGAGCTCGACGCGTTGGTGACGCGGCCCCACCACCGTCGTGTGAATGGACTGGTAGTTGTTCTGCTTCGGCGTCGAGATGTAGTCCTTGAAGCGCCCCGGCACCGTGCGCCACGTCGTATGCGCGACTCCGAGCACGCGGTAGCAGTCGTCGATGGAGTCGACGACGACGCGGAAGGCATAGATGTCCGAAAGCTGCTCGAGGCTGATCTGCTTGTTGGCCATCTTGCTCCAGACCGAGTAGGGCTTCTTTTCTCGCCCCGACACCTCGGCCTTGATGCCCACCTCGCTGAGCTTCAGAGACAGCGCCTTGGCGATCTCGTCGACGAGCCCTTCGTTCTTGGCGCGAAGCTCGGTCAGCTTCTCGGTCACCGTCTTGTAGGCGTCCGGATAGAGCCACCGGAACGCATGCTCTTCGAGCTCGTCGCGCAGGGCCTGCATCCCCATGCGGCCCGCGAGCGGCGCATAGATCTCGAGCGTTTCCTCGGAGTTCCGCTTGCGGCTCTCGGGCTTCATGTGCTCGAGCGTGCGCATGTTGTGCAGCCGGTCCGCCAGCTTGACGAGCAGGACCCGGATATCACTCGATATGGCGAGTAGAAGCTTGCGGAAGTTCTCGGCTTGCTCTGCTTGCTTGGAGATGAGGTCGAGGCGCTTGATCTTCGTGAGGCCGTCCACAAGGGCGCCGATCTCGGGGCCGAACAGCTGATCGATCTCGGCGCGCGTCGCGTCCGTATCCTCGATCACGTCGTGCAGGAGGGCCGTGACGATGGTCGCGTCGTCGAGCTTGAGCTCGGTCAGGATCGCGGCAACTTCGAGCGGATGCGAGAAATACGGAGCACCGGAGGCGCGCTTCTGCGTGCCATGCGCCTTCATGGCATAGACGTAAGCGCGGTTCAGAAGCGCTTCGTCCGCAGTCGGATCGTATTTTTGAACTCGCTCCACGAGTTCGTACTGGCGCATCATGAGCCGGACACTCTTCCCGCGCCCCGCTTGAGGTCTTGAGCGCACCGCTCGAGGAGGCGGCCCGCGAGGCGAAATACTTGAGCGTAGTATAGGAGCCGCGGCACCGAAAACGCACCCACCGCAACATCAAGGTTGCCGAAGAGCTACGCCTCGTCGTGAGGCGGACATCGCCCGCTTGGGGCCATGTCCTGAGCCACGAGATGGTTCACGTGCACGCGGCGTGCCCTGTCAGGAACGAGGCCGACCTTAGCGGCCCCGCTCGCGCGGTCCGCCGCCACCGGTAGAGGACGGCTCCGAAGGAGTCATGCTCTCGAGACCGCGGAGCAGCTGCTCTTCCGTCAGCACGTCGACCTGGCTGTCGCTCGACTGGTCGTCGCGACCGAGAATTGGGCTACGGCGCTCCTGCACCAGCACGGGCGCTGCGCCGGCCTCGGGCTCATCGACCTCGACGTTCTTCTGGATCGAGTGGATGAGCGCCTCGCGCATATCCTCCGGCGGGATGGTCCGCTCCGCGATCTCGCGCAGCGCGATGACCGGATTCTTGTCGTTCTCCGGCTCGATGGTGATCGCGCTGCCATTCGAGATGGAGCGGGCCCTGTGAGCTGCAAGGAGTACGAGTTCAAAGCGGTTAGGGACCTTGTCGACGCAATCTTCGACAGTGACGCGTGCCATTCGCTAGCACCCTCTCTTCAATTCGAATTAGGATTGGAAAACCGTGCCCGGAAGCGTCCATCTTCCAAGCCTGCGCATCGTTGCACTTTCATTGGCACGAAATGTTGGTTAGGGCAAGACAACGCCCCTATTTACCGCACCTTCCGCAACACCCGGTCCGGCGATACTCCGCATTGCTTGCACAATTTTTCCGTTATGCAGTCAAGCGTTGCAACCTTAAATTGAAAACGTAGATACGCCGGGAACAAATTGGGCAGTGGCGATGTTCATGCTTGAATTATCCGTAATGCGTGCTTTATTTTGTCGACCTTAGTTGTGAGGTTGTGGTCGAGCTCTCCGAAAGCACTTTTTATCTCAGGCGGTTACGTCGTGCGGTGCCGCTCCTGATCGCTACCCGGGGCCCTTGATGTTCCGGGCCGGGACGCAGTGAACGTGAGCCAGGATTATTTCCGCGGAGTGAAATTATGCACTTTTATCCAAGTGAGCGCGTTGCGCTCCTTATAGACGGCGCTAATCTTTACGCAACGTCGAAGGCCCTCGCATTTGACATTGATTACAAGCGGTTATTGACGCTGTTCCGCCAGAAGGCCCAGTTGGTCCGCGCCCTGTATTATACCGCGATTGCCGAGGAACAGGAGTATTCGTCCATCCGGCCGCTCATCGACTGGCTCGATTACAACGGCTACACGATGGTTACCAAGCCGACCAAAGAGTTCACCGACACGCTCGGCAGGCGCCGCGTAAAGGGCAATATGGACATCGAGCTCGCCGTAGACGCCATGCGGCTGTCGAGCGTGCTTGATCACATCGTGTTGTTCTCGGGCGACGGCGACTTCCGCTCGTTGGTTGCAGCCCTGCAGCAGAATGGGAAGCGCGTCAGCGTTGTCTCGACACTGCAGACTCAACCTCCCATGGTTGCAGACGAGCTGCGCCGCCAGGCCGACCAGTTCATCGATCTGGCCGATCTCGAGCCGCTCATCGGCCGTGACGCTCCGGCGCGCGGCTCACGTGAGTCGCATTATGGCCAGGGGCAGGGTCGAAGCGTGGGATCCTTCCAGGATCGCAACAACGATCTTCCTGAAGAAGTCTAACGCGACAGCTCACCACGACACCGGTAGATTGAGCATCCATGAGTAAGGGTGAGATCTCGCTACCGGCGTCTTTTCCGCCTGAGGCGCCGCACGACTGCGCGCGCTGCGGCCGCCTTGTAGCGTTCCGCTCCGCCAACAAATCCGCCTACCCCGCGTGGTTCAACGGCGCGGTGCCCTCGTTCGGCTCAAGCGACGCGAAGCTCTTGATCGTCGGCCTGGCGCCGGGCCTCAAAGGCGCGAATCGCACCGGGCGCCCCTTCACCGGCGACTACGCTGGCGACTTGCTTTATTCGACCTTGTCCGCCTTCGGCTTCAGCACCGGAACCTATGATGCTCGTCCCGATGACGGACTGAAGCTCGTGGGATGCATGATCTCAAACGCCGTCCGCTGCGTGCCGCCCCAGAACAAGCCCTTGCCGTCCGAGATCGCGGAATGCCGTGGTTTCCTGATCTCCCGCATGAGAACGTTGCCAAAGCTGCGCGCCATCCTGGTTCTCGGTCGGGTAGCGCACGATCAGACGCTGGCCGCTCTAGGGCTTCGCAAGTCTCTGTACGGATTTCGCCACGGCGCGCGCCATGACCTATCGCCAAACCTCGCCATGTTCGACAGCCTGCATTGCTCGCGCCTCAATACCAATACGAAGCGCCTGACGACCGAGATGTTTCACGCCGTCTTCAAAGATGTTCGTGATCTGCTTGGGCCGAAGGCCGGGAAAGGGTAAAACTGCACTACGGCCGGGACCATGGCGATACCGGGAGCCGCGCGACCGTTCGAGGAGGAGTCTTATGGCCATCATTGACGGTCTCGAGATCGCGCCCGAGAAGGTGGCTCACGTGATCATCAAAGCCCGCGAATACAATGCCAAGGTCGGCGCCTGGAATGACAATCCAGAAGAAGGCGACGCCGCCGAGGACCCCAGCGCCATTCTCGAGGATTTTGCCGGCGACCCGACTCGGGCCGAGATAACAGGCTTCATCGCGGCGCTGAACGACGACGAGCAGGCCCACCTCGTGGCCCTCGCCTGGATCGGCAGAGGCACCTTCGAGCCCGAGGAGCTGGATGAAGCGGTCGAGACCGCAAAGAACGAGCGCCGGAACGCTACCGCCAACTATCTTCTCGGCCTGCCTCTGCTCGCCGACTATCTCGAGGAAGGTCTCGAGAAGCTCGGCTATTCGGTTGAGGACATCGAAAGCGACGTGCTCTAGCCGCGAGCCCTGAGGAACTCGAGCACCTCGCCCGCGTGCGTATGCGGCGGATGCACCGGATAGATGGCTCGCACGAGCTCACCGTCACGCACGACGAGCGTCAACCGCTTCAGATAAGCCACGCCTCCCGTCTCGAACCGAGGCAATCTCATCGCGGCGGCGAGCCCGCCGTTGGCATCGGAGAGAAGCGCGAACGGAAGCGCAGCACGTGTCGCGAACTCGCGCTGATGCTCCGTATCCTGTCCGCTGATCCCGAACACGCGAACACCCAGAGCGCCGAACTCGCCTGCGAGATCGCGAAAGCCTTCCGCTTCCGGCGTCGATCCGTGAGCGCCCGGAATATCGTCCCAGTTCGGCGGATTGGAGAGACCCGGCCGTCCCGTCCACGGATAGACAAACAGCACTACTGTTCCACCGAGCTTGCCGACGTTGATGTCGCCGCCGAGCGTCGAGGGCAGCAAAACTTCCGGTATCCGCAATCCCGGCACGAGATGTGAGGCTGCTCCGTCGTCATCCGGCGCAGGATAGGGCCAAGGAGCTGTCATCTTGGGTTCGCCTGCAGCCAAGCCAGAACGTCGCCAGCGTTCCGGTCCGGCGGGAACACCGGATAGAAAACGTGGGTGATGATCCCATCGTCAATGATCACTGCCAGCCGCTTGATCATGGTCTTTCCGGCGACCACCATCGTGGGCAATGTCATCGCCCGAGCCAGATCAAGACCGGCATCCGACAGCAATGGAAATGGCAGATGCAGACGCTCCACGGTGGCCTTCTGCTCGCTGAGCGTCTGCGTCGAGAGGCCGAACACGGCCGACGCACCTGCCGCCTTGAGCTCTGCATGGAGATCGCGAAAGGCGCAAGTGTGAGGCGTGCATCCGCGAGCGCCAGGAATTCCGTCCCAGCCGTCGGGCAACGCGACGCCGGGCGTGCCGGTCATTGGGTAGATGAAAAGCACCGTGCGGCCAGCGAGCTTCGCAAGCGACACCTCACCGCCCGCTGTCGACGGCAATGCGACGGCAACCACAGATGCACCGGCGAGATGGCGAGCCGTCCCATCGTCTTCCGGCACCGGCAGCGTCGACCAATCGACGTCCGCGAAGTTCCCGGCCACAGCGATCAGCCCTTATCGCGCATGATGCGCTGCTTTTGGCGGTTCCAGTCGCGCTTCGCAGCCGTCTCGCGCTTGTCGTGCAGCTTCTTGCCTTCCGCCAGCGCCAGCTTGAGCTTCGCTCGGCCGCGCTGATTGAAATAGAGCTCGAGCGGCACGATCGTCATGCCCTTGCGCTCGACAGCATTGAACAGCTTCGCCAGCTCGCTCTTGTGCAGCAGCAGGCGGCGCTTGCGCCGCGGCTCGTGCTGTAGGAAGCGGCCGGCCTTCTGATACTCCGGGATGTATGCGTTGATCAGGCAGAAGCTGCCATCGTCCTCGAAGGACGCGTAGCTCTCGCCAATATTGGCTTGCCCGGTGCGCAGGCTCTTCACCTCTGTTCCCTTGAGCTCGATACCGGCCTCATAGGAATCGGTGATGAAATATTCGTGGCGGGCCTTCCGGTTCTCAGCAACCAGACGGCGGCCCGCATCCTTGTCGGCCGACATGATCTCGCCTTTGGTTGCGCCGCTTATTCCGCCGCGCGTGCCTGGAGAAGCCCGAGGTTGCCGAGCACGGCATCGACGGCTTTCTTCGTGGCCTCGTTGACCGGCACCATCGGGAGGCGCATTTCCGGTGAGCACAGTCCGAGCCGCGAGACGGCATACTTGACCGGCCCGGGATTGGTCTCGATGAACAGCACATCGTGCAGCGGCATGAGCCGGTCCTGCAGCTCGAGCGCGGCCTTGAAGTCACCCCGGATGCAGGCGTTCTGGAATTCCGCGCACAGTCTCGGCGCCACGTTCGATGCGACGGAAATGCAGCCGTTGCCGCCGTGAGCCATGAAGCCCAGCGCGGTCGCATCTTCGCCGGAAAGCTGATTGAACTCGGATCCCATGGCCGCGCGCTGCTGCGAGACGCGCGCCAGATTGGCCGTCGCGTCCTTTACACCCACGACATTCTTGAGCTCGAACACGCGCGCCATCGTGGCGACCGACATGTCTACGATTGAGCGGCCCGGAATGTTGTAGATCACGATTGGAATGCCGACCGCGTCGTTGATCGCCTTGAAGTGCTGGTAAAGCCCTTCCTGCGTCGGCTTGTTATAGTACGGCGTCACGATCAGGAGGCCATCCGCACCTGCCTTCTCGGCGTGCTGGGAAAGCTCGATGGCTTCGGCGGTCGAGTTCGAGCCCGTACCCGCGATGACGGGAACGCGGCCGCGTGCCGCCTCGATGGTGACCTCGACGACGCGCTTGTGCTCGTCGAAATTCAGCGTCGGGCTCTCGCCGGTCGTGCCGGTGGGAACCAGCCCGTGCGTCCCCTCGGTGATCTGCCAATCGACGATGCGACGGAGCGCGTCCTCGTCGACGTCACCGTTCCTGAATGGCGTGATGAGCGCCGTAATCGAGCCCTTGAACATGCGCTCTTTTTTCCCTCATGCTTTGCCTTGCGAGGCGCCGAGCGTAATGCTCGTAACGGCCCTTATTCCGCCGCGTTGCTCAGGTCCGCTCTCGCTTGCCGCCTTGAACTCAAGTCCTCGAACTTATAGGCTTCTCGAAGCCGATCGAGGACCGAGGGGCAGCGTAGTGTTTCTTCCGGGGTGACGGACATTAGGCGCTTGGCCGCCAGCCTGCAAGACGACAGGGCACCCCGCAACTCGAGCGTATCAGCGTTCCACCAATATTCGGTTGCTTTGGGGCAATCCCGGCGTCAGCAAGTGGAGACCGATGAGGAATTACCTCAACACGTCGCCGGCAAAGCCGTGCAATTTCCGAATCTTGCGCGTCTCCGCGGTCTCGCGGCAGATGGCATCCCTCTGCATCCTCGCTCTTGCGGCAGCGTTAATTCCAGGTAAAGCGGCCCTCGCAGAGCCAAAGGCCCCCGGCGCCGCTGCGACACCAAAGCCCCAATCGTCCAAAACACAGGTCGCAACCAGCCCTGCCCCGACCGGCGAAAAGACCGCGAACCGGCCCGTCATTCCGAAACCTGATTCGCCGTCGAAGGCCGAGCTCGAGCACATCCGCACGCTAGACGACGCCATCGCACCGATCCGCGCATATCGGCTCGACCCTGCCGATGCCGGCCGAATTCGCGACGCCATCAAGGCGGTCGCAGCCAGCGACCTCGACAAGGCTCAGGAGATCAAGGGCTCCATCCAGGATCCGGTCGGCCGCAAGCTCGTCGATTGGTACCGCCTCCGCAGCGGCTACGGCGAACCGTCCGAGTACCGCGCGTTTCTCGATGCCAACCCGGCCTGGCCTGACCGGACGGGTCTGACGCAGAAGCTCGAAGAGGCGCTTTTCACTTCTGGCGGCAGCGCTGGCTTCATCAAGTCCCAGTTTGCCAAGGGCGGGCCCAACACGGGCGCCGGCCTTGCGGCTCTGGCCTCTGCCTACGTCGCTGAGGGCAATGACACTGAGGCCAAACGCTATGCGGTGAAGGTCTGGCGCGAGGAGAATCTCTCGGCCGCCCTCGAGCCCGGCTTCCTTGCGCGCTTCGGCAAATATCTGACCCCTGCCGATCACAAGTGGCGCCTCGACCGCCTGCTCATCGACACGCTGAGGTGGGACGGCGAGAAGAAAGCCCGCGCCGACCTGGTCCGGCGGGTCATTCCGATGCTGGCTCCGTCGGAGCGCAAGAAGGCAGAGGCGCGCCTCGCGGTCTTCATGGGCGCGGCCAATGCCAAGAAGCTGGTCGACGCCCTCCCCGCCGAAAATGAACCCGACTGGGGCCTCGTCTTCCAGCGCATCCAGACCCTTCGTCGCGCCAACAAGACCGAGGAAGCCGCGAAGCTCATGCTCGGTGCGCCGACGGAGGAAGCCAAGATCGTCGTTCCCGACGAATGGTGGGTCGAGCGGCGCGCCAATGCCTATGAGGCGTTGAAAGCCGGGAAGCCGAAGCTGGCGTACGAGCTCGTGCGCGAAGCAGGCCCGTTGAGTGAGAACCCTCTCAAAGACCAGACCTTCATGGCCGGCTGGCTGGCCCTGCGCTATCTCAAGAAGCCGGATCTCGCGGAAACTCACTTCCTCGCCATGAACAAAGCAGCCGACGGTCCCCTGAGCCGGGCCAAGGCCAGCTACTGGCTGGGCCGCACGGCTGAGGCCAAGGGCGATAAGGCTCGCGCCACCGAATATTATCGCGCCGCACTGCGTGACCCGGACGCCTTCCACGCTCTGCTCGCGCGCCAGAAGCTGGAACCCGGCCGTCAGCCCATCACCACCTCGCCGCCAACCAGACCGACCCCGGAGCAGATCCGCGCCTTCGTCGATCTCGATGCTGTGAAGGCCGTCGTCGTGGCCAAGAAGGCGGGCCTCGATATCAGCATCATGCGCAGCTTCATCGTACAGCTCCGCATCGCTCTGAAGAGCGAGGCCGAAGCCGCCATGGTCGCTCATCTGGCGGAAGCGATCGGCGACACCCAATCGGCGTTACGTGCGGGCAAGACAGCGATCGCCCGCGGCCAGAACCTCTACTACTACGCCTACCCGGTGCATCCCTTCCCCGCCTACTCAGCGCTGCGCAAGCCCCCCGAGCCGGCGTTCCTGCTCGGCATCGCGCGCCAGGAGACGGAATTCAACACGCTGACGGTATCCGGAGCCGGCGCCAAGGGCCTCCTGCAGGTGATGACGATCACCGCCAAGCACGTCTGCCACGACTACAAGATCAAGTGCGATATCGGACGCCTGCTGACGGACCCGTCGTACAACACAATGCTCGCTTCGGCCTATATCGCCGATCGCATGGACGAATTCTCCGGCTCCTACATTCTCACCATCGCCGGCTACAACGCCGGGCCCGGTCGCGCACGGCAATGGATCAGGGAGTTCGGCGATCCCCGCGATCCCAACGTCGATCCCATCGACTGGATCGAGCGCATTCCCATTCAGGAAACACGCGAGTATGTTGGCAAGGTCCTGGCCAACATCCAAATGTACAGGGCACGCCTCGGAGAGGAGCGAGCGGCGCTCCGCCTCGAGGACGATTTGAATCGGGCGCGCGTCGCCGGGCGAGCGAAGGCGCAGCCACAATCGGGCGCGGCAGCAACTGCTTCGTCCGAGAGCGATGGGTGACAAGTTGCGTCTCGGGCGGATGCAGCGGGTCTGATATAAGTTCTATGTAAGTAGCGGGGAATGGTGATGACGGGCGCGTACGAGCCTTTCGAAGAGTTGTATTTTACCGCACGCGATGGATTGAAACTGCACGTGCGCCGTTATCCGGCGGCACCCTCATCCACCGCGGCACGCCGCCCGGTTCTCTGTCTCCCGGGCCTCACGCGCAACGGACGCGACTTCCATCAGCTTGCCCTGGCGCTGTCTCAGGATCCGACGACGGCACGCGACGTCTATACGTTCGACTATCGCGGCCGTGGCCTGTCGCAGTCCGATCCTGATTTCAGCAACTACACCGTCCCCATCGAAATGCAGGACGTGCTCGATTTCATCACGCTCGCCGACCTGCATGGAATCGCGATCGTCGGCACATCACGCGGCGGACTGATCTCCATGTTGATGGCGGCGGTGCAGCCCACCTCGATCGGCCCCGTCGTGCTGAACGACATAGGCCCGATCGTCGAGCAGAAGGGAATTGGCCGCATCGCGGCGTACGTCGGCCGCATCCCCTTGCCGGGAACCTGGGACGAGGCCGCCAAGATCGTCCAGGAGATTGCCGGCAGGTCGTTCCCTGGCGTCGCGCCCGCCGAATGGGGCCAGATCGCTCGCCAGGTGTTCAACGAGCGTAAGGGCAAGCCCGCGCCCGGCTACGATGCGAACCTCGCCAAGGCCTTCTCAGTCCTCGATGGCCCAATCCCGCCTCTCTGGCCGCAGTTCGAAGCCTTGAAGCGCGTGCCTGTCCTGGTGCTGCGCGGACAGCTTTCCGACATCCTCACGCAGGAGACGGTGGACGAGATGCGCCGGCGCCATCCGACGCTGACGGCGATGACGATCGCCGGCCAGGGCCACGCGCCGCTGCTGCGCGACACGACCTCGATCGAAGCCATCGGGCGTTTCCTCGCGTCGACCGAAGCCGGCACCGATCGTTCTTCGGTCCAGTACGCCTACGCCTGAGCCACGGTCCCGTCTCGAGCCAGAAGTGCTCCGATGCGGTCAGCCGCACGGGCACGCTCATCGTCCGTCATGTGCAGCCCTACTTTGGTTCGCCGCCAGAGCACGTCTTCCGGCGTAGATGCCCACTCGTTGGTCTTGAGGTAATTGACTTCCCGCTCGGTGAGCCCGCCGCCGAGCGCTGCACCGAGATCCGCCCCCGTCTTGGCGTCGCCCAGAAGCCTATCCGCCTGCGTGCCATAGAGCCTCACGAGACGCGTCAGCAGCGCCGGATCCAAATCTGGCCTGCGTCTTCCGAGGTCGAGACGATAGGCTTCTATCCCGCCTTCTCCGACATCGCCTCCCGGCAGCACCGCACCCGCCGTCCATTGCCCGCGCATTTCCGGAAAGTAGGGGCCAAGCTTCTCCAGCACCTCCTCCGCGAGGCGGCGATAGGTCGTGATCTTGCCGCCGATGACGTTCAGCAGCGGCGGCTCCTTGTCCCGTCCTTCGAGCTTGAGAAGGTATTCCCGTGAGATTGCCGAGGCGTTGCTCTTGCCGTCGTCGATCAGCGGCCGAACGCCGGCGAAACGCCAGACGATATCCTCGGGCTTGAGCGAGCGGGCAAAGAAGCGATTGGCCAATTCGAGAAGGTAAGCCTCCTCGTCGGCGCTCGATGCGGCAGCCCGCGGGTCGCCACTAATCGGAACGTCCGTCGTCCCGATCATCGTGAATTGACCCTCGATGGGGATCGCGAACACGACGCGCCCGTCGGCGCTCTGCATCAGATAGGCATCTTCGGCGCCGCTGATGCGCGGCACGACGATGTGGCTGCCTTTGACGAGCCTGAGCTTCCAGGCATTGGAGGCGTTGCGCTCCGCCGGCGCCAGGTGCGCGACCTGATCCGCCCATGGCCCGGCCGCATTCACCAGCGCGCGCGCAAAAACAATCCGCCGCCTGCCGTCGCTTTCGAGCTCGACCGACCATAGGCCCTCGAACCGCCGCGCTCCCACGACACGTGTTCGCGGCGCGATCACCGCGCCCCGGTTGGCGGCATCACGCGCATTGAGAACCACGAGGCGCGCGTCATCGACCCAGCAATCGTAGTAGGCAAACCCGCTGTCGAGCGAAGGCTTCAGAGCACGTCCGGCTGGATCGCGCGCGAGATCGACCATCGACGAGGCCGGGATGCGATGTCGTTCCGCCAGGCGGTCGTAGAGCGCAAGGCCGAGGCGGATCAGCCCCCTCGAGCGCATGCCCGGCACATATGGCAGCACGAAACGAAGCGGATGAATGATATGCGGAGCAATGCGCAAGAGCACCTCGCGCTCCTGCAGCGACTCCCGCACGAGCCGGAAATGCCATTGTTCTAGGTAGCGCAATCCGCCGTGAATGAGCTTTGAGCTCGCCGACGACGTCGCTCCTGCGAGGTCTTCTTGCTCGGCAAGGAAAACCCTGAGCCCCCGGCCGGCCGCATCGCGCGCGATCCCAGCGCCGTTGATGCCGCCACCGACAATGGCAAGGTCGTAGACCGACGCCGGCATGCCCCGCATTGGCTCCCAAAAAGCACAGACCGTAACTCTAGCGGTAAGGCGTTAGTGCAGAGTTGACAATCACTGAGCGGAGCGAGGGCTCGCCGGCGTCACACGCGCGACGACCAGCATGACGATGAACGCCAGCGGTAATCCGAACGCGGCGGACGCACCGCTGTGAATGCCAAACCAGTTGGCGATCCCGCGCGCAAAGGCGTTTAGAGCCAGTGCCGCGGCCGCTTTGGCGTCACCGGGTGCCGCCTTTTCATAAGCCGCTTTGAGACTGGCGAATTTGCGTGCCGCAGTGTCGCTGGCATTCGAAAAATCGGACCACGTCTCGTAGAAATGCGTTGGAAAAAGCTGGGTGCCGACGATGTAGTAGAGAGTTACGGCAAGCCCAACCAGAAGGCCAGCGACGGCTGCCCAGCTGTTCGTGCGCTTCCCCCACAGCCCCAACACGAGGACAGGAAAGAGCCCTGCGGCGGCAATGGAAAACGCCGCCATGACGAGCATCATGAGGTCAGAGGGCTGAAGAATTATCGCCGCTGCCGCGCCGACAATGACGGCTCCAACCGCCGCGAAACGCACGATGTCGAGACGGCTCGACACCGCCTGCGCCACCGTCACCGTAAGGCCCGCGCTCGTCGAAAGCACTGCCGCAAGCGCAGCCATGACGACAAGCGCCGTCGTCGCCATCGGAACACTCGTGAGGCCGGGCAGCAGAAAAAGCATGCTTCCTGCGTCTATTGAGAGAGCGCTGTGTGTCAGGGCTCCGGTCTTGTTGCCGCTGACGAGCGCAACGGCGGGAAGAACCGAGGCCTTCAGCGTTTCCCATGCGTCGATCCCGGAGGCAGTAGCGATTTGCTTCGCGCCCTCGACGACTGCAGCCTTGGCCGGTGCCTTGAGCGCCATCCAGGCATCGAGCGTCATAGCCGCCTGCCCCTTCAGTGCGCTCGTCACTGCGGGGACATCGGCCTGTCCCGACTGCACGGCAAACAGAACGTCCTCGAACAGGCCGAGCGACACGCCATGAAAACGCACGAGGTCAAGGTGAGAGAGATGCTCGAGCCAGCCGGGGAGCGCTGCAAACGGTGTCGGCGCGAGAATGAGCTTGAACATCGCCAGTTTCGCGAAGGCCGCCAACGCCGGTAGCGTGATCAGAAGCAAAAGAACAAAGAATGCGCCCCAGGCTCCCGAGAGCCGCGCGCTCCGCTGATCGGGCAACGTGAAGAACCGCGCCACAACATGTGGCAGGGCCGCAGCTCCCGCCATCAGCGTCGCAAACAGAGCCAGAAAATTGAGAGCGTCGATGTCCAGGAACGGCTTCGTGTGCGGTCGGAACGACTGCAGATCCGTGAGACCGCCCTCGAGCATCGCGCGCTCCGTGGTCCCGATCTCCTGCAGCACGCTCCCATACGTGATGTGCGGCAGGGTTATCCCCTGCGCTGCCGCAGCGACGAGCACGAGCGTGATCACGAGGCCCGCGGCGAGCACCCCGTAGAGAACCGCCTGCAGCGGCGTCACACCGCGACCACCGGAATATATCGAAGCCGCCACGACAATGGCCGCCGTCGCGGCAACGGACGCGGCGTAGGGAAGGCCTAGTCCGCGCTCTGCGACCATCCCCGCAAACGAGAGCTCCGCAACAAGCAGCAGCAGCGAGACCAGCCCAAGCACGAGGGCGCCGAGCACAGCCACCTTGGCTCCGAACCGCAGCTCCAGATAAGCGGGCAAGGATTGCGCGCCCGTTGCTCTGAGGCGTGAGGCCATCAGCACCGTACCAGCCACGAGCCCGCTCATGAGACCGAGCCCGTAGGCCAGCGCATCCTGCCCCTCGAGAAACAGAAGTCCCGTCAGCGTCGCCAGGAGTGACGCCGGTACAGCGCTCGATCCGGCGGCAAGACCGGCGACGATCGGCCCCTTGCCCACGCGAGACCGGGCCATATCAGTTCGAAACTCCACGCGTCGAATGCTCCCCTGGCGGCAGCCGCCCTTTTATTCTTTTCGGTCAACACGACCGGCTTCTGCATCGATGGCATCTTGTCGGCGCACGAATATGAAGGCCAGCATGACGAGAGCCACGAGCACCCCTTGCGCCGAGAGGTAATAGCCGAGCGGAAAGCCGCCGATGCGGATGAGATTCATGGGCTCGGCAACGAACGGTACACCGACGCCGAGCAGCACCGTCGCGATGATGACGCTCCACATCAGCCCCGCCGAGCGAAGCTCACGGCGCCCTTCGCCCGCCTTCCTCAGAGACAGGCGATAGATGCCGCGCGCCATCAGCAGCACGCCGGCGAGCACGATGAGACCGGTGCCGCGAAAGCCAATCAGAGGAAAGAGATCGACAGGAAAACCGAGTGTGTCGCCAGCTCCCATGAGAATGACGACTGCGCCGGCCAGCGCAAGCAAACCAAGAAGTATTTCGATCACGCAGCAACTCCGCGCCGAACCCGCAGAGACCCTAATCGCTCACGCGATGTTCGCCTAGACCACTAGGCGCGGCGTGAATCGACAGCGCGGAAAAAATCCAAAGCGTGCCATCGGTGCGACCGAAGGACAGGAGCGGAGCCCCATAAAGACTCAGGGCGGCACCATGTGCCGCCCCGAGCTAGTCTCCCTAGACTTGGGCCTTTTTTCGAGGCCAGATCCGTGCCCGACGAACTGACGGAAAAGACAATGAGAGACGGGGATTTAGCTGTCAAGCCTACGAAGTTGGGGCATCTTGCATGCCAGCACATCCGTGCCCGGACGAACCGCTTTGGGCGAGTTCTTGCGGCCTTCAACCCGCCAGAACGGCGAATTTCAACCATGTGGTATCAAATTCTGGTCGAGGGCTTTTCCGCACGTGTGATGCGTTCGAGCAGACCGGGACGGCGCCCACTTCGGGACCCCTCCTCAGGCGCCTTGTCCGTACCGTTGCTCTCGCCGTGGGACGTATCCGCCTCCCCGGTCCCGTTCGCCTCGGTCTGAGACTTCGATTCTCCATCGAGCGCCCTAAGGAAGCCGCTGACCCGCATCGGGTCTTCGGCCTGACGATGCTGCTTGCCACTGGCCCTGAGCTCTCGCGGCGGACGCGGCGTGCTGATGCGCTCGACCAGCGAATGAGCCGGTTTCTCCGCGTCCTTGCCGCGGCTAGCGCCGGACGCCGGTAGCGTGCCCGCGCCGAGACGGCGCATTTCCTCCATGAAGTGCTGTGCCTGACGCGCCAGCTTCTCGTTCGCTGCCGCCATCTCGGAGCGCAGCCTTTGGATTGTTCCGATCTGCTCGTCAGCCTGGGCCTGCAACGCGCTCAAACGCGCGCGCATGGCGATCTTGCTCTCCTTGACGGCCTTCTCGTCCGCGTCCTCAGCCTCATAGGCCTTGAGCGCCGCCTTGAGCTTGGCAACCTCGGCTCCGAGATCCTCGTTTGAGGCCTTGAGCGAGCGAATCTCGGCTTCGAACGCGGCTTGTCCGGCGTGACCCGCCTCCGCCATTCCCCTTGCCGACTTCAATGCGAACTCCGCATCGGCGAGATCCTTGCGGAGCCTCTCAACCTCGTGCTCGGGGCCGCTCACATGCCCGTTCTGTAGCGGTGAACCTGGATCGATGCCCAAATCGCTGCGCACTGCCGAGTTAGACAGCGCGCCCTGCAGCCGGTTGATGAGCGCGGTCTGATCGCGCGCCTTTGCCCGGAGAGACTCGATCTCCGCCCTGAGCGCCACTTCGCCGTCGAAGCGCGGATCCGAAAGAGCGTCGCGATTACGGGCCGCACGCGCCGTCAGCGTCGCGCTGAGACGGTGGATCTCGTCGCGCTGCTGAGCGTTGATGCCGGTCGCTTCCTCGAGGGCGTGGCCTTGGCGATGCGCCGATTGCGTCAACGAGGCGATCTCCCGGTCACGCTGGAACAGGAGCTTCTTTGCCTCGCTCAACCGGTGCTCGACCTTCGGCAGCCTCTCCGTGATGGTCTGCTCGAGCACGCGACGCGCATTCTCGTGCTCGTCGAGCGAGGTTCTCAATCGCTGCACGTCGCCTTCGAGTGCGCTGATACCTGCGTCGCGACGATTGATCTCGACCATCTGCTTGGCGGCGGAGTGCGTCGCCTCCTCCACCTGGCGCTCCAGGCGGTGGATCGTGAGCGCGAATTGCGCCCTGAGTCGGTCCTTGTCGGCGGCGATCTCTTGCGAGGTCAGCGGCATCGTGGCCCTGAGCGCGTCGGTCGCGAGGCGCTGAGCACGGCGGCGATAGAAGGGCGCAAGCAGAAACCCGATGAGGGCTGCCACGAAAAACCCGAGTGCCACCAGCATAGCCGACTGGATGGAAATCACCGGCGCATCCCCCTGGCCGTCCTCTTAGTTTTCACAACCAAACACCTCCGGTAAGGAAGTCCCCCGACCGGATCAGCGAAGCACGCAGCCCTACGCTGCCTCATAGCATATTAGATTGCCCCGCCAGCGCCTCTGCGCAAGTCTTTACAGCGGATTCCATGTCGGAGCGCGAGTATACTTGAGATATCCAATGCTGGCACCGAGACGGACGCCAACGCCCGAGCGGATGATTCCCAAGGTTACATCTCCGTACGTTTGGAACTGCACGCTGACGCCGCCCACGAGATAGGCGGAACCTTCCGCACCGCCGAATCGATTGTAGATCTCGGACGGATCGCGAAGATTATATACGAGAACCATGGTCTTAGACCCTTCAGCTCCGGCGTCGTAGCCGAGTGAAGGTCCCTGCCAGTAGACCTTATGGTCGCCGGCGTCCTTGGTGTAGAGCTTGCCCTCGCCGTAGCGCAGGCCGACGACGAACGCTCCGCCGGCATCCTCGCCGAGGATGTAGCCGTTCGGGCGCCCCTGGCTCTTGAATGCATATTCGACCGCGCTCGCCAGCCCCTTGCTGACGGCACCGAAGAAGCCATGGCCGGCAGCGACGATCTCGTTCTGACTATAAGTCCCCTCGTCGCGCGGGCCTGGACCCCGGTCGTCGCGACGATCGTAAGCCTCGGGCGGAGCCGCCGAGTAAGGCTGCCCGTATCCGCCGTTGTTCGCCGGCTCGCCAGGATCGGTATATCCGCCGCCACCGCCGTAGCCGTTGTTCGGGCCCGAATAGCCGTTGTTGGAGTAGCTGCGGCCTTGATCGCCGTAGCCTTGCCCGCTTGGGCTGTAGGCATTGTTGCCGCCGTTGCCGCCGGATTGCCCGCCGTAGCTCTGCCTGCCGCCATAGCTTTGCGAGCCACCGTTGGGGCTATATGCGTCGTTGGCAGTTCCACCGCCGTAGCCGCCGCCATTGTGGTTATACGAATCGTTGGCCGGGGCGCCGCCATAGCCGCTGCCATTGGGGCTGTACGCATTATTCGTACCGCCGCCTCGCGTTCCGTAGCCGTCGTAAGCCGGACCCTGCTGAGGCGATTGCTGCCACGTCTGTGCCAGCGCAACGGAGGCTGCCGACATCACAAGCGCGGCAGCAAGAATGGAGGAGAATGATCTGAAGATCATGGACTTGCGAGATCCTTCGGGTCTCATGTGCTCATGGAAACGAGCCACGTCGAACGGCCGACGCGACGGCGCATGATCACGAATCAATCCTTAATCGAAAGTGTTACCAAAGTGTGGCTGGGCGCCCCGCGAACGCCGCCGGCGAGCAAATTACGATACCGACCGGTTGTCTGCTTCGGCAGCCGATCAAGGCGCGGGTGAGCGTGGCGGGATGAACTCTTTTCCCCAGGCCACGAAGTGCGGATTGAGATAGCCGACGTCGGCCTTGCCGTAGGTCAGAACCTCTCCACCGAGCCGCGTCACGACCCCGCCGGCCGCTGCCAAGATCGCTTGGCCCGCAGCCGTATCCCACTCCTTCGTCGGGCCGATGCGTGCGTAGAAATCCGCGTCGCCCCGCGCGATCATGCAGAACTTCAAGGACGAGCCGGCCCGGATCGACGACTCGACCGCATAGCCGCGCAGGAATCCATCGGTCGCCGGCGAGCGATGCGAGCGGCTTTCGAGCACCTTGAGCGCCTCGACATTCGGTTCGCGTGTCTTGAGGATGGTCTGCACGCAATCTGCGAGCGATTTCACTTCGGCATCCGGCGCGATCTGGACCTCGACGGCATAATTGTCCTCGAGCGTCACGAACAAGGCGCTGAGGGCCGGCGCATAGATGAGCCCGAACACCGGGACCCCGTTGTTCACGAGCCCGATATTGACCGTGAATTCCCCGCAGTTGTTGGCGAACTCACGCGTGCCGTCGAGAGGATCGACGAGGAAGAAGGACGTACTCGGGCTGGGCAGAGCGCCGAGCGCGGCGCTCTCTTCCGCAACCACGGGTACACCTCGCGCAGCTTTCCAGAGGCCGTCGAGCAGAATCACTTCTGCATCGCGGTCCGCTGCTGTCACGGGCGAAGAATCGGATTTGTGCTCGACCTCGACACCGTTGGTGAAGTAGCCCATCTCGACGCGGCCAGCCGCGAGCACCGCGGGAAGTAGCGCGTCTGCGAGAGCGCGATAGTCGAGCGGCCTCATCGCGGGCAACCTCTCGAACGGCGGGACGATCACCCGCCTGGACCCGCCGCGCAAGAGTTGCAGCGAGGGCTCATGAAACTGAAAAAAAGGCTCTTGCAGAGGCCGGCAGCCTTTGCATCCCCAATAGGGGCCGTGTATCAGAGCTTAAGAGCCGTTTGCAAGCGGCTCCCTGTTGCTCGCGTTCGTGCCTTGTCCCGCACAACGGTCGTTTGAGCAAAAGCTTGAATAAACCTGCGGGCTTGCATTGCGCGACTGCGGTCGCAAAAGGCAGTGCAGCACACGCCGACTAAAAGGGGACATCACGAATGAGCCAGCGCGTTCACCCAACCGATCTCGAACTCGCCGCGCTTATATCGAGCAAGATCTGCCACGATGTCATCGGTCCCGTCGGCGCCATCTATAATGGGCTCGAAATTCTGAGTGAGGACGACGACGCGGAGGCGAAAGCCTACGCGATGACGGTCATCCGCAACGTCACCGAGCAAGCATCCGCACGCCTGCAGTTCGCGCGCTTCGCATTTGGTGCAGCCGGCTCGGCCGGCGCATTGATCGACCTCACGACCGCAGAGCAGATTTCCCGCGGTTTCATTGGTCAGGGCAAGCATAACCTTCTTTGGCGCGGCGTTGGCGGCCACATGGTCAAGGACAAGGTGAAGCTGCTGCTCAATCTCATTGCGAGCGCCGTGACGGCACTGCCGCGGGGTGGCGACATCGAGGTCAATATCGCCGGCATGAATGAGCAACCGACATTCGTCATCGCCTGCCGCGGCACCGCCGCAAGGCCTCCTCAGCACTTGGGCGAGTTCATCTCCGGAGTTTCGCCCCCGGCACTCGATGCATTGACGATTCAGGCATATTACACGTGGCGGCTCGCTGGCTCCGCGGGCATGACTCTCGCAATCGTCAAAGACGGCAACGATATTCTGCTTTCGGCACGTCCTGCCGGCTGATCCTGGCGCCTCGCGGTGAGGTCTTAGCTGGAGCACCGGTCAACGTCTCGTTAACTGGTTTGCTCCACATAATATCACTCGCGAAGCGTGTGCCGGAAAACAAGCCTGGGACAAAGGCAGTCGGCACAGATTGACGAAAGCAGAGAACGTCGATGAAGCGGTGTCTTGTCGCCGATTCCTCCGAGGTCGTTCGTAAAGTCGCTCGCCACTTCCTCGAGGGCCTTGGCTTCGAGGTTTGCGAGGCAGACGGCGCGCAGGCGATGCTCGATATGTGGCGGAGGAAATCGCCGGACATCATCATGCTCGATTGGCACCTGCCCGGCATGACCACGATCGAGATCCTGTCCGCGCTACGCTTTGGCGGCGGCAGCACCAAGCGCCCCTTCGTCCTCTACTGCACCGCCGACAACGAGCCGGTCGAGCTCACACGCGCCTTCGCAGCCGGCATCGACGCCTACATCATGAAGCCGTTCGACCGGCAGTCCTTCGCCGAGAAGTTCACGGAAACAGGTTTGGCGGCCTGAGACTGCCGACCTGGGGCGCATCGTGCTGGCGCGGCCGCGGCGCGCTTGCTACACCTTCCGCGCGCTGCATGATCGGCGCGATGTCCGCTGCATGACCGTTCCCTAGATAGCGAACGTCATCCTCCCGTTTGACGAGATCCACTCTTGCTGCGCGTCGAGCACCTGAAAATCGGCACACTGCCTCAGCTCTCTTTCGAAGTTGCAGATGGCGAGTGCCTCGCGATCGAAGGACCCTCGGGCTCCGGCAAGACGCGGCTGTTGAGAGGCATTGCCGATCTCGATCCCGCGCCGGGCCAGGTCTTCCTCGATGGCATCGAACGCCGCGAGATGTCTGCATCCGACTGGCGCAAGTCCGTTCGCTTTGTCGCCGCCGAGCCGGGTTGGTGGACCGACACGCCGCGCGCCGCCTTTCCGACCGGCGGCCGCGCCGTGCGGCTCCTGTCGGATCTCGGACTGAACGAAGGCGTGCTGGATCGTCCCGTCTCCACGCTCTCGACGGGCGAGCGCCAGCGCATCGCTCTCGTGCGCGGCATCGTCGACGACCCCAAGGTGCTGCTGCTCGACGAGCCGACCGGTGCGCTCGATGTCAGATCATCCGCGCTGGTCGAGGAGATGCTGCGCTTCCTGCTCCTTTCCGGCCGCACGATCCTTCTCGCGAGTCACGACGCCGGCCTTGTCGCGCGTCTCGCGCACGCGCGTCTCCAGCTCGCGCGATCACAGACGTCCGCGAGGCCATGATTTCGAACATGTCATCGCCATCCCAACTCCGGCAACGCACACGGCGAGGCCCTCAGCCATGAACTCCTACATTCAGCTAAGTCTCGGCGACCTCGCTCTCGCGTCGATCCTTTTGATCGCCAATGGCGCAGCCTCTCTCGTATTCCGGCTGAACCTCGAGAAGAGCATCGCCATCGCTGCCGTGAGGATGGTGATCCAGCTCGCAGTCGTGGCGCTCGCGCTCAAGTTCATTTTCGAGGTCAATGCACCGGCGTGGACGGCGCTCCTCGCGCTGCTGATGGCGGCGGCCGCGGCCTATGAAGTGACCTCCCGCCAGGAGCGGCGCATTCGCGGCCTTCCGGCTCTCGCCTTGGGCGCAGGCGCGCCATTCATTGCCGGCCTCATCGCCACCCTGTTCGCCGCCACCGCAGTCATCGCACCCGACCCCTGGTATGCCCCTCGCTACGTGCTGCCGATCTTTGGCATGATGCTTGGCAACGCGTTGACCGGCACGAGCCTCGTTCTCGATACCTTCACCCAGGGGGCGAGCCGGGAGCGTAACGCCATCGAGGCGCGCCTCGCCCTCGGCGCCACGCGCTTCGAGGCCCTCGACACCGTGCTTAAGCGTGCGCTCACCACCGGACTGATGCCGATCCTGACTGCCATGGCAGCAACCGGCGTCGTATCGCTGCCGGGGATGATGACGGGCCAGATCCTGGCGGGCGTAGAGCCGGTGCAGGCCGCGAAATATCAGGTCATGATCATGTTCCTGATCGCGGGAGCGACATGCATGGCCGTGGTCGCTGCGGGCATAGGTGCCGTGTTGCTCATGACCGACGAGCGCCATCGCTTGCGGCTCGACCGCCTCGAGGCTTAGCCGGACGTCGTCCACACCCGAGCGCATAAAACAAAAGCGGCGCCAAAGGGCGCCGCTTTCATTGATCGAATATGGAATGCTTTAAGGCTTGGACGCGCCTTCGGCGGCCAATGGCGGCACAGCCGGGGTCGATGCACCAGCCGCGGCCGTATCGGCTGCACCAGGCATCGCAGCAGGCGCGGTTGCACCAGAAGTTGCCACTGCGGCCGCAGCGCGCTCGGCGGCGGCGGCGGCCCGCTCGGCGGCGGCGGCTGCACGCTCGGCAGCAGAAGCGGCAGCCTCTGCGGCATCCGTAGCAGCCTGATGAGGCGCGGCAGACGGCGTAGTCTCGGCCTTTGCGGGCTCGCTCGCAGGCGCGGGCTTGCTATCGGCAGCCTTGCTCTCGCCCGGAAGCGCACCAGTCTCGACTTTCGTCGGCGCAGAGGTCTCGGCTGCAGCCGGAGCCGGGTCGGTCTTCACCTCGGCAGGCTTTGCATCCGCAGTCTTATCTTCGGGCTTCGCGTCGTCCGGCTTGCTTTCCGTCTTCGCGACTTCCTTCTTGGCCTTCGGCTTGGATGGAGATTTGGGAGCGTCGCCCGTGCTTGCCTCGCGTTCGCCGGCAGGCATCTTGTCATTGCCCCAGCACACTGTGGCCGATGCCGTGCAGGTGTGCTCATCGACGACGATCAGATTGAGGAAAAGCTCGCACTTAACGTCCTTCTTGCCGACGGTGTACTTCTCGATGCCCTGCTCTGCGGCCCAGCCCGCGATATGTTTGTCGAGAAGCGACTTGGCGTCGTTCGTGGGTCCATCCTTGCCATAGTCGTTGACCAGGAAGCCCATGCGTTTGCATCCAGCGACCGCAGGTCCTGCGAGGCCCGCAATGGCAGCGGCCAAGGTCGCGGCAATGGCAAGTTTCGACACGGATCCCATCTAGAAAATCTCCGTTGCGGACGACTCGAATACTCAGGTTCAAAAGCTGCTATAGCCGCCTACGACCATCGTGCCTAGTGCACAAGGCAACATTATGCGCAGCTTTACTAATACGGCAAAATAGAGGCACACAGCTTGTCGCAGTCACGGCCCTCGGCAAAGCTGATCCAGAGCACTCGAACACAGCAGATGCGCGGCAAAACATAAAAGAAAAGCCGCGCCATCTCTAAGACGGCGCGGCTGTTGTATGAACTGGCCACTGATGCGGCTGAAGCCTCAGGTCTTGCAGATCGTGGCAGAACCACGGCAGGTCCAGCCCCACGAGCCGCCCTGCTTGCAGCTATAGCTGCGCGCGCCGAACGTATAACCGGGAATGCTTGCGGCCGCGCCAACCTTGTTGCCCGAGCCCATCCATGCGGCCCAAGCACCCCAGTCGGTAGCCTGCAAGAGAGCCTCATCCACCTGAAGCTTCGCATCCTGCTGGCTTCCCGCCTCGCCGATGGCGCCCTTCTTGAAGCAAGACTTGGCTTCTGCCTGTGTGGCCGTGACTGCAAAACCCGCAACAGCCGCGATGGCCATTGCTGAGCGCAAGGCATTGAACATGTCGAACGTCTCCCCTGCAAAAAATTCAGAAGACCCCAACCGGAGTCGCGCTGACATTGCCACTGCTCGACGCGACGCGCGCGAGGGAAAGCCGGAGCCACGCCCAGTTATCCACTGCTCGTGGCTCGTGAGCCACGCTCACCAATCCAAGGCGCGATCAGCCCTCGGACAGTAGGTTGACGGCCTTGGGGCCCTTGCCACGCTTGTCAGGTTCGGTCTCGAACGAGATGCGGATTCCTTCACTCAAGCCATTAATTCCGGACTTCTCGAGCGCCGTCACATGCACGAATACGTCCTTGCCGCCGTCGTCCGGCGCAATGAAGCCATATCCCTTGTCGCCGTTGTAAAACTTCACAGTTCCGACTTGCCGCATTGCTCGTCTCCTGAGATGCCCCGACTACAAGTAACCCGCCGCGAGCGCGGGGCGCGCTCGCTTCTGGAGAAACGAACCTGGGATGAGGTGTTGTGCTGTGCGCGAGTATTTGCGGGCATGCGCGCATGAAATAAATCGTCTGCAACGCCCGCGTCCGGCGTCGACGCCGAAAACCAAGGGCCAGAAGAAGCAGTTAAACATCTCGAAAAATACTGATGCATGCAAGTGGCGTCACCCTTTCAAGCACCGAGAAGAATGCTCTTCACGATGAAGTGACGTGGTCTCCGGCGAGCCACTCCGCACGGCCCGCCGCGCCGGGTCCGCGCGCGAGCAACTGAGCGAGAAACGGCAATAGCCGCTCGATTTTCTCGGGCAGCGTGAACGGCGGATTGACGATGAGAAGTCCTGTTCCCATGAGCTCCCCCTCACTTTTGACAGGACCAATAACGAGCTCAGCGGCAAAAAGTTTCGCAAAGCCGAGCGCGGCAGCATCGCGATGGAAGCGTGCGACGGCGCGCAAATCCTTCACGGGGTACCAGACGATCACAGTGCCGGTTGCGAAGCGGCGATGCGCGGCCGCGAGACCCTCCACCAACCGCTGGAATTCGTCCGGCTTCTCGAATGGAGGATCGATGAGGACGACCCCACGCCGTTCCTTTGGTGGAAGCAGCGCCTTGAGAGCCATCCATGCATCGATTTCGAGCACTTTCGTCTGCGGGTCGCCGGCGAAGTGGGCCTTGAGAGCAGCCCGGTCTTCCGGATGGAACTCGTTGGCGGCGAGCACGTCTCCGCGCCGCAGCAGCCGTCGCGCCAGGACTGGGCTTCCGGGATACTGAGTGACAACTCCGTCGCTCTGGCCCTGACGAACCGCATCGATATAGGGCTGCAGAATCTCCGCTATGTCCGGCGGCAGCTCCGTCCCGAGCAGACGGCCGATGCCGTCTCTCCATTCGCCAGTCTTCTGAGCTTCTTCGCTGCTGAGGTCGTAGAGGCCGACCCCCGCGTGCGTATCGATGACACGGAAAGGCGACGGCTTCTGCTTCAGATACTCGATGACGAGTGCCAGGACGGCGTGCTTCAGAACGTCAGCGAAGTTTCCGGCATGGTAGACATGGCGATAGTTCATGGTCGCATTCTGTGTGCACTTGAGCCGGTCTCCTTGGCAGGTACCGGCAAAATGAAACGGGCGATCTCGGTCACCCGAAATCGCCCCTTTGAGACTAAATCAAAGTCGCCCCAGCGCCTAACAATCTGAGCTCGAACCTTAATGCCCCATTCGCCGGTGCACTTTAGCGCGGGGCGTGCGGCGGCAGCACGAACGGCTGCTGCGTCGGCCTTCCAAATTCGCCGCGAGCCTCGGCCTGACCGTTGGCTGCGCCCGAACGCGGAAGCGCAGGCGGTACGCCATCGCGCTCAAGCTTGGGAGCGATCTCGGAAGGGTCCGCGACGCGACGCGAGCGGCCGTCGAAAATGGCGCCCTGTTCGATTGAAAGAAGATGGCTGTGAATGTCACCTTCGACCTCGGCGCCGGCATGCAGCACGACGTGAGCGCCAAGGATGGCCCCGTTGACGCGACCATAAACTGCAACGGATTCAGCGGCGATGGAGCCCTCGATAATGGCCTCCTTGCCGACTTCAAGATCCTTGCTGTGCAGATCCCCCTGGATGTTCCCCAACACCTTGAGTGAGCCTTTGCAGCGGATCGTGATGGCCTCGCCTTCAATCGATAGATCGTTGCCGATGACCGACTGCAGGCCATCAGCGGCGGCGACCGCGTGAAGGTGTTGCCTCTCGAGCCCCGCTCCCTGACGTCTCAGCGTCGGAACGGCCGTGTCGGCTGGGGCCGGAATTGGATCAGGCTTGCGGTAGAACACCATACATATCTCCCTCGAGCTCGTGTGTGACCCGCACTCTCCATGTCCTGGCTGGCGACTTGGACGAATTGATGTCGCAGTTGGCGCGGCCGAGAAAATCTCCCGCTGAGGGCCTTGAGCCTCGTAAGATTTTGGGGGAGAGCCGGACGATTGCTTTAGCGCGTCATGGAATAGTCGCGGGTGAGCACTTAATTGTCAGATGGGAAAACGGGGTGCAAGAATACCCGTGTTGCGGAGCCCAGCCAAAGGGCGCGCATCGGGGGAGGAGTCGCATGGACGAGCTGGACCCATTCGAGCAAGACGTGCAAGCATTCAGCGGCATCGTGAGAGCTTGGACTTCGACAGCAGGCGAGCTTATTACCGATAGCGGCCTCGTCATCTTTCTGGACACGCACAATCAACCGGTCATGCAGCCGGGCACGCGCGTGACCATCGCAGCCCGCAAGTACCGGCCCTGCTTCAAGGTGATGCGCGTCGGCCCGGCTTAGCCGGCTTCCGCCAAGTTCAGGCTTTTACGACGAAGCTGTCGACGACGCGCTTACGACCGGCGTAGTCGAACTCGATGGTGAGCTTGTTGCCATCGACCTCGGTCACCGTGCCCGCGCCGAACTTCTGGTGCCGGACCCGGGCGCCCACCTGATAGCCGGCTCCGGGAGCGCTCGAGGACGCGATGATCTGCCCTTCGATCATGATCGGGGGCTTGTTGGCCTGCCGGGCCCAGCCGTTCTCTCCGAATCGCGGCTGCGTCTCCTGAGCCTTGGCCCGTTGCCAGCCCGGCGTCTCATAGTTGGACTGGAAGCGGCTCGGTGTCTCGTCGAAGCGGCTTTTGCCATAGGGGTTGCGACCGAACCCGCCGCGTTCGAACTGGGAGCCGAAGTTCTGATAGGCGCCACCGAACGGGCTCTTGGCCTCGACGACCTCGACGTGATCTTCGGGCAGGTCATCGACGAAACGTGACGGAATCGCCGACTGGTAGAGCCCGCGAGTTCGCCGGTTTTGCGCGAAGGAGACCTTCGCCAACCTCTTCGCCCGCGTCACGCCCACATAGGCGAGGCGGCGTTCCTCCTCGAGGCCCTTCTCGCCGCTCTCGTCGAGCGAGCGCTGGTGCGGGAACAGTCCCTCCTCCCAGCCCGGCAGGAAAACCGTCTCGAATTCGAGACCCTTAGCGGCATGAAGCGTCATGAGGCTCACACGCTCGCCGTCGTCGCGCTGCTCGGTGTCCATGACCAGACTGACGTGCTCGAGAAACGCTTCCATGGTCTCGAACTCGTGCATGAAGCGCACGAGCTCTTTCAAGTTCTCGAGACGCGACTGCGCCTGCGGGCTCTTGTCCGCCTGCCAGTGTGCCGTATAGCCGGACTCGTCCAGGATCAGCTCGGCAAGCTCCGTGTGCTTCATGGTGCCGAGAAGACCGCGCCAGCGCTCGAACGAGTTGACGAGATCGGACAGCGCCTTGCGCGCTTTGCCACCCAGTTCTTCGGTCTCGATGATCTCGCGCGCCGCGCGGAACATCGGCACGTCCCGAGCTCTGGCCAGCGCATGGATGCGCTCGACGCTGGTATCTCCGAGGCCGCGCTTGGGCACGTTGATGATGCGCTCGAACTTGAGGTCGTTTGCAGGGTTCGCCATCACTTCGAGATAGGCGATTGCATCTTTCACTTCCGCACGTTCATAGAACCGCGGACCGCCGATGACGCGGTAGGGAAGCCCCGTTGTCACGAACCGGTCTTCGAAGGCTCGCATCTGGAAGGACGCACGCACCAGAATCGCGATCTCGTTGAGACTGTGCCCTTCTTTCTGCAGCTCCTCGATGTCGCGCGTGATCCCGCGCGCTTCCTCTTCGTCGTCCCAGACGCCGGTCACGGTCAGCTTCGAGCCGGCCTCGCCGTCGGTGAAGAGCGTCTTGCCGAGCCGACCCTTGTTGCGGGAAATGAGCCCTGCCGCGGCAGCCAGAATGTTGCCGGTGGAGCGGTAATTGCGCTCGAGGCGAATGACGATCGCGCCGGGGAAATCGTGCTCGAAGCGCAGGATGTTGTCGACCTCGGCTCCGCGCCAGCCGTAGATCGACTGATCGTCGTCGCCGACGCAGCAGATGTTGGGCGAGCCCTGCGCCAGAAGCCTCAGCCACAGGTACTGCACCACGTTGGTGTCCTGGTACTCGTCGACCAGGATGTAGCGGAAGCGGCGGTGATACTCCGCCAGCACATCCGGATTCTCGAGAAAGAGCCTGAGCGATTCCAGCAAGAGATCGCCGAAATCCGCCGCGTTGAGTTCCTTGAGCCGCTTCTGATAGGCGGCATAGAGCTGCGCGCCCTTGCCGTTGCCGAACGCGAAGGCTTCACCCGCCGGCACCTTCGAGGGCGAGAGGCCGCGGTTCTTCCAGCTGTCGATCAGACCCGCCAGCTGCCGCGCCGGCCACCGGTCCTTGTCCAGCCCTTCGGCCTCGATCACCTGCTTCAGGAGGCGGATCTGGTCGTCGGTATCGAGGATGGTGAAACCGGACTTGAGCCCCACGAGCTCAGAGTGGCGGCGCAGGATTTTGACGCCGATGGAGTGGAACGTACCGAGCCACGGCATCGCCTCGACCGCCCCGCCGACGAGGCCGCCGATGCGCTCCTTCATCTCGCGCGCGGCCTTGTTCGTGAACGTCACGGCCAAGATCTGATGACCCTGGGCGCGGCCCATAGCCATGATGTGGGCAATCCGCGTCGTCAGCACCCGGGTTTTGCCCGTTCCGGCCCCTGCCAGAACCAGAACCGGGCCATCCAGCGCCTCGACTGCGGCGCGCTGCTCCGGGTTCAATCCCTGAAGATATCCAGGTCCTATGCTGGCGGCCCGTGCACGCGCCGAAATCGACGATGCCGGTGCTTGGCTCGCGACCGGTCCGGCGGCCTGAGAAGGAGGAGCCTGGGGCAAATCGAACGGCGGCAAGTCGCCGTCGTCCTCTGCACCATTTTCGGGCATCCTGTTCAACGCATGTTTTTGATTCTGCGACATGAGATCGAGTTATAGCACCGGCCGAGAGCCATCAATTGGGCGGAGCGCTCCTCCGCAAACGAGAATATAGGGATCGGCGGCCGAGATGCCGCGTAACTTCCGCCCCTCCCCAGGAAAAAAGCCCCAATTCAGGTCACACTTGGGAGCCGTGTTGGGGTATGGTGCCGTTCGTATGGGGCCGGCGTGCGCTGCACGCCAGGGTGGGCGGTTTCGTACCTGCAGGATCGTCAGTCAAAAATCCCGGTACGACAACAGCCTGCAAGTGAGCCCTGAGCAAGGAGCAGGATTAACGGATTACGCGAAAAGCTCCAGTAAGGTGGACGCGAACTTCCGCGCAGACGCGGCGCTCCAGCCGAAATAATCGCCCCGCGATTTGGCCATGACGGCGGATCCTCGATGCTAGCGACTATAGAGCACATACGACGCGCATGAACAATTTTCTCCTGTATATGGGCGGCCTTCTGATCGCAGCGCTCGCAGTGCTGTTCGCCGTGCCCCATTTCGTTGACTGGAACTCTTACCGCGGCGTCTTCGAAGCGGAAGCCTCCCGCATCCTGGGCCGCGAGCTGCGCGTCGGCGGTGCCGTCAATGTCCGTTTCCTGCCCGTCCCATACGTCAGCTTCGAGAAGATCCGCATTGCAGACCCCGGCGGTGAAAGCGGCTCGATCATTCGCATCGACAGCTTCACCATGTGGCTTTCGGTCCCCCCGCTGCTCCGCGGCGTCCTCGAGGCCCATCAGGTAGAGCTGCGCCGCCCCGTGCTGCAGCTGGCGACCGACGCCTCCGGCAGCGGCAACTGGCGCACGCTTTCCATGAACCCGGGAGCTATGCCCTTCGTCCCGAAGGACGTCGCTCTGCAGTCGGTGCGAATTCTCGACGGCGCAGTGGTCGTCAATGGCCCCAATAGGAACGAGCTGGCGCGCCTTGCCGACATCACCGGCGAGCTTGCTGCCGAAGCGCTCGATGGCCCCTACAAATTCAAGGGCTCGCTGAAATGGGACGGGGAGCTTCGCCAGGTCCGCTTCGCCACCGCCAAGCAGGATCCGAGCGGCGACGTCCGCTTCAAGGCCGCCGTCGATGCCCCGGCTAGCGGCAATTCCTATGTACTCGACGGGCGTGTGCGCGATCTCAAGGCCGCTCCCAAGCTCGACGGCGACTTGACGGCGAAGCTCGCACTTGCACCGCCCACATCTCCACCCGCTGAGAAGCCGGTTCCCGAGGTTGCTCCCACCGGCGCTCCGCCAGCCACGGCGCCTATCAAAGGCGACGCACTGGCGCCTCCTGCCATCGAAGGCGCCGCGCCCGACGGCAAGGCCGCCTCTCCCGCTACGCCGGCGGCGCCTGCCGCACCGACGGCCGGAAAGCCCGAGTTCGATTTTCGCGCCAAAGTCACCGGCGATACGGCTGGCGTGGAGCTGAGCGATCTCTCCGCCACCATCGACACTGGGACAGGTGTTCCGCAGCTCATCGCCGGCAGCGCCAAGCTCTCCTGGAACGATAAAATGCGCCTCGATGTGAGGCTCGACTCGCGTTGGATCGACCTTGACCGCCTCATGAACCATTCCTCCAGCGAGGTCCCGCTGGAGGCTGCGCGCGGTCTTTTCGAAACCGTTGCGGCAGCACTCCCCGACGAAGCCGACACCAACGCCACCTTAGATTTCGACCAGCTCACGCTCGGCGGCGAGCCCATCAGCAATGTACATTTCGCCGCCTCGCGAGCAGGCGGCCCGCTCGAAATCAAGGGCGTCAGGGCCAGCCTCCCGGGTGGCACGCGGCTGCAGCTCGAAGGCGTCCTCACGCCCGGAGGCGAGGTGCCCCGCATTGACGGCACGGTCTTCGTCTCGGGTCAGAGTCTTCTCAGGTTCCTCGGCTGGGGCTTCCGCAAGCCCGACATCGGCACCAGCCGCACCGACGGCCCGTTCGCGCTCGACGGCCGCTTCATGCTCGCTGAGAACGTCATAGAGCTCACAAACGCGACGGCCGAGATATCCGAGACGCCGGTCGCAGGCGCGGTCAAGCTCAGTCTCGGTCAACGCAAGCAGCTTTCCGTGAGCCTCGAGGGCTCTAAGGTTGACGCCACACAAATCCGTTCCGGCATCCTCGGCCTCGGCACCGTCAAGAGCCTGTTCCTCGGCGAGTCCCCTGCAGAAAAGGACGCCGCAGCCGAAGGGATCGATCTCGCCCTCAAGCTCAAGCTGGCCGAGCTCGCCGACGGCGACCGCATCCTCCGCGACGTCGACGCGGAAATGTCAATCGAGCGTGGAACGCTGTCGATGCCGCGCCTCAAGTTCTCGACCCCGGAAGGCCTGGCCATCGACGCCGAAGGATCCGCCAAGGACGTCGTGAGCCATCCGCAAGGAGCAATCCGGGCCGTCGTATCGGCACCGAATGAGGGTGCAGCGAAGGCGTTCATCCGCCTTCTCGATCTCGAAGCCGCCGATCAGACCAGCGTCGAGCGCCTGAGCCGCCTGACACCCATGCGCGTCGCCGCGACCTTGACGCTGCACAGCGGCGAAACCAACACCAGCCACCTTGCCATCGACGGCTCTATGGGCGGCGGCCGCATCATTGCAGCCCTTCAGCTGCAGGGCGGACGCGACGGCTGGCGGAAGTCTCCAGCGGACATCACCGCGACCATCACGAGTCCCAACGTCGAATCCCTCGTATCCGCCCTCTTCGACGCACGGACACCAGCGGCCTCGAGTGCGTCCCCGCAGCAGCCCGGCCAGCTCCTGCTCAAGGCAGCCGGAACGCCCTCGTCGGGTCTCCTGACGATGGCGGAGATCACCTCGGATACCTTCTCGCTCGACTACAACGGCCGCATCTCGCTCCCCGCTCCGGATCAGACAGCCGCATCGGGCACGCTTCGCGTTTCATCGGCGGATGCACAAAGCGCCTTCGCCCTTGCCGGCTTGAAGCTTGGCGAGGCGACGGCAAGCGTCCCCCTCGCGGCCACGCTGTCTCTCGACCTGAAAGACAAGAAGCTCGCGCTCGATACCCACGCGATGACGCTCGGCGCCAGCACCATCGGCGGAAAAGTCACCATGGCGCCGACCGACACCGGCGGACGCACGGTTGACGCCTCGCTGGTCGCAGACACCGCCTCTTTCTCCTCATTGCTTGGCGCGGTCCTGGCCCGGGAAAGCGCTGAGCCTTCATCGATCGAGCCTCCGTCTCCCCAGCCTGTTCGCCGTGATGCGAAGCCCACGCCTTCAGGCCCGGGTGCGGTTGCGACCGAGGCAGCTCCCGTGGAAATTTGGCCCGAGCAGGCTTTTGACCTGTCGGCGCTCGATCGCTTGAGCGGCAAGGTCAGCGCACGTATTGGGTCGCTGAAGGTGGAACCCGGCCTCTCCATCACCGACGCGTCCCTCGAAGCGAGTTTCGGCCCGAAAGGTATTTCCGTCACGAAGCTCGAAGGCACGGCCATCGGCGGCAAGCTCAGCTCGAAGCTGGATTTCGAGAAAGCACTCGCCGGCGTCGGCTTGAACGGCTCGCTGCGCATCGACATCGCCAGTACGCCGGCCGCAACGGCCGCGGCTGGCCCCGGAACGCCTGGTGATGTCGCAGCACTCGCCGTTGATTTCTCGGGCCGGGCGCTGAGCCCCGCTGCTCTCATGGCATCGCTGACCGGCAAAGGCTCCGTGACGGCCGGCGACGCGACGCTGACAGGCATGTCGCCGACCGCAGTCTCCGGCGTCGTCGAGGCCGCGCTGAGCGGCAAGGGCCCCGCAGGCGGCGAGCCGCTCATGGAGGCCGTCAAAGCGGCCGCCAAAGAGGGCGAGGTGAAGCTCGGCAAGATCGATATCCCGATCGTCATCGGCGACGGGGCCGTGAAGCTCGACAAGGTCACCCTCGACGCCGCCGACGGCCGCTCGACCTTCTCCTCCGTGATCGACCTTGCATCCATGAAGCTCGACAGCGAATGGCAGATCGAGCCCAAGCTCAATCGCCCCTCGGCGGCGGCTCAGGCGCGGCCTTATCTCCCGGCCGTGACCGTCGTCTACACGGGCAAACTCAGCGCCTTGTCCGCGCTCGAGCCAACGGTGTCGACGGCCGCGCTCGAGCGCGAGCTTTCGGTGCGCAAGATGGAGCGCGATGTCGATCAGCTGGAATCGCTGAGGAAGCAGGATCAGGCCCGCGCGCGCCAAGAGCGGGAACGCCAGGAGCGAGATCGCCAGGAACGTGAGCGCCGCAAGGCTCTGGAAGCCGCGCCCCAGCCTCCGCAGCAGGCTCCGCCCACGGGTTGGAACGCTCCCAACACCACGAAGCCGGGCGAAGACGCGACGGTAGACCCCGACCCGTCAGCCGGCGCCGACTTCGCGCCTCCGGCCAACCAGGCTCCCGGCGCCAATGCCGCTCAACCGCTGGATCCTGATGATATTCCCGCGAACGGTTCGGCCACGGCTAGCGCCGCTCCCGATGCCACCGCTCCGGGCAGCACGGCCCCGCGACCCCAGCGCCGGCGCAAACCCGTCAACGATGAATGGCGGCCATTCCAGACCACACCCTACTGAGCAGGCGCTAAGCCATCAGTCGCGATTACCGCCGTCGTAGCTCGTCACAGCGGCACCGCGGCGGAAGTAGCGCAGGATCCAGATCCGCACGGCGCTAGAAAGCCCCGCCTCGTCGCGCCCCTCGTCGATGCTGGCGATGAGGGACGCGAGCGACATTCCCTCGCGCTGAGCCGCGTCCTTGAGCGCATCCCAGAACGGCGCTTCGAGCGAAATCGACGTCCGGTGCCCGCGGATCGTGAACGAGCGTTTGACCGGCCGCGTCATGCTGAGGGCTCGCCGCCATCCTCGCCGGGATCGTTACGACGGTGCGCATCGAGACGGCGCACCGTCAGCGATTTGTCTCGCTCCGAAGTTTCGCGTTCGGCCTTCGTGCGTCCAAATTTGACGCGGTTCTCCTCGGCACGCTTCTCCTTGTCGGCGCGGTCTCGCGCCTTGCGTGCCTTCCTGAGATTGACGATCTCCGCTGTCATGATCGATCCGTCTCCGTGGGAGCCGCCGCCATCGTACCGGTGCGCCTGAATCGCGTCAAAGCGTGACAGCAGCGCCGGGCAGCCGGCATCACTCCGGCGCGATCATCTTCTCGGGGCGCACGATCTCGTCGAACTCCTTGTCGGTCACATAGCCGCCGCCGACCGCTTCGTCGCGCAACGTAGTGCCCTTCTTGTGCGCCGTCTTCGCGATCTTGGCCGCGTTGTCGTAGCCGATCTTCGGCGCCAGCGCCGTGACCAGCATCAGTGACCGGTCGAGGCCGGCCTTGATGTTGTCCTCGCGCGGCTCGATGCCGACGACGCAGTTGTCGGTGAAGCTCACTGCCGCATCGGCAAGCAGACGCACCGACTGCAGGAAGTTGTAAGCCATCACCGGATTGTAGACGTTGAGCTCGAAGTGCCCCTGGCTGCCGGCAAACGACAGCGCGGCGTTGTTGCCGAACACCTGCACGCACACCTGCGTCAGCGCCTCGCACTGGGTGGGGTTTACCTTGCCGGGCATGATGGACGATCCCGGCTCGTTCTCCGGCAATGCCAGCTCGCCCAGGCCGGAGCGCGGGCCCGAGCCCAGGAGCCGGATGTCATTGGCGATCTTGAACAGGGACACGGCAACCGTGTTGATGGCGCCGTGCGAGAACACCATGGCGTCGTGCGCTGCAAGGGCCTCGAACTTGTTCGGCGCCGAAGTGAATTTGAGACCGGTGATCGCCGCGATCTTTTCGGCCACCTTCTCTGCGAACCCGATCGGCGCATTGAGCCCGGTACCGACCGCGGTGCCGCCCTGCGCCAGCTCCATCAGCGCCGGCATGCTCTGCTCGATGCGCTTGATGCCGTTCTCAACCTGCTGGGCGTAGCCAGAGAACTCTTGCCCGAGCGTCAGCGGCGTCGCGTCCTGAGTGTGCGTGCGGCCGATCTTGATGATGTGCGACCACGCCTTCGCCTTGTCCTTCAGCGCGACATGAAGCTTCTTCAGCGCCGGGATCAGTCGGCCGGCGATCTCTTCCGCGCAGGCGATGTGCATCGCTGTCGGATAGGTGTCGTTCGACGACTGGCTCATATTGACGTGATCGTTGGGATGCACGGGCTTCTTCGAACCCATCTCCCCGCCGAGCATTTCGATGGCGCGGTTCGAGATCACCTCGTTGGTATTCATGTTGGATTGCGTTCCCGAGCCGGTCTGCCAGACAGCGAGTGGGAAATGCTCGTCGAGCTTGCCGTCGATAACTTCCTGGGCGGCCGCGACAACGGCGGCGGCGATCTTCGCATCCAAGCGCCCGAGCTCGAGATTGGTCTCTGCTGCGGCGCGCTTCACGATGCCGAGGGCGCGGACCACCGGCAACGGCTGCTTTTCCCAGCCGATCTTGAAGTTGCCGAGCGACCGCTGCGCCTGCGCGCCCCAGTATTTGTCCCCCTCGACCTCGATGGGACCGAACGTATCGGTTTCGACGCGGATCTGAGACTTGGATTGGCTGGCCTTCGCGGTCATCTGGCTTTTCCGTACTAGGGGAATTCACTCGGGCCGCCATAGCACGGGCCGGCCCTAGGCTCCAAGCGGCGGATGGCAGTCGGTAAATTGCCCGATTGAACCTTGGTGCGCCTCACGCTGCTTCTTGAAACCGAGCACATACCGCGCCAGGCGTCAGGGCTCATGTTGTCATGCTTGGCCACGGGGACATCGCGGAGGTACTGCCCGCTGATGATGGAAGCCTCGCCCGCTCGCTCATAGAGTGAAGCCACTTCCTCCGGGCCCCGTCCTCGTGCGCCTTCTGCGCGCGCAACGAACCTGACCGAACCACTGCGAACCCGATTGGACAGGGGTTCCGTCATATTCTCCAATCGCACGCGACGCTAAATTGAACCCTCTGGTTCAGACTTCGCGGGCCGCCAGACCGATCACAATGAAATGCAAGGACGGTTCGCTCACGACAACGTGCACGGCTCGCCGCCGCGCTTGCGATTGATCTCTCCCGACTGACCGGGTCAAATACGCGCTGGCGGCCGCTCTCGGTCGCCCGGCTGTACATTTTTTGATCTAACTGATGGAACTTCAGCCACGGCGGCGGAATTTTCGCAGTCTTGGCCCGTTGTTTCGCGGGGTCAGTCACGTGGGAGAGCGACAATGACAAACATTGCCCAGATTGCCACGTCAACGATCGAGACCGTCCAGGCTAAGCCGCAAGCCGGCCGCATCGATTGGATGGATGAACTCGACGAACTGCCAGAGACCCCAGCACGGGAAAAAGATCCCCCTGCCGTGGTCCGCCTTGAAGGGCGCTTTGAAAACTGGGGCTCCGACTAGCGGAGCCCTGCCGGGCCGCGCCACTGAACAACGCGTATGAGGCTCGTTCAGCCGGAACAGTTGTTTGGCGCGGGCCTTCCGGCAAAGCGGTCCGAGATCCATTCGACCGCAGAAAACGAGCTGTCACGAGCGATGAAAACGTGAGACGTGCCGGGGAATAGCCTGAACGTCACCGCTTCTTTTTCCTTACATAGATGCTCGGCGTACTTCCGCGTAATCGGCGGGGGCACGGTCGTGTCGGCTGTCCCCTGAGCAATGAAAACGGGAGCACCGGGCGGAGCCTGCCCCGGCGTGTTCACGTCCATGAGCGTGCGCCACTGTGGCAGACGTGTCGGGTCGGTCTTGAGGAAGTCTCGCATCAGCGGCCGCGCATCCTGCTCGAGCTGCAGCATCTGCGAAAGGTTCTCGAGGCAATCGTTGGCCACCCGTTCATAGGCCGCCATCGCTCCCGGATCGACGATGCCCTGTGTCGGAAGATTGTAGAGCTTCGACCAGGAAAGCAGCGCCATCGACGTGAGCGTCAATCCGCTTTGCGTATGTCTGTCCGCTTCGAATAAATCGACGAGGTACGTCGCCGGTGCTGCAGCAGCGACACCCGCGAGCTTGAGCTCCGGCGCATAGCTCGCCGCGAGCTGGCCCGTGAATAGCGCCGCATGTCCGCCCTGCGAATGCCCCCACACGGCGAAATGCTTCTGCGCTTTGGCGTCGGGCAACTCGCGTGCCGCTCGAACGGAATCGAGCACCGCATAAGCTTCGCTCGTACCGATGAGATACGGATGCTCACCCGCTGTCCCGAGCCCCGGATAATCCGTCGCTGCGATGACATAGCCGCGCCTCAGCATCTCTTCGATGCCCGGAATCTGTACGCCCGGAAGAAGCGTGGGAGCGCAGCGTCTCGCGATACCCGTCGTTGGATGTGCCCACGCGATTACGGGGCGACCTCCAGGCGGCGCCGGCCCGTCTGGAAAAATGATCGCGGCGGTGACTGCGATAGGCTCATCGTGCAAACCGGTGGACCTGTAGAGCACTCGATATGCTTTGGCCCCGGGCTGCGACCCGCCTTCGAGAGGCCAGATGCGCACGATACCGCCCGGCTTCGCGTCGCGGATCTCGCTCTCTGCTACGTCATTCAGAGGTTCTGCGTGCGCCGAGATTTTCGCCGCGACGAGAATTGTCGCGGCGGCAAAGTACGTGCGCCAAGCCGGGGCCAACCATTTCATAATGTCGGCGCGTCCTAGCGCGGCCTCAACGTGAGTTCCGCAACGCCGACGGCGACGTTCAAGCCGGTCTGACCTTCGACGCTGAGCGGCTGCAGAACGATCGAATTCTTGCTTCCGCCCACCAGCGCGTTGGCACCGACGCCAAGTCCGACGGCCGCTTCGGCAGACACACCTGCATAGTTTCCGGCCAGAGCCCCGTCAGGCAACTCCGACGAAGATCCGAGAATGGTCCAGATCATGATCGTCTCGCCGCTGACCCCGAGATCGAGGCCGTACTTCGTAAGCGTTCCCGAATAGGGCTGCGGCGGCGCCTTACCTGCGGGATTGTAAGAGCACGACAGCCCCTCCTTCGACCCGAGGATCAGGCCGACCGAACCCTTGCTCTTGCAGGTGAGCGTACCCGCGACGGGCTTTGCGTTCTGAGCCGATGCGGGCGCAGCGGACACAGCCATAGCCGCCAGGAGACCCGCAGCGACCGTGGCAGCTCTCGAACCGTTCTTGCTGAACATGAATGCCTTCTCCCTCATCCGACCATAACCAGCATTAGTCTGACAATATGGTCCGAAATTCGACAAACCCAAATATCGGCCCCTCGCAGATGCCGCTGACTGCGCCCGGTCAAAGGCCCACGCCCGCGAAAATCGGTTAATGCCATCGATCAACGGCGCTTGCTGGAGCGACAATAACCTGACACTCGGGATCCACTTCCGGTCGCCGGGTCGCCACCCCAAAATCGAGAAGGCCGATACATCGGTAAAGAGAAATAAAGCGGTTGCTACGGCAAGAGACTTTCCAATTGGGTGCAGGAAATGATTATTTGCCATTTCATCGCGAACCCTGCGGCAAAACCGGCATTCGAGAAACTCTTACTTCATTGCTTCAGGTCAAAATTTTACGGAGGAAACGCCACCCAAAAATAAGCTTGTAGAGATCGCCGATGCGCATCCTGACCTCGCTGCTGAGCCGAACCAAGCTCGTCACCCTGATCGGTGGATTGACGATCGGAGCCGTCGTCATAGCCGCCGCGTCTCTCCTGCTGCTCATGCGCTCGCAGTTGAGCCAGGACACCCAGGAACGCGCAGTTCACAATCAGGACGTCTCCATCCGCGTCGGCGCATCGCTTGCGAAGGAGATGTTCCAAGGAACCGACATCGCCTGGTCTGCTGGCGGCAACGTCGAAAAGATCACCGCCGCATCGATTCCGAATGTCTCCAATCACGCCTTCGTCGACGCTGTCACGCGCATCACGGGCGAGCCCGTCACCGTTTTTGGTTATGATGCGGCAAGCGGAGATTTCGTCCGCCTCTCGACCACAGTCATGAAGGCGGACGGCAGCCGCGCCGTCGGCACAAAGCTCGACAAGGCAAGCCCTGCCTTTGCCGCCGTAAAGTCTGGCAAGGCCTATCTCGGCGTCGCCGACATTCTTGGCATCTCCTATTACACCGCCTACCAGCCGATCTTTGATCGCTCGGGCGGCGTCATCGGCATTCTTTTCACAGGCGTGAAGCAGGACACGGTCGCCGCGTCGGCTCATGACCTCATCTGGAAAATCGCCCTCGCTTCCGCGGTCCTTGTGGCGATCATGGCGGGCGCTTCCTTCTTCGCTGCCCACTCCCTCATGCGCCCGATCCCGGCGCTGGCGGACGTAATGGCGCGCCTTGCCCGCAACGATACCAGCAGCGAGGTGCCCTATTCCTCGTGGCGCAACGAGATCGGCGAGATGGCACGCGCCATCCAGGTATTCCGAGACAACCAAATCGAGCGTGTCGCTCTCGAGGATGAGAAGGCCGCGGAAAGCGCCCGTAGAGATGCCCGCCAGGCCGAGCTCGAGCGACTGATCCGCACCTTCCGCGACAAGGCCGAGCACACCATCACGACCGTATCGTCCACGGCCACCACACTCGAAAGCACCGCAGAGCAGCTGCGCGGCATCGCATCCACCACGTCGGAGCGGGCCACCGCGGTGTCCGGCTCATCCGAGATCGCATCCGCCAACGTCGTGACCGTCGCTGCCGCGTCCGAGCAGCTCACCGCCTCAATCAACGAGATCGGCCGACAGATCACGGACGCTCTCACCACCGTCGGCAGCACGAGCGAGCTTGCCGAGCAAACCAATGCCAATATGGCGGCGCTGGCCGAATCCGCGCAGCAGATCGGCGAGGTCGTGACGCTCATCCGGCAGATCGCGACCCAAACCAACCTTCTCGCGCTCAACGCCACGATCGAAGCAGCTCGCGCTGGCGAATCCGGTCGCGGCTTCGCGGTGGTCGCCTCTGAGGTTAAAAACCTGGCCGCTCAGACTGCGAACGCAACGCAATCGATCTCCGAGCAGATTGCATCCATGCAGGCCTCGACGCAGCAGGCCGTGGCCTCCATCGGGCGCATTGCCAACGGCATGACGGACGTGAACAGCATCACCACCGCGATCGCTTCCTCGGTCGGCCAGCAGGGTTGCGCCACCTCCGAGATCAACATCAGCGTACAGCGCGCCGCCGAAGGCACGAAGAGCGTGACGGAAGCGATTTTCGACGTCCGCTCGGCCGCCAACACCGCAGCCGACTCGGCTGCGAGCGTGCTCAATTCTTCGAGCACAGTCACGGCCCAGACGCAGACCCTGCGCAACCTGATCGAGAATTTCCTCGATGACGTCGCGGCTGCCTAACGACAGTCGAAGAGCACTCGCTTAGCGCCATGCAAACAGAAAGGGCTCGATGCCAAACCGGCATCGAGCCCTTCTTTTACTCCGTGCGCTCACGAGCTACGCAGGTCGGCAAGCCTTACGGGCCGTCGATGCTCACTGCGTGAGTGCGGGCCTCGGCAACGAGATTGGCGAGACGCAATTCATGATCGCTCCGGGCGCCGTTGAACGACTCTCCCGCGGCCTGCGATGCATAGAACGGTGCAGTGGCCAGCGCGAAGACGACGGCGGAAACCGACATCAGGACGGCAAATCGCGAAGACGCAGTTGAACGCATGATATTCCCCGGCATTAGCGAGATCGGATTGGAATTGTCCCACAACAGCGTTTCCGCTTCGCTTAGAGACATCCTCTACGCCGCATTAAAAACGTGGGTCGAATACCATGTTTATTCCGTTGCAGAGCCTTCCGACCTTGTGCGGCACGTGGGACAGCCCATTTCTCAATAACTCGCTTTTCGCGTCCCGCCCCATCGCTAAACCACGGTGTATTTGTTGGAGGTTTGCAATGACCAACTCCTTCGCACTCGCAGCAGCAGCCGTCATCGTATTGGCGACGAGCTCGGTGGCTGAGGCAAAGATCGAATGCCGCGACGGCTTTCAGATCGTAAACGGCCAAGAGATTTCGACGCCCTATTGCAACGACGGCCTCATCGCGAAGGTCGCGAGAGAGCACGGCATGAATGTCTCCGAGGATAACGTCCGCAACAACCCAAGCACCAAGAACGAAGTCTGTCGCTTTGTCGGAGACGACATCCGCATCCAGAACTACTGCAACGACACCGACCAGGGACGCGACCAGGGAGAATGAACGGCAGGCGTTTCGGCGACGCCCTAGCGAAATAAACGGCATCGCGGCGGAGTACGCAGGATGTGAACTCCGGCTCCGCCGCCACCGCAGCCCTTAGAGCGTCGCATGATTTCCCATGCCGTAGATTGATTTTCGGATATTATAACATCCATAGAATCGATCGGAGGCATCAAATGATCATCACCCGGGCAGCACTCTTGGCTCTGGCGCTCACGTCGCTGAGCCTTGAAGCTGGGGCCAGCGCGCCCTGGCGCCACCCAGTCTCGAGCACCACCGTGACATCGAGCGGTTTTGGCTCCTGCGCCAGAGGCCCCTGCATACGGCAAGCCGATACGCACACGAAGGCCCGCCCCGCGCATTGATCGCGAGCCCAGACGCGCGAGCGGCCGGAAATTATTTCTTGCGGAATTTATCCAGGCTGACGATCTCGGCACCACCTGAGGGCCGGGACGTCTCGGCCTCTGCATCGGCTTCCGGTGCAGGCTTCTCAGCGTCACCGTCACCGGCTGACGCGCCAAGCGTGACCACGGGAGCAGACGGCTTTGCCGCCGAAATCGGCGTCGGCTGAGTCTCGCCCCCCTGCGTATCGCCGGGAACCTGTTGGGTATCGGCGGTATCCTGTGCAGGACGTTTGCGCGGCGTACGCGGCACCTTCCTGGACGACCCGGTGGACCTTTGCGTCCCATTCCTGGCGGTCATGGCGTCGAAAGCGTTCGGAGCTGGCGAGCGCGCATCGGAAGCGGCGTTCTGATCCTCGAACTGCAGACCGAAACGCACCGAAGGATCGAAGAAAACCTTGATGGCGGCGAACGGCACTACGAGACGCTCGGGAATGCCGTCGAAGGTCAGCTTCACTTCGAAGCGTTCATCCGACACCACGAGATCCCAGAAGCGGTGCTGTAGTACGATCGTCATCTCACGCGGATACTTCTCCTTGAGCCGCTTCGACAGCGACACGCCCGGAGACTCGGTATCGAACGAGATATAGAAATGATGATCGCCCGTTAGGCCCGACTTGGCCGTACGGACGAGAACGGTGCGAACGACCCCGCGCATAGCTTCCTGCGCAAGACCCTCATAATCAATCGTCGCCTCAGCTGTCATGCAGCGTTGCTTAGTCCCCGATTCCGCCTCGAGATCCCCCCGGCGGCCGCAAGAGAGAATGAGGGGCTTCTGTTGCCCGGTGCCCCTCGAACCGCGCCATGCCCGGCTAGGGGCAGGGACTTTAGTCTTTAAGGCTTTCGCACTGCATTAAGCAGCGAGAGCAGCCTCAGCATAGTTGTCATTGGCAACTATTCTGAATGACCCGATGACGGCGGTATCATGCCGAGCAAAAGCTAAACCCTTTACACCCTCGTCGATCCTAGTTCGCCCCCATCAGATACCGCCGCAGATAGTCACAGCAGCGGCATATGGTGGAGGCGCCGGGTACTGCCCCCGGGTCCGAACGGCTTATTACGGTCGCGTTTATCGCCATAGCCGGACGAATCCGGCCCCTGGAATATATGCTGTCGATGCGCGAAATAAAAGTGCGTAAGTCCTTGCTGCGCCCAGCCCGTCCGGCCGGGAGGCTATGGGCGGGGAACTGCTCGACGACATCAGGGTGATGAAATGGCGACTTCCGACGCCGCAGAGGCGGCGCCAAGGCTCGGTCTGCGCGCGCTGATCGCAGGACCGCCCAACTACACGCCAATTACGGCATGGAGGCCCCTCCCCGCGCTGCTGATCACCGCCGCAGCCTGCCTCGCGCCCCTCGTAGCCGCGCTGGCGGGCATCGCATTGGCCGCCGCTCTAGGCGCGGATCCCACCGAGATGGACAGTTGGGTCAGCGGCATCGCGTCGCTGTCCTCTCCGGCCGGCATCGCGACCATGGCTCTCTCTCAGATCGTGTCGTTGGGCATCATCTGGGCTGCCGCCGGGCGCGGCGGCCTGAGGCGCGAGACGCTGAGGCTTACCGGACCAAAGCCGGCCTGGACCACGGCCGCCCTGGCGGGCCTCTTGCTGATCGTGCTGTCCGGCGTGGTGGAGTTGGTCCTCTACAAGCTCCTAGGCTTTGATCTCTTTGCCGATACGCGCTGGCTGATGGATGGCCTCAAGGGACCCACCGCACTTGGCGTAGCGGTCATCGCAATCGGCCTCGCCCCGATCTGGGAGGAACTGACCTTCCGCGGCTTTCTGCTCTCCGCCCTGGCAAAAAGCCCGTTCGGCTATTGGCCTGCCGCGGTCATCTGCACCGGACTCTGGACGTTGTTACACTGGAGCTACTCGTATGCCGGCCTGACGAGTGTTTTCGTAGCCGGACTGGTCCTGTCGTGGATGATGCGCCGCTTCGGCTCGATGCGTGTGGTTGTAGTCGCCCACGCCCTCGCCAACGTCGTCGCTCTGACGGTGGCATATCTTTTCGCTCCGGTTGGTTAGAATCACCCCACCCGCTATTGTCGGCCCATGAAGCAATACCTTGACCTCCTGCGCCGCGTGCGCACCGAAGGCGTGCGAAAGTCCGATCGCACCGGAACCGGGACGCTGTCGGTCTTCGGCCACCAGATGCGCTTCGATCTCGCAGAGGGCTTCCCTCTGGTGACGACGAAGAAACTGCACCTGAAATCGATCATTCACGAGCTGATCTGGTTCCTGGCCGGCGACACCAACGTCGCCTACCTCAAAGCCAACGGCGTGCGCATCTGGGACGAGTGGGCTCGCGCCGACGGCGATCTCGGTCCCGTCTACGGCAAGCAATGGCGAAGCTGGGCCGCTCCCGATGGCCGCACCATCGATCAGATCAGCGAGGCAATCGCCACGCTGAAGTCGAATCCCGATAGCCGCCGCATCATCGTCTCGGCCTGGAATCCAGCCGACATCCCCGACATGGCGCTGGCACCGTGCCACTGCCTGTTCCAGTTCTACGTCGCCGAAGGCAAGCTCTCCTGCCAGCTCTACCAGCGCTCAGCCGATGTATTTCTAGGCGTGCCGTTCAACATCGCGAGCTATGCTCTGCTCACCATGATGATGGCCCAGGTCACCGGCTTGAAGCCGGGCGACTTCATCCACACATTCGGCGACGCGCATCTGTACACGAACCATCTTGAGCAGGCGGACATCCAGCTCTCGCGCACTCCGCGGACATTGCCGACCATGCACATCGCTCCGGATGTTTATTCTATCTTCGATTTCAGCTACGAGGACTTCCGTCTCGAGAGCTACGACCCGCTCCCGCACATAGCCGCCCCAGTCGCTGTTTAGGTTTCATGCAGATCTCACTCATCGTCGCCGTCGCAGAAAATGGCGTCATCGGCGCCAACGGCGAGCTCCCCTGGAAGCTCTCATCCGATCTGAAGACGTTTCGCCGCCTCACGCTCGGCAAGCCCGTGATCATGGGCCGCAAGACTTTCGACTCCCTCGGCAAGCCGCTCGACGCGCGCGAAAACATCGTCCTGACGAGCGACCCGTTCTTCGAGGTGCCTGGCGTGAGCGTGGTCGACAATATGCAAGACGCGCTAACCCTCGCGCGCACGCTTGCCGCCACGAGCGGGACGAATGAGGTCATGATCATCGGCGGCGCCCGCGTGTTCACCGCCGCGTTCCCCTCCGCCACCCGCATCTATCTGACCAAGGTGCACGCCAGGCCCGAGGGCGACGTGCACTTTCCCGATATCGACCTCGACGACTGGCACGAGGTTTCGAGCGAGGCATTGCCCGAGGGACCCAAGGATACGGTAACCGGCACCATGAAAGTGCTCGAACGGCAAAAAAACGAGCCTTAACCGGACATCCTCCTGCCGCTCACGCCTTGAACCGAGGCCCCGCGAAACCAATGTCTTGGCGGCACAATTGCGCGGTACACCAGCCTATCCTATAAGCGAAACCCGACCTCACGTCCGGACAAGTGCGATAGCCTGCTGACAGGCAGCCGATATCCGGGCCTTCACCCCATAAAAGAGAGGCCTTTGAATTCATGCCTTGGAGCAATCAGAGCGGCGGCGGCGGCAGCGGCGGAGGAGGCGGCGGCTGGAAAGGCGGCGGCGGTCCGTGGGGCCAGGGCCCTGGCTCTCAGCCCCCTGATCTCGAGGAAATGCTGAAACGCAGCCAGGATCGCATGAAGCAGGTCATGCACGGCGGCGGCGTCCCGGGCCCTCTCATGTTCCTTGCCGCGATCGTCGGCTGCGTGCTGGTCGCTTGGTATGCCTTCTTTTTCCGCGTCAACCCCGACGAGCTCGGCGTCGTGATGCGCTTCGGCGAGTTCGTGCGCCAGGAACCGCCCGGACTGCACCTGCGTCTGCCCTATCCCATCGAAGAGGTCGTGCTTCCTAAGGTTACCCGCCAGAACATCATCGAGGTCGGCATGCGCTCGGCGACGTTCGATCGCGGCTTCGGCGGCTCGAGCCAGCAGGACGTCAAGGAAGAAAGTCTGATGCTGACCGGCGACGAGAACACGGTCGACATCGATTTCGTCGTCTATTGGCGCATCAACGACGCCGCCAAGTACCTGTTCAATATTCAGAACCCGGACAATACCGTCAAAGAGGTGGCCGAGAGCGCCATGCGCGAGGTCGTCGGCCAGTCGGACATCCAGCCGCTGCTGACCCAAGCGCGCCAGAAAACTGAAACCGCCGTGCACGACCTGATGCAGAAGACGCTCGACAGCTATGGAGCGGGAATCCAGATCGATCAGGTCACGCTGCAGAAGGTCGACCCTCCGAACGAGGTCATCGACGCCTTCCGTGACGTTCAAGCGGCGCGCGCCGACAAGGAGCGCCTCCAGAACGAAGCCTTCGGCTATGCCAACAAGGTCGTGCCGGAAGCACGCGGTGAAGCTGAGCGCATCCTTCAGGCTGCGGAAGGCTTCAAGCAGCAGACGGTAGCCGAGGCCCAAGGTCAGACGGCACGCTTCCTCAACGTCTATGACGAATACAAGAAGGCGCCGGACGTGACTCGCAAGCGCATATTCCTCGAAACCATGGAGCGTGTTCTGGGCGGATCCGACAAGATCATCCTCGACAGCAAATCCAATCAGGGCGTGGTTCCCTATCTGCCTCTCGATCAAATTCAGAAGAAGAAGACCGAGGGAGCAAACTGATCATGCGCGCATTTCTCGTATTCCTCGTCGTCTTGATCGCCATCGCCGCCGCGGGCGTCTATGCGTCGGCCTTCATCGTGCACCAGAACGAGCAGGCGCTCGTGCTGGAGTTCGGCAAGCCGAAGCGTGTCGTCCAGACGCCCGGCCTCAACTGGAAACTTCCGCTCGTTGAGACGGTCGATATCTTCGACAAGCGCATCCTCGATCTCGACACCGAGACGAAGGAGATCACGGCCTCCGATCAGAAGCGTCTCTTGGTCGACACCTTCGCCCGCTACCGCATTGTCGATCCTCTGAAGTTCTATCAGACGCTGCGCTATGAGGGCGCCGTGCGCTCGCGCCTTGGTCCGGTGATCGAATCCGCCATGCGCCGTGCGCTTGGTGCCGCGACCTTCCAGGATCTCGTGCGTGACAAGCGTGAGCTTCTCATGAAGCAGATCGCCGACAACGTGAACGAGGAAGGCAAGGACTTCGGTCTCGAGATCGTCGATGTGCGTATCAAGCGGGCCGACCTTCCCGAGCAGAACCTGAAGAGCGTGTTCGACCGCATGCGCGCCGAGCGTCAGCGCGAGGCCGCCGAATTCCGCGCCCAGGGCACGGGTGAGGCCAACCGCATCAAGGCAACCGCCGATCGTGAGGTGACCGTCATCAAGGCCGAGGCGACCCGCAAGGGTGAGGAGTTGCGGGGTGCCGGCGAAGCCGAGCGCAACCGCATCTTTGCCGACGCCTTCAACCGCGATCCCGACTTCTTCGGCTTCTATCGCTCCATGCAAGCGTACGAAGCCGGTCTAAAGTCTGGCGATACGCGACTGGTGATTTCCCCTGACTCGGACTTCTTCAAGTACTTCTCCGATCCGTCAGGGAACACTGCTCCGAAGCAATGAGCGATCTGGTCGTAGCCCTGGGTCTGGTGCTCGTCATTGAGGGGTTGCTGTGGGCTTTGGCTCCGCAGATTGCCCGCTTTCTGCTCGAGACGGCGGCCTCTACCCCCGATCCGGAGCTAAAGCGTGCCGGATGGATCGCGGTGGCAATCGGGGCTCTCGTCGTGTGGCTGGTACGGGGTTAGCCCGTCCAGCCCCAGGGGCGAAGTGCATCAACATTTCCGGCCCTGGACCTGCGGGAATCCGGGCCGCGTTGACACGCCCCGCGCGATCTCACACTTTGTGGCTCCCGGTCGACTGGGTCTCCTTCGGTGAGACCCGGCGACGGCTCGGTAAGGAGATTTGAATGAACACCAGGCACGGCGGAAGCTCGGCGATCCGCGGGCGGGCGATAGCCCTCCTGGCGCTGGCGGCGACGATCGGATCGTTTCCGGGAGCCGACAAGGCAACCGCCCAGCAGCAAGGACCGCAATCGGTGGCGCCGATCGCGGAGCGGCTGATCGATGCCGTGGTCAACATCTCGACGAGTCAGGTGGCCAAGGGCCCCGAGGGTGTGCCGCTGCCGAAGGTTCCCAAGGGCTCGCCCTTCGAGGAATTCTTCGAGGACTTCTTCAATAAGAAGGGCGGACGCGTTCCGCCGTCCGAGCGCAAGGTTTCGTCTCTGGGCTCCGGCTTCGTCATCGACGGCGAGGAAGGTCTCGTCGTCACCAACAATCACGTCATCGATGGCGCCGACGAGATCATCGTCAATTTCCATGACGGCTCGAAGCTCAAGGTCGACAAGATCTTGGGCCGCGATACCAAGACGGACATCGCTCTTCTCAAGGTGACGCCGAAGAAGCCGCTCGTCGCCGCGAAATTCGGCTCATCGAGCGACCTCAAGGTCGGCGATTGGGTCATGGCCATCGGCAATCCCTTTGGTCTCGGCGGCACCGTTACCGTCGGCATCATTTCCGCCAAGCAGCGCGACATCAACGCAGGCCCCTACGACGATTTCCTGCAGACCGACGCCGCCATCAACAAGGGCAACTCCGGCGGACCGCTGTTCAATATGGCCGGCGACGTTATCGGCGTGAACACGGCCATCATCTCGCCCACGGGCGGATCGATCGGCATCGGCTTCGCCGTTCCCGCCGACACCGTGACCGCGGTCGTCTCGCAGCTCAAGGAGTTCGGCGAAGTCCGGCGCGGCTGGCTCGGCGTCAAGATCCAGTCCATCAGCGAGGACATTGCTGAGAGCCTCGGCGTGCCGGAGAACGTCGGTGCGCTCGTCGCCGGCGTGACGCCTGACAGCCCCGCGGCCAAGGCCGGCATCGAAGCAGGCGACGTCATCCTGAAGTTCGACGGCAAGGACGTCACGACCATGCGTGGCCTGCCTAAGATCGTGGCGCAGACGCCGATCAATAAATCGGTCCAGGTCGAGGTCTTGCGCCAGGGTGAGAAAAAGACTCTGACCGCCGCCGTCGGCCAGCTCGAGGAGACCGAGGACAAGCCTGAGCTCAGCACCTCCAAGAAGCAGGAAGAGCAGAAGCCAGACTCAACCGCCGTCCTTGGGCTGACGCTACTGCCGCTTACCGACGAGCTGCGCTCGCGCTTCTCCTTCAACGCCACGTTGAAGGGCGTACTCGTCATGGATATCGATCCCAACAGCCCGGCCGCCTCCAAGAACATTAAGGCAGGCGACGTCATCACCGAGGCTCAGCAGCAGGCGGTCGACAGCCCCGACGATATCCAGTCAGCGGTCGATAAGGTCAAGAAGTCGGGCGGCAAAAGCGTCCTGCTCCTCGTCGAGGATGCAAAGGGCGACACGCGTTTCGTGGCCATACCGTTCTAGGCCAACACCGGGCCGGCCGTCGGCGCTTTGCGCGTTGTCGGCCGGATTGAGGTCAAACTACTCTGCGCCTGCCCCGGCATCCTTATTCGGGCGAGGTGCGGACACACGTTGTTAGGAGAGGTTCTTTGTCCGATCGGCATTCCCTGCTGGACACGATCACGGATAGCTTGGCGCCCGTCCACCGTGACGGGCATAAGTTCGTCGCGATCGGGCTCGTCGTTACGTTGCTGCTATTCTGGATCTGGCCGCCGGCCGGCTGGGTTGCAGCCCTCGTAACGGCGTGGATCATCTATTTCTTCCGCGATCCCGACCGCGTGACGCCGCTACGTGACGGTCTCATCGTGGCCCCCGCCGACGGCCGCGTATCGTTGATCGAACGCGTACGCCCTCCGGCCGAGCTCGACCTCGGCACGGATGAGCGCATCCGCGTCTCCATCTTCCTCTCCGTCTTCGACGTTCATATCCAGCGCGCCCCGCTTGCCGGACGCATCATCCGCTCGATCTACGTCCCCGGCGCCTTCCTGAACGCCGCCCTCGACAAGGCGAGCGAGGAGAACGAGCGCCGCACCATCGTGATCGAGAATGCCTCCGGCGTTCGCGTCGGCGTGGTTCAGATCGCAGGCCTCGTCGCACGACGCATCGTCACATTCGTGGCCGAAGGTGAAAGCATCGGCGCCGGCGAGCGCTTCGGCTTGATCCGCTTCGGCTCGCGCGTCGATACCTACCTGCCTGTTGGCGCCACGCCCATCGTAGCGGTCGGTCAGCGCGCCATCGGCGGCGAAACCGTGCTTTCCGATCTCCGCTCCACCGAAGCGGAACGTGAGGCGCGGCGGCATTGAATGAGGAACGCCGCCAGTCGACGGCGTTCTCGCGCGGTCGTTTGAGCCGGAGGCTCGCCATGGATCCGATCGTACCGCAACTCGAGGAAGAGACCCGCCGCCGGCGTCGGAGGCGCATGTTCAGTCATGCGCGCATTCCGGTTCGCATGATGGTGCCGAACCTCTTCACGCTCCTGGGACTGTGCGCCGGCCTAACCTCCATCCGCATGTCCATCGAGGGACGCTACGATTTCGCGCTCGCCGCCATCGTCTTCGCCGCCTTGCTCGACGGCATCGACGGACGCATCGCACGCCTCCTCAAGGCCTCCTCACGATTTGGCGCCGAGCTCGACAGCCTCGCCGATTTCGTCAACTTCGGCGTCGCCCCCGCCATCATGATCTTCACCTGGGGCGGCCTCGGCGAGCAGCGCAGCATCGGCTGGATCGCCGTGCTCATATTCGCCCTGGGCTCGGCCCTGAGGCTCGCGCGCTTCAATGCCAGCCTGGACGAGGAGAGGCCCAAATGGCAGGGCAACTTCTTCATGGGCATCCCGACGCCTGCGGCCGCCATCGTCGTCTTGCTGCCGATCTATCTCGAGCACCTTGGCCTCGACTTGCGCGGCTCCGATTGGAGCATGGCGCTGGTCATCGGTTACACGATCCTGGTCGGCCTCATGATGGTGACCATGATCCCCACCTACTCCGGCAAGCTCTTGGGCGAGCGCATCAGCCGCGAATGGGTGCTGCCGCTGTTCATCATCGTCATCACCGCCGTCGCCTATCTCGTCACCTACCCCTACCGCACGCTCACCATCGCGACCCTCGCCTATCTCGCTTTCATCCCCTTGAGCTGGAAGCGTTTCCGCGCACTCGAGCTTCAGCACGCAGCCCCGTTGCCCGGCGCTGCCGCGGCGCCTCCCGAAACGTCCGAGCCCAACGCCGATCTCGCGGACGACACCAGCATCGTCGAAATTCAACCCCGCGAGCAGAAGCCCTAGGCTCACGCGCTCCCCGATGATCCGCGAATGCAACGCTCGGCATGCGGAAAGCCCGGGCGCGCATGAAACCGTCGCGACAACATCTGCGTTTTCGTGTATTCGCAACCAGGCTGTGCCGCGCGGCGCAGGGGGACGAAAATGCGTGAGTTCAGCGTGGGGGCTTGGCCATGGCCGGGGTGAAGCAAGGCGTGCTCGAGAAGGGCGCGAGGGCTGTCGACTACATCTTCGGACGCAACACCCTGATCGGCATCGCCTCGCTGATGCTGCTCGCGATTTCGGGCTATGCCACCTGGCACGGCATGCGCGACTTCATCATCGGCGTATCCTCCACCGCTGCCACGCCTGACCCGGGCAGTATGTCGATCTCCAACGACGTCCTCGTCATCGGAGTCGTCGTCGCCCTGACGTTCCTGATGTGGCTAGCGCTACGCGAAACCTTCGGCGCCAAGCGGGACTTCTCGGACCGCATCATTACCTTCCTGCTCTATGTTTTCCTGGCCATCTGGTCCATCGGCTTCGGCTATGGCTTCTGGTGGAGCCTCATTTCCGGTGAGGAAGCGACCCGCACCGGTCTTTCCGGCCTGCAGGAGGACGCACGCGATGCCAGCACGGCCGTCGCCGCTCGCCTTGACGCCGTGCGCTCCCAACTCGACAGCGTCGTCACCTGGTCGGACGGCCAGATGCAGCGCGAGGAGACGAGCGGCGGCAGTTGCGGCACCCCGTCCGGTGCCGGCCGCGGGCCGCTGTATAATGCACGCCGCAGCGTACGCGACAGCGTCACCACCCTTCGCGATGGCATGACGCGTTCCTGGCTCGAACCGGTACAGGCCGACGTGGAAATGCTGCGTCAGAGCGCGGCCTCGCTCGAAGGCGGCACGGTCGAGGAGCGCCAGCGCGCCTTCGAGACCAAGGCTTCCGACATCCGCGGCAAAGCCCGCAGTATCGCTTCGCGCTCGAACGAACTCGGCAAATCGACCGCGGCTGAGATGCGGGCGCTCGCCGCCACCGTATCGGTCGCGCCCGGCAAGCCGGGCTTCTCCTGTTATGATCCCACGCTCGCGCAGCGCCTCGTCCAGGCTGCCGACCAGGCCGAGCAGCCAGCCGAGCTGAAGTTACGCGAGGCCGTCTTCAACGAGGGGCCGGCAGGCGTCGCCAACGCGGTCAAGAATCTCTGGAAGAACATCGGCACCTACACGTCGAGCCTCGTGAGCTACATCTTCTCATCCGGTACGCCCGTGAGCCATACGGGCGACGGCGAGCCCATCACCGGCCGCGATCTCATCGCACTTTTGGCCACTATCGGCGTCGATCTCGGCCTGCTCGCGCTCGCGATCCTGAACCCGCCGCCGGCCGAGCGCCGCCGCTTGAGCCCCACGACCGAGAAGGAGATCCGCGACGCCATCCACACTGTCCTGGCCCGCGCGGGAGCGGACATCGAATGGGTCCGCCGCCATTTCATCTATCACCGCACGGCGTCGTACCTCGTGATCCCGAACCTCTACAGCTGCGATCCGAACAACAAACAAGAAGCAGCAAAAGCTCTCGCCATGAATCAGTTCGCCGGCGTGCTGGACGACCTCGATGTCGTCGAGTGGCCGGAACCGGGATGGCCCAACCGGTTCGGCATCAAGCTCACGAAAAGTGAGCTGCAGAAGCTCCAGCGCGAGGAGGCTCTTGCGAGCGACACGGATCTCACCAAGATCCGCCAGAAGTGGCTCGACGAGAGCGGTCAGACCGGCGACGCCCATAACACCGAGGCCAACGAGAAGGTGCGCAAAGCCAAGCCGATCCGTAATCACGGCCTCTTCTCGAAAGCCGAGCGCGCACTCACCATGGCTGGCTGGAGCGAGCAGGCGCGCCGCGACGTGGAAGTCCTGCGCATCGTCGATACCGACGGCCTGACGCCGCTACTGCGCGTGCTCAGCGATCCTCAAGCCGAAACCGACACCAAGCCCGAGCCGCCGCCTGCCGGAGCGAGCACCGCGAAGGCATAAACGCGGACAGCTATCGCGTATTCGAGGGCCTCAGAAGCCGCTCGCGCAGCGCCGATCGCGTGATCGAGCTGCCGCTCGCCGCCGGCTGCACCGAGGGTGCTGCCTCGCGCTGCGGCGGCTCCACCCGCCGTAACGGCGGCGGCGTAGGTGCCGGGCTGCGCCTTAAATCGACGTCGAGTCCTGCATCATCCTCGCGGGACGGACCGGGCGAAGGTTCGTCATTCGATACGGCATCGCTGCCGAACGCGTCCATCGGCCGGGGCGCTTCGCCCCTCGGCATGCTCATGGTCTCTGCTAGCAGGTGTGCCTGCGCCGTTGCATCGAGGCCGCCGCACACGCCGGCTGCACGCCAGCGCTCGACGACGGCATCGAGGAAGCCTTCGTCGCCGACTGAATACTGCCACTTGTCCGAGAACTTGGCCGTCGACGATCGCGGCAGGGCCTCGACCGGAAGCTCGTCGAACTTGATGCGGACCGGCAGCGGCACGCCGTCGCCGAAAGCAATGGCCTCACGATGTCCCAGCGCCGGCAGGAACTCGAGCAGCCCCGTGCCCGTGTCGGCGATAGCGGACGAAACGATGGCCTGATCGCGATCGTTCGACATGCGCAGCGCGAACACGGTGTTGCACTGGGAGAGGATGGTCGGGTCGATCTCAGCCGGCCTTTGCGTCACGATGCACAGCGACGCGCCGTACTTGCGCCCTTCCTTCGCGATCTTGGCGATGGCCCGCTTGCACGGCTCGAAGCCCATTTGCGGATTGAGCGGCACATAGCGGTGCGCTTCCTCGCACACCACCGTCACCGGCACCTGCCCCTCGCCCCACAAAGCGAAGTCGAAGGCCATGCGGCAGAGCACAGAAACGACGACGTTGACGACTTCGGGGGGAAGGCCCGTGAGCTCGACGATAGTGATCGGCTTGCCCCGCACCGGCACGCGGAAGACGCGCGACAAAACCTGCGCCATGCCGTCGTACACCGTCACCGACCCGAACATGAACGCATAGCGCCCGTCCTGAGACAGCGTCTCGATGCGCGTCTTGAGCTGGCGATAGGGAGCGAGATCCTTGCGGTTTTCGAGCTTGCCCATGCGCTCGTCGATGAGCGCCGTGAGATCTGAAATGCGATAGGGAACCGGTGTGTCGACGGTATAGCGGCCGGGATCGAAGCTGCCCCTGCGCAACCGCTGCGGCTCGGACGAACGTCCGGCGCTGTAGCGGATCTTTGCGAGCGGAATAATATCCTGAAGGATCTCGATCTCGGCCTTGTGCTCGGTGTCACCGACCAGGACCTCGACCGTCTCCTCGAAGTTCAGGAGCCACAGCGGGAGCTGCATGTTGCGCGGCGAGACGAGCTCGGCCCTCTCCCCGAAAGCAGTAGCGTACTCGTTGTGCGGATCGAGCAGCACGATGTGCGCGTTCGGGTGCTTCTCCAGGATGGCGCGCAGGATGAGCGCGGTGGAGCAGGATTTGCCCGTTCCCGTGGTGCCGAGGATCGCGAAATGCTTGCCGAGAAGATCGTCGGTGCGGATGACGGCCGGGATCGACATATCCTGCCGGATGCAGCCGATCCTAATCGTCTCCGATCCATTTCCGGAATAGGTGAGCTGCAGCTCGTGCTTCGTAGCCAGCCGCACCCGGTCGCCCAGCGCCGGATAAGTCGTGGTGCCGCGATTGAAGACGAGTGCGCCTTCGCTGTCTCTCGTCAGCTCTCCGACGAGGCCGAGCTCAGCGATACGAATTTCGTTCTCTGCGCCCTGTGCGGGCACCGGCACACTCAAGGCGCCGACGGTGGCGAGCACAATCGCGTTCGATGTGTCGATAGCGAGCAGCATGCCCATCTCGGGGCGATCGGTCTTGGCGCGCGGATCGTTCTCGGGGATCGTATCGAGCAGCACGATCGCCTTCGATCCCGTGACCGAGGCGATTCGGCCGATCGAACGAGCCGACGGATGATAGCTGGACTGTTGTGGCGAGCCGGCGGACATCATGATCGCTGCACTCTTCCCATCTATATCCGCTAGCCGATCGCGCCTGGCGCGTGCGCCGCGTGTTCTGCGCCATCGTCTCGAAGAGACTCTTCCTGCGCCGGCGGAAGCAAAACCGTTACATCCGTTCCCGAGCCTTTGACGCTGGTGACGACGAGCTTGCCGCCGTGCATCTCGACCAGAGCTTTGGCGATCGGCAGCCCGAGGCCGGTGCCGTCACGCCACCTGTCGCGCCCGCCATCGATCTGTCCGAACGGTTCGAGCGCGACGCGGATTTCCTCCGCACTCATGCCGACACCCGTATCGCGAACCGAAACCAGCACGCCGCCGTCACCCTGCCCCAGCGCTTCGAGGACGACCTCGCCGTCCTTGGGCGTGAACTTGATGGCGTTCGACAGTAGATTGCTGAACACCTGAGTGAGCTTCAGGTCATCGCCTCTGACCATGGGTAGGCTCGAGGCAACGCGTGTACGCAAGTGAACGCCCGCATCCTCCGCCGCCTGCTGGCAGTCGCCGACGCAATCACGCAGCACGCCAAAAACATCGACCTCGTACGCGTCGAAGGCGTATTGCCCGGCCCGTATCTTCGACATGTCGAGGATATCGTTGATGACCGTCAGCAGCCGCGAGGCCGACGCATGGATCAGCTCCGCGTACTGGATGATCTCGGCATCGGGAATATTGCGTTTGCCGTGCTCCGACAGGATCTTCGAGAACCCCAGAACCGTGTTGAGCGGCGTTCGGAGCTCGTGACTCATGCTGGAGATGAAGTCGGATTTCACCCGCGCCGCGAGCTCGGATTCGCTCTTGGCCTGGCGCTCGGCCACGCGCGCACGCTCACGCAGCACCGCGTCTCCTACGAGCGCGGAATACTCGCCGAGCAAACTGTTCGAGCGCGACTTGCCCCAACCTGAGGAGCCATTGAGCATCTTCAGATACGCCGTTACATTCCGAAAACTTATCCAGCCTAGTTGTGATTGGATAAAGGGTGGTTAATCCTGAAGGTTGAAGTTGCTTAGGCAAATAAAGGTGACACCCGCGCCACGCCCGTTACGCGGCTGTGTTGTATGTGTTGTCATATGTTGCGCACTGGGCTTTGATGCGCCCGGTCAAACCGTTTCCGAGGGGCCGAGCCGATGGATCGTCGCGAGTTCTTGATCACAACCAGTGGCGCTGCCGTCGCAGCCTCGGCTGCGGCCACGGCAAACGCCGCGGAATCGGAGCTTGCCACCCCCTCGATCGTAGGTGCCCGGCGCACGCTCGAGCTCGCCACCACATGGCCGGACGACGGTAAGGGATTTGGCGACAGCGCTCGCCGCCTCGCCCGCAGCATCGAGGCTCTGACGGACGGCCGCTATCGCATCGAAATCCGGGACGGCAGGCGTCAGGAAGGAGCTGCGGATTTGGCGCATGGCTCCGCCCACGACTACGCCGCCCAGCACCCGGCCTTCGCCTATTTTGCCGGCCTTCCCGGCGCCCATGGCCTCGTCGCTCAGGACTTTGCCAGCTGGCTCACCGTCGGCGGCGGCCAAATGCTGTGGGACGACCTGGCCGCTGGAGCAGGCGTGAAGCCCCTGCTCGCGGGGCATTCGGGAGCCCCGCCGCCCCTCTGGTCAGCATCTCCCCTGGCAAGTCTCTCCGACCTCACCGGGCGGAAAATCTATGCGCCCGGCCTAGGGGCTGACGTCGCCCGCGCGCTCGGCGCAGAGCCCGTGAGCATTGACGCACGCGATGTCGTGTCCGCTCTGGCCGATCGCTCCATCGACATCGCCGAATGGGGCGGGCTGCTCACCAGCATGGCTTCGGGCATTCCCGCCCACGCCCGATATGCGACAGGCTCGGGGTTCAACACCAAGGGCACGGCGCTGGCCCTGCACGTCAGCTTGAAGGTCTGGAACGACCTTCCGCAGGCCGACAAAGCCGCCTTCGAAACAGCCGCCATGCAGGAATTCCACGCCAGCTGCGCTGAAGCTCGCGCTCACGATGCTATCGCCAGGAAAACGCTCGCCTCGCGCTTCGGCGTCGAGTTCGCGCCCTTCTCGCCGGACATCGCCGAGGCTCTGAAGCGCGTCGCCGACGCGACCGTCGCCCATGTCGCCGGCCGCGACGCGAACGCGAACCGCATCGACGCGAGCTACATGGCCTTCAAGGCCATGATCGCGGAGACGCAGGGCGCTCTCGTCTAATACGCGGCGTCCGAGTGAGGGAGCGGGTTAGACCGCCTTCCTATCGACCAGCGCGTCTCGGATCTCCTTGAGATAGATCTCGCTCTGCGTCGGCGCCGGCGGGGCCGCGTCGACCGGCTTCTTGAACGAGTTGATGGCGCGGATGAGGACGAAAATCGCCGCCGCCGTGATCAGGAATTTGATGATCGCGTTGAGGAAGAGGCCGTACTTGATCAGCACACCGTCGCCAGTAGGCGTCGGGAGTGTTACGGCCAAACTGCTGAAATCGACACCGGCCAGAAGATAGCCGATGGGCGGCATGACGATATTCTCGACCAGGGTGGCGACGATGGGGGCGAAGGCCGCACCGATGATCACACCCACTGCAAGGTCGATAACGTTGCCCCGCATAGCGAAATCTCTGAACTCTTTCAGTATTTTCATGATCGGCTCTCCACTGAATTGAGATAGGGAAAGGCACTTATGGCCGTGCTTCAATATGCGGGCCGTGACCGACTCGTCGTACCGATGCTAGGTTAGCGGCGCTACGCGTCACCGCAATGCCGTGTAAGCGGAAGTGCCCTAAAGTAGCGACCCTCTTTCGGGTTGGTTAAGGCCGCCTCACTCGGACCACAACTGCGGCCCAGACCATCTACCCCGCCGCACATCGAACACGACAAGCGAGCCGCACCGCATGATCGAGCACAGAGAGCGAAAGCCTTACTGGCGTCACACCAAGTGGCAGATGCTGGCGAGCCTTATCCCCTTCCTCGCCGTCGTCATCGTGCTGCCGCTCTATGCGGACCGACTCAACTCGAGCAAATTCATGGGCTTCCCGCTCGGCTACTTCCTGTCGCTGCACGGCCTTGTGCTCATTGCAGTGATCACGGTAGCAAGCTTTGTAAATCGCCAGGATGCCATCGACCATTGGCACGGCGCCCACGAGGACAGCTGATGAGTATCTCGAGCGCCGTGGAGCGCGGCGAGGCTGAGCGATGACGTACTTGCACCGATCTGCTTACGTCAATCCGAGGCTCGGCACCTACTTCGGGATCTTCATTGCCTCGTTCGCGGCGATTGGCTTGCTGGCCCTGATCTTCGAGGGACTGGGAGTTCCGACCGACACGCTGCGGCTTGCCATGCTCTTCGGCCCGATCCTGCTCTACATGGCTATCGGTGCATCGGCCTATACCGCCGAGCCACTCGACTACTTTGCCTCCGGACGGCGCGTGCCCGCGTTTTATACGGGTCTGGTGCTGGCCCAAACCGCCATGGGTGCGACCGGCCTCATCGCCGTGACCGGCGCCTTCTTCCTTATCGGTTTCGATGCGCTGTGCCTGGTCATCGGCGGCCTCGCCGGCTTCGTCGTCATGGCAGTCCTCCTTGCGCCCTTCTTCCGCAAGTTCGGCGCCTACACCGTACCGAGCTATCTCGGTCGGCGCTTCGACAGCCGAATTCTGAGGCTCACTGCAGCCGCGCTATTGGCGCTACCCATGCTGCTCATGCTCTCGGCCGAGCTCAGCATGGGCGCTCATGCTGCCTCCTGGTTGATCGGCGAGTCGCCGTCTTTCATCGTTCTGCTTCTCGTCGCCGCGCTGCTGATCACCGTCGCGGCCGGCGGCATGCGCTCGCTATCCTGGTCCACGTCTGCACAGAGCATCGCATCATTGATCGCGTTGCTGGTGCCAGTGGTCATCGTGGCTGTCATCGTCACCAATCTGCCGTTGCCCCAGCTTTCCGCCGGCCCCGTCCTGCGCACCATCGGTCGCGCCGAGGCAGCTCAGGGTCTGCCCATCATTCTTCCGCCTGCCCTCGCCTTCGACATGCCGGGTCAAGGCCTGTCCGCCATTGCCAAGCGCTATTCCGACGCCTTCGGCAGCGTCGGCCCCGTTGCTTTCGTCATCATGACGCTGTCCACCTTGGCCGGAGTCGCCAGTGCACCGTGGCTCCTGCCGCGCGTCGCCTCTACGCCGGGTGTCTACGAGGCCAGGAAATCGCTCGGCTGGGCCACGCTCTTGTTCGGCATCGCCATGCTGACCATGGCCTCTGTCGCAATCTTCATGCGCGACTACCTGATGGATATCGTCACGGTGTCCGGCACCCTGCGCTTTCCCGAATGGTTCACGTCGCTGAAGGATGCCGGCACGATCGGCATCGCTGCCGATGCAGGCCGTCCCACGTTGAGCGACATCAGTATGAACCGTGATGCCGTGCTGCTGAGCCTTCCGACCGCCGCAGGTCTGCCGTCCGCCGCCGTCTTCCTCGCGGCAGCCGGAGCGATTGCAGCCGCCCTCGCCACCGCCGGTGCCCTCGCCGTCGCGCTCGGCAACCTTTTGGCCGAGGATGTCGTTTACGGGTTGAGCTGGTCTCCCGTGCCGCCGACTGCCCGGCTCGTGACATCGCGTCTGGCACTGACCGCCGTCACCGTTCTCGGCGGCATCATCGCCATTTCCGCTCCAACCGATCCCTTGCGGCTCATGCTTTGGTCTCTCGCCTTGACGGCATCGACCGCATTCCCAATTCTGATCCTGTCGATCTGGTGGAAGCGGCTCAACGCCTTCGGCGCCATCGCAGGTCTCGCGACAGGCTTCGCCGTGACCATCCTTGCCATCGTCGCAGGCGAAAGCGAGTGGATCGGCCTCGAAGGCCCCCTCGCCGCGGCGCTCGGCATGCCCGCGGCGGCCGTGGCGGCCATCGTCGTAACCATTATGACACCAGCCCCGTCGCGCCATGCTCTGGAGCTGGTGCGAGATATTCGCATACCGGGCGGCGAAATTCTCTATGATCGCGAGATGCGGTTTCAACGCCGGCAGAAGAACCAACGGGGCGCAGCATAGGATGCGGTTCCGCTTCAGGAACAGCGCCAGAGAATCTCAGACAAAGGCAGATACTCCGACACATGTCCGTCCGTGAGCGTTACACACTCTACTCACCCATCGACCCCTACCGGGAAGGCCGCATCGAGACGGGCGACGGCCACAACCTCTATTACGCCGAGTGTGGCAACCCGCGTGGCGCGCCGGTACTGATCGTGCACGGCGGACCAGGCGGTGGCTGCAATCCCACCATGCGGCGCTTCCACGATCCTCGGCACTATCGCATCATACTTCTCGACCAGCGCGGCTGTGGTCGCTCCACTCCGAACGCATCGATCGAGAACAACACCACTTGGCATCTCGTGGGCGACATGGAGCGTCTGCGCGAGCATCTCGGCATCGAGCGCTGGCAGTTGTTCGGCGGCTCGTGGGGTTCGACGCTGTCGCTCGCCTACGCCCAAACACATCCCGAGCGCGTCTCGGCTATGGTTCTGCGTGGCATATTCCTGCTGCGCCAGATCGATCTCGACTGGTTCTACCAGGAAGGCTGCAGCTTCATCTTCCCAGACGCGTGGGAAGCCTTCGAGAGCGCCATCCCGCCCGCAGAGCGCGGCTCCATGATCGAGGCTTATTACAAGCGGCTCACCGATCCCGACCCGCGAGTGCATCTGCCTGCCGCCGAAGCCTGGAGCGTTTGGGAAGGCACGACGCTCTCGCTCATCGAGGATCCGGCCCGCATCAGAAGCTTCGCCAACCCGGCCTATGCCTTGGCCTTTGCCCGCATCGAATGCCACTACTTCATCAACCGCGGCTTCTTCTCTTGCGATGGCGAACTTCTGGTCAAGGCGAACCGGCTTGCGGGAATTCCCGGCACCATCGTGCATGGCCGCTACGACGTCGTGACACCGGCCAAGAATGCGTGGGACCTGAAGAAGGTGTGGTCGCGCGCCGAGTTGCGTATCGTCCCCGACTCCGGCCATGCCATGACCGAGCCCGGCATCGTCCACGAGCTCGTCGCCGCCACGCGGAATTACATGCGTTAACGCAATTCGCATCGCATACCTTTACGAAGCGAACCAATTCGCCACGTTCACGCTGGCTCCGCCCACGATGAACCAGATAAGCTCGGCGGGGTGAACGCCTCCTGGCCGCCACGCTTCAATTGACAGGATTAATGACCGGAACCCGCCACACCATCGCCATTGCCGACAAGAACCCCGTCATTCGCACCGGACTTGTCGACATTCTTGCGCGCGATGGACGTTTCGAGGTGAAGGGCGCCGTCGCCACCGGCGCCGCGCTATTGGATCTGTTGGACCAGCAGCCGACCGACATCGCACTCGTCGGCTGGGCCCTCCCCGATATGACCGGCGGCGATGTTCTGGCCGAGCTCAAGAAGCGCAACAGCCAGACTCGCCCTGTGATCTATACCGGCGAATCCGGAACCGACGTATTGCGGCGCAGCATAAAAGGCGGCGCTTGGGGTTTCATTTCCAAAAGTGATGAGCCGGCGGTTCTGCTCGAAACCATTTCCTCCGTTTCGCACGGCCGCGTTTGCTTTCCCTATTTGGATATTGAAGCGCTCAGCAATGATCCGCTGCAGGTGCTAACAACGCGCGAGCGCGAGCTTCTCGCGGCTCTCGCCGATGGTTGGTCGAACCTGCAGATCGCGTCGCGCATCGGCATTTCCCGCAACACGGTAAAGTACCATCTCAAGAACCTTTACGATAAGCTCAGCGTCAATAATCGCGCCATGGCGGTTGCGCTTTATATGCAGCGCCAATCGCAGCGCGACGCACGCTGACGTCAAGCCGCAGGGTGGGTAGCGCGAAACTACCCACATGGGGGCTTCCCCCGCGAGCGACTTCCTTCCATAAGCCTACCCAAGAGAATTCGAACCGTCGCCTCGCGGGTGTTGTATCGTGAAGCCGAGCTACCTAATGCTCCGCGCACGGCACGAGAAGTCCATGCCGAAGCGTCGACGGTGCGAACGCGGATAGCGAGAAATCGAGCAAGGTCTCAATCTCGCGAAACCGAATTGTTTCGGCTGATACGCGCGAGTGCGCTGGCAGTTTCGAAACATAAAACGACGTTAGAAGACGAGACACTGGAGGAGACGCTCATGACCAATATGGTGAAGCCGCACCTGTTCATCCCCGGCCCGACAAACATTCCGGATGCCGTCCGCATGGCCATGAACCTCCCGATGGAGGACATGCGCAGCCCCGAATTCCCGAAGTTCACGCTGCCGATCTTCGAGGACCTGAAGAAGGTCTTCAAGATGAAGGACGGGCGCGTATTCATTTTCCCGTCTTCGGGCACGGGCGCCTGGGAGTCGGCGATCACCAACACGCTCGCAGTCGGTGACAAGGTTCTCATGAGCCGCTTCGGCCAGTTCTCGCTGCTCTGGGTCGATATGGCCGAGCGCCTCGGCCTCAAGGTCGAGCTTTGCGACGAGGAGTGGGGCACGGGCGTTCCGCTCGAGAAGTATGCCGACATCCTCGCCAAGGATAAGAACCACGAGATCAAGGCCGTGTTCGCCACGCACAACGAGACGGCAACGGGCGTTTCGTCCGACATCGCCGGCGTGCGCAAGGCTCTCGATGCTGCCAAGCACCCTGCTCTCCTGTTCGTCGACGGCGTCTCCTCCGTCGGCTCGCTCGACATGCGCATGGGCGAGTGGGGCGTTGACGCATGCGTCTCCGGTTCGCAGAAGGGCTTCATGCTTCCGACCGGCCTCGGCATCCTCGCCGTCAGCCAGAAGGCGCTCGACGCCAACAAGAGCCAGAACGGCCGCATGAACCGTTGCTTCTTCTCTTGGGAAGACATGATCAAGACCAATGATCTTGGCTACTTCCCCTACACGCCCGCGACGCAGCTCATCCGCGGCCTGCGCGCTTCGATCGACCTGATCTTCGCCGAAGGCCTCGACAACGTCATCGCACGGCACACGCGTCTCGCTTCCGGCGTGCGCGCAGCTGTCGACGCATGGGGCCTGAAGCTCTGCGCCAAGGAGCCGAAGTGGCACTCCGACACCGTGTCGGCGATCGTCGTGCCGGAAGGCATCGATGCCAACAACGTGCTGAAGACGGCCTACTATCGTTACAACACTTCGCTCGGAACCGGCCTCAACAAGGTCGCCGGCAAGGTGTTCCGCATCGGCCACCTCGGCGCGCTCGACGAGGGCATGATCGGCGGCGTGTTGTTCAACGTCGAAATGGCGCTCAAGGATTGCGGCGTGCCGGTCAAGTTCGGCTCCGGCACCGGCGCTGCTGCTGAGTACTTCAGCAAGACTGCGACCAAGCCTGCTCTCCAGAAGGCAGCTTAACTCTCTTGGGCGGCGCCGCTTTAGGCGCCGCCCTTTTTCGTAACCGCAATCTATCGCCGCCCGCACGCCACACCTGGAGCGGGAGCGCGGAAGCTGCATCCAAGCAGCGGCGCCTCACTTAAAAGAAATTTCTGACCGGAGGATACGACCCCATGAGCTACACCCTTTACCCGACCCGCAAACAGCGCCTGCAGCGGTCGTATCTCGCCGTTCCGGGCTCTAACCCGACCATGATCGACCGCGCCATCAAGAGCGCCGCCGACTACGTGTTCCTCGACTGCGAAGACGCCGTCGCGCCGCCCGAGAAGGAGCAGGCCAGAAAGAACATCATCCAGGCGCTGAACGATCTCGACTGGAAGGGCGCCGGCAAGAGCGTTTCGGTCCGCATCAACGGCCTCGACACGCACTACATGTACCGTGACGTCGTCGACATCTGCGAGCAGGCCGGCTCCAAGCTCGACACGATCCTGATCCCGAAGGTTGGCGTCCCCGCCGACGTCTACACCGTCGAGACCATCGTCAGCCAGATCGAGGTCGCCAAGGGCCTTCCGCATCAGATCGGCACCGAAGCGCTCATCGAGACGCCGCTCGGCATGGCCAACGTCGAGGCCATCGCCTCGGCCAACAGCCGTCTTGAATCGATGCACTTCGGCGTTGCCGACTACTCGGCCTTCAACAAGGCCCGCACCGTCGTCATCGGCGGCTTGAACCCCGACTATCCGGGCGACCAGTGGCACTTCCCGCTGTCGCGCATGACCGTTGCTTGCCGCGCCTTCGGCCTTCGTCCCATCGACGGCCCGTTCGGCGGCATCGACGATCCCGAGGGCTACAAGGCCGCTGCACGCCGCGGCGCCGCGCTCGGCATGGAAGGCAAGTGGGCGATCCATCCTTCGCAGATCGAGCTCGCCAACGAGGTCTACTCGCCGACCGCCAAGGAAGTGGAACGCGCCGAGCGCATCCTCGTTGCGCTCAAGGAAGCCGAAGCGCAGGGCAAGGGCGCTGCTTCTCTCGACGGCAAGATGATCGACGCCGCCTCCGAGAAGATGGCGAAGAACCTGCTCGTCACCGCCGCAGCCATCAAGGCCGCCGAGGCTGCACGCGCCAAGTAAAACAAGAAGCGACTGGAAACACCCGTTCCCAAGGAGGTCCACCCCATGGACATTCACGAGTACCAGGCCAAGGAGCTTCTCTCGAAGTTCAACGTACCGATCCCGCGCGGCGGCCTGGCGTACAGCCCCGAGCAGGCCGTCTATCGGGCCAGCGAGATCGGCGGCTCGCGGTGGGTCGTCAAGGCGCAGATCCACTCTGGTGCCCGCGGCAAGGCCGGCGGCATCAAGGTCTGCAAGAGCGACCACGAGATCGAAGCGGCAGCCGAAGCTCTCCTCGGCAAGAAGCTCGTCACGATCCAGACCGGCCCCGCCGGCAAGCTCGTGTCGCGCCTCTACATCGAGGAAGCAACCGACATCGACAAGGAGATCTATCTCTCCTTCGTCATGGATCGTGCTGCTGAGCGCATCGTCGTCATCTCGTCCGCCGCCGGCGGCATGGATATCGAGGAAATCTCGCACAGCCAGCCCGATACGATCATCAAGGTCGTCGTCGACCCCGCAGTCGGCATGCAAGCCTTCCAGGCTCGCGAGGTCGCCTTCGGTCTCGGCGTCGAGCCCGAGATCATCGGCAAGCTCGAGCGCGTTATCCTGGGCTCCTACCGCGCCTTCCGCGATCTCGATGCCAACATGCTCGAGATCAACCCGCTCGTGATCACCAAGCAGAAGTCCGTCGTGGCACTCGACGCCAAGATGAGCTTCGACGAGAACGCTCTTTTCCGCCGCCCGCAGATCGCCGAGCTGCGCGACAAGAGCCAGGAAGACCCGCGCGAGACCTACGCCAACGACCGCGGCCTCTCCTACGTCGGCCTCGATGGCGACATCGGCTGCATCGTCAACGGTGCCGGCCTCGCCATGGCGACGCTCGACATGATCAAGCTCGCTGGCGGTGAGCCCGCGAACTTCCTCGACATCGGCGGCGGCGCCTCTCCTGAGCGCGTGACCAAGTCGTTCAAGGCGGTGCTGCGCGACAAGAACGTCAAGGCCATCCTGGTCAACGTTTTCGCCGGCATCAACCGCTGCGACTGGGTTGCCAAGGGTGTCGTCGACGCCATCAAGGAGCTCGAGATCAAGATCCCGATCGTCGTTCGCCTTGCCGGAACCAACGTCGAGGAAGGCCGCAAGATCATCGATCAGTCCGGCCTCACCATGATCAGCGCCGAAACGCTTGCAGAAGCCGCGCAGAAGGCTGTCGCCTCTGCCAAAAAGGCCGCGTAAGGGAGGACATCGATAATGGCGATTTTCATCAACGAGCAGACGCCGATCCTCGTCCAGGGCTTTACTGGCCGCATCGGCACGTTCCACGCGCAGGAAATGATCGACTACGGCACCAACGTGGTCGGCGGCGTCACACCCGGCAAGGGCGGCTCGACGCATCTCGGCCGTCCCGTCTTCAACACCATGAAGGGCGCGGTCGACGAGACCAAGGCTGAGGCCTCCATCGTGTTCGTCCCGCCGCCATTCGCGGCTGACGCCATCATGGAAGCTGCCGACGCTGGCATCAAATACTGCGTCTGCATCACCGACGGCATCCCCACGCAGGACATGATCCGCGTGAAGCGCTACATGCGGCGCTACAAGAAAGAGAACCGCATGGTTCTCACCGGCCCCAACTGCGCCGGCACCATCTCGCCCGGCAAGGCCATGCTCGGCATCATGCCCGGTCACATCTACATGCCTGGCCGCGTCGGCATCGTCGGCCGTTCGGGTACGCTTGGCTACGAGGCTGCCTCTCAGCTCAAGGCTCTCGGCATCGGCGTCTCGACCTCGGTCGGCATCGGCGGCGATCCCGTGAACGGTTCATCGTTCAAGGACGTCCTCGAGCACTTCGCCCAGGACCCCGAGACCGACGCCGTGATGATGATCGGCGAGATCGGCGGTCCGCAGGAAGCCGAGGCCGGTGAATACATCCGCGACCACTTCAAGAAGCCGGTTGTTGCCTACATCGCAGGTCTCTCGGCACCCAAGGGCCGCCGCATGGGCCACGCTGGCGCGATCGTCTCGGCGTTCGGAGAAGCTGCCGCCGAGAAGGTCGAGATCCTGAAGGCTTGCGGCGTCACTATTGCTCCCACTCCCTCGGAGATGGGCTCGACACTGCAGAAGGTTCTCTCGGCCAGGAAGGCCGCGTAAGGGGACGCTCGGAGGGACCGGTCTCGCTACCCGATGGCGAGGCTGGTCCCGGTTTCCCCCGGCTTGTGCTTGACGGCTGCCGGGTGCCTTCTCTACCTGACTGGGACTCACACTAACGAGAGCCCCGAATAACGGGGTGGCTGAGGAGGGACGACGTGCCGACTACGCACTCGATTGCTGCAGGAAAGCTCGACGAAGTTGGCCTGCGCGAGGAGCTCAAGACTCTGAGGGCCCAGGTCCCCGACCTCCCCTCGCTCAATCCTATCTCGCTGACCGCCTTCAATCTCTCTCGCCGTCTCGAGGCCGGAGAGATCTCGTTCGACGAGTTGAAGGCTCTCGCCTTGCGTCTCATGGACAACGCCAGCGTTCGTCGCGCGCTTCGCCTGCGCGAGCAGCTGGGCCTCGTCGACGACGCCACGACCCATGCCGAATTTACGCAGTACATCGCCGACGCCGCCAAGGAAGACCAGAAGATGGTCAACGGCTTCGAGCTGTTCAAAAAGCGCTGGAGCCGCGCCCGTACTGGCGTCGTTCTGACGGCTCACCCGACCTTCGGCCTCTCCGAAGCGCTTTCGAACCGCATGGCAGAGATCGCTGTTGCCGGTACGGCCAAGGACCAGAAGATCGGCCTCGCCCATCGCCCCGATCCGAGCTTGACGCTCGAATACGAGCACAAGCGCGCCGAGGATGCGATCCGCAATCTGCGCGACGCCTATGTCGATCTTCTCGGCGACTTCTTCTCCGTGTCGGCCAACGCCTTCGGCGACAAGGCCTACAAGCTGCAGCCCGAGCTGACGACGTTCGCCTCCTGGGTCGGCTACGACCTCGACGGCCGCACCGACATCAAGTGGTCGTTCTCGTTCCTCGTCCGCCTGAAAGAGAAGGTCGACGGCCTCACCGACATCCGCGAGCGCTTCCTCGCCATTCGCCCGATCCTGGGTGAATCGGCCGAGATGACGCGCCTGACGCGGCAGATCACGGGCAAGCTCGACCTCGCCATCTCTGCCGTCCTCGCTCAGATCAAGGCTGTCGAAGGCGTCATCGCCGGCACCACCAAGCTTGCCGATGCGGCCAACGTTATCACCCAGAGCGACAGCTACAATCTCGTCAGCGCCGGACCGCTGATCGAGATCCTGGAGCAGATCATCGACACGGTGATCGGCAGCAAGGAAAAGGCGGCGGTTGCCTCGCTGATCGGCCTGCTCAAGGCGACCGGCCTCGGCATGTCGCACATCCACCTGCGCGTGAACGCGGTGCAGGTGAACAACGCCTTCCGCGCCTTCGTGCACGAAAGCTGGACGCAAGACCTCACCGAGCGCCAGGCGCTCGCCCGCATCGTCGAGCTGATCAAGAACACCAAGCCGGAATCGGTCAACTTCGAGACCCTGCAGCTCGAGAACGCGACGGCCATTCGCCAGTTCGCCCTCGCGGCGCAGATCTACAAGCACGTCGATCGCGACACCCCGATCCGCTATCTCATCGCCGAATGCGAAAGCCCGGCGACGATCCTGATCGCGGTCTACTTCGCCAAGCTGTTCGGCGTCTCCGATATCGTCGACATCTCGCCGCTGTTCGAAACGCCAGCCGCGCTCGAAACCGGCCCACGCCTCATCGAGCGCCTGCTCGCCGAGGATGCCTACCGCGATTACGTCAAGGAGCGCGGCCGCATCTCTGTGCAGACTGGCTATTCGGATGCCGGCCGCTTCATTGGCCAGATCGCAGCCGGCCTGTCTCATGAACGCCTGCAGCACGGGTTGGCTGAGGTCGTGGCCAAGGCCAACGTGCCTGGCGTCGAGGTTCTGATCTATTCGACGCACGGCGAAAGCATGGGCCGTGGCGCCCACCCTGGCTCACTGCGCCGGCGTCTACGTTACGTGCTTTCGGGCGAATCCCGCTGGCGCTTCCACCGCGCTGGCATTCCGGTCAAGCACGAGACGAGCTTCCAGGGCGGCGACGGCTACCTGTTGTTCGCCAACAAGTCCTTCTCGGCGCGTGCGCTCGCCACCATCATCGCCAGCGGCAAGGACCCGGGCGAAGGCGAGGATCCGTTCTACACGGACCGCACCATGAGCCTGGATTTCCAGCTCAGGCTTCGCGACTACCAGAAGCGGCTATTCCAGCATCCGGGCTACCGCGCGCTGCTCGGTGCGTTCGGCGCCAACCTGCTGTTCAAGACCGGCTCGCGCCCCGTGAAGCGCCAGGGCGAGCACACGTCCGACCGCGGCGATCCCGCCCGCATGCGCGCCATTCCGAACAATGCCATCCTTCAGCAGTTCGGCTATGTGGCCAACGTGGTCGCCGGCCTCGGTTTCGCAGTCGGCTATGACCGCGAGCGCTTCGTCGATCTCGCCAAGCGCTCGGCCCGTTTGCGGCCGCTGATCGAGATGATCGCACGCGCCAAGCAACTCTCGAGCCTCAACGCCGTGGCCGCCAACGCCTCGGTATTCGATGCCGGCTTCTGGACCCAGCGCGCAGCATGGGCCCGCGAGCCGCATCTCGATGGCGCCTTCAAGATGCTGGCGACGCGCCTTCTGAACGACGAGCGCGCCGGCGCCATCAACGGCCTCGCGCACTATCTGCGTCTCGATGCCATCGAGCTGCACGGCATCCTCGAGGAGATCGGCCTCGAAGGCGGCAAGATCCCCGATGATCACCGTCTCGAGCTGGACCTCATGCAGGCCATTCGCCTGGCGCTGATGATGCGTATCTTTATTCTGGCGGCGAAGCTCCCGCGCTTCACGCCGACCAACGAAGTCACCTACGAGCAGATCGTCGAGCAGGCGCTGTCGCTGGAGATCCCCGAGGTCATAAAGGTCATGCGGCAGGCGTTCCCCCGCCGCACCGACGCGAACCTCGACGACGCAGCCTTCAACGAAAGCGCCACGTACCTGCCAAAGGGCATCGACGACTACGCTCGCATCGAGACGGAAATCCTCGAGCCCATGGAGAAGGCCTACGAGCTCGTGCGCGAGATCGGCACCGGCATCTCCCACCACTGGGGCGCCTTCGGCTGATCCGGAGCTTCGCGTCTTCAAATTGAAAGGCCTCTCCCGCCGAACGTGGGAGAGGCCTTTTTCACATCATCCCGAGCCAGCGCGGGAACGCCAGCGATAGGTCGGGCCAGTAGGTCACGATCATCAGGAACACGAGCATCGTCAGGAGCCACGGCATCACCGCACGCGACATGTCCGTAAGACCGAGCTTGGAGACACCACTCGCCACGTAGAGGTTGAGACCGACCGGCGGCGTCAGCATGCCGATCTCCATATTGACCACCATGATGATCCCGAAATGCACCGGATCGATGCCGAGCTTCGCCGCCACCGGGAACAGGATCGGCGCCAGGATCAGCGTCACCGACGCCGGTTCCATGAAACAACCCGCGATGAGCAAGAGAACGTTGACGACCAGAAGGAAGGACCAGACCCCGAAGCCTTGATCCACGATCCACGCTGCGATCGCTTGTGGAATCTGCTCGTGCGTGAGCAGGAACGAGAACAGCACCGCATTGGTGATGATGTAGAGCAGCATCGCGCTCATACTCGCGGAAGCGAGCAGCACGCGCGGCACATCCGAAAGCTTGAGGTCCTTGTAGACGTACACGGCGATGAAGAAGGCATAGACCGCGCTCACAGCCGCAGCTTCCGTTGGCGTGAACACGCCACCGTAGATGCCGCCCATGACGATGCCGACGAGCGCAAGGCCCCAGAAGCAGTCGGCGAGAGCGGCCCAGCGTTCACGCCAGCTCGCTCGTTCGCTGCGCGGATAGCCTCTCGACTTGGCGATGAAGAAGGTGGTGAGGCCGAGCATGGTGGCAAGCAGCAGACCCGGCACCACCCCCGCCATGAAGAGATCGTCGACAGAGGCCGCAGCGATGCGTTTGCCGTCGGGTCCGTCTACATGCATGCCGCCCGTGGCCAGCGAGTAGAGAACCATCACGATCGACGGCGGAATGAGAATGCCGAGGGCGCCTGACGACGCCACCACACCTGCACCGAACTTCAAAGGATACCCGGCTGCGACCATCGCGGGGATCATGATCGAGCCGATGGCCACCACCGTCGCGGGCGACGATCCCGACAGCGCCGCGAAAATGGCGCAGGCGACGACGGCCGCCATCGCGAGTCCGCCCGGCCAATGGCCGACCATGGCCTTCGCGAAGCGGATCATGCGCCGCGCCACGCCGCCATGCGTGAGGAAGTTGCCCGCCAGAATGAAGAACGGCACGCACATCATCTCGAAGCTCTCGATGCCGGTGAAGAGCTTCAGCGCCACCGCGTCGAGCGGTACATTCGACAGCGTAAACAGGAATGTGAGCACCGTGAGCCCGAGCGCGATCGAGACCGGCATGCCCGTCAGCAGGAGAATGAACAATAGCGCGAAGATGATTAGCGCGCTCATGCCCGAGGCCTCGCGTCGGCATCGTCGAGACCCTCGACCTCACCGATATCGTGATGCGGACGCTCGCCCGTCTTCGCGAACGTCCAGGCGACCTGCAGAAACCGGAAGCACATCAGGAAGGAACCCGCCGGCACTGCGGCGTAGACGAACCACATCGGCATTTCGAGCACAGCCGATGTTTGCCCGGTTGCCGCGATATGCAGCACGAGCCTGAGCCCCAAGAGACCGATAAGTGCGGTGAAAATCACTCCGCCGAACAGGCCGATGAGGATCAGGTAGCGTTTGCGTTCGCCCTCGAGGTAGTTCACCAGCAAGTCGACGCCGACGTGAATGCCGGTCCGGACGCCATAGGCCGCACCGAACTTCGCCATCCACACCATCATGAAGATGGCAAGCTCCTGCGCCCAGGTGAACCGGAACGACTTCAGCACCGAGAACAGCCAGCGCGCCGCCGCCGCGAGCCAGTCGATACCTTGCGCCTTCGACCACTGCACGAGCGAAGCCGTGCTCGAAAGCCCGTAGCGCTGCACGACCGCCAGGAAGATGATGATCGTCGACATCGCGATGAGGAATGCGATCAGGATTTCCTCGAGCCGGTCGAGAACGTGAAGGGCTGTCGCGAGGCGGCCTGAGCCCTTGGCGTCTTGCATCACGGCTTCGCGCCCGTCGCAGCTTCGATGCGGCTGATCAGATCCTTGCCGACCCGATCCGACATCGTCTGCCGCACGGGCGTGAGCGCATCGACCCAGGCCTGCCGCTCGTCGGCGGTGGGCTCGTGGAATTTGGTCTTGCCGGCCTCGCGCATCTCCTTGAGCGCATCATCATTCTCTTCGAGCGCGAGCTTGTTGGCCACCGGAGTGGTTTCGGCGATGGCCTGCTCAAGTGCCGCGCGAATGTCCGGCGGCAAGCCCTCCCAGAAGGCCTTATTGACGATGACCGCATAGCCCAGATAGCCGTGGTAGGTCAGCGTCGCATCCTTCTGCACCTCGAACATCTTCTGCGTCAGCATGTTGCTTGGCGTGTTCTCGGTGCCATCGACGACGCCAGATGCCAGCGCCTGGTAGGCTTCGGAGAAGGCCATCACCTGCGGCAGCGCGCCCAGCGCCACCATCTGCTCCTCGATCACCTTCGAGGCCTGGATGCGCATCTTGAGGCCAAGCAAATCATCGGGAGCGATGAGCGGCTGGTTCGCCGAAAGGATCTTGAATCCGTTATTCCAGTAGGCGAGCCCGATGATGCCTTTGGATTTAAGCTTTTCCAGAAGCTCCGCGCCGATCGGCCCGTGCGTGATCTTCGCGACGTCCTCATAGTTTGAGAAGATGTAGGGGAGATCGAAAGCTTCGAACTCTTTTATGCCGAGCGGTCCAAATTTCGAGACCGACGGCGCGAGCATCTGCACCGCGCCGAGCTGCAAGGCCTCGAGCTCCTCTTTGTCCTTGTAAAGCTGGGAGTTCGGAAACAGCTCGATCTTGACGCGTCCTTGCGTCAACTTCTCTGCGAGCTGTTTGAAGTGCTCCGCCGCGCGCGATTTGTGGGCCTGGGGCGCCGAGACATGGCTGAATTTGATGACGATGACGTCCGGATCCGCTAGGGCCGGCGATATCATCAGGCAGGCGAGAACGAGTGCTGCAGCTACAGCGCGCATGAATGCTCCCCTTGAGAACGCCCACCCGGATCTTTTTTCTTCTCCGTTGCGGCTCAATCAGCCGTCTGTCAAGCGCTCCCTTTCCGCTCTCCAGTCCCGCATGACCGCGCGGGTGAGGCGAAAAACCCGCCTGGCACGCCGGCGATCGTTTCTCGAAATGCAGACGCAGCAACAGCAGACTCTCGGGCTTCGCGCCACGCGCAGCATCAATTCACGGGCTTTGTCGCGGGCAAAGGGGTCGAATTCGGCCGCCATAGTCTCTCACTTTCCAGTCCCATTAATCGAAAGCGGACGCCGAAAGCGCGAAGACCTCGCCTTCGCTCGCCTCCGTGTCGAGCCATAGAAACGGCAGATGCGGATATTCGGTTTCAAGACGATCGCGGCCACGTCCAATTTCGACGACGAGAGCCCCTTGCGGATTGAGGTGTCTCGGCGCAGCCGCCAGAATCTTGCGGACCAGATCGAGGCCGTCCTCGCCGCCGGCATGCGCGAGAACAGGCTCGGCCTTGTACTCGGGCGGGAAATCCTGGACCGCCTCGGCGTCGACATAAGGCGGGTTCGAGATGATGAGGTCGTAGCGCGCGCCACCGAGTGACCCGAAGAGGTCCGACTGAATGAGCCGGACGCGCGGATCCAATCCGTAGTCGGCGACGTTTCTCTTCGCGACCTCGAGCGCATCGGCCGAGAGGTCCACGCCGTCCACCTGCGCCTCCTCGAAAGTGAGCGCCGCCAGGATGGCAAGGCAGCCCGAGCCCGTACAAAGGTCGAGCACGCGGCGAACATCCTCGGGCTCCGGAACGACGGCGGAAAGCCCGTTTTGAAGCAGTTCGCCGATGTAGGAGCGCGGAACGATGACCCTCTCGTCCACGTAGAAGCTATACCCCAGCATCCAGGCTTGGTTGGTCAGATAAGGGGCGGGCTTCCGCGTCACGATGCGCTGCTCGATGATGCGGGCAACCGCACGCCGCTCGCGTTTGGCGAGGCGCGCATCGAGCCAGGGCTCGAGTTGATCGATCGGCAGATTGAGCGTCGAAAGGATGAGGTAGGCCGCCTCGTCGAGCGCCGAAGAAGTGCCGTGTCCGAACACGAGGCCCTGAGCCGTGAAATGGCTCACCGCGAAGCGCAGCCAGTCGCGCACGCTGACGAGATCCTCGATCGCATCCTCGCCCACGTTGAAAATGCCCCCGCGCTCCACTGTCCCCTCGCCCAATGCCTGTCTCCGCTTGGTAGCCTCATCGTACCGGATGGGCCAGCGTTGCCGTAGCAAGACCCTCCCGTCACGTTCTCGACGTTCATGATGCAGCGCAAAAGAAAGCGCAATCGTCGCGTCATCATGTCCTTATTTTCGCGACCCGCTTGGCGAGACGCGCCGAACCCGCCAATATCCCGCCGCGCCGGTCCGAGGTCGGCTGGCGCGGGTCGGAGATCACGCAAAGCGCCCGTATTTGGTGCGCTAGAACGAGAAACTCCCATTACAAAAGCATTTGGAGGGACACCCGTGTCTGTGAAGTCGGATATCGAGATTGCACGCGAAGCAAAAATGTTGCCCATCACTGAAGTGGCGGCAAAGCTGGGCATTCCTGCGAGCGCGATTATCCCCTACGGCACGACCAAGGCGAAGCTTTCGTTCGATTTCATCAATTCACTGCAGTCCCGCCCCGACGGTAAGCTGATCCTCGTCACCGCCATCAGCCCGACGCCGGCTGGCGAAGGCAAGACGACGACCACTGTCGGCCTCTCGGATGGCCTCAACCGCATCGGCAAGAAGGCCATGTGCTGCCTTCGCGAGCCCTCGCTCGGCCCCTGCTTCGGCGTCAAGGGCGGCGCTGCTGGCGGCGGCTACGCCCAGGTCGTCCCGATGGAGGACATCAACCTCCACTTCACCGGCGACTTCCACGCCATCACCTCGGCGCACAACCTGCTGTCGGCACTGATCGACAACCACGTCTACTGGGGCAATGCCGTGGGCCTCGACGCACGCCGCATCGAATGGCGCCGCGTGCTCGACATGAACGATCGCGCCCTGCGCTCGATCGTCAACTCTCTGGGCGGCGTTTCTAACGGCTTCCCGCGCGAGGATGGCTTCGACATCACGGTCGCCTCCGAGGTCATGGCCATCCTTTGCCTCGCCTCCGACTTGAAGGACCTCGAGCAGCGCCTCGGCAACATCATCATCGGCTACACGCGCGACAAGAAGCCGATCCGCGCCCGCGACGTGAAGGGCGACGGCGCCATGACCGTCCTTCTCAAGGACGCGCTGATGCCGAACATGGTGCAGACGCTCGAGAACAACCCGGTCTTCATCCACGGCGGTCCGTTCGCCAACATCGCCCACGGCTGCAACTCCGTGCTCGCCACCAAGAGCGCCCTCAAGGTCGCCGACTATGTCGTGACCGAAGCAGGCTTCGGCGCTGACCTCGGCGCCGAGAAGTTCTTCGACATCAAGTGCCGCAAGGCCGGGCTCGCCCCGTCCGCCGCAGTGATCGTCGCCACCGTCCGCGCCCTCAAGATGCACGGCGGCGTGGCCAAGGAGGACTTGAAGAACGAGAACGTCGCCGCCGTCGCCAAGGGTTGCGATAACCTGAAGCGCCACATCGAGAACGTGAACAAGTTCGGCGTCCCGGCCGTGGTCGCGGTCAACCGCTTCATCACCGACACCGACGCCGAGATCCAGGAGGTCATGAAGGCCGCCGAGAGCATGGGCACGCGCGCATTCATGTGCACGCACTGGGCCGATGGCGGTAAGGGCACCGAGGCTCTCGCACACCACGTCGTCGAGGTCGCTGACTCGGGCAAGGCCAACTTCAAGCCGCTCTATCCGGACAGCATGAGCCTGCGCGACAAGGTCAAGACCATCGCCACCGAGATCTATCGCGCCGCCGATATCTCCTGCGACAGCTCCGTCGAGTCGCGCTTCAAGGAGCTCGAGGCCATGGGCTTCGGCCACCTGCCGGTTTGCATGGCAAAGACGCAGTACTCGTTCTCGACCGACCCGACCAAGCGCGGTGCGCCGACCGGACACATCGTCCCCGTGCGCGAGCTGCGTCTCTCGGCTGGCGCCGAGTTCGTCGTCGTCATCACGGGCGAGATCATGACCATGCCGGGCCTGCCCAGGGTGCCGTCGGCAGATAGCATCCGCCTCAACGATCAGGGCCAGATCGAAGGACTGTTCTAAACTTCAGGACTTTCTAAGCTTTAAGACTGAGCACCCGGTGTCTGGCCATTTCCGCCAGATGCCGGGTTTGCTTTTGCACTTCGCCGGGCATCGCGAAGCTCGCGCAGCTTCGCCTCGCGCTGCGGCTTGCGCACGAACACGATGAACGCGTGCAGTCCGAGCCCGAGGCCCCAGCCAAGCACGACCCAGTGCAGCCAGAACTTGTCCCCCATCGCAATATTGACGATGGCGAGCACCGCGATGACCGCGGCGAAAATCATGAAGTGCTTGTAGAAACCGTTGATGGCGCGATCGCGATCGCTCTCCATCATGTGTTCGAAGAGGTCATCCATCGTGAGCCTCCGAGAGTGGTCGTCCCGCTTGGAATTTATAGCGCTATTCTTTTCACGGACGTGAACAAACTGCTGTTACTCTGGGAACAGACGGTTAAGCCGCGAGAACCAAGGGCTTCGTAGCAGGCTCCATCGCTTCGTAGCCCTGCGCCACGAGCCGGCCTTGGGCGGCGTCGGAAACCATGACGAGGCGGGTCCCTGGATTGAGGATCGGCGGCACCATCCAGGCGAACGTCCCGTCCATCTCGGGGACGACGCGGTGCATCAGGGACGCGCGCTCCGCACTCAAAAGACCACGTGAGCGGCCCCGCCAACCCGGCGCCTGCCAATGATTGGCCGCGACGTTGGAACCGTCGTGGACGCGGGCTTCGGTTTCGGACCTCTCGATGACGACGGTCTCTGACGGTTTGATGCCCGCGAGCGAGAAGATGGCCGGGGTCGAGATAGGCTCCGAGATCAGCCGCCGCTTTGCCTCAGCGAACGTCTCCGCCTCCTCGAACACCGCCCTTAGGAGATGCGCCGGCGTCGGATGGGGCATCTTCCACACGCGCCGCCGGTTCACGGCCCAATCGAGTACATAAAATCCGATCGCTTTACGCATCGGCGCCTGATTGAGCGCCGCAGAGAAACGCCCCGGCGCCATGGCCGTCAGCACGCCCGTATAGCCGGGCCACGTGAGCGTGACGAAAGTCCCCGCCGGCCCCGCCACCCTGGCCGCAATGACGTGCCGGCCGAGGCCGGGGGTACGCCAGTCAAGCACGCGCACGAGCCTGGCGCTGCGGTGATCTGGGGAGGGCGCCACGCGACAGGTGCAGGCCCACTCGTAATTGACGGAAAAGAAATAGGCTCCGGGCCTGGCGAGCCGCTTCGCGATGGCGTCGATCTCGGCCAGATGCGCGTTGTCCCACTTCTCGAGCCACCGCCGCGAGACTTTGTCGAGCTGGCGCAGTGCCGCCGAGGGCAACGCGCCAGTCGCCAGATCGAGCAGCGCGTGCGCCCGCGGCTCATGTGCCTCGAGCGTTTCGAGGGCAAACGACGGCCCTGTATCTTGAACCGGGATCGCCTGAAGCTGCGGCCTGGGAACACCCTCGACGATATTAAGCATCCGAACCCGAGCCTCCAGCCGCTCGACTTCGAGTCAGCGGGGAAAAAGGTGAATGTGTTGCCACGACCACGCGGCAGGACTTTAACGGACGATCCGAACGCTGCAAATTGACCGGCATCCGGGCCTCTAACGCCGCCGCCATCTGGGCTCCCGCGGAAAGTGAGAGTTCATCGAGGCTATATGGCTGTTTCCGAGGTTAACCCAAGCCCTGGCGAATTGACTTTCTGGCCCGTCTCGACGATAAGCACCGGATGCGCGGGCGATTTTCGGATCGGCCGCGTAATGAGCGCTGCCCGAGGCTCCGGTTGCATCTACGGCAACCCTTTGAAAGTCCGCGATTTTATCGCGGCGCCACAGGGCGCGATTGAGACCCAGAGCGCAAAAATGCGCGGAAAGAGGCTAGACCATGTACGCTGTCATCAAGACAGGCGGCAAGCAGTATCGCGTCGCCAAAGACGACGTTCTCAAAGTCGAGAAGCTCGACGGAGACGCCGGTAAGAAGCTCGAGCTCACGGAAGTCCTTCTCGTCGGTGAAGGCGCAAACGTGAAAGTTGGCGCCCCCCTCGTGTCGGGCGCCAAGGTGCTGTTCGAGATCGTCGAGCAGACGCGCGGACCGAAGCTCATCGCCTTCAAGAAGCGCCGTCGCAAGAATTCGCGCCGTAAGCGCGGTCATCGTCAGGACCTGACGAAGATCCGCATCACCGGCATCACGGTCTAATTCAGAGAGAGAGCGCGGCAACGCTGCTCCAGAAGAAGGATTTCCCCCTATGGCACAAAAGAAAGCTGGCGGCTCAACCAAGAACGGCCGCGACTCGCATTCGAAGCGCCTCGGCATCAAGCGCTACGGCGGCGAGCACGTCATTCCCGGCAACATCATCTGCCGCCAGCGCGGCACGCAGTGGCACCCGGGCTCCGGCGTCGGCATCGGCACCGATCACACCATCTTCGCAGTCGAAGAGGGCAAGGTGCACTTCGAGACCAAGCGCAATGGACGCATCTACATCTCGGTCCAGTCTGAAAAGGCGACCGCAGCCGAGTAACGGCCTGCGCGAGAACGGATTGTCCGAGGGGGGATGGGCACCATCCCCCCTTTTTCGTAGTTTCAGGGCCATGATCGTTCTGACCCTGCCCCCAAATGTCGTCCGGCGAGGCGCGGGTGCGCTGGAAAAGTTTGAATTGTGAATATTGATCGCCAATGCCCAGTAATTGCCAAGAGCCGTTGAGAAGGTACATGCGCGCTGCAAACAGAGGGTCTGAAAAGCAGTGATGATGAACCGTACCTCCGGGCGTCTCCACGCCAAGCGGCTGGTCTTGCGCAAGCTCGAGGATCGCGACGCTGAACGCATCGCGCTCCTGGCCGGCGACTGGGATATCGCCCGCATGACCGCAAGCATCCCCTACCCCTACTCGGTTCCGTTGGCGCGCACTTGGATGCAGAGCCTCGAGCCCGACGAGTTCGTGCGCGTCATCGAGCACGAAGGCGAGCTCGTTGGCGCGATCGGCTATCTAGTTCGCGACGACGGCTCGGCAGAGATCGGCTACTGGATCGGCAAACCCTGGTGGGGACGTGGCTTTGCCACCGAAGCCGCCTCGGCGCTCGTGCACTACTGCTTTTCCACGTTGCGCCTGCCACGCCTGACTTGCAGCCACTTTATCGACAATCCCGCCTCTCAGCGCGTAATCTCCAAGCTCGGCTTCAAGCCCGCCGGGACCTGCTCCGCCTGGTGCGACGCGCGCAACGCTGAGGTCGAAACCCTGGTCTATGAGCGTCAACGTCCGCGCATGGCTCTGTTCTGGAGGCGAGCCGCATGAAATTTCTCGATCTTGCAAAGATTTACATCAAGGCCGGCAACGGCGGAAACGGCTGCGCCAGCTTTCGCCGCGAGAAGTTCATCGAGTTCGGCGGTCCCAACGGCGGTAACGGTGGCAAGGGTGGTGACGTGGTCATCGTCTGCGTCGAGAACCTCAACACTCTCATCGATTACCGTTATCAGCAGCACTTCAATGCCGAGCGCGGCACCAATGGCATGGGTAAGGATCGTGCCGGTTCCAACGGTGCCGACAAGCTCGTGAGGGTGCCTCCGGGAACGGTCGTTCTGGCTGAAGATCAGGAAACCGTGCTCGCGGAGCTGAGCGAACCCGGCCAGCGCTTCGTGGTAGCGCACGGCGGCAACGGCGGCTTCGGCAACGCCCACTTCAAGAGCGCCACCAATCAGGCTCCACGCCACGCGAACCCCGGATTACCGGGAGAGGAACTAACGATCTGGCTGCGCTTGAAGCTCATTGCTGATGCGGGCCTCGTCGGACTTCCAAACGCCGGCAAATCCACATTTCTTGCGGCAGTATCCGCGGCCAAGCCGAAGATCGCTGACTACCCCTTCACGACTTTGCACCCAAACCTCGGCGTCATTCGCGCCGACGATGTGGACTTCGTCCTTGCCGATATCCCGGGCCTCATCGAAGGCGCCCACGAGGGAGCGGGCCTCGGCACGCGTTTTCTCGGCCATGTGGAGAGGACCAAAGTCCTTCTGCATCTTGTCGATGCGACCCAGGAAGATGTCGCCGACGCTTACAAAACGGTACGGCGCGAGCTGAAGGCCTACGGCGCCGATCTCGACAAGAAGAAAGAGATTGTGGCGCTGTCCAAATGCGACGCCCTCGACGAGGATACCATCAAGGAGCGCTCAGCAGCGCTGCAGAAGGCCGCGCGCAAAAAGCCCTTGGTCCTTTCCGCCGTGTCCGGCCTGGGCATCAAGGACGCTCTCTACGCGCTCTCGCGCGAAATCGGGCGCGCCGAAAAAGATGAAGCAGAGGCCGAAATGGAGCATAAGCCCTGGCAGCCGTAAGTTCCCCTTAAGCTGGAGAGGCGAGTGAGCCTGCTCTGCCCTGATTTTGGGCGACGGATGTTACGCAGGGAACACGTAAGAGCCTCAGAGATATGGATGCATACGGCACCTTTTCCCTTCACGCGCGTTGGCAACAAGGGGCCGGGTTGAACAGCCCACAAAGCTATTTAAGTATCTGGTTGAGACACTACGCAGCGTGCGGGCGTAGTTTGATGATCGAAACGGGGGATTATCCGTGAGTAGTGTGAGTGAATTGTCTCGCGATTTCGGGCGTAGAAGCGCGGTCGGTGTGGCGAGCGTGGCCTTGGCTGCCGTAATCGTGTTTGAGCTGCCGACACCCGCCGCAGCAGAGCGGCCGGAGCGCCGTGAGCGGTACTCAGAGCGCTATGAGTCTGATCGCTATCGCGAACGGTCTCGCGATAGCCGGCGTGATCAACGGCCGACCCAACCTGCGCGTGAAGCGACTGCCGCCCCCGAGCCAGAGCCGCTCCGCGCCAATGGTCCCCTCACGATGCTCGTGTCGCTGAACAAGCAGCGCATGTACGTCTACGACAGCAAGGGCCTCTTCACCCAGACGCGCATCTCGAGCGGCATGAAGGGTTTCGATACGCCCGTCGGCATCTACAGCATCCTTGAGAAAAAAGTAGATCACGCCTCGAACATCTACGAATCCGCCCCCATGCCGCATATGCAGCGTCTGACCCAGACGGGCATTGCGCTGCACGGCGGCGTCGTGCCGGGCTATGCGGCGTCGCACGGTTGCGTCCGCCTGCCATTCGAGTTTGCCAAGAAGTTCTTCAACCATACCGACGTCAATCAGCGCGTCGTCATCGCTCCTGACGCGCAGGCGCCGATCGAGATTGACCACGCTCTGTTGTTCGCGGCCCTGCCTCGCGGCAACGTGGCCTCCATCAGCAGCGAGCTTGCAAATCCGGATGGAGGCGACACCGGTCTCCAGCGTATCGCTGCGACGGCGGATATCGCACCGCGCACGTTGCTCTCCGTTGCTGAGGATCGCACTCAGGAGCGTATCCGCCTCGTCGACGCGGCTGCGGCAGCAAAGGACGCGATTTCCCAGGCCGAGGCCGACCTGCCTGAGGCTTCCCGGGCTGCTGACGATGCGAAGAAAGCCCTGCGCCGCGCGCAAGGCACGGCCGACAAGGCGAAGAGCGCTGCTGCCAAAGCGGCAAAGGCCAAATCGAGCGCCGAGAGCAATCTCGCTTCGATCTCGAAGCGCCTGGCAGGTGACACGAGCAAGATGAAGTCTGACAAGCTCGAAGCTCTCCGTAAGAGCGAGATCGAGGCCAAGGACCGCATCCCGGCTCTCACAACGGCCGCGGAACAGGCCTCTGCAGAAGCCGACCGCACCGCCAAGGAGGCGGCAAGTCTGCAGGCAGCCAGCAAGCAGGCCGAGGCTGCCCGCGTGAAGGCCAAGGCCGCCATCAAGACGACGGTCGCCGACGAGAAGAAGGCCGAGAAGGCCATCGAGATCTTCGACCGCCAGGATCGCAACCGCGACCGGACCGTCTCGGTCTTCATCAGCTCGAAGACATCGATGATCAAGGTCCGCCAGGGCTGGGAGAACATCTACGAAGGGCCGGTGACCATCGAGAACCCCGAACAGCCGCTCGGCACCTATCTGATGTCAGCGACCGGCTGGCGCGACTCGACCCAAACCTCGCTCGTGTGGACGGCGGCCGCCGTGAGCGAGCATTCGCTCGCCAACGACACCGAGGCCGTGGCTGAGGAAGATGTCAGTGGCAAGCGCAAGGGCAAGAAGACGGAGGCTTCTTATGCGCCTCCTACGCTGACGGACCGCGCCGCCGCCACGACCACGCTCGACCGCATCAAGATTCCGCAAGAGGCCGTCGAGAAGATCTCAGAGGTCATGAAGCCGGGCTCGACGTTCATCATCTCGGACTATGACGTCTCGAAGAGCGAAATGCGCTATCTCGGCACGGACTTCATCGTCCAGATGCCCGAGGTCGTGGCCAAGATCTCGCGCCCCAAGCCGAAGCGTGACGAATACTACGACGACGACGATTACGGCTGGTCGTTCTTCGGACCGCCGCCGAGCCAGAAGCGCCGCCCGCCCAAGCCTTACGGCGGAAAGTTCTTCTTCTAAGATCCAAATCGAACCGCCGCCCCGAGGGGCGGCGGTTTCGTTTTATGGCCTCCACATCACCTAAGCCACGTCGTCGCGGCGGCTGAGACCTCCGAGCAGCACTCCCATTGCAATGCCGGCGAAGAAGCCGCCAACGTGCGCCATGTAGGCGACACCACCTGTATCCGCGGTTTCCGACGTCGTGGCGATCGAGCCCACGCCGCTCATGAGCTGCAGCACGATCCAGAAGCCCAGCACGACGAACGCCGGCATTGCGACCACCTGGCGGCCGAGCAGCACGTCGACGCGCGCCTTCGGAAACATCAGGATATACGCGCCGAGCACGCCCGCGATGGCGCCGGACGCGCCGACGTTTGGGACCGATGAACCTGGAGTGACGGCATATTGCGCGAACGTCGCCGCAAGCCCCGTCACGAGGTAGAACACGAGGTAGCGCACTGGACCGAAGCGATCTTCGACATTGTCGCCGAAGATCCAGAGGTAGAGCATGTTGCCGCCGAGATGCAGCCACCCACCGTGCATGAACATGGCGGTGAAGAGGGTTGGCCATTGGCCAGCGGGATCGGCCGCGAACCGTGACGGGACGAACGCCCACTTCTGGATGAATGCGTCGCCCAACTGCAGCTCGAGCAGAAACACCGCCACGTTGATTGCGATGAGGACTACCGTAACGACCGGCCAGGATCTGCGCCTGCTGTCGTCGTCGCCGATTGGAAACATGGCCATTCTCCCGACCTGCCTTGCCGCCGGGAGATTAGCACGCAGGCGCTTGCCGAGCCCTCCACCTCACAAATATCGCCGTGGAAGAGAAGGCCCTAGGCTCTGAGCTTGTCCGCCTCGAGCGAGGCGATTCCCTGTTTCAGCGCCGCCGCCATGGTGCCGATATGATTTTCCTCGAGAAACGTGATCTTGGAATGCGGAAGCTCGCGGCGCACGGCGGCGATCAGCCCATTGCGGCGCGGTTCGGGCACGAACTCGTCGCGCGTGCCGATGATGAAACGGCTGCCCACGGCCAGGTTGGAGAGATTGTCGATCGAATGGTAGCCGCGAATGGCTTCCGTGAAATCTTCGAGCCTGTAGCCCTTGTCTTCCGCCCGCTCTTTGATGTGACGCGACGCCGGGCTCTCCCACAGCGTGAGGTCGCCACGGTCTGCCGATGCGATGGAGCAGAGCCGGGCTCCGATAGAGTTCGCAAAATAGGTCGCGGCTCCGTTGCCTATGCTGAGTCCGACAACAAGGACCTGATCGGACCTCAGCCTCGCGCGTTCGACGACAAGCAGCGCGTCGTCTGCGAGCAGCCTCAAAGCACGAATGCACAAATCGGGTTCAGAGCTCACGATTGCGCCTGGCATCTCGTAGCAGACGAGATAATCCCGAGGCAAAAGCCCTACGGTCTTTGCGAGACGGTAGGGCATGCACCACGGCAAAAAGCAGACGATGCGGGAGCGCGGGTTCCCCTCGATGCGGCGAAACTCCGTCGACATATCATCGCCGACGAGCCCACCCCGTAACAACGCGTGACCAATTCCATTGAGCATGCGCGACAAACGCACAAACGGCGAGGTCGTTCCGTCCAGGCTAATAGCCTGTTAAATCTCGACGACTTCCACCACCCCGGGAATAGTCGACACACGTCCCGCCGCATTTGGCGACACATCGTACCGCCCTGGCAGCACAATTTCGATCTCGCGGCCCTGATCGCCGAGCGGCAGCACGAGGCGCACTTCCCCGCCTTTACGCCCATTTTGACCGGGCTTCAGATGCGCCTTGATATCTCCGAGGCGCGCCTTTTTGCCGCTGACCGCAACAGGATCAAGCACGACCTTGAGACCTTGATCCAGCCCTCCGACGGCTTTGTCGAGCGCTTCGAGAGATTGAACACGCATTTTGAGAGCGTCGCCGTCCCGTTCTCCTTCAACGTTGAGCAGAACAGCCGTTCCCGCTTCGAGCAGGTCTCGGCATTGATTGAGCGTGTCGGAAAAGATTACAGCTTCGAACTGTCCACTCGTATCCGAGAACATCGCGAACGCGAACTTGTTGCCCTTCTGCGAACGCCGCTCGCGCGCCGAGATGACAATACCCGCGAGCCGACCACCTGAGGCTCCGCGTTCGGCCGCAGCCTCGAAGTCCACGAACCGGCGCACACCGAGCTTCGCGAGAGCCTTCTCGTATTGATCGAGCGGATGGCCCGACAGGAAGAAGCCGACCGCATCGAACTCCGATTGCAGTTTCTCCATCGGCGTCCAGGATTGCGACGCCTTGAGATCCAAAGCCGGCGCCGTATTGCCGCCGCCACCGAAAAGATCGCTTGTCCCAAGCGACGCGTTCTCGGCGAGACGGTTCGCCATCGCCATCATGCCTTCCACGTTGGCATAGACGAGCGCACGGTTCGGCTCGAGCGTATCGAAGGCCCCGGCGGCAGATAGCGTCTCGAGCGCACGCTTGTTGAGCGCCTTCGGATTGATACGCGATGCAAAGTCGCCGAGAGACTTGAACGCGCCGCCCTCGTTGCGCGCCGCCACGATGGTCTCGACGGCGCCGGCACCGATGTTCTTCAAGGCCGCGAGCGAATAACGGATGGCGCCCGTGCCTTCCTCCGTCTTTGGAGGCTCGGCTTGGAAGTCCACGTCCGAGGCATTGACGCTCGGGAGCAGCACGCGAATGCCGCTCTTTTTCGCTTCCGCTGCGAACATCGCCAGCTTGTCCGTATTGCCCATGTCGAGCGTCATCGACGCTGCCAGGAACTCCTCGCGGAAGTTCGCCTTCAAGTACGCCGTGTGATAGCTGATGAGTGCGTAGGCGGCTGCGTGGGACTTGTTGAAGCCGTAGCCCGCGAACTTGTCGACCAGCTCGAAGATGTAGACCGCCTCGTCCTTCTTGACGCCGTTCTTCATCGCGCCTTCAACGAAGCTTGCCTGCTGCTTCGCCATCTCGTTCTTGTCTTTCTTGCCCATGGCGCGGCGCAGGAGGTCGGCGTCGCCGAGCGAGTATCCCGCCATCACCTGAGCGATCTGCATGACCTGCTCCTGGTAGATGATGACGCCGTAGGTCTCCTTGAGGATGCCTTCCAGCATCGGATGCAGGCAGTCGACCGGCTCCTCGCCGTGCTTGCGGTTGATGTAGGTCGGGATGTTGTCCATGGGGCCCGGGCGATAGAGCGCCACCATGGCGATGATGTCCTCGAAGCGGTCGGGCCGGAGCCGCTTCAAGCTTTCGCGCATGCCCGTACTTTCGAGCTGGAACACGCCGGCCGTATCGGCCTTGGCCAGAAGCTCGTAGGATTTCTTGTCGTCGAACGGCAGCGCCAGGAGATCGATCTCGATGCCGCGCCCACGCTTGATCAGCTCCAACGCCTTGACCAGCACGGTCAGCGTCTTCAAGCCGAGGAAGTCGAACTTAACGAGACCCGCCGCCTCAACCATCTTCCAGTTGAACTGCGTCACCGGCATGTTCGACTTGGGATCGCGGTAGAGCGGCACCAGCTCGTCGAGCGGCCGGTCGCCGATCACCATGCCGGCGGCATGCGTCGAAGCATGGCGATAAAGCCCCTCGAGCTTGATCGACATTTCGATGAGACGCGCGACCAGCGGATCCTCGTCGCGCGCTTCCTGCAGCTTCGGCTCGCCCTCGATCGCTTCGGGCAGCGTGACCGGGTTGGCCGGATTGTTGGGCACCAGCTTGCAAAGCTTGTCGACCTGACCATACGGCATCTGCAGCACGCGGCCGACGTCGCGCAGCACGGCGCGCGCCTGCAGCTTGCCGTGCGTGATGATCTGCGCCACGCGGTCATGGCCATATTTGCCCTGCACGTAGCGGATCACCTCGTCGCGGCGGTCCTGGCAGAAGTCGATGTCGAAGTCCGGCATCGACACGCGCTCGGGATTGAGGAAGCGCTCGAACAGGAGACCGAAGCGGAGCGGATCGAGGTCGGTGATGGTGAGCGCCCATGCGACGACCGAGCCCGCACCCGAGCCGCGGCCCGGACCAACAGGGATGCCGTTGGCCTTCGACCACTTGATGAAGTCCGCCACGATGAGGAAGTAGCCGGGGAACTTCATCTTCGAGATGATCTCGATCTCGAACTGAAGCCGCTTCCAGTAGTCCTCTTCGGCGAACCCGGCTGCCGGGCTCTGCAAATCGAGACGCGCCCTGAGGCCAGCTTCCGCCTGCCGCTTGAGCTCTGCCGCCTCTGCCGCAAGCTGCTCCTCGACCGGCGTGTCGGCGCTGCTTTGCACGAAGCGCGGCAGGATTGGCTTCTTGCCAAGCGGGCGATAGGCGCAGCGCTTGGCGATCTCGATGGTGTTCTCGAGCGCTTCCGGCAGGTCTGCGAACACCGCCGCCATCTCGTCTGCCGATTTGAAATAGTGCTCCTTCGTCACGCGGCGCCGGTTGTCCTCGGCCACCACGCGCCCCTCGGCGATGCAAAGCAGCGCATCGTGCGCTTCGTAGTCGTCGGGCGTGGCGAAATAGACCTCGTTCGTCGCCACCAGAGGCAGCTCGTTGTCGTAGGCGAGCCTGATGAGTTCGGGCTCGATGTCCTGCTCGGCCCTCAAGCCATGGCGCTGCAGCTCGACGTAAAGCCGGTCGCCGAAAATGCGTTGCAGCCTCTTCAGCCGGTCGCGGGCGAGTTCCAGCTGCCCGTCGCTCAAGGCCTTGCCGACAGGCCCCAAGGGACCTCCGGTCAGCGCGATCAGTCCGCCGCTGAGCGCCTCGAGATTGTCGATGCCCACATGCGTTGGATCGGTGGGTTCGGTTCCGAGGAAGGCTCGGCTCGCGAGCTTGATGAGATTGGCATAGCCCTCCGCGTTCGAGGCGTAGAGCGCGACCGGGCCCGCAGGCCGGACGGGGGCATCGTTTTGCCCTGGCCGCTGCAGGACCGACGTGGGCGCTGTGCTGTCCCGAAAGTCGATGTCGAGCGTCATGCCCGCGATCGGCTGGATGCCCGACCCCGATACCTTCTCCGAGAATTCCAGGATGCCGAACAGGTTGTTCGTGTCGGAAAGCCCGATGGCCGGCATCCCGTAAGCATCCGTCAGCTTGGCGATCTTGCCGATCGGCAGCGCGCCTTCGAGCAGCGAATAGGCGGAATGCACCTTGAGGTGGATGTACTTCGGAGCGGAGACGGGATTGGTCATTCCCAACTTTTACGTCGAGTCGCGGCCGAAAGATCAGCCACTTCCTGTCACGGGTTGTAGTTCCCCCGCAATCCACACCCGCTACCAACCCTAGATCAACGAAGAAAGTGAACGCAGCTTGCCAGGACGCCGCCCGGCAAGTACCGCTTGCCCGGCATGGCAAACGCTTTCACCAACCTGTGGCGCCTTTCGCGGGCCGGCTTCGTGCTGGCCCAGCATGGGGTCAGATTCGTCCCCAAGGGCCAACAGACGCCGCTGGCGCTCAAGGCGGCCCGCCTCCTCACGCTGCCCGTCCAGGCACTGAGCTGGCCGTTCAATGTGGGAAAGCCCAAGGAGACGCGGATCTCCGACGCGCTGGCGGCCCTCGGACCGAGCTACATCAAGCTCGGCCAGTTTCTGGCCACCCGCGCCGACGTCATCGGCCCCGAGCTCGCGAGCGACCTGCGTAACCTGCAGGACCGCATGCCGCCCTTCAGCATGGCAGAGGCCCGACGCGCCGTAGAGGCCGCCCTCGGCGGCAAGCTCGAGGACCACTTCGTCGAATTCGGCCCGCCCGTCGCCGCTGCCTCGATCGCACAGGTCCACAAGGCCGTCGTGATCGAGAAGGGCGAGCGCCGCGTGGTTGCGGTCAAAATCCTGCGTCCGGACGTCGAGAAGCGTTTCAAGCGCGATCTCGATAGCTACCGTTTCGCGGCCGGCCTCATCGAGCGCGTCCACGTCCCCTCCCGTCGCCTGAAACCGCTTGCCATCGTCGAGAACCTCGCCCGCACCACCGAGCTCGAGATGGATCTGCGCCTCGAGGCGGCCGCCATGTCTGAAATGGCCGAGAACATCGGACCCGGCGACAAATTCCGCATCCCAACCGTCGACTGGAAGCGCACCGCCAAGCGCGTGCTGACCACCGAATGGGTGGACGGCGTCCCGATCTCCGATCACGAGCGCCTTGCCGCAGACGGCCATAACCTGAAAGAGCTCGGCCTTATCGTGCTGCGCTCGTTCCTGACCCACGCCATGCGCGACGGCTTCTTCCACGCCGACATGCATCAGGGCAACCTGTTCGTCGACAGCGCCGGCAATGTCGTCGCCGTCGATTTCGGCATCATGGGGCGCCTCGGCACAAAGGAGCGACGCTTCCTCGCCGAGATCCTCTACGGGCTTATCTCGCGCGACTATCAGCGCGCCGCCGAGGTGCATTTCTGGGCCGGATACGTGCCGCCGCATCACCCGGTCGAGGTTTTTGCTCAGGCCCTGCGCGCCATCGGTGAGCCCATCCACGGCCGCACGGCCGAGGAAATTTCCATGGCCGACCTGCTCGGCCAGCTCTTCGCCTACACCGAGGTCTTTGACATGCAGACCCGGCCGGAGCTGATCCTGCTGCAGAAGAGCATGGTCATCGTCGAAGGCGTGGCCCGCGGCCTCGACCCGGCGCTGAACCTCTGGACCGCCGCCGAGCCCGTGGCCAAGACCTGGATCGAGGAGAACCTCGGCGCCCGCGGCTACCTGAAGAAGGCCGGCGAAGGAGCCTCCAGCATTGCCCGCATCCTGAGCGATCTGCCGGACGTGCTGACCGAGGCGGAGCGTGCCGCGTCAGGTCTGGCCGAAATGGCCCGCAATGGCGTGAAGCTCGACGACGCGACCGTCGAGGCCATCGCCCGCGAGCGCGCCCGCCGCGAACGCTGGGGCCGCATCGCGCTCTTGGTCGGCGCCGCGAGCCTGGCGCTTCTCACGGCCCACGAGCTCGGCCTGTTGCCGACTTAGTCTCCCCGATACACTCCCGCCAAAAACGAAAACGGGCCCACAAGGGGGCCCGTTACCGTTTGGAAGCCGCTCCGATCGCCGCGCCACCTATCAGGCGCGGCGTGAACCGGCAGCGCCGAGAACCTTAGCCGACGATCTCGTCCGCCTTGAAGTTCATGGCGATCTCGCGCGTCGCCGAGGCGGCGCTGTCCGAGCCATGCACCGAGTTCTCGCCCTTGTTGAGCGCGAACAGCTTGCGGATCGTGCCGGCTGCAGCCTCGTCAGGGTTTGTCGCGCCCATGATCTCGCGATACTTGGCGATTGCGCCCTCGCCCTCGAGAACCTGCAGAACGATGGGCTCCGAGGTCATGAATGCGACGAGCTCGCCGAAGAAGCCGCGCTCCTTGTGCTCACCGTAGAACTCCTCGGCCTGGGCCTTCGACCATTTGACGCGCTTCTGCGCGATGATCCGGAGGCCCGCCTTCTCGATGACGGCATTGATCTCGCCGGTCAGGTTGCGCTTGGTCGCATCCGGCTTAAGGATTGAAAAGGTACGCTCAATGGCCATCGTTGCCTCTGTTTTTTCCGTTTAGCTGTCAATCTGGGTGTAGCGCGGCGCTTATACGGCTCGGATGCCCACGTCAAGAACGCGTCGCCTTATCGCAGGCCCAAGCGGCGCAGTGAGCCCGGATTTACCAACTGTGCCCTGCAAATGCCCCGATTCCGTGCCCGTTGTCGGACTTTGGAGCACAGGTTGCACGCTCTCTGCGAGAGATCGATGACAACAAGGGGGAAAAGGCATCGGCGAGAGAGCCCTCCCAACGCGAATGCCGCCGAGCGAACGTGGCCCGAACCGGGCTGAGGCGAAGCTGGATTTCGTCGCGAGCCCATTCAAATGCGGCATTGCGCGGCCTTTATCTGTTCATGGTAAGTATAAGGTATGAGCGTAGTCGAATCAGACATTCAATGGTTCATCGCCCGTGACGGCAAGCAGCACGGGCCGCTTTCCGATATGGAAATGCGCAAGCTTGTCGAGCTCCGTCATCTGCGCACCAACGACTTGGTTTGGCGGCAGGGATTTCCGGATTGGCGGCCGGCTTTGTCCGTGTTCCCGGCGGCTGCACCAACCGAACCCGTAACCGCCGCTCCGCCTCCGGCCGCACGCCCCGAAGAAAACACCCTCCGTTCGCCGAGCCCGGCGACGTTCACACAGGCCCCGGCGCAGCCCGCGCCAACGCCCTTCGTAGCGACGCCGCATGAGCCGCGGCCCGAGCAGCCCGCGTCCCGTCCCTTGGGCACTCCCTATCGGCCGACAACGGATTCGCCGGATCAACTGACGGCCACCCCGATGGGTGGCGTGCGCAGGCCGCAGCCCGCGCCCATGGCCCCCGAAGCTCAAGCAGAGCCGAAGCAGCGCGGCGGCGGGAGGAAACTCCTCGTAGCGTTGCTGCTTCTGGGCATCATCGGCGGCGGCGGCTATTTCGGCTACAAGAACAAGGATGATCTGCAGGCCTTCGTACGCAGCAACCTCGGATCCGGCAGCGATGCCGTGCCCCTCGTCGAGGCACCCGACGGCTCATCCAAGACACCTGCGGCAACCAGCGAAGGTCAATCGGCCACTGCCGCTGCCGTAAGCCCCGCCGCCACGTCCAGCACATTCGGCCCCGAGTTCATGAAGCGGCCGGTCTGGGCCTCGGTCAAAGAGGCTTTCCCCGAATGGTATGATGCGCGCGTCACCGAGGTGAGCCATCTGAGCGCAGAGGGGAAATCCGACGACGAAATCGTGCGCCATCTCATTGAGGCACTCGTCGCCCTGAGGCGCGAAAATTCCCAGGCCGCGCTTGCTGCAAGCACCGCGAAGCACAAGGAATTGGCTGAGGCGTTCCTCAACAATCTGAAGCAGCTCGCGCAGGAAAGCGGCGACGGCTGCTACGACTTTATCTCCAAGGGTGAAATCAGCCCCTTCATCCTCGGCCGCATGTCCGATGCCAACAAGAGCACCGGCATCGAGCACCAGGTGATCACCATCATCTCCGCCATCTCCGAAGGCAAGAAGACGCCCGTCGCACACTCGGCCCCCGTCAAGGCCGACTACGACATGCTGGCGGGCGAGCTGACCCGCCTCGGCTGGACCCAACAGGACATGCAGCTCTTTGCTGACCCCAAGGCGCTGGCCCGCGCCCCGCGCGACCGGGTCTGCAAGATGCTGCAGGACTGGTTCAGCGCCCACCTCGCCATTGCGGACCCCGCCGTCCAGGAACGCCTGCTGTTCGAAACCCTGAAACCGGTCGTATCGGGCTGACAGGTCGCTCCCCCGTGCGCGTGACAATCGCCCGCCGAGACGCTATTCGGCCTGAGCCATGCTGCACATCAACGACCTGACGTTCCACATCGAAGGCAAGCCGATCCTAGAAGGCGCCACCGCGGCCATCCCCGAGGGCCATCGGGTGGGCCTTGTCGGCCGCAACGGCGCAGGCAAATCGACGCTCCTGAAGCTCATCGCCGGCGATCTGCACCCGGACTCGGGCGATATGACGCTCCCGCGCGGCGCCCGCATCGGCCGCATCGCCCAGGAAGCCCCGGGAGGCCCCGACAGCCTTCTCGACTGGGTCCTCTCGACGGACCTCGAGCGAGCCAGCCTTCTGGCCGAAGCTGAAACGGCGACCGACCCGAACCGCATCGCCGAGATCCAGGTCCGCCTCACCGACATCGGCGCGCATTCGGCTCCCGCACGTGCCGCCAGCATTCTTTCTGGCCTGGGTTTCGACGAGGAAGCGCAGCAGCGCTCTTGCGGCGAATTCTCTGGCGGCTGGCGCATGCGCGTGGCGCTGGCCTCGATCCTGTTCCTCGAGCCGGATGTGCTGCTGCTCGACGAGCCGACCAACTACCTCGATCTCGAAGGCACCGTGTGGCTCGAGAACTATCTCAAATCCTATCCGCACACGATCCTGATCGTCAGCCACGACCGCGATCTGTTGAACAGCTGCGCCAACGCCATCCTGCATCTCGAACGCGGCAAGCTCACCCTCTACAGCGGCGGCTACGACGACTTCGAGGAAACCCGCCGCGCCAAGCAGACGCTCGACTTGAAGCTCAAGCGCAAGCAGGACGACGAGCGCCGCCGCATCCAGGCTTTCATCGACCGTTTCAAGGCCAAGGCCACCAAGGCCAAGCAGGCCCAGAGCCGCGTCAAGACTCTGGCCAAGATGCAACCGATCGCCTCCCAGGTGGAGGAGCGCGTCGCGCCCTTCATCCTGCCCAGTCCGGAAAAAATGCTGGCGAGCCCGCTCCTCCGCATCGAGGACGCGGTCGCAGGCTACGAGCCCGGCAAGCCGATCCTCCGTGGCATCAATCTGCGCATCGACCAGGATGACCGCATCGCGCTGCTCGGAGCCAACGGCAACGGCAAATCCACCTTCGCCAAGCTCGTCGCTGGCAAGCTCTCACCGTTGTCGGGGAACGTATTCGGAGCCGGCCGCGTCAGCGTCGGTTACTTCGCCCAGCATCAGCTCGACGAGCTGAACCCGCTGGCGACACCCTACGAGACTTTTGTCCGCCTGATGCCGGACGCAACCGAAGCCCAGCGCCGCGCGCGCCTCGGCGCCTTCGGCTTCAGCCACGACAAGGCCGATACGAAGTGCGAGCACCTCTCGGGCGGCGAGAAGGCGCGCCTGCTGCTCGCCATTACGGCCTTCCACGCACCCCACCTGCTCATCCTCGACGAGCCGACCAACCATCTCGATGTCGACAGCCGCGAAGCCCTCGTGCACGCGCTGACGGAATTCGAGGGCGCCGTGATCCTCATCAGCCATGACCGCCATCTGGTCGAAGCTACGGCGGACCGGCTTTGGATTGTCGGCGGCGGCACGGTGAAAGCCTACGAGGGCGATCTCGAAAGCTACCGCAACGAGCTCCTGAGCGAGCGCGGCGCCAGGGATAGAGCCCGTCGCGGCGCTGGCGATGCTGACGGCAAGAACGGCGAAAACCGCAACTTGCGCGCAGCAGCGCGCAAGGCTGCAGCCGACAAGCGCGCCGGCCTCGCCCCTCTCAAAAAGCTCATGCAAAAGGCGGAAAAGGACGTCGAGCATCTGACGGCCGAGGTCGCGAAGCTCGACGCTCTCTTGGCGTCGCCGGACCTGTACGCCGACGCGGCCAAGGCCCAGCGAATTTCGATGGAGCGCGGACAGGCGGCGAAGCGTCTCGCGGAAGCGGAGGAAGCTTGGCTCGCCGCAACTGCGGCCTTCGAGGAGGCCGAGGCGCAAGATCTAGACGCATCAGTCCGATAACAGATCTTTGTTCAGATCTCGACAAAGCACACAGCGTTTAGCCACGGCCGCGCTTGGGTCGTCAAAAGTCAATTCAAAAGCCTGGAACAACACTCATCACAAATCATGACAGGCAACCGGAACGCTGCCGGTGTACGAAAATACTCCTTGGACGGGAGCTGGCAGGACCGGTCTTGCGGGGAGATTGCAAAGCGGGTGGAGGGCTTTTACCCGCTGTCAGGCCAGCTCCCTACCTTCTCCGCGGCGAACACTCGCTGAAATATCGAACGCGGATCGGGAGTTGATGCAGTGCGGAACTGCATCGCTCCCGAGGCGTTTCCTTCTTTGGGCATTCGAGCAGGCATCAGCCTCAGAGCGCGCCCAAGGAGAGAAAACATGTATCAGTCCGGACTGCTGGCGGCAGCCGCCCTCCTTCTCACCGTCGCTTCGGCACAGGCCGAGAACGTCATCGATCCCGAAGGCCTCAGAGCCTCCCCCAACTCCGTGAAGGTTGATGCCGTGACGGCCGAGAAGGCCGGATACGTGGTCGTCCACGAGACCGATCAGACCGGAAGCGCAGCCGGCGAGGTCATCGGCTTTGCCCGCATCCACGAGGGCGAGAACTCCGGCATTTCCATCCCGCTCGGCAAGAAGATGAAGCAGGGCGCCAAGCTGATCGTGATGCTGCATGAGGAAACGAACGGCGACGAGACATTCGACGGCCAGGACGCCGCTGTGTCGGCCGGCGCAGGCCCCGTCCAGGAGACGGTCACGGTCGAATAGCGAAACTTCCCTCGCCCGACAAAAAAGCCCCGCCGATCATCAGGCGGGGCTTCTTGTAAGTCACTGAACCTCGGTCAGGTCAGGCAGCCTGAACCTCTTCGACCTCCGGGCAGAAGTGCCGAAGAAGGTTCTCGATGCCGTGACGCAGCGTTGCCGTGGAGCTCGGGCAGCCCGAGCAGGCGCCGCGCATATGCAGGTAAACAACACCGTCGCGGAAGCCTGCAAACGTGATGTCGCCGCCATCCTGGGCCACTGCCGGACGCACGCGCGTCTCGAGCAGCTCCTTGATCGTCGCCACCACTTCGGCGTCCTTGGGGTCGAAGGCTCCGACTTCGCCATCGTTGGCGCCGTCGTCGTCGACGACCGACGCGCCCGACATGAAGTGTTCCATGATGGCGCCGAGGATCATGGGCTTCAGATGCTGCCACTCGCCGTCCCGCTTGGTCACGGAGATGAAGTCCGAACCGAGGAACACGCCTGCCACGCCATCGATGTCGAACAGACGGCTTGCCAGCGGCGACGAAGTCGCCTCGCCCTTACCGCGAAAATCCGCTGTGCCGTCGGCAAGCACGGGCTTGCCGGGAATGAACTTCAGCGTCTGAGGGTTTGGAGTGGCCTCGGTCTGAATGAACATGGGGTTCCGCCTTCCGTTGCTTTACGCGTTGTCGCCATGCCGCTTGCGCGGAAGCTATAGGCACACGCGATTGAAAATGCACGGCCATTTCGGCGGCCGCACATCGCATTCATTAGAATTATTCTAGAATATAAGGGGTGCGTTTCCCAAAGTCCAGACGCACTCTGCTCCAGCTCAACCTGACCTAACCTCAAGCCAGGGCTATGATTTCATCGAAGGTGAGGCTCCCCGGAACCACGGTGACGGGGATCGGGAACGTCCCGGTCCCAGTTGCCAGCGACGACACCAGAGGCCCCGGACCATGGGGATGAACGGCCGCTCCGAGCACGAGGATCGACACATCCTCGTCCTCGTCGATCGTCCTCATGATCTCCTCGGACTTGAGCCCCTCCCGCACCATCTCCTCGATCGGAATGTTCTCGAAGCCGGCCAGATGCAGCTTGCGCCGGAACAGACGGAAGAGCGCGCGCGCCTTCGTCGTCTCTTCCTCGATCTGCATCTGCTTGACGCCGGCCCAGTGCTGGAACTGCTGCGGCTCGATCACATAGAGCATCAGCAGCGCACCGGACGAGTGCACGATGCGGCTGGCCGCGTAATAGAGCGCGGTTTCAACTTCCTGGCTCTCATCGACGATGAGCAGGAACTTGCGGGTATGTCCGGCTTCGAAGGAGCGGCGCGTTTTGAATGTCGACATCGCGTGCATGCTGCCATGCAAACGTGACGATCACAACAGACGCCTAGTGCGCCGCACGCTGCGAATTACGAGCGGATGAAGCCGACGATATCCTTGACCTTGGCCATGATCGGCTGCGCGATGGCCCGCGCCCGCGCCGAGCCGTCCGCGAGCACGCGGTCGATCTCGACCGGATCGGCGGTCATGCGCCGGATCTCGTCGCCGATGGGCGCAAGCTTCGCCACCGCCAGCTCAGCGAGGGCTTTCTTGAAGGCCGAGAACTGCTGGCCGCCGAACTCGGAGAGCACAGCGCTTTTCGGCTTCCCCGACAACGCTGCATAGATGCCCATCAGGTTGTCAGCCTCCGGACGGCCTGCAAGGCCCGCTTCCTCAGACGGCAGAGCGTCGGGATCGGTCTTGGCCTTCTGGATCTTCTTCGCGATGGTGTCGGCATCGTCCGTGAGATTGATGCGCGACAGATCCGAAGGATCCGACTTCGACATCTTCTTCGTGCCGTCGCGGAAGCTCATGACGCGCGTGGCCGGACCGGTAATGACGGGCTCGGGCTGCGGAAAGAAGATCCCGTCCTCGAAACCCGCCGCTACGATCTGCTCGCGGAAGTCGTTGTTAAACTTCTGGGCGATGTCGCGCGCGAGCTCGAGATGCTGCTTCTGATCCTCGCCCACGGGCACGTGCGTCGCGCGGTAGGCGAGAATGTCGGCCGCCATCAGGTTCGGATAGGCGTAGAGGCCGACCGACGCGTTCTCGCGGTCCTTGCCGGCCTTCTCCTTGAACTGCGTCATGCGGTTGAGCCAGCCGAGGCGAGCCACGCAATTGAAGATCCACGCCAGCTCTGCGTGCTCGGCCACCTGGCTCTGGTTGAAGAGGATGCTCTTCTTCGGATCGAGACCGGACGCGATGTACGCCGCCGTCACCTGGCGGATAGCCTGTTTGAGCTCGGCCGGGTCCTGCCACACGGTGATGGCGTGCAGATCGACCACGCAATAGATGCACTCGTGCGTCTTCTGCATCTCGATCCACTGCAGCATGGCGCCGAGGTAATTGCCGAGATGGAGGCTGCCTGTGGGCTGCATGCCCGAGAAGACGCGGTGAGTGAGCTTCATTTTTCGATTTCCCTGGAATTAGGGCGGGTTATGGCGCGCCAGAGGCCAGAAGGCAAGGATAAGGCAAAGGCTCAGGCTCGCCCGGCAAGGCGGCTGAGCTGCCCCAGGCGCAGAGTTCCGGTGATGAGGACCATGATGCCATAGGCAAGGCCCCCTGCCCCGACCAGAGCAGCCAGCGCGCCGAACGGCACGACATGGGATGATCCCGGCGCGAACCACGGCTCGAGCACGTCGGCACAGTAGTAAAGGACGGCGCCCATCACGGCGCTCGACAGCAGGATCATGATCATCGAGCGTGTGAAGCGGCGGTCGGCCTCGAAATGCCCGCGCTTGACCAGCGTCCCCCAGAGAAGCCCGGCATTGAGCCAGCCGCCTAGCGTCGTCGCCACCGCAATGCCGAGCTGCGGTAGCATTCCGAGATGCCGGAACAGGAAGAAGAGAGCAATCGAGCCGGCGGTGTTCGCGAACAGGCTGATCGTCGCGTAATACATCGGCGTCTTGGTATCCTCGCGCGCGAAATAGGCCGGCGAGAACACCTTGATCATGACGAACGCCGGCAGGCCCAGCGCGAAAATCCAGAGCGCGCTCGCCGTCTGCTGCGTATCGAGCGCCGTGAACGCTCCGCGCTCGAACAGTACTTTCACGATCGGCACCGGCACGATTGCGAGCGCTACGGCCGCCGGCACCGTGAGCAGCATCGCGAACTCGAGGCTGCGGTTTTGGCTGTCCATGACGGCGGCATGGTCGCCCTGCCTCAGCTTGCGTGACACGTCCGGCAAGAGCACCACGCCGATAGCGATGCCGACGATGGCAAGCGGCAGCTCGTAGAGTCGGTCAGCGTAATAGAGCTGGGACACTGCGCCGGGCTGAAGCGAGGCGATGAGTGTGCCGATCATGATGTTGATCTGTGTCACGCCGCCCGCGACGATGCCGGGAATGCCGAGCGCGATGAGGCGACGCATGCCGTCCGTCATACGCGGCCGGCGCAGCTTGAGCGTGAAGTTGTTGCGTCTCAGGCCATCGATGAGCACCCAGAGCTGCAGAAGGCCGGCGACGAACACGCCAATGGCCTGCACCACGCCGCCCTCGGGCTCGTTGTGATAGCCAAGCCCGAATCCCACAAAGATCGCCAGCGCCAGCGTCAGGTTGAGCACGATCGACACCGACGAGCTCTCGACGAACTTGCCGAACGAGTTGAGCACGCCGGAGAACAGCGCCACGAGCGACATGCAGAGCAGGTAGGGAAAGGTGATCTGCGTCAGGAGAACGGCGAGATTGAACTTCTCCGGGTTCACGCTGAAGCCCGGCGCCAGGAGGTACATGAGCCACGGCATGGCCGCGATGCACACGACCGTCAGGATCACCAGCACGAACGTCAGTCCCGACAGCGCCTCCTCGGCAAATCGACGTGCCGCCTCGCGCCCATTGCCTTCCAGCTCCTTCGCGAACAGCGGCAGAAAGGCGGAGTTGAATGCGCCTTCACCGAACAGGCGCCGGAACAGGTTGGGAAAGCGGAAGGCAACATTGAACGCGTCAGCCACCCAGCCCGCGCCGAAGGCCCAGGCAAAAAGGATGTCGCGCACGAAACCCAGGACACGGCTGACCAGCGTCAGCCCGCCGACGGTCACGAACGAGCGGTAGAGCTTCATGGTCTCAGGTGCCCGCGATCGGAGATGGAGATGCGGCGGGAGACGTCACGGCGAGCCTCGATCATGATTTCTTGCAGCCGAGCGTCACTGTCTTGGCGTAGCCGTTGCCCTGTCCCATGTTCGCGTCGCCGGCCGTTGCCTGGCCGCCGAAGGCTTGGTTGAGCGCCTGCAGATCGGCGACCTCGTTCTCCGGAACGCCAACCGTCACCGAGCATCCCTCCGGCGCGGAGCTGAGCTTGACGGGATCGGTCTTCACGAAATCGAAGGCGATAAAGAAGCTCTCGTCGTAGATCGCGAAATTGAGCCCCTGCGCGTCCGCGAGCACCGGCTCCTCCAGCGGCAGCGTGAATATGAGCGAGAGCTGCTTGTCCTTGTACTCGAGATAGTAATCGACGGGATCCTTGGCCTTGAGCTCGTTCTCGCCGAGCTTCACGTGCGTGAAGTAGCCGAACTCCTTCAGGCCATCGATGTTGACCTGCGCCAGCTCCTTGAGCTCGTCGCGCGAGTAGTCTCCGTCCTTGTTGGTGTCGAGCCCCTCGATGGCCATCTCCGTGTAGGCGTCGTCGAAGGTCCACCTGTGCCTGAGGCCCGTGAGCTTGCCGCCCTCGTAGAGCACCGTCGTTTCTACGGTGACCCACACGTGCGGGTGCGCGGCGGCAGGCCGGGTGGCGGAAAGAGCGCCTGCCAGACAGAAGATGGCCAGCATCAGACGTGAAAAGTGCGTCACCGGTTTCTCCCTTTGGCTCGTCGGCACGGGGCATACATAGCACGGCCTCGGCACGTCAACGATTTGCGTGTCCACACGCTTTTCCCTCTCGAATGGCCAGGAGAGCCAGCGCGGCGAATTGAGCAGAAGGATGGCGCTCCGATGATGTTTGTAGTTGGACGGATGTTATAGTATCCATTGCGCTTCCGTCACCAGGAGCGCGCCGCGTGAAGCTTGAAGCCACCCGATTGAGAACCGTATTTTTGTTTGTCGCAGCCATGGCGGCCAGCGCTGCCGCGGGGTCGGCCGTAGCCGCGAAGGATCTCAACGTCACGGTCACCATCAAGCCCATACACGCTCTTGTTGCGCAGGTCATGGAAGGCGTGGGCGAGCCTCGGCTTCTTATTACCGGAGCCTCCTCGCCGCACACCTATGCGTTGAAGCCGTCCGACGCCAAGGCGCTCCATGCTTCCGACGTCGTCTTCCGCGTTTCCGAGGCCGTAGAGCCGTTCACGGCCAAGATCGTCAAGGCGCTGCCGGAAAGTGTCCGGGTCGTCACGCTGTCCGAGGCCCCCGGCGTCGAGCTTCTGGATGTGCGCGCGGGCGATACCTTCGAATCCCATGCGCACGGAAACGAAGCCCACGAGGGCCATCATCACGATCATGACGCCAAGGACGGCGACGATCATGACGAAGCTTCCGGCGAACATCATCACGAAGATCACGACGAGCACGGTGCCCGCGACGGCCACGTGTGGCTCGATCCTGCCAATGCCCGCAAGATGTTGGCCGAGATCGCCCGCGTGCTCTCCGAGGTCTCACCCGAGAATGCCGAGCGCTTCAAGGAGAACGCCGCTCGCGCTTCTGCCGGTATCGACGCCCTCGAAGCCAGCATCGCCCAGGAGCTGGCGCCGGTGAAGGGCAAGCCCTTCGTCGTATTCCACGATGCCTACCAGTATTTCGAACACCGCTTCGGGCTCAATGCCGTAGGCTCCATCACAGTGAGCCCGGAGGTCCAGCCTTCGGCCAAGCGGCTGACGGAGATCCGCCGCAAGATTGCCTCCCTGGATGCCAGATGCGTCTTCGCCGAGCCGCGCTTTCAGCCGAACCTGGTCAACGCCGTCATCGAAGGCACGCATGCGCACTCGGGAACGCTCGATCCCGAAGGCACCATGCTCGACCCAGGCCCCGAGGCCTACACGACGTTGATCAAGAACCTCGCCAATGGCTTGAGATCCTGCCTCGCCGAAGGCAGCTGACATCCTGCCGGGCATAAGCAAAGGGGCGGACCTTTCGGACCGCCCCCTGCAAACCTAAGAAATCTGAGATGGTCTCAGTTCTGAGCCGTCTTCTGCGAAGCCTTCGACACCTGACCGCCGCCGACCTTGCGGCCGAACTTCGTGGTCGTCGCGGTGGTCTTCTCGGCGGGCTGCGGAGCAGCATCGTCGTCGGAGTATCCGAACAGGCTGCTGAACGACTCAGGACCCGAGGACTTCGAGCTGGCGGCCTTCGGCTTCGAAGAAGAAGACGACGAAGCGGAAGCCGGTGCCGAAGCCGTCTCGGCGGGCGCAGCGCCGGTTTTGAACTGGTCCCAGGTCACGAGAACCTTGGCGCCGACAGGAACGCGCGGATAGAGATCCAGCACGTCCTCGTTGAACATGCGGATGCAGCCCTTCGAAACGGCCTGGCCGATGGTCCAGGGCGCGTCCGTGCCATGAATGCGATAGGTGCTCGAGCCGAGATAGAGCGCGCGAACGCCGAGCGGATTCATCGGATGGCCGCCGGGCACCCAGCTCGGCAGACGCGGATTTTCCTTGAGCATCGTCGGCGTAGGCGTCCACGACGGGTTCTCGCGCTTCTGCGACACGGTCGTGTTGCCGGACCAATGGTCCTGCTCGCGCGGAATCGCGATCGGATAGCTGATCGCCTGGCCTTCCTTGGTGACGAGGTACAGGCGGCGGTCGCCGAAGCTGACGACGATCTGGCCGGGCTTGAATTGCGTGCTGAAGGTTACGTTCTGACGCTTGGCGCCGCCGAACTCTTCTTCACCGCCCCAGAGGAAGTCGATGAGGTCCTGGGCCTGGGCTGCCTGCGTGGCGCCCATCACCGAAACTGCCGCTGCTGCAGCCGCGAACACTACTCTGAACTTTCTGTTCAACATGCCCTCAAACACCGACATCAGTGAAAACTCCCGCTGTCATAAGCCGCGGCGCCCTCGACCGGTTCCCTCTAACCGATTGTCTTGAGCCTTCGCGGCATGTTGCGCCAGTTTGAATGAACGCCCCGTATAGCTCAGTCCCATATTCGACGGCAGAGCAACCCGGTCACACTTAGGACCTGTTCCCCCTCTCGAACCACCTTCTTTGCAGTGCGGTGGCAGTATTGCCACGACTGCCGATTTGCTAGGCAGAATCAAGAGTTGCTGCGCGTCGAGCTTTCACCGAGATGGCCATTGTTCTCCAATTTCAAAGAGAACAAAAAAAGAACACTATTGCCCGTCATACCTATTCTCGTCGTGAGTGTGTTGCATTTGCTCACGCCACCCGGTGCAAGTGGAGTTTGCGTACAAAGTCGTAAGGTCCGGTGAAACTGCGGGCGCAATGTTTATGCGTGTTCACAATAAGCGCCCGGGTTGCCTGTGCCGAGTTTGCGTCAGTGTTGCGTTTGTGTCGTTGCGTTCGCGTTCAGAGTTGCGTCAAGTGTTTGCGTCAAGTGTCAGCCCCCCGTGTTCCCCCAATGCATAAGCTCGCGCTCCCCGGCGCCAGCATGCCCCGTTAGCGGCTAGGTGGATCTGTATTGCGTCCCACTGCGCCGCCACTCAGGCGTCCAGAACGGTGGTCCACCGTTCTGGACGCCGTCGGCATTCTCTCTCAGTTGGCGCTCGGAACAGTCATCTTCACCCCATCCGCTCCCATGAACACGACGAGCAGCTTCACCGGGCCGCTCCCCGTGTTCTGGCCATCGTGGCGCACGTTGATGGCTTCGAGCAGCGCGTCACCTGCCCGGTAGACACGCTTGCCCTTGTCGCCGTAGTCGACAGTGAGCTCACCTTCCAGGATGTAGCCGAACACCGGCACGCCGTGCGTATGCCAGCCGGTCTGCTCGCCTTGCCCCATCGTGAGCAGCAGGCTCGTGACTTTGGCCGGCGCGCCCTCCGGATATTTGATCTGCTCCCCGACGACCGTCTCTCCCGATGACAAGATTGTACGGACGGACTGAACTGTCTCGGTGGGCTTCGTCGCCTCGGCATGAACGAGAGCGCCGATGCCGAGAGAGGCAGCCGCGAGCGCTCCTGCTCCCACCCAGCGCAGGTGCCTAAGACCGAGGTATCCAAGCATGCATGATCTCCTATAATTGGGGGCATGAACTCTTCGCCAAATACCGCCGCTGCCGTCACCCGCCGTCGGTCTTCCCAATGATCCCGAAGTTCAGGCGCCAAATCGGCAAAGCAGCAACGTGCGCGGTCAGCCGCCTTGTTCTCGCGCTCCTGACGTGTGCCGCGCTGACCTCCGCCGCCTCCGCCCAGCGCCAGCTCGTCGAGCCAGAGGCATCTGCTTCCTACGCCGAGAAACCGCTCGCGATCGCGCAGCGCTACATGATCTCGACGGCCAACACGTTTGCCTCGGAAGCCGGCCGCGAGATGCTCCGTCGCGGCGGTTCCGCGACCGACGCCGCGATAGCCGCCCAGCTTGTCCTCGGCCTCGTGGAGCCGCAGTCTTCCGGTCTGGGCGGCGGCGCATTCCTGATGCACTGGGACAACAAGGCTAAGTCGCTCCAATCTTTCGATGGCCGCGAAACCGCGCCGGCGGCAGCGAAGCCTGACAGGTTCCTCCGCGAAGGGAAGCCGATGCCCTTCGATAGAGCCGTTAAGTCCGGCCTCAGTATCGGGACGCCCGGCGTTGTGCGTCTCATGGAAACCGTCCATCGCGACCACGGCAAGCTGCCGTGGGCCGATCTGTTCGGGCCGGCGATCAAGCTTGCCCGCAAGGGTTTTCCGATTTCGCAGAGGCTCTACTTCCTGCTGCGCTGGAATGGCCCCGACCAATTCTCGCCCGCGGCGCGCGCCTACTTCTTCGACAGCACCGGCAGCGCCTGGCCCATCGGCTATCTGCTGAAGAATCCGCAGTACGCCGCGACGCTCGAAGCCATTGCCGCTGGCGGAGCCGGAGCATTCTATTCTGGCGCCATTGCCAAGGCCGTTGCCGACGCCGTGAAATCGGCGCCCAGCATCGCGGGCGATCTCACCGTCGAGGATCTCGCGGCCTACACGGTGAAAGAGCGTCCACCGGTGTGCACGAGCTATCACGCCGTACGTATCTGCGGCATGGGTGCGCCGTCCTCGGGCGGCACGGCCGTGGCACAGACCATGAAGCTGCTCGAGCCCTTCGACCTCGGCGACGGCCCGCAAGCGTCCATGAACACGCGCGCCATGCATCTCGTCATCGAGGCCGAGAAGCTCGCCTACGCCGACCGCAACCGCTTCCTCGCAGACCCGGATTTCGTCTCCGTGCCCTCGGGTCTTCTGGACGATCCTTATCTCGCCCGCCGCCGCGCCCTCATCGATACGCAGAGCGTCATGGCTCCGCCGTCTGCGGGAGATCCCACCGGATTCGACAAGCAGGCGTTCGGCATCGACGCCACGATCGAGCGCGCCGGCACCAGTCACATCTCCGTCGTCGATGCCGACGGAAACGCCGTCTCGCTCACCACCACGATCGAAGGCGCATTCGGCTCGGGCGTCTGGGCGGCCGGCTTCCTGCTCAACAACCAGCTCACCGACTTCTCCTTCCGCGACGTGGACGACAAGGGCCAGCCCATTGCCAACCGGGTCGAAGGCGGCAAGCGCCCGCGCAGCTCCATGTCCCCGACCATCGTCTTCGATGAGAAAGGCGACGTCTTCGCCGTCGTCGGCTCACCCGGCGGCGGGCGCATCATCCTGTTCGTGATCAAATCCCTCGTCGGGCTGCTCGATTGGCAACTCGACGCTCAGGCGGCGGTTGCCTTGCCGAATTTCGGCAGCATGGGCGATGCCGCAGACCTGGAATACGGCTGGCCTAGCTTGTGGTACGCCCTGCTCTTGAAAAGCTATGGACATCGCATCAATCCCGACCTGATGAACTCGGGGCTGCATGCCGTCGTCCGCCGTGGCACGCATCTCGAGGGTGGAGCCGATCCGCGCCGCGAAGGCGCGGCCCTCGGCGATTGACCGGAGAAACCGCGTGACCGCCAAGCGGAACATTACTGTCGCGGGAGCCGGCATCATCGGCCTCTGGCAAGCGCTCACGCTCGCCCGGGCCGGCCACAACGTCGCGCTCGTCGAGGAAAGCCGGGAGCCCTTTTCCAACGCTGCGAGCAGACACGCGGGCGTCATGCTGGCGCCGGACTGCGAAGGCGAAAAAGCACCCGATATCGTCCGCAATTCGGGCCACGAGGGCTTGGCCCTGTGGCGCGCCACGTATCCAGATCTGATCAATGCGGGAAGTCTTGTGCTGGCGCTGCCGCGCGATCAGCCCGAGCTCGCCCGCTTCGAGCGCCTGACGGCAAACTTCGAGCGCATCGACGCCGGCCGTCTCGCGGGGCTCGAGCCTGATCTCACCGGCCGCTTCTCGCAGGCGCTCTACTTTCCGGATGAAGCGCACATGGCGGCTCCTGCCGCCTTGCGGTTTCTGAGCGAGGCTTGCGTCGCCGCCGGCGCCTCCGTTCGCTTCGGCGAGAGATGGAACCCCAGCACCACCGCCGATCTCGTCATCGACTGCCGTGGCATCGCCGCCGAGGACAATCTCTCAGATCTTCGCAGCGTCCGCGGCGAGCGGGTCCTGATCCGAACGCGCGACATCAAGCTCACTCGTCCCATCAGGCTGCTGCACCCGCGCCAGTCGATCTACATCGTGCCCTGGGACGACGGGCGCTTCCTGCTCGGCGCCACCGAGATCGAGAGCTCCGACGCAGGCCCGGTGACGGTCCGCTCCATGCTTGAGCTGCTCGGAGCCGCCTACGCCCTGCATCCGGCATTTGGCGAGGCCGAGGTCCTCGAAACCGGTGCCGGCTTGCGGCCTGCCTTCGCCGACAACGTTCCCCGCGCCATCGTTCACGGACCGGACCGAATTTCGGTTAACGGTGCCTACCGGCACGGCTTCCTGTTGGCGCCCGTCCTTGCTAAGGCGGTAGCGGACTATCTCTCCACTGGTACTGGCCACCCGCTCTTGATCGAGCGCTGACGCGGTAGCCTCCCCCTTCTCCCTTGGCTATGATCGACCCCATGAGCACATCCACGAACAACGGCCCGGATGCGGGCGGCACAGCGAGCTTCGGCTTCCGCTCGGTGCCTGAAGGCGAACGCCAGGGCTTGGTCAATCAGGTCTTTTCCAGCGTCGCGTCCAAATACGATCTCATGAACGACCTCATGTCCGGCGGCCTGCACCGGCTGTGGAAGGACGATTTCGTCGGCATGATCCCCGCCTCCAAGGGCGACGCGCCATTCAGGCTGCTCGACGTTGCCGGCGGCACCGGCGACATCGCCATTCGCTACGCGCGCAAGTTTGGCCCCGGCACCACCGCCGTGCTCGCCGACATCAGCCCCGAGATGCTGGCCGAGGGAAAGCGCAAGGTCGAGGCCGCAGGCTTGTCGGATCGCATCACGCTGGTCGAAGGCAACGCCGAGGCGCTGCCCTTCCCGGACAAGTCTTTCGATGCCTATACGATCGCTTTCGGCATCCGCAACGTCACCCACATCGATCGTGCCCTCGCCGAAGCCCACCGCGTCCTGAAGATCGGCGGCCGCCTGCTCTGCCTCGAGTTCTCGCGCTGCGAAGTCCCGCTCCTCGATCGGATCTATGACTTCCATTCTTTCGAGGTCATTCCGCGGCTCGGCGCCCTCACCGCCGGCTCGGCCGAGCCCTACCGCTATCTGGTCGAAAGCATCCGCCGCTTCCCGGATCAGGAGACCTTCGCCGGCATGATCCGCGACGCAGGCTTCGAACGCGTGTCGGTGCGCAATCTCACCGGTGGCATTGCCGCAATCCATTCGGGCTGGAAGCTCTGATCAAAATGAAACGGCGCCGGATCTGACGATCCGACGCCGCAAAAGTCAGTTCAATCCAACAAGCTCAGACCTCACCGCGGTCCGCGCGCCGCGAGAACTCCGTCTGTCCGCCGGACGCCAGAATGCGTGCCTGCTCGACCCAGTTCTCGCGCTCGATACGTCCCTTGAAGTCCAGCACCTGACTGATGCGCGCAATGTCTGCGCTCGTCCAGTTCGCAACCTGCTCGTATGACGTGATGCCGAGCGAGTTGAGCTTCTTCTCGATCAACACGCCGACGCCACGGATGCGCTTCAGGTCGTCGATGTCGCCCGTGACATAACTGGCTCCGCCGGCATCACCGCGCAGCGCCTCCGAACGTACGGACCTCAGTCCGGCGAGGTTGTCGCCGCGGCCTTCGTAAGCCTCCGCCGACTCCTCCGCCAAAGGCTCCGCCTCGAGCTCGGCTTCAGATTCAAGCTCGATTGCCTCAGGTTCCTGCTCGAGAGCAGCCGGCTCGTCCTCGATCGGCAGCTCTTCAAGCTCGGGCCCCGCGACGAGCTCCGGCTCAGCAAATTCCACATCGGGTTCGGCTTCGACTTCCGGCTCAGGCGCCGGAGCAAATGGCTGAGGCTCCGAAGCAAAACCGATCGGCGCGTGCTCGCGCGGGGGCGAGGACAGCGGATCGCCGGCACGAATTAGAAACTTCGCCTGCTCGATCCAATTCTCGAGCCCGACGCGTCCCGGTTTGTCGATGAGCGCCTCGACCCTCTCAACGTCTTGCCACGTCCAGGCCGCGATGTCCGCGATCCGCGTGACGCCGTTGGCGATGAGAATACCTTCGGTCGCGGGATCGATGCCGATGATGCGATGCAGACGGTCCGCGACGACCGGCACGGCAACCGCTGCAGCGATGTCTTCCGGACCTCGATCCGGCGACGCCGCGAACGTGCCGCCCGTTGCCAGGATCTGGGCCTGCTCGATCCAGTTCTCCTGCTCGATGCGGCCGTAGAAGCCGAGCGTCTGGCTTACGCGAGCCACATCCGACTCCGTCCAGGCGGCGATATCATCGAACATGCGCACGCCGATCTGGTTGAGGCGTTCCTGCACGAAGCTATCGATCAGCCGGATGCGCGTAAGATCGTCCGAAGGACCGGCGTTCTCGGCAGCCGCAGCGGCCGCTTGGGCGGCGGCAGCCGTTGCTGCGGCAGCAGCGGCCGAAGCTGCAGCGACCGCAATCTGCGTGTAGCTCTGCTCGGGCTCTTCCGGCTCCGGAGCAGGAGGCGGCGGTGTTGCGAGCGCGATCTCCGTATAGCTCGGCTCATGAGGTGCCTCCGCCGGAGCAGGCTCAGGCTCATAAGCGGGCTCAGGTTGAGCCTCGAACAGCGGCACCGGCTCTTGGAACGGCTCAGGATGCGAGAACGACGCGACCTCGGGCGGTGGAACATCCTCTGCGACGGGAGGCAGCTCCGCAGCAATCTCCTCCGGGTGCGCTTCAATCTCCGGTTCGGGTTCCGGTTCAGGCTCAGGCTCGAAAATCGGCTCTGGCTGAGCCGCGATCACCGGCTCGGGCGCTGCAACCGGGGCCTCGTAGACGGCTTCCACAACGGGCTGGGCCGGCGGCAAAGGCTGAACCTCGACCATCGGCGCGCCCCTGCCCGACTGGAAAGGCGGCGGCACTGCGGCGCTCGGATCTCCAGCGAGCGCGCGTTCGAAGCGCGCCGCATCCCCCGTCGGCGCGGGAGCCTGCTGGGTGCGAGCGGCGGCAAAACCGGCGGACGCGGCTGCGATGGCTTCTTCACTGCCGCCCAAGAAAGCCCGCCGGAACAGGCAGGCCGTCGTTGCGCCGAGCAGGAACGCCCCCAGCAGAAGCACGAAAATCTGCACGAGCAAGATAGTCATTGACTCAAACTCCTCCCCCAAGACCACCGCCGCCTCCCAAGCGGCATGATCTTCAGCCCCGTCCGCACGAGATCCATCCCACTACGAGGCCCACCGCGAACGCGGCCGCCAAATACCCAAGCAGATTTATGAAGAGATATTCCATCGCACTTCCCAGCCCCCCGGCCAAACACGCTAGTTTGAAAACACCTTGAATTCGATGCGCCGGTTGCGCGCCATATTCTCCGGCGTGTCGTTAGGAGCCGCGAAGTCGTCCGCGCCGAAGCCGACCGCCGTGAGACGCGAGGGATCGACACCTGCCCTGACGAGGCTTTTTACCACCGCGCGGGCCCGCCGTTCGGACAAATTCTGATTGCGGTCCGCCTCGCCCTCGGAATCCGTATACCCATTGACCTGCACGCGGGTCCCCGGACAGTTCTTGGCGATCTCAGCCAGACGCGCGATGGTCTTGGAGCTCGACGGATCGATGTCGGCGCTAGCGCGCTCGAACAGGATGACCCCCGCACTCGCGGCTTCGCTGAGCTTTTTCTCGCAGAGAACCGACTCCTTCGAGGTCTTGCCTGGTGCAGCAGGGCTGGCCTTCGCCATCCGCTTGGCCGCCGCGGCTTCCTTCTTGGCGGTGGCGACCTCCTGCTTGGCCTCGGCCTCGCGTTCTACCTTTGCGGCTCGCCCAGCGACTTCAGCCTCTTCCTTGAGCTTCGCCAGTCGCTGAGCCGCCTCGGCTTCCTCTTCCTTCTTGGCCGCCTGCTCCTGTGCTTCTGCCTCCGCCTTGGCCTTGGCGATACTTGCAGCTTCAGCTTCGGCCTTCGCCTTGTCGGCCTCTACTGCCGCTTCGGCCTCGGCTCTCGCCTTGGCAGACCGCTCAGCTGCCTCGGCATCGGCCTTGGCTTTTGCCTGCTTCTGCACTTCTGCCCATTCCTTGGCCTTATCCGCCTGCTCCGCAGCTTCGGATTCTGCCTTGGCATGCGCGGCCTGCTCCGCAGCCTCGGCATCGGCCTTGGTCTTCGCAGCCTGCTCCGCGGCTTCGGCGTCGGCCTTGGCCTTCGCGGCCTGCTCCGCCGCTTCGGCGTCGGCCTTGACCTTCGCGGCCTGCTCCGCCGCTTCGGCGTCGGCCTTGACCTTCGCGGCCTGCTCCGCCGCTTCGGCGTCGGCCTTGGCCTTCGCGGCCTGCTCGGCAGCTTCGGCGTCGGCCTTGGCTTTCGCAGCCTGTTCCGCAGCTTCGGCATCTGCCTTGGCCTTCGCGGCCTGCTCCGCCGCTTCGGCCTCTGCCTTGGCCTTCGCAGCCTGCTCCGCCGCTTCGGCCTCTGCCTTGGCCTTCGCAGCCTGCTCGGCTGCCTCAGCGTCTGCCTTAGCCTTCGCGGCTTGCTCCGCAGCTTCGGCATCTGCCTTGGCCTTCGCAGCCTGCTCGGCTGCCTCAGCGTCGGCCTTAGCCTTCGCGGCCTGCTCCGCGGCTTCGGCATCTGCCTTGGCCTTCGCAGCCTGCTCGGCTGCCTCAGCGTCGGCCTTAGCCTTCGCGGCCTGCTCCGCGGCTTCGGCGTCGGCCTTGGCCTTCGCAGCCTGCTCCGCGGCTTCGGCGTCGGCCTTAGCCTTCGCGGCCTGCTCCGCGCCCGCGGCCTCTACCTTCGCTCTCGCCTCTTGCTCCGCAGCGCCCGCCTCGGCTTTCGCGGCAAGTTCCGAAATTCCGGCCAGAGGAGGCGCGACCTCCGAGCTCGCAATATCCGTACGAAGTTCGACGGTCCTCACGCCCCATACCGAGCGGACCACATCGAGAGCTGCCTTGGGTTCGCCGTCCTTGCGGGCACGGCCGGTAATGACGGCATCACGGCCGGTGAAATGTACGGCCGCCCATTTCTGGCCGGCGTCAGCCAGGGCGACCTCGGACCTTTGTGTCAGGTCCGCTTCGATTTTCGAGTGCTCACGCTGGTTCGTACCCCACGCGAGCATCACGAGCGGAATGAGACCCCACAACCAGCGCGACGGATTACATCTCATTCCGACCCCCAACGCTCCTTCCACAATCACCGCGAAAAACAGATCTACTCTCCGGATTTGCGATCCGGAGCCGTATCCGCCCCCCGTTGCGCCGCACTATAGACAAGCGCTCTTGCCTTTCCAAGTTCGCCCCCTGTCCGCGGACTGCGCTAAACCGCTCAAATTGCTGAGCGCTCCCGCTGCCAAGCTCGAAATTATGGTGAACGGCGGCGCTTCGCGGACACACCCCCGCGAAGATCGGCAACTGCATTGGTCTTAAATCCAGCTTGCCATCTTGGGCCCATTGCAGGACGCTCCCGACGGCTGGCCCCTGGGGCGCCGAGTATGGACACTCTTCCCTGTTATGGAACGACACTGATGGCGGTGAGGTTCTTGATCGTCGACGATCACCCTCTGTTTCGCGAGGCACTCCAGCTTGCGATCCAGTCCGCTTATCCCGAGGCCGAAATCATCGAGGCTTCATCACTCGCCGCCGCGAAGGATGTTCTTAGCCGGGACCAGCACTTCGACCTGTTGCTTCTCGATCTCACGATGCCCGGCACCCGCGGCTTCGACGGCCTGATCGAGCTCAGAGCGGCGCGCCCGAAGCAACCGATCGTCATCGTCTCGGCCCTCGACGATCCGCGCATCATCCACGAAGCCATGACCTGCGGCGCCGCGGGCTATATCTCCAAGGCCGTCAAGAAGCCGGAGCTCGCCGAGGCCATTCAGGACGTGATGGCCGGATTGGTCACCCTTCCAAAGGGATATGAGCCCCCCTCCGAGGACGGGCCGAGCCGCGAGGCGGACCTCGCCACCCGCGTCGCCTCGCTGACACGCCAGCAGTTGCGCGTTCTGCAAATGGTTCGCCAGGGCATGCTCAACAAGCAGATCGCACACGAGCTGGGCGTCGGAGAGACCACCGTCAAGGCTCACGTCTCCGAGATCATGCGCAAGCTCAACGTCGTCTCGCGCACCCAGGCGGTCATCGAGGTCGCGCGGCTCGACTATGACGCCATCCTGTCCAGCGCCAACGTCAAGGAGCCGGACAAGGACTCGCCCCGCTGAAGCGGCGTCGCCCGGGGTTATCGCTCAGGCGAGCAAATGTAGCACCAGCGCCCGCAGCTCCGCCGGCTTTATCGGCTTGCGCAGCACCTCGCAGCCCCCCTTCGTCGCCTTGTCGGCCGTATCCGAGGAATGGTCGGCCGTAATGATGACGGCCGCGATATTCTTGCCGTGCGCGGCGCGAATGAGCTGCACGACACGCAGACCGCAATCCCCGTTCGCGAGATGGTAGTCGGCCAGCACGATGTCCGGCCGGAACGTCGGCTCGGCCGCGAGCAGCTCCTCGATACCTGCCGCATCGCCGACGAAACGCGCTTCGCACCCCCAGCGTGCCAGCAGGGATCGCATGCCCTCGAGCACGGACGCATCGTTGTCGACGACGATCGCGCGAATGCCCGTCAAGCCATAGGCCTGCAGCGCGGCGCCATTCTTCTGCCTCGCGTTAGGCGACACGAGCTGACTGTCGTCGGCGCGTGGCACCAGGATCGAAAACATCGTCCCGCGGCCGGGATGGGAGCAGAGATCGATCTTGTGTCCGAGCGCGTCCGCCATGCGCATGATGATGGCGAGACCGATACCGAACCCGCCCGCATGCGAGCGCTCGGCCGCGGCGCCGCGGTGAAACTCCTCGAAGATCTTCTTCTGCTCGGAAGTCGCGATTCCAGGACCGGTATCCCAGACCTCGATGCGCACGGCATCACCGCGCCGTCGCGCCGCCAGCAAAACACCGCCACGCTCCGTGTATTGCACGGCATTGGCGAGCAGGTTTTGCAGGATGCGCCTCAACATCAGCGCGTCCGACATAACGAGCGACGTCGTCGGCCGCACCTTCAGAACGAGCGACTTGCTGCGCGCGATCGGCTCGAGATCGACCGCAACGGCGCGGAAGAGATCAGCGAGCTGCAACGCCTGCACGGAAGGCCGCACGGCCCCTGCCTCGAGCTTCGAAAGATCCAGAATGGTCCCGAGCAGCTCCTCGATCGTCGACAGCGCATGGTCGACCTGAGCGATGAGCCGCTGCTGCTGCGGCGCCTCGCTTGTCTCCGCCAGCGCCGAAAGCGACAGCCGCGCCGCGTGCAGGGGCTGCAGCAGGTCATGGCCGACTGCGGTGAAGAAGCGCGTCTTGAAGCGGTTGGCGAGCTCCGCGCCGTCGCGCGCCGAGACGAGCTGGTCGTTGACCCTCTCGAGACGATTGAGCGCGCTGTTGAGCTCGTCGGTGCGCACACGAACCTGAGCCTCGAGACCGATAGCGGTCTGAAACATCGAGTAGGCGTTGGCTGACTGGTCCGTCGAGCGTTCGACGCGCTGCATCAGTGCCGCGTTGATCTTCGCCAGCTTCTCGTTGCGTCGCACGAGATCGGCGATGACATCCTGCAACGTGGTCAGGGGCTGGCTCTCTTCCGGCATCAGGTTGTATCTCGCCGCGCTCCGAAGGCGATGCCCGTCAGGGTCTGGTTCAAATGCATCGCGTTGAGCTGCTCTCCATATGTATGGAAGCCGATCACGCCGTAGCGCTTATAGAGATCCTCCATCTGGCGCATGACCTGGCGGTTTTCGGCATCGAGGCGCCTAAGAACGCACTCGAAGCCGATCGCGATGTCGATGCCGTCGAGCGACATCTCGACCTCCTCGAGCTTCTGTCGCGTCGAGGAGAGCATGTCCTTGAGCCGTGCTAGCGTGAACACCAGCCCTTCGTCGATTGCACAATAGAACGAGAGACTGCCGTCGGCATTTACGTTGCGGATCGAGCGGCAATAGTAGTCACCGCCAACTTTTACCACCAGAGGATAGGACGCGAAGCTTAAGGGGCTGAGATCGTCCAGCATCAGGCCGATGGCTGATGCGTACTCGCGCGCCGCCACCTCGGCGTTGAGCTCGTGCACGACACGGTGCTCCGCATTGGCGGCCGTCACCACGAATTTGACCGGCGTCGCCTCGAAATTATCGGTCTTGAAGATGCGAAACGGGTAGTCGCTCTCGATCATCATCAGGATCGCCGCCCGGGTCAGAACGCGGCCCTCATGGATGAGCGCTGTCTTCTCGAACATGAGGCCGTCGCCGGACGATCCACCGAGGAGCTGCATGTCGTCGAACGCCCAGTGTACCGCCGCAACCAGAGGCTCCTCGGCTTCCGACAGCCCGTCGACCAGCATGAGCCCGAAGACGCGATCGCGGAGCCTCTGTCCGGCCCGCTCCGAGAGCTGCATCTTGAGGCGGCGCACGATGGCGCTCGCACGCTCCACGCCGAACGAGCCGACGTCCTCGATGAGCCCGGTATGGATGCGAAATCCCCTGCGCGGGAAAGCTACGGCAACGAGGCCGCTCTCGATCATGCCCGAGCGGCCGATGCCGCCTGCGGTCGAGCACGCACTGACGGGGAGGCCGGCAAACTCCTCCGCGAATGCGGCCGCGAGCTCGCCCGCATCGTAGTTGCGCGAAAAAAAGACGATGACGTGCTGAAAATCACCGCTGAGCCGGGCCCTGAGCTCGGACACGGCCTGCCGCGCCACCGTCGCGACACTCTCGACGACCGCGATGCCGCAGGATGCAGTGGCGGCCTGCTGAAGCCCCACGGATTAACGTCCTCCCTGGAACGGCCGTTTCTCCGCCTTTCGAGATGGCGGGACGACTCTCCCTTTCGGCCAAGCTGCCACAACAGCCTCGCGACAGCAAATCCGGCCCATCGGGCACTCACTCTGCTCGGCGGGGCGGTAGGCGCATCGACAACCTGCGGTCCGGTCGGAGAGCTGGCAATAAAGCTTTAACCGCGTTTCGTACTTAGACTGACGATCCCGCGCCTCCTTGGCCCTTTGTTGAACTTTATCTCCGTATTTTTTCGCGGAGATACGACTCAACAGGAATGCGGGTATGGCCAAGCCGATCTGGACCAATACGCAAATCATCGATCAGCTCGATACTGGCTACCATTGGTCGGGGAACAACCTTACCTACGCGTTCCCCACCAACGCGAACTGGTTGCCGTCCGGCGAGCCGGAGAAGAGCAGCTTCACCGCGCTGTCGGCCGCCCAGCAGGCTGCCGCGGTATCCGCGCTCAGCGCGTGGGACAGCCTCATTGCGCCCAACTTCTCGCTCACGACCAACACGGCAACAGCGAACCTGAAATTCGGCAACTCTCCGGAAGCCGGCTACGCCTACGCTTATTATCCGAGCGACTACTACGTCAGCGGCGGCTCGGTCTGGTTCAATCCCGAATACGACTCGAGCACCGGCTGGAACGATCTCGTCACGCCTAAGGTCGGCACCTGGGGCTATGCGACCTACATCCACGAGATCGGCCACGCGCTCGGGCTTGATCACCCTGGCGAATATAACGGCGGCGATCCGACCTATGCGGCCGATGCCCTGTTTCAGCAGGATTCCGTCCAATACACCGTCATGTCCTACTTCAAGGGCGAGGACACCGGGGCGGACTGGATCGCGAGCGATGGCCGCGAGTACGACGCCCAGACGCCCATGCTGTACGACGTCCTGGTCATTCAGCAGATCTATGGCGCGGACCTCACCACCCGAACAGGCAACACGACCTACGGGTACAATTCCAACGCCGGCGAATGGGTCTACGACTTCTCGCAGAACCTGCATCCCATCATCTGCATCTATGATGCGGACGGCATCGACACGCTGGATCTCTCGGGCTCGAACTACTCCTGCACGCTCGACCTGACGCCGGGATCGTTCTCCAACACCGACATGATGACGTCCAACATCTCGATCGCATTCGGGACGTGGATCGAGAACGCCATCGGCGGCGCCAAGGCCGACGTCATCACCGGCAACTCGCTCGATAACGTGCTGATGGGCATGGCGGGCAACGACACGCTGAACGGCGGCGCGGGCAACGACACGCTCGACGGCGGCACGGGCGCCGACACCATGAGGGGTGGCATCGGCAACGACACCTACATCGTCGACAACGCAGGCGACGTCGTCACCGAGGATGCCAGCGCCGGCACGGACATCGTCAAGACGACTCTCGCTTCCTACACGCTCACGGCCAACGTCGAAAACCTCACCTATACCGGCGCGGGATCCTTCTCAGGAACCGGCAACGATCTCGACAACGTCATCAGCACGGCAGGAGCTGGCGGGACGCTCGACGGCGGCGGCGGCAACGACACCCTGAACGGCGGCGCTGGAGCCGACACGCTCATCGGTGGCGCCGGCAACGACACCTACATCGTCGACAATGTCGGCGACGCCGTGGTCGAGGACGCCAACGCGGGCAACGACACCGTCAAGACGAGCCTTTCCACCTACACGCTCGGCACCAACCTGGAGAATCTCACCTTCATCGGCACTGGCGCCTTCACCGGCACCGGCAACGCCGCGGCCAACGTCATCACCGGCGGCGCCGGCAATGACACGCTCGACGGCGGCACGGGTGCGGACACCCTCGTCGGCGGCGCGGGCAATGACACCTACATCGTCGACAACGCAGGCGATCTCGTCACCGAGGCAGCCAACGCCGGAACCGACCTCGTCAAGACGGCGCTCTCGGCTTACACGCTCACCGCCAACGTCGAAGACCTCACCTACACCGGCTCCGGAAACTTCAGCGGCACCGGCAACGCCTCGGCCAACGTCATCACCGCCGGAACGGGCGACGACACGCTTGACGGCGGCGCGGGCGCGGACACCCTCATCGGCGGAACCGGCAACGACACCTATATCGTCGACAACGCTGGAGACGTCGTCACCGAGGCATCCAACGCCGGCACCGATACGGTCAAGACGACGCTGACGGCCTATACGCTGAGCGCCAATCTCGAGAACCTGACCTACATCGGCACGTCGGCGTTCACCGGCACCGGCAACGCTGCCGCCAACGTCATCACCGGCGGCGCCGGCAACGATACGCTCGATGGCGGCGCTGGCGCGGACACGCTCATCGGCGGCGCCGGCAACGACACCTACATCGTTGATAACGCCGGCGACGTCGTGGTCGAAGATGCCAACGCCGGCATCGACACCATCAAGACCGCGTTCAACACCTTCACGCTGAGCGCCAACCTCGAGAACCTCACCTTCACCGGCGCGGGAGCCTTCACCGGCACCGGCAACGCCGCCGCCAACACTATCACCGGCGGCGCGGGCGACGATACGCTCGACGGCGGAGCTGGAGCCGACACGCTCGTCGGCGGCGCCGGCAACGACACCTACCTCATCGACAACACCGGCGACGTCATCGTCGAGGCCGCGAACGGCGGCACCGACACCGTCAAGACGACGGCAAACGTCTACACGCTCGGCGCCAACGTCGAGAACCTCACCTTCATCGGCACCGGAAACTTTGTTGGCACGGGCAGCGCCGTCGACAACGTCATCACCGGCGGAGCTGGCAACGACACGCTCAGCGGTGGCGCCGGCAACGACACGCTCGATGGCGGAGCCGGCGCAGACCTCCTCATTGGCGGCGCTGGCAACGACACCTACCTCGTCGACAATGCGGGAGACGTCATCTCCGAAGCGGCGAATGCCGGCAACGACACCGTCTTGACGGCCTTGAATGCCTACGCGCTCGCAGCCAACGTCGAGAACCTCACCTTCAACGGAACGGGCGCGTTCGTCGGCACGGGCAGCGCGGTAGCTAACGTCATCACCGGCGGCACCGGCGACGACACGCTGGACGGCGGCGCAGGCGCAGATAGGCTCATCGGCGGCACCGGCAACGACACCTACATCGTCGACAATGCCGGGGACGTCATCGTCGAAGCGGCGAGCGCCGGCACCGACACGGTGAAGACGACGCTCGCGACTTACACGCTCGCAGCCAACCTCGAGAACCTGACCTACCTCGGCGCCGCCGCTTTCACCGGCAACGGCAACGCCGCCAACAACATCATCACCGGCGGCAGTGGTAACGACACACTCAACGGCGGCACTGGAACCGATACGCTCATCGGCGGCGCCGGCAATGACACCTACATTGTCGATGACAGCAGCGACGTCGTCGTAGAAGCCGCAAGCGGCGGCAACGACACCGTCAAGACGACGGCCGCCACCTATACGCTTGGCGCCGAGATCGAAAATCTTACCTTCGTTGGCACGGGCGCCTTCACCGGCACGGGGAACGCTGTTGCCAACACCATCACGGGCGGCGCTGGCGACGATACGCTCGATGGCGGAGCCGGAGCGGACAAGCTCATCGGCGGCGCGGGCAACGACATCTACATCGTCGACAACACTGGCGACGTCATCGTTGAAACGGCCAACGCCGGCACCGACACCGTCAAAACGACTGCTTCCGCTTACACGCTCGGCGCCAACCTTGAGAATCTGACCTTCACCGGCAGCGGCGCCTTCGTCGGCACCGGCAACGCCTTGAGCAACACCATCACCGGCGGGTCCGGCAGCGACACGTTGAACGGCGGCGCGGGCGCAGACACGTTGATCGGCGGCGACGGCAATGACACCTACATCGTCGACAACGTCGGCGACGTCATCACCGAAGCTTTCAATGCCGGCATCGACTCCGTGCAGACGACGGCTGTCGCCTACACGCTCGGCGCCAACCTCGAAAACCTGACCTACACCGGCAGCAGTGCCTTCACCGGCACCGGCAATGCGCTGAACAACGTCATCACCGGCGGAAAGTCGAACGACAAGCTCTCTGGTGGTGACGGCAGCGACACGCTTTATGGCAACGCCGGCAACGACACGCTCGATGGCGGCACTGGCGCGGACACGCTCGCGGGCGGCGCCGGCAATGACATCTACGTCGTCGACAATGCCGGAGACACGGTGACTGAAGACGCCAACTTCGGCACCGACACCGTGCAAACCACGCTCACGTCCTACACCCTGACGGCGAACGTCGAGAACCTCACGTTCATCGGCGCGGGCGCCTTCACCGGCACCGGCAACATCCTGAACAACACCATCGCCGGCGGCAACGGCGCCGACATCCTCGACGGCGGCGAAGGCGCGGACACCCTCGCTGGCGGCGCAGGCGACGACACGTACTTCGTCGACAACGCCAAGGACGTGGTGAAGGAGAACGCGGGCAGCGGCACCGACACGGTCAAGACGACGCTCGCCGCGTACACGCTCGGCGCCAACCTCGAAAACCTCACGTTCACCGGAACCGGCGCCTTCACCGGCACGGGCAACGCGCTCGACAACGTCATCACCGGCGGCACCGGCGACGACACGCTGAACGGCGGCACAGGCGCGGACACGCTCATCGGCGGCTTGGGCAACGACACGTATATCGTCGACAACGTCGGCGACACCGTCACGGAAGCCTCCAGTGCCGGCAACGACACCGTGAAAACCACGCTGACCGCATACACGCTGGGCGCCAATCTCGAGAACCTCGTCTTCACGGGCACGGCGGCGTTCACGGGCACCGGCAATGCGCTCGACAATACCATCACCGGCGGGAAATCGAACGACACGCTCTATGGCGGCGTCGGCAGCGACACGCTGAACGGCGGCGCCGGCAATGACACGCTCGATGGTGGCACTGGCGCCGACATCATGATCGGCGGCGCTGGCAACGATACCTATGTCGTCGACGACGCAGGCGATGTGGTTTCCGAAGCCGCCAATGGCGGAACCGACACCGTGCGCACGTCGCTGACCGCCTACACGCTTGGCCTCAACGTCGAGAACCTCACCTTTACCGGCGCGGCGGCGTTCACGGGCACGGGCAACGCGCTGAACAACGTCATCACGGGCGGTGACGGCGACGACATCCTCGACGGCGGCGCGGGCGCGGATACGCTTATCGGCGGCGCAGGCAACGACACCTACATCATCGACAACGTCAAGGACGTGGTAAAGGAGAGCCCCGGCGCCGGCATCGACACGGTGAAAACCTCGCTCGCCACCTATGCCCTCGGCGCCGACGTGGAGCACCTGACCTATGTCGGCTCGTTGGCCTTCACCGGCACCGGCAATGCCCTCGACAACACCATCACCGGCGGCAGCGGCAACGACACGCTGAATGGCGGCCTTGGCGCCGACACGCTCATCGGCGGCGCGGGCCACGATACCTACATCGTCGACAACGTGGGTGACGTGGTTACAGAGGCGGTCGACTCCGGCCTCGACACCGTCAAGACCGGCCTCTCCGCGTACACGCTCACCGCCAACGTTGAGAACCTGACCTACACGGGCGCAAGCTCATTTACGGGCACCGGCAATGCGCTCGACAACACCATCATCGGCGGCAAGCTGGCCGACACCCTCTACGGCAACGGCGGCAACGACAGGCTCGAAGGCGGAGCCGGCAACGATACGCTCGATGGCGGTACGGGTGCCGACACCCTGATTGGCGGCGCAGGCGACGACACCTACGTCGTCGACAACGTCGGCGACGTGGTGACGGAAGCCTCGAACGCCGGCACGGATACCGTTCGCACCACGCTCTCCAGCTACACGCTGGCCGCCAACGTCGAGAACCTGACCTTCGCCGGCTCCGGCGCGTTCACGGGAACGGGCAACGCGCTGAATAACGTCATCACCGGCGGCGCTGGCGCCGACACCCTCGACGGCGGCGCGGGCAACGACAAGCTCATCGGCGGTGACGGCGATGACATCCTTATCGGCGGGGCAGGCATCGACGTCCTTCAGGGCGGTATCGGCGCCGACGTCTTCCGCTTCCTGGTCGCGACCGACAGCAAGGGCAAGGCCTACGACACCATCTTGGACTTCTCGTCGGCCGAGCTCGACAAGATCGACCTCTCGCTATTCGATGCCGATACCAAGCAGTCCGGCCTCCAGGCCTTCACTTTCATCGGCTCGGCGAACTTCAGCGGTGCGGCGGGCGAGCTGAGCTTCTCCAACGGCTTCCTGCGCGCCGACCTCAACGGCGACAAGGTGTCGGACTTCGACGTGGCCCTCGTCGGCGTCACGAGCCTCTCGCTCTCGGATTTCTTCCTCTGAGCGCGCCGGGCAAGCCGCGTCAGACCTGGATCCCATCAGCCTCGCGCGCGGCCGCAAGCGCGCCTGAGAAAGCTTCGAGCAGGATGTCGGCGTGCTCGCGCCGGAAGGCGAGCGGCGGGCGGATCTTGAGCACGTTGCCGTGCTTGCCTGCCGTGCCGATCAGGACGCTGCGCTCGCGCATGCCGTTGACGACGCGCTCGGCGATGCTCGTATCCGGCTCGCGCGCGGTGCGGTCGCGCACCAGCTCGACGCCGATGTAGAGCCCCGCGCCGCGAACGTCGCCGACGACGCCCGAAGCGTCCATCACCTCCTTGAGGCCCTGAGCGAGATAAGCGCCGGTCTCGAGGGAATTCTGCTGCAGGCCCTCCTTCTCTATGGTGTCGAGAACCGCGAGCCCAGCCGCCGCCGCAACAGCACTTCCGCCGAAGGTGTTGAAGTAGCCCGCCCGCGATCCGAAGCTCTCGAGCAGATGTGGCTTGATGGCGAGACCACCCATCGGATAGCCGTTGCCCATCGGCTTGCCCATGACGACCATGTCCGGCACGACATCATGCCGTTGAAAGCCCCACATCTTCTCACCTGTGCGGCCAAACCCCGGCTGCACCTCGTCGGCGATATAGAGCCCCCCCGCCGCGCGGACCATATCCATGGCCTTGGCGAGGAACCCCGGCGTGCCAGGAAACACCCCGTCGCTGGAAAAGATGCTGTCAGCCACCATCGCGGCGAGCTTGATGCCGCGATGCTCCATGGCGGCGATGGCTTCACGGACGCTGGCGGCGAAATATTCTCCGAGGTCCGCTCCGCCCAGACGATAGGTGTCCGGAGCCGGAACCAGGAAGACATTTCCGGACCTGGGCTCCGCACTCGCCGAGGCAGGAGAAATCTCGGTCACCGCCGAGGTGTTCCCATGGTACGCGTTCTCGGTGACTATGAAACCGACGCCTCCCGTCACCGCCCGCGCGATGCGCATGGAAAGGTCCGCGCTTTCGCTGCCCGTGCACGTGAACACGACGTTGGAGATTTCCTCCGGCATCGTGCCGAGGAGGCGCTCCGCATACGTATAGATCGGCTCGGAGAGGTAACGAGAATGTGTGTTGAGAACCCCGAGCTGCCGCGACACTGCCTCGACCACAGCCGGATGACAGTGCCCGATCGACGGCACATTGTTATAGGCGTCGAGGAAGCGCATGTTTCCCGCGCAGTGGAGCCACACGCCCTCCGCCCTGACGATATGCAGCGGCTTCTTGTAGAAGAGCATCGACGTCGGCCCGAACGTCTTTTGCCTGCGCGCCACGAGCGTTTTCATACCGGCCGGAAGGCCGGTCGGATCGCTCATGTCGAAGGCGTTGAGCTCTAGAATTTTTCGTGTCGGGCTCATTCGGCATCCAAAGGCGGAGCAATTTCGGGCGCCACCATATCTAATTAATCCGGGATTTGTCTTGACCGAAACGGGGGAGCCCTGGTCAAGGCGCGGGCCAAGTTCTTGCTCGCCTCGGTCAAGGTTGCACCGCATCATTGCAGGTAAGCTGACGCGAACAAGGTGAGAAGCCTCCGCGGAGGACAATGATGCGCAATGAGACGCCGACCGGTGGCAATCGGTGGAAGCGCTTTGCCGAGTGGGACGAGCGCCCGCTCCGGCTAGACAAATTCGCGGCCGAGGACCCCGAGAGCGGCTTCGCGGCCTTCAAGAGCCCGCACGACCCCTCCCCCTCACTCTGCTTTGAGTCAGGCGCGGTCTCCGTCATGGACGGCGTCGCGGCTCCCGATTTTGACATGATCGACATCTTCGTGGCGCGTTATCACCTCGATCTCGACGTCGCCGCCGAAGCTATGGCGCTTCCCTCTCTCGAAGTGGCGCGCATGCTCGTCGACATCAACATTCCACGCTCGGACCTCGTGCGCCTCGCCAGGGGCATGACGCCTGCAAAGCTCGCCGAGGTCGTGTCTCACCTTTCGTCGATGGAGCTCGCGTTCGCCTACAGCAAGATGCGGGCCCGCAGAACTCCCGGTAACCAGGCGCACGTCACCAACGCCAAAGACGACCCCCTTCAGCTGGCGGCCGATGCGGCAACCGCAGTCGCATTCGGCTTCGACGAGATCGAGACCACCATGCGCGTGGCCCGCAACAGCTGGTCCAACGCCATCGCCTGCGCGGTTGGCGCCTCGGTTGGACGCTGGGGCACCTTGTTCCAGTGCTCGAGTGAGGAAGCTGAAGAGCTGAAGATCGGCCTGGCCGGCTTCACGTCCTACGCCGAAACGGTCTCGGTCTATGGCACCGAGAAGAGCTTCGTCGACGGAGACGACACCCCCTGGTCGAAGGCGTTCCTCGCCGCCGCCTATGCCTCTCGCGGCATCAAGATGCGCTGCACCTCCGGAGCAGGCTCCGAGTTGCTGATGGGCTTCCACGACCGCAAGTCCTTGCTCTACCTGGAAGCCCGCTGCCTCTGCCTTCAGCGCGCCATGGGAGTTCAGGGCACCCAGAACGGCGGCATCGACGGCGCGCCCGTCACCTGCACGGTGCCCGGCGGCATGCGCGAGCTCATGGCCGAGAACCTGCTCGCCGTCTGGCTCGATCTCGAATGCGCCTCGGGCAACGACGCCCGCGCGACCGAGTCTGAAATTCGCGTCGGCGCCAAGATCCTTCCCTATCTCATCGCCGGCTCCGATCTGATCTGCTCCGGCTTCGGCTCGATCCTGAAATATGACAACTCCTTCAATGCCTCGCTGCTGAATGGCGAGGAGCTCGAGGACTATCTCGTCCTGCAGCGGGACTTCGAAGCCGACGGCGGCCTGAAGCCGGTCGGCGAAACGCAGGTCCTCGATATCCGCACCCGCGCCGTCGAGGCTCTCTCTGCGGTGCTCGAAGAGCTGAGCCTCGGCATGCCGAGCCGAGCCATGAAGGACAGCGTGGTCTTTGCGTCAGGCTCCGATGAAACCAATAGCTACGGCCCCCGTGATGCATCCATCATCAGCGAGGATATCGCCAGGCGCGGCATTACTGTCATTGATGTCATCAAGGCGCTGGCGAACCGCGGCTTCAAGGACGAAGCGGAAAACCTTCTCAAGCTCGTGCGCCTCAGGATCTCCGGCGACTATCTTCAGACTTCGGCCCTGGTGCGTGACGGACGCGTTCAGAGTGCCATCAGCGACCCCAACGAGTATGCGGGGCCGGGCTCGGGCTACCGCATGGACGCCGAGCGCCGCGACGAGGTCGTCGCCATACGCGATGTGCTGACGCGTTCGGAGGTCCTGCGCGCCGAGCGCGTCCACGCGCCGTTCGAAGAAAAGCGCATCGCCTACAAAACGCTTGGCCCCGCACGCGTCGGGGCATCGCCCCTCGATGTCGTGATCGGCATCAGTCCGGCATTCGGGTTGAAGCTGTTCCAGACGGTCGCCGGACATCCGCTGTCCGCGCTTCTCAAGGCCCTCATGACCGGCATCCGTGACGGTGGGGGCGTGCCGCGCATCGTGCGCATGCAGCATACCGCCGACACATCCTTTCTGGGTCTCAGCGCCGCCCGCTTGGCCGGCTCCGGTATCGGCATCGGCATCCAGGCCAAGGGCACAGCGGTCATCCATCAGAAGAACCGCCTGCCACACAACAACCTCGAGCTCTTCTCCAATTCGCCCATCACCCAGCTCGAGCATTACCGCCGCATGGGTGAGAACGCCGCGAGGTACGCACGTGGAGAATGGCCCGAACCCGTGATCGTGCCGACCCGCGGCGAAGCCATGGGGTCGCGCTACCACGCCAAGGTCTCACTCATCTACGCCATCGAAACCGAGCTGGTTGCCGAAGGCGCCGAGCCGCAGGAAGTGGAGGTGACGCTGCTATGACCACAGCCTCTCCGAAGTTCACCACTCGCGACTATCCCCTGGCCGAACGCCGGCCGGAGGACGTGCGCGGCCGTCGCGGCAAGAGTCTCGACGAGATCACACTCGATGCCGTCATGGATGGCAGCGTCGGCCTCGAAGACCTCGGCATAACAAAAACGGCGCTCTCACAGCAGGCGGACATCGCCCGCTCCGCCGGCCGCTCGACCCTGGCCGAGAACTTCGAGCGCGCTGCCGAGATGGTCGAAATCCCGCAGGAGGTGATCATGCGCGTCTACGAGTTGCTGCGCCCCGGGCGCGCCAAATCGAAGGCGGAGCTGATCGGAGCGGCAACAGAGCTTCGAGAGAAATACGGCGCGGATCTCATCGCGCGCTTCGTCACCGAAGCCGCTGACGTCTACGAGCGCCGCGGCCTGTTCAAGAACAGGTTCTGATCTTAGTCGCTCCGATCGTCGCGCTGCCTACCAAGCGCGGCGTGAATCGGCAGCGCCTAAAAGGTCCGAGGCGTGAATCATCGCTCTGACTAAAGCACTGAGGACGACAGCATGACGTGGAAGACGGCGTTTCGCTCCATCTATTACGACGGCGCACCTGAGCCTCAAGATCCGGACCTAGATCCAGCTCACACAGCCCTTCTCATCATCGACGTCCAGAACACGTATCTCGAGCGTCCTGATCGCGCGACGCTCTCGCCCGAGGAGCAGAAGCGCTACGACGCCTGGTCGCCGTTTCACGAGCGCATGCATTCGATTGTCATTCCGCACACGCAGGCCCTGCTGCACACCTTCCGCAAGGCAGGCATCGAGTGTCTGTTCGCCCGCATCGCTTGCCACACCAAGAACGGACGCGACCGTTCGCTGTCGCAAAAAATGCCCGGTTGGAACAACCTGCTGCTGCCTAAGGACGAGCTGCCGTCCCAGATCATTCCCGAGCTTGCGCCCACCAGTGACGAGATCGTCATGATCAAGACGACCGACAGCGCGCTCACCGGCACGAACCTGCGCCTGACGCTAACCAACCTTGGAATCAAGACTGTAATCTGCTGCGGAATCTTCACCGATCAATGCGTTTCTTCTACCGTTCGCAGTCTTGCGGACGAGAGCTTTAGCGTTGTCGTTGTTGAGGATTGCTGCGCCGCGGGATCCGACGAGCTGCACCGCAAAGAGCTCGAGATCATTAACATGATCTACTGCCACGTGATGACCGCGGAAGAGCTCACCGCTCTGATGAAGCTCACCTAGCCTGCCCCGGGTCAAATTCACCGACAGCCCAGTCAAACGAGAAAGGCGTCGGCGGATATAGCTTATTCAATACGGCGTCGTCGCTCGGCCGAGAGGCATCCGGGATCGAGCGGCAGATTGAGCCTCACTGGCGTGTTGGGGACGAGCTGTCTGAGAGGCATGCGCGCACCCCGAGCAATCGAGGGAGAATGACCTTGTCTCAAACCACCGCAGGCGTGGCAACGCCGGACAAATTCGAGATTTCACGCGCAAGTGGCGTGGACCTCCTGCAAGGCAAAGCCATCGGACTGATCGGCGTGCTGTTCTTGACCGTCACGGGTGCTGCGCCCATGACGGCCATGCTCGGCAACGTTCCCTTCGCCGCAGGCTTCGGCGTCGGCATTTACGTTCCCGCCGCATTCCTCCTCGCGACGATCGTTCTGACCATCTTCTCTATCGGCTACGCCCAGATGGCGAAGAAGGTCTCGGCCGTCGGCGGCTTTTACTCCTTCATCAGCCAGGGCCTCGGGCGCGAATTTGGCATGTCGGCCGGCCTCGCATCGTTTGCGTCCTACAGCATCTTCGAGGCGTCGCTCGCGGGCATCTTCGGCTACTTCGCCAACACCTGGATCCTGAGCCACTTCGGCATCAACATTCCCTGGATCTGGCTTTCGGTCTTCACGCTCGCGCTCTGCGGCGTGCTGAGCTATCTCGACGTACGCCTCTCGGCAGCCATCCTCGGCGTCGCTCTCGTCGTTGAGGTGATCATCCTCGTTATCTTCTGCTACGGCGTGTTTACAGCTACCTCAGGCACCAACATCTCGTTCGAGTCGTTGAACCTCCTCAAGGTCCTGACCCCGGTCGACGCGCAGAAGGTCGGCGACGTTGACATCGCCGCCGGCGCCGCCGCGGTCGGTGTCTTCATGGCCTTCTGGTCGTGGGTCGGCTTCGAAATGGCCCCCAACTACGCCGAGGAATCGACCGACCCGAAGCGTGTGATCCCTCTCTCGCTCTACTTCTCGGTCATCGGCCTGGGTCTCTTCTATATCGTGACGAGCTGGGCCGCCGTCTCGGCATTCCCGACCTCGGGCGACATGCTCGTCAAGGCCGCGAAGGACTCGAGCAACTTCTTCATCAGCCCCATCGGCAGCTTCGTTGGCCCCTGGGCCGCCGAGGCCATGGCGTTCTCGATCCTCATCAGCGCCTTTGCCTGCGGCATGGCCTTCCACAACACCGCCGCCCGCTATGTCTACTCGCTCGCGCGTGAAGGCGTGCTCCCCAAGGGACTTGCCAGCACGCACGACACCTTCAAGAGCCCGCATGTCGCCTCGGTCGCCCAGTCCATCCTCGCGGCAGTCTGGGTGGGATTGTTCGCATTCTTCATGGGGACCGATGACCCGAACACGCAGGCCTATCTCGGCGTCTACACGTTGCTTGCAGTCCTCGGCACGATGCTGCTGTTGATCCTGCAGTCCATCGTCTCTGTCGCGATCATCGTCTATTTCCGCAAAAACCACGCGGAAGAGTCCGGGATCCTCTCGACGGTTGTCGCTCCTGTCATCGCCCTCATTGCCCAGGTCTACCTGGTCTATCTGCTGGTGATGAACCTCGAGACCTTCGGCGGAGCTGGTCCCTTCGGCACCAAGATCCCGATGATCGCCCTCGTTATTCTCGCAGTGGGCTTCATCTGGGGCTTTGCCTTGAAGTTCCTGTCGCCCTCGACCTACGAAAAAATCGGCCGCATGGTGTTCGATGGTTCCGACGCCTGACTTGAGGCGAGGTCGATGAACGAGTTCGGGGCGGGCGCCATCATCGGCGCCCGCCCTTATTGACGCCTAACACTTAGAGAGAGGGGACTTTCAATGCTCACGTCCATCGCAGGCCGGTCCGTGATTGTTACCGGCGGAAGCAAAGGCATCGGCAAAGGCATCGCGAGAGTATTTGCCCGCAGCGGCGGCAAGGTCCTCGTCGTCTCGCGCAATCTCGCCGAGGCCGAAGCCTGCGCTGACGAGCTTCGCCGCGATGGCGGAACGGCTAAGGGCTTCGCAGCCGACATCACCAACATGGGCGACATGCAATTGATGGCCGAGGCAGCGGCAAGCGCGCATGGCGGCCTGGATATCCTCTGCGCCAACGCCGGCATCTTCCCGCAAGGCACCATCGAGGAGCTTTCGCCGGAGGACTGGGATCAGGTTCTCGCCACCAACCTCAAGGGCACCTTTCTGTCCCTCAAGGCCTCCCTGCCGTATTTGAAAAAGTCGGACCAGGCCCGCGTGGTCATCACATCCTCTATCACCGGACCGGTCACTGGCTTCCCAGGCTGGACCCACTACGGCGCCAGCAAGGCGGCGCAGCTCGGCTTCATGCGCACCGCCTGCCTCGAGCTCGCCAAGCACAAGATCACCGTCAACGCCGTGCTCCCTGGAAACATCATGACGGAGGGTCTCGTCGCGCTCGGCGAGGAGTACCTGAACTCCATGGCCGCCTCGATCCCGCTGAAGAAGCTCGGCACGGTCGAGGACATCGGCTATGCCGCGTTGTTCCTTGCGTCCAAGGAAGCGGCCTACATTACCGGCCAGACCATCATCGTCGATGGCGGGCAGATCCTGCCCGAGAGCCTGGACGCACTGAAATAAGGATTGGACCCGAATGCCCCGCGGCTAAGCCGATCCGATCGCTACGCCACCTATTAGGCGTACCGTGAATCGGATCGCTCAAAGATCGTCAGGAGCCGCGCAGGAAATCAGCCCTGAGCCGGCGCGGCGATGCGCCGGTCCAGCGGCGCACCGCGCGGCTGAAGGCTGAAAGCTCCGAGTATCCGAGCAGGAACGCGATCTCGGAGAACGTGAGACGGCGCTGCTGCAGGTAGGACAAGGCCATATCCCGCCGCGTCCCTTCCACAAGGGCGCTGTAGCTCAAGCCGTCATAGTGCAGTTCCCGCTGAACCGCGCTGGCCGGGAGCCTCAGCTCAGCGGCAATCACGTCGAGCGCCGGGAACCCTTCCGGCAGGCGTGCCCGCACGGCGGCACGCACCTGATCGGTCACGCTCGCACGCACATTCTTGCGCTCCGACAGCTGCTCGAGGCAAAGGCGCATGGCAGCCATGAGCCGCAGATCCCGAGCCGGCATGGCGGCAGCGAGGTGATCGGCCCTGAAGATCAGCGCGTTGGTCGGCTGCGAGAAGAAGCACGGCGCCGAGAAGGCCCGCTCGTGCTCACGCCAGCCATCGGGCTTTGGATGCTCGAAATGAACCTCTTCCGGACCCCAACTCTGACCCAGGCTTTCGCGCATCAGGCTTGCGAGCTGTGCCAGCGTCAGTTCCGCATCTTGCCGCCGCTCGGAGATGTCGGGAGCCTGAATGCGATATTCGAGGCGGATCAGTCCATCGGGACTGTTCACGAGCCGCATCGACGACGACTGCTGATGCAGAGGGAAAAGCTCGACCAGGGTGCTGAGCGCCACGCCGAGCGTCGGCGCCGAAACCGCAGCATATCCCCACAGCCCGAGATCCCTGGGCTCGAACTTGGCGCCGAACCAGAGGCCGAAGTTGTCATTGCGCGTGAGACGCGCGCTTTCCTCGAAAAGCCGGCAGAAGGAGGAGAGCCCCAGCACCAGAGTGGGCGAGCCTGCCATTTCTGGAGAGATACCCGCATGGCCGAAAATACGATCGACGTCGCCGTGATAGCGCTCGATCCAATTCACGATGCCGGTTGCGGAAGACGCGAGAACCCCAGGCTCCGCCTTGCGGGCCAGGTTCTGATCGGAAACCGATGACTCGAACTCGCGAACGCGTCCGCTCATGTCGCACTGACCCGTCAGCACTGAGATCCAGAAGGCTAACAGAGGCCGGGCAGCGGTCAAGCCAGTGTTTCGATCACTTTGCGGGTAGTGCCTGCCTATTCCGCAAGCACCTTCTTGGTGAAGATCCGGTTCCACCAGCGGCTGCTGGATGCAGCGGGCCTTCGCGGCGCAGCATTAGTTTCTCCGAACCGGGACAGATATCTCTCACACAACGGAACGGTTCCGCGCGTGTAGTCCACGCCCATCGAGCGGGCGAGCTCGGTTTCGGAATGCGATCCGATCCACGCCACCAATAGAATGCGCCGCAGCATGACGAAGGTCTCGATCTCGGCTTCCTCGTCCGCATCGAGCGTCCCTTTGCGGCGATACCCGCGCACCCAGGCCTTGATCAGCTCAGGAACCTCGGGCGCGTCCTCGAAGAAGGAGACTGTCGTCGCGCAGTCGTACAGGAACCACGACAGACCGCAGTCGTCGAAGTCGATGACCTTGACCTGCCCTTGATCCGTCAGAAGGTTGGCGAGGCGCATGTCGCCGTGGATGAGGTTGAAGACCCGCTCGCTCTTGCCGAACCGCTCGAGCCGCTTGGCGATGAGTGCGACCGTCTCCGCCAAAACGCGTTCGATCTCCGGCGTCATCCCGAGCCCGTCGCGCCATCGTCCCCAGTGAGGCCGGTCTCCGAGACTGGTGTCGAAGTCCCAGGTATGGCGGCTGAACCAGCCCGGCCGCGCCCAACTCCTCACATGCCCGTGCATGCGGGCCGTGGTCTCGCCCAGAAGCTCGAAGCCCGCGACGTCGTTGGCTGCTGGCTCGTCGCCAGGTTCCCATTGAAAGAGCACGACGTTCCTGTGCCCCTTGAGCCTATCGACCGCGACGGCCTGAATGAACTCTCCGTCCTTGCCCGCAAGAGGAAGCGGAACGCATGCCGTCTCGCTTTTTCTCAGCGCCAGCAGCCACGCCAACTCCGACGCGATGGCCGCACGCGAATGGTAGCCCTCGCGATGCACCCTCAGCGCCCAGCGTTGGCCGTCGCCAGCATCGATCCGGTAGGTCGCATTTTCGGAGACGTTGATGCGTTTGGCTGTCGCCCCGCCCGGCAGGTCGAAGCGGCCGATGGCGCGCTCCGCGATCCGGTCCAGTCCGTCCAGCAACGCGTCGTGAGGCAGCTCAGTGGCCCCCATCTCTCAAGCTCCGATCCAGCCAGCACTCGGGAAAGCTTAGAGCGCGTGCCGGATCATAACTTGACCACATCGTCGCGACTATTGACCCGCGGCTAGCACCAGCGGCGCTGGCGTCACCAGATAGGTGCGACGCCGAAGTGAACGGCCAGAAAGCCCGCTACGAGAACGGCGAGGAAAATTGCGGACTTGACCGGATCGTCATAGCGATCGCCACCGCCACGTTTGATTTCGTGTCTCATGCTGCATGCTCCATGTTTCTTGTTGGCCGCGTCATTTCCCGACCCCTAATGTCGTCCGCCGGCGCACCGGCACCTCGCGTGCCGCGACGAGCGCCTGCTCCAGGTCCGCGATCAGATCCGTTTCCGCTTCAAGGCCGACCGAAAGGCGGAGGAGTCCGTCCGTGATGCCCGCCTCCCGACGCGCTTGGGCGTTCATGCCTGCGTGCGTCATGGTCGCCGGGTGAGCGACCAGGCTCTCCACGCCGCCAAGGGATTCCGCCAGGGTGAAAACCCGCACAGCCTCCACAAAGCGCCGCACGGCGTCGCGGCCGCCGGTCAACTCGAAGCTCAGCATTGCTCCGAAGCCGCTCTGCTGCTTCTTAGCGATGGCGTGCCCGGGATGCGAGGCCAGTCCCGGATAATGAACTGCGGCGACGGTCGGATAGTTCGCGAGATATCTGGCGACGGCGAGCGCCGTCTCCTGTTGCTGGGCTACGCGCGGGAAAAGCGTCCGGATGCCCCTCAGCGTCATGTAAGAATCGAAGGGCGATCCCGTGACGCCGACGATATTGGCCCATGCCGCGAGCGTATCCGCGTCGGACTTGCTAGCCGCGATGACCGCTCCGCCGACGACGTCCGAATGACCGTTGAGATACTTCGTCGTCGAATGGACGACGTATCTCGCCCCAAGAAGAATGGGTCTCTGCAGTGCCGGAGAGAGAAAGGTGTTGTCCACCACGACCTTCGCGCCGACCCTGCTGGCGCGATCCGCGATCGACCGGATATCGACGACCCGCATCAAGGGATTGCTCGGCGTCTCGACGAGCACCATCGCGGGTGAGCGAGCCATCGCTTGCTCGAGTGCCTGCTCTTCGTTCTGGTCGACGAAAATCACGCCGAACTGCTTCCTGTCGCGGCGCGCCGACAAGAGGCGGTGCGTTCCGCCATAGCAATCGTGGGGCGCCACGACGAGGTCGTCGGGACCCAGCTGGCTGAATACGAGATCGACGGCCGCCATACCGGACGAGACCACCACCGCCCCGGCCCCGCCCTCGAGTTCGGCCAGCGTCTCCGCCAGGAGCGCCCGAGTCGGATTGGAGGTTCTCGAATAATCGTGGGTCCGGGGCTGCTCGAAACCGGCGAACGAATAGGTCGTCGAGAGATGCATCGGCGGCGTGACAGCGCCGAACGCCACGTCACCCGCGACGCCGTGCGCCGCCGCAATCGTCCTGACATCTCTGCGCTTTGTCATTAACAAGCTCCCTGGACAGCGTGACAGCCCGGACGGACGCGCCCTATGTTGCCGACACCCGAGCCGTTCAGTTCATATAATATATCGCTATACGATATAAACAAGTGGTCGAACATGGCGAAGCCTGCGAGCAACCGAAAACTGCCCAAACAGAGCTATGAGGCGCTGGCTGATTTCCGCTACGCGCTGAGGTGCTTCTTCGCCTTCAGCGAGCAGGCCGCCGGCGACGCCGGCCTCTCGCCGCAGCAGTATCAGGCGCTGCTGGCAATCAAGGGCGCCCGGGGCAGAACCGAGCTCGGCATCCAGGACATCGCCGAGCGGCTGATGATCCGTCACCACACCGCCGTCGAGCTGGTCAATCGCCTGGTGAAGAACGGCTTCGTGACGCGAGAGAAGGATGAGAAGGACGCCCGTCGCGTGCAGGTCTGCCTGACCGCCAAGGCGGAGCGCATCCTGGACGGCCTCGCCTCCGCGCATCTTCAGGAGTTGAAGGGCATCCGGCCGGTGCTCGATACCTTGCTTGCCGAGTTCGACTGACACCCGTTCGCCAAATTTGAGGTGGGTTGCCCGGCCTCTTTCCCCGGCGTCGACATGGAGCTGACGCTCTTACAGCGTCCTGTGCAGCGGCGGGTTCCCTGCCTAAGGGAATCTTTTTCCGGCCAGTCCTATACTTGTGGACGACGGCCTGGGCTCCCTTGCGGGTCGATCAAGCCAATAGGCTAATTGCCCAAACCACCGTTCCCGGGAAAGCAGCATGAACATCACCACGCCTGTGCTTTCCCCCTTACCCGACCACGTTGCGCACCTCAGTTATCGCCCGGACATCGATGGATTGCGGGCTATCGCGGTGCTGTCGGTCGTTGGATTTCATGCCTATCCGTTCTGGGTCAGGGGCGGCTTCGTCGGCGTCGATATCTTCTTCGTCATCTCCGGATTTCTGATCTCTTCGATCATCTTCAAGAACCTTGATCGCGGGAGTTTCAGCTTCATCGATTTTTACTGCCGTCGAATCAGGCGCATTTTCGGCGCTTTGATAATCGTGCTCCTGTTTTGCTTTGCCCTCGGCTGGGCGGTTCTGCTTGACGACGAATTCAAGCAACTGGGCAAACACATCATTGGCGGCGCAGCGTTTGTCTCCAACTTCGTCCTATGGGGCGAAAGCGGCTACTTCGACACTGCAGCAGAGACCAAGCCTCTGCTGCATCTATGGAGCCTCGGGATCGAGGAGCAGTTCTATATTGTCTGGCCTTTTCTGCTTTGGGCAGCCTGGAAATGGCGCTTCAATCTACTGACCGTCACTGTCGCAATCGGGGCTGTCTCATTTGCAATCAATATCTGGCAATTCCAATCCGATCCCGTCGCCGATTTTTATTCTCCACTAACACGGTTCTGGGAGCTTCTAGCGGGAGCGGCCTTGGCCTATTTGACCCTGAACAACCGGGTCTTGCACCATCCCGACAGCCGTTGGCGCAATACGTGCTCCGCGATGGGTGTCCTGTTCCTTGCCGCAGGCGTCCTGTTCGTTCACAAAGGAAGCGCATTTCCCGGATTCTACGCGCTGCTACCCGTGCTGGGAGCCGTTCTGGTTCTTACGGCCGGCCCGGGAGCCTGGTTCAACCGTGCCATACTCTCCAGCCCAATCTTGGTGTGGTTCGGACTGATCAGCTATCCCCTCTATCTGTGGCATTGGCCCCTTCTTTCGTTCGCGCGCATCGTGAAGGGCGAAGAACTCGACGTTTCCATGCGAACGCTTGTTGTCCTGCTATCGATCGCTCTTGCGTGGCTGACTTACAGGCTGATCGAAAGACCGTTGCGTTTCGGGACGCGTGGCTACGCCAAGGCGGCCGGACTGACGGTCATAATGGTTGCCGTCGCCGGCACCGGCTATTTCGTTGTCGCCAACAATGGACTGAAATCCCGGTCGGTAGTGCAGCTCAATTCCATCGTGGCCTCGTCATTCGACGGTGGCTCTCAAGGGCTGGCAAAGCAGGAATGCGGCATCAAGAACCCGGAAGACCAGAAGGCCATCCCCACCTGTATAAGCGACGTTCGCGAGCCGGCGCGGCTAGCTCTTGTTGGCGACAGTAAAGCTCTAGCCCTCATCAATGGTTTGATGCGCACTTCGCATGAAGGCTCGCGCTGGCTGTTCGTTGGCGGGACGAAGGGCAACGCCGTGACCGTTCCGGCAATCAGCAAGACCCTCTACGGTCGGTCGCAACAGGCTGCGCGCATCGCCCTCGACACGGTCAAGAACAATCCAAACGTCGACACGGTCCTCATAGCTTCCGCGGCCCGAGAGTTATTCAATCTCAACTTTAAACTACAGCTCGAAGATCTCCCGACATCGCCTTTGTACGAGGGTGCCCTTGAGGGCATGACCAACTTTGTCGGTGAGTTGGTAGCCGCAGGGAAGAAGGTAGTGCTACTGATCGACAACCCGACGCTGCCAGATCCGAAAAACTGCATCATCCGCAAGACCAGTTTTCCTGGCCTAGATGGTCTACTGACAACGCGCGGCGAGCAACGCTGCGTCACTTCGATAGAGCGGCATCTGCGTCTTTCAGAAAGATATCTAACCTTACTCAGGTCTGTGTCGGAACGCTTCTCTCGTTCTGTGACCATCATAGACACTGTCCCGATGCTCTGCGACACCAGGGAAGGTCGTTGCGCGTCCTTCAAAAACGGCAGGCTGCTATACGAGTATACTGACCATATCTCCGACTATGCAGCGGGACTCATCGGAAGCGAGGTCAATGCTTCGCTAGGACGCCGGTAGATTCCCGAAGCAAAGCGGCACAGAGATTGCTCGACGGCGCATCGCATCTCGGACGCCGCCTAACCTTGGGCTGGCCGTCAAAAATCCAGGAATTTGAATGGATTCAAAAGTAAATGGCGGAGACGAGGGGATTCGAACCCCTGATACCCTTTTAGGGGGTATAACGATTTAGCAAACCGCCGCCTTCAGCCTCTCGGCCACGTCTCCGTCAAGCGAAGCAACCGTATAGATGCGGGGTCAGCCGTTTGCAAGCGCGCGCGCCGCGAAGACGCCGCCTTTATACATCGTGGCCGATTTTCTTTGTCCCGACAGGGCTTTCGCCCGCCGGCTCGCCTGCGGCAGGGGACCTTTGCATTGCCCGATTTGTGTGCCACAGCTGCCATCGTAACAACATCTTCGAGCACTGATCCCCGTCAGAGCGCGCCTCGAGCATCCGGGATCTGCACCAGGGCACGGAACATGCAGAGACTTGTTATTGCCATGGCTACGCTCGGCGCCGCAGCACTGGCACAGTCTTCCGCCGCGTCGGAATACTGCGTCGTTTGCGCTGGCCCCGACGCCACTTACCGATGCCAGGTCGGTGGAGTTGCCCCGACCGGACGGGAGACCGACCCCCGCCTGCAGCTCCTCTGCATATCCGAGATTGCCAAAAGCGGCGCCCACGACAGCTGCAGCATCGACCGTAAGGCCACGAGCGCTGGCGCCGGCGAAGCATGCCCCGGCGAGCTTCGGGTCATCGCCGCCCCGATCGGTCCTCCGCCCGGCGCAAACCCGGCCGCCGTCGATGCTCCGGGCATGCCACCGCCAAATCCACCTCTCGGGACGCAGGGCGAGCCCCAGCCCTATGCTGCTCCTGCCGATCCCGCCCAAGAAGCTGCCGCGACACCGGTGCCTGAGAAGGACAAGGTCCCGCAGACAATGGAGGAGCTCGCGGGTCAGACCGTGAAGAACTCCAAGGAGAATCTGCAGAAGGCCGGCGACGCCATCGGCGGCACTGGCAATGCCATTGCAGGCGGCGCCAAGCAGGCGGGCGAGAAAATCGGCGACGCCGGCAGCGCGGTCGGCACGGCTGCCAAGAAAACCTGGAACTGCTTGGCGTCGCTCTTCAACGACTGCTGAGACGGAGCAGATACAGCTCGTGCTTTTTTGAGTTGCAGACGGAATATTCTGAGTCCGTAAAGCTACGGCGCCATTAATTTTGCGCCACCGTCGCAAGAACCTTAAGCGAATCGCTTAGCTTCCTTGGCGTGGGGGACGAAATTTCGCCCTGCTGACAAATGGCGGCTTGCTGGTCGCTATTTGTTTTCACTGGTGCATGCGTCAGAGCCCTTGGGACGGGAGTCCTTGAGAACTCTGAACCAGAATATGCAACGTACTGGTCATAACGGCCCGTCGAGCGTATGGCAGCCCCGGACGGAGCTGCCTGAGGGAACGTTCGACAGGAACGCAGCGCACCACTTGCAAAGCCCCGTCCGGGACCCCCGTACATCCATCGGAACATCTCGCGCCGTCGTCGCTTCGTCGTACCAGCCTTGGTGCGCGAAGACGAACGGCCAAGCGCGTTTTGAACCAGCCATTCCCGTGTGGCTTGGGTTACGGCGCCAACTTGAAGATGGAGTGCAACATGCTGAAGCACCTTCGTCCAAGACCAACCGAAGCTCCAAGCAAAGGGAGCTGCGAACCTGACTGGAAGTTTGTACTGCTTTGGCGTCTCAAACCCCCACACCCTCCAAGTATTCCGTAACTGACATTAGCCGGCAGGGCGTGCGACCTGAAAGCCGGCCACAATAAAAGAAGGCCGATCCTCCGTGGGATCGGCCTTCATCGTTTTAGAGACCACGATCGCTTCGGATCCTATCAATCCGAAGCGTGAATCGTCGGTCTAACTAAAGACCACCACGATCGCTTCAGGCCTAGTCGCTCCGATCGCCGCGCTCCTTATCGAGAGCGGCGTGAATCGGCAGCGCAGCAAAAACGCCTACATCGGCAGGCGTGCGATCTGATTGCTGAAGTAGTTCTCGACCGCCGTCATGATCGAATCCGACACCTTGTCGCGCCATGTGTTGGACTGGAGCAGCGCCGCGTCTTCCTTGTTGGTGACGTAGGCGAGTTCGATCAGCACCGACGGGAACTTCGCCGTCTTGAGCACGCGGAATGCCGCCTGCTGATCCGGCTTGGCGCGCATTTCCGTGCTCGCACCCATGTACTCGATGACCGAGCGGGTGAAGATGTTCGTACGCTCCTTCGTGGCGTTGACCTCGCGGCCGGCGAGGTCGGCAAGGATGGTCTTCACCGCCGACAAGTCGTTGTCGAGGCTCGCCTTGCGCACAGACTCGGCCTCGTCCTTCGTCAGCACGTTGCCGGAAACCTCGCCCTTCGCGGACCGCGTCAGCGAGTTGGCGACGGACTCTCTCAGCGAATAGATCGTTGCGCCGCGCGCCTTCGAATTCTCGCCCGAGTAGTCGGCATGCACGGCGATGAACAGGTTGGCGTTGTTGCGCTCGGCATAAGAGACGCGCTCGCCAAGCTCGACGAACACGTCGCTGTCGCGAGTCATCATCACCTTGTAGCGGCCCGTCTTCTCGAGCTTGTCCTTGAGAGCCTGGCTGAAGGCCAGCACCACGTCCTTCTCGACGGCGCCGTTCTTCATGGCGCCCGAGTCATGGCCGCCATGGCCAGGGTCGATGACGATGATCGGCTTAAACGCCTTTGCAGCCCTGACATCCGGACGAACGGCCGGCATGGGCACCGGCGGCTGGAGACCAACGCCACCGAGAGCGAACGGTGCAACCTTGAGCGGCTTCTTCTCGTCTTTGCCCTTCGCGACGGCATCGACGGGAACGATCTCGAGCGCGAGACGCGGGCCCTTGCCGCCCTTGCCCTTCTCGAGCTTAGCGCTTTCGACCACGACCGGCTGAGCCACGTCGATGACGACGCGCGCCTTGCCCGGCGCCGAGCTGCCGGCGCGGAACGAGTTCACGAGACCGACGGACAAGCCGTTGTTGGGAAGATCCGGCAGCCACAGCGCCGTCTCATCCATGTCAATGATGACGCGGTTGGGATTTGCGAGTGAAAAGACCTGATATTGGACGTTCTTGCCGAGGCCGATGATGAAGCGGGTCCGCATCTGGTCGCCGTCGAGGGCGACATCGGGCTTGACCGCATTGGCTACGGCGGCATCGGCCTTCGCGACCGGCTTGTCGAGACCCACTTTAGATGACTTTGCCGCGACCGGCGGAGGTGCGACGGATAACGCCTGCTCCGGCGTCTTGGATGCGACCTCGACCTCTGCTGCCGAAGCCCCCCCTAGGACTGGCAGCAGCGCCAAGAACGCAAGAATTTGCAGCGGCGCAATGCGCCGCGTAAGCCCGAAAAGCATATTTGTGCGACCCCCGTCGTACGCAACACTGTCCTATGCGGGACGGTCCATTAAGCTTCCGAATGATGGCGTTTTTCGGCACGTCATCAGACAATGTTTATGAGCTCATAAACGTTAACGGATCCCTAACGGCCGGCATGGTTTGCGACCGCAGAGACAACTCGGTTTCAATTTGGTTAAAAATCGATCCTGATACGTCTTATTTCGTCGACTTACTTCGCCGGCGTCTTCGGCGCGTCCCAGCGCTCTCTCGCCGCATCGTCGGTGCTCCGGGCATCCACCCAGGCGCCCTCGCCGGCCGCGTCCGTTTCCTTTTTCCAGAACGGCGCCCGTGACTTGAGGAAATCCATCAGGAACGAGGCGGCCTCGAATGCCGCCTGCCGGTGCGCCGAGGTGCAGATCACGAGCACGATGTTGTCGCCGGGCCGAAGCTCGCCGAACCGGTGCACGATCAGGCAGTCCAGAATATCGAACCGACCCCTCGCCTCCTCCTCGATGCGTTGGAGCTCGGCTTCGGTCATGCCGGGATAGTGCTCGAGCGTTAGGCCGGATATGGGCGCCCCGCCCGCCTCCCCGCGTACGAGGCCCGTGAAGGTCACGACCGCTCCGACGTCGGTCCGGCCGCGCGTGAGGCGCGCAACTTCCGCTGCAGCGTCGAAATCCTGGGTCTCTACGCGAACAGCCAAGTGCGCCTCCGCCTCAGCCGCCCGTGACCGGCGGGAAGAATGCGATTTCGCGGGCATCCGCAAGAGCGGCGGTCGGCTTCACGTGAATCTGGTCAATCGCCGCGCGCACAACCTCTGCACGCCGGAACGCCTCCTCGTACTCCGGCCCGCGCGTCTTGAGCCATCCGACTAGGTCCGCAATGGTCTCGACGCCCTCCGGAAGGCTGACCGCCTCTTCGCTACGGCCCACCTTCTCGCGGACCCAGGCGAAATAGCGAAGCTTGACCGTGGCAACGGCCTTTGCCGGTGCGGCCGTGAGCGTCGGCGCTGAGTGATCGAGGTCCACGGGGCTTTACCGTTCTATGGCGTGGCGGATACCCGCCTTCAGATAATCATAGCCGGTCCAAAGCGTAAGGATCGCCGCCAGCCACAAAAACGCGAGGCCGATCGCGATCGTGCCCGGCAGAATGCTCTCCGCGGCCGGCCCGGCCAGGAGAATGGCGAGCGCCACCATCTGCATGGCGGTCTTCCATTTGGCCAGCCGCGTCACATGCACCTGCACATGGAGCTCGGCCAGAAACTCGCGCAGTCCCGAAACCAGGATCTCGCGGCAGAGGATGACGATAGCCGCCCAGATGGACCACCCGTTGATGGTGTTGTCGTGCACCAGCATCATGAGCGCGGCGCCGACGATGAGCTTGTCTGCGATGGGATCGAGCATGCGGCCAAGGGTGGACTGCTGTTCCCAGGCCCGGGCGAGGTAGCCGTCCAGCCAATCAGTCACGGCCGCCGCAACGAACAACGCGAAGGCCAGCCAACGGGCCATATCGCCCCGCGAGAAGAAAAGGCAGGCCACGAGCGCAGGCACCGCCGCGATGCGGGCGTAGGTCAGAATATTAGGCAGGTTCACAGGCGACGCGCGCGCCGGAATGGCAGGATCCATGAGCCTTACCCTAACACCATCGCTAGGCTTCCCAGTCAATGGGTCCTAAGCAACAGCTGATCACGATACGTAAGACGGGTTCCTAACACTTTGTATTGGGAACTGGCATGTGACGCCTGTGCCCCCCGAGCGTGCGGGTACCGGGCTTTATCCACAGCCATATCCGCCACGGCGGGGAACAAGCCCCACACCCACTCGTTGTTGTCGCACAAACGATATGGAGCTGGCCTAAGTATGGCGTTGTCGGCTACTAGTCGTCTAGCGCCTCGATTGTAAACCGCGTATTTGGGCTCGAGACGCCAATTAGGCGGAGCAGGAGGGAGACTTCCTGCTCCGTTTCTTTTCTTGCCTTTTACTAGGCAGATCTCAGGCGGCCGACTTGGCGCGGCGGCCTTTGGCACGAGCGGGCTTGACGATATCCCGCGCGAGCTCGAACGCATCCCGGAAATCGAGCGAAAGCGGCTTCTTGGCCTCGAGCATGCGCTTGAAGAGCCCGGCCTGGGTCTTGTACTTCACGTCGCCGATAGCGAGAGCTCCCACGCCGAGCGTGCTGCAGCCGGGCAGTGGCACCCCATTCATGAAGAGATCCATGCCCTCGACGCCGTACGGCGGCACCGCGTTGACGTCGGCAGCGACCATGAGATTGGGCGCCCGGGCCAACAGCTTACGCGAGATAATGTTCACGCCTGCCGGACCACACGAGAAAATCACGTCGGATTCTCGCACTATCCGAGCCTTAGCCTGTTCGGTCTGACCTTCGACCGGATGCAACTCTGCGTCGAATATCTCGCCAGCCATTGCGGCCGACTGGATCAAAGGCTCCAGCGTGTCATGCGCGACCATGCGTACATGCGCACCCTCGCGCGCGGCAATCATGCCGGAAACGAAGCCAACGACACCCGTAGCTCCGAACACCGCAACGCGCTGGCCCTTGAGGCCGCGCCCGAACTGCCGTTTCAGCACCTGCTCGACGCAGGCGACCATGGCCGCCGCCGTCGTATAGGAACCGCCCGGATCGGCGAACACCGAAATGTCGAACGGCGAAACCATCGCGTTCTGCGCCGCCGCCATCATTTCGATTGCGAGATTGATGTCCTTGCCGCCGATGAAGACGCCCGTGCGCGCGCTCGGCGGACGCGAGAAAATCGCGTCCTGGACCAATGCGGTCACGTCCGAAACCGTCACGTTGTCGTACGGCAGAACGACCTTGTAGCCCGAATCCGCCGCCATATTGCAGTCGAACGGACTCATGAATTTCTGCGGCGAAAGCATATACAGGATCGGCAGAGATCCTGGAATTTCCGCTTTAACAACCTCTTTCGGCTGCAAAAGCTTTTCTCTCACCCGCGCACTGGCTTTGCGGTTGACGCTTGCCCGCGCTTTGCGCGCCGGCTTCTCATTGCGGGGTTGTATTTCGGATCTGCTGCGCACTGAGCCGCGTGCAAGCACGATCTCATTAGTTGCCATAACGCCCACTACCCCCAACTCAGTCCCACCGTCTGATCGCGGTGGATACTAGACTCATGTTGTCCGGCACCATTCCAGGAAGCGCGTTGCGCAAAACGCTGGCGGATTACGGAATATCTCAGGGTGAGAAGAATGGCAGACGATAGTTGACGAAACATATATTCACGCATGAATTATGCCCGCCAATTATCTGATACATATTAGAAAATCGCGTTCAAAAGTGAATATCGATTAGGGCTTGGCGATGAAACACGACGCAACGCAGAAGCGAGCCCTCCAGCGGCCTCCGCTAGCGCCGCTCGTGAAAGAAATCATAAATCTTCTGCGCCAGTTCGGCGGAAATGCCATCGACAGCTTTGAGATCCTCGAAGCCAGCGCGCGACACGGCTTTCGCTGATCCGAAATGCTTGAGCAACGCGCGCTTTCGCGTTGGTCCTACGCCCGCGATTTCATCGAGCGGATTGACGCCAATCGACTTGGCCCTTTTTGCGCGATGAGTTCCGATAGCGAAGCGGTGCGCCTCGTCGCGCAGGCGCTGCACCATGTAGAGAACCGGATCGCGCGGCTCGAGCATGAAGAACGGCCGCCCGGGAATATGGAAGTGCTCGCGGCCGGCGTCGCGATCGGGCCCCTTGGCCACGCCAATGACTGGAATGTCGCTGAGGCCGAGATCGGCCAGCACCTCGACCGCCACCTTGAGCTGACCTGCGCCGCCGTCGATCAGGACCAGATCCGGGCGCTGCGGCATGACATCGGAGGGCGGATCGTCAGCGACAACCTCCTCGGCAACGATCTCCGGCTCGCCCGAAGGCGCCTGCGTCGTGTCGGCAATCGTCTTTTCTGCCTGCTCCGTTTCGAGAGCCGCCAGCCGCTTGAACCGCCGGGTCAGAACCTCGCGCATCATGCCGTAGTCGTCGCCGGGCGTCAGATCCTCCGACTTGATGTTGAACTTCCGGTATTGGTTCTTCGCGAACCCTTCGCAGCCCGCGACGATCATGCCGCCGACGGCGTTGGTGCCCATGATGTGGCTGTTGTCGTAGACCTCGACACGCCGCGGCATTGCCGGAAGCCCGAACCTCTCCGCCATGGCTTCCAGCAGTTTCTGCTGTGACGAACCCTCGGCAAGGCGCCGGCCTAGCGCCTCGCGGGCATTCGTAAGCGCGTGCTCCACCAGCGACGACTTGGTGCCCCGCTGCGGCGTGCGGATCTCGACCTTGCGTTCCGATTTGATCGAGAGCGCCTCGGCGAGCAGATCCTGATTGGCGATGTCGTGCGAAAGCAGCAGCAGCCGTGGGACCGGCTTGTCGTCGTAGAACTGCGCCACGAAGCTATCGAGCACCTCTTCCACCGGCAGCGAGCGGTCGGCCTTCGGGAAATAGGCGCGATTGCCCCAGTTCTGGCCGACGCGGAAGAAGAACACCTGGATGCAGGTCTGCCCGCCGTCCTGGAAGGCGGCGAAAACGTCCGCCTCCTCGACGCCTTCGGGATTGATCGATTGCCCGGCCTGAACGTGCGCTAGCGCCCAGAGTCGGTTCCGGTACTTTGCCGCCCGCTCGAACTCGAGCGCGTCCGACGCCTCCTCCATGAGCCTCTGGTACATTTCGCGCACGGACTGGCTCTCGCCACGCAGGAAGCGTAGCGCCTCGTCCACCAGGCCCGCGTAGTCTTCGAGGCTGATCTCGCCCGTGCAAGGGCCCGAGCAGCGCTTGATCTGATGCAGCAGGCACGGCCGCGTGCGGCTCTCGTAGACGCTGTCCGAGCACGAGCGCAGAAGGAACGCTCGCTCGAGCATGTTGATGGTGCGATTGACCGCCCCCGCCGAAGCGAACGGACCGAAGTAATCGCCCTTGGTCGAGCGCGCACCGCGATGCTTCAGAATTTGCGGCGCCGGCTGATCCCGCCGCAGAAGAATGTACGGAAACGACTTGTCGTCGCGCAGCGTCACGTTGAACCGCGGCCGGAAGCGCTTGATGAGATTGGCTTCGAGCAGCAGCGCCTCGGCTTCCGTGCGCACTGACACGAACTCCATCGAAGCCGTGGATTGGATCATGCGCAGCGTGCGGTTGGCCTGCCCCGCTATGCGGGCATAGTTCGACACCCGTGCCTTGAGATTGCGCGCCTTGCCGACGTAGATGACATCGCCCTTCGCATCCAGCATGCGGTAGACGCCAGGGCCGGTCCCCAGCGTCTTCAAGTAGGAGGCAATGACCTCATGCCCGGGCCTGGCCGGTGCGGCAGGCGTATCCGCCTCCGTGGCGTCCGCGGCAGGGGCTGCGCCGCCGTCGCCGGAACCGGCCGCGGTCATCGGGTCATCACGTGTATTGGGCATGGGCGGAACATTGGCCTGCCCGCTGCGCCCGTCAAGAGTTGTCGCGGGCCATACCGCGTCCGCCTTCCCAGGCAAAACCAGCCGCGTCACCAATCAAAACAAGGGTTAAGTCGGCCCGGCGCCACAAAACCGCCCATTACATCGGTGTTTTCGACTGTGCGAACGTGCCTGGAGAGGGCCGGGAGGGGGATTTGTCGACCGTGCTGAAGCGCTTGAGATTGGTGATCGGGACACTCGTTGTCGCCGCGCTCGCGATCGCGCCAACCCTCGCCAAGGAAAAGCAGAAGCCAGCCCCCAAGAAGCTCGAATTCACCAAATCCGAGCAGATCCTGAAGTGGATCAACGACTATCGCGCCAATCCTCAACCGGAAAGGCTGCCCGACGTCGTGCATGCCATGGGCGACCTCGGCCTCTTCCGCGACCTCGATGCGGCAGGCGTCTACATCGGCTTCATGGGCGGTGTCCTCGGCGCCAATCCGGAAAAGGCAGACAAAATCGTCCGGCAAATGTTCCCCATGCAGCCCGAGGATCAGGTCGTCCTGATCCGCGCCATCGCCTATTCCGGTCTACCCGACTGGAAAGGCCTGCTGCAGACCTACATCGAGCGCATGCCGGCGCGCCTCGTTCTCATTCGCAAATATCTCTATGGCGATGGAAAAACGCTGACCGATCTGCCGCTCGACGAGGGCTCTTATGTGCTCGACGCGCATTGGGGCTACTATTTCGCCACCGGCTCCCCCGAGCCCGTGAAGCGCATCGTCAGCACGCTCGCCTGGACGAAGGATAAGGACAGCGTCGAGAAGCTCACCATCGGCTCCATGGCCAAATGGACGCTCGCGACCAACGCCTCGCGCGACAAGGAGCTGCTCGACATCATCCACGCGGAGATGAACACCCAGCCGGCCGACGTACGCGCGCCGCTTCGGGAAGTGATCGAGGCGGCCGAGACGTTTGAGACCGGCAAGATCCGCAAGGAGGCCCTCGCCTCCATCGACGAGCTGAAGGCCAAAGGCCCCGAGAGCTCGCGCAAATTCGCCTGGTGGGGCATGGCAGGTCAGACGGCGCTCGCCTTGGGCTGCGTCGCGGCTGGCGCCATGGGACAGGTTGCGTTCGGCATTCCCTGCGTCGTCGGCGGCGCACTTTCGAATGCGGCGCTCAAGTTCATGGCGCCCGCCCAGTAGCAGAGCAGACATGCCTCCACGCCCCGCCCATCGGGCGCGGCGTGAACCATCGATCTCATCAAAAGCTATTTCGAGCAGAGCTCGCGCGCTTTGGCGAGAGCCTCGTCGCGGGTCGCAAACTCACCTACGGCGTCACCGCCCTCGGGCCTTGCCCGGATGAAGCTTTCCGCCATGCTCTTCTCGAAGCCTTCGAGCACCGAAAGCGCGATGTAGTGAACGTCGGTGCCCTTGGGCGCGCGTACGAGCACGGCTTTGGTCCCACCGAACGACGCGGCCTCGACGATGCAGCGGTCCGGTTTGAAGCCCAGGCCCGACGGCGGAGTGAACGCCGCCGGTTGAGCAGTCGCGCCTGCGAAGAGCGCCGGCGGGGAAAAGAACGCAAGTCCGGTCGGTGCCTCGGGCTCTTCGACCGGTGTGGGCTCGGGGACCTTCACGGTCACGGCCGCCTCTGCGACACCAGCCGTTTGATAGGTCTGCGCCACCGGCGGAGGCTGTAGAGGCGTGGCAGCCGCCACGTTCGCTGGCGGCCCTGGAACGAAAGCGTCTCCGGAGTCTTTCGCCGCCGCGACGGGCTCGGTCACGACTGCTTTGGGCGGCACCTTAGCGACAGCCGCCTTCGCTGCAGCCGGAGCCGCGGGAGCTGCTGGCTTGGCTTTCGGCCTCGACCACACGGTGCGCACCGGGCTCGCCGACCCAGCGCCGGTGTCGACGAGGGGCTCCGCCTCCACATCACCCGCTCTCATGGGAGCGGACGAGCTGGCTATACTGTCGCCACCAGCGCTACTCGCGGCATCCGCACGCGGAGCCAGCGGCTTGTTCGTCCAAGGCAGAACTTCCTGCTGCGGAGCCTTCCCGCCGCCGCGGCAATATTCAGAGCGGAAGCTCTCGGCAACCCATTCGATGGAGCTGCCATACTTGGGATCCGCTGCCCAGCGCTTCGCGAGATCCGAGAAGCGCACCGGCCGATTGAGTTCACGCGACTTGGTGAGAATGTGCTCCTGCTTGAGCTGCGTGCGCTGAGCTACCGGCTGCGCAACCTCTTCACCGGAATAGGCGACGAGGTGCTGGATCTGGCCGAGCACGCCGGTCTTGACGTCGGGGAAGCTGTCTCCCGGAACTCCGCCACCTGTGGTCCCGATACCTGCGAAATTGTTCTGCTTGGGATCGACGTCGCCCATGCGCCCGTTGGGCTGGCGATAGCTCAGGAAATTCGTCTCGATCGCCATCTGAAAGAAGGCGTAATCCCAACGAACCCGCCAGGCTTCACCGTGAAGCTTGTAGAAACCGGCAATGCCATTGAACCGGGACGGCAGCGACGGATTGCGGTTCTTGAGGAAAGCCATGAGCCGTTCGGGAGTGACGCACACCGGAACGGGATTGCGTGGTGAGGTGCGAATTTCCGGAAGAGCCGGTGCGGCGTCGCCATGAGCAATCAGCGCTACGCTGGCTAAACCAGCAAGAGCGGCCGCGCAGGAGAGTCGGTGTGCCCTGCGCCTCGCCGGACCGGCGCTGCGATTGTCCTTACGCATTTCGAACAAACCCCGTGAATACCGAGAAGCGCTAACGGCTCAACGCAGAACTCAACCCTCAGGGCAGAGTTCGAAGGCCTTCTCGAGCGCCTGCGACTGGCTTTGGAATTCGCCAACCGACTCGCCCCCCTTGGCGTACGCGCTGATGTAGGCGTCCGCTTCGCGCTTCTCGGTTCCCTCGTTCACATCGAGCACGGTGTAGTTGACCGTCTTCTCAGCCAGAGCCTTGATGATGATGGCCTTGCTGCCGCCGTAGCTCGCAGTCCAGACGCGGCACTTGGAGTTCGCCGCCTTCGCATCGGTCTTCTCAGTCTTCTCGGGCTTCTCAGCTTTCTCGCTCTTCTCCGGCTTGCCTGCCTCCTTCGCCATTCCGGCAATAGAGGCGACCTCGAGCGGAGCATCCGCCTTCGGCTCGGCCGGCTGCCCGTTGAGCAGCTTCACGGGCGGGCTCGCCGCCGGTGGTTTCTGTTCGGCAGTCTCTGTAGTCGCAGCCGCGGGCTGGGCTGTGGGCTTCGCACCGGCCGTGGCGCCAAGCGCAAAGCGCTGATTGGCGCCATCACCCTTCGCAGTCTCGACGGAGCGACGCGCCGCCTCGACGCCCTTTGATGCCGTCTCGGACGCGGCCACAGTCTGCGAAGCGTCATCCTGCGCCTTGCCGCCAGCGGCATCCGGCTTTTCCGGAGCCTTCGCAGCAGCCACCGCAGCATTCGCACCCGGTTCGCCGCGGGCCTCTGCCACGAGCTCGGGCCGGGGATCGTCTTCGTTGCAGGCGCCGTTGAAGAAGCGCTGCGCGACCGAGTCGATATCGCGGGCATATCCGCGGCTGGTCGGCGCCCACTGCTTGGCGAGCTGCGTGAAGGTCATGGGACCTTTGATAGTCTTCTGCCAGGACGTGAGGACACCCCACTCCTGGATATTGCGCGTGCGTTCCGCGACCGGATTCTCGACCTTCTCGCCCGAGTACATCAGAAGATGCTCGAGATGCGCGCGCACGCCGGTCGACACGTCTTTGAAACTCTCACCCCGCGCGCCGCCGCCCGTCGCACCGAGACCGGCGAAGTTGTTCTGCGACGGCTTTACGTCGCCGGTGTAGTTGAGATAGCCCGTCTCGAGCAGCATCTGGAAGAAAGCATAGTCCCAGCGAAGCTGCAGCGTCTCGCCGTGACGCATGTATTCAGTCGCGATGACGTCGAACTTCTCATCAAGCTTCGTATTGCGCTGCTTGACGTAAGACATCAGGCGCCCGGGCGTGGCGCAGGCTGGAACAGTATTGGATGCGCTGATTTTTACTGCCGGCAGATCGCCGGCGAATGACGCGGTTCCCATCATGAGGAACGGAACGCTGACTAAAATGCCAACGAACGGCGACCTAGATCGGCAGGTCATGGGACACCCCATCTCTCTTACGCAGCGCCGGAAGCGCTCAACAATCCGAACAATCGTTCCTAAGGCCTTAACGTTAAGACCTGGTTTACGAGCGAATCGACTGAGCACAGAAGCCGTAGAGGTCGCTTATGTTTGGGGCGCGAGTTGGGGCAAGCGGCGGAGGAATTGTGGCGGAAATATAAAGGAGATGGTTAGCAAGGACGGTTCGGAAGTCACCCCACTGATCAAGTGAGATGCTGCCCTCCGTCGAGAGCGATCATCTGACCCGTCATCGCTCCCGCATCGAGAATGAAGCGTACGGCAGTGCAGATTTCGGCAAGTGTCGGGCCGCGCTCAAGCAATGTCGATCGGCTCTCGTTGGCAAAATCAGAATCCGTCTGATGGATGCTTTTGAGGACGGGCCCCGGCCCGATGGCATTCACGCGCACGCGCGGAGCGAGCGCCTGGGCCAGCGTCCGGGTGGCCGTCCATAGACCCGCTTTCGAGATCGTATAGGAGAAGAAGTCTGGCGTGAGGTTCCACACCCGCTGGTCGATGATGTTGATGACATTGCCCCTTTCACCCTCAGCCAGATTGAGGAACAGGGACTGCGCCAGGAACACTGGCGCCTTCAAGTTGATGTCGAGATGCGTGTCCCAAGTCTCCATGGTCGCGGTCGGCAAACTGTCGACCAGAAACTCGGACGCGTTGTTGATGAGACAGGTGGGTGAGCCGAGCACCTCCCGGCAACGCGGAACCAAGGCCTTCACGTCGTCCGGATTGGCAAGATCTGCAGCAATTGCAGCAGCATCACCCCCGCCGCGCCTGATTTCCGCGACGAGAGCGTCAGCCTCTTCTTTGGAGCGGCGATAATGGAGCCCGATGCGCCAGCCAGCCTGTGACAGGTCGAGGGCGATCGCACGGCCGATGCGGCGAGCTCCTCCGGTGATGAGCACGACGGGCCCCTCGCGCCCCTGTGGCCCTGGCATTCATCTCACTCCAAATATTAGGAAAACCGGCCACGCAGCACCCGAGCGGCCGAACATGCGCACCTTGCCTCGAAACGCGTTCGGCTCCAAGGCCGCCGTTGATTGTGACGCCCTCACGACAGCGCGAAAGGAACGCCCGCCGAGTCGCCGATTGAGATGCTGATACGAGGCGTGAGTCGTAAAACGAATCACGAGCACCCCAGGCAAGGGGGTTCTTAGAGCAAATATTGTGCAGTTTTCGCCCAACAACCGTTCAATTAAACCGGGTGCACTGCACGATAGTTGTGCTGTTTTTGAGCAGCAAGTGGACAGAACACCGAAAACGTTGCCTGGAAGCGACAGTTTGAAGTCCAGCCGCATCGCTTCAGCGCTTAACGCTTGTAGTCACCGGCTTATTTGTTTTTTCTACGGATCAAGACGCGCTGGTTACTTCAGTGCGCCGAGCAGGCCACAATGTGGACTATGTACGGCGGCGGCGTGACGGGACTGAAATTGGTGGGACCATTGGGGGTTACAGGTACAATGTCCAAATTGACGACGATGATGAAAACGGCAGGCGCTACGGGCATTGCCCTCCTGGCACTTTCGGGTGCAGCTCTTGCAGATGGTTACGGCGGCAGCGTCAAGGATGCTCCTGCTGATGAGGGCCGCAAGTTCGGCTGGTCCATCACGCTGGGTGGCACGAGCGACTACATCTTCCGCGGCATCTCGCTGACGGACGAGGATCCGGCTGCTCAGGGCTCGATTGATATCACCTACGGCATTGCTTACGCCGGCATCTGGGCCTCGAACATCTCGGGCCTCTCGAACCCGATTGAGATCGACTATTACGCTGGCATCAAGCCGGTTCTCGGCCCGGTCACGTTCGACTTCGGCGTTCTCTACTACACCTATCCGAACGGCGACGACGACGCCAACGGCCACGAGCTTGACTACGTAGAGCTCAAGGCTGGTGCAAGCGTATCGCCTGTCAAGAACCTGACCATCGGCGTTGTAGGCTACTACTCTCCGGAACAGGCTGGCTTCGGCGACACCTACGCAGTTGAAGGCTCAGCCGGCTACACGCTCCCGACCGTTGGCATCTTCACCCCGACCATCGGCGGTGTCCTCGGCTGGCAGGGCTCCGAGAACAACGACGTGTTCGTGACGAACGGCGACGAGTACGTCTACTGGAACGCTGGTCTGGCGCTCGCAGTCGAGAAGTTCACCTTCGACTTCCGCTACTGGGATACCGATATCTCGGAGAGCGATTCTCTCTACGGCAAACTCGCCGACGAGCGCTTCGTGTTCTCGGCCAAGGTCACGCTGCCATAGTCTGACCTGACAATCTGATACGAGACGGGGTCCTTCGGGGCCCCGTTTTCGTTTTGTGCAGGGGTTTTACGGAGACGTCCGAGACACTCCCCGCAGTCGAACCGCAGATTGCCTATTCTTTGGCCTTGTCCCGATCGCCCCCCTGAGTTCACCTGAATTCAATTCGGGATTCTCCGCGTGTTGATCGAGTTTCACCGCGGACTCTGGCCTATCGGGATGATCTGAATGGGGGATTGCGCGATGTACTTCACCAGGAAGGCTGCGCTAGCCGTAGCAGCTGCAGGGACAATGTCTTTCGGGCTGACGGGGGCGGCGCTTGCCGACGGTTATGGCGACGGAGGCGCGGCCGCGCCTGCTGCTGATGAAGGCCGCAAGTTCGGCTGGTCCATCACGCTCGGCGGCACCAGCGACTACGTCTTCCGCGGCATCTCGTTGACGAACGAGGATCCGGCCGCTCAGGGCTCGATCGACTTCACCTACGGCATCCTCTATGCCGGCGCCTGGGCTTCGAACGTCTCCGGCGTCTTCAACCCGGTCGAGATCGACTGGTATGTCGGCATCAAGCCGGTCTGGGGGCCCGTCACCTTCGACTTCGGCGTACTCTATTACACTTACCCATTCGGCGACGACGACGCCGGAAACAGCGAGCTCGACTACGTCGAGTTCAAAGCTGGTGCAAGTGTGGCGCCTGTCACGAACCTGACCCTCGGCGTCATGAACTACTATTCGCCCGACCAGTCCGGTGGCGGCGCGGAATACGCCATCGAAGGCACCGCCGCCTACACCTTCCGGCAGGTCGGCATCTTCACCCCCTCGATCAGCGGCTTGATCGGCTGGCAGAGCTTCGAGAACGCCGACGTATTCATCGACGGCGACGAGTACCTCTACTGGAACGCCGGTCTCTCGCTGGGCGTCGAAAAGTTCATCTTCGACTTCCGCTACTGGGATACGGATGTTGCCAAGAACGACACCATCGTCGGCGGCCTGGCAGACGAGCGCTTCGTCTTCTCGGCCAAGGTCACACTTCCATAGGCGTGCATAGCCTCGAACGAGACGGGGTACTTCGGAGCTCCGTCTCGATTCCTGTAAAGGTTCTCTCAACTATTTGTTGCACCTGAGACACAAGAACGACTCGAACGGCGAACAGCCGAGTCTTTGCCCTTGTCGCCTGTCGTGCAGTGCGTTTTCATTCAAACAATTGGGGAATTGCGCTCCGCAGGGCTGATGCGTTGCGGAAGCGGCCTTATGATGGGACAGCGTATTCAAATGATTAGTGCAATGCTTCTCGTTAGAAGCTCCGTTCGCACGCTCACGGCCGCAACTGCGGCCGTCATGGTTTTCTCAGGCTCGGCCCTCGCAGACGGTTACGGTGGCAGCGTCAAGGACGCGCCGGTCGTCGAGGAAGGCCGCAAGTTCGGCTGGTCCATTACTCTGGGCGGCACGAGCGACTACGTCTTCCGCGGCGTCTCGCAGACCCTCGAGGACCCTGCAGCGCAGGGCTCCGTCGATATCAACTACGGCATCTTCTATGCCGGCGTGTGGGGCTCGAACGTCGACTTCGGCGACGCGCCCCCGGCCGTCGCAGAGGTCGACTGGTATGCCGGCATCAAGCCCACCTGGGGTCCCGTCACGTTCGATCTCGGCGTGATCTATTACTCCTATCCCAACGGCGGCGAGCTCGCGAACTTCAATGGCGACGTAAATGGGCTCGACTACGTCGAGCTCAAAGCCGGCTACAGCATCGCCTCGCCCTGGATCAAGAACCTCACCTCGGGCACGACCTTCTACTGGTCGCCCGACTATTCGCTGGGCACGGGCGACGTGTTCACGCTCGAGAGCAACGCCTCCTACGCGCTGCCGCAGTTCGGCATCTTCGCTCCCTCCATCAGCGGCGCCTACGGCAACGTCTACGGCGACCACAAGGACGGCTTCAGCGTCAACGGCACCACCAAGGACGACTACAGCTACTGGAATGCCGGCCTGTCTCTCGCGGTCGAAAAGTTCACCTTCGACTTCCGCTACTGGGACACCGATATCGGCTCAGCAGATGCAAACGGCACGGTCTGCACCTCTAAAGGACTGTGCGACGAGCGCTTCGTATTCTCGGCCAAGGTCACCCTGCCCTAAGCGACTGAATAGAATAGCGCACCCAACTTCGAAGCCAGAGCCCGAGCGGCTCTGGCTTTTTGTTTTGCCGCAAGTGCTCAGCAGCTTGAAGTCACTTTGCACCTCTGCCGCTCAACCCCTTCACAGCGTTACAATCCTGCCGTGTAAGCTTCATCACGATGTCATTTCGCCGAACTAGCGTGCATGGCGTTACGTCAAGAACGGTCGGCCTCGCACTAGCCCTTGCCCAGGGCGAGCTTCAAAGATGAGGCTCAACTCGAGATCGGCCGCCTAGCAGGCATGTCTCTCGCCCTCGCACCGAGACATGCCCGCCGTTAGGCGCCTGTCAGGCTTCCGCTTTGCAAGGCGGGCGCACCCAAGAGGCCAGCTTCGCGATTGAGTGGGCGCCCCCGCTGCCAGCTCGATATCGCAAGCTGGCCTCGTTTGTTTCCGGGCCTCACAGAGAATGCTCGGCACTCCGGCCACAGCCGCCAATTGTCCCCAGTTCTCCGCGCCGTCGACTTGATCGCTCCGCGCTCCACGCCGTATGTACGAGAGCCGTAGCTGAACGCGGGTCGCGACGTGATCCTCACCATTGCCCTCATGACTGCGCTGACGGTCGCCGTCGCAGCCTATGTGCTCGCGCCGCATATGGCCGAAGGCCGCGTCGTTTTCGGTCAGGAACCGGACGAGCCGGCCCCCTTCGGCTACAAAATGGCTTGGCTCGCGGTGCGCACGCGCGATCCCCTAGCCGTGATCGAAGAATTGGGTCTGGTTGAAGCCGAGCCGTGCAATTGGCGCTCGGGGATCGGCACCGTCTATGACGACAGCCTCGGGCCCGATCACGTCTTCGTCTCGCCCCCGGTCAACGGCTGGACGTTCGTCGTGAGCCTCGCTCTCCCCCATCCGGTGAGCCGCGCCTTCGCCGACAAATGTACGCCCATGCTCGTCGGCCTCGGACGTCGCTTCGTCGAGGTGCAGTACTTCTTCGCCTACGCGCCCGTTGACCTGTTCGCCTGGGCACGCCTTCTCGACGGACGCCTCGTGCGCGCCTTCGCCATCGGCGACAGCGGCATCGTCTGGAACCGAGGCCGCACGACCAAGGAGGAGCGTACGCTCGGCCTCAAGCTATTCGATTTCCGCGGCGTCAGAGGACGCAAGGGAGATGCGGGCGGCGAGATCATTCTCTATCCGACGGAAGAGCATGTGTTGCGGCTCGCTGGACGCTGGAGCCAGGATCCGACCAAGCTCGACGGCAGCGCGGTCACGGCTCCGGGCCTGGGTTATATCGCGCTGGCGCCGGTGGCCTGGAGACCAGAGCGCCTGCGCAAGGCCGGCTGAGGGTTCAAAGCCCGCCTGAATTCACGCTTCCCAAAAACTAAGCGGCGCGCCGGATTCGCGCGGGCAATTCTTTGGGCTGCGGGAGTGTCTCGCGCCTCATCTCCAAAATTTCGGCGCTCCTAACTCTTTCCGGCAGCACGCGGGTTTCTCCTGCGAGCCGGGGGCGCTCACTCATCCGTCGATAGCTCTTGAGCACACGTGGCACACGTTTCGGAATTGCCTTCCCGGCCGGCCCGCACCGACCGGCTCTCTTCCCAACCAGAAGCTTTGGCGCATTCTGCTTTGCGATCGTCGCAAGCCTCGCGGCCAGCAACCGCGTCACCGGGCCAACGATGATGATCTGATTTTCGTTGCCTTGAGGTAGCCGCTTCTCTGCCGGCCGCTCACGCGGCAGGAAAAGCGTCGCTGGGAACGCAGAGGGCCATCCTCCAGCCAGCCGTGAGGACTCACGGCCGAGGCCAAAAGGCTCCCTGAGCAATGCGAAGAGCCGGCCGAAAAAGCCGCGCGAAAAAATATACATACAAAACCCCAAAGCAAGCTCGCCGAAGCGGGCCTGTAATGGGGCCTAGAATTCCAAAAGGTGATTAATTGTTATATAATTCGCGACGCCCGCAAATGCTTTGCAGTCGTCGCATGAGACGGAATTGCAGATCGAAGCTGCAATTCCGTGAAATTCTGAGTGAATTGAATTGCGGGCGTTCAATCCCGCTTTGCGCAATCGCAGGTTTTAAGCCGCATTTTGTCCGGCGATTTCCGCCATCTGCAGAGCGATCATGCGATCCAGGTAGCCCTCGAAGGCTACCGTGAACGTCGTTAGGCCGCGTGGGTCGTTGGCCCATTCATCGAGCTTGCCGGCAAACACGGGCGGAAGATCCGCATCTCCCTCGAATGCCACGACGCTGTCTCTGAAAGCGTGCTCAGTCATTGGCAAAAACGGGATAAGGACAGCTTCAACGCGCCCATCAGGATGGCGACGCGGTGCGCCCGTGACGCTGCAGCACACGATACTGCGGTCCCCGTCGAACTTCACGATAGCACCGATGACGAGACGCGATGTCTCGAACCCGCTCGGTGCGCGATATGTCCAGCATTGGCCGGCGTGCAATTCCATGCTTCGGCTCCCCGCATTATTGGTCCGAGGATATAAATAGCCCCGACGCTGCATATTCAAGGCGTGTAACGAAAGTTCAGGGCAGCTTTCGGGCACGTGCGCGATATTGGCAACAACTGCCGTTTCCGCCCGAAAATCCCATGCTAGTCAGCATCCAGTCGTTGCACCGCGGCAACGATAAATCCGTGGTCAGCCTATTTCCCAATTCGTGCGCATTTGGATAGGCACACTTCGAACAAAAGCAGGGAAATCAGCGCGACAGCATATGGATCTAGTCGCGCATAGCACAACGGCTGCGCAGCAATATCGTGGGAGAGCGCCGTCGTTCGAAGTGACGTCCGCGCGCTTGCACCGACAATAATGACGGGAAGCTGGAAGGCGCTTGCGGCAATTCCTGGCCCTAAGCGAGGTTATCCACAGTTACAGCATTTCATGCAGCCTTGACGGGAAGCAATCTCAGAACTCGCTTAGTCGGAACGCTTCGTCGAGCGCACGGGAGGCACGCCGACGCGATCGCTGCGGCAAAGCTTCCGCTCGTCCTCGTTCGCGCCGCAGCTCCGCAGCTTCCCCTCGCGGGTAAAGCAGATGCGAACCTCTTTCAGGCGATTTCCCGGACCACCGCACGAGACGGCGACCATATCGGGCTTGAGACCGGGATTGCTGTCGACCAGGTCATCGACGAGCTCCTCGGGGCTCAGGTACTGCGTTTCGAACGGATTGACGAAGCGATCCGGAATTCGGATGGACTTGAACAGCTGCCGCGCGAGATCGAAGTAGCCGTCCGGCTCGAGCCCGGAGCACGTTCCGTGCTTGCGATACTGGTGGATGATGAGGCCCTTGCTCGGCATGACATCGAGCATACCGTCGATCACCGTTTGAGGCACAAACGGCTTCTTTCGCGTTCGGCAGCTTTCCGGGTAACCGCGCTCGTACTGCGGCCAGAGGCCGTGAAGAACGAAGGCATAGCGGCGGCCGTCACGTCGCGCGCACTGCTGGGCGTCGTCCTCGCCGTCGGGAGTCGAGCAGTGCGTCGGGCTCCACGACATGATGAGCGCGTAGTAATCGAACTGGCCGGAGACGTTGCTCCCGCTGTCACGGCCGTCATCCCACCACACCCCGTCGCCGCGCTGCTGCGCCACGCTGATGGCAGAGACAATGACGAGAAGCGCGATCGTGCCGATCCACGCCAAACGCGGTCGCTGAGGCATGAGACCTTAAGCCTCCGACTTGGCGAGGGCAGCGAGAATGCGCGCCCAGCTCCTCGCACCCTTCTTGAAGCTCTTGAGGTTGTATTTCTCGTTCGGCGAGTGGATGCGGTCGTCCTCGACGCCGTAACCGATGAGCAGACTGTCCATTCCGAGCGCCGCCTTGAACGACGTCACGATCGGGATCGAAGCGCCCGAGCCCATCAGGATCGGCGGCGTGCCCCACTCGTCCTCGAGCGCCTTGGCGGCACGACGCACATGCGGAACACGCGTATCGAACCCGATGGCGGCGCTACCGTGCGAACCGATGAACTCCGCCGTGCAATCCTCCGGCAGATTGTCGAGCACGAAAGCCTGCACGGCCTCGATCACCTGGTCCGGATCCTGACCGGGCACGAGCCGGCACGTAATCTTCACCGAAGCCTTCGACGGAATGACTGTCTTCGAGCCTGCACCCTGGTATCCGCCCGTGATGCCGTTGAATTCGATCGTCGGCCGCGACCAGAGCTGCTCGATCAGCGAATAGGAGCTTTCGCCTGCAGGAACGGAGAGGCCGACCTGCCCCAGAAACGACTCGGCCGTAGCGCCGAGATCGTGCCACTGCTCGAGCTGATTTTTACTCGGCTTCACCGCACCGTCGTAGAAGCCGGGAATTTTGATCCGGCCCTTGTCGTCGTGCATGGCCGCGAGTACGCGCGTCAGCGCGCGTATGGGGTTCATCGCCGGGCCGCCATAGAGACCTGAATGCAGATCGCGCGACGGTCCCGTGACGATCACCTCCGTCGCGGCAAGCCCGCGCAGCATCGTCGTGATAGCCGGCGTATCCTTATCCCACTGTCCCGTGTCGCAGACGAGCACGAGGTCGGCGGTGATCTCCTTGCCCGACTTCTTGAGGAAGCCAGGAAGCGAAGGCGAGCCGCACTCCTCCTCGCCCTCGATCATCACCGAGACGGCGACCGGAAGCTCTCCGGCCACTTCTTTCCAGGCGCGCGCCGCTTCGAAGAAGGTCATGAGCTGACCCTTGTTGTCCTCGGCGCCGCGCGCGACGATCACCTTCCCGTTCACCTTGTCGGTAGCAATCCGAGGCTCGAACGGCGGCTTCGACCATAATTCCAATGGATCAGCCGGCTGCACGTCGTAGTGTCCGTAGAACAGGAGATGCGGAGTGCCCTTCGCGACCTTCTTGCGATCGTGCCCGACGACGATGGGATGTCCAGATGTCGCACGCACCGACGCGTCGAAACCGATCTCGCTCAGAAGATCCGCGCACCAGTTGGCAGCATCCTTGCAGCTTTCCTTGTACGCAGGATCGGTTGAGACGCTCTCGATGCGCAGGAGCTGGAACAGACGTTCGAGGCCGTCGTTGAAGTTTCGGTCCACGCGATCGAGAACGGCAGGCAGAAGGTCCGTCATTCCATGTTCCGTCGAGGTTGAAGGGTGGCGAGAGAGTGCGCGAACAGGGCGTCACAGTCAAAGGCCGCTGTTGGCGGCGGTAAACCCATATGCCAGAGTCCGCGCCAGCCAAACTATCGCTGACCAAACTATCGCTGAATCGGGCCATCCTATGCCCGCGGAGCATCTTTGATGACTGAGCCTAAGCCCGTCGCAGCTATTGGGTCAAAATGGGTCTATTTCTTCTCCGCCGGCCATTCCGAAGGCAACGCCAGGATGAAGGAGCTTCTCGGCGGCAAGGGAGCCAATCTCGCCGAGATGGCCGGCCTCGGGTTGCCTGTCCCTCCGGGATTTACCATCACGACCGAGGTCTGCACGACCTACTACGCCAACGGCCGCAAATTGCCGGCAGACGTCGCCCCGCAGGTCGAGGAGGCTCTTGTCCGGGTCGGTAAGGAGACCGGCCACGTCTTTGGCGACGAGGACAACCCGCTCCTCGTCTCGGTCCGCTCCGGCTCGCGGGCCTCGATGCCTGGCATGATGGACACGATCTTGAACCTCGGCCTCAACAGCAAGACCGTCTCGGGCCTCGCCAAGCGCACCGGCGACGAGCGCTTCGCCTACGACAGCTACCGGCGTTTCATTCAGATGTACGCCTCCGTGGTGCTCGGCATCGATCACGGAATGTTCGAGGACATTCTCGACAACTACAAGAACCTGAACGGCGCATCCGCCGACACGGATCTCACCGCTGACGACTGGCGCGAAGTCACGGCCCTCTACAAGGAAGAGATCGAGCGCGAGCTCGGCAAGCCCTTCCCCGAAGACACCAAGGAGCAGCTCTGGGGCGCGATCGCAGCCGTGTTCGGATCATGGCAGAACGCACGCGCGATCACCTACCGCCGCCTGCATGCCATTCCCGACGACTGGGGCACCGCCGTCAACGTTCAAGCCATGGTGTTCGGCAACATGGGCAACACCTCCGCGACGGGCGTCGCCTTCACGCGCAACCCGTCCACGGGCCGCAAGGAGCTTTACGGCGAGTTTCTCTTGAACGCCCAGGGCGAGGATGTGGTCGCCGGCATCCGTACGCCTCAGCCACTCACTGAATCCGCACGCATCGAATCCGGAGAAACGACTCCCTCCCTCGAGCAGCTCATGCCCGAAACGTTTCGCGAGCTGAGCCAGATCTTCACGACGCTCGAGCGCCGCTACCGCGACATGCAGGACATCGAGTTCACGATCGAGAACGGCAAGGTCTGGATGCTTCAGACCCGCACCGGCAAAAGAACCGGCGAGGCCGCAATCAGGATCGCCGTCGATCTCGCGCGTGAAGGCATCATCGAACGCGACGAAGCGGTCCTGCGCGTCGACCCGGGCGCCTTGACCCAGCTCCTGCACCCGACCATCGATCCGAGCGCCGCCAAGGATCTGCTGACCACCGGCTTGCCTGCCTCCCCGGGAGCCTCGGCAGGCGAGATCGTCTTTACGTCGACCGACGCCGAGCTGATCAAGAGCCAGGGCCGCAAGGTCATCCTCGTGCGCACCGAGACCTCGCCCGAGGACATTCACGGCATGCATGCCGCAGCCGGCATCCTCACCGCCCGCGGTGGCATGACGAGCCACGCCGCCGTGGTGGCGCGCGGCATGGGCGTGCCGTGCGTGTCTGGCGCCGGGTCGCTGCGCATCGATGCCAAGGCTGGCTTGCTGCGTGTTGGCCAGCGCACGCTCAACAAAGGTGACGTGATCACCATAGACGGCGCCACCGGCCAGGTGTTCGTCGGCACCGTCCCCATGCGCCAGCCCCAGCTCTCGGACGACTTCGCCGCCCTCATCGAGTGGGCCGACGCCGCTCGCCACCTCTCGGTGCGCGTCAACGCCGACACGCCGAAGGATGCTCGCCAGGCTCGCGCGTTCGGCGCTCTCGGCATCGGCCTCTGTCGTACCGAGCACATGTTCTTCGAAGGCGAGCGCATCCTCGCCATGCGCGAGATGATCTGCGCCGCCAGTGAAAGCGGCCGCCGCGCGGCGCTGGCAAAAATCCTGCCCATGCAGCGAGGTGATTTCATCGAGCTATTCGAGATCATGGAGGGACTGCCCGTCACCATCCGCCTGCTCGATCCACCGCTGCATGAATTCCTTCCGCGTCAGGAGCACGAGATCGAAGCCGTCGCCGTGGGGCTCAAGATCCCGCTCGATCGCATCAAGGCGCGCATCCAGGAGCTGTCAGAGTTCAATCCCATGCTCGGTCTGCGCGGCTCTCGCCTCGCCATCCGCTATCCCGAGATCACCGAGATGCAGGCGCGCGCCATCTTCGAGGCCGCTATCGAGGTCGAGAAGAAAACAGGCGAGCATGTGCGCCCGGAGATCATGATCCCGCTCGTGGCCTTCCGCCGCGAGTTCGACATTCTGGCTGACGTCATCCGCGCGACCGCGAAAACAGTTGCCGCCGAAACCGGCGCCAAGCTCGACTATGAGATCGGCACCATGATCGAGCTGCCGCGCGCCGCACTGCGCGCCAAGGAGCTGGCGGAAGGTCCGAACGGCGCCGCATTCTTCTCGTTCGGCACCAACGACCTCACGCAGACTGCTCTCGGCCTCAGCCGAGACGACGCGGCGCCGATCCTGCTCAACTATTCGGGTCGCGGCATTTTCAATACCGACCCATTCGTATCCATCGATCAGGAGGGTGTTGGCGAGCTGGTCCGCATCGGTGTCGAGCGTGGGCGCAGCGCCAAGCCGAAGCTCAAGCTCGGCATCTGCGGTGAGCACGGCGGAGATCCCGAGTCGGTCGAGTTCTTCCATCGGCTGGGATTCGATTACGTCTCCTGCTCGCCGTTCCGGGTTCCGATAGCGCGCCTCGCTGCGGCTCAAGCGGCCATCAGAGAGCGCTACCCTGCAGCCGACGAGGAGTGAGCGCGCTCGGCGCGGCTGACTTCGGCGTCAGAGAAAAGAGTCACGCTCGCGGTCGAGTTGATCGAGCGTTGGCTGACGCGGACGCGGGCCTGGCCGCTTGGGAAGCAGGACAAGCCAGAGCACCAGTGGAGGCAGCACGAAGCACCATGCCATCCAGAACGAGTAGTCGCGGTTCTTGACCCCGGCCAGGAAGCCAGCGAGCACCGACGCGGCAATGGCCGCAGCCCCCCAGACGACGATGCCGTGCAACATGATGAGTGCTCCTCCTCAACGCCAAGTGCCGCAACGATCGAACGTTCCGACGCTTGGTAGCCCCGTTCAGGGCAAGCATCACATGATGGAAAAATTGGGCGAATTCAAGCACGGGGCGCGGGAAGTTGCGAAAGCAAACAAGGTTGGAAATCAACACGCTCCCTGTGTTTCCGGCCTCCGGGCACTCGCCACTCTCTGTGGTTGATAACGAAAAAGGGCGGAGAGACTGCTCTCTCCGCCCCGAAATCGTGTCCGACGACCGCCTGGGTTACTTATCGCAGCTGAAGTTTACCTTCACCCACGGCAGGTCGAGCTTGCACTTGCCGTCCGGGCCTTTCTTGATGAAATCACCCAAAGCGTCGCTGAGCTGAGCCATATCCGGCCCATCCTCGGTACCTTCCTCCTGCTCCGGAGCCGGAGCAGGTGCGGCAGCAGTTTTGTCATTGGCCGATGGTGCCGGAGCGGGCGCCGGTGCCGGCGTAGCCGCAGCGGTCTTCTCGTCCGGCTTTGCCGCGGGTGCAGGTGCCTTATTGTCCGATGCGGGCGGCGTAGCGGCAGCCGTCGTCTGATTGGGCTTCGCAGCAGCTTCCTGCGTGCCGCAACGGACGAGATCGGCAGGCGCGCGCGTCCAGATCATGGTCTTCGAGAACAGCTTCGTTCCCGCGTAACCCTTGACCCGGAGCTTGTCGCCATTCATCGGCACCAGCTCGACGTCGTACTTCTTCTTGCGCTCGGGGCTGTAGATCCAGCCATTGTCCCATGTGCCGGAACCTACGGGAGACGCATCGCCGATGATCTGGCGGCCGCAACCGCCGGCATCGCTCTGATCCTTGACCCACACGACATGGCCGCAGAGACCCGCGCCGCACGGTTTGATCTCGACCGCACCGCGGCCGGTATCGTTCATCCACACACCCGTGGGATCGGCGCTGGCGGCGGCAAAAGCAGGTGTTCCCACGACAAGCGCTGCAACGAGCGCGGCGGGGCCGAAAAACTGTCTCATGGTTTGCATGATCTGGTCCTCATCTCGACATTCGCTGCAACGAAGGCGGGATTGACAGGGTTCCGCCTCGCTCCCGGGGCTCAAACTGTCCCCGCGTCGCTTATGAGATGCCTGGGGGCGCCGCGCTGTTCCTGGCGAAACAGGCCTAGAAGAGAGAGCTCGGCGCGACTTCGACGAGCAAGCCGCTCTCGAGCTTCACAACTCGGTCCATGCGGCGGGCAAGTTCGAGATTATGCGTTGCGATGAGCGCCGCAACCCCTTCGCTGCGGAAAAGGCCGATGAGTTCCTGAAAAACCACCTCTGAAGTACGTGGATCCAGGTTGCCAGTCGGCTCATCTGCAAGGATGAGTCGGGGTTGATTGGCGAGTGCGCGACAAATCGCCGTACGCTGCTGCTCACCACCCGAAAGCTGCGCTGGACGGTGATCGAGACGCTCTTGAAGGCCAAGGCCAGACAGAAGCTTGGCCGCGCGAGCCTCCGCCTCTCGCCTGCCACGGCCGAGAATGAGCTGCGGCAGCGCGACGTTCTCGAGCGCCGAGAACTCCGGCAGCAATTGATGAAACTGATAGATGAAGCCCATCTCCGCACGCCGTACGCGCGTGCGCTCGCCGTCATCCATTCGCGTGCAGTCGCGTCCGCTGACGATCACCTGGCCCGAGCCCGGCGTTTCGAGCAGACCCGCGATGTGCAGCAGCGTCGACTTGCCGGTGCCCGAGGGGCCGACAAGCGCAATGGCCTGTCCCGGATAGAGATCGACCGAAGCGCCCGCGAGCACATGGATCTCGCGCGTTCCCTGACGGAACGAGCGCCTGAGATCCACGAGTTGCAATACTGGGCCGCCGTAATTCATGTTCATCACAGGCCCTCACTCGTACCGCAGCGCTTCGACGGGATCGAGCCGCGAAGCGCGCCACGACGGATAGAGCGTTGCCAGAACCGACAGAAGCAACGCCATGAGCACGATCGACCCCGTTTCCACCTGATTGATCTCGGCGGGCAGCTTGGTCAGGTAATAGACGTTGGGATCGAAGAGGCGCGTCCCCGCTACCCAGGATACGAACTGCCGGATCTGTTCGATATTCCAGCAGAAGACCACGCCGAGCAGCAGGCCGGCGAGCGTCCCCACGATGCCGATCGACGAGCCCGCGATCAGGAACACGCGCATCACAGCGCCCTTGGTCGCGCCCATGGTTCGAAGGATGGCTATATCTCGCCCCTTGTCCTTCACCAGCATCATGAGACCAGAGATGATGTTGAGAGCCGCCACGAGCACGATGAGCGACAAGATGATGAACATGACGTTGCGCTCGACGGCGAGGACGGTGAAGAACGTCTCGTTACGTTGTCGCCAGTCGGTGACGTTGATCGTCGGGCCCGCAACGGCACGGATCGCGTCAGCGTATTCGGTCACGCGCTCCGGATCGTCGACGATGACTTCGAGCACGTCCACCTCGCCGTTCTTGGCGAAGTATCGCTGTGCCTCCGCGAGCGGCATGAAGATCATCGTCTTGTCGTATTCCGACATCCCGAGTTCGAAGATGACGGACACGGTATAGGTCTTCGATCTGGGCGCCGTCCCGAACGGCGTCGAGGCGCCTCTAGGCGAGATGATCGTGAGCTGGTCGCCCACGTTGACCCTGAGCGAATTGGCGAGCCTCATGCCGATCGCAAGCCCGGTCTGATTATCGAAGCCGTCGAGCGTGCCGTAGCGCACGTTGTCGGAAACGAGCTTGAGCGACTTGATGTCCGCTTCGCCGATGCCGCGTACTGCAGCGCCCAGCGCCTGGATGGCCGAGGACACCATCACCTGCCCCTCGATGAGCGGAATGGCCCTCTGCACGCCCGGAACAGTGGACGTGATCTTGGTGATGTCGGGATAGTCGGTGAATTGCTCGCCAATTTTATAGACCACCACGTGGCCGTTGAGGCCGAGGATCTTGGAGAACAGGTCCTTGCGGAACCCATTCATCACCGCCATGACGATGATGAGCGTCGCCACGCCCAGCATGATGCCGAGGAACGACACCGCGGCCGTGACGGAGATGAATCCCTCCTTGCGGCGCGCACGCAGGTAGCGCGTTGCGAGAAGCCACTCGAAAGGTGCGAAAGGCCTCGTCCCGCCCGCTTGTGCCATCTCGCAGTCCCTCCCGGTTTCGTGTCAGGCCAGTATGCGCTGACCTTTGATGAATTCGATCGCCTTGGCCAATCCCGCCTCGACGGTGAGCGTCTCACGCTCGCCGGTCTTGCGGTTCTTGAGCTCGATCTCCCCGGCCTTGATCCCCTTTGGCCCGACGATGAGCTGTAAGGGGATCCCGATCAGATCCATCGTTGCGAACTTGGCACCTGCCCGATCGTCGGTATCGTCATAAAGAACGTCGATCCCGGCCGCCTCGAGCTTGGCCATGATGTCCAGTGACGCGCCATCCGTTGCGGCGTCCCCGGCCTTGAGATTAACCAGAGCCACCTCGAACGGCGCTACGGGCACCGGCCACACGATACCGGCCGCATCATGGCCGGCTTCGATAATGGCGCCGACAAGGCGCGACACGCCGATGCCGTAGGAGCCCATCTCCAACGTCACCTGCTGCCCGTCCGGCCCCTGCACCCGGGCTCCCATCGGCTCCGAATACTTGGTTCCGAAATAGAAAATATGGCCGACCTCGATTCCGCGTGCGGAAACCTGCTTATCTTTCGGCACCTCGGCCTCGAAGCGGGCGGCATCGTGCATCTCCTCCGTCGCGGCGTAGAGCGAGGTCCACGCATCGAAAATGGGAGAAAGATCACCGAGGTAATCGGTGTCCACCGCCGGAACGGCACCCTCTATGAGATCCTTGTGACAGAAAACCTGGCTTTCGCCGGTTTCGGCCAGAATGATGAATTCATGTGACAAATCTCCGCCGATGGGGCCGGTGTCGGCCTTCATCGGCACCGAGCGCAGACCGAGACGCGCGAACGTCCGGAGATAGGCCACGAACATGCGCTGGTAGGCCGCCCGTGCCGCATCCTTGGTGAGATCGAACGAATAGGCGTCCTTCATCAGGAATTCGCGACCGCGCATCACGCCGAAGCGCGGGCGGATCTCGTCGCGGAATTTCCATTGGATGTTGTAGAGGTTCTGCGGCAGGTCTTTGTAACTCTTGACCGAATCCCGGAAGATTGTGGTGATCACCTCTTCCGCCGTCGGTCCGAAAAGCATGTCGCGCTCATGGCGATCGGTGATGCGCAGCATCTCCTTGCCGTAGGCTTCGTAGCGTCCACTTTCGCGCCAAAGATCCGCGGACTGGATCGTCGGCATCAGAAGCTCGACGGCACCCGCGCGGTTTTGCTCCTCGCGGACAATGGCCTCGATCTTTTTCAACACTTTGAGCCCAAGCGGCAGCCAGGAGTAGATGCCGGCCGCGGACTGCCGCACCATGCCCGCCCGGAGCATGAGCTGATGGGAGATGATTTCTGCCTCTTTGGGCGTCTCGCGCAGGACCGGCAGGAAGTAGCGGGAAAGATGCATGTGACCTTGGTGTCTGTCGGAGGACGCCACTGTGACCGGCGCCGAGCCTGAGAGCAGGATGCGGGAGGGCGCATAATTGCACCCCGCGCGCGTCAATAACCAGGATTGTCGCCAAGGGCAATCGACCACGTTTGCGCCCGTTAGAGCTGTGGACAGGCCAAGCGTCAAATGCGCTTGTGCGTATACCAATCAGAATTTTGCATCGCCTTTGAGCAGATGCGATTTTTTACCTCTGGCCCCGTGACATAGCGCCGCCGTTCAGGTATGGTGCGCCCGTCTAGTGACAGGGGCGTAGCCAATGATCCAAATGGCTCGGGGCCCAGGTCTAGGGAGAAAAATGGCCGCAGGTCCGGTGAGTCTAACGATCCGGGTTTGAGAGCCGCAAAAAATGCAGACGGCGCCAAAAGAGCGCCGCCGCGTAGTGCTCAAGTGTTAGCAAGAGCAAGGCGATCGCCTTGCTCTTTGCTTTTTGGGGCATCGGATACGAGCGGAAGGCGCGCCGGCTAGCGAAGCTCGGGCGCCATCATTGCCGGCGGAATCTGGTGCAGGCCGAGCCAGTCGAACTGGAACGCCGCCCAGACCACCATAAAAGCAGCCGTCGCCACCACCGTGTTGATGACGATGACCCGGATGAGACGCGGCTTTACCGGCGCGCTTGCTGGCGTGCCGGCGACGACATCACCGTCCTCGCCCTGGGTTTTGACGCCGATTGGCAACACGGCGAACAGCGTGATCCACCAGGTCATGATGTAGATGGCGATGCCGAGCGTGAGTGTCATCGATCATCTCCTCAAATCAGAAGCCGGTCGGCACAGGAGCTCAAGCCTGCTCGAGCTCCGTGAGCGTGCCACAGAAATCCTTGGGATGCAGAAACAGGACGGGCTTTCCGTGCGCCCCGATCTTAGGATTTCCGTCGCCGAGAACGCGCGCACCCTGAGCCTTCAGATGGTCGCGAGCTGCGATGATGTCATCGACCTCGTAGCAGACGTGATGAATGCCGCCATCGGGGGCCTTCTCCAGGAACTTGGCGATGGGTGAGTTCTCACCCAAAGGCTCGAGCAGCTCTATCTTGGTGTTCGGAAGCGTGATGAACACGACCGTCACACCGTGCTCGGGCTGCGGCGACGGGTCGGTGACCACGGCGCCCAGAGCGTTTTTGTACACGGCGGTCGCCGCTGCGAGATCCTTCACCGCAATCGCAACGTGGTTCAAACGTCCAATCATCCTGCCTCAGTCCTTCAAAATCTGCAGCCGCCGAGCTCTGGTCCGTGCCCTCTGGGCCGGATTATCATCTTTCATCGACCACGCTCAAGAGCACCTTCACAATGGGCTTCTTGCCCCAGGCATCCGCCACCGTGCCTCTGACCGCGCGTCGAACCGCTTCGGAAACCATATCCGTATCGCGCCGCCGCTGCGGCGGGATGCTTTGTATCGTCCCGTGGACCGCATCGAGCACCAGCTCCGACATGAGTTCCCCGTCGCGGTCCGCGGCCGGTACGCCATCGAGCGCGACGAGCGGATCGGACAATAGCTCGCCGCGGCGCGACAGCGCCAAGCCCACCGCGACAATGCCCACATGCGCCAGCTTCCGCCGCTCGCGCACAGGCCCTTCGTCCGAAGGCACGATGAGCGAGCCGTCCCGGAACAGGCGCCCCACCGGAGCATCGTCGACGACGCGCACCGGACCCGGAGCAAGCCGCACCACTTCGCCGTTGTAGGCGATCTGAACCTGTTCGACGCCGAGCTCCTTGGCGAGGTCTGCGTGCGCCTTGAGATGACGCGCCTCGCCGTGCATCGGAATGGCGATCTTGGGACGCAGCCAGCCATAGAGCTGGCGCAGCTCGTCACGGCGCGGATGCCCGGTTACGTGCACGAGCGCGTCGCCATCGGTCACGAGCTCGCAGCCCATGCGCACGAGATTGTTCTGAATCCAGCCGACGGCCTTCTCGTTGCCGGGAATGGTTCGCGACGAGAAAATGATGAGATCGCCCTTGTCGAACGAAATGTCCGGATGCTCGTTCTCGGCGATGCGCGCCAGCGCCGCCCGGGGCTCGCCCTGGCTGCCCGTGCACAAGCACAAGACGTCCGAGCGTTTCAGGTCCTTGAACTCCTGCTGGTCGCGGTAGCGGAACCCTTGCGGCAGATACCCGGTGTCGATTGCCACGTCGATCACGCGATGCAGCGCGCGGCCGGCAACGACAAGCTCGCGTCCTGACGCCTGCGCCGCCCTCGCCGCTGCGATGACTCGCGCGACGTTCGAGGCAAAGAGCGTAATCGCCACGCGATGCGGTGCGCCCTTGACGAGTTCACCGATCGTCTTCGCCACGTCGCGCTCTGACGGCGAACTGCCTTCACGCATCGAGTTGGTCGAATCTCCGACGATGGCGAGCACGCCCGCGTCGCCGAACGCCGTCATCCTTGCGCTGTCGACGGGCTTGCCCGTCATCGGCGTCGCGTCGAGCTTCCAGTCACCGGTATGGACGACCGTGCCGAGACGAGTATGGATCGCGAGCGCGCTGCTCTCCGGAATGGAGTGCGCCACCGAGATCATCTCCACATCGAACGGCCCGGCTTTGAAGCGCCCTTCGAGCGGAATCTCGTGGATCGGAATCTTGAGCCGCCCGCCATGCTCCGCGAGCTTGGCTTTCAGCATTCCCGCCGTGAATGGCGTCGCATAAACAGGCACACCGAGCCGCGGCCAAAGATCGATCACCGCGCCGATATGATCCTCGTGCGCATGCGTGATGACGATGCCGGCGAGCGTCGTGCGCTGCTCCTCGATGAAGCGGATGTCCGGAAAGATGACGTCGATGCCTGGATCGTCCTCACCCTCGGGAAAGGTGATGCCGAGGTCGACCATCAGCCACTGCCGGTTATCCTCCGGGCCGAGCCCGTAGAGGTAGGCGTTCATGCCGATCTCACCGAGACCGCCCAGCGCAAGGAAAACGAGTTCTTCTTCCCCGTCCGACTTTTTGCGCTTGCCGCTGCCGCTAGCCATCTGCCCGCATTTATCCTTATTTTTCAGAGCGCTAAGTCAGCGATCTCTAACCCGACAATGTGACATCGCCAAATGTAAATCGCTGCCGGCCGTGACCTGCGACATCGAGCAATAGCGCGCCCTCGGCGTCGATGCCCGCAAAGCCGCCCTCAACGGTGCCATTGCCGGCATTCACGCTCATGCGTTCCCCTATAGGATGAGCGCTCCTAAGCCAAGCCTCTCTGACTGCGGGAAAACCTTCCCCTTCGGCCCAAACGCCGACCCAATGGTTGAGGGAGGCACCGATCTGTTCGAGCAGGATGTGCGCCGGCGGGACGCTGCCGTGCATTGCAAGATGCGACACGGGGCGGCCCAGGTCGTCGGGATGGCTGACGAGGTTGAGGCCGACGCCCACGACCGCCGCGAGCCCGCCCGGCGCCTGATCCGTATCCGGAACCATGCTGCTTTCCACCAGGATGCCGCCGGCCTTGGCGCCATTGACGAGAAGGTCGTTCGGCCACTTGAGGCGCAGGTCTACCGGAGCGTCGAATTGAACGGCCTCGCGAACCGCCTCGATGACCGCGACCCCGGTAACGAGCGAAAGCTGATAGGCCTTGGGCGCCGGCGCGTTGAGCCGCATGAGCAGGCTCGCGAACAGATTTCCGGGCTCCGACATCCAGGCCCGGCCCGACCGTCCTTTTCCTTCCGTCTGCCGGCTGGCCCTGAGCCAAACGGGGCCGGTCTCGCCGAACATGGCGAGCCGCATGGCCTCTGCGTTGGTCGAGCCCACCTCGTCGATGTGCAGAATGCGGGGAAAATACTTGGGACGCGCTTCTGGGTTGGCCATCAGGGAAATATGAGCCCGCTCACGGGGCGAAGGTTGAAATCAGCGGTGCAGCGATTGAGCCGCCGCTGTAGCGGCATCGATCAGGAACGACGGATAGACGGCATAGAAAACCACGAACAATCCCGCGGCCACAACCACGGCCCGCGTATAGGGCTCGATGGCCGCGAACTTCTGCTTGGCCTCGTCGAAGAACATCACCTTGACGATGCGCAGATAATAGAAAGCGCCGACGACGCTCGAGAGCACACCTATGATGGCCAGCGGGTAGAGCCCGGCTTTGACCGCGGCGGCAAACACGTAGAACTTGGCGAAGAAGCCGGCGAGCGGCGGCACGCCTGCAAGTGAGAACAGCAGCATTGCGAGCACGAACGCCACGCCGAGATTGGTCTCTGCAAACCCGCCGAGCTCGCTGATGTCCTCCACCATGCCGTCCTCGCGGCGCATGGTCAGAATGCAGGCGAACGACCCGAGCGTCATGACGAGGTAGATGGCGAGATAGATGAGCAGCCCCTGCAGGCCCGCTTCGTCCGCCGCCGCGACGCCGACGAGCGCAAAGCCCACGTGTCCGATGGACGAGTAGGCCATGAGCCGCTTGAAGTTGGTTTGTCCGATGGCGGCGAACGCGCCGAGCAGCATGGAGGCGATGGAAAGGAAGATCACGATCTGCCGCCACTGCGCTTCCATTCCCGGGAAGGCGCCATAGAGCACACGCGCAAGCAAGGCGAGGGCCGCGAGCTTGGGTGCCGCGGCGAAGAACGCCGTCACCGGCGTCGGCGCGCCCTCGTAGACGTCCGGCGTCCACATGTGGAACGGCACGGCCGAAACCTTGAACGCGAGCCCCACGAGCAGGAACACGAGGCCGACGATGAGACCGAAATTGGTTGCAGCACCCTGCGCCTGCGCGGCGGCCGCGAGCCCCGTGAAGCTCGTCGTGCCCGTCACGCCGTAGAGCATCGAGGCGCCATAGAGCAGCATGCCCGACGACAAGGCGCCGAGGACGAAGTACTTGAGGCCAGCCTCGCTCGAGCGCAGCTCGTCGCGCCGGATGGCGGCGAGCACATAGAGCGCGAGGCTCTGCAGCTCGAGACCGAGATAGAGCGCGATGAGATCGTTGGCCGACACCATCATCATCATGCCGGTCGTGGCCAGCAGCACCAGCACCGGGAACTCGTATGTAAGGAGCTTCGCGCGGCGCAGGTAGTCGAATGACAGCAGCAGCGAGACCGCCGAGCCGCCAAGAATGAGGATCTTCACGAAGCGCGAGAAACCGTCGACGACGAACGCACCCTTGAACAGCACCGTCGTGCCCTGGTCCTGCGTCACGACGAAATAGCCGGCAATGACCATCACGACGATGGCGAGCCAGCCGGTCAATTCGCTCTTGTCGCCGTCCTTGCCGGAGAAGGCACCGAACATCAGCAATGCCAGCGCGCCGACCGCGAGCGTGATCTCGGGAAGAATGGCGCTGTAGAGGATGGGTTCAGACATCGATTTAAGTTCCTTCCCGCATCATCATCGCGCCATCTGGGCGGTTTGCCCAGCAGCTTCGAGACCGGACACCAGCGCCTTGACCGAGACGGCCGTCACGTCGAGCACGGGCGCGGGATAAACGCCGAATAGAATGGTGAGAATGACGAGCGGAGCCAGCACCGCCACTTCGCGCATGCTGAGATCGGTTATCGACTGCAGCGCCGGCTTCTCGAGCGCGCCGAAGATCACGCGCCGGTAGAGCCACAACGCGTACGCCGCCGAGAGAATGATGCCGGTCGTGGCGAAGAAAGCGACGCGGTTGTCGACCTTGAACGCCGACAACAGCGTCAGGAACTCGCCCACGAAGCCGGACGTGCCCGGAAGACCCACGTTGCCCATGGTGAACACCATGAAGCAGAAGGCATAGAGCGGCATCCGCGCCACGAGGCCGCCGTAGGCCTTGATCTCACGCGTATGCATGCGGTCGTAGATGACGCCGACGCACAGGAACAGTGCCGACGAGATGAGACCGTGCGACAGCATCTGGAAGATAGCGCCGTCGATGCCCTGCTGCGTGAACGTAAAGATGCCCATGGTCACGAAGCCCATGTGGGCCACGGACGAATAGGCGATGAGCTTCTTGATGTCTTCCTGCACCAGCGCAATCAGCGAGGTCGCGACGATGGCGATGACCGAGAGCGTGAACACCAGCGGCGCCAGCTCCTGGCTCGCGATCGGGAACATCGGCAGCGAGAAACGCAGGAAGCCGTAGCCGCCCATCTTGAGCAGGATGCCGGCAAGAATGACCGAGCCCGCAGTCGGCGCCTCGACGTGCGCGTCCGGAAGCCAAGTGTGCACCGGCCACATCGGCATCTTGACCGCGAACGACGCGAAGAAGGCGAGCCACAGCCACCACTGCATGTCGGCCGGGAACTTCGTCGTGAGCAGCGTCGGAATGTCGGTCGTGCCGGCGTGCCAGTACATCGCCATCATGGCGAGCAGCATCAGCACCGAGCCGAGGAACGTGTAGAGGAAGAACTTGAAGCTGGCGTAGACGCGACGCGGCCCGCCCCACACGCCGATGATCAGGAACATCGGAATGAGGCCGCCCTCGAAGAAGAGGTAGAACAGCACGAGATCGAGCGCACAGAACACGCCGATCATCAGCGATTCCAGCACCAGGAACGCGATCATGTACTCCTTGACGCGCTTCTCGACCGAGTCCCAGCTGGCCAGAATGCAGAGCGGCATCAGGAACGTGGTCAGGATCACGAACAGCATCGAGATGCCGTCGACACCCATCTTGTACTTGATCGGCCCAAGCCAGTTGGCCTCTTCCACGAATTGGAAGCCCGACGACGAGCTGTCGAAATTGAGCCAGATGAGGAGCGACACCACGAACGTGATGAGGGTCGTCCATAGCGCGACGTAGCGGATGTTCTGCACCGCGTCGCGCGAAAGTCCGGCGATGAAGGCCGCGCCCACAAGCGGCAGGAACGTGACGATCGATAGGATCGGCGACGAAGCGAGGTTCATGGCTGCGCTCCGCCGTAAAGCATGAAGTACGTGATGAGAGCCGCCACGCCGATCAGCATGGCGAAGGCATAGTGATAGACGTAGCCGGTCTGCAGCTTGACGATGCGGCGCGTGCCCCACAGCACCGAGCTGCCCGTCCCGTCGATGGTCCCGTCGATAACGCTGCCGTCCACGCGCTTCCATAGGAAGCGGCCGATGGCGAATGCCGGCCTGACGAACAACACGTCATAGAGCTCGTCGAAGTACCACTTGTTGAGCAGGAACAGGTAGAGCGGCCTGAAGATCGTCGCCGTGATGGCCGGGAGCGCCGGCACCAGCACGTAATAGAGAACCGCCAGCCCGAGGCCAGCAAGCATGGCGAGCGTCGGCGCGAAGCCCACCCATTCGGGCAGCTCGTGCATGTGGTGGCGGATGTCCTTGCCCGCCGCCTCGTAGAGCGACGCGCCCCAGAACGTCGAGAAGTCGTTACCTATGAAGTAGGACTTGAACAGGAAGCCGAGCGAGATGGCGCCGATGGCGAGCACGCCGAGCGGGATCAGCATGACCAGCGGGCTTTCATGCGCGTGGTCGTAGGTATGGTGATCAGCCCGTGTCTTGCCGTGGAAGGTCATGAACATGAGGCGCCACGAATAGAACGAGGTCATGAACGCCGCGATTACGAGCACCCAGAATGCATAGTTGCTCGCCGTGTGCGCCGCATAGGCCGCCTCGATGATGGCATCCTTCGAATAGAAGCCGGCGAAGCCGATCAGGTGCGGGATGCCGACGCCGGTCAAAGCCAGCGTGCCGATCAGCATCATGGCCCAGGTGAACGGCAGCTTCTTAGCCAGCCCGCCCATGTGGCGCATGTCCTGCTCGTGATGCATGCCGTGGATGACGGAGCCCGCGCCGAGGAACAACAGCGCCTTGAAGGCAGCGTGTGTGAACAGGTGGAAGATCGCGGCTCCATAGGCCCCGACGCCGCAGGCGACGAACATGTAGCCGAGCTGCGAGCAGGTCGAATAGGCGATGACACGCTTGATGTCGTTCTGCACCAAGCCGACGGTCGCCGCGAAGAAGGCGGTTATGGCGCCGATGAAGACGACCACCTTGAGTGCCTCGGGCGCCAGCTCGAAGATGGGCGACAGGCGCGCCACCATGAACACGCCGGCGGTCACCATCGTCGCGGCATGGATGAGCGCCGACACAGGCGTCGGGCCTTCCATGGCGTCGGGAAGCCAGGTGTGCAGCAGGAACTGCGCCGACTTGCCCATGGCGCCCATGAACAGGAGCAACGCCAGGAGCGTCAGGATGTCGACCTGGTAGCCGAAGAAGTCGAGCGTCTTGCCGACCTGATCCGGAGCGGCAGCGAACACCGCGTCGAGGTTGATCGAGCTCGTGACCGCAAACAGTCCGAAGATGCCGAGCGAGAAGCCGAAATCGCCAACGCGGTTGACGACGAAGGCCTTGATGGCGGCCGCGTTGGCCGACGGCTTCGTGTACCAGAAGCCGATCAGGAGGTACGAGGCGAGACCCACGCCTTCCCAGCCGAAGAACATCTGCAGGAGGTTGTCGCTCGTCACCAGCATCAGCATGGCGAACGTGAACAGCGACAGGTAAGAGAAGAACCGCGGGCGGCTGTCGTCCTCGTGCATGTAGCCAATGGAGTAGAGATGCACGAGCGCCGACACCGTCGTCACCACGACCAGCATCACCGAGGTCAGCGTGTCGACGCGCAGCGTCCACGAGGTATCGAGATCACCCGACGTGATCCACGGCAGGAGGGCGACACGCGCCGTCTCGTGCCCGAAGCCGATGCGTGCGAACACGATCCACGACAGTACCGCCGACACCATCAGGAACGAAGTCGTGACGATCTCCGAGGGACGCGCGCCGATCAGGCGTCCGAAGAACCCAGCTATGATCGCGCCGAGAAGCGGCAGGAAAACGATGGCAGCGTAGATCATGACGACAGCGCTTTCCCCTGCTCATCAGACGCGTGCACCGGTTCGCCGAAGCTCAGGTAGTACCCGTCAGGATCTTTGATCGCGAATTCGCGCATCCCATAGGGCATGACCTCAGGCCCCCACTCCGCCGCAACCCGGCTCTTGAGCGTTTCCCAGAGACCGTCCAGGTCGTCGACGTAGATATACTGAGTGGCCGTCGCATGCGGCGCGCCCACATGCTCGTTCTTCATGAACATCAGCGAAACGCTGCCCTGCTCCAAGTGGCACCAGCCGTCGCCCATGCGGCGCACGCAGCGGAAGCCCAGCACATCCCGGTACCACGCAATCGTGCGGTCCATGTCGCTGGTTTGAAGCATGGGCGTAAGGGATCGCATGCCCATCCGATCAGCCCTTCATCATGTTGATGTCTTCGACCGCGATCGAGCCGCGGTTGCGGAAGTAGACGACGATGATCGCGAGTCCGATGGCGGCCTCCGCGGCGGCGACCGTCAGCACGAACACTGCGAACACCTGCCCGACGAGATCGTTGTGGAAGTGCGAGAACGAGACGAGGTTGATGTTAACGGCCAATAGCATCAGCTCGACCGACATCAGAATGATGATGACGTTCTTGCGGTTGAGGAAGATGCCGAACATGCCGAGCGTGAACAGGCACGCCGCGACCGTGAGATAATGACTGAGGCCGATTTCCATGAGAGAGATTCCCCTTCGCCTCAGACCTTGAGCTTGGATTTGGGCACGTGCGCCTCACCGGGCCGCACCTTCACGACCTCGACCGCCGTCTTCGGCCCACGCGCCACCTGGGCGCCGATGCTCTGCCGCTTCACGCCCGTCCTGTGATGCAGCGTCAGCACGATGGCGCCGATCATGGCGACCAAGAGCACGAGACCCGCGCCCTGGAAGTAATAGACGTAGTCCGTATACAGGATGCGCCCGAGCGCGGCCGTGTTCGTAACGCCCTGGGGCATGGGCTGCGCGACCATTGCAGGCGCGATGGTTCCGAACCCACGCGCCAGGAACAGCGCCACAAGCTCCAAAAGCACGAGGCCGCCGACGAAAAGCCCCATCGGCGCATTCTTGATGTAGCCGGCGCGCAGCTCGGCAAAATCGACGTCCAGCATCATGACGACGAACAGGAACAGCACCGCCACCGCGCCGACGTAGACGATGATCAGCAGCATCGCCAGGAACTCGGCGCCGAGCAGCACGAAAAGGCCAGCTGCGTTGAAGAACGTCAGGATAAGGAACAGCACCGCGTGAACGGGGTTCTTCGCGACGATGACAGCCGCCGCCGACGCAATCGCCAGGATTGCGAACAGATAAAAAAAGACAGCCGTCAGTGCCATGCCCTGAAGTCCCGCACGTTGCCCCTCACACGCCCGAGCTGCGCCATCACCGGTAAGGCGCGTCGAGTGCGATGTTGGTCGCGATCTCCCGCTCCCAGCGATCGCCGTTCGCGAGCAGACGCTCCTTGTTATAGAAAAGCTCCTCGCGCGTCTCCGTCGCGAATTCGAAGTTCGGTCCCTCGACGATGGCGTCCACCGGGCAGGCCTCCTGGCAGAGGCCGCAGTAGATGCATTTGACCATGTCGATGTCGTAGCGGGTCGTACGCCGCGTGCCGTCGTTGCGCCGGGGGCCAGCCTCGATCGTGATGGCCTGCGCCGGGCAGATGGCCTCGCACAGCTTGCACGCGATGCAGCGCTCTTCGCCGTTCGGATAGCGGCGCAGCGCATGCTCGCCGCGGAAGCGCGGAGAGAGCGGACCCTTCTCGAACGGATAGTTCAGCGTCTTCTTCGGCGAGAAGAAATAGCGCATGGCGAGGAAGAAGGCCGAGACGAACTCGGCCAGGAACAGCGATTTCACGCCTTGGACTGCAGCACGCATGGTCTAAGGCCCTCCTAAGCCGCCCGGCCGAACTGAAGCACGGCCGCAACGACGATGACCATCACCAGCGACAAGGGCAGGAACACCTTCCAGCCGAGCCGCATCAGTTGGTCGTAGCGGTAGCGCGGTACGATGGCCTTTGCCATCGCGAACATGAAGAACATGAAGACCACTTTGGCCGCAAACCAGAAAATGCCCGGGATTGCGTTGAGTGGCCAGATATCGGCCGGCGGCAGCCAGCCGCCCATGAACAGGATTGCTGCAAGCGCGCACATCGTGGTGATGGCGACATACTCGCCGAGCATGAACAGGAGATAGGGCGTCGAGCCGTATTCGACCATGAAGCCAGCCACCAGCTCCGATTCCGCCTCCACGAGATCGAAGGGCGGCCGATTGGTCTCGGCCAGCGACGAGATGAAGAACACGACGAACATCGGCAGCAGCGGCACCCAGTACCAGTCCAGGAACGACCCCGGCATGCCGAGCCACGTCCCGAGGCCTGTCTTTTGAGCGTTCACTATTGCGGTGAGGTTGAGCGAGCCGACCAGCAGCAGCACGGTGATGACCACGAACCCCAGCGACACCTCGTAAGAGATCATCTGCGCCGCGGAGCGCAAGGAGCCCATGAACGGGTATTTCGAGTTTGACGCCCAGCCGCCCATGATGACGCCGTAGACGCCAAGCGATGAGATGGCGAGCAGGTAGAGTACGCCGACATTGAGATCCGAAACGACCCATTTGCCGAAGCTGTCCTCGTTGACCGGGATCACGGCCCAGGCCGCGAGAGAAAACGTGGCCGTCGCCAGCGGCGCCAGCAGGAACACGCCCTTGTCCGCACCGGCCGGGATCACCGGCTCCTTGAGCGCGAATTTCAGGAGGTCCGCGAACGACTGCAGGAGACCGAACGGCCCGACGACGTTTGGACCGCGGCGCATCTGAACCGCCGCCCACACCTTGCGGTCCATTAGCAGAAGGAACGCCACGCAGAGAAGCAGCCCCACCAGCACGAGCAGGCTGAACCCCACGACCTCAAGGAACCAGAGGCTGTAGTCCCAAACCATCTGGCGCATCTCGTCAGACATTCGCCCCGCCTGCCCTTCTTACTCTGCCGCCACCGGGCTCGAAGCCCTGCCGGCTGCTTTCTTCAATGCGCTCATCTCGGCCATCACGGCAGAAGCGCGCGCAATCGGATTGGTGAGATAGAAATCGGTGATGCACGACCGGAAGACGTCGTCCTTCACGGCGCCACCCTCGCGCAGAAGTGCGGCGGTCGCATCCTGCGCCGCCTTCTCCGGCTTATCGAGACGCATGAGCTGCGGCGCCGCCTTGTACATGGCAGCCCTGAGTGCCAGCAGGTTGTCATAGGGCAGCGTATGTCCCGTGAGCGGCGACAGCGCGCGAATGATGGTCCAGTCTTCCTTGGCGTCGCCGGGCGGGAACGCGGCCCGCGCCGTGAGCTGCACTCGGCCCTCGGTGTTCGCGTAGGTCGCGCTCTTTTCGGTGTAAGCAGCACCTGGGAAGATGACGTCGGCACGATGGGCTGCCGCGTCGCCGTGGCTGCCCTGGTAGACGACGAAAGCCGAGCCGAGGCGCGACAGGTCGAACTCGTCGGCGCCCAGAAGATAGAAAAGCTCCATGCTGCCGGTGCCGGCAGCCGCCAGGAAGCTCTCGATGTCCAGGACCGAGTTCTTCGGAACGAAGCCGAGATCGAGGCCCGCCACGCGCGACGCCGCCGACTGCAGCACGTTGAGCGCGTTCCAGGAGGCATCCTTGCCGGCGGTGGCGTAGGAGGCGATCTTCGCCGCTGCGGCGAGCACAGCCCGCCCATCGGCCCGCGCAACCGCTCCTGCACCGACGATGACCATCGGATTTTTGGCGCCTTTGAGGAGCGCAGCAAACGCCCCCTTGGCCTCCGCAAGATCCTTCAGCGTCTGTCCGCCGCCGCCGAGATACTCGGTGCGATAGGCCAAATCCGTCTTTTCGCCGATGACGCCGACCGTCAGGCCGCCTTGCCGCCAGCGCTTGCGAATACGGGCATTGAGAACCGCTGCCTCGAGCCGCGGATTGGTGCCGACCAGCAGAATGACATCGGCGTGGTCGATGCCCTCGATCGTCGAGTTGAACACATAGCTGGCCCGGCCGAGCTTCGGATCGAGCTTGCTGCCGTCCTGGCGGCACTCGAAGTTTTTGGAGCCGAGCCGCTCGAACAGATCCTTGAGCGCGAACATCTCCTCGGCGCCGGCTAGATCGCCTGCGATAGCAGCCATATGCGCCGGATTGGTCGACTTGAGCTTCGTCGCCACCAGTCCAAGCGCCTCATCCCAGCTGGCAGGCTCGAGCCGCCCGTTCTTGCGGATGTAGGGCTGGTCGAGGCGCTGCATCCTCAGGCCGTCGGCCACGTGGCGCGTCTTGTCCGAGATCCATTCCTCGTTCACGACGTCGTTGTTGCGCGGCAGGATGCGCATAACCTCGCGCCCGCGCGCGTCCACCCTGATGGCGGAGCCGAGCGCGTCCATGACGTCGATCGATTCCGTCTTGCGCAGCTCCCACGGGCGCGCGTTGTGTGCCCAGGGACGGTGCGTCAGTGCGCCGACGGGGCAGAGATCGTTCACGTTGGCGCTCATCTCGGAGAGAATGCCGCGCTCGAGATAGGTCGTGATCTCCATGTCCTCGCCGCGGCCGATGGCGCCGAGCTCCTCGACGCCGGCGATCTCGGTCATGAAGCGAACGCAGCGCGTGCAATGAATGCAGCGGTTCATCGCCGTCTTGATGAGCGGGCCGAGATACTTCTCTTCAACCGCCCGCTTGTTCTCGCTGTAGCGCGATCCGCCGGAGCCATAGGCCATGGCCTGGTCTTGCAGGTCACACTCGCCGCCCTGATCGCAGATCGGGCAATCGAGCGGGTGATTGATGAGAAGGAACTCCATCACGCCTTCGCGGGCCTTCTTGACCGACGCGCTCTGCGTGCTGATGACCTTGGGCGAGTTGTCCCTGTTGGGCGGCAGGTCGTTGACGCCCATGGCGCACGACGCGACCGGCTTCGGGCTGCCTTGCACCTCGACGAGGCACATGCGGCAGTTGCCGGCGATCGAAAGGCGCTCGTGGTAGCAGAAGCGCGGGATTTCGGCGCCGGCCTGCTCGCACGCCTGGAGCAGCGTGATGCCGTCCTCGACCACGACCGATTTGCCGTCGATGATGAGCTCTTTTGGCATGCGCCGCCCTATTCCGCCGCTTCGCTGTGCTGCCGATGGTACTGGTCGATGCGTGCCTCGATGACCGGCCGGAAATGCCGGATCAGGCCCTGCACCGGCCACGCCGCGGCGTCACCCAGCGCGCAAATGGTATGACCTTCGATCTGCTTCGACACGTCGAACAGCGAGTCGATCTCGCTCTTCTCGGCTTCGCCCTTCGCCATGCGTTCGAGCACGCGCCACATCCATCCCGTTCCCTCGCGGCACGGCGTGCACTGGCCGCAGCTCTCGTGCTTGTAGAAATAGGCGATGCGCGCGATGGCCTTGATGACGTCAGCCGACTTGTCGAGCACGATGATAGCAGCCGTCCCGAGACCCGACTTGAGCTTCGACAAGCTGTCGAAGTCCATCGTCAGATCGTTACAGAGGTCCGCCGGGATGAGCGGCATGGACGAGCCGCCAGGAATGACGGCCAGCAGGTTGTTCCAGCCGCCACGGACGCCGCCGCAGTGCTCGTCGATGAGCTGGCGCAGCGGAATGCCCATCTCCTCTTCGACGACGCAGGGCTTGTTCACATGACCGGAGATCTGGAACAGTTTGGTGCCGGTGTTGTTGGGGAGGCCCAGCGCCGCGAACCAATGCCCGCCGCGCCGAAGGATGTCGCCCACGACGGCGATGCTCTCGACGTTGTTGACCGTCGTCGGCGCGCCGTAGAGGCCCACGTTGGCCGGGAACGGCGGCTTCAGCCGTGGCTGTCCCTTACGGCCTTCGAGGCTTTCGAGCAGCGCCGTCTCTTCGCCGCAGATGTAGGCGCCCGCGCCATGGTGGACATAAAGGTCGAAGTCCCAGCCATGGATGTTGTTCTTGCCGATGAGTTTGGCCGCATAGGCCTCGTCGATGGCCGCCTGGAGACGCTCGCGCTCGCGGATGAACTCGCCGCGGATATAGATGTAGCTCGTATGCGCACGCATCGCGAACGAGGCGAGCAACGCGCCCTCGATGAGCAGGTGCGGATCATTGCGCATGATCTCGCGGTCTTTGCACGAGCCGGGCTCTGATTCGTCGGCATTGATGACGAGATAGGAGGGACGCGGATCGGCCTTGGGCATGAAGCTCCACTTGAGCCCCGTGGGGAAGCCGGCGCCGCCACGGCCTCTCAAACCCGACGTCTTGACCTCGCCGATGATCCAGTCGTGGCCCTTGTCGATGAAGAACTTGGTGCCATCCCACGAGCCTCGCGACATCGCACCCTTGAGGCCCGAGTCGTGGAAACCGTAGATGTTGCGGAAGATCCTGTCCTTGTCTTCAAGAAGCATGCGCGGCTAACCCTTGGGTTTTTCGCCGGAGGCTGGCTCCTGCGCAGCCGCGCCGGCCTCCTGCAGCTCTGGAAATCTCTTCTTCCACGCTCCGACCGTCGATCCGTCATAGAGGCTGGGATCGGTGAGCGTTGTGAGGCCGCCTTCGGGCGCCGATGTTTTGCGCCCGGTCTGAGAGCCGACCTTGGGCGGGACCCCGCGGGCGAAAGCGTCGAGTACCTTCTCGAACGATCCCGCCGTCAGATCCTCATATGTGTCCTTGAACACCTGAACGACAGGGGCGTTGGCGCAACATCCGACGCACTCGACCTCTTCCCAAGAGAAATTGCCGTCTTCCGACAATTCATGGGGATGCTCGGAGATCCGGTCCTTGCACACCTGTATGAGCTCGCCCGCCCCTCGCAGCATGCACGGCGTCGTGCCGCACACCTGGACGTGGGCCTTCTTGCCCACCGGGGAGAGCTGAAACATCGTGTAGAAGGTCGCGACCTCGTAAGCACGGATGTAGGCCATGCCGAGCATGTCGGCCACGTAGCGCAGCGCGGGCTCGGGCAGCCACCCGCCGGACTGCTCCTGCGCCCGCCACATCAATGGGATAATCGCGGAGGCTTCTTTGCCCTTGGGATATTTCTCGATCGTCGCCTTTGCCCAGGCGAGATTCTCAGCCGAGAACGTGAATGAGTGCGGCTGATCCGGACTAAGACGGCGGACGGCCATGCATGGCTCCCTTGACGGTGCGCCTGCAGCGATTGCGACCGGCACGGATCAACCGGAAGCTTGACAGCCTCGCCTGTCGAAACCTGCGCAGGTATACCAATCGCTGCGGCTGCCTGTTCCACTACGTCTATCGCAGCGCCAAAGCAAGCTTCGTCAGTGCAGCAATGTGTGTGAACTATTGGATGATGCTTGCGCGCTCGCCACACGGATCTCGCAATACAAAATTCCGAGTGACGGCCTCGGCTAATTAGATTGCGATCGTCTCAGCGCGAAACGGGCTCTACGCGGCGCACGTCGAGACGATGAGTGCTTGAGCACTGCTTCGACAATCGTGCGCATGAAATGAGCTGAGTCAGTTTAGCTGCGTCAGTTTACTCGCGTCCGGTGGCGAGAAACATTCCGGGCTGCGGACCGAACGAGCTCGTGCGATCCGCATGAAGCGGCATGCTCAGCCAGCCGACGAGCAGTAGCGTCGTTGCAACAGGAGCGAGCAGCAGAGCGATCTGCGATCCGACGCGAAGAAAGCCGGTCCAGAAGATCGCGAGCAGGATGCCGAAGGCCAAGATCACCAAGCCGCCGGCCTCCGTTCCCCGATCAAATGCGAAGATGACCGCGACGACGGTCGCAACGACGCCGATCACGACGGGCACAGCGGGAAAATCGATCTGCAGCGCGCCCATGGGCCACTGCTGGCGCCGCGCAACGAAGCTATAGGTGGCGAGCGAGAGCCCCCACCCGAGGGCTCCGACGGCGAACAGGAACAGGTTGTCGACCATTGATCCCTCCCACGGCAGCTTTCCATTTGTGCCAGGATTTCCTCGTCTTCACCAGAATAACCTAAGACATCGGTGAAAGCCTGGCGGCCTGAGATTTTTGCTTTTGGCACCTGAGGCTTACTGCCTCCTTGTCACTTGCCCTCGGACCGGCCATATTCGGAACGGAGGCTGGCGGCGGACGAGTACGTCGCCAACCGGGTCAGGTCCGGAAGGAAGCAGCCCTAACGACAGGTGCACGGGTCGTTCGTCAGCCTCTTTATTATTGCTCGGCCCGCAGAGCGGGGTTGATGAGCAGCTATCCCAGCCAAGCCGCCTTGCCATCGGACCCCTCAGGGGCCAAAAGACCTTGAGCGTATGGGCGATAGGAATGGCGAAGAAAAAATCCGACAGCGATGACACCCGCGCGACCGTGGCCGACGCCCCGGCCAAGCCCTATGTCGTGCTCGCGCGCAAGTACCGGCCACAGACCTTCGACGACCTCATCGGTCAGGAGGCCATGGTCCAGACGCTGCGCAACGCCTTTGCGTCGGGCCGCATCGCCCATGGCTACATGCTGACCGGCGTCCGCGGCGTCGGCAAGACGACCACGGCTCGCATTCTCGCCCGCGCCCTGAACTACGAAACCGACACGATCGACAAGCCGACCATCGACATGCCGGTGCTCGGCCGCCACTGCGCCGAGATCATGGAGAGCCGGCATCCCGACGTCATCGAGATGGACGCCGCCTCCAACACCGGCGTCGACAACATCCGCGAGATCATCGAGAGCGCGCGCTACAAACCGATGCTCGCGCGCACCAAGGTCTTCATCATCGACGAGGTCCACATGCTGTCCAAGGGCGCGTTCAACGCGCTCCTGAAGACGCTCGAAGAACCGCCGGGGCACGTGAAGTTCATTTTCGCCACCACCGAGGTGCGCAAGGTCCCGGTCACCGTGCTCTCGCGCTGCCAGCGCTTCGATTTGCGCCGCGTCGGCGCCGACCAGCTGGCCCAGCACCTGAAGAACATCGTAGCCAACGAAGGCGCATCCGCCACCGACGAAGCCCTGATGTTGATCGCCCGCGCCGCCGAAGGCTCGGTGCGTGACGCTCTCTCCATTCTCGACCAGGCCATCGCCACGTCGCTCGGCATCACCGCGACCGGGTCCGGCGCGGACGGCACCGTCAGCGCAGCCAATATCCGCGCCATGCTCGGCCTCGCCGATCGCGGCCGCATCTTCGATCTTCTGTCTCATCTCGTTGCCGGTGACGCCAAAGCCTCGTTGCAGGCCCTCGAAGGCCTGTTCCGCGACGGCGCCGAGCCGAGTCAGGTTCTGACCGACCTCGCCGAGGCCGTACACATCACCACCCGCATCAAGACTGTCGGCGTCGAGCCGGCCAGCGAGGGTCTTGCCGGCGAGGAGAAGAGCCGCGCTGCTGAGCTCGGCTCGCGCCTTTCCACCGCGCTGCTCGCCCGCCTATGGCAGATGTTGCTCAAGGGCATCGAGGAGACGGCCAAGTCGCCCAATCCCCTTGCCGCCGCCGAGATGGTGTTGATCCGCATCGCCTATACCTCCGATCTCCCACCGCCCGACGAGATCATCAAGGCGCTCGGCGGCATGACCGGCGCGCCGAAACGAGCTGACCGGCCGGCCGCCGAGGCGCCGTCCGATCGCGCGCTCGCAAAGGCCGAAGCTGATCCATCGACGGCGCCGGCCGCCACCGTCCGCCCCCAGCAAAGCGTGGCGGACGAGGACGAGCCACCACTCTCCGACGGCTCACTCGATGCCGACGCCGATTTCGATGCGGGCGAGGACCATCTCGACGCCGAGGCTCGCGAGAGCGCGGATTACACGCCCGCGGCTCCCATGCATCGGCCCCTGAACACCTTCGCCGACGTCGTCGCCCTTGCCGGCGACAGGCGCGATGCCAAGCTCAAGGTGAACCTCGAGGATCATGTGAGCCTGGTTCGCTTCGACGCCGTTGCCGGAGCCATCGACCTGTTCCTCCTCCCCGGCGCGCCACCCGAGATCGCCAACGACCTGCGCGAGAGGCTCATCAAGTGGACCGGCCGCCGCTGGGTGGTGATGCTGTCGAGGCAGCCGGGCGAGCCGGCCGTCGGTGCCGTGCGGCGCGAGCGCGAGGCAGCCGAGCTTGCTGCCTTGAAGCGTCACCCCGCCGTCGCATCCGTGCTCGAAACCTTCCCGGGAGCGGAGATTGCTTCCGTGAAGCCCATTCCCGGCACCCGTAACGACGACAGCGCCACGGGTTAGGCCCTCCCCACCTGCCCTCGATCCCGAGGCCGAAATCGGGAACACCTCCCGCAAGATGCGGTGTTATTGCCGTTGGCGCCAAGCGCTCCAGCCTCGAGAAGGAGCGCGCCAACTAGGGAGCTACACGCATGCGCGTCGCACTTTCGGCCTTGCTCTTGTCCGCAACGGCCGTCTCCGCCTTCGCCGCCTCCGAAGGCAAGTTCTCCAAAGCAACCGTCGATGGAATTACCAAGTCGCTGACCGCCGAGGGCTGCAAGCTCGGCGACATCTCCTCGGGCGACGGCTTCTACACGGTCGCCGGCGCCGAGTGCGCTGACGGAAAATACAACGTCACCGTCGATACCAACTTCAAGGTCACCGACAAGAAGAGGAAGGAATAGCCGCTCCTCCTTCTCCACGCTTGAAGACGCTAGGCCGGGATCGATCCCGGCCATTTTTTTGCGCTAACGCGGCGTCTTATCAGATCCAGAGGGCGCATCCCGGTGTTACATTGCCCGGGAATTCCAGCGCGGAAGGCTGCGGGTTGCGGCACCGCTCCCCATATCAATCGCTGCCGGCCCCTCACCAGAGAAGGATCACCCGATGAAAGACCTGATGGGCATCATGAAGCAGGTCCAGGACATGCAGTCCCGCATGCAGAAGCTCCAGGAGGAGCTCGGCGCCGTCGAGATCGAAGGCAAGGCCGGCGGAGGGCTCGTTACCGTCGTCATGAGCGGCAAGGGCGAGATCAGGAAGGTAAAGATCGATCCCAGCCTCATTAAGCCCGACGAAGCGGAGATCCTCGAAGATCTCGTCGTTGCCGCCTGCTCCGATGCCAAAGCCAAGGTTGAGGCGCGCATGCAGGACAAGATGGCCGAAGTCACCGGTGGCCTGCCGCTGCCGCCCGGAATGAAGCTTTTTTGACAAAGCTGGCCGTTCGGGCCGCTCGCTGACGAAAAAAACTGGCTCTCCGAACCCTGATCAACGCTTACAGCAGTTGAATTGACCGGGGTTCTGCCATATGTGGCGGCCTCGCGCTCAGTGCTCCGCACGAGGTGCGCTTAGACCATGATCGCTTCGGACCCTATCAGTCCGAAGCGTGAATCATCGGTCGCATCGAAGACCCAGACCGTGATCGCGTCCGGTCCAAACCATCGACGCGCCAATCATTGTTAAGGGAGCATCGCTTTGGACAGCGTACTCATCATTGGTGCTGGTGCAGCAGGTTCCGTCACGGCTCAGAAGGCCGCGATGAACCGCGACGTCTTCAAGAAGATCCATCTCGCCTCGCGTCGTCTCGAGAGCTGCGAGAAGGTCGCCAAGCAGTGCAAGACGCCGATCGAGATCTCTCAGGTCGACGCCGACAACGTCGACGAGGTCGTGGCGTTGATCGAGAAGGTGAAGCCTGATCTCCTGATCAACATGGCGCTCCCTTACCAGGATCTGCCCATCATGGACGCGTGCCTGAAGACGGGCATCCATTATATGGACACGGCAAACTACGAGCCGCGTGACGTCGCCAAGTTCGAGTACTCCTGGCAGTGGAAGTACCAGGACCGCTACAAGGACAAGGGCATCATGGCGGTGCTCGGCTGCGGTTTCGATCCCGGTGTCTCGAACATCTTCTGCGCCTATGCGCAGGAGCATCTGTTCGACACCATCGACACGATCGACATCATCGATTGCAACGACGGCAGCCACGGCAAATCGTTCGCCACCAACTTCAATCCTGAGATCAATCTCCGCGAGGTGACGCAGCGCGGCAAGTACTGGAAGGATGGCAAGTGGATCGAGATCGATCCGCTGACGATCTCCTGCATGATCGACTATCCGGAAGTGGGCTCCAGGAAGAGCTACCTCATCTATCACGAGGAGGAGGAGAGCCTTGTCCAGAACATCAAGGGCCTGAAGCAGATCCGCTTCTGGATGACCTTCTCCGACAACTACATCAAGCATCTCGACGTGCTGCAGAGCGTCGGCATGACGCGCATCGACCCCGTCATGTACAAGGGCAATCCTGTGATCCCGATGGAGTTCCTGAAGGAACTTCTGCCGCCGCCCTCGTCGCTCGGCGAAGGCTACACCGGACGCACGTCCATCGGCTGCATCATCGACGGCAAGAAGGACGGCAAGCGCAAGACCGTCCTCATCTATAACGTCTGCGACCATGCCCAGTGCTACAAGGAGACGGGCGCGCAGGCCGTGTCCTACACGACAGGCGTTCCGCCGGTCGTCGGCGGCATGATGATGTTCAAGGGCGAGTGGAGCGGCAAGGGCGTGTTCAACGTCGAGCAGCTTCCCTCGAAGCCGTTCCTCGACGAGCTCGGCAAGCAGGGTCTGCCGTGGCACGTGAAGGACATCACGCCTGCCGACCAGGCCGAGCTCTTCGCGGTCAAGACCTGATCGAACCTTACTTTTCGTTGAACTGAAACAGGCGGCGCGAGCCGCCTGTTTCTTTTAGTGCGGTGGCGAACACGCCGCACTTGCTCGCAAGCCTGCTGCATGCCTCCACGCAGACCACTGCGATGCATACGGAGTCGTCACGCAGAACGACATAAATTTTCGTTCTCTGGGGAATAAATTCGCAGGCATCTGAACAGCCTACTGACTGTGGTTCGCCTTCACTTCGTCCTCATTTCCCGCCCAAGACTCCACCATCGTTTTGAAAGTGATTCGTGCACCAGCGACGGGGAACACAAACATGGCACAGCTTGTAGAGAAGCTCGCGGAATTGCGCCGCCGGCTATCCGACAACGCTCACGAAGAGCAGACGTTGGTCCGTACGCTCAATGCAGCTCTCAATCATGTCGACGAAGAGTTGTTATCGGAGATCCGTCACGTCACGGCACAGCATGAGGCACGCCGCGCCGTCATCCTGAATGAGTTGCAGCACCTGGCCAGCCGCGTATGCGCGCTTCCGGTCTCCGCCAGCGAGCCTGTACCGGCCATCGAGACCGACATCCCGCCGACCCCGATAAACGGTCAGATGAACGGCCATACGAACGGTCATACGACCAACGGCACGCACGCACCGGGCAATTGGCGCATCGCCGCTCAGAACATCGAGGACGATCTGGATTTCTTCGCCGATCACCCTCAGTCGATCCACCTTCCCCAATGACAAAAGCGGCGTCTCCAGATGGAGACGCCGCTTTCGCATAGAGATACCCGATCGAACTTAGGCCGCGCGAACCGTCGTCAGGAAGCGCTGAACTTCCGCCCTGAGACTGGAGCTTTCCGAGGAAAGCTGCTTCGCCGACGTCAGCACGCTTGCCGATTCCGACCCCGTCTCGGATGCACCGCGGCTCACATCGGTGATGCTGGACGCGACTTCCGAAGTACCCTTGGCCGCTTCCATGACGTTGCGGCTGATCTCCTGGGTCGTAGCACCCTGCTGCTCCACGGCTGCAGCGATGGCTCCCGAGATCTCGGACATCTTGTTGATGGTGCCTGCGATCTCATGGATGGCCGTCACGGCATCCTGCGTAGCCGACTGCATGCTTGCGATCTGCGTCGCGATCTCGTTGGTGGCCTTGGCGGTCTGATCGGCGAGCGCCTTGACCTCCTGAGCCACAACCGCGAAGCCCTTGCCCGCATCGCCTGCGCGCGCCGCCTCGATGGTGGCGTTGAGTGCGAGGAGGTTCGTCTGGCCGGCGATCGTGTTGATGAGACCGACAACGTCACCGATCCGGTCTGCCGACTGCGACAGCTCCGTCACGCGATCGTTGGTCTTGGTTGCCTGGATAACTGCAGCGCTTGCGATCGAGCTGCTCTCCTGAACCTGACGGCCGATCTCGCTGACGGTGGAAGACAGCTCTTCCGAAGCCGCCGCGACGCCCTGCACGTTGGCAGAGGTCTGCTCGGACGCGGCTGCGACCATCGTCGAAAGCTGCTGCGTCGTCTCGGCATTCTTGGTGAGCGTGCCCGCTGCGGTTTCCAGCTGACCCGACGTCGACGATACAGTCTCGACGATGCGGCCGATGACCGACTCGAACGACTTGACCGCATCGGCAATGACGCGCTGGCGTTGTTCTTTTTCTTCCTGCGCCTTGGCCTGCTCCATCCGCATTGCCTCAGCCGAAACCATGTTGTCTTTGAACACCTGCACGGCCTGCGCCATGCTTCCGATCTCGTCATGGCGGTCGGTACCGAGCACTTCCGTCGAGAGATCGCCCGAAGCAAGCTGGCCCATTGCCGAGGTCAGGCTCTCGATCGGAGCGCTGATGGCACGCGTCATCAGCATGACGAGACCTACGGACGCGACAATCATGAGAACCGCGCCGAGTCCGATAGCGAAAGTGATGCTGCTGAGGCTATCCGCCTGCTGCCGGGACTGCACCTCGAGCAAGGCGTCGCCGTGCTTGTTGAGCTCATCGATCGACACGCGCATCGCATCGAACCATTTCTTGCCTACGCCAGAACGCTCGAGATCGGCCGCAAGCTTTCCGCCTTCGGGCTGCGCCATCATGGCGATCGCCGGCTCAGCCATTTCGGTGTGCCAAGACGTTGCCTTGGCATCCAGCTCGCCGATAACCTTGAGCTGCTCGGCATCACCCGCATTCAGCTCCTTGAGCTTCTGGAGCTGCGTCTTGTACTCGAGTTCTGCGGCCTTGTAGCGATCGAGCCTGGTGTCGTCGCCAGTGATCAGGTAGGCGCGCATGCTGCCCTGCTGGTCGACGAGGGTCGCGAGGATCAGATCGTTGGCTTCGAGAATTTCCTTGGTGTGATCGGCCTGCTGAAGCGACTCGCTCAGTGCCGTGCGCTGCCAGAAGATCATGCCGGAGCAGAGCAACGAGGCGCCGACCACGCACGTGAACGCCAGAATGAGCTTCTGCGTTATTTTCATTGAGTTGAGGAAAGACATACAGAAGGCTCCATGGCGGGAATTAAGCGTGACGAGGCGAGCCGCACAGTCGAGCGGCGGAGGAATTTCGGCCCCTGAATGGGTTATGTGCATTTTTATGTATATCGCTAACTAATCTATTAATTGAGGACAGCTTGGACGCTGTTTTAAAACAGATTTTTTGAATCAGAGATGGACGCAAATTCAATCCACTACCCGAGGTAGGGCTGCGGAATCATTTTGTTCACGAATCCAACCCGCGAAGAAATGCAGATACCGCTCAAAAACGAGAGCACGAGTTCGTTCTTCACCTGTCCGCAAGCACCTTGAAGCCCGTCCGGCTACATCGACGCGCCGATCCCGCCGGCCCGGCAGCGGCGGCGAGGACGATTGGGTGCCTTACGGGCCCTAGCGGCCGTCATGGAGCAATGCCATATAGCGCCTTCCGATGACTCCCCAGGATCAGCAGGCCAGGATCAGCAGGATTGCGATGACAACGCCGAAACTCCCGTCAGACATTCGCACGCCGGCCTATGTGCTGGACGTCGCACGGCTCAAGGCCAACCTTGAGACGGCCGCGCGCGTCAAACGCGAGTCCGGCGCCAAGATCCTGCTTGCCACCAAGTCTTGGGCGATGCCGGCTGCATTCCCGCTGATGCGCGACACGCTCGACGGCACCACGGCGAGCGGCGAATACGAAGCTCGTCTCGGACGCGAGGAATTCGGCAAGGAGGTGCACGTCTACGCCCCGGCTTATGGCCCGGGCGAGGTCGAGCGCCTGACCGCCATCGCCGACCACATCTATTTCAACTCGCCGGAGCAGATCGCGCGCGGACTGCCGCTGGCAAAGGCGGCCGGCCGCCAGGTCGGCATGCGCATCAATCCGGGCTTTTCGAACGCCACGCTCGGCGGCGCTCTCTATGATCCCTGTGCGCCCGGCTCACGCTTCGGCACGACGCGCGAAGAGATCGATCTCCTGCCGTGGGGCGAGATCGACATCTTCCACGTCCACGCCCTGTGCGAATCCCTGCACGACGGCTCCGTTGGCCTGATCGAGCACGTCGCGCGCGAGTTCGAGCCCTACATTCGCCAGGTGAAGGCCGTGAACTTCGGCGGCGGCCACTTCATCAACCGCGCCGGCTACGACACCGACAAGCTCGTCGCGGCCATCAAGGCATTCCGCGGTGAGTTCGGCGTCGAGATCATTCTTGAGCCGGGCGCGGGCCTGGTCGTAGACACCGGCTACCTGGTCGCGACCGTCATCGGCCTGCACAAGAACGAGCAGCCCATCGCCATCCTCGATGCGTCGGCTTCGACCCACATGCCCGACGTGCTCGAGGTTCCCTACACGCCGCCGATACTGGGCGCGGGCAAGCCCGGCGCTCACCCGCACACGTACGTGCTTGGCGGCAAGACCTGCATGACCGGCGACATCATCGGCGAATATTCCTTCGAACGTCCGCTCGCCGTCGGTGACCGCATCGTCTTCGGCGACATGATGCAGTACTCGTTCGTAAAGAACACGACGTTCAACGGCACGCCGCTGCCGGACATCGCCATGCTGGAAGAGGACGGCACCTATCGCGTGCTGCGCTCGTTCGGCTACGAGGACTTCCGCGAACGGCTCGGTTAGACCATGATCGCTTCGGACCTTATCAGTCCGAAGCGTGAATCATCGGTCTCACAAAAGACCGCGCTCCGATCGTCATGTCGGAGACACGCCTCCAGCATGAGCCTCTTATCGGGCGCGGCGTGAATCGGCAGCGCAGCAGCTCCGATCGTCGCGCTTCCTATCGAGCGCGACGTGAATCGGCAGCGCGAAAGAGAGACTCCGCGACGGAACCCGCCGGTCACTGACGTTGATCAGGTTGTATGAGAGCTCAGCGCTTGGTGCGGCAGGCCTGTAGGCAGCGGGTCAAAGCCGCGTCGCAGCTTTGCGAGCCCTGAGTAGCTCGACGGCAGGAATTCTCCTGCGCATAGCACTGCTGCGCGCAATTGTTTGCGATCGCGCGCGTGGGCACGATTCCGCCGAGCGCTACGAGCGCAAGACCAAAGGCGACGGCCAGTCGCAAAGTTGCGATCATCGAACGACCTCCCTCGCCTGATGGTTTGGAGACTGCTTCCCTATGGCGAACCATAGCGGACATACGATGAACGCCGTCTGAACCCCTCGTCAAGCGTGGCAGCGTCAGAAGGCAAATTCTTCAAAGATATGGTCTATCTGGCCTCGCCAAGGGCCGTGATATCGCTCCAGCAATTCGTCTGCGAGCGTCTTGCCGGAGGCAACGAGACCTTCGAGAGTCGAAAGGTAAACCGTTTCGTCCTGGCTTTTATGTGTGATGCGCCGGCGATTGCGAAGGCCCTGCCGCGAGATCCTGAGCGCCTCGCGAGCAACCTCTTGAACGGTTGTATCTCGGAAGCTTGTCTGCAGCGCCGTCTTGGGAACGGCCGCGCGCAGGTTCCGCCGCTCCTCCTCCGTCCAGGACTTCACCATGTCCCAGGCGGCATCGAGCGCCGTCTGGTCGTAGAGGAGCCCGACCCAGAACGCCGAAAGCGCGCAAATGCGCCGCCACCGCCCGCCGTCCGCCCCGCGCATCTCGAGGAAGCGCTTCAGCCTCACCTCGGGGAAGAGCGTCGTCAGATGGTCCGACCAATCGTCGAGCGTCGGTAGCTCGCCCGGCAGCTTCTCGAGCTTGCCCGCCATGAAATCGCGGAACGATGCGCCAGCGACATCGATGTAGCGGCCATCTCGGTAGACGAAATACATCGGTACATCGAGCGCATAGTCGACATAGCGCTCATAGCCCATGCCGTCCTCGAACACGAACGGCAGCATGCCCGTACGGCGAGGATCCGTGTCGCGCCACACCTCGCTGCGCAGCGACTTCCAGCCGTTGGGCTTGCCTTCCGTGAATGGCGACGAGGCGAAGAGAGCGGTCGCGATTGGCTGAAGCGCGAGACTGACACGCAGCTTCTTGACCATGTCGGCTTCGCTGGCGAAGTCGAGGTTCACCTGGATGGTCGCCGTGCGATACATCATGTCGAGGCCGCGCTTGCCCACTTGCGGCATGTAGCGCGTCATCACCTGATAGCGCTGCTTCGGCATGTGCGGCGTCTCGGCCAGCGTCCACTTGGGCGAGAAGCCGACGCCGAGGAATCCGATCCCTAGGCCTTCACCCACGCTCAGCACCTCGTTGAGATGCTGCTGCGTCTCTTCTGCTGTCTCGTGGAGATCGACGAGCGGCGCGCCCGAGAGTTCGAACTGGCCGCCTGGCTCAAGGCTGATGGTCCCGCCAGCCGAGCCTTCAGGGCGCTTCAAGGCAATGATGTTCTCGCCCTCGGTAATCGGCTCCCAGCCGAACCGCTCCATCATGCATTCCATGAGCGCGCGAATGCCTCGCTCGCCCTCGTAGGAGACGGGGCCCAGGCTGTCCGTATGGAACACGAACTTCTCGTGCTCCGTACCTATGCGCCACTGATCCTTGGGCTTCTCGCCGTCCGCGATCCAGCGGGCGAGGTCGTCGCGCGAGCGCACGGGCAGGCTCGGCGCTCCTTCCTGGCGAGTCGACATCGATCTAGTGTCCCGATTCCGAAGTTCGCAGGAGTTCGCGGCTGGACTCAGGAGCGAACTTCGGAATCATAAGGGACACTAGAATCATAGACTCGCTAGTGTGATTCAGATCGAGAAATTCGCTCGGAGCCATGCCGCTGATGATAGCGAATTTCTCGATCATCACACTAGTATCCGATAACGGGTAGCGGCCGGGTGGCCAGGAGCGTGAGTTATGCCGACCGCTAACCCGACGCACAAGGCTTGATATACCTGCGCGTCGCGACCCAGAGCCTCACGGCCGCCTATATGGAACTACCAGCTGCCGGCTGCAAGGCAGCCTCTGACATCGACAGGGTTTACCGGCAAGGTTTCGCTACCCAGGCAGGCCTCGAGCCGCCGGATCGACACCGAGCTGTAGGCGCCGCGCAGGCAGTCCACAATCAAACCCATGTTTCCACATTGAGCCAGCGCGCCCGGCACCGATTCCGGGCCAGGAGCCACCTGGGGGGGCTGGGTATAGATGTTGATGTTCGGCTCGACCCACACATTTCCGTTGTCGGGCCGGTCCCACGGATTGGGGCGGCCACCGCCCCCGGGGCCGCCACCGGCAGGAGGCATGACCCAGCCGCCGCCACGCGGCTCTGCGGCCGCGCCAGTCCATTGGGCGATGAGCACGATCGCGGCAGCCATAGAGGCAAAACCGAAACAACACCGAGTACGCAAACGCATGACGCACGCCTCCAGGCGGCTTCAAAAGGCCACACCCTTTGAGCATGCGGGCCAAGGACCCAAGAAGCCGTTAACGCCAGTCGCCTAGGACGGCGTTAACCAAGGCGAGTGCCGCGACCGCAGCCGTGTCGGCGCGCATGATCCTGGGACCCAGCGAAATGGCACGCGTGAAAGGCTTGCCGCGGATCAGGTCACGTTCCTCGTCCGCGAAGCCGCCTTCCGGCCCGATGAGCACGGCCAAGGGGCCGGGTTCGATCCTCGCCAGCGCCTCGGCCGGACCCGCACGCTCCGCGCCCTCGTCGCAGAAAATCAGCGTCCTTCGCGGGTCCCAGGCGTCGAGCACCGAAGCGAGCTTCTTCGGCTCGTCCACGTCCGGAACGCGCAGGATGCCGCACTGCTCCGCCGCCTCGATCGCGTTGGCCCTCATGCGCTCGACATTCACGCGCTCGGCGACAGTCCGGCGCGTGATGACGGGCGAAAGCCGTGCCGCACCCATTTCCGTCGCCTTTTGCACCATATAGTCGAGCCTCGAGCGCTTGAGCGGCGCGAACAGGTATTGGAGATCGGGGCCGCCGTGCTGCTCCCTGACCTTTTCTTCCACCTCGAGCGACAACGAGCGCTTGCCGGTCACGACGAGGCGCACGCGCCACTCGCCGTCGCGGCCGTTGAACACCAGAATGGGAGCCCCGTCACCGAGCCGCAGCACGTTCTTGAGATAGTTCGCCTGATCCGGCGTCGCGGCTATTTGCGCACCGGTCGAAAGCGGCGCATCGACGAATAGGCGCTCGGATGTGAAATCATGAATTGCCATGGCCGTCTCAATACGCGATACGCCGCCGGTCTCCAATGCAGGTTGTGTTGCGGGGGCCATCCCAGGCTACTAGTTTCGGCGCCTGGACCATGAAGCTTCCGCTGAGGATTGCTGCGCGAATGAATGCCCACCTTGCCGATTCCGAGTCGGACCCAGAGCGCGGCTCGACCGCGATCACCGACGCCGAGCCCGGCAACTGGGTCGACCGGCTCGCTCCCAAGCCGCTGAGGCCGTATTTGCGCCTGGCGCGCATGGATCGCCCCATCGGCACTTGGCTGCTGATGTTCCCGTGCTGGTGGTCGCTGACGCTGGCCGAAGTCTCGATCGGCCGCCCCTATCCCGATCCCTGGTCCCTGCTTCTGTTCGCCATTGGCGCCATCGTCATGCGCGGCGCCGGCTGCGCCTACAACGACTATGTCGATCGCGAATACGACGCGAGAGTGAAACGCACGGCGAGCCGCCCGATACCCTCTGGCCAGGTGTCACCGGAGGCGGCCCTGCTCTTCGTCGTAGCGCTCCTGTTCATCGGCTTCCTGGTCCTGATCAATTTCAACCTGTTCACAATCCTGCTCGGCATCGGCTCACTCGCCATCGTCGCCATCTACCCCTTCATGAAGCGCTTCACCTACTGGCCCCAAGCCGTGCTCGGGCTAGCGTTCAACTGGGGTGCGCTGATGGGCTGGGCCTCCGTTAAAGGCTCGCTCGCCCTGCCGGCGATCCTGCTCTACATCGGCTCCGTGCTTTGGACGATCGGCTACGACACGATCTATGCGCACCAGGACACCGAGGACGATCTGATGCTCGGCCTCAAGTCGACCGCGCTGACCTTCGGCGACAACACTCACTCCTGGGTGGGCTCGCTTTACGCCGGCGCGATTCTGTTCTGGATATTGGCCGGCCTGCTCGCCGGAACGCATCTGGTGTTCTTCTTCGGCGTCGCTCTCGTCGGCCTGCAGATGGCCTGGCAGGTTTCGACGCTCGACACCAAGAATCCCGAGAACTGCCTGCGCCGCTTCCGCGCCAATCGCGATGTCGGCGCGGCCATATTCCTGGCGCTCCTCACCGACACGCTGCTCTCGTGGTGGGCCGGCCTCAGCTGACCTCAGCCGTGAGGCGATCTCTTAGGCAGGCGGGTCATGGCCGGATGCCCGGCCATGACGATAGGGACAGAGGAGCGATTACTCCTCCGTCTCGTCCTTCTCTTCGGGCTCGCTCTTGAGCTCCTTGAGCTTCGCGAACACGCGGGCCTCTTCCTCGGCGGGGGTCTCCTCGCGGGCCTCCTCCTCCTTCGGATGCACCAGCTCGACCGTCGGCGTGTAGCCTTCGCTCTCGGTGGGCTGCGGAGCCGTCGTCTCCTCCGTCGGCAGCAGGGTGCCGGACTTGATGGCCTCGCGCTGCGCCTCACGCCGCTCGCGCTCGATGCGCGCTGCGGCCCGCTTCACCTCGGCATCGAGATCGACTTGCGTGCAGAGGCCGAGCGTCACCGGATCCTGCGGCACGAGGTTCGGCGAGTTCCAGTGCGTACGATCCTTGATCTGCGCGATGGTCGGCTTGGTCGTGCCGACGAGGCGCATGATCTGGCTGTTCTTGAGCTCGGGGTGGTTCTTCAGAAGCCACAGCACCGCGTTCGGGCGATCGTGACGGCGCGAAACCGGCGTGTAGCGAGGCCCGCGGCGCGAAGCGGCCGCTTCCGGCATGACGACCTTGGGCTCGGCGATCTTGAGGCGATGCGAGGAATCGCGCTCGGCCTCCTCGATTTCGTCGCGCGTCAGCTGGTTGGACGTCACCGGATCAAGGCCTTTGATGCCCTGCGCCACGTCGCCGTCGGCGATGCCCTTCACCTCGAGCACGTGCAGCCCGCAGAACTCGGCGATCTGTTCGAAGGACAGTGAAGTATTTTCCACGAGCCAGACGGCTGTGGCCTTGGGCATCAGGGGCTTACGGTCGCTCATTGCGGCTCTTCTCCGGGCTTTCGCGGAAGGCGTCCGCAAAAGCCATGTTCAAGAAAGGTAAATTTGGGGATCGGGCCTTATAACTCAATCTGTGCCCCAATCGCAACTCTTGCGTTAGACAGCCTAAATATTACGGACGATCAAAGTTCTTCATGGAAACCCTCACACCATGGAGCGGTTGCATCGCGAAAGGCTGGAAGCTAGTGTCCGCCACCATTCAAGCCGGGCTCGATTTCGAACGCGTCCGGACGATCGACGACCGGCGCAAGGCTTCCATGATGACCGCACCTAAAATCACATACTTTGAGGACCTTGCTGTCGGCCAGGAGGCGTCGATCTCCAACCCGGTGAGCGATCGCGACATCATCGCTTTCGCGGAAGTCTCGGGCGACAAGAACCCCGTGCACCTCGATGCCGACTACGCCGCCACAACGATGTTCAAGGAGCGCATCGCGCACGGAATGCTGTCGGCGGCCTACATCTCGGCTGTCTTCGGCATGAAGCTCCCCGGCCCCGGCGCGATCTACATTTCGCAGACGATGAACTTCAAAGCCCCAGTCAAGATCGGCGACACCGTCGTCACGACGGTGAAGATCGTCGAGCTCTTGCCGGAGAAAAAGCGCGCTCGCTTCGAGACCGTATGCGCCGTCAACGGCAAGCCGGTCCTCGTCGGCGAAGCTCTGCTGATGGTGCCGTCGCGCCCCGCCGCCTGAAGCTGAAACACCACGACCCTTCGCCAACAGGGATAATGAGACATGCTCGTCGTCCGCGGATACGACCATGTTCCCTCCGAGGCTCAGGGCGCTGTTCTCGCTATCGGCAATTTCGACGGCGTGCATAAGGGCCATCAGGCCCTCATCGCCGCGACCGTCAAGGAAGCCAAAGTGCAGGGCCGCCGCGCTGGCGTGCTTCTGTTCGAACCGCATCCGCGCGAATATTTCCGGCCCGACGAAGACCATTTCCGGCTGACCTCTCTGGATCAGAAGCTCGGCATCCTCGATGGGCTCGGACTCGACCTCGCAGTCGTGCTCGATTTCGACAGCGCGCTCGCGAACGTCGATGCCGAAACCTTCATCGAGCGCGTGTTGGTCTCAGGTCTTCGCGTCAGCCACGTCGTCGTCGGCTACCACTTCTTCTTTGGCCGCAACCGCACGGGCACCTCGGAAACTCTGCGTGCGGCGGGCGAAAAGCTCGGCTTCGGCGTCACCATCGTCGGACCGGTTGCTGCCGATGGAGAAATATTCTCGTCGACCGCCATTCGCCTGAAGCTCGCGGAAGGAAACGTCAAAGCTGCGGCGGCCGCGCTCGGACGTCCTTGGAGCGTCAAGGGTAAGGTGGTTGGCGGCGCCAAGCGCGGCACCGGCCTGGGCTTTCCGACAGCCAACATTCCGATGCCCAAAGGCACTGCCCTCGGTCACGGCATTTATGCGGTGCACGTGAAGATCGCCGGCAGGAAGCTCGACGGCGCCGCCTATCTCGGCACGCGCCCCACCTTCGACAACGGCATGCCGGTGCTCGAAGTCTTCTTGTTCGATTTCGACGGCGACATTTATGGGCAGGATATCGAGGTCACATTCGTGGACCACATCCGCCCCGACCGCAAATTCGACACGCCGGAAGCGCTCGTTGCACAAATGACCGCCGACTGCGCACGCGCTCGCGAGATCCTTGCGGCGCATCCTGATTGAACCCTCGGGGGAGGCCACATGCTGACGCTCTATCACAACCCGCAATCGCGCTCGGCCACCGTGCACTTCATGCTGCACGAGCTCGGCGAGCCGTTCGAGATCGTGCCCATCGAGCTCAAGACGGGCCAGCACAAGACGCCCGAGTTCCTGAAAATCAACCCCATGGGCAAGCTGCCGGTGCTCCGCGACGGCGACGCCATCGTCACCGAGACGCCGGCCATTCTCACCTATCTGGCCGACAAGTATCCCAAGGCCGGGCTCGCCCCTGCCATCGACAGCCCCGAGCGCGGCGCCTATCTGCGCTGGCTGTTCTTCTACGGCAGCTGTTTCGAGCCGGCGCTGATCGACATGGCCCTGAAGCGCGAGACGCCGCCGACCATGGCAGGCTGGGGGAGGCCCGAACACGTCCTCGATACGCTTTCGGCTGCGCTCAAGCCGGGCCCGTGGTTGCTCGGCGACCGCTTCACCGCTGCGGACGTCATGGTGGGATCGGGCGTTGCCTATATGCTGGGCTTCAAGATCCTGCCCGAACGCCCGGAATTCGTCGATTACGCCGCCCGTATCGAGGCCCGCCCCGCCCGCAAGGCCGCCAAGTCAGCCGACCAGGCCCGCCTGGCGAGCTGATCCCACCCTCGCTTGGCTCCGCGCTTCGTATCTGCCGGGGGCTGCGCGCTCCTGGAGCCTTTGCGTATGGGCGGCTGGGTTGCTAGAACGCGCCAAGAAATCAGCGACGAGCGAAAGACGGCGAGATGGCTAAGGATCAGGGCGCAAAAGAGAAAACCCCGGAAGGGCGGGACTGGAGCGACACGCTGTTCCTGCCCCAGACGGATTTTCCCATGCGCGCCGGCCTGCCGGATCTAGAGCCGAAGCTCCTGAAGCGCTGGCAGGAAATCGACCTCTACGCCAAGCTGCGTCAGTCCGCGAAGGACAAGCCGAAGTTCGTTCTTCACGATGGCCCGCCCTACGCCAACGGCAACATCCACATCGGCCACGCGCTGAATAAGATCCTGAAGGACCTCGTCGTGAAGAGCCAGCAGATGCTGGGTCATGACTCGAACTACGTGCCCGGCTGGGACTGCCACGGCCTCCCCATCGAATGGAAGATCGAGGAGCAGTATCGCGCCAAGGGCAAGGAGAAGCCGAACTTCTCCGATCCCGCCGCCATCAACGCCTTCCGCGACGAATGCCGCAAGTTCGCTGAGAAGTGGGTCGACGTGCAGCGCGAGGAGTTCAAGCGCTTGGGCGTCGTCGGCGACTGGGACCACCCCTATCTCACGATGAGCTATGCGGCCGAGGCGACCATCGCCAACGAACTGATGAAGTTCGCAGCCAACGGACTGCTCTATCGCGGCTCGAAGCCGGTCATGTGGAGCGTGGTCGAGAAGACGGCGCTGGCCGAGGCCGAGATCGAGTACCAGGACTATCAGTCCGATGCGGTCTGGGTGAAGTTTCCGGTCAAGTCCGGCACACTCCCGAAAGATGCGAGCGTCGTCATCTGGACCACCACGCCGTGGACGCTTCCTGGCAACCGCGCCATCAGCTTCTCCTCCAGGATCGACTACGGCCTCTATGAGGTGACCGCCGCGCCCGAGAACAATTGGGCAAAGGTCGGCGACAAGTTCATTCTGGCCGACAAGCTTGCAGCCGACGTGATGAAGTCCGCCAAGGTGGAAGCCTTCGAGCGCCGCGCCGATGTCAGGGCGGATGATCTCAAAGGATCGATTTCTGCACACCCGCTTGCCGCGCTCGGCTACGATTTCCCTGTCCCGCTCCTCGACGGCGATCACGTCACTGACGACACGGGCACCGGCTTCGTGCACACGGCGCCAAGCCACGGCGCCGACGACTACAACATCTGGATCGCGAGCCAGAAGGCGCTCCGCGATCGCGGCATCGACACCACGATCCCGACTCCGGTGGATGCAGACAGCGTTTATACCAAGGAAGCCCCGGGCTTCGCGGGCAAGCGCGTCCTGAAAGAGAACGGCGACAAGGGCGACGCCAACGACGCCGTCATCAAGGCGCTTGCCGAAGCCGGCAACATCATCGCGCGCGGCCGCTTGAAGCATCAATATCCGCACTCGTGGCGTTCGAAGAAGCCGATCATCTTCCGCAACACGCCGCAGTGGTTCATCGCCATGGACAAGCAGTTCCCGCTGCCGGAGAACGCGGGATCGAACCGCACGTTGCGTCAGGTCGCCCTCGACGAGATCGGCGCCACCGAATGGGTGCCCGAGACCGGCGAGAACCGCATCACCGGCATGATCGCCAACCGCCCCGATTGGGTCGTCTCGCGCCAGCGCGCCTGGGGCGTACCGATCACGGTATTCGTCGCCAAGGTCGATCACGGCGACTTCAAGGAAGGCGACATCCTGCGCGATGAGGCCGTAAATGCAGCTATCGCCGATGCCTTCGAGAAGGAAGGCGCCGACGCCTGGTTCGCCGCCGGCTCAGCCGAGCGCTTCTTGAAGCCGAAGTACGATCCCACCAAGTGGGAGCAGGTTCGCGATGTCTGCGACGTGTGGTTCGATTCAGGCTCCACGCATGCCTTCGTGCTCGACGATCCGAAGCAGTTCCCCGGCCTCGCCGGCATCAAGCGTGTCCACGACGGTGGTCCGGACAAAGTGATGTACCTCGAAGGCTCGGACCAGCATCGCGGCTGGTTCCATTCCTCGCTGCTCGAGAGCTGCGGCACGCGCGGCCGCGCGCCCTTCGACGTCGTGCTGACGCACGGCTTCATCCTCGACGAGAAGGGCGATGAGAAGATGTCGAAGTCCAAGGGCAACGTGCTGTCGCCCCAGGACGTGATGAAGACGTCCGGCGCCGACATCCTGCGCCTGTGGGTGGCCTCCGCCGACACGACGAACGACATCCGCTTCGGACCCGCGATCGTGCAGTCTTCGGCGGAAGCCTATCGCAAGCTCAGGAATACGCTGCGCTGGATGCTGGGCGCCCTGCATTACTTCACGCCCGATCTCAGCGTGCCGCGCCAGGACCTGCCCGAGCTCGAAAGCCTCATGCTGCATCGCTTGGCGGAGCTCGACGCCGAGATCCGCGCCGCCTACGCGGCTTACGATTACCGCCAGGTCATCGCCGCGTTGTCGCAGTTCATGAACACGGACCTGTCCGCGTTCTATTTCGACATCCGCAAGGACACGCTCTACTGCGAGGCCTATTCGAGCCCCAAGCGTCGCGCGGCATTGACGGTCATCGACCAGATCTTCGGCTGCGCCTGCTCGTGGCTGGCACCCATCCTCGCCTTCACCGCCGAGGAAGCCTGGCTTGCGCGCTTCCCGTCGCAGGACGGCTCGGTGCACTTGCAGGCGTTCCCGGTCATCCCGGAAGGCTGGCGCGACGATGCGCTGGCCGCCAAGTGGGAGACGGTTCGCGCCGTCCGCCGCGCCGTCACCGGCGCCCTGGAGCTCGAGCGTGCCGCCAAGCGTATCGGCTCGAGCCTCGAAGCAGCGCCCGAGATCTACATCTCCGACGCCGCGGTCATCCAGGCGCTGGAGGACATCGACGTCGCCGAGATCTGCATCACCAGTGCCGCCACCATCATCGAAGGCGAAGCGCCTGCGGGTGCCTTCACGCTGCCCGAGCTGCCGGGTGTAGGCGTCGTACCCCAGCGCGCCGAGGGCAAGAAGTGCGCGCGTTCGTGGCGCATCACGGCAGACGTCGGCTCCGATCCGGCCTACCCCGATCTTTCGGCCCGTGACGCCGCCGCAGTCCGCGAGCTCGAAGCTCGCGCCCAGGCTTGAGGACCGATCCATGACCGCAAGTCCGAGCCTGACCCGCTGGCTTTGGGGGCCCTACTCGAAGCTGGGCCTCACTGTCGCCGCCGTGACCTTCATCGCCGACCAGGCCAACAAGTGGTGGACCCTCTACGTCTACGACCTGCCGTCCAAGGGGCGCGTCGAGGTGCTGCCGTTCTTTGACCTGGTCTTCGTGAAGAACACCGGCATCAGCTATTCGCTGTTCGACTCGTCGACACAGACGTGGCAAGTTGTTCTTGCTACGTTCTCGGTGGTCGCCTCCATAGCCCTCTGGGTCTGGATTGCACAAGCCACCACCACCAAAATGCTGGCCTGGGCCCTGGGGTTGATCATCGGCGGCGCCCTCGGAAACGGGCTCGACCGGCTGCTGATCGGCGGTGTGGCCGATTTCTTCTCACTGCACGCTTTCGGCTTCTACTGGTACGTCTTCAACATCGCCGATGTGGCCATTGTTGCTGGGGTTGCCCTGCTGTTGTATGACTCGGTGCGGGGGAGTCGCAAAGACGCCGCAAACTCGTTGTAGCCGAGCGTATTAGCTTACGCGGGTTCAATGCGGGCGAAGCATAGGGCGGGCAATCATAAAATGGCCAAAGGCGATCTAAGCCGCCACTCCAATGAACTCCGTTCGCTGCGCTTCGCCGTGGTGCCGATTCTGGCGCTTCTGGGCGGATGCGCCGACGAAATTCAATTCCAGGGCAAGATCTTCGACGCCGTCGGCATCGGCGCGAACTCTCAAAAATCAGGCGGCGAGCCCAAGATGGCCGCGCGTGCGCCGCTCGTTATGCCGCCCACCAACGACCGCATTCCGGAGCCGGGCGCGCCGGTTGAGGCCGCCGCGACAGACGTGGCCGCACTCAATGATCCCGACAAGAAGGCGGCCGTGAACAAGGCCGAGCTCGAAAGGCAGCAGGCCGAATACTGCAAGGTCCACTACGAGCAGGCGAAGTCTCGCGGCGACGACAACGCCGACCTTGCCGAAGGCCCGCTCGGCCCCTGCCGAGGCTCGGTGCTTTCTGCCATCGAGAAATGGAACAAGGGCGACGACGCGGAATAGCTCGGGCAATGGCCCTTCGCGCCCCACACACGCCATTTTTACGTGAAACCACTAGCTCTCAAGTCGTTGATATGGCTTGAGAAAGCGGCTTCGTCTGCCAGGTTGCGGTCCTCTTCACCATCGCCGGCGAGATGAACTCGATGTCATTTGACAATTCAGGCCCCTGTGCCGAGATCATGCCTCACGTTCACATCGCCGTTTAACTGCGTCTCGGGGCATCGCCCTCCCCTCGCGTCGGCGCGATCGAGGATCAATATGAAACCAATCACCGGCTACTTCCGCCGTACCTTTTGGACCCTTACCGCCATGACGCTCGCAATCGCACCCGGCACCATCACCGCCCACGCTCAACCGCAAACGGCTGAGTTCAGACTCTCCAACGGCATGCAGGTCGTCGTCATTCCGGACCATCGCGCGCCGGTCGTGACGCACATGGTCTGGTACAAGGTCGGCGCCGCCGATGAGCCGAAGGGCGTCTCGGGCATCGCCCACTTCCTCGAGCACCTGATGTTCAAGTCGACGGACAAGATTCCGCTCGGCGAGTTCTCGAAAATCGTCGCCCGCCTCGGCGGCCAGGACAACGCCTTCACCGGCCACGACGTCACGAGCTACTTCCAGCGCATTTCCAAGGATCGGCTCGCCACTGTCATGGACATGGAAGCCGACCGCATGGTCAACCTCCGCCTCACCGAGAAGGAGGTCCTGACCGAGCGCGACGTCATCCTCGAGGAGCGCCGCTCGCGCATCGAGAACAACCCGTCCGCTATCATGGACGAGCAGATGAACGCGGCGCTGTTCTATTCGCACCCCTACGGCATCCCGGTCATCGGCTGGGAGCACGAGATGGCGAAGCTGTCGCCGCAGGATGCGATGAGCTTCTACAAGCACTATTACGCCCCCAACAACGCCATCCTCGTCGTCGCCGGCGACGTCACCGCCGACGAGGTGAAGAAGCTCGCCGAGGAGACCTACGGCAAGATCCCCGCGAACCCCTCGGTTCCGGCTGTGCGCGAGCGGCCGCTTGATCCGCCCTATCGTGCCGCGCGCCGCGTGTCGTACGAGGATCCCCGCGCAGGCAAGGCGTCGTTCCACCGCGACTACGTCGTGCCGAGCTACCGCACGGCCAAGCCCGGCGACGCCGAAGCGCTCGATCTTCTGATGAAGATCACTGCCGACGGCGCCACCAGCCGGCTCTACAAGGCCCTCGTCGTCGACGAGAAGATCGCCTCGTCTGCCGGCGGCAGCTATTCCGGCTCGGCGCTCGATGACGGCACGATCGGCCTCTATGCCATCGGCGCCAATGGCGTCAGCCTCGAGAAGGTCGAAGCCAGCATCGACCGCGTGCTTGCCGACGTTCGCGAGAACGGCGTCACCGCGGCCGAGCTCGACCGCGCCAAGTCGAGCTACATCGCCGAGTACATCTACGACAACGACGATCAGGCCTCCCTCGCCCGCCGCTATGGCTGGGGCCTCGCCGTCGGACGCACCGTGCAGCAGATCGAGGGCTGGCCCGACGCCATCTCCAAGGTGACGCTGGACGACATCAAGCGCGTCGCCGCGACCTACCTTGACCCCCGGCGCTCCGTGACCGGCTACCTCACTCCCGCACCGCAGGCCACTGGCGCGAAAAACGACGCTCAGCCTGCCGTCAAAAACCGCTCTTAGTCTTTTTTAGGATAGTCCGTATGATCACGATCTCGACCGGCAAGAGTCGTGCGCCGAGGGGAATGGGAGAGCGGCGTTCGCGTCTCTCCGCATTGGCCCTGCTTATCCTCACCACGCTCTCCCTTGCCACCGCGACAGGGCCCGCACACGCTATGAAAATTCAAGTCATCAAAAGTCCCGGCGGCATACAAGGCTGGCTCGTCGAGTCGCACAACAACCCCCTCCTGGCGATGAAGTTCTCGTTCGAGGGCGGCAATTCCCAGGATCCCCAGGGCAAGGACGGCGTCGCCAATTTCGTCACCGCCATGCTCGACGAGGGTGCCGGCGACCTGGACGCGGGAACCTTCCAGGAGCGCATGGAAGGTCTTGCCATGCGCATGAACTACGACGACAGCCGCGACGCCTTCTACGGCAACTTCGAGACGCTGACCCAGAACAGGCCCCAGTCCGTCGAGCTGCTGAAGCTCGCGCTCACCAAGCCGCGCTTCGATCCTGACGCCGTGGAGCGCATCCGCGGCCAGCTTCTCGCCAACCTCGCCTACGCCGACAAGGACCCGGAGAAGGTTGCGGCCCGTGAGTGGTTCGCTACTGCTTTCGCCGGCCACACCTATGCGCGTCCCTCACAGGGCACTGAAGCAACCGTCGAGGCCATCACCCGCGACGATCTCGAAGCCTACCGCAAGCGCATCTTCGCCAAGGACAATCTGAAGGTCGTGGCCGTCGGCGACATCACGCCGGAAGAGTTTGGCAAGCTCCTCGACGACGTTTTCGGCGACCTGCCTCAGAAGGCCGAGCTGCTCCCCGTGTCCCAGACCAGCCCGGTCAAAGGCGGCAAGGAAAAGTGGATCGACATGGATATCCCGCAGTCGGTCGCGTTCTTCGGGCTCGGCGCCATGCCGCGCAAGGACCCCGACTTCATGGCCGCCTTCGTCCTCAATCAGATCGTCGGCGGTGGCGGCTTCGCCTCGCGCCTGATGGAGGAGGTCCGTGAGAAGCGCGGCCTCGCCTACTCGGTCTACAGCTACCTGCAGCCGTTCCGGCATACGTCGCTACTGGCCGGCGGCGTCGCCACCAAATCGCAGTCGATCAACGAGTCCCTGGATGTCATCCGCTCCGAGTTGAAGAAATTTGCCGAGGAAGGCCCGAGCCCGACGGAGTTCGAGAACGCCAAGAGCTATCTGATTGGCTCCTATGCCTTGCGCTTCGACACCAACTCCAAGATCGCGAGCCAGCTCCTCGGCCTCTATGAAGACGACTTCGGCCCCGACTACGTCGACAAGCGCAATGCCATCATCGGGGCGTTGACCATCGACGACGCCAAGCGGGTCGCCAAGCGCCTGCTCGAGAACGACGACCTCATCGTCACCATCGTCGGCAAGCCGGTCATTCCCGCTGTGCAGACCAAGGGCTGAGGCGGCAGGACTGAACCTCGGTCATAGTTGCGCGTTATGGGCAGGCTATTAGCCGGCTCACGACGCGCACTTGGCCGCGGGCACAAAACCGGCTACGTCCTGCCAAGTCCTGCATCAGTACCCGCATAATTCGGAACGCCATGACCACATCCTCTAGCGCCGCTGGTTCGAGCCCGTACGTCCAGTCCATTGCCGGCTGCCTTGACGGCGCCATCGGGGCTAGCGGCCTCGACACCGCGACCTTGTCGAGCTGGCTGGCGAAGCTGACCCCTGCTCTCGACAGGCTCAAGGAGGATTACAGCACCGGCCGTCTCCCGGTTCTGACCATCCCCGAGGACACGGCAGACATCGACGCAGCGGCGGAAGCTCTGGCCAGGCTCTCTGCCGGAGCGGCGCTTATCGTCTTCTTCGGCACCGGTGGATCGGGTCTCGGCGGCCAGACGCTGGCCCAGGTCGGCGGCTGGAACCTTCCCGGCGTCATGCGGACCAACGCTCGCGGCCTGCCACGTACGCGCTTCTACGACAACCTCGACCCGACGACCCTCGCGGCCGCGCTGGACAACATCGAGCTTGCCGACACACGCTTCATCGTCACCTCGAAATCCGGCGGCACCACCGAGACCCTCGCACAGCTCATCGCCACGCTGACGGCGGTCAAGAACGCGGGCCTCGAGGACAAGATCCCAACGCTCTTTCTCGGCATCACCGAGCCCGCGACGCCGGGCAAGGCGAACGGCCTGCGCTCGCTGCTCGAGAGCTACGGCATTCCCATTCTCGATCATCACACCGGCATCGGCGGCCGCTTCTCCTGCCTCACCAACGTCGGCCTTCTGCCGGCCATGGCGCGCGGCCTCGACGCCAGGAAAATTCGCGCCGGCGCTCACTCCGTCGTCCGTGCCATGCTCTCCGCGATGACGCCGGCCGCATGCCCGCCGGCCCTCGGCGCCGCCACGGCCGTGGCGCTCTCAAAGGAACGTGGCATCCACACGCTGGTGATGATGCCCTATGCCGATCGCCTCGGCCGCTTCTCCGAATGGTACGTCCAACTCTGGGCTGAAAGCCTCGGCAAGCAGGGCGAAGGCACGAGCCCAATCCCCGCGCTTGGTCCTCTCGACCAGCACAGCCAGCTGCAGCTGTTCATGGATGGCCCGCGCGAGATTTACGTCACGGTCGTGAGAACCAAAACGGCAGGCGCCGGGCCCGTCATCGACGCTCGCATGGCCGACCTCGCCGGCATGGGCTTCATGGGCGGCAAGACCGTGGGTGATGTGGTCAACGCCCAGGCTCAGGCCATCACCGATGCGCTGGTTCAGGCGGGACGCCCCGTGCGCACCATCGATGTCGGAGAGCTCGACGAGTACGCCATCGGAGCGCTTCTCATGCACTTCATGATCGAGACGATTTTGGCCGGCCGCCTGATCGGCATCGACCCGTTCGATCAGCCTGCCGTCGAGCTCGCCAAGATCCTGACCAAGCAGCGCCTCGCCGGCTGAATCGCGGCCGGCTACTTGATCCGCCGTTCGACCGAGAGGCGGATGAGATCGGCCGTGCGTTCCACGCCGAGCTTCTCCTTGAGGCGGCTGCAAGAGTTCGCGACCGTCTTGTAGGCGATACCGAAGGTCGCCGCGATCTCGGCCAGGCTCTTGCCCTCGCCGAGAAGACGCAGGATCTCCACCTCGCGGTTCGAGAGCTTGTGCAGCGGATCTTCCGCCATCGCCGAGCTGAATACGAGCTCGCTCGCCATGGACCGGTCCAGATAGCGGTCGCCGACGGCGATTTTCTTCACCGCCGTCACCAGCTCTCCCGCATCCGCGCTCTTGCTCACGTACCCCGCGGCGCCCGCCTTGAGGGCGCGCATGGCGTAGCTCGGCTCCGAATGCATGGTGAACATCACGATCCGCGCGGCGACGTTCTCAGCCTTGAGCCGGCGCAAAAGCTCGAGCCCGCTCGATCCGTCGAGATTGATGTCGAGCACGATCACGTCCGGCGATTGCGCCCGGCATTGCGCGAGCGCCTCGTGCGAGGTTGCCGCCTCGTGGATTTCCGCGCCGGGAATGGTTGCGAGCAGACGGCGGATGCCCTCGCGAACGACAGCATGATCGTCGACAACCAGGATCTTCATCGTTTCCACTCCTGACTTGGGCCGTTACGGCCTCTAGTTGCGCCGGTTCTCGATCGAGAAGCGGATCAGATCGGAGGTGCGCGGCAGATCGAGCTTCTCTTTGATGCGCCCGCACGAGTTGGCGACAGTCTTGTAGGCTATGCCGATCGCGTCCGCGATATCCTGGAGGCTCTTGCCCTCGCCGAGCATGCGCAGGATCTCGATTTCCCGGTTGGTGAGCTTGCGCAGCGGGTCATCCGCCCGGACGCTGCTCATCACCAGTTCACCGGCCATCGTAGTATCGAGATATGTTTCTCCCGCGGCGATTTTGAGAACCGCGGTCACGAGTTCGTTGGAGCTCGCACTCTTGCACACATAGCCCGACGCACCCGCCTTGAGAGCGCGCGACGCATAGATCGGCTCGGAATGCATGCTGAACATGAGCACTCGGCACGCCGTCCTCTCGATCTTGATCCGTCGCAACAGCTCGAGCCCGCTCGCACCTTCGAGATTGATGTCGAGCACGACGATGTCCGGAGCATCGCGGCGCACGAAATTGAGCGCTTCGTGCGCTGTCGACGCCTCGAAGATCGTCATGTTGGGCATTGTTGCGAGAAGGCGATGGACCCCCTGCCGTACCACCGCGTGGTCGTCGACGATCAGCACCTTCATCGCGAAACATCCAGCTCACGTGCGGCATCCATTGCCGCGAGAGAAATGCGGACCGGAATGCTCGCCGTCACCTCCACTCCCGCTACGTCCGTTCTATTCTTCACCGTCACCGTTCCCCCGAGCGCCTCCGCTCTCTCCCGCATGGCAATGAGCCCGAACCCCGAATCGAGGCTCGAAGGCTTCATGCCGCCTCCATCGTCGCTGACCACGACGGTGACGCAATCCTCGTTCGTCCACGTCAGGACCACATCGATCTCTTCTGGTTTTCCGTGCTTCAGCGCGTTGCTGATCGCCTCTCTCACTATGCCGTGAACCACGCCGTCGATCTTTGAGCCGCAATCGCCGTCGGCAATGACGGCCTTGAAGCTGACATCCGGATTGCGAAGCTGCCAGGATGCAACGAGCGTCTCGATCGCATTCTTCAGTCCGAGTTCGAGATGAACTGTCGGCCGAAGCCGGTTCAGGATCGATTTGACGTGCTTCTTCATATGCGCGACCGCGTCCCTGATCGCGTCGGCGCGAGCCGTGACGTCATCAGCTTCGGTCTCAGTGGCAATCCGCTTGATGGTCGAAGCGTCGACGTCGACCGAGAACAGGAACGGGCTCACCTCGTCATGCAGGTCCCGCGCGAGATCAGCGCGCTCTTCCTCCTGGACGGTCGCCAGCTGCTCATTGAGCTTTCGGTTCCGCGCCTCCATGTCTCCGAGCTGCCGCGCCATGGCATTGAAGCCGCCGCACAGCTTCTCGATTTCCGTCGGCCCCTTCGCGTCGACGCGCGCACCGTAGTCGCCGCCGCCCAGCCGCTCGAACGCCGCCAGAAGACCCGTGATCGGATCCAGCGCCCGCCCAAGCGTGATGTAGACCAGTACCGAGGCCAACACGCAGAAGACCGTGAGGATGGTGAGCTTCAGCACAACGTCGTCCCAGACTTCCGCCACCTCTCCGCGAAGCGACGTCTCGAGCTCGAAGGAGCCAAGAGGCCGCAACGCCTCGGGAAGGTCGACGCTCACGACGCGAGGTGGCTGGGCAAAGAGGTCGAAGAACCACTCTGGCAGCTCTTCGGCAGGTGCCACCGTGCTCGAAATTCGCGTTCCGGCTGGCTCCGCCTCGACGAACGTCGCTTTGACGTGACGATTGCCGTCGAACACGCGCACGAGCCGCACAAGCTCGAGGCGCGGATCGGCATCGCGCGCAATTTCCTGAATCGCCTTGCTCACTGTCTTCTCCGCCATCTCCATGGCGGATCCGACTTCCGTGTCGACCTTGCTCGTCGCGTGCCAGTAGGTGAGGACGGCGCTCAGCAGCAAAGTCAAAAGCAGCACGCCAGAGATGGTCCGGACGAGCGTCATCCTCAGCGATTGGGATCGCGCGGCAGCGGTGCTTTCTATGTTTGTTGTGTGTTCCATTCCGACCGAACTAAGGACCCCGCGGGACCCTACGCTGAAAGTTGGGCTCGCGCGCATCTGCCGCACTCATTTGGCTAAGCGCTGCCGGCGCGAACTGCAACCGCTACGCGGCTCATCGAGCGCGAACGGGGACGCTTGTCCCGTCGCTCAAAGCCTTGCGGACATGGGCTATTTCGCACTCGATCTCTCATCGGCAGTCTCGATGTAACAAGGTAACAGTTACTCATTATACGATTGCTGCTCGGGAATTTTTCCCGATCTATATGCCAGCGTCCGAGTTCGTTTGCGGGAGATTCTGGCTCGCGAGAGTTAACGCTCCTCCACCCGCATGAGCCACGAAACGCAAAAGGCCCCGGCTATGCCGAGGCCCCATGCTTCGAAGTGCCGGCTGCCTAGTAGCAGTAGCGGCGTCCGTGCCGCCAATAGCAGTCGCTGTAGTCGTTCGCTGCAGCGGCTGCGGCAGCAGCGCCCAGGATGCCGAACGCGACCCATCGGCCGTTGTGCCAGTATCCGCGTCCACGGTGATGATCGTTGTAGGCGTGGTGGCCATTGAAGTTGCGGCCATGAGACCTGTCTGCGTACGCCGACGGGATTACAGTTGCGACAGATAGTACGGCGGCAAGCGCCGCAGTTGCGATCTTCTTGCTCATATTCCACCTCTTTGGGTTTTCGCGCCCACTTCGCTCCGTTCAACGCATCATGTGGGCTTGTACAAACGACAACGCATGGGCGTTGCGTTGGTTGCGGCTGAATTTGCCGAGTTCCGCGTCGCAATCTCGAAAAGCGAACAATTTGATCAGCAGCTTCTATTTGTAATTTTGGCGCGCCTTTGCCACGTCCTGCAAAGTGCAAGCTTCAGGGAGACTATCAGCAATGCGTGTCGGGTTCATCGGACTAGGTCACATGGGATCCGCCATGGCAGCAAACCTGCTGAAGGCCCGGCATGAAGTCACTGTCTACAATCGAACGCGCGCCAAGGCAGAAGCGCTCGCTGCCGACGGCGCCCGCATTGCCGATGTCGCCGCGGAGGCGTGCAAGGGCGACGTCGTCTTCACCATGCTCGCTGATGACGCCGCAGTGGAAAGTGCGGTCTTCGCCGAAGGCGGGGTGCTCTCGAGCCTCTCGAAAGGGGCAGTGCATGTGTCGTCGAGCACCATCAGCGTCGCTCTCTCGAAGCGGCTGGCCGATGCTCACGCCGAGGCGGGACAAGGCTACGTCGCAGCGCCTGTCTTCGGTCGGCCGGATGCAGCCGCCGCCGGCAAGCTGTTCGTCGTCGCCGCCGGACCGCAAACGGCGATGCAAACCGCATCGCCTCTCTTCGAAGTTCTCGGCCAGAGGACGTTCATCGTCGCCAACAACGCCGAGGCGGCAAATCTGGTCAAACTCAGCGGCAACTTCCTCATCGCCGCCGTGATCGAATCCCTTGGCGAGGTGATGGCGCTGGTGGGCAAGGCCGGTCTCGACAAGCACCAATACCTCGAGATCCTCACGTCCACGCTCTTCGGCGCGCCCATCTACAAGACCTATGGCAACCTGATTGCAGACGCCAAGTTCGAGCCGCCTGGCTTTGCAGCACCCCTGGGCCTGAAGGACATTCGCCTCACCCTCGCAGCGGGCGAGGATCTGAAAGTTCCCTTGCCGCTCGCGAGCCTGCTACGTGACCGGTTCCTGACACTGCTTGCCCAAGGCGGAGACAAGCTCGATTGGTCGGCGATCGGCGGGCTGGCTGCGCGCGATGCCGGCGAGAAGCAATAGGGCGCGCATAGTCCCGCTACGTCACGGGATCATCCGGCGCACGACATCGTCCTTGTAGACGAACGCATGCACCCCGGCACCTGCCACATGCAGGGCAATCAGAACAATGAGCACGGACTTGAGCAGCGCGTGCACATCGCCTGCTTCGGAGTTGACATAGAGCGCGGCCGCCCCCGTGACGGGGAGCAGGATCAGAAGCAGGTAGAGACCGTCATGCGTCGCTCGCGCTGCAAGGCGGAGCACGGGGTGCATCCCCACGGGCGGCGCCGGAGTGCCGTGGGACCGCCGCAGCCAGATCCGAGCAAGCATCAGCACCAGGATCAAGGCTCCGCCGATCGCGTGTCCGATGGCCACCGGATCTGTCGGAAAGCCGGCAAGGACGCCCGCGTCCTCAGCCTTGTCGAAAAAATCCTCCATGGCTTCGGCCGTGAAGATCTGCGCTGTGACAAGCGCCACGATCGACCAATGTAGGGCGATCTGCGCCCGCGAATATGTGACTGGCGTAGTCATGGATGACCTCCCGTCAATCTCTGACCAATCTAGTACGTGTCACGTCCCCCGCGTTACCTCAGATCAACCTGGCATCCGCACCTCGGGCATTGTTGCGAGGCCCGCAGCTAGCGGATCAGATTGGTCCGCGCCAGCTCGACCACCTCATCGAAGCGGCCGTTCATGACCGCCTTCATCATATAGAGCGTGAAGCCCTTGGCCATTTCGGCTGTTAACTTGGGCGGCATCGCCACCTCGGTGCGATTCACGACAGCGTCGATGACGACAGGTCCCGGATGCGCGAACGCCGCCTTGAGCTGCGTATCGAGCTCGCCCGGGTCCTCGATACGGACGCCATGGATGCCGGCAGCGCGCGCCATGGCGGCGAAGTCGGGATTGTCGAGATGGGTACCCGTGTCGAGAAATCCGGTGGCCTTCTGCTCGAGCGCGACGAAGCCCAGCGAGCCGTTATTGAAAATGACGACCTTCACCGGCAACGCCAATTGCCTGAGCGTCAGGAGGTCGCCCATCAGCATGGCGAACCCGCCGTCGCCCGACAGCGACACGACCTGACGCCCCGGATAGGCGGATTGCGCACCGATCCCCTGCGCCATCGCATTGGCCATCGACCCGTGCCAGAAGGAGCCCACGAGCCGCCGCTTGCCGTTCATGTCGAGATACCGGGCCGCCCAGACCGTCGGCAGGCCGACGTCGCAGGTGAAGATCGCATCATCGGATGCAAGGCGGCTTATGCTGCGCGCCACATGTTGCGGATGCAGCGTGCCGCCCGGCTTGCCCGTCGCGAGATCGTCGAGACCTTTGCGCGCATCGCGATAGTGCGCCTTGCAGGCATTGAGATGACCGTCGTCTCGCCCGTCCTCGAGGCGCGGCAAGAGAGCCTTGATCGTATGGCGCACTTCGCCGACCACGCCGACGTCCACGCGCGCCCGCCGCCCGATTGCCGACGCATCGATATCCACCTGCGCGATGCGGGCGTTGGTCGGATAGAACTGCCGGTAGGGAAAGTCGGTGCCGAGCATGACAAGCGCATCGCAATTCTCCATGGCCTGATAGCCCGAGGAGAACCCGATGAGCCCCGTCATTCCCACATCATAAGGGTTGTCCCACTCCACGTGCTCCTTGCCGCGCATGGCGTGCACGATCGGCGCCTTCAAGGTTGCGGCGAGCCGGACCACCTCGTCGTGGGCGCCCGCGCAGCCGCTGCCGCACAAGAGCGTCACGCGGCTGGCTCCGTTCACGAGGTGAGCGAGACGCGCGACCGATTCCTGTGTCGGCCGGATCGACGGCCGATCCAGCACGAGACCAGGAACCTTCGCCACCGGCGTGGCGGACGCGGGCTGAAGCGCGGTGTCGCCGGAAATGACGACGACGGAGACACAACGCTCCGCGACGGCGCGGCGTATGGCGATCTCGAGCACGCGCGGCATCTGCGCCGGGCTCGACACGAGCTCGCAATATCTCGAGCATTCCCGAAAGAGGTTCTCGGGATGGGTCTCCTGGAAGTATCCGGAACCGATTTCCGCGCTAGGAATGTGAGCCGCAATCGCCACCACCGGGACGCGAGAGCGGTGGCAATCAAAGAGCCCGTTGATCAGATGCAGGTTGCCCGGCCCACAACTTCCTGCACAGACGGCTAGCTCGCCCGTGACGTGGGCCTCCGCGCCAGCAGCAAAGGCCGCGACTTCCTCGTGCCGGACCGGAATCCATTCGATGCCGCCCTGGCGGCGCAGGCCTTCGGTGAACCCGTTGAGACTGTCGCCCACGATGCCGTAGACGCGCGTCACACCCGCCGCTGCCAGGGTTTCGACCATCTGGTCCGCGACGGTTCTTGCCATGCTGCGTCTCCCCTGGCTGACAAGCCGTCCCAGTCGCCGCGGGCGTTCGCCACGACGATCGGAAATGGATGAACGGCTATCTCTATTATGTAGGCTCTTGCCCGATCCGTGGAAGCTCCGGCCGAGAAATCGGCGCCGGATCACACCATTTGTGTACAGCTAAAAATGCGCGCGAACGCAGTTGGCCCGCCGGCATCGCGGCGGGCCAACTAAAAGAGGTGTCTCTCGATGAGCTAGGGACGAGCCCGAACGCCTTGCTAGTCGCGCTTTCCGAGCTGGTGGCTGAACCCCAGTGCCAGAAGCGTGCAGACGGCGCCGGAGAGCAGATAGGCGCCCGCCGCGATCAGACCGAACTGGCTCGAAAGCAAGAGCGCGACGAGCGGCGCGAAGCCGGCACCGAACAGCCAGGCCAGGTCGTTCGTCAGCGCTGATCCGGTGTAGCGGTACTTCTTCGAGAAGTTCGACGCGACGGCCCCCGACGATTGGCCGAAGGAAAGGCCGAGCAGCGTGAAGCCGAGCACCGTGAAGACCGCCTCGCCCACATCGCCGCCATCGAGAAGCTGAGGCGCGAAGCCGCTGAACACGGCGATCGCAATGGCGGTCGCGCCAAGGAGGTTACTGCGGCCAAACCGGTCCGCGAGGAACCCCGATACGACGATGGCGACGACGCCCACGGCCGCGCCAATCATTTCGATGACGAGGAACCGGGCCGGGCCCTGATCCGTGAACAGAAACACCCAGCTCAGCGGGAACACGGTCACCATGTGGAACAGCGCGAAGCTGGCAAGCGGCGCGAAGGCGCCGAGGATGATGTGACGCCCCTCGGACCGGACCGTGTCCCTGATGGTGGTGGGTTGCAGCTCCTGGCTCTCGAACAGCTTCGTGTACTGCGGCGTGACCACCATGCGCAGGCGCGCGAACAGCGCCACGACGTTGATCGCGAAGGCGACGAAGAACGGATAGCGCCAGCCCCAGTCGAAGAAATCTTCCGCCGAGAGAAGTGCGACAAAATACGCGAACAGCGCCGCCGCGACGATGAAGCCCAGCGGAGCCCCGAGCTGCGGGATCATCGCATACCAGCCGCGGCGTCTTTCGGGAGCGTTGAGGGCGAGAAGCGACGCGAGGCCGTCCCATTCGCCTCCGAGAGCCAAGCCCTGTCCGATGCGGAAGAGAGCTAGGAACAGGACCGATGCCCACCCGATCTGCTCATAGCCGGGCAGGAAGGCGATGGCCACGGTCGAGCTGCCGAGCAGGAACAATGTGATCGTGAGCTTCACGCTGCGACCATAAGCGCGGTCGATGGCCATGAAGATCATGGTGCCGATCGGCCGGGCCACGAAGGCAAGGGCGAAGATAGCGAACGAGTAGATCGTGCCCGTGAGGGAATCTACGTACGGGAACACGAGCTTCGGGAAGACGATGACCGAAGCGATTGCATACACAAAGAAGTCGAAGAACTCCGACGTCCGCCCAATGATGACTCCGATTGCGAGCTCACCGGGGTTAACGTCGCTGCCGCGAGCGGTCACCAGTCTGGCATCGCGTTCGAGCGTTGACTGAGGCGTCGTTGCGTTCGCGCTCATGTGCCGGCTTCGCTCCTTATCCAGTCGTTAGCCTTGCGCGGGATGACCCGCGAGAATCCGTCGGCCTCTTCTTTGTCCTTAGACGCGTCAGAGGGGCACTGGGCAAATTGTCCAATGTCCCTTTCGCGGCTGCGCGAGTAGCGGTGACGTAACGAAGCGTCATGTCCATGGACAGGAACCGCCTTGAAACGTTTTCGCACCTTCACCCTTCTTCCGCTCGTCCTTTTCCTCGCGGCCTGTAAAGCCGAGGTTTTGAGCCCTGCGGGCGATGTGGCCGTACAACAGCGCGACCTCGTCATCATCTCCACGGTGTTGATGCTGCTCATCATAGTACCGGTCATGGCGCTGACGATATGGTTCGCGTGGCATTACCGTGAAACCAACACCGAAGCCGCCTACGAGCCCGACTGGGACCATTCGACACAGTTAGAACTGATCATCTGGTCGGCGCCACTGCTGATCATCATCTGCCTCGGTGCACTGACGTGGATGGGGACGCATCTCCTCGACCCCTATAGGCCGATTGGTCGCATCGCTCCCGGCGTCCCGGTCTCGCGTGACGTAAAGCCGCTCAAGGTCGATGTCGTCGCGCTCGATTGGAAATGGCTGTTCATCTATCCCGAGTACGGCGTCGCGACGGTCAACGAGATGGCCGCGCCGGTAAATAGGCCGATCGATTTCCGCATCACCTCCTCGTCGGTGATGAACTCCTTCTACGTCCCGGCGCTGGCAGGCCAGATCTACGCCATGCCCGGCATGCAGACGAAGCTTCACGCCGTGATCAACAAGTCCGGCGTCTACCAGGGCTTCTCTGCCAACTACAGCGGCGCCGGCTTCTCCGGCATGCGCTTCGCCTTCCACGGCGTGTCGGACGGCGACTTCGACAAGTGGATCGCCTCGGCGAAAGCCGCCGGCGGAACTCTTTCTCGCAGCGAGTACCTCGCCCTCGAGCGCCCGAGCGAGAACGTACCTGTACGCCGCTTCGCCAACGTCGAAGCGGGATTGTTCAAGGCCATTCTCAATATGTGCGTCGATCCCGGAAAAATGTGCATGGACGAAATGTCGGCCATCGACGCCAAGGGCGGCCTGGGCCTCGCGGGTGTCCGCAACACGCAGCCGCTGGCTTACGACAAGTATGCCCGCCGCGGCGCCGTGTTCGCTCCCGCCCCTTCGTTCGTGACCAGCATCTGCACGACGGCAGAGGCCGAAGCCGCAAAGCTCGCCGAGGCCGAGACGCCCACGCTGCTCGATCCCTCGCCTCTGGTCGGAGCGGGCTTGCCTCGTCCGGCTTCCATTCTCTTCCCCGCCGCATCGCGCCGGCCCTCCAACTCCTGACGGTCGAGCCATAGATGTTTGAAAATACCGACCTCCTGAAATTGATCTTCGGCCGCCTCACACTCGAGTCGCTGCCCTTCCACGAGCCGATCCTGGTCGCGACCTTCGCCGTGGTCGCGCTGATAGGCGGCTCGATATTCGCTGCCATCACCTACTACCGCCTGTGGGGCTACCTCTGGCGCGAATGGTTCACGACCGTCGATCACAAACGCATCGGCATCATGTACATGGTGCTCGGCATCGTCATGCTGCTGCGCGGCTTCGCCGACGCCATCATGATGCGTATTCAGCAAGCCATGGCCTTCGGCGGCTCCGAGGGGTACCTGCCGGCCCACCACTACGATCAGATCTTCACCGCTCACGGCGTGATCATGATCTTCTTCGTGGCCATGCCGCTCGTCACCGGCCTCATGAACTACATCGTGCCGTTGCAGATCGGCGCCCGCGACGTCGCCTTCCCGTTCCTCAACAACTTCAGCTTCTGGATGACGACGGCTGGCGCCGTCCTCGTGATGATGTCGCTGTTCGTCGGCGAGTTCGCACGCACCGGCTGGCTCGCTTATCCGCCCCTCTCGAACATCGGGTACAGCCCAGATGTCGGGGTCGATTACTACATCTGGTCGCTGCAGGTGGCAGGCGTCGGCACGCTTCTATCCGGCATCAACTTGATCGCGACCATAGTCAAGATGCGTGCGCCTGGCATGACCATGATGAAGATGCCGGTCTTCACGTGGACCGCGCTCTGCACCAACGTGCTCATCGTCGCCGCCTTCCCCGTGCTGACGGCCGTACTGGCTCTCCTTTCTCTCGACCGCTACGTCGGCACGAACTTCTTCACGAACGACTTCGGCGGCAATCCGATGATGTACGTGAACCTCATCTGGATCTGGGGCCACCCCGAGGTTTACATCCTCATCCTGCCGGCCTTCGGCATCTTCTCCGAGGTCACGTCCACGTTCTCCGGCAAGCGCCTCTTCGGCTACAGCTCCATGGTCTACGCGACGGTGGTCATCACCATCCTGTCGTACCTTGTCTGGCTGCACCACT